>BNJV01000260.1_pt1 | contig 2126997 bp, 2215 predicted proteins | sample 8540591 | NCBI WGS metagenome assembly BNJV01 (sample SAMD00202457, study PRJDB9452) | human saliva metagenome | host: Homo sapiens
AAGATTTTTGATATTGAAATTGTGGAAAAAAACATCACAACAGAAAAAAATTGACGCTCCAAGTGGGACAGCTTCGACACTTCTTGAAATTGTAAAAGAAAATTTGGATGATGGAAATGATTACAGAACAGTTTACGGAAGAGAAGGATATAGTAAAAAGAGCCGAAAAAGAAATAGGAGTTCACGCAATTCGTGGTGGGAATATCGTTGGAGAACATACTGTTATTTATGCAAAAAATGATGAAATTATCGAAATAAAACACGAAGCGTTGTCAAGAAAAATGTTTTCAGATGGTGCAGTAAAAGCGATAGAATTTTTAAAAGGCAAAGATGCTGGGAAATATACAATGAGAGATGTTTTTGGGAATAAATAAATAAAAATATTAGTTGTAAAATTTATAAAAAAAGTGGTAAAATAGACGAAAATTATAATATACTAAAATTAAAAAAAGATTTTTGAGAAAATGGAGGGAAAATGACAGAATTAGAAAAAAATCAAAAAGCTATTATTCAATATATCGCCGATGCGAAAAAGACTACTCCAGTAGAACTTTACACAGATGAAGAAATAAAAAATCCTTATTCTTGCAAAGTTATTGGAAAAGATGGATTAAAAGTTATTTTTGGAGATTGGGAAGAAATAGAAAAAAATCATAAAAGAAAATAACTTACAAAATTATTATTTAAAAAAATGATAGAAGAAATTCTGGGGTACCAATGCTTGATATGAAAAATATTAATGCAAGAATTGAGCCAGGAGTATTTATCAGAGATAAAGTTAGCATTGGAGATAGAGCTGTAATAATGATGGGTGCAGTTATAAATATTGGTGCTGAAATCGGTGAAGGAACAATGATTGATATGAATGTTGTTTTAGGTGGAAGAGCCAAAGTTGGTAAAAACTGTCACATCGGTGCAGGAGCAGTATTAGCTGGAGTTATCGAACCACCTTCAGCAGATCCAGTTGTGATCGAAGACGATGTAGTTGTAGGAGCAAATGCAGTAGTCTTAGAAGGAGTCAGAGTTGGAAAAGGTTCAGTAGTTGCAGCAGGAGCAATAGTTACGCAAAATGTTCCAGAAGGTGTCGTAGTTGCAGGAACACCAGCTAGAATTATAAAAGGAGTTGACGCTAAAACAGCTTCAAAAACTGAATTAGTTGATGCTTTAAGAAATTTATAGAAATTTATCATTTAATTATCAAAATAGATAAATTAAAATTAGGAGGAAATTATGAAAAAATTATTACTAATAGGAGCAATATTAGTTACAGGAGCTTTGTCGTTTGCAGATTCAAAAGCAGATTATGAAAAAGCTAGAACTTTAGCAGGACAAAAGAAAACAGCAGAAGCAGTTAAAATTTTGGAAACACTTTCAAAAACTGGAGATGCAGAATATAAACAAAGAGCAAATTTAGAATTAGGTTCTTATTATTTACAACAAAATCAAATAGCTAAAGCAAAACCTTATTTGGAAACAGCTTTTGACGGTGGAAAAGTTGTAAACAGCTACAGTGCTGAATCAGCAAGATTATTATATTTAGTTGGAATTGCTCAAAAAGATAAAGAATCAGCTGAAAAATATATTCTTTGGACAGATGAAAAAACAGATGGAAAAGATGCGGATATAACTTCAAGTTTAATTATTTTTTACTTCGATAACAATGAACAATCAAAAGGAACAGAAAGATATAACAAAGCTATGAAATCAACTGATAAAGCATTTGTTTCAGAAGTGAACTACAATGTAGGACAATATTATTTGACAAAAAATAATACAACTCAAGCTAAAACATATTTGCAAAAAGCATACACAGGTGCGCCACAAAAAGTAAATGGAGCTGGAATCTTATTAGCTGAAATAGCTATGTCAGAAAAAAATCCTGCTCAAGCTGAAAAATATTTAACTGAAATGAATACAGCAGCAGGTGGAAAAAATTCTCAAATTTTAGGAATGCTTGGAACTTTCTATTTACAAAAAGGAGATGCGACAAAAGCTGAACAATTTTTATCAAAAGCAGTTGCTGCAGAACCTAAAAATGTAGAAGCAAAAGTATTACTTTTAGGAATTTATGAAATGCAAAATAACACAGCAAAAGTAAACTCAACATACAGCCAATTAAAATCAGGAACTCCAAAAGTGACTAACGCTGAAATCGGAACTTATTTTGCTCAAGCTGGAGCTGCGGATTTAGCTGTTAAATATTTACAAAAATCAATTTCAGAAGATAAAAATAGTGAAGCAAAAGTAATTTTAGGACAAGTTTATGCAGCAGCAGGTAAAAAAGCAGAAGCTGTAAAAGTTTTAGAAGAAGCTGTAAAAGGTAAAGTAAAAGGTGCTGCAGAAATTTTTAAAAACAAGTTCAAGCAATGAAATAAAATAATTAATTAAAAAAATAATAAAGTATTAAAGTAACAAAATAATAAAAAAATTAGAAAATAAAAAAATAGTGAGATTATTAAATTTCACTATTTTTTTATAAAATAAGTTTTTAAAAAAATAATTTAAATTTTATTTTTTTACAGGTGCAGTTTTTACATTTTTTTGTTATTATTCTTGTTTAAATTCGGATAAGATTTGTCATTTGAAAAAAAGCCCAAGAACCGCTATAAAAAGAAGTTACCATCTTTATTAACTAAATCTTTTTCCAGATTTTTAAATGCATAAATTTATATTTTTTTAAAAAAATTTTTCAAATTTGTCTTTGTCTTGGATTAAAAATCCCAACTTTTACATTTTTCATAATTTTCTCCATCAAATACACAGTTTTTCAAAGTCGATATCTACACGACTATCTTTATCATTAATTTTTTTATAATCTCCGTGTGATTTTTGGAGCTTTACAATAAGTGTCTTTTTTTCTAATTTTGCAGTTTTTTTCATGAGTTTTTTTCAGCAAAAGCTGCAAAAAGAAAATAAAATTAACATTGCTAATATACCTTTTTTTCATTTTTAGCATTCCTTCTTTCTATAATTTTTTTAATTATAACACCTGTTATATAAATTTTATCATAGTTATTATAACAGATATTCAAAGTCTTTGCAATGATAATTTAAAAAAACAAAAAAAATAAGAAGAAATTAATAAAAATAGTAAAGATAATAATATTTATTATTATCTTTACTATATTTAAAATCTTTATTTATCAATATTTTTAACTAAAAAATATTTGTAAATCATTTTCAACATCAGTTATACCAGTCAATCCAAATTGCTCGTTTAAAAGAGTGGCAACATTTTTAGAAATAAATGCTGGTAAAGTTGGACCAATGTGAATATTTTTAACGCCTAAGTAAAGCAGCGCAAGTAGCACGATTACAGCTTTTTGCTCATACCATGCGATGTTAAACTCGATTGGCAAGTCGTTTATATCGTTTGCGTTAAAAATTTCTTTTAATTTTAGCGCTACGACTGCCCAAGAATAAGAATCGTTACATTGACCAGCATCAAGCACTCTAGGTATACCGTCAATATCTCCAAGATTTAATTTGTTATATCTAAATTTTGCACATCCTGATGTTAAAATTACTACATCTTTTGGTAATCTTTTTGCAAATTCAGCATAATATTTTCTTGTTGTCTGTCTTGCATCGCATCCACTCATAACGATAAATTTTTTAATTGCTCCTGATTTCACTGCTTCAACAATTTTATCAGCAAGAGCAAATACTTGTCCGTGTGCAAATCCACCTGTGATTGTTCCACTTTCAATTTCAGTTGGTGATTTACATCTTTTTGCTAATTCTATAACTTCACTAAAATCAATTTTTCCATTTTCGTCTGTTTTCAATTTTTTCCAGCCAGGAAGTCCTGTTGCATTTAATGTAAATATTCTGTCATTATAAGTCGCATTTTTCTTAGGTGGAACTAAACAGTTTGTAGTAAATACGACAGGTCCATTAAATGTTTCAAATTCAGTTGTTTGATGATACCAAGCATTTCCATAATTTCCAACTAGATGCTTGTATTTTTTTAGTTCAGGATAGTAATGAGCTGGTAACATTTCTGAATGTGTGTAAATATCAATTCCAGTCCCTTCAGTCTGTTCCAAAAGCTCTTTTATATCTTTTAAATCGTGTCCTGAAATCAAAATTCCAGGATTTTTTCCAACTCCAATATTTACTTTTGTCATTTCAGGCATACCAAAAGCCGAATTGTTCGCTTTGTCTAAAAGTGCCATCGCATCTACACCAAATTTTCCAGTTTCAAAAACAAGATTTGTAAGCTCTTCAGCACTTAAGTCGTTATCTTCAGTTGCAACCAATGCTCTTTCAAAAAAGTCATATAATTCATCGCTTTCAAATTTTAAGTTTAATGCGTGAAAACCATAAGCAGAAAGTCCTTTTAAACCGTATAAAATTATTTCACGAAGTGAACGAATATCTTCATCTTTAGTTCTCAAAACTCCAACTTCACGAGCTAAATCCACTAAGTCACAACTTTCATCAAACTCAAAAGTGGCAAGTCTAGTATTTTTAAATTTAGAATCAAATGAAATTTTGTTATTTTCTAATTCTTGTTCTAAAAATTTTCTTAATTTAATACCTTCGTAAATATATTCCTTGATTTCCTCTCCATCAAAGTTTGCATTTGTTATAGTTGAAAAAAGTGCACGATACAAATATTCATTTGCATTTTCGTAAATTTTCTTATTTTTTCTAAGTGTATTTGAATAAAGTGCAACTCCTTTTACAACAAAAATAAGCACATCTTGCAAGTTCGAAACTTCATCATTTTTTTCCACAAGTTCCAATAACTGTGCAGCCTTGATTTCTACTTGTTTCCTGACATTGAAAACAAAACATGTTATTCATAATTTTTCTCTCCATTTTTTTAATTTATTTTTTTATTTTTGAAATATTTAATTTTAAAATCTCCACAATTTTAAAATTAATTTTTTTATTATTTCAACAAAAAAAATTATATAATAAATTAAAAAAATAAATTCTGTAACTTATATCACACTTTTTTTAATTTTTTTGAAAATAAATTTTTATATAAAATTATTTTTTTAAATATTTTTTTACAATTTCTCTATCATCAAAATGAATTTTTTTCTTTTTCCAATTATTTGATAAGTTTCGTGACCTTTTCCGGCAATTAAAAGGCTATCTCCTTTTCGAAGCATTCCAATACCTCTTCTTATCGCTTTTTCCCTGTCAGAAATAATTAAATATTTGTCAAATGGATAATCAATTTGAACTAGTCCTTTTTCAATAGCAGCTAAAATTGAAATTGGGTTTTCTGTTCTGGGATTGTCAGAAGTTAAAATTATAAAATCGCTAAATTTTGCGGCAGCTTTTGCCATTTTTGGTCTTTTATCGTGATCTCTGTCTCCACCTGCTCCAAAAATTGTAATCACTCTGTTGTCAGTGATTTTTTGTAAAGTTTTTCCAATATTTAAAAGTCCATCGTCTGTGTGAGCAAAATCTACGACAATTCTGGCTTCTAAATCATTTTTTATAGTTTCAAATCTTCCTGGAATTGAAGAAATATTTGATAATTTTTCTAAAATGTAGTCGATGTCAATTCCTATTGATAAAAGACTGGCAACGCATCCTAAAATGTTATAAAGATTGTAATCTCCAATTAAGTTTACTTCCACAACATATTCAGATTCATTTGAAATAGAATTAATTTTCTCAAAAATAATTTTTTTAGCATTAATTTTTTTATTTTCATTCCGTCATTTGTGTAATTGATAATTTCTCCGTGAATATCGGCACTTTTTATCATTTTTTGAAAATGAGATATAGTTTCTTCCACGATTTTCTTCAAAAATTATTTTTCCATATTTGTCGTCAATGTTTATAATTCCAGCGCCATCATTTTTTAACAGTGTAAATATTTTTTTCTTGGCATTAAAATAATTTTCCATCGTTTTGTGAAAATCTAAATGGTCTTGAGTTAAATTTGTAAAAATTGCACTGTCAAATCTTAACATATCCACTCGTCCAATTTGAAGAGCATGGGAACTCACTTCCATTATAAAATATTCTGCACCCATTTTTACGCTTTTGTCTATTAATTTTATTAATTCAAGCGATTCTGGAGTTGTATTTACAGTTGGGAAATTTTCGTTTAAAATACGATTTCCAGTAGTTCCAATTCGAGCAGTTTTTTCTAAAATATTTTCTAAAATGAAACTTGATGTAGTTTTTCCGTTTGTTCCAGTGATACCGATTATTTTTATTTTATTTTGTGGAAAATCATAAAAATTTGAAGCGATGATTCCTAATTTTTTTCTTATATTTGAGATGAAAACAAAAGTAACATTTTTTGAATTTTCATATCTTTCAGGATTTACCATTTTTTTCAACAACAATCATTTTAGCACCTTTGTCAATTGCACTTTGAATAAATTCGTGTCCATCAACGACACTTCCAATCATAGCGATGAAGACAAAGTCATTTTCTATTTTTTTCTGGAATCATATTCTATACCTTTTTATTTCAAAAAGTTTCTCCTTCGTGAAAAAAACTTTGTAGTCAACATTTTTCAAAAAAATTTTTATACATTCATTATCATCTCCTATTTATTTTTTTAAAAATTTTTAAATATTATATTTTTTTATTATAACACTTTTATCCAGTTTTTTTAAGTTCAAAAATTTTATTTCGAACTTTTTTTGTTGAAAAAAATAAAAAAATTGTAAAATATATTAAATAAAAGTGAGGAGAATTTTATGAAATATAAAAAAATTTGAAAGACAGATTTTTTTAGATATGTTAAATTTGAAACAAGGTCAGATGAAAATAGCACTTCAATTCCATCGACACCTTCACAAATCGAATTTGCCAAAATGCTAAAGCGTGAATTAGAAGAAATAGGACTAGAAGATGTCAACATAGACAGCGCTTGTTTGTAAATGCAACTCTTCCAGCTAATTTTGATGAAAAAGTTCCAACAATAGGATTTATCGCTCATATGGATACAGCAGATTTTAACGCAAAAAATGTAAATCCAAGAGTTTTTGAAAATTATGACGGAAATGATCTTTTGTTAAATGAAAATTTAAAAGTGATTTTGTCAGCAAAAGAATTTCCAAATTTGAAAAATTATATTGGAAAAACTTTAATTACGACTGATGGAACAACGCTTTTGGGAGCTGATGACAAAGCTGGAATTGTGGAAATTATTGAAGCAATGAAATTTTTGATTGAAAATCCGCAGATTAAGCACGGAAAAGTGAAAATAGCTTTTGGTCCAGATGAAGAAATAGGCAGAGGCGCAGATAATTTTGATGTAAAAAAATTTGGTGCAGATTTTGCATATACAATGGATGGCGGACCAGTTGGAGAACTTCAATATGAATGTTTTAATGCGGCACAGGCAACTTTTAAAATAAAAGGAAAAAGTGTTCATCCAGGAACGGCAAAAAATAAAATGATTAACGCAAATCTTGTAGCAATAGAAATTGCAAATAGTTTTCCAAAAGAAGAAGTACCGGAAAAAACAGAAGGTTATGAAGGCTTTTATTTGCTTGAAAAAATGACTTCAAACATTGAAGAAGCGAAAATGTCATATATTTTGCGTGATCATGATAGAGAAAAATTTGAAGCAAAAAAAGAATTTGTAAAAAAAGTTGCTAAAAAAATAAATGAAAAATATGGCGATAAAATTGTAGAAGTTGATATAAAAGATCAATATTATAATATGCGAGAAATTATAAAAAATCATATGAATGTTGTAGAAATTGCTCAAAAAGCTATGAAAAATGTTGGAGTTAAGCCAGTGATTGAGCCAATTCGTGGTGGAACAGATGGATCAAAAATCTCGTTTAAGGGTCTTCCAACTCCGAATATTTTTGCAGGTGGAGAAAATTTTCACGGAAAATATGAATTTGTTGCGCTTGAGAGCATGATTTTAGCGGCTGATGTCATTGTGGAAATCGTCAGATTGAATGGAGAAGGGGAATAAACGATGAAATCAAGGTTTAAATTTATTTTAGGATATGGAGTTTTAATATTTCTTGGTATATATGACGGATCTATATTTATTAAGAAACCATCATTTTTTAATATTTTTCCATTTATATTTATATTTTTAATGTTTTATATATTATTGTGGGTAGAAACATATAATATGCTAGTTAACGAGTTGAAAGTGGAAAAGTATATTTCAAGATTAAAGAGAATTTTTAAATTCCTTTTGACGAAAGAAAGCAAAAAAATATAATTTTTAATAAATTTATTTACAGCATATCTCCTTTTAAACAGTGAAAAGGATTTTTTTGAGCTATATAGATATTATAGAAATAACTAAAAAAACGCCTAAAAAAAGTTAAATATGTTTATTATTATAATTTAGCAGCGTATAAATTGTCCATAAATGAAAAAGGGTGAAGCTAGAAAAATATTTGATGAAAATATTAAAAAAAGAAGAAAGCTTATTAGGAATTTTATTAAATTATGAAAAATAATCCAGAACAAAAAAATTGTTAAACTTGAAAAAAATTATTGTTAAAACAAAAAGTAGAATTATCTAAGATAGAAGTAAAATTTTGTTTGGGAGAAGTATATGAACAAATTGGAAACTTAAAAAAAGCAAGAAGATTTTACAATGAAATCGCTGAAAAAAAGTGATATTTATTTTTGTAAAAGTTGCTAAAGAAAAAGTTTTTGGAATTGAGTTCAGAAAATATTTAATAGTAAAAATTTTTTTATTTCAATTAGAATTAATGTCTTCTTTTATTATGTTAGTAAATTTTAATTTAGTTAATAAAAAAAATATTGAAATTCTAGTAAAAATTGTGATAAAATAATATAATATAAAAAATAGGACAAATCGTGATGAATTAAAAGTAGGAGGAAAGAAAAAATGGATAAAAAAAACAAAATTGTAATTTCTGAAGGATTGACATTTGATGATGTGCTTCTTATTCCACAAGCGTCGGAAGTAGCGCCTAATCAAGTTGTATTAAAGACAAAGCTGACTAAAAACTTGGAATTAAATATGCCAATTTTAAGTGCAGCTATGGATACTGTGACAGAATCAAAACTTGCAATTGCCATTGCAAGAGAAGGTGGAATTGGATTTATTCATAAAAATATGACCATTGAAAGACAAGCTGAGGAAGTGGCAAGAGTTAAAAGATATGAGAGCGGAATGATTACAAATCCTGTTACATTGCGTCAAGATGCTATTTTGGAAGATGCAAATAAACTTATGAAGGAATATAAAATTTCAGGACTTCCAGTTGTTGACGGAGAAGGAAATTTGAAAGGGATCATTACAAATAGAGATCTAAAATATAGGGAAGATTTATCATCTAAAGTTACAGAAGTTATGACAAAAGAAAATTTAATAACTGCACCAGTCGGAACTACATTGGATGAAGCAAAAACAATATTGCTTCAACATAGAATTGAAAAATTGCCAATTGTGGAAGGAACAAAATTAAAAGGATTAATCACAATAAAAGATATTGACAATGTAATAAATTATCCAAATGCCGCAAAAGACAGTCAAGGACGACTTCGTGTGGGAGCTGGAGTTGGTGTTGGACCTGATTCTGTGAGAAGAGTTCAAGCGTTGGTTGAAGCTGGAGTTGATATAATTGCAGTGGATTCAGCTCATGGACACTCAAAAGCAGTTATAAATAAAATTAAAGAAATTAGAGAAGCATTTCCAAAATTGGATATTATCGGTGGAAACATTGTTACAAAAGAAGCTGCACTTGATTTAATTGAAGCTGGAGTAAATGCTGTAAAAGTTGGTGTTGGACCTGGATCAATTTGTACGACAAGAGTTGTATCAGGAGTAGGAGTTCCACAAATTTCAGCGGTTATGGATGTTGCTGAAGTTTGCCAAGACAAAGGAATTGGAGTAATTGCTGATGGTGGAATTAAATTATCTGGAGATGTTGTAAAAGCGATTGCCGCTGGAGCAGATTGCGTAATGCTTGGTGGAATGCTTGCCGGAACTGATGAAGCACCAGGAGAAGAAATTTTGTACAACGGAAGAAAATTTAAAACTTATGCTGGAATGGGGTCACTTGCAGCAATGAAAAGAGGAAGTAAAGACAGATATTTCCAATTGGAATCAGCTACAGAAAAGTTGGTTCCAGAAGGAATAGAATCAATGGTTCCGTATAAAGGTGCATTAAAGGACACAGTTTATCAAATTTGTGGAGGACTTCGTTCTGGAATGGGATATTGTGGAACGCCGACAATTGAAGATTTGAAATTGAATGGAAAATTTGTAAAAATAACAGGAGCTGGACTTAAAGAAAGTCATCCTCACGATGTAATTATCACAAAAGAAGCGCCAAATTACAATAATTCAAATAAATAAAAATAAAAAATATAAAAAAATATAAATACTATTAAAGACTGTCTTAAAAATTATTTTTTGAGGCAGTCTGGAATTTAAAGTTAAAAGATTCTTCGAAAGGGAATAAAATAAAAAATGAAAAACTTGAAAAAAATAAAAAAACTTATTGTTTTTTCGGTAATAGTTTTTGGGATGAGCAGTCTTGCTTATTCTTATGAAGATTATTATGAAAAAGTTTATGTCGTAAAAGTTTCAAAAGGTGATATTTTTAAAAAATTGAATGTAACGAAAAATCAGCAGAAAAAATTGGAGAAAATATTTGATTAAAAATGCGGTCGCACACTCGTGACGCAAGGAATGAGTTAGACCGAGAAGTATAGTCAGCATATATAGAAATATGTATGTGGAGATAGCAACTAAAAAAAAGCTATCCAATACTACTCGAATTGCTGGGAACCCCTAAAGCTGGTATAACTACAACATAACATCTTAAAATAAGATGCAAGTGTGAACGTTGCGAAAGCAGAAAAAATATACTAGATGACATAAGGTTAAACCCTAAGTGTTGAGATAATGGGCAATCAGCAGCCAAGACCGAAAGGTAAGGTTCAACGACTATTCCTCCTGAGGGAAGTACACGGAAAGCTTCGTGGAAGTGGGTAGACCCAAACAGGTAAAGCTGTGGGATAAGATATAGTCTGTGCTTAATAGAAATATTAAGAAGTTCATAAGAGAACTGCATAAGTGGTAGCGTACTTATGTGAACGACAACCTCTAAAACGATTAAGTCGGTTTTTAGGTTCATATATTTAGAAAAATTTTACTTTTTCATTTACTTACAGTATAAAAAATAGTATACTTATGTATAAGTAAATGGAGGTGAAATCAAATGGAAAAAGCATACAAGTTCAGATTTTATCCAACTAAAACTCAAATAGAAAAGTTAAATTGTACTTTTGGATGTGTAAGATATGTTTATAACCATTTTTTAGTTTTAAAACAGGAATTATATAACAAAGAGAAAAAATCTATGTCATATAATCAATGCTGTAAAGTATTGACTGTTTTTAAAAGCAAGAGAAAAAAATGGCTAAAAGATGTAGATAAATTTTTCTTTACAAAAATTCTTTAAAAAGATTTAGATAAAAGCCTATAAGAACTTTTTTTAGTGGAAAAGGGTTATCCAAAGTTTAAATCTAAGAAAGATAATAGAAAAATCATACAGAACTAATTATACTAATAATAATATAGAGTTTTTAGATAAATGGATAAAAGTACCTAAGTTAGGAAAACTAAAAATAAGAGATAAGATGACACCACAAGGAAGGATACTAAGTGCAACAATAACACAAGTACCTAGTGGAAAATATTGTATATCTTTATGTTGTACAGATGTAGAAGTAAAAAAACTAGAGAGTACAAATAAGAATGTTGGAATAGATTTAGGTATAAAGGACTTTGCGATTACCAGTGATGAAACCTTAATAGAAAATCCAAAATATTTACAGAAATCTTTGAAAAAATTAGCTTTATGCCAAAGAAAACTGTCACGAAAACCAAAGGGCAGTTCAAATAGAAATAAGGCTAGAATAAAAGTAGCGAAATGTTATGAAAAAGTAACAAATCAAAGAAAAGACTTTTTGCAGAAATTATCGACAGAACTGATAAGAAAATATGACATTATCTGTATGGAAGACTTACAAGTAAAAAATATGGTAAGAAATCATAAATTAGCAAGAAATATTGTAGATGTATCATGGAGTGAATTTAGTAGAATACTGAAATATAAAGCGAAGTGGTATGGAAGAACAGTAGTAAGAGTGGATAAATTTTTTGCAAGTAGTCAAATATGTAACTGTTGCGGATATAAGAATGAAGAAGTAAAAGATTTAAGTGTAAGAGAATGGACTTGTACATTCTGTGGAGCTGTACATAATAGAGATATAAATGCAGCCAAAAACATACTAAAAGAAGGGCTAAGGATATTAAGAGAAAGTGCTTAAATATATAAATATATGAACCGTAGGAACTATGGGGATAGCTTGGTAAATTTAGTTGGCTAACAGAAGCAACTACTACCCAAGAACCTCGCGACTTCAGTCGTGAGAGGTTCAGAAATATCAAAATAAAGCTAAAGATGTTGAAAAAGAGTTAATAACATTTGAAGAAAAAAAAGAAAAAATCGGAAAAATCGAAACTCAAAGATACGAAGAAATTGCAAAAATTTTGACAAACGAGCAATTAGAACAATATAATTCTTATATAAATTCAAAAAAACAGGATTTCAATGAAAAAATTGACAGAATTAAAAAACTTGAAGACAATGTAAATTTGACAAATCAGCAAAAAGCAAAAAGTTCTAAAATTTGAGCGTGATTTTAAAAGAAATGTAGAAAATCTGAAAAAAACAACAGATTGAGCGTAGAAATGTTTACACAAAAAAATATGAAGATTTGAAAAAAATTAGAAATGAAAAAAATTCGTTCAGTTTTGACTGATGAACAAAAGTAAGTTTTTTTGGATGAAAATTAAAAAAATTAAGAGTAGATTTTTAAAAAAATAAATTTACTCTATTTTTTTATTTCAAGAGAAAAAAATATAATTAGTAAAAAAATATAAAAATTACCTTGATTTTTGTGTATTTGATAAAAATCAAAAATATAAAAAAAGTATTGGAGGGATTTTTAGTGGTTGGAAATGTAAAAAAATGAGATTGGATTGATGTTTTCAAAAGACAATTTTATGTTAGTAAAGAAAGCATTAAAAAAAAGGTGAAAAAAAGTTGAAAAAAACATAATCACGAAAATGAAGAAATTATTTTTCACAGTTTTTAAAAAGGAAAAGTGGAAGTTTTTTTAAACGAAAAAGAAAAATCATATTTTTAGTGCCAGGAGAAATTTTTACAATTTGATGGAATAAACTTTATAAGTGCAGTTGCAATGGAAGACTCTGAATTTAGTGTCACGCTTATAAAAAAATAAATAAACAAACAGACAAATGGATTTATTTTTGGCTAAAGATAATTGGAATAATAACAATGTTTATTGACCATTATCATTTTGTAATTGGTGGAAGTTTGATTCTTAACATAATTGGAAGGTTGGCTTTTTTCCAATATTTGCATTTTCTCTTAATGAAGGATATTTTCATACGAGTAATTTAAAAAAATATTTAATTAGATTATTTATTTTTTTGCAATAATTATACAAATTCCTGCAATTTTATTTAAACTTAATTATCCAGTAAATATTTTTTTACGCTATTTTTTTGGATTACTTGCAATTTATATTTTAAATTTAAAAAAATAAAAAAATGCCTTTATATTTTTTTGTTTTTTTAAAAAAATATTTTTTTGATATTTTTTTAATTTTTTTATATAAGTAAAAAAATTTAAATTTGATTATGGAATATATGGAATTTTTGCTTATAATAATTTTTTTAATATATTTAGAAACAAAAAAATTATTTTTTTATTTTTTTAGCGTTTTTTTATTAAATTTAACAATTATAATTTTTTTCCAAATATTTTTTTGAGTTATTTAAAAATACAATTTTTTTCAATATTTTTCATTGATTTTTTTATATTTTTTTATAACGGAAAAAAAGGCAAAAGTTTAAAAATATTTTTTTCTATCTATTTTATCCGATACATTTTTTAATTTTAGAAACAATAAATTTCTTACTTAAAAAAAGCTGTGATATGAAAAGTGAGAGTTAAAATAAATAATAAGGTGATAAAATGACGAAAAAAGAAAGATTTGATAAAGTGTTTCCGATATTGGAAAAAAAATTTGGTAAAGCAAAAGCGGCTCTAAATTACGAAACACCATTTCAGTTTATGATAGCTGTAATACTTTCAGCGCAATGTACGGATGCAAGAGTAAATATCGTCACAAAAGAGCTGTTTAAAGTTGTTAAAAATCCAGAAGATATTAGAAAAATGGATATTAAAACGCTTGAAGAATACATTAAATCGACAGGATTTTTTAGAAATAAAGCTAAAAATATAAAATTAAATGCTCAAATGATGAAAGAAAAGTATAATGATAAATTACCAAAAACAATGGAAGAATTATTAATTTTACCAGGAGTTGGGAGAAAGACGGCAAATGTTATTTTGGGAGATTTGTGGAATATTAGACAAGGAATTGTTGTAGATACACATGTTAAAAGGCTCTCAAATTTAATTGGATTTGTTGACAGCGATAATCCAGAAATTATTGAAAGAGATCTTATGACATTTGTACCAAAGAAATATTGGTTTGAGTATTCGCATTATTTGATTTTGCATGGCAGGGACAAATGTGTGGCTCGTAGACCAAAATGCACAGAGTGCGAAATAAATAAATATTGTAAACATGGACAAAAATTAGTTAATAAAGATAAAGATTTATAAATAAAAAAGAAAAGAAAGGAATATAAAGAAAGGAATATAATGTTTAGTAAAACGAAAAAATTTTTAATTTTAACAGTATTTTTTGCAGCTTTGCTGTATGGGGAAGGAGAAGGAACAAGCGACAGACAAGATAGTGGAAGTAGTAAAAGTGAAACGGTAAAAGAAGTAAGAAGCAGTTCAGAAGAGATAGATCAAGCAACAAAAAGAGGGAATACTAGTTCTCGTGAACATTCAGAAAAAAATCTTCAAAAAAATATTAACAGAAATAAAAAAATAAAGAAAATAAAGAAGTGAGAAAAAGATGTAGAACAACATACGATATCTTCTAAAAGTACATCTGAAAAAACACCAAGCAGTTTAAATAACACAAAAAAAGTTGAAAATTCAAAACCAAAAGCAACTTCTTCAGTTAAATCAACTTTAAAAAATAAAAAGCCTGTAAAAATTGTAAAAGCGGTGGAAAAAGAAAAAGAAGGGGATTCAAAATATAACGGAAAAGTTATAAGATTTATAGCTACGACAGATGGAAAAGTTATAAAAAATGAAGATGCAAAACAAAAACATCCTATAGCTTCGCTTACAAAAGTTATGAATATCATGGTCGCACTTGACCAAGTCGATAAAGGAAAGGTAAAATTAAGCGACAAAGTTTGCTTTACGCCTGATGTGGTTGATACAGGTGGAAGCTGGTTAAATGCAAAAGCAGGAGATTGTTTTACACTAAGAGATTTACTTCGTGCAGAAATAATTTATTCGGCAAATAATGCAGCTTATATGGTTGCTTCTTACATTGGAAAAGGAAATCTTGACAACTATGTAAAACTTATGAATAAAAAAGCAAAAGAGTTTGGAATGAAGGATACACAGTATTTTACACCAGCTGGGCTTCCGACTTCGATGACTAAAAAGCAAATGGATGTTTCTACAGCATACGATATGTATTTACTAGGGCGTCAAGCGATTAAAGATGAAAGACTTAGGGAATGGATGAGCGAAAAAGAACTTGAGTTGTTAAATGACAAAGGTGAAGAAGTTGTCTACAATAATCGTAATCACTTGCTTGGACAATTTGGAGTTTTTGGACTTAAAACAGGATTTCATGAACAAGCTGGATACAATATGATAGTTTCAAGTAAACTTGGAAATCTTGAGATAATTTCAGTTTCGCTTGGAAATAAAAGTGATATTGAGAGAACAGAAGGTCAGAAAAAAGAATTTCAAGCGATAGAAAAAAATCTTGTGCCAATTTACAAAGCTGGACAAGTTGTGGCAAATAAATTTAAAATAAAAAATGCTGAAAAAAAAGAAATTAATGGAATTTTAGCTGATAATGTCTATCAATTAGGAAATAATACGGATTATAAATTTGAAGTAAAAGATTTGAGAATTACGGCAGAAAAAGATGGAATTTCAAAAGGAGATGTAATCGGTAAATTACAAGTTTTATCAAATGATGATAAAGTAGTAAATACAATTGATATAGTTGCAAATAACGACTATAAGCAATTATCATTATTTGGAAAAAGTTTTTGAGATTTGTAACTTTCGGAATGGCATAAAAATAAAAAAATACACTTTTTAAGAATTAATTTAAATTTAATATTCTTGAGAGTGTTTTTGTGCAAATTACTAAAAAAATATGATAAAATTAAATATAAAATAAAATTTAAAAAAGGAGAAAAAAATATGAAAATATTGGGAGTGATTCCAGCAAGGTTTGCTTCAACAAGGTTTGAAGGAAAGCCATTAAAAAAATATAAATGGAAATCCGATGATAGAATGGGTTTATAAACGAGCTAAAAAAATGCAGATATTGATGAATTAATTGTTGCAACTGACGATAAAAAGAATATTTGACGCAGTTAAAAAAAATTTGGCGGAAATGTGGTTATGACTTCAAATAATCACAAAAATGGGACTTCAAGAATAATTGAAGTTATAAATAAAAGAAAAAAATATAAAGATTTTTGATTTTTGTAATAAATATTCAAGGGGATGAGCCGTTAATAGATATTAAGTCTATAAATATTTTTGGCTGATAATTATAGAAGTCAAAAGTCCGAAATCATTACATTAAAGCAAGAAATTATTGAAGAAAGTGACATTTTAAATCCGAATGTTGTAAAAGTTATCACAGATTTTTTTATGATAATGCAATTTATTTTAGCAGGCTTCCAATTCCATTTGAGCGGGAAAAAAATACAAAAATTTTTAAATATTATCGACATATTGGGATTTATGGATATACGACAAAAATTTTTTTAAATGAGCTTAGTAATTTGAAAGATGGAATTTTGCAAAGAATGGAGTCGCTTGAACAGTTAAAATTTATGGAAAATGGTTATAAAATTAAAGTTTTGGAAACGGATTCCAAAGTTATTGGAGTTGATACAAAAGAGGACTTGGAAGAAGTTGTAAAAATTTATTAGCAAAAAAATGGGATTATTTTTAGAATAAAAAAATATTTTTTTAATAAAAATTTTTTTAAAAAGAGGTGTTTTTTTCATGAAAAGAAGAATATTGTTTTTAATTTTTTCTGTGCTATTTTTAAATTCTTGTGCAGCGACTGCGGTTGCGACTGGACTTTTAATGACTTATGAACTTGGGTGTTTTGAAGGGGAAATGAAAACTTGCGATTCAGATGATTCGGTTGCGAAAAAAGTGGCTAAAGGACTGACTTGGCCTGTGATAGAGCCGATAAAAAGCATTTCTGACAGTATAGAAGATTATCAGCCAAAAAGAAAAAATAGATACATGGCTTACTCAAATAAAAGTTATAAAGAATCTGTAAGTCGTGTAACATTACGAGTTATAGATAGAGAAATGACAACACAAATGGTAAATATTTTGGGTAAAAACATACAAATTTCAGTTCCTAAAAATGTTGAATTAAAAGTTATAGATAATGGTATAGAAATGGTAGATGCACAGTCTGGCTATGGACTTCCAATAAAATTTTTTACTGTTTCAAATCCTTGTAATAATCAGGAAGACTGGAAAAATAAAGAATATAAAGATAAATATTTGAAAAAAATATTTAAAGATGAATATTTTTATTTAGAATCTTATACTTATGATGGAAAAAGAGCTGGTAGATAAAATTGTAAAAGCAAACGATATGGAAAAAAATTTGTGAAAAATAATTAAAAAATTAATGATTGGAGAATTAATATTATGAAAAAAGCATTTTTATTAATTTTGAGTATAATTTGTTTAAATTCTTGTCATGCTCTTGTTATAAGACCGTTGACAGAAGCGACAGTTGCAGTTATAGGAGCGCCGTTTTATGCAGTTGGTAAGTTACTTCCTAAACAAGATGAGACAGAGTATGGGAAATATAGAGAAGGTTATCGTGCCTATAAAGTCGAAGAATATAAAGATAGAATTGACAAATTAATGAGTGATATTTTACAAAGGGAATGGGAAAAAACAACATTTTTTTCTGGTTTTGTAGATACGGATTACCATACAGAACAAATTTTACTTCCTAAAGGTTTAGTTGTAGAAAAAGATGTGTTGGTTGATAAAGAAACTGGTTATGGATTGCCTGTTCATTTTTTAAAAGATGAATATCCTTGTTATTTTGACACAAAAAAAGGGATATATGATTTGAAGTCAAAAGAAGAATATTTTATAAAAGGGAATAGAAGAGATTATTTTTAGAATTGAAAGTGAAACAGAAAAAGGAAATTTACTTGAAAAAAATGATTTTGGAAAAAAATAATGTGCAAAGAGGGTGTAAGCAATGAAAAAATTGATACTTTTTTTGATAATATTTACCAGCTTTATCGTATTTTTCTGAGCAAAAAAAGATAAAAAAATAGTGAAATTTATGAAAAAGAAAATATTCAACGGTTTTTAAAAATTGAAAAATGATGACTATGATAGAGCTATTGGAATAAGAACGAGCAATAGAAGAGATTTAAAAGGGGTAATGACGGTTATAATGGGAGGAAGTTTTTTTCTGTAGACAATGATGTGGCTAGTATATACAATCAAATATCTAAAAATGCGAATAAAGTTACATTGATTTATTTCGATGACAAAGATACACCTACTATAAAAAGAGTAATCGATACTTTAAAAAAAAGAAAAAAATTTAGCGGAAAAGTTGAAGTTATTTCTTTTTTTGAATAAAGAAAAGCAAAAATTTTTAAAAAAATAGTTTTTGCAAAAAAAGATTGGAGTTACTCAAATTATTATAATTTAGATGATATTTCAGAATCAGTTAGTTATGATGGGGAGAAAAAAACTAAAAAGTGAAGTTATAAAAAAATATTTTTTTAGAAAAAAAATAAAAAAATCTTTAGAAAAATAACGAAGATAATATAAATAAATTTTATGAAACAAATTAGGAGAAAAAAATATGATAAATGGAGTAATGATACAATATTTTGAGTGGAATTTAGCAGATGATGGAAAACATTGGGAAAGATTAAAAAATGATGCCGCTCATCTAAAAGAAATTGGAGTTTCAGCGGTTTGGATTCCACCTGCTTATAAAGGAACTTTTTCAGGAGATGTTGGATATGGCGTTTATGATTTGTGGGATTTGGGAGAGTTTAATCAAAAAGGAACTGTGCGTACAAAATATGGGACAAAAGAAGAACTTATCGATGCGATTAATGAACTTCATAAATATGGAATAAATGTCTATTTGGACGCTGTGCTTAATCATAAGGGAGGTGCTGACGAAACAGAAAGATTTTTGGCAACAGAAGTGGACCCTGAAAACAGAAATGAAGAAATTTCAGAACCAAAAGAGATCGAAGGTTGGACGAAATTTACTTTTCCTGGAAGAAATAAGAAATATTCTGAATTTGAATGGAACCATACTCTTTTTAGCGGAGTTGACTACGATAATTTAACAGGAAAAACTGCAATTTATAAAATTGCTGGTGAAAATAAAGGATGGGCAGAAAATGTGGATTCTGAACTTGGAAATTATGACTATCTTATGAATGCTGATGTCGATTATTCGCATCCTGAAGTGAGAAATGAAATTATAAACTGGGGGAAATGGGTTATAAACGAATTAAATCTTGATGGATTCAGAATGGATGCTGTAAAACATATAAGCGGAGATTTTATCAAGGAATTTTTAATTGAAGTAAGAAAAGTTTATGGAGAAAAATTTTATTCTGTTGGAGAATATTGGAAAGGTGACTTGGATACTTTAAAAACTTATTTAGAAAATATAGGATATGAAACTGATTTATTTGATGTGGGACTTCATTTTAATTTTCATGAAGCTTCGGTAGAAAAAGAAAACTATGATTTAACAACAATACTGGATAATTCAGTAATGCTTATGGATCCAATTAAAGCGGTAACATTTGTGGATAATCACGATTCGCAAAAGGGAAGCGCACTGGAATCTGAAATAGAAAGCTGGTTTATTCCGCATGCCTATGCAATAATATTACTTTCTGAAAAAGGTTACCCATGCTTATTTTATGGAGATTATTACGGCGTAGGAAATAATAAAAGTCCGCATGGATGGGTAATAGACAAACTTCTTCATGTGAGAAAAAATAATGCTTATGGAGAACAAATAAATTATTTTGATGATCCAAATATAATAGCTTTTTATAGAAAAGGTAGAGAAAATGAAATAAATACAGGATGTGTAGCTATTTTATCCAATGATGAAGATGGAGAAAAAGTTATTGAAGTTGGAAAAGATAGAATTGGACAAGTTTGGGAAGAAGTTACAGGAAGCGGATTTGAAGATGTAGTAATTGACGAAGAAGGAAATGCTGCATTTAGAGTTGAAGCGCAAAAGATTGCAGTTTGGGTACCTAAAAAGCAATAATTTAAAAAACAAAAAAAATTAAAGAAAAAAATTAAGGGAGAAAAATTATGAAAAAAATAAAATTAGTATTAATATTATCAGTCTTAGTGGGAGCGCTTAATTCTTGCACTGCAATTGCACTTGGAGCAGGAGCTGTTGCTGGAGGATATACTTGTACCAAAACTGATATTTGCAAAAATTTAACAAATAAAAAAGATAGCAATAAAAATGCTAAGTTAGAAAGTGCAAATGAGAGCGGACTGTAAAATTACAGAAAGGAAAAGTTATAAATATGAAAAAGCAAAATAAAAGAGAAGAAATTTTAGAAGATATACAAAGAATAGTAATAAAAGTTGGAACTTCTACGCTTACTGATGAAAATGGACAACTGAATTTGCAAAAAATGAAAAAAATAGTTGTGGAAATTAGTAATCTTCAAGATAAAGGATATGATGTAATACTTGTTTCATCTGGAGCAGTTGGAGCTGGAATGGGACTTCTTGAAATCGAAGAAAGACCAAAGTTGCTTTCAGAAAAACAAATGTTATCAGCAGTTGGACAAGTGACACTTATGCAAGTTTATCAGACTTTTTTTAAAAAATATGACAAACTTATTGGACAGCTTCTTTTGACTAAAGGAGAATTTTCAAACAGAAAAAGGTATTTGAATGTAAGAAATGTATGTAACGCCTTTTTGGATAAAAAAATAATTCCGATTATAAATGAGAATGATGCAATTGTTTCAGATGAGCTTAAAGTTGGGGATAATGATACGATGTCAGCGCTTGTTTCAGGTTTGATTGATGCTGATTTATTAATTATTTTGTCGGATATAGATGGACTTTACAACAAAAATCCTAAGAAATATGAAGATGCCAATTTGATTGAAGTTGTTGGAGATATAAATGAAGATATAAAAAATATGGCTGGAGGAAATGGATCAAAATTTGGAACAGGCGGAATGATTACAAAAATATTAGCAGCAGAAATGGCAACAAAAATTGGGACAAATTTAGTTATCGTAAATGGAGATGACCCGAGAAATATTTCAAGAGTTGTGGAAAAAGAAAATATCGGAACATTGTTTGTAAGAAAAAATAAAAAAATTAGTTCTAAAAAATATTGGCTTGCTTATGGAACAAATAAAAAAGGTGAAGTTGTGGTTGATGAAGGTGCAGAAAAAGCTTTACTTTCAGGAAAAAGTTTGCTTCCAATAGGAATTAAATCAGTTTTTGAAACATTTGACAGAGGTGGAGTCTTGGAAATAAAAAACTCTAAAAATAAAGTTATTGCCAATGGAATTTCAAACTATTCGTCAGATGAAATTGAACTAATAAAAGGGCAAAAAAGTGAAGATATTGAAAAAATATTGGGGCATAAATATGACGATGTCGTGATTCATGCGGACAATATTGTTTTGATTGAAAAATGTATAAATTTAATTTAGAAAAAAATAATTTATGCAAAGTATTTAGGATTTTTTTAAAATAAAAATAAAGTAAAGTAAAATATATTTGAATAAATTTTTAACAAAAAAAGATAGCAAGAACTCGTAGGCTTTCTATAAGTGGAAGTAGTTCACAAATTATTAATATTAATAAATTGAAATAGGAGAAAAAATTATGAATAAGTATATTGAAGAAATGGGGAAAAAGGCAAAAATTGCTTCTCAAAAACTTTTGACGCTTGATACAAAAACTAAGAATAATGCACTTTGTGCTATTGCGGATGAATTGATTGAAAAAAAAGAAGAAATAAAAGCGGCAAATAAAATTGATTTGGAAAATGGGAAAAAGTCAGGACTTAGTTTTGCGTTACTTGACAGAATGGAATTGACAGACGCTAGAATTGAAGGGATGGCACAAAGTTTGAGAGAAATTGCGGCATTTACTGATCCGATTGGAGAAATTTTAACTGGATGGAACCACAAAAATGGGATGTCGATTGCGAAAAAAAGAGTCCCACTTGGCGTGATTGGAATGATTTATGAATCAAGACCAAATGTTACGATTGATGCGGCAGGGCTATGTTTGAAATCTTCAAATGCAGTAATTTTGAGAGGTTCTGAAAATGCAATAAATTCAAATATTTACTTGAATAAATTATTTAATGAAGTTGGAAAAAAAGCGGGAGTTCCTGAAAATTCAGTTCAACTGATTGAAAAGCCAGAACGAGAATTGGTAAAAGAAATGATAACTTTGAACGAATATATTGATGTTTTGATTCCAAGAGGCGGAAAAGGTTTAAAAAAATTTATGATTGAAAATGCAACAATTCCTGTAATTGAAACGGGAGCTGGAGTTTGCCATGTTTTTGTCGATGAAAGCGCAGATATTGAGATGGCTTTACCAATAATTGAAAATGCAAAAACTCAAAGACCTAGCACTTGTAATTCGATTGAAACAGTTTTGGTTCATAAAAATATTGCAAGTGAAATATTGCCAAAATTGACGGATATGATGATAAAAGATAAAGTTGAGCTTAGATACAGCAAAGAAGCGCTTGAAATTGTTGGAAACAGAAGCGATGTGAAATTGGCTCAAGATGAAGATTTTGGGACGGAATATTTGGATATGGTGCTGTCGCTAAAATTGGTGGACAATGTGGAAGAAGCAATTTGTTACATCAATGAGCACGGAACACATCACTCGGATTCGATTATTACAAAAAATATTCAAAATGCTGAAAAATTCTTGAATGAAGTGGATTCGGCAGCGGTTTATTTAAATGCATCAACTAGATTTTCTGACGGCGGAGAATTTGGATTTGGTGGAGAAATCGGAATTTCTACGCAAAAATTACACGCTCGTGGGCCTATGGGAGTGAGAGAGTTGACTACGACTAAGTATGTAATTCGTGGGAATGGGCAAATTAGAGAATAAAAAATTTTTTGTGTAAAATATTGAAGTCAGAATATAAAAAATTTTGATTATTAAAAGTTTAGATTTTTGTAATTAAGAATTATAAAAAAAGGAGATTATTGTGAAAAAAATAAGTATTTTTAAAAATTTTGATTTTATTAGCTTTTTTTATGTTAAGTTTTGAAAATTTTTGCTGAAAGTCAAGAAGAAATTATGAGAGTTACAAGGCAAGAATTAAAAGATTTGAAGATAAATGAAAAAAATCAATTGAAAAAAACTTTTTGAAGGAATTAAAATGCAGGAAGTAGATTTTTTTCTAAGTCAAAAAAACCATTTGAAGAAGCAGTTCAATTAGATGGGAAAAAAATTATCTTGCAATGCTTTTATATTGGAACATACGAAAGAATGATTAATAAAGATAGCAAAAAAAGCAATTGAATATTATCAAAAAGCAATAAAATTAAATCCAAAAAATCCTAGACCTTATAATAATATGGCAATCGCATATGCGTATTTAGGTGATAAGAAAAAATCTAACGAAACAATTCAAAAAATTATGTCGTTGTTTCCTGAATATCCAGAAGGTTACTATCAATGGGCTTTGAAATTGGCAGATGAAAAGAAATATTCTGAAAGTACTGAATATATGAAGAAAGCAATTGAAAAAAATATAACAAGATAAAAAAACTTGATTATTGGTATATAACTCAAGATGCAAAAAGAACATTATATTATGGATGCACAGAAAATAATCATATATAATTATTTAGATCAAAAATAAATTAACTGATGCAATAGACTTTTTTTCAAAGACGATATTTTCTTTAAAAATGAAAGAAAATGGTTATCCCTGATGTAGATAAGTTATTGGTTGCGATGTATGACAAAAATGAGAAACTGTATAAAAAAATAAAAAAATTCTAAATTGTATAAAGAAAATTTTTGAAAAATTAAAAATCTATTGAATTTGCAGGGCTTTTTAATTAAAGCATACGATGATATGAAAACTAAAGACAAAAAAATAATATGTGAAAAGTTAAATTTATCATAAATAAAAAGGAGCAAAAAGATGAAAAATAGGATTTATTGGAACAGGAAATATGGGAAGTTCGATAATTAAAGGAATTTTTGTCTTCAAAATTTGAAAAAAAGTGAAAATATAAATATTTTTTTGATTTGGATAAAGAAAAAGTGAATAATTTAGTTAAAAGAATATGGAGTAAATGCCGTAAATAATGAAAAAGAGCTGGCAGAAAATTGTAATATTATTATTTTGTCAGTAAAACCGCATATTATTCCCATCGTTTTAAAAAATTTGAGTGGAAATGTAAAAAAAGATACAATTATTTTGACAATTGCAGCTGGAATAAGTATTTCCGTGATTGAAAATGCTTTGGGAGAAGATAAAAAAGTTGTTAGAACAATGCCAAATACTCCTGCTCAAGTACTTTCAGGAATGACAGCGGTTACATTTAATAAAAATATTGAAAATTCTGAAAAAGAAATAATTTTTAAACTTTTAAATAGTTTTGGAAAAAGTGTGGAAATTGAAGAAAAATTGATGCATGCATATACGGGAATTAGCGGATCACTTCCAGCGTATGTCTACATGTTTATGGAAGCACTAGCTGACGGTGGCGTACTTTGCGGAATGCCAAGAGATAAAGCATACGAAATAGTTGCTCAAACTGTAGCGGGATCAGCAAAAATGCTTCTTGAAACAGGAAAACATCCAGGACAGTTAAAAGACGAAGTTTGCTCTCCAGCTGGAACGACAATCGAAGCAGTCAGAGTTTTAGAAAATGGAAATTTTCGTGGAAATGTAATTGAAGCGGTTGTAGCTTGTACGGAAAAATCAAAAAGAAATGGCAGGAGAAAAGTAAATTTTACAAAGAAAAACTGAATTTTTTGTTTAGTTTTTTTCTTTTTTTATAAAAAAATTTTGAAAAAAAGAGAAAAATATGGTAAAATAAATTTGTAGAAAAAGTTCCTACCACTACAAGAAATAAAAAAATGTTAAGAAGTTAAAGTAGTTTATCCATTAAAACAAGGATTGAAACGCTTCAGAAACTCTTAACATCACCCATTCCCAATCATCGTTAAAGTAGTTTATCCATTAAAACAAGGATTGAAATACTACCCGAAGATAATTACTTTTTAATTTCTTCCTTTATCATTGTTAAAGTAGTTTATCCATTAAAACAAGGATTGAAACCTTCTATCTCTAGGACCCTACTTGTTCAAAAATATCTAGTCTGTTAAAGTAGTTTATCCATTAAAACAAGGATTGAAACTAACATTAGAATCCACTTAATTTTTAGTTTTTTTATGTTAAAAGTAGTTTATCCATTAAAACAAGGATTGAAACAATAAATTTTTGTATCGGGTGTCATTGTGGCACTCAAGTTGAAATAATAATTCTATTAAAAATAAAGATAAAAAAAATAAAAAAAATATTTAATCGCAGTTAAGTTATAAAACTGTGATGGAAATAAGTTAATTAGTAAAAAAATAAGTTATAAGAATTAGATATAATTATTATGAAAAAGAATGAGAGAAAAATTTTTTTGAAATTTAAAAAAATAAAAAAAGAGTTATTTTTTTAGGAAAAAAATAGGTTAGAGAGAAAAGGTATAATGATTTTGTAAATGAGAAAGAGAATAAAAAAGATGGAGTGTGATTGATTATGACGAGTTTTAAATATTATAGAAAAAATGATATAGAAAAGAAATTGGAAAAAGCTAGATTTAGACCTTTGGATGTGATGGTAACAGGAGTAACAGGAGCGGGGAAATCAACAACATTAAATACAATTTTTAAGAAAAATGTGGCAACAGTTGGTAATGGTGTGGATCCTGAAACAATGGATTTAGATTCTTATTCATTAAATAATGTGTTTAGATTGTGGGATACTCCTGGATTAGGAGATGGTGTTGCGAATGATGAGATTCATAAAAGAAAATTGGTAGATTTGCTGTATAAAACTTATTCATTAGATGGAAATATTTATGGTTGGATAGATTCGGCAATTGTGGTTTTAGAAGGTTTGAATAGAGATATGGGAAGTACATATACATTGTTAAATGAGGTAATAGTTCCAAATATACAGGCAGATAGAATATTGGTAGTGATTAATCAAGCAGATATGGCGATGAAAGGCAGACATTGGAATAAGGAAACAAATAGACCGGATGAAGTGTTAGTAGATTTTTTAGAAAGACAAGCGTTATCTATACAAAATAGGGTAAAAGAAGCAACAGGAGTAACAATAAGAAAACCAGTATATTATTCAGCAGAATATGGTTATAACATAGAAAAATTATTAGATTTCATAATAGATAATATGATTGTAGAGAGAAGACCGTTAGTTAGAGCATAATGTAGATATTCAATTTTTCTTTTGGAGTGGTGAATGCTGAAACTTGGGTATAAAAAAATTGTTTTTTTGTAAGTTAAGTAAAAAAAGAAAAAAATGAGTTATTTAAAAAAATGTTATCATAAGTTATAATAAAAAAATTTGATTTTTTTGGAGGAATGAAATATGGGAAGATTGATTAAGGAAAATAAAATGAGATATTACGGAGTTAAAATAAAAAAAGAGACAAACAAATTTTAGGAAATAAATTGATGTATTCAAGCAAAAAAAATAGGATAAATTTTTTTGAAAAAAATAGTTTATGGTTAGAGAGTTATAATAAAAATAAATAAAAGAAAGAGGTATTGGTTATGTCAAAAAATATATTTAAGGAAATTGAAAGAAGTGTAATGAATGAACAAATGGAGGAAACTACGAGACAAAAATTATTGGGTAATTTATTGAGAATGAAGGAGCAAAAAATTAATTTAATGGTTACAGGTGCAACAGGAGTGGGGAAAAGTAGTACTATTAATGCGTTGTTTGGAGAAGAAGTAGCAAAAGTAGGAACAAGTGTAAATCCAGAAACAATGGGAATTGATAAATATGAGTTGGATAATTTAGTAATATGGGACACTCCAGGATTAGGTGATGGAAGAGAAGCTGATAACAGACATAGTAAAATAATAATTGATAAGCTTTATGAAAAAGATAGAAATGGGAATTTGTTAATTGATTTAGTTTTGGTAATATTGGATGGTAGCAGTAGAGATTTAGGGACATCGTATGAATTAATAAATAGTGTGATTATACCAAATTTGGGGGAAAATAAGAAAAATAGAATATTAGTGGCGATTAATCAGGCAGATGTAGCGATGAAGGGAAAATATTGGAATGCACAAGAAAACCAACCTGAGAGAAAACTACAAGATTTTTTGGAAGATAAAGTTGCATCAGTGAGAAGAAGAATTAAAGAAGCTACAGGAATAGATGTTGAACCGATTTATTATAGTGCTGGAGACAAAGAAGAAGGATATATGCAACAAAAACCGTACAATTTATCAAAACTATTATACTACATATTACAACATACGCCAGAAGAAAAAAGATTAGTTTATGCACAAAATATTAATAAAGAAGAAGCTATGTGGAAAGACAATGATGATTTACAAGATTACAGAGCAGGAATTTTAGAAAAATTTATGGAATCAGTAACAAACGGAATGGCAATAGGTGGAACAATAGGTCAAGCAATAGGAAGTTTAGTAGGATTAGGTTCAGTTGGAAAAGCAATAGGTACAGTAGGTGGAGCAATAGTTGGAGTAGGAGCAAATATAGTTAGTGGAGTCGTTGATTTTTTGGAAGGAATATTTTAGAAGATAAATAGAGGGTTTGGGTGGGTGGAAATAAAAAGTTGGTGAAAAAATTACATAAATAAGTTATTAAATTAATGTATAATGAATTTAAAATAAAAAAGGAGGTGATAAAAATGACAGGAATTGAAGAAACAGTAGGAACAGTATTATTAGTAACAGCAGGCGTAGTTGCAGTGGCAGAAGGTGTAAATGAAACAGCAAAATTATTGAATGAAACAGTGAATACAGCAGATGAAATGTTTACAACAATGGGAAATATGGCAGAAGATTTTTGTAACGAAGTGTCTAATTTTTTTGATAGTTTTTGTTGGTAATTTTTAGTAAAAGTAGTAATTCTATTTTAGAGGAGGAATTATTCTGAATCTAAAATGGGATTGCTATAAGCTAGATTATTAGAATTTAATTAAATAGAATAAAAATGAAAGGAAGGTGATAAATATGTTGTTGTGTTTAATAGGTTTAGTAATTTTAGGAGGAGATCTTTAGAGAAAATGGTAGTTCTATTTTGAAGGAAGAATCATTCGGAATTTAAAGTGGAATAACTTGGACTAAATTAGTTGTCGTATTGATTTTTTTAAAATAAATGCGGTAAAATAATATTATTGAGAATAATTTAGAGAAAGAAAAAAATTATAATTAGAAGGAGAAAAAAAGATGGCTAAAATATTGATAGCAGGGTTGGGAAAAAGGGATGATAGATCGTAATAGTGAAGAAAGAGATTACAGAAAAAGCGGATTATAAAATAAAAAAATTGAAGAAACAGGGGAATATAAAAGTTTATAGAGATGAATATTTTTGTAACATCGGTATTAGAAAAACATTATGATATAGATAAAACAATATATATTGGAACAGCAGGGTCGATGTGGGATAAACTTTATACACATTATTGTAAGAAAAAAATGGATTTTTTCGACTGAAAGTGAAGAATATGAAAAAAATATAGAGATGAATTGAGAAATGTTACTAAAAAAATGCGAATAAAAAAATACAGATGTTTTTAAATATAAACAGTGAAAAAAATTTAATTCTATATTTGAGAATACAGAAAAAAAGTACAAATAATAGTGACAAAATATGGAATGAATAAAAAAATGAAATATTTGAAAAACTTTAATAAAATTATAGAAATCGTAAATTCTTTAAATAAAGAAGATGAAATTTATTTGGATATAACCCATTCTTTCAGATCAAATGCAATGTGGATATTTTTTTAGTGATGAACTATATTACAGAAGTTATTGATAAAAAAATATAAAAAAATAAAAAAATGATAACATATGGAATGCTAGAAGAAATGGATGATGATGAAATAGAAAAAGATTTAAATGGGAATCCTTTAAAAGTAGCTCTAATAATTAATTTGAAATCATTTTATGATTTAATGAAATGGATAAAAAGGAGCGAACGCTTTTAAGCAATATGGGAATACTTATGAATTTTTTTAGATATGATTGAAGATAATAAGTTGAAAAAAATACATTAGAAGAATTTTTCAAATTCAATGAATATGAACTATATTGGAAATATAAAAGAAAATATCGGAAAAAAATTAATCAAATAGAAAAAAACAATAAAAAAACATTAGATGGACCTGCCAAACTATTATTACCAGATATTTTTAGAAAGATTTGCACAAAAATTTTTGGTGAGAAACAGGAAACATTTGAGATATTATTAGATTTAGCAGAATGGCACTATAATCAAAAAAAGATATTCAATGAGTTATGTAAATATTATTGAAGCTATCTATACTTTTTACAGGAAAAAAATTTTTAGAAGTTGAAGATATCAATAAAGGTAAAGAAGTATTAAGAGAATGGATAAATAGAATAACTGAAGAAAATAAAATAAAATATAAAGATTTGTCGGAAGAAGAAATAAGTAATAGAATAAAATTAAGTGAAATTTTTTTGAAAGTTCTAGGGTTATTAGAAATAATATTTCGCATACATTGGAAAAGTAGAGCAGAAATGCAAGAAATTATTTCAAAAAAATTCCAGAAAATATAAAAAAATTAAGAGAAATATTTAAAACTGAATATAAAAAAAGGTGAGATTTATGAATCACAAGATTTAAAAATGCAACAGACATATACTTTTTTTAGAAAAAAATTAGCTGAAAATGGTCAGTTTGCAGAAATTGGTAGAGTTGCATCTAATGGAATTTATGATTTTTTTGTTTGAGGAACTTGGAGTACAAAAGTCAGGAGAAAATAAAAAAATACTGTAAAAAAATTGGCTAGATGATAAAAAAAGGAAATTTTTGAAAAAGAATTAGAAAAAAAGAGCAGTTGTCTGAATTAATGAAATTGTTTTTTTAGAAGTTAAAAAAATAATACTAGAAGTATCACAGCAAAAAGAAATAATTAAGAAGATAAGACATTTACAAAAATATATTAACGAAAAAGTCATTTTTTTAGAAGCTATTGAAAATGTAAATTTAAATGATAAAGGAAGTTCTCAAATAAAACAAGTGCCTAAAATGAATGTAAATAAAGAAGACAGAAAAAAATTTTAGTATTTAAAGAAATATTTGGAGAGCAAGAAAAAAAGAAGTAATAAAAAAATATAAGATAAAAAAAGAATAAGCAAATTGAGTAGTGAAATTGCAAAAAGAATGGAAAAAAATCTTGAAAATGATAGCAACAAAGAAAAAAATATAAAAAGATTTAAAGATATAATAGATAGAAATATTGATTCAGGTGATATTTTTATTGATAGAAGGAGAAGTTGGGATAACTTTTTGAATTGGTAAATTGGGTGAAAGAAAAAAAGGAATTGTTGCAATTTATGGAGTTGAGAAAGTGAGTGATAATCTTTTACTTAAAGTGGAATTTTTATGAATATTAAATTTCAAAAATTATGTTATAGGAATTTTTTTGTGATTTTAAATAGTTATGTAAAATAAAGAAGTTTGAAATTTTAGTTTGAAATGTAGAAAAAAATTGAGGGAGATGATATTATGGAGAGAAAAGCACTTTTACTATTTTTCACATCAGTTGACGGAAAATCAAGAAAAAAAGAATTGGTAGAAAATTTTAAGGTAAAAAAATAGTAAGTTTGTCTAGTGAGTTACAAGAAATGTGGTCAAATGTGTCAATTAAGGAAAAATTATAAAGAGAATCTGGAAAAAAATAAAAAAATATATTGAAGAAAATTTTAATGAAAATGATGTGATGTTGGTTCAAGGAAATTGGGGATATACATATAATATTGTTAGATGGTCGATAGAAAAGAAATTGGTTCCTGTGTATAGTTATACTGAAAGAAATGTTGAAGAAATAAAAAGATGGGGAAAATGTGAAGAAGATTAGTTATTTTTAAAACATGTGAAGTTTATTGAGTATGAGTAGTAATAAAAAAATAAATTTTCGATAAATTTATAGAAAGAAGGAAAAAAATGGAAAATAATATTTTAATAATGTCTTTATCAAATAATCTTGAAAAAAATATAGAAAAAGCAAAAATAAAAAAAGAATACAGATGGGAAAAATAAAAAAAATATGATTTGGAAAAAAATATGAGTATTTGACAAAAGTATATTTAGAAGAATTAAAAACCTAATAAAATAATAGTTTTTTTGGAACAGATCAAAGTAGTTGGAATTATTTATATAATTTATTAAACGAGTATTTTTTTATTCTGAAAAAGAAGATGTTGTTTTTTTAGAAGAACAAAAAAATGATGTTGAATATATAAGAAAAGTTTTTAAAGAAAGATTTTCAGATAAATGTAAAATATTTTTTTATAGAAAGTAAAAATAAATTTGATAACGAAAATATTGTTTCAGATTTAGTTTTTTTCAAATAGAAGAAATAAAAAAATTTTAGATGAACAAAGCAGAAATCAGGTTTATGTTGATATAACAGGAGGACTTAGAATAATATTTTTTTGTCATTGATTTCAATTATTAATATTTTTAAAAAAATATTATAGCAAATTAAAAATTAAAAAGTATTATATTCTCAAAAATGATATAAATTTAGATTATTTTTCAAATAATTGATATAACAAATGTGCTAGAAAAAAATTGGATTTTGTAGATGCCATTAGTTCTTTTTACAAAAATATGGAAGTGTAAATAAATTAAGAGAAATCATTCAAAAATAATAATTTATTGAATAAATTAGAAGAATTGTATATAAAATTACAATTTAATTTTTAAAAAAATATTAATGATACTTACAAAGATTTAGCAAAAAAATAAATGTAAATAATGAGAATGAAAAAAATTTTTAAAAGAAAGAATTAAAGAATTAAAAAAACATTGAAAAATGAAAAATATCATAATAAAGTGAAAAAAATTATGGAATAGAAATAGTCAATAAATATGAAAGTGATAATAAAAAAATATAAGAGTTTAAAGGATCAAAGAAATAAGATTGTTCATCCTTTAAATAAATTTGGGAAATATATAGAAAATAATAATGCTTTGTGAAAATTTGTCAAAAAGAAAAAAATATTGATTTGGAACTTAGGAACAGGCGAATTTGGAAGAGGATATGAAAAAAATATTATACAGATATATAAATAGTGAAGGACAAGAAGAAATTATTGAAACACAGTATACATTTGAACCTTATATAGAAAAATTATGATGAAATTTATATTTTTTTGGTCTTGAAACAGGTAGATGGGATCTTTTAACAGAATATTTTTAAAAATAAGAATATAATGTTACCGAATGAGAAAATAAAAATATGTTCGTATTGATAATTTTTGAAAATATAAATGAATTAAATCAAAAAGATAGGAAATGAAATAAAGATAAAAAAACAAGAAATAATAGAAATAGATATGGATATTACTCATTCATTTAGAAATATTCCGTTTAATTTGTTGACTTCGTTGAGATTGTTCGAATTGTTAAATGATAATATTGTACTTCGTTCAATTTATTATGGAGAAAGAATATTAAACTCTGAGTATGGAAGTATTTATAAAATACCAATTTTAGAAATAATTAATTTGTATAAATCAATAGTAGAATTTAAAGATTATACGAAGTATACAAATTTTTTTAGAAAAATACTAAAATGATAGATGAAAAAAATTATTAAATATTATGAGAAAAAAATTTCAGAAGCATATACATATAATGAATATAGAAAGATTATAGAAATATCTAAAGAATTTGAAAAAGTAAATAATAAAGAATTAGATTTAATAAATAAAAAAATATATGAAATTATAGAAGTAAAATTAATAAAAAAATGAAACATATGAAGAATTAATGAAATTTGCAAAAAAATCAGAAAGATTCTAAAAAAATTATGCATTGGCGTCATTTTTTTCTTAATAGATATTTACAAATATAAAAATTTTTTTAAAATTGATTCAAAAGAAAAAGCGAAACTTTTTTTATAAAAAAATAGAAAAAGTTGAAAAATAAATATGTAGATAATAAATTAAAAACATTAATTGGCTATCTAAATAAATTAAATAATATAAGAAATTATGCAGGACATATTAATATTAGAGAGGAAGTAAATCTAATTAACTTTTTCAGATTCATTAAAAAGAAGCAATTGAAATTATGAATAAATTAACTTTTAAAAGATATTGAAAAAAATATGAGAAAGAATACGAAGTGATAGAATAAATAAAATAAAAAAATTATTTATTATTTTTATATAGTTTATAATGATGATACATAGGAGGAATTAAAAAAATGGAAAAAAATAAAAATCTCAAGAATAGAATTAGCACGAGAAATAAGAAAAATTATTTGTAAAAAAATAGAAATATTCAGGAGTATTCAAAAAAATAGATGATAATTTTTTTAGTAGATTATTATTTTAATAGATATGATGAAAGAAATAATAAATCAGGGATGAAAAATTGATGAAAATAATTTTAATTTGAAAAATTTTTTTGAGGAAGATTTTAAGAATCATTTATCAAATGAAAAGAAACTGCTTGAAGAAGATGGAGTAGATACAAGCGAAATAACAAAAAAATAGTTTCAGCTTTTAGTCATAGTTACAGTGAAAAACTCTATTCTTGAAGAATTACCGTTTGAAAAAAAGATCTAAGAATATTTCCAAATATAAAAAAACACTTTATTTATTGTATACTGATCAAACTGAAAGTAAATTTTTTTGGAGTATAAGGAAGCAAGTAAATATAGAGATAAAAATAAAAAAATAGAAGGTATTTTTAATTGAGAATAGTATAGAAATGTTATATAAAGAAATTGTGAAGTTAATACAAGATGGAAAAAAATTTCAAAAAAATAACACAGTTTTAGATACAACACTTGGTTTTAAGGAAATAGGAATTGTATTTTTATAGAATCTCAGTTGAAAAAAACAAATTAAATCAATTAACTGGCGTGAAACAATGTTGCCTAACTATAAGCCTGTTGATGATAATAAAAAAATGAATTTATAAAAAGGAAAAGGTCAAGGACCTAGAATGAGTCTGGTTACAAAATTAAACTTGATGAAAGAGCCGTTAGAAGAATCGAATAGAATATATAGAAAAAAATAAATGAAAATATTTTGAAAGTAAATTGTAAAGCTGTTTCAGATTTATATGAAGTAGTAGGAATTGATGACTTAAGATTTTTTTATGAAGAAATTGGAAAAACTATTTAATTTTTTTAAAATGTTAGAGTATAGCGAAGATATTGAAAAATTTTTTTATAGCGATTTAAATGAAGCATTGAAAAAAATATTTAAATATAAATTTTTTATCAGAAAATATTTCAAGATTGCGAGAATATGTGAAGTATCTGGCGAGAGTAATTTATAGAGTTGAAAGCGATTGTATAGATATCAAGTGGTTAAAATTTAGTAACAATATTTTTGGGATAACAGAAAATGAGATAAGAAGAGAAAAAGATGAAAAAAATAGAAATAGGAGCAGTAGGGAAAAAAATTAGATGATGATGAAATAAAAAAATAAGAGAAAGTGACAAAAGTTTAAAAAAATATAGATTTTAATTCAAACAAAAAAATGATGAAGATGAAAATGATCAAGGATTAGAGAAAAAAATATTGATATGGTTGACTATTTTTTTGTATCTTTTTATTAAAACAAGCTATTTTTTTGAAAAAAATCTCAAATTATCATTTAAAAAAATATTTTTAGAAGAGTATTATGAAGAAGAAATGATTCAAGAGATTATTGAAATAAAAAGATTCGATTGATATAAGTGAAGATGAAAAAAATTAAACTTATAAAAAAATGTCTTGTTTGAAGAATTTACGGAAGAATATGAATTAGAAGAGCTTGAAATACCTGATTTAGCAGATAAAAAAATGTAGGATTGCTTAAATATAAAGGCGGAATACTAGATATACCTTTTGAAGATGAAGGGAAATTGGAAATATTAAAAAAATTAATTTTAAAGAAGAATATTTTATAAGAAAAAGAGATAAAAAGACAAGAATTTGATATTTCAAAAAGTGGAAAATAGGATTAAACTAAATAAAAAAATAGAAATAAAAAAATGAAATTAGAAGAAATACTTGATAAAAAAATAATAAAGATGAGATAAAATTTCCTTTTTAAAAATTTCAGAAAAAAATCGGACATAGTTGAAATTCAAAATGGTAACATAGTTACGAAAAAGTGATAGAAAGACTAAAGTAAAAAAATATCTTTTTTTAATAATTCTGATAGTATAATTAATGTTCCAATGGTAGAGTTATTTAAGAATATTGAAAAAAATAAATTTGAGATTTCTAAAAAAAGATTTAGAATATAAATTTGGAATAAAAAGATCAGAAAGTTACTAAATTAAAAAGATGTTATTTTTTTGGTATAAACCAAATAATTAGGAGAAAAAAATTGAAGAAAAAAATATCCTAAAAAAAGACGATATTGAAGATTTTATTATTTATGAAAATGGATTAAAGATAAATTTAAAATATAGATAGATTAATAGAAAGAACCATCTTGAAATTAGAATTTAAGATGGTTCTTTGCCAATCATATAACTAAAAAAATTATAATAAGTAAATACTAAAGAGAAAAAAATGAGTTATTTTAGAGAAAAAAATAGGGGAAAAAAATATTTGTTAAAATTATTGATGTAATAGAGATAGTAAGCGGAGGTATAAAATGAAAGTAAAAAAATTGCATCAATCAAGAAAAAAACAGATATGAAGATGGGCCTGGAATTAGAACAACAATATTTTTTTCAAGGTTGTAATGTAAAATGTAAAGGTTGTCACAATGAAAGAATACAAGATATACGATATGGAAAAAGAGTATGAAGTAAGAGATTTATGTGAAGAAATATTAGCGTATAACTTGCCAGTGAAAAAAAGATTACTATTTCAGGTGGAGAGCCTATGATGCAAAAAGAAGCCTTAGAAGAATTTATTAATGAAATGTACAAGAAAAATTTTGAAATCGCACTTTATACTTCATATGACTTAGAGAAAGTTCCAAAAAATATTTTTAGAAAAAAATTAAAGTATTTAAAAAGTTGGAGAATATATAGATACATTGAGAATACAAGAAAAGTTTTATGGATCAAGTAATCAAAAATTTTATTCATTGGAAAAAGGAGAGATTGTAAATGAGAGTTAATCAAGCAAATGCAAATACAAATGCAGCATATAGAATTTTGAAAAATGAAGAATTTAAGAATCAATTGCATGAAGAAAGATGGATTCATATTCATGATAAAGAATACACAGGGGTTTCATATAATTGCATTGGGATTGAATTAAGAGAAAAATTAAACCAACTGAAAGAAAATTTAGAAGAAATGGAAATTGAAGATGCACTAGACTATATTTTTCAAGTAATTGTAAATTTAACAAATGATCAATCAGGTGGAATAGGGTTTATTAATATTGACAGTGATTTGGCGGAATTTATACAAGAAGTTTCAGAAGAAAAAAATTAATAACAAAAATTAGAAGATTATACCAAAAGTTGAATTTACCATTGAGAAATGGGTATGAAAAAGGCGTATGTCTCATTTAATTTAGGATTAGATACTAGTGAAAAATGGGAGAAAAAGTAACTAGATGTTTTTTTAAAGGCTTTTTGAATATGGTGAAATATTAAATGGATTACCTTTTGTTTTTTTCCAAATATAATTTTTCAAAGTAAAAAAAGGTATTAATTTTGATTCGGATGACAAAAACTATGATTTATTTTTCATTAGCAACTAAAGTGACAGGAAAAAAAGAATGAATCCAACATATTTTTAATTGTGATAGCGTTTTAGTAAAAAGATATTAATGAGAAAAAAAGTTGGAATAATGGGGTGCAGAACATTAGTTGCAAAAAAATGTAAATGGAGAAGAAGGAGCATTAAAAAGAGGGAACATTGCATCAATTTCAATAAATTTACCAAAAAAATAGCAAGAGAAAGTACAAATTTAAATAATTTTTTTATAAAAAAATTGAATAAAATCTGTGAAGAATCAAAAGATATCTTAATTCAAAAAAATATGAAGCTTTTATGTAAATTAGAAATTAATAACTTTAAATATATTTTAGAAAAATAATTTTTTATGAAAATTCTGAAGAGTCAATAAATAATGATGATATGGAAAAAGTTTTTAGAAATGGCACACTTTCAATTGGATTTATTGGATTGGCTGAATGTGTAAGTTACTTAGTAAAAGAAGAAATATCTTTAGATATGATAGAAAATAATTTAGAATTGTCGAGAGAAATATTGAGATTTATGAGAAAAATGACAGATAAATGGACCAAAAAGTATAGTTTGAATTTTTCAGTTTTGGCAACTCCTGGTGAAGGAATTAGTGGGAGATTTTGTGAAGATGAAGAAACTAAGGAATTTTATACGAATTCGTTTCATATACCAGTTTATCTTGAATTAGACGCATTTAAGAAATTAGAATTAGAATCAAATTTTGTTGAATATTGTAATGGAGGTTCAATTTCTTATATCGAATTTTCAACGCCTGTGTTAAATAATAGTGAAGCGATTATGGATGTTGTTAAATTTGGAATTTCCAAAGGTATAAATTATTTAGGAATAAATTTCCCGTTAGATTATTGTGAAAGTTGTAAAACTACTGGAATATTTGAAGAAAAAAATGTAGTTGTTGTGGAAGTATTGAAATAAAAAAATTAAGAAGAGTTTCTGGCTATTTATCATATAAAGAAACATTAAAAAGGTGGAAAAAAAGCAGAGGAAGAAGTTAGAAAAATCTCATTTGAAATAGTGTGGATAAAATACAACTAATAAAAGAAATTGTTTCAAATTATTGGAGCAGTTTCTTTTTTTAGAAATAAGTTAATTACTTAAAGAAATAAGTTAAAGAAATAGATTATAATTACAATGTAAAAAAAGAAAAAGTAGAAAGAAGGTATTGATTATGAAACGTGATTTATTGAAAGAATTTGAAAGTATTATTATGAAACAAAAGTTAAATGAAAATGTGAAACAAAAATTATTAGGTAATTTATTGAGATTGAAAAAACAGAAAGTTAATTTGATGGTTACAGGTGCAACAGGTTGTGGGAAAAGTAGTACGATAAATGCGTTATTTGGTGTAGAAGTGGCTAAAGTTGGAACAAGTGTGGATCCTGAAACAATGGATATTGAAAGATATGAGTTAGACAATTTAGTAGTATGGGATACTCCAGGATTAGGTGATGGAAAAGAAGCGGATAACAGACACAGTAAAAGAATGATTGATAAACTTTATGAAAAAGATGAAAATGGGAATTTGTTGATAGATTTAGTTTTGGTGATTTTAGATGGTGGTAGTAGAGATTTAGGAACATCGTATGAGTTAATAAATAATGTGATTATACCGAATTTAGGAAAAAATAAAGAAAATAGAATATTAGTGGCAATTAATCAAGCGGATGTAGCGATGAAAGGGAAATATTGGAACGAAGAAGAAAATGGGCCTGAGGATGAGCTAGAAGAATTTTTAGATAGAAAAGTAGAATCTGTAAAGAAGAGAATTAAAGAAGCGACAGGAATAGAAGTAGAACCAATATATTATAGTGCAGGATACAAAGAAGAAGGATATTTACAACAAAAACCGTACAACTTATCAAAATTATTATATTACATATTACAAAATACACCAGAAGAAAAAAGAGTAGTTTATGTGCAAAATTTGAATCAAGAAGAAGTAATGTGGAAAGATAATGATGATTTGAAAGATTATAGAAAAGGTATTTTAGAAAGTATTTTAGGAGCAGCAGTTGGAGTGTTAGCAGAAGGTGTGGCAAATGTGGTAAATGGAGTTGCAAATGTAGTTGAAGGTGCATCAGATGGGATTTCAGAAGGTAGTGATACAGGATCAGATGTTGGTGGAGCGATAGGTAGTATATTTGGAGAAGTTGGAGAAACAATAGGTTCAGCAGTGGGTTCAGTAGTTGGAGGAGTTGTTGGTGGAGTAGTAGGAGTAGTTAGTTCAGCAGTAAGTAGTGTGTGTGACACGATTGGAAGTTTATTTGGTGGTTGGTTTTAAATGAATTAAGGGTTTGGGTGGGTGGGATAGAAAAAAATAAGTCAAAAATAAGGAAAAAAATAAGTTAGATAGTAGTAGTAAAATATCAATATAGAAGAGAAATTAAGAAAAATTTAAAAAAATTAATTTTAGGAGTGATTATAATGTTAAGTAAAAAAATTTAGTTTTGAGAAAAAGATACTACTCTTGTGGGGATACTGAAATAAAAAAACAGATTCAAAAAAATTCATCTTGGTAAATCTAAAATAAAATTGATGGAAAAAAATTTCTTTTAGAGTATTGGATTATGTTGAAAGTATATTTGAAACTAATATTGCAATGATTGATTTGGAAACTAGTGAGGAATCGTTATTCGGTGAACAAATGTTAGTATTCAGAAATAATGAAAATGATGATTTTATAGTTTTTTTATTTTTAGATCAATAGGAATATTTACTAAATGTAACAAAGGAAAAAAATTTTTAAAAAAATGGGTATGAATTTCCGATTACAAATGATGATGTTTACAATGATATGGATGAAGGATTTCTTGATGAACTTTCTAATTTATTTATAGAAGTGAAGAGATTATTTGAAAGAAACGAAATGTTAGAAACTGCATAAAAAAGAAAATTTAATGAAATGAAAAAGTTGTTCTGCTTGAATCCTTCAAACTGAGGGGATTTGAGTGGAAAAATAAAAAAGTATGTTATTTTAGAAAAAGATGAGTTAAAAAAAAGTGATATCATAATCTTATAAAAAATATTAGGAGGTATTAGCTATGCTAGAAAGAGAAATGATGAATTTGTTGGATGTGTGTTATGATAAGGCTTTTACAAGGTGTATTACCAGGAGAAAAAAATCAATTGAAGAATTAGCAGAAGATTATTTATACAAAAGTAGTAGTAAAAAGAAAGCAATTGACGATTTAATAGGATATCAAACATTATTGTGCGGAACAAATGGGTTTATAACAGGATTAGGTGGATTATTAGTATTACCAGTAGCAATACCAACAAATATATTGAGTACAATTTATATACAGTTAAGAATGATAGCAGCAATAGCATATATAAATGGTTATGATATTTACAGTGATCAAGTAAGAACAATAGCTTATGCATGTTTAACAGGGAGTTCAGCAACAAAAGTATTAAAAAATGTAGGAATAAAAATTGGTGAAAAAGTAGTAATTAATGTGATAAAAAAAATTCCAGTAGAAGTATTAGTAAAGATAAATCAACAAGTTGGATTCAGATTAGTAACAAAGTTTGGACAAAAAGGTTTAGTGAATTTTGGAAAAATGATGCCATTAGTAGGCGGAGTAGTAGGTGGAGTATTTGACACAGGAATGACATTAACGATAGGGAATATAGCAAAAAAAGTATTTTCGGAATAGTAAAGTAATTGTAAAAATTAATGCCAAATGTGTAACTTGGACTCTTGAAAAAAGTTTTTTAAGGGGTAAGAATCAAGAGTTTGAGTCAAATTTGGAACTGGATTTAAAATCAAAAATTTATTTACGAAAGGATAAAAAACTATGGAACTATATATAACAGATTTAGGAACAGTGGTAAAAAAGAGAGATGATTTGTTTGAAATAACTACGAGTGAGAAGAAAGTGGCAGTAGCTCCACAAAAGATAAAATCATTAGTGCTATCTAAAGGAATATTTTTGACAACAGATGTAATAAAATTGGCAGTGGATAATAATATTGATATAGTAATTGTTGATGATTTTGGAAATCCTTATGGAAGATTTTGGCAAAGTAAATTTGGTTCAACAGCTAATATTAGAAGAAAACAGTTGGAAATATTTGGGACTCAAAAGGGAATTGAATTGGCAAAACAGATATTGATACAAAAAATTAAAAATTGTGCAGAACATTTGGAAGATTTGAAGATAAAAAGAGAAGCGAAAAAAGCATTTTTGGATAAGCAAATAAAAGAAATGAAAAGATATATTTATCAAATAAAATTAGTAGAAGGAAATGTTAGTGAAAAAAGAGGAACTTTGATGGGGTATGAAGGAAATGCAGCAAAAATATACTACAAAACATTGTCAGAATTGATACCAGAAGAATTTAAATTTGAAAAAAGAAGTATGCATCCAGCAGAAGATGAATTTAATGCAATGTTAAACTATGCTTTTGGAATATTGTACAGTAAAGTTGAAAAAGCTTGTATAATTGCGGGACTTGATCCTTATGTTGGAATAATTCATACAGATAATTATGGGAAAAAATCGCTTGTTTTTGATTTAATAGAAAGTTACAGACATTTGGCTAGTAGAACGGTATTTTCACTTTTTACACAAAAAAGAGTTCAAAAATATTTTTTCAAAAGAGAAGGAAATAGCGTTATGTTGGTAGGCGATGGAAAAAAAGTTTTGGTTGAGAGTTTTTATAACAGATTGGAAAAAAAGGTGCGTTACAATAACAGAAATATTTCGAGTTTAGATAAGTTACAGTTTGAATGTCACGAATTAGCAAATTTTTTGATATCAAAGTAAAATTAAAATTTTGGGGACTTGAGGACTATTTTTGAATTATTTATAGAAGGTGATTGAAAATGATGACTTGGTTAATATACGATATAACAGATGATAGAAATAGAAGAGAAATTATTAGAATAGCACAAAAGCATGGATTATACAGAGTTCAGAAGTCGGTATTTCTAGGAAATATAGAAAAAGATGAAGTTGATGAAATTATAGTGGAAACAAAAAAAGCAATTGATTTACGAGAAGATTCAGTATATATTTTCCCAGTTTGTGAAGCAGATTACAAAAAAAGCAACATTGCTGGGATTATCTTTTGAACAAGATATCGTTAAAGATGAGAAGCCAGTACTATTTTTTTAAAAGAGGTGAATAAAAATGGAAGTTATTAAATCTCAGAAAATATCAATATTTGAAGTTTTGGACTATATTTTTTGTCCTAGAATAATATATTATGAAAATGTGCTAAAAATGTTTGGAGAAAAAAAGGAAGATTCTAACAAGGAAGAAGAAGAAAGGGTGAAAGGAAAAAATCGTATAAATAGGAAATGGATATGGAATAGACTGAAATTAAAAAAACAAAATATAGAACAAATGATAAATTCAAATCAAGAAAAACATACTATACTGGTATAATAGAGAATTTAACAAAGAATTGTCTTCAGAAAAAAATATCATTTTTTTATGGGAAATTAGACGATATACTTCTTTTAGAAGACGAAACAATAGTTCCAGTTTATTACTACAATGCTAAATATACAGCAAGAGAAGAAAAATAGATACAAATATATAGTAGCCATGTTTTTTTGATATTAATTGAAGAAAAGTATAAAATTAAATCTCAAAAAAAGGGTATATTTTATTTTTTTAGATGGTTTATCATTAAAGAAAATAGAATGTACAAATAAAGATTTGGAAAAAGTAAAAAGAAAGTGCTGCTGAAGTATTAAAAAAATAATTGAAACTGAGCGATACCCGATAGAAGCAGAAGGCGGTACAAAAATGCCGAGATTGTTATTACAAAAAAATTTGTGGAAGATAGTATTAAAAAAAATAAAAAAATAGAGGAAATCATTTTTTTAGTAAAATTATCATAAATAGATTTTTCTCTTTTTGCAAAAAAATCAAAAAAATTTTTGAAAAAAATAAGAAAGTATGGTAAAAATAAGTTCGTGGTGAAAATTCCTACCACTATCAAAAATAAAAAAAGAGAAAGAAAATCTACTCAAAGTCAATAAAAATGAGGGTTAGGAGTTACGGAAAATGCTAAAAAAACAGCAAAAAACGATAAAAATTAATCAAAAAAATACGATTTTAATGTCTGAAAAAATCTCTGTAGCACCTATAAATAAAGGATTTTTCTTGAAAGTACGGGTTAAAGAAGTGAATCCATTAAAAACAAGGATTGAAACGACGATGCAGTTGAAGTTGAAGAAGATTTAAATGATGTTAAAGAAGTGAATCCATTAAAACAAGGATTGAAACAATGGCTTTTTATTTGAAGATGACTGTGTACCGAAAAGTTAAAGAAGTGAATCCATTAAAACAAGGATTGAAACTTTAATAATTCCTGATATTCTGTAACTCATATTTTTAACCTCCATGTTAAAGAAGTGAATCCATTAAAACAAGGATTGAAAACCAGTTACATATCCTGTTTTTTTGATTAAATTATCTACTTGTTAAAGAAGTGAATCCATTAAAACAAGGATTGAAACACATTTTTTTCTAATTTTGTCATTTTTCTCCTTGATAGTTAAAGAAGTGAATCCATTAAAACAAGGATTGAAACGCTATTCTGGTGAGGGTGTAAGACAGTGGGAGTTCGTCGGTTAAAGAAGTGAATCCATTAAAACAAGGATTGAAACTCGTTCTTGGATAAGAACTATGAAAAACCTTGATTAGGTTAAAGAAGTGAATCCATTAAAACAAGGATTGAAACAATTTTTTTTCATTTTTTTATCTCCTTATAATGTGGCACATTGTTAAAGAAGTGAATCCATTAAAAACAAGGATTGAAACAATACTATTAGAATGTAACGAGATGAACCACCCTGGGGAGGTTAAAGAAGTGAATCCATTAAAACAAGGATTGAAACTGAGTTTGAATGCTCCGCTTAGTTCTAATATATCGATGGTTAAAGAAGTGAATCCATTAAAAACAAGGATTGAAACTCTTTTATTTTTTTACATAGTACCCTAATAATACATGTTAAAGAAGTGAATCCATTAAAACAAGGATTGAAACTCTTTTTATTTTTTTACATAGTACCCTAATAATACATGTTAAAGAAGTGAATCCATTAAAACAAGGATTGAAACTCTTTTTATTTTTTTACATAGTACCCTAATAATACATGTTAAAGAAGTGAATCCATTAAAACAAGGATTGAAACCACTTTCTGTGTTCCAAACGACTATACATGATACGAGATAGTTAAAGAAGTGAATCCATTAAAACAAGGATTGAAATAGAGTCAGAATATAAATTAAAATAACAACTTTTATAAGGTTGTTATTTTTTTAGAAAAAAATAGGTGAATTATTAATAAAAAAATAGGTTAGAACAATGGTATATAATAAGATTATAAAAAGAAAAAGGGAGTGAGAGAAATGGTTAAATAATGAATTAGAGAAATTGTCAAGTATATTTATAAAAAAATTATGATAATTTTTATTAATTTAATTAGATTTTTTTGTTAAAAAAAGTTTATTGAAAAAAATTGTTATTTCTTAAAAAAATGTGGTATAAAATATATTATAGATTGATTTATTTATAAAAAAATACTGGATAAAATGAAAGAGCATTAAGGGAGGAAAACATGGAAATAAATAAATCTCTAAGAATTTCATTAACAGAAAAAAATGTAATTACAGATGTTTCTTCTGTCACGAAGAAGGATTAGATATGAGCAAAAAAAGAATTCCTAAAACGAAGGAAGAAGTTTATGATTTGATTGAAATTGCTTTTAGAAAATGGATACAATGATTTGACTTTTACTGGTGGCGAACCGTTGATAAAAAAAAGAAAGATATTCAATGGTATTTTTAAGAAATTAGATGAGAAAAAAAGATGTATCCAGATATTACAATTGTCACAAATGGATTTTTTTGATGGATGATGAATTGCTTGAGTGTGTATCAAAATATAAAGGGAATTTTTAAATTTAATATATCGTTACATTCATTAAATCCAGAGGATTATGAAAAAAATTATTTGCTTAGCTGAGAATTTAAATTCGGGAAAAGTGATGGATGTTAGATTCAAAAAAAGTGGTAGAAAAATATACGAAAAGCTAAATTATGAAATTCGAATATAAAATTAAATTTTTGTTTTGTTGAAGGGATAAATACAGGAAAAGATAAAATAAGAGAAATTTTTAGAATTTGCATTACAAAAATAATATAGACTATATTAAATTTTTTTAGAATTGTTGGTAATTGAAGGGAAAGAAGAATTATATAAATATTTTTACTGAAATAGAGCAGATTGAAGAAGTTTGGAAGGATAAATTGAAACTTTTGTCAAAAGATATTCCTAGAAGAAAAATTGTATCTATATAAAGATAAGTTGAAAGTAGAATTACAAAAATGCACTTGCAGTTTTTGGTTGTAGTAATTGTTTAAAAAAATAGAGATGTGAATTTGACTGCTGAATTGAAATATTTTTCCTTGTTTTATTTTTATCTGATGAAAATTATGAAGTTAAAAGAGAGAATTTATTAGAAAAAAAGTTAAATTAGGAAATAAAAAAAATAATAGGATTTGCTAAGAAGTATGGAGAAGACAGTCCACTACTGATAAAGAAAAAGAAAGTTTATAGTAGAGAAAAACAGAATTTTTATTATAAAAAGTAATTTAGATGTAAAAAAATATCATTGAAATATTAAAAAGAAAAATGGTTACAGATTATATCAAACATTGGAGACAAAGGAAAGATATTATACTACTGAAAAATGATTTTGAAATAAAAAAATATATGTTCACTCTCATAACGATTCTAAATATACAGAAATTATCCAAAATTATTCTTTAGATAATAATACAAAAAGGAATAAAAAAATAAGATATACAAATAGAGGAATATATAATAAAACCGAAAGAAGTGAATAATTTAGAAGAGTATGAAAACAATTTAGAAAAATGAAAGAAGTCGTTTTTTTGGAAGAATTAAACTGGCACATAGACATTTATAGAAATCATAATGATGAAAAAAATAAGTATTGGAATAGAAAAAAAATAATAATCAGACATTTATATTATCATTTCAAAATGAAATAAAAATCAGAAGAAATCTTAAAAAAAGCAGCATTAGAGAAAGTAAGTAATTTACCGATTAAATACATTTTTGAATAATAAAAAAATAAAAAAATTAAAGAAATTTTTTTAGTAAGGAAGGGAAAAATAAATGAATGGTGTAATTTTTAGAACTTTCTGCGGTAGAAGATAAAATTATAGATAATAAAGAAAATGTATAGTTTTGAGATTCATAAAAGAATGTCAGAAATACTGAAAATAGATAATCGAGAGGAATTGAGAGTTTCAAATATTTTTGGTGAATTTTTTTAATGAAAAACATAAAATTGGAAAAAAAGGAGAAAAAAATATAAGATTAGAGTAATTACTAAAACGCAAGAAATTTTTTTAAATTACAAGATCAATTGTTTCAATTAGCTATAAATAAAGAAAAATCTTGTAATAGGAGATGGAATTTTTTTCAGTTAGTTGGAATTATAACCCAAAAATGATACTTGGTGTGGTGAATATGATTTTTGATAAAGAGATGAAATCATTAGATGTAGGAACATTGAGCTTTTATGAAAAAGTAAATTTAAAAATTGTTAATCCCGTTTTAGTAAAAGGAAAGTCAATTTTTGGATTTGAAAAAATATTAAAAAAATTATTTTTGCAGAATGTGGAAGAAGATACAGGTTTTTGAAACACAGGAAATGGAAGAAAGTATTTTTAAATTCAATTACAATAAAAAAAGAGAATTGTATAGAGAAAAAGGATAAATTTACTGAATGATGAAATAAAAAAAGTTTATCTAGGAGATATAGAGCTTGTGCTACAAGGATATTATGGGAAGATGCTTTTGATTCTTCTTCAGTATGTGAAATATGTTGGTGTTGGAGAATTTAGAGAGTATGGATTTGGAGAAATTATAAGCAGAAGTTAATTCCAAAACTTATTTGAAGTATAATTAATAAAGATTAAATTAAAAACATAAAAAAATTATTTGAAAATAAATTTTAAGGAGGCAAAATGAGCGAAAAAAAGATAAAACATTTGAAAACCAAACATTTGAAGATGTATTAAAAGAAAAATAGAGTTTTTAGTTAGTATTGAAACTGTAAAAAAATAAAAGATTTTTATTTTTTTAATACTGATAAATTGAAAAACAATAAGAGGTGCAAGTTATTTATTAGATTATTTAAATCAAGTAGAAGTACCTAGGATATTGAAAAAAATATGGGCTTATATTTGATAATAAAAAAAATTAAGCAAGAAAATATATTCTCTTAATGATGATGAGTTTTTTTAAAAGATATAGATAAGAAAAATAGATAATTTTATATCAAAGGAAATAATATATATAGGGGCTGGAAATGCTAAATTTTTTGTTAGTAGCAAAGAAACAGCCAAGAAGATATGTGAAGAAGTAAAAATAACTTATGAAAAAAATGGCTCCAAGTGTTAAAGTAGTCGCAGAATATGAAATAGTCGGAGAAAATGACAAAGTTTGGGATATAATAGATAAATTGGCAGAAAAAAACAGCAATAAGAAAAAAAGTGAAGGATTTCCATTAGTAAATATAGATTTGCCATTTATGAAGAAGTGTGATTTATCTGGAAATGAGCCAGCAGTAATATCAAGAAAAAATTATATAGAAGATTTAAAAAAATAGGAATACATGAAACAGGATATGAAAAAGAACTGAAAGAAGAAGAAAAAAAAGATCCAGAACAAGCATTAAAAAATCAAAAAGAAGAACAGAGAAAAAATACCGAAAAACGCAATAAAAAAACAGTATTTAGAAATAGTGAAGGAATATATCTCATATTAGTGAAGCAACGGCAGCAAAAAAATAAAATTTTCTAATAAAATGATAAAAGATGATGTGCATGAAATTGGATTTTATTCAATAATAAAAGAAGCGATAGATGACATATATCTTGATTCTTCAATATCAGATTACTCAACAGGAGATAGTTTTATTGGGCTTGTATATAGTGATGGAGATGGTTTAGGAGATTTTTTTGAAAAATATCAAGAAAAAAATATAGTGAAAAAGAAAATAAAAAAATCGGATGAAGAAGAATATTTAAGATTTCTTAGAAGATTTAGTATCACACTTGATAGAAATACAAAAATTATCATTAAAAAGAAGTATTAGTAGAAATGAATTCAAAGTTTGAAATTAAAAAAAGTTAGAGATGAAAATGATCAAAAAGTAGATAAAAAAAGTGGTAGGAGAATTTTTAATTGTTGGTGGAGATGATGTCTGTGCAGTATTTCCAGCAGATTTAGCATTAGATATTTCTGCTAAGTTCCAAAAAAATTTTTTTGAAGAGAAAATGAAAGAATTTGCTAAAAACGAAGATATTGAATATGATAATATCACATCTTCTGGAGGGGTTGTTATAGCGAAAGATAAAACTCCAATATATCAATTATTTGAGCAAGGAATAAAAATTACAAAAAAATTAGCTAAATTAGAAAGATATAATAAAAATAAGAAACTAAAAAGAGGAAAAAGGAAAAGAGTTTTTTTAAAAACGGGATATACCGATTTTCAAAAATATTGGAGGAGAAGGATTAGTAGATATAAAAAAATATAGAGAGCAAATAGGTATAAAAAGAAGAAGTTGATAGTAGTGAAGGAAAAAGTAGGAAAAAAAGAAATAGAAAGAATAAAAAAATTACTAGAAGACCTTATTGTATTAAAGGTGAGAATAGTAGAAAATTAGAAAAAAATTAGTAGAAAAAAATAAGAGAGCTTAAAAACAAAATTTTTCCAAAAACCAAGTTAAAAATATATTTATGAATTAAAAAAAGAAATGGTGATAAAAACATCAAATGAAAAAAATTATGGATGCAATAAATATATTATCAAAAATGAGTGAAAATGAAGTAAAAGTTTTAAATGAACAGTGGGAAATAATAGATAAATTGAAAATTTCTATGGATGAAAAATACTAATCAAATAGACAAAGTGTTTGATGATATATTAGATGTGATAGAAATGTATGATTTTTGTGAGATAAAAAGGAGGAACAATGGTTAAGATAGAGTACAAAGTTGAGCTAGTAACACCAGCAGTTACAGCTAAAAGCGGAACTATTGGAAAAGAATTAGATGTAACAGTTAAAAGGAATATAGATGGACAGTCGTATTATTCTGCTAAACACATAAAAAGGGATATTGAAATCAAAAAGTGATGGAGTTTAAAAAAATGCTCTTGATAAAAAAATATTATGAACAAGAAAAATAATAAAAAATTAAAATTAGACAGTGAAGAATTTTTAGAAAAATATTTTGGTTCAGCAGACAGAATGAGCCGATTAAGATTTTCAGACTTAATATTGGAAATAGAGAATGATGAATTAGAAAAAGAGCTAGGATATAGATATGGAGTAAAAAAATAGATAGAAGAACTAGAACTTCTGAAGATAATTCTCTATTTAACTATGAGTTTGTAAAACCAAAAAATATTTATAAAGGAACAATTGAAATAGAAAAAATAGAGGAAATGGAAAGAGAAGATTTGAAATTCATTCTTGCCAGTTTGTTTCATGTAGATAAAATAGGAGGGTTAAAATCAAGAGGGATAGGAAAAAGTTGAAGTAAAAAAATTGAAGATAAATCAATAGATAAGCTAGATGAGATTGTAGATAAGTATATAAATAAGAATAATAGCAAAACATGAAATAAAAAAATTGAGAAGTATGAGAAATGTAACTATGAATTAACTTTTTTTAGAACCTATTGTACTAAAAAGGAAAATCTACGAAAAAAAAGAAATAGAAGTAAGAAATACATTGCAAGGTTCAACTATAAGAGGGCCTTAATTCAATATGGAATCGATAAAATAGGAGAAGAGAATGTAGACAAATTACTAGAAATTTCAGTAGATGGAGTAATAAAACATGAGTATAATGAAAAAACAAAAGAATGTGTTGAAAAAATAAGATTGGCAAGTATTTTTGAAACAAAATATCCTATTAAAGGTGGAAAAAAGAAAAGTGTAGATAAAGTTATAGAGGATATAAATGAATACACTATAAAAAGAAACTAAAGAAAAGGTAAAATTAGAAAGAGGAGGATTGGGAGTATTAAGTCCAACTGGAAGTGAAATAAGTATAAAAAAATAGCTGAACATACTAGAACGACTGAAGAGGGAATGTTGTTTAATACAGAATATATAGACATGAAAAAAGACGATAGAGAAAAAACTTCATTTAAGGGTGTTGTAGAAGGGTTGCCAAAAGGGCTGTTTGAAAATGATAAAGAATATGAATTAAAAAAATAGGGAAATTTAAATCAAAAAGGATTTGGAAAAGTAAAAAAATAAAAATTTTTCTGAATACAAAGAAAAGTTGGTAACAAAAAGAAGAGATTAAAAAAAGAATAAATAATTTAACAAATATAATGAATAAAGTAAATAAAGAATTAGAAAAAAATAATGAAAAAAATGAAAAAAAGATAACGAAAAAAATATAAAAAAACAAAAAAAGGTTATAACTTTTGATTTGTTATCAGATATTGTTTTTACCATTTAACCAAGTTAAAAATACAGGAGAAGAAATAAAAGTTTTATTTGGTAACGAATTGAGAAAAAAACTTGAATTAAGTATGAAAAAAAACATTTGTTAATGTAGAAAAGTTGGAAGGATATAGCATTGTAAATAATTTTAGAAAAAAACGACGAGATAATAATAAAAAAAGTGGAAGTGTTCTGACTTATCTTATAAATGAAAATGATTTAGAAAGTGTTTTAGAAAGATTAGTTGAAATAGAAATAAAAGGCTTAGGGCTTAGAAAAAAATGAAGGATTTGGAAAAGTAAGAGTATGCAGTAAAAAGAGAAAGAAGTAGTTAGGAGGAGAAAAATGCCTAGTAATAAAAGTGAGATTTGTACCTGAAAGAAATAAATTGACAGAAAGTTTTTGAAGATAAACTGAAAGAGACAAAAAGAAAAAAAATAAAAGATCAAGAAAAAAATATTTAGGAACCAAAGTGAAAATGTTAGATGATAAAAAGAGAAAGAGAAAAAAATTGTTTAAGGACCTGAAGGAGGACTTGGATAAAATAAATGATGATATAAACATAGCACAATTTATGAGATTTTTATAAATTAGTAGAAAAAAACAAGATTTTTTTCAATAAAAGAAGAAAAAGATGGAAAAGAAAGTGAAATAAAAAAATTTTTTTAAAAGACCAAAAAGAAAGAGATATTGCATTAAAATTCTATAATTACATAGAAAAAAAGAATTTATTGAAAAAGGTTGAAAATGAAGATAAAAAAATTAAATAAAACGAAATTAACTCTTATAGAACAATATTTAAAAATATAAAGAGGGAAGAGAAAGAATAGAAGAAAATAAATAATTAAATTTTTAGGAGGAAATTATGGATTTTTAAAGTATTCAAGAATAAATATATAATTAAAAGGGGAGTTGACAGTACTGACAGCATTGCATATAGGAAGTGGGATAGAAAAAAAGATGGAAAAAGATGCTCCTTTCATATCATTGGATGAAGATAATCAATTTTTATATACCAGGGTCTTCTTTTAGAGGTTACTTAAGTACAAAAATTGGAAAAGATTGGTAGACAGCCAAAACAATATATCATTAAAAAGACAAAAAAATACAAATGAGTTTTTTTAAATGAAGCGGATGTTAAATTAATATTTGGATATACTAATTTAGATAAAGAGAAAAGTGAGAATGTAAAAAGAATAGTAGAAAAAAATTTTTTTCTAAAAAAAGTAGAAGAAATGGAAGAAAAAAAGAATTCAATAAAAAAATTAAATGAAGTAAAAAAATATGGCTGGAAGAATACATATAGCTGATATGCCTTTGACTGTAAAAGTAGAATCAGTTACTAGAGATGGAATAAGAATAGATAGAAATACTGGAGCAACAAAAAAAGGTGGAAAATTTGATTATGATGTAGTATCGGCAGGAACAACATTTGAAATCAAAATAGAGTTAGAAAATATAGAAAAATATCAATTAGACTTAATAGGACTTGCTCTTCACGATATAATGTCTGTTGACGGTGATTTATTTGGAGGGAAAACGTCGAGAGGAATTGGAAGATGCAGAATAGAAAATAATCTAAAGGTATGCAGTATAGATACTACAAATCCAGAAACATTAAAAAAGTATATATTTAGAAGAAAATTTGAAAAAGAAAATGAAGATTTTAAATTTAGTACAGATAATTTAGATTTAGAAGCCAAATAAAATTTTAAACAAGAAAATATATAAATACTATATAAGGCAGGATAGAAAATGGAAGAAAAAGAATTTTTTTAAAACTAGAAAATAGACTGATTCTAAAGTTAAAAAAATAAAACCTATTTCACCTTTAATAATAAAAAAATGGGAGATGGAAAAAGAAAAAAAGATGATTCAGAATCAGTTATAACGTTTATAACTAGTGAAAGTCCACAGATTTCTAAAAATGGAAAAGGGAATAACAGATTATAATAAAGAAACTAAAAAAATAAATGAAGATGGTAGAAAAGGAGAGCCTTTCATTCTAGGATCAACATTAAGAGGATTATTTAGAGAAAGATTTTTACCAAATTTACAGAATTGAAGGAAATCTTGAGGATTATGACAAGAAAAACAGCAATTGGAAGTAGTAATAATGATTCAGAAAATGAAAAAAACAAAATAATTTAGAAAGTAAAGAAAACATAAAATTAATAAAAAAATTATTTGGGTATACTGATGGAAATGATGCTTTTTAAAGGAAGAATATTTTTTAGAGGATGCTTATTTAGAGAATGAAGAGTATAGAAAAGCTTTTTATAAAAAGATAATGGATTGGAAATAAAGAGAAAATTATTTAAAACAAGAAGTATAACACCAATAGATGCCTTTACTGGAAAAAGCTGTAGTACCTCTAACAGTAGAATACTTAGAAGAATATTTTTTTAACAACATTGATAATAAATAACATAACAAAAAGAAGAATTGAAAAAAATATATTTTGTTATAAGGGATAGTTTACTTGGAGAAATACGTATTGGAAGTTCTAAAACAAGAGGGTTTGGGCAAATAGAATTTCATATTGAAGATTTTATATTTGAAAAATATGTAACAAATAATGATAATGAAGAGTATAAATATATTGAAGAATTAAGAGAGTTTTTTTGTCTCAAATGATGTCTCAATAAAAAAATAGGAGATAAATATTTAAGAGAAAAATCTTGTATTTAAAGATGAAAAAAATATAAAAAAAGTTGATGTAGAAAAATCCAAACGAATTTATAAAGAAACTTTTTGGAGAGGAGTAATAATGACATTAGAATACAAAATGTTTGAAATAAAAAGAAGTTAATGGATTGTTTGAGAATAAACCTTATAATATAGTTTATATAAATTATGAAAAAGAAAAAGGAATAGAAAAAGTAGTAAATAAAGAAAAATGCCTGGAGAGAATTGAAAAATAATAATTTAAATAATTTCTATAAATTGTATTTATTTAATGATGACAGAATGATAACAGTTTATAAGTTTGATAAAAAAATAATTTTCAATATACTGAAATGAAAAAAAGAATATTTTTTTGAAAAAAAGAAGAAACTAGTGAAATAGATGTTATTGAAAGGGAATATTACTTAAGTGATGATGAAGTAAGTAAATTGAAGGTGCGTATAGGATATATAGGAGATAAGGAAAAATAAAATACAGACTATGCAATATGTAGGATTTATTGGAGGTAGGAAGTAATGGGAGTGGAAAAAGTAAAAAAATTATCCTTATAATTTTTGTATCATTAGGAGATAAAGTATTAAATAGAGGGAAAAGAGTAATCGGAAACAACACAGGTACTTTAAAATGTAAATTGAGAACTTATTCCCCGCTATTTATAATGGGAGATAGATTATTAAAAAAATGGACATTCAGAAGAATACTTTTTTTAAAAAAGATAACGAATATTTGATACCAAGTAGTACATTAAAAAGGCGAAATAAGAACAATAATAGATGTTTTTAACAAATAGTGCAATAAGAAATGTTGAAGTTGAGAGATTAGAGAAAAGATTGAAACCTAGAGACGAATTTGGAACTAAATTTGGAATAATAAAAAAAATACCGACAAACAAAGAAGATGGAGAAATACAAGTTGTTAAAAAAATTAAAAAAATAGAGAAAAAAATTATCACGTAATTTAATTCCAGGGAGAGATTTAAAAAAATGGCGGAATTGCCTATCTTAGATTTAAAAAAATGTAGTAGATAAATACGAAGAAAAATCATAAAATTAATACAAGAGATGATTTTATGAAAATATACACTTCAAAAAAAAGAAAATAGTGTTATAGGAAGATTATGGGTTAGTTCTGATATTTTTTTCAAAAAAATATGAAAAAAATATTTTTAGAGAATGAAAAAAAGGTACAATTTATAAATTTTTCAAAAGAAGAATATGAGGATTTTAAATATATAATAAAACAAAAGAATAGAAAGAGAAGAAAAAGAAGGTAAAAAGTAGTTATTTAAAAAGAATATAAATTAAAGGTAGGAGACCCAATAATATTTGAAGCAAAATGAAAAAGAAAAAGAAAGTATTACATCTAGCTTTTTTTCAGAAATTCCAAGATTAAGATATAAATTTTTCACCATTAGATTTGGTTCCAAAAGAATTTCATCAATCAGATTCGTTAGAAAATTTATCTTTTTCAGAAAAAAATTATTTGGAACAACAGGGAACAATGAAGAAATAAAAAAAAGAAAAAAACAAGAAAAATAAAGAAAAAAATGACGTCACTAATTGGAAGGATATACTTTACAGATGCAAAAATTAAATGAAGAAAAAGCAAAATTTGTAGCTAAAAAAACCAATAACTTTAAAACCATTGGGAGAACCTCATCCAACATTATTAGGTTTTTTTATCTAAAAACAAATGGAACCTATGATTTACAAGGTTCTAAAAATAAGAGGAAGAAAGTTTTATTGGCATCATAAAGACAAAATTGAGAAAAAAATTTGAAACTTTTGCTGATTCTATAAAAAAATGAATAGTAAAGAAAAAAATATAATTCAAGTTTACAGTTATTAGATTTTTGGAAATGAATTTGAATTTGAAGTTTATTTTTAATAATTTAAATGATGATGAATTAGGAGTTTTAATATATTCATTAGAATTAGAGGATGATTTATTACATAAGATTGGAAAAAGGAAAAATCCTTAGGTTTAGGAAGTTGTAAAATAGAGATAAAAAGAAGTTTTATTAGAAAACAAGAATAAATATAATAATTTTTAAAAAAATCTAAAATATTTGATGAGGGTTTAGATAAAAAAATAAATATATTGAAAGTGCAAAAAAAATTTGGGTATATTGATGAAAGTAAAAAAATAATATAAAAAGAATTAAAAAAATTATACTTAAAAAAACTAATAAACTAGATTTTTAGTAAAAAGTCCTTTTCCAGAAGAAGAAGATAAAAATGGTTGGAATACATTAGCATGGTTTAATAAAAAGAAAAAAAGAGAAGTTGATTTTTAGAAGAAATATTAAAGATATAAGGAAATGAGAATTAAGAAATTAATTGATAAAAAAATAATTGCTAGATTGTAAAACTTAGATATAGAAAAATTGAGAAGTAAAACTGTGTAAGGATTTAAGAATTTGTGTTAGAAAGTGATAAAAAAACAATAAAAAAATATTAATAAAAATTACATGGAGTTTTATAAATAACAAAAAAATATTGATAAAATTGAATAAAAAGTTAAAAAGCAAGGAGTTCTATTAGTGAAATACTCAATATTAAAAATTCAAAAGAAATGAAAAAGCATACAATGAGAGACCTAGAAAAATTAAGAGGTTTTTTTGGCAGATAAATATAAAGAAAATGTGTTATTCCATAATCATTTATCAGACGGATATAATTATTCGTATCCTAAGTTGCAGTATAAATTGATAAAAAAATACACTTTCTGTGATGGGAATTGGTGAAGAGGTTATTGAAATAAATAAAAAACTTTTTGAGGAAGTTGATTATTTAAATATTGATGGAAATTTTATTTTTGATATTCAGAAAGAGCTGGAAATATACGATGAAGAGATAAAAACATACAGGCGATAAAATGTATGAATATAGATTCGTGACACCTTATTTGCCATTAAATGAAAAAAATTATGCAAAAATACTTGAAAAGAGAATACACATTGGAACAAGCTATTACGAATAATATATTAGAAGTTTTTAAAAGGATTGGGAATTTGGCTTGACAGAGAAAAATAAAATTTATGTGTCTCAAAAATTTAGAAATAACATCAAGAGATTTAAAAAAATGTAAATATGATAGCGTTTATAGGAAGTTTTTTTCTGTGAATATGAAATTTCCAGATTATTTTTTTCAATTGGGAAAAAGGAAAAGTATTGGATTTGGAACTTTTATAAAAAAAATAATTTTTAATTTTTTTATTTTTTTGGAGGAGAAATATCAAGAGTTTAATTTCGTAATATTTGGATGTATAAAAATTTTTGTGAAAAACCTCTAAATAATATATGGTAAAAATAACTATATAATATTTGGAGGTTTTTTTGTTATGGCTAAAAAAAGAAAATTAGCATTGAAGGTCAAATTCTTTTTTCTTTGCTCTAAAGGGGTGAGCAGCATAGATATTGAATATCATTTTAACAATCAGAAAAAAACAGTTTGCTATTTAATAATCAAAGTTTAGGATAAACTATGTAAAGTTTAAAATTTAATTTTAGATAATATGTCATTAAAAGTTACTTCTTTATTATAATAATCTAATTTTTTTCTAACCATATTTCTAATTCATTTTTTTCTTTTTCTAAAAATTTTTCAAATCCTTTTTTTATTTCTCGATATAATTCCTTCAAAATGTTCGGGTAAGTTGCATAATTCATAATAACCACAAAAAAATCATATTTTTGAATTATTCCCTAATGAAATAGACCAGTTAAATGGCATTTTTAGATTTTTTTCTATATCAATATAAATTTCTGAAACCCATTTTATTTCATTTTTCTTCTTCTATTAAATAATATGGTTTTTTTATTATTTTTTTAAAATAGCATATTCCCATTACTAAATAATCTATATTTTTTTACTATTTTTTTATATCTTATTTTCATACAAGCTCCCTATTTATTTCTCAAATTCGTATAACATATTATCAAAAATTTTTACTATAGTCTAAAAATTTCATCATAATATTCTAAAATTTTTTTGCCAATTCTTTTTTTCATTTCATTAGATTGTAATTTCAAATATTCTATTGCTTCTTTTCCTTCCCAGTGATAAGCGGCGTAAATAAGATTTTTTTGTTAATTTTTTTGGACCTATGACTACTTTGCACCATTTTTTTCATTTATTGCTTTCCAGTGCCAATTAAAAAGGTATTCTTCCATCAATAATTTCTAACTCTGTACCAAGAACTTCAAAAATTGCTATACAACAAAAAAATAATTTTTTTCCTGATTATCTAAAAATAACAATTCCAAAAAAACTTCATAAATCGTTTCGTCTTCTTTTAATTTTTACTTTCATTAAATATTTTCACATCCTAATTTTTTTCTATCTTTAATTAATAAGATTTAATCTACCGTTATTTTTTTGTATAGTTTTTTTATTTATTACATCATATTAACAGGATCAACATCAACTGTAATTCTCACATTACTGTCATTAAATTTAGCCAAATATTTTTTTATAATTTTTTTATTTTTTTAATATATTTTTCTTTATTAAACTTAAAATAAATTTGGTAGCGAAATCTTGAATTTATTTTTAAAAAAATTGGAGCGCAAAAAGGTTCTGAAATAAATTCATTTTCAGATATTTCCATATTTTTCGTCAACAATTTTGGAAATAATTTTATAAAATTCATTCGCTTTTTTTTGTGCTAAATCTTCTTTTTTTGAAGAAATTACAACTGCGATAAGTCGACCAAAAGGCGGATAATTAAAAGATTTTCGCAAAAATAGCTCATTTTTGTAATAACCTTCGTAATCATTTTCAATTGTTTTAGCAATGACATCGTTATTTTCGTTAAATGTCTGAATTATGACTTTTCCATCTTTTGAACCTCTTCCAGCTCGTCCAGAAGCCTGTGTCAACAATTGAAAAGTTTTTTCTCCGGCACGAAAATCTGGAAAATTTAAAATTATATCGGCATTGATAATTCCAACTAATGTGACATTTGGAAAATGAAGTCCTTTTGCAATAACTTGAGTTCCCAGCATTATATCGTATTTTTGATTTTTAAAATCATTGTAAATTTTTTCATAGTCACTTTTAGTTTTCATTGTTTCGGAATCCACTCTTATCATTTTTGCAGTTGGGAAAAATTTTTTTAACTCTTCTTCAACTTTTTCAGTTCCCGCTCCCATCTGCTGCATTTTTTCGCTGCCACATTCCTTGCAAAATCCACTAAAATGTTCTTCATATCCGCAGTAATGGCATTTCAGCTGATTAGTTTTTTTGTAGTAAGTTAGCGAAATACTGCAATTTGGACAAGTTGGGATATTTTGGCAACTTTTACATTTTAAGAAATTTGAAAATGCTTTTCTGTTTAAAATCAATATAATCTGCTCTTTTTTCTTTAAAGTTTGAGAAATTTCTTCCAATAGCTTTTCTGAAAAATTTTCGGTCGTTTCATTTAAATCCACAATTTCATATTTTGGAATTTTAGAATTTTTAAATCTTTTTTTTAGCTCAATTAACTGCAAATCGCCTTGTTTTGCTTGATAAAAACTCTCAAATGACGGAGTTGCTGAACCTAAGATAACTTTTACTTTTGTATTTTCGTTTAGAAGCGCTCTTTTTATTGCGACATTTTTTGTGTGATAACGGGGATTATTTTCCTGTTTATAAGTATTTTCGTGTTCTTCATCCATAATTATGTACTTTAAGTTTTGAACAGGTGCAAAAATGGCAGATCTTGCTCCAATCACAATTTTTTTGGCGCCATTTCTAATAAAAGACCATTCTTCTCGCTTTTCTTTGTCACTAAGTTTACTGTGCAAAATGGCAACTTCGTCTAAAAATTCTTCTTCGAGTCTCTCTATCATCTGTGTCGTCAAAGAAATTTCTGGGACTAAAAATATGCTTCCATATCCATTTTTAAGTGCTTCTTTAATAAGATTGATGTAAATTTCTGTTTTCCCAGAACCAGTGACTCCTTTTAACAAAAAGAGTTGTTTTTCACTGTTTTTTATAGTATTTACTGCATTTTCCTGCTCTTCATTTAAAAATTATTTGTTTTTTTCAACAATTTTTTTCCTTTGTTCTTTTTCCTGAAATTTTTGGAATTTAAAATAATTTTTCGACAGAAATAATTTTTTTGTTTTTATAGCTTTTTTTCAATAATTTCTTTTTGAGAAATTTTTTTGCAAAAGTATTTAAAGTGACTTCTGGTCTTTTTTTCATATATTCATTAAATTTTTTTGAGCTTCTAAATTTTTTTAAAAATCTTCGTCAAAGTCTTTCAAATAAATAGCTTTTTTCGAATAATTTAATTTTAGCGTTCCTGGATAAATCGTTTTAAAAACGCTAAAAAAATCGCTTAAATAATAGTTTTTTATCCATTTTGCAAGTTTCATTATTTCAAGCGGAATAGAAAGAACGGGAGCAACACGAATGACGGATTTTAATTTTTGTCAAAATCGATTTTTTTCTTCTTTTACAATATTTACGATAAGTCCCATTTTATCACGGTTTACAAAATTGACGATGCACCACTGACCAATTTCATATTTTTCTTCAGATTTGTAAGTAAAAAGTCTTATATTATTTTCTACATAAATTTCATAATAATACATTTATAAGTTCCCCCTGCTTTATAGAGTATATTTATTTTACATTTTATTTTAAAAAAAATCAAGCAAGATAGATCAAGATAGATTATAATAAAACATTTTCAAAGTAAAAGCAAACTGAATTAAAAGTAAAAATGTTGTATAATTTATTAAACATATAAAACTTTCAAGGAGGAAGAGATATGAAAAAAATGTTAGCAATCGTTATGTTGTTGGTATTGGTAGCTATTTCTTGTACAACGGCACCTGATGGGACTCGAAAAGTTAGTAAAACTGGAATTGGAACAGGAATTGGTGCAGCAGCTGGTGCAGTAATTGGACAGGTTATTGGAAAAGATACGAAAGGGACACTTATTGGTACAGCTGGAGGTGCAGCAGTTGGTGCGGTAATTGGAAATATTTTTGACAGACAGGAAAAAGAGTTGAAAGAAAAATTAAGTGGAACTGGAGTGAAAGTTGAAAGAACTGGAGAAGGAGAAATTAAATTAACTGCACCTGAAAATATTACTTTTGATACAAATAGTTATATTGTAAAACCTCAATTTAAAGGAACAATAGAATCTATCGCAGCTACATTAAAAGCTTATCCTGATTCAAAAATAATAGTTTCAGGACATACTGATAATACAGGAAATGATGCAATAAATAACCCATTATCAGTAAATAGAGCAAATGCAGTTGCAAATTTATTACAAGCAGATGGAGTTGATAGCTCAAGAATAACTTCAACAGGTTATGGAAGCAGAAATCCGATTGCAAGTAATTCAACAGTACAAGGAAGACAGCAAAATAGAAGAGTTGAAATAAAAATAGTTGCAAATCAAAAATAATAATTTTTTTGGCTACCATTAATTTGGTAGTTTTTTTATTAAAAATTTTTAGTAAAAATTATATATTTGTATATTAAAATATATATTATACTAATACTTAAATATATATAATATATTTTACAAAGTCTTATAAGTTTGCTATAATAAGTGCGTGAAAAAAAATAGTTTCTATTAAAATTTTTAATAAATTGGAGGAATATTATGTCATTATTAGTTTTAGTCTTATCATTATTACTGGTTTTTAGAAATTTTAGAAATTAAAATTGTACAAAATTTAAAATATTGTGCCTTAAAAGTTTCTTATAATAATTTTTCATAAAAAAACGATGTAATGGATGAAAGATTGAACAATAATAATTAATATAATCCAAAAAAATGAAATTATTTAGATTTGAAATTTTGTGAATGTTTGTGAATACTAGACTTTTAAGGTAGTTCTTTTTAGAGCTGCCTTTTTTTAATTTGAAAAAAATAAATAAATATAAAAAAAATATAAAAAAATTGTAAAAAATATGGTAAAATAAACAAAGTGGAAGATCTAAAATTTTAAAAAAATAAAAAATTTAGGAGAGTGAAAATCAATGAATGGAAAAAAAAGAAGTAATAACTTGACAGAAGGTGCGGCTAGAGCGCCACATAGATCGTTATTAAAAGGATTGGGTTTCATAAATGATGAAATGGAAAAACCAATAATTGGAATTGCAAACTCATTTAATGAAATAATACCAGGGCATGTTCATTTGAAAAACTTGGTTCAATCGGTAAAGATGGAATTAGAATGGCTGGAGGAGTTCCAATGGAATTTAATACAATTGGAATTTGTGATGGACTTGCGATGAATCACATTGGGATGAAATATTCGTTGGTTACAAGAAATATAATTGCAGATTCGATTGAAGCTGTTGCTATGGCTACTCCATTTGATGCGATTGTGTTTATGCCAAGCTGTGATAAAGTAGTGCCTGGAATGTTGATTGCTGCGGCAAGATTGAATATACCTTCAATATTTGTAAGTGGAGGAGCAATGCTTGCAGGAGTTTATAAAGGTAAAAAAATTGGATTAAGTAATGTATTTGAAGCAGTTGGAGCTTATAACACTGGGCAAATTACTAGAAAAGAATTAAATTCTGTAGAAGAAATGGCTTGTCCGACTTGTGGATCATGTGCAGGAATGTATACTGCAAATACTATGAACTGCTTGACAGAAGCACTTGGAATGGGACTTCCTGGAAATGGAACTGTTCCAGCTGTATTTTCAGAAAGAGCAAGACTTGCTAAAAAAGCGGGAATGCAAATTATGGAAGTTTTAAAAGCAGATTTAAGACCAAGTGATATTTTAACAAGAGAAGCATTTGAAAATGCGGTTGCAGTAGATATGGCACTTGGAGGATCTTCTAATACAGCGTTACATTTACCTGCGATTGCTCATGAAGCTGGAATTGACTTGACTTTAAGTGACTTTAATGAAATTGCACAAAAAACTCGTCAAATTTGTAAATTGTCACCATCTGGAGAATATTTCATTGAAGACTTGTATAGAGCGGGTGGAGTTACTGGAGTTATGAAGAGATTGCTTGAAAATGAAAGATTGCATGGAGATGCGAAAACTGTAGCATTGCAAACACAAGGAGAATTGGCAAAAGATGCATTCATTAATGATGACGATGTAATCAAACCTTGGGATAAACCAGCTTACAAAACTGGAGGAATTGCTGTATTGAAAGGTAACTTGGCACCAAATGGATGTGTTGTTAAAGAAGGTGCGGTAGATCCAGAAATGTTGCAACATACAGGACCTGCGAAAGTATTTAATAGTGAAGAAGAAGCCGTTAAAGCGATTGTTGGTGGAGAAATTGTAGCAGGAGATGTTGTAATTATTAGATATGAAGGACCAAAAGGTGGACCAGGAATGAGAGAAATGTTATCGCCAACAGCTATGATTGCAGGAATGGGTCTTGATAAAGATGTTGCGTTAATTACAGATGGAAGATTCTCTGGAGCTACGAGAGGTGCTTCGATTGGACACGTTTCGCCAGAAGCTGCTTCAGGTGGAAATATTGCGATTATTCAAAATGGAGACATTGTGGAAATTGATATTCCAAACAGATCAATTAATATTAAAATCTCTGATGAAGAAATTGAAGCTAGAAAAGCTAAATTGGAACCATTTAAACTTCAAGTAAAAGGATACTTGAAAAAATATGCTATGCATGTGTCTTCTGCAGATAGAGGAGCAATTGAAATTTTAGAAGATTAGTAGCAAGATTGAATTATAGTGTGTATTAAAAATATGGCAAGGAGTTTAGAATAAAACTCCTTGTTAAAAAATATTAGTTTTAAAAAATTTTTTAAGAAGGTGACGAAATTGCATAAACTATATGATTTTATAGAAGCAAGAGAAAGATTAAATACTGTGATTACTAAAACTAAATTGATTCACAGTAGCATTTTTTCCAATGAAACTGGAAATGAAGTTTATATTAAACCAGAAAATTTGCAAAGAACAGGTGCATTTAAAATAAGAGGTGCTTATAATAAAATTGCAAAATTGACGGAAGAAGAGAAAAAAAGAGGAGTAATTGCAGCATCGGCTGGAAATCATGCACAAGGTGTGGCACTAGCTGCTCAAAAATTGGGAATTAAGGCTGTAATTGTTATGCCTAAGCATACTCCACTTATTAAGGTTGAAGCGACTAGAAGATATGGTGCGGAAGTTATTTTAACTGGAGAAGTTTATGACGAGGCTTATGAGTATGCAAAAAAATTGCAGGAAAAAGAAGGGTACACTTTTGTACATCCGTTTAATGATGAAGATGTAATTGAAGGACAAGGGACTATTGCTTTAGAAGTTTTGGAGGAATTGCCTGATGCGGATATTATTTTGGTGCCAATTGGTGGTGGAGGACTTATTTCAGGAATTGCTTCGGCTGCGAAATTAAAAAATCCATTGATAAAAATAATTGGTGTTGAGCCAGAAGGTGCAGCGAGTGCATTAGAGGCTAGAAAAAGTCATCATGTGGTTGAACTTGATGAAGCAAATACAATTGCAGATGGAACAGCTGTTAAAAAAATTGGTGACATTACATTTGACTATATTGAAAAATATGTAGATGACATAGTTACTGTATCTGATTATGAGTTAATGGCGGCATTTTTGGTCTTGGTTGAAAAACACAAAATTGTTGCGGAAAATTCGGGAATTTTGGCTGTGGCAGGATTGAAAAAATTGAATGTTACAGGGAAAAAGATAATTTCAATAATAAGTGGTGGTAATATAGATGTATTAACTATTTCATCTATGATTAATAAAGGATTGGTAGCTAGAGGAAGAATTTTTTTACATTTGCAGTTGATTTGCCTGACAAACCAGGACAATTGGTGGCTGTATCGCAAATTCTTTCGGAACAAAATGCGAATGTAATTAGACTTGAACATAATCAGTTTAAGAATTTAGACAGATTCCATGAAGTTGAATTACAAGTTACAGTTGAAACAAATGGAGAAGAACATATTAATAAAAATAACTCAAGAATTTGAGAAAAAAAGGATATATAATTAGAAGATTGAATGCACAAGCAATGATTGATGATTAAAAATAAAAAATTAAGAAAAGGTGGTTGAAACAATGAGTGAAACTAAGATGATAAACGGTGGTAGAATTTTACTAGAATCGCTACATAGATTAGGAATAACAGATATTTTTGGATATCCGGGAGGAGCGGTAATTCCAATATTTGATGAAATTTATAGTTATGACAAAATAAATTACTATTTTGCAAGACATGAGCAAGGATTGTCACATGCGGCAGATGGTTATGCGAGAGTTTCTGGAAAAGTGGGAGTTTGTCTTGCGACTTCAGGGCCTGGTGCGACAAACATGGTTACAGGAATAATGACAGCACATATGGATTCTGTACCAATGATTGCGATAACTGGACAAGTTAGATCAAATTTATTGGGAAGAGATGCTTTCCAAGAAACTGATACAGTTGGAATTACAATGCCAATTACAAAATGTAATTATTTGATTCAAAATATAAAAGAAATACCTAGAGTTGTAAAAGAGGCTTACTATATTGCGACAACAGGTAGACCAGGACCAGTTCTTATTGATATTCCAAACGATATTCAAGTTCATCAAATTCCATATGAAGAATTTGAGAGATTATTTGATGAAAAAAAATTGAATTGGAAGGATATTCACCAACTTATGAAGGACATCAAGGTCAAATTAAAAAGAGCAATTAAATTGATAAAAGAAGCGAAAAAGACCGTTGATAATTGCAGGAGCGGGAGTTTTGAAATCGAAAGCGTCGAAAAGAATTGTTTGACTATGCTGAAAAAGACACAAACACCTGTGGCTACGACATTACTTGGATTGGGAGCATTTCCTGAATCGCATGAATTATCTCTTGGAATGTTAGGAATGCACGGAACTGTACCAGCGAATTATGCGACAGATGAGGCAGATTTAGTAATTGCGGCTGGAATTAGATTTGATGACAGAATTGCTGGAAATCCTAATAAATTTATTGAAAATGCAAAAGTTATTCACATTGACATTGATCCAGCTGAAATTGATAAGAATAAAAGAGCTGATGTGCCAATTGTTGGGGATTTAAAACATGTATTGACTGATATTAATACTGAAATTGAGCCACAAACTCACGAGGAATGGGTTAAAAAAGTTGTTGAATGGAAAAAAGAATATCCATTAGGACATAGAGAAGTTGGAGAAGATAAATTGCTTCCACAAGAAGTTCTAAAAGCGATTGACGATATTTTGCAAGGAGACACAATTGTAGTAACTGATGTTGGTCAACATCAAATGTGGGCTGCTCAATATTTCACTTACAAAAATCCTGATTCAATCGTAACTTCAGGAGGAGCTGGAACAATGGGATTTGGACTTCCTGCGGCAATAGGAGCACAAATAGGAGCACCTGATAAAAAAGTTGTTTTAATCGTTGGAGATGGTGGTTTCCAAATGACATTGCAAGAATTAATGATGATTAAACAATACAATTTACCAGTAAAAGTTGTTATCTTGAACAATTCTTACTTGGGAATGGTTAGACAATGGCAAGAATTGTTTAAAGATAGAAGATATTCATTCGTTGATTTGGAAATAAATCCAGATTTCATTAAAATTGCAGAAGCATATGGAATTAAAAATGCTAGATTGACAAACAAAGAAGATTTGAGAACAAAATTGAAAGATTTAATATTATCTGATGAAGGTGTGTTAATCGAATGTGTTGTTGAAAAAGAAGAAAATGTATTCCCGATGATTCCAGCAGGAAAAACTGTAAGTCAAATGATCGGAAAGAAAGGTGTGTTAGAAAATGAATAGAGAGCATGAAATTTTAATAATTGCAAAAAATACTGATGGAATTGTGTCGAGAATAATGTCTTTATTCAATAGAAGAGGATATTCTGTTTTAAAAATGACAGCAGGAGTTACAAATAAACCTGGTTATGCGAGATTGACAATGACAGTAGAAGGAGACGACAAAACATTAAATCAAATTCAAAAACAAGTTTATAAAATTGTGGATGTTGTAAAAGTAAAAGTTTTCCCAGTTGAAAATGTTATCAGAAGAGAATTGATGTTAATAAAAGTGAAATCTGATCCAGAAACTAGAGCACAAATCGTTCAAGTTGCGGATATTTATAGAGGAAAAGTTTTAGATGTATCACCAACTTCATTAGTTATTGAACTTACAGGAGATGTGAAAAAATTGCGTGGATTTGTGGAAATTATGCACAATTATGGAGTCTTGGAAATTGCAAAAACTGGGGTTGTAGCGATGAGTCGTGGAGAAAAATTGTAGAATTTTAGAAATTTTGAATTGAATTTTAAAATTTTAGGATTGAGTATCAATGAATATTAATATTGATTATTTTGTTAAAGATAGAGAAATATTGAAATAGTACAGAAAGAAGGTACAGAAAATGAGTGTAAGTCAGCATTGGGAAAAGGAAAAGTATGAGAAAAATGCACGGTTTGTTTCTGATTATGGGAAGGAACTGATTGAATGGCTGAATCCGAAAAAGGATGAATATATTTTGGATTTAGGCTGTGGAGATGGTGTATTGACTAAGGAAATTTCAAAATATGGGTGCAAAGTTTTGGGACTGGATGGAAGTCAGAAATTTGTTGAAGCGACTAGAAAATTGGGAGTTGATGCGATACAAGGCGATGCACAGAATATGAATTTTGAAAATGAATTTGATGCAATTTTTTCCAATGCGGCACTTCATTGGATGACAAATCCTGATAAAGTTTTGGAAGGAGTGGCAAAGGCACTCAAAAAAGGTGGACGATTTGTGGTCGAAATGGGTTGCAAAGGAAATGTAGAAAAAATAGAAAATGCAATGTTTGAAGTTGCAAAAAGACATAATTTTAAAGCTGTAAAATGCTGGTTTTTTCCGACAGAAAAAGAAGAAACAGAATTACTTAATAAATATGGCTTAAAAGTGAAAAAGAATGATAAGTTTTTTTCTCGTCCAACTTTACTTCCAACAGGGATAAAAAGGATGGCTACAAACCTTTTTCTGCACCTGCTTTTTGTGAATATTCCGAAAGAAATGCACGAAAAAAATTGATTGATGAAATAGCTGAAAAAAAGTGGAAAAAGAGCTTGAAAAAAATGAAAATGGACAAATTATAGCTGATTATGTAAGATTGAGATTTGAAGCTGTGAAGGAATAGTAAATTTTTGTTTTTAAAGTGAACTTTTTTTAGAGTGAATATTTTTGAAAGAAATTTTTTTAAATTTGATAAATTGAGATATAGAAAAATAAAAAGAGTGAAAGAAGAAAATTAATTTACAAGGAGAATAAGACAATGAAAAAGCATATTAAAATATTCGATACAACACTAAGAGATGGAGAACAAACACCAAGAGTTAATCTTAATGCTGAAGAAAAATTAAGAATTGCAAAACAATTGGAAAGTTTGGGAGTGGATATAATTGAAGCTGGATTTGCTGTGGCATCGCCTGGAGATTTTGAAGCTGTAAAAATGATTGCTGAAAATGTAAAAAATTCAACAGTTTGTAGTTTGTCAAGAGCTGTGAAAAAAGATATTGAAGCAGCAGGGGAGGCTCTAAAAGGTGCGGCAAAACCAAGAATTCATACATTTATTGCAACTTCACCTATTCATAGAGAATTTAAGTTGAAAATGACAAAAGAGCAAATTCTTGAAAGAGTAAAAGAAATGGTGGAACTTGCAAAATCATTTGTTGATGATGTTGAATTTTCTTCAGAAGATGCGACCAGAACAGAAAAAGAATTTTTGGTAGAGGTGTATGAAACAGCTATAAAAGCTGGAGCTACTACATTAAATGTGCCTGATACTGTGGGTTACAGAACTCCAAATGAAATGTTTGAACTTATAACTTATTTGAGAAAAAATGTAAAAGGAATTGAAAATGTTGATATTTCTGTGCATTGTCACGATGATTTGGGACTTTCTGTAGCAAATTCAGTTGCGGCAATTCAAGCTGGAGCAACTCAAATTGAATGTACAATTAACGGACTTGGCGAAAGAGCTGGAAATACTTCACTTGAGGAAATTGCAATGATTTTGAAAACAAGAAAAGATTTATTTGAAGAATACTACACAAATATTGACTCAAAACAAATTTACCCAACAAGTAAATTAGTAAGCCTTTTGACAGGAGTTGCAACACAGCCAAATAAAGCAATCGTTGGAGCGAATGCCTTCGCACACGAATCAGGAATTCATCAACACGGAGTTTTAGCAAATCCTGAAACTTACGAAATTATGAGTCCTGAATCTGTAGGAAGAAATCCAGACAGCTTGGTACTTGGAAAACATTCAGGAAAACACGCTTTTATACAAAAGTTGGAATCTTTAGGATTTGACCATGTTGGAAGTGACAGAGTGGAAGAATTATTTGTACAATTTAAAAAATTGGCAGACAAGAAAAAATATGTTTTAGATGAAGATATTATCGCATTAGTTGCTGGAGATGCGGCAAAAATCGAAGGAAGAATCAAATTGACTCACTTTGAAATTTCAAGACAAGAAGGTAAAAAACCAAAAGCTACAGTTACAATCGACTTGGATGGAGAAAAATTGGTTAAAGAAGCTCTTGGAGATGGACCAGTTGATGCAGCTTACAATGCAGTAAATTTAGCAGTGAGTGACACTTTTGTCTTAGAAGAATATAAATTGGAAGCGATTACAGGGGATACGGATGCACAAGCACAAGTTGTTGTTGTAATTGAAAAAGATGGGAACAGATTTATCGGTAGAGGACAAAGTACAGATGTGGTTGAGGCTAGTATTAAGGCTTATATTAATGGGATAAATAGACTTTATAATAAGTAGTTTTTTTTTGAAGAGGTGAAAAATTATGCCTAAATTGGTTATAAATGATAAATCAGGTAAAAAAATACTTCAATGAATTTTTTTCTGGATGATAAAGTTATAAAATTTAAAGAAAATAAAAAAAGAAATTGAAAATGTAGATTATGGAGAACATACAATTAAAAGTACGAACTTTGTATTTTAAAAAGTTCTGAACAAAAAAATAAATATTGAAAAAGAAGTTACAGAAATTGAAATAAAAACAAAATTATAAAGTATATTTACTTTTTTTGTATGTTTAGTTGTAATTTCATTACTTGGAGCTTTCTTGAAAATAAAACTAAAAAAATAGAAGCTAGTAAAGGTTTTTTTATATGATTTTTATTTGTTATAGTGATGAATCTATATTTTTGTTTTTTTGGAAATCCTTTAGTTTTGAAAGTAAAAGAGTAAATAAAAAAATATTGATTTATATAAGGTAGTTTTAAGCAAAAACTCGCAATTTTCAGACTATGAATACTCAATTGACCAATTTTTCAGACAAATGACTCTTGATACAGGAATGAAATCTGACAGAGGGTTTGATTTTGATAAAGAAGTTGTTGAGAAGGCTCTTGCTGCCACTATTGATGAAGTATACAAGAGAACAGGTAAAAATCTATAATTATTAGTCATTCTCAAGGAGGATCTCCAGGTTGGTTAGCACCTGTTTATACAAAAAATATAAAAGCAATAGTTGCAATTGAACCTGGTGGACCTGTGGCAGAAAATAGTATAGAATACAAAGAATTATTATCACAAAAAATACCTATAGCATTTTATTTTGGTAATTACATTGAAAATGGAGATCCTAAAAATTTTATCAACTCCAATTTGGCAGGAAAGATTGGAAAAAAATGTAAAAATTTTGTAAAAAATTACAATGATGAAGGCGGAAATTCAGTTTTATTTGAACTTCCAAAAGAAGGTATTTTTTTGGAAATGATCATTTTATATTTCAAAAATTTAAATAATGATATTGTGGCTGATCATGTAGAAAAAAATGGATTAAAGGATTATAAAAAAATCGAATAAATAGACTTTATAATAAGTAATTTTTAAAAAGGGAGGGGATTTTGATGGGAATATCAAATAATTACATTAATGAAATAAAGAAAATACTTAAAAATGCTAGACAAAAAGCATATACCGCTGTAAATTCGGCGATGGTGGAAGCATATTGGGAAATTGGAAGAAGAATTGTAGAAGAAGAACAGAACGGGAAAGAAAGAGCTGAATACGGGAAAGAAATATTACAAAATTTATCTAAGGAACTTACAGAAGAATTTGGAAAAGGATATAGTTATAGAACATTAAGAGAAATAAGACAATTCTATCTTATGTTTTCAGATTTTGAAAAATGGCGAACAGTGTCCGCCAAATTGACATGGTCTCATTTTCAAAAAGTTTTAAGAGTTTCTGATGAGAAAGCTAGAATATTTTATTTAACAGAAGCAGCAGAAAATATGTGGTCTGTAAGAACATTAGATCGAAATATATCTACACTTTACTATGATCGTATTGTTGCAAGTATTGATAAAAAGACAGTTGAAGATGAAATGAAAGATAAGACAAAAAAACTACAAGCAGAAGATTTTATAAAAAATCCAGTAGTTTTGGAGTTTCTAGATTTACCAACAAATATGTCTTATACAGAAAATGAATTAGAAAAAGCACTAACAGATGATATTCAAAAGTTTATGATGGAACTTGGAAAAGGTTTTGCATTTGTGGAAAGGCAACAGCATATTCGTACAGAAAAATTCAGATTTTTTTATATTGATTTGGTATTTTATAACTATATTTTTGAAATGTTTTTGTTATAGTAGAGTTAAAAAAACAGAAAAAAATTAACACATCAGGATATTGGACAGCTTGATATGTATGTAAGAATGTATGATGACTTAAAAAAACAGGAAAATGATAATCCAACAATAGGACTTCTTCTTTGTACGGAAACAGACAGAACTATTATAAAGTATTCGGTTTTTGAATGATAATAAAAACCTTTTTGCAAGTAAATATGTAAATTATCTGCCTAGTGAAGAGGAATTAATAAATGAAATAGAAAAGGCAGAAGACATTGTTTGAAAGTAGAAATAATAATGAAGTGGAATATTAATTAGAAAATTGATTACGGAGAGAAGGAAATTTACAAATGAAAACAATAATTTTTTCACACCCATGGAATGGAAGTTTTAATAAGGCAATTTTAGATAAAGTAGTGGAAAAGTTGGAAGAAACAAAAGAAAAATATACGATTATAGATTTGAATAAAGATGGATTCAATCCTGTGATGACTGAAAAAGATTTGGAATTGTATTCGCAAGGAAAAAGTGCTGATCCTTTAATTCTGAAATATCAGGAAATTTTGAAAAATACAGATGAGCTAATATTGATTTTTCCGATTTGGTGGATGTCATTACCTGCGATGTTAAAAGGATTCTTGGATAAAGTTATGTTGAGAGGATTTGCTTATGAAAGTGGGAAATATGGAATAAAAGGACTTTTACCAATAAAATCGGCTAAAATGATTACAACGGCTGAAGCACCAAAGTTTTTATTAAATATAATGGGGTTTGGAATGACGATGAGAAAGGCGAATCTTGGTGGAGTCGGAATAAAAAACACAAAATGGATTCATTATAGTTTAAGAGCAAAAGGAAAAGATGAAGACAGGAAAAAATTTCTTGAAAAAGTTGGGGAATTTGTGAGTGAATAGAAATTGAATCGACATTTATTTTATTTAAAAGGAGAAAAAATGAAGGCAAAAAATTGGATTATTAAATTTCTATTGGTTTTTGCGGGACTAATTGTGATATTTTTAATTTATGCTCATTATGAGTACAGGCATATTAAAATTAGGACAATTGAGGTAAAGTCAAAAGATATTCCAAAAGAATTTGATGGGAAAAGAGTGCTGTTTGTGGCGGATTTTCAGTATGATACGATGACACGGTTTAATAGAAAGCAGCAGAAAAAGGCAATTGAACTGATTAATGCACAAAAAAAGGATATGATTCTTTTAGGTGGAGATTATGCGACTTGGGAGAAAAATATTCCTAAGTTTTATGAAGATGCTAAAAATATTAAAATTCCTGAACTTGGAGTATATGCGATTTATGGAAATCATGAGTATCCAGGTGAAAAGGAAACTGCTGAAAATATGAAAAAAATTGGATTTAATCTGCTTACAAATGAAAATAGAAAAGTAACGATAAATAATGAGAAAATATACATCGCTGGAGTGACTGACTTGTGGCATGGAAAACCTGATGCGAAAAAAGCTCTTGAAGGTACGAAAAAAGAAGACTTTGTGTTATTTTTAACTCATAATCCTGAATATTTTGAGCAAATGTCGGAAGCTGAAAAGGGAAAAACTGATATGATTTTAGCAGGACACACCCACGCTGGACAGGTTACTTTTTTTGGAAAAATTATTGTGTCGGCAGTGAAGGATAAGAAAAAATATGGCTACGGAATGAAAGAGTATGGCGGACATAAAATTTATATTACTTCTGGAGTTGGTGGTGCTTTTCTTGAGATGTTTATTCGATTTTTTGCACAGCCTGAAATTGTGATTTTTGAGTTGAAGAGAATTAATTAGAATTTGGAAGTGGTGTAATATGGAAGATAAAGAATTAAAGAAGTTGGCAAAAGAGATTTTTGAAAAAATTAAAAAAAAGTATTATGAAACAGCAAAAGAAATGATAGTTGCAAATGCTTCAGTCAATACTTCAAAGGAAATAAAAATAACAGACAGTAAAATTGAAGGAATTCCATATATTCCAAAAGGGAGTAAAATTCCAACAAATTCAGAAGGGAAACAGTTTATGTTTCTTGCACAGATAAATTGTGCTGACTTAAAAAGGTCTAGAAGATTTTTCCAAAAAGAAGGAATTTTGCAATTTTGGGTTTTGGGAGATGACTTGATGGGATTAGATTTTGACAACAGTACAAATCGGAATGGTTTTGATGTAATTTATTATGAGAAAATTGAAGATTACTATTTGGAAGATGAGTTTAAGAAAATGTATAATCCTTACAAATATGACCCGGCATGGGATTTTTTTGATAGCACATCATCCTTGCAAAAATGGAATTTTCTTTGGGAAAAACAAAAAGAGAATTTAGACTATGATTTTTTTAGATATTTTTATTTGAAAAAGTATGGGAAGAAGAAAATTTTTAAATTTGATGAAAAAGATAAATTGTCTGAAGAAGTGGAAGAAATTTATGGATATGAATTTTATGAAGAAAAATATTGGTACAAAATGTAATGGATTTCCATTTTTTTCACACAATCTGAACCAAGAAAAAGGCGATGAAATGAATGAATACGATACTTTTATTATTTCAAATTAATAGTGGAAAAAGAAATAATGATTGGAGATTGTGGAGTGATGAATTTCTTTATTAATCGTGAAAAAAATTAAAAAAATAGGAACTTTTCAGATGTTTTTCTACAATTGGGATTGTTATTGATTTTATTGGGTAGACAGGAAAATAGAAAGTTGGGAAAATGGATATAAAAAAATATAAATTATGAATATTTTTTTAGATTTATCAGTAAGAATGACGTATCATTCAAATGCAATTGAAGGAAATATATTGACACTAAATGAAACGGCTGCAATTATTTTTAGATAGTACAATACCTGGAAGCAAGAGTGTACGTGAAGTTTTTGAAGTTTTAAATCATAAGAAAGCAATTGATTATATTATAAGTGAACTTGAAAATGAGAAAAAATTAGATATTTATATGATTAAAAATATAAATAAGGAAATTTTAGACAGATTAAACGATAATGCGGGAAATTTTAAAAATAGCAGTAATGCAATAATTGGTGCAGATTTTGAAACTTCTACACCAAGTCAAGCGCCAGTCCTTACAAAAAATTGGATTGAAAACTTGAATTATCGGTTGGAATTGTGTAAAAATGATGATGAAAAGTTGTCAGAAATATTAAATTCTCATATAGAATTTGAGAGAATTCATCCTTTTAGCGATGGAAATGGACGAACAGGAAGGCTGATTATGCTGTATTTGTGTTTTCAGGAAAATATAAGTCCGTTTGTGATTGAAAAAAATGATAGAGCATTGTATATGAACTATTTAAGGGAACAAAATGCAGATATTATTTTAGATAAAGTGAAGGAATTGCAAGAATTTGAAAAGAAACGAATGGAACAATTTTAAATAGGTTAATAAATAAAAAATTTGGAGAGAAAATCGGAGGAGAAAAAATGTCAGAAATTAAAAATAAAGAGAAAAATCCAAAAACTTTGTTTGATAAAGTTTGGGAAAAACATGTGATTACGGGAGAACCTGGAGAAGCACAACTTTTGTATATTGATTTGCACTTGATTCATGAAGTTACTTCGCCACAAGCATTTTCAGGATTGAGAATTGCAGGGAGAAAGGTTAGAAGACCTGACTTGACATTTGGGACAATGGATCACAATACGCCAACAATTATGGCTGACAGAATGAATATTAAAGATAAAGTTTCAAAGGCACAGTTGGATGCATTGTCGGCAAACTGTAAAGAATTTGGAATTGAGTTGGTTGATATGTTTAATGAAAATAATGGAATTGTGCATATGGTTGGACCTGAACAAGGGTTGACACAGCCTGGAAAAACTGTAGTTTGTGGAGATAGCCATACTGCGACTCATGGAGCTTTTGGAGCTTTGGCATTTGGAATTGGAACAAGTGAAGTGGAACATGTTTTGGCGACACAGACAATTTGGCAAAAGAAACCAAAAACAATGGGAATTGAAATAACTGGTGAATTGCAAAAAGGTGTTTATGCGAAGGATATAATTTTACATATTATTAAAACTTACGGAATTGGACTAGGAAATGGGTATGCATTTGAATTTTTTGGAGATACAATTAGAAATATGTCAATGGAAGGAAGAATGACTATTTGTAACATGGCAATTGAAGGAGGAGGAAAATCAGGAATTATCGCACCTGACGAAACTACTTTTGAATATGTAAGAGGAAGAAGATTTGCACCAAAAGGCGAAGAATTTGATAAAAAAGTGGCTGAATGGAAAGAATTGTACACGGATTCTGTAGATGCATTTGACAAATACATAAAAGTTGATGTTTCAAACCTTGAACCACAAGTAACTTGGGGAACAAACCCTGAAATGGGAATTGGAATAAGTGAAAGATTCCCTGAAATTAAAGATGTAAACTATGAAAGAGCATACAACTACATGGGACTTACACCAGGAGGGTCACCTTACGACATTCCATTAAAACATGTATTTATCGGATCTTGCACAAATGGAAGATTAGCAGACTTAGAAATTGCAGCAAAAATTGTAAAAGGGAAAAAAGTTGCTCCAAACATTACAGCAGTAGTCGTTCCAGGATCACAACTTGTTAAAAAAGCAGCTGAAGAAAACGGAATCGCACAAATATTCAAAGACGCAGGGTTTGAGTGGAGAGAAGCAGGATGCTCAACTTGCTTAGGAATGAACCCAGACTTAATTCCAAGCGGAGAACACTGTGCGTCAACTTCAAACAGAAATTTTGAAGGAAGACAGGGAAAAGGAGCAAGAACTCACTTAGTAAGTCCAGCAATGGCTGCGGCTGCTGCAATTTATGGAAAATTTGTGGATGTAAGGGAATTGGATGAAGTGAAATAGGAATTTTAGTATAAAGGAAACGATATATTAGACATATTTGAAAACTATACATATTTAAGATTTGATAAAACAAATGTTCTGAGGCAAGGGGTCTTGACCCCTTGTGAAATAAAAAAACTTAAGTTACCGAACAGGTCTATTATGAAAATAAAATTGATAAATTTTTAGTAAAATATTATTTTTTTATTATTATTATGTATAATGACAAATTTCTATGATTTAGAAATTTTTTAAAATGACAGTGTTGACATTGACTTATGATGCAACGGATTTTACAAAAGTTTATAGTAAAAACAACATAACTTGGATTATAAATTAAACTGAAATGTATAATTGAAAAAAACCTAAAACTATAAACTATAAGGGGTCAAGACCCCTTGTCAGAAAGTTGAGAAAAAAACAAGAAAATTAAACATAAAAAAATACAGTATTTATTGTAGTTTTTAGAGTTTTAGAAATAACTATAAAAATAAAGGAGAAAAAAATATGAAACCATTTACAAAATATGAAGGAACAATCGTTCCAATAATGAATAATAACATAGATACAGATCAATTAATTCCAAAACAATACTTGAAAAGTATTGAAAAAACAGGATTTGGAAAACATGTTTTCGATGAGTGGAGATATAACGAAGACGGATCTGACAATATGGATTTTAATTTGAATAAGCCAGAATACAAAAATGGAACAATTTTGATTACTGGAGAAAATTTTGGTTGCGGATCGAGTAGAGAACACGCTGCTTGGGCATTGCAAGATTATGGAATTCATGTAATCGTGGCTGGAGGATATTCAGGAATTTTTTACATGAACTGGTTAAATAACGGACATTTGCCAATAACATTGCCAGAAGCAGATAGAATCGAATTATCAAAATTACCTGGAGATGCGAAAGTTACAGTTGACTTGGAAAATAACAAATTGATTGCGAATGGAAAAGAATATGTTTTTGAGTTGGAAGAAAGCTGGAAACAAAGATTATTAAAAGGACTTGACTCGATTGGGTTGACTTTACAGCATGAAGATGAGATTAGAAAATATGAGGAAAGTCATAGATAGTCGATAAAGATTGTGAGAATCTTAATTTTGATGGAGAAATAGAAGAATTTTTTATGGATTAAAGAATAAAATGTGTTTGGGAACTGTAAAATAATAGAAAAATTTGAAAAAAGAAAATGTAATTTTTGTAAAAGTTGTTAAATTCAATATTTTGAGTTTTTCAGGAACATTTTTTTAAAAAAATTGATTTTTTTGAATAAAAAAATATAAAATCTAACAAGAAGGAGAATTTAAATTTGAAAAAAATAAAATTTTTAAAAGAGATAAATGTTAATGAAATAATGGAGGAAATTAAAAAAATCCAGAAGAAAATAGCGAATTCAAAGTTTTGTGGAATGGTGAGGAAATTGAAGTATACTTGGATTATTATGATTTTTGAAAAAAAGAAGTTGATGAAGTTCGAGAAAAAAATTGGAGAATTTGAAAATATTGGTTGAAAAATGCGAAAAGAATGGGACAAGAAAATAAAAAGATGCAGCGGGAGAAGATTTATTTGAAATAATAGAAGATGATAATTGGCCTAGGTCAGATTTTTGAAGAAGAAGATATACCAAATTTAATTAATGATATAGAAAAAAATATTGGGAAAAGAAGAAGCTGATAATTTGAGAAATGGAAATTTTACAAGAGAAGCATTTAAAAAAATTTACTTTATGTAAGTTCAATTACGATGGATAATAATGGCTGTTTTAATGTTGGATTATTTGATATAGATTATATAATGTTTGGAGGTCATATTTTTATTTATTGATGGAAATATAAATGGAGAATTTTTATGGTGGAGATATGGCAGGATAAATTTTTTTAATAAAAAAATATTGATTTTTACGCTATTTTAGTAATACAATTACATTGTATAGCAAAAAGTATTACAAAAAAATTTAGGGAATGTCATATTCAACCTGATTGGCTCTTAATTTATAAAATTGAAAAAAATATCTTGGTTTTTGACATTGTCGAGAACTGGGACACATTCGGATTTGTTTTTGAGTTGGAGGAATTTGATGAAAAAAAATTATTTTTATTTTTGTCAGTTATTACTTTTTGATAAATTTATTTTCTCAAGATGGAAATATCAAAAAAATTTAACGGTTTAAAAAAAGAAACATCTTTGGATATTCAATGGCAGATTTTGATTTTTCAAGGATATTATAAAAAAATTAAAGAATTTGAAGAAAAAAATTGAAAAATGGCGATGTAAAAGCAATGAATAATTTAGCAAATTTTTATGCTAAAAATGACCAAATTGAACAAGCTGAAATGTATTATAAAATGGCAATTCGAAATGGTTCTAAAAAAGCTGAAAAAAATTTGAAGATTTTGGAAAAATTTCCACTTATGAGTGATCCGATGGTTATGGACGATTTGGCTTGGGATATTCCAATGGAAGATGCTAAAGGTGAGATAAAAATTGCAATTAGAGGATTTAAAGAAAATGGTAAAGATTTAAATGAGTATGAACGAAATAGAATGAAAGGCATTGTTAGAAAAATTTGGAATAAACTTTATGAAAGTGCAGATTTAGAATTTATCGGATATAATGATAATACAGAAAATAAAAAATTATCATTGGAAAGAGCTAAAAGACTTGCAGAGTTATTTCGTGAAAGTGGACTGAAAGATGAAATGCGAATTGTAAAAGTTTTTGGAAAAGGGTCAGAAAATCCGGTGGATAGTAATGATACAATAGTAGAAAGATATAATAATAGAAGAGTAGAAATTATTGTAAAAAAATATAGTTGAAAAAAATTTTGATTTAAGCTTGCTTTAATGAACTAAAAAAATCAATTGGAAGATGAGTAATTTTTCTTATATTTTTAAAAAATTTTTTTAGCCTGATTGGCTCTTAATTTATAAAAACTAAAAAAAATATCTTGATTTTTGACATTGTCGAGAATAGAGACACATTAGGATTTGTTTTTAAGTTGGAGGGAGAAATGTACGATAATAAATTATTAGAGATAAATTTTTTTATAAAAAAATTCAAAAACTCATAGACTTATGCTACCATATATTGGAAGTGAGTATGAAAAAAATATAAAGTATTAATAGTTGGTGAAAGTCATTATCTTGGAGAAGATGATGATAGAGAAAAAGTAAAAAGATTTTTAAAAAAATGGCTTACAGATAAAAAAATGAAATAAAATTAATAAAAACCAGAATATATAAATACAAGATGCGTAGTAAAAAGAACATTGCAATAATAAGAACAAACAGCCATTTTTTTCAATGATAAAAAAAGAAATTATTAATGTAGAAAACTTTTTGGAATAAAGTTTCTTTTTATGAACTTTTTTATTGTTCCTTCAATAAATGGAAGTAGAGGAATAGAAGTTTCAAAAAGATATAGAGGAAAAAAATCTTTAGAAAAATTTTTGAAAATGTACTTGATGTTATAAAACCTAATTATATATTATTTTTTTAAGTAAAAAGTTATTGTATTTTTTTGAAAAATCTAATTCAAAAATATTTAAAAAAATACATTTGGCTTTGGACATCCATCTTCGCGTTGGTGGAGTAGAAAAAGAAAAGATGGCAAAAAATATAAAGAAGAATTTAAAGAAAAAATAGAAGAAATATTTGATAAAAAAATTTAAAAATTAGAAAGGAAGTAAAAAAATGAACTACAAAATTGCATTATTAAAAGGGGACGGAATTGGTCCAGAAATTGTTGATGAAGCGGTAAAAGTTTTGAATAAAATTGGAGAAAAATTTGGACATAAATTTGAGTATACGCAAGGGTATTTGGGAGGAGAATCTATTGATAAATATGGGATTCCTTATTCTGAAGAAACTGCGAAAATTTGTAAAGAGAGTGACTCGATTTTGTTGGGATCAGTTGGAGGGCCTAAATGGGATAATGTTGAGCCAGATAAAAGACCTGAAAAAGGACTTCTTGCGATAAGAAAAGACTTGGGAGTTTACACAAATTTAAGACCAGCGGTTTTGTTTAAGCAATTGAAAAGTGCTAGTCCATTGAAGGATGAAATAATTGGAGAAGGGCTAGATGTAATGATAGTTAGAGAGCTTACAGGAGGAATTTATTTCGGTCCTAGAGAATATTCTGATGAAAAAGCTGTCGACACATTGCCATATACAAAAGGGGAAATTGAAAGAATCGCAAAAAAAGCATTTGAAATTGCAAAATTAAGAGGGAAAAAAATTACAAGTGTGGATAAACATAATGTTTTAGATACTTCAAAATTGTGGAGAAAAACAGTAAATGAACTTGCAAAAGATTATCCAGAAGTGGAAGTTTCACACATGTATGTGGATAACGCTGCAATGCAATTAATTGCAAATCCAAGACAATTTGATGTAATTTTTAACAGACAATATGTTTGGAGATATTTTATCGGATGAAGCTTCAATGCTTACAGGTTCTTTAGGAATGTTGCCATCAGCAAGTTTAGGAGACGGAAAAGTTGGACTTTATGAGCCAAGCCACGGTTCAGCACCAGATATTGCAGGACAAAACATCGCAAAATCCAATCGCAACAATTTTATCAGCAGCAATGATGTTAAGATACGCATTTAACTTGACAAAAGAAGCAGATGCAATTGAAAAAGCAATCGAAGAAGTGTTGGAAGATGGATTCAGAACAGTAGATATTTATACTGATGGAATGAAAAAAGTTGGAACGGCTGAAATGGGAACTGAAATTGCTAATAGAATATAATTTACTTTTAAAAAAAAGTGAAAAAGAGGGGATTAGTATGAGAAAAAAATTACCAATCGGAATTTCTGATTTTAAAGAAGTAATGACAGAAAATTATTATTATTTTTGATAAAACTGAACTTTTTAGGAAATTTATTTGTTGAAAAAAAGCTAAAATAAAATTATTTACTCGTCCAAGAAGATTTGGTAAAAACATTAAATATATCAATGTTAAAAATATTTTTTTGATATTAAAGAAAAAAAGATGAAAATCGAGAATTATTCAAAAATTTGAAAATTTCTAAAAGTAAATTTTTTTGAAAAGCAAGGATCAGCTCCTGTTATCTCGATTTCATTTAGGAATTATTCTGAAAAGAATTGGGAAAATGGATTTAAAAACGATAAAAAAACGGCGATTGCTGATATTTATGCTGAATTTAAATTTTTAATGGATAAGTTAGATAAAAGAGAGTTAAAGAAATTTGAGAATATTTGGTTGGAAACGGATGAAGGGATTGGAAAAAAATTCCTTATTAATGTTGACTAAGTATTTATATGAATATTACGGACAGAAGGTAATAGTTTTAATAGATGAATACGATCATCCAATAATTGATTCTTATGTTAAAGGTTATTATGATGATGCAATAGATTTTTTTAAAAGTTTTTACGGTACGGTTTTGAAGGATAATAATTACTTGGAAATGGGAATTATGACAGGAATTTTGCGTGTTGCAAAAGAAAATATTTTTTCAGGATTGAATAATTTAGAAGTTCATACGATTTTTGGATAATGAATTTACAGAATATTTTGGAATTACAGAAGAGGAAGTTAATCAAGCTGTAAAAGATTTTGATTTGGAATATGAGCTAGAAGATGTTCAAAAATGGTACAACGGATATTTATTTGGCGATAAAAAAGTCTATAATCCATGGTCTATCGTAAATTTCTTAAAGCGAAAAAAATTAAAGCCATATTGGGTAAATACTAGTGGGAATGAACTTATAAAATTATATTTGAGAAAAATTGAAAAATGAAATTTTTGATGATTTTTTTCACAACTTTTAAATAAAAAGAGTATTTCCAAAAAGAATAAATGATAATATGATTTTTGAAAAATTTAGAAGCAAATTTTAGTAAAAAAATATGGAATTTATTTTTTTCATAGCGGATATTTAACTTTAGCTGAAGAGTATGACGAAAATAGAAATGATGTAAGTTTAAAAATTCCAAACGAAGAAATTTTTGAGAATGTTTTTCTGAAATGTTTATTGATTTATATTTTGAAAAATTATGATATTTTTTTAGAAGTGACAGAAGCATTAAAAAAAGGAGACGCTGAAAGATTTAAGAGAGAATTAAATAAGATTTTTATTGGAAAATGTTGGAATATTTGATGTAGGTGGAATTTACAAGGAACAATTTTTATCACGGATTTATGTTGGGATTAGTTATAATGCTAAAAAAATGAATATGAAATTTCTTCCAATAATTTTGCTGGAAAAGGCAGATATGATTTACTTTTTGAAGCCAAAAAAATCTTGAAAAAAAGAAAAGAAGGAATTATTTTTAGAATTGAAAATTGTAAATTCTTCTCAAAAAAATTGAATGAAAATGAAATTCAAAAAAAGAGTTAGAAAAAAAGAATGTGATATTGCATTAAAAACAAATTGAGGAAAAGAAATATTCTTCAGTACTAAAAAAATGCTGGAATTGATAATATTTTTGAAAATTGGATTGGCGTTTTTTTGGAAAAGAAGTAGAAGTTAAATTTGAAAAAGGAAAAAAATAATTTTTTTATAAATAATAGAAAAAAAGAAAAGGATGGTTTTTTATGGAAGAAATTTTACATTACGAAAACATAACTTTCAGACGAGAAGGAAGAGAAATTTTAAAAGGTGTCGACTGGCACGTAAATAAAGGCGAAAACTGGGCTTTGTTAGGATTAAATGGTTCTGGGAAATCTACCCTTTTGGGGATGATTCCAGCCTACACTTTTCCAACTTCAGGAGAAGTGCGAGTTTTTGGGCATAAATTTGGAAATTATGCTTGGACAAAAATTCGAGATAGAGTTGGTTTTGTGAGTTCTACTTTGAATAATTTTTTGAGTACATTAAATTCGCAAAAATTAAAAGATATTGTAATTTCTGGGAAATTTAATTCGATTGGAATTTATCAGGAAGTGACGGATGAAGATAGGAAAAAAGCTGAAAAAATAATTGAAGATTTTGGGATAACTTACATTAAGGATAAATATTTTGCAACATTGTCACAAGGTGAGCAAAGACGGACATTACTTGCACGGGCATTTATGAATGAGCCAGATTTATTGATTTTAGACGAACCTTGTTCAGGATTGGATGTAAAATCTCGAGAATATTTGTTGTCTGTTTTGGAAAAAAATTCTAAAAATGAAAATGCGATTCCATTTATTTATGTGACACATCAAATCGAGGAAGTGATTCCAGCGATAACTCATGTGACACTTTTAAAGGATGGTAAAGTTTTTGCAAAAGGTAGAAAAAAAGACATTTTGACAGATGAAGTTTTATCGGAAATGTTTGAGATGCCAGTAAAAGTTGTTTGGGAAAATGATAGACCTTGGTTGATTGTGAAATAATAAAAAAATTGCTGTGTGTATTGTTCGTTTCGAGGGACTCGGACCCACAAGGAGAAAACTCCACAGCCAGTTTAGAAGTAGGAACAATTTATTGACAGCAATTTTTTGTAAATATTTTTCAAAATATAAACTGATAATTATTAAGACTACCAGCAAATCTACTTTTAATAATATCATAAAAATTGATAAATATCAAATGAAGTTTTTTTAGAAAAATTATTTTTTTATTTATTCTTAAAAATATAAATATTAAATAAATTTAAAAAAATATAAAATATATTGTTATATTAAAAAAATATTTGCAAATATTTTTCAAAAAAAGTGTATAATATACACATAAAAAAATTTAGGAGGATTTAAAAATGGCAGGAAACATTTTAGGAACAACAGTTTATTATGACGCTGATTGCGATTTAAGTAAATTGGAAGGTAAAAAAATTACAGTTTTAGGGTATGGATCTCAAGGACATGCTCATTCATTAAACTTAAAAGAAGGTGGATTTGATGTAACTGTTGGACTTAGAAAAGGTTCTAAATCTTGGGATGCAGCTACAGAAGCTGGATTTACAGTAAAAGAAACTGCAGATGCTGTAAAAGGTGCAGATATAGTTATGATCTTAATTCCAGATGAATTACAAGCAGAAGTTTATGCAAAAGACATCGCACCAAACTTAAAAGAAGGAGCATATATTGCATTTGGACATGGATTTAACATTCACTTCAAAAAAATAGTTCCAAGAGAAGATATAAGTGTATTCATGGTTGCACCTAAAGGACCTGGACACTTAGTAAGAAGAACTTTCCAAGAAGGAAGTGGAGTACCTTGTTTAGTAGCTGTAGAAAAAGATCCAGCAGGAGATGCTATGGAAGTTGCTAAAGCTTGGGCATCAGCAATTGGTGGAGGAAGAAGTGGAATTCTTGAAACTACATTCAGACAAGAAACAGAAACTGACTTATTCGGAGAACAAGTAGTATTATGTGGTGGAGTTGTAGAACTTATGAAAGTTGGATTTGAAGTATTGACAGAAGCTGGATATGACCCAGTAAATGCTTACTTTGAATGTATTCACGAAATGAAACTTATCGTAGACTTAATTTACGAAGGTGGACTTGCAACAATGAGAAATTCAATTTCAAATACAGCTGAATACGGAGACTACTTAACTGGACCAAAAATTATTACGCCTGAAACTAAAGAAGCTATGAGAGGTGTTTTAAAAGATATTCAATCAGGAAAATTTGCTGATGACTTCTTAGCTGACTACAAAGCAGGACAACCATTCTTAAAAGAAAAAAGACAAGAATTTGCTAATCACGGCGTAGAAAAAGTTGGAGCAGAATTAAGAAAACTTATGCCTTGGATTAAAAAATAATTATTTAATCAATTAATTTTGAAAGATAATAAATAATAAAGCACTCTAAATTTAGGGTGTTTTATTTTTTGTAAAAAAAATATTTTGAAAGTACTAAATTTATTGACAAAAAGTGATAAAAAATGATAAAATAATTTTATATAAAGGTTTCGGAGTTGATCGCTTGAAAAAAATTTTTTAAGAGGAAAGTCCGGACTTCACAGGGGAAGGAGACAGTTAACGACTGTTAAGAGAAATCTTAAGGAAAGTGCCACAGAAAATAGACCGCCATTTTAGGTAAGGGTGAAAAGGTAGTGTAAGAGACTACCGGTAATTTAAGCAATTAAATTAGCCTGGTAAACCCCTCCTGAAGCAAGAATAAGTAGAAAAGTGATAAAAGGTTCCCCGCCTTTACTTTGAAGGGTAATTCGCTAAAGTTAATAAGTGATTATTAATTTAGATAAATGATTGACTAATACAGAATCCGGCTTATACCGAGACCTAATTTTTGAAATAGTTTATAAAATAGCTACTCAAAGGAAATATAGTGAAAAAGTGACTATATCTTTGGGTTATTTTTTTAGTTTTTACAGGAAATAAATTTTTAGAAAAAATAGGCGGATGATTATGGAAAAAAAGAAAATGTAGTAAAAAAAAGTAAAAAAATTGTAAAAAGTGAATATGCGAATGAAAAAAATTGCTTGAAAAATTTTTTTATAATTATTTGAGAGAAAGTAAAATAGAAGAAGTTGAAGATGTGAAAAATGCAGATTTGATAATTTCGCTAGGTGGAGACGGGACAATGTTGAAGGCCTCAAAAGAAGCTATTGTGTCTGATACTCCAATTCTTGCAATTAATCTTGGTTCGCTTGGATATTTAGTCGAAATAAATCCAGAAAATGCGGTTGAAATGTTAAAAAATTATCAAAAAAATGAGAATTATAAGATAGAAAATCGTTCACTTTTGGAGGTAAAATACAAGGGAAATACATTTTATGCGTTAAATGAGCTTGTTATAACAAAAGGTGGACATGAAGCGCACTTGATTCAAGTGGAAGTTTTCTCAGATGGAGTTTTTGTTAATAAATATCGTGCAGACGGAATTATTGTTGCAACACCAACTGGTTCAACTGCTTATTCTCTGTCAGCTGGTGGCTCAATTGTCCATCCAAATTTAAATGCTTTGACAATAACGCCACTTTCTCCACAAAGTTTGACTGCTAGACCTATTATTATAAATGGTTGTGAAACATTGAGCTTTAAGACATTTTCCAGAGAAGCAGAGGTTCATTTGAATATCGACGGAAATTTGTGGTTTGGAATTAAGCCAGAAGATGAGCTTTTGGCAACTTTATCGAATAAGAAAATAAAGATTATTAAACCTTTGAATAGCGATTATTTTAGTATTTTAAGGGAAAAATTGAAATGGGGAGATTTTGTTTTATAAAATTATCGAATGAAAGGAAAAGGATGTTAAGAGAGTTAAGATTGAATAATTTGGCAATAATAAAAAATTTGGATTTAGAATTTAGTAGAAATTTTGTTGCGCTGACTGGAGAAACTGGAGCTGGAAAATCTATTATTTTGGATGGAATATCGCTTTTAATCGGTGAGAGAAGTCATTTGGAAATGATTAGAAATGGGGAAAATAGTCTTTTTGCCGAAGGAATTTTTGAAATTACTGAAAAACAAAAAAAAAGATTGAATGAACTTGGCTTTGAAATAAATGATGACGAAATTATCGTGACTAGAACTTTTGACAAAAATTCAAAATCTAAAATTACAGTGAACGGGACACGATTTACATTGTCAAAATTGAAGGAAATGATGGCAAACATAATAGACTTGGTCGGACAGCATGAACATCAGTCACTTTTGAATAGCGAGTTTCATTTAAACTTACTGGACAGGTTTTTGGACATTGAAGGAAAAAATTTGTTAAAAGAAGTTAAGAAAAGTGTGGAAGAAATAAAAAAAATAAACTTAAAAATTGAAGAAATTGAAGAGCAAAGGACAAAACTTTTGGAAAAAAAAGATGTTTTTAGAATTTCAGTTTAACGAAATAAATGATTTAGATTTAAAAAAATAAATGAAGATAACGAATTGGAAGAAGAATATAAAAATTTTTGTTTAATTCAGGAAAAATTAGTGAAAAGCTGGAAGAGTCTTCACAGTGGTTAAAAGAAGGAGATTTTTCAATTTTGTCGGCTCTTGGGAAAGTGAAAAGAAATTTGGAGCAATTGTCAGATTTGTCAGAAATTTATGGAGAACTTTCAGAAAAAGTGGAATCCATCGTCTATGAAGTAGAAGAAGTTTCATATTCAATTGAAAAACTTTATTGGAGATGTGGAAGAAGTTAATGACACGAAACTTGAAAAAGTTGTAAAAAAAGAATTGACAAAATTAATAAATTAAAAATTAAAATATGGAGCAACGATTGAAGAAATTTTTGAATATAAAGATAAAAATTTTTAAAAGATTTAAATTTTTATAAATTTTTGAAAATGATGAGCTTGAAAATTTGAAAGAAGAAAAAAAGAACTTATTAAAAAAATATTTTGAAAATGGTGAAAAAGTTAAGCGAAATGCGAGAAAAATATAGCTGGTGCGCTTCAAAATACGATTGATATTCAACTTTGTGATTTAAATATGGAAAGTGCTAAATTTCAAGTGTCAATTCAAAAGAATGATGAAATTACACCAAACGGAATAAATAAAGTTGAATTTTTGATTAAGACAAATGTCGGTGAAAATTTTAAGCCGCTTGTAAAAATTGCGTCTGGTGGGGAAGTTTCTCGGATAATGTTGGCTCTAAAAACAGTATTTTCAGAAGTTGATAATATTTCGGTACTTATTTTTGATGAGATTGATACAGGAATTTCTGGCGAAACAGTGAGAAAAGTGGCACAAAAATTAAAAGAACTTTCAAAAAATACGCAAATTATCTGTGTCACACATTCCCCACAAATTGCTGGGTCTGCAAATCAGCAATTTTTGATAAAAAAAGAAATTGAAAATAATTTTACTGAAACTAAAGTGCGAGAACTTGATGAAAACGAGAGAATTCGTGAAATAGCAAGAATAATTTCGGGAGATAATATAACGCAAGTTTCGATTAATCATGCAAAAGAAATAATGGAAATACAATAAAAAAAATAAAAAAAGACGGATATTTAAAAATGGAAAAAGATTTAAAAAAAGAAACAAAATTTGAAAATAAAGAAAATTTAAAGCTAAAAAAAGAATGACATTTTTGATAAAAGAATTTTTTTAAATTTTTTTGGAATTTGAAAAAAAGGCGATTCTGAACGAACATTAGTTGGATATAAAAAGGGATTTGAGTCAATTTCTTGATTTTTTTCAAAAGATTTTTGACAAAAATTTTTGGAAGAAGATGTGATTAAATTTGTTGAAAAAAATTTCAGAAAAAAATTAAAAAAAGTTCAGTTTTGAGAAAAGTGTCAGTTGTAAAATCATTTTATAAATTTTTGCTACTTAAATAATTTTGTCACAAGTGACCCAACTTGTACAATTAAAAAAATTTGAAAAAAATTGGATTATTTAAATACTAAAAAAATAAAAAGCGAAAACAAAAATGAAAAAAAGATAAAAATTTTTTTACAAATGAAAAAAAATCTAAATTAAAAATTTATGACGACATAAAATTGGGAGATGATTAAAAAGATGAACACAAAAAAAGAAATAAATAAAAAAATAGAAATGAAAAAAAGCTAGGATTTTAATGATGACAATTATCGCATATTTTTGCAGTTTTTTTGTACTAAAAAAAATTGATATTGTATCAAATTATATGGGAATTGTACTTATGATTTTTATTATATGTATATGCAAATTACAATCTTATAAATATTTTTTTATAAGCAAAAAGAACGACATTTAAAAATATATTTTTTTCTGTTTTTTAGAAGTAATTTACTTTTTTTACAGGTACATTTTTCATTGTCAAGTATAGCTATATATTTAATTTTACTATGGATTTTAGACTATTCCATTATAAAAAGATGAAGGGCGTGAAGAAACTCCTAGAATAAATAGATTTTTTCAAATTTATATAGTGTTTAAAGTAGTTTTTATACTTACAATGATATTTTTTATAACAAAATAAAAATTTTGACTTGACAAAAAACGATTACTGTTGTAAACTATTAGTATAGGTTACAAATGTAGTCGTTTTATTTTTTGTTTTATATTTAAAAAAGGTGGGATTCTTATGGAAGAAAAGTATCATATAACTGACTCAGAGTGGGAAATAATGAGAGTTGTATGGGCAAATAATGAAGTTACGAGCAACTTTGTTTTTGAAGTGCTGGGAGAAAAGATGAACTGGAAGCGGACGACGGTTAAGACGCTGCTTAATAGACTTTTGGAGCGAAAAATTTTGAAGAAGCGGGAAATTGGAAATAAATATCTTTATTCCACGGAATACACAGAAGAGGAAGTAGCTAAAATTTATATTTTAGGAACTTTTAAAAAGATTTGCAATACAAAAGTTGGAAAAATGATAGCTTATGTGATTGAAAATAGTGAGCTAAGTTTTAACGATTTAGAAATTATTTTAAAAGCGGTGGAAGTAAAAAAAGAAAGTGCAGTTTCAAAAGTTTTGTGCAAATGTTTGAAGGGACAGTGTAATTGTGAAAAAAATGGGCATTTGCATATTTAGAAAATTTTTAAAATAAAGGAGATGGAAAAATGGAAAATTTAGAAAAAACAAAAAAAGTTTACACAGTCACTGGAATGAATTGTGCGGCGTGTGCTTTGACAGTTGAAAAAGCGGTAAATAAATGCGATGGACTTGACGCGACTGTAAATTTGGCAACTGAAAAAATGACTGTGAACTTTGATGAAAATAAATATAATTTTGCAAAAATTAGAGAAATAGTTGAAAAGAGCGGATATGGACTTATTGAAAATCTCTCTGAAGAAGAAAAAGTCAAGATGTATCAGGATAAAATAAAAGAAATGAAAAATAAATTGATTCTTGCAATTATTTTTTCTGTACCGCTACTTTATATTTCGATGGGACATCATATGATGGGAGCGCCAGTTCCAAGATTTTTAAATCACAAGGAACATCCGCTAAATTTTGCATTGGCACAACTGGTATTTGTTATACCAATTATATATGCGGGAAGAGATTTTTTCATACACGGAATAAAAAATATTTTTAGAAAATCTCCAAATATGGATTCACTTATTGCAATGGGTTCAGGGGCTGCTTTGGTTTATAGTTTAATTTCGACGGCTGCAGCAATATTGGATCCCAAAAATGCACATCATTACGCAATGGACTTGCACTATGAGTCAGCTGGGATTATAATAACTTTAATTTCACTAGGAAAATTATTGGAAGCTAGAACGAAAGGTCAAACTTCGTCAGCAATAAAAAAACTGATTGGATTGCAGCCAAAAAAAGCAAAAATCATTGAAAATGGTGTGGAAAAAGAAGTTATGATAGAAAATTTGAGTGTTGGAAATATTGTTGCTGTAAAACCGGGAGAAAAAATAGCAGTTGATGGAATTATAACGGAAGGAACTACATCGGTTGATGAATCAATGTTGACTGGAGAAAGTTTGCCAGTTACAAAAAATGTGGGAGATAAAGTTGTTGGCGGAAGTATAAATAAAAATGGAAGCATTAAATTTGAAGCGACAGAAATTGGGAAAAATACAATGTTGTCACAAATAATAAAATTAGTGGAAGAAGCTCAAGGATCAAAAGCACCGATTTCACGAATGGCTGATACTGTTGCTGGATATTTTGTTCCGATAGTTATAGGAATTGCGGTAGTTACTGGACTTGCGTGGTACATTTTTGATGCGGGATTAGTTACATCACTTTCATTTTTTATTTCAGTTTTAGTAATTGCCTGTCCGTGTGCATTGGGACTTGCCACACCTACATCTATAATGGTTGGAACTGGAAAAGGAGCTGAAAACGGAATACTTATTAAAAGTGGAGAAGCTTTGGAAACAACTCATAAAATAAAAACGGTCGTATTTGATAAAACTGGAACAATTACCGAAGGAAAACCTGTTTTGACGGATTTTGTAACTTTTGGTAAGAATTATTCAGAAAAAGAGCTACAAAAAATTGCGGCTAGTGTGGAAAGAAAATCGGAACATCCGTTGGCACAAGCTGTGGTAAATGGAATTTTAGAAAAAAATGAGTTTTTGGAAAATGAATTTTTTGATTGTGAAAGTTTTCGTGCAATGCCGGGATATGGGATTAGAGTGAAAGTGAAAATTGATGGAGAAGTTAAAGAAGTGCAAATTGGGAATAAAAAATTGATGGATAACAGAAAAATTAATACAGAAATTGCACAGAAAGATTATAATGAATTTTCTGGCGAAGGAAAAACGCCAATGTATATGTCGATTGAAAAAGAACTTGTGGCGCTTGTGGCAGTTGCCGATGTGATTAAAAAAACAAGTGCTAATGCAATTCGTGAACTTCATAAAATGGGAATAAAGACAATAATGCTCACAGGAGACAATGAAAAAACAGCAAAATTTATTGCGAAACAAGCTGGGATAGACGAAGTGATTTCAGATGTGCTGCCACACCAAAAGGCTTCTAAAATTAAAGAATTACAGGAAAATGGTGAGTTTGTAGCAATGGTGGGAGATGGAATAAATGATTCTCCGGCACTGGCTCAAGCAAATGTTGGAATTGCGATTGGAAGTGGAACGGATGTTGCGATAGAATCGGCGGATATTGTGCTTATTAAAAATGATTTAAAAGATGTGGCAAGAGCTATGAAATTAAGTAAAGCTACGATTATAAATATAAAGCAGAATTTGTTCTGGGCCTTTTTTTACAATGTGATTGGAATCCCAATTGCAACAGGAATTTTTTACGCTTTATTTAATGGACCTAAATTAGATCCAATGATTGCAGCTTTTGCGATGTCATTTAGCTCGGTTTCAGTTTTGGCAAATGCATTGAGATTGAAATTTTTTTAAAATTATAAATAATCATAGTTAATCAAAAAATTAGTAATTAGCAAGAGGTTAAGACCTCTTGTTATTTTTTTGATAAGAATAAAAAAAAATTTTTTTATTAAAATAAATAAAAAAATTATCTTTACTTTATCTAGATAATTGTTGGATTATTGTTTGTTTTTTTCTTTATTAAATAAAAAAATTGAAGATAACTAAAAAGTTTTTTAAAAAATTTAAGAAGTTTCTTGTTTTTTTCTCCAATTCTTAGGTTATAATACTAATAAAAAAATAAAAAAACAAATAAAATTGAAAAACTGAAAAATCTATTATCCGCTCGCTCATTTAAAACTATTCTTGATAATTTTTATGGATTTTTTAATTTTTAAGAAAAGAGAGGTAAGAATTATGACAAATGATTTGAGAATTATGAAAAAAGAATTAAAATCGTTTGCAAAAAGAGTTAAAGATTTTAAATATACCGATTCAGCATGTATCACTTTCCTGCTTACTGGGCTAATAATGCTTAGCGGTATTTCATTTAATCTTTACTCAGATGAAATCAAGACACAACAGGAAGCGATAAACACATCAATATTCAAGCTGCAAAAGGACTTTAGGCATGCAAGGCAGGAAAACAATAAACTTTTGAGAAATACGAATTTAGAATTGGTTCAGTTAATGGAACAGGGGGATCATGTAGTAAAATCACCTTGGGGCAGTTTTCAGTTCGGCTCAAACTACATGTATAACGACTGGAAAGGGACTTATAAAGGTCGTGGAGATAAAAGGGAAGCAGTGAAGTATGCCAGGGAAAATGACAAGTTCAGGACTTATGCAGGAGCAAAGCAGGGGACTACTGAGTTGAAAAGGGTTATTGAACCAATTTCAGCGGTACCTGTGGATGCTGCGGTTAGACCTAAAGATATTTATAAAACTGCTTTGAGTATTAATTTACCGAAGATTGGAGCACCACAAAAATCGGATTTGAATGTTCATGTGGAAGATCCTTTGGAAATACCAAGAGTTAATATAAAAGATCCAAATAGAATTATAAATGTAATTTCACCTAATGCTCGTCCATTTTCTGCGTTTAGTTGGGGATGGAGAGATGTAATTAGAGGTACTTATATACATCAATCAAGTTACGGTACTATACCAAATGCTCATGATAGTACATTTGATGATGCAATTACTGAAAATATTAATATAAATGGTGGTACTTATTGGACAGGAGTTGATCCAGACACAAAACAGTATGCTAATATTACTAAATGGTCAAATGCTACACAATTTACTTCTTCTTTTCCAACAATTCCTTCTAATTTTCCTACTAGTGGATTAATACGATACTTTCCTGATTTTTATAATAGTGATTTTCAAAATAGTAATGGGTTAATTAACAGTCGTCATGCCGCTATAGCAACTAATTATGGTGGACGTTGGACCAATGAAAGACCTGGTGGAGGAACTCCAGGAAATATATTTTATAATTCGATATATCATATAAAGGGAGATTCTAGTAAAGGTTCTGAAGCATTTCATGTAGTAGGAGATGTTCATTTTTCCAATGTAGAAGTTTATTTATATGGTTATGCTGCTTTTATTAATGCTGAATCTTTTCGTGGTGGAAGAACAACGATGGATAATGTTAGAATTAAGTTGTTAGAAGATAATAATACAGTATTTAATATACAAGGACCTGGTTATCAAAATGATGTTCAAGATGGCTATGAAGGTAAAAAATATGCTACTAAATTTTTTGGAAATGCAAATATTACAGTTGATAGTAGAGGAAATACAATTTATGCTGTCAATAATTATAGTTCAGGAACAGAAATTTCAAATACAGGTAAGCTAGTATTTAATGGAGCTTCAAATATTGGATTTTCGTTTTTAACATATGTTCCAGATAAATCACAATTTATTAATACTATTGTTCCGAATTGGAATAATAATTCTGGAAAAACAGGTGAAGAAGATGGTATTGATGCTTATAAACCTTGGGTAAGAACATCAGTAGATAATCCAATAAAAATGTATGGTGATGAAAATGTGGGTATATTCTTTAGTAAGAGAGCTTATAATGGGAATGGGAATGTAAATGTAGGTTTACACCAAGGAACTTTTGAATTATATATGACTATAGGTGATCAATTAAATTCATCAAGAGATTCTGAACAATTACCTGCTGGTCAGTTAAAAAAAGATGGTTATACATCGACAACTGTAGATGGGAATGTTGGAGTTTTTGCTAAATCGGGTCAAAGAAAAGGAATAGAAATAGTAGGAACTGCTACTGAAAATATTATTCCTACAAATCCTGTAATATGGGACTATACATTGAATAGGTTAGTTTCTATGGCTATGAGTTCTGGATTGACTACTCAAGCTATCTATTCATCTGATGCTATTCATGATTTAGAAATGGAAAAATTTAATATAACATTTGGAAAATATGCTAAAAATGGATTTATGTTTTTAGCTGATAATGGAACAGTTATTGATATTAAAAATGGTAGTCAAACTGATTTTTCTGATGGGGTGAATGGGGCAACAACCAATCAAGCTGATACAGGAACAGGCACAATAGTGGGTTATGCAAATGGTCTTTGGAAAACAGCCGATACTCTATTGAAGAGTGCTTCGGGCTATTCACTAGAAGGATCGCCAACAGAAATTAAAGTTGCTCAAAATTTAACAATGGTAAGTGATAAAGGTATTGCATACTATGCTGATAATGGTGGATTAATAAATGTAAATAGTGCGACTACAACAGCGAAAGGTTATGGTTCTGTAATTGGATATGCAAGTGGTACAGGTACATCAGGAACTAATACTTTAAAAAGTACTGTTAAATTTTCAGGAGCGATTACTGCAGACGATAGTATTTCAAGTCCATTGGCTACAAAAGTTACTGAAAAATATACTAATATTGGTGCTTATGCAAAAAATGGTGGTGTTGTTAAAGTAACTGGAAAAGCAACCATAAACGGTATTGGTGGATTTGCAGATAACGGAGAAGTTAATTTATTAAATACGGATAATACAATAAAAACTGTGAAAAATGCTGGATTAGTAGCTAAAAATGGCGGAAAAGTAAATTTCAATGGTGGAACTATTACGATAGACAATGATGCTTCGGTAACAGGTATGACAAATACTAATGCTACGCCATTCTACGCAAAGGCTTCAGGAGGTACATCAGGAACTATAGTTTTCCAAAATAATCCACTAAAATCAAATAAATATGATACAACAATAATAAAAATGTTCGATGGAGTGGTAATAGCTGATGATCCTAGCACTTATTCGAAAACAATCGATGGAACAAGTAGATATCAAGGATTAGAAAATGTAATAGTAGAAATAAATAGCAATGATGTAATTATGGGAGTTTATGACGATAATGGAAAAGCTACTCGTACTTGGTATAATAGCGCTGATACAGGAACATCAACATTTACTGACGGATTAGAAGGAGCAAACCAATTTGGTAAGATAACATATGCAAATGGTGCAGCATTCTATACAGTAGTATTAAAAAATGGTAAATTAGATGTGCAGGCACCAACAGTATCATTAGACAACATAGGTGATAAATACAACGGAATAAAAATGGCAAATGAACTTGTAACGATAAGTAATGCAACAACAGTATCAGGAAATATAGCTGGAACAAACCTTAAAGGACAAGGATTATCTATGGGAAATATTTCCAAAGCCACACAAGTAGCGGCTGGGATAACACCAACTAACACAACTTCAGGATTCATCAACAAAGGAACGATAAATGTAACAGGTGGTACAACAGCAGCAGGAATAGCTGGAATAAATGTAAGCTACGGAACAATTAATAATGACAAAACTGGAAAAGTAACGGTAGACAATGGTGCAGGACTTTATGCAACAAATGGAAGTAAAATTGTAAATGATGGTACAGTAACTGTAAGCGGAAAAGGAGTAGGAATAGCAGGACTTGGAACAGGACAGACAAAACAAGATTACGGTACTGATGTTGCAGATGGAACTGCTGTGGAAATAGTAAATAACGGTACATTAAATGTAGCAGGAGATGAAGCAATTGGCATTTATGCAGAAAATAATACTGGAACAGCGAGAGCAAATGTAAAAATAGATAACACTTCTCCAATTACAGTTGGAACAAAAGGAGTGGGAATTGCATTGGTGTCAACAGCGCCAACAACTGTTTCTTATGGTGCAGAACAAGGTGGTACGATTACATTGACACCTTCAGGAGCAACTGACATTACAACAGGAGTTCAAGGAACAGGAATTTATGCAGAAGATTCCGATGTTAATTTAGGCAGTGGAGATTATGTAATTGAAACTAAAGAAAAAGGAGTAGGAATTTTCGCATCAGGCAACATAAAGTAAACGGAACACTTGAGTACAAATACAACGGAAGTTCAACAGGAACAGGAATGGGAGTTGTCTACGACCAAGACAAAGCTCCTACTTTAACAAACTACGCCAATGTAAAACTTATAAATTCTACAAATACAACGGGTGGAATGGTAGGACTTTACACAACAGCGGCAGCGGGTAACAAGTTTGTAAATAATGGAAATGTAGAAGGAAAATCAACAGCGCTTGAATTTGGAATAGTTACAAATGGAGCAGATGTGGAAAATACTGGAAAAATAACATTGGGAGATGCGACAAAACAGGCGGAAGCAAATGTTGGTATTTATGCGAAAGCTAAAAATAAGATAACTAATGGCGGAACAATTACAGTTGGAAACAATGCAATTGGAATTTATGGATACAATGTTGATAACAATGGCACAATTAAAGCGGGAGATGATGGAGTAGCCATTTACACTCAAGATGAAGGAACTATAAATTTAAACGGTGGTTCTACAGTTAAAGTAGGCGAAAATCAAGCAGTAGGTGTCTATGCAGTTGGAACTAACCAAAATCTTAATGCAAATGCAGGCTCTACATTTAACATAGGAAATGATTCATTCGGATTTGTAGATGCAGGAAAAGGAAACATAATAACATCATATGCAAATCCAGTAACTCTTGGAAGCGATGCGATTTATGCTTACCAAAATGACAATACAGGAAAAATAATAAACTACACTCCATTGACATCAGCAGGAGATAGAAACTACGGAATTTATGGAAATGGTGCTACTGAAAATTATGGAACAATAGACTTCTCAAATGGAAATGGTAATGTAGGAATTTATTCAACAAACGGCGGAGTAGCGACAAACTTTGGAACAATTAAGGTTGGACCTTCAAACACAAGTGCAAAAGAATACGGTGTAGGTATGGCAACGGGATACTACGATGAAACAACAAATAAAATTTCAAATGAAGGAACAATCATAAACAGAGGAACAATAGAAGTAAGCAAATCCAACACAATGGGAATGTATGCAGTTGGATCTAACTCGAAGGCGATAAACTATGGAACTATAAACCTATCAGGAAGAGATACAATCGGAATGTACCTTGACAGAGGTGCACATGGTGAAAACTGGGGAACAATTCAAACGACAGTATCAGGACTTAGAGGAGTAAAAGGAATTTATCTTTCAAATGGAAGCTACATCAAGAACTATGGAACAATAAATATAGCAGCTTCAGATATTAAGAGTGCAGGAATCTGGTCAGATATGCAATCACAGGAAAATGCAAAAGAAAATACAAGTGATAAAAATCCGATAACAGGAGTAAATCAGACAGGAACATCAACACCACTAATGAAAGTAGTTACAGCGGATGACATGAAAGAAATGGGAGGAGTGACAATAAAAGTTCCACCTAGAATGACACCTGTAACAGTGACAGATGCACAAGGAAATGTGATACCGATAGTAAAAGTTGATACAAATGTTTCAACACCAAATCCAGTGTCAGTAACAGTGACATCGCCATCAGGAATAACAATATTGGATTTGGCAGTAAACAACATGCAAAAATTTCCATCAGCTTCAGAAGCAACAAGTCTTGGAATGTATGTGGATACTTCAGGAGTAAACTATACAAATCCGATACAAGGACTTAATAATTTAGTAGGACTTGAAGATATAAGTTTGTATTTTGGATCGGAAGCCTCGAGATATACAACATCTAAAGTGATAGAAATAGGAGATAATATTTTAAAACCTTACAATGCTGCACTAAGAGGATTTGTTACGGCAGGAACAACATTGTATGTAACTTCACCGAGTCTTACTTGGATGACACAACCAACGAAAGACCTATCAACAGGACTTTTGGATAAAGTATACTTAGTAAAAGTTCCGTATACGGCGTTTGTAAAAGATGGAGATGACCAGACATATAACTTCCTTGCAGGACTTGAAAAGAGATATGGAGTCGAAGGATTGGGAACTCAAGAAAAATTGATATTTGACAAGATAAGTAGTTTAACTGGCGGAGAAGGACACATACTGGCTCAAGCATTTGATGAAATGAAAGGTCACCAGTATTCAAATATTCAGCAGAGAACAAAGGAAACAGGAGATATTTTAAGCAGCGAATTCAGTTATTTACAAAATGAATGGAAAAATCCTACAAAGAATAATAGCAAGATAAAAGCATTTGGTCGAAGAGGAGAATACAAGACAGATACGGCAGGAGTAGTTGACTATACAAATAATGCCTACGGAGTGGCTTATGTTCATGAAAAAGAAGAAGTGACGCTTGGAAATAAATCAGGATGGTATGCAGGAGCAGTTACAAATAGATATGAATTTAGAGATTTAGGAAAATCAAAAGAAGATCAGACAATGATAAAAGCAGGAATCTTTAAGACAATATCGCCAGCAAGTGACCACAACGGTTCATTGACTTGGACGATTTCAGGGGAAGCATTTGCAGGAATAAACCATATGAAACGAAGATACTGGATTGTAGACGATACATTTGAAGCAAAATCAAACTACGCAACATATGGAGCTGCATTAAGAAATGAACTTGGAAAAGACTTTAGAACAAGTGAGAGAACAAGCATAAGACCATATGGAGCACTAAATTTGGAATATGGAAGATACACAGGAATAAAGGAATATGGACCAGTGGCATTAGAAATAAAAGGAAATGATTACATTTCAGTACAGCCGGAAGCAGGAGTTTCATTCAACTACAGACAGCCTGTGGGAGCAAGAAGCAGCATAAATGCAAGTTTAACAGCTGCATATACAAATGAGCTTGGAGAAGTAAATGATGTTAAGAACAAGGCTAAATTGAGAGGAACGGATGGACCATATTATGAATTACGAGGAGATAAGGAAAATCGTAAGGGAAGCGGAAAATTTGATTTGAATTTAGGATTTGAGAACACAAGATTTGGAGTGACAGTAAACGCAGGATACGATACGAAAGGAGAAAATGTAAGAGGAGGTATCGGATTTAGAGTGATTTACTAATTTAGATAAAAAGTAGATTGAGTTCTATTTTAGAAAAATAGCTTAAATTGTTTTTCATAATATTTAACAAGAAAATAACTCTTGTAGATTGAAAAATTTATGGGAGTTATTTTTTTATTTAAAAATTAAAAAAATCAAATTAATTTATTGAAAAATCTATATATAGTAAAAATCTTTAGTATAGGAGGAAAAATGAAAATTTCAGAGTTTATTAGTGAGAGTGCAATTGAGATCCTAAAGTGGAAGGCGCAAAATTTGGAAGAAGATATGATTTTTCGTGGAATACCTGATGAAAATGGGGTTGTTTGTGAAGTACAAAGCGTAGTTATGGGAGATCTTGATTCTGTTGCGACTGTGTTAGGAAAAATGAAAAAAAATGAAGTTATAATAAGAATTTATCCGACAAATTTAGTGCCGTCTGATGTCGATGTCAAAATTGCGCAAGTTTATGGGGAAGCTGGGGGAGCGTTTTATATTGTTAATGTTGATGTTAGTGAAATAAATGTGGTTGTTTCCCTGAAAAAATTTGAAAAAATAAATATAGATAGTTTTTTTGATAAAAAAGGTGTTATTGAAAAAAATGTTGCAAACTTTGAATTGCGGCATGAGCAATTTGAGATGGCTAAGTGTATTGAAAAAAGTATGAATGAAAATAGAAAGCTGATAGTCGAAGCGGGGACTGGAACTGGAAAGACGATTGCTTATTTATTGCCGACATTGATGTTTGCGATAGAAAATAATTTAAAAGTGATTGTTTCAACGAATACGATTAATTTACAGGAGCAGCTTTTGAATAAAGATATTCCGTTGATAAAAAAAATCTTGGGAGCAGATTTTACTTATCAAATTGTAAAAGGACGTGGAAATTATCTTTGTAAGAGAAAACTGTATAATATTGATATTTCTGAAATAGAAAACGAATCAGAAGAGATAAAAAACGAAAAGAAAATAATAAGAGACTTGATAGAATGGGATAAAAATATTGCAAAAAATGGAGATAAAGGTGAATTAAAATATGAAGTTTCAAGCAAAATTTGGGAAAAAGTGAACAGTGAAGCTGATATGTGTAAAGGTGCAAAATGTCCATATCATTCAAAATGTTATTTTTTTGCAGCTAGAAAAAATATTTCTAATGCGACACTTTTAATCGTAAATCATCATATGTTTTTTGCAGATCTTGCTATACGAAATCAGTCGGGATTTTATACGAACTATTCGATTTTACCAAATTACGATATAGTAGTTTTTGATGAAGCACATAACATCGAAGATACAGCTAGAAATTATTTCACGATAGAAACTTCAAAAATATCTTTTGGAAGACTTATAGGACAAATTTTTAACAGAAAGTCGACAGGAGTGAATAATGCTGGAGTAATTCCCAAATTGTCGGCGTACTTAAATGAAAACTTGGATTTTAATGAATATGAAAAAATCGACGAATTAAAAGAAGATGTCATTTCAGAATTAAATAAATTTTATGACAAAGGAATGGAAATTTTTAATGCTCTTACTGAGTTTTTTTTGCAAGGAAAAGATAAAAAAATGATGTTAAAGCTAAAATTGACAGAAAAAGTTTAATTTCTGATAAAAAAATTTTTAAGAAAAATAGTTAAAATGAATGTAAGTTTTAGAGAAAAAAATGGAAATTTGAGTTTAAAAAAATAAATAAATTTTTTTAAATGCTGTTAATAAATATAAATTGGAAGATAATGAAGGATATATATTTGAATTTACGAGATATTTTTGAAAGATTGAAACAATTTTTTTAAAAAAAGTTTGAATTTATTTTTTTGAAGGAGAGGAAGAAGGTTATGTCTATTGGACTGAAATTACAACAAAGCGTTCAAATATCAAATTGTATGCGACACCTTTTGACATATCGAAAGAATTAAATGAAAATTTGATTTCAAAACTTGATAGAATGATATTTACTTCGGCAACTCTTGCTGTTGACAATAAATTTGATTATTACAAAAAAAATATTGGACTAAATGGACTGAATAATGAAAAAGATAAAAAAATCAATGAAAGGATAATAAAATCGCCATTTGATTATGAAAAACAAATGAAAGTTTTTATTCCTGAAGATGCGCTTGATCCATCAAACTTGGAGTTTATGCGAGATTTACACGATTTTATTGTAAAAAGCGTGAAAGCGACGAGAGGACATTGCTTTTTGCTGTTTACTTCTTACAGTGCTTTAAATTATTTATTCAATAGTTTAAAAAATTATTTTCCAAAAGAAGATTATACTTTGATTAAGCAAAATGATCATCCTAGACACGAGATGATAAGACTTTTTAAAACTTCTAAAAATCCAGTATTGTTTGGGACAGATAGTTTTTGGGAGGGAGTGGATGTGCAAGGAAATCAGCTAAAAATGGTAATGATAACTAAATTACCATTTAAAGTGCCAAGCGACCCAGTCACGGAAGCTATTATTGAAAATATTAAGAAAAATGGTCAAAATGCATTTATCGAATATCAAGTTCCACAAGCTGTCATAAAATTTAAGCAAGGAATTGGAAGACTTATAAGAAGTAAAACTGATACAGGAAATATAATAATTTTAGATAATAGAGTTATAAAAAAAGATATGGAAGCTATTTTTTTAAAAAAACTTTGCCTAAAAAAATATTGTAATAGATAAAAAGAAAAGAATTGATAAAAAAATAATTAAATAATTAAATAATTTAAGAAAGGAGAAAAAGAATAAATATGAAAAATAAAAAAATTTTTGAGCCGAGAATTCGTATTTGAAATGAAAAAATTGAAAAAGAAAAAAAAAGTTAAAAGAAGTCATTTTGAAAAAAGATTTTTTTGGGACTTGTTTTGCTTTTTTTCTGCTTTTGGTTTTTTTATAGAATATTCAAAGTTAAAAAGTTGATTACAAAATTGGAAGCGTGGCATCTTCTGACATCATCGCACCAAAAGATGTGATTTATTTGACGGATTTGGTCGATGATATTCTTCAAGATAGAATACTTCAGACGACAACACCTGAATTTGACAGGATTTCGGGAATGAATAAGCAAACTTTGGTTAATATAAATAAATTTTTTTAGGGAAATTAATCTTCTGCAAAATGCTCCAGATGACGAAATACAGAGTTATATTCACAGAAATAAATATAACTTTACTCCTGAAGATATTAGAAATTTAATAAAAAGAAATGAAAATGTCGAATATACTGGAAATATTGCCGATTATCTCTCAAAAATTTATAGTGCAGGAATATTAAAAAGAAGATTTGGAAAAAAATTGTGAGAAAAAAAGATCTAGAAATAGATTATTTAGATATGAAATTACTTGAAAATTTTGTGAAGCCGAATTTAAAAAAATTAATGATAAAGAAACTGAAAAAAATAGCAGACAGCATTGATTTTTTTGCGAAATAGAGAAATTAAAATTTACAAAGGGGACATTATTTTTAAGAAAAAGGCGAAATTATTGATGCCAATACTTATTTGAAATTAAAAAAATTAAATCTTGTAAGAACGGAAGATAAAGTAAAAAAAGTGGTTGGATTAGTTTGTACATTTTTAATTGCAACAACTTTACTTTTATTATGTTTTGAAAAAAATTCGAGAAAAGGTTGTTGAGTCAAATGTGTATTTTTGCAGTCTGTATAACGCTTATTATATTAAATTTAGTATATGTTTACTCATTTAATAAATTTCCGCTTATCGTGTATTTAATTCCATTTTCAACTTTGCCAATTATAGCGACAATTTTAGGAGATAGGATGTTTGCAGCGATAATTACATTTATGGATATGATAATTTTGTCAAGAGAAGAATTTTGGCTATTTATAATGATAGCGATGACTCTTGCGGCAATTTATAAAGCGGACAAATTGGCAAATAGAAGCAATATAATAAAAATTAGTCTATTTTTAGGGATTTTTCAGTCAATAATTACTTTTAGTTATGGAATGGTCAATCAGATGGAAATAACTCTTATAGGAGTTTTAATAATAGAATCTGTCGGTTCTGGTATTTTAACTGGAGTTTTGACTGTGGGACTTCTTCCATATTTTGAAAATACTTTTGATATTTTGACCGATATGAAATTGCTGGAATTAAGCGATTTTTCGCATACTTTGTTAAAACAGCTGCTGCTTAAAGCGTCTGGGACATTTCATCACAGCATAATGGTCGGAGCTCTTGCAGAAAGTGCCGCAGAATCAATTGGTGCAAATGCGACATTTGCCAGAATAGCTTCGTATTATCACGACATCGGAAAGATGAAAAGACCAGAATTTTTTGTGGAAAATCAAGGTGGCGGAATAAATCCGCACAATAAGATAAAACCGTCATTAAGTGCATTAATTTTAACTTCTCATACAAAAGACGGCTACATTATGGGAAAAGAAAACAAACTTCCAAAAGAGATATTAAATGTGATATTGGAACATCACGGAACGACTTTGACTCAATATTTTTATTATAAAGCGTTAGAAAATGGAGAAGATGTTGTTGAGAGCAACTTTAGATACAGCGGACCAAAGCCATCGACAAAAGAATCTGGAATCATACTTTTGGCAGATACTGTGGAAGCCGCAACTCGTACGCTTGAAAATAAAAGTAAAGAAAATATTGAGCGTTTTATCAGATATTTAGTAAAAACTAAAATTGAAGATAATCAGCTGTCAGACGCAAATCTTACATTAGGAGAAATTGAAAAAATAATTCAATCATTCGTTGTGACACTAAAAGGTGTGTATCACGAAAGAATTAAATATCCAAAAATGGATGAAAAAATCAAAAAGTAAAGTTAAAGAGAAAAAGATAAAGATAAAGATAAAGATAAAGATAAAGAAGAAGAAAAAAAGAAAAAGAAAAAGATAGTGATAAAGATAAATAAAAAAATTAAAAATAAAAAAAGAAAAGAGAAAAAAATGTTAGATGTAGATATAAGTTATGATATACCAGAAATAGATGATTTTTTTGATGAAGAAAAAATAAAAGAATTTGTGAATTATATTTTTAAAAAGATGAAAAAAAAGAAGAATATGATAAAAACGAGTATTATTTGTCAATTCTAGTTACGACGAATGAAGAAATTCAAAAGATTAACCGTGAATACAGAAATAAAGATATGCCAACAGATGTGATTTCTTTTGCATACAATGAAACGGAGAATTTTGGAGAAATAAATATGCTTGGAGATATTGTAATTTCAATTGACAGAGTAAAAGAACAGTCAAGCGAGTATGGACATTCTGACAAAAGAGAGTTTTTTTATGTGTTGTGTCACGGAATGCTTCATTTATTGGGTTATGATCATATTGATCCAGATGATAAAGTTGTTATGAGAAAAAGAGAAGAAGAAATTTTAGCTGCATTCAATTATGAAAGAGATTAAGATCTAAAAAATGGGAAGAAGGTGTAATTTTATGGCAGATGAGAGAGAAAACAAAACAACAAAAGATGACGAAAAAAAAGAAAAAAATTTAAATAAAGAAAGTAAAAAAAGTAAAGAAAGTAAAGAAAGTAAAGAAAATAGAAGAAGAAAATAGAGAAAATAAAGAGAATAAAAGAAATAAAAAAAGAGAGAATAAAGAAAAAAATAGAAGAAGAAAAAAAGTAAAAGAAGAAAAAATAAAAAAAACAGAAAGAAAAAAAGGAATTTTTTCATTTTTTCATAAAAAAGATAGATACAACTGGGACATAAGAAAAGAGCGTGAACACGACAGACGCCTTGTTGAGAGCTTTAATTATGCGATAGAAGGACTAACTTCTGCACTGCAAAATGAAAAGCATATGAAATTTCACATACTTTCTGCAATTTTAATAGTAATTCTTGCAATTTTGACAAATGCGAGTAAAGTTGAAATTTTACTAGTTTCAATATCCGTTGCTTTTGTAATTATTACAGAACTTATAAATACTGCAGTTGAAGCACTTGTAGATTTGATTTCGCCAGAACGCCATCCACTTGCAAAATTAGCCAAAGATGTCGCAGCAGGAGCGGTTTTGGTCGCAGCAATAAATGCGATTTGTGTTGGATATTTACTATTTTATGACAAATTACTCGATATTTTTGATACTCAGAATAGGTTGCACATAATTGCTGGAAGAAAAGGAAATATTTCGATTTTAATTTTAATTTTGGTTTCAATTCTTGTGATAGTCATAAAGTCGTTTTATAACAAAGGAACTCCGCTTGAAGGTGGAATGCCAAGTGGACATAGTGCAATAGCTTTTGCAACTTTTGGAATTTTGATTTTTATGATAAGTGATGTGAGAGTTTTAATTTTGGTGCTATTTATGGCGGGACTTGTTGCTCAAAGTCGTGTAAAAGCTGGAATTCATAGCATAAAGGAAGTTGTTGCAGGTGGAATATTAGGATTTTTGGTCGCATTTGCAATAATGTTTGTTATGATAAAATTTGGAATTTTATATAATTAAAGTTTTTTTAAAAAAATTATTTTTTTGTAAAGAAAAAAATACTTGACATAAATTGATTTTTTTTGTATAATCTTTTTAGTAAATAAAAAAATTTGGAGGAATATTAATGTTAAAATTAAGATTAACTAGATTAGGAAGAAAAAAAGTACCTTTTTTTATAGAATAGCTGCAATGGAAAAATTTATCTAAAAAGAGATGGAAAAGCAGTTGCTTACTTAGGAACTTACAATCCACTTGCTGAAGATGACAAACAAGTTGTTTTTAAAAAGAAGAAGAAATTTTTAAAATATTTAACAAATGGAGCTCAACCAACAGAAACAGTAAGAAGCATTTTAACTAAAAGCAGGTGTGTGGGAAAAAAATTCCAAGAAACTAAGAAAAAAATAGTAAAAAGAGCGTAAAAGCTCTTTTTTTGTATAAAGGAAAAAAATATGAAAATAGAAAAAAATTTTTAGAAGAAATTTTTTTAGTTTAAGAAATAAAAAAATCGTAGAGAAAATATTGACGATTTAAAAAGAATTTATAAACTTTTGGGAGAACCTTGCAAAGATAAAAAAATAATTCATATTGCTGGAACGAATGGAAAAAGGTTCAACGAGTGCTTTTTTTAGAAAAATATTTTTTTATTCGGGTCATGCTGTGGGAAAAATTTACTTCACCACATATTTTTAAAAATATAACGAGAGAATTATTTCAAATAAAAAGATGATTTCTGATGAAAAAAATACAAGAATATTATGAAATTGTAAAAAAAATTTTTAAATAATTTAGAATTAAAAAAATCAATTTTTTTGAAATCACAACTTTTATTGCACTTTTTATTTTTTTGAAGAAGAAAATTTGAATTTATAATTTTGGAAACTGGATTAGGTGGCAGACTCGATGCGACAAATGTTGTAAATTCAACAATTTGTGCCATAACAAATGTGAGTTTTGACCACATGGCAATTCTTGGGAATACGCTGAAAGAAATTGCTTTTTGAAAAAGGCTGGGATTATAAAAAAATGGAGAGATTTGCATTTTTTTCACAAAAATTTATCTGAACTTGAGAACGAAATAAATAAAAACTAAAAAAATCTATTAATGTTTTTGAAAAAAATATAAAAAAATATTGATATTGAACTTGATAAAAAAAATTTTATAACAACTGTAAAATTTGAAGATGATAAAAAAACTAAAAAATTTGAATTGCCACTTTTTGGGAAATTTCAAGGAAATAATTTTTTGCTCTCTTATGAAATTGCAAAACGGTTTGGAATTTCTGACGAAAATATTCAAAATGGAATTAATCATTTAAAATTGTTTGGAAGATTTGAAATTTTTTCAAAAAATCCGTTTGTAATTTTGGATGTGGCGCACAACGAAGATTCTATGAAAGTTTTGTTTGAAAACTTGTCTTTTTTATATAAAAAAAATGAAGTGATTTTTATTAAATAGTACAAGAACACTCGCAACTTTAGTCGTGAGATGAATTGCACAAAAATTTTAGTAAGCATATAGGGAAACTTGTATGTAGACACGGAGCAAAGCCGTGCAACAAAGAAACTGAACTGCTGGGAACTCTTAAAGCTAGTATAACCACAACATAATACCTAGGTAATAATATATGGTATAAGTGTGATGGTGGCGAAAGCAGAAAAAATATACTAGATGGTGCAAGGTTAAATCCTAAACATTATGATAATAGACAATCAGCAGCTAATCCTGAAAAGGAAAGTTCAACGACTATCCCTCGTGAGGGGAGTACAATACAAGCGATAGGTATTGGAAGTGGTTTCGCCTAAGTCCTTGAAATAGGATAAGGATAAGATATAGTCTGTGCTTGTTAGAGATAACAAGAAGTTCATGAGAGAACTGCATAAGTAGTAGCGTACTTATGTGAACGACGCTTCCCACTGTTGTGGGGTTTTAAAAACTTTAAAAATATTTAAAAAAAACAGATAAAATGTAGAATACATGGTATAATATCTCTGATGAAAAGGAGGTGATTATATATGTATTTAACATTAAGACAACAGGTAAAACATCTTAGTAAAAATGAGTTTAGGAATTTAAAATATTTATCTCATATAGCCAAGAACTTAACTAATGAGGCTATATATAATGTTAGACAATACTATTTTGAAAATAAAAAGTATTTAAGTTATAATGAAAAACTATAAAATGCTTAAAAAAATAGTGAGAACTATAAGAGTTAAATTCTAATATGGCTCAACAAATTCTAAAAAGAAGTAGACGGAAGTTTCAAATCATTTTTTTGGACTTTTTAAAACTTGCTAAAAATGGTCAATATAATTTTAAAGATATAAAATTACCTAAATATCTTGCTAAAGATGGATTTACAACTCTTGTTATAGGTTTTGTTAGATTAAAAGATGATATTCTGATAGTTCCTTATTCAAATTCGTTTAGAAAGACACATAAGGAAATCGCAATAAAACTACCACCAGTATTAAAAGACAAGAAGATAAAAGAGATTAGAATAATACCAAAACAACATTCTAGGTACTTTGAAATTCAATATACTTACGAAGTAAAAGAATTTCAAAGGGAATTAAATGAAAACAATGCACTAGGAATTGATTTAGGTATAGACAATCTTTGTACTTGTGTTACAAATGCTGGAGCTTCATTCATAATAGACGGTAGAAAATTAAAGTCAATAAATCAGCACTACAACAAGACAAATGCAAAGCTGCAAAGCATAAAAGATAAGCAAAAGATAGAGCATATAACATTAAGACAAAAGCGAATAGCAAGAAAGAGAAATAATCGTATAGAAGATTATCTTTCAAAAGCAGCAAGAATAATTGTAAATTATTGTCTTAATAATGATATAGGAAAAATAGTTCTAGGATATAATGAAGATTTTCAAAGAAAATCAAATATTGGAAAGTATAAATAATCAAAACTTTGTAAATATACCATATGGAAAAATTAAGAGATAAATTAATATATCTATGTAAACTATATGGAATAGAATTCAAACTGCAAGAAGAAAGTTATACATCAAAAGCAAGTTTCTTTGATGAAGATGAAATTCCAATATATGATAAAGAAAAATCAAAAAAAGAATATATATTCAGTGGAAAAAGAATAAAAAGAGGACTATATCAAACAAGCACAGGTAAAATCATAAATGCAGATTGTAATGGAGCATTAAATATTCTAAGAAAAAGTAAAGTTGTGGACTTAAGTGTCCTATACAATAGAGGTGAGCTGGACACGCCTGAAAGAATAAGGGTAGTGTAAAGCTATCAGACTTCTTAGAAAATTTTTGAATATTTTTAAAGATTTTAGAACCCTGCGACTTTAGTCGTGGGAGGTTCAGAACTTCGATGTTGAAGACAAAGGATTTTGTGCCAATTTTTGAGAAAATTCAAGAATTTTCAGATAAAATTTTTATAACTTCGCTAAAAGATGTGACTTACGGAATGTCTTCTTGCGAAATAAAAAAAGAAATCGAAAAGTTTGAAAATAAAGAGAATTTTTTTAAAAAAATTATTTTTGAAGACGACATTTTAGATGCATATAAAAAAAGGCAAAAAAATTGGAAAAAAATATAAAGCAATTGTTATTTGTGGTTCATTTTATGAAATTGCAAAAATTTAAAAAAATTGTTTGAAAATAAAAAAATTAAAAAGAATTTGAAAAAAAGTAAAAATTTTTTTATTTTTTTAAAAATTAAAAAAATTAGCAAAAAAATTGATGTTGTGGTAAAATATAAAAGAAGTTTTTTTAGAAAGGATAAAAGTTATGTTAATAGATAAAGTAAAAGAAGTAAAAATTACTGATAAAATAACAGTTGGTAATGGAAAAATATTTCTTATTGCAGGACCTTGCGTGATTGAATCTGAAGATTTGGTCATGGAAGTCGCAAAAAAAATGAAAGAAATTACTGACAAATTAGGTATTAACTACATTTTCAAAGCATCTTTTGACAAGGCTAACCGTTCTTCAATTTCATCTTTTCGTGGACCTGGCATAGATAAAGGCTTGGAAATCTTAGCGAGAGTTAAAGACAAATATGGCGTGGCATTGGCGACAGACATTCACGAACCTTGGCAATGTGAAAAAGCTAAAGAAGTCATTGATTTATTGCAAATTCCGGCATTTTTATGCAGACAGACGGATTTACTTGTAGCAGCGGCAGAAACTGGAAAAGCTGTAAATATAAAAAAAGGACAGTTTTTGGCACCTTGGGATATGAAAAATGTCGTAAATAAATTTTGTGAAGTTGGCAATGAAAATATAATGCTTTGTGAAAGAGGAGCAACTTTTGGCTACAACAATTTAGTTGTGGATATGCGAGGACTTTTGGAAATGAGGAAATTTGGATTTCCAGTTGTTTTTGATGCGACACATTCGGTACAAATTCCAGGCGGAAAAGGAGATAGCACAGGTGGAAACAGAGAATATGTTTATCCATTAGCTAGAGCAGCTGTTTCTGTCGGAGTTGACGGAATTTTTGCAGAAGTTCATCCTGATCCTGACAAAGGACTTTCAGATGGACCAAATATGTTAAAATTAGAAAATGTGGAAGAAATTTTGACTAACTTATTAAAATATGATAAATTAACAAAAGAATTATAACAAATAAAAATTAGGAGGAAAATTATTATGAGTTCAAAATTATTATTGACACCAGGACCTACAAATATACCTGAAAGATATTTAGAAATTTTTGGAAAAGACATTATTCATCACAGAACACCTGAGTTCAGAAAATATATGAAAGAAAATAATGAATATTTGAAAAAAATTTTTAAAACAAAAAATGATGTGGCAGTTGTAACTTCGTCAGGAACTGGAGTTATGGAAGCAGCAGTTGTAAACTTTTTCTCAAAAGGAGACAAAGTTTTGGCAATTAATACTGGATATTTTGGAGATAGATTTAGAAAAATTGCAGAAATTTACGGACTTAATGTAATAAATTTGCAATATGAGTTTGGAGAAAGTTATGAATTATCTGATGTAAAAAAAGTTATTTCAGAAAATCCAGATTTAAAAGGAATTTTGATGACTCACAGCGAAACTTCAGTTGGAATTTTAAACGATGTAAAAGCAGTTGGAGATTTAACTAAAAATACTGATATTATTTTGGCAGTTGACACAATTAGTGGACTTGTGGTAAATGACTTTGATTTTGACGGTTGGGGAGTCGATGTCGCAATAGCGGGAAGCCAAAAAGCCTTTTTAATACCACCAGGATTGGCATTTGTTGCAATTAGTGACAAAGCTGAAAAAGCGATGGAAAAATCTGATTTACCAAAATATTATTTTGATTTGAAACAATATAAAAAATATTTTGATGATAATAACGAAACTCCATATACTCCAGCAATCGCTCTAGTTCTAGCACTTAATGCGTCATTAAAAGATTTGGTAAATAAAGGAATTGAAAATATTATTTCTGAAAAACGAAATCTAAGAAAATATATTGAAGAAAAAGCACAAAACTTAGGATTTAATTTACTTGTAAAAGCAGAAGAAAATAGAACAAATACACTTATTTCAATTTATAGGGAAGATATTGTCATAAAATCAATAATTTCGGCTTTGGAAGAAAAAGGATACACAGTTACAGGTGGAAAAGGAAAATATGCACAAAGCCTTATGAGAATTGGAATCTTGGGAGAAATTTCAAAAGAACAAATTGACAACTTTTTTGTAATTTTTGAAGAAGAAGTGAAAAAACAGCTGGGAAAATAGGAACAAGAAAATAGATTGGAGAGATGAATGAAGCCGTATTTATTTAAAATCGGAGGATTTGAACTTAGAATATATAGTCTTATGTATATTTTGGCTTTTTTATGTGGAATATTTATTGGACTTGCTGACGATGTGGCAGAAAAGCGGGGAATTACTGATAGAAAAATTATAGAAGATTTTGCATTTGCAACAATATTATCAGGATTAATTGGTGCTAGAATTTATTATGTAATTTTTAGATTTTCTGATTACATTGGAAATCCACTTTCCATATTTTATGTTTGGCAAGGTGGACTTGCGATTCACGGTGGAATAATAGGTGGATTTATAGGAGCTTATCTGTTTGCCAAAAAAAGAAAAATTAATTTATGGGTTTTAACGGATATGGCAGTTGGAGCGTTACTATTTGGTCAATTTTTAGGTCGTTTTGGAAACTTGGCGAATGGAGAAATTCATGGAGTGCCTACATTTACACCACTTAGCGTTATTTTTTCTGGAAGATTTAACGAATGGTGGACGCAATATCAAGCGATGGGTGCTGATATGCAAGCAAAATTTAAAGAAGTTGTACCTTGGGGAATAACATTTCCACTAGATACACCTGCAGGTTCAGAATTTCCAAATTTGCCATTGCATCCAGCGATGTTATACGAAGGATTTTTAAATTTAATAGGATTTATAATTTTATGGTTTTATTTTAGAAAAAAAGAAAAAAATCCTGGAGTACTGACAATGATTTATTTGATAATGTATGCGCTTATAAGAATGTTTGTAAGCACATTTAGAGCTGAAGATTTGAGATTTCCAGGAACTTCGATAAGAATGCCTTATTTAATAAGCATTGTTATGATTATTGGTGCAATAATTGGAATAATATATTTTTAGTAAACCTGAAAGAAAATTCGTTCCAATTGAAGAAACAAAGACAAATTCAAGTTCAAATGAAAATGAAGAAACACAAAAAGTTGATTTGAATAACGAAAAAAAATTTCTGAAAATGATACAGCAAAAAGATTCTGATAAAAAAAGAAATTAAAATATAAAAAAATAAAAAAACTATTTTTAGAGTTATAAAAAAATTTGACTTTAAAAATAGTTTTTTTCTTTTTTGTTATTGCTTTTTTTAAATTTAAATTTTAATAAAATTTATAAAAAAATTATTAAAGTACTGAGAGAGTTTTTTTAGGAATTTTTATTTCGTTTTATTTTTTTAATCGTTATTTTTTTGACGCTTTTGTTATTTTTTTCCTGATTTTTTTCCACGATTATCTATTAGAGCTTCAATGCCATCTTTTTCATATTTTTTTACCCAAGCATAGATTTGCTGATATGAAATACCAAATTTTTTTAACAGTTTCGTTGTAGTTATGATAGTTGGCAATACAATATTCCACAATATTGACTTTTTTTCTAAATCAATTCTTACATGTTTTTTTACGATGGACAATATTTCCATCCAAATCTCTATTTTTTCTATAATCTCGAATCCAATAATTTAATACGCTAACTGAAGAAATGTTATAATTTTTACAAACATCAAATAAAGAACTTTGATCATTCAAATATTCTAAAACAGCTTTTTCACGGAGTTCTTTTGAATAATGTCTGTTTTTTTCTGGAGTAGAAATGCTTTTTTCGCCTAATTCAATGTATTTTTTTTTCCAAGCGGTAAGGGCAGATTTTGAAATGCCATATTCGTTGGCAACATTTCTGACGCTCTCATTTTTTTCTAACATTTTTTTTACAAGTTCGATTTTCAGTTCGTTGGATATTTTTGATTTTCTTCCCATTAAATAGTTCCTTTCCATTAATTTTTTGAAAAAAAACAACCACTTCACTGAAAGAGTAGTCAATTTTTTTAATATAATTTACAAATAAATATATTTAAATTAGATAAAATACAGAAATAAAATGGGCGATACTTCCTAGCATTACAAAAAAATATGCCAAATCATATGATTAAATTTACATATTTTTCCATTGGTAAAAAAATAGTGCCTAATGAATATAGAAGACCACCTATTATAAGGAAAATTAATGATACTTTATTTATATGTGTTATTAAACTTCCCCAAGCTATTACAATCATCCATCCCATAAAAAGATATATTAAAGTGGAAAGCAGCTTAAATTTTCCAGTAAAAAAGACTTTAAATAAAATTCCTAAAAAACAAGTTATCCATTGTAAAGCTAAAATAATTTTATTTATAGGAGAATCTACAACAAGACATAAAAAAGGTGTATATGATGCTGCAATTAAAATATAAATTGCAGAGTGATCCAATATTTCAAAAATTTTTTTTGCAATACCTGGATGTAAACCGTGATATATGGATGACATTGTATAAAGTACAATAAGTCCAAATCCAAACAGCATAAACGAGATAATAGCCCATATATTATGTGCCCAGCTAGCTCTTATTGTAAGCGCAAAAAGTGCAATGATTGATAGCCCTGAACCTACAGTGTGACTTACAAAATTTGCTATTTCCTCTCCATGTGTAAATGTTTCGGCGTCTTTATTATTTATTTTTGAAACTTGATTTTTGTTAACCGTTTTTTTCATAAATTTTCCTCTCAAATCAAAGTAAATATAATATTTATATATATTATACATAATAATACCATAAAAGATTTTATTAAGTATTTTTTTTACCTTATAAAATAATTACATCTATAATTAAAATTTGAGTAATTTTGTTTTTAAAGAAATTCTAAAAAAGTATTGGACTTAAAATATAATTATGTTGTATAATATTTATATAAATAAATTTTAAATATGAAAGGAATTTAAAAAAATGATACTAGACAAAATTAATAGTCCGAAAGATTTAAAAAATTTAAAAAGGGAAGAATTGATTGAATTAGCGGCTGATATAAGAAAAGCATTATTAAATAGATTGACGAATTATCCTAAAGGAGGACATGTAGGTCCTAATTTTGGTGTGGTTGAAATGACGATTGCTTTGCATTATGTGTTTAATTCGCCAATTGATAAAATTGTGTTTGATGTGTCGCATCAGGCTTATCCGCATAAAATTTTAACAGGAAGAAAAGCTGGATTTCTTTATGAGGATAAATTTAAAACTGTTAATGGGTATACTGACCAAGATGAAAGTGAGCATGATTTCTTTAGAGTTGGACATACTTCAACATCAGTTAGTTTGGCGACAGGACTTGCAAAAGCTAGAGATTTGAGAGGTGCTAAAGAAAATATAATTGCATTGATTGGAGATGGTTCGTTAAGTGGAGGACTTGCTTATGAAGGATTGAGTAATGCTGCTGAACAAGGTGGGAACTTGATAATTATTGCGAATGATAATGATCAGTCAATTGCGGAAAATCATGGTGGACTGTATAAAAATTTAAGGGAATTGAGAGAAAGTAATGGTGAGGCACCAAACAATTTCTTTAAATCACTTGGTTTGGATTATAGATATGTGGCCGATGGACATGATATTAATAAATTGATTGAAGTATTTGAAGAAGTGAGAGATATTGATCATCCAATAGTTTTACATATTCATACAATAAAAGGAAAAGGATTGCTATATGCTGAAAAAGATAGAGAACCTTGGCATTATAATTCAAACTTTGATCCAAAAACAGGTGAACCAAAAACTAAATCTGAACCAAAAGAGGAATTTGGAACAATAACATTTGATTTTTTGACAGATAAAATGGAAAAAGATCCTACCGTTACATTTATTAATGCTGGTGTTCCTATGGGATTTGGATTTACAAAAGACAGAAGAGAAAAATTGGATAAACTGAGAAAACAATATGTTGATGTTGGAATTGCTGAAGAACATGCGACAACTTTTTCATCAGGAATGGCAACAAATGGTGCAAAACCAGTATTTGGTGTAATTAGTACTTTTGTTCAAAGAACTTACGACCAAATATCTCATGATATTGCAATAAATAAAGCACCAACAGTTACTTTAGTGTTTGGTGGGACATTAAAAGGTATGAACGATGTAACACATTTGGGATACTTTGACATACCAATGATTTCAAATATACCGAATATCGTGTATTTGGCACCAACTACAAAAGAAGAATACTTAGCAATGCTTGACTGGGCGATTGATCAAAATGAAAATCCAGTATTTATAAAAGTGCCTGGTGGAGCAGTTCAACATTCTGAAACTGATGTGGATAAAGATTATTCTAACTTGAATAGCTACAAAGTTGTGGAAAAAGGAAAAGATGTGGCGATTGTCGGATTGGGAGAATTTTTTACGTTAGGTAAAGAAGTGAAGGAATTGTTGAAAGAAAAAGATGGAATTGACGCAACATTAATAAATCCTAGATTTATAAGTGGTCTTGATGAAAATTTATTGAATGAATTAAAACAAAATCATAAATTGGTAGTTACATTGGAAAGTGGTCAAAAAGAAGGTGGATTTGGAACGAAAATTTCTAGTTTCTATGGCACTTCTGACATGAAAGTGCTTAATGTAGGTGCTAAAAAAGAATTTACTGATGAAGTTCCTTATGATGTATTTTTTGAGGAAAATAGACTTACGAAAGAACAAATTGTTGAGGATATTTTAAAAATATTAAAATAAAAAATAAAAAAAGAGAATAAATTTTTTATTCTCTTTTTTTGTAAATTTTTTATAAATACAAAATATTTTTAAACTCTGCTTGTTGTCCCATTTTCAAATTTCTTTCTGTCATTGGCTTTCAAATATTTTTTTCTAAGTCTTATTGAATTTGGAGTAATTTCCACAAGTTCGTCAGTTTCGATGTATTCAAGAGCTAATTCAAGAGTAAATTCTTTTGGTGGCGCTAATTTCACGGCGTCGTCACTTCCAGCAGCCCTCATATTTGTAAGTTTTTTACCTTTGCAGACATTTACAACTAAGTCATTTTCTCTTGAATGTTCTCCAACAATCATTCCTTCATAAACTTCTACACCAGGCCCAATAAATAGAGTACCTCTTGCTTGAAGATTATTTAGCGCATAACCTAAACTTGTTCCAGGTTCCATCGCAATTAAAACTCCACGATGTCTACTTGTAACTTCCCCTTTGAAAGGTTCATAGTCAAAGAATGAATGGTTTAAAATTCCAGTTCCTCTTGTTTCAGTCAAAAATTCATTTGTAAATCCGATAAGTCCTCTTGACGGTACTTTAAATTCAAGTCTTGTATAACCGTCAGTTCCTTGATTCATATTTACCATTTCCCCTTTACGAAGTCCAAGTTTTTCAATAACAACTCCGACAAATTCGTCAGCAACATCAATTATAGCAAGTTCAATCGGCTCCATTTTTTTACCATTTTCTTCTTTGTAAATAACTTCTGGTTTTGAAACGGCTACTTCATAACCTTCTCTTCTCATATTTTCCAATAAAATAGATAATTGCAATTCACCTCTACCTTTTACGATAAACGCATCAGGAGAATCAGTCATTTCAAGACGCATACTTACATTGTGATTAACTTCTTTTTGAAGTCTCTCCAAAATATTTCTAGAAGTTACAAATTTTCCATCTTGTCCAGCAAAAGGTGAATCGTTTACTAAAAAGGTCATCGCAAGTGTTGGCTCATCAATGTCAATCAATGGAAGTGGTTTAGGATTTTCTCTATCTGCAACAGTTTCTCCTATATCAATTTTATCAATTCCTGCAATTGTCACAATATCTCCAGCTAGTGCTTCTTCCATTTCAATTTTTTTAAGTCCGTCATATCCATAAATTTTAGAAATTTTTCCATTTACCAAATCTCCGTTTCTCTTAATAAGAGTAACTTCTTCATTTTTAGAAATTTTTCCGTTATAAATTCTTCCAGTTCCAAGTTTTCCGACATATTCATCATATTCTGTATTAGTTATTAGCATTTGAAGTGGTTCAGCTGCGTCTCCTTCAGGATCTTCAACATGTTTCATAATCATGTCGTAAAGTGGTTTCATATCTTTATTTTCATCTTCTAGCTCGATTTTAGCATACCCATTTTTTGCTGAAGCGTAGACAACAGGGAAATCTAGTTGTATGTCGTTTGCTCCAAGTTCAACAAATAAATCGAATACTGAATCCACAACAGCGTCAGGATCAGAATTTGGTCTGTCAATTTTGTTTACGACTACAATTGGTCTTAGTCCGTGTTCTAGTGCTTGTTTTAATACATATTTAGTTTGCGGCATAACTCCTTCAAAAGCATCAACTAAAAGCAAAACAGAGTCAACCATTTTTAATATTCTCTGTACTTCTCCACCAAAATCCGCATGTCCTGGTGTATCGACGATATTTATTTTATATCCTTGATAGTGAAATGAAGCATTTTTAGAAAAAATTGTAATTCCTCTTTCTTTTTCCAAATCATCACTATCCATCACTCTTTCATCAACTTTTTCGTGTTCTCCAAATGTTCCAGCCTGTTTTAAAAGTGCATCCACAAGCGTAGTTTTCCCATGGTCGACATGGGCAATAATTGCAATGTTTTTAATCTTATTCATTCTTTTTTTTACTTTTCTCCTTCTATTATTATTTATTAATTTATTAATTTATTATTTTACACTTTTATTATTATATCACATTATTAAATTTTTTTGTATTTTTAATTGACAAAAATTATTCTATAATAATCAATTCTTTTTGACTTTTATTCAAAACTTTGCAACCATCTTTAGTTACAACGACATCATCTTCGATTCTAACTCCGCCAAATCCATCAAAATATAGTCCAGGTTCAACAGTCACAATCATATTTTCTTCAAGTTCTAAGTGCTGAGCTTTAGACAAATACGGCAATTCATGAATTTCAAGCCCAATTCCGTGTCCCAATCCATGCCCAAAATATTCTCCTAAATTTTTGCTCTCAAAAAAATCTCTTACAGCTTTGTCAATTTCATCTGTATACATTCCAGCTTTAATCGTTTTAATTCCAAGAAGTTGTCCAGCTAAAACTGTGTTGTAAACTTCTTTATGTCTATTTGTAATATTTTGTCCATAATATACAGTTCTTGTGATGTCAGAAACATATCCGTCGTAATATGCTCCAAAATCCATTGTAATAAATTCGTCTTTTTGAATTTTTTTGTCACTTGCAACTCCGTGTGGCATGGCAGATCTTAGTCCACTTGCGACAATTGTATCAAATGATCTGTCAGAAGCTCCCAATTTTCTTTGAGTGTATTCCAAATGAGCTGCAATCTCTTTTTCAGAAACTCCTTCTTTAATTATGCCAAGCACTTCGGTAAAAGCAATATCACTTATTTCAATAGCTTTTTTAATAATTTCAATCTCTTTTTCAGATTTTTTCATTCTTTGCAAAATCAATTCATTTCCCACAGGAGTAAGTTTTGAACTAAAATTTTCTTTTATTGTTTGATAAAGTGCAAATGAAACATTGTTGTCTTCAAATCCCACATTTTTTAATCCTAATTTTTTTACAAATTCTCCAGCTGATGCAATCAAAGTTCTACTTTCTACAAACTCAAATCCCATTTTTGTCACTTGTTCAGTCGCTTGTTTTTTATATCTAAAATCTGAAAAAAAATATTTTTTTTCTTTCGTAACAAGAGCTACTCCCGTAGTTCCAGTAAATCCTGTAAAATATCTAAGATTGTACATATCTGTTAGGAAAAAGTCCGTCGATATTTAATTTTTTTAAAATATTTTTCTAATTTCTGTGTTTTAATTTCCATATTTTTTTGACCTTCTTTCATTAATTTCATTAATTTCTTTATTATTATATAATTTTATCACAAAAAAACAGGGAAAAAAATCAATAATTTTTTTAAAATTGGTTATATGTTGTTGACTTTAATTTGTAAATATGATAAATTTTTATTTATACAAAAAAATTATAAGGAGAAAAGATATGGCAAAAGAAAAAGTAGTATTAGCCTATTCAGGTGGATTAGATACATCAATTATCATACCTTGGTTAAAAAATAACTATGATTTAGAAGTAATTGCTTGTTGTGTAGATGTGGGACAAGACGAAGATATGGACGCTGTAAAGCAAAAAGCAATTGAATCAGGAGCTTCTAAAGTTTATGTAGAAGATAAAAAAGCAGAATTTGTAAAAGATTACGCATTTCGTGCATTAAGAGCCGGAGCAGTTTATGAAAATAAATATTTACTTGGAACATCTTTTGCAAGACCATTAATTTCAAAAACACTTGTAGAAGTTGCTCATAAAGAAGGAGCAAAATATATTTGTCATGGATGTACAGGAAAGGGAAATGATCAAGTTAGATTTGAAACAGGTGTATTTTCACTAGATCCGACAATTCAAATTATAGCTCCGTGGAGAATTTGGGACATTTCATCAAGAGAAGATGCAATTGATTACGCTCAAAGATTTGACATAAAAATAAATGTTACAAAAGAAAAAATTTATTCAAGAGATCAAAATTTATGGCATATTTCACACGAAGGTGGAGATATTGAAGGTCTTGAAAATGAACACAAGGAAGATATTGTCTATGTGATGACAACGCCGCCTGAAAAAGCACCAGATAAACCAACTTATGTAGAAATTACTTTTGAGCAAGGTTGGCCAATTAAAGTTGACGGAGAAGCTTTGGAACCAGTTGACTTGCTTAGAAAATTAAATAAAATTGCAGGAGAAAATGGAGTCGGAGTTATTGATATTGTTGAAAATAGACTTGTTGGAATGAAATCTCGTGGAATTTATGAAACTCCAGGTGGAACACTTCTTATGGAAGCGTTAAAAGATTTGGAAACATTGATTTTTGACAAGGATACATTTGAATTTAAAAAATTAGTTTCAAGAAAATATGCTGATTTGACTTATGCTGGACAATGGTTCACACCGCTTCGTGAAGGACTTGACGCTTTTGTTGACGAAACTTCAAGAAATGTAAATGGAACAATAAGATTGAAATTATATAAAGGAAGCGTAAAAATTGCCGGAAGATTTACTGATTTTGCGCTTTATGACGAAGGAATTTCATCATTTGGAGCAAGCGAATTATATAGCCATAAAGATGCAGAAGGATTTATAAAATTATTCTCACTTCCAAACAGAATAAGAGCTTATAAAAAAACATAAATAATTAGATGAAATTTTAAATAATAAAAATAAAAAAAGTCTTTAGTTAAAACTGAAGGCTTTTTTTGTTAAAAATTTTAAAAAAATTTTTAAAAATTATGATAAAAAAATATAAAAAAATTTGAAAAAAAATTATTTGATTTTTTTAAAAAAATGAGGGTATACTTTAGTGTAAGATAAAAATGGAGGTAATAGATATGGAAATTTTAGCTATGATATTAGCTGGTGGAAGAGGTTCTAGACTTGACATCTTATCAGAAAAAAGAGTTAAACCTAGCGTTCCGTTTGCTGGAAAATTTAGAATTATAGATTTTGCACTTAGTAACTGTTCAAATTCAGGAATTTATGATGTTGCACTTCTTACTCAATATTTACCATTGTCATTAAATGAACACATTGGTTCAGGAAGACCATGGGATTTTGACAGAAGAGATTCAAGTATCACAATGTTACAACCGCATGAAAAACTTAGCGGAAACTCTTGGTACAGAGGTACGGCGGATGCAATTAGACAAAATATAGAATTTATTAAAAATAAAAAACCTAAATATGTATTAATCTTATCTGGGGATCACATTTACAAAATGGATTACACTTGGATGTTAAGAGAACATAAAGAAAATGATGCTGAACTTACAATAGCAGTTCAACCTGTGCCAATAAAAGAAGCAAGTAGATTTGGGATTTTTGAAGTTGATGAAAACAAAAAAATTCTTAATTTTGAAGAAAAACCAGCTGAACCAAAAAGTAATTTAGCTTCAATGGGAATTTATATTTTTAACACAGACACTTTATTAGAATATCTTGAAAGTCTTCCAAATGAAGATTTAGACTTTGGAATGCATGTAATTCCTTCAATGATTCAAATGACAGAAAAGTTTATGTTCACACTTATGACAGTTATTGGAAAGATGTGGGAACTTATGATTCATACCTTGAAGCAAACTTGGATTTGATTAAGAAATCTGAAGAAGTTGGAATTAACTTGTATGATAAAGATTGGAAAATTTACACTAGAAGTGAAGATTTAGCGCCAGTTAGAATAGGTGTAACTGGAAATGTTCAAAATTCATTGATTTGTAACGGATGTAAAATTGAAGGAAGCGTTCAAAACTCAGTATTAGGACCAGGAGTTACAGTAAGAAAAGGTGCGACAGTTAGAAATAGTATAATTTTCTCAGGAACTTATATAGATGAAAATTCTCACATAGATACTGTAATTGCTGATAAAAATACATATATTGGAAAAAATTCATTTATAGGAAATGGAAATGCTGATATTCCTAACAAAGAAAGACCTGATCTATTATCTTCGGGAATTACCGTTATAGGAAAAGGTGTTCATATACCTGACGGTTCGATTATTGGTAAAAACGTAAGAATACTTAGTGGTGTAAGAGTTGACTCACATAACAGAACTATCGAAACTGGAGAAACAGTAAGATAAAAATATAAAAAAGATTTCGGGGATTTCCCCGATTTCTTTATAAAAGAATAAATATATAAATAAGATAAAGGAGTGGTTCAATTTGAAAATAGTTTATTTAGCCTCAGAAGTAGCTCCATTTTACAAATCTGGTGGTCTTGCAGATGTAATGGGTGCACTGCCAAAGAAAATGCAGGAATTAGGACACGAAGTTTCAATAATAATGCCAAAATATGACAAAATTCCGTTAAAATTTTTAGAAAAATTGGAATGGGTGGCAAGACTTGAAAGTCATGGAGATATTTTTAACTTAGTTAGATATCCAGATGATAAAATAAATTATTATTTTATTGAAAATAAAGCATTATTTGAGCGTGGAAGAGTTTATGGAGATTATGACGAAGATATTCAATATGCGATGTTTTCTGAATTGGCACTTAGATTCTTAAAAGAAATAAATTTACAACCAGATATTTTACATTGTAATGACTGGCAAACAGGACCTGTTCCATATTTTTTGAATGTGAGATATAACTACGATCCATTTTATTGGGACATGAGAACAGTTTATTCAATTCATAATTTGATGTATCAAGGAAGATTTTCTAAAAGATCTTTTGAGAGAATGGGATATTATATTAATGACAGAAATGATTTAAACTTTATGGAAATAGGAATTGGATCTGGAGATGTTGTAAATACAGTTAGTCCGACTTATGCTGAAGAAATAAAATATCCTTATTTTAGTGAAGGACTTGAATGGATTACAAATCACAAGAAAATTTATGGAATTTTGAATGGAATTGATGTCAATGTATTTGATCCTAAAAATACAAAAGGAGTAATTCCTTTTGACAAAGATCACCTTGACAAGAAAAAAGAAAATAAATACAAATTGCAAGAAAAATTAGGACTTCCAAAATCAGATAACGCAATGATTTCAATAGTTACTAGACTTGTTGAAGGAAAAGGTTTAGATTTGGTAAGTGCTGCACTTGAAAGTCTATTGCAATATGATGCTGTTCAAATTGTAATTTTAGGTAGTGGAGATAAATTTTATGAAGATTACTATAACCATTTAGCTTGGAAATATCCTGATAAATTTAAAGTTCATTTGGGTTACAATGCAGAACTTGCAAATGAAATTTATGCAGGAAGTGACATGTTTTTAATGCCTTCAAGATATGAGCCATGTGGACTTAGCCAAATGATAGCAATGCGTTTTGGAACTATTCCAATTGTGCGTGAAACAGGTGGATTAAAAGATACAGTTAAACCTTACAATGTATTTACAGACGAAGGAAATGGTTTTTCATTTACAAATTTCAATGCAGATGATATGTTATTTACGATAAAAGTGGCAGAAGGAATCTATTACGATAGACCAGAAATTTGGGAAAAATTAGTTAAAAGAAATATGGAATTAGATTTTTCTTGGGATAAATCGGCTAAAGAATATGTAAAAATTATATGAAGAAGCGAAATCTCATTAATTTGAAAAAAATATAAAGATAGCGGAATTTTTTTGCGATTCCGTTATTTTTTTAGAAAAAAAATAATTGATAATCAAAATTTAATATGATATAATTAAATTTAAGAAATAAAAAAAATATAAATATAAAGATAAAGGAAGTGTTAAAAAAATGAATGAAACAATAAAAATTATTACAAAATAGACGATCTGTGAGAGAATTTACAGGAGAAAAAATTAAAGATGAAGATTTGAAATTAATCTTAAAAACTGCGCAAAGAGCTGCAAGTTCGGTAAATGGACAGCAAATTTCATTGATTGTTGTAAGAGATAAGGATAAATTGAAAAAAATTTCAGAATTATCTCACAATCAAAAACATATTGAAGAATGTGACGCTTTTATATTTGTGTTAGCTGATTTTTATCGTTCTACATACGCCGCAAATTCTGTGGGAAAAAGAAATGTTGGTCCTAAAACAGCGGATGGAGTTGTTGTAGGTGCTGTTGATGCAGGAATAATGGTAAATGCTATAGAAACTGCTGCAATTTCTTTGGGATATGGAATGACTGTGATTGGAGCTATAAGAAGCTCATTAAAAGAATTTTCCAAAATGCTTGGACTTCCAAAATATGTAATTCCTATAGTTGGAGCAGCACTTGGAGTACCAAAAGATAGACCGCTTTCAAGATTAAAACCTAGAGTGCCGTTTGACTCGTTTGTATTTTTTGATAAATATGACGCTAAAAAAGTGGAAGAAGGGGTAGAAGAGCATGAAAAGGATATGGTTGCTTGGAGAAAAGAAAATAATACTTCACAATTGCCAACTTACAAAGAAATGATTGTAAGAATTTATGAAAATCCGCATAATAAATTAGTAGAATCTCTAAAATCGCAAGGATTTGATGTTTTGGATGAAATTGAAATTGACGAAAAATAGATTTTTAGTGGAATTAAGATTGAGAAATTTTTTTAAATAAAAAAACATTAATTCAAAAAAATTAACTCTTTAGTCAAAAAAATGTTGTAAATAATTTTGTTTTGTACTATAATGTGTTGTCGAATAAAAATGACAAAAAGAAAAAGTAGTAAAAAATTATTGCAAAGACAAAATGAAAATTACAATTTTGTCAATCGGGAGGAAATTAATGTTAAATTTGAAAAAAATAGCAATGGGACTATTTGTATTAGGACAATTTGGAGTTATATCCAACTCTTTTTCAGCACCTGCACAATCAAATACACAAGTAGTAAAAAGATATGATTCATTGAATACTGCGGCGCAGGACTATGCAAAAGTATTGCAGGAAATTGCGAACTACAGTTCCAGAGAGATGTCAAAATCAATAAATCCAGACATAGATAAATATGTTTCAAAATCAGATAATCCAATTATAAAAAAACAGTGGGATGATGCTACAACAATGCTTTTGGAACCATATGTAGTTTCTGTTTATAAAGTAAACGAAAATGGAAAAGATGGAGAAGTTGTATTTTTGATAAAAGGGTACGATGAAAGTGCATTAAATAAATATTTAGGAGATAACGCCAAAAAATATATATTAAAAATTGACGATAGCAAAGATGAAATAGAGCTTGATATAGACGCTTACATCAAATTGGAATACGATTATTTGTCAAAAACACCGAAAGTAAATTTAGCAACTTCTACAGTTAAGTTTGAAAAAGGTTCGGATAATAAATGGCAAGTTGTAGAAGAAAAATAAAAAAATAAAAAGAAAAAAATAAAAAAAGAAAATAAAGAAACAAATAAAAATTAAAAAAATCAAGATAACAAACATCTTGATTTTTTTATTAAAATAATTATTAAAAAAATTTTTTTAAAAAAATGATTTTTCTGTGATATTTACAAGGTCCAATTTCAATCAAAACTTCCCTGTGAGCTTTTGTCCCGTAACCTTTATGCTTTTCAAAGTTATATTCAGGAAATTCTTTGGCTATTTCACACATCATTTTATCTCTTGTGACTTTAGCCACAATTGAAGCTGCAGCAATTGCTAGAGATTTTGAATCTCCTTTTATAACGCATTCTTGTTCACCGCTAAATTCTCGTATTTTGTGATTTCCATCAACAAGCACAATGTCAAAATTTGCTATTTCTTTAACTTTGTCAATAGCACGGCGCATAGCAAGAAATGTCGCATTCAATATATTTATTTCGTCAATTTCCATTTCTGAAGCAATTCCAACTCCGACAATACAATTTGAAATTATTGCTTCATACAGTTTTTCTCTTTTCTTTTCACTTAGCTTTTTTGAATCATTAATTTCCATAATTTCGTCAAAATCATTTTTTATAATTACTGCACTTGCCACTACAGGTCCAGCCAGAGGTCCTCTTCCTGCTTCATCAACGCCAAGCACAATTTTTTTCCAAAACTTTCGTCAAATTTTTTTAAATCTTGTTTTTTTCAAAAATCTTCTTTTTTATTTTTTTCTTTTTATAATTTTTTTCTCTTTTTTTGCATTCTTTTTCTTTTTTTCTTCTTTTTCTTCTGTCTTTTCTTTTTTTCATAATTTAACCTTCTATAATTTTTTTCAAAATCTTCAAATCCACATTTTTTTAAGTGCTTTTTTTAAAATCCTGTGGCAATTCACAAAAAAATCATCATTTTTTTCATTTGAAGTTGGATGATTAAACTCAAGTTTATAAGAGTGTAACATCTGTCTTTTTTCAGAATCACTTCTTCCATAAGTTGAATCTCCCAAAATTGGAAATCCCAAATATTTCATATGAACCCTGATTTGATGCGTTCTTCCAGTTTCAATGTTTACTTTTACAAATGAAAATCTTTCGTTTTGAGCTAAAACTTCAAAATTTGTAATTGCATTTTTTCCATTTGGTGCAGCGACAATTGCCATTTTTTTTCTATCTAATTTATTTCGTCCAATATTTGTCACAATTCGTCCGCTTTTTTTATTTAATTTTCCTTTCACAATTGTGAGATATGTTTTTTTTATTTCTTTTGTAGAAAACATATTTGACAATTTTAAATGTGATTTGTCATTTTTAGCGATAATTATAAGTCCACTTGTGTCCTTGTCAAGTCTGTGAACGATTCCAGGTCTGATTTTTCCGTTAATTCCCGATAAATCTTTAATGTGATACATAATTGCATTTACAAGTGTTCCGCTGTTATGTCCGTGAGCTGGATGAACAACCATTCCAGCACTTTTATTTATAATTGCCAAATCTTCGTCTTCGTAAACTATATTAATTTCAATATTTTCTGGTTTAATTTCAATTTCTTCCAGTTTTGGAATTTCCATTTCAATTTCATCGTTTTCTTCAATTTTATAAGATGCCTTTGTCTTTTTTTCCATTTACCAAAAATATTTTTCATCTTTTATGAGATTTTTGGATTCTTGTTCTTGTTAAATCAAATTCTTCGGCAAGAAATTTGTCAATTCGAATTCCAGCTTTTTTTCACTTGAAATAATTATTATTTCTTTTTTTGATTTTTTTCAAATTTTTTTCCTTTCTTGAAATAATTTTTTTAATAATTTTTTTAGTAAAATTTAAAAAAATTTTAACTTTTATCATCGCATTCTTGAAAAAAATTGTCATCTTTTGTGAATAATTTTTTTGTGATGATTTTTCAATCAAAAACTGCTAAATCTTTATCAATATTTTTCCAATTTTTTTGCTCCAATTTTTTTGGATGATTTTTGAAGTTTTGTAAAAAAAATCCAAATTTGTGCAAAAACTCTTTTTAAAAAAATGATGCTTTTTCCTTTTCCGCAGTCGTGCAAAAGTGCCAATTTCAAATATTTTTTTCATTTTTTTAACTCAGTTTTTTTATTTTTTTAGAACTTCCAAAGAGTGAAACTTGTCGTATTCGGACATTTCCAAAAAGACTTTTTCTTTTTTTCATTAAGAATTTTTTTATCATTTCAGCCATATAGGCTTTATTAATTTTTTGGAAAATAATAATCATAAAAATTTTTTAAAAAAACATTCATTTTATTTATCACACCTTTTTTTCAAAAATTTTTTTATAATTTTTTTAAATTTTTTTACAACGCTTTTACAACAACATTTCCAACAACTTTTTTTAATTTTTTTAATATTTTTTTCCCTTTTTTTCCAATAAATTGACCCTTGTCTTTATTTTTTTACAAAAAGAACCGTAAAATAATCATTTTTTTCAATTTTTTTGAATTTTTCTCAAGTTCTTCAAATTTATTTTTTTCTAAAAAGTTTTTTTCATAAAATAAATCTTCAAATTTTTTTCAATTTTTTTAAAAAAATTAGTTTTTTTCCATTTCATCAAAAAAATTCCACTTTTTCAAGAGTCAAATATTTTTCCGTCAAGTGGAGTTTTTTTCCAAACAAAAATAAAATTGCTCATAATTCTCACTTGCTGTGGCAAAAAATTTATTTCAGAAAAAAATATAATTTTTTTATTTTTTTATACGAAACAAAAAAATTTCTCTTATTTTTTTCTTTTTAATTGCTTACCTTTTTTTATTCGTAAACTCTGAAAAAAATCTTTTTTTCCAGAAACTTTCTCACAAATCAATTCAATTTTTTTGTCGTCATTTTTTTAATGAGTTTTTTTCTGGATATTCGTAAATATAATACCTTTTTTTAACCATTTCAGGAAATTCTAAAAATGGAACTGTCCTTTTTATTTCTTTTTATCTCAAGTCCATTTATCTTTTTTTATTTTTTTAATTGCGAAAAAAATCCAGAACTTTTTTTCAAATTCAAATACAAAAACATTTTCTTTTGCACTAACAAAAAGCATCTGTTCTCCCCGCCTGTTGAATTCCAGAAAAAAATTTTTTTAATTCCATTTTTTTAAAAAGAAGATTTTTTTAAATTCCAGTTTTACGCTCCTTTTTATTAGGATTTTTCATCAAAAGAGTCAAATTTTTTTCCATCATATTTGACAAAAAAATAAATATCCGAAATATTTTTGTATTTTTCAAATTTTCTTAAATTTTTCATAATTTTTTTATTTTTCTATTTTTAAATCCATTTTTTTATAAAAATTTTTTTATTTTTTTAAAAATTATTCTCCTTTTATCTTTTTAATAATATCTTCAGCCATTTCAATTTTTACAGCTTTCATCAATTCCTTTTTTTCGCCTTTTATAACTCCAAATCCCCATTTGCAGTAGGCAATGTCAACTTTAGCATTTTTAGCCGTATTTACATCGACAAGCATATCTCCCACAAATAAAATTTTTTCTTTTGGAATTCCAAATTTTTCAGAAAGCCTGTCAACATTGTATGGATTTGGCTTATTGGGATAATTTTTTTCGTCTGAGCCAATTATTTCACAAAATTCCCAATTTTTAAGTTTTTCTTTTGCCACAGAAAGTGCAGTGTTGTGGTCTTTATTCGTAATAATCCCTTTTTTTATTTTATTTTTTTCCAAAAAGTCAAGTATTTTAGGAATTTCTTTATAAGGTTCGACTTTGTAGTCAAAATAGATGTCGTAATATTTTCTAATTATTTTAGAAAAAAGTTCTTTATCAATGTCATATTTTTCTTTTTCCAAAATATTTTTAGTAAGTCCAGTAACTCCACCACCTGCAAATTTCACGCAATCATTTACAGGATATGTTTTTAAGTCCCAATTCTTTCATTGTGCTATTTACAGTCATTGCAATGGAATTTGAAGTATCAAGAAGAGTTCCGTCCATATCGAAAAGTACTAGTTCATATTTCATTTTTTTATCCTTTCTTTTTGTTTTTCATTTTTTTATTTTATTTCTTTTTATTTTTTTATTTCTTTGTTTTTATATTTGAAATTTTTTTATTTTTAGATTTATAAATAATTATTTATTATAATTTTTTTGGATTTATAAAAAAATATTTTTTTATGCGTCTGGTTCAATAACCTTCCCATCTTTATCAACAGGATTTCCATTGTCGTCAACTCGCACAACTTTTTATGCTGTCAAGATGTCCTCTCATCGAAGTTTTGAATTTTTTTCAATATAAAGTTTTTCTATATTTTTTTCTCGTTCTTTTTTTCTTCTTCAGTAAGTTCTCGTTCTCTTGAAATTTTTAGTAAATTCGTTAATTTTTTTATAATATCTTCCATTTTTTTATTTTTTTCTCCTTTTTATTTGTTATTATTTTTCTTTGTTATTATTTTTGTGATTTTTTTATTTAATTTTATTATTTTTTTATTTTTTGAGCTGTAAACCCATTTCGTCAAGAAATTTACTATTTTTTTCTCCATTTTTTTCTTAACTTTCACCCAAAGTTTTTAAATTTACTTTTAAATCAATGAGATGTTCAATTTCTCTTCTCGCTTCAATTCCAATTTTTTTTAGCAAAGCACCATCTTTTCCAATGATAATCCCTTTTTGGCTATCTCTTTCGACATAAATATTCACATCATATTTTCTTATCGTCGGTTTAGTTTCAACATTTATTATTTCAACTGCCACGCTATGCGGAACTTCGTCTTTTGTATGATGAAGAATTTTTTCTCTTATTGTTTCCACCACAATTTTATTCACAGGTAAATCTGTGTAATAATCTTCAGGATAAAACCACATATTATTAGATAAATAGTTTTCTGCCACATCAAATATTTTGTGAACTCCGATTCCATATTCTGCAGTAAGCGTGATTATTTCGTCAAAATCTCCTAGTTTTTCTCTAATTTCCACTTTTTTTTCTTCAATTTCGGCATCTGTCATTTTGTCAATTTTATTGATAATTGCAACAATTGGTGTATTTACCGCTCTTATATGTTCATTTACAAACATATCTCCAGTTGAGATTTCTTTGGTTCCATCTAGCATAAACATTATTAAATCAACATTTTCCAGCGCTTCTATTGCAATATTTGTCATATGCTCTCCCAAAAGATGTTTTGGCTTGTGAATCCCTGGAGTGTCGACGAAAATAAATTGATTCTCGTTTATATTTACAATTCCTTTTATTTGATCTCTTGTCGTTCCAGCCTTATCTGAAACAATTGCCACTTTTTCATTTACAAGTTTATTTGTAAGAGTAGATTTTCCAACATTTGGTCGACCTACAATTGTTATAAATACTGATTTCAATACTTTTCTCCTTAATTCTACTTTTTAATAATTATATCATTTTTTGAAAAAATTTTCTATAAAAAAAGGTTTCATTTAAGAAACCTTCAGTGAACTACTCCCACTTATAGAAGAAGGAGACCTCTTGCTAAATATTGTTAAAATTAATTACATAGCCAGTCTTTTAGCGTAACTTCGAAGAAAGTGATTACACTTATATTTGCGAAATCTATAAAAAGTGAACCAACTATCGGAATTACAAAAAACGCTATTTTTGAATAAATATATTTTTCTGTAATCGCTTTCATATTTGAAATTCCGTTAGGAGTAGCTCCCATTCCAAATCCGCAATGACCAGAAACAATTACAGCTGCATCGTAATTTGAACCCATAGATTTGAATGTCACAAAATTTAGATACAAATAAATAAGTAGAGTTTGAGCTAGTAGAAGTATGATTACAGGACCTGCTAAATCTATTAAATCCCACAATCTAAGTGACATTAATGCCATAGCTAAAAATAAACTTAGTGAAATATCTTCCAAGATGCTAATTTCTTTTGTTGGCGCATGAAGTGACTCCACATTGTCAGAAATATTTCTAATTATTGCTGCAACAATCATAGGTCCAATATAAACTGGAAATTTCATTGCTGGAAGCAAAAAATTTATGAAAAGTGACAAATATGAACCAATTCCCATGGCAATTAAAATATAGAAAAATGCCATTGAAAATCTTTCTCCATCAAGGTATGGTCTTTGTTTTTTTAGTACTTCTTCGTCTATATCTTTTTCAACATTTTCTTTTGCCATATGTTCAGGAAGCAATTTGTGCTTTTTAATAAGACGACTTGCAATCGGACCACCTAACATTGAACCTACAATAAGTCCATAAGTTGCTGAAGCTATTGCTATTGCCTTTGCTCCTGTATAACCCATTTTTTCGATTTCAGGTGCAACTGCTGCAGAAGTACCATGTCCTCCCGTCATTGCCACAGAACCTGTCATAAGAGCAAGAAGCGGTTTTAATCCAACTAATCCTGAAAGCAAAATTGGTACAACATTTTGTAATATACAAAGTCCAATTGCCACGAATAAAAATATAAGTACCTTTTTTCCACCTTTTTTCAGTAACTTTAAACTTGCGTTAAATCCTACACTTGTAAAAAACATTATCATAAAAAATTTTTGAAGCGTATCGTCAAAACTAATTTCTACAATTTCCGTCTGACGCAAAATAAAAGAGATGATTGAAAATAAAAATCCACCAATAACCGGTGAAGGTATACAGTATTTTTCAAAAAATTTTACTTTTTTTCTCAATTTCATCCCAATAAGTAGTAAAATAACCGATAGACCTATCGTTTGAATCATATCAAGTTTCATTTAATTCCTCCTTTTTTTCTAAATATTAAATTCACATAGTTACATTATACACTAAATATGGCAAATCTGCAAATTTTTAACTCAAAATATTTTTCTTGAAATTTGGAAAAACAAGCAAAATGTGGTAAAATATTAAATATAACTTTATTAATAAAGGCGGGAAATATTATGGATTTTAAGCAAGTGAAGGAAAATGAAGAAAAAGCTGTTTTAAAAAATAAAAATGTCGTTGATAGTGACTTTTGGCGACAAAAATATCACATTCAAGGAATTGTGGGACTTATAAATGATCCTAATGGATTTTCACAGTTTAACGGAGAATATCATATGTTTTACCAATGGAATCCGCTTAGCACAGAGCATAAAAACAAAACTTGGGCTCACAGTAAAAGCCATGATTTACTTCATTGGGAAAGATGTGAAACTGCATTAAGACCTGATACTTGGTATTCAAAAAATGGAGTTTATTCTGGAAGTGGAATTGTGATTGATGGAAAACTTTATTTATTTTACACTGGAACTGTAAAAGATGCGGAAGGGAATAGAGAATCATACCAATGTATCGCAGTTTCAGAAGATGGAGAGCACTTTGACAGATGGGAGCCAAGCATAGTAAACCAGCCAGATGGATATACAAGACACATAAGAGATCCAAATTTGGGAAAAAGATGGCAAATATTATGCGGTTCTTGGAATTCAAAGTGAAAAACTGGAGGGAAAAGTTGTGCTTTACTCTTCAGAAAATATAAAAGATTGGAAATTTGAAGGCGAAATTGCTGGAGCAAATCACGGAAAATTAAAAGATTTTGGATTTATGTGGGAATGTCCAGATTATTTTCAATTAAAAGATGAAAAAACTGGAAAAGTCGTTGATTTATTGGTAGCTTCGCCACAAGGATTAGAACCGCAAGGAGATTTATACAACAATAAATATCAGACAGGATATTTTTTTGGAAAATTGAACTACGAAAAATCAGAATTTGAAATTAGCTCGGAATTTGTGGAAATTGACAGAGGACACGATTTTTATGCACCGCAGTCAATGGAAGATAATGAAGGAAGAAGAATTGTTGTCGGATGGATGGGAGTTCCAGAAGATGAAGATTTTCCTACAGTTAAAAATGAATGGATACATTGCTTGACTTTGCCAAGAGAGTTGAAAGTGAGAGATGGAAAACTTTATCAAGAACCAATTTCTGAAATGGTTTCAATAAGAGGAGAAAAAATTGAATTTGAAGGTTTTGTTAAAGGTGAAAAAGAGATTGGAAAAGGGAAAACTTATGAATTAATTGCCAAATTTAATGATATTTCTTCAGATTTTGGATTAAAATTGAGAGTTGGAAAAGATAGTGAAACTGTTGTGAAATTTGACTTTGAAGATAAAAAATTAGTTCTTGACAGAAGTTGCGGTGCACAAGCTGATAAGAGCGTAAGAAAAGTTTTTTTAGGCGATAGAAAAGATTTGGAACTTAGAATTTTTGTTGACAATTCTTCTGTTGAAATTTTTGTAAATAATGGAGAAGAAGTTTTTTTCTTCAAGAATTTTTCCCTTCAGAAAATGCTGACAAAATCATTGTTTTTTGCTGAAAATGAAACGAAAGTAAAACTTGAAAAAAATGGGAATGGCAATAATAAATAAAAAAATAAAATTATTATAATATAAAAATATGAAGATAAAACAAAAAAACATAAAAAAATAAAATACAAAAAAAAGACATAAAGATAAAGATAAAGATAAAGATATAAATACAAATATAAAACATATAAAGACAAGGAAATAAAAAAATTGATTAATACTGAAAAAAACATAATATAAAAACTTGATATAATAAATCTTTTTGGATGATATTTTTGCATGAAAAAAATATAGCAATATTCAGCTTAATTACTATTTTTTTCTAAAAAAACAATTATTCAAAAAAAGAAAAAAATTATTTGTTACAAATATTGTAAATATTGTGATAAAAAAATTTAATTTATATCGATTATTTAATTGAAAAAAATGTACTAAAAAAATATAAAAAAAGAGAAAAAAATAAAACAACTTTTGAGAATTTCTGTAGCACAATTATTTTTTTATGGATTCTGACAACTCAGGAGTTGTTTTTTTGAGGCAGGGAGAAATTGCTAAAATAATTAATTCACACCAAGTTGGATTTGTAAATGCAACTTTGCAAAAATGTTTTTGAAAAAAATAAAGAAAAAAATTTGATCAAGAAATTCCAAAGGATAAAAAGATGGGATAGTTTATTCATATCCGCAGTGGTTTGTGAATAAACTAAAATCAGATTTTTCCAGATGACTATTTAAAAAAATTATGAAATCTTATAAAAAGAGAAGTTTTTCTTTCCGTGAGATATGACAAAAGTAAATTTACAAAAGAAGAATTTGAAAAATTTGTTAAAAAAATTGACACTCAAATTTTATTTTCTGTGGAAGAAGTTTATTATTTGTCCAATGCGAATATTTTTGAAACTGAAAATTTTTAGAAGTGGAGAAATAGTTGTTCAAGATGCTTCTTCATATTTAGCGGTAAAAAATCTTGAAGTTTCACAAGATGATGTTGTTTTTAGACGCTTGTAGTGCACCTGGTGGAAAAATCACTTGCGATTTTTACAGCTTTTTTTAATCCCCAAATTTTGATTTCTACTGATATTCACCATCATAAAATTAAGATTTTTAGAAAATTTGAAAAAAATAAATATGGATATAAAAATTGGAAAATAGAATTGAATGATGCCACAAAAATTGAAAATTTAGACAAAAAAATTTGATAAAATACTTTTGGATGTGCCTTATAGCGGACTTGGAGTACTTCGTAAAAAAACCTGAAAAAAATATGAATTGGAATCGAATAATTTTTAAAAAGTCTTAAAAAAATTCAAAAAGAAAATTTTTTTGAGAGTGCATTTAATTCACTAAAAGATGGTGGAGAAATTATTTATAGCACTTGCACTTTTTTTCAAAAATGAAAATACGAATAATGTTAAATATTTTTTTGGAAAAAAATATAAAAAAATTTGGAAATTAAAGAAGTTGTAATTCCAGAAAATATTAAGATTCTAAAAGACGAGTTTGGTGGCATTTATATTTCTTATGAAAATGAATATTTGGATGGATTTTATATAGCAAAAATTAAAAAAAGTAAAAAAATCTGATGGTGATTAACAAAAGAACAGAAAGGATATGTTAGTATGCAATTTAATTTTAATGACGACATAAAATTTATAATGCAAAAGTTAAATGCAAATGGAAGTGGATTTCTTGTCGGAGGAGCGATACGAGATTTAATCTTGCACCGTGATCCCGGAGATTATGATTTTGCTACTGATATTGAATATTCAACGCTAAAGGCGATTTTTTCCGATTATTCACCAAAAGAAGTTGGCGCTCACTTTGGAATTTTGATGATTCATTTAAATGGCGTAGATTATGAAATTGCAAAGTTTCGTCGTGAAACTGGAGTTTACAACAGCAGATACCCAAAAGAAATTAAATTTGTAAAAAAAATTGAAGATGACTTATCTCGTCGGGATTTTACGATAAATGCAATGGCATATAGCCAAAAAACTGGGGTTATTGATCTTTTTGGAGGTTTAAAAGACTTAAAAAATAAAACTATTAAATTTGTTGGAAATCCAAAGTTACGAATTGAAGAAGATGCGTTAAGAATTTTGAGAGCTTTTAGATTTATGGCAAAACTTGGGTTTAATCTTGATAAAAAGACAGCTGAAGCGATTTGTGAAAAAAGAAAGTTTTTGAATAAAATTTCGCATGAGAGAATTTTTGATGAATTTAGTAAAATTTTGATTGCACCATATGCCATAAAAGCGTTAAAAAAGATGAAATCGCTAAAAGTTTTGGAATTTATAATTCCTGAATTTCGCTATGCTTATAACTTTGACCAAAATAATCCACATCACACCGATGATTTGTTTCATCACATAATTAAAGTTGTAAATCTTTGTGACAAAGACTTGATTACAAAATTTGCAGCGCTTTTTCATGATTTGGGAAAAATTAACACAAAAAGTATTGACGCAAAAGGAATTTTTCACTTTTATGGACACGAAAAAGAGAGTGCGTTAATTGCTGAAGAAAAACTTAGGGAACTTAGAGCACCAAAAAGAGTTTATAAATTCGGTAAAAAAATAATTTTTAAATCATATGTTAATCTATCAAGAAGTTTCTGACAAAAACTTTGAAAAAAATTAATAATTAATTTTTGAAGAAAAAAATTTAAAAGCGGCTTTTTTTAATTTATTTTTCTGCCGACTTAAATTCTAAAAAAATATAAATTCTAAAGAAGAAAAATCAAAAAAATTTTATATGATTTTTTTAAAAAAAGAATTGAAAATTTGAAAAAAACAGGGAAATATTCCTAGCATTAAAGATTTGGATTTGACGGGAATTGACTTGATAAATTTGAAATTTGAGAATAGAGAAATTGGAAAAACTAAAAAAATGAATTGTATGAACTTGTTTTTGTCAGATGAATTAAAAAAATGAAAAAGAAGAATTGATAAAATATTTGGCAAAAAAATATAATTTGTGTCAAAATTTTTAAATATGAGAATTCTTGCGGTGCGATTGTTTTTAACAATAAAATCAAAAAAATTTTTTTGATTGTGAAGATGTTTAATGGAAATTGGGGATTTCCTAAAGGTCATATTGAAGAATGTGAAACTGAAGTTGAAACAGCAATAAGAGAGGTTTTTTTGAAGAAACTGGAATTAAAAATTAATATTGTTTCTGATAAAAAAATATGAGATAAAAATATGTTCCAAATGAAACGACAATTAAAAAAAGTTACATTTTTTTATTGGAATAACGGAAAATGAAAAAAAGTTACGGTTGACGAGCAGGAAATTGAAGCATATAAATGGTGCTCTTATGAAGAAGCACTAAAAACAATAACTTATCGACTGCAAAAAGAAGTTTTGGAAAATTCTTACAAAAATTTTTGAAACAGAAAAAAATTTAGAAAGTTTGGAAAAATTAAATTATGAAAACTGAGAAAATATTGGGTTATGAAGTTCATAGAAAAAAAAGTTAAAAAAATATAAATTTGAGAATAAAAGAAAATATGCAAATTTATATTTCCGCTCCAGAAAAATTTGCACAGTGATTACATAAAAAAACTTTTTGATTTCGAAAGAAAAAAATGGATAAAAAAAATGTTTTTAAAAAAACTTGAAAAAAAATAAAAGAAGAACGAAAAGAAAAGGAATATATTACTGGAGAAATTCATAATTTTTTTGGGTCAAAAAAATATGTTTTTAATTGTAAAATTGGGAAATATTAATCGAGTGGCTTTTAAAAAGTGATAAAAAAATGAAATTATTTTTGACAGTCAACAGCGATATTTTTTTGATAATTCGGAAGAAAAAGAGAATTTTTGGAAAAAGTGGTATTTTTGAAAATGCTAAAAAAAGTTTTTTTAGAACTTTTTGAAAAAAATGGGCAGAAATTTTGAATGAAGATGTAAAAAAATTTTCGGTAAAACCATTAAGTAAAAAAATGGGGATTTTGTAATTATACAAAAAGATATGTGACTTTAAATGTGGAACTTATAAAGCGAACTCCGTTTGAAATCGAATATGTAATTTTTGCATGAACTTGCTCATTTAAAAATATCCAAATCACGGAAAAAGGATTTTACAATTATGTAGAAAAATATATGCCAAATTATAGAAATGCTGAAAAAATGCTAAATGCAAAGCATCATTATTAATTAAAAAAAATCCCCTAAAAAATTAAAGGGATTTTTTTATTTTATTTATTATTTTTTTAACTTTTTTTAAAAATCAGCTAAGATTTCAATTTTTTTCCATCTTCATAAATAAATAAGCCAGTCACAGCTTCGTGTGGTAAATTAAAATGTATTTTTTCTGAAGCTTGAATTATATAGTTTTTTTGAGTTTTGTCGTCTATTGGACATCCTGCGCAGTCACTGTGTCCAGCGATGAAGATGTGGTCAGATTTATGTTTGTTGACAGAAATCAAAACGACTTTATCTTCCACAGATTTTTAAATAATCTTCGTGTATAATTTTATTTACAGGTCCAGCGTCTGTAATTGTATCTACATATTTATAGTTATAATTATTTCTTATATATTCATTTTAGAAGATGAATAAATCTTCCGTCCATACAGCAAATCAATGTGCAAAACATATTTTTCTCCTTTTTTTAATTGTATATTTTTTTAGTGAACTACTCCCACTTATAGAAGAAGGAGACTTCTTGCTAAATATTGTTAAATTTTTGTATTTTTGTAATTATAAGTTTAAATTATTTTATTTCGGTTGCCTGTGGATAAATATCTTTTATTTCGTTTATTATTTTATCAACTTTTTTCCACAGTACATTTTCGTTTTTTCGGTTTCCTTTTACAGCCACTCTTACATGAACACATTTTTCTTTAGCGTAAGGTGCAACTGTTGGATTGGACATTTGAAAATAATCTTTTAATCTGTCGTCAATTTTTCCTTCAGGAACGCCTTTTATTTCTAAAGTTTTCATAAGTAAAGTTGAATCAGAATATTGTTTTAGCAAAGGTAATACATAATTGTCTAACATAACAGTCATTTCTTTTGGCGGACCAGGTAAAATTATTATTTTTTTCCCATCCTTTTCAAAAAAACATCCCGGCGCAAGACCAACTTCATTTTCTAAAAGTACTGATCCTTTTAAAATAGAGGCTTCTTTTTCTGCACCGCTTGCGACTTCAAAAAAACCACGCTCGTTGTATTTTTTTATAATTAAATCATAATATTTTTGTATCATTTCCAATTCAACATCAAAGTAATCAGCAACAACTTCTTTTGTGATGTCGTCAATCGTAGGTCCAAGTCCTCCAGTTGTAATGACCAAATCCACTCTGTTAAATGCAATTTTAAGACATTCTTTTAATCTTTCAAAATTATCTCCAACAGTAGTTTGATAATATAAGTCAATTCCTATATCTGTAAATTTTTTGGAAATATATTGTGAATTTGTGTTGACAATATCTCCAACAAGTAGTTCTGTTCCCACGCAAATAATTTCTGCTTTCATTATTTTCTCCCATTTTTTTGTTTATTTTATTAAAGTTATTATATCACAATAAATCATTTGGCACAATATTTTTCATTTTTTTGTAAAAATTGAGTAAAATATTGATAAACAAAAGAAAAAAATGCCTGTGGACAAAAAAATAAAAAAATAAGTTATAATATAAATAAAATATATGATTGGAGAAGGTTTGAATGGATATACATCATTTGAAAATTTTTTTTGAAGCGTGTCGGGAAAAAAGTTTTACAAAAGCAGCAAAAAAACTGTATATTAGTCAATCAGCGGTGTCTATACAAATAAAAAAATTGGAAACAAAATTAGATATACAACTTATTGAAAGAAATTCAAAAAACTTTAAGTTGACATTTGCAGGAAAAGAACTGTATCGAATGTCTAAAGATGTATTTGATAAAATCTTGCGAATGGAAACGGAGATGCAAAGAATTGCTTATTATGGTAAAGGAAAAATTTCGATTGGAGCGACTCACAATATTGGAGAACCAGTTTTACCTAAAATAATGGTTGAATTTAAGAAAAAATATCCTGAAATAGAATTTGATTTATATATAAAAAATAGAGAATCTCTTATGCGTCATTTGAAAGAAGGAACAGTTGATGTAGCTTTAATGGAAGAATATTTTATTGAGGATAAGGAGCTTAAAATTATTGAAACTGAAGAATATCCATTTGTGGTTGTCGCAGGAGCTCAAATTTTCGATTATGAAGAATTAAAAAATTTAAAATTGTTAAAGCGAGATACGATACTTACGAATAAATATTTGGATTTATTTGAGAAAAATTATTGGTTTTAATTTGGAAAATCGAATTGTAATTAACGGAAGTATTGAAACAATGAAAAATATGATAAAAAACGGACTTGGATTTGCAGTGCTCCCGTATTACAGTGTTTATGAAGAAATACTTCGAGGAACATTAAAAAAATTGTTCACAGTTTTTGAGAAATGGGAAGAAAAAAATTTCAAATTGTGTATATAAAAAGAAAATAGTGAAAAAGAAGGAATTGAGAAATTTGTAAATTTTTGTGAAAGACTATAAAATTAATGGAAATTATTCTGACGAAAAAAATAAATGATTTGATATTTAAAAATTTTTGAATAAATAATAAAATTTATCTTATTTATGCTATAAACAATTAAATTTCTATAAACTTTTTAAAATAAAAAAATAAAAAAATTTTTTTAGAAATCTAATATTTGAAATATAATTTTTTTAAGATAAGTTTTTAAAAATTTATTTTTAAATAAATTTTTTTAAATTGGAGGTAAAATAAATGTTAAAAAGAAAATATAAGAAATTCATATTTAACTGCTTACAAAACTGTCAAAGATTTTGTAGAAAATGATGAAAATATTGAAAAAACTACTAAAATTTCAGAAGAATTGGCAGAAGCTTACAAAACTGGAAAGAAGTCGTTAATTGCTGGAAATGGTGGAAGTAATTGTGACGCTATGCATTTTGCGGAAGAGTTTACAGGAAGATTTAGAAGTGACAGACCTGCTTTGCCGTCGATTAGCATAAGTGACAGTTCGCACATCACTTGTGTTGGAAATGATTTTGGTTTTAATTTCGTTTTTGCAAAAGGAGTGGAAGCCTTTGGTCAAGAAGGAGATTTTTTCTTTGGAATCTCAACTTCAGGAAACTCTCAAAATGTGATTGAAGCGGTGAAAGTAGCAAAGAAAAAAGGTTTAAAAACAGTTGCTCTTTTGGGAAAAGATGGCGGGAAATTAAAAGGTGTGTGTGATTATGAATTTATTATCCCTGGAAAAACTTCTGACAGAATTCAGGAAGTCCATATGATGATTTTACATATAATTATTGAAGGTGTGGAAAAGAATTTTGTTTCCAGAAAATTATTAATAATTTTTTTATTTTATTTTTTTGTTTTTCTAGTTAATTATAAAAAAATTTTTAGAAATATGAATTAAATAAACATATAAATTTTTAATATTTTTTAAAAAAGACAAAAAGATAAATAATATATATTTAACTATATAAAATTTATATATTTAAATCTATTGAAATTAAAAAAAGAAAATGTGATATATTATTAATATCAAAAAAAGTAAATAATAAATTAAAATAATAAAAAAAATAGGAGTGAAATATTATGAAATTAGTTGTTAGGATAAGGGAAAGTCAAAATAATAAAACAACTTATTTAAGCGATCCTTTGTCGTTGCTGGTTTTTTTAATATTTCTTGAAAAATTAATATAAGAGTCAGTAATTTTAGGATTATTGGCTCTTTTTTCTTATTTTAGTTTGAAAATATTTAAATATTTAAAAGAAAAAGACCAGTAAAATGGTTTTTTTATTTAAAAAAATAGGAGGAAAAAAAATATGATAAAAAGCAGGAATTGTAGGAGCGACAGGTTATGCTGGACAGCAATTATTATGGATTTTAAATAATCACAAAGAGGTTGAGATAGAATGTATTTCATCGCATTCGTTTGCGGGGGAAAATATTGGAGATATTTATAAAAATTATAAGAAATATTTTGAGAAAAAATTGATTTCGATTGAAGAAGTTAAGGAGAATTTGGAGAAAATTGATGTTTTATTTTTAGCTTTGCCTCATGGAATGTCGGAAGATATGACGAAATTGGCTTTGGAGAAAGATGTAAAAGTTATAGATTTGGGAGCGGATTTTAGATTGGATGATTCAGAAATTTATGAAAAATGGTACAAAGTGAAACATAATTATCCAGAAATCAATCAAAATGCAGTTTACGGGCTTCCTGAAATTCACAAAGAAGAAATTAAAAATACGAAGGTTGTGGCTTCGCCTGGATGTTATCCCACTTCTGCTATTTTAGGCGTGGCACCGTTACTAAAAAATGGGCTTGTTGATACGAAAAAAATTATTGTTGATTCTAAGTCGGGAGTTTCAGGGGCTGGAAGAAGTGCTAAATTGGATTTAATTTATGCTGAAGTTAATGAAAATTTTAAGGCTTATAATATTTTGAAACATAGACACACGCCTGAAATAAAGCAAGAGATGGATAAATTATCGAATGGAGATATTAATTTGGTATTTACTCCGCATTTATTGCCGATAAATAGAGGGATTCTTTCGACAATTTATTTGGATGTGAAGGATGAGTTTAAGGAAAATTTGACGGAAGAAAAAATTTATGAAATTTATAATGAATTTTATAAAAATGAGTATTTTGTGAGAGTTACTGAAAATTTGCCAGAGATAAAAGATGTGAAAAATAGTAATATTTGTGAAATTGGTGTTCGATATGACAAGGAATTTGGGAACATTGTTGTCGTGTCGGCGATTGATAATTTAATAAAAGGTGCTGGTGGACAGGCAGTTCAGAGTATGAATATTTTATTTGGATTTGATGAAAAGGAAGGATTGGAATTTTTGTCGATGTATTTATAAAAAAATATTTTGTTAATAAGATTTTTATTAATAGAATGTTACAGATAAAAAAAGAAAAGGAGCGTGTGATTTATAATTTTTTTATAAAATAATTAAAAATTATTTATCATACAAAAAGTTATATGAAAATAATAGAAAATGGAACAATTACTGATGTTAAAGGAATTAAAGCGACTGGAATATCAGCAAAATTGAAAAAAAGTGGAAAAAAAGATATGGCTTTGATTTATAGTGAGGAAAAGGCGGTTTCAGCTGCGGTTTTTACAAAAAATTTGGCAAAGGCTGCACCGATTATTTTGGATATCGAGCATGTAAAAAATAAGAATACACAAGCGATTATTGTAAATAGTGGAAATGCGAATTCTTGTACGGGGAATACTGGACTTGCGAATGCGAAAAAAATGACCGAGATGGTTGCAAATAAATTAGGATTGAGTGCTGAGGAAGTTTTAGTTCAGTCCACTGGAATTATTGGGGTTCAGCTTGATATGGAAAAAATTGAGAACGGGATTGAAAAAGTTGTGGAAAATTTGTCGGAAGATGGCGGAATTGATGCGGCTACTGCGATTATGACTACTGACACCTTTGTTAAGCAGATTTGCTTGGAAATTGAAATTGCTGGGAAAAAGGCGAAAGTCGCTGGAATGTGTAAAGGTTCTGGAATGATTCATCCAAATATGGCGACAATGCTTTCATTTACTGTAACTGATGTGAATATTGAAAAATCTCTGTTGCAAAAAATGTTTTCTGAAATTGCTGACAACACTTTCAATATGATTTCAGTTGACGGAGATACGAGTACAAATGATATGGCTTGCGTTTTGGCGAACGGACTTGCAGGGAATGAAAAAATTGTTGATGAAAATTCAGCTGGATATGATGAGTTTAAAAAGGCGTTATACAAAGTGAATGAAGAATTGGCTAAATTAATTGCGAAAGATGGAGAAGGTGCGACAAAATTGATTCAAGTTACAACAAATGGAGCAAAAACGCTAAAAGATGCAAAAAAAGTTTCAAAATCAGTTATCACTTCAAGTCTTTTTAAAGCGGCAGTTTTTGGTGGCGACCCAAATTGGGGAAGAATTTTGTGTGCGGTTGGATATTCAGAAGCTGATTTGATGATTGATAAAGTTAATATTTTCTTAAAAGCTGGAAATGATATGGTTCAAGTTGCGAAAAATGGTATGGCACAGGATTTTGATGTTCCAAAAGCTGAGAAAATTTTAAAGGCTGAAACTGTTGAAATAATTATTGAATTAAATGATGGAGAGTTTGAAGCGACTGCTTGGGGATGTGACTTGAGTTATGATTATGTGAAAATTAATGCGGAGTATCATACTTAATAATTTTTTTAAAAATAAATTTATGATTTTAAGAATTTTTTTGTTAGTAAAATTTTTCAAGATAATTTTTTTAAAAAGAATTATTTATAAAATTAAATTTTTTTGAAAAACTAAAAATAAGAAAAAAATTTTAATAAAAAGAAAAGGGAAAAATATGATTTCAAATTTAGATAAAGCGAAAATTTTAGTAAAGGCATTGCCTTTTATAAAAAAATATCATAATAAAACGATTGTTATTAAATATGGCGGAAGTGCGATGGTTAATCCTGTTGCTCGGGAACAGTTCATTCAAGATGTGGTTCTTATGAAATATGTTGGAATAAATCCTGTGATTGTGCATGGTGGAGGGCCTGAAATAAACGAGATGCTTCAAAAAATTGGAAAAGAAAGCAAATTTATTGCAGGAAATCGTGTAACTGATGAAGAAACGATGGAAATTGTGGAAATGGTTCTTTCTGGAAAAGTTAATAAAGGAATTGTGTCAGACATCAATAAATATGGCGGAAAAGCTGTTGGTCTTAGTGGAAAAGATGGAAATATGGTTTTTGTTGAGAAGAAGTTTGTTGAAGTTGATGGAGAAAAGGTTGATATTGGATTTGTCGGAGAGATTAAGGAAATTAATACGGAAGTTATAAAATTATTGGAGTCGAATGATACAATTCCTGTGATTTCGTCAATTGGAGTTGACAAAAATGGTCAAACATACAATATTAATGCAGATTATGTGGCAGGTGCAATTGCTGGAAAATTACAAGCTGACAGACTGATATTTTTGACAGATGTCGATGGAATTTTACTTGACTACAACAATAAACAAACGCTTATTGATGAAATTGATGTGGAAAAAGTGAACGATTTAATCGAGCGAGGAATTATTAGTGGCGGAATGTTGCCAAAAGTTACAACTTGCTTGAACGCAATTGAAAATGGTGTGGAAAATGTTGTTATTCTAAATGGTAAATTGGAACATTCTGTAATTCTTGAGTTATTTACAGTCGAAGGGGCTGGAACATTAATTAAGAAAGATGCAAATTTAGAGGATTAAAATTATTTGAAAAAAAGGAAAATATTTGAAAAGTAAAAAAATATTTTTGTAAAAAAATTTTTGAAATTAAAAAAACTAGAAAAATTGTCGAATATTTTTCTATAAAAAAATTAAGAAAGAAGTGATTGAATGTTATTAAATGTATATAGCCGTTATAATAAAATTTTTGAAAAAGGAAAAGGAACATATATTTACGATAATGAAGGGAATGAATATTTGGATTTTGTGTCGGGAATTTCAGTAAATTGCTTGGGTCATGCAAGTCCTGTGATTACAAAGGCTTTGACGGAGCAAAGTCAGAAATTGGTGCATATTTCTAATTTGTATTACAGTCAGCCACAATTGGATTTGGCAAATAAACTTACGGAAAATAGTGAAATGGAAAGCGTTTTTTTTACAAACAGTGGAACTGAAGCGATTGAGTTGGCTTTGAAAATTGCTCGAAAATATGGGAATAATTTGTCATACGATGAAAATGGAAATAAAATTGCTGATAAAACAGAAATAATTTATATGAAAAATTCATTTCATGGAAGAAGTACTGGAGCGTTGGCAGTCACTGGTCAGCCAAAGTATCAAAAACCGTTTGAGCCATTAATGAAAAATGTTACAGAATGTAATTTTAATGATGTTGAGGATTTAAAAGCAAAAGCAAGTGAAAAAACTGCTGCTATTATTTTGGAACCAATTCAGGGAGAAAGCGGACTTGAAAGTGCTACTCCTGAATTTATGGAAGCTATAAAAGAATTGAGTGAAAAATATAATACACTTGTGATTTTTGACGAAATTCAATGCGGAATGGGAAGAACTGGGAAATTATTTGCCTATGAAAATTTTGATTTAGTTCCAGATATAGTTACAATTGCAAAATCACTTGGTGGCGGAGTTCCAATCGGAGCTTGTCTGACAAAAGGAAAAGCAAATGACGTGCTAGTTCCTGGCGACCACGGTTCAACTTACGGAGGAAATCCTTTAGTTTGTGCCGTTGCAAATGCTGTTTTACACGAATTAATTGACAACAAATTAATTGAAAAAAATGTTGTAGAAAAAGGTCAGTATTCTGTGGAAAAATTGAAAAAATTAAAGGAAAAATTTGATTTTATCGAAGAAATTCGTGGAAAAGGACTTCTTTTAGGAATAAAATTTGATGAGAAAAAAGTTTTGGCAAAAGATGTTGTTTTAAAAGCATTAGAAAATGGGTTGTTACTAGTTGGAGCTGGAAATAATGTTGTGAGATTTTTCCCACCATTTAATGTAACAAACGATGAAATTGACAAAGCTATTTCGATTTTGGAAAAAGTTTTTTGAAAAAAAATTTCTTTTTAGTAATTGAAAAATTATAATTGTAAATTAAAAAAATTATTAAGGTAAAATTATACTGAAAGAACGAAAAAAAATTTAGAGTTAAAGGGAGATTTTTATGAAAACCTTTAGAAAAAAATTGCGATACTTTTTCTTTTGGTAAGTTTGATGAATTTTTGGTGCGTCGAATATCGAAGGGAAAATTGCTCAGATTAGGAAAGATTTTGCAAGTACTAATGCTGTGAAAAATTATGTTATTAAGGAAGTTGAAGATCCAGAGCAAAGTACAGATGGTGGCATTGTGAAATATTATTTGCAAAATGGAATTGTTAAAAAAATTGTGGTCGAACATTTTGGAGAAAGTTGGAATAGTTTGACAGAATATTATGTAAAAAAATGGAAAAAGTTTATTTTTATTTTTTTGATAAGGCTGAAAAAAATATAATATGCCGTATTATGTGGATTCTAAATGGTATAAAGAAAATGAGATAAAAAATGGAGAAGTTTTTGATAAAAGAAAATCGAAATTTTCTGAACAGCGATACTATTTTTGATGAAAATGAAAAAAATTAATTCGGTATATTGGTGAGAATAAAAAGATTGTTGAGAATGGACAAAAATTGAAAGAAATTGAGAAAGATATATTGAAAGAATACTATAGAATAAAAAATTAATATACAGTTATAAATAAAAATTGGCAAAATTAAATAATAACAAGGGACAGAATCTTTTGTTATGATATGATAAAAAATAAAAATTAAGGAGAAATTATGTTAAAAGGAAAATCATTTTTAAAATTATTAGATTTTACGACGGAGGAATTGCAGTATTTACTGGATTTGGCGAAAAAATTAAAGATAGATAAGAAAAATGGGACTGAGAAAAAAACGATGGTTGGAAAAAATATCGCTTTGATTTTTGAGAAAACTTCTACTAGAACGAGATGTGCGTTTGAAGTGGGAGCTTATGACCAAGGGGCAAATGTCACTTACATTGGGCCTTCTGCATCACAAATTGGAGATAAGGAATCTATGGAAGATACTGCAAAAGTTTTGGGAAGATTTTATGATGGAATCGAATATCGAGGTTACGGTCAAGAATTGGTCGAAACTTTGGCTGAACATTCGGGAGTGCCTGTTTGGAATGGACTTACAACTGAGTTTCATCCAACACAGATTTTGGCGGATTTTTTGACAATTACAGAGAAAAAAGGTAAATTGAAAGGAATAAAATTCGCATTTTTAGGCGATGGAAAAAATAATATGGCAAATTCTTTAATGATTGGTGCTGCCAAATTTGGAATGGATTTTAGAATTGTTTGTCCGAAAGAATATTTTCCTGAAGAAAAATTAGTTGAAGAAGCTAAAAAAATTGCTGAAAAAACTGGCGGAAAAATTTTGTTGACAGAAGATAAAATTGAAGGTGTGAAAAATGCCGATGTCGTTTATACTGATGTTTGGGTGTCGATGGGAGAACCAAAAGAAATTTGGAAAGAAAGAATCGATAAATTGCTTCCATACCAGGTAAATGCTGATTTAGTTAAGCATTGTTCAAACGATTACTTATTTATGCACTGTTTACCAGCGTTTCATGATTTAAATACGAAAGTTGCGAAAAATATTGAAAAAGAATATGGTTTGAAAGAAATGGAAGTTACTGATGAAGTTTTCAGAAGTAAAAATTCTGTTGTATTTGATGAAGCAGAAAATCGTATGCATACGATAAAGGCTGTGATGGTGGCAACTTTGGGAGATTGTGAAATATAATTTTGGGGAAATGATTTTCTTTATATTTTGGTTTTGAAATTATTTGTTAAATTATCTATTTAGAAAAAAATCTGAATGGATAATTTTTTTATTTTTTTAATTTTTTTAGCGCTAGAAAAAAATTATTCATATTTGATATTAGATGTGGTATAATAGTTAAAATATGTAAATTAATATTTAAAAAAAATAATAATTTTTTTGAAAAAAATTTTATTAAAAAAATTTGAAAGGAAAGTAGAAAAATGGAAGAAATTAAAAAAAGAACTTATTATAATAACTGGAATGAGTGGAGCGGGAAAATCAGAAGTGATTAACTTTTTTGAAGATAGAGAATATTTTTGTATAGACAATTTTCCTATAAGTCTTTTTCAATATTTGAATGAAATTTTTCTTAGCAGTGAGAAGAGAAATAAAGTTGCTGTTGTGATAGATGTGCGAAATCAGGAATTTATGGGACAGTTGACGGAACAGATGAAAATATTAGATGAAGAGGAAATATCTCACACAATGATTTATTTGGATGCAAGAAATGATGTGCTGCTTAGCAGATATGAATTATCTCGAAGAAAACATCCGCTTAATTTGTATGATACTTTGCTTTCTAACATAAAGGCAGAGCGAAAAATGCTTAAAAATTTTATGTCTTTGGCGGATTTGGTAATTGACACTAGCACCCTTAAAGTAAAGGATTTACAAAAACTTCTGGAAAAAGAATTTTCGGGAAAATTGAAGAAGATAAGTATAAATTTGACTTCGTTTGGATTTAAATATGGAATACCGCTAGATTTACATTTGATGTTTGATTTAAGATTTCTTCCAAATCCTTATTATATTGATGATTTGAAGAAAAAAACTGGAAATCACATTGATGTTCAAAATTATGTGATGGGATTATCTGAGAGTCAAAAATTTTATGAGATGTTGCTGCAAATGCTTATTTATTTGATACCTTGCTATGAAAAGGAAGGAAAATCGCATCTTCGAATAGGAATAGGATGTTCGGGTGGTCAGCATCGTTCTGTAACTTTTGTGAATAAACTTTTTGACGAACTTACGAAAAGAGTTGATTATAAAATTAGTAAATATCACAGGGAAGTTGGGGAAAAAACTGAAATTGATTAAAGTTTAAAGTTTAAAATTTAAACTTAAAATTTATAAAAAAATGGGGATTATTTGGGAGATAAAAGTTTTTTTGAAAAAGTGGAAAGGTAAAAGATGGAAGAAATTACTTCGCCTGTTAAATATAAGGATATTCCTAAAAATCCTGGAGTTTATCTCATGAAGAATTCTCGTGGGAAAGTAATCTATGTCGGAAAAGCAAAAAATTTGCAAAATAGAGTAAAATCATATTTTATGAACATTAAGTCGCACAACGCAAAGACGCTGGAACTTGTGAAAAACATAAAAGATATTGAGTTTTTATTTGTAAAAGTGAAGTGGAAGCGCTTATTTTTGGAAAAATAACTTGATAAAAAAAATATGCCTAAATATAATATTTTGTTAAAAGATGAAAAAAACTTATCCGTATTTAAAATTTACAAAAGAAAAAAATTTCCTAAGATAGAAATCGTAAGAAGTACGAGAAAATTAAATGAAAATGCAAAAATATTTTTGGTCCTTATCCGATGGGAATTTATTTTGCACTAAAATCTTTGATAAAAAAATATTCCCAATAAGGGATTGTGCTAGAAATATGGATAAGGTGACTAAACCATGTTTAAAATATCATATGAAAACTTGTCTTGCACCTTGTAAATTTAAAGATATTTCTTCTGAATACAATGCAAATGTCAAAAATTTTCAGAATTTTTTAGCTGGAAATAGTGAGAAAGTAATTAAAATGCTGGAAAATAAAATGAATGAACTAAGTCAAAATATGGAATTTGAACGGGCAATTGTCGAGCGAGAAAAGATAATGGCATTAAAAAAAATGCTGCAAACTCAGATTATCGAGTACAGCCGTGAGATTGATGAAGATATATTTGTATTTACAAAAAAAAGGGAAAATATATTTTTGTGCGTATTAAATGTGCGTGACGGGAAAATCATAGGAAAAAATCATATTATTATAAAAGAAGTTGCTGGAAATCAAGAAAGTATTTTTGAGCGTCTAATTATAGCTTATTATGAAAAAAAGAAATATTCCAAAAAAATATTATTTTTTTGATGAAAAAAATATTCGGAAAAAAAGAAGAGCTTATCAAAGAATGGGCTAAAATTGAGAAGAAAAAAGAAATTAAACTTTATTTTCCAAAAATTCAAAGCCGAAGAAAACAGCTTTTGGAAATGGGATATTTGAATTTGAATGAAGAAGTAGAAAAGTTTTTTATAAAAAAACAACTTGTGCGAGAAGGACTGCTTAATTTAAAAAGAAAACTTAGATTAAAAAAAATGCCACATCGGATTGAATGTTTTGATATTTCAAATATTCAAGGAATTGACGCCGTTGCTGCGATGACTGTTGCAATTGATGGAGAAATTGAGCCAAAAGAATATAGACATTTTAAAATTACGGTAAAAGATACGCCTGATGATTTTGCGATGATGAGAGAAGCGATTACGAGAAGATATTCTAAATTAAGTGTGGAAGAGTTGCCAGAGCTTATTTTGATTGATGGGGGAAAAGGTCAGCTGGGAGTTGCGGTGGATGTTTTGGAAAAATTGAAAAAATTTGAATTTTTGGACATAATTAGTATTGCCAAAAGAGAAGAAGAAATTTTTAAAAGTTATGAGAGCGAGCCATATATTTTTGAGAAAAGTGATGAAACTTTGAAAATTTTACAAAGACTTAGGGATGAATCGCATAGATTTGGAATTACTCATCATAGAAAATTACGGAGTAAAAGAAATGTTAAAAGCGCACTAGACGGCATTTTGGGAATTGGACCGAAAAGAAAAAAAGAATTGATTAAAAAATTTGGTCTGATAAAAAATATTAAAAATGCAAAAATTGAAGAACTTATGGAAGTTGTTCCAGAAAATGTGGCGATTTTAATTAAAAGAAAAAAATTGTAAATTTTAAAAAAATTTTAGTGTATTAAAAATAAAAAAATAAAAAAAATTTTTATGAATGGTTAATTTAAAAAAATTTTTAAAAAGGAGGAAAAAAATTTTTGAGAAAAAAAGAATAGTTCTTATGCTTTTTAGGTTGTAGTTTAATTAGCTTTTCGATGTTTGATAAAATAAAAAAAGAAATTAAATGGGCTGAAGAAGAAGAGCCGAGATTTAGAAAAGTGAAAGTCTATATTGACGGAGAAGAAAAAATGCGAAAAGTGATTCCTGGAAGATATGAAATAAAATTATTTGAAATAACATATCCTAGCGATTTATTTGGAAAAAATAGATTTTTTAATGAATTTAATACTTTTTTGAAGGGGATTGAGCCGATTAAAACAAAAAGCGGAGAACCAAAAGTTGTAAATATAAGAGCGACTAGAAAATATTCACTGCTCTTGGAGCAAAGGTTTTATGAGGAAATGCAGCAAATAAAAGAAGATTTGCTATCTGACGAGGAAAAAATCTTAGAACTTCCGGCGTCTTCACTAGACGATTATTACAGACGACAGTTAATTTCAATGTCAAATAGAATGGGTGCAACTGAATACGCTGGAACCGATCAGGAATTTTTAAATCGTCAAATTTATGTATTGTATCAGCTTTTGGACAAGCCTAAATTTAATCCAAACAATGTCTATTCTGAGCTAGATAAGGAATTTTTGATTGAAGAGCTGAAAAAAAATCAAAAAGAAGTTGTTGAAAATTTTGAAAAATCCAAGGTGGAATATTTTATAAAAGAAAATTATGAAAATTCTGGAATTGGAAAATTGCAAGATGACTCAATTTATAAGTTTGATAAAGATGTTGTGATTTCAGACAAATTGGAAGATCAGGCAATTTTGCCAGAGATGGAAAAAAATGTCTATTTGACAGGGTTTCCTGAAAATATTATAGAAGAACTTGCAAAAAATAATCTAAAATTGAAAAGGACGCCACTACTTTTGGAAAATAGTGATTATCACGGATACATGTTTAATGAAGATAATACAGTCGTATTTATTGGTGGAAAGAAGCCGAAATATTATTACAAAGATTATAAAATTAATGTTGTGAAAAAGCCGATTGAAGTTTCGGAATTGCTAAAAACTGATTCTAATTATTATGTTTCAGATTTTTTCTAGAAAATAAGTAAATTTTGTGATTTAAATAATTTTAACAGGAGGAAAGATGAGCAATTATATTTTGGAAATGAAAAATATTCGGAAGGAATTTTTGGGTGGAAAAATTGTTGCAAATGATGACATTACCTTGAAGATCAAAAAAGGGGAAATTCATGCAATAGTTGGAGAAAATGGAGCTGGAAAGTCAACGCTTATGAAAATATTAAATGGACTTTATGCACCAACTTCAGGTGAGATTTTTTACAAAGGGAAAAAGACTGAAATAATTAGTCCAACAATGGCAGCAAAACTTGGAATTGGAATGGTTTATCAGCATTTTATGCTAGTTGATACTTTAACGGTTGCAGAAAATATGGTGCTTGGATTTGAGCCAAAAAAAGGAGGAATATTTTTTGACTTGAATAAAGCTAGGAAAAAAGTTCGGGAAGTTTCTGAAAAATATGGTTTAAATATTGATCCTGACGCAAAAGTTTCGGATTTATCGGTTGGAATTCAACAGAGAATAGAAATTTGAAAGTTTTGTTTAAAGGAGCAGAACTTCTAGTATTTGATGAGCCGAGTGCCGTACTTACGCCACAAGAAGTAAAAGAGCTTTATGAAATTATGAGAAATTTGGTAAAAGAAGGAAAAACTATAATCTTTATTTCGCATAAATTGCAGGAAGTGCTGGATTTGTCGGATAATATCACGGTTATCAGAAGAGGAAGCGATGTTGGAAAATTTGCAACAAGTGAAGCAACTAAAGAAAAAATTGCAAATCTTATGGTCGGAAGAGTAGTTTTGTTCGAAGTGAAGCGTCCTGAAGTAAAACTTGGAAAAGTGCTTGTAAAAGTTGAACATTTAACTGTGAAAGATAAAAAGGGTGGAAAAGATGGAATTGAAAAAGTTAGCGATGTTTCTTTTGAAATAAGGGAAGGAGAAGTTCTAGGAATTGCAGGAGTTCAAGGAAATGGACAAACTGAGTTAATCGAAGCTCTGGCTGGGCTTGTAAAAATTGATGCTGGGAAATATTCGATAGGAAATAAAAGTTTGGAAGATAAGACGCCAAAGGAAATTAAAGTTTCGGGACTTGCGCACATTCCAGAAGATAGACACAAAAGGGCGGCAATTGACGATTTTAATGTAGAAGAAAATATGGCGCTTGGACTTCAAGATGAATATTCAAAAGGACTTTTGATGAATTATGGAGAAATTGAAGCTAAAACTAAAAAATATATTGAAAAATATGATATTCGTCCAAATAATGGGAAAATAAAATTTGGAGGACTTTCGGGTGGAAATCAGCAAAAAGTCGTGGTTGCACGAGAATTGGAGAGAGAAAATAAGTTTATCATTGCAGCACAGCCAACTCGAGGAGTCGATATTGGTGCGATTGAAATGATACACAACACGATTTTGCAAGAAAAAATTAAAAATAAAGCAATTTTAGTTGTTTCGGCTGAATTGTCGGAAATAATGGCATTAAGCGATAGAATTGCAGTTATGTATTCAGGAAAAATTGTAGGAATTTTGGACAGAAACGAGGCAACAGCGGAAAAAATTGGAATATTAATGGCAGGAGGGAAATTAAATGATGAAAAGTAATGAGATAAAATCAAAAATAATAGATTTTGTTCCAACAATAGTTTCAGTTTTTATTGCTCTAATTATTGGAGGAATAATAATGATTTCAAAAGGAGTAAATCCATTTGTGGCATATTTTGATATGGTAAAGGCAGCTTTTTATCAAAGTTCACCTCGTTCACCATTTTTTAGCGGACTTGCCAAAACTTTATTTATAGCGACACCGCTTATTTTTTCGGCACTGTCGGCAATGGTAGCTTTTCGTGCAGGGCTTTTTAACATAGGAATGCAAGGGCAAATGATTGCTGGAGGACTGACTGCAGCATTTTGGGCTGTTGCGTTTAAAAATCAGTTTTTGGGAAATGTTGTAATTGTAATAATTGTTGCGATGGTTGCAGGATTTATTTGGGCGGGGATCGCAGGGTTTTTAAAATCTAGATTTGGCGTAAATGAAGTAATTAGTACAATAATGTTAAATTATATAATTGTTGAAATTCAGAATTTTTTGATAAATGGACCGTTAAAAGATCCGTTATCACAGATTCCTCAAACTGTAAAAGTTGTGAAAAATGCAAGACTTCCACTGCTTTTTGCAAAAGTTACAAAACAAAATTTAAATTTTGGATTTATCTTGGCAATCTTATTAATTATCGCACTTTACTGCTTTTTCAAATATTCGAAAAAAGGTTATGAGATAAAAGCTGTTGGACAAAGTGAAACAGTCGCTGAAAATGCTGGAATTAATCCAAAGAAGATAATGTTTTTAGCAATGGGAATCGCAGGAATTTGTGCTGGACTTGGTGGAGCGGAAAGAGTTTTAGGTGGAGCATCCCAGTATGCCTATACAGAGTTAATTATGGGAGACTACGGTTTTACTGGACTTGCGGTGGCTTTACTTGGAAAAAATAATCCTTTTGGAATTTTAGTTGCGGGAATTTTTTATGCGGCGCTTGAAGTTGGTGGACAGATGTTGCAGCAAAGATATCAAGTTGATAAGGACATTGTATATATAATTCAAGCATTAATTATTATATTTGTAGCATCAGAAAATTTATTTAAGTTTTTTATAAAAAAAAAGAAAAAGTAACTAAAAATTTTAAACATTAAAATTTAAATTTAAAAGGAAGGAAAAAATAAGAAAAATGAAAGAAATAGGGAATTTAATACAGCAAACAATAATTATTGCGCCACCAATTTTAATAACAGCGGTTGGAGCGTGTATTTCAGAACGAAGTGGTGTTGTAAATATTGGTCTTGAAGGAATTATGTTAAGTGGAGCTTTTGCCGCAGCAGTTGTAAATATAGCCACAAGTAATCCATATTTAGGAATTGTGGCAGGAATGGCCGTAGGGGTTTTAATCTCGTTAATTCATGCAGTAATTAGTATAAATTTAAAAGGAAATCAGATTATAAGCGGAGTTGCAATAAATTTATTTGCAGTCGCAGTAACTTCATTTTTAATAAAGGCACTATATAACACAGCTGGAAGTACTCCAATCGCAAAAAATGCCACAGGAAATCCATCACTTGCTAATAAACCTTTGATGCTAATTATTATTTATGCAGTTGCAATTTTGGCACATTTTTTTCTATACAAGACAGTTTTAGGGCTTAGAATAAGAACAGTTGGAGAACATCCACTCGCAGCAGACACAGTTGGTATAAATGTTTATAAAATAAGATATATAAGTGTGCTTTTATCGGGAGCACTTGCTGGACTTGGCGGAGCATATTTGACAGCAGTGCTGCTTCCATCATTTTCAAACAATATGTCAGCAGGTCGTGGATATATCGCATTGGCGGCGATGATTTTTGGAAAATGGAATCCAATTGGGGCAATATTAGCAAGTTTACTATTTGCCTTTGGTCAAGCATTTGCTGATTATGCCAAAGCGACAAGAATTCCAATACCTCAGCAATTTTTGACAATGATACCGTACATTTTGACAATATTGGCATTAGTAGGATTTGTTGGAAAAGCTAGAGCGCCAAAAGCGTCTGGACTTCCATATGAAAAATAAAATTTAATAGGGAGAATTATGAAAAAAATAATTTTTATATTTATGATATTTTCTTTAGTTTCTTTTTCAAAGGATTTAGAAATAAAAACAGTCAAATTTTTTAGTGCGTGTGGAGAAAATGATAATGAACATTTAAAAAAATACTAGAAAAAGAACAAAGAAAAAAATGGATGAAATATATAATAAACTAATTCAGAAATTTGATAAAAAAATAGAAAGCGTTATTCCAAATTAAAGCAAAAAGTTAATTAATTCTCAAGAAATGTGGATAAAATATTCAGATGAAGAAATGACGAATTATGGAATGTATAGAAATTGGTATAACCTATGCGTTAGAGAAAAAAATCTGTAACAAGAGAACGGATTAATTTAATACAACAAAGAATACTGGAATTAACAAATGAATATAAAAAAAATATTTAGATTAAAATAATAATTGAAAAAAATCTGTTTCATAGATTATTAAATAATTTATGGAACAGAATTTTTTTGTGTAAAAATTTTTTTATAGACTGGAGTATGAAAAAAATGGTAATATTAGATGATGAAGAATATGATAAAGTTTGGGATATGGTTTATGATAGATTTAATTTTAATCCCAGTGTTGATAAAAAAAGAAATAGCATTTGAATTTAAAGAACCATATATAGTTTATGATATTAGTTATCATTATGAAAATCTAGAGGAAATTGAAGGATTTGTAGATTGGGGATTTAAAAAAGAAATTCGTGATAAAAATAACGGAAATTTTTTTGAAATGTACTAAGGAAAATGGGGAATTGTATGCATTGGATTGGCAACATTCTTGCTTAGATATAATCCTCGTATTAAAGATGAGCCTAAAATTATAGAAGTTAAAGATGAACGCTACTGGGGTGGCGGGTATACTGCATATTTTCCAACATATTGTCCAAATGGAGATTATTATTTTTTTATAGATGTTAATTTTCACTTTGGATATTTAGGACATCCTTGGCAACAAAAAGTTTGGATATATGGAAAAAAATTGATTGAAGAATTTAAAAAAGCTGATTTAGAGGGATTTAAGTTAATTGAGGAGAAAAATTAGAGAGGAACATTGAAGAGAATGAAAGACAACAAAATAAAGATTACTGGAGCTAGAGAGCATAATTTACAAAATATTGATATTGAGATTCCCAAAAATGAGCTGGTTGTAATTACTGGGGTTTCTGGGAGTGGGAAGTCTTCACTTGCGTTTGATACGATTTATTCAGAGGGGCAAAGAAGGTATGTTGAGAGCTTGTCGGCTTATGCAAGAATGTTTATTGGGCAGATGAAGAAACCTGAATTAGATAGTATTGAAGGGCTTTCTCCTGCGATTTCGATTGAACAGAAAAGTGTGTCGAAAAATCCTCGTTCGACTGTTGGTACAACTACTGAAATTTATGACTATATGCGGCTTTTGTGGGCACATATTGGAGAGGCACATTGTCCGATTTGTCATAGAAAAGTGGAAAAACAGTCGATTCAGGAAATTGTCGATAATTTGATGAGTTCTAGAAAAGAAAAGGATAAAATGATAATTTTATCACCAGTTGTGATTGATAAAAAGGGGACTCATAAAAATTTATTTTTGAATTTGCAGAAAAGAGGGTTTCAAAGAGTTCGAGTGAATGGCGATATTCTTGACTTGAGTGATGAAATTGTTTTGGATAAGAATAAAAGGCATCATATTGAAGTTGTTGTTGATAGAGTTGTGTTTAAGGCGGATAATAAGGAGTTTTTGAGTCGATTGACAGAGGCGATTGAAACTGCGAGTGAGCTTTCTGATGGAAAAATAATTGTGAATATTAATGGAGAAGATAACAAATTTAGTGAGAATTTTTCTTGTCCAGACCATCCAGATGTTGTATTTCCAGATGTTGTACCAAGACTTTTTTCGTTTAATGCACCTTATGGAGCTTGTGAAATTTGTAATGGACTTGGTTCAAGGCTGGAAGTGGATGAAAATAAATTAATTGTAGATGAAAATTTATCGATTAATGAAGGTGGAATTGTGTTTCCAGGAGCAACGACTAAAAAGGGCTGGAACTGGGATTTATTCATAGCGATGGCAAAGGCACATAAAATCGACTTGGATAAAAAGGTTTCTAAATTGACTCGAAAAGAAAAAGATGTGATTTTTTATGGAAGTGATAAGCAATTTAAATTTTCTTGGAGCGGAGACAGTTTTAGCTATAATGGAAAACGAGGATTTGAAGGGATTGTGCATGGAATTGAACGAAGATACAAGGAAACTGCTTCTGAATCAGCAAGAGAAGAGATGGAAGCAAAATATATGACAGAGAGAACTTGTAAAACTTGTCACGGAAAACGGCTTAAAGATGTTGTGCTGGCGATAACAGTTAATGATAAGAGTATTATTGATTTGACTGAAGTGAGTGTTGTTGATGCACTTGATTTTTATGAAAAAATTCAGCTTACGGAAAAACAAATGCAGATTGCAGCTGAAATTTTGAAGGAAATAAAAGAACGGCTAAAATTTATGATAAATGTTGGGCTTGATTACTTGAGTCTTGCTAGAATGACGAAAACGCTGTCTGGTGGAGAATCGCAAAGAATTAGACTTGCAACTCAAATTGGAAGTAGACTTACTGGCGTGATTTATGTGCTTGACGAACCGAGTATTGGGCTTCATCAAAGGGATAATGACAAGTTACTTGCGACTTTGAAGGATTTGCGTGATATTGGGAATAGTTTGATTGTTGTAGAGCATGATGAGGATACGATGAGAGAAGCGGATTATTTGATTGACATAGGTCCAGGTGCTGGAATCAATGGAGGAAAGGTTGTAGCGCAAGGAACGCCAAAACAAGTTATGAGAAACAAAAAATCATTGACAGCGCAATATTTGAACGGAAAAATTAAAATTGAAGTGCCTGAAAAAAGAAGAAAAGCGAGTAAAGAAATTGTTTTGAAAAATGCAAAAGGAAATAATTTGAAAAATGTGACGGCACATATTCCACTTGAAGTTTTGACGGTTGTAACAGGAGTTTCAGGAAGTGGGAAGTCGACATTGATTAATCAGACATTGTTTCCAGAGCTTCACAACAGGCTAAATAAAGGGAAATTATATCCGCTTGAAAATGGTGGAATAGATGGGATTGAAAACTTGGAAAAAGTGATCGATATTGACCAGTCGCCGATTGGAAGAACGCCGAGATCGAATACTGCGACATATACGAAAATTTTTGATGATATTCGTGATTTATTTGCACAGACAAACGATGCGAAAGTGCGTGGATACACGAAAGGAAGATTTTCATTTAATGTAAAAGGTGGACGATGTGAAGCGTGTAGCGGTGCTGGAATTAATAAAATTGAAATGAATTTCTTGCCAGATGTTTATGTGGAATGTGAAGTTTGTAAAGGAAAACGATACAATCGAGAAACATTAGAAGTTCAGTACAAAGGAAAAAGTATCGCAGATGTGCTAGAAATGACAGTTGAAGAAGCATACGAATTTTTCAAAAATATTCCATCACTTGAGAGAAAACTGCAAACATTGATGGATGTAGGAATGAATTACATTCAATTAGGACAACCTGCGACAACTCTTTCGGGTGGAGAAGCTCAACGGATAAAACTTGCAACTGAATTATCAAAAATATCAAGAGGAAAAACTATTTACATTTTGGACGAACCTACGACAGGACTTCACTTTGAAGACATCAGAAAATTATTAGAAGTATTAAACAGATTGGTTGATAAAGGGAATACAGTCTTAGTAATTGAGCATAATTTAGATGTAATTAAAGTTGCGGATCACATTCTTGATATAGGACCTGAAGGTGGTTACAAAGGTGGACAGATTATTGCAGAAGGAACTCCTGAAGAAATTGCAGAGAATGAAGGGTCTTGGACTGGGAAATTTTTAAAGAAGTATTTGTAGTGTTTTAAAAAGATGATACATATTTTTTTCTTATACTATTTTAATTGTTAGTGTGATATAATAGGCAAAGATAAATGTTAAAAAGGAGGTGTAAAAATGGGAAAAAAGAAAAACAGTTTTCTAAAAAAAATTGGCATTAATCATGATTCTAGTATTTGTAGTTGCATTAGGAATAGTTTCTTGCACTTTTTTGGAAAATAAAACTTTAAGTGTTCCAAAGTCTATAATACAAGGAAAAGTAGACAAAAAATTTCCAATTACAAAAAATTTCTTGTTTGCGAAGGTTACTTTGAAAAATCCTAAAGTTGATTTTAAGGGTGATAAAATGTATATTGATGCTGATTATTCAGCTTCGCTTGTTGGAAGTGGAATTAGTGGAAAAATGTATTTGAGTACAAATGTCAGATATGATACAAATAAAGAAGAATTATATCTAGTGGATTTGTCGATTGATAAGATTTTAGATGAAAATGGTAAGGAAGTGGCAGATTCTTCGGAAGCAAAAATGTTGAAATCCTTATTGAGTAACTATATTGAGACTACGCCAGTGTATAAATATGGTGAGGAATATGAGGATAAAAAAATAAAGATAGAATAAAAAAACATGTAAAAATTAAAAATATGTACATTAGAGATGGTAAATTATTTGTTCAAACTTAAAAAAATATAAAAAGTAGTGAAATTTTTAGATTTATTTAGAAAAAAATGGTAATGGTTACAGCTATTTTTATATTATTAATTTTAAGTATTATGAAAAAAATAAATTTTAGAAAATTTAAGATCAAAAAGGAGAATATAAAATGGAAAAAAAATAAAAACATGAGAAATATAGAATTTTTAAAACGGAATATTATTGAAGATTCTGATTTTTACAAAAAGAAAACATTATTTATTTTGGTTTGTGCAATGATTATTGCCTCAATTGGATTAAATACGAATTCTGTTGCAGTAATTATTGGAGCAATGTTGATTTCACCTTTGATGTCACCAATTCAATCATTAGGACTTGGACTATCAACTGGAAATTTGAGAAGAATTTATCTTTCTCTTTTTAGGCTAGGAATTTGTTTTAATAAGTGTTATTAGTTCAACATTTTATTTTTTAGTAAGTCCAATAAATGATGTAACTCCACAAATTTTAGCTAGAACATCTCCTACTTTATGGGATGTATTAATTGCAATTTTTGGTGGAATTGCAGGAGTAATAGGAAAAACAAAGGAAGATGGTGGAAATGTAGTTCCTGGAGTGGCTATTGCTACGGCATTAATGCCGCCTCTATGTGTAGTAGGATTTGGAATTGCTCATGGAAATCCTAAAATTTTTCTTGGATCTGGATATTTATTCATTATAAATGTATTTTTTATAATGATGGCAACACTTGTTGGGTTAAAAATTTATTATGGGGATATTTTTGACGGAAAAAGAAGAATGTCCCTAAGACAGCAAGTAATTTTCTATATAGGAAGTTTAATTGTAGTGCTTCCAAGTATATATACTGCAACTATTTTGGTGCAAGATACGGCAAGAGATAATTCACTAAAAAAATTTATTTCTAAAGAATTGAATAATCACTATGTTTTTTTGACGATTCAATTGATAAAAATAAAGTGATAACTTTGAAAATTGTTGGAGATAATGTTAAAAAAATCAAGATATTAAGAATTTAGAAAAAAATTAGGGAAGTATAATTTGGGAAAAATATAGTTTGAATATAAAACAGATTTCAAATGAAAAAAATATTTGACAGTACAGGATTTATCGAAATATTTGAAAGAAGAACAGGTAAAGGATAAATCGGAAGAAATAACAGTACCTAACGCTACTGAAGATAAAAATTTCTTTAGAAAAGGGATTTAAAGACGATAGAAAATATATTGTATAAAAGTTTTGGAAATAGTATTAGTGAAGTAAAAAAATTGGGAAATTGGTAGATGCAAATAATAGTGAAAGTTACATTGTTTTTAGTTATTGGGAATGAAGCAATGACTGATGAAATTGCTGAAAAAAATAAAAAAAATCTTGAATTTGATACGGATAAGAAATATGAAATTATTGTAGAAAAAAATCAAAAATCTATTTCAATGAATGAAGATGAAGAAACATCAAATCAGAAAAAAATACTTGAAAAAAATAAAAAAATTTATTATTATTATTATTATATTTAGAAATTTCATTGAGAGAATATTAACTTTGAAGTTTTTTTGAAGAAGTATTTGTAATGCAATTAATTTAAATGTTTTGAATTTTTTTGAATGCCTAAATTTTTTTAAAAAAATTTTTTTATGAAAAAAATGAAATTAGTGATAAAAAAATAGTTGAAATAATGAAAAAAATGCTGTATTATAAGAGTAGAAAGATTTTTTTATAAAAGTGTTATATTCTTAGTAAAAAAATCTGATGTTAAAGCATTAATTTAGAATGAAAAGAGGTAAGAATGAAAAAAACATTTTTGAGATTGATATTTCTTGTTGTAATTGTAATTGCTGGAGTTGTATCTTGCGATTTTTTGGCAAATAAAACATTGAAAGTTCCAGATTCTATGATTACAAAGGAATTGAATAAAAAATTTCCGATTGAAAAGAATTTTTTGCTTGGAAAAGTTGGACTTAAAAGTCCTGAGATAAGTTTTAAGGAAGATAGACTTTATTTTTCGGCTGATTACGATGTTTCACTTTTAGCAGGAAAGGCGAAAGGTTCAATCTTTTTGGACAGTCAAGTGAAATTTGATCCAAAAACAAATAAATTGTATTTAGTGGATTTAGACATTTCTAAAATTACTGATGAAAAAGGTAATAAAGTGGATGACTCAGTTGTGGCGCAATCAATAAAAGCGCTTGTTTCAAATTATTTAGAAACTAACGAAGTTTATACTTTTGACAATGATAAAAAAAGTGAAAGTGAAAAAAATATGTATATAAAAAGACGGAAAATTGTTTGTACAAACTTAAAAAAATTAATTTGGAAGTTTTTTTATAATCAAAAAAAGTATGAAGAGAAATCTTTGTACTTTTTTTCAAAAAAATGTGAAAAAAATAAAAAAATAAGGTATAATTATAGTGAAAAAAATAGTTAAAATTTTTTTATAATATATGTATAAGTCTAATATGAAATAAAAATTAAAAAGAATATTAAAAAGATTGCTTTTATAAAAAAATTAAGTTATAATTTCAAAGAATTAAAAATTTTATTATTTTTTTATAATTTTTTTATATATTGAGAAATTTTTGAAAGGGGTGATGTGAATGGAGAAAAAAAATTTATATAAGTTATGTATTAAAAAAATATTGAATTTAAATAAAAAAATTTTAGAAAGGTTTAAAAGCAAAAAGACAGAATTATCGGGACAAAAAAATATTGTAAAAAAAGTAAAAAAATAATTTAAAGAAAGAAAGATAGGAAATAAAAATGGAATTTAGACTTATGACATATAATATTTTTTTGGAGCAAGATTGACTGATGGACGAGAACTTGCGAAAAGTATAAAAAAATATAAACCTGATTTTATCGGACTTCAGGAAGTTGACAGAAATACGAAAAAGAAGTAAATTTCGAGATGTAATTCAGGAAATGGCACAGGAATTGGGGTATAATTATTATTATTTTTCAAAAAGGCAATGGATTTTGATAATGGAGAATATGGAATTGCGTTTATTTCAAAAATATGATGTAAAAATTTATATATATTCACGAATTGCCAGGAAATAGCAAGGAAAAAAGACAAGTTTTGGCAGCTAAATTGAACCTAGGAAGATTTAATAAAAAAATTTTGGTTGTGAATACTCATTTAGACAATAAAATGGACAATAAGCACGAAGAATTGAACAATTTATTTTCTGTGATTAATAAATTTAGAGGAGATTTGAAGTTTCTGTGTGGAGATTTTAATCTTTTGCCGACGACAGAACACTATGAAAAAATTAGAGAAACTTGGAATGACAGTTACTTTGAAGGAAAAGATTTACACGGAAACAAAAATGAAGCGAAAAGAGACTTGGAAACGGCGAGAATTGATTATATAATGGTTCAGAAAGATGCTAGTTACAAGGTAAAAGAAAGTTTTTATATCAATGATAATTCTCGAGATTGGACAAAATTATCAGATCACTTGCCTTATATGGCAGTTTTCGAACTAAAGTAAAAAATTTAAAAATATATTTAAAAATTTTTAAATTTTTCTATTGACTTATTGTACTTTTGGGGGTAAAATAATAATGACATAGATGAGAGGGAGTGATTTTATGAAAATCATTATTAGCGGAAAACAACTTAAAGTTACAGATGCAATCAGAAAATATGCGGAAGAAAAAATAAACAAAATTTCTAAATATTCGGACGCTATAACAGAAGTCGATGTTGTTCTGGCTGTGGAAGATACAAAATCTGAAGGACCAGTTCACAAAGCTGATGGTTTAGTTTTTGCAAGTGGAACAAAAATAAAAATCGAAGCTGAAAACAAAGATTTATATGCAGCAATTGATGAGTTATCTGATAGATTGGAAAGACAAGTTAGAAAATACAAAGAAAAAAACAAAAAGATTACAATAAAAAAAGGAACTCGTTAATTTAAATAAAGTTTTTAAAAATTTTTGAAAGTTTGAAATAAAAAGTTTTTTTATATAAAAAAAGACTGTTTCTTTTTTTGAGACAGCCTTTTTTTATTTTTAGTAAAAAAATAATATTTACTCCAAATTTTTTTACTGCTAAATCAAATTGTTCTTTTGTAATGTTAAAAAGAATTTAGTGCATTTAAAAGTTGTTTTTGAATTATAATATCCTATTTTTTTAAATGATTTCCCAACTCTGTTCTTCGCTTTTTAGCATTTTCTCCAGAGCAAAGTTCATTTTCTAGTAAGTCTTGTATTGTAAATGTGTAACCGCTGTTTTCATTTTTTACAGTAACTAAATTTTGCAGTGCTTCTAAAATGGCTTTGTCATTTGCATTTTCCACACCAACATTTTTATTTTTAGTTGCATCTTTTCTCGAGATAAAAGCGTGTTTTATATTTGGAATATATTTTTTTAGCGTATCTCGAATTTTTTTTCCAGCATAATCTGGATCGGTAAATAAAATCAGTTCATTTTCTTTAGACAAATTTACAATTTTATTTATTGTTTTTTTTGAGAGAGCAGAAAATCCATTCAATGCTACAATATGAGCGTCAACAACTCTTTTTAGCGCCGTGATGTCATCTCTTCCTTCAACAATTATAATTTCTTTTTATTTTTGATCTTTTCCATTTTTTTATTTTTTTCTTTCTCTATTTTTCTCTATTTTTTTATTTATTTTTTTATTTTATTTATTTTTTTATTTTATTTATTTTTCTTTAATTCTTTTTAGACTTTATATTTTTATTTATTTTTTTATTTAAACTTTAAAAATTTAAATTATTTAAATTATTTAATATTATAATCTTTTTAAAAACAGTCAAAAAGCAAATCCCAAGTTTTTTTCCAACTGAACTTATTTCCATTCTTTTCTTCAGGCGTGTGAGCACCATAAATATTTGGTCCGATAGAAGTGATGTCAACATCCATATTTGCGTCAAAAAAACTCCACATTCAAGACCTGCGTGAATTGCTTTTTATTTCAGGTTCAGATTTATTAATTTTTTTAAATGAATTTACCATAAGTTCTCGTATTTTTTTGAGTCTTTTTCTGTATTCCCCAAGATGGGTATGGAGCGCTGACTTTCATTTTTTTACATCGTATTTTTTTACAAAGTTCTTCAATTTCTTTTAATTAAATTTTTCAAGAGAATGATTTACAGAACTTCTTGGCAATGAATGAATTTTTTTATTTTTTTAATTCATTGTCAAAATCTTGAGATTTTACAACTCCTAAATTAATTGATGTTTCTACAAGATCTTCGATGTCTTTGCTCGTTGAAATTACGCCATTTGGAAATTCATGTAAAAATGAAAGAACTCTGTTTGTGTCAGCAGTTGATATTTTTTTAAAATTTTTGACATTGTCTATTTTTTTAATTTCTAAAACTGGATTTTTATCAATTACGCCAAAATCAGCTAAAATATTTTTAAAAGCTAAATTCGCCAATTCTTCAAGTCTATGTCCTGGTTCGTCCAATTTTACAGAAATAAGAGAAATTGCTTCACGGGGAATTGCGTTAGTTTTGTCGCCACCGTCAAAATCTATTAATTCCATAAAATATCTTTTATTCAAATGGTAAAGCACTTCATTTAGTATTTTATTAGAATTTCCAAGTCCTAAATGGATTTCAGCGCCAGAATGTCCTCCGTTTAGACCTTTTACTTCGATTGAGAAAATAGTGTCATCATTTTCACAGTCCTTCTTTTGAAGATCTAATTCATTTTCAATTCTAGCTCCACCTGCGCTGCTCACATATACTTGACCATATTCTTCGGTGTCAAGGTTAATCAAAGTTTTTCCAGAAAAAAGACTGAAATCCAAATTGTTCACCCCTGACATTCCTTCTTCTTCGTCGGTTGTCAAAATGACTTCAAGCGCTGGATGAGCTATTTTATCACTATCCAAAATTGCAAGAGCCATTGCAACAGCAATTCCGTTGTCAGCCCCTAATGTAGTTCCATTTGCTGTTAAAAATCCATCTTTTACAACAAGTTCAATCCCACAATTTTCAAAGTCAAAGTTGGTATTTTTATTCTTTTCCCAGACCATGTCCATATGTCCTTGTAAAATTAGGGGAGAAAAGTTTTCATAGCCTTTTGTGGCTGCTTTTTTTATTAAAACATTTAGTGCTTTATCTTGTACAACTTCAAGATTTCTCTCTTTTGCAAAATTTACAAGATAATCGCTAATTTTTTTTTCTTTTTTTGAACCTCTCGGTATTTTTGAAATTTCACTAAAAATAGTGAAAAACTTTTTGTGGATATAAATTTTCTAATTCCATTTTAAATTCCTACCTTTTTAACTTTATTATAAAATATTTTTCCAAAAGCTCTTCTAATTCGCTCATTTCTTTTTTTGAGTCAAATCGTAGCCACTTTTTAAGTTTTTTTCCAAAAGTTTATTGTCAGAGCCAACTGAACTTTTTTCCAAAATTTTTATGATTAATCTTTTATAAAATTCCAATAATTTTCTCCTCACAATTTTTTTTTATTTTATTTTTATAATTGTATGGCAGTTTCAAGCGCAACTTCAATCATTTCGTTAAAAGTAGTCTGTCTTTCTTCGGCACTTGTAACTTCGTGAGTTATAAACGAATCACTTATTGTAAGCAAAGTTAATGCATTTGCTCCCAATTTAGCCGCAGTTGTATAAAGCTGAGCTGTTTCCATTTCTACACATAAAACTCCAAATTTTGCCCATTTTTTCCAAGCATTTGGGTCATCTCCGTAAAAAGTGTCACTTGTAAATACATTTCCAGCTTTTACATTAAGTCCTTTTTGTTTAGCGATTTCGTGTGCTTTAAAAAGCATTTCGGCATTTGCAGTCGGTGCATAATCTGCTCCGTTAAATCTAAGTTTGTTAATAGCTGAATCAGTTGAAGCTGACATGGCAAGTACAACATCTCTTATTTTTACATTTTCCTGATAAGAACCAGCAGTTCCAATTCTAATCAAATTTTTTACTCCGAATTCTGCAATTAATTCATATGCATAAATTCCAATTGAAGGAACTCCCATTCCAGTCCCTTGAACAGACACTTTTTTTCCTTTATAAGTCCCTGTAAATCCCAACATTCCACGAACATTGTTATATTGAACGACATTCTCCAAAAAAGTTTCTGCAATATATTTTGCTCTAAGCGGATCTCCTGGTAATAGTATAGTTTCTGCAATATCTCCTTTGTTTGCTCCGATATGTGGTGTAGCCATTGTTTTTACCTCCTAAATTTTTTATTTTTTTATTTACTAAAAACAGTATTTCTTTATATTTTTACAATATTTAAATTTAAAAAAATCAAATTATTTAAATAAAAATTTTTTTCTTTAAATTTTGGTTATGAAAAAAATAAAAAGAATTAAAAAGAATATATTAAAATAAATAAATTAAAAAAATAAAAAAAATATTTAGATTATCTAAAGTTTTTTTCTTGAAAAAAATAGTGAAATATCTGTTATACTTTTTATATAGAGGTTTTTTACAAAAAGTGGATTTCATAACAATTTTTTTGCCGAAAAAAATTTTTAAAAAAATTAATTTTAATTTGGAGGAAAAAAAATGAAAAATAATTTTTTTATTAATATGGCAACAATTAAGATAAATTTTTATTATCAGACAAATTATTATATTGTCTACTTTGTTATGGAGAAAATATATACTAAAAATCTGAGCATTTTTTTGTTTGCTTGGATTTTTTTGTAAAAAAATTTTTAAAAAGTTGTTAATTTAAACAAAAAAACAAGTAAGGAGAGAAAAAAATGAATTACAGAATCTTTGTTGAAAAAAAGAAGATTTTTAGAGTGGAAGCACAAAAATTTATTTAGTGATTTAAAAAGAAAATATCGGACTGGATGGACTTTTTGGATGTAAGAGTTTTTAAACATTTATGATATTTTTTTAATTTAAGTGAAAATGATTTGCAAAAAAATTGGAAAAAGACTGTATTTTTCGGAAGTAAATGTTGATAATGTCTATAAATCATTGGAAGAGAGTCTGGACGCATACAAAAATAAAAAAATTTAAAAAGAAGTGCATTTTTTTCTGTTGAATTTTTTACCAGGTCAATACGACCAAAGAGCAGATTCTGCAATTCAATGTGTAAATTTATTAATTGACAAGGACAATAATATTAATGTAAAAAAAGTGGGAAATTAATAATTTTTATACGGAAAAATTTCTTCTGAAGAATTAGAGAAAGTTAAAAAAATATTATATAAACGATGTAGAAGCAAGAGAGAAAAATCTAGATATTTTTATCTGAAAATGTAGAAACTGCAAATAAAAGATAAAGTCATTGTTTATGATGGATTTACTCAAAAAAACCGAAGAAGAAATTATTAAAATGAGAAATGATTTAGAATTAGCAATGACTGCAAAAGACTTGCTATTTATTCAAGAATATTTTAAAAATGAAGAAAAAAGAAATCCGACAGAAACTGAAATAAGAGTGCTTGATACTTACTGGTCTGATCACTGTAGACATACTACTTTTGAAACAATTATTGATGATATAAAAGTTGAGAATGAAGTTTATAGAGATTTATTTAATAAAGCAATAAATGAATATGTTGAAAGTAGAAAATATGTTTATGAGGAAAGAGAAGCCAAAAGACCAATGACTTTAATGGATTTGGCAACTGTTTTTGGAAAAGAACAAAGAAAAAATGGATCGCTTCCAGATTTAGAAGTTTCTGATGAAATTAATGCTTGTTCGATTTACATTGATGTTCCTGTGGAAAGAATAAATGAAGATGGGAAAGCAGAAATAACTGAAGAAAAATGGATTTTACAATTTAAAAATGAAACACATAATCACCCTACAGAAATTGAACCATTTGGAGGAGCTGCAACTTGTATAGGTGGAGCAATTAGAGATCCATTATCAGGAAGAACTTTTATTTATCAAGCAGTTAGAATAAGTGGAGCTGGGGATCCAACTGAAAGAATTGAAGATACAATAAAAGGTAAATTACCTCAAAAAGTTATTACAAAAACTGCTGCACATGGATTTTCATCTTATGGAAACCAAATTGGACTTGCAACAACTCATGTAAATGAAATTTATGATGAAGGTTATAAAGCGAAAAGAATGGAATTAGGACTTGTTGTAGGAGCTGCACCAGCTGAAAATATTATTCGTGAAAAACCTGAAGCGGGAGATATCGTAGTACTTTTAGGTGGAAGAACAGGAAGAGACGGAATTGGTGGAGCTACTGGTTCATCTAAAGAACATACTACAGAATCATCAGAAAAATCAAGTGCTGAAGTTCAAAAAGGGAATGCAGTTACTGAAAGAAAAATTCAAAGATTATTTAGAAATAAAAATGTTACGACATTGATTAAAAAATGTAATGACTTTGGTGCTGGAGGAGTTTCAGTTGCGATAGGAGAACTTGCTGACGGATTGGTAATTGACTTGAATGAAATTAGAGTTAAATATATTGGACTTACTGGAACTGAATTGGCGATTTCTGAATCACAAGAAAGAATGGCAGTTGTAATTAGAAAAGAAGATTTGGACAAATTTGTTGAATATGCGACTGAAGAAAACTTAGAGGCTTACAAAGTTGCTGAAATTAATGATTCTAACAGATTGGTTATGACTTACAATGGAGAGACAATTGTTGATATTTCAAGAGACTTCTTGAATACAAACGGAGCGTCTTCAAATATTAATATTGAAATTGAAAATTCTAATAAATTGGTGTTGGATAGAGAAATTGCTGGAAATACATTTAAAGAAAAATTTATTAATAACTTGAAAGATTTGAATGTAACTTCTCAAAGAGGATTGGTTGAAACTTTTGATTCGACAATTGGAGCGAGTACAGTATTAATGCCGTTTGGTGGTAAATATCAATTAACACCAGCTGAAGTTTCTGTACAAAAAGTATCAGTGATAAATGCTGAAACAGATGTTGCGTCAATGGTTGGATATGGATACAATCCTTACATTGCAAAACAAATTCCATTCCACGGAGGAGCTTATGCGGTAATTGAATCTTTGGCTAAAGTTGTGGCAGCTGGAGGAAATTACAAAAATGTAAGATTTACATTCCAAGAATATTTTGAAAGACTAGGAAATGATGCTAAAAAATGGGGAAGACCATTATCAGCGTTATTGGGAGCATTACATATTCAAAAAGAATTTGGATTGCCTTCAATTGGTGGAAAAGATTCGATGAGTGGAACATTTAATGATATTTCAGTTCCGCCAACATTAGTTTCGTTTGCTGTAAGTGTTGTAAATGCTGAAGATGTTGTTTCGAGTGAATTTAAAAAAGCGGGAGATAATATTTACTTGATTACGACTAAATTAGATGAAAACGACTTGCCAGACTTGAAAGAATTGAAAGAAAACTTTGATTTCATCGAAAAAAATATTAAAGATAAGAAAATTGTTGCGTCAGTAGCTGTTAAAAACGGTGGAATTGCTGAAAGTATAGCAAAAATGACATTTGGTAATAAGTTAGGTGTGAATGTAAACTTTGCTGAAAATGCAGAAAATGAATGGTTTAAAGTTAATTATGGAGCATTTATAATTGAAACTTCTGAAAAAATTGATTATAAAAATGCTACATTGTTAGGAAAAGTTACTGAAGAAGCAAAAATTGTTATAAATAATGATACAGTAATGGATTTAGATGAATTGATTGCTGAATGGGAAAAACCGCTTGAAAAAGTGTTCCCAACTAAAAAAGAAGTGGCAGAAGAACATAGAATTGCACATTGTAAAGGTGTTGAATATGAGAAACTTGAAAAAATTGAGCATGAAAATATAATTAGTAATATTTCAAATGCTTATGCGAAACCAAGAGTATTTATTCCAGTATTCCCTGGAACAAACTCAGAATATGACTTGGAAAGAGCATTTAATAGAGAAGGTGGACTTGCAAAAATTGGTGTATTTAATAACTTGTCACATAGCAATATTTTAAGTTCAATCGATAATTTTGTTAAAGAAATTAATAATTCGCAAATATTGATGTTGCCTGGTGGATTTAGTGCGGGAGATGAACCAGATGGATCGGCTAAATTTATGGTTGCTGTATTGAAAAATAAAAAAGTTAAAGAAGCAGTGGAAAATTTATTGAAGAGAGATGGATTAATTTTAGGAATTTGTAATGGATTCCAAGCGTTGATTAAATCAGGATTGTTACCTTATGGAGAAATTCGTGAATTAAATGAAAATTCTCCAACATTGACATTCAATACAATTGATAAACATATGTCGAAAATTGTGCAAACAAAAATTATTACAAATAATTCACCTTGGTTAGCTAATATGAAAGAAGGAGATATTCATTCAGTAGCGATTTCTCACGGAGAAGGAAGAATTGTTATTACAGAAGAAGAATACAAGAAATTATTTAAAAATAATCAAATTGCAACTAAATATGTTGATTTGGATGGAAATTCGACAATGGATTCACAATTTAATCCAAATGGTTCGTATTATGCGATTGAAGGAATGTTGGCATATAATGGTAGAATCTTTGGTAAAATGGGACATTCTGAAAGAAAAAGGTAAAAAAATGTTTATAAAAAAATATTTATGGAGATAAAGAACAAAAATATCTTTAGAAATGGAATTAAATTTTTTTAAATAAGGAAAAGGAGAAAGTAGAAAAATGAAAGTAGCAATATTTTTTTGGAAGTCAGTCAGATACTGACAAAATGAGAGGTGCAGCAAATTGCTTGAGAGAATTTGGGATTGAGTTTGAGGCTTATGTATTGTCGGCTCACAGAGTTCCTGAAAAATTGGAAGAAGTTTTGGCTGATGTTGAAAAAAGAGGTGCAGAAGTGATTATTGCTGGTGCTGGACTTGCGGCACATTTACCTGGAGTTATTGCTTCAAAAACAATACTGCCAGTAGTTGGAGTTCCTTTAAATGGAGCACTTGAAGGATTGGACGCACTTTATTCGATTGTTCAAATGCCAAAATCTATTCCAGTAGCAACTGTTGGAATTAATAATTCATACAATTCAGGAATGTTGGCAGTACAAATTCTTGCAATAAAATATCCTGAAATTAGAGAAAAATTGGTTACATTTAGAAAAGAAATGAAAGCTAAATTTATTGCTGATAATGATAAGAAAGTTGAGCTATAAAGGAGAAAAATAATGTCTCAAAAATATGAAAAATATGAAAATTTGAGTATTACTGGTGAAATCTTTTTAAGTGAAAAAGAATTAAATGAATGTAAAGAAAAAAATTACATTAATAATGATTATAAAGTTTGTGGACAAAAATGCATTAAAGCCTAATTTGAGAGATAGTATAACTGTTAGTGTGCCTTTTTAAAAATGCTAAATATTATTTTTTTATTATTTTTAAATTAAGTGAAAATAAAATTACACGTATTAAAGTTGATGATGAATTTCCAGTTGGAGAAAAATGATGATGTAAAAGTTAATACAAAAAAATTAGAAATAATTGCAAAAGTTATACCATTTTATTATTATTGTATAACAAAAATATTTTTCAAGAAAAAAATAGCTTCATTGGATATACAAAAAAATTATACAATGAATATTCTGAAGAAGGTCTAAAAAAAGTAGAAAAAAATTATGCAAGAAATAACATTATTTTTATGCAAAAATGTATTATGAATTTCCAATGTTAGAAAATAGAAAAAAAGCAGAAAAAAACTTTGGAATTGATGGAGAAACTTAATGTCAATGAACAACTTAAAGAGTTAGAAAAAAACGATTTCACTAATAAGAGACATTGTTAATTATCAGTTAGAAAGAAAAACGAGAAAGAGAAAAAGAAGAAGAAGCAAAAAGAAGTGAAAAATGGAATATGATATTTACGACTATAGGGGTAGTTTTAGCAATTATTCAAATAGTACAAGGTTTTTCTTGATAAACTAAGATAATAAATAAGATAATTTTTTTAAATACTATAAAATAAAAAAATGGAGGAAATAAAAATGGAAAAAAAGAGAACAAATTTATGAAGGAAAAAGCAAAATCAATTTTTTTGCAACAGATAATGCGGATGAAATAATTATGTATTTTTAAAGATGATGCGACTGCATTTAATGGAGTTAAAAAAAGATCAATTGGAAGATAAAGGAATTTTTGAATAATAAAAATTTCTACATTACTTTATGGATATTTGATTAAACACGGTGTAAAAACTCACTGGATTAAAACTTTGAATGAAAGGGAACAACTTTGTAAAAAAGTGGAAATTGTTCCTTTGGAAGTAATTATTAGAAATAGAGCAACTGGAAGTTTTGTAAAAAGATATGCGGCTGAAGAAGGAAAAATCTTTAAAAGACCTACATTTGAATTGTCTTACAAAAATGATGATTTAGGAGATCCATTATTGAATGATGATCACGCTTTGGCATTGGAATTGGTTACTGAAGAAGAATTGGCTGAAATTAAAAAACAAACTTTCTTGATTAATGATTTGTTGTCTAAATTATTTGATAAAATGAACTTGATTTTAGTGGATTATAAAATTGAGTTTGGAAGAGATAAAGATGGAAATATTTTACTTGCAGATGAAATTAGTCCAGATTCAATGAGACTTTGGGATAAAGATACACTTAAAAAATTGGATAAAGATAGATTTAGACAAGATTTGGGAGATGTAATGGGTGCATATCGTGAAGTTCTTCGTCGTATGGAAGAAGTTTTAAAATAAATAAAAAAAATAAATTTCTGAAATCATATATTAGCAAGGGGTCTTGACCCCTTGTCATTTAAATAAAATAAAAAATATTGATAAAGTATAAACTAAACTGTTTATAACAAAATGGAGGAAAACTACAAATGATTAAGAGCTTGAATGAAGAATGTGGAGTTTTTGGAGTTTTTGGACACCACGAAGCGGCAAGACTTACTTATTATGGATTGCATAGTTTGCAACATAGAGGACAAGAAGCGGCAGGAATTGTAGTAAGTGACGGTAAGCGTGTGAATGGTCATCGTGGGCCTGGACTTGTGTCGGAAGTATTTAACGATGATAGAATTTTTAACCGTTTGCAAGGAAATTGTGCTATTGGGCATGTTAGATATGCGACTTCTGGAAGCAGCAGTGGTCGTAATATTCAGCCATTCTTGTTCCAATTTTTTGACGGAAGTATCGCTTTGGCACACAACGGAAATTTGATTAATGCGAAAAAATTAAAAAGAGAATTGGAAAAACACGGTGCGATTTTTCATTCTACATCAGATACAGAAGTGTTGGTTCATTTGATTAGAAGAAGTAAAGAAAAAGATTTTTTGAGCCAATTGAAAGATGCATTAAGACAAGTAAAAGGTGGATTTTCTTTCTTAGTTCAAACTCAAACAGAATTGTACGGTGCAGTTGACCCTTTTGAATTTCGTCCTTTAATTTTAGGAAAAACAAAAAATGGAGCATATATTTTGGCGAGTGAAACTTGTGCGTTGGAAATTGTTGGAGCGGAATTTGTTAGAAATATTAGATCTGGAGAAGTTGTAATCATTGATAAAGATGGATACAGAATTGAAAAGTATACTGACGATACTTCGACTGCGATTGCGGCGATGGAATATGTATATTTTGCAAGACCTGATTCGGATATTTCAGGAATAAATGTACATTCAGCTCGTAAAAGATGTGGAAGAAGATTGGCACAAGAAGCACCTGTTGAAAATGCAGATATTATAATTGGAGTTCCAAATTCGTCATTGTCGGCAGCGAGTGGTTATGCAGAAGAAAGTGGAAAACCTTATGAAATGGGATTAATCAAAAACCAATATGTAGCAAGAACATTTATTCAGCCAACTCAGGAACTTAGAGAACAAGGTGTTAGAATGAAACTTTCTGCTGTAAAAGGTGTTGTAAAAGACAAAGTTGTAGTTATGATTGATGATTCAATAGTTCGTGGAACTACTTCAAGCCGTATTGTTCAGTTATTGAAGGAAGCTGGAGCAAAAGAAGTTCATGTAAGAATTGCATCACCAGAATTTAAGTTTCCTATTTTTTACGGAATTGATGTGTCAAATTCATCAGAATTGATTTCAGCGAATAAAACTGTTGAAGAAGTGAGAGACTACATTGGTGCAGATTCATTGGCTTTCTTGAGTATTGACGGATTAATTGATTCAATAGGACTTAATTTTGATGCACCATATACAGGACTTTGCATGGAGTGTTTTAATGGAGATTATCCAGCTGGATTGGGAGATTACGAAGAAGAATTTTACGCTTCATTGACACCAATTCAAAAAAAGAGGCTTTTGAAAAGAATTAGAAAAAAATAAGGTGAAAAAAATGTATATAGTAAGTTTAAATTATGTAAAAGCAGTAAGTGAAGTTGAAAAAAATATTTAGAAGAACATATAAAAATTTTTGGAAAAAAATATTATGAAATGGGAAAAATTTATTTGTTCAGGAAGAAAAAAATCCTAGAACAGGTGGTGTAATTTTGCTAAATGCAGAAAATTTGGAAGAAGTTAAGAAAATAATTTTAGAAGATCCGTTTAATATAAATGGAATTGCAGAATATGAAATTACAGAATTTTTCCCTACAAAATATGCAGAAGATTTCGCAAACTTTGTAAAAATAAAAAAAATAGAGATTTAATTTAAAAACAGGAGGATAAAGAATGTCAATTTCTTATAAAGATTCAGGAGTAGATAAAGAAGAAGGATACAGAAGTGTTGAGAAAATAAAAGAAAGAGTAAAAGCAACTTACAACAAAAATGTTATGAACGAATTGGGAAGTTTTGGAGCTTTGTACAAATTAGGAGAATACAAAAAACCAATTTTAGTATCTGGAACTGATGGAGTTGGAACAAAATTAAAAGTTGCATTTGAAACAAATAAATACGATACAGTTGGAATTGACTGTGTTGCAATGTGTGTAAATGATATTTTGTGTCACGGAGCACAACCATTATTTTTCTTAGATTACCTAGCTTGTGGAAAATTGGACTCAAATGTTTCTTCTGAAATAATTAAAGGTGTTGTAGAAGGTTGCCTTCAAGGAGATTCAGCTTTAGTAGGTGGAGAAACTGCTGAAATGCCAGGATTTTATGCGGATGGAGAATATGATATTGCAGGATTTGCAGTTGGTGTAGTTGAAGAAGAAAAAATGGTTAATGGAAGTAAAGTTCAAGAAGGAGATGTAATTGTTGCAATTCCTTCAAGTGGAGCTCACAGTAACGGTTTTTCATTATTAAGAAAATTATTCACTAATTTTAACGAAGAATTCAATGGAAAAACAATTGGAGAACATTTATTGACACCAACAAAAATTTATGTAAAACCAATTCAAAAAGTTATGGAAAAAGTACAAGTGAACGGAATGGCTCACATAACAGGTGGAGGACTTATTGAAAATGTTCCAAGAACTATACCAGATGGACTTTGTGCAAATATCGAAAAAGCGAAAGTAAAAGTTCATCCATTATTCAAACACGAAACATTCTCAAGAGTTCCAGAAGAAGAAATGTGGGGAACATTCAACATGGGAGTTGGATTTGTTGTTATCGTAAATAAAAATGATGCTCAAACAGTTATTAATATTTTAGCTGAAAATGGAGAAGAAGCCTATGAATTAGGAACTATTGTTAAAGGTGACGAAAAAAATTAATTTATATTAAAAATAAAGATGATAAAAATAAATTTAAAGAGAGTGAAAAAATGTCTAATAAAAATAAAAAAAGAATAGCAGTTTTAGTTTCTGGTGGAGGGTCGAACTTACAGTCAATTATTGACAACATTGAGCAAGGGAACTTAAATTGTGAAATTTCTTATGTAATTGCAGATAGAGAGTGCTATGGACTTAAAAGAGCAGAAAAACATGGCATAAAAAATGTTTTGCTTGACAGAAAAGTATTAAAAGAAAAATTGTCTGATGAAATTAGTAATGTTCTTGAAAATGATGACGAAAAGACAGATTATATCGTATTAGCAGGATATTTGTCGATTTTATCGCCAGAATTTATAAAAAAATGGTCAAGAAAAATTATAAATATCCATCCGTCATTGCTTCCAAAATTTGGTGGAAAGGGAATGTATGGAATGAATGTTCACAGAGCAGTTATCAAAGCAAAAGAAACTGAAAGTGGTTGCACAATTCATTTTGTTGATACAGGAGTTGACACTGGGGAAATTATTTTGCAGATAAAAGTGCCTGTACTTACTGATGACACGCCTGAAGTTTTGCAGAAGAGAGTGCTTGAGAAGGAACATGTTTTACTGATTGAAGGGATTAAGAAGTTGCTTGAAAAGTAGTAATTTTGTAAAAGAAATGTTAGAAGTAGTGATTGCTTTTTCTATATTTGTTTTATAAAAAGAAAAATGTGTACTTTAAAATAGAAAATATTGAGAAAGGAAATTTTAAAATGAAAAAAAGAGCATTAATAAGCGTTTTTGATAAGACAGGAATTTTAGAATTTGCACAGTTTTTGGATAAAAAAGGTGTGGAAATTATTTCGACAGGAGGGACTTACAGATATTTGAAGGAAAATGGCCTTTCTGTAATTGATGTTTCAGAAGTTACGAATTTTAAAGAAATGCTGGATGGGAGAGTAAAAACTTTGCATCCAAATATTCATGGTGGAATTTTGGCGATTAGAGATAATAAAGAGCACATGGATACGATTGCAAAAGAAGGAATTGAAACAATTGATTATGTTGTTGTTAATCTTTATCCGTTCTTTAGAGAAGTTCAAACTGACAAAACTTTTGATGAAAAAATCGAATTTATTGATATAGGTGGACCTACAATGCTTCGTTCAGCTGCAAAATCTTTTAAAGATGTTACAGTTATTTGCGAAACTGAAGACTATTCAGTAGTTATGGAAGAAATGGAAAAAGATGGACAAGTTTCTTATGAAACTAAGAAAAGATTGGCTGGGAAAGTATTTAACTTGACATCAGCTTATGATGCGGCAATTTCTGCGTTCTTGTTAGAAGAAGATTATCCTAAATATTTGAATGTTTCTTATGAGAAAAAATTTGACTTGAGATACGGGGAAAATCCTCATCAATCTTCAGCTTATTATGTTTCAACTACTGAAAATGGAAGCATGAAAGATATTAAGCAATTGAATGGAAAAGAATTGTCATTTAACAATATTAGAGATATGGATATTGCTTGGAAAGTGGTTGGAGAATTTGATGGTCCAGCAGCTTGTGCGATAAAACACTCAACTCCTTGTGGTGTGGCTGTTGCAGATGATATTTTCATAGCGTACAAAAAAGCTCACGATTGTGATCCAGTATCAATTTTTGGTGGAATTGTGGCACTTAACAGAGAAGTTAACAAAGAAACTGCTGAAGAATTGAAAAAAATCTTCTTGGAAATCGTAATCGCACCTTCATTTACAGATGAAGCATTGGAAATCTTGAAAACTAAGAAAAACTTGAGAGTTATCGAATGTAAAACTCCAAAACCTCAAGATAAATTCGATTATGTAAAAGTTGATGGTGGAATTTTGGTTCAAGGAACAAATAATAAAATGATTGATGAAATGAATGTTGTTACTGAAAAACAACCTACTGAAAAAGAAAAAGCTGATATGGAATTAGGAATGAAAGTTGTAAAATATGTAAAATCAAATGCAATTGTAGTCGTTAAAGATGGAATGGCAATTGGTGTAGGAACTGGTCAAACTAACAGAATTTGGTCAACAGAACATGCATTGCAACATGCTCAGGAAAAAGTTGGAAAAGACTTGACAGGAGCAGTATTAGCTTCAGATGCTTTCTTCCCATTCAGAGATTGCGTAGATACAGCTGCAAAAACAGGAATTAAAGCGATTGTACAACCTGGTGGATCAATGAGAGATCAAGAGTCTATCGATGCTTGTAACGAACATGGAATTACAATGGTATTTACTGGAATTAGACATTTTAAACATTAATTTTTTAGCAGGAAAGGTTATATTAGTTTTCCTGCGTGTTTTAATGTATTTTTTTATATTTGAAAAATTTAAAATAAAATTTAAATATTAATAAATATTTGTATAAACAAATTTTGTGTGTGAAAAAATTTGGGAGAAAAAAATGGAATTAAAAGTGTTGGAATGGACATTTTTTAGAGAGAGCAAAATTTCGAAAGATATAGAAAATATTTTGGTAGATGGCGAAAATGCTATGGTTGCGTATAAGACAATACGGGATTTAGCAATATTTACGAATAAAAGATTGATTGTAAAAAGATAAGCAAGGAATAACAGGACTAAAAATCTGAAATTTTTTCATTGCCATATAAGTCGATAATTATGTGGTCAATTGAGAATGCTGGGAAAATTGTAGATTTTAACTCTGAAGTTGTGCTTTGGACAAGAATTGGAAAATTTAAAATAAAACTTGGAGTGGATATAGATGTGAAAAAAATAGATTATTTACTTGCAAGTTATATTTTTGTAAAAAAATTTCTTAAAAATTTATAAATTTATTAAAAAAATTTAAAATATAAATATAAAAAAAGTAAATATGAAAAAAATAAAAAGTTTAGGAGGCTTTTAATGAAAGTACTGATTGTAGGAGCAGGTGGAAGAGAACACGCAATTGCTTGGAAAATTTCACAAAATGAAAAAGTTGAAAAAATATTTATTGCACCTGGAAATGCGGGAGCGGAGTTATTGGAAAAAGCTGAAAATGTGAATTTGTCAAACAATATTGAAGAGTATGTAAAATTTGCAAAAAATAATAAAATTGATTTGACATTTGTTGGAAGCGAAGAATTATTGGTAGCTGGTATTGTCGATGAATTTAGAAAAAATGGATTAAAAATATTTGGTCCTGACAAAAAAGCAGCAATTCTTGAAGGAAGTAAAGCATTTTCAAAAGATTTTATGAAAAAATATGGGATAAAAACTGCTGTTTATGAAATTTTTGATAATGCTGAAAAAGCAAAAGAATTTTTGAATAATTGGAGAGATTTCCCGGTAGTTGTAAAAGCAAGTGGACTTGCAGCTGGAAAAGGTGTTATTATCGCTCAAAATCATGATGAAGCGATTAAAGCCGTTGAAGATATAATGGTTGACGAAAAATTTGGAAGTGCGGGAAATCAAGTTGTAATTGAAGAATTTTTGGACGGAGTGGAAGCGTCAATTTTATCATTTACAGATAGCAAAGTTATTGTGCCACTTTTGTCGGCGAAAGACCACAAAAAAATCGGAGAAAATGAAACTGGATTAAATACAGGTGGAATGGGAGTTATAAGTCCAAATCCGTATATTACAGATGAAGTTTTTGAAAGTTTTAAAAATGATATTATGAATCCGACTTTAAAAGGTATTCAAGCGGAAGGAATGGATTTTGAAGGAGTAATTTTCTTTGGACTTATGATTACGAAAAAAGGTGTTTATTTGCTGGAATACAACATGAGATTAGGAGATCCTGAAACTCAAGCAGTTTTACCACTTTTGAAAAACGATTTGTTGGAATTGATAGAATATTCATTTGACAAAAGATTATCGGAATTAAAAGTTTCTTGGAAACCACTTCATTCTTGTTGTGTCGTAGGAGCGGCAAAAGGTTATCCTGAAAGTTATAAAAAAGGCGATGTGATAACTGGAATTGAAAATGCTTCAGATGATGAATTGGTATTTATCGCAGGAGCAAAATTTGAAGACGGGAAGTTCAAAACTAATGGTGGAAGAGTCTTAAATGCAGTTGCATTTGGAAAAACATTGGATGAAGCAAGAAAAAATGCTTATAAATTATTGTCAAAAATTAATTTTGATGGAATATATTTTTAGAAAAGATATTGGAAATATAAAATAAAAAAATTATAAAAAGTCCCCGAACTATTTTTATTTTTTGGTATAAAAGTAGTTATGGGATTTTTTTATTTATTCGTATAAAAAAACTTTTTTTCTATCAAAAAAAATAAAAAAATATATGCTATAATTAATAAAAATTGAAATAAAAAGGTGAATATCTTGAAAAAAATAAAATATATAAACTACTTTTTATTTTTTTATAATTTCAACGATAGCAATTTCGAAGCAAAAATTCTGAAATTGATAAACAAAAATTTTAAAGATGGTGTTGTAGATGTTGATATTATAATTAATAGAGATGAAAAATTATAAAGATAATAATAACAACAATAATAATGAAGATTATCCTGATGATGACTTAAATAATGAACCTGAAGACGGAGATCTTATTTATTTGGATCAGATTCGGGAAGATGAAGAGGATATAAAGAAGGAAAAAAATCAGATAAATTGAATAGACTGGAAAAAAATTTATAAAAAAATTGATTTGAAAGTCAATCCACTACTGAAATTTAAAGTTGACAAAAAGTTATGGTGCTTGGTATGTGATAAAGACAAGTGATCCACAAGAAAAAGATTTTCAAAATATAACTTATAATTTTAAAGAGGAGCAAAGTGGTTATAGATTGTCCAAAAGCTATTTAGATCCTCAAAGCAATATTTGGTCGGAAGACATAAAAAGAGCTTGGATTGAGGAATCTAAAGGAAATGTCTATTTGGATTTTGAGAAAAAAAACTTTAAATATATTCAAAATCAAATTTTGTTTTTTGACAAAAATTATAGGTATATGATTATCCAGTTTGCTGATGGCGTGACACGAGTTTTGTCTAGGTATCCAAATAATGAGAAAATTTCGCTGGATGGAGAAGAATTAGTCGAATTTGAAGATTTTGTGAAAAATAGAGATGATTTAAAAAATGTTTATTATGATACAAAAATATTTGGCTTGGAGCAAACCGAAGAAAATAAGGAAAAAAAGGATTTACAACGAAGAACTAAAGAATTGGAAGAAAAGTTGAAGACCGATCCATCGAGTGTTTTTCAAATTGATACGAAAGGGTATTGGAAAGCAAAGGAAAAAGCTCGAAAAGATCTTAAAAAAAATCCAAAAGATCCAAACAATAAGTTGGATGGAATGAAAGCCATTGAAATAAAAAGATGGAAGTGAAGTGAAATAAAATAAAAATTTATTAAATTAAAAAAATGGTTATTAAAAAATTTTTTTGAAGTAAATGATAAACTTTTTGTTTTTTTAAAAAAAATAAAGTTATTGAAAAATTTAAGAAAAAAATAAAACTTAATGAAATAGGAGAAAAAAATATGAAAAAAATACAATAAAACTTTTTTTAATATTTTTTTGTCTATATTGTTATTTCTGTTTTTTTAATATTTTTTTACAGTTTTTTTGTTTCAAAAAGAGAATACAAAAATGTAAATATTGATGTAAAAAAAGAGGTACTACTTTTTAGTCAAATTTATAAAAAAATCTAAAATTAAATTACGGTATTTTTAGATAGAATATATTTAAAATTAAGTGGAAAAAAATAATTTAAAAAAATAGGTGTTTACCGTTTTGATGGAAAAACTTTCCAAATATGAAGTTATAAGAAAAAAATTAAAAGAAGTGAAATTAGTGGAATAAGACTTACTATTCCTGAAGGTTTTACTTCAAAACAAGTTTTTGAGAGAATGGATGCACTTGGACTTGGAACAGAAGATGAAATTAAAAAAGACCTTGCGGAAATAAATTTTCCATATCCACATAAAGATAACAATTTTGAAGGATATTTTTATCCAGAAACATATATTTTTCCAGAAACTGTTACGACAAAAGAAGTTTTGGAAACTGTATTGAAAGAATTTTTAAGAAGATTTCCACCTGAAAAATATCCAGATAAGCAAAAATTTTATGACAATTTGAAATTGGCTTCGATTGTTGAAGCAGAAGTTCCAGATAAAGAAGATAAGCCAAAAGTTGCAGGACTATTTTTAAAACGGCTACAAATTGGAATGAGATTGGAATCTGACGCAACCCTAAAATATGTTTTGCGAAGACAGGCTAAAAGCGGAGAATTAAAGGCAAATATGTCGCCGTATAACTCTTATAGATTTGCAGGACTTCCACCAACTCCAATTGGAAATCCGCCATATGAAACTTTTGAAGCGGTTGAAAATGCTGAAATAACTGACAATTTATTCTTTTTTACGCACAATGGAAAAACTTATTATTCTAAAAACTCACGAAGAACATCTACAAAAAAAGAAAAAGAAAGTGGACAACTGAAATAATAAAAAAATAAAAGATAAATAAAAATAGATAAATACAATATAAAGATTAAAAATAAAAAAATAAAAAAATTTAAGAAAGTTGGAAAAAAATTAAATGAATAGTTTCAAAGAAAAAAATAAGAGATTTGCAAAAAAATCGAATTGATAAAAAAAGGAGATAAAATTTTAATCGCTTTTTTTCAGGTGGACCTGATTCAGTATTTTTTTGTTTCTTTTTATTAAATTTTTTTGAAAAAAAGAATATGAACTTGAAATTTTTTTACTTTTATGTAAATCATAATTTGCGAAATGATGTAAAAAAATGATTTGGAATTTGTAAAAAAATTTTTTTCTAAAAAGAATAATGTAAAAAAATTTTTTTATTGAAAATTTGGATGTTTTTGAATTATTGTAAAAAAATAAAAAAAATCAGTTGAACTTGGTGCAAGAGAGTTGCGATATAAAGTTTTTAATTGAGAAGTTAAAAGAGTTAAATTTTTGACAAGATTGCAACTGGACACAATTTGGATGACAATGTGGAAACGCTTTGTTTTTAGACTTTTAAGAGGAACTTCAATAAAAAGGATTAAAGGGAATTCCCGTTAAAAAGAGAAAAATATTATAAGACCGATTTTTGCAGTTTGAAAAAGAAATTTTTGGATTATTTGAAAAAGAATTGATCAAGATTACATAGTTGATTATACAAATAAAGAGAGCGACTATTCAAGAAATTACATAAGAAATGAGATTTTTTTCCAATGTTTTCAAAAAAATAAATCGAAATTTTAAAAAAATAAAAATAAATGACTTGATTTTTGGAAATTAATGAGCGAGAAAAATGAATTTGAAAAAAAATTAGTGAAAAAAACAAAAAAACACGAAAAAAGATGAATTTGTTAAATTTTTTTGAGTAAAAAAATAATGTGGAAATTTCGAGAAAAAAATTGATCAAATTTTTTTTAATTCTATTTTTGATGATTTTTGGAAATTTGAGAAATGATGGAGAAAAAAAGAGTTTGATTTGGGAAAAAAATAAAGTTTTGAAAAAAAGTTATTTTTAGTTACGAGATTTTTTTGAAAAAAATAAAAAAATTTAGAAAAATCAAAAGAAATTTGAAATTATAAAGAAAAAAATCAAAGTATAGAGTGGTATAATTCGAAGACAATAAGTTTTTTTGAAAATATATTAGAATTTGAGAATTTTTTTGTTGAAAAAAAGGATTTTGAGTACACATTTTTTTAATTTTCAAGGATAATTTTGCAAATGACAAAAAGTAAAATAGTTGTGAGAAATAGGGAAAATGGTGATAGAATTTGGCTTTGAGAATTTAGGTCAAAAATAAAAAAATTTTTAATAGACAAAAAAATATCAAAAAAAGTGAAAGAGATTTTATTCCGATTGTAGAATTGGTTTTTTTGAAAATAAAAAGAAAAATATTATCTTAACGGTTTCTGATATAAAATTTTCGAAATTTGTAAAAAAAAATTTTTTTAAAGAAGATATAAAAAAATTTTTAAAAAAATAATAATAAAATATTAGTGATTGGGAGGAAAAAAATGGCAGACAGAGATAAAAAAACGACATAAAGAAAAGATTGGAAGAATTAAGAAAAGACAATAATAGAAAAAATAAGCAAGGAAATGAAAATTCGCCTTTTTCTGGATTTTTATTCGTTTTGCTTTGTAGTTTTGCTGTCTTTATTTACATTTTTATTTCAAAGAGATATTCAAAGTTATTTTCAAGAGAAAAAAATGTATCATATTCTGAATTTTTTTAGACAGAACTAGAAGAGGAGAATTTAGGGAAATTGATGAAAAGGACGACAAATTGGTTGCAAAAGCCAGAGTTGCTGGAAAAGATATTCTTTTTTACACAAAAAAAATTACTGATCGTGTGGGAAATGAGCCACAAATAATTAATGCGGTTGAGTCAAAAAATGTAAAATTAAATTCAATGCCTCCATCAGGTGGTGGATATTTTTTAGCAATACTTTTAAATGCACTTCCGCTTATTATAATGATTGGACTTATGGTTTATTTAGCTAAAAAGATGAGCGGTGGCGGTCAAGGTGGACCTGGAAATATTTGGATTTGGAAAATCTCGTGTGAATAAAATTGATAAAAAACCAGATGTAAAATTTGAAGATGTTGCTGGAGTTGACGGTGCAAAAGAAGAATTAAAAGAAGTTGTTGACTTTTTGAAAAATCCTGATAAATATACAAAAGCTGGAGCTAGAGTTCCAAAAGGTGTACTTTTACTTGGAAGACCTGGAACTGGAAAGACATTACTTGCAAAAGCTGTTGCTGGAGAATCTGGAGCTTCATTTTTTAGTATTTCTGGTTCAGAATTTGTGGAAATGTTTGTTGGAGTTGGAGCTTCTCGTGTGAGAGATTTGTTTGAAAAAGCGAAAGAATCAAGTCCGTCAATAATTTTTATTGATGAAATTGATGCGATTGGAAGAAAAAGAAGCGCTGGAAAAAACAGCGGAAGTAACGATGAAAGAGAACAGACATTAAATCAATTGTTAGTTGAAATGGATGGATTTGATACTGATACGAAAGTTATTGTACTTGCTGCAACAAACCGTGAAGATGTACTAGATTCTGCGCTTTTAAGAGCGGGAAGATTTGATAGAAGAATTACAGTTGATGCACCTGATTTACAAGGAAGAATTGCAATTTTAAAAGTTCATTCGAAAAATAAAAAATTGGCTAGTGATGTAAATTTAGAAGATATTGCAAAAATAACTCCTGGATTTGTTGGAGCAGATTTAGCAAATTTATTAAATGAAGCAGCAATTTTAGCAGCTCGTCGTGCTACTGACACAATTACGATGGCAGATTTAGATGAAGCTGTGGATAAAATCGGAATGGGACTTGGTCAAAAAGGAAAAATTATAAAACCTGAAGAGAAAAAATTACTTGCATATCATGAAGCTGGACATTCTGTAATGACTGAATTAACTGAAGGAGCAGATCCAGTTCACAAAGTGACAATTATTCCAAGAGGTGAAGCTGGAGGATTTATGATGCCGCTTCCAGAAGAGAAATTGGTTACTTCAAGCAAAGAATTACTTGCTGAAATAAAAGTCTTATTTGGTGGAAGAGCTGCAGAAGAACTTGTGTTAGATGATGTGAGTACAGGTGCTTATTCAGACATTAAAAGAGCTACAAGAATTGCCAGAATGTATGTGGAAAGTGTTGGGATGAGCAAAAAATTTGGACCTATAAATCTTGAAAATCCAGATGATGAGTTTGCGTTTATGACAAATAAAAGTGATGAAACAATGAGAGAAATTGATTTGGAAGTTAGAAAAATCTTAATGGATGAATATTTGAACACATTTAATACATTACAAGAAAATATGCATATATTGGAAGGTGTAGCTCAACTTCTTCTTAAAAAAGAAACAATTACTGGAGATGAAGTTAGAAGAATTATCAAAGGTGAAACTTTTGAGCAAGTTTTGGAATCTGAAGCAAATAAATCTAAAGATTCAGCTGAAAATAATGAAGAACTAAAAGAAAGTTCTGAAAAAAATAAAAAAAATGAAAGAGATGTAAGAGATATAAAAGATGATTTCGACGCTAAATTTGGTAACCCAAAAAGAAAAGTCTGAAATCGAAAAAAACTTGAGGAAACTGTAAAAGAGTTGACAAAAGACAGTGAAACTTTGGAAGAAAAATTGAAAAAAGATGATTTTTTGACTGGAAATAAAAATGACAGTGAAAATGAAGAAGAAGAAGATAACAACGATAAAAATAGCAATCAAAAATGACACTGATGATGAAGATAAAAATGAAGATAACAGTAGTGATAGTGATGACAGTGAAAAATGATGATTCAGAAAGTTTTTAAAAAAAGATGACAAAGGCGATTCTTCAACTGAGAAAAAGAAAAAAATAATTTCAAATTGCCAAGTTTCATGGAATAAATAATAAAAATTAAACAAAAAAATGGAAAGATAACTTAATGTTATTTTTTTCTATTTTTTTAAAAAAATTTGATTTTTAAAAAAATCATATGGTATAATTATAAAGTGAGGTATAAGGATGAGACTTTTTTTCTAAAAAGTATTTTTAATAGGAGTTTTGATTACTAATTTTTTTCATTTTCGTCAATTTACGATTACAAAAGAGAAAAATTCACAAAAATTAAATGAAATTAGTGATTCAAAAAAAGCAACAAAAATCGATTGGCTGCATTATTTAAAGCAATAAGACAACAAAATAACAATTTTGTAAAATTTTCTTTGTTGACTAAAGAAAATATTGAAAGAAGAAAAAAATTAATTGAGCAAAGTACCCCCGGAAATGGTAAATATGGGGTTGCAATGAATTTTTTTGACCTTTTTGGAATGGATAATACTTTGATAGATGTAAATGCTAAAGATGAAAGTGGATATACGCCAATTATTGTGGCAATTGAATCTCAAAATAATGATATTTTGGAATATCTCATAAAAAATGGTGCAAATTTGAGAGAAAAACATCCGCTTTTTAAAAGAAGTGTACTAAATGTAGCATGTTATTATGAAAATGAAAAAGCGGTGGAGATGTTACTTTCAGCCGATCCCAAATTGATAAATGAACAAAGTGGAATTGACGGCTGGACAGCTTTACAAGATGCAACACTCAAAGCCAATATCGATATAGTAAAAATTTTATTAAAAAATGGCGCAAATCCTCAATTAAAAGATTATAGCGGAGGAACAGCGATGGATATGGCAACAGAATTTGGGAAAGGTCAAATTGTTAAATTATTTCGTGATAATATAAAAGCTAATAGAAAATATTAGAAAAATAAATATTATCCAAAAAAATGTATTTATAATAAAAAAATTTATATATAAGGAGAAAAACATGAAAAGATTAACAGGAATTGGTGCTTCAGAAGGAGTATCAATAGGAAAAGTATTACTTTTTGTAGAGGAAAAAATGATTATTCCTCAAGAAATAGATGAAAATTCAACTATCGAAGGGGAATTGGCAAAATTGGAAAATGGGTTGAAAAAATCAAAAACTCAATTAATCGCAATTAGAGAAAAAGTAAAAGAAAAAATGGGTGAAGATAAAGCAGCAATTTTTGATGGTCATATTATGCTTTTAGAAGATGAAGATTTGATTGAAGAAGTTGAAGCTAAAATAACAGGTGAAAAATTACCAGCTGCAAGAGCTCTAAGAGAAGGAATTGACGAATATTGTGAAATGATTTCTCAATTGGACGACCCTTATTTGAGAGAAAGAGCGGCAGATTTACAAGATATAGGAAAGATGGTTAAAAAACTTATTGGAAATTAAAATTAACGATTTAAGTAATTTGGATCCTGGAACAGTTGTTGTTACTGAAGATTTGACACCATCAGATACAGCTCAGTTGGATTTAGCAAATTGTGTTGGATTTATTACAGAAATTGGAGGAAAAACAGCTCATTCGGCTATAATGGCTAGATCTCTTGAATTACCAGCAGTAGTTGGAGTAAAAGGTGTTTTAGGAGAAGTTGAAGATGGAGAAGTAGTCGTAATGGACGGGGAAACAGGGGAAATTTTCCTAGAACCATCTGAAAAATTAGTTGAAGAATATAAAGTAAAACAAGAACAAATTAGATTAGAAAAAGAAGAACTTAAAAAATTAATTCATGAAGAAGCAGTTACATTAGATGGAAGAAAAGTAGATATTTGGGGAAATATCGGAAGTCCTAATGATGTTGATGCAGTTATTGAATCTGGAGCTACAGGAATTGGATTATACAGAACAGAATTCTTGTTTATGAACTCTGACCACTTCCCAACAGAAGAAGAACAATATAAAGCATATAGAGTAGTAGCTGAAAAAATGCAAGGAAAACCTGTTACAATAAGAACAATGGATATAGGTGGAGATAAAGAATTACCTTACTTGGATTTGCCAAAAGAAATGAACCCATTCTTAGGATATAGAGCAATCAGAATTTCATTAGAAAATAAAGATATGTTCAAAACTCAATTGAAAGCTATCTTAAGAGCTTCTCAATATGGTCAAATTAAAATTATGTATCCAATGATAAGTTCTATAAATGAAATTAGAAAAGCTAATGCTATTTTGGAAGAATGTAAAAAAGAATTAGATGAAATTGGTAAAATTTACGATAGAAATATAAAAGTTGGAATTATGGTGGAAACTCCTTCAACTGCAATAGTTGCTTATAAATTTGCAAAAGAAGTTGATTTCTTCTCAATTGGAACTAATGACTTAACTCAATATTTCTTAGCTGTAGACAGAGGAAATGAATTGGTATCTAGTTTGTATAATTCATTTAACCCAGCAGTTTTAGAAGCTATTCAAAAAGTAATTGACGCTGCACATCATGCAGGAATCAGTGTAAGTATGTGTGGAGAGTTTGCAGGAGATAAGAGAGCGACTAAATTACTTTTAGGAATGGGACTTGATTCATTTAGTATGAGCGCTTCATCAGGACTTACAGTTAAAAAGATAATTAGAAACAGTAATTATGTTGACGCACAAAAATATAGAGATTTGATTTTGAAACAAGATACACCAGAAGATGTAATTGAAAAATTAAAATAATAATAATAAAAAGGGCTATTTTTTTAGCTCTTTTTTTCATTATTTTTTTGTAATAAATTAAAAGTAAAAAAATTTATTAAATTTAGAAAAAAATAATAAAATAAAAAAAATAAAAAAAGTGAGGAAAATACTATGAGTAAAAAAAGTTGCAGTTTTTTTGGCAGATGGATTTGAGGAAGTTGAAGCAATCGCTCCGATTGACTTACTTAGAAGAGCTGAAATAGAAGTGGACATAGTTTCATTAACAGATGAAAATTTTGTACAAAGTGCAAGAAAAGTAAAAGTGGTTGCAGATAAAGTTGTAAGTGAAATTGATTTTGATAAATATGATATGTTAGTTTTACCGGGAGGACCAGGACACAAAAATTATTTTAAATCGCAGTTGCTTTTAGATAAAATTTTAGAATTTTCTAAAGATACAAAAAATAAAAAAGTTGGTGCAATTTGCGCAGCTCCATTAATTTTATCAGAATTGGGAATTTTGGAAAATAAAAAAGCTATTTGTTTTCCAGCTTGTGAAAGTAATTTACTCGCAGGAAATCCTATTTTGACTCACGAAAAAGTTGTTGTAGATGGAAATATTGTAACTAGCAGAAGTGCTGGAACTGCTATAGATTTTGCACTTGAAATTATTTCACAGCTTTTGGGAAATGAAAAATCTAAAGAAGTTAAAGATGAAATAGTTTATTAAAAAGAATTGAAAAAAATTTTGATATAATTTCATTTAATAAAAAAAATCTTGACATAAAAACGAAATTTCAAGTACAATTAGTTAAAAATTATTGCTATATTTTTAAAAATTTAATTATATTTTTAAAAAGTAAAAAAATTAATGTATTTATTTATTAGTTCAAATAAAAAAATATAATGGATTTGTAGTATAATACAATAATTATAGAAGTTGTGATAATTTGTAAAGTTTAATTAATTAAATTAATTTAAAAAGTATGAAATTGAGGGAGGAAAAGTTTTATGGAATATCATAAACCTGTGTTATATGATGAAGTCATTGAAAATATTATAACAGATAAAGATGCAGTTTATGTTGACTGTACACTTGGTGGCGGAGGTCATACACAAGGTATTCTTGAAAACTCTTCAAAAAATTCAAAAGTTATTGCAATAGATCAAGATATTGAAGCAATTGAGTTTGCAAAAAAAAGACTGGAAAATTATGATAATTTTAAAGTATTTCAGGACAATTTTAAAAATATAGATACGGTTGTTTATTTGGCAGGATTTGAAAAAGTTGATAGAATACTTATGGATATTGGAGTTTCTTCAAATCAGCTCGATAATGCGAAAAGAGGCTTTTCTTATAGATTTTGTGCAAAACTGGATATGAGAATGGATAAGTCACTAAAATTAAGCGCTTATGATGTTGTAAATACTTTTTCTGAAAAAGAAATAGCTGATATAATTTATAAATATGGAGAAGAACCCAAATCTAGGAAAATTGCTAGAAATATAGTTGAATATCGAAAAAATAAAAAAATTGAAACTACAACTGAATTAGCTGAAATCGTGATAAAATCAATAGGAAAAAGTATGAAAAGGCATCCTGCAAAGAGAACTTTTCAGGCGATAAGAATTTTTGTAAATAAAGAACTAGAAGTTTTGACACAGACTTTGGATAAAGCAGTTAATTTATTGAACGACAGGGGAAGGCTTTTGGTAATTACATTTCATTCGCTGGAGGACAGGATAGTTAAGGAAAAATTTAGAGAATATGAAAACCCTTGCACTTGTCCAAAAGATATACCAATTTGTATTTGTGGGAAAAAAAGTTTGGGAAAGGTTATTACGAGAAAACCTATTGTGGCAAAAGAAGTTGAATTAAAAGAAAATAAAAGAGCACATTCAGCTAAATTAAGAATTTTTGAAAGGAGAGAAAATAGGAATGAGTAATATTTCTAAAGAAAAAAAGATACAAGTATTGGAAGTTCCTAAAATAACTAATACAGCAAGAAAAGTTGCAAATCAAAAAAAAGAAAATAAGATTACAGTTCCTAAAAAAATGAACAAAAGACTTTCAAAAACTGCAGGACTGGATAGAGCAATAATAAGTAAATTTGCTATTTATATTGGAATTGCAGTAGTTGTAGCTTTTATAAAAATTTTGGCGGTAAACAGTGTTAGCACATTAGATAGACAGTATAAGGCAAAAGATAGAGAGTTAAAAGATTTGAGAAGGCAAGTTTCTACTTTGGAAAATAAGTTTTATGACGGAATTGATAGAAAAAAATTGGAGAAAAAAGCATATGAAGATGGATTTGTTCCAAATAATCCAATAAGATATATCAAAGTTGAAGATAAAAAAATAATTTAAAAAAATAAAAAAAATGAAAAACAAAAACAAAAAAAGAAAAAAATGAGAAGAAAAAAAATAGATAAAAAAATAACTAAAAAAAGATATGCATTTAATTTGAAATTTTAAATTAAATTTAAATTAGATAAAGTATATCTTTTTTTATATGAAAATTTTCCTAAAAAAATTGATGTTTCGACTTGAATAACTAAAAAAATTATGATAAAATTAATAAGCGAAGTTTTGGAGGTAGAACTATGAAAAAAAGTGTTTATGTCTAATAATTTTTGTTAATTTTTACGAGTTGTACATCTTTGAGTGGCTATAACAAAAAAATATTTCTCAAATTGAAATTAATGAAATTAATAATGAAATAACAAATGTTATAACAAATTTTTAAAGAAGATGCAAACTCAAATAGATACGATAAAATAAAAGAGATTTTTTTAACTACATTTAAAAAAATAATATTATTGTAAAAAAATTACAAGAATACGACCTTTCAAAATTAACATTTATTTTTTTCTGAACCAAAAGTAAAATCTAATAATAAAAGCAACTAGTGTCATGGCTATAAATTATGGCACAGAAAGTAATTATTTTAATATAACTTGGAAAAAAATGGATGATGGGAGCTGGAAGATTTCAAATGTAGCTGAAAAATAAGAGAGGAGAAAAAAATGAGTGTAACAATAATAGTATTTGTTTTATTAATTATTCTTTTTTTCTATTTTTAGTTTTTTTATAGCTTATTTTTTTGATAAGTTCTGTATTTAAAAAGAAATATGGAGAGTTAAGTGAACTTGAACTAAGAATAGTTGATGTCAAAAAGAAGACTTGAAACATCGAAAAAGAGAAGTTGAAATAGAAATTGAATCTTTTAAAAAAAGAAGAAACATTAAAAAGTAAAAAGAAGAATTGCTAAATGAGAAAAAAATAGCGGACGATGAAATAAAAAAATTAAAGCAGAGTTGGCTATTAAAGAAGAAAGAATTGCAAAAAAAGAAGAAACATTGGAAACAAAAAAATGGAGCGTCTGGAAGAAAAAGAAATAAAAAATGAAAAATATAAAGACAGACTTGCAAAAAAAGAAAAAGATTTGGATGAAATGATTGTAAATCAGGAGAAAGAATTGGAGAGAATTTCAGAACTTACTCAAGATGACGCAAGAAAAATTATATTAGAAAAATTAGAAAATGAGTTGGATCACGATAAAGCGGTGTTAATAAGAGATTATGAGCATAATTTAGACAGAGAAAAAGATAGAATTTCTAAAAGAATAATTTCTACTGCAATTGGAAAAGCTGCGGCTGACTATGTTGTAGATTCGACAATTTCTGTAATTCAACTTCCTAGTGAAGAAATGAAAGGTAGAATCATTGGAAGAGAAGGTCGAAATATTAGAGCGATTGAAGCTGCAACTGGCGTAGATTTGATAATCGACGATACACCAGAAGCTGTTGTCCTTTCTTCGTTTGATGGAGTTAGAAGAGAAGTCGCTAGAATTGCTCTTGAAAAGTTGATTTCGGATGGAAGAATTCATCCTACAAAAATTGAAGAAGTTGTGGCAAAAGCGCAGTTAGAAGTGGAAGAAAGTGTATTAGATGCGGCAGAACAGGCAATCTTAGAAGTTGGAATTCCAACTCTTCCAAGAGAAGTCTTAAAAGTATTTGGAAGATTGAAATTTAGAACATCGTTTGGACAGAATATTTTGCAGCACTCAATTGAAGTGGCTCATATTGCAGCAGCACTTGCAGCAGAAATTGGAGCAAATGTAGATGTGGCTAAAAGAGCGGCTCTTCTTCATGACATTGGGAAAGCATTTTCACACGAACAGGAAGGTTCTCATGCATTAAACGGTGGTGAATTTTTAAGAAAATTTTCTAGGGAAAGTGAAATCGTTATAAATGCAGTGGAAGCTCATCACAATGAAGTTGAGCAATTGAGTATAGAAGCTGTGTTAGTTCAAGCAGCTGACTCAATTTCAGCATCAAGACCAGGAGCTAGAAGAGAAACTTTGTCCAATTACTTAAAACGGTTAGAGCAGCTGGAAGAAATAGCAAATAGTCATGAAGGAATTGAAAGTTCGTATGCTATTCAGGCTGGAAGGGAACTTAGATTAATTGTTCATCCTGACAATATTGACGATGATAAAGCTACAATTTTGGCAAGGGATGTTGCAAAAGATATCGAAGAAAAAATGCAGTATCCAGGACAGATAAAAGTAACGGTAATAAGAGAAACTAGAGCGGTAGAATATGCAAAATAGATAAATTAAAGACTGAATTAGTTTTCAGTCTTTTTTATAATAAAAATTTATTATAAAAAATTTAAAAAAAGGAGAAATATATTTATGAAAATTAAAATTAGAAAAGCTGATGAGAAAGATATCGCTGGATTAAATTTACTTTTTATACCAAGTTCATGGAGTTCATGTAAATGGCAGACCTGATATTTTTTTAAAAAAAGGAGAAAAAAATTTAGTGACATAGAATTGAAAGAAGTATTAAAAAGATGATAAAACGCCAATCTTTGTAGCAACTGATGAAAATGATAATATTTTGGGACATTGTTTTTTGCGTATTTCGTGAAGTGAAAAATGATAAAAGTTTGTGCGACAGAAAAGTTTTTGTATATTGATGATTTATGTGTGGATAAAAAAATATTAGAAATAGTGGAATTGGAAAAAAACTGTATGAATATGTGCTAAATTTTGCAAAAAGAAAATAATTTCACTAGTGTTACATTGGATGTTTGGAATTTTAACGAGAATGCGCTTAAATTTTATGAAAAAATAGGATTTTTGCCATTGAAAACATTGATGGAAAAACAAATTTAAATTTGAGAGGAAGATAGAATGAAATTTTTAATAATTGGAGATGTAGTTGGAGAACCTGGAAGAAATACTTTGTTTAAATTTTTGGAAAAAAGAAAGAAAAATTATGATTTTATAATTGTAAATGGAGAAAACTCAGCTGGGGGATTTGGAATCAATATAAAAATAGCTGAACAAATTTTTTCTCGTGGAGCGGATGTAATTACGCTGGGAAATCATAGCTGGGACAAAAAAGAAATTTATCCGTACATAAATAATCATAAAAATTTGATTAGACCGATTAACTTTTCAAAGGAAGCTCCAGGAAATGGATATACGATAGTTGAAAAAAATGGAGTAAAAGTGGCAGTTATCAATGCGCAAGGAAAAGTTTTTATGCCACCGATTGCTTGTCCATTTTTAACAGTGGAAGAAATTTTACCTGAAATAAAGAAAGAAACGGATATAGTTGTGCTTGATTTTCACGCTGAAGCAACTTCGGAAAAACAAGCTATGGGATGGAATTTAACTGGAAAAGTATCTGTTGTATATGGGACTCACACACATACACAGACTGCTGATGAGAGAATTTTACCAGGAGGAACAGCTTTTATCTCAGATGTTGGAATGACTGGTGGACACGATGGAGTTTTGGGAATGAATAAGAAAGAAAGCATTCAAAAATTTAAAGATGGAATGCCAAACAGATATTCGGTTTGTAAAGAAAATCCTAAAATAAACGGAATTGAAGTGGAAGTAAATGAAAAAACTGGAAAGGCAGTTGCGATTAAAAGAATAAATATGAGTTATGATGAAATTTAAAAAAATAAATAAAAAAATAAAAAAAATAAAGAATTAAAAAAAATAAAAAAATAAAAAGGGGAAATAAAAAAATAGATGAAATGGATAAAAAGTAAAAAAATTGATTATTTTTTTCAGACAATTTGAAAGAAACAAAAAGCAAGATTAATTAATATTTTTTTGAAGAAGTTGGGATAAAACAAGTGGAATTTGTCGATTATTTTTTTCTGATAATTCTTTGGATTACAGCGTAAATTTTAAAAAAATGAAAAATGATATTTGGAGTATGATTGGATATGTTATTGACAATCGATTTGTAAAAAGTAAATTAAATATAATTTATAACAATGTCAATGAAATTTCAAAAGATGACGAAAATTTTATGTCAGAAATTTATACTTCACGATGTTCTGATGAAGATTGGCAAGATGAGTGGAAAAAATATTTTCACACAGTGAATATAACACCAAATATCGTAATTAAGCCAAGTTGGGATAATTATGAAGTAAAGGGCAATGAAACTGTGATAGAAATTGATCCAGGACTTGCTTTTGGGACTGGGACACATGAAACGACTTCACTTTGTGTGGAATTTTTGGAAAAATATGCCCAAAATAAGAAAAAACTGCTTGATATTGGATGCGGTTCTGGGATTTTGATGTTGATTGGGAAGAAATTAGGTGTAGAAAAAGTTGTTGGAATTGACATTGATGAGAAAGTAAATGATGTTGTGCTGGAAAATTTTTCTAAAAATGAAATAAGTGAGAATTTTCAAGTAATAATCGGAAATCTTGTAGATGACATAAATGAAAAGTATGATTTAGTTGTTTCAAATATTTTAGTAGATGTTTTTGGAAAAAAATTGCTTGAAGATATAGAAAAAAATTTTTAGAAAAGGGTGCAACAGTTATTTTTTTCTGGGATTTTGAATGAAAAAGAAGAGGCATTTGTGAAAAAAAGGCTAAAAAAATTATAATTTGAAACAAATTGATAGACGAGAGAAGAATAATTGGGTATCACTTGTTTTTTTAAATATGAAAATTAATTGATTTTTTATTCTTTATTGAAAAAAATATTGATATTATTTAATTTTGATAATAATAAAAAAAGGAGGAAGTGTAAATGGAAGAAAATATATTAATAATTCCTAGTTTAAATCCAGATAAGAATTTTTTTAAATTTATTAGAAGAATTTGAAAAATAAGATTGCTGAAGAAAAAAAATTAATGCGAGTATAGTTGTTGTTAATGATGGAAGTTCTGAAAATTTTAATAATATATTTGAAAAAGTTAAAGATAAAGACATAGTAGTTTTTACAACATGCTATAAATTTGGGAAAAGGACGGGCCTTGAAAACAGCGTTTAATTATGTATTAAATGAGGTAAAAAATTTGAAAAGTGTGGTTACTGCTGATTCTGATGGTCAGCATCTGATAGAAGACATAATTTTGTGTTTAAAATGTTCAAATGAAAAATCAGAATACACTAATTTTAGGAACAAGAAATTTTAAAAAAAATTTGAAAACAATTGGAAATGGGGGGGGGAAGGTACCTTTTAGGAGCAAATTAGGGAATAGACTAACAAGTTTGGTTTTTAAGTATCTTTTAGGATTAAAAATATCTGATACTCAAACTGGGCTTAGAGCATTTAGTAAAAATCAAGTAAAGGATTTTTTTAAAAAGTTAAAGGTGAAAGATTTGAATATGAGACAAATATGTTGATTGATAATAAAAAAATTTAGGATATAAATTTAAAGAAATTCCAATAAATACAGTTTACATAAAAAAATAATAAATCGTCACACTTTAATCCAGTTCGTGATTCGATTACAATATATCTATTATTTTTTTAAATATATTGTTGTTTCATTATTATCTTTTATATTAGATATTGCACTATTTGGAATTTTTTTAAGGCTTTTTAAATTTACAATTATAAATGCGACAATAATTGCAAGGATACTTTTCTTCAATATTAAATTATACTTTGAATAAAAAAATAAAGTTTTTTTAAATCATTTAATAAAAAAAGTTTGATAAAAATATTATATTTTGGTAATAATACAGATGTTTATTTCAGGATATTCAGTAAAGTTTTTTTACATAAAATATTTGTAAATAAAAAAATGTAATATTTTTTTAAAAAAATAATAATAGATTTAATAATTTTTTTATTGTAAATTATTATATTCAGCGAGAATGGGTATTTAAAAAGGAGAGAGAGAATGTTTTTATTAATTTTTTTAAGTTTAGTTTTTTTATATTCAAAAAAATTTCAAGAAGAAAAGTAGAAATCATTGCACCGACAATTTTTCTTCTTTATAATGATGGTGTTATATTTTTAGTGGAGTGATATTTTCAAGCTTTTATTTATGGGAACATCTTTATAATTTTATTGGCAATTGGGGCAATAATATATTTAATATATTATATATTTAAATCAAATATGAGTTGGCTCAAAAATTTTAAAAAGAGTTTCAGGTTTTAATAATTTTATATATTGTAATGACAATAATGCTTATTGGCTTTAAATCAAGAATTTGGGATGATTTTAGCCATTGGTTGCTAACGGTTAAAAAAATATGTTTTTTTATTTAATGAATTATCAAACAATGAAAAATTCAACAATTTTTTAAGACATATCCACCTGCAACAGCGATAATTCAATATTTTAATAATTATATTCAAAGTATAGTTTTTTTAAAAAAATATAAATCTAGAATATAATAGTCAGTTTATAACAAATTATTTTGTATTAATCCTGTTATTGTCCATAGTTAATATGACAAAAATTAGATAGTAAAGCAAAAAGAATTCTATATCCTATATTATTTATAATTCCTGCAATATTTAATCAAGAAATATATGTTAGTTTGTATGTAGATGTAATACTTGCAATAATGGGAGTTTATTTAATAATTTTTTTATGAATATGCGAAAATTCATAAAAATTCATAAAAAAATTTGTATTTTTTTAAATATGTCATTAGCTACATTATTTTTTTAGTATTAATAAAATCAACAGGAACTGCGATAATAGTATTTTTGTTTAATTTATATTATTCTTGATTTGATTTTTTATGAAAAAAATTATAAATTAAATTTTTCAAATAATAATAACGATTTTTAGTTTCTCTTTTTGTAGGGAAAAAAATCTTGGGGATATTATATGTATAAAAACAAATGCTGATGCAATATGGAAGACTGAAAAAGATAACGTTTGGAGGTATATTAAATGTTTTTGAATGGAAAAGGTCAGGAATATCAATATGAAAACGATAAATAATTTCTTTTAAGGCATTAATAAAAAAACAAAAAAATAGGTTTATTTTTCATATATTATATTTTTTTAGTCATCACAATTGAATATTAATATTTGTGTATTTAAAAAAAGAAAAAAATAATAAAAAAATTTAAAGTTATTAATTTATAATGTTTTTAATTATTGTAATTTATCCGATTTCATTATTGGTTATGTATATCTTTATTTTTTTAGTCCTGTAGAAGCAGTAAATTTGGCATCGTTTAGCAGATATTTGTCAACTATTGTAATATTTTTGATTCTTTTTAGATATATTGTTAACTGCAAAAAGTGAAAAAAATTCTGAAATATGGAAAAATAATAATGATATTATTTTTTTGATTTTTATTTTTTTCAAAAAAACAGTACAATGAAAAAAACTTACAATAAAAAAATTTAAAAATATTAAGAAAATAAAGAAAGAACGACAGGAAATAAAGGAAATACCAGAAGAAATAAGGAAAATCACAATAATAAAATTTATTTTTGTTTCAGATATGAAAAAAATGATAAAGGTTATTATTATTGGCTATTTAGATATGAGGCTACTCCATTAAAGACACAAGGATTCTATTATAATGATGAAGAAAAATTTGTTTGAAACTTTAAAAAAAATTATGATTATCTTTATTTAAAAGATTTTTGATGAGAATTTTTTTCAAAAAAAATATTCGATAATGTTTAAAAAAATGGTTTAAAAACCAAATAATTTTTTTATAAAATTGAAAAAAAGAAACTAATAAAATTAAATTAATAAAAAAATAGAAAGTGAGAAAAAAATGATAATTGCAATAGATGGACCTGCTGGGAGCGGAAAAAGTACGATTGCTAAAAAAAGTTAGCAAAATGAACTTGACTTTGTATATTTGGATACGGGAGCAATGTATAGACTTGTTACATTAAAAGCATTAGATGAAAAAGTTTCGTTTGAGTTGTTAAAAAAATATTATAAATTTATCTGAAAGTAAAAATAATAATTCTGATTTTGAAATTATTCAAAAGATGAAAAAAATTTTGGAAAATTTGAATATTGATATTAAAAAAATCAATTTTTTTGGACGGAATTGATGTGAGTGATGAGATTAGAAAACCTGTAATTTCTGAAAAATGTTTCGAATATTGCTAAAATTAAGGAAGTTAGAGAAAAGATGGTCGATTTGCAAAGAAAATTTTCAAATTCTAAAAATGTCATTTTGGATGGTCGTGATATTGGAACGGTTGTTTTTCCAAATGCAGAATTAAAAATATTTTTGGTGGCAGATACAATGGAAAGAGCTAAAAGACGATATAAAGAGTTAATTTTAAAAAATGAAGATGTGACTTTAGATGAAATTTATAAAAATATTGTTGAGCGAGATAAAATTGATTCCACAAGAAAGGAATCGCCTTTAGTAAAAGCACAGGATGCGATTGAAGTTGATACGACTTTTAAAACGATTGAAGAAGTTAAAAATAAAATAAAAATTTTTGAAAGATAAAATTAAATAAATTAATTTTTTTAATTAAAAATTTTTTTAAAAAAATAAAAAAATTAAAAAAATACTGGACAAATGTTGAAAAATAGTGTATAATAACTAAGTAATTTAAAAACACAAAAAAAGTGTGAGTATTAAATTCAATCAAATAAAATTTGGAGGTTTGATAATATGTCAAAAAAAGAATTCGTTGATGCTTATGCAAAAGCAACAGGAGAAACTAAAAAAAGAGCTGAAGAATTAGTAAATCAATTTCTTGAAACAGTGGAAGAATCTTTAGTGAAAGGTGAATCTGTTCAATTTGTTGGATGGGGAACATTTGAAGTAAAAAGAAAGAGCAGCAAGAACTGGAATTAACCCTCAAACTAAAAAAAGAAATTCAAATACCTGCAAAAAATGTAGTTAAATTTAAAGTAGGTAAAAAAATTAGCTGATAATGTAGCAAATGCTAAATAATTTTTTTAAAAAGGCTATTTTTGATGTGACAGCGGTCATTGAAAAAAATAGTCTTTTCTTAATTTTGAGAAATAAAATATATGAAAGAAGATAAGTATGTTAATAATTTATAATTTAATAAGATTTTTTTATATTTAGTCATAATGATATTGGCATTGTTTAATAAAAAAATTGCTTATATTTTTTTCAAAAACTCGACTATTTCAAAAAAATTTCAAATGAAAATTTTTTTGGAAAAAAAGATGAGAAATCTATTTTAATTCATTTGTCATCAGTTGGAGAATTTAATTTATCGGTTGAACTAATCGAAAAAAAATTTTTATTAAGAAATGAAAAAAATAGTTATTTCAGTTATGACAGATACAGGATTTTTCAGTGATTAATAAAAAAAATATGGAAATAATAAAAATGTGAAAAATTTTTGTATTTTTCCTCTTGATGATTTTTTTGCTTTTAAAAAAATTTATAAAAAAATATAAAATAAAAAAAGACAATTATTATAGAAACTGAGATTTGGATTAATCTATATTATTTGGCGGCAAAGTTTGGAGAGTTATTTGTTGTAAATGGCAGACTTACCGATAAAAAAATGAAATCTTACAAAAAGTTTAGCTGGTTTATAAATTCAAGTTTAAATAGAGTTAAAAAAATTTTTGGTGCAAAGCGAAAAAGATGCGTCGAGATATGAGAGTTTAAAAAAATAAAAAAATGAAAAAAAATAAAAGTTTTTAAAAAAATTTAAAAATATTCGATAAAAATATGACATTCTTTTCTGAAGAAAAGAAAAAAATAAATATTTTTGAAGAAATTTTTGGACAAAAAAATAAAAAAATAATAGTTTGTGGAAGTACGAGAGAAAGTGAAGAAAAAAATTTGGCTTGAAGTTTTAAAAAAATAAATAAAAAAAATGAATATCAGCTTGTGTTAGTTCCTAGACATTTGGAGCGGATAAAAAAAGTGGAAGAAGAAATATTAAAACTATTTCCACGAGAAAGTTATTCATTGCTTTCAAATTTTGAAGTTTGGAAAAATTTAAAAAAAACTGAGATAGTTATTGTGGATAAGATGGGAGTTCTTACAGATTTTTATCAAATGGCGGATTTTGTGTTTGTCGGTGGAACGCTTGTAAATATTGGCGGACATTCGATTTTAGAGCCACTTTTTTATGGAAGAAAGCCGATAATTGGGAAATATTTCCAAAATATTGAAGAGATTGTAAATGATGCAAAAAAACTTAATTTTGTGGAGATTGTGCAAAATGAAGACAAAATTATTGATTATTTAAAAAAAGAAGAAAAAAAATAAATACAAAAAGAATTTTTTTGAAAAAAATAACGAGATAGATAAAATAATTAGTGAGATATTTTTAATTTGGAGTGTGATTTATGGATAATAAAAAAGAAAAATAAATTGAGAGAAAAAGCAAATTAAAAGCTGACAAAAAAATAAAAAAATCTTGTCAAAAGAAGAGCTTGAGAGAAGAGAAAAAAAATAAAAATAAACGATGAATTTAAAAATAAAAAAATTATAAAAAAAGTCAAATCATAAACGAAAAAAAGAAATTTGGAAATATTTTTTTGAAAAACCTAAAAAAATTATAACAAATATATGTGTGAAATGTTGGATTATCCTGAATATTTAATGTATGACAACGAAAAAGTAAATGAGTTTCGTGGAAAATGGAATAAGTTTTTTTAAAAATGAAAATGACATATATTTGGAAATCGGTTGTGGAAGTGGGAATTTTACAGTTCAGAATGCGCAAAAATTTCCAGATAGAAACTATATTGCACTTGAATTGAGATTTAAAAGACTTGTTTTGGGAGCAAAAAAAGCAGATAAAAGAAATTTAAAAAATATACTTTTTGTGAGAAAAAGAGGGGAAACAATTTTAGAATTTTTTGGTGAAAAGGAAATTTCGGGAGTTTATATAAATTTTCCAGATCCTTGGGAAGGTGAAGAGAAAAAAAGAGTAATTAGTGAAGATTTGTTCAAAAAATTGGATGTTGTGTTAAAGTCAAAGGGGAAATTATTTTTTAAAACGGATCATGAACAGTATTACAGAGATGTTTTAGAATTGGTTGAAAATCTTAAAAATTATGAGGTTATTTATCACACAGATGATTTGCACAATTCAGAAAAAGGCGGATCAAAAATATAAAAACAGAATTCGAGCAGATGTTTTTTTAAGTAAACATAATATGAACATTAAATATATTGAAATTCAAAAAAATTAAAAAAATAAAGTTTATTTTTTTCGAAAAGAATTTTTGATTGATTTTAACAAAATAAAAAAATTTTTCTTGAATATTTGTGAAAAATAATAGTATAATAACAGTTAGGAAGGTTTTTTAGATAATTTTTGTTAGAGAAAAATAAATCTGGAGGTTTTTTTATGAAAAAAATAAAAAAAGAAATTAATTTTAATAAGTAGTTTGATAGTGGGAATACCACTTTTGGCAGTTAGTACAAATGCGATATTGAAACAGGCGAGAGATAATTATTATAAAGAGCAAAGAATAAAGATGGAATTGGAAAAAGCACAGCAAAAAGCGCAAAGGGAACAAGAGTTGGCACAACAAAGAGCACAAAAAGAAAAATTGGCAGCTCAAGAGAGAGAACAGATGGAAAGTAATAAAAAAGATATAAAAATTGTTGATAATAAACCGGAAAAACAAAAAGATGTTGCGCCAAAAGTACAGAAAAAAATGACTTCACAAGAAAAAGATAATGAAAAAGTAAAACAAGTTATAGCAAATGTTAGAAAAGAAGTAAAACCTGTGGTTGCTTATGAACCTGTGTCAAATGTTGTGGCAAAATCTGAACTTACAGCAAAGGATCGTGCAAGAGCTCGAAAAGCGTTAAAAGAAATAAGAGCAGAATATTTTGCAAAAAATAAATCTCAGAAATTGAAAAATAATGAAACGCTTATAGTAAAAACAAGCAATGAAGGTATTGAAACAAAAAAAATATTCTAATGCAGAAATTCAAAAAGTTTTTAAAAAGAAATAAGAGCGAATTATAAGAAATAGGAGTTTTAAAGTACATTTTTAAATATTAGTTTAAGATGTACTTTTTTTATTTTTTAAATAAAATTTTCAATTTTTATAAAAAAACTTGAAAAAAATTTTTTTAAAAATGTATTATTATATATTAGCAGTTAAAGACAAAGAGTGCTAAAAAAAGATATACAATATTTTAGGAGGCAAAAAAAATGAAAATTAAACCATTGGGAAAAAGAATTTTGATAAAACAAACTGAACAGGAAGAAGTGACTAAAAGTGGAATTGTACTTCCAGGAACAGCTTCAAAAGAAAAACCTATAATTGGAGAAGTTTTGGCAGTTGGGAAAAAGATTGAAGAAGTTTCTGTCGGAGATAAAGTTATTTTTGAAAAATATGCTGGGACTGAAGTTAAAGATGGAGAAGAAACTTATTTAATTTTTAGAAAAAGATAATGTACTTGCCATTGTTGAATAAATAGAGGCATTTAATATTTGAATTTTCGATATATAATAAATAATTTGGAGGAAAATAAAATGGGAAAAATAATAAAATTTAATGAAGAAGCAAGAAAATCGCTAGAAGTGGGTGTAGATACACTTGCAGATGCTGTAAAAATAACACTTGGACCAAAAGGAAGAAATGTAGTATTAGATAGAGGCTTTGGAGCACCAATGATTACAAATGACGGTGTTACAATTGCAAAAGAAATTGAATTAAGTGATCCAATCGAAAATCTTGGAGCACAAATTGTAAAAGAAGTTGCAACAAAGTCTAACGATGTGGCAGGAGATGGAACAACTACGGCTACAGTTCTTGCTCAAGCTTTAATAAAAGAAGGACTAAAAATGGTTTCAGCAGGAGCAAATCCAGTATTTATCCGTCGTGGAATGGAACAGGCTTCAAAAAAAGTTATTGAAGAACTTTCTAAAAAGCTAAAAAAGTTGAAGCAAATGAAGAAATCGCACAAGTTGGAGCAATTTCAGCGGGAGATAAGGAAATTGGAAAATTGATTGCACAGGCAATGGAAAAAGTTGGGGAAGAAGGCGTAATTACAGTCGAAGAAGCTCGTTCACTTGACACAACTTTAGAAGTAGTAGAAGGAATGCAGTTTGACAATGGTTACTTGTCGCCATATATGGTTTCAGATTCTGAAAGAATGGTCGTTGAAATGGACAATCCTTACATTCTAATAACAGACAAAAAAATCTCAAATATGAAAGAATTACTTCCAGTTTTGGAAAAGACAGTTGAAACAAGCAGACCGATGCTTATAATTGCTGAAGATGTTGAAGGGGAAGCTCTTGCGACATTAGTTGTAAATAAACTTCGTGGAACATTAAATGTGGCTGCTGTAAAAGCTCCAGCTTTCGGAGATAGAAGAAAAGCTATGTTACAAGATATAGCAATTTTAACAGGTGGAGAAGTTATTTCAGAAGAAAAAGGAATAAAATTAGAAGAAGCTGATATTACATTCTTAGGACAAGCTAAAAAAGTTAGAATTACTAAAGATAATACAGTAATTGTGGACGGAATGGGTGATAAAGCTGAAATCAGCGCAAGAGTTGGACAAATTAAAAATGCAATTTCGGAAACTTCGTCTGACTATGACAGGGAAAAATTACAGGAAAGACTTGCAAAACTTGCGGGTGGAGTTGCAGTGATAAAAGTTGGCGCTGCGACAGAAACTGAAATGAAAGAGAGAAAACTTAGAATTGAAGATGCATTAAATGCTACAAAAGCGGCAGTTGAAGAAGGAATTGTAGCTGGAGGTGGAACAGTTTTAGTTGAAATTGCAAATGCGATTGAAGACTTTAAATTAGCTGGTGAAGAAGGATTAGGAGTAGAAATTGTTAAAAAAGCTCTATTTGCACCACTTAGACAAATTGTTGTAAATGCTGGAATTGATGCTGGAGTTGTGCTTGAAAAAGTTAAAAATTCTGAAAATGGAATAGGGTTTGACGCTGCGAAAGAAGAATATGTAGATATGGTAAAAGCTGGAATAATTGATCCAGCCAAAGTAACTCGTTCAGCAATTCAAAACGCTGTTTCAGTATCTTCAGTTTTACTTACAACAGAAGTTGCAGTTGCTAATGAAAAAGAAGAAGCACCAGCTGGTGGAATGCCAGGAGGAATGGGAATGCCGGGAATGATGTAAAAATTTTAAAAATATAAGATTAGGATGTTTAAAGATTAAAAATAAACTACACTCTTTAATTTAGGTGTAGTTTTTTTTTATATATTTCTAATTTCTTCTAAAATATTTTTTATATTCTCAGAATTAATTATAAGTTTTTTTTCTAAAATTGTATTTACAACTAAATCGACTTCGTCATCTTTTGCTCCCGAAAATAAAGCTAAAGTTCGAGCCTGTAATTTCATGTGTCCTTTTTGAATTCCAGTCGTGACAAGCGCCTTTATAGCGGCAAGATTTTGTGCAAGTCCAACCGAAACTATTATTTTAGCTAATTCTATAGCACTTGGATTTTTTAAAATATCAAAAGCTGCAGTTACACTAGGATTTAAACCGATTGAACCGCCGACACTTGCAACTGGCATAGGAAGTGTTAATTCTCCTTTTAATTTGTTAATTTTTTCATCAAAAGTCCAAGTTGTAAGTCCTTCATATTTTCCATTTTTTGCTGCAAAAGCATGTCCTGCTGCTTCGATTCCACGCCAGTCATTTCCAGTCGCAATAACTACAGCGTCAATTCCATTAAAAATTCCTTTGTTGTGAGTTGCTGCTCTATAAGTATCAATTTTAGCGAATTTAGAAGCTAAATCAATTTTTTTCGCCACATGATTTCCTCCAAGTAATTTGGAGTCTATTTCGCAAGTTGCAGTAACTAAAGATTTTGTCGCATAATTTGATAAAATTCCCATTAGTGCAGTTGAATTTGTAAGCTCTTCAAGCAGTGGCTTAATTCCTTCTAACATCGTGTTTAAGATATTTGCACCCATCGCTTCTTTTACATCAACAGTAAAATACACAACCAAAAATTCTTCAAAATTTTTTATTTCCAGACAAATTGCACCCCCACCTCGTTTTACAATTGATGGATAAGCTTCGTTTGCAATTTCTAAAATTTTATTTTCATTTTGCAAAATCAAATTTTTAGCTTTTTCAAAATCAATTATATCGTAAAGCGCAATTTCTCCAATCATTTTTCTATCTAGAGCAATTGTTTTAAAACCTCCGCATTTTGAAATGATTTTTGCTGCATAACTTGCAGCGGCGATTACAGACGGCTCTTCAGTGACCATCGGAACGGCATATTCTTTTCCATCAATTAAAAAGTTTGGTGCAATTCCCATTGGCAACGAAAAAGTTGCAATATTATTTTCGGTTATTTGATTTGCGATTTCTAGCGGCAAATTTTCATTTTCAAGAAGTATTTTTTTTGTATTTTTATCCAAGAAATCATTGTTTTCTAGCATTTCAATTCTTTTCAATTCTTTTCTTTTTTTGAAATCCAAGCCAATTTTTTTCTTTTTCCTGTTCCTTTTTATTTTTTTATCCATTTTAATAACCTCTTTTTTTATAAATTCGTTTATGATTTTTCAATTTTTTTCCAAATAAAAAAAGACTGTTATCTTGTAGTAAGTTAATGCTATTTCCATATTCGTCAAGTTCTATTTGTTCAAAAAACATTTTTTCATATTCAGAAGTGCTAAGTCTTTTTCTTTCGTCAAAATCTTTTATTCTGTCGTTTATCAACTGATTTTTAAATCCATCAACAAGCGTAATACTAAAAATTTCACAAACTGCACCGCTTCCGTAACTATACATTCCAATTACATCACCTGCTTTTAAATTTTGACAATTTTCAAGTAATGAGAGCAAACTTAAATAAAGAGAACCTGTGTAAATATTCCCAATTCGTTTGCTGTAAACTATTGAAGAATAGAAATTATCTAAAAATACAGCTTTTTTTTCTTTTGTCAAATTTTCAGTTTCAGAAAAAAGTGAATTTAATCCTTTTAATCCAAGTTTTGGAAAAGGTAAATGGAAACAAAAGGCGTTAAAATCAAGTAAATTTTTGTTGTGGCGTTTTTTGTATTCGCAAAAAGTTGTAGTAAGGCAATCCAAATATTGTTTTGAAGAAAAATGTCCATCAACAAATGGAAAGTCGGCATAATTAGGACGCCAAAAATCCATTATATCTCTCGTCTGACAAACACTATCATCATTTAAAACAGCAATTTTAGGATCTTTTTTTATAAGCAGTGCTACGCTTCCTGCACCTTGAGTGGATTCTCCAGCAGTACCAATACCATATTTAGCGATGTCCGAAGCTATAACTAAAACTTTTGACTCAGGATTTTTTAAAATATGGTTTTTTGCAAAATTTAGTGCAGCGGTTGCGCCATAACAAGCTTCCTTTATTTCAACGCATCTCGCAAAAGGTTGAATTTCAAGTAAATGATGAATAAAAACCCCAGAAGATTTGCTCTGGTCAATTCCCGATTCCGTTCCAACTATTATTAAATCAATACTTTTTTTATCTTCTTTGTTCAAAATTTTTTCTGCAGCACTAGCTCCCAATGTCACAATATCTTGAGTAATTGGAGCAACGCACATCTCACTTTGCAGTAATCCTTTTGTAAACTTATTTTCGTTTTGTTCTCTAGAAACCGCTAAATCTCTGATATCCAAAAAGAAATTCGGCATTGCAAATCCAATTTTATCTATTCCGATTTTCATATAAAATCCACCCTTCTATCGTTATTTAATATTCTAAATTTTAATTTTTTACTAAATAATTTTATAGTTATTTATTATATTTTACTACAAAAAAATGAAATATCAAATATAGATAGAATAAAAAAATTTTTTTAGAAATAGAATTTTTTTAAATAAAAAAATTTCTGAAACTGCAAATAAAACAGCTTTTCCACTCAATGAAACTCGATCTTTTTCTCTATCTAATTTGCAATAAAGAATTCCTGTCCGTTTGGAAGCTTGAAATGCGACAATTTCATTTTTTCCCAATTTATCTGACCAAAGTGGTACAAGATGACAATGTCCAGAGCCACAAACAGGATCTTCGGCAACATCCAATTTTGGTGCAAAGGAACGAGAAATACAATCAAATTCTGAGTTTTCATCAGCTTTAGCCGTAATGTGTAAAAGAAGTCCGTCAAGCAATTTAATTTTTTCCAAATTTGGCTCAAACTTTTCCACAAGTTCTGAATTTTCTAAAACACAAACTAAATCCCTGTCAATAAAGACTTCTAGCGGTTTAACTCCAATCGCATCAATTATTTCTTCCGTAATTTCAACATATTTTAAGTCGTAAGAAGGAAAATTCAATTCAAATAATTCTCCTTTTTTATGAACAGTTAAATCACCACTTAATGTGTCAAACACGATTTTATCAATATTTTTTTCATAAAAATTAGTTATCACAAAAGCTGTCGCCAAAGTAGCATGTCCACAAAGGTCGATTTCTCCGCCAGGAGTGAACCAACGCAATCTATATTTTTTATTTTCCTTCACAGCAAAAGCCGTCTCTGACAAATTATTCTCTCTCGTAATCGAAAGCATTAAGTTGTCACTTATCCAAGAATCCATAATACACACAGCAGCAGGGTTTCCTTTGAAAACGGTATCTGTAAAGGCATCTACGATATATTGCTTCATATTTTTCCTTTCTGTTTATTTTAAAATAAAATTTAAAAAATTAGTTTTGAATACTTCAGGATATTGTATAGTAAAATGGGAAAAAATTCAAGGTTTAAATGAATTTTCGCTTACAATGCTATAAATCACAATTGAGGAATTGCAATGGGAGGAAACAGGGATATTATAAAGAAGCCTTGAAAAAAACAAATAAAAAGAATTTTTTTGAAATTTATTAAATAGACTTGAATTTTAAGAAAATTAAATATTCAAATTTAGAAATTAAAATTAATAGAAAACTCCACTCTAAAAACGAATGGAGTTTTTTTATTTTTCTTTATTTTTAAATTTATAATACAAAAATGTTTCTATTAAATTAAAATGGAATCAGACCAATTTGCTACTTATGTGACATTTACAATACAAAATGTTCCTATTAAATAGACATATCAAGAAATAATTGAATTATTATCAAGTAAATTTACAATACAAAATGTTTCTATTAAATATTTTTTTAAATTATTATTTTTGGACTGGTATGAGAACATTTACAATACAAAAATGTTTCTATTAAATTACTACATTTAAGATAAAAGCCATTGAATGAACAACAATTTACAATACAAAATGTTTCTATTAAATAATTAAAACCATATAAAAATAGTAATTGAAGATTTAGATTTACAATACAAAATGTTTCTATTAAATGTTTGGAAGGATTGATATGAGAAAAAAATTAAGAATAATTTACAATACAAAAATGTTTCTATTAAATGTAAAAATTTTTCAAAATAATGTAGCATATTTGAATTAATTTACAATACAAAATGTTTCTATTAAATTATATTGCCACCTCTAACTTTTAATTTATAATTATTATTTACAATACAAAAATGTTTCTATTAAATAGAGATAAGAAATAATAATTATACAAAAATTAAGACAATTTACAATACAAAAATGTTTCTATTAAATAAAAAAATAGAGTTATATTAGTTATTAACCATATTAAATTTACAATACAAAATGTTTCTATTAAATAAAGAATAAAGATAAGATTAAGAAAGACTTATCTTTATTTTACAATACAAAAATGTTTCTATTAAATCTAATATTTTACAAATATCATTTAAATTAAAATAATTTACAATACAAAAATGTTTCTATTAAATAAAAATATTCCAATCTTATGAAAGTATGATTTTTGAGAATTTACAATACAAAATGTTTCTATTAAATAAAATATTCCAATCTTATGAAAGTATGATTTTGAGAATTTACAATACAAAAATGTTTCTATTAAATAGAAATTGTTTTTGTGAATAATATTATAACACGAAAAATTTACAATACAAAATGTTTCTATTAAATAATTATAGGTGATGTGAAAAAAACTGGAAACAGCAAAATTTACAATACAAAATGTTTCTATTAAATTGGTTACACATACAACACGACAGCAAGGAAACAGCTATTTACAATACAAAATGTTTCTATTAAATACTATCATATACTACTTTCGTGTATATTGTAGTGATATTTACAATACAAAATGTTTCTATTAAATATGAAACTGTAAATAATATCAATTACACAATAATATTATTTACAATACAAAATGTTTCTATTAAATCGAAAGGACTTTTTGACTTTAATGTTAAGTCTACCAGATTTACAATACAAAAATGTTTCTATTAAATTAGTAATAAACTTATTACTAAAGAACTAACATTGAAATTTACAATACAAAATGTTTCTATTAAATTGGGAAAACGATGTAATTACTGAAGTTGGAATAAATATTTACAATACAAAAATGTTTCTATTAAATAGTATCTTCCTCAAACTACCTATATAGTATACCATTTTTTTCCTCATTTTTGTCGATACCAATATTTTTTTATATTTTTTTATCAAGAATTTCTTTTTTTATCTTTTTTATATAACAATCAAAAAAATCCAATAAAAATCGATATTACCGAAAAATCTGTCGATGTATTAGCTTTTTTTAGTGTTATTACAGATCGACAGATTTTTGTTTAAAAAGAAATTTGAAGTTTTATCATCTTCGATTCCCCAAAAATTCTTTTTTTCTAGCCATTTTTTTCTTGACGAGATTTTAAAAATTATTAAAGAATCCTTATCTTTGCGAATAAATTTTCCTAGTTCTATATTTAATTTTTTTAATAATACTGGTGTTATCTCGCCTTCAAATACTGATTTTTTTGAACATTTGTTAAATATTTTTTTACAAGTTTTAAATATATTTCTGGAAATTCTGGCTCCATTTTTCATCAGAAAAGAATGTCATAAACTAAAATTATATACATATTACCACCATATTTTTGAATCCTTCGTATTTTTTTATCTTCTAATAAATGTTTTACTAACTTGTATGCTTCTAACCTCATTAAATGACGATAAGAAACTTTTCGATTTAAATCTCTGTGTTTTATCGTTGTTTCTAATCGTTCGTTAAAAGTTTTCAAAATTAATTTTTGAGCATTTTCTTTCATGTAGAAATAGTTTGAATCTTTTACAAAATCTTTTTCTGTTATCATTTTTTTATTCAATAATGAAAAAATAATTCTATCTGCTAGAAGTGGCTTAAATACTTCGGAAATATCAAGTGATAAAGAAAATCTTCTTTCACCAACGCTATGTAAATAACTTATGGTTGGATTCAGTTGGCTCACATAAATTTCTGACAAACAAGCTGTATAAACCAATGTATTCAAAAAGGAAATCATTGTATTAATCATATTGTCAGGCGGTCTTTTTACTCTTTTCTCAAAATTTATTTCTTGATTTACAATAGTATTCCACGCAGTATAGTAAATACGGCGAATACTTCCCTCTATTCCCATTAATTCTTCAACATTTTCTGTTCGAAAAATTCCTTTTCTAAGTGCTTTAATATCTATTATTTCTGACTCCAATTCTTTTCCACGCTCTTGATAATATCTCAAATTTCGCAAAATGTTTGTACTTGCTGCATCAATTATTAATTGTGCCAATTCAATTCTTTTTTTATTATCCGTATAATTTTTCAACTTGTTTTTACAAAAAGTTTTTCCAGAAACATTTGATTCTTTTTGGATAAAAATGTTCCTGTGTAAAATCCATAGTAATTAAAAAAACGTGAACTGGAATCTTATTTTTGTGCTAAATAATTTAGAGCTTTTTGTATTCAATGAAATTTCTCCAAATAGATAAATATCACGAGTAACTTCGATTTTTTTATATCTTTAAATCTTCCATCCGCTGCAGTAATTCTAATAACATTATCTTTTTCGTTTTAATTCTCCATTTGAAAAAAATGAAATAACTTTCTGACATTATGAATCCTCCTTTCCACTAGTTTTTTTGTAATTTGATTTTTTTGGTAACTTATAATTTTAAGTAATTTTTTTATAGCTTTTAAGCAATTTTTAAAAAAATATTTTTCAAATAAATTTTTATTTTTTTAGAAAATTATCAAATATAGCAAAAATTCATAGTAGGAACATTGTTTACATATTTTTTTCATTAATTACAGGAGGAATTTTTGTCATCTAAACAAATTTTTTTCAATATCTTTTAAAAATATCCTTTAATATTTTTTTCATCTTCCGATGTCAAAAAAACACCTCTTTACGCTCTTTAACCACAGGATAATCAATGATACCTTTTTTTCAATATCAATTCCTCTTTGCTTTAAAAAAATAAATATAATACTTTACTTGCCAAATAGCTGCTTCTTCAATAGATTTACTTTTTTTAACCTCATGAATAACTTTCCAATGCCTAATAAAATCAATATTTACAGTTTCTTCTATCATTATTTGTTTCGTTTCCAAGTTATAACTATTTTCATCAATCAATTTCCCCATTTGAACATTTTCATTCTCTTCTTCAAGATTAATATTTCGTGAGTTATACCACAACTTTCGTTTGCAAACAAAATAATAGTTTATTATCAATCCTGTTATTTTTCATTTTGTATCGCCTTCTTTTACTAATCTTTAATATTATTTTTTTATATTAAAAAGTATACCGTTATTTTTTTCTATTGTCAATATTGTTGTAGTTTTTCTCTTATATTTATTATAATTTTTTTAATTTTTTTCAAATATTTTTCAAGATCTTTTTTTCAATTATTTTTTTATAATACACAAACCATCCAGTTTCCCATCTTTTTTTGTACACATAATCTAACTAAATCTTCTTCATCCTGAATATTATTTTTTTGTAATAATGTCATGAGTTTCTTTATTTATAATAAGTCCGTTATCTTCTTCTAGCTGTAAATCTGGATAAATAGCAACACTTCGGATATGTGAAAAATTCTGCTGTCTTTAAATTTAATGGTTTTCGAGTTAATTCATCAACTGTTATATTGTATTTTTTTATTCTTCGTTTTTTTCAATTTTTTTCTTTGATCTTCAATATTTTTCATAATATCTTGCTCTTAATACTTCAGCTTTATTTGAATCTCTAATAAAAACAATACAACTTCTCAGAATATCTAATATAATCCCTTTTTTTCTAAATGTCGGAGTAGCATTAAAAAAACAACGGATATAAGATTGACAAAATCAGTTCCTGATATATAATCTGAAATAGGAAGACCTATCAAAAGCAAGATAATAATTTACCAATTCTTTTTTTATACGTGCTAATTTAGGTAAATATTGATATTTAATCCAAACTATTCCTCTCTTATCAAGAAAAAGCACCTTTAATCCAAGCATTTTTCAATAGAATTAACCCATGTTTTATTCAATTCTCCATAATTAATTTCTCTTATAATGTGTTCTAATTCATCAAGTTTTATTAAACTTTTACTAATTTCATATTTCATTTTCTAGTCATCCCTTTGTATAAATTTTTCTAACGATTGCATTGCTTCTGCTGCTTTTAGGGTGTCTACAAATATCAGGATGTATTTTTTTACAATTTGTTTATACCATTTATTAGCTTTTTTCATCAGTATAAAGATCATAAGACACCTCTAAAAAAAATCCATCTGTAATTTCCCATTCAATTCTACAAGATAAAAAAATATTTTGAAATTTCATCTTTAAAAATACATATCCTCCTGTACCTTTGGTAAAATATTTTTTTCATACAAAATTTTTCCAAGAACGTGCAGTTACTTTTTTTATTTAAAATCTTCGCAACATTCTCTTTAGCTTCTTTAAATATTTTTAAATTCTTTTTTTCAAATCTTCAACAGAACTTATATTATAAATATCTTTCATACTGCTCTCCTCATCCAACTTCTTTTTTTAAAATTTTTATTTATTCAATAAGATCCTGATACTTTCCATCAAAAACTTATTATTTCTCGCCTCTTTTTCTAGCATCTTTTTCTAAAATCTTATTTTTTTCAACAACAATTTTTTTATTTTTATTTAAGTGAAACATACTCTTTAAAAACTCATATTTCTATATTTTTAATTATACCATATAAAAAAACATATTTCAAAAATTAAAAGATATTTAATAAACATTCAAAACTTATTATTTGAAGACTAGGCAACACCATTATTATTTAAAAAAATTAAATATAGAACTAGGAAAATTTATCTACAAAAAAACAAGATTTCTTTAATAATTTTTAAATTATATCAAGAAAAAAATAACTAAAAAAATAATTTTTAGGAAATCGAAGATGATAAAATTTCAAACTTCTTTTAAAACAAAAATCTGTCGACCTGGAATAACACCAAAAAGCCGGAACACCGACAGATTTTTTTGTAATATCGATTTTTACTGGATTTTTTTGACTGTTATATAAAAAAATAAAGAGAAATTTTTGGGTAAAAAAATATGAAAAAAATTGGTATCGACAAAAAAATGAGGAAAAAGTGGTATACTATATAGGTAGTTTGAGGAAGATACTATTTAATAGAAACATTTTTGTATTGTAAATTTTATATTCATGAGCAATTTTTTTATCCAGTTGGTTTTTATTTAATAGAAACATTTTGTATTGTAAATGGAGTACATTTAGAAACTACTCAAAGTTTACTAATTATTTAATAGAAACATTTTGTATTGTAAATCAAAATAATCAAAGATATTATTTTTTTATGAATTAAATTTAATAGAAACATTTTTGTATTGTAAATATACTGGAATATCCTTCTTATCTAAAAAAATAACATATTTAATAGAAACATTTTTGTATTGTAAATTGTAAAAATTGCAATCAAGGTATCTCTACTTGCTCTATTTAATAGAAACATTTTTGTATTGTAAATAGAATGGTTATATTTGGTATGAATTATGTAATGTGTAAATTTAATAGAAACATTTTGTATTGTAAATAAACTTTTAATTCTGACCTGTTCAATTCAATAAACTATTTAATAGAAACATTTTTGTATTGTAAATAGTAAAGTTATATATCAATATATAACAAACTCTAAATTTAATAGAAACATTTTTGTATTGTAAATAGAAAATCGAAAAAGAACAGTTGGAACAAGTACATTATTTAATAGAAACATTTTTGTATTGTAAATACATCTGTAATATCTTTCAATGTATTTCCAGTCAATATTTAATAGAAACATTTTGTATTGTAAATGGCAAAAAAATATTTTTTTGTGACGGCTTATTTGTAGCTATTTAATAGAAACATTTTTGTATTGTAAATCTACACAATGTACTATTAAACTTTTTAAAAATTAAAAAAATTTAATAGAAACATTTTTGTATTGTAAATGTCTTTTTCTAGCGGATTTTCCTGCTTTTTCTTTAGATTTAATAGAAACATTTTTGTATTGTAAATGTATGACGGAGTAATCAGGGCCTTCTGGAACTCCGAAAATTTAATAGAAACATTTTGTATTGTAAATAAATGTATATAAACAATCTACTGTATTACTTAACATAGATTTAATAGAAACATTTTTGTATTGTAAATACTTCTGTCAAAGTTCTTATTTTTTTAGGAAGTAGTCATTTAATAGAAACATTTTTGTATTGTAAATAGTACCAAAAAAACACATTTTGTTTTTTTAAGCACTCTGATTTAATAGAAACATTTTGTATTGTAAATTTCTGTTCCATCATTATTCAATACTATTGGACTTACTTTAATAGAAACATTTTTGTATTGTAAATGTTACCTTGTCTTATAATATAAACTATTTCTTTTTTTATTTAATAGAAACATTTTTGTATTGTAAATAATATATACAATTCACAACTTGAATAATCTAAAAGCAATTTAATAGAAACATTTTGTATTGTAAATTTGACAGTTAAGGATAATGTGCAAACTGGGTATGGAATTTAATAGAAACATTTTTGTATTGTAAATCTTCTTTTTGAATTGATTTAGCCCATTTTATTTGTTATTTAATAGAAACATTTTTGTATTGTAAATTTTTTTATTAAACTTTTGAATCTTTTTCCATGCTTTTTATTTAATAGAAACATTTTTGTATTGTAAATCTCAAATTGAAGAAAGAAACAAGATAAATTCTGTAATTTAATAGAAACATTTTGTATTGTAAATCTCAATCGAGATTTTTGCATTTGACAGTGATTTGATTGAATTTAATAGAAACATTTTTGTATTGTAAATGCACCTACAGAGAATTGTCCTTTAGTGTTATATGCAATTTAATAGAAACATTTTTGTATTGTAAATATTCAACTCGATAAATTCAACCATTTCTTTGTCATTATTTAATAGAAACATTTTTGTATTGTAAATAAAGTTTCAATGATTTTTAAAATATGCAAATTCTGACAATTTAATAGGAACATTTTTGTATTGTACTCAATTTTTATTTGAAATTGCCAAAATGAGAAAAGGTATTGATACTATGCTTTATTACGTTGAAAAAGCATACAAAGAAGACAGAACATACCAAAATGGAATTGATGTTATAAATAACAATTTAAAAGAAATCGAAAGATTATCTAAAAAAGACGAAACTGCTTATATCGAAAAAATAAAAGCAGAATTAAAAAGATTAAAAGTTATTGTTAATGAAAATAATTCCCTTCAACAAAAAATGGATTTTGAAGAACCATTTGAAGTTGGGCATACTTATACTGAAGATGGGAAAAAATACATCGTGAAAAAAGCTTGGAGGGATAGAGTCGCAGACGCTTTGAGTTTTGGCGGATGTGAAGATAACCAACTTTGCTATTTTGCATTAGTGGAAGAGATAGAAAATTCTGGAAATGAAGTTGAAGAATTAGAGTTATCGGAAAAAAAGAAATTGAAAAAAAATAAAAAGATACTACGATAATTATGATGAAAAAGAAGTTGAACTTTATATTGATTTTGTTAAAAGAAATAAAAAAATATTGTAAATGAATATAGAAGTGAGAAAGATAATCATATAAAAAAATATCTCATTTCTTGAGAGATTACAAACTTTGCAATTATAAAAAAATCTCGATTTATTTCTTTTTGAGAGAGAAAGTAAATGAAAAAAATGAGTTATGATGAAGTTTTTTTGAAAAAAATAAAGAAAAGAATTCGATGTAGTTTTTTTAAATTAAGCAATGCAAAAAGTTTTATTATAAATATGAAAAGCGAAAAAAAGAGTTGTAAAAATCAACTCTTGAGAAGTTTTTGAAAAAAATATAAAAAAAGGAAATGATCTAAAAAAACAACTGAAGCATTAAAAAGGATCATATTAAATTTAGAAAAAAATAAAAATATTTTTATAAAAAAAGTCATGACTTTTAATATAAAGTATAGTATAATTATATCAAAAAAAGGAAGTGAAAAGGTTGTAATGGCAAAAGAAAAATAAAAAAATGCTGGAAATAAAAAGAAGTAACAATCACAATCAACTTGTTTATTTTTCAGCATTATAACAAAGTTTTCTAAATAGAAAACAGGTTTGAGGGATAGCCACCCTCCACCCGTAACCATTATAGCACAAAAATATGAAAAAAGAAATAAAAATCGGAAAATCAAAAAAATAAGTTTTTGAAATCAGAAAAAAACGACGTTAAAAAGAAAAAAAATATCAGCTTTGATTGTAATTTTAATTATCGTACTGCTGATATACATATTTAAAAAAATAAAATTTGGAGGAAATAAAAAAATGATGAAAAAAATTAAATTATTGGAATGTGAAAGAATACGAGTCAGAAGAAGATAAAAAAGAGTGTGAGGACGCTTAGGACAAAGATATTGAATTGAGAGAGTTGACAAGTATGGAAGAGTTTATGATGAAGCTAATACATACATTGCAGATGTACCAAGAAAGTTCAGAATATTAAAAATAACAGTTTTAAATTTAAAAAAAGTGAAAAAAATAAAGGGCAGACCAAAAAAATCTGCTCTTTTTTTCTTTATTGTCAATTTCAATTTTAACTTTTAGAACTCTAAGATCTTGAATTTTTCAATTCTTTAAGTTCTGAGATTTTAACTTCTCTTAAATTTTCAATATTTTTTTATATAAATTTTTGATTTTTATTTCTTTTATTTTGCTCCATTGGGTTTTAAGAATAATTGTGCAAAATATCTCACAGATTGTTAAAAATCGCTTGCGTAATTTACACATAATACATAAGCGATTAATGGAAGTGTTGTATTTATTGCAATTTACAAAAAAACAAACATAATGTATTGTAAAGCTGTGATTAGCAAATGCACTCGCTAAATCAAATCTAGATTTAATAGAAACATTTTTTTAATATTTTTTTGTAACAAATGTTTGACATCTATCATTATTCATTTAAAAAAATAAATAACTGATATTGACAAATTTAAAGTATGAGTTATACTAATATTAATACAAGAAAGGAATTCTAAAAATGAAATTTGGAAATACAAAAATAAAATTTAAATTTAGAATTGGTTGGAAGGAAGCAACTAGAAAAAGAAAAAGCTTTTATGGGATTTTTAACTTGGATTGTAATTTTGATTGTAAAGATATATTTTTTTAGATAGTTGTAAATTAATAAAAAAAGGGTGAATAAAATATGAGATTTAGAATTAATGTTGAATTAATTGAAGGAAACACATTTCCAGTTAATTTTAGGGTTAAAATTTTTGCATATGTTGAAAGTTGGGTTGAAAAGAATATGATAGGAAATTTTTGAAGAACTTTTTGACTCAGCAAAGCAAAAAAATTATACTTGGGCTGTTTATTTTTCATGCGATTAAGTTTGAGAAAGAACGAATTTTATTTTTTTAAATGAGAATGATAAAAGATTTATAATTAATTTTTTTCTATTTTTTTGATAATGTAGATAGTTTAAATATTTATAATGCTTTTTCTAGTATTAGATTTAAAGAATTTAAAATATCAGATGAAACTAAAGTTAGAATTACTAATATTTCAGTTGTTCAAAGAAAATTTGTAAAAAAAATAATATTGAATGTAAAAAAACATTGTCACCAGTAGTTTGTAGGGATCATAATAGAGAAACTGTGAAAGATAAGTATTATGTGGGTACAGATGAGGAATTTGTTTTGATTATAAAAAGAAATCTTTATTTGAGATTGAAAGAAATAATGGGGGAATATGTAGAAAAAGATATTGAAGATTTAGTGATAGATGCGAGTAAAACTAAAAAAGTAGTTGTTAAGCATTATGACAAAAGAAGTGCTGCTCAGAAGGAAAGTTCAGAAAAAGAATTTAAGGGAATACTTATTGACGCTTCAGTAGGAACAATAAAATTTGAAGGAAAAAGTTATCTTTTAGATTATATTTATAGTGCAGGACTTGGAAGTGTGACTGGAAGTGGATTTGGGATGCTTGAAATAATTTAGTGTGAGAAGGAAGAGAAATGAGTGACGGGAAAATAGAATTAAAATTAAAAGATTGGGCATATAACGCAGGGTTATTGGGATTTATTAATATACTTGAAACATCGGATGGAGAAGAAAAAGTAAGAAAATTTATTGATGATCAAAATAGATGTTTGAAATTTTCAAAAGAAGAATTGTTGGAACTTTTAGAAGATTTTGAATATAAATATTTTGATTTTTTTATAAAAAGATATGGGAAAACTTTAACTTATGGGAAAATTTTGGAGTTTGAGGAGTATATTGATGATTTTGAAAAATGAGAATCGAAAGATTGAAGAAATTGAAGAATTGAAAAAGAATAAACGAAAAAAATTGTTTTTTTAAAGAAAAATTAAAATCAAATTTAAAATCAAATAGTTATAAAGCGGCGTATGATTTTTATAAAAAAAAGATGGTAAAATTGAGATTGAAAAAAACTTGAAAAAGCATTGAAAAAAAGTAAAAGAACCAAAGAAAAATGAAGAAATAAGTGATAGTATAAATCAAGATATAAAAGACAATCTTAAAATTATGAAGGAAATTATTAATTTTTTTAAATTAAAGATTTCAAATAGAAGAGGTTACAGCAAAAAAATTATTTGGCTGCTAAAAAAATATTGCATATATTTTAGTAAATAATGCTTGGGATAATGTTTCATTTTTAAATAGAGGAAATGCTGCTAAAGATATTTATGAAGAATATAAATCGTATTTTGTTGATACTGCGAAAGAATATATTGAAATGGATAAATCAAAATTTAAATATAAATGTGCAGTTACAAATATGCCAATGAAAGATTTTGAGAATACTTTAGGATTTCTAAATAATACAGGATTTGATGTAAAGAGAAAACCTTCACATGTTTGGAATTTTGTAAATGATATTGCGGTTACTCCGTTGGCTATATTAATTTATTCGTGTGTTCCAGCAGGATTTGTGTATGGAGCAAGTAAGGGAATGTTTGTTAATGCTAATCATAGTATAGAACAGTTGGAGAGTATTAATAATGGTATGGCTAGTGAAATTTATAATGAAAATTTTAATGAAAAGAATATTAGTTTGTATAAAAATTTATTGAGAGAGATGCAAAAGAGAACGAATGAATCTAAATATGAATTATCTGATATACAGGTTGTTAAATATGAAAAATGAAACATATAGATTTACTTTTGTTGTCAAAAAAATATTTTTGCAGTTGTTAAATAAAAAAATAAATTAAGATTAGATAGATTGCTGGATAAATGGTATATTTTTAGATAGAAGATATTTTTTTATTTATATGATGTTACAATTTCGGAATTATTAAATAATGAAAATTTATTTTCTTTAATTAATAAATTGTGTCATTACAAAAATTTCTAAAGTGAAAGGAAATTATAATTTAAGAAATCTTGAGGATTTATTGCTGGTGAATCTTGAATATATTAGGAGGTTGAAAGAAATGGAGAAGGCTGAAAAAGAAGTCAAGAATAAAAAAGTTTCGCAAGAATTGGAAGAAAAGGATGTTTATTCTATTAGAAGAGATGGGATAGAATTTAGAAAAGCGTATCTTGGGAAAAGTGGAAATGATAAGAAATTAGGAAGTTTGTTATATAGATTACAAAATTCATTGAGAATAAAAGATGTGAATATGTTTATGGATACTTTGATTTCAGGACATTCTTATGCAGGAAGAAATGTTCATTATTTGTTTGGGAAAATTTTTACTGACGATGAAAATTTTCAAACACTGGGTCATGCTTTTTTGATAGGACTTTTGGGTGAAGATAAATTTGAAAAATTTGATGAAGAAAAAAATACGACAAAGGGAGATGAATAAATTATGGATAAAAAAGGATTGACTTTTACAGCAATTTTTTTAGCAGAAAGTGCAAATTATGGTGAAGGAATTGGAAATGTTGCTACGTTGAAGAAAATATCGAGAAATAGAGGAGAACAGTATACATATATTTCAAGACAGGCTATTAGATATAATATTGTTGAACAATTGGATGAAAATAAAGCGAATGTGAAAGCAGAAGGTAGTGGAGATAAAAAAGTTATTCAGTTTTCTGCAGAGACTACGATAAAAGATTATCCAGAATTGGATTTTTTTGGGTATATGAAAACTATTAAAGGTGATAATTCTAAAAATAGATCAGCGATAGTTAGACTTTCTAACGCAGTTTCGTTGGAAACATTTAAGGGAGATTTGGAATTTTTGACTAATAAAGGGTTAGTGGACAGAATTGATAGAAATGAAAAGGTTTTTCCAAATATTGCACAGGCGGAAATTCATAAGTCGTATTATAAATATACTGTTACGATTGATTTAGACAAAATAGGCATTGATGAATTGGATGAAATTGAAATAAAAAATGAAGAAAAAGCTAGAAGAGTAAATAAATTATTGGATACAATTTCGTTACTTTATAGAGATATTCGTGGAAGAAGAGAAGACTTGAAACCATTATTTATAATTGGTGGAGTTTATGATATAAAAAATCCATTTTTTGAAAATGTGGTTGATGTGAGAAATAATAAAATTTTGGTTGAAAAATTGATAAGTGGAATTTATGATTTTATTGAAAATGATACTGCTGCTGGAATTGTGAAAGAACAATTTGAAAAATGATACAGAAATTGAAACAGAATTAGCTAAAAAAATATTAAAGTTTTAAATGTTCCAGAATTTTTTTAAACAGTTGAAAAAAATAAAATTGACGAATATTATACAAAATAGGAAAAAAAGGAGGGAAAGTGCTTGAAATTTTAAAAAAATAAATTAAAATTGTCATGCACTAAAAAAATCTTTATGAAAGCAATAAAATTAAGATTATATCAAAATATGGCAAATTATAAAGTTGCAACCAGTTTTTCAGCTAAAAAGAAACTTATCCTCTTCCTCCTTATTCGACAGTTATCGGTATGGTTCATTCGCTTTTGTGATTTTTAAAGAGTATCATCCGATGAAAAATAAGTATTAGTGGAAATTATTTTTTTCAAAAAGTTAATGATTTATATACAAGATATGAGTTTAAAAATGGGAATTCTTTTGAAAAAGGAAGACATCAGATTGATGTGAATGGATTGGGTGTGAATAGAGGAGTTGCAACAACGGAATTATTAGTGGATGTAAATTTAATAATTCATATTATTCCAGAAAATCAATCTGAAGAATTTTTTTAAATTTAATTTTTGCGGCTTTTTAAATATCCAAGAGAGTATCCAAGTTTGGGGAGAAGAGAGGATATTGTTGTAATTGATGAAGTTAAAATTGTAGAAATTGAAAAAAAGAATTGGAAGAGGATATCGAGCTTAAAAAAAGGATATTTTTTTGCATATATTCCAGTAAATTTTTATTTCTGATTCTTCGGTAGAAGTGGGAAATTCAAGAATTTTTTGGAACAAGATATGAATTAACTAAAAAAATTATGTTTCTGAAAAATATTGGGAATAAGAAATCACCTAAAATGATAAGAATTTGGAATAAGGAAGAAGTAATTTATTCTTCAAATATTACAGCTTTAGAAGGAGAAATAGTTCCTGTTGATGAAGAAAATGATGTTGTATTTTTGTAAAATGTGATTTAAATGTCAGAAGAGAGGAAATTTTTAGATGGGAAATATTTTTTTAGCTAAATCTAATGGAGAAACAGTAGTTGAGCATACAAAAAAAATTAATACAGAATTTTTGAAAAAAATTAATAGAGTTGTATCCGAATATAGAAGTTGATAAAAGATTATTACTTTTTAGCTTGTATTTATCACGATTTAGGGAAAAATTAATGTAAAATTTCAATATAAAGTTTCAAATGAAAAAAACGAAAGAGTCTTTTTAAAAGAAAGATATGAAATTGATTTAAAAAAAGAATGAAATTCCACATGGTATCTTGAGTACAGCATTCATTAATAGTAACGAATTATTAAAAAGAAAATTTTTGATAAAGAGGATATAAAGATTTTGTCATATTCTGTTGCATTGCATCATGAAAGAGATATTTCTGAAATAGAAGATGAAGATTTTTAAGGAAGAAATAAAAAAATTGGAGCTTGAACTTAATGATTTTGAAACAGAATTGACTAGTTTGGAAAAATATTTATTTTGAGATTATTAAAAAAATTTATGGAGAGAAAAAAATATTCGATTTTTTTAAAAAGAGAAGATAATAATTTTTAAAAATAAAAAAATTGAGTAAGAAATATTATAAATTAAATGACAGAATTTATTCAGAAAAAAATGTATACGAAAAAAAGAAGAAACTCTTGAAATTTTTTTAAGAAATATGTCATGTTAAAAGGATTGTTAAATAAAATAGATTATGCAGCAAGTTCGTATACGACTATTGAAGAAAAAAATGATTTTTTAGAAATTGAGATGGAAAAATTTTTGGAAGATGTATTGAGAAAGGACAATCCTAAAAATGACTGGAATGCTTTGCAGAAATTTATGAAACAGCATAAAGATGAGAATGTAGTAGTTGTGGCACAGACAGGATATGGGAAAACAGAGGCTGGATTACTTTGGATAGGAAATAATAAGGGATTTTTTACATTGCCTTTGAGAGTGGCAATTAATGCAATTTATGACAGGGTTGCGAAAAATATTGTAAGAGAAAATGTAGAAAAGAGAATTGGTTTGCTTCATTCTGATTTTAGAGAATATTATACAGAAAAAAATTCTAAAGAAAATAAATTACTAAAAAATGAAGAATTATCAGAATATATAAATAAAACGAAGCAATTTTCACTTCCACTTACAATTTGTACGATAGACCAATTATTTGATTTTGTGTTTAGAGCTCCAGGATTTGAGTTGAAGGTAGCGACATTGTCTTATTCTAAGGTAGTTATTGATGAAATTCAAATGTATTCAGCAGATTTGTTGGCTTATTTGATTTATGGATTAAAATATATTACTGATTTTGGAGGGAAATTTGCGATAATGACTGCGACTCTTCCTGGGATTGTTACTTATTTGCTTGAAAAAGAAGGTGTAAAATTTGTTACGACAGAACCGTTTACGAATGATAAGAAAAGACATAGTTTAAAAGTGATGGAAGAAAGTATAAATGCAGAATTTATAAAAGGAAAATATAGAAATAATAAAATTTTGGTTATTTGTAATACAGTTAAAAAAGCAAAAAGAGATTTATGAAAATTTGGATATTCCGAAAGAGGAATTGAATTTGATACATAGTAGATTTATAAAAAGAGATCGAACAAATAAAGAAAAGGAAATCACTGAATTTGCGAATCCAAAGAGATTTAGAAAAGATGTTAAAAATAAAAGAGAAAAAGAGGGATTTCAAGAAAATGGAGTTTGGATTGGAACTCAAGTTTTAGAAGCTTCTCTTGATTTAGATTTTGATATTTTGTTTACAGAATTGTCAGATTTGAATGGACTTTTTCAGAGAATGGGGAGATGTTTTCGTAATAGGGAAAAAGTTGATGAAGAATATAATTGCTTTGTTTTTACAAAAGAATGTTCTGGAATTAAAGGAGCGAAAGCTATTATAGATAAAGAAATTCACGAAAAATCTAAAAGTGTACTATTAAAAGTTGATGGAATTATTTCTGAAGTTCAAAAATTAGATTTGATTAATAGTGTTTATTCTTATGAAAGTTTAAAAGATACAAAATATTTTTAATAAAGTGACGGATAATATAAAAATATTTAAAAAGAGTATGTTGTTGAGTATGAAAAAAACAAAATCTGAAGTTCAAAGAATATTTAGAAATATTGCTTCATATGATGTGATTCCAAGAATAATTTACGAAGAGAATTTTGAAGAAATAAATAGAAATATTGAAATTTTTAAGAGAAAAAAATGAAAGGATTATCAGAAGACGACAGGAAAAAAATTGCGAATAAGGAAAAATAGAAGTTAGGGGAGAATTGAATAAATTTAAAGTGACGATTCCTGATTTTGAATATAGAAAAATTGGAGAAAAAGTAAAAAGAATGAGATTGAAAAGATTAAAGTAAATGATTATGAGGAATTGGTAGTTGTGAATTGTGGATATTCTTATGAAAAAGGGATTTGAAGTTGTTCAAGGTGAAGAAGAAGATAATTTCTTTTAATTTTTATAGAGTTCAGAAGAACATTAAAAATTTTTTTATTTATTAAGAAATTAGATTTATATTTTTTTATAAAGATGAATTTTTAATATATTGGTAAATTTATACGAATAGAGATAGAAAAGGTTAGATATTTCTATCTTTATTTTTTTAATTATAAGTGATAGAAAAAAACACAATTTTGTCAAAAAAATAAATGGTAAAATAAGACAAAAATGTTATAATCTTTTAACTTAAATTTGAGAAAAGATAAGTAACTGAAAAAGAAAGGAGAGTAAATGGTAAAAATAAATAGAAAGTTTCAAGTTTTATTTGTTTCATTTATTTTTAGGACTGAGGAGTTTTGCGGTCAGTGTAGATGACTTAATTGCAGAGTATGAAAAAAATTCATATACTACAAAAAAATAAATGAGAAAAAAATATGAAAAAGTATGATATTAAAGAAAAAGCTTTTAAAAAAATGGTGATTGGAATGAAGTCAGTGTAAATTCAGATGAGAATTATTCGTTGCATGGTCAGGCTAATGGATTGACGATGGATAATAATGTGAAGTATGGAAATTTTTTTATTATAAAAAAATAGTTATAATTTTAGGACTAAGGAACTTACAGAAAATAAAATTGGAATTTCTAAAACTTTGAATGATTATTTTGGATATAGTGATAATAGTTATAATAAAAAAACAAATCAAATTTCTCGTGATATTCAAAAAAATTACAAATGAAACTACTAAAAAAATGGAGAGATCCGTGATTTGATTGATTTGTATAAAAATTATAAAAATAAGCAGAAGGAGATTGAGCAGGAAGCACTTACGGTGGATGATACAAAAAAAGATTATGCGATTCAAACTAAGAAATATGAGGTTGGAACGGCGTCTCAATATGACTATGAGTTGGCAAAAACAGAGTATGAAAATTCGCAGTTGAAGTATGATAATCTTGGTAGAGAATTAAAGATTTTGGGAGAGCAGTTTATGATTTATAATGTTAAATTGCCTGAAAAAGAAAAATTGGATGATTTAAAGAAGGAGGAATTGAAAAAAGAAGACTTTTATGAGCTTAGATTATCTGAAGCAGAAGCAATAGAATTAAATACGAAACTTAATGAAGAGCAAATTAAAAAAGAGAATATTGATTATAAATATCCAAAATTAACAGGAGATTTGGGTTATTCATTAAAGGATCATTCGGTTGTTGCGGGACTTTCTGTTTCTAAAACTTTTAAAAGATATAACGATACGATTGAAGATTTGAAAAAAATGAAAAAGAAAAAAATTAGAATTACAGTATGAACAGAAGAAAAATGAATTGGTATCAAATGTTGGACAGCAGATGATAACTTATACAACTTATCAGACGAATGAATTAACTGCAGAAAATACGATGAATATTAAGAAGAAAGAGTATGAAATTTATGCGAAAAAGATATGAATTGGGAGTTGATACTTATTCAAATTATGTAGAAAAAAACGAAATAATTATAAAAAAAGGCTGTAATTGATTATGAAACGGCTAAAAAAATGAATTGGCGGCATTTACGAAAAAAATAAAATATTATAAGTAAAAAAATTGGAATATAAAAAAATTTAAGAAATAAGAAAGTGGTGATGTTGTGGAAATGAATACACAAATTTCTGGAATAGCCAAGATGATTGGAACGAGGAGAAAAAATTCTAGAGATAAAAATAATTTTTATAAAATTTTGATAATGTTGACTATGATGATTATGATGGTGTCTTGTGGAAAGAAAGATAATGAATCTGAATATGAAGTTACAACTGTGCAATCTGGAGATATTTCATTATCGGTATCAAAAACAGGGCAAGTTGTGTCAGACAATGTAATGTCTGTTTATACGACGGCAAGTCAAAGAGTTAGTAAAGTGTTTTTTAAAGAAGGGGATAATGTCAAAAAGGGAGATGTTGTTGTAACGTTTTATCCGGTTGATAAGAATGAAACTTTGAGAAGAATACAAATGAAAAATTTAGAGATACAAAAATATGAACGAAATCTAGCTGATGCTCAAGGTGCGCTCAGAAGAAAAAAAGAATCCCAAAGTTTAGCAATTCAGCAAAAATCAAGGGATTTGCATAATGCTGAAGAACTGTATAAGGTTGGTGGAGAAACTAGAGTTAATGTGGATGATGCGAGAAAGGCTCTGAGAAATTCTAGATTGGATTTAGATAATGTTGACAGTGAGCAAAGAGCTAATATTGAGGATGCGAGAACATCTCTAAAAACTGCGAAATTAGAATTAGCAACATTGAAAGAAGATTTGGCATTAATAAAAAATGAGATAACAAGTCCAGTAGATGGTGTTATTACAGAAATGACGGCTGATGAAAACTATAAAGTAAATACAGAGACAACTTTATTTAAGGTATCAGATTCGCAAAATATGAGAGTGGAAGTGAGTTTGTCAGATACAGAAGTAAAAAATGTAGAAGTAGGTCAAAGAGTAGAGATTACATCGGATGTTTTACCTGATGGAGAAAAATTAGAGGGATACGTGTCACAAATTTCTGGAGTAGCTAAAAAAAATTCATCACTTGATGAAAGTGATACAGTTGTGAAAATCAAAATGAATGAAACTAAAGGATTAAAGCCAGGTGTTACGATAAAAGCAACGATTTTCTATAAAGAGAGTAAAAATGTGACAAAATTGCCATATAGTTCTGTTATTAATGAAAAATGGTAAATATTATGTTTTTTTGTTGTAGGAAAGGTAATAAAGTTTTTGAAAAGAGAAGTAAAAAGTAGGATTAAATGATGATTCTTATTATGAAATAACTTCTGGAGTATCGTTAGGAGAAAAAAAGTAATTACTGTTGCGGATGAGGCACTTAAAGATGGTCAAAAGATAAAAATTGCTGATCCAAAAAAACATAAAGATAAAAATCCACAAAAAATGAAAAAAGATAATAAACCAAGACAAGGAGGAGGACCTGGAGGACCACCAAGATAGTTTTTAAAATTATTTTGAATTTAGGAAGATTTATATGATAAAAGTAAGCGATATTGTGAAAATATATAAAAATGGGAATATAGAATTAAAGGTTTTAAAAGGATTGAATCTGGAGGTTAAGGAAGGAGAATATGTGGCTTTTATGGGGCCTTCTGGAAGTGGTAAATCAACGCTTATGAATATTTTAGGATGCCTTGATAGTCTTACATCTGGAACTTATATTTTAGATGGTCAAGATGTTTCAACGATAAAAGGGGATGCACTTGCTGAAGTAAGAAATAAAAAGATAGGTTTTGTGTTTCAAACTTTTAATTTATTACCAAAAATGACAGCAGTTGAAAATGTGGCTCTTCCAGCACTTTATGCAGGAGTGAAAAAGTCTGAACGTATAAAAAGAGCAACAGAAGCACTAGAAAGTGTGGGGCTTGGGGAAAGAATTCATCATAAGCCAAACGAAATGTCTGGAGGTCAAAGACAAAGAGTTGCGATTGCAAGGGCGATAATTAATAATCCAAAAATTCTTTTGGCAGATGAGCCAACTGGAAATTTGGATTCAAAATCTGGAGAAGAAGTTTTGGAAATTTTTAAGAAACTTAATGATAGTGGAACAACAATTGTAATGGTTACGCATGAGGAAGATGTGGCAGAACATTGTAAGAGAATTATTAGATTAAAAGATGGTGTTATAGAAGAAGATGAGATTGTTCAGCATAGGAGAGGAGTGTAGTAGAAATGGATTTTATGGAATTATTAAAATTATCAGTATCAAATTTATTTAGCTATAAAGTGCGTTCCTTTTTGACAATGCTAGGAATAATAATTGGGATATCTTCTGTTGTAATGATGTCATCGCTTGGAGCAGGAGTTAAAGAAAATATCACTGGAGATTTGAATAAACTGGGAGTATCAAACTTTGAAATATCAATTGATACTTCACCAGGTCAAACTTATAAATCGCAGGATTTATTGACACAAAAAGATATTGCAGAATTGAAGAATATGGAAGGAGTCGAAGCTGTAACGCCTACATCTAGCACTTTTGCAAGATTATCTACAAACGATGGTTCTGATAAAATGTTTACAGGAACTGGAGTGACAGAAGATTATTTTAAGATGTCAAATTATACGATATTAAAAGGAAGAAAGTTCTTACCAAATGAATACAGAAAAGATGGAAGATACGTTATAATTGATAATACAACAGCAGATCAAATGTTTCCTGATGAAAATCCAATAGGGAAAAAATTGACATTAAATTTTAGAAAGAATAGTGAAACAGTTACGATTGTAGGAGTATTTAAAAATCCATATTCCAGCATGGGAGGTGGAGATCAGATGCCTTCGATGGGCCTTTTGCCAAATAATTATTTAAATTATCTGGAAGGAAATGAGCAAGATAAATTTACTGCATTACAAGTAAAAACTACAGATGCTAATGAGATGAGCAGAGTAATGGAAATTGTAAAAGAAAAAATGAAAACTCGTGGAAGTGAAACTGATACTTATAGCGTGAATTCAACGAGTCAAGGATTAGATGAATTTAACAATATTCTTAATATGCTTTCACTTTTTATAAGTGGAGTAGCTGCCATTTCACTTTTTGTAGGTGGAATTGGAGTTATGAATATAATGCTTGTAAGTGTTACAGAGAGAATTAGAGAAGTTGGTTTAAGAAAAGCAATTGGAGCAAAAACGATTCATATTCTTATACAATTTTTGATAGAAGCTGTAATTTTAACATTTTTTGGAGGAATAGTTGGAGTAATTATCGGATATTTACTAGCTTTATTAATAGGAATTTTTATAAAAACAACACCGATATTAAGTCCTGTAATAGTATTTGTATGTATATTTGTTTCAACAATGATAGGTTTAGTATTTGGAGTTTATCCAGCTAAAAAAGCTGCTGCATTGGAACCGATGGAAGCGTTGAGAACTGATTAATTAAATAAAATAATAATAAAAAATTCGATATGCATAAGTTACTGAGAGCTAAAATTAATTTAATTTTCTAGTAAAAAAATGTTTATCGAATTTTTATTTTTGGAATGTACCTAAAACCGATGAATTTAAAATGTTAATTTTAGAATTGCTGGAAGAAGGAAGAACAAAAAAATCATTAGAAAATGGGTAAGTGATATAACATATATTTGGACAAAAAAGGACGGATGGTACTATTTATCAAGTATAATGGATTTGCACAGCAGAAGAATAATATCACATAAGGTTGGAAAATTTATGGATATAAAATTAGTGATGGACACCTTAAAAATGGCGATATATAAAAGAGGGGATACAACTAATCTAATAATACATACAGATAGAGGTAGCCAGTATATGAGTAAAGAATATCGTAAATTTTGTGCAGAAAAAGGCATAAGCATATCTTATAGTAGAAAAGGAAATCCTTATGACAATGCCTGTATAGAATCATTCCATGCAACATTGAAAAAAGAATATGTACATAATGAAAAATTTGAAAATTTAGAAAGTTTAAGAACTGGAATGTACGAGTATATAGAAATATGGTATAATAATAGCAGAATACACAGTAAAATAGGATTTATAAGTCCAAATGAATACTAAGAAAGCCATAAAGAAAGGAAACAAAAAAATTGCTTAAAAAAATAGTCTAAATTTTTAGGGATACTCCAAAATAGTCTTTTCTGAATTTAATAACCTAGAAAGAAAAGCAAGTTCTGAGAAAAAGTTTATTGAGAAGCAATTAGAAAAATATTGTAATGCTGAAAGATGTGTTAGTGCAGAAGAATTAGCAACTTCAGGTATAGGAAAACAATGGAATAAAACAAATTACTAATGAAAAATATATTAACAAATGAATTAAAAAAAATAGATTTCCAGAATTGAAGGAAAAAGGTCTTATAAATCAAAAATATAAATCAAGAAGATTTAAACTATAGGAGAGTAATGTATTTTTTTCTCCTGTAAATAATACCTTTTAATGGATTGAAAAAAATAGAGATTAAGGAAGGTGCAAAATGAAAAAAATTTTTCAGCAATAATTATTTCTTTTAACATTATTTTTTTATTATTTGGAAATGTGAGCTATTCTTGGCAATCTATGTATTTAAATAGCTTGAGTTACTATGATTTTTTTAGAGGAGAACCACCAGAACCTTCTGAAGGCTATGGATATATTTTTGAATAAAGAGAATGAAGATGAATTAGTTTTTTTATTTTTAAATTGTTTCCACTAAAATCTAAAAATAGATTCTATGGAATCACTAGTAAAAGAAAAAAAGTTTTAAAAATGTTTTTACTTTAGAAAAATATTGACAATTATTATAATTCTTTTTATGTGAAATATAAAAAAATCAGGTATACTGGAAAAATGAATTATGGATATGGAAAATGGATTATAAGAAAAAAATAGTAAACAAGTAGAATTACACTGGTTTTCATTTGATGAAAATGGCGAAAAACAAGAAAAAAATACGTGAAAAAGTGTAATGGATTCTAAAAACAAATATTCTTCAATAATTCTAAATTTATTAACTTCTATAGATCTGAGCAATGAAAGAGGAGCATATATGAGTCCTACTTTTTTAGATGAAGTAACGATATTTACTTCTAAGAAAATAATTTCAAAAAGCTCTTATTCTCTTAGTATAGAAGAACGAAGATTATATAAAGAATTATTAAAAATTATTTAAAGATGAATTACCAAAAAGACTTTTTTTGAAGAATACAATGATATTCAAGAAAGAAATTTTTAAAAAGGATGAGTGAAAAAAATTTAAAAATATATTAAGAGAGTGTCCATAATTTTGTGTAAACTCAAAATATAGTATATGGTAAAAACAACTATGTAATATTTGGAGGTTTTTTTGTTATGGATAAAAAGAAATTTGTCTGTTAAGATATAGTTATATATTTAATAATCTGAACAGAAGAAGTGGAATCTGTTTATAAATAGAGGTTTAAAACAAGGTGTGGAAATGAAATTAAAAAAAATGTGATAATAATTTTTTTATTATATTTTTTTGGTTTCTATATTGATATTTAAATATAACGAAACTTCAAAAAAATATTTTGTGATTTTTTTCAAATATTAAAGAAGATAAAAAAATTATTTTTTTAAGAGTGAATAAATCTCTAAATTAAAGAAGGAATAAAAACTTTTTTTATTATGGAGATAATAATTATAATATTAAAATATGAAGTAAAAAAACATCAGAGCAAGTTTTTTTGAATCTTTATCGCATATTTTAGAACAAATAAGATCAGATGAAATTAAAACAATAACCAAAAAAAGAAAAAAAATTGCTTTAATTTTTAGGTATTAAGACTTCTACAGAACACAGGATATTTATTTCAATACCAAAAGAAAAAGAGAAAAATTATTTTTAAAAAAAGAATATATAAAATTTATAGAAGTCCTAATATAACGACTCTGGTAGATAATTTATTAGGATATCATTTGGAATGTAATTAAAAAAATTTTTAATGGTTTTTCTAGAAAATGGAGGATAATTATGAAAATAATATCAATATATTTACTAATGATTATAAATATATTCTCTCTAACAAACGAAGAAATAATAAAAAAATCGAAAGTAAAAAAATTATAACTGTGATACTGGAACTGAAAAAGTTTTTTTAAAATAACAGGAAAAAAATTTTACAGGACATTTGAATAATGAAGGAAAGTTTTACGGAGAAACTATTATTAATGGAAGAAAATATTGTTTTTTTAAAAAGATAGTTATCAATTTTTATTCAGATTTTTGATTAAAGATAATAATAAATATTATTTAAAAAGACTTAAATACAAATGAAAGATTTTATAAAACCGAATATGGTATCGAATATATAAATAGTGGAGGGGTTGTGCATTTTTTTGAAAGAAAAAAATAATGCTTTTTAAAAAAATGAATGGGCGATTTATGATATTTTTATGAAGATTTCTTATCTGGGAAAGGTATTTTTAGATGCAAAGAACTTACAAATCAATGAGAGAGATTGAATAAAAAGGAGATTAAATGAAAAAAATAATATTTATATTCTTTATATTCCTTATTTTTTTATTTTTCCAATATGAGTAGAAAAGATAAATTTTTTTATTAAAAAAATAATACTTCCTTTTTCTTGTAATATTAAAAGAAAAATGTTGTTATTTTTAAATGGAGATAATTTTTACAGGTTCGTATTATATTTACAGGTTCGTATTATAAAGGAAAACCCTATGGTATCTGGGAATTGAAAAACAAGATTGTACAACAGTGTTTTCTTAATGATGAAAAAAAATATTACTACAAAGGAAAATACTATATTGTAGATAATCCACGTTATTATCTTAAAATCAATTATCAAGAAGGTAGCTATGCATTAATAGATAAAAAGAGGAGAATTCTTTATTTCAAAAATGAGAAACCTTCTATTCAAGGTGAAAATGCTCTAAAAGATATAAAATTTCCAAAACCATTATATGATTTGATGCATTTAAATAGTGTAAGCAATTTTGATAGTGATTTAGAAGACTGGTCTACAGGAATAGATTGGAGCATAACTCAATAAAATACAAGGAATATAAGAAATATTAGAAACTGATAGCAAAGAATCCAAACAGTACGTTCAGTCCTTTACAGAAGAAGAGGCTAAAGAAACTGAAGAACCTTTCAGAGATATTTTCAAGGGCTTATGATCTTAGGACAGAATTTTTCAGTATATTTGAAATAAAGGATGTTACTATATTCAGTTATGAACTGAAGAACCTAATAAGAGAAATGAAGGATTCAGGAATAAAGGAATGTATTAAGTTAGGGGAAGCGTTATCAAACTCAGCTTAGAATCTCTTAAGGTTACTGAACTTTTTCCACCCCCACACTTGACAAAGAGCCAAAATTTAGAAAGTTTAAGAACTGGAATGTACGGATATATAGAAATATGGTATAATAATAGCAGAATATACAGTAAAATAGGATTTATAAGTCCGAATGAAGATATGAAAAAGAGAGCAGCTAAGAAAAGAGGTAAAAAAATGATAAAAAAAAACAGTAAATATCTTTTTTTGTTTATTTTAGTGTTTGGTATTCTTTACACTTATATTATAATAGGAGAAGAATATATTCGAAATACTTATATGTACATAAACAAATATTATATATTAAGTAATTTTGGATGGGGCAATAACTCAAGTTCAATTTTTTTAAAAAAATAGTAAATAAAGAAAAATTACAATAACTGTATTGTTGTAAAAAATTTCTGATTATGAAGATAAATATCTCATAGGAGAAGTTGGAACAGATAAATATGCTTATCTTGATTGTAAAAAGAATTAAAAATATAAAGGTTATTTTTTTATAAACTATGATAATGAAAAACGAAGCTAAATTTAACTTAACAAAGGAAGAAATTAAAAAAATAAATTTCCTGGAAAAAAATAAAAGTATTTAAAAAGCACAAAAATTTTTTTAAACCTTTATGGAGAAGGAGATATAGGACAACCAAAAAGAGGTAGCAATCGTGGGAATATTTCTTTTGGACAATAATAATAATATTTTTTTAATAATAATTATAAAAATCAATATTAAAATATATCTAAAATTTTTGGGTGTAAAAAAATTTTATAAAGATATTTACACACCCTGTAAAATCCATATGTATCTATTACTGGACATACAAATTTGTATGTATACCCTGGAACTAAGAATTCTCGAAATAATGGAGGTAAATAATGATTTTTTTCGTACTCTTTTATATTTATATTTTCAATTTTAACAAAAAGATAGCAAGAAGTCGTAGGCTTTCTATAAGTGGGAGATGAATTGCTTTTTTTGTAAAAAAATTGAAAAAAAGGATACTCTTATGATACAATTTTTTTGTATAAAAATATCGAAGAGAAATAATTAAAAAAATAGTATTCAAAAATCAAAAAGGAGGTGTAATTTATGAAATATAATTTAGCATTCAAATACAGAATTTATCCAAATAAGGAGCAGGAATTATTGATAAATAAGACTTTTTGGATGTGTTCATTTTGTTTATAATACGATTTTATATATCGCTAATAAAATTTATGAAGAAACTGGAAAAAATAAAATAATTACACCTGCCAGTTTGAAAAGTGAAAACCAATTTTTTTGAAAGAAGTGGACAGTCTTGCACTTTCAAATGCTCAATTGAATGTAAAACGATCGTTTACGAATTTTTTTCAAAAAGAGCGAAGTTTCCAAAGTTCAAATCTAAAAAGAATAGTGTTAAAAGTTATACGACAAATTGTGTGAATAATTCGATACGAATTGAGGAAAACAAATATTTGGTTTTACCAAAATTGAAAAGAATAAAATTAAAATGGCATAGAGAAATACCGAAGGATTACAGAATAAAGTCGGTAACACTAACAAACAGTAATGGAAATTACTATGTTTCTGTTTTGACGGAATTTGAAAAAGAAATTCAAAAAGTGCCAAGTAATGATAAAGTAATTGGACTTGATTTTTCAATGTCTGAATTATTTGTCAGTTCTGAAAACCAAAGGGCTGATTATCCAAAATATTTTAGAATGTTGGAAGAAGAATTGAAAAAATTGCAGAAATCATTATCGAGAAAAGTGAAGTTTTCTAAAAATTGGTATAAGCAAAAAATGAAAATATCAAAATTGCATGAGTATATCAAGAATTGTCGAAGAGATTTTTTGCATAAATTATCGAAAAAATTGTCTGAAACATATAATGCTGTGGTTGTTGAGGATTTGAATATGAAAGGGATGAGCCAGGCATTAAATTTTGGGAAAAGTGTAGGAGATAATGGATGGGGAATGTTTTTGAAAATACTTGAGTACAAGTTGATGTTTTTAGGGAAACAATTTTTGAAGATAGATAAGTGGTTTCCATCATCGAAAACTTGCAGTAAATGTGGAAATATTAAAGAGGAACTGAAATTATCAGAAAGAAGTTATAAATGTGAGTGCTGTGGAATTGAGATTGATAGAGATTACAATGCTGCAGTGAATATAAAGATATTGGAAAAGAAATGTTGAAATATTAGGAAATAAAAGAAAACAGGGCAGGGACTGTCCGAAGAGCTTGGTAAATATATTTGGCTAGTCATGCGCAGATACTTCCCAAGAAGCTCCCACTTCTAAAAGTGGGAGTAGTTCACAAAATTGACAAAAATTCCTATTTGCAAATCAGTTATCTCAATTTTTGAAAGAAAAGAAACTGGATTAGGTAAAGAAAGTATGCGTTTTAGTTATAGTGAACTTGCAAAATTGATATTAGACTTCAGAGGAAAAAATTGATAAAATAAGTTCAAGAAAATTAAAAGTACAACTGTAATTAAAAAATGACATATAAAAATTAGGAGGAAATATTATGAAATACGTAACTTTAAACAATGGAGTAAAAATGCCTATATTGGGATTTGGAGTATTTCAAATTGATGATATGAAAGAATGTGAGGAAGCGGTTTACAATGCGTTAAAAGCAGGATATAGATTAATTGATACAGCTGCGTCCTACAGAAACGAAGAAGCTGTGGGAAGAGCTATAAAAAGAAGCGGTATACCTAGAGAAGAAATTTTTGTTACAACAAAATTATGGGTAAGTGATGCAAATTATGAAAAGGCAAAATTGGCATTTGAAACTTCTTTAAAAAAATTGGATTTGGAATATATTGATTTATATCTGATACATCAGCCATTTAATGATGTATATGGAGCTTGGAGAGCGATGACAGAGCTGTATAAGGAAGGGAAAATAAAAGCAATTGGTGTAAGTAACTTCTATCCTGACAAACTGGTTGATTTTATTATGAATAATGAAATAGTTCCTGCTGTAAATCAGGTGGAAACACATCCTTTTAATCAGCAGGTTAAAGCAAATGAAATAATGAAGGAATATGGGGTTCAAATAGAATCATGGGGACCTTTTGCAGAAGGAAAAAATGGAATATTTGCAAATGAAATTTTGTCTGAAATTGGTAAAAAATACAATAAATCTGTGGCTCAGGTAATTTTAAGATGGCTAATTCAAAGAGATGTAGTTGTAATACCAAAATCAGTCAGAAAAGAAAGAATTGAAGAAAATTTTAATGTATTTGATTTTGAATTGAACAGTGAGGATATGGAGAAAATATCTGAACTTGATAAAAAGGAAAGTTTATTTTTAAACCATGATGATGTGGAAATAGTAAAATGGCTTAATGGAAGGAAATAATAAAAAAATAAGAGGGAGATTTCTTCCCTCTTATTTTTTTAAGAATCTTTACTAAAACTATCAAATATTTTTTTATTTCATTTTTTTATATTTTTTTCTTACAAATACAGTAAAATGTCATTTTTGCTTCTTTATCAATAATCGGAATTGAAATATTATTTTTGAAATTGTCTTCACGTTCAAGTGTGAAATTTGAACGGAAATGCAGTAAATTTTGCATTTCAGCTAATTCCTGATAAATAATCCTGTCACTTTGGATAAGGAAGTTCATATTAGGCATTTTTTCTAAAACTACATCCTTCCATATTCCTATTGGATTGAATAAGAGCATTCTGTCATCTGTAATATCTGAAAAATGTATTTCCTTCTTTTTAGCCAGTGGATGACTTAGAGGAACTGATAAAAATAATTGTTCAGTTCTATATTTTTATACAGAAAAATTCAGAATTATCAATAGGTTTAGAAAGTATAATCATCTGATAAATGTCATTTTTTTAAGTTTTTTTCAAATAGCTGAAGATTATTTTTCTATTTTATGAAGAATATATTTTTTTCAGGATAAAAATCTTCCAAATAATGAAATCATATCCCACAATGGAGCTGGAGCACATGAACCGATTGAAAAAAATTATTTTTGAACCAGATTATTTTTTTATTAACTTTTTTTCTTCCATTTCATCTATAAGATTCAATATTTTTTTCTGCGTACTGGATAACAGTTTTTTTCCATTTTGATTTAATTCCATCTTATTTTTCCTGTCAAACAGTTCAACCCCTAAAGTTTTTTCTAGCTTTTGTATCGAACGGGAAAGTGCAGGCTGTGAAATATACAACTTTTCAGCGGCTTTTGATAATGTTCCATATGTTGCAAACGCAATAAGCTGTTTAAGTTGTTCCAATTCTATCATATTAATCACCTTATATAATTTTTTTATTTCTAGTATGCATTTTAATTATAGCACATTTTATAAACGGTATTGTACTTTTATCTTAAATTTTAGTATTATAACTATATGAAGATAAGAAAATGAAGGAGATTATATATGAAAAAAAATTTAATATTATTAATGGCAATAGGGATATTATCAGCAACTGCAAGTTTTGGATTTCAGAAGCCTGTAACAATTAAAGAACAGGGAAGTTTTATGGCAGGAGGAACAGTTGTAACATCACCAGGAGTATATAAAGATTCTGAGCCTACAAATTATGATGGAGAAACTTTACATGGAGATCATGCCTATGTATTTTATCAAAAACCAATGAATGCAAAAAAGAATAGTATTGTATTTTTACATGGATATGGACAGTCAGGAAAAAGTTGGGAAAGTACACCAGATGGAAGAGATGGATTTCAAAATATATTTTTAGAAAAAGGATACAGTACATATATTGTTGACCAGCCTAGACGTGGTAGAGCTGGACAATCAACCGTAGCTAGAAATTTAACTGCTAGACCTGATGACCAACTTTGGTATAACAATTTTCGTATAGGGCAATGGCCAAATATATATGACAATGTTTCTGTACCAAGAGATAATGAATCTCGTGAGCAATTTTTTAGACAAATGACTCCTGATACTGGAGATTTTGACCAAAAAGTTATAAGTGATGCGATGGTAAAAGTTTTTGAAAAATCAGGAAATGGAGTTTTGGTAACTCATTCTGCCGGTGGAGGACCTGGTTGGGACACTGCCATAGCTTCTGACAAAGTAAAAGGAGTAATTGCATTAGAACCTGGAACTTTCCCATTTCCAAAAGGAAAATTACCAGAAGTTGAAAAAACAACAAGTCCATTTCCTGCTAGTGGATACGAAGTATCAGATGAAGAATTTAAAAAATTAACAAAAGTACCGATAGTGGTTTATTTTGGAGATAATATTCCAACTGAATTAACTGATAATTGGGGCTTAGATAATTGGAGAATAAGAGTAAATTTAGCTAAAAAATGGGAAAAAATGATGAATGAAGCAGGTGGAGATGTAAAAGTTGTAATGCTACCTGATATAGGAATAAAAGGAAGTACACACTTTATGATGGCAGATTTAAATAATAGAGAAGTAGCAAATGCTATGGAAAAATGGATGAAAGAAAAAGGATTAGCAAAATAAAAATAGCAGAGTAATAAAAAGCACATGAAAATCTTGATAAAGTTCATGTAGAATTAAAAAAATGCCAAAATAAATAATTTTGACTCTTAAAAATAAAAATTTGGAAGGAAAAGAATGAAAAAAATAAAAAAATATATCTTAACTTTCACAATCTTTTTACTGGGAGGAAATTTAATTATGGCAAATTCAGTAAATAATCTAAGTATTACTAAAAAAGAAAATTTAAAATATATTAAGGCAGATCCAAAATATTTTTCAGGAGAAGCAGAGTTTGCAATCTTACCACAAATTGATATATCTAAGGATAGTGTTGCAATAGTAGATTTTGAAGTTGGAGTAGTTAACAATTGGCATTCACATTCAAAAGGGCAATATTTATATATAACTGAGGGAGAAGGTAGAGTTCAAGAATGGGGTAAGGAAATTCAATATGTAAAGAAAGGTGATGTTGTATGGATACCAGCAGATGTAAAACATTGGCATGGAGCTGGGGAAACAACTTCAATGTCCCACTTAGTAATAACACCTGATACTGAAAATAATACAACTACTTGGTTTGAAAAAGTTGAATTAAATGAAAAACCAACAGAAGAAAGATTGAAAATTTCTATTGAGAAACATAAACAAAATACTTCTTTGACAGAAAAACAACTAGCTATTGTTTCAATAGCAGCTAATACGGCAAAAGGAGATTTAAATAAATTAAAAGTAGCTTTGAATAAGGGATTAGATAAAGGTTTAACTATTAATGAAATAAGAGAAATTTTAAATCATCAATATGCTTATGTAGGTTTTCCAAGAGCATTAAATGGAATGATTACATTAAATAAAGTGTTAGAAGAAAGAAAAGTTAATGGTAAAAAAAGATATTGAAGGGAAAGTTCCTACAAATAAGGGGGATATAAATTACTATGAATATGGAACAGAAACTTTAAGTATTTTTATCTCAAAGAGATAGCAGTGGATTATTACAAAAATTTTTGATGGAGTTGACTATGCTTTTAAAAGGCACATTTATTTGGTTATTTATTTAGTAGAGATAATTTAAAAATATGTAAATAGAGAATTAACAACAGTTTCAACCATTTCCACAATATCAGGTGGAGAGGCACAATTAGCTTCACATGTTAATTTAATAAGTAATCTAGGAATTAAAAAAAGTGATTTAGAAAAAAAGTTGTAAATATTTTTAAATAAAGAAGTTGATAGTGATTCATCTAATAGATTAAAAGGAGTTGTTGAAAAAAATGAAGAAAATGTTATTAGTAGCTTTATTTTTTTATTACAAATTGGAACTGGAAATTTATTATTTTTCTGAAACAAATGAAAAATAAAAATGTAGTTAAAAAAATTGAAAATACTGTAAATCAAAAATACTAATACAATAGCTACAACAGAAAGTGGAAAAATACAAGGATTTATTCAAGATGAAATATATACTTACTTAGGTGTACCTTATGCAAGAGCCGAAAGATTTATGGCACCTAAAAAAGTAGAAAAATGGAATGGTATTAAACAAACTGTAACTTTTGGAACATATTTTTCACAAGGTGAGAGTATGGTTTCAAGTGAAGGTTGGTTTGCAGGACCTAAATTAGAGATGAGTGAAAATTCTCATAACTTAAATATATGGACTCCTGGTATAAAAGATGGAAAGAAAAGACCAGTAATGGTATGGGTACATGGAGGTGGTTTTAGAAGCGGTTCATCTGCTGAAAATTATATTTTTGATGGAAAAAATTTAAGTAAAAAAGGAGATGTAGTAGTAGTTTCTGTAAATCATAGATTAAATTCACTAGGTTTCTTAGATTTATCAGCTTATGGAGAAAAATATAAAAATTCTGCCAATGCTGGAATTATGGATTTAGTTGCTTCTCTTGAATGGATAAGAGATAACATAGAAGAATTTGGAGGAGATCCTAATAATGTAACTATATTTGGAGAGTCAGGAGGAGGAGCAAAAGTTTTAACTCTTATGGCAACACCAGCTGCAAAAGGTTTATTCCACAAAGCTATATCTGAAAGTGGAGCAGTAGAAAAAATGGGAATGACACTTTTACCAGAAAAAGCTACTAGAAGAGTTGCAGAATTAACTTTAGAAAATTTAGGATTAAATGCTTCAAATATTGATGAAATTCAAAAAATACCTTATGAAAAACTTATGGAAGCAACAAATAAAGCGTTATCAAAAACTGCTGAAGAACAAGGTTATAAAAATGTTTTAACAGGACAAACAGGACTTGGCTGGGCACCTAAATTGGATAGTTATATTCCTGTAGAACCTGTTGGAGAAAAATATTCAGAACAATCAAGAGATATTCCTTTATTGATAGGTACTAACTTAACTGAATGGGAAACAATGCCATTTGTACTATCAAATAATAAAGTTGAAAATAAAAATAAGATGACTAATACAGAATTAAGAAAAAAAATGGAAGAAAAATATGGTGATAGAGCAGCAGCAATAGTAAAGGAATTTAAAAAGGCTTACCCTAATAGAAAAGCAACAGATGCACTTTATGTTGAAAGCTTATTAAGAAAACAAACATTTAAAACAACTAGATTGAAAGCAGAGCAAAATGGAGCTCCTGTATATAGTTATATTTTTGCTTGGGATAATCCAATGGTTGAGGGTATGGCAATGTCTTTCCACACAGCAGAAATTCCATTTGTATTTAATAATATAGATAAGATTGAAGGACTTATAAAAGGTAGAGAAAAAGAAGCTTATAAATTAGCAGATAAAGTAAGTCAAGCTTGGATAAATTTTGCAAGAACAGGAAATCCTAATGTGAAAGGCTTACCAAAGTGGTTACCATATAATACTAAAAATGGAGCAGTTATGATTTTTGATGATAAGTCAGAAGTTAAATATAAACATGATGAGGAGTTAATGAAATTATTAGCACCTGACTATAATTTCTAAAAATATTATGAGAAGACTGAGTATATTAATTTTTGATTATTATTAACTTTTTCTATAAAAAAAGTATAGAAGCAAGTGTTGGAGAAAAAAATGTTAAACAAAGAATACTTAAATAAAGATAGTACAATAAAAGACCTTTTTAACTTATCCAAGTATAAAAGAGTTTTTCAAAATTTATTTTTACCTCTTGAAAATGGTTACAATCCAAACTCAAAAATTAAAAAGATATAGCTTATTTATTACCATATCATAATAATATAAATACTGATACAACTTTAAAGAGTATTAATTATATAATTGATAGAAGTGAAAAGGGTGAAGAGATATTCTATAAAAATTTATACCGATAAAGAAATAAAAGAAGATAAGAGCAAAGCAAATACAGGAATATTTTTCTTTAAAGGAAATAAAAATGCACCTTTTGCTATAATCAATGCGGGTGGAGGCTTTTCCTATGTTGGTTCTATACATGAGGGTTTTCCTTATGCAATAGAATTAAATAAAAGAGATTATAATGCTTTTGTTTTACAATATAGAGTTGAAGATGGTTATAGGGCAACTCAGGACCTAGCAAGAGCGATATCATATATAATTGAAAATAAAGATTTATTTGAAGTTGATATAAATAATTACTCTTTATGGGGAAGTTCAGCAGGAGCTAGGATGGTTGCAGCAATTGGCTCAAGAGGTTTAGTTCCTTTTGGAGAAAAAAATTATACTAAACCCAATACAATAGTTATGCTTTACACAGGATTAGCTAGTTTTACACTAAATGATCCTCCTACATTTATGGCAGTTGGTGACAGAGATAGAATTGCTAATCCAAGAGTTGTTGAAAATAGATTTAATGAAATGAAAAAAGCAGGCTTAAAAGTAGAATTTCATAAATATAAAAATGTAGAGCATGGCTTTGGATTAGGCATTGGAACTTCAGCAGAAAATTGGATAGATAGTGCTATAAAATTTTGGGAAAAGCAAAGTGTAAGATATGAAAAGTGACTAACTTATGGTTGAGGGTATGGTAATGTCTTTCCACACAGCAGAAATTCCATTTGTATTTAATAATATAGATAAGATTGAAGGACTTTTATAAAAGGTAGAGAAAAAGAAGCTTATAAATTAGCAGATAAAGTAAGTCAAGCTTGGATAAATTTTGCAAGAATAGGAAATCCTAATGTGAAAGGCTTACCAAAGTGGTTACCATATAATACTAAAAATGGAGCAGTTATGATTTTTGATGATAGGTCAGAAGTTAAATATAAACATGATGAGGAGTTAATGAAATTATTAGCACCTGACTATAATTTTTAAAATATTAGGAGGTATTGTAATGACAGTAGATTATAGAAATAATCCTTTTACCTTTGTATATGATGGAGCAATTACAAAAAATGAAAAAGGAAAAGTAAATGTAGAAACAGTAAGTTATAAGATTAATGGAATAGATATTGCAGCTAATGTATACAAACCTGCAAATTATATGTCAAATGGTAAATTTCCAGCAATAGTGGTAGCACACCCAAATGGTGGAGTTAAAGAACAAGTTGCAGGGTTATATGCACAAAAATTAGCAGAACAAGGATATGTTACAATAGCTTTTGATGCTGCTTATCAAGGAGCAAGTGGAGGAAAACCTCGTTATGTAGATAAACCTGCAAATCGTATGGAAGATATAAGAGCTGCAGCTGATTTCATAACTCAATATCCTGGTGTAGATAAAAATAGATTAGGTTTATTAGGAATTTGTGGTGGAGGTGGCTACTCAATAAAAGTAGCACAAACAGATAAAAGATTTAAAACTGTAGCGACTGTAAGTATGTTTAATACAGGTGATGTTAGACGTAATGGATATAATCGTACACAAATGGATACTATACAAACTCGTTTACAAGATGCCTCAGATGCAAGAGCACAAGAAGCAGCAGGTGGAGAAGTTAGATACACACCAGCTTTTGCAGATGGAATGACAAAAGAAGAAATAGCAGCATTACCATTTGAACTATATAGAGAAGGTTATGAATATTATGGAGTAACTCATAAACATCCAAATTCTCAAACTAATAATACAGTTAGTAGCTTATTAGATTTAATATCTTTTGATGTTAATACTAATGTAGATTTAATAAATCAGCCATTATTAATGATAGCTGGTGATAAAGCTGATAGTTTATATATGACAGAAGAAGTTTTTAAAAATGCAACTGGAACAAATAATAAAGAATTATTTTTTTAGTAAAAAGGTGCAACTCATATTCAAACTTACTGGAAGCCTGAGTTTGTGAAAGAAATTAGTGGAAAATTGACACAGTTTTATAATAAAAATTTATAAAACAAAGAATATAGAGTATATTTAAAAAAATAAAACAGGAGGCAAAAATGAAAAAAATTTTGTAAATAGAAATAGATTTTTGTAAAGTAATTTTAAATATGGCGGTATTATTTGGATTTATTGCATGTGGAAATAATTCTTCATCAGTAAATAACCAAAATTCAAGAAAAAACGGAAATGCAAAAAAAGGGAACGGAAAAGTCTTAGTTGTATATTATTCACAGACAGGTACAACTGAAGGAGTTGCTAAAATTATTGCGAGAGAAACGAATGCAGATTTGGTTAAATTGGAAGTAAAAAACGAGTATACAAGTGATGATTTGAATTGGACTGATGAAAATAGTAGAGTTAACAGAGAACATGATAACCCAAATAGTAGAAATGTAGAATTGAAAAATGCGGTTATTCCTGATTTTTCTTCATATGATACCGTATTTATCGGGTATCCGATTTGGTGGAGAGAGGCTTCCTGGGTTCTGGATGATTTTGTTAAGAAAAATGATTTTACTGGAAAAACTGTAATTCCGTTTGGTACATCAATGTCAACAGGAGATGGGACTAGCGGAAACAGATTGAAAAAATTGACAAAAACAGGAAACTGGATTGATGGACAAAGATTTTCCAGCAGTTATAATGAATCTGAGGTTGTAGATTGGGTGAAAAGCTTAAAATACTGAATAGAAACTGGAGATGCAGAGTGGTTTGAAGAAGTTTCAGATAAAGAATATGAAAAACTGAAAATTGAAATTCCTACTGATTTATGATATAATTGTATTATTATAAAATCATGGAATGGAGTTTAACTATGAATAAAGAAAGATTGGCAGCTTTTATGGATGCCATACTTGCAATTATTATGACAATTCTCATATTAGAGCTGAAAAAGCCTGAAACAGCAAGTATAAAAGCCCTTTGGAATCTGAGAGTAGATTTTTTTGCATATACGCTTTCATTTTTCTGGCTTGGAACAATGTGGGTAAATCTGCATAATGAATGGCATAAAATAAAATATATTACACCGTCAATTGTCTGGGTAAATGTAGTAATACTTTTCTTTTCTTCATTTTTTCCATATGTAACTTCTTTTGTCACTTCATATTATAACAGTAGTGTAGCACAAGGATTTTATGGGATAATAGTTCTAGCTGTTACATTCTGCAATATAATTTCGTTGTATCTGATAGAAAAGGTGAATAAACATGATAAAGAATTGCAGGAGTCATTAAAAATAATGATAAGATGGATAAAAGTTGATATAAGTATAAAAATAATTGGGTTAATAATATCGTGTATATTTTATCCGCCAGCAATGATGATAAGTGTTTATATTACTTTATTTGGAATTGCATTTCCGGAACAGTGTAAGGCAATAAAAAGAAGAAGGGATTAATAGGAGTAGTAAATCTAATACTGATCATGAAAATGTAAAGCATTGGCATGGAGCAACGAAAGACAGCTGGTTTTCACATATTGTCATTACAGCTGGAGATGCAGAGTGGTTTGAAGAAGTTTCAGATGAAGAATATGAAAAACTGAAAATTGAATTTTCTACTGATTTATGATACAATTGTACTATTATTATAAAATCATGGAATGGAGTTTAACTATGAATAAAGAAAGATTGGCAGCTTTTATGGATGCCGTACTTGCAATTATTATGACAATTCTCATATTAGAGCTAAAAAAGCCTGAAACAGCAACTTTAAAAGCCCTTTGGAATTTAAGAGTAAATTTTTTTGCATATACGATTTCATTTTTCTGGCTTGGAACAATGTGGGTAAATCTGCATAATGAATGGCATAAAATAAAATACATTACACCGGCAGTTGTCTGGGCAAACGTAGTTTTACTGTTTTTTTCTTCGTTTTTTCCTTATGTGACTTCTTTTGTCACTTCATATTACAACAGTAGTGTAGCACAAGGATTTTATGGGATAATAGTTCTGGCTGTTACATTTTGTAATATAATTTCTGGGCATTTGATAGGAAAAGCAAATAGAAACGATGAGAAATCACAGGAATCATTAAAAATAAGGATGAGATGGTTAAGTATTGATATAATTATAAAAATTATGGGATTAATAATATCGTGCACCTTTTATCCGCCTGCAATGATGATAAGTGTTTATATTACTTTACTTGGAATTGTACTTCCCGCACAATATAAGGCGGCAAAAAGGAGAAGAGGAAAATAGAAAAAGTAAATAAAAATTGTCATTCTGTACTGCACCCAAAATCTTGGACACAAGATTGGAGGTGCAGTTTTTATGAGCAAATTAACAAGAAAAGATAAAATTTAAATATATGAAAGAAAAAATTGCAAAAACAAATGCATTAAGACAGCTTGATAAACAAAAGATTCCATATATTAATTCACACTTATGAGTGGAGTGAGGATAAAAGTGGAGGGCTTGGTGTTGCTGAGAAGTTGCCTGAACTAGCGGATAGAGTTTTTAAGACAATTGTTTTGAAAGGGAAAAGTAAAAATTTGTATGTGTGTGTAATTCATGGAGAAGCACATTTGGATTTGAAAAAGGTAGCAAAGGCCTGCAAAGAGAAAAATATTGATTTATTGCCACTTTCATAATTAGAAAAAGAAACAGGATATATTCGTGGAGGGTGTTCTCCTGTAGGAATGAAAAAACTGTTTAAAACTTTTTTTGACAAGGAAGTTGAAAAATTTGATAAAATAATGGTTTCGGCTGGCAGACGAGGACTGCAGATGGAAGTAGAAACAGAAAAACTAGTTGAAGTTGTGAAGGGGAATATTGTGGATTTGACGATGGAAGAGATTTAAGCTATAATGGGTATAATATAAAATATTGAAACGAAGGAGTTGAAAAATTATGATTGATGTAAATAAGCCATTGGAAAATCCTGTGTTAAAAGAATTGTTTAGTAGAATAGGAAAAAAATCAGAAAAAGTGATTTAGAATTACAAAAATAAAAATTTTAGATGAAATTATAATGAGAGCTTATTTTTTTAAGTTATGTATTTTTTGATAAACCTATTGAAACTGATGAAACTGGAAAAGGAACTATTAAAGAAGATTCAAATGTATCTTTCTATATGATTTCTTCGTCTGATGGAAAACAATTTTATCCAGCATTTACTGACTGGGAAGAATTGAATAAGTGGAATATCGGCATTGATAAAAATACAAACACTTATTTTTGTCTTTTGATGATTATGCAGAAATGGTATTACTAAATCCAGATATAGAAGGTTTTGTTATTAATCCATTTACTACATCATTTACCTTTACAAGAGAACAACTTAAAATTTTGAAAAAGGAAAAGGAAGAAAGACTTAAGGTCGTTGAAACAAAAGTAGAAAAGGACACGCCTGTAATGATTGGAGAAGCGAAAGAATATCCTGAAGATATGCTTGAAGCATTAAAAAAAGTGCTTGTAAATTAGATAAAAAAATATTAAAAAGAACATGGTTAATGCTCATGTATAAAGAGAGACAGGAGAGTTATCTATTAGTTATTGACAGTATGGGAAATGAAAAAAAGAAAGTATAGAATTTATAGGAAGAAAAAAATAACTCCATACTTGAATGGAAAAATATATTGATATGCTTTTCATATAAAGATAGTTTTGGAAAAGATGTTGTTAAAGATAAAAAGCCATTTTTATGAAAAAGAAAAAAATTCGATATAATAAAAAAAATAGGAAAAAGAAGAAAATAACTATACCAAAAGCAGTTTTCAGGATTTTTTTAAAGAGCATTGGGATGTCAATGGAAAAATATACTTGAAAAAGCAGGAATTCCTAATATTTTTATGGAAAGAGAAAATTCAGTTTTCTACTGAGGAATATTATTTGTTTTTAAAGGAAATTGATGAAGTTATTACAGATGAACAGATTTTAGTAATTAGTAATGTAGATAATTTGAATATGTTTATTCCTTCGTTTTTTGCGGCACTTTCCTCTAAAAATGGACTTGAAGGTATAAAAAGGCTGGCAAAATATAAAAAACTGATAGGGCCTGTATTTCTGGAAATTAAAGAATTTGAAGAAATAGTTCAAGTGCAGTACTTTTTTTGAGCAAAGGGAAAAGGAATTACCGCGTTTTGCAGTCTTGAATGAACAGCTTATGTTGATAAATTTATTGAATAAAGGAATTGTGAAGAGAATATCTCCAGTAAGTGTTACAAGTCCTTTTGAATATGGTGAATTATTGACAAAAGAGATAAACGCTATGATAAATAAAGCAAAACAAAATGAAGTCATTTTCAGCATGAAAGATTTGAAAAAGCCATTTTTGACAGCAAACAACATAATGGTGGAATATTTGGAACCGCAATTGAAACAGAAACTGGAAGAAATGGAAAGTGAGACATTTGAAACTTTTGCAAGCAGAGTTCAGAAAAAACTTTTTCAGCTTATTCCGAGCGGATGTTTTGGACTGGAAAATGTAGCAGAAGAATTTGGGATAAGTACTCGTACAGTCCAAAGAAATCTTGCTGTAGAAAATATAAAATTTAATCAGATAGTTAAAAGTATTCAAAAAATAATGGCATTTAACTATTTAGAATCAAAAGAACTTTCAATAGAGGAAATAGCCTATTTGGTAGGATATACTGAAACTTCTTCATTTTATCGTGCATTTAAAGGATGGATAGGGAAAACAGTATTGCAGTATAGAAAAAGAAAAAGAATAAATATTAAAATACGTCATAAATTTGGCGTATTTTTTTCGTTGCAAAATGAAACGAAAAAAATGGAACGAAAAATCTTTTCGTTGCAAAAAGTGATAAAAAAATGAAGTATAATTAATTTGTAAAAAAATATTGTTTTTAAGTAGATTATATAAATGGAGGGTTTATATGAGAAAAAGATTATGAAGCAATTAAAATAGAAAACGAAAAAAATTAGAATTTAAGTTTTTTTAGAAAAGAAAATGAAAGAGGTAGTAGGAATAAAAAGAATTGAATTTAGATATACTAAAAAAACATTGAATTTATATGAAAATAAAAAAATTTAATATAGCTGCTGAACTTTTTGCAGACAATAATAATAGAAAATTTTTCTGGAATTGATATAGTAGTTTTAGGTGAAAATATAAATAAAATACTATTTAGGGGAAATATTGAAAGAAAATCCATACTTGAACAATATTCTGACGCAATCAGTACATTTGAAAGATATTATGAATATGAAGAAATAGTGGGAGCTGAGCGTGTAACAAAAGAAAAAATTTCAAAAGAAGCTTTCAGGGAATCTGTTGCAAATGCAATAGTTCATAGATTGTGGGATATAAATGCGAATATAAAAATAGTAATGTCAAATGATAAAATTGAGATTATATCACCAGGAAGTTTACCTCCAGGAATGTCAGAAGATGAATATATGAGAGGCTATGTTTCAGTTTTGAGAAATCCCATAATAGCAAATATTTTTTATAGACTAGGAATAATTGAAAAAAATTTGGAACAGGAATAAAAAAAGAATAAAAATATGAATACAGGGAAAATTTTTGTAAAACCGTCTTTTTGAGATATATGAAAATAGCATAAGAATAACTTTACCAATAATTGAAACAGTTCCAAGTAATTTAGTCAATGGGGAAGTAAAAGTTTTTGAAATTCTTAAGAAGCGTGAAAAAAATTAAGTAGAAAAGAAATCGAAGAATTAAGTGGCTATAATAAATCAAAAGTTATAAGATCAATAAATGGTCTAATTGAAAAAAAAGTATTGTTGAACAGTTGGGAAAAAGGACGTTCTGTAAAAATATCAATTAAAGAAATAAGAGAAAATTATTTTTTTCGTTGCAGAAGTATAAATCGTATTGATTTTTTTCAAAAAGACTATACTTATAATATAGAGGTGGTTTTTAATGATAGTTACAAATTATTCGAGTCTGAGAAAGGATTTGAAAAAAAATATTGTGACAAAGTTATTGATGATTGAGAAGCAATAATCATAACAAGAAAAAAACGATAAAAATGTAGTACTGATGAGTTTAATAGTTTGATAGAAAATCTTTACATCATGTCAAATAAGAAATACTGCAATAAACTGTTAAAAAAAGAAAAAGAAAGCGGAGAATATACAAATGCATGGTATAATTGAAGTAGAATAATGAATTCGGATGAGAGGAATAAAAATGGAGCTGTCCTGTTATGAAAAAAATAGTGAGTCATCTCTATTTTTGAAACAGGAAATGAATACAGGGAATATTATATTAAAAAAATAACAGAGTTTAATTTGTATATCAAAAATTAACAGCTACAGAACATATTATATGGACAGATAACTCTAAAGTTCTTGCAATTTATGAATTAAGATATTATTTTTGATTCTAATGGAAAAAAATTGTAAGATATGTAGATGAAAAAAAGGAAATATTCACGAAAAATGATTCGCAGATGAGAGAAGAAGATAAAGAGATTAGGAGATTTAAATTGAATTTTTTTAGAAAATAGGTTATAAGTTTAAAAATAAAAAGTGATATTAGCTTAAAATTTGTAATATCACTTTATAGGGTGTATACAAAAATTTTTTTGGTGCAGTATACTTATTTTTTTCTTATATTTATTTCCATATTCGTTCATTAAATCAAAAAAATGGGTTTTTAGTTCACTACCTTTCTTTGTAAGAGAATATTCTACTTTTTGGTGGAACAACTGGATATACTTTTTCTTACAACTATTCCATCACTTTCAAGTTGTCTTAAATTTTTCAGTTAAAACTTTTGCACTGATTCCGACTATAGATTTTGTTAATTCATTATATCTTTTTGTACCAGTTAATAAATCCCTCAATATTAGTATTTTTCCATTTATTAGCTATTAATGAAGCAGTATATTCAACTGGACATTCTGTATATTTTTTTCTCATAAAATCACCTCTTGTATTCATTATATCATCATATGATACTTTAAGTAAGTACAAAAAAAGAGCTGTCTCAAAATTTAAAAATTTTAAATAATTCAAAAATACAGCTCCCACATTATTTTTTTAAATTTTTCTTTTTGAGACAAAACCCTATTAATATATAATACCATCATTTTTCAGTATATGAAGTTAATGAATTTTCCTTTACTTGAACACATACATAGCTGATACCTTCATCATCTGCGGCTGCAAATTGTCTTTTACCATTAGGGGATATTTTAATTACATTTCCTTTTTTTATTTTAACAACTTCACCATCAATTGTCAGAGTACCTTTACCCTCTGTAATTATATATATTTCCTCATTTTCTTTATGTGAATGAACAAATGGTACGCTTACACCTGCAGGTAAACTGTTAAAACTTACTTCCGCTCCTGTTAATCCTAATGTTTGATGAAATTCTGTTCTTGCTCCATCCGCAATTCCTATTGAATAATTTTTCATATATGATTCCTCCTTTTCTTTTATGTGTTTATTTTATAACATAATGAAACAAATAGCAAGAATGCACTTTTTTGTTATATAGTTACCTTTTGGTATAAATTGTGGAAATACGAAGAAAAATTATTGAATAAAGGCTCTATAATATATATGGGGTGGAAAAAGAAATAAAAAAATAGTATAAATACAAATTCCTTTTTTATGTGTTATTATGCTGCACCATCCAACCATATCCTTGTACTGCCATATCCACGAAATGGTTCATGAGCAGAGATACCTTGGAATCAAATGTTGCTTTATCATAGCTTTCAGGCAAATCATCGTTCAGCGATAGTTCTACCTCATGTTTTAACTTAGCACATGGCTGTTCATCCTTGTACCAATCTACTACAAGAAGACTACTACGATTGTCGACTAGCTTCTTATAAAGGTTCTTAGCTGAGAGTTTTACTTTTTGCTCTTCGGCCTGTGTTAATTTCTTTCCAGCAATCAGCAAATCATAGATTTCCAGCTCTTCTTCTGTAAGACCTTCTATATTTGCACGATTATCTTCCTGACGAAGTTCTTCAAGAAGTTTTACAAGTTGCTCGTAATAATCCTCATTTTTAGTACCACCTGCGTTATAGGAATCAATGATGCGTTTGAAACGTTCTGAGAACTTGTTTCTTGTACAGTTTCTATTAAGCATGTGTTCGAGTGCTTGCTCAATGTATTCCTTAAGGTCGTTAATCTCAATAGCTTTATACTTAGCAACCTTGATTTCTTTTCTCAATAGCTCGACATCAATCTTAGAAAGATCAATAGCCTTTGTGCCTTTTATCATGTATTGTGCAGGTTCCTCACGTACATAATTAACAAACTCTTGACTTGCTGTAACACTGCCATCCAGAATCTGATTCATTTTCTGTCTGGCACGAGCGACTTTTTCATCATCAATAGTGTGATAAAAAAGACCATGCAGATACACAAGCGGTGCAAACTTATCGTTGCTCCAATTCTTCTCAAAGATTTCTGGCTTTGATGCTTCATAGAGATTCGTCAAAGTATTGAGGATAACTTTGAACTCCTCTTTATTATCATCTTTGGCAACGATAGTGTCATAGGCACTTCGTAATAACTCTAGCTTATCAAGAGTATTTGAATCATCAATTATCTTTTCCAAATTAATATCTAAAGATAATAAGAAAGAATCTGCTTCATCGATTGTACCGTCGATATAGCCTATTAGCTGGTCAATATCCTTCGTAGGGAATTCTGTTCCGTCATCACCAGTGGCATATTCTGTTAATGCTTTCTTCATGTATTTAAACACGTTGACATAATCCACGATGATTCCGGCAGGTTTTCCTGGATACACTCTGTTTGCACGAGCAATTGCCTGCATCAGTGTGTGTCCTTTCATCGGCTTGTCCAAGTAGAGTGTAGAAAGATTCTTTACATCAAATCCTGTCAGCCACATCGCACAAACGAATACGAGCTGCAACGAATCATTAGGATCTTTGAATCTATCCTCAATATCTCTGCCATCTGGTGTGATTTCTTTCATCTTTGCACGATGCTCAGATATCTTTAAACCTTGCTTTGCAAACTTGGCTTCTTCATCATTTTCCTCTGAAATGATAACAGCCATTTCAACCTTATTCATATAAGCAAGAATACGAGTGAGCTGTTCACATTTTTCTTTGGTAGAAGCTGTGTTTCGCTCTTTCATGATATACTGCTTTTCTATAGCCCAGTAATGCTGAACCTTATCATACATTTTGACAGCAGTATATTTATCGACAGATACAACCATACCTTTTCCCAGAAAGCCTCGTCTTGGGAAGTGATAGGCAATATCCTGTGCAACCTTGTCCAGTCTGTCATCACGCTTGATGACCTCTAAAATACGAGAAGATGCGTTTTCTAACAGACGTGTTTCATCCTCGTTTAAATTTTCTTCTTCGATAATGTCCACAATGTCATCGTCAAGGAAATCATTCTCAAGCCCAACTTCCGGAACTCGTCTGGAATAGAATAAAGGTACTGTAGAGCCGTCTTCAACAGACTGTGCAAAATTATACTCTGATACATAATCTCCGAACCACTGATTTGTCAGACGTTTTGTGCCAAGGAGTGGCGTTCCGGTAAATGCAACAAAATTAGCATTCGGAAGTGCAGTTCTCATGTTCTCTGCCAAATCCTTATACTGCGTTCTATGTGCTTCATCAACAAGGACAATAATATCGTCACGAGTAGAAAGGACGGGATATTTCTTTGTCTTATCGTATCTGAACTTATGAATCAAAGTAAAGATAAAAGCCTTATTGGTAGTTAGGAAATCACGCAATTGTTTGCTATTCTTGGGTTGACATTCTTCTTTAGAGCCAATAACCTCAGTGCGTACAAAATTCTTATGAATCTGAGTATCCAAATCTTCACGGTCTGTAATAACGAGGAACGAGAAATTACCTTGAATCTTACGCTTCACTTTACGTGTAAACATAACCATAGAATAGGATTTGCCTGAACCCTGTGTATGCCAGAAGACACCAAGCTTTCCATTAAGCTCTTTTCTGTTCTCGACTGATTCCATCAGATTATTAACGCCTAAGTACTGGTGATTCTTTGCAATAATCTTTATTCTCTGATTTTCAAAGAGAACGAAGTTTTCAATATAGTCAATCAATCTATCTTTGTTAAGAAGACCATCTACAAAATATCTGACGGAGCTATCCTTAACATTATCTGTGGCAAGAATTGCTTCTCTGTCCAGTTTTTCTTTTTCGCTATCAACCTTGAGCCATTCAAAAAAATAGTCATAGGTTGCATTAAATGCACCAAGCTTCGTCTCCAAACCATTTGAAAGCACACAAATATGATTAAATACAAAGAGATTCGGAATATCTCGGATATAATCTTTCAGATTCTTGTTGTAGGCTTCTTCAATCTTAACAATACTATTTTTCAGTTCAATAAACACAAGGGGCATACCATTGACAAAGATAAGAATATCCGGTCTTCTGTAGTAGACTTTCCCCTGAATCCACATCTGAGATACCGCTGTGAAAGTGTTGTTCTCTGGATGCTCAAAGTCTATCAATTTTACAAAATCGAAATCTTCCTTGCCGTTTCTACGAACTGTGATTTTTATATTATTACGAATTTGCCTATATAATTTGTAGTTGGTATCTACAATGTCCGTTCCTGTATAATCTTGCCTTAACGTCTTTACTATCTCTTTAATTTTATCTTCTTCGATAGTTGGATTGATACGCTTTAGGGAAGACAGCATAACATAGGGAAGAACACATTCCTTCTTTGAAGTTCTTCCTGTGCCATCATTCAAATCGTCTCGCTTACTCGGATCAGCATCACAAACGAGGATGTCATATTTAAACGGTTCAGCTTTTAATTTTGAAAGTATAGCCTGTTCTATATTATCTTCAGATATAAAATTACGCATACGAACCCCTCCTTAAACTTCAAGTTTTCCACTCATTAAGCGTGGTAAGAGCATATCTCTTTGCTGTGTAAGATTACTATTAGTCTCATTTAATAAGCGAATTTCTTCAAAAATTGAGTAGACATAATCATGAAATCGATTTAATAGTTCGCTTGATGGAAGAATTATCTTCATATTTTTTATAATTTTAGAATTTACCGCTGTCCCGATTGATGAGGTATTGCCTAAATCTGAGTATTGAAATTTTTTCAAATACAGATATATGTATTCTCTCATAGTAGCATTATCTGTTGTAAAATGCGCAATAGCCTCATTTGTACACATATCAGATGTTGTAATTGCAACTTGGCCAACAGTCAATTTAAAGCTTACTAGCACTGTATTCTTAGGAATAATCTTTACATTGCATGTGTTTACTGCATTAAAGGTTAGATACTCCTTAGTTTTAAACACAAATGTACTCGCACTTCGCATATCGCTGATAGAAATCCACGGATAATTACATTCTGGAATATTGCTGAAATATTCGAATATTTCTATCTGGAGTTTTTCCTATAGTAATATCAAAGAGCTGGTTTGCTCTTAAAATTTCCCAGTCTTTTGGTATACCATTTTCAAACTCCACATGCTCATATCCCGGAAAGCGGAATCTTACAAACCATTCCTTGTAGAGATTTTCAGCCATTTGCTCCAACAACTTGATACGCTTGTTGTTATTTTCGATGAGATCATCAAATGTTGAGAGAGCTTTAACAATCGCATTCTGTTTCTCTATTGAATAATCTGGAATAGTAAATCTCAGTAATCCCTCTATTCTAAGGTTTGGTTGCGTTGCTACACAGGATATATTATCGATATATTGCAAAAAGCCTTTAGTTTGGAAAATATAATAAACAAATCTTGGATTAAGACTTTTCTCTAATCTAAGTCGTATTGTTCCATTATTGTATACAGCTTCAGTATTTTCCTTGATAAATTGAGAAACTCCAACTGTTGCACCTGTTCTTGCAATCAATAAATCATTTTTCTTAAGCAAAAATTTCTTGCGGTCTTTTTCGTTAGTTTCAGTGAAGCCCCACTCATCATAATTTTTCCCTTGGGATATATCTTGGATACGAATACATTTTAATCCTGTGTCATATTCAACAATAGGAGCTCTTTTAATAGCATCCAGACCTGTATTTGCACTTAGTGTTTTATCTTTTAACTTCATATCACTCACCCGATAACCCTTTCAGATTATTTGCGATGAGTTCTTCAAGTTTCTTTGCCTCAGCACTTAATGCAGTGAACTCAGCACTCAAAGATAACATTTCTTCCTTAAACTCTTCCTGTGTTAAACCATCGTCTTCAATAACCACACCAACATAACGTCCTGCATTAAGAGAGTAGTCCTGATCGATAATTCCATCCTCACCATCCATTGGTGCAGCTTTGCAAAGACCAATAACATCTTTATAAACACCGTCTGGGAATCTTTCAGTTAACCAGTCAATCTGTGACTGCCAATATGCTTTTGTAAGAATTTCTTTATCATCAGAAGTTTCAGGTGCATTAGCAAGTTCTGCTTTATACTCATCAATCAAATCTACAAGAGCCTGCGTATCACCGTGATAAAGCTTGGTAATAACACCTAAGTTCTTAATCTGCTCATCGGAGAATTTTCTATGTGCTCTGTCTATCTGTGTGAATACATTTCTTGCATCAATAAATAAGATTTCATTTTTCTTGTCAGTATTTGGCTTTTGCTTATCAAAAAACCAAAGAGTAGCTGGAAGAGTTACTGATGAAAACATATTAGAAGGAAGAGTTACCATCTGAGAGATGATGCCCTCTTCAATCATTTTCTTTCTGATTTCATATTCTGAACCGGATGCGTCAGATGCAGAATTTGCCATAACAAGTGCCGCTTTACCATGCTCATTTAAGGCAGTCGCAAAGTAACCTATCCACAAATAGTTTGCGTTTGGTACAGTTTCTTTCTTATCAGATTTTTTCTTTGTTGATTTGCTCTTGTTTCTTGGCACTCCATATGTATTGAAACGAGCATCGTCAGAAACCTTATCAACAACAACTTCATCTACATTAAAGGGCGGATTCGCCATTACATAATCAAATTGCCCGAATGCATTATATGGATCAGAATAAAATGAGTTAGCTTGCGTAATGTCACCACGAACATTATTAAGAAGAAGGTTCATCTTAGCGAGTTTTACAGTGTCCGGTTCTTTCTCAACACCATAGCAACGGAACTTCATTTGCTCGCTTTCACTGGCGTTGTGATTATGCATGTATCGTGCGGCCTGTACGAACATACCTCCGGAACCGCAGGCCGGATCTAAGAACTTCTTTTCACCCGGCTGTGGATTCAATACTTCAACCATATATCTAACAACAGTTGCAGGAGTATAGAATGTTCCGCCATCCTTACCTTCTGCAAGTGCAAAGTTACCTAAGAAATATTCATAGATTTCACCAAAGATATCGATTGTACTATTTTCCGGAATATCTTTGAAAATACGTACGATATTAGAGAGAAGCTCCGGCTCTTCTTCCGGTACTAACTGTGCGTAAACTTCTTTTGGAAGTACACCATCCATTTTAGGATTCTCATCTTCAATGGCTTCCATAGCTTTTTTTACAAGAGTAGCCTTGTTTGCATCGTCCGGTGCATTGTTAATGAAGTCGTAGTAAGCACACTCAGGGAGATAGAAGCCACATTTCTCAATAGAGATTTCTTTGATGGACTTTTCCATACGACTGCCTTTGAGATGATTGTATTCTGCTTTAATTTTTTCTTTGTGTTGTTTATATAAGATATCCGCATATCGAAGGAAAATAAGTCCCAAGATAGGCTGACCATATTTATTTGCAGCTAAATGTGCACTCGCACGAAGCACATCGGCTGAGTGCCATAGCGTATCTTTCAGTTTTTTTAACTCTTTATCTGTCATAGCAGTAATGCTCCTTTATTTTTCAATTTTATAATCAAGCCATGCTTCCTCGATTGTTTCATAAGGAATATTGTTCTTAAGGCAAAAAGCATTAATGCTCTTCATTGCTCTTAAGTTTGGCTTTGCATATCCTGATTCTCAATGATTCAATGTAGAAAAAGTCACACCGATCTTATCGGCAAAATCCTGTTGTGTCAGAAATGAGCGCTATCTGATTTCTTTATTTCTTCAGGGAAACTCATACGCATCTCCTTTTCGTTTTTCACTTATTAATATAGTTTTATTATACCACATAAATATGAAATTTCCTAGTACCCAGTCCTTCAAGATATTATTCTTGTTTATAAGTAAAGTAAATTTATTTTTAATAATTAAAAAGATATACTTATGAATATATTGAATGACTTTTAGAGGAGGCAACCGTCTCCTCTATTTATAGTTAATAAAAAAAATTGTATTACAAAATATCCAACCATGTTAGATTAAAAGAATATTAATGGTACTTTTTAAGTGGCGGATATAGATAATAATAGGATTCCCAGACAATCATCCTGATTTTACATTCAGGACAGAAAAAGGGATTCATTCCAAAAGTTATGTACATCTGTCTCTGATAGAATGAATATTTTGATACGACAATATTTTTCTTAAGAGGCTGCATAGCCTTTTTAAGTTTATCGGAAATATATATTGAATAAAAGCCGTACCTGTTTACCATTTTAAAGTTTTTAGGAGGCAGGTGAATGAGAATCTGTGAGATAAATTTTTCAGCAGACATTGTAATGAAAGTTTTCTTTTTATTGTTAGCTAAATCATTGAAAAAGAAAGTAACTTTATCATCATCAATTTCGGTAATCTTGTATTCGGCAACAGGAGAACGGGCGAGATATCTTCCAAGGTATATGAATACCCTTTGTGCTGTTGATGTCACTGTCACCGACATTAAAGAAGAATCTTTTGTTTCTTTGTAAAGTTTTGCAACAGTGTCCAAGGCCTTCATTTTAATTTTATTGTCATTATATTCTCCATTCTGAATAATTTTGAGGACATGATACTTCCATTGACCGGCAATAGTATCCACATTAAAATGTCTCATTTTTCTGAAGTCAAAATTTTTAGTAAATCCTCCCAGAGAAACAATGGTATGGATATGTGGATTCCATTTAAGATCCCTTCCGAAGGTATGTATAATTGAAATGAGCCCGTAGTGTACGATGTCAGAGTCAGTGAAATATTTTTTGGAAAATTTTGATATTTTATTTTTTCTCAGATTTTTCTTACTGATATTATGGAAGGTGAACTTAAAGATTTCATTAACGGCGGCAGAAAGCTTTGAGAGTAGGTTTCTGTCATAGAAGAAAAATTGTCTGCATTCTTTAGGTATAGTAAAGAGTACATGCCGATGTTCAATATTCAGAATGAGTTTCATAATATTCTGAGACCAGATACTGGAATATTTGAAACCACATGAAGAACAAAGTTTAGACTTACAAGTAAGAGGGAACTTGTGGATAATAGGACAGATAGAGCCTATATACCAATTAAAAAATGGAAAAACAAACAAAAAATGTCATGAATTGTCAATTAAATGTCGTTATTTTCTATTCAACAAATTTTATTTTTCTGATGGTGCGATAGAAGATGTTGAAATAAGTGAAGCGAAAATGCAGTTTGAGGTGAATTTATTTGGGTTAGCTAGATTGGTTCAATTAGTGCTTCCACATATGAGAAAACAAAAATCAGGTAGAATTATAAATGTTTCTTCGATGGGAGGAAGATTGACAACTTATTTTGGAGCATGGTACCATGCAACTAAATATGCACTTGAGGTATTCAGTGATGCGTTACGTATGGAAGTGGCTGATTTTGGAATAGATGTTTCACTTATTGAGCCAGGTGGAATAAAAACTGAATGGGGAATTATTGCTGCAGATAAACTGGCAAATTCTGCAAAAAGTGGAGCGTATGAAAAAGAAGCATTGAAGACAGCCGAAGGGATGAAAAAGCAATATTCAGGAAATATGCTTTCTAACCCACTTTTTTTGCGGCACTTTCTTCAAAAAATGGACTTGAAGGCTTAAAAAGATTGGCAAAATATAAAAAATTAATAGGGCCTGTGCTTTTGGAAATTAAAGAGTTTGAAGAAATAGTTCAAGTGCAGTATTTTTTTGAACAAAGGGAAAAGGAATTGCCACGTTTTGCAGTTTTAAATGAACAGCTTATGCTAATAAATTTATTGAATAAAGGAATTGGTAAGAAAATATCTCCAGTAAGTGTTACAAGTCCTTTTGAGTATGGGGAATTATTGATAAAGGAGATAAATGCTACGATAAATAAAGCAAAGCAAAATGAAATAATTTTTAGTATGAAAGATTTGAAAAAGCCATTTTTGATGGCGAATAATATAATGGTGGAATATTTGGAACCGCAATTGAAACAGAAACTGTCAGAAATGGAACGTGAGACATTTGAAACTTTTTCAGCTTATTCCGAGTGGACAGTTTGGATTGGAAAATGTAGCAGAAGAGTTTGGGATAAGTGGAAGGACTCTTCAAAGAAATCTGTCAGCAGAAAATACCAGTTTCAATCAGCTGGTGAAAGATATTCAGAAAATAATGGCTTTCAATTATTTGGAAGCAAAGGAACTTTCAATTGATGAAATAGCTTATTTGGTTGGATATACGGAACTTTCGTCCTTCTATCGGGCATTTAAAAAATGGACTGGGAAAACGGTTTCGCAGTATCAGAAAGAGAAGTAATAGATATTAAAATACGTTATAAAACCGACGTATTTTTTTTGTCGCATTTTTGACGAAATTATGGTATAATTTTTTCAGGAGGATTTAAAGGTATGAAAGAAAATAGAGAATTAGAATTAAAATTAATAATAACAAATACTTTTTTAAAAACAGTGAGTGCTTTTTGCTAATTATGGTTCAGGTAGAATAATTTTTGGAATTGATGATAATGGAAAAGTTGTAGGGATAGATGATTTGGATGAGACGTGTTTAAATCTTGAAAATAAAATAAATGATAATATTGTACCAAAACCTAATTTTAGTTTTATAAAAAATAATAGGGATAGAACTATAACACTTGTAGTTAAAGAGGGACTTGATAAACCGTATTTATACAAAGGAAAAGCCTATAAAAGAAATGATACATCAACTATTGAAGTTGATAGGTTAGAATTGAATAGACTTACTTTGGAAGGAATGAACAGATATTTTGAAGAGTTACGATCAAATGATCAAGATTTAAAAATTTGAAGTATTGAAAAAAAGAATTAAAGGAAAAAAACTTGCAATTGAAAATTTCTCTATAGATTTACTTAAAACATTGAGTTTGTATAATGATAAAGAAGGTTATAATAATGCTGCGGCACTTGTAGCAGATAGGAATTCATTTTCAGGAATAGATATTGCGAGATTTGGTAAGGATATAAATGAGATTCTTGACCGAAATACATTTATCAATATGTCTATTTTTTCTCAATTTCATAAAACTATAGAAGTATTTGAAAGATACTATAAGTATGAAGAAATACGGGGGTTTGAAAAGAATTGAAAAAGAACTAATACCAGAAAAAAAGCTTTCAGAGAAGTGATTGCAAATGCGATAATTCATAGAACTTGGGATATAAATTCAAATATAAGAATATCAATGTTTGAGAATAGAATTGAAGTTGTTTCTCCAGGAGGATTACCTTCGGGAATAACTGAAAAAAAGAATATTTAAACGGACAAATTTCACAACTTAGAAATCCTATTTTTAGGAAATGTTTTTTTAGATTGAAGTATATAGAAATGTTTGGAACAGGAATAAGAAGAATAAATGAAATTTACAGAAATTATAGTACAAAACCTATTTATGAAATTAATGAAAACTCAATAAAAAAATCACACTTTTCACAATTTTTTTAATAAAATATTTTTTTGTCTAAAGATGAAAAAAAATTGTATTTGAAACATTAAAAAGATGGAAATATTTTATCGAATAAAGAAATATCAGAAATAACAGGGTTTAAAAAAAGGACAAAAATTTGAAATTATTGAAATCTTTGGTTGAGAAAAAAATATATTGTAACTATTGGAAATGGAAGAGGAACTAAGTATTATAAAAACTAAAAAAACTACAAGAAACCGATGTAAATATTTTTTTGTCGTATATATAAAGTATAAATCTTTATTAATCAAATTATATTCTAATAAAAAGAATAGTGATGTAAAAATAATATAAAATTGAAAAAAATATTAAGAAAAGGTGCTGATTTTTTTATGAAAAGAATTGTAATTCTTTTTGTTATTAGCTTTAGGAAATTTGAGCTTTTCATTTGGACTTGGTTATCCTCAGATTACAGTTGAAAAGGGATATTGTGAAGGAGGAAAGGTTATAAGAAGGTATACGATGGGAGAAGAGGTACACGGAGGAGGAGGTACGAGAACTGTTATGAATTTCAAATTATGTAGAATTAATGGATTAAGATATAGAAATATAGGAGTAACAATACTTGGATATTATAAAAATTCAACTTTATCTATGAACGAAGGGGTCAATATAGCAATAGATTATGATAAGAGAAGATCCATCAGGTCTTTAATTTTTATGTAAAGTTTATATTTAGTAAAAAATGATTGAAAAATGAAAAAGCTGTTTCATAAAATAGTTCTGATGAGACAGCTTTTAATTCAATAAAATCTATTTTTTAAAATTCTAAATCTTACAATTCTCTAAATTTTTTTTATACATCTTGATTTACTTTCGGAATGCTTTTCATTTCCCCTTTCAAAACAATCACAGATACAACAAAAGCTATGAAATCTGCTATTGGGAATGCAAACATAATTCCATCAATACCCATAAAATATGGTAAAATTATTAGTAATGGTAAAAGTGATATAATTTGTCTTACAAGTGACAAAAAAGCTCCTTTTGAGGCCCTTCCAATTGATGTTAAAAACATTGTAATAGCACCTTGAATACCATTTAGGAATATAAAGAATAAAAATACTCGCATATATTTTGTTCCGTATTGAAAGTAGAGTTTGCTTCCGTTACCGAAGACAGAAATTATTTGAACAGGGAAAAGTTCAGCGATTGCAAATGCCACTAAAGAAATAATAAAAGCCACTTTTAGAGATAATTTTAAAATTTCCCGAACTCTTGCATATTTTTTTGCTCCATAATTAAATCCTGCAATAGGCTGTGCTCCTTGCGTCAATCCCAATAAAATTGCTATAAATATGACATTTATTTTCATAACAATTCCAGCAACGGCAATAGGAATTTCACTTCCATAAATAGATTTCGCACCATAAATTTTCAATAAATTATTTGTCACAATTTGAACAATTAGTGCAGAACATTGGAAAAATCAAAGGCGATGTTCCCAACATAAACAAAATCCAAATTTCTCGTATTTTTATCTTAAAATCCTTCAATTCAAATTTTACACTTTTAAATCTAAAAAAATATAATCCTAGCATAATTGCTGAGATAAATTGCCCAATTACAGTCGCCCAAGCGGCACCGTCCATTCCCATATTAAATCCAAACATAAACAGCGGATCAAGAATCGTATTTGTAATAGCCCCAATAACTATCGCAAGCATTGAATAAAAAGAATTTCCATCAGCTCTAACCATAGGATTTGCTCCTATCGAGAATAATAAAAACGGTATTCCAAGAGATGTAATTTGAGTATATTCAATCGCATAATCAAAAATTTGATCAGTAGCCCCAAAGGCCGTCAACATTGGTCTTAAAAAAATATTAATTAATATACACAAAATAATACCACTTAAAAGTAACATTGTAGCCGCAGTTCCAGCCACGCTTTTTGCCCTTTTCGGACGCTTTCTTCCCAATTCCAAATTAAAATTAGTCGCAGCTCCAACTCCAGTCATAAGCCCAATTGCAAGACAAATCGTCGTAAGTGGAAAAGCCACATTTGTAGCCGCATTCCCAAGAAACCCAATTTTTTGCCCAATAAAAATCTGATCCACAACATTGTAAAGAGCATTAACCAAGTTAGCAATGATAGCAGGAACCGCAAGTGAAATCAACAGTTTTCCAACAGGTTCTGTACCAAATTTAGTTTTTTTCGTTCATTTATTGCTTTCGTTTTTTTCCCATTTTTTTCCTTCCTTTTCCAAAAATTTTTTTAAATATGATAAAATTCTCTTTAATAAAAAAAGAGAAAAAAATATTTTTTTGTAACAAGAAAACTGAGAAAAAAATCCCAGTTTTAAGCCATCATATTAGTATAGTAAAAAAATAATATCTTATGAGTATTTTTACTACATTTGGTAAAGGTTTTTCAAATTTTTTTATTTAGTTTAGAACAGAATATTATGGTAGATTTTTGGAATAAAAAGAATTTATTGTAATGTAAACTGACTTTAAAAAAATAAAAAAATGATATAAAACATGTAGATTTTTTTGTCAAAAAAATATTGTACAATAAGTAGAGGTGATTAGTATGATAGCTACAAATTATTCAAATGTGAGAAATAATTTAAAAAAAATATTGTGATAAGGCAACTGATGATTATGAAACAGTCATTATAACAAGAAAAAAACGATAAAAAAATGTGGTACTGATGAGTGAAGAGGAATATAACAATTTGATGGAAAAATCTTTACATTATGTCAAATAAGAAATATTATAATGAACTGTTAAAAAAAGTAAAGCGGAAGCGGAAGCGGGGAATGTACAAATACATGATATAATTGAGGTGGAATAATGAATTTAACATGGACAGATATTGCATGGGGGCAATATGAAGAATGGCAGAAACAGGATAAAAAAAATAGTCAAAAAAAATAAATGAAATAATAAAAAGACATCAAAAAGAAACGGAAATGAAGGAATAGGGAAACCTGAGCCTTTTAAAGCATGAACTGAATGGATACTGGAGCAGAAGAATTACTGATAAGCACAGATTTATATATAAACTAACAGAAACAAGTATACTAGTTATTGCCTGTGCAAATCATCATAAATAATAGAAATTACGAAAAAAATAAAGGCATGATTAAAAAAACAGACTTCTTTTAAAATTGAGAGGAAATCTTAATTTAAGTGGTCTTTTTTTGTCTTTTTGAAAATTTATGTAATAAAATTTGTATATTATTGTGTAGAGTCATTTTGAAGAAAAAAATTTTACTTAAATAAAATTTATGAAAAAAATAGGGTATAATATTATTATATAAAATTTAAAATATAAATTTTGTTAATATTGAAAAAATATAGAAAGGACAAGTTATGAAAAAAATAATTTTAATTTTGGTAAGTGTATTATTTTTAGTGAGCTGTAGTGGAAATATTCCCTTCTCGGAGGAGGAAAAAGGAGCTTTAAAAAAGGCAAAAACGGAAATTGCTGAAATGAAGAAGAATCCGACAATGGCAGAAAAAGAAAAAATTTTGCAAAAGGGGATAGAAGTCCAGAGAAAATATTTACGGATTGGGGTAGTGTATTTTAAAAGTGTGGAAAAGGATATTCCAATAGCAGATTATTATCTGGCAAGAAACTATAGTGCGAGAGGGGAGAATGAAGAGGCGCTGAAATGGGCAAGAAAAGGATCGGACAGAGGAGTAAAGGAAGCAAGTGCGTTTGCAGGGTGGATATATGCTAATCGTATGGAGGAGTTAAATGCGAGAAAGTATTATATAAGGGCAATGGATCAAGGAGATTACAGCGAGGACACCTTGTTTAGAGTATGGGTATATGGAGAAAGGAAAGAAATTGATAGCGAAGTGGTGGAAGCATTTAAAAGAAATTTAAATAAAAATATTGAGGTAAAAAATGCTTTGGCTTTTTATTATCAGAGGCACGATTACTTTGATGAAGCTGAAAAACTGTACAAGGAGCTTGTTAATGAAAAATATCCGAATGCAGAAAGACTTTTAGGGGAACTTTATATGTCAAAAAAAGATTATGGCAAAGCTGAAGAATGGTTATTAAAAGAATCGGAAAAATTATTTTCACATTCAGAAGACAATGTAAAACATATTGAAGAAAAAAGAGCGAGATTATTGCGTCTGTTAGCAAAAGTTTATGAAATGAAAGGAGATTACGGTAAGGCTGAAAATAACCTTTTAAAAGCAAAAGAACTTGCACATAAGGAGCTTGCGTTAACGAGTTTAGCTAAATTATATGAAAAGCAAGGAAAATATAATCAAGCTATAAAGATAAATGAAGAATTAGAAGAATTGAAAAAAACAAAGAACAGAAAAAAATTAAATCATAAAAAGAAATAAAAAAAATAGAGAGTTTTATGAGAATAGAAAAAAACAAAAAAAGAAATATTTTTTTAGAATTGTAAATATCTGAGAAAGAATAATTGTTTTTTTAATGAGAAATATTTTTTTGATAGGGTTTGGAATAGAGCAAGAAACATCATCTTTAGTTGATAATAAAATAGAAAAGAACGAAAACAAAAAAACCAAGAGAACAAACCTATGACGGCATCCTTGAATGGCTACTCTTGTAACTGTAATTTTAAAAAAATAAAAAAATAAATGATTAGAATAAAAAAATTTAAAATTAGAAAGTGAGAGAGAAAATTATGAATTTATGGAAAATAAGGAACCTTTATATGAAATATTTACTAATACTTTTTGCTTATAGCAACATTAAATATAGCTATAAAAAAATGTTCTTTACCCGAAGCAGAAGTAAAGAATAATGAAAGGAGCAGTGATTACAAAAAAATATTGAATTGTCAAATTTGGGAGATGAGGAAATAAAGAAAAAGAATTATAAAAAAAGCGTTAGAGTATTATGAAAAAGCTAGAGATTATGATAGTAATATGGCAGACGTAAGTATAGCAAATATATATTATAAATTTATAGATAAAGAAGAAGGTGAAAGAAGATATAAGAAAGCATACAATAATGGAATTTTTTTGAAGTCGCTTATATATTAGGTAATATAGCTTATAGAAAAGGAAACTTTAATTTGGCGAAAGAATGGTATTTAAAAAGGAAGTGAAAAAGGAAATCAAAAAAATCAAGTATAGAACTAGCAAAAATTATTAATAAGTGAAAAATAATGAAATAGAAGCTAAAAAAATTTTTTTATTGAAAGTTGAAAATGGAAACGAAGCTGAAGGATTTTTATTATTTAATGACCATTTATTATAAAGAAGGTAATAAAGAAAAAAATTTATGAATTGAAAAACAAAAATGCTTGAAAAAAGAAATGAATCAAATATCTGATGAAATGATGCTTAAAAATAGGTTTGATGTTAGGAGACAAAAGACAAAAATAGATTATTTGAATCAATTAATAATGCGGATAATTTAATAAGAATAAAAAAATATGAAGAAGCTAAAAGAGAGTATGAAAAAAAGTTTAGAATATGGTTTTTGAAGGGAATTATTTTTTTAGGTAATATGTATAGTGAGTTAAATAAAGAGACAGAAGCATTAAAAATATTATAAAATAGCTTGTGAAAAAAAGGAAAAAAATAGGAATTGCAGCATACAAAATAGGCAATATTTATGAAGCAAATAATAATTTTATAGAAGCTAAAAAAATGGTATCAAATAGGGATTGATTTAGGTGATTCACAATCATTAGTTTCATTAGGAACGTTAGAAATGAAAGAAGGGAATGATGAAGAAGCTAAAGAATTATTTTTTTAAAAAGGCACTAATAAAAAAATGCGGAAGCTATACTTGGGATGATAGCATATTATGAAAAAAATAATGATATTCAAAAAAAGCTAAAGAAATGAAAGAAAAAAAATAATAACAGAGAAAGGGTTATATTATAATGATTCAGATATACAGTATGCAGCATTACTAGCCATTTTACCTTATAATTAATAATGTCAAGGAAATTATTCAAAAGATAAGTTTATAGAAGGAATTTTATATGAAGCAGGAGGTCCGTGAAATGAAAAATATAAATGATGAAAAAAATTATTAAGTTTTGTAGAAAATGAAATTTTTAAAGCATAAAGAGGATTATTCAGAAAAAGAAATAACAAAAATTATTACAAATTTTCAATGAAATTATAAATGTTGGTCCTAAAAAAAGCAAATAGCATAGGAGACCTGTATATAAATTTCATAGGAAGTGATCATATGGCGGTGTATTATTTTTGAACATATATGGACGATAGAATTATTAATTAAAAATTTTAGAAAATTTTTTTCAAAAAAACAGAGCAAGAATTATATTTTTGTTCATCGGTATTAAATGATTTATATTATTTTTGTACTTGATGATTCAGATAAATTTAGTAAAGATGAGTACTGGTCTGAATTTAGAAAAGTAAAAAAATTATTATATCCCTATTCAGATAAATTTTATGATGGATTACTTGAAAAAAATATTGGGAATTGTTGTTGAAAAATGAAGTTGTGGAAAAGATGGAAGAAAAAGAAGTAGAAGAAAAGAAACTTACACCACAGCAGTTGAGAAAAAAAATATTTTTCTTAAAAAGAATGAAAAGAGAAGATAAATAGAAATAAGAAAGCGTGGATAAATGGAAATAGAGAGATGGGAATCAGTAACATTTCAAGAATTTTCATGATGAATTATATCAGATATTTCCTGAATTTTTTTAAATGATTATATGGTAGAGTTTATGGAAGATGAGAAGACTTTGGATATTTTAGTTATTAAGGGAGAGGATATTGAAAAAATTAATATAAATTTGTAAACACAAATACTCTTGTTTTTTTGTGAAAAATGTGGTACTCTTATAATATAAAAAAATTAATTTTATAATAAATACAATTATGTAATTATAGTTGTATGAAATGGAAAGGATGAAAAAGATGAAAAAATATGATGCAATAATAATTGGATTTGGAAAAGGTGGAAAAACTTTGGCAGGATTTTTGGCTGGGAAAGGTCAAAATGTGGCTTTGATTGAGAAATCGAATAAGATGTATGGAGGAACTTGTATAAATATTGGATGTATTCCTACGAAAAAGCTTGTTGACAGTACAAAAGTTCTTAAAAATAAAGGACTAAGCAGTATTGAGGAAAAGGAGAGATTTTATACAGAAAGTATAAATAATAAAAATAAATTGATTGGTGCATTGCGTGGGAAAAATTATGAAATGCTGGCTACAAAGGAAAATATTGATATTTATGATGGATTTGGAAGTTTTGCTTCAAAAAATGTAGTTAATATTGAAAGTAATGGGGAAAATGTTCAGATTGAAGGAGAAAAGATATTTATAAATACAGGTTCGACTACAATAATTCCTGGTATAAAAGGACTTAAAGAAAGTAATCACGTTTATACAAGCACTTCAATTATGGAACTAAAGGAACTTCCTAAAAAATTGACTATTCTGGGAGCAGGGTACATTGGACTGGAATTTGCTTCGATGTATGCTGATTTTGGGTCAGAAGTTACAGTGATTGATTTGGCACAAAGACTTATGCCTAGAGAAGATGAAGAAATTGCTGATAGAGCAAGGGCTATATTTGAGGCAAAAGGGATTAAATTTTTACTGGAATCAAAAATTGAGGAAATTATTGATAAAAACGGAAAAGGATATGTGCAAATTTCACAGGGAGCAGACAAGAGCGAAATTGAATCAGACGCAATTCTTGTGGCAATTGGAAGAAAGCCTAATACAGAAGGTCTTAATTTAGAAGCGGCAGGAGTAAAAACCGACGAAAAAGGTGCGGTTGTAGTTGATGAAGCATTGAAAACAACAGCTGATAACATTTGGGCAATGGGAGATGTGAAAGGCGGACTTCAATTTACATATATTTCTCTTGATGACTTTAGAATAATAAGAGATAATCTTTACAATGGAGGAAACAGAACGGTAAACGACAGAAATGTAATTCCATACAGCGTATTTGTAAATCCACCATTATCAAGAGTTGGAATGACTGAAAGTGAAGCAATTGCCAAAGGATATGAAGTAAAAACAGGAAGACTTGAAGCAATGGCAATTCCAAAGGCAAAAATTGAAGGTGTAACAGATGGGCTACTTAAAGCAGTTGTAGATGCAAAAACAGATAAAATACTGGGATGTACTTTATTATGCAACACTTCCCACGAAATGATAAACATCGTTGCAGCGGCTATGAAAGCTGAACAAAAATATACATTCCTAAAAGATATGATATTTACTCATCCGACAATGAGCGAGGCTTTGAATGATTTATTTGGAAGTGTGAAATAAATTGAAAGAGTTGATTTTGCTTATATTTTAAATTTATTGATGTTTTATAGTTTATTTAAATTATTTTTTTATTTTCATAAATTACAATATTGAAATTAAGGGATTTTTAGAAAAAAATAACATTTGAAATTGTATAAAAAAATTTTGATACAATAAATTTAGATTATTTTGTGCTAGTTTTTTTATTTCTTAAATTATAAAAAAATAAAAAAAGAAAAAAAGAAGAAAAAAAGTAGAAAAGGAGGAGATATTAAAAAGTATGGAATTTTTATAATTTTTAATTATTTAGAAAACCAAAAAAATTTGTAACGGATAAATTTTTTTCTTGTTGTAATTATTTTTCGTAATTGCATTTATTGTATTTGCATTTTTGGAAATGGTTTAAAGGAAGTATTTCGTTGAGGGATAAGCAGCTTAGTTTGCTTGGATTAATGTTTATCTTTTTTTATTTGCATTGTATCATTATGATAATTATAGAGCTAAAAAAATAACGAAGAAAAAAAGTTTATAAAAAAATTCGGCAAGCGTTATAAAAAAATTATCTGAAAAAAATTTAAAGTTAACGAAAATGATATTTTTTTATAAATACACCTGAAATAACAGAAGATACCGTTTATAAAATAAAAGATAAATTTTACCAAATTCACTGGGTAGGAAATAATATCTTGGTTGAACAAATGACAGTGCCTTATGTGGATGAAGTTAAAACAATTAAAGAATAATGGCATTTAAGCTGGAAAAAAATATAAAGAAAGGAAGATGATGTAATTTTTGGATTTTATAATTCTTGTTGCAATAAAACTTACAATTGGATTTATTGCATTAGTTTTGTTTATGAATTTAAATGGACGCAGCCAACTGGCACCAACATCAACAGAAGATCAAATAGGTAATTATGTCCTTGGGGGAATTATCGGTGGTGTAATTTATAGTCCAAATATATCAATAATTCAATTTTTAATAGTTCTTTTAATATGGGGACTTTTAATGACAGTAACTGATTTTCTAAAAAATACAAATAAGAGCGTAAAAAAAATGATAGATGGACAAGTTGTATACTTAATAAGAGATGGAAAAATGCTGACAGAAAATTTTGCACAAGCTACACTTTCAATTCCTGATTTTTATACAAAATTGAGAACAAAAGGTGTTACGCAAATATCAGATATAGAAGAAGCTTTTATGGAATCAAATGGACAACTTATCGTTATAAAAAAAGGTGAAGGCGGTTATTCAAATTTATTGGTTTCTGAAGGGAATATACAAGAAGATAATTTGAAACATATTGGAAAAGATGATAATTGGTTGAAGGAAGAATTGGAAAAATATAACATTACTGATTTAAGTGAACTTTTTATTGTTGAGTATAGTGGTGATGGAAAAACTTTTTATTGTGAAAAAAATAGAAAAATTTTAAGAGAAAAATACTTAAATGGCGATATGGTTTTGCTAGTTGAGTATTTTTTTATTTGCTTTGTTAAAAAAATTTTTAAATTTATTTGACAATGATTAACTTGTTTGGTAAAAATTTTTATGGATGTAAAATTTATTTTTTTAGTTTAAATTAAAAAAATCTAAATTTAAATTTTTAAACTTATAAAAAAATTTATAATTTTGGAGGTGGATGTTTTGAACGAGGAAGTCCCGGAAGAGAAATTTGAAAATTTAAATAATTTAAAATTTATGAATTTATGCAAATATGGATAAAGGGAATATCTTCGTATTGTTATTCTCCTGATTTTATTTGCATATAAAGTTAAAAAGTTAAAAAATTGAAAATGCAAAAGAGAAAGGAGATTGGAGATTAATGATGGAAAACAACATTATTCAAAAACTTATAGATGAAAAAAAATATTTTGAAATTAGAAAATATTTAAATGATTTAAACATTGTGGAAGTTTCAGAACTGCTGAATCAGTTTGAGTCTTCTGAACTAATAATGATTTCGGCTACTTTCCAAAAATAGGGCAGCTGATGTATTTTCGTATCTGGACAGTGAACATCAGGAAATGATTATTAAGACAATGACAGATGTGGAAACTAAAAATATATTTGATGAGCTGTATTTTGACGATATTGTCGATATTATCGAAGAAATGCCATCGAATGTAGTAAAAAAAATATTAAGGAATACTGATGCAAAAGACAGACACACAATAAATCTTTTGTTAAAGTATCCTGAAAATTCAGCTGGAAGCATTATGACAACTGAATATATGGATTTAAAAAAGGATATGACAGCTTCTTCTGCAATTTTTAAAATTAGGGATGTTATGGAAGATATGGCAAATGTCTATACTTGCTATGTGATTGATGAAGGTAGGAGGCTGGAAGGAGTAATTTCCCTAAAAGAGCTTATTACGAGCGAGGATGATGAGCCAATTCAAAATCTTATGAATAAAAATGTAATAAGTGTTCATGTAAATGATGATCAGGAAAAGGTTGCGGAAATAATAAAAAAATATAATCTTATCGTACTTCCTGTGACTGATGATGAAAATAGACTTTTAGGAATCATTACGATTGATGATGTAATGGATGTTGTGGAACAGGAAGCGACAGAGGATTTTCATAGAATGGCTGGGATTTCGCCTGTGGAGGAGTCTTATTTAAAAACAAGCGCCTTTACAATGGCAAGACAAAGAATTAGCTGGCTTATTGTGCTTATGATTTCTGCTACATTTACTGGAAGAATTATAAGCAAATATGAAGATGTGCTGCAGTCTGTAGTTATACTTTCTTCATTTATTCCAATGCTGATGGACACTGGAGGAAATGCAGGCGCACAGTCTTCGACAATTGTAGTCCGTGCTTTGGCATTGGGGGAAGTTGATACAAAAGATACTTTTAAAATATTAAAAAAAGAATTTCTTATTTCATTTATAGTAGCTGTTGTTTTTAGTGGCAATAAATTTTTTTAAGAATTATAACTTTGACAAAAAAACACCTTTTAAATGTTGCAATGACAGTTTCAGTAACTTTAATTTTTGTAGTTATAATTTCTAAAATAATAGGTGCTTTTTTACCGGTTATCGCTAAAACTTTTAAAATGGATCCGGCAATAATGGCAGGGCCTTTAATAACAACGATTTTAGATGCGCTTACTCTTACTATTTACTTTAGATTTGCAACTATGTTTTTTTAAGTAATGTTATAAAGTAAATATTTTTTTATAAAAATTTAAGAATATAAAAAAATTGATTGTCTAATCGAAGTTATATGGCAACTAATATAAGAAAAAAATGAGGTGAGAAAAAAATGAAAAAAATAAAAAAAGAATAATTGAAGATCTTTTGAAAGAAAAAAATATTTTTGAAATAAAAAAAGAATTAGATAAATTAAATGCAGTTGAAATTTCTGATGTGATAAATTTATTTAAACTGCCAGAGCTTGTAATAATGATTTTTAGACTTTTAAAAAAAGATAAAGCGGCAGATGTGTTTTCATATTTGGATAGTGAACATCAGGAAATGATTATTCACGCTTCAACTGATGTTGAAACACGGGAAATATTTGATGAACTGTATTTTGATGATATTGTTGACATTATCGAGGAAATGCCGTCGGATATTGTAAAAAAAATCTTGAAAAATACGGATAGAAAAGATAGACATTTGATAAACCAGCTTCTAAAATATCCAGATAATTCAGCTGGAAGCATTATGACGACTGAATATGTGGATTTTCAGAAAAATATGACAGTTCAAGAGGCAATAGGACAGCTGAAAAAAACTGGGAAAGACAAGGAAAATATTTATACTTGCTATGTTACGGACAAAAAAGGGAAATTGGAAGGTGTGCTTTCACTAAAGGAATTGATTTCTAAAAAGGACAGTGCTGTAATTGAAGATATTATGAATACAAATTTTGTAAGTGTAAATACACATGATGATCAGGAAAAAGTTGCAGATTTATTTAAAAAGTACGATTTTATCGTTATGCCAGTTGTTGACCATGAAAATAGGCTTTTGGGAATAATTACGGTGGATGATGTTTTAGATGTTGTGGATCAGGAAGTTACGGAAGATTTTCACAAAATGGCTGGAATTACTTCACCTACCGATGATTCCTATTTAAAAACAAGCATCTTTACGATGGCAAAGCAAAGAATCGGGTGGCTTGCAGTTCTTATGATTTCTGACACAATTTCTGGAAATATAATACAAGGTTACGAAAAAGTTCTGGCAAAGTCAATAATTTTAACAGCATTTATCCCAATGCTTATGTCAAGCGGTGGAAATGTTGGTTCACAATCTTCAACGGTTGTAATCCGTTCACTTGCACTTGGGGAAATCTCTCCAAAAGATGCCTTTAAAGTAATAAAAAAAGAATTTTCAATTGGAATAATGGTTTCAATAGTTTTGGCGCTGTTAAATTTTATAAGACTTATAACATTTGAAAAAACTAATTTTGTAATTGCTTTTGTCGTTTCATTGACACTTGTATTTACAGTAATTGTATCAAAACTGGTAGGAGCACTGCTTCCGCTTGGAGCAAAAATTGTGAAGGCTGATCCAGCAGTTATGGCAACACCTTTGATAACAACAATTTCAGATGCTGTGACACTTGTAATTTATTTTAATTTTGCTGCGATGTTCTTAAAAACTTTAAAAAAAGTTCTGGAAATCGGGAAAAATAAATAATTAAAAAAATATAATTAAGTTTACAAAGCAAAAAAATGTAGTATAATAAAAAAAGCAAGTTTATTAGTATAATGCAATATAAAAAAATAAACATATTTTTGAATTACTTAAAAATAAAAAAATTAACTATTGATAAAGTGTGATAAATGTGCTATATTTAGATTGTAAGTATATTGTGAACTTATAAATAAAATTAACATTTTGAAAGTTGGTTTTTATTACAAATTTATGAGAGGAAATAAATAATGAAAATAGGTAGAGAGTTTTCTGATAAAAAAAGCACCGGGAGGAATATTTTTAATACTGATAGTCATAATAATTATACTATTTGCACTAAAAAAATAGAATTTCTAGTTCATTTTCTTTTTTTGGACGGAATTTCTAAAGAAATAGATTTTAGGCTTGTGAAAGTGAAAAGTATGTTATATACTCAGACTTTAAAATTAAAATCCAGAGTACAAGACATCAGTTACATTGAAGAATATGTAAAAAATAATAAGACAAGAGATTTTGAGCTACAAAAAAATAAAGTTCAAAATACAGAATTGGCATATTTAAAAGTGGAAAATGAAAATTTGAGAAAAATGCTTGAAATGCGTCAAAAAAATCCCGCTGAGTTTATAGCAGCTGATGTTGCATTAGTGGAAAATGTAGATTATTCAGAGAAGTTTTTTATCAATAAGGGACAAAATCAAGGAATAAAATTAAATTTGCCAGTTATGTACAACGGTTATTTGATTGGAAAAGTTTCAAAAGTTGATGCAGAATATTCGGAAGTTACTCTTTTGACAAGTAAAAATTCAAAATTAAGTGTAACTTTAAATGGTACAAATTTACAAATTTTGCGTGGAAATGGAAATGGAACTTTTTCAATTCAAAACTTTAATGAAGGATCAGTTAATGAAAATACATTGTTTAATGTAGAAACTTCTGGAGTGAGCGATGTTTTTCCAAAAGGGATAAAAGTTGGAACATTTAAAGTGACTGAAATGAATGCATTTAAAAAGATAAAAGAAATTAGATTTAAGCCAGAATATGATATTTTTCAAATTCAAAATGTAATGGTTTATAAATGGAGCAAAAATGATGCAATTGACAGCCAAATTCAAAATCAGGCAAATTTAGAAAAAGAACAGGATTCAGATAAATCTCACGATTCAGTGCAATAAAACCTTAGTTTAACTTTTAAAATAATTTTTGGAGGATTAAAAAAGATGTTTAAAAAACTAACAATTAGTAAATTAGTAATATTGATGACAATTTTTATTTCAGTTTTTTCTTTCTCAAAAGATTTTTGGGAAAAGAGAAATTTTACCGTAAATGTAACTGAAGATGCGACAATTAATGGTCAAAGTAGAAGCAAAAGGTACATTATGAGTTACAATTCAGGAACATTAAAGTTGCAAATTACAGCTCCTAATGTGAATCGAGGTGAGATTTACACATTTAGTGGAAGTACAAAAACTGTTTATTACCCATCTTTAAAACAGACAGTTAAACAAAAAGTTGAAAAAGATGAGGCAAATATTTTGGCAGTGTTTAACAAAATATCAAGAATAAGTGGTAAAAAGACACAGACAAAAAATGGAGATACATTCCATTTTTCAGGAAATTGGCTAACTTCAATTAGCAGCAGAGGATATACAGTAAATTTCAGTGACTATAAATTGTCAAACGGATACTATTTTCCAACAAAAATATCTGTAAAAGATGGCAGTTCGCAAGTAATTTATAGATTATCAAATTTTAAATAAAGGTTTTTTTATGGAAATTTTTAAAATAAATGGAATAATATTGAAAAAGAAAGAATATGGAGAAAAATAACTTATTGGTTACTATTTTTTTCCAAAGAAATTGGTAAAAATTTTGGCAATGTCATTTGGAGTGACAAAGTCTAAAAAAAGAAGTTTAGCTGCGTATAATCCGATGAATATTGTCGAATTTACCATTTCGAAAAAGAAATAATTTTTATTCAATAAAAAGAGGCAAATATAACAAAAAGTTTTTTAAAAAAATATTTTTGAGTGATATTGAAAAAAACTGGAAATATCGTTATATATTTTTGGACTGTATAGACAAAATTTATGATGAAAGTGTTGAAAATGAAAGATTTTTTTAAAATTAACGGATATTTTGAGTTATATAAATGAAACGGATGAATTAAAAGCAAGGTTATAAATATTATATTATTGTGGCGTTCTTGCATAGAATTATGGCAGAACACGGAATTTATGAAATTGGCGAAATAAAATCGCTTTTTAAAAAAAGAATTATTTTTTTAGAATATAAAAAAAATATTGACTTTAAATAAAGATTTAAATTTTCAGGAAAAAAAGTCGAAAAGCATAAAAAAAAGTTTAAAAAAATTATTATTATTTTTTTGAAAAAAATATAAATATGCAGTTGCAAGTGGAACTAAATGTACAAAAATTTATTTTGGAGGGAATTTATGGAAAATAAAAAGATAGCTGATTATATTCAGACAGATACGATTTGTTTGAATTTAAAATCAACCAGTAAAAATTCGGTTATAAAAGAACTTTTTGAAAATTTAAAAGAATGTGGTTTGGTAAAAAATGAAGAATTGGCGCTAAATGATATTTTTTTGCGTGAAAAAATGGGAACTACAGGAATTGGAAGAAAAATTGCTTTGCCGCATGCTAAAACTAAAGCGGTTGATGAGTTGATAGTAACTTTTGGAATTTCTAAAAATGGAATTGAATATGAATCGCTTGATGAAGATAAAGTTAATATTTTCTTTATGTTTTTATGTCCTGAGAATCAAACTCAGGAATATTTAAGAATACTTGCGAGAATTTCTAGGTTTATTAGGGAAGAAAGATTTGTTGATTCTTTATTAAAGGCAAAGACAAACGAAGAAATCGTAAAAATTATAAGAGAAGAAGAAAATTAGGTGAAGTTATGAGATGTCCGTTTTGTGGAAATGAAAATACTAAAGTAGTTGATAGTCGTGCATATTTTGAAGGAAATTCAATCAAAAGACGAAGAGAATGTGAAAAGTGTGGCAAAAGATTTACAACGCATGAAAAAGTTGCGGAGTTGTCGCTAAAAGTGATAAAAAAAAGTGGTGAAAGACAATCTTATTCTCGTGAAAAAGTTTATAATGGTATTATTCGTGCATTTGAAAAAAGATATTGTGATACTGAAAAAATTGAAGAAGTTATAGATAGAATCGAGCGAGAAATTTTAACAGAATATTCTGGTGAGATAAAATCAAATATTTTAGGTGATAAAATACTTTCATATTTAATAGATTTAGATGAGATTGCATATGTTAGGTTTGCTTCTGTCTATAAAAAAAGTTTGATAGTTTGGACAGTTTTTATTTTTTTGAAATTGAAAAAAATTAGAAACGACAAAAAAATAAAAAAAATAAAAATATAAAAAAATCAAAAAAAGATAAAATAAAATAATATTATATTATTATTATTAAAGGAGTATAAATATAGATGAAAAAGATTAGTTTTTTTGTGGAATATTATTTTTTTGGTTTAATTGTAGCATATCAACTTTATGATAGTGCGATAAGATATTCAGGTAGAAAAGAAATACAAAAAAATATTGCCTCTGTTGATGTGGATATAAAAAAAGCTATTGAGCAAAAAAATAAAATTATCCAAAATACAAATGATCTTACGAATGAAGATAAATTTGAAAGATATGTGAGAGATAATTTGAATTTTAAGAAAAAAAAGGAGAAGTTGCTTACAAATATTAAGTAATATTATGAAATATGGGAAATTTATTTGATTCAAAAAGTTTGAGTGAAGAAGTGGAAAAAAATATAAAAATAGAAGATGAAAAGAAAAAAATATATTTTTAGAGCCAATACAAAAATATATATTTTTCATCGTCTATTTTTTTATAGTAATTATATTTATTGCGTCAAGTTCGTTATATAAAGGAATTACAGGAGTTGAAAAAAATTATCAGGATTAAAAAAATTATTTTTGATTTTTAATTTTGTTTTTTTATATGTTTTTTTGTTTCAATATTTTTTTAATATTTAGCTATAAAAATCGTATTTGAAAAATGATGCTATTTTTTTGTAAAAAAATTAAAAAAATAGAAGTTTCAAATATAGAAAAGTGCGACTGTAAAAAGTGGCAAAAGTGAGTGCTGCAAAAAAATTGACAAAGTTTTAGAAATAATAACTTTTGATAATAAAAAGAGTACAAATTAGATTAAATATAAAAAAACGAAATACTGTTATTAAAATTATTAAAAAAATCGAATTGGTGATAAATTGATTTTTTAAAAATATAAAATAAAAAAATCAAAAAAATTAAAAAAAGAAAAAAAGAAAAAGTATTTAAAAGAAAGGAAAGTGAGAGAGAAAAAATGGTGGAGTTTTTTATTGCGTTTAGGCACATTGTGGAGAGAAAATTTCAAAGTATATTTTCTACGCTTGGAATTGCAATTGCTGTGACAGTTTTTATTGTGTCGCTGACTGTGTCAAATGGACTTGGAAGAAATATGATTAATTCGCTTCTTACAATGAGTCCACATATTTTGATAAAGCACAAGAAAAAGAATTTTTTTGAAAATTATGGCGAAGTGGTGGAAAATCTGAAAAAGGTGGAAGGTGTAAAGGCTGTTATTCCAAAAATAAATAGTCAGTCAATTATAAAGTCACAGGGATTTGCAAGAGGAGTTTTGGCTTATGGAATTATGCCAGATAATGTGAAAAATGACTTGGATTTGAGAATGATTGCTGGAAGTAACAATGTTGAAGAACTTAATTCGATTTTAGTTGGAGAAGAATTGGCAAAGGGAATGGGACTTAAGGTCGGTCAAGAGATAAGCCTTGTTTCAGCGGAAAACAACGAAATAAAATTAATTGTGCGTGGGATTTTTAAAACAGGATTTTTGGAATATGACACAAATCTTGCTATAGTTCCTATGAAAACCATGCAAATATCAGCAGACCAAGGAGAAGTGGCGACAGATATTTGGGTGAAAACGATTAACCCGCAGAAAGTTGAAAATGTTGAGAAAAAAATAATTTCAAATAATGTAATTCCTCATTCAGAATATGGAATTTTGGATTGGAAAATGCTTAATCAAAGTCTTTTAAATGCAGTTAGATTTGAAAAATTCGTTTTAATCGCCATTTTAAGTCTTTTATTGTTAATTGCAAGTTTTGCCGTGTCGGTTATTTTAAATATGGTTGTCAGAGAAAAAATTAAAGATATTGGAATTTTTAAAATCAATTGGTTATACAAATAAAAATATTCGTAGAATTTTTATGATAGAAGGACTTTTGCTAGGATTTTTTGGGATGATAATGGGAAGCATACTTTCGCCGATTGTTTTTATTTGTGCTAAAAAAATATTGTTTAAAGTATTTATGAAAAAAATGGAACTTATTATTTGGAAGAGCTGCCACTTTATATTTCGGCAAAAAGAATTAGTTATAATATATGTTGTTACGGTTATAGTTATATTTATTTCAACTATTTTTCCCAGCGTCAAGAGCGGCAAAAATTAAAAACCTGTGGAGGCTTTAAAATATGAATAAAATAATAGAATTAAAAAAAATGTTAATAAAATTTATAAGACGAAAGTTGAAGAAATTCACATATTAAAAGATATTAGTTTGGCATTTAATAAAGGAGATTTTGTTTCCATTCAAGGAAAAATCTGGAAGTGGAAAAACTTCGCTTTTAAATATTTTGGGACTTTTGGATGAGCCAACAAATGGTGAAATTATAATTCATGGTGAAAAGGTTGACTATAAAAATGAAAATATGAAAAATATCATAAGAAATGAAAAAATAGGTTTTGTCTTTCAATTTCACTATTTATTAAAATGAGTTTACAGCACTGGAAAATGTCATGATGCCGTCTTTAATAAATAAAAATATGACTCACGATAAAGCCAAAAAAAAAGCAAAAGAACTTTTGTCACTTGTAAATTTGGAAAATCGTACAAAACATAAGCCAATGGAATTATCTGGTGGTGAGAAACAAAGAGTTGCTATAGCTAGAGCTATGATGAATGACCCAGATATAATTTTGGCAGATGAGCCGACAGGAAATCTGGACACGGAAACGAGTAATATAATAAATGAATTATTTATCAAAATAAATAAAGAAAGACAGCAGTCAATAATAATTGTAACTCACAGCTTGGAACTTGCAAATTTGGCAAAATATAAATATAAAATTGAAAATGGTAAATTTAATATGATTTTGCCGACGATAAAATTATAATAAAAACGGTAAAAAATTATGGAAAGTGAGAAAATATATCTTCATTATGATATGGACGCATTTTTTGCTTCAATTGAGCAAAGAGATAATCCAAGTTTGCGTGGAAAAGCAATTGCGGTTGGAAGCGGAGTTGTTACAACGGCAAGTTATGAAGCTAGAAAGTTTGGAGTGAAATCAGCTATGGCGATGGCGAATGCAAAAAGACTGTGTCCACATTTAAAAGTGATTTATCCAAGAAAGAATTTTTATTTTTTGGAAGGAGAAAAAAAATACAGAATTTAATAAAAAAAGTTATTAAAAATATATGAATTTACTTCGGTAGATGAAGGATATTTGGATATAACTCAGTTTATTTTTGGCAGAAAAATCAAACTAGAGCTCGAAAAAAATTTCTAAAAATAAAGAGATTTATAAAAAAAATTTAAAGAATATATCTATAAAAAAATATGAATTTGACTTGTTCGGTTGGAATAGGATTTAGCAAAGTTAGTGCAAAAATTGCAAGTGACGCCAATAAGCCAAATGGATTTTTTATTTTTGAAGATAAAAATCATTTTGTGAATTATATTTTTTTGAAAAAGATTTTTTTCAATAATTCCTGGAATTGGGAAAAAGACGAAAGAAATTTTTAAATTTTTGATTTTTGGAGCAACTAAAGTTTCACAGCTTTTATGAGATTTCGAGAAATGAATTAATTAGGAAATTTGGAGCAAGTAGAGGCGAATATATTTATGATGTTATTCGAGGAGAGCATTTTTTTCCAAAAATTAATGTTGACAAAAAAAGAAAATCTTATGGCTATGAAATAACTTTTTAACCAAAATGTCAATGAAATTTATGAATTGCAAGAAGAGTTAAGAGCACAAGTTGAAAAAAATTTGTCAAAAGTTAAAAAGAAAAAGAATTTGTAAAAACAATTACAGTAAAAAAATAAAATATTCTGATTTTTACTGGACACACTCGCTCAAAAAAACACTTGAAAATACAACAAATGATGAAAAAAATTAATTTATAAAGTTGCACTTGAAAATTTTAGTCATTTCGTAAAAAAAGATGAAGTAAGACTCATTGGAATTTATGTGAGCAACATTTTTTTAAAAAGGAGCTTTATCCAGTTAAAACTGATTGATGAAACTTGACAAAACATAAAAAAACTGGTAGTATTATAAGAGCAGTTAATGACTTTTTTTGGTCACAAATTTAAATTAAAAACATAATTAATTTAGATATAAAAAAATGTTTTAATTATTTTTTTAATTATTTTTTTAAAGAAGGAGGTCACATCTTGGCAAAAGAAATTTTAGAAAAAATAAAAGATGCTGAAAGAGAAGCAGACAGTATTATTCTAAGCTCAAATGATGCCGCAAAGGATATTTTAAAAAATATCGATGAGAAAATAAAATCCGATAGTGAAAAAATACTTTTGGAAGCATCGAAAGAAGCAGAAAGCATAAAAAAATCTTCAGTGGAAAAAGCCGAAGAAAAAGTTAAGTTTCTTTTAGACAGCGAAGCGGAAAACATAAAAAAAATTCTTGAAATTGACGACGGAAGAATAGACAAAGTCGTTGATTTATTGGCAGAGAGGATTGTAAAATAATGGCAATAGTAAAGATGAGTAAATTTGATTTGGTCATTTTTGGTTCTAAGAGAGCAGAAATACTAAAAAAACTTCAGAGATTTAAAGAAGTCAATTTTGTTGATATAAAATTAAACAATAATGAAGGCGAAGATGAAAGTGGAAGCAAAAATAGAAAAAATGATGAAATCAATGGAAATAAAATTGAAGGTGTAACAAAATATGTGAACAATGAAGAATTGACACATATTGAAGAAAGACTTCATCAAGTGAGAAGTGCAATTTCCTTGATAAAAAAGTATGATGAGAGAAAAACTCGTTTGAGAGATGTCATTAAGGGAAATGAAAATTACACATTTGATGAATTGTATAAAAAAGTTTTGTCGTATGACTGGAAAAAAGTATCTTCTGAATTAAATGATATTGGAGCTCAATATGCCAATATTAAGAGCAGAATTTCTAAAAAAATACAGCAAATATGATGAAATTGATTTATGGGAAAGACTTGATGTGAATCCGAAAGAATTAAAAAAATTAAAAAAAGTTAATTCTTATTTGGGAACTGTGCCGTTAAAATTAAAAAGGTACATTTATTGAGCAAATTTCAAAATTGAGTAATACTTATTACGAAGAATTAAAAATTGTAAAAGATGAAGTTTATTATCTTGTGATTTCACTTATTGAAAAAAATGAGAGTGAAAAAAATTGTCGGAAGTATTTAGAAATAGCAGTTTTACTGTAGCAAATCTTGATATAGATGCAGTTCCACAAGATTACAAGGATAATTTACAAAAAGAAATTTCTGAATTAAAAAAAGAAAAAAAGAAAAATTAAAAATCAAAAAAATCAAATCATATGGTGAAGATTTATCAGATTTAGAAGCAATTTATGAATATTTACAAAATAAAAAAATTGAGAATTTCTGAATCTGAAAAATTAGCACAGACAAAAAAATACAAATATTATAAATGGTTGGATACCAACGGCAAAAAAAGATGAATTTGAAAAATTAATAAACGAAGAAACAAACGGAAATTATTATGTAAGTTTTGAAGAAGCTAGAAAAGATGATGAAACAGTTCCAATTAAACTAAAAAATGGAAAAGTTTCGGCTAACTTTGAAACTTTGACACAGATGTATGCTTATCCAAGATACAATGAAATTGATCCAACACCGTTATTTACACCATTTTATATCTTGTTTTTTGGTATGATGGGAGCTGATGTTGGGTATGGATTAGTTCTTTTACTTGCAACAGCCATCACTTTAAAAATTGTTAATTTAAATGACAGTATGAAAAAATCAGTTAAATTTTTCTTTTACTTGAGTTTTTCAGTTATCTTTTGGGGATTTTTATACGGTTCATATTTTGGTGCAACAATACCGAATATGTGGCGTCTAGTTGATCCTTCAAGTCAGTATAATAAGCTTCTTATAGGTTCTATTGCATTTGGAGTTGTCCATATTTTTGTAGGACTTGGAATAAAAGCGTATATGTTAATTCGTGATGGAAAATCGCTTGACGCAATTTATGATGTATTATTTTGGTATATGTCACTTGCAGGTGGAATTGTATTTTTAATTTTCAAATTAAAGAATTTATCGCCTGTCGTAACTCAAGTTTCAATGTGGGTAATGATTTTAGGAATGGTTGGAATTGTGCTAACAGGTGGAAGAGAAGCTAAAGGTGTCGGTGCAAAACTAGGTGGTGGACTATACAGCCTTTACGGAATTTCAAGTTATATCGGAGATTTTGTATCTTATTCAAGACTTATGGCGTTAGGACTTTCTGGTGGATTTATCGCTTCAGCAATTAATATGATCGCAGGAATGATTGCGGGAAATTGGGCTGGAATGATATTTGTGCCTGTGATTTTAGTATTTGGACATCTATTTAATATGTTTTTATCGTTCTTGGGTGCATATGTTCATACATCAAGACTTATGTATGTAGAATATTTTGGAAAATTTTACGAAGGTGGAGGAAAACCTTTTAAAGATTTTAGAACAGAAACTAAAAAAATAAATTTAAAAGACTAAAAACTAAAAAAATAAAAATAAAAAAAATAAAAGATTTAAAGATTAAAAATTAATTTATAAAATAAAAATAATAAATAATTTTAGGAGGAAGTAAAATGAATTTGAATTTATCACAATTTTTAGCGCAAAATGGAGGTGCTGTATTTGCAACATTAGGAGCAGCATTAGCGACATTATTAGCAGGAATAGGGTCTGCTAAAGGAGTAGGATTAGTTGGGGAAGTAGCGACAGGACTTATGAGTGAAGAACCAGAAAAATTTGGTAAATCACTAGTATTACAATTATTGCCAGGTACGCAAGGATTATATGGTTTCGTTATTGGACTTATGGTTTTAGGAAAAATTACTAAAGATCTTTCTGTTGCAAATGGTTTAGGAATTTTAATGGCTTGTCTTCCAATTGCAATCGCAGGATATGGTTCAGCAATTGCACAAGGTAGAGTAGCAGCTTCAGGAATTAGCTTACTTGCAAAAAATGAAGAACAAAATACAAAAGGTATAATTTATGCGGTAATGGTTGAAACTTACGCACTACTTGCATTCGTAGTATCTATTATGTTGTTAGGTAAATTTTAATTAAATAAAAAAATTAATTAAAAAATTTACAAAAAAAGGAGGCAGACGATGTCTAGCATTGACAATTTGACATCAAAGATTTTAAGTGATGCAAAAGCTGCTGGAGAGCAGATTGTGAGTGAAGCGCAAGAAAAAGCTGATAAAAAAATATGAAAAAAAAGTATGAAACAAGTTTCACAAAAAAAGAAAAAAAATTCTTGAATCAGCAAAAAAAGAACAAGTGCTTTTTAACTGATAGAATAAAATCAAGTGCAAATTTGAAAATAAGAAATGAAAAATTAAAAAGCAAAAACAAATAGTAATTGATAAAGTTATAGAAAAGTTAAAAGAAAAAAATTAGCAAATATGAAAAACAAGATTATATGGCGTATTTAAATAAAAAAATATTGATAAAAAAATTCGATTTCTTCAAAAGAATTAATTGTAAAAAAAGAATTTTTTTACAAGATGTGAAAAAAAGAATTTAAAAAAACGCTAAAAATTAAAGAAAAATGAATTTGTAAGTTCAGGATTTATCATTGAAGAAAATGGTGTTCAAAAGAACTATACTTTTGAAGTAAAAAAATAGATTTTATGAGAGATGAATTGGAAGTTGAAATTTCAAAACTTCTTTTCTCATAAAAAAAGTAAACTTAGCTATGAATTACTTTAAAATTGAAAAATTTAAAAATATTTTTTTGCAGTTTTAAGTAAAAATTAAGGGAGAAAAAAATATGGATAGAATGGATTACGGTCAAAGTGTCGTAACTATTAGGGTACTAGAAAAAAGACTCTTAACTAAAAATAGGCTTGAGCGAATGATAGAATCTGAAACTTGCGAAGAGGTTTTAAAATTATTGTCAGAAACTGAGTATTCTCAAAATATGACGGACATTCGAAATAGCAGAGATTATGAAAAAATTTTAAAAAGAGAAACAGAAAGAGTTTTTTCACTAGTTCGCAATATGTCTAAAAATAAAGAAGTTGTTGATATTTTGTCGCTAAAATACGACTATCACAATTTGAAAGTGTTGATAAAAAGCAAAGTTTTTGAAAAGGATAACACAAATTTATTGATGAATGCTGGAACAATTGATATAACAAAATTTAAGACAAAATCTGAAACTCAAAGTTTAGATTTGCCAGAAGAAATTTTTGGAAGCAATTGCAGAAATAAAAAAAGAGGAAAATCTTACTCCGCAAAAAAATTGATATTATTGTAGAAAAAAATATTATTTCAAAAAAATTTAGTAAATTTATCAAAAAAATTGATGTGAAAGTTATAACGGATTATGTCAAAGGACTTATTGATTTTTCAAAATATAATAACTTTATTTAGAGTTCAAAAACAAAAAAGAGATGCAAAATTTTTGGACAGCGTAATATTTGATGGCGGAACAATTTCAAAAGATAAAATTGTGGGATCATTGAATGACAGTCCAGAGACAATTTTAAATAAATTTAAAAAAAAAAAATTGGGACCGTATTTAGTAAAAGGTGTCGAAGTTTTTAATGAAACAAAAAGATTATCGGAATTTGAAAAAATATCAGATAATTATTTGATGGAATTAAATAAAGAGTCTAAATACATTGTATTTGGACCTGAACCGTTATTTACATATCTTGTTGCAAAAGAGCGTGAAATCAATGCAATTAGACTTATTATGGTCAGCAAAATTAATAACATAAGTTCAGAGAAAATAAGGGAAAGGCTGCGTGATACATATGCATAAAATAGGTGTTGTTGGAGATAAAGATACAATTTTACCATTTAAAGCACTGGGACTTTGCGTGTATCCTGTAATAACTAAAGAAGAGGCGAGACATTCCATAGATGAGATGGCGAAAAATAACTTTGGTATTATTTTTGTAACTGAGCAGACAGCCGTTTTGGTAAAAGATACGATTGAAAGATATACAGATAAAATAGTACCGGCCGTTATTGTCATTCCTAATAATCAAGGAACACTTGGATTAGGATTAAGTAAAATAGACGAATATGTAGAAAAAGCAATAGGCTCTAACATATTTTAATTTTTTGAATAGTTAAATTAAAATAGTTTTCAAAATTTGAAGAAAGAAGGTAGATTAGTTGAAAACAGGAAGAATTATTAGAGTATCAGGACCTCTTGTAGTTGCAGAAGGTATGGAAAATGCCAATGTTTATGATGTGGTAAGAGTTTCTGATAGTAAACTTATAGGTGAAATTATTGAAATGAGAGGGGACAAGGCCTCTATTCAAGTATATGAAGAAACAGTAGGAATTGGACCGGGAGAACCTGTTTACACAACAGGAGAACCTTTGAGTGTGGAGTTGGGACCTGGATTATTGGAAGCAATGTTTGATGGGATTCAAAGACCGTTAAAAGAATATCAAAATATTGCTGGAGATTTTTTGACTAAAGGAGTAGAAGTTGCTCCATTAAATAGAACTAAAAAATGGGAATTTGAGCCAGTTTTAAAAGCTGGAGAAAAAGTTCAAGCAGGAGATATTTTAGGATCTGTTCAAGAGACATCGGTTGTAAGTCATAAAATAATGGTGCCATTTGGAATAAAAGGGACACTAAAATCAATAAAAGCAGGAAATTTCACAGTAACTGAAACAGTTGCAGTAATTGAAACTGAAAAAGGTGATGTAGAAGTTCAAATGATGCAAAAATGGCCAGTTAGAAGAGGTAGAAAATACTCAAAAAAATTAAATCCAGAAGCTCCATTGATAACAGGACAAAGAGTAATTGATACATTTTTTCCTGTAACAAAAGGTGGAACTGCTTGTGTACCAGGACCATTCGGTTCAGGAAAAACAGTTGTGCAGCACCAAATGGCAAAATGGGCGGATGCTCAAATTATTGTCTATGTAGGTTGTGGAGAGCGTGGAAATGAAATGACAGATGTTCTTATGGAATTTCCAGAAATTGTCGACCCTAAAACAGGGGAATCACTTATGAAAAGAACAGTACTTATTGCAAATACTTCAAATATGCCAGTTGCAGCAAGGGAAGCTAGTATTTATACTGGAATTACGATTGCTGAGTACTTTAGGGATATGGGATATTCAGTTGCAATAATGGCGGATTCTACATCAAGATGGGCAGAAGCGCTAAGAGAAATGTCAGGACGTCTTGAAGAAATGCCGGGAGATGAAGGTTATCCAGCGTATCTTGGTTCGAGAGCTGCTGAATTTTATGAAAGAGCTGGACATGTCGTTTGTTTAGGAAAAGATGGAAGAGAAGGAGCACTAACTGTAATTGGTGCGGTATCGCCTCCAGGTGGAGATATTTCTGAACCAGTATCACAGGCAACTTTGAGAATCGTTAAAGTGTTCTGGGGGCTTGACGCAAACCTAGCTTACAGAAGACATTTCCCAGCAATTAACTGGTTAAATTCTTATACTTTGTATCAAACAAAAGTCGATGGATGGATGGACAAAAATGTAGGACCTGAATTTTCTAAAAATAGATCAAAAGCTATGTCGTTACTTCAAGAAGAATCTAGTTTGCAAGAAATTGTAAGACTTGTAGGAAAAGATACTTTGTCTGAAAAAGATCAATTGAAACTGGAAGTTGCAAAATCAATAAGAGAAGATTATTTGCAGCAAAATGCATTTATGGAATCTGATACTTATACTTCTCTTGAAAAACAAGATAAAATGCTGGAATTAGTTTTGAAATTTTATGATGAAGGAATAAGAGGTCTAGATAATGGAGCTTACTTAAATGAAATTACAGATTTAGCAGTGAGAGAAAGAATTGCCAGAGCAAAATACTTGCCAGAATCTGAATTAAGTAAAATTGACGAAATTTCAAAAGAGTTGACTGAACAAATTGATAATTTAATTAATAAAGGAGGTGCATTAAATGCTTAAAGAATACAAAACTATAAAAGAAATAGTAGGACCACTTATGGTAGTTGAAGGAGTGGAAGGAATTACTTATGAAGAATTGGTAGAAATTCAGACTCAAACTGGAGAACTTCGTCGTGGTAGGGTTTTGGAAGTTAGTGGAGATAAAGCGGTTGTGCAATTATTTGAAAATTCAGCTGGAATTAACTTAAAAGACTCAAAAGTTAGATTTTTGGGAAGACCATTATCTCTTGGAGTTTCTGAAGATATGATAGGACGTGTATTTGATGGACTTGGTAGACCAAAAGATAACGGTCCTAAAATTATACCAGAACAGACACTAGATATTAATGGAGTTGCGATAAATCCAGTTGCTCGTGATTATCCATCAGAATTTATTCAAACTGGAGTTTCAGCAATTGATGGGTTAAATACGCTTGTAAGAGGGCAAAAATTGCCGATATTCTCTGGTTCAGGTCTGCCACACGCTGATTTGGCGCTGCAAATTGCAAGACAGGCAAAAGTTTTGGGAAAAGATGAAAAATTTGCGGTTGTATTTGGTGCAATTGGGATTACATTTGAAGAAGCACAGTTCTTTATTGATGACTTTACAAAAACGGGTGCGATTGACAGAGCAGTGTTATTTATGAACTTAGCAAATGATCCAGCGATTGAAAGACTTGCAACGCCAAAAATGGCATTAACTTGTGCTGAATATTTAGCATTTGAAAAAGGAATGCATGTATTGGTAATACTTACTGACTTAACTAACTATTGTGAAGCGTTAAGAGAAGTTTCGGCTGCGAGAAAAGAAGTTCCAGGTCGTCGTGGTTATCCAGGATACCTTTATACCGATTTATCGACAATTTATGAAAGAGCTGGAAGAATTAAAGGAAGAAAAGGGTCAATTACACAAATTCCTATTTTGACAATGCCTGAAGATGATAAAACTCACCCAATTCCAGATTTGACTGGATATATTACAGAAGGACAAATTATTTATCAAGAGATTTGTATAAGCAAAATTTGATGCCACCAATTGATGTTTTACCATCACTTTCGAGATTGAAAGATAAAGGGATTGGAAAAGGTAAAACTAGAGAAGATCACGCTGATACGATGAATCAGTTATTCGCAGCTTATGCGACTGGAAAAGAAGCTAAAGAACTTGCAGTAATTTTGGGAGAATCAGCATTATCTGAAACAGATAAAGCATTTGTTAGATTTACAAATGCGTTTGAACAGCAATATGTTGCACAAGGATTCGAAAATAATAGATCAATTGAAGACACACTAAATTTAGGATGGGATTTGTTAAAAATATTACCAAGAACAGAGCTTAAGAGAATTAGAGACGAATATTTGGAAAAATATTTACCAAAAGGTGATGAATAATTATGGCAAAATTGAATGTAAATCCTACTAGAATGGAATTGTCAAGACTAAAAGTTCGTCTGAAAACTGCGACAAGTGGACACAAACTTTTAAAAGACAAGCAAGATGAACTTATGCGGCAATTTATAGGTTTAGTGAAAGAAAATAGAAAATTGAGATTAAAAGTTGAAGGGAAATTACAGGATTCATTCAAAGATTTTTTGTTAGCTCGTGGAGTTATGTCTGACGAAATGTTAGAAGATGCGATTACTTTTTCACAGCAAGAATTGGGAGTCGATATTGAAACAAAAAATGTGATGAGTGTAAATGTACCTAAAATGACTTTTAATCAGACTGAAAGTGACAAAGTCGCTTATCCTTACGGGTATGCACAAACTTCAGCAGATTTAGATGACGCAATCGAAGGTTTAAGTAAAGTTATGAGAAATTTACTGGAGTTAGCAGAAGTAGAAAAAGCGTGTCAATTGATGGCGGATGAAGTTGAAAAGACAAGACGGCGTGTTAATGCGCTAGAATATATGACAATTCCGCAATTAAAAGAAACTATCAGATTTATCCAAATGAAATTGGATGAGAATGAAAGAGGAAGCATAACAAGACTTATGAAAGTCAAAGATATGATGGCAAAAGATAAAGAAGCATAATTTTATTAAATGCGCTAAAATATTAAAATTATAAAAAAATAATATTTTAGCGTAATTTTTTTAAATATAAAAAAATAAATATTATCGGACTTATTTTTGCGATTTTATAAAAAAATTTTTTTAAAAATAATTAATTTTAATTTCTTTAATTTAAGAAATTATTTGAATTAATAAATTAATTGACTAAAAAAAGAAGAAATGAAAAAAAATATAAAATATAAAAAAATAATAGAATAGAATAAAAAAGAAAAGAAAAAAAGAAAGGAAAGAAAAAATAAAATGGTAAAGTTAATAGCGATAGATATGGATGGAACTTTATTAAGTGAAAAAAAACACATTGAAGAACCGCAAAAAAAAGCGATTCACAAAGCGATAGAAGCTGGGGTGAAGGTCGTTCTTTGCACAGGAAGACCACTTTTTGGAATATTGCCACCTTATAAGGAATTGGAGCTGGAAAAATATAATTTAGATGAATATGTGCTTTTAAACAATGGATGTTCGGTTCATAAGACGACAGATTGGGAATTACTTGCTTTTGAAGAAATAAAGAAAGAAGATGTCGTTTATTTGAATGAGTTGAGAAAAGGATATGATTTGGATTTTACAGTTTCAAATGATAAGGATTATTTTGTGATTGGCGAGAGAGCGAATGAATATACAAAAGAAGATGGTGGTTTAGTTTATGTTGAAGTTCAGCCAATTTCAATTGAAGAAGCGACAAGTGGAAAACATACATTTTTTAAATCAATGTTTTTAGGTAATGAAAATGAGATTGCAAGATTTGTAAAAAATAAAGGGGAATTGATAAATAGCAGATATAATGGCGTATTAAGCCAAAAATATATTTACGAAACATTGCCAAAAGGTGCAAATAAAGGTGTGGCGTTAAAAAAATTAGCAGAAAAGTTAAATATTCCAAGAGAAGAAGTTATGGCAATCGGAGATGGAAATAATGACATTGAAATGCTAAAATTTGCTGGAGTTGGAGTTGCTATGGGAAATGGAACTAAAATGGCTAAAGATGCGGCAAATTATATAACTGACACAAATGAAAATAATGGAGTAGCAAAAGCTATAGAAAAATTTTTGGGGGAATAGTCCCCCAATTTTATTTAGATTTATTAAAGTTTAAAAATTCATTTATAAATAGGTCAATATCTCCGTCCATAACTTTTTCAACGTTTCCTTCTTCAGCTTTAGTTCTGTGGTCTTTAACCATTTTATAAGGCTGAAAAACATATGAACGAATTTGACTTCCCCATTCAATTTTAGACTCTGCACCTTTTATATCAGAAATTTCTTTTTCCCGTTTTTCCATCTCTAGTTCAAACAATTTCGCTTTTAATATTTTCATTGCAGTTTCTTTATTTTTTAATTGAGAACGCTCATTTTGGCAAGTTACGACTGTATTTGTGGGAAGATGTGTAATTCTAACTGCTGAATCAGTTGTATTTACATGTTGACCTCCAGCGCCACTTGCACGATAAGTATCAATTTTCAAATCTTCACTGCGAATATCAATTTCCACTTCGTCATCAATTTCAGGAATAACATTTACAGCGGCAAATGAAGTGTGTCTTCGAGCATTTGAATCAAATGGCGAGATTCTGACAAGTCTATGAACTCCTTTTTCTCCTTTTAAATAACCATAAGCATAATTTCCTTTAATATTTAGTGTAATACTTTTAATACCAGCTTCTTCCCCAGCAAGTGAGTCCAAGATTTCAACTTTAAATTTGTGATGATTTGCCCATCTATCGTACATTCTGTAGAGCATTTGTGCCCAATCACATGCCTCAGTTCCACCAGCGCCAGCATTTATTGTAAGAATCGCACTGTTCATATCATATTCTTCGTTTAAAAGCAATTTTGTCTTAAAATTTTTTATTTCTTTATCTAAATCTGATATTTTTGGTTCTAGTTCAGTTTCAAAAGAGTTGTCGCCCATTTCAAGAAATTCTATAATTGTATCAACTTCTTCGTAAGAATTTTTTAGAATATCGTATTCTTCCAATAATTTTTATTATTTAAATTTTTTTAATATTTCTTTACTATCTTTTCTATTCCAAAAAAATCGTTTTTCAAAAAGTCTTTTTTTCCAAATTATCAATTTCATTTTTTTAAATTTTCTGGGTCAAAGATGCCTCCTGATTTCTTCAATATCAACATTATTTTTGTTCTTGCTGTTTTTTTATTTCAAATAAATCCATACTTTTTACCTTTCTTTATTATTATTTTATTTATTTTAAATTTTAAAATTTTAATTTTTACTAAAAAAATTATTTTTAAAAAAATAAAAAAATATTAAAAAGAAGCTGCTCTAAAAAAACAGCCTCTCATTAAATTTTTTTAAAAAAATTAAATAGTAATTATTTTTCTTAAACCTTCAACAATTTTACCAGTTTCTTCGTTATACCAAACTTCATTTTTTAGTGGTTCTTCTTTAACATAAGATAAAATATTGTTAAATGTTGCTTCAGCGATGTTATCTAGTGCTTCTTTTGTTAAGAACGCTTGGTGAGAAGTTAGCACAACATTGTTAAATGATAACAATCTAGCTAATAAATCATCTTCTAGCACACTTGCTGATTCATCTTCAAAGAAGTAGCTACTTTCATTTTCATAAACATCAAGTCCAGCACCACCAATTTTTTTATCTTTTAATCCTTCAACTAATGCTTCTGTATCAATTAATCCACCTCTGGCAGCATTAATGATAATAACACCGTCTTTCATCTTAGCAATAGTATCTTTGTTAATTGTATGTCTTGTTTCAGGGAATAATGGACAATGCAATGAAATTACATCAGATTTTGCAAATACTTCATCTAATGTCACATAAGTGAAATTTTCTTCTTTTGCAGCTTGTTCATTAGGGAATTTATCATAACCAATAACTTTCATTCCTAGTCCATTTAAAATTCTTATGAAAATTCTTGCTATTCTACCAGTTCCAATAATTCCAGCAGTTTTTCCGTTTAAGTCCATTCCAGTTAATCCTGCTAGGCTGAAGTTTCCTTCTCTTGTTCTGTTATAAGCTTTGTGAGTTTTTCTGTTTACTGACATAAGTAGAGCTAATGCATGTTCAGCAACAGCGTATGGAGAGTAAGCTGGAACTCTTAAAACAGTAATTCTGTTTTCACGAGCTGCTTTTAAGTTGATGTTGTTATAACCAGCACATCTTGCTGCAACCACTCTTACTCCATTTTTTGAAAGTATGTTTAATACTTTTTCATTTAAATCATCATTTACAAATGTACAAACAACATCTTGGTATTTTGTAAGCATTACATTTTTTAAACTTAATTTTTCTTCAAAATATGTAATTTGCGCACCAAATTCTTTGTTCCATTTGTTAAAAAACTCAATGTCATATGGTTTTGCATCGAAAACTACAATTTTTCATCTTAAATTCCTCCTAAATATTATTATAATATTATTATAGTAAAAAAAGTCAATTAAGTCAAATAATTTTTTTAGGATTTAATAAAATAAAAATTTTTTTAAAAAAATATAAAGTTTGAAATAAAAAAAATTTTTAATGATATAATTAAAATCATAAAAAAATATAGAAAGTGAGGATTTTTTTATGTTGAACGATTATCATATGCACTTTGAATATGGGAGTTATACAGACGAATTTGTAAATCCTTTTTTTGAACAGGCGAAAAAAATGGGACTTAATGAAATTGGAATAACAGAGCATACGCATGGGTTTAAAGAATTTAAGGATTTGTATTATGACGAATTAATTTTGGACGACAGTGAAGTTGGAAATTTTCAGAAAAAATGGCTTGAGCAGAAAACGAAGTTTGTTCACACGCTTGATGAATATAAAGATTACATAGATTCGTTAAAAAAACGGGGATATCCTGTAAAATGGGGAATTGAAGTTTGTAATTTCAAAAATAAAAAAAAAGCTCAGGAAATTTTGTCAAAATATGAATTTGATTATTTAATAGTTTCAATTCATTTTATAAAAGGCTGGGGATTTGATTTTAGCGCATTGAAGCATAAATTTGTAGATGAAAACTTGACTCAAATTTGGCGTGATTACGCAAAAGAAATTGAAGCTGTGGCAAACACTGGATATTACGATATTTTAGGACATCCTTTTAATTTAAGGCTATTTAAAAATATTCCGAATCCGGGTGAAGTTGAAGATTTGCTAAAAAATACAGCGCAAGTTTTGAAAAAAAATAATATGATTGTGGATGTAAATACAGGGACTTCTTATCGTTATCCGATAAAAGAAATTACGCCGTACAAAGATTTTATGAAATATGTGAAAGAGTATGATATTCCTGTTATTTTATCGAGTGACGCTCACTACAGCGAACATGTTGGAAAAAATATAAAAGAAGCGGCAGAATATGTGAAAAAATTTGGAATAGATGAAATTGTAACATTTGATAAAAGAAAGAGAATTTTTGGAAAAAAATATAAAAAAATTATATATTGATATTTTTATTTTTTTAAATTTTATTTAAAAAAAGTGTCAAAAAATTTTTTTATATGGATACTTATGTAATTTTCAGTGATAAAGAAATTTTTTTATTATGCTTGTCAAAAAAATTATGTTTTAATTTTTCTAAAAATTTATTATTGTTTTTTTGTTTTTTTATCTAAGAAAATAAACCTGTTTTTGGAGTAAATTTCAAAAGTTCTAAAAGCAGGTTTATTTTTAATCTTTATTGCATGATTGTATGTAATTAAAAAAAATTTTTTTATTTCAAAAAGTCCCCAATTTTTTTAGCAATATTCCCATTTGCTTTTAGTGGAACTTTTTCAAATTTTACGGTATTTTCCATAATATCTTTAATTTTTTTCATATAAATTTCTTCAAATCCATCTTTTACTTCAAAAATTAACTCGTCGTGAACTTGCAGCAGCATTTTTATATTTTCATCGTTTTTCAATTCTTCGTGAAGTTTTATCATGACAATTTTTATAACATTTGCCGCAGTCCCTTGAACAACAGTATTTACAGCCATTCTAATCGCCTGTGCCAGAGTATTTTTGTTTTGTGAATCAATTCCTTTTATATATCTTCTCGTTCCATAAAAAGTTTCTACAAAATTATGAAGTTTAGCTGTTTCAGTTACGATGTTCAAAAATTTCTGAACTCTTGGATATTCTTCAAAATAAGTTTTTATATATTGTGCGGCATCTCCGACTGAAATATTAAGTTCTTTAGACAGTCCAAAATTAGTTTTTCCGTAAAGAATGCTAAAATTAATGACTTTTGCGATACTTCTCTCTTCTCTTGAAACTTTTTCGTCATCATTTTTTAAAAATATTTTTCTTGCAGTTAAATCATGCAAATCTTTATCTTCTTTGTAGGCAAAAATTAAAGTTTTGTCTTTTGAAAGTTCGGCAAGAACTCTTAACTCAATTTGCGAATAATCAAATGAAATTAAGCTGTATCCGTCTTGTGCGACAAATCCAGTTCTGATTCTCATTCCGTCGTCAGTTCTAGCTGGAATATTTTGTAAATTTGGATTGGCAGAAGACAGTCTTCCAGTCGCAGTTCCATTTTGATTAAAAGTTGTGTGAATTCGGTCATCTTTATCAGCATATTGCGGAATTGGTTCGATGTAAGTCGAAAGCAGCTTTTTAAATGCTCTGTATTCCAGTAAATTCTTAGCAATCTCTCGTTTTTCATCGCTCAATTCATTATCATCTGCAATTTTTTCTAAGACTTCCATATCGGTCGAATATCGAGTTTTCGTTTTTTTCACAACGGGAATTTGCATTTTTTCGAATAAAATTTCTCCAAGCTGTTGAGAAGAATCAATATTAAATTCTTCGTCGTCTGCAATTTTGTGAATATTTAAAATTAATTTATTAATTTTTTTCGTTTAATTCATTTTTCAAAATTTTTTTAAAATAATTTTTTTATCAATTTTAATTCCATTTTCTTCCATTTGTGCAAGTACGGGAATTAACTTGCTTTCCAAATTTTCGTAAACTTCAAGCAGACCGTTATTTTTTTAATTCGACTTTTTAATATTTTTTTCAAGATTATAAATGTAAAATCCACGAATTGCCAGAAATTCAGCTTTTTATTTTATCGCTCAGTCCATCAAAAATTTCTTTTTTTCGTCGCTCTTTCTGAAATTCAGTTTCAAATGACGAAATTTCAACTTCCAGTTCATTTTTTTATGATATTTTTCAATTTCATTTTTCCCCTTCAGTTTCAAGAACATATGAAGCAATCATAACATCGAAATAATCTTTACTTTTAATTGTGTAGTCAATTTCAGTATTTTTTTATTTTTCATTTCTTAAAGGAGAAAAAAAGAATAATTTTTTTCCAGAAATAATGGCATCGAAATAATTTGAGTGCTTTTTTTCATATATTCTTTTTATATTGTAAGCGATAATTTCTTTTTTTATTTAGCTCTTCATAAATTTTTAGAAATATTTTTTTATTATCACAACTTTCTATTTTTGTCAAACAAATTATTCTGAACAGTTTTTTTCGGCGTTTAAAGCTTTTTTTCTAAATCGCTATTTAAAAGAATAACATTTTCATTTCCGTCAAAAATTGAAAGTCCAAAGATATTTTTCAAAAAAATCGCAACTTTATTTTTCCATTTCTTTTTATTATTTCGTGAGCATTATTCCAATTTGCAATTTTATAGTCTATATTTTTTTATTGTTTTTTTATTTTTTTGAAAGATTTCTTTTTTTATTTCTAAAATATTCAAAGTATCTAAGTTTTTCTGAATTATTTTTTTATTTGAGTAAAAACTTGAAATTCCATTGTAAATAGGATTTTTTTGTCATATTCAGCTTCTTCTTCCAAAAATTCTTTTTTTCTTTTCTTCCATTTCTTCAATTTCTTTTTTGAAGTTTTTAATTGCATTTTTTTCTATCTTCTTCGCTAATTTCGTCAGAATTTTTTTCAAATTTTGATTCAAAACTCTTTTTCTTTCTTCTTCTAAATTTTTCAGTAAATCTTTTTAAATTCCATCTTTTTATAAATTTCAAAAAGTTTTTTTCAAAAATTTTTTTGTTTTCAAATTTCAATTTATTTTTTTGTCATATTCAATTTCAAGCTCTCTTTTTACAGTTGCCAGTTCTCTGCTTAAAAAAGCCTTTTCTTTGTCATTTATAAGATTTTCCTTCTGTTTTCCCTTCAAGTCGTCAATATTTTTGTATAAATTTTCCAAATTTTGATAAGTTGTTATAAGTTTTACACCATTTTTAGGACCAATCCCTGTAACTCCAGGAATTCCATCAGACTTGTCTCCCATAAGTCCGAATAAATCAGGAATTTTATCTGGACTAACTCCTAAATAGTCAATAACATCATCGTCATTTCTTATATATCTAAAGTTTGAGTCTTTTCCGTTGCCTTTTCCAAGAAGTGCAATATTTATTTTTTCGTTTACAAGCTGAGTCAAATCTTTGTCCCCAGTTATAATAAAAGTTTCTATTTGCTCCTCATCTTTTGAAAAATTTGTTGCAAATGTTGCAATTACATCGTCGGCTTCCTGTCCGTTTTTTTTATATTTTGGAATGTTATAGCCATCTAAGACTTCCATTATAATATTAAGCTGTGCAACGATTTCTTCTGGCATACTTTCTCTGTTTGCTTTGTATGTTTCAAGTTCATCACTTCTTTCAAGTTCATCTCTTTTTACATCAAGACAAGCAACCAAATAATCTGGACTAAATTCTTTTATGACATTTTCTAATGTGTTGATAAATCCAAATGTAGCTCCTGTTGGAAGACCTTGTGAGTTTTTCATTCCCATAAGTGCAAAGTGGCTTCTGTAAATAATTGCACTTGTATCTAGTATTACTGCTTTTTTCAAGTTAAAACCTCATTTCTAAATTTCCATTTCTAGTTTAATCATTTTAATATTTTTTCTAAGTGGATTATTTTTTTAAAATCTTCTGTCTTTTTAAATCCAATATTTTCGTAAAATTTTATTTCGTTTTTTTAAATCATCTGAAACATAAGTAAAAATTTTTCTCAAATTTCTTTTTGTAGCAAAAATTCCAAAAGTTTTTTTGTAAGAAGTAATTTTTTTCTAATTCTTTTGAACGGTAATTTGGGTGCAAAATAAACCATCTAAGTTCGGCTTCTTTATAATCGTTTACCATAATGCAAGAAAATCCTATGATTTCGTTGTTGTATTCGACAATCCAGATTTTTATCGCTCTTTTCATCGTAAGTTTTTGAAAAAAATTTGAAAAAGAATTGACGATGTTTGCTTCAAACGACAGTGGGAAATTATATTTTTTTGGATATAAATTAGGCTATAAATATAAATTAAGTAGCTTATATCGCCATAAATTAAAGTATCTCTAATAAAAAAATATTTTCCAAGTTAATTTTATCGTTGACATTTAAAAATCATTTTTTTATCGAAGACATATCTTTTACAAGTCTTTTCTCTGTCGTAAATATCCAAGTTTGAAAAAAAATTTCTTCAGTTTTTTTGTCAGACATTTCATTAAAAAAATTTTCAATTTGTTTTTTTCCCTTCTTTTGTCAAATCGAAATAATGCAGTCTTTTATCCAAAAAGTGACAATTTTTTTCTTAACCAAATTATCTTTTTGAAATTTTTCGCAAAGTTCTATTCACAAAATTACTCTCCAAATGCAAATTTTTTGCTAATCTTTTTTTGAAGTGCAGTCTCTTAAGTTACTAATTTCGTTTTAAAAATTCGATATTCATTTAGAGAAAAAAATCATAATTTACAATATTTTTTTGTAAAAAAATTTTTTTATAATATTGATGTAATAAAAATTAAAATTTCTCATAGTTTCAATTTTTCTTTTTTTCGTATTCCATATAAAAATTTTTCACCACCCAAAAAAATTATGTTTTTAATTATAATTTCTAATGTTTAATATCATAAATTATACTATTATTTTTTTATAATATGCAAATTTTTTTAATTTTGAAAAAAAATCAAATAAAAATATTTTTTTAAAAAAATTGTAAAAAAAGAGTTAAAAAAATGGTATAATTATTTATATTTTTAAGAAGTTTGGGGAGTAAGTAATTGTAAAGATTTTTTTGTAAATTATGGAAGTTTTTACTATTATTTGCTTCTCTTCTTAAAAAAATAAAAAAATTTAGGAGGAAAAATGTTTGATGAAAAAATTTGCGAATTTAATTTAGGAAGACAAAAAATAAAAATAAGTACAGGAAAAATTGCAAGACAAGCTGGAGGTTCTGTTGTTATAAGTTGTGGAGGAACTGTACTTTTAGTTACAGCCACTCGAAGTAAAGATGTAAAAGAGGGACAAGATTTTTTTCCACTTACTGTGGATTATATCGAAAAATTTTATGCTTCTGGAAAATTTCCAGGGGGATTTATAAAAAGAGAAACTAAGCCAGGAACTGATGAAATACTGATTTCAAGACTTATTGACAGACCGATTAGACCACTGTTTCCAGAAGGATTTTTAAATTCAGTGCACATTGTAATTACGGTTATTTCTTACGATGAAATTAATTTTCCAGAAAACTTGGCAACTATTGGAGTTTCGGCGGCACTTGGATTGTCAGATATTCCATTTGCAGGGACAGTTGCCGGAGTCACAGTCGGTTATATTAATGGAGAATATATTTAAATCCAACATCAGAAGAACTACTAGAAAGTGAAATTCATCTTTCTGTTGCTGGAACTAAAGAAGCTGTTACAATGGTAGAAGCTGGAGCAAGAGAAGTCAGTGAAGAAGTTATGCTTGAAGCGATAATGTTTGGACATGAAAGAATTAAGGAAATCTGTCTTGAACAAGAAAAATTCTTATCTCAATTTGATGTAAAAAAATATGAATTTGAGAAAAAAGAAGTTCCATCTGAAATAAAAGAATTTATTGATTCATTTGAAAATGAAGTAGAAAATGCGATTATGACTCCTGGAAAATTGGAAAAATATGAAGCGATTGACAATTTGGAAATTGAGTTATTTGAAAAATATTTGGAAAAATTAGAAAACAAGCAAAATGAAAATCTGCAAGATAAAGACTTTTTGAAAGATTTAGAAAAGGCTTTTAAAGGATACTATAGAGATGTTGAGAAAAAATTGGTAAGAAATGCTATTTTATATAAAAAATATAGAGCAGATGGAAGAACTACGACACAGATTAGACCGCTTGATGTGGAAATTGATACACTTCCTATACCACATGGTTCAGCTCTATTTACAAGAGGGGAAACACAGGCACTTGTTGTTGCAACGCTTGGAAGTAAGGAAGACGAGCAAATTATTGATGGAATGGAAGATGAAAGCAGAAAAAAATTCTTCTTGCATTACAATTTCCCGCCATATTCAGTTGGAGAAGCAGGATTTATGAGAGCACCTGGTCGGCGTGAATTAGGACACGGAAACTTGGCTGAAAGAGCGTTAAAATATGTTATGCCAGATGAAGAAACATTCCCTTATACAGTGAGATTGGTTTCAGAAATTACAGAATCTAATGGTTCATCTTCACAAGCAACTATTTGCGGTGGTTCACTTGCACTTATGGCGGCTGGCGTTCCGATAAAATCAACGGTTGCAGGAATTGCGATGGGACTTATAAAAGAAGGGGAAACATTTACTGTTTTAACTGACATTCAAGGTTTAGAAGACCACTTGGGAGACATGGACTTTAAAGTCGCTGGAACTAAAAATGGAATTACAGCAATTCAAATGGATATAAAAATTGAAGGAATTACTAGAGAAATAATGGAAATTGCGCTAAAACAGGCTTTGGATGGAAGAATGTTTATAATTGACAAAATGGAATCTGTAATTTCTTGTCCAAGACCAGAAGTTGCTAAAAATGCTCCAAAAATAGAAATATTTAAAATTAATCCTGATAAAATTGCTGGACTTATCGGTCCTGGTGGAAAAAACATAAGAGCGATTATTGATGAAACTGGAGTTTCTATTGATATTGAAGACGATGGAAAAGTTTCAATTTTTGGAAATGATGCTGAAAAAATGGCAAGAGCTTTGGAGCTTGTAAAACTTCAAACACAATCAGTTGAATTAAATGCAATCTATGAGGGAAAAGTTACAAAAATTATGAAGTTTGGTGCTTTTGTAGAAGTTTTACCAGGAAAAGAAGGACTTCTTCATATTTCTGAAATTAGCGATAAAAGAATTGCAAAAACTGAAGATGTGCTAAAAGAAGGTGATATTGTAAGAGTAAAAGTAATTTCAATTGAAAACGAAGATAAATTTAATTTGAGTATCAAAGCATTAAACAATAAATAAAATTTAAATTAAAGTTAAGGAGTGATGTTTATGAATTTACCTAATAAATTGGCAACATTAAGAATAGTTTTAGTTATTCCTTTTGTTATAATTTTGACATTGGCATTAAAATCTGAAAAATCTGGGATTGAAATAACTATGAGAATTTTGGCGACAATTATTTTTGCAGCGGCTTCGATTACAGACTATTACGATGGGAAAATTGCTAGAAAATATAACTTGATCACAAATTTGGGAAAACTTTTGGATCCACTTGCCGATAAAATTCTTGTAATTTCAGCTTTAGTAACACTTACAAAATTTGATGAAATAAGCCTTTGGTTTGTGCTTATAATTATTTTTAGAGAACTTTTGATAACAGGACTTCGTTCGATTGTAGCAGCAGAAGGTATTGTAATTGCAGCGGGAAATTTGGGGAAATGGAAGACATTTATTCAAATGGTTGTTTTAGTGATTATAATTTTATTTCCATTAAGTTTTAAAATAAATAATATTTTACTTTTTGATTCCTGTTATTTTTGACAGTTATTTCAGGAGGAGAATATCTTTTTAAAATGTAAGAAAATTTTTAGAAAAGTAAGGAGAACTTAAAATTGAATTTTTTTCTAATTGCTGATATAATTAGCGTGTTGTTAGATATTTATGAAACCATTATTGTTTTTAAATGTTTTTGGGATCTTGGATTGACCCTTTTTAGTAATTCAGCTTTTTTTAGAATAATTAAAAAAATTTCTGATCCGTATCTTAAAATATTTAGAGTAAATGTTCCAATTGGAGGAAGAACTTTTGATTTTTTTCAGCCATTATTGGACTGATGGTTTTAGAATTTGTAAGAAGTCTTTTTAGGGGATGTCTTTTTAAAAAAATAATTTTTTTAAAAAAATGTTGTAATTTTTGAAGTAGCATAAATATAAATTTTTGAAATGGCAATTTTTTTGGTTGCCATTTCTTTGTTAAAAAAACTTTTTTTAAGGAGGGAAATTTTTGCAAAGAAAATATAAAGAAGTTTATTTGGATATAAAAAGAAAAAAAATTATAGATGGAACTTTTTAAATCAGGAGAATATTTAAAAAGTGAAATGGAACTTGCAAAAAAAGTTATTCGTATTCTAAAGATACGATAAGAAAAAGCACTTTCAATGCTTGAATTAGACGGCTACATTCAAAAAAATAAAAAGGGAAAAAAATTCTCGTGTTTTTAGAATATGGACGATTTAAAAATAGTTTGTCAAATTTGCAAACTTCAAAAAGAATTAAATAAAATTGAAAAAAATTGACATAAAAACAAATCTTTTAAGTCTTTATGTCATACAAGGTGAAAAAAAGAAATTATGGAAATTTTTTTGGAGTGGATGAAAAAGTTGATTTTTATAAGGTTGTAAGAAGCAGAATTTTGGACGGAGAAGCACTTGAATATGAAGTCGCATATTTTGACAGAAGAATTGTGAGATTTTTGAATAAAGAAATTATTCAAGATTCAATTTACAGTTATTTGGAAAATGAACTGCATCTAAAAATTTCACATTCCAGAAGAGAGATAAAATTTCGCGATGCAACTTGCTGTGAGAGAAAATATATGGATTTAGGAAAATGTAATATGGTTGTTGCGATAGAAAATTATGCATATCTTTCAAACGGAACATTATTTCAATATGGAATAACTTCTTACAAACCTGATAAATTTGTGTTTTCAACAGTAGCGAAAAAGATAATTTTTAAAAAAATAAAAAAATAAAAAAAATAAAAAAATTTTTTTAAATTAGGAGGAAAAATAAAAAAATGAAAAGATTTTTTTAATTTTAGTTATAATATTTTTTTATCTGTTTTTTTCATTAAATTTTTTTCAAAACCAAGTATTTTTTTAATAAAAAAAGGAACTCGCACCGATAAAAAGCAAAAAGAAATAGTGCTCTCAAAAAGTTCCAGGTGCAACATTTGCAAATGTTTTTGGAATTTGACAAGCAAAAATGATTTTTTTATCAAGGTGAGATAAAATATCGAAATATGACTTATAATTTTAAAATTAATTCTTACAATGGGAAAAATTATTGAATGGACAGAAAATGAGATAAAAAAATAAATTAATAAAAAAACTCAAGTTTCTTTTTTTAAATAGAAATTTGAGTTTTTTTGGAAAAATAAAAAAATTATTTTTTTGCATTCCTAAATATGCAGCACCTAAAATTCCAGCGTCATTTCCAAGTTTTGCTGTAACAATTTTTAATGATTCAAGAGTTGAAGGGAAAGCCACTTCTTTTATTTTTTCTTTAACTTTGTCGAATAAGAAATCTCCACTAAGTGCAACTCCACCACCGATTACAACAATTTCAGGATCTAAAATATTTAACAAATTACCAATTCCAAGTGCTAATTTTTCAGCTTCATAGTTAACGATGTCAAGAGCAAATTTGTCGCCTTGTTTTGCGGCATCAAATACATCTTTTGCTTCCAAATCTCGACCTTTTGTCATTTCATACAGTAAATTCCGTTTGTTTATCAAAAGACGGCTTTGAGCTTCACGAATTATTCCAGTAGCCGAAGCGTATGCTTCCCAACAACCTTTTTGACCGCATCCGCAAAGTTTTCCATCATGTTCGATTTTTATGTGTCCAACTTCTCCACCAGCACCATTTAATCCGCTTACAAGTTTTCCATCAACAATGATTCCACCACCGATACCAGTTCCAATTGCAAGTCCTAAAACATTTTTGTATCCTTGTCCAGCACCTTGCCACATTTCTCCCAATGTTATGACATTTACATCGTTGTCAGCTTTTACTGGAATTCCAAGATTTTTTTCAAATTCAAGTGCCAAATCTACACCGTTTTCCCAAGGAAAGTTTGCCCAGAATTTTACAATTCTGTTGTTTAAAACAGGCCCTGGAACACCAATTCCGACTGATTTTACATCGTTAAATTTGATGTTGCTATTTTCAATTTGCGCCATTAATATTTTTGAGAGTCTTTGTACTGTTTGTGAAAAACCTTCAATTGAATCTGTTTTTACAATTGTTGTAAAGATGATATTTCCATTTTCATCAACTAAACCTAATTTTGTATTTGTTCCACCTAAATCTATTCCAACATAGTAGTTCATATTTTTCTTCTCCTTAAATTTTTTTAATTAATATATTTTTATTTATAGTTTACCCTATTTTTGGATTTGCAAGTCTAAAACTAATTGATCTTTTTATTTAATTATTTTTTTAATTAATTTTTTTAATATTTTTCTTTGTTAAGAAAAATGCTATTTTTTTATTTTTTTAAGAATAAAAAAATTTAAAAAAATAAATAATTTAAATAACTTAAATAATTTAAAAAAATAAAAAAATTTAAAGAGCTTAAAGAGTTAGATTAAAATTTAAAATCAAATAAAATAAGATAAAAATAAAAAAATTGTAATTTCTAAGGTAAAAAAATAGTATAATAAAAAAATCGAAAAAAAATTATTGAAAATTAAGAATTATTGAATTATTGAATTATTAAATTGTCGAAAGGAATTAAAAAAATGAAAATTAAAAATATATTGACTGCATCATTTTTAGCCACAACACTTGCAAGTGGGACAGCAATGGCAAAATCAGAGATTTTATCAGATAAACAAGTTGTTCAAAATACTAATGTAACTGGTGATATGTATAGAGCACAGGATGCATTTGCAGCTGTTTATGACAAAGCAAAAGATTCAATCGTAAATATTAGAACAAAATCTACAATTGTAGTACAGACTTATAATCCATTGGAAGCCTTTTTGTTTGGAACTTCGGGAGTAAGACAAGAAAGAAAAGAAACTGGAAGTTTGGGATCTGGGTTTATTATTTCAAGCGATGGATATATTATGACAAATAACCATGTTATTAGTGGTGCTGATGAAATTTATGTAAAAATGTCAGATGGACAAGAATATTTGGCAAAATTAGTGGGAACTTCTCCAGAAGTCGATATTGCAATTTTAAAAGTTTCTACAAACAAAACATTTAAACCACTTAAATTTGCAAATTCAGACAATATAAAAATAGGACATTGGGCTATTGCATTTGGAAATCCTTTGGGATTAAATAGTTCGATGACAGTTGGGGTAATTGGTGCGTCTGGAAGAAGTTCGCTTGGAATTGAACAAGTTGAAAACTTTATTCAGACGGATGCTGCAATTAATCAAGGAAATAGTGGAGGACCGCTACTTAACATTAATGGAGATGTAATTGGAGTAAATACTGCAATTTATTCAACAAATGGAGGAAGTGTTGGACTTAGTTTTGCAATTCCATCAAATCTTGCATCAAATGTAAGAGATTCAATTATAAAATCTGGAAAATATGAAAGACCTTATGTCGGAATTTCTGTACTAGATTTGACACAAGAAATTAAAAAACAGAGAAATATCCCATATTCAACAGGAATAATAGTTCAACAAGTTTATCCAGGTTCTCCAGCTTCAAAATATGGATTAAAAGCAGGAGATGTCATTCTTGAAATAGATGGAAAAACTGTAACTTCTGCGGGAGCATTTATAGGGGAAGTGGCAGCTAAGAAAACAGGAGAAACTATAAACTTAAAAGTTTTCTCAGGTGGAAAAGAAAAAAATATAGCAATGAAATTAGAAGCATTTAGCTATACAAATCAACAGAGAAATACTCAAAGAAGATAATTTAAAAAAATAAAAAAATAAAAAGATTCTCTCAAAAAAATTTGGGAGAATTTTTTTGAAAAAAATTAAATATTATATTTTTTTATTTATTGGAAAAAAAGTTAATTAATTTGGTATAATATAAATAAAAATAAATTTTTTTATGGAGAGAAAATGAAGTGATTAAAAAAATAATAAATTAAATATTTTAGCACCAGCTGGAAATTATGAAAAAAACTTGTTGCGGCGGTAAAAGCTGGAGCAAATGAAGTTTTTTTTGGTCTGAAAGGATTTAGTGCCAGAAGAAATAATGAAAATTTGGACATGAAAGAAGTATTTAGTGCGATTGACTATGCACATTTGCATGGTGTTAAAGCGATTATGGCTTTTAATACAATTTTAAAAGACAGTGAAATTAAAAGTATGTATAATAACATAAAAAGAGTGTATGAATATGGTGTTGATGCAGTTATTGTGCAGGATTTAGGATTGGTCAAATTTTTAAAAGAGAATTTTCCAAATTTAAAACTTCATGCAAGTACGCAAATGACGGTTGCTAATCATATTGAAGCTAATAGGTTAAAAGAAATGGGACTTAGCAGAGTTTGTCTTGCAAGGGAATTATCTTTTGAGGAAATTAAGGAAATTAGAAAAAATACTGATATTGAGCTAGAAATTTTTGTGTCAGGATCGCTTTGTATCTCGTATTCAGGAAATTGCTATATAAGTAGCTTTATTGGCGGAAGAAGTGGAAATCGTGGACTTTGCGCTTATTCTTGCAGAAAAAAATTTACTGATGAAAATGGGAAAAGTGCGTATTTTTTGAGTCCAAATGATCAGTTTTTGCAGGAAAAAGAGATTAATTTGTTAAAAGAAATTGGAGTTGATGCGCTAAAAGTTGAAGGACGGAAAAAATCTAGCGAGTATGTCTTTGAAACGGTAAGTTATTACGACAATATTTTAAAGGGAACGCCTAGACCGACAGAAAGTTATAAACTTTTTAACAGAGGATATTCCAAGGGTTATTTTTATTTGGATAACAAACTTATGAATCAAAAGTATTCTTCAAATTTTGGATATTTTTTGGGAGTTAAGCTAGATGAGTCGAATAATTTTAAAATTGACGATGAGTTAATTTTAGGTGACGGAGTTCAATTTGTTGATGAAAATTTTGAGAAGATTTCGGGAGAATATGTCAATAAAATTATTTTTTTAATGGGAAAAAAAGTTCAAAAAAAGCTAGAAAAAAATGACACGATTTCGATTGGAAAACTTCCAAAAGGGACAAAATATATTTATAAAAAAATTATTCTAAAGAACTCAATGACAAAATTATTCACAATATAAAAAGTTTCCAAAAGATTTTTCTGCCATTGATGCAGAATTTGTTGCCGAAAAAAAGGTAAAAAAATTGAAACTTACTTTTGAGATTAAAAATTTGAAAAATAAAAAAATAACGGTCACAAAAGAAAGTGATTTTGTTTTGGATGAAATTGCAAAAAAAATGATTTCAAAAGAACAAATTGCTGAGAAAATTGCGGAACTTGGCGATACATCATTTGAACTTGCAAATGTTAAAATAATTTATGATGGAAATTCGTTTATTCCATTTAGTGAACTTAAAAATTTAAAAAGATTGTGCACACAAGAGCTTTCTAAAGAGCTTTTAGCGTCTTACAAAAGAGTTGCACCTGAAAAGAGAGAATATGAATTTTTGCAAGAAAAAGTTGTGAAAAAACCTATTTTTTCTGCACTTGTTTCAAATAAAGAGCAGGAAAAAGTTTGTCGTGAGCTTGGAATTGCTAAAATTTATAAAAAGCAGTTTGATGTGGCAAAAGAGAAGAATCTTGATAAAATAGAAATAAACACAAATTTGGCATCAAATCTTTATCAAGTTGTGATGGGCGAGAAAAACGGATTAAAAGGGCAATCACTTGATTGGAACTTAAATGTTTTTAACAATTTTACAGTAGAAGTTTTTTCTAAATTTCCAAATTTGGAAACTGTATTTTTGTCGCCTGAACTAAATTATCGGCAATTGAAAGTTATAAAAACTGACAAAATAAAAAAAGGGCTTGTGATTTATGGTCATTTGAAGGGAATGTATATTGAGCATAAAATTTTTAGTGAAAAGTATCAAGAGCTTGAGGGAGAGTTTTATGACAAATATAAAATTGTAAAAAATGATTTAGATAACATTGAGCTTTATTTGAACAAGCCTATGAATTTAATTCCTAAGTTGGATGAAATTTTGGAGCTTGGACTTGATGAGTTAAGACTTGATTTTACTTTTGAGACAGAAGAAGAAATAAAAAAAATTATTGAAAGTTTGACGACAAAAACTGGGAAATATACTCCGTATGCTTTTTGAACAGGGAGTTTTTATAAAAATTAAAAATTTAAGGAGAAAAAAGTGGAAATAATAAAAAAAGACAAAAAAATATTTAGAAAAAAATTATATTTATTATTGGGAGCTTCTATTTTTTTATTCATTATATTTTTAGTAATTTTATTTAGCATTTTAATACTGTTTGAAATTTTTTTATCTCAAAAGAATATAAAAAAATATTGAAAGATAGGGCATTAATTATAATTGGAGCTGTTTTTAGGATTTTTCGATAATAATGTCGCTCTTTTTATAAAAAAATATTTTTAGGGCTTGTGGCAATTCCAATATTTCTGTGCCTAATTGTTGGAAGATATTATACTTTGGAAGTTGATGTTGAAGTAAAAACAGGAAATTTTACAGATAATTTCAAAATTTTTCGGTAATTCCATTTTTGGTTGGAATTGTTGAATTTATTTTTGACAAAAAGGTAGAATTGGATATTTTGCATTTTTTTAATCCGAATTATTTAGGAAGCGTTATGATGATGGGAGCGATTGTGAATTTATATTTATTTTTTGAAAAAAGAAATAAAAAGAATATTTTGTTTTTTTTCTCAAATATGGCGACAATTTTTTTAAGTGGCTCTCGTTCATCGCTAATTGCAGTAATTTTTAGGAATTTTTTTGTTTTACTCTTCTATTTTTTTGGATAAAAGATATTTTATCTTTGGAACTTTTTGTACTTTTTAGTCTATATTTTTGGGAGTTTATCTTCATATTTTCCCTTTTCTTCGAATGGATACTTTTGTGGAATATTTTTGGCTGAGAGTGGAAATTGTGCAAATGGCAATTATAGCTTTTAAGAGAACAAATTTTTTGTATGGACACGGAAACTTTTTTTATTACAAGTTCACAAACCATGTCTATCCACATTCGCACAATGCAATTGTAGAGTTTCTTTTAAGTTATGGACTAATTGGAACAATTTTACTTGCGACCGTTTTTTTCAGATATTTATATGAAATTTTGAAAAAAGATAGAAACAATATTTTAAAAATTGCTTTAATAGTCGGAGTAATTTTTCACAATTTAACGGACTTTACAATATTTTGGATTCAGACGGTACTTTTTGTTTATAATGATTTCGTCGTATGAAGAAGATAATAAAATGATAAAAAGGTTATAGAAAAAAATAAAAAAACGAAGAATTAGAGAATTAATTTAAAAAAATTAAAGAATTAAAAAAATTAAAGAATTATAAGAGACATTGAAAAAAACTAAAAAAACTAAAAATTATAAAAATTTTTTTAAAATAAAAAAATTTTTTTAAATAAAAAAACTAAAAAGAATAAAAAAAGAAAAATAACAATATTTAAGATAATAAATTAAAAAAACTAAAAAACTAAAATTAAAATTAAAAAAAGAAAGGAAAAATAAAAAAATGAGAAATAATATTTATGTAGGATTGGTTCACTATCCTGTATATAATAAAAATAGCGATGTGGTTGCGACTTCGGTTACAAATTTTGATATACACGATATTTCAAGAACTTGTAGAACTTATGATATAAAAAAATATTTTATTATAACACCTGTTGATGCTCAAAAGGAGCTGACAAGTAGAATTATTGGTTTCTGGACTGAAGGTGATGGAATAGAATTTAATAAAAATAGGAACGAAGCGTTTGAAAATACGGAACTTGAAGATTCTGTGCAAAGTTCGGTTGAGACAATTGAAAAACTTGAAGGGAGAAAGCCAAAAATTATAACAACTTCTGCGAGAATTTTTTCAAATTCAGTTGATTACGATGTTTTGGGAAAAGAGATGATAGAAGACGAAGCACCATATCTTATTTTATTTGGAACGGGTTGGGGACTTACTGATGAAATTATGGATTTGTCTTATAAAATTTTAAAACCTATTCGTGGAAAAACAAAATATAATCATTTGTGTGTCAGAAGCGCAGTGTCAATAATTTTGGATAGATTACTTGGAGAAAATTAAATATTTTTTAAGAAAGGAAAAATTAAGGGAAAAACTATGGAAAGTAAAAATATGAAAAATAAAAATTTAGTTGGAGTCGTTGTTGCGAGTCACAATAACAAACTTGCTGAAGAAATTATTAATTTTGCAAAAGTTTTAAGACAGGAAGATTTTCCAATTGTGAATGGTGGAGATGTTGAAAGGGAAGTTTATGGTACAAATGTAGAAAATATGAAAAATGCAGTGATTTCCGCTGATAGTGGTGCTGGAGTATTAATTTTTGTGGATATGGGAAGTTCAATTTTTAATGCTATGCAAGTGGTAAAAGAATTGGAAGGGGAAGTTGACGCAAGAATTGTTGATGCTCCAATTGTGGAAGGAGTTTTATCGGCTGTCGCAGCAAATTCTTCGGATATGGATTTGGAAGATTTGAGATTGATTGCTGAAGAAAGTAGAAATTTTACGAAATTAAGAAAAGAACTATAATTAATATAATTTAAGAAAGTGAGAATTTTTTGAAAAAATGGAAAATTTAATTAATATCGGGACAATTGTGGGAACGCACCATTTGCGAGGAAGCGTGAAAATTAATTCGATTTTTGAGGAAATTGAGTTAATTAAGGGTGAGAGAGTTTTGCTTGAAAAAGAAGAAATTAAAAAAATTCTTTGCGTAAAAAATGTGAAACGGTTAAATGAAAAAAAAGCAATTTTAGATTTTGAAGAAATAAAAAAATATTGATGAAGCTCAAAAAAATTAAATGGATTTAAATTAAAAAAATAAGAAGAGATTTACTGCCACAAAAAGACGGAAGATGAATTTTACATAAAAGACTTGCTTGGGATAGAAGTTTTTTTGGATGACGAAAAAATTGGAGAAATTACAGATGTGATGGAAACTGCTGCACATGAAATTTTGATAGTTGAAGATATAAAAACTAAAAAAGAAATTATGATTCCGTTGATTGACGAATTTGTCAAAAAAGTAGATTTTGAAAACGGAAGAGTCGAAGTAAATTTGATTGACGGAATGAGATAGAGATAGAGATAGAAAGTGAGAAATAATACAATGAAATTTAATGTTTTAACTTTATTTCCTGAACTTTTTGAGAAGTATTTATCACAAACTATTTTTAAAAAGAGCAGTTGATAAAAATATAATAGATTACGAAATTATTAATATTCGTGATTATGCAAGAAATAAACACAGTCAAATGGACGACATCCCTTTTGGTGGCGGTGCTGGAATGGTTTTAAAGCCAGAAGCCTACTGGAATTATTTCTATGAAAATTTTGAATATTTTAAAAATGAAAATTCAGAATTAAAAAAACCATATGTAATATTTTTATCTCCGCAAGGAAAACAATTAACTCACAAAAAAGTTACAGAACTTTCTCAAAAAGATGAAATTGTGCTAATTTCAGGTCGTTATGAAGGACTTGACCAAAGAGTTATTGATAAATTTGTTGACGAAGAAATTTCAATTGGAGATTATGTTTTAAGCAGTGGCGATTTGCCGTCGCTAGTTTTGATGGATTCTGTCATTCGGATAAAAAATGGCGTAATAAAAAAAGAATCTTTTGAAACGGATTCATTTTATAATGGACTTTTAGGATTTCCGCAATATACAAGACCTGTGGAAATTGATGGAATGGAAGTGCCAGAGGTTCTAAGAAGTGGAAATCACGCAAAAATAGATGAGTTTAGGCAGATGAAATCAATTGAGAAAACTATTCAAAATCGGAAGGATTTATTTGAGAAAAAGTTGGAACATATTGAGGAAGATTTAGAGTTTAAAAAGGTTTATAAAAAAATATTTGAAAAAGTAAATAAATATTATGAAGTTAAGAACATAAATTTCAAAAAAAATAATTTTGAAAAATATGTTCTTTTTATTTATTTGAGTGTTTTTTTACTTTGAAACTTAGAATCTCAAGTATATAATCTATTATCCGTTTTTTTGTATAAATTATACTACTTTCTAACGACATTCCTTTTTTTAGATTTAAGGTATTTACATTATTATTAGAATATTTCCTGTTAATCCTACAACACCCGATAAAAAAAGTTAGTAAATTATAAATTTTACTTCTCTTAAATGAAGATTTTTATAACTTTTTAAATATTTAAATTCTGTTTCATCCTGTATACTTTTTTCAAGATTATACGCTTTTATGGTTTCTATTCCGTTTATACTTTGAATTATAAAGAAGTTAATTGAGAGTTATTTTCTAAAACTTCGTTATTTATCTTTTTTAGAATTTCTTTAAACGAAAATACAATCACAAGATAAAATGATAGTACAGCCATTGAAACGAAAAACAAATATTGATTTTGAATATAAACAATAATTCCACCTGTAATAGCTGTTATGACGTCCAGCATTAATGTCAATACCGTTTCAGCTACTGCATCGTTTATATTATCCGCATCGGAAAATCTTGATGTTATCTCTCCTGTTTTTCTTGTTGAAAAAAAACTCATTGGCAATTTTATTACATGATTATAATATCCAAGCAATACTGCTATATCAATCCGTTGTCCTAAAAATATTAGCAAATATCCCCTAAATATGCTAAGCAGCATTTGAATTATTTCAAGTATTACCATTCCCACAACCATTACAGTTAATGTAGTCATAAGTTTATCTTTTAAAATATAGTCTATCAGAAATTTCGAACTGAATGAAGTTACTATGCCAAGCACAGTATAAAGTATTGAGGCTAGAAATATATTAAACAAAAGACTTTTTTGATTTTTCAGAACATAAAAGAACCTACTCAAAGAATTATCCTTCTCTTTTCTTTTCTGAAAATCTTTCTTAGGCTCAATTAAAAGCAGGATTCCAGTCCAAATTTTAGAAAATTCTTTGTAAGAAACTTTCTTTATCCCACTTTCAGGATCAGAAATAATAATTCTTTTATTACTCACATCATGAACAACTACATAATGCAAAAAATTATTTTTAGACTGAATATGTGCTATTATTGGAAAAGATACACTGTTATCAATTTTTTTATCCTCAACTTTCACAGCCTTTGAATCAAATCCCAAATAATCCAGTCCTTTTATCATTCCCGCAAGATTAGTTCCGTTTCTATCTGTTCCTGATATTTGCTGTAACTTGGCAATTGAAAAATTGGAATTATATTGCTTGGCTATTGTTAATATACAGGCAGGTCCACAATCCTTCTCATCCTTTTGTAAAACACAGCAATATCTTTTAAACATCGAAAAAATCTTTTTCCACCTCTCTTTCTTTAAAAATAAAGAGTTCCTAGAAACTAGAAACTCTCTATTTAATTTAAAATAATTTATAATTAAATAACAAGTTAGAAATTACAATAACAAGTATTACTAATAAATATAACGTATTATCTTTTACAAATTTAATAATATTTTTTTCTATCTTCATTATTTAGTTTAAATATTGAAAATATTTCTTTATATTTTTTTCTTATTAGGCCTATAATAAAAAAATTATAATAAGAACAACTGTAAAGATTCCCATAGCTATCATTATATAATCATTATAATATAAATACTTTTCCTAAATTTGCAATTATATTTAAAATTATATGTAATTTTTATAGAATATTTTTAGCGAATACCTGTAAGTAATATATGAAAGAATAATTCCTGCTAAAATTGTTCTTCCCATAGCATTTACGTTAATATGATAAAATCCAAATAGAACTGAATTCGTTATTATAGCTACTTTATATCCATACTTCATTAAGTTATTCATTAATATTCCACGAAATATAATTTCTTCTAATATGGGAGCTATTAAAGAACTTAATATAATATTAGTAATTATATAATAAGTTGTACTTTCATAATTATATATAATTTTGCTCTCATTATTATAACCAATTCGGGCATTTACCATTATAAAGTTTATAAATATCATTATACCCAAGTAAAAATATAAAATTATTAAACCTTAAATTCTTTCGTTCAAAAAAATATTGATTTTCTTTCATAGTTTTTTTAAAATAAAAATATTACTGGAAAAAAATGACAGCAAATATGTTATAGTGTCTACAATATAATATACTTTTTGAACTTTCAAAATATACAATACATTTTTTTCATTTATAATTTTAAATACGATGTAAAAAAAACTTATTAAACATAAAAAAATAATGGTATATTTTTTTAATTTTTTTCATAAATTTCTCCTTTTTAAACCTAAAAAAATATTATTCTTAGTTCTTACTTTTTATTTATATTTTTCAATAACTAATATATAATATTTAAATTATTTAATTAATGTCTTTTTACAACTATTCCAACTTTTTACTTATTTGTTTTGTGGCTTTCGACTTGTGATAGTGTCTTCTACCTTTGATCTAACTGCTGCAATTGCAGGACGTTCTCCATTGGTTGGTCCAAATAAATAGTGAGCACCTGCATATTGTCCAACTCCTTTAAGTACTCCAGCGCAATTCCTTTTACATGTCTTTTTCTTTGCTCCACCATCGATTGTCATTAGTTCCATTTCATTTAATTCCGTGATTTTCATGTTTACCACCTCGTAAAATAAATTTTAATAATTTTTTTAATTATTAATGAATGCATTATACCCTCCCCATATTTTTATCAAGTTAATTTTTTTGTTTAATTTTAAAATAGTTTAAAATTATAATTAAAAAAATCAAAAAAAGTTTAATTTTTTTGTTTAAAAATATCTTTAATATCAACATTTATAATAAATTTTTTTCTTTTTTTCAAAATTTAAAAAAACAAATTTACTTTCCCTAATAAAAAAATAAAGAGTTCCTAAAAACCAGAAACTCTCTATTTAATTTAAAAATAATTTATAATTAAATAACAAGTTAGAAATTACAATAACAAATATTACAAATAAGTACAATAAATTATTTTTTTATAAAAAGTAACTAGACTTTTTTTCTATTTTTCGATGTCTAATTTTAAGATTGAAAAACATTTCCTTGTATTTTTCCTTTTTGCAAGTCCAATTACCAAAAAAATATTAGTAAAAAAATAACTAAAAAAATATAAAAAAATAAACCAATTGACACTATAAGTAATTCAATTTTTGGAAAATATTACAACCTGCGATATCTTTGTTAATGTATTTAATAAAAAAAGTGTAGCAAGATGGAATATTTTAATGAATATTTGTAAGCAATATAAGAAAAAAATAATTCCTGTTAAGATTGCTGGAATAATCATATTTATATTAGAATGAGATACTCCAAAGAGAATCGAATTTACAATTATTGCTGTTTTTAATGCCATACTTTTTCAAATTATTCATTATAACTCCACGGAATACCATTTCTTCTAGTATAGGTGCCACACATAACGTCATTATTATATCAATATACAAAGGTCCTTCCACTAAAGTTGTCCGTTCTTTAAATTTAAATGTTAATGTAGTTAGTATATGGAAAATGTTTCCTACCCAAAAAAAGCCAATGCAAAAATATATACTAAAAATTTCTTATATTTAATCTTTCGTCTGTTTTAAAAATATTTATATTTTTTTATAAGTTTTTATAAAATAATACATTATTGGAAAACTGAGTATCCATCTATGTATTCTAAATATGAATACATATTGAAGTATTTTTATTATCTGTAATTAGCGTTTTATTATTTACAAAAAAATCATAAAGACTAGATGAAATATATAAACTATAAATAGAACTAGAAAACTCTTTTTTTGTATCTACTTTTTAAATTTATTCTTTTTTTCAATTGCTACTGCCTCCAATTACTTTTTTTGTGATGTAGAGTTTACTTTAAAAACCAGATTTAAGAATTATAACTTGCTAAATAATTAAAAAAAGTTATAAAACTAATATTAGATTCAAAAAAATTACAAAATCTAAAAAAAGACACTTAATTTTTTTAAAATTAAATTTATTCAAACGAAATCACTAATTTCTTTTCCAAATACAGCTGCCAATTTTTTTAATGTTTTTTTAGTGAAGGATTTGCATTTCCGTTTTCGATTTTTACTTATATCTCCTTGTGTTATTCCAGTTAAGTCTGCCAATTCCTTTTTGTGTGATATTTTTTTATCCTTTCTTGCTTCAACAATTTCTTTTTATAATTTGAAACTCTGCTTCAAGACTTTCGTATTCTTTTTCTAAATTTTTTTCATCTTATAATTATTCGTTTAAAGAATCTCTAAAATATCTACTCATATTTTTTTCACTTCTTGTTATATATTATATGATATAACATATATTTTTAAGAATTTTTAATAACTTTTTTTCATAATCCCAACTACATCTCTAACTTCATCAACCTTTTTAGTTGCAATTTCTCTTGCTTTTAGCGCACCTTTTTTCAATATTTCGTTTACATAATCCATATTTTGCAAAAGTTCTTCTCTTTTTTTCTGAAATGGAGCAAAGTAATCCATAAATTTGTCAAATAATTCAGTTTTTGCGTGTCCGTAACCAAAGTTTCCAGCTAAAAATTTTTCTTTTAGTGCATTTACTTCTTCTTCAGTCGCAAATAACGAATATAGTTTTGTTATATTGTTATCTGGATTTTTAGGCTCTTCTAATGGTGTAGAATCTGTAACTATGCTCATTATTTGTTTTTTTAGCTGTTTTTTTGATCCAAACATATTTATTACATTTCCGTATGATTTGCTCATTTTATCTCCGTCTATTCCTGGAACTGTTGCCACATTTTCAACTATTTTTTCTTTTGGCAATTTAAAAACTTCTTTTCCATAAGTTTCGTTAAATTTTATTGCTATGTCCCTTGTTATTTCAACATGTTGCTTTTGATCTTTTCCAACGGGAACTATGTCTGGCGAATAAATTAGAATGTCACTTGCCATAAGTACAGGATAAGTAAATAAACCAACATTTGGTTTTATTCCTTTGGCAGTTTTATCTTTATAAGAATGAGCTCTTTCCAAAAGTCCCATCGGTGTTACATTTGATAAAATCCAAGAAAGTTCTGTGTGCTCAGGCACATCTGATTGTAAAAACAATGTCGATTTTTCAGGGTCAAGTCCCAAAGCTAAATAGTCTAAAATGACATTTATTGTATTATTTTTCAAATCTTCTCCTTTTGGCGAAGATGTAAGTGCATGATAATTTGCCAAAAAATAAAAACCTTCATATTCATTTTGCAATTCCACAAACTGTTTTATTGCGCCAAAATAGTTTCCTATATGCAATACTCCACTGGGTTGAATTCCAGATAAACTTCTTTTCATAAAAACCTCCATAATTATTTTTTTATTTTTATAAAATATTATAACATTAAAAAATTTTTTTGTAAAATATTTAAAAAAATAATATTTTTTTACATATTTTTTTGTAATTTATTTTTTTGTATTTTTGAAAAAGTATTAAAAAAATGTTATACTGTTTTTTTAAGAATAGAAAACAAATTTTTAATATTTTTTTAAAGAAAGGAGATTTTTTTATTTTTGAAAAAGAAAAAAATATGATTTATTTTTTTATATTTTTTTATTTTTTTCTTATAAATTTAAGTTTTTTTCTGACGAAAAAGGAATTTTTTTGGAAAAATCCGAAAGAAAAATCTTGAAAAAAATTTCTGACGAAAGTGAGAAAAATATAAAAAGATGTTAAAAACATTAGAAAAGATAATTTAGAAAAATTTGAGAAAAAAAAATTTTTTTGAAAAAAAGAAGATAAAAAAATATAAACGAAAGAAGCGAAAGTAAAAAAAGTGAAAATAAAAAAAATGAAATACCTCAAAAAGACAAGAAAATAGGTCTTGCACTTAGCGGTGGAACTGCAAAAGGACTTGCTCACATTGGAATTTTAAAAGTTTTAGACGAGGAAAAAGTGCCTGTGGAATTTGTGACAGGGACGAGTATGGGAAGTATTATTGCGGGAATGTATAGTGTTGGCTACAGTCCCAAAGAAATTGAAGAAATTGCAGAAAATATGGACTGGATGAAATTATTTAACGATAAAATTGAGCGACGGAATAAGGGAATTACAAGAAATATGATTGAAGATCAAAATTCAATTGTCTTGCCGCTTGGGAAAAAAGCAATGCCTAAACTACCAGTTGGCGTAGTTGGAGGAAAAACTGCAAGTCAGCAATTAAATGAACTTTTTTACGGTGCAATTGGAACTGATGACTTTACGAAATTTCCAAGAAAATTTGCGGCTGTTGCGACAGATTTAAATTCTGGAGAAGGAGTTATGATTACAAAAGGTTCGATTGCAACGGCTATTCGTGCGAGTTTGTCGCTCCCTTCAATATTTGCGCCAGTTAGAAGTGGCGATAGACTTTACATTGACGGAGGAGTCGTAAGAAATTTACCTGTACAGGATTTAAAAGTTCTGGGAGCTGATTATACGATTGGAGTTAATGTCGGAGATGGATTTGTAAAAAGAGATGAAAATAAAATGAACTTGATTGATGTAATAACAGATTCATCAACAATTGCGGGTAGACAGGAAGTTGAGCGTCAAATTAGAATGCTTGATTTGTATATGAAACCAGATTTGGAAAAATTTGAGGCGTACGATTTTTCAAAAGTTAAGGAAATTATTGCAGCTGGTGAAAAAATTGCAAGAGATAATATTGATAAAATAAGAGAATTATCAAATCCTAAACTTTATGATGAGCTTGAAGAGAAAAGAAAAGAGTTTAGAAAAACTTGGACTGATGAGTATAATATAACGAGTATTGACATTGAAGGAAATAAAAAATATAAAGATAGTTATTTTAAAAAATTTTTACCGAAAAAACTTGGAAATATGAATCGGCTTGAAATGGAAGAAATTGTGAATGAAATTTATCAAAATGGGAATTTTACAACGGCATATTACGAAGTGAAAAAAATAATAAACTTGTGATTAATGTTCAAGAAAAACCAAGTGATTATGTAACTTTGAATGGAAATATAAATAATGAAGACAAGGCAACTATTAATTTTTGGATTTCAAGGAAATAAAGTTTTTAGGAGATATAAATGTTAGATATTCTTCAAATACAACAGTATCAAATGAATATGGGATTAATAATAGCGTAATTTTAGGAATTGGGAAAAGACGAAAAAAAGTGTTAATTCTAGGAAATTTGGATTATAAAAGAGACATGATTTATAATCAAAATTTTTGGAAATGGATATTATGATTTTGTAAATAAAAAATTTAGTTTAGAAACTGGAGTTGGATTTCAAATTTCAAAAAATTTATTGCTTTTTTTGCTGGAGGAGGTTATCAAACTTCAAAAGTTGAAAAAAATCAAGATCAGAGAAAAAATGGGAAAAAGAGATTTCCATTTTTTGAGACAAGTTTGACCTACGATACGAGAAATTCAATTGAGTCGCCAACAAAAGGAATCTATTTTACTTCAAAATACACTTTTTCAAATTCAAAAGATGCGAATTTTAATGCATTGTATCAAACAGGAGAAGTAAATATTCCAGTTGGAGAAAAACTGACATTTACACCAAAAGTTTCATATTTAACAGTAAAAGGGAACGACATACCTGAAACATACGAACCTAAATTGGGTGGAATAAAAACAGAAGATAATTCACTTGAATTTTTTGGACTTCCTGCAGATAAAGTCAGAGGAGAAAGCATATTTGTTGGAAGTGTGAAATTGCAGTACAATATTTCTAAAATTTTGTATGCGGATACGATGTATTCACGAGCTTATATTTCAGATGAAGGTTTTGATTTTGGAAGCAGAAAAAGAGAAAGTTATAAATTTGGATTTGGGGTAAAAACACCGCTTGGGCCTGGTTATTTTGGAATAGCGAAAGTTCCTGGAGAAACTTTGCGATACATTTTGAATTTTGGGTATAAACCTCAATAATAAAAAATTTGAATTTTAACACAATTTTGGAGAAGTAAAAAATGGAAAATTATGTATATTTTAACGGTAGAAAATTGCGATATGGTTATACTACTGGGAGTTCAGCAACGGCAGCGACTAAAGCAGCATTGTTACTTTTGCTGGGAAAAGTCGAAAAAATCGAAGAAGTTGAAATAGACGTTCCAGCAGGTGAGAGAATAAAAATTGGGATTAAATCTTTTGAAAAGACGAAGGATTATACGATGGCGACTGTTGTGAAAGATGGGGGAGATGACCCTGATGCGACACATGGTTTGGAGATTGTTTCAAAAGTGAGTTTTAGAAAAGATAATAAAATCAATATTTTTGGAGGAAAAGGAGTTGGAAAAGTTACAAAAGTTGGGCTTCCTGTAGAAATTGGAAAATCAGCAATTAATCCAACACCAATGAAAATGTTGACAAGTATTGTTGAGGAGTTTCTTCCAGAGGGAAAAGGAGTTGATGTTGAAATCAGTGTGCCTTTGGGTGAGGAAGCTGCAAAAAAAACAATGAATGCAAAGTTAGGAATTATCGGTGGAATCTCGATTCTTGGAACAATGGGAATTGTGCGACCAATGTCTGAAGAGTCATGGAAAGCCTCTTTGGCAATAGAATTGAAGCAAAATTTGACATATTTTAATACAAAGACAGCGATTTTTCTTTTTGGAAATCGTGGAAAAATGTTTTTGAGCAAGGAATTCCCTAAAAGAGCTGAAGAAGGGGTTGTAATCAGTAACTTTGTTGGATATATGTTTGACAAAGCCTGTGAATATGAAGTTAAGAAAGTTTATTTTATTGGTGAATTGGGAAAATTTGTAAAAGTGGCAGGAGGAATTTTTCACACACATAGCCGAGTTTCTGATGCAAAAATGGAAATTTTAGCTGCAAATGCTTTATTAGTTGGCGAAAAGTTGGAAAATGTTTACAAAATTTTAGATTCGAATACGACTGAAGAAGCTTCTGGATATATTGAAAAAAAGGAAGTTTTCAATTTACTAGCTGAAAAGGCAAAACAAAAATGTGAAGAACATTGCAGAAAAAATGGCTGGGACTTGGAAGTAGAAACGTTGATTTTATCAGCTGAGAAAAAAATTATTGGACAAAGCAAGGACTTTTTTAAAGAGTTCTAGTTTTTTATTTTTAAAGAAAAAAACATAATTAAAAAAATTATAGTTTTTGAAAAGAGGGAAAATGGAAAAAATACAAATTTTAGGGCTTGGGCCTGGAAATTTAGACTACACATTACCGATTGTTTTGAAGAAAATTAAAGAATCGGAAGTAATTGTCGGGGGAAAGCGACATATTGAAAGTTTGGGAGAGTATGCGGAGAATAAGGAATATTGCTATATTTCAGCTGATTTGCAAAAAGTTCTGGATTTCATAAATGAGAATCGAAATAAAAAGATTTCTGTGATTGTGTCTGGAGATACTGGATTTTATAGCCTTTTAACTTTTATGAAAAAATATTTTGAAAGTGAAGAGCTAGAAGTTGTGCCAGGAATTTCATCGGTTCAATATATGTTCGCAAAAATTTCAGAATATTGGTATGATGCTTGTATTGCCAGTGTTCATGGGAAGGAATTCGATTTTGTGGAAAAATTGAATGAGTATGAAAAAATTGGATTATTGACTGATTTTAAAGAAAATACGCCACAGAAAATTGCTCAAAAATTGTTGGAAAATAATTTTGAAAATGTGAAAATTTTTGTTGGGGAAAATTTGTCTTATGAGAATGAAAAAAATTTATCGTTTTTAAGGCAAAAGAGTTGGCAAATTATGAAGAGAAATTTGGAATGAATGTTGTGATTTTTGAAAAAAATAAAAAAATGAGTAAAAAGTTTTTTTGTAATAAAAAAAGAAAGTTTTTTTAACAAAATAAAAAAATTAAATGTAAGAAGTGGAGAGAAAATGTATCATATAAAAAGATAAGGAATTTATCAGAGGAAAAGTGCCGATGACAAAAGAAGAAGTTAGAGCGATTAGCATAGCTAAAATGGAAATTTCAGATGGAGATATTTGCCTTGACATCGGTGGCGGAACTGGCTCTGTAAGTATTGAAATGGCTAGATTTGCTAAAAATGGGCATGTTTACACGATTGAGCAAAAAGAGGAAGCCGTTGATTTAATAAAACAAAATATGGAAAAATTTGAGATAAAAAATATGACTGTAATTTCTGGAAAAGCACCAGAAGATTTACCACAAGGAATAACTTTCGACAAAGTGTTTATCGGTGGTTCAGGTGGAAATTTATCAGAAATTATTAATTATTCTTATGAAAATTTAAAAGAAGGCGGAATAATCGCTTTGAACTTTATCGTTTTAGAAAACACATTTGAAGCACTTGAATGCTTGAAAAAATCGAAGTTTGAGGATATTGATATTTCTCAAATAATTGTGGCAAAAAATAGAAAAGTGAAAGATTTTAACATGATGATGTCGGAAAATCCGATTTATGTGATTTCTGCGAGAAAATAATATAAAAAAACCACTTGCAACATACTAAAAGGTGTTTTTTTATGAAAAGTCTTTCATAATAATCATTTTTTTGCTGATTACATTTTGTTTTATCATAAATTTAAACTTTTAGAAATATAAAATCGTGTCTGTTTATAAAAAAATATTTTTATTATGTTCTAATATTTTTTTATCTCATTATGTTATTATGAATAATCAAAAAAATTTAAAATATGATAATTCATAAAATAAATGAAAAAAATATTGGCTTAAACTTTTTCTAAATGTTATGATGAATGAACATTTAGATTGGTTAAGTGTTATTAGTTAAAGTTATGAAGGGAGAAATAAAATAATAGCTAAAATAGGTTGGATAGGATTAGGACAAATGGGAACTCCTATGGTAGAAAATTTATTAAAAGGTTCTGTTGATGTAACTGTTTACAATAGAAGTTTTGATAAAACTTTACCACTTGTAGAAAAAAAGGAGCTAAAAACGCAAAAGCTGTACCGTTAATTGAAGATACAACTAGAAGTTATTCAGAAGCTTTAGAAGAAGGGTATGGAGAACAAGATATGTCGGCTATTTTTGAAATTTTAAGTAAGAAAAATGATTAAGCTAAAATAAGGAGATAAAATATATATTAAAAAAATATCAGGAATATTTGCCTGATATTTTTTTAATTTTAATGAATTAATTATTTATTATTCAAAGATAAAAAAAATAATATACTTGCTATTTTTTTAAACCATTAATTATAATTAATTGCTTTTTTTCTTTTTTTCGTGGTATACTTAAGTGAAAAGAAAAAAATTATAATGATTACAAAAAAATATAAAAAAATTAAAAAAAGAAAGGAGGCGCTACTTTTTATGGTAATTTAACAAAATAGATGAAATTTGTTTGGATTATTGATGTAATCTAATCAATTAAAATTAAGTAGCGGTAAAAAATGAAAAAAATACTATTATTAATTAGTTTGATTACTATGCTATCTAGCTGTGGCGGAGGCGGAGGTGGCTCACAGACATCTCAATCAACACCAACACCACCACATTCAACTCAATCATCTCAAAATCCAGATCAGACTACTGGAAATATTGGAAGTAACGAAAGTTCAAGCATAGGACAAAATACAGGAAACATTGGTGGAACAAATAATGAAAATAATAACGGACAGGTTGTACAACCACAGAATTCTGCATCGGAACCTCAGACACCTACAGTTGATAACCGTTTTCCAAAACCTGTTGATTCAAGAGAGATTACAGGGAAAGGAGTTAAGGTTGGAGTTTTGGATAGTGATTTTTTAAGCGGAAAAAATGCAAAAACAGAAAATTTTCATATAAAGGTAATTAATAGTTTTGGAATAGGAGATACTTTTGATAAAGTAATTGAAGAGGAATTTGGTGACAGAATGACTACACTTGCAAAAAATAATACAAAATCAACTGATAAAAGTGATCACGGTCTTATTGTTACAACTATTTTAGCTGGAAATAACGGAAAAGGAGCAAAAAAATCAGAAGTATACGGAGCAAGTATTTCAAATGGTCCAGCATACCAAGTTGATATAGAATATTATAGACAAATGTACAATAATGGTGTAAGGATATACAACCAGTCGTTGGGGCACGAAAATATTCAATTTGATAATCCTCAAGGGATTTATATAGCACCTGATAAAACTAATGAATTTGACTATAAAAAACAATTTCAGCAAACGGTTTATATTCCTGATGGAAGTTACTCTGAGGAACAACTAAAAAATAAAGCAGATGAAATTATAAAATTTTATGAAGAAGCAATAGAAAATGGATCGTTATTTGTATGGGCTGCAGGGAATAAGCCGCTTTATGGTGTAGATTTTGAAGCAGGATTACCATATTATAATAGAAAACTTCAAAAAGGGTGGATAGCAGTAGTAGGAGTAAAAGTTAACCCAGATGGAACAATAACTGATTACCCTAACAGATTGGCACATGCTGGAGGAGCTGCTTACTGGTCTATTGCAGCAAATGGTGATTGCGAACTTCCTGGATGTAATAAACATGGTTCTTCTTTTGCTGCACCTAAAGTAACAGCAACTGCAGTAAAATTAAAAGAAAAGTTCCCTTGGATGACAGGGCATGAAATACAGCAGACAATACTTACTACTGCAGATAGAATATATGACTCAATGAATGAAGATGGTAAACTTAGTTTGAATTTTGGTTGGGGATTACTTAATGAAAAGAAAGCTTTAAAAGGTCCTGCTGAGTTTAATAACATACTTATTGTAGGTCCAAATGCTAATGCAGGGGGATTAAAAGGACAATTCAATGCTAATGTTGGAAATTCAATAACATCCATTTTTGAAAATGATATTACAGGTGATGCAGGATTGAAAAAATCTGGTAATGGAACATTAATTCTAACAGGGAATAACAGTTATACTGGAAATACTACCATAGATGAAGGAAAATTAGAAATATATGGAAATAATACTTCTGATATAACAATAAATTCACAAGGAACGCTAGTAACATATCCAACAGCTATAATAAATAAAAAGGATGATGTTCCAAAAAGTGTTTACAATAATGGAGGAACTTTTGAAAACAGAGGTTCAGGAGCAATTATAACAGGAAATTACATAGCAACAGCTGGTTCTGTAACGAAAGCGGAAATAGGCTCTAAACTTATAGTTAAAGGAGCAGTGAATTTAAATGGAGAGAGTGCGACATTACAGACTTTAAGTAATGGAAGATATATTACAGCAAAACCGTTGTCAATGACTGTAATTGAAGCAGAAAAAGGGATTGAAGGTAATTTTGGGAAAGTGGAAACACCTGAATTGGTTAATGGTACGACTGAAGTAAAAGGAAATAAATTAAGTGTGAAATTGAGTAGAAAAAATGTGTTAGATTATGTGAAAAAAATAGCAGGAACTGACGAGATGCAAAAAAATACGGCGCAAAATATTGAAACAGCTTTTCAAAAATTAGATGAAAAAATTGAGAATGGAACGGTGGAAAATGTTTCACAGTTTGAGAAAAAAGCTGCAAAATTACAATCACTTTCTTCTACAGCAAGAGCAGCAATTTTAGACAGTTTATCAGGACAAATTTACGCATCAGCTCAAGCGTTGACTTTTGGACATTCACAAACTGTAAATAAAGATTTGTCAAATAGACTTGTAATGCTTGGAACACTTGACAATGTCGGGGATAAATTTGGACTTTGGGTATCAGGTTTCGGTGCAAATGGTAAACTAAAACAAGACGGATATGGAACAGGAGACACAAAAGTATTTGGTGGACAAGTTGGAATTGACAAACAATTTGGTGAAAATTTAATTTTAGGGACAGCGTTGTCTTATTCAAAAGCCGATGTTAAGTTTGACAGATACGGAGGAAAATCCAATGCAAATAATTTTGGTTTTTCGTTGTATGGAAGATTAGGCAATAAAAATAATCCATTGTATTTGCAAGGTCGTTTGGGAGCAGGATTTGTTGACAGTGATGTTGAAAGGGACATTATTTTAGGTAGTAATGATTATTCTCAAGCAAAGATTAATCACAATGACAAAGTCTATTCAGGGTACTTGGAAACAGGATATGATATAAAAAATAAAAATGGAGATTTTGTCGTAACACCATTTGTTGGGTTGACTCATGACACGGTTCAAAGAGGTTCATTTTCTGAAAAAGACAGCCAATTTGGACTTACAGCAGAGAAAAAAACTTATAATCAAACTGCAGCATTAGTAGGACTTAGAGTCGGAAAATCTGTAAATTGGAATAGTGAAAGCAAAACGACTTTCCAGGGATATATAACACACCAAAAAGCTTTTAAAGATGAGGATTTGAGCTTTGATGCAAGATATACTGGACTTCCAGAAGCAAAATTCAAAGTAAAAGGTATTGGACTTTCAAAAAATAAAACTTGGGTAGGAGCAGGTGCACTAACGGAAGTAAATAAAAGTTTTGGATGGTATGTAAACTATGATGGCTCTATGGATAGCGGAAAAGGTAAAGGAAGTAACAATGTTTACACGACAGGAGTTAGAATTAATTTTTTGATATGTTAAATTAAAAAAATAATTGTAAGAAGTGAAGGCTTCTTGTTAAAAAAATTTAGAAAAAAAGGAGAAATTTATGATTATAAAAAAATGCAAAAAAATTTTTTTGACGGAGAAAAATTTATTGAAAAAAATACAGTTCTTTTTAGAAAAAAAACACTTATAAAAAAAGTTTTTGAATTTTGACGAATTGACTGAAAAAGAATTTGCAGAAAATGAAATAGTTGATATTAAAGGAATGATTTTGTCGCCAGGATTTATTGATTTGCAAATAAATGGATGTGGCGGAGTGCTGTTTAATGATGATATTTCTGAAAAAGGTTTAAAAATAATGAATGAAACTAATAAAAGATTTGGATGCACTTCGTTTTTGCCAACGCTAATCACTTCTCCTGATGAAAAAATTTTAAGTGCGATAAAAACTTTGGAAAGCATAAAAGACTTGGAAGAAATTGGAGTTTTAGGGCTTCATATTGAGGGGCCTTATATAAGTGTGGAAAAAAAAGGGATTCATAGACCTGAGTACATAAGAGTTCTTTCAGATGAAATTGTTCAAAAAATTTCTAACGCTGGAAAAAAAATAACAAGAATTATTACAATTGCGCCTGAAAAAGCTGAAATAAAACATTTGAGAACTTTAAGAAAAGCTGGAATTAAAATAAATATGGGACATTCAAACGCAACTTATGATGAATGTGAAGAAAAAAAAGAGTATTATGACGGAGCAACTCATTTATACAATGCAATGAGTCCACTAGAATCAAGAAATCTAGGAGTTGTGGGATTTTTATTCAATGACGATAAACTTAGCGCTGGAATTATTGTGGATGGGCTTCATTCCAAGTTTTGTGCTGTTGAAATTGCTAAAAAAATTATGAAAGAGAGATTATATTTGGTAACTGACGCAGTTAGTCCAGCTGGAACAACTGATATGAAAGAATTTATGTTTGAAGGAAATAAAGTTTTGTGTGTTGATGGGAAATGGGTTTCACCTAGTGGAACTTTGGGTGGATCAACTCTTGTTATGATTGATGGAGTTAAAAATTTAGTAAAATATGTGAATCAGCCTTTGGAAGAAGCACTAAAAATGGCAACTTCCTATCCAGCTAAATTTATTTCGGTAAACGATAGATATGGTTATATAAAAGAAGGATACATTGCGGACTTGACTTATTTTGATGATAATTTTAATGTAAAAGGGACAATTTCTAAAGGAAAAAAATTCAAAAAAATATTAAAAAAATTTTTTTAGTTTACTGTTGATTTTTTTAAATTAAAGGTATAATTAAATTGTCGAAAGATTTTTATAAAATTAAAATGAAGAAGGAGGTAAAAAAATGGTAGGAATTATCATTGCCAGTCACGGAGAATTTGCTGCAGGTATTAAGCAGTCTGCTTCAATGATTCTGGGAGAAACAGAAGGTCTTGAATCAGTTGTGTTTATGCCAAGTGAAGGACCTGATGACTTGTATGGAAATATTCAAAAAGCTATTGAGAAATTGGGAACAGAAGAAGTTTTATTCCTAGTTGATTTATGGGGAGGAAGTCCTTTTAATCAATCAAATAGATTTTTTGAAGAAAACCCTGAAAAAAGAGCAATCGTTGCGGGACTTAATTTACCAATGTTACTTGCAGCGTTATCAGAAAGAGAAGATTATGAAACAGCTCATGAAGTGGCTAAAGCCATTATTTCGGAAGCAAAAGATCAAGTAAAGGTGCGTCCTGAAGAATTAGAGCCAAAAGACGAAGGAAAAGTAGCGGCAGCGGCTCAAGATGACACACCAAAAGGTGCGATTCCAGAAGGAACAGTTATTGGAGATGGGAAAATTAAATTTGTATTGGCTCGTATTGATACTCGTTTACTTCATGGACAAGTTGCAACAAGCTGGACAAAAGCAACAAATCCAAACAGAATAATCGTAGTTTCAGATTCGGTTTCGAAAGACAACATGCGTAAAAAACTTATAGAACAGGCTGCACCTCCAGGGGTAAAAGCTCATGTCATTCCGCTAAAAAAATTGGTGGAAGTTTCAAAAGATCCAAGATTTGGAAATACAAAAGCGCTACTTTTGTTTGAAAATCCTCAAGATGCGCTAAAAGTAATTGAAGAAGGAGTTCCAATTAAAGAATTGAATATTGGTTCAATGGCTCATTCAGTTGGAAAAATTCAAATTAATAATGTGCTTTCAGTAGATCAAAATGATGTGGAAACATATAAGAGATTAAAAGAATTAGGCGTAAAATTTGATGTCCGTAAAGTAGCGGCAGATAAGCCAGTTGATTTATTTAAATTGATAAAAGAAAAAGAAAGTGAAGGTTTAAAACTTTAAAAATTTAAAATTATTAGGAGGGTATTATGAATTTCGGTATAATATCAATTATATTAATATTGATTGTTGCGTTTTTAGCTGGAATGGAAGGTATTCTTGACCAATTTCAATTCCATCAACCAATTGTTGCATGTTCATTAATTGGAATTGCAACTGGACACCCAACTGAATGTATCATGTTAGGTGGAACATTACAGCTTATGGCTATGGGTTGGGCAAATGTCGGAGCAGCAGTTTCGCCAGATGCGGCTCTAGCTTCAGTGGCTTCAGCAATAATATTTGTAAAAGCTGGAGAATTTAATCAAGGTGGTATAAGTAATGCCATTGGGATTGCAGTGGCTCTTGCAACTGTAGGTTTAGTATTAACAATGTTAGTTCGTACATTATCAGTAGTTATCGTTCACCAAGCTGACCGTGCAGCTGAAAATGGAAATTTTGCTGGAGTTGAATTTTGGCACATAGTGGCACTTGTTTGTCAAGGTTTGCGTATTGCAATTCCTGCAATGTTATTGTTATTTATTCCGTCTTCTGTGGTTCAAGGTGCACTAGGTTCATTGCCAAAATGGTTTACAGATGGAATGACAATAGGTGGAGGATTTGTAGTGGCAGTAGGTTATGCGATGGTAATTAACTTGATGGCTACTAAAGAAGTATGGCCATTCTTCTTCTTAGGATTTGCATTAGCTCCAGTAAAAGAATTAACTTTGATTGCAACAGGAATAATTGGAGTTTGTGCTGCAATTATTTACTTGAATGTAACTCAAAATAATAATGGTGGAGGAGGAAGTGGCGACAGTGGTTCAAAAGCTTCAGGAGATCCATTAGGAGACATACTAAATGACTATTAATTAGGAGGAGAAAAAAATGGCAGAAAAAATAAAATTGACAAAAGCTGATCGTCGTAAAGTTATGCTTCGTTCACAATTTTTGCAAGGATCTTGGAACTATGAAAGAATGCAAAATGGTGGTTGGGCTTTTGCGTTGATACCAGCATTAAAAAAACTATATCCAAATAAAGAAGATGCGTCAGCAGCATTAAAAAGACATTTGGAATTCTTTAATACACATCCATATATAGCAGCACCAATTTTAGGAGTTACTTTGGCTTTAGAAGAAGAAAAAGCAAATGGAGCAGATATTAATGATGCAGCTATTCAAGGGGTAAAAGTAGGAATGATGGGACCTCTTGCAGGAATAGGAGATCCAGTATTCTGGTTTACTGTTCGTCCAATATTAGGAGCAGTTGCAGCTTCTCTTGCAGTTGCCAGTGGTTCAATTGTAGGACCTTTGTTGTTCTTTGTTTTATGGAACATAATTCGTATAGCATTCTTATGGTATACACAAGAATTTGGTTACCAAAAAGGGACAGAAATTACACAGGATTTGTCAGGTGGAATGTTACAAAAAATAACAAAAGGTGCATCTATTCTAGGGATGTTTGTAATGGGAATTTTGGTTCAAAGATGGATAACAATTAAATTTCCTATGATAGTTGCGAGTGCAAAATTATCTAAAGGTGCGTTTGTCGAATTTCCAAAAGGAATGGTAGATGGAACTCAGTTGCAAAAAATATTGACAGATGTAGCTGCAGGGCTTTCAATTTCACCTGAAAAAGTTACAACTTTGCAGGATAACTTGGATCAGCTTGTTCCAGGACTTGCAGCATTACTTCTTACATTTTTATGTATGTGGCTTTTGAAGAAGAAAGTTAGTCCAATTTTAATAATCTTTGCATTGTTTATAGTTGGAATAGCAGGACATTTCATTGGAATATTCTAAAAAAATAAAAAATTATAAAATACAAAAAAATAAAAGGAACTGTTGCTATAAATAGTTCCTTTTTTTGAATAATAATCTAGTTAATTTTTCTGAATTTAAAAGTTTTTTTCTGAATATTCTAAAAAAATTATTAAATATTAAATATTAAGAAAGGTAAAAGATGGCAATTTCAAAAAAATACAAAAAGTTTTTGTTTTAATACGAAGGCAAATTTATTGAGCGGAATGATTGGGAATAAAAAGAGGAGATATTTTTAGTTGGAGATAGGGCGTTTGAGTTTTTATAATGAGAAAAATCCTGAAGATTATTTACAGATCCCTTGGGAAGAGATAATTAGAGTGAGAGCGCAGTTATTTTTTTCGGGATAAGTATATTCGTGGATTTTTTGTTGACACAAAAAGTGCAGGAACATTTAATTTTATTGTAAAAAATGCTGGAAAGACTTTAAAAACTATGCGAGATTTTCTTGGAAATGAAAAAAATAGTTAGAAATAAACCTGTGTTTTCTATAAAAAAATTTGTTTAAAAAAAGAAAAAAATTAATTTTTTTAATTTATTTTTATTTGTTTTATGATTGAATTTTTTTGTTGATAGATATAGAAAAAAATATGTTAAAATAAGTTATAAATAAATTGTAAGATAAAATTTAGGATATAAAATTAGGAGGACTATTATGAAAAAAATACCTGAAGCAGTAGGACCGTATTCAGCGTTTAGAAAAGCGGGAGATTTTTTATATATTTCGGGGCAAATTGCCATTAATCCTGAAAATCAAAAAATAGAAGCAGTTACAGTAGAAGACCAAGCAAAACAAGTTTTGGAAAATATAAAAGCTATTTTGGAAAATAATGGGCTAACTACTCAAAATGTTATAAAAACAACAGTTTTATTAGATGACATCGCTGATTTTGGAGCGGTGAATGAAATTTATGCAAATTATTTTGTAGAGCCATTTCCAGCTCGTTCTGCATTCGCTGTGGATAAATTACCAAAAAATGTTTTAGTAGAAATAGAAGCAATTGCTTATTGCGGAAAATAAATTTTACTTTTATAAGTAAACCTAAAACAAAATTAGGTTTACTTTTTTTAATTAGGTTAAAAAAATTTTTTTATTGATTGAAGGAGAAATTATGATCGATTTATTTGGTTTATTTTTTTAAATTATACAGTTTTTTTGAGAGAATACATTATTTACTTGTTATAATTTTTAATAATTGTAATTTTATTATCAGACAGATCACCAAATAGTATGCTTGCGTGGATATTTACAATTTATATTTTTTTCCTATTGGAGGAATAATTTTATATTTTTCTTTTTTTGGAATAAATTGGAGAAAAAAATAGGATTGTTTCAAATAAAATGAAAGGTGAAGAAAAAAAGATATTTTTCCAGATTATTTAATTTCTTGCAAAGAGATACTTCGGAAATTTTTCCGCTCAAAAGACTTTTTTTATTATAATAAAGTTGTAGGTAAAAAAAATGAAAATTTTGAGAAAATGATGCCTCAAGAAAGAGAAAAGAAAATAAACAAACAAATTGATGTGATGCTACAAAATATAAATATGAATGAAAGAGAGCAGGAAATTGTAAAAATGCTCTATAAATCTGAAGGGACATTTTTGACTAATAATACGAGCTATAGGTTGTTTTACAATGGAAAAGATGCGTTTGATTCGATTTTGGAAGATATAAAAGGTGCGAAACACAGTATTTATATGGAATATTTTATTAAATAGTGCAAGAACACTCGCAACTTTAGTCGTGAGATGAATTGCACGAAAATTTTAGTAAGCATATAGGAAAACTTGTATGTAGACACGGAGCAAAACCGTGCAACAAAGAAACTGAATTGCTGGGAACTCTTAAAGCTAGTATGACCACAACATAATACCTAATTGAGAATATGGTATAAGTGTGATGGTGGCGAAAGCAGAAAAAATATACTAGATGATGCAAGGTTAAATCCTAAACATTATGATAATAGACAATCAGCAGCTAATCCTGAAAAGGAAAGTTCAACGACTATCCCTCGTGAGGGGAGTACAATACAAGCGATAGGTATTGGAAGTGGTTTCGCCTAAGTCCTTGGAAATAGGATAAGGATAAGGATAAGATATAGTCTGTGCTTGTTAGAGATAACAAGAAGTTCATAAGAGAACTGCATAAATGGTAGCGTATTTATGTGAACGACGCTTCCCACTGTTGTGGGGTTTTAAAAACTTTAAAAATATTTAAAAATAAATAAAAATATTACTTTTTTGACAGATAAAATGTAGAATACATGGTATAATATCTCTGATGAAAAGGAGGTGATTATATATGTATTTAACATTAAAACAACAAGTAAAGCATCTTAGTAAAAAGGAGTTTAGGAATTTAAAATATTTATCTCATATAGCCAAGAACTTAACTAATGAAGCTATATATAATGTTAGACAACACTATTTTTCAAAATAAAAAAAGTATTTAAGTTATAATGAAAACTATAAAATGCTTAAAAAAATAGTGAGAACTATAAAAAAATTAAATTCTAATATGGCTCAACAAATTCTAAAAGAAGTAGACGGAAGTTTCAAATCATTTTTTGGACTTTTAAAACTTGCTAAGAATGGTCAATATAATTTTAAAGATATAAAATTACCTAAATATCTTGCTAAAGATGGTTTTACAACTCTTATTATAGGTTTTGTAAGATTAAAAGATGATATTCTGATAGTTCCTTATTCAAATTCGTTTAAGAAAACTCATCAGGAAGTTAAAATTAAGCTGCCACCAGTATTAAAAGGCAAGAAAATAAAAGAGATTAGAATAATACCAAAACAACATTCTAGGTACTTTGAAATTCAATATACTTATGAAGTAGAGGAAGTTCAAAGGGAATTAAATAAAGAAAATGCACTAGGAATTGATTTAGGTATAAACAATCTTTGTACTTGTGTTACAAATACTGGAACTTCATTCATAATAGATGGTAGAAAATTAAAGTCAATTAATCAATACTATAACAAGACAAATGCAAAATTGCAAAAGCATTAAAGATAAGCAAAAGATAAAGCATATAACATTAAGACAAAAGAGAATAGCTAGAAAGAGAAATAATCGTATAGAAGATTATATTTCAAAAGCAGCAAGAATAATTGTAAATTATTGTCTTAATAATGATATAGGAAAAACTAGTTTTAGGATATAACGAGAATTTTCAAAGAAATTCAAATATAGGAAGTATAAATAATCAAAACTTTGTAAATATACCATATGGAAAAATTAAGAGATAAATTAATGTATCTATGTAAACTATATGGAATAGAATTTAAATTGCAAGAAGAAAGTTATACATCAAAAGCAAGTTTTTTTGATGGAGATGAAATTCCAATATATGATAAAGAAAATTCACAAAAATATATATTCAGTGGAAAAAGAATAAAAAGAGGACTATATCAAACAAGCACAGGTAAACTCATAAATGCGGATTGTAATGGAGCATTAAACATATTAAGAAAAAGTAAAGTTGTGGACTTAAGCGTCCTATACAATAGAGGTGAGCTGAACACGCCTGAAAGAATAAGGGTAGTGTAAAGCTATCAAACTTCTTAGAAAATTTTTGAATATTTTTAAAGATTTTAGAACCCTGCGACTTTAGTCGTGGGAGGTTCAGTTGGAAATCAGATGAGCTGGGAGAAAAAATTAAAAATTTACTGTTGAAAAAGGCAAAAGAAGGTGTAAAAATAAAATTGCTTTTTGATGGTGTGGGAGCGTTTAATTTATCAAGAAAATACAAAAAAGAATTGAAAATGGCTGGAATTGAAGCAAGATTTTTTTTAGATGTAAAATTTTCAATAACAAAATTGAATTATAGAAATCATAGAAAAATGACGATTGTTGACAATGAAATTTTACATACTGGCGGAATGAATGTAGGTCAAGAATATATTGACGGTGGAAAGAGGTTTTCTAGCTGGAGAGATACGAATGCAAGATTTATTGGGGAAATAACTGCGCAATATTTAGCCATTTTTGTAACAGATTGGTTAAACAGCGGTGGAAAAAATGACGATTTTTCACGGATTATAAAATCGGAAGCGGTTAAAGAAATAAAAGATCAAGAACCGATTGATAAGCAAAAGTTGAAATATGTCATGCAAGTTTCTTCAAGTGGACCTGATACCGAGTGGACGACATTAAAATACTTGTACTCAAAGATGATTTCTGTCGCAAAAAAAGAGATAATCATACAAAGTCCATATTTTGTGCCTGACACAAGTCTTGTTTCACAGTTAAAAATAATGGCACTCTCAGGAGTTAAAATAAAAATAATGATGACGGGAGTTCCTGATAAAAAAATTCCGTATTGGATTGCAGAAACTTATTTTGGGGAATTAATTGATGTTGGAGTGAAAATCTATCGATATAAAGCTGGATTTTTGCATTGTAAAAATATAATTGTGGATGAAAAGATGTCAACAATGGGAACTTGTAATTTTGATATGCGAAGTTTTGAGATAAATTATGAAGTAAATTCAGTATTTTTTAATGAGGAAATTAGCAAGGATTTGAAAAATCAATTTTTACGAGATTTGGAGTTGTGTGAAAAATTTGATGAAGCAAAATTAAAAAAAGTCGGATTTTTTAAAAGATTGAGAAATTCTGGATTTAAGTTGATTTCGCCGATTATGTAATTTTTTTAATTAATTTAATTTAAAAAAAGGAGTAAAATGAAAGATAATTTTGAAAAAGACGGGATAATTTTATTGAATAAATCTAAAGGGGTCAGCTCTTTTAGCGCAATAAATCATTTGAAAAGGATTGTCGGTGCAAAAAAAGTTGGTCATACAGGAACGCTTGATCCAATGGCTGAAGGACTTATAATGGTAATGGTAAATGGTGCTACAAAATTTTCAGAAGATTTGATGAAAAGGGATAAGGAATATTATGTAGAGATGGAATTGGGTTATGAAACGGACAGTTATGATTTGGAAGGTACGATTACAAAAGAATTTTCTGGAAAAATTGAAATAGATGATAAAAAAATAGAAGAAGTTATAAATAGTTTTTTGGGAAAAAAATTGAACAGATTCCGCCAATGTATTCTGCAATAAAAAAATTGATGGAAAAAAACTTTATGATTTGGCAAGAAAAGGGATTGAAGTTGAAAGAAAACCTAGAAAAGTGGAAATTATAAGTATAAAAAAAATAAAAATTTTGAGAAATGAAAAGATAAAAATATCGTTTTTTGTGGAAGTTTCAAGTGGAACTTATATAAGATCGCTTGTGCGGGATATAGGAGAAAAATTGGGAGTTTTTGCAACAATGACAAGACTTGTTAGAACAAAAATTGACCAGTTTGTGATAGAAGATGCTGTGACGATTGATGAGTTAGAACAAAAATTTTTAAAATTTGACAAAAACAAAGAAAAAGAATTGGAAAAAAATTGGAAAAACTGGAAAATCTTGGATATTTTTGCGGAAATTGAATATGTTTTTGGAATATTTGGGAATTAATGTTTCTGATGAAAAAAATATAAAAAGTTGAAAAAAATGGAATGATGGTACTTACTTCCCACAAAAAATTTGAAAATATAAGTAAAAAGTTTGGGACAAAAATTGTAGTTTTGGCAGGACAAAAATATAAAGTTTATGTGAGAGATAGAAGAACTCAAGAGAGAGTTTTTCGTGGAGTTGTAAAAGTTGTGAGAGTTACAGAAGATAGAATTTATTTGAAAAGAGATAAATATTTTTTATAAAAAGGAGAATTTTGTTTTATGAAAAAGGCTAGAAAATATGTGTTTGACATTGAAGTATTTCCAAATTATTTTTGTGTCGTGGCAAAGCAGTTAAATGGCAAAGATATTTTTGTCATTGACTCGGACAACTTTAATCAGCAAAAAAAAAGATTGTATGACATTATTTCAAAAAATGTGATGATTTCGTATGCGGGACATGGATTTGACGATTTGATTATAAATGAACTTTTGAGATATAAAAATAGAGTAGCTAAAAGATTTTTATTGAATAAGAATATTAACGATATTCAAAAATTTGTATAAAGAAAAAAATATAAAAAAAGGAAAATGTGAGTTTTATTCTTATGACATTGCCGATGAATATAATTTGAAAGTCGGTGTAAAAAGGATTTGAGTTTAATTTGGGAGAAAATATTGAAGAACAGGATTTTTACGAGTTTTAATAGAAGTATAAAAAAAGGGAAATTATGACGAAATAGTTGAAAAAAAGTTGTGGATTATTGTTTAAAAAGATGTTTTGGCTACAGAAAAAAATGTATAATTATGTTGCAAAAAAAATAAAAAAATAATTGGGAAGAAAAAGAAAAACTTATTAGATATTATAACAACTGGAAATTATAAAAAAATAGCATGAAATTAAAGACTAAAAATAAAAATACCTTTATTACAACAACGATAAACTTTTATCAATAATTTTTAAAAAAAATAATTTGAATATTGAGCAACCTAAAAATAATTCCAAAAAAAATTTTTAAAACAAAAGAAGAAAGTTATTATTTAGAGAACAATGTGTATAAATTGTCAATAAAAGATGACTTTTTGTATAAAAAGTCTTTTGGGAAATAAAATATTTAAAAAAAAGTGATTTGAATATTTTTGGAAAAAAAATTTCAAAAAAATTTACTTTTTGAAATCTTCATATTTGAGAGGAATTACAGGAAAACATGAAAGAATAATTTTAAAAAAATTGAAAAAAATATTTGAAAAAAAGAGAAAATTAAAGTGCTTGATGCTTCTGAAAATGAAGTTTTTTTGTTAGTTGACAGAGATGTAAAAGAGCTAAAAAAATTAAAAATAGAAAATAAATATGGAGATATTTTTGCAAATAAATAAAAATAAATAAATTTTTTTAAAAAAAATAAAAAAAGTCATTGCTTTTATGAAATTGATAAAAAGATTATCGGTACTAATGAGTTTTTATTATGGTGATTTAATTATTCCAAAACAGCATATTTGGATGGTAAAAGTGCTTAAAAATTATTTTTTTGACAAAGAAGAGATTGAAACTGAAATAAAAGAATTATATTTAGAAAAATCCTAGCGTATTTTTTTCTTTATGCATCTGTCTATGAAAGTGTTTATTCTTGTGACAATAACGGTAAAGTACTTTATGATGATGAAGACAAACTTAAAAAAAGAATAGAAAATACAGGTTTTATTTTTTTCGAAAACAGGAAACTATAAAGTTGTGATTCAAGAAAAAAATAAATATTATAATAAATTTGATTTGGAGATATAAATAGTAATTTATATAAAGTAAAAAAAGTAGAAACAAGTGTAAGTGAATTTAAAGATTATGAAGATATAGATTTACACAGTTATATTGATTATGCTAAAAAGCTATATAACTAAAAAAATTTTTATAGATAACAATAATTCTTAAAAAAATTTTTTAAAAATAAAAAAATATAAAAAAATTAGGAGAGAAAATGAGAGTTTTGGGAATTGATCCGGGGACGGCAATTGTTGGATATTCAATTATTGATAATTCAAAGAAAAAATATGATGTATTGGATTACGGTTGTATTTTTACTGAAAAAGATGAAGATATGCCAATCAGGTTGGAAAAAATTTACGATTCACTGGATGAGATTGTAAAGCGTTACAAACCGACTGATATGGCGATTGAAGATCTGTTTTTTTTCAAAAATCAGAAGACGGTTATAAAAGTTGGTCAGGCAAGAGGAGTGATCACGCTTGTCGGACAAAAAAATAAGTTAAATTTGTTTAGCTATACTCCGCTTCAAGTAAAAATGGGGATTGCGGGATATGGTCGTGCAGATAAAAAGCAAATTCAGCAGATGGTAAAAATGATTTTACATTTGGATGAAATTCCAAAACCTGACGATGCGGCAGATGCTTTGGCGATTGCAATTACTCACATCAATTCGAAAAATGGATTTGGTGGATTTGAGCGGGGAGATAATATCACGAAAAAACTTGCTAAATTAAATACAGACAAAATAAAGTTGTCTGATTATAAAAAAATTATTGAATAAATAAAAAAATATAAAAAAATTATAAAAAAATTAAATAATAAAAAAAGGCGGTAAAAAAATGAATATAGTTTTATTGAATCCAGAAATTCATGTAAATACAGGAAATATAGGAAGAACTTGTGTTTTGACAAATACAAAATTGCATTTGATTAAACCTTTAGGATTTGAGCTGGATGATAAAAAAATTAGAAGAGCGGGACTTGATTACTGGAAAAATGTTCAACTTTTTGTCTGGGAAAGTCTGGAAGATTTTTGGAGTAAAAATATTGAGGGGAACGAAAATGCTAAGATTTACATGGCGACTACAAAAACTAAGAACAAATATACAGATGTAAAATTTCAAAAAGATGATTATATAATGTTTGGACCAGAGTCAAGAGGAATTCCAGAAGATTTTTTAAATACTCACAAAGAACAGAATATCACAATTCCAATGTTGCCGCTGGGTCGTTCGCTAAATTTATCGAATTCAGTTGCGATTGTTTTTATATGAAGCATTAAGACAATTAAATTTTGATTTTGAATAAAATAACAAAAAAAAATTTTTTTGAGTTATATTGAACTATGTGATATAATAAAAAAATATAATAATATTAAAAAAATAAAAAAATAAAAAAATAAAAAAAATAATAATTATAATTAATGAAAGGAGAAATATCTTAAATACAAAAATGAGTTTATTTTTATAAAAAATTATAAAATAAATTTATTGTCAATTTTGTAAATTTAAGAATAAAAAAATATGAAACAATATTTGGATATGGTAAAGTATGTATTAGATAACGGAACAAAAAAAGAAAATCGAACGGGAGTTGACACTATTTCAACATTTGCTTATTTTTACAAAGTTGATTTGAGTTGTGGTTATCCGCTGCTAACTACTAAAAAAATGTATTTTAATTCGATGTTGCATGAATTATTCTGGTATTTGTCTGGCGAGGAACATATAAAAAATTTAAGAAAAAAAACAAAGATTTGGGATGCTTGGGCTGACGAAGAAGGGCGGCTTGAAACTGCGTATGGAAGATTTTGGAGAAGATATCCTGTACCAGAAATTTCATTGGACAGAGAAGTTTTTGCGGATGAAAATAATCCTTGGACGACACGGGAAGAAAATGGACAGCTTGTATTTGACCAGATTCAGTACATTATTGACACATTAAAAGAAATGAAGGTGAATCCTCAAACAAGAAATGGACGAAGAATGATAGTTGTCGCTTGGAATCCAGGAAACGCAACTATCAGTAAATTACCGCCGTGTCATTACACTTTTGCGTTTAATGTTTTAGGAAATAAATTAAATTGCCACTTGACTCAAAGAAGTGGAGATATAGCACTTGGAATTCCATTTAATTTGGCTTGTTATTCACTGCTTACGATGATGATTGCAAAAGAGTGCGGATATGAGCCTGGAGAATTTGCTCATACAATAATTGACGCTCATATTTATGAAAATCATATTGATGGACTTCGTGAGCAATTAAAGAGAGAACCGATGAAGTTAGCTAAGATTAAAATTGCTGATAAGCCTTTTGATGAGCTGACATTTGAAGATATTACACTTGAAGATTATGAGAGTCATCCTGCAATAAAATTTGAAGTGGCAGTGTAAATTTTGAAGGAGAAGAAAATGTTTAGTTTGATTGTTGCAGTTGGAAAAAATAACGAAATTGGAAAAGAAAATAAATTGCTTTGGCATGTTCCTGAAGATTTGAAGAATTTCAAGAAAATAACTTCTGGGAAAAAAATTGTGATGGGAAGAAAAACTTTTGAGAGCATTGGTAGACCACTTCCAAATCGTGAAAATATCGTACTTTCGAAGACAATGAAAAATGATGATAATTCTGTTTTTGATTTTTTTGATGATTTTTCTAAATTAATAGAAAAATTTAAAGATTTAAAAGATTTAGATGAAGAAATTATTATAATCGGCGGTGAAAAAGTTTATAAAAAGTCTTTAGAGCTTGGAATTGTAGATAAAAATGTATATAAGTTATATAGATTTTTGAAGATGAAAAAGGCGGATGCTTATTTTTCCTAAAATAGATTTCAAAAAAATTGGAAAAAAATTTTTGAGAAAAAAATATGAAAATTGGAAGTTTTTGTATTTTTTTGATAAAGTTAAAAAAAGGAGAAAAGTTAGATATGCCAAAGTTGAAGTTTACAAAGGAAGTTATAGTTGATGCGGCTTATGATATTTTTGAAAGAAGAAGGATTTGAGAGTATAAGTGCTAGAAAGATTGCAAAAAAAGCTGAATTGCTCCACAGCACCAATTTATTTTTAATTTTTGAGACAGTTGAAAAAGTAAAAAGAAGAAGTTATTAATTTATGTGAAAAAAATTAAATAATTATTTATATGGCAATTATTCACAAAGACAAATATTAAATGCGTCAATTGGATTTGTAATTTTTTTGCAAGAGAAGAAGGAGAGTTATTTAAAACAATATTTTTTTAAATATTACAGAAAGATTTAAAAAAAATTGTATAAAGAGACATTGGACTATCTTTTGACTCAAGAAAGTCTTTTGCTAAGTTTTTCCAAATTTAACTTTTTGAAGAAGGAAAAGAAATAATAAACAAGTTGTGGTATTTTTATATTTGGATATGCAACATTGGTTTGTACAAGTTTTTAGTAATGAAGAAAAAAAGAACGAAACTGATAAAGTTATTGAAGAGAAAATAATTGAATGTCAAAGTATTTTTAAAATGGAAAAATTTTTAAATAAAAAAATGGAGAAAAAAATTTATGAATAAATACAAATTCTTAGGAACAATTTTACATTTTTTTACAGAGTTTTTAAGTTTTACGACGAGAAAAGAATATTTTTATGCAAAAAATTCAGAAATGATGAATAATCCTAATATAATTGTTTTTTGGCACAGAAAAATTTTTACAGTTTGTAATGCGACGAGAATAATTAAAAAAAAGGCTTCAATAGTCAGTGCTTCAAAAGATGGCGAAATATTGTCAGAAGTTTTAAGAAGAGAAGGAAATGATCTGATTCGAGGCTCATCAAACAGAGACAATATAAAAAGTTTGAAAGAGGCAGTAAGATACGCTAAAAAAAAATATACATTAGGAATTGCAATTGACGGACCTAGTGGACCAATTTTTGAACCAAAGGCTGGAGCAATTTTTATAGCACAAAAAACAGGAATGCCAATAGTTCCAGTGAGTTCTTATTGCAGCAAAAAGTGGATTTTTAAAAATATGTGGGATAAACTGGAAATTCCAAAGCCGTTTTCTAAATGTGTTCATTATGTTGGAGAAGAATTTTATTTATCAAAAGAAATAAAAATGGAAGATGCAATAAAAATAGTAAAAGAAAAAATACATAGTGCTGGTTACAAGGCATTTGAAATTTATGAAAAAAATACAATAAAAAAATTCAAAAAAACACTTGAATTTAATGAAGAAAAGTTTTTAAAAATATAAATATAATTAAAACTAAACTAAAAAAATATATCAATAAAATTTTAAGGAGGAATAAAAATTATGTCAAAATCTTTTTATATAACAACGCCAATTTACTATCCAAACGCAGCACCACATGTTGGAACAGCATACACGACAATCATTTGTGATGTTGTTGCGAGATATAAAAGATTGTTGGGGTACGATGTGACTTTTTTAACTGGAGTCGATGAGCACGGTCAAAAAATTCAGCAAGCGGCTGAAAAAAATGGATTTACACCACAACAGTGGGTTGATAAGATGTCGTTAAATTTTACGACACTTTGGAAAAAATTGAATATTTCAAACACTGATTTTATGAGAACGACACAGCAAAGACATATAAATAGTGTAAAAGAAATAATAAAAATTGCAAATGAAAAAGGCGATATTTATCGTGGAGAATACAGCGGAAAATATTGCGTTTCTGAAGAAACTTTTGTCCCTGAAAATCAATTAGTTGATGGAAAATACATGGGAAAAGAAGTTATTGATGTAAAAGAAACATCATATTTTTTCAAATTGTCAAAGTATGAAGACAAACTTTTAAAATATATTGAAGAAAATCCTAATTTTATAAAACCTGAAAGTAAAAAAAATGAAGTAATTGCTTTTATAAAACAAGGGTTGCAAGATTTATCAATTTCAAGAACGGTGTTTGACTGGGGAATCCCGCTAGAATTGGAAGAAGGACATGTAATTTATGTCTGGTTTGACGCTTTGACTAATTATTTGACTGGAGCTAAATATTCGGAAGATAAGGGAAGATTTGAAGATATTTGGATAAATGGGGAAGTGAATCATGTTGTTGGAAAAGATATTTTGAGATTTCATGCTATAATTTGGCCAGCTATGCTTATGTCCGCAGGTATTCCTTTGCCGCAAACAATAGCTGCACATGGATGGTGGACAGTTGAAGGAGAAAAAATGTCAAAATCTCTTGGAAATGTTGTTGATCCAGCAAAAGAAGTGGATAAATATGGACTTGACGCATTTAGATATTACTTGATGAGAGAAGCGACTTTTGGACATGACGCAGATTATTCCAAAAGATCAATGGTTCAAAGAATAAATTCGGATTTGGCAAATGATCTTGGAAATTTACTTAATAGAACGATTGGAATGCAAAAAAAATATTTTAATTTAGAAGTTGTGTTAAATGAAGCCAATGAAGAAATTGATAACGAATTAAAAGATTTGTGGAATAAAACTTTAAAAGAATTAGATAGACATATGAATGAATATCAGTTTTCAGAAGCTCTAAAAGATATTTGGAAATTTATTTCAAGACTTAATAAATACATTGATGAATGTGAACCTTGGAAGTTGGCAAAAGAAGAAGATAAAAAAGACAGACTTTCGACAGTTATGTATAATTTAGTAGAAGGACTTTATAAAATTGCTATAGTTATTTCTCCGTTTATGCCACAGACAGCGCAAAAAATGATTGATCAATTGGGACTTATTGAAGATGTGACAAAAATTAAATTAAAGAAATTTAAAGAATGGGGAATTTATCCGATTGGAAATAAATTAAAAGATCCTGAACCTATTTTCCCACGAATTGATTTGGAAGAAATTGAAGAAGAAGAAAAAGAAGAGTTTAATTCAAACTTAAAAAAATTGAAAAATCCAATAACAATCAATGATTTTAGCAAAGTTGAAATGAAAGTTGTACAAATTGAAAAAGTTTCTAGAGTTGAAAATGCTGATAAACTTTTAAAATTTATCGTGAATACTGGAACTGAAAAGAGACAAATTGTTTCAGGAATTGCAAAATGGTATAAAGAAGAAGAAGAATTGGTTGGAAAAAAAGTTATGGCTGTGTTAAATTTAAAACCAGTAAAATTAAAAGGAGAAATTTCACAGGGAATGTTTTTTTAACAACTGTGGAGAAAAAAAACAGACAAAATTGATATTTATTGATGAGAATGTAAAACTTGGAGCGAGTGTTAAATAAAATTTAAGTAAGTTAAAAAGATTGTGGGGTTAATATTTAATTTTTGAAGGACGGGATTGATAAAAATATGAAAAAAATGGTTATGTTATTTATTTTTTTGTTCCATTTTTTTGTTTGTATCTTGTTCCAATGACAAGGGATATGATTATTTGGAAAATTCTTTACTTGGAATTTTTTTCAAAACAGGAAAATGACGAGTATATAACAAAACAGTTGGAAAAAAAGCAATAAAATTAAAAAAAATAAAGAAGCTTTTTGCACTGTCACTTATATATTTGGAAGGAAATAGTGAAGAAATTTTTTAACAAATATTTGAAAAAAAAGTAATGGGTATGCTGAATATTTTTAAAGCACTTTTACTAAAAAAACAAAAATGGCAGTGAAAAATGAAATTTTAGAACTTTTGGAAAGTTCTGCAAAACAAGGATTTAGTAAAGCTTATTATGTGATGGGAGATATTTATGAAAATAAATTAGAATTTACAAAAGCTCAAGAGTATTTTAAAAAAGGTAAAGATGCTGGAGATTTTTTGTCTTTGCGTTCATATGAAGCTGGGAAAAATATGATGAGTTATTACAAAAAAATCGAAGCGTTAAATAAAAAAATGGACGAAGGAAATATTTCAAAAGATGAAAAAAAAGAGCTTGGGACTCTTCTTGTAGAAAGAACACAGTATGTTGGGAAAGCCTATGATATTTTAAAAGACTTTTTAGCTGAAAATTATCCGCCTGCACTTTATGCGAAAGCTAAAGTACTGGAAGGTGACGGGAAAAATGATGAAGCGATTAAAATATATCAGGATACCTTATTTAAAAATAAATATTATTTATCAGCTTATGAAATAGCTAAAAAATTGGCAGACGAAAATAAAAGTTATGAAACAGCGCTGCTTCCTTTGGTTGATATAAAAAGTGATGAAATATTGATAAATAGCTACATGGGATATTTATATGAAAATTTGGGTAATTTTAAAGACGCTGAAAAATATTATTTGAAAGCAGTGGATAAAAATGATATAGATACGATGTATTATTTAGGAAAAATGTATGAAACTCAAAATGAACTTAAAAAAGCAAAAAAAATATGTATACAAAAGCTTATGCGCTTGGTTCTTCAGAAGCTGGAGAAAGACTAGCATTTCTTTATGAAAATGAAGAACAAAGTAAAAATTCAGCTCAATCAGAAACTTTAAAAAAATAAAGAAGCAAAAAAATATTGGAAAGATTGTCTAAAAGTGATATAAGCAGTGCAACAGTAGCTTTGAGTTCTTATTATCCTAAAAATAGCAATAAAGTTAGAATTTTAAATTTAAAAGCCGCTGTGGATCAATATCCTGAAGCGTATTATAATTTGGGAGTTTATTATTTTAATAAGAAAAAAATAAAAAAAGCAAAAATTTTATTTTTATAGCTGCTAAAAAGTACAGGATTTGATATTGGAGAATTTTATGAAGCTTTTTTTAAAAAAATTAAATTAATATAAAAAAAATTAAAAAAATTAAAAAAATTACAGAATTATAGAAAGAAATAGAAGAAAAAGAGGAAAAAAATGAAAAAAATTTATTTTGTTGTTGTCGATACTTTTTGTATTTGTAATATCATGTGGGAAAAAGTGCTGAGTTTGTTGTAAAAACCATTAGATGGAGTTGATGACTTGGCAGGAGCAACGGTTCCAGAATTCGAATTAAAAGATTTGAATGGTAAAAAAATAAAAAGTACGCAAATTTTTAAAAATGGGAAAAAAACTTTGTTTATAGTTGCAGCTGAATGGTGTCCACACTGTAAAGAAGAAATTCCAGAAGTTCAAAGATTTTATGATAAAAATAAAAATAGGGTAAATTTAGTCGTAGTATTTACAAATTCTAGATCAAGTTTGGGAAAAGTTCAATCGTATATAAAAGATAATGGATACACAATTCCAGCGTATTACGACGAAAGTGGAGAAATTTTGAGAGGATTCAATGTGGAAGGATTTCCATTTAATTTAAAGATCAATGGAAATAAAGTTGAAGAACAATTGGAATTACCAGTGGATGAAGATTCACTTACAAAAAAACTTTTATGAATTAATTTCTTTACAAAAAAAAAGTTGTATGGTATAATATAGAAGAATTTAGACTATGAATATCAGTTTGCCACTATATTCTTGGTTTAGATAATAAAATTAGGAGGAAATTATAAATGGCATTAACAGCAAAAAAAGAAATTATTGAAAAATTTGGAAAAAACGCTCAAGATACAGGTTCTGCAGAAGTTCAAATAGCTTTATTGACAGACAGAATCAGTCACTTGACAGGACACTTGAAAGTACATCCTAAAGATGTTCACTCAAGAGTAGGATTATTAAAATTAATCGGAAAAAGAAGAAGATTATTAAATTATGTAAAAAATAGAAATGTAGACGATTACAGAAACTTAATCGAAAAAAATTAGGAATCAGAAAAATAGTAAATAAATAAGAGCGTATTAGATATGCTCTTTTTTTAAAAAAAGTAGAAAAATATAAATATAAATATAAGAATAAGAATAAATATAAGAATAAAGATAAAAAAATATAAAAATAAAAAAATATTAAAAAAAGGAGAAATTATGTTAAAATTTTTTTCTTGTGGCATTTAAAAAAAGTTTTGTCAATTTTTTTCCACTTAAATGGCGATATAAATTTTTTTGAAAAAAATGGGACTTTTTAGCGTATTTTTTTAGTAAAAAAAGGCGAGAATTGACATTGGACAATATAAAAAATGCTTTTCCTCAAAAAAATGAAAAAGAAGTTAAAAGAATTGCAAAAGAGTCATATAAAACGATGGGAAAAATGATAATGACTTCGATTTTTTTAGAAGAAATTACAAAAGGGGAAAATACTTCGGTTGAAAATGAAGAGATAATGAAAAAGGCAATAGAAATGGCAAAAGATAAGGCAGTTTTGATTGTTTCATTGCATTTAGGCGGATTTGAAGCGGGAAGTAAAATGGAAAATTTGAGAAAATTTTATGCTGTTTTTAGAAAGCAAAAAAATGAGAAAATTAATGATTTGATGACTGAGTGGCGTGAAAAAGGCGGACTAAATTCAATTCCGCTGCATGAAAGTCAGCTTTTAAGCAAAGCTATAAACGAAAAATCGATAATTGCTTTGGCTTCGGATCACTATGGAAAAGATGTGGAGATTGAATTTTTTGGGAGAAAAACAACGGCGGTTGCTGGACCTGTGCTTTTGTCGATTAAGCATAAAGTTCCATTGGTACTGGCTTATGCGGTATTTGATAAAAATAATAAAATAATTGTAAAAAATAAAAAGATTATTGAGATAGAAAAGCAGAGTAAGTTAAAAGAAACTATGAAATTTAATATGCAAAAAATTTATAATGAGTTTGAAGAAATAATTAGGGAATATCCAGAGCAGTATATGTGGCAGCATAAAAGATGGAGAAAAAAGAAGTAAAAAAAGATTTAAAATGAGAAAAGAATATTTTTATTCAATTCAAAATTTTAAATCTTTTTATTTTTCCCGCTTTGATTTCACAAAATGTATAAAAGTGATAATTTCTTTTTTTTCAGAGTCGCTAAAGTTTTCAGAATTTAAAATATATTTGTCTAAGTCGTCAGTTGGCGCAATGTCATTTTGTTTATTTAAAAAATAAGTTGCGATTGTTCCTGTAATCATTCCGAAAGTTCCAATTCCAATGAGCATTAGAAAGATGGCAACGAATCTTCCAATATGAGTTTTTGGAGAAATATCTCCGTAGCCGACTGTAGTTGCTGTGACAAATGCCCACCAGAGGCTATCGCTATAATTCATCTTTTCTACATAGGAAATGACAAGAGCTGAAATAATAATTCCAAGCCCTGCCATAATTAGCAAATAAATTAAACCATTTAACTTTAAAAAAATTTTTTTATTTTTTTGTATGTTTTTTTACAAAAAGATAAAGTTTTTGATAATTTTAAATGTTTAAAAAAACTTTTTGCAAATTTTTCTAATTTTTAAAAATTCTAAATAATCTAAAAATCGAATAATATGGAATTATTGAAATCAAGTCGGGAATGTTATTTTTCAATAAAATCAGCTTTGTGCTTAGCAAATATAAATCTTATGATATAATCAACGGCGAAAATTAAATAAATTGAAAAAAATCAATAAATTCCAAAAGAGGATTTTTTTGAAATATGAATATCACCGTGTAAATCAAGTAGCGTCGTGGCAAAGCTGTAAATTGCAAGAAAAAAATAAAGAATATTTGATAATTTATCTTAAATTTTTTTATTTTTTTGTTAATATCGATTTTAATTTTTATTTATTTTTATTTTTTTCAAAAACTCCTTTAATTTAATTTAATTTAACTTAATTTATTTTATTATGTTTTTAATTTATTTTTGCTTTATTTAATTTTTATTTTTACTTTACTTTACTTTATTTTATCAAAAATAATTAATTTATAACTTTTCTATAAACTACAAGAAGTGGATTCCAAACACTTGCATTTGTTGGCGAATAAGCAAAGTCTATTTCGATAAATTTTTCAATCGGTATTTCAAAAGTGATAACAATTGCAATTTGGTCGATAAATTGTGCGACAGCTTCAAAACCTACCATTGCTCCACCAAGAACAATTTTTCTATCTTTATCATAAACAATTTCAGCACTTGCAGGAAATGAATCTGCGAATCCAGAGTTTTTATACATCGCTTTCATTTTGACAATATCGGCATTGTAGCCAAGTTCAGTCGCTTCTTTTAGAGAAAGTCCAGTTTGTGCTAATTTTATATCATAAAATGAAGTGGCAAATGAACGAATCAATCCTTTCCAGCTTATATTTTTTCCAGATAAGTGTTTAGCCAACATCATTCCGTGTTTATTTGCAACATCTCCAAGTGGTTCAAATAAATTTCTGTCAGTTTTATAATACTTATTAAATACACAATCTCCAATTGCGTAGACATCGTCTATATTTGTTTCGAATTTATCATTTATGACGATTTTTCCACTATCAGTTTTTAATGTTTTAGGTAAAAAATCTATGTTTGGGGTAATTCCGATACTAAATAATGCGATATCAAAGTCAATATTTTCAGATGAGTCTAATTTTACTGATTTTTGCAACATTATTTTTCAGAATTTATGGCAACGACACCAGAATTTAATTTTAGATTTATATCTTTTTCTTTTAAATTTTTTTGTAAATTTTTTTCCTTTAAATTTTTCTGAAATTGTCGGGAAAATTTCTTTTGCTTTTTTTCAATGACAGTTACATTAAGTCCATTTTTTTGAAAGATTCTGCCATTTCAATTCCAACAAATCCAGCTCCAATTACAACTGCATTTTTTTAGTTTATTTTTTTGTTTTGAGTTAAATATTCTTTAATTTTAAAAGCACTTTCAGCGTGAGATAATGTAAATACATTTTCTAAATTTGGAGAATATCCTTCAATATTTGGAACAAATGATTTTCCACCGACAGCGATTACAAGCTTGTCATAAGAAAAAGTTCCGTTAATTTCGTCTCCCTTTACTTCAAGCGTTTTGTTTTCAAAATCAACGCTTTTAACTTCGTGATGAATTTTTACATTAACTCCTCTTTTTATAAAATCTTCAGGAGTTCCGTGCAAAACATCGCTTTTTTTTAATTCATCAGCGATAAAATAAGGAGTTGGACATCCAGCCCAAGCCACATAGCTTGACTTTTCAAACAAAAAAATTTCATCATCAGGATTTGCTTTTTTATATTGAGTGGAAAACATCATTCCGGCAGCTCCACCGCCAATTACAACTATTTTCATAAAATTTCCTCTTTTCTTTCTTTTCTTTCTTTTTTATTATTTTTCTTTCTTTTCTTTTCTCTTTTCTCTTTTATTTATTTTTTTAATTCTTTTTTTATTTATTTCTCTTTTAATTTATTAAATAAATAACGAAGTCGGCTGACAACCATATTTATCCCGACTTTATTGTCTTTTCCTCGTGGAATTATTATATCTGCGTATCTTTTAGATGGTTCAACAAATTCCAAGTGCATAGGTTTTACTGTGTTAATGTACTGGTTTTTTATGCTCTCAAAACTTCTAGCTCGTTCATGCAAATCCCTTTCAATTCTTCGCAAAAGTCTTTCGTCATCATCTGTATCTACAAATATTTTTGCATCAAATAAGTTACGGATCTTTTCAATTGCCAGAACTAAAATTCCCTCTACAATAATCAAATTTGCTGGATTGATATGTTCAGTTTTATCAATTCTATTATGAACTTGAAAATCATAAATAGGTTTTTCAATGGATTGATTATTTTTTAACGCAAGAATGTGAGATTCCAGCAAATCAAAATCTATCGCATTCGGATGGTCATAATTTAGCGTAACCCTTTGTTCGTAAGTCAAGTGATCATTTCTTTTGTAGTACGAATCCTGTTCGAGAAGAATTGATTTAATTCCCTTTTTTTCTAAACTTTCGATAATTGCACGAGTGACGCTAGTTTTTCCAGATCCAGTTCCTCCTGCAATTCCGACAATAATCGTCTTGTAATCCATAAAATTATATCCTCCGTTTAATATTTTTTCCTATTTTAAGTATATAATAGATATTAATTTTTTTCAACATAAAATTTTTAAAAAAATTTTTTTAAATAAAGAAATAGAGAAAATTAGAGAAATTAAATAAATTAAATAAATTAATATAGAAATAAAACTAATTTTAGTGTATAATATCTACAAAGATTTTAAGAAAGAAGAGGTAAGGTGAATATGTGGTTTACTAAATCATCAAAGGATGTTTTAAAAGAGCTGAATGTTTCGGAAAAGACGGGACTTTCAACTGAAGAAGTAAAAAAGCGGCTGGAAAAATATGGACCTAATAAATTGAAAGGAAAGCCGAAAAAAAGTTTGCTGCAGTTATTTTTGGCACAGCTTCAGGATATGCTTATTTATGTGCTAATTGGTGCGGCTGTCATTAATATTATTGCGCACGGAAAAGATGGAATAGCAGATGCCTTGATAATTTTAGCGGTTGTTCTTATAAATGCAGTAGTTGGAGTTGTACAGGAATCTAAGGCGGAAAAGGCATTGGAAGCGTTGCAGCAGATGACGACACCTAAGAGCTTGGTTAGAAGAAATGGCGAAGTTATTGAAGTTAATTCGGAAGAACTGGTGCCAGGAGATATTTTAGTAATTGATGCGGGAAGATATATTCCAGCAGATGTCAGACTTATTGAAAGTGCTAATTTGCAGATTGAAGAGTCGGCACTTACTGGAGAATCTGTTCCAAGTGAAAAGGATGCTAATTTTATTACAACTGATGCAAAAATACCAATTGGAGATAAGGAAAATATGGCATTTATGTCAACTATGGCAACTTACGGAAGAGGAGAAGGAGTTGTAGTTGAAACTGGAATGAATACTGAAATTGGAAAAATTGCACAGATTTTGGATGAAGATAACAATACACTTACTCCGCTTCAAGTGAAATTGGAAGAACTTGGGAAAATTTTGGGATATGGAGCTTTAGCAATTTGCGGAATTATTTTTGTTGTAGGGTTGATTCAAGGAAGAGAAGCGGTTGATATGTTTATGACTGCGATAAGTTTGGCTGTGGCGGCAATTCCTGAAGGACTTGTTGCGATTGTTGCGATTGTACTTTCACTTGGGGTAAAGACTATGTCAAGAAAAAATGCGATTGTGAGAAAATTACCAGCGGTTGAAACATTGGGAGCGGTAAATATCGTTTGTTCTGATAAAACAGGGACGCTTACTCAAATAAGATGACTGTTGTAAAAACTTATACTTTGGATAATTTAAGGGATATTTCCAGTCAAGATGGACAAAAGGCAAATATTGATGAAACTGAGTTAATCCGTTCGTTTGTGCTTTGCTCGGATGCATCTGTTGAAAATGGACAAGATATCGGAGATCCGACAGAAGTGGCTCTGATTGTCTTGGGAAATAAATTTGATTTGGAAAAAAACGCATTGAATGCTAAATATAAAAGGGTTTCTGAAAATCCATTTGATTCAGACAGAAAACTTATGTCGACACTTAATGAAGAAGGTGGAAAATATAGAGTTCATACAAAAGGTGCGATTGACAACATTTTTACAAGAGCAAATAAAATTCTTGTAAATGGAGAAATTTTACCATTGACTGAAGAAGAAAAAAATAAAATATTGAAAGTTGCTGAAGAAATGTCTGATGATGCATTAAGAGTGCTTGGAGTGGCATTTAAAGATGTTGACAGCCAAATTTTACCTGAAGAGATGGAAAAAGATCTGGTTGTAGTTGGAATTGTTGGAATGATTGATCCGCCTAGAACTGAAGTGAAAGATTCGATTGTGGAAGCTAAAAATGCTGGAATTACTCCGATTATGATAACTGGAGATCATAAGAATACGGCAGTTGCGATTGCAAAAGAGCTTGGAATTGCGACAGATATTAGCCAAAGTTTGACTGGAGCTGAAATTGATGAGATTCCAGATGATAAATTTGCTAAGGAAGTGAATAAATATAGAGTGTTTGCAAGAGTTTCGCCTGAGCATAAAGTTAAGATTGTAAAAGCGTTTAAAGAGCAGGGAAATATTGTGTCAATGACTGGAGATGGAGTAAACGATGCGCCGTCGCTTAAATTTGCTGATATAGGAGTTGCTATGGGAATTACAGGAACTGATGTTTCTAAAGGTGCTAGTGACATGATTTTGACTGATGACAATTTTACTACGATAATTCATGCGATTGAAGAAGGAAGAAATATTTTTAACAACATCAAGAAGACAATTATATTCTTGCTTTCTTGTAACTTAGGAGAAGTTTTGTGTGTGTTTATCGCAACATTATTTGGATGGTCAATACCGTTAGTCGCAACTCAGCTTTTATGGGTAAACCTAATAACTGATACATTACCAGCAATTTCGCTTGGAATGGATCCTGGAGATAAGGAAGTTATGACTAGAAAACCTAGAAATCCGAAGGAGAGTTTCTTTTCTGAAGGTGCGGGAATGAGATCAATTGTTGGTGGAGTGCTGATTGGAGTGCTTACACTTGTGGCATTTTACCTAGGAATTATTCATAGCGGGACTGTGCCTATTTCAGCCGTAAAAGACAGTAATCCTGCAACACGGGAAATTTTAACTTATGGAAGAACAATGGCGTTTATCGTTCTTACATTCTCGCAATTGTTTTATTCATTGTCAATGAGAAATAGTAAAAAGACTATTTTTGAAATTGGATTTTTTGGAAATAAATTCTTAATTGGTTCGATTATTATTGGAATAGTTTTGCAAATTGGCTTGACTTCAATTCCAAGTATTGCACAAATGTTTAAAGTGACTGCGATAGATCCGAGCCATTGGGGAATGGTAATTGGATTGTCACTTGTTCCGTTTGTTGTGAATGAAATTATAAAAGTGATTTCAAGAAGAAAAAATGATTAAAAAATTTTTAAAAAGTTTTTTATAAAACTTGACAAATGCTGAAAATATGGTACTATTATAGTGATCAAAAAAAATTGGAGGAATGAAAATGTCAAAAAAAAGAATTTGTAGATGCTTATGCTAAAGCAACAGGTGAAACTAAAAAAAGATCAGAAGAATTGGTAAATGCATTTTTGGAAACAGCAAAAGAAATTTTGGTAAAAGGAGATTCAATTCAATTTGTTGGATGGGGAACATTTAAAGTGGAAGAAAAAAAGCCGCTAGAGAAGGAAGAAATCCAGCAACAGGAGAAAAAAATGCAAATTGCTGCCAAAAAAAGTTGTAAAATTTAAAGTTGGTAAAAAAATTGGCTGATGAAGTCAATAAATAATCAAATTTTATTTTTTTAAAATTTAAAAATTAAAATAAAAATAAAACTATCTTAAGAAATTTAGAAATTAATTTTTTTAAGATAGTTTTTTTATTTTTTAAAAAATTTATCAAAAGATATATTTTGTTTTTAAAAGAAATTAAAAGCGAGAAAAATAATGACGAAAAAGGAAAGCCACACGAAAAAAAATTTTTTTCACTTTTTTTCTTTTTTTAAAATAAAAAGTAATTATTATTAAAAATGAGATTTGTGACTAAATCGAGATAATTTTTTTAACTTGTAGACAGAAAAATCCTGTCAAAAGAATGATAAAAAAATTATCATAGTAGCAATTGTTTCATCTTTTGATAAACTTTTTTTCTACAATTGGAAATTGCAAAAGTGCTGTTCCTTTAAAAACTTTTTTTGGAAATAAATCATAAAAGCAGATGAATTGCAATTCCAAGACTAAGTCCAACCGTCACAAAAATCTGTTATGTCATACTTCGTTTTATAACTCAATGTAAGAATTTTTATTTTTGATGCAGTGCGAATAAAAATAATTACAAGTAATGGAGAGTGAGTTAATATATTTCTGTGACTTAATTTTTAATTTAAAGTCGTAATCTGGAAATTTGAAGCCGACATAATAAAAATGTTAAAACTAATGTCGTTATCGTATGATAAAAAAATCCATTTCTCTTTTTCTTTTTCCCTTTCGTTTTTATTTTTTTATTTACTTTATTTTTATTTTTATTTTTTTGTTATTTTTAATTATTTTATTTTTTTATTTTTTTAAATATTTAAATTTTTTTAATATTTTTTTCTCAAATCTATTCTTTTTTTAAATTTATTTATTTTATTTATTTTTTTACAATTTAATTTTTTTGCTTTTTAATATCTTTCCAATCCAATGTATTTGAAAAAAATCTTTAACAAATGCGGCAAAAATTCCTAAAAATAGTCCGACAAAAAGTGATGCTGCTAAAACTAATTTTTTGTTTAATGACGGTTTTGTAGTTGAGTTAATGTATTTTTATAACTGGACTTGAATCGTTTTTTTAGAAGTCTATAATACGAAAGTCTTGAAACTAAAGTATCAGTTAAAGGGTCTTTTGTCGTTCTGATATCTGTGTTTTTAGAAATAAATTTATACTGTTCGTCTAATAATTTTAATTGCGCATCCAAATAGCTGTTCTTTTTTTCATTCAAATAATTTTGTGCAAGTATGTGATATTCTTTGGAAAAATTTTCTCCTTCAGATTTGCTTTTTGATGAAAATTTTACTTTTACCATCGGATCGCCAGTTTCAGTTTGTGTAGTAAGTCTAGTTGACATTTCTTTTAAAAATTTATTTTCTGGCAAATTTAAATTTTTTAGCGTTTTTGAGTGACTTTTTATGTAGGAAAAAAACTCAAATGAACTAAGTGAATATTGAGAATTTTCTCCAATTTCTGTCAAAACTTTGTCATTTCCGTATAAGTTTATTTCTGTTTTAAAAGATTTATGCAAAAAAACAAAAGCTGTTGCAAGTACCATTGTTATAACTGTAATTAGTGCAATTAAGTTTTTTTGTTTTTTTGTAAATAATTCTAATTATTGTGTTCAAATTTAATGTCTGATTTTTCTGTATTCATTTTAATTTCCTTTCTAAAAAAATAAAATATTTTTTTCTCAATTAAGATTTTTACCAAAAAAAGGGATATTACAACAAAAAAATTTTTAAAAAAACTGTGTATTTTTGAATTTTTTTAATAATTTTAGTAATTATAAAAAAATAAAAAAAAATTTTTTTATAAAATCTTTACTTTAAAAATATAAAAAAATGATATTATTTATATAATAGGAGTGATTAAAATGTATATAAAATATGAAAAAAATTAGAAAAAAATTATATTATAAAAAGTAAAAAAATTAGATGAAGAATATGAAAAAAAGAATAAAAGATAGCTCAACGATTGTTACAAATTTGATGATTTATTCCGAATATAAAAAAAGCAAGTGCCATTGTTTTTTTAAATTTTTGCTGAAACACTTTAAATTGCAGGAAGAAATTTATAAAAAAATAGTAAAAAAATTGAATTAGAATTTCAAAAGTTGACTTCTTTGATGATGTTTTTATACAGTAAATAAGCTGTTTGTAAATGAAATTCTTTATACAAACAAAGTTGAAGGGATTCATTCTAGCAAAAAAAGGCTATTTATTCCGAATTGCAAAAATAAAACTGGTAAAAAAATTTAGTAAAAAAAGAAAAAAATTAGTTGGAATTGTAAAAAAATATGAAAATATTTTTGAAAAAAATAAAGAAGAAAAAAAATTGAAAGTTCTGAAGATTTTTAGGAAAATATATGAAAAAAATTGTTTATTGATTTTTTTGGAGAGTGAAAATTATAAATTAGATGGAAAAAAATTTTTTTAGAAAAGATGGCGTTGAAATAAAAAAACGATGCGATGGAAGTAATTCATCGGGGAATTTTAGGAGAGGAAAATATACAAAGAGAAGTTGAAAAAGTAATAAAACTTTTAAACGACAAAGAAATTCCGTCGCTTGTAAAAATTTCAATAATTCATTTTTTTGTTGAATATATTCATCCGTTTTATGACGGCAATGGTCGCTTTGGAAGATATTTGCTGTCAATGAACTTGGCTAAATATGTGGGAAAATATACAGCGCTGTCAATTTCATATATGATTGCACAAAATAAAATGAAATATTATAAATCATTTAAAGAAGTTGAGAGTAAATATAATTTGGGAGAAATAACTTTTTTTGTTGAAAATATTTTTGGAAAAATGTTATTGAAGGACAGAATTCAATTTTGGAATTAATTGAAAAAAACGATTGAAAAAGGCGGAATATATGGATAAAAATTTGTGAAGAAATTGAAAATCAAAGAAAAGATGTGAAAAAAAATAGAAATGCAAATATTATATTTTTTTATCCAAGATTATTTATTTAATGAATTTGAAAAAAATAAAAAAATAAAGATATAGCAAAAATTCCAAATTTAAATAAAACTCAACAGACGATAAATAAATATACGAAAAGAATTGGAAAAAAAGGATTTATAAAAAAAGTTTCCAGTCGTCCTTTGAGATATGAAATAGAAAGCTGGATAGCAGAAAAAAATTTTTAAAATTCTAAAATTTTTTTCTAAAACTAATAAAAAAAGTGGAAATTTATTTTTTTATTTTTATATTATTTCCACTTTTATTTTTTTATAATTTTAATATTTTTCAATTTTTTCAATTTTTTTAAATTCAAAAAAATTTTTTTAAAAACACATTTTTATCTGACAATTTTGCGTCTTTTGTCTTAAACATTTCTAGTAGTTTTTCAACAGTAAGTTTTTGCTTTTCAGCACCTTTTATATCGAAAATAATTTCTCCTGCATGAAGCATAATAAGACGATTTCCATAAGTTATCGCATCTTGCATGTTGTGAGTTATCATAAGACTTGTGATGTTATTTTTTTCAATAATTTCCTTTGTCTTTTCCAAAATTTTATTGGAAGTTTCTGGGTCAAGTGCTGCTGTATGTTCGTCTAATAAAAGTATGTCTGGACGGTTTAGTGTTGCCATTATAAGCGATAAACACTGTCTTTGTCCCCCAGATAGAAGTCCTACTTGGGTGTGTAGCTGCTTTTCAAGACCTAAACCGATGTCGGCTAATTGCGATTTGTAAAAGTCAATGTTTTTTGTGTCAAGTCCAAATGTAAAGTCAAATCTTTTTCCTTTATTTTTTGCCATTGACAAGTTTTCTAAAACGGTCATTGATGGAGCTGTTCCCATTGTTGGATTCTGGTAAACCTGAGAAATCCATTTTGCTCTTTTGTGCTGTTCTATAGCTGTTATATTTTGTCCATTTAAAATAATTTCTCCTGCGTCAGGTATCACTTGTCCATTTAGAACATTTAATAAAGTCGATTTTCCTGCACCGTTACTTCCAATAACTGTTATAAAATCTCCATCATTTATCGTAAAATTCAGTCCTCTGAAGACTTTTTTTTCTGTCCCTAGTTCTGAAAAAAATGTTTTATGTAAATCTTTTATTTCTATCATTTTTTATCTTCCACTTTCTTTTTTCAATTTTTTCTTACCTTTTTTTGGCTTTTCTTTGCAAATTCATGCCATAAAATTATTGTCAAAATTATAGCTGTAATAATTTTTACATCAGTTGGCTTGATTTCCAAAATTTGGATTAAGCCGTCTGGCAATTTGATTGCTTGAAATAGTGATTTTGTCCAGCTGTTTGACATAAGTGCCAAATTTATTATGAAATAGTACATAAGTGAACCTATTGTAACAATTGAAATTTCGTTTATCAGTTGTGATTTTTTTAATACTCCAAGTCCTAAAATTATTGCAGCAAGACCGATTACGATTGTTCCAACCCCAGATTGTAAATCCGCAACTTTTAAGTTTTGTGCAAAAAGTGCTCCAGATAGTGCGACAACTCCATTTGAAATCATAAGTCCAAATATTTTTAATCTTTTCTGATTGACTCCCAAACTGATTACAAGCTGTTCGTTATTTCCCAGTGCTCTTAACGCAAATCCGAATTTTGAAGTTAAAATATAATCAATTATCATTTTTATGACAAAAGCGATTATAACAGTTAGCATAAGTTTTACATCTTTTGTAAGTGCAACATAGATAATTAATGCAATTGTTGAAACTATGTAAACTCCCATGCTCACAAACATATATTTATTTGCTTTGATTTTATAATCGTAAAATCCTTTTAAAATTAATAAAATTACTAATATTATTATAAAAGGAATAAAGTTTTTTTCAAATGACACTATTTCGTAAATACTTCTCTCTGGTGAAATAAACACATTTGGCATTCCGACAATTCTGGAATTTATACTGTAAAGTCCAGTCATTACAAGAATTCCCGCAAGAAGTCCATTGATTTTTAAATACACATGTAGCGCTCCTGTAATAAGTCCAGCTATCATTCCACCAATAACAGCTAAAATAAGTCCCATAACTGGACTTGTTATTCCAAAAAATCCTTTTGATGAAAGGGAAAATGCCGCAAAGATAAATCCTCCAAGTGGAAAGGTTCCGTCAACTGACATATCTGGAAAATCAAGTATTTTATAAGTCAAATAGACTCCCATTACCATTATCGAATATATAAATCCTATCTTAAAAGCTTCTGGCAAGCTCTGTAAGAAAATTACTAATTCATTCATTTTTTACTCTCTTTCTTTTTGTATTAATTTTTTTGTTTTATTTACCCATAATTTCAGCGCCTTTAAATAAAGGATTATTTATATCAATTCCAAGCGCTTTTGCAGTTTTTTCGTTGACATAAAGTTTTAATTGTTTTGAAGTTTCAAAAGGAACTTGTGAAACAGGTTTTCCGTTTAAGATTTCAACTGCCATCTGTCCAGTTCTTTTACCTAATTGGTAGTAGTCAATTCCCATTGTAAATAATGCTCCAATTCCAACTGATGAATTTTCAGAAACTACGACTATTTTTTTAGCGCTTATTGCTTCTGATGTGATAAGCTGCATTCCTGAAACTACTAGATTATCTGTTGGCAAATAAAGTGCGTCAACTTGTGTAAGTAAATTTTTTGTAGCTTGAGCTAATTCTCCAAAATTTGTAATACCTTGTAATACAACTTCTAATTTTTTCTCTTTAGCTCTTTTTTGAATTTCAGCTATTTGAACAAGTGAATTTTGTTCAGACGGATTGTATAAAACTCCTATTTTTTTTACATTTGGATTTAATTTTAAAAGTAGATCTAATTGCTGCGAAACATTGTCAACCTTGTCGCTTGTCCCTGTCACATTTGAATTTAGAATTTTGGCAGAAGCGGGGTCTGTCACGGCAGAAAATAGAACTGGTATGTCAGTTATGTTGTTTGCAAGTTGCTGTGCTGACGGAGTTGCGATTCCAAATACCAAGTCTTTTTTGTCAGCTTTATAGTTATTTGCGATTAATGTTGCAGTTGAAACTTCTCCATTTGCATTTTTTTCATCAAAGTCGGCGTCAATTCCAGCTTGTTTTATCGCATCTTCAAATCCTTTTTTTACCAAGTCAAGCGATGGATGTGTCATAAACTGAGTTACTCCAATTTTGAATTTAGCTTTTTGCTGTGAATTATTTTGAGTTTTTCCATTGGCGGCATCATTTTTATTTCCGCACGAAAGTGCAAAAATTAAACTTACAAGTACCAATAATATCTTTTTCATGTCCTTATTTTTTTCCTTTCTTAAATTATTATTAATTATTATTTTTTTAAATTTCTTGAGTTTACTAATTTTTTTATTTTTTTATTTTTTAAATTTAAAATTTTTTTAATTTTTTTGATTAATTAATTAATTAATTTAATTATTTAATTTAATAAAAAAATTTTTTTATATTTTTTTATTTTACCATTTTTTTGCTTTACTTTTTAATATCTTGTGGCAAGTTAATATTTAGCGCTGCAAGTGTTTTTTCATTAATAACGATTTCACTTAATGGCATTTGCTTAAACTGAATTTCACTTGGCTTTTTACCATTTTTCAAAATATCAATTGCCATTTTTCCAGCTTCTTTTCCGATTTCGTAATAACTTACTCCCTGAGTTATCAAAGCTCCTTTTTCTACATGAGCGGCTTCCGCTCCAAATACTATTTTCTTAGCATTTGTAGCTTTTTCTGTAATTAAATTTGCAACTGAAGCGACCAAGTTGTCTGTCGGTAAATAGATTGCATCGGCTTCTCTTGTCAAATTGTCAACTGTCTGTGGAATTTCATTTGCTTGAGTTACACTTTTTTCAACAATTGTAAGTCCTAGTGGCGCTGCTGCTTTTTTTAAGTCTTCCACTTGAACTTTTGAATTTGGCTCAGATGAATTGTAAATTACACCAACTGATTTGATTTTGCCATCCAATCTTTTTAGCAGTTTCATTTGTTCAGCTACATCCATTCTGTCACTGACACCAGTTACATTTGGTTTTAAAATTCCAGCTGATTTTGGATCTGTAATTGCTGCAAAAACAATTGGTATAGAACTTGTTGACTGAACTGCGGTTTGTGCTGTACTTGTCGCTATTGCGTAAATTAAGTCAACTTTTGAACTGGCAAAGTTATTTGCAATAAGATTTGCGTTTGCAGTTTCTCCGTTTGCATTTTTTTCATCAAAATCTGCATCGACTCCAGCTTCTTTAAAGGCATCTTCAAATCCTTTTCTCGCATTATCTAGCGCCGGGTGTGACGCAATTTGTGTAATTCCTATCTTAAATTTTTTGGAACTACCAGTTTTTTCATTCGCTTTGTTTCCGCTTTCTGATGAATTACCGCAACCGATAACCATAAATGTCAAAACGGTAAACAAAATTAACAATTTTTTCATAAAAATTCCTCACTTCCTACTATCCTACATTTTTTTCATCATTAAATAATACCATTTTTTTCTTTAAAAAAACAATATTTAAAATAAAAAGAATGAGAAAATTAAAGAGAATAAATTAGAAAAATAAAATAAAAAGTAGAATATAAGCAAGTAAAGGTGCAAAAAGTTAGAGCTTTCTCCATTTTTTTAGTAATTTCTTTAAAAAAATATTTGATTTTTTTCTTTTTGATATAATAAACAAAAAGATAACAAGATTTGAAATAAAAAAAATTTGAGAAATTTTGAAGTTAAAATTTTGATATTTTTCTTAAATTGAGTTTCAAGTTTTTTTAATTTTTTTAAATATTAAGAAGAGAGGAAAAAAATGACAAATAATTTAAAAGATTTGAAAAAAGAATTAAAATCTTTTGCTAAAAGAGTAAAAGACTTTAAATATACAGATTCAGCGCTTATTTCGTTTTTATTGACGGGAGCGGTAGGAACAGGAGGACTTTCTTTTAATCTTTTTTCGGCTGAAGATGAGATAAAAGAACAGACAAAACAGATAAACACATCAATTGTGCAGCTAAGACAAGATTTTAAAAAAGCCAGAACTGAAAATAAAAAACTTCTTCGTAACACAAATTTGGAGTTAATTCAGTTAACGGAACAAGGAGATCATGTAGTAAAATCTCCATGGAGCAGCTGGCAATACGGAATAAACGGAATGTACAACAATTGGCAAGGACACTACAAAGGTCGTGGAGATAAAACGGCTGATGTGAAATATGAAAGAGATAAGACAATGGGGAAATATAAATATAATACGACTCCAAATACACATGCTCTTTACGGAAATACGACAGAACTTGGATTGAAGAGAGAACCAAATGCGATGATACCGGTGTCGGCTTCACTTACACCGCTTGTTCCGAAAGTAAAAGTAGCAAATGTGTCGATGGCAGTGGATATTAGTAATCTTCCTAATTTTGTTCCTAGAACGATTGAAAGACCAGAAAAACCTAGCATTCAAAAACCCAGTGCTAATATTGATATACAGTTAAACATGGATTCATTATCAAAAGGAAGTTGGGGAAGAGTAACTGCTATAAATCCTGGAGATACTGGTCAAACTACTAATAATTCTACTATAATGGCAAACTGGAAAGGATATAATGGTGTTTTTGAAGGAGTTACAATATTAGGCGGGTATATTGACGCCAGAAGAATTAATGCGACTGATAGATATTCAACTTGGAAATATACTATACCAACAGGTCTTTCAATAAAAAATACTTCTAACTCTCCTTATTATTATACAACAGAGCCATCTTTAGCAGGTTTATCATATGGGATAACTAAAGTAACTACTGGTCCAATTTCTGGAACAGAATATAGAAAAAATGCTCTTTTTCAAACATCAGGTTCAGGAAATCAACCAGCTTCATTTTTAATGAATAATGCAAATGTAGATTATCATAGCGATGCTTATTCTTCACTAGGAATTACTGAAGAAGTTGTTCATCAAGATGTACATCGAGGTTTAAGTGAATCAGATGTAAGAAATGTAATTAATGATGCAGCTGCTGGATTTTCAGGTTTTTCGGCTTTTTCAGGTGATTTTGATCAAATAGTAAAGACAAATGCCTTGGAAATAGGAACCAAATTTACAGAATATAATGTATTTGGTAATACTGGAATTTTCAATATAACTGGTGAATCTGCTTCTTTTTCAAACAGCTATATTCATGATAGATATTCAAACGGTGTAATTATGAATAGAGGAACGATTAATTTAAATTCAAATGATGATAAAGGACATGCAATTTTTGTAGTATCAAATGATGTTGATGAACCTTTATCACAACAATATTTTTATAATGGCGAAGATGGAAAAGTAATTTCTAATACAGAAAAAACTGCTATGTTTTTCTTTCAAAATGATAATTTAAATAGACCTAGTTATGCTATACGTCGGACAGGACCTGGTACTAGGCGTATAATAGTAATAAATAAGGGTAAAATGGAATTAAATAAATATAATTCGGCAGGAATATTTTTAAAAGTTAATAATGGAACAGTTGTTCATTTAAATTTTTCTAATGCAATATCAGATGGTAGTCAGCAAAATTTAAATGCAACATTACCAACATTAAATCCGACAGTTATATATCAAACTAATAATTCGGGTATGGTAAATAAATTAAATGGAGGAATAACAAGTGGTTCTAATGCGAAAAATAATGCAAGACCATTAGTAATAAAAAGGTAATGCAAGTGCAGGAATATATATGCCTACTAATGTTACTAATAGTTTTTTTAATGGTATGTTTGCAGTAGAATTACAGAATAATGGAGTTGGAACAACGATAGATCCTTTAACAGGAAAACTAAAAAAAGAAGGATCAGCAGGGATCTATACGAACTCTTCAATGGATTTGCAGGGGCATTTTATTTATTTGAATGGTGAACCAAATGGTATTCCAAATGATGCTCAAAAATAATGTAGGAGTTTATCCACTTTCAGGAGCTTTGGTAAATTTAGGATATGGTAGAATTCAAATAGATGGTGGTAAAAAAATAATACTGGAATTTTTTTAGAAAATGGAAATCATGGAATAGTTCATTCAGAAAGTGAAATGCTTTTTAAATGGTGGAGAAAAAAATACAGCAATTTTTGCTTCTGGACATAATGCTGGGACTCAAGCAGGTACGACAGTTGATGTGGATGTTTCAGTTAAAAAGTATTGAAACTGGAGCAGGAAAAAGCGGCAAAAAGATTCGGTATTTATTTATGCGGAAGATGGAGCTAATATAAAAACTAACTTTGCAAGTGGAGGATTACAGATAGAAAGTGGAATCAGTACAACAAATCCTGTAGTTTATGATTCAACAAATCCTAATACGACTGGGCAAACCACAGGTGCAGTTTACGCAAAGGGTACTAAAACAGTAGTTGATATTAGTCGTGATACATCAAATACATTTGGTTCAGGGAAAAAAATATAGTTATAACTGGAGAAAATGTAAAAGAATATGATACAGTAACTTCAAAATATAAACCTACTAAAAAAATATACAGGTTTTGGATTATTTTCAGATGGTGCTAAAATAATAGCAAATAATAATACAATTAAAGTAACAAATGGTTCAACAGCTGTAGCTTCGATTAATAATGGTGAAGTTGATTTACAAGATAGTACAGTATATTATTCTGGAGAAGGATATGCTCTTTATAATAATGGCGGAAAAAGTTGATTTAAGTGGAGGAACTTTACAACTAGATGGTAATTCGATTGGATATGTAAATGATACTGCAAATCCTGGAAACATAACTTTCGGTGCGACTGCCAATAATTCTAAAACTACAATTGATGTATTGTCAGATAATGTTATAATTGCAGATTTAAGAAATAGTACGGGGCCTGTTACTTTAAATATTACAAATTCGACACCAACACTTAAAGACCAAGTTTTAGGTGGTTCAGTATATATTAATCCAGCGACTGGTATTACTAAATATAAATATGCTTCGCTTGATGGCGGAATTATAAATATAAGTAGTGGTATTGATAGATCAGACTCTACAACTGCTTCAGATAGTGAAGTATTTACAAAAAGGTTGATTTACCAAAATTCAAAGATTAATGTAACTTCAGCGGGAAGTGTAAAAGCGAATTTAAATAAAGCACAATTGACAGCAATTGACAGCACATTAAAATCACCAATTGGTATTGCAATAAGTGCAAGCGGAAACTCAACAAGTAACAATGATACACAAATTAATAACGATGGTAAAATTGAAGTAAATAGAACTGATACAGGTGCTGGTGGAGTTGGACTTTATGTAAATTATGGTAAAATCCACAATCAGTCTAATGGAGTTATAGAAGTTGAAACAACTAATAAAAATACAGGAGCAGTTGGAATTTTCGGAACAAATAGCACACCAATTGTAAATGATGGAACTGTGACAGTTGGCGGTAAAAAATCATTCGGTATTTTAGGACTTTCTTACAGACTTGATAATGCAGGAGCAATTGTAGATCCTTCGTCAGAACCATTTAAAACAGCTACAACACCTTTTGGAACAGTTGATGTGACAAATAATAAAACTATCACTATGAGTGATGATTCAGCAATTGGAATTTATGTTTTAAATAATAGTAGCAAAACAACAGTTCCAGTGACAAAAGGAGATGTAAAAGCGACAAATAGTGCAACTGGAACAATTACGATAAATGGAAATAATAGTTCAGTTGGAATGGGAGCAAATAATGGAACTTTAACAAATGATGGTAAAATCACTGTAAACGGAACAAAATCAGCTGGAATGTACGGAACAAACGAATCTGACTTAATAAACAACGGAGAAATCAATGTTGCAGCTACATCCGCTAAAAACGAGTCAATTGGAATGTATATCGACGACCAAAAATCTACAATTACAAATACGGGAAAAATAAATGTCGGAAAATCTTCTTACGGAATTTTTGGGAAAAAAGTTGATATGACAAGTGGAGAAATTAATGTTGATGACAATGGAGTTGGAGTTTACTCAACTGGTCCTGCTGTAAATCTAACAGGTGGAAAAATTAATGTGGCAAACAATAACGCTGTTGGAGTTTACATCGCTGATGATGCGACTAATCCGCAACCTACAACAGTTACAGGAAATGTGGATATGAAAGTTGGAGATACGGATTCATTTGGATATTTGATAACAGCTAAGAATGCCAAGACTGATTTGACAACACATGCGCCAAACGATGTTCACATTGGAGAAAAATCTGTATATATTTATTCAGGAGCGCCAAAAGCGTTAGGTGGAAAAATTGAAAACTACTCTAATATTGTGACTGATAAAAATAACGGATATGGAATTTATTCATCGCAGGATTCAATAAATTATGGAAATATTGACTTGAGATCTGGAGATGGGAATATAGGAATTTACTCAACGCAGGGAGTCGGGAAAAACTATGGAACGATTACAGTTGGGACAAGTAATATAGCTAATAAACAATATGGAATTGGAATGGCGACTGGGTATTATGATGAAACCGCAAAAGCAACATCAAATGTAGGAACGATTGAAAATTATGGAACGATAAATGTTTCTCAGGAAAACAGTGTTGGAATGTATGCCGTTGGAAAAGGATCAACTGCGATTAATAGGGGAACTATTAACCTTGATGGGAAAAATACGACTGGAATGTATATTGACAGAGATGCGGTTGGAGAAAACTACGGAGTAATTCAGACTACGCCGACAGCAAATGGAACAGGAATAAAAGGTGTAGTTGTGACAAATGGCGGAATTATTAAAAACTATGGAACGATAAATGTTGCTGGAAATAAGAATATGGGAGTTTATGTGTATAAAGGTTCAGATGGACCTGCCACTTATAAAGAGTATGGATCTAATACTTCAACAAGACCATTTATTGAAGGAACTGCAACTGACCAGAAAGTGACAGGAAGTGCAGTAGTAAAAGTTCCACCAGCATCATTGCCAAGCGCAGTTTCAATATCAGTAAATGGAGTAGAAGTTACGCCAGTAAAAGTTAATACAAGTGTTCCAGAACCAAAAGCGCCAGAAGTAACTATCACTGACTTAACAGGAGTAACCACATTAAACTTGGCAACAGAGCAGATGGATCACGAACATACACACTCAAATGCTGAAATTTCAAGTCTTGGAATGTATGTAGATACTTCAGGAATAAATTACACAAAACCAATTCAAGGATTGAGCAATTTATATGGACTTACTGACATTGACTTGATAATGGGAACAGAAGTAACAAAATACTTAAATGCCAAAGCGATACAGATAGGAGACAACATATTGAAGCCGTATAATGATGCGTTGGCAGGCGTTGTGTCTTCAGGAGTTACATTAAATGTAAATTCAGCTAGTTTGACTTGGATAGCGCAGCCAGTGGAATCAAAAAATATAAATGCACCAATAAAGACTGTATATATGGTAAAAATTCCTTATACTGACTTTGCAAGTGAAAATGATACGGACACAGCACATTTCTTGGATGGACTTGAACAGAGATATGGAGTTGAAGACATTCATTCGAGAGAAAAACAGATTTTCAACAAACTTAATAGTTTAGGAAAAGGTGAAAATCATATATTTGCACAGGCTGTAAATGAAATGAAAGGTTATGAGTATTCAAATACGCAAATGAGAATTAATTCGACTGGAAATGCTCTGGATAAAGAGTTCAAATATTTGCACGACGAATGGAGAAATCCTTCTAAACAGAATAACAAGATAAAAGTGTTTGGACAAAAAGATGAATTTAATACAGATACTGCAGGAGTAATTGACTATGACAGCAATGCTTACGGAGTGGCTTATGTTCACGAAGATGAAGCAGTTACGCTTGGAAATTCAACTGGATGGTATGCTGGAGCAGTTTCAAACAGATTCAAGTTTAAAGATTTAGGAAAATCAGCTGAACAGCAGTCAATGATTAAAGCAGGACTGTTTAAGACAATGTCGCCAGTAAAAGACCACAACGGAAGTTTAAGATGGACAATTGCAGGAGATGTGTTTGGCGGAGTAAATAATATGCACCGTAAATTCTGGGTTGTAGACGATGTGTTTGAATCAAAAGCTGACTACTACAGCTATGGAGCTGCACTAAAAACAGATTTAGGTTATGACATAAGATTGTCTGAAAGAACGCATCTAAGACCTTATGGAGCGTTAAAGATGGAATATGGAAGATTCTCAAGCGTGAAGGAAGACAGAGGTCAGATGAACTTGGAAGTAAAAGGAAACGACTACTTCTCAGTTAAACCAGAAGTTGGAGCAGAGTTTAAATATGTTCAGCCATTAGCGGTTAGAACTCAGTTGTCGGTTGGACTTTCAGCTGCATATGAAAATGAACTTGGAAAACTTAATAGACTTAATCAGGCAAGAGTTCGTTATACGACAGCAGACTGGTATAACTTGAGAAATGAGAAAGAAGACAGACACGGAAATGGTAAGTTTGATTTGAATTTGGGAATTGACAATACTAGATTTGGAGTGACAGTAAACGCAGGATATGACACTAAAGGAGAAAATATTAGAGGTGGACTTGGATTTAGATTGATTTACTAATTTTTGTTACTAAAATATTTGAATGGTGAGAGTAATTAAAAAAAATAAAAAAATAGTGGGACTTTTAGGTTTCACTATTTTTTTATTAATAAAAAAAATCTTGATTTTATGGATAAAGTAAAGTATAATTTTACTATGAAATTTAAAAAAATCATGATTTAAAAACAAATTTATTTGATTAAAAAAAGATTAAATTGTGATACAATACTAAATAAAAAGTTATAAGGAGAAAAAAATGTTATTAGAATTAAGAGAACTACAAAAAAATACTTCAAAATATTTGGAGCAGGAAGTTACATTGAATGGATGGGTTAAAAAAATTAGAAGTCAGAAAAATTTTGGATTTATTGAATTAAATGATGGGACTTTTTTTAATGGGATTCAAATTGTATTTGGAGAGGAACTAGAAAACTTTGCAGAAATTTCGAAACTTACTATTTCTTCGTCTATTAAAGTTACTGGAATTGTTGTAGAATCACAAGGTGCAGGACAAGATTATGAAATTAAGGCAACTGAAATTTCAGTTTATCAAAAGTCTGATTCAGATTATCCGCTTCAAAATAAAAGACATAGCTTTGAGTTTTTGAGAACGATTGCGCATTTAAGACCTAGAACAAACGCTTTTTTTGCAACATTTAGGGTGCGTTCAATTTTGTCTTATGCAATTCACAAATTTTTTCAGGAAAAAAACTTTGTGTATGTTCAAACTCCAATTATTACTGGAAGTGATGCGGAAGGTGCAGGAGAAATGTTTAGACTTACAACAATGGATATTAACAACATTCCTAAAACTGAGAGCGGTGAAGTTGACTATAAACAGGATTTTTTTGGAAAAGAAGCTAATCTTACTGTAAGCGGACAGTTAAATGTGGAAACATTTGCAACAGCTTTTAAAAATACTTACACTTTTGGACCGACATTTAGAGCAGAGCGTTCAAATACTCCTAAACACGCTGCGGAATTTTGGATGATGGAACCTGAAATTGCATTTGCGGATTTGGTTGTAAATATGGACATTATTGAAGAAATGATTAAATATATTGTAAATTATGTGAGAGAAAATGCAGCTGAAGAAATGGAATTTTTTAACAAATGGGTTGACAAAGGTCTATTTGAGCGTCTTGATACTTTGGTAAACAGCAAATTTGATAGAATTACTTATACGGAAGCGATTGAAATTTTGAAAAATTCAAAAGAAAAATTTGAGTATGAAGTTGAATGGGGAATTGACTTGCAGACTGAACACGAAAGATATTTGGCGGAAAAACACTTTAAAAAACCTGTATTTGTAACTGATTATCCAAAAGATATAAAAGCATTTTATATGAAACTTAACGAAGATGGAAAAACTGTAAGAGCAGTTGATTTACTTGCACCAGGAATTGGGGAAATCGTTGGAGGAAGTCAAAGAGAAGACGACTATGATGTGCTTTTAGGAAAAATTAACGAAATGGGACTTAAAGAAAAAGATTACTGGTGGTATTTAGATCTTAGAAAATATGGAAGTGTGCCACATTCAGGATTTGGTCTTGGATTTGACAGAATGCTTATGTATATTACTGGTATGACAAATATTAGAGATGTGATACCATTTCCTAGAACTAATAAACCTTGAGTTTTAAGAGATTTTTTTAAGAAAAAGGTGAAAATAAAAGAATGAAAAAAATAATATATGGATTAGTTGGAGTTTTGCTCTTTACAACAACAGCTGTCATAGCGGAAGTAGAAAATTCCCAGACATCGACTGCGATTGAAGAAAGTACATTAGAAGAGCCAGAACAACAAGTTGAGCCAGAACACCATACTTCGATTTCTCCTTCAAAGCCAAAACCGAAAAAAAAGGTCAGCGCAAAAAAAGAAACAGGTGATCAAGTTGGTGTTGATACAGGAACAATGCCAGTCACACAAAGTGAAGATATTTCATCTGAAGAAAAATACAGCTCATATGGAAATTATGAAAATGCTACGCTAAAAAAGGGAAAATCGGCAACATTTAGAATGGCGCAGCTGTACTTTAAAGATGGACTTTATGAAAAAGCTGTGAATCTGGCGTTAAAAGAAGGAGAACCTGATATTTCCTTGATGTATGTCGTTGCAATTGGTTCACGGCTTATGGGAAATTTTGACCGTTCTGTTGAATATTACGACAAAATACTTTCTCAAGGTGAGGCACAACCTGAGGCACTTTTAGGAATCGCCATAGCTTATAAAAGTAAAGGCGATTTTGCAAAGGCGCTGAAATATTTGAATGAATATGAAGACTTGAGTTCAAGTGAAGAGGCTCAAAAGGAGATAAAATATTTGAATGAAGTTCTGGCATTAAATAGTTAATAATTTATGGTTAAAGTTAAAATTAAAGTTAAATAGTTAAACTTGAAACATTCATAAAAAAGGGGGGATTTTTGTGGAATGGATTAGGCTTAAAGAAATTGGAATGAAGAATTCTCACATTAAAAAAATAATGGCAATTTCAAAACTACGAAGATTTATTTTTGGAAGAAAATTTTAAATTGTTTAGCGATGATTTGAAAGAAAAGCTGGAAGAGGCGCAAAAAATTAATTTGGAAGAAAGACTAGAGCTTTATAAGCGAAATAAAGTGAGAATAATTAGCGTAAATGATAAAGAGTATCCAAAAAAGCTAAAAGAAATAAAAGATTTTCCTGTATTTTTATATTTAAAAGGAAAAAAATTAAAAGAATATGAAAAAATAAAAATTGATTAAAAATGCGGTCGCACACTCGTGACGCAAGGAATGAGTTAGACCGAGAAGTATAGTCAGCATATATAGAAATATGTATGTAGGGGTAGCAACTTAAAAAAGCTATCCAATACTACTTGAATTGCTGGAAACCCCTAAAGCTAGTATAACTACAACATAATACCTAAATAATATGGTACAAGTGTGAAAGTGGCGAAAGCAGAAAAAATATACTAGATGACATAAGGTTAAATCCTAAGTGTTAAGATAATGGGCAATCAGCAGCCAAGACCGAAAGGTAAGGTTCAACGACTATTCCTCCTGAGGGAAGTACACCAAAGCTGGTGGAAGTGGGTAGACCCAAACAGGTAGAGCTGTGGGATAAGATATAGTCTGTGCTTAATAGAAATATTAAGAAGTTCATAAGAGAACTGCATAGGTGGTAGCGTACTTATGTGAACGACAACCTCTAAAACGACTAAGTCAGTTTTTAGGTTCATATATTTAGAAAAATTTTACTTTTTCATTTACTTACAATATAAAAAATAGTATACTTATGTATAAGTAAATGGAGGTGAAATCAAATGGAAAAAGCATACAAGTTCAGATTTTATCCAACTAAAACTCAAATAGAAAAGTTAAATTGTACTTTTGGCTGTGTAAGATATGTTTATAACCATTTTTTAGTTTTAAAACAGGAATTATATAACAAAGAGAAAAAATCTATGTCATATAATCAATGCTGTAAAGTATTGACTGTTTTTAAAAGCAAGAGAAAAAAATGGCTAAAAGATGTAGATAAATTTTTCTTTACAAAAATTCTTTAAAAGATTTAGATAAAGCGTATAAAAAAATTTTTTTAGCGAAAATGGCTATCCAAAGTTTAAATCTAAGAAAGATAATAGAAAATCGTACAGAACTAGTTATACTAATAATAATATAGAGTTTTTAGATAAATGGATAAAAGTACCTAAGTTAGGAAAACTAAAAATAAGAGATAAGATGACACCACAAGGAAGAATAATAAATGCAACAATAACACAAGCACCTAGCGGAAAATATTATGTATCTCTATGTTGTACAGATGTAGAAGTAAAAAAACTAGAGAGCACAAATAAAAATGTTGGAATAGATTTAGGTATAAAGAACTTTGCGATTACCAGTGATGAAACCTTAATAGAAAATCCAAAATATTTACAGAAATCTTTGAAAAAATTAGCTTTATGCCAAAGAAAACTGTCACGAAAACCAAAGGGCAGTTCAAATAGAAATAAGGCTAGAATAAAAGTAGCGAAATGTTATGAAAAAGTAACAAATCAAAGAAAAGACTTTTTGCAGAAATTATCGACAGAACTGATAAGAAAATATGACATTATCTGTATGGAAGACTTGCAAGTAAAAAATATGGTAAGAAATCATAAATTAGCAAGAAATATTGTAGACGTATCATGGAGTGAATTTAGTAGAATACTGGAATATAAAGCGAAGTGGTATGGAAGAACAATAGTAAAAGTAGATAAGTTTTTTGCAAGTAGTCAAATATGTAACTGTTGCGGATATAAGAATGAAGAAGTAAAAGATTTAAGTGTAAGAGAATGGACTTGTCCAGTATGTGGAGCTGTACATAATAGAGATAAAAATGCAGCCAAAAACATACTAAAAGAAGGGCTAAGGATATTAAGAGAAAGTGCTTAAATATATAAATATATGAACCGTAGGAACTATGGGGATAGCTTGGTAAATTTAGTTGGCTAACAGAAGCAACTACTACCCAAGAACCTCGCGACTTCAGTCGTGAGAGGTTCAGAAAGATAAGATCTTTGTTGATAATAAAAGAAATATCGCTGTTGTTGGCACGAGAAAATTTACAAGTTTTGGGAAGAGTGCGTGTGAGAAAATAGTAAAGGAGCTCTCAAATTATGATGTCACGATAATAAGCGGACTTGCTGGGGGAATTGACTCAATAGCACAAAAAAAAGCGATTGAATGTGAGATGGAGGTCGTGTCTGTCGTGGGAAGCGGAATAGATGTCGTCTACCCTTACGAAAATCGGGATTTGTGGCAAAAAATTAGTGAAATTGGAACTATTGTGAGTGAATATCCACTTGGAACTCAGCCGACAAGATGGACTTTTCCCAGAAGAAATCGAATTATTGCGGGAATGTCAGATGGAATTTTGATTGCGGAGAGTTTTAAATCTGGAGGTTCGCTCATTACAGCAGAACTGGGATTTTCTATGGACAGGGAAATTTTTGCGGTACCTGGATGCATTAATTATCCATCGTTTGAGGGCTGCAATAATTTGATAAGGGATAACAAAGCTAAACTTGTGACTTGTGCTGAAGATATAGCAAAAGAGTTTTTGTGGGACATAAAAAAAGAGAAAAGCAAACTAAAAAAATTGAGTCCAGAAGAGAAAATTGTTTTTGAAGCGATAACGGAAGAGACAAGTTTTGAAGAAATAATTAATAAAACGAATGAAAAAGTGGATAAAGTAAAATTATTTTCAATAATAATGAGTTTAGAAATAAAAGGTTTGATTACTGAAACAAATGGCTCGAAATATATAAGAATTATTTAAAATAGGAGATAAGAAAGTTGGCAAAAAAGTTAGTAATTGTGGAGTCGCCATCAAAGGCGAAAACTATTGAAAAAATACTTGGAAGAGGCTATGAAGTCACAGCGTCTTATGGACATGTGATTGATTTGCCAAAAACAAAATTGGGAATTGACATAGAAAACAATTTTGAACCGCAATACAAGGTTATAAAAGGTAAAGGTGAAATTTTAAAAAAATTAAAGGAAAAGTCGAAAAAGGCAAGTGTCGTGTATCTTGCGTCCGATCAGGATAGAGAAGGTGAAGCAATAGCTTGGCATATCGCAAATTACATAAATCAGCCAGAAAAAATTAAAAGAATAGAATTTAATGAAATTACAAAAAATGCCGTGACTAATGCAATAAAAAATCCAAGAGCAATAAACGAAAATCTTGTCCATTCGCAACAGGCAAGAAGACTGCTAGATAGAATTGTCGGATATAAAATCAGTCCGCTTTTGTGGAAAATTATAAGCAGAAATGCGAGTGCTGGAAGAGTCCAGTCGGTTGCATTAAAATTAATTTGCGATCTGGAAGACGAAATAAAGGCGTTTGTACCGCAAAAATACTGGGAAGTCAGTGCACTTATTCAAAAAAGCATAAATCTTAATTTGATAAAGATTGCGGATAAAAAGGTTGACAAAATTTTTGATTAAAAATGCGGTCGCACACTCGTGACGCAAGGAATGAGTTAGACCGAGAAGTATAGTCAGCATATATAGAAATATGTATGTAGGGGTAGCAACTTAAAAAAGCTATCCAATACTACTCGAATTGCTGGAAACCCCTAAAGCTAGTATAGCTACAACATAACATCTTAAAATAAGATGCAAGTGTGAACGTTGCGAAAGCAAAAAAAATATACTAGATGACATAAGGTTAAACCCTAAGTGTTGAGATAATGGGCAATCAGCAGCCAAGACCGAAAGGTAAGGTTCAACGACTATTCCTCCTGAGGGAAGTACACCAAAGCTGGTGGAAGTGGGTAGACCCAAACAGGTAGAGCTGTGGGATAAGATATAGTCTGTGCTTAATAGAAATATTAAGAAGTTCATAAGAGAACTGCATAGGTGGTAGCGTACTTATGTGAACGACAACCTCTAAAACGACTAAGTCAGTTTTTAGGTTCATATATTTAGAAAAATTTTACTTTTTCATTTACTTACAGTATAAAAAATAGTATACTTATGTATAAGTAAATGGAGGTGAAATCAAATGGAAAAAGCATACAAGTTCAGATTTTATCCAACTAAAACTCAAATAGAAAAGTTAAATTGTACTTTTGGTTGTGTTAGATATGTCTATAATCATTTTTTAGGTTTAAAACAAAAGCTGTATAATACAGAGAAAAAGTCTATGTCATATAGTGAGTGTAGTAAAGAATTAACAGTTTTTAAAGAAAAGACAGAGAATGGTTAAAAGATGTAGATAAATTTTTCTTTACAAAAATTCTTTAAAAGATTTAGATAAAGCCTATAAGAACTTTTTTTAGTGGAAAAGGGTTATCCAAAGTTTAAATCTAAGAAAGATAATAGAAAATCATACAGAACTAATTATACTAATAATAATATAGAGTTTTTTTAGATAAATGGATAAAAAGTACCTAAGTTAGGAAAAACTAAAAAAATAAGAGATAAGATGACACCACAAGGAAGAATAATAAATGCAACAATAACACAAGTACCTAGTGGAAAATATTATATATCTTTATGTTGTACAGATGTAGAAGTAAAAAAACTAGAGAGTACAAATAAAAATGTTGGAATAGATTTAGGTATAAAGGACTTTGCGATTACCAGTGATGAAACCTTAATAGAGAATCCAAAATATTTACAGAAGTCTTTGAAAAAACTGGTTTTATGCCAAAGAAAACTGTCACGAAAAACAAAGGGCAGTTCAAATAGAAATAAGGCTAGAATAAAAGTAGCGAAATGTTATGAAAAAGTAGCGAATCAAAGAAAAGATTTTTTGCAGAAATTATCGACAGAACTGATAAGAAAATATGACATTATCTGTATGGAAGACTTACAAGTAAAAAATATGGTGAGAAATCATAAATTAGCAAGAAATATTGTAGACGTATCATGGAGTGAATTTAGTAGAATACTGGAATATAAAGCAAAGTGGTATGGAAGAACGATAGTAAAAGTAGATAAGTTTTTTTGCAAGTAGTCAAATATGTAACTGTTGCGGATATAAGAATGAAGAAGTAAAAGATTTAAGTGTAAGAGAATGGACTTGTACATTCTGTGGAGCTGTACATAATAGAGATATAAATGCAGCCAAAAAAACATACTAAAAAGAAGGGCTAAGGATATTAAGAGAAAGTGCTTAAATATATAAATATATGAACCGTAGGAACTATGGGGATAGCTTGGTAAATTTAGTTGGCTAACAGAAGCAACTACTACCCAAGAACCTCGTGACTTCAGTCGTGAGAGGTTCAGGAAAAAATAATAAAAAAATTGAAAAAAGATTTGAAAGATAAAGAGCTTACACTTGATAAAATCGAAGTTAAGAAAAAGTCTCAAAGACCGCCACTTGTCTTTAAAACAAGCACATTGCAGCAACTGGCTTCATCATATTTGGGTTACGGCGCAACTAAAACTATGAGAATCGCACAGCAGCTTTATGAAGGACTATCAATAGATGGTGAAAATAAAGGTCTTATCACATATATGAGAACAGATTCGACAAGAATTTCAAATGATGCGATAAATATGGCAAAAGATTACATAACTCAAAATTACGGCGAAAAATATGTCGGAAAATATGTGACACGAAATTCAAAATCAAATGTCCAAGATGCACACGAAGGAATTAGACCATCTTACATCGAACTTACACCAGATTCGATAAAAGACAATTTGACAAATGAGCAGTATAAATTATACAAATTAATTTGGGAAAGATTTTTAGTTTCTCAGTTTGCTGCGATGAAATATGATCAGATGCAAATTAATGCCGTAAATGGCGATTACAGATTTCGTGGAACAATTAATAAAGTAATTTTTGACGGTTATTATAAAATTTTTAAAGATGAGGATGAAATAAAGACTGGAGATTTTCCTGAATTGAAAGAAAATGATGTCTATCCGATTGAAAAATTGAATATTGACGAAGGAATTACAAAAGCGCCGACAAGATTTTCTGAAGCGACTCTTGTGAAAAAACTTGAATCTGAAGGAATTGGAAGACCGTCGACTTACGCTACAATAGTTGAAACACTAAAGGCAAGAGAATATGTTGAAGTCGTTGACAAGCGATTTTTTCCAACTTATTTAGGTTATGAAGTAAAAGATGAGTTGATTAAAAATTTTAAAAATATCATAAATGTGAAATTTACAGCAAATATGGAAAAAGATCTGGATAAGGTCGAAGAAGGTCTGGTTGAATGGGTGCAGCTTTTATCAGATTTTTATGATTCGCTTGAAAAAGATATTAAAAAATTTGAAACTGAAATTGAAAAGATAAAAAGTAAAAGAATTGTTTCGGATGTGATGGACAGCGAAGGGAAACCGATGGTTTTAAAAACTGGACTTTATGGGAAATATCTTGTGAGTGAGAGCAATGAAAAAGAAACAATTTCATTAAAAAAAGTTATAATTCCACAAGAGCAGCTGGAAAATGGACAGATTTTTGTAAAAGAGGAAGTTGAAAAGATTCAAAGTGCAAAAAAAGGGATTTTGACGGATTTTTTTACAAAGGATGGAAGCCGATATTTGCTTAAGGTCGGACGGTTTGGAGAATATTTGGAGAGCGAAAACTATGAAAAAGATGAAATTAGAATGTCATTGCCACCTGAATTGAAGCAAAAATTTAAAAAAGGTGCGATAGTTGAAGTTGACGATGTTCTGCAAATTAGCGAAGAAATGAACAGAATTTTGGAAGAAAATGAAAAAATTGTAAAAGAAGCTGGTGTTTGTCCAATTTGTGGAAAACCATTTGAAATAAAAAATGGACGATTTGGGAAATTTTTGGCGTGTACAGGTTATCCAGATTGTAAGACGATTAAGAATATAAAAACTGGAAAAATAACAGTTGCTTCTGATACATCTGAAAAAAAATGACGAATCAAAAACAAAAGCAAAAACAAAATCAGCAACCAAAGCGAAAAAAACAACTAAAACTACAAAAAAAGCAGCCGCTAAAAAGACAAAAAGCAAAAAAACAGCTTCAAAAACTTCTGCGAAAAAAAAGAAAAAATCAGATAAATCAGATAACGATTAAGAATTAAAAAAATTAAGAATAATATTTAATATTAATTTATTAAAAAAATTCGTGAATTTTTGAAAAGGGGGAATTTAAAGTGGAAAAATGAGAAAAAGTGAAGTTCTTCTTTCATATGTCGATAAGTTTTTTTGTATTATGAAGAAGTGCTGATGGGTAAAAGTTATAATACGATTAGAAGCTATAAAAGAGATTTGCTTCAATTCATGGAATATCTTTTTGAATATGAAAAAATTTTCGACTTTGAGCAAATTGAAATGATGACTTTTAGGTCATTTATCATGTATCTAAATTCTCCTGAAAGAAAAAAAAACAAATCTGATGAAAAAGATGTTTTAGGCAGAAAAAAAGAAATCAAGCCAGTTTCCAAAAGAAGCATAAACCGTAAAATATCGGCACTTAGAACATTTTTTAAATATTTGCAGGAAATTGATGCTGTAAAGACAAATAAAGTTATTTACATAAATATGCCAAAGTTTGAAAAAGAGCTGCCAGATGTTATAAGCAGAAGCGAGTTGCATAAGTTAAGAGAAGAGATTGATACAAGTAAAATTCTTGGAGTGAGGGACAGGCTAATAATTGAGCTTCTCTATTCCAGCGGACTTCGTTCAATAGAACTTATAAATTTAAGCGAATATATGGTCGACATTGACGAGCGGGAAATCCGTGTCATTGGAAAAGGCGGAAAAGAAAGATTCACCTTTTTTAGCGAAACTGCAAAAAAGTGGCTTATAAAATATATCACAGAAAAGCAAAATCAGTATAAAAATTACACGCCAGACGCAATAATTGTAAACAGCAAAGGCAGAAAATTGACGACTCGCTCACTCAGAAGAATAATATCAACTCACGCAAAAAATGCTGGAATAGAAAAGGAAATAACGCCGCATGTATTTCGTCATTCATTTGCAACAGAGCTTTTAAATAAAGGTATAGACATAAAATATCTGCAAGAGCTTCTAGGACACAGTGCACTTTCAACAACGCAGATGTACACTCGCATAAACAAAAATTTACTGCGAGATATTTACATGAATACACATTCTTTGGCAAAGGAATAATTTAAATTGATTTTTTTGGTAATTTATGCTAAAATTTTACAAAATTAGGAGGTAAAAAAATGGGTTTAGATATTAAAAATCAGAGATCAATAGCTGGATTAAGAGCAAACGCTGTAGCATTTTTAGTGAATTTAAGCACTTTTGTTGGAGTTGGACTAATTTTTTCTTTAATCGTGTTAATCTTAGAGCCAGACAATGAATTTGTCAGAAAATATTCGAAACAGACGCTTTCACTAAATGTCATCACAATCGTGGCGTTGCCATTAAATATAATAATGAAAATAGGAACATTTCTATTTATTATAGTTATTGCAATTGTGTTAATATTACAAGCTATAGCAGCGGTATATGCAATTTTAGGAAAAGAGTTTGAAGTACCAAAAGTGGATGCGATAAGTAATTTGTTATTTGTGGATTAAAAATATTATTTAAAAAGGCACTAAAAAGTGTCTTTTTTTATCAAAAATATTAATACAATAGATTGATAATATATTATATAATAATATAATATAATAAATAAAAAAATATAAATATAAATAGAATATTATGGCAAATGCAAATTTAAGTATTAGAATTGATGTAAAAAGTAAGAAAGAAAAACATATTTAATCTTAGAACTATGTTTTGATTTGAAAAATCTTAAAAAAACTTGTATTTTTTTAGAATTTTTTTGGTATAATATTATTGAAGGAAAGTTTTGAAAGTTTTATCACTCATCACTCAATTTAATGTTGTTTTTACAAGGTTAATTTAATGTTTTCTAGCTTTCTTAATTTTTTTATTAAATAGTGCAAGAACACTCGTGACTTTAGTCGTGGGAGGTTCAGAAAAGGAAAAGAGGTAAAAAGATGACAAATAATTTAAAAGATTTGAAAAAAGAATTGAAGTCTTTTGCAAAAAGAGTAAAAGATTTTAAATACACAGATTCAGCGCTTATTACTTTCTTGTTGACAGGAATGATAGGTATTGGTGAAGTTTCGACTAATCTTTTTTCAAAAGAAAATGAAATCGAAGCACAGACAAAAGCTATAAATACATCAATATTTGATCTGAAAAAGGATTTTAAACGGGCAAGACAAGAAAATGACAAATTGCTTAGAAATACAAACTTAGAATTAATTCAATTAATGGAACAAGGAGATCATGTGACAAAATCACCTTGGAGTTCTTGGCAATATGGAGCAAATAGCTTTTATAACGATTGGCAAGGTCGTTATAAAGGGCGTGGAGATAAAGTTAAAGATGTGAAATATACTAGAAGTACAGGAATGGATAAATATCAGTACAAGAAGAGAGGGCAAGTGACTTATGGTGGTTCGACTGAGATATCTTTCCCAATTGAACCTAATGCAGCAATACCAATTGCAGCGTCTTTGAAGCCTATTCAGCCGTTGGCTAAGAATGCTAATTTGGCTTTGAAAGTCAATTTAAGTAATCTTCCAACATTTACTCCTAGAACAGTAGAAGCACCAGATGCTCCTGTAGTATCTGAACCAAATGTGAGTACACCCACAACAATTAATCTTTCAGCGCAGTCATTAGGTAATGGATCTGGAGTATCTATTTTAGGAAATTCTGGTACCAATGGGATGGTTCAATCAGTAGCTGTTACATCTGGAGATATGCTTTTAAAAAGAAGAGCTAGTGGTTATTATGGAAAATGGGATTATAAGTTAAGAGAAGGAACAAATTACAATGGTGTCAATTTGTTTACTTCAGATGATACATTCCAAGGAAATACTGCAAATTCTAATTCTGGATGGACTTATACTCCACCTGTTGGAGGATTAGGAGTAAATGATACGGTAACTAGAACAGGTTTTTTTCAGGTTGCATATGGAAATGTAACAATGAATAATGCTAGTATAGTATATACAAATGAAACTCCAAATAGTGATGATAATACTTCTGAATTAGTACATCAGGATATACATACCGGAATAAATTATAATGATGTAATAACTAAATTAGGATATGTAGAAAATGGTGGGACAGGAGCTGGAATAGTGCCAGCAGCAGGGTTAGGAGCAACGAAGAGTTCAGAGGTTTTAACTGCATTTAAAAATGCGGCTGCATATACGAATGATAACACTGTGTATACAGGAGCTTCAGCAACGAATAATAGTCGTGTTTTACCATTTATAAATAGTGGCGATGTGATTATGGAAGGTAAATTATTAAGTTTTTCAAATAGTTACGATCATGGTGATACTAGTAATAATAATGTAGCTGGATTAATAATAAATACAGGTACAATTAATACTAATCCTTATTTTCGTAGTGCTACAAATGTAGAGGAAGAAAATAATGCAATATTTGTAATTTCACCAGAAATTTTATATAGTAATATTGGAAATCAGCAAACTTACTATAATTCGGGTAAAGTAAATACTTGGACTAAGAAAACAGGAATGTTTTTGTTTTTACCTACAGAAATAGAAACAAGCGCAACAAATGTTGCAACTCCAAGACCAGTAAATGTGGTAAATACTGGTAATGGTGAAATGAATATGTATGGAGAAAAATCAACAGGAATTTATGTAAAAACTAAAATAAATTTAGACTTGAATTTTACAGATGCGACAACTTCAGGAACTACTGTTGCGGATACTACTGCAAATGGTTCAGTTACTCATACAAAATTATCAGCTACGCCAACAAAATATAACCCATTGACAGTTTATGGAGATTCAAGTACAGGACTTTATGTTCCTCAAGATAGTACTAATGAGCATCCAACTCAGAGTAAAATAACAGGATATTTTGGAGTTAGTATAGGAGATACTTCAGGAAAATCAAATGAATATTTTACTAATACGGCACAAACAACGCAAGGAACTGTGATTACTTCAGCTGATCATTATAGTGTAAATTCAACAAATGACACTCCTCCTGCCGGATATATTGCAGATCCAGTATCTGGAGTAACTCCAACAACGACATATAAAGCTGAATATCAAGGTAGAAAGAAAACTTTAAATACTAGAGATATTCAAGGTTCAACAGGAATTTATTCATTTGGTAATTTGGATTTGCAAGGACATGAAATTAGTATATATGGAAATACTGATGGAAATGTTGGGGTATATTCGGCTGCCAATGTTACTTATGATTTAGGTAAAGGAAAAATGTTATTACAAGATGGTAAAAATAATACTGCGATAGTTGTTCCAACAACAGGAGGAAGAGTTGTAGCAGATAGTGATGTTACTTTAACTCGTGGAGTTGGTAATATGGCAATATATGCTACAAAGGCTGGATCATCTACAGCTGAAACTGTAAAAATTAAAACTTTAAATTCTTCAAATACAGTAAATGCAATAGGAATTTATGCTGATACAGGTGCTTATGTTAAAGTAACAGATGGAGTTAAAATGTTGGCAATGGGGATTTCAAATAATCCTAGTAAACAAGTAACGGATTCTAAAACTGGCATTATATATGGTGGAGAAAATACAGGTGCTGTATATGCAAAAGGAGGAGCAGAAGTTGATATTAATCGTACGGTTTTAAGTGGAAATACTTGGGATGTTGATGTTAAAGGGGAACATCTTTATGATTATAATGCTGCTTCAAATAGTTTAGTTCAAGTTCCTAAAAAATATGTAGGTTTTGGATTATTTGCTGATGGTGCAAAAATAGATTCTAAATTTAATAAGATTAAAGTAGTAGATGGTTCAACAGCAGTTGCTTCAATTAATGCTAATTCAAAAGTAGATTTGACAAATAGTACAGTATATTATTCAGGAGAAGGATATGCTCTTTATACTTCAAATAATGGGAAAATTATTTTAAATGATGGAACTTTACAGTTGTCAGGTAAGGCAATAGGTTATGTTAATGATCTTGCAAATCCTGGTGTACAATTTAATTCTAATTCTAAAATAGATGTTCAATCAGATGATGTTATAGTTGCAGATTTAAAAAATGGTGGAGCACCAATTAATTTAACTATAACAAATGGAACACCGAGTTTAAAAGACCAAGTTCTTGGTACAGGAGTGAATGTCTTGTCAACAACAGGAGCTACTAGATATAAATATGCTGTAGTTGATGGAGCTACAATAAATATAAACGGTGCTATTGATGAAGCAGATAAAACTGCAAATTCAGATAGTGAAGTGTTTACAAAAAGATTGCTTTATCAAAATTCTATAATTAATGTAAATGCAAATGTAAAAGCAAATTTAAATACAACAGAACTTAATTCAATTGATAAATCATTGACAGTACCTGTTGGAATAGCTATCAGTGCGAGTGGAAAATCACTTAATAATGCATCTACACAAATTAACAATAATAGTACAGTTGAGGTAAACAGAACTGATAGTGGAAATGGTGGAGTTGGACTTTATGCTAACTATGGACAAATTAAAAATAATGCAAGTGGAGTAATAAATGTAGAAACAACTAAAAATAATCCTAACGCAGTAGGTATATATGGGACAAACAGTACTCCTGTAACAAATGACGGAGCAATAAATGTAGGTGGAAAAAATTCATTTGGTATCTTGGGACTTTCTTATAGATTAAAACCTTCAGGTGTAATAGCAGATCCAACAGAAGAAGCTTTTTATGCCAATGCACCTGGAACTTTTGGAAAAGTTGATATAATAAATAATAAAAATATTACTATGAATGGAGATTCATCACTTGGAATATATGTTTTTAACAACAGTACAAAAGCTGCTAATGCTATCGATCAAAGATCAAACACAGATGTAAAAGCAATAAACAATGCTGGTGCAACAATTACCATGAATGGTAGTGATAATTCAATTGGAATGGCAGCAGAAAAAGGAACATTGACAAATGCGGGAACAATTAATGTAAATGGAACAGTTTCAGCAGGTATGTATGCCACTGATAAATCTTCAATGGAAAATACAAGCACAGGTGTAATTAATGTTGCAGCAACAAAAGTTGGAAGTGAATCAATTGGTATGTTCACACAAGATATAGACACACCAATAACAACATCAGGAACAATTAATGTTGGTAAAAATTCATATGGTATTTATGGAAGAAATGTAAATATGAATGGTGGAACAATTAGTGTTGATGATAATGGGTTAGGTATTTATTCAACAGGACCAAATGTTGCATTAAATAGCGGAACAATCAATGTTGCCAATAATAATGCGGTAGGAGTATATGTTCAAGATGATAAAGCATCTCCAACACCAATAAATATTACAGGAAATGTAAATATGAATGTAGGAAGCAATCAGTCATTTGGATATAGCCTGATTACAACTAAACCTGTAAATTTAACAACAGGAGCAGGAACTACAGCAACAGTTGGAGATAAATCAGTATATATTTATTCAGCTTCACCAATTCAGGCAGGAAGTTTGATAACTAATAACAGTACTGTAACTACAACAGGAAATAATGGTTATGCAATTTACTCATTGCAGGACGCAGTAAATAACGGAACTCTTAATCTAGGTTCAGGAGTAGGAAATATAGGTCTTTACTCAACAGGTGGAACAATTACAAATACAGGAGCAATTAATGTAGGACCGTCAAATACAATGACAAAGAATTTGGAATTGGAATGGCAACAGGATATTATAATGATACAACTACGCCACCAAGTATTTCAAATGAAGGAACAATAGTAAACAAAGGAGTAATCAATGTAACAACTCCGAACAGTATAGGAATGTATGCAGTAGGATCAGGTTCAAAAGCGATAAATGAAACAACAGGAGTAATTAACTTAAGTGGACCAAATACAATAGGAATGTATATTGATCAAGGAGCGACAGGAATAAACTACGGAACAATAAAAACAGTTGCAACAGGTGCGAAGATGAAAGGTGTAGTATTAGCAAATGGAGGAATACTTAAGAACTACGGAAACATCGAGATAACAGGACCAGATACAATGGGAGTTTATTCAGATGGAACAGGTGTTGTAACTATGCCTTATGCTGAAGATACAGATTCAACAAGAGGAGTGACAGGACATAATAATTCAGATAAAGCAGTATATATAGCTTCAGCGACAGATGAAAAACCAGAAGGAAGCGTAATAATCAAAACTCCGCCAAAGGCAAATCCACAGTCAGTAATGGTAAGAAAACCAGATGGAACATTGGAATCAGTTGCAATAGAAAATGTTGATACGAATAAAGCGACACCAGATGCGACAGTTGTGGAAGTAAGAGCAGGAGACAGCACATTATTAAATAATCCATTTAAAACATTTGACTTAAATGCTTTCTCACAAAAAGGGCAGACTGGAGAAATCACAAGCCTAGCAATGTATATAGATACATCAGGAATTAACTTCACTCACCCAATTCAAGGGTTGCATTATTTGTCAGGATTGACAGATATAAACTTGATAGTGGGAGTAGAAGCTACTCAATATTCAAATGCCAAAGCGATTGAAATAGGGGACAACATATTAAAACCATATAACGCTGCGTTGACAGGAATAACAGGAACACTTAATGTAAATTCATCAAGCTTGACTTGGCTTGCGCAGCCAGTAAGAAACTTGGCAGGAAGCGGAATTGACAGAGTATACTTAGTAAAAGTTCCATATACAGATTTTGCAAGTGCAAAAGATCCAGATACGAAAAACTTCTTAGACGGATTGGAACAAAGATATGGAGTTGACGATTATGGTGACAGAGGAGCTAGGGAAAAACTATTGTTCAATAAATTAAACGACATAGGAAAAGGAGAAACTCATATATTTGCGCAAGCGGTAAATGAAATGAAAGGTTACCAGTATTCAAATACTCAACAAAGAATAAATGAAACAGGAAGCTTACTTGACAAAGAGTTTACTTATCTTCATGATCAATGGAGAAATCCTTCAAAAGACAACAATAAGATAAAAGCATTTGGAATGAGAAATGAATACAACACAGATACAGCAGGAGTGATAGATAATGTAAGCAACTCTTATGGTGTAGCTTATGTTCATGAAGATGAAGCAGTAACAATGGGTAACAGTCAAGGATGGTATGCAGGAGCTGTAAACAATTACTACAAATTTAAAGATTTAGGTGGATCAAGAGAAAATCAGACAATGATAAAAGCAGGAATCTTTAAGACAATGTCACCAGCAGGAGATCATAATGGAAACTTGAGATGGACGATAGCAGGAGATGTGTTTGCAGGTAAAAATGAAATGAAGCGTAGATTCTGGGTAGTTGATGATACATTTAGTGCAAAATCTGACTATTATTCATATGGTGCTGCATTAAAAACTGATATCGGATATGATATAAGAACATCAGAAAGAACTCATATTAGACCATATGGAGCATTAAAATTAGAATATGGAAGATTTACTGATATAAAAGAAAAAGATGGGGAAATCAGATTGAAAGTAGATGGAAACGACTATGTTTCAGTAAAACCAGAAGCAGGAGTGGAATTTAAGTATGTTCAGCCGTTAGCAGTTAGAACAAACTTATCAGTAGGACTTACAGCAGCATATACAAATGAACTAGGAAATAAACGAATTGAATAAAGCCAAAGTAAGATACACAACAGCTGACTGGTATAACTTGAAGAACGAAAAAGAAGATAGACGAGGAAGCGGTAAATTTGACCTTAATGTAGGAGTAGACAACACAAGATTTGGAGTAACTGCAAACTTAGGATACGATACAAAAGGGGAAAATATAAGAGGTGGACTTGGATTTAGATTGATTTACTAATACACTTTTTCGCTAAAAGTTTAGTTTAAAAAAATAACTCTTGTAGATTGAAAAATCTATATAGAGTTATTTTTTATTTTTTTTTAAGTTAATTTATTTTTTAAAAACGATGGAATAACTCGGCAATTTATGGTATACTTAAAGTGCGATTTTAGCAAAAAAATTAGGAGAAAAATTGAAAATGGAAACAGAAAAAATTAATAGAGTTGCCTTGATTATGGCAGGGGGAAGCGGTACGAGATTTTGGCCGCTGTCGACAAGCGAAAAGCCGAAGCAATTTTTGGACTTGGTGTCCGAAAAGACGATGATTAGAGAGACAGTTGACAGAATTTTAAAGTTGATACCGAGTGAAAATATATTTATTTCAACAAATATAAATTATTTAGAAATTGTAAAAAAAGAGTTACCACAAATACCTGTAAGAAATATTATTTTTGAGCCAATGGCACGGGATACTGCGGCTTGTATCGGTTATGCTGCGCAGATAATTGATAAAATTGTGGGAAATAGCATTATGGCAGTTCTGCCGTCTGATCATTTGATTAAAAATGCGGTCGCACACTCGTGACGCAAGGAATGAGTTAGACCGAGAAGTATAGTCAGCATATATAGAAATATGTATGTGGAGATAGCAACTTAAAAAAAGCTATCCAATACTACTCGAATTGCTGGGAACCCCTAAAGCTAGTATAACTACAACATAATACCTAAATAATATGGTACAAGTGTGAAAGTGGCGAAAGCAGAAAAAATATACTAGATGACATAAGGTTAAATCCTAAGCGTTAAGATAATGGGCAATCAGCAGCCAAGACCGAAAGGTAAGGTTCAACGACTATTCCTCCTGAGGGAAGTACACCAAAGCTGGTGGAAGTGGGTAGACCCAAACAGGTAGAGCTGTGGGATAAGATATAGTCTGTGCTTAATAGAAATATTAAGAAGTTCATAAGAGAACTGCATAGGTGGTAGCGTACTTATGTGAACGACAACCTCTAAAACGACTAAGTCAGTTTTTAGGTTCATATATTTAGAAAAATTTTACTTTTTCATTTACTTACAGTATAAAAAATAGTATACTTATGTATAAGTAAATGGAGGTGAAATCAAATGGAAAAAAAGCATACAAGTTCAGATTTTATCCAACTAAAACTCAAATAGAAAAGTTAAATTGTACTTTTGGTTGTGTTAGATATGTCTATAATCATTTTTTAGGTTTAAAACAAAAGCTGTATAATACAGAGAAAAAGTCTATGTCATATAGTGAGTGTAGTAAAGAATTAACAGTTTTAAAGAAAGATAAAGAATGGTTAAAAGATGTAGATAAATTTTCTTTACAAAATTCTTTAAAAGATTTAGATAAAGCCTATAAGAACTTTTTTTAGTGGAAAAGGGTTATCCAAAGTTTAAATCTAAGAAAGATAATAGAAAATCATACAGAACTAATTATACTAATAATAATATAGAGTTTTTTTAGATAAATGGATAAAAGTACCTAAGTTAGGAAAACTAAAAATAGGAGATAAGATGAAGCCGCAAGGAAGAATAATAAATGCAACAATAACACAAGCACCTAGCGGAAAATATTATGTATCTCTATGTTGTACAGATGTAGAAGTAAAAAAGTTAGAGAGCACAAATAAAAATGTTGGAATAGATTTAGGTATAAAGAACTTTGTGATTACCAGTGATGAAACCTTAATAGAGAATCCAAAATATTTACAGAAGTCTTTGAAAAAACTAGCTTTATGCCAAAGAAAACTGTCACGAAAAACAAAGGGCAATTCAAATAGAAATAAGGCTAGAATAAAAGTAGCGAAATGTTATGAAAAAGTAACGAATCAAAGAAAAGATTTTTTGCAGAAATTATCGACAGAACTGATAAGAAAATATGACATTATCTGTATGGAAGACTTGCAAGTAAAAAATATGGTGAGAAATCATAAATTAGCAAGAAATATTGTAGACGTATCATGGAGTGAATTTAGTAGAATACTGGGATATAAAGCGAAGTGGTATGGAAGAACAGTAGTAAGAGTGGATAAATTTTTTGCAAGTAGTCAAATGTGTAATTATTGTGGATATAAGAATGAAGAAGTAAAAGATTTAAGTGTAAGAGAATGGACTTGTCCAGTATGTGGAATTGTGCATAATAGAGATGTAAATGCAGCCAAAAACATACTAAAAGAAGGGCTAAGGATATTAAGAGAAAGTGCTTAAATATATAAATATATGAACCGTAGGAACTATGGGGATAGCTTGGTAAATTTAGTTGGCTAAAAAAAGCAACTACTACCCAAGAACCTCGCGACTTCAGTCGTGAGAGGTTCAGTGAAAAGGAGGATGAATTTTTAAAAAGCCTTGAATTTGCATTTGAGGCGGCAAAGGAAGACAGAATTATTACGCTTGGGATAAGACCTTCGTATCCTGAAACGGGATATGGGTATATTGAATATGTGAAAAAAAATAAAAGCTGTGAGAAAAAAGATGGACTTTGCATATACAAAGTTAAGAGATTTAGGGAAAAGCCAAATAAGGAACTTGCGGAAAAATATATTGAGCAAGGAAATTTTTTGTGGAACAGTGGAATGTTTGTCTGGAAGACGAAATTTATTTTAAGCGAGATAAAAAAACATATGGATTCACACAAAATTGTTTTGGAAAATATCGAAAAGTTGCTTGAAAAAGTTGACTTGCAAGAATTCTATGGAGAAAAGCTGAGCAGTTTTGTCAAAGATGAATTTGAAAATTTTGAGAAAATTTCAATTGATTTCGGCGTTATGGAACACACAAAATTGGTGAGCGTGATTCCTGTAAATATTGGCTGGAATGATGTCGGAAGTTTTAAGTCGCTGGGAGATATTTTTCCAAAGGACGAGAGCGGAAATGTTGTAAAATCTGAGAAATTTGAAGAGATTGAGTCTGAAGGGAATATTGTCATTAATAAAGAAAATGATAAGATAATTGCGACAATTGGTCTGGAAGATATTGTCATTGTAAATACAAAAGATGCACTTTTAGTTTGCCATAAAGATAAAAGTCAAGAAATTAAAAAGATATTGGCTAAAATTGAAAAAAATAAAAAGTTAAGGAAGTTTAAGAGATGGAAAAATAATAATAAAAAAATAAAATTGATGTTATTAATGTTATTGATGAAGGAAAAAAAGTTTTTGAAATTGAAATAGACGAATTAAAAAAAGTTAGAAATAAAGTTGACGAAAATTTTGAAAAACTTGTGAATATGATTTTTAATTTGGGGAAAAATAAAGTTGTAATTACAGGGATTGGAAAATCTGGAATAATTGGAGAAAAAATAGCTGCAACTTTGGCTTCAACTGGAACAAGTGCTATTTTTGTAAATTCAGCGGAAGCACTTCACGGCGATTTGGGAATGATAAGCTGCGGCGATATTGTCATAGCAATTTCAAATAGTGGAAATTCAGATGAAGTTTTGAGCATTTTGGAGCCGATAAAAAAAATTGGAGCAAAAATTGTCAGCCTTACTGGAAATAAAAGTTCAGCACTTGCAAAACATTCTGAAGTTGTAGTAAATATCGGAGTTGACAAGGAAGCGTGTCCGATTGGTCAAGCGCCGACAAGTTCGACAACTGCAACACTTGTCATGGGAGATGCAATAGCAGCAAGTCTTATGAAACTTAGAAATTTCACAAAAAATGATTTTGCAAAATATCATCCAGGTGGAAGTCTTGGAAAAAGACTTTTGTTACATGTGTCAGATTTAATGCACATTGGCGATGAATTACCTGTAATCGGTGAAAATGAACCGATAGAAACTGTTATTATGACTTTGACTAAGAAAAAGATGGGAGCTGTCTGTATTTCGGAAAATGGGGAAATTAATGGCAAATTAGAAGGGATTATAACCGAAGGGGACATACGACGGGCATTGCAGCACAAAGAAAAATTTTTTGGCTACAAGGCAAAGGATATTATGACAAAATCACCGATTTTTATCAATAAAGAAGCGATGGCGCTAGAAGCGCTAAAACTCATGGAAAATAGAAAAAATGAAATTGGAGTGCTTCCAGTTACAGAAGATGGAAAAGTTATTGGAATTATTAGAGTACACGATTTGGTTGGATTAAAATAGGAAAGAAAAAATAGGAAAAATAAAAAAATAGAAAAGATAGAGAAAAATAGAAAAGATAGAGAAAGAGAAAGGAAATTGATGGATAATAAAAGTTTATTAAAGGGAACGCTTGTCTACACGCTCTCAAATGTTGTCACAAAAATGGGCTCACTCGTATTTTTGCCGATAATCACAAGACTTTTAACCGTTGAAGAATATGGAATTGTCGGAATGTTAGAGCCAATTGCCACGCTTTTTGCGGTATTTTTGGGACTTGGAATTTATAATGCGCAAATGAAAAAATATGTGGATTTAAAAGATGATCCAAAAGAATTTGGAAGTTTTTTGTTTTCTTCGTTTTTTGTCATAATAGTTTTTTAACTTATTAGTTTTTATTTTTTTAATAACTCCATTTTTCAAAAAAATTATTTTCATATATAATTGATTTAAACAAAATTGATTACAATTCGCTGATTATTTTTAACGATTGTAATAGGGTTTGTAAACGCTTTAAATACACTTGCAATGACGCTTTTTAGAATGAAAAAGATGTATAGAAAAAGTGGCATTTGGAAGTTTAATCAAACTTTTTTTCAAATTATTTCTTAGCGATATATTTTTATAAAAATATATGAAATTAGGGGCGCTTGGAAATCAAATTGCAAAATTTTTTTCAGCTGTAGTTTTACTTTTTAGTCTATTTTTTTAAAGATTATTTTTGGAAAAATTTAATTTTAAATTCAAGAAAAAATATATGGATTATTCGATAAGAAATGGACTTCCATTAATTTTTATTGAATTGACAGACCAAATCGTAAATTTCAGTGACAGAATTGTTTTAGGAAAATTTATTCCAATTGCAATTGTCGGAGCTTACAGTCTTGCATTTACTGGTGGAAGGGCGCTTTCAGTAATAACAGGATCGTTTATAAACAGCTGGACTCCTGAGTTTTATGAAGCAATGAAAACTGATAGAAATAATCCCAAAATTACAAAAAGTCTTGAGACATTTTTGGGAATAATTTCGTTTGCATGTGTAATTGCGCAGCTTTTTGCACCAGAAGCGATAAAACTTATTTTTCCAAAAAGTTATGCCGCTGCAATTGACTTTATTCCGTATGTTCTTGCGGGAATTGTGATACAGGCGCTTGTTTGTCTGGATTATTTTTTCCATTTTCATGAAGACAGCATGTATATTTTCTATTTTTCAGTTTTTGCGATGGCTTTTAATTTAATTGGAAATTTAATTTTGATTCCAAATTTTAAAAGTTATGGGGTATTTATTGCATTGTGGACAACAATTTTGGCATTTTTATTGAGAGCAGTTGCCGAAATGGTCGTCATAAAAAGAAAAATATCATATTTCTTTTAATTACAGAAAAAAATGTTTTTTTATTTGATAATTTTATTAAATCCAGCGATTTTTTTATCTGTCAAATCACGAAGTCTCGTGGATGAAATTTGCGTTAAAAAAATAGTTTATTTGGGAATTATTGCAAAAAAATACTTATTAATAAAGAAATTGCTGAAAAAAATAAAAAAAATATTTTTTTAAAAAAAGTTTTTTTGAAAAAGATGAAATAAATAGGAGAAAATTATGAAATTTACAATTTTTTTACACCGACTTACAAACCGAAAAAGAATTACTAAAAAAATTATATGTTTTCATTGCAAAATCAGACTTTCAAAGATTTTTGAATGGCTGATTGTCGACGATGGCTCAAATGATGGAACAAATGAACTTGTAAAAAGATTTTTTTAAAAAGAAAAAAAAACTCGATATAAAAATATTTTTTTAAAGAAAATGGCGGAAAAACAGAGGGCGTATAATTTTGCGCTGGAAAAAGCACAAGGAGAATTGTTTATCTGTCTTGATTCTGACGACAAATACCAAAATTATGGGCTTGAAATTATTTTAAAATATTTAAAAAAATATGAAAACAACAAAAATTTAGCTGGAATGGGCTATCTTTCAACTTATCCAGACGGAAAAAAATTATAGGAAGCGCTTTTTCCAAAAAGATGAATTAATTGCGACACAGTTTGAAGTTTATAACAAATACGGCGTAACAGGAGATAAAGGGCTTGTATTTTTTTACAAAAAAATTATAAAAAAATTTCCGTTTCCTGTATTTGACGGCGAAAAAAATTTGTAACTGAAGCTGTAGTTTACAATAGAATTTGCAGAAATTATAAAAATGCTTTATGTCAATGAAAAAAATTGAAATTAAAGATTATCAAAAAGATGGATTAACGGCAAAAATATAATAATTTGCTGCTAAAAAAATCCAAAAGGGACAAGCGCTTTATCATAACGAAATAAATTTTTGAAAAAAATTATCTTTTAAGCAAAGGCTTTTTAAATAACGCAGTTTATTATAAATTTTTGCAGATTTTTCAAATTATAGCTACTTAAAAATCTTTTTAAAGAGTGCAACAGCAAGTTATTTTTTTGTTTTTGGGAAGTTTTTTTAGGATTTATTATGTGGCTGAAAGATAAAAAAAAATTTTTTTAGAAAAGAAAAAAATTATTAAAATTTATAATAACAGCAAAGGTTCAAGTCATCTTGTCAAATATTAAATTTTATAAATTTTTTTATAAAATAATAAAAAAATAAAAATAATAATAAAAAAATAATAAAAAAAGGAGAAAAAAATAAAAAAATGAAAAGAGATAAACTGTTATTTTTTTAATATTTCATATATTTGTAATAGCTTTTTGTGTTATTTTTTTAAAAGTGGCAGTACATTTTGAAAAACATAAAGTCAGATATGAAATTTTTTTAGAAGTTTTGCTTATGTTTGTCTATATTTATGTATTTTTTTAACAGCAAAAAGTTTATTTAGATTGGCTAAATTCCTATATGATTTTTTTGTACACCACATTTTTATTCAATTTTACAAGAATTTTTTTAGATGTTGTAAATTACCGTGAATTCGGCTGGGCAACAAAAATTTGCCAATTTTTACTTTTTATTACGATGTCCGAATAGAAATTATAACAATATTTTTTTGTTAGTTTTGCTATTTACACATCTAGGATTTTTTTATTGGAATTATGAATGAAGAAATCTATGAATTAAAAAAAGCAGCGTAACACTTCAAAAAAATCCCATTTTTGAAAATTTAGGAATGTTCTTATTCATAATTTCATTACCCGCTCTAGCTTACAAGATGCTGCTTCAGTTAAAAGTAATTTTAAGTGCTGGATACGAAGCATATTACACAGGAATCTTAAAAAGTGTTGAATATCCCGTTTTTACAAAAGGAAGCGGAACAATAATGACAATCGGATTTAATATTTTTAATTTCTATTCCTAAAAAAAAGAAATTTTTATTCGTTTCAGCACTTTATTTAATGGTAAAATTATTGGATTCATTCAAAGGAGCAAGAGCGATTTTCTTAACTCAATTATTATTCGTTATGTGGTATTACGCAAAAGTTTATGGAATAAAGATAAAACCAAAGACAATGGTAAAATTAACGGCTTTTACAGTAATTTTTTCCCAATTTCTGGTCTCATTCAGAAGTAAAAAAATATTCAGTTTCGACTTAATAAATTCAATCTGCAACTTTTTATTTTCACAAGGAGTAAGTTACTTAGTTTTAGGATACACAGTCAATTTCAAAGGTAAAATCGTGGGTGCAGGTCCATATCCTTACATTTTACAAGGACTTTTTGGATTCAAGCCACAGTCAATGGACACGCTTTACATGACAAATTCATTAGCCGACAGATTGACATACGAGCTAGATCCAACAGCGTATTTAAAAGGAGAAGGAATAGGTTCAAACTATATCGCTGAAATGTACGATTTAGGATATATTTGGCTAATTATAATCTCAATTTTATTGGGAATCGCAATCATAAAATATGAAAAATATGTTGTAAAAAACAGATTTTTATTGCTTACAAGCTATTATTTCATCCCAAATTTATTTTATATTCCAAGAGGTTCATTCTTTGGAGATGGATTAATCAAAAATATGGCACTATTAGTAGCAGTTTATGCAATTGTTACAAGTATTGACTACATGTATAAGCAAATTGAGAAAAAAAAGGGAATTGGAGAGAATTAAAAGTTTAAAAAAATAAAAAAATTATAAAATTTTTTTGATAAAAAAATATTTAAAAAAATTTAATATAATTTTGTTTAAAAAAATAAAAAAATAGGAGAAAAAAATGTCAGAAAAATTATAGATAAAAAAATTATAGATAAAAAAAATATATTATGTCTGGATAGGAAATGCAAAAAGCCAGAGATTTTTTTACAAATGCTTGGAATCCTGGAAAAAGAATTTACCAGATTTTTGAGATAATTGAGATTAACGAGAAAAATTTTTGATATGGAAAAACATCTAAAAAAAGAACAGATTTTTTTCGTGAGTGTTATGAGAAAAAAATTGTGGGCGTATGTTTCAGATTACATGAGAGTTCATTTTATGTATCAAAATTCAGGAATCTATGTGGATACAGATATGGAAATAATAAAAAGATTTGACACCAATTTTTGGAAGGAAAAAAATTTCTTTTTTTCAAAAATCAAAAAGATAAAAATTTCAAAAAAATGGAATTTTTTTATTGGTTACGAAGACAAAAAAACACATAAGTGTCGGTATTTTTTGGAACAACAAAACATAATGAAATTTTTAAAAAGAAATAATGGAGTTTTACGAAGCTGACATTTGGGAAAAAAACCTATTTGGACGATTCCAAAGATTTTTACTTATGTTTTTGAGAAAAAATATAATTTGAGCGAAAAAAGAGAAAATATTTTAAAAGATGGAGAAATTGTAATTTTTCCAAAAGAATACTTTTATCCATACGGTTATCACGAAAAAAATACACAAAAGATTGCATAAAAACCTGAAACTTATGGAATTCATTGGTGGAACGACAGCTGGAGCAGCTTATCCGCAAGTCTTTTTTTGGAAACAAAACATTTGAAAGGAATAAAAAAAGATTGTGAAGTTATCTAGGATTGTGGCTAGATATTGGATTAAAAAAAGAAATAATAGTAATTTAAAAAAATATTATTATCTTGTATTCTATTAAATCTTATTATATCTTAGGATTATAAAAAAATTATTAATAACTTTAAAAAAATTTTTTTGACTAGTAAAAATAATTTTTTGAGTGCCATGTGTGGCACTTAATTTTTTTATCATAAAAATTAGAAATATAAATAAAAATATAAAGTTATAATTAAAAAAATTATAAAAATAATTTTTTTATTTAGAAAAGGAAGGAAATATTGGTAAAAAAAGAACACTAGTAATTTTATTAGCATTTTTAAGTCTTAATGTATTTTCTGATGTTGTAGTAATCACTGATGATAAAAAAAAGTAGGAGATTATTTTTAAGCAAAAAGTTAATAATGCTAAAGTGATAAATATTCAAAGTGAAAAAGATATAAAAAAATGTAAAAGATGAAACAAATCAAGATGCAATAAAAAGAAGTAATAGAGTTGTCTAAAAAAAGAATTTAACGAAATAAGTAATGTAAAAAAATAAATGAAAAAAATCAAAAAAAATACTTTTTTTGGAAAGTATAAAATATTTTTTTATAGTGATGAAGAAAAAAATGAAAGATTTACTTTTTGAAGTCTGTAAAAGAAGATAAAAAAATAATTATTTGGCATATTTTTTTATTTAGGTTATTATGAGCAATATTTGAACGATAATCCAAAACAAGCGATTGAATATTACAAACAAGCAATAAAGATTAATTCTGAATATCCGATGGCGTATAATAATTTGTCAGATTCCTATGAGGAAATAGGAAATAAAAATGAAACTGAAAAAAATTCGAAGACAGCTGACTTCATTATTTCCAGATTTTCCTGAAACATATTATCAGGCAGGAATGAAATATAGAAAAGAAAAAAAAATTTTTTTAAAGTCAACAGAAAGTTTTGAAATAGCTATAAAAAAATATAAAAAAATTTATCTAATACTAAATTTTATACATATTTAGGTTCAGATTTAAAAAAAGAATACATAATGGATGCAGAATTATATATTATAACTAATTATTTAAATACTAAAAAAATTTCTTAAAAAGCACTAGATTATTTTTTTCAACTGTTTATCCAAACATGAAACAAAAATAAATATGAAAAAAACTTTCATATATAATAGAGGCTTTGGAAAAATTATAATGAAAATGTGATAAAATCTAAAAAAATATTAATGAATACAAACAAAATTTAGAAAAAAATAAAAAAATTTGATTTACAATAAATTTATTTTTTTCAAAAAAATCAAGTCTATTTTTATAAAAAAAATAAAAATATAGAAATAAAAAAAGAAAAGGAAGTAAATAAATGTACATAGATCCAATAATAAAAGGAATAGAAATATCAGATATAAGAAAAATTCACGAAAGATTGTCGGCTTATAAAAATGTTATAAATATGACAATTGGAGAGCCAGATACAGATGCACCGCAAAAGGTGAAAGAAGCAGTTGCGTATCATGCGTTAAATAGTCCTATAAAATATTCGCCAGTAGGTGGGATTCCAGAATTAAGAGAAAAAATTGCAAAATTCTATAATGAAACTTTTGGTGGAAATTATAAAAAAGATAATGTTTTAGTTACGGTTGGTTCGACTGAAGGACTTTCTTCTACGCTTAAAACGATTTTGGCAAAAGGGGATGAAGTTCTTATTCCAACACCAGCATATGTTGGATATGAGCCATTAATTACAGTTTCACAAGCGAAAACAATTTTTATGGATTTAGAAGAAAATAATTTTGTTTTGACTGAGAAAATCTTGGAAAAATATGTTACAGAAAAAACGAAATTAATAATTTTGACTTATCCGAATAATCCTTCAGGAATAACGCTTCCAGAAGAAGAAATGATAAAAATTGTTGAATTTTTGAAGGATAAAGAAATTTATCTTTTAAGTGATGAAATTTATGCTCAAATTGCATTTGAAAAATTCACTTCGTTTGCAAAATATAGCGATATTTTGAAGGAGCAATTGATAGTTGTTAATGGTTTTTCAAAATCACATTCAATGACTGGATACAGATTAGGTTATACGATTGCTAGTGAGAATTTACAGTCACAAGTGAAAAAAATTAGCCAATATACAGTTACAAGTGCTTCGACATTGTCACAATATGGAGCAATTGCAGCATTGGATTACTGTTCAGACACGACTGAATTGTCAGAAATGTATAAAAAAAGAGTTTACTATTTTGTGGAAGAATTGGAAAAATTAGGATTTAAGTGCTTGAAGCCTAAAGGAGCATTTTATGTGTTTGCGACATATAAAACAATTGATAAGTTTAAAGATGTAGATTCTTTTGATTTTGTTTTGGATTTATTGGAAAAAACAGAATTGGCGATAGTTCCTGGGGTTACATTCCAAGTGGAAGGATATTTGAGATTTTCGATTGTGCATAACTTGCCTGTATTGGAAGAAGCGATTGCGAGATTGAAAAAATATATTGAATCTAAATAAAAATAGAAATTAATTTTTTAAATTTTGGAAAATTTGTTTGGTAATCTTGTATAAATGATGGGATTACCAAATTTATTTTTTTAATTAAAGTGAAAAAAATTTTTATGGAAAAATGGAGATGGAATGGAAAATAAAGAGAAAAAAATTTTAAGAAAAGGTGATAAAATACAGCTGAAAATAGCAGGACTTAATACGAAAGGTCGTGCGCACGGTTTTTATGGAGATGACGAAAATCGTATTTTTCCAAATATAAATGCGGCTGAAGGACAAATTGTTGAAGGAATTTTTGTGAAGAGAAGAAGAAAGTATGAATTGATTCGATGTGAAATTATTGATTTTGCAGGAAGAAAAAATGCGATTTATGACGAAATTGCTAGACAAAATGGTGGTTGTAATTATCAGTATTATTCATACGATGAGCAACTTGCGATAAAAAATTTTAACATTGAAAAAGAAGTGAAGAAAATTGCAAAATATGATTTTACTTTTGAAGAGCCGGTTAGAAGTGTCGAAGTAGAAAAATATCGAAATAAAATGGAATTTAGCTACGGAAATGCTGTGAAAGATGGGCCTATGATTTTGGGACTTCATAAACAAAACAGTTTTCATGATATTGTTGAAGTAGATGGATTGAAATTGATGGATGATAACTTTAATAAAATTTATGTTTTTTGTAATGAATTTTCAAAAGCGACAGGGCTGGATTTTTATCATAGATTGGATCATATTGGCTTTTTTAGGAATTTGGTTATTAGAAAAGCGGATTTTACGAAACAAATTTTAGTAAATATGGTTACGACAACTCAAATTGAAGATGAGAAAAAATTGGAATTTCAAAAAGGTTTAGTTGAAGGATTGTTGGCTTTGGAGCTTGAAAAAGGGTTTAAAAATAACAGGAATTTTACATACATTTAATGATAATTTTTCTGATTCGGTTGTTTCTGAAAGTGAGGAAATTCTTTTTGGAAAAAGAGATTTGGAAGAAGAAATTTTAGGATTAAAATTTAAAATTAGTCCGTACAGTTTTTTTCAAACAAATTCAAAAACAGTGGCAAAATTATACGGAAAAGTATTGGATTATTTAGATGAAATTGAAGGGGAAAACATTCATAATTCGGTTGTTTTCGATTTATTCAGTGGAACAGGTACGATTGGGCAAATTGTTTCCAAAAAGGCAAAACAAGTTTATGGAATTGAGCTTGTGGAAGAAGCTGTTGAAAAAGCTAATGAAAATGCAAAATTGAATGGTATCGAAAATGCACATTTTATCGCAGGAGATGTTTTTGAAAAATTAGATGAGTTTGATAAAAATGGAATCAAGCCAGATATTATAATTTTGGATCCACCTCGTGCAGGTGTTGGTGAAAAGACGCTTAATAAATTACTGAAATATAATGTAAAGGATATAATTTATGTATCTTGTAATCCAAAAACATTTAATATAGATTTGAAGGTTTTACAGGAAAATGGGTATGAATTAGTGAAAATGGTTACGGTTGATATGTTTCCAGTTACGCCACATATGGAGGTTGTGTCGAGATTAAGAAAAGATTTGAAAAAAAGGATTGAAAAAAATAAAAAAATAAAAAAACGAAAAATAAAATAAAAAAATAAATATTAAAGAGAAAAATTTTTGATTAATCTTCTCTTTTTAATTTATTTTTTTATGAAAATGCTTAAAAAAAGTTATAAACACTTATTCATTAATTAAATTATCTAAAATTCACTTCAAAAAAATATATAATATATATATATTAAAAAAATCTTTATTTAAGACAATCGGCAAACTTCTTAATTTAATTTTTAAAAATAATCTTATTGAAAAAAATTTTTAAAAAAAATAAGATACACTACATATATGAATTTTTTTAAAAAGAAAACACAATATATTGTGTTTTTTTAGTTTGAAATTAAATATTAAACTTAAAAATAAGAAAAAGGAGAATGAAATATGAAAAAAATAATTAAATTTGAAAAAAATGACTGCAATCCGTGTGCGATGGTATCGGAGTTTTTTTAGATAGAAAAGGTGTAGAATACGAAAGAATAAATGCTTTTGACAATCCTGAAATGGCTATGAAGTTTAAAGTGAGAACAGTTCCAACTGTGATTTTGATGGAAAATGATGCTGAAGTAAAAAGAGTAATGGGATTTAAAATGGAAGAATTAAATGAAATGACTTTAGAATTATAGAGTAACTGAGCAGGTTTATTTTTAAAAAAATTGGGAAATTTTTTTAGAAAAAATTTTTTTGAAAGAAAAAAATTAACATAAACCTGAAACCAAATACAAGGAGAATTCTATGATTATATATTATGACTCAAAAACTGGAAATGTTCAAAGATTTATGGAAAAAAATAAAAGACGAAAGACCAGATTGGGAAATTATTAAAATTAATCCTGATTTGGAAGCTAAGGAAGATGGACATTTTGTCACATTTACAACAAAAAAATAGGTGAAGTTCCAGAAACTACAGCTGAATTTTTTTGAAAAAAATAGTAAATATATAAAGTCAATTAGTTCCAGCGGAAATATGAACTGGGGAGTATATTTTGCGGTTGCTGCGGACAAAATAAAAGAAGAATATAAAATTCCAGTTTGCATGAAATTTGAATTATCTGGAACAAATAGAGAAGTGAAACATTTTATTGATTATGTTGAAAAAAATCTAATAAATAAAAAAATAATTTTTATTTGAAAAATTTTTTTATAAAAAAAACTTAAAAAAACTATAAATTTTACAAAATAAAAAAAGAAAGCGAGAAAAAAATAAATAATGGTAGATAACAGAGCAAAAAAATGGATTTATCTAAATAATGAAATAATGATAAAAAAAGGTGAAGATTTTTCAGCTAGAAAAAAAGATAAAGAAGCAGTTTATTCATATTTTTGTAGACTATGTCAACAAGAATACAGTTTTTTTTCACAACTTGGAAGAAAAAATGAGATATTTGATAAAAAACGATTATTACATTGATTTTTACAAAATGTATTCACATGACGAAATTAAAGATGTTTTTAAACTTGTTTATGACAAAAAATTCAGATTTGCGTCATTTATGAGTGCATCAAAATTTTATCAAAGCTATGCGTTAAAAGACGACGCTGAGCACAAATTTTTGGAGAGATATGAAGACAGAATTGCAATCGTTTCGTTATTCTTAGCACAAGGAGATGTGGAAAAAGCAAAAGAATATGCACTTATGTTAATAAATCAAGAATATCAACCAGCAACGCCGACATTTTTAAACTCTGGGAAAAAAAGAGCTGGAGAACTTGTTTCTTGCTTTTTAGATGAAATGGGAGATAATTTGAGCGGAATTGGATACATTTTTGACTCTTCAATGAAACTTTCTTCACTTGGAGGAGGAGTTTCAATTAACTTGTCGAAAATAAGAGCAAGAGGAGAAGCGATAAAAGGTGTTGAAGGAAGAGCATCTGGAGTTTTGCCAATTATGAAGATTTTAGAGGATATTTTTTCTTATGCAAATCAATTGGGACAAAGAGCAGGAGCAGGAGCTGTTTATTTAAATGTTTTCCATTCGGATATTAACGAATTTTTGGACTGTAAAAAGATAAATGTTGATGAAAAAGTGAGAATAAAATCACTTTCAACAGGAGTAATAATTCCAGATAAATTTTTGGAACTTGCCAAAGAAGGTGAAGTTTGCTACACATTTAATCCGCATACAGTATTTTTAGAATACGGAAAATATCTGGACGAAATGGATATGAACGAAATGTATGAAAAACTAGTTGATAATCCAAATGTCAAAAAGAAAAAAGTTGATGCAAGAGAAATTTTAGTAAAAATTTCACAATCTCAAAAAGAGAGTGGTTATCCGTATATTTTCTTTAAAGATAATGCGAATAAGGAACATGCTTTGAAAGAGATTGGATCAGTTAAATTCTCAAATTTGTGTGTTGCTCCGTATACAAAAATTTTAACAAAAGAATACGGTTATACAGAAATTGGACAGCATGAAAATGAAAAAGTTCATGTTTGGAATGGAGAAGAATGGAGTAAAACTACAGTTATTAAAACAGGAACTGATCAAAAGTTATTAAAAGTTAGTACAAACAATTTTCAAACTGTAGATGTAACACCATATCACAAATTTTATATTAAAGATGAAAATGAAAAAAAGTTGTTGAAAAAAAGAGCACATGAACTTAAAGTTGGAGATAGACTTATAAAAATTTGATTTGCCAAAGTATGAAAATAAAAAAATCGTGAAATACTTGAAAAATGCTTATGCAAATGGATTTTATTCAGGTGATGGTTGCGAATATGATGTGAAAGATAGAAAAAAATCTTACAAATAAAAATGATTTATTTATATGGAGAAAAAAAGAACTTTTAGATAAATTTGATAACTTAGAATATAGTAAATCAGAAGATGAAGATAGAATAATTTTAAATTATTGTAAGGGACTGAAAGATAAATTTTTTGTACCTTTTAATTATGAAATTTCAAGTATTGTTAAATGGTTAAGCGGATTGGCAGATGCAGATGGCACTGTTTCAAAAAATAATGGAAATAATTCATTACAAATAGCTTCAACAAATTTAGAATTTCTTTCTAACATTAGATTGTTACTTCAAGAAATTGGTATTCATTCAAAAATAAATAAAATGCGAGATGCTGAAACTAGAGAATTGCCATTAAATAACGGAACAGACGAATGTGGAAAATTTGAATGTAAGGCATTATACAGACTACTTATAACACATAAAAATTTACAAAAACTTGTAGAATTAGGATTTGAAACATTTAGATTAAAATTTGATTTAGAACATATTCCAAATAGAGATGCTTATGCTTTTGAAAAAATAACTGCTGTAGAAGAAATTGATGGAGTTTACGATACATACTGCTTTACTGAAGAAAAGAGACATATGGGAATGTTCAACGGAATGCTTTTAGGGAACTGTACTGAAATTATGCAATTATCAGAAGTTTCAGACATTAATGCTTATTACGAAGAAGATACAATAAGAAGAGGAATATCATGTAATCTAGGTTCACTAAATATCGCAACAGTTATGGAAAACAAAAGAATTAAAGAAGTAACAAAAGCTGCGATTGATTCACTTACAATGGTTTCAGATTTAACAAACATTGATGTTGTTCCGACAATTAAAAAAGCAAATGAGGAATTACATTCTGTTGGTCTTGGAGCAATGAATTTACATGGATTTTTAGCTAAAAACTTCATTATGTATGAAAGCCGTGAAGCACTTGATTTTTGTAACATTTTCTTTATGATGGTAAATTTTTATTCGCTTGAAAGATCAATGGAAATTGCAAAAGAGAGAGACGAAAAATTTAAAGATTTTGAAAAATCAGAATATGCGAATGGAAAATATTTTGACAAATATTTGGAAAAAAATTATGAGCCAAAAACTGACAAAGTAAAAGAATTATTTGAAGGAATGTATATTCCAACGACAGAAGATTGGAAAGAATTAAAAGATCAAGTTATGAAATACGGAATTTATAACGCTTATAGACTGGCAATTGCGCCAAATCAGTCAACATCGTATATTATGAATTCGACAGCTTCAGTTATGCCAATAGTTGACACGATAGAAGTGAGAGAATACGGGGATAGTAAAACTTTTTACCCAATGCCATACTTGACAAACGACAATTTCTTCTTTTATAAATCAGCTTACGACATGGATCAAAAAATGTGTTAAAATTAATGTCAGTAATCCAAAGACATGTGGATCAAGGAATTTCAATAATTCTTCACACAAAGAGCTCTGATACTACAAGAGATATTTCAAAACTTTATATTTATGCGCATAAATTAGGATTGAAATCGCTTTATTACACTAGAACTAGAAAGGCTACGATTGAGGAGTGTATAAGTTGTTCAGTGTAAAAATAAAATAAGGGGAAAAGTGATGAATAAAATATCTAAAATTGAAATTTTCAAAAACTTTTTAGAAAAAGAAAGACCTTTAAACAAAGGAATTTTAACAAAATTAGAAAGTAATCTTAAAACAAATTTTATTTATAATTCAAATGCGATTGAAGGTAGCACTCTTACTTTGAAAGAAACGGATATTATTCTTCAATATGGGGTTACTGTGAAAGGGAAAAGTTTAAAGGAGCATGAGGAAGTAAAAGGACAGGAATATGCTCTTAATTTTCTGAAGGAAGTTATAAAAACAAATGAATCTTTATCGCTGAGGTTGATAAGAGAGTTTCATGCTCTTGTGTTGAATGATGATATTGAGAATAGAGGGAAGTTTAAGAAAAGTAATAATGAAATTTTGGGTGCTGGTTTTGAAACCACACCTTACTATCTTGTTGAAGAGAAGTTGACGGAGTTGATTGAAAAATTCAATAGTAGTGAAAATAATGATTTGATAATGAAAGTTGCTTGTTTTCATGCTGATTTTGAAAAGATTCATCCATTTATTGATGGTAATGGACGGACTGGGAGATTACTTCTGAATTTGGAACTTATGAAAAATGGTTATCCGATTACAGTTATACGAAATGAAGATAGAGATGAATATTATACTGCTTTGGAAACAGCACAAGTTGAATCAAATTATGAGCTGCTTGCTGATTTTATAGAAAAGAGTGCTGAAAATACTTTTTGGATGTATTACAAATATTTTGACGAAGATACAAAAATGAAGTTTGAAGAATATTTAAAAAAGAATGGAATTAATCCGAAAGAAGTTTATAGAAAGAGGTTTGAGGACTATCCAGAAACAGAGAGAGATTTTCCAAAAAGATTGGGATAAATAGACATTATGATAAACTAATTGATTGACAAAAAAATATACTTTGTATGTATAATAAATATAAAAGGAAGTGATATTTTATGGCAACAGTTAATACAAGTATAAAGATAGATGAAGAAACTAAAAAAAGAAGCACAGAAATTATTTAAAGATTTAGGATTAAATTTGAGTACAGCAATTAATATATTTTTTAAAACAGGCTATAAGAGAAAAAGGAATTCCCTTTTACATAAGTTCTCTACCTGAAAACTCAGAATTAGTTCAAGCATTTGAAGAAGCTAAACAAATTAAGAAAAAAATCCTTCAAATTATAAATCGTACAGTAGTCCAGAAGAAATGTTTAAAGATGTCTTGGGAGAAGATTATGAAGGATAAAAAATATAAATATTTATAAAAAAATGAACGGAGAAAAAAATGGAAAAGAAAATATACAAAGCAGTAAACTGGAATACCCCAGAAAATGATTATGTGGAAACTTTTTGGGAACAAAATATTAGACAATTTTGGATTGATACGGAATATATTCCGTCAAGGGATATTGACAGCTGGAATGCGCTTAAGCCTGAAATGAAACTGGCTTATTTACATGCGCTTGGAGGACTTACAATGCTTGATACATTGCAAAGTCATACTGGAATGCCTAAAATTATTGATCATATTGATTCACTGCAAAATCGGTCAGTGCTTTCTTATATGTGCATGATGGAGTCAATTCACGCAAAATCTTACTCGACAATATTTACAACAGTGGCATCAACTCGTGAAATAAATGAAACATTTAACTGGGTTCAAGAAAATCCGCATTTGCAGTATAAAGCCAATAAAATTGACAATTATTATCAAAAGATGAATAATCCAGAAGCTTCAAGAAGAGATATTGCGATGTCTTTGGCGGCTTCGGTTTATTTGGAAACTTATTTGTTTTACAGCGGATTCTTTTTACCGCTTTGGCTTGCTGGACAAGGAGAAATGGTCGCAAGTTGTGATATAATTAAGAAAATTATTGCGGACGAGTCAATTCATGGAGTATTTGTCGGACTGCTTTTCCAAGAATTATATAATTCATTTGATGAAGAAACTAAAAAGGGAATGAGAGATGAATTAAAGACATTGCTTTACGACTTGTATGAAAATGAATGCAGATATACCGACGAAGTATATGGAGATATTGGACTTACAGGCGATGTTAAGGAATATATCAGATATAACGCCAACAAAGCGCTTATGAATTTGGGATTTGAAGAAGAGTTTGAAGTAAAAAATGTTAATCCGATTGTGTTAAATGGACTTAATGTGGAAACTACTCAACATGACTTTTTCTCTAAAAAATCTACAAATTATGAAAAAGCGCTGGAAGTTGTGCATTTGCATGATGACGACTTTGGATTTGATGATGACGACGAAGATGATTTTGATATATAGTTCTAAAAATTTTAAAAATAAAAATACATTAAAATTATTGTTTAAAAATTTTTAATTTTTTGAGTTATGTGGTATAATAATACTGAAAATTAAAAATAATTTGAGTTTGGGAGTGGATGGGTATGAAAAAAAATTAGAAAAAAATTGGGATTATGTTTTTTTAGTTTTTGGCAATTTCTATAAGTGTGATAGCTTGTGGAAATCAAAGTAAAAAAATAAAAAAAGTAAATGATTTTTTTCTTCTAAAACAGAGAAAGAAAGTGAAGAAATATTAAAAAGCTTCTTATGGCGACGGAGAAAATCGTGATTTTTACAACTGATGGAAAACTTCACGAAGATAAATTTCTTAATAAAAAAAATTTGGATATACTGATACTTCTGATGAATTCGAAATAAAAAAAGATGAAAAAGGTTATTATGTCATAAGTTACTATTATGACGAAGATAATGAAGATGCTCAAGCAGAAAAGGAAGTAAGAAGATTAAAAAGTTTATAAAAAAATTTTTGCGCTTGTAAAAGAAGATGGCGATAATAGTATGGTCTATGCTTATGACACAAAAATTACAAAAAAACTTGTATTTTTTTAAATTCAAATGGTAAAAATTTTTTTCTGGAAGCAACTGAAATGGAATAAAAAAATTTTTAGAATAAAAAAATTAGAGTGTTTAGAATTTTTTTATGTAAATTTGTATACAAAAAAACTGTCAAGTGTAGTGATTTTTTTAAAAATATTTGCATATAAAAAAATTTTTTTACACACTCAAAAAAATTTGAGATAAAAAAATTAGGAGAATATATTTTTCTCCCTTTTTTTATATTATAAAAATTCTTTTTCAAATTCATCTTCGCTTAGTACTCTAATTCCTAAATTTTTGAGCTTTTTTTCTAACTTACTTCCAGCTTTTTTTCTCCAGCAATTAAAAAAATCCAAATTTTTTTGAAACGGCAGATAAATAATTTCCACCTTTTTTTCTAAAATTATATCTTTTATTTCGTTTCGCTTATATTTTTTTGCAATTTTTCCAGTTGCAAGGAAATTTTTTTCCTTTTATTGGATTGTCTTTAACTTCTTTTTAGTTCATCTTCTTCAAATTTAAATTTTAAGCCAATTTCTTTAAGTTCCGTAATAATTTTTCCAGTTATTTTCATTATTTAAAAAGTATTTACAGCGATTGCAGCTTTATCTCCAATTCCCTTTTACTTCCAAAAAGTTCTTCAACTGACTTTTTCTTTTTAAAACATCAATATCTTTAAAAGTTTTTACTCAAAAGGTTGGCGTTAAATTTCCCGACAAATGGGATTCCAAGAGCATATAGAACTTTGGAAAAGTCTTGATTTTTACTTTCGTTTATGCTATTTAACAAATTTTCAACGCTTTTTTTTCCCATCTTTTCCAAATTTTCTAATTCATTGCGATAATTTTCCAAAAAATAAATATCAACTACAGTTTTAATTTTTTCAAGTTCAATAAATTTTTCCACAATTTTTTCTCCCAGACCTGAAATGTTCATGGCGTCTCTTGACACAAAATAGGAAATTTCTTTTTTAATTTTTTCAGGACAGTGTGGATTTAAGCATTTTAGCGCAACAAGGCCCTCTTCTTTTACAAGTTTTGTGCCACAAGCAGGACAGCTTTCAGGTTCTTTTATTTCTTTTTCAGTCCCTTTTCTGTCATCAAATACGACATTTACGACTTGCGGTATAATTTCCGCCGCTTTTTCAACAATCACATTGTCCCCAATTTTTATATCTTTTCTACGAATTTCATCAAAGTTATGAAGACTAGCTCTTTTTACAACCGACCCTGATAAATTCACAGCTTCCAGTTCCGCAACAGGTGTCACAACTCCCGTTCTTCCCACTTGAAAAGTCACATCCAAAAGTCTTGTTTTAACTTGTTCAGCAGGAAATTTATAAGCGATTGCCCATCGTGGACTTTTTGTCGTATAGCCCAAAGTTTCATAAAATGAGAAATCATTTATTTTTATAACCAGCCCGTCGGTTTCATAATCCAATTTTTCTCTTTTTATTCGCCATTTTTCAATAGATTTTTCAAGAGTTTTAAAGTCAGAATATTTCTCAAAGACTTTAGTTGTTTTAAATCCTAGCTTTTCTATAAATTTAATACTTTCCAGATGAGTCTTAATCCCATAATTTTCCGCATTGACCAAATAATAGAGATAGCAGTCAAGCCCTCTTTTTGAAACAATCGTGGAATCCAGTTGTCTAATTGTCCCTGAAGCGGCATTTCTTGGATTTGCAAAAACTTCTTCCCCATTTTCCTCCCGCTCTTCATTTATTTTATTGAAATTTTGAATCGGCAAAATAATTTCTCCACGAACTTCCAGCGAAATCGACTCTTTCAATTTTTTGGGAATAGATTCAATTTCCATAATATTTTCCGTCACATCTTCTCCAATTTTCCCATCGCCACGAGTAACTGCTCTCGTTAAGTTCCCATTTTCATAAATAAGGCTGATACTAAGTCCGTCCAATTTCAGTTCCAGAATATATTCAATTTTTTCAGAAAAATTAATTATTTTTTTTACTCTTTTGTCAAAATCTTCGATTTCAGCGATGTTATAAGTATTTGATAAACTTAGCATAGGAACTTTATGTTCAACTTTAGAAAATTTATTACTCGCAGTCCCTCCAATTTTTTCAGTCGGAGAATCATCAATTTCTAAAAGAGCGGGATATTCTTTTTCCATCTCTTTTAACTTTCGCAAGAGTCCGTCATATTCCATATCTGAAATAATTGGATTATCTTCGTTGTAATAAAGATTATTATATTTTTTTCAATTTTGTTTTTTTCAAATTTGTATAATTTTTTTAATATTTCATTATCAAGTGAGTTCATTTTTTTCTTTTTTCCTTTTTCTTTTTTTGATTTTTTTGTTTTTTTAAATTTAGTATATCATTTTTTTGAGAAAATTATAAATAAAAAAATTTTTTTAAAGAGAGAAATAGAAAATGAAGTTTTTTTATTTATCATAAAAAAATTTAAAAATTTTGAAAAAAACAAAAAAAATATGGTAAAATAAGTTTGTAGGAAAAGTTCCTACCACTCCAAGAATTAAGAAATAAAGAGAAAAATCAACTCAAAGTCAGTAAATATAAGGTTTAGGAGTTACGGAAAATGATAAAAAAACATCAAAAAATGACAAAATTTAAGCAAAAAAAAGTGATTTTAATGTCTGAAAAAATCTCTGTAATACTGATAAATAAAGGATTTTATTGAAAATACGGGTTGAAGTAGTGTATCCATTAAAACAAGGATTGAAACAATTACGAAAAAAATCTGCATTTTTTTCCATCTCCTCTTTTTGTTGAAGTAGTGTATCCATTAAAACAAGGATTGAAACATTTTTCCTTGTTTCACTCCACCTGTAGCTATACCTGTTGAAGTAGTGTATCCATTAAAACAAGGATTGAAACACGTCTGTAACATTTCTTGCTTCCATTTTCTTTCTGTTGAAGTAGTGTATCCATTAAAACAAGGATTGAAACGAGCTTTTTCTAAAGCTCCTTGAAATTCGTCTAGATAGTTGAAGTAGTGTATCCATTAAAAACAAGGATTGAAACCTTTTCTACTCATCCATCTGTAATCATCACTTGTTAAGTTGAAGTAGTGTATCCATTAAAACAAGGATTGAAACAAACGTAAGGGTTTTTCGGCTACAGGTCTCATACCTTTGGTTGAAGTAGTGTATCCATTAAAACAAGGATTGAAACAAGAATTTTTTTCGTTACTATATCTTATATCCTCCTTTCTGTTGAAGTAGTGTATCCATTAAAACAAGGATTGAAACTTAGAAATAAGGTTCTTTTAGAAATAAACACGGCGGGGTTGAAGTAGTGTATCCATTAAAACAAGGATTGAAACATTCCTCAATATTAATATTTCGGGTTAACTATTGTAGTTGAAGTAGTGTATCCATTAAAACAAGGATTGAAACAATTTACTTAATTCATAAATACGATTTAATTTGTAAGCTGGTTGAAGTAGTGTATCCATTAAAACAAGGATTGAAACATTGATCTCATAAGATCTTTTCTTAGCTTGTGGATATGTTGAAGTAGTGTATCCATTAAAACAAGGATTGAAACCTTCTAGGATAAAATATCCTTTTTTTCTGGGTGAATCACCCAGTTGAAGTAGTGTATCCATTAAAACAAGGATTGAAACAATTTACTTAATTCATAAATACGATTTAATTTGTAAGCTGGTTGAAGTAGTGTATCCATTAAAACAAGGATTGAAACTATACTTACGGAGTTGAACGACCAATTTCAGCAATTGTTGAAGTAGTGTATCCATTAAAACAAGGATTGAAACCTTCCTTTAAATAGTCGCTTCCTAGAATGCACACATTCGTTGAAGTAGTGTATCCATTAAAACAAGGATTGAAACACTCATATGAGTATTTATCAACCCAGATTGTTATGGTTGAAGTAGTGTATCCATTAAAACAAGGATTGAAACTGCTTTTTGAGTTATGTTTATAACTCCTGATATTGTTTGGTTGAAGTAGTGTATCCATTAAAAACAAGGATTGAAACGAGTTTAATAGGTTGTGCTCTTTTAATATATGAATGAAGTTGAAGTAGTGTATCCATTAAAAACAAGGTTTAAAATTATCATTCAAATATTTTTTTATTAAATTAAAGAAAGTGTAAGAGCTTTCTTTTTTTAATTAATGATAAAATAAAAAAATATTGATTTTTTTAAAATTATATTTTTGTATAATAAAATATATGCTTATAAGCAAAGAAAGGAAATTGAAATGGGAACATTATTTAAATTATTTTTTTCATTTGCAAAAATGGGACTTTTCACATTTGGTGGCGGATATGCTATGCTTCCAATGATAAAGTCGGAGATTGTTGAAAAAAATAAATGGGCTACAGAAGACGAAATTATGGATTATTATGCGATAGGACAAGTGACTCCGGGAGTTATTGCGGTAAATACGGCAACATTTGTTGGACATAAAGTGAAAGGTCTTATCGGATCTATATTTGCAACGATGGGAATGATTGTACCTCCTATTATAGTTATAACTTTGATTGCTTTATTTTTGAAAAACTTTTCTCACCTTATGGTCATAAAATACGCTTTTAACGGAATCCGTGCATGTGTCTGCGTACAAGTTTTTCAAGCTATATTTATGATGGCAAAAAAATCACTTCCTGATTTTATCTGTATTGTGATATTTATTCTTGTAATTGTATTTTCAGTTACAAATATATTAGACCCAACTTTACTTGTGGTCTTAGCTGGTGTGACAGGGATTATTATTAAAAATTTCACAAGAAAAAAAGATGGTAAAAAAAGTGACGAAGCTAGTCAGAAAATAGGAAATGGAGGCAGAGAATAATGAATGAAATAATGAAATTATTGCATTTATCAATTGAATTTGGAAAAATTGGACTTTTTTCAGTTGGTGGAGGACTTGCCACTTTGCCGTTTCTTTATCATATGGGGCAGAGAACAGGATGGTTTACTGCCAATGACGTGTCGGATATGATAGCGATTTCTCAGTCAACGCCTGGACCTATGGGAATTAATATGGCAACTTCGGTTGGATTTACAATAGCGGGGCTATGGGGAGCAGTGATTGCACCAGTTGCACTTACAGTTCCATCAATAATAATTATTATTATGATTTCTCATGCATTAAGAAAATTTCAGGATTCAGTTTTAGTACAAGATATTTTTTATGGATTGAGACCAGCTTCGGTTGGACTTATTGTTACAGCGGGAATTAGTGTAGCAAAAGGGTCTTTACTTGATATAGAAAAATACAATTTGTCAAAAAATATTGTTAATTTATTTGATTACAAATCCATTATTTTGGCAATAATTATTGCAATACTTACAAAGTTTAAGTTTAATCCGATACTTTTTAATTGTATTGTCGGCAATTGCAGGAATAATTTTTCAAATTTCAATAAAATAAATTAAATTTAAAAATTAATAAAATAAAAGGAGTGATTTAATGGCAACATCACAATATAAAAATTCATATGATTTTTTACAAAATGATTTAAAAAATAGAATTTTGCTGCTAGATGGAGCGATGGGGACAATGATTCAAAAGCAGAATTTGACTGCGGATGATTTTGGCGGTGAAAAATATGAAGGGTGTAACGACTATCTTGTGTTGACAAAACCTGAAATTATTAAAAATATTCATAAAGAATATTTGAAATCTGGAAGTGACATCATCGAAACAAATAGTTTTGGAGCTTTGGACATTGTTCTAAAAGATTATGATTTGGAAGACAGGGCTTTTGAAATGAGTAAAAGAGCGGCAGAGCTTGTAAATGAGGCAATTTTAGAATATAGAAGTGAAAATCCTGATGATATTAGGCATCTTTATGTTGCAGGAGCTTTAGGACCATCTAATAAGTCAATTAGTGTTACTGGAGGAGTTACTTTTGATGAACTTGTCCATACATATTATACAGCTGTTTCAGGGCTTCTAGCTGGGGGAGTGGATTTAATCCTGTTTGAGACAATTCAAGATACAAGAAACTTAAAAGCTGCATATTTAGGGCTTAAAAAGGCTATGGAAGAAAATTATGCTGTGCCGCTTATGTTGTCATTTACAATTGAAAGTACAGGAACGACACTTGCCGGGCAAACTGCGGATGCTTTTTATTACGCTGTAAATCATATGCATCCATTTTCTGTCGGATTAAACTGTGCGACTGGACCTGAGTTTATGACTCAGTTTTTAAAGACATTAAATGATATTTCAAATACTTACATTTCTGTTTATCCAAACGCAGGGCTTCCAAATGAAGATGGAGAATATGAAGAAACTCCAGTAACTTTGGCAAATAAATTAGAACCTTTTTTCAAAAATAAATATTTGAATATCGTAGGTGGATGCTGTGGAACTACGCCAGATTATATTAAAAAGATTAAAGAGAAAACTGTGAATTATGAACCTAGAAATATTGATAAAGATAAAAATTTTAATAATTTATCTGGTCTAATTTCGCTTGAAACTCCTAAAGATAGACCAATTTATGTGGGAGAGCGAACAAATGTAATTGGTTCAAGAATTTTCAAAAATCTTATTGCGCAGGAAAAATTTGATGAAGCGACTGAAGTTGCAAGGCTTCAAATTAAAGGGGACGCCGATGTGATTGATGTCTGTCTTGCAAATCCAGATAGAGATGAAGTTGCTGATATGAAAGCGTTTTTGGAAAAGGTTTCAAAATTTGCAAAAGTGCCGATAATGCTTGACTCGACTGATATAAATGTTGTTGAAAAAGGACTGACTTATCTTCAGGGAAAAGGAATTATTAATTCGATAAACTTGGAAGACGGGGAAGAAAAATTTAAGAAAATGGCTGAGGTTATCAAAGAATTTGGGGCTGCGGTTGTTGTGGGGCTTATTGACGAAGAAGGAATGGCTGTTTCGCTTGAGAAGAAAATTAAGGTGGCAAGACGAAGTTATGAGCTGCTTACGAAAAAATATGGAATTGATGAAAGAGATATAATTTTTGATACGCTTGTTTTCCCGGTTGCGACAGGAGACCAAAAATATATTGGTTCTGCAAGTGCGACAATTGAAGCTATTCGAGAAATAAAAAAAGAAATGCCTAATGTTAAAACAATTTTGGGAGTGAGTAACATTTCATTTGGATTGCCGATTGCGGGAAGAGAAGTGTTAAATACTTATTATATGAATAAAGCCTATGAAGCTGGGCTTGATTTTGCGATTGTAAATACTGAAAAAATTATTCCAATGGATGAAATTTCAGATAAAGAAAAAGAGATGTCAGAAAATATTTTGTTTCATACAGATGATGAAAATGTTTCAAAATTTGCAAATTTCTATAGAGATAAAAAAGCGACTAAGAAAAAAGTTGATGTAAGTAACTTGACGGTGGAAGAAAAAGTCGCAAATTTGGTTGTTGAAGGAAGTAAAAAAGATTTGACAATTTTATTAGATGAACTTTTGAAAAAATATACTCCAATTGAAATAATAAATGGGCCTTTGATGACTGGAATGGACGAAGTTGGAAGACTTTTTAATAAAAATGACTTGATTGTTGCGGAAGTCTTGCAAAGTGCGGAAGTTATGAAAGCGAGTGTGGCACATTTAGAGCAGTTTATGGAAAAAGACGAATCGTCTGTAAAAGGTAAAATAATTATGGCAACTGTAAAAGGTGATGTACACGACATAGGAAAAAATTTGGTTGGAATAATTATTGGAAACAATGGCTACGAAGTAATTGATTTGGGAATTAATACTCCTGCGGAAAAAATTCGAGATGCTGTAGTAAAAGAAAAAGCTAATTTTTTAGGACTTTCAGGACTTTTAGTAAAATCTGCGGCTGAAATGGTGAATACTGTTGCTGTGTTGAGAGAAGCGGGAATTTCTATACCGATTTTCGTTGGAGGAGCTGCTCTTACAGAAAAATTCACAGTTAATAAAATTGAACCAGCTTATGAAAATAATATTGTAATTTATTCAAAAGATGCGATGACAGCACTTTCTGACTTGAATAAAATGATTGACGAAAAGAAATTTGAAGAATTTAGAGAGTATTTGCAAAAACGAAGAGATTTGCTTTTAATAAAAGATGAAAAAGAACTTCAAAATTTAAAAGTAAAACAAACGGTCAGTGATATTAAAGATAAGGAAGGAACTTTTGATTATTCTCAAATTGAAATTCCAAAATATAATTTTGAGAAAATTTATAAGCCTGAAACTTTAAACAAACAAATTATTACAAATATAAAGGCAAAAGATGTATTTCCGTTTATCAATTTGCAAATGCTTATTGGAAAACATCTGGGTCTTAAATGGATTGTTGGAAAAATGCTTGAAAAACAAGATCCTCGTACAGTAAAAATGTATAATGAAATTAAAGAGATTATTGAACACGGCGATGAATATTTTGATATAACTGCAATTTACAAATATTTTCCTGTGCGGCGAAAATATGGTAAAGAAAAAAACGAATTTTCGTTGGAAATTTTATCCGATGATTTAACAGAAGTTATTGAAACATTTAATTTTCCAAGACAGAAATACGGTCAATATTTGTCATTAAATGATTATGTAAATCCTGATGGAATAGATTATGTAGGATTTTTTGTTGTAACAGCTGGAGAGAAGTCAAGAATTGTGTCTAACGAATTAAAAGCAAAAGGTGAATTTTATAAAGGACATTTAGTAAATTCGATAGGACTGGAACTTGCAGAAGCGACTTCTGAGTATATTCATCAAATTATGAGAAAAGATGTGGGAATTATTGATAAAGAATTGCAAACAGAAGATATATTAAAAGCGAATTATCAAGGTAATCGTTATTCATTTGGATATCCAGCGTGTCCAGATTTAAGCGACCAGAAAAAACTGTTTAAATTATTAAAACCTGAAATTTATGGAATAAAACTTACTGATGAATTTATGATGTATCCTGAAGCGTCTGTAAGTGCTATCGTATTTTTCACAGCCGTTTTGTAAATATTTTTAATATGTAATTTTTAAATAAAAGCAATTTTTTTGTTATTAAATACTTAACTAATAAAAAAAAGGGAAACTTAATTTATATTTTTAAATTTCCCTTATTTTTTTATTTTTTTATGAAAAAAATATAGAATTTATTAATTATTGATTATTTCCGTTAACATTTTTTTCATAATGCTGTCCCATATTTCTTCACCTTTTTTCATTACATCTTGTCCAATTTGGCTAGATTGAACTTCTTTTATTCCTTTTTCAATACTTTTTAGCATTTCTAACGCTTTTTCAACTGTTACTTGTTTTGAAGAGTATAGTTCTTTTCCTTGTTCCAATAGTTTTGGACATTCCTTGTCAAAGTTTGCATCACCTGTTTGAACACATTGAGCATTTTTGAACATTTCATTTGATTTTTTTACATTTTTAAGTGCTTTTTCACCATTTTTTATACCTTCTTCAGCATCCTTATTTTGAACATTTCGAGTGAAGGCACTAAGTAAATCTTTTGTATTTCTTTCACTTTCTTCGAACATTTTATTTATTCTATTTTGCTCTCTTCTTACATTATTTTGTATTGCTTCATCATTTCCGTTTTCAGACGAATTATTTAAGTTTTTGCTAGTAGCAGGAGTATTTTGAGTGTCAGAAGAACTGTTGCCATTTTGATTTTGCACAGTTTGTCCGTTTGGTCCTGTTGAAACTTCTGGCATTGAATTTGTAGGCTGCAATTGAGTCTGAGTGTTATTGTCAGTCATCATATTGTTATTTTGAGTAAGTGAATAAATATTGTAAACTCCGCTTATGACAAAAACTACAAAAGAAAAATAAAACAAATAGCAAATAACTTTATCAGTCGAAGTCTTCCCGTCTCTTAATTTTCCTTTTGCTTCATTTTTCCCCATTCCATTTTCTTCAAATTCTTTTAATTTTTTACCATCTTCCACAGTCTTTTTTATATATGGAACTCCTGTTAAAATTGCTACAACTAGCGAAAATATTAGTAACATTATCATCATTACCATAAAAAATCATCTCCCTTTAATTATAAAAAAATACAAATCCACACACAATGTGGATTTTTTTACTTGTATAACTCACTTTATGTTTTTTTCATTTTTTTATTAAAAGCGTATCACCGCTTGATAATTTTACAATTTCAGAATTTTTTTAAAATAAGTTATTTCAGCATTTCCTTGCACCAAAATCACAAATTCATTTTTTTATCAGAACTTTGCCAATCGGTAGTTTGACCTTCTGAAACAATTCTTTCAATTTTTTTATATTTTTTTATTTTTTTCTAAAATTGTTACGATTTCTTCGTTATTTTTCAAATTTTTTTCAAAATCAAAAAAATGTTCATATTCACCTCAACTGTCGTGATCTTTTTCTGTTTCTGTAATATCTATAAATTTAAATGCTCTTTCTTCTTTTTTTATTTTTTTATTTTTTTATTTTTTTGTTTTCTAATTGAGATACTCTTTTGTGCCATTTCATTTTGTTTTTTTATTAATTCATCCAATTTATAGTGCAAATCTTCGATTACAATTTCATTTTTTTAGATTTACTTTATAGTCGTTCAAAGATTTTTTTCTCATTAAGTTTTTTTAGATTTATTTTTGATTAATTATAATAAGTGAACAAAATAAAAAGCATAACAAAAGACAAAATTGCATTTAAAATTACAAAAAGAATAAGAGTCAAACTGTCTATTAAATATAAATATTAAATTTATAAAAAGCCAAATTGCCACAACTGTAATAACTAAATGAATAAATTTTTTTACTGCCAATAAATTGTGACAATTTATTTGAAATTTTTAATTTGTCATCTTTTTTTCTTCTTTTTATAACTTTAGAAACTTTTTTGTTCTAAAAAGCATATGTATTATTTCTTCTCGCTTTAAATCATCGTCAACATTTTTTTAACATTTGCTTTTAAGGAAACTTCTTTATTTTTGTGTATCTTTTTAATTTAGTTTTTGGCTGTTTTCAATCCTTTATCTCCCTTTCATCTTTGTTTTTTTCTTTTTTTATTTAAAAATTTTTATTTTTTTATTTATCTATTTCTTCTTGATTATTATAATAACATTTTTAATTAAAAAAAATACAAGTATTAAACAAAAAAATACATTTAAAATTTTTTTACTATAAATTCACTAAAAAGTTTCTTAAGAACAGATCCTTTCGATTAAAAATTTTTTTATTTTTTTATTATTTAAACTCAAATACATCTATATTCCTTCTAGAATCATCAAAAAAATATTTCCTATTCCTTCTCCCACAGATTTTTAAAAAAATTCATTCCAGGCTCACTATTATAGATATACTTTGAAGTAGCTAAATTTTTTTAGAAAAAAATCCTTTTTTTAATTTGTTTTCTAATTTTTTTAGTTCTCCATTTTTTTATAGTATTCGCAGCTCCATTTATCAGTTTCGATTTCTTTTACAGCTCATTATTTTTCGATCCATTGGAATTATATTCTTCATACAAATCTTTTTATTTCCATATTTATCATATCGTTATTTTTTTAGCAATTCCAGTATATTTCAAATTTCCATTTGGATAATAAACTTTTTGTGTTTGATTTTCAAGAGTTCCACTTTCAAAAGTGTATTCCCTCTCAATTTCCCCGTTTTTTTCCAAAGATTTTTTTATAGTCTTTGGCATTTGATAACTTTGTCCTTTTTTTGTTAGTTTGTAAAACTTCCATTTCTGATAAAACTTTTTTTGTTGCCATTATAGTAAATAAATTTCCCGTTTTTCTTTTTCCGCTAGATTTATATTCTGCTGCTAAAATTCCATTGATATATTGATTTTTCTGATTTTTAAAAAAATCCATTTTCATAAATTTTTTTGTGAAGCAGTTTTTTTATTTTTATCATATTTCTGGATAATTACTTGATTCTTTTTCTTTGTCAATCTCTTTTTGCCTCTTCAATATTTCCATCCAGAAAATATTTGTAATAAGAAATGAGTTTTTCCATTTTCATAAAAAAATTTATATTTTTTTGATGTTATCTTTTATTTTTTTGAACTGCAACTCCAGTAAATAATTTATTATTTTCTTTTTCATAAGCTAGATTATTATTTAGTACAATTTGTGTATCATAATCCAATATTTTTTTCTGCTTCAATATTTTTTTATTTTTTTGAAAAAAATTTTTCCAATTTTTGAAATACCTGAAATATTTTTTCCAAACTTTGGGATTTCGCTATAATTGGTAAAAAAAGCAAAATGTACTAACTAAAATTATTTTTTTATTTTTATTTTTTTCATAACTATAACCTATCCATCGCATCAATTATTTGATTTAATTCTCTTTCTAAATTAGATTTTTTTCTAAAAATTTTTATTTCTCATTTTGGTTTCACCTAAAGGTTTTTTTCTATTTTATCCTTATCTTTATATTCTTTTTGGAATATCTCCTGTATATTGGAGTGAATGCACCTCATTCTTTTTCTGAAAGATTATTTGAATATCTTTGTTTTACAAGACTTGATACTTCTATTTCATAGTTAAAAGTTATTTTTCTCGATTGCTAGACTTTTTAATTTTTTTGAAATATAAACTCTTTTGTAACCTTTTCACCAGCATTATTTACAATTTCCCTTATTTCTATCAGATTTTTCAATATTGCTAGGAAATGTAGAAATATTATAGTTATCATTAACTCTACAATTTATTTGAACTTCAGCAGAACTTGAAGAAGTTTTTCTTACCAATGACATTTTTCCAATTTTTTTATCTAGATATTTTTTTCGACCCAGCTATTGCTGCACCCAAAAAAATATTGTATTTTACATAAATTTTATCTTTATATTTTTGAAATCAAACTTACAGAATCTTTTATAATTTGGAACAAGTTCATTTGCTCTTTCTAAACCCCAAACTGCGTTTCTATAGTCATTTCTAGTTTTAGCATTTTTAAGGATTGATAAAGCTATACTATATGCGTTTTCTGCTGCTTGTAAATCAGCCTTTTCTTTTAATTCCTTTGTTTTAATTGAGACTTTTTTTGCATCTTGGTGAGTTATTACAAAAAGTTTATCAGCTTCTTCGTAAAATCTCTGTGCTTCTCTATAATTTTTTTATTTTTCACTTGCATTAGCAAATTCGATAAATTTATTAGCTTTATTTTTTTATTTATCTGCTTACTTATTTCTTTATATTTTTAAAAGCCATTTCATTGGATATTTTTTTGGATTTTTTTCCATAGAATCAATAAATTTTAAGATATCTTCATAATAATTATTTATATCATTCGTCACATCTTTAAAAATAGTCATAACCATAATATTCATAATTATAATTATTATTTTTTTAATCTTTGCGTAATTATTTTTTTCAATATTATTCAAAGATTCATCTAAAAGGGTATTTTTTTGCTGAAAATCCGAAAAAAAGCTGAAGAGTTTTTTTATAAGTGTCAAATAATGCATAAATTTTAACTAATTCTTCATAACCTTTTCTGTCTTTCGCTCAAATCACTGCTTCCTGTCATCACTTTATAATGATTTGTAATATTCAAAAAAACTTTTCCATAATTTCATTTTTTTATTTCAGGCTTGATTTTTATTAATTTTTTTGGATTTGTTTCAAAATAATTAAAAAAACTAATTCTATACTTTTTTTAGATATTCCTTTTTTTATTATAAGCTTCTCTGGCATCTTCTAATTCACATGACACAACCATAAATAGCAGAAGTAAAATTAAAAAAATACTTTTTTTCAAATAAAACACATCCTTCCAATAAAAATATTCTCTTTTTTTACTTAAATTATACCATATTTTTTTGTTTATATAAAAGCTAAAAATTTTTATTTTTGTCCCTTGTCTTGCATATTATAAAAAAAATAATAGTATAATTATTCTATAAAAAAATAAAAAAAGAAAAAAATCAAAAAAAGAGAAAAAAAAATAGAAAAAGAAAGAGGTATATTATGAACTATAAAAGTACAAGAGAAATTAATTCCAATAATGTAAAAAGTTCCACTTTTGCGGCACTTCATGGACTTTGTGAAGATGGAGGATTGTATATTCCAGAAAAACTGCCAAATGTGAAATTGACTTACGAAGAATTGAAAGACTTGTCTTATCAAGAAATTTCAGAAAAAATTATAAAATTATTTTTTACAGAATTTTCAGACGAAGAAATAAAAACTGCTATAAATAATGCTTATAACAGCACAACTTTTAACGACAAAAACATTGTTCCAGTTTACAAATTAAATGATAAAGTGAGCTTTGGAGAATTATTTCACGGAAGAACATTGGCATTTAAAGATTTGGCTTTATCACTTTTCCCATATTTACTTCTTTTGAGTAAGGAAAAACAAAAAGAAGACAAAAAAATCTTAATTTTGGCAGCGACTTCTGGAGATACTGGAAAAGCAGCACTTGAAGGATTTAAAGATGTTGATGGAATTAACATTGTCGTTTTTTATCCAAAAAATGGGGTTAGTCCAATGCAAGAAGAACAAATGAGAAAACAGCTTGGAAACAATGTGGAAATCGTTGCAATTAACGGAAATTTTGACGATGCTCAAAGCGCTATAAAAGTGATTTTTTCAAGCGATGAATTTAAAAAATATGCAAATGAACACGATGTTATGTTTTCAAGTGCAAATTCAATAAATATTGGAAGACTATTCCCGCAAGTTATATATTATGTGACAACTTATGTAAATTTAGTAAATGCTGGGACAATTAAAGCTGGGGAAGAATTTAATGTAGTAGTTCCAACTGGAAATTTTGGAAATATTTTAGCAGGGTTTATTGCAAAAAAACTTGGAATACCAATCAAAAAATTTATTTCAGCTTCAAACAAAAACAAAGTTTTAGCTGACTTTTTCCAAACAGGAACATATAACAAAAACAGAGACTTTTATGCAACAAACTCACCATCAATGGACATTCTTCTTTCATCAAACTTTGAAAGATATTTATATTATGCGTTAAACGAAGACAGCAAGAGAGTAAGTGAATTAATTAAAAACTTGCTTTCAGGTGGAGAATTATCGGTAAGTGACAAAGAACTTAAAAATATTCAAAATGAATTTTACGGAGAATTTGCAAATGATGATGAAACTGTAAGTGCAATTAAGGAAATTTATGAAAATTATCACTATTTAATGGATCCTCACACAGCTGTTGCCTATTCAGTTTACGAAAAACTGGATGAAAAATATTTGGACAAAGACATTCACACTGTGATAATGTCAACTGCTCATCCATTTAAGTTCCCAGCTCCAATTGCAAAAGCATTGGGAATTAACGACACAAAAGAACCTTATGCAATTTTGGATGAAGTCTCAGAAATCACTGGAGTAAAATTTCCTGAAAAATTGACTGAAGTTAGAAATTCTGAAATTAGATTTTCAGATGTGATTGATAAGGCTGATATTCAGAAATTTGTGAAAAAAATTATATAAAAAATTTGAAATAATTAAATAATTTTATTAAATAATTTGAAAATAAAAAAACTGTATATAAATAATTAATAAATAAATTCAAATACAGTTTTTTTATTTTTTTATTTTTTTATTTTATTCTATATCAATTCTACCTTCCAGCGATTTTCCAAGCGTTAAAATATCGGTATATTCAATATTTCCGCCAATTGGGATTCCACTTGCAATTTTTGAGACTTTTATATTTTTTTCCTTTTTAAAAATTTTAGTCAAATATAAATTTGTCGTTTCTCCCTCCAAATCTGGATTTAGAGCTAAAATAACTTCCTTGACAGAACCATCTAATCTATTAATTAAATTTTTTTAAATTCAAATCTTCAATAGTTATTCCATTTAGCGGATCAATTTTTCCACCTAAAACATGGTAAAGTCCAAAATAAGTGTCCGATTTTTCAAAAGCAATCACATCTCTTACACCTTCCACGACACAGATAACATTTTTATCCCTTTTATCGTCTGAACAAATTTCACAGATGTCGTTTTCTGACAGATTTCCACAAATTTTACAGTGTTTAATTCCAGAATGTGAAGTTTTAATCGTATTTAGCATTTCATCAATTTCATTTTCGCTCTTTTCCAGTATATCAAAAGCTATTCTTTGTGCACTTTTTCTTCCAATTCCAGGAAGTTTTGCAAAGACATCTATCAAATCATCTAGTTTTTTCATTTTTTTTACTTTTCTCCTTAATTTTTAAATTTTTTATAATTTTATCACTAATATATTTTTGAAAAATTATTCAATTCATTTTCTATTTCAGAAGTTGCTAGTATTTTTCATAGTAACTCTGTCGGAGTAGTTTTTTTCCAATATTTCAATTTTATATTCATCTTTTTTGTTATTCAAAAAAAGTTCAATTTCCGAAGTATATTCATAATTATAATCTATTATAAATGTTGATTTTTGTATATATTCCACAATTTCGGCTTCATTTACAGCAAGTTTAGCTGTCTTGGCATAATTTCTAATAAGTCCTCCAGCTCCCAATTTTATTCCGCCAAAATATCTCGTTGCGACAATTGCCACATTGTAGACATCTAAAATATTTAAAATTTCAGCCATAGGTTTTCCAGCAGTATTTGAAGGTTCTCCGTCGTCATTGTATTTAAAATATTCCTGTCCATTTTCAATGACACGGTACAAAGGAACATTGTGAGTGGCATTTGGATGCATTTTTTTTATTTTTTCTATGAAATTTTCACCTTCCAAAACTGTAGTAATAGGCTTAATATAACCAATAAATTTAGATTTTTTTCTTCAAATTCGATTATAGTTTCTTTTTACTGTTTTTCATTCTAATTCCTTTAGATAATAATTAATTATTATAATTATTAATTTTTTTAAGATATTATTTATTTATTTATTTGTTTTTTTGTTTCAGAATCTCTCAAAAGTTTTTGCAACTTTTTGTGTCTTTTTAATTTTTGTCTATAAGTTTCATAAACTTTTTCATCTTTAATTGTTGCAGAAGCTAGATATAGCAGTGCATAAAGCGTCATTTCTCTATCTTTTGTAAATTCAAATTCTTTATCTTGCGCTTTATTAGAAACATTGTTTATATAGTAATCCAGCGCTTTTTAAGATTCCATCATTTGCTGAAATTTTTTTCAATGTTGTTAGTTTCCATAATAAGTTCCAAATTTCTGTAAATATCGTCTGTCAAAGAAAAATTTTTTTGTTTATTTTTTTCATCTGAAAAAAATATTTTTAAAAATTCTTCTAAATTTTTTTCCACATTTTTTTATCAGTTTCTTTTTGAAGAATTTCTAATTGTTTTATTGATTTCATCCAGACTTTCTTCAAAAATTCATATTTTTGATTGTCATTTTTCATCGTCATCGTCAGCAATACCATTTATAATTTCGCCAGTATTTTTCATCATAAAAAGACCCAAATGGCAAATCATCAGAGCTGTTTGATAACTTCTCATCTCTGTAATTTTTCAATTCCAGAATAGATAAAGTCCAGTAAATCCATAACAGGAGTTCCATTGTAAATTTTTCTTTAATTCATTTTTATATCTTTTTTTCATCTTTCTCTTTATTAAATACGGTATACAAATTCACTTTATTAAGCAAATTATCAAAATTTTTCGTTATATTTTTTTCCCCTTTTTCCAAGTATTCTTTTTGCCTTATTAAAGTCTTTTTTTCATCAGAAAATATGTACCCACTTGCAATTAAATCGCTAACATAAAAATTTTTTTATTATCTTGTGCGTAAAGATTTTTGTAATTTTTTTCCATTTTATCATCAAAATCTTCAGAAAAAAATCATCTTTTTATTTCATAATCTAACTCGATAGTTTTATCAATTATTGTTTTATTAACTCCAATTTTAGAAAGTTTATTTTTTTAATATTTTCAGCTCTTGTATAAGCCAAAGCGTTTAAACTAACTATAAAAAAATACTAAAAAGTAAAAAAATTTTTTTCATTTTTTTCCTCCATCTAATTAAATTAATTAAAAATTATTTAATTCAAATTTATTTATTAATATTATTTTTTTAATTATCTCATAAAAAAATAAAGTTTATTTTTGTTTTTATTTTATATTGTTTTTGTATTATTTTTTTATTGTAACATTTTATCCAAAAAAATTTGCTATCTTTTTCAGTTTCTTCTTTAATTTTAGCAGCAATCCAAGTATCTTCCAAGTAAGAAGTATTAATCGCTTTCTTCAAATCATCTTGAATTTGCTCGTTCATCAATACAACATTGGAATAAAAGTATAACTTCTGCACGAAGATTGTAATTTTTTTACTTCGTCGCTAACTTTTTATATTATTTACATTTTTTTCAAATATTCTGAGACAGCCTTTTTCAATTTCACCGTTATCGTAATAATTTCTGATTTTTATTCAAAAAAATATGTAAGTCGTATAAAATGGTACTCTTCATCTGAAACCCCTATTTTTTTCTCTTTCTTTTTCTTCTTTCAACAAATTTATCACTTTTTTCAGTTTGAATCTGCTTTTTCTTCAAAATTATTTATTGTAAAAAGTTTTTGCCAGTTCAATAATAACAGGAGTATTTTTTTGTAAGTTCTAGAAATTTGGTTCATATAATTTTGGAAAGTTGAAATATCGCCATTATCAAGTGAGTAAATCATTTTTTTGAAAAAAAATTTTTTTCATATTCATACGGAGTATACTTTATAAACAAATCTAAATAATGCTTATAGTCTTTCCCCAGTTTTTTTCTCCAAAAAAATCGTAATTAAATTCTGTGAAATTATATAATTTCTTTCATCTTTACCAAAAAAAGTTTTTTTAGCTTTTTCAATTCTTTTGTAAAACAACTTTTTCGTCATCTTCAAAAATATTGTGTGTCCCTTATTTCATAATTAAGTTTTATTGTTTCGTCAATAATTTCTTGATTTACTCCAATTTTTTGACAAAGTATTTTTGAATTTTTTTCTTTTTGTGTAAAACCATAAATTTTTTTATGCTTAACAAAAAGATTGCTAATATTAGAAAAAAATTTTTTCATTTTTTATCACATCCCAAAAAATTTTTTTGTGTTTATGTTATTATTATTATTATATCCTATTTTTTTAAAAAAATTCAAAAATTTTTTTATAAATAAATTAAAAATTTTTTTGAAATATAAGAAAATCAATAAATAAAAAAAGGGAAAAAAAGTTATAAAACTATTTCCCAAAAAAATAAATTATTATTTTTTTAATTTAAAAAAATTTTTTTCAAGTTTAAAAGTCAATTATTCTCCAATTCTTTTCTACTCTGAATGTATTAGTTGTTCCTTCTTTAGAAATTCCAGTTACTAATACTACTAAATCACCTTTTTTAGCTTCTTCGTGATTAGCTGCAATTTCTCTTGCTTTTGCAAAAAAGTCATCAGTTTTATCTAATCCTTTTTCTACGTAAGCTCTAACTCCTCTTACTAATGCCAATTGTCTAGCAGTTTGTTCGTTGTCAGTTAATGCGATTATAGGTACAGTTGGTCCATATTTTCTAATCATCTTAGGAGATCTTCCTGTTTTTGTCCAACATACGATTAATTTAGCATCCAATGATTGTGTAGTACTTACTGCACCACTTGAAATTGCTTCTGTAACAGAAATACCTGTTCCTGGAGTTTCAACTGGTTTGAATTTTTTAAATTCATCTGTTCTTTTTGAAATAGTAGCCATCATTTTAACAGCTTCTACTGGATATTTACCTTTTGCTGATTCTCCTGATAACATAACAGCATCAGTACCGTCTAAGATAGCGTTAGCAACGTCTCCTGCTTCTGCCCTTGTAGGTCTTGGGTTTCTAATCATTGAATCTAACATTTGAGTTGCTGTAATAACTGGTTTTCCAGCTTTATTACATTTTCTGATCATCATTTTTTGCATGAAAGGAACTTCTTCTGCAGGAACTTCTACTCCTAAGTCTCCTCTTGCTACCATGATTCCATCACTTAATTCCAAGATTTCATCGAAGTTGTCAACACCTTCTTGGCTTTCAATTTTAGGAATAATTTGAATATTTTTTCCACCGTTGTCATCTAACACTTTTCTTACTTCAGCAACGTCAGAAGCTTTTCTTATAAATGAAGCTGCTACAAAGTCAACACCTTGTTCACAACCAAATTTCAAGTCAGCAATATCTTTTGCAGCTAATGCTGGTAAACCAACTGAAACATCTGGCAAGTTTACACCTTTAGTTTCTCCTAATTCTCCAGTATTTGTAACAACACATTCAACTTCTCCAGCTTCTTTGTTGATAGCTTCAACTTTTAATCCAACTAAACCGTCATCTAATAAAACAGTACTTCCAATTTTTAAGTCATCTATGATTCCAGGATATGAAACTGCGAATTTACTAGCATTTCCGACAAAATCATAATCAGTTGTCATAATTACTTTTTTACCAGTTTCTAGTAATACATCGTTTCCACCTTCTAATTTTCCTGTTCTGATTTCAGGACCTTTAGTATCTAATAAAATCCCTATTTCTTTACCAGTTTTTTTCATAACTTCTCTGATGTTTTTGATTCTTTGTCCGTGTTCAGCAAAATCACCGTGAGAGAAGTTTAATCTCATTACATTCATTCCACTTTCTACTAATTTTGTCAACATTTCAACACTTTCAGTTTTTGGACCAATGGTACAAACAACTTTAGTCATTTTAATTTTCATTTTTCCTCCTAAAATTTAATTTAAAATTTTCATTGTCTTAAATTATCAATGAATTCTTGCTAAATGCAAGAGAGTTCATTTACATCTCGTTAAATCAAAAAAATTATTAAACTAACATAACTTTTTCATTAAATTATAATGATAACATATTTGCAATTACATAATCAGCTGATGATGCTTTTGAATAATTTTCCCAAGCATAAGATAATTTGTGAGTTGTTACTTCTTCACTTTGGATTCCAACCATTAATCCACCTTTTCCTTCTTCAATTAATTCAACAGCTTTAACAGCTAATCTTGTAGCTAAAATTCTATCAGCTGCTGTTGGAGCTCCACCTCTTTGAATATGACCCAAAATTGTAACTCTTATACTTGTGTCAACTCTTTTTGATAATTCCTCTTTAAGATGAACAACATTTCCAACACCTTCAGCAACAACAATTATGTCATACAACTTACCTTCAGCACGTCTTTTTTTGATTACTTCAGCTAAATCATCAATTGAACTTTCAGTTTCTGGAATCATAACTCCACTTGCACCTCCTGCGATTGCAGAATAAAGCGCTAAATCTCCACAGTTTCTTCCCATTACTTCAACTAAATATGTTCTTTCATGAGAAGTTGCCGTATCTTTCAATTTTGAAATTGCATCCAATATAATGTTTAATGCTGTATCATAACCAATTGTGTAATCAGTTCCGGCTACATCATTATCAATAGTTCCTGGAATTCCGATTGTTTTGATTCCATGTTCTTCATATAAGTAATGTGCACCATGGAACGATCCATCTCCACCAATTACAACTAATCCGTCAATTCCATATTTTTTCAAATTAGCCGCCGCTTTTGCCCTAACTTCAGGATCTTTAAATTCAGGCAATCTTGCTGATAATAAAATTGTTCCTCCTTTATCAGCAATTCCACTTACATCCAATAATGTTAATGGAGTAATTTGATCTTCAAGCATACCTTTGTATCCTCTTTTTATGCCATAAACTTCCATTCCTTTGTTAATGGCAGCCTTTGTCACAGCTCTTATCGCTGTATTCATACCTTGTGAGTCTCCCCCACTTGTTAAAATTGCGATTTTTTTCATAATTATGTCTCCTTCTAAAAATTTACTACAATTTTATTAACGAGTTTTTCTATTTACCTTATAATTAATATTATCATTTTTTTAATTTTTGAATGTCAATACTAAAATAATTTTTTTCTGTTTTTTTAATATTTATGGCTTTTTTTAGACTTTTTAAAAAGTAGAATTAAATATTTTTTTGGATTTTTTTGTATAAAAAAATTTAAATTTGTATATGAAAATAAAATATGATTAAATTTTTTTCTGTTTTTTTATAAAAAAATATTATTTCAAAAAGTTTGACAAATAGAAGAAAATGTAGTAAAATAACTTTAACGCTTAGAATTGGTGGCTAATGCCAAATATAGCGAGAAAAATAAAAATAATGTGGAGGTGGACTTAAATGTTTGCAGTAATTAAAACAGGTGGAAAACAGTACAAAGTAGAAGTTGGAACTGTGTTAAAAGTGGAAAAATTAGCAGCTGAAGTTAATTCAGAAATCGAAATTAAAGAAGTTCTTATGGTAGGAGAAGGTGACAATGTAACAGTTGGTGCTCCTTTTGTAGAAGGTGCAAAAGTTGTAGCAGTAGTTAAAGAACAAGGAAAAGGTGAGAAAAAAATCAACTTCAAATACAACAAAAAAACTTATTACAGAAAAAAAGGTCACAGACAACAATATACAACTATTGAAATTAAATCAATATAATTAGTTTTTAAAGAGAAAAATGATAAAGATAAAAATAAAGCGAAAAAAAGATAGAATTGTGTATTTTAAAATTAGTGAGCACGCAGGTTATGCTGATCGAGGTGAAGATATTGTGTGTGCAGCAGTTTCATCTGTTTCACAGATGGCTTTAAATGGAATTTTAGAAATTTTGAAGTTAAATGGTAAAATAAAATATGAAATAGATGAGAACGGAAAGTTAATTTGTGATTTACAAAAATTCTAATTTAACAGAGGAAGAATTTAAAAAAAGTCGACATTTTAACAGAGTCAATGTATTCTTATTTGAGTGATGTCGCAGATGAATACAAAGAATTTGTAAAATTTGAGTAAAAGTAAACAAAAAACTAAACGAGAGAATAAACAAGGAGGTCAGAAATGATATTAAAATTAAACTTACAGTTATTTGCCTCAAAAAAAGGACAAGGTTCAACTAGAAATGGTAGAGATTCAAATCCTAAATATTTAGGAATTAAAAAAATATGACGGAGAAGCTGTAAAATCTGGAAATATTATCGTAAGACAAAGAGGAACTAAATTTTACGCAGGAACTAATGCAAAATTAGGAAAAGATTATACTTTATTTGCAGTAGCTGATGGATTTGTAAAATTTGAAAAATTTGGAAAAGGTAAAAAAAGAGTTAGTATTTACCCTGAAAGAGTTGAAGCGTAAATAAATTAAAAAAATAATAAACTGTCTCATGTGATTAACTTGAGATGGTTTTTTTATTATAATAAAAAAAGGGGTTAAAACCCCTTATTAAAAAAATTATTTATACATTTCTTCCAATTTTTTTGAACATTTTCATCATTTAAATAATCGTCATATTCCATTTCTTTTTCAAGTATTCCTTTTGGTGTGATTTCAATTATTTTGTTTGCAATTGTTTGAATAAATTCATGGTCATGTGTCGTAAATAAAATTGTTCCTGGGAATCTTTCAAGCGATTTATTTAGCGATGTAATACTTTCCAAATCTAAATGATCAGTTGGGTTATCTAATAAAAGTACATTTGCATTCGATAACATCATTTTTGACAGCATACATCTTACTTTTTCTCCTCCAGATAAGACTTTTGCTTTTTTTGTGGCTTCTTCGCCAGAGAATAACATTCTTCCTAAAAATCCTCTCACATATTCTTCATGTTGGTCGCTTGAAAATTGTCTTAGCCAGTCAATTAGAGATAAATCCACACCTTCGAAGTATTTTGAATTGTCTTTTGGAAAATAGCTTTGAGAAGTTGTAACTCCCCATTCAATTTTTCCTTCATCAGGCTCAATTTCTCCAGCTAAAAGTTGGAAAAGAGTAGTTTTGGCGATATCATTATTTGATAAAATTACAACTTTGTCACCAGTATTTATTGTGAATGAAATATTGTCAATTACTTTTTCTCCATCTACAGTTTTTGATAAATTTTCCACTTTTAACATGTTGTTTCCAGCTTCACGCTCAGGTTTAAATTCAATATATGGATACTTACGGTTTGAGATTTGCATATCTTCAAATTGCAGTTTTTCTAGTTGCTTTTTACGGCTAGTCGCTTGTTTTGATTTTGAGGCGTTGGCAGAAAATCGAGCGATAAAGTCCTGTAATTCTTTTTTCTTCTGTTCTAGTTTTTTATTTTGGTTTCTTATTAAATCTTGCATTAATTGATTTGATTCATACCAAAAATCATAGTTTCCAACGAACATCTTAATTTTTCCGTAATCAATGTCGGCAATGTGAGTACAAACCTTGTTTAAAAAGTGTCTATCGTGCGAAACGACTAAAACTGTCGTATTTTCCAAATCCATCAAAAAATCTTCCAGCCATTTTACAGCATGTAAGTCAAGTCCATTTGTAGGCTCATCTAATAATAAAATATCTGGATTTCCAAAAATTGCCTGTGCAAGTAGCACTTTTACTTTTTCAGGTTCTGTCAACTCTTTCATTAGTTTGTGATGTAATTCAGCGTTAATTCCAAGTCCAATTAAAAATTTTTCAGCATTTGTTTCAGCATCCCATCCGTCTAGTTCAGCAAATTCACCTTCTAGTTCAGCTGCTAAATTTCCATCTTCTTCAGTAAATTCTTCTTTTGAGTAAAGCGCTTCTTTTTGCTTCATGATGTCATATAATCTTGCGTGTCCCATCATTACTACATTTAAAACTTCTTCATCTTCGTAGGCAAAGTGATCTTGTTTTAAAAATGACAATCTTTTCCCTTTGTCTATAATAACTTCACCTGAAGTTGACTCCATTTCCCCTGTTAAAACTTTTAAAAATGTAGATTTTCCAGCTCCATTTGGACCAATTATTCCATAGCAGTTTCCTTCTGTAAATTTTATATTTACTTCGTCAAAAAGTTTTCTTGAACCAAATTGAACTGATAAGTTACTTGTAGATATCAAATAAATTCCTCCCTAATAATATTTTTATTTTTATAATTATTTATATTATATCAAAAAAAGCACTTAAAAATAAAGAAAAATTTTAAATTTTGCAATAAATTACTTTATTTTTTTGAATAACTGGTAAAATAAGAAAAGAAAAAAATTTTTTTGAATAAAAATTTAACTAAAAAAAAATATTTTTTTCAAATTTTAATTTTTAAAATCAATAAAATTAATTTTTGAAATTAATTTAAATATTTGAATTTAAAAAAATATAAAAAAATATAAATAAATTTAAATAATTAAGCAATTAATAAATAAATTAAATAAATTAATTAAATTATTAATAGAAAGGAAGATAAAAATGGATAGTAGCTTTAAATTTTTAAAAGGGGAAAAGATGTTGCATCCGACAACAGGAATAACATTGGAATATTTGGCAAAATCTGATGCAGTTTGCATAGTTTTGTTTAATGAAACTAAAGAAAAAGTGATTTTGGTAAAACAATATAGACCTGGACCAAAAGATTATATGGTAGAAGTTTGTGCGGGATTAATAGATCCTGGAGAAAATCCTGATGAGGCAGTTTTTAGGGAACTTCGTGAAGAAACAGGGTATGTTAAAGAAGATTTGACGGATATAAAAAAATTGCCGCACGGACTTTATGTGTCTCCAGGATACACGACTGAAAGTTTACATTTTTACGGTGCAAGATTAAAATCTGACAAGATTAAGCCAAAAGAGCTGTCACTTGATCACGGAGAAGATTTGGAAGTTTTGTGGGTTGATGTGAAAGATATTTTGAATATTACACGAGATATGAAAACCGTACTTGCAGTAACTTATTTTTCAAAATTATAAAAATAAAATTTAATTTACAAAAAAAGAGGTGCTGAATGAAAGATGCAAAAAAATAAAGAAAAATTTTGAAAAAAAGATTTTTGAAGAAAAATTTAGAAAATAAAAAAATAAAGAAAGTAGTGAAGAGAGTAAAAAAAGTAAAGAAAATTTAGAAAATTTGCAAAATTCAGAAATTTCAGAAGAAGATGTAGAAAAATTAAAAAAAGAAATTAGAGAGCGTATTTCGGACGATGAAGAAGTTGAAGAAGAAGAGGAAGAAAAATTTTCACCTGAAGAAATGGCACAGGAAATTCAGCAAATTGAAACTGAAAAAGAACTGGAAGAGTATTTGGATGATAATCATTCGATTGATGTTGCAGAAAGTTTTGAAAAACTTAAAGACGATGAATTAATAAGAATTTTTGAGCTTATGAGCGATGAGAATAAAGCGGGAATTTTGGAACAGGCAGATGAAGAGTTGCAAACTAGAATAATAGATTTACTTTCAGACGAAGAAGCAATTGATATTTTAGGTTACATGTCGCCAGATGATGTTGCCGATATTTTGGGATTTATTGATATTCAAAAAAGTAAATCGATACTTAATAAAATGAAGCGTTCACAGGCAAATAAAATAAGGGAATTGTTGGGTTATGAAGAAGATACCGCCGGAGGTATCATGACGACTCAGTACATAGCGTTTAAAGGAAATCTTGAAGTAAAAGATGTCATGAAAAAATTAAAAGATATTGCTCCAAGAACCGAAGTTATAGAGACAATCTTTGTGACGAGTAAAAAAAAAGAGCTTATAGGTGAAGTCGATTTAAGAGATATTTTAATTTCTTCTGATGATACAAAATTAGTGGATATTATGGATGATAATCCAAAGTATGTCTATGTCGAGCAGGATCAGGAAGAAGTGGCAAGGCTAGTATCAAGATATGATTTAAAAGTTGTTCCAGTTACAAATCACAAAAAAATTATTTTGGGAATCATTACGATAGATGACATAATAGATGTAATTCAAGAAGAAAATACAGAAGATATTTTAAAATTGGGAGGAGTTTCGGAAGAAGAAGAAATTTATTCAAGTTTTTGGTTTTCAGTAAAACAGAGACTCCCGTGGCTTGTAATAAACTTGGGGACAGCGTTTTTAGCATCATTTGTGATAAAACTATTTTCGGGAACTGTGGAAAAAGTGGTTATTTTATCGTCAATAATGACTATTATTAGCGGAATGGGCGGAAATGCAGGAACACAAGCGCTTTCAGTGACAATTAGGGCGTTGGCGCTGGGAGAAGTTGATTTTAAAGATACAATAGGAATAATCGCAAAAACTTTTTTGGTTGGAGCAATTAACGGAGCGCTTTTAGGGCTTTTGTGTGGCGCAATAATATGGGCATTTTGTGGAAATTTTTATATGGGACTTATCGTATTTTTAGCGATGGTAGGAAATTTAGTAATTGCTTGTATGATTGGATTTTTAATTCCGATTACATTGAAGGCTATGAAAATTGATCCAGCAATGGCGTCAGCTGTTGTGCTTACGACTGCGACAGATTGTTTTGGATTTTTAATTTTTTTGAGTTTAGCGACAGTGTTTTTGAATAAATTAGTTTAAGAAGGGAGAAAGTTTTGATAATAGTTTATATAATTATATTTTATATATTGTATTTTATTTTTTTAGAAGAATATCAGAAAAAAATAAAATATAAAGCTGAAAAAGTTGGAAGAATTAGATGGAGAATTTATTTTTTTACATTTGTAAGACGAATTAGAAAAAAAGAAATTTATTTTTAATATTGATGAAGTTACGATGGCGATACTTACCAAAAATGTTCATAAAAAAAGGAAGTTTTTCAAACTATGAATTTTAGAATTTTTTTGGTTGACGGATACAATTTAAGACTTAGAAAAAGCAGGACTGTCTTTTTATTTTTTTAAAAAAACATGTAGAAATAAAAAGAGCAGAACTTTATCAAAAATTTTTGGAAATGATACCAGCAGGAGCTAGTATAATTTCTATATTAGAAAAAGGAATTGGATAATTTTGAAAATTAAAAAAATTAAAATTAATATTTGAGAAAGGGAAGAAGTTACTATGGGAGTATTAGATTTTTTTAAAAAAAGAAGCGAAAAGAAAAAAATTAATTATATGTTTTTTTCAAAAGATAAGACAGAAGAAGAACTTTTTAAAAAAATTTTTTTGAAGCCTATGCTGATAAAATAAAATCAGTTACAAATGAAACTGATAAAGAAATAACTTCAAAGACAAAAAAAGTTTTTTTGGTTTTTAAAAAAATGGTAGGAAATTGACTATTCAAGTAAATCCAAGTCCTAAATATATTTTTGGAAACAGAGTTTTTTTGATGGAAATATTTGTAGAAAATTTAAAATTTGAAACTTGCAAAAAAATTTGAGTGAAAAAAAGAGATTTCAAAATATACGAGAATGCTTATAACTGTTGAAGCGTTAAATAAAGAAGAAAAGAAATGACGAAGAGCTTTTTAAAGAAAAAAATCAAATGAGTTTTTTTCGAATTTCAAAAGTTTTTTTAATAGCAAAAAAATTGAAGCATTATCATTTTAACAAAAAGAAATCTTGTGCGAAATGAAGAAAAAAATGGGATTTCTCAGATTTTTATTCCGCCACTTTCTGAAAAAAATGTTTGAAAATTTTGAGCAGACAAAAGAAGATGTTGACAGAATGGAAAGAAATATAAAAATTAATGGAAAAAGATAAGTTGCCATTTTATGATAAAATGGAAGTGAATATTTCTGAAAAAAATGTAAAAAAATAAGAAAAAAATGGGAAATTATAAGAAAAGTTGTAGCAGTTGTTATAACTAGAATTGCGGCTCAGACATTTCTTGAAAAAAAGAAAATATGCTAAAAAAATTTGAGCGAAATAATTGAGATTTTTTTGAGAGAAAATATCAGTTTAAAGAGATTTTTGACAAAGAGAAAAAGGAATTTCTAGAAAATAAAGTGGAAAAATTCTCAATTAAATATAGAATTTTTATTTTTAGACTGGAAACGGCACAGACGCTTTTTGTGGATTTTGTCTGCTGGTAAATTGCCAAATTTAAATAATTTTTTTCTGATTTGACGGAGATAATTGAGATTTTAGAAAATGAAAATTTAAAAATCATTTGCAAGAAAATGTGAAATTCGTTCCAAAAATCAGATTTTTGGATGCGCTTGATTACATGTATCGGCTAAATTGGGCTAATGTAGAAGTAAAATTAAATGGTTATGACAGAATTGTAAATGAAAGTATTTTATATTTTACAAGATTAGGACTTGAATGGGCAGTTCAAAGTGGCATACCGATGGAAGAAATAGTGATTCATACATAAAAATAAAAAAATATAAAAAAAGCGAAAAAAATCTCGCTTCTTTTTTTATTTTATTAAATAAATCTTCACCAAATCAAATAAAAATATCATAACAAGCGACACCGAAACAATAATTCCAAGTCCAAATTTTTTCAGCGACAAAAAAGTGACAACACCCATTCCAATCAATATTTTTACAATGTCATAAGGAGCTGTACCGCCTGAAGTAAAAATATCTGGAAAAACCATAAGTGCTAATACCGAGTATGGCAATGCTTCAAAAAATTTATTCACTATTGGATTTTTCGGAATCTTCACAAACAGTGGCAGCAATCTTAAAGCCACCGTTACCAACGCTGAAATGATAATTACTTTAAAAACTTCTAAATTATTCATTTTCTTTTACCTCATCCTTTCTATGTCTTACCGCATAAATTAAACTTGAACCTATCATAATTAAAATCATTGCCCATCCGCTGCTTACCTTATTTAAAATTGGCAAATACATAAATGCTAGTTTTGCGGCAATTACATAAATTACGACTTCAAAGAATTTTGGCAATTTTTGCAGCGACATTACAAGCAAACTAAAATATATCGAATATAAAATAAAACTTAGGCTTGCACGGAAAACTTCAGGTATCATATTTCCAAAAAGTGAACCTAGAACAGAACTTCCAGCATAGCATAAATACGGAATTGTATTTAGTCCAATAATATACCAAGGTGAATTTTCTTCCTTTATAATCGCATAAGTTATCGTTTCATCAGTAAGTCCAACTCCAACCAGTATTTTTTCAAATAATTTAGTTCCATTTTTTAATTGCCTGAAAATCAATAAATTTAAAAGCAAATATCTCAAATTTATCATAAGTACTGAAATTATAACTTCAATTGCTGTAGAATGTTGCACATAAACCATTTTCAAAAGCATTGCTTCCGAGCCGCCAGCATAAATTCCAAATGACATAGCTGCCGTGACAATCGTATACATTCCGTTATTTTTAGCAATCAGCCCAACTGTCAGACCAAACGGAATATATGCAATTCCCATTCCAATTCCAGCTTTTAGTCCTTTTAGATATTTTTTTCTGTATTAATCATTTTTTTCCCTTTCTTTTTCTTTCTATTTTTATTTTTATTCTATTATTTATTTTTATTTATTATTTTTTTAATTTTTTTATTGTACTCAAACTTATTTAAAAAAATAAAATGTTAAAAATTATATAAATTTAGATTTTTGGGTAAAATAGTCATAGTTTTTTTGAGTTCAACTTTAAACTTTAAAGTGGTTTTTTTCTATAAATTAAATAAATTTTATTATTTGAAAATTATATCACAATTTCTTTATTAATTGAAGTTTATTTAAATTTATTTAAGTTTTTTTAATTAAAAAAAATAAAAAAAGAAGTTAGTTCATATTCAAGCTAACTCCTTTAATTTTTTTATTTATATTACAATGCGTCTTTTTCCTCTCTCTCGTTCTAATTCTAATCACATCATCTATTGGCAAAATAAATATTTTTTTCCATCTCCAACTTCTCCAGTGTAAACGGCATCTATTATAATATCAACTAATTTTTCAACATTAGCATCTTGAGTAATTATTTCGATTTTTAATTTAGCAAGCAATGTCGGCGTAATCTTTTGCCCACGAAAACTTTCTGTGTAACCTTTTTGATTTCCGTGTCCTAAAACTTGGCTTACTGTCATTCCTCTGACTTTGGCTTTTGTCAATGCATCTTTTAAATCTTCTAACTTATCAGAACGAATTATAACTTCTATTTTTTTCATAATTTTTCTCCTTAAATTAAGAATCTAGTCCCATAAATGTTGGGTAAGCAGTTTCTTTATGTTCACTGTCATCCATTCCCACAGCTTCTTCTCTATCTGTAGCTCTAAGCGGTAAAAATATTCCGATAACTTTTATTATCACAAATGTAAAAGCTCCTGCCCAAATAGCTGTTATCAGTATGGCAGCAATTGTTGCACCAAATAAATGAGTTCCGCCGTATAAAAGTCCAAAATTTCCCTTTTCTGGCGTTAAACTTGGCGTTGTAAAAATCGCAGTTGCAATTCCTCCAAAAATTCCACCAACACCGTGACAGCCGAAAGCATCTAATGCATCATCGTACTGCAATTTATGTTTTAAACTTGAAATTGCAAAATAGCAAATTGGACTGACTAGCAATCCCATTAAAATTGCTGAGCCGTACGAAACATAACCTGCACCTGGCGTAATTGCCACAAGTCCTGCAACTAAACCAGTTGAAGTTCCAACTAATGTAGGAGTTCCGTTACTTAACTTTTCAATAATTACCCAAGAGCATGTTGCCGCAGCAAGTGATAGCATTGTCGTAATAAAAGCGTGAATCGCTGTACTATTTGCTTCAAGAGCTGAACCTGCATTAAATCCTAGCCATCCGAATGCCAAAATTCCTGTTCCAAGCAGTACAAAAGGCACATTATGCGGACGATACTCGGTTCTTGTAAATTCTCTTCTCTTTCCGATAATTGTAGCTAAAACAAGTCCAGACACTCCTGATGAGATGTGAACGACATCTCCCCCAGCAAAATCTAATGCTCCCATTTTTGCAAGAAGTCCTCCGCCCCAGACCATGTGAGCTAAAGGATAATAAACAAATATTAGCCAAATTGGAGCAAAAACTAAAAACGGCGCAAACTTTATTCTCCCAGTCACGGCACCTGTTGCAATACTTACCGTAATTATTGAAAACATCATCTGAAATAATGCAAAAACTGCATCTGGAATTTTATATCCTTTTGTACTAGCTGTTTCACTAACTCCACGGAATAAAACATTTCCAAAATTTCCTATAAATTTCCCATTTCCAGAAAATGCTAGGGAATAACCTACTAAAAACCACATCACAACTGCAATAGCAATTGGAAGAATAACCATCATCATCGTATTAATGACATTTTTTCTTCGACCCAGACCTCCGTAAAAGAATGCCAGTCCCGGCGTCATAAAAAGCACTAATGCTGATGAAAATAAAATAAAAACTACACTTGCTGTATCCATACTGATACCTCCTTTAAAATATATTTCGACATCTGTGTGTCTTATTCAATAAAGTTATTCTAGCACTTTTTGAATCATTTGTAAAATATATTATTTTTTATATTTTTAATATATATTATATATGTTTTTAAAAGCATGAAGTTTTATTTTTAGCATAATTTTTTTATTTTTTTGTAAAAATATTTTATTTTTTTAAAAAAATTAAAAAAATAAAAAAAGACAAAAAAATTATTTATTGTGATAAAATATAAAGGGAAAAAAATTAAAATGGGAAGGAGAGAAAAGAAAAAGATGTTATTTTTTTGAAAAAAATGGTGTTGATGTTTTTTTGGAAAAAGATTGAGATTTTTGACTTTGGATGACAAGATTTTTTTAAAATTGGTGAAAAGATTTCAGAAAATGAAGTTGAAGAATTTAAGAAAAAAAATAGTGATAAAAAAATTAAAAGTCATTGATTTGAATGGAAAACTTTTAATGCCGGGAGTTATTGATGTTCATACACATATGAGAGAACCAGGAGTTGATTATAAAGAAGATTTTTCAACAGGAAGCAGAGCTTGTGCTAAAGCGGGAATTACAACATTTTACGACATGCCAAATACAATTCCGACGACCACAACTTTAAAAGCGCTGGAAGAAAAAAAGGAATTGGCGGATAAAAAATCTATTGTAAATTATGGATTTCATTTTGGTGGAAGCAAAAATGACAATGTCAAAGAAATAAAAAAAGTTCTTGAAAGTGGAAAAGTAAATACTGTAAAAATATTTATGAATGTTTCGACAGGAGAAATGCTTATTGAAGATGACGAAATTTTAAAAAAAGTATTTGAAAATTCTAAATTGGTGTTGGTTCACGCTGAAAATGAGATGATTGACAAAGCATTAAAACTTAATAAAGATTATGGAAATGGACTTTATGTCTGCCATATTCCGTCAAAAGAAGAATTGATTAAAGTTTTGAATGCGAAAAAAGATAAGAATTTTAATAATGAAAAGCATCCTGTTTATGCGGAAGTTACGCCACATCACTTATTTTTGAATGATGAAATTAGAGAAAGTACAGATAGAAATAAAATGCTTTTGAGAATGAAACCAGAACTTAGAACAAAAGTTGACAATAAATTTTTGTGGGAAGCGTTAAATAATGGAGAAATTGATACAATTGGAACAGATCATGCGCCGCATCTAATTTCAGAAAAATTGGAAAAAATAACTTTTGGAATGCCAGGCGTGGAAACTTCACTTGCTTTAATGCTTAATGCCTATAATGAGCAAAAAGTGAAATTGGAGACAATTCAAAAACTTATGTGTGAAAATCCTGCAAAAATAATGAAAATTGAAAAAAGAGGAAAACTAAAAGAAGGATATTTTGCAGATATTATAGCTGTTGATTTAGAAAAAGAGTGGACAGTTGGAGTTGACGATACGATTGAGTCAAAATGTGGATGGACCCCTTATGAAAACTGGAAATTAAAAGGAAAAAATATTTTGACAATAGTTAATGGAAAAGTTGTTTTTGAAAATGGAAAATTTAATGATAATTTAGAAAATGGAAGGGAAGTGGAATTTTATGAGTAAAAATTTAAGTTTGGAAGAGAGAGTGGCAAAGGCGCTTTTTGATGTAAAAGCGGTGAAAATTAATGTAAATGAACCTTTTACATTTGCATCTGGAATAAAAAGTCCAATTTATTGCGATAACAGATTTGTTTTGGGATTTTCTAACGAGAGAGATGTAATTGTTGACGGATTTGTACAAGCAATTGACAATGATGTAGATGTAATTGTGGGAGTTGCAACTGCTGGAATTCCTTGGTCCTCATTTATTGCAGATAGAATGAAAAAACCTCTTGCATATGTCAGAAACAAACCAAAAGATCATGGAGCTGGAAAACAAATTGAAGGTGCTGAAGTTAAAGGTAAAAAAGTTGTTGTAATTGAAGATTTGATTACGACTGGAAAAAGTAGTTTAATTGCCGTAGATGTGCTTCAAAAAGAAGGAGTAGCCGATATGGAAGTAAAATCAATTTTTACTTATGGATTTGACACTGCAAAAGAAAATTATGACAAATTTAACTGCAAATTTAGTTCTCTATCGAATTTTAGTATTTTTGATAAATTTACTTAAAAAAATACGGATTATTTGACAAAAGAAGAAGCAGAAATTGCACTTGAATGGAGCAAAAGTCCAAATACTTGGGGAGTTAAATAAATTTGAATTTTTGATTTTTAATCAAAAATTTTTTTAAAAATTTTTAAAATTAAAAAAACGCTGACTATTTATAATTCAAAAACTTAATAATAAAGTTAAAATTACAAATTTTTCAGCGTAATTTTTTTATTTTTTTAGATTATGGACGAAGTTTTGCTAATTCTTCAATATCAACATCGGCATTGTAGTCAACATTGTCAAAGTCAAATCCATTTAATTGCATGAATTCTTCTCTTGCACCTTTATAGTCACTTATTTCTTTAAAGTTTTCAGGTGTTACTTTGTCCCAAAGTGCTTCTACTTCTGCCTGAACATCTTCTCTCATTTCTAAGTTGTCAGGTCTTAATCTTCTCTCAGAATCAATTACAGGTTTGTTTCCATAGACCATATCTTTTAATAATCTATGTTTTTGCTGTATTGTTCCTTCATGAATTCCTTTTTCTTTCATAACTTTGTAAAGAAGTGCGGCATATAATGGGAATATTGGGATAACAGCACTTGCTTTTGTCATTAATGCTTTACTTAGTGAAACATATGCTTCTCCATTGACTTTTTCTTTTAAATAGTCATTCAAAACATCAGCAGTGTGTTCTAAATCTCTTTTTGCAGCTCCAATTGTTCCGTCTTTATAAATTCCGTAAGTCACTTTTGGTCCTAAATATGAATAAGCTATAGTTTTAAAACCGTTTGCTAAAACATTTGCATTTGAAAGAGCTTCTATCCATAATTTCCAGTCTTCTCCACCCATTACTTTTACTGTGCTTTTAATTTCTTCAGGTGTAGCAACTCCCATTGTAGTTTCTTCCAATGTTCCTTTTTCAAAGTTTATTGTAGGACCTGAGATTTCTTCTTTTGTTGATTTTAGTGCAGATCTGTAAGTTTTACCGTCTTTAGGATCAGTTCTTACTCCACTTGCCAAGCTATAAATTACCAAGTCAATTTTTCCGCCAAATTCTTCTTTTATATATTTTATGACTTCATCTTTCATTTCGTTAGAAAAAGCATCTCCAATGAAATTTTTTGCAGGAATTCCTTCTTTTTTTGCAGCTTCGGTAAAAGCGATTGTATTCCACCAACCAGCAGATCCGATTCTTTTTCCTTCCACACCTTTTTCAAATGCAACACCGATTGTTTCAGCTCCTGCACCAAAGGCTAGTGAAATTCTTGTTGAAAGTCCGTATCCTGATGATGAACCTATTATTAAAACTTTTTTTGGTCCTGTATATTTATCTTGTGATTTTATATAGTCAATTTGTCTTTTTACAAATTCTTTCGCTCCAATTGGATGATTAGTTAAAGCTAATCCACCTTTTAATCTAGGTTTTATTACCATTGTTTCCTCCTAATTGTTTCTTAAATTTTTTTATATTCATTTAAATAATACCATATTTCTCGTATTTTTTTACAAGAATTATTTTTTTCTAATAAATTTTTATAATTTTGATAATCAAAAATAATTTATTTATTTATTTTTAAAAATTCAAAAAAATTGTATAAATATTTTTGAAAAAAATGTGGTATGATATTAAATGAAAAAAATTTTAAATTTTTAAAAATTTAATTTAATAAATTTAATTTAGAAAAAAATAATAATAAAAAAATAAAAAAATTAAATAATAAAATAATAAAATAAAAGGAGAGAGATAAAAATAAAAAAATATGGAAAAAAATTGATATTTTTGGGATTAAATTTGGAAGAATTGCAAGAAAAAGTTTCTTTCGTTAGGACTTAAGAAATTTAATGCAAATCAAGTATTTGATTGGCTTCATAACAAACTTGAATTTGATTTTGACAAATTTTTCAAATGTTTCGAAAAAAAGATAGAGAAATTTTTACAAAAAAAATTTTTTTGTGGAAAAGCTGGAATTTAAAAACTCATCAAGTTTCAGAAGATAAGGAAACTGAAAAAAATTTCTTTTTGAATTAAATGATAAAAAAATTTATTGAAAGTGTATTAATTACTCATAAAAACAGATACACATTGTGTGTTTCATCACAAATTGGATGTCTTATGAATTGTGATTTTTGTGCGACGGCGTTAATGGGTTATGAGCGAAATTTATCCGTTTCAGAAATTTTGCTGCAGTATTATTATGTGCAAAAACATCTTTTAAAGCGTGGGAAAAAACTTGGAAATGTTGTTTATATGGGAATGGGAGAGCCTTTTTCAAATTATCGTGCCGTGCTTTCTTCAATAGATATATTAAATTCGCCAAAGGGACAAAATTTTTCTAAAAGAAATTTTACAATTTCGACAAGTGGAGTCGTTCCAGTTATAAAAAAATTTACATTGGATGAATCTCAGATTCATTTGGCGATTTCGCTTCATTCGGTAAGAGATGAAATTAGAAATCAAATTATGCCAATAAACAAAACTTGGAATGTAAGTAAATTAAAAGAGGCACTTTTGGAATATCAGAAAAAGACAAAAAATCGAATTACATTTGAGTATATTTTAATTGATGAATTAAATTCAGAGTCAAAAGATGCAAGGGAACTCGCAGATTTTTTGAGTTCATTTAACTGTCTTGTAAATCTTATTCCATATAATCCAGTTGGGGGTAAAATTTATAAGACACCGTCAAAAGCGAAACAAAGAGAATTTTATAAAATATTGAAGGATAAAAATGTTAATGTGACGCTTAGGGAAACGAAAGGTCAAGATATTGCAGCGGCTTGTGGACAATTAAGAGCTGAAAAACAATTGAAAAGAGAAAAGTAACTTTTTGAAAGGTAGGAATGACAGATGAAAAAGAAAAATACAGAAAAAAAAGAAAAAGTGAAAAAGCCAAAAAAGAAATTTAAACTTAGTACTTTTCTTTTAAAAGTTTTTTTATTTTTTTGTGTAATTGGAATAGGAGCAGGAGCGTATTTAGTTTATACTGTGCAAAAAGAAACGCCAGTTGACTTGATTGACGGATACGCACCAGTTTCTCCATCGGTTATTTATGATATGAATGGAAATCAAATAGATACGATAATGGTTCAAAATCGTGCGCCAATTGGAATTGGAGATGTTCCAGATTATGTGCAGAATGCTTTTTTGGCGATAGAAGATAGAAAGTTTAGAAGTCATCATGGACTAGATTTTGTGCGTACAGCTAGAGCAGCATTTTTGACGCTTACTGGTAGACGACGAGAAGGTGGAAGTACGATAACTCAGCAACTTGCAAAAAATGCATTCTTGTCACCTGAACAAACTTTGTCAAGAAAGTTAAAAGAAGCAATTTTAGCGATTGAAATTGAAAGAAAATATACAAAAGATGAAATTTTGGAAAACTATTTAAATACAATTTATTTTGGACAAGGTGCTTATGGAATAAAGAATGCGGCAATCAAATATTTTGACAGAGAGCCTAAAAATTTGACACTTGGACAAGCGGCAATTTTAGCCAGTCTTCCAAAATCTCCAACAAAATATTCAAAATTAAAATATGCACTTGAAAGACAAAAAATAGTTTTGCATCAAATGAGAGAATATGGATTTATAACTGATGATCAATATAACGATGCGATTAATGAAAAAATTGCTTTCAAAAATGGAGACATAAAGAGCCGAAATGAAGAAGAACAAATTTCAACTTCAAATGTTGCACCAGAATTTACAACAATTGTGCTGAGCGAATTAAGAAAAATTTTGAAAATTTCAGAAGAAGATCAAAAATTTTTATTTGACGGATACAAAGTTTATGCAACTGTCGACTTAGACTTGCAAAGAGCGGCATATAAGGCATTTAATAGCAATTACAATTTAAAAACTAAAGCTGAGTTAAACGGAGCGCTATATTCAATTGATCCAAGCAATGGATTTGTAAAAGCGATGGTTGGGGGAAAAGATTATAAAAAAGGAAACTTTAACCGTGCTGTAAGTTCATTGCGACAGCCAGGTTCATCATTTAAGCCAATAGTATATTTAGCGGCGTTGCAAAAAAAAATGACAATGGCAAGTGTGATGGAAGATTCTCCAGTAAAAATCAACAATTGGTCACCTAAAAACTTTGATGGAAGTTACAGAGACAGCATGACTTTGGACAAGGCGATAGAAATTTCAAATAACATAATTCCTGTAAAATTACTGCAATATGTGGGAATTTCCAAAGCTGAAAAAGTTTGGCGAGATGCTGGAGTTGTCGGTGGAGATTTTCCTAAAAACTTTACATTGGCATTGGGATCAATTTCTACAAGACCTTCAGATATGGCGATGTTTTATGCAGCACTTGCAAATGGAGGTTATCAAGTTGAGCCGCAATATATTTACAAAGTTGAGAATAAATATGGAGAAGTTATTTACGAAGCAAAACCTAAGATGAAAAAAGTTTACGATTCAAAAGATGTAGCAGTTCTTACATATATGTTAGAAAATGCTGTAAATTACGGAACTGGTCAATCAGCAAAAGTATTTAAAAATGGTCAGTTAATTCCAATGGCTGGAAAAACTGGAACGACTTCAGATTATGTGTCAGCTTGGTTCACAGGTTACACGCCAACTCTTGCGACAGTTGTCTATGTTGGAAATGATGACAACAAGTCAATGGGAACTGGAATGACAGGAGGTTCAGCTGCAGCACCAATTTGGAAAAATTATATGCAGTCAGTTGTGGATTTACCAAATTACAATGTCGGAGTATTTGAATTTATCGACGATTACATCAAGAGAAAAGATTTGACAACAAGAGATATTGACTTGGAAAATGGACTGCTTGATACAGATGGTGTAAACAAGAGAACAATGTTATTTAAGGCAGGAACAGAACCGATAGAATATGACAATAAATTTAGAGGTGGAATAAGATTTTAAAATAAAAAAATTACTCACTTAATAAATAATAAAAATAAGTGAGTAATTTTTTTGATTTTAAAAACTAAATAAATAATAATTTTATTATGAATAAAATCGCTAAAATAACCATAACTGTTGAAACAGGTCTTTTATCTTCTTTTTTTGCAAATAAATTATAAAGTAAATTTATTAAAACATATGATAAAATTCCTAATGTCAATCCGTCTCCAATGCTATATGTAAGCGCCATAGTTGTGATTGTGATAAAAGATGGAACACCTTCTAAAACATCGTGCAAGTCAATTTGCTTAACTGAGCTCAACATCAAATATCCTACATAAATTAAAGCCGGAGCAGTTGCACATGCAGGAATTGCGATAAATATTGGCGAAAAGAACATTGAAACTAAAAATAAAACTCCTGTTGTAATTGCTGTCCATCCAGTTCTTCCACCAGCTAGAACACCTGTCGAACTTTCCACATATGTTGTAACTGTTGATACACCAAGTGCGGCTCCTAAAGTTGTGGCAATTGCATCAGCCATCAGAGCACGACCAACATTTGGCACATTTCCTTTTTCATCAAGCATATTTGCCTTAGAACAAACTCCAATAAGAGTTCCAACTGTGTCAAAAAAGTCAACGAATAAAAATGTGCAAATTATTACAAAAAAGTTACCAAATGATTTTATATCGTAAAAAAATGAAAAATCCAATTTTCCCATAATCGGTGTCATTGATTTAAATTCAAAGACTCCTTTTGGTAAGAAGATTTTTAGTTCAGCTGCTTCTTTTGGGTTTATTATTGCAAATAGCCAAGCTAGTATTGAACTCACTACAATTCCGTAAAGGATGGAACCTTTAACTCGCTTTTTGTCTAAAATAGCAATTATAAAAAGACCGATAAATGAAATTATCACAGCTGGTGAAAAGTGTCCCATGCTAACTTTAGTCGATTCATTTGCAACCACAAGTCCACTTCCAGAAAATCCTACAAATGCAATAAAAACTCCAATTCCACCTGTAACGGCGTGTTTCATATTTTCAGGAATCGAATTTACAACTGCTTCCCTGATTTTAAACATTGTAAGTAAAATAAATATAATACCTTCAATAAATACAGCAGTTAAAGCCATTTGCCAAGTTGCTCCACCTTTTAGGACAACGGTAAATGCAAAAAAAGCATTTAGTCCCATTCCAGATGCCAGTGCAAAAGGTAAGTTTGCAATTAGTCCCATTATAAAGCAACCAAGTGCCGCTGAAAGACAAGTTGCTGTAACTAGAGCTCCTGCATTCATACCAGTTTTGGACAAAATATCAGGATTTACTGCAATAATGTAAGCCATTGTAAGAAAAGTTGTAACTCCTGCACCAATTTCTTTTTTCATATCAATATTTTTGTTTGCCAAAAGTGGAAAAATCCTTTTAAGACCTGATAGATTTTCCAATTTTATATCGTTTGAATTATTCATTTTCTTTTTTATCTCCTTTATTCTTTTCAATTTTTTTATTTTTTTTGCTGTTTTCATTATTTCCATTGCTTTCGCCATTTTCACTATTTTCTGCGTTATTCAAAGTCATAATAATTTTTTTCAATTTTTTTATTTTTTTACCGTCTGCGGTTTAAAAAAAATAACTTTTTCCAATTTGTATTGGTTCAATATCTTCAGAGTCTTCTGGAATATATCCCAATTTTTTTCAATTAAAAAAACCACTCAATGTATCATAATATTTGGAATCCAGATTAAAATGAAACTTGTCGTTTAAGTCATTTAAGGAAATTTCACCATTTACCAAATATTTATTTTTTTGAAAATGGTAATTTTGTAACTGTTAAATCTTCGTCGTCAAATTCATCTGAGATATTTCCCATAACTTCTTCAATTAAGTCCTCCAAAGTTACAATTCCCGAAAAAAACCGCCATATTCATCAATTAAAATAGCAATATGTTTTTTTCCATTTGCATTTCGCTAAATAATTCATTTACATTTTTTTAGTTTCTGGCACGAAATAAGCTTCTTGAACCAAACTTGCGACATTTACATTTTCAAATCCCTTTTTATAGGCTTCAATCATTAAATCTTTTGTCATTAAAACTCCGATTATGTTGTCGGCTTCTTCTTCATAAACAGGAATTCTTGAATATCGCTCAATTTCTTTAGTATCAAACAATTCTTTAATTGAAATATTTTTGTCAACTAAAAAAACTTTTGTTCTTGGAATCATAATTTCCCGTGCAATTTTTTCGTCAAAGACAATTATATTTTCAATCATTTCTTTTTCGATTTCATTAATTACACCATGTTCTTTTCCAACTTCCACAAGTGAACGAAGCTCTTCTTTAGAAACTTTTTCTTCAATATTGTCCTCTTTCATTTTTAAAACAGTCAAAACCAAATTTGTCGACAGCGTCAAAAACTTTACAAACGGTGAAAATATTTTTGAAATAAAAACTATAACACCGATGGTACGAAGTGCAATTTTTTCAGAATCTCTAAGTGCAATTCGTTTTGGAATAAGTTCTCCGAAAACAAGAGTTATGTATGAAAGTAAAAAAGTTACTAAAATCATAGAAAGCTGGCTTGCATAAGGAATTTTAAATTTTTGCAAAAAATCGGAAAAATAGTGCGATAAACCAGTTGCAGCCGATGCAGATGCAAAAAAACTTGCAAGAGTTATTCCAACTTGAATTGTTGACAAAAATTTACTTGGTTCACTAAGTAAATTATTTAACAAAACTGCCTTTTTATTTCCTTCCTCAATTAAAATTTTTATTTTGTTTTTATTGACTGAAACAATTGACATTTCCGCAGCGGAAAAAAAAGCATTGATTCCAGTCAAAATAATTATTATTACTATTTGTAATAATAAGTTGCCCTCGGACATTTTTAATTTCCTCCTAAATTTTTTTGATTAACGATATTATAACATATTTTTTTAAATAAAAAAAGGAAATGAGAAGATAAATAAATTAAATAAAATAAAAAAATTAATATTTTTTTAAAAAGGGAGAAACTTAATTCTCCCCAATTTTTTTATTAAATTGTTTCTAAAAAAATAATTTTGCATTTTTTTAATTTGCATTTTAACATTTTTGAATTGAAGTTCCGCCAAATGAATTTCTTTTTATTTACACAGTTTTTCGATAGTAATTTCATTTTGAATGTCGTCTTTAAATATTTCAGAAAAATTTTGGAATTCTGAAAGCGTCATATCTTCAATTGCAATTTTTTTATTTTTCGCAATAAGAAACAATTTCTCCGACAATTTTGTGTGCCTGTCTAAATGGAACGCCGTGTTTTGCTAAATAATCAGCCACATCAGTTGCATTTAAAAATCCGTATTTCATTGAGTCAAAGATTTTTTCTTTATTTACTGTAACAGTATTCAACATTGAATAAAAAATTTCGATGCAAAGCTTGATGTTGTCAATTGAGTCAAAAATTCCTTCCTTGTCTTCCTGCATATCTTTATTATAAGCAAGTGGAAGAGCTTTCATTGTAGTCAAAATTGCCATCAAATTTCCATAAATTCTTCCAGTTTTTCCACGCACAAGTTCCGCTATGTCAGGATTTTTTTTCTGTGGCATAATCGAAGAACCAGTCGCAAAAGCGTCATCTAAATTTATAAATGAAAATTCAGATGTGCACCAGATAATTATTTCTTCAGAAAATCTTGACAGATGCATAGAAATTACTGAAATAATCATTCCAAGCTCAATTATAAAATCTCTGTCGCTCACGGAATCTAAGCTATTTTCAGTCGGCTTAGAAAATCCAAGTTCTTTTGCAACAAAATGTCTATCTAAGTCAAAAGTCGTTCCAGCAAGTGCTCCAGCTCCAAGCGGCATTTCATCACTTCTTTCTAAAAAGTCATCAATTCTTGTGATGTCTCTTTTAAACATTTGAAAATAAGCCATTAAGTGATGAGAAAACAAGATAGGTTGTGCTCTTTGTAAGTGCGTATAACCTGGAATTATTATGTCTTCATATTTTTCTGACAAATTCAAAATGACATTTTCAAAATTTATAAGAAGTTCTTTAATTTTTTTAGCCTCTTTTCTCACATACATTCTCACATCAAGTGCCACTTGGTCATTTCGACTTCGAGCTGTATGAAGTTTTCCAGCAACAGCGCCAATAATTTCAGTCAATCTTTTTTCAATTGACATATGAATATCTTCATCTTCAATTTTAAACTCAAAAGTTCCATTTTCAATTTCATTTTTTATTAGAAGCAGTCCATTTTCAATTTCTTTTTGTTCTTCAGAAGAGATAATCCCTTGTTTACTGAGCATTCTGCTATGAGCGATACTTCCTTTTATATCTTCTTCATACATTCTTTTATCAAAGGTAATAGACGCATTAAATTTTTTTCCAATAATTTATTAGTTTCTTTATGAAACCGTCCTTCCCACATTTTTTTCATAATTTTAGTTTTTCCTTTCTTTTATTTTTTCTTTTTAAAATTAAAAAAATTATTATTTTTAAAAAAATTGTATTTTTTTACTAATATTATAGCAAGGATATTTAAAAGTGTAAAAAAATTTATATAAATTCATAAAAATATTATCGGACATTATTTTATAATAAATTAAATCTAAAAATAAAAACCATTAAAACAGTCAATTAATAAATATATTCAATTTTTTTATTAAAAATAAAAAAAGGAAACAAAGTTCCCTTTTATAATTAGCGATATTGGTTTATAATTTTTTTGAAAATTTAAAAAAATAAATTTATTTTTAAACTATTAATTCCAGCAAGATTTATAAAATTCCAAGGTTTGTTGTAATGTGGCTGAAAGAAAAAGTCTAAAAATGCTAAATCATCGATTGTCATTTTGTTTTGAATGCAAACAGATAGCGTGTTTATTGATTGTGTCAAATCAAATTTTGAGTTTAGCTGAGCTCCTAATATCTGTCTTGTTTTTTTGTCAAAAATTATTTTTAGTGTAACAGACTCATAAGTTGGCATAAATTCAGGTCTGTAATTATCGACTGCGGTTACGCTTTCTACATTCAATTCAAGTGATTTTGCACTTTCTTCAGTAAGTCCAGTTGCAGCCATGTTATTTTCATAAATTTTAATTCCTGAAGTTCCTTGTGTTCCTGGATGTTCAAATTTATTTTCAGAAATATTTAGTCCAGCTAGAGTTCCCATTCTGACTGCATTTGTCGCAAGTGGAATATACATTTCCTTTTGAAGTGGATTATAAAAAACTGAGCAGCAGTCTCCAGCAGCCATCACATCTTTATTGCTAGTTCTCATAAATCTGTCAACTTTTATAGCACCGTTTGGAAGCATTTCTAATTGATTTTCAAAAAGTTTTGTATTTGGAACAAAACCTACACACATAATCACTAAATCTGCTTCATATTCATTTTTGTCGGTGATGACTTTTGTTACAATTCCGCTATTGTCATTGTCTCCAATAAATTTTAGCACTTTTTCGTTCGTTGCAATTGTAATTCCATTGTTTTTCAATGTGTTTTCTGCTACATCTGTAAATTCTTTGTCAAAATATTTACTCAAAATTCTTTTTTCAGCATCAACCAAAACAACTTCTTTCCCATTTTCTTTAAATGCTTCAACTAATTCAACACCGATATAACCTGCACCGACAACGACAACTTTTTTTGCCGACTTACTTTTTTCAATGATTTTATTAGCGTGATTATAATTTTTACAAAGTAAAATGTTTTTTAATTCGATTCCGTCAATTTTTGGAACAATTGGCCAAGAACCTGATGTAATGATTAATTTATCATAAGTTTCCTCAAATTCTTCATTATTTTCCAAATTTTTAACTTTTAATTTTTTATTTTTTATGTCAATATCTGTGACATCATGTTTCATTCGAGTGTCAACTCCAAGTTCAAACAATTCTTCAGGTGAAGAATAAAAAAGTCCTTTTGGATCTTTGACAACTCCGCCAACATATAGTGCGATTCCACAAGATAAAAAAGAAATATTGTCATTTCTTTCAAATACTGTAATTTTAGCATTTGGATTCAATTTTTTTAAGTTTTTTATAGCTGCAGTTCCAGCATGAGTACATCCGATAACGACTACTTTCATGAAAAAAACCTCTCCTTTATAATTAATATTATTTTTTTCGATTAATAAATTATAATATTTATAAAAAAATATTTTTTTATTAATTTGTAGTTATTATAATTATACTACAAAAATTTTTAAAAAAACAATAATAAAAAAATATAAAAAAATATAAAAAAATATAATTGAAAAAAATTTTCAAATAATGTTAAGATTAATTTGTAATAATTTTTGTTTTTTTATAAAATTTATAATTTATAAAAAAATAAAAAAATAAAATAATGGAGATTTTTTTAATAATTATGAAAAGAAAAAAACTATAAAAAAATCAAGTTGAGATAAATGGAATTGGACTTCACAAAGGAAAACAGATAAAAATGGTTTTAAAGCCTGCGAGCAAAAAAACTGGAATTGTTTTTGAAAGAGTGGATGTCCGTGATAAGAATAATATCATAAAAGTAAATTACAAAAATTTGTTTGATTTAGAGAGAGGAACGAATATTCAAAATGAAGATGGAGTAAAACTTCACACAATTGAGCATTTTATGTCGGCACTTTCAGTTTGTGGGATTACTGATATTTTTGTGGAAATTGAAGGAAATGAAATGCCAATTTTAGATGGAAGTTCAATTAAGTTTGTGGAAAAGATTAAAAGTGCTGGAATTTTGGAATTGGAAGAAGAAGAAATAGAACCTTTTATTATAACTGAGCCTGTTATTTTTTCTGATGAAAAAAATGGAAAATATGTTTTGGCGTTGCCATATGACGGGTTTAAAATTTCTTACACAATAGATTTTTAATCATACATTTCTAAAATCAGAATATTTTGAATTTGAAGTAAATTTAGAAAATTATGAAAAAGAAATTGCAAGTTGCAGAACTTTTGCATTTGACTACGAAATAGACTTTTTGAAAAAAAATAATCTTGCTCTTGGAGGAAGTTTGGACAATGCCATTGTAATTGGAAAAAGATGGGCCGTTAAATCCTGAAGGGCTTCGGTTTGAAAATGAATTTGTACGACATAAAAATTTTTGGATATAATCGGAGATTTATATGTTTTGGGAACTCCAATTAAAGCACATATAATTGCAATAAAAAGCTGGACATTTTGTAAATGCGAAACTAACTGAAATGATTGCAAAAATTTGAAATATAAAAAAATTTTATATTTTTTTAAAATAAAAGTTTTAAAATAAAAAAATTTTTTTATTAAAAAAACTTGTAATTTATTAAAAAAATAAAAATATAATATAGATAATTTAAATAAAAAAATAATATTTTAGGAGGAAAATTAAGATGGAAACAGTTATGAATATAGAAGATATTATGAAAATATTGCCACATAGATACCCATTTTTATTGGTAGATAGAGTTATAGAAAAAAATGGAACAGATAGTTTGGTTGCAATTAAAAATTTGACAATGAATGAAGAATTTTTTCAAGGACATTTTCCTGGAAAACCTGTTATGCCAGGAGTTTTACAAATGGAAGCACTTGCACAGGCAGTTGGTCTGCTTATGCTAGAACCTGGAAAGATACCTTTATTTATGTCAATTGATAAATGTAAATTTAGAAAACCTGTTGTACCTGGAGATCAGTTAAGACTTGAAGTTGAAATTAAGTGTAAGAAGAAATATTATTGTAGCAAAAGGGAAATGTTTAGTTGATGGAGCTGTTGTGAGTGAAGGTGAATTAAAATTTGCTGTAACAGATATGTAAAGACAAATAAAAAATGAAGAGGTATTAATTTATGAGTTCAAATAATATACATCCAACGGCAATTGTTGATCCAAATGCTAAACTTGGAGAAAATGTAAAAATTGGTCCGTATTCAATAATTGGTCCTGAAGTTACAATAGGAAATGGAACTGTTGTAGAATCACATGTTGTAATTGAGGGTGAAACTATAATTGGAGAAAATAATTATATTTTTTCTTTTGTATCGATTGGAAAAGTACCACAGGATTTGAAGTTTAATAACGAAAAAACTAGGGTTGTAATTGGAGATAATAATAAAATTAGAGAATTTGTTACGATTCATAGAGGAACGACTGATAAATACGAAACGAGAATTGGGAATGACACGCTTGTTATGGCATATGTTCATATCGCTCACGACTGTATTATTGGAGATCATTGCGTTCTAGCAAATGCAGCTACTTTTGCGGGACATGTGGAAGTTGAAGATTGGGCAGTTGTTGGTGGACTTACAGCAGTTCATCAGTTTACGAGAGTTGGAAGACATGCGATGATTGGTGGATGTTCAGCTGTGAATCAAGATGTGGTTCCTTATATGCTTTCTGAAGGAAATAAGGCGAGAGCAGTTTATATAAATATTGTAGGGCTTAAGAGAAGAGGATTTTCTGAAGAGCAGATAAAAACTTTGAGAGAAGTTTATAAAATCGTTTTTAAGAAAAAATTAAAATTGGAAGAAGCACTGCAAATTTTAGAAAAAGATTATAAAGATAATGAAGATGTAGTAAAATTGGTCGAATTTATCAGAAAAAAAGTAAAAGAGGAATTACAAGATAAAAATTAACGAAATAAAAAAATTAATAAAAATTTAGTGAAAAAAATATAGAATTTTTTTATTAAATAAAAATTTAAATAAAATTAAGTAAATATAAATTTTTCTCAAAATAAATAATTTAGAAAAATTAGCTAAGTGTATTTATTTTGGGTTAATTTTTTTATAAATTTATATTTGCAAAAAAAGATAGGATAGATAGAGGGGAAAATATGGAAAAAGTGGGATTAATTGCCGGAAATGGCAAATTGCCAGAATTATTTTTTTAAATGCTTGTCAAAAAAAGGAATTGAAATATTTTTGTGTCTATTTATTTGAAAGTGTTGAAGAGAGCGTAAAAAAATTATAAAAAAATTCTGTAAAAATACAGTGTAGCACAAGTTGGTAAAAATTATTTCTTATTTTTAAAAAGAATAATGTTTCACATTTAATAATGCTGGGAAAAAGTTGAGAAAAAAATCTTATTTTTTTCCAATTTAAAAATTTGACTTGACGGCTACTAAAAATTTTTACTTTCAACAAAAAAAATAAAAAAAGATAAGAATATATTAAAGGCAATAATTGATTATATTGAAAGTAAAAATATAACAGTTTTACCGCAAAATTATCTTCTTGATGAATTTATGGCAAGTGAAAAAGTTTATACAAAAGCAAGTCCTGATAAAAATGAGAAAAAAACGATAGAAATTGGAATAGAAGCTGCAAAAATGTTGACAAGTATTGATGCTGGACAAACTGTTGTCGTAAAAAATGAGTCTGTCATTGCGCTTGAAGGAGTTGAAGGGACGGATAAGACAATTTTGCGAGGGGGAGAACTTGCTGGGAAGAAATGCATTGTTGTGAAAATGGCTAGAAATGATCAGGATTACAGAATTGACATTCCGACGATTGGACTTGAAACTGTAAAAAAAGTGGTGCAGATAAATGGACGTGGAATAGTTATTGAAGCGGATAAAATGATGTTTATTGACAAAGAAGAAGTCATTGACTTTGCAAATAAAAATAAGATATTTATAGTGGGAATTAAATTTTAGAAATATTTTTTTATAAAAATTTATTTTGAATTTATTGTTTAAAAAAAGAAAAATAGGTAAAATTATGGAAAAAAATAAAAAAAGTATTTATTTCTTGTGGCGAAATGTCAGGAGATTTACACGCTTCCTACATTGTGGAAGAGATGAAAAAGAAAATATTGAATTTTACGGTGTTGTTGGAGATAAATCTATTGCAGCTGGAGTGAAAGTAGTTAATCATATAAAAAATAACGATGTGATGGGTTTTGTGGAAGCTGTGAAAAAATATTGGTATTTTAAGGAAAAAGCGAAAGAATATATTGATTTTATAAAAAAAGAGAAAATAAAAACGGTAATTTTTTTGTCGATTTTGGTGGCTTTAATTTGAAATTTTTTTGATTTGGTAAAAAAAGAGATTCCCGATATAAGAACAATTTATTACATTCCACCAAAAGTCTGGGCCTGGGGGAAAAATAGGATTAAAAAGTTGAAGAAATTTGATGATGTTGTTGTGATTTTTCCTTTTGAAAAAAAATATTTTGATAAGACGCTTGAGAAATTTGGAAGTGAATCAAAAAAAAGTTTGAAAGTTTATTATTTTGGGAATCCATTTGTCGATAAATATAAGTTTAGTGAACATTTGGGAGAAAAAATTTTGCTTTTGCCAGGAAGTCGTGAGCAGGAAATTGAAAAATATTTACCTGTGATTTATGAAGTTTTGACAAGTCCAAAAGTTCAAAATGAAAAATTTATTATGAAATTGGCAGATAGATCTCATATTAAGTATATTGATAGAATAAATAAAAAAAGTTTAATATGGATTTTAAAAAAACTTAAAAAAATTTAGAAATTTCATTTGAAAAAAAGTTGAAAAAGATTAGAGATGAATGTAAATTTGCAATTGCAACTTCAGGAACGGTTACATTTGAAATGGCTCTTATGGGACTGCCTGTCATAGTTGTTTACAAAACTTCTAAAAATAAATGCTTTTTATAGCTAGAAAAAAATTGTTAAAAATAAAATATATTACTTTGACTAACTTAAATGCTGGGAAAAGAAATTTTTAAAGAATTGTTGCAAGAAGATTTTTTTCGTCTCAAAAGATTTTTGGATGAAATTGAAATAATTGAAAAAAATAAAGAAAAAAATTGTACAAAAATTTGAAACTGGAAAAAGAAAAAAATTCGGAAATTCTGAGTTTTGAAAAAAATTTCAAAAATATTTGCTTTTCTGAAATTCAATAGTACAATTTATTTATAGTATAATTTTTGAAAAAAAGAGGAAAAAAAATATGGGAAAACAAGATGAATTATCAAATAATTCGATATTAAAAATTATTTGTAAAATATTTTATTCCAACACTTATAGGTTCGGCTGTAGTTGTTTTTATACAATATAGTTGATAGATTTTTTGTTGGAAAAATTAGTGAAAAAGCTCTTGCTGGTGCTGGAATAGCGTTTTATATAGTTATGTTAATGATTGCATTTTCAATGTTAATTGGAGTTGGAGCTGGAACGATTATTTCTCTTAGATTAGGGCAAGGTAAAAAAGGAGAGGCAAAAAAAGTTTTGGGAAATACGATTACGATGTTTGCAATTTTGGGAATTTTTCTATATTTTATACTGCTGTTAAATATAAATACAATTTTAACATATTCAGGAGCAAATAGTGAAACTTTACCATATGCAAAAGCGTATTTACAAATAATTATGTTTGCAATATTGCCACTTTTTTACTCTTATGGATTGACTAATGTCCTAAATTCAATTGGTGCGCCAAATGTTGCCATGTTTTCAATGTTAATTGGAGCTGTTGTAAATATCATTTTGGACTATGTGGCAGTTATGATTTTGCACACAGGAATTGAAGGGACAGCTTATGCAACATTGATTGGAAATGTTTTATCGGCAGTATTTGTTTTATATTTTTTGATATTTGGAAAATTTCCTGTCAAAATTAACTTATTTGGGTTTAAGCTGGAAGAAAAAAGTAAACTGGTTTTGCAGTTTAGTAAATTAAAAATTAATAAAAAAATTGTGATAGATATTTTGTCAATTGGAATGTCGCCATTTTTGCTTCAGGCTGCAAGTTCTCTTGTGGGAGTTATCACAAACAAAATTGTGGATATGAACGGCGGAACTTATGGAGTTGCAATTATGACTATTATAAATTCATATTTGCCACTTATGACGATGAGTGTCTATTCGGTTTCACAGGCAATTCAGCCAATTGTGGGATTTAATTATGGAGCAAAAAATTATGAAAGAGTGAGAAAGTCTTTATTAACAGCGATATGCACAGGAGTTGGATTATCTGCAATATTTTGGGTAATAGTTATGCTTTTTCCAAAAGAGATGGTTTTATTTTTTAATGAAAAAAGTACTATTTCGGCTCTAAAAGAAGGTGAAAAAGCTATGAGAATTTATTTTTCTCTTGTGATTTTATCATCTTTTGGAATCATTATCCCAAATTATTTCCAAGCGACAGGGCGTTCAAAATATTCTGTAATATTAAATTTGTTGAGACAAGTAATTATTTTTTTAATTGTTGTTATAGTTTTTTCAAATTTATTTAAGTTAAATGGTGTCTGGTATGCTCAGCCGTTTACAGATTTTTTATTTTTTGTAATACTTGCTGTGCTTTGGTATAAAGAAAATAAAAAGTTGAAGAAAAAAATAGAAAAATAATAAAAAAAGAGGTAAAACTTATGAAAGTAATAATACTTATGATAATTTCTTATTTGCTTGGAAGTATTCCAAATGCACTTTGGATTGGGAAAGTTTTTTGTGGAATAGATGTGCGGGAACATGGAAGTAAAAATACGGGTTCTACAAATGCAGCTCGGGTTTTAGGAGCAAAATGGGGACTTTTGACATTGGCTTTGGATATTTTAAAAGGACTTGTTCCAACATTAATTGCAGTTAGCTTGAGAATGGATTTTTTTCAAAATCTGACAAACATTACAAATTTAGATTTTGTGTTAGTTGGAATTTGTGCGATATTGGGACATATCTTTTCTATATTTTTGAAATTTAAAGGTGGAAAAGCTGTTGCTACGACACTTGGAGTTTTTGTAATACTCGTTCCAAAAGCGATATTATTTGCAGCAATTGTATTTTTTATAGTTTTTGCAATTTTTAGATATGTGTCACTTTCTTCAATTTGTGCGGCAATATCGCTTCCGATATTTATATTTTTAATGTATAGAGATATTTTTAATTTATACATTTTTTTAGGAATTTTTAATAGCAATATTAATAATTTTAAAACATAAAAAGCAATATCGAAAGATTAAAAAAATGGAACTGAATCAAAATTTAGCTTAAAAAAATAAAAAAAAGGAAAGTAGGTAAAAAGCAATGTCAGAAGATAAAAAAATATTTTGGTAACAGGTGGTGGAAGTTGGGGAAGCTGCCTTTCAAAGTTGTTGGTTGAAAATGGACATAAAGTATATTTGTGGGAACACAACGAAGAAGTTAGAAATATTATGAAAAACTACAAAGACAAATCCAAATTTTTTAAAAGGGATAAAATTGCCAGATGAGTTAAATATTGTGGATGATTATGGAAAAATTTTGACAAATAAAGATAAATATGGAAAAATAGATATTTTATTACTTGCAACGCCAACACAATTTTTTTAAGAGGTATTTTTAAAAAGATTGAAAAATTTTTTAAATTATAATATAATATTAGTAAATGTTGCGAAAGGATTAGAAATTTCTACTAAAAAGAGAATTTCTGAAATAGTGGATGAAGAATTAGAAAGTAAAAGTTACAGTTATGTTTTATTAGCTGGACCAACTCATGCAGAAGAAGTAGCGCAAAAATTGCCATCAGCGATACTTTCAGTATCAAAAGATGAAAAAGCAGCACAAGTTGTCCAAAAAACATTTAGTAACAATTATTTCAGAGTTTATACAGGAACTGATCTGATGGGAGCAGAACTTGCTGGAGCGTTAAAAAACTGCCTTGCAATAGCAGCTGGAATTGCTGATGGTCTAGGTTACGGAGATAACACAAAAGCCGCACTAATAACTCGTGGATTAAATGAAATGTTTGAAATCGCAAAATATTATAATGCAAATCCCAAAACATTTATGGGACTATCTGGCTTGGGAGATATTATTGTAACTTGTACAAGCAAACATAGTCGAAATCGATATGTGGGAGAAAAATTAGGACATGGCGAAAAAATAGAAGATATAATAAAAAATATGAAAATGGTATCTGAAGGTGCTGAAACAATTAAGGCACTTTATAAAATAATAAAAGAAAATAATTTGAATGCACCTATCTTTACTGCGCTTTACGAAGTTATTTACAAAGGAAAGCCAGTAGCTGATTTGGAGAAGACATTTATGAGTAGAGATTTAAAATCAGAATTTTCAAATTAAAAAAAATGGGAGTGTGAAATGGAAGAAAACAATAATTTAAATTTGATGTCGTTATACTTAAGTGATATTCAAAAAGTTTGACTTGCTTTCAAAAAGAGGAAGAATATGATTTATTAAGAAGGATAAAAAGAAGAAAAATGATGAACAGGCAAGACAGTTATTAATATTATCAAATTTAAGATTAGTGATAAGTACCGCCAAAAAAATCTCTGGGAAATGGACTTCCATTAATAGATTTAATAAGTGAAGGGAATATTGGATTAATAAAAAGCGATAAATAAATTTGATTATGAAAAAAAGGTCACAGATTTAGTACATATGCAGTTTGGTGGATAAAACAGTCTATTAAAAAAGCGATCATAAATATTGGTCGGGACATTAGAATACCGTCTTATAAATATGAGCAACTATCAAAAGTAAATAAAGTTATGAAAGATTACATGGCGACTCACGGTGAAATGCCATCAACTAGTTATATTGCCAAAAAAATTGACCTAAAAGAAAATAAAGTGGTTTTACTTATGAATGAATTTCAAGATATGATCTCATTAAATGAAGTGGTAGGAGATAATATTTTTTTGGAAGATGTGATTGGTAAAAATGACGATGTTGAAGAAAAAATTATAAAAGAAGATCAATTACTGGAAATGAGAGAATTACTGAATAATGTTCTATCAGAGAGGGAAAAGATAATATTGGAGTACAGATATGGACTTTACAATAATAAAATTTACACTTTGAAAGAAATTGGAGAAATGATGGGAATTACTCGGGAACGAGTTCGGCAAATAGAAAAAAATCTATAACAAAGTTGAAAGAACATTTTAAAAAAAATATAAAGATATATTATAAAATTAAAGAGGTGAAATTAATTATGTTAAATATAACGGTTGACAGAAAAGCATTGTTAAAAGCGATTAACATTGTTGAAAAAGCTGTAACAGAAAATAGTATTAGAGAAGTTTTATCTGGAATTTATATTGAAACTTTTGAAAATAGAGCGGTTTTGAGAGGAACTGACTTGGAGTTATCAATAAATACTGAGATTGAAGCTCAAATAGAAGAACATGGAAAAAAATTGTAATAAAACATGAATTAATCGAAGAGTTTTTGAAACAAATTTCTGATGAAAAAATTGCACTTATAGAAGACGACGGAATGCTGGTTATAAAAAAACTAGCTCAACAGATGCGAATTTTTTTCACTTTATTCTGCAGAAAAATTATCCAATCCAATCAAAACTTGAATATGGAGTGGAATACATATTTTCAAAAGAAAAAAATTATTAAATTATATTGAAAATGTAAAAAAATTTCGGCTTCTACAGATGTTGAAAATTTAGCGGTAAATTGTATTCGTTTAGAAATAGAAGAAAATAAATTAAAAATTAATTTCATCGGATTCATATAGACTTACTTATATTGAAGAAGAATTAGAAGAAAAATCAAAGAAACAAAGAAGATTTAATTGTAAGTATTCCGTTAAAAAAACAATTGATGGACTTATAAAAAAATTATGAAATTGATGGAAGAAAGTGAAATAATGTTAAAAATCAGATGGTTCAAAAGTTTATTTTTAAATTTTCTAATGTAGAAATTTTTGACAAGAACAATAGATTTACAATTTCCAGATTATAAATCAATTTTTAAATAATTCAAAAACATGACAAAAAAAAGTGCTTTTTGAATACAAAAAGATTTTTTTATCAATTTTTAAAAAGAGCATCTCTTTTTGTTAAAGAAAATAAAGAATTTAAAAATGGAGCAACTTTTAGATTTGAAAACAATAAATTGACGCTTAAAGGGACAAAATGACAATGCTAGAATAAAAAGAAGAAATAATAACTATTCAAGAAGGAGAAAATTTGAAAATTTCGTTAAATGTCAGATTTTTGATTGACTACATTTCTACAATACAAGGAAAAAGTCACAGTTTTAGAATTGCTAAATGAAAAAAGTTCAGTTATTATAAAAGATGAAAGTAATCCAAATTCGCTTTATTTTACAATGCCGATGTCACTTAGAGAAAGTTAATTTAAATTTTAATAAAAGTAGACATTAATCAGAAAGGGGAATAATATACAATGCCTATAAAAATACCTAATAACTTACCAGCAGTGGAGATTTTAGCGAAAGAGAATATCTTTGTAATGAAAGAAAGTAGAGCATTGTCACAAGATATTCGACCTTTAAAATTTGTAATAGTAAATTTGATGCCAACAAAAATTGAAACTGAAACTCAGCTTTTAAGACTTCTTAGCAACACACCGCTTCAAATTGAAGTTACATTTTTGAAAATGGCTTCATATGTTTCAAAAAATACTTCAAAAGAACATATGGCAAATTTTTATAAAACATTTGACGACATAAAAGATGACTATTTTGACGGCTTAATCATAACGGGAGCTCCTGTGGAAAATTTAGAATTTGAAGAAGTGATTTACTGGAATGAACTTACAAAAATTATGGAATGGAGTAAAAAGCATGTATTTTCTACAATTTCAATTTGCTGGGGAGCACAAGCCACTTTATACTATCATTATGGAATTAAAAAATATAAATTGGAAAAAAAGCTTTTTGGAATTTATCCATTAAAAATAAATGTTTGTCACACAATGCTGCTTCGTGGTTTTGATGAAATTTTTAATATGCCGCAGTCACGACATACGGAAGTAAGAGCTGAAGACATTGAAAAAGTGCCAGAATTGGAAATACTGGAAAATTCTAAAGAATCTGGAGTGAGTATTGTAAGAACTAAAGATAAAAGAGATGTCTTTATTATGGGACATTTAGAATACGATAGAATGACTTTGGCAAAAGAATACGAAAGAGATGTAAAATTGGGTAAAAAAATAGAAGTTCCATTTAACTATTATCCAAACGATGATCCTGAAAAAGTTCCGCCGTTTGTTTGGCGAGGACATGCAAATTTACTTTTTTCAAATTGGGTTAATCATCATGTTTATCAAAATACACCGTATGATTTAAAAGAATTGGAAAATCTTTAACAAAAAAAACTGACCTAGAATTTTAATTTTAAGTCAGTTTTTTTATTTAAAAAAATATTTAGTTATTAAAAAAATAACATTTTCAAGAAGATTTGAATTCATAATATCATATGGCATAACCATTCCACCACCATTTGAGTCAAGATTGATATTTTTTCCAACTCTGAGTCCAGCTTTTTTAAATACAATATAGACAAATTGTGAACAATAAAGTCTTTTGTCAAAGTTTTTATTAAAAGTTATTCCATAAGGTTTTGTGGTTGTTTCATCCATTTCGTGAAAAAGAGCTTTTTTAAAATTATCGTCAATATTTTTTAATCTGAATATAGCAACTTCTCTTTTTAAATTTTGCCAAGTGTAGAGTGGACTTTCACTGTATCCAATTGAATATGTTGGAAATTCCACAATTTTTTTGTGCTCATTTAATATGGCGGCATGTCCCCACATAGTTCGAAAACTTGAACCTTTGGATAGTACAAGAATATCTCCAGGCTGCAATTTATCCATATTTTCAATTATTTCTCTGGGAGAATACCATTTATATTTTTCTGCCGATGATTGTGCAGACAAGACTAAAGAAAATATAAAAAAATAAAAAAAGTAAAAATTTTTTTATTATAATTTTTTTAAAATCTTATTTTTTTCATAAATAACAATCCTTTTCTAATCTAAATTTTTTTCTAAATCTTTTCTAAATTTAATTTAAAAATTTTTATATAAATATTATATAAAAAAACTAAAAAAATAGTCCAGTATTATTTTATAAAAATAAAAATAAATATTAAAAAAATACAAATTTTTAGAAAAAAATAACTTGAGTTTTTTTATTAAGATTATGGTTTAATAAAGTAGAGAAGGTTTTAACGATAAAATTGAGAAGAGAGGAGGAAAAACTGTGCCAGACAAAAATGCTATTTTGTTGGAAAGAAAGCAGAAAATAGATGCTAAGATGGATAAAATCAAGCATAAAATAGTTGTAATGAGCGGAAAAGGAGGAGTTGGAAAGACTACTACAGCAATAAATCTAGCTTATGGACTATCAATCAAAGGATATAGAGTTGGCGTCCTAGATGCAGATCTACATGGTCCAAATGTCCCGATTATGTTTGGAGTGGAAGGAAAAAAACTTTCTAAAATTTCTGAGCCGCTTAAAGTTTCGGATAATTTGTATATTTCTTCACTAAGTTTTTTCATTCCTGACGATGATCCTGTAATTTGGAAAGGACCTCAAAAAATGACTGCAATAATGGAGTTGTTAGAAGGAATTGAATGGAAAGAGATAGATTTTTTAATCGTCGATTTGCCGCCTGGAACTGGAGATGAAACATTAGCCATTGCACAAAATATAAAAGGGGCAAATGCTTTGGTAGTTTCAACACCACAAAATGTTTCGATTTTAGATTCAAAAAGAGCGCTGAAATTTGCAAAATTGATTAATTTGAATGTTTTGGGAATGATTGAAAATATGAGTGGATTTGTGTGTCCTGACTGTAATAAAGAAGTACATATATTTAAAAAAGGTGGGATAGAAAAAGTTGCAAAAGAAACAAAAACAGAATTTTTAGGTTCTGTACCACTAGATGCCAATATTGTTGAATCAGGTGATAATGGATTGCCGTTTATTTCAAACGATTCATTAGCCTCAAGAAAAATGAACGATATTATTGAAAAAATTATAAAAAAAGTGACAAGCTAACAAAAAATTTCAAATAACATAAAGAAAGCGAGAGACGAAAATGAAAGTACTAGTATTTAACAAAAATGAAAAAACGAGAATGGTTGTTGGACAACTATTAAAGGAATTAAGTTTCAATGTAATATTGGCAGAAACAGAAGAACAATTGTTGGATTCTATGAAAAATGAAGCATTGGACATAACATTTTTAGACACAAATTCATTTGAAGATTTTCAGTATTCAATCGACAGCGTGTTAAAATATAAAAGACAAAGCTATATAATTTTATCAATAGAACAAGATGACAGATATTCAAAGACAGAAGCCTTATTAAACGGAATAGACGACTATGTTTATAATGATTTTAGATTGGAAGAAATTTCTGCAAAATTCAAATCAATTGTTAGAATTCTAAATAAAAAATTAACAGAAGATGAAATGGGAATTTTGACAGCATATGACTTGACATTAAATCCTGCAAATAGAGAAGTAAAAAGAGCTGGAAATGAAATTGAGTTAACAAATAAAGAATTTTTTTATTATTAGAATATTTTTTTGAGAAATAAAAAAATAGAGTACTTACAAGAACAATGATTTCAGAAAAAAATATGGGATATTGACTTTGTTTCTGAAAGTAATATAGTAGATGTGTATGTAAACTTTTTAAGAACAAAAAAATTGACAAAGGATATGATGAAAAAAATCATAAGAACTGTAAGAAGTGTAGGTTATATTGTGAAAGAGTAAAAAAATCAGTATTTTATTTGTTTAAAAATGTAATAATAACAAATCAATAAAAAAATATAAATTTTTTTATTGATTTTATAAGAATAATATGTTAAAATATATTATATACAAAAAAAGGAAGTGATAATTATGTTTTAAGCAAATAGAATTAGCATATGATTTTAACGCATTGGAACCAAATATAGATGCAAAGACAATGGAAATACATTATGGGAAACACCATGCGACATATACAAACAATTTAAATGAAACTCTAAAAAATAATGCGCCTGAGTTTTTGGAAAAACCAATTGAAGAAATTTTAAAAAATTTAGATGCATTGCCAGAAGGAATTAGAGGAGCTGTTAGAAATAACGGTGGAGGATTTTATAACCACAATTTATATTTTGATATAATGGGGCCTAATGCTGGTGGTAAGCCAACAGGAAAATTATTAGAAAAAATTGAAGAAACATTCGGAAGTTTTGAAAATTTTAAAGATGAATTTTCAAAAGCTGCAGCAACAAGATTTGGTTCAGGATGGGCTTGGTTAGTAGTAAACGGAGAAGGTAAATTAAAAGTTACTTCAACAGCAAATCAAGATTGTCCACTTATGTCCAATGTTACACCTTGCAGTTGTTCACAAGGAACACCTATTTTGGCAATTGATGTTTGGGAACATGCATATTATTTAAACTATCAAAATAGAAGACCTGATTATATTTCTGCATTTTTCAATGTAATTAATTGGGATAAAGTTGCTAAAAGATATGAAGATGCAATTAAATAATTAAATAATTAGATAGTTAATAGCAAAAAAATATAAATAAATTTATGTGGGATTGAATTGATTTTTCGTTCAATCCTTTTTTTAATTTCTATCTTTATTTTTATACAAAAAAATTATTTGACTTAATAATTTTTATTTGATATACTATAAAAAAAGTAATAATTTTAAAAAAATATTTGAAATTCAAATTATAATTTAAGGAGATGAAAAAAATGGCAACACCAAAAGTAACAAAAGATATGAATATTATGGAAGCTGTAGAAAATTATCCAATTATTGCTCAAGTTCTTATGAGATATGGTCTTGGATGTGTAGGTTGCATAATTTCAAGCGCTGAAAACTCTTGGAGAAGGAATTGCAGCTCATGGATTAAATCCTGATATTATTGTTGAAGAAGTAAATGCAATTTTAGAAAAAGCAAGATAATATGTAAAAATAATTTTATAAAAAAATTGTCCTAAAAGTTTAACTTTTAAGACAATCTTTTTACATTATTAATAAAAATCCATAAATAATATTTGTAAGTAAAAATAACTCCAATAAAAAAATCTGTTTATAAATTTAAATATACTTTGGGAATTAAATGTAAATATCAAAAATATATTTATAATAGAATATATTAAAAAAATAATAAAGAAAAAAATTTTTTTAAATATAAAAACTTCGAAGTTTTTTTATAAGCATAAAAAAACTGGGGGAAGTAAAAAAATTTAAATGAATTGCTGAAAAAAAGTGTAAAGAAATATTACTAAAACTTCAAACAGCAATGTTAAAAATCGTCACTCTTTCTGCAAAATTTTTGTTCTATTTTTGATCTAAAAAAATAGTAGCGATAAAATAGAATAAATTCTTACAAATATTAAAAGTAGCGATAAAAAAAGCAAATGTACTAATCATAAACTAAATCTCCATTTTATATTTTTTTGTTTTAATTGTTTTTAAATAATTTTTATAATAAGTTTTTTTGTCTTGCCATCTTTTCAAGTTCTCTTATTCTATCTTCGGTTGCAGGGTGAGTTCTAAAAAGATCTTGAAGTTTGCCAATATTTGCAAGTGGGTTTATTATAAACATGTTTGCCGTTGCAGGATTTTGGTTTTCCATTGGAATGGCTTGACTGTAATTTTCCAATTTTATAAGTGCATTTCTTAAATACAACGGATTTCCAGAAAATTCTGCTCCAGCTTCATCAGCCATAAATTCTCTTTTTCTTGAAATCGACATTTGAATAATCATTGCAGCTATTGGTGCAAGTATTGAAACAAGCATAATTAAACCTACATTATTGTTTTTTCTTCGATTATCTCCAGAATTTGAAAAATAAGGTAAAAATCTTGTAATATTTGCAATGGCACCTGCAAAAGTTGAAGCTATCGTACTGATTAAAATATCACGATGTTTTATATGACCAAGTTCGTGTCCTAAAACCCCTGCAAGTTCGTTGTCGTCCATTATTTCCAAAAGTCCTTGCGTACAGGCAACTGCTGCATTTTGAGGATTTCTTCCAGTTGCAAATGCATTTGGCTGTCTTTCAGGGACGATATATATTTTAGGCATAGGAAGTTCTGCATTTTGCGCTAATCTTTGAACAATTTTATATAATCTTGGATTAGAGGCGCTTGTAACTGGCTGACCACGGTATGCTTTTATGACCATTTTATCGCTGAACCAGTAGCTGTAAAAACTCATTGCGGCAGCAATTAAAAGACCAATTAAAGCACCTTGCTGATTTCCTAAAAGTCCCCCAATAAATGTGAATAAAAAGACTAATGCAAACATCAAAAATCCTGTTTTTAAAGTGTTTATGAACATATTAAATCTTTCCTTTCTGTTTTATTTATCCTTTCTTTCTATTTTTTATTACATCTTATTATAATATATATTTATTTTTTCAATTCAAATAATAAAAAAATACGCTTTTTAATAAAAAAATTTAAAAAGCATATTTTTTTAAATTTAAGATTTTTAAGATTTTTCTCAAAAAAATAATAGATTTTTGTCAGTTTGTAGAGTAAAATCATCAAAAGTAATGGGAAAAACAATGCTCGTAAGTAAAAATTATTCCAATTATAATAGGTGCATTTTTCCATTATGCTGTGAGAAACATTATTAATTTCTGTTGAAAAATTATTAATTTTTTTGTTTTTGCACTGTCTATCTGACCGGGAATGTTAAAAAAATACTTTTGTTTTTGGTCTAAAGAGAGCATACTGTCCTTTACATTGTTAAGTTTAGTTAAATTTTGGTTTAGATGGACAATTGCAGGAGTTTTGTATTCTTTTTCGAAATAATTTGAAATCATAGAATTTACAAAAATTGTTCCAGGAATTACCGCATAAATATAAATTAAAACGAAAAAAAGCATATTTTTGAGATTTTTTTAAATATTTCCGTAACGCTATTTTTTTGAAAACAGTATATGGTAAATAAGAAACTAGCGAAGTAAATATAAGTATTGTAGCCAATTTTACTCGAAAAAAATTTCTTGATAAATAGTTTGAATTTTTTTAAAACTACGACGCTTGCCAGAGAAATTTTTCCAAATGATATTTATCATATCGGAAACAGGCTGAATTATATCTCCAACTTCAATTTGCATTCCCAAAATCATATTCACATTGACAGTACTTCCTTCGATGACATCTGCCGCTCCTTTTAAAAGCGAAAGAGTTAAAAACAATCTTTGCGACTCTTTATAAGTTTTATATAAATAAGGTCGAGTCAAGTTTTTTTAAAAAAATCAAAAAAACTGTGTGCTCAAAAAAATTTTTATCCATCAATCCGAAAAATGCATAAAAGTATTCCTAATACAACTAAAATTATAATAGTTAAATCTTTTTTACTAAATTTTTTATTATTTATTTCCAATTTTATATCACCTCAACATCTATTATGTTTTATTTTATTTTATCTTTAAAATTTTTCTCACGACATAAGAAGCAAGAATAAGTCCAGCAGTTCCTGGCACAAAGGCATTACTTCCTGGAGTCGATTTTCTTGGCATTTCGTTATTTTTTCTAAATTCTGTCGGAAGCTCCTCTTTAAATAATTCAGATTTATTTGGAACAAGTGGAATTTCTTTTGAAAAAACAACAGGAACATCTGTAATTCTTTTCTTTTTCAAAATTCCTCTGATTGTTCTAGCCATTGGACAAACCGAAGTATTCTTTATTTTTGCAATTTCAATCATCTCTGGATGCATTTTATTTCCAAATCCCATAGAAGATACGATTTTTATTTTGTTTTTTACACAAAATTCAATTAAATTCACCTTGCTTGTAATAACATCAATGGCGTCAACGACAAAAATCATATTTTTTTGATTCTCAAATATTTTTTTATATCTTCATAAGTATAAATTAATTGTTTAATTAGCTCTACTTCACATTCAGGATTTATATCAGAAATTCTAGCTTTCATAACTTCTGTTTTAGATTTTCCGATTGTGCTGTGAAGTGAATGAAGCTGTCTATTTATGTTAGACTCTGAAATTTCATCAAAATCGACCATCGTAATATGACCAATTCCACTTCTCGCAAGAGCTTCAACCGTATAAGAGCCAACACCTCCAACTCCAAATATAATAACTTTTTGAATTTTTGCAATTTTTTTATATTATCTTCTCCGACTAACATTGAAAATCTTGAAAATACTTGATTCATTTGACCACCTTCCTTTTTTTCTTTTTGAATTTTTTTCTTTATTATATCACAAAAATTTTTTTAAATGTAAAGAACTAAAAAAAATAAATATAAAAAAATAAAATTGAGAGTTATAAAAACAAAATATAAAAAAATACTTGCAAAAAAATATAAAAAGTATGATAGAATTATTTAGTAATATTAAATTAGAAGTAGAAATGTTGTTTCTCACCTTTCCATCATGTATTTTTAAAAAGTTTTGAGATGAGTTAGGTTTATAGTTATTTTTTTAAATATATATTTTAATATCAAATTTTTTTGATATATAAATTTTAATAACTATTTTTGAGCAAGATGTTTCTTATATCTTGTTTTTTTATTTGATTAAATTCTAATTTTTAAGAAATTTAATAAATTTAGGAGGTGTTCTTTATAAGAGGAACTAATAAATTTGATGAACCTAGAATGAATGAAAGAATCAGAGCAAGGGAAATAAGAGTCATTGGTGATGACGGAGAACAATTTGGAGTTTTATCTGTTCGTGAGGCTTTGGCAATTGCAGCGGAGAAAGAATTGGATCTAGTTGAAATTTCACCAAATGCAACACCACCTGTTTGTAAAATTATGGATTATGGAAAATTTAAATATGAGAAAACAAAAAAAGACAAAGAAAATAAGAAAAAAAGCAAAAAAATATTGTTGTAAAAGAAATTAGAATAAAAACCTCATATTGATGAGCATGATAAAGCAACAAAAAAATTTCTCAAATTAAAAAAATTCATTGAAAAAAAGACCATAAAGTAAAAAGTTAGTTTAAGACTTACAGGTAGAGAAAGATTACATGCAGATTCTGCAATCAAAGTGTTGGATGAATTTGCAAGTCATTTTGAAGAACTTGCTGTTGTAGAAAAAAATATGGAAAAAGAACAAGTGCAAAAATTTATTTTATTATCACCAAAAAAAATAATAAAATTAAATAAAAGAGCAATTTAATTTTTTTAAGGAGGAAAAAAATGCCAAAAAAATGAAAAACACATAAAGGAACAAAAAAAGAGTAAAAGTTACAGGAAGTGGAAAAAAATTTCTATTAAACATTCAGGAAAAAAAGTCATATCTTAACTAAAAAAATCTCATAAGAGAAAGAAAAAGATTAGGACAAGATGCGATTGTTCCTAAAGGTGCAGAAAGAAAAAAATCAAAAAAAGTTTTTAGCTGGACAAGAAGGAAGATAGTTAGTTAAAAAAATAATAAGAGATTAAAAAAATAGGCTGAATTTAAGAAATCAAGGAGGAAAAAAAATGCCAAGAGTAAAAACAGGAATAGTTAGAAGAAAAAGACATAAAAAAGTTTTAAAAGAAGCAAAAGGTTATAGAGGATCAATAAAATCAAATTATAGAAAAGCTAATGAAGCAGTTAAAAAAAGCAATGGCTTACGCAACTGAACATAGAAAAACAGAAAAAAAGAAAAATGCGTGAATTATGGATTATTAGAATTAATGCCGCTGCCAGATTAAACGGAGTTTCTTATTCAAGATTCATGAACGGTCTTAAAAAAGCTGGTATTGAATTAGATAGAAAAGTTTTAGCTGATTTAGCATTAAACAATCCTGCAGAATTTGCAAAATTGGTAGAAAAAAAGTTAAATAATAGTTTAATTTAAAATAAGGGGCATAAGTTGCTCCTTTTTTTCTATATTTAATTTTTTTATATTTATTAATTAATTAAATAAAAAAATAATAACAAAAAAATAAAATTAAGGAGAAAAAAATGAATAATAATTTTGAATTTGGAATAAAAAAACAGTTGATAACTAAAGAAGAACTTTCAAAAAAAGTAAAAGAACTAGGAGAAAAAATAACTCGTGATTTTAAAAATGAAGATGCTCCGCTAATAGTAATTGGGCTGTTAAAAGGGTCGGTGGTATTTATGGCTGATTTGATTAGGGAGATAAAACTGCCGCTTGAAATTGACTTTATTGAAGCGTCTAGTTATGGCGAAGGAACTCACACTACTAGAGAAGTTAAAATTTTAAAAGATTTGAGAAGTACGATAAGTGGGAAAAATGTGTTAGTCGTGGAAGACATAATTGATTCAGGATTTACATTAAAGAAAATTTTACAAATTTTAGGTAGCAGAAATCCTAAAAAAGTATCACTTTGTACACTTTTAGACAAACCTGAAAGAAGAGAAGTGGAAGTGGAAGTTCAATATATTGGATTTCAAATTCCAAATGAATTTGTTGTTGGTTATGGTTTGGATTTTGATGAAAAAAATATAGAAATCTTGAATATATTGGAATCGCAGAACCATCAGTTTTTTTGAATAGTTTATTTTTTTGAGTATTTTTAAAGGAGAAATTTTTGAAAAAAAATAAAAAAAAATTATAATCATAATCATAATAAAAAAATTATGTTACTAAAAAAATATGGTCAAAACTTTTTTTAAATGACAGTTCATTATCTGATAAAATTTTTAGATATAGCAAGTATTGATAAAAAAATACAGAAGTCTTGGAAATAGGTCCAGGACTTGGATTTTTGACGGAAAAATTGATAACAAATTCTAAATTTTTGACTTCGTTTGAGATAGATGACGATTTGATTCCGATTTTGAAAAAAAAATTTTTGGGAAATATGAAAATTTCGATTTGGTTCATAAAGATTTTTTTGGAAGTTGATTTATCTGAATTTTTTTAGGAAATAAAAAAAGATGTGAAAGTTGTGGCAAAATATTCCTTATTACATAACTTCGCCTATTATAAATAAATTGATTGAATATAGAGAAAATATTTCTGAAATTTATTTAATGGTTCAAAAAGAAGTTGCGGAGAGAATTTCATCTAAGCCACATAGTAAAAATATGAGTTTGCTTACTCATGCAGTGCAATTTTACGCTGAAGCAGAATATTTATTTACAGTTCCAAAAAGAAAAAAATTTGATCCAATTCCGAAAGTTGATTCAGCTTTTTTTAGGAATAAAAAAATTTTGAAAGATAAAAAAAATATGAAAGTCAAATTTTTAGAAAAAAATATTTTTAAATATTTGAGAGAAGCGTTTTTCGAATAAAAAGAAAAAAAGCATTTCTAATAATTTATCGAATTTAGGATTTTTCAAAAGATTTTTGTAAAAGAATGCTTGAAAAAAAGTTGGAAAAAAACAGAACTAGCTAGAGCAGAAGAATTTTTCTGTTCAAGAATTTATTGATTTTTATTGAAGTTTTTGGAAAGTTAGATTTTTTTAAAAAAATTATTAAATATAAAAAAATGGCTTGGATTAAAGTACTCCAAGCCATTCTCTTTTTCAAGAACTTCAATGAAAACATCGTGTTCTTTTTAATTTTTTTCAAAACTTTGTCCATATCATCCAAAAAGAAATGAATTTGTAATTATTTTTAATTAGTCCCTTTTTATTATCTAAAGTTCTGACATTTCCAAGTCCATCGTATGCTTCCACAATTTTTGTTTATAAAGTCAATATTTTTCTTTTTTTGTTTGAATAATATATTCCCAACTTTTTCAAAAATTTAAAGATCCTTTCTTCTATTCTTTTCTTTTCTTTTCTTTTTCTTTATTTTTTTATTATTTTTTTGTTTTATTATTTTTTTAAATTTTTTTAATTTTCAAAAATTTTTTTATAAAAAGTAAAAATTTTTAATAATTTTTCCAAATATGAATGTTTTCCGTTAGAATCCTTCCATCCCAATATTTTTTCCAAATTGACATTTTGCATTGATTGAACTATTCTTTTTTTTATATCAGGATTAGTTTTTACAAGCTGAGCAATTAATTCTTTTGTTTCACGGCGCTTACTGGAAGTTTTTTCAGCAGCTACTGTGCAACCGCAGTTCATTGGAAGAATTCCATTATTTTTAACCCATTTTATAATTGATTTTTCTTCGACATAAAATAGTGGACGAATTAATTCTATATCGTAGTTATCAGATTTTAACTTTGGTAACATTGTCTCAAATTTTCCCATGTAGAACATGCTCATTAAAGTAGTTTCGATGACATCGTCAAAATGGTGTCCTAACGCAAGTTTGTTGCAACCAAGCGAAGTGGCTTTTGTGTAAAGACTTCCTCTTCGCATTTTGGCGCACATGTAACATGGATAATCTTTTGCAATTTGTTCAGCAATTTCAAAAATATTGTCATCATAAATTTCACAAGGAATATTTAAATGATTTAAGTTTTTTTTCAAATTTTGTAAATTTATTTCGTTAAAACCAGGGTTCATTGAAATAAACACAACTTCAAAATTTGTTTTACTGGCTCTTTTTAACTCTTGAAATAATTTTGAGAGCAAAAGACTGTCTTTTCCACCAGAAACTGCCACAGCAATCTTATCGCCATCTTTTACCATTTCAAACTCTTTTAGTCCACGAATAAATGGCGACCAAAGTTCTGAACGATATTTTTTTTGGATACTTTTCTCGATAATATCAAGCGGCTGAAGTGGAACACTTGGTAAAACTGTTTCACAGACTGCACTCCCAAGTTTTGTCGTTGCTACAGAACTTGTAAAACTAACAGACTTGTCTTCATTTTTTAAATCCATTAAATACCTCCCTTACTTAAAAATTTTTTTAAAGTTTTAAAATTTACTATTTTTTTAAAATCGCCTGTTTGACCATTATTTGCTTTTTCTAATAAAAAATTTACAAGTTCTCTAAAATTTGAATCGCTTATATCATTTATATCTTGTGTACTTACAAATTTTCTTGAAGTTACAAGTGACTGATCTCTAAATGTTGGATTGTCCATTGAGTATAATTTCCCTTGAGCATTTTTATCGTATTGAACTCCGATAACTTTGTTGTTTTTTTACTATTAATTTTACAAAAAGTCGCATAATTAGTGTCATCTTGCTTTTTCAACTGAATAAGTTCCATCTTTTTAATTCTGAAAACGCTAGAATGCTTGTAAAAAGCAAAAATAAAGAATATTAATTTTTTTCATTTTAAACCCTCCTTTAAAAATATAAAATATAAAAAAATAATTTTAATTATTCTTAAATATATTAAATATATTAACATATTATAACATATTTTTAAAAAAAGGACAAAAAAAATTTTTATTTTTTTATGAAGTTTTTTTAATAAAAATCCTTGTGTATCAGTTACATAGCCTTGATTGTTGTAAAAGTTCCAGTTTCCGTAAGGTTTGTAGTTTCTTAAAGTTCCTTTTGCTTTTACTTTTCCGTTGCTATAATACTGGGTAAATTCTCCACTTCCATTGGATAATCTTATATCACGCTCTTTTGATCCATCTCTGTTGAAACCGGTAACTTGGTAAATAACTCCGTTGTTGTAGCTTTCGATTAATCTTTTTGATCCATTTTCATAGTTCCAAGTCCATTGACCGTTTCTCAAGTTTGAAGCGTAACTTCCTGTCATACGAACTGTTCCATTTGTGTTATATAAAGTCACAGGTCCGTTTAATCTTCCATATTGATAAGTGCTCTCGGCGATTACAGCACCATTTGAAAGTTTTACTTCTTTTCCATTTTTTGAATTATTTACATATTCAACTGAACCCGCAGGTCTTCCAAATTCATCAAAATCGTAAGCAACGCCGTTTAAAACACCGTTTCTATAAGTTTTTATTGATTTTGAATATCCATTTCCATAAAATTCAATTTCTTCTCCGTCTTTATTTCCATTTGTGTAATTTGTAACTTTTAATAAATTTCCATTGTCAAAGTACAAATACATTGCACCGTCTAAAAGTCCATTTTTATAAGGTCTTATAGATCTTACTGAACCAATTTCATTGTATTCGATGTAATTTCCTGTGAAAGGTTGTCCAGTTTCTTTTATTGTGGCAGTATTTCCAGAAACATTTACATTTGAAATTGTTCCATAGTATGAAGACATAGCTCTTGCAGAAGCACTTGAATATTCGCTAGTTCTTTTTGCCATGACATTGGTGTTGTAAGCGGCAAATGAGAAACTTCCAAGTGCTAAAAATGAAAGTAAAATAAATATTGATTTCTTAAATTTTAACATTTTTTCTCCTTTTTATTTTTTTATTTTATTATCTCTTTTTATTATTTTCTTTATTATTTTAATTAATACATATTTTAATTAATATATTATCCTATAATTTATTATAACAAAAAAAAGTTATAATTAACTTAGAAATTTTTTTACAAAAAAACTTAGTTTCTATTCAGAAAGTTTGTAATTATCATCATTATTATTCTCATTATCATTTTTTTATTTTTCAAGATTTTTTTGAAACAGAATCTTCTTTTTTTCAGATTTTTTTAAATCCATATAAAGTACATTTAAAAAAATTAAAGTTGCCATTGTAAGTAAAATTAGATTGAATAAACTTGAAAATATAGTTAAAATAAGTTTGAAAATAAATCCTAAACTTAAAATAGAAGTATTTGGAACTATTCCAAAAAAATAAATTTTATTGGTAAAAAAATATAAAGTAAAAAAATAAAATTAAAAATTATAACTGGTACAAGTAGTCTAATTCGATTTCCTTTACACAAATAAAAAAATTATATTTTACAGTTTGAATAAAAATCTAAATCCCTTAAATAAACTAGATGAACAAAAAAATAAGGAATTAAAAAAATAAAAAAACAAAATAAGTAAAATACCAATCATAGAATTATTTACAAAATCCAAAAACTACACTGATTCCCATTATATAAAAAGTAAACTATAAAACTTTTTTTAATTGTTTTTAAAAATTGAAATTTTTTTGTTGCTAATTTCTATAAGATCGCCAACTTTTTGAATACCTACTGAATTTATAATTATTTGCAATAATAATAAAAAAATATAAGTGTGAAATCACTAATGTTTAATTTTTGTACTGTTGATATAAGTTAAAATGATTTGTAGAACTAAATAAGAAACCAAAAAAATAATGCAATAAACTTTTTTTCTTTTTTTAAAAAAAGATGTTTAAAAAAATATCAAAAGAATCGTTAAAATATTCGCTTATTTTTAAAAATATCTCTTATCTAATTTTTTTCTTTCAGATTTTTCAAAATTCATTTTATTTATCTCCTTTCATATCATATTTAATTTTTTTAAATATTATACCACACTTTTTAAAACTTTTTAAAAAAATATAAATAATATAAATTATAAAAAAATAAATTAAAGAAAGAAAGAAGAAAAAAAGAAAAAAATTTTTATTTTATAATAAGATAAAAAAAGTTGAAAAAAAGTTTGGAGTTTGATAAAATGTATAAAAATGAAAGTATTATAAAAATAACTCAATAAAAAAATTTTAGAACAATACTTATTTTTATTTTTTTGTTTTTAAAAAAATTATAAAATAAAAAAATTTACTAAATTTTTTTAACTTAGAAAAGGAAAAAAATATTTATGGTAGACAGCGATTTAAGACAGCTTCAAAAAGAGCTAAAAGCGTATGCTAAAAGAAACAAAGATTTTAAATACACAGATTCAGCGGTGTATACTTTTTTGCTTACAGGAGTAACTGTTGCAAGTATCAATTCTTATTCGGCAGTGGCAGTAAATGATTCATCACTTGACAACGGAATACATAAGGCAGAAAAGGAAATAAATTATTCTATCACGGCGATGAGAAGTGACTTTAAAAAAGCGAGAAGAGAAAACGAAAAACTTCTAAAAAATTCAAATATGGAACTTATTCAGTTAATGGAACAAGGAGATCATGTGGTAAAATCCCCTTGGAGCAGTTGGCAATATGGAATAAACACTTTTGACAACAACTGGACTGGAAAATATAAGGGTCGTGGAGATAAATTAAAAGAAGAAAAATACAAGAGAAGTAATTCACTTGATAGGTATCAGTATTCTTCAACTTCAAAAAACCTTTATGGAAACACAACAAAACTTTTAATGAAAAGGGAACCAAACGCAGCAATCCCAGTATCAGCTTCATTGACACCAAAAGATCCGTTGTTGAAAAATGCAAATTTGGCGTTGAATGTGAAGTTGGGAGCTTTACCGGCGTTTGAGGCTAGAAATGTGGTGGATCCTTTGAAACCAGTGGTAAAAGAACCTACGATAGTTTCTCCTGCTTCATTTAATGCGAGTGCTGTTTCTCTTGGAAATAATGGTTCGAGAACAATTGATAATAGTCGTGCTGCTGGTGGAAATTATGGAATTATTGATGGAGTTGTTATTACAAGTGGTGATTTTAAGGTTTCTCGTTCAGTAAGTGGAAAGCAAGGAAAATGGAAATATGAATATAAAAATTACTCGGGTTTTTCTCCTTGGATGACAGGTATATCTACAGATAATAGTAATTTAACAATCAATAATTCAGGAACGATGCCTTCATGGCAAAATGGTTCAAGAACTGAAGTTGAAAGTGGTTCTGTGAATGGATTTCAAAGATTAGCTTATTCGGGAAATGATGGTGGTGCAGCATTATTATCTAATGCTACATTCACTTATACAAATTCTGAAATTCCTTTAAATATAGCTGAATTTGCTCATTTAGATTTACATGAAGGCGGTATAATAAGTGCTCAGAAACAAGGACTAGAAAATTCCATTACAAATTTAACAAATAAACAAGATATTTTAAAAGCATATGATGAAGCAATAACTTATTCTAATGGTACAGTTGTTACACCAACAACATCATCATTAGCGCAAACTTGGATGAATAGCGGGACTATAAATATAGAGGGCGGTGGAGCTTCTTTAACAAATAGTTATGAACATACAACAGACAATGATCGAATAGGAATAGTTATTAATACTGGAAATGTTTCTATTAATCCTTATAAAAAAGGAAATAAATATACTGACACTGGAAATGCAGTTTTTGTAGTATCTGCTGAGATTGACGGTTTTAGAAATACAGAAACTGGTACAGGGAATCAGCAAACAATATATAATTCTGGGAATGTAGATGTTTGGACTAAAAAATCTACTGTAGCATTGCTTGATCCAGGAGTAGAAAGACCTATCAATTTTGTAAACAAAAAAAATATTAAAATTTATGGAGAAGATTCAACAGGACTTTATATAAAAGATAAAGTTGCATTAAGTTTAAATTTTACAGACGCAACTGTAAAATCAACACCAACAACAGCTGGAGAATTTACTAAATATAAAGCACAAACAACTTATTATCCATTGGTTATTTATGGTGATAAAAGTACAGGACTTTATGTTGCAAAAGGTGGATCAGAGAGCACTAGAAATAGAGATCCAGAAAATAGTACTATTACAGGATATTTTGCGGTAGATATAGGCGATAACTCGAATAATGGAAATCAAAATGCAAAGTCATTATTAGAAACAGCGGGAGACTCTTATTCTAATTATGATATAAATAGTAGTAATAAAAGCTCAGAAATAGAAAATTCCACAGGAATATATTCTAATTCAGGGATTAATTTACAAGGACATCAAATTAGAATATATGGAAATACATTAGGAAATATAGGAGTATATCCAAATGAAGATGTATTATTAGACTTAGGAGATGGAAAAATCACATTAAAAGATGGAAAAAATAATACTGCTGTTGCTATTAAAGAAAAAGGTAGAGTAGATGCTGATGAAATCGAGTTAAATGGCGGAATTGGAAATATGGCTATTTATGTTAAAGGTGGAAGTGGTACTGGAAACAATATTGTCGGTGCTAATAAAGTAGTTTCTAATGATACTGTTAATTCAGTTGCAATATATGCAGATGGTGCAAAAGCAGATGTATTAATTAATAATGAATTTACTGTTAAAAATGCAAAAGTTTCTTCTAATCCAACTTTTGTAAATGGAGAAAATGCAGGTGGAATTTATGCAACAAATGGTTCAACAGTAGATATTAGTAATGGAAAAGTAGATATTAATGTAACAGGAGCTAAACAAACAGATAAAGGAAATTATGTAGGTTTTGGATTATTTGCTTCAAATGGTGCAACTATTGAATCGAATAAAAATGGTACAGCGGGAACGACAAATCCTAAAAATATAACTGTAAAAGATGGTTCAACGGCAGTAGCTTCTGTAGATGCAAATTCAAAAGTTAATATTGACGAAGCAACAGTTTCTTATAATGGAAATGGATATGCACTTTATTCCGATGGAAAGGGAGAAATAAGTTTAACAAACGGAAAATTAATTTTAGACGGAAGTTCGACAGGATATGCAGTTTATGGAACAGGTACTCAACCAATAACTTTAACTGGAACAAAAGTTGACATTTTATCAAATGATGTTATACTTATGAATTTAAAAAATGTTCCTAATTTAAGTACAAATGGAATTGGCGGAAGTACAGGAATTTTATCTTATTCAGGACTTTCAGCTTCTGATATAAGTTCTTCTAATGGAAAAAATTATTATAAATATGCGGTAATTGACGGAGTTACATTTGATGTAAATGGAAGTAGTTCAACTGGTGTTATAGATAAAGCAGACTCAACTGACAATGACAGCGATATTTTTACAAGAAGACTTCTAATACAAAAATTCGCTTATGAATGTAACAGCACCATTAAAAAGCAGAACTTAACACAGCTCAATTAAATTCAATTGATAAATCACTAACAGTTCCTGTAGGAATTGCAATAAGTGCCAGTGAAAATTCTAAGACTAACAATATGACAGGAATTAACAATAGCAGTACAGTAAGTGTTGATAGAACTGATGGAACAGATAAAGGTGGAATTGGACTTTATGCTGATTTTTGCAAATTTAAAAAGGAATTGTAAATACAGGAACAGTGAATGTGGAAAAAAAGGAACAGTAAATGGAGCAAATTCAGATGCGATTGGAATTTATGCGACAAACAGTACACCTGTAACAAATAGCGGAGCAGTAAATGTTGGCGGAGAAAAAAATCAATAGGAATTTTAGGTCTTTCATACAGAATTGATCCAGCAACTGGAAATCCTGTAGATCCTTCAACTGAACCATATTATTTAGCAGGAAAAAAATGGAATTGTAAATGTTAAAAAAATGCTCAAGGTGGATTAGTTACAATGGACAATGACGCAGCAATTGGAATTTATGTGAAAAAAATAATAGCAAAGGTCTCACTCAAGAAAGAACTTTGGCTGACATAAATGCCGTAAATAATGGAACAATTGTGATGAATGGAAGTAATAATGCAATTGGAATGGGTGCGGATAACGGAACTTTGTTAAATGATACGGACGGAATTATTAATGTAAATGGAACAAAGTCAGCTGGGATGTTTTGCAACAAATAAATCAAAATTGACTAATGCTGGAACAATTAATGTGGCAGATACTTCACAAGGAAATGAATCAATTGGAATGTATACAGATGATGTAAATACTCCGATAACTACGAGTGGTACAATTAATGTTGGAAAAAGTTCATATGGAATTTATGGGAAAAATGTAAATATGACTGGCGGTGTGATAAATGTCGGAGATAACGGAGTTGGAATTTATTCAAAAGGGGCCTATGCTTTATCTCCAAGCGTTAATTTAACTTCAGGTACGATAAATGTTGGGAATAACAACGCTGTGGGAGTCTATATTGAAGATGGGGCTACATCTTTGACGGATGTCTATGGAAATGTGAATATGACAGTTGGAGCAAATGATTCATTTGGATATTTGATCACGGCGAAAAATGCTCCTGTAAATCTTGTGACAGCGCCATTAACTACCGCAACTGTGGGAGAAAATTCGGTATATATTTATTCGGCAGCACCGTTTACACAAGGTGGATTAATTGAAAATCATACAGATATAACTACGACTGCTAATAATGGCTACGCAATTTATTCTGCACAGAATGTTGACAATTATGGAACTATTGACTTGACAACGAATTCAGGGATTGGAAATGTTGGAATTTATTCATTTGACGGAGCGACTGCTACGAATAAACAAAGTGGTGTGATAAATGTCGGTTCAACTAGTCTTGGAGCGGATAAATATGGAATTGGAATGGCGACAGGATATTATAATAAAACTTCTGGAAATATTTCAAGACAGGGAAATATTGTAAATGAAGGTACAATTAATGTGACAAAAGATGGAAGTATTGGAATGTATGCGGTTGGAAGCGGTTCAAAAGCGATAAATGCTGCAACTGGTGTAATTAACTTAAGCGGAAATAACACGGTTGGAATGTATATTGACCAAAATGCGCAAGGAATCAACTATGGAACAATTCAGACAACTCCGACAGCAAATGGTAAAGGAATTAAAGGGGTTGTCGTAGTAAACGGCGGAACTATTAAAAACTACGGTACGATAAATATTCAAGGTTCAGATAATATGGGAGTTTACTCAGATAATTCAAGCGTGGTTTCAACAGATGCAATAGATACAGATGTCAGTGGAACTAAAGGGAAAAATAGTTCTACAAGAACAGTTGTTCATGGAACGGCAACGGATGTGAAAAATGAAGGAAGCGTGTCGATAAAAACACCACCTGCTTCAGATCCGCACAGAGTTACATTAACTGGAATAAATCCAAATGCAATAGCAGTTGTGACAACAGATGCAGCTGCACCTAGTGCAAAACAAGTTCAAATTACAGACAATACATTTAGAACATTGGATTTATCGACTATTGGAGATAGTTCTTTAGCTGAAGCATCTAGTCTTGGAATGTATGTTGATACATCTGGAATAAATATAACAAATCCAATTCAAGGGCTTGAAAATTTAAAAGGGCTTACTGATATAAATCTGCTTATTGGAACTGAAGCTGCAAATTATACTGGAGCTAAAGCTATAGAAATCCAGGAAAATTTGATAGATCCGTACAATAAAGCATTAAAACAAGTTGTTACAACTGGAACTACTTTAAATGTAAATTCGGCAAGTTTAACTTGGCTTGCGCAACCTGTAAAATCTAAAAAAACAGGATTAATTGACAGATTGTATTTGGTAAAAGTTCCTTACACTGATTTTGCAAGTAGTGATGATCCTGATACACATAATTTCTTAGATGGTTTGGAACAAAGATATGGAGTTGAAGCTGATGGAAGGGAAAAACTTCTGTTTAATAAATTAAATGGAATTGGAAAAGGTGAACCACATATATTTGCTCAAGCTGTAAATGAAATGAAAGGTTATGAGTATTCAAATACTCAGCAGAGAATTTATGAAACAGGAAGTTTACTGGACAAAGAATTTAATTATTTACACAATGATTGGCGAAATCCGTCTAAACAAAATAATAAGATAAAAGTGTTTGGACAAAGAGATGAATATAATACAGATACTGCTGGAGTAATTGATTATACAAATAATGCTTATGGAGTGGCTTATGTTCACGAAGATGAAGCAGTTAGACTTGGAAATAGCATTGGATGGTATGCTGGAGCGATAAACAACCATTTTAAATTTAAAGATTTGGGCGGATCAAGAGAAGATCAGACTATGTTGAAAGCTGGATTGTTTAAATCAATGTCGCCAGATGATAATGGAAGTTTAAAATTGACAGTTGCAGGAGATGTATTTGCGGCAAGAAATGAAATGAAGCGTAAATTCTGGATAGTTGACGACACTTTTGAAGCAAAATCTAATTATTATTCGTATGGAGCGGCATTAAAAGCAGATTTGGGATATGATATGAGATTAACACAAAGAATGCATTTAAGACCGTATGGAGCATTAAAACTGGAATACGGAAGATTTGATGGAATTAAAGAAAATACAGGTCAAGTTAGATTAGAAGTGGCCGGAAATGATTATTATTCAATAAAACCGGAAATTGGAGCAGAATTCAAGTACATTCAGCCAATAGCTCAAAGAGCTCAACTTTCAGTAGGTTTATCAGCTGCATATGAAAATGAATTAGGTAAAATAAATAAATTAAATCAAGCAAGAGTGAGATATACAAATGCTAATTGGTACAACTTGAGAAATGAAAAAGAAGATAGACACGGAAACGGAAAATTTGACTTAAATATAGGTTTGGACAATACAAGATTAGGTTTAACAGTAAATGCAGGATATGACACAAAAGGAAAAAATATTAGAGGTGGAATAGGATTTAGAGCAATTTACTAATTTTTTTCGAATAAATAAAAAAATAAAAATCATACTTTTTTTAAATTTGTTATTTAATAAATATAAAATAAAAGTATGATTTTTTTGAAAAAAATAAACTAATATATAAATAATATTATCGGACATTATTTTTATAAAAAAATAAAAAAATATAATTTTTTTCAAAAAAACTACAACTAAATTATAAAAAAACAATAGACAAACACTATATTTTTTTCTGATAAAATAAATAAGTATATAAACTAAACAAATTTTTAAAAAAAATTAAAAATATATAAAATAAAACCTATTAAATTAAACTATAAAAATTATATAAATTTAAAGTTTAAATAAAAACAGTTTTACTATATAAATAAAATAAAAAAATTTGAAAAACCAAAGAAAGAAAAAAAGAAAAAAAGAAGGGAGGTAACAAATTGAACAAAGATATTATGGCTACAAAAAAATTATTGGAGTCGGGGGAATGGGGATTAATTTTGTTAATTATATGATTAAAGAAAAAATTAGAAAAGTTGAATATATAACAATAGATACTAATCTTGAAAATTCTGAATCGAGCATGGCTAATCAAAAAATTTTTTTGGATACAGGACTTGATAAATGTAGTAGAGAGCAAGTTGAAAGAATTGCACTTCAATGTTATGAACAATTTTATGAGCTTTTAAAAGGGACAAATATTTTATTTTTAATTTCTGGAGTTGGTGGAGCAACTGGGAGTGGGATAACACCTGTTATTTTGGAAGTAGCTAGAGAGCTTAAAATATTTACGATAACGATTGTTGCTAGACCGTTTTTTTTAGAAGGATTTGACATAATGAAAATTGCGAGTATTGGGATGAGAAAGATTGAAAAATTGACAGATGGTCTTATTATTATTCCGAATGAAAAACTTTATAATTATGTTGACAAAAGAAAGCCATTAAGTTCAGCCTATGGTCAAGCTAATATGCTTATTAAAGAAGGGATTGAATGCATTGTAAATATTTTAGCTGAAGTTGGTTTGATGAATATTGATTTGCTTGATGTAAGAGCTGTGCTTGATAATTCACGAGATACTGTTATTCGTGTGGGAGAGGGATTTGGCGAAACAGCGGTGGAAGGAATTTTGATGCAGATAAAAAAGAAAAATTTATTTGAAGGGGAAATTCGAGATGCGAAAAGAGTTTTGCTTAGTTTTACAACGGGAAATGATGTGCCGCTATCAGATATTCAAAAAATTACACAAGGGATTACGGATGTTATAAAATATAAGAACATTAAACTTATTTGGGGAATTATAATAAACCCTAGTTACGAATTTAATAAAAAAATAAAAACCGTTATGATTTCGAGTGAGCAATAGTGATTAATAAAGTAATTGAAGAAAAAAATAAATTTTTTTAAACTTCCAAATAATATGAATTTAAATATTATTATTTTTGGAAGTTTTTTTGTTTTTTTCTTGTTTTAAGTAAATTTTTTGTGATAAAAATAGGCTATATATTAATTTTTTTATGCTAAATAATTTTAAATAACTTTAAATAATTTAAAAATAAAAAAATAAAAAAAGATAAGAAGATAAGAGAAAAAAAGAAGAAAAAGAAGAAAGGAAAAGAAAAACAAAAGAAAGGAGTATGTGTGGTAAATTTAATTATCATACGAAGAATAAATAAATGAAAAAAATATATTAGTAATATGAGTAAAAAAAATATAGTTCTTTTAAATTTGCGAAAATTATATGATTCTTATGGTTACAAAAAAATTTCATTGCCAAGTTTTTGAAGAATATGAACTGTATAATGAAAATAAAGATTTTATTTTTGGGAAATATACTTACTATTATGAATCCAAGTGGAAATTTACTTGCACTTAGACCTGATATTACGCTTTCAATCGCAAAAAAATTTCAAAAAGAAAAAGACTTCAAAAATACGATAAAGTTTATTATCAGGAAAAATATTTATACAACTTCTAAATATGCAGGTTACAATGAAAAAAAGAACAATTGGGTGTTGAGCTTATTGGAAAAAGAAACGCTATTTTTTTGAATTTTTGAAATTGTGAGTCTTGCACTAAAAAAAGTTTGGAGATTATGAGTAAAAAAATATGCTTGTTTTATCTCACGCTGGATTTATTTCTTCAATTTTTTTTGAAAATGTGGAACTTGAATATGAAATAAAAGAAAAAAATTTTTGAATATATTAATAATAAAAATTCTCATGATATAAAAATAATTCTTGAAAAAAATAAAAAAATATTTCAGCTGAATTAAAAAAATCTTATTTATGAATTACCAAATTTATCAGGAAATATAGAAGAAATTGAAAAAAACTTTCTAAATATGAGTTGAATCCTGAAATTGTGAAAATTTTTATCAGAACTTAAAAAAATTTGTATGATTTAATTATTAAATTTTTATGATAAGAAAAAAAGTCCTTTTTGATTTTTTTCGATTATAAAAAAATTTGAAATATTATAACGGACTTGTTATGCAAGGGTTTATTGATAAAATTCCAAATGCTGTGTTAAGTGGTGGAAGATATGATAAATTGTTTGAAAAAAATTCGGAGTTGATACTGGAGCGATTGGATTTGCGGTTGTTACGGATAATCTTAATGAATTTTATAAAAAAATGAAAATCAGAAAGATTTTTGATATTTTACTTTTGTATGATGAAAGTAATTTTGAAAAAAATTGGCTGAGATTGTTGATAATTTGGTAAAAGATGGGAATAGAGTTAGAACTCAAAATATTGCTTGCGATGGCTGTGACTTTGAAACTTTTAATTATGATAAGAAATATATTTTTGAGAATGGCGAATTGAAAATTGAAATATAATTTTTGATGGAAAGGTGTAAAATTATGTTAAATATAGCACTTCCTAAAGGAAGACTTGGGAATAAAGTTTATGAATTGTTTGAGAGCATTGGGTACGATTGTGATGAAATAAAAAGTGACAACAGAAAATTGATTTTTGAAAATCCTGACAAAAAAATCAGATTTCTTTTAGTAAAGCCGTCGGATGTGGCGGTTTATGTGGAAAAGGGGAGCGCTGATATTGGAGTTGTCGGGAAAGACATTTTGCTGGAAGATAATCCAGATGTGTATGAACTTTTGGATTTAGGATTTGGAAAGTGCAAGTTTGGAATTGCAGGACCTGTTAATTTTAAAGAAAATTTTGACAGACCTTTGGTTGTTGCAACGAAATATTTTAATGTGTCAAAAAGATATTTTGATTCGATTAATAGAGATGTGGAATTGATTAAATTAAATGGTTCAATTGAAATTGCACCGATTTTAGAACTTTCTGATGTGATTGTCGATATCGTGGAAACTGGAACAACTTTGAGGGAAAATCATTTGAAAGTATTGAATTTTATTGGTGATATAAGTGCAAGGCTTATTGCGAATAAATCAAGTTATAGATTTAATCACGATAAAATAGAAAATATTGTGAAAAAAATAAAAAATAAAATAGATAAAGAAAAAACAGATAAAACAGAAAATAAAAAATAATAAAAAAATTTTATAAAAAATAAATTTTGATGGAGTGATAAAAATGATAAAGACGATTGAATATTCAGAAAAATTTGAATTTGGAAAAAGAACTTGCTAGAAGCCAGTTTTCTTATGACGATGTAAATGAAACTGTGGAAAAATATTTTTAAAAGATGTAAAAAAAACGAGGTGACAAGGCCCTTTTTGAATATACAAAAAAATTTGATAAAGTAGATCTAAAAACATTGGAAGTTTCCGAAGAAGAAATTCAAAAAAAGCGTTTGATACAATTGATAAAGAACTTTTTGGAAGTTATTAAATATTCGCATGATAATATTAAATTATTTCACGAAAAACAAGTTAGAAATAATTTTATTGTAAAAAAAGAAAATGGCGTAAGTTTAGGTCAAATTATTAATCCAATTGAAAAAGTTGGACTTTATGTACCTGGTGGAACTGCTGCTTATCCATCGACTGTTTTGATGAATGCCGTTCCAGCAAAAATTGCAGGTTGTAAGGAAATTATAATGGTCACACCGCCAACTTCAGATGGAACAATTTTACCATCGCTTTTAGTTGCTGCGAAAATCGCTGGAGTTGACAGAATTTTTAAAGTTGGTGGAGCACAATCAATTGCTGCACTTAGTTATGGAACAGAAAGTATTCCAAAAGTATATAAAATTGTAGGACCTGGAAATATTTATGTTGCAATGGCTAAAAAGATGGTTTATGGAGAAGTTTCAATTGATATGATTGCAGGACCAAGTGAAGTTTTGATAATTGCCGATGACAGTGCAAATCCAGTTCATGTAGCAGCAGATTTACTTTCTCAAGCGGAACACGACAAACTGGCAGCTAGTATTTTAGTTACAAATTCAAAGGAACTTGCTAAAAATGTTGCAGAGCAATTGGAAATTCAATTAAAAGAGTTGGAGAGAGAAGAAATTGCGAGAACTTCGATTGAAAATCAAGGTAGAATTATTATTACAAAAACAATTGATGAAGCGATAAAAATAAGTAACGAAATTGCTCCAGAACATTTAGAACTAGCAGTATCTAATCCTTTTGAACTTTTGACAAGAGTAAAAAATGCGGGTTCAATATTTATGGGACATAATACACCTGAGCCACTGGGAGATTATTTAGCAGGACCTAATCACACACTTCCGACAAGTGGAACAGCTAAATTTTCATCACCATTATCAGTTGATGACTTTATAAAAAAATCTTCATTTATTTATTATTCAAAAGAAGGGCTTGAAGAAGTGAAAGATAAAGTTATAAAATTTGCTGAAAGTGAAGGACTTACAGCTCATGCTCGTTCAGTTTCTAAAAGATTTGAGAAATAAAATTAATTATAAAAAAATAAATAATTATATAATTTATTATCTAAATTTAATTTAAATAAAGTATTAGTAATAATCGATAATTTAAAAAAATAAATTATATTATATTGAATTAAATTGTATTAGATTAGATAAGTTAGAAATTAGAGATTATAGATTAGATTAGAAAGGAAAAAAATTTAAAAAAATGAAAAAAATATTTTTTTGGGACTGTTTATTTTAGGAACACTTGAATAGCTCAGCAAAAACTATGAAGTTTATGTGAAAAAAATGGGGTTAAAATTTCTCAAAGTGAAGCGGATAGAGATAGCAAAAGAGATTGATAAAATTATTAATGATAAGATTATTTCAAGATATAACAACGAAGGAAAAAAAGTTATAATAGGAAAGGCGAAAGAACTTTACAATAAATACATGGACGCTTTAATGGACAACATAGTACAAAAATTCTCCAAAAAAATCAACGGCAAATATTTAAAGAATTTTTTTAAGCAGACTTAGCGGAATTATATCACAAAATGGTCTTAATGAAATTGACAAAATTGAGATTTCTGTCAAAGAAATTTCATTTTTTGGAAAAAAATAAAGCAAAAAGTCAATGTATTAGTTAAATATAAAGATATAGATGATGAAATTGATGATGAAATTATTGAAGAAACATTAAAAAAATCTGGTATTACCGATAAGGAAATGGAACATTTTGAAAAAAATTAGCAAAAGCAAAAACTTGATAAATTTTATAAATATTTTGAAGATGAAATAAAAAAAGAAATAAAAAGATTCCGATTATGGTGAAAAAGTTATAGAAATAGAAATTAAAAAAAGTTAATGGAAAATGGCAAATAGATTTTTGATTATAATGATTTGATAAATGAGATGTTAAAAAGGTTTGGAAGATAGTTTTTAAAAAGTATGAAAAATGACATTGACGATTAATAAGAAAAATTTATCTGAAATAAGTAAAGAAAAAAATAAAGAGGGAGAAATTGTAAAATGAGTAAATTTTTGGAATGATAAAATAAAGGAAATAGAACCTTATGTTCCTGGAGAGCAGCCGAAAGACAAGAAATATATTAAACTTAATACAAATGAAAATCCTTATTCACCGTCAAAAAAAAGTTATAGAAAAAAATAAAGTCTATGAATTTGGAAGATTTGAAACTTTATCCAGATCCAGATGTAACAGAGCTTAGAAAGGTTATCGCTGAATATTTTTTTCTAATAAAATAAATGATGAAATTACACATAAGCAAGTATTTATCGGAAATGGATCAGATGAAATTTTTAGCATTTATTTTTTTATGACATTTTTTTAATGCAGGAGATAAAGTGTATTATCCAGATATTACATATAGTTTTTATCTAGTTTATGCTGATTTATTTAATGTGAAGGAAATCAAGATTCCATTAAATGATAATTTTGAAATTGAAATTCAGAAATATTTTAGATTGGATGGACATATAATTATTACAAATCCAAATGCACCGACTTCGATTGCATTAAAATTAGGAGAAATTGAAGAAATTGTGAAAAAAAATCCTAACCAACTTGTCGTTGTGGATGAGGCTTATATTGATTTTGGAGCAGAAAGTGCTGTGAAATTGGTGAACAAATATGATAATGTTCTCGTTGTGCAGACATTTTCAAAATCTCGTTCGTTTGCGGGAATGCGTTTGGGATATGCGATTGGTTCGGAAAATATAATTGAAGGACTTAATAGGCTAAAATTTTCATTTAATTCGTATACAATTGACAGAATTTCAATTGAAGCTGGGATTGAATCATTTAAAGATGATGATTATTTTGTAAAAAAATTAATGCTAAAAATTATTGAAACACGGGAAAAAAACTGTAAAAAAATTGAAAAGAATTGGGATTTAAAGTGCTAAATTCAAGTGCTAATTTTATTTTTTTATTTCTCATAATAAAGTTTTTTTGCAGGAGATTTGTATAAACAGCTAAAAGATAATGGAATTTTGGTTAGATATTTTTGCAAAAAGACAGGATTGATAACTATTTGAGGGTTACGATTGGGACTGATGAAGAAATGGAAATTTTTTTATTGAAAAAAATTAGAGAAATTGTTGTAAAATAAAAAAATATAAAATTAATAAAATTTATTATTTTTTTAAAAAAATTTTTTTAATGAAATTTTTTTGTTAATTATGATATAATTAAACGACAATAAAATAGGAGTGATTAATATGAAAAAAAATAGCTTTAAATTCAGTTTTAGTTTTAGGAGTTCTTGGTATGATGCAAGGATGTGCAAGTACTCATACAACTGCAAATTTTTAAACAACAAGGGTATCAGACAAGAGAAGAAATGGAAAACAGCGGTAAAAAAATAAAAAAATATTACTTGTGTAGTTGACTACGAAAAATAAAAAGTTGGTGCAAACAAGATAAATAATTTTTATTTTTGGCAAAAATTTACAGTAACTTATAATACACAAATACAAAAAAAGTATAATAAGTTACTTGTTTTTAAATTTTAAGAGGAGATAGTTATTTCTCCTTTTTTTAATTAAAGCACAGAAAGTTAAAAAAACTTGAAAAAAATTTTTAAAAAAATAGAATATACTGTTTATAGTTAGTGAACTACTCCCACTTATAGAAGAAGGAGACTTCTTGCTAAATATTGTTAAAGAATTTAAAAAAATTAAAGAAAAAAATAAAAAAAACAAGAGAAAAGAAAAAGAAAAGAAAGGAAGAATAAAACAATGAGAAAATCTAAAATTGAAAGAAATACATTTGAAACTAAAATAAAAGTTGAATTAAATATTGATGGAACTGGGAAATATGAAAATAATACGGGAGTGGGATTTTTGGATCACATGCTTGATTTGTTTGCAAAGCATGGAAGATTTGACTTGAAGGTTTATTGTGACGGAGATACACAAGTTGATGATCATCATAGTACGGAGGATATTGGGATTGCACTTGGGAAATGTTTTTATGAGGCTTTGGGAGATTTAAAAGGAGTTAAGAGATATGGGAACTTTCTTTTGCCAATGGATGAGGCGTTGACATTGGTTGCAGTTGATTTGAGTGGAAGATATTTTTTGAATTTTGATGTAAATATTCCGACTGAGAAAGTTGGAACTTTTGATACAGAATTGGTAGAAGAATTTTTCATTGGCTTTACAAGACATTTAAATGCGACATTGCATATAAAGAATATGGCAGGAACGAATTCACATCATATAATTGAGTCGATTTTTAAAGGAGTTGCTAGGGCCTTGGCAGAAGCTGTGAGTATTGATGAAAAATATAGGAATGAAATTCCGTCAACTAAAGGAGTATTGATTTAATTTTTTTAAAATTATATTTTTTAATATATTTATAAAAATAATTTTATTTTCTGTACGGTAATCCAGTTGATGATTATAGAAGAAAAGAACCTAAATAATCTAAAAAAAAACAGAATGATAAAAACTACCATTCTGCATTCTATTATACTTTAAAATTATAAAAATTATTAACAGTTTTAAATAATTTTCTAACAAGTAGAAATGTTCTTTTGAGTGCCACAGTGGCACTCAATTTTTTTATTGTTCTTCTTCAATTCCAGCTGACAATATGTTATAACAAATAGCAGCCAAAGCTCCACCAATTAAAGGTGCAACGATAAATACCCAAACTGATGATAATGCATCTCCACCCATAAATAATGCTGGTCCGAAACTTCTTGCTGGATTTACAGATGTTCCTGTAAAGTGAATTCCAAAAATGTGAATTAAAGTTAATGACAAACCGATTACTAATCCTGCAACCGCTCCGTTTGAAACTTTTGAAGTGACTCCTAAAATTGCGATTACAAACACAAATGTTAAAATGATTTCGATTAGCATTGATTTTCCAATACTTTTCTCAAAAAGTCCATTTGCTCCTAACCCATGTTCTTTTCCAATTAATGACATTAAAACTAGTGCTCCAAATATTCCACCCAAAAATTGAGCGACAACATATCCAACAAAGTCTTTTAAACTCATTCTTCCTGATAATAAAACTCCAACTGAAACTGCAGGATTGATATGACATCCTGAAATATTTCCAATTGAGTAGGCCATCGCTACAATTGATAGTCCAAAAGCAAAAGCTGTTGCCAAGTAAGCGACATTCACTTCGTTACCTTTTGTACCTAAAACTGCTGCAGTTCCACAACCAAATAGAACTAGAACAGCTGTACCGATAAATTCTGCTACATACTTTTTCATTTTAAATTCCCTTCTTTTCTATTTTTTTAGTTTATTTATTATTTTACTCTTATAAAAATTTTTATTTTTAGTTATTTTTTTATTATAATATACTTAATATTTTTTTGATTTTTTTGAATAATATTTTAAATAAAAAAATTACTTTTTTTAAGAGGTTATCTTGAAAAACAATAAAAAAAGATTATAATATTTATAATTAAAAATTATAAAAAAAGTAAAAAAATTAAATAAAAAAATAAACAGAAAGAAAGAAAGAAAGAAGAGGGAAGAGAAAAAAATGAAAAAGATATTATTAGGGTTATTTATTTTAGGAACATTGGGAATGGCACAAAACCATTATGAAGTTTACATAAAAAAACGGAGTAAATATTTCACAAAGTGAAGTTGATAACGATAGCAATCAAATTAAAGGAATTGTTGATAAAATGATTGGTGACTTTGAAAGTCATGACAAAAAAATTATGCTTGAAAAATTATAGAATTACAATATCAGGAGAAAAGAAAAAAATGGTGATAGTTATAAAAAAAATTTTAAAAAAATTATAAAAAAAGTTTAATGATAAAGATAAGGAATTTTTGTGATAAAGTGAATAAAATTACATTAGATGAATTAATAAAAAGTTTAGATTACATTAAATTTGTTTTTGAAATCTATTTCTTTTTATAGAAAAGAATACAGCTGAAGTAAAAAAATAACAATAACAAATGTTGATTATGATAGTATTGACAAGCCTAATCTTTTTTTAATGCTTTAAAAAAAGCAGGATTAACAGATAAAGAATTAGACAATTATGAAGATATCACAAAAATTAAGTAATCAAAAAAAGAGATTTGTTTTTTAAAGTATCTTAGTGAAGAGTTAAGAAAAGGTTTTTGAAGAAGCTAAAGTAGATGATAATATTGTTCTCAAATTTAAAAAAATAAATAGAAAATGGCAGACAAAAGATAAATTATATAAAAATATCAGAAATTTAGATAAAGTTAAATATTTTAAGAAATAAAAAAAGTTGAATAGGAGAGTTCAAAAATGGAAATACAAAAAGAATTATTTGTACTTCAAGATAAAGAATACATGAAATTTTTTTAAGTAAATTGACGCCAAATGTATCGGAGGATACAATTATCGGAGTGAGAATTCCTGAAATAAGAAAATTGGCTAAAAAATTGGTAAAGAATAATGAATATGAAGATTTTTTGAAGGAGTTGCCACATAAATATTATGATGAGAATTTATTGCATGGAGCAATTATTTCAGAGAGTAAAGATTTTGAGAACTGTATTGAATCGCTTGATAGTTTTTTGCCATTTGTTGATAATTGGGCAGTTTGTGATACGATTTCTCCGAAGATTTTTAAAAAGAATAAAAAAGAACTGATTGAAAAAATTAAGGAATGGTCTCAATCGGATAAAACTTATACTTGCAGGTTTGGTGTAGAAATGTTGATGACGCATTTTTTGGATGAAGACTTTAAAAAGGAATATTTAGAAATGGTAGCGAATATTCATTCTGAAGAGTATTATGTAAAAATGGTAGTTGCTTGGTTTTTTGCGACAGCACTTGCGAAACAGTGGGATTATGCGGTGATTTATTTAGAAAATAATAGGTTAGATGTTTGGGTGCATAATAAGACGATACAGAAGGCTCGAGAAAGTTTGAGGATTTCGATGGAGAAGAAGGAGTATTTGAAAAAATTGAAGAGAGGGAAAGAAAACTAAATTTTTTTAAGAAAAAGAAAAGTGATTTTTCATTGTAATGTCAAATTTTTTTGATATAATTTAAGTAATTAAAGGGAAAGTAGGGATTAATTATGAAAAAAGAAAAAAAAGGACTAGCAATTGGAAATTCTGATTTTTAAGGAAATTATACAAGAAAACGGATATTATGTCGATAAAACAAAAGTTCATAGAAGATTTGTTGGAAGATTTATCAAAAAGTTAAACTTTTTACAAGGCCCAGAAGATTTGGAAAAAAACTTTAAATTTGTCTATGTTAAAAGTATTTTTTTGATGTTAGAAATGCAGAGGAAAAATAGAAAAATTATTTGATAATTTGTATATTTCAAAAAAAGTGAGTATATGGAGAAACAAGGACAAAAATTCTGTGATTCTTATAAGTCTAAGAAATGCCGAGGCAGAAAATTGGGAGGATAGTTTTTTTAATATTAAGAACCTTGTAAAATCATTGTATAAACAATTTCAATATATTAAAGAGAAATTGGATGAATTTGATTTGGAAGATTTTTTAAGCATTGTTAAAGATAAGGATAATGCAGATTGGGAAAAATTCATTAAAGAATTTATCAAGATATTTATATGAATATTACGGTAAAAAAGTTATAATTTTAATAGATGAGTATGACACTCCAATGACAAGTGCTTGGAACGAAGGATATTATGAAAAGTCACGAAGATTTTTTAAAAGTTTTTATTCAAATACATTGAAAGATAATGAATATTTACAGTTTGCTGTTGTGACTGGAATACTTAGAGTGGCTAAAGAGGGAATTTTTTCTGGACTCAACAATTTATCTGTTTATACCGTTCTTGACAATGAGTTTTCCAACAGTTTTGGATTGTTGGACAATGAAGTGAGAGAAGCATTGAAATATTATGAATTGAATCAAAATATTGAGGAAGTTAGAAAATGGTATAATGGATACAAATTTGGCAATATTCAGATTTATAATCCGTGGAGTATTCTTAATTATTTGAAACGAAAAGAAATTAATGTTTACTGGATAAATACATCAGATAACAGGCTTATTCATTCAGCAATAGAAAATGCTGATAAAGATCTATTTGATGAATTAAAAGATTTATTCAATAATGGAACAACAGAGCAAATGGTAATGGCTTCATCGAATATGGATAGATTGAAAGATCCACAAGAAGTTTGGCAGTTATTACTTTTTGGAGGGTATTTGACTGTTGAAGAAAAAATTGCTATGAATGAATATGCTTTAAAATTACCAAATTATGAAGTTAAAAACATTTTTTTAAAGATATGTTTGTTCAAAAATTTAGGAGGTTTTAGCAGATTTAGAGAAATGATAAAAGCATTTAAAAACTTCGATTTTGACAGATTTGAAGAACTTTTAAATGAAATATTTTTAGTGTCAATGAGTTATCACGATACTTCTAAAACAGAAAAACCGTATCATACTTTTTATTTTAGGAATGATGTTGTATCTTGATAATGAGTACACAGTTTTATCAAATAATGAAACTGGCTATGGAAGGAATGATTTAGCTTTAAATCCAATAAATAAAAAGAGATGTTGGATATATATTTGAATTTAAAGTTTCTAAAACTGAAGAAGAGATTGAAAAAAAGAGCAGAGGAAGCATTGAGTCAAATTGAAAATAAAAAAATATCCTGTTTTATTAAAGGAATGTGGAGTAAAAAGAAATTGTAAATATTGGAATGGCATTTTTTTGGAAAAAAAGAGTTAAAGTGAAATATAAAGTTGTGAAAAAAATTAAAAATTTTTTTGAATAGTTGACATTGTATAAAAAAATAATGTAAAATTATGTTCCTTGGCAGGGGAGCAAAAAAAGGTCTCATAAAAAAATGGGGCCTTTTTTTATTTATGAAAAAAATTTTTTTCTTAATTGCAACAATATATTTTTTTGATATAATTTAAGTAAGTAAAAAAAGATTTAAATTTATCAAAAAAAATAAAATAAAAAGTATAAAAGAAAGGAAGTTTAAACTATGATCGCAGTTATTGATTATGGAGTGGGTAATCTTTTCTCTTTGCTATCTTCATTAAATTATGTTGGACTTGATACAAAACTGACTAATGATGTTGAAGAGATTAAAAGTGCGAAAGGGATAATTTTGCCAGGAGTGGGGGCTTTTAGAGATGCTGTTTCTAATCTTGAAAAATATGGGTTAAAAGATATTTTGATAGATGAAGCGAAGAATGGGAAGCCTTTTTTAGGAATTTGCCTTGGAATGCAAATGCTTTTTGAAAAAAGTTATGAATACGGTGAATTTGAAGGACTTGGACTTATAAAAGGAACTGTTGAGGAAATAAAAAAATATATTCCAGAAAATTCTGATTTGAAAATACCTCATATGGGATGGAACAACTTGAAAATAAATGATGAATTTAGAAATGATAAAATTTTGAAAAATGTGAATGTTGAAAATGAAGAATATGTGTATTATGTACATTCATATTTTTGCAAAAACGGATATGAAAAAAATATTGTTGCATATTCAGAATATGGAACAAAAAAATTCCTGGAATTGTAAAAAAATAAAAAAATGTTTATGGAATGCAGTTTCATCCTGAAAAAAATCTGGAGATACTGGATTGAAATTATTGAAAAAAATTGGGGTGAATTAGTAAAGTAAAAAGTATTTAAATTAGTTTAAATAATTTTAGTTAAAAAAATAATTTAGAAGGAAATCAAAATGAAAAAAATTATTGTTAATTTTTATGTTTAGGAATTTTTAATTATGTCGTGTGGGAAGAAAAAAATAATAATAAATTTGAAAAAAACAAAATATACAAACTTCAAAAAAACAGAAAGACCCTAAAAAGTTTTGCACCAGAAATTATAAAAAAATGAGAAAACTGGGGAATATATTATCCAAGTTTATGTGCCAGAGATGGCTACTCGTGATGAAATTTATAAAACTTTGATAAATATTCAAAAAAACAGAAAGAAAAAGAATTTTTTTAAGCGACAATATTGTTATAGCTGCTTATAGCGATATAGACTTTACAAATAAAAAAATCTTTTAGGAACTCATGCACAATGGAAAATAGAAAAAGGTATAACTAAATATATGAAAAATTTTACCAAAAAAACTGAACAGCTGAATTCTGAAGATAAAAAAAATTTTTTTGGAATATCTGCAAGTTGTAAATTCTTTTTTTAGATTATGGAGACAATTTAAAAAAATCTAAACAGAAAAACTGAAATCATTATAAAAAGCAAGACATCCTAAAAAAATTATAAAAAAAATAATCCAAAAATCTGAAAAAAATATCTTTTTGGAATTGAAAATGAGAAAAAAATTTAAATAATTAAAGTAAAATATAATATAAAAAAATAAAAGAAAGGAATAATATAATTATGATAGAAATTTTTTTCCAGCGATAGATTTACATAACGGACAGGCAGTTAGATTGAAACAAGGGGATTATAACCAAGTGGAAGTATTTTTTTAAAAAAATCCTGTTGAAGTTTTTGGACTTTTTTAATAAAAAAATAATTCAAAAAAATCTTCATATTGTGGATTTGGATGGGGCAAAAGATGGGAATACAAAAAATTATGAGGTCATAAAAGAATTGGTTGAAAAAAGTGATTTTTTTGTTCAAGTTGGTGGTGGAATCCGTGATGAAGAAAGAATAAAAAAATATATTGAATTGGGAGTAAACCGTGTTATTTTAGGAACGATTGCCGTTGAAAATGAAGAATTTTTTTGAAGGAAATGGTAAAAAAATACGGCGATAAAATTGCAGTTTCTGTAGATGCAAAAGATGAGAAAGTTGCGGTTAAAGGATGGACTGAAACTGTAAAATTGAACTCGGTTGAATTTTGCAAAAAATTATCGAATATAGGTGTGAAAACAATAATTTATACTGATATTTCAAAAGATGGAATGTTAAGCGGAACAAATCTTGAAATTTATAGAAAATTGTCGAAAGTAGTCAATTCAGATATTATTGCTTCAGGTGGAATTACATTTTTAGATGAAATTAAAGAACTTAACAAAAATCATATTTATGGAGCAATTGTAGGAAAGGCGATTTATTCGGGAAATCTTGATTTGAAGGAAGTTTTAGAAATTAGTAAATAACATTTTTTAGTTATGTATAAAAATTTATAATAGGCTAAATAAATAAATTTAACAAAGAAAGTAGGTATAAGAATGCTTGCAAAAAGAATAATTCCGTGTCTTGATGTGAGAAATGGGAAAGTGGTAAAAGGCGTGAACTTTACTGGGATAAAAGAAGTTGACAGTCCAGTTGAGCTTGCTAAATTTTACAATAAATCTGGAGCTGATGAGCTTGTTTTTTATGATATTACGGCTTCGGTTGAGGAAAGAGGCTTGTTTACAGATATTTTGAAAAAAGTGGCAAGTCAAATTTTTATTCCGCTTACTGTTGGCGGTGGAATAAATACGCTGGATGATTTTGATAGAGTTTTGAAAGCTGGAGCTGATAAAGTGAGCGTAAATTCTGGGGCAATAAGAAATCCAAAATTAATTGAAGAAGCTGCGAAAAAATATGGAGATCAATGTGTAGTTTTGTCAGTTGATGTAAAACGAGTTGATGGTAAATTTAAAGTTTTTGCAAAAGGTGGAAGAGAAAATACTGGAATTGATGCGATAGAATGGTTTGTAAATGGTCAGGAAAATGGTGCTGGAGAAGTTGTTGTAAACAGTATTGACACAGACGGAGTTAAAAAAATGGATTTGACTTAGAATTACTTGAAATTTTTATCAAAAAAAATTGTCAATTCCAATAGTTGCATCAGGTGGAGCTGGAAATATGGAGCATTTTAGAGATTTATTTAAAATTCCAGGAATTGATGCGGGACTTGCAGCTTCGATTTTTCATTTTAAGGAAGTGGAAATTATGGAGTTAAAAAAGTATTTGAAGAGTAATGGTGTTGATATGAGAATTTGATATTTTTTTAATAAGAAAAAAATTTTTGAAAATGAACTAAGAGGAAATTATTATGAAAAAAAGAAGAAATTTTTAAAAAAATTAAAAAGAAATTAATAAAAAGAAATATTCAATTTTAAAAATTAGGACTTTTTGGTAGTTTTTTTCTAAAAAAATAGTGATACTGCTAATAGTGATATCGATATTCTTGTAAAGATGGAATTTAAAAAGGGAATGTATCAAAAATTTTTTTGTAATTTACACAAAAGACTTGAAGAAATTTTTTTCAAAAAAAGTGGATTTAGTTGATGAAAGTATGTTTGAGTATAAATTTAAAAATCCAAAAAGTTCAGAAATATAAAGATGAAATAAAAAGAAGAAATTTTACGGAGTGTAATTTATGTGTAAAAAGAAAGAGAAATGATTTATGAAGTTTCTGTTTTTTTGAAATGGAAGATTTATTTTAAAAATATATTTACTTATTGAGAAAAAAATTAAAATATTAAAATAAATAATTTTTAGAAAAGAGGTAAAAATGAATATAGAGCAAATAAAATTTGATGAAAAAGGGCTTGTTCCTGCGATAATACAGGATTATTATACAAAAGAAGTATTGACACTTGCATATATGAATAAAGAAAGTCTTGAAATAACTTTAAGAGATAAGAAAACTTGTTTTTTTAGCAGAAGTAGACAAGAACTTTGGCTAAAAGGGGAAACTTCAGGGAATTATCAGCATGTTGTTTCGGTAAAATATGATTGTGATGCGGATGCTTTGCTTGTGGAAGTAAAAAAAGATGGGCCTGCTTGTCATACTGGTGCTGAGAGCTGCTTTTTTAACTCGTTGTTTGAAGCAGAAGATTATAGCAGTTTTACGCCTGAAAAACTTTATGAATTGATAAAAGATAGAAAAATTAATCCAAATGAAAAATCTTACACGACTTATTTATTTGAAAAAAAGGGCTTGATAAAATTTTGAAAAAAGTTGGAGAAGAATGTACGGAAGTTATAATTGGGGCTAAAAATAATGATAATGATGAATTGAGATATGAAATTGCAGATTTATATTATCACACTTTGGTTTTAATGATTGAGCAAGGGCTTACTATTCAAGATGTGAAAGATGAACTGGCTAAAAGACATGTTGTTGATCATAAAGTTAAACAGGAAAAAATGGGTGGAGAATCTAAATAAGTATATATCAAAATATAATTTAATTATTAGGATGATGTGTTCATCCTTTTTTATTAACTAACAATATTTTTTTGCTGAATTTTTTTAAAAAAATCTTGTATAAAGATAGATAATAGGGTATAATATAATAATGGAAAAAGAAAAAAATTAAAAAAAATATTTAATTATTTTTAGAGATATTTTTATAAAAAAATTAAAAAGGAAGGAAGAAAATGAAAGAAAGTAATAAATTATACGAAAGTAGAGTACATTATAATTATACATATAGATTTAATTCATTTTTTTAAAAAAACAAAAATATTATTATGAATGGATTACAAAAAAATATGAAAATAAAAAAATTTTTATAAAGATTTATCAGAGGAGTTAAAAAAATTTTTGATTCATTTCTTGATATAGAAAAAGATGAGCTAGTAAGTAGAGATTTACAGGATTATATCGAAGAACTAAAAAAATATAAATTTGAATATAGAAATAGAAAAACCTTCATCCTTTTTAGATTAAAGAAAATAGGATTTAAGAAAGAATATATAGAAATTTTAACACTATTTCTTTCAAATTATTACAGTATAACATCCAAAAAAATATACTTCAAATTGAAAGAATAAGTAGACAATTATGTATATCTTCTTGTGATTTAGATAAATTTATAAAAAAAATCTTATAAAAAAAATAAAATGGATATTGAAAAAAATTTATTGAAGAAATATTGCTAAAAAAATAAAAATGAAATTTACAGAAAAAGAAATAAGGATATTAAAAATTAGATTTTATGATTTTTTTAATTTTTACCAAAAACTCGGAAATGAATTATTTTTGAAAAAAAATTCTAGAAGGTCTAGAAACTAATAAAAAGAGATTAGATATCTCAAGAAAGAAATAATAAAAAAAATTTAGGCAAGTGATGAAAAATGATTAGTAAAAAAATATGTCAAAATTAAAAAGAAAAAAAGATTATATACGATTGTTTGGTGTTTCAAAAGAAGTCTTTGAAAAAAATGTTGAAAGTTCTAGATAATAAAAAAAATTAGTTTAAGATCTAAATTAAGTACTACTGAAAAACTAATTATTACACTTTATTACACTTTTGTATAGTCGTGAATATCGTACGCTGGAAAATTTAGCATTTGAATATGGTGTTTCTCAAAGTACTGTTTATAAATATATAAAAGATACTGAGAAAAATACTTCTTGAAGAAAAATTTTTTTGTTACCAAGTAAAAAGAAATTAAAAAAAATTTTTAAATAAAAAAACAGGAGGAAAAAAATGAATAATGAAATTACAGTAAAAACATAATGAACAAGGAGAAAATGTAGAATTCGTATATAAGAATAAAGAAGCAATAAATTTCTTTAGATTTTTTTCTAATGATGAAGTTGAGATAGTTGATTTAGAAAATGAGGATAAAAAAATATACAATTAGACATTATGAAGATTTAAAAAAATAAAAAGGAATGACATATGATGATAATGAAAAATTTATCAAATTACATAAAAAGAAAAAAAATAACACAAAAAGATAAAGAACGAATTTTAGATATAATTAGACCTTTGGAAATAGAAGAGATTGACGAAGAAGTTCCTGAATTAAATTTTTTTGATTATACAGAAAATTATTTACTTGGAACTTCAAGTATAAGTAAAAAAATTTTTTTAGAAGATAAAGAACAAGGAATTTGGGCAAATTTTGGAATTAGAAAGTTAAAAAAATTGAAATTAGTAACTTAGAAAGATATAAACATTTAAAAAAATAAAAAAATTCTTTAAGATTTTTTTCAAAAAGATAATGATTCTCTTGATGAAGAAATAGAAGCAATTTCCAAAAAAATTTATATTTTGAGGAAGGAAAGTTAATACTCGATATTGAATTAAATTCTAATTCTTTCATAAAAGGAATTTAAAGAAAAAGAACAATATGCAAAAATTTAAAGGAAATCTAGAATTAAAATTAGAGGAGAATGAGGGAAGTTTAACTATTTGCTTTCCAATACAAATAATTTTTTTCATAATACTGATTTAGCAATGAAAAAAATAAAGGAATTATAAAAAAAATACTGATAGAGTATCAATAGATTTTTGGAACTTCGTCTACTTGTGTAGCTATTTCTAATAGTGGAAGAATAGAGTTTATGACATTGTCATCAGAAAATGAGATAGAAGAAGGATATAATAAATATGAAAAATCCTACAAATATTATGATTTATAGATGGGGAGATTTATATAAACAATGGAAAAATGAAAAATAAAAATTTACCATTATTTTTATAGAGGAAATAAAGAAGATAATGATGAAGGGAAAAAAATAAATTACGATTCTGGTTATACAGTAAAAAGAATTAATAAAAGATGCTAATAAAAAAAGAACTCAATTCTATATTAACTCAAATAAAAATTAATACCTTATGAATTAGAAAAAAAGAAACAACTTTAACACTAGTTTCTTTTGTTAAAAGAAGATAATAATGAGAAAGATGTTATAAAGTTAGTAAATGATTTTTGAACTTCAAAATGATGAATCTTTTGATCCAATAGCTTTTTTATAGTTATCTATTAGGAAGAACCATTAACAATCCAAACAACTCAAAAATTTATACTAAATTTTTTTAGTTACTTATCCTGTAAAATTTAATGAACAATTGAGAAAGAAATTAAAAAAATCTATTGAGTATGGATTAAAAAGATCATTGCCTATTTCTTTTACAAAATGCAGTTGATGAAAAAAAGGGAGACCAATATTCAGTGTAAATATGAAATATTCTGAACCTGTAGCATATGTAGGAGCTATTTGTGGTAATTATTTAAAATTAGATAAAAACCCTAGAGAGTATTTTGCAATATATGATTTTGGTGGAGGAACTCTTGATTTTTCGTTTGGAATTTTTAAAGAAAGTGAAGATGAGGATGATGATGCTATTATTGAAATATTAGGTGTAGATGGTAACGAAGAAATTGGTGGAGAAAGACTTATAAATAGAATGTCTTACTGGATATATCAAGATGAAACTAATATTGAATCTTTTAAAGAAAATAAAATACCATTTCCTAAACTTAGAGAAGAAAAAATAACAGATGGAATGCAAGAAAATTTACTGAATAATTCAGTTGTTGCAAAATTAAATCTGATTATTGTAAATGAGGCAATTTCTAGATTGCTATTTGAAGGTAAAGAAGATGAAGTTGCTGATACACTTTCATTATCACTATATACGATAACTGGAAATGAGACTGTTGAAGTAAATATAACTACAAATAAAGATGTAATATTAGATAAATTGAGAAATGTTCTTCAAGAAAAATGTTAATCATTTCTTTAATGCTTTAAGATCATCGTTTGAAAAATAATATTGACAATATAAAAAGAAAATGATAAGTCAATAAATTCATTTGAAGATATATTAAAAAAAAGTAAATATATTTAAATCGGGAAATGCAGTAAAAAAAATAAAATATTGAGTGATCTTATTGAACAAAAAAATTTCCTGAAAACAAAAATATATTTAGTGGATGAAACAAATCCATATTCTGAAAAAAATAGAAGAAAAGAAATATGCAATTACTCCAAAAAAACAGCAGTTGCTTACGGACAATTAAATATAGAAACTTTCACATTAGATGATAGTAATATAAAAAAATAAAGTATTTGCTTGGAATGTATATAAATTTCTTCCTAAAAAAATGGAGAATTAAGAGTTATTATTTCAAGACAAGATAAAGAAAATGATTGGAAATTTTTTTCTCAAAAAAATTAAAAAAATGAAAAAAAGCTGTAATATTTTTTTCAAGTGATCTAAGAGAAGAAAAAAACGATGTATTTGAAATGCCGTTAGAGTTTGATGAAGAAGAAAATGGTAAATTTTTTTATACATAAGAGCTTTTTAGAGACGATGAATTAGAATATATTGTTAAAGAAAAATAAAGAAGAGGATATTTTAGAAACATCTGAGATAAAAAAAGAGTGGTTTTTAAAGAATAATAATTAAATAAAGATTTAGAAGGTGAAAATAATGTCTGATGTTATTAATAAGATAATAAAAATTTTTTTACTGGTGAAGATATTAATGAATTAAAAAAATAATAGAAAAAAATTAGAAAAAAAGAAATTGAAAAAAACAAAAAAATGAAAAATAACTTTTTGAAATTTCAAAATTTAAAACAACCAGTCCAGGAAAAATTCAAGAGAAGATTTTTGAAAAAATTAAGCTAGAAAAAAAGATTTTTAAGGAAAATTGGAATAAAAAGAGAAAGAAATACTAGATGAAAAGGAACAAGAAATAGCCAAAAGGGAAAGTACCTTTAAGAAAGATATAGAAGAATTGAACTTAAAAAAATAGAAAATTTGAATAATCAAGTGAAGGAATACTCAAAGATAGAAGAAATTTTATATAGATATAAACCGTTGGTACAGAAAAATGTTAAAATGTCCTTCATTGATATTTTTTTAATAATAAAAATTAAATCAGAAAATGAAAAAGAGGGCCTTTTTAAAGTTTGTTGAAATTTTTTGGAAATGGAGAAGATTTTTTTAAGAGATTTATATAAAGAGCTTAAACAAATTAAAGTGACTGAAAAAAAGAACCATTGACAAATGAAGAATTAGAATTTATTAAAGAAATAAATAAATATTTTTAAAAATTATTTATTGGCAACAGAAGATGTTTTTAATAATTGTAAATCCAGGTGAAGATAGATTTAATAAGGGAATAATGCAAGATATATTAAAAGCAAGTGATTTCAATTTTTAAAAACAGTAGAAACTTTTTATGTTCCAGGAGTAAAAACAAAATCATATACAATGAAAGCTATTGTGAAAGGAAGAAAATAAAAATGGGAAAAGGGCTTGATAACAGTAGTGGTTCAGGTAAGGGAAAAAGATAATATATTAGAAAAAAATGGAGGAAAAGATAAAATGAGTGAAGATTATAAAGATAGCAATGATCAACTAGCATGTCAAGATAATAATAGGGAAGATGAGAATAATGCTCAACAAGAAAATATAAAAGTAGAAGGAAACATAGATGAAGATGTTCGTAGTAAAATAAGAATGTCTGATACTGAAGAAGATAAAGAACAATTTTGTGAAGAAACTGGAAAAGTTGAAAATGATACTCAACTACAATGAAAGCTATTGTGAAAGGAAGAAAATAAAAATGGGAAAAGGGCTTGATAACAGTAGTGGTTCAGGTAAGGGAAAAGATAATATATTAGAAAAAAATGGAGGAAAAGATAAAATGAGTGAAGATTATAAAGATAGCAATGATCAACTAGCATGTCAAAATAATAATAGGGAAGATGAGAATAATGCTCAACAAGAAAATATAAAAAAAGTAGAAGTAAACATAGATGAAGATGTTCGTAGTGAAAAAAGAATGTCTGATACTGAAGAAGATAAAGAACAATTTTTGTGAAGAAACTGGAAAAGTTGAAAATGATACTCAACAGGGAAATAAAGGAAATGATGTAATAGAAGAAGTTAAAAGAATAATTGATGAAAAAAATTTGATATTTTTAAATAACAAATTGGAAAGTATAGAATTTAAGCAAGAAGACATAGAATCTTTTAAATAATAGGCTAGGAGATATAGAATCTAAATTTAAAACTCAAGAAGAATATGAAAAAAATTAAATGATATAAAAAAAGTACTTTACAATCAAAAGAATCAGAATTAAATGATGTAAAAAGTACTTTACAATTGAAAAGAATCAGAACTAGTTGCAACAAGTAGCAGTTTGAAAAAAATACAAAAGAGCAATTACAATCAAAAGAATCAGAATTAAATGATGTAAAAAGTACTTTTACAATTGAAAGAATCAGAACTAGTTGCAACAAGTAGCAGTTTGAAAAAAATACAAAAGAGCAATTACAATCAAAAAGAATCAGAATTAAATGATGTAAAAAAAGTACTTTACGATTGAAAGAATCAGAACTAGTTGCAACAAGTAGCAGTTTGAAAAAAATACAAAAGAGCAATTACAATCAAAAAGAATCAGAATTAAATGATGTAAAAAAAGTACTTTACAATTGAAAGAATCAGAACTAGCTGCAACAAGTAGCAGTTTGAAAAAAATACAAAAAGAGCAATTACAATCAAAAGAATCAGAATTAAATGATGTAAAAAAAGTACTTTTACGATTGAAAGAATCAGAACTAGCTGCAACAAGTAGTAATTTAGAGACAACAAAAAAATTAGATTAAATGAATCAGAAACTAAATTAACTACAATAGAAAAATTATTTATTTAAATTTAAACCACTAGTAAGAAAAAAATGGAAAAATGTTCATCATTATCAAAAAAATTAATAGTCAGATTAATTCTGAAAGTGAAAATGAAAAAAACTTTTAAAAATTTGTTGGAATTTTTTTGGGAATGGGGAAGATTTTTTTAAGATATTTATACAAAGAATTTAAAGATAATAAAATGAATGAAAAAAATAGCTTTAACAACAGAAGAATTAGAATTTATTGATGAAATAAATCGTTATTTTTAGAGAAAATATTTTAGAGGAAGGCCAAGAGGAAGATGTCTTAATAACAGTAGACCCTAGTCAAAAATAAATTTGACAAATCAATAATGCAGGATATACTAAAAAGCGAGTGACTTTAGTTTTTAAAACAGTAGAAGAATTTTTATGTTCCAGGAGTAAAAACAAAATCATATAATATGAAAGCAATAGTAAGAGGAAGAAAAATAATGCCAAAAAAATTCAAAAATTTTTTTCTGAAGAAGTATATGTATTAGGTCCTGGCAAGAGGTTTGTAATTTGGTATCAGGGATGTTTAAAAAAACTGTAAACATTGTGTTAATCAAGAAGGAAGATTGTTAGAAGGTGGAAAAAGAATATTCTAATAAAGAACTTTACGAAATGATACTAAATGAGAAAAAAATTTGACAGGAATTACTTTTAAGCGGGGGGGAACCATTTTTACAATTTAATGATGTATTTAATTTAATTAAAATGATTAAGGAAAATACAAATTTAGATGTGATGGTATATACGGGATATAAACTAGAAGAGCTTGTTAAAAAAAATATGGTAATGAATTTTTGTAAATATATTGATATTCTTATTGATGGAGAATATGTAGAGGAATTAGATAATGGAGAGGAATTGAGAGGAAGTAGTAACCAAATGATACATTTTTTTATCAAATAAATATCAAGAAGCTATGTTAAAGTTAAAAAAAGTAAAAAAAGAGAAATTCAATTTGATATATTAGAAGGAGAAACAGTATTTATGATTGGAATTCCTCCTAAAGGATTTTTATGAAAAAAACTTTTGAAAGAATTAGTAAAAATAGGAGAGTGTAAAAAAATGAGTGGAAGAAAAAGCATCAGAAGTAAGTAGTGTATTAAATAGAGCAAACAAATCTAGAAATGTATTTGATGAAAAATATTACAAGAGGCTTAAATATATTAAAAAGAGAAAAATAGTAGAATATGGAAGAGAGTTCTTTATAGTAGAAGGTATGAGTATTTCAGAATTTTCTATAGATGCAAAAAAAGAACTTTCTAATGAAGTAGAGATTGTACTTAGAAAAATATAAAAGATGTTGAAATAATTAATAAAAAAAATTATACTTCAGTTTATAATGAATATAAAAAAATAAAAAAATGAAGAATTAGATAAAAAAAGTTCGAAAAAAACGATAAAGAAGTTAAGAAAATATTTGATTCTATTAAAGGTAAAAAAACTGGTATTGTGATCAGGAATATAAGGATGCTGAAGAAGTAGAAAAAAAGTTATAGAAAAAAATTTCTAATGAAAAAAATACACTTGAAAAAAAAATTTAAACAAAAACAAATGGAGAAATTGAATTATTAAAAAGGTGAATTACAAGCTGCAAAAAAAGTTAAAAATCAAATAAATGAAGAAATAAAAAAATTAATGAGAAAGCTAAAAAAATATAATAGAAATTAGAAATCAAGCTAATTCTATAAAAAGTGTACATAAATAATGAGATAAATGATATTGATAAAAAAATATAGCTGAAAAAAATTTTTTTGAAAGAAGGATATTTTTGAAATTGTACAAATATTAAAAGAAATAGAAACAACTTCGAATGAAGAAATTGTAAAAAAATGTAGAAAAAAATATGAAAAAAATATCAAACTACAAAGAAGAATTAAATGAAAAAAATATCAAGAATTTTTTTAAAAAAATAAAATCTGAGTGTGAAATAAAAAAATTCAAAAATTTAAAAAAATAAAAATAGATGAAAAAAAGATTGTATAGACCGATGGATTATTATAAAAGTGAATCTAAAGCTGAAAAAAATAGGATTAATTACATATTTAAAAAGAATTTGTTAAAGGTGAATATGTAGAAAAAAATCGAAAGTAAAATGAAACGATTAGAATTAGCTTTTAAATAACGAAGAATTTGACTATATTTTTAGCTAATGAGAAAGAAATAGACAATCTTGTAGATGAAGCGATAACATATTCAAAGTTAAAATTTGATCAACAAATGAAAACTATTGATGTTACATTTGGGATAAGAAAAGGTTATGAGAAATTTAGGTTATCAAGTGGAAGCAAGAAAAAAATAAATGGAGATATTAATAATGGGTTTAGAGTTGTTGCTAAAGTAGGAGATGAAACAATTGATTTTTGATGAAGTGAATGTTGATGAAGAAGGCAAAAATTAAAATAGATATAGATCATACTGAAAGCAGAAAAGGAAATTGTGGAACTACTTGGAAAAAAATTTAAAAGATAAATTTGAAGAAGAAGGAATAATGATACAAGACATAACAAAAAAATAATAGGAGTGTTCTATATAATTCATCTCAAACAAAGGAAGAAAAATAATAAAACATCATTAAAGAAATAAGGGAAAAAAATGGATGAGTAATAATTTAGATTTAGATGATTTAATAAAAGTATTAAAAAAGAATTCGAAGCAAGAAATATTTGAATCTAAAAAGTATATAAATAATTTGTTATATTTTTTTAAGAGATGATAAAAATTTTATTGTTTTATAAAAGAAATAGAAAAAAAGTTTTTAAAATAAATGAAAAAAAAGCGTTGGATATGAGAATATAATTACAAATATTATTCAACTTTTTTTCCATTAACTGAAAAAAATTGTAAAAAAAATTATATATCATATGAAGGTAAATGAAAAAAAGATATATAGCACAAAGTTACGATATAAACAGAATTTTAATTGATGGACTAAAAATATTTTTTTAAGTAATTTTGATATTATAGAAAAATGAAAAAAATTGAAATTATTAAAGAATATAATTTGCAAATAAAAAAATATAGAAGTAAGAAAAGAAAAAAATTAGAATCTGAAAAAAGAACTTGAAAGTAAAAATAATTGAAAAATAAAAATTCTTTTTTTAATGAAAAATCGAAATTTAGAAGAAGAAGTTAAAAAAATTAAAAAAATAAGACTTGCTGAAGAGAAAGCGGAAATAGAAAAATAAAAAGAAAAAAATTGAAAGTAGAAAAAGAAATAATTGAAAATGCACAAAGAATAAAAAGGTAAAAATTCATGAAGAGATAAATGATATTGATAAAAAAATATAGCGAAAAAAATTTTTTTAAAAAGAAGGATATTTTGAAATTGTACAAATATTAAAAGAATTAGAAACAACTTCAAATGAAGAAATTGTAAAAATATGAAAAAAAAGTATCAAACTATAAAGATGAATTAAATAAAAAAAATATCAAAAATTTTTTTAAAAATGAAATCTGAATGTGAAATAAAAAAATTCAAAAATTTAAAACATAAAATAAATGTAAAATTTTTTTACCCAGCAGTCATAATGTATCAATAAATGAATTTGAATCAAAGAAAAATAAGTTTAATGGAATACTTAGAAGAGTTACAAGATGTGCAAAAAAAGTTATAAAAGTTATGAGTATAAAGTTAAAATTGAAGATGGAATAAAAAGAACTAGAAAAAAAGCTTTTAAAGAATGAAGATTTTTGATTATATTTTAAAAAAATACAGAAGTAAATGAAATCATAAATGAAGCAATATCGTATGTAAAAAAATCATAAAAAGGACCTTTTTCATTTTTTTGTATTAAAATGAAAAATAATACCAAAAGAAATATTATATAAGGAGGAAGATAAAATGAATAACAGTCCAGATTTAGAAAAATCTAGTGGAAATTTTTAAAAAAAGAAAATTCAAAAACAAGAAATATTTGAATCAGAAGAAAAATATAGGTAATTTATTGTATTTTTTTGAGAGAGGAAAAATATCGGGACGTTTTTATAAAGAAATAGAAAAAAACTTTGAAATAAAAAGAAAAATAACAAGTATGAAAAATATAATTATAAATCTTGTACAATTTTTTTCCATTAACTGAAGGCATTGTAGAAAAAAATTATAAAACATATGAAGTCAAATGAAAAAAAATATATTGATCAAGGTTATGATATAAATGGAACTTTGATTAATGGATTAAAAGTATTTTTTTGAGTACTTTTTAATACTATAAAAGATTTACAAACAAAAAGAATTGAAACTTATAATTTACAGATAGAAAAAAATACAATAAAGAAAAAAAGAAGGATTAGAGTCTAGAAAAAGGGAAATTAAGGAAAAAAAGGAGCTGAAAAATCAAGTTCTTTATAATGAAGTTGAAAAATTTAAAAAGAAGTTGAAGAATTGAAAATAAGTTTTTTTCTGAAGAAGGACTAGAAAATAAAAAAAATAGAATTACAACAAGAAAGGGAAAAATTTTTAGAAAGAAAGAAAAAGAATTTGCAGTTATACAAGGTGAAATTGAAAAAAATAGCAAGAGATATTGCTAATTTAGAAGGTTTTGATGACAATGAAGCATTTGAAGAATTTAAGAGATTTACAAAAAAAATAATAAAAAAATAATGATTAGGGGAAAAGAAATGTTAAAACATAGACTTATTGAACCATTAAGAACAGAATTAGATAAAGGGAAAAAAATATTATTTTTTTCATGGAATGAAAGAGGATGAGACTTTTTTTATATGATTATGTTAGAGGTACACTTAATGCAGAAGAAACTTTTAAAATAGCTTCTTTAAGTACTAATAATGATGATATTATATTTTTCTAATAGATACATCTATATTAATTCAAAAAAATATAAATGTATTCGAAAATATAAATAATAGAATAGAAGATGTGACAGAAAATTATTTTTGCACAAGAACAACCTGATGATGATTTTGAAGGAGTAGAAGATCAAGAGAATAAAGGGAATTCAAAAGAAACAAAAGATGCAACAAATAATCAAGGTTCTTTATTTGAAAATAGGTTAAAATTGATTGAAGAAAAGATAAATCAATATTCAGGGAAATATTTTTATTTTTTTATAGATGAAATGGAATGGCTAGCTAATCTTTATTCATCTCAAGCAAAAAGATAATGCTTTAAATTATGTGAAATATATAAAAGATTGGTCAAAAAAATAAAAAAATGTTAAAATAATTGTAAAAAGTTTCTAATATAGATTTAATTAAAGGATTTGATTTTGATTTAGAAAAATAACTCTATATTTATAGGAAATCCTTCTAGTGAAGAAATACAAATAACTTATTTGAGAAAATATTTATCAGAAACAGAACTGGATAACCAAAAAAATGAGAACGATTGTAAATGATTTAAAAGAAATTTCTTCAGCTATTTCTTCAAGTAATAATAATTTAAAATCAGCTATTAGGATTTATAATAATATTGTTAAACAAAATCCTCGGTACGAAATAGATAAAAAGCATTTTGAAATAGCGACTGAAAAGCTAATCGAAGAAAAAGTTTTGTTAGATGATGTAATATTGAAAGAAGATATTAAAAAATCTATTCTTGCAGCAGTTGATAATTTTATTAATGATGATGAAGGTAAAAGTTCTAGGAAAGGATTTATTCTTACAGGACCTCCGGGAACTGGTAAAACATTTTTAGTAAAAGCCATTGCAAATGAAAAAAATTGTTTCTTTTTAGCACCAACATTAGCTGATTTAAAAGGTGAATTCGTTGGACATACAAGTGCAAATGTCAAAAGATTGTTTGAAAAAGCAAGAGCAAATCAGCCAACAATATTATTTCTTGATGAAGTTGATACTTTATTTGGTCAAAGAGGAAGTACAGATACAGATAGTTTTGTTGAAGATTTAATAAATCAATTTTTAGTTGAAGTTGATGGAATGCAAACTGGAAAACAAAAAATATTTATAATTGCTGCAACAAATAGAGTCGATGTAATTGATTCAGCAGTTAGAAGTAGATTATCAGAAATTATAACAATAGACTTACCAGAACATGAAGAAAGAAAAGAATTGTTTCATAAAAAAATTACTAAAACATAATTTTTTTCTTTTTAAAGAAAAAAAGTTTTCAATATGAAATATGTCAAAAAAACAGAAAAATATGTCAGGAAGAGACATAGATAACTTTATTAAAAAAATTATGTGAACTAGTTAGAGAGAGATATGGTGAAATAGATTTAAGTTTTTTTAAAAGATGATGAAGTAACAGAAAGACTATTTTTTTAGAAGTTTTTAGAACATCAGGAAGAGGAATTAATTAAAAGTTTAGAACGAAAAATACGAGTACAAATTTTTAAAACCTGAAGAAATAAATACAAGATTTTCAGATATACTAGGATATGATAAATTAAAAAGAAGATATAACTGTTACTCTAAGTTATTTAAATGATACAAGTGAAAGAAGAAATAGAAGAAAAGATTTTTGGTATAGAAAATCAATATGGAATACTTCTTTATGGACCTCCAGGAAATGCTAAAACTATGATTTCAGAAGCTATTGCAAAAGGAAAAATAATCTATATTATGTTAAAGTATTAAGCAAAGATTTTTTTCTTCGAATGGAGATATACTTGGAAATATACAACTTATTTTTTTAATGAAACCAAAAAGGCTTTTCGGAAATGACAAATAAATATAAAGGAGTATTATTATTTTTTTGATGAATTTGATTCGTTAGCAGGAATACAAGTTCTTAATCCAATGGTTAGAGGAACTTTACTAGATTATTTAGCAAAAAAATCAAAAAAAGGCGGAATAAGATCTGATACTTCCAAAGTTGTTTTTAATGGCAGCAACAAATTTTTTTATGATCAAATAGATGAAGCAATAAAAAAAGAAAAGGGCAGAATTGATAAAAAAATCTTAAAATGGATAACCCTACTGAAGAAATTGGTAAAGAAATGTTGCAGGATTTTTTTGAAAAAAAGATAAAAAGTATTGGAAATATCAGTGAAGAAATAATTTCTTCGATTTATGAAAAATCTTTTAAATGAAAAAAAATACAGAGATAGATAGAATTAATAAATTATTGAAGCCAGAAGAACAAGTTGTTAGAGTAAGACCTTCAGGAGCAGATTTGAAAACCATTTATAAAGAAATCAAAAATACAGCTTTCAATATAAATAATATTGAAAATAATAAAATTAAAATTAATGAAAAAAAGTTTTTGGAAGTGGTGTTTAATAGTGAAGGATAAAAAAATATTTATAAAAAAACAATTGGATAGAAACAGGAGAAATCCCAAAAGGATTTAAAAGCTTATGAATTGAATGATTTTTATAAACAAAAAAATTTTTAAAATTATAGTTATTATAATTTCTGTTTTTAGTTTTGATATTGGCAGTATTTTTCTATGAATTTCAAAAAAAAGAGGAGAAAAAAATCACCAATAGCTACAATTTCTGGAAAAAAACTAATATTTTTAATGAAATTTGAAAATGGTTATGTGAAAAAAAGCAGATAAAAATGAAAAAAATACAATGTTTATATAGATAAGTTATTCAATTTTTTTATTGTGCTATTCCTCAAGATTATAAAATTAGTAATTCTGGGGATAGTGTGAATAGGGTAGTTTTAGAAAATAAAGATTCAGACATTAAAATATTTGTTGGCGCTTCTGAAAATAAATTTAATTTAAAAAAATAAAAAGAACTTATGGATCAGTATATTTCATCTTTTGGAAAAAGTAGATTACAAAGCAAATGGAGATAATTGGTATGTAGTCTCTAAATATTATAATGGAGTATCGTATTATAAAAAAACTTTTTTTAAAAGAAGGTAAGATATTATGGTTTGAATTTAATATTAAAGATGATCCAACTAAGAATCCAGAAAAGAAAAAAATATAGAAGAAATGATTGAATTTATGGAGGATAATTTTAATATTATAAAATAAAGAACTAAAGATTATTAAAAATTAAAGAATTAGTACATTAAGTATTTATTTTTGAAAAACAGGATGATATTTTTTTATCATCCTGTACTATATATATAAATATATTTTTGAGAATGTGTAAAAAAATTTTCATATAAATAAAACAGTAAAGTATTGAATTTAATGAATTCATCTATATTAGTTTACACAAGGACACTCTCTATAATTATGAAACTCTTTTTAAAAAAACAAGTTTTTTTAAAAATATCTTAATTTTTTTCAAAAACTTCTCCAACTGAAAAAAACTTTTTAATTACACTTTTTTTGTTTTTTTCATCTTGAGGAATTGAAATTTCAATTTCTCCATCTTTGTTAATATCTTGTGCAATTCCTGAAATAATTTCATTTCCAAACTTTAATTCAATATTTTTTTATTTTTTTAAATAATTTATTTCGTTAATTTGGCTTAAAATTTCTTTCCAAAATCCATTTTCTAAATTTTTTTAAATAATAATTTAAACTCATAAACAATATTTGTTATAATCTCGTCAATTTCATATTCTTTATTTTTTTATTTGAGTCAACGAAATAGCCTTATTTTTCCAAAAAAATTTTTGGCAAAATATTATTTACATTTAAACCAATTCCTACAATATAGATATCGTCTGCTTTTTTTCCATTAAAATTCCACATAATTTTTTTGTTTTCTAAATAAACATCATTTGTCCATTTAAATTTATAATCTAAGTTTTCAACTTTTTTTCAATCCATTTATTACGGCAAGTCCAGCAAGTAGTGGGAGTTTCAAATAATCTTCCATTTTTATTTCTTTTTTTCAATTTAAAAAGAAACTAAATGTAGCCATTCCTTCAAGTGAAACCCAATCGTTGTTTCTACGAGCTTTACTGTGCGTTTGAATCTCTGCAGAAATAACATCAAATTCCTCGTGGTTATTATGATCTCTTCTCAAATAATCATTTGTCGAATCAATTACATCAAATTTATATATTTTTACATTTTCTTTATTTTCTTTCATATTATCTTTGTCTCCTTTTCTATTTTTTTATTTATATAAAATTATTTAAATATAATCAAAAGAACTCCTGCAGCAACAGCTGAACCAATTACTCCAGCGATATTTGGTCCCATTGCATGCATTAGCAAAAAATTTCGTGGATTTTCTTTTTGACCTATTTTTTGAACAACTCTTGCTGCCATAGGAACTGCTGAAACTCCAGCTGCACCAATCATTGGATTTACCTTTCCTTTTGAAAATTTATACATTATTTTTCCAAATAACACGCCTCCAACTGTTCCAAAGGAAAACGCAATTAATCCTAAAATAATAATTTTTATTGTTGTTAGACTTAAAAAGTTTTGTGCATTAGCAGTTGCTCCGACTGTCATTCCCAAAACTATTGTAATACAATATAACAATGCTCCTCTCACATGTTCAACTAAATTTGAAACTATTCCAACTTCTTTTATAAGATTTCCTAACATTAACATTCCGATTAATGGAGCCGATGATGGAACTAAAAGAATTACGATAATTGTGACTGCAATTGGAAAAATTATTTTTTCTTTTTGACTCACAAATCTAAGTTGAGTCATTTCAACCATTCTTTCTTTTTTTGTTGTAAGTAGTTTTATAATTGGTGGTTGAATAACTGGAACTAAAGCCATATAAGAATAGGCTGCAATAGCAATTGATCCCAATAAATGTGGTGCAAGTTTGGTTGTCAAATAAATAGCAGTTGGTCCATCAGCTCCGCCAATAATTCCAATTGAAGCGGCTTCTTTTCCAGTTAATCCAAGTAAAATTGCTCCAATAAATGCAACAAAAATTCCAAATTGCGCAGCAGCACCTAACAGTAAACTTTTAGGATTGGCAATAAGAGGTCCAAAATCAGTACTTGCTCCTATTGCTAAAAATATTAATGGGGGATAAATTCCAAGTTTTACCCCTTGATACAAATAATACAAAAGTCCACCACCTTTTTCCATAAGTCCTTCATTTGCAACAGATGGTAAATTTATAAGTAACATTCCAAAAGAGATTGGAAGAAGCAAGTAAGGTTCGTATTGTTTTTTTATTGCCAAATATAATAATATTAAAGCAATTATTATCATAATAATTTGCTTTATAGTTATCATAGATAATCCTGTTGTTCCGTAAAGAATTTTTTTAGTAGTTCCATATTAAAACATCCCTTTCTTATTCTTACTTTTTTTATCTTTTTTATTTTTTTATCTAAAAAGATTTTTTTCATAAATTAAATTATTTTTTTGTAATTATTAATAAAATATAATTTATAAAATTTTATTTTGACAATATTACTAATATATCATCAGAGTTTACACTATTTCCTTTTAGATACTTTAATTTCACTAATGGTTCCGTCATTAGGCGAAACAATAGGATTTTTCCATTTTCATAGCTTCTAAAATAACAACTTCATCTCCACTTTTCACTTTTTGACCAACTTTAACTTTTACATCGACAATAAGTCCTTGCATAGGAGCTTTTTATAAATTCTATATTATTTTTTTGTCATATTTTTCTCTGTTCTTCTTTTTTTGTTTATTATTAAAAATCATCTGAAATTAAGATAGATCCTTCTTTTTCAGTAACAGATTCAACTTCAACTTCATAAATTTTTTTCTCCAATTTTGATTTTTATATAGTTTAATCATATTTGTCTACCCCTTTTTATTGTAAATTATTTAATTTCCTTTATATTTCTAACTTTAATATAACAATTTTCATTATCTTCAGATGCGTCAATAAGAGCCGCCATCAAAGCTGCTAACATAGTTTCATCTTTTTATTTTTTTCCATATTAAATTTTTTTATATTTTTTTCATTTTTTTCTTTTTATCAAATTCATCCAAATTTTCTAAAAATTTCATTATGTTTATTTAGTTTTTTTATTAATTTGTATATTATTTTTCATCATTTTTTTACTAGAAAAAAATATTTAAAAAAATGACAATACAAATGAAATTAATAATAATATGAAAAAAACAATTGCCATGCTTACGATAGTAATATAAATTGCATCTTTAAATGACACAACTGAATTTTTCAAATAAAAATGCTTTTTCATCATGAATTATTCCTTTCAAACTAAAATAAATTCAAAAATTTTTTTATAAAATATTATTTTTTAAAAAAAATTACATTAATATTATAAATTTTTTTGTTTTTTTCATTTTTTTCTCTTTCTCTTTCTTTGATTTTTTTGTTTTTGCTTTAGTTCCTATTTTTCTCAAAAATATTTTTCAGATAATCTTTTTGCAATTTGTGGAAAACAAGCGTAAGTCAATATATCTTCATCCGATTTTTGCCAAATTTTCAATTTCTTTTTTTCATCAAATCATATTCATCTTTTTATTAAATCGGCAGGTCTTCCAGTAAATATTTTTTTCATCTCCAATTATAATTTTTTTATTTCATCAGAAATCGGCACAGGAGATTTTCCATACATTCCCTTTACATAATCTTTTATTTCTTTCGGAATAATTTTATATCTATTTCCAGTCAAAACATTAAAAACAGCTTGTGTTCCAACCATTTGACTCATAGGAGTAACCAATGGCGGATACCCCAAATCTTTACGAACTTTTGGAATTTCTCTAAGTACATCTTCATATTTATCTTGAGCATTTTGTGCTTTTAATTGAGATAATAAATTTGAGAGCATTCCACCGGGTAGCTGATATTCCACAATATTAGGTTCTATTTCTAATGCTTTAGGATTTAAAATTCCGTTATCAATATATTTTTTTCTAATTGGCTTAAAATATTCTTCGACTTCTTTTAAAAGTTCAAGATTTAATCCTGTGTCATATTCTGTCCCTTGTAAAGCTCTTACAATTGATTCTGTAGGTGGTTGAGAAGTTCCACCACCAAAAGGTGAAATAGCAGTGTCAATAATATCAACTCCAGCTTCAATAGCTTTTAAAACACTCATTCCCGCCATTCCAGCAGTTGAGTGAGTGTGCAATTCAAGTGGTATATTTAAAATACTTTTTAATTCGCTGACAAGTTTGTAAGCTACATTTGGCAATAAAATTCCTGACATATCTTTTATTGCAATAGAATCTGCACCCATATTTTGCATTTCAAATGCAAGTTTTTTATAATATTCAATCGTATGAACGGGACTTATTGTGTAGCAAATTGCAAGTTGACTGTGTCCTCCATATTTTTTTGTACTTTCAACAACTTTTTTAACATTTCGTATATCATTTAACGCATCAAAAGTCCTAATAATATCAATACCATTTTTTATAGAAAGTTCCACAAATTTTTCAACAATATCATCAGCATAATGCCTGTAACCAAGTAAATTTTGCCCTCTTAAAAGCATTTGCAACTTAGTATTTTTAACTCTTTTTCTAATTTCTCGCAGTCTTTCCCAAGGATCTTCATTCAAAAACCTAATTTCTGCATCATAAGTAGCTCCTCCCCAAACTTCCATCGCATAATATCCAACTTTATCCATAGTTTTTATAATTGGAATCATTTCAGCGGTCGTCATTCTCGTTGCCATAAGTGATTGATGTCCATCTCTTAGAGAAGTTTCTGTTATTTTTACTTTTCCCATAAAAAATCATCCTCATTTTTATCTTTGTCATTATTTATTATTACATTTTATTGTTAATCTAATCATTAACAAACTAAAATAAACACAAAAGTGTAAAACAGACAGTTATGTAATATCTAAACATAAAAATTAATCAAAGTAGTTTAAATATCACTAAACTGTCTTTTTTTACCTATTTAAAAGATACAGGACCGGCATTTACAATGTGTTCTGGCATATTTGGGTATTTTTTTTCAAAATTCTCTCTAAACATTTTTGCTAATTTTTTTGCAGCAGCATTGTATGCTTCTTTATTAGCCCAAGTATCTATTGGATTTAATAATTCATTTGGAACATTTGGACAATATTGAGGAATTTCTACATTAAATATATCATCGTGTCGATATTCTACTTCATCCAATTCTCCATTTAATGCTGCAGTAACCATAGCTCTTGTATATTTTAAGTTCATACGACTTCCAACACCATAAGGACCTCCAGACCATCCTGTATTTATTAAAAATACTTTTGTATTATGCAATTCTATCTTTTTCCCCAACATTTCAGCATAAACCAGTGGATCAAGCGGCATAAATGGCTCACCAAAACAAGTTGAAAATGTTGGCTGTGGCTCTGTAATTCCTCGTTCAGTTCCTGCTAATTTAGAAGTAAATCCTGTCACAAAGTGGTAAATAGCAGCATCTCTTGAAAGTCTTGAAATAGGTGGTAAAACTCCAAAAGCATCCGCTGTCAAAAATATTATAACATTAGGAATTCCACCAATTCCAGGAATTTGTGCATTATTTATATGACTAATAGGATAACCAACTCTTGTATTTTCAGTTAAACTTTTATCGTAAAAATCAAATTCACGAGTTTTAGGATTCATTACAACATTTTCTACCAAACTTCCGAACTTTATCGCATTAAAAATATCAGGTTCATGTTTTTGATCAAGATTTATACATTTTGCATAACATCCACCTTCGAAGTTAAAAATACTATGATCTGACCATCCATGTTCATCGTCACCAATCAATCTACGATTTGGATCTGCAGAAAGTGTAGTTTTACCAGTTCCTGAAAGTCCAAAAAATATTGCAGTTTCCCCCGTTCTAGGATCCATATTGGCAGAGCAGTGCATAGGTAGAACATCAATTTCAGGCATTATAAAGTTCATTATTGAAAATACACTTTTCTTTATTTCTCCCGAATATTCTGTTCCACAAATAATCCCGACTTTTGCTTCGTAATCAATAATTATCGCGGCTGATGAATTTATCCCGTCAATTTTAGCATTACACTTAAATCCAGGAGCAGCAATTATTGTAAAGTCAGCATGTCCATAATCGTTTAATTCTTCTTCGGTTGGTCGAATTAATAATTGATGAATAAATAAATTTTGACTTGCACGTTCATTTATGATTCTAAACTTTTTTCTACAAGTTGGATCAGCCCCAGCCATTCCGTCAAACACAAATATTTCTCTATTTTGTAAATAAGCAATTAATTTATTGTAAATAGATTCAAATTTTTGCTTTTCAATTGGTTTATTCACATCACCCCAAGCGATTTTATCGTGAATTTGCAAAGTATCAACTATATATTTATCTTTAGGCGAACGCCCTGTATATTTTCCAGTTTGTACAACCAAAGCCCCAGTTTCTGATAAAGTTCCTTCCTTTCTTTCTAATGCACGTTCAACAAGTTCAGCAGGTGTTAAATTTCTGTAAATTTTTGCTACATTTACTATTCCCAGTTTTTCTAAATCTTTTGTCAACTTTTTCATAATATTTCCTCCAAACTTTTTTACTGTTTTGGGAAAATCACAAGATAATCATAATTTAATAATTTTTATATATCCATCTTAATTTTTCTCTAACAATAATATTATCACACATTTTTTTCAAAAAGTCAACATTCAATATTAAATAAAAATTTAATTTTTTTATTTTTTTGTTTTTTTAATTTTTATAAAATTAAGCGCAAAAAAATTTAAAATTTCAAAAAAATAAAAGCCTTATAATAACGAAAAATAAAAAAATTTCAACATAAGTATCGATGATATAAAAAAATCTGTTTTTAAAATCGATGTATGAAGGTCAAAATTTTTTTATAAAAAAATAAAAAAATTAGTGAAAGATTTTTTTATAAAAAGTATCACTAATTTTTTTATAAACAGAATAATTATATTTATGTCAAACATAAATATAATTATTCATAATATATACCGTAAAATAAGAGTTATATCGATATTTTTAAAAAAACTCAAAAGTTCTATAAAAAGTTCTATTTTTTTAATTATTTTTATTTTTTTATATTGTTTATTTTTATCAATTAATTGAGCATTTGCATCTTTATACAGATGCGAATATGTGTTTATCGTAGTTTGCAAATTATCATGACCCAATCGTTTGCTTATGGCTGTAATGTCAGCTTTTTAAAAAAAGTAAATATGAAGCGTGGGAATGTCTAAAGTCATGAATCCTTATTCTTTTTAAGCCTAGCACATTTGTAAACTTTGTCAAAAATATATCGGAGTCTTGCAGTTTTTTTATTTCAAAAAAATTCGTTTTGTAGATACAATATCAAAATTCTCAAAATAGTATTTTTAAATCATTTAATAAAATTTCCGGAATTAAAATTTTTTTCTCTTTGAACCTAAAGTTTTTGGAGAAGTAATATAAACTTTTCCTTTAACCTTTGAAAACGTCTTATTGATATTTATTGTCTTACTTTCAAGATCTATATCTCCAAATGTTAAAGCCATAAGTTCGCCAACTCTCATTCCAGTCCAAAATAATGTTTTAAAAGCCATCGCTTCCGCAAAATATTTTTTACCGAATTCACTTAATTTGTTTATAAATATATCAAATTCTTCAAATGACCAAATATTCATTTCATTTTGATTTTTTTTTGCTCCGAATGAACCTAAATTTTTGCATGGATTTTCATTTAATCCCTGATATTTCACAGCCCAGCTAAATAAACTTTTTAGTGCAGAAAATAAACTTGATTTTGTGTTTTTCACTAAGTTTTTTATTATTATTTGTTTTTTCAAGTATTTCGTTTTGCCATTCCCGAATTACAAAAGGAGTAACTTTGCAAAGCTCCATTTCTCCAAAAAAAGGCAAAAATATGCGTATTAAAAAAAGAGTCTGTGTTGTATTTACTGTAGTTGGCTTATATCTTTTTTTATAGTCATCAAAATATATTTCGTATAAAGAATTAAAAGTCATATTCATTGACTTTTGAAATTTTTTTAACTTAAATTCGTATTCATATTGCTGTGCATCTTTTTTTCTTTTTAAATCCAGTTTTTTTATATTTTTTTGTTTATACCTTTATAATCTTTGGCATAAAACGTAGTATACCAAGTCTTTTTTATCCGCATTGTAATAAACTGGCATTTTAAGATTCTCCTTATTTTAATATTTTTCAATTTTATTATATCACATTTTTTTAGTAATAAAAAGAATAATTTTTTATAAAAAAATAAATTATAATATATTTTTATTAACTTAATAATTGACATTCAAACTAATTAGGAGTAAAATATATCTAAACTTATCTAAGATTAAATTTTTTGTGTTTAAAATTTAATTTGGGAAAAATACTTTTTTAGGAGGATATTATGAAAATGAGAAGTCAGTTAAAAAAAGGATTAATTGTTTTAGCGGGGATTGCAATGCTGAGTACGAGTCTTCTTGCAAAGGAAATAGTGACATATCCAAAAGATAATAAAGCTGCTCAAGCGTTAGGATTTGAAAAACTGGAAAATTCATTTGGTATTTCTTCAAGTGCCAAAGGAAACACTGTTTATATTAATTCAGGTGGAAAACCTCTTGAACGTGTTTTTGGAGCAGTAGAAGACAACAACAACAAATTTCCCGAAATAAAAAATAATAAGGTAATTATTAATGGTGGAGTTCTTGCAACAAATGGGTTTTGGGAAAGAGATGGAGTAAAAGCAGTAAGAGGCGGAAGTGTTTATGGTGGTGCTGGACAAAATTCAGTAGTTAGTGACAATGAAATAATAATAAAAGGTAACTCAAAAATTGGTGGTAATGTTTATGGTGGTTATAGCCATAGAGGTTCTGTTATAAACAATAAAATTGTAATAGAAGGAAATTCTGTACTGTTTGGAAAAGAAAGTATACTGTTTGGAGGAAGAGGAAGCCGTAATATAAATGTGAAGGATAATAAACCTGCACCTATTGATGTGATAACTGGAAACACACTGGATCTAAAGGCAAAAAATGTGAAAGTGAAAGATGTTAAAAATTTTGAAAAAATTGTATTTGAAATATCTAATGCAAATAGACAAAATGACAAAATATTGATACTTACAAACAGCGAAGGAGCAGCTCCAGAAAAGCCTGAAGTTGTAAAAATTTCTTCAAAAATTACAGATATATCTGAAACTGAAAAAAAGAAAAAAATACTGGCTGAAAAAAATAAAGCGATTAATCTTGATATAAATGTAATTTTTTTCAAAATAAACCTTCAAAAAAATATACGAAATTTAAAAAAATTGCTCTAATTAATGCAGAAAATGGACTTGAATTGAGTAAACTGCCTGAAAACATAGAAAAAAACTGAAAAAGGTTATAAATACAGTGTAAAATTTGAAAAAGATGCAAAAAAATTTGTATGCTGTAATTAATGCAACTCTTTTTAAAAAAATTAGTACAACAAAATTTTTAAAAAAATATAAAAAAATAAAGCAAAAATAAAAAGAAATAAAATTGAAATATTTAAACTTTATTAAATATTTCAATTTTATTTTTATTTATAATTTTTATATGACCACATCTTTAATTATTTCAAAAGGAATTTTATTTTTTAGTTTCCAAAGTATCGTCATTGGCTTATCGCCATAACTTTTGTAATAATTTGCGTTTCCTAGATAAATAAATGGGTTTGTCTTTTTATTGTCTAAAAATGCAAATTTTCTTACAAAAATATGAACTTTTATACCTTTTTCTCTGTGTTTTATAAACATTTGGCCGACACTTGAGGCGTGGTAAGTTTTGGGTTGGCTTATCCATTGAATTATGTCATCTGAATGCAGCGAATTATCATATTTCAAATTTTCCTGCAAAATATGAGTTTTATCAATTGTTGCAAAAAGGCAGATATCTTTATCTGTATTGGCATAACCTGCTCTCCAACTTCCTTTTGGAACCTTTGAATCCAGCAAGATTTGCAGCTCAATTCGTTTATATTCTTTATAGTTTATTAATATATTTTTCATTGAATTGACTAATATTGTTATTTTTTTAAATTCTGATAAACCTAAAATCACAAGTTGTCTTAATCTTTTTTTAAAAAAATTTTTTTGTCTTCAAAAAAATTATCTTTATACTTTTTTTAGAAATTTTATAAATTTTTGTTTTTTTAAATTCAGAATTTGATTCAAAATCTAAAATCTCATCTTCTACCAACTCTTTTTAAAATTCGATTTATTAAATAAGTATTTTTTTAAATTCCAAAATATTAAAAATAATTTTTATATTTTTTTCAAAATATCGTTTTTCCGTAATATTTTTTTAATTTTTTTATCTTTATCTAAAAATAAATCCATAATTAAATAAGTAAACGGCTCAACCAAAGTTAATTTTTTTCTAAATATGATAAAAAAATTCGATATTCAAAAAAATTTAATTCATCAATTGAATTACTTTCCAAGTTTTTTTGCGCTGTGTAAAAAGAACCATATTTTTGAACTTAACTCAATAAATAATTCAATATTTTTTTATTGAAATCTAAAAATTTCAAAAATTTCTTCATCTTTTTTTCCAATTTCATTTTTTTAAAGTTATCATATGCTTCTTTTTAACATCATTTTTAGAACTAAAATTAATTTTTTTCTATTTTATCAATTATTCTCTTTTGACAAATTCTATCCAATTCAACATATGAAGCCATCGGAACATTTTTCAAAAATTAGCTTTTTATTTCTTTTTATCAATTTTTTTCTTTTTTTGCTATACAAAAATATTTTTTTATTGTTTAACATTTCTTCATAAAAAAATTTTTGCAATGATATAATCTTTTTTTGTGATTTCCAATAAAATCTATAATTGTTACAAAATCTTTATTTTTCACATTTTTCTCAGTCCACGACCAATTTGCTGAGTAAAAAAATTGTGGACGAAAAAAAGTTGGTCTTAAAAAAATAAAAAGTAAATTTATGTTTGGAATATCAATTCCTTCATTTAAAAATATCAACGACACATAAAATTTCAATTTTTTTATTTTTTTAAAATTTTTCTAAAAATTTTTTTCTCTTTCAAATTTTTGAAGTTCTTGAAGTTAAAATTTCTGAAATATATCCATTTTTTTATTAAAATTTTCGTTCATAAAATTAGCATGATTAATATTTTTCACAAAAAAAGCAATGCAGCTCATCTTTTTCACCATCAAATCCGATTTTTTTAATGTTCTCAATTATATAGTCGACTCTTTTATTGTTCGACAAATTTTTAACCAAAATATCTTCCTGATATTTTCCATTTTTGTAAGGAATTTTCTCATAATCAAATGTTTCGTCATTTATTCCAAAATAGTGAAAAGGTGCAATTAAATCCTGTTCCATTGCTCGTTTCAATCCCATTTCGCCAACTAAATTATAATCACAAAGTTCTAAAATATCTTTTCCGTCCATTCTTTCAGGTGTCGCAGTAAGGCCCAGAAGAAATTTTGGATTAAAATAGTTTATAATTTTTGTGTAACTTTTGGCACTCGAATGATGAAATTCATCAATTACTATATAATCAAAGTAATTTTTAGAAAATTCAAGATAATTATTTTTGAAGTGATTGCACAGTTGCAAAAACAATTTTTTTCTCAATTTCTTTTTTTCCGCCAAAAATTCTTCCAATTTTTATTTTTCTGTAATTTTTCATAATCTTTTTTACAGACTAAAATCGCATTTTTCCAAAAGTTCTTCTCTATGTGCTAAAAAAACAAAAAAACTTTTTTTCCTTCTTTTTCAAAAAAATTTTTTTATATCCATAGCTGCAAGATATGTTTTTCCCCGTTCCAGTTGCAGCAACCACAAGTCCTTTTTTTATTTCCTAACTTTCTAGTATTTTCTAACTTTTCCAAAAAGCTCTTTTTTTGCATAGTATTAGGCTCAAAATAATTTTTTTATTATTTTTTTATTTTTTTATAATCAAAAAGTTTTTTTGAAGTTTCAAATTATTTTTTTATAATTTTTCATACTCAAAAAAATAAAATCTTCGCTGAGTTCAATAGCTTTATCACTGTTCCAAAGATTTTTTTAAATTGTGAAATTGATTTTTTTATAAATTTCAAAAAAAGTTACTTTCTGTCAATTTAACATTCCATTCTTCTGCAGAATATAAAAGCACTTTTGACTTATATTTGAAGAACCTATTATACAAGTATGGTATTTATTTTTTTCAAATAAATATGCTTTTTGTGTGAAAAACTCTCGCTGGAATTATTATAAATTTTTTTACTTTTTATATTTTTTTATAACTGAGAAGTTTTTCTTAGTGATTTTTGAATCTGTTATATTTAAATAAACAGAAGTTATAATTTCACCTTTTTATTTCTTTTTTTCTCAAGTTCGTCCAACACGCTTAAAAAGTATTTGAAGACCTGAATATCTTATAAAACTCACAATAAAATAAAACTTTTTGCAGTTTAATAATTCGTTTTTTTAAATATATAAAAAAATTTTTTTAAATTTTTGTTTTTTTCATTTAAAAATAAGTTCATTTAAATTTCCTGTTACATCTTTTTTTCTTTTGTGTTTTTAATGGAATTTCAAAATGAGTATTCAATTTATCTTGAACAAAAATTTATAGCATCATGATAACCATTATTTTTTTATTAATTCTGAAATTTCTTTAGAAAAATATTCAATTAACTCAAACTTTAAATTTTTCTTCATAACTTTTTTTATTTCCAAAATTACTTCGCATTTTTTTATTTTTTTATTTTTTTATAATCTTCATTTTTTTAAAATCATCTTTTTTTCGCAAAAAGTATACTCATTTTAAAATAATCTCTCTTCTTCAATTTTAATTTAAAATTATTATTAATTAATCTTTTTTTCCAAAAAAATTAAATATTCGATTTTTTTGAAATTTCATTTTTAGTCATTTTATAAAAAAATTCTAAACATAATTAAAAACATCGTAATAACTTCCATGAAATTGATTTTCTTCAAACGGAACTTTATAATATTTAGCACATTCAATAAGTTTTGGCCATTTGTAATTTCCACAATTATTTTCAATTTTTAAAATGTCAATATTTTCTTTCATCGTATCAAACTGATTTTTTAGCGAAAAATCAACAAAACTTCTGTCAAAACTTATATTATGAGCAACAAAATGATCAGTATCTTGACAAAACATAAAAAAATTGTCCATGTCGCTTTTAAAAGTTAAAGGATACTCTCCTATTTTGTCTTTCAATTTTTTTCTCTCAAAAGCAATTACTTCATCGGTCAATCCATTTACATTAATTGCACCTTCATTCATTTCTTCATCTTCTTCCCTGAAATAAAATCTATTAAATTCTGAAACTTTTTGACCATTCACTTTTTTTCAAAATCATAATTTACTTTTTATCGCTGACATAGATAAGACCGAACTCCCTTTAAATCCATTTGTTTCTACATCAAAAAAAATATTATGTTTTTTTATTTAAATCTTTATTATTATTTTTTTGTTATTGTTCACTTTTTTTATCTCTTTCTTTCTCTTTTTCTTTTTCTTTCTTTTTATTTTTATATTTTTAATTCTTTATCTATTTTTATCTATATAATTTTTTTATTATATTTATTCCATGTTATATATTGTTTTATCTATTTTAAAAAAATTTTTTTCTTTAAATTTATTATTCTATTTATTTTTTTATTCAAAATTAGTCATTTAATTTTAAAACTGATAAGAATGCTTCTTGCGGAATTTCAACATTTCCAATTGCTTTCATTCGCTTTTTACCTTCTTTTTGTTTTTCTAATAATTTTTTCTTACGAGTAATATCTCCACCGTAGCATTTTGCAAGGACATTTTTACGAAGTGCCTTTATTGTTTCTCTTGCAATTATTTTTGTTCCAAGTGCAGCTTGAAGTGGTATTTCAAATTGCTGTCTTGGAATTACATCTTTTAATTTTTCAACAATTGCACGACCTCTGTAATAAGCGTTATCCTTATGTGCAATGAATGAAAAGGCGTCTACAGGATTTCCACTGACTAAAATATCAACTTTTACTAAATCTGATTCTTTGTAGCCAATCATTTCATATTCAAAAGAAGCATAACCTTTTGTTCGAGATTTTAACTTGTCGTAAAAATCAATTACAATTTCTGCAAGCGGCAAGTCATAACTGATCATAGTTCTCGTTTCATCAAGATAATTCATATTGATAAATGTTCCTCTTTTTTCCTGACAAAGTTCCATCACATTTCCAACATAATCTTTTGGAACAATAATTGTACCTTTTACATAAGGTTCTTCTATATATTTTTTTCCTTCAGGAAATTCTGCTGGATTATCTATAACTTGCATTTGCTGCTGTTCCAATGTCACATGATATTTAACTGATGGAGCTGTAGAAATTAAGTCGATGTTAAATTCTCGACGAAGTCTTTCTACAACGATTTCCATATGAAGAAGACCTAAAAATCCACATCTGAAACCAAATCCTAACGCAAGAGAAGTTTCAGGAGCATAAGATAATGAAGCGTCATTTAACTGTAATTTTTCAAGAGCTTCTCTCAAGTCTTCATAGTCATCAGTAGAAACTGGATAAATTCCAGCAAAAACCATGCTTAGAGCAGGTCTGTACCCTTCAAGTGCCGAATCTGTCGGATTTTGAACATGAGTGATTGTATCTCCTACTTGTGTATCTTTGATTGATTTGATTCCAGTAATGATATATCCAACTGAACCAACTGTCAACTCTTTAGTTTCTTTCATTTTTGGCGAGAAAACTCCGACTTCAAGTACATCGAATTCTTTGCCAGTTGACATAATCTTAATTCTGTCACCTTTAGAAATTTTTCCGTCAACAATTCTAATATATGTGATAACTCCTCTAAAATCATCATAATGAGAATCAAATATCAACGCTTTTAAAGGAGCTTTTACATCACCTTTTGGCGCAGGAATATATTTAACTATAGCTTCAAGCAAATCTTCAATTCCAATTCCTGTTTTTCCAGAAACCAGAACTGCTTCATCAGCTGGAAGTCCTATCACATCTTCTATTTCCATTTTAACTTTATCAGGGTCAGCTGACGGCAAATCGATTTTGTTTATTACAGGAAGAATTTCCAAGTCATTTTCTAAAGCTAAGTAGACATTTGCTAAAGTTTGCGCTTCTATTCCTTGAGCTGCATCAACTACTAAAAGTGCTCCGTCACAAGCTGCAAGTGAACGAGAAACTTCGTAAATAAAATCCACATGTCCAGGAGTGTCGATTAAATTTAATTCATAAGTTTCGCCATCTTTGGCAACATAATTAAGTGTAACAGCTTGGGCCTTTATTGTAATTCCTTTTTCACGCTCTAAATCCATGCTGTCTAATACTTGATCAACCATTTCTCTTTTTGTCACCGTTCCAGTAAATTCTAGTAATCTATCTGCAATTGTTGATTTTCCGTGATCAATATGTGCAATTATAGAAAAATTTCTTTTGTTTTTTTGATTTAACATTTTACCTCCAATTAAATCTTTTTATCTAATATATTTTTTTGCTTTCTTTGTATTATTTTATCATACTTGTTTTTTTAAAAACAACCGTGTATTTATAAATTTTAAGTACAATAATAAAAAGGAGCCAAATAATATTGACTCCAATTGATTTCACTTATAAGATGATAATTATTTAAATTATTTATTTTTTTAATAAATCTCTTATTTCAGTTAATAAAATTTCTTCATTAGTCTTTTGTGGTTCTGCTGGTGCTTCTTCTTTTTCTGGTTTAATTCTTCTCATTTTGTTTACCGCTTTTACTACTAAAAATATTGAAAATGCAATGAGTGAACTACTCCCGCTTTTAGAAGCGGGAGCTTCTTGGGAAGTATCTGCTTTTGCTAGCCAAATATATTTACCAAGCTCTTTGGACAGTCCCTGCCCTGTTTTTTTGTTTCCTAATATTTCAACATTTCTTTTCCAACATCTCTTATATTCAGTGCCGCATTGTAATCTCTATCAATCTCAATTCCACAGCACTCACATTTATAACTTCTTTCTGATAATTTCAGTTCCTCTTTAACATTTCCACATTTACTGCAAGTTTTCGACGATGGAAACCACTTATCTATCTTCAAAAATTGTTTCCCTAAAAACATCAACTTGTACTCAAGCATTTTCAAAAACATTCCCCATCCATTATCTCCTACACTTTTCCCAAAATTTAATGCCTGGCTCATCCCTTTCATATTCAAATCCTCGACAATCACAGCATTATATGTTTCAGACAATTTTTTCGATAATTTATGTAAAAAATCTCTTCGACAATTTTTAATATATTCATGCAATTTTGATATTTTTGCTTTTTGTTTATACCAATTTTTAGAAAACTTTACTTTTCTCGATAATGATTTCTGTAATTTCTTCAATTTTTTCTCCAACATCCTAAAATATCTTGGATAATCAGCCCTTTGGTTTTCAGAGCTGACAAATAATTCAGACATTGAAAAAAATCAAGTCCAATTATTTTATCATTACTTGGTATTTTTTTGAATTTCTTTTTCAAATTCCGTCAAAACAGAAACATAGTAATTTCCATTACTGTTTGTTAGTGTTACCGACTTTATTCTGTAATCCTTTGGTATTTCTCTATGATATTTTAATTTTATTCTTTTCAATTTTGGCAAAACCAAATATTTATTTTCTTCAATTCGTATCGAATTGTTCACACAATTTGTCGTGTAACTTTTAACATTATTCTTTTTAGATTTGAACTTTGGAAACTTCGCTCTTTTTTGAAAGAAATTCGTAAATGATCGTTTTATATTCAATTGAGCATTTGAAAGTGCCAAACTGTCCACTTCTTTCAAAAATTGATTTTCACTCTTCAAACTGGCAGGTGTAATTATTTTATTTTTTCCAGTTTCTTCATAAATTTTATTAGCAACATACAAAATCGTATTGTAAACAAAACGAACACATCCAAAAGTCTTATTTATCAATAATTCTTGCTCCTTATTTGGATAAATTCTGTATTTGAATGCTAAATTATATTTCATGAAATTACACCTCCTTTTTGATTTTGGATATTATTTTTAATGATTTCTCTTCAATATTTTATACAAAAATTTTATCATGGATGTATCCTTTTTTCAATTTTTTTTTACAAAAAAAGCAATTCATCTCCCACTTATAGAAGTCGGAGACTTCTTGCTATCTTTTTGTTAAAAAGTTTACAACGTTTTGAATGAACATTCCATATTTTACAGTTGCATCCCCTATTTTAAGACTTAACCCTGAAAAGTCAATTCCTCCTATAATAAGTCCAATAATCGGCATAATTATGTCATCTACTAATGAAGTTACAATTTTACCAAAGGCTCCTCCCACAATCACACCGACTGCCAAGTCTAGCACATTTCCTTTTGAAATAAATTCTTTAAACAAATTACTTTCCTCACTTTCTTTACTTTCTTTTTTTGTTTTATTTTTTATATTTATTACAATTTTATATCTAATGCTTTTTTTATTATAACCAATTTTTAAAAAATTGCAAATTTTTTTATTTATTTAGTTTTGTATCTTATATATTTATTTTTTTCTTTTTAAAAAAATTTGTATCTTTTTGCCATAAAAAGCTGTTACGACAAATCTTAATTTTTTCTTATGCACGGATTTTTGGGAAATTATAACGAAATAATTAAGATTGTTTATTTTTGATAAAAAAATGCTCTTTTTTAGATTTCGACTGCTTTGTCACAATATCAGGATTTTCAAGCACTTTTTTTATTATCTCCAGCGTTATTTCTGGATGCTTTTACCAAAATGTGATTTTTCAAATTGAAACTTGTCCATCACAACTTTTTGATGAAGTTTTGCATCAAATTCGTAACTTTCTATTCTTTTTCCCGTTTTTGTGTATCTCAATTTTTCTTTTATCATAACTTTACCATTTTCTTCTTTTTCAAAAACTTTTTCTTATTAAATCTTTTTCTAAAAGTAAATATCAAAACAAACCAAATAATCAAATATATTATTGCAAATATAGTTAAATTAACAACAATTCCATATTTATTCTGAAATTTTATCACGCTTGAACCCCAATAAGAAATCATCGAAGTTACAAATGTCACTCCTAAAATTGCAATGTATTTTAAGTTTCTTAATTTTACATATTTTTTGTTTAACGAAATATATAAAATTATAAAGTTTACCATTGCAGAAAATGAAGTTGCGAATGTCAAACCGACATGTCTATATTGCTTATACAAAAGTGAATCTAAAACTATGTTTATAAATATTGCAGTAAAAGATGAAATAACAGGTGTCTTTCTATCTTTGTAGACATAATGGCTTCTTGTAAGAAGATGTATTGTTGAGAAAAACAGAAGTCCCAAAGCATAAAATTGTAATGTTTCTGAAGTAACTTTTACAGCTGCCGCATTAAATTTTCCTCTTTCATAAACTAATCTTACTATTTCTTTTGCATATCCAAATAAAATTACACTTGATGGAACGATTAGAAAAGATAGCATATATAATCCTTGATGAACAACTCTTCTCACTGTTCTGTTATCATTTTTTACAACAGCTTTTGACAATGTTGGGAAAATTACAACTGCTAGTGAAATTGCAAAAACTCCTATTGGAAGCAAGTATAATCTACTTGCATAATTTAATGCACTTGCTGTTCCAGCTGGAAGTGAAGTTGCAAACCTGTTGTCAACAATTTCATTTATTTGATAGCCAAAAATTCCGACTAATGTTGGAACCATTAAAACAAACATTTCTTTTACATATTCATCTTTTAAGTTTAAAATAAATTTATATTTTTTTCATAATTTGAAAAAAATTGTGGAAGCATTATCACTAACTGAAAAAAACTCCTGAAAGCAAATAAGCTACACCAAGTCCATAAATTCCCATTTTATTTTTTAGCATTAAAGTTCCAACTATGATTGTCAAGTTAAATACAATTCCCATTGACGCTGAAACTGCGAATTTTTTGTAATTATTTAATAATGACGATACGACTCCAGATAGTGCAATAAATAAAAAATAAAAAGCTACGATTTTCAATAAGTTATTCGCTGCATCAAATCTTTTTGGATCGTTAAAACCTGTTGTCACTTTTAAAATTTGTTTAGAAAAGAATATCATAATTACAGAAAGTGTCGATGTAAATGCAACTATTAAGTTTAAAAGTGAAAATACAAAGTCATCTGTTCTCTCTTTTCCCTCTTCTGCCATTCCACGGTTATAAATTGGAATAAATACCGTTCCAAGCGATCCTTCCCCAAATAATGTCGTAAAAAAGTTTGGAATTTTTGTAGCGCTGACATAGGCATCTGTCATTCCAGTCGCTCCAAAAACGCTTCCGATAATCATTTCTCTTATAAGTCCTAAAATTCGACTTAACATATTTATTATCATTACTATAAAACTAGATTTAAACATTTAATTTCCTTTAATAAAATATAAATTTGCATTTTTATGGATAACGCATAATCCTTTTATTTATAATTTATAAAAAAATTTTTTTACATAATTTTTTTGTTACAAAAAAAACTATTTTTGATCGATAATTATATCAATTTCGCCATTTTTAAACATATCTAAAAATACATAAAAAAACATCGTTACAATCCGTATCTTAGAAAATTTATTTTTTTAGTAAATGACTAAACAGTACTTTTTTTCATTTTTAATACTTTCTGTAATTTCGAAATGGGCCTCCTTTGTCGTATACTCTTCTTCCAAATTTAATTTTATGTTTTTCTTGAACATTTTTTTCATATTTTTTTGAATTCAAAAATGTTTTTTTAAAACTTGCAATCAAATTTTTCTAAAGTTAGGCTGGAAATATCATATTCCACAGTTTTTTTCTCCAAAATTCTGATTTCCCATTCTCAAATGACTAATATTGTATTCATTCTCTTTTTCTGCAAATAACTGAGAAATTTCTTTAAACAACTTGTATTCCAAAAATCTTTTTTTCTAAATTTTCAACTTTTTTTCAGTTTTTTTATTTTTCATTCAAAAACCGAATAAGCCTTTTATTTCCACTAAATCTGTAGCCATCACAAGAAATTCCACTTTTTATTCGCAAAATTTTTTTCCTTTTTGGCTGTGAATATATTCTAAATAATCATCAATTATTTGAGAAATATTAATTTTGTGAATATCCATTTTCTTTTTTTCAATCAAGTGAATGAGAAGATCTAAAGGTCCTTCAAAATTATTAATTTTTTTACATTAATCGTATCTTTAATCATAAATTTTTTTATTTCCTTTATTTATTATTTATTTATATTTATTCTATATTATTTTTCTTTTCTCTTTTCTCTTTTTTTCTTCTGATTTTTTTATTTTTTTATTTATTTTTTTAATTTTTCTCAACTTTATTTTTTTCCAATATTTACTATCTTTGTCAATTTGATTTTTTAGTTCATCAATCGATCCGAACTTCACTTCTTTTCTAATATTTTCAAAAATTTCAATCAAAATATATTTTCCATAAATATCTTTGTCAAAATCAAAAATATGTGTTTCAACGCTCAAATTATCTTTGTCAACAGTAGGATTTCTCCCAATATTCATAACTCCAGCATAAGTTTTACAAATCCCGTTTTCCTGAACCTCCCACGACTAAAGTCGCGGGGTTCTAAAATCTTTAAAAATATTCAAAAATTTTCTAAGAAGTTTGATAGCTTTACACTACCCTTATTCTTTTAGGTGTGTTCAGCTCACCTCTATTGTATAGGACGCTTAAGTCCACAACTTTACTTTTCCTTAATATGTTTAATGCTCCATTACAATCTGCATTTATGAGTTTACCTGCACTTGTTTGATATAGTCCTCTTTTTATCCTTTTTCCACTGAATTTATATTCTTTTTGATTTTCTTTATCATATATTGGAATCTCATCTCCATCAAAGAAACTTGCTTTCGATGTATAACTCTCTTCTTGCAGTTTAAATTCTATTCCATATAGTTTACATAGATATATTAATTTATCTCTTAATTTTCCATATGGTATATTTACAAAGTTTTTGATTATTTATACTTCCAATATTTGATTTTTCTTTGAAAATCTTCATTATATCCTAGAACTAGTTTTTCCTATATCATTATTAAGACAATAATTTATTATTATTCTTGCTGCTTTTGAAAGATAATCATTTATACGATTATTTCTCTTTCTAGATATTTTCTTTTTGTCTTAATGTTGTCCGCTTAATCTTTTTGCTTATCTTTTTATACTTTGTAATTTTGCATTTGTCTTATTATAGTATTGATTTATTGATTTTTAATTTTTCTACCATCTATTATGAATGATGCTCCAGCATTTGTAACACAAGTGCAAAGATTATCTATACCTAAATCAATTCCTAGTGCATTTTCTTTATTTAATTCCCTTTGAACTTCTTCTACCTCATAAGTATATTGAATTTCAAAGTACCTAGAATGTTGTTTGGGTATTATTCTAATCTCTTTTTATCTTCTTGCCTTTTTAATACTGGTGGTAGCTTAATTTTTAACTTCCTGATGAGTTTTCTTAAATAAATTTGAATAAGGAACTATCAGCATATTATCTTTTAATCTAACAAAAACCTATAACAAGAGTTGTAAAACCATCTTTAGCAAGATATTTAGGTAATTTTATTTTTTTATTATCATATTGACCATTCTTAGCAAGTTTTAAAAGTCCAAAAAATGATTTGAAACTTCCATCTACTTCTTTTAGAATTTGCTGAGCCATATTAGAATTTAACTTCTTATAGTTCTCGCTATTTTTTTAAGCATTTTATAGTTTTCATTATAACTTAAATACTTTTTTTCTTATTAAAATAGTATTGTCTAATATTATATATAGCTTCATTAGTTAAGTTCTTGGCTATATGAGATAAATATTTTAAATTCCTAAACTCTTTTTTACTAAGATGTTTTACCTGTTGTCTTAATGTTAAATACATATATAATCACCTCCTTTTCATCAGAGATATTATACCGTATATTCTACATTTTATCTATTAAAAAGTAATATTTTTTAAATATTTTTAAAGTTTTTAAAACCCCACAACAGTGGGAAGCGTCGTTCACATAAGTACGCTACTACTTATGCAGTTCTCTCATGAACTTCTTGTTATCTCTAACAAGCACAGACTATATCTTATCCATAGTGTATTTTGGCACCTTAGGCGAAACCACTTCCAATACCAATCGCTTGTATTGTACTCCCCTCACGAGGGATAGTCGTTGAACTTTCCTTTTCAGGATTAGCTGCTGATTGTCTATTATCATAATGTTTAGGATTTAACCTTGCACCATCTAGTATATTTTTTCTGCTTTCGCTACCTTCACACTTATACCATTCACTTAGGTATTATGTTGTGGTTATACTAGCTTTAAGAGTTCCCAGCAGTTCAGTTTCTTTGTTGCACGGTTTTGCTCCGTGTCTACATACAAGTTTCCCTATATGCTTACTAAAATCCTCAAACAATTCATCTCACGACTAAAGTCGCGAGTGTTCTTGTACTATTTAATAAAAATAAATTTTTACACCATAAACTCCAAAACTTGGATAAACTCGATTTTCAAATTTCAAATTTGCCGTAGGAAATCCAATCGTCCGACCAAGCTGCTTTCCATGAACGACCTTTCCAAGAATTAAAAGATTATGCCCAAGCAGTTCTTTCACTTTTTCTAAATTTGTTTCTTTTATATATTTTCGTATATTTGTGCTGCTTATAACTTCTGAATTATTATCAAAAACTGCTTCTTGAACTTCCAGCTCAATTCCATTTTTTTTCAAAAGCTCTTTTAAAATCTCTGGATTTCCAGATTTACCTTTTCCAAAAGTAAAATTAAAGCCACACAAAACTTTTTTTGCGTTTAATTTTTTTCAATCAAAATCTTTTTCACAAAATTTTCTGGCGAAAAATTTCTAACTTTTTCAAATTCTTCAAAATATAAGTAGTCAATTCCTTCATTATTCATAATAAAAAGCCTTTTTCAGATTGATTTGTTATTCTCGTATGCCTTTTTATCTGGATATTCATTAAAAAGTATAAACGACTGTTTTTATAACCATTTTTTTCGTGCATTTTTCTACACCTTTTTGAAAAAAATTTTTCCTATGAGCCTTGTGAACTCCATCAAAGTTTCCTAAAATTACAACTGTTCCAGTTTCTTTTTAATTCATTCAAACTATCTTTTTAAATTAAAAGCAACTGATATTTTTCATCTCTCTTAAATTCTAAAAACTCAATTATATTGTCCTTATTTTTCAGTAACTATTTTTTTATACTCATTTTTTTATTTTTCAACTTTCTGCAATAAAATTAAACCAATAAATTTTTTTATAAATATTTACTGGACTTTATAATTTTACATTATTTTTAGACGACTTTTTCAAGCATTGTTTTTTTATTTTTTTAAAAAAATCGGCTATAACTAGCCAAATCAAAATTTTTCAATATTATCCATAAATTCATCAAAACTATTTGCAACTTTTGTCAATTCAAACGAAAAAAAGTATCGTATCATCAGCAAAATAAACACCTTTATCAATTTTTATTAAGAAAAAAAATAAATTTGAAAAAAAGAGCCGTTATCATCATAATCATTATCCAAATATAAATCATTCCAAACACAAACATAGTTTTTGTAAAAAAATTTCTTTCATATTGAACATTCAATAAATTTTCCAAACTAATAAGTTTATATAATAAAAATTTTTTTGTGAAATAAACTTTCAGATTTCTTTTTTAACTTTTTTTCATTTTTTTCCCAAGTTGTCCCAGCATACTCTTTAATAATTTCACGATATTCTTCAACTTCTTTCAAAGAAAAAGTTTTTTTAAAATTTGAGAAATCTCTAGTTTTAATTTATTCATAAAATCTATAACTTTTTTTATCCCCTTTATCAATTTTTTTCATTAAAAATTTCTCTATATATTTTACCAAATATCTCTTTAAATTTTTTTATTTTTTTCAAAATCAATAAAATTATCAAAACTTTTTCTGAATCTTTTAAACGAATAATTCCAAACAAAGTTAAAAAAATTCTTTCAACAAAACTGTACTCTCCATCATAAAGAAAATCATCAGAAAAAAATCCATACTTAAAAAAATGAAGTTTTTACATTGTCTTTAAACAAAATAACTTCATATTCTCGCAATAGTTTTTTTCATATTTAGTTGGAAACATTTTTAAAAAAATTTAGAATTAAAATAATCACTCTCACATTCTCGTTTTCTACTATTCTCAAAATCAATAATATTGTAAATATCATTTTTTTAATCATCAAATTTTTTTCTCCCCCAAATATAAAATCACATTTCAAAAATTTCTTTCATATATTTGGAAATATTTTCAGTAACATGACTTGCATTTACAATATATTGTTTTTTTGTAAGCTCATCTCCAATATATCCGTGCAAAAAAGCTCCAATACAAGCACTTTCAATTAAATTATAATTTTGTGCGACAAGTGAAGTTATAATTCCAGTAAGACAATCTCCCATTCCCCCATTTGCCATGTGCGAGTTTCCTGTGCTATTTACAAAAAGTTTGTTTCCATCGGTGATTATCGTATTTTTTTCCTTTTTAGAAGTAAAAATTACTTTATATTTTTTTGCAAATTCTTTTGCTTTTGTAAATTTATCTGAAAGAATGTCTTCTGGTGATAATCCTGAAAGTCTTGAAAATTCTACAATATGCGGAGTTAGAACCGCACGATTTTCTATTTTTTCAAATAATTTAGGATTTTCTGAAATTAAATTTAACGCATCCGCATCCAGCACCAAATTTATCGTTTTATTTTTTTATTATTTTTTTCATAATTTAATAATTTTTTTCTAAAATTGTCAATGATTTTTCAGTTTTTCCCAATTCCAGGCCCTATTGCAATCACATCTGAATTTAAAATATTATTTTTCTATTTTTTTGTAATTCATTTTTTTAAAATCATTTTTCAGAAATTGTTCTTGAGCTATTTATATTTAAAAGCATAACTTCAGATAAAATATTATTTTTTTAAAAATATTTTTCCGATGTCAAAAGAGTCACAAGCCCAGCTCCCGCTCGAACGCAAGAATTTGAAGCTAGGACACTTGCACCAGAAAATTCTTTGCTTCCTGCATAAATTAATACTTTTCCAAAATCCCCCTTATGAGAATTTACATTTCGAGCTTTATGCAAAATTTTTTTATATCCAATTTTGTCAAGTAATATTCGTTTATAAGATTTTTTTAAAAATTTTTTTGATTTAATCCAATATTTTTTTATTACAATTTTTTTCCAAAAATATTTTTGAATTTTTTTGTGTTCAAAAAGCCTTTTTTTATAAGTTACAAATGAAATTGTTTTTATCTGCTTTTATGCAAGTCCCCATAATTTCACCATTATCTCCACTTATTCCTGAAGGAATATCGATGGAATAAACTTCTTTTTTTGATTTGAATACTCATTTACAATTTCTATAATTTTTTTGTAAACTCCTTTAACTTCTGAATTAAGCCCTGTTCCAAAAATCCCTTCGATTATGCACTCACTTTGTAAAATCCAAGTTTTTAATTTTTCTATATTATCTGACATCTCAATTTCAATATTTTTACAAATATCATAATTAATTTTGCAGTCACAACTTAAATTTTTCAAAAAGAAACTCCAAATATTTTCACTTTTTTTACCTTTTGACCAAAGCTGCCGTGCAATCGCATATCCATCGCCACCGTTATTTCCTTTCCCACAGACAATCAAAAAGTTATCAAGTTTTTCATCAATTTCATTGACAAAATCAATTGCCGCATTTTCCATTAAAACAATACTTGGAATTTTTTTAAATTATCTATTGCGTAACGATCGATTAATTTAGTTGTTTCATTATTTCCAATTAACATTTTAATATTTTGTTCCTTTCTTTTCTTTATTTTTTTCTTCTCTTTCTCTTTTTTTAGTTTTTTTAATTAAAAAAAAATTTTTTTATACAATTTATTTTTAAATATAAAAAAATCATATTCAAAAATTATTTTTTTATGAACCATAAATCCCGTAGCTTGTTGTGTTGCCATTATTGTCACATCTGAAATTTGAACATGTTTTGGCTGATTTGCGACATATAATGCCACATTTGCAATATCTTCAGGTTTTAATGCTTCAATTCCTGAATAAACATCTTTTGCCCGTTCCTTATCCCCATGAAATCTAACTTCACTAAAATCAGTTTCCACAATTCCTGGCTGCAATGTACTAACTTTAATATTTTTGTCAATTGTATCAATTCTAATTCCATCGCTTAAAAATTTTACCGCCGCTTTTGTTGCACAATAAACCGCTGCTCCTGCATAAGCATAAATTCCAGCTGTCGACCCCATATTAATTATATGCCCTTCATTATTTTCAACCATATTTGGTATAATTTCACGACTTACATACAAAAGACCTTTTACATTAGTATCTATCATTATTTCCATATCCATAATGCTATACTCTTGAAATTTTTCAAGTCCCAAAGCCAATCCTGCATTATTCACCAAAATATCTACTTTTGAAACTTTTTCCAAGATTTTTTTTACAGTTTTTACAACTTTATCATATTTTGTAACATCTAACTCAAAAATATAGACATTTACTCCAAATCTTCTCTCAATATCAGCTTTAATTTCTTCCAACTTTCCAATTCTTCTCGCACACAAAATCAAATCATCGCCATTTTTCCCAAATGCATAAGCAATCGCCTTTCCAATTCCGCTTGATGCTCCTGTTATAAATACATTTCTTGACATTTTTTTCTCCTTTTTTTCTCCTTCTGAATTAAATTTTTTTATTATTTATAAAAAAATTTTTTTGTATATTTTATAGTAAAAAATTTAATTGATTTTTATAAAAAAATTATTTTTCAAATATCTAATTTTTTTATTTAAAAACTAAATCTAAATTTCAAAAATCTTTTAAATTTTTCCGTTTTTTTCATAATCTTAAGATTTTTTAAATCAATTTCTTTTACAAGTTCCACGCTCTCTTTAAAAATAATAATCAATATTTTCCACAGAATGTGCATCTGAAGAAAGCGTAATCGGAATATTTTTTAATAAAATCTTTTTTAATATGAAAGCACTTGGATATGGAGTTTCTGTCCATCCTCTTGAAATCCCCCCCGTATTTATTTCCACAATTAAATCAGTTTTTGAAATTTCATCTAACACTTCGTCAACTTTTTTATTATACCATTCTGAATTTTCATCAAAGTATTTTCCGTTACCATTAAATTTTCTCACCAAATCCAGATGCCCCAAAATATCTGGCTTTTGAGTATGAATCATTTCGATTATATTGTCATAATAAGCACAAATTAAAGATTTTTCATCGCCATTGTCATAATTTTCAATCGCATAAGCCAAAATTTCTGGAGTATCATCAACGCAGTAATATTCATCTTTTACTTTATCTTTTACATAGTGAACCGAACCTATTCTATAATCAAGTCCCAAATTTTTATCCAGTTTTGGATTAAATCCAGAATAAAAATCTGCTTCAATTCCAATATAAACCTGAATTTTTATTTTTTTATACTTCTCTTTTTAAAAATTTCATCTCTTCAATATATTTAAGAGTCCCTTCCAAAGACATATTCGGCTCTTTATCAAAATAAACATAAGAATGTCCTGATAATCCAATACTCACAAAATTTTTCTCAATCGCTGCCAAAATATATTCTTCAGCTCTATTCTTCCCATCACAATAAGTTGTGTGCCCGTGCAAGTTTGATGGAAATAATATTTTTTTTTGGTCTTTTAATTGATTTTTCAATGCTATCAAATCCTTTCTTTTCTTTTTTTTCTTTTTTTTTCTAGACTTTATCATATTTTATTTTATTATACCATATGAAAGTAGTTGCTCAAAATAAAAATATTTTATAAAAAAAAGCAACTGTTTTTAAACAGTCACTTTTTTATTCTTAAATTTTTTCTTCGTTAAAATAATTTTTCTGCAATCTATAAGTCGATATTTTCCGATTAACCAAATAAGCAAAAATCACAATTATCACAAAAAATGGCAAATTATTAAATCCAAAGACTTCTCCACCAATAAAAATTGGTGCCAATAAAGTATTTGTCGCACTTCCAAATACACTTATATAACCTGCAGCCGCAACAAATTCAATCGGCAGACCAAAGAAAATCGCTATCACAACACCCAATGAAGCCCCAATTGAAAACAGTGGCGTCACTTCTCCACCTTGAAATCCAGCAGCCAATGTCAATGTTGTCAATAACAATTTTAATATCCAGTCATATCCAAAAATTTGTTTCCCTGAAAAACTGTTTTCAATTAAATTTGTTCCAAGCCCAGTATATCGACCTTTGTGCAATAATAAAAGTATTATGCTAAGAAAAAAATTCCAATAAGAAAAAAATTCGATAATATGGATTTTTAATTTTTTCTGTAGCAAATTTTTTCAAGAAACTTTGTAAATAAACAAATAAATTTCCAGCAATTCCAAAAATTATTCCTAAAATTGCAAATTTTACAAATGTCATTGGAGTTATTGATAAAGTTATATTTACAATATGAGTAAACTTTTCCAATCCTAAAAAAGATGAAGTCCAACTGGCAGTAAATGCTGCAACAATAGCTGGAAGCAAAGCATACAATTGCAAATTCCCCAATGCTAAAACTTCTAAACCAAAAAATAACGCTGCAATCGGTGTTTGAAACAATCCGCCAAAACCTGCCGCCATTCCTGTTACCAAAAAGACTTTAGACTTATCAGGAAAATTAAAGTACTTATTAAATCTATGAGAAAGCGTCGCTCCAAGCTGCACTGCAACTCCTTCACGCCCAGCACTTCCTCCAAACAAATGCGTAATCCAAGTCGCAACCGTCACAATTGGAATAAGTCTCAAAGGAATCTCCTTCTCAGTCCCGTGCCCAACTTCAAAAATTAGTCCCATCCCCTTGCCAGTCTTCCCAGCAAATTTTTGATAAATAAAAACAATCAAAAGTCCTGCCAAAGCCAGAAAAGGCACAAAATAATACAAATATTCCTTCCGAATATCTCCAATTAAAAGCAATCCTCTTCCAAAAATTGTATCAATTATTCCAACGATAAGACCAATAATAATGCCTGCTATTATCAATTTTAAATACAAAAAATATGAATGCTGGTAGCTTTCTTTTATATTTTTTAACATAATGTTTTCCTTTCTTTTTATAGATTTGATATTATAACATCTTAATATTAGCACACATGGCTTAAAAAAATACAATGATATAAAAAAACTGTAAATGAAAATTAATTCAAATACAGCTTTTTCCTTTTATAAAACTCTAAAAAAACAAAACTTATTCATCATAATCACTCAAAATTTCAGCCAATTTTTTTCAGAATCATAAAGAGAAGATGTAATAAAAAGTATGATCCATAATTCTATATATTTCTATCAATTTTTTTGAATTATACAACAATAATTCTCCTTTTCGCTCTTTCACATTCAATTTTTCCTTTAAAACTTTACTCGCATTTTTCTTGTAATCCTCAATTATTTTTGCATGTTCTTCATCCTTCGTAGCCGAATCAAAAACTGCCGAGAACAACTGATTATCAGAAAAAGCAAAACTATTTAACTCTCTTTTTACACCCAATGGATCTTCCACATTTACAAAATAATAAACAGCATAATTTCCATTATCATGCGAATTTGATAGTGGCTCACTTTTTATAATATTTTTCAATTCTTTTGGAGAAATCCCAAAATTGATTTTATTTGTAACTTTTGCATTGACAGTTCCTGCAAAAACAGTCACTGAAAATAACATCATCCTGAACCTCCCACAACTAAAGTCGCAGGGTTTTAAAATCTTAAAAGTATTTAAAAATTTTCTAAGAAGTTTGATAGTACGACAACTATCCTTATTCTTTTAGGCGTGTTCAGCTCGCCCCTATTGTATAGGACAACATTTAAGTCCACAACTTTACTTTTCTTTAGAATATTTAATACTCCATTATAATCTTCAATTAAAGGTATTATATCATATATTCTACATTTTATCTACTAAAATTTTTCCCATATGCTTACTAAATTTTTCGTGTAATTATATCATAACTAAAGTTGCGAGTGTTCTTGCACTATTTCATAAAAAAAGAAATTCAAGTCCAATCCCTCAAATTTCTTTTTTTCTTTTCACAATAACCTAAATTTTTTTCTAACTATAATTTAAAAAAACTATTTAATTTTTTTCAAAAGTATTTTTGAACTCTCTTCAAAGTTCTCTCTTTCCCAATAATCGCAATTACAGTATACAAGTCAGCTCCTCTAGCTTTTCCAGTAACAACTGCTCTAAGTGGCATTAATACTGCTGCTGGTCCTTCACCTAGTTCGTCTTGCAATCCGTGTAAAATTTCTTTTGCTTCTTCTTCAGAGATTTCTTCATTTAAAGCATTAATTTTTTCTACAAATAATTCGATAGATTTTTTACCAACTTCTGTTTCCAATGAATTTCTCAATCTTTCAACAGATTTTCTTGCTTTTTTGTTCATTCCTTCTTCAACAACTGGCAATTCAAACTCATCTTCAAAGTAAATTGATGAAATTTCAGGCAATTCTTTCAAAGTATGAGCTCCTTCTCTTGAAATTTCTACAATTCTTCTTAATTTAGAAAATTCTTCATCAGATAAGTTTTCGTCAGCGTAATATCCAGCTTTCACAAAATATGGAATCGCTAATTTAGTCAATTCGTCTAAATCTTTCAATCTCATATGATGATTATTTACCCAACCTAATTTAACCAAATCAAATACAGGTCCTCCAAGCGAGATTTTATCAAACGAAAAGTTTTCAATCATTTCTTCAATTGTAAAAATTTCTTTATTTTCTCCAAAACTCCATCCCATTAAAGCCAAGAAATTTAAAATTCCTTCCTTCAAATATCCTTCTTCTTGGTAATAGTTCAATGAAACTGGATTTTTTCTCTTAGAAATTTTAGTTTTATCCGCATTTCTCAAAAGTGGCATGTGATACCATTTTGGCTCATCCCAACAAAACGCTTTGTACAATTGAATATGTTTAGGCGTAGATGAAATCCATTCTTCAGCTCTAATAACATGTGTAATTCCCATCAAATGATCATCCACGATATTTGCCAAATGATAAGTAGGGAATCCATCAGATTTTAACAATACTTGATCATCAATTTTACTATTCTCAAATCTAATTTCTCCTCTTAAACCATCATTTACAATCGTTTCCCCTTCATAAGGCATTTTCAATCTAATTGTATAAGGTTCTCCTGCAGCCAATTTAGCTTCAACTTCTTCTTTAGAAAGGTTTCTACAATGACCGTCATATCCAGGTGCTTGTTTCATCGCAGTTTGTCTTTCTCTCAATTTTTGCAATCTTTCAGGTGTACAAAAACAGTAATATGCCTCACCTTTTTCTACCAATTTTTCAGCATATTCTTTATATATTTCAAATCTTTCAGACTGTCTGTAAGGGCCTCTATCCCCACCAACATCTGGACCTTCATCATAATTAAGTCCAAGCCATTTCATCGCATCAAAAATTTGTTGTTCCGAATCCTCAGAAAATCTAGTTCTATCCGTATCTTCAATTCTCAATAAAAAATCTCCACCATTATGTTTTGCAAACACATAATTAAAAAGACCAATGTAGGCAGTTCCCACATGTGGATCTCCAGTTGGAGATGGTGCTATTCTAACTCTTACTCTTTTGTTATCATTATTTGACATTTTTTCTCTTTTTCTCCTATCTATTTGTTATTCTTTTTATATTATATAATAAAATGAATTATTGTGCAACAACTATTGTGTAAATTCCAATTTTACAACAACGGTTATCTAAAAATTCTAACTATCTTCTTTTAAATTATATTTTTTTACATAATCTTCCATCATTTTCACTGCTATTGGTCTATTAAACCTTCTCGCAAATTCAATCACTGTTAATCCCCATTTATCCTTTACTAAAAGAGGAAGTCCTGGTTGAGAAAATATCAGTTGATATAGTGGTAACATTTCCATTTCAGGAGCACCAATATTAAATAATTCTTTGAATGAAACCGTTTTCTCTTTCTTATATATTGTTGTTATATCCGCACCTTTTTCCAATAATGTTTTACATAATATTGTTGTTTTTACTATATCTGTCCAACCATATGAGAATAACGGGAAAAATAAACTTATCCCGTCTTCTGTTACTGCTTTAACATCAGCTCCTTTATTTATTAAAAAATTAGTAATTTCATAACGTGCAATGCTATTAGTATTTGCTAATGCATCAAATAAGATACTATCTCCTGATGCATCTCCAATTTTTTTCATCTCCTTTTTTTGAATATTTCTATAACATCTTTTAATGTTCCAAATCTTACTGCTGCCCATATTGTTTTTATATTTTTGACATTTTTAATATCCCCTTCCTATTATTTTATAGGTATTTTCATTTGTTGTTTTTTTGAATTATATTTTTGTATATTATTTATATAATCTGGCTTATATTCTAATAATGGTACTGTTTTGTATTCTCACACCTTGCTTTTAAACCTCTATTTATAGGCAACTTTCACTTTTTCTGTTCAGATTATTAAATATTTCTATAACTATATTTTAACAGACAGATTTTTTTTAGTCATAACAAAAACCTCCAAATATTATATAGTTATTTTACCATATATTATTTAGAGGTTTACACAAAAATTTTTACACACCCATTCTAACATATACTTTTATAGCAATGATTATTAAGTACTTTAATTTTCTTCTTTCAAATTATATTTTTTTACATAATCTTCCATCATTTTCACTGCTATTGGCCTATTGGATCTTCTCGCAAATTCAATTACTGTTAGTCCCCATTTGTCCTTTGCTAGAAGAGGAAGTCCTGGTTGAGAAAATATTAGCTGATATAGTGGTAACATTTCCATTTCAGGAGTACCGATATTAAATAATTCCTTGAATGAAACCGTTTTCTCTTTCTTATATATTGTTGTTATATCTGCACCTTTTTCCAATAATGTTTTACACAATATTGTTGTTTTTACTATATCTTGCCATCCAAGAGAAAATAATGGAAAAAACATACTCATTCCATCTTCTCTTATTATTTTAACATCAGCTCCTTTATTTATAAGAAAATTTGCTATTTTGTATCTTTCCTTAGAATTTGTATTACATAATGCTGTGAAAAGTAAACTTCGTCCTGATGAACTTATTTCATTTTGATCTCCTTCTTTAAATATTTTTTAAAAAAATTCTTCATATGTTCCCATTAATGCTGCTGAATAGATTGTCATAGCTTTTTTTATCCTTTCTTTATTTTTATAGATATTTTTCATTTTGTTGTTTTTTTGAATTATATTTTTGTATATTATTTATATAATCTGGGTTATATTTTAATAATGGTACTGTTTTTGTATTCTAATAAAGGTATTGCTGACGAATTAAATTGAGGTAATAACGGAGTTGTTGTATTTTCAAAGTGCGTAAATAATTTTTGTGTAAATAGAATAGCGAAGTGCTGAATTTACTAGATTTTCTATTCATTTGCACAAAATTTTGGACTATCCCTTATTTTACTTATATTTTTTTCAAACTTATTTTTCATCCTCGTAATATCTACTTGTACTTTTTCTCTTATCATTTTTTTGACATTAAGAAGATAATAAATTCTTTTTATCTTTATTATGCCAATAAATTTTACTTACTTTTGCCTCAAGTACTGGATATTTAAACAATCTAACTTTATCTCCGATATTGAATTTTGGCTTATTTTTTATTTCATAAATTTCTCTCTTTAGTCGAAACTTTGCCTTTCCTCCTAGTGATTGCACTACTATATATTCTTCTTTTTCTTCTATACATTTCAATATTGTTATTCCGAGATTTTCATTTGATTTTTTTCCAAATCTTCGAGATAGATATATTTTAATTTATTTGGTACATCTTTTAGTACTCCATAACTTCCTACATATTTTTTTTTCATTTATTTCACTTCTCCTTTTTGTATAGAATAAATTTCTCAAATATTATATAGTTGCTTTGCCATATATTATTTAGAGGTTTACACAAAAATTTTTACACACTCGATAAACTATTATATTTTGAACTTACACAAAATTATGGACACTTTTTACAAATCATTTATTTTTATTTCTAAATAACTTTCTAATTCTTTTGGCAACATTAAAAATGCTTTTTTCCCCAACAGAACTCTTTTATATTCTTCTAAAGTACAGCTCCAGTCTGGCCAATCATAAAAGTCCGATTCAAACTCTACCCTGTCTTTATATACGGAAGTGAAAAATATCTCTGTTCCTGTTTCAAAGCACTCTATTTCCCCACTCTCCACTCTTTCTATTTCATCCAGTTCATAATCTACATCTGAAACATATCTCATCTCCCATACAGCTCCAGCTAAATAACGTGAGTAATTAACATCATATTTTTTTCATCATCTATAACCTCACAGTCTGGATCCCATAATTCTCCATTTTTTTAGCTATCTTATAAAAAATTTTACTTTCATTATTTACCTCCTTCTTTATATAGAGGATAAACCCTTGTTCCGTGATTATTTAAAAAACCTTCTATTTCTAATCCACTTGGAGAAGTCCCTTTCCATTCAATACTTTTTCTTGTTTGTTCTATTTTAAATTATTTCCACACCTTATTTTTAAACCTCTATTTATAAACAGATTCCACTTTTTTTCTGTTCAGATTATTAAATATTTCTATAACTATATTTTTAACAGACAAATTTCTTTTTTTAGCCATAACAAAAAAACCTCCAAATATTATATAGTTATTTTTATCATATATTATTTAGAGGTTTAAACAAAAATTCTGGACACTCTCATTTATTTTTATTTTTTTCCATTTTTTTGTATGTTTTTTCTCTTTTTTTATCTTTATAAGTTTCTTTTTCTATCTGAAATTTCTATAATTAATATTAATAAAATATCATTTTTTTATTTCAGCTACGATTCTATAAGAGCCTACTCGATATCTCCATAATCCTTTTTAAATTTCCTGTAAGTGCTTTTTCCTCTTTTTTTGCTTTTGGATTTTTGTGTACCGATTAAATTTTTCTGAAATCCATTTTTTTAAGAAGTTTAGTAATTGCTTTATTTGATTTAATTAATTTTTTTAGATCTTTTTTTCTGCAGATTCAGTAAATTTTACTTCATAAAAATTTTTTTCCATTATAATCCTAGCCTTTTTAAAAAAACTTCTTCAGCAGAAGCATTTTTTTCAGATTTTTGAATTTTTCCCATCTTCTTAATATTCTTTTTTTCATCTTCTTCAGTTATTTCATCATATATTTTTGTCTAAAATTAAATTACGGACAAAAGATGACATATTAAGATTATTTATCTTTGAATATTCTTTTTAAAAGTTCTAAATCTTCTTTTTTTCCATTCTCAATGATAATGTAGGCATTTTTTTATCCCTCCAATTGTAATATTTATATTACAATTGTACCAAGTATTATTCTGTTTGTCAAGATATGAAAAATTTTAAGATAGTAAATCGATATGGATTTTACTCAAGATGTATTTCCGATAAACTCAAAAAAAACAATTGAACCTTTTAAGAGAAATGTTGCAGAAATATTCCTTTTATATTATACAAAACTTTTTGAATGCCCCCTTTTTACTATCCTAACTGTAAAGGTGAACTACTCCCGCTTTTAGAAGCGGGAGCTTCTTGGGAAGTATCTGCTTTTGTTAGCCAAATATATTTACCAAGCTCTTCGGGCAGTCCCTGCCCTGTTTTCTTTTATTTTCTTAATATTCCAACATCGCTTTTCCAATGTTTTTTATATTCAATGCCGCATTGTAATCTCTATCAATTTCAATCCCGCAGCACTCACATTTATAACTTCTTTCTGATAATTCCAGTTTCTCTTTAACATTTCCACATTTACTGCAAGTTTTCGACGATGGAAACCACTTATCTATCTTCAAAAATTGCTTTCCTAAAAACATCAGTTTATACTCAACCATCCTCAAAAACATTCCCCATCCATTATCTCCTACACTTTTTCCAAAATTTAATGCCTGACTCATCCCTTTCATATTCAAATCCTCAACAACCACAGCATTGTATTCTTCAGACAATTTTTTCGATAATTTATGTAGAAAATCTCTTCGGCAATTTTTGATATACTCATACAATTTTGATATTTTTTTATTTTTTTGTTTATACCAATTTTTTTAGAAAATTTCACTTTTTCTTGATAATGATTTTTTTGTAATTTTTTTCAATTTTTTTCTCCAACATCCTAAAAATATCTTGGATAATCAGCCCTTTGGTTTTCAGAACTGATAAATAATTCAGACATTGAAAAAAATCAAGTCCAATCACTTTATCATTACTTGACATTTTTTTGAATTTCTTTTTCAAATTCTGTCAAGATGGAAACATAGTAATTTCCATTACTGTTTGTTAGTGTTACCGACTTTATTCTATAATTCTTTGGTATTTCTCTATGATATTTTAATTTTATTCTTTTCAATTTTGGCAAGACCAAATATTTATTTTTCTCAATTCGTATCGAATTATTCACGCAATTTGTCGTATAACTTTTAACACTATTCTTTTTAGATTTGAATCTTGGAAATTTTGCCCTCTTTTGAAAGAAATTCGTAAACGATCGTTTTACATTCAATTGAGCATTTGAAAGTGCTAGACTGTCTACTTCTTTTAGAAATTGATTTTCACTTTTCAAACTGGCAGGTGTAATCATTTTATTTTTTCCAGTTTCTTCATAAAATTTATTCGCAGCATACAAAATCGTATTGTAAACAAAACGAACACATCCAAAAGTCTTGTTTATTAACAATTCTTGATCTTTATTTGGATAAATTCTATATTTGAATGCTAAATTATATTTCATGAAATTACACCTCCTTTTTGATTTTTGAATATTATTTTTTTAATTATTTCTCTTCGATATTTTTATACAAAAAAATTGTATCATAAGAGTATCCTTTTTTTCAATTTTTTTACAAAAAAAGCAATTCATCTCCCACTTATAGAAGTCGGAGACTTCTTGCTATCTTTTGTTAAAATGATTGTGCAGGGAATTTTTATCATTATATTTCTACACCTTACTTTAAACCTCTATTTATAAGCAACTTTCACTTCTTCTGTTCAGATTATTAAATATTTCTATAACTATCACAAAAATTTTTGACATTTTCAATTTCTTTTAAATTAATCCCAGTAATGGCTTAAATATATTATTCATTTCCACAAATTCTTCATAAGTAATATCTGCCTTGTCATTAAAGATAATGTATATTCCCTTTTCAAGTAACAGAACTCCCCTCGCTTTATCCTTAAGTTTTATCAAAAGCTCTTCCTTTGGTACTTTTATCAGCTTATTATAACTTTCTTCATTGAAATACATCACTGGGGATAGTGTAAATAATACATCTCCCAGCATTCCTATGTTACAATTTTTCTCCTTCAGTTTTAAAAATTCAGGATTTATACTTTTTCCATAAGTTCTTGTTTCCGGAGTTCTTCCTTCCTCATAAGCACCATTATAAGCTACATATAAATCAGCAACATAAGGATCAAAAACATTTATCACCTTTGGAAGATCCTCGTATATTATTTTCTTATAATTTATCAACTTATATGTTATTTTAAAATCATACTCCAGAGAATCCCATCTTCCTTTCTCTGAACTTTCATCTCTCCATATATAATCTCCTGATATCGAAACTCCTTTTGTTTTAGAATTTTTTGTACGATAATAGGCTCTTATTTCTACACCAAAATCTGGCACTTCTGGAATCTCACTATCTTTCAATCCTAAAAGGTGCTTCCAGTTTTTGACAGTCCTTCCATAACTTTTTTTATGCCTTTTCTTCCATCGTTTCATTTACATTTACTTTTCTGTATAAACGAATTGCTCTTTTCTACTTTTTTTCATTTCTTTATTTCCTTTCGTAGAATTTATAAAATCAAGATAATGGGGTGCCATCTTAATTTATATTTTTAGATTTTGAACTTGCACAAAATTCTGGACACTCTCTCTTCTAAAAAAATTTTTTTAAAGTTTTTCAAACATTTTTTTGAACTTCATTATCATTATAAATATCTTCATAAGCATTAACAATAATTTCAAGTTCTTTTTAAAAAAATCTTTTTTTAGAAATTATTTCTACATTTTCTTTTTCTCTTTCTTTATATTTTTTTCTGAAATTAATATTTCTGCTTCTTTTTTTGTTATAAAATCACTGATATACTTATCAGAACTTTTTCTATCTCCATAAAATATTCCATGTTCTCCAACTAACAAATTACCATTAGATTCCATTCCTCTACAGTAATATTCAATACTTATACTTAATTTATCTATAATCAATTTATAAATTTCATTATAACCGTCATCAATAAAATAATTTTTTTAGATTTATTCCAAATTTTTTTGGAGATTAGACAAAAAAACTCTTTTTAATATATCTTTTTCCTAGTAAATATGATAAAAAAATTTCTTTAATATGTTTATGTCTGAATATCTTATATATTTTTCATAGAAATTTATAACTCCAATATTATATTGATTTTTCTTTTTTTAGTATAATTGATTAAAAAAATTTCTTAACCTGTCTCTTTTCAAATATACTATTTAAATCCATATTTATTTTTATATTTTTTTGATTCATCTACATGGTTAATATAATTTAAAAAAACTCCTGTTCTACAAAAGCTATCATATCAGAATATTCATTCATATGTTGTAAGTGATACATTAAAAGATAACATAACATCTCTTCATAAGTATAATATACCCTTTTTTTATATCTTCTATTTCATTTTCATATTCAGAAATATACAATGCCGTTTCATCTTCATCATTCCACCCAATATTTATACTTAGCCCTTGATATTCTCCACTTCTTATTTTTTTCATTATTCAAATATATACCTGACATTATATATGGAAAATTACCTATTTCATTAATTACTGTTACTAATAAATCAAATTTATTCTTTTTTAAATTTTCAAAAAAATTTTCTTTTATTTTTTTTAAACTCACTTTATTTCCCACCTTTACTTAAACCTCTATTTAAAAACAACCTTCACTTCTTTCCCATAAAACGCAACCCCAATCTTCAAAATATTCTTTATCCCTCTTGCCTTAAGCTTCGTATCATATTTTTTCTCATCAATCTGCTTCAACGCCTTCTCTGCTTTCTCTTCCATCCCCTTTTTCGTCTTCGATATTTTAAATTCCATAAGATAAGCCTTCTCATTACTTTTTATCGGTATCATCGCAAGATCGTATCTTCCGTATCCGCTCTCATCATTTGAAATAATTTCATATTTCCCCATCAAAAATCCAACAAGCCCTATCATAAACACCTGATAAATCTTTTCCATTTCTTTATCCAAGTCAAAATGACTCAGCATATTTATCATTATTTCTCCCAATGTCTTTTCAAATTTTTTAATATCTCCATTTTCAAGTGCTTTCATCAAAGTATTTGTTTTCACTTCTGTTCCAAAAAATCTGTTTAAAAACATATTACCAAAATATTTCCGTATTTCCTTATTTGGAATTCTCAAGTTATAAACATCTGTATATTCTGAAGTTACATCTATTTCCTTCTGCTTTTCATCTTTTGTTAAGTACCCACTATATAAAAGTACTTGCCATATTTCATCATCGTTATTTAAAAGGCTTTTTATTGTTGTTCCATCTGAAATATATTTTTCAATGCTTTCCCCATCAGTAAACCGTTTTAAATCATCATAAACACTTTCTCCAGCGTGATTAAGCATATTCTCCAAAAGTGTATTTCCTGAAACATTTGCCCAATATGCCTTAATTTCTTTTTCTCTCACATAATTTACAATAGACCAAGGATTGTATACTTTACTTTCTCCAAAAATATATCCGTTATACCATTCTCTAACTTCTTCAATTTTGTATTTCATGTCAAAATACTCAAGCATTTCAACCACTTCGCTCTCAAGGAGTCCAAAATATTCCGAATAATCCTTACTTAAAATCGTATTTACATAAAGATTATTTAAACCAGAGAATATCCCTTCCTTTATAATCCTTGTTATTCCTGTCAAAATACCATATTTCAAGGAATTATTAGTTTTTAATGCTGAGCTATAAAATGTTTGAAAAAAATTTATCGCTTCATTATAATATCCTTTATCAAAAGCATTTATTATTGGAGCATCGTATTCGTCAATTAAAATTATTACACTTTTTCTATAATATTCGTACAAATAATTTGATAAGTTTTTAAGAGAATAAATCCAGTCAGCATCTTCTTTTTTTCCATAACTATCTTTTTCAAAATCATTTTTTTAAAAAAATAGGATTCAATTTATCTTTTAAACCATAAAATTCCATGTATAAGTTTTTTTATATGTTTTTTTATCAGCATAAAATTTTTCTTCCCAAGTGTTTCCTTTTTAAATCCTTCAATGAAATAAAAAAATTACAGGATATTTCCCTTGTTCACTCATATATTCACTATCAGATACTTTCAAATTTTTCAAAAAGCTTTTTTTATTTTTCTTCTTTATCTTTTTACATCAAAAAAAATATTTCAACATCGACATATTCAATGTTTTTTTCCAAATCGTCGAGGTCTTGTAAATAATGTAACTTTCGACCTGTTTATTAACATTTCATCTATTAGTAAAGTTTTATCTATATAATAATATCCTTCTTGTATCAACTCTTTAAAATCTTCAATTCCCACAGGAACAGCTTTTTTTCTCATAAAATCACGCCCTCTTTTTATTTTTTTATAAATTTCAATATATTTAATTATACCACAACTTGATATTTAAAATGAAGTCATTTTAATATTCTGGGATATTTTAAAAACTCCTATATGACTCTTTAATTTGTTTTTTTAGAGCATATGAGCATATCAACTTTCCAATACTTTTTTTAAATTAATATTTTTAAATTAATTTTTTCACAATCTCTATTTATAAGAATCTTCCACTTTTTTTCATATTGAGAGTATAATAATTTTTTTATTTAAATAGAATAGCGAAGTGCTGAATTTACTAGATTTTTCTATTAGTTTGCACAAAAAAAGTTTACACATCCTTATTAGATTTTTGAATTTTTTTCTTTTTTTATTTTTAGATATGCCCATTTATTTAAATTATATTTAGAATATTTCCAGATGTTATATCATTTTTTTATCTCTATAAGACTATGATTATATTTTTTTATTAATTTAACAATATAATCATTAAAATTATTTTCTACTTCTTTTTAAGATTTTTTTCTATCTTTACTATAATAATATTTTTTTCCATTATTTTTTTAGTTGTTATAAAAAAATATTCAGAATTATTTTTTTATAATCTAAAATAAAAAAATTTCTCATCAACGATATCATACAATTCGTTTTCTCTCAATTCTTTTTTTCAAGTGAAAATTGCAATAAAATCCTTTCTCTTACACCAATATCACTGTATAATAAGAATTCTTTTTTACCTAATAATCCTCCTAAACTTTTTCCTGCTATACTTAAATATTCCCTGAAATCTCCTTTCACTTCTACATCATATAGTTCCTCTATCCCCCTTATCTCATCATCATTGTATCCTGTAAATTTCTTCTTGCTCTTTTCAAGATATTTTTTTCAAAAAGGATAAAAATCTCTGAGGTTTCTTTTCTTTCTGAAGATATGTATTCCCTTATTTCCTTTAATCCTATTATTCTTTTTTCAGATGTATCACACTGTACCATTAATTCTCCTACAGTGGAAAAATCTAGTGTAGGTTTTAATTCAGGATTGTATCTTTCTACTAAATCAACCATATATTCATTAAAATTCATTCCAGTATCCTTTAATATTTCTTCATTCTCATCAAAACAGTATACCTTTAAATCATCATCTGCTGTCCTTATATAAAAATAATAGGTTTCCATTTCTATTGAAAATATAAATGGTTTCTTTTTGGAGATCGCCATGTAATACCGTATAATCTTCATCTATAAAGTTAAAAATAATTTTTTCTTAAGTAAGACTGTATACTCCAAGTTTGCCTATATAAGATAACAGGATCATCTCCCAGTAAATCTCCATCACATCTTCCGGCATATTTTAAGAACTCCCTGAAATCTCCTTTTGCTTCTATATCATACAGCTTTTCAATTTTAGTTATTTCTTCTTCACTGTATCCTATTGCCTTTTCTTTCGTTTTTAGATATTCTTTTAGTATATCCATGTATCTTTTTATTCATTTTATTTCCTTTCCCTTATGGATTTATTTCTGTTGTTCCTTCATAAATAGTTATTCTCATATCAGGATTATTTTTTTAAAAAAATCAAACATTGAAGAATTACAGTTAGGATACATTCCTGGTTTTTGAAATAGATGTATTTTTGAATAGCAAGTTTCAGTTTTTATTCTTTGATTCGAATAATTATCTTGAATATAACTTAAAAAGTTTTTTTCTGCATGATTCAAATTTGATATTTCTACTTTTTCCAACTCCAGAAATACTTGTATAAGTATTTACTGGTTGACTATCATTAATAATAACTTTATATTTTGTACCATCAATAGAAACTTCTTTTTTTAGCATTTCCACACCTTGCTTTTAAACCTCTATTTATAATCAACTTTCACTTTTTCTGTTCAGATTATTAAATATTTCTATAACTATATCTTAACAAACAGAAAACTAGTTTTTCGATTTGGTTGTCCAAAGTTTCAAGTACACTCCATAATTTAAATATAAGTCCTAAGAATTTCTCCATATATCTCCTCATCTTCTTTTTGTCATTTTTTTCCATCTATCATATGTTTTGGAAATTCAACAGCAATATACCTAATAGCAAAATTAGTTTTTTTAATGCTTCTAATAGTTTTTTTCTTTATAGTTTTTCTTTACAATATTTTTATAATCAACTGTTTTTAATATTTTTATGTGCGTAAATATACATCATTCCGTAAAATACTTCTGTTTCTTCTTTTTGTCATATTTTTTTAAATCAGCAATATCGTAAAGTTCTCTAAATTTATATTTTAATATAAAAATTTTTTTCTAATTGTTTCAAAAAAATACTTCTTTTTCTTTCTTTTTTTATAATATTTCATAATTATATTTTTTTAATTGTTCTAATTGCTTATTCATTATAATACCTTTAAACCTCTATTTAAAAACAACCTTCACTTCTTTCCCATAAAACGCAACCCCAATCTTCAAAATATTCTTTATCCCTCTTGCCTTAAGCTTCGTATCATATTTCTTCTCATCAATCTGTTTCAACGCCTTCTGTGCTCTCTCTTCCATCCCCTTTTTCGTCTTCGATATTTTAAATTCCATAAGATACGCCTTCTCATTGCTTTTTATTGGAATCATCGCAAGATCGTATCTTCCATATCCACTCTCATCATTTGAAATAATCTCATATTTCCCCATCAAAAATCCTACAAGCCCTATCATAAACACCTGATAAATCTTCTCCATTTCTTTATCCAAGTCAAAATGACTCAGCATATTTATCATTATTTCTCCCAATGTCTTTTCAAATTTTTTAATATCTCCATTTTCAAGCGCTTTTATCAAAATATTTGTTTTTACTTCTGTTCCAAAAAATCTGTTCAAGAACATATTACCAAAATATTTCCTTATTTCCTTATTTGGAATTCTCAAGTTATAAACATCTGTATATTCTGAAGTTACATCTATTTCTTTTTGTTTTTCATCTTTTGTTAAATACCCACTGTATAAGAGTAATTGCCATATTTCATCATCATTATTTAAAAGACTTTTTATTGTCGTTCCATCCGAAATATATTTTTCAATGCTTTCCCCATCGGTAAATCGTTTCAAATCATCATAAACACTTTCTCCAGCATGATCAAGCATATTTTCTAGAAGTGTATTTCCTGAAACATTTGCCCAATATGCCTTGATTTCTCCATTGTCAATATAATTTACAATAGACCATGGATTATACACTTCACTTTCTCCAAATAAATATCCATTATACCATTCTTTAACTTCTTCGATTTTGTATTTTATACCAAAGTAATCTAGCATTTCAATCACTTCACTTTCAAGAAGTCCAAAAATATTCTGAATATTTTTTTATTCAATATCGTATCTACTTTTTAAATTATTTAAACCTGAAAATATTCCTTCCTTTATAATCCTTGTTATACCTGTCAAAACACCATATTTCAAGGAATTATTAGTCTTTAATGCTGAACTATAAAATGTTTGAAAAAAAGTTTATTGCTTCATTGTAGTATCCTTTATCAAAAAGCATTTATTATTGGAGCATCGTATTCGTCAATTAAAAATTATTACACTTTTTTTCTATAATATTCGTACAAATAATTTGATAAGTTTTTTTAAGAGAATAAATCCAGTCAGCATCTTCTTTTTTTCCATAACTATCTTTTTCAAAATCATTTTTTTAAAAAAATAGGATTCAATTTATCTTTTAAATCATAAAATTCCATGTATAAGTTTTTTTATATGTTTTTTTATCAACATAAAATTTTTCTTCCCAAGTATTTCCTTTTTAAATCCTTCAGTGAAATGAAAATTACAGGATATTTACCCTGTTCAACCATATATTCACTATCAGATACTTTCAAATTTTTCAAAAAAAGCTTTTTTTATTTTTCTTCTTTATCTTTTTACATCAAAAAAATATTTCAACATTGACATATTCAATGTTTTTCCAAATCGTCGAGGTCTTGTAAAAAGAGTTACAGGAGCTCTGTTTATCAATAATTCTTCTATCAACATCGTTTTTATCTACATAGTAATAATCTTCGTTTATTATTCTTTCAAAATCTTCAATTCCCACAGGAACAGCTTTTTTTCTCATAAAATCACGCCCTCTTTTTATTTTTTTATAACTTCCAATATATTAATTATATCACAACCTGATATTTAAAAATAAAGTCGTTTGAACGCTCTGTGATGCTTTCTTTTTTTAAATTTGAGGATTTGAAATAATTCTATAAATCATTTATTTCAACTTCAAGATAACTATTTATATCTCTCGGCATTTCTAAAAACTTCTTTTTTCCTAATAAAGCTTTTGTAAATTCTTCTATTGTACAACTCCAATCATCATAGTCTCCAAACCAATCTATAAAATCTACTTTATTTTTATACATATAGTAATCCATTGTTTCCGTTCCTGCTTCATAACAAGTTAAAATACCTTTTTCTAATTTGTCTATAATTTTGAGTGATTCATTTATACCTTTATCTGAAATTATAAACAATAATCTTCCTAAATATATCGAATATCCTATATTATATTTTTTCGCATCTACTATAGCACCTGAATTCATATACATTTTCCCAACAGGGTCTAATTCATAACAAAATTTCATTTTCATTTTATACCTCCTTCATAAATAGGCTATCCTAATGTATGATTATGATTGGTATATCCTTACATTTATATTCTTAATTCTAATTTTTTTAAATATATATCATAATTTTTTTCTTTATATTCCTTTAATTCTTCTTCCGTCATTTTTATTCGGTATTTTTTTAACTTAGAAAATTCATTAACAAAATATTTAAATAAAAAAATCTATCTTTCATATTTAATATTTCTATCAAACGATTTTTTTGTCTTGTTCTTCGCAATATTTTTTTCTATAAATTTTTCTTAATATTGCATATTCTTCTATCCAACCTTTCATAATGTTCCCTCTTTTCTCTTAATATTAAATCTGTTCTTGGATTTATTAAAATATCCAATTTATCATATTTTATATCTATTTTATCAACAGGAAACAATTGAAACGCACCAGCTTTACCATGTTCAGAATACGATATAGTAAATGGTTCCAACTCCTTTTCAGTATCTCCATAAGCATAAAGAATTCTTACTTTTGGATTTCCTTTACTATTAAAATCAAAAGTTTCTCTTACAGAAACATTGCTCTAAGTACAATTTTGATTATTAAGATTGTAATAATCATATGCTATCTGGTATCTGCTTACCTGATATGCAGTATCAATTTTTTCAAATCCAGAATAGGATAATGGACCAGACATTTCTTTTTTAGTAGCTTCATACCATTTAGAATCCATATACCTATATGCCGTTGCTGGCAATGTGCCACTTGCTCCATTTGGACCTACATAAAAATCTGGTTTAATTATTGCTGGTTTAATATACTCATAAAGTTTAGGTACATTAAAATAGTTAGTTGTACTTAATGCTTCCGCATTAGGATTGTAGACTATAACTAGATATTTCGGTGGTTGAAATGGAGTAAAATAATTAGCTTTAATTATAGTTTTTCTACTTAATTTTAATATATTTAGACTAATAATTAAATATAGGTTCTAAGAATTTCTCCATATATCTCCTCATCTTCTTTTGTCATTTTTCCATCTATCATATGTTTTGGAAATTCAATAGCAATATACCTAATAGCAAAATTAGTTTTTAATGCTTCTAATAGTTTTTCTTTATAGTCTTCTTTACAATATTTTATAATCAACTGTTTTTAATATTTTTATGTGCATAAATATACATTATTCCGTAAAATACTTCTGTTTCTTCTTTTTGTCATATTTTTTTAAATCAGCAATATTGTAAAGTTCTCTAAATTTATATTTTAATATAAAAATTTTTTTCTAATTGTTTCAAAAAAATACTTCTTTTTCTTTCTTTTTTTATAATATTTCATAATTATATTTTTTAATTGTTCTAATTGCTTATTCATTATAATACCTTTAAACCTCTATTTAAAAACAACCTTCACTTCTTTCCCATAAAACGCAACCCCAATCTTCAAGATATTTTTTATCCCTCTTGCCTTCAATTTCGTATCATATTTCTTCTCATCAATCTGCTTTAACGCTTTCTGTGCTCTCTCTTCCATTCCCTTTTTCGTCTTCGATATTTTAAATTCCATAAGATAAGCCTTCTCATTACTTTTTATCGGAATCATCGCAAGGTCATATCTTCCATATCCGCTTTCATCATTTGAAATAATCTCATATTTCCCCATCAAAAATCCAACAAGCCCTATCATAAACACTTGATATATCTTTTCCATTTCCTTATCCAAGTCAAAATGACTCAGCATATTTATCATTATTTCTCCCAATGTCTTTTCAAATTTTTTAATATCTCCATTTTCAAGCGCTTTTATCAAAATATTTGTTTTTACTTCTGTTCCAAAAAATCTGTTTAAAAACATATTACCAAAATATTTCCGTATTTCTTTATTTGGAATTCTCAAGTTATAAACATCTGTATATTCTGAAGTTACATCTATTTCTTTTTGTTTTTCATCTTTTGTTAAGTACCCACTATATAAAAGTAATTGCCATATCTCATCATCGTTATTTAAAAGACTTTTTATCGTAGTTCCATCCGAAATATATTTTTCAATACTTTCTCCATCAGTAAACCGTTTTAAATCATCGTAAACACTTTCCCCAGCATTATCAAGCATATTCTCTAAAAGCGTATTCCCCGAAACATTTGCCCAATATGCCTTAATTTCTTTTTCTCTCACATAATTTACAATAGACCAAGGATTGTATACTTTACTTTCTCCAAAAATATATCCGTTATACCATTCTCTGACTTCTTCAATTTTGTATTTCATGTCAAAATACTCAAGCATTTCAATTACTTCATTTTCAAGAAGTCCAAAATATTCCGAATAATCCTTGCTTAAAATCGTATTCACATAAAGATTGTTTAAACCAGAGAATATCCCTTCCTTTATAATCCTTGTTATACCTGTTAAAACACCATATTTCAAGGAATTGTTTGTCTTTAGTGCTGAACTGTAAAATGTTTGAAAAAAGTTTATTGCTTCATTGTAATATCCTTTATCAAAAGCATTTATTATTGGAGCATCATATTCATCTATTAAAATTATAACTTTTTTTCTCCATAATATTTATTTAAATAATTTGATAAATCTAGGAGTGATGTTTTTAAAATTTCTCTCATTTCCTGTTATTTCCCAAATTTTATCAAACTGTCTTTTTTTCAACAACATTTAATTTTTTTCTCTTAAAAAGTTATATTCATTAAAAATTTTTATACATAATATCCTTAACGCTTTCAAGACATTCTTCCCAAGTATCTTCTTTTAAATCCTTCAGTGAAACGAAAAATTACAGGATATTTCCCTTGTTCGCTCATATATTCACTATTATGTATTTTTCAAATTTTTCAAAAAAAGCTTTTTTTATTTTTCTTCTTTATCTTTTACATCAAAAAAATATTTCAACATCGACATATTCAATGTTTTTTTCCAAATCTTCGTGGTCTTGTAAATAATGTAACTTTTTGATTTATTCATTAACATTTCGTCTATTAATAAAGTTTTTATCTGCATAATAATATTCATCTTGTATCAACTCTTTAAAATCTTCAATCCCCACAGGAACAGCTTTTTTTCTCATAAAATCACTCCCTCTTTTATTTTTTATAAATTTCAATATATTAATTATACCACAACTTGATATTTAAAATAAAGTCATTTGAACGCTCTGTGATGCTTTCTTTTTTTAAATTTGAGGATTTGAAATATTTTTGAGAATTGGTTTAGGGATATGGACTGGAGAACATTGATAAAAATCTAAAAGAGACTGTCTCAACTTTGATTCTGAATTTGTACAAAATTTTTATGCACTCTGGCATTATATTTTGAGTTTGCATAAAATACTAGACACTCTCTTTTCAATATTCTAATATATTCTATAAATCATTTATTTTTTTGTTTCTAATTTTTTTCTTTTTTTCATTATTTTTTTATCCTGTTCTTTTTTTCAAATTGTGTTACAAATTTCCCTTTTTCTCTATATTCAAAAATATTCTTTTTGGAATTTTTATCTTTAAATAACTCAAATATTTTTTTCTACAAATTTCTTTTTCATAACTCAGTAAATAAGGACTTTTTTTATGAATTATCTTATTTTTCAGTAAATATTGTAAATTCTTCATTAATAGTTGATATAGGATAATACCCTTCTTCTTCAAAATAATCAAATTTATCATATAGACTTGGAAGGAATTATTTGATCAAAGAAATAAACTTTTTTTATTTCAATATCATCTTTATTAATATAATATAATTCTAATTTTTGTTGAATTTTTTTAAATTTTTAAATCATCCCAAACTAATTTTTCCATATAAAAACTTCTCTCCATTTTTTTAATGGAATATACTCTCTAGAATAATATTCCTCTATTTTTTTAGATAAAAAAATTTGAGTACTTCATCTTTGTTATCATAATTTTTTTTATATTCAACACCATACGAATTTTTCTGGATTTTTCATATACCTTAAAAATACATAACATATGTATTAAAAATTATCATTGTTTAAAACATAATCAAATCCACCCATTATTTCAGCACCAATTGCTGATTCATCTTTTTCATACTATGTAATCTCAAATTAATTAATTTATTTGAGTTACAATATCTAATACTTTGAAATAAAATAATTAACAATATTATGTATTTTTTTCATCATAAATTATCTCCTATTTTTTTATATTTGATTTTTTTGTTCTATATAAATTTCTTTTTCACTAAACTAAATAACTTTAAGATTTTTCCTAATTAGAACTTTGATTCTTTATTTTTTTCAGAAATTATATTTTTCACTATAATTAAGTTCATCTATATTATTTCTTTTTTTAAAATTAAATATTTAAAATATCTTATTAGACTTGTTCGGAAACTTCTAAAATTTAATAAAACGAATATTCTGAAACAAGGGGTCTTGACCCCTTGTGGAAAATAAAAAAATTTAGGTTGTCGAACAGGTCTATTGAAAAAAACAGAAACAATGGTATAATTAAATCAAAGAAAATAAAAAAATATTAGAGGTGTTTTTTTATGAGAAAGGTATTTAACAAATCGAAAATTTATATTATAAAAATTTTTTTAAATATTTGACAAAAGACGAGATCAAACCATATGAAGATATAATAAAAAGTTATTTTAAAAAAATATTGGTGAAAAAAAGCAATGAAAAAAAGAACTTTTTAGAAAAAAATATGGCAACTCTTCAAAAAGAAACTAATATCAGTTTAAAAAAATTTTTAGTAGCTTTTTGCTTCATTTTTTTATAGCTCTTATATCTTTCCCATTAATATTTATTTTTCGGACCTTTTTGGATTATTATATTTTTTTCACTAAGCACTTCCATTTTGTATACTTTCTTTTCAAATAAATTTGAGGACTAATTAAGTCCTCTTTTTCTTATTCGTTTTTCAAATTTTTTTGCTACTTCATCTAAATCTAATAATTTTTTTATTTAGATTCAATTTCAAAAAAATTATATCAATTACATTTTTCAAAATATCTTTTGGAAGAACTTCAACAAATTTATATGGTCGAGTTTATGTCAAATGATTTTTAAAAAAATGTTGGTGCATAATAAATCCTGTCGTTGTTGTGCGTTTATCTAAACTTATGTTAAATTTGTTTTTTTATTAAAAAAATATTATACTTCTTTTTTCCTTCAGGTTTTTGACAATCTATTTCCTGATTTTTACATTCTTCTTTATAATTTACAAAAAGCTCTTCTATATTTTTTTATTTTTATTTTTCAATCACTTCTACAGCTTCTTTTGACCAATTAAAGTTTTTTTATCCTTATAAAAAAATCTTATTATTCATAACTGAAAAAAATATTTTTTATATTTTTTTCAGAATTATCATAAAAATAGATTTCATCAAATTTTAAAATCACTTGTTTTAAATTTTTCTAAAGACTCATAATATCTTTTTTTCAACTATTTCATCAGCTATATTATGACCACCTTTTTTTCAACTCTATTTTTTTATTCTTTTTTTGCTATTTCAGGACTATTAACTCCAACATAGAATAATTGTAACTCATAACCTAATTTTTTTGCCTTATCAATAGTTTTTTTAAAATAGTTTTTCCCAGTTAAAGTTGTTTCCTCATTAAATGATTTTTCCATGTTTTTAAGCAGTCATTTCTTATATTTATCGCCATTTTTTTGCTGCTTTTATTTGATCAGAATTATTTTTTTCCAATCTCCGATTTTTTTCTAACAATTTCATCTGTATTAATTCTTGTACTGTATTTTTATATTATTGTCTAAATTTTTCAGAATTATACAGAGTTGATTTTTCCTGCTCCATTTACTCCCGCAAAAAAATATAAAACTTTTTTTCATTAAAACACACCTTTTTTTATCAATTCGTCTTGCTTTGTTTCCAAAATTAAATTAAACAATTTATTATAAAAAAATTATATCTTCTTCTTTTTCAGAATTTGACATTAATTCATTAATATCTTTTTTTGATTCAATTTCAATATAAATTCTTTTTAAATTTTCTTTTTTTAAATCCACTTTTTTTCCTCCCAATATTTTTTTATTATTTTTCAATATTTTTTTGACTAATTAAATAATAACTTTTTATTTCCCTTTATGTTTCTGTTTCTTTTTCTCCTGTTTCAATAAAAAAATTTTTCTCTGTTTTTTTCAAGTTCTTTTTCTTTTTTTGTTTTGATTTTTTTCTTTCTTTTTTTATTTTTCTTCATACTGTAGTTTTAAAATTTCTTCCGATTTTTTTCAAAAAAATTTTTTTACTTTGAAGTTCTTTTTTTATTTCTCGTTGTCTCCGTTTTGGATTTTTTTACTTTTTCATCAAAATTTGACTTCATCTCATTACTAAATTTTTAAAAGTATCAAACCTTTCCAATATAAAATCATAAATTTCATATTCTTTAGGGCTCTGAACCAAAAGTTACTTTACAAACTGACAAATTATTATTTTTCAATATTTTTCAAAAATTCCTACCCAAAATGGATTTTTCAAAAAAAAACTGTCAACTTTCCTGAAATTTTTTTCATAATTTCAGCCTCCCTAAAAAAATTTATAATAAAGAATGGACAACCTAAGGAGGCAGGTTACTTACATTACTGCGTCTGGACTACCGACCAGAACTGTGTTTTTATCTTTATTTATATTTATTCATTTTTTAATATATTTTTTATTCAATTATTTCCAAAACATCTTTTAACTCTCGTCTTATCTTTTTAGGTTGCTCTTCATCCCTATATCCAAAACTTACCATCACAGAAACTCCATACACATTCAAGTCAAGAAGGCCCATATCCGATAAATATTTTTCCAATTGCTCTTTATTAAATCCTTCAATCGCACAACTGTCAATTCCTAAATAAGCCGCAACTGTCATCATATTTCCAAGTGCAATGTAAGTTTGTTTTGAAGCCCAGTCAAAAAGTGTTCTTTCATTTTCCAATAATTTTAAATGTTCTTTCTGAAATTTCGTAAATTTATCTTTCACCGCTTCAAATGCTTCATCAGAAACTTTCTTCAAATTTTTCCAATTATCTCTAAAATATTCACTATCTCCAGTAACATCTTTTCTCGCCAAAATTATCACAATTTCAGTTGCTCCATTCAAGCTATTTATAGCTCCCCAAGCAAATTGTCTAAAATCATTTCTCATTTCTTCATTTCTTAAAAGTAAAAATTTCCAAGGCTCCATACCAAATGAACTCGGTGACAATCTCGCACTTTCCAAAATTGTCTTCAAATCTTCATCAGACACTCTTTTTTCCGTACTAAATTTTTTACAAGCATATCTTTTATTAAATACTTCCAATATTTCTTCATTTTTTGTCATTTCAACCACTTCTTTCTATTATTTTTTTATTTTTAATTCTATATTTATCTCAAAAAAATTTTATTGATTTTTTATCTTCTCCATCACATCTTCATCAAATTTCCCCGCCCTAAGCATTTCAATCTCAAATTTATACGGCGGAACTTTTTTAGCCTTCTTATCATCACTCAAAGCCACATAAGGTGTTTCCAAAATCTTAGGCAAATGAGAAAATTTCTCAAAATGTGCAATTTTATTCAACACTTCAAATCCAATATAACCAAAACCAATATTTTCATGTCTGTCTTTATGTGCCCCAACAGGATTTTTACTATCATTCAAGTGAATTACTGAAATTCTGTCAATTCCAACAATCTTGTCAAACTGCTCAATAACTCCTTCAAAATCATTCACAATATCATACCCAGCATCATGAACATGGCAAGTATCAAAACAAACACTGAGCTTATCTTTCAATTTCACACCATCAATAATTTTCGCAATTTCCTCAAAACTTCTCCCAATTTCCGTACCTTTCCCAGCCATCGTCTCAAGTGCCACAGTAGTTTTCTGCTCTTTCGTCAAAACTTCATTCAATCCTTCAATAATTTTATTAATTCCAACTTCTGCACCTTCTCCAACATGAGCACCTGGATGAAGAACAATCCTTTTTGCCCCAATAGCATCTGTTCTTTCAATCTCTGTTCTCAAAAACTGCACCGCAATCTCAAAAGTTTCAGGCTTTACAGCATTCCCAAGATTTATAATATACGGAGCGTGAACAACAATGTCATTTATATCAATACCATTTTCTCCCATAAGTTTAAGCCCAGCTTCAATATTCAATTCTTCAATTGGCTTTCTTCGAGTATTTTGCGGTGCTCCAGTATAAATCATAAAAGTATTTGACCCATAAGAAATAGCTTCTTTCACAGAACCCAGAAACATATCTTTCCCGCTCATTCCCACATGCGATCCAATTTTAAAAATTTCTTTTTTTGACATTTTATATTTTTACCTTTCTATATTTTATATTTATTCTAGTTAGTTACAAATTGTCTTTCTTATTTTTTTATTTCATCAATTTTTTTATATCTTTATCCATTTCTAAACACTTTTTCTTTATCTATTTTTCTAATTTACTTGCTTGTTTTTATTTGCTAATAAAATTTACACTCAAAACGGATAAATATCATATCTAAAAAAATTTCTGTACTTATTTCTCTTATCTTGCTTGTTAATTTTTGAAATTTTTGTATTAATTTCTCTAAATTCTTTCATTTTTTTCTTCATCGTTCCAATAGTCTGAAGAATTAAACAAAAAAAACATATAATCTCCTAGAGGATCGAATTTACCTACACTAGAAAATATACTCCATTTTCTTATTTCATCTTTTATTTCTTTTTCTAATGTCTTCTTGCATTTTAATCCCTTCATTATATATTACACAATTAACTGCATATAAATAATTTAATAAAGATAATGAGTGAGATTCTTTCAATTCTTTTTCTTTTTCTTAAATTTTTTTCTTAATTCCAAAAAAATTCTTCTATTATTCTCTTCAATTCTAAATATTTTTTTCCATATTATAATTATATTTTTTTCTAAATCTATTTAATTCTTATAGATTATCTTCCTAACTCCTTTATTAAGTCTTTTGCAATTTCATCATCTGGAACATACTTTGTTATAAATTTAGGCTCTCTTTCCGCCGTTTTAAAAAATCTTTGTAAAACATCTTTTGCAATATTGTCGTATATTTTTATATCCAGTTTCTCCGACAATTCCTTTTGCAATTCAAGATAAGACGGCATATCGTCTCCATAAGCATCTTCAAAATCTTCTCGCCCTTCTGGTTCTGCTTTTTCCACTTCCTTTTCCAGCATTTCAAAATTTTCCAAATATTCCCTATTCGCATAATTCCACCAAAAATTAGCACAATTTAAAAGCAGTTCAAACCATTCTACCAAATTCTCAGCGATTCTCCCGCACTCAAGCGGAGAATCAAAACAGACAAATCCAATACTGCCATCTTCCAGCAAAACATAAACCCCAGCTCCACCATCTTCGGCAAAAACCTTTCCATCAATATTAAATTCATAATCTGGATATTCATCTTTCACCGATGACAATTCTTTAAAATCCAATGCAAATAATGTTTCTGTTTTTTCTTTCAAATCTTCATTTTCTAAAATCATTTTTAAACAATTCAGCTTGAGTATATTTTTTTGATTTTTTTGTTAATTTTTTTGTATTGTCAAACATAAAAATTTTTTTCATTTTTTTAATTCCTTTCTTTTTTTCTTTTTCTCTTATTTTTTTGTTTTTATTTTATTTTTCTCTTTTTAATATATAATTTTTTTATTTTTTTAAAATAATTATATTAATATTATATCAAACGATTTTTAAGATATGCAAACATATTTATTTTATAAAAAAAAATAATTTTGTTCTGCTATTTCGTAACATAAAAAAATTATAAATATTTGATTTTTTTTCTTTTAAATGTTATCATATAATTTAGCAACTGAAAAAAATATTATTTTTAAAAAAATATAAAAAAACCTTATTTTATAGAAAAGGAGAGATTTTTATGTTATTTTCAAAACAATCAGCAGAAGAGCGCCGTGAAATGATTTTAAATGGAAATATTTTAACGACACTTTTATTTTTATCAGTCCCAACTCTTATGGTTGGAATAATACAAGCGTTAATACCGCTTTCAGACGGACTTTTCTTAAATAATTTAGGCGGTGTGCTTGTTGCAAGTTCAGTTTCATTTAGTCAGCCAATTTTAAATACAATGATAGCTCTCTCGCAAGGACTTGGTGCTGCCGCAATGGCAATGATTGGAAAACTCTATGGTCGTGGAATTATTCGTGCCGTAAAAGAAACGACTTTACAAATTTTTGTATTTAGTTTTTTCGTCGGTTTAGGATTAATTCCTGTCTGTGTAATTTTAGCTTTTTTTATAGCTAAATATACAACTCCAGAAATAAAAAATAATGTGTTTATTTATATCTCACTTTATTCTTTAGTAATTCCATTTAATTTTTTAGCTTCAATTTATAATGCTGCAAAAAAATTCTATTGGACGACCCGAAGTTCCATTAATAAGAGTTTTTTTATCTTACTTATTTTTAAAAAAATTATTTTTTTAACACAATTTTTTTCTATATTTTTTTCAAGTTAAAAAAATATTTGGAGCTGTAATAGCAACACTTTGTTCATACATTGCCGTTACAATTTGGATGTATCACGATTTATTTATAAAAAAAGATATTATGCGTATGGAATTAAAAAAAGTATAAATTTATTCCACCAATTATAAGAAAGTTACTTCGAATAGGTTTTCCATCAATGATAAGCTACATGTTAATTCAGCTAGGATTTTTTTGATAAACAAGGAAGTTGAAACATATGGAGCAATTTCTTTAAATGCTCAAGGAATCGCAGCCAATATAAATTCAATTTGCTTTATTTTACCAGCTTCCATTGGAATAACTGTCACAAATATGATAAGCATGAATATGGGAATTGGAAATATCAAAAAATCTAAAAAAATTTTTTATTGTGGAATAGCGACAAGCATAGCCATAGCAATTTTAATAATCGCTTTAATTTTACCTTTAGATAAAATACTAACTTTATCTTTCACAAGAGAAAAAAAATCTGTTTTAGAAATTGCAAATAAAAGCCTTAAATATTTACACTTACTCCGTAATAAGTTTTTGGAGTTTTTCTGCGTTTGCCAAGGAGTTTTTTATAGCTCTTGGTCGAACAAAAGTTCCAATGTTTATGTCAATTTTAAGAATTTGGCTTTTTTTAGATATTTATTCATACTTTTTACAAAATCATTTTTTTAGGAGTTTACTCTGTTTTTTTGGGGAAATTTATTTTTCAAATATATGTGCTGGACTTTTTATTTTTTTATTTTTAGTTTTAAAAAAATAAATTGGTTGAAAAAAATGTGTTTAAATTAAATTTGTTAATTATGATCAAACACTCAACTTTATTTGTGAAATATTTACAAAAATTAAAGAATACATATAAGATATTGAAAATGTGATATTTAGAATAGTTAATTAAATAAATAAAATAATAAATAATGAAAAAAATTTGTTGTTTGTTATTTTTATACTAAATTTTTTAAAAAGTTGTGTATTTTGTGGCAATTTAAATTTTTATATTTTATAAAAAAATAATGTCCGATAATATTTTTTTGATATTTTTTTGAAAATATTATTAATACTCTTTATTTTTTTATTCATTTTATTTTTTTATTTATTCAAATTATTTATTTTTTTAAATAAAAAAACTCTAGTTCTTTATTTATAATTTAATTTTTTTATTATAAATAAACACTAGAGCTAAAAAAATTATTTTTATTTTTTTAATTTATTTTTTTAATTTTTTTATAAAATTTGAATTTATTAATTCATATCCGTAAAAATAAAATGCACATGATACCTGCTAATATTCTTAAAATTGCTGTTATATTTGCATCAAAATCCAACCAAATCATTATTGAATTTGCAAAAAGTTAATATTGAAATTGCTATTAAAAAAATTTTTTTGTGTTGCACATACAAAAGAATAAGGAAATTGAGAAAAAAATATGTACGCCACTCTTATTAATCCTATCCGTGTTGCCAATTCTTGCGAAGAAGTTACCAAATCGTTAAAAATATGGCGAACTTTCTAAAAAAACTCTTGAAATATCTACAGCCATTGAAACTGCGATAAAAAAATTAAAAAAACATGATATTAAAACTCAAATTTTTCTCTATTTCCTTTTTTTATAAACAAAAAAATTGTCCAAAAAAAGAAAAAAATCCAAAAAAAGAAAAACTTACAAAGGTCAAATGAGTTGTTATGTAATGAATTTTTATTGTTAGGAAACTCTTTAAAAAAACAGTATTATAAAAAAATCCAAATTTAATACTATAAAAACGAAGCGATATAATTATTCCAATCAAATTTCGAAAGAAATTTAAAAATTTTTTTATTTCTGAAGGATTTTTTTGTTAAATTTTTTTGATATTTTTTTCTTCTAAATTTTTTTAATTTTTTTAGTATTTTTTTAATTTTTTTAGTTTTCATGAAAACTCTCCCAATTAACTTTCTTTTTCTTCAATAAATCTTTTTACCCATTCGACATAAGTTGAATCTGTTATATTCAATGCTTCTAAATTAGCTAAAAAGTTTTCTTCATCGTCAAAAATATTAAAAATGATCGGCGCCAAAACTTTCAATGTCTGAGTTTCAAATATTCCTTCAATATTCATGCTGTAAATTAAAGGTTTATGCTCTTTTTAACAACTGGCTATTCGTTCTTTTTAATTTCATACAGCAAAGCCAACAAATTTATTTTTTTCAAATCGTTTTTTTCTATCTTCCAAAACTACATCAATTTGATCCGAAAGAAGTTTTTTATAACGCCAAGAATGATGTTTTTTTATATTCTTTTGGCTCTAACAAAAATTTTTAACTTTTGAGAAAATAAAACTAAATTTCCCATATCTCTTTCATATTTTATCGCAATATTTCTATCAAAAAAATTCATTTATTTTTTTAACAAATCATTTTTGTAGCAAAAAAAGATTTTTGTTCGTCATAAGTTCTGCTCACAAGCACCAATTTTTTTGTTCATTAAAGACATCATATAAATAAACTTCTATCTCATATCTTTCAACATTTTTTTACTTTTTTTAAAATATTTCCTGCCAAAACATAATTTAAATTTGTGTTTGATTCTCGAATTTTTTTCATATAATCAACACTATATTTAGTTTTTTTGAAACAAATAAATTTTTCTCCACGATATCCAATTGCCACTTGATAATTCAAATTTGTTTTTATAATGCAAATTTTCATTCAAATAAAGCGGTAAAGAAATCGCCAAGTTTTCTGCAATTTCAGACTTTTCACCAATTGAAGTCAATGGCAAAATCAGAATGTTAGGTTTCACTCTTTTTAGTCTGGTTTAGCAAAAAAACTCAGGTTTATTAAATACACTATACCAAAGTGGTTTATTTGTTGAAAAAAACTTATTTTTTTGGAAGCAAGTGATTTTTCGATTTTGTTTTTTTACTTTTTACTTTCAATTTTTTTAATTTTTTTAATTTTTAAAAATTTTTTTCTTCTAATTCCATAAATTTTTTTATAATATTCAATCCAAGGATATTTTTGAAACAAATTTACAAAGTTCCAAACCTTCCTTATACTTTTTTTCTTTGAATAATAATATTCTAATATATTTAGAGTCGTTTGAACTCCATGTTTTTTCAGGAGCATAATATGGCAAAACATACTTTTCAAATTCTTCATACATTTCATTTAAAAATATAAATACTCGAAGTAAGACTCATTACTTCAGAATTATAACTAGATTCTTTAAGTGCCGTTGTCAAATAAAAGGTTCCCATTTCCTTATCTCCACGCTTAAAGAAAATTACCGCCTCCATAACTTTTGCACGCCAATTTCCTTTTATTGAAGATAATTTTTCTATTTTACTTTCATATTCCAGATTGCTTCTTTTTTTCACAATATCAAAATATCTTTTAAACGCCACTGATGAATTTGGATTTTTCTCCAACGCATCCAAATACTTTTTTTCAGCTTCCGAATGTTTTTCTTCCATTTCTAATGCTTCTGCATAAGAAATACAAAGTGATTCTGTCATATTCTCACTGTTTAAATTTCTCTCATAAAGTTCTATTGCTTGTTCTGGAGTTCCAGTTTTAATATAAAAAGTTCCAAGTAAATTTAGCTTTCTCTCAAAATTATGATCTTTGGCATAAAATCTAAAAACAGCTTCTTTTTACTTCATTATATAAATTTTTTTGAAAAAAAGCATCTATAATCACTGGATGTAAATTTTTCTACATTATTCCAATTCTTTTTTTATCGCAGGTTCTAATTTTTTTGTATCCATTCTTTTTTTCATTTTTTTATTTCTTTCCCAAAGTTGTCATAACAAGAAACTTCTTCCAATTCACTGGCATCTCTCACTATTTTAAATTCATCGACAAACTTTTTTTATTGATTTCAGTTTCTTTTTTCTCTTCGGAATTATGCTTTTTTTCTTCAGGTTTACTAAAAAAATCAAAAAAATTCCCATAAATTTCTTCCTCCCAACTTTTTAATCTCTAAAATTTTTAAATTTGACTATTTTTCTAGTCAATTATTATAATAAGTGATTTTTAAATAAATTTTTTTCTTATCCAATTTTTTTCAAATTTCAAAATAAACACTTAGCACTTCATATAACAGTATACCATAAAAAGGAATCTTTTTTTAAATAAATTTTTTTATTTTTCACCAAAAAAATTTATTTTTTTGTTTTTTTATCTTTTATTAATTTAAAATTTATGATAAAAATATATAAAATAAAAAAAGAGAATTTGATTAAAAAAATGAGTATGTTTGCAGTTATTTCAACTTATAAAAAAAGTTTAGACGAAGTTGATAAAAAAAGAGAAGAACATTTAGCTTATGTTAAAAATTTTTATTCTCTCTGGAAAATTTTTTTAGTTGTGGGAAGAAAAAAATCCTGTTGATGGTGCTGTCATTATCGCACACAACTTAACAAAAAAAGAATTGGAAGAAATTTTTTTAAAAACGATCCATACTATATGAATGGGTTAGCAGAATATGCAATAACTGAGTTTAATCCCGCATCTTTTGCAAATGGAGTAAAAAGAAACTTTAGAAAATTTAGAAAAAAATAATAAAAATAACAAAAAAACATATAAAATTTTATTAGTTAAACTAATTTAATAATATATGTTTTTTTATTAATTTATAAAATATGTTCCATAAAGTATCTTATTTGAATTCGCCACCAAGGCCAGTCATGAGCAACATCAAATCCCCAGTAATCAAACCAAGCAGGAACTTGTTTTTCACATAAAATCCTGTCAAGTTCTCTGTTACTAGGAAGAAGTTCTCCTTCCCATGCTCCTTGTCCAATACAAATAATTATATTTTTTTGTCTATACAAATCTAAATAAGGGTGATCCCAAGGCATATCTCTTAAAAAGTCAACAACTGAATTATTGTAAACCAAGTCATCCATATAATTTCCAAAAAACATTCTTGCATCAAATTCTCCACTTAAAGAAATCAATGTATCAAATAAATCTGGTCTACGGAAAAATAAGATTCCAGCGTGAGCTCCTCCCATACTGCATCCTGTAACAATTATATCACTTCTCCAAGAAATATATTGAATTCTAGGAACCATTTCGTAACAAATGTGCTCAAACCATTTTTCCTGCATTTCAATTCTACATCTAGGATTTCCATTTAAATCCGACCAGCTTTCAAGATCAACACTTCCCACGCAAAAAACTTGAATTCTTCCTTGTTCAATAAAATCTGACAAAACATCAATCATTCCAAAACTTTCATATTGATTACAATCTCCATCTTGTGACGGAAATACCAATACTGGTTTTCCAGAATAACCGTATCTTTTAAATTCTACTTCTCTATCAAGTATAGGACTATATTCTCTTATGTATTCTATTTGCATCTTATCTCCTTATTTTCTCTCATGAACCATTTTTTTAAATTCGTTCATTTCTTCTTCAGTTTTAAATTTTGCGGTGTACATATAATTTCCCATTGCTCCAGCAAAAATATCTGGCATTCTTTCATCCATTACAATTTCATTTGCATATTTTTCTTTTATTTGTTCATGCGAGTAAACATATTCGTTATTATCTCTTCTACTTGCATAAAAACAATAATTTTTTTCAAGATTTTCATTCAAATCAGCATTTCTTATTTCGTCAAAAGCTACCATATCAGCCCAGATTTGATAAACATCAGTATTGTTTGCATAATTGTACATATCTGGTGTGTATCCACCTGCAGGACGCATATTTGTTTCAAGTCCGATATAATCACCTTTTTTACCCAATCCTTCTTTATCTTCTCTCAATTTAAAAAATTCTAAGTGAACAAATCTACTTTTCACTCCAAATCCTTTAATTGCTGCTCTTCCAATTTCAAGAAGTTTTTGCGGCATTTCTTTTTCAACATAATAATAAACATCTAACCCTTCATTTACAACATCCATAATTGTTGGCTCGAAAATTCCTGTTTCAAAAAGTGGTTCTCCTTTAGAATTTATTATCGCATCGTAAGAAACTAAATCGCCATCAATATATTCTTCCATTATATATTTCACATCTTTATTTAATGTTTTAAAAAAAGTTTTTAATTCTTCTTCATTTGAAATTTTGTGAGTGTCACTTGCTCCAACACCATTGTCAGGTTTTACAATAACAGGATAACCCACTTTTTCAATAAATTTTTTAGCTTTTGCCAAAGTTGTTACCATTGAATAATCTGCTGTTGGAATTCCAGCTTTTTTATAAGATTTTTTCATTTTTGATTTTTCTTTTATTCCAGAAACTTTATTAAATTGAATTCCTGTCGTAACATTAAAATCTGTACGAAGTCTTGAATCATTAACAAGCCAATATTCATTATTTGATTCAATCCAATCTATTTTTTTCCATATTTGTGAGTAAAAAAATCCTACGGCTTTTAAAACTTCATCATAATTTTCCAAAGACGACACTTTGTAATATTCAGTCAAAGCATTTTTCAATTTAGGATCTAAACTATCATAATCAACATCCGCTATTCCTAAAACGGTTACTCCATCTTTTTTTAATCTATCACAAAATTCCCAGTTTGTTTTTGGAAATTGTGGTGAAATATAAACAAAATTCATATTTTATTCATCTCCTTTAAAAATAATTTAAAATAATTTATTTATTGTTTTTTTGTTATACTCTTCTAAGGCGTGTTTTAAAACTTTCATTCCATTTTCAATTTCAATTAAGTTATGTGTACAAAATGAGAATCTAGCTTCTTTATTCCCTTTTCCAGGTGTCGTATAAAATCCAGGCCCTGGCGCAAATGACAATGTCTGATTTTCATATCTAAATTCTTTAAGCAACCAAATTACAAACTTTTCAATGTCGTCCACAGGAAGTTCTGCAACCAAATACAATGCACTACTCGGTTTATAAGTGATAACTCCTGGAATCTTTGTTATATTTTTAAAAATCATATCTCTTCTAACTTTATATTCTAATTTTGTATTATCAATATAAGTGTCAAGAGTATTAATCAAATTTGCACTCGCATATTGCTCAATTGTCGACACAGAAAGTCTAGCTTGACAAAATTTTAGAGCTTGTGCAATAAATTCTTTATTTTTTGACGCGATAACTCCAATTCTTGCTCCACAAGCACTATAATGTTTTGAAATACTATCAACCAAAATAACTCTGTCTTCAATTTCTTTCATTGTTAAAAACGATTGATATTGCGATTCAATTTCTTCATCATAAATAAACTGTCTGTAAACTTCATCAGAAATTACAAATAAATCATATTTTAATGCAATTTCTTTTATTATTTCCATCTCTTTTTTTGTAAATACAATTCCTGTCGGATTTGATGGATTTGAAAATAATATCGCTTTAGTTTTTGGCGTAATCAATTTTTCAATTTCTTCCTTTTTTGGAAGGTGATAATGATTTTCGATAACAGTTTCAATTGGAACCAATTTTGCATCAGCCGCTCTCAAAAAACTATCATAATTTGTGTAATAAGGTTCTGGAACCAAAATTTCATCACCTGGATTACAAATTGTCTGAAGTGAAATTTGAATTGCTTCACTCCCACCTTGAGTTATCAAAATTTCATCAGTTGAAATATCAATTCCCACTTTTTTGTAAGCCTTCACGAATGTTTCACGCAGTTCCAATATTCCTGCTGAATTTGCATATTTTACAATTTTTTCTTTATAATTGTCCAATCCTTCAAAAAAAGTATCGGGAGTTTCCACATCAGGTTGACCAATGTGAAATTGGTAAACTTTCACTCCTTCTTTTTTTGCTTCATCAATGTAAGGAACAAGTTTCCTAATCGGTGAATAATGCATATTTTGCACTCTATTTGAAAATCTATTTTTCATTTTCCCTCTTTTCTTGTATAAAATTAACTATTTATTATTATATTTTTCATTTAATGCCTTTAAAATTGCAAATGTTTCTAAATCAATTTTTCCATCATATTTTGATGGTCTAAAATGATGCTGAAACACTTTTATTACATTTTGAGTCTGTTTATCCCATGTATTTGTAACATTTATTGTATAACCAAATTTTTTCAACTCATTTTGTACTACTGACGGTGTAACAGTATTCCAAGCACTTGAATATTGTGTTTCATAGGCTTGTTTTCTATCATTATCATACCACATTCCAATATTATATTTTTGGTACAATTCTTGCCAAGGAAATAATGGACCTGGATCAGACTTTCTTTGTGGCGCTATATCTTCGTGACCTAAAATATTTGTTGCAGGTATCTCATATTTGTCAGCCAAATATTTTACAAGAACAGCGACATTTTTTATTTGGAAATTTTTATATGGAACAAATGATCCATGTGCGTCACCATCATTTACAATTTCTATCCCAACCGAACTATCATTTAAATTTTTAGTTGTTTTCCATTCACTGGCTCCTGCGTGCCAAGCTCTTTTATCTTCATCCACTAAATAATAAACTGGATCATTTTTCTGATCAGAAACTAAATAATGTGCACTAACTTCTTCTTTTGTCAAAGTTTTAAGTGAACCTTCCTTTCCAACCGCTGTATAATGAAGAATTATAAATCTTTGTCTATAATTCTGTCCTTGTGAAGTATAGTCAGAATTTACCGTAATACTTCCTATTGAATTTGTAATTACTTTATTTCCACCTCTAGTTGCACCTGGATTTGAATTACCATTATTACTTCCACCATTATCTATTATCACTTCAATTGGCTTTTTAACATCTTTTGAATTATCTTTATTATGAGCTGTCAAAGGAATAGCAGCTAATAATATTGATATTATCATCAAAAATTTTTTTCAAAAATTTTTTTCCCTCCTTAATAATTAATTAAATAAGACAAAAATTAATTTTTTTATTTCTTGCTTCTCACTTCTCAAAATTTTTTTAATATATTTTTTTCTTATATTATTATATATTTATATTTTTATGATAGCATTTTTTTAAAAAAACTAATTTCAATATGAATTTTTTTATAAAAAAATTTTAATTTAAAAAAATTCAAAAAAATCATATATAATTCTTATTTTTACCAAAAATTCCACCGTTCTTTCAAGTGATTTTTAAAAAAATTTTTTTGAATATCTCTGTTTATTTTTTTATAAAATAACTAGACAAATAATAACAAATAATTTAGATTAAATTTCAAAATTTAAAAAATCACAATATATTAATTAAATAAAAAAATAATTAAAATTAATTAATAACTGTGATATTTTTTTATTTTTTTCAATAATTTTTTTCTCTCATTTTTATACAAAAAAACTCCAGTTGCAACACTTACATTAAGTGATTCAATATTTCCATAAATGGGGATTATCGCTTTTTATATCTGAATTATTTATCATATACTCTGAAACTCCGCCACCTTCATGTCCAAAAAAACAAACGCATTTTTTTCTTTTTAATTTTTATTTTTTTCATATGAAACAGAATCTTCATGAAGTGCAGTTGAAATTATTAAATAATTATTTTTCCTTCAAAAAAATTTTTACGATATTTTTCAGGCGTTTCATAAATAATATTTAATTTAAAAATTCCGCTCATTGTCGCTCTCACTGTTTTTTTGGATTATAAACATCTACAGAACCTTTTTGTAAGAACCAAATTATAAAAACCAGTTGCAATCATTGTTCTAATAATTGTTCCAACATTTCCAGGATCCTGAATATCATCTAAAATTACGACATCTCCTTTTTATATCAGAAATCGTATTCAAATTTTTTTGGAGTACAAAAAAATTATTCCTTGACTATTTTTCTTGCGTTGAAACTTCGTCAAATAAATTATCTTTTTAAAATTGTTAAATTTTTCGTTTTGAGAAATATTATATTTTTTTCAAAAATATTCAAATTTTTGATTCTTTCACAATAATTTTATTAAAATTTATATTTTTCACCTAAAAATTTTTTTCTCCCTCAGCTTTTAAAAAAATACTATTCTCATCTCTATACTTTTTTTATCCAATTTTTTTAACAATTTATAAAATTTATTATCCGAACTCGCTATTATATCTTTCATCAAATTTATTTTTCTCTTTCTCTGATTTTTTTCTTTTTTTACTTTACTTTAACTTTTTTTATAAAATTAAATTTATAAAATTAATTTTTTTCTATAATTAAATAAGTTTAATATTGTTTTAAATTATTTTTATTTAAAACTTTCTGGTAATTTTTTCTCCACCCAAAATATGATAATGCATGTGAAAAAAACTGTCTGTCCACCATTTTTCATTGATATTTGTAATAACTCTATAACCATCTTTTGGAAATTCCTAATTCACGAGCAATTTTCGCAATTGTAAGTTGTAATTTTCCTAATAACAACACATCTTCTTCAGTTGCTTCATCCAAATTCTTAATTTCTTTTTTTAGGTATTACAATGACATGAACTTTAGCTTGTGGCTGAACATCGTAAAAAGCTAAAAAAATCATCATCTTCATAAACTATATTTGCTGGTATTTCTTTATCTATTATTTTTTTAAAAAAATTGTTGACATAACTTTCTTGATCCTCTCTATTCTATTTTTATCTTTTTTTAATTTTTTTCTATTTTTTTATTTTTTTAACCTATTCCATTTTATTTTTATTTTTATTCTACTTTTTTTATTTTTTTTATCTTTTTTTATTTCTTTATATTTTTTTATCTGTTTTTTTATTATTTTTTTATTTCACTTCTTTTTCTTCTATCTTTTTATATTTTTTTATTATATTTCTGTTATATTTATATATCTTTCTTATTTTTATCCCTATTCAATTATTTTTTTAAATCTCATTTAATTTTTATTTTTTTAATTAAATCAAAATTATTTTTTTCTATTTTTACCAACTCTTCTAGCGTGTCTTCCTCCTTCAAATTCAGTATTTATAAATGTTTCAACACACGCAAGTCCCAATTCATCTCCAATTACTCTGGCACCCAATGCAATAACATTCGCATCATTGTGAAGTCTAGCAAGTTTTGCTGTAAATTCATTGTGAACAAGCGCTGCTCTAATTCCTTTGATTTTATTTGCTGCAATCGAAATTCCAATTCCTGTTCCACAAATAAGAATTCCAAATTTAGCTTCTCCATCCAACACTTTTTCTCCAACAAGTACAGCAATATCAGGATAATCAACTGATTCCAAAGAATCCGTCCCAACATTAATAACTTCGTGTCCTCTTTCTTCGAGTGCCTTTACTAATTTTTCTTTAAATTCCACTCCCGCATGATCATTTCCAATAACTAATTTCATAAAAATCCTCTTTTCTAAAAAATTTTTTATATGTTAAAAATTAATCTTATTTTTTCAAAATCTCTAATATCTCTTTTGAAATTCTTTTTTTAATTTTTCCGGTTTTTATCAACAAAAAAACATTCACAGTTTGCGCTTTTTGCTTTTTAAAACTTTGTTAGAATCATACATTTCATAATAAAACTTTATTTTTTTATATTATTAATTTCTTCAATCTTTACAAAAACTTCAATTTCATCGTCATACTTAGCCGAATCAATATATTCAATATTAAGCGTCTTAACTGGCAGAATAAATCCCATCTCTTCTATGCTTTTTATATGGAAAAAAATATCTCTAAAATATTCAGTTCTCGCCATTTCCATCCACTTTAAATAATTTGAATGATAAACAACTCCCATTTTATCGGTGTCGTAATAATATACTCTGAGTTTAAAACTTTTCATAATTTTTATTTCCTTGCTTGCTAGATATTATATTTTTTTATTTTTTTACATTTCTTTTTATTTCAATTTTTTTACAGATCTTTTTATCTTTTTTTGCAATTGAAGAAATAAGGACACGAAGTGCTGTTATAATTCTCCCATTTTTTTCCAATTACTTTTTCCCATATCTTCTTTTTATCACATTAATTGTAACATCAATATGTCTACCTTTCTCACTACTTTCAATCGTATAATTTTTCTGTAGAATCCAATAAATTTTTCAATCCAAAAATTTATCGTTTCAAAAATATTTACTCATTCTTTTTTTCTCCTGTCTTTTTAATTTTTCTTTTTCACACTTAAATAATACAATATTGTAAGTTATTTTTGTCAATATTATTTTTAAACAAATCTTTATAAACAAGTCTTTAAAGATATTTTTTTATTAATTTTTCTTCAATTTTTTTAAAAAAATTAATAATTTTTTTAATTTTTTTATACTTTACAAAAAAACCTTTAATAATCAACATTCTATTGAATTTTTTTCTCATTTTTTTGCTGTTTTTTTCTAAGATAAAAAAATAAATTTTATCAAACAATATAAAAAGTGTGTATTGCTATAATAAGTATACCAAAGTTCAAAGGTAGATAGGAGGTTACAATGAAAAAAATATTGATACTAGCTGGAGCTTTGCTTATTTCTGCAGTATCTTTTGCAGACTTAGAAAGTACAATCAAGAATCATTACAAAAATACTGATTTAACTATAAAAAGAGAGGTGGCGCCTGCGAATAGTTATAATAGTTATAATAGCTATGCTAATCCTACTTCAAATGCAGTAAGAGATAAAGTTATCAGTTTTGCGCAAACTAAATTAGGTTCGCCATATGTATGGGGTGCTACAGGACCAAATACATTTGATTGTTCTGGCTTCGTTGGTTATGTTTTCAAAAAAGCTGCTAATGTAGACTTACCTAGAGTTTCAAGTTCACAAGCCGCATATAAACCAAGAATTTCATCAATGAACATGAAAAAAGGTGATTTAGTATTTTTCGAAACAACTGGAAAAGGTAGAATTTCACATGTAGGAATTTATATGGGAAATAGCCAATTTATTCATGCTTCTTCTGGAGGTAGAAAAGTAATGGTTTCTAGCTTAGATAGTAGTTTTTACAACAAAACATTCAGATGGGCAATTAATCCATTTGCTTAAAAATTGACAATTTGCATTTAATTTAGAATTTATTTTTTACATTATATTTATATCAAGTTTTCTGATACTTGAAAATCAATCAGAAAAAAATCAATATAATTTTCAACTTATAAAATTGAAAGTTAAAATAAAAAAACTTTGGAAGGGATAATATCTATATTTTTATTTTTAGATATTATCTCTATTTTTTTATTTTTTTATAAAAAAAGAATCTTAAATTAAGATTCTTTTATAATTTTTTTATTTATTTTTTTATAATTTTTCTATCAATTCCTTTAAATATTCTTTCGCTCTATCTTTTAACTCTGGATGTCTAAGTCCAAACTCAACATTTGCAACAAACATCCCAAATTTATCTCCAGTATCATATCTATTTCCATCAAAATTATAAGCATATAATTTGTCCTTATCTTTTTTCATCGCCAAAATTGCATCTGTCAACTGGATTTCTCCGCCTTTTCCTGGTCTTGTACTTTTTAAATATGAAAAAATTTCCGGCTCTAAAACATATCGTCCCAAAGCTGCCATTCTGCTCGGAGCTTCTTCAATTGAAGGTTTTTCAATAAAGTCTTCCACCATCACAGTTTTTTTGTCAATTTGATTTTTAGGTTTTATAATTCCATATTTAGAAACATTTTTTTGTAAAACTTCCTGCACTCCCAAAATATTTCCACCATCTAACTCACTGTACTTTTCAATTAACTGTTTTGTCACAGGAACTTCTCCTTTGGACTTATCGGTATAAATGATATCATCTCCCAGAAGTACAACAAACGGCTCATTCCCGACAAATGCTTCAGCACAGCTTATTGCATGACCTAATCCAAGCGGTTTTTTTTGTCTTACATAATAAATATTAGACATCTCGGAAATTTTATTCACTTCTTTAAGCAATTCTAATTTCCCAGTTTCTTCCAATGTCTTTTCCAATTCAAAAGAATAGTCAAAATGATTTTCAATTGAAACTTTATTTCGGCCAGTAATAATTAAAATTTCTTCAATTCCAGAATCGACTAATTCTTCCACCAAATACTGAAGTGCTGGTTTATCAACAATTGACAGCATTTCTTTCGGCTGTGCTTTTGTTGCAGGTAATACTCTTGTTCCAAGACCTGCTGCAGGAATAACGGCTTTTCTAATTCTTTTCATACTTTTTTCTCCTTTTTCTCCTTAATGATTTTTTTTAAAAATAAATTTCATCGCTGTAAGTCACAGAATCCAATCTATCAAACAAAGATATTCTGTCAAATAATACTTTTCCTTGAGTGCTTCCGACCATGCTAAAAAGTTTTTTTGATTTCATATCATAAATTAATTTTCCAATTACAAAAAAATTTATTTTTCATCAATTTGACCGTAAAATCTCACGACTTCACCATCTGGAAGGTCTTCTTTTTTTATTTTTTTGAAGTATTTATAGATTTCAAAAATTTTTTTATATTCATCTAATTTTTTTATAAAAATTTTTCTTTAAATTCAGAATTTGTCGTATTGTTGTCAACTTTAATTGCAACACCTATATTTAAGTCATAATTTCCGTCTTGCAACAAATAATATGCCATTTTTTTGTTCCATCAGAATCACAGAAAATTTCACCAGCCTTATTTCCAGCTTTTTATTTGAGAAATTACTCTTTTTTTAAAAGGTCATCTGATTTATTTATAAATTCGCAAGAATTAACTTTTTGTCAATTCATTTTGAGGTTTGTCTATAACATTAGCTTCTACTCCTACTTTCCCAAAAGATTGTAAACTAAGTCCTGCAATTAAAAAAATATTATTAATTTTTTTCATGTTTTTTTATCCTTTCATTTTTTTCCTTGTTGTTTAATTATATAATATTTTTTTAATTTTCACAACATTTTTTTATTTTTTTCATTAATTTTTTTATTATCTAAGATTAAAAAAATTTTTATATTTGATAAAAAAATTCTCTAAAATGCGATTTTTGGTATAAAAAAATCAAAGGTGTTTTGGCTGGTAATCCGTAAAACTTATATCCTTCTCTTTCATATCCCAAAAGATTTTTGCAATATTTTTTTCGCTCTAAAAAAATATGGTAGTTATTTGTCACAATTAAAAATATTTTTTTATTTTTTTGTGGATTATCTTCTTTTATTTTTTTAGTGAAAATTCAAAATTTTTGAATGGTGTTTCAGATTTATCTTCCAAAATAATTCTTTCTTCCGAAATTCCTAATTTCAAAAGTTCCCTTTTAATCGCAAGTGCCTCTGAAATTTTTTTCATTAACTCCTTTTCCTCCAGATACTATAACTTTTTACCAACTTATTCTTATGCAAAAAAATTCACTAGCTTTTTTTAATTCTCTCCCCAAAGAGACTGGCTAGGGTTTTTTTCACCATAAACTCTAGCACCTAAAAATAATTACATAATCTATATTTTTTTATTTTTCACAAATTAATTTTTTTCATCATTTTTTATATTCTTTTTATCACAAAATATTCTTCCAAAATAAATGCCACAAAAAAATCAAAAATAATAAATATTTTTCAAAAACAGTAAAAAAATTATATTTTTTTCATAAATTCTCCAATTTTTTTATTTATTATTGCTTTTTTTGATAACTAAAAATTACGATATTTTTTTATTTATTATACAACAAAAAAATGATTTTTTTCAAAAACATTATTTTTTTATAGTTAAATAAAAATCGAATAAATTTTTAATAAATTTAATTTATTTAAAATTAATGTCCGATAATGTTTTTTTATTTTAAATAAAATAAAAAAAGAAAAAAATTCAAAAATTTCTTCCTTTTTTTATTTTTTTAAATTTTTCAAATTTATTTAACTAAAAAAAATTAATTACTGATTTTCAAAACCACCCGTATATAATTGATAATAAGTTCCTTTTTGTGCGATTAATTCCTCATGATTTCCTCGCTCTATTATTTTTCCTTGATCTAAAACCATTATCACATCTGAATTTTTTATTGTTGAAAGTCTGTGCGCTATTACAAATACAGTTCTTCCAACCATTAATTTATCCATTCCATCTTGCACAATTTTTCCGTTCTTGTGTCAATGCTGGAAGTCGCTTCATCCAAAATTAATACTGGCGGATCGGCAATTGCTGCTCTTGCTATTGACAAAAGTTGTCTTTGCCCTTGAGAAAGACTTGCACCATTTCCACTTAAGACTGTATTATATCCATTTGGCAAATGAGTTATAAAATAATCCGCATTTGCTAATTTTGCAGCTGCTTTTACTTCTTCATCCGTCGCATCTAGTTTACCATATCGTATATTATCAGCAACCGTTCCAGAAAATAAATTTGTATCTTGCAAAACTACTCCAAGTGAAGCTCGTAAATCTGACTTATGAATTTTATCAATATTTATTCCATCGTAACGAATTTTTCCAGAATTAATATCATAAAACTTATTTATCAAATTTGTAATCGTAGTTTTCCCAGCTCCTGTCGCTCCAACAAACGCTATTTTCTGCCCTGGCTTTGCAAATAAATTTATATTGTGAAGTACTGTTTTATTTTCATTATAACTAAAAGTTACATTTTCAAAGACAACATCTCCCAGAAGTTTTGTATAAGTTACGGTTCCATCTGAATGAGGGTGTTTCCAAGCCCATTTTCCAGTATGTTCTTTTACTTCTTTAATATTTCCGTGTTCATCAATTTTCACATTTATCAATTTTACATAACCTTCATCTTTTTCGGAAACTTGATCTAGCAGCTCAAATACTCTCTGTGCTCCTGCTGCTGCCAATATAACTGAAGTTAGCTGCTGTGCAATTTGAGAAACTGGCTGATTAATCACTTTTATAAACTGCAAAAACGAAACTAATCCACCAAGTGTAAACCCTGCAATGTTATTATAGACAATTATTGAACCAATAACGGCAGTCAAAACAAAATTAATATTTCCCAAATTTCCTACCGCAGGCCCCAATATATTGGCATATTTCATCGCTTTGTCGGCACTTTTAAATAATTCTTCATTATACTTTTCAAAATTTTTGTTCGCTTCTTCTTCATACGAAAAAACTTTTACAACCCGCAATCCTTCGATTATTTCTTCAACATATCCGTTTACAGCTCCAATATTTTTTTGCTGTGCAACATAATTTTTTGAACTTCTTTTAGAAATTTCTTTTGTCGTAAAAATCATTACGATTATCATAAAAACGACAAAAAAAGTAAGTGGCACATTTAAAATAAACATAGAAATTAAAACTCCAATAATTGTGACAATTGATGAAATTACCTGTGACAAGCTCTCCACCATCATCGCTCTTAAAGTGTCAATATCAGTTGAATAAACACTCATAATATCCCCATGCGCATTTGTGTCAAAAAATTTTATTGGCAAACTTTCCATATTGACAAAAACATCATCTCTTAAACTTTTTAGTGTTCCTTGAGCGATATAAATCATCATAAGTCCATAAATATATGAACAAATGACTGCAAATCCATAAACTGCTATCATTTTGGAAATAATCGCCAAAAGAAGTGAATAATCAATACTTTTATGCAATTTATATTGTTTTACGCTTGGCACGATAAAATTGTCCATCAGCTCTTTTGTAAACATTGTCCCACGAACCATTCCAAGGGTGCTTAATAAAATAAATATTATAACTAATACAGTCAAAATTTTATTGTGCTCAAACATATATTTTAAAAAGTCTAAGTAAACCTTTTTATTTGAGATTTTTTTGAATTCTTTTTCCTTCAGTTTCTTCTTTTCTTTCTTTTCTTTCTTTTTTTATTTTTCTCAATTTTTCCCAATTTTTTTCATTATTTTTTTCACTCCCTTCTGTCTGTGATTCGTAAATTTCTCGATAAATTTGACTAGATTTGATTAATTCTTCGTGTGTTCCAAAATTTACGATTTCCTTCATTCATGACAATGATTTTATCTGAGTCAATTATTGATGAAATTCTTTGTCCAATAATTATTTTTGTAATATGTGGAATTTCATTTTTAAACGCATTTCTTATTAATTTATCCGTTTTTGTGTCAACTGCGCTTGTCGAATCATCTAAAATTAATATTTTAGGATTTTTAAGCAGTGCTCTTGCAATACAAAGTCTTTGTCTCTGTCCACCAGAAACATTTGTCCCGCCACGCTCTATATAAGTATCGTATTTATCAGGAAATTTTTGGATAAATTCATCAGCTTGTGCCAATTTACACACATGCTCAATTTGACTGTCCGTTGCATTTTTATTTCCCCAACGAAGATTTTCTTTTATTGTTCCAGAAAAAAGCACATTTTTTTGCAAGACCATCGCTACATTGTCACGAAGCGTCTTTATATCATAATTTCTAACATCTTTACCACTTACAAGAACTTCTCCGCTTATCACATCATAAAGTCTTGGAATAAGCTGAACAAGTGCCGACTTTGAACTTCCCGTTCCACCAATTATTCCAATGGTCTGTCCAGAATTTATCTTTAAATTAATATTTTCCAAATTTAATATTTCAGGATTATTGCTATAGCTAAAATTTACATTTTTAAACTCAATATCTCCATTTTTAATTTGTTTTATGGGATTTTGTGGATTTTTTATGCTTGGCTCTTCATTTAATACAAGTGCTATTCGTTCCCCTGATTCACGAGATAAAACAATATTTACCATAACCATCGCCATCATAAGCAAACTCATCAAAATATTTGTTGTATAAGCAAATAAACTTGTCAGCTGTCCAGTTGTCAAATCTCCTACAACAATCATTTTTGCTCCTAGCCAAGATAACAGTAAAATACATGAAAATATTGTTAACTGCATTGCTGGTGCAATAAAAACTATCATTCGTTCCCCTTTTAACATCAACTCTTTTAATTCTTTTGTAGCTTTTTTAAATTTATTTGTTTCATACTTTTCTCGAATAAAAGATTTTACAACTCTAATTCCGTTTATATTTTCCTGCAAATTTATGTTCAAATCATCATATTTTCTAATCGCACGAGAGAAATAAGGATGAACTCCAAACATTATAAATGCCAAAACGCAGCTTAAAAATATAATTGCAACTAAAAATATAACTGAAAGTTTTGGACTTATTAAAAACGACATAAACATCGCTACAACAAGCATAACTGGCGCTCTGCAAAATGCTCTTATCAAAAGTTGGAATGACATTTGAATATTATTTACATCGGTTGTAAATCTTGTGATAAGTCCAGCTGTGGAGAACTTATCAATATTTGTAAATGAATATTGCTGTATTTTATTAAACATCGCCCATCTCAAATTTTTAGCAAACCCAGCAGAAGCATGTGACGCATATCTTCCCGCCAAAATTCCAGCTGTAAGCGAAACCATCGCAATAACTAGCGTAAATGCTCCAACTTTTACAGTAAAGCTCATATCTCCCTTATTTAATCCCAAATCAATGATTGAAGCCATAAGTGTCGGTATAAGCATTTCCAGAATAGCTTCTAGCGCAATGAAAATTGGCGCAATTAAAGTACTTTTTTTATATTCACCAATATGTGAAAACAGTGTTTTTACCATATTCCTTCCTTTCTCAATACTTCAAAAAAATTTTTTTATATTTTTTTGAAAGTACATTTTCTTTTAATTTTTTTCTTAAAATAAAAAAAAACTAGCAACCTTTATTGCTAAAATTTAAATTTTTAATATTTAACTTTAATATTTAAAAAAATTTTTTTCGTTTTGATATTATACCACAATCTTACTTTTGAATTAAGTTATACTTTTTATAATTTTTTTCTTTTTATTTAGAAAAAAATTCTGATTTTAATTTTTACTAAAAAAATATAAAAAAATTAATTTGAATTTTTTTAAATAAAAAAAGTAGTATAATTATCTAATAAATAAAAAAATAAAAAAATTAACACTCAATATTTTTATAATTATATAATTATAGAAAAAAATAAAAAAACTAGAGTGTTAAAGAAAAGAAGGAAGAAAAAAATGACTGAAAAAAATCTAAAAAAATTTTTAGGATGGCTCGGAACATTACTTTCTGTAATAATGTATGTATCTTATGTTCCGCAAATAATGGGAAATTTACATGGACATAAAACATTTCCTACAACCATTAGCTGCAACAGTTAACTGTGCTATTTGGACAAGTTATGGACTTTTAAAAGAAAAAAAAGATTATCCGTTGTCAGCAGCAAATTTACCAGGAGTTATTTTTGGATTTCTTGCAACAGTTACAGCATTTTAAATAATTTAATTTAAAAAAATTAAACTCATTAAAATGATTATCGGTCGTCTATTAATGAGTTTTTTTATTTTTAATATCTATTTATATTCATTTAAATCAATTCCTTGATCCAGCGCTGCAAATACACAGCCGCAGTAACATTGTCTGTAAATATCGTATTCAGTACACATATCAACTGAACGCTTGTAGCCATTATTTTTCTTAAAATCCGACGGCAAATATTTTACATCAAAAATTTCTTGAATTTCTAGTCCTAAAGTATTTATGAGCTGACTATTTTTATGCGGACTTAATGTCAAGGCACTTCCAAAGTAGTCAAATCCTAATTCTTGCGCTTTTTTAGCCACTATGTCAAGTCTCATTTGAAAGCAAGCCGTACATCTTTTCCCACCTTCTTTTTCATCTTCCAGACCTTTTACAGCACGATAAAAATCAGCAGGTTTATACTCATCTTCAATAAATCCAACATTATTTCCAGTTTTTTTATTAAAATTTTCAATAAATTCCTTCTGCACCAAAGCTCTTTTTTCATACTCAGCTCGGGGATGAATGTTGTTATTGGCGAAAAGTACGGTAACATCGGCATATTGCGTAAGAAACTCCAAAACATAGGTGCTGCACGGCGCACAACAGCTATGAACCAATATTTTCGGTCGAATTTCATTTTTTTTCCAATCATCTATTAATTTCCCTAAAATTGTGTGATAATTAATTTTTTGATTTGGATTCATTTTTTCAAGTATTTCTTTCGCATTTTTTATATTTTCTTCTATCAATTTCTTTACTCCTTTTTTTATTAAATTAAATAAAAATGATACTATTCGTTTGGTGAACTACTCCCGCTTTTAGAAGCAGGAGCTTCTTGGGAAGTATCTGCTTTTGTTAGCCAAATATATTTACCAAGCTCTTCGGGTAGTTCCTGCCCTATCTTTTTTTATTTTCCTAATATTCCAACATCAATTTTCCAATGTTTTTTATATTCACTGCAGCATTGTAATCTCTATCAATTTCAATCCCACAGCACTCACATTTATAACTTCTTTCTGATAATTTCAGTTCCTCTTTAACATTTCCACATTTACTACAAGTTTTCGACGATGGAAACCACTTATCTATCTTCAAAAATTGTTTTCCTGAAAACATCAACTTATACTCAAGCATTCTCAAAAACATTCCCCATCCATTGTCTCCTACACTTTTCCCAAAATTTAATGCCTGGCTCATCCCTTTCATATTCAAATCCTCGACAACCACAGCATTATATGTTTCAGACAATTTTTTCGACAATTTATGTAGAAAATCTCTTCGACAATTCTTGATATACTCATGCAATTTTGATATTTTCGCTTTTTGCTTATACCAATTTTTAGAAAATTTAACTTTTCTTGATAATGATTTTTGTAATTTTTTCAATTTTTTCTCCAACATCCTAAAATATCTTGGATAATCAGCTCTTTGGTTTTCAGAACTGACAAATAATTCAGGCATTGAAAAATCAAGTCCAATCACTTTATCATTACTAGCTACCTTTTGAATTTCCTTTCCAAATTCCGTCAAAATAGAAACATAGTAATTTCCATTACTGTTTGTCAATGTTACTGACTTTATTTTATAATCCTTTGGTATTTCTCTATGATATTTTAATTTAACTTTTTTCAATTTTGGCAAAATCAAATATTTGTTTTCCTCAATTCGTATCGAATTGTTCACACAATTTGTCGTGTAACTTTTAACATTATTCTTTTTAGATTTGAATCTTGGAAACTTTGCTCTCTTTTTGAAAGAAATTCGTAAATGATCGTCTCACATTCAATTGAGCATTTGAAAGTGCCAGACTATCTACTTCTTTTAAAAATTGATTTTCACTTTTTAAACTGGCAGGTGTAACTATTTTATTTTTTCCAGTTTCTTCATAAATTTTTATTAGCAGTATACAAAATCGTATTGTAAACAAAACGAACACATCCAAAAGTCTTATTTATCAATAATTCCTGCTCTTTATTTGGATAAATTCTGTATTTGAATGATAAATTATATTTCATAAATTACACCTCCTTTTTGATTTTTGAATATATTTTTTTAATTATCTCTAACGGTGCACCTCCAACACTTAGAACTAAGTAACTTCTACTCCAAAAAAATATTCTTTTCCACAATCTTCTCCTTATTTCAGGAAATTCTTTTTTTATCAACCTGCTGGAAGCACTTTTTGTAAGTATTTACAAACTTAGAAAGTTCAGTATTAGGCATAGCATTAATCAACATATGAATATGATCAACATCATGTTCCCATTCTTTAAGAACAATGTTATACTTCGGACATATTTTTTTCAAAAAAATCTCTTTCAATCTATTAGAAATTTCATCATTAATTACTTCTCTTCGATACTTTATACAAAAAAATCATATGATAATTTATATCAAATACTGAATGATAATTGCTATTATATGACATTATTATTACCTACTTTTTATATTATTTCACTGAATAAATTATATCATAAATATATCCTTTTTTTCAATTTTTTTACAAAAAGCAATTCATCTCCCGCTTATAGAAGCCGGAGACTTCTTGCTATCTTTTTGTTAAATAGTATCAAATTATTATTTTTCTTTTTCAAGTTTATTATTTTTGTTATAAAAAAATTATTTAATTCCAGGATATTTTATGCTATTTCCCCAGTAAATTCTATCAATCATAATAGCTTCTTCAGGTAAGTTTACATCTTTTAGCACCCATTTCTTAAATTCATCAAAGCCAGTTCTGTCAACGATATAACCAATATGCTCTTTTGGAAGACTTCTATCTATATATTTATCAACATATTCATAAGTATTTTTCATAATTTTTATAATTGATTCTTCGTCTGCCCACAAAAGCCAATCTTCAGCAAGTCTTGGATTTTGCTTTCCAGTTCTTCCCATTATCGCAAGTTTATAATACTTCTTAGGTGATCTCGTCCACGCTCCTGTAGGACAGTTTAAGACACATTCTCCACAACCTATACATCTGTAGTGATCTCTCACAGGTTTATAATTTTTATATGTAATTGCTCCTGTAGATAATTTTTTACATTTTCTCTCACACATTCCGCATGAAACACATTTTGATTCATCCAGTTCAGGTTTTGCCATTCCAATTATTCCAAAATCATGCATTCTCACTTTTTGACAGTCATTTGGACAACCAGTTAGAGCAACTTTAAAGTGAAAATCATTTGGGAAGATTACTTTTTCTATTTTTTTAGCCAACTCAGTTGTGTTGTAGGCCCCTTTTGGACAAACTTTGTTTCCAATACAAGCCGCCACATTTCTTGTCCCAGCTGCTGCATATCCCTTATCTTTGTCCTTGTAATTAATATCTAACTTTTCCATAATTGGCTGAACCATTTTATTGACTTTTTCAATATCTTTCCAATTGATTCCCAAAACTTCAAATCCTTGACGAGTTGTAATATGCACATTTCCATCTCCGTAAGTATTTGCTATGTCTGCAACTAATCCCATTATTTCTGCTGTAATAGCGCCACCTGGAACTCTTACACGAAGTGCAGTTTTTGATCTATCTTTTGTCACTCTATATGCATTTTTTGTAACAACTTTTCTATTTAAATCCATACTCATTTTATTGCCTTCTTTCTTAAATTCAAATTTCTAAAAATTTTTTTTAATCCAACAATTTTTGTGCCTTATCATACTTAAATACAGGTCCTTCTAAGCAGATGTATGTCTCATCAATTTTACAATGTCCGCATTTTCCAACCGCACACGACATTTTTCTCTCAAATGAAACCCATATTTTTTCAACTGGCACATTCAATTTCAAAATTTCAAGACAGGCAAAATGCATCATTATTGGCGGTCCCACTACAATAAACTCGGTTTCATCCATATTTTCAATTTTCAAATCTGGGATATATTTAGTCACCATTCCTTCGTGAAACTCTTCTTCAGTTTTTCCTAAATTTCTTGCACTTTCTGCATTGTCCAAAGTAACTAAAATCTCGATATTTTCTCTCCAACGAGAAAACTCTTCTTCAAAAATCACGCTTTCATAATTTTTATAACCTACAATTATTTTAAAAGACTTCATTTCTTCAGGATGTTTTGTAAAATATTCAATGATCGGACGAACTGGTGCAATTCCACTTCCTCCAACGACCATTACAATATGTTTATTTTTATATTCCTCAATTGGAAAACCATTTCCGTAAGGTCCACGCAAGAATACTTTATCTCCAGCTTTTAATTTAAAAATTTCGTCAGTAACTTTTCCAACTTTTCTAATCAAAAAATCCAAATATCCTTTTTCCAAGTCAAAATTTGCGATTGAAATAGGAGCTTCTCCAACTTTAGGAAGCGACACTTGCATAAATTGTCCAGCATTTACGCTACTTTCATTATATTCCACACGAAAAAGCCATTCTAAATCCGTTGTCTGCTCTACAAGCAAAACTTTATGCGCTGTTGGCAAATAAACATTTTCCATTAGATTTCACCCCTTTTTTCTTTAGAAATTCTCTTTAGTTCCGCACTTAATTTATTTATGCAGTTTGAAAACGAAATGTATTCAGGACAAGCGTCATCACATCGTCCACACCCTGTACACATTTGATAACCAAATCTCTTTTTAAAGTCAGAAATTTTATGCATAACTTTAAATCTCATTCTATCTCCATGTCTTTGTCTAAACGAATGTCCACCAGCCATATCAGTAAATCCATTTACATGGCACGAAGCCCACACTCTTCTTCGTTCTCCATTATTGTCATTTTCGCTATAAAATACATCTTGTGTCGTCGTACAAGTACAAGTTGGACAAACGAAATTACATTTTCCACAAGCTATACAACGGCTGTCATATTCACGCCATAAATCTAAATTTATAATATCAGAAAGTTCAATATTGTCTGGAATATCTACATGAATTTCATTGTCAGTTACAAATTCCATTTCAAAATCTTTTTCTTTATTTTGTGTTTCTTCAAAAAACTCTTTCATTTCGTCATCTTTTATGTCAACAAAAATTTCATTTTCTGTAACTTTGATTCCCAAATTATATTTATCAGTCTTATTAGTTCCCATATCCACGCAAAAACAATTTTCAAATGAATTTGGACATCCAAATACGACAAATTTAACTTTATCTCTCACTCTTTTTATAATAAATATCTAAAAATTTGTTATTTAAATAAATTTCATCCACTCTTTTTTTACTCCGTGAAAATCACAGCTTCTTAAAAAAATATTAAATATTTTTTTATCCTGTTCTTCTGGCATTTTTATATTCGTCGCCAGTGAAATAAAACATTGTTTGAGTTATTGGCAGCATTATTTCCTTTGCCGAAAAATGTGATTTTTTATCAAAGCAAATTTCTTCCACTTTATTTATTTTTGAATATCTGATAACAGGCGTATCAGAAAAAGTTCCACGATACGGTATTTCAATTGGAGCATAGATTTCATATTCTTTACTCAATTTTTGAAAGTGCCGCATTAAAATTTTCGTAATCTAAACTTATTTTTCATTTTTTCCTCCCAAATTAGATTTTTCTCCACTTTTTAATTAGTAAAATTCTTTTTATTTATTTTTTTCTCTTCCAATATAGTAATAAGCAAATCCGATAAATCCACCACCAACTATATTACCTAATGTTACAAATAGTAAATTATAAGCGCTTCCTCCCAATGTAACTTTTGCACCGTTTAATAAATTTGCAATCGTAAAAAGTGTCATATTGGCCACACTATGTTCAAATCCACATGTTATAAAAACGAATAAACACCAGAAAACCATTATTAATTTTGCAGTTTCTTCTTTTAATTTTATTCCACAAAGTACAGCAAGGCAAACAAGAAAATTACATAAAATTCCTCTAAAAAATAATTGTCCCGCTGGTGCTGTCGTCTTTGCCACACCCGCTTTTACAAATGCATCAACTATTTGCGGTGTTGCAACTCCTGAAAAAACAAATAACGCTCCACCTATAATTGAACCAATAAGATTTCCAATGTATGAAAATATCCATAATTCAATCAATTCTTTTCCAGTTATTGCTCTATTTAAAAATCCTGCAAAACCAACCATATTATTTCCAGTAAACAGTTCCACACCAAGTGCAACTACCAAACTCAAGGCAACTGGAAAAGCTACTCCCATAACAACTTTAGTTGCCGGACTCTTTCCTAAAAGTCCTGAAATTACAAAAATAAGCATAATTCCAAATCCAATAAACAATCCAGCAAGTCCTGCTGACATTAAATATCTGGATTTACTCTGTTGCAGCAATTCAATTTTACCTTTTGCCGCATTTGAAACTTTAGATACTGTGTCTTCGTGCATAAATATTCTCCTTTTAAATTATTTTTTTCACTTAATTTGATATCAACATTATAATTATTACATATATTTTTTAATTTGTAAAATATTTTTTTATATTTGTTATGGCAATATTTTTGATTATAAAATAATTTTTATAAAAATTATTTTAAATTTTTTTATTTTATTTCTTAACTCTTTTTAAAAAATTTTTTTAATATAAAAGAATCTGCCTTCGGATCATTAATAGCTCTTTTTCCAAAACTTGCTTCCTCGCTGTCCAAAAAATAAGCCATGAGTGTGCATTAAAAAAATAAATGTGGTCTTGTTCCTTCTAGTTCCATCTTTTCCACATATTGTATCATTTTTTCTATAATTTCTTCTCTTGTAATTTCGATATCTTTCCCATAATACTTCCCAAATTTTGTCAAAATCATCGGATCATCATAGATTTTCCGTCCAATCATTACAGAATCAACATGTTCCAAGTGCTTGTCAATTTCTTCAACTGTTTTAATTCCTCCATTAATTTCTACATACAAATCTGGCATTTCTTTTTTTATTTTATAAACTTCGTCATATCTCAAGGGTGGAATTTCTCTATTTTGTTTTGTATCAAGACCAGCTAATACGGCTATTCTCGCATGAATTATAAACTTTTTAACTCCAACTTTTTTTATAATTTCTACAAAATTTTTCATATCTTCATATGTATCAAGCACTTTTTTTGAAAGGTCATCAGGCAATATTTTTGTGCCATCTATCCCGATTCTGTGCTTTACCGAAATAGATTTTGAAGTAGCCGAATTCATTGCCTCCAAAATTTGTGCCACTTTTTCTGGATACGCCATAAGACAGGCTCCCATCATATTTCCAGAAACTCTGTCTGACGGACATCCCACATTCAAATTTATTTCATCATAGTCATACTTTTCTGCAATTTTAATAGCTTTGTAAGCATCTTCTGGATTTGTTGCCGCAATTTGCAAAACGATGGGATTTTCAATTTTGTCAAAACCTAAGATGTAGTCTAAATCTCCATTTATAATTGCCTGTGCTGTAATCATTTCTGTATATAAAAGTACATCTTTATTTATCATTCTGACAAAATTTCTAAAGTGTATGTCAGTTCTATCAACCATTGGAGCGACACTTATTTTTATTTTTTTATTATATTTTTTTCTTTATCTTTATTCATATTAATATAACACTCCTTTTTATTTTTATTTTTACTTTATTTTTTTATTTTTTTATTTTTTTAATAATTTAAAAAAATAGAGCAAAAATATTTTTTTATTTTTAAATTTTTTTAAATAAAAATTCAATTTTACTCTATCTCAATTTTTTTATTTTTTTATATAATTTTTTTATGATTTTTTTATTTAATTTTTTTCTTATTTTTTTATAATATTTCATTGCTTCAGGCAAAAATTTTCTCATTGCTTCGACTCTGTTTTTTCCAGATGGATGTGTTGATAAAATTTCGATATTTCCACCACCAATTGATTCCATTCTCTCTTGAGTTGCAATTGCATCTGCCGGGTTGTAACCTGCTATTGCCATAAAAATCATGCCGTATTTGTCAGCTTCATATTCCTGTGTTCTGTTAAATTTTAATAGACCTATACTAAGACCTTCTGATACAAGCGAAGTTGTCAAATTTCCTGCAAAAAGTCCTGTAACAGATGCCGCAACTCCAGCTAATGCTTGATTACTTGCACCTTCAGAATGATGTCCTCCAATGACATGCCCTATTTCATGCCCCATTACAAATGCTATTCCAGAATCAGTTTTTAATACTGGTAAAATTGCTGTATAAAAAGCGATTTTCCCTCCTGGCATTGCAAAAGCATTCACTTCGTTACTCTTTATCAAATTAAATTCCCAATTTAAGTTTTTTGCTTTGCTCGACAAATTATTATCTCTCAAATACTGCTCAACTGCCGAAGCCATTTTATTTCCAATCCTTCTAAGTCTTTGTCCATCAGCTGTATCATTTGCAAGTAGCCCTTTTGCACTTGCTTGACTAATTAATTCATTGTAAGAAGACACAGATTTTTCTCTTATGCTTTCATCACTTACAAGGCTAAGTTGTTTTCTTCCAGTAAGCGGTGCAGTAGTACAGCTTGATAAAACTCCTAAAAGTGTCAAGGTCAAAAGTATTTTGGAACATTTCTTTAATTTCATAATTACACTCCTTTAAATTTAATCTTAAAATTTAATATTTTTTTATATTTTACTACAAAAAAATAAATTATATCAAATCTTTATTTTTTTATTTTTTTCTATTTCTTTAATTTTTTTATTTTTTTAATGCTTTCTGTGCTTTCTATATTTTTTTCACTATTTTTCTGCATTTTTATTTTTATAAATCTTCTTTTTTTATTCTATTATTCTATTCTATTCAATTCTATTTTTAATTTAATTTAATTACTATAATTTTTAAAAAAATATTTCGTAAAAAAAGGTTTCTATAAAATAAAATTTATAAATCACATTATTTTTAAGAAACCTTTTTATATTTAAATTATATTATTAAAATTAAAATAAACTACAAATTATTTAATATACGCATATGTAAAATCTGTTATTCCTGTTATTTCTCTTCGAACAAGTCCGTGAATTTTAGGATTTGTGTAAGTATTTTCGATTGCAAAATAAATTGGTGCAATTACTGCGTCGTCAATTAAGATTTTTTCTGCTTCGTTAATTTTCTTATCTCTTTCGGCACTTTTTGGCATTTTGTAAATTTCATCAACTAACAAGTCATATTTTTGTTTTTGCCAAACAGAAGCGTTTTTATTATCTTTTGTCTTCCATCTGTCAAAATATGTAGTAGCATCGTCATATTTTGGCGACCAAGTATTTAGAACGATGTCGTATTTTTCGCTTCGTGTCATATTTAGACGCTCTTTTAGCGATACAACTGTTATTTTTGTCTTTAATCCCAATTTTACTCTTAATTCTTCCTGAATATGCTGTATTTCCAATGTTTCAGGATCAGAATTTCCTACGAGTAATCCTAGTTCAAGCTCTTTCACTCCAAGTTCTTTTAATGCTTCGTCATATAATTTTTTAGCCAATTTTGGATCTTTATCATTTATGTAATTATTATCAGGATATTCTTCTCTATATTTTTTTGAATATCCAGAAATTTGATTACTAATTACTGATCTTGCGGCTATTGAACCATCGTTGTTTTTTATTTTTTTTATATTCACATCTCTGTCAATCGCCATTGAAATAGCTTGTCTTAATTTTTTTGATTTTTTTCAAAAAAATTTGTTATTTAAGTTATAATCTAAATACCACAGTTTTTCCTATTAAGAAAAGAATTTAATGTTTTATCTTTTTCTATATTTTTTTCAAGATTATAGTTTTCAACTCTCGAAATATCAATTTCTCCATTTTCTATTAAATTATCTACAGCATGAAAATCTGAAGAAACAATGTATTTTTATTTTTAGGTATTTTTTTATATTTTTTTAGCATTCCAATAATTTTTCATTTTTTTCAAGTAATGTTTCCCCATCGCTTAATTTTTGTTATTTTTATACGGTCCATTAAACAAAAAAACTATCTAAATTTACAGCAAAAGTCTTTTCGTGAGTTTTTATAAAAATCTTCTTTTTATAGGTGCTGTTATTGGAAGTGTTAAAATATATTTAAAAGTAAGCTACTGGATGTTCAAATTCTATTTCAAGGTTATTATCATCTATCGCTTTAACTCCTAATTCATCATCTTTTGCTTTACCTTCATAATATTTCTCTGCATTTTTTATTGGAAAAAGCATTTCTGAGAATCTTGCAGCTGTTTTAGGATTTAAAACTCTTCTAAATGCAAACACAAAATCATTTGCAGTAACCCTAGAACCGTCACTCCATTTGGCATTTTTTCTAATTTTAAAAGTCATCTTATTATTATTTTCTGTAAAACTTTCAGCCACTCCACCAGTATAGTTTCCTTTTTTGTCAAGACGCAAAAGTCCTTCATAAATAGAACTATCAACTTGAACAGAAATCATTTCCGTAAATAAATGTGGATCTAATGTATTGTAATTAATTCCTAAATTAAATACCACAGGATCATCATTTTTTTGTTTTTACTTTTTAAAAAAATACTTTTTTTATTCCTATTCCTAAAAATTAAAAATAACTATAACGAAAAAAATAAAAATTTTTAAATTTTTTTCACAATTCCTCCTTAAAAATATATTAAATGGTTTTGTACTTTTTTTCATTAATATGCTAAATTTACATAATTTATTTTACTATTTTTTTAATTTTTTTTATTTTAATGCTTCTTTTATTTCTTCAACTTTGTCAAGCTTTTCCCAAGGTAAATCAATATCAGTTCGTCCAATATGTCCAAATGCCGCCAAATCTTGATATCTAAACGACGGTTTTCTAAGACTAAGCGATTTTTCAATACCTCTAGGTGTTAAATCAAAAATTTTAGAAACAGCTTCTTCAATTTTAGTTTCGTCAACAGTTCCAGTCCCAAATGTTTCGACTCTTATTGACACCGGCTCAACAACTCCAATCGCATAAGACAACTGAACTTCACATTTAGTGGCAAGTCCCGCTGCAACAATATTTTTAGCAATCCATCTTGCCGCATAGGCAGCCGATCTGTCAACTTTTGACGGATCTTTTCCAGAAAATGCTCCTCCACCGTGTCTAAAATATCCACCGTAAGTGTCAATTATAATTTTTCTTCCAGTTAGCCCAGAATCCCCGTGAGGCCCACCGATTACAAATCTTCCAGTTGGATTTATATGAAATTTTCTAACTTCGTCAATTTTTAAATCATATTTTTCAAGCACAGGTTTTATAACTTTTTCTTTCAAATCAGCTTCAATTTGTTTTTGTGTAACTTCTTCATCATGTTGAACTGATAACACAATTGTATCTACTCCTAAAACTTTTCCATTTTCATCATAAACAAGTGTAACTTGCGCTTTAGCATCAGGTCTTGCCCAAGAAAGCTCTTTGCTTCTAGTAAGTTTTGTCAATTTTTGAATAATTCCACGAGATAGAACAAGCGCAAGCGGCATAAGTTCTTCAGTTTCGTTTACCGCACCACCAAACATAATTCCTTGATCCCCAGCTCCACCTGTATCAACTCCCATTGAAATATCTGGCGATTGAGAGTGAATAGTATTTAGCACACCACAGTCAGCGTCAAATCCCATTCCAGGTCTATATCCAATTTCAGTTATTTTTTCTCGCACTATTTTTTGCACATCTACATAAGTTTTAGTCGTAATTTCTCCACCTATAACAACTAATCCAGTTGTTGCAAACGCTTCACAAGCAACTCTTGAATTTTCATCATCTTTTAAACAAGCGTCCAAAATTGAATCAGAAATTTGGTCACAAATTTTATCTGGATGCCCCGGTGATACAAATTCTGATGTAAAATAAACTTTTTTTCCCATTCTTTTTTTCCTCCTAAATTTTATTAAATTTTTATTTCAAAATATTTTTTTTAAAAAAAATCTCTTCCTGCTAGGAAGAGAATTATAATTCTTATCTTCGCATTCAATGCCAGGATTTAGCACCTTGTAAAAATACAGGTTGCTGGATACTCAAAACGGGCCTGTCCCTAATATCTCTCTTGATAAGCTATTTAATTTTTAATTGTTATGTATTAAGTATACAACATTTTTTTAAGAATGTCAATATTTTTTTATCTACTTTATTTACTATTTACTATATTCTTTTGCTTTATTTTTCATAATTTCATCTATATTTACTTCTTTTTTCTCGTTATTATGATTTTCATTTGTGTCTTTCTTTTCTTCTATTTTTTTCTCTTCTTCAGCTTTACCTTTACTTTTAACACTATTTAAAGTGCTTTCAGTAAGACTTTTTGAGTCTGAATTTCCTAAAAAAGTTGAAGAACTTCCAGATTTTCCTGATTCGCTTTTAGTTACAGAATGACTTTCTCCCGAAGAATTTGGTCTTTCAAGTCTTTCAAGTGTCGCTTTTGCATTTTTATCCCCATTTTGTGCTGCGATTTTATACCATTTTACAGCTTCAGCTGTATCTTTTTGATTGTGATATGACATTGCAATCGGCATTGCTAGTGATTTATTTCCCGCTTTGTAGGCTTTCATCAAATAAGGTCTAGCTTCTTCTTGTTTTCCACTGTCGTAAAGCATTGCTCCAACTTCAAAATTTGCTTCTTTTACACCACGATTAGCTGCTTTTTGAAACCATTTTACAGATTCAGCCGTATTTTTTTGCTCTTTGTTAATAAGTGCTATACGAACATCTGCTTCTTTTATTCCGGCATCGTAGGCTTTTTCAAAATATTTTTTAGCTTCATCATATTTTTTTGCTCTTACTAAGTCTACTGCTTTGTTATATTCTTCAGCTCCAGGTCGCATTCTAAGCTGTCTAATCATAACAGGTCCTCCACCACTTACAACTCTTCTGCCACCTTGTCTTCTCACAACTCTTTCAGTTGTTCTTGGAAGTTGTGCCATAAGTTTATTTGCTTGTTCTGTATTTCCTTCTTGTTTTAAAATTACTGCCAAGTTATAAATTGCTTCAGGATAACCTTTGTCAACTCCATATTGCAAAATTTGTTTTACTTTATTAGTGTCTTTTAAGTTGTAATAAAGTTGCGCAAGTGTCATAATCGACTCTTTATCTCCATTTTGCGCCTTTGTCAACGCTTCTGATACCTTTGCTGGATCAATTTGATTGTCAATTAATTTTTGCTGTTCTTCAGGAGTCAAGTTTTGGATATTTGGATTTCCTTGTCCTTGTTTTGCTCCTAAGTTGAAAATATCTGTATTTATTGGTTTGTTTGAAATTTGCGTCTGTGATGTTTTATTGTCTTTTGCTTTCTTTTTACAAGATACAGTCATTGTTCCAAGCGCTAATATAATTAGCAAAAATGTCAATTTTTTTCTCATTTTCATAGTTTTTTTCCTCTCTTTTAAAAATTATTTATTTTTTTATTTTTAAAAACGAACCTAGTTGTGCCGCATCTAATATTTTATACATAAAATCTTGACTAGCTTTAGTTGTCGGCTCATCGTCAAAATTTATCGTAAAAAGTCCATCTCTATTTTCCCACAATCTGTCAAAATAGTTATAGACATCTTTTTGTCAATTTAGAATCTTTATTTGTTAAAACTCTTAAATTGGCGTCCATTATGTAACCACGAATATTTTTTTAATATAATTTGCAGAACCTGTGTGTATTATAACATTTCCATCTGTTTTTTTCATTAGCATTATCTTTGTATGAAATTGTTCATTATTTGTAAAAATACCATTTTATTTCTATTTTATTCTTTGTTTTTTTCTTTAATTTTTTTGAAACAGGTTTATTAGGAAGTCCATTTGTGCTCATTCCAAAAGCATCTCTGCTTCGATCAAAAATAATTCTCACTTTAACTCCACGGTTAGCCGCTTTAATAAGTTTATCTATAACTGGTCTGTCCGCTAGAAAATACATTCCCATAAGAACTTCGTCCCCAGCCTTTAAATTATCAATATCCTTGTCCAAATTTTCACCTATTTTAGCTTCTGACTCAAATTGAACTCTGTAGCTGTTATTTGGATCATCACTTTGCAAAGCATCTCCAGTTTTCGTAAGTTCTCCAGTTTTATAAAAATCCTGTGTTCCCTTATCAACAAAATTTCCTTTATTTTTCTCAATTTCTTCAATTTGCTTCTGCAAATCTGATTTCAAATTTTCATCTTCTTTAAATTTAATTTTTGATTCTTGCGAATTCTTTATATTATTAATAGGTTTTTTAGCTTCACTTTTATTTGAAACATCTATATTTCCACCTGAAAATTTTGCAACAAGCTGTAAATCTTTTAAAATGTCTTTTGTAATTTCCCCATCTGCAGAAATTGCCACATTTTCGTGGAAATAACTTGGATCATGAATATTTGCACTTGCAACTACGACCTTGTTTTCATTCAAAAAAATCTTTCTGTGATCAGCTTTTACATTTAAAGCACGAAATAAATTTCTAAGTGTAAGTTTTGGCCACATCGGTCCATAAAAATTAGTAATCCATCCTTTTCCCTGCGGATTTCCAAAAGGCTCTATGACACTTCTCCAAATTGGCGAATACCATGGAAAAGTATCTTTTAATTTATAAATATCCACATCTATAACATCAATTCCAGCATTTTTCATCTCTGTGATAAGCGGATGTTCGAATGCTCCATATAAATTATTATTTTCATCTGACAGTACATATACTTTTAAATTTGGATTTTCCATCTTCTTTTTCACAAGTCTTCTCGTATACTCCTTTGCAAATTCAGGAAATTTATCCACATCTTTATTATAAATATCGTTAAATAAAAAAACATTTCAATTATCAAATAATCATTAGCGTTGTCAACAACTTCGTAAGTCGCATCCCAAATTTTTCTGTCATACTTAATATTTCCATCTTTGTCCAAATAAGTCAAATCATAGTGAAAATCGACATTTTTACTATCTCTAATTGGACTTTCATAATCGACTCCCTCAGGCGGTGTCTTTATTGTTGAACAAGACATAAGAAAAAATAAAATTCCTATTGTGAAACTTTTTTTTATTATATCTTTTTTTTTATTTTTATTCATATTTTTTCTCCCTAGCTCACCAAATTATTAATCCATTTTTTACTTTTCAGTCTTCTAATACAAGGCCAAATTTTTATAACTTCGTCGCTGCATGAAAGCAAATAAACAATGTAAATTGGCCACCCTAACTGAAGTCCTGTAAAATATGTGATTGGAATTGCAACGCACCAAAGTGGAACTAAATCCATAAATATCGTCCAAATCACATCTCCACCAGCTCTTAAAATTCCAACTAAAAGCTGTAAACTCAACGATTTTACAACAATTATAAAAACTTCTGATTTTACAATTTGCTTAGTTAATGGATAAATGCTTTTAGAAATTCCCATAAGTGATAAAATTAATGGACTGAATAAAAGCACAAAAAGTCCAACTAGAATTCCACAAAAGAATGACACTCTCAATAAAATCATAGAATAATTGTAAGCATTTTCTTCGTTTCCAGCACCAATTTCGTTTCCAATAATTGCCGAAGTTGCACTTGAAAGTCCAAAAAATAATGTTAAAACTAAGCTGCTTATCGCTTTTACTGTTTGAATTGAAGCCGCATAATTTGTTCCCATTCGTCCGAAAATTACGATGTAGACACTTGACCCCAAAACCCAAAGTATTTCATGAAAAAATACAGGAAGTGAAATTTTCATAACTTTTACAAAAAAATGTAGCGATAAATCAAATAATTCACTTATTTTTCCAGCAATTGGCAACTTTAATTTATAAATTATAAAAATCATCTGAACCTCCCACAACCAAAGTCGCAGGGTTCTAAAATCTTTAAAAATATTTAAAAATTTTCTAAGAAGTTTGATAGCTTTACACTACCCTTATTCTTTTAGGTGTGTTCAGCTCACCTCTATTATATAGGACGCTTAAATCCACAACTTTACTTTTCCTTAATATGTTTAATGCTCCGTTACAATCTGCATTTATGAGTTTACCTGAACTTGTTTGATATAGTCCTCTTTTTATCCTTTTTCCACTGAATATATATTCTTTTTGATTTTCTTTATCATATATTGGAATTTCATCTCCATCAAAGAAACTTGCTTTTGATGTATAACTCTCTTCTTGTAATTTAAATTCTATTCCATATAGCTTACATAGATATATTAGTTTATCTCTTAATTTTTCCATATGGTATACTTACAAAGTTCTGATTATTTATACTTCCAATATTTGAATTTCTTTGAAAAATCTTCATTATATCCTAGAACTAGTTTTCCTATATCATTATTAAGACAATGATTTATAATTATTCTTGCTGCTTTTGAAAGATAATCTTCTATACGATTATTTCTCTTTCTAGCTATTCTCTTTTGTCTTAATGTTATATGCTCTATCTTTTTGCTTATCTTTTATGCTTTTGCAATTTTGCATTTATCTTATTATAGTATTGATTTATTGATTTTTAATTTTTCTACCATCTATTATGAATGAAACTCCAGCATTTGTAACACAAGTACAAAGATTATCTATACCTAAATCAATTCCCAGTGCATTTTTTTTATTTAATTCCCTTTGAACTTCTTTTACTTCGTAAGTATATTGAATTTCAAAGTACCTAAAATGTTGTTTGGGTATTATTCTAATCTCTTTTATCTTCTTGTCTTTTTAATACTGGTGGTAGCTTAATTTTTAACTTCCTGATGAGTTTTTCTTAAACGAATTTGAATAAGGGACTATCAGAATACCATCTTTTAATCTTACAAAACCTATAACAAGAGTTGTAAATCCATCTTTAGCAAGATATTTAGGTAATTTTATTTTTCTTATTATCATATTGACCATTTTTTTAGCAAGTTTTAAAAGTCCAAAAAAATGATTTGAAACTTCCGTCTACTTCTTTTTAGAATTTGTTGAGCCATATTAGAATTTAACTTCTTATAGTTCTCACTATTTTTAAGCATTTTATAGTTTTCATTATAACTTAAATACTTTTTATTTTGAAAATAGTGTTGTCTAACATTATATATAGCTTCATTAGTTAAGTTCTTGGCTATATGAGATAAATATTTTAAATTCCTAAACTCCTTTTTTTACTAAGATGCTTTTACTTGTTGTTTTTAATGTTAAATACATATATAATCACCTCCTTTTCATCAGAGATATTATACCATGTATTCTACATTTTATCTGTCAAAAAAAAGTAATATTTTTTTATTTATTTTTTTAAATATTTTTAAAGTTTTTAAAACCCCACAACAGTGGGAAGCGTCGTTCACATAAGTGCGCTACTACTTATGCAGTTCTCTTGGCATATATACTCCTTAATAAATTAAGGAGATTAACCTTGAACTTCTTGTTATCTCTAACAAGCACAGACTATATCTTATCCATATCCTATTTCAAGGACTTAGGCGAAACCACTTCCAATACCTACCGCTTGTATTGTACTCCCCTCACGAGGGATAGTCGTTGAACTTTCCTTTTCAGGCTTAGCTGCTGATTGTCTATTATTATAATGTTTAGGATTTTACCTTGCACCATCTAGTATATTTTTTCTGCTTTCGCCACCATCACACTTATACTATATTCGCACTTAAATATTATGTTGTGGTTATACTAGCTTTAAGAGTTCCCAGCAGTTCAGTTTCTTTGTTGCACGGTTTTGCTCCGTGTCTACATACAAGTTTCCCTATATGCTTACTAAAATTTTCGTGCAATTCATCTCACGACTAAAGTCGCGAGTGTTCTTGTACTATTTAATAAAATGTGCTTATAATTCTTGCAATAACAGTCGCAATTGCAGCTCCCCTAACTCCTAGCGCAGGAAACCCCAAATATCCAAATATTAAAACAGTATTAAACATCAAGTTTACAACAAGTCCGATAATGCTTGAATAAAACGAATATTTTGTCTTTCCAATAGCACGAAGCTGCATATTAAAAGCAAGTCCAACTCCCATTAAAGGATATATCCAAGCGACTATTCTCATATATGACGCTCCCACTTTTATAACTTTCACATCTTTTGTAAATACCGAAATTATGACTTCTGGAATAAAAATTCCTGCAAGGAAAAAGATTAGTGAAAATACAAATCCAACTATTACTGTAATTCCAAGACATCTCTTTAAATTTTTATAATCTTTATTTCCAAAATACTGAGCTGCCAAAATTCCACCACCGCTATTCATTCCAAAAAGTGAAGTCACAAAAATCATAAAAATTTGATTGGCAAATCCTGTTCCAGCAACTGCGATCGTTCCAAGTCCAAGAGCTACATTATTTTTTCCAACCATAAATATGTCAATAAAATTCATAAGGCTGTAAATCATATTTTTCTATTGCAACTGGAAGTCCCACAGAAAAAAACTTTTTTTATAAACTGTTTTTTTCATTTTTCTCCTTTATTTTTAATAAAATTATACAAGATTAATATTACCATTATTTTTATGATTTTTTTCAATCTAAAAAAACAAAAAAATAAAAGTTAAAAATTCTTTTTATTTTTTTATTGATATAATTTTTATAGATTTGCTATAATATAAATTAAGTATATTAAGTTTTATAAAAAAAGTTTTTTTAAAAATAAAAAAAGAACAAATAAATTAAATAAAAAAATAAATAAACAAAATAATAAATAAAATTAAAAAGAAAAAGAAAAAGAAAAAAAGAATAGAAAAGAAAAGAAAAAAATTATGAATAAGAGAAATATTGTACTAGTTGTTATGAGTATTATCTTTATGATGACTTATTCAAGCCTTTTTGGGAACACCAAAATTTACGAGTAAACTTAATAATTTTTGTAAACGAAAATAATTTGTCGCATAAAGATATTGACGATATAGCAAATGAAATTAGCAAGATGAACAGTGAAAAAAACGATGTTTTTTTGCTAAAGAACTTAAAAAAATTGGAAAAAGAAAAAATCGAAAGTAATTCACGGAATGAATTTCATGTAATTACAAAAAAATTAATGGAAATATAGATTTTTTTGACGATGTGATAAGAAATAGAGATTTATTTCAAAATGACAGATTTTTTTGAAAAAAAGAAAAGAAAAATGATTTGAGGATAAGAGAATAAAAAAATTTTTGATTTTTAATTTATAAAAAAATTTTTTTGTTAAATTAGAGCAAAAAAATAATATAATTATTATTACAAATATAAGTAAAAGTAAGATAAGATAAAAAAATAAAATAAAAAAAGATAGAATAAATTAAATTAAACTAAATTAAATTATAAAGATAAAGATAAAAAAATAGGGAAGAATAGAAAAGAAAAAGAATTTAGAAAAGAAAAAAAGAAGAAAAAAAGAAGAAAAAAAGAAGAAAAGGAAATAAAAAAATAAAAATGCTTAAAAAAACTTGGAGAAAAAAATATTTGGTACTTCAGACGAAAGAGAAATAAAAAAAATGAGAAAAATAGTGAATAAAATCAATGAAATTGAACCACTATTTGAAAAGATGACAGATGAACAATTGCAGCACAAAACTGTAGAATTTAAAGAAAGAATTTCAAAATCAGAAACTTTGGACGACATTTTGGTTGAAGCGTTTGCGACAGTAAGAGAAGCATCTAAAAGAATAATGGGAATGCGTCACTACGATGTTCAATTAATTGGTGGAATGATTTTGCACAGAGGATGCATTGCAGAAATGAAAACTGGAGAAGGTAAGACACTTATGGCAACACTTCCTATTTACTTAAACGCACTTACTGGAAAAGGTGTGCATGTCGTAACTGTAAATGATTATCTAGCTAAAAGAGATAGAGATATTATGGCTGAGCTATTTGAGTTTTTGGGATTAAGATCTGATTTTATCGGTGGAAATATTACTCCAGAACAAAGGAAAATTGCTTATCAAGCAGACATAACTTATGGAACAAACAGTGAATTTGGATTTGACTATTTGAGGGATAACATGGTTGGATCTCTTGAAGAAAGTTCAAAGAGGACATAATTTTGTAATAGTCGATGAGGTGGATTCAATTTTAATTGACGAAGCGAGAACTCCACTGATTATATCTGGAGCCGCTGAAGAAACAACAGAGTGGTACAACACTTTTGCAGAAGTTGCTAAAAAATTGAAAAGAAGTTATAAAACTGAAGAAATAAAAGATAAAAAAAATACGGTAATTCCTGACGAAGACTGGGAAGATTATGAAGTTGATGAAAAATCACATACTGTTACAATTACGGACAAAGGGATTAAAAATGTTGAAAGAATTTTGAAAATTGATAATCTTTATTCACCTGAATATGTTGAACTTACACACTTTTTAACACAAGCGTTAAAAGCAAAAGAACTATTTAAAATTGACAGAGATTATATTATCAACGACGATGGAGAAGTTATAATAGTAGACGAATTTACTGGAAGACTTATGGAAGGTAGAAGATATTCAGACGGACTTCACCAAGCGATTGAAGCCAAAGAACATCTGGAAGTTGCAGGAGAAAACCAAACTTTAGCTTCAATAACACTACAAAATTATTTTAGAATGTATGAAAAACTGTCAGGAATGACGGGAACAGCAAAAACTGAAGAAGAAGAATTTAAACAAATTTATAACTTAAAAGTTATAGTTGTTCCTACAAATAAACCTGTTATAAGAAAAGATTTGCCAGATGTTATTTATATGAATAAAAATGCTAAATACCGAGCAATTGCAAGAAAAATTGAAGAATTGTATCACAAAGGTCAGCCAGTTTTAGTGGGAACTGCGTCTATCCAACATTCGGAAGAAGTTTCTGCGCTACTTAAAAAAGCAAGAATTCCTCATGAAATATTGAATGCAAAACATCACGAAAGAGAAGCAGAAATCGTATCTCAAGCCGGAAGATTTAAAACTGTAACAATTGCAACAAATATGGCAGGTCGTGGAACCGATATAAAACTTGGAGGAGATCCTGAATCTTTTGCTTCAAAAGTTGCTATAAAAGGAACGCCTGAATATGAGGATATTTACCACACTTATGTAAAAGAGTGCGCTGAAAATAGAAAAAAAGTGCTGGAAGTTGGAGGACTTTTCATTTTAGGGACTGAAAGACACGAATCTCGTCGTATTGACAATCAGTTAAGAGGTCGTGCGGGTCGTCAAGGAGATCCTGGAGCATCGGAATTTTATTTGTCGCTAGATGATGATTTAATGAGACTTTTTGGTGGAGATAAATTAAAATCTATGATGAAGATGTTAAAAATTGACGAAGATGAAGAAATCCGTCACAAACAAATTACTAAATCAGTTGAAAACGCACAAAGAAGAATTGAAAGTCGAAACTTTTCATCAAGAAAAAGTCTTATTGAATATGACGATGTAAATAACACTCAAAGAGAAGTCGTTTATGAACAAAGAGATGCCATTTTGAAAAATGAAAATTTAAGAGAATTGATTGAAGGAATGATTTCAGAAACTGTTGATATTATTGTAAATAATGCATTTGCTGGAGAATCTGGAGAAAAAGATTTGAATTTATTGGAAGATAAATTGAATGAAACATTTGATTATCAAATTGATCTTAATAAAATCGAAGGAAAATCGGCAGAAGAAATTTCAAATTTAATTTATGACGATTTGATAAAAATCTATGATGAAAAAGAAGAAGCTGTCGGAGATGAAGTATTTAGAAAAATAGAGCGTTATATAATGTTAGAAGTTCTTGATTCAAAATGGAGACAGCACTTGAAAGATTTGACAGAATTGAGAGAAGGAATTAGACTTCGTTCTTATGGTCAAAGAAATCCAATTCACGACTACAAAATTGTTGGATATGATGTTTACAACGAAATGATTGACGCAATCAAGAGAGAAACTAGTTCATTTATCTTGAAATTAAAAGTTCGTGGGGAAGAAGATACAAATAATTTGACTCACGAAGAAGTTTCAAATGTGAAATATGAACACACTGATGACAAAATTAATGTAATTGGCGATGATTACCAGCAAGAAGTTATTCCAGAAAAACCTGAACAACCTCAAAGACCGCTTTCAAGAAGAGAAAGACGAGAACGAGCAAGAAGAAATGTATAATTAAAATAAAAAATTATTTCAAAATTAAGTAATTTGATAATTTCTAGAATTTCGTATAAACTTAAAATATAATATATGAGAGTGTCCAAAATTTTTGTGTAAACTCAAAATATAATAATGGTACAGGATGGTAGTTTTATCATCCTGTTTTTAAATTCTTCAGGTGTAAAAAAATTTTTTTGTGTAAATAAACTAGACTTATCTATTAGTTTACACAAAATTATAAACACAATCTTTTCTCTTTCTTCTTATTTATTATTTATAAAAAAATCTCTTGAAATATTTAATTATTCAAGAGATTTCTTTTTTTATTCTGTTTTATTTTTATTATTATTTTTCCTTCTAAATTGTCCAACATACGAGAAAGATTTGACAATTCTGAATCTAATTTTTTTCATCTAAAGTCATTTTTTTAGCTTTTTTTCTTTTCTTGCTTTTTGTTTTAGTTTGAGATTTTTTTAGTTTTTATTTGTTCTTTTTTTGTTTTAGTTTCTTTTTCTTTTTAATATTTTTTTATTTGTATTTGCATTTTCCAAATCTTCTTCTTCGTCTCCAATTACTGTTGGAGTCAAAACTGTAGCTTCATCTGACCCATCATTTACAGTATTTTTGAATTTCTTCTGAAGTTGCAGCTGTATTTGAAGTTTCGTCAGTCAAATCTGGATATGCATGTAAAAGTACATCTCTTGGTAAATTTGATTGATTAACATTTTCAACTTTACTTGCCGCATATGACAATTGACACAAAAAAAGTGCTGCTACTGTCATTATTGCTTTTTTTCTCATAATTTTTCTCCTTAAATTTTTTTATTTTTAGTTATTATAATCTAACTTTATTTGAATTTAATTTGTTTAAACTTTTTTATTTCTTTTTTTAAAAAAATTTATAAAGCCTGAGAAATTTCTTCCAAAATCAATTTAGCACTTTCCACAGGATCTTTAGCTTTTGTAATTGGTCTTCCAACAACTAAAAAATCTACATTATTTTTAATTGCATCAAACGGAGTCATTATTCTATTTTGATCATCGTCACTTTTTCCTTGTGCATTTAATGTAAACGCCGGTCTTACTCCAGGACAAACAGTTACAAAGTCTTGACCTAATTTTTCTTTAATTTTAGCTGATTCCAAAGGTGAGCAAACAATTCCATGCATTCCGCTATTTTTTGCAATTGTCGCCAAATTTAGAACCATTTCCTCAACATTTAAACTACTTTTGAACATTTCCAAAATGTCGTCGCCAGATAAATTTGTCAAAACTGTAACTCCGATTAAAAGACTTTCTGAACCAGTTTCTTTTACTAAATTTGAAACTTCTCTCATAGTTTTTCTTCCATTTGAGCAATGAATGTTAAACATGAAAACATTTTTTTGAATAGCATTTTTACATGCCATTTTTACTGTATTTGTAATGTCGTGAAATTTTAAATCTAAAAATACTTTTTTCCCTTTTTCGTGCAAATAATCAACTAATTTTCCATCTGTGCTTAAATAACTCTCAAGTCCAACTTTGTACATTGAAATATTATCTCCAAGTTGTTCCACCAATTTTTTTGCGTCTTCTAAATTATCAAAGTCCAACGCTACAAATATTTTTTTCTTTAGCTTTTTTTCATTTATTTTTATTCAAAAATTCTTCTCCTTTTTTTATTTTATTTAATTATTTTTTTAAAAGTCCATAAAAGCTCTATTAATTGAAATAATTTTAATTTTAATTTATTTAATTTCCAGTCTTTTTCTATAAGAAATTCCGTCGTCAGGATGAGAAAATCCAATAATTTCTGAAATATTCGATAAATTTTTCTTTTCACAATATTCCAAAAGTCCTTTTTTTACTTCAAGAGCTACTAAAGGATTTCCAAAAAAAGCCGTTCCTATTGAAACTGCCGATGCTCCCGCCAAAAAGAACTCAATCGCATCTTTTGCACAGCTTATTCCACCCATTCCTAAAATTGGAATTGACACCGCTTGTGAAACTTGATGTATCATTCTTAATGCAATTGGCTTAACCGCAGGACCTGACATTCCGCCGTAAGTGTTTCCCAAAATTGCTTTTCCAGTATTTGTGTCAATTGCCATTCCAAGTAAAGTATTTATCATCGAAATTGCATCTGCTCCTTCACTTTCCACAATTTTTGCAATTTCTACAATATTTGTCACATTTGGCGACAATTTTACCATTAATGGTTTATTTGTCACTTTTCTCACTTCTCTTGTAACAAGTCTTGCCATCTCAGGATTTGCTCCAAAAGCCATTCCGCCGTCTTTTACATTTGGACACGAAATATTCAATTCCAAAATTTTTATTTCTTCAAGTTTATCAAGTCTTTTTGTAAGTTCCACATATTGCTCAACTGTACTTCCATTGATATTTGCAACTATTGGCACATTTAAATGTTCTTTTATTTCTTTTAGCGTATTTTTCTCAAAATAGTCAATTCCAGGATTTTCAAGACCTACGCTATTTAGCATTCCCGCTGGAGTTTCTGCAATTCTTGAACCTGAATTTCCATCTCTTTTTTCCAAAGTCAAGCCTTTTATGACAACTGCTCCCAATTCATTTGGGTCGAAATAATCCATATATTCTGTTCCAAAAGCAAAGCATCCACTTCCTGTAAAAATTGGATTATTTAATTTTACTCCCAAAAAATTTGTTGAAAGTTTACTTGTTTTATTTTCCATTTAATTCACCTCCATTTTTTACATTTCCAGATTTTTTATCAAAAATTTTGCTGTAAAAAACAGGTCCATTTTTACAAACTTTTTTCATTCCTTCTTCGCTTGGAATAGAACATCCCACACAAGCTCCGACTCCACAAGCCATTCTCTCTTCCATTGAAACTTGTGAAACTATATTATTTTCATTTGAAATTTCACTAATCAAGTCCAAAACTTTTTTTCTGGTCCACATGAATAAATTATATCAATTTTTTTCGCCAATTAAAAATTTCTTTTTTTAATAATTCAATAACATTCGTTTTTCTCCTAGACTTCCATCGTCACTACAAATTTTAAGCTCAATTCTTTTTATCTGAAAAAAATCAAAATTTTTCAAGCATTTCTAAAGTTTTTTTATCTCTACCTCCAGCGATAAAAAAATAATTTTTTTATTTTTTTATTATTCTCATCACTTTCAGTTTTATTTTTCCAATAATTCTTTTTAATAACTGTTTTAACGGAGCAAGTCCAATTCCTCCACCAACAATTACTATTTTTGATGATTCTTCTATTATTTCAAAACCATTTCCAAGCGGACCTTGAATATTTATGACATCTCCTTTTGCATAACTTGTCAACTCTTTTTGTACCTTTTTCCCAAAACTTTGTACAAAAACTCTATTTCTCCAGTTTGAGAATTTACGCTGTGCAAACTTATTGGTCGTCTTAAAAATCATGATTTCATTTTTTTAACTTTAACATATAAAACTGTCCCGCAACTGGAATATTTTTTTATTTTTTTGACATTTTTCAGATTTCACTCTCATCAAAAAAATTATCTCCACCGACAGCTTTATTTTTCCAAAAATTTCCACATTTTCTAAAAAAATTCCGTCTTTTTTTATTTTTTTCTCACAATTATTTTTGCATTTTAAATTTTTTTCTCCATTTCAAATTTTTTTATTTTTTTATTTTTTTCAAAAAAATTTATTTAGTTTTTTAGCTGAATTTCATCTTCTGAAATAATTTTTTTCACAATAAAAAAACATTTATATTTATTTTTCTTCTTTTTAATCTCACAAATTTTGTCTTAATATTTTTCATGATTTGAAATACATTTTTGGATTGTCGCATTTTACAAGCTCTTCAACTTCATCCAGTCTTTTCTAATTTTTGTTTTTTTCTACAACTTCATAATCTTCAATAATATTTATCGTTGCATCTGGCGCAATAAGTGAAATATTATTAAGCTCATTTTCCTGCAAAAATTTTTATCTTCAATTTTTTTATAATCCCTTTTTTTCACAAGTGAACTACTTGGCATATTTGTAGCAACTGTAATTCTTTGCGAATAATTTTTTTAACTTTAAAATTTCCACAATCAAAAAAACTTTTTTTGACGGAATATGATCAATTACAATTCCGTTTTTTTATAGCTCAATTAATAATTCTTTTCCTTTACTCATTTTTATTTACCTTTCATTTTAAAAAAATTAAACAATAAATTATTATTTTTTTATTATAATTAAAATTTATAAAAAAAATAAAATAAATTATTATACCATTTTTTTCTTTTTCTAAAACTTTTTAACATCATAGCTTGCCTAATAGGAATCCCATTTTTTTAGCCTGTTTAAAATATAATGCATGTTTTGTCGAATCTAAATCTATTGAAATTTCGTCAACTCTTGGAAGCGGATGTAAAATAATCATATCATCTTTACATTTTCCTAAAATATTTTTTTTGTTTATTATGTAAATTCCTTTTAATTTTTCATATTCATCAACATCGAGAAATCTCTCTTTTTGAATTCGAGTCATATAAAAGACATCAATTTTATCAAGACAATCTCTGAAATCAGATAAAATTTCATATTTTATGTTATTTTTACGCAAATCTTCCAGCAAATAATCTGGCATCTGTAAAATCTGCGGTGCCACAAAATAAACCGTTGGATTAAAGTGAGTTAGTGCTCTCATAAGCGAATGAACTGTTCTTCCATATTTTAAATCTCCAACAAACGCAATTGACAAATTTTCAAGCGTCCCTTTTTCTTCTAAAATTGTGTATAAATCTAGCAAAGTTTGACTTGGATGCTGGTTTGATCCATCTCCTGCATTTATGACAGGTTTTTTTGAAGTGACTGAAGCAAGTCTTGCCGCTCCGTCAAATGGGTGTCTTACAACAATTACATCAGAATAGCTTTCCACCATTTTTATTGTATCCGAAAATGATTCTCCTTTTTTTAGTGAAGAATATTCTGCTGGTGGCAACTGCAAAACATTTGCTCCCAATCTATAAGCTGCCGACTCAAAAGACATCTTTGTCCGTGTGCTCGGTTCAAAAAAAAGAGTGGAAACAATTTTGCCACTTAAAATTTTTAATTTTTCTTCTTCTGAAGTATTTTCAATTCTCTTTGCCAATTTTAAAATTTCCATTATCTCTTCTTTTTGTCATATCATTCATTGAAATAATATCTTTTTTTCATCTTTTTTTCTCCTATTTTTTTATTTTTCATTCCAAAAATTTTTTTCTTAATTAAATAATAACATATTTTTTTGGTAATTCAATAAATCTAAAAAAATCTATAATTTTTTTCTTTATATTTATTCAGTTTTTTTATCGAGAGCTTTTAAAAATTAAATTTAGATTTTTTTCATTATCTTATATTTACTTACTTTTTAAATTTTTAATATTAATTTATTTTTAATTTCATTATTTCAAAAAAATCATCTTTTTTTAAATTATAAAAAAATGATTATTTAATAATAAAGAGTAGAATTTTTTTCTACTCTTTAATTTTTTTATTTTTTTATTTTTTTGTTTTAATTTTTTTATTTTTAGTTTAGTTTTAATTAAATTATTTTTAATTTTTTTAAATTTTTTTAATTTTCTAAAATTTTTATCAGCAAGTATCAATGCAATTTTTTTCTCTCCAACTTTAAATTCCACAGTCATACTTTTTGTGTCAACTTTTTTTATTTTTCCCAAACCAAATTTTTTGTGAGTCACAGTTTGTCCCGCTTTGTATTTTGAATTTTCAGTTTTTTCAACTTTTCTTGGTTCAACTTTTCTTCCAAACCCGCCTTTTGAAAATGGATTAAAATTTTCAACTTTTGGAATGCTTTTAGCTACGGCAGATCTTTTCAAAGTTCCAAATCTTCCACCGACATATTCCAAATTATCTTGCTTCATTTCATGCAAAAATCTTGATGGCTTTCTAAAATTATCATCTCTTCCCCAAATTTTTCTTGTCGAAGCATATGAAATAAACAATTCTTTTTTCGCACGAGTTATTGCCACATAACAAAGTCTTCTCTCTTCTTCAATCTCGTCTTCTGGCGAATCAAATGAAATTGAAGGAAATAATCCTTCTTCCATTCCCACTAAGAATACATAGTCAAATTCTAGTCCTTTTGAGCTATGAATTGTCATAAGTTTTACATAATTTTCATCTTCTTCAATGCCGTCCGATGATGAAGTCAGTGAAATCATATCAAGATATTCTTCCAATGTAATCCCTGGATTTTGTCTTTCAATTTCAATTATACTGTTCAAAAGTTCTTCAATATTTTTTATTCTATCTTCTTTGTTATCTTCAAGACTATCTATATATCTCGTTTTTTTGCCAAAATTTGATCAAATATTTCTTTTTATTGATAAATTTTTCAAGGTTAGAATGAATATTTTTCCATCATTTTTATAAAAAAACTTGCTAAAGTTGGTTTTTACAGTTGAACGAAGCGAAATTTTATCCACATATTGAAGCGCATCAAACATTGATATATTATTTTTTTACTTGCAAACTCTGAAATTTTTCTGAATTGTCTTTTTCTCCAATTGCTCTTTTTTTGGAACATTAATAATTCTAGCAAAAATTATGATTATCATTTTTATTATTTAACAAACTTAAATATGCTAAAATATCTTTTATTTCTTTTCTTTGAAAAAACTGCATTCCGCCATAAATTTTATACGGTACATTTGCATTAAGCAACTTTTCTTCTAATATTCGAGATTGAGCATTTGTACGGTAAAGTATTGTCATATCTTTATAAGAAGCTCCATCTTGGACTTTTTTTACAATTTCTCTTACAATATGATTTGCTTCATCAAAATTATCCGTAGCATTATAAACTTTAATTTTTTCCCCTTCGCCAGAATCTGTCCAAAGATTTTTTCCTTTCGAACTTTTATTATTTTTAATAAGCTCATTTGCTGTATCAAGTATTTTTTTAGTTGACCGATAATTTCTCTCCAATTTTACAGTAAACGCATTTTTATAATCTCTCTCAAAATTTAATATATTATTAATGTTTGCTCCACGAAATGCATAAATACTTTGATCTTCATCTCCCACAACACAAATATTTTTATATTTTTCCGCAATCAAATTAATTATTTCATATTGAAGGTTATTTGTATCTTGATATTCATCAACCATAATATATTTATATCTTTCCTGCACCCTTTCAAGCACATATCTGTCATCCAGCAATTTTCTTGCATTCACAAGCAAATCTGAAAAATCCATTGCATTATTTTTTTTCAAAGTTTCGTTATAGCTCTGATAAATTTGCGAAAAAATTCTATTCGCAGAAATTTTCAAGTCAAAATACTGATCAAGTTCTTCGACTCCAATTCCTTCCTCTTTTAATTTGCTAATTCTATTTGCCAAAGCTCCTGGTTTTGTACTATCATTGTCTCCTAGATTCATTTCTTTTTTTATTTTAGTAATAATAGATTTTTGATCATCAACATCATAAATATTAAAATTTCTGTCGTATCCAACTCTTTCAGCATACATTTTTAAAAGTCTTACAGAAAAAGCGTGAAATGTTGAAACAACTAAATTTTGTGCCTCAGCTCCAATAAGTTCTTCTGCTCTTTCTTTCATCTCTTTTGCAGCTTTGTTTGTAAAAGTTAGAGCAAGTATATTAAGCGGAGAAATTCCCCTTTCTTTTATCATGTGTGCCATTCTGTAAGTGACTGTTCTAGTTTTCCCACTTCCAGCTCCAGCTAAAATTAGCACAGGCCCATCAACTTTTTCTGCCGCTTTTCTCTGTTCTTCATTTAATTTATCTAAAATACTCAATTCTCTTCTCCTTTTTTTATTTTTTTAAATTATTCTATATTTAATTCCTATTAATTTAGAAATTTTTTTCAATTATTTGATTTTTCTTCAATTTCATTATTATTGCTAGTCTTTTTTTATAAACAATTTCTCTTAAATTTAAATCCGATTTTTTTATCAGATCAGCCATGACCAAAATTTGATTCAAAACTCCCTTTTTTTATTTTTTTGAAACAATTATAACTTCAGAATCTTTTTCGCAACTCACACATAAAATCCAAAATTGTATAATTTTTTTCAATTGGAAGCAAAATCCCACCTGTAATTCTCACAAACAAAAAAATCATTTTTTTGAAATTTTTTTCTTCAACTTTTTTTCGCAAATTTTTTTAGTGCATTTTTTTCACAATTTAAAATATTTCCACTCAGAATTATCGTTTCACTTTTAATATTTTTTTATTTTTTTGCCAAATTTTTTTATACATTTCTTCAACAAACTTTTTTTCCCAACATTAATTTCAGTTCCAACAAAAAAATAAACTTTAGCTTTTTTTCATTTCTGTGATTTATAATAAAATGCCTTTTACATCTAGCTTCGTAATTTTCACTTGTTCCAACCATCACAAGCGGATCTTCATAATACGCAGGTTTCCCATCCAAAAGTCTTTGACTCGCATAAGCAGGCTTTCCGCAAACAGTGCAAATCGCATGTAACTTTTCAACTTCATCAGCAATTGCCATAAGTTCTGGTACAGGTTCATACGGCTCTGCTCTAAAACTTAAATCAAGCCCCGCCACAATCACTCTTTTCCCAAAATTGACATATTTCTTACAAAATTTCACAATTTCATCGCCAAAAAACTGAACTTCGTCAATTCCAATAATTTCGGCATCAATATTTTCATCCATAATTTTTTCCATTTCTTCAATATTTTTTACTGGATATGCAAAAACGCTTTCCTTTCTATGAGAAAATATTCCATTTTCTCCGTATCTTTTGTCAACTGAATGTTTGAACGCAATAATTTTTTGTTTTGCAAATTGTGCCCTTCTAAGCCGTCTTATAAGCTCTTCACTTTTCCCAGAAAACATGCTTCCAGTTATTACTTCAAGAGTTCCTATTTTAGGATTTTTCCATCTTTCCCCTTCAATTTTTTTATAAAAAAATAAAAGATATAAACTGTAAAAACACAGTAAATATCAATTATTTTTTTATTAAATTTATTTATTTTAAAATTTTTTTATTTATTTATTTAAAAAAACTTCAGCTCCATATAAATTTATTTTTTTCTTTTCAATAGTCCATTTATCTGGCAATTTTTCAAGTTCTTTTCTCATATTTTCCAAAAATTCATCGTTGTCATAATTAAGCGAGATTAAAGTTGGTCCCGCACCACTTATGTACTCTCCCAATGCTCCATATTTTTTGGATAATTCAAATATTTTTTCAGAATCGTTTATAAGCGCAAATCTATAAGGCTGATGAATTTTATCTCCCAATAAAAATCTTAAATTTTGATATTCTCCTTTGCTAAAAGCATTCACCAATAACCCAAGTTTTGACATATTGTTAATTGCGTCCGAAACTAAATAAGAATTTGGAAGCACGCTTCTAGCTTTTTCAGTTGACAATTTAAAATCTGGTATCATAACATAAAAACATAAGTCATCTGAACTAAGAAGCGAACTATACACCAATTTATCCTTGTCGTGAGCAGTTAAGACCATTCCGCCAAATATTGCAGGAACAACATTATCTGGATGTCCTTCCATCTCCACAGCTAATTCTGCAATTTTATCTACATCCAAAACATCTCCCGCAAATTTATTTGCGATTAAAATTCCCGCAACAATTGCTGATGAGCTACTTCCAAGCCCACGAGAGATAGGAATGTCGTTTCTTGTAATATTTACTTTGTAACTTGGAATATTTTTTACCAAATGTTTTTCAGTATATTTTATCGCTTCAAATATTAAATTTTCTTCAATCGGTATTGGAAAAGGTTTTCCATTTTCAAAAAACTCAATTTTATCGCTCTCTTCAACTTCCATTTCTAAGAAATAATCTAGTGCAACTCCCAGGCAATCGTAACCAACACCAATATTTTGCAGAAGTTCCAGGTACTCTAACTTTAAATTTTTAAACCCATTTTTTTCTCTTAAAATTGAAAAAAATTTTAATTTAATTAAAACTTTTCAATCAATCTCCTTTCTTTTTCTTTTTTTCTTTTTCTTTTTTTCTTATTTTTTTATATTTTTTTCTTTTTACTTTTTTTATTTTTTTATATTTTTTTATCTTTTTATTTTTCTTTCTTTTTTTCCCTATTTTTTTACATTGTGACCGAGTTTATTTGCTTTTTTTATTTTTTTATTGTTTTTTTGTTATTTTTGTTTATAATTTTTAAATCTAAATAATGAGCCCATTTAATTTGACTTAATTTTCTCAAATTTTTAAGCGCATTTCCTTCTACTTCACTATCCACAGTAAGTAGCATTATAGCACTGTTATCTCTTCTTCCAACATTCATTGTTGCAATATTCACACCAGCTTTTCCTAATGTCGCTCCAACAGCTCCAATTACTCCTGGAACATCGTCATTTCCAAGATAAATCATATTATCTGAAATCGCCATATCGACATCGTGTTTTTTGATGTTTACTATTCTCTCTTCGCCATTTATTCCAATTGTTCCGACAACATGAACTTTGTGTCCTTCTTCGTTACTTACAACAAATTCAATTGCTGATGCATAATTTTTGTACTTTTCATCTTTTTTATTTATTGAAATATTAATTCCCCTTTTTTCAGCAAGCGGTCTTGAATTTATATAATTCACTTCTTCTTTCAACACAGGTTCTAAAATCCCTTTTATTGCAGTTGCATCAACTAATGCTGTCTCTTGCTGCGCTATTTCACCATAATAATTAATTACGATATTTGAAATTGGATTTTTTTCAATTTGAAAATAAATTTTTCCTAATTTTTCAGCTAAATTTATATAAGGTTTTACGATTAAATATTCTTCTCTTCCAATTGACGGCAAATTTACCGCTGTTTCCACGATTTCTCCACGAAGTCCGTTTAATACTTGTTTTACAACTTGAGTTCCAACATTTCTTTGCGCTTCGTAAGTTGTCGCTCCGATATGTGGTGTTGCAATCGCATTTTCAAATTCATAAAGTACACATTCACTTCTTGGCTCAACTGAGTGAACATCGTAACCAAAACTTGCTATTTTCCCACTTTTTAGACCTTCTGCAACCGCTTCTTCGTTAAATAATCCACCACGAGCAGCATTTACAAGCCGTACTCCATCTTTTAATTTAGAAATATTTTCAGAATTTATCATATTTAATGTTTCACTTGTTTTTGGCGTGTGAATTGTGATAACATCTGATTTTTCTAGAAGCTCATCAAGTGTATTTGCTTTTTTGCAGCCATTTCTTTTGAAAATTTCATCAGAAATATACGGATCATATGCAATTAAATTCATTCCAAACGCTTTCATTCTCTTTGCCATAAGACTTCCAATTCTTCCCAGTCCAATAATTCCCAATGTTTTTTCAAATAATTCATTTCCAACAAAAATTTCTCTTTCCCATTTTCCGCTTTTTATAAAATTATTTGCTGAAACTATATTTCTTGCTGTCGCTATCATAAGTCCAATTGCAATTTCACAAGCCGAAACTGTGTTGCTGTCAGGCGTATTTGCAACAATTACTCCGTGTGCAGTAGCTTCGGGGATATTGATATTATCAACTCCATTCCCAGCACGACCTACTATTTTTAAATTTTTAGCTCTATCAAGTAATTCTTTGTCAACTTTAATAACACTTCTCACAATTAAAGCGTCATAATCTTGTATAATATCTAAGATTTCTTCTCTTTTAATTCCAATTTTTACATCCACTTTTACATCTTTTGCCTCTTTTAAATGTGAAATTGCTTCATCATCAATATATTCTCCAACTAATATTTTTGAACATAGCCTCTCCTTTTTTTGACTTTAAAATTTCTGTTTTTATATACAAATATCTTATCATAAATTTAACTACAATTCAACATTTTTTTATAAATTTTCATAACTAAACTATATTCTAAAAATGTATTTTTTTACAATAAATTCTACTCTTTTTTCTGTCGAATATTCTGAAAAAGATGAGCAAATGGTCTGAAATATATTTTTTTATTTCAGCATAATTATTATTTGATATAAAATTATAAACTCCATAATTTCCAGTAAATTCTTTTTGTTTTTCGATTAATAAAAAAATTGTCATATGAACTTACAAGTTTTGTGTCCGATAATGTTGTTGGGTTTTCCTTTGGGTCTAAAATATACGAAACATCGTATTTTTCAGACAAATTTTTAAAAGCTAAGCTATCCGCAGACATATTGAAATCTCCAGCAATAATTATATCATCTTCATCTGTGAGTTTTGAAAAATATTCGTAGACATTCGCATAATTTGAAGCTTCGATAAGTCTTTGCTTTTCTTTGTCACCAAAAACTGAATGCGCTATGATGTAGACAAAATCAAAGTTTCCACTTTTAAAATATGCACCAAAAGGTTCCCGCATAAACTCATTTTCATCTTTTTCCGCATAAAATCCGACTGGCTTTGCTTCCAAAAATTTATTTTTTCTGTAAATAAAAGCGTAAAATTCCCGATAATTCTCACTTCCCACGGAATGATCTGAAATTATATAATCCCAATTTTCTTGCGTCAATTTTTCCAAATGCGCTCTCACTTTTTTTACACCTTTTTCATTCATCACTTCTTCCAGTCCAATCAAATCAAAATTTGACAAAATTTTTGCAAACGCACTATAATCTTTTTGCTTTTCTCCAAGTCTTAACGCATTAAACGAAGCTATTAAAACCGTATTTTCACTGCGAGAAACTCCGCTTTGAGAATTAAAATCTGAAATTTTCTTTTTGGAACAGCAAAATAAACTTAAAAATAATAATTACAAAAAAATTAGTTTTTTTATTATATTATTTTTTTACATCAATCACTTTAATCAATTCAAACAATTCAATCAACCCCTTGATTTTTTTATTTTTTTAATATAATATTAATTATAACTTATTTTTTTAAAAAAAGCCATCGTTTTTTTACGATGACTTTTTAATTTTTTTATTTTTTTAGTTTTTATTATTAATTTGCTCTTTCTATGTACTCTCCAGTTCTTGTATCGATTTTAATTTTATCTCCAATTACTACGAATAAAGGAACTTGTAAGCTGTAACCGTTTGCAATTGTGGCTGGTTTTGTCGCTCTTCCGATTGTATCTCCTTTTAATCCTGGTTCTGTATAAGTAACTTCTCTTATAACAGTATTTGGCAATTCAACTCCAACTGGTCTTCCTTCATACATCAAGACTTGAATAATCATTTCTTCTTCTAAAAAGTTTACAGCTTCCCCTAAATCTTCTGCAGTTAATGCAATTTGCTCAAAAGTTTCCTGATCCATGAAGTTGTAATCTCCTTCACTTTCGTATAAAAATTGCATTTGATTTCTGTCTAAAATGATGTCGTCCATTAATTCAGTTGCAAGTACTGTAATTTCTTGAATTTTTCCCGAAATTAACTCTTTTGTTTTAAATTTTACTTCTGCCGCTCTTTGTCTTTTTCCTGATGTCGATTGGTGTCTTTCAGCTTTTAGTATTAAATAAGGTATGTTGTCCTTTCTGTATGTACTTCCTTGTCTTAATTCTGCTGCTGGTTTCATTAATTTCCCTCCTGATTTATTTTATTATTTTTAATTAATTAACTAATATCTTATAAAATAAGTGGCTGTCACAACTAGTCGCATTCTTTTTGTAAATTTGGTTTTTGTATTTCTTCATCTTTGTTTAAAATATCTTCATTGTCTTTTAATACTTCAAATTGACCTTGCGTCATACTTTTTAAGCCATTTATTTCATTGCCATTTACTTTTAGCATTTCGATTGCTCTATTTTCCGCATCTTTTGTTGCATCAACTAGCAAATCTTTTTTATATTTATCAATATTTGTAACAACATATTCAGGTTTTTGTAATTTCAATATTGTCACTTTGTAATTTCAACTCCAATAAATTTTCATAAAACTCTTTGACCTTGTCAATATCCCCAGTAACAATTGATATAATTTCCTGTCCGTCATAGTTTGAAATATTGGTTGCCGAAACTTGTGTTTCTTCACCGCTTTGAGAAGTTTTTTCTGCTTCTTTGTCATAATTTGGCTGAATTTTTTTAAATTTTTCAATGTCGTAACTATTTTCATTGATTTTTAAACTCTTTAATTTTTGAATCACAATTTTTTCTTTATCATCAATATCTTGCCTTAAATTATCCAAATTTTCATTTTTTCCTGAAATTATTATCCTGATGAGCGCTTTATCTGCCTTGATTCTCTTTTGCGCAACTCCTTTTACAGTAATTCTGTTGTCAAGTTTATTCGTCTTGTCAACCGCATTTGAAATTAATGCCGCCGACACAATTAAACCGAACGACAATATTGTAGAAATTATTATAAATTGTACTTTTTTTCAATTTGTTTCACTCCTTAGTCATTGAAGTTTTTTTATCTTTTAAATTATAATTTATTTTTAAAAAAATGTCAAATTAATTTTTTTATGTGTAAAATTTAGTCCTATTTTTCTTTTCTTTTTCTTTTTTTACTCATTTATTTTTAATATTTATTTATTATTTACTATTTATCTATGAAAATTTCGCTGGCATCTCCGAAATTCATATCCTTTTTTTTGCCAAGCTTTGTTCTTGCACCGACTATTCTGTTTGACATGCCGAACATGTCATCAAGATGGAACGGGTCTACATCAGGGTCTTTTTCGAAATAAGGGTTTTCAGGAAGATGTTTGTATCTTTTTTCAAGTTCGCTATAATATTTCTGAAAGTTTCCTTGTGAAAAGTCGCTAATATATTTTGGCGCTGACTTAAAGTTATTGAAGTAAAACTCACGAGGTATGTCAGCAAATTTCTTCTCGTTAATTTCCACATCTTTATCTTATAGTTTTCGTTAGCGACTGAAAACTTTTTGACATTATACCCGTACTTAGCGCATATCGCCTTAACTTCTTCCATTCTGTTTTCAGGTACGATGAGCTTGTCCACAACGATGTTTTTTCCGTTTCCGCCAAAGTTTGCGCCGTCTTCAAGGAAAAGGTTTGCTATATGTACATTGTTTCCTGTCACTTTAAAATACCCGTTTCTTGAAACCTCAATTTCACTTGTGACATTCTGATTGCTTCCGTTAAGAACTAGCGTGGCGTTGTCAAATACTGTAATATCTGTATTTGAAACATTCCCCTCAAGAACAAGCGCTCCTCCAAGCACTTCAGTTTTTCCACGGTATGAAATATTTCCTTTTATTGTAAGTGTCTTGTCTCCCGCTTTACGAAGTCCGCCTTTATAGTCCGAAGTTTTTTCATAGAAGTTTTTTTCCCTTGAAATATAATTCTTGAACGGAACATTGTCAACAACGGAAAACTCGTCCAAACCAGATACAATATCACCTTTTTTATTATCAAACTGCTCAACGGCTACATTGTACGAAGTAGTTCCGCTTGGAAGGTAAGTCAGCTCTCCTCTTATATCATTTGTCCAAGTCCAGTCGCTAAGAGGTTCAGCCCAGAAGTAAGCCGTATCGCTATTTGGTTCAAACACTTTGTCATAAAATCCTGTAAAAAATTTCTGCTCCTCAATAAGCCCGGCATTAAAATTGCTAGGTCCGTTCAAGACTTTTCCTCTCGTCAACGAATCCCCATCCGTAGTCATTTGACAATGCGTCCTTTTCCCTGTAGGCTGTTGTAAGTATCATCTGCTTGATTTCGTGGTAAGTTATTCCAGGATATTTCTTCATCATCATCGCCGCAATTCCTGCAAGTTTTGGTGCTGAAAAGCTTGTCCCTGTATTCTGTTCCTCCTTTTTCCTGTCATATATGTCACCGTTAGCCATTACTGAAGATGAACGTGAATAAACTGGACGAGCCTCGGCATCATCAGGTTCTGAAGAAGTTCTGCATGTGCTTGAAAATTGACTTGCACGACCTGCAGAGGTTTTTGCTTCGGCTGTTGAGCTTAGGGTTGCAGGATTAGTCACATCAGTTCCCTTATTGTTTTTAACGCATTCAAACTGGCCTACATATATTCTTTCAGAATCAAGAAGCTTAAAGACTTCGTCCCCATACATGTCATATTTCATAGTTTCAGGTGTAAGATAGGCAAGGTTTCTTCTTACCCCTGTGGAATTTTTCATAATTTCACTGTCAATTGTGAATACAGGATTTCCTAAAGGTTTTAAGAAAAGGTTTACATTTCCTGTCTCGTCATCTCCATAAACTCTTCTAGGACTCATTGAGCTTATTGCTGTTTCATTTATTATATCGCCAAAATAAAACATTTTTGAAGTTGAGTCCCATCTGTTTCTGTCATCTACTGTTCCTGAATACGAAGCTATTCCGTAAAACATGTTCTGTTCTGACATCATTGAATATGAAATAAGTCTTTGTCCAAATCCAGTTCCGGCGGTCAAATAAAAGGCATGAAGCACATTTGCGTAATGCTCAGACTTTCCTACATTCGTTCCTCCGACAGACTTGCTGTAATAAAATTTCGGCTTAGGAATTCCGGGATTTATTTTATCCCAGTATGCGTCCGTAGTGCTTGGATCAAATACGGCAATATAGTCATTTAATCCTGTATTTGGGTGTACTTTTTTTGCGTATTTTACTAAAACTTCACTTTTTGATGGAGTTTTAGCTTTTGTATAAAATAAATTTGCGGCATTTAGATTTGCTGTAAAAATTAAAGATATTAATAAAAAAATTTTTTTCATATAATTTTTTTCCTTCCAATTTTTTTAAATATTTTTATTTATTAAATAAATATTTTTTTAATTTTTGTTTTTTTAAAATTAAACAGTAAATAACTTTATGTTTTTTTATAAAATAATTATACATATTTTTAAATTTTTTTCAAGCACTTTTTTTCTAACTTCCGTTTTTTTCTAATAAATTTAAAATAATTTAAAATAAAAAAAAAGAGAGTTATTATTTTTTTCTCTTTTTTTATATTTTTTTGTTTTTAATATTTTTTATATAAACTATTTTTTTAAATAAATTTTTAAACTCTGAATAATGCTTTTTATTTTTTTCTAAAAGACTTTTTATCATTTTTCTATTTCAGTCTTATTTTTTTCTCTATATCTTGAGTTACTTCAATATTATTTTTTTCGCTTTTTACCATAATTAAATATATTATCTTCAAACTCTATTTTTTTATTCTTTGTTCTTCTTTTTATATCACAGAAAAAAATTTATTTAGTTTTTTTATTAATTCTTTGTTTTTGCTCGATATTTCCATTTACAAAAAAATAAAGTTTCGTAATTTGTTTTTAAGACCTTGTTTTGTCAAGTTTGCTGAACCGATGAAAGCATATTTTTTTCGTTGATTAAATAGATTTTTGCTGTGCAAACTGAAGTAATTTTTTTCGTTCGCCTCGTAATCTTTTTGGAAAAGAATGATATTTTTAGTGGATAAATTTCGATATTGTCTTCAAAAATTTTTGATCTTTTACAGTTTTTTTCCATTACCGTAAGTTTTTTTGATATAATAAGTTAAATTTTTCTAAAAAAATTCTCTGTTTCTTTTTAAGTCTTGATCTTTCTTCGTATGAATCTGACTTAACTTCCTCGGCTGAAATAACAAATACTTTTTTTGAATCTTTTGTTAAATTAAACGGATTTTCCTTGTCCTTGTCTAATAAATACTTGAAATCAAGATATGGCATCACAACTTTTAAAGAATTAATCGATACTTTTTTTATCTTTTTTTCGGTAATTTTTATACGCTTCCCTTAATTTTTTTGAATATAAAAGCCTTTCATTCCTTTGTCGATACAAATATCAGCTACAATTCCATCTAAATTTATTGAAAAATTTTTTTATGAATATAATATTTTTTTCACCTTTATTTTTTTCTGCTTTTTGTTTCCAATCTAAAAAAATTTTTTTGTGCATCTTCCTCTTTTTCAAATTCCCATTTTTTTCTTGGATTCCATCTAGCTCCAAATTCTTTCGCTTTTTCTCTGTCTTCGTAACTAACATCTACTTTAGTTTTCTTTTCTTTCCAATCCAAAAACTTTTGTGCATCTTCTTCTTTTTCAAATCCCCATTTACCCTCTTTCGGATTCCATCTAGCTCCAAATTCTTTCGCTTTTTCTTTGTCTTCGTAATTAACATCTAAATATCTCATAAAAACTAACCTCTTTTTTTATTTTTTTAATTATATCATTTTTTAATTTTCTAGTCCAGCTTTTTGTCTAGCATCATAAAAGTTAGACCATTCAACTGAAGAAGGTGAAATTTTGTAGTTATCATTTGAAGCTATTGGATTAGTTAATTTGGTAAATTCTTTGTCATAATCACCAGGAGCGTAAGCATCTAACATAAATTGACCATTTGAATAACCAGGCACGATATTTTTGGCACTTTCAGGTGCTTTATCCATTTCAGTATATCTTTTTAATAATTTTGGATAAATATTACTACCTTTAGTATTTTTTTATTTTTATCACCAAAGCCTGAAAAAGAAATATTCCCTTTTTAAATCTTGATATTTATAAGGGTTTACATTTACATCTTCCACATCTATTTTAGTTATTTCTTTTTCAGCTTTTAATGTACCATTTTTAAACAAAGATTTAAATTTATCAAGTTTTTCTCTTTTGGAAGCAATTGTTCCAATTGTTATTCCTTTTCCTTCATTTTCGATATTTATGTAAGAAGGGATATTTGGATCAAATTCTAAAGTTCCAATAACAGCCCCTTCTTTTAAGTAAACATTTCCTCCAGCCATTATCAAATGATTTACATTACCAGAAATTACAGCAGTGCTGTTTTCATAAACAATTACAGTTGATTTAGGTACATTTCCATTTAAGACAAGAGTTCCTTCAAGGATTTGTGTAGGCCCTTCATAATAGATATTACCATTAATAGTAAGAGTTTTGTCACCTGCTTTTCTTAAACCTGGTTTAAACTCTGCTGTATCAGCATAATAATTTTTTTCGGATGGAATAAAGTTTTGGAATGATACATTTCTTATTGTTTGGAAAGCCAAACTTGTTTTAGGAATATCACCATCTTTATCTTTAGTTGTTGCAACTATATCATATTTAGTAGAACCTGAAGGATGTTTAGGGAGGTTTCCATAAATATCGTTGCTCCAAGTCCAATCGCTAGTAGGGGAAGCCCAAAAATAAGCATTTCCATTAAAATCGAATACTTTATCATACATTCCAGTATAGAATTTTTGTTCTTCGATTAAGCCTGTATTTATAGCACCTGGTCCTTTTAAAGCTCTTCCTAAATTTGCAACTCCCCAGCCATATTGATTATCTAGTATATCTTTTTCTCTTGTAGCAGAAGTTAAAAGAATTTCTTTAGCTTCCAAGTAAGAAACACCAGGAAATTTTTGCATTATTTTAGTTATAATGGCAGATAATCTTGGAACAGCAAATGAAGAACCTGTTCTTCTTTCACCTGCCGCTGTTATTTCACCATCTGCAAGAATTGTGTTAGCTCTTGAATATAAGGCAAAGAATGGGTAATAACCTTTATCTGGATTATCGTTTACGCCACATCCTTTATAAGGATTCTCCTGTCTAGGTCCATCCATATTTCTTATGTCAGTAAAAGTTCTATTTGATTTATATCCATTACAAACGAAGTCTTTTACTTTTATTATATCGCTTCTTTGCATTTTTTGAACTTCTTCTCCAAACATTGGAAAGAAAAAACTTTGTTGCGATGGATGTATTGCATAAATATCTTCACCTTTTTTTCTTGCTTTTGGGGTTAGAGTGTCATCATTTCCATAAGCTGAAACAAGTAAATTTGTATTATCTGATGTATATCCATTAAATCTTGGTGTTTGCATCACTTCACCTGCCAATTCATTTATGGTATCTCCAAAATATACTGATTTACTTGTCATAAATCCTGTTGATCCTGTTATATAATACATTGATAATGACAGAATCCCTTTTGGTATTGCATTAGGTACTATTACTGAAGCTGCTGTTACTTCATCTAAATGATTTTTTACATATCCACCTGACATTTCCACATCAAATGCTTCAAACATTGAAAGCATATGAGCATTATCATTATAAAATCTTTTTTCATTTTCTGTTGTTCCTCTTAATACTTTCACATCTTTTAAATTTATCCCCAAATTATCTTTCCAATAATGTTCTGTTGACATTCCTGCTTCTCCATCATAAAGCATATTAAATATTGGATAGCTTCCTTGTTTTTCTTTGGCAAATTTGATTATTTCTCCTTTGTATTTAATTCCTTTATCTGTTGTATAATTTAATTTTTGCACTAAAACCTAATGTTGATAATACTAAAATTCCTAATAATATTTTTACTTTTTAATTTTTCATAGTTGTATCTCCTTATAATTTTTTTAAATTATTTTTATTTTTCTGTTAAAAATTTATATTTTTTTATTTAAGCTCATTTTTTTGTAAAAAAACTGTATTTTTGTTTTTAAATTATATTTTACATATTTTTTTATTTTTCTGTTTTTTTATTATAATGTGAGTATACTACAGAATTTTTATGATTGTCAAGTAGTTTTTTTCAAAAATATTTTTATCTTTTTTTACTATTTTTAAATTAAAAAAATATTTTTTTAAAATATTATTTTTTTATATTTATTTACTTTTCTTTAATTATATAAAATAAATAAAATATGAATATTACTATTTTTTTAAAAAAATATTAAAAAAATATGGTAAATTAAAAATATTTATATTTTTTTCTTGACTTTTTTTAAAATTATATACTATACTTATAACATAAACGAAATAAAAAAATATTATTTAAAAAAACAGAATATTAATTTCTTTGTTAATAAAACAAAAAAACACTTAAATTTAAGCAGAATGATATATTTTTATATTTTTTTGTTTATTCTTTAAATTCTATGTAATTTCGTTTATACATTTTTTTCTTATTCATACATAATCTAAAAAAATGAAATATATTGGAAAAATAATATAAAGTAATTTTTTTAATAAAAATAAATTTTAAAGGAGAGATTGATTTATGAACAAGACGAAAAAATTTTTATTGATGGTATTTGCATTAATTGCTATTGTTAGTTGTGAAAGCAGTGGAGGAAGCGGAAGTGGAAGTGGAAGCGGTATAAATAATGGTAGTGGAACACCTATTGCTAAAAATGGACCATCTTATTCGCAACCAAGTACAGGAGCGAGATTTACTCTTCCAAATTTTTCAAATTTAAAATTAAATAAGAGTTATGCAACTCCAACTATTGTAAAAGAAGATATGGAGCAAGCTAATTCTAATGTAATTGCTCTAACTCATTATAATGTCGGGGAAAATGAAATAGGATTTAATTTATTTAATGAATATAAGGTTCTTAATATAATATCGCCAACAACAATGGATGTAAAAGGTTTTGCAATTTCTATAGGTAGGGGAGCTAGTTTGTTCGAACCAAAAGAGTTAGTTGCTAATATGCTTACAAGATATATGACTAATTCCAATAATTTAACACTTAACATGCATCCAGGATCATCTGTATTTTTATTTAAAAATGGAGGAGTAAATCTATCTGAAACTGATCCTAATACTATGATGTCATTGGTCCCAATAAATCAAAGACCAACAATTAATGGAACAGGTTATAACTTAGCTGAATTTCATAACTCAGTCATTCATATTGATAAAGATGTTAATTTAGATAATCCAAATGATTTATATAATAAGTTAGTTGCTTCAAATTCAAGTGTTGAACTAAATGAAAAGATGACTATAACTGGAACTCAGCCTAATCAAATTGCAATGCAAAGCATTGATACTGGTTCTAGAGGTTTCAATGGAAATATGTCTGACGCTAATATAAACGATGGGACTATTAAATTAACTGGAGATAATAGTTTTGGAGCATATGTTAAAAATGGTTTTTTCAATAACAGAGGAGAAATTTCCGTAGGAAAAAACTCTATTGGAATTTATGACTATTTCAATGTATCAGATGAGAGACCTGGTATAATAAATCATGGTAAAATTATTTTAGGAGAAAATTCTACTGGAATGTATTTTGAAACTCCTTATATCAATCTATTAGATAAAATGACTGAACATGGAATTGAGAATCATGGCGGTATTATTAAAAGTGATGAAAACAATGCTATTGGGATATTTGAAAAAGTTGGTAACCAAAATATAGGAAATTATATTAGTTCAGATGTTCCAACAACTATTTCTAATATGGGAAAGATTGAATTAAATGGAGATAAATCAATTGGAATTTATGCTACTGGAACTGGAAAATATAAAGTATATAATACTGATTTTTTTATTATTTTTCCAACAAATGTAAAGAGTATTATTAAAATGGGAGATTCTTCTGATAAATATAATCCAAGTATGGGAATGTACAGTGATAATCCAAATGCGACTTTAATAAATGATGGAACAATTGAAATTGGTAAAAACTCTATCGCTATGGCTGGTACTAATGGAACTACTTTAATAAATAATAAAACTATTAATATTACAAAAGACGGCGGTGTTGGAATGTATCTAAAAGATGGTTCAATTGGACTTAATAAAGGAATCATTACTACTGTTGGAACTCCAAACGATGCAGTTGGTGTAGTTGTTGGAAAAATGCAGAATTTACAAACGAAGGAACAATTCATATCGACTCTAACGGCGGTGCTGGAATCGTTATTGCCGGTGGTACTGTTAAAAACTATGGAAACATCGAAATTAGCGGTGGAGCTGTAAGAGATCGTGTTGATAATTCTTACCAAGTGACTGTTCAGTCATCAGATAGAAAACTTTTAAGCAGCGACATGAAAGTATATGTGGATTCATTGGGAAGAACTAAACCGATTGAAGGACTTGCAAACTTGGGATTGAAGAGTGCTGACTTGTTAATTGGTGCTGAAGCTACTGAAAAAACTAATGATACTGAAGTTACAGTTGGAGACGATGTATTAGCTCCATTTAATAATTCGATGCAAACAAGTAACATTAAAAACTGGAATGTTAAAACTGGTTCATTAGTTTGGCAAGCAAATCCTGAAATTTTAAATAACAAAATCGCAAAAGTTACTTTGAAAAAATTATCTTACGCAAATTTTGCTGACGATGAAATGACTCAAGATGTGGCTAGAGGACTTGACGAAAAATATAAAGTTGCAAATTCTAATGATAAAGAAATCTTTAATTACTTGAATACTGTAAGCAGCAAAAAAACTTTTGCAGACACATACCGTGAAATTAGCGGAAATCAATATGCAAATGTTCAGCAAAGAATTTCAAAAACAGATGATATTTTAAATAACAGAATTTCTGACTTGCAAAAAGAAAATGCAGATGAATCTGGACACCATGTTTCAACTTTCTTTGATAAAAACAAACACAGCTCAAAAGTTCAAGGAATAGCTGATTCAGACAGCTCAGCTTACGGAATTTCATATTTATTCAACAATGCTGACGCAAAACAAGGAATTTATGCAGGTGCAATAAACAACAACTTCAAATTAAAAGATAACGGAAGATCTAAAGAAAATATCTCAATGCTTGAAGTTGGTGGATACAAAACTTTTGATGTAAACAGTCTTGAATGGACTTTGGACGGAAACGGATTTGTTTCACAAATAATATGAAGAGAAGATTTGTTGTAGGAAATAACTCTTACGAAAATAAAGCTAACTACAACGCTTACGGAGTTAATTTGACAAACAAACTTGGCAAGACTTTCAATGTTGGCGGAAACTTCACAGTTAAACCTTACGCTGCATTAAAACTTGGTTACGGAAGATTTAACAAGATTAAAGAAAAAGATGGAACTCTAAATGTGGAAGTTAAAGCAAATGACTACTATTCAGTAAGACCAGGAGCTGGAGTGGAATTTGGATTCTCTAGTCCAGTATCAGCAAAAGGAACTAAATTTAAAGCGTCACTTGGACTTGGTTACGACCACGAACTTGGAAAAGTTGATGACAGAGTAAATGAAGTTAAATTCACTGACACAAATACTAGAATTAGACTAAAAAGCGCTAAAGATGAGAAAAAAGGAAACTTCAGAAGCGACTTAAAAGTTGGATTTGAAACTGGAAAATTCGATGTATCTGTAAACGGTGGATATGATACGAAAGATAAGAACTCGCATGTTGGTGTGGGATTAGGTGTTTCGTTTTAATTAATTAATTACTAAAATTTTACTAAAATTATAATAAACTTTCAAAAAAAGCTCCAGATTTTTAAGAATTTGGAGCTTTATAGTTTAAGAACTAAAAAAATAAATAAACTACAGAAAAAGACTTTTTATGAAATTTAAATTATATTTTATTTACTGACAAGGTGTTTTTGGATAAATTCTGTATTTGAATGCTAAATTATATTTCACAAAATTACACCTTCTTTTTGATTTTTGAATATTATTTTTTTAATTATTTCTCTTCGATATTTTTATACAAAAAAATTGTATCATGGATATACCCTTTTTCAATTTTTTTACAAAAAAAGCAATTCATCTCCCACTTATAGAAAGCCTACGACTTCTTGCTATCTTTTTTTGTTAAAAAAATAAATTACAAATTACAGGAAGAAATTTTTATGAATTAAAAAAACTTTTTTTAGAAAAAAATTATCATAATACTAAAAAAAGCTATCAGTCAAAAAAATCTCGATTGATAGCTTTTTTTAAAAAAATCAAAAATTATAAATTATTTAATAAACCCCTAAAAAGCGCCAATTCCATTCACTTCCAGAAATCTAAGAATCAAATCATTAGACCTTTTTCTCATTCTTTTTCTGTATCGTAAGGAAGCGTAAAATCTCCATCTCTATTTGTCCAAAGTCTGTCATAATAATCTGTAACTTGTTTTGAAATCTTTTGATCATAAGTAGAAATTATTTTTTTAATTCGTTTTTCCAAATTATAATCTCTCATATTTCTTCGTGTAAAATTTGTCGATCCGCCATATGTTATCATATAGTTCTTTTTGTAAATCGTCATCATTTTCACATGATACATCTCTGCACCTTTATTATAAAATCTAACATCGATATCATATCCGTGTTTTCTAGCTAATTTCATAAGTTCCCCAGAAGCCGCCTTATTTGGAAAAGCAGCTGTCGAATTATTTAATATCAGTCTAAATTTCACTCCTCTTTTCGCCGCTTTTTTAATGTCCGTTAATATTTGTCTGTCTGATAGAAAAAATTGTGCGATAAACACCTCATCGCCAGGTTGAGCATTTTTCAATTCTCTTGTCATATCCTCGCCAGTTTGACCTTCAGTAAAGTATTGCAGTTTTATCTGATTGTTTTTTGAAGGTTCAATATCAAATTTTTGATATGGTAAAGTTCTATTTAAACTTCCATCTTTTTTGGTGATTTTCGCAACTGGAATCTCTGCATTATAAAGGTCTTTTAATATTGGTGATGAAAATTTGAATGCGACATTTGAATGTCTTGAACCTTCTGCGTGTGGATTTCCAGTCGTTAGCATTGCGGTTTTTTCGTTCATTATAAGTTTTCTGTGATCCGCTTTTCCATTTAAAGCTCTTAAAATGCTTCTAACTGTGACAGGATCAGTTCCTTCGTGAAGTGGATTTTTAGTTTTTCCAACATTTTTCGGATTTCCAAAAGGTTGAATAAGAAGTCTCCAAATTGCTGAATAAACTGGTATTGGATCAGGTAACTTCGCCAAATCAACAATTCCTATCTTAACTCCAGCCGCTTCCAATCTCTTATACATTTCATTGTCATAAGCTCCATAAAATGTGTTCCCTTCATCCAAAATCAAGTAAATTTTCACATTCGGATCTTTTTTTCTCTTTTCCAGAATTTTCTGTGCAAACTCTTCAGCAATCGGCAATGGATCCAGCTTTTCCTTAACTCCTTTTCCAACATAATCGTGAAATACGAAAATATCCATCAGGAAAAAATCCTGCGCCTTATCCAAAATGTCATACGCCTGATCCCAAATTTGCCTTTCATAATGGGTTTCTCCGTCTTTCTTATATGTCAAGTCATAATAGAAGTCAACATTATCAGCATTATAAACTGGTGTTTTAACCGCTAATCCACTTGGCAAGGATTTACAAGAAAATATTGTACTGATAATAAAAATCGACAACAAAATAAATTTTAATTTTTTCATTTAACAGCTCCTTTTTATTTTTTTATTTTTTTATTTTTTTATTTTTTTATTTTTTTATTTTTTTACTTAATTTAATGTTATTATACTGTATAAAAATCAATTTTTTTGTATTTTTTTATTTACTGTTTTTTATTATTTATTCAAAAAAATCTGTTATATATAGGTTTTATTTTTTCTATATATTTTTTTGTTTTGTTAAATGATTCAGCAACATTATTTATATTAGGAAAATGATAACGAAGCATTCCTGTTACTTGAGAACTAACTGGAATTGCTGGAATTAAAGAAGTTTTTTTACCTCTTTTTCCTTCAGATGCTCCAACTTTTTGTTCCAAAGTATTTAAATTACCATAAGTCCCTGTTATTTCTGATACACGGTTTAAAAAGGCTTCTCCATTTCCTGGAACAATGGCTAAAATTTTGTTGTTATCGATATATCTTCCTGCATTGACAACTGGGGAAGGATCAATAATTAATGCTTTCAAGTCTAAATTTGAAGCAACATATAATGCTTCTCCACCACCTTTAGAAAAACCATTTACTGCTTCTAAAACTTGGTATTTTTTACCTTCTTTTGAAGTATAAACTTTTTTTACTTATTTTTTTATTGCTATTTCTAAAGCCGCTTCATAATTTTTTTGAAACTTTAACACTTGACATTATATCATTTTTTTCCAATCTTTTTATTGAATTCATATTAGAAAAAAAGGCATATTAGAACCACCATAAAAGATTTCTAGTTTTCCTGTCTTTTTATTTCCAAAAACACAAGCAATTACAGCAGTTTTCGTATCTTCTACCATATCAACTGGTTCATAAATGTCGTAAAACCATTTTTCTAATTTTGCTTTTTCTATTTCTTCTTGAGTATAATTTTTCCGTATTTTTCTTTTTTTCTTTATCTTTTTTATTTTTTTCATTTCCTTTAATTTTTTCAGATGATGTAATCTCTCTTTTTGCAATGGCTTTCAACGCTTTTTCTCCAATATTGTTTAGATTCATATCAATCGCTAGAATGTGATCAGTTTTTCCAGAAGCATAATTTTCTTCTCTCTCTTTAAGTTCTCCCAAAACTTTTTTGTTATTAGCAAGAGTTACTAAATAATGTGTTTTTTTCCAGCTACTTCTTCTTCTGTAAAATTTTTCATTGTCTCAAAAAATGTTCTTTCTGCTTCACCATTTAGGTTTCTTTCTTCTCTTAATTTTTCCGATTTTTTATCTTTATGTTTAAAACTTCGAAGTCCCTTTTTCTGTACTAAATAAAAATATATCTATTTTCTTTATTAATTTTTTTGAAAAAAATAGTCTTCTTTTTCTTTCTTCGCTTAATATTTTAGTCTTATTTATATAATTTTTTTCAGCTTTAACTGGAGTATAAAGTAAAAAAATCATTGTTTTTTTATTAACATATTCATTTGATGATTGATATTTTTATAGTTGCTAAATTTATAGAACTAATAGATAAAAAAATGCAAATATTGATATTTTTAACATACATAAAATTACTGTATTTTTTTATTTTTTTATTATTTTTTTAGATTTTTTTAAATTAATTTCGCTATTTTTTTATTATTTTTTTATTGTTTTTTTATTCATATTATTAACCACCTTTATTTTTCATAATATACTTTATTTAATTTTTACAGTATAATAATAACTTATTTTTTTATGAAAAAAAGTCAAGAACTTTTTCGGTATTTTTAATTACTGTTTTTTTATATAAAAATATATTATATATATTTATAAAATATATATAGTAAGTTAAAATATGAAATAAATTTATATAAAAAAAGTTATCTTATTTATATCTATCTATAAGATAACTTTTATAACAATAATATTTTTTTACTTTTTTTATTGTTCATTCGGTAAATATTCTGCTATTAGTCTATCACATTCCTTTCTGTTTTCTTCCATCTTACTAGAAAGCTGATTTTTTTCAAATTCCAATTCTTTTTAAATCTATCTTTTCTTTTTGTTTTTTTAAAAAAACATAAGTTAAAAATATCTAAGTTACAATTTTTTTAAATAATATTTTTTTCATTTGATACAACTTTTTGAAACACCGTTAATTTCTTCTCTATTTTTTTAAATACTTTTGATAACTTCTCATAATTTTTCTGCTTTTTATTTTTATCATTTGCCTTTTTCAAAAATAATTTTTGTGTTTGAATAAATAACACATCATCTTTTAACTTTTCTTTATTTAAAACAACTATTTGATTTCTTAAAATATTATTATACGGTATAGAAATTACTGCTTCAACCCAATTGTTTCTAATTATTTCTTCTTTATTTTCAAAAAGTTCAAAAGTCTCCAAATCCATTATCATTTTTATCATTTTTTTATTAAGCAATTCTGAAATTAAATTCTTTGAATCGCTATTTTTTTCGTCAAAATTACTACTGTTTTTATTTTTTCATTATTAGAATTTGCCATAGAAAGAGTATTTTTCAAAATTTCATTTTTTTCATTTTCATCAACTACTTCATTATAAAAAAATTATTTAATTCAAAAAAATCAGCATTATATAAAAAGTTCGTTACTTTTTTTACATTTAGAAAAATCCACTAAAAAGATTAGTAATTTTTTTCTTCTTGAATAATCGGTAAATTTATTACTTTACTCACAAAGTTTTTGTGCAATTTTAGTATATCTTCCTCTCAAAATATCAAGTTTTAACTCCAGCTCCATATCCGTCATATTGCTCAGAACTTCTCTAACTTCAAGATTTTCAACTACAAAATTATACGATTTTTTAAATAATTCTATCTTTTCTGATAATATTTCCATATTTTCCAAATATGTTTCTTTTAAATTATACTCAAAATCATTATCTATTAAATACTCTAAAAATAAATAATTGTCATCCCGTAAATTTTTCAATTTCTTCAAAAACCACTTTACTTATGCAAGCTACATACAGAAATAACCATGCTTTAAGCGCATCCGTCTTTTTCACATCTTTATTTTCTTTTATTTCTTCCACCGCAATATCAAAAAATCTAGTTCTCATTTATTTTCACCCCATTTTTAGAAATTATGCTCTCTTCAATATATTTCTTTTTTTACTTTTCAAATACTCTAAAGTAATATTATGTTCTTCTTCAAAAACTTTCTATTATTTCAACCATTTTATCCTGAACTTCTCTTTCTGGAAGATCTATATCCAATTCTACAATATCTACTTTATTTACTGCACGAACTACATTCATAGTTTTATATTTCTTTTCAAAATAAAGTAAAAGTAATTCTGTTTTTAATAGCCATTGAAGATACTTTGGATTAATTTTCTCATTTGGTCTTAAAATAAAATAAAGTGTTGCCGGAAGTGCTTTTTCATACTCCTTTTCAACATAAACGACTTCTATTTTACTTCCTTTTGCCTGAAATAGAACATCTCCCTTTTGAATAAAATACTTATCATCAATTTTATTCTTTCCGCTTTTATACCTATTTGGCACTTCTGCGTTTTCAAATCCTTTTATTTTACCGTTACTTACAAGAGTAGGATTTAACAGATAATAACCTGTTTCCCTATCCGCAGTTTTTACATTTAACGGTGCAATTATATCTACATTATCTCCTAATTTCATATTTTTCACATCCCTTTTCTTTTTCTATAATCTAAAATCCAACTAAAAATTAATTTTTTAAAAAAATTATTTTTTTAATTATAATACTTTTAAATTTATATATTTTATATATTTTTATATAATAAATAATACTATTCTATAAAATATTATACCATAAAAACTTATATAAAATTATATTTTTTTCTTTATATTATGTTTTTATGTTATGTTATATTTTATTTTGTTTAATTTTTTTATTATTTTTATTTATTTTTTTATTTATTTTTTTATTTCATTATGTCATCAATTTCAAAATCAGTTTTTTTATTTTTGTTTTATTTCTTGTTTTAGAAATTTTTCTTGAAAATGTAGTCATAAGTGACTTAATATCGTCTATAAGTTCCTGTTCTATTGAGTTTTTTACATCAACATCGACATTATTCTTGACAACGATAATTTCAGTTCCGTGCATTTCACACATCGTCTTTAAATATTCAAATCCAAATCTCGTCAATCTGTCCTCGTAAGTGATGAAAACCCTTGAAACTTCATTGTTTAAAATCATTCTAAGTAATTTTTGAATTTTCTTTCGATTGTCGTTCAATCCGCTTCCAACTTCTGACAAAATTATAGGATTTACAAGATTATCACAACTGTCTATAAGAAATCGGATTTGTTTGTCCAATTCTCCACGCCTTTTTTGATCAATGCTTGATACGCGACAATATATGACATCTTTTTTTTGTAATTTTTCAATCGCTACGCTCCAAAGATTATTTGCCTTCAATAATTTAATCAATTCATCCTTCGTCAAACTTCTTGTGCCAAAATCCGTTTTTGAAAAATGAACTTTCCCCATTTTATCCCATCTTCTAAGAGTCGCAGTCGTAACTCCAAGAAATTTAGCAATTTCTCCCAATTTGTAAACTTCTTTTTTCAAATCATTGATCGAGTACATTTTCTCTACTCCCTTTTCCTTAAGTATTATACAATAAAAATAAAAAAATCCAAGTTTTAAATTACCAAAACTTGTATTTTTTTATAATTTTTATAACTTTTTTTCAAAATTATTAATAAATTTTTGCCAAACAAGGCAAGAAATTTGTATCAGTAATTTTTATTTTTTTATTTTTTTAATTAAAAAAATCCGATTTTTCCATTCTCCATTTTTCCTTAATTCCTCGCAATTCAATTTCTTCCGTCTGATAATCATTTGCCGTCAATTTAGACAACATTTTTTTATATGCCTCAAATTCACAGTCATAAAGCATTTTTTTCATAAGCATCTGTTATTTTTTTCTCTTGTAATACCGCTTTATGTGTATAATCATAATAATTTTTGTCCAGTTTTTGCTCTAAAAAAACCTCATCCAAATCTTTTTAAAAGATTTTTTTCATCCATATCTGGATATTTTATCTCAACTAAAATTTTTTTACATTATTTTTCTGAAACATAGGAAACTTTTTTTATTTTATAACTAAAATATTTATAAGTTTCGCCAAACATTTTCAAATTAAGTTCTTTTTTTCATTTCTTGATAATTCTCCAAGTTCCTTTTTCAAACATATTTTTCATATTTTTCAAATGTATAAAATTTTTGAAACTGCTTTTTTTCAATTTCAGGATTTAATTTATTAATTTGCTCCATTTGATAACCGTTATTTTTTTAGAAACTTCATAATTCTCTTGTGCAAAACTCAAACTTCCAATAGCCAATATTCCCAATATAATTTTTTTCATTTTCAATCTTTTCCTTTCCTTATTTTTATTTTTATTTTTATTTTCATATTATATCGAAACAAGAGGTCAAAAAACAACCCCTTGTCATTTTATCAAATCATTAAAAACTAACTTTAAATCCTGTTGTAACCATATGATTAGTGTCTTTCTTGTCTGTCGCCTTCTTCAAGTCGTAATTCAAGTGCAATGAAACATTTTTAGCCACTTCATGTTCAACACCTACACCAACTTTAACTTTACTTCTCGACATGTTAATTCCTTTAACTCTAAATTTAGAACTTGGATTATTCACATAACTTGCGTCAAAGTCCAAATCTTTATCTCCAAGTCCTTTTTCATAACTTGCATAAGTGCTAAATGTTGTTTTTAGTCCGCCATTTCTAGTTAAAGTCTGTTTTGCTTTTAATCCTGCAATAGCATTTGGCATAGAATAAGTTTTTTTGTCGGATTTTAATCCGTAAGAAGAATTTTCTTCCTCAAAACTTCCTCTTTTAACTGTGTCATAACTTGCTCCAACAAATGGTGTCAAAGTAAATCCTTTACCTTTTTTAATGTCATATCCAGTTTCTACATATGCTGAAAATACATTGTCATTATGTTTAATCGAAGACTGTTTCCAATCGTTAGAATTTATAATAATATCTCTTTTAACATCGCTGTCAACATTGCTGTATCCTAATCTTCCACCAACATAAGCATTTCCAATATTTTGTCTACCATAAGCAGAAATTCCAACTGAATCCGATTTACTTTCTCCATTATAATGGTCAAATTTTACTTTCCCTTTTGAATAATCAATCGCAACTCCAACCATCGCACTGTCATTAACTTTAGCTTCAAATCCAGCAATTCCACTATTTACTCTAGTTTTCCCTTTAGCAAAGCCATCTCTTTCAATTTTTCCTTTAGAAAAAGCTCCATCCATCCAGAAACTATAGTTGGCATCACTTTCAATACTATCTCCAAGTCCACTAATTCTATTAGAAATATCTCTATTAACATTTTCCTGCTGTTCAAATGTCAAGGCTTGAGCCGAAGCATAAATTTGTCCAGACAAAGTATCAAGCGTAGTTTTATTTAAAGACTGCAATTTAGCCGCATTAGACAAAGTTTTTGCCGAAGCTGTGCCATTTTCAAGCTGTCTGTCTGTCCCTTGCAACGAAGTTTCAATTTGCTGTGCTGTATTAACTTCCTGTTCAGTCGCACCAATTCCTTTCGCATATTCAGTCACATCTTTTCTTGAAACAACTGCTTGAACTCCAATTGTATTATTTTCTGCTTTTGCATTTAAAAGGTCAGATTCAGTACTTATATTTGCATTGCCAGTTACATTTCCTGTAATAACATTGGCTGTTCTTCCGTTTTTAGTAAAATATTCACCGCTATTATTTGTAAGTTTTACTTCACCGTTTATTTCAGCAGTATTAGTTGCAATTGTACTATTTACATCTGTAACAATTTTTGAACCATTTTCTGCTCTTAATTCTTGAATTTGAGAATTTGTGTTATTAACAAATGTACCATTTGTTGAAACTTGCACTGATGGAATACTCATTGATTGACTTCCTGTCGCAACAGTTCCTCCATCTTTTACAAACATTCTACTTCTCGAATCTTTTTTAACTATTAAGTATGCACCTGAACCTACTGTTGTTTTACCAGTATATGTTGTTAATCCATTTAATGTAAGACTTCCATTTCCAGTCAAATTCAATCCCGCATCTCCTGAAATATTATTTCCAAAACCATAATTTCCTCCATCAAGTTGTATTTCTACATCTTTTCCTTGAGTTAATCTTCTATCAAATAATGCAGGTCCCTTTAATGCCTTATCAATATTTAACAATCCCCATCCATAAACATCATCTACACCTGGATCTCCTATATCAGTTGCAGTAGATAAAAGAGTTTGTCTTATTAAATCTCCATTCATAAATGGATATGCTTGTTTAACTAAAGCTGCTGCTGCTGTAACACGAGGTGCTGCAAATGAAGAACCATAAGTTGTCTCTGTTTTTCCTTCATCATAATCATAATAATCTACCGAACCTAATGCTGATATTGACCAATATTTAGAACTTCCTGCTGGTGTTAATGGAATAAGTTTATTCCAACTTACATTAGCTATTGTATTACCTTTATAATAGTCTTTTGACATAAGACCTACAACATTAATCCAACCTTTTTCTAAACTTGGATCAACTCTTGGTAAATTACCGAAAGCTCCTGCTCGATCAAGATTTTCTTCGTTTCCACCAGACCATATAAACAATGCTCCTCCTTCATTTATTGCTTTCTTTAAAAAAGCATGTGTATCTGTTCCAAGCGAAGAATCAACAGAAGTTGGAATATAAGTTGTGTTTCCATACGAATTATTAAAAATTCTTACTCCTTTATCATAAAGTCTTTTATATTCTTCATATTCTGGTGTTGCACTAATTCTTTTAACAACATCCATTGCATATATTTTTGCTGAAGGAGCATTTTGTAAAAGAGATTTTATAACTTTATAACCATGTGTTTCATCTGTATTACCTTTTCCTTGAACTCTTTCAATGTTATTTGTTAATTTATTTATTTGTTCCCAATTTGTTTCATCATTAAATCCTTCATCAAATACTCCAACTGCTACACCTTCTCCTTTAAAAGCACTATGATTGTTGTCTGGATTTTTAGGATTATAAATTCTATCAGTATCATTTATAGCAATTTTTCCTGAAGAATCGAATCTATTGTTTTCTAAATGATCAACTGGTGAAAATGGTCTTGAATATGGCGTTGTTTCATTTGCCACATAAGTTGCACCAGTATAATAATCAAAATCGTTTGCTGTTAATTGCTGTCCTGAATTATTTGTTCCTGAACCACTTGTTGAACCATTTCCACTGTCACTGCTATACTGATTTCCACCAGTTGGTGTTGAATCTGAAGTTGCTCCAGAACCGCTTCCTCCACTACTACCACAGCTTACTGCTAGCATTATTGATATTACTGTTAAAATTAAAAGTTTTCTTTTATTCATTTTTATCATCCTTCCAAAAATTCAAATCTTTATTTTTACATATTTTTATTTTCTGTTATTTTTTACATTAAGAGTATATCACACAGAAATATAAAAAGTCAATACTTTTTAAATAAAAATTATATTTTTTTATTTTTATTTTTTTACAGTATAAAAAAATTTTTAATTCATATTATATCTATAAATTTTTTTATTTTTTTCATAAAATTTAAAATATAAAAAAAATGTAAACTAAAAATATAAATATTTTTTTCAAGTTTACACTTATCTTTTCTTTTTTTAAATAATAAAAAAATTATTATGTTTTTTTAATAAATTTCTTTCTCTCTCTCAAATTTCACTTCAAATTCTTTTTCCTAAAAATGAAATCCCAATCTTCAAAAATCTTTTTTTAACCGTAATTTGCAAAGTTATACAAAGTTATTTTTTTATAGTATAAAAAAACTAAAGGACATACGGTTATCCAAATAATTTGAAATTTCATTTTATATGTAAATCTTTAGCAATTTCAAATTATTGTTACTAATTTAAACTTCCACAAAGTGATTTGCTCGAATCTCTTGGTTAGATACAAATTTATGCAGAAAATTAGTTTTTTTATTTTTACTTCGTCTTTTTATTCCAATTCCTTTTCTTGCAATAACAAAAAGAAGCACCTATATGGATATTTAATTTCATCCTGTTGCAGAATTTATTCTTAGCAATCCAGCTAGTCCAGGCTGGATTTATTTTTTTATAACATTTACTTTATTTCTGAAAGCTATATTTGTTATTAGTTTATCGTATAGAGTATATGATAAACTATGCAACATATTATTATATTGCTTACCTTTTTTTAGTTTTAGCTTTTTTTCTGTTTTGAATTTCTTAGCTTTAAAATTCAAATTTTTCAATGCAAATATCTTTTTCCTGTTTCTAAAAGCTCTTTTCAATATTTTTAGAAATACATTTTTTTCTAAGTCAGATTGTGTCTTGCTTCCTTTTTCCAAAACGATATTTTTAGAATATCAGTCCCTATCAAATTTGAATTTCTATCTATTTCACTCAAAGCAATAAAGCCTTTATTAAAAATCAAGTCCAATTGTTCCATAAGTTTTTTTCTTGTTAAAAAGTTACTTTTTATTTTTCAATTCTATATTCAAAAAGTGCAATGCAAGTAATATCTGCTATTTTTTTACGAATTATAGAATAAGTTAATGGTGTTGAATTTTTTTGTTTTTGCAATGCTTTTTATCAATTCATTCTTATAATTATTAAAATAACATTTTTCCAAACACATATTTTTTTCTGTATCAAATCCAAAATCTTTTTCTTATTTTTTTATGTTAAATTGATTATTTTTTTATTATTATAACTCAATTGTAACATTTGATTTCTACCAGTTTCATCTTGACTTCCAATATATGCTATTTGACTATCACGCTGTAACAAAAATTTTTTTCTTTTTTTACTTTTTTTAATAATTTTTTTAGTTCCAAAACATAATTTATAATTTCCTGTTTTTTTATTTCCCATTTAAGCTGTTCAAGTCTCATTTTTAAATTTATTTAATCTCATTTTTTTAAATGCTCTTGATTTTTTTAAATTTCGATATGTAAGATGATTGATTGTTATTTTTATTATTTAGTTTTTTTCTTGCAATTTTAAAATTTTTATCATCAAGTTTTTTTCAATACTTTCTTTTTAAAGTTTTTAATTTTTATATTCTTTTTTTGAGAAACTTCATATTTTTTTAATTCAATAAGTGCATTAATGCGTCCTTGAACATCTCTAAGTATAGAATCAGCTGTTCTTCTACTAATATTATGCTCTTTCATAAAAATCTTGTCTAAATTTTTTTATATTCAGTTTTAACTCCTTTTTATATTTTCATTCTTGAATATATGAAATGCTTTCCTCTGTAACTTGCAGAAATATACACAAGCATTTTTAAAAATATTCAATTATTTCTTTATTATTAGTTTTATGTAGTTGAGTAACAGTTGTATATTTCCGCTTTAGCATTTCCTCCTCCTTTACTTCATTATATCTTCAATGTCAAAATCAGGTTCTGGTAAATCCTCTTTTACCTTTTCTAAATAATGTTCTACAAAAAATTGTGCTAGTTTTTCTTTCCCAATTAAATCTTCAAGTTCATCAACTGTTCTTAATTCTTTCAGATGTTCAGTCACTATTTTTTTATTTCCTTTGTTTCCATTTATTTTCCCTTTCTTTTCTGTAATTTTATTTTTTTTACTTCTTATTCCATATAATTTTCCTGAAAAAGAAGCCATAAGCGACATTATATCTTCCATAAGTTCCTGCTCTATAGACTTTTTAACATCAACATCCTTAACAACTATTATTTGGGTTTCGTGCATTTCACACATTGTTCTCAAATATTCAAATCCAAATCTTGTCAACCTGTCCTCATAAGTAATAAATATTCTTGAAACTTCATTATTTAAAACCATTCTTAATAGCTTTTGGAACTGTTTTCTTTTATCATTTAATCCACTTCCTACTTCAGATAAAATTACAGGATTTATCAAATCATTATTAGTTTTAATAAGAAATTGTATCTGTCTATCTAAATCTCCATGTTTTTTTTGGTCGTGACTTGAAACTCGACAATATATTACATCTTTTTTTTGCAGGCACTCTATTTCATCACTCCATAAATTATTTGCTTTAAGGAGTTCAATTAATTTATCTTTTGTTAAACTTCTTGTACCATAATCAGTTTTAGAAAATTTTACTTTTCCTAAATTTTCCCAACGCCTTAATGTTCCATTGGTAACACCTACAAACTTTGCCACTTCACCCAATTTGTAAACTTCTTTTTTTCAAATCTTTGCTAGAGTACATTTTTTTGCTCTTTTTTTACTTTTTCTCAATGAATTATACATCATTTTTTTCAAAAAAAGTTAAGTAAAAAGGTTATCTAAAAGTTATTTTTTTATAAACTTTAGATAACTTTTTAAAAAAACTATTGTTTTACCCCAGCATTTCTCAAAACCGAACTATATTCTTTTTCATCAATCTGTTTTAACGCAATTTCGCATTCTTTTTCAAGTTTTTTTATGAATTTCTTCAAAACTTAATTCACTTTTTCGTATTCACAATTTTTCAATTCAAAAATAATCCCTTCTCTTCCAGTTAATTTATTTAAAATATTTTTTTAGGTTTCAAAAAGCAGGTCATACCGACCTTTCCCAGCAAAAGCCATTCGATGTAATTTCATACTCATTTTTTTAAAATCAAAAATTATTCCAAGCATAAATCCGTGATAAAAATTGCTCTTTATAAATTCCATTCACATCAAAAAAATTCCTGTATTTTTCTAATAAAACTTTATTTAATCCCAACTTAAATTTTTTTAATATCTCCATTTTTTTAACGCTTCTGTCATATCTAAAAAAATTATTTGTATCTTTGAAATATACTTCAATAAACATTTCAGAAAACATTTTCAAAATTTCTTCATTCGGTATTTTTCAAATAAATTCCTTCTTCATCTTCATCGTATTCCTCAACCAAAGTCAAATATCCACTATGAAAAAAATAAATTCCAAATATTTTTTTCAAAATTAGCCTCAAATTCCCAAAAGTCATATTATCATTAATTCTTTTTTTAAAACACTTTCTTTATTTAACAATTTTTGAAAATTCATCAAAAATCTCATTCTTTAATTTTTTTCCAAATATAGCTGAATCAATCCATTCCCACTAGTATTTACCCAATAAGGTCGCAATCTTCCCTTTTTCAAAAAATTAATAATAGACCAAGGATTATACACTTTTGTATCCCCAAATAAATATCCATTGTACCATTTTTGAACATCTTCCAACTCATATTCCAAATTAAAATCTTTCAAAGCCTCTTCAACTTCATCTTCCATAATCCCAAAATATTCTGTAAATTCACTATCCAAAATCGTATGAACTTCCAAATTATTCAACCCTGAAAAAATATTTTCCTTCGCAACTCTTAAAATTCCAGTTATAACACTCATTTCAAGATATTCATTATCTTTCAAAACAGATCCGTAAAAACTCTTGAAAAAATCAATGGTTTCACTATAATATCCTTTTTATAGGAATTTATTATCGGCTGATCATATTCATCAATTAATACTATCACTTTTTTTCATAATATTCATACACATATTTTTGTCAAATTCAATAATGATCTTTCCCAGTCACCTTCATCTTTCTCTAGCCAAATATCTTCAAATTTTTTTCAAATCTCTCTTATTCAAATGTTCCATTAAATATTCAAATTTTTGCATAAATATCTGAAATCGTTGACTTTATCGACTTAAAACCACTTTCCCAGTCATTTTTTATTGTAATTTTTTTAAACGAAATTGAAATTACAGGAAATTCTCCTTGTTTTTTTCAAAAATACTCACTTTTTGGAAATATTAAGTCCTTCAAATAGTTTTTTATTTTCTTCTTTATTCTTAACATCAAAAAAATATTTTAACATCGACATGTTCAGTGTTTTCCCAAATCGTCTTGGACGAGTAAACAATTTAACAATAGAACCGTCCTCTAAAATGTTTTCTATAAGCTCTGATTTATCAAAATAATAGTAATTTTTTTCAATCATATCTTTAAAATCAGACAATCCAATTGGTAATTTCTTTTTCCTTTTTTTCATAATAATCCCCTCTTTTTATTAATTTCACTAACTTCTATTTGTCTTATAAATACCTTCCAAACGTCTTCTTGTAGCAGTTTTTGAATACCAAGTGTCCTCCAAAATAAGTGCATCTTTAAGTGGCGTTTTCAAAACTTGCTGTTTCATATGATTTATAAACATACATCTCGAAGAATGATGATTGTCTAGCGTAACACAAGATGCAAAGTGTATTGCCACTTCTTCTGGCTTAATTTTCTCTTCTTTTTTAAGACATTTTCCCACATTTGACAAAAGGGAATTTACACCTTTCCCATTACATCCTCCGCATTGAAACATAAGAAGTCTCATATCTTGATCTTTTGAATATTTTGAAAATCCGCCACTTCTTTCATAAAATGACTGGCTGCAATGATATCCGCTGCATCGTCTTTTCGCAATCTCACATTGAATTATTACAATTAATTTAATTTTTTTGATAAATCCATATTTTTCATTCCTCCCAAAAAAATAATTATTTATTAATTTAAATTTTTTTAATCTTTTTAATTTTTTTAATTTTTTTATCAATTATCTTTTTATTAATTATTTTTTTAAATTTTTTTCTTTTTTGAAATTTCACTTCAAATTCTTTTCCCCAAAAATGCAACCCCAACTTTCAAAAACTCTCTCAACTCCAGCATTTCTCAAAACTGAAACATATTCTTTCTCATCAATTTGATTTAATGCAATTTCACACTCTTTTCTCAAGTTTTTTTCATGAATTGCTTCAAAAACTAAATTCACTTTTTTTATATTTAAAAATTTTTTTAACTCAAAAAAATAATCCCTTCTCTTTCAGTTAATTTATTTAAAACATTCTTAGGTTTCAAAAAGCAGATCATATCGACCTTTTTCCAGAAAAAGCCATTCGATGTAATTTCATACTCATTTTTCAACATCAAAATTAACCCTAACAGCAGTCCATGATAAAACTGCTCTTTATAATTTCCACTTACATCAAAAAAATCCCTGTATTTTTCCAATAAAATTTTTATTCAATTCCAATTTAAATTTTTTTCAATATCCCCATTTCTTAATGCATCTGTCATATCTAAAAAGTTATCAGTATCTCCAAAATACACTTCAATAAACATTTCAGAAAACATCTCTAAAATTTCTTTATTCGGAATTTTTTTATGCTAACACTTTTTTTCATTACATCATATTTTTTTCAGCCAAAGTCAAATATCCGCTATGAAAAAAATAAATTCCAAATATTTTTTTCAAAATTATCTTCCAAATTTTCAAAAGTCATGCTGTCATTTATTCGCTTATAAATATTTTCTTCATTCAAAAGTTTCGAAAAATCTTCAAATATTTTTTCTCTCAATTTTTGTAAATACAACTGAATCAATCCATTTCCACTCGTATTCACCCAATATGCTCCAAGCCTTCTTTCATCCAAAAAATTAATAATCGACCAAGGATTATACACTTTAGTCTCCCCAAATAAATACCCATTATACCACTTCTGAACTTCTTCCAAATCATATTCCAATCCAAAATCCTTCAAAGCCTTCTCAACTTCACTCTCCAAAACTCCAAAATATTCTGTAAATCTTTTATTCAAAACGCTATGAACTTTTATATTATTCAACCCCGAAAAAATATTCTCCTTCGCAACCCTCAAAATACCAGTCATAACCCCCATTTCAAGATATTCATTATCCTTCAAAACTAACCCATAAAAACTTTTAAAAAAACTGATGGCTTTATCATAATACCCTTTAATATATGAATCTATTATCGGATGATCATACTCATCTATTAAAACAACTACTTTTCTCCCATAATATTCATACAAATATTGCACCAAATTCCGTAACGAATTTTTCCAATCTCCTTCATCTTTTTCCAGCCAAATGCTCTCAAATTTTTCTAGTTCCCTTTTATCTAAATTATCCATCAAAATTTTATGTTCTGCATACGCATTAGCAATTGTTGTCTTTATTGTTTTAAATCCTTCTTCCCAATTCTCTTCATCATAATTCCTAAACGAAATTGAAATCACTGGATATTTCCCTTGCTCTGAAAAATACTCACTTTTAGAAATTTCCAAATTCTCAAACAACTTTCTATTCTCTTCTTTATTCTTAACATCAAAAAAATATCTTAACATCGACATATTCAATGTTTTTCCAAATCGTCTTGGACGAGTAAATAATTTTACTTTTGAACGCTCTTCTAAAAATTTTTTTCAATAAATTTAGTTTTATCAAAATAATAATAATCATACTCTATTATTTCTTTAAAATTAGATATTCCAATTGGTAATTTTTTTCTTTTTTTAGTTTTTCATAATAATCCTCCCTTTTTACTTTTTTTGTTTTTTTATCAAACTTATTTTTCATTCTCATTATAATTTAGTTCATTTTATTTCTCTCTCAAATTTCACTTCAAACTCTTTTCCCAAAAAAATGCAACCCCAACTTTCAAAACTCTCTCAACTCCAGCATTTCTCAAAACTGAAACATATTCTTTCTCATCAATTTGCTTTTAATGCAATTTCACACTCTTTCTCAAGTTTCTTTTTTTAAATTATTTTTTTCTAATTTTTTTCAACTAAATTTACAATTTTTTTAACTCAAAAAAATAATCCCTTCTCTTCCAGTTAATTTATTTAAAAGTATTCTTAGGTTTCAAAAAGCAAATCATATCGACCTTTCCCAGCAAATCCATTTGATGTAATCTCATATTCATTTTTTTCAACATCAAAACTAATCCTAATAACAGTCCATGATAAAACTGCTCTTTATAATTTCCACTTACATCAAAAAAATCCCTGCATTTTTCCAACAAAATTTTTTTCTCAATTCAAATTTAAATTTTTTTCAACATCTCCATTTTTTTCAATGCAATTGTCATATCCAAAAAGTTTCGTAATTCTCAAAATATATTTCAATAAACATTTCAGAAAAACATTTTTCAGAATTTCTTCATTCGGTATTTTCAAATAAATTTCTTCTTCATCTTCATCATATTCTTCTGTCAAAGTCAAATATCCACTATGAAAAAAACAAGTTCCATACATTTTTTCTCAAAATTAGCCTCCAAATTCCCAAAAGTCATGTTGTCATTTATTCTCTTTATAACGCTCTCTTTATTCAACAATTTTGAAAAATCATCAAATATTTTGTCTTTCAATTTTTGTAAATACAATTTGATTAACCCATTCCCGCTCGTGTTTACCCAATAAGACTTTAATTTCCTTCGCTTTAAAAAATTAATAATCGACCAAGGATTATAAACTTTCATATCTCCAAACAAATATCCATTGTACCATTTTTGAACATCTTCTAAATCATACTCCAAATTAAAATCTTTCAAAGCATCTTCAACTTCATTTTCCGTAATTCCAAAATATTCCGTAAATTCACTATCCAAAATCGTATGAACTTCCAAATTATTCAACCCCGAAAAAATATTTTTCTTCGCAACCCTCAAAATACCAGTCATAACTCCCATTTCAAGATATTCATTATCTTTCAGAACCAATCCATAAAAACTTTTAAAAAAACTTATCGCCTTATCATAATATCCCTTAATATATGAGTCTATTATCGGCTGATCATACTCATCTATTAACACTACTACTTTCTTCCCATAATATTCATACAAATATTGCACCAAATTCCTCAATGAACCTTCCCAATCTCCCTCGTCTTTTTCTAACCAAATATCCTCAAATTTCTGTAGTTCTCTTTTATCTAAACTATCCATTAAAAATTTATTTTCTGCATACACATTAGCAATTGTTGTTTTTATAATTCTAAAACCTGTTTCCCAATTTTCTTTATCATAATTCCTAAATGAAATCGAAATCACTGGATAATTCCCCTGTTCTTCAAAATACTCACTTTTAGAAATTTCCAAATTCTCAAACAACTTTCTATTCTCTTCTTTATTCTTAACATCAAAAAAATACCTCAACATCGACATATTCAATGTTTTCCCAAATCTTCTTGGACGAGTGAATAATTTTTACTTTTGAACGCTCTTCTAAAAATTTTTTTAATAAATTTAGTTTTATCAAAATAATAATAATCATACTCTATTATTTCTTTAAAATTAGATATTCCAATTGGTAATCTTTTTCTTTTTTTAGTTTTTCATAATAAATCCCCTTTTTTTATTTTTTTCGTTAAAATTTTTAAACTTTTTTTACAAAGTCAATTCATTTTTAGTCTTGCTAAATTTCCTATCTTTCTGATTCTTCACTCAACATTTATTCTTCTCTTCAATTATTTTTTTAATCTTTTTGTTCATTTCTTTTTGGATCAAGATAAAAATCAAGTTCTAATATCTCATACCAGTTATTTTCCACTTTTTCTGACATTTGCAATACCTCTTTTAACTAAATATTACTTTGAATTTTTTTTCATTTCTTCCAATGCTTCTTTTGCTTCTTTAATCCCTTTTGCTGCTGATTTTTCATACCATTCTTTCGCTTTTTCTTTATCTCCTTCATTTTCATAAAGTACTCCTAAATTATACATCGCAGCTGCATCACCTTTCGCCGCTGATTTTTCATACCACTCTTTCGCTTTTGCTTTATCTCTTTCATTGTCATAAAGTAGTCCTAAATTATACATCGCTTCTGTATTACCTTTCGCCGCTGATTTTTCATACCATTCTTTCGCTTTTGCTTTATCTCCTTCTTCGTAATATAATCCTCCTAAATTAGTCATCGCATCTGTATCACCTTTCGATGCTGGTTTTTCATACCATTCTTTCGCTTTTTCTTTATCTCCTTCATTTTCATAAAGTACTCCTAAATTATACATTGCTTTCATACTTCCTTTCGATGCTGATTTTTCATACCATTCTTTTGCTTTTACTCTATTTCCTTCTTCGTAATAAAGTACTCCTAAATTATACATTGCACCTACATAACCTTTCGATGCTGATTTTTCAAGCCATTCTTTCGCTTTCTCTTTATCTCCTTCGTTGTAATAAAGTACTCCTAAATTAGTCATCGCATATGCCTCACCTTTCGACGCTGCTTTTTCATACCATTCTTTCGCTCCAATTATTTTTCCTTCTTTTTCATACTTTTCCGCTCTATTCAAAAACTTTTTTTCTTTCTCTTTATTAAACTGATTCCAAGAAAAAGTTACTATTAAAATGCATATTATTACTATTGCTGCTAAACTAAAAAAATAGATTTTTTTAGATAACTTTATTCGTTTCATAGAATTTATTTCTTTTGATTTTCTATCATCTTCAAAATTATTTTTCAAAAAAATTTCAAAAAAATTTCTCTTGCAATTTTTTTCTTCAACTACATCTCTAAATTTATCCACAAAAATTTTTTTAATTTCAATTTCTGTAATTTCTTTTTCCAAACTCTCGATTCGCATCTCTTATATTTTTCCAATTCTTTTTTTATTTTTTTACACATTCCATTTTTTTCCAAATACTCATTATATTCTTCTATTTTTATTTTTGTTTTACCAATTCTCCACAAGAAGAATATAATTTTTCTCTTTGCATCATTTTCAACATTATTCTTTTTTTCAATAATTCTCTTTTTACTTTCAATTTCTTCTTCATTCCAAAAAAATTCAATGATAATCCTTCAGAATGTAAAAAAATCATATATATTCGCCTTGTTCAATACTTTCAAATTTTTGATCTATCGCATTAAATTTCGATTGCAATATAGGAATAAATGTTTTTATTAATTTTTCTTTTCAAAATCTTCATAACTAGAAATTGCTATTTTTTTACTTTCACCCCAAATTTGCTCTTTTTAAAAGTTTTTCCATCTATCATTTTTAGATTTATTTTTCTTTATCTAAAATACCTTGTATTTTTTTCTCTGTTATTAACTCATTCTCAAAAATCTTCTAAATATAAATCAATTTTTTTAAATACTTTTTCTGGATTACTTTCTTTTTTTAAATTTTTTTATTAGATATTTCTTTATTTTTCTTCATAATACCCCATTTCACACATCATATCTTTTACTATTTTTCTACTTTTTTTCTGGCATATTTATTTCCCTTCTTTAATTTTTTTCTAATAAGATATATAAAATTAATCCTTTTTCATTTTTTTCTAATGCTTCTTTAATTCCTTTAGCTGCTGATTTTTTTCATATCATTCTTTCGTTTTTTTCTTTATCTCTTTCATTGTCATAAAGTAGTCCTAAATTATACATCGCTTTTACATTACCTTTCGATGCTGATTTTTCATACCATTCTTTCGCTTTTTCTTTATCTCCTTCATTGGAATAAAATAGTCCTAAATTATTCATCGCTTCCATACTTCCTTTAGCTGCTGATTTTTCATACCATTCTTTTGCTTTCAATATTTCTCCATTCTCTTTATAAAGTAGTCCTAAATTATTCATCGCATCTGTATTCCCTTTTCTTGCAGCAACTTCATATCTCTCTTTTGCTTTTTCTTTATTTCCTTCTTTCATATATTTTTCTGCCAGAACAAATATTTTTTTTGCTTCCTTCTTATTATATAAATTCCAAGAAAAAATTACCACAAAAATAAATACCAATCCTACAGCTATCTTAACCAAAGTTTTTTTTCGTAATCTCATCCGCTCTTTTATTTTAGAAATGTCGATTTGTCCCAATTTTCCCTTATTTTTTTATCATTCACAAACTTATACCCAAAAATATTTTTGAAAAAAATTCTCTTACAATTTTATCTTCAATTGTATCTTTAAATTTACTTTCAAAAATTCTCGATTTCGCTCTCAATTTTTCTTCCTTCTCAATCTTTTTTTCTCATTTTTTTATAACTTCCAGTTCTTTCTCAATCTTCAAGCATTCCATTTTTTTCCAAATATTCATTATATTTCTCAATCTCATCTTTTTTTCTACCAAATCTTTACAAAAAGACACAATTTCTTCTTCAAATCATTTTTCAGAATCATTTTTTTCAAAAGACTTTATTTTTTTCTTCAATCTCCCTTTTTATTTAAAAAAATTTAATGTCAATTCTTGTGAATTTAAAAAAATCATAAATATTCACTTTCCCAAATGCCTTCAAATTTTTTTCTATATTCTCAAATTTAGAACTTAATTTCAAATCAAATGCTCTCTTCAAATTTTCCTCAAACTTTTCATAACTTCCAATTCCTACTTTCTTACCCTTTGACCAAATTCTCTCTTTTATAATTTTTTCATTTATTATTTTATGTTCTTCTTTTATTTTATTCAAAATATATCGTATTTTTTCTTCCGTCATCACTTCATTCTCAAAAGTTCTGAACCTCTCACGACTGAAGTCGCGAGGTTCTTGGGTAGTAGTTGCTTTTTTTAGCCAACTAAATTTACCAAGCTATCCCCATAGTTCCTACGGTTCATATATTTATATATTTAAGCACTTTCTCTTAATATCCTTAGCCCTTCTTTTAGTATGTTTTTGGCTGCATTTACATCTCTATTATGCACAATTCCACATACCAAACAAGTCCATTCTCTTATGCTTAAGTCTTTTACTTCTTCATTCTTATATCCGCAACAGTTACATATTTGACTACTTGCAAAAAACTTATCTACTTTTACTATCGTTCTTCCATACCACTTTGCTTTATATCCCAGTATTCTACTAAATTCACTCCATGATATGTCTACAATATTTCTTGCTAATTTATGATTTCTTACCATATTTTTTACTTGCAAGTCTTCCATACAGATAATGTCATATTTTCTTATCAGTTCTGTCGATAATTTCTGCAAAAAATCTTTTCTTTGATTCGTTACTTTTTCATAACATTTCGCTACTTTTATTCTAGCCTTATTTCTATTTGAACTGCCCTTTGATTTTCGTGACAGTTTTCTTTGGCATAAAGCTAGTTTTTTCAAAGACTTCTGTAAATATTTTGGATTCTCTATTAAGGTTTCATCACTGGTAATCGCAAAGTTCTTTATACCTAAATCTATTCCAACATTTTTATTTGTGCTCTCTAACTTTTTTACTTCTACATCTGTACAACATAGAGATACATAATATTTTCCGCTAGGTGCTTGTGTTATTGTTGCATTTATTATTCTTCCTTGCGGCTTCATCTTATCTCTTATTTTTAGTTTTCCTAACTTAGGTACTTTTATCCATTTATCTAAAAACTCTATATTATTATTAGTATAATTAGTTCTGTATGATTTTTCTATTATCTTTCTTAGATTTAAACTTTGGATAACCCTTTCCACTAAAAAAAGTTCTTATAGGCTTTATCTAAATCTTTTTAAAGAATTTTTGTAAAGAAAAATTTATCTACAGCTTTTAACCATTCTCTATCTTTCTTTAAAACTGTTAATTCTTTACTACACTCACTATATGACATAGACTTTTTTCTCTGTATTATACAGCTTTTTGTTTTTAAACCTAAAAAAATGATTATAGACATATCTAACACAACCAAAAGTACAATTTAACTTTTCTATTTGAGTTTTAGTTGGATAAAATCTGAACTTGTATGCTTTTTCCATTTGATTTCACCTCCATTTACTTATACATAAGTATACTATTTTTTATACTGTAAGTAAATGAAAAAGTAAAATTTTTCTAAATATATGAACCTAAAAACTGACTTAGTCGTTTTAGAGGTTGTCGTTCACATAAGTACGCTACCACCTATGCAGTTCTCTTATGAACTTCTTAATATTTCTATTAAGCACAGACTATATCTTATCCCACAGCTTTACCTGTTTGGGTCTACCCACTTCCACCAGCTTTGGTGTACTTCCCTCAGGAGGAATAGTCGTTGAACCTTACCTTTCGGTCTTGGCTGCTGATTGCCCATTATCTTAACACTTAGGACTTAACCTTATGTCATCTAGTATATTTTTTCTGCTTTCGCCACTTTCACACTTGTACCATATTATTTAGGTATTATGTTGTAGTTATACTAGCTTTAGGGGTTTCCAGCAATTCAAGTAGTATTGGATAGCTTTTTTTAAGTTGCTATCTCCACATACATATTTCTATATATGCTGACTATACTTCTCGGTCTAACTCATGACTAAAGTCACGAGTGTGCGACCGCATTTTTAATCAAATATCTGTCAATTCCTTCAAATAACCTTCTTTGAACATCTTTTATCATCTGACTTCTTTTTTTATCATCAAGTATATCTTTCAATATTTTCCCCTTTTTATTATATTCAATATACTTTGTACACAACATCCCAATTTTTCTATCCCTTTGATTCCGCACCCAATATTTATTTTTCTCTTCAATTATTTTTTTTATCTTTTGTTTATCTTCTTTTGGATCAAGATAAAAATTAAGTTCTAATATCTCATACCAGTTATTTTCCACTTTTTCTGACATATATAATACCTCTTTTAACTAAATATTATTTTTTTAATTTCTTTTTAGTTTTATTATACCAAAAAAATTTAAAAAAATTTGAACTTTTTTTCGGCAATATTTTTGTTCTATTTATCCCATATTTTTCTGCACTTTTTCAAAAAAATTTTTTTATTTAAAATAAAAAAAGAATCAACTCCTGTTTTACAAAGGAATCAATTCTTTTTTTATTAGTTATAACTTTTAATTATTGTGATTGTGATAAGTCTTCACTTTCACTATTGTCTAAATGTTTAAGATACTCTGATAATCTCTTTTTCCCATCTTCTGCATCTCCAAGACTTATTCTACGCAAACCTCTAGCATTAGCCTTTTTTTCTGTAGATAATATTCTTTAGATTTTTAGAGTTGGACTTTGTTTTTTTGCTTCTTTACTATTTTTTCAGTCTTTACTCTTATTTCTCCAAATTTTTCAGAAAATCCAAATGATAACCCTCCTGCCACCAAAAAAATTAATGCAACTTCTGAAATTATTTTATTTTTTCTTGACATATTTATCCCCCTCTCTACATTTAATTATACAATTTATCTTTAAACTACTAACATTCCTTGGAATTTTTCTTTTATTTCTTCCAATTTTTTTCTCAGTCATAGCATCTTTTGTTTTAAGTTTTACATTTACTTTTTTCCCGCTTGTCTTATCTATTCCTGTCACTTCCAAAATTCCCTCTTTGTTAAGTTTCAAAATAACTTCGATTGAAGAATCTTTTGAAAGATTTCTAGGCAATTCTAATATTGCGTTTCCAATATAAAAATCATCATCTACATCAATTACATCATCCATATAATCACTTTCATATATTTCTATATTTACTATTTCTTGATTATCACTCATTGTCTTAAATATTCTTTTTTCTTCGATAAATCCTTTTTCCATCAACTCATTTTTCTTAATCATGTTCAAGCAAATAGGCTCTCCATCTTTAACCGCTTTCACACCAAAACTTTTTGTAGTAGCAGTCACTATTTCTCTAAATACTCCGCCAACACCTATCATCTCAGTTTCAACACTCAAATTTTCTTTGTAGTCATCTGGATTCAATTTATTTTCTTTAATTATATCACTTGCTTCAGTTTCAACAATTTTTTTGTTATTTAAATAAACATCTACCGCATAAATTGCCGCTCCTTTGCCACCGCTTCATCTGGTTCAAAAATTTTTACTTTTTCTTTTCCAAATTTTTCACATATTGTATCTTTTACTTGCAGCATTCTTGTCGAACCACCTACTAAAAGTACCTCATCAATTTCATCATATCCTTTACTTTTAGCAATTCTAACAACTTCATTTGTTTTATTTAAAGTTTCGTTAAGCAATATTTTAGTTATTTCATCAAATTCTTTTCTAGTTACTTCTAATTTTATTCTCTTTCCATCAATTTCAAATTTAGCATTAACTTTTTCCCTAAAACTCAATTTACACTTAATTTCTTCTGCTTTCAATCTAAAATTTTGCTGCATATATTCATCAAATTCGCCATCGTAACCTTCCTGTTCACGAACTTTATCAAAAAGATAATCCATTAACGCATCATCCCATCTTTTTCCACCTAGATCGTGATCTCCGTCAGAACAAATAACTTCTATTTTATCAGCATTTACTCTCATAACAGTAACATCAAAAGTTCCTCCACCAAGATCATAAACCATAATTGTTTTATTTTCAGAATCTCTTGTACATCCATAAAATAGTGCTGCTGCTGTCGGCTCATTAATTACTTCAAGCACATTCAATCCAGCGATTTTTCCAGCATTTTTAGTAGCAGTTCTCTGTGCAGTCCCAAAATACGCAGGACAAGTTATTACAACATCTTTAACCTCTGTATCTAAAGCTTCTGAAGCATCTTGAGCCAATTTTTTTAAAATATATGAAGAAATTTCTTCTGGAGTTCTTGCTTCATTATTATGTTCAATTGCAAAATCTGTTTTCCCCATTAATGATTTAACAAATTGTACTGTATTATCTTCATTTAAAACGGTATCTTCTTTTGCATCTTCTCCAACTATTATTTTATTGTCTTCTTCAAATTCCACAACTGACGGTGTTAAATTATCCCCTTCACTATTTTTTATAACTTGTGGATCTCCTTTTTCATTAACATACGCAATACAAGAATATGTTGTTCCTAAATCTATTCCAAATACATATTTTGACATTTTTTGTCTCCCTTCACTTTTTACATAATATTTTTTTCTTATTTTTTTGATTATCTTTATTTAATTTTTATTGAACATTTATATTTTAACATATTTTTTTAAATTTTTGTAGACTAATATGTTTTTTTAAGTTCATAAAAATTTTTTTATTGAATTATAAACAGTTTATAAAAATTTTTATTTTTATTATTTTTATATTTTTTTTATATTTTTAATTTTAAACATATTTTTTTATTTACTGTTTTTATAATTACAAAAAAATAGTATACTATATTTCGTTTAAAAAGTCAAGAGAATTTTTTTCTAAAAATTATATTTTTTTATTTACTTTATTTTTTTAGATTACAATAAAAATATTTTTTTATTATTTTATTTTTAATTATTATAGAAAAAAATATATTAATTAAATTAAAAAAACAAGAGACTTTCGTCTCTTGAAATATTTTTTATTAATTTAATGCCACTTTTGTTCATTGTGCCATCTTTCTTGTTGGCGTTCAATCACACGATCTCGTTCTCTTTGATTTGCTTCTTCTCTCATTCTTCCTGCTCTTGCAAGTCTAGCATGTTCCTCAGGTGATAAATTTTTTAACCATTCGAAATAGTTTTTAATCATACTAGGAATTTGTACTGCAACAATGATCAGAAACATTACTCTTGTATGCACTGGATTTCCTTCAATTTCACGACTAAATCCAATAAACCAAGGATACGCATATGCTGCCAATACTGGAAAAAACAATTTTAAGTCATATCTAACTTGTGATATTGCTACAAATAATACAATAATTAGAATTGCTGAACATATTTTTACATCTATAAAATCATATTTGAAAAATGTATCTTTCAATTGAAGTATAATCCAAGTTAATCCCAATCTTATACCCATATTAAAAACTTCTCCAATAACTCTCCAAGTTGTTCTCATAAATTCAAATCCTGAAAATATTATACTAATTATAATAAATACCCAAATAAGTCTCGCATCAAACTTTTTCATTAAAAGTTATTCCAAAAATTTATTAAAGATTTTTTTCCAACTGTAAGTAGTGCTATACATACAGCAAATATTACAAGTGTTTTTCCATATTTCTAATCTTTCAACTCCATTTTTGTCAGCTCTTTCATTCATCTTTCTAATTCTTTCATTTATTTCTTCTTCTCTCATTTTTTGATCCTCTCCTTTGATTCTTTACTTTTTTTATTTTTTTACTATTTTTATTTATTTTTATTTTTACTTTTTATTTTATCCATACATTTTTCTTTATAATTTGACATATTTGCGATGATTTTTCTTTTTTTCTGTTTATATCTACTTCTTTTTATTTCATCTAAACTCGTATTATAATAATCTTTTTTTCTCATTCTTTGAAAAGTTTCATAATCAAAGTGATTTCTTCCACCCGTCATTTTTCTAATTTTAGAATCTTTTCCCAACTTTAATGCCAACTTTACCACACCAACTATAAGATTCCCTTTTACAATACTTTTAGCCATTTCTCCAGCAACTGTAGCTCCCGCTCCAATCACTTTTCCAGGTCCGTGAACTATCATCTTTTCAGCCATTTCATCTCTTAATCGTGTATTTATGTAATATCTGCCATTACCCATATCATGTTTTATCGGCGCTATTATGTCCAATGCTTCGTTTTTTCTTCTTATTTCGCTTTCCTTGCACTCTTGTTCCATTCCAGATTCTCTAAAAAAGTTTCGAAATCTTATTCCTTTATCAAAATTAATTGCAGTCGCATTCATTATTTCATATAATTCTTCAAATGTTTTATTATTTATCACAAATACAACATTTCTAAAATTAATTTTTGATGGAACATTACTTTGGTCGCATAATTCTTGTAAACTATCCGTTCTCAATTTCCCCGTATCAGTCAAATAATGGGGAATCTCTATAACTTGTCCACTTACTTCAAAAGATGAAGATTGCAAACTTTCGTAAAAGTTACTGTCTGGATAATTAAATGTATTGTCAACCATATCTTTTCCAATTATATCCAGCTTTCTCATAAATGCTTCCACTTTATCCATATCCTGTCCATCTTCAAATGCTTGTTTTATAACATCAAAAACATCTTTTGGAGTCGCATGTTTATTATTTTGGTCAAAACGAAAAGATTTATCAATTTCTTTACCGTCATATCCACCTTCAATTAAAAAAGTTTCTTCAAAATATTTGTTAAATTCTGTCATAATTTTAACCGCCTTTTTTTATATTTATTTATTAGTATTTTTTTATTTACTGTTTTTTTAATTACAAAAATTAGTATACTATATTTATTTTTCAAAAAGTCAAGGACTTTTTTTATAATTTTTGTAATTTTTTTATATTTTTATTTACTTTTTATTTTTGCGTTATTTAAAAATATAAAAAGTTAATACATTTCATTATGTTTTTATTTTTAAAAAAATATAAAAAAAAGTAAACTTAAAAACCATAAATAATTTAAGTTTACTATATATCATAAACTACTCCCGCTTTTTAGAAGCGAGAGCTTCTTGATAAATATCTGCATATGACTAGCCAAATATATTTAATTTTTTTATTTTTATTATGATAAATTTTTTTACTCTACTTTTTTTCTAATATTTTTTTGCATCTAAATTTCCTCTTTCACCTGATTTTTTTGAAGCAATTCTTTTCCTTTTTCTTTATCTCCTTTAATATAATACTTCATTCCCATATTTACATTTTCCTCATCTTTAACTTTATCAAACCACTCTTTCGACTTTGAAATATCCCCTTCTTCATAATAAATTGATCCTAATTTAGCCATTGCATCTGGATTTCCTTTTTTAGCCGCATTTTCATACATTTCTTTGGCATCCTTTTTATTTCCATCTTTATAATAAATATCTCCCAATTTAATCATTGCGTCCAAATATCCAATTTCTTCCGATTTTTGCTTTTCTATTGCTTTTATATACCAAATCTTAGACTTTTCCTTATCTCCTTTTTTATTATAAAGCTCTCCTAAATCATACATCGCTTTTGAATCTCCGTCTTCCGCCAATTTTAGATACCATTCTTCAGCTGCTTTATCATCTCCTTTTACTTCATAAATACTTGCAACAAGACTAGACATATACTTATTTTCCTTTACCGCCTTTTTAAACCATTTTTCTGCTTCTTCTTTTTTCCCTAAATCAAGATATTTTGATCCTTTATCAATGTATCTCTCATCTCTTGTATTTATATAATTATATATGGAAAATCCTGATACTGCCAATACAGCAATTACCATTGCAATTTTTTTATTTTTTTATTTTTTTAATTTTAGTATTTTTCATTTTTCTATATTCTCCTTTTTAAGTTTTTTTAAATTTATTTTTTTATTTTTCTATAATTATTAACATTAATGTTTTTTTCTGTTTTTTTATTATACTGCAAATAATAAAAAAATAGTCAATATGTTTTTTAAAAAAAATATACTTTTTATTTACTGTGTTTTTTTAAGTGTCAAAAAAATAATATCTATAATACATTTTATCACTCACTATTTTTTTAACAAAAAAATTTATAAAAAAATAAACTTAAAAAAATATTATTATTTTTAAGTTTACAATTATTATCAATCTATATTTTTAATTTATTTTAGTTATTTTTTTATTTTTTTATTATAATATTATGCTTTTTCTGTCAAATTTCACTTCAACTTCTTTCCCAAAAAAACGCAACCCCAATTTTTCAAAACTCTCTCAATCCCAGCATTTCTCAAAACTGAAACATATTTTTTTCCCATCAATTTGTTTTAAGTGCAATTTCACATTCTTTCTCAAGTCTTTCTTTAATTTTATCTTCACTCAATTTTTTTCCGTAATATTCAAAATTTTTAAATTCAAAAATAATCCCTTCTTTTTTTATCTGATTTATTAAATTTATCAAAAAAATATTTTTTTGGCTTCAAAAAGCAAGTCATATCGTCCTTTCCCGGCAAACCCATTCGACGAAATTTCATACTCATTTCTCATTTTTTTAAAACCAATCCAAGCATAAGTCCATGATAAAACTGCTCTTTATAAGTTCCGCTCACATCAAAAAAATTCCTGCATTTTCTAATAAAATTTTATTTAATTCCATTTTGAAGTTTTTTTCATATCTCCCTTTTTCAAGTGCATTTGTCATATTAAAAAAATGTATATGGTCTTTTTAAAATATACTTCTATAAACATTTCAGAAAACATTTCTAAAATTTCTTTATTTGGAATTTTTTTAAACTAACATTATTTTTTTCATTTTTATTGTAATTTTTCTGCTAAAGTTAAGTATCCGCTATGAAAAAAATAAATTCCATATTTTTTTCTCAAAATTAGCTTCTAAATTGTCAAATGTCATGCTTTCATTAATAAATTTAAAAATACTTTCCTCGTTTTAAAAGTTTTTGAAAAAAATCTTCAAAAATCTCATTTTTTTAATCGCTGCAAATATAATTGTATCAATTGATTTCCACTAGTATTTACCCAATATGCTCCAAGTTCTTCTTCATCCAGAAAATTAATTATCGACCAAGGATTATACACTTTCGTATCTCCAAACAAGTACCCATTATACCACTTTTGAACATCCATCAAATCATATTCCATTCCAAAATCTTTCAATGCATCTTCAACTTCATTTTCCAAAATTCCAAAATATTCCGTAAATCTTTTATTCAAAATACTATGAACCTTTATATTATTCAGTCCAGAAAAAATATTCTCTTTCGCAACTCTCAAAATTCCAGTCATTACACTCATTTCAAGATATTCATTATCCTTCAAAACTGTGCCATAAAAGTTTTTGAAAAAGTCAATAGCTTCTTTGTAATAGCCTCTTATGTATGAATTTATTATTGGCTGATCGTATTCATCAATTAAAATAATAACTTTTTTTCCCATAATAATTATACAAATATCTTGTCAAATTCAATAATGATTTTTTTCCCAGTCACCTTCATCTTTCTCAAGCCAAATATCTTCAAATCTTTTCAAGTCTCTTTTTATTCAAATGTTCCATTAAATATTCAAATTCTGCATAAATATCTGAAACTATCGATTTTACAGACTTAAAGCCACTTTCCCAATCATTTTTATTGTAATTTTTAAACGAAATCGAAATTACAGGAAATTCCCCTTGTTTATCAAAATACTCACTTTTTAGAAATATTAAGTCCTTCAAATAATTTTCTGTTTTCTTCTTTATCTTTAACATCAAAAAAAGTATTTCAACATCGACATATTCAATGTTTTTCCCAAATCGTCTTGGACGAGTAAATAATTTTACTTCTGAACCTTCATTTAAAATATTTTCAATTAGTTTCGTTTTATCAAAATAGTAATAATCATTTTGAATAATTTTTTTAAAATCAGATACTCCTATCGGAAGTTTTCTTTTTTTATTAGTTTTCATATTATCGCCTCCCTTTTTCTTAATATTATATCATACTCATAGATAAAATAAAAAAATTTTTTTAGAAATTTATTATTTTTCTTTAATTTGAGATAATTATTTTTCTTTTTTTAATAAAAAAAGTAAACTTAAAAAAATATTATTATTTTTTTAAGTTTACAACTAATAGATTCTAATTGATGTTATCCTCCTGATTTTTCAGGAAATAATTTATTATATTGTTGTTGCCCATGTGAGTTTCCTTTATCTGCAGCTTTTTTTATAATTTTTTTAGCTTCCTCAATATTCTTGTATTTAAAATAATAAAGATCTCCTAAATTAGCTAAAAGCTTGCACACTTCCACTTTCAATAGCTGCTCTAAAACATCATTTCTGCATCTGCTAAATGATTTTTCTTCATAATATATAGTTCCTAAATTATCTATCGCATAATAATTATTTTTTTATCTAAACTTATCAACTTTTCATAATAATACTTTGCTTCTTCTAAATTTCCATCTTTTTGTTTGATAAATAAGTGCTAATCGAAACATTGAATTTTTTTATCACCTCTATCAGAAGCATCTTTATACCAGTTTTTTGCTTCTGGATAATTTCCCATATCTTCATAAATTTTTCCTAAATTATACATTGCTTTTTCCATATTTATAATGAACAGCATTTTTTTAAGTAAATTTATTGCATTAGAAAGATTACCTTTTCCATATTCTGACATTCCTCTATCAAAGTATTCTTTCCCTATTTCTTCATCTGTTTTTTCAGGTATTTCTTTTGTTTGTTCAGGTTCTTTGGATACTTCTTTAGAAACTTCTTCTTTTGGTGTATTATTCGTAGTTTGCTTTTGCGAAATATCTTGTTGAACATTTTGTGATCTATTTTCTTGTCTTTGATTATCTTTTTTCGAAATAGCTAATACTGCAATCACTATCGCCAGCATTGCTACTATTATCCAAACAAATGCAGCTCCGCTTGATTTTTTCTTTTTCGTGTCAGATTTCCAATTATTATTATTATTATTTCTATTATTACTGCTTCTATTATCACTATTTCTGTTATTGCCATTGTTATTCTGGTTTTGACCAGTATTTCTCTGGTGTGACTGAGAGCCTGTGCTTGAATGATTTTTTCTTTCGTTTTCTTTTTTGCTTTGGTTTTGATTCTGATTTTGACTTTGATTTTTTTGATTCTCTTGAATATCATAAGGTATTCTTTCCGCTCTGCAAAATCCAACAAATATATTTTTAGCCTCTTCCTTATTTCTCAATATTTCTTCAATTTTTTTAAGATATTTAAAACTTCTATTACTCAAATTCAAAAAATCAGAATTTTCGCTCAAAATTTTTAATTTTTCTAATTCTTTACTCACTTCCAAATATTTTAAATGCTCAACATATTCGTCATATTCTCTCTTTTTCTGTGCATTCTTAAAAATCAAATGACATTCCGAAAGCAATTCTTTTTTTGCTGATGTTTCAGCATCTGACTTAACTAATTTTTTTCTTCTTTCCTCTATTTTTTCCAAAATTTTTTCTGTATCCGTTTCTGATTGACAATAAATTCCTTCAGAATTCAAAAAAATCATATAAATTCTTTTTTTCCCAAGTAAGTCCAAATTTTTTTCGAATTATCATAGTTAGTGATCTTCTTTTTTCAAATTTTTCACAATAGCTTTCATATATCAGTTCCTATATTCTTCAATTCTTTTTCCCTTTTTTTCTTTCAGCCTGATTTTTATTAACTTTTCATCCAGCCCTTCTTGTTTAGAAAATTCCTTTACAACTTTTGAAGAAATGTATTCTCCTTCACAAAATTCAAGCATGTCATCTACTGCTTTAAATAATATGTTTTGTAACTCTCTTATCATTTCTTTTTCTTTTATTGTTTTTCAGGATCTAGCATTTCTTCTTCAATAACTTTTTTTATTTTTCAAGTTCCAAATACTTTGTATATTCTTTACCTTTAGAAAAAAATCATTTCTCTTCTTAGCCCAAAAAGCCTTTTTTTATCTTCAATTCTATCTCTTATAACATCTTCATTTTCCACAGGATTTGGATAATATTCCAACTCAAAATTTTTATACCAATTATTCTTTATTTTTTTCTGACATTTTTAATCCTTTCTCCAATTTTATATTTTTTTGTTTTTTTATTTTTTTATAAAATTTTTTTATATTCTATTTATACTTTTTTTATTTTTAATAATTTTTAAAATTTTATATTAATTAAAATAATCCTAAAAAAACGATAGTTTTTTTAATCTTTCTTTGGCTTTTTTATGACCATTTTGACTTGCTTTTTTGTACCAATATTTAGCCTCTTTTTTATCTCCTTTTTTTTCATAAATCATCCCAAGTCTATACATTCCTTCTAAATTTCCATTTTCAGCTGCCTTGCTATACCAATACTTAGAGATTCTTTCCCTTTCTTGTTTTTCAGAACTCTTTCCTAAAAGGAGCATTGCTTTTACATTTCCTTTATCAGCTGCCATCTCACACCACTTCTCAGATTTTTCATAATCCTCTTGATCATAATAAAATTTACCTTTTTCATACATTTCTTCAGAATTCATCAAGTTTTCTAATTTTTCTTCAGCTTCTTCGTAGCCTACATTATATGCTTTCTCATACCACTCTTTCGCTTCTTTTATATTACCTTCTCTTTTATAAATTCCTCCTAAACTATCCATTGCAATAATCACACCTAAATTTGCTGCCTTTTTATACCATTCTCTTGCTTTCTCATTATTTCCTTCTTCATAATATATAACACCTAAGTCATTCATTGCAAATCTGTCACCTAAATTTGCTGCTTTCTCATACCATTTCTTAGATAAATTAATATCTCTTTTACTTGGTATGTCACCATTATAAATATAACATGCCAAATAAAACATCGCATCTACATTTCCTTTATCAGCTGCCATCTTATACCACTTCTCAGATTTTTCATAATCTTTTTGACTAAAATAAAATTCACCTTTTTCATACATTTCTTCAGAACTCATCAAATTTTTTAAATCTGCTTTAGCTTCTTCGTAGCCTTCATTATATGCTTTCTCATACCATTCTTTCGCTTCTTCTATATTACCTTCATCTTCATAATTTTTTCCTAAATGATTCATTGCAACTCTCTCACCTAAATTTGCTGACCTTTTATACCATTCTCTTGCTTTCTCATTATTTTTTTCTTTATCATATATAAAACCTAAGTTATTCATTGCAACTCTGTCACCTAAATTTGCTGCTTTCTCATACCATTTCTTAGCTAAATTAATATCTCTTTTATTTGACATTCTACTATCATAAATATAATATGCTAAATCAAACATCGCATCTACATTTCCTTTATCAGCTGCCATCTTATACCACTTCTCAGATTTTTCATAATCTTTTTGACTAAAATAAAATTCACCTTTTTCATACATTTCTTCAGAATCCAACAAGTTTTCTAATTTTTCTTCAGCTTCTTTAGAACCTTCATTATATGATTTCTCATACCATTTTTTTCGCTTTTTCTATATTACCTTCATTTTTCATAATTTCTTCCTAAATTACTCATTGCAACTATATTACCTAAATTTGCTGCTTTTTTTCATACCATTTTTTTCGATAATTCGTTATCTTTCTCAGTTGATTTACTATTTTTTTATTATTAATATCATAAATATCACATGCCAAAGAAAACATCGCATCTACATTTCCTTTACCAGCTGCCATCTTATACCACTTCTCAGATTTTTTTCATAATCTTTTTTTACCATAATAAAATTTACCTTTTTTTATATATTTCTTCAGAACTCATCAAGTTTTTCTAATTTTTTTCTTTTTGATTTTTTTCGTAACCTTCATTATACGCTTTCTCATACCACTCTTTCGCTTCTTCTATATTACCTTCTCTTTCATAAATTATTCCTAAATTATTCATTGCAATACTTGCACCCTAAATTTGCTGACTTTTTATACCATTCTTTTGCTTTCTCATTATTTCCTTCTTTATAATAATAAATATTACCTAAGTTATTCATTGCATTTTTCGCACCTAAATTTGCTGCTTTCTCATACCATTTCTTAGATAAATTAATATCTCTTTTACTTGGTATGTTACCATTATAAATATCACCTGCCAAAGAAACCATTGCATCTACATTTCCTTTACCAGCTGCCATCTTATACCACTTCTCAGATTTTTCATAATCTTTTTGAATAAAATAAAATTTACCTTTTTTATATATTTCTTCAGAATTCATCAAGTTTTCTAATTTTTCTTCAGCTTCTTCGTAGCCTTCATTATATGCTTTCTCATACCACTCTTTCGCTTCTTTTATATTACCTTCTCTTTCATAAATTCTTCCTAAAATATTCATTGCAACTTCGCCACCTAAATTTGCTGCTTTCTCAAACCATTCTCTTGCTTTCTCATTATTTCCTTCTTCAAAATAATATATAAAACCTAAGTTATTCATTGCAACTCTGTTACCTAAATTTGCTGCTTTCTCATACCATTTCTTAGCTAAATTAATATCTCTTTTACTTGATGTTTCATAAATATAATATGCCAAATCAAACATCGCATCTACATTTCCTTTACCAGCTGCCATCTTATACCACTTCTCAGATTTTTCATAATCCTCTTGATTATAATAAAATTTACCTTTTTTATATATTTCTTCAGAACTCATCAAGTTTTCTAATTTTTCTTCAGCTTCTTCGTAGCCTTCATTATATGCTTTCTCATACCACTCTTTCGCTTTTTCTATATTACCTTCATCTTCATAAATTATTCCTAAATTATTCATTGCAGTTGTATTACCTAAATTTGCTGATTTCTCAAACCATTCTCTTGCTTTCTCATTATTTTTTTCTTCATCATATATAACACCTAAGTTATTCATTGAAGATTTCGCACCTAAATTTGCTGCTTTCTCATACCATTTCTTAGCTAAATTAATATCTTTTCTACTTGGTATGTTACCATTATAAATATAATATGCTAAATCAAACATCGCTTCCACATTTCCTTTATCTGCCGCCATCTTATACCATTTTTCTGATTCATCATAATCTTCTTGTACCCAATAAAATTTCCCTCTTTCAAGCATCTCTTTATCGCTCATTAATTCTTCATTTATAACTTCATATGTAATTCCATGTTCTTCACAATATCCATAAAATATAGCTTTTTCCTCTTCACTTTCTAAAAAATCATAAAAGTCGCCTATTTTATCAGCTATTTCTTCAATAAATTCATTTACTTGTTTTTTTCCGAATATTGATTTTTTTATCGTTGATTTCATATGCACTTTTTATATTTCTTAATATTTCTTCTATTTCAAAATATTTTTTTAGATTGTTTATATTTTTATTAAATATCTGGTATATTCTTCTATTTTTCCGATTTTTTTACCATATTTTCATAAATTTCAAAAAGTCTATTCTTAGCTGTTTCTTCATATCCAGTTTTTTTCTTTTTCAACTTTTTCTCTTATATTCTTTATTTCATCTAATATCTCATCTTTTACAATTTTTATTTGATAATATATTTTTCTAATATTTTTTTATTGAATTTATTTTTCATCTTCACTTTCTAAAAAAATCATATAAATTTTTTTGTCTTCCATTCCCAATATTATTAAATTATTTTTTTATATCTAAAAATTGAAATTTAAGTTTTTTTAATTTCACAAAATTCTTTATACTTTTCTTTATTATATTTAACTGCTTCAAACTTACTAGAAGAATGAAATATCTTTTTTTATTTATCTTTCCAAATTTTTTTATTCTTTCTCTTACATGTTTTTTTCTCTTCCAGTTTTTTTCTGCAATCTGCGAAATTTTTTTCTTCTGTAAGATCCACATTTATTTTACTTAAAATTTCATCTATCGGCTCAAAATACTTTTCCTTCGCCTCATCAATCATTTCTTCTCTTAGTTCTTCATCAAATATTTCTTCTTCAATAACGCCTTTATCCAACATTATCAAATAATGCTTATAGTACGATCCTTTAACCCCATCTTTATTTCTTTTTCCAATATATTTTTTTATCTTCAATTCTACTTTTTATCTCATCTTCATCTTCTATTGGATTAAAAAAATATCAAAATCCAATATCTCATACCAGTTATCCTTCACTTTTTTTACTTTTTCCTTTCACCTACAAAAATTCTCCAAATACCAGTTTGGAGAATTTTTTCTAAATCTATATATTTTATTTTTTTAATTAAATTACAGTCACATCTTTTATCAATTCTTTTTACTTCTTCAAATTTTTTTCATCTGACATTACACCTTTTGTTTCCATTTTTACATTTACTTTATTATTTCCTGTTTCATCTAATCCATCTACTTCTAAAATTCCTTCACTATTTAATTTTTAAAGTGACTTTTAATCAGTGATCCTTTTTGGAAGATTTGCGGGTAATTCTAATACTGCATTTCCAATAAAGAATTCTTCATCTACATCAAATTTTTTTCCATAAAATCATTTTCATATATTCGTATATCCACACATCGCTGATTATCAACTTCAGTGCAAAATTCATCTGAAACTTCTATAAATCCTTTTTCCAGAGAATTATTCTTTATAATCATATTAAAACATTCTATTTTTCCTGTTACACTATCTTTTATTCTTACGGCAAAACTTTTTGTAGTTGCCATAATTACTTCTCTTTGAACTCCACCAATACTCATTGATCTTTTGTCAACTTTTAAATCTTCTTTATAATCTTCAGGATTTAAATCACTTTTCTTATCAGGATTAAAAGTTTCATCTTCAACAGCTTTTTTATTATTTAGATAAACATTTACTGCATGAATTGCCGCTCCTTTAGCTACCGCTTCATCTGGTTCTAAAAATTGAATTTTACAATCTCTATATTTTTTAGATAATGCTTCTTTCACTTGTGGCATTTTAGTTGATCCACCTACTAAAAGTATTTCATCAATTTTATCATATCCTTTATTTGCCGCAACTTTTATTGCATCTTCAGTCTTACTCAAAGTTGAATTCAATAAACTTTCTGTCGCTCGATTAAATTCATCTCTAGTTACTTCTATTTTAGGACTTCCTTTAACTTGATAAAATACTGTACTGGCATTTTGTTTTCCAGTTAAAGTTTTTTTCATATTTTCAGCACACAATCTCAATTCTTGCTGAATATTTTCATCAAATTCTTCTTCTCCAACACTTTCAATAATTTTATTACTAATAACTTGAACTAAATATCCGTCCCAATCTTTTCCACCTAAATCATGATCCCCATCTGAACAGATGACTTCTATTTTATTAAAATTTATTCTCATAATTGTTACATCAAAAGTTCCTCCACCAAGATCATAAACTAAAATAGTTTTTTCTTCATGTTCTTTTGAACATCCATAATATAAAGCTGCGGCTGTAGGTTCACTAATAATTTCTAATACATTTAAGTCAACAAGTTCTCCAGCTTTTTTAGTTGCTTCTCTTTCCGCAGTTCCAAAATATGCCGGACAAGTTATTACAACATCTTTTACCTCTTCTCCCATTTGTTCCGAAGCATCATTTGCTAATTTTTTCAAAATATATGATGAAATTTCTTCTGGACTTATATTTCTTCCATTATATTTAATTGCGGTATCTGATTTTCCCATTATTGTTTTTACTAACGATACTGTTCTTTCTGATTCTATTATACCCTCGCTTTTTGCAATGTCCCCTACAACTACATCATCTCCAAGTTGTACTACTGACGGAGTTGTATTCTTACCTTCTAAGTTTTTAATTACTTCTGCTCTCCCAGTATCATCTATAGTAGCTATACAAGAGTAAGTTGTTCCTAAATCTATTCCATACACATGTTTTGCCATTTTTATTCTCCCTTCGATTTTTCATCTCTTTTTTCTTTATAAACATAAACTTTTACTTTTTCACATTCAATAACTTTTTCATTACGAATATAACCTTCACTTATTAATTCACAAATTTTACCATTTTTTTCTTTTTCTTGAGTTTCTACTTTTCTAACTATTTTTTTGTTTTCTTGAATTATATTTTTTTGATTATTTTCATCAGTTAAATCAGTTTCAAAAAAATTTCTATCTCATTGTCATCTAAAATAATATCAATTCCATCAATAAAACTTCTCAAAAATCTATCTTGTTCTTCTCTTGATTTTTTACTAAACTCTTTAACTCCAGCCTTAAAATTATCTCTCACTCTTATCAAATCAAGTATAGTAGGTTTAATCAACTGAAAATAAAAATCGTTTTTATATTCTTGCAACTCTTTATGAAGTTTATTTCCAACTTCTCTTTCAAACTCTATACTGCCAATTTTTTTAACAAACAAATTATTTAAATTTTTCCATTTTTTTCATTTAGTGCTTTTTATTTCTTCAAACATTTTTTTCAGAATTTTTCATTATTTTTTTCCTTCTGGTTTTTGTTTCTGTTTCTGTATGCTCAGTTTTTGGCAGTTTGCTCTACATTTTTCTTTTTGAAGTTTCATTAACTTTTTCTTCTATTTTTTTCTCCTGAATTTTTTTAGAATCTTCTGTTTCTGATTTTGTTTCTATTTCTGTATGCTCAGTTTTTACAGTTTGCTCTACATTTTCTTTTGAAGTTTCGCTAACTTTTTCTTCTGTTTTTTCTCCTGAATTTTTAGGAGCTTCTGTTTCTGTATGTTCAGTTTTTGCAGTTTGCTCTACATTTTCTTTTGAAGTCTCCTTACTTTTTCTTCTGTTTTTTTCTCCTGAATTTTTTTAGGAGCTTCTGTTTCTGTATGTTCAGTTTTTTTGTAGTTTGTTCTGTTTTTATTTTTTTATCTTCTTCTATTTTTATCTCTTAAATTTTTTAAAGTTCTCATCTTCTGAACTTGAACCGTTTGCTATTTTTTTGTACCACTATAATCGTATTCTTGTTTTTTTGTTTTTTCTCTTCCACTTTTTCATCCTCTTTCTTTTTCTCTTTCTCTTTTTTTAAAAAAATTCAATGGATTTTTAAATTTTTGACAATTTTTCTCCACAAACTCCTTTCTTAAAAAAATTTCTTCAACATAAAACACATTACTTTTTTTATGAAAACAGTATACAACATTTTTTTAAAAATCTTGTCAACTACTTTTTTTAAAAAAATTTTTTTATTCATTTACTGTTTATTTTTGTTTTTATTTTTAAATATATTTTTTTAACATTCTATAATTTACCGTAATCATGAAATGATTATACATTATTTTTATTTTTTTGTCAACTATTTTTTTATAAAAAAATCAGATGTATAAAACATCTGACTTTTAATATATTATTTTTCTTCTTTTTTAGCAGAATCTTTTTTTGCTGTTTTTTTAGTTATAGCTTTTTTCGATTTTTTTTCATCTTTAAAAACTACTTTTTTTACATCGTCATAAGTTTTAGCGAAATAAAACTTCATTTGACTTGAGATTTCTTTTGGTAATTCTTCTGTATCAATTTTATTGTCAAAAGGCAACACAACTTCTCTTATCCCAACTCTGTGAGCTCCTATGACTTTTTCCTTGATTCCACCGACTGCCAAAACTTCCCCAGTAATTGTGATTTCTCCAGTCATTGCCACATCTTGTCTTACTTCTTTGTTTGTCAAGACAGAAATTATCGCTGTAGTTATTGTAATTCCCGCAGAAGGTCCATCTTTTGGCACAGCTCCTTCAGGAAAATGTAAGTGAACATCGCATTTTTCATAAAAATTTTCTTTTATTTGCAATTTATCTTTTATATATCTCACATAAGAATAAGCAACTTGTGCCGATTCTTTCATTACATCTCCCAATTTTCCAGTAAGCTGCAATCTTCCTTTTCCGTCCATTTTAACCGCTTGAACTTCCAAAGTAGTTCCTCCGACAACCGTCCAGGCAAGTCCATTTACAACTCCAACTTTTCCTTCTTCTTTTCTAATCTTATCAGGTCTATATTTGACATTTCCCAAATATTTTTTAATTTTTGTTTCTGTAACTGACAATTTTTTAGTTTTTGAAAGGACCGCTTCTTTAGCCATTTTTCTAAATAACTTTCCAATTTCTCTTCTTAAATTTCTAACTCCAGCTTCTCTCGTATACTCGTTAATAATTTTTAAAATTGAAGCATCTGAAAATGGAATTTTATAATCTTTTAATCCATTTTCTTCTTGAGTTTGCGGAATCAAATATTTTTTTGCAATATTCAATTTTTCAAATTCTGTATAAGATTCAATAAAAATGATTTCCATTCTATCTCTCAACGGTCCTGGAATTCCACCCAAGTCGTTTGCTGTACAAATGAAAAATACTTTAGATAAATCAAAAGTGTGGTCAATGTAATGATCCTCAAAATTATTATTTTGTGCCGGATCTAACACTTCAAGCATAGCAGACGCCGGATCTCCTCTAAAGTCAGACGCCATTTTATCAATTTCGTCAAACAACATAACTGGATTATTCACTCCAACTTGTTTTAGTGAATTTACAATTCTACCCGGCATAGCTCCCACATAAGTTCTTCTATGTCCACGAATTTCCGCTTCATCTCTAACTCCCCCAAGTGAAATTCTCGTAAATTTTCTGTTCATTGCACGAGCAACCGAATGCGCAAGTGAAGTTTTCCCAACCCCTGGAGGCCCAACAAGGCAGATAATCGAACCTTTTAGTGTATTATTCAACTTTTTAACCGCCAAAAATTCCAAAATTCTCTCTTTAACTTCTTGCAAACCATAATGATCTTCGTCCAAAATTTCTTTAGCTTTTTCAATGTCAATCTCATCTTTCGTAGACTTGCTCCAAGGCAAATCCAAGACCGTTTCAACATAACTTCTAATAACCGACGCCTCCGAAGAAAAATCTGGCATTTTTCTAAGTCTTGCCACTTCCTTCAAAAGTTTTTCCTTCAAATCTTTCGGAACTTTAGTCTTCTTAATTTTTTCGTCCAATTCCTGCGCATCTTCTTCGTTATCAATTTCTTCGCCCAGCTCATCCTTTATAACTTTAATTTTTTCACGCAAATAGTAATTTTTCTGTAATTCTGCCATCTGCTCTTTCACACGACTCTCAATATCCATATCAAGAACAAATACTTCCATTTCAACAGTCAATACTTCCAAAATTTTTAGAGCGCATTTTTCAATATCCGTAATTTCTAAAATTTCCTGCTTTGTAACTGCTTTTATTGGTAAATGTGTACAAATTAAATTAAAAACTTTTTCCACATCTTCAATTTCATTTATATTTTGAACAATATCAGGTAAAATTTTCTGTGTCTTTTTGTGCATATTCTGAAAATTTTTTTCCAAAACTTTTTGTCTTAAAGCCTGAGATTTATTTTTCAGAAATAGGTTTTTAAAAAAATATTTTTTTCATATTCTCCAAAAAAATAACATTATTTTTTTATCAAATTTATTTATTACAACTTTAGATTTAGATTCAACCAAAATTTTTTTATATTTCCATTTGGCATTTTAACAGATTGAATCACTTTTTACTAAGACACCAGTCGTATAAACATCTTTAGGTAAGTTTGGCTCTTCCATCTCCGCATCTTTTTGCATCGAAAGAACTAAGTTCCCGTCAAAATTATTTATTGCTTCTTCCAAACTTCTTAAACTAGCTTCTCTTCCAATAAAAATTGGTGTTACAGTTTCTGGAAATATAACCAATTCTCTTGTCGCTATATATGGTTTATTTGACATTCTTTTCCCCTTTCATAATCAAATTTTTTTATTTTTTTAAATTTTTAACTTTCTTTTTTTCTTTTTTTATTTTTTTATTCTTTTTTTATTTTTATTTATTTTTTTCTTTTTTTATTTTTTTACTATTTTTTTATTTATTTATATTTTTATTTATTTTGTTTATTTTTCTTTTTCTTTCAATTTTCACTTTATTTTTTTATCTGTAACAGATTCTTTTTGTTATAATAACTTTTTTTCACATCTTTTTCAGATGGAATTTCATACATCAAGTCTGTCATAACATTCTCAATTATCGAACGAAGCCCTCTTGCCCCAATTTTTCTCTTTAATGCAAGTTTAGCAATTTCAACAATCGCATCTTCCTCAAATACAAGCTCCACATTTTCCATCTCAAAATATTTTTTATACTGTTTAGTAAGCGAATTTTTAGGTTCAGTAAGTATTTTAATCATAGCTTCTTCATCAAGTCCGTGAAGCGCCGTAATAACTGGAAGTCTTCCAATTATTTCAGGAATTAGACCAAATTTGATTAAATCTTCAGGAAGCACATTTTCAAATAAAGTTAAATCGTCTAACTTAACATTTTCAGTTTCCAATCCAAATCCAACTTTTTTTTCATTAATTCTATTTTTAACTTTACTTTCAAGTCCTTCAAATGCTCCACCGACAATAAATAAAATATCTTTTGTGTTAATTTCTATCATCTCTTGATTTGGATGCTTTCTTCCACCTTGTGGCGGCACACTCGCAACTGTCCCTTCGATAATTTTAAGCAGCGCCTGTTGTACCCCTTCTCCAGAAACATCTCTTGTAATTGACATATTTTCCGATTTTCTAGCAATTTTATCTATTTCATCAATATAAATAATCCCGTGTTCAGCAGCTTCAATATCATAATCCGCAGCTTTTATTAATTTAAGCAGCACATTTTCCACATCGTCCCCGACATATCCAGCTTCCGTAAGAGTTGTCGCATCAGCAATCGCCAAAGGTACATTCAATGTTTTAGCAAGTGTCTGTGCAAGTAATGTTTTTCCGCTTCCTGTAGGTCCAACCAAAAGTACATTTGATTTTTGCAGTTCTACATCATCGTCAACCGATTTATTCTGTTTATGTGTAATTCTTTTAAAATGGTTGTAAACTGCGACAGATAAAACCTTTTTTGCCCTTTCTTGACCAATTATATACTCGTCCAATTTCGCTTTTATCTGAATTGGCTTTAAAAGCGTTATTTCTTTATTTCTATTTTCAAATTCGTCATATTCTCTAAAACTTTCAAGTAATTGTTCACTTTCTTCTATACATTCGTTACAAATAAATACATCTTCTTCTTCTTGACTTTGAATAAGTCTTTCTACTTCTGACTCTTCTTTACCGCAAAAAGAACAGTAATATTTTTTCTTATCTTTTGGCATTTTGTCACCTCTTTAAATTTTTAAATTTTTTATAATATCTTATCTACTAATCCATATTCCACAGCTTCTTCAGCTGACATAAAATTATCTCTTTCAGTATCTTTATAAATTTCTTCAACTGATTTATTCGTTGCTTCAGATAAAATTTTGCTTGTAATTTCTTTCATTTTTTCAATTTCTCTTGCCTGAATTTGAATATCTGTCGCTTGTCCTCTTGCTCCTCCAAGTGGCTGGTGAATCATTATTCGAGAATTTGGCAATGAATATCTCTTTCCTTTAGTTCCAGCCGCCAAAAGAACCGCTCCCATACTGGCAGCCTGTCCCACGCAAACTGTCGAAACATCACATTTTATATGACGCATTGTGTCATAGATTGCAAGTCCCGCTGTAATTACACCTCCTGGACTGTTAATATACATAACGATATCCTTTTCCTTATCTTGCGCATCTAAAAACAAAAGTTGAGCAACAATTGCATTTGCCATATTATCTTCAACTTCTCCGCTCACAAAAATTATTCTATCTTTTAGCAGTCTTGAATAAATGTCGTAGCTTCTTTCTCCACGACCGTCATTTTCAATAACTACTGGACTATATACTGACATAAAATTCTCCTTTTCTCATTTTTTTATTTTTTTGTTTCTTTAACTTTTTTTATTTTCTCTCTTTCTTTTTACTCTCTTTCTTTTTCTTTCGTTTTTTTCTTTTTTTCATTTTTTTCTTTTTCTTTTTATTTTTTTCTATTTCTCTATTTTTTCTCTTTCTCTATTTCTCCATTTTTTTCTTTTTCTTTTTTTAAAAAAATTTAATTCTTTTTAAATTTTTATTTTTTTAAAAGTTTTTTTAGTTTAATTTTTTTAAGTTTAATTTTTTTAAAATTTTTTTCAAACTATTTTTTTACTATATCATAATATTCTAATAAAATCAATAATTTTTAATTTATAAAATTATATAAAAAGAATCTTGTAATAAAGTATATCACAAAATTCTTTTTGAAATCAAAATATATAACAATTAAAATTTATTAATTATTATTTTACTTTTAGTTTCTTTTTACTAATAAATCAATAGTTTTTTTGGTTTACCAATCTATATTTTTGCTTCATCGACAAATCTTTGGTAATTTCCTGATTTTTTAACTTCATCTAACATTGTTGCTTTATCCATTCCATACATTGTAGCCATTACTTCAAATTCGTTGTCAACTTCTTCGTCAGTAACTGTGATATTTTCAACTTTTGAAATTTCAGAAAGAACTAATTCAGTTTTAACAGATTTTTCTGCCATTTCTCTTGAATCTTCTCTCATTTTGTCAATAGTTTGACCAGTCATTTGGAAATATTGACTCAAGTTAATTCCTTGCATTTGTAATTGTTGTGCAAATCTATTAATTTGGAATTCAATTTCTCTGTCAACTAATGCTCTTGGAGCTTCAACATTTGTTCCGTCAACAACTTTTTCGATTATTTTATTTTTAAATTCGTTTTCTACTCTAGCTTCTTCTCTTTTTGTAATATTTTCTCTAGTTTTAGCTCTCATGTCGTCAACTGATTCAAATCCTAATTCTTTTGCTAAATCATCGTTTAATTCAGCTTCTTCTTTTCTCTTAATAGAATTTACTTTTACTTTAAATAAAGCAGGTTTTCCTTTTAAGTTTTCAGCATGATACGCTTCAGGGAATTTAACATTTACATCAAATTCGTCATTTTTCTTGTGTCCTACGATTTGGTCTTCAAAAGTGTCAATAAAGCTGTGAGAACCCAAAGTCAAGTCATATCCTTCAGCTTTTCCTCCATCAAATGCAACTCCATCAACAAATCCTTCAAAATTAATATTTACAACATCATCGTTTTTAGCTTCTTCATCTTCAGCAACTTCTTTTAATTTAGAAGCATTTTTTCTCATTCCTTCGATTTCTTCATTCACTTTTTCATCAGTTACTTCAACATTTTCTTTTTCAACTTCTAGTCCTTTATATTGTCCCAATTCAAACGCAGGTAATACAGGAATTGTAAATACAACTTCAGCTTTATCTGCTTGAATTTCATATTTTTCCAATTTAATATCTGCAATTGGTTTCAATTCATTTTCTGCAACTGCTTTTTGATATTCATCAGAAATTATGTGATTCAAAATTTCTCCATCAATTTCTTTTTTAAAGTTTTTTTCAATAACATTCGCAGGTACATGTCCAGGTCTGAATCCATCCACTTTAGCATCTTTAAAATGCACTAAAACATGTTCTTTTAAGTGTTTAAATTCTTCTCCTTCTCTAACTGCTGATACTTCGTAAGTTGTTTCATCTAATTTTTTTACTGCCATTTAATTTTTTTCCTCCTAATTTTTTTATTTTTATATATTAATTAAATTTAATTAATTTATTATTTAAATAAAATCTTTTATTCTAAGTTCGATATACAAATCAGAATGAACTGACTTAAATATCGGCGTATAAATAACTCGGTACTTTCTTTTTATTTTTCGTTTTTTTAGTTTTTTTAATTTATGTCCCAAATTATATCCAATTACAGAAATAATTCTATCATTTTTTACAAACCCTTTAAAGTGCCGATTATCTATTCCAAATTTTTGAAATTTTTTTATAAATTCGACTTCCGTATCTATGAAGTTTGGCTCTAAATTGTCCAGACCAAATGGAGCAAGTCTATTTATATCGCACAATTTTTTCTTATTAATACTTTTAATATTTAGCCAAGAATCCACATTTAAAACTTTTTCCACATCTTCCCGATTTTTTCTGACCAGTTTTTGCCGCAAATATCTCTCCACTTCAAGAAGATATTTTTCCGAAACCAAAAATCCAGCCGCCAAATCATGCCCTCCAAACCGCTCCAACTTTGTAGAAATTTCTTTTAACATATCAAAAATATTAATTCCTTCAATACTTCGGCAAGACGCCTTCCCATACCCATTTTTTATCGAAACCAGAATCACAGGTATGTTATATTTTATAGAAATTCTTGAACAAACAACGCCAACAACGCCAGAATGCCAACTTCTACTTTTCCTGAACCTCCCACGACCAAAGTCGCAGGGTTCTAAAATCTTTAAAAATATTCAAAAATTTTCCAAGAAGTTTGATAGCTTTACACTACCCTTATTCTTTTAGGTGTGTTCAGCTCACCTCTATTGTATAGGACGCTTAAGTCCACAACTTTACTTTTTCTTAAAATATTTAATGCTCCATTACAATCTGCATTTATGAGTTTACCTGCACTTGTTTGATATAGTCCTCTTTTTATTCTTTTTCCACTGAATATATATTCTTTTTGATTTTCTTTATCATATATTGGAATTTCATCTCCATCAAAGAAACTTGCTTTTGATGTATAACTCTCTTCTTGCAGTTTAAATTCTATTCCATATAGTTTACATAGATATATTAATTTATCTCTTAATTTTTCCATATGGTATATTTACAAAATTTTTGATTATTTATACTTCCTATATTTGATTTTCTTTGAAAATCTTCATTATATCCTAGAACTAGTTTTTCCTATATCATTATTAAGACAATAATTTACAATTATTCTTGCTGCTTTTGAAAGATAATCATTTATACGATTATTTCTCTTTCTAGTTATTCTCTTTTTGCCTTAATGTTATATGCTCTATCTTTTGCTTATCTTTAATGCTTTGCAATTTTGCATTTGTCTTGTTATAGTATTGATTTATTGATTTTAATTTTCTACCATCTATTATGAATGAAACTCCAGCATTTGTAACACAAGTACAAAGATTATCTATACCTAAATCAATTCCTAGTGCATTGTTTTTATTTAATTCCCTTTGAACTTCTTCTACCTCATAAATGTATTGAATTTCAAAGTACCTAGAATGTTGTTTGGGTATTATTCTAATCTCTTTTATCTTCTTGTCTTTTAATACTGGTGGCAGCTTAATTTTTAATCTCCTGATGAGTTTTCTTAAACAAATTTGAATAAGGAACTATCAGAATATCATCTTTTAATCTTACAAAACCTATAATAAGAGTTGTAAAAACCATCTTTAGCAAGATATTTAGGTAATTTTATATCTTTAAAATTATATTGACCATTTTTTAGCAAGTTTTAAAAAGTCCAAAAAAATGATTTGAAGCTTCCATCTACTTCTTTTTAGAATTTGTTGAGCCATATTAGAATTTAATTTCTTATAATTTTTCACTATTTTTTTAAGCATCTTATAGTTTTTCATTATAACTTAAATACTTTTTTTATTTTTTTAAAATAGTATTGTCTAACATTGTATATAGCCTGATTCTTTAAATTCTTAGCTATATGGCACAAATATTTTAAATTTCTAAACTCCTTTTTACTAAGATGTTTTACCTGTTGTTTTAAAGTTAAATACATAGATATCACCTCCTTTTCATCAGAGATATTATACTATATATCCTACATTTTATCTATTAAAAAGTAATATTTTTTAAATATTTTTAAAGTTTTTAAAACCCCACAACAGTGGGAAGCGTCGTTCACATAAATACGCTACCATTTATGCAGTTCTCTTATGAACTTCTTGTTATCTCTAACAAGCACAGACTATATCTTATCCATATCCTATTTCAAGGACTTAGGCGAAACCACTTCCAATACCTATCGCTTGTATTGTACTCCCCTCACGAGGGATAGTCGTTGAACTTTCCTTTTCAGGATTAGCTGCTGATTGTCTATTATCATAATGTTTAGGATTTAACCTTGCACCATCTAGTATTTTTTTTCTGCTTTCGCCACCATCACACTTATACCATTATTATTACCTAGGTATTATGTTGTGGTTATACTAGCTTTAAGAGTTCCCAGCAATTCAGTTTCTTTGTTGCACGGTTTTGCTCCGTGTCTACATACAAGTTTCCCTATATGCTTACTAAAATTTTCGTACAATTCATCTCACGACTAAAGTTGCGAGTGTTCTTGTACTATTTAATAAAAATATATTTTGGTCTATTTAACCTTTGTATTTTTTCTTCAATTTCATTGTAAATTTCATTTTCTAAATAACGCCGTATTTTATTAGCTCTTTTCATTTCTTCAATAATGGAAATCAATTTAAAATCATCTTCCTGAATAAAAAAGTTTACTACAATTTTTGAGTTATCAATTCTTCCAAGAGCATTAAAAATTGGTGCAATCAAAAATCCAATATCACTTGTCGTAATATTTTTCGGATTTATTTTCAAATAATTAATAATATACTTTAAACCTTTTATTTTTGTTTTTTTTATATTATTTAATCCTTTTTTTATAATAAATCTATTTTTCATTGACCATCGGAACTACATCTGCAACCGTCCCAATCATAACAATATCCAAATAATCGTAAAGTATTTTTTTACTCATTCCAAGTCTCTCATAAATAGCACAAGCCACTTTAAATGCGACTCCAGATCCAGATAAATATTTATTTGGATAACTTTTACTTATTTTAGGATTAATCGTTAAAATTTCCATTTCATCACAAACTGTTGTCTGTCTGTGATGATCGGTTACGATTATGTCAATTCCATTCTTTTTTAACAGTGTTATTTCTTCACGGCTATTTATAGAAATGTCAACTGTTATAAATAATTTTGTATCTCTTCGCTTCAAAAAATTTATTGTAGATCTATTTATTCCAAAACCTTCATGCACACGATTTGGAATGTAATAATCAACATTCAATCCCAATTTTCTTAGCATAATAACCAAATATGCAACTCCTGAAATTCCATCTACATCATAATCTCCATAAATTACAATTTTTCTCTTTTTTTCAATTTTTGCTAATTTTTATTCTTTCAACAACTTTTTCCATATTTTTCAAACAAAAATGGATCTAATAAGTCATTTTTCACTCGTATTTAAAAAATTTTTTTCAACTTTTTTTCGTGTATCTATGCCTCTATTTAACAAAAAGTCTAGTAATCAGCTTACTTTCGCCAAATTCTGAACTTTTTTTGTCAAATATTTTTATATCATATTTTTTTCAATTCCCATTTCATCACAAATTAAATCGCTTTCTAAATTAATATATTATTAATTTTTTTAATATCATTTAATATTGATGATATTTTTTACTCCATACTCAACGCTGTTATCCATATGGATTCTCACTTCTGGAACAAATCTTATCGAAAGATGTGAACCAATTTTTTTCCTAAAAAAATCCTTTTTAACTTATTCAAATCCGCTTCGATTTTTTTCTTTATTTACATTATTTTTTTCAAATCCAATATAGAAAAAGTCAAATCCAGATAACGACCATCTTTTTGTCAACTCAACTTTATGAATAGACACAAGATTTTTTTATCTTTTCATTTTCAATATCTGTCAAAAGCGTCATTCCAACAATTCTTGAAATTTCTTTTTCAAGACCTTGTCTTCTTCTCTCATTCATATTCTCACCCCTTTCTCTCAAAAACTAATTCATATTTTTTAGACAAGGGGTAAAAAAATCCCCTTGTTCTTACAATAATTATTTAAATTTTTCAAAATTATTATAAATATTATCTAGGAATTTCTTCCAAAATATATGATTCAATAATATCTCCAGATTTTATATCGTTAAAGTCCTGTATACCAATTCCACACTCTTGTCCAGTCACAACTTCTTTCACATCATCTTTGAATCTCTTAAGTGAACCTAATTCTCCATCAAAAATGATTATTCCGTCACGAATCACACGAATTTTAGAATCTTTTGTAACTTTTCCGTCAACAACAACAGCTCCAGCGACATTTCCAACATTTGACACTTTAAACACTTGTTTAACTTCAATTCTTCCATAATATACTTCTTTGTATTCAGGATCAAGCATTCCATTCATCGCTTTTTCAATTTCTTCTGTTGCGTGATAAATTACATTATAGTTTCTAATTTCCACTCCAACTTTTTCCGCAATAATTCTAGCTGGTGTAGTCGGTCTTACTCCAAATGCAATAATTATCGCATTTGACGCTTCAGCAAGTTTCACATCTCCTTCTGTTACCGCTCCAGCACTTCCTTGAATTATATTTACAACAACTTTTTCATTATTCAATTTTTCAAGCGACTCTCTCAACGCTTCGACAGACCCTTTAGAATCTGCTCTTATTATACATTTCAATTCTTTTAATTCCTGTTCTTCCAATTCCTGAGATAAACTTTCAAGTGAAATGTGTTTTTTCTTGTTCTGATCATTAACTTTTTTCTCACGGATGAAATCTTCAACTATTTTCTTAGCATGTTTATCACTTTCCACACCATACAAAATGTCTCCAGCATTTGGAACAACATTAAATCCAGTAATTTCAACTGGCTGAGAAATTAGAGCTTTGTTAATCTTCTTACCTCTGTCGTCAACCATCGAACGAACTCTTCCATGTGCTTCTCCCGCAACAAAAATATCTCCTATTTTAAGCGTTCCTTCTTGTACTAAAACATCAGCAACCGCACCCATTTTTGGATCCAATCTCGATTCCACAACAACTGCTTTCGGTCTTTTTTTAGGATTAGCTTTCAACTCTTCCAATTCCGCCGTAATCAAAATCGTTTCCAAAAGTTCATCCAAGTTAATTTTTTTCTTAGCTGAAATTTCTACAAATTCAGTAGTTCCACCCCATTCAGGCGACATAAGTCCATATTCTGTCAACTCAGTTCTAACTTTTATCGGATCCGCACCTGACTTATCAATTTTATTAATTGCAACAATTATAGGTACTCCAGCTTCTTTGGCGTGGGAAATTGCTTCCACAGTTTGAGGTTTAACTCCGTCGTCCGCCGCTACAATCAAAATTGAAATATCTGTAATATTTGCTCCACGAGCTCTCATTTCAGTAAACGCTTCGTGTCCAGGAGTGTCAATAAATGTTATTTTCTGACCTTTCCAGTTTACTTGATAAGCACCAATTTTTTGAGTGATTCCTCCAGCTTCTCCTTCAATCACATTTGTATGTCTAAGTGCATCAAGCAGTGAAGTTTTTCCATGATCGACATGTCCCATTATAGTAATTACAGGTGCTCTTGTAACCAAATCTTTTTCACTGTCCTCAGTCTCCAAGTGATATTTTTCACCGTAACTAACTTCCTCAACTTCTTCTTTTTCCACAATTACATCATAGTCAAGCGCCACTTCTTCAGCTTCTTCAAAAGTTAAAATTGCATTTGCAGTAAGCATTTTACCTTCCATAAAGAATTTTTTAATTATGTCTGAAATATTAATTCCTAATTTTTCAGCCAAATCTTTAATAACTATTTCTTCTCCAATAGTTATCATTCCGATAGATTCTCCTTCAATTCTCACAATTTCATCTTTTACAACTTTTTCCTGTTTTTTATTTTTCTTTTTCTTTTTGTCATCTCTTCTAAAATCTGAACGAAGTTCTTTTTTTCTTCTCTATCTCTTCTATTTTTTTCATATTTTTTTCTTTTTCAAATTTTCCTTTACCTTTTCCGCTATTTTTTTCCCTTTTTTTCAGCGACAGGTGTAGCTATGATGTCATTCTGAATTTCTTTTTTCGCACCGAAATTTCTGTTGTCTCTATTATCCCTATTATTTTTCTCTATTAAACGGTCTGTCTTTTTCTAAAAATTTTTTTATTGTCAGAATTTCTATCATTATCTCTAAAATTTCTATTATCTCTGCTATCTCTGTTTTCTCTATTTCCAAAATTTCTGTTGTCTTTGTTATCCCCTATTATTTTTCTCTATTAAACGGTCTATCTTTTCTAAAATTTTTTTATTATCAGAATTTCTGTCATTATCTCTAAAATTTCTATTATCTCTGCTATCTCTATTTTTCTCTATTTCCAAAATTTCTGTTGTCTTTATTATCTCTGTTATTTTCTCTATTAAACGGTCTATCTTTTCTAAAAATTTTTTTATTGTCAGAATTTCTGTCATTATCTCTAAAATTTCTATTATCTCTGCTATCTCTGTTTTTCTCTATTTCCAAAATTTCTGTTGTCTTTATTATCTCTGTTATTTTTCTCTATTAAACGGTCTATCTTTTCTAAAGTTTTTTTTATTATCAGAATTTCTGTCGTTTTTCTCTAAAATTTCTGTTTTTCTTTATTGTTTTTATTATTTTTCTCTATTATCTCTATTTCCGAAATTTTTTTATTCTCTTTATTTTGTTTATTCAAATTTTTTTATCCATATTATTTTGGTTGCTCAAATTAACTTTCATCTCCATTTTCTTTTGATTTTTCTTTAAGATTTTTGTTCATTTTTCTGCACGGTTTCTTTTTTTCAAGTTTTTTTCTTCTATTTTTTTATCTTTTTGCTAATTTTTTTCTTTATGAGCTGTTCTTCTTCAGTTGTCACAACATTCATATGATGTTTTTTTATTAACTCCCACTTTAGCAATATCTTCAATAAATTTTTGCAGTTCCAATGTAGCCCATCTCTTTTTGCCAATTCGTGTACTTTTTTTCATCCAAGATCACCTCCACTTTCTTTTTATTATATTGTACTATTTTTTTATAATTTTTTTAAGTATTCCTTTTTATCACCTTTTTTTATCAAAAAAATTCCAACAACATTCACATCTCGCATGAAAAGTTTTATAAACTCTTCTTTTTTTCAATAAAAAAATAATATTTATAGAATATTTTTTTCCTGTAACCGTAAAAACTCTTCGATATTTTTTTATTTATATCACGAGGAATTACAACTAATTTCACTTTTTTTCTTTTTTTATATAATTAATATTTTTCATCAATTCCAAAAGCAAAAAAATTTCGAATTTTTTTCATCGGTTTTAAAATATCAATTATATTATTTTTTTCTATATTTTTCCAACATTTTTTTACCAAATATTGAATTTCAATATCATATTTTTTTATTTTTTTGACAATTTTTTTCAATACATTCTTTCGTCTTACAGACATAAAATCCACGAGCCTGAATTTTTCATTTCTTTATCAAAAAAACATATTTCTTATCTTTTTGTGCCACTCTGAAAAAAAGAATCTTTTTCTCCTTTTCTTCGACAGCAGACACACATTCTAGTTGGCATAATTCATTTTTCCTTTAAATTTTTAAAATTTATTCTTGTATTTCATCCGCTTCTACGGTATTAATATCAATTTTTATTCCGCAAAGTCTAGCTGCAAGTCTTGAATTTTGACCTTTTTTACCGATTGCAAGAGAAAGTTGATCTTCTTGTACAAACACTTTTGCAATTTCTGTTTTTTCAAGCTCTTTATCAGTTTTTTCATTTTCTTTATCTTCTTTTTTCTCTTCAACAATTTCTACTGCTAAAACTTGTGCAGGATTTAGTGAATTTTTTACAAATTCTTTAATATCTTCGTCCCAAAGTACAATATCAATTTTTTCTCCGCCCAATTCGTCAATGACACTTTGAATTCTAAGTCCATTTTTTCCAATACAAGCCCCTTTTACATCAAGGTTTTCGTCATTTGAGTAAACTGCCACCTTAGCACGGCTTCCAGCTTCTCTGGCAATATTTTTTATTTCGATAATCCCTTCTTCAATTTCAGGAATTTCAAGTTTTAACAGTCCTCTTAAAAGTTCTTCAGACTTTCTTGAAATAAATGTTTTTGTAAATTTCGTATTTTCTTCAACTTCTCCAACAAAAACTTTTATTCTATCCCCTTGTTTAAAAGAATCTGATGCCGACAGCTCTTTTGCTGGAATAATCGCTTCAAGTCCATTGATATCAACATACAAGTTACCTTTTTCATCAGTTTTTCTAACATTTGCAGGTACAATTGTGTTTTCAATTTCCTTGAATCTGTTAAAGATATTTCTTTTTTCACATTCTCTGACTTTTTGCACAACAATTTGTTTTGCATTTTGAATCGCATTTCTTTTAAAGTTTTCTGCATTGATTTCCAAATCTAAAATATCGCCTAATTTCGATCTTTTTTTCAATGAAACCGCATCTTCCAAACTTATTTCATCATCTGGATTTTCCACAACTTCCACAATTTTTTTTTGTGAAAATACTTTCACATCTCCACTATTTCTATTTATTGTAACTTTAACATTATCTCTTTCCCCATAATTTTTTTTATACGCTGCAAGAAGCGCTGTTTCAATTGTTTCAAACAATTCTTCTTTTAAAATCCCTTTTTCTTTTTCTAATTCGTCAAGCGCTTCCAAAAATATTTTTTGGTCTTTCCCTTTCACTCTCTAATCCTCCTCGCTATCCAATATTCCGTTAGGTATTTCATAAACCAAATTCGCCTTTTTCAATTTTTCCAGCGGAATCTGAACTATTTTTTCCAACTTCACATCAGAAATAAAAATTGTATTATTTTCAAATTTTTCTAATTTCCCAATAAATTTCTTAGTTCCTTCTATATTGCTTTTCGTATGAACATTAATTTTTTCTCCAGTAAATCGTACAAAATCCTTTTCTTTTTTAAGTTTACGCTCAATTCCCGGAGTTGAAACTTCCAGAAAAAACTTCTCATCTATAAGTTCGTCGGCAATTCCATCAATTTTTCTGCTAAAGTCGATACAATCATCAAGTGTCGTCACACCTTCTTCCTTTTCCACATAAACTCTTAAATAATTGTATCCACCATCTCGCACATATTCAACATCCGCCAGTTCTAAATTCATTTCTTTCAAATGCAATTCGATTTTCTTTTCAAATTCATTCAAAATTTGTTCCATAATTCACCTCTATATCTAAAACTAAAGAGTGGGAACAACCCACTCTCCTAAAATCTATTTTCTTAAATGTATTATATCACATTTTTTATATTTTTTCAAGATTAAAAAAAACTTTTTACCAAATTTTAATTCTATCAGCAGGAGCTTTATACATCTTATCTCCTTCTTTCACTTCAAATGTTTTCTCAAAAGCGTCAACATTTTTTAAAATTGCATTTACTCTTAGGAAATTTGGCGAATGAGAATCTGTTTTCGTACTATTTTTTAAATATTCAGGTGTTGATTTTTGTCGCCACATTCTCGCATAGCTCAAAAAGAACAGTTTACTTATCGTATCATCATAAGCCTTTGTCGAATTCGGATGATCTTTCAAATAAAGCTGCAGTGCGTCATAAGCGATATTTACTCCACCTAAATCGGCAATATTTTCAGTCAATGTAAATTCTCCATTCACTCTTGTATTATCAACTACCGTATAGCTTGAAAATTCGTCCGCCAATTTTTTAGAAATAGCATCAAATTTTGCTCTATCTTCATTAGTCCACCAGTTTCTCACATTTCCATCTCCATCATAAGAAGCTCCAGAAACATCAAATCCATGTGTTATTTCATGTGCAATCACAGTTCCAATCGCTCCAAAATTTGCGGCAGCTTCAGAGTTTTTGGCGTCATAAAATGGCGGTTGAAGTATTCCTGCTGGAAATACTATTTCATTTCCAGTTGGCGAATAATAAGCATTTACTGTATTTGCAGACATTCCCCACTCAGTTTTATCCACAGGTTTTCCAACTTTTTTAAGAGTATCTTTATATCCCCAGTCATTCATTTTTTCAACTAAATCATAAAGAGTATCGTCATCTTTGAAAACCAATGTGCTATAATCTTTCCATTTATCTGGATAACCAATTTTAACAGTTATTTTCGCCAATTTTTCCTGCGCTTTTTTCTTAGTTGTATCACTCATCCAAGAAAGTTTAGAAATTCTATTTTTAAGTGCTTTTCTTATATATTCAACCATTTCTTTCGTATCTTTCTTAGCTTCAGGCGTAAAGTTTCTTTTAACATAAATCTGTCCAACCATTTCTCCAAGTGTGCCATCTGTAAAGTACAGTGCTCTTTTTTCCAGCGTTTCTCTCTCTTTTTGACCATTCAAATATCTTCCGTAAAATTCAAAACTTCTTTTTCCAATTTCATCAGTAAGATATGCTGTCGATCCATTAATCAATTGAAATTTCATATAATCTTTAATCAAGTCAATATTTTCATCTTTCAAAAATCTGTCCAGATTTTGATAGTAATTTAGTTCACTAATAATCACTTTATCAGTATTTACACCAACTTTCTTAAGATAATCCGCCAAATCTATATTTTTCGTAATATTTGCCAAATCTTTCACGCTTCTAGGATTATTATACTTTTTAACATCGTGATAATCTTCAACTTTCAACATCGTACTAGCCATATCTTTTTCAAACTGCACAATTTTTTGCGCTTTTTGCAAAGTATCTTTTTCTCCTAAAAATTTTAACATATCGCTAACATAGTTCGTATATTCTGACAAAATCTTTCTATTTTCAGCAGTATCCTTTTGATAATAATCCACTGATAATCCTAAACTTGCATCTCCCAAATATATAGCATAGTTTTTGGCGTTATTCAAATCCGTTCCAAGTCCCCAGCCATAAAACTCATTGTTCCCTTGTCTTGTATTTTCAATATTATATTTTTGCAAATCTTGTATATCTTTAATTGCGTCAATTTTCTCTAAACTATTTTTTTAATTGGCGAAATTCCAAGTTCATCTCTTCTTTTCATATCCGAAAAACTTTTATACAAAGTCAAAATTTTCTGTTCATTTGTATTATTGCTTACTTTTTTTTCTTCCAATTCTTTAATCAAATTTTTCAAAAAATCCTGATTCTTTTCGCTAACTTCAACAAATGAACCCCAAGAAGATTTTGCTTTTGGGATTACCGTACTTTTATCCCATTTGTTATTCACATATTTGTAAAAGTCATCTTGTGGTCTAACGCTTTTATCCAGCTCACTAAACAATTCTCTATCATTTGGTTTCAACAACTTTGCCTGTTGCTGCTCATAAAAGTCCCAAAATCCTGATTTTTTTGTGCTTGCTTTTTTAGTCACTCCATTTTGTTTTTCCAAGTTATTTGTTTTCGCAACATTTCCCGCATTTGTATTTTCTTCAGCAAAAACACTGCTAGCAGCTATTAAAACTGCCCAAATCACAAATATTTTTCTTCATTTTTTTATCTTTTATCCTTTCTTTTTTTATTATGTTTTATTTTTATTTTATTTTTGTTTTGTTTTTTTACAACTTTTTTTAATTCACATATTTTTTTATTTTTTTATAAATTATTTTTTTCAAATTATATCATTTTTTTAATAAAATCAAATAAAAAAAGCCGCATAAAAGCGACTTAATTACAAAGACTAAAATGCTGGAATAATTCTTCCTTCATATTTTTCTTCGATGTATTTTTTAACTTTTTCACTTTGCAACGCTTTCATCAATTTTTGTATTCTAGGGTCATTTTCATTACCTTTTAGAACAGTTACAACATTTGCATAAGGTGAATTTTTATCTTCCTGCAAAATAATTTCGTTTTTAGTAACTCCCGCATTAATTGCAAAGTTTGAATTAATGATTGCTCCTGCTACTTCAACTAATCTTGGTGCAATTTGTTCATTTGACAAAGTTACAATTTTAATTTTTTTAGGATTGCTTGCTATATCTTTAATTGTAGAATCCAATTTTTTATTATCTTTCAATTTTATAATTCCAGCTTTATCAAGCAAAATTAAAGCTCTTCCACCGTTTGTCGGATCATTTGGAATAATTAATGTGTCATTTGGTTTCAAATCTTTTATATTTTTAATTTTTTTAGAATAAAGCGCCATTGGTTCTAAATGCACATTTCCAACTGAAACTAAAGGAATATTATTTCTTTTCGCAAAATCTTCCATATATGGAACATGTTGGAAAAAGTTTGCGTCTATACTTTTATCCGCAAGAGCTTTATTTGGCAAGATATAATCGTTAAATTGCACAATTTCCAAATCAACTCCTTGTTTTTTCAAATCATCTTTCACTAATTTTAGGAACTCTCCATGTGGAACTGGAGTCGCTCCAACTTTCAATTTTTCCCCTTTTCCGCAAGACACCACAAATAGTGCAAGCGCAACTAACAATGCTAATATTTTTTTCATTTTGCATCATCCTTTCTTTTTAAATTAAATTAAATTTTTTATTTATACTTTTTTTCTTTTTTCAATAATTTTATTTACAATTGTATCTCCAATAAATTGTATAATTTGAACTAAAACAATAATAACTATTGTAGCTTGCCATATAATTGCATAATTTTGATTTTGATAACCATCCATTACAGCCGAATTTCCTAATCCTCCACCGCCAATAGTTCCAGCAAGTGCAGAATACCCAATAAGCGTGATAATTGTCAAAGTAATTCCATGTACTAACGAAGGTAATGCTTCTGGTATCATCACTTTTAAAATTATTTCTTTAGAAGTTGCTCCCATTGATTTTGAAGCTTCTATTAATCCTTCATCCACTTCTTTTAATGCTCCTTCAATTATTCTTGCAACAAATGGAGCAGCACCTAACGCAAGTGGTATAATAAACGGAACACTTCCAATGGAAGTTCCCACAATAAATCTCATTAATGGAAGCAACAAAACCATTAATATAATAAATGGAATTGATCTTGTTATATTTACCAAAATAACATCTAAGATTTTATGCAGTGATTTATTCGGCTTAATTCCTTTCTCTTCAGAAGTAACCAACAAAATTCCTATTGGAAAACCAATAACTAATGAAACTAAAGTCGCAATTCCAACCATATAAATTGTTTCCCAAAGTGGTACAATCATATTTTGAAATTGAAAAAATTCTATCCAATCAAATCTCATAAATTATAACACCTCCGAATCTATCTTATGTTTTGTAAGCCAATCTATAATTTCGTGAACTTTTTTTTCATTCGCTGTAATTTCAATAAGCAAATTTCCAATTATGATGTTGCTTACTTTGTCAATAAAGCCACCTAAAATATTTACTTCCACATCGAAAGTTCTTATAAGTTCCGCAATATAAGAACGGCTAACTTGCTCTTCGTTATATTTTAATTTTAATCTTAGTTTACCGCCATTGCTATTTTCTTTTCTTCTCTTAATTTCTTCTTCCGTCCTAAAAGTATCGTGTGACAAGTGAGCAACAAATTCTTTAGTTAGTTCATTTTTGGGACTTAAAAATATTTGTTTTGTAGTTCCACTTTCAACAATTTCCCCATTCGACATAATCGCAACTTTGTTACATATTTTTCTAATCACTTCCATTTGGTGAGTAATTAAAATAATAGTTATCCCAAAATCTTTATTTATCTGTTTTAATAAATCTAAAATTGAATTTGTAGTTCTAGGATCGAGCGCTGAAGTCGCTTCATCAGACAAAAGTATTTTAGGATTATTCGCTAAAGCCCTAGCAATTGCCACTCTTTGTTTTTGCCCTCCTGAAAGTTGCTCAGGATAATTTTCTTTTCTATCTGAAAGCCCAACAATTTCAAGCAATTCATCCACTCTTTTATCAATGTCAGCTTTTTGCCACCCAGAAATTTCTAGCGGAAACGCAACATTTTGTGCAACATTTCTCGAATTTAGCAAATTAAAGTGCTGAAATATCATTCCAGTTTTTTTCCTGTATTCTCTAAGTTCCGCTTCATTAAATTCCAAAATATTCTTTTTCGAAAAATCAGAGTCTGTGCCATTTGAATCAGCATTTTCTTCAACCAGAATCTGTCCAGAAGTCGGCTCTTCAAGTCTATTTAATAACCTTATAAGCGTTGATTTCCCAGCGCCACTAAGTCCCATAATTCCATAAATATCGCCTTTTTCAACCTCAAGATTTATGTCATTTACTGCAAAAATCTCTTTTCCATCGGCTAATTTATACTTTTTTACCAAATCTTTTATTTCTATAAAACTTCCCATCTATTATTTCACCTCTTTCATATTAATTTTTTTCTTATAATTTTTAAAATAATTCTAAAATTATAATTGTTATAATTTATTATACCATTTTTTTGTGTATATGCAAATATTTTTTTCAATTTTTTTAAAAATTTTTAAAAAATTAATAAATTGTATTCAAAAAAATTCTTTTCACACGACTAGATTCTGGATTTTCAAAAATCTGTTTAGAAGTCCCCTTTTCTAGTATTTTCCCATTTTCTAAAACGACAACTTTATCTGAAATTTCTTTCACAAAATTCATCTCATGGCTTACAATTAACATTGTTATTTTTTCGTTCTTCAATTTTCTTATAATATCTAAGACTTCTTTTACAAGCTCTGGATCAAGCGCCGAAGTCGGCTCATCAAAAAGCAAAATATCAGGTCTAAGTGCCAGTGCTCTAGCAATTGCCACCCTCTGTCTTTGTCCTCCCGAGAGCTCACTCGGAAAATTATCAATTTTATCGGCAAGTCCAACGACTTCCAAAACTTCTTTTACAATCTTTGTAGCTTCACTCACAGAAGATTTTTTCACCAATTTTAGTGTTCTCACAATATTATTTCTCACCGTCATATGCGGGAACAAATTGAACGACTGAAAAACCATCCCTGTTTTTAATAAAATCTCTTTTTTTAATTTTTTATCCTTCAAATTTTTTCCTTCAATAAAAATATCGCCATCGGTAATTGTTTCCAAATCAATGATACATCTCAAAATTGTAGACTTCCCACTTCCTGAAGGCCCTATAAGCGAAACGACTTCCCCTCTATTAACAGTCAAATTTATGTCGTGCAAGACTTCATTTTTACCAAAATTTTTTCTCAAATTTTTTACTTCAATTATTTTTTCCATTATTTAACTCCCAATTTCTCTTTTTCTGCCCAATTTTATATTATATTCTAACTTTATTTCGTTTTTCAATAACTTTAAACAATCTGTCAATACAAAAACTCAAAATCAAATAAATGATAATTGCACAAATATAAGGAGTTATTGTGTAAGAAATATTCGCCAAATCTTTTGTTCTCTTCATAACTTCTGTAACAGCCAAAATATACATAAGCGATGTATCTTTTATAAGAGTAATTGCTTCATTTCCCAAAGTTGGAAGAACTCTTCTCAATGCCTGTGGCAAAATTATATAAATTATTTTTTGCCAATATGTATATCCCAAGACTTTCGCAGCTTCGTGTTGCCCTTTATCAATGCTCTCAAGTCCACTTCTTATAATTTCAATAAGATATGCTGCATAATTTATCACAAATGTTATTGCAACGGCCATGTAAGCTGTCAAAGTTATGTTATATCCTTTTATTTTTATAAGCGGCAATCCATAATACATCATCAAAAGTTGCAGCATAAGCGGCGTTCCACGAAAAACCCAAGTGTAAGTTGAAATTAAAAATTTTATAATTTTATTTTTTCCAGTATATGACAGCGCACCTAGAATTCCTAACGGGACGGAAAATACTATCGTTGTTATATACAACAAAAACATACTTGGCAATGTCTTTACAAGTTCAAAAAATATTTGAAAAAAGGTCATTTTTTCCATATTTAATCTTTAAACCATTTTGAATAAATTTGTTGATAAGTCCCGTCTTTCTTCAATTCTTCAATTGCTTTATTAATTGCATCAATCAATTTTGTATTTCCTTTTTTAGCCGCAACCGCATATTCTTCCTGACCAAAATCGTCTTTTAAAATTTTGTATAATTCTTTTTTAGCTTGTGTTTCTTTAACTTTTTTAGTATATTTTGCCAAAACTTCATCGGCAACTATAGCGTCAACTCTCTTAGCGTCCAAATCCATAAACGCTTGGTCATATTGAGCATAACTTTTAAAATCTTTAAATTTTTTGTCAAACCCAGCTCTTTTTACAGCTTCTTCTCCACTGCTCTGAGTCTGGCTTCCAACATTTTTTCCAGCTAAATCATTTTTATTTCCAATTTTTTCATCAATTCTTGTCACAATAAGCTGATGTGATTCTAAATAAGGATTAGACATCTGAGTTTCTTTTTTTCTTTCATCTGTAATTGTAAGTCCATTCCAAATCAAATCTATATTTCCAGCATTCAAATCAAGAATTTTAGAATCCCAATTTATCGGTTTAAATTCAACTTCACTTCCAATTTTTTTAGCAACTGCACGAGCTAAGTCGATATCAAATCCGACAATTTCACCTTTTTCATTCTTAAATCCCATAGGAACAAATGAATCATCAAGTCCCACAATAATTTTTTTTGGAATTCCATCTTTGCTAACTTCTTTTGTCTCATCTTTTTTAACACTACACATTACAAGCGACAGCGCCAAAATCATCAGTAATAATACTTTTTTCATTTCTTTTACCTCCACAATTTTAATATTTTTTTCCTTCAGAAAAAAACATTATTTTTTTCAAATAAACAAGTCTTTTCTTCGATATACATTATTTTTACCATAGATAATTTGAAAAAAAGCAATGGAGCCAAAATGAAAAAAATAAATTTGTAAATAAATAATAAAAAAATAAATAAATTAAATAATAAAAAAATTATTGTAAAAATAAATTTAAAAAAATCACAATCAATTAAATCAAATTAAATCAAATTAAACTAAATTAAATTTAAGACTGTGATTTTTTTCCTAATATTTTAAATATTCTTTATTTTTTTATAAAATTATTTTACAGAAGCTTCATAAATTTCTTTAATAGCTTCAGCCAAATCTTTGTTAAATTCATCATCACTTTGTTGTGCTGACAATCCTTCAGTTAATGCTCTTGAGAAACTTGCGATAACTCCTTTATTTTTAGCAAGAATTTCGTTTGCTTCTTTTCTTGGGTAACCTCCTGATAATGCGACAACTCTTACAACTCTTGGATGTTTTGTCAAATCTTCATAAAAGTTTTCAACTGTTGGAAGTGTAACTTTTAACATAACATTTGAAGTTTCAGGCAATTTATCAAGATGTTTTTTAATTTCATTTTTCAAAATAGTTTCACATTCTGCTTTATCAACATTGTGAATATCTACTTCTGGTTCTATAATTGGAACAAGTCCAGCAGCAATAATTTTATCTGCAACTTCAAATTGTTGATCTACAACTTTTGCAATTCCTGTTTGAGATGCTTTTTTAATAACAGAACGCATTTTTGTTCCGAAAATATGTCTTTCGTTTGCTCGGCTCAAAAGATCGTCTAATCCAGGAATAGGTTTCATAACTTGAACTCCGTCTTCCAATTCTTCTAGTCCTTTATCAACTTTTAAGAAAGGTAAAACTCCTTTTTCTTCCCACAAAAAGTCAGCTGTATATTTATCGTCAATTTTTCTATCCATAGTTTGCTCAAATAAAATAGCTCCTACAATTTCTTTATCACTAAAAGCAGGACTTTTTATGATTCTTGTTCTCATTTTATGAATTAAGTCAAACATTTCTGTATCATTAGAATATTCACTTTCATCAATTCCATACAATTTCAATGCTTTCGGAGTACTTCCACCACTTTGATCCAATGCTGCAATAAATCCCTTTCCGTTTCTCATTCTTTCTAATCTTTCTTTCATCTTAATCTTCCTCCTGATTTAAAATATTTTGATTTTCAAATCTTTTGCTTCTATACTTATCATACCACTTTTTCGAAAAATGTCAAGAGTAAAAAACAAAATTATTTTTATCACTAAGTTTTTAAAAATTATACGAAGTTTCAACTTTAAATTTTACTTCTCCATTTTCTATTGCTTCCAATTTTTTTGTATATCAATTGCCGATTTTGGAAACGATTCTGGTTCTTTTTCAGAATCTATGATTTGAAAGTACAACTGTCGCAGTTTTGACATTTGTTTCCTTTGCAAAAAATTTAGCATTAAACAGAAGATTTCCATCAAAATTAAATTCTCCAATTAAAAGCAAGTTACTACAAGAAGTTTTTTTGGATTTGAAATAATTTCAAATTCTGTAAAAATTCATTAAATCAAAAATCATCTTTTTTCAAACATCTTTTTCTCCTATAAAATTTTTATTTTTTTATGTATTAATTTAAAAAAACAGGAGAAACTTTTTTTCTCCTGTAAAAAAATTAATTTTTTTCATTATCAATGTTCCATAAATATTTTTCCAAATCAGTTTTTTTCCACCCAAAAATATTACTTGCATTTTTTTAACTGTTGCTTCAATATTTTTTTAGCTTTTTATAGATTTTTATCATATTTTCAATACTTTCAGTCATCATTTTAGCATTTTTTTCTTGATTTTTTTCATAATTTTCTTTATTCACATTTTCTTTTCTAGCATCGTCCAAAGTCATAGTTTCAAGATTTCTATACGATTTTTTTACTTCTTCATTTAATTTTTTTCCAAATTTTTCAATTTCATTTTCATCATAATTTAAATTATTTTTTTGAAAATGCTCCTTCTGAAAAATTTATTTATTGCTGTTACAAAAATCAAGTAAATTTGATTTAAATTTTTTTATTATTTTTTTCTTAAATTTCTCTGACAATTTTTTTATTTATTGAAACTGACATCTCTTGTAATGAATTTGCTAAAAATTTTTATCATTTTCTTTTTCTTGTCTGCGAAACTAATTTAAATTTATCGTTTAATTCTTTTACTCTTCCTAAATTATCAGCTTTATATTCACCTTTTTCAAAATAGTCGTCTATTTCGTTTAACACTTTTTGTTCATCAACAAGCGATTTCAAAAGATTTTCCGCATTTGTGTCAATTACTTCAAATTTTGGATTTTTTTGCATCACATCTCCCAAATCCCTAATTTGATTTCCCAGTAATTTTACCGAACTTTTTATATTTTCAACAGCGTCATTCCCTTTTAGATTAGTTAAAACTTCTTCTTTTGCATTTTTAAATTTTCCTTCATCAATTCCATCAAATAACATAAGCCACTCATCTGAATTAGGAACTTCGCTTATCCTTACATATTCTGTATATTTAGCTAATCTATCAGAACTTAATTCATCTTTTACATAAGTAACTTGAACTTTATCTTTTGCGCCATTTTTACTACCATCTTTTCTTCCCGCACGAAACTGTGGCAAGTAACGCTAAAATTCCAATAAAAAAATATTTTTTTCATAGTTTTTTTCCTCCATTTTTTTATTTTTAATTATTTATAAAATTTCGACTTTTTGCATTCAAACTATAGATTACATCTTTTCTTTCAACTATAATTTTCACTTTTTTTCTCAAATTTTCATCTTCTTTTTATTTTTTTCAAGCAATTTTTTTGCAGGATTAATCGCAATGGCATGTCCCACATTTTTAAACATAGTCAAATCTCCAGTCGTATCTCCATAAGCATAAGATTTTTCTAAATCAATATTATATTTTTTTACAAAATAAGAAATAGCTTTCTGCTTACTTTCAGCGTCCCACATAGGTTTAACTTCTCCAGTAAAATTCCCCTTTTCATCAACTTTATAAACCGAAGCACGGTAATCTTTTACACCATATTTTTTTGCAAGTTTACTCACCAAAAAATTTGGACTTCCAGAAATTATTATGACTTTGTGATTTTCCTTTTGATGATACAAAAGTCTTTCTCTTGTGTAGCGATAAACTTTATCTCCTTTTAGCACCATCACTCTTTTTGCAATAAAATCCATATCATTTTTACTGAAATTTTTAAGCGCTTCCATATAAGTTCGCACCAACTCATCTAAATAGTCGTCATAATCCCCAGTTCTATTTTCCCATTTAGAAAATTTTTCCTTCACTTTTTTCTCCCAACTGCTCATATCTATATATTCATACTGAAGAAGCATCTTAAAATGCTCAATTAACAATGAATCTCTATAGATTGTTCCATCTATATCAAAAAAAGCCGCTATATTTTTTTGTCATAACTATTCTCCTTAAAATTCATTTTTTTGTGAGAAACTTTACCATAAATGCTACTATAAAAAAATACCACATATATTTAGAAAAAGTCAACTTTTTGTTAATAAAAAAATCTAACTTGATAAAAAAATAAATTTTTTTCTCAAGAAATTTTTAAAAATATTTTTAAAAATATTTTTATTTAATTTTTAGATAAAAAAATTATCGTTTACAATTATAGTAATTTAGTATATAATATAAAAAAAATAATAAAAAGTAAAGGAGATTTTATGGCAAGTTATAAAGATTTTTGACTTTTAAAAAAATTATATTTTTATCGTATATATAGCATTAATTTTTACTAGTAGTATTTTTTTGGCATTTAAGCTGGGAGTTTTTTTATTTCCATTTACTCTTGCACTTTTTTTATTTCAATAATAATAAGACCTCTTGTAAGATTTTTTTAATGAATAAGCTAAAATTTTTCAAAAAAACTGCTTCAATAATTTCAATTGTAACATTTTTTTAATCGTATTTTTTTGGACTAATTGGAATACTTTCCTAAAAATTTTTTTGGAGAAATTTACAAATTGTCTCAAAAATTTAAATAATTATAGTTCCGATATTCAAAATTTGTGGACAGAAAATGTAAAAAAAGTTTACACCTATTTGGGAAATTTTCCTGCAGGATTTAATGACCAGCTAAATAACACGATTAATAGCTTTGTGTCAAAAGGTTCTGTAAAACTTGGCTCATTTATAAATGGCGTTATAAGTTTTGTAACTTCTATTCCAACTTTAATTTTATATATTGTAATTACGATTTTATCAACATTTTTTATGATTTTTAGATAGAGATGAAATACTTAGTTATCTGGAACATCAATTGCCAAAAAGTTGGCTAGATAAAGTATTTAACATAAAGACAGAAATGTTTACAGTGCTTGTTTCATATTTAAAAGCACAGGCAATTTTAGGTTCAATTTGTCTTATTGAATCATTGATTTTATTAAATTTATTAGCATTTTTAAAATTTGATGTGCCGTATCCGCTTCTTATGTCAATTATTATTTGTATTGCCGATATTTTGCCAATTTTAGGAGCTGGGACAATTTTAATTCCATGGTCTATCTTATCTTTTGCCACAGGAAATATAAAATTGGGAATTGGACTTCTTATTTCGTATTTAATAATTATGTCAGTTAGACAAATGTTAGAACCAAAATTAATAAGTCAAAATTTAGGAGTTCATCCCTTAATTACGCTTATTTCAATGTATTCTGGCTTCAAAGTTTTTGGAGTCAGTGGATTTTTGATAGGACCTGTTGTCATGATCATTTTAAAAAATGTCTTTTCAAAAGAATTAGAAGTTGGATTTTTTAGAGATATTTTTTTGGAGATGGCAATGATAAAAAAATAAAACCAAAAAAAGACAAAAAAAGACAAATAATTAATTTAAAACTGTTTCTAAATTTAAAATATTGTGAAACAGTTTTTTTAATAATTTGTCTTAAAAATTTTATATTTGACCTTTTTTTATAAATTTAAATTCTACTCTTCTATTTTTTACTCTTCCTTCTTCAGTGTCATTTGAACCTACAGGATTTTTTTCACCTCGTCCAAGTACACTTACTATTCTATCTTCCGCAAGACCAATATTCAAGAGGCTTGAACTAACGCTTTCCGCTCTTTTTTGCGACAATCTTTTATTATACGCTTTTACACCAGTTGTATCAGTATATCCAACTACTGAAATCAAAAAATCATTTTTTTCAGCATAAGCTTTTACATCTTCCAAAACAGGATAAGCTTCTTTTTTTAGCTTAGCACTATTTTTATCAAAAACCAATTCATGAGAACGAAGTGAAATCAAATCAGACTTTGTCAACTCAAATTTGTCATTTTCATTCTCTAAAATTTCACCAGTTTTAGGAGTATTTTCCTGTGCTAAATCCAAATTAGAATTTTTCTTCTGTGCATCATTTTCGTCTTTATCTATTTTTGTTCCCGTTCCATCCTGTGTGAGTGAAACTGTTATTAAATCAGGATCATCCACAGGCTTTTCGGGATTAGGCGGATCTAATGTTGGGACATTGTCTTCTTCATCTTCTTCTGTCACATCAGCCACATTTGCTCGAATGATTTCTTTTCTCATTTCCGAAGTTGTTACTTTTCCTGAAACAGTTGGCACTGACATTGCCACAAGCGAGGACATCGCTAACACTACCGGTTTTTTCATCAACATTACCTCCTTTATATTTATTTTAAAAAATAAAATCTCAAATAATCAATTATTTTATTTTATTTTATTTACTTAAATTAAGATTATATTTTTTAAGCAATTCATCATATTTTCCATTTTCTTTCAATTTTTTAAGTTCTGCATTTACTTTTTGAATTAATTCAGGATTTTTTCCTTTGTCAAATGCCATTGCCATTCCTTCTTTATCAGCTTTTTCATCAAAAATTTCCATTTCAGGATTTTTTTTCATATATTCGATTGCAACTACATTGTCCATTATAAGAGCATCAACTTTTCCCATTTTTAAATCCAAAATTGTATTTACAATACTTTTATTTGGCACAACAACAGCTCCATCAATTTTTCTAGCCGCAATTTCTTGAATTGACCCAAGTAAAACTCCAATTTTTTTCCCTTTTAAAGTTGAAGCGGTAACTGAATTATTTCCTTTTTTTCTAATATAAAGTTGTTTTGATACAAAATAGTCATCTGTGAAATCCACTGATTTTTTTCTATCTTCTGTCGCAGTCATTCCAGAAACTATAACATCAATTTTTCCAGCTTTTAATGAAGGAATAAGTCCATCAAACGACTGGTCAATAATTTCAGTTTCATAGTTCAAATCTTTTGCAATCTCGTTTATCAAATCCACATCAAATCCCACAACTTGTCCATTTTCTTTATATTCAAACGGTGCAAAAACTGCATTCAATCCCACTCTCAATTTTTTCGAGTCCTTAGTTTCTTTATTTCCACCACACGAAGTCAATCCAAAAATTAACAATGTCAACATTAAAAATACTTTTTTCATAATTTTCTCCTCTACATTTATTTTTTTATTTTTGTTTTTATAAATTTTTTTATTTTTTTAATTTTTTTATTTTTTTCAAAACTAACTAAAAAAACTGATTAACAAATAAATTAATTAATCAATCGGATTCAAAACTTTTCTCAAAAACTCTTTTGTTCTATCATTTTTAGGATTTTCAAAAACTTCACTTGGAGCTGCATCTTCCAAAATATGTCCACCATCCATAAAAAATACTCTATTTGCAACATTTCTTGCAAATCCCATTTCGTGAGTTACTACAATCATTGTCATTCCAGCTTGTGCAAGTTCCTTCATAACAATAAGAACTTCTCCTATCATCTCTGGATCAAGTGCACTTGTAGGTTCATCAAATAACATAATTTGTGGATCCATAGCTAATGCTCTTGCAATTGCTACCCTTTGTTTTTGTCCACCTGATAACTTATTTGGATAAACATCTTTTTTATCTTCCAAACCAACTTTTTTCAACAATTCAATTGCTTTTTTTTCAGCTTCAGCTTTTGAGATTTTTTTTAATTTTACCGGTCCCAAAATAATATTCTCAAGCACAGTTTTATGTGGATATAGATTAAAATGCTGAAAAACCATTCCGACATTTTCACGAATTTTATTTATATTCACATTTTTTTGTAAAATATTCGTTCCATGTATAAAAATTTCCCCTGAAGTTGGTTCTTCAAGCCTATTAATGCATCTTAAAAAAGTCGATTTCCCCGAACCAGACGGTCCTATTATTGAAATCACTTCTCCTTCTCTTATTTCCGTATTAATTCCCTTCAGAACTTCAAGTTTTCCATACGATTTCTTTAGATTTTTTATTTTAATCATTTCTTGAGCACAATCTTTTGAATTAATCATTTCTTCTTAACCTCACTTCCAGCATTCTTCCTAAAAATGAAAATACTTTTACACTCACATAGTAAATAATACCTGTAAATAATATTGGTCCAACACTATAATAAGAGGCTTGAAGTCCATTACTATTCATTGTTATATCAACGACACTTATATATCCCACAACAGATGTTTCTTTAAATAGCGTGATAAATTCGTTTACAAGTGCAGGTAATATATTTTTTACAGCTTGTGGCATAATTATTTCGTTCATTGCCATTTTATAAGGCATTCCTGTTGCCCTTGCCGCTTCCATTTGCCCTTTGTCAATACTTTCAATTCCCGAACGTACCACTTCCGCAACATATGCAGCACTATTTAAACCCAACGCAATCATTGCTATCCAGTAATTATCAAATACTTTTATAAGCACTGAAAGTATAAGTAATTGTAATATCATAGGTGTTCCACGCATTATATCTATGTATTCATCAATTATTATTTCCTTTGCCATATCAAAAGTTGGAAATTTTGTTTTTTGAAATTTCAAAAACGCCAAAAACATTCCAAAAAATATTCCAATTAAAGCTCCTCCAATTGTCAATCCAACCGTTGTTACTAAATAACTGTCAACAAGGTAAAGTTTCCATTCATGTGGTTTTAATTCTTTTGGAAATGCAAATATAAATCCAACTGCTACAATTATCAGGAAAAATGATACTTTTAATACTTTTCTCAAATTTTCTATATTTTTCATAATCTTATGAACTTTTTTTGTCCACATCCTCCTTCCAAAAATTTTTTTGCATATATTATATTATACCTAATATTTTTACACTTTTTCAATAAAAAGTTAAAAAAACTTATTTTTTTATGAAAATTTTAGAAAAAAAATAACATTTTTTATTGCTTTTCTTTTCTTTTTTTATGTTAAAATTGCATTAATAGAAATAATAAGAAAAGGGTGTGAAATCAATGATAACCGTTTCTATAAATGCTAATCCTGACATAGAAAATAAAATAAATAACTATGTTAAGGAAAATAATATCAATTTAAACCAAGTAATGTTAGATTTAATTCTTGAAAAAAATCGAAGATGAAGAAGACTACAAATTGGCTGTTGAGGCTTATGAAGAAGAAAAAGACAACAGAGAAAAACTGGATTAGCCACGAAGATTTAATAAAAAAAATTAGGGTTGGAAAATGAAATATAGTCTAATGTACTCTGAAAAAAAGCACAGAAACAACATAGATAAATAAACTAGATAATTCTATGAAATCAAAAAAATTTTTAAAAATATATTGATCAAAAATCTTTTCGATACAGATAATCCAAAAAAATTTGGAAAAGCTTTGAGATATAATCTAAAAAAAGGATTTTTGGAGATATCGAGTTGAAAATTATAGAATTATTGTAAAAAAATTGAAGAAAATGAATTACTTATTTTGGTTGTTCAAATAGATAAAAGGGATAAAATTTATATTTAAAAATTTCTAAATTGAATTTTTAAATTATTGGGTTAAATTGAGTATTAAAAAAATAAAAAAACTGTCTGATATTCTTGATTTTTAAAAACAACAGGCAGTTTTTATTTCGCATATAAAAATTTTTTTACTAAGTGTGTTCATAATTTTTGTGTAGACTAATAGATAAATCCATTAAATTCAATACTTTTCTATTCTATTTACACAAAAATTTTTTTATGCACACAATTAAGAATATTATTTAGCATATCAGTATTTAAAGTTTAGTACTTTTGATACAATATCAAAAAAATATTAATTTTTAAAATCTTCTTTAGTTACATCTATCGATTTCAGAAACTCTTTATTATCTCTTAATGATTTCCATAACAATTTTTTTCTCTACCTCATTGGTATTAATCTTGTATAAAAGATTTGCCAGAGCAATAATTGATCTTTTTTTCAGACGAACTATACCATGCGCTATATTTTTCTTTTTATATATTCATCAAGATCTTCATTTGTATATTTAGGCTGTAATTCCTTTATAGGATTTACCAATAACTGAGTGCATAATGCCATTAAATGAATATACTTTTTAAGTTCCTGCTGTTGTTCTTCTGTCATTTTATTATAATCTAATCCTAAATTTGGTATAACTCTAATAGCAAATTTTAATTCTATATTTCCATTGTCAATTTGTTTAATACGATCATCTAATTCATTTATTGCTAATTCAAAAGATTTCAAATCACGGTTACTAATCCTTATAAATAAATTTTCAAGACATTTTTGATCATTTTTATTTTTCCAAAATAAAAGTCCCCCTGCTATAACTCCAACTCCTGCAATAGCCAATCCAATAGGCCCCATTAAAGCAAGAAATGCTTCTCCAGCAGCCATTCCACCTCCACCTGCTACAAGCGCACCTCCTCCAAGCCATGCTAAACCTGCATTCATAGCTGCAACACCACTCAGAGCAGATATAGCAGTTCCTGTTGAAGCAACCCCAAATGTAGTAGCAATACCCATAGCAACACCAGGACCCAAAGCAGCAACGGCAACACCAGCCCCAATTCCAACTCCTGCGACTCCAGCAGCTACAGCATCTTTATTCTTTATTTCTTCATATTTTTTTATTATCTCATCAACTTGATTTTTCCAATTTAATCTGATTTGTTTTAATTCTTCATACCACATTTTTTCTTCATTCGGTATATTTTGAACTTTATCAAATTCTTCTTGAATATTCGTTAATGTTGTGTTTAAAATACCTAGATGTTCTCCCAATATAGTTATTTTTTCATTTACTCTAACAACCATTTTTTGTACTTTGTCCTGCATCTTTTCAAGTTCTGTTTTTCCTTTTTTCATATATTCTTTCCTCCATTTAAAAATTAAAATAAAAAAATTTACATTATATTATACCCCCGAATTTGATTTTTGATTACAGAATAATTAAAAATTAATTAAATTATTATTTCGTTTTTTTGCATTATTTTTTTGAAAAAAACATCAAAAAAACGGAAAAATTTTTTTCATAAAAAGTTAAAACATAGGACATGTTGTAAAAAAATTTTTTTGAAAGAAGGTGAAGTAATTATAAATTTTTTTCAATGGTTCAAGACCTTTTATTAACAAGCAATATAAAGTACAATTTCTATTTTTTTAAATAAAGTTTAGTTTAAATATAAATAAAAAAACTACACCACTTTAATTATAAATAAATTTTTTTGGTGCAGTCCATATTTTTTTATAAAATCTCTACTAACAAACTTTGAAATCCTTCAAAAAAACAACTTCCTCTCCATCTTTTTTTCAAACCCATCAAAAATTATTAATCAAAAATTTCTCCAATTTTTAATTTCTTTTTTTCTCCAAGAGCTTTTTGCAATTTCACTTAATTTAACTTCTTGTTTCAACTCAGAAAAAAATTACTAATACAAAGAACTTTTTTTGATTCCCATATTTTTCTCACATAAGCAATAATTTTTTTCATTCTCCAACGGAACAGAAATAAAAATCACCAAAAGTCAAGCAATCTGAATATTTCCCATTTTGTCTCAAATCAATCATTTTTTTGTAATGTGAAAAAAATTGAATCTTTGTCATTTATTTGGTCTGCTACATTTGTTGTGGCTTGGCTTCCTGTTAATTTTTATCCATGATTTTTGAGTTTTTCATCTTTTGAAAAAAACCAGCGTTTTTTTGCTGTTACCCCATTGCATAGGCGTTCTTGAATTGTCACGGCTTCGTTTATTTACAAAATATAATGCTTCTTCAGATGAAAATCCTTCTCCTAAAGCCCGTTGATATTGGTCTTTACTTGCAATATCATCAAATTCAGAAATATCATTTCTCACAAAATTATCCATCCCAATTTCTTGACCTTGATAAATAAACGGTGTTCCTCGCAAAAAGAAAAATACATTTGCTAACAATTTTGCATTTGTTTCATTCGCTTTTTCACCAAAAAATTTATTCAAACTTCTTGGCAAATCGTGATTTTCTAAAAATGGTGCTCCCCATCCATATTTTTGCTGAGTCAACTGACTTTCAAAAATAGCATCCCTAAGCTCTATTGTTGGAATATCTCTCAATGAATAATAAAATCCGCCTTTTGTCATATCTAAATCCGCATAGCTAAAATCAAAAATCATTGTAAAAAATCCATCTTCTCCAATGAAATCATTGTATCTTTCATACTCAAGCATTGGAGTTTCCGCAACAGTCATCGCATTATATTTTTTGAAAGTTTCTTTTGCCAATTCGCTTAAAAACTCTTCAATTCCAGGCTGATTCAAAGTATATTCCACATTGTGTGCCATTCCATCCGCTCCATCAACTGGCAAATCCAAATATCTTGCATCTTTTTTTATCGAATTAATCGCATCAACTCTAAATCCAGCAATTCCCTTTTCAAGCCAATAATTTACCATTTCGTAAAGCTCTTTTCTAACTTCAGGATTTTCCCAGTTTAAGTCAGGCTGTTTTTTTGTAAATAAATGCAAATAGTACATTTCATTTCCATTTTCATCAGCTTCTCCTTCAACTTTTTCCCAAGCAGAACCTCCAAAATGTGATCTCCAGTTTGTTGGTGGCAATCCATTTTCTCCTCTTTTGAAAATATAGTAATTTCTGTACTTGCTTTCAGGATTTTTCAATGCTTCCAAAAACCACTCGTGCTCATCAGAAGTATGATTAATTACCAAATCTAAAATTACTTTTATCCCTCTTTTTTCGGCCTCTGCAATCAATTTTTCTAAATCTTCCTTTGTCCCAAACTCAGGATTCACATCATAATAATCTGAAATATCATATCCATTGTCATCCATTGGCGACTTAAAAATTGGACAAACCCAGATAAGAGTTATTCCTAAATCCTTCAAATAATCCAATTTTTCTGTAATTCCGTTTAAATCTCCAATTCCATCATTATTACTGTCATAAAAACTTCTTGGATAAATTTGATATCCAACTTCTTTCTTCCACCATTTTTTATCTAATTTTTTTGTATCCATTTTTCTCCTTCATATTCAATAAAATCATTTTTTTAAACCTGCCAATCTAAATATGCAGATTGACAGGCATTAAAGGTGATGCCGATGATGAATTTTAACTATTTTTTACTAATAATCAAAAATAAAATGACTATAGCTACCAAAATAGTAAAATCCCAATTCATTTTTACCACCTCCCAACTGTCCCATTTGTTTGTTAGTTTTGCAGAACTAACACTAGAAATTATATCATAAAAAAAGACTCCATTCAATAAAGAATAGAGCCTTTTTCTTCTGCAAATTTTTTTATTTCCAAACGAAACAGTTGGTTTTCTTTTTCTTAAAATTATTATACCATAAATCAAATAACATTTCAAGCACTAAAAATTTATTTTCATTTTAAAATTATTCAAATGTAATCTATTTTAATACTGGCCAGAAGTCTTTATTTGCTTCAATTAAATCATCTAATATTGCTTTTGCAACTTTTGCACTTGGCACAGTTCTTGATAATGTAATTGCTTGCCAAAGTTTTTGGTATGAACCTTCAATCCATGCTTCTACTGTTAATTTTTCAACAGAAACTTGTTGTTCCATAAGTCCTTTCTGGAATTGAGGAATTTTCCCTTGAACAATTTTTTCAGGTCCGTTTGAACCTACTAAACAAGGCACTTCTACCATTGCAGTTGGATCAAAGTTTGATAACGCTCCATCGTTTTCTACGATTAACAACATTCTTTCTTTTGTATCATAAGCAATTGCTCTTGCCAAATCAACTATATATGACGCATGGTCATCTACGTGAAGTTTGCTATCTTTTGCAGTTCCTTTTTCAGCGATTGTTCTACATTCACCAAATACAAATTTTTCTCTTCCTTCCATTACTTCATTCGCTCTTGTATGATTAGGATCTGAGTGTTCTACTACATAATCTGGGAAGAAATAGTATTTTAAGTAAGTGTTAGGCATTGTTGTAGGATCAATTGCAAATACATCTCTTGCTTTTGTAAATGTATCATTCCAACTTGCTTCAGTGTTTTCTCCTTCAATTTCTACATTATACCCTATTTTTGCAACTTTTTCTTTTAATTCAGGCATTAAGTCTTTTCCATGTTTATCTCTAATATCTGTCCACCAACCAAAGTGATTCAATCCAAAGTATCTAATAACCATATCTTTTCTTGATTTCAATCCAAGCATTTCAGCCATTCTTATTTCAATTCCAATTGGCATATCACAGATATTCAATATTTTAGAATTTGGACGTAATCTTCTAGTTGCTTCTGCTACAATTGCTGCAGGATTTGAATAGTTCAACATCCAAGCATTTGGCGAATATTTTTCCATAAAATCAACTAATTCAATAACTCCACCAATTGAACGCATTCCATAAGCAATTCCTCCAGGTCCACAAGTTTCTTGTCCTAATACTCCGTGTTTCAAAGGTATTTTTTCATCTTTTTCACGCATTGCATACTTACCAACTCTTATATGTGCCATAACAAAGTCAATATCTGTAAATGCTGTTTCGGGATCAGTTGTATAAACAAAATTAATATCAGGTGCTTTTTCTTTTATTATAATGTCACACGCTTTTGCAATAACTTCTTGTCTTTCAGCGTCATTATCATAAAATTTAATCTGTCTAATTGGAAATTTATCCAAGTTTTCTAACAACATCAAAACAATCCCTGGAGTAAATGTACTCCCTCCACCAGCTACTACGATTGAAAATTTTTTCATAAATAATCATCTCCTATAATTTATTTTTTTATTTCCTTATTACAGTAACTATTATATCATAATTTTTTTCAAAAAGTCAATAGGTTTATATAAATCTTTTTTTATTTTTGATTTATATATATATCTTTTGATATGAGTTGATATTTTATGTAATTTATTGTATAATAAAATTATATTTGATTTAGTGAAATTTATCTATTTTTACTCAATTTATTTATCTTTATTAAATTTAATTATTTAATACCTAAAAAAATTTGAGTGAAATAATAATTCTATGAAAGGTTTATATAAACGAATGAAAAAAAATATGAAAAAAAGTTTATCAAGATATAAAAAGAAAAAAATAAAAAAAATGGAGAACTTAAACCTGGTGATTTTTTTAAAAAAAGAAGATGATTTGGCAGAAGAGTATAATTTTTTTCAAAACTTACTGTGAGAAAAGCTCTTTCAATGTTAGAAACAGAGGGGCACATTCAAAAAAAGTAAAAGGAAAAAAAGTCAATTGTTTTTAGAGAAAAAAATTTAGAAAATATTTCTTTGACTTCTATCCAAACTACACAAGAACTTAATAAAATTCAAAAATCTCCATCTTGAAAATGAATTAATAAGTCTTTATATTGTACAAGGGGTAAAGGAACTCATGGATAAATTCCAAGTTTCTGAAAAATGCTGATTTTTTTATAAGGTTGTTAGAACTACTTCATTAAATGGTGAAGTGCTAAATTATTCTACTTCATTTTTTTGATAGAAGAATCGTTCCATTTCTAAATGAGGAAATCGCAAAAAAATTCTATTTACGAATATTTAGAAAAAGACTTAAAATTAAAAAAATTGCCTACTCTCGTAGAGAAATAAAATTTAGAAAAAAATTACTTCTGAAGAGCAAAAAAATATTTTTAAATTGAAAGATATAAATATGGTTGTTGTCATTGAAACTCATGCCTATTTATCAAATGGAACACTTTTTTTCAGTATGAAACAATAATCCATCATCCTGAGAAATTTACTTTCACTGCCGTTGCAAAAAGGTAATTTTTTATTCAAAAATAGAGGTTATATCATTTTTGAAATAACCTCTTTTTCTTTTTATTCTTTTCTTTTATTTTGAAAATTTTTCAAATGCTTTAACAAATCCAATTGTCTGAACCTCCCACGACTAAAGTTGCAGGATTGTAAAAATCTTTAAAAAGTATTTAAAAAAATTTTTCTAAGAAGTTTGATAGCACAACAACTCCTTATTCTTTTAGGCGTGTTCAGATCGCCTCTATTGTATAGGACAACATCTAAGTCCACAACTTTACTTTTTCTTTAGAATATTTAATACTCCATTACAGTCTTAAATCAAAGATATTATATTATATATTCTACATTTTATCTATTAAAAATTTTTTTCCATATGTTTACTAAATTTTTCGTACAATTCATCTCACAACTAAAGTTCCGAGTGTTCTTGCACTATTTCAGAAAAGAAAGAACTTTCTCAAGTTCTATATTTTTAAAAATTTTTAAAAATTTTTTTAACTTTTTGAAAAATTCTTTTCTTAATTTTTTTATAAAATTTAATTTCAATTATTTATTATTTATCAAATTTTTATTTTTTTACCCTTTTTTTCATCATGTCTTCAATTCTTTCTCTTACTTGAGGTACTGACAATCCGATGATTACTTGAATAGCTGTTCCTTTTCTAACTACACCATGAGCTCCTGCTGCTTAAACGCTGCATCTGGTAATAATTTACTTGCATCTTTTACACTTACTCTAAGTCTAGTTGCACAGTTGTTAAGTTCTTCAATATTTTCTCTTCCACCTAATGCTTCAAGAATGATTGCACCTTTTTGAGCATATTCATCTCCACCAGCTGCGGCAGCTGCACCTTGTGCTCCACCTTCACCGTGTTTAGCTCTATAGTCAGCTTTTGTATAAAGTTTCATTTCTTCATCTTCATCTTCTCTACCTGGAGTTTTTAAATCCATTTTTAAAATTAAGAATCTGAATAATACGAAGTAAATACATGTGAAGATTAATCCAATTACAATTTGAGTAATTACTGTTCCACTGTGGTTTTTAAACATTGGAATCCAGTTTAAGAACATAAAGTCTAAGAATCCTCCACCGAAGTTTCCTACAACTCCGAACATATACATCAATGTTGACATTGTTGCAGCTAATACTGCGTGTAATCCAAATAATACTGGTGCTATAAATAAGAATGTAAATTCAAGTGGTTCTGTAATTCCTGAAACTATTGCAGTTAATAAAACTGGTAATAACAATCCTGCTACTTTTTTCTTGTTTTCAGGTTTAGCAGTTGAATACATTGCAAGTGCGATACCTACTGAACCAAAGATTTTTGAGTTACCATGTAATGCAAATCCACCTTGTGGGAACATTTCTTTTAAAGGTCTTGTAGATTGAGCAAATTGACTTATATGTTGAACCCAGTAAGTTTGAATTCCACCTGGAACTGCTGCTGGTCCGAATATAAATGGTGTATATACAAAGTGATGCAATCCTGTTGGAATCAATGCTCTTTCAAGGAATGTGTAAATCCATACTCCAATTGGTCCTGAAACTTTTAATAATTGTTGCAAGTTGTTAATTCCAATTTGAACTTTTGGCCAGCAAAGTGCAGTTATGAAAGCACATGGAATCATTACTAAGAAACCAATAATATAAACAAATACTGTTCCTTGAAATACTCCTAAAAAGTCTGGTAACTTTTTATCAAAATATTTATTATGTAAATAAACTACTATTGCAGAAATTATAATTGCACCAAATAAGTTTGTATCTAGTGTTTTTACTCCAGCAATTACTGCAAGTCCACTTGTTCCTCCAGCTTCTTGACTCATGTCAACACCAAAGAAGCTCCATTGTGCAAGCATTGCAGCTACAAAATAATTATAAGTTGTATATAAAGCAAACGCTTCTAAACATGCTCTTGCATTTGTTTTATTCGCAAGGCTGATTGGCAATCCGATTGCGAACAATAACGGCATTTGTCTAAATACTGTCCAACCACCTTCACTTATCACAAACCAGAATTTATACCAGTTTGTCCCTTCATTTGCAATTGAACCCATTACTTGTGGATTCGTAAATAGTGATGCTATTCCTACGACTATCCCTGTGAATGCGAATAATAGAACTGGCGCCATCATTGCTCCACCAAATCGCTGAATTTTTTTCATCATGATTGAGTACCTCCTAAAAATATTTATAAATTAAAATTTGTTTTACACATTAGTTATACCTCATAATTTTCATTTGTCAAGACATTTACGGAAAACTTTTTAAATTTTTTTTATCTTTTACCAAAATGAAGATTTTATAACTCTATTTTTCACTTCCAAACCAAAGTGATCTGAAACAACTCCTTTATTTTCTCCATTAAAAATAACTTTACTTTCTAAAACTTTTACTTTTTTATTTGAAAAAATATAATCTAGTCTTTTTTCAGAACCGCTAGTTGCCCAACCATCAATTTTTTTATTGACTGTTATTCCACTATCTTTTTTTTCAGCTAATTCGTAAGTGTCGAATAATCCTTGATTTATTATATTTTGATAAGCTTCTTGATTATGTATCGCATCTGTGTTAAAATCTCCCATCAAAAATTTTAAATTATCATTTTTCGTTCTTTTTAAAATTGTCTGAATATTTTCTCCCATATTTTCTGTTTCACAATTTGGCAAATTCATATGACAACTGTAAAACTCTATTTCTTGTCCTTCGTAATCCAAAGTTATACTTACAATCCTTCTCGCATTAATAACTCTGACAGATTGCGAAAAAGTGCAATAAAACTCATCCTCATCTTTTATTGGATGCTTTGTAATAATTGCCACTCCTTCGTCATATTTCCCAAAACCAATATGAGAATTGCTCCAATGATAATAATAATCAGTATCTGTATATTTTTCCAACTTTTCTAGCAATTTCCATCCGTAATTATCGTTTCTAATTCCATCGTAAATAACTGGACTATTCATAAGTTGATTCACTTCTTGCATAGCGATTACATCATACTGCTTTTCAGCAATCGTCTTTGCCAAAATTTCCATCTTCTCATCTTGATTTTCTTCCAACCACGCATGTGTGTTGATTGTCAATAATTTCATTCCACTGCCTCCTATTTTTTATTTTTGTTAATTATTTTACACTTTAATATTACAACATTTTTTTTATATAGTCAAGATATTCGGATAAGTATAATTTTTTTTAATAACTTTTACGAATAAGTTGACTTTTATAAAAAAATATAGTATATTTAAAGTAATATAGATTTTAAAAAAATATTTTTTTAATAAAAAAATTTTAGGAGGCTACTATGTTTAAAAGAAGTTCTGGGATTTTATTACACCCAACTTCACTTCCAGGAAAATATGGAATTGGAACACTTGGAAGAGAAGCTTTAATTTTGTAGATTTTTTGAAAAAATCTAATCAAAAACTTTGGCAAATTTTTCCACTTGGACCTACAGGTTATGGAGATTCGCCTTATCAATGTTTTTCTTCATTTGCAGGAAATCCTTACTTAATTGATTTTGATTTATTAATCGAACAAAATTTACTTTCAGGAAACGATCTTGAAAATATAAATTTTGGAGAAAACGAAGAATTTGTAGATTATGGAGCTATTTACAACAGTAAATATCCACTACTTAGAAAAGCTTACGAAAACTATAAAGTTAATCAAAATGACCAATTAAGAGAAAAATTTGAAGAATTTAAAGTTAAAAATGCTGAATGGTTAAACGACTACAGCCTTTACATTTCGTTAAAAAACCATTTTGGTGGACTTTCTTGGAACGAATGGCAAGAAGATATTAAAAACAGAGAACCACAAGCTATGGAGAGATATAGAAACGAACTTTCTGACGACATTGAATATCATAATTTCATTCAATTTTTATTCTTCTCACAATGGGAAGCTGTAAAAAGATACGCAAACGAAAACGGAATTAAAATCATCGGAGATATTCCAATATTTGTTGCTGCCGACAGTGCTGACACTTGGGCAAATACTGATATTTTCCTATTTGACAAAGATAAAAAACCAGTTAAAGTGGCAGGAGTTCCGCCTGACTATTTCAGTGCCACAGGACAACTTTGGGGAAATCCTTTATACGACTGGCAAAAATTGAAAGAAACTAACTACAGATGGTGGATCGATAGAGTAAAATCTAATCTTACAACTTGTGATATAATAAGAATTGACCACTTCAGAGGATTTGACGAATACTGGGCTGTTCCTTATGGAGATAAAACTGCCGAAAATGGTACTTGGTGTCCAGGTCCTAGAATGGACTTATTTAATGCCATAAAAAATGAACTTGGAGATTTACCTATAATTGCTGAAGATTTAGGAACAATGACGCAAGGAGTTATTGATTTGAGAAATGCTTCTGGTTTCCCAGGAATGAAAATTTTAGGATTTGCATTTGACTCAGCTGAAGAAAATGACTACTTGCCACACACATATGACAAAAACTGCGTTGTCTACACAGGTACTCACGACAACGACACAATCGTTGGATGGTTTGAAAAAGCAAAAGAAGAAGACAAACAATTTGCAAGAGATTATTTAAATTCAACAAATGATGCAAATATACACTGGGACGCTATAAGAGGAGCTTGGAGTTCAGTTGCAAATATCGCAATTGCACCAATTCAAGACTTTTTAGGACTTGGAAGCTATGCTCGTATAAATACGCCAGGACTTGCATCTGGAAACTGGCAATGGAGATTAAAACCAAATCAATTGACAGACGAACTAGCACAAAATATTGCAAAATTAACAAAAACTTATTCAAGATAATTTTTAAAATAAATTTTTTTATAAAAAAATACTTCTAAAGTTTAATAATAATTTTAGAAGTATTTATTTTTTTCTTATGTATCTTTTTCTACAAAAAAATTACCCTTTATGATAAACGATAACATAACATAAAAGGTAATTTTATTTTTATATTAATTTTATTGTTGTGGTTGAACTATAACTGGTTCTGCTCCTTCAATTTTAAATTGAATTCTTCTATTTTCAAATCTTCCTTCTTCTGTTTCATTTGTATCAATTGGTTCACTTTCACCTTTTGATTCAACTCCTATAATTCTAGAAGGATCCATTCCAAATTCTAACAATTTGTCTCTAACCGCTACTGCTCTTCTCATTCCAAGTTTCATATTATATTCGTCAGATCCTTTTGAATCTGTATGTCCAATAATTACTACTCTTAAGTTCTTTTGTTCAACATAGTCTCTTAAGTTTCTCAATAATTCATAGTATCTTTCTTTAACTACTGATTTATCAAAATCAAAGTTCAATTTACCAGAATTAAATACTATATCTCCTTCATTTTCATCGATAATTCCTTCATCTTTTGCTTGTTCGATTACTTTTTCTAACTCAAGAGCATTAATTCTTATTGTATTTTCTCTCATTTGAGTTGTAGTCAATCTTCTCGCCATCACTGGTGCTGACAACATTAGAAGAGCGATTGCAGCAATTATTGTTGATTTGGCTGTTCTTGTTGTTGTTGATTTGACCATGATTCAGCCTCCTTTTCAAGAGATTTATATTCTTTGCTTCCTGGGTATGGCTTGTTAGCTTTTAAATAATCTTCGATAGTATCTAATCTGTCTGTATTATAATCTACCAATCTAGCATTTGTACATGACAATGCTCCTAATCCTAATGCTAATAATATTAATTTTTTCATACTTTTGTCCTTTCCCTTTCTACGAATAAATTTTAAAATCTAAATTTTTTAGTTTCCAATTCTATCTTGGATTGCATCCAATCTTTCTTCCATTTGATCTAACAATTCATTAGTTTTATGAAATTTTTCTATATTGTTATTAATTTCGTCAACTCTTTTACTAATTCTTTGAACTTCACGATTCATTTGTTCACTTTCAGACATATTTCTTCCGTTTGATTTAAATCTTCTGTTAGTTGTATCTTTTTTAACTGATTTTACTGGTTTTACTTTTTTTGCTGGTACAGTAGTAACTGTTTCAGTTTCAACAACAACGGGTTGCTCATTTACTATTACTTCTCCTCTTTCACGAGCAGCTTGTCTTTGTTTTGCAACTTTTACTAATCTTTGAATTGCAGCGTCAGTATTTGAAGATTTTGCTGCAAATGAGAATTGACTAGCTAACATTAAAACTGCTAACATCCCTAATATTTTTTTCATTTTTTTTCCCTTCTATTAAAGTAAAATTACTAAATTAATTATTTAACTAAACATTTCACTTTAATTATTTTTACTTTATTAACTTTTTATTTTTCCTGAATTTTTCTTAATAGATTTTTGTTTTTTTAAAGAATCTTTTTTTCCCAATAATTTCATTGAAACTACCTAATTCTTGTTCTTCTCTTTGAACACTTCTTACAACTCTTTGGTAAAAATCTACTCTGTCTTTTGCTCTTTCAGAATTATATTCCAATTTTTCAAGTCTAGTTTGAGGTTTATGATAAACTTCTTCTTCTTCCGTTAAACTTCCATCATAATATTCAATCATCGATTTCGCTCTATCAGTTTTTTCTGGTTTTAAACTGTCATAATAATCATTTCTTGCATCTCTTATTACACTTTGTGCACTTTTCCCAAACATTGGTAAAGAGGATGCTATTACTACACCGAACAATAATAATTTACTGTTTTTTTTCATTTTCATTACCATTCCTTTCATTTTTTGATTAGTTCATAATTGATAAAAGTGCTTCTAGCTCATTAATTTTCTTTTCTTTTTCTGCAATCATTTTGTCGATATTTTTTGTATATTGGTCAAATTCTCTCAAAATGTTTTTATATTTATCTCTGTGCCATCTTACTTCAGAATCTTGTCTTAATTTTTCTGCAGTTTTATCTCTTCCTTCTTTTTTCAATTTTAATGCATCTAATTCAGATTGTAACTGTGCAATTTGTTTTTCATATGCTTCTTTTTGCGCAGCTTCTTTTTTCATTAAATTATTAAATTGAGATTCAATAGAATTCAAGCTACTTTCTATACTACTCTTTTGTTCTGCAGAGAAACTCATTGCTGAAACCATCATTATTCCCATTAATAAGAATACTATTTTTTTCATTTGTTTCCTCCTACTTTTTTATTTGAATCAATACTTTCCACTCCAAAGCATGATTAATATAAACTCTGTTTCATCACTCTATATTATTATACCAAATATTTTTTTAAAAAAATACAATATCTTTATAATTTATTTTTTTAAGAAAATAAAAACCCCTTTAAATAAAGGGATTCTATGCATTTTCTATTCTTTTTTAATAAAAAAATAATAATTATTTTGTTATTTTTAACAAATTTAGAACTTCTTCAACTGTTTCCACAGATTCTATTTTTTCTACAAGTTCTTCTTCAAAACTCAATTTTGCAATTTCTGCAAGTAAATCTAAATGCTCTCCTTTTGCATTTTCTGGTGCAGCTATCATAAATATTAATTTTGAAGGTTCATCGTCCATACTGTCGAAATCAACTCCAGTTTTAGAAATTCCAAGTGCCAAAGACATTTTTTTTACTAAATGTGTTCTTGCGTGTGGAATTGCAACACCATCTTGCATTCCTGTTGGAGATAATTTTTCTCTTTCATAAATTGAAGAAATAAATTCGTCTAAATCATCAGTGCTCAAAATTCCATCTTTTACAAAAACTTGTGCCATTTCTTTGATAACTTCCGCTTTGCTTCTTCCTTCCAAATTCATTTTTATTCTGTTTTTTGATAAGTATTCCAAGATTTCCATTTTTTTATAAGACCAAAATTTTTGGTCTTTCTCCTTTCTTAAAAACTTATTTTTTTAAAAAAATTTTTTTCCATCTTTTTAAAAATATCTTTTTATAATTTTGCTCTCAGACATTTCAGAAAAAAATTGTAAATGATATAATCTTTTTCTTTTTCTAAACCAAGTGAGTTGTCGCTTTGCATAATTTCTACTCTTTTTTTATTAATTCAACAGCTTCGTCAAAACTTATTTTTATTTTTCAAAATACAAAAAAATAATTCTTTGTAACCTATCGAAGATATTTTTATAAAAGATTTTTCCCTGTACTTATTATATACTTTTTTTGCCTCTTCGACAAGCCCATTTTTTTATCATAATTTCCACTCTTAAATTAATTTTTTTCATATAATTCATCACGGTTTCGGGTCAAAAAAATTTTTCAAAAATTTATAATTATTATTTTTTTGTTTTTTTCAATCTCAACTCACTAAATTTTCCGCCAGTCAAGCGACAAACTTCTATTGCCCTAACCAATCTCAATTTATTAGATAAATCAATTTCACTCCAAGCCTTTTCATCCAAATCTTTTAAAATTTTCTGTAGTTCTTCAAGAGACTTTTTATCAAGCTCTCTTCTAATATTTTCATCTTTTGCGGGTAAATCAGCAAATCCATCGGTCACAGACTTTATATAAAGCCCCGTTCCACCGACAAGCATAATATTTTTACTTTTAGTCCCAAAACTATTTTCTTTTTCAAATAAAATTTTATTTACTTCTTTTTCAAAATCTCCAACTGAATAATCACTGTCAGGATTGACAATATCAATCATGTAGTGTTTAATTTCCCGCATTTCAGATAAAGTTATCTTAGCTGTCCCGATATTCAGATCTTTATAAATTTGTGAAGCGTCTGCAGAAATAATTTCGCTATTTATCTCTTTTGCCAACTTTATCGACAAATCTGTTTTACCAACTCCAGTAGGTCCTGCTATTACAATTCCCTTTAAAATTTTTTTCACCCCAATTTCTTTCCATTCTTTCTTTTTATCTTTTTTTATCTTTTTTTATCTTTTTTTATTTTTTTATTTTTTTATCTTTTTATTTTTTTCTTATTTTTTTAATTCCTCCACTTTTCATTTTTTTAAATTACATATTCAAATTCATATCCAGCGATAAGTATTGTATCTCCTTCTTTTACACCTGCTTTTTCAAGTTCAGTTTCCATTCCCAAACTTCGCATTTTTTGTAAAAAGCTAATAATTCCTTCTTCACCGATAAACACATATTTTTTAAGCACATCATCGACAATTCGTCCATCCACTTCAAATGCATTTTCACCAGTTTGCTTAATTTCCCAATCGCCTTTTTGATTAATTTCACTTAATAAATCTTCAACTGATTCCACTTCTTCCAACGGCTCTCTAGGTATAGCTTGAATCAATTCCCAAGCTTTAGATAAAACTGGCTTTATCCCATCGTTCGCAATAACTGAAATCGGATACACGAATTCAGCTCCATTTTCTTTCACAAATTTTTCAAATTCATCATATTTTTCATCTTCATATAGCATATCAATTTTATTTGCCACAACAATTTGTTTTTTTTGTGACAATTTTTTGCTATAATTTTTTAATTCTTCATTTATTTTCAAAAAATCTTCTTTTGGATCTCTTCCATCAATTCCAGAAATATCAACAATGTGAATAATCGCTTTACATCTTTCAATATGTCGCAAAAATCTATCTCCAAGTCCCACTCCTTCATGAGCACCTTCAATCAATCCTGGCACATCAGCTATCACAAAACTTTCTTCATCTCCCATTCTGACAACTCCCAATTTAGGTTTTAGAGTTGTAAAATGATAACTTGCAACTTTTGATTTTGCTTTTGAAACTTTGTTTATAAAACTTGATTTCCCAACACTTGGATAACCTACTAAAGCTATGTCAGCTAACATTTTTAGCTCCATTTTTATTTTCAGCTCAATTCCTTCTCTTCCACTTTGAGCAATTTTTGGCGCTTTTGTTACTGAAGATTTAAAGTGAATATTTCCACGACCTCCATCTCCTCCTTTTAAAAACACCACTTTTTCATTAGGACTACTTAAATCAAGTAAAAGTCTATTTGTTTCAAAATCTCTAATCATCGTCCCAACTGGAACTTTTATGATCAAATCTTCTCCGGATTTTCCCGTTGCACGAGATGGCATTCCCTTTTGCCCATCTTGAGCCTTAAATTTTTTGCTGCTTTTAAAGTCGACCAATGTATTGATATTCGGATCTGCAAAAAAGACAATATCTCCTCCTTTTCCACCGTCTCCACCATCAGGACCACCGAATTGGACAAACTTTTCTCGTCTAAAAGTAGCCGCTCCATCTCCTCCTTTTCCAGAAATTACTGTAATTACACTTTCATCAATAAACATCTATTTTATCATCCTTTTCTTCTATTTCTATATTTTTCGCTATTTTTTTGTTATCTTTTTTTATTTCTTTTTCTTTATTTTTTTATGCTCTTTTTTTATTTACTTTAATTTTTTTATTTTTTTGTTTTTATTTTTTTATTTTTTTACTTTCTTTTTTTATTTTTTTATTTTTTTGTTCTTGTTTTTTTACTGAACTATTATTTTTCTTTTTTTATTTTTTTCTATAAACCCAAGGTTCAATATAACCCTTTCTTGAAAATAATCCCAATTTTTTTTTCATTGCATTTTTTTGATATTCTTCAAACTGTGTATCTTTTTTTGCATATTCCTGATACCACCAAGCGTTTCCTGTTTTCACCATCTCTTCATTTACATTTTTCCCATTTGCGTAAACAATTGCAACTGTTCTGCCATATCTGTCCTTATTTTTTATTTCTATGCTCAAAGTCTTCCCAGCCACTAATTTTTCCAAAGCTTGTCTACTTTCAGGACCGTAATCTTGCGATTTTTCAGGAGCATCCATTCCATACATTCTAATTTTCAATATTTCGCCAACAAATTTTCCGTTGTCAACTTTTTGAATACTGATTGTATCTCCATCACTAACTTTTAAAACTTGGTATCCATCAGAAATTTCAGGATTTGCTACTTTTCTTTCTTTAGTTTTTTTATTTTTGAAAATTTCAGCATTATTTTTTTTATCGTTATTTTCAACTCTTTTTCCATTTTTATTAAACATTCCAAAGAGCATAAACATTGTAATTACAACAACTGCTGCAATTAATATTATCTGAGATTTTCCATCGTCAATTTTTTTAGCCATTTTTCTCCTATTTCTCTATTTTTCCAACGCTTGTTTAAAGTCTGCAATTAAATCATCAATATTTTCAAATCCAACTGCAATTCTAATTAACGAATGTGTGAATCCTCTGGCTTCTTTTTCTTCTTCAGGCATTTCAGCGTGAGTAATTGTGCTTGGGTGAGTTACCAATGTTTCAGCTCCACCAAGACTTGCCGCAAATAATGCAACATTTAAACTTTCAAAAAATGTCTTTACTTTTGAATCATCTTTCAAAGTGAATGAAAATACTGCTCCGCCACCAGTTGCTTGACTTTCATGAATTTTTTTACCTTTATTTGTATCCAAAGTCGGATAATAAATTTTGTCAACTGCATCGTGACTTTGAAAAAATTCAATTAATTTTTCTGTATTTTTTTGTGCAGCTTCCACTCTCAATTTAAGTGTTTTAAGACTTCTCATAAGTAACCAGCTGTCAAATGGAGAAATTAGTGCTCCTGCTGCAGTTTGTGCAAATTGAATTTTTTCTGCTAATTTTTCATCATTTGTAACTGCCACTCCCGCAAGTAAATCGTGATGTCCAGATAAAAACTTAGTTGCGCTGTGAATTACAATGTCAACTCCAAGTTCAAGCGGTCTTTGCAAATACGGTGTCATAAATGTGTTGTCAACAATTGTAATTAAATTATGTTCTTTTGCAAGTTTTACAACTCCTCTTATGTCAGTTACATCTAATAAGGGATTTGACGGTGTTTCAATAAGAATTGCTTTTGTATTTGGCTTTATCGCTTTTCTTATATTTTCCAAATCAGTTGTATCAACAAATGTAGATTCAACTCCAAATTTTGAATAAACATCGTTCAAAATTCTGTAAGTTCCACCGTAAATATCTTGTCCCAAAACTATATGGTCTCCAGCTTCAAACATTGTAAAAACTGAAGTCGTTGTCGCCATTCCAGATGAAAAAGCATATCCATATTTTCCACCTTCCAAATTTGCAAGTAATTTTTCCAATTGGCTTCTAGTCGGTGCTGACACTCTTGAATATTCAAATTCCTGTGTCACTCCAAATTTTTCAACTGGAAAAGTTGAAGCAAAATTTAGATTTGTTGCCCAAAGTTCTTTCTTTTTTCCTTCTTTAATTCCATGTATTGTCTTAGTTTCAAATTTCATATTAACTCAGCTCACTTTCTTTATTTTTTTATTTTAAATTCTATATTTTATATTTTTTTTCTGATTTCACTTATAACAGGTTTTTTTCGCAAAATTTTCTCAAATGCAATTCTTTTAGCACCAACATCTGGCTCTCTATCCAAAAATATGACTCCACAATATTCAAATCCCTGTTTTTCTAAAATTCTTTTCATTGGTTCATTATTTTCATGTGTATCCGCCCTCAAACTAAAAATATTATTTTTTAAGCAAACATCTTGTGAAAATTCTAAAAGTTTTGTAGCAATTCCCTGATTTTTTATATTTTTATCAACAGCAATTCGATGAATTACCGTATAATCGCCGCAAGTTAGCCATTTTCCATCAATTTTGCTATATGGCGCTTCTTTTTCAGACGAGAGTGCAATTGTCGCTACAATTTTATTTTTTCCATCAATTTGAATTTCTAGAACATAACTTATTCCTTTTTTTATGTCATTTTCAATCGATTTAATATTTGGATATCCGTTTTGCCACTGATTTAGCCCCGTTCTTTTTAGTTCAACTTTTGCCATCTCAATAATTTCTAAAATTCTCGTGACATCTTTTAGCTCTGATTTTCTAAAATTCATTTAGTTTTTCTCCTTTCCAAAAAAACTATATTTGCCAGTCAATCTCTTTTTTCCCTAATTTTTTCAAAATTTGATTAACTTTTTTAAAATGTCCGCAGCCAAAAAATCCACGATTTGCCGACAATGGACTTGGATGAGAACTTTCCAAAATATAATGCCTACTAGAATCTATAAGTTTTTTCTTGCTTTTTGCATTATTTCCCCATAAAATAAATATAATAGGCTCTTCCCTTTCATTTAAGTAACTTATCACATCATCAGTAAAAATTTCCCATCCAATTTTTGAATGAGAATTAGCTTTTTTTGCAACAACCGTCAAAGCTGTATTTAAAAGCAGAACCCCTTGTCTTGCCCATTTTTCCAAATAGCCGCTATTACTCATTTTGTAACCATATTCATCACTAATCTCTTTATAAATATTTTTTAGCGAAGGTGGCAGCAAAACTCCCTTTTTTACAGAAAAAGCCAGTCCATGCGCCTGATTTTCCCCATGATAAGGATCTTGCCCGAGTATTACCACTTTGCAGTCTTCGTAGCTTGTAAGTTTGAAAGCTGTAAAAATTTCTTCAGGTTTTGGATAAATTGTCTTTGTCTTGTATTCTGACACCAAAAATTTTCTCATTTTTCTGTAATAATCTTTTTTAAATTCCTTGTGATAACTAAAAATTTCATCCCAGTCATTTTCAATATTTACCATATTTTTTTCCTCTTTTTCAGTTTTTCAGTTTTTTTATTTTTTTATTTATAATTTATTTTTTTATTTTTTTATTTTTATTAATCTTTAAAATTTATAACAATTTTTTTCTTTTTCCATTTTTTTAAATGCACAATTTCTATTTCTGCATTTTTTAATATTGTTCTCGAAGCCGCCGTTGTCTCCAAATCTTTGTGCTTATCTGAAAAATAGACAACTTTTTTTATTCCCGACTGTACAATCGCTTTTGCGCACTCATTGCACGGAAAATGCGTCACATAAATTGTGCTGCCTTTTAAAGATTTTATACTGTTTAAAATTGCATTTAATTCAGCGTGAACGACATATGGATATTTTGTATCCAAAAAATCTCCAATTTTTTCCCAAGGCATCTCATCGTCAGAACTTCCCGCTGGAAAACCGTTATAGCCCATTCCAATTATTTTTTTTTCCTCATCAATTATACAAGCTCCCACTTGTGTCGACGGATCTTTACTTCGCATTCCTGACAAAAAGGCAACTCCCATAAAATATTCGTCCCATGAAAGGTAATCTGTTCTCTTTGACATCTTTTTTACCTCGTTTATATAATTTTTTTCTTTTTTTATCTCTCGTGTTTTTTATCTCTTTTATTTCTTTAGTATTATTTTTTTAATCAACTTTCATTTTTCTTCTTGCATCTTTAAATTGAACTTCAACAATTTCGTTTTTACTAAGCTCAATTCCTCTTTTTACAATTCTCCCATTTTTTTCTCGTAATCGTATAACCTAAATTTAAAATATCCTGAACTGAATATTTAGAAACTTTTTATTTTTTTATACTGTAAATTTTTTTCTTTTTTTCTTCTAAAAATATTTTTTTATTGCAAAATTTATATTTTTTTCTCTTTTTCAATCAAATCTTCTTTTTCTATTTAAAATCTCTTTTTTTCAAGTCAATTTTATTAATTTGCTGTTTTTCTGTATTCTAATTTTTCTCCAGCTTTTTGCAAAATTCTCTTAAGCTCTTTTTACCAAAAATTTCTCTTTTTCAATAAGTTCCATTTTTTTATCATCCAAAATATTTACAAAAATTTTTTTATGTAATAATTATTTTTTTCTCTGCTCTAATTCTTTTTTTCATAAAAAAATGACTCGGTTTCGTAAAATTTTAGTAATTCTATCCTTTTTATTTTCTAATTCCGCAATCAAATTTTGTTTTTCAGGAATTAGAATTTCTGCAGCCTGAGTCGGAGTCGCAGCTCGTCTATCCGCTACTAAGTCCGATAATAAATTATCAATTTCATGTCCAACCGACGAAATAATCGGAATTTCTGACTTATAAATCGCTTCTATAACAGCTTCTTCATTAAATGCCCACAAATCTTCAATACTTCCACCACCTCGCCCGACAATAAGCGCATCTACTGCAACTTTATTTTCGTCTTCAAAATTTTTAGCTCTATTAAAAAACTCAATTCCACTCACAATTTCCTGTACCGCTCCATCACCTTGAACTTTTGCTGGATAAAGAAAAATATTTACATTGGGAAATCTTTTGTGAGCTGTATTTATTATATCCCGAATTGCAGCTCCTGTCGCAGCTGTCACTACCCCAATATTCATCGGAAGTTTTGGAAATAACTTTTTCTTATCATTGTCAAAATATCCCTTTTCATAATATTTCCGCTTTAGCATTTCCATTTTTTCATAAAGCGACCCAATCGAATTAGTTCTCTCAAGAAAGTCTGCAACAATCTGATAACTCCCATTTCTTTCATAAAGAGTGACATTTCCCCTTATTTTAACTTGCTCTCCTTCTTTCAAATCCACAGGAACTCCACGGTACTTATATCTAAAAATCGCACATTTCACACTAGCTCCAGCGTCTTTTAGCGTAAAATACAAATGCCCTGAACTGTAATAAGTTATATTTGAAATTTCACCTTGAACAAAGATATTTTTAAATGTATTTGTTCCTTCCAAAAATTGCTTCACTTCAAAATTAATCTCACTTACTGAAAACACCGTCGCTTCCATATTTTTTTCACCTTCTTTTTATCAAATAGCTTTTTAAATTTTTTTAAATTTTATAATAAAATTATACTTTACTTTGGTAGTAAAATCAAGATTTTTTTATTAATAAAAAAACAAAAAAATAGTGAAACTAAAAAGTTCCACCATTTTTTTGAATATTTTTTTATAAAAATTTTTTTGTTATTTGTTATTTGTTATTTATTATTTAATATTTAATATTTATATTAAACTGATTCATTCACTCTTACGCCATATTTAAAAGTTTTATTCCAGTAAACATTCTCAAGAGTAGAAATTACAACTCCTTTTGCTGTTGAAGCGTTTAGAAATAACGAATTTCCCAAATATACAGCTGTATGATTTCCTGTTCCTTCAGGTTTAAAAAATACGATATCTCCTGCTTTTAACTGGTTTCTTGAAATGTGAGCTCCAACTTGAACTTGATCAACTGTTCGTCTTGGTAGCTCAAAGCTGAATACTTCCCGATAAACTCTTCTTGTGAATGCCGAGCAATCAATCCCACTTTCAGAGTCTCCGCCCATTTCGTATTTTGTCCCTTTCCAGTGCTTATATGCCCTAAGTAATTTATTTTGTAATTCCACAACTTTTTTTTGCTTTGACGTTCCTTCGCTTAATATTTTTTTCTGCTCTTTTTTTAATTCTTCCAATTTTTGCAATACCAATTGAGAATTTGGCGTATTTTGGTCAACTAGCTCCCTTTCATCAAATAATCCGTCTGATGAAAAAGAGCTATCTGTTTCAATATTTGTCGTTATATAATCTGAATGTTCTTCTCTCTCAGTGTGTCTTTTTGAAATTTTATTTTTAGTATCTTCTTTTTCATGTGTTTTTTTATTTTTTCTAGTGTCAGTTCCTTTTTTCACAGTAACTTTAATTTCATCAGTTTGGCTATTATTTGCCGTAATAGGATTTTTAGTACTTTCTTTCTCTGAATTAGTCTGTAGACCCGTGCAGCTTGCGGTAAATATCATACAAGCAGATGTAAACGCCATTTTTCTTCCCATTTTTTTATCATTCCTTTCTTTACTTAAATAAATAATGCCAAAGATTTATTAATTCAAAATATTTTTAAATCTAATTTAGAAAAGAAAAAGAAGAAATAAAAAGTAAACTTTAAAAAAATAGAAAAAAACTAAAAAAATTTATAAACTTAACTCTCTATTATCAAATTTACCGGTCCATCGCTTTCAGAAATTATTTTCATATATTCTCCAAACTCTCCTGAACCAAATTTTATACTTTTTTTCTCTTAATTTTTTTAAAAAAATAAATCATATAGCTCTTTTTGCTTTTTTTCTGCTTTTTGCCGAATCTACAAAACTCGGTCTTCTGCCTTTTTTTGTATTTCCATAGATTGTAAAATTACTAACAGCCATAACTTCCCTTTTTTTCAAATCTTTTTATTGATAAATTTAATTTTTCCACTTTCATCATTGAAAATTCTTAAGTTTATTAATTTTTTTCTACACAGTATTCCACATCTTCTTTTGTATCATCGGTTTTTCACTCCAATAAAAAGCCAGAACGCCTTCTTTTTATTTCTTCCTTAAATTTGTCATTGACAAACATTTTTAGCATAATTTACTCTTTGAATTATTATTTTTCATTTTATATTTTTCTCTTTCTTTTTGCAATTATATCACTTTTTTTAATTTGTATAGAACTATTTTTTTATATTTCTTTATAATTTTTTTAATAATATCTTTTTTTCTTCCCCAATTGTCGTATCAAAGCTATGTCCTGGATAAACTTTTTGTATCTTCTGGATATTGCATAAGTTTTTTTAGCGATTTTTCCCATTTCAATTGGATTACTTGTTGGCAAGTCAACTCTTCCATAAGTTCCCTTGAAAAGCGTATCTCCAGTGATCATAATTTTTTTCTTTTTCGCTGTAAAAACAAATGTCTCCAGAACTATGTCCTGGCGTTTCAATAATTTTAAAAAAATACTTTCACTTTTTATTTTTTTATCTTTTTCATATTTTTTTCATTTTTTTATCAACTATAATTCCATCAAATCCAATCACATCATTTTCTTTTAATTTTCTAATATCCAAATTTTCATCAACTTTAAATTCCAGATTTTGCCAAATACAAAGCGAAAGCTCTGGATTAAACAAAAATTCATAACCATTTTCACTCACAAAAAGCGGAACTTTTTTATATTCCATCATCGAATTGATCCCCAAAATGTGATCCCAATGTCCATGTGTCAAAAGTACAGCTTCCATTTCCAGTTCATTTTTTTCCAAAAAGTCAATAACTTTTGTCATTTTTTCTTCCCCAGGATCGACAACAAAGCATTTTTTTCCACATTTAACCACATAACAATTGCTTCGTGCCAAATTATCGTTTACAAATCTTATTATTTCCATTTTTATCTTCCTTTCAAATTTTATTTGTTTTTAAATATTTTAAATTATTTTTATTTTTTATTTTTTGTTTTTTATCATTACATCCATTTGTGGATATGGTATTTCAATTCCTTCTTTTTCAAATTCCAGTTTTATTTTTTTCATTTAATTTTAGTTTCAAATTTATATAATTTTTCTGTTCTCGTATAAACATAGACATAAAAAATTATTGCAGAGTCCGCTAATTCTCCAACACCAATAATCGGCTTGCGTGACGGCAAAATTAATCTGTCGTGTTCTGTAAAATTTTTTTCTTTTTCAACTTCTTCCAATTCATCAAGTTCTTCTCTTAAATTTTTCATGTGCCGACTTTTTCTGCTTCTTCCATTTTCTTTTTTAGAAAAAAAGCGTAGAAAAAAAGTTTATTTTTTTATATTTTTTCTTTTTCTTTTTGAATCCAAAAACCGTACTTTTGCCATTTTTTTAAACAAATTCTCTTTTCTTTTATCTTCTTCGACTTTATCCATCGTTTCTTCTTTGACAATTCTAATAATAACTTCTTTAACTTTTTTTGAATATCGCTGTTATAAGACACTCCCACAGTCAAATCTAACCGTCTTTCTCCATCTTCCCTTATGTTTCTAATTTCTGTATTAGTTATAATTCCATTTGGAATAATTACAAGTTCATTTTGTGGATTTATAATTTTTTTGTATAAAATAATTCAATTCTTTTTTTACAGTTCCAATATAATTATTATATTCTATTGTATCTCCCACACGAAATGGCTTAAAAAGTAAGAATAATAATTCCACCGCAAAAATTTCCCAATGTTTCTTTAAAAAGCAATCCCAAATACAATCCCAGCCGCTCCCAAGAATGTCGTAATCGAAGTCGTATTAATTCCCAAAATTCCAATTGAAATGTAAATTAATATGAAATAATAGACAACCGAATAAAGTGAAATCAAAAAGATGCAATACTTTTTATCCATATTCGATTTTTTTCAAATATTAAATTTAATATTTTTTTCAATTCTTCCTTTAAATATTTTTTTGCAATTTTAAACATAATATAAATAATAAATAATTTAAAAAAATATTTGTCTTTAAAAAAATTTAATTATATTGTCAAGTTCCAAAAAAATTTTTTTGTAATGCAGTTAATTTCATTTTTTCTCCTATTTTTTTATTTTTATTTTATTTTTAAAATTATAAAAAAATAGAAATATTTTTTTCTATTTCTATTTCTTTTTATTTCTTTCTCTTTCTTTCGCTTTCTATTTTTTTATTTAAGACAAGAAAACAAAAAACCTTGATAATGTTTTTAAACATTAAATCTAAAGAACATAACATCCCCATCTTGCACAATATACTCTTTCCCTTCAAGCCGCATCGCACCTTTCTCTTTTGCTCCATTCCATCCATTTAATTCAATAAATTTATCAAATGAAACAACTTCCGCACGAATAAATCCTTTTTCAATATCCGTATGAATTTCACTTGCTGATTTGTGCATTTGTCCCTTGCTTAATTGTCCAAGCTCTGACTTCCTTCACTCCAGCCGTAAAATATGTGATTAATCCCAATAATTTAAATCCAGCACGAATTAATCTATTTAAACTAGGCTCTTTAATTCCAAGTTCATCAATGAACATTTGTCTTTCTTCTTCATCTTCAATTTCAATTAATTCAGCCTCCACTTTTGCTGAAAAAGTCACGACTTCGCTGTCATACTGTTTTGCAAATTCCCTAACTTTTTTTACATAGTCATTTTCAGTCCCGCTTGTCAAGTCATCTTCAGAAATATTTGCCGCAAACATCATTGGTTTTACTGTCAAAAATTGATAAACTTTTATTAATTCTTCTTCCCTTTGAGTAAATTCTAAAGTTTTTAACAATTTAAATTCTTCCAAATGTGCCTTACATCTTTCAAGAACTGCAAGTAATTCCTTTCCTTCAGCGTTTCCGCCACGAGCCAGTTTCTGATTTTTCTGAATTGCTCTTTCGACAGTTTCCAAATCAGCGAAAATAAGTTCCGCATTGATTGTTTCAATATCTCTAATTGGATCAACGCTTCCTTCCACATGAATAATGTTGTCATCATCAAAACATCTCACAACTTGGCAAATCGCAGCCGTGTTTCTAATATTTGACAAAAACTGATTACCAAGCCCTTCCCCTTTAGAAGCACCTTTTACAAGCCCTGCAATATCCACAAATTCAACTGTCGCTCCAACTGTTCTCTCTGGATTAATAATTTTTTCCAATTCTTTTAACCGTGGATCTGGTACACTTACAAGCCCTACATTTGGCTCAATTGTTGCAAATGGATAATTAGCCGCCTCTGCATTCTGTGTCTTTGTTATCGCATTAAACAATGTTGATTTTCCTACATTTGGTAATCCTACAATTCCTATTCCTATCATTCTTTTTATATTTCCTTTCTTAAAAATAAATTTACTAGATTTAATTAAATTTAATTAAATTTAATTTAATAAATAATTTTTTTAATTTTTTTATAATTTATCAAAAATAATCTTATATTTTTTTGCAAATATATTTGCTATTTTTCCATTTTTTTCTTTGTCAGTTGTCTTATTCAAAAAAATAGTCAATATCATAAATTGGAATAACTGGTGTTCCAAAATAACTATATTCTTCGCCGAACATTTTTTTCATATCTACTTTTTTTGATCTTTTTATAAGAGCCTTTGTCGGTTTTTTTCCCCAACTGAAATTATATATTTAGGATTCACTAGAGCAATCTGCGTATCCAAAAAAATTTCTACACATCTCGATATCTTTTTTTCTTCAATGATATTATCCGTTTTTATAGCATTTTGTAAGGGTTGTAAAATAACATCTGTCTATATTTAAATTTGAATATTCAAAAAAATTTTTTTAATAACTTTCCATTTTCATCTTCCAGCAAAAGTCTTTTTTTCCGCTTCTTTTTCTATTTATTTCGTCCAGCAAAAAAAATATTTCAGCTTCTTGATTTCCTTGTCCAACAATTCGAATATTTCCATATTTTTTTCCCCAGTTTACATCTCTCACAAATGTCTACTTCAACTTCCAAATTTTTCCCACATATTTTTTTCCTTTTTAAAATTTCAAAAAAATTAATTTCTTAATATTTATTTTTATTTTATATCTCATCACTTAATTAACAATTCTTTTAAGGTAATTTATAAATTTTTGTACCTATTTCCCCAATAACTTCAATTTCCAAATTTTTTCTATTTTCTTTTTTCAAAATTTTATTCAGCGAATTATAAGCCAATTCTGGCGTATTGTTGTCCTTACTAATATGCATTAAATAAACTTTTTTTAATTTATCACATAAAACTTGCCTAACTAGCCTTGCCGCATCTTCATTTGACAAATGTCCGTATCTTCCTTTCACACGATTTTTGAGCTCCCAGTGATAAGGTCCTGTTATAAGCATCTCATAGTCATAATTACTTTCTAAAACAATGACATCACTATTTTTCAAATTTTCTCTGATTATATTATTCACACATCCAACATCACTTGCATAAGAAAGTTTTTTTCCATCAAACTCAAAAGTGTACCCCAGACATTTTTTTGCGTCATGCATAACTTCAAAATTATTTATCACGCAATTTCCAATCACAATTTTATCTTCTTTTATAAAATTAAGATTTTTTTTATCTATTTTCCCAATTTTATCTTTAATCACTCCATAAGTCAGCTCATGTAAATATATCGGAATATCATATCTTCTGGATAAAACTCCAAGACCCAAAATATGGTCAGTATGTTCATGCGTCACAAAAATTCCATCTATGTCTTCAATCCGCTTTTCAATGTCATGAAGTCTTTGAGCAGTTTTTTTTCCACTAAAACCTGCGTCAATCAAAAACTTTTTATTTCCCATTTCAACAAAACTGGAATTTCCGCTACTTCCACTTCCCAAACTTGAAAATTTCATTTTTTTATTTCCTCTATTATTTATTTTTATTATTTTTATATTTTTATTATTTTTAATCTCTTTTTATTTTTTTATTTTTTTATTATTTTTCTTAATTTTTTTAATTTTTCTTTATTTTTTTACTTTATATTTTTTTATTTTTTTATATATATCTTTTTAATTAATATTTAGTTTTTTTATCTTTATATTTTTTTCTTTAAGTTATTAATATTTTATTGATATTTTTTTATTATTTAGTAATCAAATATTTGGTGTAATTTTTCCCAGTTTTTTTGTCGTAGACCCAGCCACCTTTTTTATCTTTTTTTGTTACAATTTGGTTACTTCGTTCCCTGTGAAGCTTTAAATTTTCAGGAATTTCATAAATCTGTTCAGTTCCATAAAAAGTGCTGAAGTTAAAACCGTCATTTTTTGGACTTTTTATAAGCGACAAATTATTTTCAAATCCAGCAATTTCTGGATAAATTCCCTCTTTTCTATAATATTCATTCACAGCACTCTGAAGTCTTGCCGTTTCCACTAACACATCCGCTTTTATCAATTTATCAGCTTTTCTTGAAGCCATTATCATTACGATAAAAGTCGCAATAGCAAAGGCAAATACAAAAAAAATGCTTCTAAATAACAATTTTCTCAATATTTTCGAACTACTTTCATTAAATGCCATACTTTTCTCCATTTTTTAATATTTTTTTGCTTTAAAAATCGCTTCTCTTACAACTACTTTCACAGCTTTCGGATAAGTCAACTCAACTTTTAATGCTCCTCTTTTAACATTAATCCAGCCAAGTCCCGCAATTACAAGCTCTTCATTCTCCCCAACTTCCATAATTTCTGTTGCAAACTCATTTTCAAAATATTTATCTTTTTCATTTTGGGATAAAAGTTGGAAAAAATCTCCTTCCAGAAGATCAGCAACTCTTTCTCTGCGAGTCACATGAAATTTTACATTTTTCGAGCTATACGCTGAAAATATTGCTTTATTCTCTAAGTCATTCTTCAAAATTTCAAATCTGCAAAATACATCAAACATAAATACTTGATTTTCTTCAAGTTTAAATGTCTTTCGAGAAATTTCTCCAGATGGAACTAATTTTAACCCAGATTCTATGTTTATTAAATCAGAAACTCTGCCAACTGGAATAAGTCCAGGTGTATCTACAATTGTAACCTGTGTATCTGGAACTTTATTATTTATTGATTTTAATGTCGTTCCAGAATATTTTGAAGTTGTAATTCTGTCATCTTTTAAAAGCAAATTTATAATCGACGATTTTCCAACATTTGACACTCCTAAAATTGTCGCTCTCACTTTTTTATTTTTAAAGATATTATTTATTTTTCTGATTATCCCATTTACGCCATATTTATTTTTAGCACTCACAAATGCAATATCATCTGGAACAATTCCCTCTTCGGCAAGTCTTGCTTTTACCCAATTTGAAATCTCTGTTGGATGAATAAAATCTGGCAATAAATCAATTTTATTAATCAAAACTATTGAATTGTAATCTCGTAAATAGTCCAGAACTTCATCGGTAAACGAACCTTCAAAGTCAATGATGTCAAAAATTGGAAGTATTATATCAGATTTTTTTCACACTTTTTTTAAAACTTCTTTTTATAATCTTCCGAACTAAAATTATTTGCCAAATTTTGTCCATAATTTTTTATTTTATAACATCTCTGACAAAAGCAAATTTTTCTTGCGTCAAAAGTTTTTTTCTTCTGGGACAAATCCTTCTTTATTTTTGTCTTCACATTGCAATTCAATCCCGCAACCAAGACATTTTTTTGTTATCAATTCTTTCCTCTCTTTCCTCCATCACTACATTTTATACTTTTTATAACCTTCTCTTCTCCCTTTTAAAACTACTCTGTGATAATCCTTATTTTTTGTAATAAGCATTCCCACAAAGCTTCTAAAGATTTTTTTCCAATATTTAAAAATATACATTCTATTTTTTCTATATTTAACTTCTTTTTTTGCCAAAGCTCCAAATCCCAAAGCGTAGTTATAAGCTCTCGTCAAATCACTGTAATTTCCTTTTTTCGCTGGATGAAAAATTATATCATTTGCAAAATATCTACCTTTATAACCTTTATGGAGTAAAGTCAACACATAATCAGTTTCTTCGCCACTTCCATAAGTCGCTCCAACTCCCAGTTGCTCATCAAATAAAATAATTTCATCGCCGTTATAATTCACAAAAAAAGTGATGGATTTTACAGTCATATCAACATTATCAGGTGTAATATTCATATCTTTTGTTTCCATAACACCTGTTCCATAATCTTTCCCACGCTCAAGCGTACGGCATGAATAAATTTTATAATTTTTTTTCCTTTCAAAAAAAGAAACCACTTTTTCTAGCGTATCATCGTCATACTCACAATCATCGTCTGGAAATCCAACTATTTCGCCATTTCTCAAAATAAGACCTTTATTTCTATTAAGACTAAGACCTTTTTCATCGCTTTTCACATATTTTATGTCAAATAACTTTTCATATCTCTTTAAAATTTTAAACACTTCGTCATGCTCATTCTGATCTATCGCAATCAATTCAAAATCTTTAAATGTCTGTCTTGAAAGGCTATCCAAAAACAATACAAGCTCATCTGTGACATTTATCGTTGGCATTATCAAAGAAACTTTCATAAAAAAACTTCTCCTTTCAAATTTTTTTATTTTTCAATTAAATTAGCGAATATCCAGTACAGCCATATACGGAAGATGGTCCGATAATTTTGTCCAGTCTTGTGTGTTGTCATTTATGTAATAACTTGACTTAACTCTCCATTTATTTGACTTATTCCCAAAAATATAGTCAATTCTCGGTTTGTCAAGCGATCTTATCTCAGGTGAACGAGCTTCCATATAAGTGTCTTTCCAATTTTTCATCATTTCGCTGTAATAACTTGTCGTTGGCAAAAAATTAAAATCTCCGCTTATAAATTTTATGTCATTTTTGTCAAAAAAACTTGTCAAAACCCCAAGCGACTCTATTTCTTCAGGTTTCATTTCCTGTTTAAAGTCCAAATGCGTATTCATTATCAAAACTTTTTTCCCAAAAACTTTTTTTTGAATTTCAGCAATTATGAGTTGTCGTCTTTCTCGTCCCATCGAAGGCAACTCGTAACTATAAATCTTCTCAATCGGAAATTTTGAAATAAATGCAATTCCAAACTCACCCTTGTCATAATCCATTGCTTTCTGAAAATAATAATAGCCATATCCCAGCTCTTTTGCAATATCCGAAGTCACATCTCTAAAATTACTTCTCTGCGTGTTTCTATCAACTTCCTGAAGTGAAACAAAGTCCGGTGAATACGGCTTTATACTCTGCCCCAATTTTTGTCCATTTGTAAGTCTAGCTCCGTAAATATTATATGTCATCAATTTTAATTCCTTTGCCGAAAGCATGATAGCGTTTGCCATCAAAAACAATGACACCATTTTTTTTATACTGTTCATTTTAAAATTACTTCTCCTGTTTTTTTATTATTATATCATTTTTTTCTATTCGTAAAATTTATTTTTTTAAAAAAATAAAATTTTAAAAATAAAAATGGAAGACTTTTTTAATTTTCTTCCATAATTTAGTTATTTAGTTAATATAATATTTAGATTAATTTTTGATATTTTTTTATTTAAAAAGTTCATTTATCTTTTCTATAGTAAAACTTACATTATCTGATTTTGTGATCTCAACTATACTTGTCCCAACTATAACTCCATCTGCAAATTTTCTCATTGTATTAACATTATCATTATTTTTTATTCCAAATCCCAATGACACAGGCAAATCAGTTTTCGTTCTAATATTTTCAATAAATTTTTCAAGTCTTGGTAAATCAACTTGTTTACTTCCTGTCACTCCAAGCGACCCAATTGCATATACAAATCCACTTCCCCTAGATGCAACTTTTTCAATTCTGTCTTGCGAAGTCACACTCACAAAAGGAATAAAATCAATATTATTTTCTTTAGCTTTCTCAAACAATTCTTTAGCTTCTTCATAAGGCAAATCAGGAACCAAAAGTCCTTTTATACCACATTCTACACATTTTTTAATAAACTTGTCAATTCCATAAGAAAAAATTAGATTATAATAAATTAAAAATACAAGCGGTTTTGTAACTTTCTCTTTCACTTCATTCATCAAATCAAATACTGTATCTGTTGTAACTCCAGCTTCCGATGCTGCAAAAGAAGCTTCAGAAATAAGTTTTCCATCAGCCAGTGGATCTGAATAAGGAACTCCAACTTCTAATATATCAATGCTTGTCTTATCCAAATTTTCTAAGAAATTTTTTGTAAATTCCAAGTTTGGATAACCTGCGACAACATATCCAATATTTGTTTTTTCTCCATTTTGTTTTTTCTTCTCAAATACATTTTTTATACTATTCATTAACATCTTCTCCTCTCAATACTGAAAATACTGTATGCATATCTTTATCTCCTCGTCCAGATACATTTACAATTATAGTTTCTCTTCTATCTTTAGAAAGTGTCGGACAAAGTTTTTCCAAATAAGCAAGTGCATGAGCGCTTTCTATTGCAGGTATTATCCCTTCTTTTCTAGTTGCCAAAATTAGTGCATCCATCGCTTCTTTGTCAGTAACCGGTGCATAAATTGCTCTTTTCATATCGTGCAAATACGAATGTTCAGGCCCTATTCCAGGATAATCAAGTCCAGCCGAAATTGAGTGAACCGGTAAAATTTGCCCATATTTATTTTGCAAAACATAAGTTTTCATTCCATGAATAATCCCTTCTCTTCCAAGCGTCAATGTGGCAGCATGTTTATCTGTATCAATTCCAAGCCCTCCGGCTTCAACACCGTACAATTTCGTAGTTTCATCATCTAAAAATCCACTAAAAATCCCAATCGCATTACTTCCACCACCAACACAAGCAATAACATGGTCAGCATGTTTCCCTAAATCTTCAATTTGATGTCTAGCCTCTTTCCCAATAATCGACTGAAAATCCCTAACAATCGTAGGATAAGGATGCGGTCCAACAACAGAACCAATCACATAAAACACAGTTTCAATTTCTGCAACCCAAGCCTGAATTGCCGCAGTAGTCGCCTCTTTCAATGTTTTAAGCCCATCTTCAACCGAAACGACTTTCGCTCCCAAAAGCTCCATTCTAAACACATTCAATTTTTGACGCTCAATGTCAACTGCTCCCATGTAAACATCACATTCAAGCCCAAGAAGTGCCGCAGCAGTAGCAGTAGCAACCCCATGTTGTCCAGCCCCAGTTTCAGCGATAACTTTCTTTTTTCCCATTTTTTTCGCAAGTAAAACTTGTCCAAGCGCATTATTAATTTTATGTGCTCCCGTATGATTCAAGTCCTCTCTTTTCAAGTAAATGTCGTGATTATAATAGTCGCTCAAACTTTTTGCATAATAAAGTGGAGTTTCTCTTCCAACATAATTTTTCAGCAAATCTTCAAAATTTTCATAAAATTCCTTATCATCTTTCAATTCATCGTAAGCTTTTTCCAGCTCAAATAACGCTGTCATAACAGTTTCCGGAACAAACTGACCTCCAAATTCTCCAAAATATGCTTTTTTATTTTCCATAATTTCTCCTTCTCCATCTATTTTTTTATTAAAAAAAATTTTTTTATATTAAATTAACTTTTTTTACAATTTTAATTATTTTTTTCTACTAATTTTTTATTTTTTCTATCATCAATTTCAACTTTACTGTTGACATCAACAACCGCTGGTCTATAAGACATTGCTGCTTCCACATTTTCTGTTGAAATTCCTCCAGCCAGAATAAACGAATATGGACTTACCTCTTCTAAAGTTTTCCAGTCAAAAGTTTTTCCGTTTCCACCAGCTTTGTCACCTTTTGTTTCAAAAAGGGGATATTCAATAAATGACTTGTAATCATTAATATTTGGAAGTTTATTTTTTACAGCAAAACTTTTCCAAATCGCAGTTTTATCTTTAATGCTTTTTACATCGTTTTTCAAATTGTTCAAATAATTTTTATGAATTCTCTCAAGCGCTTTTCCCAGCTCTTCACAATATTCTGCCGTTTCATTTCCGTGAAGCTGCACAACATCAATTTTAAGAGCTTCTACAATTCTTACAATGTCTCTAATCATTGCATTCACAAATACGCCAACGACTTTTTTCCCATTTTTATGTGCAATTTTTGTGATTTGACTAGCAACTTCAATATTCACTTGTCTTGGACTTTTTGCAAAAATACATCCAATATAATCAATGTCAAGTCCTTTTAATTCTTCTATTTCCTCAACCGACCGAATCCCACAAATTTTTAGTAAAGTTTTATTCTTTTCCAACGCATCTCCTTTCAATCCAATAAATTCAAAAATTTATATTATTTTTTAAATTTTTTCCAAATCCAAATTTCCTCTCATAAGTGCTTCCCCAATCAAAAGACCATCAACCCCAATACTTTTTGCATACTCCAAATCCTCTTTCGTAAGAAATCCACTTTCGCCAACAAGCACCAGTTTTTCCTTCATTTCATCTGGAATTTTATCCATCAGCTTTTTCGTAGTCTTAATATCCACCTCAAAAGTATTCAAATTTCTATTATTAACTCCCAAAATTTCTAAATTAGGTATTTTTAACGCTCTCTCAAGTTCAACCTCATCATGCACCTCAACCAAAACATCAAGCTCCAAATCATGCGCCAATTTATGCAACTCACACAAAGTCTTGTCATCCAACATTCTCACAATAAGAAGTATCGCCGAAGCCCCCAAAAACTTAGCATGAGCTACCTGAAACGGAGTATAAATAAAATCTTTCCTCAAAATCGGCATTTCTGGAAATTTTTCCCTTACAATTTTTATAAAATCATTCTCCCCTTTAAAATATTCCTTTTCCGTCAATATCGAAAAAGCTGAAACTCCTTTATCCACATAACTTTGTGCCTGTTTTAACAAATCAAAATCATCTTTTGCAATTTTTCCCTTCGATGGAGAAGCCCTCTTGATTTCTCCAATAATCCGTACTCCATCCTGTTTCAATGCCTCTTTCAACGACGGCTGCTTAAAAGATTTTAATTCTTCTTCAAGCTGTATATCTCTTTTTTTATTTTTTTATTTTTTTCTAAAAATATCCATATTTTTTTCCTTTCAATAAAAATATAATTTTATCAATAAACTTAATAAAAATTCCCAACACGATTACATGCGTAAAAAATTATTATTTTTTTAATTTAATTTTATATTTTTTTCTTTTTTTCTTTATCTTTAATTCTATTTATTTTTTTCAAGCTTTTTTTAAAACTGAAGTATATAATTATTATTTTAAATAAAATCCAACTTATAGGAAGATTCCAAAATCTATTTTTAATCGTATTATTAAGAAGATAAGGCAAAATCCATAAAGGATCTACTGGAGCATCAAACCAAAAGATAATTATAGATATTATGTCAGGTACTATAAAATACCTCAAACATTTTTCTTTATACAAAGTTTTTAACATCATCTAAATTCCACTTCCAAAAAATTATCTCACATAGTTTTCATAAAACTCATAAACCTTCCCACTCTCAATCGCTTCCAAAATCATTTCTTTCGCCTTCGCAGGATGATCCACTACATTCGCAGTATAAAGTCCAAACATCGCATTTAACACGACTATATCGAATTTTGCAGATTTTTCTTCACCTTTTAATATTCTCTTTAAAATTTCAGCATTTTCTTCTGCAGTTCCACCTTCGATTTCAGAGTGAAAAGCTCTTTTAAATCCAAAACTTTCAGGCGAAATTGTATATTCAAGAATTTGATCTCCTTTTACTTCGATAATTTTTGTATCGTCACAAATTGTAATTTCATCAAGTCCATCATTTCCACGCACAACCAACGCATGCTCTCTTCCCAATAATTGCAATGTTTCAGCATACAATCTGTGAACAGGTTCATGATAAAGTCCAACTAATTGATATTTTAATTTTTTATTAGGATGTAACAAAGGTCCTAAAACATTGAAAACAGTTCTTATTCCAAGTTGCTGACGAACTTCTCTAACTTCTCCAACTAATTTATGAAAAAACGGTGCATGGAAAAATGCCAAATGTTTTTTCTCAAGTTTATCTAATTGAGCCAACAATGATTTTTCCAAAGGAACTCCCAATTTATCTAAAACATCACTACTACCACTCTTACTTGAAACCGCATGATTTCCATGTTTTGCAACAGTTACTCCCATCGCTCCCAAAATAAACGCAACAGCCGTAGAAATATTTATAGTCTTAAATCCATCTCCACCAGTCCCGCAAACATCTATCATATCCGACTCATCTTCAAATGTCGTACTGTAAGCCAAAATATTTTTAACAAAAGCCGTAAGCGACTCTGGATAAAGACTTTTTTCTGAAATTAAAACTAATAATGCTCCAAGCTGGATAATATTATAATTTTTACTATCAATAATCGCACAAATTTCCTTAAAATCACTATCAGTCAACGCAATATTATCTTGCAATTTTTTTAAATATTTTTTTCAAATTTTTCGTTTTTTGCCATATTTTCTACCTCTTTTTTTATTTCTTTTTCTTTTTCTCTTTCTTTTTTTTCTTTTTCTTTTTCCTCTTCTTCTCTCTTGTTTTTATTTTCAAGTTTTACAAAATTCTCAATCATCTTTTTCCCGTACTCAGTAAAAAATGACTCAGGATGAAACTGTATTCCATAAATATCCTTAGTTTTATGTTCAACCGCCATAATTACCCCATCTTTTGACTTTGCTGCAACGATTAAATCTGGACTTAGTGTATTTTCATCCACATAAAGTGAGTGATAACGCATAACATTAAACTTTTTAGGTAAATCACGAAATAATTTTGAATTATCATAAAGCACTTCAATTTCTGAAGACTTTCCGTGCATTGGATTTTCCATTCTTTTTATTTGTGCACCAGACACATATCCTATCGCTTGATGTCCTAGACAAATTCCTAAAATCGGAATATCTTCAATTTCTTTCAAAATCTCAAGACAAACCCCGCTATCTTTCGGATGCTTTGGTCCAGGCGATAAAACTATTTTGCTTGGATTCAACTTTCTAATTTCTTCTATCGAAATTTCATCATTTCTCACTGTTCTAACTTCTTCACAAGACAGCTCTTTTAAATATTGCTCCACATTAAACACAAACGAATCATAGTTATCTATCATTAAAATCATATTCTTCTCCTATTCTGCAAAAAAAACTTTTTTTATTTGCAAAACTTTATTTTTTTAATTTTTTTAAAAATTCAATTATATTTATTCTAATTTTTTTAACAATTACATCTTTTTAGAATTTTTTAGCATTTTTTAGCATTTTTTTCAAAAACTCCTACAACAGACGCTCTTTTGGTGCAAATTTCTCTATATTCATTCTCTTTTACCGAATCAAAAACAATTCCCGCTCCTGCTTGAATAAATACATTTCTTTTTTCATCAACTTTATTAATATCGCAATTTTTATTTTCAAAAAACGCTGTTCTAATTACAATTGCAATTTGAACATCTCCATTAAATCGTAAAAACCCAATTCCTCCGCCATAAGGATTTCGCTTGTAAATTTCAAATTCTGAAATTATTTGCATTGCACGAATTTTTGGCGAACCAGATAGCGTTCCCGCTGGAAGAGCAAGGGAAATCACATCAAACACCGACACATCTTTTCTTTTTTTTCCATAAACTTCTGACACAATGTGCATAACATGCTGATAATTTTTAATGTGCATAAGATTTTTTACTACAACACTTCCTTCTTCAGCAAATTTTCCCACATCGTTTCGAGCCAAATCCACAAGCATTCTGTGTTCAGCACATTCTTTTTCGTCATTTAACAAATCATTTGCCAAAAATGCGTCTTCATTGGCATCTTTTCCTCTTGGACGAGTTCCCGCAATTGGAGCGATATAGATGTTATCCGATGTAATTTCAACTAATATTTCAGGACTTGAACCAACCACATCTCCATATTTTGTTGGGAAATGGAACATATATGGCGATGGATTTGCTTTAGACAAATATTTGTAAAATTCTAATGAATCCATATTTGTTTCTAACTTCAACTGTTCACTCAAAACAACTTGAAATATGTCTCCAGATTTTATATATTCTTTCGCTTTCTCAACTATTTCATAAAAATGATTTTTTTCATCATCTAAATTCGTCTTAACAGAATAATAAATTTCTTTTTTTATTTTTTTAATTTTTCTTTTTGCTTTTTCACTTTCTTCTTTTTCTTTTTTTCTTCTTCTCTATTTTTTTCTTTTTAAATTATCAAAATATTTTTTTATTTCCGTAAAAGCGAATAATCTTTGCTCACTTTTTGAATAATGCAAATACGCTCTTGCATTGGCAAAAAAATGAACTTTGGAAATTCAAACTGAGAATTTTTCAACTTTTTTTCTATTTTTTTCAAAATAATGAACAGTTTCATATGCAAATGTTCCAAAAAGTCCAGCAAATGGCGCAATTTTTTTCTCTTTTTAGATAATATTTCGTAATAATTTTTTTAACATTTTAAAGTCATATTCGTTTGAATCTACATAATCGCAGTCGATTCCAATAATAATTTGTCTTTCGTCTTCCGCAAGATATGAATTTGGAAATTTTTTCTCTTATAACTGAATAATAATAAATCGGCTCTCTTGTAAACATAATTTGTTTTTCCTTTCTCTCTCTCTTCTTTGATACTTAAATATTATGAAGTAAAAAAATTTTTATTAATTTTTTTGTATAATTTTACATAAAAACAAAAGTCCTTTAGACCACAAATGTAGAATAAAGGACTTAAAAAAATAAAAAAACATTGATAAATTTTATTCACCAATGTTTTTTTATTTATATTCTATACTCAGCAATTAATTAATAAAACTACCTTTAGTTTAAATTTATGGCGAAAAAAATATTAAATTGTATTTAAAATTTGCCACCACCATAGTAATTTTACCATCTTAATCACTCCTAATTTTTAATTTTTTTATATGTTAAAAGTATACTACATTTTTTTAATTTGTAAAGTCCAAATAAAAAAATTTTTTTAAATTTTGTATATGTTTTTTTCAAAAAAATATAAATAATAAAATAAAAAAAGAAAATAACAATAATAATAAAAGAAAAAAATAAATAAAAAGAAAAAAAGAAAATAACTGGACTAATTTTAAAAATTTTTTTATAATTTATTAAAAAGAAATGAAAACAAAAAAATAAATAAAAAAATTAAAAAAATAGGAGAAAAAAATTAACAAAAAAATTATGAAAAAAAGAAATATTTTTTTAAAACAATTTCAGAAGAATTGGAATATTTGGCAAGTAAACTTTTTTTAATTCTTACGAATTTTCCCGTGATTTTTGAAATAATAAGTTTTACCGAAGAATTTTATCCACCAAACTTTTTGGAAAAAAATTTCAAAAATAAATCAAATGGACTAAATGTTATAACAAACGGCATTTTTGAAGACAGCGACAGGCGGCAAATCGCTTTTGTCCCTGAAAATTTTATGCCAAAAGACACCAAAGATTTTGAAAATTTTTTTGACTTTCCACATAAATTAATAAAAATTTCAATTTCTTCGAAATTTGGAAAATATGGACATAAAGATTTTTTAGGAAGTCTTATGGGACTAAATATAAAAAGGGAATTGATGGGTGATTTGATTTTGGAAAGCAATTCGGGATATATTCCAGTTTCAAGTAAAATTGTCGATGTGATTTTGACTGAACTTGTAAAAATTGGGAAAACACCTTGTAAAGTCGAGATTGTCAATTTGGAAAAAATGAAAAATTTGCCAAAATATAATTATGACAATAAATTAATTACAGTTTCTTCAAAAAGGCTTGACAGCATAGTTTCTTCAATAACTAATTTATCGAGAAACAAAGTTGTTGAACCGATTGAAAAAGGAAAAGTTTTGGTGGATTATACAAAAGTGACTGATAAGTCTAAAATAATCGACATTGGGAGCCTGATTACAATAAAAAGGCTTTTGGAAAATACAAACTTTTTTTCTGAAAAAAAGGAGAAACGAAAAAAAGGAAGAAAAAGACTTCTTGTAAAAAAATATATTTAATAGGAGATGAAAAATTATGAGAGATGTTACACCAAAAAGATAATTTAGAATTATTTTTTTAAAAATGTTTAGGAATAGCTGTTGGAGTAGTTGCAATAATTGCATTTTTTTGAAATTGGCTTTTTTTCAGTTTTTTTATGTCAGTTGCTGGATGGATTATTCCAATTGCAATTGTACTTTTTTTATTTATAAAAAAAATTTTTTTGATTGATTAAAAACTTTAAAAATGGGAGAAATAATTATAAATGAACAATCTTTTTAATGAAAAAAATTATTAAATAAAAAAAGCAAATGAAGAAGTGGATTTAGATAAACACAATCTAAAAAAAAGACGAGAATACCTTAACAAATGGATAAATAACCTTGAAAATGGTGTTTTGGATAAATCGAAAGAAGAAGAATTTCAAGGAGAATTTTTATACGATATTTTTACAATTGTGTTGAGAGCTGTGAATAAATCAGATGGAAAAAATGAATGGAATTTGGAAAGAGAAACTAAAACAAAATTAGATGGACAAAAAGCTGATGGAGTTTTGGGATTTTTTGATGTTGAAGGGAAAAAAGATATAAGAGCTGTAATTGAACTGAAAGGAGCAAAAGTTTCTTTGGATGTAAGACAAAAAAGAGCCGGAGATACTAGGACTCCCGTGGAACAAGCATTTAACTATGCTCCTAAATATGGGAAAAATTGTCAGTGGGTTATAGTTTCAAATTATAAGGAAATACGGCTTTACAGGTCAAATGATATGACAGAATATCAAGTATTTTTTCTTGAAAAGTTAAAAGATGATTTGGAATTTAAGAAATTTATTTATATTCTTTCATTTGATGCTTTGGTAGGAACTGAAGAGAAAAAGGCAAAAAAACAATAGAACTTTCTGAAGAATATCAGAAAAAAACAGGCTGAGATTGAAAAGAAATTTTTATAACGAGTATAAAAAAATATTAGATTACACATTTTTTTGAAAAATATGCGAAAAAAATAAGCCTGCAGAAAATGAAAATACGATAATTGAAAAAGTTCAAAAATTATTGGATAGATTCTTGTTTATCTGCTTTTTGTGAAGACAAAGGCTTATTGCCAAATAATATTTTTTTCATAAAACTTTGGAAAAAGGAAAAAAGATCGAAAATATTTTTGAAATTTTTTCATCATTGTGTAGATGGATAGACATAGGAAATTCAAGAGAAAATATTCCTCGTTTTAATGGTGGATTATTCAAAAATGATGATGTTTTAGATGGACTTTATGTAGATAATGAAGTTTTTGAAGAAATGCGAAAAATTTCTGAATATGATTTTGATTCTGAGCTGAATGAAAATATATTAGGGCATATTTTTGAGCAGTCTGTAAGCGATATAGAGGAATTGAAAAAATCTGTATCAGGAGAAGAATTTGACAGCAAGAAGAGTAAAAGAAAAAAAGACGGAATTTTTTACACACCAAAGTATATAACAAAATATATTGTGGAAAATTCTATAAAAAACTGGCTTGATGATAAGAGAAAAGAACTTGGAGAAGATGAACTCCCTGAGCTTACTGAAAAAGATTTTGAAATAAGTTATGCAAGTAAAAAGAGCGATAAAAGAATTTATAGTGAGAAATTTAAAAAAACATATAGATTTCTGGACAAAATACAGGGAAGCTGTAAAAAATATAAAAATTGTAGATCCTGCCTGCGGAAGTGGAGCATTTTTGATTACAGCTTTTGAATGTTTGCTAAAACAGAATAACTATATAGATGATAAAATTTTTGATTTGACAGGGGTAAAAGATTTATTTTCAGATACAACGAAGGAAATTTTACAAAATAATATTTTTGGCGTGGATTTGAATAAGGAAAGTGTGGAAATTACGAAATTATCATTGTGGCTAAAAACGGCTGATAAGAATAAAACATTGGCTTCACTTGAAAATAATATAAAATGTGGAAATTCATTGATAGATGATATTGAGATTGCTGGAGAATTGGCGTTTGATTGGGAAAAGAAGTTTCCGCAAGTGTTTGAAAATGGTGGATTTGATATTGTTGTGGGGAATCCGCCTTATGTTTCTACAAAACAAATACCAACAAATGACAGAAATTATTATTGGAATAAATACAAGGAGATTTTATTTTCTGAAATGGATTTATATGAAATATTTATATATAAATCAGTAAATGAATTATTAAAAAATAAAGGTTATCTAGGATTTATTACACCTGATTCTTATTTTACAAATACAAGTTTTTGAATTATTGAGAAAATATTTATTGGAAAAAAACTAAAATTACTGAAATAATTGATTTTTCCATATAGATTTTTATCCATTTGAAGAAGTTAATACAGAAACAGCCATTATTATTTTTAAATAAAAAAAATAGAAAAGGAATTTTTGTAAATTTAAGAGTATCAAATAAAAAAATGTAAATAATTTATATTTGAAAGAAAGTTTGAAAAATAATATTCAACTTAGTCAAGAAGAAATATTAATGAAGTATAATAATAAAATAATAGTTAATATGAATTCAGTTTTAAATAAATTACTAAAAAAATAATTTAAAATTTGGAAATTATTTAGAATTACATAAAGGATGGATGAGTGTTCCTAAAAAAATAGAGGTAAACTCAAAAGAAATAGAAACTGGAATATTTACAAAAAGAAGAAGCGATAAAAAAATGATATTATTGGTAACTGTTCTGAATATTTAGAAGGTAGGGATATACATCGATATTTTTACAGATCAAGTAGATAAATATGTTTATATAAGAAATATTGATAAAAATAACAAAAAGAATGGCATTTTTTTCACCTAAAATAATACTTCAGAGAATAGTTGGTCAAAAATAAAAAAATAAAATATTTGCAACAATAGACTTAAATCAAAAAAATTATATTCCCAAATGCAAACTTAGTTAATTTGAGAAATAGAAATGATGATGTAAGATTTTATTTAACAATTTTGAATTCTAGATTAATTAGCTATTTCTATAATTTGTATTATGGTGAATCAAATACAAACTTAACAAAAAAATAGCTTTTTGAAAATATTCCATTAACGGATATAAAAAAAGTATAAATCAACAACCATTTATTGAAAAAGCTAATAAAATATTAACTTTAAATAAAGAATTTCAAGAAATTTTACAAAAATTTCAACGAATGATTATGAGAGAATTTAGTTTAGAAAAAAATTTCTACTAAATTACAAAATTGGTATTTATTAAATTTTTGCTGAGTTTATAAAAGAGTTATCAAAAAGTAAAAGTGAAATTAAACCTTTCCCAAAAAAAGCTGATTGGGAGGATTATTTCATCGCAGAAAAAAATCAAAAGCAGAAACATTAAATAATGAAATTACAAAAAAACAGATAAAAGAAATTGATAGGATGGTTTTATGAGTTGTATGGATTGAGTGAGGAGGAAATTGAGATAATTGAAAAAAAGTTAAATAATTTATAAGAAAAGGAGCGATTACAAATGAAAAATAAAAAAATCTTCACATAAAAGAATACAACGGACTTGAAAATTTAGATATAAATTTTTGAGTCAGAAGGAAAAAGTTTTGGATTTGATAGTTTTGGCTGGAATTAATGGGAGTGGAAAAAAACTAGAGTATTGGAAAGTGTATTAGATTTTTTTATAAAATAGAAATGTTTTTACAAAAAGTCAAAAATAAAATTGAATTATTTTATGAAGAAATAGAAAATGAAAGTATAAAAAAACAGCAGGAAATATTGATGTTTTTTTATAATGAACTAAAAAAATGGAGCAAAAAGGAGCATTTCTTAGTCCAAAAATATTTAGAAATTAAAAAAATATTGAAAAAAATTTCCTAAAATAATTTATGTTCCAACTGAAATTAATTTTTCAAAAAGTTCAAAAAAAGCACAAACAAATTTTAAAAAAAGAATATAGTTTTATTAATATCGTAGATTCATACGAAATTAAGGATATTCCATCCTATATTGCGACACGGATTTCAAAGTTGCGAATGAAGAAGAAAATTTGACAATGGGACAAGTTAGAAAAAAAGTTTTTGCAGAAATTAATGGGATTTTTGAAATTTTGGAGTTGGATATAAAACTTTCAGAAATATCGAAAGATGAGAACAGTATGCCGATTTTTACTGATTCTAGTGGGAAAAAATTTGGAATAAATGAGCTTTCTTCTGGGGAAAAGCAGTTATTTTTACGGACTTTGGCGATAAAAATGCTGGAGCCTGAAAATTCCATAATTATGATTGATGAGCCTGAATTGTCGTTGCATCCGAAATGGCAGCAAAAAATTGTTGATGTTTATAGAAAAATTGGTAGAAATAATCAGATTATTTTAGCAACTCATTCGCCACATATTTTAGGAAGTGTGGAAAAAGAGAATATAATTTTATTGGAAAAAAATAAAAATGGAATTGTAGAAGTTAAAACGGGAGATAAGTTTGGAAATTCATATGGACAGACTACAGGAAGAATACTTGAAGATATAATGGGATTAGAAACAGATAGAAATCCTAGTGTGAATAATTTGCTTACTTTGGTAAAAGAAATGGTTAAAAATGATAATTATGAGAATTCTGAATTTAAGGAAAAAAATATACTAAAATAAAGGATATTTTTAGGAGAAGATGATAGAGATTTATTTTTTTGGTGGATATGGATTTGCAAATAAAAAGGGGAGAAAAAAATGCTGAAAGTAGATAAAAAAACGATGAGCCAGAGTTTTTTACGGAATTTAAAAAGAAAAGTAATCCAAAAAACTGGAAAGATTTTGATTTTTAAAAATAAAGGGCAAACTAAAAAGAGTATATGCTTGAAAATGAGCAGAAAATAGATGGAAATTATTTTTGTCCTTATTGTGAAAGACAAATCAAAATTGAAAAAAGTCAAATTGAACATATAAAGCCAAAAGATAAATTTCCTGGGTTGTTCAATAATTACAGTAATTTTTTGGCAGGTTGTCTTGAAAATCAGAGTTGTGGCTCAATAAAAGGAAATAGGTGGGATGATAAATTTATAAATCCAGTTGAAAATAATCCCGAAGATTATTTTGAATATAGCATTAGTACAGGGGAAATAATCCCAAAATATAAAACTGGAACAGAGTATGAAATGGCAATGAAAAACAATAGATATGTTGAATTTAAATCAGAAAAAAATTATGTGAAATAAGAAAAAAACCATGATTTTTGGAAATTTTTAAATATGAATATAGAAAATATAAAATACATCAATAAATTTCCATCACTAAAAAAATTTTTTTAATCAAAAAAACATAAAAATTTTTTTATCTAAAAAAATAAATAATAAATAAAAAAATAGGAGGAAAAAAGTATGGAAAGAAAAGATATACCAAAGGAATATAAATGGAATTTAGGCGACATTTATGAAAATTATGAAAAATGGAACGAAGATCTTGCAAAAATGAAAAAAATTCAAGAAGAACTTGTAAAATTTAAAGGAAAATTTGATAGCGAAGATAAACTTCTGCAATTTTTGAAAAAGCAGGAAGAGTCAGAAAAAATTGCTTACAAGCTTTATAGATACCCACAACTTGCGAGAGACCTTGACTCATCGGACAAAGAAGCAACTGAAAATATGCAAAAAATTCAATTTTTGTTTGCAAAAATGGGAACAGAACTTTCTTGGGTAAATCCAGAACTTATTGAAAACAGAGAAAATATTGAAAAATGGATTCAAAAAAAAGAATTTTCAGATTACAGATTTGGACTTGAAAACTTGTTTAGACTGCAAAGCCATGTTTTGGATGAAGATAAGAGTAAGCTGCTTTCTTATTACAGCTCATATTTTTCAGCACCAAGAAGCATTTATTCTGAAATAACAGTAACTGATGTAGATTGGCCTTTAATTAAACTAAATAATGGCGAAGAAATTCAAGCGACTGCTGCCAATTACAGTAAAATTGTATCTACAAATAGAAATCAAGAAGATAGAAAATTGATATTTGAAAATTACTACGGAGTTTTTGAAAAAAGAAAAAATACGATTGCGGCAATTTATAATTCAATTTTGCAAAAAAATGTAGCAAGTTCAAAAAGCCTACAATTATAAATCATTTTTTTATCTAGTGCCTTAGAAGATAACAATATTCCTGAAGATATTTATTTGAATTTGATAAATACTGCGAAAGAAAATACTGCACCGTTAAAACGATATATTAAATTAAGAAAAGAAATTTTGGGTCTTTCTGAATATCATAACTATGATGGTTCGATAAATCTTGTTAAATTTGATAAAGAATATGAATATGACGACGCTAAAAAAATTGTTTTAAATTCAATTGAACCACTTGGAAAAGATTATGCAAAAAAAATGGAGAATGCGATTTCACAAGGATGGCTTGATGTGTTTGAAACACAAGGAAAACGGTCAGGTGCTTATTCTGCTGGAGTTTACGGAGTTCATCCATATATGCTTCTAAATTACAACAAAACTCTTGACAGCGTATTTACATTGGCACACGAATTAGGACATACTTTACACACTTTGTATTCTCAAGAAAATCAACCGTTTTCAACATCAGATTACACAATTTTTGTCGCAGAAGTAGCTTCAACTTTTAACGAAAGACTGCTACTTGACTATATGCTTGAAAAAACGCAAGATCCGACTGAAAAAATAGCACTTTTGGAACAGGAAATTAGAAATGTTACTGGAACATTCTATTTTCAAGCATTACTTGCCGATTACGAATACCAAGCGCATAAATTAGCGGAAACTGGACAACCGATTACAGCTGATGTTTTAAGCAAGATAACAGAAGACTTATTTTACACTTATTACGGCGACGAAATTGAAAAAGATGAATTATTAAGCATTTTCTGGTCAAGAGTGCCACATTTCTTTAATTCACCATTTTATGTGTACCAATACGCAACTTGTTTTGCATCTTCAGCAATTTTGTATGATAAAGTTATAAAAACTGAAGATGAAAACGCAAAAAAAGAAGCACTTAAAAGATATATTGAACTTTTAAGTTCAGGTGGAAATGACTTTCCGATGAATCAATTAAAAAAAGCTGGAGTTGATTTGAGTAAAAAATCTACAATTGAAGCGGTTTCTAAACAACTTGACGGTTTACTTGATAAATTGGAAAATGAGATAATAAATAAATAAATAAAATAAACAAGTTAAATTTAAAATTTTTTTAAAAAAAATTTAGGGAGGTTGCTTTTTATGAAATTTGAAGAAAAATTTAAAAATTTATTTCCTGATATGAAAAAAAGGGATTGGAAGATTTCCTGTAACTGTTGTTTTTTTAGCTTGATTCTTTTTTTATTGTACCAATCTTTACAATTGAGAGTGATTTTTTTATATTCTTCCTGAAGAGGACCTTTGGATAAAAATATTTGATTATCGCAATTCCTCTTTCTGCGTCAGTTGAACTTGTAAGAGAAAAAAATATTTGGAAAAATAAACGCTCGAATTTTTTTAGAATTACTAGCTTTTTTTGGAATATTTTTTTATTTATTTTTTTCTCTTAAAAAAATATTTTTTTAAAAATCATTTTGCAACTGAAACAATTAATATTACTGCGACAATATTAATATTTTTATACTTTTTTTATTTAATTCCAATTATTTACCGAAATAAAGATAAAGAAAAAAATATTTACAGTCGGTTGTTGGAAATCAAATGATTACGATAGGTTTTTTTCTATAGTTTTATTTTTTTAGGACTTTCTGCTATAATCGGCACAATCGATGTCCTTCTTATAAATCTTCCAAATACAATATATTTTTGATAATTTCGTATTTTTCAGCATCAGTTTTTCGGAGTAATATTTTTTTGTTTCAAGATTAAAAAGGCAAAAGATGAAAGTCTTGAAAAATTATTCATTGCCAAAAAAATTGTAGAAGTTTTTAATTTGCTATATTTTTAATACCGTTAATTTTTAATTTACACAGCTATTTTTATATTTATATTTTGTAAAAAAATTATATTTACTCTAAAAAAATGCCAAAGGGAATTGTGTCACATTTAGTTTTATGGTATACGACTTTTTAGTTTATTTATAATAATTATGGCAACTCCGATAACTTATAAAAAAATAAATTTGCTAAATTTTTATAAAAAAATATTTTTCCGTTAATTTCTATCCCACTTATTTTACTGGCACTTTTTTTCAATAAACGAAAGAATTTTTTTCAATACGGAGTTACAGAAAATCGTTATTTAGTGGTAATTTTAATACTTTGGCTACTTTTTTTAACATGATTTTTTTATCATAAAAAGCTGATGTGAAATGGGTGCTTATTTCATTTATTTTTTTGCAGTTTTAGTCGCTATTTTTTTAGTCCATTTAATTTAGTAAATGTTTCAATAAATAGCCAAAATAAACGGCTTGAGAGAATTCTTAAAAAAATGGAATCATTCAAAACAAAAAAATTTATAAATAAAAAAATAATGAACTTTCTCAAAGAACTAAAAATGAAATTATGTCAATAATTGATTATTTTTACAATAACGCTTCAGAAATAAAACGAAAAAAATAAAAAAATTTTTAGGAAAAACATATGAAAAAAACCAGAAGATTTTTATGAAAGTAATCGGTGTTAATGATTCTTGGAAAAGTTATGAAAATATTGATATTCAAGAAAAAAACATTGTTTCTGACATTGCTTTTAAAAACAGATGATGATATTGAAATTACCAAGATAAAGGGATATGATTACTTAATATATGATTTTAGCGTTTCATATCCATTGGATACAAATGAAACAAAAAGAAATTGACAATAACGGCTATAAAATTATATTAAAAAAATGAAAATTTAACGATTAAAAAAATATTCAGAAAAAAATATTGAAATATTAAATATTAATTTGAACAAAATTGCAAATGAAATTTATTTAAAAAAATAAAAGAAAAAAAGCTAAAAGACAAAAATCAAAGTTATGTCAAACTTCCTGAAAACGATTTAACATATTTATCTGAAACTAAAAAAATTCTAAATATAAAATCGTATTTTTACGAAATTCATTTGAGTGAAGATAATAAATTTAATAATTTAAATATAAATATTTATTTTTAGCGAAAAATAAAAATTTTTTTATATTTTTATAATTTTTTTATTTAAAAATCAATTTTAAAAAGGGAATGTTTTTATAATTTACGAAACATTCCCTTATTATTTTTATATTCTCAACTTATTTTTTTCATCATTTTGAACTTCTTAAATTCACAAATTTTAAATATTTTTTTATTAAATTAATATTTTTTTAGCTTGTGAGCATAATAAAGGCTTAAAAAAATGTTCCAACGAGTGCTTCTCCACCCATCAAGCCATTTGCAAATAACAGCATTCTGCCATAAAAAAACCTTTTTGAAATCCGATTTGCCAAAAAAACTTAAAATTCCACCAAAAAAATACTGTTAATGTGAAACTAAACGGCATATACATCCCTATTCCAAAAAAATTATTATATTAAAATTGAAAAAAATTTTTAAAAAAATGCTCCGATTAAAAAAATCCTGTAAAAAAATACATTTAAATGTGGAATATGATTTATTGAGTTCAAAATAAGCGAAATTTTTTTAGATTTGAACTCGCATACGATAAAGTTTTTTTCCTGAAGAAAAAAATAGAAAAAAACAAAAAAATGTTATTATAAAAAGAACTCGTAACTGCACCAATCATCTGTGCCAAAAACTGCTCTCTTGGATTTATTCCAACTTTACTGCATAACTTAAAGTTGTTTAACACATCCCCTGCAAAAAGAACAGGCAACAGTTACAACACACGCCATTAAAAAAATAATATTAAAGTTGTCAATCCAACGACATACTTTTCTCCAGAAATATTTAATCCATTAAACAATTTATTTAAAAAAATGATATTAGCGAAATTGTTATAATAGCGTTGATTTCTATTGGATTAACTCCTGCTTTTTCCAGTTGTGTAGCCAGAAATTACCACGGCAAAAAAATCACTAAAAAAACATCGAAAGTAGCGATAAAAAAATAACGGTATTCTAAAAATCATATTTGTAAAAAAAGATAAAAAAATTGTCAAAAATAAGAGTTTTTACCAAAATACTCGAATTTTTTTATAAAAATTTTCAAATGAAAATGTCTTTAAGAAAATACAAAAATCCAATTCCAGCTAAAAATTCCCATAGTCAAGCTAGATTTTACATTTACAAGGTCATCTATTTTATAAAATTTTGAAATCAAAGCTGAAATAAAATAAACTAAAATTCCACCTAAAAACCAAAGAAAAGTTTTTGAAAGACCTAAAATATATCCTATTCCAACTAATATTGGAGAAACATAAAAATTAAGACCGCTTTTTATAAAAAAAACTGTTGGAACTAACGGTTTACTTCTGGAAAAACTCGCATCCCGTAAAATTGTCACAATCGAACTAACTCCCACTCCAAATCCAACTGCTTTGGCGTTTTGAATATTTTTTCCAGAATCAATCACATTAAAAGTGGCTTCTCCAACAGGAAATTCAAGTTTATCTTCATCTAACATCTTTGACCTAAAAATATACGACACAAATCCACCTAAAATACTTCCAACTAAAATTGTAAAAAACATCGTATCTCTGCTAATGCTTTCAATACTTCCTCCAAAAAGAATGTAAACTGGCATTGTAAAAGCTACTCCAGCTGCAATTGTAGTTCCACTTCCCATAATCATTTGAGTGATTGCTATTTCTTTATCATTTGTACTTTTCAAAAAGTTTAAAATTAATATGGAAATTGTCGTAACTGTAATTGAAGACCAAGTTAAAGTCCCAAATTTTAAAACTGTGTAAAATGCACTAGACGAGACTAAAATTGCTCCAAGAACTCCCAAAAGAATGGAAGCGATTGTAATATTTAATTTTTTTGCTCCAGCCATATCAATCTTTCTCCTTCGTTGTATAAAAATATTTTATAAATAAAATTGCTGTACGAATTATTCACAATTTTGTCAAAAATAAAATTTTAAAAATAAGAATAATTTTTTTACAGCAACTTTTTTTATTTGTTTATTTTTTTACTATTTTTAAATTTTTAAACAAAGATTATTGTATGAATTATTCATATTAATGGCTGAAAGGGAATCCATATTTCAGGAAATCCCCTTCAATTAGCACTTTTGTGCTCTACAAAGTTCAGAAGTAGGAATAACTTTTTAACAATAATCTTCAGTTTATTTTAACATAAAAATTACTACTTATCAAGTTTTTTTAATAAAAATCTGCTAAAAATTTGTGTAAGCGGAAGTGGACTATTCACATCAATTTTATCAAATATGACATCTGCCACTTCTTTATCAAAAACCTTTGTTCCTCTAGCTTTCACATTCATCTCAAGCAAATCATACATTGTCATATATTCTTTGTTTACAAAATATTTCAAAATATCTTCAAGATAAGCTGCTTCATTATTTTGAAGTCTATTTTGCTCTCTATAATTTTTACTGACAGGCAAATTCATATCAATCCAGATATATTCTGATTTTTGTAAATCTACTAAAATTGTACTAGTTGTATAATTTTTTGATAAAATTTGAAAACCTTGACTAATTGCGGCGCTAAACATATTTTTTCTATCTTGCGACTCCTCTTTTGTAAGTTCTAAAACTCCCGCAAATACGCTGTTAATTTCCTTAAAATTAAAGCCATTGTAACTTCTAACAGTCATTAAAACATAATTAATTCCTTTTTCCTTAATTTTCTCCAAATCATAAATATCAATAAATTCCAGTGCTCCATCAGGCGCATCCACAATATCTCCACTAAAAGCAAAACCTTCTTCAATTTGATTATAATATGCAATTGAATTCAAAAAGTTAAACTCACAATCGAAATAAACAGCAGATAAATCAATATCTGTTCGAATTTTTAGTCCATCTTTCTCAAAATTTTTCCAACCAACAAAAAATCTTAGGACTTCGGCATCGCTGTTAAATTTGATTCTTGAACCTTTTGTCATCGGACGAAGTGAAATGTTGCTATCTTTTTCGCTCGTTGTAACTGCAATATTTTTATAACTTTCATCGACAAATACTTTTTTTAGTGAATCTTTTTCTTTTAACTTTTCAATAATTCCATTTTTTACAACTTCCATCAAGTCTTCTATCAATTCATCACTTAAAAATATCGTTTCGTCTATTTTTCTCCAAGTTCCTTTGCTATTCACAACTCTTGGAATTTCCATCTGTAAATTTCTAATTCTTTCTTTTTCAAGCGTTTCAATAATTTCAGTTTTATTTTTTTGTTCTTCAATATTTTTTTGCTTTTTCCAATTCAGATTCATCTTTCTGTTCTTCCTTGAAAACAAGATTTCTGAAAAACATTTCTAATTTTTTTGAGCGTTTTTTTCAGGTGAATTTTTTTCTCAAAAATTTCTTCCACAGTTTTTTTCTTCTTCTGTAATTTGCGAATTTTTTTAATTTTTTTCTATTTTTTTATTTCTATTTCTATTTCTTTATTTTTAATTTCTTCAAGTTGGTTTTTCTGTAAATTTAAAAAGTCTGTCGTAAAGTTGCAGTAAAACTCTTGTATTTACATCTTTCATGCATTTTTTTAGACCATTTATCAAAATATGATATTGTTTTTTTATTCGAAATATTCAAAAAGCGATAAAACTTGTCTAGCATAATCGCCAGAAAAATTTTTAAATAAAGTCCAATAAATTTCTCCAAATCTTTATTTGACATATTTGGAATATTTTTTTCACTTTGTCAAAAATAACCTTTTGGCGTTTCATATTCAAATTTTTGAAAACAGCATATTCACAATTTTTTTGAACATTTGGATATTTTTTTCAAATTAATTTTTTTCGCATTTAATTTAAAAAAATTTGTGCCACGGTTTTTTTGTATCTTTTAATATCTGGAAAACTATTTTTTTATTTTTTTCCAATTTTTTTACAATTTGAGCCAACTCTGTTCTGCTAAAATATGCAAAGCAAATATATTTCGTATTCAGTTCACCATTCGATAATTTCGTAATAAACCGCAAAACATCTGTAGCCGTGTCAAAATTTCCAATCAAAATTTTTCTTTTTTCCCAAACATAACTTGATAGCGTCGTAAGTGTTTCCTTCATCAAAAATATTTTCAGAATATTCTTCCAATTCTTTTTTTCAGAAAATCCATTTGATAAAAAAACAGACATCTTCTAAATATTGACTTGACAAAGTAACATTGCTAGAAAGCAAATTATAAAATAATTTTTTTCAATATCAGAATCAGCTACTAATTTTAAATGAGAAAGTTCAACTAACTGTGCTAGTTCATTTTTTTCATATCCAATATTTTTTTATTTTTTTAAATTTTTTTATGTTTCGGAATATATCCAAACCAGTAATGAAGCATCTGATTTATGTAAATATCAGCCTCTTCCATATTCATCACTTCTTTTGGAAAATCTTTATAAAAAAACTTCATATCCTTTATCCGATTTAAAATCTTCAATATTTTCCAGCATTTCACGGCATAAATCTATGGCATAGTCCCTATCAACTTTAAAAATTGTCTGTGCCAACTTTTTTTCAAAAAGTATATCCATAACCTTGAAATTTTTTTGTAATTGTAGCCATTTCAGCAATACTCAAAGTATTGTTTCTACTCGCTTTTTCAATATTTAGTTTTTGCTCTTGGACATAAACTCCGTTTAAATGTCGTAAAGTAATGCTATTTATTGATTTTTATCATTTTTATTCCACCTTTTTAAAAATAGTTTATACTTAATTATACTAAAAAGATTAATATAAGTCCAGCACTAAATTTTTCTCTATTAAGAAAATATTTTTATTTAATTTTTTTATTTTTTTAGTTTTTTAAAAAGACTAGAATTTTTTTATTTTTCTAGTCTTTATTTTAAAATTATTTTTTTAAATTTTTTTAAACTTTTTAAATTATTCTTTAAAATATTTCAAAATTTCTTGCATAACTTTATCTGACTTTAAAATGCTTGAGTGACTTTCCCCATCAATTATTTTAAATTTACAGTTTTCCAATTTTGCACTTTTAACTGGAACTGCTCCGTCACTTTCTCCATCTGTTATTACCGAATATAACGGATTATTTGCTCTATTTCCAACCATGACATAACAGTTGTAATCTGGCTCTTTCAGCTGATTTACAAAACTGTCTTTTTGAACATTTATCTGTTTTATCGCTTTCCCCAAATATGGACTTAACAGTTCTGTAAAAAAATTTCCTGCCATTGAACTTCCATGAGATGGTGGCGAGAGAAACACTACTTTTCCCAATTCTTCAAAAGTATTTTCTTGTAACTGGTATCTCAAAACGACCGAACCCATTGAATGAACTACAAAGTTTATCTTTAATTTTTTTTTGTTTTCCGATACTCTTTTTTTATTTATTTCATTTAAAATTTTAATTTTTTTCTCAATTTCTGGCTCAATATATTTTTTTGCTATATCTTGAATTTCATCTTTAGTAGTTGGATACTGAATATTAACTCCTGAATATCCATTTTCCTCCAATTTTTTCTCAATATACTCCAAATTGTCCAATTTACTGTAAATACCATGAATCAAAATAACAATATCTTTATCCGTCTTTTCAACATTCCCAAATTCTTCTGTCCTAAATTCATGCGTCAATATTCCAGCATTAATATTTATCGTTATTGACAATAAAAAAACAATTTAATATATAACTTTTTATATTTTCCATATTTCTCATACTTTTCCTTTTCACTAAGAAAGTCTATTACGAAAATCTTCATACTTAAATGTATGAATAACTTTTAATCCATCTTTTTCAGTATAAACCGCAATTGACGGAAGATTTATTCCGTTGAAAGTATTTGTTTTAACCATGCTGTAATGCGCCATATCGGTAAAAATCAGTTTATCCCCAACTTTTACTGGCTCATCAAAAGAATAATCTCCGATAATATCTCCTGCAAGACAAGTTGGTCCACCAAGTCTATAATTATATTTTTTCTCATTTGGCATTCCAGAACCGAAAATATATGGTCTATACGGCATTTCTAAAACATCAGGCATGTGACACGAAGCCGATGTATCAAGCAAAAGTATATCAATTTCATTTTTTGTCATATCCAGCACTTCTGATACCAAAAATCCAGTATTTAGCGCAACAGCTTCCCCAGGTTCAAGATAAACTTCTACATCATATTTGTTTTTTATATGATTTATGCATCTCACAAGTTTTTCTATGTCGTAGTCTTTTCGAGTGATATGATGTCCACCGCCAAAATTTACCCATTTCATATCATAAAGATATTTTCCAAATTTTTCTTCAAATATTTTTAGCACATTTTCCAAAGCGTCGGAATTTTGCTCACAAAGTGCATGAAAATGAAGTCCTTCTAATCCAGAAAGTCTTTTTTCGTCAAAATTTTCCAAAGTCACTCCAAATCTTGAATATCTTCCCGCAGGGTTGTAGATTTCTGTTTCAACTTCTGAAAATTCAGGATTAATTCTAAGTCCACAGCTTATTTTTTTTCCAGTTTCTTTTGTTTTAGCAAAAACTCTGTCTTTAAATTTAGCCCACTGATTAAACGAATTAAACACGATATGATTAGTTAAATCTAATATTTCATCAAATTCATCATCTCTGTAAGCTGGATTAAAAATGTGAGTTTCGATATTTTTATCAGAAACTTTTTTTTCCATTTCTTCATATCCAAGCCTTGCCTCAAATAGCGAACTTGCTGTAGTTCCGTCCAAATACTGCGCTATTAACGGATAAAAATAAAACATCGAAAATCCTTTTTGTGCCAACAAAATTTTACATCCAGTTCTATCTTTAACACCTTTCAACACTTCCAAATTTTTTTTCAAAAGTCTTTCATCCACCAAAAATGATGGCGTTGGAAGATTTGTAATATCTATGTCTATATATTTATTTTTTGTCACTTTTCCTCCTATTTAAATATTTTGTTAAAATTTTTGATTTAAAAAAATTTTCACAAAAACTAATCCACTAATTCAGGGTTAAAGTCTTCAATCCAAGGAAGTCCAAATTTATTTAATGCATCCATAAATTTATCAGGATCAAGTTCTTCCACATTGTAAACTCCTGGTTTTTTCCATTCTCCGGTAAGCACCATAGATGCTCCAATCATCGCTGGAACTCCAGTTGTATATGAAATTGCTTGAGAGCTAACTTCTTTATAACATTCTTCATGTGTGCAGACATTGTAAAGATAATAAGTTTTATCTTTTCCATCTTTTTTCCCTCTAAAAATATTTCCAATATTCGTCTTTCCTTTAGTTCTAGGTCCAAGTGAAGCAGGATCTGGAAGCACAGCTTTTAAAAACTGCAGTGGCACAATCTTTTGACCTTCAAAATCAATTGGCTCAATCGAAGTCATTCCCACATTTTCCAACACTTTTAAGTGAGTCAAGTAGCTTTGACCAAAAGTCATAAAAAATCTAATTCTCTTAATTCCTTTTATATTTAATGCAAGTGACTCAAGTTCTTCATGATGAAGCAAATACATATCCTTTTCCCCAATTTGCGGAAAATTATACACTCTTTTAATTTCCATCGGCTCTGTTTCAACCCATTTTCCATCTTCCCAGTAACTTCCATTAGCAGTCACTTCTCTTATATTTATTTCAGGATTAAAATTTGTCGCAAACGGATAACCGTGATCTCCAGCATTTGCGTCAAGAATGTCAATATAATTAATTTCATCAAAATAATGTTTTTGTGCATAAGCTGAAAATACTCCAGTCACACCCGGATCAAATCCGCAACCTAAATCGCTGTAATTCCAGCATCTTCAAATTTTTTACGATAATCCCACTGCCATTTATATTCAAATTTCGCCGTATCTAGCGGTTCATAATTGGCTGTATCCAAATAATCTGTCTTAGTTTCAAGACAAGCATCCATTATTGTCAAATCCTGATAAGGTAGTGCCACATTTATCACAATATCAGGTTTATATTCATTTATTAATGCCACAAGTTCTGGAACATTGTCAGCATCAACTTTAGCTGTCTGAATATCAATTCTTCCCGCATATTTACTTTTTTCAATTGTTTCTTTAATTGCATCACATTTAGATTTTGTTCTACTGGCGATCATAATTGAACTAAAAACTTCTGAATTTTGTGCACATTTATGACACACGACATTTGATACTCCTCCTGCTCCTATTATCAACGCTTTTTTTCCCATTTCTTTCCTCCTGCTTTTATTTAATATTTTTAAATTAATTTATTTATTAATTTATTAATCTATCTGAACCTCCCACGACTAAAGTCGCAGGGTTCTAAAATCTTTAAAAATATTCAAAAATTTTCTAAGAAGTTTGATAGCTTTACACTACCCTTATTCTTTTAGGTGTGTTCAGTTCACCTCTATTGTATAGGACGCTTAAGTCCACAACTTTACTTTTTCTTAATATATTTAATGCTCCATTACAATCTGCATTTATGAGTTTACCTGTGCTTGTTTGATATAGTCCTCTTTTTATCCTTTTTCCACTGAATACATATTCTTGCGGATTTTCTTTATCATATATTGGAATTTCATCTCCATCAAAGAAACTTGCTTTCGATGTATAACTCTCTTCTTGTAGTTTAAATTCTATTCCATATAGTTTACATAGATATATTAATTTATCTCTTAATTTTTCCATATGGTATATTTACAAAGTTTTGATTATTTATACTCCCTATATTTGAATTTCTTTGAAAATCTTCATTATATCCTAGAACTAGTTTTTCCTATATCATTATTAAGACAATAATTTATCATTATTCTTGCTGCTTTTTGAAAGATAATCATTTATACGATTATTTCTCTTTCTAGCTATTCTCTTTTTGTCTTAATGTTATATGCTCTATCTTTTGCTTATCTTTAATGCTTTGCAATTTTGCATTTGTCTTGTTATAGTATTGATTTATTGATTTTAATTTTCTACCGTCTATTAGGAATGATGCTCCATTATTAGTTACACAAGTGCAAAGATTGTCTATACCTAAATCAATTCCTAGTGCATTTTCTTTATTTAATTCCCTTTGAACTTCCTCTACTTCATAAGTATATTGAATTTCAAAGTACCTAGAATGTTGTTTTGGTATTATTCTAATCTCTTTTATCTTCTTGTCTTTTAATACTGGTGATAGTTTTATTGCGATTTCCTTATGTGTCTTTCTAAATGAATTTGAATAAGGAACTATCAGCATATCATCTTTTAATCTTACAAAACCTATAACAAGAGTTGTAAATCCATCTTTATCAAGATAATTAGGTAATTTTGCTTTACCATTATATTGACCATTCTTAGCAAGTTTTAAAAGTCCAAAGAATGATTTAAAACTTTCATCTACTTCTTTTAAAATTTGTTGAGCCATATTAGAATTTAACTTCTTATAGTTCTCAATATTTTTAAGCATTTTATAGTTTTCATTATAACTTAAATACTTTTTATTTTCAAAATAGTATTGTCTAACATTATACATAGCCTCATTAGTTAAGTTCTTGGCTATATGAGATAAATATTTTAAATTCCTAAACTCATTTTTACTAAGATGTTTTACCTGTTGTTTTAAAGTTAAATACATAGATATTACCTCCTTTTCATCAGAGATATTATACCATGTATTCTACATTTTATCTGTCAAAAAAAGTAATATTTTTATTTATTTTTAAATATTTTTAAAGTTTTTAAAACCCCACAACAGTGGGAAGCGTCGTTCACATAAGTACGCTACTACTTATGCAGTTCTCTCATGAACTTCTTGTTATCTCTAACAAGCACAGACTATATCTTATCCTTATCCTATTTCCAAGGACTTAGGCGAAACCACTTCCAATACCAATTGCTTGTATTGTACTCCCCTCACGAGGGATAGTCGTTGAACTTTCCTTTTCAGGATTAGCTGCTGATTGTCTATTATCATAATGTTTAGGGTTTAACCTTGCACCATCTAGTATATTTTTTCTGCTTTCGCCACCATCACACTTATACCATATTTGAACGAAGGTATTATGTTGTGGTTATACTAGCTTTAAGAGTTCCCAGCAGTTCAGTTTCTTTGTTGCACGGTTTTGCTCCGTGTCTACATACAAGTTTCCCTATATGCTTACTAAAATTTTCATACAATTCATCTCACGACTAAAGTCGCGAGTGTTCTTGTGCTATTTAATAAATTATTCCATTTTGAATAAAAATATTTTTTATTCCATTTTCTCCGACAACAAAATTTATTTTTCTTGGTCTAATGTCAAATGTTCCTTTATTTGTACCTATTTTGTTTCCAGGAACCAATATTTTTTTACTTTCTGGAATTAAAATTTCAGCTGCCGATTTACTTACAACAATTTTTTTAACTTCATCTCCCAAAGGCAATGTTACACTATTATTTTTGGTTGACGGCGCATGTATTTTAAATGTGCTGTAATCAATTTGAACTTTGTCAGCTCCATACATTTTTATTCCTACTGCATAAACTTCCAACTTATCAAATGAAAAATTTTTTTCCACTTTACTTTCAAATTTTTGGTGAACTTTTTAAAAGTATAAGTTTCTGATGCAAATGAAAATGAGCTTAAAAATTAGTACTGCAATCAATAATTTTTTTCATATTTTTTTCTCCTTTTTACTTTTTTTACTTTTTTTATTTTTTTATTATTTTTTTATATCTCAAAAATTTTTTTAATTTAAAAAAATAAAAAAATTTATGTTATTTCTTTTTTTAGTTAGAATTTAAATTTATTTTTTTATTTTATTTTTTTCTCAATTAATTATATCACAAATATTTTTAAAATTTTTAATTATTTTTTTATAAAAAAATTACAACATTAAATGCTGTAATTTCGTTAATATTTTATAATTTTTTTATAATTCCTGTTTTTAAGATATGTCCCATTTTTTTCTTTTTTTAGTTTTTCAAATATTTTTCCATCAATTTCATTTGCAGGAATTTCAATTTCTTCTCTGTTTACAACTTTTATTTTATAATTTTCAAGACCTTTAATTTTAGCTGGATTATTTGTCATAAGTGAAATTGATTTTATTCCCAAATCTTTTATTATTTGAGCTGCCACCGCATAATCTCTAAGATCTTCTTCAAATCCAAGTTTATGATTAGCTTCTACCGTATCAAATCCTTCATCTTGAAGTTTATAGGCTTTAATTTATTCAAAATCCCAATTCCACGACCTTCCTGTCTTAAATAAATAACCAGACCTTCACCTTTTTTTTCAATTTCATTTAAAGCTCTGTGCAACTGATCTTGGCAGTCACATCTTTTTGATCCAAAGACATCGCCAGTCAAACACTCAGAATGAAGTCTTACACTCACATTTTCTTTATCTTTCACATTTCCTTTAATTATAGCAATATATTCTTTATCTTCTATTTTATCGCTGTAACCAACAAAGTCAAATGTTCCAAATTTTGTCGGTATTTTGACACTAGCTTCACCTTTTACCAATTTTTCATTATTTTTTCTATACAGAATCAATTCGTCAACTGTAATAATTTTCAAATTATGTTTTTGACAAAATGCGAACAAATCGTCTCTTCTAGCCATAGTTCCATCATGATTCAACATTTCCATAATAACTGCAACTGGCTCAAATCCAGCAAGTCTAGCCAGGTCAACTGCTGCTTCCGTATGTCCTCTTCTCTCCAAAACCCCATTTTCCTTAGCAATCAAAGGAAACATATGTCCAGGTCTTAAAAAATCTTCTGGCTTTTTATTCGGATTTGCCAAATCCAAAACAGTTTTTAATCTGTCAGCTACCGAAATTCCAGTTGTTGTCCCTTCAGCCGCATCTACTGAAATTGTAAAAGCTGTCCCGTGATGATCGGTATTGTGATGAGTCATTGGATCCAACATAAGTCTTTTAGCTACTTCGTGGGAAACAGGAACACACATAAGTCCTCTTGCTTCATTTATAATAAAGTTCATCCATTCGTAAGTTGCAACCTGTGCTGGAATTATCAAATCCCCTTCATTTTCCCTATCTTCATCGTCAACAACCACAACTGGAATACCTTTTTTCAAGTCTTCAATCGCAGCTTCGACAGTATCAAATTTTGCTTTATTTTCTGCCATTTAAACCACTTCTTTCTTTTTCTTTCTTTTTTTCCTTTTTTTATTAAAATCCATTTTTTTGTAAAAAAATTCCATTGTCAATTTTGATTTTTTTCTGATTTTTTTCTTTATTTTTCAGAGTTATAAAAATTATCAAATTTCAATATTTTTTCCACATATTTTCCAAATAAATCTGTTTCAATATTCACAAAATCCCCAGTTTTCTTCATTCCAACCGTAATATTTTCAATCGTGTGCGGAATAAGTGAAACCGAGAAAATTCCAGCTTCATCATTGACATCAATTACTGTAAGACTCGCCCCGTCAATGGTTACACGCCCTTTTTCAACGATATATTTCATATTATTTCTATGATTTTCATCCAGCTGAAACTCATAAACTTTCGCAATTCCCTTATCCGTAATTGACAAAATTTTAGCCTCGCAGTCAACATCTCCCATAACAAGATGTCCGCCTAAAAAAGTTGCAAGCGTAAGCGACTTTTCAAGATTGACAATATCCCCCGCTTTAGCCCGTTTCAAGCCACTTCTCTCAATAGTTTCAAACATCACATCTGCCGTAAAGTCACTTCCCTTTAATTTTGTAACGGTCAAGCAAACTCCGTTTACAGCAATACTATCCCCAATTTGTGCCTTTTCTACAACCTTTTTTCCTCTTATTGTAATTTCAATACTTGCATTTTTTTTTGCAAGATTAATAATTTTTCCAGTTTCTTCAACTAAACCAGTAAACATGACTTTCTCCTGATTTTTAATTTATTTTTTAATAGACATATTTGACAACTATTTTTTTCTTAACAAGGGGTCAAAACCTCTTGCTTTATTATATTTATTTCATTAAAGTTAAAATTTATATAGTTTTTCAAATAAATTAAATAATTTATTTAAATTAATTATAATTTTTTTGCAAAAATTCTATTCCCACATTTTTCGCCATAAACATTATATTTCACATTTTTTTCAAAATCACAGCTTCATCCATTTTTTTCCCTATCAAATCCTGTAATAAAAGACTTTCCTTTTTTTCATCACCCAAAAATTTTTATTGGCAATAAAAAAATTTCTCCAGCGTCAATTACATTTTCTTCAAATGCCTGTGAAATAAGCGATTGTCCACCTTCCAGTAAAATTGAATCAATTCCAATTTCTCCAATTTTACGAAGAATTTCTTTAAAAGCTAAATTTTTGTGCCATTTAAAAAAATACAAATTTAACTTTGCTATTTTTTTAGAAAAAAATCCAGCTGCTTTTTCAGAATTTTTCATTATTTTTTTGATGTGACAATTATTGTCTTTTTCATCGCTATTTTTCTTTAATAATATTGTGATTCTTTCCAGTTTTTAAAATGTGGGTCAATAATGATTCTATATGGATTTATACCGTTTTCAACTCTTGCAGTAAGACTTGGATTGTCAGCTAAAACCGTATTTATTCCAACCATAATTCCCATAAATTTATTTCGATAAAACTGAACTTTTTCACGAGCAGTTTCATTTGTAATCCATTTGGAATTTCCTGTCTTTTGTAGCAATTTTTCCCATCTAAAGTTATCGCACATTTAAAAAAACAAATACGGAATTTTTTTGTCATAATATATTTAAAAAAAACACTTGATTAATTTTTATCACATTCACTTTTTCAAAACATTTTTCACGCACTTCAATCCCAGCATTTCTCAATATCTGAACACCTTTTCCAGCCACTTTCGGATTTGGATCAGATGAGCCAATAACACATCTTTTTAGTCCCATTTTCACAATTTTTTCAGCACAAGGCGGTGTTTTTCCATAATGCGAACACGGTTCCAATGTGACATAAATCGTTGCATTTGACAAATCGTTTGAATTTTGAGCAGCTTCTTCCAAAGCGTAAACTTCAGCATGAGGCCCTCCAAAATATTTATGATAGCCAGTTCCAATAACTTTTCCATCTTGAACAACAACCGCTCCGACCATTGGATTAGGATTTACCGCCCCAGCTCCTTTTTTTGCCAGTTCAATTGCCATTTGCATATAATTTTTATCAATTTTTTCTTCTATATTTTCTTCAATATTTTTCTTCCATCTTATTATTTTTTTATTTTCCTTTTTTTAATTAATTTTTTTAATTTTATTAATTTTTAAAATTATCCAATATTTTTTATTAAATCAATCATTTCTAATGCGCCAAATGCAACATCGGCACCTTTATTTCCAGCTTTTGTTCCAGCTCTTTCAATTGCTTCTTCAATATTATTTGTAGTTAGCACTCCAAACATTACAGGAAGTCCTGTTTGCAACGAAATTTGAGCCACTCCCTTAGAAACCTCTGCACAAACATAGTCAAAATGAGGTGTTGCACCTTTTATAACTGCTCCTAAAGTTAAAATTGCATCATATTTTTTTGATTCAGCCATTTTTTTAGTGATTAAAGGTATTTCAAAAGCTCCTGGAACCCAAGCAATATCAATGTCTTCGTCATTTACATCATTTCTTTTAAGCACATCTACCGCTCCACCAACTAATTTTGAAGTGATAAACTCATTAAATCTCCCCGCAACTATTCCTATTCTCAAACCTTTTCCATTAAATTTTCCTTCTAGTGTTCTCATTTTTATTCCTCCTGAATTTTTATTTTTGTTTATTTTTTTAAATTTTTTTATTTTTTTATTTTTAATAAATTTATTTTAAAATAAAAAAACTGGATTATGAAATCCAGAGCGTTTTTTTACTTAAGAAAAATTTTTTTATAATTTTTTTGAATTTTTATTTATTTAATAATCAAAATTATTTTTAATTCAAATAATCATATCGCTTCTCTCATCCAGACTTTACTGTCGGTAACGGAATTACACCGTTTCATGCAACTAATAGTTAATTTAGATTTGCTCGTGGACTTTACCACCGGTCAGGAATTTCACCTTGCCCTGAAGTCTTACTCTTGAAATCATTATATACTCTTTTTTTATTTTTGTCAAATGATTTCATTTTTTAAAAATTTTTCTAAAATTAAAAAAATTTAATTATTTTTTTATCTAATTTAAAGTTTTTATTTTTTTAAATTAATGCTATAATACTTCAAGTGTCGCCAAAATAGACATAAAAAAATAAAAAAATATTAAATATCGAGAAAGAGAAAGGATTTTTAAAAATTTATGAAAAAAAAGGGACTTTTAACTACGACGCTTATGATGGTCGCAATGCTTCCTGGAACTTTACAAGCAAAAAGTTTCCAAAACTAAAAAAACCTATAAAAAAAGAATAGTTTATCAACAAACTCAAATTCAAAAAAACTATTTCAAGAAAAAAAATAACTTCTTCTAATTCAGGAATTTATTCAATTCCAAAAAAATAATAAATCAGAACTTGTCACAGAAAAAATGAGTGAATTAAAAAAATATCACGAAAAAGTTCTTCATTCAGGGACAACTGCTCAAAAGAAAAAAGTTTTTACTCAAAAAAAACTTTTGACAGCCTATAGTCACTGGAAAGGAACTAAATATGCACTTGGTGGCGATTCTAAAAAAGGAATTGACTGTTCTGCACTAACTCGTCGAGTTTATCGTGAAGTTTACAAAAAAGAGTTGCCAAGAGTTGCCGCTCAACAAGTAAAAACAGGAAAAAAAGTTTCCGATAAAAATTTGGAGCCAGGAGATATTTTATTTTTCAAAACTAACGGTGGAAAAACGAATCACACTACCGTTTATGTCGGAAATACATTATTTATAAATGCTTCTTCTTCAAAAGGAGTTGTTATGTCTTCACTAAAAAGTCCATATTGGAAAAAATCTTACAGATATGGAGTCAGAGTAAAAAAATCATAAAAATTTATTTAATTTAATCTCTAAATGAAACTTCATATTTAGAGATTTTTTTCTATTTTTTTAATTGTAATAAAAAAATTTATAATTCAAAAAAATCATAGTACAATACTATGATTTTTCTCAAAAAAATTTTTTTACTAAAAAAATTAAACCTCAACCGCAACTTCATTTCTCAAACTTGGCTTCATCTCCAAAAATTCTCCCCAAAGTTCAAGAACAGCTTTATATTCGTCAAAATGACAGCTCCATTCTGGATATTCTTCACAAATTCCAAAAATTGTATGTTCAAAGCTCACCTTATCCCTCGTTATTTTATGCTGAAATGACTGACCGTCCCAATAAGTTTCATTCAATTTTCCCTGTGCAACTTTATTCACTTCATCCAAAAAATCTTGCACCATTTTTTCTTCTGGAAAATCTTCCATAATCGCTGTTATCAAAAATTTTGTATATTCATTCTGCTTTTTTTCCAAATCTTTAAATTTTATTATTTTTTTCCCACCAAATTCTTCTGCATCAAAAAATTTTACTTCAGAAGTTGGCATAATTCCAAAATCTCCATCTTTACAATAACTAAATTTTACTCTCAATGCTGTATTCACCTTTCTCAAAATTTATCTGTTTTCATAAACAGGATACGCCGTAATTCTTGGAGTTTTATAGCCTCTTATTAAAACCTTGCTCTTACTTAAACCCTGCCACATATTTTTATCTCTTCCAGGAACATCTCTTCTATTTTCCCAAGCTGAATTTATTTCACTAATTATTCTAGCTTCGTCCCAATCACTTGGAAACATTGTATTAACTCCGCCATTTGAAGTCTTTTGCTGCCACTTTCCGCTAGAATCCCTAATTTCAACAGTTGCTCTGTAAACTCCATTTTTTGCAGGTTGTCCAATTTTTTTCACAATTCTGACATCACCTTTTAAAAGCGAATGTCCGCCAGTAACTTTTCCCGAATGATTTTGATCTCCTCCGATTACATGCTCGTAATCTATGTTATATTTACTGCTATCAACTGATCCGATATCTTTTTTTCTATAATTTTTATTTTTTTTAGAACTCAAAGACTTTTCGGATTTATCGTTACTTTCTGCAACTAAACCTTTTACATAAGTTTTATCCGCATTTTTTTTAGCCACGCTGTCCAAATAACTTTTTCCAAATCCAAAAAGTGCAACTATAAATACAACTAAAATACTTAAAATCTTATTTTTTTCATCTTTCCTCCTCACATAGTTTTTTTATAAAAGTTTTTAGTATTTTTCTTTTTATATTCTATAAACTTTTTCCGTCAAAGTCACTTCGTCGCTATTTTCATTTTTTGGCAAATCAATTTTTATCTCTTTTGTTATTTTCCCTGGATTTCCAGAAATTATATAAATTCTTTTTGAAATTAAAATTGCTTCGTCAATGTCGTGAGTTATAAATAGCGTTGATAACTTTATTTTTTCCATTATATTCAAATACCAGTTTTGCATTTTTCGCTTCGTTATAGCATCTAATGCGCTAAATGGCTCATCTAGTAAAGCTACTTCGCATGAAAACATATAAGTTCGCAAAAGTGCTGCTCGTTGCCTCATTCCACCTGAAAGTTGATTAGGATATTTTTTTTCTGTCCCAGAAAGTCCAAATTCTGCAAAATATTTTTGCGCTCTTTTTCTTGCCTCAGATTTTTTTACGCCTTTTATAACCAAAGGTAAGGACACATTGTCAATAATTGTCTTAAACGGCAAAAGCAAATCTTTTTGAAGCATATAGCTTATTTTTCCAGAATTTTCAAAAATATTTTTTCCGTCTAAAAAAACTTCTCCAGAAGTTGGACTAATCAATCCAGAAATTACATTAAATAAAGTAGTTTTCCCAACTCCGCTCGTTCCTAAAATACATACTAGTTCACCTTTATTTAAGTCAATCGAAATGTCTTCAATAATTTTTTTCCCTTCAAATTCGACAGACACATTTTTTTAACCTGCAATTTAATCTCATTCATTTTTTTATTTCACCTTAAAAAAATTTTTATTCACAAAAATTAGATTAGCATATGATGTCAACAAAAAAATCTTTTTTTCAAATGAACACAAATGAAACAAAGAATATTCATAATTTCAATTGTAAAAAAATTCATAGTAATTTAAAATTAAGAAATCTATTTTATTTCTACCTTAAAAAAATTTGCATTTTTTTAATAAATATTGGTATAATTATATCGAATAATTTGCTAACCAAAATATTTGAAGGAGGAAAAGAAATATGAAAAATAAAACTAAAACAATATTTCAGAAACTATGCTTATTACTTTGCATGCACGTGCGAAGGATGCTGAAAGTAAAAATCCAATTTTAAATGATAAAAAATCTTCCGAGATTCTTTCACAGATGGATTATGATTTTTCAAAATTTGAGAAGGCGTGGGCTTCGTACTATGGGATTCTTTCACGTGCGAAAGTGATGGATAATGAGACAAAGAAATTTATTCAAAAATATCCAGATTGTGTAATTGTATCTATTGGAAGCGGACTTGATACACGATTTTTAAGAGTTGACAATGGAAAAATACGATGGTATGACATTGATTTGCCTGAAGTAATTGAAGAAAGAAAATTATTTTTTGAACCTAATGAACGAGTTACAGATATTGCAAAATCTGCATTTGATTCAGCATGGACAAAGGATATTAAACTGGAAGGGAAAAAATTGCTTATTATTTCCGAAGGTGTATTAATGTTCTTTGAAGAACAGCAAATTAAACAATTTTTGGAAATACTGACTGATAATTTTGATTCTTTTGAAGCTCAATTTGACTTGCTATATAAAGGAACAGTTAAAATGAGTAAAAAACATGATACCTTAAAAAATATGAAAGTAAAATTTAGTTGGGGCGTGAAAGATGGAAGCGAAGTTGTAAAATTGAATCCAAAATTAAAGCAAACTGGACTTATTAATTTTACTGATGAAATGAAACATCATCTTCCTGGCTGGAAAAAATTGTTTATTCCATTCTTTTACATTTTTAATAACAGACTTGGAATTTATACTTATGAAAAAAATAAAGGGCGATATTCCAAAATGTATACTGAAATGAAAAAAGCGCAGTCGGAATTTGAACTGATTTAAATTAAAATTTTTGAGAGTGTAAACTTTTTTTGCGTAAATAAACTAGAAAAAAACCTTATATTATTGGATTTATATATATTTTACACAGAATTCTGGACACTCTCAAAATTTATTATGCAAATTTACTGAATCTCTCAAAATGTACTTTACTAATTCAATGAACTTCTTACACTTGAATAAAACCTTTCCCTAATACCTAGTGAACTACTCTCACTTATAGAAGAAGGAGACCTCTTGCTAAATATTGTTCAACCATTTTATTCCAAATACTCATTACTAAACCCAAATCCGCTAGGAATTTTTTTAGCAATTAATTTATTTTTATAAAGCCAGTCATAAAACAAGTCCCATCTTTTTTTATCTATTTCTCCCCAATTTTTTGCATCCCCTTTATACTGCGAAACTAACCACTTTTGACTAGCAATCGCTAATTGCGGATTTATTTCAGGAGCATTTTTAATCAAAATTTTTGCAGCTTCTTCAGGATTTTTCATTGAATATTCATAGCCTTTTTTTATAGCCTTTAGCACTTTTTTAGCTTGAACTGGATTTTTTTTCAAATAGTCATTGTTTGCAATAATTACAGGACTGTAAAAGTCAAGTTCAGGACTGTAATCTGCAATTTTCAAAAAATTTGTATTAAGTCCAGCAAGTTTTGTTGCAACGCCATCCCATGCATAATAGACCCAAACTGCGTCAATATTTGTCTTAAGTGCTGTCACAACATCAGTAACTGTATTTGGAATCATTTTTACGCCGCTAAAATTTCCTTTGTCATCAGTAACTATTTTTTTTAAAATTGCTTTTTCAATTTCATCATCCCAAGTCGCATATCTTTTGCCAACCAATTTTTTTGGCGAATCAATACCTTTTTCTTTTAGCGAAATAATTCCAGATGTGTTGTGGTTTATTATCGCTGCGACCGCAGTCACTGGAACTGGAGCATCAGACGAAAATGTCTTAGCCAGTGTATCTTGAAAACTTATCCCAAATTCAGCTCCACCAGCTCCAATTAATGCAGTTGTACTTCCTTCAGGTGGCTGTACAATTTCCACATCAATTCCTTCTTCTTTAAAATATCCCAAATCTTTTGCAGCAAAAAGTCCTGTGTGATTTGTATTAGGCGTCCAATCCAAAACTATTCTTATTTTTTTAGATTTTTTTGCACAGGAAACTGACAATATCATCACTATTGCCAAAATTAAAATTTTAATAAAGTTCTTTTTCATTAAACTAAATTCTCCTTATTTTTAAAAATTTTTCAAAATTAAATATCTTTTTCCCAAGGCATACTCAATTTTTGAATTTCTTTTACAACAAACATTAAAAATAAACTGATTATTGAAATTAAAAATATGACGGCAAACATTTTATCAAATGAATACGACTTTCTAACTCTCGTCATATACACTCCAAGTCCATCAAATCCACCTAGCCATTCAGCAACAACTGCACCTATAATCGAATAGCTGACAGATATTCTAAGTCCCGCAAAAAAATATCCAATTGAACTTGGAAGTTTTATGTGAACAAAATTCTGAAATGGTGTTGCTCCCATCGTTTTCATAAGTTTTAGCGCATCTTTATCCGCCGACTTAAATCCGTCTAAAAGTCCTATTGTTATCGGAAAAAATGAAGTTAAAACAATAAGTACAATTTTGGGTAAAATTCCATACCCCAGCCAAAGTACCAGAAGTGGTGCAATCGCAACAGTTGGAATAGTTTGAGTAATTATCAATATTGGATAAATCGACTTATAGGCAAATTCAAACATATCCATTATAACCGCAACTAAAAATCCCAAAATCACTCCCAGTCCCAATCCCAAAAATGCTTCTACAAGTGTAAATCTAGCATGGTGCATAAGAAGCGGAAAATCATTCACAAAAGCCTTTATCACATCAAAAGGTGACGGCAGCATAAACTTCGGCACAATTTTTGCAATTGACAATATTTGCCATTTTATTAAAACATATAAAACAATAATTACTGGTGCGATTTTATTCAATAATTTACCGTGTATATTTTTTGATTTTTTTTTCAATTGTAAGTATTTCTCCTTTCGGTTTATAATTTATCTTGACATATGACATCACACTTTTTGCGCCAGCTTCAACTGCGATAATTTGACACATTTTAACAATATTCATAAGTTCGTCATAATCTCCTTCAATTGTCGTTTCAAAAGGTCCAACTACCATTTTCAAATTTTTACTTTTAATGTATTCGATAACTTTGTCAACTATTCTTATAATTTCTTCATTTTCACAAGTATCTGGCAATACTTGAATTGCAACACTTGCATTGATTTTTATTAGACATAAAAAAATATCTCCTTTCAAATTTTATTAAAAAAACAAAAGGAGATTTATTTATTAATATTAAATTGTAATATTAAAAAAATACTCCCTTCGCCGGCATTATCCGTATCAGGTTAAACGGGTTAAGTCAAAAGACTACTCTCAGCCATTATAGCACCCCTGTATTTATATTTAACTTTGATATCTTTTACTTTAAGTATATCCCTATTTTTTTCATAAGTCAATACTATTCTAAAAAAACTTTTTTTAATTTAAAATTCTATTTTTTTCTGAAAAAAAATTTAAGTTTTTCATATTTTTTTAAAGAATTCTTCTAAGTAATCTGCTGATTTTTACATCTTCTTCTTTTTCCATCAACCATTCTCTTAAGTCCCAATTTATCCAATTCGCTTATCAATTTATCTTTAGTTGTTGGTTCTTTTAAATGCTGAAGCAAGATTAATTCAATCGTATCAACTGGGAAAAATTTCATTTTTAAAGTTTCCAATTCCTATATATTGTCCATCTTCGCTTAAAAATAACTTCCACATATTTAATAAATTTTTTTCTGGAACATAAGTTTCATTTTTCCACAAAACTTGTTCTTTCAATTCTTGTCAAATAAAAATTCAAATTTCCAATTATTACATTATTTAAAAATAAAACCTCTTATTTCCTGAACAATTTTTTTCTTCCTGCTCTTTAGATAAGTTTTTTTGTCACTCAAAAAAATTTTTTTGGCGTCTTCCACTTCAAATTCACCATTTTTTTGATTTAATAAATGTTTTTAATGTTTCTTCCAAAACTTTATCTTCAAGTTCAGCTATTTCTATTTTTATTTTTTTATAACATAATAAAGTGAATCAATAATTTTTATTAGGTATACTTTCAGAAAAATTTAATTTATCCGCTTGGCTTTTTTTACACATAAGCGATTTTCTAAATTTTGTATCCAAAATAAAGTCAATACATTGCTCTTTAATGACATTATCTCCGCCAGATAACTGCTGCAATCTTTCCACAGTTTCTTTTTTGTAAGAAGTTGCCATTGACAATTTTAAATTTGTATCAGAAAAATATTTTAATCCATTTTTATCAGCTAATTCAGCAAATTCATGAATGTATAGCGGATCATTAAACATTTCTAAATATTCGTGTCCAAGATAGTAATTTTGATGTTTTAGCACACTTTCCATCCATTCCAGATAACCTTTGCTTCTTTCTTTCAAGTCTGAATAAAGTTCTATTTGTTCTTTGAAAATTTCTACAACTTGTCTTCCTCTCTCCGTTTTTTCAACAAGTGAAAGATTTGGGTAAAATTTATTTACATAAAGCATCATATCTCTTACTTTTGACGCTTCTTTCCATCCTGGATAAGTGTTGTAAGACAAATATGCAATTCCATTTTCGTTTAAATTTTTGTTGAAAATTTCTATCATTTTATCTTTTACATCATTCGGAACCCATGAAAAAACTCCATGAGAAATTATATAGTCAAATTTTCCAAAACTTTCATCAATTGTCAAAAATATCTTTTTGATGAAGTTCAATATTTTTTTAATCCTAATTTTTTTATAATTTCATTTCCTTTTTTTATCTGCTCATGCGACAAATCCACGCCAACATAATAATTATCTTCAAAATTAATCGCTTGAGCAATCAAGTTTCCACCAAATGATGTTCCTAGTTCTAGTACACGAGCTTTTGTCGCTTTTTGTGGATTAAGACCGTAAAAATACGCATATGCCTCCAATTTCATCATTGCAGTGTCTGCAAAAGGATTTGCTTTATAGACCAGTTCGTCGTAACTCTCCTTATTTTTCTTTACTATCCATTTTATAATTTCCTTTCTTTTTCTTTGTTTTAACTTAACTTCCAAAATTATATCACATTTTTTTAACCTTTTTTTCATTATTTTTTTGTTATTTTTTTAGAAAAAAATTTCTATTAACTCAAATAATCAAAAATTAATAGAAATTTTACTTTTTTTATAAATTTATTTTTTTATTTTTTTAGATTTTTTTCTTAGATTTTTTTGTCTTTCTTATCTTTTTCGTTCTTTTTTTATCTCTTTTTATCTTTTTTTATCTTTTCTTTTTCTTTTTTTGTCTTTTTTTGAAGAACTTTTTTTACTCGAAGATTTTTTTCTTCCAGATTTTTTTAGAAGAAGATTTCTTCTCACTTCCTCCGCTTTTTTTCTTCCACCAGTCGCTTCTTCAACTAAAGGTTTAGAATCATTTTTGGAATTTAACGCTCTCATGATGTATTCCGCTTCTTGTAATGGTACTGTAATAAATGAATATTTATCCATAATTTTTACATCTTTTACTTTTCTTCCTGGAGTTTTTGCTTTTTTGTGAAGTAAATCAAGCAGTCTTCCCACATTGTATCCATCTTTTGAACCAAGTGCGATAAATAATCTTGTTTTATCCGCAATTTTAACTTTCACATCTTGAATTTCACTATAATTTTCTGGTAAAAACTCATCTTCGTAGACATGTCTTAATACAGATGCCAACACTTGTTTTGGATCTCTTCCTTGGAGTAAATTATTTGCCAATTCATCGTAAGCGCTGTGGTCGTCTTCTTTTATAATTTCTTCAACATAGGCGATTAATGCTTCTTTTTTAGCATTCAAAATCTCTTCCACATTTGGTATGTCTTCTCTTTTGATGTCAGTTTTTGTAATTCTTTTAATTTGTGCCAATTTACTTGCTTCTCTAGGTGTCACAAATGTAATTGCAATCCCTTTTTGTCCAGCTCTTCCAGTTCTTCCAATTCTGTGAACATAAGATTCAGCTTCTTGTGGAATTGAATAATTAATTACATGTGTTAAATTACTTACATCTATTCCTCTTGCCGCAACATCTGTAGCCACAAGAATTGTCAACACTTTTTTCTTGAATAAATCTAGCGCTTTTTGTCTTAACGCTTGAGTGATGTCTCCGTGAATACATTCAGCATCATAGTTTCTAGCTTTCAGTTTATTTGTAACATCGTCAACTTCTGATTTTGTTCTACAAAACACAATTCCATAAAAATCCTGTTCATAGTCCAAAACTCTGCACAATGCTTCAAACTTATCTTCTTGCTTAACTTCATAATAAATTTGTTCCGTCAAATTTGTAGTCAATTCTTTTTTTGCAACTTTTAACAATTTATATTCTGGCATAAATTTTTTAGCTATTGCTAAAATTGGTTTAGGAATCGTAGCTGAGAAAAATAACATTTTTTTCTCATCGTTTGTCTTTTTAAGTATCTCTTCGATATCTTCAATAAATCCCATATTTAACATTTCATCTGCTTCGTCTAATACGAAATAATCTAAATTATCCACTTTTAAGACTTTTTTATTCATCAAGTCCATAACTCTTCCAGGAGTTCCAACTACAATGTCAACTCCTAATTTTAATCTTCTAATTTGATTTTCGATAGATGCACCACCGTAAACTGCCAAAACTTTTAAGTCTTTTTCACCTTTTAACGAATAAATTTCATCAGCCACTTGATTTGCAAGTTCTCTTGTAGGTGCTAAAATTAACGCTTTAACAGTTTTATCAGATTCAATAGTTTCTAGGATTGGAATGCTAAATGCTGCCGTTTTTCCTGTTCCTGTCTGTGCTTGTCCTATTAAGTGCGTTCTTTCCTTTAATAATTCGGGAAGTACCAACTTTTGTATTTCACTTGGCTCCTCGAATCCTTTTTTACTTAATGCATTAAGCATTTCTGTACTTAATCCAAAATCTTCAAATTTCTGCATCTTTTAAAATTACCTTCCTTTTTCTCTTTTTTTATTTTTTTATTTATATTTAATTTTAATATTATTAATCCGTTATTTAATTAATTGACTTAATTAATTTCACAATTATCTTTTATAGTGAACTACTTCCCGCTTTTAGAAGTGGAAACTTCTTGGGAAATATCTGCGCATGACTAGCCAAATATATTTACCAAGCTCTTCAGGGTAGTTCCTACCCTGTCTTTTTTTATTTTTTTGTAGTATATATTATTATACCACATTTTTTTAAAATTTGATATTTCTTTTTAAATTTTTTTATATTTTTTTATTCATTATTTTTATAATTTTTTTCTAATTTTAATTTTTGCCTCGCTGCTTCCCGCTTCCACTGCTTTTTCATACCATTTTCTAGCTTCCTTGGTATTTTTAGCCACACCTTTTCCCTCTTTATACAAATCTCCTAGTGCGACTAACATTGGCGCTGCATCCGCATCTTTTCTTCCTTCAGCATTTTTATAAAGCTCGATTGCTCTTTCATAATTATTTTGACTTTCATAAATCTTTGCTAAATTATATTGAGAAACAATATCTCCAGCACTATCTCCCATCTCATAATAAAAAATTGCATCTTCCAAATTTTTTTTTGTTCCCAGACCTTTTTCTGCCATAATTCCCAAATATCTTGGAGCTTTCATTTCAGCATTCATATTTCCTCTGTCCATAGCTCTGTTAAAAAGTTCAGATGCTTTTTTATAATCTTTTTTAACTCCAAATCCTTCAAAATATATTATTCCTACATTTGTGGTTGCTATTTCATTTCCTTTTTTCATCGCTTTTGTCGACCACATAAGTGCTTTTTTAGGGTCTTTTGGAACTTCTTTTCCAAAAAGATACATTTCTCCAAGTTCAGTTTGTGCTGCCACATCCCCTTTTTGAGCTGCTTCTGTCAATTTTTTCACTTTTTCATCAATCGCCGACACAATTTTTGGCTTAGGAGCTGGTTTAAAACTTCTCTCTTTTTTTCCGCAACTTGCAAAAATCATAAGTACCATTATTAACAAAATACTTTTTCCATACTTTTTCATTTATTTTTCTCCTAAATTTATTTTAAATTTTATCACAATAATATTAATTAACTAAAAAATTTTTAAATTTTTTAAATAAAATAAAAATATTCTGTAAAATAAAATAACTCTCTTAGAATCAACTAAAAGAGTTATTTCTTCATTAACTATTTTTGAATATTCAAAACTACTGTTTCCCCAGCTTTAGCTTCTCCACTTTCAACTGGATTTAATGAACTGTAATCTTCATAGTTTGAAATAATTACTGGTGTGATTATTGATTTTGCATTTGCTTTTAAGAAATCATAATCGTATTTAATTAATGGATCTCCAGCTTTTACAACTGCACCTTCTTCTGAAATTCTTTCGAAACCTTTTCCTTCCAATTGAACTGTGTCCATTCCAAAGTGAACGAAAATTTCTACTCCTGCTGGTGTTACAATACTAAATGCATGGTTAGTATCAAAGATTTTTTCAACTCTTCCTGCAGCTGGTGCCAACATTACACCTGACGCATTTGGTTCAATTGCAATTCCATCTCCTACCATTTTTTGAGCAAAAACTTCATCAGGAACTTGAGATAAAGGCATAATTGTACCAGAAATTGGTGCGATTATTTTCCCTTCAAATTCTTGTTTTACTTCTTCTTTTTCTTTTTTTCCTTTTTTAAATAAATCAAATAATCCCATTTTCTTTCCTCCAATATATTTATTTTTTTATTAAATCATTATAATATATTATACTACATATTGTTAAAAAATACAAAATTTTTTAATAAAAAATTTTATTTTTCTATCAAACTGCTTCCATCCATTTCAGCAGGTTTTTCCAATCCTAAAAGTTCTAACATTGTAGGTGCAATATCAGCTAATTTTCCACCTTTTCTTAATTTAGCATCTTTCATGTCGTTTGAAATGAAGATGAATGGAACAGGGTTTACAGTGTGAGCTGTATGAGGTTCTCCTGTTTCTGGATTTACTAATAAATCAGCATTTCCGTGATCTGCAGTTATAAATAATGCTCCGTCCATTTCTAGCACTTTTCTTACAATTTGTCCTAAGCAATTATCTACAGCTTGACAAGCTTCAATTACTGCCTGTACATTTCCTGTATGTCCAACCATGTCAGGATTTGCAAAGTTTAAGATAACTGTGTCAACTTTTCCTGTGTTTAATTCTTCGATTAATCTGTCTTTTACTTTGTAAGCGCTCATTTCTGGCTGCAAGTCATAAGTTGCAACTTTTGGTGAATCAGAAAGCAATCTGATTTCTCCTGGATAAGGTTCTTCTTTTCCACCGTTGAAGAAGAATGTAACATGTGCATATTTTTCAGTTTCTGCTGTTCTTACTTGAATTAATCCAGCTTTTGAAACAACTTCCCCAAAGCAGTTTACTATTTTTTCAGGTGGGAAAGCGATTGGCGAATCAAATGACGCATCATATTGAGCCATTGTAACAAAATTTACTTTAGGATAAACTTTTCTGTCAAATCCTTTAAATTCTGGATCAACAAACATTCTTGTAAGCTGTCTTTGCTCTATCTGGTTTGAAGTCGCGCACCATTCCATCTCCATCTTTTGATTAATCCATTGTCTTTTGAACCAATTTTAACAGAACTATAAATCATCAGTTACACCTTTGCATAAGACGCTTTGATTGTTTATCAAAGAAGGTAAACTTCCATCTGCTAGTCAACGCATCGTAAGCTAATTTCTGGTTCCAGTTGTTATCTCTGTCCATTCCATAATATCTTCCAATTACAGTTGCGATTTTTCCAACGCCAATTTTATCCAAGCCTTCTTGCAACTGAGCCAAATAATTTACTCCGCTTTCAGGCGCTGTATCCCTTCCATCTGTAATAGGGTGAACATAAACTTCTGTAAGTCCCTTTTTAGCTGCCATGTCAACTAATCCAATAATATGGTCAATGTGACAGTGAACTCCACCATCAGATGCAAGTCCTAAGATATGAAGAGCTTTACCATTATTTTTAGTTGTGTCCATCACATTTGCTAAAACTTCGTTTTCTAAAATTGAACCATCGTTAATTGCTTTTGAAATTTTTGGAAGCATTTGGAAAACTGTTCTTCCTGCTCCAATATTTGTATGTCCAACTTCAGAGTTTCCAAATTGTCCGTCTGGAAGTCCAACATGTCCTCCATCAGCACGAAGTTCTGTAAAAGGATATTCTTTTTTATATCTCTCGAAATTTAATGGTTTTGCCATTTTTATTCCATTAACTTGATCGTCGTGGTGATTAATTCCCCAACCATCTAAAATTACTAAAACTACAGGTCTTTTTTTCATCTTATTGTCCTTTCAAATTAATATGTAAAATTTTCACTTACTACATTTATTATACTAATTTTTTTCTTAAATTTTCAAGAAATTATATATTTTATTTTTTTATTATTTTTCAAAAAAATTTTTTAACAAAAAGATAACAAGAAGTCGTAAGCTTTTTTTATAAGTGAAAGTAGTTCACCTATGTATAACATCTGTTATTCTAATTTAATAAAAGTTTTGCTAGAAATTTTTAGTTTATTTTTTTGATAAAAATATGTATAAGCAAATTTATATTAAAAAAATTTTAGAAAAAAAGAAAGGAGCGTATGTGGAAAATATTAAACTTTTCCAAAAAAAATATGTTAAAAAAATTATTATTTGCTGCTATTTTTGCAATTTCAATTATTGGATTTTCCGAAACTGACATTTCACAAATAGCAGCTGACTATCCTTATAAGGAAAGTGCTATAATATCAACTGTCCTTGGAACACCGACAGAACAATATTATAAATTTAAACACGCAAAAGGACCTAAAGTTAAAAGATTTAAGGCTACTAAGAAAATACCTGAAATTTTAAGACAATGGAGTACATATGATTATGGTGTCTGGGAACAAAAAGAAAAAGCACCGCTTATGATTATTATCTCAGGAACTGGATCGACTTATAACAGCGGGTTATCGCTTTATTTAGCCAACATATTTTACGATAAAGGTTATAATGTAATATCGTTTAGTTCACCAACAACCATGCCTTATATCGTATCTCAAGACAAAAATAAATATGCTGGATATATGAAAGATGAAACTGATAACATGTATGATTTGATTACACGAGCTATTTCTGAAGAAAAAAAAGATGGAATGAAAATTTCAAAAACTTATGTTTCAGGATATAGTTTAGGTGGATTTCAATCGCTTTTGCTACAAGAATTGGATGCTGAAAAGAAAAAAATTGGAATAGAAAAATCTCTGCTTTTAAATTCTCCAATAAGTATTCTTACATCAACTAAAAAATTAGACAATTATTTAGTAAAAAATGGGATTTTTTTGATGTAAAAAGTTTGGAAAAAAATATTTAGATAATATTTTTTTCGAAAATTGTAAATGACGATTCCATCAAATTAAATGAATTTTTCTTCTACAGATATTTCTGCATCACTTGGAAAAATTTAATCTTGGAGAAAAAGATTTTTGAAATATTGACTGGACTTTTTATTTAGATTTTTATTCGGCAAACATGACTTTCGCAGGAGAAGTTTTTCAGCGGAAATGATGCTTATGGACGACTTTCAGATAAAAAGCATTATAAAAGATTTGACTCTATAACAAAAAGAATTTCAAGAAGGTTTTTTTCTGTTTCATTTGAAGAATATGCGACAGAAATTTTTATATCCTTATTTAAAGAAATATAAACATCCCGATTTGACGCTGGATCAATTTTTTTAGCTAACTTTGACTTGAAAAAAATCATAAAGATTTTATAGAAAAAAAATAATAAAAAAATATTGTCTTTATCACTTCAGAAAATGATATTTTGCTTTCTAAAAAAAGATTTAGATTTTATAAAAAAATACTTTTTCAAATAAAGTTTTTAGTACCATTTGGAGGACATACAGGACTTCTTTGGCACAACGACATGGCAAACTTGATGGTAGAAAAAAATTGGAGGAAGAATAAAATGACAAAAATTTAATAAAAAAATAAATTATTAATACTTGGTGCCGTTATTTCGGCTTGTGCGATTACTTATGCGGATAACGACGAATTTTTATCCAGAAATTAAAAAAATACCGATACGGTTAGTTATTTAGATGAGTCAGAAAAAGAAGCAAATGATAATATTTATATTGAATTTGTAGATGAAAAAGATGAGCTTCCAGCTAAAAACAATGTAGAAAAATTTAAAATGACAAATTTAAAAAAGAAAAATAAAAAAATTGATAACAATAAATATATTGCTTTTGAGCAGGATAGTTACGGAGATTTGGCAAATAATATCGAAGGACTTGACGATGAATACATCGTTTCTAGCAAAGTTCTTGATTTAACTGGAATAGGAGGCACATTAAATGACCCGCTTGAGCCATTTAACCGAAGAATGTATGCTTTTAACACTCAGTTTGACAGAAAAATTGCTTATCCAGCGTCAAGAATTTACGGAGCAGTTGTTCCAAAACCTGTAAGGACAGGGATTTCAAACTTTTTCGGAAACTTTAAGGAAATTCCAACTTTTGTAAATTCAATGCTGCAGCTAAAACCTGGAAAAGCTATAAATGCACTTGGAAGATTTGCTGTAAATTCGACTGTTGGAGTTTTAGGAGTGACTGATGTGGCAACTAAAATGGGATTAAAAAAAGACTATGAAACAATGGGGGAAACATTCGGACATTATGGTGCTAGAAGTGGAGCTTACTTAATTTTACCACTTGCTGGTCCAAGTAATGTTAGAGATGCCATTGGAAGTGGAATTGACGGTGCGATTGAAGGTGCAGCCAGAGGCGTTGTCGAAGATAAACTTTTTTTTGACACAGGTATTTTTGACAAAACTGCATATGGATTTACAAGACCTGTAGTTACAGGACTTAACTTGCGTTCATTAATAAATTTTAAATACGGAGATTTAAATTCACCATTTGAATATGATTTTGTAAAAAAATACTTTATCAAAATTATAGAAAAGTTCAAATAAAAAAATAAATAAATTTAATTTAATTTAAAAACATAATAAATTAAAAAAATTAAATAAATAAATAAATAAATAAATTAAATAAAAATAAAAGAAAGAAAGAGGAGAAAAAAATGAGTTATATAAAAGATTGCGATATTGAAGTTTATAACGCTATACAAGCGGAAGAAAAAAGACAAGAAGAAGGAATTGAACTAATTGCTTCAGAAAATTTTGTCTCAAAAGCTGTGATGGAAGCTGCTGGATCAGTTTTTACTAATAAATATGCGGAAGGTTATCCTGGAAAAAGATATTATGGAGGTTGTGTGAATGTTGATACCGTTGAAACTTTGGCAATTGAAAGATTGAAAAAAATCTTTGGTGCAAATTTGCAAATGTTCAGCCACATTCAGGATCTCAAGCTAATATGGGAGTTTATGTTGGACTTTTAAATGCTGGAGATAAAATTTTAGGAATGGGACTTAGTTCAGGTGGACATTTGACTCATGGATATAAAATCAACTTTTCTGGAAAAAATTATATTGGACTTGAATATGGTCTGGATCCTGAAACTGAATTAATTGATTATGACAAAGTGCGTGAAATTGCACTAAGAGAAAGACCTAGAATAATTGTGGCAGGTGCAAGTGCTTATTCAAGAATTATTGATTTTAAAAAATTTAGAGAAATTGCTGATGAAATTGGCGCTTATCTTATGGTCGACATGGCTCATATTGCAGGATTAGTTGCAGCTGGAGTTCATCCAAATCCAATGGAATATGCTGATGTTGTAACTTCTACAACTCACAAGACTTTAAAAGGACCTCGTGGTGGAATCATTTTGACAAATGATGAAGAAATTGCAAAAAAAGTTGATAAGACAATTTTCCCTGGAATTCAAGGTGGACCTCTTGCACACATTATCGCAGCAAAAGCTGTAGCTTTTAAAGAAGCGCTAACTCCCGAATTCAAAGAATATCAAATTCAAGTGGCTAAAAATGCTAAGGTATTAGCTGAAGAGCTTACAAAGGGTGGACTTAGAATTGTAAGTGGCGGAACTGACAATCACTTGATGCTAGTTGATTTAAGACCGATGAAAGTCACTGGAAAATTGGCGGAAGGAAAATTGGAAAAAGCTGGAATAACTTGTAACAAAAACGCTATTCCAAATGACCCTGAAAAACCATTTATTACAAGTGGAGTAAGACTTGGAACTCCAGCGATTACCGCTCGTGGATTTAAAGAAGAAGAAACTAAACTTGTTGCAAAATTCATTTTAGAAGTTCTAAATAACATTGATGATGATAAAGTTATAGAAGAAGTTAAAAAACAAGTTTTGGAATTGACTAAAAAATTTCCACTTTATAAAAATAAATAAAAAATCTAAAAGGAGAAAAAAATCAAGTTGAGAAATAATAACAGAAAAAACGATGAAATGCGTGAAGTTAAAGTTACAAAAAACTACATTATGCACCCTGAAGGTTCGGTTTTAATTGAATTTGGAAATACAAAAGTCATCTGCAATGCAACAATTGAAGAAAAAATACCAAGATGGCTAAAAATGGACAATTCTTCCAAAGGAATTCACTCTGGCTGGATTGCAGCTGAATACAGTATGCTTCCTCGTGCGACAAACACTCGTGTTCAAAGGGAATCTATAAAAGGAAAAATTTCAGGTAGAACAATGGAAATCCAAAGGCTTATCGGAAGATCACTTAGAGCTGCAATTGATCTTGAAAAATTGGGAGAGAGAACGATTATGGTCGACTGCGATGTAATTCAAGCGGACGGCGGTACAAGAACTGCTTCAATCACAGGAGCTTATCTTGCTGTAGAACTTGCAATTGAAAAATTAATTGATGAAAATAAATTGAAAGAAATTCCGATAAAATCAAAAGTTGCCGCAATAAGCGTGGGAAAAGTTCGAAATGAGTTAGTTTTAGACTTGGATTACGATGAAGATTCAGCTGCGGATGTCGATATGAATATTGTCATGACCGATAAAGGTCAATTTGTAGAAATTCAAGGAACTGGTGAAGAAGCTACTTTTACTCAAAATGAACTTCTAAAATTCATTGAATTATCTAAAAAGGCTTTTGACAAATTATTTGCTTTATAAAAAAATTTTTACCCACTTTTTTTAAGTGGGTTAAATTTTATACTTTCATAAATTTATACGAAATTATATAAAAATTATATAAAATTATATAAAAATTAAAATATAAAAAAATTAAAGAATAAAAATAAAAATAAAAATAAAGAAAAAAAGATAAAAAAATTAAAGAAAAATAAAATAAAAAAATAAATAAATAAATAAAAAAATAAAATAACAAAAGAAAAAGAAAAAGAAAGGAAAGGAAAAAAATGAAAAATTAATGAAAATGATAAATTATTTCAGAAATATATGGAAAAAAATAAATGCTGGTGATACAAGTGCCATGAATGAAATTGGACTAATTTTTTTCAAAACAGCAAAGACAACGAAAATGCTAAAAAAATGGTATTTACGAGCAATTGAAAAAAATGACTTTTCATATGCCAATAATTTAGGTTATCTTTACGCTGGAGAAAAAGATTATAAAAAAATGCTAAAAAAATATTATTTACTTGCGATAAAAACATGATGATTTCAACGCTTTAACTAATCTTGCCATTCTTCTTCAAGATTTTTGGAGAAATAAAAGAAGCTGAAAAGTTTTTATTTAAAAAGCTGTAGAAAAAAATTGTGAGAACGCCAAAAAAATCTTTTTAATTTTTTTACAACGAAACAAAACAGATTGAAAAAAAGAAAAAAATTTATATTCTAAAATGGCTTGGAATGACGATAAAAACGCAATGAACCACTTGGGAATGATTTATGCAAATGAAGGAAATTATCACGATTCCGAAGAATGGTTCTCAAAAAGCGGCGGCTCTGGGAGATGAACATGCTAAAAAAATCTTAAAATTTTTAAGAGATAATAAACATAAATTTTTTTAAAAAAATAAATTAATTTTTTTCTTTAAAAATATCTTAAGTTCTTGATTTTTTTAAATATTTTGATAAAATATATTTCGATGTTTGGGAAAATCCATCGTTAAAAAAAACCTTTTGTAAACACATATTTTCAAAAGGATATGTGTTTTTTTATTTGTAAATTTTTAAGGAGGAAATGAATGCTTAATTTTTTAAATCACCTGCAATTTGGAGTAAATGAATTATTATGGCTAGGATATCTAATATTGAATTTTTCAGCAGTTGCTCTGGCTTACAGATTTTGGGGAAAAGGAGGACTACTATCGGTTGTGCCATTGTCAATCGTTCTAGCTAACATTCAAGTTGGAAAAATGATGACTTTATTCGGTTTTGATGGAATTACAATGGGAAATATTGCATACGGAGGAATTTATTTGGCATCTGATATTTTGACAGAAAATGAAGGGAAGCATTATTCAAGAAAAGTAGTTTCGCTAGGTTTTGCTGCGATGTTATTTACGACATTTATAATGCAAATTGTACTAAAAATAAATGTTTCACCTGATGATAAGATGCAAGGTGCTTTATCAGCAGTATTTGGATTCATGCCAAGACTTGCGATTTCGAGTGTATGCGGATTTGCTGTTTCTCAATCTTTTGACATCTGGTCTTACCAATTTATCAGAAAATTCAGACCATCTTATAGAGATATTTGGATTAGAAACAATGCGAGTACAATGATAAGTCAAATTTTAGACAATATCGTATTTTCATTTTTAGCGTTTACAGGAAAATATCCTCTAAAAACAGTAATTGGAATTATATTTTCAACATATTTATTAAAAAAATTGTAATTTCACTGTTGGATACACCATTTGTATATATTGCGACTTTATGGAAAAAAAACAAGGTAAAATAAGTGATTAATATTAAATAAATAAAATGAAAAAATAAAAAGGTATAAATATATAACATGGAAAGATATAGTGTAATAAAAGAGAAGAATCCTCGTGAAATCGTATTATTAAAAGGGTTTAGCTGTGCTTATGGAAAGTGTGCTTTTTGTAATTATATTTTGGATAATACGAATGACGAAGAAGAGATGAAAAAAGTAAATTTTGAGGCTTTGAGTAGAGTTACTGGGGAATATGGAGTTCTTGAAGTTATAAACTCTGGGTCGGTGTTTGAGCTAAATGGTGCGACATTGGAGAAAATAAGAGAAGTTTGTAAAGAGAAAAACATAAAAATACTTTATTTTGAAGCGTATTTTGGGTACTTAAATAGATTGAATGAAATTAGAGAATATTTTTCTGAACAAGAAGTAAGATTTGCATTCGGATTGGAAACTTTTGACAATAATTATAGGATTAAGATTTTGAAGAAAAAAATTTTATTTTTAAATGAAAGAGTTTTTGGAAAAAAATTAAAAAGCGAATATCAAATGTGCTTATTAATGATTTGTACAAAAGGACAGACGAAAAAAACAGATTTTTAAGCGATATTGAGCAAGGAATGGAAAAATTTCAAGGAGCTAGTTGTAAGTGTATTTGTAAATAATGGTACAGAAATTGAAAAGAGATGAAGAGCTTATAGCTTGGTTTTTTTGACGGAAATTTATCCAAAATATAAAAAAATGTTCCGAATATTGAGATTTTTAGTTGACAATAAAGATTTTTGGAGTGTATGTTCAATAAAATTCTTTGATTATCAAATAATTTTTTTGGTTGACAAATTAGTATAACATGTGTTATATTAAACGAACGATAGTATAAGTTGCAATTTTAACATTGATTTTTATTTATTATTTTTGTAATAAATTTGATGATTTTTAGAATAAATAATTGTAAAATATTAAAAAAATAAAAACTTATATTAAAAATGAAAAAAATTATAGGAAATTAAGGAGAAAAAAATGAGATTAAAAATAATATTAGCAGCTTTTTTAAGTACTTTGGCATTGAATGCAGTAAGTATGGACTATTTATCAAATAATTCGGCTTCATATTTCAAAATCCATCGCAAACTGGAAAAATAACTGTAGAAGGAGTATTTTACAATCCAGCGGGAACGGCATTTTTGGAAGATGGAAAATATTTTAATGTAAATATGCAAAATTCTATGATTCAAGAATCAATGACATTGAATGGGAAAAAGATGGCTTCAAATAGATATGCTGGAGCACCGTCGTTTAACTATGTTCAAAAGAAAGGAAGTAATTCTATCTTTGCTAATGCAAGTGTTGTTGCGGGAGGAGCTACTTTGAAATATGATGAAGGAGTGGCTGGAATAAATTTGGCAGCAGAAACATTTGACAATATGACTCGTGGATTATTAGGAGCAAAAGTTACTAGAAACCAATTTAGTGGACAAAATAGATATTATCAATTAATGCTTGGAGGAGCGCATCAATTGACTGATAAATTATCAATCGGTGGAGGACTAAAATATGTTCACGCCATGAGAAAATTAAATGGATACGCTTCTTTCGGATATAATCCATTTGTTGGTGCAAGAGTTGGTTTGAAAGGAAATGAATTGTATTTAGATTCTAGAAGAAGAGCAGACGGTGTTGGAGCGGTATTAGGTTTAGATTATAAAGCGACTGATACATTGAATTTTGCTGTAAAATATGAAACGCCTGTAAAATTGAAATTCAAGACAAAAGCTACAGAAAGTACAGATATGACTTTAGCTGGGAGAAAAATTGGATTATCAGATTTTTATCCTAAATATGCAAATGGTGTAAATTCAAGAAGAGATTTACCAGGAGTATTGTCGTTAGGAGTTTCTAAAGATATTAATGACTGGACTGTTTCAGGAGGATATATTCATTACTTCAATAAAGCAGCAAATATGGATGGAATAGACTATAGAGACGGACATGAAGTGAACTTTGGAGTTGACTACAGATTTTCGCCAAAATGGACTTGGCACGCAGGTTATAATTATGCTCACACAGGTGCTCCAAAACAATCGTACAACGATACTGAATACGCTATAGATGCACAAATTTATACGACAGGATTGACATTTAAGCCGACAGAAAATCATGAATGGAAATTCGGTGTTGGATATGTTAAATATAATTCAGAAAATGGAGAGCCAGAAATAACTCATGGAATAAAATTGGATAAATCGAAAGTTAAATATGATAAAGAAGTTGGAGTATTTTCTTTGGGGTATACTTATAAATTTTAAAATTTGAAATTTTATAAAAATAGGGAAATATTGTTTTAAGGGAGTGGAATTTATGCTCCCTGTTTTTAATAATTATTTTAAAGGAAGAATTGAAAAACAGGATAATACAAAATACTATCCTGCACCATATATCATACTTTGAGTTTACACAAAATTTTGGACATTCTCACAAAATTGGGATAGTTTCTGTTAATTTTATAATTTCTCTAATTGTTTCAATATTTCATTCCCATTCTCACACCATTTATCAAATTCTACTTTATGATTTTTTTAACTTTTTCTATTTCTTCTTTAGACTTATTCAATTCATCTTTTTAATAAGATATAATCTGAAAAAAATATACTTCAAAAAAATTCTTTTTGAATCAATTTGTTCAATCAATTCTTTTTCTTTTGCTCTTCAAAAATATTTTTTTGTATCTCTTTTTTTGTTTTTTTGTTAAATTTTTTTCCATTTGTATTTGTTTATTTACTTGATTGAAAACTTCCAGTGCAGCACCTACTCCTAATAATGCGCCATTTAAACCTTTAGCCAAATTAACTGCACCCCAAGGTTTAAACTTTAAAAAAATTGTCCTATATCTTGTCCAAAAAAATTTTTCCAACATTCACAATTCCATCTCTTACTCCTAAAAATAGCAACATTATTGATAAAATTTCCTTTAGCTACAAAAATTAATCCCTTCTCTTCCTAAAGAATTTAATGTCGTATTAAAAATTTTTTTATTTCAGCATTTATTTCAAGTTTTATTGTATTTAATTCTACTTTTTACTGTATTTATCTGTCTTGCAAATTCCATTTTTTTATTTTTTTCTGAAATAATAATTCCTTTGTCACCAATTTCTCTTTGATAAAACTCTTTAAATGTTTCAAGATCAGTCCCATCATTTTTGCAATATTAGTTTAGTATAATATTGAAGTACAAATTTTTTTTAATTCTTCTCTTACTTTTTATTATATTATTTTTCTGTTTTTTTCTAATTTTTTTCTCTAACCTTTGATTCATTTTATCTATTTCTTCTATAGTTTTTTTCCAAATTCTTATTTTTCAATTTTTTTGTTTTTGGAACTTCCTTTTCCATAATATCTTTTTACTATTGTTTTTTTCCGTTTCTAAAAAAATTGCTGATATTCCATTATTTCTTTTCTATTATTTCAGTCGTTGCATTTTTGTAATGTTTCAATCTTAGATAATTTTTTTATACTCTTCTAAATTATTTAGCCAATACTCTTCAATTCCTTGATTAAATGGATTTGCTGATATTCCAGTAATAATTATATTCTCTATTTCTTGATTACTTAAATCTATCATATCTTTTAATCTTTGAATAATATTTTTGTTTTTTTATATCCAAATTATAATGATAATCATTTTCATCTTCTACATCGGAAACTTCATCAAATCTACTTAAAACAAAAAAATTGATCTAGGAAGTAAATTAAGTGTTCTAAATAACCATATCAAATCTTCTTTATGGCTTTCCTTTATTGGATTAGTTGAATTCATTACATATAATATTATGTCTGCTTCACTTACATATTTTTTTGTTATTTCTTTTATATTTTTTTCTTTTTTTATCTTCTGTTTCTTTAAATCCAAATAATCCTGGCGTATCTATTAAGACTATTTTATCGTTTACATTATAGACAATAACCTCATTTGATGATTCTTGTTGACTAATTTTCATTGAAGATTTATCATATTTTTTTCAAGCCAAGCTGCAGCTATAGAAGTTTTTTTCCTTCTGAAAAATCCTCCAATTAAAAGCTACCTTTAATTTTTTTATCTTCCATATTTTTCTAAATATTTTTTTCTACTTTTTTTATCATCTTATCTTCTATTTCTATGTTAAGTTCTTTTTCCTTTTTAAGAGAAAGTCTCTAAGTTCTTTTTAAAAGGTTTATTGATTTTTTTCTTCTTTATTTCAAATTCTTTAATTGTATTTTTCCATATTTTTAATTCCTCTCCTTAATCTATTTTTTTCTTTTTATGTTTTTTTATTTCAATATTACTTGACCGTAAAACTTCTCCTATTTCTTTTTATTTGATTTAACGGCATCTCTAATTCTTTAACAACATTTCCCATTTCACTTTTTTTATTTTTAGGTATTACTTCTTTTTATTTTATCATCAATTTCATTATCTAATTGTTCAATAATATTTTTGAATATTTTTTTGTCAACATTTTTTTCTTTGTCTACCCATTTTATAACTTTTTACTAAAAAAACCTCCAACAGCATCTGCTATTCCTAGAAGTATACTTAATCCTCCTAAAACTATTCCAATCCAACCTACCGGATTCCAAAACATTAAAAATAGCTCCTACTGCAATCATTACTAATTTTTCCTACCTTAATTCCAATATCTATATTTAAATTTACATTTAAAGCTTCCATACCGTTAAATTTAAAAATTATAAGATAAAATATTTTCTAAATATCTTTTCAAATTATCAGCTATTTCTTTGATACTTTCTTGAAATTCACTTAAAGAATTCTTCATTTTTTTCTTCAAATTCTTTTTTTCAATTTTTATTTTTGATTTTTCAAGTATTGTTTCTTTTTAATTTATCTTTTTAATTCAAAAATTACTTACATCTAATTTTTATATAATCATACATTTCTTTTATAGTTTCACTTTCAAAATTATTTATAATTTTTAGATTTTTATTTTATAAAATTCATTTTCTAAATTTGTTATACTATCCTCTACTTGGTTTTTTTGAATTTTTCTATTTGCTCTTCAAAATTTTTTTACTTATTTCCTGTATATTTTTCTTCATTTTTTTCCCAGTTGAGTTATTGTTTCCTCCAATGTGTATTTAATTTTTATTAAAATTTGATTTTTCTTATTTTTTTCTTTATAATTTAAAAATAAAAATCCCATTTTTATACTATCTATAAAATTTGTCATTCCAGAAATATCTAACAATTTTTTTCTTTTTGTGAAACTATTCAAAAAAATTCATTTCTTCTTTTTATAATCTACATTATTTGGTAAAAGACATTCAGAAACAGCTAAGTATGCTGGTTTAGCACTAATTACTAAACTTTCTACGTAATTATCACTAAAAATTTCTTTCATTTTTCTATCCATTTCTCTTAAACTTTCTCTCTCATCTTCTGTTATTAAGCTGTTATTTAATTGTCTTTTTATTAGTTATTGATTTATTATAAATTGTCCGTACTTCTGTTTGTGAACCTAGTTGTTCTTTTTATCTTTTCTATTGTTCCTTTTCTATTTTCTTCACCCGTTTCTGGTAATGCAGCCTTTTCTTGTCATATAAAATATCATGTGTGCTTTTTGAATAGCTTTGGTTATTGATTTTACTACTACTTCTTCTTGACCTTCAATTCCAGGCATATCAATAATACTAAATTTTTTTGATTTCCTAGATTAAATTTATATTCTACATTTTTCTCGTGTAAAAATCAGAACGTCCGTCTCCTATTATTTTTACCATCTTGATATTTAATTGATTCTTTTTTTCTCTCCAATAATTTTTGTTTCTAATTCTTTCTTTTTTTATTTTTCTAGTTTTAAAAATCTCTTTTTCATTTGAATTTGATTTTTTTCAAAAATCCTTAATCAATATATCTATATTTTTTTAATTTCATCAATATTTTTTTCTTTCTTTTTCTTTATATTCCTGAATTTGAACATTAATATTATTTCTCTCTTCTTTTTAAAAGTTCGATTATCTTTTTCTTCTTCTATTTGCTTTTTCTTTTTTTAACTCTTCATTCTTTTTGTTGTATTAATTTTTTTCTTCTTCACTTTTTTTATTCTAAACAAAAAAACAAAAAAATTTTTAATAAAAAAATTTTTTTCTTTTTTTCTTCAACTTTAGCTTCTAATTGTTCTATTATTATATCGTATTCTTTAACAATACCATTATAATTTAATTTAATTTTTATTAAAATTATTTTTTTGATTTCATCTGTTGAATAAATATCTTTTTAAAAACTTCACTATCATTTTTTTAATGTAAGTTCTTCTGTATTGTAATCGTATACTATATCAATATTATTCAAATATTTTTATAATATCTTCTATTTTCTTTTGATCTTCTATAAAAAAATATCTCTTTTTTTAAATTTCCTTCTATTTCTTCTTTTATTTTTTTAAAATTTTTAAAATTTATTTTTTTCTACTTGATTATTTACTTGTTCTTTACTTTCATTAAGTTGACAAATTTCATTTTCTATTCCTTTAAATTTATTTCTAGTTTCAAGTTTTGTTTTTTTCATTTAATAAAATACGTAAAGTCTCTATCAGTGTGGATTTTTCCAGCATTAGTTTCTCCATAAAAAGCCATTGTAAAAATATCCCACTCAGAATTTTTCCTTTAACTCTTTTAATTCTTTTTCTAAATTATTTCCTATTTTTTTAAAAATATTTTTGAGCTTCTTTCTTAGCTTCTTCGATTTCTTCTACTTCAATCTTTTTTATTATTAATTTCTAAAATTAGATTTTTTTATTTTTTTATGATTACTTCGTCATATATAGACGATAAGTTTAATTGTTCATTCACTATTTTTATCTCCTTTTTAATTATTACAAACAATATCTAAAAAAATATTGTTAATCTTAAAGTGTCTTTAACTATTATATATTATTTTTAATTTAATTTTCAAATTATTTATTAATTTTTTTACTTTTGCCAATTTTTTTATAATTTAACATTCTCTATTTTTTTCCACGAATATCCGTCAAAACAAAAAAATTTTTTTAGATAATCAGATTCCTTAATCCTTTTCTATATTCAATCCCACATCTCCATCATCTCCCCCATCTCAAACAACCACCCCGGTGTAATATACTCCCGCTTTTCATCATACTTTTTTTCTGTATCTCATCAATTTTTTTCATTAAATTTTTTGATTATTCGCATAATAATTTTTTTCACAATATATTTCAAAACTTCAAAACAAAAAAATTTGAACAAATAGTCATATTTTTTTGCTGAAACTTCCTTTTACATACTTTTTCATTTCCAAAACCAAAATCTCCGATTGTAAAAACTTTCATGCTTTTTATCATAATTATTTTTTTCTCAAAATATTCTTCCACAAAATTTTTGGATTTTTTTCCAAACTCTTCTTCTGGAAAATTAATTTCAAAAAAATTTCTGCTCGATTTTCTAAATATGTCCTTGTTTCCAGACGATTTGGCAGATACCATTTCATTTTCCCGTCTTTATTCAAATTTTCTGAATAATCATAGACCGTATTTCCGACTATCATTTCACAATGGATAAAATCTGACTTTGTTACATTTTTTTATTAATTTTTTTCTATAATATTTTTTTGTCATTGCTCCGACAAAATGAAATAAATATCCGCTTCATCTTTTCTCCCTTTTTTTCTTTTTTTATTTTTTTATTTAACATTTTTTTATTTAATATTTTCATATTTTTAAATTCATTAAAATATTTCAAGAAATTTTTCTTTCAAGTCATCTAAATCTAAAATAATTTCTCCAGTTTCATTATTCACATTATTTTTTTAAATATTCTGAATAACCTAATCCAATTGCTCCTGTAATGCTTCCAGCAACCGCTCCATTTGCAGCCCAGCCAATAACTGGAATAATTTTTAATAAATTTGCAGCCAATTTTCCAATTTGCGCTATACCTGTTATTGAAATCAGTGCCGCCGCAATGTCGGTAAAAGTGTGAGTTCCTGCGTCTACACGATAAATTGTGTTTATATCAATTATCATTTTTGTCTGTAACGCCGCAAGAGCTATTGAATCTGGAAATGGTAACGGTGTTGCTCCGATTCCAGCCGCAAGAAAAGCGTATTTATTTGTCGCATCAGCAGCTTCTTTTGCCATTGTTTCAAGCCGTTCCTTTAAAATTATAGTTTGAGCTTTTTTTACTGCGTTTTGTCTGCCTTCTGAAATATATTTATATGTTTCATGCAACAGTTCCTGTGCGCCTTTTGGATTTAAAACTACTATTTCATCATCAATTTCAAACATTTCTTTAACATTTCGAACTCTCACAAATGCTCTTGCTTTTTCCATCATTTTTTCATCAATAACTTTTTTCACAAATTCAGATTCCTTCAAAGTATCTCTTTTTGTAAATACAACAATCGTTGGGATTCCGCAATTTTCAAGAATATCCAAAAGTCTTACATCAGCCGTTTCAACTCTGCCGCTTTTTTCGCTGATACAAAGCCAAGCGATATGAATATGCTCATTTTCATCTTTAGACTTTTGCTTTTCATCCAAAAAATCTTGAATATTTGCCAATGTCTGCTCATAGTCTTCCGCTTCAATTCCTTTTGTGTCGTATAAATTTACATTGTCTTTTTCCAGATGATAACATTTTATTTCTTGAGTTACTGGCATTCCAACTCCAATTTTAGCAACTTCTTTTCCAAAAATATAGTTAATTAGCGAACTTTTTCCAACTCCAGTTTTTCCAGAAATAATAATATTTACAGTTTCTTTCCCAGAATAAGATTTAAAAAAATTTTTTTCTTCTTTATTTTTTTCTTTTTTTCTTTATCAAAAATTATTGCTCCATTACTAATCATTAGACCTTTAAGACTTTTTTTAAAATTTCTTCTCTCGTTCCAACTTTTTTTGATTATTTTTCATTCTTTTTGATTATTTTTCTATTTCAATTAAATCTTTAAATTCTTTAACATCCATATTTTTTTCCCCTCTTTTTTTAAATAAATTTTTTTCACATGTTTTTTTATTTTTTTAATCTCATTGTAAGTATACTATTTTTTTAGATTTTTGTTTTACTTATAAAAAAATTAAAAAAATATAAAATCATAAGATTTTTTTAATTTATCTCTTGTTTTTTTCGTATTTCAAGTTAAAAATTTAGTATAGAGAATTAAATTTTTATTTATATTAGCAAAAAATTGTTAATTGAGAGGAGAAAATTATGAGAATATATGATGGCAATAACATTAGAAACATTGCTTTATTGGGAGAAAGCGGTGCTGGAAAAAGTAATATGACTTCCGCTCTTGAATTTACGGCAAAACTTACAAATAAAATTCCTAATTCTAGCGATAATGTTAAAATAAGCAGTTCTCTTGCCCTACATGCAATTGAATATCAATCTTTCAAATTTAATTTTTTTGATGTGCCTGGATATGTTGATTTTTTTGGGGAACTTGAATCTGGACTTGCAGCGTGTGATGGAGCAATTATCACAGTTGATGGAACTGCTGACTTATCTGTCGGAACTGAAACTGCTCTTGAACTTGCCGACAGCCGAAACATTCCACGATTCATATTCGTGAATAAAATTGACAGTGAAAGCTGACTACGAAAAAATTCTTTTGCAACTTCGAAAAAAATATGGTAAAAGAATTGCACCATTTCATGTACCTTGGGGAGTTGCCGCTAATTTCAAGGGACATATAAATGTTGTGGATATGTTCGCCCGTGAATATAATGGCTCTGAATGTGTCAATGCAGATATGCCAACTGATATGGACGACAAGATTTTGCCGATTCGTGAGATGCTTTTGGAAGCGGTTGCTGAAACAAGTGAAGAATTGATGGAAAAATATTTTAATGGAGAAGAATTTACTACAAATGAAATTCACGCTGGACTTAGAAAAGGTGTACTAGATTGTAGCGTAATTCCTGTTATTTGCGGTTCAACTACAAAAAATATAGGACTTCACACAACATTTGACATGATAAGAGATTATTTGCCAGAACCAATGGATAATCCAAAAGTTGACGCTAAAAAAGATAAAACTACTTGCCAAATTTTTAAAACAATAATTGATTCATTTTTAGGAAAAGTTTCTTATGCAAAAGTTTTATCTGGAGAGCTAAAACCTGATTCAGAAATTTATAATTTGAATAAGAAAAAAAGTGAAAAGATTGGAAAACTTGGAACAAATGTGTCTGGAAAAATAGAATTTTTAAAAAAAGGAGTCTGTGGAGATGTCGTTTTATTAACAAAACTTGAAAGCACTCAAACTTCAGACACACTTTCAACTGATAAAAATGAAACTGCACAAAAAAATATCACTTTCCCAAAAGCTCAACTTTTGGTTGCAATAGAACCATTAAATAAAAATGATGATGAAAAGATGTCGACTGGACTTAATAAACTTATGGAAGAAGATCCAGCTTTTTCTTGGAAAAGAGATATGGAAACAAAGCAAACTATTTTGGGAGTGCAAGGAGAACTGCATTCCATCACATTGATTGAAAAATTAAAATCTAAATTCGGAGTTGATATAAAAACAGTTGACTTAAAAGTTCCATACCGTGAAACTATTAAAGGAAATTCGGATGTTCAAGGAAAATATAAGAAGCAATCGGGAGGACACGGACAATATGGAGATGTGCTTATCAAATTTTCTCCTTGCAATGAGCATTTCGTATTTGAAGAAACTATTACTGGAGGAAAGGTGCCGAAATCATATATTCCAGCTGTTGAAAAAGGATTAAGAGAATCACTTGCTCACGGAGTTTTAGCGGATTATCCTGTCACAAATATAAAAGCAGTTTTGTATGATGGCTCTTATCACGATGTGGATTCTTCAGAAATGGCTTTTAAAATCGCAGCAAATTTAGCTTTCAAAAAAGGAATGCTTGAAGCTAAACCAACTTTGCTTGAACCAATTATGGAACTTACAATTTTTGTGCCTGAAAGCTGTATTGGAGATATAATGGGAGATATTAACAAAAAGCGTGGAAAAATTATTGGCATGGATGCTCACAAATCGGATAAACAAAAGATTACAGCCGAAGTTCCAATGGTAGAAACATTTAAATATGCAAACGATTTAAAAGCAATGACAAAGGGAAGAGGATATTTTGAGATGAAACTTTCAAAATATGAAGAAGTTCCTTATGAATTAGCACAAAAAATAATTGAAATCAGAAAAAAATAATTTTGAATAAGTTTAATTATAAAATAAAAAACAGTGAAAATACAAAAAATCTCACTGTTTTTTTTTATTTTAAAGATTAGTAAATTAATCTAAATCCAAATCCTCCTCTTAAATTTTCCCCTTTCGTGTCGTATCCCAAGTTTGCTGTAACCCCAAATTTGTGTTGTCAACTCCTAAATTAAGATCAAATTTCCCATTTCCGTGTCTATCTTCTTTTTCTCCTCTAAATTTATACCAATCCGTTGTTGTATATCGCACTCTAGCTCTATTTTTCACATCATCCAGTCTTCCCAGCTCATTTTCGTAAGCTGCTGTAAGTCCAACTTAAATCTGTTGTGAATAGCTCCAGCATACCATCCAGACGAATTTTCTAACTCAAATGTTTCATCTTCATGAACATAAGCTACTCCGTAAGCATCACTTGTATAATCAATAATTCCCGCAGTTCCAGTTTTATATTCGTCTTTCATTCCAAAAACTTTAATTTTGTTATTTTGTTTAGAAGGATTTCTCCATTCATTGTGCAAATATTTAAACTCTTTGTCAAGTAAATTTCCTGTGCCATTAATTCTATGTTGAATATTTGCATATTGATGACCTTTCATTTCATCGACTGCTTGAGCAAATCCTGTGTACGGCACTTTTATCAAATAAGCTGTGTCAAGCAATCCAGTCGTTGCAGATTTTACAGGCTGCACCATCCAAGTCAAGTTTGCAGAAAATGCTTCTAAAGTAGTTCCACCTGGACTTATAATACTTGCTAATGCACTGTTATATGGATTTAATATATTATCCCCCATTTTTATAGCTTTTGCATTAGTATATTTTGTGGCTTCTGCTCCAAAAATTAGTTCAACATCAGTAAGTGTAGCTTGTCGCATCTAATACATTTACAGTTCCTCTTGATAAATCAGTAACCGTAACTTCTGATGGAGCTGGACTTGCTACATTTGTATCTACATTTACTAGCGCTATGACTTCTCCTGATGCATCAACTATTATTAAATTTGAAGAAACTAAAAAAATGTTACATTTAATTAATATTTCAATTAATTTATAGAATAAAAAAAATTTTAGGATTTTTTGATTTTCGGGGTATAATATAAGTATTAAGAAATTTATTTACAGGAGGACATATAGGTGATACATAATACGAAAGAATTGGTTGATATTCAAGAAAAATTTTTGGATATGGAAGTAAAAAGTTTTGGAAGAGAAGTTATTGAATTTATTGATGAAAGTGCAAGTGCATTTCATGTTGTAAAAAATTGCTCTGATATTTTGGAAGAAAATAATTTTTTTGAGACTTATGCCACAAGAAAAGTGGAAATTGAAAAAAAGGTGGAAAATACTTTTTTAAAAAGTCAAGTTCTACGATAATAGCATTTACAGTGGGAGAAAACATTGATATAAAAAAAGGATTTAAAATATTTGCGGCACATACAGATTCTCCTTGTTTTAAAATTAAACCAAATCCTGAAATGATAACAGAAAATATATTGAGATTAAATACAGAAGTTTATGGAGGTCCAATTTTTAAACACTTGGTTTGACAGACCTTTATCCGTTGCGGGAAGAATTATTGTAAAAGGGAAAAATATATTTTCGCCAAAAACTATAAAAGTGAAAATAGACAAACCCATTATGACGATACCAAATTTGGCAATTCATCAAAATAGAGAAGTTAATAATGGAGTAAGAATAGACAGACAAAATGATGTCTTACCAGTGATTTCCCTTATAAACAAAAAATTTGAAAAAGAAGAATTTCTTACAAAATTAATTTTAGAAAATGTTGATATAAAAAGAGAAGATATTCTTGATTTTGACTTATATGTCTATTGTTGGGAAAAAGGTTGTCTTTTGGGTGCAAATGAAGAAATGATTTCTTCACCTAAAATCGACAATTTGGCTTCAGTTTATACGGGACTGCTTGGACTTTTTGAAGCCAGTAAAAATGAGGATAAAATTAATCTATTTGTTGCATTTGATAATGAAGAAATCGGAAGTGCAACAAAACAGGGAGCGGACTCTAATTATTTACTAAACACATTAGAGAGAATCGCTTTGACATTGGGATTTAACAGACTTGAGTTTTTACAGATGGTTGAAAATTCTTTTATGCTTTCAGCTGATGCCGCACACGCTGCACATCCTGCACATATTTCTAAAACAGACCCAACAAATCGTGGGAAAATGAACGAAGGTTTATCTTTGAAAATAAGTGCAAAACAGAGATATACATCGGATGCCTATTCAATTTCTGTAATCAAGCAATTAATTGAAGGAACAGATATAAAAATTCAGAGTTTTGTAAATGAATCAAATGAACCTGGTGGCTCGACAATTGGTCCAATTTCTGCAACTCACTTGGGAATAGATTCAGTAGATGTCGGAGTTCCTATGCTTGCTATGCATTCAGCAAGAGAAATGTGCGGAGTTTATGATATTTTTTTTCTAAAGGAATTGGCAAAAGAATTTTTTTCTAAGGGATAAAAAAATAAAATAATAAATAAAAAAATAAAAATTTATATAAATTTTTGATAAAAATAATAAAGAAAAAGTTAGGAGTTGATTGATACGATATTTTTTTAGATAAAGTGTTAGTTTATGTTGCACACAATATGGATAAGCCAAGAGATTTTATTGAAAGCGATTTGGAATTTATTATAAAACAAAGCATTTTACATTATTTTGTAAATGACAGGAAAGTTGATTTAAAAGATCTTTCGGATTTTACAGTGACATTAGTGATAGATTTTTGCGATGATGAAATAAATAATAAAAATAAAATTGGTTGTAGAAGAGTATATGTTTGAAATAAGTTATCTTGGAGAAGTGGCGTTAAGAACGCTAAAATTGGGAAATGATTATGAGCACTACGCAAGAGAAGATGTAGCGGATCTTGAAAAAGAAATAGATTTATTTTTTTAAATGGAATAGGAATTCCGAAAGAAAAAAATAATATATCATAGTAAAACTGCTTTAAACTTGAACTCAAAAATTATAACTATTTTTACTCAAACTCTAAATTTATATAATTTTTAGCAGTTTAATTTTTAAATAGACTTGAGTATAAAAAAATAGTGTAAATAACTAATTCATATCACATCACAATAAATCAAGATATTTAAATAAAAACAAGGGGTTAAGTTTCCCCTTGCCAAATAAATTTCCACATTTTTAAATAATAAATAATTAGTAAATTGCTCTAAATCCAATACCTCCACGAACATTACTTCCTTTAGTATCATACCCAGCATTCACCGTAACACCAAATCGAGTATTGTCAACTCCAATATTTAGATCAAATTTACCATTACCTCTTCTATCTTCCTTTTCCCCTCTAATTCCAAACCAGTCAGCATTCGTATATCTAACTCTAGCTTCATTATTGACATCTCCAATTTTTCCAAGCTCATTTTCATAAGCGGCTGTCAATCCAACTGTCAAATTAGTTCTTACTGCCAATGGCTGTACATATTTAAACTCTACTCCAGCTTCAGGCTTAACAGAGAAATAGTCGTTACCTTTAACTTCCAGTCTCATTTGTCCTGAATCTTCCTTTATGCTGTTAAATCTTCCATATTCCATTTTTAGCATTCCATAAGGTCTTAAATGTGTTCTCTCACTCATTCTTATGTCATATCCCAAATCTGTTTTCAGTACAGCACCGTAGGAATTATAATTTGACTTGGCTTCAAATACATCATCAACAACTAAAAATTTACGTTTCATGTTGTTAATTCCGGCAAACACATCTCCGCCGATTGTCCATTGCAATGCTCCATTGTAGTCCTTCTTAGGCGACATTGTCTTAAATACTCCGGCTTTAAGCATTGTCTGATCTTCACTTGAATGTCCGATGTCCTTGAATTTAAATCTGTTTGTCACAGCTCCAGCATACCATCCGCTTGAATTTCCTAATTTAACTGTTTCATTTTCGTGAACATAAGCCACTCCGTAAGCATTGTTTGTATAATCAATGATTCCTGCTGTATCAGTTTTATATTCATCTTTCATTCCAAATACTTTGATTTTATTGTTTTGTTTAGATGGATTTTGCCAATTTTTTTGTAAATGATTAAATTCTTTGTCTAAAGTGTTTCCAGTTGCATTGATTCTTTGCTGAATATTTCCATATTGGTGTCCCATCATTTCATCCATCGCTTGATATAATAATACTTCTTCATTATTTCCAATTCCATTTAATTTTTGAAATAATTGATTTTCTCTGCTTCCAAGTGCTTCTACGCCATATCTTTGTTCTAATCCATCTGCAAAATTATATGAATCTGTTTTATTTACTGGCGATTTGTCTGTTCCTGACCATTTTGTGTATGGAATTTTTGCCATATAGGCATTTTCTATTGTTCCATCTGTCTGATTTTGTGCAACACTTGCCATCCAAGTTAGTGAACCTGAATAAATACTCCATTTTTCAATTTGTGGATTATTTAAAATCATTTGATTGTATGGTGCAAGTATTTTTTTGCTTACTTGAATGTATTTTCCAGTTGTATTTTGAGCGGCTTCATTTCCTATAATTAAATCGGCTTGTTTTAATGTGCTTAATTGAGTTAATCCTGTTACAGGCGTTGTAAACCGTTTATTTGAAGTATCGATGTACATTCCAATTGTTGAAATTTCCATCGGCTTAAATTCTTTGGCTGTTGTTGAAGCTAGTTCTGGTATTACTGGAACTCCGTTTACAGTTATTGTGGCTGTTTGAGATCCTGCCGGTGCATGTATTTTTACACCTCCCATATCTTTAGCCAAATCTTGACCTTCAGCTGGAACTGCCGAATTTTCTGATCCGCTTCCTGTTATATTCAATGTTCCATAGTTCTTAATTATTCCCACATTTTTACCTGCCGAATTTCCTTTGGCAAGCAATCCTACCGCATCTATCGCATCAATCTGAATAATTCCATTATTTTCAATTGTTGAACCGTTCTTAACTACCATTCCTACAACTCTTCTCAATCCTGTTCCATTTGAACGGATAGTTCCGTTATTTATTCCGTAAGCTCCATTATCAAGATACATTCCAGTCGTGTTACTTGCATTAAGGTTAATAGTCCCATTATTTGTTACAGTCGTTCCTCTTTCCGTTCCATACATTCCAATACTATGTTCACCATTAACATCAATAATTCCTTCATTTACCACATTTCCAGAATATGCTGGCTTTACGGCATCTCCAACATATCCTGCAGCCATTCCTATCGCATAATAATTATCAGCTGGATTAGTATTTCCAACACTCGAAGCTCCTACTGCAATTCTAGCAGTACCGCTATTAACGGCAGTTCCTCCATAAATACTGTAAATTCCAACATTTCCTATACCTGAACTGTAATTAATATCAGCCTTATTTACCACATTTCCTGCTGAATAAAGTCCATAATTTAGTGAACCAGTTGAAGTCAATGGAGTGTTGTTGATTACATTTCCAGATGTATCTCTTGAAAATACAAAAACGGTATTATCTCCAGCAGGTGAAACTGTCGCATCGCTTATTATCGTATTTCCAGACCCTTCATTGATAAATCCATACGAACCGTTGCCAATTGTCATTTTTGAACCTGCATCGGCTTTTATCAGATTTCCAGTTCCTTTTGTATATACACCGATTGCTTCATTTTCTCCTAATGTAATTACAGAATTATTTGTCAATGTAACATTTCCATTTGTACTAAGTATTCCTTTACCTTTGTCCTTCATAGTCAATGTTCCGCTATTTATGACATCTGCTCCATCAGAGTAAATTCCATAGGCTTTTCCGCTCTTATCGGTTATTGCAGCCGCATTTGCAAGAGTTCCTTTTTGTTGCATAAATTCCAACTATTCCTTTATCGCTGCTAGTATTTACTATATCCACATCAGTTATGTTTGTAGCCGTGCTGTCATAAAAAAATACCTGCTCCAGAAGCATTTGCTGAACCTGTATATTTTTATTTCAAATTTATTTCCATTCGGATTTATAACAGAACCGCTTGAAACTGAAATTCCTACTCCTTTATCCTTAATTTCAACTCCAGTATTTGAAGTAAAATTCACTTCGCTCTTCGTTCCACCTGCATAAACTCAATTCCGCTTTTTTTCCTACTAAAATATCAGAACTTCCAGTTCCCCTAAATTAACTATATTTCCAGCTCCTTCTGACACAATACCAACACCGCTATCGCCAGTCATCACTATTTTTGCCATTATTTGAAATAACTCCGTTTGATGTTAAAAACTAATCCAGTTCCTGCAATATCATTTGTATTTCCATATAGTCCAATCGAACCATTACCTGCAACAGTTATTGTACCATTATTAGTTATTTCCAAAACTTTGTCAGCCGCTAGTAATGTTCCGCTTGAAATTTTATCATCTGTTCCATAAGTTTTCAATTTTGAAGCAGAAGCAAATCCTGCCATACCAACACCGCTCAAAGTAATATTTATAGCATTATTATTCGTAAGCGAACTTCCATTTACTCCATAAGCTCCAATTCCCTTATCAACATTTATCGTACCTTTATTATCCACATATCCAAAACTTGTAGATATTGCTGCAGTTTTAGAAGCAGTTCCTCCTGTTATGTCAACAGTTCCATTATTTGTGTACCCTGTAGTTGCATTAGTTGCAACACCATCATGAGAAGCCATTGACAATCCTTTTCCAGTTGCAGAACTTACAGTCACACCATTTGCTATCGTAAATTTTTCGTTTGAAAGACCTAAATTTTTGTTAAATTCATCATTGTTGTCATCTAAATCTTGATTATTATTAAGATTAAATATTCCATCTATATAATAAATTTTATAATCATGATTATTTGTATTCAATGCTGCAAGCTTCATATCGTTTTTTATATTCGTAGTTCCTGTCGTACCACCAGTCCAATTAGTCGTATCTCCAGTATATGTACGAAGTATCGCATTATCTCCTGTTAAATTTACAGTTACATAATTCATTCCAAGATATTTAGCCGTAGCTGAAGTATTCCCACCGTCATAATTAGTTGCATCTGTTCCTGGCATTAGTATCCCGTCTGCCATATTTATTGTAGTTGCACCTTTAAATTCAATTTTTGAAGAATTATCAGCATAAAATGGAGTCGATTTTGCATGATCAACAGTTGTCGAACCAGCTGCCACCACATCTGAAGTTGTCGCCTTGTCTTCTTGATAAATTGTTCCACCGCTAAAATTAACCTTTCCACCGTCAACCGCAGCCAATGCTCCATTTTCTCCAGTCTGAATCTTATTATTAAGACCATTATTTATATTTACAACTGAACCAGTCCCCGAAGCAAATCCCGCCATACCGCTTATTTTAATACTTCCATCTTCTATATTAACAGTTCCACCTGCTGTTCCTGCCACTGTTTTTGTAGCCAGTCCTGCAATATTCTCAAACTTGTTCTGAGTAGCATTTTTGTCTATTGCTTCAATATCTCCATGAATATTAACTACACCTTCATCTCTTGCAAATCCTATTATTGATTTGTAGTTTACTGCTGTTGTAGTTGTAGTATTTGCTGATGTTCCTGCATTTACAACCCCTTTATTATCACCCATATAGGCTATTCCTTCTTTTGAAGCTAGAACTACATTGGGGTAAATGTTTACTTCAGAAGGTAGTCCTTGCAACATAGAAGCTGTTGAAGTTGCACTTGGATCTCCAATATTTTTTCTTAATGCAGGATTTCCATTTATAGCCGCTGCATCTGCATTATTTTGATTAACATCTGTTTGTTTAGAACCTAACTGATGTTTAGCCTGATCCCAAGTTCCTTCCGCATAAGCTATTGTTGTTCCTGTCGAAGCATCTGCTTCTGAGGTTGTCGCTCCATTAATACCATCTGTAATTGATGAACTTGTACCTGTTACATAGTAATTAGTTGTAGCTTTCCAACATCAATAGCACTTCCAAGTTTCGATATTATCATAAATCCATTTTTAGAATATTTTCCAAATGTAATATTCATTTTTCCAACTTCAAGATTATGAATAGGATCATCGCTAAAAGTTGCTAAAGCAGGAACAACTATTACAGGAACTCCCAAATCTCTAATTGCATCAATTCCAGTTCTTTGTCCAGACATCACATAAAGTCCGACAGCACCATCAACTGTTTTATCTGTATACCCTTTATATTTAGGAGCTAATGGATTAGTAAGATCTTCAATTAATTGTCCAGCAGTTGTTTGAGTGCCGTTCGCATTAATATCTAATTGTTTTCCAATAGACATTTTGACATCCATTTCACCTTGATATATACCTATATATGAAGCTGTTGTTAAATACCCTCGATTTAATTCTGCAAGTTTATCTCCGGTCTCCCAAGATTTTGGAGTTCCCCCTTTCATTTTACTTCCAAAGAACAATCCAACATTTTCATCTCCATACAATTCAACATCATTAGAAAATTTAATTAACGAATTCATTTTTTCATTTTTACCAGCACTAAAAGAAGTTTTTTGCCAATTTGGAGCATAGCTGAAACTTGAATAAACTATATTAGAAGCTCCTTCTAATTCAATTTTTCCATCATTTTCTATTAGCCTTGCTCCAGAAATTCCTGAAGATAAGTATGCAGTATTTCCCGTTCCATATATTTTTATATTAGTTGTTCCCTTTAAAGCTCCAACATGATAAGATGGACTCATATACTTAGTAATAGTTCTAAAAGCTGCTGGCATGATATAATATACTGTATTTTCTTTACCATAGACATTTACATTTGTATTTGCCATAGTTACTTTTCCATGTCTCCAAGTTTCTGAAGTTAAAAATCCTGCTCTTCCATATAAATTAGCAGTTACATTAGAAACTGTACCATTTTGCAATGTGTGAACTCCTATTGTCCCTAAAGTAGGTCCTCCAGTTGAATCAGAACCACCAGCATGTCCTGATCCTGCATCTGTATATCCATCAGAACCATCTCCAAAATATCCTCTAACATGAAAAGTTAAATTATTTAAATTAGGGTTATTTCTATATAAAATATTTGTTGGACGTTGATTAATAGTGGCAAGTTCTGCTAAATTATTATTTTTATCTAAAGCTCCTGTTTCTAAAGCAGGCCTTATTTGATCTGGTTGTCTCCCTGCTTTTATATCATCTGAATTTACACCTGAATAGAGAACCATATTACTGCTTCCAACATTTACAGCATTGGCAGTACCATTAAAAAAGAAACCAGTAAATGGCTCTGCACTTGGCTGAACAATATTTATTTCTTTTTCAGGTGTTTTTGGAGCTGGTACTGTTATTGCCTTTGGTTCAACTCCATTTACTGATAGAGCATTTAATTGCGGTGCTTTTATTCCTAAATCAGGAATATCTATTTGTACTGTCTTCGGTCTTATCGAAGCATCAACATTAATTTCCAAAAGCGGCTCTTGTGTCGGAGTATTGCTTATAAGCCCGTAAGTCGATCGAAGCCCATTTCTTTCATTTGATGAAGCCATTCTTCTATTTCTGCTTAATGCCAAATTTCCATAATTTTTACTCAATGGTGAAGTATTTCTCTCAAATAGATTGTTACTTCTTTCATAAACGCCTTCGTAAGAATACTTTTCAGATTTATCTCCTTTTCCTTTAAAAGTTCCACCCCAGTTACTAGAAAATCCGTTAATCCCAAATTGCCAATTGCTCCAAGGAGATTTTACAACATGATCCCCCTGTTCCATAAGCTGAATTAATTCTAAATTTGTCTTTTTCAAAAGTTTGTTATTTTCCTTTCGAGTTTCTTGAACTTTTTGATGTATATCTTTAATTGATGTAGAAATTACTTGCTTTTGCTTTTCAATTGTTGTATTTGTCTCATTAGAAAATAGGTTATTTGAAATGTTTACCGTTCCTGTTATTAAAAATGTTATAAGTGCTGAATCAGTATACCTAAATTCTTGACATCTTTTTGCAAATGAACATAGATCTTTTTTTATTTTTTTCTTAAATTATTCGTCATTTCCAATTCTCTCCTTTTTAATTATATTTTTAGTTTTTTTATTAAACGACTTATATTACTTCTTTTTTTATTAGTTTTTTTATTTGATTTTTTTGCCATAAAAAAATTGAAATAATTATATTTCATGCCACTAATTATTATAACATAAAAAAAAGATTTTTCAAAAAAATTTTTAAATTTTTAATTTTTTTACAAATTCTAAAAATATCATAATTCTCTCAAAGCAATGGATTCATTATAAAATAAAAAGAGAACAGCAAAATTTAAATTTCACTGCTCTTTCTTTCATTTTAAAAATTTTAGTAAATTGCCCTAAATCCAATACCTCCACGAACATTACTTCCTTTAGTATCATACCCAGCATTCACCGTAACACCAAATCTAGTATTGTCAACTCCGATATTCAAGTCAAATTTACCATTTCCACGCTTATCTTCCTTTTCCTTTTCAAGATTGTACCAGTCTGCCGTTGTGTATCTTACTCTCGCCTGATTTCTATTTTGCAGTTTTCCAAGCTCATTTTCATAAGCAGCTGTAACTCCTACTGTCAAATTTGTTCTTACTGCAAGTGGCTGAATATATTTAAACTCTAATCCAGCTTCTGGTTTTACTGAGAAATAGTCATTTCCTTTTACTTCTAATCTAACTTCTCCATCATTTTCCTTGATGTTGCTAAATCTTCCATATTCCATTTTCAAGGCCCCGTATGGTCTTAAATGTGTTCTCTCGCTCATTCTTATGTCATAGCCAAGCTCATTTTTAAGAGCCGCTCCATAAGTATGGTATGTAGATTTAGCTTCAAATGTATCATCAACTATCCAGAATTTACGTTTCATGTTATTAATTCCTGCGAATACATCTCCTGCAACTGTCCATTGCAGTGCTCCGTTATAATCCTTTTTAGGTGACATTGTCTTAAATATTCCAGCTTTTATCATTGTCTGGTCTTCTGTCGAATGTCCTAGATCCTTGAATCTGAATCTATTTGTTACAGCTCCTGCATACCATCCGCTAGAATTTCCCATCTTAATCTTTTCATCCTCATGGACATAAGCCACTCCGTAGGAATTGCTCTTATAGTCAATGATTCCAGGTGTGTCAGTATTATATTCATCCCTTAAACCAAATGCTTTTATTTTGTTATTTTGCTTAGTTGGATTTCTCCATTCGTCCTTTAAGTATTTGAACTCGCTGTCAAGAGAATTTCCCGTAGCATTTGTTCTTTGCTGAATATTTGCATATTGATGTCCTTTCATCTCATCAAATGCCTGAGCCAAAATATGCCCTTCTCCGCCATTTAGGCTGCTTATCTTGTCAAACAGAAGTTTTTCTCTTGTTCCCAGTCCTTCTACTCCATACCGTTGTTCAAGTCCATCCAAGAAGTTGTATGTATTTCTGTCATTCTTTTCTGCATATACTGTATAAGGAACCTTAATCAAGTATAGCTTGTCAAGAAGTTCTGTTACAGGGTTTTTGGTAGGCTGTGCCATCCAAGTCAAGCTTGACGAGATTATATTTAACATAGTCCCTCCTGTTACAACCCCTTTCAAAGCATCATTATACGGTTTCAAAATGTTATCTCCAACTTCAATTGCCTTTGCAGTGGTATATCTTGTAGCCTCTGCCCCGAACAGCAAGTTAATATCAGTCAATCCTGTTAGGTAATTCAATCCTTTAATAGGATTTGTATAATTAACTCCTGAAGTATCTACATACATTCCTATACTTGAGATTTCTGAAGATGATGGAAAATTCATATAGTAGTCGCTTGCTGAAAGATTTATCGGTGTAACTCCTGATGGTGATTTTATTATCACTTCAGCAGGTTGTGGTACTGCAGCATCTGTATCTAGCTTATATATTGGAATTATATTTCCTTGTGCATCTGCCACGGTAGGAACTGCAGCTTTAGGCGGAACTTTTACTACTATTCCTCCCATTTCCTTCATGTCACTTGCTGTAGCCACTTTCATTCTTGGTGTTGAAGTTCCTGTCTGGCTTGTCAGAGTTACAGGATTTATTCCATTTGCATTTTCTTCGGCGTGATCTGCATTATCTGTCCAAATTCCTGCACTTTGGCTATCTGAAGCCGCAATATTTATCACTCCGTAATTCTTGATATAACCTCCGTTAGCTACATAGACTCCTTTTGCTGATGTAAGTCCGCTTGCCGTTGTCTGGATAGTTCCCCAGTTTTCTCCGACTGCACCTCTGTCAATGTACATTCCAACAGTTTTACTTCCCATAAGGTTGATGTTTCCATAGTTAATTGCCTTAGATCCTGAACCTACTGCATACATACCTATCGTGTCAGGTTTGCTCACTTCAATAGTTCCTTGATTTATAATAGTTCCTTGATTAGAAACTTGTCTGTATGTTGGTGACAATGGGTTGTCATCATAATATCCTGTTGCCATACCTACACCGTATTCTTTTCTGTTAGTATCAGAATCTCCAACTTTTTATTATTCCTCCGGCAAGGTTTGTCGCAGTTCCGCCGGTAGTTGCATACATTCCTACATTTCCGATACCATTTGAAAAGTCAATTACTCCATCATTGTATATGCTTCCATTTCCGTAAAGGCCGTAATTTCTATCTCCTGCAGATGTCAATGGAGTGTGATTAATCACAGTTCCTTTATTATCATTCTGATAAACATAAACTGCATCTGTTCCCAAAGTTACTGGATTTGCTGTATTAGATGCTACAGTATTTCCTGCTCCAAGATTTACAATTCCAAATGAATTATCTCCAATTGTCATGCTAGATCCTGCATTTGCATTGATGTGCTGATTAGCTCCAACTGCATAAACACCTACAGCTTGATCTTTTTCCTACTGTAATTTTTAGAATTTGCATTCAAGTTTACTGTACCGTCTCCTTGAGTATAGATTGCAACTCCGTTATCTCCAGCCTTAATGCTTCCTGTATTGTTGTTAATATTATATCCATAAATTCCTATTGCATTATCTCCAACAGTAATTTTACCATCATTAGTTATCGTATTTTTAGTTTTTGCATAAATACCGACATTTGCATTTTCCTGTAATGCTGCATTTCCTAATGAAATTTCTCCTGTATTGCTGTTGACAATATTTGCTCCGTCTGATACGATACCAAATTCAAGTGCTGGTGATATACCTGTAATTTTTTTATTATTTGTTAAAGTGTCGCCATTGGCTGTTGCTGTTGTATAAACTCCAATAAGTCCACCTGTTGTATGCGTAGAATTTGTAAGTTTTACATCTGCATTATTTGTGGCTTTTGAATTATAAACAATTCCCATTCCTGCTTCTGTTGCATTTCCATTATATTTATATTCAAAAGAACCAGTTACATTTGTTCTTCCAGAAGCAAATATACCAACACCTTTATCTTTGGATTCAATAATATAATCTCCGCCTGTTAGATTAATATCTGAATCTTCTGCATAAATACCAGTTCCTTTTACTCCTGTTGTAATATCAGTTCCTCCTGAAGCGGTTGCCGTGATTGTACCACCTTCTTCATTAGTACTGTGGTAAACAGTTTTTGAAGATACTGTCGGTGCTGTTGAAACTAATGCAATTCCTACTCCTTTTGTGCCAACTGTAATTGGAGAAGTGCTTTCAATCGTTACATTTGCTCGTGCTGTTCCAGTATTGTTTTCTGCATAAATTCCAATTGCTTCATCTCCTGCCACACTTAATGTACCTTTATTTATAATTTCTACAGTTTTTGTTGTATATGCAGTTGTATCATCAGTACCATAAGTTTGCTTAGACCGTCCTGTACCAATACCTGCAATTCCTACTCCTTTTCCAGTTACAGTAACTTTACCTTCATTTACGATTTTACTTCCATTAGTTGCATAAAGTCCAGCCCCATTGTCAATTGTTACTGTACCAGTCTTTGTATTTTCAATAGTTCCATAACTTACATTCATTCCAGCAATTCCTGCAGCAGTTGTACCACCTGTTACATTTATTGTTCCTTTGTTGATAAATCCTGAAGTTGAATTAGATGGAGTTATGCTATCTGCCAATTGTGTAGCTGTGGCAATATTTCCCATAGACATTCCTTGCCCTTTCAGGTGTGTACTGTCTACATTTCCTGTAACAGAAGTATTGTTGCTTATTGTTACAAGTTCATTTGCCATTTTCAGACCCTTATATCTATCGTTTGCATCATCCAATGTTACTGTCGGAGCATTTACATCCAGTTTACCATTTTTTAATACTACTGTGTAGAATGTCGCAGGACTTGAATATGTTATTTTACCAAATTGATCTACACCTTCCAATTCTTTAGTAAATGTAGGTGATGTAGCCGTAGCTCCTGTATCAGTGCTATTGTACCAAGTTCGTGCAGCTCTTGACTTGTCATTGTAAACTCCCATTATTACCTTGTCATCATGAATATCAAGCGTTACATTTTCCAGTCCTCTGTAATTTCCAGAAGAAGCAGATACAGAAGCCTTATATTCGCTAGGATCATCAGCTAACACAACTCCATCATACATTTCCAGAACTGTTGAATCCGCTTTGTCTGCCTTTGCTGGATTTGCATTAAAAATTATAGTTCCCGCTGTGCTTGTTTTTGTTGCCTTTGCATAAAATGGTGTAGCATTAGTGCTTGTAGCTTTTGTTACAACTGAATCATTTTTTATTATAATTTTTCCACCGTTAAAATTGACTTTCCCGCCATTTTTAGCTACTAATCCGGCATCTCTTACAGTCGTTACTTCATTATCCGTATTCTTCAAATTAACTTTCCCATTATCTGCAAATCCGCCAATTCCATGTATAGTAGCTTTTCCATCAACATTAACAATACCGCCATCTTTAGCATAAGCCCCTATATTAGTATATTTTTCAGTAATTTTATCAGATAGAGGACTTGAAATATCATCAATTGCAGTAATATCTCCTGTGAAATTAACAGTACTTTTTACATTTCCATCATAACCATTTGCATACCCAATTATTGAACCATATCCTTTTGCTGTTGTTGTTTTATTATTATTTACATTTACGAGTCCACCATTATCTGCATAATATGCAATACCTTTATCACTTACCATTGTCAAGTTCTGATCAACTTTAAGCTCTGAAGGCATGTTTTCCAGCGAAGTAGTATGTCCTGGTAATGTATCTAAATGAGTACTTGCAGTCTTCCACAGCCCATTTACATACCCAACAACTGTTCCAGTACCTGTATAAGCCTGATCCGTAGCACCTCCATGTATACCATCAGAAAAGTCGTCCTGTCCATTATTGCTTGCATCCCTAAGATGAACAACACTTCCATTATCAACCAGGAACATAAACCCGTTCTTAGCGTATTTTCCAAATGTTATTTTAAATTTGTCCATATATAAGTCATGAATAGGATCTCTAGTATTATAGATAAAATCTTGTGTTTCATTTTTCCATAATATTCCATCTTTAACTTTTAAACTTCCGTCCGATAAACTCTTTGTTGGTCCAATTATTCTTATCCCTTCTCTTTGCCCAGATTGAACAAATACGCCAACATTTCCATCTACAGTTGTAGGTGTGTAACCTGTTTTGGATATTTGTCCTTCTGGTGATTGTGTTGTTGCAGTAATATTTGAATTTAACTGTTTACCAATTTGCATGTTTAAATCGAAAGTTCCTTGATGTATTCCAACATTTTTTTTCGCATCTGGATTATATGGATGATTATTTGATGTAACATCATTTGGTTTTTTTGCAAAAAGTATTCCAACATTTTCATCACCATTCATTTCTATTGGATTAGAATCAGATGTGATAATCTTAGGAATAAAATTATTTATATTATCTTCAGCCTTATATTGAGTATTCCAATTATTTCCAAAAGTTATATCTATATATTTAGATTTGTCTGGACTCCATGATAACACTGAAAATCCTATATTACTAGCACCATTAAAAATTAATTTACCTGTATTGTTTATAGTTAGTCCTGGATTATATACGGTTAAAGCATATATAGTATTTTTTTGGGTATCGGCTGTTATATTTGCAGAGCCATATATTTTTGCGGCATACGGCATTGAAATAAGTCCAAGATTTGTCAAATCCATCATTTGATATCCTGTTATATTAAATACTGTATTATCATCACCTTTAAATTAATATCCACATTATTAAAAGTTGTGATTCCGCCACGAAAAGATTCGATATTTGCAAAAGCAGCATGCCCATATAAATTAACAGTTACAGCATCAAAATGTGTATCTCCAACTATATGAAATGCCTCAGAACCAATATCGCTGTTACCACCTCCTGCAACATGATATATTGAATTGGTAAAAATATTTCCTGGTTTTTTTGTCCATCTTCCGTCAAAATTCATAGCCAGAACATAATGTCTATTTAATATATCTCCGGAACTTCCCTGAAAACCACCAGTATTCTCATGAATACCATAATATGATATTAATGTTGAAGTAGGTAAATCCGAAGGAATTATTGGAAAATTACTGCTATTAGGTTGAGAAGCATTTCTCCACCCAGTTACATTTTTCAATGGATTTGTTGCATTTACAATATTTGTTGCTGGATCATAATCTACTCCTGTCCAGTAAACGCCTCCGTTTATATTAATACTTTCTGCTATTGATTGTCCTAAATCATTATCAAATCTGTTTCTGTAATCACTTGAACCTCCATTAGTATACCCGCTAGTTTGATGAATATAACTATTAAAACCTGTTATTTTATCTCCTATTTCACCTGAAACTCTAAACTTCCACAAAAAGTTAGAAAATGGATCACTATTAGGTGTAATCATAGTTACATTTCTGCTTGGATCTTTGACATTGATTTCTGGTATTTCCAGAGGATCTGCTACATTTATATTTAAATTTGGCTTTTGTGGTGGCTCAATTGTTGGCAAATTAATATTCAAAGGAGTTTTATGAATATCTTTAGGTTTAACTGCTGCATTTATAGGTATAACTGAAACAGGTTCTATAACCTTTCTGCTAAGAGTTGTAACTCCATATTTTCCTCCAGAATAAGTTCCAAACTTGTCATCTGGATTTCTTGTGTACTTCGTGTTTCCTGCTTTGCCTCCATAGCCTTTGTATGTGCCGTGCCAGTCGTTATAAAAATTATTGACTCCATATTGCCAGCTTGACCAAGGTGATTTTACTACATGATCTCCTTGTTCCATAAGCTGAATTAATTCTAAATTTGTCTTTTTCAAAAGCTTGTCGTTTTCTTTCCTAGCTTCTGAAAACTGATTATGAATATCTTTTATTGATGTAGAAATAGTTTGCTTCTGAGCTTCGATGCTCTTGTCTGCTTCAGAAGAAAATAAGTTGTTTGAAATACTTATTCCTCCTGTAATCAAAAATGTAATTAATGCAGAATCTGTGTACTTAAAGTCTCGACACTTTTTTGCAAATGAACATAGATCTTTTTTTATTTTTTTTAAATTGTTCGTCATTTTTTACTTTCTCCTTTAATTATATTTTAATTTATTTTTCATATAAATAACTTTTTTCCTCTTTAATTGATTTTTATTTGATTTTCTGTTAGTGAACTACTCCCGCTTTTAGAAGCGGGAGCTTCTTGGGAAGTATCTGCGCATGACTAGCCAAATATATTTACCAAGCTCTTCGGGCAGCCCCTGCCCTGTTTTTTTATTTCCTAATATTTCAACATTTCTTTTCCAACATCTTTTATATTCAGTGCCGCATTGTAATCTCTATCAATTTCAATTCCACAGCACTCACATTTATAGCTTCTTTCTGATAACTTCAGTTCCTCTTTAACATTTCCACATTTACTACAAGTTTTTGACGATGGAAACCACTTATCTATCTTCAAAAATTGTTTTCCTAAAAACATCAGTTTATACTCAAGCATCCTCAAAAACATTCCCCATCCATTATCTCCTACACTTTTACTAAAATTTAATGACTGGCTCATCCCTTTCATATTCAAATTTTCAACAACCACAGCATTATACTCTTTAGATAATTTTTTCGATAATTTATGCAAAAAATCCCTTCGGCAATTCTTAATATATTCATGTAATTTTTGATATTTTTCGCTTTTTTTGTCTATACCAATTTTTTTAGAAAATCGCACTTTTTCTTGATAATGATTTCTGCAATTTTTTTCAATTCTTCTTCCAACATCCTGAAATATTTTTGGATAATCAGCCCTTTGGTTTTCAGAACTGACAAATAATTCAGACATTGAAAAATCAAGCCCAATTACTTTATTACTACTTGGTATTTTTTGAATTTCTTTTTCAAATTCTGTCAAAACAGAAACATAATAATTTCCATTACTATTTGTCAATGTTACTGACTTTATTCTATAATTTTTTTGGTATTTCTCTATGATATTTCAACTTTACTCTTTTTCAATTTTTGGCAAAACCAAATATTTGTTTTTCCTCAATTCGTATCGAATTGTTCACACAATTGTCGTGTAACTTTTTAATATTATTCTTTTTTTAGATTTGAACCTTGGAAACTTCGCTCTCTTCTGAAAGAAATTCGTAAACGATCATTTTACATTCAATTGAGCATTTGAAAGTGCCAGACTATCTACTTCTTTTTAAAAATTGATTTTTCACTTTTTTTAAACTGGCAGGTGTAACTATTTTATTTTTTCCAGTTTCTTCATAAATTTTATTAGCAGTATACAAAATCGTATTGTAAACAAAACGAACACATCCAAAAGTCTTGTTTATCAATAATTCCTGCTCTTTATTTGGATAAATTCTGTATTTGAATGCTAAATTATATTTCACAAATTACACCTCCTTTTTGATTTTTGAATATCATTTTTTAATTATTTCTATTCGATATTTTTATACAAAAAAATTGTATCATAGGTATATCCTTTTTTTCAATTTTTTTACAAAAAAAGCAATTCATCTCCCACTTATAGAAAGCCTACGACTTCTTGCTATCTTTTGTTAAAAAGTTGAAATAATTATATTCTATGCCAATAATTATTATAACATAGAAAAAAAAATTTTTTTCAAAAGAAAATTTTAAGTTTTTTTAATTTGTTTATAAATTCTAAAGGTATCATAAAAAGGAGAGTGTAAACTTTTTTTGTGTAAATAAACCAGTGAATCCTTATATTACTGGATTTGTATATACATTTACACAAAATTTTTGGACACTCTCTAAAAACAGTACTATTTTTTGTTAAAACAATGAATTTATTATATAATAAAAAAGAACAGCAAAACTTAAATTTCACTGCTCTTTCTTTCATTTTAAAAATTTTAGTAAATCGCTCTAAATCCAATACCTCCACGAACATTACTTCCTTTAGTATCATACCCAGCATTCACCGTAACACCAAATCTAGTATTGTCAACTCCAATATTTAGATCAAATTTACCGTTCCCTCTTCTGTCTTCCTTTTCCCCTCTAATTCCAAACCAATCAGCATTCGTATATCTGACTCTAGCTTCATTATTGACATCTCCAACTTTTCCAAGCTCATTTTCATAAGCAGCAGTAAGTCCAACCGATAAGTTAGTTCTCACAGCCATTGGTTGAACATATTTAAATTCTACTCCAACTTCTGGTTTTACTGAGAAATAGTCGTTTCCTTTTACTTCTAATCTAACTTCTCCATCATCTTCTTTGATATTGTTAAATCTTCCGTATTCCATTTTTAAAGCTCCGTATGGTCTTAAATGTGTTCTTTCGCTCATTCTAATGTCGTAACCTAAATCAGTTTTGAAAGCCGCTCCATAAGACATATAGTCTGACTTAGCATTAAATATATCATCAACTACTAAAAATCTACGTTTCATTTCATTTACCTAAGAACACATCTCCGGCAACTGTCCATCTAAGCGAACCGTTGTGATCTGTATACGGCGACATTGTCTTGAAGATACCAGCTTTTAGCATAGTCTGATTTTCTCTTGATTTTCCTATATCTTTGAATTTGAAACTATTATTTACTGCTCCAGAATACCATCCGCTTGAGTTCCCTAACTTAACTGTTTCATCTTCGTGAACGTAAGCAACTCCGTAAGCATTGCTTTCATAATCGTGAATTCCAGCTGTGTCAGTCTTATACTGATCTCTCATTCCAAAGATTTTAACCTTATTGTTTTGTTTAGAAGGATTTCTCCATTCATTTTTCAAGTATCTAAATTCTTTGTCAAGCATATTTCCAGTTGCATTTATTCTCATTTGAGTGTTTGCATATTGGTGACCCATCATTTCGTCCATTGCTTGATAGAATAAAATTTCTTCGTTGTTTCCAATTCCATTTAATTTTTGGAATAATTGATTTTCTCTGCTTCCTAGTGCTTCTACACCATATCTTTGTTCTAATCCATCCAAGAAATTGTATGTATCTGTAGGATTTACAGGTGATGCTTCATTTCCTGCCCAGTATGTATATGGTATTTTAGCAAGGTAGGCATTTTCTATTGTTCCATCATTTGAATTTTGTGCGACTGTTGCCATCCAAGTTAATGATCCTGAATAAATGTTCCATTTTTCAATTTGTGGATTAGCTCTAATTGTTGCATTGTATGGATCAGTTATTTTTGAATCCACTTGAATATATTTGGCAGTCGTATTTTGAGCAGCTTCAGCTCCCACAATTAAGTCAGCTTTTTTCAATCCTGTCAAAGAACTAAGTCCTGTAATAGGATTTGTGTACACTTTATTTGAAGTGTCAATATACATTCCTATTTTTGATAATTCCATTGGCTGAAATTCTTCTGCTGATGTTGTTGCTAATTCAGGTACTACTGGATTTCCATTTACTGTTATTGTTCCAACTGAAGATCCTCTAGGAACATCAATTTTTATTCCAGATACTGTTTTTGTCAAGTCACTCGCAGCATCCACTCCAATAACTGTCGCATCAGTCGAATCTGTTACACCATTAATATTGAATGTTCCATAGTTTTTAACTATTCCAAGATTAGCTCCTGAAGCATTCCCTTTCGATAGAATTCCTCTTGCATCTTCTGCAGTAATATCAATATTTCCGTGATTTTCAATTGTCGAACCATTTTTTACTACAACTCCGACAACTTTTTTCAATCCAGAACCATTCGATTTAATAGTTCCATAATTATATCCATAAGCTCCGTTATCCAGGTAAATTCCAGTAGTTTCACTCGAATTCAAGTTTATCACAGCATTACGATTTGAAGCAGTACCGTTGTAAACCGTTGTTCCCGCTCCAGTTCCGTACATTCCGATACTTCCTTTTCCTGTAACATTAATAACGCCATTATTTACAATATTTCCAGTATATCCCACTTTTCCTGCAGCAATTTCAGCAGCCGTCGGAGTATATCCAGCAGCCATTCCTATAGCATAACGATTATTTAATGAACTAATTGGATCAAAATATGATTCTCCAACCGTAATCGAAGCATTATTCGTAGCAGTTCCGCCAAGAGTACTGTAAACTCCCACATTTCCATATCCTGAACCAAAATTAATGTTTCCGTTATTTACAACTTCTCCAGCAGAATAAACACCATAATTGTAAGAACCTGTAGAAGTCAAGTTTGTATTATTTGTAACTTGTGCTCCGGCTCTGTTGTCATTTGAATAAATATAAACAGTGTCATTTCCAAGATTATTAATGCTTCCAATGTTACTTATAATTTTGTTTCCAGCAGAACCTGTTCCTTTTTCAGAAATAATTCCAAACGAATTATCAGCAATCGTCATATTTGCTCCAGAACCTGCAGTTACAGTTTGATTATCTCCATTCACATAAACTCCTGCAGCCTGATCTGTTCCAACATTTATCGTTCCACCTGTCAAGTCAACATTTCCAGCAGTACTGAATATTCCAGTTCCCGCATCACCAACATTAATATTTCCACTATTTTCAACTTGATGTCCATAAATTCCAACAGAATATTTTCCTATAGTAATATCTCCGCTATTTGTAATTTTGTTCCCATTTTTAACATAAATCCCAACACTAGCTTTTTTACTAGCAGCATCCAACGGATTTGGTAAAATGATATTTCCACTATTTCTAACTTCTACACCTTCAGAAATAATTCCATATCCAGCATTTCCAGTAATGTTTCCTTGATTGTTAATATCTCCAGCAGTCCCTTTTGCTAATATTCCAACAAGTCCTTCTGTATTGTTAACTGTATCATTAAGAGTAATATTCATCTTGTTTGTCATACTAGATGTAGGCAATGTTGATTTATTATTCATAAAGAATGCAACCGCAGATGCCGTAGGTGCTCCAGTATATTTAAGTTCAAAGTTTTTACTGTCATTCAATGAAGGATTATTTCCCTCAATAAATATACCAGTTCCTCTATCTTTAACTTCCACTCCATAATCTGTTTCAAATGTAACCTTCGTATTATCCGCATAAACACCAATTCCATCATTTCCAGTAGTCACAATATCCGAACTTCCAGTTCCGTTAAGTTTCACTTCAGGCCCACCAAATTGTAAAGGATCAGCAGCTCCAGCAGGTGGCGTTACTTTCGACACAATTCCAACCGAATTATTTCCAGTTAATACGATTTTTCCAGCATTTCTAATACTTCCGTGGCTAGTTCCAGCTTTTCCGACTTCAATGCTCGGATGTGCTCCAGTCACAGTATTTAACTCTCCATAAATTCCAACAGAGCCATTAGCATTAGATTTTATAAGCCCTTTATTTTCTATTTCAAGTGTTTTTTCAGTACTTCCAAGTGTCCCAGCAGCAATCTTCTTATCAGTTCCATAACTTTGTAAATTATTTCCAGAAGTAAATGCCGCCATTCCAACACCTTTATCCGAAAGTTCAATAGTTCCTTTTGTTTCATTTACAAGTTTACTTCCATTAATTCCGTAAACCGCAACACCTTTATCAAGTTTAATTGAACTGTTATTTTCTATACTTCCATAACTTGTACTCAAAGCAGTAGTCGAAGCCTTTCCTCCACTTATATCAACTGTTCCGTTATTTACATACCCAGTAGATGCATTAGAAGGTGCATTGCTAGAATCATAAGATCCCACTATCATACCTTTTCCAGATGTAGAAGTAATACTAGTAGAAGGCGCTATAAATATCTTCTCATTCAAGAATTTTATTCTGTCAAATTCGGTAGCATTATCCAAATCAATACTTTGTTCTATAGAATATTGCCCATCTTTATAAAATACTTTATAATCCGCCCCTGGATTTACAGTTAATTTATTCAAATGCATATCATTTTTTATACCAGTTAATAGTCCACCAGGCCCTGTCCATTTATTATCCGCCGTTGTTCCACCTTCTGTAATCCGCAAAATAACTCCTGTACCATCAACAGTAACATCCATATTACCCATACCAGTGTATTTTTTCCCAGCTGGTGCGATTGATACATCATTACCATCATAGTCAGCAGCCGTTCCAGGCATAAGAATTCCATCGGAAATCGTAACATCAGTATGTCCTGAGAAATTTATATTCGACCCAGCATCAGCCAAAAACGGCACAACTCCGCTATAATCATCATCAGGATTTCTCTTTCTAGTGTCAATCTTTCCACCTTTAAAGTCAATCTTACCGCCATCTAAAGCTATAAGCCCTCCTTCTTTTGCCGAATAAATCTCATTATTAGTACCTTCAAATTTAATTACCGAACCAGCTCCATTAGAAAATCCTCCGATACCACGTACCTTAACATCATCTCCAAATGTTATTGTACTTCCACCATCTGCTCCTTTATTTGCATATCCCCCAATATTCTTATACAAATACGGTTTCGTAGCATCATCACTTGCAGCCCACTCATCAACCGCCGTAGCCGCTTTATCCAATGTAATCTTCGCATTATTATCCGCATACGCAATTATAGATCCAAATCCTTTCGCATCAGTAGTTCCTGCAGCTGTTACTATACCGCTATCTTTAGCCACATATGCCACTGGGAATGACTCTACTTTTGTTGTAGAACCTGCTGGTGTATAATCTTTATAACGAGCTGTCATAACAACATTTCTTCCAATGTTTATTTGACTTCCTTGTCCTGTAAACTTTTGAGCGCTAGAAGAAGGAAATTCATGATCCCATTTACCTGATGCATAGGCAATGGTTGTACCTGTCGCTACTTCATTTTTACTATCATCATAAGATGCTTTTAGTGGAGTAGTTCCAGCATAATCTTTTATAACATCCGTTTTTGACATTATTTTAACAGTTGTATTATCTATTTCCCCAGTTGTAACATTAAATCCGTTTCTATCTTTAACTTCGGTAGAATGAGAGTTTGAATCTTTGGCAACATCAATTACTGTACCTCTTTCAGCTGCAATCATAACTCCATTTTTAGAATATTTCCCAAAATTTATATCAATATTATTAATTTGTAAAGAATGTATTGCATCATTATCATATTTTATATCATTATCATTAGCCCCCAAATCCGATGATGGAACTATTTTTGCTCCAAGCTTGGTATCTTCTCCCCTTTGTCCAGATCTAGAGTAAATTCCTACATTTCCTTCTGCCATACTTCCTGGTGTTAATTCTTTAGTTCCTATTTGAGCCTTAGCCAAGATTTCACCTTGATAAATTCCTACAGGCGTATTTTGCCAAAGAGCCATTTGATTTTTGTCTCTCTTATCGTATACATTAATATCTTTAGATTGATCTTTAGGCATCATGCTATTAAATAACAAAACAACATTATTATTACCGTTTATTATTGGAGATACTGTTAATTTTATGCTTGGGGTCATACCAGTTTTTAATTTGTCTTCTACAACTTTAGTTCCTGTACCTAGTAAATTGTTCCAATTAGGTACATACCCATAACCAGAATATATAATATTTTCATTTCCTGTTATATTATAAGTTCCTTTACTATCTATTTCATAAGATCCTTGAACACCTAAAATTGAATATACGATATTTTTATTAGTTTTTATGTCGGCATCAACTTTTCCAACAAATCCTCCCCGTTGTTTTGTTGCACCTGCACTTGGATTTTCTCTTTTTATTCTATCATATGTCCCTGGATAAATAAAAAATATTGTATTGTTATCTCCTGCTTCTGTCTCAGTTAAATTTGCTTTAGTAATATTTACCTTTATTCCATTGGTTTCATCAAATTTAATTTTTCCTGCATGCCAAGTTTCAAGACTTAGAAATGCTGCTTTACCATAAAGATTAGCTTCTATATTGGAAAGTTCTCCGTTCCATACACCATGTATACCTAATGCTCCTTCTTTTTCTGGATAATTTGGATTACCGTAAGATTTTCCTGACCTTCCTATATTTCCTGCTAAATGCAGTTTCATATTTTTTATTGAGAAAGCAGCTTCACTATCAGGTCTCCCTGATACATTAGGATTAGTTTTATAATAAAATAAGGCACCAATCCTTTGATTAGTAGGTATAGCGGTAGGAGTTAACCATACATTATTTATACCATATCCATTAGTATTTCTATTATTATCTACTCCATACTCTGGAACCAATGTTCCTGTTGTTGCAGATGTTGGCTTATATCCTAACCAAAACTCATGATTTCCTCCATCTGAAAACCATGATCCTGGCGTTGCCGTTGGTGAATAAGTAACATTGTAATCACTTTTCCTACTTTTCTGTAACCCTTGAATTATAACCCCGTTTTGGTACGAAAAATCCACAAACGGATCTGCATTAGGTGCAGGTAGTTTCACATTAACCTTCGGAGGATTCGGTTTTGGAATCGTCAAAGTAGGTGGAACTACAGCTGGGATAGTTAGTGGGTTTAATGCTGGTGCGCTCACGCTAATATTTGGTGCAGCAACAGCGTATTTGTGTATTTCTTTTGGCTTAATTGAAGCATCAATATTTAGAGTTCCCACTGGCTCTTGTTTTTTCTCTGTGCTTGAAATTCCATATCCTTTCTCGTAGCCGAATCTTCCGCTTGTTGTGGCTGATCTTGGGTTTCTTGATTTGCTTAACAAATCGTAGTTTGAACTCAAAGGAGATATATTTCTCTCGAATCTGTTTTGGCTTCTTTCAAATTTTCCTTCATAAGGATATTTTTTTGTTTTATCTCCTCTTCCCCTGTATGAACTTCCCCAGTTATTTGAAAAAGCATTAATTCCATATTGCCAGCTGCTCCATGGAGATTTTACAACATGATCTCCCTGTTCCATTAACTGAATTAGTTCTAAATTTGTGTCTTTTAATAATTTGTTATTTTCCTTTCTGGTCTTTTCAATATTACTTTGAATGTCTTTAATAGATGTAAAAATCGTTTGTTTTTGATTTTTTATATTTTTGTCAGTTTCTGCAGAAAATAAATTATGTGAAATATTTACTGCGCCTGTTATTAAAAAAATGTGATTAATGCAGAATCCGTGTATTTAAAGTCTTTACACTTTTTTTGCAAAAGCACATAAATCTTTTTTTACCTTTCTTAAATTGTTTGTCATCTTTTTTTATCTCCTTTATTTTTTTCTTATATTATTATTATTATTTAAAAACTTCTTGAATATTATACCATAATATAAAAAATCAATTTTTTTATTTTTCACAAATTATACAATCTATTTATAAAAAAAAACAGGAATTCATTATTTATCATTCCTGATTTTTTTATTTTATTTTATTTTTTTTCAACAAATACTTCAGTCGCATTGTCAACTTCTTCTCCAAGTGACACTTTTATCGCAACAATTGCAACTTCAAGCTGACTTTCATCTGGCTCTCTAGTCGTAATCTTTTGCAGCCACATTCCAGGAATTGCTATCATTTTAGCAAAAATGTTATCTAAATGAAAACTTGACCATCTCTGAAACTCATATGAAATTCCCGCAACAAATGGCACAAAAAGCACTCTTGTAACTAATTTATAAAGTAACATAAACAGATGATTCCCTTTTGGCATTGGCAAAATAAAATCTACTAGCGAAAAAACGATTATACTTACAAGCATTACAAGAAGCAAAAAGCTTGTTCCACATCTTGGATGAAATCTTGTACAAACTTTTGCATTTTTTGGTGTCAACTCTTTTTCCATTTCATAATTCATTATACTTTTATGTTCCGCCCCATGATATTCAAACACTCTTTTTATATCTTTTAAAAATGAAATTCCAAAAATATATCCCAAAAACAATACCAATTTCATAACTGCTTCAACCAAGTTCGCCGCAACTACATTTGCTGGAAATAAAAATCCTCCAACTGCTGACGGCAACCACATAAATATCGCAATACTTATTAAAACCGAAGTTAAAATTGTAAATCCAATTTGCTTGTCAGTTAATTCCTCTTCCTCAAGTCCAGCTTGATTTGAAGCGAATATCAACTCGCTTGTCCCAATAAACATTGCATCATAAAGAGAAATAATCCCTCTTATAAATGGGATTTTTACCCATTTATTATTATTTTCTGTCAAAATTCTTTTTTTATAAACAATACTTCCATCCTGTTTTCTCACTGCCGTAGCAATTGCTTTGGGACCTCTCATCATAACCCCTTCTACAACGGCTTGTCCACCGACAGTAACTCTATTTTCTTTTTGTTTCATTCAACAATTCTCACTTTCTAAATTTATTTATTCCCTGTCCAAAGCAGTCTTATTTTTTATTCTTTTTAAAGCTTTACTAATATGAAGTGCTCTAAATTTACTAATCCCCTTCAACTGCGTTATTTCTTGAACAGAAGCCGCCAAAATAGACTGCACTCCAGAAAATTCCTTTATCAAAGTTTCCTTATCTTTTTTAGTAATCTTCGAAATATTATTAAGCAGTCCATATCCTCTCGGTTCAATTTTTTCATCTAAATTAGCGGCATTTATGTCATATCCTAACAAATTCAAAATTTTCTCGTCATCCAGCAAGTCCTCTTTTGATAAATCTTTTACTTTGCTCACAATTCTTTCAACTTTTGCGCAATCTTTTTGATAATCTCTTATAAGCGCTTCAAAACTTTCATTTTTATTTAGCATAATTTCTTCATACTGAATTTTTATAAGCCGACCTTCTGTCCCCAATTCAGCCATATATTCTGTTAGCTCTTCAGACATTCTAAAAAATAGACCATACATTCTAAAACATTCTATTATATCAAATAACATAACTGTGTTATCATATTCCAAAATAGATAAATTAGTGCGAATTTTCTCAATATTCACAGAATACTTTTCAAGTGCCGTTATCGCTTGTGAAGCCTTTGTCAGCAAATCTCCAATATCGTTTAATAAATATCTAAATTTACCTAAATATACAGTTATTTTATTTCTTCTCTCAGAAACTGTTATTACTAAATTTCCTTTTTGCTGTGCTATTCTATGCGCCGCTTGATGTCTTGTACCGCTCTCGTCAGTTTCTATGTTGTAATTTGGCTGCAACTGAATATTTGCCCCATAAATTGTCTCAATATCTTCAGACAAAATTATCGCACCATCCATTTTGGAAAGCTCATAAACCCTTTGTGGAGAATATTCGGCATTTAGTTCAAATCCTCCACCCATAACATCTTTTAACTCTTCAGGATTTCCTAAAACAATCAAAGCTCCAAGTCTTGCTTCTTGAATTCTACCAACGGCTTCTCTCAATTTCGAACCTGGTGATATAATTTTAAATATGTATTCTAATATCTTTTTTCTGTTTGTCAGTTTTTTCATTATTTTATTTTATCCTTTCAACTAATTCACTTATATTGCTTATGTAATTTAGTTTTATTTTTCTCTTGGATTTACTATTTTTTTCATTTTCCAATTCTTCTTTGTGGCTTTTTGGCAAATAAACTCCTGTAAAGCCTAATTTTTCCAACTCCGTTATTCTGTTTTTTATAAACGAAACTTTTCTCACTTCCCCTCGTAGTCCCAACTCACCAATTGCCGCTATTTTTTGACTAATCGGCTTTCCGCTAATCGAAGATAAAAGTGAAAAAACTACAGCCAAATCTGAACTTCTGTCACTCAAATCAATTCCTCCAGGAATATTAATATAAATGTCTTTAGAATTTACATCCACTTTTAACGAACGGGACAAAACTGCACTTAAGATTTCAACCCGATTTTTATCATATCCTTCCACCGTCCGTCGTGGCATTCCAAAATTTGGCGTTCCCAAAAGAGACTGCACTTCAAACAAAAACACTCTGCTTCCTTCAAAAATTGGAGCTATTATACTTCCGATATTTTTTTCATCTCTGTCGCTAATAAAAATTCTGATGGATTTTTCACTTCACTTATCCCATTTTCTTTTATGTCAAAAATGGAAACTTCGTTTGTAGAGCCGTACCTATTTTTTATCGAACGAATTATTCTGTAATAGTTACTTTCTTCCCCTTCAATCTGCAACACAGCATCAACCATATGTTCCAAAAGTTTAGGTCCTGCCAATTTCCCATCTTTTGTCACATGTCCAACTATGTAAAAAGAAATGTCGTTCTTTTTCGCAATTTCAATTATTTTTAGCGTAGTTTCTCGAATTTGAGAAACTCCACCAGCAATGGAAGACAAATTTTGTGAATACATTGTCTGAATCGAATCAATCACGACGACTTTCGGTTTTTCTTTCAAAATAATACTTTCAATATTTTCAATTTTCGTATCGCTTACAATGTACAAATTTTCACTTTTTACATTTACTCTGTCCGCTCTTTGTTTTATCTGACTTGCCGACTCTTCCCCAGAAACATAAAAAACTGTTCCCAATTTTGAATATTCCTGTGACAACTGCAAAAGAAGCGTTGACTTTCCAATTCCAGGACTTCCTGTCACAAGCACAACTTCCCCTTTTATAAGTCCGCCACCTAAAACTCTGTCAAATTCTTCAAATGAAGTTTTCATTCTAAATTCTTTTTCTATTTCTATTTCCGAAATTTTACTTATAGAAATATCTTGAGATACTATATTTTTAGATACTTTTAATTCCACTTCTTCTTCAAATGTTCCCCAAGAATCACAATTTGGACATTTTCCAAGCCACTTTAGCGAACTGTATCCACATTCCGAACACACAAATTTTGTCTTTTCCTTTTTTGCTGCCAAAACTCACACCCCCTTTTTTGCACATTGAATATTGAATTAAGTTTTCTCATTTTTTTATTAATTTATTTATTTATTCATTAATTAATTTCAATTTTTCTATTATTTTTTTCTTCCACTTCTCTTGTCACAAAATGACTTAAATCTCCATTATTTTGTGCAACTTCTTTAACCAAACTGGAACTTAAATACAAATATTCTCTTGACGCAGTCAAAAATACTGTTTCATATTCACTTTTTGCAAGTGTCTTATTTGTAAGCGTAAACTGCAGTTCATACTCATAATCTGACAATGCTCTAAGTCCACGAATTAAAATATCAACTTTTTCCTGACGAATAAAATCTACCAATAATCCATTAAAAATTTTAACTTCTGCTTCTATATTTTCTTTTTCCAAAGTTTCTTTTATCATCGCAATTTTCTCTTCATCAGAAAACCAAGATTTTGATTTTGTAGAATTTTTAAAAATCCCAATTACCACTTTGTCAAATAATTTTGAAGAACGCCTAATGATGTCCAAATGACCTTTTGTTATTGGATCAAAACTGCCTGGATACAAAGCCTTTTTTTTCATATTGTTCTCCTATTTTTTCAATTTTTTTATTTTTTCAAGTGCTTCTTTTGCTGCATTTTTTTCCGCTTCTTTTTTACTTTTACCTACACCTACACCAAAAATCTCATCATTCCATTTTACACAAGTTTCAAAAATTTTGTCGTGATCAGGTCCTTTAGTCCCGATTAGCACATATTCTGGCATTTTCTTATATTTTCCTTGAACAACTTCCTGCAAAATTGTTTTGTAGTCTCCTGTTCCTTCGATTTCTTCAAGATTATCTATTTTATCAAGTAAAAATTTCAATGCAACTTTTTTAGCAGTGTAATAATCAGAATCTTTAAAAATTGCACCAATTAACGCTTCAAATGCATCTCCTAAAATTGATTTTCTATGTCTTCCACCAGACATAATTTCACCATTGCTCAAATATAAATATTCGCCCAATTCCATATCAGACGAAATCGAAGAAAATACTGGTTCACTTATAATCTGACTTTTTAATTTAGCGAGTTCACCTTCTGTCTTTCCTTCATATCTTTCGTAAATATATTCCGTCGTTATCAAATTTAGCACAGCATCCCCTAAAAATTCAAGCTTTTCATTATTATAGCGTTTCGTCTTTTCAATTTCATTCGAATACGATCTGTGTGTCAAAGCTTTTTCCAAATACTTTCTATTCTTAAATTCATATCCTATTTTTTCCATAAGTTCTTCTGAATTTTTTTTCACTTTTTCCTTTCACCTCCTTATTTATTAATAGCCAAACTGCAAATAACAGTTTGACTATAAATTAATATTAATTATCCTTTATATTTTCTAAATGCAAGTACAGCATTATGTCCACCAAATCCAAGTGAACTTGACATTCCAACTTCAATATCTCTTTTTCTAGCTTCATTTGGCACATAATCCAAATCACAAAGCGGATCAGGATTTTCATAATTTATTGTAGGTGGCATTATTCCTTCATCAATAGCCAACGCTAAAAATGCAGCTTCAATTCCACCTGCTCCTCCCAATAAATGTCCTGTCGCACCTTTTGTCGAACTTACTGAAAGTTTATAGGCATGTTCTCCAAATGCTGTTTTTATCGCTTGTGTTTCATTTTTGTCATTTGCTGGAGTTGAAGTTCCATGTGCATTTATATACCCAACTTCTTCAGGTTTAACATTTCCTTGCTCCATTGCCATTTTAAAAGCTCTAGCGGCTCCTTCTCCACCATCAGATGGCGCTGTCATATGATATGCATCTCCTGTTTCCCCATATCCTACAACTTCTGCATAAATTTTAGCTCCTCTAGCTTTTGCATGTTCCAATTCTTCCAAAATCAAAACACCTGCTCCTTCTCCTAATACAAATCCATCTCTATCCGCAGTAAATGGTCTTGAAGCAGTTTTAGGATCAGGATTAGTAGAAAGTGCTTTTAAGTTTGCGAATCCTGCAATTCCAGAAGGTGTCACAGTAGCTTCTGTTCCTCCCGCAATCATAGCGTCTGCTTTTCCTAATAAAATTGTCTGGAAAGCATCACCAATTGAGTTTGTCCCTGATGCACAAGCGGTTACAACTGTTTTATTTGGTCCTTTTGCTCCAGTATAAATTGATGTATTTCCAGAAGCCATATTTGCGATAGCTGCTGGAATATAAAATGGAGACACTCTTTTTGGTCCTCTTGTAACTAATTTTTCCACTTCTTGTTCTATCACATCAAGTCCACCAATTCCTGATCCAATAATTGTTCCAATTCTATCCGCATTTTCTTCTGTAATTTCAAGTTTTGCATCTTCTAATGCTTCTTTAGATGCCGCTATTGCAAATTGTGAAAATCTAGCAATTTTTTTCATTTCTTTTTTTTCAATAAATTTTTCTGCCTCAAAATCTTTCACTTCGGCTGCAATATGTACAGGATGATTTGAACTATCAAATTGAGTGATTTTATCAATTCCACACTCCCCAGCCAACAAATTTTTCCAAGCTTTTTCTCTTCCAGTTCCTAATGGCGTTACTAAGCCTATTCCCGTTATAACTACTCTTTTCATCGATACACCTCTCATTTTTATTATTATCAATTTAGATCTATAATTTAATTATTATCTACTCTTTTATATTTTAACATTTTTTTTTAAATTTTTCAATAAAAAAGGGGGAAACACCCCCTAAAAGTAAATCTAATAACTATTTAGATTCAATATATTCCATTACATCTTTAACTGTTTTTAATTTTTTTGTGCATCTTCATCAGGAATTTCTACATCAAATTCTTCTTCGAATGCCATAATCAATTCAACTGTATCTAGTGAATCAGCTCCTAAATCATCAACAAATGACGCATCTTCAGTAACTTGATCTTCGTCAACTCCTAATTGTTCAGCAACTATTGATTTAATTTTATCTAGCATTAAATGCCACCTCCGTTTTTAATATATCTAAAATTATTATACCAAAAGAATTTAAATTTTGCAACTATTTTTAAGAATAAAAATACTTAATTTTTTTAGTGTAAATTATATATTTTTCTATATTTTCTACATTTTCAATGTTAATAACTTCTATTTCTTTATTGATTTTTTTAATAAGTCCAGCAATAACTTTTCCAGGTCCAACTTCATAAATTTTTGTAACTCCATTTTCGCTAAGTTTGTTAATTGTATCAACCCATTTTACAGGACCAAATGTCTGATTATAAAGTTCCGTTTTTATTTCATCAGATGAAGTCAAAATATTTGCCGTAGTGTTAGCTACAATTGGTGTTTTTGCGTCACTCCAGCTATAATTTTCAAATTCTTTTTTCAAAACTTCGGCAACAGGTTTCATAAGTGATGAATGAAATGGTCCTGATACCGCAAGTGGCAATGCTCTTCTAGCTCCTTTTTCCTTAAAGATCTCCAAACTTTTTTCAATTGCAGCTTTTTCTCCCGCAACAACTGTTTGTTTAGGTTCATTATAATTTACCGCTTCAATTACTCCATCAATTTCAGAACAAATATTTTCCACTTCATTTGCAGGTAATCCTAAAATTGCAGCCATTGAACCGTCTATTTTAGCTTCACTCATTATTTTCCCTCTGGCAGAAATCAATTTTAATGTATCAATTTCATTCAAAAATCCAGCCGCATACAGCGAACTGTATTCTCCCAAGCTATGTCCTGCAACAAAATCTGGATTTATTCCTTTTTCTTTTAACAATTTTGTTAAAATTACTGAAAATAAAGCTATTGCTGGTTGTGCAAATTTTGTATCTTTTAATTCATCTTTTGTTCCTTCAAATACAACTTTTTTCACTTCTTCATTATTTTCAAAAATTTCGTCTATTATCTTTTTATTTTCACAGCTTACACTGCTGTACAAAACTTCACCCATTTTTTCATATTGTGTTCCTTGACCAGGAAATACAAAAGCAACTTTTGACATTTTTTCTCCTTATTTATTAATTCCTTCAGCTTCTTCGATTTCTTCAGCTTCTTCAACTTTTTTAGGTTTAGATTTTTTAGGAAATTTGTTAAAATTTCTCTTATCAACAATTTCTTTCACACCAAGTCCAAAAATTACAAGTCCTGCTATTAAAAGAAGTATCCAAAATGGCAAATCTTCCCAAATTAATGACAAATAAGAATAAATTCCCACACCTGTAAGAACCCATCCTAAAACCTTTTTCTTAAACACAAAAATAAATTCCTAAAAAGAATTAATATAACTTGATAATTAAAAATATACTTTTTGAATTTCTTCAGGAATAAATTGAAACAAACTTAATACTACAATTACTAATCCCCAAAACATTTTTTTATTCATAATCATCATCCTTTCTAAAAAAATTTTTTATTTTGACCATTCAAATAAAATAGAACCATATGTCAGTCCGCCACCAAATCCTGTTATTACGATTTTATTACCTTTTTTAAGCCTATTTTGTTTATTTGCTTCGTCTATCGCAATAGGAATTGAAGCTCCTGAAGTATTTCCATATTTATTCAAATTTACAAAAAACTTATCTAATGGTTGTTTAAATCTTTTGGCAATCGACTCAATTATTCTTATGTTTGCCTGATGAGGTATAAATAAATCTATATCGTCCGCCGTAATATTTTGCTGGCTTAAAACATCATCAACGCTCTCAGGAAATACTTTTACTGCAAATTTAAATATTTCCCTTCCATTCATTTGTAAATATGTCTCTTTATTTTTTAGTGCTTCAACAGTAACAGCTTTTCTCGAACCACCAGCAGGAACAATTAATTCACAAGCGCCAGAACCATCTGCCACCAAATGACTTGCACAAAATCCTCCAGTTTGCACTTCACCAAGCACAACCGCTCCAGATCCATCTCCAAATAAGATGCAAGTCCCTCTATCGCTCCAATCTATAACTCTTGACATAGTTTCAGCACCTATCACAAGAACCTTTTTATAAATCCCTGATTTTATAAAGCTGTATCCAGTCGTAAACGCATAGACAAATCCAGTACATGCTGCACTCATATCAAAAGCCGCAGCTTTTATTCCTAATTTATCTTGAACTAATGCCGCTGTTGATGGTGTAAAATGATCAGGTGTCATCGTTGCAACAATGATTAAATCAATTTCGTCTTTATTTATTCCAGCGTCATCTATAGCTCTTTTGGCAGCTTCATATGCTAAATCCGAAGTGGCTTCATTTTCAGAGGCTATTCTTCGCTCCTTGATACCAGTTCTCGTTGTTATCCACTCGTCATTAGTATCGACTATCTTTGCTAAATCGTCATTTGTCAACACTTTTTCTGGAACATAAGAACCCGTCCCCAAAATTCCTACTCTCATTTTTTTCTCCTTTTCTTAAATTTTATAAAATTTATTATCTTAACCGCTTTTTTTATTCGCAAATTTTAATACTTACACAATAAGTTTATCATAAATTTTTAAAAATTTTTACAATATAATTAATTTTTTTAATGAAAAAAATTTTTTTAAAAAAATTTTAAAATTTTAATTGATTTTTTATAATTTAAATAACTTAATTTTTTTATGTTAATTTATATTTTTTTCAAATTTTTATAATATTTAATAATTTATAATTTATAATTTACAGTTTATAATTTCTAATACAACTTTTTTTGTTTGTCAATTTTTCTCATTTTTGTAATATATATGCTTTCAAAATCATTTCTTTTGAATCTTTCACATTTTTTTGAATCATTATAATAAATTTCCGCTAATTTTTTTCCCCTTTTTTTCCACTTTATCTCCAACTTTTTTTAAAAATTTTTAATTCCGACATAATAATCAATTTTTATCTTGTTTTTGTAGCTCTACCCGCTCCAATTATCATCGCCGCTTTTCCAATTTCTTCAGTTTTTTTATTTTTTTGATACATAGCCACTATTTTTAGAAAAAACTTCCAATTTTTCTTTTGCAACTGATAAAATCGAATAATCATTTACTAAATTTCCATTCCCTCCACTTTCTGTTATAAATTCCTTTAATTTTAAAAGTGCAAGTCCATTATTTATCACTTCATCAATTTTTTTATATCCATCTTTTAACTCTTTTATTTCTCCCCTCGCCTCTAATGCAAGTGCAGCAATTGTGTAAACTACTTCTTTTACATCTTTTGCTCCATTTCCTTTCAATGTTTCAATTGCTTCTATTATTTCAATCGCATTTCCCACCGAATATCCAAGTGGTTCATCCATATTGCTCAAAACTGCTCTTACTTTTCTTTTAAATCCAATCCCAATTTCAATCATTCTTTTTGCCAATTCTCTTGCACAATCAATATTTTTCATAAAAGCTCCGTCACCAACTTTCACATCAAGAATTATCACATCCGACTGAATCGCCAGTTTTTTACTCATTATGCTGCTTGCAATTAATGGAATACTCGGAACTGTCGCCGTAACATCTCTTAACGAATACAATTTTTTGTCAAGCGGAACAATTTTATCGCTGTATCCCATAAGACCAATCCCAGTTTTACTTGCGATTTTTTCAACTTCTTCTTTTGAACTCGAAAATTTAAATCCTTTTATCGCTTCAAATTTGTCAATCGTACCGCCAGTATGTCCTAAACCTTTACCCGATAACTTAGTCGAAGCCAAACCAAGTGCTGCAAGTATTGGTGCTAATACAACAGTTACTTTATCTCCAACTCCACCTGTGCTATGTTTGTCGACCAAAAATTTATTAATTTTTTCAAATTTTATAATTTCTCCCGAATCTCTCATTAAAGTTGTAAATTCCAAAAGTTCATTTTTTGTCATATCATTAAAATAAACTGCCATTAAAAATGCCGACATCTGATAATCTGGAACATTTCCTTTTAAGTATTCATTCAATAAAAAAACAAATTTCTTCTTTTTGTAAGTTCTTCTTTTTCTCTTTTTTTCTCAATCAAATCCACTACTCTCATAATTTTTTTCCTTTCTCTCTATATATATATTTATATATATACTCAAACCTATTTAAAAATTAAACTGCTAAAAAAATTATATAAATTTAGGAGTTAAGTAAAACAGTCATAATTTTTAGACTTTTAGATTTAAAGTAGTTTTAATATATATATTTATTTAATTTAATTTAATTATTTATTTAATTAATTAAACTAAATTAATTTTTTTAAAAATAAAAAAATAAAGTTTTAAATTTTTTTAAAAAAATAAGCGAGACCAAAAAGATCCCGCTTTTTTTAACTTTTTATAATTATATTTTTTTGGTTTTTACAACAATTTTTTTCCATTTTTAATATCTTGTTTAATTTGTTCAAGTCTTTTTAATATTTTCTTCACCAATTTTATCTTTTGTAAATTCAAAGTTTGTTGTTCCAATTCCATCTTCTTTTATTCCATATGTTTGAACTTTTGCAGCAAATTTACCATCTAAAGTTGTTTTAATTTCATCAAAAACTGCGTTATCCACATATTTCATCATAGAAGTCAAAATATTTCCTGGATATAAACCATCTTGATTTGAATCAACACCTATTCCATAAATATTTTTTTCTTTAACAGCTTGGAATACTCCAAGTCCACTTGCTCCAGCTGCATGATAAACAACATCTGCACCTTGTTGAATCAAAGTTTCAGTTTTAGCTTTTGCTGAAGCTTGATCATTAAATGCTGATGTTCCACCAATTGTAACTGGCACAACTTTAATATCAGGTTTTATATATCTTGCACCTTGTGCATATCCTGCAAAAAATTTAGCTATCAAATCAGAATTATCAGCACCTACAAATCCAATTGTTCCTGTTTTATCCATCATAGCTGCCAAAGCTCCTACCAAGAATGATCCTTCTTCTTCCTTAAATACAAGTGAAGCAACATTTGGTTTACCACTAACTACACTGTCAATAATCGCAAATTTTTGATCTGGAAATGCATCAGCTACTGCAACTACAGCATCTTGCATTGTATATCCAACTGCGATTATCAAATCATATTGTCCTTCTTCAGCAAATCTCGTTAAAGCATCTTTTGCTTCTGAAGTCGGATCTTTTGGCTCATATTCGCTATAAGTTATTCCCAATTCTTTTTTAGCCTTTTCAAGACCTCTAAAAGTTGAGTCATTAAAAGATTTATCACCTTTTCCACCAGTAGAATAAACAACTGCTACTCTCTTATTAGCATTTGTCGAATCAGTTGAAGTTTTTCCATCTTTTACTTGATCCGCTGTTGCAGGTTTATTTCCACACGCAACAATAAACATTAATGCAAAAAGTACACTAAAAATTGTCAAAATTCTTTTCATTTTTTCCTCCTAAATTTATTTTATCATAATACTAATATTATACCTTATTTTTTTCTTGTTTTTTTAAATAAAAACTTTTTATTTTTTTAGTTAAAAAAACAATTAAAAAAATTTAATGATAAAATCAAAATATTTTAATTTAATATTTTTTTATAAAAAAAACTATCTCAAAATATGAGATAGTAATTTTTATTTACTATTTAGCAACAAAGCTTCCTGCTAATAATGGATCAATTTTAATTCCAGGTCCCATAGTTAATGAGATTGCAACTGTTCTTAAATATTGTCCTTTAGAAGCTGCTGGTTTTAATTTAACAATTTGATTTAATGCAACTTTAAAGTTTCTACGATTGCTTCTTTTGAAAAATCAACTTTTCCAATTGGTAAATGAATTGAACCTAATTTATCAACTTTAAATGCAACTTTTCCTTTTTTAAATTCTGTTACAGTTTGTTCAATATTTGTTGTAACTGTTCCTGATTTAGGGTTAGGCATAAGTCCTTTAGTTCCTAAAATTCTTCCTAATCTTCCTAATTTAGGCATCATATCAGGTGTAGCTATAACTAGATCGAAATCTAACCATCCACCTTGAATTTTACTGATATATTCATCATCTCCAGCAAAATCTGCTCCAGCGTCTAACGCTTTTTGGATGTTATCTCCTGAAGTAATTGCTAATACTCTTACAGTTTTTCCTGTTCCATGTGGCAACGAAACTGTCCCTCTTACTTGTTGATCAGCATGTCTTGGGTCAACTCCAAGTCTTACAGCTAATTCAACTGTTTCAACGAATTTTGCACTTTTTGTATCAAATACTAATTCCAAAGCTTCCTCTGGAGTATAAACTTTCATTTTATCTACTTTTTGAGATATTTCATTATATCTCTTACCTTTTTTTGCCATTTATTATTTCCTCCTCTGTGGTCATTGGCTAGAAAACCTTCCACTTCTTCCAATAATGTTTTTTATTTTTTATATATAATTATTCAGAAATTTTAATTCCCATGCTTCTTGCAGTTCCTGCAACAATATTCATAGCTGCTTCAACACTTCCAGCATTCAAATCTGGCATTTTAGTTTCTGCAATTTCTTGTAATTGAGCTTTAGTTATAGTTCCAGCAACTTCTTTTAATGAGTTTCCAGCACCTTTTTTAACTTTAGCTGCTTTTTTTAATAAGTCTGATGCTGGTGGAGTTTTTAAAACAAATGTAAAACTTCTGTCAGCATATACTGTAATTTCTACTGGAATTACAAATCCCATTTTATCTTGTGTTTGTGCGTTAAATGATTTACAAAATTCTGCGATATTTACCCCATGTTGTCCTAATGCAGGTCCTACTGGTGGTGCAGGATTCGCTTTCCCTGCTTCTAATTGTAATTTAATCTTTCCGATTACTTCTTTAGCCATTTTTCCTCCTCTGTGGTCAGTGAATTTTTTTAAATCTCCCACTTTTTCATAAATTTTGCTAATAGTTATTCTTAAATAATACTTTTAATACTATTTTAGTAATGTAGTTAATATTTTTTGACTTTTATTAATAGTCTAATTTTGCAATTTCTGTGTATTCAAGTTCTACTGGCGTTTGTCTTCCAAATACTTCCAGCATGACAGTTACTTTTCCATTTATGTCGTCAATAGCTGAAATTTCTCCTTCTTGATCCAAGAATGAATCTTTTTTAATAATTACTTTTTCTCCAACTTTAAAATCAATATTATATCTAGGTCCTTTTTCAACTGTATCGCCATTTATATCAATTCCAACTTTAGCAAGTAACTCTTGTGCTTCTTCGTCAGATAGTGGTATTGGATCACTTCCAACTCCTACAAATCCAGTAACTCCGTTAGTATTTCTTATAACATACCAAGCATCACTGTCAACACGATAACCTAATCCTAATTCATTTTCTTCTTTCACAGATAGCATTTCAATCATTACATAACTAGGAAATAATTTTCTTGAAACTTTTACCATTTTTCCTCGTTTTTCTTCTAATACTTCTTCTTCAGGTACTAAAATTCTAAAAACTCTATCTGTTAAATCCAATGATTCGATTCTTTTTTCCAAATCTGTTGCTACTTTTTTTTCGTAACCAGAATAAGTATGAATTATATACCATTTTTTTTCGTATACAATTTCATTTTCATTTTTTTTAGTCAACTTACGCGCCTCCTATAAAATTTTTTATAATGTTGCTCACATTGGTCAATACAAAACTAAATGCTGTATCAAAAAGAAGTGTATAAAGTGCTATGAAAATTGTTATTAAAATTACAATTACAGTTACATGATAAACTTCTTCCCTACTAGGCCAATATATTTTTTTATATTCTTCACGCAAATTTTTTAGACTTTCTCCTAAATTAAATTTACCCATAAATATTCTCCTAGAATTATTTAAGATATATCTTAAACTTCTATTTTATTTTTTTCTAAAAAAAATACTCATATTTTTAAAATGGCAGGCCAGGCAGGAATCGAACCCGCAACTTTCGGTTTTGGAGACCGACGCTCTACCAATTGAACTACTGACCTATCTTTTTATATGAGATTATTTTACTTCTCTGTAAAGAGAATGTCTTTTTAGCACTGGATTATATTTTCTCATTTCCAATCTTTCTGGATGAGTTTTTTTATTTTTTTAGTTGTAACATAATGTCTCAACTTAGTTTCAGTGCACTCTAAAATTACTTGTACTCTCATCTTTTTCTATCCCTCCCAATAAAATATTGGTATTACCAGAATAAACTAGCAAAAAGATTATAACACAGTTTTTTTAACTTTGTCAACACCATTTTTTTGTTTTTTTATTATACTTCTAAGATTTTTTTGTTATAATTTCATAACTTTTTTTCCAACTTTTTTTCTAAAAATTCTTTTTGTAATTTTTCTATTTGCTCTTTATATTTTTTTCATTTTTTTCAGGTTCATAACCTGTTTTTGTAGTCAAAAATATAAATTTTTCTTATTTTTTTCATCGATATTAATTCTATCTATTATTTTTTTCCATCTTTTTCATCGTCAAAAATTTCAAATTCATTATAAACTTTATATTTTTGGATCGTAAATTTCAAGATTTTTTTCAATAAATTTTTTTCCATACGCTCAATCATCTCAAAAAAATGTTATTTTTTTCCCAATCATATTTCCATAACGGCTAAAAATTGCTGAATTTGCAACTTTCTTTTCATTTTCCACATCTGTTAAAATATGTTCAAAATAATAATGCATTGCAAGTCCCTTTTTTTCTTTTTAAATTCTTTTTTTCCAAATTAATCTTACTGGCATTTCTATCATTTTTTTGTAATATTATCTGAAAAAAATATGGAAGAATTTTTTTAAATCTAACATCTTTATTTCTTTTGTATCTTTTTATCTTTCTCTTTTTTCATTTTCTTTTTCTCTATTTTTCTTTTTTTCTCCATTTTTTATTTTTCTCTAATTTCTTCATAAATTTTTTTCCAGCTGAATACTTTTTCACATTTATTTAAGCAATCTTCTGAATAATCTTTTTGAATATTTTTTTCAGTCAATTTTTTTAGTTAATTCATCGCAATATTTTTCCACCTGATTTTTTTATGTCAAACAGCAAAAATCAGATTTTTTTCTTAGCTCTTGTGAGCGCCACATAATCTCTGTTAATTTCTTCAATTCTTTCTTTTTCTTCTTCCAATTCTCTGATTTTTTTATATTTTTCATCTTTTTAAAATCAATTTTTTTCATATTTTTTTCAAAGTCACCAAAAAAATTCCGTAACTTTTTCAAAATTTCTGTCAAATTGAATGAATGTCTTTATTTTTTTGATGTTTCATTTCGGGAACTTTTTGCTCATTCTCTTACATTTATAATAAAAAAACCGTATCAAATTCCAGTCCTTTTTGATTTATGCACCGTCATGAGATTTATTGCGTTTTTTTATCCTCACTTCCAAATTGCTTTATCTCTTCTTTTTCTTCGATATAATTTATAAAGTCAAATAAATCTGTGTGACTTTTTTTAAAATATTGAAAAAAATTCAAAAAAATATTTTTTTATGTCGCTATTTGTTGAATAAAAAAATTTGTTATCTCAAAATCTTTTTATAACTTCCAGCGAAAAAAATTTTTCTTTTTTTGTTTTTTTGAATTTAAGTTTTCAGACAATTTTTTTAATTTTTTTATTTTACTCAAAACATCCGAAAAATAAAAATCCATTTCTTTCAATTAAATTTATTTTTTTATATTTCAATAATTCTTCTTTTTTTATTTTTTTATTTCTTTATCTTTTTCTTTATCTTTTTATTTCTTCTTTATCTTCATATTTTTTTCTATTTTTTTCATCTTTTTATTTTTTTCTTTTTATTTCTTCTTTTTTTGATTTTTTTCTTCTTCTCTTTTCTCTTTCGCTTTCTTTTTCTCTTTTTCTTTCACTTTTTTTCTATTCTTTCAATATTTATATTTATATTTTTTTAGTATTTTTCATTTTTTTATTTTTTTCAAAATCAAAATTAAAATCAAAAATTTTCTAAAAAAATAAAGAAAAATCTTCTTCTTTTTGAATTTTTTTCATAAAAATTTCAATAATATTTTTTTATTTTTCTAAAAATATATTTCACATGGCTATTCAGACATCCGATTAAATCTGAACGAAGAAATTCTAATAAATATTGAAAATTATTGTATAAAAAAATATTTTATAAAGTCTGTAAATTGGATTAACTGCGCTGTGCTCCAAAAATTGACTTGTTGCTCTTCAAAGTATACGGGATATTATGAGCATTTAATTCACTTGCGATTTCAGATAAATATCTATTTTTTTCCAGCGATTATACAACTTTTTTCCAAGATTTTTAATCTCTTTATTTTTCTATCATTTGAATAATATTTTTTTAAAAATTCTCTTTTCAGTTGGTGACTTTTTATCTTCCAACTCATTTATTTCAAACTCAAAATAACCTTTTTGGTATTCAGCATCTTCAGATTTATAATCAACTTTTTCATAATTCCAATTACTTTTCTCATCATAATCGCAATAAATTTTGTTTACATTTTCAATAACTGCTTTATAACTTCTGTACGATTTTTTCAAAGTTTCCACTTTCGAGCCGTCAACTATTTCGTCAAGATTTTCAAAAAGCTCTTTTTCTCCGTCACGCCAACCGTAAATACTTTGCTTTTCATCTCCCACGCAAATTACATTTTTAGCGCAGTCCATTATGAGCTTTAAAATTTTCCACTGCAAAATGCTCGTGTCCTGAAATTCATCGACCATAATTGTATCAATATTTCCACCAATTATTTCAAAAAAATCTTGAGTAAATTTATTATTTTCGATAAATTTTTAAATTTTTTTGTCAAAAAAATAAATTCGTAAGTATAAATCGAAATATCGTCGTGCGTAAATTTTTTTGGAAGAAATTTTTTTCTCTTCGGACCAAATCATACAAAAAAATTCACAAAAATTCTTTTTAATTTATTGTGAAACGGATAAACTTTATTTTTTTAAAAATATATTTTGAAAATTTATCTAAAAAGTTTTTTTGAAGTTCTTGCAAAGTTTCTGTCAATTCTTTTTTTCCGAATAAACTTTCCGTTATAATAATTTTTTTATTTTAGAATCTAAAAGTTTTTTTCCAAATTTTTTTAACCACAATTTCTATTTTTTTCAGAAGAATTTTTCACTTTCTTTTTTTATTTGGTCAAAAATTTCAAAAAGTTTGTCATTAAAACATTCAGAAATATTTTTTTCCTTTTTTTCTTCAGAAAATATTTTTTTACTTCAGAATAAATTTCTTGAAGCGGCGTTAAAAAAATCTAAAAACTTCTAAAAACTTTTTTTGTCACTTTCTTGTTTTTTTGTTTTTCTTCTTTTAACTCAAAATCTTTTGCAATAACATATTTTTTTGAAATTCCACAAGCTCTTCAATGATTTTTTTACATAATTTTTTTAATTTCTTTTTTTCTCCAACTTCTTCAATCAAAAAAACTCAAATTTTTTTATAATAATTTTTCATTGTCCATAATTTTTCTTAAATATTTTTTTCATAAAAAAATCACTGCTCTCACTGTCAAGAGTTTCAAAACTCGAAATTTCAAAATAAGGAGCAATCGCCTGTTTAAAAAAATTCTGTTTGTAAAACTGTCAATTGTGTAAATTCTAATATCTTCTTTATTTTTTTCAACATTTCAAAATAAATATTCTGCAATTTTTTTCCTTATCAAAATAATCTTCACTCAAATTATAAATTTCTTTCAGATTTTTAACTCAATTCCTTTACTTTTTTTCAAAAAGCGACTTGATACAAAAAAATCAAAAAAATCCGCTCTTTTATTTCCGCAGTTGCCTTTTTTTGTAAAAGTTACGACAACAATATTTTTTTAAAGTCGATATTTTTTTAATAAATTATAAATATATTCTAGCGACAGTCTATAAGTCTTTCCTGTTCCTGCACTCGCTTTTAATATTATTTTATTACTTTCCTGCTTTTTCATTTTCGTCCTCCCATCGCAAAATCAATTCGTATTTTTTCTGATTTGAACTTTTTAAAGTGCTATTTTTTTCTCCCAATCTGTAAAAACTTACTTTTTTTATCACTTTCCACTTCAAAATATTTTTTTCAAAACTTCCATCACTTCATCTTTCGTAAGTTTTTTATTATCTTTTCGACTGTCGGAAATAATTTTCCCATCCCAGACATCCACAACATATTTTTTATATTCATTTTCTCCCAAAACAATCGAATAAAAGTCAAGTTGCGTAAATGCATCATCAATTCTTTTTTGCGTCAAATTTCCAGTTTTGTAGTCAACCAAAATTTCTTCTTTTTTATCTTTTTTTTCATCTTTTATATGCAAGTCAATTGAAATACTAAAAGCTGCATTTCCAAATTTTTCGCTGTCAATCTCTTTTTCAAACTTTTCTTTGATTCTTTCTTCTGAGCTAACTTTTATTACACTTTTTATCACTAATTTTATTTGATAAATCAACAAAAATATTTTTTTATTCCAATTTTTTTAAATCTTCAAACGAAATATTTTTTTATAAAATTCCAAATATTCCTGCGGAATTTTTATATTTGTAGGACTGTATTCCAGCCTCAAATTCACTTGAAATTTCTTCCTCACTTATGTCAAAATTTCCTTTTTTTCCAACATTTTTTTATTTTTTTCACAATATTTTTCATAAATCGAGATGAATTATCGTCCCAAAAAAATTTCACATCAATAACTTCTTCAATTTTTTTCTCTTTCCACTTTTTCCCAATTTTTTTATCAATATAATAGGCATATTCTGATTCTTTTTAAATTTTTTTATAATCGTAATAACCCAAAGTTATTTTTTTCATTTTTTTAACTCTTCCACATCTTTTTAAAAAGTCTTGACTGAATAAATTTCCCAATTTTTTTCTCTTTATAATTTTTCTATAAAATAATTTTTTTATAAATTCCATCTCTTCTTCTTCAGAAATTTTTTTATTTTTTTGTTATTTATCTCTAAATCATATTTTAATTTAATCTCTTCCAAAATCCCAGAGCAGTCGACATTTTCGTCCAAATTTTTTATATATGAAAGACAAACTTTTTTTGCACCAAAAATTGCGTTCAAAAATCTAAAAATTTCTATTGCTTTCGCATCTTCTGGAACTGGCAGTCCCATTTTCTTTCTCTGAATTTGCGAAAATAAATAATTGTTGACCTTGCCTTTTGGAAAAGTATCCTGAAAATTTAAAAACACAATGTTTTTTTTATTCGTTTCAGGCAAAGTTTTAAATTCGTTAATTTTGTATTGATTGTCATTCTTTTGTCCCGCAATTTCTTCCAAGTCCAAGCTAATTGACTTCTTGTCCAAATATTTTAAAAACATCTTTAAAAGTCCCGCCGAAATATTTTCTTTATCAAAAAATTTATCCCAAAGATTGTCAAAGTCAAATTCTTCTAAAACTGCAATTTCTGAGAGAGCTTCAAAATATTTGTCCCTAATTTTTTTCCCAGTGTTTTTTTGTCTGTCAAATACTTCTTCCAAAAAAATTTTTGAATAATCCTGCAAATTTTTTTATTTCAAAAATTTTTTTCTAATTCTTCTAAAAAAATTTTTATAAATTTATTTATATTTTTTTCAGTTCAGAAAATTTATTTTTTTCTCTTTTTTTAATTTTTTTCAATCTCTTCAACTTCTTCAATTTTTTTATTTTTTTATTTTTCTTTAATTTCTTTATTTTTATCTTCTTCTTTTTTTATTTTTTTCTTTTTTTATCTTTTTTTATTTTCACCATTTTTCAAAATTAAAATCAAAATTTTTCTTCAAATTTTTTTATATTTTTTTCAAGATTAAAAATAAATTTTTCTCTTTAATCTTAAAAATTTTTTTACTTTCGTTTTTCCAAATATTTTTTTAACATTTCAATCGATAAATATTTATAATCTTCTCTGACAAATTTTTTTGAAAAAAAGCCAGTAAATATTTTTCGATTTTTAAATGTTTCTAAAAATTCTTTTAACTTAAACCCGTTATATAATTCTTTTCACTTTAAAAAAATATTCAATCCCATTTTTCTCTTTTTTTAATTCTCACTTCATTCAAAATGTTGCAAAAGCACATCCAAAACTTTATAAATCTTAGTTTTCCTGTAAAGTTTCTTCCAAATTGTAAATTATTTTTCTTTTTGGTTTAACAGCTGATAATCTCTTTTTAGTTTCACTATTTATATCCTGAACATCGTAAATTTGACATTGCTCTTTTTTTCGTCCGACAATTTTTTTACCAAGCCTAACAGCTGATTAAATTTTTGAGCTGTATTCAAAAATTTTAATATCTATATTTTTTTCCAAAAATTTTTCTTTTGGCAAAAATTGAAAAAGCCATTTTTTTATTTTTTTAATTCCTTCTCGTCAAAATCTTTTTTTGAAAGCTGCAAAAATATTTTTTTAGTTCTACTCCATTTTTTTCAAATAAATAATTATTTCTTTTTTTCAAATGGAGTAAAATTAACTTTATTCACAAAACAAATTTTTTTATTTTTTTTCCAAAAATCTTTTGAAATATTTTCAATTGTTCTAATCATATAAGGTAAAATTAAATTTTTTTTCTCAACTTGCAATTTAATGCTTCTCTGAACCTCTCACGACTGAAGTTGCGAGGTTCTTGGGTAGTAGTTGCTTCTGTTAGCCAACTAAATTTACCAAGCTATCCCCATAGTTCCTACGGTTCATATATTTATATATTTAAGCACTTTCTCTTAATATCTTTAGCCCTTCTTTTAGTATGTTTTTGGCTGCATTTATATCTCTATTATGTACAGCTCCACATACTGGACAAGTCCATTCTCTTACACTTAAATCTTTACTTCTTCATTCTTATATCCGCAACAGTTACATATTTGACTACTTGCAAAAAACTTATCTACTTTTACTATTGTTCTTCCATACCACTTCGCTTTATATTCCAGTATTCTACTAAATTCACTCCATGATACGTCTACAATATTTCTTGCTAATTTATGATTTCTTACCATATTTTTTACTTGCAAGTCTTCCATACAGATAATGTCATATTTTCTTATCAGTTCTGTCGATAATTTCTGCAAAAAGTCTTTTCTTTGATTTGTTACTTTTTCATAACATTTCGCTACTTTTATTCTAGCCTTATTTCTATTTGAACTGCCCTTTGTTTTTCGTGACAGTTTTCTTTGGCATAAAGCTAGTTTTTTCAAAGACTTCTGTAAATATTTTGGATTCTCTATTAAGGTTTCATCACTGGTAATCGCAAAGTTCTTTACACCTAAATCTATTCCAACATTTTTATTTGTACTCTCTAGTTTTTTTACTTCTACATCTGTACAGCATAGAGATACATGATATTTTCCACTAGGTGCTTGTGTTATTGTTGCATTTATTATTCTTCCTTGTGGCTTCATCTTATCTCCTATTTTTAGTTTTCCTAACTTAGGTACTTTTATCCATTTATCTAAAAACTCTATATTATTATTAGTATAATTAGTTCTGTATGATTTTCTATTATCTTTCTTAGATTTAAACTTTGGATAACCCTTTCCACTAAAAAAGTTCTTATAGGCTTTATCTAAATCTTTTTAAAGAATTTTTGTAAAGAAAAATTTATCTACATCTTTTAACCATTCTTTATCTTTCTTTAAAACTGTTAATTCTTTACTACACTCACTATATGACATAGACTTTTTTTCTCTGTATTATACAGCTTTTGTTTTAAACCTAAAAAATGATTATAGACATATCTAACACAACCAAAAGTACAATTTAACTTTTCTATTTGAGTTTTAGTTGGATAAAATCTGAACTTGTATGCTTTTTCCATTTGATTTCACCTCCATTTACTTATACATAAGTATACTTTTTTTATACTGTAAGTAAATGAAAAAATAAAATTTTTCTAAATATATGAACCTAAAAACCGACTTAGTCGTTTTAGAGGTTGTCGTTCACATAAGTTCGCTACCACCTATGCAGTTCTCTTATGAACTTCTTAATATTTCTATTAAGCACAGACTATATCTTATCCCACAGCTCTACCTGTTTGGGTCTACCCACTTCCACGAAGCTTTTCGTGTACTTCCCTCAGGAGGAATAGTCGTTGAACCTTACCTTTCGGTCTTGGCTGCTGATTGCCCATTATCTTAACACTTAGGATTTAACCTTATGCCATCTGGTATATTTTTTCTGCTTTCGCCACTTTCACACTTGTACCATATTATTTAGGTATTATGTTGTAGTTATACCAGCTTTAGGGGTTCCCAGCAATTCGAGTAGTATTGGATAGCTTTTTTTAAGTTGCTATCTCCACATACATATTTCTATATATGCTGACTATACTTCTCGGTCTAACTCACGCCTTGCGTCACGAGTGTGCGACCGCATTTTTAATCAATTTCCTTCAAATTCTCAAAAATTTCCCGCTGCCAATTTTCCACTTCAATTTTTTGTGCATCAATTTTATATTCCTGCAATTCTGCGAACAAATTATAATAATTATAAGCCACATCAATTATGTCGTAATAATTTTTTTAACTTTCAGTTTTTTTCCCAATTTTATTTTTTTATCGCATTATAAAAAAATATAACTTGCTTTTTCTTCTTTTATCAAAATTTTTATCTGTAAAAAGATTTTCATTAAAATCATAACTATTCATAAGTTTAAAATTATGAAAAAAATCCCAATTTTTTTCATTAAATTCCACATCTTGTAAAAGTTCTTTTTTTATTTCATAAAAAGTCGAAGCATTTTCAAAAAAACATACAAAACCCTTTCATTTTTTTCAAATTCACAAAATAAATTTTTGCTTCAAATCTGCTCCCAGTCCTAAATAATTTATTTCCATCTTTCTTTTCCTTTTTCCCCTTTCAACCAAAAACTTTTTTTAATAAAATTATACCACAATTTTTTTCATATCAAAAAAACTTTGTTTCACAAAAATATTTGATAAAACTATTGACAAAATAAAAAAATATTGTATTATAACAAATGAATAGTTGTTCATATATTAAATAATAGAGGTGAAAAAAATGGAAAAAAATAACGAATGCACTTTGGGAATAAAAGGCCTTGAATGTCCCCAATGTGCCGCAAAAATCGAGCATAATCTAAATGCTTTGGATGAAATAAAAGCAGCTACTGTTGATGTTTTAGGAAAAAAAATTGTAATTAATCCTAACAAAAAATTTTCTAGCGAAGACATCACAAAACTTGTTCAAAAAGAAGTTGATAGAGTTGAAGAAGGTGTGACTGTTTTAATGCCAAATTCTGCAATTGAAGAAGATGAGGAAATAGAAGAAACGAAAGAAAATTTTAAAAGTATAAGAAATAGATTTATTTTAGGTGCAATTATACTTGCAGCCGCAATATTTGTTCCAAAAAATTTATTTGTTCCAAGATTAATTTTATTTTTAATAAGCTACTTTACAGTCGGATATGATGTTTTATTTAAAGCTGTGAAAAATATAAAAAAAGGACAAATTTTTGATGAAAACTTTTTGATGGCGATTGCGACACTTGGAGCTTTTGCGATAAAAGAGTTTCCTGAAGCTGTGTCAGTTATGTTATTTTACCAAATTGGAGAAATGTTCCAAGATTTGGCAGTTGGAAAATCGAGAAAATCCATCACCTCACTTATGAATATTAGACCTGATTATGCAAACTTAAAAATTGAGGGAGAAATTAAAAAAGTTTTGCCAAAAGAAGTAAAATTAGGCGATATAATAGTTATAAAACCTGGAGAAAAAGTCGCATTAGATGGAAAAATTACAAATGGAAGTTCAACTTTTGACACATCCGCTTTGACTGGAGAAGCCATTCCAAGAACATTTGAGATTGGAGATGAAATTCTAAGTGGATTTATAAACACCACAAATCTTGTAGAAATCGAAGTTACGAAGTCATTTGAAAATTCTACAATTTCAAAAATATTAGATTTGGTACAAAATGCAAGTTCTAAAAAATCTAAAACTGAAAACTTTATCACAAAATTTGCAAGATTTTACACACCAGCAGTTGTAACAATCGCTTTACTTATTGCAATTTTGCCAATGATATTTGTAAAAGATGCACAGTTTTCAACTTGGCTTTACAGAGCGCTTATCTTTTTAGTAGTTTCGTGTCCGTGCGCCTTAGTTGTTTCAATTCCGCTAGGATTTTTTGGGGGAATCGGTGGAGCTTCAAAAAATGGAATTTTAATAAAAGGAGCAAATTATTTAGAAGCATTAAACAATTTGGAAACTGTTGTTTTTGACAAAACTGGAACACTTACAAAAGGTAAATTTAAAGTCTCAGAAATAAATGTTCAAAATTCCAAATACACAAAAGACGATTTATTAAAATACGCAGCTATTGCAGAAAGTTTTTCAAATCACCCAATTGCACAATCAATTGTTTTAGAATATGAAAAAAACAATAAAAAACTTGAAAAAACTGACAGTTCAGAATTTGAATTTGAAGAAATCGCAGGTCATGGAGTAAAAGTAAAATATGAAAATAGCGAAATTTTAGCAGGAAATCTTAAATTATTAAAAAAAGAAAATATAGAAGCTACTGAAAAAGACGCTGTTGGAACAGTTGTCTATGTCGCAAAAGATGGAAAATATTTGGGAAATTTAATAATTGCGGACGAAATAAAAGAAGACGCTAAAAAAACAATTGAAGAACTTAATAATTTAGGAATAAAAAATGTTGTAATGCTAACAGGTGATAACAGAAAAATTGGAGAAAATGTGGCTAGTAAATTAAATATTTCAAAAGTATTTACTGATTTATTACCGCTTGGAAAAGTTGAGAAAATGGAAGAATTTTTGAAAAATAAAAGTACGAATGGAAAAGTGCTATTTGTGGGTGATGGAATAAACGATGCACCAGTTCTTGCAAGAGCCGATATTGGAGTAGCAATGGGTGGTGTAGGAAGTGACGCCGCAATCGAAGCTGCTGATATGATTATAATGAACGATGAACCTTCAAAAATAGTAACCGCTCTAAAAATTGCCAAAAAGACAAAAAAAATTGTCTGGCAAAACATAATTTTTGCACTAGGTGTGAAAATCATAATTTTAGTAATGGGAGCACTAGGATTTGCTACAATGTGGGAAGCCGTATTTGGAGATGTTGGAGTCGCATTAATTGCAATATTAAACGCAACAAGAGCATTAACTTATAAAGAAAATTAAATTCTAAATTATCAAAAATTTTCAATATATAAAAAACTATCTTTTAAATATTTTTTATTTTTGGGTGCCATCGTGGCACTCAATTTTTTTCTCTTCTAAAAAAATTTTTATAGCTTTGAATTCAATTCTAATATTCAAAAATAAAACAAGGGGTTTTTACCCCTTGCTGAATAATTATATCAAATTTTAGTAACAAAAATTAGTAAATCAATCTAAATCCAAGTCCACCTCTAATATTTTCTCCTTTAGTGTCATATCCTGCGTTTACTGTCACTCCAAATCTAGTATTGTCAATTCCCAAATTCAAATCAAACTTACCATTTCCGTGTCTGTCTTCTTTCTCATTTCTCAAGTTATACCAGTCCGCTGTCGTATAACGAACTCTTGCCTGATTAAGTCTATTAAGTTTTCCAAGTTCATTTTCATATGCAGCTGAAAGTCCAACCGACAACTGAGTTCTAACCGCTAGTGGCTGAACATATTTAAACTCTGCTCCAACTTCTGGTTTAACTGAGAAGTAGTCGTTTCCTTTTACTTCCAAGTTTATCTGACCTCTGTCTTCCTTCACGCTTGAGAATCTTCCATATTCCATCTTTAACGCTCCATAAGGTCTTAGATGCGTTCTTTCAGACAATCTTATGTCATAACCTAAATCTGTTTTTAGTGCCGCTCCATAGCTGTAGTAGTCAGCTTTGATTCAAACACATCGTCTACAACCCAGAATTTACGGTGCATATTATTTACTCCGCCAAATACATCTCCTGCAATTGTCCATCTTAAACTTCCGTTGTGGTCTTTTACTGGCGACATTGTCTTAAACAGTCCTGCTTTAATCATTGACTGCTGTTCAGTTGATTTTCCTAAATCTTTAAACTTAAATCTGTTTGAAACTGCTCCAGCATACCATCCAGTTGAATTTCCAAGCGTAACTGCTTCATCTTCGTGAACATAAGCCACTCCGTAAGCATTGCTGTCATAGTCAATTACTCCTGCAGTATCCGTATTAAATTCATCTTTTTGTCCAAACACTTTTATCTTGTTGTTCTGTTTAGAAGGATTTCTCCATTCGTCGTGCAAATATTTGAACTCTTTATCCAAAGCATTTCCAGTCGAATTAATTCTCATCTGCGTATTTGAATACTCATAACCTTTCATTTCATTTACAGCCTGTGCAAATATATGATTTTCACCTTTTCCTAAACTATTAAGTTTGTTGAAAATCTGTTTTTCTCTCGAATGAATGTCTTCAACTCCATATCTCTGTTCAAGTCCATCCAAGAAATGTGCTGTGTCCGTATCATTTTCACTCGCAAAGTCAGTATAAGGAATTTTTACCATATACACAGTTTTTATCGGTGCTGATATATTTCCTGACTCAACTGGCTGCGCTATCCAAGTCAAACTAGCTGAATTTACATTTAATGTAACTCCTGAAGACACAACGCCTGCCAACGCATCATTATACGGCTTCAATATGTTGTCTCCTATCTGTATCGCTTTGGCATTTAAGTATTTTGTTACTTCTGTCCCCATTATCAAGTCAATATCAGTAAGTCCATATAAATTGCTCAATCCTTGAATTGGTTTTGTGTAATTTATTCCTGAAGTATCTACATACATTCCAAGACTTGAAATTTCAGCATTTGAGTGTGTATGTTCGTGATCCATCTGCTCTGTCGCCAAATTCAGTTTAGTAAGTCCTGTCAAGTCAGTAATAAGAACTTCTGGCGCCTTTGGTGATGCTACATTTGTATCAACTTTTACTGGCGATACTTCCACTCCATTTACTGATATTGAAACTGCGCTTGGCAATGATGCCGGTGGAACTTTTACTACTGCGCTTCCTGTCACTTTCTGGTCAGTTGCAGTTCCTTCAATAAATGGTCTTGTTGAAGTATTAGATCCATACTCTTCATAAGTGGCAGGTCCATCTGAACCTTTATACACATAAACTCCCATATTCTTATTTCCAGCAACATTTATCGTTCCATAGTTTTTAATAATTCCACCATTTGTCACAACTACACCTTTTATTCCTGTTCCATTTGCTGTCGGCGTAGTCTGAATTACTCCGTAGTTTTCTCCAACCGCATCTCTGTCAATGTACATTCCAGTCGTATTGTTTCCATCAAGATTAATAGTTCCCCTATTAATCGCAGTTGATCCTTTTCCAACGGCATACATTCCAACACTGTTTTCCTGAGAAACATTTATCGTTCCATAATTTTCAATCGTTCCTACATTTGATGTTGCTTTTGCGGTTTCATCATAATACCCAGTCGCCATTCCAATTCCATATTGTTTATTAGCTATATTACTTGTCCCAACTGTAATCGTTCCATAGTTTTTCCCGACTCCCTGCGTTGAGTAAATTCCTATATTCCCATCTCCAGATCTCAAGTCAATATTTCCATAATTTATTGAATCCTGCGATGAATAAATTCCATATCCGTTATTTTTATCAGTCACAATATTAGAGTAGTTTTCAATTTTTCCACCTAACGCTTTTGGCGCTCCTGAATAAATATATACAGATTTTTCTCCAATGTGAACATCGTTTGGCGCATGTGTTGTCAAATCAGTCTTGGCATTCTTAGCTGTTATCAAATATCCAAATGAATCCGTATCTCCAACTTTCATATCCACATTTCCTGTAACTGTTGTAGGTTGCGGATTAGTCGCATCATCAGCGATGTAAACTCCAACAGCGTTATTGTTTGCCACATTAATTTTTCCAGCTGTTAGATTTACAGCAGGACCAGTTGAGTAAACTCCAACTCCATTGTCATCAACATTAATTTCTCCACTTGTCATATCAACTTTTTTCCCAAAAATTCCATAAGAAGATTTTCCAATATTTATTTTTCCTGTATTTGTAATTGTAGATTTTTGGTCGTCGATATACATTCCAATTGACTCGTTTTTAGCGGATGTAGCTGCAACATTGATTTCTCCATTGTTTATTAAGTCAGATTCGTTTGTTCCGTACATTCCAGCTGATTTTGTTCCGTTTACAGTGATTTTACCAGTTGTATCATTTGTAATTATACCGTTATTTGCTCCCATTCCAACCGAACTACTGCTTCCATTAATCGTAATTTCACCTTTATTTACACCATGTGTGTCATTTTTAGTTCTTCTGTCAAGAGCATTTGTCACGATATATGCTGTACCATTTTTATCGTTGCTGTTATTTTTTATAAACATCCCAACAGCTCCGTCACCATCCATTGTAATTTTACCAGTTGTACTATTTTCAACATTTACTATTCCGAATTTGTGTCCAGAATGAGCAACTACATTATCATAATATGGTTCATCTTTTGGATTTTTTACAATACCTGTCGCTGAATCAATTCTATAAGAAAGTCCTAAAATACCGATTGACTTTTTACCTCCAGCATTTACTTGTCCGTCATTGACTATTTTAGTGCTATTTGTTCCAAATATTCCTATTGCCTTTTCATTAGGAGTATTAACTGTTCCTTTTTCTACATTTACCACTCCTGTAGAATTATTATTAATAAATCCGTAATCTACATAAAGACCAATTCCACCTTTATCAGTACCAACTGTTCTATCTGCTTCTATTTTTCCACTATTATTAATTCCTGTTGTTGAAGTATTTTCTGTTTTTGCACTTGCTGTTACTGCAAGTCCGACAGGAGTTTTAAGATTAGTATCTATTCTTTGCAATTGCGAATCATTTAATTCTGCTTTTACCAAACCTGTTTTATCTACATCAATTATAGAATTTTGATATAAAAATCTTTTTGAAAAAACTTCACTATCAGTATCTGTACCTGAATTATCTGATCTATCTATAGCTGAGCTTATAGTAATTTTGGCTCCATCCACAACCGCATATTTAAAAGTACCGTTAGGAGCATTTTTTGTCTTATCATTTATTGCGACAATTCCAGAACCAATTAATTGGCTTTTCAAGGTAGTCTTACCATCAATATTTATATTTATCTTATTTCCGCTTGTATCTTTCAAATCTGCAATTATCACATCATTATCATACACATTAATTGTAGTATTATTAAAAGTTACAGCACCAGCGTTATTTCTATCGTTTACATATCCGACAGCTTTTCCTCTCAACTCCAATGTCGCATTTGTCATATTAATAGCTCCAGATCCACTTCCACTAGATTTATCAGTATAAAGCGCATACCCTTCACCATCATAATCCACAGTTGCACCAGTTAAATTTATTTTTGATGAAGTACCAGCATTTCCAAGTGAAACTACAGCAGCCGAACCATTTTTAACTTTTACCAAACTGCTTCCACCTGTTCCAATAGCACTAATTTCAGCTCCGCCATCTGCAAACAATCCAAATCCAGCCTTATCTCCAGTCGATTTTCCAGCGCTATCTAAAATATCCGCTCCTTCAACTTCAATTCTTGTAGCAGGAGTCGTAGCACCTAGTGTAACTACAGTATCTTTTCCAGTAGCATAAACTCCACCAGCATTTTGTGTACTTGTTCCTGAAGCAGGGATTGCACTAATAACTTTGGTATTAACTTTAAAATCCTTATTTACTGTTACATTAGACCCTTTGGCTGCATAAATTGCAATAGAATTTCCAGTTTGTGATGGCGCAAAAGGCGAAGTAACACTTGCATCATTTACACTATTTACTGTCACTTTTTCAGTTGTACTTGTGGTACCATCTCCCATAGCATAAATAGCCGTATTTTCATCACCGCCAGACATAACTATTTTATCAGCAGTCACTTGCGCATTTTTTTGACCATTAAGCGCTATTCCTATATTTTTTAAACCACCTTTAAGTCCAATTATTCCAGAACCTAGATTATAATTAGTTCCATCATTAGAAGCTCCTTTTGTGCTTGTTAGGACACCAATATTATTTTTACTGTTTCCGTATATAACTATTTGATGTCCGCCGTTTATGCCGTTAGCTAAATTTTGAGAAAAATCAATGTCTGTAGCGGCAAAAATTCCGTATGAATTTTCTATTGCTTCATCATTGTTATTTAATCCATATGCTGTTAAATAATTTCCTGTTGTTGTTTTATCTGTTGGTGCATTATCAAGATCTGCTGTATTATTAGAAGTATAAGTCTGATTTCCTTTATCACTTGAATCTCCAATATTTACTGCAAAATTCCCATTTACAGTAGCTCTTTCATTTGCTGCTGTTTTTTGTACAAATAATCCAACACTTTCATCTCCATATATATTCATAGGTTTAAAATTTGTACCTGCGTTATCCTTAAAATCCATCGTCAAATCTACAGGTGTTTTTACATAAACTCCAACAGAATTTTCTCCATAAAGTTTTATATTATTTCTATTAACTACTGTAATAGGTCTTTTTGGCGCTTGAGTCCCAGCATTTCCACTATATGCAAGACTTCCTGTCGGACCAAATTTAAGTCTATAATCTAATAAAAAATTCTCATTAGGATTCAAGAAAAATACTGATGATTTTTTATTATACAAATCTATATTTCCCGAGTTATATAATATTTGATATTGCGCCAATGAATTAGAGTCACCTCTTGCTGTATCTTTTGAAACTATAAATGCAGCCGAAAGTAAATCATAAGGTGTTGTATTTGTTCCACTTTCTTGATACGGATGTGATATAATGTCACCAGTATTTATTACAATACCTCCAACATCAAATCTCATTTTATCTACATAATTTAAATTAGTTGCTGTATCAGCTCCAAAATGCGCTGCTTGAAAGTGATCATAACTATTAGAAAAAGCTATATTTCTACCTTCTAATATAATTTTACTGTTATTTATAAAAGTTTGAGCCATTGTTTTGGAACCATCTTTAGCACTATCAATATCACCATTATTGAATATTGCAATTTTTGAAGCATCATCAAATGCATCTTTAGCTTCGTTCGAAATAACACCACCTGCTAGTGAATTCAATTTATTTTTTTCTTTATCTATTGTACTCGCATAATGTAAATCTAAATGTGCCAATTCCATCAAATTATCTGTATCCCCAAGATTTGATTGATTTTTTCTAGTATAGACCACATTTGCATTATTATACAATATTGAAAGATCGTTTGGATCTAATGTTTTTCCTGGTGCAGAATAATCAAAAAATGATCCACCAGAAGGTTGTTGAATTGGTTTCAACTCACCTGTAGTTTTATTTTTTTTTGCAGGAGATCCATATCCACCCGTCATCTTAAAAAAACCAGTTTTAGGATCCGAAGTAATAGGAGCAGTCATTGAATTGTCAGCAACTGTAGCCGACTTATTTATTGTAAGCGTAGCAGTTGGATTTTCCCAAGTATGAACACTAAGATCACTATGTGCACTATCTGTATAACTTTGCATTGTATCCCCTCTGAATACATTTGAAATATTTAAATTTTTATTTGAATAATGCCATATACCGTGATTTGGTTCAGTATAATATTTTTGATTTATAGGTAAAGCAGGATTCATATCAATATTTTCTCTCATAGCTATAATATTTCCACTAGTAACAGCAACTGGCTCAATTATCCCACGCCCAGCTGATGTCTTTTGAGATGTACTTTGTTGATTATATGGACTATAAAAGTATTTATCTGTTTCATTCCCAATTGAAACTGCATTCATTTCAAAAACAGGTTCATTTACTGTACCCAATGATGTAACTTCAGGTTTTTGTGGAGATTTCACCGTTCTCGGAGTAAACGAAGGTAAATTACTAATATCAACTGCCATTGACACATCCGCCACCTTTATCTTTGGCACAAGCGGTGTAAGTGAAGCTGATACTGGTATCATTGCATTTGGTTCTCTTTTTAATCCAAGTTCTGTTGTATTTCCGTAAAGAGCGTGTGTATTTGGAGTCGTATTATATTTATATTTCCCCATTGTTTTATCTCTTTCATATTTTACATCAGGAGTTTTATCCCCACGACCTTTGTAATGTCCTTGCCAATTGTTGTAAATTCCATTTATTCCGTATTGCCAGCTGCTCCAAGGGGATTTTACCACATGATCTCCTTGTTCTGTCAGTTGAATTAATTCTAAATTTGTATTACGAAGTAGCTTGTTATTTTGTTCTCTTGCTTTTTTAAAATCCTGTTTTAATTGTCCGATTGAATTGTTAATCGCCTTTGTCTGCTCTTTTATTTCGTCTTGAGCTGAGAAAAGATTGAATGAAAGTCCTCCAGTTCCAATCGCTCCCGTTAATAAAAACGAAATTAGCGCTGAATCTGTATATTTAAAATCTTTTACTCTCTTGGCAAAAGATTTCAATTCCTGTTTCAAATGTTTTAAATTATTTGTCATATCTTCCTTCTTCCAAAAAAATAAAAAAACTAGGTATAAAAATTTTTTTAATATTTTTTTATCTTGTTTTTTTATTTTTATTAATTTTAATTTTTTTAATTTTTTTGTTTCAACAAAATTTTTTTGAGAAATAGCCGATATTCCGCTATTTAAATAATTTTTGCCATCTTTTTTTATTATAAAAAAATTTTTTTAAAAAAAAGTAAAAGCAATTTTTTTATTTTTTTATTTTAAAAAAATTTTTCATAGTTTCAAATGAAACATTAAAAAAATATTTTTAAATTTATTCTATTTAAATTCTATAATTATTATATTTTTTTAGATAAAATACAAATTATTTCGCACAAAAAAATTAATTATTATTTTTTTAGATAAATTAATTATTTTTTTATTTATTTTTTTAAATATTTAGTTTTATAAAAAAGAAATTACCTAAAAAAATTTTTAGATAATTTCTAAAAAAATCTTTTTTTATTTAAATTTTTTTATTAGACCTGTTCGATAACTATACAAACTTAGAATTTAATAAAATAAACATCTTGGAAAGCAAGGGGTCTTGACCCCTTGTATAGATAAAAAAACTTAGGTTATCAAACATATCTATTAGTTTTTTTATACAAATTAATCGATTCTCTAAATTTAGCAATTTTTGTTTTTCCAGTTCTTCTTTAATCCCTTTTTTTCTTTGTCAATAACTTCTTTTTGGCGCTTTAGACAAGAATTTTTCATTTGATAATTTTCCTAAAACTTTATTTAATTCTTTTTCAGTTTTTTCAATATTTTTTGTAAGTTTAGCAATTTCTTTTTCCTTGTCAATCAAATCGTTAAGCGGCACATAAATTTCAGTAGTTTCAACCAATTTAAAGCCAACTAGCTCAGGAATTTCTGCGTTAAATTCATATTTTTCAACATTTGCCAATTTATCCAATATTTTAGCATTATGCTGCAAAATATTTTTTTCTGCATCATTTACAGTTTTGAAAATCACTTCGATTTTCTTAGCTGGACTTACATTAGCTTCTCCCCTAATATTTCTAATTGCATTGACAATTTCTTTTAAGAAGTCAAATTCTTTTTCAGCTTCCAAATTAACAAATTCTTTTTCTTCTTTAGGAAAGTCCGATAACATTATTGTTTCTTCTCCTAATTCCAGTTTTTGCCAAATTTCTTCCGTGATAAATGGCATAAATGGATGAAGCATTTTTAAACCTTTGTCAAGAACAGTTTTTAACACATATTGCGCAACTGTCTTATCTCTTCCTTCTTGTCCATAAACACGAGTTTTCGCAATTTCAACATACCAATCGCAGAAATTTCCTCTAAAGAATTCATAAGCAAGTTTTGCTGCCGTGTCAAGCTCATATTTTTCAAAACTTTCATTAACTTGTCTAGCCGTATTTTGCAATTTTGATAAAATCCATTTATCTTCTAACTTAAATTCTGAACTATCAATTTTTGCGCTTGAATCAAAATCTTCCAAATTTGACAACACAAATCTTGACGCATTCCAAACTTTATTAGCAAAAGTCGATCCCATTTCGATCAATTTTTCTGAAAAGTGAATGTCTTGACCTTGTGAAGTATTGTATAAAAAGCTAAATCTTATCGCATCTGCTCCATATTTTGCAATCAAATCTAGTGGATCTGGCGAATTTCCAAGAGATTTTGACATTTTTCTGCCAAGTTCATCTCTTATAATTCCGTGCAAATACACATAGCTAAATGGAATTTCATCTTTTATGTAAAGACTCATCATAACCATTCTTGCAACCCAGAAAAATAAAATGTCTGCTCCTGTCACAAGTGCATTTGTCGGAAAGAATTTTTTCAAATCTTCAGTTTCCTTTGGCCAGCCAAGTGTTGAAAATGGCCACAATGCCGATGAAAACCAAGTATCAAGCACATCTTTTTCTTCTGTCAATTCAGTTTCAACTCCAAATTTTTCTTTTGCCTGTTTTTTAGCATCTTCCAAGCTCTTTGCCACAAAAACTGTTCCATCTTGAGCATAATAAGCAGGAATTCTATGTCCCCACCAAATTTGACGAGAAATTGTCCAGTCTCTGATATTTTCAAGCCAATTATAGTAAACTTTTTCCCATCTTTGCGGAGTTATTTTAATCTGTCCATTTTTTACTACTTCCAAAGCTCTTTTAGCAAGTGGCTTCATTTTTACAAACCACTGTGTCGACACTCTCGGCTCAATTACTGAATTACATCTATAGCAATGCCCAACTGCGTGATTATGCTCTTTAACTCCAACCAAAAGCCCTTCTTTTTCCAAATCATCCAAAATTACTTTTCTAGCTTCATATCTGTCAAGTCCTTCATATTTTCCACCATTTGAATTGACATGCGCATCTTCGGTAAAAATATTTATAAATTCAAGTCCTGTTCTTTTTGCCACCTCAAAATCGTTAGGATCATGAGAAGGTGTCATTTTTACGACTCCTGTTCCAAATTCCATATCGACATATTCATCGGCAACTACAGGAATTTCTCTATTCATAAGCGGCAAGATAACTTTTTTCCCGACTAAATCTTTATATCTTTCGTCATTTGGATTAACAGCAACCCCAGTATCTCCAAGCATTGTTTCAGGTCTAGTTGTCGCAATAATCACATAGTCGTCGCTATCTTTTATTTATACTTAATTTCCCAAATTTTTCCTTTTTCGTCAGTGTGATCAACTTCATCGTCCGCAAGTGCAGTTTTATCAAATGGACACCAGTTTACGATATATTCTCCCCGATAAATAAGCCCATCGTTGTAAAGTTTTATAAATACTTCTTTTACGGCATCTGAAAGTCCTTCATCCATCGTAAATCTCTCTCTTGACCAATCCAGAGAAACTCCCAATTTACGAAGCTGCTTAGTTATAAGTCCTCCGTGTTTTTCTTTCCATTCCCAAGTTCTTCTTAAAAACTCATCATATCCGATTTCTTCTTTAGAAGTTCCTTCTTCTTTTAACATTCTCTCAACTTTATTTTGAGTCGCAATCCCAGCATGATCCATCCCCGGAATCCAAAGTGCATCAAATCCGCTCATTCTTTTAAATCTAATAATCGCATCTTGAATGGAATTGTTTAACATATGTCCCATATGCAAAATTCCTGTTACATTTGGTGGCGGAATCGCAATTGAATATCCCGGTTTTTCAGCATTGTGCTGAGCATTAAAATATCCATTTTCTTCCCATATTTTATACCATTTATCTTCAATTTCATTTGGTGAATATGCTTTGCTTAATTCTTCTGACATCTTTTCCTCCTATTTTTTCTATTTTTCATCTTTTTATTATACTACATTTATCCCAATAATTCCATAAGTTCTTTGTCACTCATTTCAAATAGCACTTTTTCTCCATCTTTGCTTTCCAAAAGATTTTCACTTAACTGCCGTTTTTTCTCCTGAATTTTTATAATTTTTTCTTCAATTGTCCCTTCTGTCACAAGTTTTATAACTTGCACACTTTTTTTCTGCCCAATTCTATAGGCCCTGTCACTCGCCTGATTTTCCACCGCAATATTCCACCAAGGGTCGTAGTGAATAACAACATCGGCTCCAACAAGATTAAGCCCTGTTCCTCCAGCTTTTAACGAAATCAGCACAACTTGTCTTTCTCCATCATTAAATCTATTACAAATTTCCACTCTCTCTTTAGATTTCACATTTCCGTCGATGTAAAAATATTCAATTCCCATATTTGCAAGTTCTTTTTCAATTTCTTTCAGCGTTCCGACAAACTGAGAAAAAATCAAAAGTCTATGTCCATTTTCAGTAATATCTGGCATCAAATCTTTTAAAACTTCAATTTTAGCCACTTCTCCGCTGTAATCTTCTTTAAATAAAGCTGGAGAATTACAAATTTGACGAAGTTTTGTCAAAATCGCAAGAATTTTTATTCTGTTATTTTCATTTTTATCAAATTTTTTCATTTCTTTTTTAGCCTGTTTTACATACGACAAATAAAGCTGTTTTTGCTCACTGCTCAAAGTTACAAATACATTTGATTCCATTTTTTCTGGAAGTTCAGTCAAAACTTCCTTTTTTGTTCTTCTAAGCAAAAATGGCGCAATAATCTCACGCAAATTATTTATTTTTGAAGAATTTGGATTTACAATCGCTTCTTTATAAGTTTTTTTAAATTTGCTCAAAGAATCCAAATACCCAGGAATGACAAAGTCAAAGATTGACCACAGCTCTAAAATATTATTTTCCACAGGAGTTCCTGTAAGTGCAAAATTTACTTTACTGTTAATTTTCATAACCGCTTTTTTAATCTGCGAAGTTGTAGTTTTAATATTTTGCGCTTCATCTAGTACAACAATGTCAAAATTTCTGTTTTTATACTCTTCAATATCGTTTCTTAACGCCTGATATGTTGTTATCAAAAATCCATTTTTCTCATTGGCAATAATTTTTTTTCTATTACTTGCCACACCTTCCACAAGTGTCGGAGTAATTCCAGTAAATTTGATAATTTCTTCCTTCCAGTTATAAAGAAGCGAACTTGGCACAATTATGAGTCCCAGAAAATCTTTATTTTCCTGATAAACTTCATTTAACAAAGAAATTGTCTGAAGCGTCTTTCCAAGACCCATATCATCCGCCAAAATCCCTCCAAATCCGATATCATACATATTTTTTAGCCAGTTAAATCCCAATTTTTGATACGGAAACAAACTAACCTTCACATTTTTTGGCTCAACTTCCTTCCGATTTTTTATTTTATGAAAAAGTTCTCTAAATTCATCCAATTTTTCTAAATCATTTTTAATATTTTTAGAAATTTGTGCAAGTTGCAGCGCTTTTACTTTTGAAATTCTATTTTTCCCAATTTTAATATTTCCGATTGAATCGACGATTCCAAGCAGTTCTTCCATACTTTTATTGGCAATTTTGACAAGTTCTCCACTTGACAGCGTTATGAACTTTTTCTCTTTTTTTATTGCTTCTGTCACAATTTCAACATCTTGTGGCTTAATCCCTTCAATCTCAAAATTTACATCTAAAAAGTTATTACTAGCCTTTTTTACTTCAACTCCAACATTAATGCTTCTTGCATTTTTTTATTTTTATTTTTCCAAATGAATTTTCACTTTGTCAGGATATTTTTTTATCAATTATTTCAGAAAGTTTGCTCAATCCTTCATAATTTAAAAATATAAGTATTTTTTTGTCAAAGTCGGATTTGAAATAGCAAAATTTCCAATAATTTCTTCCAATTTTTCAAAAAGTTCCACATTTCTTCGTGGAATATAATATTTATTACCTTTTTTTGTCGCACAAACCGTGTTTGAAATATTGACTTTTACAATTTCATCTTCTTCAGTTTCCAGCACAAAAATATCAATTTCTCCGTCTTCTTCAACATATTCGGCGACATTTATGTCTTCAAATTCCAATGTTTTTTTTAATTTTTCACTTTCTTTTTTTGGCAGCTGATTAACCAGCTCAGCGTCAATAAAATCAAATTTTTCTAAAAACTTAGTTTCATTTTCCGCCATTTTAAATATTTTGGAAGAATCATTTTCAAAATGATAAAATGGACTTGTCTCATTAATTTTTTCAATCTCTCGCATTTCAATTTTTCCATTTTCAAAAACAAAAATTGGCTCATAACTAGACATAACTTGCTTGTCTTCCCCCAAAAGCAAAAAGTTTTTCCCTTTTTCCATAGCAAAAAGAAGTTTATTTAAAAGCATATCATAAACTTTTTAATCCTTTTTTTATCTTTTTATTCCATTTTTCAATAACAGTTTGAATCTGTTTGCTGTATTCATAAATCGCTAAAATAATATTTTTTTATTTATCTCGCTAAAATAACATTTTTTTCAGGCTCATATTTAATTTTTAGAAGTTATCTCAAATTCTTTTTTTCTAAAACAATTGCTTGTACAAACTTTATAATATCTTTGACATAATAAGTTTTTTTGAAAACCAGTTTTTTTATTCTCAAAATATAATCTGGAATATTGTTTTCTTCGTTATAGTCATAGCCATACTTATAGTCGCTATAACTTCCTTCGTCAATTTCAACTTCCAGTCTCAGCTCTTTTTTTATCTTCATTTAAAACTTTTTCTTTTTGAAGATGAAAATTATAGATTTCATCTATTTTTTTGACTTATACTTTCAACATTTTCCAAATTTTTCCAAATCATCAAAACTTTTTTTCTTTTTTTAGTTTCAACTTTTTGTGTCAAAATTTTTCATCTTTATCTTCTTTATCTTCTTTATCTTCTTCTTTTTTTAACTTTTTTTATTTTTCTTCAATTTCTGATAAAATTCCCACTTTTTTTATTATTTTTTTGTCCGAAAAAAATCATTAACTTCTTTTTGCTCCAAAGACTTTCTTTCACTTCTTTTTAAATCTTTTTTTTCTCCATCTTTTTCCAAATTTTCATTTTTAGTTTCTTCTTTTTTAACTTTTACAATTTCCTCTTTTTTATTTTCTTCTTCGAAGTCATCTTCAAAAAGCACCTCAAAATCGTCCGTTCCAACAATATTATTAATTTTCTCAGATTTATCCGCAATGATACTCAGTGCCACAATATGCTTACAAGCTCCGTGCTTCTTATTATTTTTGAAAAAAACATGCAGTCACAGCTTGCCTCTTCTAGCGCAGCGGTTTTCTGATTTAGCGTAAGAGATGTATGATAAAGTTTATTTTCCTGAAATTCTCCATCCAATGTAACTAGATTTCCATCCGCATAAAGTGCTGTAATTCCTCCAATTCTCTTTTTGTAATATTCCATCCCAATTGAATAAATTGTCGGTGTAAATTTTTTTCTTTTAACTTCATTAAAAATATTATTTTTTTCCCATTTTTTCTCCCTTACTTTTTTTCTTAATCTTTTTATCTTTATCTTTTATCTTTTAGTCTTTATAATCTTTTTAATTATTTAATTATTTAATTATTTAATTATTTATAATTTTCAAAAATTAAAAAAATTCTATTAATACGATATTTTTTTACAAGAGTCAAATATTATTGTTATTATTATATCTTGTTATTATATATAGCCGTTTTCTAACTTTTTACAATTTTATCTTTTTTTAACATCATTATTATTGCATTTTTGTTTTTGTCCATAATAATTTTTTTCGTACAGATATTTTTTTCAAAAACCCGTTTTTCTCATATAATTTTTATTGCAAAAAGATTTTTTTCGCAAACTTCCAGAAAAAAATTTCTTCTCCAAAAAAATTTATATCACAAGAAACATTATTTTTTTATTTTTTTGAGAAAAAAACAGCTTTTTTTATTGAATTTTTCCAAAAGTATTTTTCCCAAATCCTTTATTTTTGGCAACTTTTTCAAAATGGCAATTTCAAATATATCCGTGCTCTCTATTGTACCATAAAATGCGATGTAACCCAAAAATTTTTATTTTTCAAAAGACTAAATTTTTTTAGTTTCAGAAATTTCAAAAATTTTATTTTTCTTTTTTTCATCCATAAAATCAAATAAGCAGTATATAGCATACTGCTTACTCAATATCATCTCAGAAAAATATTTGGTCTTTACTTTTTTTTCAAAATTTTCATTATGAATTTTTACCAAATCTTCCAATATTTTCATTTTACATAAGTCCTATTCTGTTTAGCGGCCACCATCTAAGAAGCAGCTCACCTTTTATACGATTTTTTGCAACCAACCCAAAATATCTTGTATCCAAACTGTTTGCCGTATTATCTCCCATAGCCATGTAATAATCCTTATCAAGCGTTATAGTTTCACCATTTAACAGTCTTGTAAACAGCGCATCATCATATTTAAAGTCCATAATAGGCATAACCATTTCTGGTCTTCCTTCCACTTTCAATAAGAAAGTATAATAATTTTCAGTGCTGTTTGAATCATCATTTCCAATTATATCTTTAAAGTTTTTTTAGTTGTTTTTTTATTTTTTTCCAAAAATTCTTTTCCGCTCATAGTTTTTATAATTTTTCCCCAAAACTGAATTTTTCCCAGTCAATGTCAAAACTTCTTTCATTATAAATTGTCATATATTCAGATTTTGAAATTGCTATAATTTTATCTAATTTAACTTTGTCACCTTTTTTAGGGATATAAATTTTGTTATTTCCCATAAGTCCTTCAGGAAGATAATTTTTCTCAGGTTTAACTTTGGCCAAAACTTGTGATTTTTCCCCGTTTATAAGCATTTCTCCTCCGACATTAGCCACTTTTAAGCTATTAAACGCCTTTGTATCCGCATAATATTTTTTTACGGCTTCTTCAAATGCCTTTTTGTCTGAAAATTGCGAAGCATCAGGATAAATCGGCTGATTATCAACATTTGCCATCATAAATGTCTTTAAATCAACTTTCCCTTTTGAAATTTGAAGAGTATTTCCAGGTGCTCCAACTATTCTTTTTGTATACATCATCTTGTTAGTCACTGGCTCTTTAAACGCAATAATCTGTCCAACTTTAGGTGCTTCAAATCTATATTTTATCATATTTGCAAAAACCCTGTCTTTTACAGCAATTGTCGGCTCCATCGAACCTGTTGGAATGACATAGTTTCCAAGATAAAACATCTGAATCAAAAGTACAAGAATAATTGCAAGAATTGAATTTGTAATTCTTGTAAAAGCTCTTCCAAGTGAACTTCTTTTTCTTTTTTCTCTTGATACAACTTCTTCTGCCGTAAGATTTTCATCTTTAAATATTTTTTTTATAATTTCCTGTGTTGATTCATTTTTAATTTTCGCTTCAGTAAATATTTTTTCCAAATCTTTGTTATTTTGGGTCATTTCTTTTAAAATTGACTGCTCAGTTATTTCCTCTTTCGCTGGTTTTCTCAAAAAATAGACAAGCAATAGCGACAACACGACATTTATCGCAAGATAAATATAATATTTCACATCCAAAATATTAAACATCGCTTTTCCCAAGAACAACATAACTAAATTTCCTAAAAAAATCCATTCATGCTGTTCTCTCAAAACATAAAAAATTAAATTTAAGATAAAAACTCCATAAATTCCAAAAACTTTTATTTTAATGACATTGTCAGGAGTTTTGTCAATAATTGAAAAAAACACGGCGGTCACAACTAAACTTATAACTGTCAAAATATTCCCCAAAAAAAGGTTGTTATTTTCTTCCAAATCAATATTTTTAAGTATATCGTCTTCTTTTTTTCTCAAAAAGCTCATCACTTTTTTTTCTCTAAAAAAGAAATACAACAAGCACAATGTAGTAATAATATAAAATACTACCCACAATACTATATTCACTAATTTTTCCCCTTTCTTTTTTTAACTTTTTTTAATTTTTTTATTTTTTTATTAATATCTAAAAACAGAAAAAAAGCTAGCAAAAAAATATGCTAGCTCGCTTGCTATTTTTCTAATTTCTTTAATTCTAGCAGCTTTTTCCTGATAAGTTTCTTAAATAGTACAATTTAGATCTTCTTACTTTACCAATTCTCTTAACTTCGATTTTTTTCAATTAATGGTGAATTTAAAGGAATGATTCTTTCTACACCGATTCCAGAAGATATTTTTCTAACTGTGAAGTTTTTAGCAACGCTTCCTCCACTTACTCTGATTACTACACCTTCAAAAAAACCTGTATTCTTTTCTTTATTTCCTTCTTTTACTTTTGTAGTGTACTGCTACTGTATCCCCAGATTTAAATTGAGGTACATCTGATTTTTAAATAAGATTTTTTTCTACTAATTCGATTAATTTCTCTTTCAAGAAATTCACTCCCTTCTTTTTTTAAAAATATTCTTTTTTTATCTATACCAATTTTTCATAAAAATTTCAAAAACAAAACTGGTAGCAACAATAAAAAGCGGAATATTTATTTTTTTATAACTAAAATAGTATAACATATTTAGTTTTTATTTTTTTCAATCAAATAACAAAAATATAAAAATTTTTTTGAACAAACTATTTTTTTATTTTTTTGAAGTATATCCAAAGACATAATCTAAATTTATATTTTTCATTGAATTAAAAACACTTTGTTTGATTCCTGGATTTTTTTCTTCAAGTTCTGCCAACATATTTTTTATTTCTTTTCTCTTGCTCGAAGTTTTTCCAGCTTCAATCGTGCAGCCGCAATTCATTGCTCTAATTCCATTTGTTTTTGTGTAATCAATTATGTCACTTTCCTTGACATAGATTAATGGTCTTATAAGTTCTAATTTTCCCGAAGTTGATAAAACTTTTGGAGTCATCGTCTTTAGTGTTCCCGCATAAAACATATTTATTAGAGTTGTTTCGATGACATCATCAAAATGGTGTCCCAATGTAAGTTTATTAAATCCCATTTCTTCGACTTTTGTGTAAAGTATTCCACGCCGCATTTTTGCACATAAAAAGCACGGATAATCCTTTGCCTTTTCATTGGCTATTTCCCAAATGTTTGTCGTTATAATTTCGCAGTCAATATTTAATTTTTCTAAATTACTTTTAAAATTATTTAAATCTTCTTCTCTAAATCCTGGATTTAAGCTAACCGCTTTAAATTCAAAATTTCTTCTTTTATCTTTTTTCAATTCGTGAAATAATTTTGCCAAAAGCAAACTGTCTTTTCCACCCGAAACTCCAATTGCAATTTTGTCGCCATCTTTGACTAAGTCAAAATCATCCACAGCTTTTAAAAATTTTGACCAAATAGTTTTTTTATATGTTGTAGTTATGCTTTTTTCAATTTCACCAACTTCTTTCATAGGTCCGTCAGGAATAATTGCATCACAATGTAAATTTATCATTTTTAATTTCCTTTTTTTTTAACTAATTTTTTCATCGTTCAAATATTTTTTATATTTATTTTCTAAATATTCAATTTTCTCAGCTAACCCTTCATCTCTCGAGTCAATATCATAAGCTGCCTTATATTCGTCAAGTGCCTTCTTATGTCTTCCCATATGTTCATATTTTCTTGCAAAATCAATGTGTGCTATATACATGTCAAAATCAAAGAAAATTGCCATTTCATAGCAATCCACAGCTTTTGTTATTTCCCCTTTTCTCGAATAAATATTTCCTAGTAAAAATAAAACAAACGGCTCTATTGGACATAAATCCAGTGCCTTTTCCAAATTTTTACAAGCCTTGCCAAAATCTTCATTTTCGTAGTATAAATATCCTAAAAATGCCCAAATTTCATGATTTTTTGGCTGTAATTTTATCAATTTTTCATAAATTTCGATAGCTTTGTTATTTTCTTTTAAGGCGTGATATGTCGAAGCTAGTGTTTGTAATGTTTTAACATCATTTGGATTACTTTTTAACTTTTCTAAACTTTCTTTAAGCAATTCTTCGTTATTATCATTATATCTTATTTCTCTAAAAATCAAAGTCTCTAACATTTTTCTTCAGCTACTGAAAAAACTTTCTATTAATTTATATTTTTAATTATTTATATAATTAGTTTTATATTAAAAATAGCTATTTTACAAAGTAGCCCTTCTCCTTCCATAAATTCCGTTATATTACTTAGTCTATTTTATCACAAATAATAATTTAAGTAAACAATATTTTTTTGCAAAAAAATAACATATTTTTTTAATAAAAAAACGCACTTTTTTTCAATTTAGCACGCTTTTTTTACTTCAACTTTTATTAATTTATTAATTTATTATTTTTAATATTTTTTTAATACTAATTTTTTTCTTTAGCATCTTTAATAATTTCATCTATTTCATTTTTTTGAAATATTATCAGCCAAAAATAATATAATAATTTTTCTATTTTATTTTCCGCTTCAAAAGGTGATTTTTCGATGTCAAAATCATCAGAAACTCTTATATAATAAGAACTTTTTACTGTATTTGAATCAACAATTTCAAAAACTTTTGTTGAATTAAAGAAATAGTCTGATTCAATGTGATTTCTTGTCACAATTTTTACAATATCAGCAACTACTGCTGAAGCTGTCGGATCCATTCCAGCACCTTTTCCATAAAATAATGTCTTGTCAGTATATGAACCTATTGTTTCAATAGCGTTGTAAACATCGTCAACTTTTGCCAAAATTCTAGTATTTGAAACTAATGTTGGTTCCACTGAAATTTGAGCAGAAGTTTCTGTCAATAATTTTGATGAAGCAATTAATTTAATTGTTGAATCTAATTGACTTGCAGCAAAAATATCAATTGTGCTTATATCTCTTATTCCTTTAAGCTGCATATCTTTAAATTTGATTGAACCACCATAAGCAAGAGAAGCTAGAATATTTATTTTATGTCCAGCGTCAATTCCGTCTACATCGTAAGTTGGATCAGCTTCGGCATATCCTTTTTCAGATGCGATTCTTAGTGCTTCTTCAAATGATAAATTGTCATTTTTCATTTTTGTCAAGATATAATTTGAAGTTCCGTTCATTATTCCACGAATTTCTGTAATTGTATTTGCAACAAGGCTTTCCATAAGCGGTGTTACAATTGGTATTCCTCCACCAACTGCCGCTTCGAATAAAAATGACACTCCATTTTCTTTAGCGATTTGGAATAGTTCAACTCCGTGTTTTGCAATTAGCGCTTTATTTGCAGTAACTACGCTTTTTTTTGCTTTAAACGCTTCTGTGATAATTGTTTTAGCAAGTGTTTCTCCACCTATTAGTTCCACAACTATTTTAATTTCTGGATCTGCAAGTACTTTTTTATAGTCATTTACTAAAATACTTTTATCAAAGTCAAAAGAAAATTCACGATCAATATTCAAATCACATGCATATTTTACTTCAACTTTAGCTCTTGATTTTTCAAAAATGCTCTCTTTTTCGTTTACGAGCACTTTAAGTACTCCTTCTCCAACTGTTCCAAGTCCAATAATTCCTACTTTCATATTTTCACAAAGTTTCCACTTTATTTTAAGAAACTTTCTCCTTTCCTTAACTAGTCTATTTATAATACATTTATTATATAGATTTTTAAGAAAAAAAGTCAATTAATTTTAAATCTTTTTAAAAATTTTTATTTTTACAAAAAAATTTTTCAAATTTATTTCTTTTTTTCAAAAAAATGTGTTAAAATATTAGTGAAATGCTTTGATACAACATTTGCAAGAAAAGGTGAGAATAATGTTTTAAAAATATATAAATATATTAAACATTAGGAAATAAAGATGAAAAAAAGTTAAATATTTTTAGGTATTGCAACGCTGATTGCGGCAAATGCGACAAGTCAAGAAGTGATAAAAAAACTCAAACAGTGCTTGATAAAAAAAGATGAAGTGACTTCTATTGCAAAAATCAAAAAAATGAAAATGAATCTGTAAAAAAATACACAAAAATACAAAAAAACTAAAAAAATAAAAAAATACAAGTGAAAAAAATTTCTCATAAAAAGAAAAAAATGAGATTTAAAAAAAGAAAAAAAGCACAGAACACGGCAAGAAATTTTATCTGGTATTGATTTTTATTGATGTTACACAATTTTTTTCCAAAATAATGAAGAAAAACGAAAAAGTTGAAAAAAAGAGCAAAAAGTCGATAAAAAAAGTGGCAATTTTATCAAAAAGAAAAAAATAAAAATAAAGAAAACGCAAAAAAAACGATAAAAAAACAGAGAAAATAAAGAAAATAGAGAAAATGAAAAGAATGAAAACTTTGCTTCAAATCCAGATTTGATTGCAATTAATACAATTTAAAAAAATGAAAAAAATAAAAAAATATTAGTGACAATTCAGACAAAAATTTAAACAAACAAGATAAATTACAAGATAAATTGGATAAAAAAATCTTAAGAGATAAATTAAAAAGAAATGAAGAAAAAAAGAAGCTGCAATCAAAAAAAAGAATAAAAAAATGATGGATCGCGATCTTAAAAAAAGATGATAATCTTATCACAGAAGAAATTTATTCTCAAAATGAAAGTTCAAAAAAAATAAAAAAATTAGCCTCTGCAAAAATTGAAAAAAATTCTCAAAATAACGAAAAAAATTTGGATGCTGATACATTGAATATAATTAATTTTTCTAATAATTAATTTTTAATAAAAAAATTAACAGGAGATGAAACGATATGAGAAAAAAATTAATTTTTTTATTTTTTTAATAACTATGGCAGTAGTAATTGGCTGCTCTACATCTTCAAGAGAACATTCAAGAAGATATAAAAAAATATGGGATGCGGAAATGGATATTGCAATAATTATAATAACCGTTATGATGAGATGCCTTGTGGACATCATATGAGAAACCAAAGAAATTAACATAATTTAAGGAGCTATTTTAAAATAACTCCTTTTTTTAGTTTATTTATTTATTTAAAAAAATATAAACTTTTTGTGTAAATAAATTTAATTTTTTTATAAAACAAATAAAAATTTTTTTAAACAAACATTTCAACAAACGACTTTAATATCAAATATCCAATTTTTGCAAATAAACCATCGAAAATTCCTTTTATAGTTAAATAAACTAAAGAAAAAATTATTAAAGTCACAAAACTTGTTGCATACATCAAATAGATATTTCTTTTTATATCTTCTGTTCTAAATTCTTTCAATTTTTTCCCAATAGTCGGCTTTTGCACAACTTTCCCAAAATATGAAGTTGCACCTCCAAACTGAACGCCTAAAGCTCCAGCAACAGCACTTTCAGAATGAGCAGAATTTGGACTGGCGTGTTTTTTTCTATCTTTTTTAAAAGTGTTCCAAGCTCTCTGGTAATCATATCTCAAGAAAAAACTTGCAACTGTAATACAAATTCCACTAATTCTTGCTGGAATAAAATTTGCAAAATCATCAAGAACAGCAGCAAATTTTCCAAAATACTCATACTTTTTATTTTTATAGCCAATCATTGAATCTAGCGTATTAATTGCTTTATAACTCATTGCAAGTGGCAATCCTCCCAAAAACATAAAAAACATGGGAGCAATTATTCCATCTGTCATATTTTCCGAAATAGTTTCCATTGTACTTCGAATTACCGTAGTTTTGTCCATATTTTGAGTATCTCTTGAAACAAAATTTGACAACTCTTTTCTTGCCTTTTCCAAATTTCCCAGCTTCAAAATTTTATAAATTTTTTTTCCGCAATTTCCTAAAGATTTTACTGAAAAAACTGTATACATCAAATAAATTTCAATTATTGTAAAAATTGTCTTAAAATTTTTAGAAAGTAAAGAAATAATAAACATTGCAAAAAAATGTGCTAATTATTACAATTATGCTCAAAATTGCTCCAAAAAAAGCATCATACGCGCTCTATTATTTTTTTCCCCAATTTATAAAATTTATTTTTCCAAAAAAAGTTATTAATTTTTCCAATTATTTGCACTGGATGTAAAATTCTTTTGCGGATCACCAAAAATTAAATCCAAAATAAATGCAATTAAGATTTTTAATCTCTAAATTCATTTTTTTCTCCCTTCATTCGTTATTTGATTTTTTTACTTTATTTTTTTCATTATTTTTAACATATTTCAAAAATTTTTTTAGCAAAAATTTGACAAAAAAATCAAAAAAATCTTAATTTAATTGAAAAATTTTTATTAAAATAAATTGAAAAAAATTTTTAATTTTTAGTGTTGACAAAATAAAAAAATTTGTGGTATAGTATATTTGTTAGCAACCTAAGCTAAAGAGTGCTAACAAAATAATAAATAAATTTATTAATAAAAAGGTGATATATATGGAACAAAACTTTACGCAAAAAAGTATGAGTGCCATCTCGGAAGCTCATAACTTTGCGATTAGATATAAACATTCCGAGATAAAAACGGAGCATTTACTTCTTGCTTTGATTAATCAAATGGATGGACTTATTCCTAACATTCTACAAAAGATGGGAATTAATCCTACCGAATTGACTAAAAAGCTTGAGGCAAAATTGAATAGTATGCCGAAAATTGAAGGTGGAGTTGGTGAAGTAAGACCGAACGCTGAAGTTAATAGAATAATTGTCGGTGCTGAAGATTATGCTAAAAAGATGGGTGACAGCTACATTAGTACAGAGCACTTATTTCTTGCGGCATTTGATAACAACTCTTTCTTGAAGGAAAATGGCGTTAATAAAAAACAATTTGAAAATGTTTTAAATGAGGTTAGAGGAGGAAGAAAAATTATGACAGACAACCCTGAAAGTACTTACGAAGCATTAGATAAGTTTGGTAAGGATTTGGTTGAGTTGGCGAGAAAAGGTAAATTGGACCCAATAATTGGTCGTGACCAGGAAATTCGTCGTGCAATCCAAATTTTATCAAGAAGAAATAAAAATAATCCGATTTTAATTGGGGAACCTGGTGTTGGTAAAACTGCTATCGCCGAAGGAATTGCTCAGAGAATCTTGAAAGGAGATGTACCTGAAAACTTGAAGGATAAAACAATCTTTTCATTAGATTTAGGAGCGTTGGTAGCTGGTGCTAAATATCGTGGAGAATTTGAAGAAAGATTAAAAGCGGTTCTTGAAGAAATTGAAAATAGTGAAGGCAGAATAATTTTATTCATTGATGAAGTTCATAACATCGTTGGAGCTGGAAAAACTGAAGGTTCAATGGATGCTGGAAACCTTTTAAAGCCAATGCTTGCTCGTGGTGAAGTAAAAGTAATTGGTGCGACAACAATTGATGAATATAGAAAATATATTGAAAAAGATGCGGCTCTTGAAAGAAGATTCCAACCAGTAATGGTTAATGAGCCAACAATTGAAGATACAATTTCAATTCTTCGTGGATTGAAGGAAAAATTTGAAATCTTCCATGGAATTAGAATAACTGACAATGCGATAGTTACTGCTGCAACAATGAGTGACAGATATATTAATGACAGATTTTTGCCAGATAAAGCGATTGACTTAATTGATGAAGCTGCTGCGAAGGTAAAAACTGAAATTAATTCGATGCCAGTTGAATTGGATGAAATTACAAGAAGATTGATGCAATTGGAAATTGAAAAAGTTGCGTTGAGTAAAGAAACTGACAAGGCTTCTAAAGAAAGATTGACTACTCTTGAAAAAGAAATTGCTGATTTGAAGGATGAAGAAAAAGAATTAAAATCACAATGGGAAAGAGAAAAACAAGAAGCTGGAAAAGTTGCTAAAATTAATGAAGAAATCGAAAAAATTAAATTGCAAATTGAAGAAGCTCAAAGAAAAAATGACTATAATAAATTGGCTGAACTTCAATATGGTAAATTGCCAGAATTAGAAAAAAACAAAAAAAGAAGCTGAAGAAGAAAAAAAGCAAAAAGATAATTCTTCTGTTGCAAATAAATTATTAAAACAAGAAATTGACAGTGAAGAAATTGCTGAAGTTGTTGGAAAATGGACAGGAATTCCAGTTGCGAAATTGTTACAAGGGGAAAGAGAAAAAATCTTACACTTGGCTGAACATATGATGAAAAGAGTAATTGGACAAGATGATGCAATTAAAACTATTAGCGATACAATTATTCGTTCTCGTGCTGGATTAAAAGATCCAAACAGACCAATCGGTTCGTTCATATTCTTAGGACCTACTGGTGTTGGTAAAACTTATTTGACTAAGACATTAGCATTTAACTTGTTTGATGATGAAGACAATATTGTAAGAATTGATATGTCGGAATATATGGATAAATTCAGCGTCACTAGATTAATAGGAGCGCCTCCAGGATATGTTGGATACGAAGAAGGTGGACAATTAACAGAAGCTGTTAGAAGAAAACCTTATTCTGTAATCCTATTTGATGAAATTGAAAAAGCACATCCTGATGTATTCAATGTATTGTTACAATTATTAGACGACGGTAGACTTACTGACGGTAAAGGTAAAATCGTTGACTTCAAAAACACAATTGTAATTATGACATCAAACATCGGTAGTGAAATCATCTTGAATGACCCAATGGTAAGCGAACCTACAAAAGAAGCCGTTTTAGATGAAATGAAACATAGATTTAAACCAGAATTCTTAAACAGAATTGACGATATCATTGTGTTTAAAGCATTAGGAAAAGAAAGTGTTAAAAACATTGTTAATCTTATCCTTGAAGGTATTAACGAAAGATTGAAAGAACAATACATCAAAGTTGAATTTACTGATAAAGCGTTGGATTACATCGTAGACGAAGCATACGACCCAGCTTACGGTGCAAGACCATTGAAACGATTTGTGCAAAAGGATATTGAAACTAATTTATCTAAAATGATTTTAGGTGGAGAAGTTCCTGAAAATAGTGTTGTTAAAGTTGATAGTGATGGTAAAGATTTGATTTATAAAGTAGAAAAATAAAAGAAAATAATTCTAGATTAGTCTTTTGAAATTAATTCTTAAAAATTAATTTTCTAAAAAAACAGAAAAGGAAGTATCAGAAGTGGTACTTCTTTTTTTGTATTTATACTTGAATCTATTTAAAAATCAAATTACTAAAAATTATATAAATTTAGATTTTTGAGTAAGGCGACATAACTTTTTGAGTTTAGTTTTTAAAGTAGTTTTACTATAATATGAATGGAATATAACATTTTACTAAATTTTATCAAAAAAATTTAAAAATATTGCAGTTGAATTTTTGTAAAATAATAAGATAAAATACAAATAAAAAAATTATTTGAAGTATATTTTTCAAGAAGGAGAATTAATTATGAAAAAAAGATTTAAAATGGGCAGTTTTAGGAACAGGAATAATTGCTAATGAAATGGCACAAGCTCTTGAAAAAAATGGGTAAAAAAAGCTTTTATGCAGTTGCTAACAGAACTCATGAAAAAGCTGTAGATTTTGCGAAAAAATATGGGGTTGAAAAAAAGTTTATGATAAAATAGAAGATATGTTTTATGACGATGAAACTGATATTATCTACATTACTACGCCTCATAATACACACATAAAATTTATGATTGAAGCATTGAAAAATGGAAAACATGTATTATGCGAAAAATCAATTTCATTAAATAGCGAAGAATTGGAAGAAGCTGTAAAATTGGCAAAAGAAAAAAATCTTATCTTAGGCGAAGCAATGACAATTTTTAATATGCCACTTTATACTGAACTTTTGGAAATTGTAAATTCTGGAAAACTTGGTGATGTGAAAATGATACAAGTTAATTTTGGAAGTTACAAGGAATATGATATGACAAACAGATTTTTCAATAGAAATCTTGCAGGAGGAGCGTTGCTTGATATAGGTGTTTATGCAATTTCAATTACAAGATTATTCATGACTTCAAAACCTAATAACATACTTTCTCAAGTGAAATATGCACCAACAGGAGTGGACGAACAAGTAGGTATAATTATGATGAATAAAGAACAGCAAATGTCAACAATCGCTCTTACACTTCATTCAAAACAGCCAAAAAGAGTCATAATCGCCTGTGAAAAAGCATATATTGAAATCACAGAATATCCAAGAGCTGACAAAGCTAAAATTGTTTATACTGAAACAGGTGAAGTTCAAGAAATTCTATCAGGAATAACAGCAAATGCACTTCAATATGAACTTCAAAATATGGAAGAATCTGTAAGAACTGGAATTAATAAAATGAAACTTGATTATACCGTGGATGTTATGGATATTATGACGAAATTGCGTAAAGATTGGGGAATGACTTATCCTGAAGAGGAAGTGTAGAAAAATTTTATTGAGTGCTGTGATGGTGCTCAACAGTTTAACTACTTTGATATTTAAAATAAAATAAGGGTGTGTAAAAGTTTTTACACACTTTTTATTTCATTTACCTTCTGATGTCGTGGACAATCAATCAAAAAACAGTCATATAAAAATTTAGGATAAATTTTTACTTCTGGTTTATAATCTGTTTTCAATATTTTTCCATATTCTGCCTTCAAATTCTTTATTTGCCTTTTTTTATCTCCCTAATTTCTTCTTTTTTTATAAGATTCCGTACATTCTGTTAAAAAAATTCTCCATTTTTTTATGCTCTCTATTTCTTCATCTTTAATCTTCAAAACTATTTTTAAAAATTTTTCTTGTAATTTTTTTCTATTTCATTTAACTGCTTTTAGAGAATAAAAAAATAGAATCTCAGCCACCAAGCTGGAAATTGATAATCTTGTATTTTTAAACTTTGAATAAATTTTTTTCGGCTTTTTCTCATAACTTCCCACCAAATAATATAGCTCTGCAAACTCTTCCTCAAAAAAATCATCTTTATTAACCGTTTCTAGCATTAATTCATTAATTTCATCCTCAATATTTTCAAATTCCCCTAATTGAATTTTATTTGTAATATAACTATATTTTATCTTAGCAAAATCCTCTTTTCCAAACTCAAAATCTTTTTTTATTAATTCTTCCAAAATTATTTTTCACCTCTTCATATTTTTTTATTAACCATCAGCAAATTCGCATATTCAAACTTATAAATCGGATTATTTTCCAGCTCACAAGCTCTTTTATACATTTCTTCTGACTTATCATATTTCCCAGCACCATAATAATCCGCCCCAAGTCCATAATAAGCCTTTGAATTATTTAGATTAAACGCCACAGCCTTTCTCAAAGTTCTAATTGCTCTTTTACTTCCATCTCTCTGATCATCATAATAATATCCTAAATTAGTATAAATCCGTGATTTTTTTCCTCATCATTCAATTCATTTTTCATATTTTTTTAATAAATTCATTCAATAATTTATAAATATCATCCCATTGATAATTTAATTCATTGTAAACTGCCGCTAATTGACATACTTTTTCTACATCTCGTGGATTCTCTTTTAATTTATTTTCCAAAAATATTTTATACTCTTCATAAACAGAATCGTAATCACTATTATTTCTAATTTTTTTCTTGAATATATTTTTATCCATTCTTTTTACCGTTTTTTTCTTTTCTAAATTTTTTTGTTTTTTCCAATTTTTCCTCCTAATCTAATTTCTGATGCATTGGACAATCAACTAAATAGCAAGTTTTTATACATTTTTTTCTAAATTTATTCTTGTATTTTTCAGGCTTATAATTACTATTCATTATCTTTTTTTATATCTCCAAAAATCTTTTTTTATTTCATTCTTTTTCTTCTTCAATAAATTCATCAATCTCTTCTTCATTCCAGTATTTTTTTGTCATAAATTTCTCCAACTTCAATTTTTTTCAATATACTTATTATGTTTTTTTGAATCAATTCTGACAATTTGTTTTTCTGCTTTCTTAAAATTTCCTAATTTTTTTAAACTGTAAAAAAATAAAATGAAAAAAACCCATATTATAATAAAAACATTCTTCCCAGTCAAGTTCATCTATTTCTTTTTCAAAAAAACCAAGACACACCTATCGTATTCTTCATATAAATAATATAAGTCTATAAGTTCTTCAAATAAAAATTTTTCTCATCATAATAATATTTCTCTAACGACACTTTCTCTAACAATTTATCCAGAATTGGCTCAGCCAATTTTTTTATCATTGGTATAATGTAAGCACAGTGCCAATGCATATAAAATTCCTGCACTTTCAGGTTCCTTTTCATAACATCTCAATAACATTTCTTTCGCTTTTTCAAAATAACCACAATAAAACAACGTTATCCCATAATTATAATCATCTTCTATTTCCTTCTCATCTGAAAATTTTTCCATTTCCTGAAAACATTCAAGTGCCTTTTTGTATTTTTTTCTTTTTAAATAATATTCTCCCAATACTTCCCATACAACCACTGATTGTTTCCCCATTTTAATTAATTTTGTCAAATAATACTTACACTTTTTATCATTATAAGCATCTTTTTCATATAAATCAGCTAAATCCTGATAAATAACAGCCTTCTCATTATCATTTAAATCTTTTGAATATTTTTTCAAAAACTTCTCTAATACATTCACACTCGTTTTTCCATCTTGATATACTGTAAAATAAGCTATCGCTAATTGACATACCTTTTCTACATCTCGTGGATTTTCCAAAAGACATTCCTCCAAATAATCCTTATATTCAACAAACGCATGCTTATAATTATCGTAACTATCATTTTTTTTGATTTCATCCTGAATATATCTTGCCCATTCTTCTTTTGTTTGTTTCATAACTTTATTCCTTTCATATTTCTTCAATTCTCATCAATTATCAAATGTTGTGGACAATCCACTAACCAACATTCATTTTCAAAAAACATAAATATTTCCATCTTAGGCTTAAAATCCGTATTCAATATTTTTTTCGACACTAAATTAATATTCTCCAATCTCTGTTTTTCATCTTCTATCATTTCCAAAAGCTCTTCTTCCGTAGTATCTTTCTGATATTCTTCGTCAGTCTTCATTTCTTCAATATTGTGAAAAATCTCTTTTTCAGCTTCTTTCAATATTTTGTCTATTTTCTCAAATTTATTCAATTGTTTCAAAGAATAAAGATACGGTGCCATATAATTTGCTTCTAAATTAAAATTAACATTCTCTGCATATTTACAATATTTTTTTCATAATTACCACATAAATAATATAAATCTTTTATTACATCTTCATCAAACGTGTGAAAACCTTCTACGTCAACCAATTCAAATATTTTTTTCATAATCTGTTTTTCTCCAGCATTTCAAACTCTTTTATTTTTTTCCAAAAGTTTTTTTCTATATTTTCAGTATCTTTATTTCCTAAATAAATTTTTACAAAGAACCCTGTAAAAAAATGATATTTAATGTTGTTTGAGTCTTCCATTAACAAATTATCCAAAAATTTTTTTCAGCTTTTTTTATATTCTTTATTTTTGAATTAAAAATCAGTGCATATCCATAACTATATTTCGCTTCATCACTCATTTTACAAGCAATTTCTATATTTTCAAGAGATTTTTGATACATTTTAACATGAAAACAAATACCTGCAAGTCTGTAATAAATGTCTGCATTATTTGAATTAATTTTTATTGCTTTTTCAAGATAATCAATAGCCTTTTCTTCCATACATCCCCTATCTTCACACAAATAAGCCAAATCAGCATACATTCTAAACTTTTCATCTTCTGTTAAAATATCAAAATTCCTTTTCAAAAATGTTTCTAAAATTTCTATACCGTCGCATTTGCTGCTCAAATAGCAAACTCCCGCCAACTGACAAACGACTGAAACATCCTCAGGATTTTTTACAGTTTCCTTTAACAAGTATTTCCTATAATTTTCAAGTGCAACATCATATTCTGTTCTGTCTTCATTTTCCAATTTTTCCCATATTTTATAAATATATTTTTTCATACCTTCATTCAATTTAACTTCAATATCCAATTTCATCTCCCAATTTTTATTTTACACTTATTATAACATCTTTTCCCAAAACAAAAAAGGCTACAATGAAATTCCGTAACCTTTTTCTATCTTCAAATTATCTACTTCCCATTCTTCCTATCATTTATAACTTTATCCACATCTTTAACATACTCATAATCAGCTTCTCCCAATTTCACATCTTTTCCAGTTGGCACATACCACAAAAATTTTGAAAAATAGTCTTTCAATTTTTTGTCCGAAAAATCATAACCTGCCATCGCATAAGGATAATTTCTCATTATTTTCAATTCTTCATCTGAAATATCTTTTATTTCATCTTTATCTAAATATTTTATCGCATAGGCATCGTCTGTCAAATCATCTTTAAATTTAAAACCTTTTTCCGTTTTATCAGGAAATACATAATTAACTCTCAAACCTTCTATTTCTGTCAATTCAAATTCTTCTTTAGGCTTGAAATTATTTGTTTTAAAATATAAATAACCTTTTTTTAATTTTGCATAAAGAACTTTGTATGGCTCATTTGTTTCATAGTTTTCTTTGTAAGCATAATCAACATTTCCTTCTCCAGCCAGTTGCCATTTTATTTCTTTCCCATCTTTTGTCTTTACCACAGGCATTGCAATAAGAGCATCTCCTGGCTCAACAATCACTTCAAAATCATCCACCTTCTGATTTTTCCATTTTGAAATAGTCGACCAAACATAGTTGAAATCAACAGTTCCAACACCGCTACTTCCATCATAACGATAACTGTGCTCAACTACATTTTCTCCCTTTTTAAAATTAGCCTTAAAATAGTAAACATAACTCTTTTTGTAATATTCATATTCTTTTTAGTATCTTTTTCTTTATCATATTCCTTAAAAATATTTTTTTAACTTCTTCCAGTTGTTTTTACATCTTTCGGTGCAAAAATCAGTCAATCTATACGCTTTTGTACTCACACTTTGTCCATTGACAGAAGTCTTAAAATCCTTGAAATGATCTCTTTCATCCCATGCTTCATTCCCACCTTCAGGCGTAATAAATCCAATGTATCTCTCCCCAGCTTCAGGACTATCAAACACAAATCTAACAGTTACCACCATTTCATTGTCTATCGTCCCATACTCCGACTTAAATTTTTCCAATTTAAAACGAAGCCTTTCACTCTTTATCGAAACATTCGACACATTCATCGGCACAATATGCCCACCTTCCGACCCAAATTCCCAGTCATTCGCCAATAAGTTCGCACCAAAAATCATAACTAGAGCAAATAATAGCAGTATTCTGATTTTTTTCATGACTACCAACTCTCTTTCTTTTATTTTTTATATTTCATTAAAATTATACCTTATTTTTAATTTTTATCCAATATATTTTAATTCTATTTTTTATTATTTCAAAACCTTACAATACTCATATTTATGATTTTTATCCTCAGCCCGTGAACTATGCTCGTCCACCACTTTTAAATGTATTCGGATCCGCCTCATTCAATACATCTTTATTACAATATACATAATCATTATCTTTAATATAGAAATCATTCAAAAATTTACCCTTATCAGTAACTTTATTGAAATAATTACCAAAATCATCTATTTTTTTAGAAAATAAATTCCATTTTTATCTTCTAAATAATAACCATTCCTATTTTTGACTATTTAAATTCAAAATTTTTAAAACTTTTTAGAATCTAAATCTTCTTCTCTATCAGTTCCAAAATATACATTATCCTTATCTTTTGAAAAAAATCATTATTCAACACTTCAAATGTTTTTTTATATCAGCTCCTTTTTATCAAAGGATCTTTTTTCAACAATCCAACTTATATAAAATATATTTTTTTATCATCTTTACTGTAATAATCATTTATCACTTCAAATGTATTAGGATTTGCACCTTTCAAAACTTTAACAACATTTTTTTAAAGTATTATTTGTATCTAAAATATGTGATGGATCTAATTGAATATAATACACATTTTTAGTATCTTTTTGCATAATACGAATTATCTTTTTTTAAATTATTTTTTTCTTATAATTTTAAAACTATTTGGATCAATTTCTTTTTATTTTTTTCGCCTAAATAATACACACCATCTTTATTTTTTTATAAGTTTTTTTCTTCAATTATTTCAAAAATGCCATCAGTATCTTTTTATTCTTTTTTTATATCCGAATCTGAATTTAAATTATAATATATTATTTTTTTATCAACAGCATAATATTCATTTAATTTTTCTAAAACTTTGGATGTCTACTCCTCTAACTTTTTTTACCATTAGAATAAATGTTATTTTTTTATCTTTCACAATATCCTCTTTTACCTCAAATGTGTTAATATCTACCCCTGACACTTTTTTTATCCTCATAATAAACATTATTTCTATCTTTCGCATAACCCCATCCCATTATTTCAAAACTATTTTTTTATCAGCTCCTTTAATTATCTTATCAAGATAATAAATCCCATTTTTATCAGATATGTAGCTATCTGACAATTTTTTAAAACTTGCTTTATCAATAAACTTTAAAGGCTCTTCAAAATAATAAATATAATTCTTATCTCTTGCAAAAAAATCTCCTAAATCTTCAAAAGTTTCCTTATCATAATAACGATTTGCTTCTACATTAGGACTTCCAATCCAATATATACCGTTTTTATCCTTCACATAATTAATAAAAATCATATTTAGATTTTTACAATTTTTTTACTGTATTTACATCCACATTGGGATAATCAATTCCATTAATATAAACCGTATTTTTTTATCTCTTGCCACACCTTTTTCCAAAATCTCAAATGTTTTTATATCTACTTCATTATCTCCATTTTGTTTTTTCACCGTTTCTCTATCATAATAAATAGTTCCTTTATCTCTTGCATACCCATCTTTTAATATTTTAAAACTTTCCACATCAGGTAAAAATTTATTGTACTGACTGACTACCCCATTTACATATTTCACTACAAGTTCATCATCCCAATAAACTTTGCCATCTTTAATCGTATATTCTGCAAATCCAATATTTCCAATTAAAATAATTAATCCTAACATCCTAAAAAATTTTTTCATAAACACAATCCTCCTTCATCAAAAATCATTTAATAAACAGAAAAAGACTGAAATAATCAGTCTTATCCAATAAATTAATCTAAAAATGTTGTATTTTTTACTTTCCACTGTTCCAGTTTTATTTGTACCCAAAAACCATATATTCCCAATGTTACTATTATTAATAATAACCATTTTATCCAGTTTCCAAATAATCCTACTGCAGTTCCATTAAATTTCAGTCTTCTTCCTTCTATAACAGTATGGTTTATTTTCCAACCATAAATCATGCACAAAGCCCAAGGATAACAAATTCCAAATGTACATGAAGTTAAAAGACTTCCTAAAATGATCCAGCCAACATAACTTAATAGCCCTCCATCGAAATGACTTCTATTTTTCCAAATTTCCTCCTCACAATATATTTTTTTGTCAGTAACATAAAAAAATGTCAATTTTTCCAAAGAGTTTATATTGCTAATTTTTTATTATCTATTTTTTTCAAATAATTAATAAGTTCTTGCTTATTATATTCATTTTTTTCTTTCAAAATATTTAACGAACTTGATAAAAATTTAAATGCATCAGCAATCCATTTGGTTTCTTTTTGAAATATAAATCATTGCTTTTTTTCAAACATATTTTTGTGATTTTTTTCTATAAGTTTTAACTGATCATCACTTGGTTTATTAAAAAAATATTTCCATACTGATCAGAAAAATTCATATTTTTTTCTTAAAATCATATTTTTATTGTTTCTTTTTCCATTCATCATCGCAATAATATGACCTTCAATCACAACTTCAATTTTTTTCCTTGAAATAAGCTTAAAAAAATCACACTCTTGAACATCTAACAATTTTTTTCTAATCTTGGAAGATTTTTCCACTGTCGAATTTTTCATCAAAAAGATTTCATCAACAAGTCCTTCTTTTCCAAATGTTTAGTTCTACTCTCGTTTTATCATTTTTTTAAAAATCATCTCAATCCTTCCTTTTCTTTTTCTTTTTCTTTTTCTTTTTTTCTTTTCTATTTTATATAAATTTCAACTTAAGAATATTCTAATTTTTTAAAAAAATAATCTCAGCTATTTTATTAATATAACTGTTATATCACATTATTAATATATTGTCAATTAATAATAAAAAAAGAGCTCTAAGAACTCTCATCAACTATTTTTAAAATTTTAGTGGTGGGACCGGTGGGGATCGAACCCACAACCTACCGATTAAGAGTCGGTTGCTCTGACCAGTTGAGCTACGGTCCCATAAAAAACTTTCAAACAACATAATTATATTATCATAATTTATCACTTTTTGTCAAGGATTCTATAAATTTTTTTCTAAAAAGAAATTTGTAAATCTCTCACAAATAAACAACTTGCATTATAAAAGTGAGAGATTTTTTTCTGATAACTATTTATTAAATTTTTATTTATTTTTTTAATTTCTATTTCCCTTCAGCTACAACTTTATCCATCCATTTAAATAATTCATCTAGATCATAATCCCCCGAATGCGGTGTTGCCCAAGGTGATGCAAAATCAACTTTTTTCCCAAGATTTTCCAATTTTATGGCAAGTATCGCAGGTATTGCAAGTGAAGTATCTTTGTCAACTGCACCGTGTCTTATTCTCCAATATTTCACTTTTGAATTTTCAATATAATTCATCGGATTCATCATTTTTATAATTTTCTTATCAGCCATTGTTCCATTTACTGTCGAATGTTCTAGCATATACTGCGTAAAATGCTTATTATCTGTAGTTTCATCTCCAAATTCATTATTTCTCCAGTCGATAAATCCACATTATCAAAGGCTCCAGGCGTTTTCTGTCTACCCATATAAGCAATATATTTATCATAATCTAAATCTACGACTTTTCCATTTTTTATTGTTAAAAAGTCAAATTCTGATAAATCAGTTCCTTTTTTCAAAGCCGCATTTGCAGAATCAATGTAATACTGCTTAATTTGATTTTTAAAACTTCCATTTCCATCTTTATCCAACATTAAAAGTTTACCGTTTTTGTCCTTCAATTTCAAACTATTCACATAATCAGGAAACATTTTTTTCAAATCATTTGAACGTAAAATTTCATCATCAGTCAATGTACCCTCAGTGTATTTTCTTTCCACATTGTAATCTAGCATTGAAATTTCTATCTTTTTATATGTTTTCACATCATTAAACATCCACTCATAAGCTGTATTTGCATTTTCTAAATTAGTTATTGGACAATAAGCTGAAACTGCGTAAATATCATCTCTAGCCTTCAATGCTCCAATTTCCTTCAAATAAGGCTCGTAATCCTTACTATTCCCAGTCGCACCTAACAGAGCTGAAACTGCTCCTCCAGCACTTGTCCCATTAGAAATAATTCTGTCAGCTCTACCAGGCATTTTATTATCATTATAACGCAAATATCTCACAGCTGCTTTCAAATCTACAATTACAGCAGGTGCTTTTCCAGTATATTTCCCATCTTTTTCCAAAGTTCTACCTCTAGCTCCAGGACTTGCCACAACATATCCATTTGACAATGCGACTAATGAAGCATCAGGTTTTCCATCTCTTCCATTTCCAGGCACTCCAGCCGCTCCAGGCATATATCCTCCAACTGTATTTGGAAAAAATATTGGTGCGCTTTTTGCATTGTATTTTCCAACTGATTTATTTTTAAAATATTCTTCTGGAATATAGATATTTATAGTTTCATATGCAATATCAACTGGTTTTTCAACATAAACTATATTTTCATAAGCACGATAAGTAACAGTTTTTTTCCGTTAACAATAGCTGTTTTTCGTCGTATAATTTTTTTATTTGCATCAAAATTTAAGTTGTACCCATTTTTCTGTTTTTATTTGTTATCATATCTTCGGTTATTACTTTTTTTATTCATAGGCGCTCCCATTTGTGGCTTTTTTTATCTTCATTCTTATTTACTTCAGAATTTTTTTCTGATATTTGCTAGAATCTGTTAATCCTTTTTTTCATTATCAGTAGCCATTAAAAAAAGCTGAAATTAATAAACTTAATATAATTAAATTTTTTCATATTCATAAATTCTCCCTCTATTTTTATTTATAAACAAAATTTGACTTTATTATACTCTATTTTTAATTTTTTTGTCAATAAATTTACTTTTTTTATTTTTTTCTAAAATTTATAAAAAAATTCAAATTTTTATATTTCAAAAACTTGAATTTTTTTATTAATTAATTTTTTTAAATTTATTTTAATTTTTACAAAAAAATTTTAAAATTGTCATAAGTAAAAGGTACTATTATTATAAATAAAATTGTACTTGTAGTTACGACATTTGTGGCATATCCAATATCTCCTTTTGTTTCGTTTGTTAATATTGGAAGTGCGGCAAATACTGGCGTTGCTGATTGTATTACATATGTGTTTAGATCATCTCTTGTTATATCCATATAATGAGCCGACAATTTTACCAAGACTATCATTACAATTGCCGAAATTACAAATCTTCCAACTAGTGCTAAAATTGTATCTTTGTCAAATCTAATGCTATGAAGTCCAGCGTCAGCTAATACAATTCCGATATATAAAAGTGCAAGTGGAGTAACTATTTCTCCAACATAGTCAAGCGTGTTAAATATTGGCTTAGGTATTTCCACTTTTAGCGCCAAAAATATGAATGATATTACAAATGCTACAAGTGCTGGAGATAACAATTTTTTCCAGTTAATTCCACTTCTTTTCCTATTTTCTGGATCCACTTCTGCAGGATCATTTTCTAAAAAAATGTATCCCAAAGTCCAAATTGATATAGTATTTGTAATATAATACATTAAATAATAAGGTAAGCTCTGCTCTCCAAAAAGTGCAACATTTAATGGCATTCCGATAAAAATTGTGTTACCATTTACGACAGCGTTGTAAAATGCTCCACGACGACCATCTCTCATCTTTACCGCCTTTATCATTAAATAAGCGACTAAATAACCTATGATTACTGACAAAAATGTAAAAATAAGTCTATTTGACAATTTTTCCAATACTTCTAATTTTAAATATTTGAATACTGAAACAAATATTGAAGCGGGTAGTGATACATTCATAATTAATTTTGACACATTTTCACTGAATGTATGATGAAACCAGTGTCTTTTTTTTAGAACATAACCTAGTGCGATTATAAATATAACGGGAAAAATACTTCCCAGCGATGTAAAAAAATACCATTTTTTTCTCCTCTCAAAACATTAATTTTTTTACAAAAAAACAGTATAACATTATAAAAAAAATAAAATCAAGATAAAAAAATAAGAGGAGAAGTTTTTATCTCCCTTACATTTTTTTCATTATAATTTAAATAATAAATCAGTATATGTTGGGAATTTCCATAAATCTTTATCAATAATTTTTTCCAAATTATCGCAAGGAACTCTCAATGCTTCAAGTCCTGATACTAACTTTTCTTTTGCTAAATCAGTTTGTTTAGGTAAATCTTCTTCGTTTGAAACTCTTGCAATTTCTTTTTCAAGTGATTTTGTTTCTTTTCTCAATGCTGTCACATTTGATAAAACATCTTTTAGCAATTCTTCCTGTTCTTTTATGAAGGCTTTTCCGTATTTTGAATTTTTTTCAATGTGGTCTGCCAATAAGTTTGCAAATTTTAGAGCTGATGGCAAGATGTTTTTGTTTACGATGTCAATTAATGTTCTTGATTCGATAGTAAGCTGTTTTACATATCTTTCAGCATAAGCATTGTATCTTGCTAATGATTCTTGTTCTGACAGCATTCCGATTCCATCTACTAATTCCAAAATTTCTGGCTCAACCATTTTTCTAAGTGCTGTGTTTGCAGAAACTTCGTTTGTAAGTCCTCTTCTTTTTGCTTCTTTAACCCATTCTTCGCTATATCCATTACCGTTGAAAATAATTCTGTGGTGTTTTTTGTAAGCATTTGCGATGATTTCATTTATTACTTTTGGTAAAGTTTTTTCAGTCGCTTTTTCCAATTTGTCGGCATATTCAGATAATACTTTTCCAACTGCTGCATTGATTACTGCTGCTGTTGTTGCTGGAGTTGAACTTGAACCTGGCATTCTAAATTCAAATTTGTTTCCTGTGAATGCAAAAGGTGAAGTTCTGTTTCTATCTCCTGCATCCATACTGAATGTTGGAAGTACATCAACTGACAAGTTTACTTCTGAAGCTTCTGACACAGGTGCATCTTTTTTGTTGGCGATGTTGTCTAAAATTGTTGTCAATTCTTCGCCTAGGAAGATTGAGATAATTGCTGGAGGTGCTTCGTGTCCTCCTAATCTGTGGTCATTTGTAGCAGTTGCAGTTGAATATCTCAACATTGGATAATATCTGTCAACAGCTTCAATTACTGCAGATGTAAAGATTAAGAAATTTTTATTTGTTTTAGGGTCTTTTCCTGGACTGAATAAGTTATCCCCATCATCAGTTCCAAGTGACCAGTTGTTATGTTTTCCTGAACCATTTACGCCGTCAAAGGGTTTTTCGTGAAGTAATGCCACCAAATCGTGTTTTAGTGCAGTTTTTTCAATTGTTTCCATTATAATTTGGTTTTGGTCTGAAGCCAAGTTTGCAACTGAGAATAATGGTGCAACTTCAAATTGGTTTGGTGCAACTTCATTATGTCTAGTTTTTGATGGAATTCCTAATTTCCATAATTCAACATCGACATCACTCATAAAGTTAATAACTTTATCTTTAATTTTTCCAAAGTAGTGGTCGTTCAATTCTTGACCTTTTGGTGCTGGAGCTCCAAATAATGTTCTTCCAGTAAGAAGTAAATCATCTCTTGCTTCAAACAATTCTTTTTTAACCAAGAAATATTCTTGTTCAACTCCAAGTGTGTTAAATACATGTTTTGAAGTTGTATTTCCCAATGCTCTTAACACTCTTAGCGATTGTTCGCTTATATATTTCATTGTTCTAAGCAAAGGAACTTTTTTATCCAATGCTTCTCCTGTAAATGAAATAAATGCAGTTGGAATATATAATGTAACTCCATTTTTATTTTCTCTTATAAATGGATATGAACTTGTATCCCAAATTGTGTATCCTCTTGCTTCAAATGTGCTACGAAGTCCTCCATTTGGAAATGATGAAGCATCAGGCTCACCTTTTATCAAATTGCTTCCTGAAAATTTGTAAATTAATTCTTCACTTTCAGTTGGTTCCAAGAATGAATCGTGTTTTTCAGCTGTTAAATCTGTTAGCGGTTGAAACCAGTGGCAGTAGTGAGTTGCTCCTCTTTTAGTAGCCCAGTCTTTTATTGCATTTGCAATTACTTCTGCTGCTTCTTTTGATAATTCTGTTTTTCCTAATTGCGATGCTTTAAATTCTTTGAAAACTTCTTTAGAAACTCTTTTTTTAAGGTTGCTGTCTCTAAAGACATTTTCTCCAAAACTTTTCATAGCATTTTCCATAAATTTACCTCTTTCCTATTTCCTAATTTTCTAAATTTTACATTTTTTAAAGATTGAAAATGTGGTAATACACTACACTTTTTCAAAACTCTTCCAAAACTTTTCATAGGCTTATTATACAATGTGTAAAATTATAAGTCAAATAAAAAAATTTTTGATAATATTTTTATTTTTAAAAAAATCTTTTTGAGTTTAGTGTTTATCGTGTTTTTTTATCCATTTTTTTAAAAACATATACTTTGGCTATCAAATATGTTTGCAAAATGATTTTTGTGAAATGTATAATTGGTTCATAGCATATAATAAGGTTAAAATATTTTATTAATATTACTTATATTACTTAATATTTCTTATATTAATATATTTTTTTACTAATATATTGATATATTGATATATTGATATTCAATTATTAAATTATTTAATATAATAAAAATATTTTATGAGAAAATCTAAAACATTGGAGGTACAGACTTTGGATAATAACATTCAAAATGTAAAATCACAAAAATATGAGCTTTCTAAAAATTCACTTTATGAGCCATATTTTGAAAAAGACAACTGCGGTATGGGATTTATCGCAAATATTGACAATAAAAAAACTAATCAAGTTGTAAAAGATGGAATAAGAATTTTAGCTGGATTGGAACATCGTGGAGCTGAAGGATATGACAGTGAAACTGGAGATGGAGCTGGACTTTTATTTGAAGTGCCACACAAATTTTTTGCAGAAATAGTTCCAAATCTTCCAGAATTTGGAGATTACGGAGTTGCTAACATATTTTTCCCAACTGTAAAAGAAGAATTTGAAAAAATAAAGGAAATTATCGAAGAAACTATAAAAAATTCAAAAGATGAAATTCTAACTTGGAGAGAAGTTCCTATAAAAAAAGATGCCGTTGGAGTTCAAGCACAATCTACAATGCCATCTGTCTGGCAACTTTTCATAAAAAGAGTAAATTCATCAAAAGAAGATTTTGAAAAAAATCTTTATATTTTAAGAAGAAAGATTGAAAATGCTGTAAAAAAAGCAAACTGCGACACTGAAGATAAATTTTACATAACAAAATTATCTTCAAAATCAATAGTTTATAAAGGTCTAGTAAAAACCTGATCAAATCGAGAACTTCTATATTGACTTGCAATCAGACAAACTTGTAAGTTCTTATTGCCTAGTTCACCAAAGATTTAGTACGAACACTTTCCCATCTTGGAAACTTGCTCACCCATTCAGATTTTTAGCACATAATGGTGAAATTAATACTGTTAAAGGGAATGTAAACTGGATGAAAGCTAGAGAAATTGCATTAGCGTCTCCGAATTACGAAGATATTAAAGAATTATTCCCAATAAATGATGAAGAATGGTCAGATTCAGCTAATCTTGATGCAGTGATTGAGTTGCTTGTATTTTCTGGAAAAACTTTGATGGAAGCGATTTCAATTTTAGTTCCTGCGGCTTGGGAAAAGGATCATACTAAATCTGAAGATCTAAAAGCATTTTATGACTATTATTCAGGATTAATGGAAGCTTGGGATGGACCTGCGGCTATGATTATGACTGATTCCAGATATTTGGTTGCAAAACTTGATAGAAATGGACTTAGACCACTTAGATATATTTTGACTGATGATAATCAAATGCTTGTCGGTTCTGAAGTTGGAACTTTGCCAATAAAACCTGAAAATATTGTTCAAAGTGGAAGAGTTAAACCTGGAAAAGTTTTTGTAATTGATCTAGAAAAGAAAAAATTGTATAGCGATGATGAAGTTACTGAAAAAGTCTTGAACGGAACAGACTTCAAAAAATTAATTAAAGATAAGAAAAATGTAAATGATTTAATGAAAGAAGCTAATTTTGATTACAACAAAACTAGCGATTTAGATGATATTTACAACAAATTAAAATTATTTAGCTATTCAAGGGAAGATTTACACATCTTGATTTCAAGAATGGCTATAACTGGACAAGAACCACTTGGTTCAATGGGAAATGACGCAGCACTTGCTATTTTTGCCGAAAAGCCAAAATTGCTTTACAGCTACTTTAAACAATTGTTTGCACAAGTAACAAATCCTCCAATTGACCCAATTAGAGAAAATTTTGTTATGTCGCTTAGAACTCAGCTTTACAGAAAAGCAAATATTTTAGAAGAAATTCCTGAAGCTGGAGAAACTGTAGTTTTGGATTCTCCAATTATGGACAACAAAACTATGGAATTTTTGAAAAATTATGAAAGAAATGGAAAAAAACCTGCTATTTTAGATATAACTTTCAAACCAACTGAAAACTTGGAAGAAAGACTGGATAAAATATTTAAACTTGCTGAAGATACAATTGATAGCGGAGTAAAATCTATTATTTTATCTGACAGAAATGCTGATACTGAAAATGTGGCAATTCCAGCTTTACTTGCTGTTGCTGGACTTCATCACTACTTAATTAGAAATAAAAAAAGAAATGAAATTGATATTTTAGTGGAAACTGGGGAAGCTAGAGAAATTATGCATTTTGCATTGCTGATCGGATACGGTGCAACTGCAATTAACCCTTATTTGGCACTTGATTCAATTGAATATATGGTAAAAAATAAACTTTACTTGAATGCTGATGAATCTGAAATAAAAGATTTGCAATACAACTATTTGAAAGCTCAGAAAAAATCAATCTTGAAAACTATGTCAAAAATGGGAATTTCAACTGTTGACAGTTATAGAGGAGCACAAATTTTTGAAGCTGTTGGATTATCAACTGAATTAGTTAAAAAATATTTCACAGGAACTGTTTCTAGAATCGAAGGACTTACAATTAAAACATTGGAAGATGAAGTGCTAAATAACTTTGATGATGCAATTGACTCGATTAATCTTGGTGCTGAAACACTTTATGTGGATGGAGAATATTCTTGGATGAAGGAAGGAACAAATAGAATCTTGACTCCTGATGCGATTGCAAAGTTCAAGATGCCGCAAATAGAGATGATTACAACACTTATAAGGAATTTGCGAAAATTGTAAACGACCAAAGTCAGCATTTGCTTACAATAAGAGGAATGCTAAAATTCCATTCTAACAGAAAACCTGTTTCAATTGATGAAGTTGAGCCAGTTGAAGCAATTATGAGAAGATTTGTTACTGGAGCTATGTCATTTGGGTCAATTTCAAAAGAAGCTCACGAAGCGATTGCAAGAGCATTAAATACGATTGGTGGTCGTTCTAATTCTGGAGAAGGTGGAGAAAATCCTGAAAGATTTTTAGACAACAGAAGAAGTGCTACAAAGCAAATTGCATCTGGAAGATTTGGAGTTACAACCGATTACTTGGTAAATGCCGATGAGTTACAAATTAAGATGGCTCAAGGGGCAAAACCTGGAGAAGGTGGACAATTACCTGGATTTAAAGTAAATAAAGAAATTGGTGCTACTCGTCATACAACACCTGGAATTAGCTTGATTTCACCACCACCACACCACGATATTTATTCAATCGAAGATTTGGCACAATTAATTTTTGACTTGAAAAATGTAAATGAAAAAGCTAGAATTAGTGTTAAATTGGTGTCTGAAGCTGGAGTTGGAGTCGTTGCTTCTGGAGTTGCTAAGGCAAAATCTGAAATGATCTTAATTTCTGGACATGACGGAGGAACTGGAGCATCACCACTATCTTCAATTAAACATGCTGGATTACCTTGGGAATTAGGACTTTCTGAAGCTCACCAAATTTTAAAGGAACATAAATTGAGAAGTAGAGTTACTCTTCAAGTTGATGGAAAATTAAAAACAGGTAGAGATTTAGTAATTGGAGCAATTTTAGGAGCTGAAGAATTTGGATTTGCAACAATGCCGCTTGTAATTTTAGGATGTATTATGATGAGAAAATGTCATACAAATATGTGTCCAGTTGGAGTTGCAACTCAATCTGAAGAACTTCGTAAGAAATTTACTGGACAATATGAAAAATATTATTAGATACTTTAGATTTATCTCACAAGAAGCAAGAGAAATTATGGCTGAACTTGGAGTTACAAAACTTGATGAATTAATTGGAAAAGCTGATGAATTCTTGGAAGTTTCTAAAACTTCAAAATTAGAAAAAAAGTTAAAAAAATGTAGACTTAGGAAAAAAATTCTTTACACTAACAAGAATATCGACAGTCCAAATGTAAAAAAACTCAAAATCAAGACTTCAAAATGGAAAAATATCATCGATAGAAAATTAATTAAACTTGCTAAAGCTACTTTTTGAAAGCGATAAAAAAATAATGTTCAAAAAAACTGTAATTAATGAAAAAAATTGAAAACTTTGATAGAAGTTTTGGAGCAATGTTAAGTGGAGAAGTGGCTAGAACATTTGGTGGATATAAACTTGAAGATGATACAATTACACTAAACTTGGAAGGAATCGGTGGACAAAGTTTTGGTGTGTTTGGAGCAAAAGGAATTACATATAATTTGACTGGACAATCAAACGATTATATTGGAAAAGGATTATTCGGTGCAAAAATTATTATTAAAAAACCTGAAGTTTCTAAATATGAAGCAGATGAAAATATAATTGGAGGAAATGCCATTTTATACGGTGCAATCAGAGGAGAAGCTTATTTAAACGGAGTTGCTGGAGAAAGATTCTGTGTTAGAAACTCTGGAGCGATTGCTGTTGTAGAAGGTGTTGGAGATCACGGTTGTGAATACATGACTGGTGGACGTGCTGTTATTTTAGGAGAAACTGGTAAAAACTTCGCTGCTGGTATGAGCGGTGGAATTGCTTATGTTTATGATAAAAAAACAACACTTTTGAGAAAAATTTGAATAAAGAAATGGTCGATTTTGACGAACTTAACGAAGTTTATGAAAATGAAATAAAAACTTATGTGAAAAAACACTTTAATTATACAGGAAGTGCCATTGCAAAGGAAATTTTAAACAATTGGGAAGCTGAAAAACAAAACTTTAAAGTTGTTATTGCACCTGAATTTAAAGAAATATTTGAGAGAGGTGAGGCTTAGAAATGGGAAAACTAGGTGGATTTTTAGAAATTGAAAGAGAAGAAAAAAAATTAGGGAAATTTCTGACAGAATTAAAGATTTTTAATGAAATTGATGTCCCTTTAAACGATGAATATATAAAAACACAAGCGGCTAGATGTATGGACTGCGGAGTACCTTTTTGCCACTGGGCCTGTCCTGTCGACAACCACTGTCCTGAATGGCAAGATTTAGTTTATAACGGTGAATGGAAAAAGGCTTTGGACTTGCTTTTGTCAACAAATCCATTTCCTGAATTTACTGGGCGAATTTGTCCAGCACTTTGTGAAGGAAGCTGTACTTTAGGAAAAAATGACAAGCCTGTAACTACTAAAAATATTGAACTTGCTCTTATTGAAAAAGGTTGGGAAAATGGATGGGTAAAACCAAAAACTCCTAAAAAAAGATTTGATAAAAAAATTGCAGTAATTGGAAGTGGACCATCTGGACTTGCTGCTGCTCAAACTTTAAATAGATACGGTTATAATGTAACAGTTTATGAAAGAGATGAAAAAAACCAGGTGGGCTTCTTGCTTTAGGAATTCCTGATTTCAAATTGGATAAAAAAATCATCGATAGAAGAGTTAAATTAATGGAAGATGAAGGTGTTAAATTTATTTACAATGTTGAAGCTGGAAAAGATATTTCTACTGAAGAATTAGAAAGCAAATATGATATTATTGTTATGGCTTGTGGTTCTAAACAAGGTAGAGATTTAAAAATAAAAGGAAGAGAAGCTAAAGGTGTTCATTTGGCTATGGAATTCTTAACTCAACAAAATAGAAAAGTTAGCAATGTTCCTTTATATGACGAAGAAATCAATGTAAAAGGTAAAAATGTGCTTGTAATCGGTGGTGGAGATACTGGTTCTGACTGTGTTGGAACTTCTGTAAGACAAGGTGCTGCGAGTGTTAAGCAAATTGAAATTATGGACAGACCATCTGAAATAAGAACAAAAAAGAATCCTTGGCCGCAATATCCATTTATTTTAAAAACTTCTACTTCTCACAAGGAAGCAACTAGCATTTATGGTGAAGACCCAAGAGAATGGAATATTACTACAAAAGAATTTATTAAAGATGAAAATGGTAAATTAACAGGTGTAAAAATTGCTAAAGTTGAAAGTTTTAAAGATGAAAATGGTAGATTAGGATTTAAAGAAATCGAAGGTTCTGAAGAAATTATAAAAGTTGATTTTGTATTTTTAGCAATCGGATTCTTGCATCCTTACTTTGAAGGATTAATTGAAAATTCAAAAGTTCAAATTGATGGAAGAGGAAATGTTAGTGCAAATGTAATCGACCACCATACTTCTCAAGAAAAATATTTCGCTGCAGGAGATGTAAGACGAGGGCAATCATTAGTAGTTTGGGCTATTAGTGAAGGTAGAAATGCTGCTAAGGCTATTCATGAACATTTGAGAAAAAAAATAAATAATAATAATATAAAAAAACTCTTAGAAAAAAATAAAAATTCTAAGAGCTTTTTTTATTTTAATTTATAAATAAAATCAAAATTTAAATAAATTAATTTTTTTATTTTTTTAGAAAATCTTATTCAAAAAAATTCTCCTATTTTTTTCTAAATTTTTTTCATATCTTCTCTCAAGTAATTCTTCAATAGAAAATTTATCTATTTTTTCAAATTCTTTTAAAACAGCTTCTTTCAAATTTTGTGCCATTTTTTCAAAATCTCTGTGAGCACCACCTAACGGCTCTTCAATAATTTCATCAATAACTCCCAGATTTTTTAAACTTATTGCGTCCATTTTCAAATTTTTTGCAGCTTCTGGAGCTTTTGAAGCGTCGTTAAAAAGTATTGAGGCACATCCTTCCGGCGAAATAACAGAATATACACTATTTTCAAGCATAAGAACAGAATCAGCAACACCAATTCCAAGTGCACCACCACTTCCACCTTCTCCGATGACAACAGACACAATAGGAACTCTCAAGCCAAACATTTCTTTTAAATTCATGGCGATTGCTTCTCCTTGACCTTTTTCTTCAGCTTCAATTCCTGGATAAGCTCCTGCTGTATCTATTAAAGTCAAAATTGGCAATTTAAATCTTTGCGCCATTCTCATAAGTCTTAGTGCTTTTCTATATCCTTCTGGACTTGCCATTCCAAAATTTCTGTAAATATTTGAATCTATATCTCTTCCTTTTTGATGACCAATTATCATAAATTTATAGCCATCCACATCTGCCAGTCCTCCGACAATTGCGTGATCATCTTTAGATAATCTATCTCCATGAAGTTCGACAAAATCCTCAGCTAATGCATTTATATAATCTAATGTATACGGTCTTTGCGGATTTCTTGAAATTTGGATTCTAGCCCAAGCGTCCATTTCATTTTCTTCAAAATTTTTATATTTTTCTTCCAACTGATTTTCTAATTCAGAAATTTGAGCTGAAAAGTCAATATTTTTTTCTTTGGAAAAAAATTTTTTTAACTCTGCTATGTTATTTTTCTAATTCTTTTTATTTCATCTTTTTAAACTCATATTTTTTTCCTCTCTAATTTTTAATAAAATTTATTAAATTATATTAATTTTTTTCAATTATTCTATAAATTGTTTCTTTCAGATCTTTTCTTTCAGAAATAACATCTACCATTCCATGTTCCAACAAAAATTCCGCTCTTTGAAATCCTTTTGGCAATTTTTGATTAACAGTTTGTTCAATTACTCTTGGCCCTGCAAACGCAATTAGTGCATTTGGCTCAGTCACAATCACATCTCCAAGCATCGCAAAAGACGCTGTAACTCCACCTGTAGTTGGATCAACTGGAACTGAAATAAAAGGAATTCCAGCTTCATTTAATCTTTTCACAGCTCCAGAAGTTTTTGCCATTTGCATAAGCGAAACAATTCCCTCCTGCATTCTAGCTCCACCAGAACTTGACACAATTACAACTGGTATTTTTTTCTCAAGTCCTCGTTCCAGTGCACGAGTTATTTTTTCTCCGACAACAGAACCCATACTTCCACCCATAAAATTAAATTCCATTGCGGCAATACTGACATCTATTCCGTTTATTTTACCAACTCCACTAATTACACCATCAAGCATTCTACTTTTCTCTCTTGCCACTTCCAATTTTTCTTCATATCCTGAAAAATCTAAAATATTTTTTGAATTAATCGTCATATCTTCTTCAAAAAAAGTTCCATGGTCAATAAGAAGCTCTATTCGTTCAAAGGCTGTAAGCCTAAAATAATTTCCACATTTTGGACAAATATTTAAATTGTTTTTTAAATCTTCGTTGTAAATAATTTCATTACAACGCTTACATTTTTGCCATTTATTGTCATCAACGACATCTAGCGTCAATTTTGATTTAGATGTAAGTGTTGCATACTTTTTTTGATTTTTCTGCTCGAAAAATAATCCCATTTTTTTACCTCTCATATTTATTAAATTTTATTAATTTTTTTACTTTACTTAAAATAGTAAAATATAACACATGTTACACAAAAAAATAATACCTTATGATAATTAGAAAAAAACTTTATTTAATATTATTAAATCATATTAAATAAAAACTTCACTTTCAATTGAAAACTCATAATTATCAAAAGAAACAAAAATAGCAGCATAAATAAAACTTTTTCCTCTTTTTTTACCATATTTGGAATCTCCAATTATTGGTAAACCTGCGTTTGCAAGTTGTGCTCTTATCTGATGCTTTCTTCCAGTTACCAAATCAACATCTAAAACTATATTTTTTATCTTTTAATAATTCAAAAATTTTTTTAAATGTGCAAGTTTTTTTCTCTTTAAAATGTGTGATACTTTTTTTGAATCTTTTTGAAATTGGACTATCGCTTACAATTACTCCATTTTTTTCTGTTGTCAAATAATTTTCAATCTTAAAATTTAATTTATTTTTCTTTTTTTAATTCTTTTAATTCTTTAATATTTATATTATTATTGTTGTTATTATGAACAATTGCAAAAATATTTTTTTGACTTCATTATTTCTAATTTTTTTCCGAAATATACCGCAAAAATTTTTAAATTCTTGCAACCAATCACAAGTCCCGATGTATCGTAATCCAATCGATTTGAAAAAAATTTATATTCTCATTCTGATAAATTTTTTTAAAAAAACTTCTGAAAGTCCGTAACTATGCCCAGTTCCTTTGTGCATAGCAATTTTTTTCTTTTTTTATTCACGATAAAAAAATCTTTATTCTCAAAAAAATTACCATTTTTTTATAATTTTCAATATCCTCTTTTTTTATCTTAATTTTTTTCAAATTTATTTTTCTTTTTCAGAAGATTTTAGCATTTTTATTGTCAAAATATCGCCCAAAGAAAGCCGATAATTTTCTTTGGACTTTTTAGCATTGACCTTCACATCCCCATTTCTGATGGATGAAAAAATTTTACTGAGCGGCTCATTTTTAAATTGTTTTCGCAAATATCTATCAAGCCGCATATTTTCCATTTCAGAGTTCACAACTACTTTTTTTTCTTCCAAATTTTTCTCCTAATCTGCGTGAATTTTTACACTTTCAACCAATCCTATCATAAGAAACGCTGCAAGAAATGAACTTCCTCCATAACTCATGAAAAGTAGCGGTTTTCCAGTAACTGGCACAAGTCCTATTGTCATTCCAACATTTACAATTACATGCATAAAAAACACGCCGGAAATTCCGTAGAGGAGCAATTTTCCAAACTCATCATGTATTACACGAGTTATTCTCATCGTCCTAAATATAAGTCCAAAATACAGCAGCAAAGTTAGAACTGAACCAGCAAATCCCAATTCTTCAGACAAAACTGAAAAAATAAAATCTGTCTGAGCTTCTGGCAAAAATTCCAATCTACTTTGGCTTCCCTGCAAAACTCCTTTTCCAAGCGCACCTCCCGCTCCAACTGAAATTTTTGACTGAGTTACATGCCAACCAGTTCCTTTCTCATCTTTTGCTGGATTTAAAAATGTTTCCACTCTCGTTTTTTGATAATCACTTAGCACAAATCTATAAACAGGATAAATTGAGAGCAAAATAACTGTTCCAATTATCCAAATCGGCTTCATATTTGCACCATATAAAAATATCATAAACACATAAGCCGAAACTGTAATCAAAGTTGTACCCAAATCCGGCTGAATTAAAATTAAAAGAATAAGTGGCGAAACTGGCAAAACTGCTGTCACAATATCCATCAAATTATTAATTCCCTCTTTATATTCATTTGCAATTCTATATGCAATCATTATAATAATAGCGATTTTTACAAATTCTGACGGCTGCAACTGAAAAGGTCCGATTGAAATCCAACGCTGTGCTCCCAATGTTTTTTTCCCTAAAAATCTTACAACAAGCAAAAGAATAATACATATTCCATATATATGCTTAGTATATTTTCTTACTTCTCTATAATCAATAAACGATATAATAATTACTAAAATAGTCCCTATCGCAATCCACATGATATTTTTCCCAACAAATCCACTTTTTCTAGTTGCACTATAGACAAATATTGTACTAAGCGTCACAAGTGCATATGTTATCAACAAAATGATTTTATCCATCTGAGAAAAACTACTTTTTATCTGTTCTAACAATCTCTGATTTTGTAACATTTTCATCTCCTAATTTATTTTATATTTCCTAAAACTGTAATATTTTTTTTAATATATTGATTTTTTAAAAATTCATTTATATCTTCTAATTTTACGCCATTTATTTCATCTTTCAGCTTTTGTGGCTCTAAAATCTCATTTTTCCGAGAATAATAGCTTCCAAGAATACTCATTCTAGCACGAGGATTTTCAAACGAAAACGCAATTTTACTCATATATTTATTCTTAGCCTTTTGAAGTTCCTCCTGAGAAACGCCATTTTCTCTCAATTTTTCAAATTCATTTAATGTAATTTCTATCGCTTTTTCATAATTTTGAACATTTGTACCAATGTAAGTCGATGAAACTCCTCCTGAGAGATAATATTGATTGTAAGTATAAACTGAGTAAGCAAGTCCATTTTTTTCACGGATTTCCTGAAAAAGTCTGGAACTCATAGAACCACCTATGATGTTCGAAGAAAGATCTAAATAAACTTTATCTTTACTGTCATATCTTTTCCCTTCAAAAGATATACAAATGTTTACTTGATTAATATCTTTTTTTCAATTCTCTTCCCTTCATTAAAAGAAAAAAATCAATTTTTATCTCTTCTGTCAATTTTTATCTTGTAATTTATCAAAATATTCATCAACTTTCGAAATAATTTTATCTTTGTCAAAATTTCCCGAAACAACAACAAAAAAATATTATCTTTTGTATATCTTTCGCTATAATATTTTTTTATGTCATCAGAACTAAATCCCTTGACACTCTCTTTAGTCCCAATAATTGGCTTTCTATACTGACCATTTATGCAGTCTCCATAATTCAGTTCAAAAACTAAATCATCAGGTGTATCTTTATACATTTTTATCTCTTCGATAACCACATCTTTTTCTTTTTCCAGTTCATCTTTGTCAATAATCGAATTTGTTACTATATCAAACAAAATGTCCACCGATTTTTCTAAAAACTCAGTCAGCGCATTTATATAAAAAACAGTTTCTTCTTTTGTCGTATGAGCATTAATACTTGCTCCAAAATAATCAATTTCACTTGAAATTTCAAAATAATTTCTCTTTTTTGTTCCTTTAAAAATCATATGTTCCAAAAGATGTGAAATTCCTTCTTCATTATCACTTTCATCTTTTGATCCAGTTTTTACAAAAACTCCAACTGAGCAAGTTGAAATATTTTCTAATCTATCAAAAATAACTTCTATTCCTGATTTTGTTTTAATTTTTTCCGTCATTTTTTAATCCTTTCTGAGTTTTAATATTCAGCATCTTTAAATAATTTCATTCCTATAACAAAAAATACAACTAAAGGTAAAAAACATGCCATATAAATTGGTATTGTTCCAGACACAGCAAGTGAACGCAAAATTGTAGCCGCACCATAATAAGCATATCCTATTATAACCGATAACCCAATATTTACTGCAGCTCCTCCTCGAACATATCTACTTCCAAGCGAAAGTCCAATAAAACACATGACAAACGACGCAAGAGAAAATGCTATTCTATAATAAAATTCTATTCTCAAATCCAGTGAATCCGCTCCAACTCTTGTAAAATAAACAACTTTTTGCCGCAATTCAGGCATTGTCAAATTTTTTACTTTTACAGGACCTGCTAAAACATAATCCATCGAAGCGATAAAATTAAATTTTGAATTATCTATCGGCGTTGTCAAGTTTGTTGTAAGATTATAGTCTTTTAAGTCTACAAATCTCCACTTATTTGTTTTTGGATTAATTCTAGCACTTTTTGCTGTATACATTTTTTCTATTTTTTTAAATCCTCTGTTCATTTTTATTATTATAATATCTTTCATCTCACCTGTCGTACGGCTTGCAAATCCAGCAAAAAGAACTGTATTTTTATCAATTTTTACAAAAATAAAGTTTCTTTCAGATTTAGATTTTTGAACATCCGTTTCATTAATTTTAAGTTCTTTTAAATTTTCTTTTTTTGTGTTCGCTTTTCCCAAATAGCCATAATTTAGCCAAAATACACCAGCGCTTATTAAAAATGAAAATATGACTGGAAATAAAACTATTCTTGCAAAACTTATACCACTTGTCTTCATCGCAGCAACTTCCAGCTGTTTTGCCATTTTACTTATACATAAAAGACTTCCCAAAAGTACTCCAAGTGGCGCAGTATTTGTCACAATTTCAGGAATTCCATATCTCAAATATTTTATCGCATCATGAAACTTAAATTTCCCGTCCATCATCCAACCAGTAATATTAATACTTTCTGCCAATATAAATATTAAAAAGAACATCATCATACCCAGAAAAAAACTTTTTATATAATTTATAATTATATATCTATCTAATTTACTTATCATTGTTTAATATTCTCCTTTTTTGGCTTAATTCCCTTTCATTTTTTTCACAGAAAAATAAATACAAAGTAATAAAAGCACAAAATTTGGTGTCCACATCGCAATATTCGCTGGAACATGATTTTTTAACACCATAATTTTGGCATAACTGACTAAACCAATATATCCAAAAATTACAATAAGACTGACTCCAAAACTTATTCCTCTCCCGCTTCTTCTATGTCCAACTGAAAGTAGCACTCCCAACCAACACAAAAATGTACTTGCAAGAGGTCCAATAACCCTCTGGTATATTTCAACTAACGCCTTTAGTGCATCTTCTCTTCGTTCTGGATCTTTATTTTTAATATTTTTTTTATAATAATTTTTTAATTCTTTTAAATTCATTTCTTTTCTGCTTTTTTCTTTAAATTTTTTTTCCGTTTTAAAAAATGTAGTGATTGGGACTTCCTGCTCTTGATATTTTGCTTGAACATGACTACTTCCATCGTTTTTAAACAAAAATCCTTCAATATTTTTAAACTTTATTATTCCTGGATCAAATTTTGCACTTTCTGCTAAAAATACTATTGGATAAGGATTATTTCCTCTTTTATTTATAAACAAAAAATGTTTTGCCGTCGCATTTTTATTATTTACTTCGTCAATATAAAAGCCAAATCCCTTTTCTTCATTTGTCAAAAATATTTTTTCTTCCGTCAACGAATTTGGTTTTGAAGCAAGTATTAACTTTGTCTGTGCATTAATATTTGCAAGTGCTCTAGGATTTACATAAATTTCCAAGCTCAAACCAATTATTGTTAAAACAAGTCCAAAGAAAAACGCAGGTCTTATTATTCTAAAAAGTCCAATTCCAGAACCTTCCATCGCAACAATTTCGTTAGTTTCAGAAAGTCCGCCGTAAACTAGCATCACTCCCAAAAACGCTCCCATCGGTATCGTCTGAACAAGTACTCCTGGCATTGCATAAAACACATAATCCACTATTGACATAGTTGGTAAGTCACTTGCAAATATTCGTTCCATAATTTCCATCACGACATTTAACATCATAATAAATGTAAATATGCTGATTCCAAATAGCGACGGTAAAATTAATGAACTATAAATATATCTATCTATCGTTTTCATATTATTTCCTTTATTTTTTTAAAATTTAAAATTGTCATTTTTATCATTTTTTCTATAATAATCCAGCACTTCTTTTTATTTTTTTCTCTCTTTTTTTTCTTCTGTATAATTTTTAATGGAATATTTCATAAATTTTGGAAATAAATCTATATATTGAGGAGCAAAATCTGCTACGGTCTGTATCACTTTACTTTCTTTGCATAAAGTTTTTAACTCTTTTTACTTTTTCATCCCGCCAATTACAACTATAACATAGATAATTAATACAACCAAAAAAACATTTTTATCCCAGCAAATAACATTCCAGCAGCTCCATTAAATCTTTCATCCACTTTTACTTTTTTTAAAAAAATTGGGAATTTTTTTGAACAAAAAAATATTGTAATAATTAAATAAAGCAAGAATATTAATATTATGTAAAAATTCAACTGACTGAATAACGATGCTTTAGGTCTTTTAATAATTGTATTAAATAATAATTTTGATAAAAACATAATAAATATCCATTTAAACATGTCATAAAATCCCAAAGTAAATCCATATCCGTATCCCATCACAAGAAATGCCACCAACATCATTACAAACATTGTGTCCAATATCATAAAATTTCTCCTATTTTACATAAATTCTTGGAACTCTCTGACTAATTCCACATAAAATCTCATATGAAATTGTATTACATAACTCGGCAACTTCCGAAACGCCTATATTTTCTCCAAAAAATTCAACCACATCGCCTTTTTTCACTTCATTCGTCAATTCTTCTGGAATATGCACCATAAGCTGATCCATGCAAACTCTTCCCACAATTTTACATCTATGTCCCTTATAATAGACACAGCCTTTATTTGATAAATCTCTTCTAACTCCGTCAGCATAACCTATCGAAACAGTCGCATAAGTCTGACCTGCTTTTCCCAAATAAGTATTTCCATAACTTATAAAACTATCTTCTTTCAATTTTTTGATATAGCTAATTTTAGCAAAAAGTGACATCACGGGTTTAAATTTATAAGGTGTTGTCTCTTCATCGGTAACACCTCCGTAAATTATTATTCCAACTCTCACAAAATCATATTTGTCATTTTTCAATTTTAAACTTCCAAAACTGTTTAACAAATGTTTGTATTTTATAGATGGCAATTTTGAAATTATTTTTTTGCTAATTTCTTGAAAATTATTTTCTTGAAACTCAGTATATTTCGCATCTGTATCCGAAGAAGAAAAATGTGAAAAAATTCCTACTGGATTTACAAATTTGCAATTTTTTAATTTTTCAGTCAATTCGTCAATCTCATGCTTTTGAAATCCAACTCTTCCCATTCCTGTATCAACCGCTAAAAATACATCAGTTGGAATTTGAGATTTTTCCAAATATTTAATTTCTTCGAAATCTGTGACCATAAAATAAATATTTTTTTCTGAAATTTTATCCATATATTCATATTCTATCGGTCCCAAAATAAGAACGCTCACATCACTGTCAAATTCCTTTACTTTTAGTGCTTCTTCCGCAGTTGCAACAGCAAAATGCCTAATTCCTTTTTGAATCAATGATTCGCATATTTTTAACATTCCGTGACCATAAGCATCCGCTTTTATAACGGCTATCATCTTTTCTTTTGGTGCCACTTTTTCAATTTTATCTATATTGTGATATAAGTTTTTAATGTTTATTTCCGCCCAACAACGCATTTTAATTCACCTCTATAATTATTATAGGAGCAAAAAGCTCCTATTTTATTGATTAAACTAATACTTTATCTTTTTCATCGTATCCGTTTACTGTTTTAGTTGTTCTATTTGATTTTTCTTGTTTTTTATCGTTATTATTATTTTTTTTCAATTTTTTCATCAAATAAACTAGCGGACTTGCCACAAATATTGATGAATAAGTACCAAACAACATTCCTAAAAACAATGTCATACTAAAAGTTTTTAGCGAATCTCCACCAAAAATAAGTAAAACTATAACTGAAAACAATGTTGTAAGAGAAGTATAAATTGAACGAGCAAATACTTGATTTATCCCAGTTTCAACGATTTCCGAAAAAGGTTTATTTTCTCTATTTTTCTTACTTTTCTTTTCATTTTCACGAATTCTGTCAAATACCACAATCGTGTCATTTATTGAATATCCTAAAATTGTTAAAATTGCTGCAACAAACGGCGTATCAATTTCGTATCTGAAAAGTGCAATAAGTCCAAATGAAATAATTACATCGTGAAGAAGTGCCAAAATTCCAGCAATAGCATAAACTAACTCAAATCTTACAGTTATGTAAATTACAATAAATATACTTCCAATCAAAAGCGCCTTTATCGCATTCATAGTCAATTCTTTCCCGATTACCGCTCCAACTGTGTCATCTTTTGTAATTTCATATTTTCCAGTATTTTTTTCAAGCTGTGTCAACATTTCATTTTTTTGAGCATTTGTCAACTGACTTGTTCTAATTATAACACTGTTGTCTGTTTCTGAAAACTGTACTCTTTTTGTCTTTAACTGCGGAATTGCACTTATTAAATTATCTAATGTTCCATTTACTTTTACTTGTTCCACTTTTTGTGGATATTTTAACTGAATAAGATTTCCACCTTTAAAATCTATTCCCAAATTTAATTTTATAGTAAAAAGAAATATTAGGGACAATATTACCATTATTGCCGAAAACGACAAATAATATTTTTGATGTTTTATCACTCGAAATTTAGTCATTTTTTGGAACTCCTTTCCAGAACAGCTGTTCTTTTTTCAAATTAAATGCTTTTACGACAAAACGAAGTAATATTTTTGAAACAAATACTGCCGTTATTATTGTAACAACTACCCCAAGCGACAAGGTTACAGCAAAACCTTTAATCGGTCCTGTTCCCAAGAAAAATAAGACTGCCGCTATTAGTAATGTCGTTATATTTCCGTCAATTATTGCTGGAAGAGCATTACTGTATCCATTTTCTATCGCATCGTGCAAAGATTCCCCTTGCGCCATTTCTTCTTTAATTCTCTCATATGTAATTACATTCGAGTCAACTGCCATTCCAAGTGTTAAAATAAACCCAGCAATTCCTGGAAGTGTCAATGCCGCACCAACCATACTAAGTGAAGCCAATACCAAAAATCCATTTATAAGTAATGCAATATCCGCCACAATTCCAGGTATTTTATAAATTGCTATCATAAAAATAGAAATCGCTAACATTGCAATTACTCCAGCTATTTCAGTTTTTTGAATTGAATCAACTCCAAGTGTCGCACCAACTGTTCTATTTTCAACAATTTTTATTTCTACAGGAAGTGCACCAGATTTTAATAAATTTGCCAAATCATTTGCAGATTCCATCGTAAAGTTTCCGCTTATACTTCCACTTCCACCAGCAATTTCTTCGTTAATTCTAGGTGCTGACTGTTCTTTCCCGTCAAGCATAATTGCAAGTTGTTTTCCTTTGTTTTCTCTTGTAATTTTCGCAAATTTTTCAGCTCCAGAAGGAGTTAGCTCAAAAGTTACAACTGGACGGCTCAAGTTATCTTGTCCAATTCCTGCATTTTTAAGTGCCGAACCTTCTAAAAGTGTAGGTCCATAATTCCCATTTGCATCTTTTATTTTAAATTCCAGCTTTGCTGTTGTCCCTATCAAATCAACCGCTTTTTTAGGATCTTTAATTCCCGCAAGTTCTACGATTAACTTGTCATTTCCACTTATTTGAATTACAGGTTCTGCTACTCCAAGGCTGTTTACCCTTCTCTCAATAATGTCTTTTACTTTGTTCATCGTATCTTTGTCAATTTTCCCCTGCGCTTGAAGCACAACCGAAGTTCCTCCCCGCAAATCCAATCCAAGCTTTATTTTATTTAATGATAAAATAATAGCTGGAACAACTAATATAATAAGTAGCCAAATATAGTGCTTTTTACTATTTTCCATATTAAAATCCTTTCTCTATTTATTTCAATGTATCCAAATATTTTTGTAAAATTATCGAAGCTGCCACCATATCCACAACTTTTCTTCGCTCTTTACCATTCTTTTTAGAATAATTTTTCAAATAATGTTCCGCTTCTGTCGTCGTGTAACGCTCATCTACAAAGAAAATTTGAATATTTGGAATATTTTTTTTCAATTCTTCCACAAATTCTTCCACTTTTTCAACTTGACGTTTTTTTGAACCATCAAGACTTTTCGGCATTCCTACGACAATTTTTTTCGTACCTTCATCATCTAAAATCTCTTTTATTCTTGCAATCGGATCTATTTTCGTCCTGTCAATCACTTCAAGAGCAGTCGCAAGAATTCCCAAAGGATCGCATTTCGCAACCCCAATTCTCACATCTCCGACATCAAGTCCAATAAATTTTCTCATCTTTTTCTCATTTCTAAATTTTATTATTCAAATTATGAATTAATTTTTCGACAAGGGGATAAACCCCTTGCTAATTGGCATTTATTCAATTATATAAATTATAATTTTTCATTTACAAACTCAAATGCTTTATCAACAGCTTCTTTTACAGCATTTCCATCTTTTCCACCAGCTTGTGCAAAATCAGGTCTTCCTCCACCGTTTCCGCCAGCAACTTGAGCTGCAACTTTTACGATTTCTCCAGCTTTTACTTTTGAAATCAAGTCTTTTGTAACTCCAACTACGAAAATCGCTTTTCCATCATTATTTGTTCCCAAAATAATAATTCCAGATTGAAGTTTTTCTTTTCCTCTATCTACGATTTCTTTTAATTCATTTACATCTTTATTTGCAAATGCAGCTTTTAATACTTTTACTCCATTTATTTCATCTACATTTTCAAGTAATTCATTGATTTCATATTTTACTAATTTAGTTTGTAATTGCTCATATTCTTTTACGATATTTTTAGCTTCTGCGATATATTTCTCTACAACGTCAACCACATTTTTTCCATCAGTTTTCAACATTCCAGCAACTTTACTTAATTTTTCTTCAAGTTTATTAACATATTTCAAACTTGCATGTCCTGTTGTTGCTGTAATTCTACGAGTTCCTGAAGCTATTCCACTTTCAGATTCAATATTGAATAATCCGATTTCTCCAGTAGATTTAACGTGTGCACCTCCACAAAGCTCGATTGAATATCCGTCAATTTCAACGACACGAACTACATCTCCGTATTTATCAGAGAAAAGTGCCATCGCTCCTCTTTTTTTCGCATCTTCAATATTTTCAAAATCAATTTTAACTTTCAAGTTAGATAAAATAATGTCATTTACAGATTTTTCGATTTTTTCAATCATTTCTGGCTCAATTGCTTCATAATGTGAAAAGTCAAATCTCAATTTTTCATCATCCACAAGCGAACCAGATTGCTCAACGTGAGTCCCTAAATTTTCTCTTAAAACTTTATGTAAAATATGTGTTGCAGTATGATTTCTTTGGATATCTTTTCTACGATCCGCATCAATTTTCATTTTTACTTCTGCACCAACTGATGGAGCAATTCCTTTTTTAACCTCTACTTGATGAATAAACACATCATGTTTTTTCACAACATTTACAACTTTTCCTTCAAATTCTCCAGAAGTAATAATTCCAGTATCAGCAACTTGTCCTCCTGATTCCGCATAAAATGGCGTTCTATCAAAAATCACTTCATATCCTGAAATCCCTTCACTTTTAGCAATATGCAAAATCTTTCCTTCATCTTCAAATTTTTCATATCCTGTAAATTCAGTTTTTCCGTGTTCTTCAAAGAATTTATCAATAAAGTCATCTTTTATCATATCTGAAACTGTAACTCTGCTATTTTTTGATCTTTTTACTTGTTCTTCTAATTTTTGGTTAAATTCTTCTTCAGAAACTTCATACCCTTGATTTTCCAAAATTAATTCTGTCAATTCAAATGGAAGTCCAAATGTATCATATAATTTAAACGAAGCATCTGCTGAAAGTTTTTTAATTCCTTCTTTATCCATTTTTTCAATTTCTTCAGTTAGCATTTCAATTCCATTTTTCAATGTCAACGCAAATCTTTCTTGCTCAATTCTTAAAACTTTTTCAATATATTCTTGTTTTTCAACTAATTCTGGATACGCCTCTTTCATATTTTCCACAACATAAGGCACTAATTTATACAAGAACAAATCATCTTTCGTAATATCCAATTTTTGTTTTGCAACGATTCCCGCACCAAATGCTCTTCTTATAATTTTTCTTAAAATATATCCACGACCTTCATTTGATGGCAAAACTCCATCCGCTATCAAAAATACTGACGCTCTAATATGATCCGCAATAACTTTTACAGTAATTTCAAATTCTTCTTTCTTAATATCTAAAACTTTCTCAATACCTTTTATTATCGGCATAAATATATCAGTTTCAAAGTTATTATCTTTTTTTTGCACAACTGAAGCTATTCTTTCAAGTCCTGCTCCTGTATCAATATTTTTTTCTGGAAGTGGCACAAGTGAACCGTCTTCAAGTCTATTCCATTCAGTAAACACAAGGTTCCAAATTTCTAAAAATCTATCTCCTTCATCTCCTGGCTTACAGTTAATTTCTTCATTATTTTTACCCATATTTTGTGTATCGTAATAAATTTCACTACAAGGCCCACAAGAACCTACAGGTCCAGCTGCCCACCAGTTATCCTCTTCTCCAAGTCTAACAATTCTATCTTCAGGCACTCCAATTTCCTTATTCCAAATTTCATAAGCCTCATCATCTGTTTTATAAACAGAAACATAAAGTCTTTCTGGATCCAATTTCAAAATTTTTGTTATATATTCCCAAGACCATTCAATCGCTTCCTTTTTAAAGTAATCCCCAAACGAGAAATTCCCCAGCATTTCAAAAAATGTATGGTGTCTAGGCGTTCTTCCTACATTTTCCAAATCGTTAGTTCTTATACATTTTTGATAAGTCGTAATTCTTGGAAACGGAGCTTCCTTCTCTCCCAAGAAAAATGGCTTAAACGGCACCATCCCAGCAACCGTCAACAACAAACTTTTATCATCTGGTATTAACGAAGCACTTTCAAAATGTTTATGCTCCTTTGATTTAAAAAAATCTACAAAACTTTTTCTTATTTCATTTCCTGTCATTTTTTCTTTTTTCTCCTTCATTTCTTAAATTTTTTATCTGTAAAAGCAACAATTTTTACATATTTTTTTATTTAATCCAGCTTAAATTTATCTCCCAAATAAACTCTTCTAGCAGTTTCATCAGCCGCAATTTGCTCACCTGTTCCAGAAATCAAAATCGTACCTTCTGCCATTATATACGCTCTTTCTGTAATTCTAAGTGTTTCACGCACATTGTGATCGGTAATTAGAACTCCAAGTCCCCGCTCTTTTAACTGAATTATTATGTTTTGAATATCTTCCACGGCAATTGGGTCAACTCCCGCAAATGGTTCATCAAGCAATATAAAATCAGGATTTGTAGAAATTGTTCTAGCAATTTCCACCCTTCTTCTCTCCCCACCTGACAGCGCATAACCCAAACTTTTTGCCACGTGCGATAATTTAAACTCTTCAATAAGGTTCTGCATTCTTGCAACTCTTTCTTTTTTTCTCACACCTCGCATCTCCAAAACTGAAATTATATTTTCTTCAACTGTCAAATTTCTAAAAACTGAAGCTTCTTGTGGCAAATAACCAAGTCCCAATCTTGCTCTTTTATACATTGGAAAATTTGTAATTTCTTGTCCGTTGTACATAACACGACCGTAATTTGGTCTGACAATTCCTGTAATCATATAAAATGTCGTCGTCTTTCCAGCACCATTTGGACCAAGCAGTCCCACAACTTCACCTTTTTCCATTGACAAACTGACATTTTTGACCACTTCTCTTTTTTTGTATATTTTTTTTAAACTATCAGCTTCTATACTGATTTTTCTGGCCATTTTTTTCTCCTAATTTTTAATTTTAAAATATTTCTACTAAATTATTATAAATCATTTTCACTTTTTTTTCTACTTTTTTTTAATAATTGAAATTTTTTACTATAAAAAACAAAATAACAAAATAATAATTTTTTAGAAAATTTATAAAACTATTCTTCTTTTTCAAAATCTTTTTCGTACTGAACTCCGTCGTAATCTAATGTAGCCGTGTGCTTTTTACCATTTTTAGTCCATTTTACTGGCACATCTATTGCTTTTTTATGCACATTTATTTTCACAGTTGATGGCAAATTTTCTCCAGTTTCTGGGAAATAAATATTATCTGCCGCACGAGTTAGCATCTCTTTCGTACTTTCAGACGGCACTGCCTTATTAAAGTTTTTCTCAGCCGTATCAGTTCCAGCTCTAGCTTTTGCACTGATTGCAACTTCCTGAGTTTTTCCGCCATAAAATGATTTATTGACTTTTCCAGTGACTGACATAAGCGCCGAATTTGAAGATTTCCATTTTATCGAAACAGGCACTCCATTTGAAGCAGTCATTGATTTTGGCAAGACAGCTCTTCCATTTTCTTCGTTAAACGATAATTTATTTATAACTTCCTGTACTGCCGCCACATTTTTGGGATCTGATCTATTTTGCTCAAATCCGCCGTTGTTCAATTCATATTGCATCTGAATATTTCCATAATTTTCTAATACTCTATTTCTTATATCATATGTCGCTTCTTTGGAAGAAATCATTGTTTTTCCTTGATAAGTGACAACATTTCCATTTAGTCTTATCTTTTTGTCTTTTAAATAAATAATCGCTTTGTCTGCACTTGTATTAATCGTTTTAAACTGCGGCAATGTGCTCACAATTTTAACATTATTTCTTGCGTATCCTTCTTGTTTATTCATATCCATATACAAATAATTTGAAGTCATTTTAGTACTATTTTTAAAGTCAACCATTACTTTATCTCTAGCTAGAATTAAATTTCTTAGAGAATCCATTTCATTGTACTGTGAATCAAGCGTAATATCTTTATAAGTCATATGAACATTCTGTTTAATTTCAGTACGGGTGATGCTCATATTATTTCCTTTTTTATGTTTAACAAAATAAACTTTTGCTGTATTTCCTCTAAAATGTACAGCTTCTGATTCCACAAGCGGTCTTGGATCATTTGCCAAATCTTTTACATTTCCACGAATTTTCCCAGTCACATGTCCATCAAACCTAAATTCTTTTTTCTCAAAACTTCCCTGACCTTTATCCGCTGAAATTCTATCCCCTTGAACACTTGTCATAACCATTTTATTTGCATAAATATCTTTGGAGATCGTATTCATCGTACCATTTTCCCCATGAACTGTAAAATTTTGCTTTCTGACATTAAAAGGTCCGTTCATTGTCGCATCTCCTGTTGCAAAACTATACACAAGTCCAGTTCCATCCATTTTATAGTCATCGTAATTAACTGTATAATAATCATTTGTCGTCATAGTTCGTGATTTCAAATCATAAACTCCGCTTCTGTAAGTTCCTGTCGTTTTTCGTGGCAAATAATTATAAGTTCCGTTTCCATCGGCATTTATTATATTAGCAATCTTGTCAAAAAAAACATGGTCTCCAGTAATTATCATAGTTTTCCCAGTATAACTTACATTTCCTCGTCCATCAACTTGCTTTTTATTAATAAGATACATTGCGCTGTCTGCTTTAATTACACTGTCATTTCCAGTATACACAACATGTCCATTTCCATTGACCTGTTTCTGATCAACAAGATATACAACACTGTCCCCTGTTATCACGCTGTCTTTTCCTCGATAAACAACATGTCCATTTCCAGTAATCTGCTTTCTTTTAATAAAGTACACGGCACTATCCCCTGTTATCACGCTGTCATTTCCCTTATAAACGACATTTCCATAACCTTCAACTCTTTCATCGTCTTTCATATAATAATCCGCTTTTTGAGCGTCCAATGTATTTTTTGGATCTTTATAATGCACATTTCCTTCAGCATTTCCTATTTTATTAATGTCGTCATATCTCATTTTATCAGCTGTCAATGTTCTTTTTCTCTTTTCTTCGGTATAAACAACATGTCCTTCTGCAAAACTTACTTTTGTTGGATCATTATAAGTTATTTTATCAGCTGTCATTTTCTTTTTATCTTTATTATTAACATAGCTTACATGCCCCGTTGCAACTATATCTTGAAAAGTTGTGGTCGTCTCAACTTTATCCGATTCAGAAACTGTCTTGTCAACATTGTTTACAAGTTTTGTCCTAACTGGAGAAATCAACTTGTCACCTTGTTTTTTATAGTCAACTCGTTCTGTGTAAATTTCCCACTTTTTGTCCTTTGTCACTCCTACGACTTTTCCTTTTAAAATTGTATCATAGGTCTTTGTGTTTACTTCTCCTTCTTTTCCAGAAATAAGCATTTTTTTCTTGACCAAATCAATTATAACTTTTTTAAATTTTACAACTTCATCGCCCTCAGAACCGATTTGCTCATCAGCATAAACTATTACTTCATCTCTCAGTCTATACACAACTTTTTTAGCCTTCATATCTTTTTGCATCTGCTCCAATGGCGTTGGAATTTTTTTAAAAAACACGGCATATATAAAGTATATCAATATTAAAAGCAATACTCCATAAGTTATTTTTTTCCACATTTTTTTCTCCTAATTATCTTTTTTTATTTTTTTCTTTTTAACTCAAACAGAAATTTCATCGCTTCCATCGGAGTCACATTATTTACATCATAATTTTTCAATATCTAAAAACAATTTTTTAAAGTTTCTTTTTCTCTTTCTATATTTTTCTTTTTCTTTTTTTATTTCAAAAATTTCTTCTTTGTAAAAAAATTATTTGTTGTTTCCGTGTTATTCTCAAATCCTTGATTTTCTTCACAAACTTCAAGAATTTCTTCATTCTTAGAAAAAAGTGAGAGCTGTGTCACATCTATTGTCTTTTCTATAAGCTCCTTTTTCTGCTCCAGCCGTTTTAAAAATCTTTTTCCTTCACTCAAAATTTCCTTTGGAAGTCCCGCAAGTCTTGCAACTTCAATTCCATACGACTTATCAGCACCACCTTTTACAATATTTCTCAAAAACATAATTTTTCCATTTTTTTCATCAACTTCAATCCGATAATTTTTTATATTTTTAAATTTTGACGCAAGGTCAGTAAGTTCGTGATAATGTGTTGCAAATACAGTTTTTGCTCCAATTTTGTCGTGAATATAAATCGAAATTGCTGTTGCAATTGAAATTCCATCAAAAGTCGAAGTTCCTCTTCCAACTTCATCCAAAATCACAAGGCTATTTTTTGTCGCATTGTTCAAAATATTTGAAACTTCGCTCATTTCCACCATAAATGTACTTTGCCCAGATAAAATATCGTCTGACGCACCAATTCGAGTCAAATATTTGTCAACGATTGAAAGTTTTGCACTTTTTGCTGGAACAAATGAACCAATTTGAGCCATAATTGAAATTAGTGCAATCTGCTTCATGTAAGTCGATTTTCCTGACATATTAGGCCCTGTCAAAATCACAAAGCTCTCCGTTTCACTCAAAAAAGTATCATTTTCAACATAATCGTTTCTTCCAATAAGTTTTTCCACAACTGGATGACGCCCACCTTTTATTTCAAAATCATAACTTTCACAAATTTCAGGTTTCACATAATTATTTTCAGTCGCAATAACCGCAAAAGACACAACTACATCAAGATAAGAAAGTATTTCCGCAAGTCTTGTCAAAATATGTCTTTTTTCTTTAATTTTAGCGCTAATTTCCTTAAAAAGATGATATTCCAAATCTTCAATTTTAGCTTTTGCATTAATAATCGTATCTTCATATTTTTTAAGTTCTGGTGTCACAAATCTCTCTGAATTTGTCAAAGTTTGCTTTCTTATGTAACTTTCTGGCACTAAATTCAAATTTGATTTTGTAATTTCAATAAAATATCCAAAAAAACTTTGTTATATTTTATTTTTCATATTTTTTTATTCCAGTTTTTTTCTTTTTTTCCCGCTTTTCAATTTCCAAAAGAAAATCTTTTCCAGAATTCATAATATTTCGAATTTCGTCAAGTTCTCGATTAAAAGCCACTTTTTATAATATTTCCTTCTCTCACGGAAAACGGCGCATCTTCATTTATGCTCTCTTCAATCATTTGAAAACACTCAAAAAGCTTTTGCGCATCTATCTCACTAAAAAAATCATATTCTTTTAATAAATTCATAATTTTAAGCGATGATTTTATCGTCTTTTTCAGCGCCACCAAATCTCGTCCATTTTCGTTCCCAAAAACAATTTTCCCAACTAGCCGCTCCAAATCGTAAACTTCTTCCAATATTTCCCGCAAGTCTTCTCTTAACAAAATATTCTTTAAAAAACATTCCACATCATTTTGTCTTTTTTCAATTTCTTTTATATCAAGAAGCGGATTATTTATAAATCTTTTTAAAAGCCTTGTCCCCATCGAAGTCTTGCATTTGTCAAGAACCCACAAAAGTGAGCCATAAACAGTCTTTTCTCTCTGATTTTTCACAAGTTCCAAGTTTTTTTGAGTGATTGAATTAATTTCCGCATAATTTGAAACATTTACAAATTCCATTTTTTCAACCGTCAAATCATTTCCAACTTGCATTTCCATCACATAAAAAAGTGCCATTGCAGCAGCATTTATAACAACTTTTTTATTTTTTATCCCATAACTTTCTAGTGACATAACTTTAAAATAATCAGTTAAAAATTTCTCGCTATCCCTAACTTTTTCAGAAAAAGTTATAAGAGAATCATTTTTTTGCGTAAAATCATCCATTTTTTTCTTTGATAATTTTTATAAAAAAATCTTCAGTAATCAAAACTTCCTTTGGCTCAATTTTATTAAGTTCGTTAAACAATTTTTATATAATTTTTTTATCTTTTTTTCAATCTCAGTAACTTTAAATTCCCCAGTTGTTATATCAATATATGAAATCCCAACTTTATTATTTTCTTCCAATATACTCATCAAATAATTATTACTTTTCTCGTCCAAAGATTCAATATCCATAATCGTTCCTGGCGTTATAATATTGACAACTTCCCGTTTTACAATTCCTTTTGCCGTTTTTGGATCTTCCACCTGTTCGCAAATTGCCACTTTATAACCTTTTGCAACCATCTTAGAAATATATGAATTTGCCGAGTGAAACGGAATTCCAGCTAACGGAACATCCATCCCCTTTTCCCTATTTCTTGAAGTAAGCGTCAGTCCCAGCTCCTTTGAAGCCGTAATCGCATCTTCAAAAAACATCTCATAAAAATCACCCAGTCTAAAAAACAATATACAGTCACGAAAATTTTCCTTAATTTCTGTATATTGTTTCATCAGCGGTGTCTGTGCCATATTTATAAACCTTCTTTCATTTTTACTGTTTTATTATTAGAGTATATCACAGTTTACTTGCTTTTTCAATTTTTAAAAACTTTTTCCCATTCGTTTTTCTTAAATCCAACTAAGATAAAATCATTTCCGATAACAAGCGGTCTTTTAATAAGCATTCCATTTGAGCAAAGCAGTTTTAACTGCTCGTCTTCTGACATGTCAGCTAATTTATCTTTTAATTTCAATTCTTTATAAACAAGTCCGCTCGTATTAAAAAATTTTTTTAGTGGCAATCCACTTTTTTTGTAAATTTCTTTCATTTCTTCAAATACTGGTGGCTGCTCTTTAATGTCCCTTTTTTCACATTCAACATTATTTTCTTTAAGCCATTTCAACGCTCTTTTACAAGTTGTGCATTTTGGATAATGGTATACTTTTATCATTTTTTTCACTCTCCTAATTTATTTTTATTTAATCTTTTTATTTTGATTCTTAAAAAATTTAAGTAACAATATTTTTTTCTTCACTTACCGCTTTTTTTAGCAAGAAGTCAAGATCCCTTGTTATTTTTATTATTAAATAATTTTTTTATAATTCTATCAAAACTTTTTTTAATTCATTCATTTTATCTCTCACTTTAATCGCTTCTTCAAAATTAAGCTCTTCGGATAATTTTTTTATTTCTTTCTCCAATTTTTTTCACTTCTTTTTTTCAATTTCTTTTATATTTTTTTATAATTTTTTTAGCAACCTTTTTTTGACTTCTTCCTCTTTTTCTAATTCATAGTCAACTAACGCCGCATCGATTTTTCTTTTTATTGATTTTGGATTAATTCCATTTTCTTTGTTGTACTGCTCTTGAATTTTTCGCCGTCTTTCCACTTCAGTTATTGCTTCTTTCATGCTGTCCGTCATTCTGTCAGCGTACAAGATTACACTTCCTTCCACATTTCTTGCAGCTCTTCCCATTGTTTGAATAAGCGATCTTCTTGAACGCAAGTATCCTTCTTTATCAGCTTCCAAAATTGCAACAAGCGAAACCTCAGGAATATCAAGCCCTTCTCTCAAAAGATTTATTCCAACCAAGACATCAAATTCACCTTTTCTAAGTCCTCTTATTATTTCGGTTCTCTCAATCGTATCAATGTCCGAGTGCATATATTTTATTTTTATCCCGTAGTCCAAATAATAATCCGTAAGCTCTTCCGCCATTTTTTTTGTAAGCGTTGTAACGAGAACTCTTTCTTTTTTGGCGACTCTAACCTTGATTTCATCCATCAAATCATCAATTTGATTTTCAGTCGGACGAATGTCTATACTTGGCTCAACAACTCCTGTCGGACGAATTAACTGTTCCACAATTTCCCCTTTTGAGTGCTCAATCTCATAATCACTTGGAGTTGCCGAAATATACACCGCTTGTGGAACTTTTGCAAAAAACTCTTCAAATTTTAGTGGTCTATTGTCAAATGCACTTGGAAGTCTAAACCCATTATCAATAAGCGACTGTTTTCTCGCTCTATCCCCTTTATACATCCCATTTATCTGCGGTACAGAAATGTGCGACTCGTCCAAAAACACAACCAAATCATCAGGAAAGTAATCAATCAGCGTATCAGGTTCTTCTCCAGCATTTTTTCCAGTCAAATATCTCGAATAATTTTCTATTCCTTTACAATAACCAATTTCTTCAATCATTTCCAAGTCATATTTTGTCCGCTGCTCTATTCTCTGAGCTTCAACTAATTTATTTTTATCTCTAAACTCGTGAACTCTTGCTTCCATTTCTTTTCTTATCTCTGTAAGCATATTTTTTGTATCTTCTGTTGTTAAATAATGTGTTGCCGGCATTATCGTAAGCCTTTTTACTTCTCGAATTTTTTGTCCTGTAAGCGGATGTATTTCAAAAATACTTTCTAAGTCGTCCCCAAAAAACTCAAATCTATAAGCTGTGTCCTGATAAGACGGATACAAGTCCAAAATATCCCCTTTCACACGAAATTTAGAACGCTCAAAAGAAATATCGTTTCTTTCGTATCTAAGTGAAATAAGCCGTTTTATAAGCTCATCTCGCTCAATTCCAGTTTCTACATCAATTGGAATCGACTTTTCTTTATACGCTTCTGGCGACCCCAAACCATAAATTGCTGAAACTGATGCGACAATTATGACATCTCTTCGATTCAAAAGTGCCGCAGTTGCCGCATGACGCATTTTATCTATTTCATCGTTAATTGACGAATCCTTTTCAATGTATGTATCCGTTGCCATAATATACGCTTCTGGCTGATAATAGTCGTAATACGAAACAAAATATTCCACAGCGTTTTCTGGAAAAAAGTTTTTATATTCGTTGTAAAGTTGTGCCGCCAAAGTTTTGTTAGGTGCCATAATCAGCGCTGGTCTATTTATCTTTTCAATGACATTTGCGACTGTAAATGTTTTTCCAGACCCTGTAACCCCAAGTAAAATCTGATCTGTAATCCCATTTTCCAAATTTTCCACTATTTTTTCAATTGCTTTTGGCTGATCTCCAGTCGGACTAAATTCTGAATGTAGCTTAAAATCCAATTTTATCACCTCTTTTTATTTTAAAATACAATTTTAAATTTTCTCAACCTCAAAAAATATCTTTTTTTATTTTGCTTTTTTAATATAATCCAAATTTTCTTTTAGACTTTTTTGTAATTCCAAGTTATCTGAATAATCGCTTGATTTTTTAATCAATTCCAAGCCTTTTTCCAGCCATTCTTTAGCATTTTCATAATCGCCTAACGCAATGTAATCTACAGCTAAATTGTTGTACGCCCACAAATCCCCTTTTTTTATAGAAGCTAAATACCATTTCATAGCTTCCTTCTGATTTCCTTCGTCATCAAAAATTACTCCCAATTGATTTTCTGAAAAACCGCCTTCATCAGTTTTAACAGCTTTTAAGTACCACTCTTTTGCATTCTTATAGTCTTCCAAATATGAATATGCAAACCCCATCCAGTAATAATTATCGGGATTATCTGCCACTTTTGCGTATTCCTTATAGTATTTTATCGCTTTTGCATAATCTTCCAACTCAATATAGTTATACGCCAAATTTGAGATTGCAATTAGACTCCCTTTATCAATAGCTTTTAAATACCACTTTTCAGCTTCCTTATAATTTTCTTCATCGTCATACAAAGTGCCTAACATATTTAAATAACCAGCATCATCTGGAAACTCATTCAAATATTTTACAATTAAACTTTTTCCAGTTTTTGTATCTTTCTTTTCATACGCTTTATTTATTTGATTTTCCAGTTTTTCTTTTTCTGATTTTGTCATTGCCGAAAATCCTTGAACTCCTAAACCCTAAATTTATAGCTATTAACAATAAAATAAAAATATTTTTTTCATACTAAATGTTTCCTTTCCTGTAATTTAATTTATTCTATAAAATAAATTTTTATCTCACATAATATTTTTTTATTTTTTTATAAACGAAATAAAATATTTGGGGATAAATAAAAAAATATTAGAATTTAAAAATTTATCCCTAAAATTTTTTTAATTTTTTTGATTTTAAAATTTTTTTCTAATTTTTATAAATATCAATCAGAACAAATTTAATTATTTTTTTAACACTCTCAATCATTTCCTGTATCTCTTTTACCTCCTCTGCATTTTTTTCTTTTTTCGCTGTTTCAAGAGCTTTTGTCATCCATTTTAAAGCTTTTTCTTTATCTCCCAGCATCTGATAAAGAAAACCTAAATTTGCTTGGCCTCCTGAATTTCCTTTACTTGCTGATTTTAAAAACCACTTTTGAGCTTCTTTTTGATTTCCTTCATCGATATAAATCTGACCCAAAATATTTTCTGAGAGACCGTCCTCATCATAAATATACGATTTCAAAAGATTTTTTTTTGCTTCTTCAATGTTGTCTTCCTTATAATTTAAAATACCTAAGATATAGTCTTTTAAGCCTTTCTGATTGTCAAAAATTTCATTAAAATCTTTATCATCAACTTGTTTTAGCCATTTTAATGCATTTTTAGTATCTTCAGCTCCAAAATATATTGATCCAATTATCAGTTTCACATCCTGTTTTTTCCCATTTTCATCAAAAAATGGATATTTTTTCTGCAATTCCACAGCTTCGTTGAACTCTTTTTCAGCTTCACTATTCCTTTCCATATCAATATAAATCATTCCTAACACTATTTTTAGAAAAACCGATTTCTCAGGATTTTCCGAAATTGATTTTTTTAATATTGATATAGCCTTCTCATTATTTCCTCTTTCAAGTTCTTTTGTTACTTCAGCCTCTATCTTATCTAACACCTTCGAATTTGCAGAAAAATTTTGTGCTCCAAAAGTTAAATTTGATAAAATTATCAAAAAAATTAATATTTTTTTCATTTAATAAGTACCTCTTTTACTTTTTTATTTATCTATTTTCTTAATTTAAATATTTTTTATTTACCAAAAAAAGCTCACACCAATGCAGTTTGAGCTTTCTTTTTTTTTATTTTTCATTTTCCAAGACGGAAACTGAACGATGTGCAACCGAAGTTATGACTTCGTTAAACTGCAAAATTCCAACGCTCAAAAAAATAGCGACTGACAAGTGTTCCCCAGAACGAGCAATTCCTATTTTTCCACCGACGCTAAGTCCGTTTATAATCGTTTCAATTTGACTCATAGCTTCTCGCATGGCTCCAATAATTGCTCCATCGTGAACATGAACATCCTGTATCAGATTATTTCTTTTCGCTGCAATAAGCGCATTTTCAATAAATTTAAACCGTGAATTTGGCATAACCCCACCGACATCGACTGCCGCCGTCTTTATTCCTTTCAACCTATAACTTTTCACAAGTTCCCGTTCTTCTTCTCGAGATGAAATCGCTAATTTTAGTGCTATTCTGCAGATTTCCACACTTTTATTATTTTCTTCCATTTTGCAATTCCTACTTTCCTATTTTTCTAACAAAAATTTAACAGCTTCGACATATCCGTCTTTACCTTTTCCATAAATTTGTGCAACACACGCAGGTGCTGTAACTGATATTTTTCTAAAGTCTTCCCGTTCGTGAATATTACTCAAATGAACTTCAACCGTAGGAATCTGAATTGACTTAATTCCGTCAAAAATCGCATAGCTGTAATGTGTAAACGCTCCTGGATTTATCACAATTCCATCAATTTTCTCAAAATAAGCCGACTGCAATATGTCAATTATCTTCCCTTCGTAATTTGATTGAAAAATTTCAATTTCCACTTCTTTTGGACTTCTTAAGTTAAATTGTCTCTTTATATATTCACAAACACTCTCATAGTCGTCATTCCCGTAAATTCCTTTTTCCCTAATTCCCAAAAAATTTAAATTAGGTCCATTTATAATCCATATCTTTTTCATCCAATTTTCCAGCCTTCTTCTATATTTTACCTTTTAGTGCCATAACAATTCTATTTATGATAACTTCCATATCATCGTCATTTTCCACAACAATATCAGAATATTTATGATAAAGTTTTATTCTTTCGTTATATAAATTTTTTAAATTGTCTAAATTTTTAAGAAGCGGTCTAGCTTCATGATTTTCTTTTGCAATGCTTTCCAAATTTCTATTCAAAAATATGACAATCCCATTTTTTTTCACAATTTCCATATTTTTTTCTTTTTTTACAGCTCCACCGCCAGTTGAAATAATTATTCCATTTTTTTTCGACAATTCTTCCAAATACTTAGTTTCCAGTTCTCTAAAATAATCTTCTCCATCTTCCGAAAAAATATCCGATATTTCTCTATTTTCACACTCTTCCAAATATTTATCCGCATCATAAAATTCAAAATCAATTTTATTTGACAGTAAACTTCCTATCGTGCTTTTCCCACACGCAGGCATTCCGATTAAAATAATATTTTTTTCATATAATGTGTTTTTCTCCTATTTTTCTTTTTAAATTGATTTTTCTTCTTTATTATAAAAAAATACCCTGCTTTTTTTCCATTTTTATCCAAAAATTTCAGTTTTATTTTTTTCCATAATAATTTACTAAATCATCTAAATCTTTAAATTCATCTCTAAGTTTAAGATTTAAAATGCTGTAAAAGTAAATTCATATCTTTTGTTTCAAAATTTATCATAATATTTTTATCCCCCAATTAAAGTATAATTTTTTTACCATTGTTTCATCATCTTCATCAATATCTTTTTATTATGCAGTTTTTTTAGAACTATCTGCAAACAAAGTATGATATTCATTGTCATCTTTTTCTATAAAATCTCCAATTTCCACATTTTTCGACACCAAGATCGCCAGTTACTTCATAAATTTCATTGTAAATTGTTTCAAGAAAACTTATATCAAAAAAATTGTAAATAACTGTGCTTCTTTATTTAATCTAAGGAAAGATTTTTTTCTGGAATTATAAAGTACAAAGTTGATTCATAACCCATATTTATTCCAAAAATTTCCATTCCGTACGCTTTTAATTCATAATTTAAAATTGCATACAAAATGTCAATCAATGATTCTTCGTATTTTTCTTCTTTAGATTTTATGCTCTCCCAGTTTACATCAAGTTTATTTGGATCAATCCCCTTTTTCTCAACTAATTTTTTCAACCCTTCTGTATAACCTTTTGACATAAATTTATACAAAAAGCTATCCGCCTTTTTAGCTAAATATTGATAGTAAAAATCTGAAAATGTCTCAATCGCTTCACCTGGTTCTTCTTCTCCAAAAGCATTAAAAATCGCTTCCTTTGGCTCAAAAAAATACTCTCTTCTATTATTTATATAATCCAATAATTTTTCGCCTTCCAAAACTTCCGCCGCAAAATCATCCAACTCATTATATATTCTAAAATCAAAATTATTATTTTGTGAAATTTCCACATCAGACGCTTTTACAAAAGTCGAATTTTCATCTGGCTGAATTGGACTTTTTACTCCATAAACTTTATCTTTTTCATTCATCTTAAAACTCTGCTACTAAAAATGTATTAAAATATATTCAATACACTAGAATGTTGCTGCTTCAACGAACATACTTTTGATAAAAATATCTACTCGTATTTGTTTTTGCTCTCCACAGCCGTAAATTCCCGACTAGCCATCGGTACATATAATATATTCTGTTTCACTAAATTGTAGCATTCTCCTTCTTTTTTTATTTAGAATATATTATTTATGTCAATATTGTATATTGTGTAGAATTTCTTAAATTAAGACTTGCATTGTAATCTCTATCTATTTCTAATCCACAATCGCAACATTTATAAATCCTATCTTTCAATTTTTAAATCTTGTTTTTTTATACCCACAATTACTACATAATTTAGAACTCGGATAAAAATATGCTTACAATTCTTAATTCAATATTTTTTTCTTTACATTTATTCAAAAGTTTTGTTCTAAATTCATAAAAATTTTTTTGTTGTGAAATTGCTTTTTGATAAATGTCTGTTTTTTTATCATATTAGAAACTTTCAAATCTTCTATTGTTATATATTTTTAACTTGGTTTTTTTGTCAACATATTAATAACTTTATTAATATAATCGTTTCTGATACAATTTAATCTTAAAAACAATTTAGCTATCACTAATTTTTTTGTTTTTGAAAAATTTTTTTACATTCATAAAGATTTTTTTCCCATCTTTTTTGCAAGACAAATATTTTTCTTGATTTTTTTCTTTGCTCTTTTTTTAGCTTTTTTTCAATTTTTTTCTAACTTTCAAAGTTTTTATTAATATTCTTAAAAAAATTTGTCCATCAGAACAAGTTGCAAAAATCTTTTTATTCCTAAATCAATTCCTATTCCTTCTTTAGATTCCAATTTTTTTGAAATTGAATTTTTTTAATTTCTTTTTTTCATTTCTAAAATAAGCGACAAAAAGTACCGATCACCTTCTTTTTGAAATTGTAGCACTTTTTTTATACTTGCATTTTTTTAGGAATATATCCATATTCTTTTAATCTTACAAATTTTAAAGTGGGAATTTTTTTATTTTTATGTCTATAAAATTCAAAAATCAGTTTTATTATTTTTTTAAAAAAAATAGCATTTTTTTGATTATTATGACTTTTCTTTTTTTAAATTTTTGGAAAGCTCGATATTTTGTTAAAAAAATCTTTTTAAATGCTTTTTTTCACTATTCATTATAGCTTGTTTATTAGATTTTTGATGAAACATCTTTTATCCAAGATTTATCAGGATTTTTCTTTTATAAAAAAATATTATTTATATTTTTGAAAAATTCAAATCCTGTAACAAATCTTTTTTTCTTTTTCGTAAATTTCTTTGTTATATGCTATGTAAAAAAATTATAAAAAAATCTTCCTGTCCCAATAGTTCTGTTAATTTTTTTCAATCTGTTCAGCTGTAGGTTTTAATTTCAATTTTTTTTATTCCTTTATAATTCTTCATCGTTTTTTTATCTTTTTTTATATTTTTCTAAGTCCGTATATTCTACAAGAAAAAAATATGAATAATCGAAATCAAATCTTCTACAAGTTCTTGCTGTGGTGATAAAGTTTGATTATTTACTACAATAATTTCACTTCCTTTTGATTTAAGGAAATTATCAAACCAGCTATATCCAAATCTAACAAATCTATCTTCATAAGAAATTAATATCGTTTGTTTTTTTCAGAATATAAAATGGAATTAAATCCTTTTCTATTGTAATTTAACCCACTTCCAATATCTGTTATAATGTTTGAAACAATATAGCCTTTAGCATTAGCATATGTTTTTAGAAATTCTACTTGATTTTTCAAATCATCTTTTTGATTTTGGTTAGAAACACGAGCATATATAATTACATCGTTTACTTGATTTTCAGCATTTTCTTGTTGAATACCCATAATATTATAATAATCTTCTTCTGTATAATATCTTCTGTTTGTTGGGGTTCTCCGTGCTTTTTAATATGCCTTCTCTATCCCATCTTTTGCAATGTATTTACACTTCTTCCTATCATTTTTACCAAATTCATTTTGGCTTATATATTTTATTCATATCAATATGATAACATACTTTTTTAATATTTATCAACACATTTAAAAACTATTTTTTTATCTCCTTTCCCTATTCGTTACTTGCTTTATCATTATCCTTATCTTTTTTTTCAATTGATTGCGCTATAAATTTAAGATTTGAAATATTTTCAAATTTTGCCAATTTTTTTAATTTTTCTTTATTTTCAGCCGATAATTTTGAAGCATCAATATATTTATCAAAATATCTGTCATAACTGCTATAAAGTTTTTTTAATCTTTTCAAACTCGATTTAGAACCCGCAGCCGCCTTTTTTTCAATTTTTCCTTCCGCAGCACGATTATCCAAAATATTTTCTAAATTTTGGTACTCTTTGTCTACAAGAAGTGCCATTTCACCACTTGACATTTTTTTATAATCATCTTTTGTTCTAGAATCTCCAATGCTGTATAAATAGTCATAAACTGAGTTCACATTCTGGTCAATTGTTTCAGCATTTTTTTCGCCTTCCAAATATGTATTCATATTCAGATTAAAAGTTTCAAGTATTAAATATGTATTTGTATAAGTGTAAGACTGCATATCTCCCACATCTTGCAAAAAGTTTCCAAATGCTTTTTCAAAAATTTTGGATATTCTACAACATAATCGCTGTAATAAGCGTACATTGATCTAAAGTCCGATCTTCTATTCCCAGTTAGCCTTGCGAATTCCTTGTCAAAATAACCTCTGTTTTCGCCATACAAATTTCTCATTATTTCCGCATAAACTTTATTCATCAAAGCCGTATTATCAGCCGCAACCAAAGGTGCTCCATTAAAATATTTGTCAAAAATTTTCTTTTGATATACATTTCCAGCATCAATCATTTCTTGATTAGTCACAGAAAATCCTATATTTGCAAGACTTAAAGAAATTATTGCCAGTGCTATTTTTTTTATCATTTTTTTCTTTTCCTTTCAAATTTCAAAATTTTAAAATTTATTTATATAATTTTTCAGACAATCTAGTGTGAATTTTTTCTAAAATTTCCACACTATATTCTTCTTCGTTCCAAATTTCTTCTGATTTTATCGCTTGTGAAATAAGCATCATAAGTCCATTTGAAATAACTTTTACACCTTTTTGCCTATACTTTTTCATAAGCACAGTTTCTTCAGGATTATAGACAATGTCAACTACGGCATTTGTATCAATTAAATTTGTGTCATTTAATGGACAGTCATTTATATTCGGATACATTCCCACAGGTGTACAATTTACGATTAACTCAATATTTTTAAGTCCTGAAACTGCTGAATAGTGAATCAATCTATCTTTAGTTCTCACTTTAAACGAATCATTTTCTTCAATTGTGGCAAGATAGACACTTTCAGCACCACTGTCAATCAAAACATTGTAAATTGCCTTAGAAGCACCACCAGTTCCAAGTACCAAAACTTTTTTCCCTTCTACATCAATATTATTAATTTTCAAAGTTTTTAAAAATCCAAAATAATCAGAATTATCTCCAATTAATTTCCCATCTTTACAAGTGATTGTATTCACAGCTCCAATTTGCTTTGCAATTTTAGAAACTTCGTCCAAATATTTAATCACTTCCACTTTATATGGAATTGTGACATTTATCCCATTAAATTTTCCACTTTTTATCTCTTCCATCAATTGAGCAATCTCGTCAATTTGTCTTTCAATCATTTTATAACTTGCACTTTTCCCAGTTAATTCAAAAAAAATCTCATGAATTTCTTTAGAATAACTGTGACCTAATTTTTCTCCCAAAAGTCCATATTTTTCCATTTTATCTCACTTTCCAAATTTTTCGTCTTTTTATTTTTGTCAATTATAACACATTTTAAAAATTTTTTTCGATTAATTATTTTTTTAAATAAATTTAATTTAAAATTAAATTCATTTCTTCTTCGCTCAGTTCTCTATATTCTCCCAATTTCAAGTCTTCAGGAAGTAAAAGTTTTCCCATTTTAACCCTTTTCAAATATAAAACTTCGTTTTCAACAAACTTAAACATCCTCTTAACTTGATGAAACTTCCCTTCCGAAATCGTTATAAATACCGAATTTACTTTTATTTGTATTTATATTTTTTTATTTTTTTATCTTTAACTTTATCTTTATCAATAATTTCGATTTTTGCCTTTTTTGTCACAAAATTTTCTTCCAATTTTATTCCATTTTCCAAAATTTTCTTTTTTTCAATTGTCAAAGGTTCTTTTAACTCCACATAATATTTTTTGTCAACATGCTTTTTCGGTGAGAGTAAATTATGCGCCAAAACTCCGTCATTTGTGAGCAAAAGCAAACCTTCCGTGTCAATGTCCAGTCTTCCAACTGGAAAAACTTTATAATTTTTATATTTTTCACAAAGTAAATCAATCACAGTTTTATGTTTACCATCTTCTGTTGCGCTAATAACTCCACTTGGTTTTATTCATCATTATATAAACAAAAGGTTTATAAGTAATTTTTTTCACCTTCAATTTTCACATTATCTTTAATCTCGTCAATTTGAATTTTTTTGCATCTTTTTACAATTTTTTTCATTGACTGTTATTTTTCCCTTTTTTCAAAATAATTTTGACTTCTTTTTCTTGTCCCTATTCCAGAATTTGCCAAAAATTTATCTAATCTCATATTTTTATTTTTTTATCCTTTTTTTAATAAATAAATTAACTCAAATTAAATATTTTTACTGATTTAATTGTAAATTATAAACTTTGTAATTTCCCAATATTTTGCAAATAATTTGATTTTTTTCCTAATCTTTTTCAAGTGCCATTTTTACATTTTTCATTTTTAATGTTCCCTTCAAAGTCAATGTAAAAAAATAATATTCCCATAGCTTACTTTCACGAGGTCGAGATTTTTAAATTTACCATATTTAAATGATATTCATAAAAAATTTGAAGCAGTTCCACAAGTGCTCCAGACTTATCATTTACACTTGTCACAATACTAATTTTATTACTTTTGTCAAGCACAATGTCCTCATTTGAAATGACAAAAAATCTCGTATAATTTTTCTTTTTCATTATTAATATTTTCACATAAAATTTCTAAATCATACATTTCTTTAGTTTTTTTATTTGCAATACAAGCATTTTCAATATTTTTGCATTCCGAAACAAATTTTGCGCCAATCGCCGTATTCGACATTTTATTAAGTTTCCAGTCATGTTTAGCCAAAAACTCCGAGCATTGCATAAATGCCTGTTCATGTGAATAAATATTTTTTTATATCCTCAATTTTACTACCTTTTTATTCCAAGCAAATTATGCGAAATTTTATGCTGAACTTCTCCAATTATATGAATACTTTTTTTATTAATCAAATCAATACTATCCCGCACTTCTCCCACAATCGAATTTTTCAATCGGTAAAATTGCAATATCAATTTTTTTACTATTTACCGCTTCCACCAAATCTTTATGACTTTTTAAAATTAAAAAAATATTTTTTTATTATTTTTCCAAATCTTTTTCATCAAATTTTTTTATTATTTTTTTCAGTAAATTAATTAAAACTTCATACGCATAAGACCCTGGAACTCCAGTATATCCTATCTTTTTGTCAAAAAAATCCAAATCATTTATATATTTTTGTACTAATTCCAATTTTTAAATTTTTTTGATATTCTTTACTGGAATTCATTATATCTTTAAAAATTATTTTTTTATATAGTGAGAAAGTTCCGCATTTTTTACTTTCTTTAAATTTTTTACAACAACTTCCTTTTCCCGAACTTCATCAAAAATTTTTTTCCCAGTCTGCTTTTTAAACTGTGCAACTTCTTGAACAATCGTAAGTCTTTCCTCCAGAAGTTCCACTAATTTGCTATCAATTTCATCAATTCTGTCTCTAATTTCACCCAAATCAAGCCTTTTATTTATTCCCATTAATTTTTCTCCCTCGCAATAATTTAAATTTTTTATTTATTATACCACAATTTTCGTATAAAATAAAAAAAAATGACTACCAAACAGCAAATCATTTCTAAAAATCTATATTGGAGGCGACAACCAGATTCGAACTGGTGTAAACGGTTTTGCAGACCGCTGCCTAAGCCCCTCGACCATGTCGCCGAAACTTTTCAAAATTGGTGCCCGAGGCCGGAGTCGAACCGGCACGATATAAAATCGACGGATTTTGAGTCCGTTGCGTCTACCAATTTCACCACTCGGGCAAATTTAAATTACTTAATTATTATAATATTTTTTTCAATTTTGTCAACACATTTTTTTATAATTTTTTTATAAAAATTTACAAGTTTTTTTCAAGATATTCAATAAAAATATTGTTTTAAATTAAAAAGGCAATCACTTTTTAAACAATTACCTTTTATTTTTTTATTTTTTTATTTTTTTAACTTTTTATTTTTCAATTAATTTTTTTAAAAATATTAATTTTAATATTTAAAATTATTTTTTTGTTATTTTTCAGGAACACCTTTTTTTCTGTCAAATCATGATTTTTTTCTGTAAAAAAATCCCATTCTTCCACTTCTTTTCCATCTTTAAATTTACAGATTCCATATTCATTTCCATCTTTATCTTTCACTATGACTGACTCCCCACCTTGTTTTTATACAATACACCGAAGCAGGATTAGGCATTCCAATCATTTTTTTGCTCTGGAAAATCTTCATCTAAATTTTTTTATTATTATTTTTTTATCATTTCTATTTTTTTAATTGAAATATTTTTGCTCTGCTCTCACTGGCTTTTTTCACTTTCCTGCTCATATCTTTACTATGCGCTTCCAACGACATTGATAACAAACCAATCAATAAAATTCCAAATATTTTTTTCATAATTTTTTTCTCCTAGTTTAACTTTTTTTAGCTTAACTTTTAAATATAATAATTATAAAAGAACAAGGAGTAAAAAAACTCCTTGTTTTTGAAATGTTTTTACTTAATTTTTAAATAAATTTATTATTCTTCAATTGAACCATGATCAGTACTTTTTTTAATGTACAACTTTTATCTTTTTCCATTTTCTGTATAAACAGCTTCATTTCCTTTCATATGAATTGAAACATTTCCGTCAGAATATTTTTCTCCACTGGCAGCTACTGATGAACTTAAGTTATAAATATTTCCATAACCATTAGCTAATTTTACTTTGTCTGTTGAAACATTTTCAACTGTTACATCTTGATAACCATCACAGCTAAATTTTCTTAATAAATTTTTACTTGAAGTTTGGTCTTTATTTGAATTTGTGTCGCTTGTCATATTACAGCTTTCATCGCTTCCTTTTGCTGTAAATACAGCTTCATTTCCTTTTATTTGAATAGAAACTCCATTTCCTGAATACAATTCTCCACTAGCAGATCTTGTCAATTTCAAATTGTAAACTTTTCCGCTGTCATCTGTCAATCTAACTTTATTTGTAGAAAGATTTTCAACTGTCACACTTTTGCTGCTGCAGCTAAATTTTCTTACCAAATTTTTAGAAGTTACTGCAGTTTTGCTTGTTGTTTTTCTTAAAGATCTTGATGTAGCTGAATACCCGATAGAAGCAATAGCCATTACCCCAATTAAAGTTGCCAAAATCATTTTTTTTGTTGATTTCATAATATTTCCTCGCTTTTCTTCAATTTTATTTTTTGAATTTTTTTTTGAAATTTTGAAATATCTTACCTCCAAATTTCAGTAATGAGTATACTCTACTTTACTTTGTTTACAATATTTAATTGATTATAATTTTAATAGTTTTTTTCAATATAAAAAAATCATATAATTTTTTTAAAAATTTCTGTTTTTTTCAAAAAAATCTTTTTTTAAAATCTTATTTATTCTGGTCTTGTAAGTATTCCAACACACTCAATATGCGCCGTTTGAGGAAACATATCCACTGCAGTAATTTTCTCCAATTTATACCCTTTTTCAATCAAAAATTTACTATCTCTAGCAAAAGTTGCTGGATTACAAGAAATGTAAACAATTTTTTCAATTTTATTTTTCACAACGCTTCTAAGTGCTTTTTCATCAATTCCTCTTCTAGGCGGATCAAAAATTATTCCACTAATTTTCTCTTTTTTCAAAATTTCTGGCAAAACTTTTTCAACTTTTCCATTTAATAAACTTACATGCTTCAATCCATTTTCTTCAATAGTCATATTCCCCGCAACAACCGAACTTTCAACGCTTTCAATACCAATAACTTTTTCCACATCTTTAGAAAGTATCATCGCAATTGTCCCAGTCCCAGAAAATGCATCAACCACGGTTCCTTTTTTATTTTCTCCAAAATATTCAATCGCTTTGTCGTACAATTTTATTGCCTGTCTTTTATTAATTTGAAAAAATGAATCTGGATAAATCTTAAATTTTATTCCTTCAATTTCCTCTTCTAAATAACTTTCACCAAAAATATGTCTACTTTCATCACCTAAAATCACATTATTCTGCTCTTTTTTTACTGAAATATAAACTGATTTTACTTCTTCATTTTCTTCATACATTTTTTCTAAAACTTTAACTAAATTTTTATATTGCGAAGTTTTATTCACAACAACAACAATCATAACATCGTTTTTTTCGTTATTTCTAACCATTATATGCTTCAAAAATCCGCTATTATTGACTTCATTGTAAACTTTAAATTCATTTTTCGTTCCATTAAAACTGTTTATTTCTTCCAAAAAAATTTATTTATTATTTTTATCAGCAATTTCTGAACGCAACAGATTTTCCTTCGCTGTAAAAAAACATCGTGAGATTTTCTCGAATAAAAATCCTGTCATAATTTTTCCATTTTTTTTATAAATCGGCTCTGCTGTCTTATTCCGATAATTTTTTTTATATTCACTCTCAATTATATTTTCAAAAATAACTTTTTCAAGATTTATCCCACCAATTTTTGTCAAGACCTCTTTCAACATCTCATTTTTATACTCTAACTGCTTCTCATATTTAAGCATTCCAAAATCACATCCGTCAAAATCTTCAAAACTAACTTTTGACAAATCTTCAACTCTGTCCTTCGAAGGCTCAATAATCCGTGTAATAAGTCCTCTCCCGTAAGTTTTTTTCAAAGAAATTATCTCAATTTCAAGTCTATCTCCAGGCACACTCATCGGCACAAAAATCGCAAAACCATCAACTCGCCCTATTCCTTCGCCACCAAACACAATTTTTTCAATCTCAATTTCTACTTTTTGCCCAATTTCAAATTTATTTATCATTCCCTAATTTTTCTCCTAATTTTATAAATCATTTCTTCAATTCCAAAATAGTTACTTTAAAATTTCTTGCTATTTTTTCAAATATTCTAAAATATTTTTTAATTGCAATCCAATTCCATATTTTATTGCTTCTTCATCTACATTAAATTTTGGATGATGCAAATCGTAAACCATATCTTTCGCTTCATTTCTTGTCCCCAATCTAAAAAAACATCCTGGAATTTCATTCAAGAAATAACTTACATCTTCAACATCCATTCTAGCTTCTTTAATTGTTTCAAGTGCATCTTTCCCAAACAAATCAACAATATTTTTAGCAACAAAATCTGTCATTTCCTCATTATTTATTACAGGTGCGTAACCGAGTCTTATACTAACTTCAGCTTTTCCTCCAAGACTTTCCACAAAAATTGGCAAATCCCTCTCAATTGTCTCTTTTATAAAAAGTCTAGTCTCGTTTGAAAGAGTTCTAATTGTTCCAAGCATCTCAACTTTGTCACAAACAATGTTATTTGTTTCTCCACCTTTAAATGATCCAATCGTAATAACCGCACCCTCTCTAGGATCAATTCTTCTACTCACAATTGACTGAAAAAATTCTAAAACTTTTGCTCCAATCAATATCGCATCAACCCCTTTATGTGGTAATGCCGCATGAGCTGAAACTCCATGAATAGTAGCTTTCAATTGTGCCGAACAAGCATGAGCCTTTCCAACTTTCACTCCAATTTTCCCAGTTGGAATTTCAGGTGCCATATGAAGTGCAAAAAACGCATCAATTTTTCTGTCGGTACCTTTACTATTTTTCTCTTTATCCTCAAAATCACTATTCCCAGCAGATCTTTTTTCAAATTTCAAAGCACCGCCTTTTATCATTCTATCAGCACCACCATCGGTTTCCTCTGCAGGTTGAAAGAAAAATCTCACAGTTCCATTCCATTTATCCTTATTTTCCGCCAAAACTTTCGCAACTCCCAATTGAATAGTTGTATGGGTATCATGCCCACAAGCGTGCATTTTCCCAAGATTTTTTGACTTATACTCCACATCATTTTCCTCAAAAATTGGCAACGCATCAATATCTGCCCTCGTCGCAACAGTATGATTTTTACCATTTTTCTCATCATTATAAATTGTCGCAACCACACCAGTATTTATAATCTCAAAAAATTCAATATTGTTTTTTGCCAAAAATTCCTTAATTAGTTTACTTGTTTCAAATTCTTCGTCCCCCAGTTCAGGATTCATATGTATAGTTCTTCTAATTTTTACCATTTCATCATAAATTTTATCAACATTTTTCTTTTTATGAATTTATTTAATTCTTGTGAATTCATCGTTATCACTTCTTTCTCTTTTTGTTTCCTATATTATATTTGAAAAAAATCAAATAAAATCAATGTTTATTTAATTAATGACTAAATAAACTTTTTTTAAAAAAATTGTATATTAAAACCAAACTTAAAAAGCTATGGCTATTTACTTAAAAACCCTAAATTTTTTTACCATTTCATTAGTTTAATTTCAAATTGATTCGAATATATTTTTAAAAAAATAAAAAAATAATTATAAAAAAAGCACCAAGAAATTTTTTTCTCAGTGCTTTATTTTTTTATCTTTAAATTTAATAATAATCTATAACTATAATATTTTTTTAGTTTTAAAAATTTATCCAATTTTTCCCTTTTACAAAAAGCTCCCATTTTCACAATTAACATTATAACAATCAAAGCCACTATTATAGCTGGTCCTGATGGAATATTGAAAAATATATGAGAATAATAATCCAAACAATATTCCTAAAAATGAGAATAATATTGACAAATATATTATTACACTGTATTTTTTTGCGATAATTGCCGCTGTTGCTTGTGGTATTGTTAAAATTGAGATTATTAGAATAATTCAATTGTTTTTTTATATTTATAATAATCGCTGATGAAATTATTATAATCATGAAGTAATTTACAAACTTGACTGGTACGCCATATAATTTATAAAAATTTTCATCAAAACTTGAATAAACTATTGCTTTGTAGAAAATTACGAAAAAAATATAATTGTAATAATGTCTAAAATTAATAGCGAAATTATATTTGTGCTATTTGACAACAAAATATTTCCAAAAAGATAAGTTGACATATCTGCTTGATAGCCTGGCGTCATAAAAGAAAATATAATTCCAATCGCCATTCCAAATGACATCATTATTCCAATTCCTAAATCACCATTTACACCAAAAAAATCTTTTAGTATAAGTATCAATACTCCCGATAATATTGAAAATATTAATCCAAAAAAATCAATGGATCGTTTAACGGTAATTTGAAAAAATATATTAAATATACTCCAATTCCGATTCCACCATATGAAGCGTGACTGATACTCGACGATATGAACACCATTTTTTTGTTTACTATGTAAGTTCCTATTATTCCACAACAAATGCTTGATAAAATCCCTACAATAAGAGCATTTCTCATGAAAGCATAGTTAAAAATTTCTAAAAAAATTCCATTTTTTCTCCCATTCTTTATGCATTTCCTTTTTTTGTAAAAATATTAATATTTTTTTATGATTTATTAATTTTACTGTATTCTTACTGTTTTTTTGAAAAAAATCTATATTTTTTTAATAATCGTTAGCTAAAAATCTATATTTTATGATTATGAATGTGCCTGTGAGCAAATTCACTCTTGAAAAATTCATTTTTATCTTCAAAAATACGAATTTCTTCTTCCACAATAAAAATCGAATCAACATAACAGCACAATTTATCCAGTTCATGCGAAATTACAACAATCGTAGAATCCGATAATTGTTTTATTTTCTCATACAACTCAAACTCAAATTTTTTATCCAAAAAAGATTCAGGCTCATCTAAAAACAAAATCTCTGGTGACGATATCAAAGCTCTCGCAATCAAGGCCCTTTGCAACTGACCTCCAGATACTTCGCTAATTAACTTATCTTTTAATTTTTCAATCCCAAATTCAACAAGCAAATCATTTGTCTTTTTTCTATCTTCTGCACTAAATTTTTTAAATAAATTCGACTTTTTTGTAAGTCCTGAAATCACTAAATCAAAAATATTAATCGGAAAAGAAGTATCAAATTCTCTAATTTGTGGCAAATATCCAATTTTATTCTTGTCAACATAATAATTTATTTCTCCAGATTTTTTCTTCAAAAAACCAAGCATCAATTTTACCAAAGTTGACTTTCCGCCACCATTTCTCCCAATTATTGCAACATTTTTCCCTTTATAAATATCTAGCGAAACATCGCTCAAAATAGCATCTTTTCCATAATTAAAATTCAAATTTTTTACTGATACTAACTTTTTGTTATTTTGCTTATTATTCTGCATCTTTTCCCCTTAATTTTGTAACTCTGTTTATTCATTAAACAAAAACAATTATTGTAAACTATCCACAAATTTTCTCAAATTTTCAAAAACATTTTCTTCATCTGTATTAAATGTTACAATTTTTGCATTTGGAATCTCTTTTGCAATAATGTCAATACTTTGTTTTGGAAATTGAGGTTGCACTAAAATAGTTGAAATTCCATGTTCTTTTGCTTCACTTATTATCTCTTGAATTTGCTTAGCTGATGGTTCTTTACCTTCAGATTCAATCGCTTCTTCTTTAATTCCAGTCCCTTTCAAGAAATATTCCAAAGCTGGATGATAAATCATAAATTCTTTTTTTGTTTTTTTAGACATTTTTTTCTGAAATTTCTTTTTTTAAATCCATCCAATTCTTTTTATAAAAGTCATTGTAATTTTTCTCAAATTTGTCTTTTTGATTCGGATAAGTTTCAACCAATTTATTTTTTATATTTTCTGCAACTTTCGGCATCATCTCTAGTGAAAACCAAACATGCGGATCAAACTTCCCATTATGTTCATGCTCATCGTGATGATGTCCACCGTGTTCGTCGTGATCGTGATCTTCCAAAAATAAATGTGGATCAATTCCATTTAAAACATTCAAAACCTTATTTTTATCATTAATCGTACTTGTAATTTTTTCTTCAAAATTTAAAGCATCATATGTAAAAAATAATTTAGATTTTTCAAGTTTTATCAAGTCATCTGTTTTTGGCTCAAACAATTCGTGATTCATATTTGGCTGAATTACAGAAATTACATTATACTCGTTTCCTGCTATTCTTTGAACCACCCATTTTAATGGCGGAACACTCGCAACTAAAGTTTCTTTATTTTGATTTTTTGAAAAATTAGCATTTTTTAAGTTTTCTTTTCCATTTTCAGTTTTATTCCCACACGAAACAACAATTAAACTAAGTACTAAAGCAACAAAAAAATTTTTCTTCATTTTTTTCTCCTTTCAAAAATTTCATTCTATTTATAAATAAAATTTTACTACAAAACTTTTATAAAGTCAAATATTTATTTTTTAAAAAAATTTGACTAACAAATTTCAATATGATAAAAATACTAGTAATTTTTTTCACTATCAATACGAAATACTCAAAAAGAATTAAAATATACAAAAACTAAAAAAATAAAAGTATTTATGTGAATAAAATAAAAAAATAAATCTATAAATTTAGTAAAGGAGATGTATGAGAAATTTTTTTAAAAATTAATTTTGTTGAGTTTAGTAATTTCGCAATTTGGATTGGCAAATCAGGATTCATTAAAAAAACTTAGTTTTCAAAGTGAATGGAGAAACCGTTATACAGATAGAACTGGAGATGAAGCAAATAACTTAGGGAATAAAGGATTTAAAGGATCAAATAGAAACAGAAGCCGTTTTCGAAACACAACTTCTGGGACGATGAAATTATCCGATGAATTTGATATGGACGGAAACTTTAGAATTTTGAGAAACCAAGATGTAATTTATGGAAAACCTAGTACAAGAACTTCGGAACACGAACTTTGGGAAACAGAGTTTTCACTTATAAAAAATTTAAAATTAGGAAATCTTGATACAAAATGGAACTTAGGCTGGGAAAATAAGACGAATAGACTAAGAGCCGAAAAAACAAGTGGAAGCTATAAAACTACAGGAGCTTCAAATGAAATCTATTTTGGACCTTCCTTCGACCTTAAATTATTTGGTCAAAAAATAGGAACTAGTTTACAATTGGCATATTTTGACATAAAAAATAATAAAACAGGCGATTATTATTTAATTGGAAGCAAATTAGCAAGAGGAAAAGGGGAAGGTTGGGGAATAAACCTTAACTTAAACAACTCAAATGACATTTTAAAAGGAAAATACGGAACTTTAAGCTATAACATTAATTTACTAAATAAATTGAGAGATATAAGAGGAAAAATAGCTGCAACGAATGAAGAAGCAAAATCAAGCGTCTATTTAGATTATGTGACAAATTTAGTATACACAACTCCTTCATTTGCTGGATTTACAGCATTTGTCTCACCTGGAAACGAATATGAAAAACATACGGCAAAAACAGGATATGACAACACATTTACAATTTGGACAGGTATTGGATATAAAAAATCGATTGAAACAAATGTTGGAACAATTACTCTTAATCCATCTGTAAAATACAGTGCATTTGAAAGATATACATACAAAACTAAAAACAATAAAAAAACAATTGAAAGAAATGAGTTGAGAACTGGGATAACAGTGAGTTTAGCGACAAAATAAAAAAATTAAAAAAACTATATCTAAAAATTAATTTAATATTTTTTTAGATATAGTTTATTTTTATTTATATTATTTAATATATTCTTTAGCAACTTCTTCTACATTATAGTCTTTTGCAATTTGATCAATTAAGTTGTTTCTTTCTTGCACAGCTTTGTTGTTTAATAAACCATTTGCAATTTGTTGGTATGCGCTGTTTGGAGTCACATTTCCTAATTTTGCTTTTTCTCTTTCATAAATTTCTGTAATTTCTTCTTGAGTCACTTTTTACATTTTTTTCTAACTTGTAAATCCAAGTAATAGTTAATGTAAACATTATCTTTAACGATTTCCAAATCTTTTTTTATTTTTTTCTTCAAAATCTTTTTTTCTTCCATTTTTTTAGCAATTATTTTTTTCCAACAATCAATGTTTTTAAAACTTCTGAATTTCCTTTAGAAAATAAAATTTCTTCTTTTGTAATTTCCACTTTATCTTCCATTTCTTGAACTAATTTATCTAATTCTTCAGCTTCAAGAGTTGCAACTTGTTGGTTTAACAAATCTCTTTGGATAATTTCTTTTTGCTTGTGAAAAAAAGGAATATTTTTGAGCATCGAAATTTGCTTTTATTTTTTTAGTGTAAATTTCTGTAACTTCATTTTCATTTACTGAAATTTTTTTCCTTCGATTAATTTTTGCAACGAAAAAAATTTATTTTTTTCATTTTTGTAGAAATAATCAAATTCTTCTTTTTTTCTTCATCTGTAAATTCATATTTTTTTGCTGTATCCAAAAATTGCTTTTATTAATCAAAAAGATTTTTTTATTCCATCTTCATTTAAATCTTTTTATTTCGTCTTCAGTCAAAGTCAATTTTGTTTTTTTCAATTTTTTTTCTTCTTTTTTTAGCCATTGTATCTCCTAGTTTTATTATTTTTTTATTTTTATTTTTATTTTTGTTACTCAATTATTTTTACACTATTTTTCAAAAAAATTTCAAGATTTTTTTAATTTTTATATTAGTTTTCTAATTTTTTTCAAAAAAAGCATAAATAGCAGGTTTTTTTCTGCGTTTTTTTCCATTTTTTTCTTTTTATATTTTACATAAAAAAACTAATTATTATAAAATAATTAGTTAATTTTTTTAATTTTTTTATTGCTTTATCTTATTTTTTTCGTGTTTTTTTATCTCTATAACTTTCCTTCTTTTATCAAAGTTTCTGCAATTTGAATTGTGTTTGTAGCCGCACCTTTTCTTATGTTGTCAGCAACTACCCATAAATTAAGACCGCTTTCAACTGTGTCATCTCTTCTTATTCTTCCGACATAAACTTCATCTGTGTCCTGTGCAATTATTGGCATTGGATAAACATTGTTTTTTCCGTCGTTTTGAACAATTACTCCTTCTTTTTCTTCAAACGCTTTTACAACATCTGCTAATTCAAATGGTTTTTCCAATTCCACATTCACTGAAACTCCATGTCCAAATTTAACTGGCACTCTTACACAAGTTGCAGTAACTTTTAAATCTGGTAAATTTAAAATTTTTCTTGTTTCGTTTATCATTTTTTCTTCTTCTTTTGTGTATCCGTTATCTAAAAATACATCTATGTGTGGCAATGCATTAAAAGCAATTTGATGAGGATAATTTGTTGAAGGTTTTCCTTTTAAATTATTTTCTAGATCATCTAATCCTTTTTGTCCAGAACCTGCCACAGCTTGATAAGTCGAGTAAACTATCCTTTTTAGTCCATATTTTTCTTGTAATACTTTTAGTACAGGCATAACTTGAATTGTCGAGCAATTTGGATTTGCAATAATTCCAGGATGATTTTCTAATGCTTCTGGGTTTGCTTCCGGCACAACTAATGGAATATTTTTTTCCATTCTCCAAGCACTACTATTGTCGACTACTACAGCACCTTTATCTCTAAATTTTGGTGCAAATTCAAGTGAAGCTTTTCCACCTGCAGAAAATAAAGCCACATCAATGTCATCTCTTATATTTTCATCTTTTAATTCGATAACTGTGTACTCTTTTCCATTCCATTCAACTTTTTTCCCTGCCGATCTAGCTGATGCATAAAGATAAAGTTCTCCCACTGGAAAATTTCTCTCTTTTAACACTTTTAAAAAAGTTCTTCCCACTAATCCAGTTGCTCCCACAACTGCTACACTATATTTTTTACTCATTGTAAAATCTCCTTTTAAATTAAAATATATAAATATAATACACTATTATTCCCATAATTTCAACACAAAATTTATTTCGTTATCTTATTTTTTTATTTAATTTAATAAAAATACATTTAGTAATTAACTAATCACTAATGAGTTCTTTTACATAATTTGGCAGCGCAAAAGCTCCTTTGTGAAGTTCTGTATTATAGTATTTCGTCTTTATCCCAAAACTGTTCCAGATATCAGCTTTTAAGTCAGTTACTGGATTATATTTTTTTGAAGCAAATCCAAATAGCCAGTGTCCTGATGGATATGTTGGAATGTGAAGCTGATAAACTGTTGCAAACGGAAAGACAGCTCTTAGCTGTTTATTTGCTCTTTTTGATGCAATTGCATCGGCTTCATAATAAGGACTTTCATGCTGATTAACAAGTATTCCGTCATCTTTTAGCGCATTAAAGCAATTTCCATAAAACTCCCTTGTAAATAGATCTTCTCCTGGTCCAAAAGGATCTGTGGAATCGACAATTACAATGTCGTATTCATTGTGTTTTGATCTGACAAATTTTAAGCCATCTTCATAATATATATTTACTCTTTTATCATCTAATTTACAAGCAGTTGTTGGTAAAAATTCACGGCACAGGTCAACTACAGCTTTATCAATTTCAACCATATCTATTTTTTCAATATGATCGTATTTTACAAGTTCTCTTACTGTTCCACCATCTCCTGCGCCAATTACAAGTATTTTCTTTGCATTTGGATTAACTGCCATCGGAATATGAGTTATCATTTCGTGATAAATAAATTCATCTTTTTCTGTGAGCATCATAAATCCATCCAGCGTCAAAAATTTCCCAAACTCTTTCGATTCAAAAATATCAATTCTTTGAAACTCACTTTTAAAACTGACTAACTGCTTGTCAACTTTTATTGAAAAACGAACATCTTTTGTATGTTCTTCCGTATACCAAAGTTCCATAATTTCCCCTTTCTTTATTATTTTTATAGATTTATTTTTTTATTTTTTTCTATCTGTTTCAAATTTTTCTTATTTTTTTATTTAATTTTTTTATTAATTATTTTTATTTTTAAAAATTTTTTTAAACATTTCTCAAATAACTTTCTTTTCTTTTTAACTCTGTTTAACCAACCTGCTAAAAATACCTTTTGCTTTGGATTATTTTTTACGACGGCGTTATAATATTCTATTTGCAATTTGTGATATTCTGCTAAAAATTTTTCTGAATTTACCAAATTTAAATATTTGATCGTCTGTAGACCTATTACTCCGTCAGCTGTCAAAATAGTCTTTTTATAAACTTTATTTACCGCTTCCTGCGCTTTTTTTATTCCGTAGTTTCCAGAATTTACGACAAAGTCAAAAATGCTAAGAGCCATTTTATCGCTTTTAATCTTATCAATTTTATAGGCTTTGTAATATTTTTGCTCGTAAATTTTTTGTGCCATCGTTTTTGTCAAATCCTTCATAGCTCCTTTATATCCACAGCTTCTGGCAGTTTCTTTAGTAATTCCATATTTTGTTTCGCCACCATTGTCATTGGGATGATTTGAATAATCTCCTTCTATGAATAAAAGATAGTCAAAAAATTTATTAAATCTGTCAACCATTGAATTTCACTTCCTTTTTTTATTTTTTTATTTTTTATTTTATTTTTTATTTTTTTCTCTCTCTTTTTTTCTCCTTCTTCTTTATTTTTTTATTTTTTTGTTTTTTTATTTTTTTCCTTAATTTTCTATTTCTGACTTATTACTTTTTTTATTTTATAAAACTATTTTTTTCTACAACTACATTTATTTTATCAACATGCATATCTTCAGTTCCTGTCAAAAGACAACCTTTTTCTTTTGCATAAGAAATATACCGAATAATTTCGTCAGTAATTTTTTCTCCTGGCGCTAAAATTGGAATTCCTGGTGGATAAGCCATCACAAATTCTGCACTCACTCTTCCAGAACTATCTAAAATTGGAATCATTTCTTTTTCAGAATAAAAGGCAGCTTGGGGAGTCATGACAACTTTTGGATTTATATATTCGTGGTCAAACATTCCTTCTGGACTTTTTGAATAAAGTCTTTTAATTTCAGCAAGTGACGAAATTAACCGTTCAATTTCAAGTCCTCTGTCTCCTGCAGTAATTATCGACAAAATATTTCCCAAATCTCCAAGTTCAATTTGAATTCCGTATTCATCTCTTAAAATATCATAAACTTCAATTCCTGCAAGTCCAATATCTTGTGTATAAACAGACAATTTAGTTGTGTCAAAGTCGTAAACTGCGTCTCCATCAATGAGTTCTCTTCCATAAGCATAATAACCACCTAATTTATTGATTTCACTTCGTGCATATTCAGCAAATTTTACAGTTTTCTCAAATAATTCTCGACCGTTTATGACAAGATTCTTTCTTGCCACATCAAGTGACGCCATAAGTAAATATGAAGCGCTTGTAGTTTGTGTCAAATTTATTATTTTTCGCACATAATCAGCATTAATTTTTTCTCCACTTAGCAAAATTGAGCTCTGTGTAAGAGAGCCGCCTGTTTTATGCATACTAATTGCCGCCATATCTGCTCCAGCTTCCATAGCCGAAATCGGTAAATTTTCATCAAAGGAAAAATGTGCTCCATGCGCTTCGTCGACTAAAACATACATTCCATTTTCGTGTGCCAATTTTACAATGGATTTTAAATCTGAGCAAATTCCGTAATAAGTTGGATTATTTACCAAAATAGCCTTTGCGTCAGGATTTTCTTCAATCGCCTTTTTTACATCTTTTATCGACATTCCAAGCGAAATTCCTAATTTTTTATTTAATCCAGGATTTATATAAACTGGAACTGCACCGCAGACAACCATGGCATTTATAGCACTTCTGTGGACATTTCTTGGAATTATAAGTTTATCTCCAGCTCGGCAAGTTGACATAATCATCGCCTGTACTGCTCCTGTAGTTCCGCTCACCATAAAATAAGCCTCTTTTGCTCCAAAAGCTTCCGCTGCTATTTCCTGCGCTTCTTTTATGACGGAAGTTGGATGACATAAATTATCCAGCGGTTTCATAGAATTGACATCCATTTGCATGGCATTTAATCCAATAAAATCTCTAAATTCCTTATTTCCACGACCACCTTTATGTCCTGGCACATCAAATCTCACTACTCTATTATTTAAATGCTCTTTTAAAGCATCAAAAAGCACAGTTTTGTTCTGTCTTTCTAAATTAATGTTTTTTTTCATTTTTTGTTTTCTCCATATTTATTTTATATCTAAAGTTTTGTTTTAATAAATATTCATTCCGCTGTAAATTTCTATCATTTCTTTTCTCAAATTATCCGTTATCTCAAGTCTTTCCCGTGGCGGAATTTCATACACATCACGGTTAAAAAGGTAATTTTGAAGCTCAATTTCCTTTATCAGCATCTTTGTGTGAAAAATGTTGGACTGATAGACATTTACATCAATTGCATCATAAATCTTTAGTTTATTAGGATCAATGTAATCCTGAATAGAAGTAATATTGTGATCAGTAAAAAATTTTTTTCCTGAAATATCTCTAGTAAAACCTCTTATCTTGTAATCTATCGTGATAATGTCGGATTCAAAACTGTCAATCAAGTAATTTAATGTATTTAACGGCGAAATTTCACCACAAGTCGCAATATCAATATCTACTCTAAAGGTCGAAATTGAATTGTCGGGATGATATTCGGGAAATGTATGCACAGTAATATGGCTTTTGTCCAAATGCGCGTGAACAGTATCCGTATCTTGAATTTTTAGATCTTTGTTTTCATCGAAAAAAGGTTTTCCTTGATTGCACGATTCGTCAATATTTGCTGGATCGATTCTCGCTTCCGCAATTAAAATATTGACAGAAGCTCCTTGTGGCTCATAATCCTGCTTTGAGATATTTAACACTTCTGCTCCTATCATTTTGGCTACATTTATCAAAATTTTTGTGAGTCTATCAGAATTGTACTGCTCGTCAATATAAGCGATGTAGTCTTTTTGCTCCCTTTGGGTTTTGGCATAACAGACATCGTAAATATTAAAGCTAAGTGTCTTTGTAAGATTGTTAAATCCGTATAATTTAATTTTATTTTCCAACTAATTCATCACTTCCCTTCAATTTTTTTATCTATTTTTTTCTTTTCTTTTTCTTTTTTTGTTTTTTTAAAATTTTTCTAATTTTTTTAAATTTTTTTAAAAAAATTATTTTTTTCAAATTTTTATAAAAAAATTATATCACTTATGGAAAAATTTTTTTACAATTATAATTTTTTTAATATGATTTTTTTGTTTAATAAAAAATGTGATATAATTGTACTGTATAAATATAATATTTGTTGAATTGAAAGGGAGTGAAAAATTTTGAGCCAAAAAGATACGCTTTTGAAAATAGAAAATCTGACTACAAGTTTTCGGATTGATGAAAAATATTTTCCTGCCGTTGACGATGTGTCAATTGAACTTAGAAAAAATGAAGTTTTGGCGATTGTTGGAGAATCTGGATGTGGGAAAAGTACACTTGCCACTTCTATCATAGGACTTCACAATCCGCTTAATACAAAATCCAGCGGAAAAATAACTTTTGAAGGAAAAAATCTTTTGGAAATTGATGAAGAAGAATTTAATAAAATAAGGGGAAAACATATTGGAATGATTTTTCAAGACCCGTTATCAGCACTTAATCCGCTTATGAAAATTGAAAATCAAATTGAAGAAAGCCTTATTTACCACACAAATTTCACAAAAGAAGAGAGAAAAAAGAAAGTTTACGATTTACTGCAAAAAGTTGGGATAAATAATTACAAAAGAGTTGCAAATCAATTTCCACATGAATTAAGTGGAGGAATGCGTCAAAGAGTGATGATTGCAATTGCACTTTCCTGCAAACCTAAAATTGTCATAGCCGACGAGCCAACTACAGCACTTGATGTTACAATTCAAGCACAAATATTAGATTTGCTAAAATCTCTTCAAGATGAGATGGAAGCTGGAATCATACTGATTACACACGATTTAGGAGTTGTTGCGCAAATGGCTGACAGAGTTGCCGTCATGTATGCAGGAGAAATTGTAGAAATTGCCGATGTCACTGAACTTTTTAAAAATCCCAGACATCCTTATACAAGATCTCTTTTAAATTCAATTCCGCAACTGGATTCAGAAAATGAAAAATTACATGTAATTTACGGAAATGTGCCATCGCTTAAAAATATTGAGAGAAAAGGATGCCGATTTGCTAATAGAATTCCTTGGGTTGAGAAAAGTGAGCACGAAAAAAATCCAAAATTGCATGAAGTTTCTAAAAATCATTTTGTGAGATGTACTTGTTACAAAAAAATTTTTGAATTAAAATAAAAATTTAGAGTTAAAAAAATTTAAAGTTAAAAATTTAGTTTAGTTAAATTGAATTAAATTAAAAGTAAATTAAATTTATGAGATTTATAAAATTTCAAAAAAATAAAAAAAATTTAAAAAAATAAGAAAAGGAGAAAAAAATATGCTTGAAGTAAAAAGACTTAAAAGTTCATTACCCAATTCGTAGCGGATTTTTTTAACAAAATTGTCGACTACATCTACGCCGTTGATGGAGTGTCACTTACGATTGAAAAAAAGGAAAAAAACTTATGGACTTGTCGGAGAATCTGGCTCAGGAAAATCTACAATTGGAAAAGCAATAATTGGACTTGAAAAAATAAAAAGCGGAAAAATTATTTATAAAGGAAAAGAAATTGATAGAAAATTTAAAAAAATAGAAAAAAATGAATATAGTAAAAATGTTCAAATGATATTTCAGGACTCACTTTCCAGTCTTAATCCAAAAAAACGAATAATTGACATAATAAGTGAACCGCTTAAAAATTTTGAAAATTTGACAGAAAGTGAAAATAAAAAAAGAATTTTAGAATTGCTTGAAATTGTAGGACTTTCTGAAGATGCACTCTACAAATATCCGCATGAATTTTCAGGAGGACAGCGTCAAAGGATTGGGATTGCAAGAGCAGTTGCGACAAAACCACAGCTTATCATCGCTGATGAACCTGTTTCTGCACTTGATTTATCAGTTCAAGCACAAGTCTTAAATTATATGAAAGATATTCAAAAACAGTATAATTTAAGCTATTTATTTATTTCTCACGACCTTGGAGTTGTAAAGCATATGTGTGACTACATCTATATTTTAAATAGCGGAAGGTTTGTTGAAACTGGAACAAAGAATGATATTTATGAATCTTCTAAACATCCCTACACAAAAAGACTGATTGCCGCAATTCCTGAAATTCATCCCGAAAAGCGTCTGGAAAATGCGATAAAAAGAAAAAAAATTGAAGAAGAATATCAAAAAAATAAAAAAGATTTTTATGATGAAAATGGAAAAGTTTTTGATTTAAAAAAATTAACTGATACACATTTTGTCGCTTTAAAATAAAAATTTAACAAGACAAGAAAGGAAAAAAATATGTGGAAAACGATTTTAAGACGGTTTGTAATTATGATACCGCAACTATTTATACTTAGCATAATTGTCTTTATTTTGGCAAAACTTATGCCAGGAGATCCATTCACAGGACTTATCACGCCACAAACTGATCCGTCCGCACTTGAAGCTCTGCGAAGAAAAGCTGGACTTCTTGACCCTTGGCATGTTCAATATATAAGATGGATTAAAAATGCTTTTTCTGGAAATTTGGGAATGAGCTACACTTACAATGTTCCCGTTAAGACTCTGATTGGGGAAAGAGCTGTAAATACTTTTATTTTGTCGCTTGTGAGTTTGATTTTGACATATTGCATCGCAATTCCTTTAGGAATGCTATCTGGACGATACCAGAACTCATTTGGACAAATTTGTAACTTTTTATAACTATGTGAGTTATGCAATACCGACATTTGTCTTGTCACTTATAATGATCTGGTTCTTTGGATATAAATTAGGATGGTTTCCTACAACAGGTTCTGTTACCGCTGGACTTGAAACTGGAAAGATTGGACATTTTTGGGACAGAATTTATCACATCATACTTCCAGCCATAACTTATGCGCTGCTTGGAACAACTTGGATTATTCAATATTTGAGAAATGAAGTCATTGAGGCAAAGTCGCTTGATTATGTGAAAACGGCTAAAAGTAAAGGAGTTCCCGAAAATAGAATTTATTCAAGACATATTTTTAGAAATTCAATTTTACCGATTGCAGCGTTTTTTGGTTATGCAATAACAGGATTACTTGGAGGTTCGATTTTTATTGAAAAAATATTCAGTTATCCTGGAATGGGAGGACTTTTTATAAATTCCATAGTAACCAGAGATTATAGCGTTGTAACCGCTCTTATCTTGCTTTTTGGATTTTTAACTTTGTTTGGAAGTTTACTTTCTGACATAATTTTGAGCATTGTCGATCCTAGAATTAGAATTAAATAAAGGTGGTGAAAAAAATATGAATGAAAAACCTACAGGTATTAGAATAATAGTAAAAGAACTTTTAAAGGACAAACTTGCACTTGGATCATTAATTTTACTTGCAATAATTTTTGGAATTATTTTTATCGGCTCACTTTTTGCAAATCAGGATGAAATTATGAAAATAAGTCTTTTAGATAAATATGCTATTCCGATGAAAGAAGGATTTTGGCTTGGGTCAGATTCAGGTGGTCGTTCAATTTTAGGACAACTTATATTGGGAGCTAGAAACTCGATTATCATTGGCTTTACAATAACTATCTTGACAAGTTTTCTTGGAACTTTTTTTGGAATGATAAGCGGATATTATGGTGGAATTATCGATAATATAATTATGAGAATAATTGATTTTATAACAATTATGCCGACACTTATGATCATTATTGTATTTGTAACAATTGTGCCAAAATACACAGTTAGTTCGTTTATTTTCATAATGAGTGCATTTTACTGGGTTTCAACAGCACGGCTTATTAGAAGTAAAGCTCTTGCAGAAAGTAAAAAGGAATATGTTCTCGCTTCAAAAACAATGGGAACAAGCGATTTTAAAATAATTTTTAGAGAAATCTTGCCAAATTTAAGTTCTTTAATAATCGTAGATTTAACACTTGCCTTTGCTGGAAATTTGGGAATTGAAACTGGACTTAGTTTTTTAGGATTTGGTTTACCTCCTTCAACTCCTAGTCTTGGGACACTTGTTGGATATGCAGCCGACCCAGAAGTTTTATCTTCAAAACTTTGGATTTGGCTTCCAGCTTCGATTTTAATACTTGTTATGATGCTTTGTATAAATTACATTGGACAAATGTTAAATAGAGCTGCTGATGCGAAAAAAAGACGAGCATAATTTTTTTAGAAAGGAGAATTTATGAAAAAAATATTGATTTTTTTGATTGGACTTATGATAATTTCATGTAGTCCAGGTAAAAAGAGAAGTGAGATGCCGGGAGCTAAAATAAATTTGTCAATTTTTCCGATAAAAACTTCAAATAATGAACCAGCTGTGGAAAATGCAACACTTCAAGTGGCTATTGTAAAAGATGATCCGCTTGTTGGAGTTTTTAACGAGATTTTGTATCAAGACGGATACGATGGAGATATCCTTTCGATGTTTTTAAGTTCCAGCCTTTTTGATGTGAATGAAAATTTTGAAATAATTGACACAGGGGTTGCAACATTAAATGTTGATGCAAAAAATAAAAAGGCAACTATAAAAATTAAAGATGGAATAAAATGGTCAGATGGCGTTCCACTTACTGCAGACGATATAGTCTATGCCTATGAAGTTTTGGGAAATAAAGATTATACAGGAATTCGTTATACTGAAGAATTTCAAAAAGTTATTGGAATGAATGACTATCACAATGGAAAAGCTAAAACAATTTCTGGCGTGAAAAAAATTGACGATAAAACAGTTGAAATTTCATTTTCTGAGATGGGACAAAGTATTTTTACTGGCGGAAATGGACTTATGGCAAGTGCGCTTCCAAAGCACTACTTAAAAGATGTGCCAATAAAAGACTTGGTTTCATCTGACAAAATAAGAACAAAACCTGTCACATTAGGGCCTTACAATTTAGTAAAAGTTTCTCGCGGAGAAAGCATGGAACTTGCAGCAAATCCTTATTATTACAAGGGAGCACCTAAAATAAAAAAAGCGATTTTACAAGTAGTCAATACACAATCCATTGTGGCAGCTCTAAAAGCTGGAAAATATGACTATGTGATGGAAATGCCAGACAGTTTATACAATAATTATAAAGATTTTAGAAATTTAGAAGTTTTGGGACAACAGGATTTGTATTATTCATATGTTGGATTTAAATTGGGACATTTTGACAAATCAAAAGGGGAAAATGTGAGTGATCCAAATGCTAAAATGACAGATTTAAATTTAAGACAAGCGATGATTTACGCAATTGATGTTGACCAAATCGCACAGGCCTTTTATTTTGGACTGCGACAAAGAGCGACTTCCTCAATTCCTCCAGTTTTCAAAAAATATTTTCCAAAAGATTTGACAGGATTTCCGTATAACTTAGCCAAAGCAAAACAGCTTCTTGACGAAAGCGGATACAAAGATGTGAACAATGATGGATTTCGTGAAGATAAAAACGGTAAGCCGCTTCAAATAAAAATGGCGTTTATGGCTGGTGGAGATGTGGCCGAGCCACTTGCTCAATTTTATCTTCAAAGCTGGAAAAAAATTGGATTAAATGTAAGCTTAACTTCTGGAAGATTACTAGCTTTTCAAAACTTTTACGAAAAAGTACAAGGTGACACAAAAGATATTGATGTATTTTTTGGTGCATGGGGAGTAGGAACTGATGTAAATCCGACTTCTTCGGCTGGAAGAAGTTCTCAATTAAATTATACAAGATTTACATCTCCAGAAAACGACAAATTTATTGACGAAATTTTAGGAGAAAAATCATTGACAATCCCAAATTACAAAGCGCAAATGTACAAAGAATGGCAAAAATATTACATAAATCAAGCTTCTGAAGTTCCGCTTATGTATAAATATAAATTAACTCCAGTAAACAAAAGATTAAAAAATGTCTACATTGGATATGACAGTGCCTTAAAAGACGAAGGTATTCACAAGTGGGAATTGACAGCTGTAAACCCGATGAGATAAAATTGTAAAATTTTTTCAAATATGCTATAATGGCAAAAATTTTTTAAGTAAATTTAAGTAAATAAAAAAAATTAAGAAAGGTTAAAACTATGAGAAAGCAAAATATACATACATTTATTGGGTGCGACAATGAATATGACGAAAGCAACATCGTTATTTTTGGTGCTCCATTTGACAGCACTACTTCCTTTAGACCTGGGACACGATTTGCAAGCTCCGTTATGAGAAATGAGAGTTTTGGAATTGAAACTTACAGTCCTTATCAAGACAAGGATTTGGAAGATTACAAAATTTTTGACGGTGGCGACTTGGAACTTTCTTTTGGAAATTCTAATTTGGCACTTCAAGATATTCAGAATGAAGCCGAGAGCATTTTAAATGACGGAAAAATTCCATTTATGATTGGTGGAGAACATTCTGTGACATTGGGAGCTGTAAAAGCGGCTTTTAAAAAATATCCAGACTTGCACATAATTCAGTTTGATGCTCATACAGATTTGCGAGATGAATATTTAGGTCAATATTTTTCACACGCTTCGGTAATCAGACGATGCTGGGATATGGTTGGCGACAATAAAATCTTTCAGTTTGGAATAAGAAGTGGAGAACGAGCTGAATGGGAATTTGCAAAAAAACATCTTCATACAACAAAATTTGATTTTGGCGATAATTTTGATGAACTTGATAAAGTTGTTGAAAAATTAAAAGGTAAACCAGTTTACTTCACATTGGACTTAGATGTGCTTGATCCATCAGAATTTCCAGGAACTGGGACACCTGAAGCTGGAGGAGTCACATTTAAAGAACTGCATAAAGCGATTGAAAAAATTTCTAAATTAAATATTGTAGGACTTGATATGAATGAATTATCGCCTATTTACGACCAATCTGGAAAATCTACTGCTCTTGCATGTAAACTTTTAAGAGAAATTTTACTATTCATTTCAAAATAAAACAAGGGGTTTTTACCCCTTGCTAAATAATTTATAAAATTTTAGTGATAAAGACTAATAAGCCAATTTAAATCCAAGACCTTCTCTAATATTTACCTTCCGTATCATATCCTAAGTTTGCTGTCACTCCAAATCTTGAACTATTAATTCCAACATTTAAGTCAAATTTTATATTTCCTTTTCTATCTTCTTTTTCATTTTTTAAATTATACCAATCTGCTGTAGTATGACGAACTCTCGCTTGATTTAATTTATTAAGTTTTCCAAGCTCATTTTCATACGCTGTCGAAAGTCCCACTGAAAGTTGAGTTCCCACAGTTAATGGCTGAACATATTTAAGTTCTGCTCCGAACTTAGGTTTAACCGAGAAATAGTCATTTCCTTTAACATTCAAATTCATTTGACCATTGTCTTCTTTTATCTTTGAAAATCTTCCATATTCTATTTTTAACGCTCCATAAGGTCTCAAATGAGTTTTTTCAGACAATTTTATATCATATCCCAATTCATTTTTCAAAGCTGCTCCATAAGTGTAATAATTAGCTCTGGATTCAAACACATCATCTACAATCCAAAATTTACGATGCATATTATTAATTCCACCGAATACATCTCCAGAAACTGTCCATTTTAGTGAACTATTGTAATCATTTTTCGGTGACATTGTCTTAAATACCCCAGCTTTAACCATAGATTGCTGTTCAGTTGATTTTCCTAAATCTTTAAACTTAAATCTATTCGTAACAGCTCCAGCATACCATCCTTGAGAATTTTCCTTTTCAGATGTTTCATTTTCATTAACATAAGCCACTCCATAAGCATTGCTGTCATAATCTACAATTCCAGCTGTGTCTGTTTTATACTCATCTTTTATTCCAAACACTTTAATTTTGTTATTTTGCTTAAACGGATTATTTCCCCACTCTTTTCGTAAATATCCAATTTCCTTATCCAATTCATTTCCAGTTTCATTAATTCGCTGTTGAGTATTTGAATATTCATAACCTAGCATTTGACTTATAGCTTGTGTAAATATATGATCTTCGTCACTTCTTATATCGTTTAATTTATTAAAGACTTGTTTTTCTCTCGAATTTACATCTTCAACTCCATATCTCTGTTCAAGTCCATCTAAGAAATGTTCAGTATCTGTATCATTTTTTGCAAAATCGGTATAAGGGATTTTTTCCATATACACGGTTTTTATTGGTGCTGATAAATTTCCTGATTTCACCATATGTGCTCTCCAAGTCAAACTTGCCGAGTCTACATTCAATTTAACTCCTGTCGGCATAACACTTCCCAAAGCATCATTATATGGTTGCAAAATGTCATCTCCTATTTGAATTGCTTTTGCATTCGTATTTCTTGCAGCCTCTGTTCCCATCATCAAATCTATATCTTTAAGTCTTGTTAAATTACTTAATCCTTGAATAGGATTTGTATGATTTATTCCTGAAGTATCCACATACATTTCTATACTTGAATCATTTGTACGATTATTACTACCTGATGCTTGCGGCAAATCTCCATTTGCATAATCTCCTAATGATTCAGCTAACACTGCAGGTATTGGTATTGACACTGGACTTGGATGTGCTGGAGTTTTTACTACTGATTTTTCTGCTACTGTTCTATTAACTCCTGTTCCTGTTAAAGATACAGTATTACTATTTCCTCCTCCTTGAACTTGGTATGCACCAGCTGTATCAGTTTCTACTCCTGTATTTCCACTTCCAGGAGCAATATTTATTGTTCCATAATTTAATAATTCCTCCATTTTTTGCAACCACACCCTTTATTCCAGTTCCACTTGCAGTTGTCTGAATCGTTCCATAGTTTTCTCCAGTGGCATGATTGTCGATATACATTCCAACTGTATCATTACCTTCCAAGTTAATAATACCTCTATTTATTGCCTTTGAACCAGAACCTGATACATACATTCCAACACTGCTATTTTTTGTCACATTAATTGTTCCGTGGTTTTCTATTGTTCCCATTGATGCCGCTGTACTTCCTGTTGCCATTCCAATTCCATATTTTCCAGCTGTCACATCACTCGGACCAACATCAATTATTCCATAATTTTGTCCGATTCCTTGAGATGAATAAATTCCAACATTTCCAGTTCCTGATTTTAAGTTAATATTTCCACGATTTACAAAGTCTTGAGATGAATAAATTCCATAGCTGTTATTTCCATCAGTCACAATATTTGATTTATTTTCAATTTTCCCACCTAAACTTTGTGGTGCTCTCGAATAAATATAAACTGAATTTTCTCCAATATGAACATCATTTGGCGCTTTTGTATTTAAATCTGTCTTAGTATTTGCTGCTGTTATTAAAAATCCAGCTGAATTTTGCCCAACTTTCATATCCAAGTTTCCTTTAACAGTTGTAGGTTTTGGAGCTACTGTTGCGTCATCAATATACACTCCTACTGCATTATCATTACCTACATTAATTTTTCCTGCAATAATATCGACATCAGGCCCTTGAGAATAAATTCCTACTCCATCATCATCTACATTTATCGTCCCACCATTCATTTCTATATTTCTTGCAAAAATACCATAAGAAGATCGTCCAACATTTATTATACTATTGTTTCTTATTCTAGTTCCATTTTCAGTTTCTAATACATAAACTTTTGTCTTTGGATCATCCCCATACATTCCAATTGATTCATTTCCAGGAGAAGTTGCAGCAACATTTATTATCCCAAAATTTTTCAAATCGGTATTATTTGTTCCATACATTCCAAACGATTGCGTACCAAGTATATTAATTATCCCAGAATGATAAACATGAGTTACAGGATCTTCACCTTCGTAATTTGAAACTGCACCAAAATCAGATCCCATTCCTATCGCATGATTATTTCCTTTTATTGTAATAGTACCTTCATTTACACCAACAAGCCAAGCTTTAGATGTGGACGGAACAGATTTTATGGTCGGATCAATACTGTTATTTTTTGTAAATATTCCAATTGCGCCGTCATCATCCATCGTAATAACACCCCACGGCAAATTCATAATATCTATTTTCCCTAAATTAGCTGGATTTTCAACACTTTTAAAATAAGATTCGTTAGATGGATCTACAGCTAAACCTGTAGAAGGATCTATTCTATATGAAAGCCCTAAAATCCCAATTGAATTTTTACCACCAACATTTATTGGACCAGAACTTACCATATTTGAGTTGTTTGTTCCATACATTCCAACCGCTCTGTCATTATGCGTTGGACCTTGCTCCACTTCTAGTTTTCCAGCATTATAGTTATTAATCCATCCGTAATCGGCATAAAATCCTATTCCACCTTGTCCAGCATCTGTCCTGTCAACAAAAACTTTACCTTTATTCCCAATTTCTGTCGTACTATTATTTACTGATTTTGAACTTCCTGCAATCGCAAGTCCAACTGGTGCCAAAAATCTGTCATCTATCGCCTTCATTTGTGCAGTATTTAAGGAAGCGTTTATCGAACCATACTCTGTTTCAATATGCAATCTTGAATTTTGATATAAAAATCTTTTTGTGAACACTTCACTGTCTGAATCACTTATTAAATTTGCTTTATCAATTGCTGATTTTATTTGAATTGTAGCATCATCCACCAAAGCATACTTGTAATTTGTTTTTCCGTTTGAACTTGTAATATTTACATTTCCTCTAAGCAGTCGATTTTTTAAACTATCATTACCAGGTTTATTTTCCACATCTATGACAAGCGGACTTTTTGAATCTGTTAAATTTGCGATTACTGCGTCATCAGAAAGTACATCAACAGTTGTATTGTTAAAAGTTACAGCATTTGGTTTAGCTTTATCAAACACATATCCAACGGCTTTTCCATCTAGTACCAATGTCGCATCTTTCATATTAATAGCACCTTCAGAATTACTTGTACCATCAGTATAAAGTGCATAACCATTTCCTTTATATTCCACTTTACTGCCTTCTAAATCAATTTTTGAATTATTAAGTGAAGCAACGGTCTTTGGAGTGCCTGTCGCTTTTATCCAGTTTTTTTGTGCATTAATTATACCACCTTCATTGGCAAAAAGTCCAAACTTTGCACTTTTATTGATCTGAGAATCTACGAAAACATTTGGCTCTGATGGAAGAGAAGTTCTGTTCATTGTTATTGTTTCACCATGACTTGCATTAACTACTCCAGTATTGCTGTTTGTTTCTGTTTCTTTATCTGAATCCGAATTGTTTTTACCTCTAGCATATTTAACATCTTTTACTTTATCTCCACGACCTTTGTAATGTCCCTGCCAATTATTGGAAAATCCATTAATTCCAAATTGCCATCCTTCCAAAGGTGACTTAACCGTGTAATCTCCTTGATCCGTAATCTGAACTAAATCCGAATTCGCATTTTTAATAATTTTCTCACTTTTTTGTCTTGTCCATTTAAAGTCTTTTTTCTGCCGTGTAACCGAAGCATTTATCGTCTTTGACTGTGTTTCAAGCTCATTTCCATCTGAAAATAGATTAGCTGATGCACCTCTTCCTATTCCTATTGCACCAGTTAGTAAAAATGTGATAAGTGCTGAATCTGTGTATTTAAAACCTTTTACTTTTTTAGCAAACGATTTTAATTCTTGACTAAATTCTTCTAAATCATTAATCATCTTTCTTCCTTTCTAAAAATCAAAAAATCTGTTTAAATTATATAAAAGTTTTTTTCCTTATAATTTAATGTTTTTTTAATTTTTACAGATAAAATACCGATTTTATCTTTATTTAACATATTATATTCTTATATCAGTCTTTACTAAATTATATAAAAGTTTTTTTCAAAAAAAGTAAACTTTTTTTACTATTTTTTTGATTTTTTTATAAAAAAATTATTTAAAATAAAAATAATATTATTTTTGAATTTTTTTAAAATAAAAATTTTTTTATTCTATTTTTAAAAAAATATGGTATAATATTAGTACAAAATTATAAATTTTTAAATTGAATTTGTAGGAGAAAAAAATGAAAAAAATTAATTTTAGTCATTTTTGACACTACTATCTCTAACTTCTTGCGTCACAGGCGGAATAAGTGTAGGAAGTAACGGAAAAATTCATGGAAATATAGGTGTCAGCACAGGTGGTCTGATTAATACCAGGATTGGTATTGGTACAGACGGAAAAATTCACGGTGGAGTCGGAATTGGATTTTAAAAAAATAAATTTATAAATTGAAAGGAGAAAAAATTATGAAAAAAATAATTTTAATGATTTTGATGTTAGCTGCTCTAAGTTCTTGTCTAAGTGCGGGAATTGGAATTGGAACAAACGGAATTCATGGTGGTGTCGGAATCGGATTTTAAATTTTTAAGAAAAACATTTTAAGTAAAAAAGGAGAAAAAAATGGGAGAATTATTTTGGGCAATAGCAACTGCAGTATTTGCAATACTTGAAATTATTATACCAGGACTTGTGACAATTTGGTTATCCCTTGCAGCACTTGTTTTAACTGGATTATCTTTTTTTATGAGAAATCCTGTCGTCGAAGTCTTTATTTTCTCAGTTTTATCAGTAATTTTTTTGTAATTTTTCACAAGACCTGTCTTAAAAAAATTACATTGAAAAAAAGCAAAAAAAACAAATTTTTAATTCCAAAATGATAGGAAATGAGATAAAAATCGAAGAAATTTTAAACTTAACAAACTCAAAAAGAGTATGAAGTTAAATTTAAAGGAGTCATTTGGAAAGGAATCAGCGAAGATGTCTTTAAAAAAAGATGAAATTGCTAAAATAAAAGGTTTTGTTGGAAATAAAATTATTTTTAGAAAAAAAATAAAAGAAAGAAAAAGTAAAATTAAAATAATATCAAATTTAGGAGGTTATCATGGGAGTTATATTATTACCGTTAATCATTATTTTACTTGCTTTTTTTGCAGTTTTAGTACTAAAAGCAATAAGAATTGTGCCAGAATCAAAAGTTTACATTATAGAAAAACTGGGGAAATATTATCAATCATTAGATTCTGGATTAAGTTTTATAAATCCTTTTTTTGACAAAGTGGCAAGAGTTGTCTCGTTAAAAGAACAAGTTGTGGATTTTCCCCCACAGCCAGTAATCACAAAAGATAACGCCACAATGCAAATTGACACAGTCGTATATTTTCAGATAACAGACCCAAAACTATATACTTACGGAGTTGAACGACCAATTTCAGCAATTGAAAATTTGACTGCAACAACTCTAAGAAATATTATTGGGGATATGACAGTCGACCAGACTTTAACTTCAAGAGATGTCATTAACACAAAAATGCGAAAAGAATTGGACGATGCGACAGATCCTTGGGGAATAAAAGTAAACAGAGTTGAGCTAAAAAGTATTTTACCACCTGCAGACATAAGAGTTGCGATGGAAAAAGAAATGAAAGCTGAAAGAGAAAAAAGAGCAAATATTTTGGAAGCACAGGCAAAAAGAGAAGCGGCTATTTTAGTTGCAGAAGGAGAAAAACAGGCAGCCATTTTAAGAGCAGAAGCAAAAAAAGAACAGCAGATTAAAGAAGCTGAAGGGGAAGCAGAAGCAATCTTATCAGTTCAAAAAGCAAAAGCAGAAGCTCTAAGAGTTTTAAACGAAGCTGCTCCGAACGACAAAGTGCTATCTTTAAGAGGACTAGAAGCATTTGAAAAAGCGGCAGATGGAAGAGCCACAAAAATTATTATTCCAAGCAACATGCAAAATTTAGCAAACCTTGCAACTGTATTTTCTGAACTGACAAAAAAAAGATGAAATTACAAATAAATAAACTTTAAAATAAAAAAATTAAAGAAATTTTTTTAGTTTTGACAAAAGATTTATAAAAAAATTTCGTTGATAAAACTTTTGATATGTGATAAAATAAAATAAAAAAATAAATAAATATTGGAGGAAAGATTAATGAGAAAAGTAATTGTAGCAGGAAACTGGAAAATGAATAAAACTGCAAAAGAAGCAGGAGAATTTTTCGCAGAATTCAAACCATTAGTAAAAGATGTTAAAAATGCAGGAATTATAATTGGTGCACCTTTTACAGCATTAGAAACAGCTGTTAGAGAAACTAAAGGAACAAACATTAAAATCGCAGCTGAAAATATGAATGCTAAAGAAAGCGGAGCTTATACAGGAGAAGTTTCACCTTTGATGTTAAAAGATTTAGGTGTTGAATATGTAATTTTAGGACATTCTGAAAGAAGAGAATATTACGGAGAAACTAACGAAATCATTAACGAAAAAGTAAAATCTGCATTAGCACACGATTTAAAACCAATTTTATGTATCGGTGAAAAATTGGAAGAAAGAGAAGCAAATACAACTGAAGATGTAGTTAAAAGTCAAATTATCGGTGGATTAAAAGATGTAACTGCTGACCAAATGGCAAATGTAATTTTAGCATACGAACCAGTTTGGGCAATCGGAACAGGAAAAACTGCAACTCCTGCACAAGCTCAAGAAGTTCACGCATTTATAAGAAGCCTATTGACAGATTTATTTGGTGCACAAGTTGCTGAAAATGTAACAGTTCAATATGGTGGATCAATGAATGACGGAAATGCCGCTGAATTAATCGCTCAAAAAGATATCGACGGTGGATTAGTTGGTGGAGCAAGTCTAGTTCCTGCAAAATTCACAGTAATAGTAAAAGCTGGAGACGCAGTAACTAAATAGTTATTTTCTCAGTCTTTGCACAATTTAGGAGGACTTAATGTTAGAAAATTTATTAATCGTAGCTTTAGTAATACTATCAATCATTATGATAAGCGTAATCTTATTGCAACCTGACAGAAGCCAAGGTTTAGCAAAAAGTGCAGCAAATATCTTAGATGAAGAAAAAGAAGGAATTGAAAAATTTACTGAAGTTGTTGCAACATTATTTTTGATTGTTGCAATATTATTTCAAATAGTGAGATAAATTTAAAGAGAGAATTAATAATTCTCTCTTTTTTTATTTTAAATTTTAAATAAAAAAACTATCTTAAAAAAAATAAAAAAAATTTTTTTCAAGATAGTTATTTAACAACATTTAACTTAACTATTATTGAGAAACTACATTTGTTGCTTGAGGTCCTTTTGGTCCTTCTTCTACATCAAAACTTACTTCTTCACCTTCGTTAACTGTTTTGAATCCTTCTTTATTGATTTTTGAGAAATGTAAGAAATAATCTTGTCCATCTTCTCCTGAAATAAATCCGAATCCTTTTTTGTCGTTAAACCATTTTACTTTACCTAACAAAGTATTACCTCCTAAAAATTTACACCTCAAACAACTTGTTACAAATATTAATTTTGTTACATTTTACTTGCTTTTGGTTATCTACAAATAGTATAGCACATTTTTTTAAAAAAAGAACAGTTTTTTTCAAATTTATTTAAAACTTTTTTTATTTTTTTAAATATTCTAAAAGTGAATTATATCTTTTTCTAGCTTCATTGTAGCCAATTTTGTAAACTTCTTCAAGTTTTTTTCTCTATTTTTTTCAATTCTTCCCAATGTAAGTGGAACTTGCGGCTGAATTATAAAAAAATTTCTCCTCTTTTCTCTAAATCATAAATATATTCCAAAGTTTTTGTTGTATCTTGTATATCTTGTTTTCATAAGTTCCACAAATTTTGGATATTTTCTATATTTTACTTTCGAGATTGCACCTAACTTACTTTGAGTTTTTCTATAATTTTTATCTCTTGTAAGTACAACTATATTTTTTTTATTTCCTTTTTTTATTGAATATTTTAGTGGTATCGAGTCCGCAACTCCGCCATCTAAATATTTTTTACCTCCTAATATTACCATTTTTGACAAAAATGGAAGTGAAGCCGAAGCTCTCAAAATATCAATATCTGCAACTGTATCTTTAATTTCAGGATATTCTGGCAATCCAGTTTCACAGTTTGTTATAACCGCCTGAAATTTTATTGGACTTTTTTTAAATGTTTCATTGTCAAAAGGATTGTATTTTTCTGGTATGTCGTGATAAGAATACTGCGTTTCAAAATAGTTTCCAGTTTTAATTAAATTATAGAAACTTCCATACTCTCTTTTTTGAATATGATCCGCAATTGCTTCAAATCCTCTTTTTTCTTGCTTAGACAAATAATTAACTCCAAGCAGTGCTCCTGCCGACACTCCAATGCAATTGTCAACTTCCACATTTTTTTCCAAAAATAAATCTAAAACTCCAGCAGTAAAAATTCCTCTCATTCCTCCACCTTCAAGAACTAGTCCGATATTTTCTTTTTTTGCTTTTGCATTTTCCATATAAATTTCCCCTTTTCTAAACTTATTATTTTTTTATTATATCACTTTTTTTATAATAAAAAAACAGAAAAAATTAATTTCTCAACTTTTTCTATTTTTCTATTTTTTTATTTACAAAACTGTGGAAAATCTTCTTTCAAAGCACTATAAAGTCTATCTAACGCTTCTCTTATAACCCAAGTTGGTGCAGCTAAATTTATTCTCTCAAACCCACTTCCATCTTTTCCAAAAGTATATCCTTCGCTAAAATAAAGTTTTGCCTTTTCATTCATAAACTTTTTCAATTCTTCATTTGTAAGTCCCAAGTTTCTAAAATCCAACCATTGAAGATAAGTTCCTTCAATTAGCGGCGCGCTTAAATTTACAAAATTTTGAATAAAAAAATCGTGAACTAATTTTTGATTTTTGTCAATTAATAAAATAAGTTCATCAAGCCACTTTTCACTTTTATTATATGCCAATTCACAAGCTTTGTAACCTAGAGCAGCAAATACATGAGAACTTGACTTGTCTTGTTCAATTTCAAATTTCTTTCGCAATTTTTTATTTTTTATGATAATATTTGAAATTCCGACTCCCGCTAAATTAAAACTTTTTGTGGGAGCAGTACAAGTTATTGTAATTTCTGATAATTCATCTGACAAAGTCTGAAAAAAACTGTATGTTTATAATTTGGCATTATTAAATCAGAATGAATTTCATCAGAAATAATTATTAAGTTATTTTTTTAAAGAAATTTCTCCAATTTTTTTCCAGTTCTTCCCTTTTCCAAACACGACCCAATGGATTATGTGGACTGCAAAATATCAATAGTTTATTTTTTTCATCACTCGCAAGTTTTTCAAATTTTTCAAAATCAATTTCATAATAATTATTTTTGTTTTTTAACATTTCACATTCTACAATTTTTCTATTATTATTTTTTATAGAATTATAGAATGGATAATAAACTGGCGAAAAGACAATAATTCCATCATTTTCTTCTGTAAACGCTCTCACACAGTCATAAATTGCTGAAACTACGCCGTTTGAACAAACGATCCACTCTTTTTTCAATTTAAAGTTGTGTCTTCTGTCAAGCCAATTAATTACAGCCGAATAATAATTTTCATAAGGTCCTGTATACCCTAAAATTGCAGTGTCTAAATGGTTTTTCAATCCATCAATTATTTCTGGTGCAATTTTTAACTCCATATCTGCAACAGACAATGGAACAATGCTGTCGTCAATATTTGGATCAACTTTATACATCTGATCCCATTTATATGATCCTTGTCCTTTTTTACTTATTATTGTATTAAAATCATATTTTTTACTCATAATTTCACCATCCAAAATTTATTTTTGTAAAAAAATGATAACACATTTTATTTTTACAGTCAAATACTTAATTTATTTATTTATTTAAGTATTTACTAAAAAAATAAAATTTTTGTAAATTAAAAATATTTTTTTATTTTTATTTAGAATAAAATAAAAGGTATTTATAATTTTTTTCAAAAAAATATAGTATAATATATGAGTAAAAATTTTATAAAAAGGAAGTTTTAAAATGATATATTTAGATAATGCAGCGAGTACAAAACCGAGAAAAGAAGTTGTTGACGCAATGGTTTTAGCAATGGAAGAAAATTACGCAAATGCCGATGCAATTCACGATTTTGGACATAAAATTTTGCTTAAAATTAAAAATGCTAAAAAAACGGTTGGAAAATATCTAGGAGTTAATCCTAAAAGAATTTTTTTCACTTCTGGAGGAGGAGAAGGAAATAATATCATTTTGCAAGGAATTATTAATGCAAATTCAAAATTAAAAAAGCATTTGATTACGACTAAAATCGAGCATCCATCAGTTTACGAAGTTTTTCGTTACTACGAAGAAAATGGATTTAGAGTTGATTACTTAGATGTTGACAAAAATGGATTTATAGACTTGGATTCGCTTTCTGAATTGATCTGCGAAGATACTGTTGTTGTGTCAATTGGTGCTGTAAATAGTGAAACTGGGACTATTCAAGATTTGGAAAAGATTTCTGAGATTATAAAAGAAAAAAATAAAAATACTTATTTTCACACGGATTTTGTGCAAGGATTTGGACTTCCGAATATAAATTTTAGTAAAATTAAAGTTGATGCTCTAACTGTAAGTGGTCACAAAATTTATGCTCCAAAAGGAATTGGTGCTATTTATGTTGGAGAAAATGTAAAAATTGACGACATAATTTTTGGCTCAAATAGTGCAAACGGCGTTATTAAACGAACTTTGCCGACTGAATTAATTTTGGCTTTTTCAAAAGCAGTTGAAATTCTTTCAAAAGAAGATGAAAAAGAAGCGATTCATTCTCAAAATTTTAAGATTAATCTTGCTAAAAAATTGTCAGAAGAAATTGAAAATATAAAAATAAATTCACTTTTGACAGAAAAATCAAGTCCAAAAATTTTGAATATTTCGTTTAATGGGACAAAAGGTGAAGTTTTGACACATTTTTTGGGAATGTATGATATTTTTGTCTCAACTGGATCAGCTTGTTCTTCAAAAAAAGGAAATAGCAGAATTCTTGCTGCGATGGGACTTAGTCAATCTGAATTGGACGGAGCGATAAGATTTAGCTTTTTCTAATGAAAAATAAACTGGAAGAAATTGAAGAAATTGTGAAAAGAGTTAAAGAAAGTGTTGCTAGAATTAGAAAAGATGAGATAACAAAATAATAATTAAAAAAATAAAAAAAATAAAGAAAAGAAGAGTGATTTTTATGAAAAAAATGTTTTTAACTTCATCATTTGGATATGTAGAAAAAAATTATTTAAAAAATTTTTTTAGAAAATGACTTAGGACTTGAAAAATAAGCTGAAAGGAAAAAAACTGTGGCTCTGATTCCAACTGCGGCATTAGTGGAAAATATTGACATTCATATAAAAATAGCGATGGAAATTTATGAAAGTCTTGGAATGAATATAACACTTTTGGAACTTACCGAAGTGAGCGAAACAAAAGCCAAAGATTTGATAAATGATTCTGATATTTTGCACATTTCAGGTGGAAATACATTCTTTTTGATGCAAGAAATTCAAAAGAAAAATTTATCAGATTTTATTATAAAAAAAGTTGAAAATGGACTAATCTATGTGGGTGAATCTGCGGGAAGCGCCATCACAAGTCCAGATATTGAATATGTTTCAGAATGTGACGATAAATCTTTAGCAACAGAATTAAAAGATACTAAAGGTCTTAATTTATTGCCATTTTATCCAGTTCCACACTACCAAAGCGAACCTTACAAAGAAAGTTGCGATAGATTAGTCCAGAAATATAAAGACAAAATCCATTTAGTTCCGTTTAACAACATTCAAGCTATAACTGTTGAAGACAACGACTACAACTTAGTTACGCTTCAACAAATTTAAAAAAATAAAAAAATAAAAAAATTAAGAATTGAGAATTAAAGAATCAAAGAATTAAAGAATTAAAAAAATAAAAAAAATTAAAGAAAGGGAAAAAAATAAAAAAAATGGAAAAAAATATACGGACAAAAAGTTTGCTTAACGCAATAGGTCTTTCTTATGGCGAACTTTCGCTAAAAGGTAAAAATCGGGGACAATTTGAGCGAAAATTGAGAAATAGAATAAATAGAAACTTAAAAGGATTTGACTTTAAATTAATTGAAGATTTATCTAAATTATATGTTTTGATTGATCCAAAAGATTTGGAAAAAATCACAGAAAAACTAAAAAAAGTTTTTGGAATTGTTGGAATAAATCAGTCGAGCAAAGTTTCGCAAGAAGATGAAAAAATTAAAGAAAAAGTTTTGGAATTTGCAAATTATGCGTATGAAAAAGGAGCCAGAACTTTTAAAATTTCTGTCAACAGAAGCAATAAGGGATTTCCCATTAATTCTATGGACTACGCTAAAGAAGTTGGAGCTTTTGTGTTAATTAACAGTCCTTTTGAAAAAGTTAAGATGAAAGATCCTGATGTTATGATATACATTGATATAAGAAAAGAAGTTTATATTTATACAACCAGAATCAAAACTTACGGCGGACTTCCGCTTGGATCGACTGGAAAAGGGTTAGTTTTGCTTTCTGGAGGAATTGATAGTCCAGTTGCTTCATTTATGATGGCGAAAAGAGGAATGAGAATAAACTTTGTGACATTTAACAGCTTTCCTTTACAAGTAAACAGGCACTTGAAAAAATTAAGGAATTAACCGATATTTTGACTGATTATACTGGAAAATCAAGACTTTATACGATTAATATTTTGAAGTTACAAGAAGAAATTAATAGCAAAACTAGAAAAGAATATGCGACTATTTTGACAAGAAGAGTTATGATGAGACTTAGCGAAAGACTTGCAAATACAATGCAATATCAAGCGCTAATTACGGGAGAAAGTTTAGGTCAAGTTGCTTCTCAAACATTAGGAGGACTTACTTGCACAAATGCCTGTATGGAAAAACTTCCTGTCTTTAGACCGCTTATCGGGATGGATAAGACTGAAATTATAGATATTGCAAAGGAAATTGGAACTTATGAGAAGTCAATTGAGCCGCACGAAGATTCTTGTGTAATTTTTGCTCCAAAACATCCTGTTACAAATCCAAAATTGGAAGATATACTAGAAGAAGAAGCAAAAATTGAAAATTACGACGAATTAATGGACGAAATTTTTAACGAAAAAGAATATTTTAATTTTGGATAAATTAAGAAAAATGGAGAAAAATGGAGATGAATTTAGAAAGTACAAAAAAAAGTTTTAATGATTTAAAAAGAATGATTTATTTAATTTACAAAAATTACAGGGATGGAGAAACTCAAATACTTGCGATTTCACTGACTTATTATTCTCTTTTGGCAGTTTTCCCGTTCGTGGCACTAATTCTTGGTATTACCAGAGGATTTGGATTTGACAAAATATTTATAAAAAAAAATGTTTGAGCTGTTACCAAACAGTTCGATTATAAAATCTATTTTAAGTGTTGCACAAAGACTACTTGCTTCTACCGAAGGAAATTTACTGGCTGGAATTGGAATTATTGTTTTAATCTATTCTGTTGTAAAAGTTTTGATTATGCTAGAAAATTCGTTTAATAAAATTTGGAGAATAAATAAAAAGCGTTCACTTCCCAGAAGAATTGTCGATTACGTTGCAATTATATTTTTAGGACCAATATTTTTTGTGGCGTTGTCAGCATTAAATTCTTTTGTAATTGAGGAGCTTATTCATTATTTTTCAAAGCAATCAGTTTTTATTGATTTATTTATAGCAATTTCAGGTCCATTAACTTATATAATTTTATTTTTCTTTTATATTTTATTTGATTCCAAATACAAATGTAAAAAAATAAAACCTGCGTTAATTGCTGGATTTATCACAACAATTTTGACTTTTTGCTGGAAACTGTTATTTTTACTGCTTCAATCAATTATTACAAGCTATAATATAATTTATGGAAGTTTAGCGCTAATCCCTATTTTTTTGATTTTTATTCAATATATTTGGGTTACAATTTTACTTGGTGCACAAATTGCTTTTTCAATTCAAACTTCGGACAAATTTTTGTATAAAGAAGAGATTGAAATGCCAATTAAGATTAAAAGGGAAGCTGGAATGCTTATTTTATCGCTAATTATCAAAAATTTTGCACAAAAAAAAGAACCTTTTACTTTTCAAAAATTATCGGATCGACTTGGAATGGATGTGCTTTTTGTCAAAGATATTTTGTCCGATTTAGAAAAAATGGGATTTGTAAACGAAGTATTTTCAGGAAAAAATTCAGAATCAATTTATCAAATTGCCTACAATCCTGAAGCTATCACGATAAATGAATTTATGAAAGAGTTTGACACAAAAAATATTGAATATTATGCTGATGTATTCAAAAACTTGAATAGAGAAGACAAGAGAATTCTTGAGAAAAATTCAGCAAAAATTGGCATTTAGAAAAAAATTGAAAAAAAAGAGATATTTTTTTGATATACAATTTCCTGAAAATGTCAAAAGTTATAATAAGCAAGGAATACCAACTTTCTTAGACGAACGACCAAAGAGAACTGAAAAAAACTTGGAACAATTGTAAAAAAAGAAGATGAAAATTTGGAAGAAGATAACGCAGAAAAATAAAAATGAAAATGAAAAATAAAAAAATGAAAATGAAAAATAAAAAAATGAGAATGAAAATGAAAGAGAAAGAGAAAAGAAAAAAACAGAGAAAGAAAAAGATAAAAATTCAGATTCTCATGATAACAATAATGATTCAGAAAATGACAAAAAAAATAATGACGACGGCAACAATGACGACGATTCACCAAAAATAAAATATGAAAATGGAAAATGGAAATTTTTTTATAAAAAAATTAGGAGTGTAATTATGAAAAAAAACTGGTATAATATTTGGAAAATTTTTATCCAATTCATATGGGACATGTTGACTTTATTCAAAAAGCCAGTGGCTTAATTGACGAGCTTTTATGTTGTCGTCTGCAGCGATGATACCCGTGACAAAGACCTGTTTAAAAAATCTAAAATGAAAAAGATGCCGACTATAAAAGATAGATTAAATTTTTGTGGAAAGTATTTTTTTAAATATCAAAAATAATATAAAAAAATTATTCATTTGGCTGAAGATGGTATTCCATTTTATCCAAATGGATGGAAACTTTGAGTGAAAGAGTTTTTTTGAAACTTTATTAAAAAAATAATATAAAAGTTGATGTAATTTTTTTCAAATGAACCGCAAGATGTTGAAAATTACAAGAATAATTTTTTTAACTCTTCCAAATTCTGAAAAAGTTTTTTTAGTAAAAAAATTTGAAAAATTCAAACAATTGATATAAATCGTGACAATTTTTCCAATAAGCGCAACTGAAGTGAGAAATTCTCCATATCATAACTGGGATTTTTATGCCAAAACCTGTACAGGAATTTTTTTGCAGTAAAAGTGGCAATTATAGGAACTCCACACTCAGGAAAAAAACAACTTTAGTTCACAAATTGTCAAATTGTTATAACACAAATTTTTGTGGAAGATTACAAAAAAATATTCCCAAAAAAATAATTTAAAAAAACTTAGAAGAAAAAGACTTTCAACATATTGCTCAAAAACACCAAGAAAAAAATTTCAAAATCCATAAAAAAATTCTAATAAATTAATTTTTTTATTGATACTGAATTTTGTTCACTTCAAGCTAATTTACTGGAATTGGATAAAAAAAGAAAATAATGTTATTAACAATCTTATAAAAAAAGAAGATTTTGATTTAATTTTTTTATATTGAAAACGAGAAAAAAACTCCTAAAATAAAAAGAATTTGACGAAAAATTTAAAAGAAATTTTAACAAAAAAATAATAAAAAAATGATAAATTTAAAATTAAAAAAATAATAATTTTACAGAAATTTACAATTTATCCCTTGATTATATAAATAAACTGATTGAATAATTTAATGTAAATTTTTATTAATATTGTGTAGGAAAATTCTTTAAAAATATGGTATAACTACTTGTGAATAAATTTTTATTATTCATATAAAAAAATTATTTTTAGAAAGGAATGAAAAATTAATGAATGCTGCGTCGATTAACTACCAACAGATGATATTCGGATTTTTAGGTGGACTTGGATTATTTCTATTTTATATGAAATATATGGGAGACGGACTTCAAATGGCAGCTGGAGACAAACTTCGATATATTTTGGATAAATATACAACTTCGCCTTTTTTAGGAGTCTTAGTTGGAATTTTAATAACAGCTCTTATTCAATCCAGTTCAGGAACGACAGTAATTACAATAGGACTTGTCGGAGCGGGATTACTGACACTTCGTCAAGCTATAGGAATTGTAATGGGAGCTAATATTGGTACAACAATTACAACATTTATCATTGGATTTAATATATCTCATTATGCACTTCCAATTATATTTATAGGTTCTTTATGTCTATTTTTCTTTAAAAATCAGACTATGAATAACGCTGGGAGAATTTTATTTGGATTTGGTGGAATATTTTTTGCACTGAGTTTAATGTCAGATGCGATGGCTCCACTTAGATATCTTCCCGCTTTTAAAACTTTGACTACAAGTTTAGGAAAAAATCCATTTTTGGGAGTATTTTTAGGAACAGGAATGACCATGGCAGTTCAAGCGTCAAGTGCCACAATAAGTATTATTCAAAATATTTATCAAGAAGGACTTATGCCATTAAAATCTTTGCTTCCAGTACTTTTTGGAGATAATATCGGGACTACAATAACAGCTATCTTAGCTTCGATAGGAGCTAATACATCGGCAAAAAGACTTGCATTATCTCATACATTATTCAATATGATTGGAACTATAATATTTATGATTTTTTTAATTCCTTTTACAATGTATGTGACTAAAATGCAGCAAGTTTTTCATTTAAATCCAAAAGTTACAATTGCGTTTGCTCACGCTTCCTTTAATATTGCTACAACTATACTTTTATTTCCATTTATAAAAGTTTTAGAATATATAGTTGTTAAAGTAATAAAAGAAAAAGATGAAGACAAAGCAGAAGAATTTAAGCCAAAATATTTAGATATTGCTTTATTAAATGCACCTTCTATTGCAATTGGACAAGTTAAGCAGGAAATGTTAATTATGGTTTCAATGGCTCTTGAAAATTTAAAAGAATCAGTTGAGTTCTTTCATTCACACAATGAAAAATTAGCTAAAAATGTTGAACTTTCTGAAGATAACATAAATAGCATGGATCAGGAAATCACAAAATATTTAACAATGTTATCACAAGGAACTTTTACTGAAAAAGAAGGAGAAGAAATAAGCATCTACCTAGATATGTGTCGAGATGTTGAGAGAATCGGTGATCACGCTTTTGGAATAGTTAAAGATGTGCAATATGAAATCAAAAAAGAACTTGTCTTTTCTGAAGTAGCACATAATGAAGTGAGCAAACTTCTTGAAATTACTGTAAAATTAATTGAAACAGCAATTGAAGCATTAAAAGAAAATGACAATGAAAAAGCTTTTTCTGTAATTGATTTACACAATGAATTATATAGAAAAGAAAAAGAAGTAAGAAAAGCTCACATAAAAAGGGTAAGTAAACAGGAATGTGATGTAAAAGCTGGACTTTACTACATAGATGTAATTTCTCACTTCACAAGAGTTGGAGATCATGGAAGAAATTTAGTTGAAAAAATGATTGAAAACAAAGCTAGTAAATAAAAATATAAAAAATAAAAACTGCCTTACTTTCATAAATAAGACAGTTTTTTTATTTTATTTATTGTAATACAAATATCAACTGTTTTCCACCATTTCCATATAATCCTAATTTATTATTTTTTACTTTATAAGTGTAAGTTCCATCCGATAAACTATCACTTTTTTGATTAAATGATAAATTTTTCTTTTCTACACTTGTCCCATTTTCACCTTCAACTGTATAAACCACTCTATATTGTGTTCCCTGTCTTTCAAAAGTGACCACTCTATCATCAAGTGAAAATTGATGTCCCAAAACACCGTCTACATGTTTTAATGTCGGACTATTTTTTGCTTGAGGATTTGGAGTTTGTTGACCTCCACCTTGCGTCTGAGATTGAACTTGAGGTTGAGATTGAGATTGAGGTTGATCAGCATTTTCACTTTGACCATTTTGTGGCTGCAATGCTGTCTTAGTTGGATTTGTTGTATCCAAAGTTTGAGTTTGCTGTGATTGCTGTTGTCCGCTTGTTGCATCAGATGTGCTGCTGCTATTTTCATCGCTTGATTGAGATTGTGAAATATTTTCTTCAGGTTTTTCCACATTTGCTGGATCAGATTCTTTATTACAGCTAATTGCTAAAACTGATAAAATCCCAATTAAAAAGCATATTTTAAAAAAACTTTTTTTCATAAACTTTTTTCACTTCCTTTTTTTGTTTTTATTTTTATTTTACTTTATTTATTTTATTTTTTTCTTCTATTATTTTTTTATTTTTTTATTTTTTTACTCTTTATTTTTTTAATTTTCTATTTTTTTAATTTTTTTAATTTTTTTAATCTTTAATCTTTAATTTTTTTCGATTGTTTAATTTTTTTCATTTATTTTTTTGTTTCTACATATTTTATATTTTTTTGAAATACTTTCAGGAATTTTTTTATTCCCAATAATTCCATATTTTTGTTTATTTACTTCAATTTTTTTAAATCTTTTTACATTTTTCAATTGGAATTTCATTTGGTTTTTTCTCACCTTTTAATATTTGAGCAGCTATTTCTCCAGAACGATAACCTATATCATAATCAGTTGTTCCTTGTGAAATAAATCCTCCAGCATTCGAATAAATATTATTTGTCCCAAAAATTGGTTTTTTCTCTTTGTTAAAAATGTCCAATATTGCTGAAATATATGAAGCGACTGTATTATCTTGAATTGCATACAATAAGTCAGCTTGTTTTACCACAAGATTAGCTGCCGACACAAGTTCAGTTCCATTAGTTACAGATTTGTCAACTACATTAAATCCATATTTTGGTGCTAATTTTTTCAAATTATTTACTTCAGAAACAGAATTTTGTTCAGATGAATTATAAATTATTCCTATATTTTTAGCTTTTGGTAATAATTCTTTCATCAATTTCAAATTTTCTTCAACTGGAGCTGCTCCACTTGTTCCAGTAACATTTGATATTCCCACTAATCCTGCACTTTTTGGATCTGTCACGGAAGCAAAGACAACAGGGATATTTTTATCCACTTGATTTTTTGCTGCTTGAGCTGTCGGTGTAGTTATTGCATAAACTAAATCTTTTTTGTCTGATGAAAATTGCTGCATTATTAAAGTTTGATTACTCATTTCATTATTTGCAATTTTATCATCATAATCCGCTTTTATACCTGCTTTGGCAAGTGCATCCTTAAATCCTTGTTTTGCCGCATTCAACGCTGGATGATCAACAATTTGTGACACTCCTATTCTATAAACTTTCTCATTTTTTTCAGCTTGTGAATTAGTAGAATTGCTAGAATTATTACTTTTGTTTCCACAAGCTAAAATCATTCCTCCCAGCATACCGAATAACAGCACACCTCTCATAATTTTTTTCATCTGATTTTCCTCCTAAAATAAATTTTATTTTTTTAACACTTATATTTTACCATATTTTATTAAAAATAAAAAATTTTTTTAATAAAAAAACACTGACTCTCGCCAGTGTAAAAAAATTGATAATTTTAATTTAAAAAAAATAGGAGTTTTTTTAAACTCCTGTAATTATTCAGCTTCTGTTGTTGTTTCGTCAGCTTTTAACACTTGTCTACCTCTGTATACTCCTGTTTCTAAATTTAATCTGTGAGGTCTTCTCACTGTTCCGTCAGCTTCTACTACGATGTTTGGAGCTGTAATTGCGTCATGTGCTCTTCTCATATTTCTTTTAGCTTTGGAAGTTCTTTTCTTAGGTACTGCCATTATTTATCGACTCCTTTCCATATTTTTTTATCATTTTATTTATAGATAATTTACTAAAAAAATTTTTTTATTTTTGACAAATTTGCCGCCTTTAAATTTTTTTAGTTTTTTTATCATATTAAAAAAACTTTCTAAATTTTTTTACATTAATTCATTATACCATATATTGATATATTTTGCAACTTGCCAAATGCGAAAATTTTTATTTTAACATCAAAAAATTACTCGTAGCTATCGGCAATTTCTTGCAAATTTTCTTCTCCGTTTAAATATGCCTTTATAATATGCTTACAAGCTAAATATCTGTTTTCATAGCTATTTGATTTCACAATCACATATGAAATATTGTACTCTTTGTACAAGGTTTTTAATAGTTTTTGAAATTTTTCTCTTCTGTCGTCATCTCCAATTGAACGAAGTCCATCATTTACCCATTTTACATTATTTTCCAAAAGTATCGTAAGATCAAATCTATAATTTTGCACAAATTCTCTGACAATTGGATTGTCCCTTTTTTCATAAGTCAAGCAAAATGCTAAAGTTGTGATGTAATCCGTATCAATCAGTGCAAATTTATTCGCATTTCTTGCAGCATACAAGACATTTGACTGATGTCCAAAAACTATCTTTTCATAATCCGAATATTGCAAAGCATCTTCATCTCCACCCAATTTTTCAAAAACATACTCTCGTCCATATTCCCAAGCAGAACTTGTATTAAACACATTGGCAAGTTTGTCTATCATAATGCTTTTTCCGCTACTCTCACCGCCACATATGGTTATAATGGGGATTAAATGCTCTCTTACTTCTCGAGGTAAATAATTCCAATATTTACTTGGATTTTCTCTGATTTCGTGAGAATTTACATTATATTCATTGTAATTTTCATCAATTGATTTCGTCTGTGAGCCAAAATACTTTAAATAATATTTTTTATCATCCTTGTGATTACTTATGAAAATTACATCATTTTCCCAATCCAAATTTTTTTTAATTTTTTTGTTCTCTTCATTTTCTCTTTTTTCTCTTTTTTCTCTATTTTCTCTTTTTTCAATTTCTTCTTTCAATAATTTTGACCACTTTTCCCAGCCATCTGGATACGGTGGACAATCGTCTTCGTTAAACAAAAAAGAAACTATATTAGGCTGATTTTTAAATGTCTGTTTTACAAAACGAAGTCTGTCCTTTGGTGTTATTTCTTTCACAAACCTAGAATTTGAAGTAATAAGATCATCTCCGTCAGTTGAATATGAAACGACTACATATACCTTTTCCACAATTCCACTAGCTCTTTGAATCAAATTTACATGTCCTATGTGAAGTGGAAAAAATTTCCCTACGACAATTCCTATTTTTTTCATTTTTCTTTATTTTTTTCCTTTTCTAAAAAAATTCTTAAACTTTTTTTATTTTTTTATTTTAATATTTATTTTTTTATACAAAAAAACTTCTACATGCTAAAAAAAGCACATAGAAGTTTTTTTATTTTTTTATTTTATATCTTTTACTAATTTTTGCAAGAATTCCATTTAAAAAAATCCTTTGTATCATTGTAAGAATATTTTTTTCGCAATTTCTAAAAACTTCGTTTATTGCAATTTCATATCCTACTTTTTTTATAAGAATTTCGTAAAAAGAGATTTTTTTAATAATACCTTTTCTATTGTTCCTAACCTTTCGTAAGTCCAACCGTCAAGTATATTTTTTTATTTTTTTCTATTAAAATTTCTTCATTTTTCAATAATTTCAGTTACATAACTTTTTTTAAAAAAATCAATTTGGTCTTCTTTTGTAATTTTTTTCTTCTTCAATAACTTCTTCAATTCTTTTTTTGAATATCGTTATCAATTAGTTCATGTTCAAAAAGAAGTTTAAATATTTCTTCTCTAATTTTTTTCTTCTTGTCATCAAATTTCCCTTCCTAAAATCTTCAAAATACTCGAACTCCCATAGAAAAAAAATCCCGTGGTTCTCAATAAATTTACTGAGCTATCCCCATTGTTCTTACGGTTCTTACATTATTTTTTTAGATAATATTTCCAATTATTCTTGCAATTTTATTTTTTTAAGTTACTCTGTTTTTTTCGCTTGTTTCAGAATTTTTTTCTCGTTTTCAGTTTCTTTTTTTGTTCCCGATTTTTTTATCTGTATTTTTCAGAAAAAAATCCACAGCTTTTTTTCTGTTATTGTTTCACTTAAAACTTTTTCTCAATTTTATTTTTACTTTTTTTACTGTAATTCCAGTTGAATGAAAAAAACATAATCGGTTAATTCATTTTGAATATTCGAAAGTTTGTCGTTTAAATCTTCCACATTGTATGTATCCACACTTGCTTCGATAACAACCGCTTTCCCTTTTGAATATGATCTCACTTTTGAGCTTTTTTTATAATTTCTTTTTGTCTTTAAAAATTCTTTAGTAGTTTCATTTATTGTTTTTTTATCGATACTTCGATTTCGCCATTTTTATTTCTCACTTTTTTTATTTTTGAGAATATTTAGTAAGTTTGTTGACATATGAAAGTAAAAAAATAATACTAAATAAATTATTGCAACTACTCCAACTAAAATTTTAACATTAAAATCACTCAAATCAATTGCATTATCCAACTGATCCAAATATGTTGTTTTAAATAAAATATCTGAAATACTAGAAAAGGCAATTCCGATAAATCCCAATATTACTGATAATTTTGCTAAAAATCCTAATATAGCTGTCATTTATCCACACCTATTCCTCTGTTTTTTCTGCCACTACAACTTCATCTTTTTTATCATCTTCAACAATTTTTTGAATGTATACATTCACTTCCTGAACTTTTAGTCCAGTTGTTTCTGTAATTGCTTTTACCACTTTTGTTTGAATTTCTCCAGCAAGAGCAGGTAATGGATAACCCATTTTAGCTACGATATACAAGTCGATTGTGCATTCAGTTTCTCCAACTTCTACATCAATTCCTTTTCCTCCAGAAGATACGCTTTGGAAAAATTTGATTATTTCATTTTTTGATTTTCCTCCAACTAAGCTGCTTACTCCTTCAATTTCCGAAACTACTAATTCTGCAATTGTTGCAACAACTTCCTGAGATATATTTACATTTCCTAATTCGTTCATTTTGATTCCTCCTAAATTTAAAAATTAAATATTTAATTTTTTTCAAACAATTTATCCCATTTTTTTAAAAAAATAGGAAAAACTTGTTTTTTTATTAATAAAATTATACCACAATTTTTTTATTTTTTTCCATCTTTTTTTAACAAATTTTTTTATTTTTCCCAAAACTTCGCTAAAATAAGTTTCGATAAAGTTTGTATAAAATTTTCCTTCTCTAAACGCCTTGTTTTCAAAAACTTTTAAATGGAATGGAATTGTTGTATCAATTCCTTCTATTATAAATTCTCTTAGCGCTCTTTCCATTCTCACAATTGCTTCTTCACGATTTTTTCCTTTAACTATTAACTTAGCTATCATTGAATCGTAATAAGGTGGGATTTCATAATTTTGATACGAATGTGAATCCACTCTTACTCCAATTCCTCCAGATGGAATATATTTTTCCAAAATACCAGATGACGGCAAGAATCCATTTTCTGAATCTTCAGCATTTATTCTGCACTCAATTACATGTCCATGTATACTTATATCTTTTTGAGTGAAACTCAATTTTTCTCCAGCTGCCACTCTTATTTGCTCTTTTACTAAGTCAACTCCTGTAATTTCTTCACTTATTGTATGTTCCACTTGAATTCTCGTATTCATTTCCATAAAATAAAAATTCATTTCTTTGTCGACCAAAAATTCCAATGTTCCAACGCTGTCATAACCTATTCCTTTAGCTAATTTTACCGCAAATTTTCCCATTTTTTCACGAGTTTTCGCATCGATTCCAGTTGATGGACTTTCCTCTATCAATTTTTGATGTCTTCTTTGAATTGAGCAATCTCTTTCTCCCAAATGAACCACATTTCCATATTTATCTCCAATTATTTGAATTTCAACATGTCTTGGCTCTTCAACATATTTTTCAATATAAACATCAGGATTCCCAAAATTTGCATTAGCTTCATTTTGCGCAACAATATAATTTTCAACTAATTCCTTTTCGTCGTGAGCAATTCTCATTCCTTTTCCACCACCACCGGCAGTGGCTTTTATCATAACAGGATAAGTTATCCATTTGGCAACTTCTTTTGCTTCTTCAACAGTTGGGACAATTCCATCCGATCCTTTTGTCATTGGGACTTTATGCTTACTCGCAGTTTCTCTTGCAGTCGCTTTATCTCCCATCATACTGATAAGTTCTGGTTTAGGACCAATAAACACAATACCATTTTTTTCACAAATTTCAGCAAATCTCTGATTTTCTGATAAAAATCCATATCCTGGATGAATTGCTTCACTGTTTGTAATTTGTGCAGCTGAAATGATATTTGGTATTTTTAAATAAGAATCAGCAGCACTTGGTTTTCCAATACAAATTGCCTCATCCGCAAGTTTTACATGCAATGAATCTTTATCCGCTTCTGAATATACAGCAACTGTTGCAATTCCCAATTCTCTTGCTGCTCTTATAATTCTCACAGCGATTTCTCCTCTATTTGCTATTAATATTTTTTTAAACATTGATTCCTCCTAAATATTAACTTTTTTAATTTATTTTATTTCGATTTTAAATAATTCTTTTGAAAAATCAACGGCGATTCCGTCAGAAACCAAAACTTCTTTTATCACTCCGTCAACTGTAGATTTTACTTCATTTTCAATTCCCATTGTGTAAATTTTAGCTAATATTTCACCTTTTTTAACTTCTTTTCCACTGCTTACATCCAATAATTTTATTTTCCCAACATTATCTGACTTGATAATTTCTTCTTTTTGAACTTTCTCTTCTTTTTTAGCAGATTTTACAGGCTGAGCTATGTTTATTTTTTTGGACTGGCATCACAAGAATTAATCAGTGTCAATTTTACTTTTTCCATATTGAACTTTCAGTTCTTCCAATTTTTTTCTTCTTTCATAACTTTCATCAATTCTTGAATATCTTTTTAATTCCATCTTTTTCTCCTTATTTTTTTAAACTGTCATTTTTAAAAATTTATTTTTTTATTTTTGAAAAAAAATTACTTAATTTTTGATAATTTATTATAACATACAATATTATATTTTTACAATATTTTTTTAAGATTTTTACCAAAAAAATCATTATCTTATCTTTTAATTTTTTTCAAATCCGATTAATTTTTACTAATCTACGCAAAAAAATTTAAAGATAAATTTATGCTATATTTAGAAATTTTAAATTCATTTTTTTAATTTTTTTAATTTCTTGATTTTTCTTGATTTTTTTGTAAAACCTGAATAACTTTTATTTTTTTCCTTGATATTTCAAAATCAATTTTTTTATTTCTTGGGATTTTTTTATCGTATCTTCATCAATTTTTAATAAATAATTTCAAATCCTGTCTTTTTTTCTAAATTTTTCCAATTTACAAATATTTTTCTAAAAAAATATTATATTTTTTTCATCTTCAAAATTCACATTTCCTTCTAAAATGACAATTTCATTTTCTTTGATTTCGTCTTTAAAGTTCGCATATTTATTTTTGAAAACAAATAATCTCAATATTTCCACCAAAATCTTCCAATTCAAATTTTGCCATATTCTCGCCTTTTTTTCGTATTAAAAAAATATTCAAATTTCTTATCATTCCAATAATTCTTAAAGTTTTTTTAAATTTTTGGAAATATTTTTTTAATTTTATCGTGAGAAATTATATTTATCAAAAACTTTTTTTCAAATCCAATGGATGTTTTTGAAACATAAATTCCTAAATATTTTTTTCTTTTTTCCAAAAGTTCTATTTGTGAAAAATTTTTTTACTTTTTTTATTTTTTTCATCTTCCGAATTTTTTTGAATCAGAAGCTTCAGGAAAAAAATGACATTTACCTCCTCATCTGCATCAAACAGTTCAAAATTTTTAACCAAATCAAGCATTTCTTTTCGACTTTTCCCAAATTTATCCAATGCTCCTGAAAATATCAAAATTTTAAATTGTTTTTCCGTCATTTCATTGTCTTTCATTCGCATAGAAAAAAATCTTCATACGAGTCAAATTTCCTACTTTTTTTAACTCTTCACTCAAATTTTTGAAATAACATTTCTCCTATTCCTTTTATTCCACAAAATCCAAAACGAATGCTTCCACATCTCTCATTTTCTTTTCTATATTGTTTTTCTTCGTTCTCCAGTTTTTCTTCTTTATATTCTTCTTTTTTGTTTTCTCTTTCTCTTTCTCTCCTTTCTTCTATTTCTTCTATTTTTATTTCTTTTTATTTCTCTCTTTTTTTATTTTTCTTTTTTTCTTTTTCGTTTTTTTCACAACTTCAAAAATCTCTATTGCAAATATTTACATCAGGTAAAAGTAAATCTATATTGTTTTTCTTAGCTTCATTTACAAAAACTTGAAATCTATCTAAATTTGAAACTTCCACCGACATTATTGCAGCAAAAAATTCCAAAGGATAATTTGCCTTAAAAAAAGCTGTCCAGTAAACAATTAGCGAATATGCTGCTGAATGTGACTTATTAAATCCATATCCACCAAATTTTTCAATTAAGTCATAAATTTCATTTGCTTTTTTTTGTGGATTTTCACTCTGCAAAATGCCTTTTTTTAAAGTATTTTTTACAAATTTTTCACGATTTTTTTGAATTGACTCAAGATTTTTCTTACTTATCGCCCTTCTCACTTCATCGGCTTCCCCAAGCGTATAATCTGCAAGTTCGCTTAAAATTTTCATAACTTGCTCCTGATACAAAATCATTCCATAACTTTCTGATAAAATGTCTTTTAAAGAGTCATCAATATACTTTATTGTAGTTTTCGAATTTTTTTGTAAAATAAGGTCATCGACCATTCCACTTCCAAGAGGCCCTGGTCTATAAAGTGCAAGAAGTGCCACAATATCGCTAAAACTCTCAATTTTCATCTTTTTCATAAGACTTCTAATCCCAATTGACTCGCACTGAAAAACTCCCATTGTATCAGCATTTGAAAGCAATTCGTAAGTTTTTTTGTCATCTAATGGAATTTTATCAAGAAATACTTTATTTTTTGACTTTTCAAAAAAAATCTCATTATATTTTTTGCTCTCTTCCACATTTTCAACAATTTTTCGCAAAATTGTCAAGTTTTTTAAACCTAAAAAATCCATTTTCAAAATTCCAAGCTCTTCCAGCTCTTTCATCTGATACTGAGTTGCCACAACTTTTGTCTTCCCATCAGAATAAATTGGAATTTCATCGGTTAAAATATCTTTTGAAATGACAATTCCCGCCGCATGAATCGAAGTGTGTCTGACTTGCCCTTCCAATTTTAAAGAATAATCAATGACTTCTCTTGTCTGCCTATCAGTTTCATACATATTTTTCAATTCTTTTACATTTTCTTTCGCTTCACTCAAATCCATATTAAACGGAATCATTTTTGCAATTTTATCAACTTTTGAAATTTTTACATTCAAAACTCTTCCCACATCTCTAATTACAAGTCTTGCCTTCAATGTCCCAAAAGTTATGATATGAGCGACATATTCACTTCCATACTTTTTATAGACATAATCTATAACTTGCTCTCTTTGCTCCTGATCAAAATCTATATCAATATCTGGCATAGAAATTCTCTCAGGATTCAAAAATCTCTCAAAAATCAAATTATATTCAATCGGGTCAATATCCGTGATATTTAAAGTATACGAAACTATGCTTCCTGCAGCAGAACCACGCCCAGGTCCAACATAAATTCCATTTTCCTTAGAAAATTTTATAAAATCCCAAACTATGATAAAATAACCGTTATAACCCATTTCATCAATAATTTTAAGTTCATATTCTGCTCTTTTTATTATACTTTTTTTCCATCCAAATTTTTTTCATTTTTTTAAATTTGTCGCTTGAAAAATTTTTTTGATAATTTCTTTTTATATCTTCTTCATTTTCTGCCTCAAAATCTGCAATTGAATATCTTTTTTTACAATTCCGTTATAGACAAGTTTTTCGCAAAAAATTCTTTTTTTCAGAAATATTTTTTTGGCAATTCATATCTAGGAAATTTAAATTTATGAAATTCAAAAATCAATTTCACAATTTTGAACAATTTTTTTGAATATTTTTTTATTGCCTTTTTCAAAAAAATCTCATTTTCATTCTCAAAAGAACTTTTTTTATTTCACCGTAATCTTTAAAATAAAAAAATCATTATCTCTAATTTCTTTGTTATTTATAATTTCTTCTGAATCCGACTTTTTCCCCTCCTTTTTATAAGTTCCACTATTTTTTTAAAAATTTTTGTCTTCTTCGTTCAAATAATAAATGTCGTTTGTCACAACAAAATTACTTATTTTTTTCTCTTTTTGCTGTTTCAACAAGAATATTTTTTTCACTCTCTCAAGTTTTTTTGACGCTGGAATTTCCAAAAAAATTTTTCTCCAAAGTCAAAAAAATAATTTTTCTCATTATTTTTTTCGTGCAATTTCATTTTTTTCCTCCAAAATGTAATTTGTAATTTCTCCATTCAATCCGCTTGACAAAACATACAAATCTTGTGAATATTTTTTTCAAATCTTCATACTTTATTTTATTTCTTTTTCTTGAAAATTTCTCAAATGAAATCGAAGACAACTTGCACAGATTTTTATACCCATTTTTATTTTTCGCAAGTAAAGTCAAAGAATATTCTCCAAAATTTCCCAATCCATCAAAAAAAACTTCAAGTCCGATAATTGGCTTTATTTTAGCACTTTTACACTTTTTAAAAAATTCTATCGCACCAAACATATTGACATCTGTTATCGCAAGAGAAGTCATACCGAGTTCACTTGCTTTTTTTACATATTCATCTATTTTCCCAACACCTTCTAGCAAAGAATACTCGGTGTGCAACTTTAGATGTACAAATTCACTTTCCATAAATTTTCCCCTACTCTACAAATTTTTTAAAACTTCATAAATCCCATCTTCGTCATTGGACAAAGTTATTCTGTCAGAAGAAAACTCTTTTTTCAATTCTTCAGTTGCATTTCCCATAAGATACCCATATTTTACAAATTTTAACATTTCCAGATCATTCCACTGATCTCCAAAAGCCATCGCATTTTGTGGCGAAATATTATACTTTTCCAGCATAACTTTTACTGTCAATCCTTTATTCACTTCTTTATTTAACGCTTCCAAATATTTTAACTTAGAAAATACAAATGTCACATCAGGCATTTTTTCACAAAGTTCTTTTTTCAATTTTTGTAAAACTTCATTTTCATTGATAAAAAGCGCTTTTGTCGAAGTCTTTTCAAAAAAGTTATCAAAATTTTCTACATAATATGGAATTCCAACATTTTTGGCATATGCTTTCCCTTCTTCTGTTTCCTTTTCAATATATAATTTATCATCTTTGTATAAATTCAAGTGAATATTTTTTTCTCTTGCAATTTTTATTATTTTCTCAACCGTCTGTGCATCTAGCGGTTTTTCGTAAATCATCTCTTTTGTTGCTGGATCCACAATTCTTCCCCCATTATAAGTAATAACTGGATTTTTTATTTTAAGCATTTCAACAAAAGGACTTGCCGAAGTAAATGTTCGTCCTGTCGCAATAAAAATTTTAACTCCTTTTTTTTCCAATTCATCCAATTTATTTTTCAAATTTTCCGAAACAGTATGCTCACTTGTAAGTGTCGTCCCGTCCAAATCCAAAAATATCGCTTCAATCTTTCCCATTTTCAGTTTTTTCTCCTTTACATTATTATATTATTAAATTATATTACATAACATACAGCATATATTTACTGTAAATTTTTATATTATCTCTTTCAAATTTTCGATAAAATAATCAATTTCTTCAAGTGTTGTATCTTTTCCAATACTAATTCTAAAAGAACTTTTCAGCTTCTCATCATCCATTCCCATCGCTTTTAAAACATGTGAATTCTCAAGCGATCCAGACATACAAGCTGAACCTCCGCTCACGCAAATTCCTCTCATGTCAAGCGCCACTAAAAGCATTTGAATATCTGTATTTTCTATAAATACATTAGTAATATTTTTCACTCTTTCTAAATTTCCGCCATTTATTTCAACTCTTTGAATTTTTCCAATTTCATTTTTTAACTTTTCTTCCAAATATTTCTGAATTTTTTCTTCGTTTTTCAAAACTTTATCCATTTTCTCATAAATTTCTTCAAGTGCCACGCCAGTTCCCAAAATTCCATTCACATTTTCAGTTCCAGCTCTTCTATTTCTCTCTTGACTTCCTCCACAAATTTCTTTCTCAACATTATACTTTTTATCAATAAACACAAATCCAGCGCCTTTCGGTCCATAAAATTTGTGCGACGAAACAGTCAAAGCACCTATTTTTAATTCCTTAGGATAAATTTCAAATTTTCCAATCGCCTGAACTGCATCCGTATGAAAAAAAATCCCCTTTTCTTCCAAAAACTCACCAATTTCTTTAATTGGCTGAATAACCCCAGTTTCGTTGTTCACAAACATAACTGACACAAGAGCTGTATCTTCTCTAACTGCGTTTTTTAGCTGTTTTACATCAACAATTCCATCTTTTGTGACATCTAAAAAAGTTACTTCATATCCTTGTTTTTCAAGATTCTCGAAAGTCTTTAACACGCTTGAATGTTCGATTTTTGTTGTAATTATATGTTTTCCTTTATTTTTATTTTCTTTTAAAAATCCTTTTATAACTAAATTATTTCCTTCAGTCCCACCAGAAGTAAAAACTATTTCTTTAGCTTCAACTTGCAAATTTTTTGCCGCAATATGTCTTGCATTTTCAACCACAGCTTTTGCCTTTTGTCCTAAAGTATGCGTTGAAGATGGATTTCCATAAACTTCTTCAAATGATTTTGTCATCTCTTCAATCACTCTTTTTTTGACATTTTTTTGTTGTAGCCGCATTATCTAAATAAATTAATTCCATTTTTTTCTCCCATTTTTTTCTTATTTTTTTATTTTTATTTAATTTTTTTAATTGCCTTTTTTTATTCCCTTATTTTTTTATTTTAATTTCATTTAATTAATTACTTTTTTTATTCTCTTATTTTTTTATTTTTAATTTCGTTTAATTAATTGCTTTTTTTATTCTCTTATTCTTTTTATTTTTAATTTCGTTTAATTAATTGCTTTTTTTATTCTCTTATTCTTTTTATTCTAATTTCTTTTAATTTTTTTATTTTTTTATTTTTTTCTATTTTTTTAAATCTCTATGTCTTTATTTTTACCATATTTTTAGAACTAATGAAAAAAAAATTTTTTTGTGATTTTTTTATTTTTAATATTATCTACCAAAAAAATTTTTATTCTGTTAATAACACCTGTTTTATGGTATAATGCAGTATAATTATTTTTTTACGAGAGGAGAAAATTTTATGAGAAAATTTAGAATAGGTCTGGTTTCACGGTTATTGATAGCAATTGTACTAGGAATTTTTGCTGGATTTGTCTTGCCAGAACCAATTATTAAGATTGCGGTAACTTTTTCAGAACTGTTTAGTAAATATTTGGCATTTATCATACCGCTTATGATTATTGGCTTTGTTGTAGCGGGAATTTCTGATTTGACACAAGGTGCAGGAAAACTTTTAGGAATAACAACTCTTATATCTTACAGTTCAACAATTATTGCGGGAACAATAGCCTATATAATGGCTTCAACTGTTTTTCCACATATAATAGATGGAAGTATTCTAGCAAAAATAGGAAATCCAGAAAAAGGCATGTTAAAACCTTTTTTTAAAATAGATTTGCCGCCAATGCTAGATGTAACTTCAGCAGTAGTTTTTTCATTTATTAAATAGTACAAGAACACTCGTGACTTTAGTCGTGAGATGAATTGCACGAAAATTTTAGTAAGCATATAGGGAAACTTGTATGTAGACACGGAGCAAAACCGTGCAACAAAGAAACTGAACTGCTGGGAACTCTTAAAGCTAGTATAACCACAACATAATATTTAAGTGCGAATATAGTATAAGTGTGATGGTGGCGAAAGCAGAAAAAATATACTAGATGGTGCAAGGTAAAATCCTAAACATTATAATAATAGACAATCAGCAGCTAAGCCTGAAAAGGAAAGTTCAACGACTATCCCTCGTGAGGGGAGTACAATACAAGCGGTAGGTATTGGAAGTGGTTTCGCCTAAGTCCTTGAAATAGGATATGGATAAGATATAGTCTGTGCTTGTTAGAGATAACAAGAAGTTCAAGGTTAATCTCCTTAATTTATTAAGGAGTATATATGCCAAGAGAACTGCATAAGTAGTAGCGCACTTATGTGAACGACGCTTCCCACTGTTGTGGGGTTTTAAAAACTTTAAAAATATTTAAAAATAAATAAAAAATATTACTTTTTTGACAGATAAAATGTAGAATACATGGTATAATATCTCTGATGAAAAGGAGGTGATTATATATGTATTTAACATTAAAACAACAAGTAAAGCATCTTAGTAAAAAGGAGTTTAGGAATTTAAAATATTTATCTCATATAGCCAAGAACTTAACTAATGAAGCTATATATAATGTTAGACAACACTATTTTCAAAATAAAAAGTATTTAAGTTATAATGAAAACTATAAAATGCTTAAAAATAGTGAGAACTATAAGAAGTTAAATTCTAATATGGCTCAACAAATTCTAAAAGAAGTAGACGGAAGTTTCAAATCATTTTTTGGACTTTTAAAACTTGCTAAAAATGGTCAATATGATAATAAGAAAATAAAATTACCTAAATATCTTGCTAAAGATGGATTTACAACTCTTGTTATAGGTTTTGTAAGATTAAAAGATGGTATTCTGATAGTCCCTTATTCAAATTCGTTTAAGAAAACTCATCAGGAAGTTAAAATTAAGCTACCACCAGTATTAAAAGACAAGAAGATAAAAGAGATTAGAATAATACCCAAACAACATTTTAGGTACTTTGAAATTCAATATACTTACGAAGTAAAAGAAGTTCAAAGGGAATTAAATAAAAAAAATGCACTGGGAATTGATTTAGGTATAGATAATCTTTGTACTTGTGTTACAAATGCTGGAGTTTCATTCATAATAGATGGTAGAAAATTAAAATCAATAAATCAATACTATAATAAGATAAATGCAAAATTGCAAAGCATAAAAGATAAGCAAAAGATAGAGCATATAACATTAAGACAAAAGAGAATAGCTAGAAAGAGAAATAATCGTATAGAAGATTATCTTTCAAAAGCAGCAAGAATAATTGTAAATTATTGTCTTAATAATGATATAGGAAAAGTAGTTTTAGGACATAATGAGGATTTTCAAAGAAATTCAAATATAGGGAGTATAAATAATCAAAATTTTGTAAATATACCATATGGAAAATTAAGAGATAAATTAATATATCTATGTAAACTATATGGAATAGAATTCAAACTGCAAGAAGAAAGTTATACATCAAAAGCAAGTTTCTTTGATGAAGATGAAATTCCAATATATGATAAAGAAAATTCACAAAAATATATATTCAGTGGAAAAAGGATAAAAAGAGGACTATATCAAACAAGCATAGGTAAACTCATAAATGCAGATTGTAACGGAACATTAAACATATTAAGGAAAAGTAAAGTTGTGGACTTAAGCGTCCTATACAATAGAGGTGAACTGAACACACCTAAAAGAATAAGGGTAGTGTAAAGCTATCAAACTTCTTAGAAAATTTTTGAATATTTTTAAAGATTTTAGAACCCTGCGACTTTAGTCGTGGGAGGTTCAGAATGGGACTTGCAATAAGTTGGTTAAAATCACAGAAAAATGATGATGGAGAAACAATCTATAAATTATTTTCCGATTTTTCTATAATCATTGTGAAAGTTTTATCAACTTCGATAATTCCAGTGCTTCCTTTCTACATCTTTGGAACATTTGCAAATATGGCTCACAGCGGCGGTGTATTTACAATAATGTCAGTTTTCATAAAAGTATTTTTGTGCGTATTAGCTTTACATATTGCGTATTTAGTCGCTCTTTTTGCGGTTTCTGGCGCGATTGGGAAAAAAAATCCATTTCAGCTTTTAAAAAATCAAATTCCAGGATATATAACAGCACTTGGAACTCAATCATCTGCAGCTACAATTCCAGTAAATGTAGAATGTGCTAAAAATAACGGAGTTTCTGAAGAAATAAGAGATTTTGTCATACCACTTTGTGCAACAATTCATATGGCTGGAAGTATCATTACGATAACAAGCTGCGTCACAGCAGTTTTAATGATAAATAATATGGCTCACAGCCTATCAATCATGCTTCCATTTATAATGACTTTAGGAGTTGCTATGGTAGCAGCACCTGGAGCACCTGGTGGAGCAATAATGTCAGCACTGCCATTTTTAGGAATGGTTGGAATTGTTTCGACAGGTCCACTAGGAACAATGCTTATTGCATTATACATTACTCAAGACAGTTTTGGAACTGCGGCAAATATATCTGGAGATAATGCAATTGCTGTTATTGTAGACACGATTTATCATAAATATATAAAAAAATAAAATAATAAAAAAAAGAGAAATTAAGCATTTATTGCCTAAAACTCTTTTTTTATTAATTTTTTACCCCAATTGAAAAATTTGATTTTCATAATGTTTTATCATTTCTCCACCAAAAAATTTTGAAACTTCTCTTTCCATTAAATCCGCAAATAAATACTCGCTCTCCAAGTGACCTATATCAACTAAAAGTCCACCTTCTTCAAGCATATCAAGTGCTTCGTGATATCTTAAATCCCCTGTTAAAAATACATCAGCACTTCCTTTTGCATGACCGATAAAAGAACTTCCACCACCTGTTACAAGACCAATTCTTTTTACAACTCGATTTTTATCTCCGACAAATCTTACATAAGGCAACCCAAGTTCATATTTAATTTTTTTTACCAAATTTTCCAAAGTAATTTCTTCATTTAAAATTTTCACTCTCACAGTCCCGCCATAATGTCGCTCCATGCAATGCTTAACTTCATTGTAATCTTCAAAATTAACTTCATTTAAAATTTTTGTTTCTCCAGCTAAATTTAATTTTTCCATCACAAAATCATTTAATCCATTTATCGCAAAATCAGCATTTGTGTGAATTGAAAAAACAGCTATCCCATTTTCAATAAGTTTTAAAACTTTTCTTCCGTGCAATGTCTGATTATTAATCCTTTTCATTCCAGAAAAAATAACTGGATGATGTGAAATTATTAAATTTACACCATTTTTTATCGCTTTTTCAACCGCATTTTCAGTCACATCTAGGCAAAACAACATTTTTTTTATTTCTTTATTTTCATCTCCGATTAAAAGTCCCACATTATCCCAATCTTCTGCCATTTTAGGATTATATCTTGTCTTTAATTCTCCTATTATATCTCTTAATTTCATTTTTTTATTTTTTATTTTTTTCCTTTCTTTCTTTAATTTATTTAATTTATTTCTCTATATTTTTTTATTTTTTTATTTTTATTTCGTTATTTCATTATATTTTTTTATTTATTTTTTTATTTTTAATTATTTAATTTAATTATTTCTTTATTTTTTTGTTTTTTTATTTTTTTATTTTTTTCGAATTTTTTTATTTTTTTATTTAATTTACTCTAATTTTAATTAATTTTTTTAATTAACCAAAAAAATCTAAATTTTTCGCTATTTTTTTCACAAAAATCACTTTGTAACATATCTATCGATAATTTATTAAGTGCCTTTTTCTTTTAAAAATACTCACATTGTGACTTGCTATGTTCAAAGTTTTTTTGCTATTTCTTTTTTTCAGAATAAATTTTTGTCATCTAATCCGTAAAACATCACCAAAAATTTTTCTCATCAATGTAACTCAATTTTTTTGGAATATTTTTCTAAAATATATGTTTTTTTGTTATTCTATCAGCTTTTTTTCAAATATTTTTTTCAATTTCAACAGATTTTTTTCATCTTTTTACATTGTCGAACAAATTTTTCCAGATCTTCTAAATATTCTGGATTAACATTCATTTGCTTACTAATCTCTTCAAGACTGTAACCACTCACTTTATCCAGCTTCAATTTCAAATACAAAATATACGACAATTCCATTGATTTTTATGTTTTTTTAGCAACTTTTTTTCTGAAATTCCAAAATATATTTTATTGAAAAATTTTTTTCAAAAAAACTCTGGGTCTTTAAAATTTTCTATTACTTTAGAATAATAATTTAATCCCGAAATTAAACCCAAAGTTGCTTCTTGAACTATATCTAAAAATGAAAAATCCAAATTTTGAATAATTAAGGCTTTCTTTTTACTGCAATTTTTTTAAATATCTGTCAATTAATTCATCATTTTCAAATTTTTTTCTTTTCTTTAATTTTTTTAAAAATTTCTTTATTTCTCTCTTTTACATCTTCCAAATAAGATTTTTATCGTATTTTTTTCCAAAGAATAAAAAAATCTTCATTTTCTAATATACTGAACCTCCCACGACTAAAGTCGCAGGGTTCTAAAATCTTTAAAAATATTTAAAAATTTTCTAAGAAGTTTGATAGCTTTACACTATCCTTATTCTTTTAGGTGTGTTCAGCTCACCTCTATTGTATAGGACGCTTAAGTCCACAACTTTACTTTTTCTTAAAATATTTAATGCTCCGTTACAATCTGCATTTAATTGATAGCCTTTACTTGTCTGATATAGTCCTCTTTTTATCCTTTTTCCACTGAATATATATTCTTTTTGATTTTCTTTATCATATATTGGAATTTCATCTCCATCAAAGAAACTTGCTTTTGATGTATAACTCTCTTCTTGTAGCTTAAATTCTATTCCATATAGCTTACATAGATATATTAATTTATCTCTTAATTTTCCATATGGAATATTTACAAAGTTTTGATTATTTATACTTCCAATATTTGAATTCCTTTGAAAATCTTCATTATATCCTAGAACTAGTTTTCCTATATCATTATTAAGACAATAATTTATAATTATTCTTGCTGCTTTTGAAAGGTAATCTTCTATACGATTATTTCTCTTTCTAGCTATTCTCTTTTGCCTTAATGTTATATGCTCTATCTTTTGCTTATCTTTTATGCTTTGCAATTTTGCATTTATCTTATTATAGTATTGATTAATAGATTTTAATTTCCTACCATCTATTATGAATGATGCTCCATTATTAGTTACACAAGTACAAAGATTGTCTATACCTAAATCAATTCCTAGTCCATTTTCTTTATTTAATTCCCTTTGAACTTCTTCTACCTCATAAGTATATTGAATTTCAAAGTACCTAGAATGTTGTTTAGGTATTATTCTAATCTCTTTTATCTTCTTGCCTTTTAATACTGGTGGTAGCTTAATTTTAACTTCCTGATGAGTTTTCTTAAACGAATTTGAATAAGGGACTATCAGAATATCATCTTTTAATCTAACAAAACCTATAACAAGAGTAGTAAAACCATCTTTATCAAGATATTTAGGTAATTTTATATCTTTAAAATTATATTGACCATTTTTAGCAAGTTTTAAAAGTCCAAAAAATGATTTGAAACTTCCGTCTACTTCTTTTAGAATTTGTTGAGCCATATTAGAATTTAATTTTTTATAATTATCACTATTTTTAAGCATTTTATAGTTTTCGTTATAACTTAAATACTTTTTCTTATTAAAATAATACTGTCTAACATTATATATAGCTTGATTCTTTAAATTCTTAGCTATATGGCACAAATATTTTAAATTTCTAAACTCTTTTTTACTAAGATGTTTTACCTGTTGTTTTAAAGTTAAATACATAGATATCACCTCCTTTTCATCAGAGATATTATACTATATATCCTACATTTTATCTATTAAAAAGTAATATTTTTTAAATATTTTTAAAGTTTTTAAAACCCCACAACAGTGGGAAGCGTCGTTCACATAAGTACGCTACTACTTATGCAGTTCTCTTATGAACTTCTTGTTATCTCTAACAAGCACAGACTATATCTTATCCATATCCTATTTCAAGGACTTAGGTGAAACCACTTCCAATACCTATCGCTTGTATTGTACTCCCCTCACGAGGGATAGTCGTTGAACTTTCCTTTTCAGGCTTAGCTGCTGATTGTCTATTATCATAATGTTTAGGATTTAACCTTGCACCATCTAGTATATTTTTTCTGCTTTCGCCACCATCACACCTATACCATTCACTTAGGTATTATGTTGTGGTTATACTAGCTTTAAGAGTTCCCAGCAATTCAGTTTCTTTGTTGCACGGTTTTGCTCCGTGTCTACATACAAGTTTCCCTTTATGCTTACTAAAATTTTTGTGCAATTCATCTCACGACTAAAGTCGCGAGTGTTCTTGCACTATTTAATAAAATCACTCCCATCGACAGATGTTCGCACTTCTGAAATATTTTCTGAATAAATAACTTTTAATAATTCAAAAAATTCATCGTCAGATAAATCGTTGTTTTCAACAATTTTCTCAAAACTAAATTTACTTTTTTTTCTAATATCTTCTATAATATTACTTAACAATTTTCCACCTCTATTTTAAAATGAAAGGAGCCATCCAGATGTCTAGCTCCTATAATCTTCTAATTTTTTTCTTCTGCTTGGATGTCTTAATTTTCTTAGCGCTTTCACTTCAATCTGTCTGATACGCTCTCTTGTCACATTAAAAATCTTTCCAACTTCTTCTAGTGTCTTTTGTGATCCGTCATCAAGTCCATATCTATATCTAAGCACTTTTTCTTCTCTATCATTCAATGTCTTTAAAACATCGTCAAGCTGTTCTTTTAAAAGCACTCTTGTAGTTGCGTCGTAAGGATTTGCAAATTTATCATCTTCCACAAAATCTCCCAATTCGCTATCTTCTTCGCTTCCAACAGGTGTTTCCAAAGAAATTGGATCCTGATTCATTTCAAGTATATTTTTAACTTTTTCAACTGGCAATTCCAATTTTTTCGACAATTCTTCAGCAGTCGGCTCTTTTCCAGTTTCCTGCAAAATAATTCTGCTTTCTTTTTTTATTTTGTTAATTGTTTCTATCATATGAACAGGTATTCTTATTGTTCTTCCCTGATCTGCAATTGCTCTTGTTATAGCTTGTCTTATCCACCAAGTCGCATAAGTCGAGAATTTAAATCCTTTTTCATACTCAAATTTTTCGACCGCTTTCATAAGACCCATATTTCCTTCTTGAATCAAATCCAACATTTTTAGACCACGATTAGTATGTTTTTTAGCTATACTTACAACTAATCTCAAATTAGATTCTATTAGCTTTTGTTTTGCTTCCTCATCTCCATTTAAAACTTTTTGCGCATATTCTATTTCTTCTTCATAACTTAAAAGCGGTATTTGACCAATTTCACGCAAATACATTTTAATTGGTTCGTCCACATCCATGCTCTCAGCCATTTTGACTAAATCTGCCTGTAGTAATTTATCTACTTCCGTGTCGTCAATTTCACTTTCCACAAACTCATCGCTTCCATCCTCAAAGTCAGAAATTTCCATTTTTTCTATTTCTTCCATAGTTTTAGGAACTTTTAACAATTCATTTTTTTCTTTTAGTGTATCAACTATTTGGACACCGTCGTCAGATAATTTTCTTATTAACTGTTCTATCTTTTCAGGCGGATAATCCGCTGGTAGAGCGGCATTAATTTCTTCGTAACTAGCTACTTTCTGCTTTCTTGTTTCTTTTATAAAATTTGCGAGACTGTTTTTCAATTTATTTTTATTTTCAGACATTATTCTGGTCTCCTTATTTCTTCAAATTTCTTATATATTTCTTTTAATTCCTCAAATGTATGAAATTCTTTCCCAAGTTCCATTTCAACTTCTCTCTTTAATTTAAATTGCTTTGCTCTTGAGAGATTTTTCATTAATCTCATCTATTTCTCTTCTCAGCCAACTTTCAAATATTTCGTTAAAAAAACTTTCTTCACTTTCAGTTTTTTTCTGTCAGAAAAGACATCTTAGACCAAATGTTTTTTTCTTTTTTTGCTCTTCAGTGAGATCAGTTTCATTTATTTGCAAAACATTTTTTTACTGCAAAGTTTATCTCTTTTTAATTTTTGAAAATAAAGCGCTATAAAATTCACTTGTTAATTTTTTTCCATGAGAAACTTAACTTTTTCTTTTTTTCTAAATTAAAATATTTTTATGCAATATATAATTGTCTGTTCTTCTAAATCATCATATAAATTTTTTTACTCTTTTTTTATTTTTGTACCCCTTTTTTTGATTATCTTTTTTTATGTAATTATTATTTTTTTAAATTTTTTTATCTGGCTTTTTTTCAACTATAAATTCCTGTCTTAAATATTTTTTTCTTCAATTCCAATTTCGTGCGACAATTTTTTTGAATATACAGTTCCTTATCCAACTCTGTTTCAAAACTCTCAAAAAAATGGCTTAAATTTTTTTAACTAATATCCGTTTGGAAGCAATTTCTTCCATATTCAAATTTTTTTAAATTCAATTAATAAAAAAAATCGTAAAAATCGACTGATTTTTTTAAAGTTTCGATAAACTTTCTCTTTCCATATTTTTCTCAAAAAAATTCATCTGGATCTTTCACATTTTCAGTTATTCTAAGACATTTTTATTTCAAAATCCAGCTTTTTTAAAATATACCCAGCTCTTATAATGGCATTTTTCCCAGCTTCGTCGTTATCATAAGCAATTATTATATTTTTTGTGTATCTTTTTATCAAACTTGCCTGTTCTTCAGTAAAAGCTGTTCCAAGACTTGCAACTGCAGTTTCAAAACCATGTTTTCTTACCGTCAGTACATCCAAATATCCTTCCATCAGCATGGCAAAGCCTTTTCTCTTAATAGCTTCTCCACGATTTTTTAATCCAAATAATTCCTTACCTTTTTTAAAGACGACAGAATCAGCTGAATTTAAATATTTGGGTAAATCCGTATCCTTTTCAATAATTCTTCCGCCAAAACCTACAATTTTATTTTGGGGATTGTAAATTGGAAACATAATTCTATTTCTAAAAGTGTCATACACCACTCCCGATTCATTCCTTTTTACAAGTCCCAATTCCAATATCTTTTTTTCAGAAAAATTTTTCTTTACTAAATATTTAAACAGCTCATCTCTTTCGTTCAAAGAAAATCCTATTTCAAATTTTTTTATATCTTTCGGTAAAAAACCTCGTTCTTCCATATATTTCAATGCTTTTTTTCATCATCTTTTTATGGCATTTTTAAAAAAATTCGTGAGCACTGCTTAATATTTCATAATATTCTTTATATTTATTCTGATTAATTTCATAATTATAATTATAATTATTTCCAAAAATTAGATGTCTTTAATGGAATGTTGTATTTTTTTGTGACAATTCTTTTACTGCTTGTGGAAAATTTACATCATTTATCAGTTGATAAAATTTTATTACATTTCCACCAATCCCTGAACTAAAGTCATAAAACATATTTTTAACAGGACTTACTGAAAAAGATGGCGTTCTTTCTTCTTTAAAAAGGAGAGAGCCCCATGTATCCAGAACCTGATTTTTTTCAAATTTACATACTCTGAGATTACCTCTACAATATCTAAATTATCTATTAATTTCTGAATTTCCTTTTTTTCATACATAATTTTATTCACTCCCTTTTTATTTTTTTCTAAAGGGATTTCTTTAAATAATTTTTTAGATGTTACACTATAAGTATAATTTGATTTTTTTAAAATAGTCAATACTTTATTAAAAAAAAATTTTTAATTTTTCTTCATCTTCTTCTTTTTTTGTTATTATAAATAACTTCAACTTCATCATTCATAATGTCAGAAAAAAAACATCATCCATAACTTCAAATTTTTGATTTATCTTTTTTTAATTCTACTTTTTGCAATTTTTTTCCTGCTATAATTGCTAACTCATATTTATTTGGCACTTTTTTTCCAATAATTCATCTATTGTTATTTTTTTCTTTTTTTCATTGTTTTTAAAAAGTTTTTTTAAAAACTTTCTCCTTTCAGAATTTATAAATTTATAATTTTTTTATTAAATCGTTGCAAGACTGTTCTATTTCTTTGTTTATCACAACATAATCATATTCTTTTTCATATTCCAGTTCTTTTTGAGCATTTTTAAGTCTTAGTTCAATGACTTCGTCACTGTCTGTCTTTCTGTTTCTAAGTCTATTTTCCAGCACTTCCAAATTTTCTGTTTTAAAAAAGACTAAAACAGCATCTTTTTTCTTTTCCTTCGCAATTAACGCACCTTGAACATCAATTTCTAAAATGACATTAATCCCTTTTTCTAAATTGTCTTCCACAGCTTTTTTCAATGTCCCATAATAATTTCCATGAACATTCGCATATTCATAAAATTCATCATTTTTTATTTTTTGTAAAAATTCTTCTTTTGTCAAAAAATAATAATCTTTTCCGTCAATTTCCCCATTTCTAGGCTTTCTTGTAGTGGCAGAAATTGAAAGTGGAATATTTAGCTTATCTTTTACAATCTTTGTAACTGTTGATTTCCCCGACCCAGATGGTCCTGAAACAATAATTAATTTCCCTTTCCTGAACCTCCCACGATAAAGTCGCAGGGTTCTAAAATCTTTAAAAATATTCAAAAATTTTCTAAGAAGTTTGATAGCTTTACACTACCCTTATTCTTTTAGGTGTGTTTAGTTCACCTCTATTGTATAGGACGCTTAAGTCCACAACTTTACTTTTCCTTAATATATTTAATGCTCCATTACAATCTGCATTTAATTGATAGCCTTTACTTGTTTGATATAGTCCTCTTTTTATTCTTTTTCCACTGAATTTATATTCTTGTATATTTTTCTTTATCATATATTGGAATTTCATCTCTATCAAAGAAACTTGCTTTTTGATGTATAACTCTCTTCTTGTAGTTTAAATTCTATTCCATATAGTTTACATAGGTATATTAATTTATCTCTTAATTTTTCCATATGGTATACTTACAAAGTTTTGATTATTTATACTTCCTATATTTGATTTTCTTTGAAAATCCTCATTATATCCTAGAACTATTTTTTTCCTATATCATTATTAAGACAATAATTTATAATTATTCTTGCTGCTTTTGAAAGATAATCTTCTATACGATTATTTCTCTTTCTAGCTATTCTCTTTTGCCTTAATGTTATATGCTCTATCTTTTGCTTATCTTTAATGCTCTGCAATTTTGCATTTGTCTTGTTGTAGTGCTGATTTATTGACTTTAATTTTCTACCGTCTATTATGAATGAAGCTCCAGTATTTGTAACACAAGCACAAAGATTATTTATACCTAAATCAATTCCTAGTGCATTGTTTTCATTTAATTCCCTTTGAACTTCTTCTACCTCATAAGTATATTGAATTTCAAAGTACCTAGAATGTTGTTTGGGTATTATTCTAATTTCTTTTATCTTCTTGTCTTTTAATACTGGTGGTAGCTTAATTTTAACTTCCTGATGAGTTTTCTTAAACGAATTTGAATAAGGGACTATCAGAATATCATCTTTTAATCTTACAAAACCTATAACAAGAGTTGTAAATCCATCTTTAGCAAGATATTTAGGTAATTTTATTTTTTTATTATCGTATTGACCATTTTTAGCAAGTTTTTAAAAGTCCAAAAATGATTTAAAACTTCTGTCTACTTCTTTTTAGAATTTGTTGAGCCATATTAGAATTTAATTTCTTATGATTTTTCACTATTTTTTTAAGCATCTTATAGTTTTTCATTATAACTTAAATACTTTTTTTATTTTTTTAAATAGTATTGTCTAACATTGTATATAGCCTGATTCTTTAAATTCTTAGCTATATGGCACAAATATTTTTAAATTTCTAAACTCCTTTTTTTACTAAGATGTTTTTACCTGTTGTTTTTAAAGTTAAATACATAGATATCACCTCCTTTTTCATCAGAGATATTATACTATATATCCTACATTTTATCTATTAAAAAGTAATATTTTTTAAATATTTTTAAAGTTTTTAAAACCCCACAACAGCGGGAAGCGTCGTTCACATAAGTACGCTACTACTTATGCAGTTCTCTCATGAACTTCTTGTTATCTCTAACAAGCACAGACTATATCTTATCCATAGTGTATTTTGGCACCTTAGGCGAAACCACTTCCAATACCAATCGCTTGTATTGTACTCCCCTCACGAGGGATAGTCGTTGAACTTTCCTTTTCAGGATTAGCTGCTGATTGTCTATTATCATAATGTTTAGGATTTAACCTTGCACCATCTAGTATATTTTTTCTGCTTTCGCCACCATCACACTTATACCATATATTATTACCTAGGTATTATGTTGTGGTTATACTAGCTTTAAGAGTTCCCAGCAATTCAGTTTCTTTGTTGCACGGTTTTGCTCCGTGTCTACATACAAGTTTCCCTATATGCTTACTAAAATTTTCGTACAATTCATCTCACGACTAAAGTCGCGAGTGTTCTTGTACTATTTAATAAAATCTCCTCATTTGTTCTAAATTATTTGGAGCTAAAAACTAACTTCATATTAATGAGATAAGGGAAATTTAAAATTTCCCTTATTTTTTAAAAAATGCTCCTATTCTTCACCAGAAGTTTCTTCGTTTTCACTAGGTTTAACTTCATCTTCTAATATTTGATCTTCATCTTGTGCTTCTTGTACAATGTCAGATTTTAATCTTGCATCCAAATATAAATAGTCTTTAAATCCAGTTCCTCCTGGCACTCTCTTACCAATTATAACATTTTCTTTCATTCCTTCAAGTTTGTCAATTTTTCCTTCAACTGCTGCATTTGCCAATACTTTTGTAGTTTCTTGGAACGACGCTGCTGAAATGAAACTTTCTGTGTTTACTGCCGCTTTTGTAATACCTTGTATTACAGGTTCATAAGTTGCAGGATTTTTACCATTTGAAATTAATTTTTCATTTTCTCTTTCAACAATTTTCTTTTCAATTAATTCATCTTCTAAGAATAGAGAATCTCCAACTTCTTTAATTTTTACTTTTTGGAACATCTGTTTAACAATTATTTCAATGTGTTTGTCATTTACTGTAACCCCTTGTTCACGATAAACTTGCTGTACTGATTCCAAGATAAATTGCTGTGCTTCCACAAGCCCTTTAATTTTCAAAATATCGTGAGGCGAAACTGGTCCATCTGTAATTTTAGCACCTTTTTCAATCAGCATTTCGTTAGTTACAACCAGATGTTCTCCCACAGGAACTGTATATTCTTGAATCAATTCTCCAGTTTCAGGATCTTCAATCAAGATTAATCTCATACCTTTTTTCTTTTTATCTGAGAACACAACACGCCCTGCAAATTCTGACAAAATAGCTTTTCCTTTAGGATTTCTTGCTTCAAACAACTCTTGTACACGAGGAAGACCTCCAGTAATATCCTTATTTCCTTCTCCTGTTTTCAAGATTTTTGTAATAGTTTGACCTTTTTTAACATGATCTCCTTCATTTACCATTAAATATGCTCCATAAGGAACTGCATATTCTACTCTTCTGTCATCTTTTGTGTAAATTATGATTCTAGGGTTTACATCGCTGCTTTCCACAGGTTTTATAGCTACTTTTTCAGTAACTCCATATTTTACATCAATGTTTTCTCTTACATAAATATCTCTAAATTCCACTTTACCTTCTTCAGATGTAATAATTGGTGTTTGATAAGGATCAAATTCAACTAAAACTTGTCCTTTTTTAACTGTATCTCCATCTTTTACATGTAAAACTGAACCAGATTGAATTTCATATCTATGTTTTCCTATTATTAGACGCCCATTTTGAGAAACAACAATTTCTTTTCCTTCTTCATTTACAAGTGTAGAAATACCTCTAAATTTAACTTTTCCAGCAACATCCGCTTTGTAGTCAGATTGAACTGAAGCCGCTGTGGCAACTCCTCCAGTATGGAAAGTACGCATTGTAAGCTGTGTACCAGGTTCTCCAATTGATTGAGCTGCAATAACTCCAACTGCTTCCCCTTTTAAAATTTCCTTATGATTAGATAAGTCAAGCCCGTAACATTTTCTACAAACACCTTTTTCCAATTTACAAGTCAAAGGTGTTCTAATTTCTACTTCACGAATATCCAATTCTTCAATTTTTTTAATTAATTCATCATCAATTAAAGTATTTCTAGTTGCAATAACTTCTCCATTATGAACTAAATCTTTCGCTAAATTTCTTCCATAAATTCTTTCACTTAATTTTTCAATAACTTCCCCAGCATCCATCAAGTCCGATACGACAATTCCATGTTCACATCCACAGTCATCGTGGTTTACAATAACTTCGTGCGAAATATCAACAAGTCTTCTTGTCAAATATCCTGAATCCGCCGTTCTTAGTGCTGTATCGGCAAGTCCTTTTCTTGCTCCATGTGATGACATAAAGAATTCCAAGATGTTAAGACCTTCCCTAAAGTTGGCTTTAATCGGCATTTCAATGATTCTACCTTGCGTATCTGCCATAAGTCCACGCATTCCACCAAGTTGACGCATTTGCGCAATTGATCCTCTGGCTCCTGAATTCGCCATCATATAAACTGGATTAAATTCATCAAGGTTATCCATCATATCTTTTGTTACTTTTTCAGTAGCTTCTGCCCAAATACCCACTGTTTTTCTATATCTTTCTTCGTTAATAATTTCTCCAGCTTTATATTGTTTTTCGACTTCTGCCACATCTTTTTCAGCATTTTCAAGTATTTCTTTTTTAGTTTCAGGGATTTTCAAATCTTCAATTCCAACTGTAATTCCAGCAAGTGTACCATAATGGTATCCAAATTCTTTAATATCATCTAATAAACTTGAAGTTTTCTCAAATCCATATCTTTTATAAAGTTCAGCAATTAATTTTGCCAATTCTTTTTTTCCAAATGTAATTCCATAATTTCTAACTTCTTTTGGCAAGATCAAGTTAAACATCAATCTTCCAGGAGTTGTGTCAAGCAATTCATCTTCCACTCTCACTTTTACCACAGCATGAACTGACACTTTCCCACTTTGATAAGCAGTTATCAATTGATTTCTGTTAGAAAATAATTTTCCTTCCCCTTTTGCACCTTTTTTCTCTTTAGTCATATAATAACATCCCATGACCATATCTTGAGACGGTACTGCAATTGGTTTTCCACTTGATGGTGCAATAATATTGTTTGTCGCTAACATTAATAATTTTGCTTCCATCTGTGCTTCTTGTGAAAGCACCAAGTGAACTGCCATTTGATCTCCATCAAAATCGGCATTAAATGCAGAACATACAAGCGGATGAAGTCTTATAGCTTTTCCTTCTATCAAAATTGGCTGAAACGCTTGAATTGACAATCTATGCAATGTTGGCGCACGATTTAACAGCACAGGATGATTTTTAATAATTTCTTCGATCAATTCCCATACATTTTCGTCTTCTTCTTCAACCATCTTTTTGGCAATTTTCACATTAGATGCCAGCTCTCTTTTTACCAATTCTCTCATCAAAAATGGTTTATAAAGCTCAAGTGCCATCTTTTTAGGAAGACCACATTGATTCATTTTCAAGCTTGGTCCAACGACAATAACCGATCTTCCTGAATAATCAACCCTTTTTCCTAATAAATTTTGTCTAAATCTACCTTGTTTTCCTTTTAACATATCAGATAGTGATTTTAATTCTCTGTTGTTTTGAGTTACAACTGGTTTTCCACGACGACCGTTGTCAATTAAGGCATCAACTGCTTCCTGAAGCATTCTTTTTTCATTTTTTATGACAATTTCAGGTGCTTTTATTGACATCAATTTTTTAAGTCTTATATTTCTGTTAATTACTCTTCTATACAAGTCATTTAAATCTGAAGTTGCAAATCTTCCTCCATCAAGCTGAACCATTGGTCTTAAATCAGCAGGAATTACAGGAAGCACTGTCAAAATCATCCATTCAGGTCTATTTCCAGAAAGTATCAAATCTCTTACTATTTTTAGTCTTTTTATAACTTTTTTTCTTTTTTGAGATGAATGTTCTGTATCCATTTCATTTTCCAGTTTTTTTTCTAGTTCTTTCAAATCGATTTCTTCTAACAGCGCTAAAACTCCTTCAGCACCCATTTTTGCTGTAAATCCGTTTTTAAACTGACTTTCATATAACTTATATTCTCTATCTGTCAAAATCTTACCTTTTTCAAGTCCAGTTTCTCCTGCATCAGTTACAATATATCTTGAGAAATACAAAACTGATTCCAGTTCTTTTGTACTTATTCCAAGTAAAAGACTCATTTTATTAGGTGTTCCTTTAGAATACCAAATATGTGCAATTGGTGTAGCAAGTTTAATATGACCCATTCTTTCACGACGAACTTTTGAAGTAGTTACTTCAACTCCACATTTTTCACAGACCATTCCTTTATAACGCATTCTTTTGTATTTTCCACACGCACATTCGTAGTCTTTCGATGGTCCAAATATTCTCTCGCAGAAAAGCCCTTCCATCTCAGGTTTAAGTGTTCTATAGTTTATTGTTTCCGCTTTTGTTATTTCTCCATATGACCATTCCAATATTTTTTCCGGCGATGCCAGTTTTATTTGAATACTATCAAAATCTCTTATACTCATTAATAAGAGCCTCCTCAATATATTTATTCCACTTTTTTTAAAAGAAAGTGGCAAACTTTTTTATTTTTTTATGCATCAACATTTTTATCTAGTTCAATTTGTTGTCCATCTTTATCATAAAGAGCCACATCTAATCCAAGTGACTGGAACTCTTTAATTAACACTCTAAATGATTCTGGTGCATCTGCTTCTGGCATTGCTTCTCCTTTTACAATCGCTTCGTAAGTTTTTGTTCTTCCACTTATATCATCCGATTTTACAGTCAACATTTCTTGTAAAATACTTGACGCACCGTAGGCTTCCAATGCCCAGACTTCCATTTCTCCAAGTCTTTGTCCACCAAATTGAGCTTTTCCTCCAAGTGGCTGCTGAGTGACAAGTGAATATGGTCCAATTGCTCTGGCGTGCATTTTATCTTCTACCAAGTGGTGAAGTTTTAACATATACATTCTTCCAACTGTGACAGGATTGTCAAAAGGTTTTCCTGTTCTTCCGTCAATTAATTTTACTTTACCAGTTCTGCTATATCCAGCTTCTTCCAAGTATTTTTTCACATCATCTTCACTAGCACCATCAAATACAGGTGTTGCAATATATTTATTAATATCTCCAATTGCAAGTCCCAAGTGAACTTCCAGTACCTGTCCAATATTCATACGAGATGGCACCCCAAGCGGGTTAAGGCAGACATCAATTGGTGTTCCATCTTCCAAGTGTGGCATATCTTCAATTGGCAACACTCTTGAAATTACCCCTTTATTTCCATGTCGTCCAGACATCTTATCTCCAACCATTATCTTTCTTTTTTCAGCGATGTAAATTCTAATTAATTTATTTACTCCAGCTTTTAAGTCATCTCCATTTTCTTTAGTTAGCTCCAATACATCGACAACTGTTCCTTTAGCTCCGTGTGGAAGTCTAAGCGAAGTATCTCTCACATCTTTTGCTTTTTCTCCAAAAATTGCACGAAGCAGTTTTTCTTCTGCAGGTGGTTCAGTTTCCCCTTTAGGTGTAACCTTTCCAACCAAAATATCATCTGGCACAACATGCGCACCAATTCTTATAATTCCATTTTCATCCAGATTTTTAAGCGCTTCTTCAGATACATTAGGAATTTCTCTCGTAATTTCTTCATCTCCCAATTTTGTCGTTCTAGCTTCTGTGTCAAATTGTTCAATATGAATCGAAGTAAATACATCGTCTTTACGAAGTCTTTCTGAAATCAAAATTCCATCTTCAAAATTGTATCCTTCCCAAGGCATAAACGCAAGTAAAATATTTTTTCCAAGCGCTAAATCCCCACCAGCTGTTGATGGTCCATCAGCAATTATATCACCTTTTTTAACTTTTGCTCCCAAATCAGTAATTGGTTTTTGATGCAGACACATAGACTGATTTGATTTTTCAAAGTTTAAAAGTCTGTGTGAATATTCTTTTCCTTCATCATCTGTCACAACTATTCTTCTGGCATCGACATAAGTAACTGTTCCAGTCGCTTGTGAAGTAATCACTGCTCCAGAATCCACGGCAACTTTTCTCTCAAGTCCAGTTCCCACATAAGGTGCTTCTGTTTTAAGTAACGGCACAGCTTGACGCTGCATATTTGATCCCATTAACGCACGATTGGCATCATCGTGTTCCAAAAACGGTATTAATCCTGCTGAAACTGATACTAACTGCTTAGGTGACACATCCAAAATATCAACTTTAGATTTGTCAATATGCACAATTTCATCTCCATAACGGCAAACAACTTCATCTGTCAAAAAGTTTCCATCTTTGTCAATTGGAGTATCTGCCTGTGCGATAAATAATCCTTCTTCTTCATCTGCCGCCAAATATTCGATGTCATCAAAATCTGCTTTACCATTTTTAATTTTTACAAATGGAGTTTCAATAAATCCATATTTATTAACTTTCCCATAAGTTGAAAGTGAAGCAATAAGTCCGATATTCGGTCCTTCTGGCGTTTCTATTGGACAAATTCTACCATAGTGAGAGTTGTGAACATCACGCACCTCAAATCCTGCTCTATCTCTTGAAAGTCCTCCAGGTCCTAACGCAGAAATTCTTCTTTTATGAGTCAATTCTGACAACGGATTTGACTGATCCATAAATTGAGATAATTGTCCGCTTCCAAAAAACTCAAGAATTAAAGCATTCAATGGTTTTGTATTTAACAAACTTTGTGGCGTTAAAGTTGTAATGTCTTGAATAGTCATTTTTTCTCTTACCATTTTAGACATTTTTAACATTCCACCTTTTATTTGAATTGAAAGTAGCTCTCCAACTCCTCTTACACGACGGTTTGACAAGTTGTCAATATCATCTGTAAATCCTTCTCCGCTCACAAGATTTTTTACATATTCAATTGTATGTAAAACATCTTCTTTTGTAAGTACAATTTCATCCTCTGGCACATTAATTTTAAGTCTTTTATTAATTTTATATCTTCCCACATCGGCTAAATCATATCTTTGTGGATTAAAAAACATTTGTTTTACAAGCGATCTGGCACTGTCAACTGTAACCAAATCTCCTGGTCTTAATTTTCTAAACACTTCAATTACAGCTTCGTCATTTGTTGTTGTGCTATCATTTAACATAGCATTTGCAATAATTCTATCTTCAGGTTTAACTTCCCAAATATCAAGTTTTTGAAGTTTTTCATCCAATATTTTTTCAATGACAACTCCGTCAATCAATTCTTTAGATTCAACAATAAATTCTCCTGTTTCCTCATCAATTACATCTTCTCTTACAAAACTTCCTTCCAGTTTCGAACGCAAAACATCATCTAATTCGTTCCCTTTATATTTTTCATAAATTTCCGATAAATCAACAGTTTTCGCTTCAAAAAATTCATCCATAATTTGTTCGTTTGATTCAAAAAAATCAACTGCTTTTAAGAAAACTGGAAGCAAGACTTTCTTTCTTCTATCAATCTTTACATTAAGAACATCATTTTTATCCGTTTCGAACTCAAGCCAAGTTCCTTTATAAGGAATTATCTTTCCGATAAATACATCTTTTCCTGTCTGAATGTTCAATTCTTTATTAAAAGTTATTCCTGGAGATCTATGAAGCTGTGAAATAACAACTCTTTCTGCACCATTTATAATGAATGTCGCTTTATCTGTCATAAGTGGTATATCTCCAAAATGAACTAGTGTTTCCTGAATTTCTCCTGTTCTTTTATTAGTTAATTTTAATCTAACTTTTAATTGACCGGAATATGTCTTACCTCTTTTTTTACACTCTAGTTCGTCGTTTAATGGCTCGTCATTTTCGTGAATTTCATACCACAAGTATTCCAATTTTAGCAGTCCGTTGCTTGATTCAATTGGAAAAATTTCGTTAAAAATTGACTCAAATCCTTTATTTTCTCTTTTTTGAGGTGGCAATTTTGTCTGTAAAAAGTCTTCGTAAGAATTTATCTGAAACTCTAAAAAATGTGGCATTTCCCCTCTGTCTACTATTTTTCCAAAACTATATCTTTCAATAAGTTTGTCCATTTAAAAAATTCCTCCCTGTCATAGAACATATTCACTTTTTATTAAAATTAAATTCTAAAATTAAACTTTACTTGAATGTTCTTATTTAATTTGATTTTTTTATATTTAATTATTTTTAACTTTTATAAAATAATTAAATTTTTAAATTTACTTCAACATAAAAAAATTAATACAAAAAAAGACCGTACTTATACGATTTTCTCTTTACATTGCAAAATATATTTATCAAATTGTAAAAATCCAATAAATATACTTTAATCTTTATATTCAAACGCAAAATAGTGGAAAAAGACACTCCCTGTTCTTTCAAAAGAGTGTCTTAACTATTGATTTGGCTTAAGTGAACTATTTTAATTCAACAGTTGCTCCTGCAGCTTCTAATTTACCTTTAATTTCTTCAGCTTCTTCTTTAGATGCTCCTTCTTTAATTGCTTTTCCTCCAGCTTCAACTAATTCTTTAGCTTCTTTTAATCCTAATCCTGTAATTGCTCTTACTTCTTTAATTACTGCTAATTTAGCTCCACCTGCTGATGTTAAGATTACATCAAATTCAGTTTTTTCTTCAGCGGCTCCTCCTGCTGCGGCTCCTCCTGCTACTGCAACTGGTTGTGCAGATACTCCAAATGTTTCTTCAATAGCTTCAACTACTTCTTTTAATTCTAATACAGACATAGCTTTTAAGTCTTCTATAAATTGATCTTTATTAAATGCCATTATTTTATTTCCTCCTAAATTATTTTTATTTTAAATTTTTTCAGCTTACTATTCAGCAGCTGGTTCTCCATTTTCTTTTTGTTCTGCTACATTTGTTAATGCTACAGCTAACATTCTAACTGGCGATAACAATCCGTAAGCAATTTGACCAAGTAATTCTTCTCTTGATGGTAATTTTGCTAATGCTTCTACAGTTTTAACATCAACTCTTTTTGCATCAACCATTCCACCTTTGATTACTAATTTGTCTTTTAATTTGTTTCCAAATTCATAAATTAATTTTGATGGTGCAACTCCATCTTCGTAACCTACTGCGAAAGATGTTGTTCCTTCTAACAAGTCATCAAAATCTTCTTCAATTCCAACTTCTTTTAATGCAATTTTCACAAGTCTATTTTTCGCTACGAAATATTCAACTTTTGATTCTCTAGCATTTTTACGAAGTTCTGTGTCTTCATTAACACTGATTCCTTTATAATCAACAAAAACCATAGCTTTTGCATCTTTTAATTTCTCAGTTAATTCTTTAACTGCATCTAATTTTGCTTGTGCTGGCAATTTGTTCACCTCCTCAAATAAAAAAGCCTCTGAAACAAAAACAATAAGCCAGAGGTATTATTATAACGAAATCTATCTAAGAATTTTTATTAAATCTTCCAATAATTCATTACAACTACCTCGGTAGGATTTTATGAACTTCCATTCTACCTACTGTCTTTGGTTATAGTTAAATAATTTAATTATTTTTCACTATTTACTATCAAGTACAATTATACATTATTTTTTTCAAAAAAATCAAGTATTTTTTTGAAATTTTTTTATTTTTTTACCAAATATCTTTCGTATTGTATCCGGATTGTTTATAATTTCCACATTTTTTTACAGGTTTTTCTATTGGGAGATTTTTTTCATTATTTAATGCTTTTTATTAAGCTATTTACAGATTTTTTTGTCAAAAGTCATTTCAGTTGTAAAACTTTTTTTGTAGCCATTTTTTTCATCTCCTTTTTTATGTAATAAAAATTTTTTTATCTCAATTAATTTTTTTCAAAGAGTTAAACTCCCTTGCTACTGTAAATTATAACTTATTTTTTTAAAAAGTTCAACATAATATTTTTATACTAAATTCTATTTAAAAAAAAGATATTATATTATATTATATTTTATTTACTCTCCTAGTTTAAATAAAAAATGAGAACCTAAGTTCTCGAAAACGTGAACTACTCCCGCTTTTAGAAGCGGGAGCTTCTTGGGAAGTATCTGCTTTTGCTAGCTAAATATATTTACCAAGCTCTTCGGACAGTCCCTGCCCTGTCTTCTTTTATTTTCCTAATATTCCAACATTTCTTTTCCAATATCTCTTATATTCAGCGCCGCATTATAATCTCTATCAATTTCAATTCCACAACACTCACATTTATAGCTTCTTTCTGATAATTTCAGTTTCTCTTTAACATTTCCACATTTACTGCAAGTTTTCGACGATGGAAACCACTTATCTATTTTTAAAAATTGCTTTCCTAAAAACATCAACTTATACTCAAGCATCCTCAAAAACATTCCCCATCCATTATCTCCTACACTTTTACCAAAATTTAATGCCTGGCTCATCCCTTTCATATTCAAATCCTCAACAACTACAGCATTATACGCTTCAGACAATTTTTTTGATAATTTATGCAGAAAATCTTTTCGACAATTTTTAATATACTCATGTAACTTTGATATTTTCGCTTTTTGCTTATACCAATTTTTAGAAAATTTTACTTTTCTTGACAATGATTTCTGTAATTTCTTCAATTTTTTCTCCAACATCCTAAAATATCTTGGATAATCAGCCCTTTGGTTTTCAGAACTGACAAATAATTCAGACATTGAAAAATCAAGTCCAATTACTTTATCATTACTAGCTACTTTTTGAATTTCTTTTTCAAATTCCGTCAAAATAGAAACGTAATAATTTCCATTGCTATTTGTTAATGTTACTGACTTTATCTTGTAATCCTTCGGTATTTCTCTATGATATTTCAATTTAACTTTTTTTCAATTTTGGCAAAACCAAATATTTATTTTTCTTCAATTCGTATCGAATTATTCACACAATTTGTCGTATAACTTTTTAACATTATTCTTTTTTAGATTTGAACCTTGGAAATTTCGCTCTCTTCTGAAAAAAAATTCGTAAACGATCGTTTTTACATTCAATTGAGCATTTGAAAGTGCTAGACTGTCTACTTCTTTCAAAAAAATTGATTTTCATTTTTCAAACTGGCAGGTGTAATTATTTTTATTTTTTTCCAGTTTCTTCATAAATTTTTATTAGCAAAATGCAAAATCGTATTATAAACAAAACGAACACATCCAAAAGTCTTATTTATCAATAATTCTTGCTCCTTATTTGGATAAATTCTGTATTTGAATGCTAAATTATATTTCATGAAATTACACCTCCTTTTGATTTTGGATATTATTTTTAATTATTTTTTTAGAAACTTTTTTTATTTATAACTTCTCTTCAATATTTTTATACAAAAATTGTATCATAGATATATTCTTTTTTTCAATTTTTTTACAAAAAGCAAGTCATCTCCCGCTTGTAGAAGCCGGAGACTTCTTGCTATCTTTTGTTAAATTCCCATTTTTTTAATGTATTAATCAATTTATGAACTTTTTTCTACAAAGTTTTTACTAGAATATAAATCTAAGTCCAGCTCCACCTCTGAAGTTTTTACCAGTTGAATCATATCCAGCGTTTACTGTAAATCCAAGTCTTCCGTTGTCTATTCCTAAGTTTAGATCAGCTTTGTAGTTTCCTTTTTTGTTTTCTTTATCTCCACGAATTGAGAAGTAGTCTGTCCATGCTCCTTGAATTCTTGCTTCATTTGTCACGTCATTTACTCTTCCTAATTCTTTTTCATATCCTAAACCTAAACTTGCAACAAACATTGATTTTTTGAATACAGGTTGTTTGTATGTAAAGTCAACACCTAAGTTTGGTTTGATTGAATGATAATCATTTCCTTTAACATCCAATGACATTGTTCCATCTTCATGGAATGAACTATATCTTCCGTATTCTAGGTCAATTCCTACATGTGGTTTAATTGCAAATCCTTCGCTTAATCTGAATGATTTAGCTAATTCATTTTTAAGAGCTACACCATAAGTATAGTAATGAGATTCCGCATCATATTGTTTGTCAACTACCCAGAATCTACGGTTTGTATCTGTTCTTCCGAAGTATCCTTCTCCAGCGATTGTCCAAGTAAATTCTCCGTTTACATCAAATGGAGTTGTTTTGAATAATCCACCTTTAATCATAGCTTGATTTTCATGAGATCTAGCAATATCTTTGAATGAGAAGTTGTTGTCAACTACCCCTGTGTACCAACCATGTTTTTCACCTTTGTAAATTGATTCTCCTTCGTGAACTGCTACAAATCCTCCAGCGTAATTTTCATAATCAGGGATTCCTTTTGTATCAGTCTTGTATTCTCCTCTTTCTCCAAATGCTTTATACTTAGTTGAATCTTTAGAAGGGTTTCCAACCATTCCGTTGCTGCTCATAACTCCGCTAACTTGAGAATCGAATATTTTTTCAGTAGCTACAGTTCTTTGTTGGATTCCACCATAAATATGCGCTCTCATTTGATCAAACGCTTGTGCTAAAATGTGTCCTTCTCCATTTCCTAAGCTGTTTAATTTATTGAAGATTTCTTTTTCGTTAGTATGGAAATCAACGATTTCATACACATTATCCAAGTTGTTTGTGAAGTTTACAAGTGAAGTATCATCATCGTAAGCGAATGAATGATAAGGAACTTTACTCATGTAAACATCTGTCAATTGGTTCTTATCGTCAAGTTTAGCTGCTACTTGCCAAGTCAAACTTGCAGATAATGGATTTACTACAGCTCCACCAGGTAAGTTAGTAAGTGAATCATTAAATGGTTTTAAAATATTAGTTCCCAATCTTATAGCTTTTGCATTAGTATACAATGTTGCTTCAGATCCGAAGTATAAGTTTACTTCTCCTAAGTTTTTCAAGTTTTGAATTCCATTAATTGGGTTACTGTATTTAACTCCTGATGTATCTACATACATTCCAATTGATGTAACTTCTGATAACTGGTCTGTATGATAGTTGTTCCACATCTTGTTACCCCATCCATCTAATTGAGATAGATCGATTATTCTTGTTCCACCAGTTTGAATACTGCTTGTAATTGAAATTTTTTCTCCCCATTGACCTTGTGTTGCTGCATCTGTGTCAACTGTGAAAATTGGAGTGTTTACTCCATCAACTGTAATAGTTGTCATCGGTACTACGCTTGGCATTGCGATAGTTGTTCCAACACCAGTTGTCTTAGGATTTCCTGAAGTATATTCAGCTATTGAGTTTTCTTTTCCACCGTATAGATCCTTAGATCCGTCTTTTCCATTATTTTGTCCAGCTGTTGTAGCTTGTGAAGAATCATATTGCGCATCTGTTGGACTCAATATTTTAACTGGATTTCCGTTTGCATCAACGATGAATCTTGAACTGTCAGTTACAATTCCATTAGAATTTTGTCCTGTTACATTAATTGTACCGTAGTTCTTAATGTAACCTCCATTTATTGCAACCACACCTCTAAGGTTATTTGCACTACCTTCGATTGTTCCGTAGTTTTCTCCGATTGCTCCACGGTCTAAGTACATACCTGTTGAATTATCTCCAATCAATTCGATGTTACCGTAGTTAATTGCTCTTGAACGAGAACCAGTTGCAAACATTCCAATTCCATCTTTTGCTTGAACTACAATGTTTCCTCTATTTATTACATATCCGTCAGCTTCTGTCTTAACAAAAGTATTGTTTGAATCATAAACATTTCTACCTGCTGCCATTGCTGCTGAATATCTCATATTTTGTGTATCAGACATTCCTGTAATAATCTTACCATAGTTTGTTGAAGCTATATCAGGATTTTCTGAAACTATACCTAAGTTTCCATATCCTAAGTTTATTGTTTCTCCTGTAGTCTTATCAACTGTTGGATTTGCAATATCCCATTGACTTCTTAAATCAATTGTTCCGTAGTTGTCAATGCTTCCTGCTGTACGGTAAGCTGTGTTGTAATCTCCGTTCATTGTTATATTTGCATAAGTTGTACCTTTAGAGTTCTTGTCAGCTGAGTAGTAGTATACTGCGTTACCTTGTTCGTAAACTTCTTCAGGTATTGCTGGGTTAGTTGGAACATGTGATTTAACTTGTCCACCAGCTTTAGTGTTTGAAGCTAAGTTAATTGTTGGTGAGTAAGTTGGACTACCAATTGTTACTTTTGTAGTTGCACCACCGTTGTTTTCAGCTAAAACGATACCGTATGAATATCTGTCAATATCCATGTTAGCACTTACATCAACATTTCTATTTTGTTTAGACAAGTTTTCGTTGCTTCCAATGTAAACTCCGACTGCCGCATCTGTTGTTCTTCCTGGCAATAAGTCAGTTGCTGCTGTGTAGGCAGTTTGTCTGTTAATTGGGTAAGCTCCTGCTGCACTAGAAGTTCCTTTTGTTGTTTGTTCGTGTCCTAAGACTGTGTCGTTACCAACTAATAATTTAGTTCCTTTTTGAATGTTTACAGTTCCGTCTCCAGAGTAAACACCGTAGCTGTTTCTGTTAATTGTAATTGTACTTTCACTTCCGTCAGCTTTTGGTCCTGTTGTTACATTGTAACCGTAAATTCCAAATCCTCCGACATTTTGGTTAGAAGTTGTTCCAACTTTGATGTCTCCGTGACTTTCTATGTAAGTGTTTGCTCTTCCATTTTCATGGTCATTAGCCAAAATACCTACATTTACTTTTTTAAGGTCATTCTTTTCAACATTTGCTGCATCTGACAACAATGAATCAGATAATTCGATGTTACCCCAGTTTACGAAGTTTCCGCTGTTTACAACCGCACCGTAAGATCTTACATGAGTTTTTGATGTATCTTCCTTGATATCTCCGTAGTTTGTTACTGTGTCTAATCTTCCTTTATCTGTGTTTACTAGGATTCCTGCGATTCCTTTATATGTTCCAGCTACTGATGGAGTACCAGCTGTTACTGCTGCTTTTTCAGCTGCTAATGTTACACCAGCGTCATTGTTATTATTAAATTTAACATCTAAATAATTTACAGCTGAAGTTCCTTTAGTTGTATCTGTTGAAGTAAAGTTCATACCAAAAGCATTCTTATTATTATCTCCTTTGTAGACATAATTCAATACTTTAGGTGTTGCACCTAAACGATCAATTGGTTCACCAATGCTTGAATCGTCAGTTGTCCAAATTCCAACTCCATCATTTTTAGTTTCAATTGTCACTCCTGTTGAATCTGGATGGAACTTAATGTTAGAAGCTTTTGCATAAATACCAATTCCATTATATGTAGTTACAATATCAGATGTAGTTGCTGTATTTTGAGTATTTAATGTAAGTATTCCACCTGCGTTTGAACCTGAATTTGCAGTACTGTCTATTACGATTCCAACACTTTTATCGCTTTTATCATTAGTATTTGCATTTAATTTTATACTATCTGGAGCTGTTGCTTGTTTATTGTCATATAAAATTGTAACATCCGATCTATTAGCATTATTTACATTTTTAGCGTAAATACCTACAGCAAGATCTCCATCTACTGTTATCGTTCCAACTGTTCCTTTATCTTCAATTGTAATTTTATTATTACCATATCCTACATTATTTGTAGAAAGACCCATAATTCCATAGTTTTCACCAGTAGCAGATGTTTCTGTTGTATAACGATTAGCTGTTCTTAAATTAGATAATGCTGCTCCACCACCAGTATATTTTCCTGTTACAGTGATACTACCTTCATTACTTAAAATACTGTCATCTGTTCCAACTATTCCATATCCATGGTCTACTTTTATTGTACCTTGAGCTTCATTTTTAATAGTTCCATAAGCTACATTAATTCCTGTTATTCTTTCTTCAGCTGGATTTGAACCGTTACCAGCGGCAGTTCCACCCCATACATCTATATTTCCACTATTTTTATAACCTGATTCGGTATTCAAGCTCTTTCTCCATCCTGTAGAAGAAACTGGATCAGTCCAACGGTAAAGACTATTAGCCATGCTCAATCCTTGACCAGCTTTATACTTAACATCTCCTGTAATATTTTTACTATTATTAATAGTTACTAATTCACTTTCCATTTTTATTCCTGTAAATGGATCATTTGTAGTACCTGCAGAAGTCGTATTAACAGTTTTTTCTACATCTTCCAAATCAACATCGTGATCAATTTCAAAGTCACCATTTATAAAAGTACTTTTGAAATTATTATTTCCTGAATTTTTCAAGTTACCTGTATTAATTCCAGCATATTTAGCTATTCCATTCAAGAATAAGCTTCCTGTTTGATTTTGATTACTATCCCATTTTATTTTATTTGCAGCTTGGTTAATAACACCTACATCAACTCTGTCTGATAAGATATCAACTTTTACATTTTCCATTCCACGATATTTTGCGGCATAAAATTTTTTCTTATCATCTGTTGATGTAAAAGTAGATACATCAGCAGCACTTGCCAAATAATCTGTTACAGCTTCTCCATATCTATTTCCAGTTAATAAAATACCATCATACATATCAATTCCAGTAGGGTTATTGAATAAAATTGAAGCTTTATCATTATTTATACGGTTTACATAGAAAGGTGTTACTCTTTCATGATCATTACCTGAATCATAATGATTTAATCTAGTTGCACTTCTACCTGCTCTTGTACCAGCAGCTACAGTTGTTGCACCACTTCCTATTGTAGTTACGGTTTTCACATTATTATCTTGGTTTACAATATCTCCATTAAATTCAATCTGTCCATTATTTGTCGCATACAATGCTCCACCAGTACCACTTACAACTGTAACTCCAGCACCAGCTTTATCATATGTTACTTTTGAACCTTCACCTTCTGCATAAGCTGCTAAACCATAAATTAATGAACCTTGTGCTGTTGTTGAATTACTATCCTCTACTAAATTTGTAGCTTTTATATTTGTTTTTATTGTTATAGTTCCTTTACCTTTAGCAAAAGCACCTATATTTTCATAAGTATCAGTACGGTGATTCAATCCATTAGTAGAAAATTTTGAAGGATCTGGAGTTCCAACTGTACTTCCACTTACAGAGTTTGCTTTTCCTAATATATTATTATCTGCTGCTAAAATATCCCCTGTGATAGTTATTTGAGAATTTACAGTTGATTTAGTTACATAATCAGGATTACCTATATCTCCAACCGTTCCAACTGAATAAGCAATTATCGATTTATATCCTCCTGCTTTTGTATTTCCTGCTACTGTAATTTTACCACCATTTGTTGCATTATAAGCTGTACCTTCTCTTGAAATCATTTCTACATCTGATTTAATGTTAATACTAGAAGCACCTGCGCTTTGTAATCCAGAATCTGCAGTTGTTGCCATTCCATGTTCTTTAGGATTAAATATCCCAGTTGCATAAGCAATTGTTGTTCCCAAAGAACTTGAACTTTCAGGATTATTATATCCCCAACTTAGATTTGGTGATCCCATATCTTCATATGCACTATCTACAATTTTATTAACCAAACCTTTTACATCAATCATTGTTCCTTTATCAGCAAAAACCATTGTACCATTTACTGATCTTGAACCAAATGCTACATGTAAATCTTCGACAGTTAAAGCTTTTTTATCAGTTGGAATTGTACCACTACCCATAACATAACTTCTAGACACATCATTTCTTTGTCCAGAAACACCGTAAACAGCTATATTGTTAGAAACTGGATTGGAACTTCCTGTTGCTCTATACGCTCCTATAATTCCTTGTAATTTTAATTTTCCATCAAACCAACCAATAGCACTATTTGTTCCACTTACAAGAGGTTCATGTGCACCACTGTTTGTAGTTGATTCTGAATAATTAGCGAAGTATGCAAAAATATTATTACTATTAGATGAATGAATATTTTTTAAATCAACAGTTCCATCTTGTACATATCCTAAATCTGTAAATGCTATATTATTAGGTCCTTCTAAATGTATAAGTCCTGTTCCATTCCGAAGTCCATTTGGAGCTGGATCTAGGCCATTCGTTATATCCAATTTATGAACATAATTTGTAACATTATAACCAGTTTCCTAGAACCAGTATAATTTTCTCCAATATGCATATCATGATTTCCGCTTATTGTAATATCATTTAAAGCTCCATCTATTCCATTTTGTATATTGATACCTATATTATCAGATTGATTAGAACCAGTACGACCTCCTACATAAAATATCGGATTATTCTCAAAATTTAAAGTCGTTTTTTTATTATGATCTGCATCAATTGCTAATCCAATAGAGTTATCTCCCAAAGTAAATGAAGTATTTTTACATCTATTGTTCCATCAATATTATGAAAATCTACTTCAAGTCCACTATGCCATGAATTATTATCGTCATCTACAGTAAAACTACTACTCTCTACAGTAACTCCATTATTTTCAACTAAAACTGAAGCTCTACGAGAAGCATCTGTTCCAAAAGAATAATAAGGACCACTTACTCGTGTAGGATTATCATTAAAGAAAGTACTACCGTTAAATCCATAATTTTTTTGAATTAAATATGCATATCCACTAGTAGTATCTATACTTAATATATCATTTGCGAAATCGTTAGCATTCCTAAAACCAGTAGCTGCTTTTTGCGAAGAATTTAGACCATTATAATAATTTACTAAATTTGTAAAACGAGTATTATAGTCATTAATAAAACCTGATCCATTAGTACCGTCCCAATCTTTATAATGTGCATCTACTCCATATGCAGTTATTCTAGTTGGAGTCCCACTAACTCTATCTGCTGAAAAATTATAAGAAGCATTAAACTCATCAGGATACCATATATTCTTATATTTACTTCCAGAAATTAAATAATATCCTCTAGAACCTCTTGACGAAACAGGAGAACTCATACCCCACTCATTATAACGACTACCATTAATTCCATTTTCAAAAGTTCCACTTACTTTATTCAATTCACCAAAATCATGATAGCCAGCATCACTAGCTGTCACATCTCTATCAGCATATATTAATCTACCATCAATTGTTGATAAAGTGGCATCATGTCCTTGATGACTTGTACCAAGAGAGGTACTTCTTTGATAGTGTCCACTAGGTGAAGGTGAAGAAATAGTTCTACTTGCTGTTACTCTATTAAACGGAGAAGTATAAGTATTTACCTTATCTGGTTTATCAGCATTAGGTGTAAATACAGGATTTTCAGGGATACTTAATTTATCTATATTAGAAATACTTGGCGGAGTATATGGATTATGCACATTAGCCGGATTAATTACAAGCGCATCTGGCTCTTTATTTCTTTGAATGTGCAAGTTAGTTGCTCCATATTCATGTAAGTTTGGATCATATACATATTTAGTCAGATCATTAGTTCTTCTGTATTTAATATCGTTCTGTTTTCCTCCACGACCTTTGAATGAAGTTCCCCAAGAATTGTAAGTGTAACCAAATCCAAATTGTTGAGATCCCCATGGTGATTTTACAACTTGGTCACCTTGTTCCATTAATTTTACTAGTTCAAGTGATGAACCTTTGATTAGCTTGTCATTGTCCTTTCTTGCGTAATTGATTTGCTGTCGCATTTCGTTTATTGAGTCCATAGCAGCTTCTTTTTGTGAATCTGACAAGTTGTCAAAAGTATCAGAGAATGAAATTGAAGCTAGACTTAAAATTCCAGACAAGATAAAAGATATTAATAATGAGTCCGAATAGTGGACATCTTTACATCTTTTAGCAAATGCTCTTAAATCTTTTGCGATTTTAGCTAAATTGTTAGTCATAATGTAAACACTCCTTTAAAATATAATTTACAAGAAAATTTAAAAGTAATTTTGTCATAGAAACTTAGAGTGATGGCGAGTGAGTGATGATGCCAAAGAATCTATTACCAAAAGTTATTTCAAAAATTTCCTTACATGAAAAGAACGAAAAAGGAAAATCTCTTTCTCTTTTTGAAAATTTTCTAAAAAAACAAAATTCCCAACGGATTGTTCAAAAAAACCCAGAAAAAAAGTTATAGCAAACTTTATTAAATACACAGTTCTCCCATAAATTTAAGAGAGTTATTTTTTTGTGTCAATTTAATAAAATTTTATTGATTCCTATAATTTTTCCTTTATTTTACAACATTTATTAAAAAAATTTCAATACTTTTTTTATAAAAAAAAGTAAAAAAATATTCGCATTTTTTTAACCTCTATTTAATCAAAAATTCCAACCCAAAAATTTTTTTCCTTAGAATTTTTTTATTTACCCTTATATTTCCTAGCAACAAAAAAAATAAAATTAAAAAAATCAAAAAAATAATAATTATCTTTTAATTAAAAAAATTAAATTATATTTTTTTAAATATAACCATAAATTTCATAAATACTAACATCTCAAAACAAAAAAACTAAAAAAAATTCCTATTTTTCATTCAAATATTTTTTTATTTCTAATTATCCTCTAACAACTAATTTTTATATTTTTGTAATAATTATAATTTTTATATTTAATATTTTTTTATAAAATTAATAAAAAAATCACAGTTAAATTAATAACTGTGATTTATATTTTTATATTGACTTTCTTCTAAAATATGCTATAATATAATCAAATAAAAATTCGATTATTGTCAAGCCCTTGTTGTTGGGCTTATTTTTACCTTTTTTTCCATTTCAGAAATTTCATAATCCAAAATGCACAAAAAGAATTATTATTAATACTGATAGTGTCAACTGTATCTTTTTCATACATATAAACTACCCCTTTCTTTTTAATAACTAAAAGTGTAGAGAAAGGCTAGAGGGTCTGGCAACCATAGCCCTTGTTGTTATATTTATTTCTTCTTGTTTTCTCCGTCTTTATACTCTTTGTATATCATATATACGAATTGTAATATTGTACAGATACTAGCAAGTAGATGGATTTTTTCGATTATTGTCATTTTGCTTAAACCTCCTTTCCGTTCTCTACGAAATTATTATATTGCATCTCTTGAAATTTGTCAACATACTATCACAGTCATAACTTAATTGCCATTGTCCTGTTTTTTACATAAAAAAATCACAGTTAAATTAATAACTGTGATTTATATTTTTTGTATTGACTTTTTTTAATATGCTATAATATAATCAAATAAAAATTCGATTATTGTCAAACCCTCGTTGTTGGGTTTATTTTTTTTACCTTTATTTTTTATTATTTTTGACTTCTCTTTATCATGAAATCGACTTCTGCATTTGCATTTATTGGTATTATTTGTATCTCTGGATTTTTATTCTTATATACTCTAAATATTTCATCTGCAAATCCTTGACCTATTGTTTTAATACCGTCAAAATCTAAAAATATTACTTTAAATTTATCCGCATTCAGCAATATTCTTTTCGCTTTTGAACGAGATACAAACGATTCACCTAAATACTCTTTTGCCAAGTGAACAGTTATAGTTGTCCTATCGAAAATATACTCATCATTTGTATATTTTTCAAATACTTCGTGTGCTGTTCTATCAGTATCTTTATTCAAGAAAAATAACACTCTTGTCCCTTCGACTTTATCCTCAATTCCAACACTTTCAAAATTATACAATTCATGTCTATTACCAGTAAAAAATTCCTTCTGAACCTCCCACGACTAAAGTCGCAGGGTTCTTGGGAAGTATGTGCTTTTGTTAGCCACATATATTTACCAAGCTATCCCCGTAGTTCCTACGGTTCCATATATTTATATATTTAAGCACTTTCTTTTAATAGTCTTAGTCCTTCTTTTAGTATGTTTTTAGACGCATTTATATCTCTATTATGTACAGCTCCACATACTGGACAAGTCCATTCTCTCACACTCAAATCTTTTACTTCTTCATTTCTATATCCACAACAATTACATATTTGACTACTTGCAAAAAATTTATCTACTTTTACTATTATTCTTCCATACCATTTCGCTTTATAACTTAGTATTCTATTAAATTCACTCCACGATACATCTACAATATTTCTTGCTAATTTATGATTTCTTACCATATTTTTTACTTGCAAGTCTTCTATACAGATAATGTCATATTTTCTTATCAGTTCTGTCGATAATTTCTGCAAAAAGTCTTTTCTTTGATTTGTTACTTTTTCATAGCATTTTGCCACTTTTATTCTAGCCTTATTTCTATTTGAACTGCCCTTTGGTTTTCGTGACAGTTTTCTTTGACACAAAGCTAATTTTTTCAAAGATTTCTGTAAATATTTTGGATTTTCTATTAAGGTTTCATCACTGGTAATCGCAAAGTCCTTTATACCTAAATCTATTCCAACATTCTTATTTGTACTTTCTAAGTTTTCTATTTCTACATCAGTACAACATATAGATATATAATATTTTCCACTAGGTGCTTGTGTTATTGTTGCATTTATTATTCTTCCTTGTGGCTTCATCTTATCTCTTATTTTTAGTTTTCCTAACTTAGGTACTTTTATCCATTTATCTAAAAACTCTATATTATTATTTGTATAATTGGTTCTGTAAGATTTTCTATTATCTTTCTTAGATTTAAATTTTTGGATAGCCTCTTCCACTAAAGAAGTTCTTATATGCTTTATCTAAATCTTTTTAAAAGAATTTTGTAAAGAAAATTTATCTACATCTTTTAACCATTCTTTATCTTTCTTTAAAACTGTTAATTCTTTACTACATTGACTATATGACATAGATTTTTTCTCTTTGTTATATAGCTCTTGTTTTAAACCTAAAAAATGATTATAGACATATCTTACACAACCAAAAGTACAATTTAATATTGCCATTTGAGTTTTAGTTGGATAAAATCTAAACTTATATGCTTTTTCCATGCGATTTCACCTCCATTTACCTATATATAGTATACTATTTTTTATACTATAAGTAAATGAAAAAGTAAAATTTTTTTTAATATATGAACCTAAAACTGACTCAGTCGTTTTAGAGGTTGTCGTTCACATAAGTACGCTACCACTTATGCAGTTCTCTTGGCATATACACTCCTTTATAAATTAAGGAGATTAGCCTTGAACTTCTTAATATTTCTATTAAGCACAGACTATATCTTATCCCACAGCTCTACCTGTTTGGGTCTACCCACTTCCACCAGCTTTGGTGTACTTCCCTCAGGAGGAATAGTCGTTGAACCTTACCTTTCGGTCTTGGCTGCTGATTGCCCATTGTCTTAACACTTAGGGTTTAACCTTATGTCATCTAGTATATTTTTCTGCTTTCGCTACTTTCACATTTGTACCATATTATTTAGGTGCTATGTTGTAGTTATACTAGCTTTAGGGGGGTTCCAGCAATTCGAGTAGTATTGGATAGCTTTTTTAAGTCGCCATCTCTACATACATATTTCTATATATGCTGACTATACTTTCCGGTCTAACTCACAGCTGAAGCAACGAGTGTGCGACCGTGTTTTTAATCAAAAGAATTTATAAAAAAATCATCAACTACTTTTGATGTAAAGAATATTCCTTCTCCACTATGATTTACCGAATCCGAAGTTAGTTTTCCTTTTCTCAATTCAAATATTGCTTGATTTTCATTTTCTAAATTATGGTCTTTTTTTATTTTCTTAAATATTCCAATCCCATTATCCTGTATACATACAACAATTTCTTTGTAATTTTCAGCATATGAAATTGAAATTTTATCACCACCTGAATGTTCTATAGCATTATTTAACATTTCTGTAAAAGTATACACTAGAAGATCCCTTACATTTTCTTTCTTATCCTTTTCATACTTTGAAACAAAGTCTTCATAAACAACATCTTCTTCTAAATTTATGTTATCATATTGCTTAGTCTCATTAACATAAAATTTTAATCTGTACTTGCTCTTTGACTCTTTTTTTCAACTATGCCTTTATCAATAAATTCTTTTTATATATTTAGATACCGTTTGCCTACTAATAGGATATTTTTTTCAAGCACTTCTTTAAAAACATTTCCATTTTTTTATAAATTGTTTCTATGATAAAGTCTTTTTATTTCTTCTCTATACTTTTTTTACTAAAAGCTCATACCCTTAACCTCCTAATATAGAAATTATGTAAACTTAAATAAAAATTTTTCAAATTTTTAAGTTTACAATTTAAGTATACATTACTTTTTTTGCTAAAGTCAAATAGTTTTTTTATCAATTAATTAATTAATAGACTATTCTCAAATTTAAGAAACCACAACATTATACTCTTTAGACAATTTTTTTCGATAATTTATGCAAAAAAATCTCTTCGGTAATTTTGATATTTTTCGCTTTTTTTGTTTATACCAATTTTTTTAGAAAATTTCACTTTTTCTCGACAATGATTTTTTTAATTTTTTTCAATTTTTTTAACAAAAAAATCATCTCCCACTTATAGAAAGCCTACAATTTCTTTTCAAATTTTTATTAAAAATAAAATAAAAAAATCCCTGAAAACTAATGTTTTCAAGGACATATAAAATAATAAAATTATCTTTTCGAGAATTGTGGACTTCTTCTTGCTTTCTTTTTCCCGTATTTTTTTCTTTCAACCATTCTTGAATCTCTTGTTAAGAATCCTGCTTCTTTTAGTGCACCTCTTAATTCAGCGTCAGCTTCTAATAATGCTCTTGAAACACCGTGTCTGATAGCTCCTGCTTGACCTGTATTTCCTCCACCGTTTACATTAACTTTTACTCCAAATTTGTTTAAAGTTTCTGTCAATTCTAATGGTTGTTCTACGATTTTAGCTAAGATTTCTCTTCCACCAAAATATTCTCTCATTTCTTTTCCGTTAATTGTTACTCCAGTTTCACCTGGTACTAATCTTACTCTTGCTACTGATGTTTTTCTTCTTCCTGTTCCTAAATATTGAATTTTTCCTGCCACGAAATTTTACCTCCTATAAATCTATTCTTTCTGGTTTTTGTGCTGTATGCGCATGTTCATTTCCTACAAATACTTTAAGTCTGCCAATCATTTGACTTCCTAATTTATTTTTTGGTAACATTCTTTCAACGGCTTTTCTTATTACTTCAGTAGGTTGTTTTTCTAACATTTCTTGCAAACTTCTAACTTTTAAACCACCTGGATAACCACTGTGTCTATAATATTTTTTATCTGTTAATTTTTTCCCTGTAACTGCGATTTTTTCAGCATTTGTTACAACAACAAAATCTCCACCATCAACATGTGGTGTATAGCTTGGTTTATTTTTACCCATAAGTCTTACTGCGATTTCTGCAGCAACTTTACCAAGTATTTTCCCTTCAGCGTCTATTTCATACCAGTTTCTTGTAACTTCTTCTTTTTTTTGCATTTTAGTGTATTTACTCACTATTCATCCTCCTATTTGTTCTATTTAATTTTATTCGGATAACGGTCCTTTGTGGGAAAGGCTCATATTTAAATATAATTATATATCATTTTTTCTTCTTTGTCAACAAATAATCATTAATTTTTTATAGCTTATCAAACAAAAATAGAACTGACCGCCAAGTAAGCTCTATTTTTTTATTTATTTTTAAAATCCATTTTTTTATTTTTCTTTATTTTTTTATTTTTCTTTTTTTATCTTATATTTATTTACAAAGTTTTTTTAAAATTTGCACTTCAAATTGCTCAAGTTCAAACGAATCATCTGTTTCATAAAAATAATTTAATATTTTATTTGTTTCTTGCAATAGAGCATTTCCTCTTAATGAAATTTCATCAGCAACAATATCAATATTTTTTTTAAATTCATCAATATCGTCTATGTTATAAATTTTAGCTTTTCTTTTAGCTTCTTCAGTATAATCTAGCGAGAAAAAGAAACCGCTTGATGTTGTTGTAGTTGCACAGTCAGTTACTACAAATAACACTACAAGGCAAAGCACAATCAAAGCGCTTACGAGCATTGAAATTCCAAGCTGATCCAATAAAACTGAACCATTGAAAATATATGAGAGCATTGCAAAAACACATATACTTGAAACAACTACAAAAACTAAGGCGCTTTGGCTTACAAGCTCAAACTTTTTTTCGAGATTCATTTTTTCAGAAAGTTTAACAAAATCTACAAAATTTTCATTCTTTTCCATGTATATAAATTCTCCTTCTAAATTTTTATAATTTATTATATCACAAAATTCAAATTCTTATTATTTTTTTAGCTATTTATTTTTAATTTTTTTATTTTTTTATAATATAATAATAAAAAAATTTCACAAAATTATTTTATCATATTTTTTTATTTTTTTCAAAAATTTTTTTAAATTAATAAAATAAAAAAATAGTTAGTTCACAAAATTATCAAATTGTGATAAAATTAATAAATAACAATAAAATAACTGGAGAAATATTTATGTATAATAAAGAAAAAGTTTCATCGATTTGATTCACTAAAATTCGCAGCAATAATTATGGTTATTTTTTTATTCACATCGTCTGCGGAAAACTTTATCAGATTGAAGGTGGCAAAAATTTCTTATGAATGGATTATTTCCAATGTCATCGACAGTTTTTGCAGAAGCTGTGTTCCGATTTTTTTGTCATGATTAGTGGATTTTTTTGCTTGGAAAAAGACGAAAAAAATTACAGTTTTTCTTTTAAAAAGCGAATTTTTAAAAAAATTGTTCCAAAAATTTTTTGATTTATTCGGTAATTTTTTTATCTTTTTTACAATGATTTTTTTAAAAATCATAGTTTTGAAAAATAGTATGCTTTTTAAAAAAAGTTTTTTTATAAATTTTTATAAAACAGCTGTTAAATAGAAAAAAATTTATTATCATTTATGGTATGTCTATATGATAATTTCAATTTATCTTATAACGCCAGTTTTGCGGAAATTTGTTTTTTTGGGATAGAGAAAAAAATTTTTCAAAATACAAAAATATTTGATATCAATTTGGATATTTTTAATTTTTTTATTCCATTTTTAAACACTTTTTTTAAAATTAAATATAAAAAAATTTATGAGCAAGTTGGCGAATACGCTGGATATTTTTTTACTCGGATATTTAATTGGAAACAAAAAAATTACGATTTTTTTAAAAAAATAAAAAAAGTTAGCATAATTTTTATTTTTTTGTTTAACATTATGATTATTTATTTAACTTATATTTTTTTACAAAAAAAGATGGAAAATTATTTGAATATTTTTTTACGATTATCACTCAATATTTGTATTTTTAATATCAATTATTATTTTTCGAATTTGCAGTAAATTTTTGAAACAAAGAAAAAGAATTAAATAAAAAAAGTTTTTTTGGCTTAGAAAAAAATTTATAAAAAAATTGTGTCAGCTATGACATTTGATGTTTATTTAATGCATCCAATATTTGTATTTTTTTGTGAAAAAAACATTTAATAAATAAAATAAATTATGGAAAATATATAATTATTTCATTTTGTTGCGTATTTTTTTGTCGCTTTTTTTATAAGTTTGTTTTTTTATTATATTAAAAAAATTGTTAGGAAGAGGTGTGATATGGCAGTAAGCAGTGTTAGAAAAAATTATTTGGCATTATTTTGGATACTTACGATAGTTGTTTATTTTGTAGGTCTTATTATTATAAATAGAGGACTTGGCTTTAGAAATATAGGAATTTTTGGAGTTGCGTTAATTTCCTATTATGTTGGAAATATTTACAACATTTCAGCTGGAAAATATCGGCTTCGTGATATGGCAGTTGTCTGTATCATCAACTTTATTTTTGCAGCCGTAGCCAATTTTCTAAAAATATTTACATTTTATGAAGCAATAGCTCTATTTGGAATAATTGCTATGTTTCAAATTGTTTTTAGATATATTATAATCGTGGGAGTCGTCGAAAGACAAAGAATTATGTTTATCGGAGAAAACGACTATACTCAAGATTTACTTGAAAGCATAAAAAACGATGAGCAATACAGATTTATTGACCATTACAAAAAAACATTCAAAAAGATTATGGATATGATATATTAAAAAAATTTGTGATTTAAAAAAATAGATATAATTGTCGATTTTTTTCAGAAAAATTTACTTATAAATCAAAAAAATTGTTGACAAACTTTTTAAAAAAATAAATTAAAAGGACTTCAATATTACAACTATTTGGAATTTTTACGAAATGTATGAAAATAAATTGCCAGTTTCACATCTGAGTCCAAAGTGGTTTTTAGAAAATACAGGTTTTGAAATTTATCACAATAATTTCAATTTAAAAGCCAAAAGAATATTAGATATTATTTTTGCGCTATTAATAGGAATTTGCGTAATCCCAATTATGATAATTGCCGCAATAATCATAAAACTTGAATCAAAAGGACCAATATTTTTCATTCAGGAAAGAATTGGCGAAGGAAACAAACCTTTTAAAATTGTAAAATTTCGTTCGATGACGACTGATGCCGAAAAAGATGGACCAAAATGGGCGACAAAAAACGATAACCGTGTCACAAAATTTGGAAAATTTATGCGTCTTACAAGAGTTGATGAATTGCCACAGCTGTGGAATGTCTTAAAAGGTGAGATGAGCTTTGTAGGACCAAGACCTGAGCGAGAATTTTTTATAAAGCAGCTAGAAAAGGAAATAATGTACTATAACTTAAGACATACTGTAAAACCAGGACTTACAGGTTGGGCGCAAGTTATGTACCCATACGGAGCAAGTATTGAAGACGCCTACAGAAAATTACAATATGACTTATATTACATAAAAAATCACGATATTTTATTCGATATGAAAATTTTATTAAAAACTATCACAATTGTAATTTTTGGAAAAGGAAGATAATATAAAATAAAATTAAGATAAGATACAATAAAATAAGATACAATAAAATAAAATAAGATAAAATAAAAATAGACCTGTTCGATAACTATACAAACTTAGAATTTAATAAAACAAACATCTTGAAAGCAAGGGGTCTTGACCCCTTGTATAGATAAAAAAACTTAGGTTATCGAACATATCTAATAAAATAAAATATATTTTTAAATAATAGAAATAAAGAAAAGATAAAAAGATAAAAAAATAATAAAGATATTAAAGAAAAAAAATAAAATATAATAATAAAAAGAAAAAGAATAAAGAAAGAGAGTTTATTGTGAACTACTCCCGCTTTTAGAAGAGGGAGCTTCTTGGGAAGTATCTGCTTCTGTTAGCTAAATATATTTACCAAGCTCTTTGGGCAGTCCCTGCCCTGATGTACGAGTATTATACCATATAATAATTATTATTTCAAGTTATGTTCTGCAATTCATCTCCCTCTTGTAGAAGAGGGAGACTTCTTGCTAGATATTGTTAAAATAATCCTGAAATTACTCCATTTTCATCTATGTCAATTAACTCAGCCGCCGGTTTTCTCGGAAGTCCTGGCATATCTATTATTTCTCCAGCCATTGCTACCAAAAATCCTGCTCCAGCTGACAATCTTATTTCATTTATTGTAATTTTAAATCCTTTTGGTCGTCCCAATAGATTTGGATTGTCAGAAAGTGATTTTTGAGTTTTTGAAACACAAATTGGAAGTTTGTCATATCCATTTTCCACATATTTTTGAATATTTTTTTTCGCCTTTGCAGAAAAGTTTACTCCGTCTGCTCCATAAATTTCTTTTGCGATTTTTTCAATTTTTTCTTGAATTGTCAAATCTAAATCATAAAGCGGAGTATATTTTTTATCTGACTTTTCATTTTTTTCGATAGCGTCCATCACTTTTTCAACAAGCTCTTTTCCACCTTCTCCACCTTTTTCCCAAATTTCACAAAGAGCAACTTCTACATCTTTTTTCTTACAAAAATCTCTTATTATTTCAACTTCTGCATCTGTATCAGTTATAAATTTATTAATTGCTACAACAACTGGAATATTATATTTTTGCATACTTTCAATATGTTTTTCCAAATTTTCAAGTCCTTTTGAAAGAGTTTCGCAATTCTCAGTTTTCAAGTCTTTGTCACCACCGTGATGTTTTAGCGCTCTGACAGTTGCAACTATTACAACTGCATTAGGTTCAAGTCCTCCAAATCTAGCTTTTATGTCCAAAAATTTTTCAGCTCCCAAATCTGCTGCAAATCCGGCTTCTGTTACAACATAGTCCGATAATTTTAATGCCATTTTTGTTGCAATCAGAGAATTACATCCATGAGCAATGTTAGCAAATGGTCCACCGTGAATAAATACAGGCGTATTTTCCAATGTCTGTACTAAGTTTGGCTTTATAGCATCTTTTAAAAGTGCTGCAACCGCACCTTGAATATTTAACTGTTTTACTTTTAACATTTCACCTTTTCTGTTATAGGCAAAAACAATTTCTCCAATTCTATTTTTTAAATCAATAATTGAATCAGCTAGACAAAAGATAGCCATAATTTCTGAGGCAACAGTGATTTGGAATGAATTTTCCCTAGGAGTTCCATTTACTTTCGGTCCAAGACCAACTACTATGCTTCTCAAATTTCTGTCATTCATATCGACAACTCTTTTAAAAGTAATATTGTTTACATCAATATCAAGTTCATTTCCAAAATGAATGTGATTGTCAATACAAGCTGAAATTAAGTTGTGTGCAGCTCCTATTGCGTGAATATCTCCTGTAAAATGAAGATTAATTTCTTCCATTGGAACAACTTGCGACATTCCACCTCCAGCAGCTCCACCTTTCATACCAAAAACAGGACCAAGCGATGGCTCTCTTAATGCTGCAATAGACTTATATCCAAGTTTATTTAACGCTTGAGTAAGTCCTACTGTAACAGTTGATTTTCCTTCACCAGGAGGTGTTGGCGTCACAGCTGTCATCAAAATCAATTTTCCATCTTTTTTGTCAGCATTTCTTTTTAAAACATCAAGACTAACTTTGGCTTTATATTTCCCATAAAGTTCATAGTCATCTTCAGAAAGTCCAATACTTTGCGCAATTTCACTAATTTTTTTCAATTTGGCCTTTTGAGCAATTTCTATATCTGTCATTTTTTTCCTCCTAAAAAAATTATTATTTAAATTTATTTTATTATTCACATTTATATTATACTAAAAAAATGTTATTATAAGTCCAGTATTTTTTTAAAAAAATTTTGTTTATTTAAAATAATTTATTTTTTTATACAAATTAATAAAATTTTTATTTAAAAAAATGTTTTTTTAATATTAAAAAAACATTGAATTATTGTGTGAAAAAAATAAATATTTCAATAATTTTTAATTATAAATTAATTTTTTTATATTTTTAAATAAACTAACAAAAAAATAAATATATTCAAAAAAATCTAAAATAAAAAAATATACCTTATTTATTATTCATAAATATATTAGAATTATTAAAATTTAAAAACAAAAAGAGGAGGAGATTAATGAGAAACATTGAAAAACAATACGGTTTGTTTAAATGTTGCTAATTTAAAAGAATTTAAACAAAAAAATAAAAAAATAAGTTTTGTTCATCTGAATTAGGTGTTTTTTTGATGAAAATATCATTAAAATTCAGATTAAAGACTTGAATTTTTGGAGTTTGTTTTCTAAAGAATAAAAAGAAATGGAGATTTTTTTGTAATAAAGACCGACAAATTGTTAGATTGTGGACAATTTGAGATATTTTTCAGAAAAGAAAAATTTTTTTATTCCAATCTTTATTTTTTTAATTTTTTTATTCAAGTGAAAAAAAGAAAAAAATATGAAAATTTCGAAATACTTTTACAAAAAAATCAGTGACGACATTTTTCAGAAAAAAATATTGAAAAAAATAAAAAAATAAAAAAAGATGCAATTTAAAAAAATTATGTTTTTCAATTTTTTTACTTTATTATTTGATTTAAACATTTAAAAATTTAGAATTTAGAATTTTTAGAATTTAAAGAGTTTAAGAATTTAAAAGTTTAAATTTAAAAATTAAAAATTAAAGAGAGTATCCAAAAATTTTGTGTAAATGTATATACAAATCCAGTAATATAAAGTTTCACTAGTTTATTTACACAAAAAAAGTACACTCTCAAGTTAAAATTTAATTTAAAAAGGATTAACTTTTTATAAAATAGAAGTTAATCCTTTTTTTCTTTATTATATTTATGTTATATATTATGTTTTATTATATTTTATTATGTTTTTTTTATTTTAGATTATCTTATTTTTCTTTATGTAAACTATTCCCGCTTGTAGAAGCCGAAGACTTCTTACTCTCTTTTGTTAAATAACCAGACAGGTTTATTTTTCAACTTTTTTCTTTAATAATCCCAATAACACTGCTGATACAATCGCACCAATTATAACTGCAAACAAATATAAGAAGAATCCGTTTCCACCATTTGCAGTCTTACTTAATCCCATTACCAAGATTCCTCCATGAGGTGCTGGTATTTTAACTCTGAATAATCCAATTAAAGCTCCAGCTACTGCTGAACCTACAACACTTGCTGGTATTACTCTTGTAGGATCTGCCGCTGCATAAGGAATTGCACCTTCTGTAATGAATGAGAATCCCATAATGTAGTTTGTAAGTCCTGCCTCTCTTTCTTGTGCAGTAAATTTACTCTTAAATAATGTAGATGCTAATGCAATTGCGATAGGTGGTACCATTCCTCCAGCCATAACTGCTGCCATTGAGAAAGTTCCTCCTGAAGTCATTGCTGCTGATGTCAATGTTCCTGTTCCAAATACATATGCTACTTTGTTTATAGGTCCACCCATATCTACTGACATCATTCCACCTAATATTGCTCCTAATAATATTGCACTTGCTCCTTGCATTGAAGATAACCCATTATTTAACCAAACATTTATGAAAGTAGCTATTGGATTAACAACTACCCACATTATTGTCCCTGTTATTAATACCGACAATACTGGATATAATAAAATCATTTTTAACCCATTTAATGATCTTGGTAATCCTGACAATGCTTATTAAAAGTTTAACTACTACACCTGCTAAAAATCCACCAATTAATGCACCAATAAATCCTGAAACTGGACCATCTTTAACTATTGGCTGAGTTGCCAAAAATCCTGCAACAAGACCTGGTGTTAATGCAGCTCTTTCACTCATACTAAATGCTATATATCCACCTAAAATTGGCAAGAACAATCCAAATGCCGCTTTCCCAACTGTCATCAATAATTTAGCTAATTGACTTGTTGTACCAAATTTATCTCCTGCATTTGCATGACCTGTCAATGTATCAACTAAAAATGCCAACGCAATTAAAATTCCTCCACTTATTACCAGTGGTAACATGTAAGAAACCCCACTTAATAAGTGTTTGTAAAGTCCTTTTTTATCACTAGAAGCTTCTTCACCTGAAGAATCTTTTGAAGAACCACTCGCATGGAAAATAGGTGCTTTTCCATCTAAAACTTTTTGAATTAATTCTTTTGCATTATTAATTCCTTCTTTTGCTTCCACTTGAATCAATGGTTTTCCATCAAATCTATCAACTTCGATATTTCTATTTATTGCCAAGATAACACCTTTTGCTTTTTTGATGTCGTCACTTGTCAATATGTCCTTTCTACCATCTGCTCCATTTGTTTCTACTTTAATTTTTACTCCCATTTCTTCAGCTGCTTTTTTCAATGCTGCCGCTGCCATATATGTATGTGCAATTCCTGTTGGACAAGCTGTTGCTGCGATAATGTAAGGTTCATCACCTGAAGATGTAGAATTAGCCACTGGTGCTTCTTTTACTTCTTCTTTTTTAGCTTCATCTGGAAATTTTTCTGCTTCTGTTTTATTAATAATATCTAAAACTGCATCTGCTGTTGGAGCTTTTTCCAAAGCCGCTTTAAAGTCATCATCCAATAATAATTGTGAAAGTCTAGCTAATGTTTCGATGTGAGTATTATTCGCTCCATCTGGTGCAGCAATCATAAAGAACAATGTTGCTGGTTCATCATCTAATGATTGATAATCAATCCCACTCATTTTTCTTCCCATTGCAAGTGCAGGTTCTTTTACATATTTTGTTTTTGCATGAGGAATTGCAATCCCTTCACCAATACCTGTTGAACTTTGTGCTTCTCTAGCCTCCAATGCTTCAACATATCCTTCATAGTCATTTAACACACCTGTTTTTTCATGCAATTTTGCAAGTTCTCTAATAAGGCTAGGCTTGTCATTTGCTTGAACATCTAGGTTTATTCTATCTTTAATTAGTAAATCTGATATTCTCATATCTTTCCACCTTTCTTTTTTATTTTTATATTTTAATTTTTAATAATTTTATAAATTTTCTTTTAAAATTTCAATTTCGCTATACAATTTATCAACTAAATCTTTTTCTGCCATTCCATAAGAATAAGCTGTCGCACTTCCTGAAGCCACTGCCAATTTGAAAGCATCTTCTGTAGACATTCCTTTAACAAATCCTGCCACAAATCCTGCTACCATCGAATCTCCAGCTCCAATAGAATTAATCAATTTCCCTTTAGGAACACTAGCTTCCAATACAAATTCTTTATTTACAAGCAAAGCTCCATCTCCACCACGAGATAAAATTACATTTTTTACCCCTCTATCCAAGAAATATTTACATTTTTCAACAATTTCCTGTTTAGTTTCTAATTTTTCACCAAACATATCTCTTAATTCATGAATATTTGGTTTAACGAAAAGATTGTTATGAATATTGTCTTGCAATAAGTTTCCTCTTGTATCAAGCACTATTTCTACATTTGCTTTTACATTTTCTGATAATTCTTTATAAATTTTGTTACTAATAGATGAAGGGATACTTCCAGATAATACCAAAATGTCTCCATCTTTCAAGTCAGCCATTTTCTTTACTAATTCTTGTAATTTTTCATCTGTTATTTTTGGCGAAACTCCAGTTAATTCTGTTTCTTTGTCGTTTCCATTAACTTTTACATTAATTCTTGTGATTCCATCTAATTCTACAAATTCTGATTTTATTCCATCTTTTTGTAAATCTTTTACAATGAAATCTCCTACAAATCCTGCAACATATCCTATCGCTGTAGATTCAATTCCTAAGTTTTTCAAAACTTTTGAAACATTAATTCCTTTTCCACCTGCTCTGTAATTTACCTCTTTTGCAAGATTCAAGTTTTCTGCTTCCAATTCATTTTCCAAATACATGTCGTAATCCAATGCAGGATTTAGTGTCAATGTGTAAATCATCTTTTTCCTCCTCAAATTTTTTTATAAATTTTTTTATTTATTAATCATTTTATATTTTTATAATTCTTTTTGTCTGAAATCAAAATATAAATTTCATTTTCAATTATACATATTTTTTTGTATTTCTTCATCTGAAACTTTTTTTCTTTTTCTCAATATTTTAAAAATCTTTATCGGTAATTATCATCGTTCCATCAACTAGTCCAATAAAAAAATTTTTTTCTTCATCTTCTTCTATATAATTAATTTTTTTATATCCGCTATTTTTTTATAGAATTGTACAATTCTTTGTCCAAAAATATTCCAAACTTCTATTTCGCCTTCTTCCGTTCCCGCAAAATATTTAATCCCAACTATTTTTGGAATAAGTGTGGTCATTTTCAGTTTTTTTATTTCAAATATTTTTTTAATTTATTTTTCAAAAATATAAATTATATTATTTTTCTTTTTCTTCTTCCCTAAATTTAATTATAACATTTTTCACCACTTGTAAAAAAATATCATAATTTCCAATTTTTTTATTTTTTTATTTATTTTTTTGTAAAAATTAATTCTTGCGTATCCACATCGTAAGAAAACAATGTGTTATCTTCTATATAGACAATTCTTCCACTCGTTATAAAATTCATAGCTGTGATTAACTTATCTGTTTCAAAGACAAGTGCTTTTTATTTTTCTTTTTATTTCCATCACATTTGTAAACTTTCCCATTTGGAGTTGAAACAAAAAAACATACTTGATACAAACAATTGATTTTTTTCTTTTTATATTTTTATAATTTTTACTATTTTTTTACTTTTTCCGCTAATTTCTTTTTCAAATATTCCTTTTTAAAAAAATTAATTTCTCGCCAGTTGTAATAATTCTTTTTATTTACAGGCTCTACGCCAAAAATCATTAACTTTTTGTTTTATATGCTATATCTTCTTCTAAAAATTATATCCATTTTTTTACTTTCCCAAACATTGTTTTTAATAAACAATATCTTCAGTTGGTCCATATCCATTTTTTTGGAATATGTCAACTACATTGTTATTCATTTTAGAAAAAAATCTCGCTGTTGTAGTACATCTTCCAGTCGCCATCAGGTTTTTGTTGTGTCAAAAATATATTTGAAAAAAACATATATGTATCATTTTTGCTTAGCGTCGTAAATATATAATCTATATGTATAAAATTGCGGTTTTTTTCTTTTTAAATTTTTTTGCTGGAATATTATCTGGAACTAATTTTTGCAATATCATTTTCAAAAATCTAGCAAAATATTCATAATATTTTCATAAGTCAATTCTTTTTTTCTTTTTCATTATAAACAAGTCCAACTTCCAAATTTCCAGTGCCAATATAATATGTTAAATAATCTCTGTCAACATCACAGTAAATATTTCCTTTTAAATTCATCTTATTAGTATTAATCAATTCTATCTCTTTTTTTACATAAAAAAATTAGGATTTTTTTAATCCAATGACAAGTCCCCGAAAAAGAAATTCCAGAAATTAGAAATGCCAACGAAAATACAAATTTTTTTCATTTCAAAAACTCTCCTTATAGTAGTAGGATAAAACTTATTTTTTTATATATATAACTTATATATTTTATCCCTTAAGTTCGTAAGAAATTTTTACCATATTTTTTTAACTAATTACAAGGGAGAACATTAGGAAAAAAAGTGGCTTAAAAATATTTATATCTGAAAATTACTTTGATTTACTAAAAAAACAAAAAAATATTGATTTTTTTACAAAAAAATAATTGTATTATTTAGTGAGAATCAAAAAAGGAGATTTTTTATGCGGAAAAAAAATATTTTTTTAATTTTACTTATTTTTATGTCGATATTTTCATGCAAAAGTTATGAAAAAATGGGACTTCAAACCAAAACTAATGTCTACAATGCCGACAATGTCGACTTTTACTATGATTTGACTTACAAAAAAGATGGCGTAACACATTATGAAAGACAAATTTGGGATCAGGCTTATGATATTTTGGACAACGCTCATGACTTTTTTCTTATGGACATTTTTGTCTTTAACGACTGGGTTGGAAAAGGTGTGGAAGAAAAATTGCATCCACTTCCAATCGCTGAAGAATTTGCTCAAAAAATTCTGGAAAAAAAGAAAAAAGAACCAAATGTTGAAATTTATTTGATACTCGATGAAAGCAACACTTTTTACGGCGCATTTGACAATCCAACTCACAAAAAATTGGAAGAAGCTGGAGTAAAAATAGGCTATGTGGATTTAGCAAAATTGCGTGACCCACTGCACTTGTATTCAACACCTTGGCGACTTTTTATAAGACCTTTTGGAAATCCTAAAAATGTTGGAAAAACAAAAAATCCAGCTTATGAAGGAACTGACCCAGTTACGATTAGAAGTATTTTAAGAGCGCTAAACGCCAAAGCTGACCACAGAAAATTGATTATGAATGAAAATACAGCTATGCTAACTTCTGCAAATCCACACGCCGAAGGTTCAAGACATTCAAATGTAGCTTTTAAATTTTCTTCGCCAATCATTCAAAAAATTTACGATGCTGAAAAACCAGTTGCAAGAATTACAAAAAAAGATGGAAATTTAAAACAAAATTTACCAAATAAAAAATTTGAAATTCCAGATTCTCAAAATGACAAAATTAAGTTGCAATATTTTACTGAAGGAGCGACTGGAATTGATATTTCAAAAGAACTAAAAAAGACAAAATCTGGCGACAAAGTTGTAATAGCGCAGTTCTTTTTGGCGGACAGGAAAATTATTAACGATATAAGAAAAGCTGCTAAAAGAGGCGTAAAATTTGAAATAATCTTAAATAATTCAACGGCAGGTTTTCCAAACAAAGCTTCCGCAGGAGAACTTATGAAATTTGCACGAAAACATAACTATGATATCACCGTTAGATTTTACAACAGAGGTGAAGAGATGTATCATGTAAAAATGATGTCTATTTTCAAAAAAGATTATATGATAACTTATGGTGGTTCAACTAACTTTACAAGAAGAAATATGAGAAATTATAATTTAGAGAATGAGCTAAAAATAGTTTCGAGTTACGACCAAAAAGTTTCAAAACAAATTTCAGATTACTACGACAGACTTTGGACAAATAGAGACGGCGAATTCACTTTGCCTTATGATGAAAATAAAAACGAAGGAGTTTTTTTAACGATTTACTTTTTTTAGATTTGTTGAAATGAATGGGATTGGAATTTTTTTAAAAAAATTATGGGGAACAAAAATTCCCCATTTTTTATATTAAATATTATATTATACATCAACTGAAACAACTTTAGTTTCCCCAATTTCTTTATTCATCGTAATTCCATAAAGTCTGTGCGAACCTTTCATAGTTTCTTTATTATGTGTGATTAAGATAAACTGCGATTTATCAGTAAAATTATGAAGCAGTTCCACAATTTTTTTTGTATTTTTTTCATCAAGAGCCGCTTCAATTTCGTCAAAAAAGGTAAAAGGACTCGGTCTGAACATAAAAATTGCCATAATAAACGAAACTGCCAACATTGATTTTTCTCCACCTGATAAAAGTAAAAGCGACTGCTCAGGTTTATTCTTGTATTTTACACTAAGCTCAAGTCCTGTTGTCAAAATATCTTCAGGGTTTATCAGCTTTATGTTTCCCTTTGCTCCATTCAAAATATTTTCGCACATATATTCAAAATTTTTATTAATTTCTTTGTAAGCGGTCAAAAATTTTTACTCGCACTTCATTTTCAATTTCTTCAATAAATTCCAAAAGTGTTTTTCGGCTTTCCACCAAATCTTTTTTTTGGTTCACAAGATTTTTCATATTCTTTATTTTCACGCTCAAATTTTTCAATTGACGACAAGTCAACTTCCCCAATTTCCGCACGACTTTTTTCATTTTTAGAAAATTCTTTTTTTATTTCCAAAAACTCTTTTTCATTGCTTATCTCAAAAATATTCTTCATCTTGCATAACTTTTTCTTTCTTCAATTTCGCCAATTTTTTTCAGTTTCAAGATTCAAATCTTTTTCATTTTTTTAATTTTTCTCAGATAATTTTTTTCATTTTCACTTTGAAACTTAACAATTTCAATTTCTAAATTTTTTTAGTTCTCCCAAAATTTCTCGCTCAAACTTTTTCAAATTTTTTTGAATTTCTTCTTCATTTTTTTAATTTCGGACAAAATATTTTTTTATTTGCATTTTCATATTTAGAAATTTCATTTTTCTTTAGAAAAAAATTTCAGAATTTAATTTTTTTCTGTAAAATTTCTTTTTCGTTTTTCAAATTTTATAATATTTTTCAATTTCTCTCAAATTTTTTTATAGTCGCTGTAAATTTCGTCATATCTTTTTTTATTGCTCTTTTTTTCACTTTCAAAATTTCATAATCTTTATCAACGATATTTAATTTTTTTGCAAAAAAATTTTTTTCCGTATTTTTCAATTTTAGAACTCTCAATTTTAAGTTTTTTTCCAATTTTAAATTATTTTTCTTTAATATATTCGTCAATTTTTTTATTAACTCAAGATTTTGAAAAAGTTTTTTTCTTTTTCCGAAATAAAATCGTCAATTTGAGAAATTTCATATTCCAAAGTGTCAATCGACCTTTTTTTCTCGTAAAAAAATTTACGTTAAAATTATCATAATTTTTTTACAAACTCGCTATATTCATTTTGAAATTCTCTAAAAATTATTTTTGCAACTCATTTTTTTCCTTCTGTCAATTTTTTTCAGCTTTTTTTCAAAAAAATTTTTCTCAACTTTTTTTCATTAAATTCAAAAAAACTTTTTTTCTTTTTTTCTAAAAATTTTTTTCTTCTAATTTTTTTCAATTCTTTTTTGAAAAAGAAGCTCATCTCTTCTCTGCGAAAATCCTCCAGTCATTCTTCCACGAGAAGTGATAATATCGCCGTTAAGCGTCACAATTCTGTCACTAAAACCTTTTTTTAAAAGTTCAATTCCAATTTCCAAATTTTGTACAATAACAGAATTTCCATAAACAAATTGAACAACTTTTTCCAAGTTTTTATCAAATTTCACAATATTTCTTGCAAAATCAATTATTCCATTTTGACCTTTCGTATTTAAAACAATGCTTTTTTTCTCACTTTCACTAAATTCGCCAGACAATTTTTTTGAAAAATTTTTCTCAATTTTTGGAAGAAAATTCAAACTTTTAAAAACTTTTATATCGTTCATCGGCAAAAATGAAGCTCTTCCCATTTTTTCTTTTTTCAAAAGTTCAATGCAATTTCGTACAACTTCAGTATTTTGTGTGACAATATCTTGAAACATTCCGCCTGACAAAGTTTGAATTGCCGCTTCAAAGCCAAAGGGAATTTCAATCAAATTTACAAAAGCTCCTACAACTCCATTTATTTTTTTGTCTAATATATATTTAATGCTTTTTGTTAAAAGTTTCATTGTTTTTCAATCGCACTAGAAATCACATTTTTTTAATTTTTCAAATTTTTGAAGCTCAAAAATTCATTTTTATTTTTATTTTTCACATTTTTCCGAATGTTTTTTTCTCGCAAATCATCAATTTCATTTGTTAAGCTAGAAATCTCCTTTTTCACTCTGCGCTTTTTTCCTTTTTCTTTTTTTCTTTTTGAAATTCAAATTTTTTTCTTTTTTTCTTGAATAATTTTTTTCAAAATTCTCTTTTAATTTTTTTCCATTTGTGAAAAAAATTTCTTTTTTTCTCGTTTTTTTAGACAAAAAAATCCTTTTTTTCCAAATCTTCATTTTCTCCAGCAATTTTTTTATTTTTGTCAATCTCTAAATTAGAATTTTTTTGAGTTCTCTCTTTTAACTCTTTTTCGATTGTTTCACTTCTATTTTTTTATTTCCAAAACTTTTTTTATAAATTTCTTTTTTTCTTTTTTTCTTTTTTTCAAAAAAATTGTCTTTTCCAAAATTTCTAATTCATTTTTTTGAATCATTCAAAAATTTTTTTCTTTAGAAGAAATTTCAATTTCCAAATCTTTTTTTCTTTTTCTCTTTTTCCAAAGCCTCTATTTCTAAATTAGAACTTTTTATTCAAAATCTTAGAATGCTCATCTTTAAGTTTTTTTCAATTTCGTCAAAATTACTATTTCTCTGTTTTTTTGTAAAACAAGATTTTTTTAGCTTCATCATTTTTTTGCCAATTTTTTTCCGATTCTTCTCGCTTCTCAGACAAATTTTTTTCAAGTTTTTTTCCAATTTTTTTCCAAAAATTTCACTATTTTTTTCTTCAAACTCATCACGCAAAAAATTTTTTTCATTAATTCCATATTCCAGAATCATAAATTTTTGAGTGTCCATTTTATCAGAAATTTTTTTGTAAAGCCTTGCCTTTTTTTGTTCAATTTTAAGCTCTTCTACTCTTTTTGACAAACTTTTTTCCACATAGTCGATTTTCTCAATTTCATTTTTGACATTTTCAAGTTTTTTCGTAGCTTCTTCCTTCTCATTCTTAGCCTTTTTAACTCCAGCCGCTTCCTCAATTATTTCTCTAAGCTCTTTTGGTGAAGACCCAATTATCCGCTCAACTCGTCCTTGACCAATCACAGAATAAGCCTGTTTCCCAATTCCTGTATCCAAAAACAAGTTGTGAATATCTTTTAGACGAATTCTTTCGTTATTCAAAAAATATTGATTTTCCCCACTTTTAAAAATTTTCCGAGTGATTTTCACATCTGTAAAATCAATGTCCAAATATTTATCATCATTGTTAATATAAAGACTAACTTCTGCTTGATTTTTTGCCTTTTTATTTTTTCCTCCAGAAAAAATTACATCCGAACTCTCTTTCGCTCTAATATTTTTATAACTCTGCTCTCCCAAAACCCACAGAATTGCATCCAGAATATTACTTTTTCCACTCCCATTCGGTCCCACAATTGAAGTTATTCCGCTGTCAAATTCAATTATTGTTTTATTTGCAAACGACTTAAAGCCGTTTATCTCCAATGCCTTTAAATACATCGCTTTTTCCTTTCAAAAACTTTATTTTTTTAATATCTATAATCTAGTTTTTTTATTTTTATATTATTTTTTTATTTTATCACAAGTAAAAAAATACTTCAAACTAAAAAGTTAATGTCGCTAAATAATAATTATTGTGATATAATTTTTAGAACATAAAGTTAGAATATTAAAATAAATAAATAAATAAAAGAAAAAAATAAAATTAAATAAATAAAATTAAAAAAATAACAAAAAAATTTTGAAAAAGAGAAAAATGATTTATTTTTATCGGTGGGACAAAATTTAGAGAATTTAAATATTTTTGAAATTTTTAAATAAATTGAGAAAAAAAATCCTAATATCTCTGAGAGCTTTTTTTGATGCAGAACTTAAGGAAGATGAAAATTTTTTTGGAAAAAAACTTATGACAAATTCTATCTTTTTCTTCGCAGGAACTTGTCGTGTTAAAAAGAGCGCAAAAAAATAAAAAAATTTGAAACATTTTTTTAAAAAAACATCGCTAATTTGGATATAATAAATAAGCAAATTATTATTGACTATGAAAAAGAAGATGGAAAAATTGAATGCCGAGCTAAAAAAACTCTTGATAAACTTGAAAAAGATAAAAAAATTAAAAAAATTTTTTTGTTTTTTTAAAAAGATGAAGATATTGAAATACAAAATTATGTTATGCTTGAGCTGAAAAATAAATAAAAAAATGCTAGTTCACTTTTTGGAAATGATTGGAACAAATCCTTTTTAAAGTAAAAATGAAATTGAAAAAAATAAAAAAATTTTTTTAGATGGAGAAAAAAATTTGATTTAAAAAAACTAAAGAATATTATTTCTATAGAAAAAGAGTATAAAATTTACGAAAATAACTAAAGAAATTTTTATCAAATAGAATAAATGAAGTTATGAAATATTTGGAGCAAACTAAGGAATATATGGGAGTGCTTTATTCACTGTATAACGAATTGGAAGTTTTTATATAAAATAAAAAAATTTTTAAAAAAAGAAGGTAAACAATTTAGTTCTAATTATAACACTTTTTAAGATTCAGTTTGAAAAAAAGTAAAAAGAAGCATTTAAAACAAATAACAGAATTCCAAATTCGTACGCTATTTTTTTAAAAAAATTGGAATTAGAAAAAAATTATAGTTTAGAAAGTTTAAAAAAAATTAGTATATCGCTCGTGGAAAGTTGAAAATTCTATAAAAAAACAGGAAAAAAATTGAGATGAGTGCTGGAGTTGAAACACTGATAATGCAGATTTATTCGCTTTATAAAAAAAGAAATAAAAAGCCATTTTCTAATTTTTTTATAAAAAAATAAAAAAATTTGACAAAAAAATTTAGAATTTTGCTAACATAAACGGGTAGAAAAAAAATAAAATTTGAGAAAAGAAGGAGAAAAAAATTATGTCAAGTATTTTTATACCAGAAGGTTATGACCCAAAATACGGGATAATGGAAACAGAAATTGCGATTAAGTTCGTAAAAGATTTTTTTGAAAAAGAACTTTCAAGCGCATTAAATTTAACAAGAATATCGGCACCGTTATTCGTAAAAAAGGCTTCGGGGTTAAATGACAACCTAAATGGCGTGGAAAGACCAGTTGCATTTGAAACAAAAGAAGTTCCTGGCGAAACATTGGAAATTGTGCATTCACTTGCAAAATGGAAAAGAATGGCGTTAAAAAGATATAAAGTTCCTGTAGGACAAGGAATTTATACAGATATGAACGCAATTAGAAGAGATGAAGACATGGACAACACACACTCAATCTATGTTGACCAATGGGATTGGGAAAAAGTTATCACAAAAGAAGATAGAAATTTTGATTTTTTAAAAGAAACTGTTAGAAAAATATACAAAGTCTTTTTAAATACAGAAAGAGAACTTAGTGCTAGATTTGAAAAAGTAAAAATCAATTTACCAAATGAAGTTACTTTCATAACTTCACAAGAATTAGAAAATTTATATCCAAATTTAACTCCAGAAGAAAGAGAAAATGAATTTGCAAAAAGTAGGGGAGCAATTTTCGTTATGCAAATTGGAAAAGTTTTAGCTTCTGGACAAAGACACGACGGTCGTGCTCCAGACTATGATGACTGGGAATTAAACGGAGATTTGATTTTGTGGGATCCTGCATTAAATCATTCATTGGAATTATCTTCAATGGGAATCCGTGTTGATAAAGATGCATTAGAAAGACAATTAAAAGAATTAAACTTGGAAGAAAGAAAAGAGTTAGATTTCCACAAACAACTTTTAAATGGAGAATTACCATTAACAATCGGTGGTGGAATCGGACAATCAAGAATTTGCATGTTCTTTTTACAAAAAGCGCATATTGGAGAAGTTCAAGCTTCATTCTGGACTGAAGATATTAAAAAAGTTTGCCGTGAAAATGGAATAAACTTATTATAAAAATATAAATATCTTGATACAAAGAATTTTGAATTTTTGTTAAAATAAAAATTACTCACTTAAACTTTTTACTTAAATTTTTTTAAATGAGTAATTTTTTTATTTTTATAATAATTTGATAATTTCAAAATCAAAACTTTACTTTTTTTATTTTTTTAAAAAAATATTATTTCACTTTAACAATTTTTTTCTTCCCAGCTCTCACAATCATTCCACTTTCAAGAACAACTGTAGCTTTCACATCTTTTATTGGCTCATCGTTTATTTTGAACCCTCCTTGCTGAATCAATCTTCTAGCTTCACTTGTAGTTTTCATCAACCCTGTTTCTTTTACCAATAAATCAATGATTCCAACTTCTTTATATTCCAATTCAACTTCAGGCAAGTCAACATTTAAGTTTCTCTTACTGAATACATTTTCAAACCAATCTTTCGCTTCTTTAGCCGCTTCTTCACCGTAGTAAATTTTTACAACTTCTGCTCCCAATTGTTTTTTAGCTTCCATTGGATGTAAACTTCCATCTGCGATTTGTGCTTTAATTTCTTCAATTTTCTCAAAAGGAACATCAGTTATCATTGTGTAATAATTTTCCATCAATTCATCTGAAATTGACATAACTTTACCAAACATATCGTTTGGCGTATCTTTTACACCAATGTAATTTCCTAATGATTTAGACATTTTTTCTACTCCATCAAGTCCAACCAAAATCGGCATTATCATACAAATTTGTTGCTCTTGACCAAAGTTTTTCTGTAAATCTCTTCCTCTTAACAAATTGAATTTTTGTTCAGTCGCACCTAATTCCACATCAGCGTGTAATTCTACTGAATCATAACCTTGTAAAATTGGATACATAAACTCAATCAATGAAACTGGTTTATTTTCAGATAATCTTTTTGAAAAATCTTCTCTCGAAATCATTTGTGAAACTGTAAATTGTGACAACAAATTCAACGCATCTGATAACGATAATTTTTCTAGCCAGTCAGCATTGTAAACAACATTAATTTTATCTAAATCCAAAATTAATTTTACTTGATCCAAATATGTTTTAATATTTTCCATAACTTGTTCTTCTGACAACATTTTTCTAGTTTCAGATTTTCCAGTCGGATCCCCAATTCTTCCAGTGAAAGTCCCAATCAAGAAAAAAACATCATGTCCTAAGTCTTGAAACTGTTTCAATTTTCTCAAAGGTACCGCATGTCCCAAATGCAAATCAGAACCAGTCGGATCAATCCCTAATTTTACTCTTAATGGAGTATTTGTTGAAATTGATTTTTCCAACTTTTTCTTAAATTCATTTTCATTAATTATTTCATCGCATCCACGACTTAAAATATTAAATTGTCTTTCTACTTCTTGTTTAATTTCTAATTCTGTCATTTTTTTATTTTTTCTCCTTATTTCTTAATTTTCTTTAATTTTTATAAATTATAAATATGCAACATATTTCATAAAATAATACACAATCGGCAATACAAACAATGCACTGTCAAATCTATCCAAAAATCCGCCATGTCCCAAAAGCAAATTCCCAGAATCCTTAACTTCCAATTCTCTTTTTATCTTAGATTCCACCAAATCTCCCAATTCGGCAAAAACTCCAATTGCAAGTGCCAAAAATAAAGGCTTTTAGTCCACCGATGGCGACATAGTCGTAATTTACGGAACAAGTTTTTTTGTTAAAAAAATGAAATTCCGCAGACAAAATTTGCAATAAATAAATATATTTTTATCAAATGATAAAATTACTAAAAATACTCCCAAAATTCCTGCTATTGCACCTTCGATTGATTTTTTAGGACTAATTTTTGGAGCAAGCCTGTGCTTGAATATTTTTCCGCCGATTGCCATTCCGACAAGGTAAGCTGAAATATCACATGCCCAAATTAGCATAAAAGTCATTACAACTAGAATATTTCCATTTTGGAAATTCGTATTTTAATAATAAAATATGTGAAAATAAATACGAAACATAAATTATTCCAAATAAAGTGTAGGAAATTTCTGCCATTGCATTATGAATTTTTACTTTGAAAACTTGCCTTAAAGACAGAAGAATTATTGCAAATACGATAAATCCTCCCATATCAAAGTTAATTTGCTTAAAAAGTTCAAATTTAAAATACGAAAAAATATTTTTTGAATTTTCCTGAAAATATATCGCAACAGGTAAAAACAGCCCAAGTCCCATTCCAATCCTGCTTGCCACTTCAAAGCCCTTGTCCTTTAGCATTTTGTAAAATTCAAAAAGCGATATTCCAATTATTACAAGAGTAAACACCAAAAACATCAGATTTCCTTTTAAAAATATCCATAAAAGGAAAGGTACAAACAACAAAATAATAAATAATCTACTTAACATTCAGCCCTCCGTATCTTCTATCCCTTTTATTAAAGGATAAAATCGCTTTATCTAATTCATTTTCATCAAAATCAGGCCAGAAAACATCTGTTATATAAAACTCCGAATAGGCAATTTCCCAAAGCAAAAAATTACTTATCCTAAATTCGCCACTCGTTCTGATTACAAGTTCTGGATCTGGGATTTCTGGTCGGTACATATATTTTGAAAACTCTTCTTCTGTAATTTTTTCGATTTTTTTTGTTTCATTTTCACTCAAAATTTTATTTACCGCACTTACAATTTCCCTTCTTCCACCATAATTAAAAGCAATATTAAAAGTTATTTTTTCACAATCTTCCAAAAATTTTTCTGTATCTTCAATTTTTTTTAGAAGTTTTGGAGAAATATTTTCTTTCTCCCCTGTCACAACTAACTTCACACCTTGCTTTTTAAGATTTTTTTTCTCTTTATCCAAATATTTTCCAAACAAATCCATAAGACCATTTACTTCCTTTTGAGGACGCTTCCAGTTCTCAGTTGAAAAAGCATAAACAGTCAAATATTTCACTCCAATTTCTCCGGCATATCTTAAAATTCTCTCAAGACTAGCTGCTCCAGCTCTATGCCCCTCCAATCTTATTTTTCCACGCTTTTTTGCCCATCTTCCATTTCCATCCATAATAATTGCTATATGATTTGGTATTATTAAATTTTTATCCATCCATCTTTTAACCTTTCAAGATATTTTCTATAATTATAACAGGGTATACAGTATTTTTCAAGCATAATTTTATTAAATTATATTTTTATTTCAAGATTATTTTTTTATTTAAAAATAAAACAGTTTTTTTGTTATAATATTAATATAAAAAAATAAAAAAATTTTTATTATTAGGAGACTTATAAGTATGAAACATAAAATACCGAAAACAAATGCACTTAGAATTTTGGACAAACAAAAAATTCATTATGATATTTACACTTACGAATGGAGTGAAGATAAACATGTAGGAGTCGAAGTTGGCAATCATTTTCCAGAATTAGCTGACAGAATTTTTAAGACGATTGTGCTAAAAGGAAAAAGTAAAGAGCTTTTTGTCTGTGTCATTCAAAGCGAGAAACATTTGGACTTAAAAAAAGTGGCAAAAGCCTGTGGTGAAAAAAATATTGATCTACTTCCACTTTCTGAACTTGAAAAAAATACTGGCTACATTCGTGGAGGGTGTTCTCCTGTTGGAATGAAGAAAAAATACAAGACTTTTTTTGACACAGAAGCAAAAATGTTTGATAAAATAGTTGTTTCCGCTGGAAAGCGAGGACTTCAAATGGAAGTTAAAACCAAAGAATTAATAAAAGTTGTGGATGGAAAACTTGCAGAACTTGTTATGACTGAAGAAAAATAAAAGTTTTTAAAATAAAAATATATTGCATTTAATTTTAGCAATATATTTTTTTATTTATAATTTTATAATTTTAGATTTTTAAAGTTTCAAAGTTTCCAATTTCAAGATTTCCCCATTTCTCAAATTTGCTCTCATTTTTTGAATTTTTTCATCCATTTTATCTAATTCTTTTAAGATTTCTTTTTCTTCTGGAGAAGTTTTGATTATTTTAGCAATTCCACCATTTTTTATGATTACTCTTTTGTTTGCAATTAGAGCTAATGTTGGATCGTGAGTTGCCATTAAGACTATTTTATCTGCAGAAACCAATAATTCTAATGCTTTTTTTCTATCAATTCCAGCGTTTTCAATTTCGTCAATTAAAACGATTGGAGATGAACTTAAAATTGCTGTGTCGGCGATCATTAATGCTCTTGATTGTCCTCCACTTAAGGCTGTGATTGCTGTATCTAGGTTAAACTTTTCTCCTGCTAATTTATTTGCTTCTAAAATTATTTTTTCTGTTACAGCTTCCACATCTTCAACCATACGGCTTTTAGCATGTAATTCCAAAAATTCTTTAACCGACAAATCCATAACAAAATTCATATTTTGCGATAATTGAGCAACTAATTTATTATTTGATGAAAATCTCCATTTTTTGTCAGGAGATTCGTTATTTATTAAAATTTCTCTTTGGGTTGGCGTATCTTTTTGTGCCGTCCATTCGATGTCAGCTAATAATCTTGATTTTCCTGAACCTGTTGGTCCTACGATTGAAATTATTTCTGATTTATGAATATCTAACCTTCCAAAATTTTCTGGATTTCCCGTTTTATCTTGTCCAGCCAAAATTGTAAGCGTTTCAACACCTGTTTCGTCTTCCATTCCTAAAAACAATTTCATTTGCTCAACATATTCAATTAACGAAATCTCAATATTTTCCACATCAAGTGCCATGTCTTCTTTTTGCTCTTCTGTAAACATTTTCAAAAACTTACTAAAAGTTTCGTCTTCATATCCTTCAATAATTATATTATTTTCAACGAAAAAATTTTCAGCAAACGGATATTTTTCTATTAATTCTTTCATCGAAAGTTTATCCACTAAATTTCTATTCATTCGCACCACCTAAATTCATTTTTCTAACATTTCCCATTTGGTATTTTTCACCTATTCTTGTTTCACCTAAGCAATACGAACAAAGTGCTGAAGGCATTGGAAATCTAAGTTTTTTCCCTTGAACTGTTTCAATTTCTTTTTCTTTTTCATACAACAATGTGCTCAATTCATAAGCTCCTTGTCCTGTCAAACCATTCACATGCATTGTTACAGCTGTCGGATTTACTGAATTAACTCTCGACGCAAATACTTCTCTTTCTGCTTGAGAAACGATGTCCCCTTTGTAATGATGACAATATCAGCTGATTTTAACATTGGACCAATTTTTTTAGGCGTATTAATTCCTGATAAATTATCAATTACACAAACTCCTTTTATATCTTTGATGTATGGCGAACAACGATTACACAATCCCGCTGATTCTGTAATTAAAACCGATAATCCCAAACTTCTTCCCCATTGCACAACTTCCTCGATATTCGATACGAAAAAATGATCTGGACACAAAGCTCCTGAAATCCCTTTTTTCACTGGAATTCCCGCTTTTTCATACAATTTGTCATCATCTGTATATAGACAATCAAATTTTACTACACCAACTGACATTCCTTGTTTTTTTAATGCATCGACCGTTTTCAAGATAACGCTTGTTTTTCCTGAAGATGGCGGTCCTGAAAATATAACTAAATTCATTTTTTTCTCCTAATTTATTAAAAATATTTTTTTATTTCTTCGTCAAATAATTTTTCTCCATCACGAATAATTTTTCCTACATCGTTTTTGTAAATAAAATCCCAGCCAACCCATTTAAAATTTTGATTTTCTTCCAAGTGATTGTCAACATTTGGATTTGTTGTAGGAAATTTTCCATTTGCTGAAAATAAATTTCCAATTTTTTCCGACAAAAATAAATCTAAAAATGGTTTAATTTTATCCGTTTTTTCTTTTTTTGTAATCATAAAAATCGGACTTAAAAGAGCTCCGTCTTTTGGCCAGACAACTTCTAAATCACTTGCTCCATTTACCATTTGTGAAAAAAAGTATGGAATAATGCTTATTGATGGTGCTTCTTGCGCTTTTGTCCTAGCTTTTACCATTTGTGCTGGATGAAGATTTTTTTTGTAAGATTTTGCAAGTTTTTTAATTCCATCCATTCCATATTCTTTATAAATCATCACGATTAATGCGTTAAATAAATCCAAATCCGCCATTGGAAGTGCGACCGAATTTTCAAATTCATCGGATAAAATCTCATCCCAAGTATGTGGCACTTTTCTATCTTTTAAAGCAGTTTTGTTTACCAAAAATACGGCTGGAACAACTCCCATTATTGCATATCTTTTTTTAGGATCTCGCAAATCAATATTTTCATTGCAAAAATCTTTATTCATATTTTCAAAATATGTTTCAAAAATTCCATTTTCCATATATTGTCCCATCAAATTTTTATCAAAAAAAAGCTCAAATCCAGCTGACAACAAAACATCTGGAACTTCATTTGCATCTCCAGTCTTAACTTTTTCAACAACCCAGTCAAGTCCTAAATTTGCAGACTGCAATTCATATTTAATTGTGTAGTCATTTTTTTTATTTTGAGCGTCAACCCATGCTTTAATTCCTTCCAATAGCGGAATTCTAATCGGACATGGCAAAACTCCTTCAATCAAAACATCGTTTTTACTAGCTTTGCCTTTATTAACTTCATTTTCTTCAAGCGAAATATCGACTTCACTATCTTTTTTTAAAAAAGCATTTAGTTTTTCCAGAAATAATTCGGGATTAATTTTTTTTGTTTTTAATGCCATTCCCAATTTTATATTTTTTCCCATAATTTGAAGCATTTTTTTATTTTTAAGAGTATCAAATCCATTTGTAATGAAAAAAATCATATTTTTTTGGATCGTCATTTATAATATCATATAGCGTTTTTATTCAGTAAATCTTTCATATTTTTTTCCCCTCACATTTAAGAATTAATTTTTAGATTTTTTTATAAATAAAATATTTTTTTATTAAATTTAAAAAAACAAGTCTTTTTTTCTTTTTCTTTAGATTTAGTTGAGTTAAGTTAAGTTAAATTTAGTTTATTTTTAATTTAATTATTTTTTTATTATTTAAAAAAATAATAATAATTTTTATATTTAAAAATACTTGCTTTTAAATATTTATTTTTAAATATTTTTTTCTTTCGAATAAGATTTTTATCATATTTTTTTCAAAAAAATCTGTAATATATATTACAAAAAAAATTTTTAATTTGATTTTTTATTTTTAAATTATATAATAAATAAAAAAAATCTAGGAGAAAAAAATGAAAATATATGTAGCTCCAATGTCGGGAATTACTGATTATTCCTTTAGAAAAAAATAATGGAAAAAAATTTAATCCAGATCTTTTATTTACAGAAATGGTCAATGCCAATTTATTAAATCGTGAAAATGAAGCCACTATTAACGAACTTTTGAAGTGCGATGACAAAGAAAAAACTGGAACACAGATTTTTGGTGGCGATAAAAACGAACTTCTTTTAGGAATTTTAAAATTAGAAAAAATTGGGTTTAAAAAAATTAATATAAATATGGGTTGTCCACAGCCAAAAATTATAAAAAATAGAGCGGGTTCAGCACTTTTGGAAAATTATAATTTAATGGACGAACTTTTTTCAGAATTGCTTCCAAAATTAAATTCGGACACAAAACTTTCAATAAAAATTCGGACTGGCTACAAAAATTTTAACAATCCAGAAATTTTTTTGGATTTGGCAAATAAATACAATCTTGATTTTATCTGCGTTCACGGTAGGACACAAAATCAATTTTATTCCGGCACGGCAAATTGGGAAATTGTTTCAAATTTAAGTAAACTTCCACGAAATACAGAATTTTTTGGAAACGGAGATTTATTTGAGCCAAAATTTATAAAAGAACAAGTTAAAAAATGTAATTTGGATGGAATTATGCTCTCAAGAGGAGTTATTGGAAATCCTTGGCTGATCGCTCAAACAAGAGAATTTTTACAAACTGGAAAAATAAAAACTGCTAAGACATTTGATGCTACAAAAGAAATTGTCTTAGAGCACTTGGAAAAATATTTTTTGAAAATAAGGGAGAAATTAAAGCAGTTCTTGAGATAAATAAATTTTTTGAAACAGTATTTTTGGAATTTCAAGATGAAATTTTTGACTTTAAAAAAATAAAATTGGAAAAAAATTATTGTCGAAAAAAATTTTATTCAAAAAAACAAAATTTAATAAAAAAATTGTAAAATTAAAAGGAGAAAAAAAATGATAAAATTTCCACAAGCGCCTAAATATGGCGATAAAGTTTTTTTAATATGCACTTCTTCGCCTATTTTACCAGAAGAAATAGAAAAGTGTAAACAAATTATAAAAAATCTTGGATTTTATCCTGTCGCTGGAAAAAGCCTTTCTCAAAATATTGGAGGATATATGGCAGGAAGTGCTGATATTCGGATAAATGATTTGCACGAAGCATTTTCAAATCTTGAAATAAAAGCTATTTTTTGTGTAAAAGGCGGATTTTCTTCTTCACAGCTTTTAGATAAAATCGACTATGAGCTAATTAAAAAAAATCCAAAACTTTTTGTCGGCTACAGCGATGTCACTAACTTAAATGTCGTCTTTAACCAAAAATGCGAGCTTGGAACATACCACGGTCCGATGATAAGATCAAATATGCTTTATGATTTTAACGAATTTACAAAAAAATCTTTTCTTTTTGCAATAAATCAAAAAAATAGAGAAAAAAATGGCGACTTGAAAATCCAAATTCAAAAAAATTAAATTTATTAAATAAAAATAATTTTTATCGAAATTGAAATCAAAAGAGAAAAAGAAGTAATAGAGAAAGAAAGAATAGCGAAAGAAAAAGAAAGAGAAAAAGAAAAAAAGAAAAGAGAAAGAGAAAAAGAAAAAAAAGAAAGAGAAAGAGAAAAAGAAAAAGAAAGAGAAAAGAAAAAAAAAGAAAAATAAAGAACAAATAAAAAAAGAAATTAAAAAGTAAATTTAGAGAAATACAAGGTGAATTAATTGGAGGAAATTTATCTTTACTTGTTACAACGCTTGGAACTGATTATGAAATTGATACAAAAGATAAAATTTTGTTTATCGAAGAAATTGAAGAAGAAATTAGCCGAATTGACAGAATGATGACGCATTTAAAACTTTCTGGAAAATTTGACGACTGCTGCGCCGTTTTATTTGGAAATTTTGACGGCTGTGAAAACACTTACGACCCAAATTACACTTTGGACGATTTTTTAAATAATTTTTTTAAAGATTTTAAAAAGCCTGTCATTACTGGAATTGAATGTGGTCATAAAAAACCAGATTTAGTAACTTTGCCACTGGGAGCAGAATGTACAATAAATATTGACAAAAAAATTTTTGATAATATCAAAATTTATTTTTAAAAAAATAGCTAAAAAAAGAGTTTAAAAAAAGAGAAAAAAAGAAAAAAAATATAAAATTAACAGATAAAAGAAATATATAAATAAATATAACTAAATATAAAGAAAAAGAAAAAAATAAAATAAAATAAAGAAAAAGAAATAGAAAAAAAGAAAGAAGGAAAAATTATGATTTTTTGATATGCATGCTGATGTTTGGACTGATAATTTTTTTGGGAGTATCAAAAGGGAAATTTTGATGTAATTAGAAAAAAATATGAAAAATTTCTGGAAGGTGGACTTTTTGGAGGAATTTTTTTGTAATTTATATTGATTTTTAGAAAAGTTGAAAATATTGAAAAAAATATTTTTTTGGAAGATCTTTGTGCAATGACCAGAGAATTGCACTATTCTAAAGATTTAATTCATGTTGTAAAAAGTTCAGAAGATTTTGAAATTTTGGAAAAAGAAAAGAGCAAAAAATTTAGAGTTGTTCTTGGAATCGAAGGATTAATTGGAATTGGCGACAATCTTAACTATATTTATTTACTTCATCAATTGGGAATTCGCCACATTGGACTAACTTGGAACGAAACAAACGCTTTTGCAACTGGACAAAGCGGAGATAAAAACCGTGGACTTACGCCACTTGGAATAGATGCCGTAAAAGTAATAAATGAACTTGGAATTTTACTTGATTTATCTCACGCCAATGACAAGACTTTCTGGGATGTGGCAAAACATTCAAAAAAACCTTTTTTTGCCTCGCACTCAAATTCCAGAACACTTTGTCCATCTCTTAGAAACTTGACTGACGACCAGATTTTATGCATTGGAGAACACGAAGGAATGATTGGAATGAATAGTTACCACAATTTTGTGAGTCAAAATGAAAATAAAAAAAATCTTGATACTCTAATTGAGCACATGGAATATGTAGCTGAAAAAATTGGACTTGATAAAGTTGGATTTGGACTTGATTTTGATGAATATTATACTCCTACAGGTGAAACTAGCGAAGGACTTAGTGGAATTGAAGATGTGACAAAATTAAAAAATATAATTTTGGCACTAAAAAAACGAGGATATTCTCAAAAAGAAATAGAAATGGTAACTTATAAAAAAATTTTATTAATTTTTTTATAAAAGAGTAGAAAACAAATAAATAAATAAATAAAATTTAAATTTTGAAAATAAAAATAAAAAAATTAAAAAAATAAAAATAAATAAATAAAATAAAAAGAGAAAAAAAGAAAAAAATATAAAATATTAAAAAAATAAAATAATAATAATAATAAATAATTAGTGAACTACTCCCGCTTGTAGAAGAGGGAGACTTCTTGCTAGATATTGTTAAAAATTTAAAAAAATGAAAAAATAAAAGGAAAGGAAAGAAAAAAATGAAAAAGCCTATTATTGCAATAACTTCGTCGATGGACTTAAATCCCAATAGACTAAATGACAACAGAACTATGGTTTCACTTGATTACAGCAATTCTGTAATAAATTCTGGCGGAATTCCTGTAATTCTTCCAATTACAGACAATCTTGAAGTTATAAAAGAACAAGTAAAGTATTTTGATGGTCTAATTTTATCAGGTGGTGGAGATCCTGATCCAAATTTATACGGCGAAGACTGTCTTCAAGAGCTAGGAGATATTACACCTGAACGAGATGCTTTCGAACTTGCAATTTTAGAAGAATTTTTAAAAACTAAAAAGCCTATTTTAGGGATTTGTCGTGGACTTCAATTGATGAATGTCTTTTACGGCGGTACTCTTTATCAGGATATAAAATATGTAGATACAAATATTCAGCATAAACAAAAATGGCTTGCTGATTTGCCGACACACGACATAAATATTTTAGAAAATAATATTTTATTTGAAATTTTTGGAAAAAAAGCTCGGACAAATTCATTTCATCATCAGATGATAAAAGATTTGGGAAGAGAATTGACTTCGATTGCAACTGCAAATGATGGCGTTGTAGAAGCAATTCAAAATAAAAATCATCCATTTTTTTATGGAGTGCAGTGGCATCCTGAAATGATGGCTTCCAGAGGAAATTTAGGAATGAAAAAAATATTTGATAAATTTATTGAAAGTTGTGAAAATCTAAAAAAATAAAAACAAGGGGTCTTTTACCCCTTGTAAAAATATATAAATTAACTATAAAATGACATTTCCTTCTTCGTCAATTGTCTTGTAAGCTGGACGAATTAATTTTTTGTCAATTATAATCTGCTCAATTCTATGCGCATTCCAACTGGCAATCCTAGCAAGTGCAAAAAGTGGTGTAAAAATATTTTGAGGAATGTCTAATAAATTATAGACAAATCCAGAATATAAGTCAACATTTGCACAAATCGTAAAATCTTCTCCCTTTAATTCTTTTCCAACTTCTTTTGTAAGTTCTTCAATATCAGAAAACAGCTTAAACTCTTCCATTGAATCTTTATCTTTGGCAAGTTCATAAGCCTTTTCTTTTAAAAGTACAGCTCTTGGGTCTGAAAGCGTGTAAATGGCATGTCCCATTCCATAAATTTTTCCTTTTTTGTCAAAAGCTTCTTTTTGAAAAATCTTTTTTATATATTCTTTTAATTTTTCTCTATCCGTATAATTACAATTTTTCTTGATATCCTGAATCATATCTGCTACCATCGAATTTGCTCCACCGTGCATAGGTCCTTTTAACGAACCAATTGACGCTGAAATTGACGAATATGTGTCAGTTCTTGTCGAAGAAACCACATGCGAAGTAAATGTCGAGTTATTTCCTCCACCGTGCTCAGAATGAATAACCAAAACTAAATCTAAAATTTCCGCTTCAAGTTCAGTAAATTTGTTATCTGGTCTTAACATATGTAGTATATTTTCAGCAACACTGTATTCTTCAACAGGGTTATGAATAATTAAACTTTTATTAAAATGCTTGTAATTGGTCGCCTGATAGCAATAAACCAAAAGACTTGGAAATTTTGCGATTAAATTTAGAGTTTGATTTATCAAATTATTTAATTCTACAGAATCAGGATTTGGATCAAGAGTATAAAGACACAAAACCGTTCTTTGAAGCTGATTCATAATGTCAATACTTGGTTTTCGCAAAATAAAATCTTCGATAAATTCTTCTGGCAAATTTGCAACTCTTTTAATGTACTTAAAAACATTTTCAGTTCAAAATTTTCTGGCACTTTTCCGAAAAGCAGTAAAAACATTGTTTTTTCAAAAGCAAATCTTTTTTCTTTTTCCTTAAATTTTTCAATAAGATTTTTTAGCGGAATTCCACGAAAAAAAAGCTGACCTTCTTTCGGAATTTTTTTCCCATCTTCAACGGAATATCCGATTACTGCTCCAATTTTTGTCAGTCCTACCAAAACTCCTGTTCCATTTTTATTTCTAAGCCCTCTTTTAACATCCAGCTTGTCATAAATATCTTTTGAGATGAAATTATGCTCCTGTATTAAAAGGCTCAGCTCGTGTATAAAATCACTTTTCAAATAGCTTCCTCCCTTCAAGCAAAATTTATAAATTTTCTATAATTTTTTGCGTAAATTCACTAGTTGTTGCAACACCACCTAAATCAGCTGTCTTTACTCCTGATTCCAATGTTTTCAAAATGGCATTTTCAATTTTTTTGGCAAATTCATCCATTTTTAAATATTTTAGCATTTCCACACCTGATAAAAGAATTGCTAATGGATTTGCTTTATTTTGTCCTGCAATATCAGGTGCTGAACCGTGAACTGCCTCAAATATAGCAATGTCATCTCCAATATTTGCTCCTGGTGCAACACCAAGTCCTCCGACAAGTCCTGCAACCAAATCAGACAAAATATCTCCATATAAGTTCATTGTCACAATAACTTTATATTTTTCTGGATTTGTGACAAGCTGCATACACATATTGTCAATTATAACTTCTTCTAATTTAATATTTTCATAACCAGCTTCTTGCGAAATTTCTCTTGCGGTATTCAAAAACATTCCGTCAGCCAATTTTAAAATATTTGCTTTATGCACAACTGTCACTTTGTCAATATTATTCTTTTTGGCATATTCAAAAGCATTTTTTATTATTCTGTAACTTCCTTTTTTTGTAATTCTTTTTATGGCAATTGCCACATTTTTTTTGTCATCTTCATATTCTTCTTCTCCAATATAAAGCCCTTCTGTATTTTCTCTAAAAATTACTAAGTCGATGTTGTCATATCTCGTCTTAACTCCTGGAAGAGTTCTCGATGGTCTAAAATTTGAATACAAGTCATATTTTTTTCTCAAATAGACATTTATACTTCTAAATCCTTTTCCAATTGGTGTTGTAATCGGTCCTTTAATCGCTATTTTGTTTTTTTCCACACTTTTATACAAACTCTCAGGTATAAGTTCTCCAGTTTTTTCATAAACAGTTGTCCCAGCGTTTTCTTTTTCAAATTCAATTGGAACTTTTGCTGCTTCAAATACTTTTTCTAAACTTTCTGATATTTCAAATCCAATCCCATCTCCAGGAATTAATGTAACTTTTTTTCATAAATTCACCTTCTTTTTTTATTTGTTTTATTTTTTTAAAAAAACTGCCATTTATAAAAAAATAAATGACAATTTTTTTATAAAGAAAAAAATTAGTTTAAAAAAATTCATCACTTACTGCAAATTTCAAATATCCACCATATTTCAATATTTTAAGTTCTCTTGCCGAACCATTGAATTTTGCTTTAAATTCATTATTTTTTGTAAGATTTTTTACTGTAAATTCTCCTTTTGCTAAAGAGTTTTCGATATCAGTCAACTGCAATTCATCATATTCGTCAATTCCGTCGTAATCACTCTGATTTTCAAATTCTAAAGGAATTATTCCACTATTTATTAAATTTGCCTTGTGAATTCTTGCAAAAGATTTAGCAATTACAGCTTTTATTCCTAAATATAATGGAAGAAGTGCTGCGTGTTCACGGCTTGAACCTTGTCCGTAGTTATCTCCACCAACTATGATTCCACCATCATTTTTTTCAGCTCTTTCTTTAAAATCTGGAATTATTGTTTCAAAACAATGTTGTGACAATTTTGGAATATTTGAACGGAATGGTAGTAATCCCGCATTTGATGGACAAATGTCATCTGTTGTCACATTATCTTTAGTTTTTAAAATAACTTTTTTTGTAATTGTATCTTTTAACTCATCTCCAATTGGGAATGGTTTAATATTTGGTCCCATAACAATTTCTACATTTTTTCTCTCATTTTTATCTTGGCTTGGGAAAATAAAATAGTTTTCTGAAAATTCAAATTTTTCTGGCTGTTCAATGATTATTTCTTCACCTAAAGTACGAGGATCTGTCAAATATCCTGTAAGTGCTGAAGCTGCCGCAGTTTCTGTACTTACCAAATAAACTTCGGCATTCATTGTTCCACATCTTCCTTTAAAGTTACGATTAAATGTTCTAAGCGAAATTCCGTGTGATTTTGGTGCTTGACCCATTCCAATACAAGGTCCACAAGCTGCTTCCAAAAGTCTTGCTCCAGCTCCAATAAATTTAGCAAGTGCTCCATTTTCAGAAATCATTTTCATAATATTGCTTGAACCAGGTGACAATACTAAGCTCACATCTGGATGAACTTTTTTTCCATCAAGAATTTTTGCAAGTTTCATAAAATCTGAATAAGAAGAGTTTGTGCAAGAACCTATTGCAATTTGGTCAACTTTTATTTTTTCATCTGGAATTTCGTGCACATTGTCTGGACTGTGTGGAAATGCTGCAAGTGGCACCAATTCGTCCAAATCCACAACCAATTTTTTATCATATTCGGCATCTGCGTCCGGTAATAATTCTACGAAATCAGATTCTCTTGACTGTTTTTTAAGAAAATCTCTTGTAATTTCGTCACTTGGAAAAATAGAAGTTGTTGCTCCTAATTCAGCTCCCATATTTGTAATTGTGGCTCTATCTTCTACAGAAAGTGATTTTATCCCTTCTCCAGTATATTCCATTACAAATCCAACTCCACCTTTTACACTAAGTTCTTTTAAAACATAAAGAATTATATCTTTTGCTGAAACCCAAGGTTTTAATTTTCCTCTCAATTCTATGTTATAAACTTTTGGAACTTTTAAATAGTAAAGACCTCTTGCCATTCCTATTGCAACATCAAGTCCTCCAGCTCCAATTGCTAACATTCCAAGTCCACCGCCAGTCGGAGTGTGGCTATCAGAACCAATTAAAATTTTCCCTGGTTTTCCAAATCTCTCTAAATGAAGTCTGTGGCAAATTCCATTTCCAGGTTTTGAGAAAACTATCCCATGTTTTGCAGCCGATGTTTTTATAAATTCGTGGTCGTCTGCATTTTCAAAGCTAGACTGAAGCATATTGTGATCAACATATGCAACAGAAATATCAGTTGCGACTTTATCAACATTCATCGCATTTAACTGAAGATATGCCATCGTCCCAGTCGAATCTTGTGTAAGTGTCTGGTTTACTTTTACGGCAATTTCATTTCCAGCTTTCAGCTCGCCTTTTAATAAATTGTTTTTCAAAATTTTGTAAGTTAAACTCATTCCCATTTTGTTACCTCCTAAAAATTTAAGTTCTCATTTCATCACATTTTATATTATATTCTGCAAATCAAATAATGTCAATAATTTGATTATAAAAAAATTATTTTTGATAAAAAAAGTATAGAAAAAAATTTTTTTAAAGATATAGTATAATTTTATACAAAAATATTATATTATAATTATATTATATTATATAACACAGAAAAGGAAAAAAATGAAAAAAATGAATAAACTAAAATTTTTTTAGCAAATATGTTAATTGCCTATATTTTTGTACCCTTTTTAAAAAATTCGTTTAAAAAAATAGAAAAAAATTTGGATTGTCGGTGGAAATGCTGGTGAACTTTATGTCGACAATGGCCGTGCAATGTACGAGTATTTAAGAGCTAAAGAAGAAATCGAAGAATATTGGGTAATTAATAAAAATTCAAAATCAGCTCAAAAAATTCCAGGAAAAAAATTAATTAAAGGTAGCATAAAAAGTTATTTATATTTTATGAATGCCGAAGTTGCACTATTTTCTCATTCAATTTCTGCTGATATAGTTCCTTATCTTTTCGTTGTCCCGCTTTTGAAAAAATTTCACAAAAAAATTTTTAAAGTTTTCCTAAATCATGGAACAGTTGGATTTAAAGTCAATCATCCGATGAACAAAAAGACGCAAAAAATTGCTCAAGATATTGTAAAATCTTATGATTTAAACATTTGCGACTCCAATTTTGAAAAAAACATAAAAACTAAAATGTGGTGGCAAGTTCCAGAAAATACTGCTGTTGTAACTGGTTATCCCAGATATGACAAACTTTATAATGTTAAAAGTTCCCAAAAAGAAATACTTTTTTTATGCCGACTTGGAGAAATTGGATAAAAATCAGAAAATTTAAAAATTGAAGATACAGATTATTTTAAAAAAATATTACAAATTTGATTAAAGACCCAAAAATTAAACGAATTTCTTAAAAAAATAATATAAAATTCAATATTTATATACATCAGCTTATGCAAAATTACCTAAAAAAATTTTTGACAACATAAAACTTTCTGAAAATGTAAAAAAATTTTTGCCAGTTGAAGCTGAAATTACGCAGGAACTTGAGAAATCTGAAATTTTTAATTACCGATTATTCCAGCGTTGCATATGATTTTTTTATTATTTAAATAAGCCGATTATATTTTTTTCAGTTTGACAAAAGATGAATATGATAAAAAAAGTTGGCTCATATGTGAAAACTAAAGATTTGTTTGGAATACAGGCAAAAACTTTAGAAAAAAATGTGTTGAAAATATTATAAAAAAATTTCAGAAAAATAATTTTTAATTACGAAAAAAATTTAAAAGAGAAATTTGAAAAAAATTACAGCCAAAAATTTTTTTAAAATATACAGATAAAAAAAATTGTGACAGAATTTATGCTGAAATTTTTAAAACATTTAAAAAAATAGATAATTAAAGCACCCAAAATCCTTTTAAGATAATGGGTGCATTTTTATTTGTATATTATCCTTTTTTGCTCTTATTCTTCAACTCTTGAACTTCTTGCATTAATTGTCTAATAAGTTCTGAATTTTCCTGATTTTTCCTAGATTCTTGCTCAAGCTGCTGTTTCAATTGTCGACTGTAGCTATCTTTCTGCTCTTCAATAAGTGCAACCATAGATTTCATTCTGTCAAGTTCATTCGGCATAACATCTCTTTTACCAAATTGATACCCAACTCCTAAACCTACCGCCACATCTCGTTTATTGTTCAAACTTGCACTAGCTCTGTAAACAAATCTTCCGCCATCAGAAACTCCACTAAATCCTAAAGCCATAGCTCTACCATTTTTATATGCTCCTCCAGCCACTGCTATATTAAATCTATTTGAAGCCGAGTCATTGATTTGCGGTAAATTAGCCATCGCCGCAACTCCTGCAATTCCAGCTGTCAAGTTATTATTTACTCCTGCCAGTTCTGCTCTTGTCGCTTTGTCAGCAGCACCAGCACTTATAGCATTGTAAACTTGTCGTCCTGTTACTGCGTCGTTACTTGTTGGACTTATATCACCTTCAGCAATATTCGTAACTTTTTCCCTCCAGCATCAATTCCTGACGATGTCACGCTTGGTCCACCTGTAATTTTAATTCCGTCATCATTAACAACGGTTTTTCCCATAGTAACTCTTCCATTTGGTCCTAAATCAACATTTTCAGCCAGTCTCAATTCCAATGTATCTGGTCCAGCTGCTACAACTCCAATATTTCCAGTAGTAAGCGGTCCTGTTGCTCTACCCATAATATTTAAATTTTGTCCTAAATTACGAGTAACTGTCGTTCCATTATCATCTGTATAAGTCAAAGGATTATTTTGAATGTAATTATGCACTGTAGAACCTGTTACTGTATTATTGTCTCCTGCAGCAATATTTCCAGTTCCAATACTGTTTAGTTTGTCTTTTGTTCCTTGTGCCAGGTCAACCTTGTAATCAGTTATATTATTTGCATCTTTTGTTCCCTGAGTTACAGAAACAAAGCTGCTTCCACCTGAAACTGTTGTTCCATCAGCATCAACCTTATAAACTATCTGTCCATTTGAACCTGTCGAACTAGTCACATTTGTATTTGTTCCGCCAACTACTTCGGATTTCGAAGCATTAATAGCTGTTGTTAAATTATTTACAGCATTTCCTAATTGACTAACATTTACTGCATCTGTTGGAGCAACTCCTGCAGCAATATTTGTAATTCTATTTCCACCATTGTCAAGTCCGCTATTTGTAAGTGAAACTGACTTGCTAGGATCCGCTGCTGACTTATTAATTGTCACTCCAGAAGAATTTACGGTCGTTGTATTTCCTGCTGCGTTTGTGTAAGTGTTTCCTGCCGCAGTTGCCACATTTTTATTTCCAGCTGCATCAGTAATGGTTGTACCTTGTCCATTAGTTACAGTTGTATTTCCTGCTCCATCATCCACCGTAAATGTCTTAGCTTTTACAGAATTAAATTCTGGATTTTCAGTTATTCCAACTATAATTTTACCATTTCCTGCTCCATCTGACACATATGATGTTTCAAGATTTTGTCCTTTATAATTTACTCCGCCACTTGCAAAATCTCCGCTCTCAACAGTCAATCTGCTTCCCAATTGCTGTCTAGTTCCAGCCGTATTATTATCAGCACCATAAATTATTCCTTCATTTACTTTAGCTATCGTTTGATCAACAGCATCTTTAAATGTTGTCGGTGCTGCTCCAGTCGAACCATTTACATTTTTTAGTCCAGCAAATGTTGGATTTGAAAACCCAGTTCCAGACGGATCAACTGTCAATCCCAATTGAGTTCCCAAATTATTTAACTGGCTTCCATTTATGGCCTGTGTTGAAGCTGGAGAAATAAGTCCTTTTCCTACATTATTTAATGTACTTGGATTTGTAGTACTTCCATCAGCATTCAATAAACTATGTTGAATATCACTTGAACTAACTGGCAATTTACCTGGTAATGGATTTCCATCTGAATCGACATCCAATGCTTTATAGTAATTTCCATTATTTGCTTTAACAATTTTTTCTCCAGCAGCATTTGTATAAACCACAGGTCCATTATAAGTTGATTTATTTATAGCTTTATCCAATTGACTAACATTTACTGCATCCGTTGGATCTACTCCTGCCGCAACATTTGTAATTTTATTTCCACCGTTATCAAGTCCGTTATCTGTAAGTGAAACAGACTTGCTAGGATCTGCTGCTGATTTATTGATCACTACTCCTGTAGGATTTATAACAGTTGTATTTCCTGCCGCATTTGTATAAGTAGTTCCTGATGGTGTAGTTATCGCTTTATTTCCTGCCGCATCACTAATTGTCAATCCTGATGTATCAAACTTATTATTTCCAGCAGTTATACTATTAACATTAATATCATTTTTCAAGCTATATGTAAATGTTCCACCTGACTGGTCTACATTTAAATTATCTCCAGCCTGTAATTTTACTGTTTCTCCTGGCGTTATCAATTTATTTGATACACTTCCAGATGTTGTTCCTGTTCCTGTACTTCCTGCTACTGCATTCCATCCCGAATTATTTACAGCATTTTGAATTGCTGTTGCTACATCTCCTGCTGTTGCATAAGTATTTCCGCCTGTTACTGGCGTTACTGTCGTTTTCCCGCCTGTTGTTGATGTATTCAGTCCAGACTGTGCAATTGTAACATTTATCGTATCTCCACTTGCCGTTGTTGTTATCCCATTGCTTCCTGTTATGTTAAATTCTAGTCCACCATCTTTATTCAATGACTGTTTTGTCGTTATATTTCCATCTGATGCCTTTAAATTTATTGTGTTGTCCCCAAGTTTATTTATCGCATTTGCAACTGTCTGTCCTGTTACTGCCTGATTTCCTGTTCCTGCTGGAACAGTGACTTTTCCGCCTGTCGAAGAAGTTAGCGGTGTTGAATTTGTCAATGTCAATGACGGTGTCGTAATCCCATTATCATTAATTACTGTATTTCCACCATTTGTCGTAATACTGTTAATTCCTGCAACTGTTGGATTTAAGCTATATTTCACTTCTCCATTCGGTCCAACTGTCGCTTTCGTATTATCTCCATCTTTAAAATCCAGTCCGTTTGCCAATGTCGTTGTTAAACCTGTTCCGCTGTTTGCCTTGTAAGTTAGGTTTGTATTTGCAGCTATCTTATTTGTGTCTACTGATAAATCATAATTATAGTGTCCATCTGATTTTTGTACTTTATTTACTGTTACTGAAGCATCATTCGAAGAAACTGTTGTTATCGCCGCTTTAACCGCATCGCTTATATTTGTCTGTCCTGTTCCTCCAATATTTGCTGCACTCGTATCTATTTTTCCTGTTGTCGGATCAAATTTCGTATTCCCGCCAATTGCATCTGCTATTGATGTAAAATCAGTATTAACTTTGTAAATTGTTTGTCCATTCGACCCAGTTCTGCTAGACACTGTCGTATTTGTCCCATTTTCAAGCTCTGTTTTTGCCGCATTCAACTGACCAACATTAACTGCATCATTTTTATTTGTCCCTGCAGCTACATTTGTAATTTTATTGCCACCATTATTTAAGCCATTATTTGTCAATGATACTTGATTCGATCCAGTTCCAATTGTAATTCCGCCATTAGCAACTTTCGTATCTCCTGTTGTCACACTGTCAAGCGAAATATCCTTTTTCAAGCTATATGTAAATGTTCCACCTGACTGGTCTACATTTAAATTATCCCCAGCCTGTAATTTTACTGTTTCTCCCGGCGTTATCAATTTATTTGATACACTTCCAGATGTTGTTCCTGTTCCTGTACTTCCTGCTACTGCATTCCATCCCGAATTATTTACAGCATTTTGAATTGCTGTTGCTACATCTCCTGCTGTTGCATAAGTATTTCCACCTGTTACTGGTGTTACTGTCGTTTTCCCGCCTGTTGTTGATGTATTCAGTCCAGACTGCGCAATTGTAACATTTATCGTATCTCCACTTGCTGTTGTTGTTATCCCATTGCTTCCTGTTATGTTAAATTCTAGTCCCCCATCTTTATTCAATGACTGTTTTGTCGTTATATTTCCATCTGAAGCCTTTAAATTTATTGTATTATCCCCAAGTTTATTTATCGCATTTGCAACTGTCTGTCCTGTTACCGCTTGATTTCCTGTTCCAGCTGGTACAGTAACTTTTCCACCTGTCGAAGAAGTTAGCGGTGTTGAATTTGTCAATGTCAATGACGGTGTTGTAACTCCATTATCGTTAATTACCGTATTTCCACCATTTGTCGTAATACTGTTAATTCCTGCAACTGTTGGATTTAAGCTATATTTCACTTCTCCATTCGGTCCAACTGTCGCTACTGTATTATCTCCATCTTTAAAATCCAGTCCGTTTGCCAATGTCGTTGTTAAACCTGTTCCACTGTTTGCCTTGTAAGTCAAGTTTGTATTCGCAGCCACTTTACTTGTATCTACCGACAAATCATAATTTACATGTCCATCTCCTGAATCTACCTTTGAAACTACAGTTACTGAACTGTCATTTGAAGTTACTGTCGTTTTCGATGCTTTCCCTACATTTGTTATCGCTGTAGCTACATCTCCTGCTTTCGCATAACTGTTATTATCCCCTGCTGTTACTGTCGTTGAGCCTGGTGCCGCTGTCAATGTCGTATTCTTTACTGATACTGTGTAATCTGTAATATTGTTTGAACCTGGTGTCCCTGTCGCTACTGTCACTCCATCTCCTGCTACTACTCTTGCTCCATTCGCATTTATCGTATATGTAGTCGTTGTTGTTCCATCTAAATTTTGAACATCATTTTTAACTATATTCTTTATATTCGTTCCTGCTACTACATCTACTGATTTTCTTGCAATGTCGCTTATTACTTTATTTCCATCATTATTGATGTTGCTTAAACTTTTGTTTGCCGCATCCAGTTTTGTAACATCTACTGACAAATCATACACATCTTGATTTCCGCTTGTCGTTTTATTTATTACAACCGAACTGTCATTCGATGTCACTTTCGTTTTCGTGCTGTCTACATAATCTTTATTTGTCGCATCTGTTCCCGCTGTCGGCGCATTATTTATTGTAACTTTCGGCGTTGTAATTCCATTGTCGTTAATTACCGTATTTCCACCATTTGTTGAGATGCTGTCCAATCCAGTTAAATTTTTTGCTAATTGAATATTTAAAGTATTATTTCCATCTGCTATAACAGCTATATTCCCTGATGTTGTTGCTCCTGTTGCTCCACCTTTAATATCCAGCTGATCTCCCAATTTTCTAGTTACAACTGTTCCACTATCTCCTCCAAATTTTAAAGGATTATTTTTTACTGCTTTTAATTGTCCCAAATTCACTGCATCATCATCATTTACCGCATTGCCAACACCTGTTATTGTATTTCCGCCATTATTCAATCCTGATGGTCCTAATGTTACTGGATTTCCTGATGGATTTGTGATTGTTATTCCGCCATTGGCAACTTTTGTATCTCCTGTTGTTACGCTATCAAGTGAAATATCTTTTTTCAAGCTATATGTAAATGTTCCACCTGACTGGTCTACATTTAAATTATCCCCAGCCTGTAATTTTACTGTTTCTCCCGGCGTTATCAATTTATTTGACACACTTCCAGATGTTGTCCCTGTTCCTGTACTTCCTGCTACTGCATTCCATCCCGAATTATTTACAGCATGTTGTTGTTATCCCATTGCTTCCTGTTATGTTAAATTCTAGTCCCCCATCTTTATTCAATGACTGTTTTGTCGTTATATTTCCATCTGAAGCCTTTAAATTTATTGTATTATCCCCAAGTTTATTTATCGCATTTGCAACTGTCTGTCCTGTTACCGCTTGATTTCCTGTTCCAGCTGGTACAGTAACTTTTCCACCTGTCGAAGAAGTTAGCGGTGTTGAATTTGTCAATGTCAATGACGGCGTTGTAACTCCATTATCGTTAATTACTGTATTTCCACCATTTGTTGTAATACTATTAATTCCTGCAACTGTCGGATTCAAGCTGTATTTCACTTCTCCATTCGGTCCAACTGTTGCTTTCGTATTATCTCCATCTTTAAAATTCAGTCCGTTTGCCAATGTTGTTGTTAAACCTGTTCCGCTGTTTGCCTTGTAAGTTAGGTTTGTATTTGCAGCCACTTTACTTGTATCTACCGACAAATCATAATTTACATGTCCATCTCCTGAGTCTACTTTTGAAACTACAGTTACTGAACTGTCATTTGAAGTTACTGTCGTTTTCGATGCTTTCCCTACATTTGTTATCGCTGTAGCTACATCTCCTGCTTTTGCATAACTGTTATTATCCCCTGCTGTTACTGTCGTTGAGCCTGGTGTCGCTGTCAATGTCGTATTTTTTACTGACACTGTGTAATCTGTAATATTGTCTGAACCTGGAGTTCCTGTCGCCACTGTCACTCCATCTCCTGCTACTACTCTTGCTCCGTTTGCATTTATTGTATATGTAGTTTTTGTTGTACCATCTGGATTTGTTGTGTTCGCTTTCGTTACATCTTTTATGTTTGTTCCCGCTATTACGTCCACTGAATTTCTTGCAATATCGCTTATTACACCTTTTCCAGCATTATTAATGTTACTTAAACTTTTATTTGCCGCATCCAGTTTTGTAACATCTACCGACAAATCATACACGTCTTGATTTCCGCTTGTTGTTTTATTTACTACAACCGAACTGTCATTCGATGTCACTTTCGTTTTCGTGCTGTCTACATAGTCTTTATTTGTCGCATCTGTTCCCGCTGTCGGCGCATTGTTTATTGTAACTTTTGGCGTTGTAATTCCATTGTCGTTAATTACTGTATTTCCACCATTTGTCGTAATACTGTTAATTCCTGCAACTGTCGGATTTAAGTTGTATTTCACTTCTCCATTTGGTCCAACTGTTGCTACCGTATTGTCTCCATCTTTGAAATCCAGTCCGTTTGCCAATGTTGTTGTTAAACCTGTTCCGCTGTTTGCCTTGTAAGTCAAGTTTGTATTCGCAGCTATCTTATTTGTGTCTACTGATAAATCATAATTATAGTGTCCATCTGATTTTTGCACTTTATTTACTGTTACTGAAGCATCATTCGAAGAAACTGTTGTTGTCGCTGCTTTTACTTGGCTCACATTTGCTGCATCTGTATCAGCCGTTCCAGGAGCGACATTTGTTATTTTTTTATTTCCAGCATCAATTCCGTTGTTATTTATTGTCACAGGCCCTGCTTTTAAGCTTCCAGTTGATCCTAAATCCACATCTTTTTTCAATGAATATGTATATTTTTGCGAACCTGTCGCCAAATTTTGCTCCACTTCCAAATTTTTCCCTGCAACAAATTGAACTTCATCTCCAGGCATAACCTGTGTAGATGTTGCGGAACCGCTTAAATTTCCACCAGCATTTGCCTTCCAAGTTTTCCCAAGTTCATTTGCTACTGCAAATAATTGTGAACCATTGATTGCATCTGTACTTGTTGCTGAAATTTGTCCTGCTGCAACATTTTGAATTTGTCTTTCATTTCCAGCTGTTCCAACTGAAACTGCTGATTGTGGATTATTTCCTGCAAATGTTCCATAAGTAATAGATTTTGAACTTGGCGGTGTTATTGTTGCATTTGAAACTGCTGTAACTGCTTTTGTTGCAGAACCTGAACCTAAAGCTACGTCTCCGTTTGCAGTATTTGCTAATGTTCCATTTCCAATAGCCATTGAATTATCTTTACTTGCTTTTGAACCTTGACCAATTGCTATTGCTGCTTTCCCTGTCGCTTCAGAATATGAACCAATAGACATAGAGTTATCAGTATATGCCTTAGAGTTTGTACCAAGACTTACAACATTCTGTACTTTCAAGCTTCCACCTGTAGTGTATAATCTAGTTGCATTTGTCCCCACTATAATATTATTGTCACCTTCTACTCCACCAATACCTGCCTGGTTTCCTATTACAGTGTTAGAACTTCCTTTTAAGCCTTTAGCAGATTGATAACCCATTGAAATATTTTGATTACCTTTTACTGCTTGACCTGATTGCCACCCTATAGCAGTATTACCTAATCCATCAGTATTCTGTCCTGAATCTGCTCCTATTGATACATTGTTATTATTTTTTACTCCAATTCCTGCATTAGCTCCCATTGCTGTATTATAGCTTCCTGTTACACTTTTTCCTGAACCTGAACCAAATGCAACATTATAATCTCCATTACTAGTTTGACCTGAACTAGTTCCTAAGAAAAGGTTATCTTTTCCTCCCATTCCTTTTCCTGTTTCAGATCCTATTGAAATGTTTCGAATATCAGTATTATTTGAACCTGCCACTTGAGTTTTTCCTGTTTCTGTTTTATACCCAATTGCTATATTTTGCATATTATTTGCATTAGAACCACTACCTAACGCAATTCCATCAGAACCTTTTGCACTCGCTCCATTACCGATTGCTACTGCACTTGATCCAATCCCTGTTGAACCACCAATACTTCCAGTACCTATTGCCACAGAATTTGCTGTTAATGATTGAGAATTTGTTCCCATTGCTATTGTATTTTCCTCTGTTGACCCTACAGTACCAGATTTTGAATTCAATCCAATTGCTATAGAACCTTTATTGTTTGCTTGTGACCCATATCCCATTGCTGAAGCAGATTCTCCAATTGTTGTTACCTTTGTCCCTATTGCAATTGAGGTATCTCCTGTTGCATTAGCAGCTCCTCCTAAAGCAATTGAACCTTGACCTATTGATGATGCTCCAACTCCTAATGCTGTTGAATATCCACCAGTTGCTGTTGTTTGTTGAAAATGATTAAAAGTTATTGTATCACCTGTTAGTTTGTTAAATAATCTTCCAACTGCTGTCGTTGACGCAACCCCGTTCAAATCATCTCCACCAATCGCAATCGAAGAAGCTCCACTTGCAATAGTATCTCCACCTATACTGATAGACTGATCTCCTGTTGCTTGAGCACCTCTATCAGTTTGAATATTTCCTCCAATTGCTACTGACTGTCCTCCTGAAGCTTTTGAGTTATAACCTAAAGCTACTGCCGATTTATTCAAAGCATTAGAATCTTTTCCTATAGCTATAGCTCCCTCTTGAACAGATGTTGAATCCTTACCCACAGCTATTCCATAAGCGCCACTGACTTTTGAAGATTTACCTATTGCTATTCCCTCTAAATTTCCAGATCCTATTAACGAAGCACCTGTCGGTGTAACAGATGACCCACTTGTTGAACCTATCGTTATACTCGCTTCTGCTTTACTAGACGCAACCATCTCACCGGCAACTACAGTCGTAGCCAGTGATGCTACTCTTGCCACTTTACCAAGTAATACTTTTGAAATTTTTTTCTTATTTTTCTTTTTTATTTTTGTTTTCATTTGACCTCCATATTAATTCCTTTTATTTTATTGAAAGTTACACAAATATATTCTGTTTACAATTTTTTTATTTTTTTAATTATCTTTTTTTATTTCACATGTCAAAATTTTATAAATTTTGTAGAATTTTTCTTTTTTTAATTCTATCGCTTTTTCTAAGAATATATTATACTTTATTTTTTTATTTTTAACAAGGATTTTTTTGTGTAACACCTGTTTTTTTATTTATTTTTTTATAAAAAAAAATTATAAATTTAAAATAAAAAAAATATGCCATTTATCTCACAATTAAAGTTGCAAGTGTTCTAGCATATTTCACAAAAATTTATTTTTTTATTTATCTTTTTTTCAATATTTGCTTCTTCAAGTTTTATTCCATATTTTTTTCCCATATTGCTCCTGAAATTTTTCATAAAATAAATCTCTCAATTCCTTTTGAACAACATTTTTTGGCTCCAAATATCTTCTCTTTATTTCCGCTTCTTTTTCTGGTCTTGTATACTTTGCATAAGCTGTATAAGGTAAATCACTGTAAACCTTATCTGATGGATCTAACTTTTTATCTTCTATCAATTTTTTCCAAACATATTTATTTTCGGTATTTGCCACATAATACTGAATTTCATCCACTTCCATCTTTGAACCTTCCACTCTAGCACCTGGCGTATCAAGTCTACATAATCTCACCATTTCCCCAGTTATGCTGTCTTCTCTCAAAATCGAATGTCCCCTTTTTTTTCTGCAATGTTTTGCTGGAGCGTCATCCAAATCTGAATAAACTATTATTTCATTACTATTATCTCTTTCATTCAAAAATTTTGTTCTATATTGTCTCCCATTTTTATCCAGTTTTGGAAATCCATCACTTTCTCTTGAATACGGCACTACATAAGTTTTTCCTTCAATTTCACGAGATTCTCCTATAACTCCTGTCGAATATGAATTTAACACACTTAAAAAAATGTGGATATAATAAAAAAATTACTTTTTTTCTCATTTTTCTTTATTTCTCCTTTTGTTTTATTTGATTTGATTTTTACTCTATTCTTTTTGTTTTTTTCTATTTTTTTATGTTTTATGTTTTTTAAAAAAATATTAATTTTTTTAATATATTATTTAGAAAAACTGCACCTTCTAACTTTTGTTTTTTTCAAAAATTTTTTTAGTGCAGCTTAAAAAGTTCATTTTTTTATTTTATAAATTTTTTTCCCAAAATTTATATTAGTTTTTTTCTTAACAAATTCCGATTTTAATTTCATCGCTCCAAATCCGTCTATTTTACAGTCGATATTATGAATCCCATCGTCAATTAATCTAATATTTTTAACTTTTGTACCTCTCTTTAAATCATTCGAAGCACCTTTTACTTTTAAATCTTTAATTATCGTAACGCTGTCTCCATCTTTTAAAACATTTCCATTCGCATCTCTTACTACATTTTCTTCATCCTCGCTGCTACTTTCCTCCAATGTCCATTCGTGAAAGCATTCTGGACAAATTAACATATTTCCATCTTCATATGTGTATTCTGAACCACATTTAGGGCATTTTGGCAAACTCATTTATTTTTTTCCTTTCGATTTTCAAACTTTTTTTATTATATCACTTTTTTCTTATTTTTTCTATTCAAAAAAATTAATTGTTGTTATGAAACAGCCAATCTAAAAATACTCTTGTATTCTTTTCTGTTTCAGGACTAAGTCTTTTAGCCTTTTTAGATTTCAACAAAGCATTTAATTCACTTTCTGAAAGCATTTGAAAGTCACTTCTTTCATATCTTTTACCTTTTTTTGTTTCCGCTCCCGGACTAATTACATAATCAATTGTAACTTCATAAGAATCTGTAACTGGTGTATCTTGTTTTTTTCTGCTTCTTACATAATATTTTTTTTCAGTTCTGTATTTTAATATAGGATATTTTTCTTTGTCGTAGGATTTTACATCATCAAGCGGTGTATATGAAACTCTATATTTATTTCCAACAGGAACTACATTCACAAAAATAGTTAAATTTTTCTGCATTCTATTTCATCTGTTCCTGGCACTTCGGTACAAAACAAATCTTTTTTTGATTCGAAACATAAATCTGCACTTTTGGTGAGAAAAACTTTCTACTTCACTAGTTGTCATTTCAGAAAAAAAGCAAATGTTCCAAAAATAAACACTAACATTAAAATAATTTTTTTCATAATTTAAAACCTTCTTTCTTTAATATTCTTTTTATTTTTATTTTTTTATTTTTCTTTTTTTATTTTTTTCTGTAATTTAAATTTTTTTCTATAAATAAATTATATCATAAAAATTTAATTTTTTTCATTTTTTTGATAAAAAAAATAATTCTTCTTAGTTTTTTTGCATTACAAGTATTTTTTTATACTATTTTTATAAAAAAATTATGAATTTTTTTCATATTGTGATAAAATATAATGAATATTAAATAAAAAAATAAAAATTTTTTTAAGAAAGGCAAAATCAAAAAAAGCAAAAATGAAAAAAGAAAAAGTCGTGGTTGGAATGAGTGGCGGAATTGACAGTTCTGTTGCTGCGCTTTTGTTAAAACAGCAAGGATATGAAGTAATTGGCGTAACTTTAAAACATTTACCTGATGAGCTTTCAGAAAATCCAGGAAAAACTTGTTGTTCACTGGACGATATTAACGATGCGAGATACACATGCTACAAACTTGGAATTCCCCACTATGTGATTAATGTTACAAAAGAATTTCAAAGTGAAGTGATGGACTATTTTATAAAAATGTATAATGCTGGTAAAACTCCATCGCCGTGCGTAATTTGTGATGAAAGGGTAAAAATAAAAAAAATTGTGGAATTTGCCGATAAAATGGGAATAAAATACATTTCAACTGGACATTATTCTAAAAAAAGTTTGAATGGACTGCTTTTGTGGGATAAAAACAATAGAAAAGATCAATCATATATGCTTTATCGACTTAATAAAGATGTTATAAAAAGATTTTTATTTCCACTCTCAGAATATGAAAAACCACAAGTTCGTGAAATTGCAAGGCAAAATGGGATTCACACTCACGATAAACCCGACAGCCAAGGGATTTGTTTTGCACCAAACGGTTATATTCCTTATTTAAAAAAAGTTTTGGGAAATGAAATCAAAGAAGGAAATTTTGTGGATAAAAACGGGAAAATAATTGGAAAACATTTAGGTTACCAATTTTACACGGTTGGACAGCGAAGAGGACTTGGACTTAATTTGGGAAAAGCATTTTTTGTTGTGGAAATAAGACCTTTTTCAAATGAAGTTGTCGTCGGAGATTTTGAAGAAATCCTAATTGATAAAGTTGAAATTATAAATTACAAATTTCATTGTGAAATAAAAAAAATTCTTTGCAGAGAACTTACTGCAAGACCAAGATTTTCATCTAAAGGATTAATTGGAAAACTATATTTTGAAAATGAAAAGTTGTATTTTAAATTTAACGAAAAGACGCATGAAAAACTCACAAGGACAACATATCGTATTTTTATTTAAAAAAATGAATTGATTGGTGGCGGCGAAATAAATAACTTTGAAAAAAATAAGTTTTTTTATTTTTTTAAAAAAACTAATTTAAAAAAATTATGATGCTGTAAAATAAACAATATTTTTTTATTAAAAAAAGTTTTTTTAAAATAAACTAAAGAAAAAAATAAATTAAAAATAAATAAAAGCAAAGAAAGAAGGTATAAAATGTTTTTTTCCAATGTGCATTAATTTAGAAAACAAAAAGATTTTTAGTAATTGGCGCTGGAAAAGTTGCTGCTAGAAAAAAATTAAAAAAATTGCTGACTATGGCACGGATATCACAGTTTTAGCAAAAGAAATTAAAGAAAATGAAATTTTTAAAAAAATTAAAAAAATATAAAATTTGAAAAAAAGACTTTGGAAAAATAATCAAAATGAAATTGAAAAAAATTGTGAAAAAAATTATTTTTTTAGTGATAACTGCGACTAACGATGAGAATTTGAATGAAAAAAATTGCACTAATTTGTGATAAAAAAATAATATTTTTAGTGAACAATGTTTCTTCAAAAAAACTACGATGAATGCAATGTTTACAGGAATTGTAAAAAAACGATGAGTTTCAGATTTCAATTTCTACAAATGGAAAAAAACTGTAAACGAAGCCGAGCAATGAAAGAAGAAATAAAAAAAGTTTTTGAATAAAATTGAAAATTAAAAAAATTAAAAAAATTTAGAAAAATTAAAAAAATGGAGAAAAAAATGTTTAAAAGACACAGAAAATTGAGAAAAAAACGAAATGATTAGAAATCTTGTAAAAGATGTTTATTTGGAAAAATCTGATTTGATTTATCCAATTTTTATTGAAGAAGGAGAAAATATCAAAAGTGAAATTCCATCAATGCCAGGAATTTTCAGATATTCGATAGACAGAGTTTCAGAAGAGTTAGATGAGCTTGTAAAATTGGGAATAAATTCCATTTTGCTCTTTGGAATTCCAAAACATAAAGACGAATGTGCGACACAGGCTTACGACGAAAACGGCGTCATTCAAAATGCAATAAAATTTATCAAAAAAAATTATGACAATTTTTTGATAATTTGTGATGTCTGCTGCTGTGAGTACACAAGTCACGGTCATTGTGGAATTTTGGATAAAAACGGATATGTGAAAAACGACGAAACGATAGAAGTTATTGGAAAAATTGCACTATCTTATGCAAAAGCTGGAGCGGACATTGTAGCGCCATCAGATATGATGGACGGAAGAATTGAAAAGATTAAAGAAGTCTTGGAGCAAAATCATTTTGAAAATATACCGATAATGGCTTATTCTGTCAAATATTCTTCAGCATTTTACGGACCTTTTAGGGATGCAGCTGATTCAGCACCACAATTTGGCGACAGAAAATCATATCAGATGGACTTCAGAAGAACCAAAGACATCACAGGTGAAGTTTTTGAAGATTTGAAGCAAGGAGCGGACATTATTATTGTAAAACCAGGACTTGCCTACCTTGATGTGCTAAAAAAAGTGAGTGACTCTTTTGATGTTCCAACTGTTGCATACAGCGTTTCTGGAGAATATTCGATGACAAAAGCTGCAGCACAAAATGGCTGGATAGACGAAGAAAAAGTCGTAATGGAACAGATGTTTTCAATGAAAAGAGCTGGAGCAAGTGCAATAATAACTTATTATGCAAAAGAAGTTGCAAAAAATTTAAAACAATAATTTTTTATTTTTAGCATAAAAAATACAATAAAAAATTTATTATTGTTTGTAATTGATAAAACTAAAAAAATACTAAAAAAATACTAAAAAAATATGTTATAATAATTTCAAAAATTTATTATTTTTAAATAAAAAGAAAGTGAGAAAACTATGAAAATAATTATAGTTGGAGCAGGTGTCGTTGGAGAATCCCTTTGCAGCGAATTATCTGAAGTGGGAAACGATGTCATAGTAGTTGAAAAAGAAGAGGATAGATTAAACAAAATAGTTGAAACAAATGATGTAACAGGTTTCATAGGAAATGGCGCTTCATATGAAACGCTTCTCGAAGCTGGTGCTGACTCAGCAGATATTTTTATCGCAACAACGCCAACTGACGAACTAAATATAATGGCTTGTGTTATTGCAAGAAAAATGGGAGCAAAATATACGATTGCAAGAGTAAGAAATCCTGAATATGGTTCAAATTTGAGATTCGTCAGAGATGACTTGGGAATTTCATTAATTGTCAATCCAGAAATGGAGTCAGCTAAAAATATAGCCAATAAACTATTTTTCCCAAATGCCTTAAGTGCGGAAAGTTTTTTTTGGCAAAGAGCGAATATGATTTCGCTAAAAATTGAAGAAAATAGTTTTTTAAAAGACATGCATTTAAAAGATTTAGAAGTTAAGCAAAATGAAAAAGTTATAATTTGCATTGTTGAAAGAGGAAACGATGCATTTATCCCATCTGGAGATTTTCAAATTTTAAAAGATGACATAATTTATGTAATGGGTCCGACAGAAGCTGTCAGAAAATTTTATAAAAAAATGGGATTCAAACGATATGTAAATTCTTCGATGATTATTGGTGGTGGAACAATTTCACACTATTTGATAGATATTCTTTTAAAAGAAAAAAAACAAGTTAAAGTTATTGACAATGATATGGAAAAATTAGAACATTTAAGTCAAGCATATCCAAATGTCTGCGCAATTTATGGAGATGAAACAGACCATAAATTTTTAATAGATGAAGGTATTAAAAAATTTGATTCGGTTGTTATACTGAGCGAAAGTGATGAAGAAAACATGGTTTTATCAATGTTTGCAAGATCACTTACAGATTCAAAAATAGTTACAAAAATAGATAGAACTCTGCTTCTTCCAATAATTGAAGATTATGGAGTGAGAGCAACTGTAATTCCAAAAAAAGTTATTGCAGATATTATAATAAGAGTAGTCAGAGCCAGAATTAACACAAGAGGTTCAAAAATGAAAACTCTTCACAGATTGTGCGACAACAAAGTAGAACTTATTATTTTTGAGATAAAAAAAGAAAGTCATATAGTCGGAATTCCGCTAAAAGATTTAAAATTACAAACAAATGTAATAATTGCAAGTATTTTTAGAAACGATAATTTAATTTTTCCAGGTGGAAATGACACAATTGAAATTGGAGATTATGTAATTATCATAACGACAACTCCAATAGATGATTTCGAAGGAATTGTCTTAAAATAAATACTTAATAATAAATTAATTACAAGGAGCAAGGAAATGAACAAAAAAATGATAAGTTTTGTAATTGGAAAAATTTTGATACTGGAAGCTGGATTAATGCTTTTGCCGTTAATTATAAGTTTTTTGTATAAAGAGGATATTTTACATAAAATGTCATACGGAATCGTTATTTTACTACTTTTAGCAGTTGGCTTTCTGATGTCGATAAAAGTTCCATCAGATAAAAATATTCAAGGAAGAGAAGGTTTTGTAATCGTTTCCTTATCTTGGATTTTTATGTCAGCTTTCGGAGCGCTTCCATTTGTAATTTCAAAGGAAATTCCATCATTTGTTGATGCTTTTTTTGAGGTAGTCAGCGGATTTACAACAACAGGTTCTAGTATAATTCCAGATTTAACAAAAATTAGCCACTCAAATTTATTTTGGCGAAGTTTTACTCACTTTGTTGGTGGAATGGGAGTTCTAGTTTTAGCACTTGCAATTTTGCCAAAATATTCTCCAACTTCTGTCTATGTAATGAAAGCTGAAGTTCCAGGACCAACATTTGGAAAAATAGTTTCAAAATTATCTTCTACTGCAAGAGTGTTATACAAAATATATACAGTTATGACAATAGTTTTAATAATTTTACTTCTATTTGGAGGTTTAAACTTATTTGAAGCAAGTTTATTAGCATTTGGAACGGCTGGAACAGGTGGTTTTGGAGTAAGAAACGGAAGTATTCTGCCGTACCACAGTGCTTATATTGATATTGTACTGTCAATCGGAATGTTAGTTTTTGGAGTGAACTTCAATGTCTATTATTTCATTTTAATTGGAAAAGTAAAAGAAGCGCTAAACAACGAAGAACTAAAATATTATTTACTAATTGTATTTATTTCAATTGTATTAATAGTTGCAAATATTTCAAAATCATATAGTTCAATATTACATTGTATAAGAGATGTACTTTTTTCCGTATCTTCCGTGATGACAACAACAGGTTATTCAACAGCAGATTTTGGAAAATGGCCACTTTTCTCACAAGTAATTTTACTAATTTTAATGTTTTTTGGTGCATGTGCTGGTTCTACTGCAGGTGGACTAAAAATTTCCAGAGTAATTTTAATGATAAAAATACATTTTGCAGAAATAAGACAAATGATAAGTCCAAATCGTGTTATTTCAATCTCTTACGAAGACAAACCTGTAAGTTTGAAGATGCAAAAGAGCATAGCAGTATATTTTGTCGTCTACGCAATAGTTTTTATGGCAATACTTTTACTAATTTCATTTTCCACAGACGATTTTTTAACAGCATTCAGTGCGGTTGCTGCAACTTTTAATAACATAGGTCCAGGACTCGGAAAAGTAGGTCCCGCATACAGCTTCGCCGACTTAAATAATTTTTCAAAAATTCTGTTAAGTTTTGCAATGTTAGCTGGAAGACTTGAAATTTTTCCAATGTTAATATTATTTTCACCATCAACTTGGAAATTAAAATAAAATTTTTAGGAGAAAATATTTTTTTCTCCTTTTTTATTTTTTTTATTAAATTCTTAGAAATTTTTTTTTGAAAAAATTATTTATCATACTTGCATTTTTTTTATAAATATGCTAATATTAAGATAAGAAATAAAAAAATATGGAGGAAAAAGAGAAAGATGGCAAAAGCTAAATTCGAGAGAAGTAAACCACATGTAAACATAGGAACAATTGGTCATGTTGACCACGGAAAAACAACAACAACAGCAGCAATTTCAAAAGTATTATCTGAAAAAGGATTAGCTGAAAAAGTTGATTTTGAAAACATTGACCAAGCTCCTGAAGAAAGAGAAAGAGGAATTACAATTAACACTGCTCACATTGAGTATGAAACTGCAAAAAGACACTACGCTCATGTAGATTGTCCAGGACACGCGGATTATGTAAAAAACATGATCACAGGAGCAGCTCAAATGGATGGTGCTATCCTAGTAGTATCAGCAGCTGACGGTCCAATGCCTCAAACAAGAGAACACATCTTGCTAGCAAGACAAGTAGGAGTACCTTATATCGTAGTATACTTAAATAAAGTAGATATGGTAGACGACGAAGAATTATTAGAATTAGTAGAAATGGAAGTAAGAGAATTATTAAATGAATATGGATTCCCTGGAGATGACGTACCAGTAATCAAAGGATCTTCATTAGGAGCATTAAATGGAGAACAAAAATGGATAGATGCAATCATGGAATTGATGGATGCAGTGGATGAATATATCCCAACACCAGAAAGACCAGTTGACCAGCCATTCCTTATGCCAATTGAAGATGTATTCACAATTACAGGAAGAGGAACAGTAGTAACAGGAAGAGTAGAAAGAGGAGTAGTAAAAGTTGGGGAAGAAGTAGAAATCGTAGGAATTAAACCAACTTCAAAAACTACAGTAACAGGAGTAGAAATGTTCAGAAAATTATTAGATTCAGGACAAGCTGGAGATAATATAGGAGCATTGTTAAGAGGAACTAAGAAAGAAGAAGTGGAAAGAGGACAAGTACTTGCTAAACCAGGAACAATCACTCCACATACAGGATTTAAATCAGAAGTATATGTATTGACAAAAGATGAAGGAGGAAGACATACTCCATTCTTTACAGGATACAAACCACAATTCTATTTCAGAACAACTGATATTACAGGAGAAGTAAACTTACCAGAAGGTGTAGAAATGGTAATGCCTGGAGATAACATTGAAATGACAGTAGAATTGATTCACCCAATTGCAATGGAAGAAGGATTAAGATTTGCGATTAGAGAAGGTGGAAGAACAGTAGCTTCAGGAGTAGTTGCAACTATTACTAAATAATTGATTTGTCAAAGTCATCATAAATAAAAAGGAACTGGAAAATATCTAGTTCTTTTTTATTAATTTCTTTATAAAAAGAAATTTTTTTGAAAACACTTTACAAAAAAAGCTAGTTATGGTAAAATAATACTAAATTATTAGATTAAGTTTTTAGATTTTTAGGAGGAAAAGATTATGAAAAAATTATTAGGATTATTAGCATTTATGTTAGCAACTGTATCTTTTGCAGAAACTAGCCAAGATGTTGTAAAAAATTTTTACTTTGATCAAGATTTTAGAGTAAAATATAATGACCAATATGGAGACAAAGCTAACCACATTGGAAATGCAGGATTTAAGAAAAAAAATATTGAAGGAGTAAAATCAAGAACTGAAGTTGGAACAACTTTAGGATTAAATGATGAAGGTGGATTAAACGCTAACCTTTTATATAAACACGAAGTATTTGGAGAATTCGAAAACGGTAAAAGAAATCATTACCTACAATCAACAGATTTAGTAGATGGAAATTTATCTAAAGATATTAAATTGGGAAATTTAGATACAACTACTAAATTAGGTGTTAGACACTGGACAAATAAAGATGGTGTAAAACACACAAAAACAAATGGAGAATCAAATGAACTTTACTTCGGACCAACTTTTGGAATGAATGTATTGGGACAAAACATAAAAACAACTTTAGAAGCTGTTTACTTTGGACAAAAACAAAGTGGTAACCAAGATAACAGATATTACAGAAGTGGAAACGATGGAGCTAAAAATGGTTGGGGAGCTAACTTATCATTAGGAACTGACGGAAAACTTTTAGATGGTAACTTTGGAACAATTAGTTACGATGTAGCTTTAGATCACTACTTAAGAGATGCTAGTGGAAAAAACAACAAATCAAATGTTAGACTTGACTATACAGTAGGTGTATCTTATGACACACCTTCATTCGGTGGATTCTATGCATTTGTAAGACCTGAAAATGAATGGTCTAAACATACTGCAACTGATGGATACGAAAACGAATTTACAGTATGGACTGGATTTGGATACAAAAAAGGATTTGAAACTTCAGTTGGAACAATCACTGTTAATCCTAGCGTAAGATATTCTCCAGTTAATAAATTAACTGATAAAGGTGAATACTGGAACGGTAGCGAAAAGAAAAATACAGTTGAAAACAACGAATTAAGAGCTGGAGTTAAAGTAAGTTTAGATGTTAAATAATTAAAATAAAAAAGAATTGGTAGTTAAAAACTGCCAATTTTTTTATTGCAAAAAAATAAAATTATTACAAAATTGGTTCACAAATGTTTAAAAATTTAGTATAATATAGATGTTAAAAAAATTAATTATAATTTATAAAATAGGAGAAAACAATGAAGAAAAAAATTTTTAGAAGGGGAATACAATTTGAAAAAAATAATTTTAAAAAGGTTTTGAAGAAAAAAATAAAGAAAAACAGGTCAAAAAAATAAAAAAATAGGTATTTTTTTGCTTTATTGAATACGTTTTTTGGAATGACTTCTATCGCAAGTCAAAATATTAATTTACCTAAGGAATTTACTCAAGATGCTGCTGCAAGTGGTTATGAAAATGAAACTTTTAACTACGATTTTAACAATGATGGAACTGATGAAAAAGTTGTAGTCAGTTATAAAGACGAAAAATAATTTCCTAGATGCAGTTGTTTCTATTTATACTAATCAAAATGGGAAAGATTTGTTGACTTATCAAATAACTTTTGACAAAGCAATAAATATTCTGAATTTGGACGAAATGTCTAAAATGCTTGATAAAGTCAAAGAATATTACGGTGAATATTCTAAAAATATAGCGCCAAATGAAACTAGATATATTATGATCTATGACGATAACAGAAATTCTGAAATATCATTTGACAAATTAAAATTTGACAAACATTCACCAAAAAGATTTGGATAATTTTTTTATTTATAAAAAGTTCTTCAAATATGCTTGATGCACCAAATGGAAATAAAATTACAACGCTTAGTTACAGTGAAAAGCCAAAAACTTCTGTTTGAAATGACATCAACTGCGAATCCACAAAAATTATACTACACTGAATTTACAAAAAAAGGAAGTACCAATGTAAACCACATCAAAGAAAGTAAATCTAAAGTAAAACCTGAAACTTTCAAAGGATTTATCGTAGATACTGGAAATAATGTGATAAAAAGAGGATTTTACTGGGATAAAGTTCTTACAAAAAAATAGAAAATGTCAATAAATTTATCCAAGATGCTATAGATTCAGGGGAAAATATTAACATAATCACAGAATATGCACCACTTACACATGATGTACCAAGTAAAAAAAGATAAATTTGGAAATAAAAAAATAATCAAAGTATTGTAGCTTATACAAGTCCTGACAAAAAAGGAGAAATTATAAATATTCCAGACCAATCTTTATTTAGAATTTTAGGAGAAGAAAAAGGTATGTTAAAAATACAGACACCATTTTATGGCGGACCTTACTACATTCCAAAAAATGAAAATAATTATAAAAAAGTTGAAAATATAAACGGAGCTGTCAATAAATTTATTGCTATTGATCCAAGTAGCCAAGCTGAAATGCTTTTTGAACGAGATCCACAAACAAATAAATTTAAAGTTGTCTCTTATTCATTTGTTACAACCGGAAAAGATGGAAGCGGTTCGTATGAAACGCCTCATGGAGCATTTTTAATTGCATTTACAAGAGGATATATGCCATTTACAAGAAAAGCTAGACCTGGAGACACACCGCTTTCTGGAAGACCTGATTTAACGATTGGAGGAGTCGCTAAATTTGCTGTGAGATTCAGCGGCGGCGGATATTTACACGGAATACCTGTAAATACTCATTTTAAAGGTGAAACTGCTCTAACTGAAACAGCTGCAAAAATTGGAACTTATAAGGAATCACATAAATGCGTCAGACATTTTGATGACCAAGTTGGATTTATTGTCGACTGGGTAAATGCGGGAAGTAAAATAAAAGATGGAGATAATACAATTCCTGAAGAACCTGTTGTTGCAATAGTTTTATAAAATAAAAAATGGAGAAAAATAAGGAGAAAAATTATGAAAATAAAAAAAATAAAATTTTTTATTCTAGCATTGGCTTTGATTTCAATGTTTTCGATAAATGCTTTTTCAGCTTCTAAAAGTACGCCAAAAAATGAAAAAAACGATTGGAAAAAAGTAATTCTTGAACCTGACTTAGATGGAGACGGAGTTAAAGATAAAATAGAAGTTGAATATATGCAATCTGGAGACAGCGTTAAAATGACATTTACACCATTTGTATCAAAGCAAGATGGAAAAATATACAAAAAGGTGAAAAAAATCGAAAAAAACAATAAAAAAAGAAGATTTTTGAAAAAAAGAATTTGACAATTTTACAAAAAAAGTTATATAGCTGAATATCCAAAAACAAAAATACTAAAAAAATCCACAAGATGAAATAAATAAAAAAATAATAAAAAAATAAAGAAAATTTGGATAATATAAAAAAAGCACAAGATTCTGTGATAACTCCTGATACTCAAGACAAAAAAAGATAATAAAAAAAGATGATAAAAAAAGTTCAAATTAAAGATTCAAATTCAATAAAAAGGACCTTACAGTTATTCGACTTATTATTTGAAAGAAAAGACCAAAAAATCTGACTTTTAATTATGCTTATGATAAAAATTCTCCAAAAGATATGGATGAGTTTGTCTTTATCAAAAGTAATTCAAATATTAGAAAAGAGCCAAATGCAAATGCCAAAGTTATAAAAGAAGCAAAATATGGAAATAAATTTAAAGTTGTCGGAGTTGTTAAAGGTAATGGCGATGGAAAAGGCGACTGGTACGAAGTATTTTTTGACGGTCAACTTGGGTATATTTCAAAATCTGTCGCTGAAAAAAGAGAATTTGACTGGCACGATATGATGAACAAAGTCGATAAAACAAACGCTTTTATCAGAGACGCACTTGCAAAAAATAAAAAAATTTATGTCCTAGATGACTATGTTCCATTAGGTGGAAACAGTGGCGGAAATCGTGATAAATTTGGGAATAGAGCGAATCAAAGTGAACCAGCTTACGCCAATTCAAGTTTTAAAGAGGCAATAAATATACCTGATAGAACAATTATGACAATTGAAGAAGACAATGACAAATACACAAAAGTTAAAATAGACGCTTTCGACGAAGGAACTTACTACATAAAACCTTCAACTCGAAAAATGTTAAAAGATTCTGGAATAACAAAAGAAATTGAAAGATTTATCTATGTTGACAGAAGCAGTCAAAACGAAATGGTCATTGAAAAATCTGGAAACAACTGGAATGTTGTAACTTCATCATTTGTGACAACTGGAAAAGACAGCGGAAGTTCTTTTGCAACACCGTACGGAACATTCTTAATCGCTTATTCAAAACCTGTTATGCAATATACTGGTTCTGATAACAAAGCGGTAGTAGGAGATGCTAAAAATGCCGTAAGATTTAGCGGTGGCGGATATATGCACAGCATTCCTTCACTATTTGAGCCAAAAAATACAAGGGAACAAAGAAAAAAAGCTACAGCTGCAAAAATTGGAACTTATCCAGAATCACATAAATGTATAAGACATTACGACGACCAAATCAAATTTATTTACGATTGGTTAGGAAATTCGACTCCTAATGATAAAAATGGACTTAGAACTCCAAGTAAACCAACTGTGATGTTAGTTAAATAAAAATTATATTTAAATTTTTTTAAAATAAAAAAAGAGAATATCTTAAAAATTAGATATTTTCTTTTTCGTTATTTTTTTATTATTTTTTTATTATTTTTTTATCAAATGTAAAAAAACGGAATAATTTTAAAAACTAAAATAAACAAAATTATAAAAAAACTAAAAAAACAAATAAAATCGAAAAATTTTTTTGTGAAACTCCAATTTGAAGCAACGGAATTTTACTTCCAGCATAAATAAATCCTTCAAATGCACCAAAAAAATAATTTTTTTGAAATTAAGACTAAAATTGAATTTAAAAAAATGTTATTTTTTTAAAATATTTAAAAAGCATTATAAAAAAATAAAATTTGAATCACAATTGTTCCAATTGGTACACCAATTATATTTAATAAAAAAAGAAAATAATGGCAATTTTTTTGAAAATAATATAAAAAAACAAAGGAATACTCGTAAATTGAATTACCAAACTTAAAAAAACATTAAATCAACAGTATTTCTTAAAATTTCATTTTTTTATTTTTAGAAAAAAATTGACTTTTTCTAAAAAAATTTTTTTATTGGCGGATATACAAAAATAATAGCAATTACAGCCATATAAGAAAGCTGCATTGAAATATCAAAAATCGAATAAGGGTTTAGCACAACATTTACAACAAACGATATTAAAAGTGATTTTTTACTCTCTTCTTTCTCAAATAAAATTCTTGCTAAAATCATCATCGCACCCATGATATAAGCTCTCAAAATTCCAGGAGAAAATCCTATCAATGCACAATAAAATGTCAAAATAATTAGAGAAAAAATATATTTTGGACGATATGGCAGCGAAATAATATCCAAAAGTTTGACAATTCCAATAATCACAAGAGAAATATGCGTCCCAGAAATTACAATTAAATGTGCAAGTCCTGTATATTTGAATTTATCTTTCATATCTTTTGAAACTTCAGATTTTTCTCCCAAAATTGCTGCTTTGGAAAAATGCATAAAGATTTTTCTTCAGTCAAAAAAATAAATTATCAAAAAAATATTTAAAATATATTTTCTAAAAAAATATTTAGCTTCGATTCCTTCCAGCCAATTATTTTTTTCCATCAAAAGTTGTATAATTATTTTTTTGTCGTAATTCTTTTTTTACATCAAATTTTTATCAAATAAGTTCCATATTCAAAAATTTTTTTGTATTTTTTTATGGACGCCTGATTTTTTTAAATATTTATTATCTATTTTCAAAAATGCTTCCACGACTTCCATCCATTTTTTTACATAAAGAATTTTTTTCACCTTTTTAAATTTCCTTTAAAAAGTTACAAAATTAAGATAAAAAAAATAAAAAAATTATAACGCTAACTAAAAAAATAAAATAATAATTTTTAAAATTATTTTTTTATCTCTTCAATTCAATTTTTTTATTGAAAAAAATTAAAAAAATTTTTCTTTTTTTCTTTTTGAAGTCTTTTTTTGCAATTCAATTTTTTTCTTTTTCTTTTTTTCTTGAAATTTTTTTCATTTGTAAATCATATTCTTCAAGCGAACTATTTTTTTGTATTTTTTTATTTTTTTGAATTTCTACTTTTTTTAAATTTAATTTTATCAAAATCTCTTTTCTCCATTTAAATTTCTTCTTCCCATAAACTTGCTTTCAAATAATCTTCGTTCAACTTTATTGGAATTTTTGCGCGATAAATGCTTATAATTGGATATTTTTGCTGCATTTATTGTATTTGTAGAAATTCTGTAATAAATTTTTTTCACCTTTTTTTATCCAAAAGATAAATTGAAAATCCTTTTTTTCAAAATTGCCTTCATTTGTAGTATTTCTCAAAAAAATCAGCATTTTTTTATTGGAATTATTTGTCATATAAGACAAATTATCCGAAAATTTTTTTAATTTATCAATTATCTCTTTTTTTCCTTTGACATTATCTAAAAAAATATGCCATTTTTTTCAGATATTTTTAAAATCTAGCGTATAAACTTTTTTTATTGTATTGTGCATATTGCTGAATCTTACGGACAAAACCACTTATATTTCGCTTTTTGGATTGCAAATTCTTGGAGCTGTTTTTTTGTCTTTGTAAATTATTTGAGATAGCTAAAAAAATAAAAATAGCTATAATTGAAATGTATAACAAAACCTCAACAAGAGTAAATCCGTTTGATTTATTCTCGTTCATATTTAACCGTCCCCTTTTCCTTTTTCTTTCTTAATTTTTTTATTTTTTTATTTTTTTATTTTTTTCTCCCTTTGGTTTTTATTATACAATAAAAATTAATAAAAAAATCAATATATAATTAATTAATTTTTAATTTATTTTTTTATTATAAAAAAACTATCTCAAAAAAATTTAAATTTCTAAGATAGTTTTTTTATATTATTATTTTTATTATTCTTCTACTGAATAGTCAATTGATGCTAATCTTCTGTAATAATTCCAAGTTGCTCTTGAATCACTCATATTAGCTTCAAGTAATACTTTCGCTTTTTCTGGGAATTCTTTTGCAAGTGTTGCATATCTTCTTTCACCCAATAAAAATTCCTCATATTTGTCCCAAGCTGGACTTCTTGAATCTAGTTGCAATGGATTTTTACCTTTTTCAACCAATTGCGGATCGAATCTGAATATTGGCCAATATCCAACTTCTGTAGCTAATTTTTCTTCTGACATAGCTTTACCCATACCTGTTTTAATTCCGTGTTCGATACAAGGTGAATATGCTATAATTATTGAAGGTCCTTTGTAATTTTCAGCTTCTCTTATTGCTTTAATGCTTGATTTTGGTTTGCTCCCATTGAAATTTTAGCAACATAAATATTTCCATATGTCATAAGCATAGCTGCCAAATCTTTTTTCTTAGATGGTTTTCCAGAGGCTGCAAATTTTTCAACGGAACCAGTTCTTGATGATTTAGACGCTTGTCCTCCTGTGTTTGAATAAACTTCTGTATCAAGTACTAAAATATTTACATCTTCTCCTGAAGCAAGAACATGGTCAAGTCCACCAAATCCGATATCATAAGCCCATCCATCTCCACCAAAGATCCAAATTGATTTTTTAACTAAATATTGTTTTAATGCTATCATATCATCAATTTTTGCTTTAACTTCGGCATCAGCTGCAGATTTACTTTCTTTTTCAAGTAATTTTACCAATTCATCTCTAATTTCAATTGTTTTATCTCCATTATCAAAATTTTCGATAAAATTATTAAATGTTTCTGCCAATTCTGGTGAAACTTTTTCTTTAATTTCTTTCATATTTCCCAAAATTCTTTGTCTAATTGTATCATTTGCGTGATACATTCCAAATCCGTATTCTGCGTTATCTTCAAATAATGATGAAGCCCAAGCTGGACCACATCCACTTTCAGCTGTTGTATAAGGTGTCGAAGGAACTGAAGCTCCATAAATTGAAGAACATCCTGTCGCATTCGCAACCATCATTCTTTCACCAAATAACTGAGTTACTAATTTTATATAAGGAGTTTCTCCACAACCTGCACATGCTCCAGAAAATTCAAATAATGGTTTTGCAAATTGTGAACCTTTTACAGTATTTTTACCTAAAAGTTTATCTTTGTATGAAACATTATTAAATAAATAATCTGTATATTCAACTTCATTTTTTTCAATTTGTGATTCAATAGGTTTCATAACAATTGCTTTTCCTTTTGGTGCAGGACAGACATCTACACAGACGCTACATCCTGTACAGTCAAGAGTCGATACTTGAATTTTAAATTTCAAATCATTCATTCCACGACCCATTGCTTTAAGTGTAGGCATTCCTTCTGGTGCTTTAGACATTTCTTCTTCATCTATTAAAAATGGTCTAATTACAGCGTGTGGACAAACATATGCACATTGATTACATTGTATACACATATCTGGCTGCCATTCAGGAACTTCTGAAGCAACTCCTCTTTTTTCATAGTTAGCTGTTCCACTTTGGAAAGTTCCATCAACCATTCCATTTTCAATGATTGCTGATACTGGTAAATCATTACCTTTCATCAAATTAATTGGGTCAACAATTCTTTTTATAAACTCTGGTTTTGCTTCATCTATGATTTTTTCATCAACTTCTAAATTTGCCCATTCTGGTAGCACTTCAACTTCTTCCAGTCCATCTGTTCCTTTGTCAATCGCATTCCAGTTTTTCTGAACTATGTCGTCACCTTTTCTACCATAACTTTTTTTAGCATATTCTTTCATATACTCTTTAGCTTCTTCATAAGGAATTACATTTGCTAAATTGAAAAATGCCGATTGCATAATTGTATTTGTTCTATTTCCCAAGCCAATTTCTTTTGCCAATTTTGTCGCATTTATGATATAAAATTTAGCTTTTTTAAGTGCTAACGCTCTTTTAACTTCATTTGATAAATGTTCCACCAATTTTTCTTTATCCCAAATTGTATTTAATAGGAATGTTCCACCTTCTTTTAGTCCTGAAATCATATCATATTTTCCAAGATATGCAGCCACAGAACAAGCAACAAAGTTTGGTCTAGTTACCAAATATGTCGAACGAATTGGATCTTTACTAAATCTTAAGTGAGAACGAGTAACTCCTCCCGCTTTTTTAGAGTCATATGCAAAATATCCTTGTGCATACAAATTTGTTTTATCTCCAATAATTTTAATTGAATTTTTATTAGCTCCAACTGTTCCATCTGAACCTAGTCCATAAAATAAACATTCTTTTACATCTTCATTTCCTGTAAAAATTTCATCTTCTAAAGCTAGTGAAGTAAAAGTCACATCATCAATAATTCCAATTGTAAAGTTATTTTTGATTTCTTTTTGTGCCAAGTTTTTATAAACTGCAACAATTTGTTCAGGTGTTGTATCTTTTGAAGAAAGACCATATCTTCCACCAACGATTTCAGGTGCATTTTCTTTTCCGTAATAAAGCGCTTTAACATCTGTATATAAAGGTTCTCCAACTGCACCTTGCTCTTTTGTTCTATCTAAAACTGCAATTTTTTTAACTGATTTTGGCATTGCTTCAAAGAAATATTTGCTTGAAAAAGGTCTATATAAGTGTACATTTAAAACTCCTACATTTTCTCCTTTTGCATTCAAATAATCTACTACTTCTTTTATTGTTTCATTTACTGATCCCATTGCAATTATTACTCTTTCAGCATTTTCTGAACCGTAATAAACAAATGGTGCGTATTTTCTTCCAGTATATTCACTTATTTTTTGCATATAGTCATTTATTATGTCAGGTACTGCTTCATAGTATTTATTTTGAGCTTCTTTTGCCTGAAAATAAATATCATCATTTTGTGCTGTTCCACGAGTTACAGGATTTTCTGGATTTAATGCTTTTTGTCTAAATTCACGCAATGCATCTTGATCAATCAAACTTTCTAAAAATTTATAATCCATAACTTCCACTTTGTTAATTTCGTGAGAAGTTCTAAATCCATCAAAAAAATGTAATGTTGGAACTTTAGATTTTAGTGCCGAAAGATGCGCTACTGCCGCTAAATCCATAACTTCTTGCACAGAACTTGTCGCAAACATCGCCCATCCAGTCATTCTTGCTGAATAAATATCTTGATGATCTCCAAATATTGAAAGTGCATGAGAAGATAGTGAACGAGCTGCCACATGCATAACTCCTGGCAACAATTCCCCTGCAATTTTATACATATTAGGCAATTTTAAAAGTAATCCTTGTGATGCAGTAAAAGTCGTAGTTAGCGCTCCCGCTTGAAGTGAACCATGAACCATTCCCGCAGCTCCTGCTTCTGATTGCATTTCCACAACTTTAACTGGTTTTCCAAATATATTTTTTTGTCCGTATGCCGCCCATTGGTCAATTACTTCAGACATAGTTGATGACGGCGTAATAGGATAGATTCCTGCTACTTCAGTAAATGCGTATGCCACATGTGCCGCAGCCATATTTCCATCCATTGTTTTCATTTCTTTAGCCATTTTTCCCTCCAAAAATTAAAATTTCATAGATTTCCTATGATTTTATCAAATACATTTTATAATTAAATATGTATTTTTTTATTACACAATTTAATAAATTATCCACAATTTTATTAAATTTTATCTTCAAATATATTTTTTTAGAAAAAAATAATTATATAAAAAAATGATTTGATTTTTTTAACAACTACTAATATAAATTCTAATACCTTTTTTTCTTAGTTGTCAAGTATTATTATATTTTTTTAAACTATTTTTTTGTCAATTAGTTTTTTTGTCAAAATTTTTTTAAATTTTTTTCTGATTTATGTTCCACAATATTTTTTTATTATAAGAATAACTATTGAAACTAAAACAAGTATTGATGATACTGCAAACGCTGAAGTTATCGCATCCGATGTTCCCGATAAATAAAGCGCATCTATTTCAAGTGGCAATGTAAATGTTTTTCCCCTTGCCTTTGACAGAGCATTTACCGCACCAAATTCTCCTAAAGCTCTTGCTGTACAAAGTATTATTCCGTAAAAAAGTCCCCATTTTATCTGCGGAAAAGTTATTTTTCTAAAAATCGTGAATCCACTTGCTCCCATCAACGCTGCTGCTTCTTCTTCAGCTTTTCCTTGTGCATTCAAAATCGGAATAATTTCTCTTGCAATAAACGGAAATGTGACAAAGATTGTAGCAAGAATTACTCCTGGAATTGCAAATACAATTTTTATATCTAGAACAAAAAATTGATTTATTTTTTCAATAATCACATTTGCCCAGCCCATTCTACCAAAAGTCATAATAAAGGCAAGTCCCGCTATTACGGGAGAAATTGAAAAAGGAATGTCAATTAATGTCGCAAGAATATTTTTTCCACGAAAAGAAAATTTTGTTATTAGCCACGCAACTGTCACTCCAAAAACAGTATTTATCAAAACTGCTGAAACTGTAGCAATTATTGTAACTTTTAATGCTGATAAGACATTTTTATCCGTTATGCTGCTAAAATAAAACTTCCAGCCTTTTTGAAGTGAATTTAGAATTATTGAAGCGAGTGGCAGCAAAAGCATTGTAAATACAAATAAAAAACTTATTGTGATAAGAACATATTTTATTATATTATTTTCTTTTTTTCATCATTATTTTTCTCCATTTTTTTATTTTTTTAAATGCAAATATGTTTATGCAAATAAACATAATTTCTTTTTTTCTTTTTCTCTATTTTTTACTTTTTACTTTTTTTAAATATTATTTGTTCTTTTTAAATTGTTTCATTTTGCACCATATTTATTAAAAATAGTAAAATAAAAGATATTACTAACATAAGTAAAGCTATTGCCGTTGCTGATGGATAATCCACATAATTTAATTTTTGCATAATTACATATGAAATAACTTGCGTATGTTCTTTAAAACTGTTTCCAGAAATATAAATTACACTTCCGTACTCGCCAATTCCTCTTGAAAAAGCCAATCCAAATCCTGTGAGAAGCGCAGGTTTTATCTCGGGAAAAATCACTTTAAAAAAAGTCGTAGTTTTATTTGCACCCAAAATATATGCGGCTTCTTCATATTGACCGTCCAGTTTTTCCAAAATTGGTTGAACACTTCTCACAACAAAAGGAATTCCAACAAATATCAAAGCTATAATAATTCCTGTATGAGTGTACGAAATTTTTATTCCAAATTTTGCAAAATACTTTCCAACCATTCCCGTATCCGAATACATTTTTGCAAGAGTTATTCCTGCAACAGCTGTTGGAAGTGCAAAAGGAAGCTCTAGAAGTCCATCTAAAAATTTTTTTCCAAAAAATTCATATTTTATAAGAACCCAAGCTAAAATTAAGCCAAAAATGCAGTTTACAACCGCTGCTAAAAAAGAAAGTGAAATACTTGTAAACAAAGCATAAACAACTGATTTTTGCGAAATTAATTTCCAAAACTGACTTGGTGACAATTTAAATGAATAAATCAGTATTGAAACAAGCGGAATCAAGACCAAAACTGAAAGCATCGTAAGCGTTATTCCAAGCGATAAATTAAATCCAGGAATTGTCGCTTTGGCACTTTTTTTTGCAAAAAAACTTTTCTTTAATTTTAATAACATCTTCCACTTCCCTTCTATTCCATTCTATTCTATATTTTAACCTATATTTTTAATTTTTCCATAATTTTTGTCAAAAATTTTTACCTTCTTCAAAAAAATTTCTCATAAACTTTTTTTCCATCCACCAAAATCTTTTATTGTTGTTAGTTTCACATTCAAATTAAATTTATCCTTATATTTCTCAAGTATTTCTTTATTATACGGTCTATATCCGCTTTGTGCTATAATATTTTGAGCTTTATCCGAATACAAATACTCCAAATATTTTTGGCTAATTTGAAAATTTCCATTTTTCTTTGCAATCTTATCCACTACAGCAACCGTCGGCTGAGCTAAAATACTCACAGTCGGATAAATAATCTCAAAATCATTTGGATATTCCTTCACTGTTGCAAGTGCTTCATTTTCCCAAGAAATAAGCACATCTCCTTGTCCATTTTCCACAAAAGTAGTAGTTGCAGCTCTAGCCCCAGAATCCATAACCGCTACATTTTTATAAATTTTTTTCACAAATTCACTGATTTTATTTTCATTATTTCCAAATTTTTTTATACCATAAGACCAAGCCGCTAAAAAATTCCAACAAGCTCCTCCACTGCTTTTTGGATCTGGAGTTATGACTTTTATTCCATTTTTTGTCAAATCATCCCAATCTTTTATATTTTTAGGATTTTTCCGTCGAACGAGAAACACAATTGTCGAAGTATATGGCGAAGAATTTCCTGGAAAATTATTTATCCAGTTTTTTCCTAATAAATCAACTTTTTCCAAAAGCGAAACATCATTTTCTAGCGCCAAAGTTACAACATCCGCATCAAGCCCTTCAATTACAGAACGAGCTTGAGAACCCGATCCACCGTGAGACTGCACAATTCTTACATCTTTTCCATATGCCTTTTTATAATATTTTGAAAATTCCTTATTATATTTTTCGTATAATTCACGAGTTGGATCGTATGAAACATTTGTAATTTCTATTTGAGAATTTTTATTTTTAATTTTTGAATTTTGTCTTACAATTCCAATTGTATATAAAATTATTACTGCAAAAATAAGTATTAGTAGTATTTTAAAAACTTTTTATTCCCATTTTTTTCCCCTTTTTGCAACTATATCACATAAGAGTAATCAGCGCTCACAACTTTTCTATAAGTTTCAAATTTCGCCCATTTATTATGAATTTCAGAAATATTTTTTTATTTTTTTGCCAATCTTCTAAAAAGTCTTGCATATCTTGTTTTTTTATTAATATTTAGCGCACATCCTCCCGTATCAACAAGTGGAAGTCCTGTGTAATGATAATCAGAAAGTTTAATTATATCAAAAATTTTATAATTTCTCACAAGCACTGCTGCTCCATCTTCAACTGAAATAATGTCAAAATATTCTGGATATTCAAAACTATCCCCTTTTCCAGTAATTTTGTCATCCACAAAAATAAGTTTTCTTATTTTCTTCAGATTTAGAAAGTCTTGCGTTTTTCAAGTCAAAATACATTTCTTCAAAAATATAACCATTTTTTATAACTATGTCATCTTTTTGAAAATACGGTATTTCTTCGCTAACTTTCATATTTTCCACAACTCCAGCGGCAGCCGTCTGATGTGACAATCTATCAATTAAGATAAGTTCTCCCAAAACCTTATTTTTCTTAAATTTATCAACTATTACTTTATCCGAAAACTCTATTTTACAAAGTGCAATTTCATTTTTAGTTATTGAATCTATTTTTATCTTTTCTCCAGTATTTACATCAATTTGGTATTCAACTTTTTTAATTATCGCAGGAATTTTTTTAGTTCCAATTTTTGCCAAATACTCTTTTCCAATTGTCAATTTATCATCGTCCATCCAAAGCAATGTTGCACTTATATTTTTTGCTGCAAAAAGTTCATTATTGTCAGTTATAACCGAACCACGGCTCACATCCACTTCCCTATCCAGCTGAATAGTTACCGCTTGTCCTACAAAAGCGCTATCTACGGTTTTATCTCCATTTAAAATTGATTTTACAACGGCAGTTTCATTACTTGGCAGCACAGTTACAGTTTGTCCAACTTTCACTTCACCGCTCTCAATTTGCCCTTGAAATCCTCTAAATTCATGATTTGGTCGACAAACTCTTTGAATTGGCACATAAAAAGATGAATTTTTATCTTCGCTTGTAACATCGACTGTTTCTAAATATTCAAGAACACTCTCACCTTTGTACCATTCCATATTTTTGGATTTTGTTGTAACATTATCCCCTTCAGTTGCACTCACAGGTATAATTTTAATATTTTCTAAATTAAGTTCTCTTGCAAGCTCATCAATCTGCGCCACAATTTCTTCAAACTTTTCTTTGCTATAATTTGCCAAATCCATTTTATTTACTGCAAAAACAAAATATTTAATTCCAACTAAAGAACAAATTCTAGCGTGTCTTCTAGTTTGAATTAAAACTCCTTTTGTGACATCTAAAAGTAAAATTGCAACTTGTGCAAAAGATGCTCCAACAGCCATATTTCTAGTATATTCCTCATGACCAGGAGTGTCTGCCACGATAAAACTTCTCTTGTCTGTTGTAAAATAACGATATGCCACATCTATCGTTATCCCTTGCTCTCTTTCTGCAATAAGTCCATCTAAAAGCAATGAGTAATCAATTGCACCGCCTCTTGAACCAACTTTACTGTCCAAAATAAGCGCTTCTTCTTGATCCGCATAAAGTAATTTGGAGTTGTATAAAATATTTCCAATTAAAGTGGATTTTCCGTCATCCACACTTCCGCAAGTTATAAATTTTAATAATTTTGCCATTAAAAATACCCCTCTCTTTTTCTTTTTTCCATACTTCCAGCACCGTTATCGCTGTCAATGACACGGCTTGTACGCTCTGATTCCACCGAACTTAGCGTTTCACCTATTATTTCTTCCAAAGTTACGGCATTTGATTCAACAGCACCTGAAAGCGGGTAATCTCCAAGCGTTCTAAATCTCACCATTTTCATTTCAGGAACTTCTCCGTCATTTAATCTCATTCGCTCGTCATCCACCATAATTAAATTTGATCCTCTTTTTACAACAGGTCTTTCCTTTGCTGAATAAAGCGAAACTATTGGTATATTTTCTCTTTTTATGTATTCCCAAATATCTTTTTCAGTCCAATTTGAAATTGGAAAAACACGGATACTTTCCCCTTTATTTATTTCCGTATTATAAAGTTTCCACATCTCAGGTCTTTGATTTTTTGGATCCCAAGCCTGATTTGAATTTCTAAATGAAAAAATTCTCTCTTTTGCACGACTTTTTTCTTCATCTCTTCTTCCACCACCAAATGCGGCAGTAAATCCATATTTATTAAGTGCCTGTTTTAACGCCTGTGTTTTCATTATGTCCGTAAAAGACGAACCGTGGTCAAAAGGATTGATATTTTTTTCAACTCCTTCAGGATTAATGTATTCAAGCATCTCAATCCCCAATTCTTTCGCTCTTCTATCTCTAAATTCTATCATCTCTCGAAATTTCCAAGTCGTGTTCACATGTAAAAACGGAAATGGCGGTTTTTCTGGATAAAATGCCTTCATCGCCAAATGTAGCATAACAGAACTGTCTTTTCCAATCGAATAAAGCATAACTGGATTTTCACATTCCGCTGCTACTTCTCTTATGATATATATCGCTTCTGCTTCTAATTCATCTAAATGAGATAATTCTTTCATATTTTACTCTCCTTTTCTTTATTTTCTTTTTTTCTTTTTCTTTTTTTATTTATTATAAATAAATAATTTTTGTTTTTATTTTTATAATTTATTATCTCATATAATATTTTTCACAATCAATTGTATATACAAATATATTAAAGATAATTTTACTTTGATTAACAAAGTAATTTTTAAAAAAAATAAAAAAACCAGCACAAAAGCTGATTTTTTTATAAAATTATTTAAAATATTCTTTTTTTATTTTTCTTCTGACATAAAAAAAGTTTTGAATAGATTTGTTCATAATCGTCTACAAGTTCTATTTTTTTATTTTTGTCTAAAAATATTTTTTTATCCAATTTTTTTATATAATTTTTCGTTTTCTTTTGGAATAAAAAAATTTTTTTATTCCCAATTTATATGCACCTTCAATTTTCTGGTCAACTCCACCCACTGGCAACACTTCTCCCAGAATTGTAATTTCTCCTGTAAAAGCCACATCTTGCTTTATCTTAACTTTATTTAATGCTGAAAGTATTGATGTCACAATGGTAATTCCAGCAGAAGGACCGTCTTTTGGAATAGCATTTTCACTAAAATGGACATGTATGTCGTTTTCCTTGTAAAAATTAGGATTTTTTAAGTGAAACTCTTCAGTTTTTGTTCGCAAATATGTGACTGCCACATTTATGCCTTCTTTCATTACTTTCGAAAGATTTCCTGTTACTATAATTTTTCCATTTCCTGGCATAATAGCCGTTTGAATTGGTAAAATTTTTCCTCCAAGTGGAGTTACACCCATTCCTAGTACTTTTCCAATTTTTTCTTCTTTTGTGTCTAATTTTAGAGAAATTTCTGGTATTTTATCGGCACTAATGAATGAGTCAATATTTTTTAATGTTATTTCTGGTATTTTTTTCTTTTCCATCGCATCTTTTGCAATTTTTCCATAAATTTTCAACAAAATTGTCTTTAATTTTCTGACTCCAGCTTCATTTGTATAATTTTTGTATCACATATCTCAAAAATATCGTCGCTAAAAGATAATTTTGAACCAATATTCTTATTTATACTAGGAACTAAATATTTTTTTGCAATTTCAACTTTTTGATTCAAATTATAATCTTCCAAACAAATAATTTCCATACGGCTTTTTAATGGCGCTGAAATTCTACTTAAATCGTTTGCTGTCGCAACAAACATTACATTTGACAAATCATATTCAAGTTCTAAAAATTCATCTCTAAACCTTTTATTTTGATCTGGATCTAAAATTTCAAGCAAAACTCCTTCAATATCTCCATCTCCATTTTTTTTATTAGTTTTATCAATTTCATCTAACAAAATCAAAGGATCATCACAACCACACTTAGCCAAAGTTTTTATAATTCTTCCAGGAGCTGATCCAGAATAACTTTTTGTAAGACCTGTTAATTCAAATGCTGTACTTATACCACTCAAAGAAACTTTCTCAAATTTTTTCCCTAGACCTTTGGCAATTGCTTCAACAATCGAAGTTTTCCCGACTCCAGCAGAACCAGCTAAACAGATTATAATCGGTATTTTTTTATTAGATTTTCCCATGTAATGTCGCAATGCCAAATTTTCTAAAATAGTTTCTTTCACTTTTTCCATTCCGTAATGACTTTTATTTAGAAATTCCCGTATTTTAGAAATATTTATTTTTTCTTTTTTTAAATTTTTTTTCCAATCAAGTTTTTCAGCGTAATTAAGACAGTCTTTTACTCTTTTTATAATACGCCTCATCTGTTTTTTTATCTTTAAAGTAACCTGTTACATACTCTTTTAACTTTTTTTATTTTTCTTCTGTAGTATTCAAACTTTCAATTTCTGCAATTTTTTTCTTTTTTTATTTCTTCTGTTTCTTTTTCTGTTTCTGTTTCTTCATTTAAATCTCCAATGATAGACATAATTTTTCACTCCTGTAATTTAAATTTTTTTAAACTTTGTATATCGCATAATTGTGTTTTTTTATCTTAAAAAGTTATTTTTTTAACTTTTTACGATAATATTTTACCATATTTTGAAAAAAATGTCAAGGATTTTTTTCTAAAAAAATAAAAATTTATTTGCAATTTTTTTCTTAAAAAAAGTTAAAAAAAGTTTTTGAAAATTAAACAAATTGTTATATAATCATAAGTAAGATAAAATAGATAATCGCTAAAATTCTTTTGTAACAAAGGAGGTTTTACAATGTTGAAAAATTCAAAAAGTTATAAAAAGAAGAGAGTGACAGAGCTATCAGATTAAAAAAATTAAGAAATTACAACTCTTTTTAATTTAAAGACAGTTGCTCAAGAATTGGATCTTTCCCAAATGACAATTTCACGCTATGAATCTGCTGAAATTACAAATATTCCAATAAATAACTTAAAAAAATTAGCTGAGTTATATAAAGTTTCCCCACAATATCTGATGGGATGGAAAGATTCAAACTATAATGATACTTTAGGAGGTAAGTTAAAAAAATTTAAGAAAATTTAAAGGTCTTTCAAGAGAAGATTTTTTTACAACGAAATTTTTTTATAAATTTTTTAAAAAAATAATAAAAAAATAATGAGGATTTCAACAAAAAAAGTTGAATTAATAAATATTTTTGAGATGGGAAAATAATTTGGAAAAAAATTCCAAACAAATTTATTATTCTTTGCGCACATTTTTATGAAACTGACATAAAAATCTATTGCACCAAATATTTCATTAACTTTTGGTGACAGATTATACAAATATCGAATTGAAAAATTTCAATTTAGAAAAAAAAGAAAGCCAGTATTATCACTAATAAAAAAATTGGAAAAAAATCTAACGAAATTATAAAATCTGAAATTAAAAATTTGACAAATGAAGATTTTAACAAAAATAAATTTATATTTTTGAATGGGAAAATGATAAAAATAAAACCTGGCAAAGATGTGCTAAAAAGAATTCGATAATTTTTTTGAACTGTGACAACAAAATTGATTCAGCTTCAGAAAATGACAGTCTAGTTAAATTTTTTTAAACTTAAAGGAAATCTCAAATAACAAAAAAATAATTTCTTTTTCAAATTAATTACGAAGATATGACCGAAGAAGAAAAAAATCAAATTATCGGAGAAATCGCCGAATATTCTGAGTACATTAATTCAAAATTCTTGAAAAGAAAAAAAGCTAGAGAAAATAATTTTTTTAGAATAAAAAAATTTTTAAAAAAATAGTAATAACAATAATTAATTTAAATTAAGAAATTAAATTAAATTAATTAAAGTAAAAAGAAAAGAAAGTAGAGCAAAGCAGAGTAAAGTAAAATAAAAGTAAATTAAAATAAAAGAAAAAAAGACAATAACACAAAAAAATGAAAAAAACAAAGGAAGTGATAAATTAAAAGAAAAAAATTATTTTTTGGAATAAAAAAATTAAATGCGATTATTCTATTTTTATCGATATATTTTTATTTTATTAATTTTTATAAAAAAATTATATTATAATTAATAAAAAAATCCGAAATTATATTCGGATTTTTTTAATGCTGTTTATCTTTTTATCTTTCTATCTTTTTAATTAACAAGGAGTATCAATCCCTTGTTAATAATAAAATATAATCTTGTTTTTTTTAACAGAGTTTCGTATAAAATAATTTTTACAAACCGCTAAGAAATCCAATTGCTATTGCCACTAAAATATCTCCCAAAAGAAATAGAAAAAAACCAAAAATTCCAGAGACAATATTTGTAAGTACATCACTTGAAGGATTCCCTAAATTTATTAATGCAATTGAATATCCTAAAAATGCAAACGGAATTTTATATGTAATCCACCCTAGAATTGCATTATTATAGCTACCGTCGGAACCTGTTATAAGTATCACCGCTGCTGGTACAAGTAAGAAAAGCCATCCCCACCATTTCATCGGCAAAGTTAAAAAATAAATTGGAACTAAAATTCCTATGATTAAACCAATATAAAATAATGCACCTTTTGTATTATTAATCGGAACTTCAGTTACTTCGTCTATTTTTAAAACAAGCATCACTAAAAGTGCTATTGCAACTCCACACGGAAGCCAAAATTTAAGTTCAAATTCTAATGTTCTATTATAAATAAAAAATCCTATTACAGTGACGATTGATAAACCAAGAAAAACTTTGTCCAAATTTTTTAAACTTCTGCTTACATAATTTTTCTATTGCATTTACATAAATTATTGATAAAAAAATAAAAAAAATAACAAAAATACTTTGAATATAAAGTAACTATTTGCTTCAATAATATCTGTTTTTGTAGACATCACTTATAAAATAATTTTTTTATACCCAAAAAAATAAAATTGCTAATAAAGGCAGTATTGGCAATACACCAATTATCACTTTCATACCTTTTTTTATTCTTTTTCATAACTTTCGACACTTCTAGCATATTTATTTTCCAAATTTTTCCAATTCATTAAAACTCTGTGAATAATCTTCTGTAAATTTTCCACTGTTTTTTTATTTAAAATCAAATTGTAAATTTCATTCAAACGATTTTTCATAATTACTTCCAAATGTTTCTTTGAAAAAAATTATTATACCGTATTTTTTTAAAAATAATATAATCTCTCGTACTAATAAACATAATTATACAAATCAAAAAAACTTAACCAGAAAATATGCACCTAATCCAAAAAAATAAATATTTTTATTTGAAAAAAAGCAATTCTTTTACTCCGATATTTTTTTAATATTTGCAAATAAATTAAACTGATCACCTGAAATATATCCCAATATAAAAAAAGCAAAAAGCAAATACAAAAAAATTAATTTTTAAATTGACTATAATATGATCTACTCTTATATTTTTCCAACGATGTTCGTTTTTAAAGAAATTTCATTTTTTTAATTCTTCACAATAATTTCTTAAATTATTATCTCTAAAAATATTTATCATAATATCGTGTTATTATAACATCGTCGTCATAAGACTTCATTACCACATTATACGGATTATTTTTCAAATTTTATCTCAAACTTTTTATATTCATTTTCAAATTCAGTCATTTTTTTCTATTTATTTCGTTTATATCCATTTTATCCGAAAAAAATTTGACAATTTTTTTATATTTTTGAAGAATATTTCTCGATTCATTTCCAGTTGCTTCGTATTTATCAATATCTTTAATAAAAATTTTTTTAATCTATTGTATCTTTCATTTTTGCCAATCTAAATAATATTCTCTAATTTTTTTCTTTAATCCAATTCTCATGAGCATTTTTCTTCAAGAGCGATTAAAAATTTAAATTTATAATAAGTTTCGTTTGAAAGAATTTCTTTGTAACCTTCTAAATATAATAAAAGCTAATAATGGTACCGTTAGCATTTGACTATAATTACTTTCCGTCCATTCTGTAATCAATTTATTCAAATTTTTCCCTTGATATTCAAAACCATTTTGACCAGAATTAAAATAAATATTTAATATGCATTTTATCAAACCGTCATTATAATTTTTTTAATTTCTTCAAACATATCAAGAATTTCTTTATTTATTTGAAAAATTTTTCACTCAAAAAGTTTTGAATAACTTTTCTTTGAATTAATTGTTTCAAATCGCTCGAAGAAATTTTAAGAATATCTTTTGGTTCTTTTAATTCAAAATCATCCCAAATTAATGTGTTTTCATCTTTTAAAAACTTAAAAAGTTCCATTATTTGATATTTTTTCTGAACCTCTCACGACTGAAGTCGCGAGGTTCTTGGGTAGTAGTTGCTTCTGTTAGCCAACTAAATTTACCAAGCTATCCCCATAGTTCCTACGGTTCATATATTTATATATTTAAGCACTTTCTCTTAATATCCTTAGCCCTTCTTTTAGTATGTTTTTGGCTGCATTTATATCTCTATTATGTACAGCTCCACAGAATGTACAAGTCCATTCTCTTACACTTAAATCTTTTACTTCTTCATTCTTATATCCGCAACAGTTACATATTTGACTACTTGCAAAAAATTTATCCACTCTTACTACTGTTCTTCCATACCACTTCGCTTTATATTTCAGTATTCTACTAAATTCACTCCATGATACATCTACAATATTTCTTGCTAATTTATGATTTCTTACCATATTTTTTACTTGTAAGTCTTCCATACAGATAATGTCATATTTTTCTTATCAGTTCTGTCGATAATTTCTGCAAAAAAAGTCTTTTTCTTTTGATTTGTTACTTTTTTTCATAACATTTCGCTACTTTTTATTCTAGCCTTATTTCTATTTGAACTGCCCTTTGGTTTTCGTGACAGTTTTCTTTGGCATAAAGCTAATTTTTTCAAAGATTTCTGTAAATATTTTGGATTTTCTATTAAGGTTTCATCACTGGTAATCGCAAAGTCCTTTATACCTAAATCTATTCCAACATTCTTATTTGTACTCTCTAGTTTTTTTACTTCTACATCTGTACAACATAAAGATATACAATATTTTCCACTAGGTACTTGTGTTATTGTTGCACTTAGTATCCTTCCTTGTGGTGTCATCTTATCTCTTATTTTTAGTTTTCCTAACTTAGGTACTTTTATCCATTTATCTAAAAACTCTATATTATTATTAGTATAATTAGTTCTGTATGATTTTCTATTATCTTTCTTAGATTTAAACTTTGGATAACCCTTTCCACTAAAAAAGTTCTTATAGGCTTTATCTAAATCTTTTAAAGAATTTTGTAAAGAAAATTTATCTACATCTTTTAGCCATTTTTTCTCTTGCTTTAAAACAGTCAATACTTTACAGCATTGATTATATGACATAGATTTTTTTCTCTTTGTTATATAATTCCTGTTTTAAAACTAAAAAAATGGTTATAAACATATCTTACACATCCAAAAAGTACAATTTAACTTTTTCTATTTGAGTTTTAGTTGGATAAAAATCTGAACTTGTATGCTTTTTTTCCATTTGATTTCACCTCCATTTACTTATACATAAGTATACTATTTTTTATACTGTAAGTAAATGAAAAAGTAAAATTTTTCTAAATATATGAACCTAAAAACCGACTTAATCGTTTTAGAGGTTGTCGTTCACATAAGTACGCTACCACTTATGCAGTTCTCTTATGAACTTCTTAATATTTCTATTAAGCACAGACTATATCTTATCCCACAGCTTTACCTGTTTGGGTCTACCCACTTCCACGAAGCTTTCCGTGTACTTCCCTCAGGAGGAATAGTCGTTGAACCTTACCTTTCGGTCTTGGCTGCTGATTGCCCATTATCTCAACACTTAGGGTTTAACCTTATGTCATCTAGTATATTTTTTCTGCTTTCGCAACGTTCACACTTGCATCTTATTTTAAGATGTTATGTTGTAGTTATACCAGCTTTAGGGGTTCCCAGCAATTCGAGTAGTATTGGATAGCTTTTTTTAAGTTGCTATCTCCACATACATATTTCTATATATGCTGACTATACTTCTCGGTCTAACTCATTCCTTGCGTCACGAGTGTACGACCGCATTTTTAATCAAAATCATTTCCGCTCAAATAATTTCTCTCAATAATTTCTGTTTTATTTTCATCTGAAAACATATTATTTTTTTCAAAATATCGAGATAAATATTCATTATTTAATAATTCATCTATTTTATTTGTATTTTTTTAAACAAGAACTCAAATATTTCACTTTTTTGACCAAAAAAATTATTTCCAAAAAAATTTTTTTAATGGCGAATTGAAAAAAATTCTTCATTTTTCTTCTTCCATCTTTTGCTTTTTCTTATCAATGATTCATCATCATTAATAAATTTTTTTCAACATCAGTATCGTTAAATCTATCTGAAATTGAATATTTTAACAAACCCTTTAATAATGCTCCAAATAATTTATATTTTTGAAAATAAGCAAAGCCATAAGTTCCTTCTTTTCTCATCATCATATCAAGTATTTCACTTTTTTTATTTTCGTATGTCTTATTATTATTTTTCAAAATATTCTCATACATCATTTTTTTCCTGTAAAAAGTGTATACAAAGTCTGTCCCAATGAATAATAATCAGATTCTTTCGTAACTCTTCCTTTTTCTGCTATCAAAAGCTCAGGAGCACAATATCCCAATGTTCCAACCTTTTTTTCGTCATAATCAATATCTCTTTGCGAAAAACGAGCTATTCCAAAATCTCCCAAATAATATTCTCCGTTGTGAATATAAATATTTTCAGGTTTTATATCCCTGTGAATTATATTATTTTTATGAAGATATCTTATAGCTTTTAACAGTGACGGCACAACTTTATTTTTAATTTCTTCGTAGTCCATCGGCAATTTTTGTGACAAATCTCCACCAGAATAATATCTATAAACTTCTGCAAAATATTCTTTTCCTTCTATCACAACTTTTCCGTAAGAAATAACCCGTGCCAAATTATTTTCTTCAACTTCCGCTCTTTTTTGATAAACTACATCCAAGATTTTTTTACGATTTTCCAATTTTTCAGAATCAGAATCAACATCTATATTCAAAAGAATTTTTATGACAACTTCAACTTCGTTCTTTCTTCTGTCGAAAACTCTATTTTTAAATAATATTGATTCTCCCCCAGAAACACTCATTCTATCTTCTGGTTTAATTTCCAAAATTAGCCGATCGTTATCAGAAATATATTTCAAATTTTCTCTTATATTAAAATTTTTAGATTCTACTTTGTCTTCTTGCGAAATCGTAGGAAATCTGTCATTCTGAGGAATTGTGTGCATTCTTCCACTATCCTGTGGCATAGTAGGATTTCTTTTGTCCTCCGATTGTGGCATTGTTGGAATTCTAGTATTTTTTTTATCACTCATTCGTATCCTTCTCCTTTTTTATCAAAATCAAACTTATGTTATCCATACTTTTATTTTTCAAACTTGTCGAATGTATTTCCTCCAAAGTTTCTTCCATCGTTTTTTTCTTATCAAAAATTGCCTTCAATGAATTATCATCAATGACATCTGTAACTCCGTCCGAGCACAATAATATCACATCGCCGTCCATCAATCCAACTTTAGAAGAATTTATATTAATCCCAAATTCATTTTTGCCACCAATACATCTAGTTATAATATTTTTAAGTGGAGATTCAAACGCCTGTTCTGGTGTCAAAACTCCATCATCTATAAATTCTTGCACTTTTGAGTCGTCTCTTGTAAGTCTTTGTAAATAACCATTTCTATATCTGTAAACTCTGCTATCTCCAATGTTATAATAAATAAATACTTCTTTATTTGCATAAATTCCCGCTAATGTCGTTTTTAACCCTTTTTCCCTATTTTCTTCTCTTTGAAGTTTCAAAACTTCCGAATTTGCTTTTCTTGCCGTATCTTTAATTTTTTCTTTATCCACATTTTCCGATTGAATTTCTTTAAAGACTTCAAGTGTCTTAAGTGCTGCTCTATATCCTTGCGCTTCTCCTCCAACTCCGTCACACAAAACCGCACTTACATAATTTTGAACTTCTCCGCTAAAATCTCCATCTTCAACAATTTTCCCATTAATCATAAATTTATCATCATTAACTTTTTCATAAGCGCCAATATCGTTTCTCGAATAAAATTTATACATAACTATCTATCCCTCTCTTCTAAAATCAATTTCTCCATTTTCAATAAAAGTTAAAATTTTCCCTTTTTCATTTCTTGAATCAAACATATAATCAGACAATTTATTTATATATTTTTCTTCAATCAAGTTTCCGATTCCTCTTCCACCCATTTCCCTTACTTTTTGCTCCTGTGCCAATTTATAATAATATTCCAATATTTCTTCGTTCGTCACAACTTCTATTTTTTTCAATTTTTTAATATTTTTGTTTATTTTATTAATTTGTGCCTTAACTATAAGTTTTGTAACTTCTTCCCTTATAAAATCAAACACAACGATGTTATTTCCAATTCTATTGACAACTTCTGGCTTAAAATGCGCCGTTATCCCATTTATAACCTTTTGCTCCATAGTTTTGTAATCTTCGTCAATATTCACAAGCATTTGCCTACTCTCGTTTCCAGACAAATCTACTACTTTTTTTGTAATTCCCAAATTAGAAGTAAAAATTATAAGCGATTCTGAAAAATACACAGTATTACCTTGACCATCGGTCATTCTTCCATCCTCAAGTATTTGCAAAAATTTATCCATTATTGAAGGATGTGCCTTTTCTATTTCGTCAAAAAGTAAAATTGAAAAAGGTCTTTCTTTAATCGCATTTGTAAGTTGTCCACCGGCTTCATAGCCAACATATCCCGGCGGTGCTCCAAATAGCTTCTGGTCCGAATGTGATTCCGAGTACTCACTCATGTCAAATCTTATGCAATTATTTTCATCTCCAAAAAGTTCTTCTGCAAGTGCTTTTGTAAGTTCAGTTTTCCCAGTCCCTGTAGGCCCTGCAAAAAATAAAATCCCTTTTGGTTTGCTGCCAGATGAATGCTGCAGACCTGACATTCCGACAACCGCTCTTTTTACAACTGAAACTGCTTTTTTCACAGCTCTATCCTGCCCTTTTACTCTTTCTTTCAGTTTTTCTTCAAGATTTTTTACTTTTTCCTCGCTAATAGATTCCCACATATTTTCTTTAATTCCATATTTATACATCGTCAATGCATCTAGCAATGAATATTCAGAATCTATTTTCTTGTACCTATTAAAAAGGTTTTTTAGTTCTTTTAATTCTCTATTTTTCAGTCCTTCAGTATTGTCAATAAATTTATCTTTAGTCTCAAATTCTTCTTTCAATTCATTTTCATATATTTTTTCAATATAATTTTTTTCTCATATTTTTATCAGGATTCGGAATCGTGATAGTTCTGACATTTGGATTATTATAATAAAACCACGACGGCAAATCATTAAATTTTTCAACAACTAGTATCAAAGTATTCACATAGCCATTTGTCATTCTAGCTCTTATCGACGCTTCCAATAAATTAATAAACATATTGTTCTCGCTTGTTTCCAGAGAATTTGGAGAAGAGATATATCTTGCGGCAAAGTTCACAACTACTGCAACAGGATTTTCTCCTTTTGCCATCACCACATTTTTCACAATTTCAGAAAATTTTTCAATATCATTAATCTTATAATTCAAATTTTCTCTCGAACTAAAAATACTGTTTTTAGAATTATCATATTTTTTTCAAAATATCAGCGACATTGTCTTTAATACTTCTATTGTAAAAATCCCAAAACAGGATTACAAAAAAACAAAATCATATTTAATTTTTTTCTTCATTCTCATTTTCAAAAAAATCTTTAAATGTTTTTCATCAAAAAGCCAGTCTAGTTCAATATAATTAACAATTTTTCCCATTTTCATAAAACGGATATAAATCATTTATATTTCCTTCAATTATAAAAAGTAGATTTTTATTCCCTTAAAAACTTTCCAGCTCTTTTTTTGCCACTTAGGGTTTTCTATCAGTCATAGTTCCTCCTGTCTATTATGTATTCCCACGGATATTATTTTTTTCCCCCATCACAACATTTTTGTATCATTCTTCCCTTTTTTTCAAATATTTCTCATATTTATTTCTCAAATTTTTTTGTTAAAATAAATTATATTCTGATTTTTTTAGACCCTCTCAAATTTACATCTTTAAAAATTAAGTTCATGAATATAAGGTCCATCTATCAAAACACCAATATTTTCTCTAATCTTTTCTTTTTTCTCTTCATCAAAATTCACAAAATAATCCCCAGTATAAACCAGAATATCATCAGTTAAATTTTTTAATAACTTTACAAATTCAATAATTTCACTAAACTGCTCAAGTGGATCTCCGCCAGTAAAAGTTATCCCATCAACACGATTTTCTTTATTTATATTAACTATTATCTGAAAAAGTTCTCTTACACTTCTCTTTCTGGCTTTTCCAACATCCCACAATTCTGGATTAGAACAATTTTTACATTTTTTTGTACATCCTTTTGTCCAAATTACCACTCTTTTTCCAGGTCCTAGTGAAAAAATTGGATAAATTATTCTATCTACATACATTAAGATCTTATCCTAACTGTAAAAACTATTCTTTTAGCAAGTGTAATCCTAAAACCGTCTTTCAAAATAATAGGACTTTCATATTCCATTTTTTCCCCATTCACTTCCGTATCGTTAGTTTTACTAAGATGTTCAATTATCCAGTCGCCACCTCTATAATCAATCTTTAAATGTTCTCCCGACACCGTTTGCATATATCTTTCATTAAAAAATTTAGCTCCGTAATCTCCATACCTTCCAACTGTTCCACCATTTTTAGGGATTTTAATAAATTCAGTTTCATTACCTCGAAAAAGCAGATAAAGTGATTCTTCTTCAAATTTCTTTTCAGTTTTTAAATTTTTTTCTTTTTGTCCTTCTCTTTCTTTTCTTTTTTCTTCTATTTCTTCAATTTTTTCCTCTTTTTCCAAATTTATAGCAATATACATTTCGCCATCTATACTGTGCTCTTCTTGACAATCTTCACAATAAAACTCAGTTTCACCTTCATTTATTTCAACTTCAAAACCTGTCACATTACATCTTGCCAACATTTTCCCAGTTTTACTTTGACTTTTAGTTTCTTCTCTTTTCTCTTCTTCTTTTTCAATATTTTTCTCTATATCTTTTTCAGTTTTTTTATTATTTTCGATACTTTTATTATTTTTGTCATCGTCAATTTTTTTTATATTTTTTTCTTCACTTTCAGCAAAAACTTCCCCACAATTAGGACATTCTATCTCATCATCTTCAAGTTCATAACCACATTCTTTACAAATTTTCATTTATTTACCTCTATCTTAAATATTATTATATATTATATCTTAATTTCTTAGTTTCTTGTTCTCTCATTTTTTTATTTTTTTGTTTTTTTATTTTTTTATATTTTTTTCTTTTTTTGACAGCATCTCTTAATTTTTCTTTTTATTTTTTTCCATCAGATTTCTTATCACCTGCAAAATTTTTCACTCTAATTTTAGAATTATATCTTTTATCAGCCTTATTATATTTTTTCTCTTCCAAAATAACTCCCCGATTTCTCAACTCATCCAAAAGTTCTGGATGAAGTGAACAGAAATTGCATTGTTCCTGATACAATCTTTCCGACTCCTGATTCGTAATTTCATCATCAAATCCAATTCCAATAACTTTTAATGTAACAAGCGATGCATTCTCTGTCATAAATACATTTATCCCTGTAGAATCATCAATTCCGTAAAGTACTTCTGTATTTTTTCTGACCCCATCAATTTCTTCTGGATCAATCACATTAAATCCATGCTTTGCCATAACTTCATCAAGCTGTTCCTTAATATAGTTTCTTTTGACAATTTCTTTTCCTTTTTTCTTAAGCAAATCTATTTCTTTTTTTATTTCTTCTTCAGACAAAAAATCTTTTTATTAATTTTTTTCTCTTCAATTCCCAAAAAAATAAACTTCTTTTTAAATAATCGTTATACAATTTTTTTCTATTTTTTTATTTTTCAATTTCTATATCTTTCAATCTATTTTTCAATTATTTCTTTTTTTCTTCCAAAAATCAATTTTTTTCTTTTATTTCAAAAATTAACTTTTTTTATCATCTTTAATTTTCAATATTTCTTTTTCCAAATACAAAAATTTCATTTTTAGTTTTTCACAACAAACTTGTCTGAATCAAAAAAACTTTTTCAATTCTTCCAAAACATCATTTACATTTTTTTCTCAATTTCTAAAAAAATAGTTTTTCTCATCAACCTTTTTTTGTTCTTTCTCTCTTCTCTTTCTTCGCTTTTTTTCTTTCTTCATTTTCACCATTTTTTTCTGATTTTTTTCAAATTTTTTTGTGAAAATTCAAATGTTTTCAAACTTTTTTTGCTTAGACAATTTAACATCTTGCACTTTCACTTCTTCAACTTTACTAATATCTCTTCTATTTGCATTCAAAAACTTATTCACAAGTTTTTTTCAAGTTTAGGTGAAATAAGTCTCATCTGCAAACTCCCAGTAACAGAAATCTGATCTATTAAGTTAATTATTTCGTTTTTTTATTTTTAAAAAAACTTCGTTTTTGATCAATTTTTATTCAAGTTACTTTCAAAAAAATAAAAAAATACTTTTTTTCATAATTTTTCTTTAAATTCAGAAAAAAAGAACTCTCAAACTCTCTTTCCATCTTTTTCCAAAGTTTCTACATTTTTTTATTAGGAACTGCCTTCCTAGATAAATTTTTTTATTTTTTTATCAAAATTTTTTTATAAGCCAAAAAAATTTTTTTCATTTAATTTTTTTGAATATCACAGTCAGTAATATTAATATTTGAATTATAAAAAAATTCTTCTCCACTTTTTTTATCTTATATATTATATACGATTTTTTTATTCGTTCTTCTTCCAGTTTTTCTTTCTCTTGAAACATCCAATCGTGCTTCACTAGTCTTCGGTCCACTCATCCACTTTTTCTCCCATTCATTTTTATTAATAAAAAAATAACCAAAATGCAAAAAGACCATCTTTAAATTTTTAAAATAAATTCTTCTACGACAGTCTTTATAATTATGCAATTATTTTATTTTTAAATTATTTTTTTACTTGCAAAAAGCAAGAGACTTCTTATTAATATTTATAAAAAAATTTTTATCATATTTTTAAAAAGAAAAAGTCAATAAAAAAAGATTGGACCTATTTTTTTCATCCAATCTTTTTTTGTAAACTAAATTTTTAAATAATATTTTTTTATTTCTCATAATTATGATCATATCTTATACAAGCCGTTCGTGACCCCAGTTCGCATAAATAACCATCACAACTGACCAACGACATTGTCGCTAAAACAATAACCAAAAAAATTTAAATAATTTTTGACATTTTTTTATTCCCCCTTTAAAAAAATATAAAACTCTCAATTTATTTTTAATTATAACATAAAAAAATTATATTTTTTTATTATTTTTTTAATTTTTTTATTAATTATTATTCAAAATTATCTAAAATTTAATTTTTTTAATATTTATTTGCATCTTTCCTGTTAATATCAATTACTTGAGTCGTTCCATCTCTTTTCTCGATTATCCAGCTCAAAATATCACCTTTTTCCTTTGTTACCATCGTACTTCCATTTCCTCCAATATCAGCTCCCAAAAAGAATGAAATCGCTTGAACTGGACATTCTTTTACGCATGAAACGCATCCCCAGCAGTCTTTTGGATATTTCATAACCGCTTTTTTTCTGTCCATTTTTAAATCGGTCATTTCTATCAAAGTTCCTGGACAAACTTGTGTGCATTTTGTACAGCCTATACATTTTAATGGATCAATTACTATGCTCATAGAAATCCTCCTTCACTATTTCTCTTGTAAAAACTTCCAACTTGTCATCTATTAATTTCGAATTAACATATTTAAAAAATTTCTCGTCTGTTTTCGGATGATCCAAATTTTCATTAAATGTGTGCCATCTCGTCTCTTTTCGGTAAAATAAGTGCGCAATTAACGATTTACAAACTAAAAGTCTATCTTTTAATTCATACGCAAACATCAAATCATGCATATCTTCTGCTTTTACATCTTTCGAAAGTTCAAGCAGCTGAGAAATTTTTTCATCCGCTAATTTTAACTGTTTTTCATTAAACTGATAATTTGCAGAAATTCCTCCAGCGTATTCGTCCATCACTTTTTGCATTCCCTCTTCCAAATCTTCTATTGAAAATTCATTTATCTTATTTTTCTCAAAATTTAAAATATTTTCATATTCTTTTATTATTTTTTCAGATTGTTCAGAAAAATTTTGATTTTCTTTATTTTTCTCTATTTTTTTTATTTTTTTTATTTTCCAAATTTATCTTTGAAATTATGTCAAGTGCAGCAATTTCTCCTTCTGCCAGTGCTCCTGTGACATATTTTTGCGGAAAGCCACCAGCTACATCTCCTGCCGCATAAAGACCTTTTACAGTCGTCTCTCTATTCGTATTTATCCAAAATCCACTCGCTGTGTGTCCTCCAACTATATAAGGCTCTGTTCCTTGAATTTCAACATCTTGCTCATTTGGATTTTTTCCACTTTCTATCCATTTAAGCGTCTGACTTGGCGCCATATTTAAATACGCTTTTAACAAACTTTCACTTTCTTCATCTGTAATTCCACTCGTTTTCAAATAGCAAGGACCATTTCCCAGCTGATTTTCCTTAACTGTTCCATAAACTCGCTCACTTGTTGTAATTCCGTATTTATCCTCATATACAAAACCTCTTGAGTTTACTTGCTTTGCTCCAACTCCCTGTGCAATCGTTCCAGTCGGCGCAATTGTGTCCTTACATCTAAGCGCAATAAATCTCATCTCAAAAGTTGTCATCTCTGCTCCAGCTTTTATTCCCATTGCATATCCAGCACCCGTGTTAAATGGCGGATACCACATTTTATGTCTGGAAAATCCAGGATTATTTGGTTTATAAAGTCCAGAAGCTCCTCCTGTCGCAACAATCACTTTTTTTGCTAAAATTTTATAAGCCACATTTTCTTTTATGGAAAAACCTACCGCTCCTTTAACTTCGCCATTTTCTGTAATTAAATCTGTTATATTTACAGTATTTAACACTTTTACATTTTTAGACTTTTTCACAGCATTAGCAAGTATCGGTTTAAAATTTTCTCCATTTATTTTAATATTTCTATTTCCACGATTGACATATTCCCCATTTTTATCTTTCAAGATTACAAGTCCTAATTTTTCAACCTCAGCCGTAATTTCGTTAAATCTATTTGCAGCGGTTAAAACCAAATCTTTTCTCACAATTCCATTTGCATCTTTTATCGTGTAATCCACATAATCTTGTGGCACTCTACCTTTCACATTATAAGCATTAATAGCATTAATCCCAGCCGCAAGACATCCGCTTCTTTTAATATTTGCTTTTTCTACAATAAGCACCGATAAATCAGAGTTTTTGCTAATTGTTACAGCCGCATAGCAACCAGCTGTTCCACCGCCAATAATTAGCACATCTGTTTCAAGTTCTTTTATTTTTAGCACATTAAATCTCCTTTTTATAAGTTTTTAAATTACGACATCGTTTTGATTTCGAGTATTCGCATTTTCCACAATTTTCACTTTTTCGTCATTATCAAAAACAAAAGCACGATAAATATATACATTCACTTCTTCATTATTGAAAACTGCATCTTCTTCAATTTTTCTATTCCCTTTTATTAGAATCCCATTAACTCTAACTCCAATTTCTACTTCTTTTCCACGAAAAAGCGTATATTCTACAATTCCTTTTTCTGTCGAAGCCGAATATCTAAACTGCTCTCCATCTTTTATAATCGTAACATTTTCTGCTCTAATTATCGCTTTTGAATTATTTTCCAAATGTTCAAATCCCTTAAACTTATTTATGTTCTCAAGCTCAATCGGATTTCCCATAAATTTGCCACAAATGCTGTTTTTGGATTACTGTAAATTTCTTTAGGAGAACCCACTTGCTCAATTCTCCCTTTGTTTGTGACAATTATTTCATCAGCAACTTCTATCGCTTCTTCTTGGTCGTGTGTCACAAAAATACTCGTAATTCCAACTTTGTCAATAGTTTCACGAAGCCAGTTCCTAAGCTCCTGTCTAACTTTGGCATCAATTGCCGCAAAAGGTTCATCTAACAAAAGAAGTTCTGGATTTGGTGCTAATGCTCTTGCAAAAGCCACTCTTTGTCTTTGTCCTCCAGACAGCTGATTTGGATAACGATCTCCCAAATTTTCGATATTTACAAGTTTCATAAGTTTTTCAACTCTCTCTTTTATAACACTTTTTTTCTCTTTCATAATTTTTAGTCCAAACGCAATATTGTCAAAAACAGTCATATACCGAAAAAGCGCATAATTTTGAAAAACAAATCCGATTCCTCTTTTACTTGGTGAAATATCATTTACGACTTTTTTGTCAATGATTATCTCTCCAGAATCAGGTGTTTCAAGTCCCGCAATCATTCGCAAAATTGTTGACTTTCCACTTCCAGATGGACCAAGTAATGCCACTAATTTTCCTTTTTTTATTCCTAAATTGATGTCATTTGACGCTTTGTAGTCATTGTACATCTTATTCACATTTTTTAATTCAACATACATATATTCCCTCACACTTTTTTAGTTTACCAAGCCTTTTCGGCATCAATTTTACGAAATTCATTAAAATCAACATTTTCTACTTCAATTTCTTTGTAATCTTCAATTAATCCAAGAAATCTATCTTCATTTGCAAATTTTTCAAATTCAATATTTTCATTTTTTATAATATTTGCAACATCTTCAAGAAAATATGGTATTTTATTCGCTTTTATTTCTCCCAAGTTTTCATTAAGTTTAACAGTTTTTCCACTAAATTCTCCCCTTGCAAAAATTGCAAAATATTCCCCATCTTTTTTTCTTCTTCCGCTAAAACCAAGTCTGGCAATTTGCGGAGTTGCACAAGAATTTGGACATCCAGTAACCTTTATTTGTGGCAAGTAATTTGTAAGCTCTCTTTTTTCATCATTGTCAAAAAATTCAAAAATATAGTCTAAAATTGGCGGAGTATCCAAAATTCCGACATTACAAGTTGTACTTCCAATACAAGAATATGAACTATAAAATTCATTTCCTCCGTAATATTCGCTCATAATTTCTTTTAGTTTTCGTACATCTTCTTTTTTAAGTCCACGAACCAAAATACTTTGAAAACTTGTAAGTTTCAATTCAACTTTGTAATCCAAATTTTTTACAAATTCAATTAATTTTTCTCCGTCTTCCTTATAAATATTTCCTCTCGCAGGTCTTAAATAATATCCGTATTCTCCTTTATACTTTCCTGCCACGATATTTTTTTCATTTTTCAAGAATTCGTCGTTTTTAATACTTTCATCCGTATTTTCTTCACTAGAAAATATTTTTATTTTTTCTAATTCTTTTTCTCTATCCAAAATTTCTCTTTCTTCAAAGCAATTTTCTCGTATAAATTTTAAGACTGTCCCCTTTTTCTGCATAAAAATTAGAAATATATTCGTTACACAATTCCAAAAATTTCTCTTCTCCTAAATTTAACAAAACATAACGAAGTCTTGCTCTAGCACGAATTTTACGATTTCCATGGTCATTAAACACATTTCTTATTGCATGAATATAATACAAAAATTCGTCTTCTTCGATAAATTCTCTTAAAACAATCGCATTAGTTGAAATCGGTCCAATTCCTCCGCCAACATACACACGAAATCCTTTTTTTTCATCTTGAATAACTGCTTGAAATCCAATGTCGTTTATTTTCACATAAAGCGAATTTTCTTCTTTATTCGAAAAAGCAATTTTATATTTTCTTGGCAAGTGCATAAATTCACGACCATTTAAAATATAGTCTGTAACTATTCTCGCATGAGGTGAAACATCAAAGACTTCTTCTTCAAATCCAGTTGTTTCAGGTGTAATTACAGCTCTAGTTGAATCTCCGCAAGTCGCTTTTGTAAAAAATCCTCTTTTTGAAATAACCTCCAAAATTTTTGGTAAATTTTCTTTTTTCATTCCATGAAGCTGAAAATCTTGTCTAGTTGTAAGATGAAGTCTTCCATCACAATATTTTTGCACAACATCCAATAAATATTCAAAATCTTCAATGTCTATTTTACTCTCAAAAAATCGAGGTCTTGTCATATAAGTCCCTTTAATTCTACCTTCGGTATAAAGTGCAAACGAAGTCCTAAGTTTATTCCATTCCTTTTCTTTTTCCTTATCATTAAAAGATTCTTGAGTCAAATTTAAAAATAAAATCCAGCTCCTTTTTTTCTCTCTTTTTGATAGTTTTCAATTTCCTTAAAATCATTTAATTTCATATTTTTTTCCCTCAAAAAAATTTTTATTTACTAAAAAAATTATTTATCCACAATTATTTTTTTATTTATTATATACTTTTTTTACATTATTTTTATAATTGTATATACAAAAAAATAAACCTATATTTTTAAATTTGTATAAAATGATTGTCAAAGTTTTTGTTTAACCTCGTTTTTGTTTAACCTCTAATTCCCTAGATATTCCCTATTAAACTGTATCATTTTTTCAACATTTACAACGACCAAAAGCATATCATTTTCCAAAATTTTTTCATCTGGCAAAAGCGATATTCTCAGTTCTTCGCCTTTTCTTTTTATTCCAATTACATTCATTTCATATTTTTTCCTTAAATTCAGCTCGATAAGACTTTTTCCAATAATTTTTTTAGGCGCTTTAAATTCAAAAATCCTATATTTTTCAGAAAATTTCAAATGCTCTGTCACATCTGGCTTTAAAAATTCAAAAGCTAATTCTCTTCCAACACTTTCATCAGGAAATACAACTTTTTTCGCTCCAATTTTTTCTAAAATTTTTCCCTCTATTTTTGTAATAGCTTTACAAATAATTGTTTTTATGCCCAGCTCCTTTAACATAACAGTAACCAATGCACTTGTTTGCAAACTTCCTTCAATGCAAATAAAAGCCACTTCAAAATCATCACTGCTCACCACTTTTTTTAGAGAATTTTCTTCTGTTACATCAAAAGAAACCGCTTCTCCAACAATTCCGTCATCTATTATCTGCTGTGTAAGTTCTTCATTTTTATCGATTACAAGCACAGTTTCGTTGTGATTATAAAGCGTCTTTGCAATACTTCTTCCAAATTTTCCCGCTCCTATAACTAAATATCCTGCCATTTTTTCCTCCTAAAAATTATCCTATTAAAATATTTTCCTGTGGATAAGTGTAACGTCCTTTTTTTAAATTTGACTTCGATAATGCCAAAGCAATTGTAAGTGGACCAACTCTTCCAACAAACATCGTAACTATAAGTATAAATTTTGAAATGTCCGCAAGGCTTGGAGTCAAATTTCTTGAAAGTCCAACTGTTCCAAACGCCGAAAACACTTCAAAAACCAAATCCAAAAGATTCTTATTCCTTTCAAATAAAATCAATAAAAATACACAAATTGTCGTATAAATAAGTGAAATGAATAATACGGTTATTGCTTTACTGTATATCCTCCAGCTTACGCTTCTTTTATCATATTCAATCGTATCTTTATTTTTTAATGTCGCTAAAGTTCCTAAAATTATAAGTCCAATCGTTGTAGTCTTTATTCCGCCACCAGTTGATCCAGGGGAAGCTCCAATAAACATAAGAATAACAAATAATAGTGAAGTTGACCTCTTTAGACCCAAAATTGAAATGGTATTAAATCCTGCTGTTCTCGTCGTTACACTTTGAAAAAATGATGCTTCCAATTTTTGTCCAAAAGATAAATTTCCAATTGTACTTTTATTGGAATATTCCAAAATAAACATCGCAACCATTCCTATTATTACTAAGAAAATAGATATTTTAATACTTAATTTAGTTGTTGAAGTCAATCTTTTTTCTTTTTTCCGCAAAACATTATAACAATTTAAAATCGTTGAAAATCCAATTCCACCTAAAAAAATATCAGAAGCGGAATTGTCATATTTATTATAAAACTATTTTTTTAAATCCGTATAAATTATCTGAAAATAGTGAAAATCCCGCATTACAGAAAGCCGAAACAGAATGAAAGAAAGAATAATAAACTGCTTTTAAAAAACCAAATTTTTTTATAAATTCAAAAAACAAAATAACAGTTCCGATAAATTCAATGACAATTACAGACAAAATAACTTTTTTCACATATTCTTCGATTTTAAAAGTCGTGTCAATATTTATATCTTCCTGAACGATTTTTTTCGTGTAATACCCAATTTTTTTGGAAATCATAATGATTATAACTGAGGTGAATGTTATAACTCCAAGCCCTCCAAGCTGGATCAATACTAAAATCACCATTTGCCCAAAAATATTATAAACACTGCCTATATCAATACTGGAAAGCCCTGTCACACAAATAGCTGAAGTTGCTATAAAAAATCCGTCAATTAATTTCACACTTTTACCATACCTCATAGAAATTGGCAAAGACAACAAAATCCCACCTAAAATTGTAACTACCATAAATGAGAGCAATATTGTCATATATGGCGAAAAAGATTTATTTTTTAAAAACATTTTATTTTTCCTCCATTCACTTTTTTTCTAAAAATATTAAACTTTCTAAAATAAATTTATCACATTCATTTTTTTTTGTCAATAAAAGTAAAATATGAATTTTAGAAAAAATATTTATTTGGTATTGACAATGAAAAAATTTGGGATATACTTATATAAAGGTTTGAATTAAATAGAATATTAATAAAAAATTATATGGAGGGATTTATTATGAAAAAAAGGCTATTACTGGCTCTAACAGCGTTTTTACTGGCTTGTACATTTGTAAATGCAGAAACACTTGAAGAAAGAGTGGATAGACTTGAAAAAGAATTAAGAGAAACTAAAGAAGAATTACAAAAACAAATTGCTGAAAAACAAGTTCCTGCTCCAGTTGTAGCAGAAGCTCCAGCATTAGACATATCAAAATTAACTGATGGATTTGAATTTCACGGTTATGGAAGAGCAGGACTTCTTATAAATCAAAATGGAGATAAAGGAAGCGCATTCAAAGTTCAAGATGAAGGATTTGCTCAAAAATATAGATTAGGTAATGAAGATGACACTTATGCTGAATTAGAATTGGTTAAAAAATTTGATGTAAATGGAGCAAAAGGTTCAGTTCACTACATGTTTTCAACAAAATCAGGTGCAGGAGACGAATATAAAACATGGACTTCAGGAAGTTCAACAAATCCAGGTTCTGAAAACGATTCATTTAAAACTAGACAATTTTATGTTGATATAACTCCAAATGACGGAGCTACTTATTGGGCAGGGAAAAGATATTATGCAAGAGAAGATATTCATATAAATGACTATTATATTAGAAACTATTCAGGAACAGGTGCAGGAATTCAAAATATTAAACTTGGTTCTGGAGCAGCTGATGTTGCATTAATTGCAAACGATCCTAGTGATCATCCTGAATACACACTTCATTCAAGATATTCAGTAGGTCCATGGGCTTTTGAACTAGCAGGACACACAATGAAATCAGATTCTACAGATAAAGATATAACTGAATGGGGAGCACAAGGTTCTGTAAGTTATAGCCTACCTGGTTTTTATGGATTAAAAGACAAAGGATCTTCTAAAATAGTTCTTCAAGGTGGTAAAGGACTTGGTTCTGGAAGTGGACTTGGAAGTGCTACCGCTTGGGGAGATACTAGAAAAGATGCTTATTCTGTGAATTTAGTGACATACGGTCAAGCAAATCTTTCAGATAGATGGCAAATTATGCCTGAATTAGGTTATAGATATGACAAAAACTTTGGTGGAGTTAAAAATCAAAAACAACAATGGTTAACAGCAGGAATGAGACTTGTAAATCCTATTACACAACACTTTGCTATGCAATATGAAACAGGAGTAGACTATGTAAAAGTTAATAAAGGAAATTCAAATTATGACAGCGGACTATTCAAATTAACAGTTGCTCCAACTTTAAAACTTGACACAGAAAATTTCTGGGGAAGACCTGAAATTAGAGCATTTGTAACTTATGGACATGGATTTGGAGATAAGAAATTTATAAGAGTTGATTCAGATGGAAAAGAGCGTAATAAAGGTGTTCAGTTTGGAGTTCAAACAGAAGTTTGGTTCTAATTTATAACTTTATAATAAAAAAATTATTATTTTTAAAATCTTAGGGAAAAATCATTTTTTTCAGTAAATAAAAAAATTATATTGTAAATGATTTTTCTCTTTTTTTATAAAAAAATTATTTGATAATCAAATATTTTTACTTAATCAACTAAAAAAACTAAAATTGTATTTTTAATTCTAAATATGTTAAAATAAATTATCAAAAATTATAATTATTTTTATGTTATGAAGGAGAGTGAAAATTATGAGTCTAAAAAATTTGCCAATAACTCCGCTTTTGTCAGTACAACTCGATGAACAGCAAGAAGCTTTATTTGCAAACAATGAATTATTAGCTAACCTTTTGGGAGAAACTATATTCAACTATGCGGGACTACATATTTACCAAACTACTGAAAACCTTACATCCGTCTCGAAAAATTATTACAAAATGCTTAAACACGAAACTAGGGAAAATTTATCTTCATTTTTCTCTGATTTGACTGACAGCGAAATTTTGCGTGTAATTAGAAGTTTTTCGATTGCAGCAGCACTAGCTAATATCGCGGAAGATGTTTATCAGACGCATCAACAAAGAAGAGCCCGTATTTCTAATAAATTACAAATCGGTACACTTGAAAAATCTCTGCAAAATCTAAAAGCCAAAGGTATTTCTCAAGAAAAAATACTTGAAGCGATGGAAAAAGTATCAGTTGTTCCTGTTTTAACAGCCCATCCAACTCAAGTTCAAAGAAAAACTATTTTGGATATTACAAAAAAAATATCTGATATTTTGGATCAATACGAAAATGTAAAATTAAAACAAATTGACGAAAAAGAATGGATTGATAAATTAAACCGTGAAATCCAAATTTGGTGGCAGACTTCTATGCTGCGTGAATCTAAACTGCGAGTTACAGATGAAATTAGTAACGCACTAAGTTATTACAATATCACATTTTTTAGTGAAATTCCAAACTTAATAAATAAATTTCAGGAAATTTCACAAAAAGTAGGAAATTCAATTCAAAATTCGCAATCTTTAATTCCGCTTACAATGGGAATGTGGATTGGTGGAGACAGAGATGGAAATCCTTTTGTAACGGTCGATACACTGGAAAAATCTGCTCAAGCACAAGCAATTACATTGTTTCAGCACTATTTTTCAGAAGTGGAAAAAATTTACAGAGATCTGTCAATGTCAATTACAATGACAAATGTTACAGAAGACTTACAAGCTCTAGCAGATGCTTCTGGAGAAGTTTCTCCTCATCGTACAAAAGAGCCTTACAGAAGAGCAATTACAACAATAAGAGACAGACTTATCGCCACTGCCTATATTTTGTGTGACAAAAATATTAACTTATTGCCACCAAAGAGAAAAAATGGATTTGATGTGCCATATAAAAATTCGAAGGAATTTACAAAAGATTTAGTTATTGTTGCTGAATCACTTATTCGAAATAATAGCGAGTTTTTAACTCATGGAACACTTAACAATCTAATTTGTGCAACTGAAATTTTTGGATTTCACCTTGCTACAATAGATTTAAGACAAGATTCAAGTATCCATGAAATCTGTGTTGCAGAATTGTTAAAGAGTGCAAATATCTTAGGAGATTATCTAAGTTTGCCAGAAGAAGCTAGATGCGAAATTTACTTCGTGAATTGGAATATGATCCTAGAATTTTAAGTGACCCAACTATTCCGCAAAGCGATCTGCTTTCTAGTGAACTTGCTATCTTTAGAAAAGCAAAATCACTTCACAAAAGATTTGGAAAAAAAATTATTGAAAAAAATCTTATCTCTCATGCCACAAGTGTGTCAGATATGCTAGAAGTAGCTATTTTATTAAAAGAAGCGAATCTTGCTAAAGGGAACAAAGGGAACGAATTTTGTGATTTATACATAGTTCCATTGTTTGAAACAGTTGAAGATTTGGAAGCTGCGCCAGATATACTTAGAAAATGGTTTAGTCTTCCAATTGTACAAAAATGGATGGAAAAAAATGGAAGAAAACAGGAAGTTATGCTAGGCTATTCCGACAGTAACAAAGATGGTGGATATTTAAGCTCAAGCTGGTCTTTGTATAAAGCGCAAAAAGAACTTACTGCTGTAGGACATGAATTTGATGTACAAATTTCATTCTTCCACGGTCGTGGTGGAACTGTCGGTCGTGGTGGTGGACCAAGCTACGAAGCAATTTTAGCTCAACCTGAAGGAAGTACAGATGGAACAATAAGACTTACAGAACAAGGAGAAGTTATCGGAGCAAAATATGGAAATCCTGATTTAGGATTTAAAAATTTGGAGGCGTTAGTTTCTGCAGCACTTGAATCTAGTGCTTTAACAGTTGAAGATGCCGCTTGGGAAGAATATGAAAAAATTATTGAAGAAATTTCAAAATTGAGTTATCATTCTTACAGAGATCTAGTTTACAATACAGAAGGTTTCTCAGAATTTTTCTTTGAAGTAACACCAATCAACTTTATTTCTGGATTAAATATAGGTTCCAGACCATCATCGAGAAAGAAAAAGCAAACACTTGAAAGTCTTCGTGCAATCCCTTGGGTATTTTCTTGGTCACAAGCTAGAATCATGCTTCCAGGTTGGTACGGAGTTGGAACTGCCTTTACAAAATGGATCAATGATGATGAAAAAAGACTTGAAATCTTACAAAAAATGTATGTTGAATGGCCATTTTTCAAATCTACAATTTCAAATGTAGATATGGTCTTATCAAAATCAGATGTGTCAATTTTTGCTGAATATGTAAAACTTGCGAAAGATCAAAAAGTGGCACAGGAAATCTTAAAAGAAATTGTGACAGAGTGGGAACTTACAATAGATGTTCTTAAAAAAATTACTAAAAATGATGTTTTGTTAGCTGATAATGCAGAACTGGCAAGCAGCTTAAGAAACCGTTTGGCATATTTTGACTCAATGAACTTTTTACAAATTGAATTGATAAAAAGAGTAAGAAAACTTGAATCTATGGATGAAATTCCAAGAGAATTAAGAAAAGCTATTCATATTTCAATAAACGGACTGGCAACAGGACTTCGTAATAGTGGATAAAAAAATATAATTACTTTATAAAACAAAAAAACTGCACCTTTTATTAGATGCAGTTTTTTTATTTTAAATTTTTTTAAAAATAATTTTTGATTGATTTTTCTTCTTGTATTCCTTTCACGCAATCATAATCTTGCAATAATTTTAACACAGTTTTATTCAACTTTGTTCTCTTTGTCAAATCTTCCAGTGATAAAAATGGTTCTGTTTCTCGTTCTGCTATAATTTTTTCAGCAACTGATTCACCAAGACCATCTACAGCAATAAGTGGCAGTTGAATTTTTTTATCTTTTGTTATCGTGAAAAGTTTTGCATCAGATGTCAAAATATTTGGTTTTTCTAATTCAATATTACGACAGCTCATTTCTATTAAAATTTCATATAAAAACAATTCTTGCTTTTGTTTTGCATTTAAATTTGAATCCGATTCTAATTTTTTTCTCGAATTTTTTAAGTCTTCTACAGTAGCTATATTTTTATTACTTTTTTGATTTTGGAAAAACATCGTAGTCATTTTAAAATCTCCAACTTTTCTATTTAAAAAAGCTGTATAGAATTCTACAGGATAATGAACTTTAAAATACGCAATTCTTACTGCCATCATAACATATGCTACAGCGTGTCCTTTTGGAAACATATATTTTATCTTTTCACAAGAATCTATGTACCACTGCTCAACACCTTTTTCTTTCATTATTGCCGAATACTCCTTCCATTTATCAGGATCTTTCGTAGGTCTCCCTTTTCTTACAAATTCCATTATTTTAAATGCTAAAGATTTATCTAGCCCATCGTCAATAAGTTTATTCATAATGTCATCTCTCACTGTTATAATCTGGCTTAAGGTTGCAACTCCGCTTCTCACATAGTCCTGTGCATTATTTAACCAGACATCCGTTCCATGCGAAAGCCCTGAAATTCTCACTAATTCTGCAAAAGTTTTCGGTCTTGTGTCAACAAGCATTTGTTTTACAAAAGATGTTCCAAACTCTGGAATACCTGAAGTCCCAGTTGGAGAACCTATGTCATCTGGACTCACTCCAAGCGCTTGGGTTCCACTAAAAAGACTCATGACTTTTTTATCATCAAGCGGTATTTTATAAATATCGACTCCTGTCAAATCCTGTAAAATTCTAAGTGTTGTTGGGTCATCATGTCCTAGAATATCCAATTTTACCAATTGTTCGTCCATAACATGATAGTCAAAATGCGTTGTTTTAAAATTAGATTTCATATCATTTGCAGGTCTTTGTATTGGACAAAAATCATAAATTGACTTGTCTTTTGGAACTACTATCATTCCTCCTGGATGCTGTCCAGTTGTTTTTCTCGCTCCTTCACATCTCATCGCAAGTCTTGTCACTTCAGCTTTTCTCTCTTTTATTTCTTCCGTTCCTTCACTTTCTTCTAAATATTTTTTTACATAACCAAAAGCATTTTTTTCTGCTAATGTAGAAATTGTTCCAGCACGAAATACATTTTCAGAAGTTTCAGGATATTCAGAATTTTTGGAATTTTCAAAATCTTCAAAATCTATAATTTTTTCAATATCTTCAATATTTTCAATATTTTCAAGAGCATCTGAATTAAATAGCCATTCAGTATATTTATGAATTTTTCCTTGATATTCTCCAGAAAAATTTAAGTCAATATCTGGCACTTTTTCTCCGTTAAATCCCATAAATACTTCAAATGGTATTGCATGTCCATCTTTTATATATTTTGTACCACATTTTGGACAATTCTTATCAGGATAGTCAACTCCATTTCCTTCTTCATTCATAAATTCAGTATGTTTACAATTTGGACATCTGTAGTGTGGATAAAGTCCATTTACTTCAGTAATTCCCATAAGATAAGCGACAATTGATGAACCAACTGATCCACGGGAACCAACTAAATATCCTTTTTTCACCGATTTTTTTACCAAGATTTGTGCAATCAAATAAAGTACCGAAAAGCCATTTCCAATAATCGATTTTAACTCTTTTTCCAGTCTTTCTTTCAGAACTGGATCAACATTGTCGCCATAAAGCTCTTCCAATTTATCATAAGTCATTTTTCTTACTAACTCTTCAGCACCTTTTATCTTCGGCGGATAAAATCCTTCTGGAACTGGTCTTATCCCAGCGTCAATCATATCAGCAATTTTATTTGTATTTTCAACAACAATTTCATTTGCAATTTCATCGCCTAAATATCTAAATTCTTCAAGCATCTCTTCAGTTGTCCTAAAATAAAGCTTTCTGTCAAAAAATTCATATTTTGAACCATCAACAAATTTAGTTTTTCTCAATTTTCCACTTCCCAAAAGCAAAACATTTCTATTAACTGCTTCATTTTCATCCAAATAATGCACATCTCCAGTCGCAACAACCAATTTTCCTAATTTTTTACCCAAATCATAAAAATATTGATTCATTTTTTTTACTACTTCTAAACTTTCAATTTCACTCGCATTTTTTTCTACCAGTTCATCGTATGTAATTGGCGGATGTATTTCTATATAGTCATAAAATTTTGCCTTTTCTTCAATTTCTTCTATTTCTCCACGCAAATAAAGATTTATGAGTTCCCCTCTATTTCCATATATTCCAGTTGCCGAACTTGCAAGAAGTAAATTTTCCCTCTTTTGATTTAACAATGTTTTTGGAACTCTCGGTTTTCTCATTCCAAAATAGTCAATATGTGATTTAGAAATTAACTCATATAAATCTCTTAAACCTTTTTGATTTTTTACCAAAATCATCGTATTCAATGTCTCAGCATTTTGAATATTCGGCTGAAGATTCGTATTTATGTCTTTTAGCGTCAAAATCCCTTTTGTTATAATCATATTGAAAAATTTCTGAAAAACTTCTGCAGTTGCTCTTGCATCGTCAATCGCTCTGTGGTGTGATTCTAATATTATTCCAAAATATTTAGTTAAATTTGCCAATCCAAATTTTTTTTCATTAACAAGAAGTGCTCTTGCAAGAGGAAGAGTATCAACAACGCTTGGAGAAAATTCTAAATTTTGATCACTTGATTTTTGCTTAATAAATCCCACATCAAATTTTGCATTATGTGCAACAACTGTGGAATCACCACAAAATTCTAAAAATCTTGGTAAAATTGTTTTGATGTCAGGAGCATCTTTTACCATTTCATCAGTAATTGAAGTAAGTTTTACAATTTCTTTAGGAATAGGAATTTTAGGATTTACAAATTCAGAAAATTCGTCAATAATTTCCTTTCCTTTCATTTTTACTGCTCCAATTTCAATTATTTTGTCATTAAACGGATCAAATCCAGTAGTTTCTATATCGAATACAACATATGTTTCTTCTTCAATTCCTAAATCTTTCGGATTAGTAATCATTTGAGCTTCATCATCTACAACATATGCTTCCACTCCGTAAATAATTTTAAAATTTTCATTCGCTTCTTTAAACGCAAATGGAAATGAATGTACCACTCCAAAATCTGTTACTGCAATGGCACTATGTCCAAATTCTTTTGCTCTTTTTGCATAATCTTTAATTGACATAACTCCGCTCATTTCACTCATATTCGTGTGAGCATGAAGTTCAACTCTTTTTTTTGGTGCATTATCCTCTTTTTTAGTTTCTTCTGATTCAATCGACTCCAAATCTTGCACTCCAATGTAATCTTCGGTATAAAAATCATCTTTTTTGTAATATCCTTTTACCTTTACCCAATCATTTACTTTAAGTATCGCAATTTGTGCTTCATCTTTAGGATTTAAAAAAATTTTACAATTTATTGAATCATTGTAATCAGTTATTAAAAAATCATACATTAAAGAATTATTTTTTGTTTCTCTTACATCGATTTTTAAAAATTTTTCCCTTCAACTTCAACAGGTTTTTATTGCTTTTTCCATCATTTTTTTACAATTTTTTTATATTTTTTTAAATCTGAAATCTCAAATTTTTTTGTGCATTTTTTTATTTTTCCCACCTTTAAATCTGCTTTTTTTAAAATTATTTTTCACTATTTGAATAATTCACATCTGCATATGAAGAACTTCTGCTTCTTATTACATTTTCAGATGAAACTTCTCCAACGAGTGGTTTTTAACTTTTTCAGATTCTTTATTATTATTATTATTATTTTTCGTTATTTATGCTATTTTTCTTCGTTATTTTTTTATTTTGTTCATCTTTTTTTCATTTTTCTTTAATTTCTTTATTTTTTTGTTATTTTCATTATTTTTCTTTATTTTTCTTTATTTTTGTTTTCTATATTTTTCTTTATTTTTTTGTTTTCTATATTTTTCTTCAATTTCTTTACTTTCTTTATTTTCTATATTTTTCATCGTTGTTAAAATTTTTCACTCACGACTTTTATTTTTTTATATTTTTTTATTTAGCACTTTAGAAATTTGTTTTTTTCCAATGCACCAATGATTTCGTCGTTTTCCATCTTTTTTTCAACTTCCTGCGACGAAACTTTCAAATAAATTATATCTTCTAAAACTTCTATTTTTATAATCTTTTTAAGTATATTGAATATATATTTTTTTCCGCCTTTTTATATTCGATAATAAAAGTAATAAATCCTTTTTATATCATTAAGAATCAACTCCTCTTTTTACATTGAAATTAACTTCAATTTTTTTGTATCTTTTATCTTTTTTTATAAATTAATTTTTTTAATTTTTAAAAATATCATCAATTGAATTTTTCATAATCATTGATGACAATTCTTATAACAATTCTTTTTTTGAACTCCGAACATGCTCACCTCCTTTATTTCAAAACTTTTTTTATATTATATTTTTTTCTAAAAAAACCATCAGATGGCTTTTATTTTTACGGTATTTTTTTCTTCTTTAACATTGCTATCCATTTTATCCCCTCAATCTTTTATAGTTTACTTAATTATACAATTTTTAAAAAGATTTTTACAATGAAATTTTTTTGATTTCTTTTTTTAAAAAAATATGTTATAATTTTTATTGAATATATAAAGAATGGAGAATTTTTTTAGCAATGAATATATTTGAGAAAAAAATAAAAAAATTAATGAACTTACAAATTTGAGAAATAATCTTATGAAAGAAGGAAATGTCACAAAAGAAGTTGAAGTTTTAAAAGAATTAGCACCACTTGTTGAAGAAGTTTTTGGTGAAAAAAGTGACGAGAATATAAAAATTTTAAATGAAGTTGGAGGAACTCTAAAATATGTCGGCGAGTATGACGAAGCAAAAAGTGCTCTGTTAAAAGCAAAAAAGTTTATTATTGAAAAATATGGAAAAGATAGCATTCCTTATGCAACCTGCAGCTTAAATTTGGCTGAAGTTTACAGATTTATGAAGCAATATGACCAAACTGAAGAAATTTATTTAAATGCAATGAAAATTTATGAAGAAAATAATTTGCAAAATGACTATGTTTACGCAAGTGTCTGCAACAACTTGGCACTATTTTATCAAGAACTTTCACAATTTGAAAAAGCGATTTCTCTTCAAGAAAAAAGTTTAAAGATTTTGGAAGAAAAAGGAGAAAATCCAATTCAATATGCAATAACATTAAGTAATCTTGTGCAACCTTATATAAAAATTAAAAAAATATGGAAAAAAAGCGAACGAATATTTAAAAAAAGCGCTAAATTTAATCGAAATTGAAGTTGGAAAATCTCACAACTTGTATGCTGCTATTTTAAACAATGTCGCAAGTTTTTACTTTGAAGAAGGCGAATATAGAAAAGCTCTTGAACTTTTTTTAATGAAAGTTTAGAAATATGTAAAAAAATACTTTTTGGCGAAAATAGTAATAATTATAAAAAAATATTTTTAGAAAATATTCAAATTGTAAAAGAAAAAAATTGAAGATGGTTCTGATTTTTCAAACTGATGACGAAACAGAATATATCAGCTGGTAAAAAATAAAATTAGGAGAAAATATGGAAAAAATTAAAGGCTTAGAATTATCAAAAAAATATTTTGAAAAAGTTTATTTGCCAGTCATTAAATCAGAATTTCCTGAAATATTGGAAAAAATGGCGGCAGGACTTGTGGGAGAAGGTTCAGAGTGCTTTGGCTTTGATGATGAAATTTCGAAAGATCACGATTTTGGTCCATCTTGCTGCATTTGGCTGGACAACAACGACTTTGAAGAATATGGCTTAAAACTGCAAAAAAGACTAAACGAACTTCCAAAAGAATTTATGGGATTTCCAGTTTTTTGTGAAAGTGAATTTGGAAGCAACAGACGAGGTGTGCTAAATATTGACGACTGGTATTACCAATTTTTAAATCAATCTGACTGTCCAAAAAATTTATATGACTGGCGGATGATTCCAGAAAAATTTCTGGCAACTGCCACAAATGGAGAAGTTTTCTTAGATAATTTAGGAAAGTTTTCAAAAATAAGAAACGAGTTAAAAAATTATTTTCCAGAAGACATAAGACTAAAAAAAATTGCCGCAAGATGTATGAAAATGGCGCAATCTGGACAATATAACTATTACCGATGTATGCGAAGAGGAGAAATAATTGCAGCTAGACTTGCTGAAAGTGAATTTATTTCCGAAGCAATCCACATGATTTTTTTGCTAAACAAGACCTACAAGCCTTTTTACAAATGGATGGCAAAAAAAATGAAAGAACTTCCAATTTTAGGAAAAAAAATTTATTTTTTAATCGAAGAATTAATAAAACTTCCAACAGGTGCATTAAATAGAAAAGGAGAAATAATCGAGGAAATAAGCATGTCTGTAATTAACGAATTAAAGCGTCAAAATTTAGTCCCAAGACAAATTCCAAGCGACTTTTTACAAGACTACGGACCTTTTGTCCAGCAAAAAATTGGCGATGAAAAACTTCGTAATTTACATCCAGCGTCAGATTAAATAAACTTAATAAACTAAATTTATTAATTAATTAAAAGAAAAAAATAAAAATATTGTTGTTAGTAATATTAATATTAATATTAATATTAATATTATTAATTAAGAAAAGGAAAAGATGGATAGAAATATTACAAAAAAAGAAAGTTATATAAGACAAATTTTTAAAAAGAGAATGGGAATTTTTTTCCAGCAAGTGCACCACACCGAAGGAAGAGCAGAATGTCAAAAATAATCCTGTCGAATTTGAAATTATGAGAAGAAGCCAGTGGGAAACACTTCCTTGTGAAATTTTGGAAAGCTATTTAGAAGATTTGATTTTGGCAAAACATAAAAATCAAAACTTGGTTCAAGATAAATATGCCAGAATGATGGAATTTAGCGCTCCCGCAGAATTTGAACTAATAAAATCATATTTGCCAGAAATTTCTTTAGAAAAAAAGAAATTATAGAAAAAAATTGCAAAAATTTATTTAAATTGGGAACTTGAAATAATAAAAGAATATCCACATTTGGCTTCTAAAGCAAGACCCCTTTACTCAAAAAGATGACACGCCAAATTACACTTCAATTGAAACATACTTAAAAAGGTGAGTTATCTTCATATTCCTTGAAAACTCTAAAAATTATATTATAATTTTATTTTTGGAATATTTAAATCAAAACAAAAAAATTTGGCGCTTGAAAATATTCAAAAATATCGTTTTTAAAAAAAGGATTTTTCTTCACTGGAAGAAGCTGAAAATATAAAAACTGAAATTTGAAAAAAATAAAAATCAATATTTTTAAAAAAATTCTAAATATTTTTTTAATATTGGTTTTTTTATTTTAATTTAATAAATTTTTATATTCTATTTCTGTTTTTTTATAATTTCTATTTTTTTCTCACTTATCATTTCACGAAAAAAACACATTTTTTTATTTGATTGCTCTGAGATGAAAAAAATAGTTTCTTACATTTTTTTACAATATTTTTTTACATATTCTTCTTTTTGTCTTTTTCCTGCGCCTTTTTTTAAAGCCTCTTTTTCTCTAAGCATTTCTTCCAATAACTTTATTTCTTCTCTTTTAATCGAATCAATCCTTTTTCGCTCTTAAAACCTCTTCTTCATCAAAATCATCCAAAATATCCAAATTTTTCTATATTTTTCAGAAAAAAATTTCCTTTCCCCTCGTCTTTTTGAATCTGTTTGTTATCATCTTCTTGTAATGCTTCCACCTTTTTTTAACCTTTTTTTCCAAAAAAATCTTATCACTTAATTTTTGAAAAAAATCCACTTTTTTTATTTGAATTTCCTACTTCTTTTTCATAATTTATTTCAATTTCAATCTGTGGCTTTTTATCTAAATCTTCTAATTCAGAATTTCTAATATTTCTAATTTTTTTCAAGCCTTTCTTTTTTTGTCTTAAATTTCTCAAATTTTTTTGAATTTCCCATTTTTTTCTCTTGTTTTTTTCGTTGTTATAATCCATTTTTTTATAAAAGATTTCTTTTTTTAATTTTTTTCTATTTCGTCTTTTTTCACTTTTTAAAATCTTCAATTTTTTTCTCTTAATTTCCGAATCAAAAAAAGAAATTTTTATTAGTCTGATTCAATTCTTCCGAATAATTTTTTTATAATAAGTTTCACCTCTAAAAAAATAAATCATTAAAATTTGTATACAAAAAAATTTTTTTATTTCTTTCTTTTATATCTTCCAGATTTTTGAATCATATCTTTTTTTCCAAAAAAACTGGCTCACATAAGTTTCTATATTTTTCCAAACTTTGATATGATTTCTCTTCCAAGATTCTTATAATTTTATTTTTCAGACTTTCTAAGTTCAGATTCCAATTTTTTTATTTATCAATTTGCAATTTCATCTGTTCTAACTTCCAAAAGATTTTTTTATATCTTGCAATTTATTAATTTTTTTGTTTTTCCATTTCAACTCCATTTTTTTCATATTTTTTTCAATATTTTTTTCTTATATAATTATACTAAAAAAATAAAAAAATAAAACAAAAATTTTTTTGCAAAATTAAAAAAATTTTAATTAATTAATATATTTTTGAATTAAAAAAATTCACAAATTTACTTAAATACTTTTGAACCTTTTTTATAAACAACTTCTTTAACACCCATTTTTACATTTGAAATACAAGCAACTACAAAAAAATAATCTGATAATCTATTGATATATTGTAATCCATATTCGTTTATATCTTCATTTTCTTCGAAAATTTTTACCATTTTTCTCTCTAACTTTCTTGTGTTAGCACGAAGCAAATGAAACAAACTTGAAATTTCACTGCCGCCAGGAATTATAAAACTCTCCAGTTTAGGCATTTGCGGAATGTACTTATCTATTAAACTCTCAATCCAGCTCACATCTTCACTTGTCTGCTTATATTCTCTAAGTTTATCAGGTGTCGCCAAATCACTTCCGCAGTCAAATAATTGCTGCTGTATTTTCTCACATTCTTTTAAAATTTCTTCCAACTCAGCCATATTTCTCATTTTTGCAACAATCACTCCAAGCATTGAAAAAACTTCATCTGCAGTTCCATAAGCATCGACACGGCTGCTATTTTTACTAACTTTTTTTCCACCGTATAATTTTGTAAATCCTTTATCTCCGTATTTTGTATAAATTTTTCATATTTTTTTATCCTTTTTTTATTCTCTTTTTATTCTTTTTTTACTTTTTTTATTTTTATTTTTTTATTTATATTTTTTTCTTTTTTTATATTTTTTTATCTTTTTTTATGTCATTTAATTTTTTTATTTTTTTATTTTTTTCGATAATTAAGTGCTTCTAATAAATGCTCTTTTTTTATATTTTTCTTCTCCCGCAAGATCAGCAATTGTTCGTGAAACTTTTAATAATTTGTCAAACATTCTTGCTGACAACTTTAAGTTATCAACCGCTTCTTTCATTATTTCTTGAGTTTTTTTGTCAATTTTGCAATATTTATTTATTTGTCTTTTGGTCATTGCATAATTTAACATATTTGATTTAAATCGCTTTTTTTGAATTTGTCTGGCTTTAATTACTCTTTTTTGAATAATTTCTGATTTTTCTGACAAAGTTTCACAAAATAGCTCTTCCTTTTTTAACTGACGCATTTCTACATACAAATCCATTCTATCCAAAAGTGGTCCTGAAAATTTTTTTTGGTATCTTTTTATATCCAAAGGACTGTCGTGGCAAAGCGGATTATCAGGAAAATATCCACTTGGCGTAGGATTTGAAGCTGTGATTGTTATACTTTTCACAGGATATGTCATCGTAAAATTTGCTCTGGAAATAACTATTTTCCCATCTTCTAAAGGCTGACGCAAAGTTTCTAGTGTCTTTCCCTCGAATTCTCCAACTTCATCTAAAAATAGCACTCCATTTAACGCCAAAGTTATTTCTCCAACTCTTGTTGCACCTCCCGCAAGTGCCACTTCTGTAGCTGAATAATGTGGCGCACGAAAAGGTCTTTTCGTAATTATGGGATCTTTTTCACTCAAAAGTCCTGAAATGCTGTAAATTTTTGTAGTTTCAATTATTTCTTCTTCTGTCATCTCGGGAAGTATCGTCGTAAATCTTTTTGCAAGCATTGACTTTCCTGAACCAGGATCTCCTATTAAAAATACATTATGTCCTCCAGCGGCGGCAATTTCTAGCGCTCTTTTTGCTAAAAACTGACCTTTTACATCGCAAAAGTCTATCTTTTCATCTTCATTCTGAGAATCTTTTTCTTTTATTTCATCATTTTTATTTTTTGAAATCTCAATATTTTTTTCATCCGCATTTTTACATAATTCTTCCACACTTATTTCTTTTTCAAAAAAATCTAAAACTTCTTGTATATTTTTGCACAGGAACTATTTCAACTCCCGAAATAAGTTTAGCTTCATTGTAATTTTCAAATGGTACAATCACTCCTAAAAAATTTTTTTCTTTTGCCAAAATAGCCGCATTTATTGCTCCAGTCACCGATTTTATTTTACCATTTAAAGAAATTTCTCCCAAAATCAAATAATTTTTAAAAATTTCAACATTTGGAATTTTCCCAATATTTGCAAGTATTCCTAAAAAAATACTTAAATCAAAAATGACTTCCTTTTTTTAATATTTGCTGGAGACAAATTTACAAGAACTCTTCTGACTGGAAACTCAAATTCCATATTTTTAAAGCAGCTTCTAATTCTCTCCTTGCTCTCAGAAATTGCCTGATCCCCCATTCCAACAATATTAAATACAGGAAGTCCTCGTGACAAATCGACTTCCACTTCCACAATATATGTATCTATCCCAAAATAGCTACAACTAAATAAACTTATAGCCATTATATCCCCCTTTTTATTTTTTTAATTAAATTTTAACAATATTATTATACCATTTTTTTATTTTTATTTTTTTCAAATAAAATAAATATTTTTTTCTCAAATAATAGAAAAAAATTTAAAAAAATAATGGTAAAATATAAAAAAATAATAATAAATAAAAAAATTTTATAAAAATTATTAAATAAAAATAAAAAAAGTATTACGAGGTGAAAAAATTGAACGAAAAAAAAGAGAAAATTTTAATTGTTGACTTCGGGTCGCAATATACTCAATTAATTGCAAGAAGAATTAGAGAAATGGAAGTTTACTGTGAAATCGTTCCATTAATTGATGTAGAAAAAATCAAAAATGGAACTGAACCTGTAAAAGGAATTATTCTTTCGGGAGGACCTGCTTCAGTTTATGAGGAAGACGCTCCAACAGTTGATAAAGCTATTTTTGATTTAGGATTACCTATTTTAGGAATCTGTTATGGAATGCAATTAATTACTCACTTAAATGGTGGAAAAGTTGAAAAAGCTGATTCGAGAGAATTTGGAAAAGCTATTTTAGAAGTTATAAACGGAAAAAATCCTTTATTTAAAGAAATTAAGAAAACTTCTAGCATCTGGATGAGTCACAACGATCACATTACTGAATTGCCTGAAGGATTTGAAATAATTGCACAAACTGACTCTTCAATCGCTGCAATTACAAATAACAATGGAATTTATGCATTGCAATTCCACCCAGAAGTAGTTCATTCTGAATGTGGAACTGAAATTATTGCTAACTTTGTTTTCAATATTTGTAAATGTGAAAGAAACTGGAAAATTACAAGTTTCATTGAAGAAAAAACAAAAGCAATTAAAGAAATTGTTGGAGACGAACATGTTTTACTTGCATTATCAGGTGGTGTAGATTCTTCAGTTGCAGCTGTTTTGATTAACAATGCGATTGGAAGACAATTGACTTGTATGTTTGTAGATACTGGACTTCTTAGAAAAGATGAAGGTAAAAAAGTTTTAGAATATTATAAAGAACATTTTTAATTTAAATATTGTTTTTTTGTTGATGCGAAAGATAGATTTTTAAATAAATTAAAAAGGTGTAGATGAGCCAGAAGCTAAAAGAAAAATCATTGGACATGAATTTATCGAAGTTTTCAATGAAGAAATTAGAAAATTAAAAGGTCAAGAAGGTGCAAAATTCTTAGCACAAGGTACAATTTACCCTGATGTTATCGAATCTCAATCAATAAAAGGTCCTTCTCATACAATAAAAATCTCACCACAATGTTGGTGGACTTCCAGAAGATTTAAAATTTGAATTGTTGGAACCATTAAAAGAATTGTTTAAAGATGAAGTTAGAAAAGTGGGACATGAATTGGGATTGCCTGACACAATTATTAATAGACATCCATTCCCAGGACCAGGACTTGGAATTAGAGTAATTGGAGAAGTTACACCTGAAAAAGTAAGAATTTTACAAGAAGCTGACGACATTTTCATTAATGCTTTGATGGAAGAAGGATTATATGGAAAAGTGGATCAAGCATTCGTTACTTTATTACCTGTTAAAACTGTAGGAGTTATGGGTGACCAAAGAACTTACGAATATGTAGCAGCTATCCGTTCTGTAAACACAATTGATTTCATGACTGCAACTTGGTCTAAATTACCTTACGAATTTTTAGGAGATGTTGCAAATAAAATCATCAATAATGTAAATGGAATAAATAGAATCGTTTATGATATTTCTTCTAAACCTGCAGCTACAATTGAGTGGGAATAATTTTTAATAATTTAAAAAAATTTTTGAATTTACACAAAATTCTGAATACTCTCAATTTCAATAAAAAAACATAATTATTAAACTTTTTGAAGTTTTTCATTTAGTTTTCTAATTATGTTATTTTTTTCATAAATATATTATTTTAATATTATTTTATTTAAACATTTCCTCATATTCCTTTGATTTCCAATCATTTCCTTTTTTTCAAAAGTAATATCTTTTTTTAGTAATTTCATAAGATGGATTTTTCTTTAAATTCTTTTTTTCATTGAATCTATCATATACATCAAAAAAATTCTGCGGCTATTTCCTTTTTCATTCATATTTTTTTAATTTATCAGCATTATATTTCTCTGCCAAATTTTTTTCAATTTCCTCTTCACTTAAATCGTCCAATTTATCAAATGAAGGTATTTTTTTATTTCACATTTTACAATTGCTTTTTGAATTTGATAAATATTTTTATACTTTTTACTTCTATTTCAGTATTTTTCAGTCATAAGACTAAACATCTGTGAATAAGCTTCTAAGAAAGTTTTATAAAGATAAATATCTTCTGATTTATTATTTTTTTGATTTTTTTCATAGCATTTTTCTGCTTCTGAAAAATGTTGATAAGTACTCTTTAAAACCTCTATTTATATAATCCTTTATCTTTTCTTCAATCTTTTTTTATTTTTCCATCTCAATCTGTTCCGCAGACAATGTAACATTTTTTTCCCCTTCGTCACTTCATAACCTTGTCCAAAAAAATTTGTAACGAAAATGTAAACAATACGATTAATAATAATTTTTTTCATCTAAAAATTCTCCTTATTTTTCTTACTTTATCAAAAATTTTATATTTTTTTATTCTTTAATCCCTCTTCTAAACTCATGCGAAAATGTCTTATCATAAAGTTTAGATTTAGAATATTCATCCCCCATAAAGTTTCCAACTAAAATTTGTGCAGTTTTCGTAATTTTTTCATCTTTCACTTTTTGAGCAATGTTTTCCAATGTTCCCATAATGATTTTTTGATCATCCCAAGTGGCTCTTTGGACAATTGCAATTGGAGTTGTTTTTCTCGTAATGTTTTTAATAGTCTTTTTACAACTTCATCAATCATTTGTACAGACAAAAATATTGCCATTGAACATTTATGTGAAGCTAGGCTTTCTAGACTTTCTGTTTCTGGTACTGGAGTTCTTCCTTCCAGTCTTGTACAAATTATTGTTTGACTCACATCAGGCAATGTGAACTCTTTTTTTATTGCGGCAGCAGCAGCTACAAATGAACTCACTCCTGGCACGACTTCATACTCTATTCCATATTCATCCAAAATATCCATTTGTTCCCTTATTGCTCCAAAAATACTTGGATCCCCAGTATGAACTCTTGCAACCAATTTTCCATTTTTCTGAGCTTTTATCGTAACTTCCATTACTTCATCTAAGTTCATTGAAGCAGAATTATAAACTTCCGCTCCTTCTTTATGACATTCAATAACTTCTCTTGGCACAAGCGAACCCGCATAAATTATGACATCTGCTTCCTTTACAATTCTTTGACCTTTTACTGTTATTAATTCAGGATCTCCAGGCCCTGCTCCTATAAAATATACTTTTTTCATAAAATTACCTCTTTCTTTTTTATATTTTTTATTTTTATAATATTTCATTTATTTCAAAACTTACTGATATTTCTGTATTCAAATATATTTTTTCATTTTTCTTAAAAAATGCTTCCCAAACTTTCCCATTTTCAAGATAACCAGATACTGTATGGAATTTTTGATATTTCAAATAAAATTTTCTCATATTAAATAAATTTGATTTTGAAAATCCCTTTCCGTGCTCTTTTGTCAATTTTTTCGACAATTCTTTTAAAAGTTTTTTCTCATATTCCGCTCTCTCATTATTTTCCTGCTCATCTTCTATAATAATTTTCCCAACTTCCCAATAAGTCTGCACAAGAATATTGTTAATCTGTACAGATACCTGTTTCCTTGCTTTTTCCATCAATTCTTTAATTTGCAAGCAAACCATACTACTCTCAATTCCTTTTTCAATTTTACTCATTTCCCCCCATTTATATTAATTTCAAAAATAACTTATCAAATATTTTTTACTAATAACTAATTTTTTTGTTCCACATTCGGATTTTGAACCGCTTTCTTATACAGTTCTTTTAATTCTTCAAAATGATTTCCATTTTTTTCTCTGTATTCTTTTTTTCCTTTTCTGTCAATTCTCTATTATATGGATTATCTCCCAAACTACTATGAAGTGCAACTCCAAATTGGGTTATAATATCAAATTTCATGATTTCCTGTGACAAACTTTTGTCTGTATAAAATTTATAACCATCGTAATTTGAACCTCTTCCAGCATCATAATAAGTATTGTTATTATATTTTATCTTTACAATATTTTTTTATTTCTTTTTTTGTTTTTTTCTTTCATAAATAACTGCCCTGTTGCTCTCCACCAATTCAGCAATATAATTACGAACATAATCCAATTTTTTTATCTTTATCCGAAATACTATCTTTTATATTTTTTTCTTTTTTTATCTCTATTTTTTTATTATATAATTCCAACAAATCACTTTTTTTCTTACTACAATATCAAAATTTTTCAGTTTTGTAAGTCACCAAATCTTTTTTTATCACTTGGCAATATATAATCTAATTTAATTTCTTTGACAAAATCTTGACTCAATTCTACATATCTTTTTCTTTTTTTGTATCGTAAGTTCCTTTTACAATCGTTTCTGCCATTCCTTGAATTGCCACTATAAATGACAAAATAAATAAAATTTTTTTCATAATAATTCCATTCTCCTTAATACTTAAATTTAATTTTTAAAACCCTGATTTTTTCAATATCATCGTCGAAAAATAAGGAACTTCCTCCACACTCTCAATATCCCAATAAACAACTTCATTATCTTTCCCGCAATCTGAAACAATTACAGCATTTTCTTTATTTCCTGTTTCAATTATTGCCTTTTTTTAATTTTTCTCAAAATTTCTGCTTATTTTTCATCAAAACTAAATTATCATTATTTTTCAATTTCCTTATAAATATCAGTTTTTCGATTGACAGACACCACTTTCAAATCTTCATCGCCAATCATCAAAGGCACATTCAGTCTAGCTGCAATGCTATTAAACGACGTTATTCCAGCAACCGTTTCCACTTCTACATCATTTGCAATATGCTCCAAAACATAAGTATATGTGCTATAAGTCATTGGATCTCCAATTGTCAAAAATGCCACATTTTTCCCTTTTTCAAGTTCTTCACTTATTTTATCAGCATTATTTTTTCTAAAAACTTTTCTCGCTTCCACATCTTTTATCATCGGAAACTCCAAAAACATTTGCTCTACACCAGCTTTCACATACTCTTTTACAATATTAAAAGCCGTGCTTCCTTCTCCGCTTTTCGCCTCAGGCAATACAATTACATCCACCTCATGCAATTTTTTCGTCGCTTTAACCGTTATATTTTCAGGATCTCCTACTCCTACTCCAATACCGTAAAATTTACCTTTTTTCATATTTCACTTTCCTTTCTTTTTATTCTCCTACTTATTTTAATAAAAAATTTACTCTTTATTTTTTATTTAACTTCTTTATTCCCACTCAAAATATTTTTTAAATTTCAACTATTTTCCCAACTTTTCCTCAATAAATTCCTTTAATACAGGAATATGACTCAATTCTGGAGTTCTACTCGCATAAACCATTGTCACATTTCCCTTTTTCAACTCTTCCACTATTATACCCTCAAATTCCTCAAAATTCGAATTTTCTTCCAATTCTTTTCTATATTTTTCAGAAAAATTTTCAAAATCGATAATTCCTTTATGATAATTTTGTCTTAATTCCTTCGATGGCGTAATAATTTTTTTGCCCAATAATCGATTTTCGCATCTTCCTTTTTTTAATCCTCGAGGCCACAATTTATCAACTAATATTCTAAAACCATCTGCTTCTCCAATTTTTTCATAAGCTCTTTTCCATTTAATTTCAAATTTCATAGCTCCCTCCTTTTCTAAAATCAAAAATCTTATCAATTTTACAACTATTTGTCAATCACTTTTTTTATAAAATCACTTTAAGTATTATACCATATTTGTTATACAAATATTTCAATAATACAACAATTTTTTTAATTATTTTTTCACAAAAAAACATTTTTCCAAAATTTCATCCTCAGTATTTTTCAATAAAAATAATAACAATAATTTTTATAAATTTTATGTAAAATTTTATTCTTTATAAAAGGAGGACACACACACCCTTCTCTACATTATCCAATTTTATAAATTTAAAACTTACCTGTAATTTAATTTTTACAAGATTTCCATTCCAGCTTCTACTAATACTTCGTAAACTGATGTTAAGTCCCTTGAAACACAAACAATAAAACCATCACGTCCGCGTGTAAGTAAGACTCGGTAACTATTAATACGATACAGACTATTTTGCTTATCATTTTTATCAAATTTTTCCCATTTTCTTTCTTTTTTGTTCCAAATCATATCATTACCCCAGCCAATTATAGGCATATCAATTTCCAAACCTTGACATTTAAATTCAGAAATTGGTCTTTCTAACTTATATGATACATTTTCATTAAACCATTCTACTTCTTTTATATCAGAGTCTCTTTTTTTAAGAGCTTTAGATGAGGTTATTAATCCATAACATTTTGTATTATTTTCATATCTTTCTAAACAATATTCTTTCGCTCTTCCAAAATGTTGCGTAACATACATATTAAATCCTGAATTTAAAATCAATGGAGCCAATTCTTTTGCTTCTTTTATGTTTCCATTTAACAGCAAATTTACAAATTGACTTACTTCACTAGCTAAATGTGTTCTCAAACTGACATCTAAATTGAAATTATCGTTTTTTATAACATTATTTGAGTTTTTTTAAATATTGTAGTTAATTTTTCTGGACAAATAACTTCCCATTTTTTATCAGTTCTTTCAATTGCTCTATTCCACTGCGTCAAATCAGAACTTTCTCCTTTATAAATTTCTTGTCCTTCTCCTACAAGAATTAAAAGGACACTCCAATCTAATCGTTTTTCTGCCATTTCAATCAATATATCTGGTTCAGAATAAGGAATATTTTTCTTTGTACTCATTTGTTTTTTATCCCAAGCTCGTTGTCCTTCATCAAATACAATTATATTTTTTTGAAAATCTTTTGCTCCCGTTCTTAAATATTCATTAATAACTTTATGAATACTTTTTATAAATGCATTACTATTTTTTCCAAGCGTATTTGACAACACTTTAATTAATGGACCATTTCCAGATAAATATATAGATTTTAAATTTTTAATATCTTTACAAGTATCATAAACATACTGCAAACCTAAATAGGTTTTTCCCGATCCAGGCACACCTGTAACAAATACTAAGACATGTTTTTTATTTTTCTTAGCATCAATAGTTATCTGTTTTAAATTTTCCATAGCATCTGGAATTTTTGTGCTACTTACTCTACGAATATTTGGAAGTTCTTCATTATTCATTATTGCACGCGCAGCTTCCACTATTGTAGGAAGTGGTTCATATTTCGAATTTATCCATTTTTTAAAATTTTCTCCATGCATTTTTTCTTCTGTTGATATTTCTTTTTGAATTATTTCTGATAAATAATCTATTGAACACACAAAAATTTCTTTTCTCTTTTCAGGTTCTTTCTTCTCAGTTTTTGTAAGTACTAAAACTGGTATTATTTTTTTGTTTCTTGACTCAAAATGATATTCTTGAATATCACGAAAATATGCCATTGTCTGATCAATATCTTCTACTAAAAAAATTTTTTTCATTTTAAATTCTAAAATAAAAAAATTTTTCTCATCATTTAAAACTATAGCATCAATTCTTCTACCACCTTCATATGGCAATTCATATTCAAATATAATATTAAAAATTATTTTTTTAATTTCTTCGATTTCCACAAGAATTTTTTTAAGCCAATAAAAACTATCTTCCCAAGCTGCAACTTGACTTTCTCCAAGCTCTAAATCATATTTTTTTATGAAAATTTCTTTTCATTTTATTCAACCAACTATTTTTTCTTCATTTAAAAAAATTCTTCAATAGAATTTGCATAACAATAACGCTTCATAATTTTATCCTCTCTTTAAACTTTTTTTAAAAACTGAATCTTTTTACGACTAAAGTTGTGTTTGTTTTGATATAATTAATAAAATCTCTTTAAATATTATACCATATTTGTTATACATATATTTCGATAATACAACAATTTTTTTAAATTATTTTTTTCCACCAAGAAAATATTTTTCTGAAATTTTTCTTTTTCATAATTCAATTTAAATTTCTCCTTTTACTAGTAAAACTAAAAATTTATTTTTTTCTTAATTAACAAAAAAAAAGAAAAACCTGTTGCACTATATCATGCAATCCTAATCAAAAAGTGGTTTTCTCTTTGTTCTGAACCTCTCACGACTGAAGTCGCGAGGTTCTTAAGTACTATTTAGTTTCTTTTGAATATCTAGTATTCAAATACTAGCTAATTTCCTTAAGACTTTAATGGACAAGCTCTCCACCCAAGAACATTTACATCCTGTTGGCTCGGTTCAAAACCAGTTTTTACATTTTTATTATACCATCTGTATTTAACTATTTCAAATTTTTTCGTTGCCAAAAAAATATGCCATTCATCTCACGACTAAAGTCGCAAGTGTTCTGGCATAATTCTTAAATAATTAATTTATAATTTCTCCGCTTTTTTCCGATTTAACTTCAAAATTATAGTATGTGTCAACTGTATCAAGCATATAACCGTCTACACCCATATCATCCAATCGTTTTTGATAATCTTTTACGATTTTTCTCCATTCAGGACTCCAATATTTTACAATATAGTCATCTGCCCAATTTGGATTTTCTCCCACAATCCAACTTGGTCTTGTAGCTTTATTTTTCCATTCAGGCTTCCAGAAATCTCTATATCCTCCAGCTTCTCCAATACTAAAATATGCTATTACTATTCTCTTAGCTCCATTTTTCTTTCTCTTCAATGATTCTATTTGCTCTTTTGTCATATATTTTCCACTATGTGAAGGCTCGATTAACAACAAATCATAATCAGTATTTTTCAAATAATTATAAAAATCATCAACATCTCTAAATTCTTTTGGATTTAATAACACCAAGAAATTTTTTACATCATTCAAAGAATTTATATTATTCGAATTAAAATTTTGTATTGGCATATATGCTTTTTCAGCTCCAAATGATGGTAACAATTCATTTTATAATATTTGTTTGATTAGATTTTACCAACAAATCTTCTCTTAATTTATTCCCTACTCCATAATTTATCGCAAAAATCGGTTTCCCAGCTTTTTTAATTGGATTTAAAATACTCAAAAGAAACTCATTTGACTCCTTTTTAGTCGGATGCGACAATTTTAGACCTTCTCCATAATAAAGTGATTCTTGTGTAGTTCCGTTCGTAACATTAAAAAAATCCTTGTCTATTTGATTATTACGATAATACAACAAATTCCCATTTTGTGTGATTAAATATTTATTTTTTGTTGTATTTGAACGCACTTCACGAATTAAATCTCTCATTCTGTCACGATAAATTTCACTTCCTGAAACATATTTTTTTGTATTTTCAACTTTTGAATTCTTATTGTCTTTTACATTTGTATTTGAGAAGCAATAACAAAAAAATAAATAATGACAATATTAATAGTACTTTTTCATATTCACCTCTTTTTTTAATTAGATATATTTTTAATATAAATATTTTTTTGTCTTTGTTTAGTTTATCCTATTATTTTTAGTTTTTTTCTTTTTAACAAAAAGATAGCAAGAAGTCGTAGGCTTTCTATAAGTGGGAGATGAATTGCTTTTTTTGTAAAAAAATTGAAAAAAAGGATACTCTTATGATACAATTTTTTTATAAAATATCGAAGAGAAATCATTAATGATAAAATCTCTAAAGAAATAATTAAAAAAATAATATTCAAAAATCAAAAGGAGGTGTAATTTTTATGAAATATAATTTGGCATTCAAATACAGAATTTATCCAAATAAAGATCAGGAATTATTGATAAATAAGACTTTTGGATGTGTTCGTTTTGTTTACAATACGATTTTATATACTGCGAATAAAATTTATGAAGAAACTGGAAAAAATAAAATAATTACACCTGCCAGTTTAAAAAGTGAAAATCAATTTTTGAAAGAAGTGGACAGTCTGGCACTTTCAAATGCTCAATTAAATGTAAAACGATCATTTACGAATTTCTTTCAAAAGAGAGCAAAGTTTCCAAGATTCAAATCTAAAAAGAATAATGTTAAAAGTTACACGACAAATTGTGTGAATAATTCGATACGAATTGAGGAAAATAAATATTTGATTTTGCCAAAATTGAAAAAAGTTAAATTAAAATATCATAGAGAAATACCGAAGGATTACAAGATAAAGTCAGTAACATTGACAAACAGTAATGGAAATTACTATGTTTCTGTTTTGACAGAATTTGAAAAAGAAATTCAAAAAGTAGCTAGTAATAATGATAAAGTAATTGGACTTGATTTTTCAATGTCTGAATTATTTGTCAGTTCTGAAAACCAAAGGGCTGATTATCCAAAATATTTTTAGGATGTTAGAAGAAAAAAATTAAAGAAATTACAAAAAAATCATTATCAAGGAAAGTAAAATTTTTCTAAAAAAATTGGTATAGACAAAAAGCGAAAATATCAAAATTACATGAATATATTAAAAATTGTCGAAGAGATTTTTTACATAAATTATCGAAAAAATTGTCTGAAACATATAATGCTGTGGTTGTTGAGGATTTGAATATGAAAGGGATGAGCCAGGCATTAAATTTTGGAAAAAGTGTAGGAGATAATGGATGGGGAATGTTTTTGAGGATGCTTGAGTATAAACTGATGTTTTTAGGGAAACAATTTTTGAAGATAGATAAATGGTTTCCGTCATCAAAAACTTGTAGTAGATGTGGAAATATTAAAGAGAAACTGGAATTATCAGAAAGAAGTTATAAATGTGAGTGCTGTGGAATTGAAATTGATAGAGATTACAATGCTGCAGTGAATATAAAAAACATTGGAAAATTGATGTTGGAATATTAGGAAAATAAAAAAACAGGGCAGGGACTGTCCGAAGAGCTTGGTAAATATATTTGGCTAGCAAAAGCAGGTACTTCCCAAGAAGCTCCCGCTTCTAAAAGCGGGAGTAGTTCACCTTGTGGATTGTTTGTAAGAAATATAGCGAAATTAGGATTTAAAAAGTTAAATATAATTGAAAATATATATTAATATGATAAACTTTATAAAATATTTTAAATAAAAATAAGAAAAGAAGGGATAAAAAAATGAAAAAATTATTGATTATTATTTCATTATTTATGACATGTATTTTTCGGATTCGCAAATGCAAAACCTCTTGATGTTGATGTAACAGAAGGTGCAAAATTACCAAATTTTTGAATTAAGAGATTTTTCATGGGAAATATACTAAAAAGTAAAAAAATTATTTGGAGATGGAAAACCAACACTTTTTAATTTTTTTGCGGCTGAATGGTGTCCTTATTGTCAACGTGAATTAGCTGATGTACAAAAATTTTATGAAGAAAATAAAGATAATATAAATGTTGTAGTTGTATTCACAAGAAGAAAAACAAACTTATCAGCAACTAAAAAATATGTAGAAGATAGTAAATTTACTTTCCCTGTGTATTACGACGCTACAAATACTCTTATGACAGCCTTCAAAGTAAAAACTGTTCCATACAACTTGATTATCCAAAATTCAAGAATCCAAAAAGATTTGGGTGGATCAAAAACTTATGAAGAGTTGAAAGAAGCATTTTATTTGAATTATTAATTTAGAATTATTTTATATTTTAGACATCAACTATTGAAGGCTCTTTTGCAGGAGGAGTAGGATATGCTTTTGATAGAGGAGCTTTCAAATTAGGATGGTAATCGAAATTTTTAAGGAGGTAAAATTTATGAATAAGAAATATCAAAATATGATAGTTATAATGGCTTCAATATCGTCAGTCATAATTGGTGGTAGAATAATTGATGAATATGGATGGGTTATAGGTTTAATAACAGCTGCAATTACAGGTGCTGTTGTTGGATTGCTTGGAAAAATTATATTAAAGTTTCTTAAAATTAACAGATAGATTAAATAAATACGTATTTATTATAAAATTATAGTCTTTAACCTAATCTTAATAAAAATTTTATTTGAATAGAGAGTTTCTAGTTTTTAGGAACTCTTTATTTTTAAAGAGAGAGAGGGGGAAAAAGACTTTTCCGATATTTAAAAATATTACTGTGTTTTACAGAAGGATGAGAATGATTGTGGAGCTGCCTGTATATTAACAATGGCTAAGCAATATAATTCAAATTTTTCAATTGCCAAGTTACGGCAAATATTAGGAACAGATAAAAACGGAACTAATCTTGCGGGAATGATAAAAGGGCTTGATTATTTGGGATTTGATTCAAAGGCAGTGAAAGTTGAGGATAAAAAAATTGATAATAGCGTGTCTTTTCCTATAATAGCACATATTCAAACCACAAATAATTTTTTACACTATGTGGTTGTTCATGATTTATATTTATTTTGAAGGAAGAATTTAAAAACAGGATGATAAAACTACCATCCTGTACCATATATTATATTTTGAGTTTACACAAAATTCTAGACACTCTAGATAAAATTTATAAAATTCTCTATCTCTAACACCTAATAATGATAAGCTCTGTCATCAATCTTTTCAAATTTCAAAACTTTCCCATCATTAGTAGTCAAAATCAAAAGATTATTATTAAATTCTATAGTTTTAGAATCTTGTAATAATTTTAAATATTCAAATTCAATTTTCATTAAATTTTCTGGTCCTGCCATTCTTGTAGAGCCAACTGGTCCGATTTTAATGCTGTTATTTTTTATTTCAAAACTTCCAAAATAGTTGTTTACTCCTGAATTTCCGTTTACTTTGTTTTTCGTCGAAAGAAATTGTTATTTCTCCATCTTTTTTTCTGGAAGTGTTGTTTGTCCCATTTCCAAAAGTTTCCATTTTGTATTTTTTTAATTTTTTTCACTTAAATCTAATTTTTTTCGAATGTCCAAATTTCTCCATTTTTACTTCTTAAACTTAAAGTTTCGTTTTTGTAAGTTATTCTTGGAGAATTTTGCAATATTTCTAAAAATCTTTGTTCAATTTTCATTAATTCTTCTGGACCTGCCATTAATGTTGTTGCTGCATTTGCAGTTAAAATTGAGTTATTTTTTTGATTTTTGTAACCTCCAAAAATAGCTGTTTACTCCTGAATTTCCGTTAATTTTTGTTATCTGCAAAATTAATTGTGATATTGCGTCTTGGGGAATTAATTGTTCTTTACCTCTTTTTAGTAATTTGTAATAATTCCCATGAAGTTTCGTTTAAGTTAATAATTTTTCTTTTTCGTTTTTGCACCTAAAGAAATGCAACTTAGTAAGAAAACTGTTAAAATTCGAATAAAACAAATGTCTTTTTTTCATTTTTTTATTCCTCTTTTTCTAAAAATTTTTTTATCTAAAATCTTAAAAATTTATATTTCTAATATTTTTCAAATTTCTCTAAATTTTTATAATAGACTTTAATTTAAGATTTTTATGATTTATTCTTTTTATCTTTTTCATCATAATAATATCACATTTTCATTAAACAAATATTAGAAATTTTTTTAAAAAAATTAAATTCTCAAAATTTATTTATAATCTTTTTTTCCAAAATAAATATTGAAACGAAAACCAATACAAATCCAATTAATTCAACAACAGAAAATCTTAATCCAAAAATTATTACTGATAATATTGCCGCAAGTACTGGCTCGAAGGCTGTCAATATTCCTGCAAGTGATGAGGAAATGTAGTTTAAACTTGCGATATAGATTAAATAGGCGATAGAAGTTCCTAAAATTACGACTATTGTTACTTGAATTATAGATTTTGTGTTTACATTTCCTTCTATTTTCCAAATTGGGTGAACAATGTTTGAAACTATGCTTCCTATAATCATTCCCCAGCCAACTACTGTTATGCTTCCATATTTTTTTAATAGTTTTTTTGGATAAATTGAGTAAAAGGCGATCATAATTGCTGAAAAAAGTCCAATAAATAGCGCTTCTGGAGGGACAGATAAACTTGAAACTTTTCCTTTTGTCGCTATGAATACAACTCCTAAAACTGTCCTGAACCTCCCACGACTAAAGTCGCAGGGTTCTAAAATCTTTAAAAATTTTCTAAGAAGTTTAATAGTCCTATGCTATCCTTATTCTTTTAGGCATGTCCAGTTCACCTCTATTGTATAGGACGCTTAAGTCCACAACTTTACTTTTTCTTAGAATATTTAATGCTCCATTACAGTCTGCATTTATGAGTTTACCTGTGCTTGTTTGATATAGTCCTCTTTTTATTCTTTTTCCACTGAATATATATTCTTGTAGATTTTCTTTATCATATATTGGAATTTCATCTCCATCAAAGAAACTTGCTTTTGATGTATAACTCTCTTCTTGCAGTCTAAATTCTATTCCATATAGTTTACATAGATATATTAATTTATCTCTTAATTTTTCCATATGGTATATTTACAAAATTTTTGATTATTTATACTCCCTATATTTGATTTTTCTTTGAAAATTCTCGTTATATCCTAGAACTATTCTTCCTATATCATTATTAAGACAATAATTTACAATTATTCTTGCTGCTTTTGAAAGATAATCATTTATACGATTATTTCTCTTTCTGGCTATTCTCTTTTGCCTTAATGTTATATGCTCTATCTTTTGCTTATCTTTTATGCTTTGTAATTTTGCATTTATCTTGTTATAGTATTGATTTATTGATTTTAATTTTCTACTATGCTTACTAAAATTTTCGTGCAATTCATCTCACGACTAAAGTTGCGAGTGTTCTTGTACTATTTAATAAAAAGTAAAATTAAAGTCGAAATTGCTGGAATTTTTTTATTTTTTACAGATTCATAAATAAATATGAAAAATGGTGCTGTAAACTGTAAAATTGTTGCAAATGAAACATTGCTTAACTCGATTGTTCGGAAGTATGTGTACTGAACAAAGTACATTCCCGCTGAATCAAACAGAATTATTCCAATAATGTCTCGCTTGTTTTTTAGAGGCTTTAAAACCGATTTTTTTTCAATGAAAATTACAATTAAAAATAGTAATATTCCTGAAATAAGGGTTCTTGTGGAAACTAGCCAATCTGACGAAAAATTGTATTTTTTGAAAAGGATTTCTCCTGAAATTCCTGAAATTGACCACAAACTTGCAGCTAAACTTGCCAGTATCATTCCATGTATTTTTTTCTTGATTTTGTATCCATTTTTCGCCACCTTCTTTTTCTGAAATTTTAACTTGCAACAACTTTTTCTCCACGCTCAGAGAGTTTGAAAACATCATTATCCACATAAATATATTTTTCCTTTTTTGCCTTTTCAATAACTTTATCTAAAAAGCTTTTATTCCAACGAAGATGGTTATCAATCGTTTCAGTTCCACATTCATCTTTTTCATGTTTAGTATTAGCATGATTAGACAAATGGATTAAAAGAATTCTAACTGAAAAAATCATTTTTTGGCTTCTTTTACGATTAATTGTAAAAATTAGACCTTTTTTAGGAGAAAAAATTAATGTTAAAAGAAAAATTACTCCTATTATTACTGCGATACTTCCCGCTATTGAAATATCAAAAAATCTTGCAAAATGAAATCCAATGATACTTGCTACAGCTCCCAGAACGAGGCTTAATCCTATCATTACTTTTAGCTTATCTGTTAATAAATACGCTGTAATTGGAGGACCAATCATAAATGCAACTACCAATATTGAACCTACTGCCTCAAATGAGGATACTGCTGTCATTGACACAAGCGACATTAGAATGTAATGAATTAATATTGGCTTCATTCCAAGAGTTATTGCAAGAGCTTTATCAAATACCGAAATTTTCAATTCCTTGAAAAAAATAACGACAAAAGATAAGTTTATTAAAAATATTACAAAAGTTGTAACTAGCCCTTTTGCAACACTAAAACCAAATATCTGTACCCGATTAAATGGTGCGAATGCCAGTTCTCCCAATAATACTGAATCAACATCCAAATGTACATTTCCAGCATATTTTGAAATTAAAATTACAGCTATACTGAATAACAATGGAAAAACCACTCCAATTGCAGAATCTTCCTTGACAAGTCTTGTCGAATTAAGAAGTTCCACAAGGTAAACGGTTAAAACTCCAACTATTCCCGCACCAACGATTAACAAGGGAGAATTTAAGTCATGAACTGCAAAAAATGCAACTACAATCCCAAGTAAGATAGTGTGCGTAATCGCATCTGAAACCATCGCCATACTTTTTAAAACCAGAAATGTCCCCAAAATAGAGCAGGCACTTGCAACCATTATTGCAATAAGCTGTATTTCCAATGAAAAACCCATAATTTATTTCCCCCTTTCCAAATTATTTATTTTTAAACTATTTAATTCTATTTTTTTATTTTTAAGTTTTTTTCTAAATTCTTTTTTTCTTTTCTGATTTCTTATAATTTTAAATACAATCCCTCTTTTGTTTGAGAAAAGAATGCTAACAACCACGATTATACTTATAACTATAACGATAACAGGTCCAGTTGGCAAATTACTTTCACTTATACTGATTAAAGTTCCAAGCAATCCTGATATTCCTCCAAAAAACGCCGCCAAAATTACCATAATCGAAAGTTTGTCTGTCCATTGCCGTGCTGCAACTGCTGGAGAAATAAGCATCGCACTTATTAAAATTACTCCTGCCGCTTGAATACCAATTATTACGGTTGTTACAATCAATATGGAAATTAATATTTCGATTTCTTGCTTGGAAATCCCAATGTTTTGGCAAAATCAGAGTCAAATGAAACAATTTTAAATTCCTTCCAGAAAAGAATAATTATAATTAGAAGAATAATCCCTGTAATGAAGATAATATTTACATCTCTTTCAATAAATGTCGATGCTTGCCCAAAAATAAATTTATTTAATCCCGATTTATTTGCACCTGGCAATTTATTCAAATAAGAAAGTAAAACTAGCCCTAACCCAAAAAATACCGATAAAATCAATGCCAAAGCACTATCAAATTTTATTTTTGTATAATTTTGAATTAATTGAATCAAACCAATACATACAATTCCTGTTATTAAAGCACCTAGCAGCAAAACTTCTGTATTTTTCACGTTTGTAAATAAAAAAGCTAAGCAAACTCCAGGAAGTGAAGCATGAGAAACTGCATCTCCCAATAAACTTTGCTTTCGTAAAACGGCAAAACATCCAAGTATTCCAGAAACCATTCCAAGCAATAGACAGCCAAGTGCAACTGTTCTAAAAGTATGATCAGAAATAAGAAGATTTAATATATTCATTTTAATCCTCCTTTTCGATTTCAAGATGATTTTTATTATCTTGAGTTAATTTTTTACTTTTATATGTTTTTTCAATATTTTCAGGAGTAAAAATTTCCTCTACAGGGCCAGAAGCTATAACAGAAACATTTATAAACGTCACATAGTCAAAATAATCCTTTACCGTTTGTAAATCATGATGAACAACAATTACGGTCTTTTTCTCATCTCGCAATTTTTTTAAAATATTTACAATAGATTTTTCCGTTTTACTGTCGACACCTTGAAACGGCTCATCCATAAAATATATTTCAGCATCCTGCACTAATGCCCGTGCCAAAAACACTCTTTGCTGCTGCCCGCCAGATAACTGGCTTATCTGTCTATCTGAAAATTCATCCATTTCCACTTTGTGAATAGCTTCCTTCGTCTTTTCCTTATCAATTTTTCTAACTTTCTTTAACCACCCGACTTTTCCATAACGCCCCATTTCCACAACATCAAATACAGTAGTGGGAAAATCCCAGTCAACACTTCCTCTTTGTGGTACATAAGCTATCTTATCCCGCACTTTGCTATATTTTTCATTATAAAATCTTACTTCTCCAGTAACAGGCTTTAGTAAATCAAGCATTGCTTTAATTAAAGTAGATTTCCCAGCCCCATTTGGTCCCACTATAGCCATAAGGACTCCCTTTTTAATGTCAAGCTCAACATCCCACAAAACAGGCTTATCTTCATAAGCTACCGTTAAATCCTCAACCCTTATAATAATATCATCAGAAACATTTTGATTCATCTTTCCTCCTTCTCCTAAATTGTAAAACTGTTCTATTTCTGCAAATTTATTTTTTATTTAATGTCTAATTTTGTCTTAATTTTTAATAATCATTTTGTATTTTTATAAAATAAATCGTTGTTAATAAATATTTTCCTTTAATTTTTTATGTTATTTCTTTAGTTATAGCAAGGGTATCAATCGCCATACCCTTGCATCCCCGCTTGTCTAAGAATTTTTTGAAAATAAAAATTATGGTCTGAGAAAAGCGAGTTTAATTTTTATTTTAAGGCATTTACAATGGTATCGGCGTTTGCTTTAACTGTTTTAATATAAGTTTCAGAATTATGTGCTTTATCTCCTAGTGAGTCTGAGTACAATTCTCCACCTATTTTAACTTCTTTTCCTTTAGCTTTTACAGCTTCCTGCAGTGCTTCTATGCTTTTTTTCGGAACAGAAGATTCTACAAATATTGCTTTTATATTTCTTTGCACAATGAAGTTGGCTAAGTCACTTATATTTTTTGTACCAGTTTCAGAATCTGTAGACACACCTTGTATTGCTTTTACTTCTAGTCCAAATTGTTCTCCAAAGTAGTTAAATGCATCGTGAGCTGTTACAAGAACTCTGCTTTTTTCAGGGATTTCATTAATTCTTGTTTTTACATAAGTTGTAAGTTCATTTAGTTCAGCTTTATATTTTTTTAGATTTTCTTTGTAGTAGTCGCTATTTTTAGGGTCAAATTTACTTAATTCAGCTTCTACAGCTTCAGCTTCTTTTTCCCATAATTCTGTATTGAACCATACATGCGGATCAGGAGTATTTTGGTCAACTAGATGAATTTTACTTTTATCCAGTTTATCTCCAACATTTAATATATTTTTGTTTTGAGAAGTTAACTTTTCAAAAATTTCTGTCATTTTACCTTCCAAATGCAGTCCACCATAGACTATGATGTCAGCATTTCCAAGTTTTTCAATATCTCCTGCACTAGCACTATACAAATGTGGATCTACTCCTTCTCCCATAAGTCCTGTAACTTCGACTTTATCTCCACCAATTGTCTTTACAAGGTCAGTAAGCATTGTCGTTGTTGTGGTAACTTTTATTTTTTTACCCGATGAAGCTCCACCTTTTCCACAAGATATTAGTAGCATCATTGCTACACATACTGCGATTACTAAGTTTAATTTTGTTAATACGTTGTTTTTACTCATTATCTGTCTCCTCCAAATCTTTATTTTTTTTATAAACCTCAATCATATCTGCTGCATTAAAAGCCACTATTTTTCCATTATTTTGCTCACTTTTCAAATATATCGGTCCATTAAACGGATCTTTTCTTTCTACAATATATTTTTCCTTTAAATTTATATCTAAATCCCTTAGATAATCATATAATTCTATATTATCTTCCACACTTAATATAACAATTTCATCATCTTCCTCAGCTTCAGATAATTTTATAATATTTTCCTCATCTAAGTTTTCCAAATCATAGAAAATCGGGCTTCCGTGCGGACATTCCTTAGGATAAAACAGGAATTTTTCCAGCTTTTGAAGAAGTTTATTGCTAGTTACATGTTCCAGAATTTCCGCTTCCTTATGAACTTCTTCCTTTTTATACCCCAATTTTTCAAACAAAAATACTTCCCAAACCCTATGTTTACGTATAATGTCAAGTGCAAAACTGTTCCCTTTTTCAGTAAGTTTTACTGTTTTTTTGTCAATAGTTAAATAATCATCGTTTGCCAACTTTTTTATCATTTCACTGACTGAAGCTGGAGAGATATTTAAATATTCTGCAAGTTTTTTATTGGAATATTCCTTCTTTTTTTTCAAAGTATATATTCCCTTTAAATAGTCTTCTATACTTCTACTCATCTCAACTCCTTTCGGTTTTAGCTAAGCCTAATTTTAAAATTAGGAAGACCTAATAACAATAATATATTAACATTTTTATACTTTGATTGTCAAGATATTTTTTTACATGAATATTTTTAACATCAAAATAATAAAATTAAGATAAAATAAAAAATGCATCTAATAACATCAGATCTTTTTATCTGACTATTATAAAATGCATTTTTAAATCAAAAGATTATAATGATATTTTTCCAAAAAAAGCAAATAATAAATCAATTTTTATACTAAAATCCTGAAATAAGAATAGGAAATAGTATAAAACTGTTGATTTCTCTCCACTTATATTCTATAACATTTTTTTCAAATAATACTGTAACTTATGTTACAAAAAACTCCCGTTTAAAAAAAATTTTTTTAAAACGGGAATTTATACGATAATTAATATATCAATTTTTTTATGGTTTCAAAATATTTGCTGAAAAATTTATATGAATAATCTTCATTTTTTTCAAAAAAATTTTACTGTTCCTATAATATGTGAAATAATCCAGTAAATCCAAAGTCCAGTAATAATTGCCATTAAATATTTCAGCGTTTCAAAAATATTTTCCAAAATTATGAAATTTAACACTATCATTCCATTTTTTTATTGTCATATGAATTTTTATAATTTTACCAGCTTCCGCCTCCACCGCCGCCAAAGCCGCCACCTGAACTTCCGCCAAAACTTCTTCCAGAGCCAAATCTTTTTATTTTTTTACTGGCAATTTTTTTCCCCATTTTGCCCTTACGGCATTAAAAGTTTTTTGAACTTCATTAATGACTAAATTATTTGAGAAAAAATTTACATTTTGATTTTTATATTCCTCTTCTCCAAATTCTTTTATAAAACACTGTGAAACTCTTCGACTTTGACGCAAAGCTACTGAATAAGGTAAAATAATATCATAAATTCTTCTTCTCTCAAATCTATCCATTTTCCAACTATTTTTTTAAAAATTTTTATCTTCTATGTATTTTTTTAACTCATCTATCCATTTTTTTATCGAAGAATTATTTTTTTAAAAAAATATAGTTAAAAATTTTCAAATAATCCCCAAAAAAATAAATAATTTCCAAAAATATATAAAAATATTTTTTTGAAATATTGTTAAATAATAAAAATTCCTATAAAAAAATCGGTATTATTCTAAAAATATGAAAGTTCGTCTAAAGAAATAAAATAACTTATAGTAAAAAAATATAAAAAAATCCAATATATATGCTTAAATTTTTCAAATGTTGTTGTAAAAAAACAAAATACTTAAAATTATCACTCCTAAAAAAATGGAAAATAATATTTTTTTAGAATCTTTTTTTAAATTTCGATATTTTTTTCTCCAATATTTTTTTCATTTCCAAACTTTTTTTCATAAAAATTTATCTTCTTTTTTTGATAATTATTTCTTATAGCTTCCAAAATAATCTTCTCTTCTTCTGGCAATTCATCTTTTTCCACTGATAAAAAAATCATTTTTCATTGTTTTTTTCTTTAATTGAAATACATTTCTTTTTTTAACAACGACAAGATAGCGACTTCTGTCAATTTTTTTCCAAATTATCATTTCCAGAAAGATAAGCGACTTCAACTGGAGATAATTCTTCGTCAAAATATTTTTGTATTTTTTTGCTTTCAAATAATAAACCCATACATAAATACTCAAAAGCCATCAAAATTATAAATCCTATCACTAAAGAAATTCCTCTTAAAGCTAAATTTTTTTAAAATCATTTCTTTCTTTTTTTCAAAAACTTCTTTGAGCTTCATTATTTATTTGATTTAAAATATTTTTTTATCAAATTTATTTTTTTATCCAAATGAATAATAAAACTAATTCCTTCATTTTTCATTCAATCTTGTCAAATTTGAAATAAAAAAATTTCCCCATTTTTCCATTCTTGCCTCAAAATTTTGATTCCGTTCCCCTTTTTTTCCAGTGTAAACTTCAAAATTAGAATTTTCACCATTTTCATACAAGTTTCCATTTTTCATTTTAATAACAATATTTGCTTTTTCAATTGGAACGCCCCACTCTTGACCAATTCCATTAAAGTATATTTCATATTGATTTCCATATTCTGTTATCGCTTTTTTCATTTTATAATCAATTTGATAATTGTAAATTCCATTTTCAAGCAAAACATCTTGTTTTCCTATTTTTATTATTTTATATTCCGCTTCCTGAACCTCTCACGACTGAAGTCGCGAGGTTCTTGGGTAGTAGTTGCTTCTGTTAGCCAACTAAATTTACCAAGCTATCCCCATAGTTCCTACGGTTCATATATTTATATATTTAAGCACTTTCTCTTAATATCCTTAGCCCTTCTTTTAGTATGTTTTTGGCTGCATTTTTATCTCTATTATGTACAGCTCCACAGAATGTACAAGTCCATTCTCTTACACTTAAATCTTTTACTTCTTCATTCTTATATCCACAATAATTACACATTTGACTACTTGCAAAAAATTTATCCACTCTTACTACTGTTCTTCCATACCACTTCGCTTTATATTCCAGTATTCTACTAAATTCACTCCATGATACGTCTACAATATTTCTTGCTAATTTATGATTTCTTACCATATTTTTTACTTGCAAGTCTTCCATACAGATAATGTCATATTTTCTTATCAGTTCTGTCGATAATTTCTGCAAAAAGTCTTTTCTTTGATTTGTTACTTTTTCATAACATTTCGCTACTTTTATTCTAGCCTTATTTCTATTTGAACTGCCCTTTGGTTTTCGTGACAGTTTTCTTTGGCATAAAGCTAGTTTTTTCAAAGACTTCTGTAAATATTTTGGATTCTCCATTAAGGTTTCATCACTGGTAATCGCAAAGTTCTTTATACCTAAATCTATTCCAACATTTTTATTTGTGCTCTCTAGTTTTTTTACTTCTACATCTGTACAACATAGAGATACATAATATTTTCCGCTAGGTGCTTGTGTTATTGTTGCATTTATTATTCTTCCTTGCGGCTTCATCTTATCTCTTATTTTTTTAGTTTTTCCTAACTTAGGTACTTTTATCCATTTATCTAAAAACTCTATATTATTATTAGTATAATTAGTTCTGTATGATTTTCTATTATCTTTCTTAGATTTAAACTTTGGATAACCCTTTCCACTAAAAAAAGTTCTTATAGGCTTTATCTAAATCTTTTTAAAAGAATTTTTGTAAAGAAAAATTTATCTACATCTTTTTAACCATTCTCTATCTTTCTTTAAAACTGTTAATTCTTTTACTACACTCACTATATGACATAGACTTTTTCTCTGTATTATACAGCTTTTTGTTTTTAAACCTAAAAAAATGATTATAGACATATCTAACACAACCAAAAAGTACAATTTAACTTTTTCTATTTGAGTTTTAGTTGGATAAAATCTGAACTTGTATGCTTTTTCCATTTGATTTCACCTCCATTTACTTATACATAAGTATACTATTTTTTATACTGTAAGTAAATGAAAAAATAAAATTTTTCTAAATATATGAACCTAAAAACTGACTTAGTCGTTTTAGAGGTTGTCGTTCACATAAGTTCGCTACCACCTATGCAGTTCTCTTATGAACTTCTTAATATTTCTATTAAGCACAGACTATATCTTATCCCACAGCTTTACCTGTTTGGGTCTACCCACTTCCACCAGCTTTGGTGTACTTCCCTCAGGAGGAATAGTCGTTGAACCTTACCTTTCGGTCTTGGCTGCTGATTGCCCATTATCTTAACACTTAGGATTTAACCTTATGTCATCTAGTATATTTTTTCTGCTTTCGCCACTTTCACATCTGTACTGTATTTATTTAGGTATTATGTTGTAGTTATACCAGCTTTAGGGGTTCCCAGCAATTCGAGTAGTATTGGATAGCTTTTTTTAAGTTGCTATCTCCACATACATATTTCTATATATGCTGACTATACTTCTCGGTCTAACTCATTCCTTGCGTCACGAGTGTGCGACCGCATTTTTAATCAAAAATATCAAAATTTTCTTTTTTACCATTTTTTAAAACATTAAAAACTTCAACTTCTGAACCAAACTTCAAAGGTATTTTTCTATAAATTCCGTGCTTCTGCTTTCCATCAAAGTTGTAATTTATATTTTCTGAAATATTCAAAATCCCATCTTTTTGAATTGTTATGAAAACATCATAATTTTTTATGCTCTCGCCAAAAAGAAAGACAGGAAAAATCAAAAAAAGAAAAAAAATTCTTGAATTTTTCAATTTTTTTAATCTTCATCATTATCACTCACTTTTTTTATAAAATTATTTATTAATAATATTATACCATATTTTCTTTTAACAAAAAAATTCAAGAATTTATTTATTTGTGAAATATTTATTTAAAAATTTTTTTCCAAAAAAACTCATAATATTCCAAAATATCAATATCTTTCTGTTTCAAAAAAATTCTTTTTACTTTCAATATTTTTTTGGAACATCCAAATTCAATTTTTTCAAAAAGTTAAAATCTTCGAAAATTTCATTACGAGTTCCATGCTTCACAGTTTTTCCTTCATTTAAAATATAAATATAATCCGCAACTTCGTACGCAAAATCTATGTCGTGCGTAGAAATCACAAGTGTCTTCCCTCTTTTACACAAATTTTCTATCATTTCTAATGTTATTTTTATATTTTTAAAATCAAGCCATGCCGTCGGCTCATCCAGCACCAAAATTTCTGGCTCCATCGCTAAAATTGAAGCTATTGTCACTCTTTTTTTCTGTCCATAACTCAAATGATGACATGGTTTTTTTCTAAAATTTTTTTCATATTTAGTTCAATATTTATCTCATTTATTTTTTTCTTCAATTTTTTTCATTTGAATAATTTAGATTTTTGCAACCCATAAGCCATTTCTTGATAAACTGTCGGCGCAAAAAAATCTGAACTTCGGGATCTTGAAATACAATTCCAACTTTTTTTCTCAAATTTTCTAAATCTTTTTTTTTATACTTTAATTTTTCCCCATTAAAATATATTTCTCCACTATCTGGCTTTAACAACCCATTTAACAAAAATAGTGTCGATTTTTCCTGAACCATTTTCTCCCAGAAATACTGTTTTTTTCCCCTTTTTTTATATCAAGAGAAATATTTTTTTAAAATCTTATTTTTGTTTTTTTCATACGAAAAAGCAAATATTTTTCTAATTTTAACATTACATTACCACCATAACTAAATTTATTAAACATACAAAAAAATTACGAAAAAAATTTCTTTTTCCAACTTTTTTTATATTTTTTTATGAATAAAGATAAAAATTTTTTTCCCAACCTTGAATTTACAGCTTTTTACTGAATTTTTCATTGTAATAAGCTGTTTTTTTCTGAAGATTGCTACTACAAGCATTGAAAAAGATTTTTAGACTATTTTTTTGTAATTTACATATCCCAATCTCGAATTTTTGTGCATTTAATAACTTATCTTTCACATCAAAAAGTACAAAAAAATAAATTTATAAATTAATAAAAACAATTCTCGAAAAAAATTTTTTTGGAAATTTTTAATTTCTCAAAAAAACATAGTCAAAATCTGAAATCGGTGTCGAACAAATTAGAGCATAAACCACACAAATTGAAGAAAAAAAGAGCGAAATAAAAAAATGTTATCACATCTTTTTTTATCCATAAAAAGCGAAAGTGCTGTTGTAAAAAAATAAAAAAATGCTGGAATAACATATAAATAAAAGTAATTCTTTTATTTTTTTACTTTTTATAAAAAAACTACCATAATTGCATTAAATAAAATAAAATTAAATAGAAAAAAACTTCTTTTTTTATCAGTAACAATTAAAAAAATGTTAAAGTTATTACCATAAAAAAAATATTTTTTTATTGCAGGATTTATATCTTTTAGCAAACTTCTGTATGAAATTTTATCAATTAGCATCTTCTTCTCTACCTTTTTTACGCCCTCTCAAATATCCAAGTACATAACAAACCACTCCAGCTCCAAATGCGGCTTGTAATGCAAACAAAAGACTTTCAACTTCTCCTCCCGGCAACTCAAAAAGATTTTTTGCCCAAGGTTTGTAATTTGGATTAATTTTTTGAATCATTTCTTCCCCTTTGTCATCAGAACCGCCAAATTCCGCTCCTTTTATAAATAACAAGGGAAATATTCCTATTACTATAATTATCAATACTAGCAACAAATTTTTTTTGAAAATATTATCTTTTTTTTCTTTTTTCACTATAATTGCACCTCTTCTTTTTATTCTTATTATTGTTCTTATTATTCTTTTTCTTTTTTATCGTTATATTTGTCCAATATATTTACTATAATATTTGTTAGCAACCCTTCAATAATCGCCAAAGGAACTTGAGTTACCGCAAAGATTGCCGCAAACTTTAAAAATGATTCCAGCACTCCTCCAGTTGTCGAAGGATTTGCCAGTGCCAGTTGAAGCGAAGTCACTACATATGTTGACAAATCTCCAAGAGCTGCTGCCAAAAAGACTGCCAATGCTTTATTTTTTTTGCAAAGTAATTTATAAATTCCAAATGATACCAAAGGCCCTGTTATTGCCATTGAAAAACTATTTGCTCCAAGCGTTGTAAATCCCCCATGTGCTAAAAGTCCCGCTTGAAATATAAGAACTATTGTCCCCAGTATTGAAGTTACAAAGGGTCCATATAATATAGAAGCTAATCCCACTCCTGTCGGATGCGATGAACTTCCTGTAACAGACGGTATTTTTAGCGCCGAAAGAACAAAGATAAATGCTCCCGCAAGTGCTAAAATCATTTTTTTCTCCATATCTTCACCAGACAATTTTTTCAATTTTTTTATTCCCAAGAACCAAAACGGCAAACATAAGACAAACCAAAATGCCGCCCACTTTACAGGCAAAAATCCTTCCATGATGTGCATAGAAAAACTATTTACACCAATTACTAAAAAAGCCATTAAAATCAATAATTTCAACTTTTTCATGTTTTCCACTTCCTCTCAAATTTTTTTAATTTTTCTAAAATAAAAAATCAGCTGAAAAAGCTGAAATTAACACACTTAAAAATCCTGTGATAAAACCACAGTTTACTTTTTTACGCATATTATTTTCTCCCTTCCCAGAAAATTTTATATTGCAAAGATTACAGGCAAGTCTCCTGACTAACTTCTTCCTACTCGTATCCTTCCCAAAAAAATTTTTTATTTTTAAAAACTTTTCATATTTTTTCAACAAATTAAAAAAGTTTTTAAAATAAATTTTTCGTTTTCAGTGGCTATACACTTTCGTCCATTTCACAGTAGTGGTGGCTGTATCGGATTTTAACCGATTTCCTTATTAAGTTAAAAAAACACCTGTATCTTTTTTTATTATAACATGTATTATAATTTTTGTCAATTGAAAATCAACTATAAAAAAACAAAAAAATTTTTTTATTTTTTTATTATCTCATAAATTTTTTTAATATCTATATTTTTCTCGTAAAACCTTCGCCAATTTATTGTATTCTCTATCTTTATATTCAGAATAGCTAAATTTTTTTCATCTATATATTCCAATCCTTTATTTTTCTCTAATTTTTATTTAAGAAATTATTTGTAAATTCAAAAATTATCAAATATTCCGTGAACATAAGTTCCAATCACATTTTCTCGCACCATTCCCTTTAGATTTTCCTCTCCAAAAATACAATTTTTTTGAATTTCTTTCAAACTTTCGCTTTTACCACTATTTTCCAAATAACTATAACCTTGATGAATTTCATAACCGTTCACTTTAATATTTTCCATTCCACTCAAAATTCCACTTACATTTTTTAATGTATTTTCATATTGTGTAGTTATCTTTTCCGTTTCTATAACTGTTTCTATTGGAAGCAGACCTAATCCTGAAATCTCCCTTAAATTACTTTCTAAGTTATTCAAATCCATAATTTTTTGTCCCAAAATTTGAAATCCTCCACAAATTCCAAAAATGACAGTTCCTGATTTTGCAAGTCTTATTATTTTTCGAGCCATATCTTTTTCAACCAAATCTTTCATATCTTCAATTGTATTTTTTGAGCCAGGAATAATAATAACATCTTCTTTTCCAAGTTCGTTTACACTTTTCACATATTTTAGAGAAACATCGCTATAGTGGCTAAGCGCATCAATGTCGGTAAAATTTGAAATATGCTTTAATTTTATCACAGAAATTTTTATTTTCGCATCTTTTTTCTCATTATATTTGTCAATCCCAAGACTATCTTCTTCTTCAATCCCCAATTTCACATATGGAACCACTCCCAAAACAGGCACATTTGTTAATTTTTCTATCATCTCAATCCCATTTGAAAGAAGCGACTTATCCCCACGAAATTTATTAATAACAACTCCTTTTATTCTGTCTCTCTCACTTTCTTCCAAAAGCATTATCGTCCCATAAATTGCGGCAAAAACTCCACCTCTATCAATATCTGCTACCAAAATTACAGGCGCATCCGCCATCTCAGCCATTCCAGTATTTACAATATCATCTTTTTTTAAATTAATTTCTGCAGGACTTCCCGCACCTTCTAATACGCAAATATCATAATTTTCTTGAATATAATTATACGCTTTCATAATCTCTTTTTTTAAATTATGTTTAAAAGCAAAATATTCTCTCGCATCCATATTTTTATAAACCTTTCCATTTATGATAACTTGCGATTTTCTATCTGTTGTAGGTTTTAGTAAAATTGGATTCCTGAACCTCCCACGACTAAAGTCACAGGGTTCTAAAACCTTTAAAAATATTTAAAAATTTTCTAAGAAGTTTGATAGCTTTACACTACCCTTATTCTTTCAGGCGTGTTCAGCTCACCTCTATTGTATAGGATACCTAAATCCACAACTTTACTTTTTCTTAATATATTTAATGCTCCATTACAATCTGCATTTAATTGGTAGCCTTTACTTGTTTGATATAGTCCTCTTTTTATCCTTTTTCCACTGAATATATATTCTTTTTGATTTTCTTTATCATATATCGGGATTTCATCTCCATCAAAGAAACTTGCTTTTGATGTATAACTCTCTTCTTGCAGTTTAAATTCTATTCCATATAGTTTACATAGATATATTAATTTATCTCTTAATTTTTCCATATGGTATATTTACAAAGTTTTGATTATTTATACTTCCTATATTTGATTTTTCTTTGAAAATCTTCATTATATCCTAGAACTACTTTTCCTATATCATTATTAAGACAATAATTTACAATTATCCTTGCTGCTTTTGAAAGATAATCTTCTATACGATTATTTCTCCTTCTAGCTATTCTCTTTTGCCTTAATGTTGTCCGCTTAATCTTTTGCTTATCTTTAATGCTTTGCAATTTTGCATTTGTCTTGTTATAGTATTGATTTATTGATTTTAATTTTCTACCATCTATTATGAATGAAACTCCAGCATTTGTAACACAAGTACAAAGATTATCTATACCTAAATCAATTCCTAGTGCATTTTCTTTATTTAATTCCCCTTGAACTTCTTCTACCTCATAAATGTATTGAATTTCAAAGTACCTAGAATGTTGTTTTGGTATTATTCTAATTTCTTTTATCTTCTTGTCTTTTAATACTGGTGGTAGCTTAATTTTAACTTCCTGATGAGTTTTCTTAAACGAATTTGAATAAGGGACTATCAGAATATCATCTTTTAATCTTACAAATCCTATAACAAGAGTTGTAAAACCATCTTTATCAAGATATTTAGGTAATTTTATTTTTTTATTATCATATTGACCATTTTTTTAGCAAGTCTTAAAAAGTCCAAAAAAATGATTTAAAACTTCCATCTACTTCTTTTTAGAATTTGCTGAGCCATATTAGAATTTAATTTCTTGTAATTTTTCACTATTTTTTTAAGCATTTTATAGTTTTTCATTATAACTTAAATACTTTTTTTATTTTTGAAAAATAGTATTGTCTAACATTATATATAGCCTCATTAGTTAAGTTCTTGGCTATATGAGATAAATGTTTTAAATTTCTAAACTCTTTTTTACTAAGATGTTTTACTTGTTGTTTTAAAGTTAAATACATAGATATCACCTCCTTTTCATCAGAGATATTATACCATGTATTCTATATTTTATCTGTCAAAAAAGTAATATTTTTATTTATTTATTTTTAAATATTTTTAAAGTTTTTAAAACCCCACAACAGTGGGAAGCGTCGTTCACATAAGTTCGCTACTACTTATGCAGTTCTCTTGGCATATATACTCCTTAATAAATTAAGGAGATTATCCCTGAACTTCTTGTTATCTCTAACAAACACAGACTATATCTTATCCATATCCTATTTCAAGGACTTAGGCGAAACCACTTCCAATACCAATCGCTTGTATTGTACTCCCCTCACGAGGGATAGTCGTTGAACTTTCCTTTTCAGGATTAGCTGCTGATTGTCTATTATCATAATGTTTAGGATTTAACCTTGCATCATCTAGTATATTTTTTCTGCTTTCGCCACCATCACACTTATACTATATTCGCACTTAAATATTATGTTGTGGTTATACTAGCTTTAAGAGTTCCCAGCAATTCAGTTTCTTTGTTGCACGGTTTTGCTCCGTGTCTACATACAAGTTTCCCTATATGCTTACTAAAATTTTCGTGCAATTCATCTCACGACTAAAGTCGCGAGTGTTCTTGCACTATTTAATAAAAACTTCTGGTTCAATTTTAGCTGCTTCAGCTTGTACAACTTGCGCTCTTCCCATTTCTTTTCCAGATTTCGTTATAAATGAATTTAGTGCCATATTTTGTGACTTAAATGGCACAACTTTATATCCATCTTGATAAAAAATTCTGCAAAGTCCCGCAGCAATTATACTTTTTCCAATATTTGAACCTGTTCCAAATATCATTATATTTTTATGTTTTTTCATTTTTTTATCTCTTTCTATTTTTTTGTTTTTATTTTTATTTTTTTAATTTTTTTATAAAAAAATAATATTTTTTTACTAAATTTTTTTCAATATTTTTTTCTTTAATTTTTTTAAAAATTTTTTAAATAATTTATAAAAAAATAAAATAAAAGGACTAAAATTGAAAAAAATTTATTTTTCTAAAAAGTCCTCTTACTTTAAAATTTATTTTTTTAAATAATTTTTTTTAGTCCTCGCTCTTTTTAATTCACTCGCATATTTAACAGCAGTCTTGTAATCCGTAATCATAACGAGCTGATTTCCACTTTGAATTTTTGTGTTACCTTTTGCAATGTGGTCTTCTCCTTCTGATCTAACACTTATAATTAAAATATTTTCTGGCAATTTCAATTCTTTGACTAATTTCCCGTCAAATTCCGAATTTACTCCAACTGGAATTAATAAAGTGACAATTTTATCCTCATTCTTTTTTTATTTTTTTCCGTGTTTTTCTCTTTCTTTCCACCAATTTTTTCCAACATTTCAAGTCTTTTTTTCTTTTTTTCTTTTTCTCTTTTTTTAATTTTTTTCTTCTTCTTTTTCTGCCTGAGAAATTTCTTTTTCAAACATATTTAAATAAAGTCTTTCGTAAATTGGCTCCATTTTAAATAATTCGGTAAAAATATAAACTATTGTACATACAATAATAAGCATATAAAGATAGGAAAAATTTCCTGTCATTTCCAAAATCAATGTAATTCCAGTAATTGGCGCTCTTACAACTGCTGTAAAATATGCCGCCATTCCAAGTAGCATAAAATGAACGATTATTTCATTTGGAATTTCAAAATAGTGATTTAATATTTCGCCATAAACTTTTCCAGACAAAGCTCCTATTACTAGCATTGGCAAAAAAATCCCGCCAGGAAATCCTGATGAATAACAAAACATTGTGTAAAAAAATTTCATTATTAAAATTGCAAATAAAATTTTAAGACCTACTTTTTCCGAGAACATTTTTTCAATTAAATCGTGCCCTCCACCTGTTATTTCTTTAAAAAAGATTGCCACTAAATAGACAACCACCATAAATAACGAAATTTTTAAATATTTATTCATTTTTTTATGTCTTTAAATTTTTTTTGAAACAACAAAAGAAAATATGAAAATCCTCTTCCTAAAAATTGTAATTATTAAACAAAATACAAGCGTTACAATTCCAATAATATAAATTGGAGTATGTTTGGGAAGCATAAAATTGTATTGAAACGAAGATTCAGGTCCTAAAATCATTCTTGAAACATAATTTGAAGTCCCGCTGGCAACTAATACGCAAATCAATAAAAGCGGTGAAAAAAACTTATGAAGTTCTTCTAATGAAAAAATTACTCCCGCAAGAGGCGCATTAAATGTCGAAGCGATTCCTGCACTGGCACCACAAGTTATAAGATATTTTTCTTCAGTTTCAGTTCTTTTTGTAATCTTTTTAATTCCAGAACCAATAAGTGCCCCCAGATGTACAGATGGTCCTTCCCGACCAAGTGCCATTCCAGCTCCAACCGCCAAAACTCCACCAAAAAACTTGGTAAACAGCTCCGGCAGCCAATTAAATTTTATTTTTTTATTCAGAAATGCTGTTACTTGCGGAATTCCACTTCCACCTATTAGTGGATATTTTGAAAACATAAACTGAATTATTATTCCAACTAAAACAAAAACTATAAGTCCAATAATAATTTTTGTTACTGTTAAATTTGTCAAATATCCGTTCCGAAAAAAAGAAATTTTATTTAATAACAATGTATATGATGAAACAACTAACCCCGAAAAAATTCCTGTAAAAAAACAAAGTATTATTAAAATAATTTTTACTTCTCCTTGATTTTTAACGAATACACATTCTGTAATTCATGTAAAATATCTTTTGCCATTTTTTTCATCTCTTTTCTTTAAATTTAAAGTTTTCAAAAAATTTATTTTTTTCTGCCTTTCATCATTCCAAGTCCTGGAATCGCTCCACTGTTAAACATTTTCATCATCTGTTTCATCTGTTCAAACTGTTTTATTAATTTGTTTACATCGTTTACTTGAACTCCACTACCTCTAGCAATTCTCCCTTTTCTTGTTCCCACTTTCAAAAGTTTTGGATTTCTTCTTTCTTCAACCGTCATCGAATAAATAATGGCTTCCACTTTTTTCATCTCTTTTTCAGCCATACCCATATCAATCATGCTTGTATCAACTCCAGGTATCATTTTCATAATTCCGGCAATTGATCCCATCTTTCTAATCATTTTAAACTGTTTCAAAAAATCTTCAAAATCAAACTGATTTTTTCTAAATTTTTCTTCCATCTTCTTAGCTTCTTTTTCATCAATCGCTTCCTGCGCCTTTTCAACTAACGACACGACATCTCCCATTCCCAAAATACGAGACGCAAGTCTATCAGGGTGAAACGCCGAAACATCGTCAAGTTTTTCTCCTTCACTTATGAATTTTATAGGTTTTCCAGCAACTTCTTTAACTGACAAAGCTGCACCACCACGAGTATCTCCGTCCAATTTAGTAAGTACTACTCCAGTTATATCAAGTTCTTCATTAAAAGATTTTGCAACATTTACCGCATCTTGTCCAGTCATTCCGTCAACTACAAGAAGTATTTCATTAGGTTTCACACTATCTTTTATTTCGTGAAGCTCTTTCATCAACTCTTCGTCAATATGAAGTCTACCAGCCGTATCAATTATCACATAAGTGGCATTTTCATCTTTAGCTGCTTTTATTCCCTCTTGAACGATCTTCAACGCATCTGTGCTCTCATCTATCGTAAAAGACCCAACTTTTACTTGCTGTGCCAACACTTTTAATTGTTTTTTAGCCGCTGGTCTATATACATCAGCTCCAATTAGAAAAGGTTTTTCTCCCTTTGATTTCAAAAATTTTGAAATTTTTCCTGAAAATGTCGTTTTTCCAGCACCTTGAAGTCCACACAACATAATAATTGTCATCCCTTTTTCAGCCTTTTTAAGTGCAACATTTGTTCCACCAAGCACTTTTACAAGTTCATCATTTACTATTTTTACAAATTGCTGTGTCGGATTTACTCCTGAAATAACTTCTTCTCCAAGTGCTTTTTCACGGATTCTTGAAACAAAATTTTTGGCAACGCCATAATTGACATCTGCTTCCAACAAAGCCAGCCTAACTTCCCGAAGAGCATCTTTCATATTACTTTCTGTTAATTTTCCTTGTCCTCTGACTTTTTTAAATATATCTTTAAATCTATCTCCTAAATTATTAAACATCTTTAAACTCTCCTAATTTTTTTATTCTAAATTTTCATCATAATCAAATTCTTCAATTATTTTTTCCAAATTTTCCAAAGTAAAATTACTTTTCAAAAACAAAAGTTTATTTTTTAGTTCCTTTTCTTTTTCAAATATTTTTAATTTTTCTTCGTATTCATCAAGCTGCTTTATTCCACGCTTTATATTGTCATAGACAGCTTGTCGCGTAATTTCATATCTTTTTGCAATTTCCGAAAAAGAACTATTTTCCTCAAAATACAGCTCTAAATACTCTCTTTGCTTTTTTTAGAAAAAAAGTTCACCATAATACAAAAAAAGTATCGAGTGTCTCAAAAAATCTTCCAATTTTTCTAGTTTATTCATAGTACTTTTATTATACACAATTATTATAACTGTTGTCAATTTTTAAAAATTTTTATTAAGTTTTTATTTTTGGTTTTTTTAAAACTATTGACTTATTAGCTTAAATAATGTAAAATTAATTATATAATAATTATAATAAAATTTATAGATAGGAGCCAAATATGAAAAAAATACTATTAGGAATGTTATTTCTTATTTTTTTGACAAGCTGTGGCGGTAATAGTTCAGAAAAAAACAGTTGCAAAATTTATTGACAACTTAAAAAGCTGGAAAAAAACAACCGAAGCTGGAAAATACACTACTGATGCAAATTTTTGTTAAAAACTTTGAACAAAGTTATATTAGTCAAAGTCAGGAACAATTGTACAAAACTTTACTAAAAAAATATTAATTACAAAATTACTAACTCAGAAAAAAACAAAGTGACGATACAAGTATTGTAACTGTTGAAGTTGAAAATATCGACACCAAAAAAATTATTTTTTTACAATTTTTTTAAAAATGTCTCAAGCAACACTTTTTTTCAAAAAAATGCTACTAAAAAAAGTCTACTGAAGAAATATTAAAAAGAAACATTAGAATCTAAAGACTTGCCAAAATCAAAAAAATACTACAAAAATTTATGGTAAAAAAATCTTCAGATGAAGAAAAAAAGTAGCTGTAACAGGAGAAAAATTTAGAAGTACTATTAGGAAAACTAAATACAACTTTTTTTCAAATTTGAATACAATTCTTCCAAAAGATGAAAATAACAATGAAAAATTCAGAAAATAATTAATTATAAAAATTAGAGCTGCCACATTTTGACAACTCTATTTTTTTATATTCCAAAATCTTCTCTTTTTATAATTCTCTGATTGCTACTTCCTCTAAATTTTTATATTTGGATCATACAATTCTTTAATAAATCTTCCGTCAACCAAAACATCGACATATTTCAAGCACTTTTTTCTCAAACCATCTTTTTTTATTTCTTCCAATGTATAACCTGTATACATCCAAATATTTTTTTTCGTTTTCTTTTTCAAAAATTTTAAGACTTTTAGCATATCTTTCGGATTAAAAAGCGGATCCCCACCACTAATCGTAATTCCATCAAGTAATTCATTTTGATTAATTTCATTAGCAATTTCATTTAAAATTTCATAAGTCAATTCAGTTCCATTATTAGGATTCCAAGAATACTCGTTATGGCAACCAGGACAAGCATGAGAACAACCTGAAAAATATATTGAATAGCGAAGTCCAACTCCATCGACAATAGTTTCTTTAAAAGTTCTTAAAAGTTTTAACGAAAAATCTTTTTTTAAATCCTCGTTTTTCATATTAAATTCCGTGTTTTACTCTGTCCATTTCTTCAGCTTTTTTCGCACTGTTCCAACTTTCAAGATCCCCTGTCAGATAACCAGTTATTCTTCTGATTCTTGAGATATTGTGACTTCCGCAAACAGGACAACTGTCATAAATTATTGCCTCAGTTCCACAATCTTTACATCTGTCGACTGGATGATTTATTGAACCATAACCTATTCCGCTATCTTTCATAACTTTTACTATTTTTAAAATTACACTTATATTTTTTCTAGCTTCTCCATCTAATTCCACATAAGTTATATGTCCACCTTTTGTAAGTTTATGAAAAGGTGCTTCTTTTCTTATTTTATCAAAAATGCTTATTTCTTTTTTGACATCAATGTGAAACGAATTTACATAATAATCTCTATCTGTAACATTTTTTATCACTCCAAATTTTTCTCTGTCCATTCTTAAAAATCTTCCCGCAAGACTTTCCGCAGGAGACGCCAATACTGAATAATTCAAGTGATATTTATTTTTAAACTCATTCGCCACTTTTTCCATCTTTTCAATCGTATCATAAAGTGTCTTATATGCTAATTCATTTGTTCCATGTTCTGCATCAAACAAAGCATACATCGCATTGGCTCCACCTACAAAACCTATCGCAAGTGTTCCACTATTTATCGCCTCTCCCACTTCATCGTTTTCTTTTTTATCTCCCAAACCTTTCCACAAATTATTACCTTTCATAAATGGAAATTGTTTTGCAAGAGCAGTTTTTTGAAATTCAAATCTTTCTAGCAATTGTTCCCCAGCAAGTTTAGCTGCATCCAAAACTTTTTCCTGAAATTCTTTTACTAACATTTCATTCTTTTTATTTATTTTTTCTTCTTCACTAGAAAATTTATTTTCTTTTTCTATTGCCAAAATTTTTTCTTCCACATCTTTTCGAGTTTCGATTGCAAGTCTAGGAAAATTAATACTTGTAAATGATAAGTTTCCTCGTCCAAGACTTGTTTTTTCGCCATTCACATTTTCAAAAACTCTTGTTCTACATCCCATTGTTGCAATTTCATATTTATATTTTTTTAGGATCATTCATATCCCATTTTTCATGTTTATTAAACTCTGCATCAAGAAATACAAAATTAGGGAACAATCTACGACTAATAGTTTCACAAGCAAGTAATAACAAATCAAAGTTTGGAGTTTCAAATTTTATATTTTTTTCTTTTTGATTTTTTTCTTCATAAATATTTTTCTTCTTTTTTTATACTCTCTAAAATATTTTTCAAAAATCATTTTTGTGCCAATTTATAATCATTTTTCAGAAAAATTCAAACCTTCTTTTACCTTAAAAATCTGAATTGGAAAAATCGGAGTTTCTCCTTTTCCAAGACCTTTTGAAGTTGCTCTTAAAAGTTCTTTTTATAACCATTCTACCTTCGCATGAAGTATCTGTTCCATAATTTATCGAAGAAAAAACAACTTGATTTCCACCACGAGAATGCATTGTATTTAAATTATGCAAAAAACCTTCCATCGCTTGATAAGTTTCTTTTTTTGTATCTTTATAACTGCTTTTTAACAATTTTATCAAATCATTTTTTTAGAAATATTAAAATATTTAGATATTTCTTCATTTTCTTTTTCTGTCGTTTTTATCGAATTAATTATTTTTTTCAAAAATTCTTTTTGCATCTTTTTCATATTCTTCAGTAATTTCAACATCATTTTTAATTTCCACAAAATTTAAAATTCTGTTTTTTAAATACTGTCTAAATGACTTTAGCACCCCTTTTGCCATGTAAAAATCAAATGCTGGAATTGCTTGACCACCGTGCTGTTCATTTTGATTTGTCTGAAAAATAATAGTCGCAAGAGTAGCGTAAGTCAAAATACTTTGTGCTTCACGAATATAACCATGCTTTGTGACAAATCCTTTTTCAAACATATTTTCTAGGTCATACTGAAGACAAGTTGTCGTTTTACTTGGATAAAAATCCAAATCGTGAATGTGAATAATTCCATCTTCATGAGCTTTTCTAAATTTTTCAGATATTAAATTTTCAAGTGCATAAACTTTTGAAACCTCACTTGCAAATTTCATCATTTGTCCCGCAGGTGTCATTGAAGACATATTCGCATTTTCATTATTTGTATCATTTTTTTCCACATTTATTATTTTTTCAATTGTTTTGTTCAAATTCGGTGTTAATTCTAATCCCATCTTGATCTTCTCTCCTTTATTTCGTAAATTCCCCCACTTTACAAAATCCTCAAAAAACACTATATATTGTTATTGCACTTAAATATTAACACAAAATATTGTGTTTTTTTCAAGATGGATTTTTAAAAAAATTAAAAATAATTTTAATCAAATAAAAAAATTATCAAATTTTTTTCAATTATACTGATTATGAACATTAGAGAAAAAAACAAAAAAAACATTTTATGAAAAAAAATTTTTTTATCTAAAAAAATCTTCGAAAATACATAGAATTATAGTTTTTAAAAAAATTTTTAGCTTTCAAAACTTCCAGATCCGCTAGTCAAAGTTACTGCTATAAAATCTATGTTTTTCAATAGTTTTTTTCTATTAACATAAGTGCTATCATCAGCGAAGAAATTCCAAGTATACTATTTCCAACTGACACCAAATTTAACAAATTATACGAAATTCCCATCATTGTTACAGTCATAAAAACTGTAATTATTTGCGTGATTATCAAGTTTAATCCTTTTTTTGAGCAATTTGCGATGCATTTTTCTAAAAAGAAAAAAATATTAAATAAAAATACTGAAAAAAATTATTAATATCAATGCTTCAAAAAAATAATTAAGATATTTTTGAAATAATTTTTTTGCACAAATCCAGACACAAAAAAATTAATAAAATTATTTTTAGCTATATTTACAAATATTGCAAAAAAATGTTTTTAAATTTTAGTATATTTTGCAGTAAATTAAGTGGCACTGAAATAAAATTATCGGCTAACTTTCCTGGGGTTAAAGTTTTAAATTTTTTTGAACCAAAAGCTATTAAACCAAGTTTCTGAACCTCCCACGACTAAAATCATAGGGTTCTAAAATCTTTAAAAATATTCAAAAATTTTCTAAGAAGTTTGATAGCACAACAACTATCCTTATTCTTTTAGGCGTGTCCAGCTCACCTCTATTGTATAGGACGCTTAAGTCCACAACTTTACTTTTTCTTAATATATTTAATGCTCCATTACAATCTGCATTTAATTGATAGCCTTTACTTGTTTGATATAGTCCTCTTTTTATCCTTTTTCCACTGAATTTATATTCTTTTTGATTTTCTTTATCATATATCGGGATTTCATCTTCGTCAAAGAAACTTGCTTTTGATGTATAACTCTCTTCTTGCTGCTTAAATTCTATTCCATATAGTTTACATAGATATATTAATTTATCTCTTAATTTTTCCATATGGTATATTTACAAAAATTTTGATTATTTATACTTCCTATATTTGAATTTCTTTGAAAATCTTCATTATATCCCAGAACTATTCTTCCTATATCATTATTAAGACAATAATTTATTATTATTCTTGCTGCTTTCGAAAGATAATCTTCTATACGATTATTTCTCTTTCTAGCTATTCTCTTTTGCCTTAATGTTATATGCTCTATCTTTTGCTTATCTTTAATGCTCTGCAATTTTGCATTTGTCTTGTTGTAGTGCTGATTTATTGACTTTAATTTTCTACCGTCTATTATGAATGAAGCTCCAGTATTTGTAACACAAGCACAAAGATTATTTATACCTAAATCAATTCCTAGTGCATTGTTTTTATTTAATTCCCTTTGAATTTCTTCTACCTCATAAGTATATTGAATTTCAAAGTACCTAGAATGTTGTTTGGGTATTATTCTAATTTCTTTTATCTTCTTGTCTTTTAATACTGGTGGCAGCTTAATTTTAACTTCCTGATGAGTTTTCTTAAACAAATTTGAATAAGGAACTATCAGCATACTATCTTTTAATCTTACAAAACCTTTAACAAGAGTTGTAAAACCATCTTTATCAAGATATTTAGGTAATTTTTATTTTTTTATTATCATATTGACCATTTTTTAGCAAGTTTCAAAAAGTCCAAAAAAATGATTTGAAACTTCCGTCTACTTCTTTTAGAATTTGTTGAGCCATATTAGAATTTAATTTTTTTATAGTTCTCACTATTTTTTTAAGCATTTTATAGTTTTTCATTATAACTTAAATACTTTTTTTATTTTTTTAAAAATAGTGTTGTCTAATATTATATATAGCTTCATTAGTTAAGTTCTTGGCTATATGAGATAAATATTTTAAATTCCTAAACTCCTTTTTACTAAGATGTTTTACTTGTTGTTTTAAAGTTAAATACATAGATATCACCTCCTTTTCATCAGAGATATTATACCATGTATTCTACATTTATCTGTCAAAAAAGTAATATTTTTTATTTATTTTTAAATATTTTTAAAGTTTTTAAAACCCCACAACAGTGGGAAGCGTCGTTCACATAAGTGCGCTACTACTTATGCAGTTCTCTCATGAACTTCTTGTTATCTCTAACAAGCACAGACTATATCTTATCCATATCCTATTTCAAAGACTTAGGCGAAACCACTTCCAATACCAATCGCTTGTATTGTACTCCCCTCACGAGGGATAGTCGTTGAACTTTCCTTTTCAGGATTAGCTGCTGATTGTCTATTATCATAATGTTTAGGATTTAACCTTGCACCATCTAGTATATTTTTTCTGCTTTCGCTACCTTCACACTTATACCATTCACTTAGGTATTATGTTGTGGTTATACTAGCTTTAAGAGTTCCCAGCAATTCAGTTTCTTTGTTGCACGGTTTTGATCCGTGTCTACATACAAGTTTCCCTATATGCTTACTAAAATTTTCGTACAATTCATCGCACGACTAAAGTCGCGAGTGTTCTTGTACTATTTAATAAAACATTGAAAAAAATATTTCTGTTAATTCAGTCAATAAAGTTCCTTTTACCATTTTATTTCCAAAAATATTTTCAAACCCAAGATTTATTTTATAATTTACTGGCGTTATAAAAAAATAAAAGCAAGAATTAAATTTTTTTATAAAACTTGGAAATATTATTTTTAACATCGAATATAAATCTACTTTTTTTCAACATTTTTGTAAAATTATTTTTTTAAAAATACTTATAATCATAAATGCCAAAAATAATAAAAACCTAAAAATTTGACTCAACTTTGATGAAATACCACGATATAAAATAATCATTCCATAAAAAAAGTGCATTTACCATTTTTTTCAATCACACTTTCACTGCCAATTTTGGCTCCTTCTCTAAACATTTTTTTCAAAACTTTTTGTAATTTGTATCTGCAAAACAAAAAAATTATATATTTCAAAAAAATATAAACAAAACAAAATATTTAATTTTTAAAATCTTTTTTTATTATTTATTTTCATAATTTCCCTTTTTTTCATTTTTTTAATTAACTTCTTTTTATATTCTTCCAAAATAATTTCATTTCCAGTAAAAACATTCAATTTAGTTCCAACAGGAATTTTAATTCGATTTTTTACAGAATTCCAGGCTTTATCTATCGTTTCCATCGAATCTTTTACTGTATTTACAGGATCTGTTATTATTTCATCCCATCTTGCTGGATATCTTTGTGCAACTCTAGTCTTTCTATAATCTAATACCAAATCCGCTACACTAAACGAAAGTGCAAGTAACGATTTTCCAAGTCTTTGAGTTACTTTTGTGTTCAACTGTCCCCTTGCACCAATTTCACCTTTTAAGTCGATCACACTCGACTTTTCAAATACAATTACTTTATTATTTGGAAGAATAATTTTGTCAACCATCATAAGCATTCTTGTATCGTTATTATTTTTTAGTGCCGAGTAATTTCCAATTATTTTACTTCCCATCGGAATTAAAATTTTATGCTTTCCTTCTTTTGAATAAACATTTTCAGAAACAATAGCCATAAAATAGCTAGAATTATCGCTGTTCATTTTCGTTGAAGTTACAATTGGAATATAACTTCCTTGTTGTAATGAAAAAGTATTTATCCCATTTGCTCTAGCTTTCGGTCTTATGTTTTTCTTTTATTATTTTTTTATTATTATTGCTTTTTATTACTCTCATTATTTTCATTATTTTCACCATTTTCACTATTCTCACTATTTTTTTATTATTTTTTTATTGATATTCAAATTAGAACTATTGTTTTTTTATTTAATGAATTTAATGCTCCAGATAATGGCTTTTTCTATATTCCTTGGATGATATTCAGGTTTTTTTCAGGTTTAGAAATATTTCTAAAAGAATAAATTTTTATTTTGTTTTTCAAATAAAATGTTTTTTTATTAGATTTTTTTGGTATTTCATTTTTGTGAAAAAAATCTTGAGCTTCAAAATTTTTTTATTTTTTTATGATTTTTGAGCTTTGGAAATTTTATTTCGACTTTCGTTTTTGATTTTTTTACTTTGAGATTCATTTTTGATTTTCACTCTGAACTTGATTCATACTTTGATTATTTGAAATATTTGCACAGTTTGGATTATTGATATTATTTGGATTATTTAAATTAACTGTATCACAAGGTTCGTTTACATTTATCGCCGCATTATTTTGATTTCCCAAATTAAGATTTTTATTTTGTCCATCTTCAGAATCAACTTCCCCATCATAAACAGGTTGTTCCATATTTTGACTAAGTTCATTTTGATTTTTATTTTTTTCAGACGATTTTTTTATCATTCCAGGAATTGCAAAAAGTCCCACAATCATTAAAAATCCAAAAATTGCAGAACATATTAGCAAATTTTTCTTAAACTTTCCAACTTTTTTCAAATCTTTTTTTGGCTCATCTTCAAAATCCGAAATGTCTCCAATATCATCTTCCAATTCATCTTCATCAGCTTCATCAATTACAAAATCTTCTTCTTCATGTGTTTCAAAATCATTTAAATTATTTAAATTTTTTTTATACATTTTATTTTCTCTCCTTTACTTATGTTTAATTTTAACTTGCTTTTTCCCAAGTTTAAGCACCGCTTCCTTAATCTTCCTGTGAACAATTATTCTATTAAACTCATATTCAAAATTAACTACTTCAAATCCACTTCCACTAGTTCCTTTTACCATTATAACAGGTGCTTCCTGTATTTCTTCAGGTAAAATTATGACCGTTTTTATCCCATCAGTAAAAACTTGTGTCGGAGCAAATGGTAAATTTTTATTCGTCACAGTATAATTTGAATCCATTTTATTAACATCCATTAAAATAGAGTTTTTATTCAAGTCTTTTTTTACTGGGATTTTTGCCTTCATATCATTTTCAGAAGATGAATAATTAAATTTCACAAACGGATTAAATATTTCAAGAGTCGAATACAAATTAAACATATAAATCCTTTTATTTGTTATGACATTAACATTTGAAGTTATATCAAGATCTGTAGGTCTGACAAACAAATAAACAGAATTATCTTCTCCGCCAAATTCCTGCTCCATCTCAAAATTAGAATTATTTCCGCCAATAACAGCGATAATCTCTTCTTCTGGATCAAACTTTATCATCGTGACAAAATCTGGCGTGACATAAATGTCATAAATGCTGTCAGAATAGTAATCAAAAGTAGTCGCAACCCGTTTTATCGCATCTTGTTTTCCAGAAATCAATTTTTTTATTTGCATTTTTGAAATACTTTCTTGACTAAAAAAATTTTCTTTATTTTCTTCAGCTTGTACAAAAATTCCAAATACAAGAAAAAAATTAATGCTTTTTATCAAAATTTTATTTATTTTTATTATTTACTTTATTTATTTTTATTATTTATTTTATTTATTTTTATTTATTTTATTATTTATTTTATTTACTTTATTCATATTATTTTTTTATTTTTTTCTCCTTTTTCATCTCAAAAAAATTTTTTTAAGCATCCAGTTCATCTTCATCAGTAAAATATTTAAACAATAAATTTATTTTTATAATTGTCACCAAAGCAAATAATTCTACAAACCATCATAAGAATTGCCGCTATTACAAATGCCATAAAAATTTTTTTGTAAGAATATATAAGATTCCTGTAAATCCCATTATTACTTTTAAAAAAATTTGCAAAGGAACTCCCATAATTTCCATTTCATCCATAAGTGATGAAAAAAAATCTGTCTTTTTCTTCATAATTTTTATTGTACGAAAAAAATATTAAAATTTCGCACTTTTCCTTTCTTTAATTTTTTTATTTTTTTAATTTTTTTATATTTTTAAAAAAATTCAATAACTCTTTTATTATCTCATCTTCCAAAAATTCCATCAAATTTTTTTCTTTTTACTTTTTTTCAAAAGTTTCATCTTTAATCCAATTTTTCAATAATTTCATCTTTTTTTATTATTTTTTTATTTTTTTCTTATTTTTTCAAAAAAATCCACTTTTTTTCAAAAATTTTTCAATAGTTTTTTTCTTTTTGTTAAATCAAAACAATTTGAATTTACAATATTTGAAATTTGCAATATTTTATAACCTTTCCGCAGTTCAATATATGTTCCAAGTAATTTAAAAAAACTTTACTCAAATCTGAATTATAATATCCCAGTTCAATTTTTGCATTTTTTTATAAAAAAATTTGAATTTTTCTCACTTTGTTTCAAAAATAATTTTTATTTGCCAAAACAGCATAAATCAAAAAAATTATTTTTTTCTCATCAAAAATTGGGTTCAATTTCGATTATTTTTTTGAAATTACTAAAGGAAAATTTGAATTAACAAATTCAATTTCTATAACAAGTTCAAAAAAATTTAAAACATTTCTTTTTTTATATTCAGGACTTTCCACCACTTTTTTTATGTGAGATTCAAAAATCTTATTTTTCATAATATAATTTAATCCAAAAAAATATTTTTTTATCTTTAATTTTATTTATTAAATATCTCAAATCATAAATTTTATTTTTTTATATTGAAGATAAATATTTTTTTACCAAAATCCAAAACAACAAATAAAAAAAGTTATCTTTTTCATTTTTCTAAATAAAAAAATTGCCAGTAAGTTTCATTTTTTTCCCCTTAATTTTTTTAAAGTTAATTTTTTTAATTTCTTTTTCCAATTTACTCACTTTTTGTTCTTAGCCTAACTTTTTTTCTCCTTTATTTTTGAAAAATACATACAAATAAAAAAATTTCCGAAAATTTCATAACTAATGCTTTGTTCTCCAAAAAAATTATCGTCATAAATGCCATCTAATTCATTTTTTTCAAGAAAATTTGCAATTTCATTGTCATTCATAATTTTTTTAATTCTTCACTTTTATTTTCGATAAATATTTCCAATTTGTTTTTTTCATCCATATTAACCCTTTCTAAAAAAACTTTTTAAATATTTATTTTTTTCAAAATCAATATTTTTCTTTTTAGTTTTTTTATTTCTTCTATTTTTTTGCCATATTTTTTTCTTATTAAAATAAAACTTAAAAATTTTTTTACCGCAATAAAAAAACATCCATCATTTAGCGCCTTTTTTTAAATAAATTTATATAACTTTGCGCTTCTTTCAAACCTTCAAAATTAATTTTTAGAAAAAAATCGCAAAAAAATTATTTGAATTTACAAACAAAAAAATATTTTTTTCTGTCTTTTTCCAAAAAAATATCAAGATATTCCTTTTCTTCAATTTCAATAAAATTAAAAAAATAAAACTTCCAGAAAAAAATAATCAAATAAATTACATCGACAACAATTTTTTTAAATACAAATTTTTTTGAATTTTTTTATTTAGTGAAATAAAATATTTAGTTTTTTTATTTTTTTCAAAAATAATTAAAATAACAAATATTTTTTTGGATAAATAAAGAAGTCACTTTTTTTCTTTTTTTAATATTTTTCACCAAATTCAACATCTATAATAATTTTTTTCTTCTAAATCAAAATTCTTAATCTCATAATTTAATAAAAATCTTTTTTTCTAAATACTTTTTTTGTTAAAATTAATTTCGCAATCCAAAAATTTTTTTCCAAATATTTCACAATAAATTTATATTTTTTTATATTTTTTTAATTTTTTTATTTTTTTAAAAATATAATAACTTTTTAAATTCAAAAAAATTATTTTTCTCAAAATATTAATTTTATTTTTTTGATATTCAGACAAAATTAAAGTATAAAAAAATAAATAAATCTAATATTTTTTTCATAAATTACCTACCTTGAAAGAAAAAAATGTCAAAACTATTATCAGCGTTTGTAAAAAGAATAAATAACAAATAAAAAAATTATATTTTTTTATATTTGGATTATAATTTACAAATATTTTTAGAAAAATTTTTTTCATAAGAAACTTGTAACTTCAAAAGAAAAAAACATTACAAGACTGATTAAAAATTATCGCTGTCATTTTTTTGTATCTAAAAATAGTGAAAATAAAAAAATTATGAAAAAAATACAATATAATTTTTTTATCAAATTTTTTCTTTTTAAACTCAATCTCAAGTTTACTTTTTTTCACAAAAATTTTTCCTCCATCGTTTCAAAAAAATTTTTTTAAAAATACAAATTATTTTTCTCTTGAAATTACAAAAAAATAAAAAAACAATATTTCTAAAATTATCAAAAAAACAAAAGCAAGTCCATCCATTTTTATCACCACTTTTTTTAATTTAATATTAATTTTATAAAATAATTTTACTACATTTTTTTAATTTATTTCAATAGATAAAATTAAAAAAATTTAAATTTTTTAAATATTTTTTTATTTTTTTAGCAAAAAGTTAAATAGATATGTAATTACCTATATTTGATTAGATTTTTTTCAAAAAAATTTGACTTTTTTTAATATTATATTGTAAAATAAAAAAACATAAAATATATATTTTATTTAACTTATTTTTAAAAAAATTATATAATGGGGAGCGATTTTTTTATGGCAAATAAAAACAATGATTTAAATGTTATAATGGATATTTTTGACTCAATCTCTGCAAAAACTACAGAAAATTCTAAAAAAAATAAAATTGAAACTGGAAATTCCAGTATAAAAAAAGAAGCCGAAATTTCTTCAAAGACAGAGAAAAAAGAAAAATCAGTTGAAGAATTAAGAAAAGATGTATTGGAAAACGCTCAAAAAATATACAACAGAAATCCAAGACCAAAATATGTCTGGGAAGGTCAAGGACCAAACTATTATGATTGTTCAGGATTTTCCCAAAGTATCTATAAAAATTCAGGATTAAAAATTCCAAGAGTTTCTTCTGACCAATCTAAATTTACATCAAAAACTTTGAAAAAATCTGAACTAAAACCTGGAGATTTAGTTTTTTATGGGAAAGATAAAGTAAGTCATGTAGCAGTATATATGGGAGATGGAAAAATTATGGAATCTGGTGGAGGTGGTCGAAAAAATAATACTCCTTCTAAAGCGGGAGTTGGGATTAGAATAAGAAGTATTGACGCCAGAAAAGACTTTAAAGGAGGGGTTTCTTTGGAAGATGTCGCAATAAAAAATAAAGTTATAAATAAAACTAAAGAACATGAAATTACTCAAAATAGTGATAATCGTTTTGAAGAAATTTTCAAATATCTTTTAAAAGTGGAAGGTGTTTATTCCAATGACAAGAACGACAGTGGTGGAAAAACAAAATATGGGATTATTGAAAAAGAAGCTAGAAGTCATGGATACAAAGGTGATATGCGCAATTTATCCTTAGATTTTGCAAAAAAAATCTATGAAAAAGACTATTATAAAAAAAATCAATTAGATAAAGTTAAAAATGACAAAATTGCTCTTTCCATTTGCGATTTTTCAGTAACTTCTGGTAATTATGGCGTGAGAAAAGCTCAAGAAACATTAAACAAAATTAATGATACCAACTTAAAAGTAGATGGTGTACTCGGTGAAAAAACATTAGAAGCATTAAATAAGACAAATCCCGAAACTTTCCTCAAAGAATATCATAATTCTCAAAGAAAGTTTTACAACAGCATTGGTTATGGAAAAAATAAAGTTTTCTTGAAAGGATGGCAAAATAGAGTAACTACAAAAGAGGCTACTATTAAAAAAATATGAATACTGATAAAAAAACTCACAGTTATTCACTAGATAATTAAAAAAATTATTTTTAATTTTTTTATCTATCTTCTAAAAATTTGTAAAATGTGCCTAAAAAAATTTTTTTAAAATATTAGGTACATTTTGCATTATAAAAAAATTTTTTTATACTAAAAAAATAAAAAAACAAAAAAAGGAAAAATTTGAGGAAAAAAATTTATGATTATAAATTATGGAAATAGTATAATTGCTAAAAAAATATCGAAAATGTAATTTTTATTTGGAAAAAAACTCAATGAAAATTGTGATCTTAAATATTATTCTTATCGTTTTTTTATTCTTATGATTTTTAAATATTCTCTACGAAATTTTTTTAATTTTTGGTTGAAAATAATCCATCCAAAGTTATATCAAAAACTCGTAAATGAATTAATTTTTTTGGATTTCTATTTTTTTATTTTTAATAAATTGGATGAATGGACTCAACATTTTTAGAAAAATATTATTGAACCATTAATTTTTCAAAAAAAATTCCAAAAATATTTTTTTAACTTCCAAATTGAAGGAAAAAAAATTTATTTATTGAAAATGGAACTTTATTAAATTTGGATATTCTCTGGAAAACTTTGGAAGAAATCCCAAAACGAATCTATACTTTAAAGGATACTTGGACTATATTTTTTTAGAATGGATTTTTAAAAAAAGTAATTTAGGTGCTACGATAATATTAATATTATTAAAAATTTTTTTATGTATTTTTTTAATTATTATATTTTTTTAGTGATATTTTACAACTTATTTTAACTGTCCATTTAATTTATATCTTTTCAGGAATTTCATTTATATTTTTTTAATATTTAAACCATTAAGAGAAAATTATGGACTTATGATTCCAAAACTCCTTATTTCAAATTCAATACAATATTATCTAACTTTTATCTTAGTTGGAATATGTGTTGGATATTTAAAAATTTATTTATTCAATTGGTGGAAAAATTTGTATATATCGTTGCAATTTTTTTCTTTTGATGGGAATAATAAAAAAATATAATAAAGACTATTAGTCAGATTGAGACAAAAAAATTTAAAAAGACTTTCTTAAAAAAATGAACTGAACTAAAAAAATCTTAAATATAAAAAAACAAGATAAAAAGTTTAGTTCAAATAAAGAAAGTCTTTATTTTTTTATTTAATATATATCTGAGATATATTTATAGATTGAGCTTGAGAAGAATCACTTGCACCTGACATATCAGAAATAAGTTTTGGACCGAACCAAGTTCCACCTATGATAATCCCATAAATTACTAAATTTTTAAATAATTCTGCTAAATCTAGTTGTTGTCCTCTATATAAATTAAAAAAACTGAAATCGCAAACATAAGTAATCCTCCTGCCGTAACAATCCACTGAATCCAAGGAAGAAAACCCATTATTCCACCTAAAACTCTGTTAAATACTGTATTTGTTGCCATATTAGTATTTGTATTTACTGACATTCCCAAAAGTTGCTGATTTGCTGCATAAATTAAATTTGTTGATAAAAATATTAATAAAACTATTACTGCTGTAAAAATTTTTTTCTCATTTTTTTCCCCCTTTAAATTTTTTTATTTTTTTCTAATATTTTTATTTGCAATTTGTAAATCTTCAAAACTTATTTTTATTTTTCTTCATATTTATATTTTTAAATAATCTTTATTTAAATTTCTTAAATATTTCTCTTCATCTTCTATTTTTGGAATATTTTTTTCCAAATAAATATTTGATAGATTTTTCTATTACGGACTTTGATGTATCATCTCCTGCTCCGACATATGCCAATTCAAGTTTTGATAAATTTAGCTCAAAAAGTCTCGTCCCATATTTCGAATTATAAAGATATTGCCTTTGTCCATATGCTTTATCTATCGTTGAAATTGCAATCTGTGAAAGATTGTAACTTTCATAAAGTTTTTTATGTGTACTTAGCGCATTTTCATTTGGCAAAAATATTTTTGTCATACATGCATCTTTTATCGTTGCAGCTATGCTTGATTTTTCTATATCGTTTAATGACTGTGTTGCAAAAACAACTTCAGCATTTGCTTTTCTTAAAACTTTTAGCCATTCTTCAATTTTCGCTTTCATTCTTTCATGTCGCAAAAAAACCCAGCATTCATCGAGAATAATCAAAGTTGGAATATCTTTTCCCAATTTTTCGTTTTCGATTTTAAAAAATAAATATTCTAAAATTGGTAAAAGCACTTTAGGTTTTTCCATAATCGCTCCCATTTCAAAAGTCAAAAAATTTGTATTTTCTATCACATCGCTATTGCTGTCAAAATAGCTTCCATAAATTCCTTCCTGCGAATAAACTCTTAGTGCCTCTTTTAATTTTGGGATTTGCACAAGTTTTACAAGTGTACTGATTGTTCGCATTTTAAATTCCATTTTTGCTAAAGACAATAGCGCATCATATATTTTTTTTCGATTAACCACATCTTTTGCCAAACTCTCATCTTCCTGTGCAACAAGTCCCATCACCCAATCCATAGCAAATTCCATATCTTTTGACTTATGAATATTTCTAAGTGGCTGAAATGCCATATGATTTTCACTTCCCAAATCATAAAATCTCCCACCTGAAGCCATTGTCAAAACTTTCGATGATGCCCCTTTATCAAATACAAAAACTTGTGCAGGACTTTTCTCATAATTTTTACCATTTTTATTGCTAAAAATTTTACTTTCGTATTTCAAAAAATTCAAAACCATCGTTCCCAGCAGAACAGATTTTCCTTTTCCTGTAGGTCCCAATACAAGTGTATGGCCAACATCTTTGTCAACTTTGTTATTAAAATGAAAAATTCTGTCATTTGTTATTGTGTCAAACAAATTTGGCGCATTTATACGCTCATCCCAGTCATTGCCTTCAAAAACTGAAGAAATTGGAAGCATATATCCAAGTGACTCCGAATTCATTGGACTTTTTCTCATATTTTGTTTTATATTGGACGGCATTGCGCCAAAATAAGCATCTTTTACATTTAATTTATCATCTAAGCAGGTAAAACCATGACGATTTATAATTCTAATGACTAAATTAACTTTTTCATTTAATTTTTTTAAATTCTTGTCTGAAATTATTACAGCAAAAGTGTAATATCCGTAAGAAACTTTGTCTGCTTCCAACTCTTCTCTCGCATATTTTGCTTCATAAGTTTTCTTAATTCTATTTTCGTTCCCATTGTCAATATTTCCATGAGTGTTATTAAATGCATTTAAAACAATTTGAATCATATTGTATCTTTTTTTCCAAACTGATATTTTTCAATATTTTTTATTGAAGAAATTGCTTCTTCTTTAGAAAGTCCAATTAATCTAGTCACACTTCTAAACGAAAATTTTAATTTTTCAAGTTCTGAAAATATTTGTGGGACGACTTCGCTTGGAAATAATTTTATACTCACAACTTTTGTATACGAATCGTTTGCTTTAATTGCACCATTTTTCAATTTTTCATCTGTGAACAGCTTAACCATTCATCAATTGGAAAAACTTAACGGTGGAACTTTCAAATTAACTAATGGCAAATTTGGATTTATCGTTCTGTATAAAAAATTTAACAATTCACTATTTTCCAAAACTTTAATGTCTAAAACTGCATACTCAAGCCTAAATAAAATATCTTCCAATTTTCTGTTAAATTCTTTAATCAAATTATCAAATTGTTTCAAATAATCTTTTTTTCTTAAAAAAATTCCTTCGTTAAACAAAAAAATTCATCAATATTTTTTTCTTTTTGTGTAATCATACAAATATGAAATTGTCAAATAATGACGAATTTTTATAAAATTTTTTTCTTTTTTTAAAAAAAGCTCACTTCGCATTTTATGACCAATAATCGTGGGAATTGGAGAAAACTCACTTATTTTTTTCTTCTTCTCTCTTAACTGGAATTTTTTTGCGTTTCATAGTGAAAAAAACGACTCCACTATTGACTTCTTTCAATGTCTCGTTTAAATTTTTTTCAAAAATTTTATCAATATCATCAACATAATCTAAATCTTTATTAATTATTTCAAAAAAACTCTAGCAAATCCACCATTTTTTTAATAAAAAGTGTATTTTTTTATCAATCATTCTTCTATACGGAATATAAAAAAATTCACGCTGTCATTAGTTGCAGTTAATTTAAATTTGTCATTAAAATTTTCAGAAACAAAAAAATTCCTTTTTTTATTTTTTTACTTTTCATTTTTTTCCCCTTTCAAAAAAATTCTTTAAAAAAATATTTCGTGCTTTAAAATAAGAATTATTTATCTTCTAAATTTTTGATTTATTTTTTTCAATATTTACTGCTTCTCCTTCTGGAACTTCGCTAAATTCACTATTTTTTTCACTTTTTTTCATTATATTTTTCTCAAATCATTTTTCATATTGCATCATAGCATTTTTCATATTCTTTTTTTCTGTAATTTTTCTTCCTCGACTTCTCTCAAATATTTATGCCATCTCGAAAAAAATAATAAAATTCCCTCACATTTTTTTATGTTTTTTTGCAACTGAATTTTTTTAAAAAGTCACTATTTTTCATAAATTTTTATTTTTCTTCGTTTGAATTGTCAATTGAATTATCAATAATTTCTATTTCTGGTTTTTTTCATTCTGATTGCAAAAAAAACAAAACTTGAAAAAAATTAAAAACAAAAAAATATTTTTTTCATAAAATTTTTCTCCTTTCATAAAAAAATATTTTTAATTTATTTTTCTTTTTATTTTTTTAGAATTATTCTTAAACATATTTTTCAAAATTAATATTATTTACTAAATCATCAATTTCATATATTTCTTCTTTACTATTAATTTTTAATATTACTTTTTTTACTTTTTTTGTAAAAAGATAATTTTTCTTTCTTTTTTTAAAAAAATCTTCTTTTTTTGAATTTTTATTATAAATTTCAATATATTTTTTTATTCCTTTGCTATTTTTTTATAATTTTCTCTACTTCTTTTTATATTCTTCCAATTCTTTTCTTATCAAGTTTTTTTCAATATTTAGTTCCAAAATTTTTTTATTTCGTCATAAATTTTTTTAATATCTTTTTTTCATATTTTTTTAGTGCAACTTTATAAGGAATATAATTATATGGATAATTTTTTTATATTTTTTTCTTGTTGTACTTCAGAAAGTTTTTATATATCGTTTTTTTCTTTATCATAACAACTTTCCGTGTAAATATATGGAATTTTTGTCAAATCACTGTACTCTTTTTCCTCAAAATAGACAATTTTATCACTTTTTATCGGATTTCTTCCTGAAAGTTTAACTATTATTTTATCACTCGGAAATCTCCCAACTTCATCTGGTGTAAGCAAATCTTTTCCCAAAAATTGCTGACTTTCAGATTTTATAATTGTTCCAATCGTCTTATTTGACTGAGTAAACTGCTCTACTGTTTCCTTACCTAAAAGTTTCGAAACATAATTTGAAGTAGTTTCGTCATTTGAAGTATAAAAAATTTGCGTCTGACAATTTGACAAAAATCCGTTTTCTTTCCCATAAATTTTAAATAATTGATCCAGCGACTGAAGAATTAACATCATTTTCATCCCATAACCAGCGACATATCCAATTCCCTTTTCTAAAATTTCCAATTTCCCAATTGCTGGAAATTCATCCAAAAGCAAAAGCATTCTCCATTTATGCCCCTTTTTATTAATGTAATCTATTTCTGGAGTAAGAATATTTACCATTTGCAATAAAAGTATTTTTATTAGTGGAGAAAGTGAAGTTATATCAGCAGGTGGCACAACTAAATAAAGCGATATTGGATTTTTATAATTCATTAAGTCAAAAATTCTAAAATCGCTGTGATTCGTATTATCTTTTACAATCGGAATTTCAAAAATCGAAAGTTTAACTTTTGCTGAACCAATTACAGAACCTAAAGTCTGTTCTGGCAAATTTCCTTTTTCCATAAGGTATCTAGCTGCTTTTGGATGCCTTCCTCTTCTAATTATTTCAGCATCATTCGGATACATTTGAAATAATTTATTTCTGACATATTCTTTAATTTCTTCATCTTTTCCAAATTCTTCTATCATATTTTCTTCCTGCGCCTTCTGTAAAATTATTTCTTTTATTGGTGCCGTGTAATTTGGATCTGTTATAAAATCGACCACATCTGCCATACTTGCACTAGATACTGGCTTTTTTTCGCCGTTTTCAAAAAGAAATTTTGGATTTTGCAAAAATTTTTTATACATCACATAAAAAATTATTCCAATTAACAAATCTGCCGCCGAATTATTCCAATAAGGATCTTTTCCTCCGCCACTGTCATCTTGCATAATTATATCGACGATAAGTCGTACATCTTCCATTTCGTATTCAGTCAAAAATCTGACTTCTCCAAGCGGATTATATCCACACGAATTTTTTGATTTTGGAGCAAATCTTAAAATTAAATTATCAAATTTTTCTTTTCTAGCACCTGAAGTAAGCTGATAATTCTCCCCTTTAATATCAAGTACGACAACACTTTCATTCCAAGAATCAATAAGTGTCGGAATTATAATAGAAACTCCTTTTCCTGTTCGAGTTGGCGCTGTAACACAAATATGAGTTTTATTATTATCTCGCAAAGTTATTCCATTAAATCTTCCCAAAACCACACCTTTATCAGATTTTAAGCTCACACCAAAATATTTATCTTTTCCTGGTTTAAAGTCAATTTCTTCAATACCACCCCATTTTGCTGAACCATGTGAATCATTTTTTTCTTTTTTTCTTTTTTTAAAATAAAGTAAAAAAATTAAAATTACTAAATTAAAAAAATTATGAGATAAAAAAAATTGCAAAAGGCTTTTTGCTTTTTTTAAAAAAATGGACTCTGGGAAATATAAATTGTTTTTCCCATGATAATTTATTTTTTTCCAGCAAGTGCAAAAGTTCCGAAAAAAATTTGAGATTCGTTTTTTTGAGACAAAATTTTTATAAATATAAAAAAAAATTTTTTTAATATCAAATTAAAAAAATAAAATATATACTAAAATATTTACAAAAAAATATATTACAAAAAAATAATTATAAATTTTTAAATTAATTTTTATTTTTTTCATTTTTTTATTCCCCTTTCACATATTCTAAAGATATTTTTTTCAACCATTTCAAAAAAAGAATCTATGTTATGAAAAATCATAAATATTTATTCCTGTATTCATAATCAAAAAAATTTAATAAATAAATTTTTTTCATATTTAAAATTATTTCTTTTTCAAAAAAATTCATAAAAAAATTTTTTTACATCTTTTTTTCAAAAAAAATATTTTTCGCTTCCAACAAAAAAATTTTTCCACTAAATTTTTTTAACTAATTTAAAAAAATAATTTCTTTTTTTCAAATTTTTCAATTCCAATTCCACTTCCAATCTCAGTTCCATTTTTGACCAGTTGATTTTTGAAATAATATTTTTATTTTTTTAAAAGTTTATCCAAAATCATGCTATACAAAAATATCGCTGTCCAAATAAAAAAATCAAAATTAAATTATTTTTCAAAAAGTTTTTTTCATTTTTTTCTTCAATTGGAAAAAGATAAAAAAATCAGGAATTTCAATATCATAATAATTCAAAAATATTTTTTTCTTCGTAAAAACTTTCAATTTGAAATTTCATATTCAAAAAAATAAAAAATTTTTTTAAATTTATTTTAAAATTTAAAATTCTAAAAATTCGTTATGTTTTTCCCAAAAGAAATTCACAGTTTTGAGAAAATTCATAATTCTTATACAACGAATCATCAAAAAAATAAGATTTAAAGTTTCATTTCCGTTCATTTCTTCAAAAAAATTTTTATCAATTTCAAATTCGTAAGTTTCAAATTTTTTTCAAAATATTTTTTTGCAATTTTTTAGTTTAAAAATTTTTTTCTTATTTCAAAAAAATTAATTCTTTAAAAAAATAATATTAAAAAAATTTCACTTTCATAATAATCAAAATCCCAATTTTTCTATTTTTTTCTTTTTTTAAAATTCAAAATTTCAAATAACTCAATTTCAAATTTTTTTCCCACAAAATATATTTTAGAAATTCCCAATTTTTTTCAAAAGTAATTTTATAAACATAATTTTTTTACTGCAAAAATTTTTTTCAAAACTTACAAATTTTTTTGTAATTTCCCATTTTCAATTCCATCTTTTATTCCAACCAAAAGAATATGTTTCTCATCAATAATTTCATATTTATATAAAAAGCCAAAAAGAATATTTTTTTCGGATTTTTTTCGTTTCACAACTATTTATTAAATTTAGCAAAATTTTTTTATTATATTTTTCCAAAAATTTTTCTCCTACTGCGAATTTTTGATTTTTCCATCGGTTCTATTTCTATATTTTGAGTTCTAGGATTTTGGTTAAATTTTGAAGAGTTCCCATTATTTTGTTGAATCGGAATCGGATTTTGCATAACATTTTGACTCACATTTCCAAATTCCACATCTTTTATTATAAGTCCCAATGGATTTAATCTAACCATCGCATTTGAATTAACTGCAACTTTATCCAAAAAAGCTACCATTGTATACTTAGCTTCTTTTTCAGGTATCCCATTTTGCGAATAAGTCGTTTCCTTAAAATTGACTTGATATTTGTCCTTGTCTATTTTAACAAAACTCTCAATTTCAACTGAAATTGATTTTTGCATTCTCAAAACTTCATTTGTGTTAGTTTTATTAGCAATAAAATCTTCAATTTTTGCTTTTGCCAAATTATTTACAAATGCCATTTTTTCTCTTGTCTGCCCTTTATAAAATTCGCTATCCCTGTAAACAGTCCTTATTTTTTTCACAAAATCAACCAAAAAATATTCAACTAATTTTTCATCAACATTTTGATTGCTAGAATTTTTAGTATTCAAGATTTGCCCATTGACGGAATTTTCTTTATCAACTCTTATAACATAAGGAATATAAGGATTTTTTTACACTTCTATAAATTAATCCTAGAAGTGTTGCAAAAATTTGTCAAAGTTAAACAAATTATTATAAAATGTAATATTTTTCAAATATTTTTTTGAATTTTTTTACAGTTGAATGATACATCATTTCAACAGATGTCTTCATACCTTTGGAACTACTTAAATTTCCAAATTCGTATTTTTTTCACTAATTTTTTTATTTCTTTTTATATTCACAATTTTTCCCCTTTAATTCAAACTTTTTAATCAATTTAATAAACTTATTCAATTAAATCTTCCAAAAATATATTTTTTTATTTTTTTATAGTCATAACCTTTTTACTCTCATTATTTCACTTATATAATTACTGCTATCCATTTTTTTCTTTACAGTAATCACAATATTTACAGCTTGTATTATTTCTTCAATTTGCGGAACAGAAGTTATCGAGAGCATGTACTGCTCCATTTTTTTTAATGCAGATTGACTATCATCAGCATGAATTGTATTAAATCCTCCTTTCGCACCAGAATTCCAAATTTTCAGTAAAATATCAACTTCTTCTCCAGTTCTCGATTCTCCAACAATAACAGTATCTCCATTAAGCCGCATTGAAGTTTTCAATAAATCAGCAAGTTTCACATATTTTGAAGTTGTAAGTTCTACTTTGTTGTCGCAATCACAGATAATTTCAGGCGTATCTTCAATTATAATTATTCGCTTTTTTGTCCCTCTTAATTCGTTGATACAAGCGTTTGCAAGAGTAGTTTTTCCAGTTCCAACTCCTCCAGCAATTAAAATATTTGCTCCATTATGTATTTCTTCCACAAGTTTTTTTCTATATTCTTCCAAAAGTTTTCCAGTATTTACATAATCAGTCAGCGGAAAAATTTTAGACGGTCTTTTTCGCAGTGAAAAAACTGGCTGACCTTTTACAATATCACCCATTAAACACTCAATTCTTTCACCAGTTGGAAGATTTGTCGATAAAATTGGTTCTTCTTCAGAAATTATGGCATGGTTATAATCGGCAATTAACTTTATCATATTTTCCGCCCGATCTGTCTCCAAAATTATATCTGTCTTAAATTTCCCCTTTCCAAACATATCCACTCTTATAAATCCATCTTGATTTAAATTAATTTCATTGATGTTTTTATCTTTTAAAAGCGTCATAATCTCTTTTCCAAATTGTGAAAATATAACCTCGCTGTCTTCTCTAACTTTGATAATTTGTTTATATCTATATGGCAATTTTGAAAAAAATTGAATCATAAGTTGTAATATAACTCAAATCTTCAAGTCCAATATTGTCAGGATTTTTTTCTAAAACTTCCATTTTAGTCTTTTTTTATTTTTCTTTTTTTCTATTTCTTTGACAAAAACTTTTTATCTCTTCCATTTATTTTTTTCTCCCTTTTTTTCTCCTCTTTTTTTATTATAAATTTTCTTTAATTACAAAACCAAATTAAAAATTAATATTTGCTCCAAAAATCCAAAAAAATAAAATCTCCAATCGCCCAAGTCAATCCAATAATAAATGCTGCCTGAATAAATTTCATAAAAACGGCTGCCAAATCTGGTGGCTTTCCAGAAGAAAAAAATTTCTGGAATAATTCCTAAAATTGCAACAATCAGCATAACTCCAGTTATCGTCCACTGTAAAAATTCAATAAATCCAAATAAAATTCCATTTTACATCTTGGGTCACTTCTGAAGCGGTTTTATCTATTTCACCTGAAAAAAACTGGAAATATTAACAACATAAATATTATAATTATAAATATTTTTTTCACTTTTTCATATTTTTTTCTCCTAATTATTAATCTTTTTTTAATTATAACTTTATAATCTTTTTTTGTCAAGTTTAAATTAATTAAAAATTAAATTTTTAAAAAAATATATAAATTTTATCTTGACTTTTTTTATAAAAAAATAATATTAAAATAAATAAAAAAAGGGGGAAAGAAAAATGAAAAAAATAATTTTTTTGCTTTTTTTATAACAACTGTTTTATCTTTTTACAAATGGTTTGCGATTTACAATGGAAAAAAAGACAAAATTGATAATTTAAATTTAAATATAAAAAAATTCTCAATTTGAAAAAAAGAAATTTCGAAATTGGAGATGTGGGTATAAAAATCTTTTTGAAAGGAATTTAAATACAGATGTAAAAATTGATTAATAATCCGAAAAAAATAAAAAAACTCTATTAAACAATTTGCTCAACAAAATAATAAGAGAATCGAATACTTACTTGGGAACTCCATATTTATGGGGTGGAACTACAAGAAATGGAATTGACTGCTCAGCTTTTGTAAAAAATGTCTATTTATCAGTGGGGATTAAACTTCCAAGAGTTTCACAAAATCAAGCAAAGGTTGGAAAAACTATTACACTAGATAAAATAAGAAAAGGTGATTTGATTTTTTTTGAAACAGATAAAAATCGTCCAAATACAGTTTCACATGTGGGAATCTATCTAGGAAGTGGAAATTTAATTCATGCTTCCAGCAAAAATAAAAAGGTTGTTATTGTTCCACTTAATCAAGGATATTTTTTGTCAAAAATTGTTATAATAAAAAGGATTGTAGATGTTTTATAAAAAAATAAAGATAGAATAATAGACAAAATGTTTGAATATTTAAAAGATAATTTTTTTGATAACGAATTATTATTATTTCATAATTTTACCGATTTAAACTTAAATTACAATTTTGAAACAAAAAAATATTTGAATGAAAATTTTATTTTTTTCAAAAATATAAATAAAATGTTTTTTTACAAAATAAAATTTCTGAAATAAAAAAAGTTTTTAATAAAAAAATTTAATTTTTTTAGAATTTAAAAAAACTTTAAGCAAATTTTTTTGAACATAATTTTTGAAAAAGATTTTAAAAAGGTTAAAAATAATTTAAAAAAATAACTTAATTAATGAATTTAGCGATTTTTGATAATTTATTTAAAAAAAGAAAAAAATATTTTTAAAATTATCTTTAAAATATTCTATTGATTCAATAAATAAAATAAAATTTTTATAATTTTTTTGAATTAAATATTTTTTAAAAAAACGAAAATTTTGATAATTTAAAAAAATATATATTTTAAAGACAAATATTCTTTTCATATTTTTAAATTTGAAAAAAATGATTCTAAAAAAACTAAAATCTTTAATAAAAGAAAAAAACAAAAAAATATAAATTTTATAAATTTAAAAAAATCAAAAAAATTTTTAGATGAAAATTTTAAAAAAATATTTCGAATAATTTCATAAAAATTAAATTTTTCTTTGTGAAACAAAAATAAAATTGATATTGAAAATATGAAAATAATTAGTCAATTCCCAGAATATTTAAACAGATAATTATATTAAAAAAATAACTCTAGCAATTTCACTTTGAGTTATTTTTTTATTTTTTTAAAAATTTTTTTAAATTATAAATTTTTTTATTTTTGTTAAATGGCATTTTTAGATTCTCCAAAAAAATTTCTGTCCCCTTTAATCCAAATACTTTTTCCAGAATAAATTGATTTTCCAATTTCTCTTATTTTTGTTAAAAGCAAAACTGCAATATAAAGCGTAAATATCAGCTCAAATAATTTTGAGATGCTGCTAATTCCACTTTTTTTCAATTTTATCAGTTAGTGAAAAAAACTGATTCCAGCTAATAAAAAAATAGCACAATAACATTTGTCATCGCATAAATTACTGCTCCAACTACTCCAGTTCCAATATTTCTTGTAACTTTTTAAAACTGAAAATATAATGATACACATCGAAAAAAACAACCAATTACTAAATAATCAATTAAAATTGACATTATTTCAATAACTACCTTAAAAAAATAAAATATAAAAAAATAAAATTCCAGAAAATAGAAAAAAATTAACGGCATTATATTATTGACAACTCCTTGAATATTAAACATCATTTTTTTATTCCCTGCACCATAATTGAAAATGGAACATCAAATAATTTTTGTTAAATAATTTGGAAAAATTTTTTTATGTCAAAAATTTTGTCCCGATAACATTCCTCCAATTTTTCATTGAAAAAAATTAAATAATGCTCCAGTATAAAAAAATTCCAAAAAAAACTGTTTGCCAAAAATGAAAAAAACAATTCCAATAACTGCAATTTTAGGAATCATATTTTTTTAAAATTTGAATTATTATACTTGAATTTATATTTTTCAATTTCTAAAAATACTTTTTAAGAATTCCAATTAAAAATTTCAGTAATTCCCATAAGTAAAAGAAAAGCTGCCAAAACATTTGAAAGTATCCTCCCAACATTGTCAGTGATATTTCCAACTATTTTTAAATAAATTTATAATTATTTTTACTTCGAACATCTTTTTGTGTCTTCCATTTTTTTCCAATTGGAGATTTTTTTCATAATTTAAATTTTTTTATAACCATTATTTCCATTGCTTATATTTTTTTAATTTCTCTCGTTTCATTTGCCATAAATGCTGCTACAGCAATAATTTCCCAATATTTTAACTCTATTTTATCCCACATAATCGGCTTTGTGCCAATGTCATTCTCATAATTTAAATTTGAAGATTTTATTGCATTGACAGCTATTCCAATGTTATATGCTGAAATTCCAGTCGCAGCAGTTGATAAAATTGTACCAAAATTAAAAAAATAGCTTCTTCATCAAAAATTTTGATTTTTGAAAATTATTTCTTTCAAGACTTTGAATTTCTCCAAAAAGTATTTATAACTGCAAAAATTCCAATAGTTAAAATTAACAATGTCATCTTTTTTTATTTTTCATTTTTTTATTTTTTTCCCTTCTTATCACTTTTTTTCTCTGATCTTTTTTTCAAATAAATTATTTTTTTATTCTTTACTTTTTATTTTTTTAAATCTTTATTTTTGTTCCCTTCTTATCATTTTTTTCTCTAATTTTTTTAGATAAATTATTTTTTTATTTTTTTACTTTTTATTTCTAAATCTTTATTTTTTTCGTTTTTATCTTTTTTTCATTAAATTTCAAATTTTTCTTCTTTTTTTCTTTTTTTACTTTCTTTCTCTTTTCCGATTCCCGCTCCGTCCAAAAATTGAATTTACAACATTACTTATATTCCACATAATTTTTTTGTAAAACTAAAATAATAACTGAAAAAAAGCTGCAATTCCATCAATACTGCTCGAAATTGATATTATATTTAAAAATTTGATAAGTAATTCCCATTATTGCAACTGAAATAAATAATGTGACTGCTTGTTTTATAATTAATTTTTATTCCTTCAAATCCAATTTTTTTGTCGAATCCAAAGTTAAAAAAATTAAATATATTGTTGATACTGAAGATAGTATCAAAGCTGTAAAAAAATATTTCCCACAAATTTTGATAAAATTCTACTTATTATCCACATACAAAAAAATTAATATCATTATTTTTTTATAATCATTTCAAAAATTCCAGATAAAGTCATTTTTTTGTAAAATATCTTTTAAAACTTCAAATGGCTTTGTCAAAAAAATATTTTTTTGAAATTTTTTTCCAGGCGTTGTATTCAAAAAAACTTGTATCTCCAAAAAAACAAAATTCCAAATTTATAAAACATCGAAAAAAATACTTTCGACAAAAATATGTTAAAAAAAGTTCCAGAAAATATTTTTATTTTTTTATAAAACTGATTTTTTTCCAAAACCAAATTTTTAATGAATAATGAACTGGTGTAACAAGCATAAAAAGAAATAAAAAGATTTATTACAAAAAGTTGGAATTATCATTTTTAAATATTCCATAAATATCAATTTGCCCAATATTTTTTTAAAATTATTTGCAAAATATTTATAATCATGAAAAAAAGTAAAATATATCCAAAAAAATTTGACTTATTTTTAAATGAAATTCCACGATACAAAAATAATTCCGCCAAAAATAAATTGAATCTATAAAATTTGAGATTATATCATTTCCTTTTTAATGTATATTCTTTAAATATTTTTACTAAAAGTATCGGATTCAAAATTTGCGAACAATGTTGAATTTACTAAAAAAATATTAATATTAAAATAAATCTTTTTTTATAAAAAAAAATTTTTTTATTTTTCATAAATTCTCCTCTTAAAAACTATCTGCCAAACTTTGTGCCACTCCATAAACAATATTTTTGCAAAAAACTTATACACAAAAATTTTTTTATCATATTTACCAAATTAAAAGGTGTAATAATAACTCCATTTTTTATCACTGCTTCTCCCAAATTTTGAATTGCCATCGAAAGCAAAATTGCAACTGCAAAATTTACAAGATATTGCAAAAATCCACTTATTATTATTTCCAAAGTATTAAGTGCTTTATCTCTTGTAATTTCATGCATTCCAAAAATCATATAAAATAATCCAACTGAAGTTGAGACAATAAACGATAATGTACTAAAAAACATATTTAAAACTATTTTTAAAAGTGTCAAAATCGTCATAAGTCCCATTCCTGCCGTAAGCGGACGAAAAAATACAGTTTGTATAATCATTCTTGAAATAGAAAATAACATTCCAAATGTATTTAGTGAATTTGTAACAATTTCTTCGGGATTTGTAAACCATTGCAAAATCGTTTTCCAAATTGTTCCAAAAAACCCAAAAAGTCCTCCAATCGCATTAGGTTGAGCCAAAATTCCATTTCCATAACTTGCTACAATCAAAGGAATTCCCTTTTTAAAAATGTGAATAGCTAAATCAGCATAAGTTAAATATTTTCCATTTTTCATAAAAATATTACTCGCTTTTATAAAGTCACTATAAATATAAGTTGGCAATTTAAATAAAAAAAACTGGCACAATAATTTTTTTCATAATTACTGGATATATTGCAACAAATACAAAATATGGAGATTTTTAAACTAATTTCAACTAAAATATTTTTTTACAATTTCTTCAATTGAACCACTAAATCCATTTTTTTAAAAATTTTCCATAAAATATTTATGACAATTAAAAAAATCATAACGGACATAATTATTCTCGAAAGTTCTACTTCGCCATTATTTAAAATTGAAAAAATCTGTCGTTCCAGATGAAATTTTATTTTTTTATCAAATCTAAACCAGATTTCCCTAAATCGTTTTCATTCAAAATCTCAATTTCAATTTTTTTAAACAAAAAAATTTCAAAATTACTTTTTATAAATCTAAAAAAATTTATAGCACAAAAGCAATTATCTCTCCTTTCTTTTTATTTTTTTATTTTAAAATTTTTATTTTTTTAATTTATTAATTTATATCTATTTATCTATTTATTTCTTTCGCTTTTTTTCATGAATAATTTTTCGATGTATCTATATCTAAATTTTTTTAATTTCTCAATCTTTTTTTCAATTTGAACTTGATTTTTTTGGCATACTTGTCAAAAAAATTTTTTTCTAAAATTATCAATTTCTGCGTCGGAAATATTCAAATTTTGTTCTCTAAATATTTTTTTATTTCTTCATTTGAAATATTTAAAAAAATTTTTTTGAATATTTTCTTCATAAAATTCTCTTTTTTTCTTCAGGTTCTTCCACAAACGATTTCATTTTTTTCAAAAATCTTTTTCTTGATTTTTTTCAAAATAATATTTTTTTATATTCAGGATTTCTTTTTTTCTCCAAAAAAATTAGAGTTTTTTTGAAAAAAATTTAAATTAATTAATAAAATTACAAAATAAATAATTAACGCTAAAAATTCCTATAAAAAAATATTTTTTTAGGAAATTTTACTCCTTTTATAATAATTTCATCTTCCAGCGACAAAATAAAATCAATAATTTTTCTTCATTATTTTTTTCCTTTTTTTATTTTTTTATTTTTTTCTTTTTATTTATTTTTTTGCTATTTTTCTTTATTTTCTCCTAATTTTTTTAAACTTTAAATATAATAATTTTTTTCAAAAAAATGTTTTAAAATCTTTTTCGCTCAATTTCAACTATTTCAAATTCTGCCATTTCGTAAATCAAACTTTTTTTAATTCTGTTTCTGGCAAAAAAATTAATTGGAATTTTTATTTAAGACCGAAATTGGATTTCTCAAAAGAATAATTACTTTTTTTGAAAAATCAAAAAAATTATTTGAATTTATTTCTTTTTATTATAAAATCTTGATTTTTTTAATGTCACATCAAAAATATTCTTTTTATTTCTTCAAAATTATTTTTTTCCACGAATATATTTTTATTTCATAATTTTTTTCTCTTTCAAAAATAAAAAAATTTTTTTCTTTTTTTACTTTTTATAAAAAAATTCTATTTTTCTCCATCTAACACAACTCCCAAATAATTTTTGCACAACAAATTTTTTTCCCATAATTTCCAAATCCTAATTTTTTTATCAAAAATAAAATAACAACTAAAAATTAATGTAATAAAGTTTAAAAAAACATAATTCCCACCCTTTTTCTAAAAAAATATTTTTTTAATTTTTTTCGTAAGCGAACCATTTTCTTCATTTTTCCAAATAAAAAAATTTTTCAGTTTTAAAATATTGTCCATCTAAATAAATATCAAATTTAGAATTTTTTTACTCTAAAAATTTTTTTATTTCAACTTTTTTTGCCAAAAGATTTTTTTCCGCCATAAAAAAAATAATTTTTTTCAAATCCATTCATCAATTTTAAAAAAACTCAAGATAATTTTTTTAAAAAAATAAACTTTTGCACAAAAAAATTTCATTTTTTTGAATTTATATTCAAAAAAATATATTTTATATTTTTCTTCTAAAATTCTATGATATTTAAAAAAATTAGAAAAATTCATCTAAATTTTTTTCGCTCAACTCAAACGGATTCTTTTTTTATTAATTTTTAAAAATTTTTTTATATTTATATTCCAAATATTCTTTATATAAAACTTCTTTTTTTCTTCTTTTTTTCAGAATTTTTTTCACTATTCAAAAAAATTATTTTTTTCTTTTAAAATTTTTTTCTCCATAAAAAAATTTATATTCATCTTGCAAAATATCAAAATCTGAAACTCTAAAAATTACCCCATCCAAAAAAATAAATTTACACAACTAATTTCATCAAAAACGACCGTCGCAAATCTCTCAAAAATTTTTTTATTTCCAAACTTTTTGCGAAAATGGAACAACAAAATTGAATTTTTTTCAAAAAGTAAAAAAATAAACTTTGATAAAAAAATAAATTCTCTGTCAAAATAAAATTTTTTTATTTTTTTAAATTTTTTTATTTTTTTATATTCTTCAATAATGCTATAAATATCATTCAAAAAAATTCCCACAACTTTTCGATTCTTCAAATTTTTTTATTTTTCAAATTTTTTTATTTTTAAAATTAAAAGAAAAAAACTTTTTATTTTTTTCTCAATTTCAAATTTTTTTCTTCACACAATTTTTTTATTTTTTTATTTTTTTCTTTTTTTCTTCCAATTTTTTTCTTCAAAATTTCTTTTTAAATTCTTCTTTATTTAAAAAAATTCTTTTTATTCTAAAAATTTTTTTCAAACTCAATTTCAATTTGCACTTTTTTGAAAAATCCGTTATTTTTTTATCAGCTCAAAATCATTAAATTTTACACTCTTTTTTAATTGTTCCATCTTCGCAAGAAACTCCCACAACAAATTCTTTAAGTTCGTCAATCAAATTTTTTTAAAGACAACACTTTTTGCAATTTCAAAAAAAACTAATTTTTTTCGTATTTATATTATAAAATTCAAAAATTTACAAAAATAAAAATTTAATTCCATTTTTTTATAATCAAATTTTTTTATAATTTTTTTCAAAATTTTTGAAATACCAATTCTTTAAATATTTTTCTCTTGCGAAAAAATTTTTTTCATAAAAAAATATTTTTTTGATTTTTTTAAATAAATTTTTCAGGAATCAAAATTAATTTTTTTCTCACATCAAAAAAATATTCTAGCCTTATAAAATCTTTTTGCCAATTCATAAAAAAATTTTTTTCTTTTTTTATTTTTTTCAAAATCAAAATTCAATTTCAAATTTTTTTAAAAATCGAAATTTCTGCTAAAAATTTTTTTCTTTTTTTAAAAACTTCTTTCCCATTTTCAAAATAAATTTTTTTCATATTCAAAAATTTTTCTTTTATAAAATTAAAAAAATTTTTCATAAAAATATAAATTTCGATAATTTTTATTTTTATTTTTATTTTTTTAAAATTTTTCTTTTTTTCTCGAAATTCTCTCTTATTTCTTTAGCAGTTTCTTCATCAATTTCTTCAAAATATTCAAATTCTTCATATCTTTTTTTATAAATCAAAAATACTTTTTTCAAAAAATTTTTTTCTGAAATTTCCAAATAATATTCATCCAACTTTTTCATCGACAACTTCCAAATTCAAATTTTTCATACCCAAAAATAATTAAAAAAATCTAAAACACTCAATTTATAGTCCACATTTCTATTATCTTTTTTTATTTTTTTAAAAAAACAATCTATATCTTTTATTGTCATCTCAAAAAAATAATTTTTCTTTCTCTTTTGAATTTTTTTGAAATTTGCTCCAAAAATTTATTAATTTCATTTTTGTTTTTTTCAAAATCATCTGTCCCATAAATAATTTTTAGGATTAAAAAAATCAAATTTTCTTTTTCCAAATGAATCTTTTTATTTCACAATTCAAAAATATTTTTTTATATCATTAAAATAAATACTCACATTCCAAAGTTTTTTTCAATATTTCTAAAACAAATTTTTATAATTTTTCTTCCATCTTTCTAATTTTTCCCCTTTTTCCCTTTCAAAACTTTTAAAATTTTTTTATTAAATTTTTTTATTTTTAATTTCAAAAAAATATTTTTACTATTTTTTTCCAAAGTTTTTTTCATCAATCAAAAGTTTCATCTCAAATTTAAAATCCTTTTTTTAAGAACTCCAAAAATATCTTGAATCAAACGAAGTCGGTGTATCTCCCATAACAAAAAAATTCATCTTTTTTTAAAACATAACTTTCTTCTGTTTTTTTATACTTTTTATTTATATTTTTTTATTTTTCATTTAGTCCTTTTTATCTTAAAAAAATTTCCCCCTTTTTTTCCCCATTGATAAAAAAATCCCGCCATTTCTATGTTCTATTTTTATCCCCACAAACTCCTACAATTCTTTTTAATCAAATAAATTTTTTTCAGTTTATTTTTTTATTCGGAAAAATTTTTCTAAATATTTCAAATACTTTTTGTCAAGTTCAAACAAAACCAAATTATTTTTTTATATTCTGGAAAAAAATTTTTTTAAAATAAATTCCCTTTCTAAGACTATTTGTCACATTGTAAGTAAATCTTGAAAAAAATAAAAATTATACTAAAAAAACAAATATTATAACTAAAAAAATATTTTTTTGAAAAAAATTTATCATATCTATTTTAACTCCTTTTTAATTTTTAATTTATTATAACATTAATTTTTAAATTAAAACAAGATTTATTTTTTAAATTTTTTTAAAAAAATATTTAGAATTTCGAAAAAAATATTTGACAAATTTATAAATTAAATGTATAATGTAATCAAGAAATATTTGTAATTATTTCAATTTAAAAAAATAATAATCATTTATAGTTAAATAATAAAATCAATTGTCAGAAAATTTCTCTATTTTTTTCATTAACCGATTTTTTTGTTTTTTTCGGTTTAGTGTAAATTAATTTCTCTAAAATAAAAAAATTTTTTTTAATTTGATTTATTTAACTATAAATTCAAAAAAATTAAAACTTAGGAGGAATAAATATGTCATTAATTGGAAAAAAAGTTGATAATTTTACAGTTCAAGGTTATCAAAATGAAGCTTTCAGAGAAGTAAACTTTGAAAAAGATATTTTGGGAAAATGGAGCATTTTTATGTTCTATCCAGCAGATTTCACATTTGTTTGCCCAACAGAATTAGAAGATTTGGAAGATCACCACAAAGAATTAAATGATTTGGGATTTGAAGTTTATTCAGTAAGTACTGATACTCACTTCACTCACAAAGCTTGGCACGATCATTCAGAAGCAATTAGCAAAGTAACTTTCACAATGCTAGGAGATCCAAAAAAAGAATTAGTTAAAATCTTTGATGTTTTAGAAGAAGAATCAGGAATGGCTTTCAGAGGAACTTTCGTTGTAAACCCTGAAGGAAAAATCGTTGCTTATGAAGTAAATGACGGTGGAATCGGAAGAGATGCTTCAGAATTAGTAAGAAGAGCAAAAGCTGCAAAATTTGTACACGACAATCCTGGATTAGTTTGCCCAGCTAAATGGAAAGAAGGAGAAAAAACATTAAAACCTGGATTAGATTTAGTAGGTAAAATTTAATTCATAAAAAAATTATCCACAATTTAAAAAAATATAAAATGATTTAAGGGAGTTTTTTTCTCCCTTATTTTTCAATAAATAAAAATATAAATAAAAAAATAAATAATAGAAATTAAATTAAATTAAATTAAAAGGAGTAAAAAAATGGCTTTTATTAGATAAAAAAATATTGTAGAACAATTAAAAAGGGTATTTTTAATAATATAAATGGAAATATCGAAATGGTGGCTTTTTTAGACGACAGTGAAAAATCAAAAGAATTAGATAGTTTTTTAACAGAAGTTGACGCCATTTCAGACAAAGTTAATTACGCAAAAAAAACTTTTGGAAGTGACGCTGATTTTGAAAAAATGCACAATATCACAAGACCTATTTCATTTACTCTGTTAAAAGATGGAAAAAAATCTGGAATTAACTTTAACGGAATTCCTGGAGGACATGAATTCAATAGTTTCATTTTGGCAATACTTGGACTTGCTGGTATGGGTAAAAAATTGGAAGGAGAACAATTAATTAAAGTAGAATCTGTTACAAAACCTTTAAATATTGAAACTTATGTTTCTCTTTCTTGTACAAAATGTCCTGAAGTTATTCAAGCATTAAATATAATTTCTATGGCAAATGAAAATATCACAACTTCATTAATTGACGGAGGAGTTTTCACTGAAGAAGTTACTCAAAAAAATATTCAAGGTGTGCCAGTTGTTTATATCAATGGAGAAAAAGCTTCTGTTGGAGAAAAAACAATTGAAGAATTGATTGATATTGTTACAAATGCCTAATAACCTAAAACAATTTATATAATTTAAAAAAAGAAGCTATTTCATAAAATTATCTTATGAGATAGTTTCTTTTTTTATAATTTATTACTTTTTTTCTAAACAAATCTTTTACCCTCAAATTATTTTTTTCTCACTTTTTAAAATCCAAGAAATTGATCCTTGTACAAAATACAAAAATTCTTAGCCAATTTGGATTTATATAAATATCTTCATCACTTTTCAAATTTAAAAATATTGTCAGAAAACTTTTCTAATGCTCTGCCTAAATTTTTTAAAGGTCCTTTCCCCAATTTACATTTTTTCAAATATGGCAACAATTCTCCTGCACCCACGCCAACTCCTTGCCCCCATTTTGCCTGAACCTTCTTGCACCAGTTCTTCATCTGCAGAATTGCTAAATGATTTTGTTTTCCTTCATAAAATCCATTATTAACCACACAATAAATTTTACTTCCAGACTTTATAACTTTTTTCCTTCTCAAATTCTACAAAGTAATTTTTAACAAATTGGATGGAATTCCATCAACATATAAAGGAAAAAAAGAAATATTAAAACATCGCTATTGTAGATTTCATTTTTTTCATTTTATCATTTAACTTAAAAAGAAATTGAATAATATTTTTTTATTTCATTTTCTTTAAATAAAGACGAAAGATAGTTTCCTAATATTTCAGAATTACTTTTTAACTGCTTTTTGGACTTCCATTTATTACAGTGATTTTCATATTTTATCATTCTCCCTGATCTTCTAAAAAAGAAACCTTAAAATTTTTTACATCTAAATTTACACTGTTAGCCTTTACTATTTCTTTAGCCGCCATTTTTTCACTTTGTGTCAAATTTTCCCCATAAAAATATACATTTAAATCAAATCTCGTTTTATTTCGTGCGATATGATGCATTTCCTTATTCTTAAATTTAAAAAATGGCAACAAATATGGAATTGTCCTATCCAGCACATTTTTTTACAAACGGACTATAAGAACCATAGACACATTGACTTATAATCACAACTTTGTCTGATTTTGAATATAATTTTGCTAAATTTTCATATCCATCCCTAATTTTACATTTCCCAGGAGTTTTAATCCAGCATTCAAAGCACCCCATGCAGCTTTTTAATTTTTATTATTATCACAAATTATAAACATATCTTCATCAGCTATTATTTTTCTTTTTTTATTTATACTTTCTTTTTATTTTTATCTATAATTTTTTTCTTTTTTTCAATTTTTCCACTTCAAATTTTTTTCAATTTTTTTCATTATCTAAATCGTGTATAATTAATTCCATATTTCTCACCTTCTATAAATATATTAAATCTATTTAAAATCTAACTGCTAAATATTAACCAAATTTAAGATTCAAACCCATATAGTTGTTAAATTCTATAGTAAAAACTCCCTTAAAGCGAACTCAAAAGCTATGACTATTTTACTCAAACCCTAAATTTATATAATTTTTTTAATAGTTATGTTTTTAAATGGGTTCGAGTATATTTTTAAAAATTACTTTGCTATACAAACTGATTTTTATTATCTCCTCTATTTTTTTCTTCCCAGCTTTCAGAATACTTTATATCATTTGTAATCATTATTGTTGTCAGTCCTTGCACTAACGCCCACATTGCCAAAATTTTTATCTTGTATAGCCTGATTTGTTACTCCAATTTTTTTCAAGTATTTTTCGTGGCCTCAATTTTTTTAATATACTAAAGGCTTTTTTCATTATTATTTTTCTATTTTTTTGAAAAACTTTGAGAATAAATCTATTTTTCATATTTTTTTCTTGAAATCATAAAAATAATAGTACCTGTGATTCGCACAAAAAAACATAACGTATGTTTTTCCTAATTTTACCAATAAATCCTCTTGATTTTCATATTTTTTTCTTGTCTTATCAAGTTCCGCCGCCAATATTCCCCAGATATAATCACTCATTGCGTAAAGCAAATCACTTTTTTTCTTAAAATATGTGTACGGTGCCGCATTACTTACTCCACACATTTTAGCCACTTTTCTTAAAGATAATTTTTCTTCTCCTACTTCATTTATTAACTCTATCCCCTTTTCAATCAATTCTTCTCGTAAATTTCCATGATGGTAGCTTTTTTTAGATTTTTCCATATTTAAATTCCTCTTAACTTTTATTATCTTATCACTGTAAAGATTATACACCCAAATCTTTACACTGTCAAGTTTGTTTTAAAATTTTATTACTTCTTTTTACCTGGGCTTAGTACAAATAAATATTTTTTTATAAAATTTATTGGATAAAAAAATTATTTTTAAAAAAATTCAAATTATATTCAATATAAAAAAAAATAATCGCTGTCTTTTACAACAACGATTATTTGAAAATATAACTTTGTTTTTTTATAATTTCTATTTTTTTCAGTCTAATAGCAAATTGTATTCTATTTCTTTAATATATTTCTCTAAACTCTTCATCCCATTTAAATATTTCTTCTAAAATATTCGTCTATTTTTAATGTATCTATAAGAAATCATAACCTCAACAGAAAATTTATTTTTTTCATCAATATGGCTGATGCTTTTTTTATATGTAGGTATTCAATTCCTTTTTATTTTTTTCCTTCTTCTAACAATTCTAAAATTAACATTTTAAATTCATTTATGTACTTTTTTTCAAATTACTTTTTCTTAAACTAAGTTTTTAATAAATAGAAAAATAAGTTTTTCAAATTATTTGTCCAAGATTTTTGGGTACACTCCAATTCTATTTATCTATATCATATTCAGTTACTATCTCTTTATTTAAATCAGGCTGGGTTTCTAAAAAAATTTATCCATCCAATCAACGTTTCATAAAAAGCATTCAAACGGAATTATATCATAATCTCCGTATTTTTTTCATAATCATATAAAAAAATAAAGTAAAACAGCTTCTTTTTCTTATTTCTGCTCCAAACCCTTCCCCCATTTCTAAAAAAAGAAGTTTTTCTGATACTCCTGACTTAATTTTTCTCCACTTCTTCTATGCATTTTTTTAATGGGGAATTATTGAAAAAAATAGCTATCATATCCACCATCAAAAAAAGCACATTGTATAAGTAATTTTTTTATAATTAAAAATTTAATTGTATTTTTCTCCAAAAAAATATTTTTACAGATTCTTTTTAAATATCCTGAATAGTCTCCTATAAAGAATGAAGCTATCACAGGCACTATAGTTTTGTTATCTTCCCATCCTCCTATTTCCCAATTAAATTTAATTCTTATTTTTCTGTTCAATTTTAATTGCCTCCTTATTTATCTTTTGGGGTATGCTGTTGCATTTGGATTTCTGTTTGTAGGTTCATATCCTCTTACTTCAATACCACTTGGGGTTATTCCTTTCCACATTAAAGACCCTTGATTATTATTATATAGAATTCTATTCTGATATGCACTATCAAATTCATACTTAACTCTATAACGATTTTCAATATTTTATGGTTTTATGGTAAAGCAGCCTCAGTCCAGTGAAGCCGCTTTGCTATGAAATATTGAAGACAGTTAGCAGAAAACTCAAATTTCTCATAGGTTAGTACAAGAAATTTGAGTATTTGTTTTAAAATTCAAAAATTATAAATCATTTATTTAAACCATTGGGAGAAGAAAAAAACTAAAATGTCTTCCCTTTTTCTAATTCCTAAATGTTAGTTTCTCCATTTAGTATATGATTAAAATCAAAATTTCGAGTAATAGAATTTTTTTGATAAGTATAACTAGAATTCTTTAGTCAATTCAGAATATGATTTAAATCTCATTAAGTTCTAAAAAAATTAAAATGGATAAATATCATTTTCTACTATTTCTGTACTTATTTTTTTATAATATCTTTTTATAAGTTCTGATAATTTTACATTAATTTTCCTTAATTTTTTTCCATTTTTTTCTTTATCATCCCAACAATAAGAAACGCTTAAAAGATTATAATCTTCTAAAGGATCATATTTCCCATAACTAGCTCTATATCTTGTCCAGTTTAATATTTCTTCTTTTTAATTCATCTTTAAAAATTTTTTTGGAATTTTTCTCTAGCTGTTCATATATTAAACAATTAACTAAATACAAATAATACTGAATATTTAATCCATTTGATTCTTTTTAATTTCATTTCCTGAATAGAATTTTTTTCTTACTTCCAAAAAAATTTTCTATTGTCTTTTTTTAATTTTTAAATATATTTCCAATTTTTTTCACTTCCTAATCATATTTATCCTATTTAACATATTCAAAAAAATTTCAACTCCAGGTATTCTAGTATTAGGTAAAAAAATATTTTTGATTTATTTCTAGTCCATTCACCTGTTCTTGTGTTAACCCAATAAAGGCTTAGCCTTCTGTTGTCCTCCCTATTCTCTATCAGATCCCTCAGCTTCATTATATATAAATTTAAACTTCTAGATAAATTTTTGGGTGCAGTATGCTATTTCAAGTTTATTTAATTTCTCCAAGGTATAAGATCATTTATATAAATTTCAATACTAAGTTTTTTTATTTTTATGTGTTAATTCTCCAACTTTTATATTAATCTGTCTTATTTCTTCATTTTTTTCCGAATCTTTTTCCGTATGAAGTAACAGATACAAAATAATAATCTAATAATGGATCAAATTTTTCCTAAATTTTGACTCCATTTTCGAAATCTTCTTCTATATCCTTTTTTTACATCTTCACGAAATCTGCTAATTTCTCCATATACTAAATAGTTAACTATACATAGATAACTTATTAAGGATAAACTATGTGACTCTTTAATATCTTTTTCTATTGTTTAAATTTTTTTCTTAGTTCTAAAAATTCTTCTATTGCTTTTTTTAATTCTAAATATTTGTTCATGTTATTTCCCCTTGTATAATATAGTTAGTCTTTCTTTTTAAATGTTTTTTTACATTCATTTGTACTCATAATATTTAACTTGCTATATATTTTTTTATTATATCATATTTCTTTATATTTGTATATTTCTGCTTTATGTTTCTAGACTTTCAAACCTTTACTGCAAGGGTAATGAACAATCCTGTAAAAAAATAAAAAAAGAAAAAAATATAGTAATTATGAAAAAAATATTTATTAATCAATTATCAAACAACCTTATTATAAAAAAATTATTTCTATTTTTTTAAATGGAGTTTAATATAAAAAAATCCTTATAAAATAAAAAAAGAGAGCGTCTAAATGCACCCTCTTCAATTATTTTTCTGACAATAATGAGTTTATATTAAAACTTAATTTCACAAAAAAACTTTTATTTTTTTACTTTTTCCACATCATCTTTTTTTCTTTAAATCTTTATCTGTTTCTTTTATCTTCCTCCTGTTTTACTCCCCACGCTTCTGGCTTAGGCACACAAATCGGACGTCCTTCTGGCAGCATATCCCATATCTTTTTTAATATTCCCATTAGAAATACACCTCTTTTTCTGTTTGCTTTTTAAATTTTATTCGTATTCTTTAATTTTTTTGCTGAGATTCTATCATACTTTTTCATAGAGTTGCAGTTAAAGTAGTTTTTTTAAGCAATCTAATTATAAATCAATTATTTAAACATCTTGGTTCAATGTTTATATTTATTCATATTTTTACGATTTCTCAAATTATTTTTTTCTAAATAATGAGCAAATTTCCATAATTAACATTTCAACCCCTGTTTCCATCTCTATTTTTACCAGTCTTTATCTCTCTTTCAATTTCCCAGCATCTAAAAACTAATTTTTTTAAATTTAAATTTGTATAATTTTGCTCAAGTTCCAGCTTTTTAAAAATCACATAGGAATTTGGAATTCGATTATTGGATTTAAAAACTTCCTTTATTTCTTCAAATTCCATTTTGAAAGCATTATAATTTCTGCTAAATTTTCTCCCACGTTTTTTTAATGAACTTATTTTATACATCGTTTCAAGTTCACTGTAAAGAGAATACAAAATTCCCATATATTCCTTCTTCTGCTCCAAATATCTCATTACATCCGCTGGATTATTCAACAATATATTCCGTGTCATCTCATAAATCTGATATTCCTTTTCAACCGACACAACATTTTTTATTTTTTCAATATCAAATTTCTCTCCATTCAAAAAAACCTTAATTTTCTCCACTTCATTTCTAACTTTAAACGGATTATTTCCAATCATCTCCAGAAGCAATGCCAGATCTCTGCCATTTATTCCTAGTTCATTCACAATATAGGCCCGTATTTCCTCTTCAGTCTCCTTCTGAAACAAAAAGACTTTCATTTTCCTATTTTTTTCCAGCTCATCCAGCAACTTTTTTAACTTTGCCCCAAATTTCCCATCTTCCTTGTCATAATCAATAATAATTTCCTTATTTACTATCTCAAGATTTGCTATGTATTTCAAGATTTCCTCAATATTTTTCAGTTTTTCTGCCCTTTTTAACACAACCAGTTCCTGACTTAAAAATATCGAATTAATATTAATTTTCTCCAAAAACTGCTCGTTTTCCTTCAGATCCACATCAAAAAAACTCTCACTAATCCCCACATTTTCCTTCCGTATTTTCTCCAGAATCTCAAAATACTTAAATTCCCTCTGCTTTTTCCCTCCAATAAAATAAATCATTTATTTCCTCACACTTTTAATCTAATACTAAATCCCATTTGAAAAATAGAAATTATATTTTATTTATTTCCTGACAAGGGGTCTTGACCCCTTGCATAATAGAAGTTATAATAAATCTATTATTTTAACGGGAAATAGTATAAAAACCAAAAAAATATCTTCTAATACTCATTAATTCAAATAACTAATCCTTTGGCACATCATAAACCTGATGGCAAATCGGACATTCCAAATATTCTTTTCTACCACTTATCGGAAAAACTGGTATCCAAAACAAAGTAAACCAGTCACGATATTCCATAAAATTCCAGTCAGATGTATTGTTGCATCTTGAGCAATGACAGTTTTCTAGTGTTCCTAAATTTTTAAATTTTCTTTTCGTTCCAAATATTAAAATCATTCTGGATGCTTCTCCTTTAATTTTTACATTTTTTGACAAGGGGTCAAGACCCCTTGCTAATCTTTTAATTATAAAATTTTTTTAATTACTAATCTTCTTTTTCAACTTCCAGCAATTTCAATCTCAAATCATCTTCAAGCACTTGTTCTTCAATTCCCGCAGGTGCTCCTGTCATCAAGTCTTGCCCCTTATTAGTTTTAGGGAACGGAATTACTTCTTTTATTGAATCTTCCTTCAACATTGCCATAAGCCATCTATCAATTCCGTAAGCAAGTCCTCCATGTGGCGGAACCCCATATTTCAACACTTCCAAGAAGAATCCAAATTTGTCTTCTAATTCTTCTTGACTAAATCCTAATTTTTCAAAAACTTTCGCCTGTAAATCTTCATCGTGAATTCTGATACTTCCTCCTCCAATTTCATAACCATTTAAGACAATATCATATGAATCTGTCTTAATTTTTGCAAGTTCATTCGTATCGAGATATTTTCTATCTTCCTCCTTAATCGAAGTAAATGGATGGTGTTGTGCTTTGTATCTATTTTCTTCTTCACTCCATTCAAACATAGGAAAATCAACTACCCATAAGAATTTAAACGCATTTTTGTCGATTAATTCCAACTCTTCTCCCAGTTTCAATCTCAATGCTCCCAATCCATCATGCACAACTTTATATTTATCCGCCAAAATTAACGCAACTTCATTATTTTTAATTCCCAATTTTTCAATAATTTGTGCCAATTTTTCTTCTGAGAAGAATTTCGCAATTGGAGAATTTATCTCTCCATTTTCATTCATTTTAATATATGCTAAACCTTTTGCTTTAAAGTATGTTTTCACATAATCTTCCAAATCTTTAATGTATTTTCTCGAGAATTTTTCCACATTTGGTGCAACAATCGCTTTTACATTTCCACCATCTTTCAACGCATTTTCAAAAACGCCAAATCCACAATCAGCAGTTTCTTCAGATAAATCAATCAATTTCATATCAAATCTCAAATCTGGCTTATCTGAACCATAAAAATTCATCGCATCATCATAACTCATTCTTGGAAATTTTTCAGTAATTCCAATTCCTGTAACATCTTTAAATACTGTCTTTGTCAATTCTTCAGCCATTGAAATCACATCTTCTTGCTCAACAAACGACATTTCCACATCTAATTGAGTAAATTCAGGCTGTCTGTCCGCTCTCAAATCTTCATCTCTAAAACATTTTGCTAACTGATAATATTTGTCAATCCCAGAAACCATAAGTATTTGCTTAAACAATTGTGGTGATTGTGGCAATGCATAAAAATCACCTTTGTTAGTTCTACTTGGCACGATAAAATCCCTCGCACCTTCAGGTGTCGCTTTTGCTAAAATTGGAGTATCAACATCCAAAAATCCATTTTCATTCATAAATTTTCTAATCGAAAACAGCATATCATTTCTTTTAATAATATTATTCAACATTTTTGGTCTTCTAATATCCAAATATCTATAAGTCAATCTCATATTTTCACTAAGATTCCCAGTTTCACTAATTTCAAACGGTAACTGTTTCGCACGGCTTAAAACTTCAATTTTTTTCGCTTCAATTTCAATATCCCCAGTTGGAATATTTTTATTTTTACTGCTTCTTTCAGCCACCACTCCTGTAACCTTCAAAACCCATTCATTCTTATATTTTCTAGCTTCCTCAAAAAGTTCACTCCCAGAAACTTCCTCATTCAACAAAATTTGAGTAACCCCATATCTATCCCTCAAATCAATAAACACAAAGTGTCCTAAATCCCTAACTTTAGAAATCCATCCTGACAAAGTTACTTCTTCGCCAATATTTTCCATTCTTAACTCGTTTAATTTATAGTTTCTATACATTTTTTATCCTTTCTTTTATTTATTTAATGATTTTTATATTTTTATTTTTTAAGATACATTTGATAACCTAAGTTTTTTTATTATTCTTAATTTTAATCAATAAAAATCGTCAAATATTTTTGAATTTTCAATCTAGTGCCTCTTTTTCAGCACAAATCAACTCAATATCTTCAAATGCATTTTCTATCGCTTCTATATGATACATTTCATACATATCAAATATTTTTTCAGTTACCAGAAGTTTATCCCACTTTTCTAAAATATTTTTTGCATTCTCATTTTTCCATTCTGCATATTTTTCGAGCAAATACACAAAAAACTTCATTTTTTTAGACACCGCTCTCACCTCTTATATACACAGAATTTCTAGGATCTCCAGTAATTTTCTCATTTTCCCACATATCTAAAATTGCTAATGGACTAAATTCCCACATTTCCAATTCAAAATCTGAAAGCATTTCATAAGTTTCTGAATACAAAAATTTTCTCATTGATTCCATTTCACTAAATCCATATTTTTCTGAAATAAGTTTTATCACTTCACTATCGTAATTTGCTAAAATGTCTGAAAATATTTCTTTCGTATTCATACTTTTATCAACTCCACAAACTTCAATTTTTCCAAAGCCTTTTCTGTCTTAAATGCATATTGGTCTTTCAGTTTCTGTGGCAATAATCTTTTCAACGCTTCTTTTTCATCATATATCCCATTTAAATATAAGTTTAAAACTAGCATTGTTGTGTCATTTGCCACTGCTCCAATTACAATATCTAAATCTTCATCAAATATTTTACTTGTTTCCCCTTTCTGTCAATTTAATAAAAGAATTACACAAAAATCTCTACAACAATCGGAATAAACAAAGCCGGTAACATATTTGCAATTTTGATTTCTTTTTTAAACAGAAGATTTATTCCAATTGCCATGACCATTATTCCGCCAAGAAAATTTATGTCTGAAATCGTATTTTCAGTCAAATATGGTTTTAGATAATTGGCAAAAAGATAGAAAAATCCTTGATAAAGAAATACTGAAATTGCCGAAAATGCCACGCCAATTCCGTAAAGCGATGTTATTACAATCGAAATTATTCCATCTAAAATTGCTTTTATATTCAAAGTTGTATTATCTCCAGTGAGTCCACTATTTATCGATCCAACAATTGACATTGCTCCTGTGCAAAATAAAATTGTAGCAGTTGAAAATCCTTTTGCAAAACCTTTTTCATTTTCACCATTTTTAAAATTCTTTTCTGAATTTTTTTACCTGAACTAAATTTTTTTCTCTAAAAAAAGTCCAAAATTTTTTAATTTCAAATCAATATCAATAATTTGACCAATTATCGAACCAATTATCAAATAAATCAAAACAATGATATCACGCTTTGAATTTATCGTACTTTTCACACCGACAATTACTATAAACTGTCCAGCACATTCCATAATGATATTTTTCATATCTTCTTTAAACTTGTGACCGATAAAAAATCCAATTAAGCTTCCAAGAATAATTGCAGCGCAATTTACCAAATTTCCCAAAAAATCACCTCATTTAAAAATTCTTAAAATCTCAAAATTCCTATTTTAAAATTATTTCAAAATCTCCAAAACTTCCTCAAAGTTATATTTTTTTTGCTCTCCAGTGCTAAACTTCTTAACCGTGATCACATTTTCATCTCGTTCTTCTTCCCCTAAAATCAACACATATTCAGCATTTTCACGGTTTGCCTTTTTCATTTGTGCTCCAAAACTTTTTGCATTATAGTCAAAGTTTACTTTAATGCCATTTTTTCTAAGTTCATTTACTGTTTTCACAAAATATTCTTTTGTATCATCGAAATAAATTACATAAATTTTTTCTTCATTTTCAGAAATTATAGAATTATCCATTAACATCGCAATTCTTTCCATTCCAGCGGCAAATCCAATTCCAGGAACTTTCGCATTTCCTAATATTTCAAGCAATCTGTCATATCGTCCACCCGCTAGAACTGTCGCTTGTGACCCCAATTTACTCGATTTAATTTCAAAAACCGTGTCCGAATAATAGTCAAGCCCTCTAACTAATTTATCATTTACAACATAATTCACGCCCAACAATTCCAAATATTTTTTAGTATCTTCAAAATATTTTTTACTTTCTTCATCCAAATAATCATAAAGTTTTGGTGCATTTTTAAACTCTTCCTGATCACCTTTATCCTTAGAATCCAAAGCTCTCAAAGGATTTTTCTCATATCTTTTTTGCGAATCTTCACTCAATTTATCAAGTCTTTCAAACATAAATTTTTCAAATCCTCAATATATTTCTTTCTCGATTCAACATTTCCTAAGCTATTAATCTCCACAACTAAGCCAGTAATTCCAAGTTCTTCAAGAAAATCGCAACCCATTTTAATAATTTCCGCATCTAAATAAGCACTTCTCACACCAAACATTTCCACTCCAGTTTGATGAAATTCTCTCATTCTCCCTTTTTGTGGTGCTTCGTATCTATACATTGGACCATTGTAAAACCATTTCACTATTGGAGAAGACTTATGAAATCCAGCTTCAAGATACGCTCTCACAACTCCCGCAGTTCCTTCTGGACGCATTGTAACATCTCTTTCTCCCTTATCCTTAAAATCATACATTTCTTTTGAAACAACATCAGTTTCATCTCCAACACCTCTCCTAAAAAGCTCCGTTTCTTCTAAAATTGGTGTAATTATTCGCTCAAATCCATATTTTCCAAAAACTTTTTTTGAAGCATCTACAATCGCATCGTATTTTTTTACATCGTCAGAATATCTATCTTTCATTCCTTTTAAGGCAGTTATCATATTTTTTTCCTTTCTTAAATTAATATCGTCAATTTTATTTTATAAATTATTATACCACAATTGACTAAAGATTTTAAGATGTGGGATTTCATAATTAATCTTTTCATTCAACATCCTTATTTGTAAAATCACATCTAGTTAACTGCTCCATCGCATGTTTTCTTATCATTTCTTCATCACTTTGTAACAATAATTCCAGTTTTTCTTTCGCCTTAGGAGTATTTATATCCCCTAAAGCAAAGCAACATTTTCTCACTAATGCGAAATTATCATCCCAACGGTATTTTTCAAAATTTGAAATTGCTAGTTCATATATACAGTCTATTGTTTGTGGTAGGTGAAAATTTTGAAAATACGATGCTATAGTTTCATGTTCTTCATGAAATTCTTCTTTCGCTAATTTAATGTAATCTTCGATAAATTCAGATCTATCACATAATCCAAAAAAACTAATTGAGAGCATCAAATTCTCTATTTCAGATGAATTTTTTCTTTGACATGCTATTTTTATTCCCTCTTTTTATTATATTTATTTTTTTCTTCATCTGAAATATTAGAAATTTGAAATTAATTCCTCATTTTTTTCAGTTGAAAATTTACAACATAAGTTTTTTTACTTAATTCAAATAATTTCTTTAATTCATTTTCATATTTTTGCTGATATTTTTCATTATTTGTTCTCCTTTATAATTTTGTATTTTTTTCAAATTTTTGATTAAATATTTCCAGTTCTTTTTCTTTTCCTAATTAAGATAATTTATACATTTCAAATGTATCTTCAACATGTTCTCGTATAATATCTTTTATCACTTTTTAGCCAACAGTTTAAGTTTTTTTCTTTTTGCATCTTCTGTTCCTATCGCTCCTAAAGCATAGCAACATTTTTTTCAACTAATTGACAGTATTCATCATCACGATATTTTTTTCAAAATCTGAAATTGCTAATTCATAAAGACATTCTACCGTAGACGGTAACTCCATTTCCATGAAGTAAATAGCAATATCCTCATGGCTTTCATGCCATTCTTCTTTAGATAATTTACATAAAAATATCAATAAAAATCTTCACTGTACAGATTAAATACGAAGATTGCTAAAATTAAAATATTAACATTTTTTTCGTTTTTTTCAATATATGCTTTTTTTCAAGTTCAGATTTTTATATATTCGATTCTTTCAATATCATTTTTCAAAAAAAGTTTTTTTGTAATTCTTGAAAACTTATTTGTCTTTTTGTAATTTTTTTATCATTAAATTTTCTAATTTTTTTAAATCTATTTTTTTCATTTTTCTATTCCTTTGTTGCTTTTTCCTTAAGTATCGCTACTTCCAAATCTTCTTTAAATTTTTGATACAATGCAAAAAAATTGTCGTGATCTTTTTATAACTTACTCACTAATTTATTTTTATTTTTTCTCATCTTCAATCAAATCTCTTAAATCATTGCTTCCTTCTTCATAAATTATTTTTTTGCAATAACTCTCAAAAATTTTTATAAAGTTTTTCTCAATCCGTAAAAATATTAAAATTGTCAAAAGAAAAGTTTGTGAAAATAATAACGAAAATAATAAATTTATGTTTTTTTGTTGATTTTATACAAACTTTTTTTCTAAAAAAAAGGCTAAATACGATATTTCTTAGCAAATAAACTTGCACAGGAATATAAATTGCAGTTGCCATGCGGATTATTTTTTTAATATTGAAAGTACAAGTTTTTCTTATTTCAAACGAATATTTTTTTCTCTTTGCAAAAATTTTTATACATAATTTTTTTCTTTTTGTAATAAATTCCAGCTCAAAATATCTATTTTTTTAAAGTCAAAAAGTAACATAAAAATTACAGAAATCAAAAAAACATCACATAATTAATCTGTTTTTTTATTTTTCAATTTTTTTATCCACAATAAAAAAATTTCTTTCCCTTTATCTTTTTTTGAAAATATCGATAACTACTGTTTAACGGTAAATAAATTCCATTTGAAAGTTTTATAACTTTTCCTGAAATAATATTTCCGCTATAAATTTTTATTTTTTTGAAAAAAAATTTTTCACAACATTATTTTTTTAAATCAACATATTCGCCCTTTTGTGAATTCAAATTTCCATTTTTCTTCTTCAAAATTACTTCTATTTTTTTCATAATAAAGCATAAGACTGCTATTTTTCCTTGACTAACAAATTTTCAACTCTATAATTTCCTTCTATTTTATTTCTCGAATCAATAATTTTCCCATTTTTATCAACCGACCATTTAAAATGATAATTTTCATTCAAAATTTCAATAGTAGAATTTTTTTCAACAAATCCATATCATCCACATCATCGCTTTCCAAAATTAAAAAAACTCTGATTTTTTTCTCCAAAAGCTTTTTTTGTATAATTCTGAAAAGTAAGATTTGCCAAAAACAGCAAAATTATTCCAACTATTATTTTATCCCATTTAATATGCAAATAAAAAAAGCACCAATATAAAAACTTTTTTTCGTCATCTGCACCCAAAATAGACTTGCCCACCTTATAAAAACCAAACTCATCCAAACTATGACAAATGTTATCCAGCTCACAAAAATCAATAAATAAATGTGATAATCCAAAACTTTAATTTGCCAGGCGATATTTAAAGAGTCAATATCAACATTACATAAACCGTAATTTCTAAAAAGAATTGGGAAAAAAATCCATTATTTTTAATTTGATTATTTTTTTATTTTTCAAATATTTTTTTCGCTTGTAATAAAGATTTTTTTAAATTTTTTTCTTAGTCTTATTTTTTTCACAAACTTTTTCTTAATTCCCTTATTTCATTTTTCTATTTTTTTAACATCATAAATTTAAACTTCTCTAAACGAACATCATTTTTTTCAAATATTTATTTTCATTTCGCATAAGTTTTACTTTTTGTAGAAATAATATAAGAAACAATAATTTTATACAAAACTTGTAAAACTTTTTATAATTTCTTTCATTCTTTTTCTTCTTTCTTGCATTTTTTTCTTTTTTTGCATTTTTTTCTTTTTCTTTTTTTCTTTATATTTTTTTATTTTTTTAAATTTTTTTATATTATAAAAAAAGACTGGCTCAAGTCCAGTCCGATTTAATAAAATTTTTTTTATTTTTTATTTTCTTATTTTTATTTATTTTTCTAATTTTTTAATTTTTATAGCCAGTCACTTCTATACATTCTATAATCCATTTCAGGGAAAATATTGTCTCTACTTTCTATTTCAGAAATCCAGCTTTCGTCAAGCGAACCACCTTTGAAATCTTCGTAAATTTTGAATAATCTATTTACATGGTCACTTATTTTTTTATGAGCATAACCCACCATTGTTCCTGTATACATTATAAATTCCCAACAAGAAGTCTGAGCCATGAGTAATTCTCTTGCAGCTTGATTTAATGCTCTATATTCCAATTCATTGTAAGGTTCTCTTCCATTTGCAAGTTCTATCATTTTTTCTGCCGCTTTGTGTAAATGTCTATACACATAATCATTTGAACCATCTATCCAAACGTCATAATATCCATTTGCTCCCCAGCTTGACATACTTACATCCACAATTTGGTTAGTTGGATATTTTTTCAAATATTTATATGGTGTAATTGTTGAAAAATCAGATTCTGCTGCTGCTCTAAATACCCATTCCAAGAAGATAGGTCCTTCATACCACCAGTGTCCGTATAATTCCGCATCATATGGTGAAATTACAATTGGTTTTCTATATTTCATTTTTGAAGCCAAAAATTGAATTTGTTTAGAACGATTAAATACAAAGTTATAAGCGTGTTCTTTGGCTCTGTTATATGCTAACTCAGGGTCATAAACCGCTTTGTAAGTACCTTTTTTATCTGTGATTGCGTGATATTTTATTCCAATATTTCTTCTTACACCATCACTATGTAAATAAGGTTTTACATAATCGTAGTCCAATTCATATCCAGCATCTTTATGGAATTCTCTATAAACTCCATCTCCAGGATATCCAATTTCCGAACTCCAAACTTGTTCTGATGATTCTAAGTCACGAGCAAATGCTGCAACATAATTTTTTGTATAAACAGGTGAATAAATTCCATAAACTGGTCTTGGATCACTGTGCATTATTCCGTGAGCGTCGACTAAAAAGTAACGGAATCCGTGTTTTTCCAAAAATTTATCTTGTCCAGGATAATAAGCACATTCTGCAAGCCATATTCCTTTAGGTTCTCTTCCAAAGTTTTTTATGTAATCTTTTTTTGCCATATAAACCTGAGCGTTTACTGCTTCTGGATAATCTTTCATAACAGGTAAAAATCCATGTGTCGCTGTAACAGGTATAATTTCCAAATTCCCTTGATCCTGAAATTTTCTAAATGCTCCTACTAAATCTCTTCCGTATTTTTTCTCAAAGACATCTTTTGCTCTTTGGTTAAACCACAAATTATGTTCAGCAACTTTTTTCATATCAGGATAAGGTGCTAATCTTTCTAATTCTTTTTTACAAAATTCAACAAGCTTGTTGATATGTTTTAAATATCTGTTTCTCAACAAATCGTCATTCATCATATTTACAAGTGTCCCTGACATTGTTATTGTCATATTCCAAGGAATATTATCCCTTGTCAAATTGTCAAACATTTCCAAAAGCGGAATATATGTTTCGGTAATCGCTTCATATAGCCAGTCTTCTTCCAAAAATTCCTCATATTCAGGATGTCTTACATAAGGCAAATGTGCGTGCAAAACAAAACTTAAATATCCATTATTCATACTTTTTTTCCTCCATAATCAAATTTTTTTATTATATATTATTTATACCACATTTTTTTAAATTTTTTTAAAGACTTATTTTTAAATATCTTTTCATAATTTTTAAGAAAATTAATAAAATATTTTTTTAACTTATTACTAATAACTTTTTACGCTCACATCTTCATTTTTCCCTCTTTCGCCATCAATGCTAACTCCTATTTTTTTCTTCAATTTTTTTAATTTCACATTTTTTTATCTGCAAAAATTCTCACATAATCGTTGTTCATCAAATTATTATTTAATAAATCTAAAAAAATATTTTTTTGAAATATCAAGCGGATTGTCAATATTTTTTTACAATTAAAATATGCAAAAAAATTCATCATTTACATCCGCATTGTAAATTATTTCATCAAATCCAGCAACACTTTTTTTCCATTCAAAATCATAAATAAAATTGCCTTTTTCTTCAATATCTTCATAATTTTTTTCCATCAAAAAAATCTGCATTTTTTTAAATCAAATTTTTTTATATTCGTCAATTCTGTAAGTCCATTCAAATAATATGCAACTTTTTCCAATTGTCTTTTTTTAAATTTTTTTGTCTGTATTATAAGAAATTTTTTTGAAAAAAAGTCCACTTGCATAAGATGACAAAAAAATCTTCTTCCCATTAATTAAACCAAAATCAACATACTTCGGCTCTTTTTATTAAAATATTGTAAATCCAATCATCAATATTATTTCCTAAATTTAGTGATTTTTCCAAAATCATTTGAAGTTCCAGTTGGAAAAAAATAGCAACTTTTGGAAACTTTATATTTTTTTACATAAATTTCACTTAAAGTTCGGCTAAGCGTACCATCTCCACCAGATAAAATTAAAATATCATATTTTTTTCACTTGCCAAAAATATCACAGAGTTTATTATAATTTTTTTATTTATACTGTAAAAAGTTACTATAATTCCCTTTTTTTAAAAGTTTGGTAACTATCAAATCGAAATTATTCAAAATTACATTTGAATTTCCAGATTTCGGATTATATACTAAAAAGTGCTTTCTTTAGCTTTTTTTCATAAATTTTTCCCTACTTTCCTTGTTCTATTCTATTCTCTTTTTTTGATTTTTTTGAGTTTTTATTTTTTTAATTTTTTTAGTTTTTTTCAATTTCTTCGATTTTTTTACCATCTTTTTAAATTTTTTTCCCAACTTTTTCTTTTTCCTTTTTCTTTCTCCAAAAAAATATGCTTTCAGTTATAAATCCTTTGTCATAGCCTTTTGGCTCAAACCACTGCATTTTACTTTTCTCAGTTTGAATTTTTTTCTCCTCTTTGGTCAAATTATTTCCATTTTTTATTTTAAAATACATTTCAGGATCGACTCTGTTTAAAAGACCTTTTCCTCTCATTTCAAAAGCTATTTCAAAATGTAAATGTGGCGCATGAGTTCCACTTGCATTTCCTGTTGTCCCTGTTTTTGCTATAACCTGTCCAGCTTTCACTTCATCACCAACTTTTACTTTAACTTCGCTCAAATGAGCATATCTTATATACTTTATCGGAAACGCAGGATTGTAATTAGGTCCGTAAAGCTGTTCTCTTGCACTTTCTTTTGGCTTATAATGCTTTCTTTTTATTTTTTCCAAATCAGCAGGATTTACTTCCAAATAAAGATTTAGACCATAACCTTTTTTATCAACATATAAATCAACAACTTTTCCATTTAAAACCGCATACACATCAGTCCCAGGCTGCGCAAAAATGTCAACTCCCTGATGAACTCTTAGACCATTACTTCGAACTCGTCCAAATTTTGACCAATCAGGATATTCTTCTCCACGAAAATTATAATATGCAAGTTGTGGGTCTTTTACTGGATTAATTCTAAAAATATTGTCATCCTCCTCGAAAACACCATTATCTTTTAAATTTTTATTTCCATTAAATATCAGTATTAAAATAACAATCACAAGAATTGCAAAAGATACAATTCCTGCAATTATCATATTTTTTTTATTTATAAAATTTTTGTTTTTACTCTCTTCCATAAATTAATTAAATCTCTTCTCCTTATATTTTTAAAATATCCTTTTAAAATGCGGCATTAAATCCTAATTTTACAGCGCTATTTTTACTGTCTTGCAATTCATAAGATAATTTTACCCCAAAATTATTTGTGACATTATATTTTAAACCAGCTTCCGCATTTACTCCACCTCTTGAATAAGATAACGGCGCAAGTTCATATCTTGTCAAATGTTCTCTTTCTCTGTGATAAGATTTTTAGAAAATCTACTTTCATATTCCACATTACCAAATAAATCAACTTTTCCAAGCGATGTTTCTCCATAAATTCCAATTATTCCGTTTGGTAAAGTTGTCGATGTTCCTAAAAAGTTAAGTTTGTCAATATCTCCTTCTTTAACTCTTGTAACTCCAAGACCGACATATGGTTTTATATAGCCGTTGTCAAATAAAAATTTGTAACCTAATTTTGTTGAAAAATCTAAAATTTTTGACTTAAATTCCGCATCACTTATAGCTCCAAGAGTTTTACTTGTCTCAAATCTATGTTTATTTGTCGAATAAAGTAAATTTCCTATTAAATCAATGTTGTCGTTAAAGTCATATTTTCCACTTAATCCAAGCTGATAAGATTTAATTTTTTCTTTTATATCTTCAAATTTTTCTTTGTAATAAACATTGGATGTGTCATATCCAAAAGTTGTTCCCAAAGTAAATTTCCCAAAATCTTTTGATCCATTAAGTAAAATACCATCACTGACCGAATTATATTTTACATTGCTCTTTTTATCTTTATATCTGTCGCCATTGTTATCCAAATACTGGATATCCAATTTGTACTGACCATCTTTTGTTTTTTCAAGACTTTTTAATGCCGTATTTCTAGCCGATCTCGCTAAATCTAAATCAACTTTTGAACGAGGCATTTCAACTGTAACTTTTTCCGCCGATTGATTTTCAGTTGAAAATAAACTTCCAGTTTTTGGAGTAAAATTATTAACTGTCATCATCAAATCGTCAAAATATGTTGGCAAATTGTCATAAGCATTTGGCGTTGCAGAAGTTGTGATATAAACAAGTCCTGCATTTCTTTCACGAGATAATTTTATAATTTCTTCATATTGTTCAGGTGTTGCAGAATGAATAATATGATAAATTTTATTGGCATTTTCTGGATTAGTTTCAAATTCAGAAGTTCTGTTAGCAAAATTATTTATGTAATCATTTGCTGAAGTTTCATTTGTTAGCCAAATATCTGCATATGGTGCAATTGCATCATTAATCTGTGCACCTGGATTTCCTATTACGGTCATGCTGGGATACTTAGTTTTAACATATTTATATAAATTTAACATATAATTTACTTCATTTTGATCATTTCCATTCAAAGTTTCATCAAAAAATATTCCAGAAATATTATTATTTCCATAAAACTCAACATATTTATCAATATCAGCATAAACATCGTTAAGATTTCTTGTAAATCCTGTAGTTTTGACATAACCTACACTTTTTACTCCCGCTTCATTATTTTTTTTAATCTGTTTTGTAAAATTGTCATTTACTTGAGTATCAGGTCCGTTGTTAGGGTTTATAATTGCATAAGGGATTTTTCCAGCACCATTTTTAGCAACACTTTCCCAATATTGATCTCCATCTGCTGGAGCATGATAAGTTGGCATAACAACTGTCTGATTTTTAAGCGGTGTTTCTTCTGCTCTATGTTTTTTTGCAAAGCCACTTTTATATTCAACATTAATTTGAATTAAATCAGGATCTTCACTATAACTATTTTGAGATTTCTTTCTGATATTATTTCTTTTATAATTATAATTAGATGTTGTTGAATCTTTAGAAGATACATTTTTCAAAAATTTTTTTGAAGGATTTGCAGCTATATTTTTCATCACGGTAATTTTTCTTTTTTTCTTGCTTAACAATAACTGTTTGATTTTTGATTTTTTTATCTTTATCTTTTTTTAGAGTCTTCTTTTTTTCTTTCAGCTCTTCTTTTTTTCAAATTCTTTAATGCTAATCTTTTCAATTACAAGATTTTTCATTTTTCGTCGTCATTGTCAGGATCACTTTTTATTTAAAGCAACACTTTCTTCTTCTGTAACTTTCGAAGAATCATTTGTTTCAATATTGCTATTATCTATTGGTTTTCCATAACTTATTCCTGCAACTCCAGCCATAATGCATGGAATTATCTTTTTTTAATTGACTTTTTCATTATTAGGCTCTCCTTTTTCGCATAAATTTTTTTATTTCAATTTTTTTCTTAATTATAAAATAACACAAATTTTTTTCAAAAAGTAAACAAAATATTTTTTTAATATATATTTTAATTTCAAAAAAATAACTAATTTTTTTATTATTCCAGCCATTTTTTTCTAATTACTTCGTTCTTGCTCACAATTATTTTTTTATTAATATAATTATACCACATTTTTCTATTAATCCACAACCACAACAACTTTCCCATTCGCCATATTTCCTTCCAAAAAAATTCATGTGCTTTTTGCGATTTCATCCAACGTAAAAAAACTTTTGAAATTTTTAGGTCTAATCGAATGTTTTTTTCAAGAAAAATCAAACATTTCATTAACTGTAATTTTTTTCAATAATTTTTTTAACTTCCTTCCTTTTTGTTTTTTTATTTTTTTAAAATATTTTTATCATTTTTTATAAAAAAAATATTTGACTTTTTAATTACTATATGGTAATATAAATTTACGATATAGTAATATTTTTTTATGTGAATATATTATCATATAGTAATAATTTTGTAAAGGAGGAAAATACTATGAAATCAAACTCTGGATTTTATATAAGCAGAATAAAACAAGTAAATACTAGACTTTTGAATAAATTTTTGGCACAAAAAAATATAACGGCATTTAATGGGGAACAAGGTCGAATTTTGCATGTGCTTTGGGAAAATGATGGGATTAGCAATAGAGAATTGTCGAAAAAATCCGGTCTTGCTATGAGTTCACTTACAACGATGCTTGAACGGATGGAAGAAAAAAAATTATTGATACGAAAATTTTGTCCGACTGATAAACGGAAAAGTTTAATTTTTTTAACGGATTATGCTAAATCTTTGAAAAGTGAATATGGTGAAATTTCTGACAAAATGACTGAAATCTCTTTTGAAGGAATTTCAGATGAGGAAAGATTGGCTTTTGAGGCGACTTTAGAAAAAGTTTTGTATAATTTTGAAAAAGCTGAACAGGAATTTAATAAAAAATAATTTAAAAATACTGAACAAAAATTTGAAATTTATAAAATTTATAAAAAAAATTATTTGGTATTTAACTGGAGGTAAATGAATGATAGAATTTATCAATGTTGGAATGACTTATCCAAATGGGAATGTTGGATTAAAAAATATAAACTTGACTATAAAGGAGTCTGAAATTACGGTTTTTATTGGACCGTCTGGGAGCGGGAAAACTACGCTTTTGAAAATGATTAACCGGTTGGAGGATAATACGACTGGGGAAGTGAAAATTAATGGGAAAAATGTGAAGGATTATAATATTCACAAAATGCGTTGGGATATTGGATATGCTTTGCAGCAAGTGGCACTTTTTCCGCATATGACGGTTGAAGAAAATATTGCGATTGTGCCTGAATTGAAAAAATGGAAGAAAGAAAAAATTGATGCAAGAATTAATGAGTTATTAAATATGGTTGGACTTGAACCTGAAAAATATCGAAAGAGAAACCCTTCGGAATTGTCTGGTGGAGAAGCACAAAGAGTTGGAATTGCAAGAGCTCTAGCTGCTGATCCAAAAATTATTTTGATGGACGAACCATTTAGTGCATTAGATCCCATCACTCGTGCAAATTTACAGGAAGATGTGAAAAAACTTCAGAAACAAATTCACAAAACAATTGTTTTTGTAACTCACGACATTGAGGAAGCATTTTTATTGGGGGATAAAATTTGTATTATTCAAGACGGCGAGTTAGTTCAAGCTGGAACCAAACACGAAATAATATCAAATCCTAAAAATGATTTTGTGAAAAAATTTATAGCTATTAAAAAGAAAGAAGGTGAAATTTATGAATAAATTAATTTTGACTTTTTTAGAAAAAAAAGACGAACTTTTTAGTGGAATTGTGGAGCATATTCAAATTTCTTTTATTGCACTAATAATCGCTCTTATTATCGCCATTCCACTAGGAATTTATTTGAGCTATCACAAAAAATTAGCGAACATTGTTATTGCGATTAACGGCGTTATTCAAACTATACCGTCTTTAGCAATTTTAGCACTTTTAATACCAATCGTTGGAATTGGAAGAAAACCTGCGATAATTGCTCTTACACTTTATGCTCTGCTTCCAATTTTACATAATACTTACACTGGGATTACTGGCGTGGATCCAATGTATATGGTAACTTCAAGAGCTTTAGGAATGAATAAATTTCAGCAGCTTTCAAAAGTTCAGCTTCCACTGGCTATGCCTGTAATAATGACAGGAGTTAGAACGGCTGCAGTTTTGATTATTGGGACTGCCACATTAGCTTCACTTGTTGGAGCTGGAGGACTTGGAAAGTTGATTTTACTTGGTCTTGATAGGAATAATAACTATTTGATTTTGTTAGGAGCGATTCCTGCCGCTTTACTTGCGATTTTATTCGATTTCATCTTTAAGCAATTGGAAAAATTGAGTATCAAAAAAATATTAATTTTCCTAATTTTAATCACGTTTGCGTGTCTTTTTGGGTCAATTAGCAGTTTTAATAATACAAAAAAAGATAAATTGATAATTTCTGGAAAACTTGGTTCTGAGCCAGAAATATTGATAAATATGTATAAAATTTTGATTGAAGAAAATAGTAAAATTGGCGTTGAGTTAAAACCTGGACTTGGAAAAACTTCATTCGTATTCAATGCTTTGAAAAATGGCGATATTGATATGTATCCTGAATTTTCAGGAACTGCCGTTTTTACTTTCTTGAATGAAACTCCTGTGAATAATAATTCTGAAGATGTTTTTAATCAAGCACAAAAAGGAATGGAAACTAAATTTAAAATGGTTATGTTAAAACCTATGAAATATAACAATACTTATGCAATCGCTGTTAGCAAGAAATTTGCCAATGAAAATAATTTGAAGACGATTTCTGATTTGGCGAAAGTGAAGGATAAGATAAAAGCTGGATTTACAAGAGAATTTAATGACCGTGAAGATGGTTATCCTGGACTTAAAAAATTGTATCAGTTTGAAATTCCGAATATTAAAGAGTTTGAGCCAAAACTCCGTTATGTTGCTGTTCAAAGTGGCGATATTAACTTGGTTGACGCATATTCTACTGATCCTGAACTTGCTCAATATAATATGGTTATTTTAAAGGATGATAAGCATTTATTTCCGCCATATCAAGGTTCTCCAATGATGCGTGAGGAAACTTTGAAAAAATATCCTGAATTGAAAAAGATTTTGGAAAAATTGAGTGGAAAAATTTCAGATGAAGAAATGTCGACAATGAATTACCGTGTTTCTGTGAAAGGTGAGAAAGCGGAAGATGTTGCTAGAGAATATTTGAGAAATGCTGGGATTATAAAAAAATAATCAGAGATTGAACAAAATTTATATAAATTTAATATTATTTAACAAAGGGGGATTCCCCCCTTTTTTTTGATTACAGAAAGCGAATTTATTTCTATAGATTAAATAATTCTCTTAATTTTTTTGCCATTCCATCTTCAGCATTACTTTCAATAACTTCCGTATCTGTTAATTTTTCAAGCAGCAAATAAATTGAATTTCCCATCGCAAATCCAAGACCAGTTTCTGTTATCAATTCATAGTCATTCAATCCGTCACCAAATGAAACTGCATCTTTTAATGTAAGTCCGTCTCTTTCAAGCAGCACTTCAGCCGCTTTTGCCTTATTGCAGTTTGCCGAAAACACTTCCAAACTTCCTTCGTTTGCAAATAAAAGACTTATATTTCCATCTCCAACCGCTTTTCTTATTTCATTTTCAAGTTCCAGCAGTTCATCATGATCTTCTCCAAGAAAAAATATTTTTGTAAAATTATGCTTTTTAAATTCTTCAGGAGTAATTTGTTTTGGATATCTAGTTCTATCAGGCTTTTTATTGTAAAAATATTCTCTCAAATCTTCAGTAACAAACCAATTTGGTCCAGAATATCCAGTTATAATTATATCTTTCCCAAACGACTTGTAATCAATATCCAAGACTTTATCCAAATATTCTCGCTTCAAGTTATTTGAAAAAATTTCATTCCCATTTTCATCAAAAGCAACAGATCCGTGTGAAGTAATAAGTGGAACTTTCACTCCAAGCTCATCCATCGCTTCTTTGCTCCTAAATAATTTCTTCCAGTTGCAATATAAAACTTTATCCCTTTTTTTAATAATAATTCTACTGTTTCCCTAGTAAATTCACTCACTTTATGCTCTGCATTCAAAAGTGTACCGTCCAAATCACTTACAACAGCTTTAAACATTTTATTATCTCCTTCTTTCGTAGCTAACTATTATTTTACTCTCACATCATTATAACACATTTTTCGATTAGAAAAAAGGAGGAAAAACTTCCTCCACTAAAAATCTTATTTTTAATATTTAAAACAAAATTTAAAAATCATAAATTATAATTATTTTATTCAAACTTCAATATTATTTATTTTTACTAATTTTTCCCCCATACTTCATCAGCAACTTCCTTAATAAATCTAAGTTTTGCCCATTGCTGTTCCTCTGTAAGATTATTTCCCTCCTCTGTTGAAGCAAATCCACATTGTGGACTTAAATAAAGTCTGTCTAGCGGAACATATTTTGAAGCCTCTTTTATACGAGCGATTACAGTTTCCTTTTCTTCCAAAGTCGGATTTTTAGAAGTTATAAGTCCCAATACAACTTTTTTATCCCCAGAAACTTTTGCAAGTGATTCAAAAGTTCCCGCTCTTTCTGTATCAAATTCCAAATAATAAGCGTTCACATCTTCTTTTCCAAAAAGTTCATCAGCAATTTTGTCATATCCACCTTGTCCAAACCAAGTCGAAGCATAATTTCCACGGCAAACATGCGTATTAATTACCAAATCTTCTTGATTATTTTGAAATACTCTATTATTTATATTTAAAAATCTTTCTGCAAATTCACGCCTAATAACTTCCTTATCCCTGTCACTGTTTTCAATAAATGAAGTAATAAAGTTGTCATCGACAAGACATCCCCAAGTACAGTCATCAATCTGCAAAGTTCTAAGCCCTTCATTATACAAATCATTTATTACTGTTTTGTAAGCATTTACAATATCATCTTCCAATCCTTTAAAATCAGGATAAACTTTAAGAAGTGCCTCGACATGCTTATCTTCCCTTACTAATTCAGCATAAAACTGTGCTGGAGCTGGTATCGTAAATCTAGCTTCCACACCTTTTTTATCTTTTATCAAATCTCGCAAAAATATAAAATGCTTTACAAACGGATGATTTTCCCCACTAATTTTTCCAGTAACAATCGCAGTATCATCACGAGTTACAACTCCATTAAATTCATATCCCTTATCAGCGTGAATATGTCCAATTCCATTAAATCCCCAGAAGAAATCCAAATGCCAGTAACTTCGTCTAAACTCTCCATCAGTAACACTTGTATATCCAAGTTCAATTTGCTTATCCACAATTTTTTTAATTTCTTCATTCTCAATTTTCGTCAATTCTTCCCTGTCAATTTTCCCTTTTTCAAAATCATTTCTAGCCTTTTTCAATCTTTCAGGTCTTAAAAAGCTTCCTACCGTATCATGTCTATGAGGTGCATTTATTGTACACATATTTATCAGCTCCTTTATTTATTATTTATTTATAAATTTATTATATTTTTTACATTTTTTTATTTTTTTTAATAATATTTCTATAATCTACTTTTCACAATTCTTGTAGCTTCAACAAGATTTTCCAAACTTTTTACAGTTTCTGTAATTCCTCTTGTCTTTAATCCGCAATCAGGATTTACCCATAATTTTTCTTTTCCAATTTTTTTAACCATTATTTCTAAAGCTGCTACAATTTCTTCAACTGAAGGTACTCTAGGAGAGTGAATATCATAAACTCCAGGACCTACCTCTGTTTCAAAGTTATTTTCTTTTAGGAAATCAAGAATTGTCAATTTTGATCTTGAAGCTTCAAATGTTATAATATCGGCATCCATATTGTCAATGTCTTTTATTATATCTTCAAATTGGCTATAGCACATATGTGTGTGAATCTGCGTATCAACTTTTACTCCGCTATGGCAAAGTCTAAATGCCTTCAATCCCCAATCAAGGTATTCTTTATGCCAATCTTCTTTTCTTAACGGTAATTTTTCCCTAAGTGCGGCTTCGTCTATCTGAATTATTTTTATTCCTGCTTTTTCTAAATCCAATACTTCTTCTCGTATGGCAAGTCCAATTTGAAATGCCATTTCGCTTAATGAAATATCTTCTCTTGGGAATGACCAGTTTAATATTGTTACAGGCCCTGTAAGCATTCCTTTAACAGGCTTTTTAGTTAATTTCTGAGCATATTCAGAATATAGAACTGAAATTGGTTTTGTTCTTTTCACATCTCCAAAAATTATTGGCGGTTTTACACATCTTGTTCCATAAGACTGAACCCACGCTTTTTCTGTAAATATATATCCTGCCAGATTTTCTCCAAAAAATTCAACCATGTCATTTCTTTCATACTCTCCATGTACAAGCACATCAAGTCCAATTTTTTCCTGCAATTCTATACATTCTTTTATAAAGTTAAATACATTTTTATCATATTCTTCTTTGCTAATTTCACCTTTTCTAAATTTGCTTCTATTTAGCTTCACTTCCTTTGTTTGCGGAAAAGAACCTATTGTAGTTGTTGCAAGTAAAGGAATATTCAACTCTTCCCTTTGAATTTTCTGTCTTTTCTTTCTTGCTCCCTCTCTTACAAAATCACTATCTTTCAATTTTTTAACCGTATCTCTAACTTCCTTATCTTCCATTCCTTTTTCAGAAGTTATAATTTTTTGGTTTTTTACATAAAATTCATTTTCCTGCACTTTTTCCAGCGAATTTTTCCAAAGAACTTGACTCAATTCTCCCAACTCTTTTAATTCTGATAATTTTTCCTCAGCAAACGAGAAATATCTTAATATATTTTTCTGATAATTTTTTCATTTCTCAAAGTATAAGGCACATGAAGCAGTGAACAAGATGTCGTTATTACTATATTTTTCAACTTTTTCCTTTTTAAATTATTCAATATATTTAAAAACTTTTTTTATAGTCACATTTCCAAATATTTTTTTCCCATTTACAACTCCTGCAAATAAAACTTTATCTTTTTGGAAATTTCTTTTTCAGCTATTAATTTCTCAGTTTGTCTTCCTTCAGCAAAAATCAAGACCTATCCCATCAAAATCAAGTTTTGTTATCGTCTTGTAGCAATCTCTCACATCTCCAAAATATGTTTGAAGCAATACTTTTACATCTTTCTTATTCTTCAAAATTTCTGTATAAATTTCTTCAAGCAATTTTATATCTTCTTCTGTCTGATCTGTTACTAATTGCGGTTCTTCAATTTGAATCCAATCGATATTTTTTTCATTACATTTTTTCAGCAATTCCACATAAACATTTACAATATCAGTTAAATATTCTTTTTTCTCTTTATTTCCAGTTGTTTTAGCCAATTTATAAAATGTAAATGGTCCAATTACTGACGGATGAGTGTTCACTCCCAATTTTTTAGCTTCCTCAAGTTCATTAAATATCTTATCTGCATTTAATTTAATCTCTGCATAATCATCTAGTTCAGGAACCATATAATGATAATTGGTATTGTACCATTTTCTCATTGAAAGAGCTTTTACATCTCCTTTTTCCCCTTGATAACCTCTCGCAATTGCAAAATATGTATTCAGTTCATTCAATCCTAAATCTTTATAATGTTTTGGAATCGCATTCAATAAAATTATTGTATCCAGTATTCCATCATAAAATGAAAATGTATTTCCTGGAATAAATGAAATTTTCTCTTCCTTCTGTTTTAACCACTGGTCTTTTCTAAGCTTTTCCGCTATTTCCAAAATTTCATTCTCTGTAATTTCATTTCTCCAATATTTTTCTATCGCAAATTTTAATTCTCTATTCTCCCCAATTCTAGGGTATCCAACAATCGCCGTTTTCATAATTTATCTCCTTTATCTATTTGTTACACTAATAATATTTCTAATTATTTTTGATAAAATTATTATATACAAATATATTATTTCTGTAAAAATATATTTATTTTTTTGGTTTGTTATAACTTTTTATTTATATCAATTTTTTTATAAAAAAACCGTACTAAAATTTACAATTCTAATCCAGTCTTTTTTTATTTCTTTTTTTATTTCAGTTTTTTTCAATAATATCTCAAAATAATTTTTTTATAAATTTTACAAAATTTCCGTATATTTCAAATGCTCCTTCAAAGCCTCCACATAAACTTTCCCATAAACACTAAGTTCAATATTTTTCTGCATTATAATCCCAACTTTCATATACTCATCCACTTCCAGCGGTCTTGCAATAATATTTTCCCCATTTAATTCCTTACTGATTATCCCTGTACTCACAGTATATCCATTAAGTCCAACTGCCAAATTAAACAAAGTCGCTCTATCTCTCACTTTTATATTTTTATCTCTGTCAAGTGTACTCAATATTTCTTCTGAAAAATAAAAAGAATTGTAATCTCCCTGCTCAAACGATAAATACGGATATTCCTTCAAATCCTCAAGGTTAATGCTTTCTTTTTTTGCCAAAGGATGGTTAAAACTAATGAAAACATGTGGCTTTGCAGTAAATAATTCAATAAATTTTAGATTATTTCTTTTTATCATCTTCTCAATCACAGTTTTATTTGCCCCAGAAGTATACAAAATCCCAATTTCACTTTTTCTCTTGCTTACATCCTCAATAATCTCATTAGTCTGTGTTTCCCTGAGCGTAAAATCATACTTATTCTCTCCAAATTTCTTAATTACATCTACAAAAGCATTCACCGCAAACGAATAATGCTGAGTTGACACCGAAAATCTTCGAGTTATCTTATTCCCTTTCTTATACTCTTCCTCCAGCAAATTTGTCTGTTCCAAAACCTGCCTTGCATATCCCAAAAATCTATCTCCTTCAAGAGAAACAATAACTCCCTTATTTGTCCTATTAAAAATTGATATATTCATCTCATCTTCTAGCTCTTTTATAGCCTTAGTCAATGCTGGTTGAGAAACAAAAAGCTCTTTTGCAGCATCACTCAATGTCCCTTTTTCAGCGACTGTAACTACATATTTTAACTGCTGTAATGTCATTTTTTTCTCCTTCCATAATTAATTTTTTCTTCCATAATCTTCTACCCTAAACTATTCCCATTTAAACTACAAATTGGTTACAAATTTCTTTGCAAGAGATTAAAATACTCTATTAGAAAATAATATAAAATATAATTTCTTTCTTTTTATTTAATATTATAAAATAAATTTTTATAATATAATAAAAAAAGCCAGCTTCAATGCCGACTCTTTATTTTTGTCAAAAAAATATTTATTCTATAACAAAGAGTCAAGAACCCCTTGTTAAATTCATTAAATAATTTCATATTTCCCTTATAATTTTTCCAAATATTCCGAAAACGAAGTAGCTTTACGCCCTAAAACTTTCTCAATGTCAAAAGAAATACCAAATTGTTCACCTTGAGCGATCGCAGTATAAGTCGAAACCCAAGAATCATATTCCCATTGCTCAGCCTTCCAAATTTTACGACTTTCGTAAGCTTCTTCCACAGTTTCATTAATATACTTAATTTCTTTTCCAAAATATTCGCTCACAATTTTTACAATTTCATTCATTGTAAGTTCCTCAGGCCCCGTCATATTCAAAGTCTGATTTTCCCATTTTGTTGGATTTTCCAAAATTTTTGCAGCAACTTCCGAAACATCTGAACGCACCACAACAGAAACCTTTCCATTCCCAGCAGGTCCTTTTATTTCTCCATATTCTCTGCACATATCTACAAAAAAATCCGCATAAAAATTATCTCTCAAAAATGTATATTTAAACCCTTTTTCTTTAATATACTCTTCAGTTGCATAATGATCTCTTCCCAATGTAAATACAGAATTTTTTGAAGCATTGTAAAACGAAAGATACACAATGTGCGAAACTTTTGCCATTTTAGCCGCATCAATAAAATCCTTATGTTGCTGAACACGGTTAGGATTTTCCGAACCAGACACCATAAAAAGAACATCAATTCCTTCTAGCGCTTTCACAGTTTCTTCTGATTTATCATAACTCGACTTAAAAACATTAGAAAATCCCATTTTTTCAGCCTTTTCTTTATTTCTAGCCAAGTTTCTAACTTCTATTCCATTTTTCTTACATAATTTTGAAACAATTCCACCTAAATGTCCTGTCACTCCAGTTACTGCTATTTTAGCCATTTTAATCACTCCTCTTGTTTTCAAGTTCAAATGATTTTTAAATATATTTTTTCAGATTTTCTTTAAATTTTTCTCTACTAATTTTATTTTCAACAAGTTCAATAACTGCATCTTCCATATCTCTAATATATTCTGTTATTTTTTTATCATATCCATTTTCTATCAAAAAATATGCTCCTACAGCGATAGAAGTTCTTTTTATTTCCATCATTAAAAAAAGTGATTTTTTTCGATATACTAAAAAAATTATGTACTCCAATTTATCCAAAAATTCAGGATAATACAAATCATTTTTGCACGAAATCGCAAACTTTCTTTAGTCCCTAACTTATCTTTATATCCTTTTTAATCCACCTGATAATTTTTAAAAACTTTATTATGTATTTTTCAAAAATATCAGAAACTTCAAAAATATTTAATCATTATTTATCACGCATTCTAATAAATACATCTTTATTTTTCTTCCATTTTTTTCAAATAAAATATCCATTGAACTTTTTGTTATTTTATTTTTTTCAACAAAATTAGACATTAATTGAAGTAAAACTTCACTTTCACTTTTTTTCCAGTTTTTTTCTACTGCTTTTTTTAAATTCATTAATTAATTCATTATTTTTTTATTTCTGCCATATATATCATTTTAATCACCTCTAATTTCTATTTTTTCCAAAAAATTCCCCCACTTTTTATAAAAATTATTTACCCTTTTACAACAACATTAACCAATTTATTTGGTACAACAATCACTTTCACAACTTCTTTTCCATCAATAAATTTCTTAGCCTTTTCTGATTCCAGCGCAAGTTTTTCAGCGTCATCTTTTGAAATTCCAATTTGAGCCGAAACCATATCTCTAACTTTTCCGTTTACTTGGATTACCAAATTGAAAGTATGATCTTTTGTCAATTCTTCGTCATATTTTGGCCATTCTTCTTCAAAAGTAAATGTTTTATTTCCTAAATAAGCCCACAATTCATCAGCTACATGCGGTGCAAATGGTGCGATTAACAAGATTGTTTTTTCCAATACTTCACGCCAGATTTTTTTGCTTTCTGAAGATATATTGTCTTTATCAATTACTTCTTGCTTGTAAGTCGTCATGTCGTTTAACAATTCCATAACAGCTGCAATTGCGGTATTGAAGTGGAAATCATCTTCGATGCTTTCTGTAACTTTTTTAACTGTTTGATGCAATTTCTTTTGAATTTCTTCATCTTTTTGATTTCTATTTTTTAATTCAACTCCATAGTGATTTGCTGATTTCGCATTATGGTCAGAAAATTCTGCAGTTCCAGAAACTAACAAATACAATCTGTTTATAAATCTGTATGCCCCTGCAAGCCCATTCATGTTCCATTCCAATTCTTTTTCAGGCGGTGCAGCAAATAATGTAAACACTCTTGAAGAGTCAGCTCCATATTCTTTCACGATTTCTTCAGGATCAACTCCATTATTTTTCGATTTACTCATTTTTTCTACTTTTGTAACTAATTCTTCCCCTGTTTCAATCGAGAACGCTTTTCCATCTTTAAATTCAGCTTCTCTTGGGAATAAGTATCTTCTCTCATTTTGCGAATAGAATGAAGGCCCTAAAACCATTCCTTGCGTCAATAATTTTTTAAACGGCTCATTTGTGTCAACATATCCCAAATCTCTAAGTGATTTATGGAAAAATCTCGCATAAAGCAAATGCATTACCGCATGTTCAATTCCACCAATATATTGATTTACAGGTGTCCAAGCATCTGCGTCCGCTTTTTCAAATGGCTTATCCGCATTATGAGAATCCAAATATCTCAAATAGTACCAAGACGAGTCAACGAAAGTATCCATCGTATCAGTTTCTCTTCTACCTTTTTTCCCATTTGGCAAAATCACATCCTTAAACTCTTCTGAAGTTTCAAGCGGATTCCCTTTCCCATTAAATTCAATATCAGTAGGAAGTTTCACAGGCAAGTTTTCTTCTTCTTCCAAGTAAATATTCCCATCTTCATCATAAATTACAGGAATCGGAGTTCCCCAATATCTTTGTCTACTAATCAACCAATCATGAAGTCTATAATTTACCGTTTTCTTACCAAGCCCAATTTTTTCCAATTTTTCAGTAATTTTCTCTTTTGCTTCATTACTATTTAATCCGTTAAATTCTTCTGAATTCACTAATACTCCTGGAACTGTTAAAGCATTTTCCAATTTTTCAACAGAAACTTCTTCTAAATTTCCATTTTTATCAACAGGATTTACAACAATTTTCAAATCCAAGTTATATTTCTTAGCAAATTGAAAATCTCTTTCATCATGTGCAGGCACCGCCATAACGGCTCCTGTCCCATAATCCATCAACACATAATTTGCAACCCACAATTGCACTTTTTCACCATTTACAGGATTAATCACATAAAGTCCAGAAAATACTCCTTCTTTTTCCTTATCTTCTGCTGTACGAGCGATTTTATCTTCATTTCTCATCGCTTCAACTTTTTCTCTAATACTAGGATTTTCCTTTAAAATAACTTCCTCAACTAATGGATGTTCAGGTGCAACAGTTGCATAAGTAACTCCATAAAGTGTATCAGGTCTTGTTGTAAACACAGAAATTACAACTTCTCCCTTGTCATTCAATTTCAAATGCGTATGTCCATTATTTTCAAATTTGTAATCTAAAATAAAGTCAACTTCAGATCCAGTTGATTTTCCAATCCAGTTTTTTTGCATAGTTAAAACTTGTTCAGGCCAATGTCCTCTAAGTTCTTCATGCCCTTGCAGCAATTCTTCAGCATAATCAGTTATTTTAAAATACCATTGCGACAATTCCTTTTGAATAACATCAGTTTTACTATGTCTCCAGCATTTCCCATCTTCAACTTGTTCATTCGCCAAAACCGTATTACAATCAGGACACCAGTTTACAAAAGATTTTTTCTTATAAACTAATCCTTTTTTATACATTTCAATAAAGAATTTTTGATTCCATTTGTAATACTCTGGAGTGTACGTACTAAGTTCTCTATCCCAATCATAAGAAAGACCCATAAGTTTCAACTGTCTTCTCATATTGTCAATGTTCGCTTTAGTCCATTTTCCAGGATGAGCCCCATGATCAATCGCCGCATTTTCCGCAGGTAACCCAAAACTATCCCATCCAAATGGATGCAACACATTAAACCCTTTCATTTTCTTATATCTAGCAATCGCATCACCAATCGCATAATTTCTCAAATGCCCAACATGCAATTTCCCTGACGGATATGCAAACATCTCAAGCACATAATAATTCTCTTTCCCATCGGCTTTATTTTCAGACTTAAAAACATCTTTTTCAGCCCATTTGTCTTGCCATTTTTTCTCGATTTTGTTAGGATTATATTCCTTAATCATTGTTTTTTCTCCTCCACTTTTTCAGTATTTATAAATTTTATTTTTTTATCCATTTCATAAATCTGTAACTAAATTCTATTGTTTTAACAGTACATAATATAATTACGCTATCTCAAGCCATTTCATAATTTCTCCTTCTTATATAGTAATTGTTTGAAATTTAAATCGTATATTTTTTTACTTAATAATTGTACTATATTTTTGGAATTTTTTGACAATTATTTTTTTGTTTTATGATTTTTTTCTTCGATATTTTTATTTTTCAAAAAAATTTTTTTGATTAAATTTTTTTCTATTTTTCTTAATACAAAAAAAATATTTCTTCTTCTAACTCGTATTCTGTTGCAATCATATTTGCATAATTTAAAAATAACATTTGAATTTAAATTACTTTCTATATACAAATCCTCATCTATTTTTTTACTGGGGCTCTTAATTTTTTTCTCTATTTTTGTGTCACAATATCTTTTTCTTTCCCTTTAAAACTTGGATTATATATTAATTCCCTTAATATTCTTGGTTCTAATTCATACAATTCTAAACATAACTTTTTCAATTAATTCTTTCCATGATTTTTATAGAATATTCTTTACCTGAAATTATTAGTTTGCTTGGCTTTTTTTACCTGTTATATTTATATTTGAACCTAGCAAATAATTTTTTTCCCGTATTCTAAATTATCTATATTTTTTTATTATCATAACCTTGAGGTAACTTCCAGATTCTTTTTTTGCTTTTTTTCAAATAATTGTTCTGCTCTATCTTTTTATTTCTGTATCTTTCCATTTATCATAATTTGCAATTTCTCTACTCATCTTGATATTAGATTCTTCATAATACCTTTTTTTAACTCAAAAATTTTTTTATTTGACAATTCAGGATTATAGCCAGTTAAGGTTAAATTTCCTATTGTATTTATGTACTCAGAATGTATCTGTTCAAACTTACTCCCCAATTCTATTCGCCATTCAGAATTTAAAGTTTGAGGCATTATATGCTCTATTGTTATATTTTTTTCATATCTATTTGCTCTTTATTTTTTTGAGATTATCCAACGATCTTAATGTATAAATGCAAAAGTCGTGTCCTGTTCCCTTATTATAGAAATTACATTTCATAAATTCTGCCTTAAATTCTTCATTTCTTGGAAATATTGATTTTTCTTGATTTATTCATTAAATTTTTTTCAATTTGATTATATATTTCTTTACTTTCTAATGAAGTAACTATTGAGGCAAAAATTTTTATTCAATGAACTTATAGTATATCCACAAACTGATCTTCTAAAAAAATATGAAATTAATAAATCCAAAATATCTAAAAAGTTCATTTTCAGTTATATTTTTTTATATGAATATGTATCTTCAAATACTGATAATATTAACGGATAAACTGTTGTATTCCTTAGATATCTAAACTCTTCTAATTTTTTTGATTTATTTTTTTCATTTGGAGAATCTCCATTTAAAAAAACCAGCTATAATACTCTGAATAAGTTTTTTAATTCTTCTAAAAATCCCTTCTTCGTCCATATTTTTCATTATTCTGTTTTTATATTTTTTTAAACTCATCATAAATTTCATCTTTTTTTGGGATATTATTTTTTTCATTGTTAAATAGTCTCTTACAAAATCTGATATTTTTTTCATTTGTTATATTTTTTTCTATTTTTTTAACCAAAAAAATTTTTTGTATAATTCTTTTTGTTTTTTTCATATTCATGATTCATCAGCAAATAATTCCTAATTAGATCTCCTTGTGTTAATGATAATCCTGTTGAATTTAAACTTTCAAATATCATTTGAGGATTTTTCTGATTTTTTTCCTTTTTCCAATTTAATCCGTACTAATTCGATTTTTTTCCTAGAGCTCTATAAATTTCTTCTGCAGAATAATTACTTTCTTCTATTAATTTTTTTCAAATAATTTATAATTTTTTTACAAATATTACTAATTAATGAAACATCATTTTTCTTCTATTAATTTTTTTATAGTATCTTTCGTCACTTTCAACTGGTTTTTAATCGTATTTTTTTAAATCTTCTGATTCTTTTTTTATTGATCAAGTATTCTTCCCAAATGTCTTCTTTAACATCTTCATTTACCATTTTCTCATGTAATGCTTTTTAGTAATAACATTATTGATGTTATTCTCTGTTGCCCATCTATTATTATATTTTTCATAAAAATTCATTTTTAACTCAGATGAAACAACAACCACAGTTCCTAAAAAAATGTTCAATTTTATAATCAAATTTTATTATATTTTTCTATATCTTCAAATAATTTTTTTGACATTGTTTTTTTCTTTCCAATCATAATTTCTCTGATAAACAGGTATATTAAATGTCTTTTTTTCCATTTCCAATAAATTCAAATAATTTTTATTTTTTTCTGCTTTCATTGTTTATAAATCCCTTCTTTCCCTATCTCTCAAAAAAATTTAACCTCTGACAAAGATACCCCCATATTTCTAGCCTTACTACACATTTCCTTCAACTGAATTATTCCTTTCCGATTTCCCATAAAATTATAGTAATAATAAAAATAATCATTTTTTTAAAATTTATATATTTATTACTCGAAAATTTCTTTTTTTAACAATTTTGTTTCCTTTTTCCTTTGACTTTTTTTAGTCTCTTATTATGTTCTGAAAAAAATAGAACTGGCATATTTACTATGTTTTTCAGGAAATTTAAAATTTCTACTTTTTTTCTTTATACTTCAAGTACAATATATCAAAAAAATAAAATTTAACATTTTAATAGAAGAAATATTTTTTTAAATATTTCTGTATCATCAGGTCTTTTTCGATTTTTAATTCGATGTGAAAAAGATAATAATTTTTGAGCATTTACCTCTTGTACTAAAAATTACTGAATCTACAGATTTACATATTTCACCATTAAAATAGGGGAAAATATTAATTATGTTTTTCACTTTTTTCAAATTATTAATATCAAAAAGTTATTTGAAGCACTCTATAACATTCTTTATCAAAATATACTTTTACTTCTTTTTAATTTTTGCATCATCTTTAGATTCTTTTTATTTTTTTACATGATTATTTTTCAGATACAGTAAAAAAAATTTTTTTATGCAATGCAGTTTTACAATAATCAAAAAAATTATTATTCTCAAATATCATTTTTTTCCTCCGCATAAAACAATAAAGTTTGATAAAGATTATCTGTTTCTTCAAGCACAGTATTAAATGTTTCTATTTCAAATTCTCCATTTTTTTCTTTAATTTTTTTCAACAGTTTTATTGTGTAAATGAAATACATTAATATCGCTAGTTTTTTTAGTCCGTATTCACTATTAATTCCATATTCTTTCATTTCTTCACTATTAATTTTTATTTTTTTAACTTTTTTTCAAACAAGAGCATATTATCAATTTCTTCAGTTATAATTGGACTGTGAGTGCTTATTATAAATTTTTATTCCTTGTTTTTGATAAATAATTTATAAGTTTTATTATTTTTTTCTTTGATTTTTCAGGATGTAAATTCAATTCTATCTCATCAATAAAAAAATTATATCTCTTTCCATTGCAAAAATATTTTTAAATACAAGTAAAAATCCTGTTAATGTTTTTTTACTGTTGAAGAAACCATTCCTATATCTATTATTTTTTTCTCATTCATTCTAAACATTATGTTGCCTTCTAAATCAATTATTACTTCTCCGCCCAATATTTCTTTTTAATTCTGCATCTAATTTTTTTATAAATATCTAGTTCTGTTAACCCTTTTGAACGATCAGAAATAGAATTTAAAAATTTCACATAATCATTCACAGGTTCAGAATATCTTGAAATTTTTTTCCTATATTTTTCACTGTTTCCCAATTCTAATTCTCTTAAAACATCACTTCTTTCTTCCAATAATTGTTTATAAAATAAAACTGCACCACTTCTTTCAGCAGGAAAAAGAGTGAAATTTATAAATTTTTTTGAAAAAAATTTTTATATGTAAAAAAATACCCAAATATAATTTGTTTTGCTTCTTCTTCTTCAATTTTTCCGATTATATATTATATATCTTTTTCCCTTTATTCTCATCGTAATCTTCCATAAGATATTCTATTTTTATCTTCAGATTTCTTTTAATTTAATAGTTTTTCTCATCTCTCTAAAATATATTATCGTATCGTCATCTAATTTTTTTAAATTCTAAAAATTTCATCACTTAAATCCACTTCTATTTCAAAGTCCTTAAAAGTATCTTTTGAAGTATGAAAAAAACTTGAGGAAGAGTATCTTTTATTTCCTTTTTGATATTTATTTTTCAAAATAATCTTTTTATTGTTTCATAATCTGAATCAGATAATCTATCTTTAAACCTGATTCCAATTACTTCATTCATTTTTATATTTTGTCTTTCTCTCACTTTAAAATATGTATACAACAAATTACTCAAATAAGTCTTTCCGGTATTATTCTTCCCAATTATCAAATTAATTCCTTTTAAATCATTAAAATCTATTTCTCCACTTTCAATAGGACCTAAATTTTTAAATTTTATTATCATGATTCCTCCTTCCTTAGACTATCGCATTACTACTAATTTACTTCTTCAACTTCACAACCTTTTTCGATTTCCCTCCAGTTTTCTTCCCTAATTTCTCATAAGCCCATTCAACAAACGAACTTGTAGTCAAAAATAAATAATCATTTTCTGTCATTGATAATATAAGTTCATCAGTTGAAAATGGTCTATATCCCATACTGCTTAATTGATTAAGATAAAATTCTCCTCTTTCATTCATCATATCTTTAAAGAATTTTTTCAATCCTTTTACATTTTTCTCAATTTTTTTCAAATAATTTAATGATTTGGTAAATTCTCCCTTTTTAAAATAAAGAACTGAAATTGGAAGCAACATTTGTACTGAATTTTGTCCATTATATTTTTTGTAAAGTTTTAATGCATTTTCTTCATCTTCAAAAAAAGCATAAAGTGACATCAATCTAAATCGGACTCCCAGATTGTCATTTTTCATTTTAATTTTTAGTATTTCTTCATATTCTTTAACGGCTTTTTTCATCATTCCATTTTCTGCCAAAATTTCTGCATAGCTTTGTTTTATCCTCATATATGGCCGAGTTTCAACTATTTCCCAGAACTCCCCAATATTTTCTTCATCCATGAAACCTTCCCGCTCCACTATTTCATTTCCATGCTTCAATATTTTTTCCAATCTATTTAACATATCAATTGAATCTTTTGCATCTGTACTAGCTATCAAATATTCGGCATCCAAATTATCCTTATCCATTTTTAATACTTCTTTTGCATATTTTAGCCTTTTACTATCATCCTCTGTTTCAAATGCCATTTCTAAATAGTCATAAATCTTTTCATAATCACTTTCATCAAAAGAATTATCTTCTTCACCTTTCATTGTACTTTCATTATATTGTCTTTCAAATTCATCTATTAGTTTTTGAATTTCACTTTCGTTCATTTCTTCAGTCGAATGTTCTTCCATAAATTTTTTAAATTGTTTGTACATTTTTTCTATTTCCCTATGCATAATTCCCTATTTCCCTTTCAATAAGTAATCTATTTCAACTCACTAATACCCAAAACTTGGATTTTCAATAATCCATTTTCCATTCTTTTTATTAGCTTCCAAAATTTCTTTTCTTCCTACATATTTTCCATTTTTTGTAATTCGTTCTAATTCTTGATCCATCATTTCTAATTGAATTTCGCCTATTGTTTTTAAAATATTTTTTTAATAGCTTTTTTTCATCATTTTGTGAAATTGATTTTTGATATTCTTCCATTGTTTTTCCTGTTTTTTTCTTAAAGGCTTTGTCCATTTTTTCAGCTATTTCTCCAGATCTTTCAATCATCTTATCCATGCTCATTTCATCTGTATTTACAGGAAATCCCAATTTAACTTTTACATATGCTTTTTCTCCATTAATATAATCTATTTTTTCTATATCAATCTTGTAATATTTATACATCGTATCCACCATTTTAGAAAAATAATCCTCTCCAAAAAAAGAACCCATCATTTCTTTCATCTGATTTGACCCATCTTTCTGACTTCCAGTAAAAACTCCATTCATCATTTTATTCATCATTCCAAACATTTCCTCTTTTGAGTAAATTCTGCCAACTTCCTTTTCAATTTGAGAATTGTAATCTGAAAGGATACTTTGGTTAAGTTTTACAGCTGGTTCTACTTCCACTTGATATTTTTCTTGTGCAAAACTTGATAAACTTAATAATATTGATAAACTTAAAATTATTTTTTTCATTATTCTCACTTCTTTCTTTATCTTTTCTTACGAGTAGTAATCATAATAATTGGCACATTAAAAAAACTTCTTATTTCACGGAAAACTTCAAAACTATCTTTTTTTGTACCGTAATGTCCAGTAAAATTAACTATGTCAAATTTATTATTCTTAACTTCATTTACGCTTTTTCTTTTAATTTATCTTTTTATCTTTCTCATATTTTATCACAAAAGTGAACTACTCCCACTTTTAGAAGCGGGAGCTTCTTGGGAAGTATCTGCTTTTGTTAGCCAAATATATTTACCAAGCTCTTCGGGTAGTTCCTACCCTGTCTTCTTTTATTTTTCTAATATTCCATTATTTCTTTTCCAACGTTTCTTATATTCAGTGCAGCATTGTAATCTCTATCAATTTCAATTCCACAGCATTCACATTTATAACTTCTTTCTGATAATTTCAATTTCTCTTTAACGTTTCCACATTTACTACAAGTTTTCGACGATGGAAACCATTTATCTATCTTCAAAAATTGTTTCCCTAAAAACATCAGTTTATACTCAAGCATCCTCAAAAACATTCCCCATCCATTATCTCCTACACTTTTCCCAAAATTTAATGCCTGACTCATCACTTTCATATTCAAATTTTCAACAACCACAGCATTATAATCTTCAGATAATTTTTTCGATAATTTATGCAAAAAATCTCTTCGACAATTTTTGATATACTCATGTAATTTTTGATATTTTTCATTTTTTTGTTTATACCAATTTTTAGAAAATTTCACTTTTCTCGATAATGATTTCTGTAATTTTTTCAATTCTTCTTCCAACATCCTAAAATATTTTGGATAATCAGCTCTTTGGTTTTCAGAACTGACAAATAATTCAGACATCGAAAAATCAAGTCCAATCACTTTATCATTATTACTAGCTACTTTTTGAATTTCTTTTTCAAATTCTGTCAAGATGGAAACATAGTAATTTCCATTACTGTTTGTCAATGTTACTGACTTTATCTTGTAATACTTTGGTATTTCTCTATGATATTTTAATTTAACTTTTTTCAATTTTGGCAAAACCAAATATTTGTTTTCTTCAATTCTTATCGAATTATTCACACAATTTGTCGTGTAACTTTTAACACTATTCTTTTTAGATTTGAATCTTGGAAACTTTGCTCTCTTTTGAAAGAAATTCGTAAACGATCGTTTTATATTCAATTGAGCATTTGAAAGTGCTAGACTGTCTACTTCTTTTAGAAATTGATTTTCACTTTTCAAACTGGCAGGTGTGATTATTTTATTTTTTCCAGTTTCTTCATAAAATTTATTCGCAGTATACAAAATCGTATTGTAAACAAAGCGAACACATCCAAAAGTCTTATTTATCAACAATTCTTGTTCCTTATTTGGATAAATCCTGTATTTGAATGCTAAATTATATTTCATAAAATTACACCTCCTTTTTGATTTTTGAATATTATTTCTTTAGAAATTTTTATAATTAATGATTTCTCTTCGATATTTTTATACAAAAAAATTGTATCATAGATATATACTTTTTTTCAATTTTTTTACAAAAAGCAATTTATCTCCCGCTTGTAAAAGCCGGAGACTTCTTGTTATCTTTTTTGTTAAAAAAATTTTTATACTTTAAAAAAATATAAAAGTTTGGTAAAATATTTTTTTATATTAAAAGTTTTTTTGAAAGGAGAATAAAATAGAAAAAAATGAAAAGAGAACTTAAAAAAAATTTTTTTATAAGAAAAAAAGATTCTGTGCAAACATTTAGACTTGCAATGTTTCTTTGCATTGTTGGAGGATTTTTAGACGCTTATACTTTTACAACAAGAGGAAAGGTTTTGGCAAATGCGCAGACTGGAAATCTTGTTTACTTAGCGCTAAATCTTGCTGAAAGAAATTATCAAAAAGCTTTTTCCTATTTTGTCCCAATTTTTGTCTTTGCGCTTGGAATTTTATTTTCAGAATATTTAAAACATATATTTACAAAATATGAAAATTTTCGTTGGCAACATACTGCCATTCTTATTCAATTAATTGTAATGTTTTTTATTTCGTTTATTCCGTCAAATCACTTAAATATGCTAGTTAATGTGATAATTTCATTTATTGCTGCGCTCCAGTATCAAGGTTTTAAAAAAATTCATGGAGTAAATGGTGCAACTACAATGTGTACAGGAAATCTGCGTTCCAGCATGGAATTTTTTTGACTCAATTTATAAAAAAACAAAGGAGAAGATATTTTTTTATAAATTTTTTTGGTTTATATTGGATTAATTACATTTTTTTGTAATTGGTGCAACTTTATGTGCTGTTTTAGTCCAGTTTTTTTCAAAAAAATTATGCGCTACTTGTCTGCTGTATTTTTACAATTTATCGTATTTTTTTAGTGATGTTTAAACAAAAAAATTTAATTTTTATAATCAAACAAATATCTCTTAATATTGATAAATAAAGACTTTAGAAAATTTTTTTCAATATATTTAAAAAAATTTTTTTGCTTGTAAAAAAAGCAAAAAAAGTTATATAATTATTACAAAATAACATCTGTTATATTGTTAAAAAAATTAAGATAAGGGGGTTTTTTTATGTTTGAAAAAAATTTCGTTTTGAGAATCTTTCAAAAATAATTCAATTATATGTTTTGAATTTATTTGGACAAATTATAAAAAAAGATAATTTGACAATTTTTTTCAAAAAAATAAATTTTTTAATGTAGGAAATATTTCCTTGCTCTATGAAAAAAATAAAAAAAATTTTTGATTAATAAAAAGCACTAAATTTTTAAAAATTATTGGACGAACATATTCTAAAGTCAGAAATAGACTTGTCTTTTTATCGAAAAATGTCGATGTCAAAAAAATTGATACAAAATTTTTGAAAAACTTTGTGCCAATGGATATAAAAAAATTTTTATTGAAAAAAAGACATAAGAAAAAAATAATTGAAAAAAATTTACAAATTGCTTAAAAAAATTTAGTTGTAATTTATTTATTCTCAAATATAAAATTTAACTATATTTCTGAAAACGCAAGAGTAAAAAATAAGCCGTGCTCCACCTTTTGTAAAAATAATTTTATAAAAATTTTTTTACAAAAAAAATATTGTGGAGGATAAAAAAATGGAAAAAATTGAGAAAATCGAGAAAATTGAAAAAGTAGAAAAAGTAGAAAAAAAAGAAGTAAAAGAAAAAAGAGAATTAAAAGGAATTAAAATAGGAAAATATAAAATCGAAAAGCCAATCGTTCAAGGTGGAATGGGAGTTGGAATAAGCTGGGACAGACTTGCTGGAAATGTTGCCAAAAACGGCTGTCTTGGAACAATAAGTGCAATTTGTACAGGATATTACCAAAATATGAAATTTGTAAAAAAACAAGTAAACGGAAGACCACTTGGGACAGAAAATACCTACAACAGAGAAGCGCTTATCGAAATATTTAAAAATGCTAGAAAAATCTGTGGAGATAAACCTCTAGCCTGTAACATTTTACACGCAATTAACGACTATGCAAGAGTCGTAGGAGACGCACTTGAAGCTGGAGCAAATATCATTGTAACAGGAGCAGGACTTCCACTAGAACTTCCAAAACTTGTAAAAGATTATCCAGATGTCGAAATTGTGCCAATCGTTTCATCAGCAAGAGCGCTAAAAATTATTTGTAAAAAATGGAAAGCCGCTGGAAAAATGCCAGGAGCAGTAATCGTTGAAGGACCTAAAAGTGGAGGACACCAAGGAGCAAAATACGACGAATTGTTTGCGCCAGAACATCAACTAGAAGCAATTCTACCGCCAATAAAAGAAGAAAGAGACAAATGGGGAGATTTTCCAATAATTGCAGCTGGAGGAATTTGGAACAACGATGATATCCATAAAATAATGGAACTTGGAGCGGACGCTGTTCAAATGGGAACAAGATTTATAGGTACTTACGAATGTGACGCAAGTGAAAACTTTAAACAAAACTTGATTAATGCGAACGAAGAAGATATCGTAATTGTAAGTTCTCCTGTAGGTTATCCTGGAAGAGCAGTAAAGACAAATTTAATCAAAACTTTGGAACCTAATTCTAATAAAATCAAATGTATAAGTAACTGCGTTTTCCCTTGTGAGCGTGGAAAAGGTGCAAACAGAGTTGGATACTGTATTGCCGATAGTTTGGGAGATGCTTATTTAGGTAGACTTCAAAGTGGACTTTTCTTCACAGGAGCAAATGGCTATAGATTAAAAGAAATAGTTCATGTCAAAGATCTAATTGAAGAATTGATGACAGGTGTTCAAACTTCTAAAAATATTTAAAAAACATAAAGATAAAAAATATCCGGAGTATAAAAAATACTTCGGTTTTTATTTTTATCTAAAATTAAAACAAATAAAAAAATCCAGTCTACCGTTCTAATTTGATTTTTGGTTGCCTGTAAATGTTACAGGTGGTAGTCATATTTATAAAAGGTACAGGATCCGTGCAAAGTTTTATTACCGCCGTGATTTTTCTGAAGCGTCTTATAAAGAGATGACCCCATTAAAAAATGAGTAAAGCCCAAAAATATATAATTAGTATCGAATAGACCAGAAATCCATTTTTAATTTATTTAAAAATTTTTCTTTACTCAAATAGTATAACTTTTTATCGCAAAAAAATGTCAAACATTTTTTTAGGAAATTTTTCAAAATCTACATAATAAGTATTTTTTTATCTATTTTTTTCAATATATTTTTTTGCACAAACTAGAAATTTCTCTTGAAAGAGCTGGCCGTGTCACATCAAATTTTTTTGCAAGTAAAGATATGCTAGGAAAAAAAATATTATTTTTTTATCTTTAGAATTTTTTAATATAGCTCAAAACTTTTTTTCACTAATTGTTTTTATTCACAAAAATTAAACCAAATTCTCTTCGATAAATATTGACTTTTTATTTGAAATTTCATCAATAAAATTTAAAAAGCAATTTTTTTCATTTTTTTGAATTAAGCTAAAAAAATTTATTTCGATCAATCACAAGCAGCTTTGTTTCTTCCAATGCTATTAAATCAACTGGAAAAAGTATTATCTTCCCCAAAAAAATAAAAAGCTGGTGCCAAAATTTCACTTGTTTTTTTATATGACCTATCACAATGGAATCGCCATTAAACTTCTGCATTTCAGCAACAAGAGTTCCTTTTTATTAAAATATTCACATTTGTAATTAAATCACCCCGAAAAAAATAATTTCATTTTTTTATAATTTTTTTATTTGATATTCAGTTTCTTTTTAAAAAAATGAAGTGACAGATGAGATACTGTAACTATTAAACAGTGGAACTTTTACAAGCGATTGTGAAATATTTTTTTGATATCCATATTATCACCAATTTCTTTTTTTATTTTTTTATTACAAATAATTTTACTATAATATTATTATTTTTGTCAAACTATTTATCTAAAAAAATAAAAAAATAATGAAAAAAATTAAAAAAATAGGAGGGTATTATCCTCCTAAATATGCTTTTTTTATTTCCGAATTTGTCAAAAGTTCTTTTCCAGTTCCTTCCAGAATTATGCTTCCAGTCTCCAAAACATAACCTCTATCGGCAATTGACAAAGCCATATTTGCATTTTGTTCAACCAATAAAATTGTGACATTGTCTTCTTTATTTATTTTTTTTATTATTTCAAAAATTTCCTGAACTAACAGTGGCGCAAGTCCCATCGAAGGTTCATCTAATAAAAGCAGCGACGGATTTGACATAAGCGCTCTTGCCATTGCTAACATTTGTTGTTCTCCTCCACTCATCGTTCCAGCAAGTTGTTTTTTTCGCTCAGCCAGTCTAGGAAATAAAGAAAACATATGTTCCATATCCTTTTTATTCCATCCTGATCATTTCTAATAAAAGCTCCCATCTCCAAATTTTCCAAAACAGTGAGTTCTGTAAAAATTCTTCTTCCTTCTGGAACATGAGCCATACCTTTGCTTACAAGTTTATGAGCGACAGTATTTGTCGTGTTTTCACCATTTAGTGAAATTTCTCCAGATTTTATTGGAACTAGACCCGAAATTGCGTGTAATGTTGATGTTTTCCCAGCTCCATTTGCTCCAATCAATGAAACAATCTCTCCTTTTTTTATATGAAATGAAATATTCTTTATAGCGTGAATTACACCGTAATAGACATTCAAATCATTAACTTCTAAAATATTCACAACTCTTCCTCCTTTCTTATTCTCCCAAATACGCCGCAATAACTTCTTTATTTGACTGTATTTCACTTGGAAGTCCTGACGCTATTATTTTTCCAAAATTTAACACATAAAGTCTCTCACAAATTCCCATAACTAAATCCATATCATGCTCAATAAGCAAAATTGCAATTTTAAATTTATCTCGAATAAAACTAATTGTTTTCATCAACTCTTTTGTCTCATTAGGGTTCATTCCCGCAGCAGGTTCATCTAGTAAAAGTAACTTCGGATTTGTCGCCAAAGCTCTTGCTATTTCCAACTTTCTTTGCTGTCCATAAGATAAATTTCCTGAAGTTATGTTAGCCATTTGTGCCATATCAAAAATATCTAGTAAATCCAGCGCTTTATCTGTAACTTCCTTTTCTTCACGCCAAAATCTGGGAAGTCTTAATATCGCTTCAAAAGTATTATATTTCATACTGCTGTCAAGTGCTAATTTTACATTTTCCAGCACCGTCAAATTTTTAAATAATCTAATATTTTGGAATGTTCTTGCAATTCCCGATGCAACTATTTGCGGAGTTGTTTTTTTATTAATACTTGTTCCATTTATAGTAATATCTCCGTCAGTCGGTTTATAAACACCTGTAAGCAAGTTAAATATTGTTGTCTTTCCAGCTCCATTAGGTCCAATTAATCCGATTAATTCACCTTTTTTTATTTCAATATTAACATTGTCAACAGCTCTCAAACCACCGAAGGAAATTCCTAAATCAGTCGTTTTAAGTAATGACATATCTCTATCTCCCATTTTTTATTTTTTTGAATTTCTAATTTCTTTAAGTCGTTTTTTTGTTTCGTGAAATGTAAACTCTTTTGTTCCAAAAATTCCTTTTGGTCTAAAAATCATTAGAATAATAAGAATTATTGAATAAATTAAATATCTAAACTGTGAAAAATCTCTCAAAAATTCACTTAACATAGTCAAAATAACTGCTGCAATAATTGCTCCTGTTATACTTCCAAGACCACCCAAAACTACCATAACTAAAATTTCTATCGAAAACAAAAATCCAAATTTATCTGGTGTCAAAATTCCAACATTGTAAGCAAACAATGAACCTCCAACTCCAGCAAAAAACGCTGAAAAAGTAAATCCATAAAGTTTTACACGGTTTAATCTTATCCCTATATTTTCCGCCGCAATTTCATCTTCTCTAATCGACATAACTTCCTTACCTTTTCTCGAAGTCATCGCCATAACAACAATAATAATCGAAATTACAACAATAAAATAAACATTTGAAAATGTCAAAATTCCTTTTGGATTAACATCAAGTCCTATCGCTCCTCCAAGAAAATCCAAATTTTGAATTATATATTTTACAATTTCTCCAAATGCAAGTGTAATAATCGCAAGATAATCTCCTCTCAAACGAAGTGTACTTGCTCCAACCAAAAATCCAAATATTGCCGCAATAATTCCACCAAATATTGAAGTTATAATAAGGTGCATTGTTACAGGTAAATGGTAGTTTACCAATATTTTAGAAATATATGCCGCTGAATATCCACCAATTGCAATAAATCCAGCTTGTCCCAAATTAAGCTGTCCCATAATTCCAACAGATACATTAAGACTCACAGAAAATAGCACAAAAATTAAAATAGTTATATAAATTCCACGAGTGTAGCTAAAAATATCAGTTGGATCAATTGTCAAATTTAAAACTACATAAAGTAAAATAATTGAAATAACTGTAACTACATAATTTTTTTCAACTTAAATTTATTAAAATAATTCAAATTTCCCCATTTTTGACTGTTCTTTGTCTTTTTTTCTTTTCTTTATTTTCTATATTTTTTTTATTTTCTTTATTTTTTTTGTTTTCAATTTCATTTTTTGCTAAAACAGTTTTTTCATTTTGAACTTCATTTTTTTCTTTATTTTCCATTTTCTCTTTTCTCCTCCTTTCTCTTCTCTATAATTAAACTTTTTCTTTCATATTTTTTCCAAACAATCCATTTGGTTTAAAAATAAGTATCAAAATCAAAATTCCAAAAACTATTGGATTTGCCCAAGTTGTAAGGAAAGAACCTTTTACATATGCTTCTAAAAGTCCTAATACATATCCTCCAACCATAGCTCCAGGAATACTTCCAATTCCACCAAATACAGCCGCAATAAACGCTTTTAATCCAGGAAGCATACCCATATATGGCTCAATTTGCGGATAAACAATTGCATAAAGTGCTCCACCAAGTGCACCTAATCCAGAACCAATCGCAAATGTAATAGCAATTGTTTTATTTACATTTATTCCCATTAACTGTGCAGCTCCTGTATCTTGAGATACCGCTCTAGTTGCTTTTCCAAGTTTTGTCTTCTTAATAAATAAATTTAGCGCAACCATGCAAATTATAGTGACAACTATTACAAAAATAGTAAGCATACTTATTTGAACAACTCCCAAATTTAATTTTTTACTATCTGACAAAAATCCAGGAATATATTTTTGGTCAATTACTTTTGGTGTAGCTCCAAAAATTATAAGTGCGACACTTTCAAGTAAAAAACTCATTCCAATTGCTGTTATAAGTGCTGAAATTTTAGGCGCATTTCTAAGTGGCCTATACGCAAAAAAGTCAATTATAACACCTAAAACAGCACAAAAAATAATTGACAAAATTATTGCAATTATCAGTGGCATACCATTTGACACAGCAATAAAAGTTAAATATGCTCCTATCATAAGTATATCCCCATGCGCAAAGTTTATAAGTTTTACAATTCCATAAACCATTGTGTATCCCAGAGCAATCAATGCATAAATACTTCCAGTCTGAAGACCATTGATTGTCTGTTCAATTAAATTTTTTAACATCTTAAACTCCTTCGATTATAACTAATTCGATTACAATTTTTTTATTTATAAATTAAAAAAAGTTCAAAAATGGTATTAAGAAAAATCCTAGTACCATTGAACTTAAAAAAATTATATTTACAAATTTTTCTAAATTAAAATTTTTTTCTTTTTAAAGTAAGTTTTCCATCTTTTTACTTCAATAAATGTAACTTTTTTTGTGGATTTCTGTTTTCATCAAATTTCAATGAACCTGTCAATAAATTATCTCCGCTAAAGTTTTTAATTGCATCTCTAATTGCTTCTTTTGAAGATAAGTCTTTTACAGATTTTAGAGAAGTTTCCAAAATAGTACCTGTATCATATCCAAGTGCTGCAAACATAATTGGATCAGTTTTAAATTCATTTTTATAAGAATTTATGAATTTTTTAGCCACATCAGAAGCATCATCTGCAGCAAATTGACTGGCAAAAATAGCTCCATTTGCAACTTTTCCAAAGTTAGTCTGGATTCCATCCCAACCGTCTCCTCCCATAAATTGAGAGTTTATTCCAAGTTCTTTAGCTTGAGTTAAAATCAATCCTATTGTGTTATAATAATCTGGAACAAAAATCATATTTGAGTTATAACCTTTAACTTTTGTTAAAACTGCTCTAAAATCTTTATCATCAGCAGTATATTTTTCTTCTTTAATTTGAATTCCTTCTTTTTGAGCTTGTGCTTTAAATGCGTCAGCAAGTCCAACTGAATAGTCACTTGTAGAATTAGTTAAAATAGTTACACTATTAAATCCTTTTGATTTTGCATATTTTGCAACAGATTCTCCTTGATAAGGATCTGTATAAGTTGTTCTAAATACAAAACTTTTATCTTTTGTTATGTCAAAAGCTGTTCCTGAAGCAGTAATCATAGGAATTTTAGCTTGTTCAGCAAGTGGAGCAATAGCTAGAGAAGGTTTTGAAATAACTTCTCCTACCAAAACATCAATTTTATCTTGAGAAACCATTTTTTTGAAGATATTTACAGCTTCTTGCGTATCTCCTTTACTATCAGCTTCAACAACTTCTATTTTTTTCCCGTTAATTCCACCAGCTGCATTAATTTCTTTAACTTTTAATTTAAATCCATTCACTACTGCAACTCCGTATTGAGCAACATTTCCTGTAAGTGGTGCAATAACTCCAATTTTAATAACATTTGAATCTGCTTTTTTAGATCCACAGCTCATTACAAACAATGCCATCATTGACATTAAAAATAATATTTTTTTCATAATCTCACCTCATAATTATTTATTAAAAAAATTTTTTTAAAGTAAATTTTTTTAAATTTTTTTACTTTAACAAATGCAGTTATTTTTTTATTTTTAAATTCTAACTACATTTACAAGAAATTTTTTTATATTAAAAAAATACTTGCCTCCTTTCTTTATAAATTATCTCCAGTTTCAATAATTATATCATATATTAACTAAAAAAATAAATTATTATTTCAATTATCAAAATAAAATTCAATCACAAAAAAATTACTATTTAAAATAACAAAATAACTAACTTTTTTTACAAATATTAATCAATTTTTTTCTACTACCACAAATTTTGTGATAGTTTTTTTATCTTTTGTACATTTTTTTCGAGTAAAAAAATTATTTTTTTATTAGTAGTTTTTTTAGTTATTTGATTTTTTTAGGTTTAAATTTTTTTCTTTTATTTTTTTAATTTCCTAAATTAAAGTTATATCCTACTCCTAAAGATACTCTTCTATAATTTGCATCTGTTTTATCTCCAGTATTGCTGTTTTTGTATTGGCCTTGATTTTCTTTATACATAACTTCTGCATTAAAATTATTGTAATTTACTCCAGCTCCAACTCCATAGTAAAGTCCATTTTTAGCTTTGTAATCATCAATGTTTCCGTTATTTGCAGAATATCCCAAATCTCCTTTTACATATGGTTTTACAGTAGTCGGAGTTTCAAAAGTATATTTTGCAGTTCCGTAAACTGGTACAGAATCATAATTTTTATAATTTTCATCATCTGAATTTTTAGCTTTTACTTTTTTATGCCATTGATAAGCAGTTCCTGCTCCTACTTCCAATCCTGGAGCTACTTCGTATCTGTATTCTGCTCCTATTTCTCCTGCTGTAGCTTTTGCCTTTTCTGAACTATTGTCATAATGATATTTTCCACCTAAATCATATCCACCTTTTACTTCAACTTTTCCAGCATTTGCTGCAAACGAAGCCATTCCTAAAACTAAAAACAATCCCATTAAATTTTTTTTCATAGTAAACACCTTTTCTTTCTTTTCGGTAAACTCTAAATTATCATGTATACTAGAGCTTTCCCTTATTTTTATTAAATTTGTTTAGGAAATCTTACTTTCCTGAACCTAAGGTCATTATACATCAGTTGACTTATAAGTCAATTTTTTTAAAGATATTTTTTTCATTAGAAAAAAAGAAGTCAAATCGAATAAAACTGTCTAAATTTCTATCTAAATAAAATAAAATATTTAAAAAGAAATTAATTTTTTTGGAGAATTTGACTTGATTTTTTTAATTTAAATTATGCTATACTTATTCTCGAAAGTTAGTAAAATTATAATTAATTGAAGGAGAACGACAATGAAAAAAATTTTAGTATTATTGACATTAGTTGGATCAATCGCAATGGCTCAAGGAAATATTTATGAATTTAGAGCAGGTTGGGATTTACACAACAGAGCAAAAGATTCTCATAAAGATTATGAAATCAAAAAAGATGTATTAAAAACTGGTCCAGAAGTTTCATTTGAATACAGAAAAGAAGTTACAGATAATCTTGAATTAGGTGGAGGACTTGCTTATAAATACAATGATTTAACTGCTAGAAAAGTAGATGTTAATGAAAACAAAGTTAGTGTTTCTATGAAAGGTTTACATTCTGTACCTATCTACGCAACTGCAAAATATAACTTTAAAAACGATTCAGCTGTTACACCTTATGTAAAAGCTAAATTAGGATTTGCAGTAAATTCTGGAAAAATTGATTTCCAAACAATCAATACACCAGGAGTAGATTCAACTGCTCAAATGAAATTTAAACACGGATTCTATTATGGAGCAGGAGCAGGAGTTGAATATAATAACTTCGTTGCTGACTTATCATACAATGTAAATACATTAAGAGCTAAATACAACTACAGTTACAATGATTTCTTAGGAAACAAAAAAGAATCATCAGGTAAAGAAACTTTAAACCACGGAATGTTGACATTAAGTGTTGGTTATGCTTTGAAAAACTAATAATTTTTAATAAACTTTTTACGAGCCTTTCTTAAAATTTAAGAAAGGCTTTTTTATTGCTTTTAAAAACATTTTTTGGTATAATTTTATTAGTTAAGTTTTCTTTTTTAACAAAATTTATTTTTTTAAGGAGTTTGCTATGAACTATAAATTAATCGCAACTGATATGGACGACACTTTGTTAAATGAATCACAAGAAATTTCAGCTGGAAATGAAAAAGCTATTGTCAAAGCTCAAAAAAATGGAGTAAAATTTGTACTTGCAAGTGGAAGACCTAGTTTTGCAATGTTTGAATATGCAAAAAAACTTCAAATGGACAAATTTGAAGGATATATTTTGGCTTTTAATGGTGGAGAGTTAATTGATTCAAAAAATAATGAAATAGTTTTTGAACAGGGACTTGACAAAAATGATATAAAAACTGTCTATAACGCAGCAAAAAAATTAAATTTAACAATGCTGCTTTACAGAAACGACACCGTTTTTGCCACAAGTGAAGCAGATGAAGCACTTGTAGAAGCAAGATTATGCAAAATGAAATTTCAAAAATTTGAATCTTTGGAAGAACTAGAAAAATTTGGTGTTGAAAGAACTGCAAAATGTATGATTGTGGGTGATCCAAAACTTGTTAAAGATGCTGAAAAATATATGAAAGAAATTCATGGAAATGACTATTTTATTGCGATTTCAAAGCCTATTTTTTTAGAAATTGCCAATAAAAATGTGAATAAAGGAAAAACTTTAGCTAGACTTGGAAAAATTTTGGGAATTAAAACTGAAGAAATGATAGCGGTTGGAGATAGTGGAAACGATAAACCACTTTTAGAAACTGTTGGAATGCCTGTCGCCGTTGCAAATGCAACTGAAGAAATTAAAAATTTATCAAAATTTGTATCCACTTCAAATGACGAAAGTGCACTAAAAACCGTAATTGAAAATTTTTTTGACTTCTAATATTAATTTAAAATAAAAAAAAATCCTCTCAATTAATCAAGATTGTGAGGACTTTTTTATGCATCATACAATATATTAAAAAAATTAAATAAAAATACTTCTAATGTTTACATTATTTCGCACACTATTTTTTTATTTCTATCAATTTTTTTCAAATCTTTACTATTTACCATAACTTTTTGCACAGATAATCACTTTAGACAAAAAAATTTATCAAAAAAATTCTCTATTTTTTTCACTTCAATTTCAATTTCGTTTAACATAAAAATACACATTTTCCATATCCCAAAATTTAACTTCTTTTTACTAAAAAAATTCAATACTTTTTGTTATATTTTATTATTAATTCCAAATAATTTTTCAGTTTCTAAATTATAAAATAAATAATTTTGCATATTAACAATATTTTTTAAAAATATCTTCAACTGTTTTTTTATTTCAAACGAAAGATTTTTCAAGCGAAATATTTTTTTCTAAATAATTTTTTTAAATAATTTTTATGTCGTTTTCATTTCCATCAAAAAAATCATAAGTTTTTTTATCAACTCCGAGTTCAAGACTAGTTGAACTTTCCAGATGAAATTTTTATTGCACGAGATTTTTATTGTCGGAATTATATTCAATGTTCTTGACAAAAAGTATGAAATAAACATTTTTTAGGTGGCTCTTCAATCGTTTTTTTAATAAAGCATTTGCCGACTCTTTTTCTCAAATTTTTCCACACCACAAATTATAAATATTTTTTTGGCGAATTAAATGACGATTCAATCGTCTCATAAATAATTTCCCGAATTTCATCAATTTTTTTATATTTCCATTATTTTTTTATTAACAATTTCAACATCGGGATGAGCTAAATTATCAATTTGTTTTTTTCAATTTGAGTTTTTTTATATCTTCATTTTTTTACATCTTGCGTCATCACCATTTTTTTGAAAAAAAACTAAGGCGTAGTGAAGCAAATCAACTCTTTTATCGCCAAAAAAAGATAACTTGCACTCACTTTCCCAGTTTTTTATTTCATTTTTTTAAAATTTCTTAAAAATTTCACTGCTTTTTCATTTTATACTTTTCAACTTTCAATACTTAAATTTTTAAAAAAATATTTATAAATACAAAAAAATAAGTCAATAAAAATTTATTTCAACAAAAAAATTTTTTTATAAAAAAAATCTTTTTTTACTGACTTTTTTTAAAAAAACTTATTTCTGTATAATACTATTAATTTTCTTTCATTTGAAGTGTTCGAAGCAATTTTTTATTGTCAAATGCAGCTCCTCCACCTAAAACTACTGAATCTAATGGATTAGGCGATAAGAATACTTTAATTCCAACTTCTTTTTCCATCATATCGATAAAGTTTTTAATTAATGAACCTCCACCTGTCATAATAATTCCGTTATCCAAAATATCAGCTGCTAATTCTGGCGGACATTTTTCCAAAACTTCTTTTGTAGCTGCAACTATTTGGAAAAGCGATTCTTCAATTGCTTCATAAATTTCATTTGCGTTAATTTCAACTGTATTTGGAATTCCTGACTCCAAATCTCTACCTTTGATTTCTAAAATTTCAGGATTTTGAACTTCAAGTGCCGAAGCCAATTCTTTTTTAATTTTTTCAGCTGTTCTATCCCCAATTAACAAGTTATATTTTCTTTTTACATATTTTACTATATCGTCGTCAAATTTATTTCCAGCAATTCTTATTGACTTACTTGCAATAATTTCATCTAATGATAAAATAGCGATATCAGTAGAACCTCCACCTATATCGATTACCATGCTTCCTTCAGGTTGTGAAATATCCACTCCTGAACCGATTATTGCAGCTCTTCCTTCTTCTATGATATAAGTCTTTTTAGCTCCTCTTACAGCGTCAAAAAGTGCTTTTCTTTCCACGCTCGTAACTTCAATCGGCACACAAATCATAACTTCTGGTTTAAAAAGTGAATTTCCATAAATTTTGTGAATAAAGTATGTTATCATTTCTTTTGTAGAATCAATATCTGCGATAACTCCATCTTGAAGCGGTTTTATAGCTTGAATACTGTCAGGTGTTTTTCCTAACATTTCTCTTGCTTCTTTTCCTACCGCAATTAATTTTCCTGTCTTTCTATCTCTGGCTACTACCGATGGCTCATTTAATACGATTTTCTTTCTTTGTTTATCATAAATTAAAATATTCGCCGTACCCAAATCAATTGAAATACTTTTGTTTACTCTGAATATTTTTACAAAATCAAATGCTCCCATTATTCCTCCTATACTCATTTTCTTACTAAAATTATTCTTTAATAAAATTACTCTTAATTATTGCAATAAAAAAATTTGTTTTTAATAAATATTGCTACAATAATAATTTATATTTTTAACTTCTTAATTATATCATATTTTTTTAGAAAAAAATTTATTATTTTTTTAAAAATTTTTCAAAAAAATTTTTTTCATTTTTTTACAAAAAAATTTGCTTTTCTAGCCGACAAAATCAAAAATTTTTAGCTTCAATTTTTTTAATTGATATCATCAAAAATCTCTTCAGCCAAAAACTTCTAATTTTACAAATTTTTCAACTTTTTTTATTTTTTTAAGTACTGAAATTACAATTTTTTTAACTATTTAATTATTAAAGTATTTATCCCTTTCGTACATCTGATACAAAATTCCGTGCATAACTCCAACTGCAACCGTACTTCCACCTTTAGTCCCATTTGTCCGAATAAACGGCACTTCGTATTTTGAGAGCTCCTTTTTCGACTCTGGACATCCAACAAAACCAACTGGCACTCCAACAATTAATCTTGGCAAATTTTCCTTCTTCATTTTTTCAAGCAAGGTAAAAAGTGCAGTCGGTGCATTTCCAATTAGAAAAATTTTAGTTTGTGGATCTTTTAGTGCTCTTTCAAGTCCAATCATTGAACGAGTCACTCCTTTTTCTTTTGCTTCCTTTGCAACATCAGGATCAGCTACAAGACAGTAGGCTTTAGCACCAAACTTTGCAAGAGCATTTTTGTTGAGTCCATTCACAATCATATTTGTGTCACAGTAAATTTTACAGTTTCCTTCTTTTAGCACTTCTTCCGCCGATTCTATCGGATCATTTTCAAATTCAACAATATTAGCATAATCAAAATCTCCTGTCGTATGAACGAGTCTTTTTACAATTAACTTTTCACTTTCACTAAATTTATCAAGTTTATCTCCTAAAGTTTCAGTTATTATCTCAAAACTTCTTGTTTCAATGGATTTTGGATCTTTTATATATGACATTTTTTTCTCCCGATTTTTTTATTATTTTAAAGTTACAACCGTACAACCAACTCCACCTTCATTTTGGTTGGCGTCTTTAAACTCACTCACATATTTTGAAGTTCTCAAATATTCCTGAATTTTCTTTCTCAAAACCATCGTTCCTTTTCCATGAATTATGTAAACTTCGTTATAACCTGTAAGCATTGCACGGTCAAAATATGTCTCAATTTCGGAAATTGCTTCGTCTGCATTCATTCCACGCACATCAAGTTCCCCACGAACTTGGGAAGTTCTTTTTAATGCGGCAAAATTTTTAAGTCTATTATTTTTTTTCTTTTGAATTTTTACGATGTCATCCATTGACACAACCAATTTTAAAATTCCCGATTGCACTTGAACTCGACCATCTTTTGGCATCACTCTCAAAATTTTTCCATTTTGATTTAAAGTTTTTACCAAAACTTCTTCCCCTTCAGAAAAATCAACATTTTTAACTACAACTTTTTTTTCTTTAACATTTTTTTTCTTGTCAATTATAAACGATTCACGGAGCATGTTTAAACTTCTCTGAGTATTTTTTGCATCTTCTTTTTTACTTTCTTCCTTGCTAATTTTTTCAATTAGACTTTTTGCTTTTGCTTGAATATTTTTCAAATAGTCGTCCGCTTTGTCATAAGCTCTTTTTATAATTTTATTTTTTTCATTTTCTAAATTTACAATTTTTTTCTTCATAAAAGATTTTTTTGTGTCAAAAGTTCGCTTTTTGGAATTTTTCAAGTTCCTGAGTCAACAAGTGAAGTTCGTCATTTTTTTCTTTTATTGATTTAATCATTTCTTCAACTTTTCTATTATCTTCACTTATATATTTTTTTGCATTTTCAATAATTTCATCGCTGATTCCATATTTTCTTGCGATTATAAGCGCATTACTCTCTCCTGGAATTCCTTCCAAAAGTCTGTAAGTCGGTGATAAACTTTCCACATCAAATTCCATAGATGCACTTTTTATATTTTCAGAATTAAAAGCGTGTGCTTTCACTTCACTATAATGTGTCGTAATTATTGATGTTATATTTTTTTTATTCAAATAATCAATGATTGACATCGCAAAAGCCGCACCTTCCATCGGATCTGTTCCACTTCCAAGCTCATCTATCAAAACAAGCGATTTACTGCTCGAATTCTCAATAATTTCTTTAATTTTACTGACATGTCCTGAAAATGATGACAGATTTTGCTCCAAACTTTGCTCATCCCCAATGTCAGCCAGTACATTGTGAAAATATCCAATTTCCGTTTTTTCTCCCGCTGGAATTGGAATTCCTGACAAAGCCATTAAAGTTAAAAGTCCTGCTACTTTTAATGTAACTGTTTTTCCACCAGTATTCGGCCCTGTTATAAGCATAATATTTTCACCATTTCCAACTGAAAAATTAATCGGCACAACTTTTTCTTCATCAATCAACGGATGTCTTGCGTCAACCAATTTCAAATATTCTTTATTTATAACTTTTGGCACAACGCATTTTTTATTCACAGAATAAATTGTCTTGGCATTCAAAAAATCAAGCCTTTCCAATATTTCTTTTATTTCTAAAATTTCTTCTTTTTTAGTTTTTACAATCTCTGTCAACCGCAACAAAATTTTTCTAATTTCTTCTCGTTCTCTCGCTTCATATTCCCTAAGTTTATTATTCAGCGAAACAATATTTATTGGTTCAATGTAAACTGTACTTCCAGTAGCCGACCTATCGTGCTCAATACCTTTTATAAGTCCTTTAAAATCTGTTTTTACAGCAATTACATATCTCTCGTTCCTTTTAGTTATAATCCGTTCTTGCACAGCTCTTTGAGTATCTTTATTCGACATCAAATCATCAAATTTTTCTTTTATATTCGCGTTAATATTTTGTTTTTGCCGTCTTACATCTTTTAACCCAAAAGATGCGTCATCTTTTAATTCTCCATTATCATCAATTGCTTCGGAAATAAAGTTCTCAATATCTTTCACTTCCTGTGCATCTGCAAACAAATTCCAAATAGTCTTATATTTATCTCGCACATTTTTAGCTCTCCCTTTAGAAATCCTAAAAATTGCCAAATTTCTCTTAAGCACAGAAAAATTTTCACTACTCAAGTAACTTCCAATAACATCAATTGACTTAAACATTCTCGACAAATCAGCTAAACCTGTAAGTTCCAATCCATCATCAAATTTATAAAAATCTATCATTTCAGACATTAAAACAAGTTCTTTATCTAAAACAGATTTTTCTTTTATAATATCAATGTCCAAAAATTTTTCTTTCGTACTGTCTAAAAGAGCCAATTCCATAAGATCATTAATTATTTTATGAAATTCCAGCACATCATAATTTTTTTTCATTTCTATTCTATCCCCCAATCTTTTTCAAATAATTTAAATAATAGACAAATTATACCATATTTTTAAAATATTCTCCAGTTCCATTATTTCAAAGATTTTTTTATTTTTTTACACAATCACTCTTTTTTCACTGACAACCGCATCAACTCTTACATCATGCTCTTCTGTTGGAATTTTTTCCACAATTTGAAAATCATAACAAACTGCAACACATAAAATTTCTTTTTTCATTTTCCTAACTTTCGTCAAAAAATTATCATAAAATCCGCCACCAAATCCAATTCGATTTTTTTCACAGTCAAAACCAATTCCTGGAACAACAATCAAATCCAATATTTTTTCATCACAATATTCTTCGGACGCCGACTCATAATATCCAAATTTATGTAAAACAAGCTCATTTTTATTATATTTATTAATTTTCATTTCTCTTTTAGGAAAAATTTTTGGAATAAAAAAATTTTTTTGAGGATAAAGTTTAAGCAATTTTGTAATATTAACTTCATTTCCCATGTCCATAAAAATCATAATATTTGTAGAATTTTTTTAACATATTTTTTTAAATTTTTCAATAATTAAACTTGTATTTTTTTCAACAGTTTTTTTATCCATTAGATCTCTTTTTTTCTAATAACATTTCTCTAATTTCTTTTTCATCAATTTTTTTCATAAAAAAATCTCCTTAATTTATAAAATTTATTTAAAACGCTTGACAAAACAAAAAAATTTTTATATAATAATTTTTGTTATGCCGCTTTAGCTCATCTGGTAGAGCAACTGACTTGTAATCAGTAGGTGGTTGGTTCGAGTCCGACAAGCGGCACCATAAACTTTTTTAATAATCTATTTTTGGGATTTTTTTCTAAAATAGTTTTTTTATCAAATTTTTTTAGAAAAGGGAGAAAAAAATCTCCCTTTTTTTAATTATTTTAATGCAAATTTTTTGTGATTTATTGGACCTGCAAAATTATTTAATGGAAATGAATCTTTAAGTGCATTTGAAATTAATTCTTTTGTTGTTTTCACAGCTTCTGAAACTGTTGCACCTTTTGCAATTTCTGCAGTAATTGAAGCTGAGAAAGTACATCCTGCGCCATGATTCCATTTTGTATCAATTTTTTTACTTTCAAAAAATTCAAAATCTTTTCCATCGTATAACAAATCCACTGAGTTTTCTCCAGCAAAAAAAGCCCGTCCTTTAATAACAACATTTTTTGCTCCTAATTCATGTATCTTTTTAGCAGCTTCTTTTGCTTCATCAACTGTTTTTATAGTTTCTATTCCAGCAAGTTGCGCCGCTTCAAATAAATTCGGTGTCACAACTGTCGCATAAGGCAAAAGATATTTTTTCATAGCTTCTACATTTTCAGGGAAAAGATTTTCCGCATTTCCTTCTCCTTCGCTATTCACTTTGCAAACCATTACTGGATCAATGACAATCGGTTTTTTGACATCTTTTAAAACAGAACCAACATATTCAATAATTTCCACTGTTGGAAGCATTCCTGTTTTTAGTGCATCTATTCCAATTCCCTTTATAACTGTGTCAACTTGCTCTTTTATCACAGAAAGTTCAACTGGAAAAACTTTGTGTGCCCAATTTTTTGGCTCCATTGCGACAATTACTGTAATTGCGCTCATTCCATAAACTCCTCTTTCTTGAAAAGTTTTAAGATCTGCTTGAATTCCTGCTCCACCACTTGTATCAGAACCTGCGATTGTAAGTACTTTTTTTAAAGACATATTTTTACCTCCTATATTATACAAAACAAATATTTTTATATACAAATATACATTTAGATTTTACACTTAATAAATATAAAAGTCAAGCGACTTTAATTTAAATTTTTATCTCAAAAAATCAATATTTTTTATAATTTCTTTCGCATTTTCAGCCTTGTTCATTGTATAAATGTGAACACCTTTTATTCCATAAGCAAAAAGTTCGATAATCTGCTCACTTGCATACATAATTCCAGCTTTTCTCATTGAATCTGGATTATCTCCATATTTTTCAATTAATTTTTCCAATTTTTTCGGAACTGAGCATTTTGAAAGTTCTATTATTCTTTTAATTTGTTTTGCATTCGTAACTGGCATTATTCCAGCAATTAAAGGTACTATTATATCAAGTTTTTCCGCATTTTCTCTAAATTTTACAAAAAGGTCGTTGTCAAAAAACATCTGTGAAACTAAAAAATCTGTTCCCGAGTCAACTTTATTTTTTAAATGAAACAAATCCACTAAATCATTGTTTTGATAGTGAGTTTCTGGATAAAACGCTGCACCAATTGAAAGGTCACTAAATTTTTTATTTTGTCTTAAGTCAAAAATCAACTCTGACGCATATTTGTAGTCGCCTCTGTCATATATTTCTTCAGTTTCTCCAACGGGTACATCTCCACGAAGTGCCAAAATATTATCTATATTATTTTCTTTTACTTCCTTCAAAAAATTATTTATTTCACTTTTCTTACTTCCAACACAAGTCAAATGCGTCATAACTTCCGTTTTTAAATTATTTTTTATGTGTGACGCCATCTCTATTGTCCCAGATTTTGTCTTTCCACCTGCACCATAAGTTACGCTTATAAAGTCGGGATTATATTGAACCAGCTCCGCTGTCACATCTTTTAGTTTTTCTTCCGAAAAATTTTTGTTTGGCGGAAAAATTTCGAATGAAACCGTGTGTTCTTTTTTTCTAAAAATATCTTTTTATTTTTCATAAATTTTTTTACCTCCATTTTTTTACTTTTTTTATAAGTTATTTTACTATAAAAAAATTGATTTTTTTGTATAAAAAAATCCATTTAATAACAAATATCAAATGAATTTTTTTGTTTTTTATCTTCCAAATTGTTGTTCATATTGTTGTTGTTGCTGCTGTTGTCTTTGTTGCAAGATTTGCTGCTGCTGCAATGTACTTGGTATTTTTGCCAATGTAACTGCAATATTCATTTCTTTTCCATTTCTTGTTACAGTCAAATTAGTTTTTTGACCAACTTTTTTAGCTGCAATTTCTCCCACAAAAGCTCCTGCTGAATTTACTTCTTTTCCATCAACTGCTGTAACTACATCATTTTTAGCAAGTCCCGCTTGTGCTGCTGGACCATTTGCAACAGTTCCTGCAATATATATTCCATTTGACGATTTCAAATTCAACGCTTTTACTTTTTGCGCATCTAAATTATCCAAATAAATACCGATATATGGTTTTTCAAATTTTCCTGTGGCAATGATCGAATCTTTTACTCTCACAACTAAATTTGAAGGAATTGCAAATCCAAGTCCCACACTTCCACCGCTTTGTGAATAAATAGCTGTGTTAACTCCTATTACCCTTCCGCTTATGTCAATTAACGGACCTCCACTATTTCCTTGATTAATTGCGGCATCCGTTTGAATAAAGTTTTCAATTTGCTCAATTCCAAGTGAACTTCTTCCAGCTGCACTTACAATTCCAGCAGTCATTGAGTCATTTAGTCCCATTGGATTTCCAAAAGCGATTGACCATTGTCCAATTTGAACATCATCTGAATTAGCAAATTCCAAAGGTTTAAATGTTTCGTTTGAATTTATCTTTAAAACGGCTATATCAACTTCTGGTGAAGTTCCCACAAGTTTGGTCTTATATTCTCTTCCGTCAGAAAATTTTACAAAAATTTCGTCCGCACCATCAATTACATGGTTATTTGTCACAATGTAACCATCTTTAGAAACGACAAATCCTGAACCTAATGCTCCAGATTCCCTTGTTTCCTGTCCACCTGAATTTCCAAATAATAATGCTTCTAATGGATTATAAGTATTTACTTTCACAGTCTTTTTAGTTCTAATATTTACAATCGAGTCTTTTGCGCTGTTGTGAATACTAACAAATGCATCTTGTGTCTGAACCGCATTTTTAGTATATTTTGGTAATTCTTGCAAAGAAATTGATTTTTCTTGCATATTTTTTTGGTCGTTTTCTGATGCACCACTTGTTTTACTTGATTTATCAGAACAGCTTAAAACAAATAACAGCATTGAAACTAATATTAAATATTTTTGTTTTTTTCATTTTTATTCCTTCTTTCTTATTTTTCTTAATTTTTTTACTTACTTAATTTTTTTACTTACTCTTTCTTTCCTACTTAATTTTTTTCTTACTTAAATTTTTTTACTTACTCTTTCTTTTTTTGCTTAATTTTTTTCTTACTTAAATTTTTTTCTTTTTTTATTTTTTTCTTTTTTTCTAAATCTTATGTAAACTATCTCCCACTTGGAGAAAGTCTACGGCTTCTTGCTATCTTTTTGTTAAAAAAATTTTTTTATTTTTTTATTTGAAAAAGGATTTTTAGCAAATTTTAATTAGATTGAACTTTGATAATTCTTGTTCTTAACTTTTTTTGAATTTTTTTAAATAATTATTTTTAATTTTTTTCGAAAAAAATAAAAAAAGCGGAAAAAAATTTGTCCGCCATATTTTTATTAATTTTTATTATAATTCTCCTGCATAATTATGATGAACTTTTTGCACATCATCATCATTTTCCAAGACTTCGATTAATTTTCTTAATTTTTGTAAATCGTCATCTGCTAAAGTTTCAACTTCAATTGATGGTAAATATTGAATATCAGCTTCTAACAATGTGTATCCAGCTTCTCTAAGCGCATCTGCCACTTCATCAAAAGAACTTGGATCAGTTGTGATGTAAAAACTATCGTCTAAAGTTTCCATATCTTCCATTCCTGCGTTTAGTGCAACTTCCATCAATGCTTCTTCATCAATATCGTCAGTTTTTTCAATTATAATTTCACCTTTTCTTCCAAACATATACGAAACTGAACCAGAAACTCCAAGTTTTCCGCCATTTCTATCAAAAGCGTGTTTTACAGATGAAGCAGTTCTATTTTTGTTGTCAGTTAATGTTTCCACAATAATTGCAACTCCTGCAGGTCCGTATCCTTCATAATTTAATGTTTCAAAAGCTGTCGAACCATCTGTTCCCGCACCTTTTTTAATTGCTCTGTTAATGTTATCATTAGGCATATTAATCGCTTTTGCTTTTTCAATTGCGTGTTTTAGTGCCACATTAAATTCTGGATTATCTCCACCTCTTGCTGCAACTGTTATAAGTCTTACAAGTTTTGTAAACGATGCAGCTCTTTTTTTATCTTGCGCTTCTTTACGACCAGCTATTGTACCATGTCTTCCCATTATTTCCTCCTATTTTTCATTTAATCTAAAATTTTTAAATAATATTTGCTTCAACAAAATTAATATATATATACTAACATAAGCACTTTTTAAAAAGTCAATAATTTATGTTTTTTTATAAAAAAATATTTTTATCTGTTTATATAATTAAAATAAACAAAATTATCTTCTGTTACTGTCATTTTTTTGTAATGCTTCCATTATCAACTTTAAAATTCCAGTAAAAATCCAAATTTTTTTGTGAGATAATAACTAATTAGCGACTGAATTACTCCTCCATGAACAACTACTAAAAATTTTTTTATCTTGATAATTTTTTTATAATCTCTTCAATTTTTTTAACAATTCTATTTTGTAGCTCAAATACGCTCTCACCATTTTTTTAACCTTAAAATATTTCCAATTATTTTTCAATTTGCTCGATATAATGAGGATTTTTCATCTTCAATTTCTTTATAAGTCTTCCTTCTAAAAATTCCAAAAATTAATTTCTCTCAATTCTTTTGTAAAAATTTCTTTTTAACTTTATCTGAAATTTCAAGTATTTCAAGACTTTGTCGACATCGTCTCAAGTCGCTACAAAAAACAACATCTATTTTTTCTTCAAATTTTTGCAACTTCAATTTTGTCTTATTTAACTGATCAATCCCAGTTTGATTAATATCTGGATCAAGATGTCCATAAAATAATCTATTTTTATTATGGTCTGTTTCTCCATGCCGAATAAATAATAACTCCGTCATCGTTTTTCCCCTCTTCTCACTTCAAAAAAATTGCTAAAAATAACACAAAAATTGCCGTCAATTCAAGTGACGCACCCATCGTGTCACCAGTCACGCCGTCAATTTTCTTTTTTACAAACTGCATAAATAAAATTATAAATGCAAAAGCTCCTAAAAATAGCTCAAATCCTTTAAAACTAAGTATTATAATGGATAAAGCTGCTGCTAAAATTATCGAAAAGATTCCTTCAAAAGTGGAATTTTGTAAAATTATAAAATCACTCATCCCATTTTTTCTGGCATAATCTGAAAAAGCAGCATTTACTGGAGTAGCAAGTCTTGCTAAAATTGGATAAATCATCAAATATTTTAAATTTATTGAAAAAAATTTCTGAAATAAATAAAATTTTTGCAATAAAATATAAAACTAAAATTATCGCTCCATTTGTCCCAATTCTCGAATCTTTCATTATTTCAAGCATCTTTTCTTTTTTTCCCTGTAACTAAAAAAAGCCCGTCAAATGTATCACAAAAGCCCATCAATATGAATTATTCCAACTACCATTAATTCTATAACTATAACAATCAAAGCATTTATCAAATTATTTTTTTGAAAAATTTTTACCAAAATTGTGCTCGAATAATATAAAAATAAGTCCAATTGCCAATCCTACAAGCGGAAAAAAATTTTTATTGATTTTTCCAAGTTTTTTTGGATCGTAGTTGACTTTTTATGGGAATTGGGATTCTTGTCATAAATTTTGTTAAAATGACAAGTTGCTCAAAAAAATATTTTTTTCATTTTATATTCTCATTTCTATTTTTTTATTATTTTTTTATATTTACTTTTTTTATTTATTTTTTTATTTTTCTTTTTTTACTTTGAATTTTTTTGCAGCACAATTTTTTTATTACTTCACTTATGTTACTAATTTCACAAAGTTCTTCGTCTGTTATCCACTTTGAAATATCTTCATTCTGATAGCCAAGCGAATCAAGCGCTAATTTCAAATCTTCTTTTAAATTTAGAATTTCACTATTAAAATTAATTTGAGAATTTTTTTATTCTTTTTCTTCAAAACTTTCCGAAATATTCAATTTTTTTCACTTTATCTTTTAAGTCCAAAAATAATTTTTTTGTGCCTTTTTTTAACCCAAGACCTGGGACTTTTGTAAATATTTTTGTTTCATCAATCGACACAATTTCTATCACTTCTTGCACTTCAAAAGTCGACAGTATCGCAATCGCAAGTTTCGGACCGACGCCACTTATCGTAATTAATTCTCTAAATAATTCTCTTTCATTTTGTGTCTTAAATCCATAAAAAGAAATATCATCTTCCTTCACATTTGTAAAAAAATATAAAGTTTTTTTCATCTTTTTCCAATTTCGTTTAATTTTTTTCAAAAGTTTTTAAGAGAAATATAAATTTTTGTAAGCCAGTCCATTTATATCAATTGCCACATAATCTATTTTTTTATGGCAAGTTTTTCCAAAAAAATGTATTCAAACATATTTTTTTCCCTTCGTTTTTAAAAGTTTTACCAACTCAACTTTTTTTCAATATTTTCATCCAAAAAAACATAATTCCAATTTCTTTAAATTTATCTTTCCCATCAGTCACATAATATTTAACTTCTCTATTTTTTGTTGCATCATTTTTTAATAAATTTTTCTCCTCCAAAATTTCTTTTAAATCAAGTGCAGTTTCTCTTGCAGGATCAACGATATTTAAGTTGGTATAAATTTTCCCAATTGCACTTTTTAGTAGCGGATAATGAGTACATCCTAAAATAAGCGTATCAATCCCTTTTTCAAAATCATCCAAATATGTCTTTATAATCTGATCAACAAGTTTTCCGTCCAAAATTCCTTCTTCCACCGCAGGAACAAATAATGGACAAGCCTTTTCAACAACTTTTATATTTTTTTTACTCAATTTTTTTATTTCTTCTTCATATCTTTTAGAATTCACAGTTGCCTTCGTTCCAATAACTCCGATATTTCCAGATTTTGTCGTATTTATCGCAGTTTTTGCTCCAGCTTTTATAACTCCAACTATTGGTATTTTAAATGTTTTCTTTAATTCTTCCAGAGCCAATGCTGTAGCTGTATTACAAGCAACTACAATCGCACTAACTTCTTTGTCCAGCAAAAATTCCACAATTTCTTTTGAATATCTAGTTATCAGCTCTTTCGTTTTTTCTCCATACGGAACTCTCGCCGTATCTCCAAAATAAAATATTTTCTCATTTGGTAAAACTTTTCTAATTTCTTTCAAAACGGTAAGTCCACCAATTCCAGAATCAAATACTCCAATTGACATTTATTTTTTCTCCTTATTTTATTTTTTTTGTAAAATAGAAAATTGAGCTGCAGACACAGCTCATAAATTTTTTATTTTTTTATTTCATTATCAGATTACCTCTAAAAGTTTGCACACCATCTGTCGCAGTATAAGTTCCAACAACTTGACCTATACTATCTCTAGAAATACCAGGATTTAATGTTATGCTATATTTCAAATGTGGTTTTTTATCCGCTTCAATTTCTATATCTTCTGTCGGATACAAATTAAATTTGTCATTTCCAATTTTTACTATCGCAACCACATCATTTTTATTAACCGCTTTTACTTTTTTCGCTCCGTCATTATTTTTTCCAAATAATGAGTTGAAAAATTGAGAAACTTTATTTCCTTTGTTTTGCGAATTATTATTGTTGTTATTTTCATTGTTTATATTATTTGTATTTGTATTTTGCGCATAATTATTTTGACCATATCCGTTTGCATAATACTCATTAATTTCTCTAGCTCCAATTGCATTTCTATCTTTAGCGTGAGCAGAACCTAAAATTACGGTAATCATTCTATTTCCGTCACGAATTGCTGTAAGTACAATATTTGACCCAGCTGCGTCGTGATAACCTGTCTTTAATCCATCAACTCCAATGACATTTCCCAAAAGAGTGTTTGTTGAAGAAACTTTTGTATTTCCATTGTCAATGTAATCCACTTTATTTTTTGAGAAATCCAAGTAGTCACTATAATCTTTTACTACAATTTGCGCCAATTTATACAAATCTTTGGCATTCCCCTGATCCATGCAAGACCCCGTATAACTAGGTGGTAATCCATTTGGAGAACAATATCTCAATGAATACAATCCAAACTGCTGTGCTTTCTGATTCATCATATTTACAAAATTTGGAATATTTCCTCCAACAAATTCTCCTAGTGCATAAGCTGCATTATTTGATGATTTTATAATTGTCGCTTTCAATAAATCTCTTACTGTATATTGTTTTCCTGCAACTAAAGTCACTCCATAAGGAACTTTTGCTGCTTTTGCCGAAACCGTAACTTTAGTATCATAAGAAATTTGTCCACTTTTTATTTTATCCATTGTCAAAATTACAGTCATAATTTTTGTTACAGATGCTAGTGGTCTAACTGTGCTACTATTGTCCTCTTTAATTATATTTCCATTTATATCTCCCACCAAAAGTGCCTTGTAGTCAGAATAATCTTCTGCAATAGCCATCGAAGATACTCCAAAAAATAATATTGAAAACAATACTTTTTTTGTTCATTTTCATTCTTTTTAATTTTTCCTCTTTTCAATTTTTTTACTTTTTAGTAAACTTATTTTTATATTTTTTTATATTTTTTTACAAATTTTTTTGCAATTTTTTTATAACTTTTTTATAATTTTTTTATAACTTTTTAAAAATTCACTTTAGAAAAAAATTTTTATAAAAAAACAAAATTATTGAATAAGTTCATTACTAACATTCAATAGTAACATATAAATATTAGTTTTTTTATTTGATTAATCAGAATATATTTTTTTATATTCAATTTTTTTATATTTATTTCATTCCATAAATTTTCTTCGCATTTTCCGTAGTTACTCTTATAACTTCTTCCACTGAAATTTCCTTAATTCCAGCAATTTCTTGTGCCACATATTTTGTATAAATCGGCTCATTTCTTTTCCCTCTAAAAGGAACTGGCGTCAAATATGGACAATCTGTTTCTAGGACAATCTTTTCCAAAGGAAGTTCTCTCACAAGTTCTTTCGTCTTTTTATTATTTTTAAATGTCAAAGTCCCGCCAACTCCGATATAATATCTATCTAAAAGTGGTTTTGCCGCCTCAAGCGATCCTGGATAACAATGCAAAATCCCACCAACATTCGGATATTCCTTCAAAACATTAATCGTATCCTGCAACGCTTCCCTCGTATGAATCACAACAGGCTTTTTCACTCTTTCAGCAAGTTCCATCTGCTTTCTAAATCCAGCAATCTGAACATCCTTCGGATCTTCCATCCAATGATAATCCAGTCCAATTTCCCCAATCGCAACAACCTTTTCCTCATTCAAAGCCAGTTGCTCCAATTCTTTTTCTACTTCATCATTATACTTCTTAATATCCACAGGATGAACTCCAATCACCGCATAAATAAACGGATATTTATTCGCAAGAGCCACACTCGTAAGCGAAGTTTCCAAATCACACCCAATAACAACAGCACTTTCCAATTGCTCCTCAATCCGTTCCAAAACTTCATCAAAATCTTCTGCAAATTGTTCGTCGTAAATGTGTGTATGTGTGTCTATTATTTTTGCCATTTTAATCCTTCCTTTGTTACAAAAAATTTTTAATTTTTATATTAAAAAATTCTAATCTTATTAATTTTCTAAGATTTTCTATTTTAAATTATTCATTATAATATTCCATTTTCCATTAATTTTTGTTGCTTCGACAGTTCCTTCTTTCTCATCAAATTCTTTTTATATCCTTAATTTTTATCTGAAACCGTTTTTTTGATATTATATCTATCAAAGTTGGCATCCATTTCTTTTTGAAAAATCTTCCCCTGAAACATTTGACAAATATTTTTTATTGATTTTTCCAGTTTTTTTGCTCAAATGTTTTTATTTATTTTTTTCTTGGTCTTCAACTTCCAAAAGAGAGTTAAAAATTTAATTTAGGTGCTTTTTAAAACAAATTTTTAAATCTGCACTTGAACTAGAATTATAATTTATCTCCTTAATACGATATTCCATATTTCTCATATATTCTTTCAAAATTTCACCAAAAAATCTTGCTCCCAATTCATCTTTTTGTTCTGCAATCTGATTGTCAACCTCTTTTATTCCTTCAAGAGTATCTCGTTTTGTATTTTCCAAAAAAACTTTTTCAATTTCCAAATTATTCTTTTCAATTTCTGACTGTTGAATTTTCACATTCGGCTTAACTTCCACCTTATAATTTGCTGAAAATCCAAGACTTGCTGTTAGTAAAAATAACATTAACATCTTCTTCATTCTCATACCTCATCCTCATTTATTCAAATTATTTTCCAAAATTTCAAACATAGAATCAAAAATATCAAAACCATCACTTTCTAATGTTTCTTCATCTTTATATTCCCATCCTTTTTTTCTTTCTTTCCAAAAATCATCTTATTTTTTTATTAGTCATATACTCAAACTGATTATTATCCAATATCTTTATCATTTCATTTTTGATATTCAGACAAAAATTATTGCATTTGCTTTTCATTCTTTCTTCATTGGATAATTTTTGAATTTTTTTCATTATCCAATTTATATCCCAATTCTTTTCGAAACTTTATCTTCTAGCATTTTATTAAATTCTTCAGAAAACATAATTTTTAAAAAAATATTTGGTAATTTTTTTCAGTATAAATTACTTCCACTTTATTTTTTTGAAATAAAGTTAATCTTTTTCAATTTCATAAATTGTTTTTTTCATAGACTTTATTATTCATCAAAACATCAGGTACATTCGCTTTAAAAGTTTCCAATCCAGTTATAAAATTAGTATTTTCCGAATATTCAATTCCTTTATTTTTGACTTTCTATCCTATCTAAAAATTTCTTTATTAAAAAAACTTCAACAACTTTTTTTCACTTTTGATTTTTTTCATTTCCTCTTCTGATAATTTTTAAACTCTTATTTTTTTACAATTTTTTTAAATTTTTCTTTTTTTAATTCAAATGAAAAAAATTTAATGAAAAAAATAACTAAAAAAATAAAATAAATATTTTTTTCATAAATCTCCTTTTTCTATTTTAAATTTTTTTAAATTAAATTTTATTCAACTTCAATTCCACATCAAAATCTTCTGCAAATTGCTCGTCGTAAATGTTGTATGTATATCAATTATTTTTTTCCATTTTTTTAATTCCTCTTCTGTAAAAAAAATTCCATTTTCCATTAATTTTTTTCTGCTCTAACATTACCTTCCTGTTCATCAAATTTCTTTAAATTATTAACCTTCTCTAAAAACTCTTTCTGAAATTATATCAGTTAACTTTGGCATCCATTTTTTTCTAATAATTCTTTTTCTGAAACTTTCGACAAATACTCCGTAGATTTTTCCTGTTCTTTCTTTAAATAACTTACTTATTTCTTTTTTTATCTTTTTCATCTAAATTAAAAATTACTATTTAATATTATTGGTCCTCTCACTACGATTGTCAAATTTGCTTTTGAAGGTGAAATATATTCAATTTTTTTTATATTAAACTCCATTTTTTTTAAAAATACTTTCGTGATTCCTCCAAAAGACATTGCTTCAGTAGCATTTTTTTGTTCGCCTATTTGTTTATCAATCTCTTTTAATGCAGTAGAAACATCTGCCTTTTTGTATTCAAAAAAAGCCCTTTCGATTTCCAAATTGTTCTTTTCAATTTCTGACTGCTGAATTTTCACATTAGGCTTAACTTCAACCTTGTAATTTGCTGAAAATCCAAGACTTGTTGTTAGTAAAAAAATAAAATCAGTATTTTTTTCATAAATCTCCTTTTTCGATATTAAATTTTTTTTGAAAAAAATCTAAAAAAATTATAACTTTTTAAATTTAATTTTTATTCAACTTCAATTCCACTTTTATCAACCATTTTGTAATCATCAGGATAAAATTCTCCAAAATCCTCTTCTTCAAATTCATCCATTTCTGATTTTCTCAAAAATTCTTCGATATTTTCTTCTTTTAAAATGTAAGCCATTTTTCCTCCTTGTCAATTTAGATACGTGAACTACTCCCGCTTGTAGAAGCGGGAACTTCTTGGGAAGTATTTGCTTTTGTTAGCCAAATATATTTACCAAGCTCTTCGGGTAGTTCCTACCCTGTTTTTTTATTTCCTAATATTTCAACATTTCTTTTCCAATATCTTTTATATTCAGTGCCGCATTATAATCCCTATCAATCTCAATTCCACAGCACTCACATTTATAACTTCTTTCTGATAATTTCAGTTCCTCTTTAACATTTCCACATTTACTACAAGTTTTCGATGACGGAAACCACTTATCTATCTTCAAAAATTGTTTCCCTGAAAACATCAGTTTATACTCAAGCATTTTCAAAAACATTCCCCATCCATTATCTCCTACACTTTTCCCAAAATTTAATGCCTGGCTCATCCCTTTCATATTCAAATCCTCAACAACCACAGCATTATACTCTTTAGATAATTTTTTCGATAATTTATGTAGAAAATCTCTTCGGCAATTTTTGATATACTCATGCAACTTTGATATTTTCGCTTTTTGTTTATACCAATTTTTAGAAAATTTTACTTTTCTCGATAATGATTTTTGTAATTTTTTCAATTTTTTCTCCAACATCCTAAAATATCTTGGATAATCAGCCCTTTGGTTTTCAGAACTGACAAATAACTCAGACATTGAAAAATCAAGTCCAATCACTTTATCATTACTTGGTATTTTTTGAATTTCTTTTTCAAGTTCTGTCAAAATAGAAACATAGTAATTTCCATTACTGTTTGTCAATGTTACCGACTTTATTTTATAATCCTTTGGTATTTCTCTATGATATTTCAATTTTATTCTTTTCAATTTTGGCAAAATCAAATATTTGTTTTCCTCTATTCGTATCGAATTATTCACACAATTTGTTGTATAACTTTTAACATTATTCTTTTTAGATTTGAACCTTGGAAATTTCGCTCTCTTCTGAAAAAAATTCGTAAACGATCGTTTTACATTCAATTGAGCATTTGAAAGTGCTAGACTGTCCACTTCTTTTTAAAAAAATTGATTTTTCACTTTTTCAAACTAGCAGATGTAATTATTTTATTTTTTCCAGTTTCTTCATAAATTTTATTCGCAGTATACAAAATCGTATTGTAAACAAAACGAACACATCCAAAAGTCTTATTTATCAATAATTCCCTGATCTTTATTTGGATAAATTCTGTATTTGAATGCTAAATTATATTTCATGAAATTACACCTCCTTTTTGATTTTTGAATATTATTTTTTTAATTATTTCTTTAGAGATTTTTATCATTAATGAATTCTCTTCAATATTTTTATACAAAAAAATTGTATCATAAGAGTATCCTTTTTTTCAATTTTTTTACAAAAAAAGCAATTCATCTCCAACTTATAGAAGTCGGAGACTTCTTGCTATCTTTTTGTTAAATTTTTCATAAACATATTCAAGTCCATTAATCTTTTTTTATTTCTGCACTTTTTTTCCATTTTTTTCTGCATTAATTCTAAAAAAATAACTGCTAAACTAATTTTTTTCCAAACTATTTTTTTCTAAACTCACGAATTGCTTCAATTTAATTAGAAAATCCAATTTATCTGGTAAAGTTTTTTTCAAATGTATTTAATTCTTCCATCCTTTTACCACCTTATTTTTAAATACTTCTTAAAGATGCTCATAGTATTTTCTATTCAGGATAAACCAAATTCGCTTCCGTCAAATTCTCCAAAGTTTCTTCCAAAAATCTTTTCGATTCAAAATTAGCCATCGCCAAGTTTTGATCTAAATAGTTTCCACATTCAATTGCAGTTGCTCCTGGGATTTCTCCTTTAAATTCTGCCATAAATTTGTAAAGTTCTTTCATTAAGTCAATGATGTCCTTTGATTCTAATTTTCCTTTCAAAATTACATAAAATCCAGTTCTGCAACCCATTGGTCCGAAATATACAACTTCATCTTTCCAAGTTGGATGATTTCTTAAAAATGTTGCTCCTAAATGTTCCATTGTGTGAAGTTCTGCGATATTTATAACTGGTTCTCTGTTTGGCAACTTCATTCTCACATCAAAAGTTGTGATGTAATTTCCGTTAATTTCGTCAATTCTTGATACATAAATTCCTCTGTTTAATTTTTTATGATCTACTGTAAAACTTGCTATTCTTTTCCATTTTTTTCTCCTTTTTAATCTTTTTTTCTTATCAAAATAATATCACAAAAAAATTTAGAAATTTGAAGTTATTTGTAAAATTAATTGAATTAAGTTTCATAATTTTTTTCACTTTATAAAATCCTGAAAAATATGATAAAATTACTAAAAAGGAGGAATATCATGAAAACTGTTATTTTACTTGGAGCACTAATAGCTTCCTTGACATCTTTTGGATTTTTTTAAAAAAATCGCCAAAAAGCAAAAAAATGAAAATGTGAAAAAAAGTTATTAAAAAGGCAGATAACTTAAATCAAAATAAAAAAATATAACTAAAAAAATATTAATATCAACGAAGAGAAAAAAATAAAAAAACTCTCAAAAATTTAAGTGAAAGACCAAAATTGTCGATTTCAAAAGAAGAACTTAACCGTGTGGCTAAAAGAATTTTTTTCAAAAATGAAGCTGCGGGGGAAAAAAAGAATGACTTGGTTGTTTGGAATAGCGGAGAGAATTTTTCCGTCACTTGGAATAGGACATTTTATTTGGTATAAAAAGAATGAAAAAGGTAAATTTGAAGAAAGTTTTCCGCCACTTGTGGAATTTTATAAATCTAAAAATATTGAATTGCCAAAAATTATTAAAGATAATAAATTTGCACCTTGGAAAAACCGAGAAGAATTTTTAAAACTAAAACAAAATAATAATCCTGAAATTACTGAACTGATTAACTTTCTCTACAGCACGCAGGATACACAAATTGAATTTATTTTCAACCGTCTGGAAGATTCGCTGGAAAAAATGCTAAAAGTTGCAAAAAATAAAGAAAATGTCAAAAAGCAATTTTACCGTGTTGCAAACTCGCCAAATGGCTTATATCCACTAATTGACTATGTAAATTTCAAAGGTGAGGGAATTTCGCCATCAGAAACTTACAATGGACAAGGTTGGGGACTGCTGCAAGTTTTGGAAAATATGAAAGGTTCTCAAACTGGAAAAGCGGCACTTGAAGAATTTAGCCAGTCGGCAAAATCTGTGCTTGAGAGAAGAGTGAAAAATTCTGGTGCTAAAAATGAGCAAAGATGGCTTAGAGGCTGGTTAAACCGTTGCGAAACCTACAACAATTAATCTTATTTTTTTATTTTTAAGATTTATAATTTTAAAACGGAAAATTTAATTTATGAAAAATAACGAAAAGTAAAAATAAAATCAAAAGGAGAAAAAATGAAAAAAGTATTATTTGTCTGTCTTGGAAATATATGCCGTTCTCCAATGGCTGAGGCTGTCTTTAAAAAAATGGTTGCAGATGAGAATTTGCAAGATAAAATTATAATTGACTCTGCGGCAACAAGTTCTTGGGAACATGGAAATCCTGTTCATCACGGAACTCGTGAAAGATTGAAAAAAGAAGGAATTTCTACTGCTGGAATGTATTCTCGGACTCTCGAAGACTCAGATTTGGATTCCGATTATATCATTGGAATGGATGAAAATAATATAAAAGATATTAATTCATTTATAAATGGGAGAAAAGCAGGAGAAGTTAAAAGACTTTTGGAATATGCGAATGAAAGCCGTGATATTGCCGATCCTTGGTTTACAGGGGATTTTGAGCAGACATTTGCTGATGTCACAAAAGGCTGTCAGGCTTTGATGAAAAAATTGAAAGAAGAAATTTAATTATTTTATGGCAAGGGGTAAAAACCCCTTGTTAATTTAGAATTTATGATAAATCCTTTTTTTATAAAAACTTTTTTTAATAGTATTAATTTATTAATTTTATTAATCTATTATTTTATTTTTTTCATTCATATATTTATAAAATTCATAAGTATCAGTAAAATCCCATTTTTCCAGTTAATTTATAAGAATAATCATGTGCATAAACTTGGTTTTTCCCGGCATAAAATTCATCTTTAGGCATTTTTCCAAAATTATAATTACTTTTTATGTGATAATAATGCTTATTTAAAAACTTATTATATTTATCATAGTCTTTAAAATTATTAGTTTCAATTTTGTTGCTTTGAGTAAAATAAAAAAGTTTTGGAATATCAATCACTTTTTTCTTATTTACTTCAATATCTTCCCTATCTTCATTCACAAGTGTATATTTAGCGCTCGGACATGCTTCAATTTTCCCGCCGGCAAGTACAACTTTATTTGCATTTCCGCAAAGTTCAAGAGTAGCCCCTTCATAGACAACTATTGTGCTGTCAGGTATATTTCCAGTAAGTTTTAGTGTTCCTTCCAAAACTTGAGTTTCTCCGCCATAAAGCAAATCCCCAGTTATAGTCAGTTTATGTTTCCCGGCTTTTCTAAGTCCTGGCACATATTTACTAGTTTCCTTGTAAAAGTTTTCTTCACTTGACAAATAATTTTGTATTGTCACTTTTCCTGTTATACTGTTGTCATCCTTATCCAAGGCGGTCATAATATAAGTTGATGTTCCGCTTGGCTTGTCACTTAATCCACTGTCTATATCATTAGTCCAGACCCAGTCAGCTTCAGGTTCTGCCCAAAAATAAATATCATTGCTTTCTTTATTAAAAATTTTATCATACATCCCAGTATAAAATTTATTTTCTTCAATCAGTCCCGCATTCAAATTTGTCGGACCATTAAGCGCTTTTCTAATATCCACAATTCCCCAGCCCATCTGATTGTCAAGCCTGTCTTTTTCACGATAAGCCGTTGTCAAAAGAATTTCTTTAACCTGATGATAAGTCAGTCCCTTAAATTTATTCAAAATAATTGCCGCATATCCAGCCGTTCTAGGTGTTGCAAAACTTGTTCCAAATTTATTTGACTCATCTGCTTTACTATATATATTTCCAAGTGCTACTACTGTATTACCTCGTGCATATAATGCATCTGCTCCAAATTCATCATTCATTTGCGACATTGTACATCTATTTGAAAAATCTGATATTCTTTTACCTCTATAACTTTCATTTAGCAAAACAGAATTTGTCACATCTTTTTTCCCATAAACAAAACAATTTGCAGCATCTACCATTATTCTCTGACTTCTAAATAATTTTGCAACTTCATCACTATATAAAGGAAGTTTGGCAGTCGCATCATTAAGCAGTACTTCAGCATCAGATCCATTTTTCTTTTTTACAGCATTCGGAAGAGCAATTATCAATAAATTTCTGTCGTCTGTGTTTGTTGTTGCAACTCTTGGCATATAGTTATTTAAAAGTGTTTCATTTATTACATTTCCAAAATACCACGCATTGCTTGTAAGCATATATGGAGAGTAATACGATGTACTTGTACTGTATGAAAATATTCCTTCTAACATATTCCATTCATTTTCAGCGCCGTAGTTTACCACTTGACTCGCATCAAGTCCTGTCGTTTCAAGAAAAGTTTTCGTAACAAGTGTTGTATGGTCACCACCTTCTTGATCTTTTAATGGATGTTTTCCTATTTTTTCCCAATTTTTAGGAAGATATGTTCGTGGCATCTCGCCTCCAACTTCTTCTTCCCAATTATCATAACCTATTGTATTATCAGTTATGGCATAGTAAGTTTGACCTTTTTTATACTCATTTTTTTGGTATTTTACAACATTTTCTTTTACATCGTAATCGGATACTTTTGTATTTTTATTAGTATAGATTAATTTTGCACCAAAAATATTCGCATTCAAAACTATACCAAAGAATATTATTAAAAGTTTTACTTTTTCTCACTTTTATCTCCTATTTTTTTATTTTTTTATTCAAATAATTTTTTAAATTTTTAACAAAAGATAGCAAGAAGTCTCCAACTTCTATAAGCAGGAGTAGTTCACTTAAAAAAATAAAAAGAGAAAATTATTTAAAAAAATTTTTCTCTTTTGATATTATCTTTTTAAATATTTAAATAATTTTTTTATATGCAAATAAATAAATTAATTTTTTTAAAGCTTGAATTGGAGGTGCAACTTTTCCACCACGGTTAATTAAAACTGAGCAATCTAAATTATTTATGTCAATTATGTCAGCTTCTCCCAAAAGTCCACCAAACACAACTCTGTCTCCAGCTTTTTTATTTGGAACTGGAATTAATCTCACTGCCGTAGTTTTACTGTTTACCATTCCAATTGCCATTTCATCGGCTATTATCCCAGAAATAACCGCTTCTGCTGTGTCTCCAGGAATTGCTATCATATCAAGTCCGACTGAACAAACGCAAGTCATAGCTTCCAATTTTTCAAGATTTAAGTGTCCTTTACTTGTGGCTTCTATCATTCCCTGATCTTCACTTACTGGGATAAATGCTCCTGTTAAGCCTCCGACTCTGGTTGCAGCCATAGCTCCACCTTTTTTAACGGCATCATTTAAAATTGCAAGTGCCAAAGTTGTCCCATAAGCTCCAACAGCTTCCAAACCAAATTCTTCTAACACATTTCCCACACTATCTCCGACCGCTGGAGTTGGTGCAAGTGATAAATCTATTATTCCAAATTCAACGCCAAGTCTATTTGCAACTTCTCTTCCAACCAATTCTCCCATTCTTGTGATTTTAAAACTAACTTTTTTAATAGCTTCTGTAATTTCATCAATTTTAGCAGTTTTTGAAATGTTTGCAAGTGTGTGTCTTACAACTCCAGGTCCGCTTATTCCTACATTTAATACAATATCAGGATTTTCTACGCCGTGAAATGCTCCAGCCATAAAAGGATTGTCAGGCACAGCATTTGTAAATACAACAAATTTTGCAGCAGCTAAACCATCGCTGTCTTTTGAAAGATTTGCCAATTCTTTTACAGTTTTTCCCATCATTTTTACTGCATCCAAATTAATTCCTGATTTTGTTGAACCGACATTTACTGAAGAGCAAACACGGTCAGTTTGAGAAAGTGCAGCTGGAATACTTTCTATCAATCTCAAATCTCCTTTTGTAAACCCTTTATCAACAAGCGCTGAAAATCCACCAATAAAATCAATTCCAATTTCTTTTGCAGCTTTATCCAATGCTTTTGCAAAAATAGTGTAATCAGTCGCATCTGTAGCATTTCCAATTATTGCAATTGGTGTAACTGAAACTCTTTTATTTACAATTGGCACATTGTATTTACTAGCCACTTCATCTGCAATTTTTACTAAATCTCTTCCATTTTTTACAATTTTATTATAAATATTTTCAGCTGTCTGTTCTGCTGAAGATGTGATGCAATCCAACAAGCTGATTCCCATTGTAACCGTTCTCACATCCAGATTTTGCATTTCTATCATATCTATTGTTTCCAGTATTTCGTCTGGTAATAAATTCATATTTTCCTCCTACTTTTTCTAATTATATTCTGTGCATTGTTTTAAAGATTTCTTCGTGCTGTAAAAATACTTTTACCCCAATCTTTTCTTCAAAGACTTTAAATTCTTCCTGTAATTTTTTAATATCCATATTTTTTTCAATTTCAACTAACATTATCATTGCAAAAAAATATTATCTTCAAAAACTTTTTTGAGTTATATCAATAATATTTAATTTTTAACTCACTTAATTTTTGTTGATATATTTGCAACAATTCCTGTCTTATCCGCTCCAATAACAGTTATAACAATTCTCTCTTTCATTTTTCAGTCCTCCATTTTAAAAATCCAAATTATATATGTTAAATTATCGCATAATTTTTAAATATTTAGCAAGTAGAAAAAAATTTACACTTAATTATTATTTGAATATTGTAAAATAATTTATGATAACAACTAAAAAAACTTTTTATCTTTAAAAATTTGTTCAATTTTATTAATATCCTGCCTGCACTAGTTTTCTATAGACTTCTTGAGCTTCTTTAGTCATTGGATCATTTTCATTTCCTAAATCTATTATCATTTTGAAATATTTCTTAGCTTTCTTATATTTTTTTTGTTTTTCATATAAAGACCCCAAATTATATGCACCTCCAAGATAACCTTTTTGACTAGATTTTAGAAACATTTCTTCTGCTTTTTTTTCTTTATTTTGTTGTCTATATAAAACTCCTAAATTGTTCATAGCTAGTTCATCTCCCTTTTGAACTGCTTTTAAATACATTTCTTCTGCTTTATCATATTTTCTTTGCTTATAATATAAAAGTCCCAGATTGTACATAGCATCAGAATTGCCCTTTCTAACAGCTTCTAAATACATCTTTTCAGCTTTATCAAATTTTTTTTGATCTTCATATAACATTGCTAAATCTTTCATAGCATTATCATTTCCCTTTTCAACGGCACTTAAATAAATTTGTTCAGCTTTGTCATATTTTTTTCTTGTTTATAATATAAATTACCTAAATAATTCATACCTTCAACATTACCTTCTTGAACAGCTTTCAAAAACATCTCTTCAGCTTTTAAATAATTTTTATTTGCATAATACAATTTTCCCTCTTCTAAGTATCCAGCTTTTAATGCAAGCGATACGATAATTGTTCCCAATAAGATAAGTTTTTTTCATTTTAAATAATCTCCTTATAATCAATTTTTTTATAAAAATTACATTAATACATTTATTATATATTATTTTTTTATTTTTTTGTCAATAATTAAATAAAAAAATTAAAAATTTAGGTATACTGAATCTGTAAAAAAATTTAAAATGAAATAAAAATATGTAAAGTAAATTTTTTTATATTATTAGAAATTTTTATCAAAGACCTATGAAAAAAACTTCATAAGTCTAAAAAAATTTTATTAATATTTTTGAAATTAAATAATCAAATGCAGAAAGTGCAGCTTTTGCTCCTTCTCCCATTGCAATAATTATTTGTTTTCGTTTTACATTTGTAACATCTCCAGCTGCAAAAATTCCTTCTAATGAAGTTTCGTTAGTTTCTGGATTTATCACAACTTCCCCCACTCTATTCAATTCAACTAAATCTTTTACTATTTCACTATTTGGAGATAGCCCTACTTCGATAAATACTCCGTTTAATTTCAAAACTTTTTCTTCATTTGTATCTCGATTTTTATATTTTAAGTTTTCCACAAATTCTGTTCCCAAAACTTCTGTAGTTGCTGAATTTAAAATTACATTCACATTTTCACGCTGTGACAATTTTTCCTGCAAAACTTTGTCAGCTTTCAATTCTGGCATAAATTCAATTAAAGTGACATTTTTTGCGATTCCTGACATATCAAGCGCAGCTTCCACACCTGAGTTTCCACCACCAATTACAGCAACATCAAGTCCCTTGTAAAAAGGCCCATCGCAAGTTGAACAGTAATGCACTCCTTTTCCAACATATTCAGCTTCCCCAGGAATATTTAGACTTCTAGGTTTTGCACCAGTTGCCAAAATAATAGTTTTTGTCTTATATTTTTTCCCGTCATCAGTTACAAAAACTTTATCTTTTCCATCAGTCGAAATTTCTTTTACAACATGCCCTTCTTTAAACGCAACTTCATATTCTTTCAAATGACTGTGTAAAGTTTCAGCAAATTTGCTTCCAGTTGTAGACACAGTTCCTATAATATTTGCAATTTCATTCGTATCCAAAACTTGTCCTCCAACTTTTACTCCAACCATCGCAACAGCTAACCCTTTACGAGCCGCATAAATTGCACTAGAGACCGCTGCTGGTCCAGCTCCAATAACAGCCACATCGTAAAGTTTATTTTCGTCAATTTTTTGTAATTTTCCTTCATCTAAAACACCTAAATTCAAGCTAAAGTCCATTTCTTACCTCCAAATTTTAATTTTTAATTTTTAATTTTTTTATATAAAATTATTCTAATTTTGTAATCATTATAATTAATTTTTATAATATTTTTTTCAAAAAAAGTCAAATTTTTTTAATTATAATTTTTTTAAATTTCTGACAAAACTATCGAAAATAAAAACTATTCCAGCTCCAATAATTACCTTCAAACTTAGGACTTCGCCCAATAAAAAAAATGCAAAAAAATTGGTGCAAATAAAGATTCTGTTGACATTAAAAGTGAAGCTCGTGTCGAAGTTGTAAATTTTTGACAGACTGTTTGCAAAAGTGTTGGAACTATTGTGGAAAATATTGTCAAATAACCGACTGAAATCAGCGCCATTCCTTTTAAATTTGAAATTTCTTTAGGATTTGAAAAAAAATAAAAAAATTTACTACAAATAAAATTCCAGCAAATATCATTTGCAAAAAAATTAATTTTAACGGCTCAACTTTTCTTGAAAAAAATCCAGTTGTTGCTATTTGAAAAGCAAAAAATATCGCACTTATTATTGTCAAGATATCTCCAAAATTAATGTCAGACAAATTCAAATCTTTATCAAAACTTATGACTCCGATTCCAATTATACAAATAATCGAACAAATAAAAGTCATTATTTTAGGCTTTTTTTTATGTAAAATCCAAAAGATATATGGCACGACGATCACATTTATCGAAGTAAAAAATGCGTTTTTACTAGCCGTCGTAATCATTGCGCCATAAGTTTGAAAAGCGTAGCCCAAAAATTGAAAAGTGCCGACAACAAGTCCAGCAACAATATCTTTTTTCCTAAATTTTTTCATCTTTTTAAAAAAAACGAAATAAAACAAAATTCCACCGACTAAAAATCTCAGCGCCGATAGATAAAATGGATTAATTCCCGTATTTAAACCGATTTTTACAAATACAAACCCAAGTCCCCATAATATTCCGACTATTAACAGCCCAAAATCCGCTACATACTGTTTCACAAAATTCTCCTTATTTTTTATTTTTTTGACAAGGAATAAAGACCCTTTTCTATTATAAAAAACACTATTTTTTTATAATTTTACTCTTATTCTGCACGAAAAAACTTTTTATAAATATCCATTTTCAAAAACTCATTCTCAATTTGCCCGTCATTTTTTTCCAAATACCAAATGACAAAATCGTGAACTTTTTTAATTTCTTTAACATTTCTTACAATATCAGTAAAAACCATATCTGACACACCGCTTTGCTTTATCCCCAAAATTTCTCCGGAATTTCTCAGTTTCAAATCTTCTTCTGCAATTTTAAAACCATCCGTTGTACTTTCCATAACTTCAAGTCTTCTTGCCGAAACTTCATTATTCGTTTGAGATTCCAAAAAACAATAAGATTTATGGCTTCCCCTACCGACACGACCTCTTAACTGATGAAGCGACGAAAGTCCAAATCTTTGTGCATCCCGAATTACCATAACTGTAGCATTTGGCACATTCACTCCAACTTCAATAACGGTTGTTGACACCAAAATATCAATTTTATGATTTTTAAATTTGTCCATAACTTCCTGTTTTTCCTTATATTTTTGTCGCCCGTGAATAATATCTATTCTTCTATTAGGAAAAATATCTTTATATTCTTCAAAAGTTTCCTGAGCCGATTTTACATTCAAAGTTTCACTTTCTTCAATTAATGGCGAAACGATATAAACTTGTCTTCCTTTTTCTATCATTCTATCAATAAAGTCGTACATTTTTCTTTTTTCAATTTCATCTTTTATCCATTTAGTCTTAATTGGAGAACGACCGCTCGGCAATTCATCAATTATCGAAACATCCAAATCTCCATAAATTGTAAGCGCTAAAGAACGGGGAATCGGAGTCGCACTCATAACTATAAGATTTGCCAGATTTCCTTTATCTCTTAGTAATTTTCTCTGTCTTACCCCAAATTTATGCTGTTCATCAATTACAATTAATCCAAGATTTTTAAAAACAACATCTTCTTCAATTAAAGAATGTGTTCCAATGACAATATCCACGAGCCCTTCTTTTATCTCATTAAGTAATTTCTCTCTTTTTCTCCCCTTAACACTAGCCGTCAAAAGCTCAACTCTTATATCAAGTTTCGAAAATTCATCTATAATTCCCAAATAATGCTGAATTGAAAGAATTTCTGTCGGCGCCATTATCGCACCTTGATAGCCATTTTCAATCATGTAGAGAAGAATTACAAAAGAAACAATCGTTTTTCCTGAACCGACATCACCCTGAATAAGTCTATTTACAATTTTTCCAGCTTTCAGTTCTTTATAAATTTCCGTTATCACAGTTTTTTGCGCTTTTGTAAGTTCATAAGGTAAATTTTTTATAAATTTTTGAAACAAGACTTTTTTTATCTTCTAATTTATAAACATTTTTTTATTATTTTTTTCACTTTGAAATCTATTTTTGCAAAATCCCCATTTCCAAAAAGCAAAAATTTCTTCAAACATAAATCTTTTTTTGAGCTTGTTCTTTTTCATTTTTCTGGAAAATGAATATTTAACATTAGCTTCTTTTTCTGCCGATAATTTTTCTCTTTTTTTCAAAAAAATTCATTTGGCATATTTTTCATAAAAGCAAATATCCATAATTATTTAGTGCATCCTCAATAATTTTTTTCTTATTGAAATTTGTCTTAAAAGATTCTGTTGACGGATAAATTGGCAAAATTTGATTTTTCTTTTTTTATTTCAAAACTTTTTTTCATCAATTTTTTTATATTCAGGATTTATAATTTGCATTTTCATCCCTTTTTTTAACTTTTCCGTAAACCATAATTTCATTTCCAACTTTTTACATTGCTTTTAACATACCGATTATTAAACCAAAGAAGTTCCATCATTCCAGTCTCATCACTCAAAACCGCCGACACCATCACCATTCCTCTTTTAGCAAATCTACTTACAATATTTACAATCGTCCCTTTTAAAATGACAAATTCCTCGTCCAAAACTTCGTTTATCTTTTTATAATTATCTCTATTTTCATAAGCTCTCGGAAAATGATAAAATAAATCATAAAGTGAAAAAATTCCTAATTTTTTTAATTTTGGAAGATTTGTTTTTGTAACTCCTTTAATTTTTATTTCATCAATATTTTTGTAAAGCAAAGAATATGAACTCACACTCTCACCCCCAGTAAAACTAATAACTTTCCACAAATTCTTCAACTGACAAGACATTTTTATTTAAATCAATTTCTCGTGCCAAGTCACTTATATATGGCTGTTTTAACATAGCCTCTTTTAAAACTTCCAAATTCCAAAAAATCTCTCTTTTATTTCCGTCAGCGATTATTTTTCCATTTGTCATAACAACTATTCTGTCAAAATTATTCACAACAAATTCCATATCATGCGTAATTGTAACAATCGTTTTCCCTCGCTTTTGCAATTCATCAATCAAATCATGCAAAATTTTCATTCCTTTAAAATCTTGCCCTGCAGTCGGTTCATCCATCACAATCACGTCAACATCCATCGCAATCACAGCCGCAATCGTAACAAACTTTCTCATCGAATATGGCAAATTATAAGGATTTTCCTTTGAAAATTTTTCCAATTTTGTCAATTTCATTGCATCTTCCACTAATTTTTTTATTTTTTCCTCAGAAAACTTCAATTTTTTCGCACCAAAAGCAATTTCATCATAAACATTGTTATGAAAAATTTGATCCATCGGATTTTGAAAAACATACCCAACTTTTTTACTCATTTTTGCTACGGAATATTTTTGTGTGTTCCACTCATCGACAATTACATCACCACTAGTCGGTTTCAAAAGCCCATTTAACATTTTTACCAATGTCGTTTTCCCAGCTCCATTTTTGTCCAATAATTGCTACTTTTTTTCTCCTTTTTTTCAATTTTTAAAAAGAAATATCATTAAGTACATTTTTCAGTTCCGCTCGGATATTTAAAACTCAAATTTTTTTACAGTAATAAAACTCATAATTGTCTCTCCCTTAAAAAATTTTTCTTAAACAATTATCTTTAATAATTATTCTTGTGATTGCTGGAATGTATATCAAAAAAATCTATATTTATTAACAAATATTCTATCACAACATTAATAGCTGTTTTTTTGCAGCTAAATCTTTTTGAAAATCTGTACACTCCTGTCGAGATATTTGGAAAGGAAATATTTTAAGATTTGCTTAACAATTTTTATTTTTTATTACTTTATTTTTTCAATAATTCCACTGTCTTTTCCTTAGTTATCGGAATTTCTTCAAACTTTGCTTTTCCTGTCTTTTCAAGTTTATAAGCAAGCATCGAATACTGTGTCATTCCAATTCCCTTTTCCAATAAACTTTTATTATTTAAAACTTCACTAGCCTTTCCGCTCAAAATTATTTTTCCTTCATCCAAAACTACAATTTTTTCAGCATATTCTGCAATCAATTCCAATTTATGCTCCACTAAAATTATCGTTTTTCCTTTTTTAGCCATAATATTTATTATTTTAAAAATATCCTGCGTTCCTTTTGGATCAAGCTGTGAAGTTGGTTCATCAATTACTAATATTTCAGGGTCCATCACAATGATTGAAGCCAATGCAACACGCTGTTTTTGTCCTCCAGACATCTCTTGCGGATTTTTATCCTTCAAATGCTCTATCTCAAGTAATTTTAATGTTTCATTTACTCTTTTTATTATTTTTTCCTTTTCAACTGCAAGATTTTCCAAACCATAAGCAATTTCTTCAAAAACCGTATCTTTTACTCCGCTAATTTGTGTAAATGGATTTTGAAACACAAAACCAATTTTTGTCACAAGTTCTTTTGGACTAAAATCTTTCAAATTTTTCCCATCAACTACAATTTCTCCAGTCACTTCTCCCTTGTAAAAATCTGGCACAAATCTTCTCAGAGCATTACAAAGTGTCGTTTTTCCACTTCCATTTTTCCCAATAACTGCCCAAAACTCACCTTTTTCAATCTTCAAATTCAAATTTTCCAAAACATTCTTATCTTCCAGCGGATATTTATAACTAAAATTTTTTATTTCAATACCCATAAAATCCTCCAAGCAATACATAAAATTAAAAAAATCACAAGTATTATTTTTACAATTTTGTCATTTTTTGTCTCTTTTAATTCATTCAATATCGTTCTTTTTTCTCCTATTGAAAAACCTCTTGCTTCTAGTGTAATCGCTCTTTCTTCTGTATTTACAATCGAACCTAGCACAAGCGGAATAAATACAGGTAAAAGCGCTTTAAATCTAACGAAAACATTTCCTTCAGTTTCCACACCTCTTGAACGCTGTGAATCTAAGATTACACTTGCCTGTTTTCCCATTTCTGGTATCATTTGTAAAGTTAAAAGTAAAATGAACGCTATTTTAGGATTAATTCCTTTTTTTTCCAGTGCAGTTATAAAATCTTTTGCTGGCGTTATTAAAATAAGTAATGTAATCGGTGTTATAATAGCCCATAATTTTGATGTTACAGCAATTGCTTTCAATAGACCTTTTTTGTAAATTACAAAAATCCATATTTTTGCAAATACTTCATCTGATACAAATAATAAACTTTGAGCTAAAAAAATATTACTAAAGTCAATAAAAAAATAAACTTAAAAAAAAGCTCTTTTTAACATAAATTCCCAATTTTCCATATAAAAAAAGGCAAATATTCCACAAATTACAAAAAGTAAATATCCATAAATAGTGTAAGGAATGATAAATCCTGATATTATTAGTGTCAAAACTAAATAAAAACTTTGTCAGTGGATATAAATTTTTTTAAAAAAATTATTCATATTTTTCTCCATTTTTTTCCATTAAATTTTTTTAAAGAGATAAATTCTCTATTTCAAAATACAATTTTTTTATTTTTATAATTTTTCTCCATATTTGAATTTTTATCAAATATCTATCTGACATACTTTTTTGCAATTAAAACAGCAATAATTATTGTCAATGACTTATCCATAATTTCTGACACAAAAGTTGCCGCTATTACAGAAAAAACTTCCCCAAATCCTAATTTTATTAAAGTTGATGCAACAACTCCAGTTCCATCTGGTGTAATTCCTTTATAAACCAAAAGCGTAATTACTGTATTTGCAATAACAGTTGTTATAGTTAGTGCCAATATTAACAATATAATTTTTACAACAATATTTTTTATTTTTAATTTTGTAAGATTTCCAATAACAACAGCAATAAGTATTCCAACTGGTAAAAATGCTAAATTTACTGGATTAAATCCACCTGTTGCAATACTCGTAATTACTGCAGTTACCGACCCCACCCATGGTCCTGCAATAAGACTGACTGATAAATACTGTCCCAATAGCATCTAAAAATAATGGTAATTTTAGAGAACTTGCAATAAAAGAACCTGTGAAATTAATAGCTACCGCCACAGGTATTAACAAACTTGACATTAAAGAAAAATCATTTTTTTAAACTTTTCATTTCTTTTGCCTCCTTAAAAAAATTTATTTATATATATTCTAAAACATATTTGTCAATATTTCAACCTTTTTTTACAATATTTATTTAAAAAAATACGAAATTAAGCGAATAAATTATGAGAATTTGAATTTTTTTATAAATATTTTATTTTATGAATTATAATAATAACTTTTGAAAATTTTTATGAGTTATGCCAAAACACTCCCGATGCAAGGAATGAGATGAATGACATATTTTTTGGCAACGAAAAAATTTGAAATAGTTAAATACATATGGTATAATAAAACTGGTTTTGAACCGAGCCAACAGGACGCTAATGTTCTTAGTGGAGAGCTTGTCCATTAAAGTCTTAAGGAAATTAGCTAGAGTTTGAATACTAGATATTCAAAAGAAACTAAATAGTACTTAAGAACCTCACAACTTCAGTCGTGAGAGGTTCAGAAAAAAAGAAAGGGTATTTATGATGGAAAAATAACGATGTAGAAATTTTTCACTAAAGAAGAAAAAAACTCATGAATTTTTTAAAAAAAGAAAATATTTATAAAAAAATTTTATAATTATAAAAGGAATTAAAAGCACTTCGGATTTTTTTGAAACTCTCCAAAGAAAAAAAGGGGAAAATAGTTATAATTTATATGAAGATTTGAAAAAAAGATTTTCCCAACTTGGAATTTTTATGAAAGTTTTTGAGTTACGAAAAAGATAAAAAAATAGTCCATTTTTCGGTAAAAACTTTAGTTTGCTCGGAAAAATGTAGATAAAACTTTTTCAGGAAATTTTGTCGAATATTCAAAATATTTGATAAATGAAAACGACAAGCAAAAAAATTTTTTTGAAGCAATTGACTTATGGTATAAATTTGAATACACATTTTTTTACAAAAAAATTATTTTTCATACAGATTTTTAATCTAAATAATTTTTATGATTGACCCAAAGACTAAAAAAATTGTTTTTTTATTGATTTTTGACGACATAAAAAAAGAACCACACTTTAAGAAAAAAAACTCCTTTTGACTCAGTCAATCCGAAGTTTTGATGCAACTTTAAAAGACATTCTTTTGAGCATGACAAATATGAAAATTTCTGATAAAAAAAGAAATTTTAGACAAGTTTAAGAGCGTTGTCAGTCATTACGACATAAAAATGAGACCAAAAGATATTGAGCACGAAAAAAGAGTTTTAAACGAAAAATAAATTTTTTTGATAAAAGAAACTGCACAAAAATCTTAAAAATAAGATAAAAATGCAGTTTTTTTATTTTTTATTTTAATCAAAAAATTTATTAGAAAATTTTAGAACAATTTTGTTCCACATTCAGGACAAAATTTCGCACCATTTGTTTTTGTCCCACAATTTGGACAAAATTTTGGGACAGTTCCGTTTGAAGTATTTTCTTGTTGTGCATTATTATTTGAATTTTGATTATTTACACCGTTATTATTCATTTGATTGACCATTTGCTGTCCCATCATCATTCCCATTTGCATCTGAGCCATATCTCCTGCGACACCGCTTCCACTTCCATTTGCCATCGAATCAGCCATAGCCATTTGGGTATATCTATTCACATCGCCAACCATACTTTGAGCTGCCGCTTTTTCTTGCATCTTTTTAATTTCTTCTGGATAATTAAAACTTGAAACCGCAAAACCTGTCATTGCAAGTCCGATTTTTCTCATTTCCAAATCTAAGTCCGTCTGAATTCCAGAACCTATTTCAGAAGCGTTTGCCTGAAGATTGAACATATCCTTTCCTTCTCTTACAATCCACTTCATCAAAAGCTGGTCTAACATCGACAAAACTCTCTCTTTCACATCTTCAATCCCAAATTGCTGTTTTATTCCTGCAATTTTTTCAATCAAAACTTGATTGTCGTCAACTTTGCAAGACATTGTTCCAAAAGCTCTTATTGGCATTCCACCAGGAAGACCTGCAGCTGGAATACTTATCGCATTTTTAGTTCCCCATTTTATCGTAACTTCTTTTGTATTGACAAATATCACTTCTGCCCTAAGTCCTGAATTAAACCCAAATTTAAAACCCTTCAAAGTCGACAAAAACGGTATTATTTCCGATTGAATATCATATTCGCCATCATCTTCAAAAACCCCTTCAATTTTTCCATTATGTAAAAAAATAGCATCTTGCCCAGGTTTTAGTATAAGTTTTGAGCCTTTTTTAATTTCGTTGTTTGACCATTTCCAAAAAAGTGTATCTTCGTTATATTCGTACCACTCTATCACATTTGCCAATTGTTTCCCAAATAGTCCCATTTTTATTTCCTTTCTAAAAAAATTCAATTAATTTTTTTATAAAATTTTTTTATTAAAAAAATAAAATTTCTTCTTACAAATCAAATAAATAATATTGAAGAATTAATAATACTATTATTCAAAATTATAATCCCAATTCTTTTTTTCATTTTTTTCCAATTCTTCGTCAATTGCTGAAGATCCTTTATTTTCATCTGAATTTTCATCGTCATATTTTTTCATCAAATCTTCAACTTCATCTTTTTTAGGTGTATTCAATTCTGCTTTAGCATTTGCCTCATCAAGCATTTTATTCGCTTTTTCTTCCATTCTTTCAAATGCCGATTTATTTCCGTTAAGCCCTGACGCTGAAGTCATCGAATTCACTTTTTCTGTTGTCTTTGCAATTTTTAATTTTGTTTTTATTTCTGTTCTTTTTTCTGATAATTTTTGAATATCATCCGCCAATTTATCATGCATTTCTCTCATTTTTGTAGAATTTGCCACCGCTATTTCGCAATCTTTTTCAAGTGCTTCAAGTTTTGTAGTCAATGTTTCTTTTTTCTGCAAAAATAATCTTGCATCGCTTTCATTTCCAGCTTTTAGTGCCTTTTTAGCATAATTTTCCATTTTTGAAATTTCTTCTTTGCACTCTTCAACTTTTCTCTTAGCTGCACTTTCAACTGCCATAACTGCTGCTGTTTCAGCTTTTACACTCGACAAATCTCTCTCCATATTTCTCAAATATTGGTCAATCATCTTTTCTGGATTTTCCATTTTATCCAGCATTGAATTTACATTTGCAGCCATTATATCTTTAAATCTTGTTAAAATATTTGCCATTTTTTTATTTCCTCCATTTTTTTCTTATTTTTATTTTTGTTTTTATTTTTATTTTTTTATCTTTTATTTTTTTATTTTTTTCAAAAAAATTATAAATTATTATTGCGACAATAATTCCCGCCAAAATAGCTAATATTATTTTTACCGCTGATTTTGGATATTCTCCAGTTATTGCTCCATTTTCGCCATTAATTATGACTTGATAAGTTTTTTTGTCGTATAAATATGATGTCGAATACACAGGAAGCATTAAAAGTCTGTAATATTCGTTATACCATCTCACTCTCATTCTTATATCTCTAACATGATCATAATTTCTTAAAACATCACTACTTGCCAAACTCTCCAAAGTATTTCTCATCACATTTTTTGCTTGTTCATATCCATCTCGCATAGGCACTTTAAAAACTTCAGAGCTAAATCCCGCTAAATATCCTGAATTAAATTTTATTGTGCTTTCAACACCAAATTCAGGTAATTTATTTAATAAATTTCTCTGTAAACTTCTACTTCCTGGTACAACAACATCAATAAACTCATTTTGTATATTTCCACTGACTGGATACCAATCTGTTATTGTCCTTGTATAAGTTTTTCCGTCTTCTTCATATTCTTCCGTCCTGTCAATTCCACCTTCTGCAAAATAATCACAGTCTGCATCGTTGTCAAAAGACCAGTAAGGTAAATAAATTCCCATAATTTTCCCAGTTTGATAAAGATTTTTTAATGCATTTGGTGCAAACCATCTCTTCTTTATCCAATTTGAAAAAATCATTTTAACTTCTTTTTGCTCTATTAAAAAAGGTCGCAGTCCATCTGGCTCCAAAATTGACATTATTTTCTCACTCACAACGATATTTGATCCACAGTAAGGACAATTTGTCGAAGCTTTTTCCGAACTTAATTCTATCGTCGCACCACAAGACTCACATTGAATAATTGTTGTCTTTTCTTCAGGAATTTTTTTTAAATTGTGTTCATATTCATTTAAAGCGTGTCTTTTAGACGACATATCCTTTGGCAGCACCACTTCATTTCCACAATTTTCACATTTCAAATTTTGTGATTTTGGGTCATATTTCATCACTCCGCCACAATTTTTTTACAAGTGAAATTTTCATTTTTCATAATTTCTCCATTCTTTTTTTCTGAAAAATTTCTGAAATTTTTTTAAAATAAATTATAAGTTTTATTAATTTTTTTATCTTAAAATATTTTTATTTAAATTATACCATAATTTTTTTGATAATTATATATTTTTTTATTTTTTTAATTTAAAATTTTATTTAATTTAAAAATTTCTTGACAAATCATTTTTGTTTCCATTTTTTTATCAAAATAACTTTTTTTCTTTTGAAATTTTTAATTGAAATTACTCCGTCAGAAAAAAATATTCTCCAGATGCATCGTCTTTTTTTATCCAGCTGGAAACCCTGTTTTTTTGCGATATCTGTAATTCTTGCAACTTTTGGCGTCAAATAATCTAACTCAAATATTTTTTTATCACATTTAAATGACCTTGTATAAATTGCTTTTTCTTTTTGTCATAAATCATTTGATTTTTTTAATTATATTTTTTTCTCCATCAGCAGTTTTTTTATCTCTTTTCTTATCTCTTCAATTCTTCTTTTTAGCACTAACACTTTTTTGCTCCCAAAAATCCCAAAAAAATAAAATTGCCAGTCCAAAAAAATAAAATTACTTTTTTTATTTTTGAATTCTCATACATAATCCCCTACTTTCTTTTTTTACTTTGTTAATATTCTCAAATATATTTTAGTATATTTTTTTAAAGTACAGAAATTAATTTTTTTATTTTTTTATTTTTGATAATAAAAAAAATTTTTAAAAAAACTGTTTTTAAAAAAAGTTTTTAAACAATTTCAAAACAGTTTACTGATTCTCTCATGGCTAAAGCTATAATTGTCAGACCTAATTAATAAAAATTATTTTTAATTAGTAATCAAACACAATTGATTTTATTTTTGTCATACTTTCAATACTGTATTTAATTCCTTGCACTCCAACTCCAGAACCTTTAATTCCTAAAAATGGGAAATTGTCAGGTCCTCTTTGAGTTTTGTTATTTATATGAACTGTTCCAACTTCAAGTCTTGATGCAATATCAAATGCTTTTTGATAATCTTTTGTAAATACTGAAGATTGCAATCCATATTCAGATTCATTACAAATTTTAACAGCTTCATCCAAACTTTTTACTCTTATTATCGGCAAAACTGGTCCAAATGGTTCTTCCCAAGCGATTTGCATATCAAGGGTCACATTGTCAAAAACAACTGGCCACAACAAATTTTCTTCCATTTTTACTGGATTTAACGGAATTGCACCTTTAGCTAAAGCATCTTCCATAAGTCCTTCGATAAAATCTGCCGCTTTTAAATCAATTAAAGGAGTTATATCTGCATTATCAAATGGATTTCCAACTGTAAGTTTACTTACATTTTCTTTAATAAGTGAAGCTAATTTGTCCGCCACCTCTTCGACAACAAGCACTCTTTTAATCGCAGTACATCTTTGTCCAGAATAACTGAATGCACCACTTACAATATCTTTTGCGGCTTTTTCCAAATCGGCATCTGCAGCGACAATAGCTCCGTCTTTTCCACCTAATTCAAGTAAAATAGGTTTCATTCCAGCTAATTCCCCAATTCTTTTACCAGTTTTAGTACTTCCAGTAAAATTGATAAAATCTACATTTTTATGTTCAATCAAATAATCTCCAATTTCAGAACCTTTACCTGTAATTGTATTTAGTACTCCTGCAGGAAGTCCAGCTTCTTTAAACGCCTTCGCTAACATAAGTCCACTTATTGCTCCTTGTGTTGGCGGTTTAAACAATACGACATTTCCTCCAATTAAAGCTGGTGCTATTTTTGAAGCCGATAAATTTACTGGATAATTAAATGGCGCAATTGCAAGTACAAGTCCCACAGGTTCTCTTCTTACCATTGCAACTTTTCTGTTACTAGCCGCTTCAAAACTTCCACCTTCGATTATTTCTCCAACTGTTCTAAGTCCTTCTTCAGCAGAATATCTAATCAAATCAGCCGTTCTCACAACTTCTCCAACTGCTGACTTATACCCTTTTGCAACTTCTTTTGTCAAAATTTCACCAATTATTTCTTTATCTCTTTCCAAAATGTCCGCCGCTTTGTATAAATATCTCGCTCTTTCCACAGCTGACAAGTTTCTCCAACTTTCTAAAGCTTTTTTTCCAGTTTCCATTGCAATATCTACTTCTTCCTTGGACATTGATGGAATTGTACCAAGTTCCTCATTGTTTATCGGAGAATAAATTGTAATTTCTTTTGCTGAATGTACCCATTCCCCATTTACTAAATTTTGATATTTCATAAAAACCTCCTTATTTTTTTATTTTTTTGTATTTTATAAATCTCAAAATCTAATTGAAGTTATATTTTTGACTTTTTTTAAAAATCACTTTTTAGCTCCAAAAGTCTTTATTTTTGAAAAATTTTAATTTGTTAATATTTGTGAAATTTAGATTTAAAAAAATTTTGTTTATAAAATTTTTGCATGTTCTTATTATAGCATATTTATTTCTAAATTAACATAGTTTTTTTGAAAATATTTTTGAATATAAAAAAATATTTTTTTGTTTTTAACTAAGTCTAGGGAAGACAAACATTCCATAAACAGGTCCTGCATGTGCTCCAATTACCGCACCAATTTCTCTATTTAAAATAAGTGTACTTATTTTAGGATTTCCTTCAACTTCCGAATAAACTTTCATAACACTATCTAGTTCAGTTTGAGTTCCACCCCAACCGCTCATAACTATTATGCTTTGTTTTTTACTTTCTCTTTCTATATATTTTTCAATATATTTTTGTGCATTTCTTTCTCCCAGAACTTTTTTCTCAACTGCAATTTCTCCTTGGCTAATCGTTAAAATTGGTTTCATGTTAAGTGCTCCAGCTATTGTAGAACTTGCCTTTCCAATTCTTCCACCTTTTTCCAAATATTTTAAATCAGGAATTACCATAAGCAATTTCCCTTTATTTTTAAAGTTATTTACCCAATTTAAAACAGTTACAAAACTTTCTCCTCTTATAATTTTTCCAGCAGCTCCTAATACTAAAAATCCTTCTAACAGAGAAACACCCAAACTGTCTATTAATTCTATGTCATTTTCCCTATTTGTAAGACTTCTCGCAACTTTAGCCGCTTGAATTGTTCCACTCAATTTTGAAGAAGCGTGAATCGAAATTATTTTTTTATAACCTTTTTCAAAAAGTCTGTTATAAGCGTTTAAAAATTCTTGCGGTGATGGCTGTGAAGTTTTTATATTCGCATTTTTCCCCATCATTTCGTGCCAAAATTCCGAAGTTGTAATTTCAACTCCATCTTTTAAAAGATTACCATTAATGTCAATTTTTAATGGAACTATTTTTATTGGCAACTCTTCTATATCTTCTTTTGTCAAATCTGAAATTGAATCAGTCAAAATTGCTATTTCAGGCATATTTGGATCTTTGTTTTCTAAATAAATATAATAAAAATAATTATTTTGATTTCCTTCAATAGTAACCGTTTTCACATTTTTTAATTTAGTGTCAATGCTCTTTTTAGAAGCTTCATCTTTTTGGTTTCCAACTACAACTGTCGCCGTAATCGTATTTTCGGTAACTAATTCGTCAAGCATTTGAGTTACAAGCTCATCAAGTGTTTTTTTAGAATATTTTATTTTCCCATTTACAAGTCCAATAAAATCGTCTTTTGCAATCATTAAATTTTCAATTTTCGTATCTCTCACAGCTTTTGTAATTTCAATCGAAGCATTTCTTTTAGCGGATTTTTTTATTTCAGAAACTCCATCTTCTTTGTTTTTTAAGTAATAATATCCTTCAAGCATTGTTTTAGTTTCTTGAACAATAACTGTCTTTTTAGATTTTTCAGCCGCCAATTTTGCCGTTGTAATTACATTTTTATTATTTGGCAAAATATAGATATTTTGTTTCTTTACTTTTTCAATTGCATTTAATATTTCTTGAACGCTTGGATTTTTACTTTGTCCACCAAGTATTACAACATCAGCTCCCAGTTTCAAAAATTCTTCTTTCAAATTTTCTGTATCCGCCAAAATCACAAAAGCATTTTTAGTTTTATCAACTTTTGGATTTTCAAATATTTTGGCTTCATCTTTTTCACTAAAAATTTGTAAATTGTCGTGCTGCAATCTCATATTTTCAACTTTCATTTTTTCAAGCGGACCATATTCCAACGCTATTTCAAAAGCTTTTCCTGGATGATTTGTATGAATATGTGTCTTAAACTTTTTAGAAGTTTGAGCAAAAACCGCAGAATCTCCTAATTCTAATATCCTTTTTTTATATTCTTCCGTATCAAAATTTCCATTTAAAATTATAAATTCTGTACAATATTGAAAGTGTATGCTTTCTGGATCATGGTCAATATTTGCTATCGTTTTGTCAAATTCATTTTCCTTAACTTGCGCTTTTTGTAACTCAACCAATAAATTTAATTCAGTCGTAACTTTGTAAAATCCTTCAAATAAAAAGAAAAGTCCTTTTCCACCAGCATCTACAACTCCAGCTTCCTTCAATTTTGGCAAAAGTTCAGGAGTTTCTTCCACTGCTTTGTTTCCAGTTTCAACAATTTCTTTTAAAAATACAACCAAATCTTCCGTTTTTTCCGCACATTCCAATGCTTTTTCAGAAATTTTTCTTATAACGGTAAGAATTGTTCCTTCCATCGGCTCTCCAACTGCGTTATAAGCAGTTTCTTTGGATTTTACCAATGCATTTGCGACATCTTTTGGGAAATAATTTTTTCTTTTCTCCAATTCCACGAAGAAATCCTGTTATCACTTGTGACAAAATTGTTCCAGAATTTCCTCTAGCTCCCATTAGAACTGCTTCTTCAACTGTATCAGTAAATTCTTGCATAGTTATCTTTTCACTTGTTTTTTGCTCCAAATCAGTTATCATAGAATTTAGAGTCATTGCCATATTGCTTCCTGTATCTCCGTCTGGAACTGGATAAACATTTAACTCATTTAATAGCTCTTCATGTTTTATTACCCATTTCCCTCCGCCAATAAATAACATTTTCAGTCTTTTGGCGTCCAAATATTTAATTGCCATTTTTCCCTCCTAAAATAATTTTTTTATTTTTTATTTTAAATTAAACATATTTCTAAAAATTTTTCATATAAGTTTTCTTTTTTCAAAATAGTTTCAACAAATTCTCTAACAGCGCCATTTCCACCTTTTTTAGCACAAACAAAGTCAACTATTTCCAAAACTTCATCCACAGCATCCGCTGGAGCTCCTGAAAAACCAACTTTTTTTATTATGTTTATATCGTTCAAATCATCACCCATATAAGCGATTTCTTCCATTTTTAATCCAGTTTCTTCCATCAATTTTGTAAGTACATCTTCTTTTTTTTCGACTTCACAAAATAAATATTTCATTTTCAATTTTTTTGCACGATATTCCAAAAGCTTTCCGTTTCCTCCAGTAACAATGCCAAAGTCAATTCCTACTTTTCTAGCATTGGCAATGATGTAGCCGTCTTTTACATTAAATTTTTTTGTTACATTTCCATCATTTCCATGATAGACTCCGCCATCTGTAAGAGTTCCATCGACATCTAACAAAACTAACTTTATCATATTTTTTTACTCCATTATTTCAAATAATATTTTCAACATTAATATATTATACCACAATAACATTGATTTATACAATAATTTTTCAATATTCAGCTTTGAGTAAAATATTTAAGCCGCTAATAAAAAAATTTGCTTTTTGGCTATCTTTTTTAAAAATATTTTTCAATATTTAAAAGCATTCATCAATTTAAATAAAAAAATTTTGAGAAATTTTTTTAAAGAAATTAAAAAAACTTATAAAAAAATTAGTTGGATATATGATATAATATGTGTAGCAATAAGAAAAGTTTTTTTAGGAGAAAAAAATTGTTAAAAATAGGAATTGTTGCTGAATATAATCCATTTCACAATGGTCATTTGTATCAAATCAGGAAAATTAGGGAAATATTTGGTAAAGATGTCTTTATTGCTGTTGTAGGAAGTGGGGATTTTGTTCAGCGGGGAGAAATTTCGTTTTTGGATAAATGGGAAAAAACGCAGGTTAATTTAGAGTGTGGTGTTAATTTAGTTGCAGAACTTCCACTTTACTATTCGATTCAAAATGCTGAGATTTTTTCGAAGATGGCGACACGAATTTTGGATTATTTAGGAATGGATATTCAGGTTTTTGGAGCAGAGGAGGAAAATATTGAGGTTTTGCAAAAGGTGCTTGATTTGCAGAAAAGGCAGGATTACAAGGACAAACTTATGGGATATATGAAAAAAGGCAATAGTTACAGCACTTCTCAAAGATTAGCATTGAAGGAATATGAGTTGGATGGAATTGTGAAGTCGAATAATATTTTGGCTTTGGAATATATGCGTGAGATTGAGAAAAGTAATCTTGGAATAAAGCCGTTTATTGTAAAAAGGGAAATTTCAGAATATAATGAAGAAAAAGTTGAAAAAGAGAGGGAGGAGTTTGCCAGTGCTTCGTTTTTACGGAATGAACTGAAAAAAATTTTGGAAGAATTTTGTGGCGATAAAAATTTAAAATCAAAAAAACTTATTTTGGAAAAGCTGGAAAAAATTCAGAAATTTGTGCCAAAAAAGTCTTTTGAAATAATTCTTGAAAATTTAGAATTTAAAATAAAAAATGGAATTAATTTTTCAAAAAAACTAAAGGAAGAAATCTTTAAAATCGTAAAATATAAGATTTTGACTGAAAAAGAAAAAAAATAATAGAAATTTATGACATTAATTGTGAAATTTATGCTAGAATATACAGGGGAGCGGAAATTTCAAAAAAAATTATAGGGAATTTTTTTGGAAAATACGAAGTCAAGAAACTTATCAAACAGGCGTGTGGAGCGGATTATTTTTAAATATTTTTGTTAAACATAAAGGCTGGAATGATGGATTTTTGAGATAAATTATGTCAGAATTTTTGGGATTTGATAAAAAGGGACAGGAATATTTGAAAAAAATTCGAGAAAATAATAATTTTGAAGATATTGAGGGGAAAAAAATGGTTTTGAGAAAAAATATTTTTTTGTAAATTGGAAGGATATTGAAAAAAATTTGGAAACTTTTTTTGAAAAATAATGGAAATATGGAAAATTCAAAAAAATTTAAAAAAATTCAGAAAATAAAAAAATATAGGAAAAAAAGAAATCATAAAAAAATTTTTAAAATTCAAGAAAAATTTTTTTAAAAAAATAAAAATTGAAAAAAATGGATTTCTGTTAAAAAGAATTATTTTTTTGGAGAAAAAAAGAAAAAAATTGAATCCAATTGTTTATAAAAAAAAATTTTTTTAATAAAAACTAAAAAAATAAATGAATTAAAAAAATAAATTAAATAATAAAAAAATAAAAAAATAGAAAAGGATAAAAATGGCAATAGAAGTATTAATAGCGATAAATGTGTTGTTTTTGATATTTTTGTTTTTGGTTGCGTATGTATCGCTTAGATATTTTATAAACCAAATTGAAAAATATCCAAGAGTCACTTTTGAAGAAGTTTACGACAGTAAAAAGTTAAGACAAAAATATAATATAGAAAATAAAGCAAATCCAATGGACTATGGATTTAACTACAAAGAAGTTGGCTATAAATCAGGGAAAATTCAGTTGTATGGCTGGTACATAGAAAATAAAGGAGCAGAAAAAACTGTAATAATTTCTCATGGAAGAGGAGTTAATAGACTTTCTTCAATCCAGTATTTACAAATATTTAAAGATACAGGACTAGATAAAAAATATAATTTTTTTATTCCAGACTTGAGAAACTCAGGAATGTCTGATGTGGCAAGGACAAAAATGGGATATAATTTTGCACAAGATATTTTTCATACAATGGAAATGCTCTCTGAAAAGTATTCTAAGAAAAATTTTATTTTATATGGATTTTCGCAAGGTGGAATGGGTTCAGCGATTGTTTCCAAATATTATCAGTCAGCACTTAGAAAAAAAGGAATTGTCATAGAAAAAATGATTTTGGACAGTACTATTTCCAATGTGAAAAAAAGAATAAAATCGGATGCTAAAAAAAGAAGAGTTCCAAAATTTATTGTGAGCATAGTTATAAGAATTTTTAATTTAAGAGTCGGAAATCATCTTGAAAATTTAAGACTTTCATATTTATTAAAAAGAATACCGACACTTATAATTCAGTCAAAAAACGATAAAGCGACTACTTACGGAATGCTTATGGGAGAGTACAACAAACTTGCAAATTTCGAAAAAATACAACTAAAAGTTTTTGAAAAAGGTGCTCACACAAGAATTTATGCAGAACCTGAATGCACTGCCGAATATACAAAAACTGTAGGAGAATTTTTAAAAAATTAAAAAGATAAAAAATCCAGTTAAGAATGAGAATTTTAAGATAAGAAAGGAAACGGTTTATGAATTTTAAACTGCAAAAAAGACATTATTTTATATACGGACTTGGTGTGTCGTATTTTATGATAGACCAAATTTATAACCAATGGCTACAATATTATTATCTGCCACCGTCAAACGACAAGAGTTTAACGCCGCTTTTGACATCAAAGTCGCTAATAATAGCATTTATTATTGCAAGAATTATTGATGCAATAACAGATCCTGTTGTGGGATATTTATCTGACAATTCTAAATCAAAATATGGGAAAAGGTCAATTTTTATGATGTTAGGTGGTTTACCACTTGGTATTTTTACAATTATGTATTTTTTCCCGCCTAAAAGTTCTGAAATTGCCACATTGATATTTTTATCAGTAGTTGGGGGACTTTATTTTACTGCCTACACTTTAGTTGCGGCGCCGTATAATGCGTTAATTCCTGATTTAGCGTCCAATAAGAATGAAAGACTTAATTTATCGACTTCTCAATCAACTTTCAGACTTATATTTACTGGAATAGCAATGATTCTGCCAGGAATTTTAATTTCCAAACTAGGTGGAACAAATACTGAAACTGGGATCAGAGCGACAGTTATTATAATTTCTATTTTGGCTGTAATTGGAGTTTATGCGTGTGTATTTTTATTGAATGAAAAAAAGTTTTCAAAAAATAATGAAGTTAAACATAAAAAATCTACTGGATTTTTTGATTCGTTAAAAAAAATGAATGAAAAAGAGATAATTTTATACTTTTTAGGATATTTCTTTTTCTTTTCAGGGTTTAATATTTTGCGTGGAGTTATGAATTATTATATTTCTCTTGTTATGAAACGGGAAATGAGTTATTTAACTGTGACGACACTTATTTTGTTTGGAGTGGCAGGACTATTTTTCCCTGTAACAAATAAATTAGGGAAAAAATATTCGTATAAAAAAATATTGATATTAGATATGATACTTTTAATTATTGGAACAATCGGTTTAATTTTCATAAATGAAAATTCATACAGTTTTGCCTACTTATTTTTTGTAATTTGTGGAATGGGACTGAGTGGAGCGGCTTTTATTTTTCCACAAGCGATGTTAAGCGAACTTTCTGTAAAAGTTTCAAAAATTAAAAATACAAGTTTAGAAGGATTTATGTTTGGAATACAAGGAATGTTCTTAAAATTGGCATTTCTTGTACAGCAAGTAATTCAGGCAGTTGTATTGACATTTGGAAATACTGGTCAGTTAAAGGGTGCAACTTCATTTGGTGTAAAAGCATCGCTAGTAGTGGCGCTAGTATTATTTTTAATATCATTGTTTTTTTACAATTTAAATAAAGAAGATTAAAAAATCATGGAGGTTTTTATGGAAATTAAAGAATTTCAAGAAATAGCAAAAAATTTGAGAAAAGACATTGTTGAAATGATTTATAGAGCAAAATCTGGACACCCAGGTGGCTCTCTTTCAATTGTGGAAATCTTAACAGTACTTTATTGGAGTGAAATGAATGTTGATCCAAAAAATCCTAAAATGGAAGATAGAGATAGATTTGTTTTAAGTAAAGGACACGCTGCACCTGCTCTTTATGCGGCATTAATTCAAAAAGGATATGCTAGTAAAGAATTAATCCCAACTCTTAGAAGATGGCAATCACCACTTCAAGGACATCCAGATATGAAAAAATTACCAGGAGTTGAAATGTCTACAGGTTCATTAGGACAAGGTCTATCAGCTGCAAACGGAATGGCACTAAGCGCAAAAATTTACAAAAAAGATTATAGAGTTTACACTATTTTAGGAGATGGAGAATTGCAAGAAGGTCAAATTTGGGAAGCTGCGATGACAGCCGCTCACTATAAATTGGACAATTTAGTTGCAATTGTTGACCACAATAATTTACAAATTGATGGAAATGTAGCCGATGTAATGAATGTTGCACCAGTTGGAGCAAAATTTGAAGCATTTAACTGGAATGTAATTGAAATTGACGGACATGACTACGAACAAATTATTAAGGCATTGAATTGCGCTAAAACTGTAAAAGGAAAACCAACTTTAATTGTTGCAAATACCATAAAAGGTAAAGGAGTTTCATTTATGGAAAATAACGCAGGATTCCACGGAGCTGCTCCAAATGACGAAGAATACAAACAAGCAATGGAAGAATTAAAATAGGAGGGATAAATAATGGAAAAAAAATCAACTAGACAGGCTTATGGAGAAGCTTTGGTAAAATTAGGAAAAGAAAATGAAAATGTAGTAGTGTTGGAGGCAGATTTGTCAAAATCGACAATGACAGCATTTTTTAAAAAAGAGTTTCCAAATAGACACATAAATGTAGGAATTGCAGAAGCTGATATGATAGGAACTGCAGCTGGACTTGCAACAACTGGAAAAATACCTTTTGCTTCAACATTCGCACTTTTTGGAGCAGGAAGAGCATACGACCAAATTAGAAATAGCGTAGCTTATCCTAAATTAAATGTAAAAATTTGTCCCACTCACGCAGGAGTTTCATTGGGAGAGGACGGTGCTTCACATCAATCGGTAGAAGATATCGCTCTAATGCGTGTCGTTCCAGGAATGACAGTTTTATGTCCAGCAGACGCAGTGGAAACTGAACAAATGATTTTTGCAGCCGCAGAATATGAAGGGCCTGTTTATATAAGATTAGGAAGATTAAATATCCCTGTGTTATTTGACGATAATTACAAATTTGAAATTGGAAAAGCGAAAACACTTACAGAAGGAAATGATGTAGCAATTTTAGCAACTGGATTAATGGTTTACGAAGCAACCGAAGCTGCAAAACAATTGGCAGAACAAGGAATCAAAGCAAGAGTAATCAATGTTTCAACAATCAAGCCACTAGACGAAGAAACAATCTTAAAAGCTGCAAAAGAATGTAAATTTGTCGTAACAAGTGAAGAACACTCGGTAATCGGAGGACTTGGAAGTGCCGTATCAGAATTTTTATCAGAAAATTATCCAACAAAAGTTATAAAACACGGAATTAATGACGAATTTGGACAAAGCGCTGACGGGGAAACGATGCTTGATAATTATAAATTGAGAGCAAAAGATATTGTAGAAGTGATTTTGAGAAATATATAATCTATAATCTAATAAAAATTTTTATTTCTTTTTTAATAAAATAGAACAAATAGATATAGATATAAATTTAAAATAAAATACACTGTAAATAATAGAATTAAATTAATAATAAAATTTTTTTATTTAAAAAAATTTTTAAAATATAGCAATATTATATTTGACAAATGAAGAAAACTGTTGTAAAATTATAGTAAGAATAACATTATTAGGAGGAATAAATAAATGGCAAGTAAAACAGTTACTATGACAAACCCTACAGGACTACATACAAGACCAGGTGGTGTATTTGTTGCAAAAGCAAAAGAATTTGAAAGTTCAGTTCAAGTGGAACACGACGGGAAAAAAGTTAACGGAAAATCATTATTAAAATTATTATCTATTGGAATTAAAAATGGTTCTGAAGTTACTGTTTACGCAGAAGGTCCTGATGCTGATCAAGCAGTTGAAGTTTTAGGAGAATTATTAGCAACTATTAGAGATTAATCGGTAATGTTTTACATGATTATTAAGAACTATCTTAAAGGATACACTTTTTAAGATAGTTTTTTTTAAAATATTAAATAATTAAAAATTTTTTTTGAAAATAAGTGAACAATATGGTATAATAAGTTTGGAAAGTTAAACAATAAAATATATGGAGGTAATTAGAAATGACTAGAATTGAAGATATCTATGCAAGAGAGATACTTGATTCAAGAGGAAACCCAACTGTAGAAGTTGAAGTATTCTTAGAAGGTGGAGCAATGGGAAGAGCATCTGTACCATCAGGAGCATCTACTGGAGTGCACGAAGCAGTTGAATTAAGAGATGGAGACAAATCTAGATATTTAGGACAAGGTGTTTTAAAAGCAGTAGAAAATGTAAACAAAATTATTGCTGAACACTTATTCGGATTTGACGCATTAGATCAAGTTGCAATTGATAAAGCTATGATCGAATTAGATGGAACTCCAAACAAAGGTAAATTAGGAGCAAACGCTATTTTAGGTGTTTCATTGGCAGTAGCTAAAGCAGCAGCTAACCAATTAGGTATACCTTTATACAGATACTTAGGTGGAGTAAATGCTAAAGAATTACCAGTACCTATGATGAACATCTTAAATGGAGGATCTCACGCAGATTCAGCTGTTGACGTTCAAGAATTCATGGTACAACCAGTAGGAGCTAAAACTTACAAAGAAGCTTTAAGAATGGGATCTGAAATTTTCCACCACTTAGGAAAAATCTTAAAAGCAAATGGAGATTCTACTAACGTAGGAAACGAAGGTGGATACGCACCATCTAACATTAACGGTACTGAAGGAGCTTTAGATGTAATTTCTCAAGCTGTTGAAGCTGCTGGATACAAATTAGGAGAAGATGTTACATTCGCAATGGATGCCGCTTCATCTGAATTTGCTACTCAAAATGCTGACGGATCTTACACTTATACATTCAAAAGAGAAGGTGGAGTTGTAAGAAACTCTGATGAAATGATTGAATGGTACAAACATTTAACTTCTAAATATCCAATCGTTTCAATTGAAGATGGATTAGCTGAAGATGACTGGGATGGATTTAAAAAATTAACTGACGCTATTGGAGATAAAGTACAATTAGTAGGAGACGACTTATTCGTTACTAACACTAAGAGATTAGCTGAAGGAATTGAAAGAGGAATCGCAAACTCAATCTTAATTAAAGTAAACCAAATTGGTACTTTAACTGAAACATTAGACGCTATCGAAATGGCTAAAAAAGCAGGATACACTGCAGTAGTATCTCACAGATCAGGAGAAACTGAAGATGATACAATTGCTGATATCGCAGTTGCTACAAATGCAGGACAAATTAAAACAGGATCTGCTTCAAGAACAGATAGAATGGCTAAATATAACCAATTATTAAGAATTGAAGATGATTTAGCAGATGAAGCTATTTACGAAGGTAAAAAAGCATTCTATAACATTAGATTAAAATAATTGCAATTTATAAAATTAATAAAAAAATAATTAATATAATTTCTTACAAACTAAGTTTGGGACTACTCAAAAAAATTTGACAGAAATATTGACTTAAAAAGTAAGTATTTTCAAAAGTTTTTTTCTTTTTAAAAAGAGAAGGTAGTTCAAACTTAGTTAAATTATTTTTTTAAATAAAAAAATTGACATTAATTGAGAAATAATATATAATAATAGAAAATAAAGAAAAAAATTTTTTTAGGAGGCAAAAATGAAAAAAGTTGGAATTTTGTTTGTAGTTTTAAGTATGATGTCATTTTCTGCTAATGCGCAAACTGCAAAAACAAAACCTGGAAAAAAAGCAGCAGTAACAAAAACAACACAAGCACAATCAGTAGTTGGTAGATTTAATCAATTGGAAGCTGAATATGCAAGATTAGTAGATATGGAAAATCAAGAATTTGGAAAAATTAAAGCTAACGCAGAAAATGCAGCTAAACAACTTGAAGAAAAACAAGCATTAAAATCTCAAATTGAAGATAAAATCTCAAAAATTGAAAATGCAGCAAATTCTAAAATGTTTAAAGAACAATATGCTGGAATCGTAAAAGAATATAGAAATGTTGTTAAAGCATTAGATTCTGAAATCAAAAGATTATCAAATGTAGTTGAAAATTATCAAGCATTAGAACAATTAAAAGGAGAAGAATAATATGAAAAAAAAATTAGCAATTTTATTAGGAGTATTAGCAATTAGTAGTATGTCATTTGGTGCAACTGTTAAAAAAGGTACTACAAACTCAATTGAAAGCAGCTTAAGCAACTTAGAAAAACAATTGAGCAACTTACAAAATATGGAAGATCAAAAATTTGCTCAAGAAGAAGCTAAAGCAAATGCAGCACAACAAAAATTAGAAGAATACCAAAAAATTCAAAATACAATTAACGAAAGAATTAGCACAATTGAAGCTTCAGCTCAAACAAGTATTTTCGGAAAAGAATTTAAAGAAAAAGCAGCTGAATATAGAGCTTTAAGCAACCAATTAGACAAAGAAATCGCTAATCAACAAAAAATTATCGAAAATTTTGAATTATTAAAATCATTAAGATAGTTTTAAAATGTTTCCCTAAAAGGGAAACATTTTTTTATTACAAAAATTTTAAAAATTAATTTACAAAAAAAAATACCTTCTTTTTTATCACAAAAAGGAGGTATTTATATTTAAAATTTAAATTTTTTAAACTAATTCTTTTATTACTTCAAGAGCTTTTTCATAGTTTGGATGTTCACTAATTTCAGGAACATATTCAACATATTTGATAATTCCATCTTTATCAACAATAACAACACCTCTTGCAAGTAATCGCAATTCTTTTATTACAAATCCATATTTGTGACCAAAATCTAAATCTCTGTGGTCCGAAGTAGTTAGAGCGTTTTTAATGCCTTTGTCAGCGCAATATCTTCCAAGTGCAAAAGGCAAGTCAACTGAGATAGAAAGTAATTGCACATCATCACTAAAATTAGCAGCTTCCTTGTTAAATCTTGTCAATTGTAATGCGCAAACTCCCGTATCAACTGATGGAAATACTGCAATTACAACAACTTTTCCACGGTAGTCGCTTAATTTCACTTCTTTTAAATCTGGAGATAAAACAGTAAAGTCAGGAGCAATATCTCCTACTTTTACTTCATTTCCAACCAATGTAACTGGATTTTTTAAAAATGTAACTTTATTTTTGTATTCTGTCATATTTTTTATTTCCTTTCTTTTTTTATAATTAATATTAGCACATATTTAAAATGATTTCAAGTTTATTTTTTTTCTGAAATATGTGAAATTGCTTCGTCAACAATATGCTTTACATGTTCGTCTTCCAGAGAATAGTACACTACTTTTCCTTCTTTTCTATATTTTACAAGCCTTGTCTGTTTTAGAACTCGCAGCTGATGTGAAATTGCGGACTGCGTCATGTTTAGTAAATTTGCGATGTCACATACACACATCTCTTTTTGAAATAGCGCACTTAATATTTTCATTCTTGTGGCATCTCCTAAGACTTTGAAAAACTCTGCGGTATCAATTATTATTTCTTCTTTTTGAAAATTTTTTTTTACTCTTTGTATAGTTTCGTTGTGAATAGTTTTTGAGTCACAAACTGGAATTTCTTCTTTTCTTTTTTTCATATTTACTCCTTGTTAATTCTTTATAATATTATATACAGTTTTTTTAATATTTTCAACAAAAAATGTTTTTCAGTATAACGGTTTGAGAAAATATTGATTTAAATCCTTTTCTTGAATTTTTTTCATAAAAATTATATAATACATCTAATCTCTTTAATATTAAACTTAAATATTAGCAAAATTCAAAAAAGTTAGTTTTAAAGTGATTTTACTAGAAATCTAAAACTTAAAGGAGTACAGTGATGAAAATACACTTTATATTACACGAAACATTTGAAGTTCCAGGAGCTTATCTTGCCTGGGCAGCGCTTTCTGGACACGATGTCACAATGACAAAAGTCTATCAAGATGAAAAGTTACCTGAAAATGTGGATTCATTTGATTTTTTAATAGTAATGGGAGGTCCTCAAAGTCCAATTGGAGATAATAGCGAGTTTCCTTATTTTGACCCAAAAGCTGAAATTGATTTGATTAAGAAAGCTATAAAAGCTGATATATACATAGTTGGAGCATGTCTTGGAGCTCAGCTTCTAGGAGAAGCCTACGGTGGAACTACAGAAAAAAGTCCTTCTTGCGAAATTGGAAATTTTCCGATTGAATTAACTGAAGATGGACTAGAAGATAAAAATATTAAGCATTTTGGAAAACAAGCGATAACAGGACATTGGCACAGCGATATGCCAGGACTTCCTGATACAGCAAAAATTTTAGCAAAAAGCAAAGGATGTCCACGACAAATTATAAAATATAGCGAAAAGCACTACGGTTTTCAATGCCATCCTGAATTTACAAAAAAAGTGGCAGAATTATTAATTGATTCAGATAAAGATCTTGAAAAGAAAAGCCAAACTTTACCATTTGTCCAATCACCTCAAACAATCCGCAATAACGATTATAATGAGATGAATAATCTTCTTTATGAATTTTTGGATAATCTTACAAGTAAATAAAACTTTACTGTTTTAACTATAAAATGAAACAAATATGTGAAAATGTGATAGATAAAATAACAATTTAACAATTCCATTAAAAAAAAGGGGGAAAAACTAATTACCTTCTTTTTTTGATATATTTTTATTAAATTTTCTAATTCATAATTACTATTTCTTGCTTGTCTACACGACGTTTAAGTACCAAAGCTAAAATAGCAGATAAGATTCTTGCTAATACTGTACTCCACCATATCATAATTTGTCCACCATATAGAGGAGGCAGAATAATTATAAGAATTAACATAAATAATGGCTCAATAAAAGTTAATATGTATGAAAATACACTTTTTTCAGTAGCATAAAAACTTGCTGTTGTAATACGGAGTATAGCAACAAAAGGTACAGAAATTAAGAATATAGGCATAATTTTAGCGATTTCCAAATTTACTTCTTTTGAATAGTCCCAGGTTACTTTTTGTAAAATACATGATAGCACACACATCCAATTAATGATAAAAATATTGCAAATCCATATGCTAATTTTCTTGTATCTAACAGATTTTTAAAGTTCTTTTCTCCATAATAATAACTTATAAGTGGCTGGCTTCCATCTCCAACACCTTGTAAAATCAAATAAATGATAGAAACAACATATGAAATACAAGCATAAGTAGCTACTGCTGATTCTCCACCGTAAAAAACAGAAAAACGATTTATAATAATTAAAGAAATATTAGGTGACATAGCAAGTCCAAATCGCCAACAGTCACTTTGAATATATTAAGCTTTCTGTTGATAAATTTCTTGCCTGCAGGGATATTTCAAAAGGCTTTATCAAGTTCAAATGTCCTCACTGTCCTGTTACACACCTGTTCCCTATTACTTGTAAGTCTAGGCTCTGCCCTTCTTGCGGTTACAGGTATTCTATGACATGGACTGAAAATATTCAAAAACATATTCTCAATATTGAACACCGCCATGTCCTTTTTACTATCCCTGAAGAATGCAGAAAGTTCTTCTTTTATGACAGATCCCTTCTGTCAAAACTTTCTGCCGATGTTAACCAGGTATTCAAGTTCATCTTTCACAATATCAGCAGGAAAAGAAAAAGAAAAAACAAAATTTCTGAACATTCCAAATATTACTTTACTGATTCCGATATCGTACATTACGGTCTCATTTCTGTCATTCATACTTTTGGCAGGGACCTGAAATGGAACCCTCATATTCATGCCATTGTTTCATCAGGAGGATTCAATAAAAATCTTAAGTTCAAGAAAATGAGATACTTCAACGTTGACACTATTGCCGAGCAATGAAAATACCATGTCCTTAAAATTATTGAAAACAGCAGCTATCCCAACAAGAAGATTGAGAAAGCCGCTAAAAATACTGTCACGAAGCTTCACAAGGAAAACAAAAGGTTTTTCTTTAATGTTGGCAGCAATAAGGAGATCACTTTCTTTTTTAACGATCTGGCTAATAATAAAAAGGAAACCTACATTACTATGCCTTCTGAGAGATTTATTTCCCATATTTTAATTCATCTGCCCTCTAAGAACTTTAAGATAGTAAACCGCTACGGATTTTATTCAAGGCATATTTCTGACAAACTTAAATTAAAACTATTTTAATTTTATTGACTTTTAAAAAAATCAAGATATAATAGGAATGATTAGGGAGTCTAATTTTTTGCATACAATTAATTTATTCAAATAGATTTACACAAAATACAAAAAAATAAAAAATTAATTTCTTTTAAAGTAAAAGGAGGAAGTATGATGAAAACACGAAATTTAAAGAAAAAATCTAAAAAGTTAAGAAATTTAATGCTTTTAACATCGTTATGTGCTATTTTAAGTTGCGCTTCTGGCGGCGGTGGCGGTGGTGGAACCGCAAACAATACACCTTCAAATCCAGATAAGCCTTCAAACATAAATACAGCTCCAAGTAAACCAACGAATCCAAGTAAACCAAATCCTGGAACAGATAATGCTAACCCGAACCAAAAACCTAACCAACCTGAAACAGGTGATAACAACCAATCTGGAGGAAACTCTCAAAACAATGGAAATGCCCAAAATAGTGGAAATTCTCAAAATAATGAAAATGCCCAAAATAGTGGAAACTCTCAGAATAATGGAAATGCCCAAAATAGTGGAAACTCTCAGAATAATGGAAATGCCCAAAATAGTGGAAACTCTCAGAATAATGGAAATGCCCAAAATAGTGGAAACTCTCAGAATAATGGAAATGCCCAAAATAGTGGAAACTCTCAAAATAATGGAAATGCCCAAAATAGTGGAAACTCTCAAAATAATGGAAATGCCCAAAATAGTGGAAACTCTCAAAATAATGGAAATGCCCAAAATAGTGGAAACTCTCAAAATAATGGAAATGCCCAAAATAGTGGAAACTCTCAGAATAATGGAAATGTCCAAAATAATGGAGGCGGCCAAAGTGGAAGTGATCAAAATAAACCTACACGAAAACCTACACCTAGGCCAAGACCTGAATACCCTGGAAATGATAGAATTACAGAAGTAGGTACAAACTCTAGAGGAATGTCTGAAACAAATGGTGGAACATTAATAAATAACGGAGAAATAATTATTAAAGGTGAAAACGGTGTTGGAATGTACTTAGCTAATGGATCTAAAGGTGTCAATAACGGTACAATAAAAACTGAACCAACTGCAAAGAATGCTATTGGAGTTGTTCTTGATGCAAATTCAGAATTTACAAATAATGGGAATATTATTATTAATTCTGATGGAGGAATTGGAATATTGGCAAATGGTGGTATAGTTAATAATACAGGATATTTCGAAATTAAATCAAAAAATTCAAGGGGAATAGTGAACAATGGTGGTAAAGTTGAAATTTCTAAAGGGGATTTTATAATTAATGGAAATAATTCAATAGGAATCTTGAATGAAGGTAATAATGTTATAAGTTCTGAAGATGTTTTTATAATTAGTGGAAATAATTCAGCAGGAATCTATAACAATGATGAAGCTAAAGTTTCTGGAGGTAATTTTACAATTACTGGAAATAATTCAGTAGGAATTTATAATAAAGGTAACGGTAGCATTTCTGGAGGTAATTTTATAATTGGTGGAAGCGGTTCAAGTGGAATAAGTTTAAAACTCTCAACCAAAGCTATCTCTGCCAAAAACCTTCCTTCTAAAAGAAGTTTAGGGATTTATGTAAATTCACTTGGAAAAACTAATCCAATAGAAGGATTAGCTAACTTAGGATTAGACAGTGCTGACTTGCTAATCGGAGCAGAAGTTACAGAAAAGACTAATGATACAGAAGTTACAGTTGGAAGTAATGTACTAGATCCATTTAATAACTCGATCAAAACGAGTAATATTCCTAACTGGACAGTAAAATCATATTCATTGATTTGGGAAGCTGATCCTGAAATTAAGGACGGTAGAATTGAAAAAGTTACTTTGAAAAAACAATCTTATGCAAAATTTGCTGATGAAAATACAGAAGGTGTTGCAAAAGCGCTTGATGAAAAATACATTATGGCAAGTGAAAAAGATAAACAAATATTTAACTATATGAACAAATTAAGAGATGCTGAAAGTCTAAGAAGAGTCTACCGTGAAGTAAGAGGAAACCAATATACAAATGTTCAGCAAAGAATTAATCAAACAGATAATCTTCTAGATAAACAAATTTTATCTTTACAAAAAGACAATGCTGATAAAGCTGGACATCACGTTGAAACATTCTTTGACAGAAATAAACACGATTTTGAAACTAATGAAGTGCCTGACACTAAAAGCACAGCTTACGGAGTTTCTTACTTATTTAACAATACTGATAATAATTGGGGACTTTACGGTGGTGTTGTAATAAATAGATATAAATTCAAAGATATTGCACATTCAAAAGAAAATATCACAATGTTTAAATTAGGTGGTTATAAGAAATACGAATTAAACAACTTTGATTGGACTTTTGGTGGAGACGTATTTATTTCACAAAACTCTATGAAACGTAGATTTATGGCAGGAAATATTTACGAAAATAAAGCTGATTACAACGCTTATGGATTCTCAATTAAGAATGAAATTAGTAAAACTTATGAGTTAGGTGAAAATAGTACTATCAAACCTTATGGAACATTAAAGCTTGGATATGGAAATTTTGAAAGAATTAAAGAAAAAGATGGAACTTTCAAATTGGATGTTAAAGGAAATAGCTATTATTCAGTTAAACCATCTGTTGGTGTAGAAGTTGCTTATACAAAAGAAATTACAGATAAAACTAAACTAAAAGCGTCTTTAGATTTAGCGTATGAACATGAACTTGGAAAAATTGATCATAAGAAAAATGAAATTAAATATGTAGATACAAACAGAACTTATAAATTATCTGCAAAAGATGAAAATCGTGGAAACTTTAGAAGTGGAGTGAAAGTTGGAATGGAAATAGGAAACTTTAATTTCTCAGTAAATGGTGGATACGATACTAAGGATAAGAATGCCCGTATTGGTGTAGGATTCGGAACATCATTCTAAATATATTCTTTCCCTTAAATAAATTTGTATTTCAGAGGGCTGTCTCATAAAGTGATTTTGTGAAACAGTCTCTTTTTTTATTTTTTGAGAAAATAACCAATTTAATTTTTTTCAAATAAATGATACAATTATCGTATCAAAAAAATTGATAAAAATGATATTCGAAATAAAAATAATTTTTAGTTCTGAGTTTTATTCAGCATTATTACTACACTAAAAACTAATTTTGGAAGGAATAAAAATATATGAAAAAAAATAAATTTATGACAGCTATTTGCGTATTGTCAACTTTTGTAGGAGAAAATTTATAGGCAAAGGAGATAAAAACTAAAAAAGTTAGTAATACCAATAGTTCTAATAAAAATTCAGCTACTAAAAAAGCTCTATAACAACACATAATACAAGAATTTACAGCATTTCATCAAAAAACACAAGCCCTCTTCTCGAAACTAAAATGGCAGAACTAAAACAAAGACACGCTAAAGTAATGGCTTCAGGTTCAGCTCAGGAAAAACGTAAAGTTAACATAGAAAAAAACTTTTAACTTCATATAGTAAATGGAAAGGAACTAAATATAAATTAGGTGGAGATTCAAAAGAAGGAATTGATTGTTCAGCATTAACTCGTAGAGTTTATCGTGAAACTTTTAATCAAGAATTACCAAGAATTTCAACTCAATAAATAAAAAAAGGACCAAGAGTTGTAGGAAAAGATCTAAAATCGGGAGATATTATGTATTTTAGACCTGATAACAGAATAGACCACACAGCTGTCTATGTTGGAAACTCGATATTTATTAATGCTTCATCTTCCAAAGGAGTCTCTAAAAAGCCTTATTGGAGAAAATATTTTAAATATGGAGTAAGAGCCTGTAAAGCTTAAACTAAAAGTCGAATATTTTAAAAATTAAAGAAAGGTGGTGCAACTAATGATGAAATTAGCTAAGAAATTACTAGTAATATTTGGAAGTGTATCATTAATGAGCTGCGCTTCATCTAATAACAGCAATGAAGTAAGAAAATATCCACCAATAAATGATAACATGCAAAAAGTTCCTTCCCAAACATTTAATTGTAACGGAAAAAAATTTGTTGTAGTTTATGTTACATCAGACAAAATTCAACTTATTGATGAGTCATCAAATTCCAGATTTCAATTAGACCACGTTGTATCCGCAAGCGGTTCAAAATATAGCGACAGAAAAATTGAAATTCACATAAAAGGTAGGGAAGCTGTGCTTAATCAAGATGGAAATGACGTTTCTTGTTATCTTGTAAGATAAAGAGTATTGTTTTACCGTAAAGAAAAAAAATTGAAGAAATTACAGAAATTGTTATCAAGAAAAGTAAAATTTTCTAAAAATTGGTATAAGCAAAAATTGAAAATATCAAAATTACATGAGTACATCAAAAATTGTCGAAGAGATTTTTTTACATAAATTATTGAAAAAAATTGTCTAAAGAATATAATGCTGTGGTTGTTGAAAAATTTGAATATGAGAGGGATGAGCCAGGCATTAAATTTTTGGGAAAAAAATGTAGGAGATATTTGTTAAAAATATTTTTTTAAACCTTGTTTTTTTATACTATTTTTAGGGTATAATTATAACAAATAAAAAGTAATCTAAAAATAGGAAATTTAGGAGGTTTTTGTTATGATAAAAAAATATTTTTTTAATTTTTTTATAATATTTTTGTTTTTAATATTTTTTTCTAATACAGATTACAGTACGTCTGATTCTAATTCTGACATTTCAGTTTCAGAGCAAAATACTTCTGATTATGATTCTACTAATATTAGCTCAGACTACAAAACTTCTAATTCTAGTGATAGTATTGGTGTTGTAATTCTAATTCTGATTTTTCTTATACCGCTATTTGGTTCTAATCCTAATGTAGATTATAATGTTTTTTTGTAATTTTTAGATAATAACACAACTACAAATGTTGAAAAATATTTCAAAAATTAAAAGAGAATGGAATTGAAAGCCTTTATGAAAAAAAATATATAATACAGTTAACACTTTATCTTACAAAATATAATATGAATCATTTACATAAAATTAAGGAAATCATTGAAAAAATTGCAAATCAGACAAAATCTTTCAATGTAGAGTTTTACAGGTTGAGAAAAACAGATAGAAAATTGCTTGTACTAGATGCTAAAAACAATGAAAATATACAACAACTAGCAGATGAAATTACAGTCAATCTGACTAAATATCATGCAAAAAATATAAATGTTCCTAATTGGATAAAATATATTCCAGAAAGAGAAAAACTTTTCAAGTTATACGGTTCGTCAGATGTATTTACAAATTTTGAACCATATATACCTTTACTTTCTCAAGTAAATTTATCTCAAATACAATCGTTTATTTCAAAATATAATTTCAATCCATTTAAATCCAAAGCTATTGGTATAGGAATTGCACAAGTTGATAATTTGGGACAAGCAAAAGACATAATTTATTCGATAAAATTCAAACAATAAAAAAATCTAAAAGGGAACTAATTTCTAATAAAACTAGAAATAATTCCCTTAATTTTATTTTTCCAGCATTTTTAACCCATAAGATCTAAAAATATCTTCAGCCTTGTCAATCAATTCTTTCGTAGGAGTCGGCGTATCTTGTAATTTATACACTTTTTTCATTTTTTCCCACTTTGATTTTCCCATCTGATGGAATGGCAATATATCCACCCTTTCCACATTTGTAAGCTGTGACGCAAATTTTGCCCAGTCGTGCAAATCTTTTTCATCATCAGAATATCCTGGAACTAATACATATCTTAACCAAACCGGTTTATTTATTTCCTTCAGATATTTTGCAAATTTTAGCGTATTTTCCAAATCTACAGAAGTCAATATTTTATATTTTTCAGGATTTATGTGCTTAATATCGAGAAGCACCATATCCACAAGCTCCAATACTTTTTTCGCCTTTTCATTAAAAATATATCCAGATGTATCAAGTGCCGTATGAATCTTATTTTCACGGCAAAGTTTAAATAATTCCATCAGAAATTCAGGCTGCATCAAAGGTTCCCCACCAGACACAGTAACTCCACCAGTTTTTATAAATCCCTTCACTTTTAAAATTTCTTTCATAACTTCCTGTGCAGTCAGCACCATTTTTTTATCTTCAATTTTCCAGGTGTCAACATTATGGCAATATAAACATCGCAAAGGACATCCCTGTAAAAACAGCACAAATCTAATTCCCGGTCCATCTTTTGTCCCAAAAGACTCAAATGAATGTATATATCCTTTTACTTCCATATAAATTTTCTCTCTTTCTCTCTTACTTTTTTTAATATAAACTCAATATAAAATTTAATATAAATGTTTATTTTTATATTTAAATAATAGAAAAATAATGCCGCATAACTCATATTCTTATGAAACTATGCGACATTTTTTTCATATTTCTAACAATTTATTAAATTTATTTTAGCAATTAAATTTTAAAATTTTCAAAAACTACATTTTATTTGAAATTGTTCTGTTAATTACATCTAATTGTTGTTCTCTAGTCAATTTAACGAAGTTTACTGCATATCCAGAAACTCTGATTGTCAATTGTGGATAATTTTCAGGATGTTCCATTGCATCTTCTAGTAAATCTCTTCCAAATACATTTACATTTAAGTGGTGTCCTGTTTGGTTGAAGTATCCGTCCATTAATCCAACTAGGTTAGTTTGTTTTTCATTTGCATTTTTACCTAATGTTTCTGGTGTAATTGCGAATGTATAAGAAATTCCATCGTTTGCATCTTCAAATGGGATTTTAGCTACTGAAGCAAGTGAAGCAACAGCTCCTCTTGTATCTCTTCCATGCATAGGGTTTGCTCCTGGACCAAATGGTGCTCCAGCTCTTCTTCCATCAGGTGTATTTCCTGTTTTCTTACCATATACAACATTTGAAGTAATTGTCAATACTGATTGTGTAGGGATTGCATCTCTATACATTTTGTGAGTTCTCAATTTGTTCATAAATCTTCTTGTAATATCTACTGCAAATTGGTCAGTTGCATCGTCGTTATTTCCGAATGGAACATAGTCTTTTTCATTGATGTAGTCAACTGCATCTCCTTCTTCATCTCTTACAACTTTTACTTTACCATATTTAATAGCCGCAAGTGAATCTGCAATAATTGAAAGTCCAGCAATTCCAAATGCTTCTGTTCTTCTGATGTTGATGTCGTGCAATGACATTTCCAATGCTTCATAAGAATATTTATCGTGCATATAGTGAATAATATTCAATGCTTTAACATAAGTTGAAGCTAACCAGTCTAATACTTTGTCTAATTTTTCCCAAACTTCATCAAATTCTAAGTATTCACCTTTGATTGGTTCAAATTGTCCAACTGGTGTAACTTGAATCTTAGATTTTTCATCTTTACCACCGTTAATTGCGTATAACAATGCTTTTGGCAAGTTTACTCTCGCTCCGAAGAATTGCATTTGATGTCCAATTGTCATTGGAGATACGCAACATGCGATTCCGTAGTCATTTCCAAATTGTGGTCTCATAATGTCGTCATTTTCATATTGTACTGATGAAGTATCAATTGACACTTTGGCACAGAATTTTTTCCAAGTTTCAGGTAATTTTTCACTCCATAAAACTGTTAAGTTTGGTTCAGGCGAAGTTCCCATGTTGTACAATGTGTGTAAAATTCTGAATGAATTTTTTGTAACCATTGATCTTCCATCTGCTCCCATTCCTCCAATTGATTCAGTTACCCAAACTGGATCTCCTGAGAACAATGCATCATATTCAGGTGTTCTTAAGAATCTAATTATTCTTAATTTCATAACAAAGTGATCCATTATTTCTTGAGCTTCTTTTTCAGTCAAAGTTCCTTCCTGCAAATCTCTTTCCAAGAAAATATCTAGGAATGTAGAAGTTCTACCAATACTCATCGCAGCTCCATTTTGATCTTTAGTTGCTGCCAAGTATGCAAAATATAGCCATTGTACTGCTTCTTTACCATTAGTAGCTGGTCCTGAAATATCAAATCCGTAAGCTGCTGCCATTCTCTTTAATGCTTTTAATGCTTTAACTTGTTCAAAAACTTCTTCTCTAAGTCTAATTACATCTTCAGTCATTTCAGCTGGATCTAAATTTTTGTATTGTTCTTCTCTGTCAGCTATCAATCTGTCAACTCCGTAAAGAGCAACTCTTCTGTAATCTCCAATAATTCTTCCACGACCATAAGCATCTGGAAGTCCTGTAATAATTCCTGTATGTCTTGCTTTTCTTATTTGTTCAGTATAAGCTGAGAAAACTCCATCATTGTGAGTTTTTCTGTATTTAGTAAAAATTTCTTCAGTTTCTGGATCTAATTTATAACCAAAAGCTTCCAAGCTGTTTTTTACCATTCTTAATCCACCATTTGGGAAGATTGCTCTTTTTAGTGGAGCATCAGTTTGAAGTCCTACAATTTTTTCCAAATCTTTATCAATATATCCAGCTCCATAAGCATCTATTTGAGAAGGTATTTTAGTTTCAGCGTCATAAATACCTTTTTCTCTTTCTACTTTAAATTTTTCAGAAAGCTCTTTCCACAATTTAGTAGTTGCTTCAGTCGGTCCTTCCAAAAAGCTGTCATCACCTAAATATTCTGTATAATTTAATCTGATAAATTCTGTAACATCAATGTTGTCTTTCCAATTTCCTTCTTTAAATCCTCTCCATGCGTCCATAATATTATAAACTTCCTTTCAAAAATTTTTTTGTATCCGTATATTTGTAATCATTTTAATATTGTAACTTTACTTAAGTTCATAAGTATTATACCCTATATTTTTTTCATAAAAAGCAAACATATTATTTAAATTATTTTTTTCACTTATTTTTAGCTAAATAACTTGCATTTCTAATAGATTTTTTTAAGTATATTCTTGAAATTTTTTTATTAAAAAAAGTAATTTTTAAAATAAACAAGACAGAGCAAAAACTTTTAAATTCATTGACAAATAAAATACTTAATGTTATTATTTGCATATAAAAATAGAAAGCGAGAAAAAAATATAATATGAAAAAGAAAAAAGTTGTTTTGGGAATGTCAGGTGGAGTCGACTCTTCTGTTGCGGCAATTCTTTTAAAAGAACAAGGTTATGAAGTCATCGGAGTTTTTATGAAAAACTGGGAAGAAAAAGATGAAAATGGAGTTTGCATGGCTGAGGAAGATTACAAAGATGTGATTGCTGTGGCTGAGCAACTGGGAATCCCATATTATTCAGTAAATTTTGTAAAAGAGTATTGGGATCGAGTATTCACTTACTTTTTAAATGAATATAAAAGAGGAAGAACACCTAATCCTGATGTGATGTGCAATAAAGAGATTAAATTTAGAGCGTTTTTAGACTATGCAATGAAAATTGGTGCGGATTATGTGGCGACAGGACATTACGCCAGAATAATTCACGAAAAAGATGAAAATGGCAAAATTAAGTCAACCATGCTTCGTGGAATTGACGACAACAAAGACCAGACATATTTTTTGTGCCAATTAAATCAGGAGCAATTGGAAAAAGTGCTATTTCCAATTGGAGACTATGAAAAACCAAAAATTAGGGAAATAGCACAAAGATATAATTTAGCGACTGCGAAAAAAAAGGACAGTACAGGAATTTGCTTTATTGGAGAAAGAAATTTTAATGAATTTTTGTCCAAATATTTACCTGCAAAAGATGGCGAAATTGTAAATATTCAAGGAAAAGTTTTGGGAAGACATCATGGCCTTATGTATTACACAATTGGACAAAGAAAGGGAATTGGAATTGGAAATACGAAAGAAGGAACTGGAGAACCTTGGTTTGTTGTGGATAAAGATTTGGAAAAAAATCAGTTAATTGTTACGCAAGGTGATAATTCACTTCTCTATTCAAAAGGAATGATTGCGACAGATTTTAATTTTATTAATCCTGATGATGTTTTATTTCCATTAAAATGCACAGTAAAGTTCAGATACAGACAAGCTGATACAAAAGCAACAATTAATAAATTGGATAACGAAAAATACGAAGTGACTTTTGATTCTCCACAAAAAGCGGTAACATTGGGACAAATTGTGGTTGCCTACAATGGTGAAGAATGTTTAGGTGGAGGAGTTATTGATAAAATTATAAAATAAGGGGATTTTATCCCCCTATTTTTTTATTCAAAATCTTTTTTTACTCTTAAATTTAATTGAGTTAAAAGATATTTATCAAATCAAAAAAATAAAACTTTTCAACTTTTAATTATTTTATTTTAATTCAAAAAATCTTTAAAAATAAAAAAAATTAATTTTTATTTAATTTATAAAACTCAAAAATTCCTTTAGCACCTAAATTTTCTATATATTCATCTATTGTTTCAACATATTCGGAAATTTTTTTGCCTTGTCCACCTGTCGCTATTACACAAGCGTTTGGAAAATCTTTTTTGTACTGAAAAATAAGTTCTTTTATTGCTCCAACATTTCCAAAAAATATTCCCGCATTAATTTGCTCTGTTGTATTTGTACCAAGTGCTGAATTTGAGTTTTCAAATGAAACTTTTGGCAATTTTGCCGTATTTGTGAATAACGCATTTATTGAAAGCGTAATGCCAGGTAAAATACAGCCACCACAGTAAACTGAGTCTTTTATCACATCAAAAGTAGTTGCTGTGCCAAAGTCAATTACAACAAATTCATTTTTTTTATAAGTTTTTTTAAGAGCTAAAATGTCACAAATCCTGTCAGCTCCCAATCCACGCTCAAAATTTTCTGAAAAAATAATTTCTTTTTTTGTATTTTCTAGCGAAATAAATTTTGGCGTAAGTTTAAAATATTTTTTTCCAAGATAATAAAAAATTTCATTTATATGTGGCACAACTGAAGAAACAATAATACTTTGAGTTCTATAAATATCTATTTTACTATTTTCAGATAATGTTTTTAATACAGCAAAAAAAGTGTCTTCAGTATAAGTTAAATTTGCAGGAATTCTAAAAGACGCCAAAATTTCCCCTTCATTGCTGTAAAAAATTGGAACAATATGAGTATTTCCAATGTCAAATCCTAAAATCAATTTAATCACCTCTCGTCATGTTTTAATTTTTAGCGAAATAATATAAAATAATATGCAATCAGTGAAATTATCACTCCGATAATTGCTTCACCTGACATCAATCCATTTGAAAACATCATAAATTTTTGTGAAAATTTAGTAGAAATTTTTCCAAAGATTAAATTTAGAAGTCCACCTAAAAATACTGGTAAAGTCAAGTAAAATGGGACATAAATTCCTATTCCAAAAGTTAGGACAGGAAAATTTAACATATAAAGTGCAAAACCGATTAAAAGTCCTGTAAAGAAAAACTGAATAAATGGAATTCCATTTATAATTGAAGCAACAATTGAAGCTTGAAGCACTATTAACTCTGAATTTTCTTTTGGACCAATATTTTTATAAATGTTAAAAAATACGAAAAATAGCCAAGTTATAACAACCGAACTCACAACAGCTCCTATAAGTTCTCCTAAAAACTGTTCTTTTGGATCAGTTTTAGTTTTATAACCTGATTTAAAGTCATTTAAAATATCTCCCGCAAGTCCACAAGCTACTGCGACGATACACGCTAAAAAAAATAATAAAAGTGTTGAAAATTTTGTGGAAAAAGCAAAGTTTAAAAATTTTAATTTTCCTAAAAAAGAAATTATTAAAATTGTGATAATTGCATAAATTTCCATCGGATTTACACCCGTTTTTCCAGTCGAATATCCAGCGATTATCGTACATAAAATACAAATTACTAAAAGAACAAGTGCTAACAAAATCGGCAATTTGTAAATAAAAGTAATTAGTAACACCGTTATTACAAAATAGACAAATAATTTTTTTGAAAATATAGAAGTGCTTTTTTTCTCCTTTTTTAATTGAGAAAAAATTAGTTTTACAATTACTCCAAATCCAATTCCGACAACAATTCCCATTCCAAAACTGTTTTTCATAAGATCAAAATCTTTTATATTTTTTGAAATTGCCAAAGGCTGTGCTATAAAATGAACTAAAGCACCTCCCAAAAACCAGATAAAAGTGTTTAAAAATCCTAAAATATAGCCAATTCCAACTAAAAGTGGAGAAACATAAAAACTTAAAAATCCATTTTTTGTAGAAATTAGCGTTGGAATAATCGGAGATTTTTGTTTAGTAAAGTTAATATCTCTCAAAACGGAAACAACTGTGCTAAATAGAACTCCTAATCCAACAAAAAGTCCATCTTTTTTGGTGTTGTCCGAATTTACCAAATTATAAGCAGCTTCTCCAATTGGAAACTCAAGCTTCTCTTCTTCGATCATCTTTTTTCTAAAAATAAAAGAAAGAACACAACCTAGCACAGATCCAAGTAAAATTGTCACAAAAAGCAAAGTTTTATTGATATTTTCAAGTTTTCCACCCAATATCAAGTATCCAGGCATTGTGAATGCTACACCTCCAGCAACCATTGATCCAGCACTCATAATCGTGTGAGTGACCGTAATTTCTTTGCTATCAGTTTTTTTGAAAAAATTTAGCGCCATGATGGAAATTAGCGTCACCATTACTGTTGGCCAAGGCAGTGCACCAAATTTTAAAACAGTGTAAAATGAACTCGCAGAAATAAGTACAGCTCCAATAACTCCAATTATTACAGAAGCTGGTGTGATTTTTATTTTTTTTGACATAAAGTATCTTTTTCTCCTTTCAAAAAAATTTATTTTTTTATTAAAATATATAAAATTTTACCTTATTTAATGCATCTTTGTCAATAAATTTTTGAAAATAAAGTAAAATAAATTTTTATTTTTTTAATTTTAAATAAAATTAAAAAAATGTGGTAAAATATAAAAAGTAAAGTTTTGAAATTCCCAAAAAAATACTTTACAAAAAAATTAATGGGGGAAATTTTTAAAAGAGGAGAAAAAAATGAGAAATACAAGATGGCGTTCAAAAAGTTATTCCAAGTCCACGACAGGAAAGGGAATATATTAAAAATGAAGATAAAAAAATAAAAAAATGAAAGCAATGAAAAAGAAAAGAAAAAAATTTAAAAAAAGTAAAAAAATAAAAAAAGAGCCAATCAAAATGAAGCAAAAAAGTTTTCAATTGATCAAGATATTTTGCAAATTCTTTATTCAAGAGGAATTGATTCAGACGAAAAAATAAAAAAATTTCTTAATCCAAGTTTGAAAGATGTCGAAAATCCTTTGGGACTTTGCGATATGGAAAAAGCTGTTGTTGAAATTGAAAAAGCAATTTCGGAGCAAAAAAATATTTGGATATATGGAGATTACGATGTTGACGGAATCACTTCCACTTCGGTTTTATATTTAGCTCTAAAAGAACTTGGAGCAGAAAATGTAAATTACTACATTCCAATTCGAGATGAAGGTTATGGACTAAATAACGAAGCACTTAAAAAAATAAAAGATTCAGGAGCGGATTTGGTAATAACAGTTGACTGTGGAATTACTGCTTTTCCCGAAGTTGAATTTGCAAATTCGATAGATTTGCCTATAATAATTACAGATCACCACAATTTGCACGGCGGAAAAATTCCAGAAGCTTTGGCGGTCATTAATCCTAAAAGGAAAGAAAACAATTTTTCTTTTGAATTTTTGGCTGGAGTTGGAACTATTTTTATGGTTGTGCTTTGTCTTTTTGAAAGAGCTGAAAAAAAAGAAGAGACAAATAAATATTTGGATTTGGTGGCGATTGGAACAGTTGCAGATATTGTGCCGCTTACGGATGAAAATAGAATTTTTACAAAATTTGGTTTGGAGCAATTACTTTGCACAAAACATAAAGGACTAAAATTTTTGCTCTATAAATTATTTTCTTCAAATCAGCAAAATATTGAAAAAACTGAGTACACAACTTACGATGTGGGATTTATCATAGCGCCTGTATTTAATGCGGCTGGAAGACTTACAGATGCGAAAATGGTTGTAAAACTTTTGACTTCGGATAACGAACGAGAAATTGAAGTTATTGTAAAAGAACTTATTAACAGAAATTTTGAGAGAAAAGAACTGCAAAATAAAATTGTGGAAAAAATTGAAAACAAAATTGAAAATACTGACACTTCAAATGATTTTGTAATTATTGACTATTCGCCTGAATATCATCACGGCGTAATTGGAATTGCAGCTTCAAAAATTGTTGATAAATACTATAAACCAGTAATAATAATGGAAGTTAAAGAAGATGAAGGGATTGCAGTCGGTTCGTGCAGAAGCATTGGAAATTTCAATATTTTGGAAGTTTTACAGTCAATGCCAGAATTATTTTTAAAATTTGGAGGACATTCAGGCGCGGCTGGATTTACAATTCCGATAAAAAATATTCCGCTTTTTCAAAAAAAAGTAAATAAATTTGCGAAAACTAAATTGACAAAAGACGATTTTGTAAAAATTATCGAAATTGATAAGCAAATTCCAATACAAAAAATTTCGTACGAATTTTTTCATCTGACAGAAAAACTAAAACCTTTTGGTTTTGGAAATCCAACGCCAACTTTTAGGACAAATAATGTGCTTTTTGAAAATATTAAATTCATTGGAGAAAATAAAAATCACATAATGTTTGACCTTAAGCAAAAAGGTTTTTCCAATAAAAATGCAGTTTGGTTTAATTCAGGAGAATATTTTTAAAGATTTGAACAAAAATTTAATTTATGACATCGTTTATAAATTAAAATCTGAAATGTTTCAAAAATAAATTTTTACACAAAAGTTTATATTGAAGATGTAAAACCGTCTAAAATGAAAGACGAAACTTTACTCTATTATCATTCGTTATTCAATACTTCGTTTCCAATAAAATCAGTTTTTTTATACAAATGTTGAATGGGACGAAAATAAAAAAATAAATATGAAAGCAAATTTTGACCAAATTGAACTTTTTTTGTGGAAGACAAATTATTGGACGACTTAATTACAATATTTCAAATATGCTTTTATTGCTAAATAAATATTATAACTGGAAATTTTTCGGTTAAAATTGCAAATATTAGGCAAACTGAAACTCACAAAATAGTCGAAGTTTTGATAAGAAGAAATTATAAATTCAATGGTTATGGATATGAAGATGCAGAAATTTTTTTAGAGAAATCAAAGAGTTTTTTTGATTGGAAAAATGGAATATAATACTCAGACGAAAAAAAATTGCTTGCACAAATTTTTTTAGACAAAATAAAAAAATTTAATCATAAAAAAATATTTTTTTGGCAAAAAAAGAAGAATTTAAATATGAAATGTCAGATTTTTAAAAATATTTTTTTACTCACAATCGGAATTTATTATAAAAAAAATAACTTCTAAAAAAAGTCAAATTGTTGTTAAAAAAATAAAGATGATTTTGAATACAACGAACCTTTTATAAATAAATATTTTGAAATAAACGAAAAATATGAAACTGAATATCCATTTACTGTATTTTTACGATTTTTATTCCAGAAAATATTTGTTTTTGTCAAAGAAGAAGAAAATTATTTAAAAAAACAAATTCTGTAGAAAATAGTTTTTTTAGAAAAATGAAAATGAAAAATAAAAAAATAAAAAAACGAAAAATATAAATTCTGAGAATGAAGATGAAAATAAAAAAATAAAGATAAAGATAAAAAAATAAAAAAATATAAAAGATATGGAAAAATATAGATGAAAAATCAAGAAGAGTTTGAAATAAAAGAAGAAGTAAAAAAATCGAATATAAAAAAAGTTGAAAAAAATTGAATATAAAATTGGCAAAAAAATAAAAAAATATTAAAGTTAAAGAGAAATTTTTGTGTAATTTTTGAATGACAATGAATTTTTTTAGAAAAGACTGGATTTTTTTCAAAAGAAGAAATGGAAAACGAAAAATATTATAGAAATTACAACTGAGATTAAAATTCCAAGAAATGTCATTTTTTTCTTGAAAATTTGGCAAAAAAAGACAGAAAAACTAAGTGGGAAAAAAATATTTATTTAAGATATCTTCCTTTTAGTAAAAAAATTAATTTGAAAAAAATTGCTTGACGAAAAGAAAAAAATTATTTATTCTGATTATTCGATAAATGATATTTTTATAAAAAAATTTTTTTATATTTGATTAAAAAAATTACTAAATAAATAATAATAATAATGCAGTTTGTATTTTTTACTAAAAATAAAGAAAAAATATAAAAAAAGAAGAATTTTTAAATAAACTCTTCTTTTTTTATTTTATAACATAACTTCATTTTTCCCTTTTTTCACAATAGTCGGATTTCCAAAAATCTTTGGCTTTATCCAATCGCTCTCTTTCCCCATCGCATAATTTTTCAAAAATTCTTCTTTATATTCCTGAAATTTTTCGTTCAAAATAGCATTTCTAGCATTGTCCATTAATTTTAACAAAAAGTGCAAATTGTGATAAGTCGCCAGTCTTTGTCCCAAAATTTCTCCAGTCTTAAAAAGATGTCTTATGTAGGCTCTCGTATAATTTTTACAAACATAGCAATCACAGTCCTCGTCAAGCGGTCTGTCATCTCTCGAATAAGATGAATTTTTTATAACCAATCTTCCATATTTTGTGAAAACTGTCCCATGTCTTCCAAGTCTTGTCGGTTGAACACAATCCATCATATCTATCCCATCTTCCACAGCTTCTAACATATCCACAGGCTCTCCAACACCCATCAAATATCTAGGTTTATCCTCCGGCAACTTTGGCGTGATGTATTCTAAAATTCTATACATATCTTCTCTAGGCTCTCCAACCGCAAGTCCTCCAAGCGCATATCCTGAAAAATCGTCGTCCATCTCAAACAACTCATTAAAACTTTTGTCCCTCAAATCCTCATAAATTCCACCTTGGACAATTGCAAAAAGCCCTTGTGTTTCTTTATTTCTATTAGCAGCTATACATCTTTTTGCCCATCTTGTAGTCCGCTCAATTGATGGAATTAAATATTCCCTAGAAGACAGTCCCGGAGGACATTCATCTAAAACCATCATGATGTCACTTCCCAAGTTATTTTGAATTTCAATAGATTTCTCCGGCGATAAAAAATGTTTTGAGCCGTCTATATGCGAACGAAAATTAACTCCTTCTTCTTTTATATCCCGCAAATCTCCCAAGCTGAAAACTTGAAATCCGCCGCTATCCGTAAGAATCGGTCTATCCCAATTCATAAAGCCATGTAATCCACCAAAATCATTTACCAATTTATCTCCAGGTCTTAAATACAAATGATAAGTGTTTCCCAAAATTATTTGAGAATTGATTTCTTTTAATTCTTCTTTCGTCATAGCTTTAACGGTTGCCTGAGTTCCAACTGGCATAAATACAGGAGTCTTAATTTCTCCATGCGGAGTTGAAATTACACCAGCTCTGGCATTTTTATCCTTTTTTTCCAATTCATATTTTATTGGTTTTTTTCCATTTATTTTTCTCCTATTTTTTTCAATTTTTTTCTAAAAAAATTCAAAAACAGAGAGTAAAAAAACCTCTGCTTTTTATTTTTTTATAATTCAAATTATAAATTGTATTTTTTTCTTAAATTTATCAACTCTTCCAGTTTCATCAACGAATTTAGATTTTTCCAGTAAAGAATGGATGAGAAGTTGAACTTGTTGCAACTTTTTATTACAGGATATTCTTTTTCCTTCAAAAAGTAGTTGTTTCTTTAGAAGTTTTTTTGTTGATTTTTGTTAAGAATTTGTCTCCATTACTTGTATCTTCAAACACTACAAAAATTGTATGCAGGATGTAAATCTTTTTTTGCCATTATTTATTTCTCCTTTCTATATATAACTATGATTATTTATTTTTTTATCATTCATAATATAATAACATATTTCTTTTATCTTTTTTTCAAGATTTGAAAATTTATTTTTTTATTAAAGTTTTTATAATTTTTTTGAAAAAAATTTAATATTTTTGAAATAAAAATTAGATTTTTTTATCAAAAAAATTTAAAAAAATTAAAAAAAGAGAAAAATCAACATTCAGATTTTTCTCTCAAATTTAAAAGTATAGTAATGAATTTTTGAATAATTTTGTAAAATTTTTAATTAAAAAAATTTATTTTAAATAAGCATTTAACATCCACAAATCTTTTTCATATGTGCTGATATATTCATCAACTAATGCAGATGTTCCGTAATCATTTTCTTCATCAGCAACTTCTTTTACTTCTTTTACTAATTTTAACATTGCTTCAAATTCTTTTTTAACATCGGCAACTGCATCAGCAATAGAAATTTCTTCATTTTTAGCTTCACTAACAGTAGAAACTGCTAAGTAGTCTTTTAATGTTCCTAAAGGACGACCACCGATTGCTAAAATTCTTTCAGCAACATCATCAATTTGTGTATTTAATCCATCATAATATTCTTCCAATTTTGCGTGAACAGAAAAAAATCCTGAACCAACTATATTCCAGTGATAATTTTGAACCTTTCTGTATAACACATTTAAATTAGCTAAATAAAGATTTAATTTTTCAACTGTTTTTGACATTTTTATCACTCCTTAAAAAAATTTATATTTTTGTATACTTTTTGTAATTATTACAAATTTATTCTACCACTTTTTCAAGAAATTTGTCAACACTTTTTTTCATAAATTTTTCAAATTTATTTTTCCTAATTTTTTTCAGTAAAGTTGTAAAACTGCCAAAAAAATGTTACAATTTTTATGTAATAATAAAAAAATTTTTTTAGAAAAGGAAATGATATATGATTTTTTTAGTATTATAAAAGTTTTTTTATACTAAGTCTTGTTGAAGGACTTACAGAATTTGTACCTGTCAGCAGTACTGGACATATGATACTTGTTGACCAATTTTTAAAATTATCTGACAATAAAGTTTTTGTTGACGCTTTTAAAATAATAATTCAGTTAGGAGCAATTTTGTCAGTTGTCGTTTACTACTGGAAAAAAATTTTTCCATTTGCGAAAGGTAATACGAAGCAAGAGAGCATGGATATTATTGCAATGTGGGTAAAAATTGTGATTGCTGTAATTCCTGCCGTGATTTTGGGACTTAAATTCGATGATATTATTGAAGAGAAATTTTTTAATTCATTAACTGTTTCGATAATGCTTGTATTTTATGGAATTTTACTTATTTGGATTGAAACAAGAAAGAAAAAAGAAGAAAAAATTAAATCAATCAAAGAAATGACAATTCCACTTGCACTTGGAGTTGGACTTTTTCAATGCCTTGCGATGATTCCGGGAACTTCTCGTTCTGCTGCAACAATAATTGGAGGAGTTTTGCTTGGGTTAAATAGAGTCCTTGCCACAGAATTTTCTTTTTTCTTGGCAATTCCGACAATGCTTGGAGCAACTTTGCTAAAGATAGTTAAAATTGGAAATGTTCTTACAATGGAAGAATGGTTTTTAATTGGACTTGGATTTGTTTTATCCTTTATTTTTGCTTACGCCGTTATAAAAGTATTTATGGATTACATCAAAAAACACGATTTTAAAGTGTTTGGATATTATCGAATTATTTTGGGAATTATTATTTTACTTTTTATTTTTCACAGGAGTGATTAAATAAAAAAATGATAGTTTCAAATATTAAAGTAAACGAAAATAAATTGGAAGAATTTGTGAGAGTTCTTTTACCAGAAGAATACGATATTTTTAAAAAGTAAATTCTGAGAAAAAAATATTTATTTTAAAATTTTCGAAAATTTTTGAAAAAAAATTAATGTCGTGGCTATTTTTGACAAAAAGAAAAAAAATTTTTAATAATTATAAAAAAATAATAAAAAAATTCTGAAATAAAAAAATTGAAATTTGTGAAAATTTTTAAAATTAAAAAAATATTAAAGAAAAAAAGCGTATTAAAAAAAATTACTTTTTTTCTTACGAAAAAAAATTTGTGACAAATATTTTTGATCAAGCAGAAGTTATGCTAAAAACTTCTATTTTTTTAAAAATTTTTTTGAAAAAGAAAAAAAGATTTTTAAATGGGGAACTTTAATTGGCGTCAGACCTACAAAAAAATTGTCGGAAGATTTTTGAAAATGGGACTTTCTTATGAAAAAAATTTCAGAAATTTTGAAAAAAATATTTATTTAGTCAGCGATGAAAAAAAGAAATTTGCTGATAAATATTGTAAAAAAACAGCAGAAATATCTCGACAAAGATACAATCGGAATTTATATTGGAATTGCCTTTTGTCCAACAAAATGCACTTACTGCTCATTTCCAGCGTATCTTTTAAAAGGAAAGTATGCCGCTAGATATGACGAATATATTGAAGACATTTACAAGGAAACTAAAGAAATTGGACAACTTGCACAAGAACTTAATTTAAAAATAAATACAATTTACATCGGCGGCGGAACTCCTTCAATTTTGTCAGCTGAAGAAATTAAAAAATTACTTGATACAATAAAAGAAAATTACGATTTGAGCCATCTAAAAGAATTTACATTTGAAGCTGGAAGAATTGACACATTAAATCAAAAAAAATTGCAGGTTTTAAAGCAAGGTGGCGTGGATAAAATTAGCATAAATCCACAGTCATTTAATGAAAAGACGCTAAAACTCGTGAATCGTTATCACGACAGAAAACAGTTTGACAAAGTCTATAAATTAGCTAAAGAAATGGGACTTTCAATCAATATGGACTTAATTTTAGGACTTCCAAAAGAAACAACTCAAGATATTTTGTATACTTTGGACGAAGTGGCAAAATACGATGTGGAAAATTTGACAATTCATAATTTGGCGATAAAAAATGCAAGTAAACTTAATAAAGAGAATTATGAGCATCGTGACACTTTGGACTACAAGACTATTTTTGAAAAAATTTCTAAAATTACTGAAAATAAAGGACTTTTCCCTTATTATATGTACCGCCAGAAAAACAGTTTTCAGTGGGGAGAAAATCTGGGATATTCGCTTAAAAACTGTGAATCTATTTACAACATTGAAATGATTGAAGAAAATAAGACGATTATTGGGATTGGAGCTGGAGCTATAACAAAACTTATTTGGACGGATGAAAATACGAAAAAAGACAATATAAAAAGACTTGTCAATCCAAAAGATCCACTTGTATGGATGAATGAATTAGAAATACGGCTTAAAAATAAAAAAAGAAAAAAATTAGAGAAATTTCTAAAAAAATTATAAATAAATTTAAAAATAATAATAATAAATAAAATAAACTATTCATATTTTATAAAGAATAGTTTATTTTTATTTTTCTAACTTTGATTTTTTTATTGATTTTTTTATTTCAATTCTTCTATTTTTTTAGCTCTTCCATCTTCATCATCATTTGATGCGATAGGATTACTGTCTCCTTTTCCAACTGTTTCAATAATTCTTTCAGGAGAAAGTCCCAAATCAATTAATCTTTCTTCAACGCTTTCAGCTCTTCTAAGTGATAATTCTTTGTTGTAACTCTTTGTCCCCTTTGAATCTGTATATCCAATAATTGAAACTTTTTAAATTTTTTTCTTCAATGTATTTTTTTACTTTTTTTCCAGTATTGGATTATATTCATCTTTTATATTTGCACTGTTATAATCAAATTTTAATTTATTTGTATCTAATACAAGTAAATCTCCTTCAGATTTTTTTGTTTCCGTTACATAATTTTCTACATTTTCAGAATTTGTATTGTCAACTTCGACAGCATCCGTTCTCATAGCATTGTCTCTTAAATTTGAAGTTGTTATTTTTTTTGCAGTAGTTGGTGCCGAAACTAATAGCACAGATAACATCGCTGTTACTTTTGATCTTTTATCCATCTTGTCAGCCTCTCTTCCATTTATTTTTAATTTTTAATTTTTATTTTTTTATTACATAATTACTACTTAAATTATACTACATTTCTTTATATTTTTCATAGAATTTTTTTGTTTTTTTGGAAAAAAATTTTTACAAAAAAATATAATTTACAAAAAAATAAAATTTTTTTATTTTTCAGATAAATTTATTTAGCCAAAAATTCTTTCACAAAATTAACAACTTCCTCAACCTTAACTTCAACGCTTTCTCCAGTTGCTCTATCTTTAACTTCCACAATTCCATTAGCTGCACCTTTTCCAGCTACAATTTTAAGCGGGAATCCAATTAAGTCAGCATCTTTAAACTTAAATCCTGCTCTCTCATTTCTGTCATCTAAAACAACATCAATATTTTCATTTTCTAACGCCTCATAAATTCTTTCAGCAACATTTACTTGTGTTTCATCTTTTACATTAGCAATAATCACATCTGCAATATACGGTGCAATCGATTTTGGCCAAATAATTCCAAAGTCATCGTGTTTTTGCTCAATTACAGCTGATATCAGTCTTGAAACACCAATTCCGTAACATCCCATTTGGATTACTTGCTGTTTACCATTTTCATCTAAAACTTTTGCATCTAACGCTTTTGAATATTTATCTCCCAATTTAAAAATATGTCCAACTTCCATTCCACGAGCAATTTTTAGCACACCTTTTCCATCTGGCGAAATATCTCCCGCTCTAGCCGTTCTAATATCAGCAACTACATCATAATGCAAATCTTCCAAATTAACATTAATAAAATGATAATCCTTTTTTTATTTGCTCCCCAATGCAAAAATTTCTCACATATTTTACAGTTTCATCAATAACAACTGTAAGTCCTTCTTTTTTCTCATAAGATCCCGCAAATCCAGGAACAATCCCAAATTTTTCGCATTCTTCTTCAGTCATCATTTCCAATTCCATCGAAGCATTCACTGCATTTTTCAATTTAATTTCATTTACATCCAAATCTCCACGAATAAGTGCCAACACATAATTTACTTTATCTTCCAATACTTCCTTCAACATAACCGCTTTAACAGTTTTTTCCTCTGGAATATTCAAAAATTCTGACAATTCCTTAATTGCCTTAGTATTAGGCGTTTCAACCAATTCTTTTGGCAATTTTTCCTCTGAACTTTCCTTCAATTCAATGATACTCGTAGCTTTTTCAACATTTGCAGCATAATCTGATGAGTCACTGTATAAAATATCGTCTTCTCCATTTTCAGCAAGTACCATAAATTCATTTGAAGCGTCTCCTCCAATTGAACCAGAATCCGCATCAACCGCTCTAAATTTTAACTCCATTCTTTCCAAAATTCTAGAATATGCATTTTTCATATTCAAAAATTCTTCATCCAACGATTCTTTTGTTAAATGGAAACTATAGGCATCTTTCATTAAGAACTCTCTTCCTCTCATAAGACCAAATCTTGGACGCATTTCATCTCTAAATTTTGTCTGAATTTGATACAAGTTAAATGGCAATTCTTTATACGAAGTAATTGTATTTCTAACAATATCCGTAACAACTTCTTCATGCGTAGGTCCCAACGCAAATTCTCTCTCATTTCTATCCTTCATTCTCATAAGTTCCGAACCATAAGCAAACCATCTTCCAGACTCTTCCCACAATGAAGCCGGTTGCAACACTGGCATTAAAATTTCCTGTGACCCAGCTCTATCCATTTCCTCTCTAACAATATTCTCAATTTTTTTCAAAACCTTATATCCCAATGGCAAATAGCTGTAAACTCCTCTTGTCAATTGTCTAATCATAGAAGCTCTCAACATCAATTTATGACTTATTACTTCTGCCTCTTTTGGTGCTTCCTTATATGTTTTTAAAAATGCTTTCGATAATCTCATTATTTTTTCTATCCTTTCAATATTTTTTATTATTTAACATATATCTATTATACTAAAAAAGACCGGTTATAGTCCAGTCTTTTTTAATTTTTACTATTTTAAATTATCGTACATTTTTGCAAGTTCAATTGCTCTATCCTTTGTCAAGCTAGCTGCTGTACCTGAATGCAGTACACCCGCCAAAGTTCCTCCATCGGCTTCTTTTGCAGCTTCATTTGCTTTTTCTTCCTTACTTTTTATCCAAGCTCTCTGCGCATTTTTCAATTTTTCTTTTCTATCACTCGGCAATCTCTCCATAAGAAGTTTATACACTTTGTTCAATTCTTTGTCCCAAGCTTCATAAAGTTCATTATTTGCATTTACCATTTCAGAAGTCACACCCGAATCCAATTTACTTTGCATTTCTTCTTCCAATTTTTCCATTTTACTTTCTAATTCTTTTGCATAATTTCCACTTGATTTTTTATCCAAATTATCTCTTTGTGTTTTATCCTCGTCTTGTCTTTCTTTTTCGTAAGAAATTTTTTTACTTTGAGATTTATTCTCATCATTATTCTGATTTTTCGAAGTTTGAACCTCAGTAAAATTCCCTGAATCCACCTTTGAAACTCTTTCAACTTTATTTTCTCTATTTTCCTTAGAACAACTAAAAGCTGCAATTAATAAAATTAGAAAAAAATTGCTAATTTTTTTCATTCCAATCAACTCCTTCTTTTTATCTTATAATATAAGTATATCCCATTTTTTTAAAAAGCAATTGTTAAAAAAATAATCAAATTATTTTTTTGTTTTTACTTTTGTGTTTAGAAAAAAACAATTATTGTAAAGTTTTATATAATATGATATATTAAGTATTATATTGTATCGTAAGAAATTATTGGAGGAAAAAAATGAGTTTAAAAGATATTCTTAAAGAATTAGAAAAAAATCTTTTTTTCTTTAAGAGATAAAGGAGCACAATTTGAATTATTAATAAAAAAATTGGTTTTTGACAACAAAATTATATTCAGATGATATAAAAAAATATGGCTTTGGGATGAATTTCCCTATAGAGACCAATTTGGAGGTAGTGATAGTGGAATAGATTTAGTTTTGTATAATGAAGAAGATGAATTTGTAGCTATTCAATGCAAATTTTATAAACAAAATAATGAAATATCAAAATCAGATGTAGATACTTTTATATCAACTTCTGCTAAATTCTTTGAAGTTAATGACAAAAAAAGAAAGTTTTTCAAGCAGAATATTTGTTTCAACCACAAATAAATGGTCTAAAAAGAGCAGAGAATTTAATTAAAAAAATCAGGAAATAAATGTACAAAAGAATCTCACGAGATCAACTTTAGAAGATTCAGATGTAGATTGGTCAAAAAAATATTTAGGTAATTTTGGAAAAAAAGCAAAAAAAGTAGGTAAAATTTTAAGAAAAACATCAAAAAAAGAAGCAATAAATTCTGTACATGAATATTTTTAAAAAAATTATGACAGAGGTAAATTAATCATGGCTTGTGGGACAGGAAAAAAACTTTTACTTCTTTAAAAAAATAGCAGAAAATGAAACAAATAAAAAAATGGATTAGTATTATTTTTTTAGTTCCATCAATTTCTCTTTTGGGACAAACTCTTCAAGAATGGTCAAATGACATAGATATTAATACAAAATTATATCCGATATGTATTTGTTCAGACTCAAAGATTTCAAAGAAAAAATCAAATGATAACAACATGACAAGTGTGATTGACTTAGCTTTACCTGCAACAACTGATATAGAAAAAATAGTAAATAGATTAGAGAAAATTAAACATAAAAAAGGTATGAAAGTTGTATTTTCAACATATCAATCAATAGATACCATAGCTAAAGCTCAAAAAGAACTATTAAAAAAAGATAGCGATTTTGGAATCTTTGATTTAATTATTTGTGACGAAGCACATAGAACAACAGGAGTTACTTTAAAAGATGAAGATGAAAGTAATTTTGTCAAAGTACACAACAATGAGATTATAGAATCTAAAAAAAGACTATATATGACAGCAACTCCAAGACTATATAATGATAGTTCTAAATCAAAAGCAAAAGAAAAAGACATATATTTATGTTCTATGGACGACGAAACTATTTATGGCAAAGAAATCTATAGAATTGGATTTGGAAAAGCTGTTGAAGAAGGATTACTAACGGATTATAAAGTTCTTGTATTAACTCTAAATGATAAAGATATTCCAAAAGAAATACAAAACATTATAGCAAACGGAGAAAGCGAATTAAAAACAAATGATGCTTCCAAATTCATAGGTTGTATAAATGGATTATCAAAACAAATTCTAGATAAAGAAGGAATTTTAAAAGATTCCGATCCAGAACCAATGAAAAGAGCAGTAGCATTTTGTCAAAATATAAAAATATCAAAACAGATAACTAAAAATTTTGAACAATATTCTAGCATCTATACTTCATCATTATCAAAAAAATTAAGAGAAAAAAATGATAAAACCTATATCTAAACATATTGATGGAACTATGAATTCTTTAGAACGAAATGAATTACTATCATGGTTAAAAGAAAAAACAAATGAGAAAAATGAATGTAAAATATTAACTAATGCAAGATGTTTAAGTGAAGGAATAGATGTCCCAAGCCTTGATGCAATATTATTCTTATCACCTAAAAATTCACAAGTGGATGTAGTTCAAGTAGTAGGTAGAGTCATGAGAAAATTTGAAGGGAAAAAATATGGATATATCATTGTTCCAGTATTTATACCTTCTAATAAAACTCCTGAAGAAGCATTAGAAGATAATGAGACATATAAAGTAGTATGGTCTATATTAAAAGCATTGCGTTCACATGATGATAGATTCAATGCAGAAATTAATAAAATTGATTTAAATAAAAAGAAACCAAAAAATATTTTAATCGGTGGAATAAGTAACAATGAAGAAAATAATGAATTATCGACAGCAGAGCAACTAGAACTATTTCCTAATGTTGAAGAAATACAAAAATGCAATTTATGCAAAAAAATGGTCGAGAAAGTAGGAGATAGAAAATATTTTTGAAAAAAATGGGCAAAAGATATTTCAAAAAAATTGTAGAAATGCAAATTGATAAAATAAAAAAACTTAATAGATAATGACTTAGAACATAAAAAGATATTTAATAACTTTTTAGAAAGTTTAAAAAAAATAATATTAGTCCAGATGTAACCGAAGGACAAGCAATAGAAATGTTGTCACAACATATTATAACAAAAACCTATTTTTTTGAAGCTTTATTTAAAAATTATTCTTTTTGTAAAAAAAATAACCCAATTTCAAAATCAATGGAAGAAATTTTAAATTTATTATTAGAAAAAAACAATTTGAAAAAAAGATACAGAAGAATTAAAGGAATTTTTATAGAGATGTTGAAATAAGAATAGGCAATATTGATAATGCAGAAGGTAAACAAAAAAATAATACTTGAATTATATAATAAATTTTTTTAAAACGGCATTCCCAAAAATTAGTTGAAAAAAATTAGGAATTGTATATACTCCAACAGAAATAGTGGATTTTATAATTAATTCAGTAGAGTATATAATGAATAAAGAATTTGAGCGTAGTTTAAGCAATAAAAAAATGTAAATATTTTTAGACCCATTTACAGGAACAGGTACATTTATTTCAAGACTATTACAGAGTAAAATTATAAAACCTAAAGATTTAGAAAGGAAATATAAATACGAAATATATGCAAATGAAATAATATTATTAGCATATTATATCGCAGCTGTAAATATTGAAAATATCTACTATGATTTAAGAAAAAAAGAAATGAGAAATTTTTTTAAATGGAGAAAAAAATTCAAATAAAATTTCATATGCAGAATTTGAAGGAATTTGTTTAACTGACAGTTTTTCAATTATCGGAAGATGAACAAGAAGGAAAAATACTATATACAAAAGATTTTAAAGATAACCTTGAAAGAGTAAAAAGACAAAAAAATTTACCTTTAAAAGTTATTATTGGTAATCCACCATATTCAATTGGACAAAAGTCAGCGAATGATAATGCACAAAATACTAAATATCCTAAATTAGATAAAAAGATTGCTGAGACATATTCTGAGAAATCATCAGCAGGCTTAAATAAAAGCTTATACGATGCTTATATAAAGGCGTTTCGTTGGGCAACAGACAGGTTAGGAAGTGAAAATGGAATAATTGGTTTTGTTACAAATGGATCATGGATAGATGGAATTGCAACAACAGGATTTAGAAGAGCAATAAAAGAAGAATTTTCAGAAATCTATGTTTTTAATTTGAGAGGAAACCAAAGAACTTCAGGTGAATTATCAAGAAGAGAGGGTGGAAAAATATTTGATAAAGGTTCTAGAGCCCCAATAGCGATAACTTTTTTAGTAAAAAATTTAAATAAAAATAGAAAAAAAGCAAAAATATACTATCATGATATAGGAGATTATTTGAGTAGAGAAGAAAAATTGAACAAAATAAAAGAATATAATTCTATAAAAAGTATTCCATGGAAAGAAATAAAACCAAGTGAAAAAGGCGACTGGATAAATCATAGAAATAAAGAATTCAATAGTTTTATACCATTATTTGATAAAGATAATAAAAAAATAATAAAAAGTCTTTTTTTAATATTACTTCAAATGGAATTGTAACAAGTAGAGATCCATGGGTTTATTCATTTTCAAAAAAATCAGTTGGAAAAAGCAGATGAAAGATACAATTGGCTTTTTATAATAAACAAGTAGAAATTATTAGAAATAAAGAACTAGAAAATAATAAATTAAATACAAAGAGAATAGAAGAAATTATAAATACAGATACAAAAGAAAAATTAGTTGGTCTAGAGGATTAAAGAATTCATTAAAAAAATTAAAAAAAGGATGAGTTTAAAAAAATGAAAAATATATCAATGTCTTTGTATAGGCCATTTGTAAAAACAAAAATTTATATTTTTTTCAAAAAAATGGATAGAGACCCCTTCTCAACAAAAATAAATTTAAAGGAAAGGTTTTATTTACAAATGGAAAAATCAAGTAGTAAGCCATTTAGTGTATTTATATCAGAAGAGATGATAAATCTAGATTGTTTAGAAAAAAAGCAAAGTGTTATCCATTAAAATATATTGATGATAAGAAAAAAATACAAAAAGATAAGTCTATGCATATTTTTAAGTTCAGATAATGAATTAAATGATGGGATAACAGACTTTATTCACAATTTAGCAAAAAGAAAAAAATATGGTGTACCTAGAATCACGAAAGAAAATATTTTTTTACTATGTATATGGCTTTTTTACATGATTCAAATTACAGAAAAAAATTTAAATCAGATTTAAAAAAAGAAATTCCTAAATTACCATTAGTTGAAGAATATAAAGATTTTTAAACAATATTCTGACATAGGAAAAGAATTAGCAAATTTACATTTAAATTACGAAAAAAATTAGAAAAAAATTACCATATATTTTTAGTTTCAGGAGAAGAAAAAAATAACTTCACAGTAGAAAAAAAATAAAATTTATATCAAAAGAAGATAAATCTGTAATTATATTTAATAGTGATATAAAAAAATTTCAAATATTCCTTTAGAAGTCTATAATTATCAAGTTAATGGTAAATCTGCTATTGAATGGATAATAGAAAGATATTCTGTAACATTAGATAAAAAAAGTGGAATAGTTAATGATCCTAATTTATGGTGTATAGAAAATAAAAAAATCCTAGATATATTTTTGGATTTATTATTAAGTGTAATAACTCTTTCTGTAAAAACAAACGAGTTATTAAAAAAATTACCTAAAATAGAATTTCAAAATCAATATTTATAAAAAAATTTTTTTGAGAGGAGAATTTATTTTTGGAAAGTTATATTTTTTTAATCTTAATTTTTATTAGTTGGAACTATAAAAATTTAATAAATCTATTGTATATGCAACTGTTTTTTTGTAATAATTCTAAAAATTTTTATTCGATATTTCAAAAATTTTTATAATTTTTAAATTTTTTTGGATATTGAAAAATTTATTACACAATTTAGAAAAAAATGGAATAAACTGGGGAGTCTTGGTCATTACAATTGCGATTTTAATTCCGATTGCCACAGGAGAAGTTAGATTTTATCACTTATTTAACGCCTTTAAATCTCCAATTGGATGGATTACAATTTTTAGTGGAATTCTAGTGTCACTTTTATCTGCAAAAGGTGTATCTCTCTTGTCAAATCAGCCAGAAATTACAGTTACTTTAATTGCAGGAACAATAATCGGAGTTGTATTTTTGCGAGGAATTGCGGCAGGACCTGTTATTGCGAGTGGAATTACATTTTGCATTTTAAAAATTGTTTCGCTATTTCTTAAATAAAAAAATTTAAATAAAAGAATTTAAAAAATAGAAAAAAAGGAGCTACTACTAATTTAAAATTAGAAGTAATTCCTAAAAATTCTATTTTTTATTTTATTTATATTTCAAAACTCTACTTGAAACAATTTTTTTCCATCTTCACTTACTCTCACTTCATAATAAGCATTTTCACCATATAAAATTACTTTCCAGTTTCCAAAACCTTTTTTATAAATTCCCACATCTTGTGATTTTATTTCTTCGCCAAATTTATCTTTTATTTCTAAAATGCTATTTTCGACGACTGTATCTCTTGAAACAACTGCCGAATCTGGAACTGTCCTCACTCCAACATATGAACAGCTTACAACTAAACTAAAACATGCTATTAATATATTTCTTTTTAAATTATTTTTTTCATATCACTTTTTCCCATTTTACCTGTTTATAATATCTATATTTATTTCAAAAATTTAACTTTGTCTTTTTCTTCGTCCAAATAACTAAAGTCAATTTTTAATATTGCATTTGGTTTTTTCATCCAAAATATTATTAATCTTTTTGATTCATCTCTTCTATTTTTTTCAAATTGACTTACTAATTCATCATTTGTAAAACCTTTTATTTTTTTAGATAATTAAACATATTAAACATAATTTATTTCCCTTTTTTTTATTTTTCAAAAAATTTAAATTTTTCATACACTTTTTCAATAATTTTATCAAAAGTCAGCTCAGTTCTAAATCCTGCAGCTTTTATATGACCTCCACCGCCAAAGTTTTGTGCCAATTCATTTACATTGTATTTATCATTTGCACGAAAACTTCCTTTTATCGAACCGTCAATTTCTTCTCTTGCAAAAAGCGAAATTTCCATACCTTCAATTTTTAAAAGCATTTCAGCAATTCCATCGGTGTCGTCTTTTTCAATTCCCAGCTCTTTCATCTTTTCCTGCGTCAAATAATAATATGCAAAGCCGTAGTTATGATCAATTTTTTTATTTTTATAAACTTCTCCGAAAAAGTCTATTTTTTTCTCGCTGACGGCAAAAATTATGTTGGCAATTTTATGATTATTTGCTCCCGCACCAATTAATTTAGAACAGACAAAAAATGTGTGCTCTGTGACATTGTCATGCCTAAAATTTCCTGTATCATTGATTATTCCAAGATACAAATATTTTGCAATTCTTTTATCTAATTCAATGCCAAATATTTCCAAAAACTGATATAAAAGTTCACAAGTGCTGCAAATATCTTCTATGTAGTTGAATTCGGCATGTTCTGTGTTGCTTATGTGATGGTCAATATTTATTGAATTTTCACTTTGTTTTTTTATTTCCACAGATTTTTGATAGCGCTCTTCATTTGCACAGTCCAAACTTATGAAAAGATCATTTTTTTTATTTTTTAAGTCATTTTCTTGTAAAAAATTCTCATAACTTAAAATAAATTTTGTATCTTCAAAATGACGCATATATTTTGGCAATTTGTCATCTACCACAATTTGAACATTTTTTTTATCGTCAAATTTTTTTATCATAAAATAAAATGCTAAAAGTGAACCAAGCGCATCTCCGTCAGGATTTATGTGAGCTGTCAGCACAATATTTTTTGAATTTTTAATTTTTTCAACAATTTCTTCTGGTGTAATATTTCCTCTAAAGTTTTTTTTCATTGTTCACCTTCTTTTTTTTTATTTTCCTCCGCCTCTTATCATATAGTCGCTGCCGTATTTAGATTTAACAGTTTTTTGCATAGAATTTAATTTTGCTTGGTCATTTGTCATGTTTGACATTACAACATATGCTTTTTTCCCATTTACGACAGTTTTTTTATAATAAAAATTTCCACCTAATTTTTTAGTTATGCTTCTAGCTCCAGCTTCTGTTTTTACAGATGCTACTTGGATATATTTTTTAGGACCTTTTGCAGTTTCAGCTTTTGCTTTCTGTTCTGCCACGGCTTTTGCTTTTTGAGCTTTTTCCTTTTCAATTCTTGCCGCTTCTTCCTTCGCCTTTTGCTTTTGTTTTTCTATTTCCTGCTGATTATTTTTTTGCTGCTCTTTAGCCTTTTCTTGGTTCTTTTTTTCATCTTCAATTTTTTTATTGGCGTCATCTTTTTTTATATCTTGCAAATCTACATTTTTTGTCTTGTTGTCATTAGTTTTTATATCGTTTATGACATTTTTATTATTTTCTTGAATATTTTCTTTTTGGCAAAGTCAAATTATTTTTTTATAATCTTTTGATTTGAAAAAAATTTTTTTCCTCTGACTTTAACATCTTTTTTTATTTCATTTGTTGCAGATTCTTTAGATTTTTTTAAAAATTAAAAAGCAAGAACTCCTAGACAAATAATAACTGCTAAAATTACCACACTTCTCAAAAATTTTATATGGATTTAATCGATAACTCATATTTTTTTCCCCTTTCTTTAAAATAGTAAAAAAATATTTTTAATGTAATCCCATAATTACTGAACCTCCCACGACTAAAGTCACAGGGTTCTAAAATTTTTAAAAATATTCAAAAAAATTTTCTAAGAGTTTGATAGCTTTACACTACCCTTATTCTTTTTAGGCGTGTCCAGCTCACCTCTATTGTATAGGATATTTAAATCCACAACTTTACTTTTTCTTAATATATTTAATGCTCCATTACAATCTGCATTTAATTGATAGCCTTTACTTGTTTGATATAGTCCTCTTTTTATCCTTTTTTTCCACTGAATATATATTCTTTTTGATTTTTCTTTATCATATATTGGAATCTCATCTCCATCAAAGAAACTTGCTTTTTGATGTATAACTCTCTTCTTGCAGCTTAAATTCTATTCCATATAGTTTACATAGATATATTAATTTATCTCTTAATTTTTCCATATGGTATATTTACAAAGTTTTTGATTATTTATACTTCCAATATTTGATTTTTCTTTGAAAATCTTCATTATATCCTAAAATTATTTTTTTCCTATATCATTATTAAGACAATAATTTACAATTATTCTTGCTGCTTTTGAAAGATAATCTTCTATACGATTATTTCTCCTTCTAGCTATTTTCTTTTGCCTTAATGTTATATGCTCTATCTTTTGCTTATCTTTAATGCTTTGCAATTTTGCATTTGTCTTGTTATAGTATTGATTAATAGATTTTAATTTTCTGCCGTCTATTATGAATGATGCTCCATTATTAGTTACACAAGTACAAAGATTATCTATACCTAAATCAATCCCTAGTGCATTGTTTTCATTTAATTCCCTTTGAACTTCTTTTACTTCGTAAGTATATTGAATTTCAAAGTACCTAGAATGTTGTTTTGGTATTATTCTAATTTCTTTTATCTTCTTGTCTTTTAATACTGGTGGCAGCTTAATTTTAACTTCCTGATGAGTTTTCTTAAACGAATTTGAATAAGGGACTATCAGAATATCATCTTTTAATCTAACAAAACCTATAACAAGAGTTGTAAATCCATCTTTAGCAAGATATTTAGGTAATTTTATATCTTTAAAATTATATTGACCATTCTTAGCAAGTTTTAAAAGTACAAAGAACGATTTAAAACTTCCGTCTACTTCTTTTAGAATTTGTTGAGCCATATTAGAATTTAACTTCTTATAATTTTCACTATTTTTAAGCATTTTATAGTTTTCATTATAACTTAAATACTTTTTATTTTGAAAATAGTGTTGTCTAACATTATATATAGCTTCATTAGTTAAGTTCTTGGCTATATGAGATAAATATTTTAAATTCCTAAACTCCTTTTTACTAAGATGTTTTACTTGTTGTTTTAATGTTAAATACATATATAATCACCTCCTTTTCATCAGAGATATTATACCATATATTCTACATTTTATCTGTCAAAAAAGTAATATTTTTTATTTATTTTTAAATATTTTTAAAGTTTTTAAAACCCCACAACAGTGGGAAGCGTTCACATAAGTGCGCTACTACTTACGCAGTTCTCTTATGAACTTCTTGTTATCTCTAACAAGCACAGACTATATCTTATCCATATCCTATTTCAAGGACTTAGGCGAAACCACTTCCAATACCAATCGCTTGTATTGTACTCCCCTCACGAGGGATAGTCGTTGAACTTTCCTTTTCAGGATTAGCTGCTGATTGTCTATTATCATAATGTTTAGGATTTAACCTTGCACCATCTAGTATATTTTTTCTGCTTTCGCCACCATCACACTTATACTATATTCGCACTTAAATATTATGTTATGGTTATACTAGCTTTAAGAGTTCCCAGCAATTCAGTTTCTTTGTTGCACGGTTTTGCTCCGTATCTACATACAAGTTTCCCTATATGCTTACTAAAATTTTCGTGCAATTCATCTCACGACTAAAGTTGTGAGTGTTCTTGCACTATTTAATAAAAGATTTTTTCAAAATCAATTTCATAATAATTCGCAATCGCAACAATATAATAAAATACATCAAATACTTCCTCCTCAATCGTCCCCTTTATATTTTGTCCATCAAACCTCGTATTTTTTCTAATATTTTCAGCCAGTTCCCCAAATTCCTCAATTAATTTTAAAACTAATCTTTGTCCATTTTCTTTTTTTTTCTGCGATTCTTCCTTATCTCTGCTTTCATCTAAAGTCCCTTTTTCTATTCTTTTAATCAGATACTGGACTTCTTTAAGTGTCATATCTTCAATATTATTTTTCATAAAAATTTACCCCCTTTCTTATTCTATATACCTCAAATTTTTTAGACTTAAATCTAAAATTTTAGCTGAATGTGTTATAGCCCCACTTGAAACATAATCAATCTCCAATCCTTTAAAGCGATTTATATTATTAATGTCTATATTTCCAGAACATTCTATTACAGCTTTCTTTCGTATAATTTTTATAGCCTTTTTAATAGTTTCTATATCCATATTGTCAAGCATAATTATATCTGCCCCAGCTCTAACTGCCTCTTCCACCCCTTCTAAATTTTCAACTTCTATTTCAATTTTTTTAATAAAAGGAGAATATTCCCTAGCAAGTTTTATAGCTTTTGTTATTGAACCAGCGGCATCTATATGATTGTCTTTTAACATTATCGCATCAGAAAGATTATATCTATGGTTATGCCCTCCACCAGCTACAACTGCGTACTTTTCAAATATTCTCATATTCGGAACAGTTTTTCTTGTATCTAGTAAATATATATTTTTATCGTCTAGCGCTTCTATCATTTTTTTTGTATAAGTTGCAATTCCACTCATTCTTTGCAAATAATTTAAAGCTACTCTTTCAGAAGATAGCAATGCTTTTACATCATCTCTTATCTTTAGTATCAGATCTTTTTTAAAAACTTCATCCCCATCTTTTTTATACTCAGTAAAAACAGGAGAACCATTTAACTCAAAAACTCTTTTAAATACATCAAGTCCTGCCAAAATTCCTTCTCCCTTGGAATATAAAGAAATTTCTGCCAATCTATCATCCTTATAAATTGCATTTGTACTTACATCTTCTGAAGTAATATCCTCTTTTAATGCTAATTTGATTGAATCATCCATTTGAAATTTATCTATTTTTCTCAAACTCATCTTCTTTTATCCTTTGCTCTATAATATTTTTATTTTCTTTTATTTTATTTTCTATTTCAAAAACCTCTTTTTCAATATTTTTAAAAGCATTATCTGCTGCCGCATTATTATAATTAGAGATGTTATTTTCAATATTAATCGAACGGGCTGCTCTTTTTCCAAACACAACACTTTCTAATAATGAATTGCTTGCAAGCCTGTTTTGCCCATGAACACCCGTACAGGCAACTTCACCAACAGCATACAAATTTTTCATTGAAGTTTTTGAATCCATATTAACCTTGATTCCTCCCATTGTATAATGCTGAGCAGGAACTACTGGAACTTTATCTTTCAATACATTTATATCTTTTTTTATTAATTGTTTATAAATATTTGGAAATCTTTTTTCAATATCTAATTTTATTGTGCTAAAATCTAACCATTCATATTCAGATTTATCTTTTTTCATTTCTTTCAGTATTGCTTTTGTGACTTCATCCCTAGGTTTTAACTCATCTGTAAATCTTTGCAACTTCTGATTTAAAAGCACCGCTCCTTCCCCTCTTACTGATTCCGAAATCAAAAATTTCCTTTCATTATCTTTTGTATAAAATGTCGTTGGATGTATTTGAACATACGAAATATCCTTTAATTCTATATTATGTCTGATAGCTGCTGCTACTCCATCTCCTCTTATATGAGAAAAATTTGTAGTATTTTTATATATTCCGCCTATCCCTCCTGTTGCTAAAACTGTGAATTTAGATCTTATGGAAAATATTTCTTTATTTTTGGCTACAATACCAAGACAAGTATTATTTTCTTCAACTATATCTAAAAATTCACAATTTTCTATTGTTTTTATGTTCTTTTTTTCCAAAACTTTTTTTATAAGGCTTTCCATTATGTATTTACCAGTTCGATCTTCACAATATAAAATTCTAAATTTTCTGTGTCCTCCCTCTCTTGTATAGAAAAGACCTTTTTTATCACCTGTAAATTTTACTCCCATTCCAATCAAAGTCTTTACAGCTTCTTCTGATTCATCAACTAATATTTCAACTGCCTTTCTGTCATTCTTATAATGGCCTGCAATTAAAGTATCTTCGATATAATCTTCTCTATCCTCTTTTCCCCTGCAAACAGATATTCCTCCCTGTGCAAGATAAGAATTACTGTCTTTAAGCTCCTTTTTCGTTATTAAGCATATATTTATACTGTCATCTAATGTCAAAGCACAAATCAATGCTGCAACTCCAGAACCAATTATAACCACATCGTAATTTTCAGCTTTCATTTCAATCCCCTGCCAATTCTAACATTCTTTCTAAAGGAATTAGAGCTTTTTTAGCTATTTCATCATCAACTTTCAGTTCATCTCCACCTTCCGTCAAAATTTTTTCAATTTTCTCTAAGGTATTTTTCTTCATACTTCTGCATATCAAAGTATCTGCAAAATGCAATTTCTTATTAGGAGCTTTCTTATATATTTCAAATCTAATTCCTCTTTCAGTTACAATTATAAATTCATCTCCCTCTTTTAAAGCCTCGGCGATTATCCCGCTTGTACTCCCGATATAGTCTGCTAATTTTAAAATTTCTTCCTTGCATTCTGGATGAGCCAAAACTTTTGCATTGGGATATTCTTCTTTTAATTTCTTTACATTTTCCAAATGCACTAAATTATGTACACAACAATAACCTTCATTTAAAATAATATTTTTATTTTTTACTTGTTTTGCAATATATGAGGCTAAATTTCCATCAGGAACTATGAAGATATTTTTTTCTTTTAATTTACTTACAATTTTAAGTGCATTGGATGAAGTTATACAGACATCACAATGTGCTTTAATTTCAGCTGTTGAATTTATATAGCATACTACCGACAAATCGCTATACTTTTCTCTCATTTCTTTTATTTTTTTTATAGTTATCATATGTGCCATAGGACAGTCAGCATAAATATCAACCATATACACTGTTTTTTTCTGGATTTAAAATTTTTATACTTTCACCCATAAAATATACTCCTGCCATTATTATTGTCTTATTTTTCAGCTTTGTCGCAGTCTTAGCTAAATAAAAAGAATCTCCAACATAGTCAGCAATCTCCTGTACATCTCCATCTACATAATAATGAGCTAAAATCGCCACATCTTTTTCTTTTTGTAATTTTTTTATTCTCTCTTTCATTACTCCTCCTAAAATATTCCATAAATTTTTATATTATTTCTTTCAAAATTTCTTTTGAATTTTTTGCTGCCAATTTTACAAAACTATTGTATTCCATATCTGATTCATCAGTAATGCTATCGGAAATAGAACGAATTATTAAGAATTTTACATTTAAACGGCTACAAACTTGTGCCACAGCGCCACTTTCCATATCCACGCAAAGTGCCGAAAAATCTTCTCCCAGTTTTATTTTCACATCTTTTTTACTGACAAACTGATCCCCTGTCAAAATTCTTCCCAACACAACTTTATGACTTATATTTTGAACTTTTTCCAAAAGATTTTTATCCGACTCAAAAGCCCACTGTTTCATCTGTGGAATCTGTCCCATTTTATAGCCAAACGCTGTAGCATCGACATCGTGCTGAACAACATCGACTCCCGCAACAACATCTCCAACTTTCAAATCTTTACTTAACGAACCTGCAACTCCCGAAAAAATAACAGTTTTTACATCAAATTTTTCTATTAACAGCGTCGCAGTAATCGCCGCATTAACTTTTCCAATTCCTGACTGAACAAAAACGACTTCTTTTTGATTAAATTTCCCACGAAAAAAAGAAATTCCACTTATCACTTCTTCTTTTATATCTTTAATTTCTTTTTTTATTTCAGCCGCTTCTTCATCGACAGCTCCAATAATTCCAATCATAATTTAAAATTTAACTCCTTTTTATTTATTTTTTATTTTATCTCTCTACATCAATCGAAGAATTTATTAATAAATCCAATGTCTGTTCGTAATTATAACCTAGAGATGCTGTACTTTTAGGAAGTAAACTTGCAGCAGTCATTCCAGGCAATGTATTTACTTCCATAAAATAAGGCGTGTCTTCATTTACTACCATAAAATCTATTCTTGAAAATCCTTCACATTTTAATCCATAATAGCTATCTTTTGCAAATTTATTTATTTCATTTTGAACTTTTTCACTAAATTCATAGACATATTCTTTTGCCCCACCTTTTGCATATTTAGATTCAAAGTCAAAATAATCTCCTGCAAGTGCTTCGATTCTTATAGTTGGAAAAACTTTCCCATCAATCACAGGAACACTAATTTCAACTCCAGTCAAAACTTCTTCAATAAGAGCTTCTTTATCCATGCTAAACACCAAATCTAGCCCAGCTTCAAGTTCTTCTTGATTAGAAACAAAGCTTACTCCAATGCTTGAACCTCCACTATTTGGTTTTACAACAACTTTATCTCCCAATTTTTCTTTTATTTCATCAAAATTCGCAGTTTCTCCACGACGCACACTTATCCATTTTGCAATTCTAACTCCATATCCTGCAACAATTCTTTTAGAAAATTCCTTATCCATACAAACTGCACTTGACATTACACCAGGCCCACTATAAGCCACTCCAAGACTTTGTAAAATGGCCTGTATTCTTCCATCTTCTCCGAAAACTCCGTGTAGAGCGATATATATAAAATCAAGGTTTAAATCTTTTACTTTTTCAAAAACTTCATTTTCCTTGTCAATTACAATATCAAACACTTCATATTTGTCCCTATTCAAATTTGCTACAATTTCACTTCCAGTTTTCAATGAAATTTCTCTTTCTGTCGAAACTCCTCCTCTTATTACTCCAACTCTTATTTTACTCATTTTTTAAATCCTTTCTTTTTTTATTATATTTTTATTTTTTTGTTTTTTTATCTATTTTTTTCATTACTCAAATTTATTTTTTTATTTAATATTTATTTTTTTGAAAAAAAATTTAAAAATTAATTTATGAAATTTTTTTATTTTTTTAAAAATCTTTTTTTAATAATTTAAATTAAAATGCTCCTTCAAAAATCTTCTTTTTCCAAACTGATATTTCTTTCCACAAAAATGACATTCCACTTCAATTTTTCCCTTGTTCTTCCAAAATTTCGTCAATTTGCTCTTTTTCCTAAAGTAATTAAACCTTTTTAAAAAAAGTCTCTTTCGAACAATTACACTTATATTCAATTTCACTTTTTTTCCAAAAATTTCAAAATTTTTCAATATATTTCTTTTTTTATGATTCCCATTAGCATCTTTATTTTCTTCAAATGCCGAAATATCTTCATACAAAAGCTCAACTATTCTCTCAAGGCTAAATCCACCATTTAATAATTCTGTAATACTTCTAATTTTTCTTAACTTATCTTCCAATTTATCTATAAAATCATCTTCTGCGCCAGGAAGAAGCTGAATTAAATAGCCTCCTGCACGATTCACGGTTCCATCTTCGTTAAGTTTTACTCCAAGTGCCACAACTGACTTTATTTGTTCCGACTGCAAAAAATAACTTGCAACAATGTCCGCTATATCTTGATTTTCCAGTGCAACCATTCCAGAAAAAGGCATTTTTAGTCCAATATCTTTTCTAACTTGCATTATTCCATCGCCAATAAGTTTAATTCTCCCTTTTTCATCTCTCACGAAATTTCCATCTTTGTCAATAAGTTTAGCATTTGAAGAATTTCCGACATATCCTTTTACATGTCCTTTCATATTCGCAGTTGCAACCATTTTCCCATAAGCTCCATCACCGCTTATTTCCACCGAAACTACTCCATCTTCCACTTTCAAATCTTTTCCCATCATAGCCGCAGCAGTGAGTAGTTTCCCAAAATTAACTGTTGCAATCGCATCAAGTCCATGCTTACTTTGCGCATCTTTTACAACTTGTGTTGTATCACAGACAAAAAATCTGGCACATTTACTTGTCCCTCTTATTAATTCTGATTTTTTTCCCATTTTTCCCACTTTCTGTTTTAATTTATTATTTTAGTTTTTGTTTTATGTTTTATGTGTAAATTATACAATATTTTTTTATATTTTCAAAATTATTTTTATTTAAAAAATAAAATAAAAAAACTCACTATCCAAAATTAATATAGTGAGAAAAAAATTTTTATTAAATAATATTTTTTTTATTAGATAATTTATAAATCAATATCTTCTTTTCTAAGAGTCGGAAATAAAATAACATCTCTAATTGATGCAGAATTTGTCTGTAACATAACAAGTCTGTCTATTCCTATTCCAAGACCTCCTGCAGGCGGCATTCCATATTCTAGCGCTCTTATATAATCTAAATCCATTCCTTGAGCTTCGTCATCTCCCGCTTCTTTTAGTTTAACCTGTTCTTCAAATCTTTCTTTTTGATCTTGCGGATCATTCAATTCTGAATATGCATTTGCAAATTCCCTTCCAGAAATAAACAATTCAAATCTGTCAACCCATTCAGTTTCACCTTTTTGATTTTTTGAAAGTGGAGAAATTTCTTTTGGATATTCTGTTATGAATGTTGGATTAATCAATGTTTCTTCCACTTTTTCTTCAAAGAATAAATTTAAAATTCCAAATTTTGTATAAGTTTTATCTTTTTCTAAAGGAATTCCAAATTCTTTCGCTTTTTCAATAGCTTCTTCATCACTTGAAATTGAATCAAAATCAAATCCAGTTGCTTCTTTTACAGCTTCTTTCATTGTTACTCTTCTCCAAGGTTTAGCTAAATTAATAGTTTTATCTTCATATTCAATTTCATATTTTCCATGTAACTCGAAAGTCAAGCTAGAAATTAAATCTTCTGTCAAGTCCATCATATCATTAAAATCAGCATATGCTTGGTACAATTCCATCATTGTAAATTCAGGATTATGTTTTACAGAAATTCCTTCATTTCTAAAACTTCTATTAATTTCAAATACTTTTTCAAATCCACCAACTAATAATCTTTTTAAGTATAATTCAGGTGCGATTCTTAAGAATAATTCCATATCTAATGCATTGTGGTGCGTAACAAATGGTCTTGCAGTTGCTCCACCTGCGATTGGGTGCATCATTGGAGTTTCAACTTCCGTAAATCCTTTTTTTTCTAAATAGCTTCTAAAAAATCTAATAACTTGGAATCTTTTTTTCATAGTTTCCATAACTTCTCTATTCATTACTAAATCAACATATCTTTGTCTGTAACGAGTTTCTACATTAGTTAATCCATGGAATTTTTCTGGAAGTGGTCTTACATTTTTTGATAAAACTTCAAAAGATTTTACTCTTAAAGTTAATTCTCCAGTTTTAGTTCTAAATAACGATCCTTCAACTCCAAGAAAATCTCCAAGTCCCAATTTTTTATAAATTTCGTATTGTTCTTCTCCAACTTCTTCTTTTTTCACATAATATTGAATTTGACCAGTTGGATCTTGCAATTTCCCAAATCCATTTTTTCCCATTCTTCTGAATCCTACAATTCTTCCCGCTGTTTTAAATACTTTGTCGCATGTTTCATCATATTTATTAATTTCGGCAATATCATTTACTTTGTCGTAATTTCTTCCATAAGGTTCAATCCCCAACTCTTTTAATTCTGCTACTTTTTTTAATTTTTCTCTTATTATACCATTGTCATTTGGTGTTTGATTTTTTTGATTACTCATCACTTTTTCCTTTCTTTTATTTTTATTTTTGCTTTTTTTGTTTTTTTCTTTTTATTTTTTTCATAAAAATAAATATTTAATTTTATGTTATTTATTATATTGTCATTATCCATTATATCATATTCTAACATTATTTTGTCAGTTTCTTTTTCAAATTTTTTTGTAAAAATTTTTATATTTTTGCATGAAATTGTTTTTGTCATATAAATAAATGGCGTATGCTTACTAACTTTAAACACTTGCTTTGAATTGATTTCTCCACGGCGATAAATCTCGATAAAATCGTGATTATCAACAATTTTACAAATTCCATATTCATCGCTATAATGATATTCTTTTTTCTTGTCCAAATCTGTCACTTTTATAAGCTCAAATTCTTTTTCATAATTTTGTGAAAATTTATCCAAACTTTTTATTTTTATTTTCATGATTTTCCCTTTTTAATTTTTTTATTATTCATCCAAAAATTCATCCAGAAATTCATCCAAATCTTCGTCAATTTCTTCATCGTCGTCATCTTCAACATCCACTTCCAAAAATTCATCGTCTTCGCCATCCAGTATTCCAAAATCATTTTCGTCGATTTTCTCTTCAAAATCTCCTTCTTTATCATATTCCCCAAAATCTTCATTCCAGTACATATAATCTTTATCAGAGCCATAATATTCCTCGTCCCAGATTTCTAAAATCCGCTCCTGCTCATCTTCATCCAAATCTTTTAATTCTTCTTCAATACTGTCATACAAAAAAATTCTTTTTTCTCCAGTTTCATCGTCGCACACCAAGTATTCCTTGCCGTCAGCATTGACATTTGCAATACAAGTAAAACTCTCCAATTCATTTTCTTCGTTATATCTCTCAAATTCTTCACCAGCCGAATACATAACTTCCTCCACTATTTATGATATTTTATATTATTATTTATTGAAATCCATCTATATATTTGTTCAACTAATATAAGTCGCATCAATTGATGCGGAAATGTAAAATTAGAAAATGCCAATCTAAAATCAACAATTTTTCTAAGTTTATCCGCCACTCCGTTCGAGCCACCGATTATAAAATTAATTTCACTATTTGTGAGTGAAATTTTTTCAATTTTTTGTGCCATTTCCACAGAAGTCAGCATCTTTCCAGATAAATCCAGCAAAATATTATAAGAATAATTTTTCTTTTCAATTATATTTATTATTCTTTCTGTTTCAATATCTATGGCATTTTTTACGCCTTTATTGTCATCTTCTTCGCTCAATTCAATTATATCCAATTTTGCATATTTTGACAACCTTTTTAAAAATTCTTCTATTCCATCTTTTATATACTTTTCTTTAATTTTACCAACGCACACTATATTAATTCTTATCATATTTTCCCCTCATTGTCAATTATTTTATTTTCTTCTCCCAAACATTTTATCCAAATCATTCTTAGTAAGTTTTACAATGATTGGTCGACCGTGGGGACAAGTGTATTTCCCAACTTCGTGTATTCTTCTCACCATATTTTGCATCTCGTCAAAAGATAACTTTTGTCCAGCTTTTACTGCACCTCTGCAAGACATTGAAATAATAATTTTTTCTCTTAAATCTTTTATTTCAACTTCATTTTTCAAATCATTCAACAATTTTTAAAAAACATTTTCACAACTTTCTCTAAAGTCAAAAACTGGCACTGCTCGAATTAAAATCTCATTTTCATAAAATTCGTCAATTTCAAAACCAAAATTGTTAAAAAAATCTCAATATTTTTCAAATATAATTTCTTTTTCAATTGAAGTAACTTCCATTTTTTTAGGAATCAAAAGCTGAATTGAATCAATTTTTTTCCATAAAATTTTTTTCTTTTTAACTCTTCGTACAAAATTCTTTCATGAATTATGTGCTGGTCATAAATTTCAAGTTCATCATTTTTTTAACCAAAATATAAGTGTCAAAAAAATCTGTCCTAAAAATATCATAGACAACTTTTTTCCCCTTCAAATTTTTTTCAAATGTCCCAACTTTATAATTCGAATTTTTTTCTTGTTTAATTTCCAAAGTTTCATTATTTTTTTAATTTCAAAAATTTTTTTATTTTTTTATCTTTTTTTAGAAAATTTATTTAAATCATAATTTATATTTTTCTCCAATTTTTTTGAATTTTTTTCTATTTCAAAAAAATTTTTTTAATTTCTTCAATTTCTTGATTTTTTTCAACTTTTCTATTTTTTTCCATCTTTTTTTCGTGTTCTTCATCTTTTTTTCAATTTTTTTCAAATTTTTTTCACTATTTTTGAAAAAAATTTGTTTAAATTTCTCTTTTTTTATTTCAGTTTCTTCTTTATTTTTCTTTTATTTTTTTCATATTCTTCTGTTCGCTTATTTTTTTGATTTTCTTGATTTTTTTCTTCAGTTTGAATTTTTCCCATCAAAAGTTTCAAGGCTAAAAAAATTTGTTTTTCTTCAATTTTTTTGGAACTTCATCAGAAAAATAAATCATCTTTCATTTCTTTTTTTCTCGTTCAAATTTATATTTTTTTAATCAAATCAATATTCGGCTGCCAATTTTTCTCTGTCAGCGTAGTAAAAAGTCATCTATAGCTGATTTTTATTTCACTGTAAACGATTTTTATCATTGGAAAATTTGACTATTTTTTTGGACGGATGAACATTGACATCAATTTCTTTTTGGGTCAGTATTATAAAAAAATTATGGCAAAAGGATATTTCCCTTTCATAAGTTTTTGTATAGTAACCATCTATTATTGCTCTTTCCATTGTCAATGATTTCACATATCTATTATTCACAAAAGTGAATAAAAAATCTTTTGTACTTCTCAAAATTTCCACATTTCCCAAATATCCATACTCAAATTTTTTCAAATTTTTTAAAACTGATTTTCCAAACAATTCTAAAATCGTATTTTCCATTCCATTTCCACTTGTCCGAAGAATTTTTTTCCCATCCAAATCCAATGAAAATGAAACATCGCTATTTGCAAGTGCTTCTTTTAGCACAATTTCTCTAATTTTGGAATATTCCGTAGAAGTTTTTCTCAAAAATTTTTTTCTTGCAGGAGTGTTGTAAAATAAATCTCGCACTTCCACTTCCGTTCCGACATTTTTTGAAACTTCTTCAAAATTTCTCACAACTCCGCCATAACTTGAAATTTTATATCCAACCGAACTATCTTTTGTCCTTGTCAAAATTGTCAGCTTTGAAACAGCTGCAATCGAAGAAAGTGCTTCTCCACGAAATCCGTATGTCGTCAAATTAAACACATCTTCCTTTTTCGAAATTTTAGAAGTGGCGTGTCGCTCTACCGATAAAAGTGTATCATCTTTATCCATTCCAATCCCATTATCACTAATTTTGACATCGACTCCCGACTTAAAAACTTCGATTTTAATCATCGTAGCTTTGGCATCCAAAGAATTTTCAATCATCTCTTTAATCATCGAAGCTGGATTTTCCACAACTTCCCCAGCCGCAATGACATTAGACACACTTTCATCCAAAATTCTTATAATTCCCAAAAAAATTTCCCCTTTCTTTATTTATAACTCTAAAATATTACAATTCAACAGTTTTACTCACAATTATTTCATATTTTTCAGAAAATATTCCTGCCAATCTCTCCAAATCTTCTTCCAAACAAAGAACTTTTACATTCGGACCAGCATCCATTGTAAAATAGCATTTTTCGTTATTTTTCTCTCTCAAATTTTTAACAAATTCCATAGCTTCGTAAGTTTGCTGCAAAAAATATGAAAATGGCGGATTTGATGTTTCAGTCGTCTTATGCATTCTTAGTGCATTTTCTTCAGTTAATTTCCCAACTTTTTCAAAATCATTATCTTGCAAATACTTTTTCATATTTTCAAAATCAATTTCCGACTGACGCACCCACTCTTTAAAATATGTCGAAGTTTTTACACAACGCTCCATTCCATCCCGACTTGACACATCTTTTTTACTCTTGCTTAAAACTAAAACAATCATAGCCAATTTCAAATCAGTTTTCACTTTATAAATTTCTCCACTATCCTTGTCCCAAGCGGCGACAGGTCCAAAAAAGCTTCTGGCAGAAGAACCCGAACCATATTTAGAAATTTGTGCTAACTGTTCCTGTGATAAATTTTTTTTGAATAACTTGTTACACGCTTTTATTACAGCTGATAATCCACTTGAACTTGAAGAAAGTCCCGCTGCTGTTGGCATATTATTTGTCGTTTTGATTTTTACTTTTTTATTTTTTTCATTTGATTTTGCTCTAAATAAATCCACTACTTTACTAATTTTTTCAGTGTGATTTTTATCTTGCAACTCACCATTTAAATAAAATAAATCTCTAATTCCAGAAAATTTCTTTTCATTTTTTTCAATTTCTTTTTTTATTTCAAATTCATCCACAAATTCAATTTCCGTTTCCGTATACAAATCTTTTAAAGTCAATGAAATACTGCTTGTCGCAGGTATCATTTTTTTGTTTATCTTTTTTTCCCCAGTATTTTTATAATCGCTATATTTGCGTACGACTTCACCTTTTTCCATCTCAAATTTTTCTCCATCTTAAATTTTTTTATTTTTTTATTTTTTTAAATTTATTCTCAAATTTTTTTCAATCCAAATATTGATTGCTCCATTTTTCAATCAATATTTTTTTTACTTTTTCTGCAATTTTTTGTGACTTGCAAAGCGCAATAATACAGCCTCCCAGTCCACCACCTGAAATTTTTGCACCACTTGCTCCATTTTCCAACGCTTTTTCTACAAGCATCTCCGTTTTTTCAATTGTAACGCCTATTTTTTTCAATTCGTCATTCGCATTTGTCATTATTTGTCCGATTTTTTTTACTTTTTCAGTTTCAAATTTATTTTTTATCAAACTTTCAAATTTTTCTGTAAGTTCTCCCAAATTTTTTAACGGCTCTTTTGCAATTTCTCCCAAATTTCTCACTTTTTCCACAGCTTCTCTTGTATTTCCATAAATTCCCGAATCTGCAATAACTAAATATGCTCCCAAATTTATATCAATATATGAAAATCCTTTATTTTTTATAAATTTTATTGGCTTTTCACTCAGACAAGTTTTGGCGTCCAGTCCACTTGGATTTTGATGTGCTGTAGTTTCTGCAACATTTACCAATTTTTCCAGCAAATCAGTTTCGATTTTTTGATTAAAATAGTCAAATACTGCTCGAACCGCCGCAATGCTCACTGCCGCTGACGAACCCATTCCTCTTTTTGTGGGAATTTCTGATTTTATGCTATATTTTATTTTTTCTTTTTCTTTTTTCAAATATTTTAGTGCCGTAAAAATTGCAACTGAAAGAGTATCATTTTCATTACAGCAAAAATTTGTCTTGCTCTCTAAAATCTCACATTCAATTTCAATATTTTTTAGCGGAACCGCAATCGCAGGATAACCATAAACAACAGAATGTTCTCCCAGCAATATAATTTTACTGTGTGCTTTTCCAATACCTTTTTTCATTTTTTTCTTCTTTTTCCTTTTCAAAAAAATATTTTTTATCCAATTTTACTTATTTTTTTATTATAATATATTTATTTTATTTTAGCAAACTAAAAATAGGTCAATAATAATTATTATTAACCTATTTATGATAAAAAAATTTTTAAATTTACAATTTAGATTTCACATTTTTTTAAAAAGCATTTTTTTACAAAATTTGCTTTTTGTATCAGAGCCACCTTCAAGATTCACATTTCCTTCGATTTCCTCTGGTGAGCTATAAACTTTATAAGTCCAGTTATTTTTTTGTTGCAATATTTCTCAGATTTATATTTTCTATTTTTGCAATTTCTGTAATCGTAATTTCGCCTGAAAATCCATTTTTTTCAAATAATTTTTAACGCTCCCAAAACTGCACTTTCTTCATTTTTTTCAATTATAAATTCTATTTTTTTGAAGCATCTCTTAAATTTGAATAAATTTTTTGAGAAAGATCACCGCCTTTTTTCCAGCCGAAAAGTTTATCCGCCAATTTTCCACGGCTAACTGATGTTATCAAATATGTGGCGCTGTAATCATCATTTCTAACTACGGCTACTCCTTTATCTATCGCCGAAAAATGACATCACAAAAAAATCATAAATAACATAAAAATTAACTTTTTTTCATCAATTTTACCTCACTAATTTTTTTATTTTTTTATAAATTTTTACTGAAAAATATATTTTTAATATTTGTCTTGCTATCAATTTTTTCTCCAGCTTTTGGATACTGATCCACAACTTTTCCACTTCCAGATACTTTAAAGCTCGGATATTTTCCTTGTGGATAAATTGAATAAAAATCTCTTAATACAACTCCTTTTAAATCCGGCATAACATTTTTAGAAAACATTGTTTTAATTTCATTTAAATCTTTTTTATTTTCTTCAATCACTGTTTCTTTTACCGAAGGTTCAACTTTTGTTTCTCCGTCAGGACCTATTCGCTTATAGTTAATTAATTCTGTCAAAACTTTTTTTACCGACGGCAATGCCACTAAAGCTCCATAATAATTTTTACCCTTTGGCTCATTTATGGTGATAAGCAACGCATATTTAGGACGATCCACTGGAAAAAATGCGAAGAATGAACTGAAATAACGACCTTTTTGATAACCGCCTTTTCCAGATTTTTGTGCCGTTCCAGTTTTACCACCTACACGATAACCTTGAATTTGCGCATCTTTCCCTGTTCCACGGCTGACAACGGCTTCCATGTAGCTTCTGTTCAATCTTGAAACTTCATCGCTAAAAACTTTTCTTAACACAATCGGATTATTTTTTTTGACAATATTTCCATTTTCATCTTCTATTCGGTCAACTATGTAAGGTTTCATAAGTTTTCCATTGTTTATTACAGTATTAAGCGCCATTAACATCTGAATCTGAGTCATCGCAATACCTTGACCAAATGCCACATTCGCTTTTCTCACTTCTGTCAAATCTTTTAAACTCAAAAGTTTCTTTGTCATTTCCGCAGAAGTGTCAATTCCTGTTTTTGAACCCAGTCCAACGCTTGCTAAATATTTATAAAAAGTCGCTCTGTCTAATTTTTGTGAAATTTTTACCATTGCGACATTGGATGAATGAGCTATTACATCTGCTAAACTTAAATTTCCCAAAGCTGTATCATCGTGATCTCTAACGACCCTATCTTGCACTTGAATTGAACCATTCAATTGAAATCTTGTGTCAGCACTTATTTTCTTCGACTGCAATCCCATTGATACCGTTATTGGCTTAAATATTGACCCTGGCTCAAAAAAGTCAGTAATTGTTCGATTCTTCACTTTTGAATAATCGCTTGATTTTGGATACGACGACATTGCAAGTACCTTACCAGTTTCAACTTCCAGTAAAATTCCCATTGTGGAAGTTGCATCGTACTCATTAAATGTTCTATTCAATTCTCGATCTAGCATATCTTGAATTTTATTGTCAATTGTCAATACTATATTATTCCCATCTTTTGCTGGTTTGGATTCACCTTTATTTTTTATATTTGAAAATTTTAAAAAAGGTTCAGGTATTTTTAAAGAACCTTTAACAACTCCCATTTCTCCAGCAAGTTCCTTGTCATAATATTTTTCAACTCCATAAATACCATCATTTTCATTATTTACAAATCCCACTGTTTCTTGAAAAGCACTGATATTTTCATATCTTCGTGTATAAACAGTTTCAAATGCGATTCCCAAAAATGGATTTGTCTTTTTCTGGGACTTGTCTTTTCCTTTATTATTTTCTTTCACTTGTTTAGTGGCGGCATCAACTTCTTGCTCAATGGCGTGTTTAGCGTCTTCTTGTATTTTATAATCCAGTTTCAAATATTTTTTATTATATTTTTTCTTAATTTCATAACTATCTCTTGCTTTTTCAACATCCAAAGGTTCTATATACATTTTAAGCATATCTAATAACTTATCAATGTTTTCTTCTTTAATTATAGAAGGATCTAAAATTACTACATATTGCTCATCATCATATGCCAAGAGCTGACCATCGTCTGTTGAAATTTTTCCTCTTTTAGGTTTTATATAATTTTCTGACGAATACTGCTTTTCACCAAGCGCACTATACATGTCACCTTTTAATATTTGTAATTTAAATAAATTCCCTATTAATATACAAGTGTAAATAAAAAGAACAAAACAAAGCATCATTACTCTTATATACCATTTGTTCCACATACTCTCGGAATTAATTCTTTTATCTTTCCACTTTTTTTATTTTCTAAATTTCGTTTAGCTTTGTTTAGAATATCACTTTTTTTTCCCATTTCTCTCCTAAATTATCCCAAAAGATTAACTTAACTTATCTAAAATTAGCTTATTTATCATTTGTGGATTAGCTTTTCCACGAGATAACTTCATAGCTTGTCCCATAAGATATTTTATTGCATTATCTTTTCCATTTTTGTAATCTTCCACCGATTGTGCATTTTCAGCCAACACTTGATCAACAATTTTCTCAATCGCACTGTCATCAGTAATTTGAACCAATCCTTTTTCTTTTACGATAATTTCAGGATCTTTATCTTCTGTCAATAAAATTTCAAATACATCTTTCGCTATTTTCGAGCTAATTGTTTTCGCTTGAATCAATTTAATTAATTTTCCTAAACTTTTCGGCGTTACATTAAATTCTGAAATCGAAATATTTTTTTCCTTCAACACTCTCAAAACTTCTGTCAACACCCAGTTTGCCGCAAGTCTTGGCTCTTTTGTATCATTTACAATTTCTTCATAATATTCAGCTAATTCTTGTTCCGAAGAAAGTGTTGCAGCTTCCATTTCATGTAATTTATACTCATTTACAAATCTTCTCGCTTTTTCATCAGCAAATTCTGGCATTTCTCCTTTTACTTTTTCCAATCTTTCATCAGAAATTACAAGTGTAGGCAAATCTGGCTCAGGAAAATATCTATAATCCATAGCTTCCTCTTTGCTTCTCATTGGCTTAGTTACAGCATTTTCCTCATCCCAAAGTCTAGTTTCCTGAACAACTCTTCCACCATTTTCAATCACTTCAATTTGTCTATTTGTTTCATATTCAATGGCTCTCATAACCGCTTTAAACGAATTTAAGTTTTTAGTTTCCGTTCTAGTCCCCAATTCTTTTTCACCTTTTTTTCTAACAGAAACATTCGCATCACATCTAAGCGACCCCAATTCCATACTTACATCACTAACTTTAGTATATTTCAATCTATCCTTCAATGTATTCAAGTACGCATAAGCCTCTTCAGCATTTTTAATTTCTGGCTTAGAAATAATCTCGATTAATGGTACAGACGCTCTGTTGTAATTCAACAATGTTTCAGAAGTTGTGTGAATACTTTTCGCCGTATCTTCCTCAATTTGAATTCTCTCAATCCCAACAACTGCTTCTTTTCCAGAATTTGTCGTAATTTTCAAAGTCCCATTTTCCGCATAAGGTTTAAAATATTGCGTAATTTGATAATTTTTTGGCGAATCTGGATAAAAATAATTTTTTCTATCAAATTGACTTTCCTCATTTATTTCACATCCCAAAGCAAGTGCCGCTTTTTATCGCATAATCAAGCACTTTTTTTCATTCAATTTTGGCAATGCTCCTGGTTGACCAGTACACACTGGACACGCCGATGTATTTGGATGTTTGTTATCATAATCGGCATCACACGAACACCATACTTTTGTATTTGTTTTTAATTGACAATGCACTTCCAGTCCGATGACTGTTTCATATTCCATACTCATTTTTCTAATATTTTTTTCCTTTTCTTCTTCAAATCTTTCATTTCCACTTTATTTAATAAAAAAAACTCGCTATTCTTAAATGTTTTTTTATCTTTTTATTATTTTTAAAAAAATTTTTTTACTTCTATTTTTTTAAAACTCAGGATATTCAATTTCCCCACGAACACCTTCAAATTTATGAGAAATATTAAACAATAAATCCTCTCTAAATAATTTCCAATTAACTGAATTCCAACTGGCAATCCGTCAACAAATCCCGCAGGTACTGAAATTGCAGGAAGTCCAGCCATGTTTACTGAAACTGTGTAAATGTCTGCTAAATACATTTGCACTGGATCTGTGTTTTTTTCTCCTTTTTTGAATGCTGTTGTTGGAGAAACTGGTGTTAATAAAACATCTACTTCTTTTAATGCTTTTGAAAAATCATCTCTAATAAGTCTTCTAACTTGCGAAGCCTTTTTGTAATAAGCGTCATAGAATCCAGAACTTAACACATAGTTTCCAATCATAATTCTTCTTTTTACTTCGTCTCCAAAACCTTTTGTTCTTGATTCAACATACATTTTTTCCACATCTTCGTTGCTTTCTCTCACACCATATCTTACTCCGTCGTATCTTGACAAGTTTGAAGCAGCTTCAGCCGATGAAATTATGTAATAAGTAGAAATCGCATATTTTGAATATGGAAGTGATACTTCTTTAATTTCAGCACCTAATTCCTTCAATTTTTCCACCGAATCCATTATCACTTTTTTAATATTTTCATCTAATCCTTCTGCAAAATATTCTTTTGGAATCCCAATTTTCAAGCCTTTCAAGTCATTATTCAAACTTTCCAAATAGTTAGGAACTTCCACATTTACACTTGTCGCATCTTTTTCATCATACCCCGCAATTATTTGCAAAAGTCTAGCTAAATCCTCAGTTGATTTCGCCAAAGCTCCAATTTGATCAAGCGAAGATCCAAACGCCATAAGTCCGTATCTTGAAACTCTTCCATAAGTTGGCTTAATCCCAACAGTTCCAGTCAAACAAGCAGGTTGTCTAATACTTCCACCAGTATCTGAACCAAGTGCAATCGGTGCTTGTCCCGCTGCAACCATCGCTGCCGAGCCTCCACTACTTCCACCAGGAACTCTTGTCAAATCCCACGGATTAGAAACTGATTTTATCGATGAATTCTCATTTGAAGACCCCATCGCAAACTCATCCATATTAGCTTTCCCAATTATTGGTGTCCCAGCTTTTTTCAATTTTTCCACAACTGTCGCATCATAAACTCCCACATAATTTTTAAGAATTTTCGATGCAGCCGTAGTCAAATCTCCTTTTGATACAATATTATCCTTCAAAGCCACAGGCACTCCAAACAACAACTCATTATCATAATTTTTTCTAGCTTCTTCATTATTTTCAGAATCATATTTTTTTGCCTCATCTAAAGCCTTTTCAGGAAACACATTAGAAAATGCTCCTATTTTTTCTTCAGTTTTCTCAATTCTATCCAAAAAAGATTTTGTCACTTCTTCAGAAGTAATCTCTTTATTTTTTATCATTTCAGCTATTTCACTAGCCGTTTTTTTGTATAAACTCATTTTTTTCCACCTTTTCTAAATTTTTTTCTAAAATGTATCTAAAAAAATCTCAATTTTTTTCAAAAAAATTTTTTTCTCTTCCAATTTTCAAACTTCTATTCTCCAAAAAAATTCTACCAATCAGACATTTTTTTCAATACATCCTAATTATCCGCATTTTTCTCCCACAACTTTTTGGAACAATTATAAATTCCTCATCGCTATTTGGTGCATTTTCCAAGATTTCTTTCTTAATTCCACTATCCTTAACAACATCTTTTCTCAATACATCCTTCAAATCAAGCACATTAAAAAGTGGCTCAACCTCACTCGTATCCACACTATTCAACTCTTCCATATGGTCAAAAAAATTTTATTCAAATCCACTCTAAATTTTTTTCAATTTCATTTTCTGAAAATTCTAACTTTGAAAGCGCTGCTATTTTCAGTACATCTTCTTTGCTTAACATTTGCTATTTTTCCTCCTTTATTTTTTTATATTTCAATAATTAATAAAAAAATATCTCTTAAAAATTAATTCCTGTAAATTTTTTTCTTGGTTATTTCATAAAGTTCTACTAATCTGTTGTAACTTAAAAAAATTTTTACTCTATTATTCACTTTTAAATCTTTAAAAAGCTGAGTATCCTATTTTTTTCCTCAAATTCCTTTTTTTCTGACTTCATCAGCAACAATAAACATCTCTGTATAAAAAAATCTTGTAAATCATTATACTTTTAATAGTGAATTTTTGTATATCTGTTGAATGTTCTACTTCAAAAAAATGAATGTGGTAATTTTACTTCTTTATCATCAGAAAACCTATTATTAAACCAGATTACATCAATGGTTGAAGTTCTATTTACTATTTTTAGGATAACTAAATTTTTGGAACTTTTTTTCAAGCGATCTCAAATCACCTAATTTTTTTATTAATAAAAATTTTTTTATTCTTATCTTGATTTGGAATAAAAGTATCCATTTTTTTAAATTTCCAATTTCTAAGAGTAATCCTTGATAGTACGAATGATTAAACTTTATCATTTCTTCAGAATTTTTTTATTTTTTTCATCTTCTTGGATTATTCCTCTTAACTCATTTTCTTTTCTAAATTGCTCTAATCCATATAATCCTGGCTTTATTTTATAAATTTCTTTTCTCTGCTGAACAATCCTTCGTATACTAGCAAATGGTGTTTTTGTTTTCCATTCACACTCTTCTATCTTGAAAACTTCATGATTTAATTCTCCTAAAGTAGCAACTCCCCCCAATTTTTCAAGTGTTAAAATAACAGCCTCATATTGTTTCATTTTTTATCTCCTAAAATTCAATCCATTCTGAACATTCTTCCCCATCTGTTGTTTCTAAAAACATAAGTCTACTTGTAACATTTCCTGGCTCAAGTACAAATTTCCCCTCATAATAATTTTTTTCTGCAATTTCAAAAGCTTTTCCCATATCTTCTGCTTCAATTTCAAATTCTCCTGAAACATGCTCTTCTATTACTATTTTAAATTTTTTCATTTGAAAATCAACTCTCTTTCCAAATCAGATTCTTCTTAATTTATTCTGAAATTCCTTTAATATCCTCAATAATTGTGCTAAATAAAGTAGATTTTCCTACTCAATTTACTCCTACAAACAATTTTTTTATTCATAACTCTATTAAATTTCAATTCTTATTCCATATCTCCTAATCTTCCCAATTTATCTGAAATATCCACTCTTGGGTTTGTAATTTTTAGAAGATAGAAGTTCTATTAAATTTTTCTATATTAATTTCTTTTTATCTTAACTCTTTCTTTTTCTTTTTATAGATCTTGTTTTTGAATTTCCCCCTTTAGTTATTATCCAAACTTGTTTTTTTAGGCTCTTTTAACGCTATTTCCATTTTTTTCAACTCTTATTGTATTTTTGATTTATTTGGCTAACATAGTTGTCTATTTGCATTTCTTTATAATCTTCAAAAATCTTCTCTTAAAAGTACAATCATACAAAATATCAAGTTCATATGTTTTAATTATTCCATCAGCTCTCCCAGCTTGTTTTTTTCTAGAATATTGATACAATTCCACACCTAATAAATTTAATACAAGTGCACAATAATCTTCAAATGTTTCACCTTTTTTTACTTCATCTAAATTTGTTTTTTTAAAACATTGATTATTTCATTAGATGTTTTTTTCTATCAAATTATTCCCTGTAATTTTTTTATTGTCGGAGTATCATTACTTTTTTTGAAATTTCTGCTACCGAAAGAACATATCCATTTTTACTTCTCATAACTTTTAATTTAAAGAAAAATTTCCTGATCATTGGTTAATCCATCAAAACTCAATCCATCTAAATAATTAATTGGAAAACTAGAATACAATATAAAGATTCTCTCAAAATTTTTCAGGAAATATATGTTTATACTCTCTTCCCTTTTTTTATCAAGTTTTTTTCAAACTTCTTATTTTTACCTTTAAGGGTTTCATTTTCACTAGGAACTAAATTGACATCATTTGCATATCTTTTTTTGTATCATCCACTTCATTCGGAACAAAATAAACATAATCTCCAGCTTTCAAATCTTCAAGTTTAAATCCTTCTGCTAAACTAGCATTTCCAAAAAAATAAAAATTTTTTTCATCTTTTCCATCATTGACAAGCCCGTATCCTTTTTCAACAATTATTTTTTTATTATTCCGATTGAATATTCTTTTTTTCCCATTTTATAATCCTCCACATTATAATTTAAATTATGCATTTTTTTATTAACCGCAACCAAACCAAATTCCCTTTCTACTTCTTTTTTTCACAAACAAAAAAATTCTTTCAACGATTTCTCCTCAAATTCCCCATAATTTTTTTCTCAGTTCATAAAACCGCATTTCTAAGAATTTCCCCTTTTTCTCACTCTTTTTCGATATTCCAAAAAAACTCTATCCAAAAAAATCCAAATTTTTATACCTAGCCAAAAACTTTTTTTCTCTTCAACCAGTCAAAAAAACTTTTTAAAATCACTTGGAAAAAAATTCATCATATTTTTTTCAATATTTTTTTAATTATTTTTCTTTCAACTTTTTTTCCATATTTTTCAAAATCAGAATTTTTTTACAAAATATATCCTCAAAAATTTTTGCACAAAAAAATGGTCAACATACATATCCGACACAATCCCCTTAAAAATCCCAAATTTTTCTCGCAAAATCTCATTCAAAAAATTTTCTTCTCTATCAGAAATTTTATCAATCAATCTATGTAAAATTATTCCACTTTTTAAATTTTCCTGCAATTCAATTTTCTCAACTTTTCCTTTATAATAATCTCCAGTAAAATTGCCATAAAGCGTATTTTCATTCATTTTTTTATCAATTTCAAGCGATATAACTGAATGAGCTAAATAATTCATTTTGACTCCTGTTTTTTCAAATAATCCAAAATCTCATCAAAATTCTCAAACTCAAAAAAATCAATCTCATTTTCTTCACAAAACTTAATCGCTCGAGTCCCAGTTCTAATAAACGAAAAGTCCGCCACTTCAATCGCCCTGTAATCTGAAGGTCCGTCCCCAACGAAATAAACCGTATAACCTTCATCTTTATATTTCTGAACAGCCTCTTTTTTGTCAACACCGTAATATTGCTCTTTATCTAAGTAAGGAAATGAAACAGTAATTTTATTCTCATCAAATTTAATATCATTTGATATAATTTCATCTTCATTCAGGTCAATTCCATAATTTCTAAGAACACCTGATATATTTAATTTTGTCCCAGCACTTACAATCTTAAATTCAATACCACTTTTCACAAAATCTACAAACGTTTCGTCAATTCCAACTAATTTCAATGTTTCCAAAAATTCCTCTTTCGTAATATTCAAACTTTCAATCCCAGTCTGCAAATATTCCTTCATCGTAATTTCGCCACTTCGATATTTTTTCCTAATATCTTCCTTCAATTCTGGCTGATACACCGAAAGTAGCGTATCTGTCGAATCTTTTTTACTAATTGTAATATCAAAATCTATTAAAAATATTAATTTTTTGCTCACATTTTCTCCTTTAGTTATCATAATTAGCCATTTGTAAAATAAAATAATTTCAATAAATACAATTTTTTTTATTTGCCTTTTCTTTTTTCTCCATTTTTTTATAAGGGGGTTAACCTCTTATGATTATAAATACTGCTTTTAGTTTATTTACTTTTACAATTGTCTATTATCATAAATACTATTATTTCTCAATTTTTAATGACTTTATTTTTATAAACTTTTCAAATATTTAATTTCATCTTCGTTTAGCGCTCGGTATTCTCCCACTCCCAAGTGTCCCAGAGTAAGTTCTCCCACTTTTACTCTTTTTAGTGCATCAACTGTATATCCCAAAGTTTCAAACATTTTTCTAATCTGTCTGTTTCTTCCTTCAAAAATTGCAATTCTCACTTCTCTTCTATCAAGTTTTTTCACTTTTGCAGGAGCTGTCCTTCTTCCATCAATTACAACTCCATGTTGCAATGCTTCAATGTCTTTTTCTTCAATATCACGATTTACTTTTGCAATATAGCTTTTATACAATTTTTTTCTTGGATGCATGACATGGTTGTAAATATCGCCGTCATTACTTATAATAATAAGTCCTTCTGTCATAAAATCCAGTCTTCCATATGTAAAAAGTCTTGCTTTTGATTTTATCAAATCTATTGCCAATTTTCTGCCAAATTTATCTTCATTGGAACAAAGCACTCTTTTTGGCTTATTTAAAATATAATATTCATATTTTGTATTTAATCGTACTCTTTCGCCGTCAATTCTTACAACATCTCCAGGTTTTACATCCATTCCGATAATTGCTTCTTGCTTATTTACCGAAACTCTTCCTTCGTTTATCAATTCATCAGCTTTTCTACGAGAGCAAAATCCCGTTTCAGCTATAAATTTATTCAATCTCATTATTTTTCTTTACCTCGTTTATTTGTTTTTATTTTTATCTTAATTTATTTTTGCTTTTCTATAACTAAAATTTTTAAATTTTAAATTTTAAATTTTAATAATTTAATCATATCTTTTTTTATTTTTTTATATTTTTTTATTCTTATATTTTTTTATTTTTTTACTTTTTATCTTTCATTCAATTTTTTTCAGATTTTTTTAATTTTTTTAAATTTTTTTATTTCTTTATTTTTATCACTTTCATTTTTCAATAATTTTGCTTTCATCGCCATAAAGTAATTTTTATCTTCTCAAATTGCTCAAATCCAGGAAGCTGAGATTTTTTTGAATGTTTAAATAACTATAAAATTCTTCGCTCACTTCATACAAATTTGGTGTTCCTATAGCTTTCTTTTTTCCTGAAATGTAAATCAAATTTTTTTCTTGGAGAGCAGCCAAACTTTTTTTCAGCACTGACTCCTCTTATCTGCTCTATTTCCAATTTTGTGACAGGACCTTTATATGCAATAATTGCCAATGTTTCCATCGCTGACTTGGACAATTTTTTAATTTTACTTCTGGATTAAAAAAAATTTTTTTATATCAAGTCCAAATAGTGGATTTGATACAAAATACACAACATCGTTTTTCAATTTTTTTAAATTTATTCCGCTATCTTTTTCTTTTTTTCTTTTTAAATTCAACAATATTTTTTTCAAGCTCTTTTTTTCTATATTATAAAATGAAGCAAGTTTATCGATTTTTTTAACATTTCTTTTGATAAAAAAATATTATTGCTTCTAACTTTTTCTTCTATTTTTAAAAATTTTTTTATTTTGAGTGTTTTCCTCTTTCACATTTTCACATCCAAATTTTTCAAAAACTAAAATTATTAGGGATTGCCTTTAAATAAGACAAACCCCTTTTTTATTTTTAATATTCAATTGTTGGAGAAATAATTACATTTTTGTAATCATCAAAATCATCTAAAACTTTTGCAATACCATTTATAACAGCGTGAATTGCATCATCTCCAACAGTTACTTTTAATTTCAATTCTTCTTCTATTCTTTCTTTTAAAAGTCTAATTGTAGCTCCTCCACCAGACAAATAAATTCCAGTTTCATAAATATCAGCTGCTACTTCTGGTTCAATTTCTTCAATTGTTATTCTGACTTCGTCAATTATCATGTCAATATGTCTTTCAATCGCTCCTTCAATTTCAGAAGCTTTAATTTTCATACTTTTCGGAAGTCCAACACCTAATTCCCGACCTCTTATTTCATATTCTTTATTTGGATCATCTTGGCTAATTGTATTTATTTTCAACTCTTCAGCTGTTTTTTCGCCAATTAATAAATTATGTTCATCTTTTACATATTCTACAATATCGTCGTTCAAGTGATCTCCAGCAACTTTTACTGATCTTGAAAGTGCAGGTCCTCCTGATACGATAAATGCGATTTCAGTAGTTCCTCCTCCTATATCGACAATAAGATGTCCTTTTGGCTCAAATAAATCAATTCCAACTCCAATTGCAGCTGCAACAGGTTCTTCAATTAAATATACATCTTTTGCTCCAGCATCTTTCACAACTTCCACAACTGCTCTTCTCTCAACTTGTGTTACTCCACTAGGTACACAAATAATAACTCTTGCGCTATTAAATTTATCTTTTTTTAATTTACCCAAAAATTCCTCTATCATTTTTTCTGTTATTTCGTAATTAGAAATTACTCCGTTTTTAAGTGGTCTAATTATTTCTGTATGTTTTGCAGTTCTTCCGATTATTTCTTTAGCTTTTGATCCGATGAACTCCACATCTTCTGTCTTTATATTAATCGCTACATAAGTTGGCTCATCTACTTGAATTCCCTCTCCTTTTACATAGACAACAGTATTTGCTGTTCCCAGATCAATCGCTACATCACGCATTGATCTATTTGAAATATTTGTTTTAAAAAAATCTAAAAATTTCATCTAATTTCTCCTTTTCTCACATATTTTTTACTTATTTTAAATCAAATAATAGAAGATTTCTATCTCTTATTTTCAATTTTGTATTCATAGTGTATTTTACCATTTTTTTCAAATAATCTCAATTGCATTACAAAAATTTTTTTAATCATCTAGATCTTCATTTAATATTTGACCGTCATCACTAATTATTCCATTATCTTTTAACTGATTATAAATTCTTGAAGCTCTATTAAATCCTGTTTTTAATTTTCTCTGAAGCAACGAAATTGACACTCTTTGTTCCTGTCTCACCACTTTTACTGCATTGTCAAAATATGGGTCAAGTTCATTTTCTTCTTCATCTTCATTTTCAGATAAAATTTCACTTTGATATTGTACTTTTTTAGTTCTTTTTAGTGTATCGGTCAAATTTTTAACTTCTTCATCCGAAATGTAAGCTCCTTGTATTCTCTCCAATTTAGATGAACCGTTTGCAAGTAAAAGCATATCACCCTGACCTAGCAATTTTTCTGCTCCCGATGTATCAAGAATAGTTCTTGAATCAATTTGAGAACGAAGTGCAAAAGAAATTCTGCTTGGAAGATTTGCCTTTATCATACCAGTGATTATGTCTGTTGATGGTCTTTGAGTTGCAACTACCAAGTGAATCCCAACTGCTCTTGCTTTTTGTGCAATTCTTGCGATAGATTCTTCCACACTGTTTGCAGCAACCATCATCAAATCTGCAAGTTCATCAATAATTATGACGATATATGGCATTTTTTCAACAAAATTCAAAGAATTATAGCTTACAATATTTCTAACTCCATTTTCCATCAATTTTTTATATCTGTTTTCCATTTCATTAACTGCCCATTTTAATGCAATTGCTGCTTTTTGTGGATCAATTACAACTGGAACAAGCAAGTGTGGAATGTCGTTATATGGCATAAGTTCCACCATTTTTGGATCAATCATTATAAATCTCACTTCTTTTTCTGATTTTTTAGAAATTAAAGTTGAAATTATTGTATTTACCGCAACCGATTTTCCTGAACCAGTTTGTCCAGCAATAAGTAAATGTGGCATTTTTGCAATATCTATAAATTTATCTCTCCCAATAATATTTTTTCCCAAAATTACTTTTAACTCACCTTTATCAAGCTCACTATTTTTTATAATATTGGCAAAATAAACACTTTCTTTTATTTTATTCGGAGTTTCAATTCCAATTGTATTTTTTCCAGGAATTGGAGCTTCTATCCTAATGCTCTCAGCAGCTAAGTTCATCGCAATGTCATCCGCTAAATTTGTAACTTTGCTCACTTTAATTCCTTTTGGAATTACAATTTCATATCTTGTTATTGTAGGCCCATATTCATAATTTACAACTTTTGCATCAATTCCAAATTCTTTTAGCACACTTTCCAAATGACTTACATTATCTCGAATACTTTTTTCAATCTTTCTTTTTGTGTCATAATCCATCGGTTTTGATTTAAAAATCTTTTCAATTGACTTTTTAACAACTTCATCATATCCTTGTTTTTTCTCAAACAAATTATTAGCTTCTTTTTAATTTTTTTCTTCCAATTTTTTTCTTTTTTTCAATTACTTCTTTATTTTCAAAAAGCTGAAAGTTTTGGAAACGGTTGAAAAATCTAAATTTTCGTCCAACTCTTTTTTTATTTTTTTCATTTTTTTAATTGGCGACAAGATTTCAAGTTTCATCTCTTTTTTTGAATCCGAATTTTTATTTAAAGATTTTTTTCAGTTTCAGAACTGGTCAATTTTACTTCACTTTTAAGATTACTCTCAACAACCGACTTCTCTTTTTTTTCAGTTTTACTTCCTTTAGCTTCTTGTGCGTCTTTTGCTTCCCCCGTTTCTTTTTCTTCTTTTTTGTCCTCATTTTCTTTTTTCTCTAAAATTTCCATCCACTCTTTTTCTTTTTTTCTTTCAATTCCTCGTCAGAATAAACTTGCGTTTTTTTGTAAAAAAATTTTTCCTTTGGTTTTTCGAAATTTCAAAACTCAGCTTCTCACTTCTTGAATTTCTAATTTTTTTCTTTTTAACATTTGTTTTTGATATTCTTTATAATTAGTTTTCTTTAATTTCTCAGCATATTTTTTAGCTGCCAATTTTCTTTTTTTCTCTTTATATTCATCACTTTTCGAATATCTAATCCACTCTTTTACAAGCTCATATCCCAACTCTATCAAATCCTTAAAAACGAAAAAAATGGATATAATCATAAGAATAATAAGAAAAATTCCCATTTCAGATGAACTAATTATTTGATAAAACGGCATACTCACAATTCCGCCGATAACTCCTCCGCTCTGCTTATTAAACCCATAACTAAGCAGCTCTCTTCCAGCTTCAATAAATGTCTTGCTAAGCGGACTTCCCTTTAAGACAGAACTTCTAATTAAAATTAGTGACAAACTCAAAAACCATCCAATAAAAGCTATTATTTTCCAACGAGTGACACTCACTTTTTCCAAAAAAAATACAAAAGTTCCATAAACAATCGCACTAAATCCCAAAAACCAAGTCATTTTTCCAAAAAATAGCAAAATAAGCGAGAATAGATTATCACTGGAAGTTTTATCTGGCAAATTAACAGCTAAAAGCAAAAGAAGTATTATTCCAGCTACAATCCAGGCAAATCCTTCTATTTTTTCTTTTCTATTCATTTATTTTAATTCTCCTTTCTTTGCAATTTTCTATATAAATAAATTCAACGATAAAATTTTTATATTTTAAGAATTTACTTTATTATACAATATTTTTTTAAAGTTTGTCATTTTTAAAATTTTACAAAATAAAAAATGCACTATTTATGTTAAACTTTTTTAACATTTTTTTATGCATTTATTATTTTAAATTTTTCTTTTTTTATGAAATTAGTAGTGGTAATAATAAAGCTATTAATGCTAAAATTGCTGGAACTCCCTGTAACATAAATATTTTTTTAGATGCGGTAACTGAGCCATAAAACGCTGCACATATGATACAAACAATAAAAAATACTGCTATTTGAACTTGATATTCAGTTGCTTCAATCAAGCTCCAAACTAGTCCAGAAGCTAAAAATCCATTGTATAATCCTTGATTTGCAAGAATTTTTTTTACTCTTTCATCTTTTTAAAAAAATTCCAAATCTAAATTAAATGTTTTTTGTGCAGTTTTACTTTCAGTTCCATACATTTCGAGATATAAAATATAAAAAAATGCTCCAACGCCACTAAAAATATTAAAAATTTTGCTAGTATACTCAAAATTATAATTTTTCCTTTCTAAAAATAATATATATTTTTTTACTGTTTACAAACTTTAGCTAAATTAATCTTTTAAACTTAAAATAACAGGTTTTCCATCAATAATAGCAAGGCTGTGTTCATATTGAGCAGATCTTTTTTTATCCCTTGTCACAGCTGTCCACATATCAGACAATATTTTTACTTTATGAGTTCCCACATTTACCATAGGTTCTACTGTAATTACCATACCATTTTCAATTTTTGCACCAGTTCCAGCTCGACCATAATTTGGAATCATCGGATCTTCGTGCATTTCTTTTCCAACCCCATGTCCAGCAAAATCTCTGACCAAAGAAAATCCATATTTTTCAACATATTCTTGAATTGCAGCTCCTATATCTCCAATTCTATTTCCAGCTCTTGCAGCTTCAATCCCAATTTCACGAGCTTTTTCGGTAACTTCCATCAATTTTTTAGAAGTTGCGTCAATTTCTCCGACAGCATAAGTAGTCGCCGCATCTCCAAAATATCCATCCAAAACTGTAACTGTGTCAACTGTTAAAATATCCCCTTCTTTTAAAATTTTATCTTTACTTGGGATTCCGTGAACAACAACTTCATTTACAGAAATACAAGTTGCAGCTGGATATGGCGGATATGGTCTTCCTATATCATAGCCTTTTGTTCCTGGAATTGCACCTTGACTTCTTATGTAATCTTCTGCAATTTTGTCCAATTCATAAGTACTAACCCCAGCTTTTACATATTTTGGCAAAACATCTTCCAAAAGTCTTGCAATTATTTCATTAGCTTTTTTTATTTTTTTTATTTCTTCTAATGTTTTGTAAATAATCATTTCAATTCTTCTTTCTTTTTTTCTCTTTTTTTCTTTTTTTCTTTTTTTTCTTCTTTGATTTTTTTAATTTTTATTTTTTTATTTATTTTTTTATTTTTTCTCTTTTTTTAAAAATATTTTTATTTTTAATTTTATGTTTTTTTAATTTTTTTAATTTATTTTTTTCCAAAATTTCAACAATAGCTTTTGTAATCTCTTCCATTTTTTCTTTATGTCCGCCAACGCTGTAAACTTTATTTTGAGCTTTGTAAAAATCTAAAACTGGCGCTGTCTGTTCTTTATAAACTTTTAGTCTGTTTCTAACTGTTTCTTCGTTATCATCTGGTCTTTGGTATAAATCTTCAGGATTTTCATCAACTGGCGGATTGTATTTTATATGATAAATTTTTCCTGTTTTTTTCGACACTCTTCTTCCAGTTATTCTTTCAATAATTTCTTCGTCACTAACTTTAAGTGCGATAACTTTATCAATCTGTTTTCCAAGTCTAGCTAAAATCTTGTCCAACTCTTGTGCCTGTGCTACAGTTCTAGGAAATCCGTCTAAAATAAATCCTTCTTCGCAGTCTTTTTCGGCAAGTCTTTTTTCCACAAGTCCGTTTACAATTTCATCTGAAACTAATTTTCCTTGATCCATAAGTTCTTTAGCTTGTAATCCAAGTGGAGTTTTATTAGCGATTGCCGCTCTTAAAATATCTCCAGTTGAAATTTGTGGAATTCCATATTTTTTAACTAATTGTTTTGCTTGAGTTCCTTTTCCGGCACCTGGTGCTCCAAATAATACTATATTCATAATTTTTTCCTTTCCTTTCCTTTCTTTTCTTTGATTGTTGTTTTTTTGTTTTAATTTTTTTCTTTTTTTATTTAACTTAACTAAATTTATAATAATATAATAACATTTTACAAAAATTTTTTTCAATGGCGACACAACAAAAAAAATTTTTCAATTGTTTTTTCATATAAATGTTATTATTAAAACATAAATATAAAAAAATAATTAAAATTAAGGAGGTTTTTTTATGCTATATCCGTTAAAATTTAAAAAAAGTTTTTTTATTGAAAAAAATTTGGGGAGGAAAAAAATTTAGAAAAAAACTGGATATTGAACTTCCGAAAGATAAAAAAATATCGGGGAATCTTGGGAAGTTTCTGCTCATCCAAATGGAATGGGAATTGCGCTAAATGGAAAACTAAAAGGTAAAACTTTGAAAGAAATTTATTCTGAATATAAAGATAAACTGGTTGGAAAAAAAGTTTTTGAAAAATACCCAGATAAATTTCCACTTCTTATAAAATTTTTGGATGTAAACGACAGACTTTCCATCCAAGTTCATCCAAGCGATGAAGTTGCAATTAAAAAACACAATGAATTTGGAAAAAGCGAGTCTTGGTACATCGTTTACGCAAGTGATGACGCCACTTTAATTTTGGGAACAAAACCTGGTGTCACAAAGGAAAAATTTTTGGAAAAAGTTAAAAATAATGATTTTAGCGACTTATTTGAAGAAAGATCGGTAAAAACTGGAGATTTTATTAAATAGTACAAGAACACTCGCGACGCAAGGAATGAGATGAATTGTACGAAAATTTTAGTAAGCATATAGGGAAACTTGTATGTAGACACGGAGCAAAACCGTGCAACAAAGAAACTGAATTGCTGGGAACTCTTAAAGCTAGTATAACCACAACATAATAACTAAATGAGAATATGGTATAAGTGTGATGGTGGCGAAAGCAGAAAAAATATACTAGATGGTGCAAGGTTAAATCCTAAACATTATGATAATAGACAATCAGCAGCTAATCCTGAAAAGGAAAGTTCAACGACTATCCCTCGTGAGGGGAGTACAATACAAGCGATTGGTATTGGAAGTGGTTTCGCCTAAGTCCTTGAAATAGGATATGGATAAGATATAGTCTGTGCTTGTTAGAGATAACAAGAAGTTCAAGGCTAATCTCCTTAATTTATTAAGGAGTACATATGCCATGAGAACTGCATAAGTAGTAGCGCACTTATGTGAACGACACTTCCCACTGTTGTGGGGTTTTAAAAACTTTAAAAATATTTAAAAATAAATAAAAAATATTACTTTTTTGACAGATAAAATGTAGAATACATGGTATAATATCTCTGATGAAAAGGAGGTGATATCTATGTATTTAACTTTAAAACAGCAAGTAAAACATCTTAGTAAAAAAGAGTTTAGGAATTTAAAATATTTATCTCATATAGCCAAGAACTTAACTAATGAAGCTATATATAATATTAGACAGTATTATTTTTAATAAGAAAAAGTATTTAAGTTATAATGAAAACTATAAAATGCTTAAAAATAGTGAGAACTATAAGAAGTTAAATTCTAATATGGCTCAACAAATTCTAAAAGAAGTAGACAGAAATTTTAAATCATTTTTTGGACTTTTAAAACTTGCTAAAAATGGTCAATATAATTTTAAAGATATAAAATTACCTAAATATCTTGCTAAAGATGGTTTTACTACTCTTGTTATAGGTTTTGTTAGATTAAAAGATGGTATGCTGATAGTTCCTTATTCAAATTCATTTAGAAAGACACATAAGGAAATCGCAGTAAAACTACCACCAGTATTAAAAAACAAGAAAATAAAAGAGATTAGAATAATACCCAAACAACATTCTAGGTACTTTGAAATTCAATATACTTATGAGGTAGAAGAAGTTCAAAGGGAATTAAATAAAGAAAATGTACTAGGAATTGATTTAGGTATAGATAATCTTTGCACTTGTGTAACTAATAATGGAGCATCATTCATAATAGATGGTAGAAAATTAAAATCTATTAATCAATACTATAATAAGATAAATGCAAAATTGCAAAGCATTAAAGATAAGCAAAAGATTAAGCGGACAACATTAAGACAAAAAAGAATAGCTAGAAAGAGAAATAATCGTATAGAAGATTATCTTTCAAAAGCAGCAAGAATAATTGTAAATTATTGTCTTAATAATGATATAGGAAAAAAATAATTTTAGGATATAATGAAGATTTTTCAAAGAAAATCAAATATTGGAAGTATAAATAATCAAAACTTTGTAAATATACCATATGGAAAATTAAGAGATAAATTAATATATCTATGTAAACTATATGGAATAGAATTTAAACTGCAAGAAGAGAGTTATACATCGAAAGCAAGTTTCTTTGATGGAGATGAGATTCCAATATATGATAAAGAAAATCAAAAAGAATATATATTCAGTGGAAAAAGGATAAAAAGAAGACTATATCAAACAAGTAAAGGCTATCAATTAAATGCAGATTGTAATGGAGCATTAAATATATTAAGAAAAAGTAAAGTTGTGGATTTAAGCGTCCTATACAATAGAGGTGAGCTGAACACGCCTGAAAGAATAAGGATAGCATAGGACTATCAAACTTCTTGGAAAATTTTTGAATATTTTTAAAGATTTTAGAACCCTGCGACTTTAGTCGTGGGAGGTTCAGTGACATAACTCCTGGAACTGTTCATGCAAGTTTAAAAGGAAGCGTCATTTTTGCAGAAATTCAACAAAGTTCTGATATCACTTACAGAATTTACGATTTTGACAGGATCGATAAAGATGGAAAAAAAAGGGAATTGCATTTGGATAATGCCGCTGATGTTATTGATTTTGGAAAAAAAGTGGAAATTAAAAATACAAATTTTAAAAATGGAGAAACTGAAAAAAACATAATAAAAAATAAATTTTATTCAATTGATAAAATAAAAATTTTAAATTCTTATGAAGACTTTTGCTCTGAAAGTATGATAATTTATACTGTTTTAGACGGAAACGGGAAAATTTTCTGGAATGAAAATGAATTTTTAGAACTAAAAAAAGGAGAAAATATTTTAATCCCAGTTAATTTAAAAGTACAGCTTGAAGGAAACTTTGAGATTTTGAGAACGACAATTGAAGAATAAAAAAATTTTTAAAATAAAAAATAATAATTTAAATTATTTAAAAGAAAGGCAGGAAATTTTATGAAATACAACTTTGACGAAGTTATCGACAGAAAAAATAATCACTCTGTAAAATATTGTGAAATTGACAAAAAATTTGGAGTTGATAAAGATAGCGACATTATTCCTCTTTGGATTGCCGATATGGACTTTAAAACAGCACAACCTATAATTGACGCCATTCAAAAAAAGGCTGAACACGGGATTTTTGGCTATGTCTACCGTCCCGATGAATATTTTGAATCGTTTATCAACTGGCAAAAGAGAAGATACAACTGGGAACCAAAAAAAGAACTTGTAAGTTTTAGTATCGGTGTTGTTCCAACGCTTGGCTCTCTTGTTCAAATTTTTTCAAAACCAAATGACAAGATTTTGATTCAAACACCAGTTTATTCAGAATTTTACGATATTAACGAAGATAACAAAAGAATTGTAATTGAAAATCGTTTTATTGAAAAAGATGGAAAATATTCACTAGATTTAGTTGATTTGGAAAATAAATTAAAAGAAAAGCCAAAATTTCTTATCTTTTGCAATCCACACAACCCGCTTGGAAAAGTTTGGACTTACGACGAATTAAAAACAATTGGGGATTTATGCATAAAATACGGTGTTACTATCATTTCTGATGAAATTCACTCAGACTTGACTTTATGGGACAACAAACACATTCCAATGGCAAGTGTTTCTGAAGAAATAAGACAAAACACAATTACTTGCACTTCGACTGGAAAAGCGTTTAATGTAGCGGGACTGCAATGTGCGACAATCGTTTTCAACAACTTGGAAACAAAAGAAAAATTTTATAGATTTTGGAAAGACTTAGAAGTCCACAGAAATAATCCATTTAACTTGGTTGCCACAATAGCAGCTTACTCTGACGGCGGAGAAGAATATTTGAACCAATTAATCGAATATTTGCAAAACAATATTTTATTTTTAAATGATTTTTTCAAAAAATATATTCCAGAAATTAAGCCAAATGTGCCACAAGCGACTTACTTAGTTTGGCTTGACTGTCGAAAATTATGTGAAAAATTTGGATTTAATCAAGAACAATTGGAAGAATTTATGATAAAAGAAGCAAAAATTGGACTAAATCCTGGACGAAGTTTTCAAAAAGGACTGGAAGGATTTATGAGATTAAACACAGCTTGTCCTAGAAGCGTTCTGGAAAAAGCATTAAACCAATTAAAAGATGCGATTGAAAATTTCAAGCATAAATAAAATTAATGCTTAACATTAAAATTACATATAAATTTGAATAAAATAACAACAGTACTGATGTTTACTGTAGTCCATACATAATGCACTTTCTCTTCTCATAAAATTAAAAGATTATAATAATCTTTTTCTATTTAACTATTTATATAATGTATAGATATTAAATAATAAAAAAGAATTAGAGGAGGTGTATTTTGATATGGAAAAAGAAATATATTTAGCTGGAGGCTGCTTTTGGGGAGTACAGCACTTTTTTAAAAAAGCTCCTGGCGTTTTGAATACAACTGTTGGCTACGCAAATGGTCAAACTTTGGAAACTAGCTATGATATTTTAAAGATGACTGACCACGTCGAAACTGTTTACATAAAATATGATTCTAACATAGTTTCACTGGAACAATTATTGACTTATTATTTTTCAATAATCGATCCCACAAGTTTAAATCGCCAAGGATATGACGAAGGTCGACAGTACAGAACTGGAATCTATTACAAAGATAGAGAAGATTTAAATGTTATCACAAAAAAAATGGAAGAAGAACAAAAAAAATATTCTACAGATATAAAAGTCGAAGTCAAAAAAATAAATCATTTCATCCCAGCTGAAGATTATCATCAAAATTATTTAGAAAAACATCCAGACAAGGAATGCCATATTGACATGGAAAACGCCATAAAAAAATTTTTTTAAAAAAAGAAAAAAAGAAGAATATTAAAAAGAAGCTTAAGTTTTTTTAAGTTTCTTTTTTTATATTTGTTTAATCTTGACAACAACAATTTTTTTGAGATACAATTATAATAGAAAAAAAGAAAAAAATAATTAATATTTCTATAATAAATAATAAAAAGGAAGTGACTTGTTATGGTAAACCGTATCATTTTAAATGAAGTATCTTATCATGGATTTGGAGCAATTGAATCTATTCCAGGTGAAGTGGAAAAAAATAAATTCAAAAAGGCTTTTATTTGTACAGATCCTGGATTAATTAAGGCTGGAGCAGCTAAAAAAATTACTGATGTACTTGATAAAGCTAATTTGGAATATTTAATATTTTCTGATGTTCAACAAAATCCTACAATTGAAAATGTAAAAGCTGGGGTTGAAAAATTTAAAGAAAGTGGTGCAGATTATATTATTGCAATTGGTGGAGGTTCTGCTATGGATTGTGCCAAAGCTGTGGCAATTATTATAAATAATCCTGAATTTTCTGATGTTCGAAGTCTTGAAGGAGTTGCAGATACAAAAAATAAATGCGTTCCAATAATCGCAGTTGCAACTACAGCTGGAACAGCTGCCGAAGTTACAATAAATTATGTTATAACTGATGCCCAAAAAAACAGAAAATTTGTCTGTGTTGACCCACACGATATGCCAATAGTTGCGATAGTTGATCCAGGAATGATGATGACAATGCCAAAAGAATTGACAGCTGCAACTGGACTTGATGCACTAACTCATGCAATCGAAGGATTTACAACAAAAGCTGCTTGGGAAATGACTGACATGTTCCATTTAAAAGCAATTGAATTAATAGCAAAATATTTGAGAAAAGCTGTGGAAAATGACGAAGAAGCTAAAGAAAAAATGGCTCTTGCCTCATATTTAGCAGGAATGGGATTCTCAAATGTAGGACTTGGAATCGTGCACTCAATGGCTCATCCTCTAGGAGCATTTTACGGAACTCCGCACGGTGTTGCAAACGCTATAATTTTACCAACTGTAATGGAATACAATGCTGAATATACAGGGGAAATTTAGAGAAATAGCAAAAGCTTTTGGAATAAAACATACTAAAAGAATGGCTCCCGAAGAATATAGAAAAGCAGCAGTAGAGGCTGTAAGACAATTGGCACATGACGTAAATATTCCTGAAAATTTAAAGGGAATAATGGATATAAAAGATTTAGATTTTATCGCTGAATCAGCTTTGAATGATGTTTGTACTGGCGGAAATCCACGAGATACAAACTTGGAAGAAATAAAAGAACTTTATAAAAAGTTATTGTAATTTACAAAAAAAATCTCCTAAGAGTTTTTCTCAAAGGAGATTTTTTATTTTTATATTTAATTTTTATCTTTTCCAATAACTTTCCACAATGTTGGAAGTAAAAGTGTAGTTGTTGTTGATTTTATCGCATCTCCAGGAAGGAAAGGCAATACTCCAACCATAAACGCATTTTTCCCTGGCACAAATATTGACAATACTATTGATCCAAGTGTTAAAATAATAGCACTTGAAAGTAACAATGAGAAAAATGTTTTCACATAAGATTTTGTAACACCTTTGTCAGATAAGTATCCTAAAATTATTGTAGCTACAATATATCCTAAAATATATCCTCCTGTTGGTGAAAATAACGATCCTGATTTAAATCCAGCAAAAATAGGAGCTCCCAAGCTACCTGCTGCAACATATGAAAGTATAGTTGCTGTTCCCAATTTTCTCCCGTATAATAACGCCATCAATGTAACTCCGAATGTTCCAAGCGAGATTGGCACTGGAGTGAAAGGAAGCGGAATTATAACTTGTGACATTAACGATAAAAATGCAACTCCACCTAACACTAAAAGAATATTTTTTAAAGTTTCTTTTTCTTTTGTTTCAAAATTTGCAATATTACTAATTAAAGTATTTTCTTTCATAAAAAACCTCCGTTAATTTTATTTTATAGTATTGTAACATCTGTTATCTAAAAAGTCAATAAATCTATTTTTTTAGAAGTTTACTCTCACTCCTGTTGTAAATACATTGTTATGTCCTTTTCCTTTTTTACCGCTGTCAACTGAACCGTCGTAATTTGCATACCAGCCAAAGTTTTTATTCACTTCTGTCAATGCTCCAACTCCTACCCAAGTTCTATTTTTAGGTAATCCAATTCCTTTTACTTTAAATTTTGCATTAGACAGTCCTGTATAACTTGCATCAAAACTTAAGTCTTCGTTGTTAAGAGCAGTTTGGTGAGTTACATAACCTTGGAATGTCGATTTGCTTCCACCTTTCCAGTCAACTGATTTTCCAACTCTTAATCCAACTAATCCTGAAGTTTGAGCGTATGTTTTTTTATCAGCTTTTAGACCAAATTGACTATTGTCTTCTGAAAAAGAACCTCGTCTTACCGTATCATGTGAAAGTCCAACAAATGGTGTCACAACAAAGTCACCTTTTTTATTTTTAAAGTCATATCCTGTTTCTAAGTACCCTGAAATTACTTTGTCATTGTGATTAATTTTAGCTCTTGAAACATCAGTTGAACTTAAAATAATATCTCTTTCAACATCACTGTCGACAAATCCAATTCCTGCACGACCCTGTAAATATAAAGGATTTTCTTTATTTCCTAATCTTCCATACAATGAAACACCAAAGTTATTTGCATCAGATTCTCCACCGTATCTGTTAAATTTGACATTCGCTTTAGAATAAGATAGTGCAGTTCCTAAAATCAAATTGTCGCCAAATTGTTTGTCAACTCCGACTTGTCCACCATAAACTTTAGTTTTTCCTTCACCGTAACCATCTTGTTTCAATTTTCCATTTGCTCCAAGTCCTGTTATCCAAAGTCCGAATTTATCTCCAACATTGTCAAGTGTTCCAAGCATTACAAGACGATTTGACAAGTCTTTATTCACTGTCTGTGATTGCTGGAAAGTTAGCGCTTGTGCTGAAGCGTAAATTTGTCCAGACAAACTGTCTAGTACCGCTGCACTTGAAGCACTTTTTGTAGAAAGTCCTTGCAATACTGCTGCTTTTCTCTCAAAGTTTTCCACATTTTGTGTATTTCCATTTTCAACTTCTTCGTCTAATTTTTGAAATGCTGTTTCTATGTTTGCTGCCGTATTTTGCTGCATTTCATCAGAATTTTCAGAGTCTTTTACATACATTTCAACATTTTTACGACTAAGATTTGCTGTAACTTTGTTTCCGTTTCTTTGAACATCTACATTTACTAAATCTCTTTCATTTTCACCTTTTACAGTTCCTTCAACTGTTCCGTCTGAAGTGATTACATCATTTGTAATACCTTTGGCTGTGACATATTTATCCTGTCCATTTTGGTCTTTTGCCGCAACTTCTACTGTCACATTATTTAATTTGACATCTCCAGCTACATGTAATGTGGAATTTGTATCTGTCTTAATTCTCGAATTTTCAAGTGAAATATATTTTCCAGCAAATGTTGTTCTACCAGTATTTTCAACTGTTCCAGCATTTGTCACATCATTTTGTATAACTGCGTTTCTAGTTGCAAGTGTCGCTTGCGGTCTCACATTAAGCGAAGATGTATAAACTCCGTTTACTTGAACTTTTCCTGCATTTACTGTTGTATTTCCTGTAAATGTACTGTTTCCTGATAAAATTAAAATTCCTGCTCCATTTTTAATTAAACCAGCATCTCCTGAAATATCATTTGAAAATGTGTAAGTTCCACTTGGAATATCAACTACAACATTTTCATCCAATGCAAGTTCCTTACTAAATTTAGAAGGTCCATTTAGAGCTTTGTCAATATTTATAAGTCCCCATCCGTAAGTTGAATCCACTCCTGGATCTCCTATGTCAGTTGCTGTCGATAAAATAGTTTGTCTTATAAGACTTCCGTCCATCCAAGGATATTTTTCTTTAAGTAATGCCGCTGTACCTGTAACAACCGGTGCTGCATAAGAAGATCCTGAACCTACATATCTTTGTCCTTTTATTTCAAAAATCTGGTCTCCCACAACTGTAACTGTCCAGTTTTTTGCAACTCCCGCTGGTGTCAATGCAGTAAGATTATCCCAAGAAGTATTTCCTAAATCCGAATCTTTTTTCGAAGTCAAAGAAACTACATTTATCCAACCTTTTTGCAATGTATTTTCAAAATAAGGTAAACTTGCTTCAAGCGAAGGGTTTTTATCAGTCGAGTCATTTCCTGCTGACCAGACAAATAAAGAGCCGTTAGCCACAGCATTTTTGTAAAATGTTAAAAATCAGTTCCAATTTGAGTTCCATAATAATTGACATCAGTTGAAAATGGACTGAATTTAGTGACATCACTGTCAACTCCAAAAGATTGGTTATAAATTTTTACTCCGTTATTTTGTAGCGCTTGGTACATACTAAGACTTATTTCTGGATATGTTTTTCCTTCGCTATTTTGTTTTGCTGCGTCAATTGCATAAATTTCAACATTTTTTGCTGTTCCTTCAGTTGCACTTCCTAAAAATGAAGCAACTACAACTCCATGATCATCACTTTGAGTAGGTGTAGCTGTAAATCCTGAAACTGTCAACTTATGAAGTCTGCTCCCAAATTTTGAACTTAAATCAGATGCTAGAGAAGAATTTTCAAAACCGACATCAATAATTCCTACTTTTGCTCCGCTTCCAGTATAAGTTGTATCTGAATGGCTATGCTGATTATTTTTGTCATAACTTACCGAAGAATCGTTCCAAGCAATTGGTCCTGAAGCTGGTACTGCCGGTGTAGTTGTTTGTGAAGGACCACTTGATGGTGGAATTACCGGCTTTGCTATTGGATTTGAAGGTGCAACTGGTGTTGAAGAACCTGTTGTACTTCCACCTCCTCCACCTCCTCCTCCGCAGCTTACAATTGAAAAGGCAAGTATCGCTACTGCTGTATATTTTGTAAAAATTATTTTTTTCTTAAAGTTATTTTTTTAAATTTTTTTAAGCATAATTAACTTCGCCTCCATATTTATTTAATTTAATTTATTTTTATTTTTATTTATTTTTTTCTAAATAACTGTATTTTTCCACAATTTATTTTTACCATATTTTTTTAGTGGTTTTTTTCTATAATGGCAAATAAACTTTTTTTATTTTTTTATAAAAAAATATTTTTTTATTGCTATTTTGTATAGTAAAATGTTATACTTTATTTATATTAAATTTATAAAATTTAGAGAGGAAAAAGGAAATAATAGATGCAAAATAATATTTTTTTGCCAAAATTTTTGTAATTAGCTTTAGCTATAAAAAAAGATGTCAATTGAAGAAAGAGAAAAATTTTGTAAAAAAAGTAAATATAAAACTAAGATTGAAAAACTTTTTTTGAAAAAAGGGGATATTTTTGGGATATGTTATTGTGGAAACTTGTCTTAGAATTGAAATTTATTTGGAAACTAAAAAAAGATTTTTGAAATAAATAATTTAATTTGTCAATTTGATTTTCAAAATATTAACTTTTTTAAAAAAATGATGCAGCGATATTTCATTTGTTTGATGTGATTTGTGGCTTGGATTCAGTTATAAAAAGGTGAAGATCAAGTTTTAGCGCAAATAAAAAAAGGCGTATTTTTAAATGTTTAGAAAATAAAAAAACTTCTAAACTTTTTAAATATAATATTTAACAGTGCAATAGAAACTGGAAAAAGATTTCGTACTGAAAGTAAAATTAATGAAAAAAATATGTCGCTTGATTCAATTTCAGTGAAATTTATAAAAAGAAAAAGTAAAAAAATATTGAAGATAAAACTATTTTTTTATAATCGGAGTTGGCGATTTAACTCAGTCAATTCTTACTTTATTTCACAAAATGGGACATAAAAAAATTTGATTGTGACAAATAGAAGTGAGAGAAAATCAACAGAATTGAAAAAAGTTTATGACAATATAAGAACCGCTAAATTTAGCCAAAAATATGAATTTATACAAAAAAGTGACATTATAATCAGCGCAACTTCTGCGCCACATTTAATTGTGGAATATAACGGAATAAAAGAGATTTTGCGTGACAAAAAAGAGCGCTTTTTTTTGGATTTGGCTGTTCCAAGAGATATTGACAAAAAAATTGCAGATTTTAAAAATGTTTTTTTGTATAATTTGGATGATATTTGGGAACTTTATAACCAAAATGTGGAAAAACGGGAACAAATTGTGGAAAACTTTTTTTATTTAATTGAAGAACAACTTGAAAAATTAAAAATTAAATTGGAAAAACAGAAAAAATATTCAAAAAATTAAGGAGAAAATGTGAAAAAGATTGTTATTGGGACACGAGGCAGTATTTTGGCATTAGCTCAAGCTGAAAAAGTTAAAGAATTGCTGCAAAAAAAATTTGATTTTTTCTTAAAAAACGATACAAAAAAAATTGAATCTATTTTTAAAGAAAATTTTTGAAAAAAATTAGAAATTGAGATAAAAAAATTATTGTGACAAAAGGCGACAAAAATATGCAGGATTTTGAAAAAATAAAATCGAGTACGCAAAAAGATTTATTTGTAAAAGAAATTGAGAAGGAAATGCTGGATAAAAAAATTGATTTAGCCGTTCATTCATTAAAGGATATGCCGCAAAAAACTCCAGAAGGTCTTGTAAATATTTCATTTCCTGCAAGAGAAGACTCAAGGGATGTCTTAGTTTCAAAAACTGAAAAAAGTTTAAAAGATTTGCCAAAAGGCGCTGTAATTGGGACTGGAAGTGCAAGACGAAAAAAAGAAATTTTGACTTTACGAGATGACTTATCTGTAAAAGGGATAAGAGGAAATATTCATACAAGACTAAAAAAACTTGAAACGGAAGATTATGATGCGATTGTTCTTGCTGCGGCAGGTTTAAAAAGGGTTGGATTAGAAAATAAAATTACTCAATATTTTAGCGATGATGAAATTATGCCGTCTCCTGGACAGGCTATTTTGTGTGTGGAATGTCGAAATGACGATGAAATTATAAAAAATTTCCTGCTTGAAATAAATGACTGTGATACAAAATTAATTTGCGTTGCAGAAAGAGAGTTTTCAAAAATATTTGATGGTGGATGTCAAACTCCGATTGGCTGCTATGCAAAAATTTTAGGTGATAAAATTATTGTAAAAGGAATGTATTACAACGGAAATAAAAAAATTTCTTGCAAAATTTCTGGAAAAAAAGAAGATGCAAAAAAATTAGCACAAGAACTGGCACAAAAAAATAAAAAAAAGCAAATATGAAAAAAATTTTTGAAAGGATAATTGAAAGGATAAAAAGGGATAAAAATGGAAAATAATAAAGTTTTTATAGCTGGAGCTGGTTGCGGTGATGAAGAATTGATCACGCTAAAACTAAAAAAAGTTATTGAAAAAGCCGACTGCATAATTTATGACAGACTTGTAAATCCAAATATTCTAAAATATAAAAAAAATTCTGCCGAACTTATTTATATGGGAAAAGAAAATTTTGAAGGTGGCGAATTGCAAAAAAAAATAAATGAAAAAATTGTCGAAAGAGCAACTCAAAATTCTGAAAATAACCCTAAAATTGTGCTTCGGCTAAAAGGTGGCGATCCTTTTGTTTTTGGTCGTGGCGGTGAAGAGATTGAAGCAATTTTGGAAAATAACCAAAAAAATGATATTAAAATAGATTTTGAAGTGATTCCAGGAATTACTTCTGCAATCGCTGTGCCAGAATACGCTGGAATTCCAGTTACTCACCGAGGAATTAATACTTCTTTTCATATTTTTACTGGACACACGAGAGAAAATGGGAAAGAACACGATTTTTCGCAAATTGCAAAATTAAAAGGAACGCTAATTTTTTTGATGGGCCTTTCAAACTTGGAAAAAATTACTCAAAGTCTTATAAAATACGGAAAAAACGAAGACACTCCAGTTGCCGTGATAAAAGATGGAACGACTTCTAAACAAAAGACATTTGTTGGAAATTTAAAAAATATTTGTGAAATCGTGCGAAAAAATAATGTTAAATCTCCTGTAATTATTGTGATTGGGGAAGTTGTAAAACTACGAGAAAAAATGAAATGGTTTGAAAATAAAAAATTGTTTGGAAAAAATATTTTAATTACACGAAATAAAAAAATAAGCAAAAAAATATTTTTGCAAAAAAATAAATAAATTTGGCGGAAATGCAATTTTACTGCCATTTATTGACATTGAATATTTAGATTTTGACTTGCCAGATTTAAAAAAATTTTGATGCAATTTTTATTTAACAGCGCAAATTCTGTAATTGGATTTATGAAAAAAATAAAAGATGTGAGAATTTTTGGCGAATGTAAAAAAATTGGTGTTGTCGGTGAAAAAAACTGCCGAAGAAATAGAAAAAAATATAAAATTGTTCCAGATTTTTTTATCCAAAAGAGTACACAGTCGAAAAAAATTGGCCTATGAAAGTACAAAAATTTACATCTAAAAATGACAAAATTTTTATTTGTAGTTTCAAATATTTCACCAGTAAATACTAAAAAAATACAGCAATTTATACGAAAGAAAAATTTGAAAAAAAGTCGTAGTTTACAATACAAACGGCGTAAAAATATGAAGAAGAAATTGTGGAAAACTATGTCAAAAAAAGTGATATTTTGATGTTTTTTTAAGTTCTTCGACATTTAAAAATTTTTTTGGAAAAAAATTTAAAAAAATAAAAAAATTTGTTAAATGAAAAAGTTATTGCTTCAATCGGTCCCGTCACAACCAAAACTATTCAAAATTATGGCTGCAATGTTCAAATTGAGGCAAAAAGATACACAGAAGACGGACTTTTTGAAGAAATATTAAAATATAAAAAATAATAAAATTGAGGTAAAATATGGAAATTTATGGAATTGGAACCGATATTATTGAAATATCAAGAATAAAAAAATGCAATAAATAACACAGCTTTGTTTAAAAAAATAAAGTTTATACAAAAAAAGAAATTGAATATATTGAAGAAAAAAGAAATCCATATGCAAGTTATGCGGGACGATTTGCGGCAAAAGAAGCGGTTTCAAAAGCGTTTGGAACTGGTGTCTACGGTTTTTCCCTAAAAGACATTGAAATTTTAAATGACGAACTTGGAAAACCTTATGTCATACTTTACGGAAAAAAATAAAAGAACTTTCAAAAAAATCTTAAAATTCAGATTAGTATTTCACATAGCAGAGAATATGCAGTTTCAACGGTAATTCTCTATAAATAAAAAAATACAGACTAAAAAAATATTAAATATTTTAAATTCTAAAATTTTTATTTTTTTACTTTTTTTATAAAAAAAACTTTTTTTATTTATATTTTTTTGACAACTTTCTCTTTCTATTAATTCAATAGGAAGAAAAACTTTTTTATGATAATGTCTTTTTCCTTCCACCAATTCAATCAAAGAATTAACCGTTTCTTGAGCAATTAATTTTGTGTCAATTTTTATAGTTGTCAAAGGAGGAGTAAAATATTGCGATAATTTTAAATCGTTAAATCCTATTATTGACATATCTTCTGGAATTTTCAGCTTTTTTTCCCGAATTGCTCTATATGCTCCCATTGCAATCGAATCATTTCCACAAAAAACTGCTGTCGGCTTATCTTCCAATTTTAAAATTTCTTTCATCATAAAGTAGCCACTTTCCATCGAAAAATCGCCAATTTTAAGATATTCTTCTCTATACAGTCCATTTTTTATCATTATTTCCTTAAAATATCTTTCTCGAAAATCCACTAAATTTTCCACAACTTTATTCCTTCCTACTAGTAACCCTATTTTTTTATGTTTTAATTTAAACATATAATTTAAAACCATTTCAACTGAATTTCTTGTGTCAAATTTTATATAATCTGTGATATTATCCGTGTCATACACATCTACACAAATAATATTTCCATTTAAAGTTTTTAAAAAAATTTTAACTTTTTCCTTATTTATTTCACCGACAAAAAAATAATTGCATCTGCAAAAGAAAAAAAGTTGCTATTTCATTGGATTTTATTAATTTTTTGATTTCATATAAATTAAAAAAATCCTTATTCTAGAAAAAAAAATTTTTTTAATTTGTTTTTCTAAATTTATTTTTTTAAAGAGACAAAAATAAGGATCTTCTTTTTTTCAATTTTTTTCATCAAAAACATTTTTATTATTGCAATATTTGACTGTGAAATTTTTATTTTTTCTTTCTTTTTTTACATAATTTAGCTGTTTTTACAGTTTTTTTAAAACTTTTTTTCTTTTGTACTTTTTACTCACATAAAAAAACTATCGTCGTTATTTAATATTCTGGAAACTGTTGTTATTGAAACTCCTGCTTTTTTTGCAACTTCTCTGATTGTAGCCATTTTATCCTCCTTTCTATTAATTTAAAAATTTTTATAATATTTTATTTTTTTATTTTATCAAGATTTTTTGAATAAAAATACACCAAAAGTAAGAACTTTTTAAAGATTAAAAACTTAGTAATGAATATATTGCATAATAAAAAAAGCAAAAAATCATTTATTCAATCAAAAATTTTTACTGCAAATGGGGATAACCCAAACTATCCCCAGTTTTTTTATTTGATTTCTTTTGTTTCCGCTACCTTTTTATACCAGTAAGCACTTTTCTTTGGATAACGTTTTTGTGTTTCAAAGTCAACATAGAATAGTCCATATCTCTTTTCATAGCCATTTGACCAAGAAAATACATCCATTAATGACCATAAGAAATATCCTTTTACATTAGCTCCATCTCTTATAGCGTCTGAAATTACTTCTAGATGTTGTTTTATATAGTCAATTCTAGCATCATCATAAACTGTATTATCTTCAAAAACATCTTATATCCTAAACCATTTTCAGTAATATAGATTTTTTTATAGTTTGGATAATCTCTTTTAACTCTAAAAATTTGATCATAAAGACCTTTTGGATAAATTATCCAATCCCAGTCAGTTCTAGGAATACTTTCGTTAGCTCTTCTTTGTCCTATACCTTTTAATTGATATTTAGAGCTTCCTTTATTTCCAGTGGCATTATGAATAATTTCATTTTCACCATCATATTCAGTCATCCAATCACTCATATAATAATTTATTCCAAGGAAATCATTTAAGTCTTTTGCTGCTTTCAATTCTTCAAAATCTTCTTCTCTTAAATCTAATTTTCCACCATTAACTTTTAAAATATGATTTACACCTTCCATTGTTTCTTTTGAATATTCACCTTTAAAAGTAGCATCTAAAATAAATTTATTATGAATGATGTCATCCAATTCAGCGGCTCTAACATCTCCAGGATTATTTGGAGCATAAGGATATTTTGTTGGCAATGCACAAACCATTCCTATTTCTCCGTGATAGCCATTTTTCTTAAATAAATTAACTGCTTTTGCATGTGCTAAAACCATATTGTGATGTGATTGAAATAATTTTTCAAAATCATATTTTATTCCTGGAGGGGAATTTCCCAACAAGATATTGTCCTTCTCCAATAGGTCCTATTTCATTAAATGTTGTCCAGTAATTTACTTCAGTAAATTCTTCAAAACAAAATTTAGCATAATTCAAAAAATGTTCTATATTTTCACGATTTAAAAAGTCTCCATTTGAATGTAAAACTTCTGGTGTATCAAAATGATGAAGCGTTATAAAAGGTTCAACCTTTCTTTTTTTACATTCAGCAAATAATTTATGGTAAAATTCTACTCCTTTAGGATTTACTTCTCCATATCCATTTGGAAAGATTCTAGACCATGCAATTGAAATTCTTATTCCATTTATTCCAAATTCTTCGCAAAGTTTCAAATCTACTGGATATTGATGATAAAAATCACTCGCAGGTTCTGCCGTATACCAATAGTTTTCTTCTAAAAATTTATCCCATGCAACTGGTCCCTTCCCATCAATTTTGATTGCGCCTTCAGCTTGATATGCTGCTGTTGCTCCACCAAAAATAAAATCTTCTGGTAATTTTTTCATTTTTATTTTCTCCTATTTTAATTTTTAACAAGAGGAATTTTTCTCCCCTTGCCATTAATAATATTTAATTTTCAAATTGTTTTTTTACAAACTCTAAACTTCCTTTTGGATCTCTTGTTAATTTAATATATTCTGCACCTTGTGTTTTTACTAATTTTATTCCTAATTTATCAGTATCTTTTTTTATATCTTCATAATTTGAAGCAACTTGAGGTGCTAAAACTATTAAATCATAATCTTTCATCATATCATAATGTGCTCCGTAAGCTCCAGCAGCTGCATCAATTGGCTCATTGTACTCTTTTGCAGCTTTTTTCAAGGCATTAGCAAGAAGTCCGCTTGTTCCACCGCCAGCACATAATACAAGTACATTTTTTTGTTCTTTTATTTTTGGTCCACCTGCTGATTCTTCAGTTTTAGTTTCTTTTTCTGGTGTTTTTAAAGCAACTTTAATTTCTTCTTTAGTTTCTACTTTATCATTTGTCATAAACTCTTTTTTACTATTTTCATTTTCTTCAGCAGCAGCTAATTTTTCTTTAGCTAATATTTCTTCATCATAGACTTTAAAGAAAGGATAATAAATAGCTGTATCGACTACAATTAATAGTAACGCTAAAATTATAGCTAAAAAACTAAATCCTGTACCTAGAACTATTCCGATTGGTCCTGGCGTAGTCCATGGCAAGAAGTATGAAAAACTGTTCATATTAAGAATATCAACGAATATTTTAAATAGCCATACATTTACAATTGGTGCTAGAATAAATGGAATAAAGAATACTGGATTTAAAACTATCGGTGCTCCAAATAAAATTGGTTCATTTACTCCAAACGCAGTAGGAATACAAGAAGCTCGACCTATTGCTTTATTTTGCTTTGATTTTGCAAGCCACATAAACATAAATGGCACTACAAGTGTTGCTCCAGTTCCTCCCATTGTTGCAACAAACATCTGTGTCCCTGGTGTTATTATATGATTTGCATGTTGTCCAGCTTGAAATAATTTTAAATTAGCATCTAAATTTATAAATGCAACTGCTGAAATTGCTGGTTCTACAATTGATGGTCCATGTATTCCAACAAACCAGAACATCGCAATAACTCCATAAATAATTGTTATCCCAACATATCCATTTGCTGCTGAGAATAATGGTTTAAAGATTTCTATTACATTTTGTGCAAATCCATGTCCTGATACTCTTCTAACGATAATGTCGATAATATATAGAAATATAATTACAGCACTAAATGGTATTACATCTTTGAATGTTTGTGATAAGTTAGGTGGAACTTCACTTGGCATTTTTATTGTAATGTCTCTTTTTATACAAAAATTATAAATTCCGACTGTTATAAATGCTGCAAAAAATCCTGTAATTAATCCTGTTGATCCTAAATATCCTTTAGCAAATCCATCTTTTAATGGATCAGCTGCTAGAACTAAAAATCCAACTATTGATGCAAGCATTGTTGAGACATTATTTATTTGATTTGTGCTTTCTAAATTTCTATTAAATGAATCAGTCAACGCTTTTGCAGTTGTTCCTGCAACTAAAAGTCCTAAAATTCCCATCGAATAATTATATGGTTTTATAATTGCATCTTCTATTTCTTTAGGCCATTTAAATCCAAAAATATTAGGAACAAATGCAACTAATACAAATAAACTTGAAAATAAAACTACTGGCATCGCTGCAATAAATCCATCTCTTACAGCTCTTAAGTATATATTTCTTGATACTTTTTCAAAAAAAGGTTTCATTTTTTCAATTTGTTTTATTACTCCAGTCATAATATTTTACCCCTTTCTTTGGTAAAGTTCTATAAAATCTTCTATTATATCCTTTAACAAAATTGTTGTCATAAGATGGTCTTGTGCATGAACGGCAATAAATCCTATCTCAATATTTTCTCCACTTGCTTCTTGTTGTATCATTTTTGTTTGTGAATTATGTGCTTCAACAAGACATTCTTCAGCCTGTTTTACTAAAGTTCTTGCCATTTCAAATTCGTTGTTTCTTGCTTTTTTTAATGCTTCCAACAATTTTGAACGCGCATCTCCTGCAAAAGCAACAATTTCAAATCCTATCATTGTTACATCTTCTTTAGTCATAGTGATTTTCTCCTTTTCAATTATTATTTGGTCATTTATATGTATTTGCAAAATACAATTGTTTTTATTTGTAACAAGGGGTAGACTCCCCTTGCTAATACTACTGTTTAATTTTTTTATTACATATAATTTATATTATTTTATTTTTCTTTCCAAGATGTAGCAGTTTTTGCAACTACTTCATTTAATTCTTCAATATTTTTTCTTCCAACTGTATTTAACCAGTTTACTGTAGCTTCTTCTCCGTCTTTTGCGAATACTTCTACTCCATTTGCCCAAGTTGCTCTTCCACATAATACTCCATTAAATTTAGCTCCTGAATCATGAGCGAATTTCAATGTATCTTGGAATAATTTTGCACTAACTCCAGCACTTAAATAAATGTATGGCAAGTTTGTTGCTTCATCTTGTTGTTTGAAATAGCTTGCTGCTTCTTCTTTAGTATAAACAACTTCTCCATCAGCAAATCCTTCAACATATTTCATATTTACAGGAACCTCTACTTTCAATACATCTACGTTATATCTTGGTTTAGAGAATTCTTTCATTGCTTCGATAACTTTTCTTGGTTTTACTTTTGCAAATTCTGCTGTGCTGTTGTCAGCATCTTTGTAGTTGTAGCTTAAAATTTCTAAGAAGAATGGAATATCTTCAGCTACGCATTCAGCTCCAACTCTTTCCATGTATGCTCTCTTTTGATTGTTGATTTCATCACTTTCATCTACGTCATAGTATAATAAGAATTTTACAGCATCTGCTCCTTCTTCTTTTAATCTTTTTGCAGACCAGTCAACAAGGCAATCTGGCAATCTTCCAACTGCATTTGCATCATATCCAGTTTTTTCATAAGCCAATAACAATCCTGCATTTTTATCTCTAGCTTTTGCTGCATCCAATCCATATTCAGGATCTAACAAGATTGAAGAAGAGTATTTTGTTAAATGTTTTGAAACTAATACTTTAAATTCTTTTATTTGTTCAGCTGTTGCTTCTGAAGCTTGGTGTTTATTCAACATTTTTTTCAAAGCTCCTCTTTGGTCAATTGCTAAAGCTGATATAAATCCATTTTCATCACTTAAATTTTCTAAATAATTTCTTTTTTGTGCTGTTAATTTCATGTTTTTTTTCCTCCTAAAAATATTAATAGTTTTGTTAATGCTTGTATTTTGTTAAATATTATTTTTATATACAGTCATTATTTCAGTACTCTGAACTTTAATTTGTTTTTCCAGCTTTCAGAAATTTTTTTAATTTATTAGCTTTTTTTATTTGTGAAGGAATTCAATCATATTTTTTTAAATTTTTGAAAGCTGGAAGCAATTTTTTTAATAACTATAGTATCTTCACTAAAAAAATTTTTGATTATAAATTAATAATTTCAATTTTTTTAAATAATTCTTCATATTTATCTAAATTCACAAACCCCGTTAATTTTTTTCCATTGCATTTAACATCCCAAGGACATTTGCCTTTCGTAATAAAGTTTCATCACTCGCATTTTCATGAATTGCTGATGTTATCCCTGCAACTGTCGAATCCCCTGAACCTACAGGATTTACAACTTCTATGTCAGGTACATTTACTTTATAAAAATTTATCATTATGTTTCGCAAAAGCTCCATCTGCTCCAAGTGAAACAATTATCCATTCAATTTTTTCAAATAATTTATCTTTTAAAATTTCTTTTAGTTCATTTGGATTTTTAGATACATCTTTTCCAATTAATTGAGACAATTCTTCTGTATTAGGTTTTATTACTTTAGGTTTATAATTATTTTTTAAAACTTCTATTAGTGCTTTTCCTGAACAGTCTAATACAACTGGTTTTTCATATTTTTTTCACAGATTCCAATCATTTTTTTGAATAATAATTAGTTTCCAATCCATCTGGTAAACTTCCTGAAATAGCGATAATTTTAGTATTTTCATTTTTTACTAATTCTTCGAAGTGTTTTAAAAAATTTTCACTTTCAGATTTTGTTATAATTGGTCCTTTTTTTCTAATATTTCAGTTTGATTTCCTTCATGTAAAAATTGCAATACAATTTCTAGTTTCTCCTGAAATTTCAAAAAAATCATTTTTTTATTCCTTTTTTTGATAATTTCTTTTGAATATCTGTTCCTAAAGCACCACCTATAAGTCCAGTTGCAACAACTTCATCATCTAATTGTTTTAATACTCTTGTAACATTTAAGCCTTTTCCACCAGGAGTTTTACTAACCTTAGCTACTCTATTTACAGTATCTAAATTAAATTCTTCCAAAGGATATGAAATGTCAACAGAGGGATTCATTGTCACTGTTAAAAATCATTTTTAACCAGCTCCTTTATTTTTATTTATCTCATCTGTTTAAAAATTAATTATATTTAAAATCGAACCTAAAAAGGAAAAAAACTATAATTAACAGGATTAATGTTATTTTTTTAAGTCCGATTTTTAAAACAAAAATATTATAATTTTAATTTTTTTGAAAAAAACTTTATCCTAATCTTTATATTCTCCTCTGTCCCATTTTTCCAAAAATTCATCAAAAAAGTCATCATTTTCTTGATTAGGATTCACAGTTTCTATTGCTTTAATTTTTTCAATTAATTTTTCACTTTCTTCAGTTTTTTTGTATTTTGCTTTTATAAAGGCTTCCACAATATCAAATAATAATAATTTTCCTGTTATTGCACCACCAAATCCAATTACATTTGCATTCAAATGTTCTTTTGCATAAAGTGCTGAAGTCATATCTCTTACTAGAGCTGAACGGATTCCTGGAACTTTATTTACACTATTATTAATTCCAACTCCTGTTCCACAAATGCAAACACCTAAGTCAGCTTTTCCATTTACTACAGCTTCTCCAACTCTTCTACCATAAATTGGATAATGTGTTCTTGTAAAATCATAAGTTCCACAATCTAAAACTTCATAACCTTTTGATTTCAAAAAATCCGATAATGCCATTTTCACATCGGTTACTATGTGATCACATCCAATTGCAATTTTCATATTTTTTTACCATCCTTTTTTAATTTTCTATTTTTTATTATTTTTAAATTAAATAAACTAACACATTTTATTTAACATATCTACTCTAATTTGATGTCTTCCACCGTCATAAGGAGCGCTTAAAAAATCTTTTACGATATTTTTAGCAAGTCCTTTTCCAACAATTTCAGAACCTATTGTAATAATTCTAGAGTTGTTATGTCTTCTAGTCATATATGCTGATCTTTCATCAGAAACTTCTGCTGCTATCATTCCTTTTATTTTTGTAGCAACCATAAAACTTCCTGCTCCATATGCATCAAACACAATTCCTAAATTATCATCATCTGATAAAACTTCTTTCGCTACTGCACAAGTTGTATCTACAAAATCTTTATCTTCAGATTTATCAATTACATCATAACCATTTTCTAAAAGATAATTTTTGATATAATCTTTTAAACTTTTGCCGTCCGTATCAGCACCTAATATTACTTTCATCACGGTCATCTCCTTTATTTTAATATTCTTTTTACTTTTTCTGTTAAGAGTATACCTCAAAAACAAAAAAACAATAGTTTTTTTGTTCGAATATTAAACATAAAATTGTTTGTTTGTTTAGTAAACAAAAATTTTTTTAATACTTATTTTTTTATTTATTTTTTTCAAATTTTTATTTTTTTGGTAAACAAAAATATAATTATAATTTAAATTATAAAAAAATTTTTTTGACTTGACGATTTGAATTTAAAATTTGATAAAAAGCACCTCCAAACTCTTAAGTTTTTTTGGTACAATAATATATATTTTTTTACTTTTTTTAAATAATTAGATTTACATATTTTTTTCAATTTTTATTTAATATTTCTTTTTTTCAGTATTATTTATCACAATTCCTGTTAATTTATCCAGTGTGTAAAAAAATTTATAAAATCTATTTTTTTCAAATTTTTGAATCATCTGTGAGTAAATATTTTTCTTCTGAATTACTCAAAGCTATTTCTTGTGTATAACTTTCCTCAAATGTAGAAGTCATAATATCATTTTCTTTTATCGCATTGCAGCTAAAAAATATTTTATTAAAATTTATATTTTTTAAAATTGTATTCGCTATTTCTCCCACAAATGACCTCGTTATTTTTCTAAATTCTCCTCCAACAAGAAACACGCTAAAAGTTTCACTTTTTTTTTCAGACAAAATTTCAAAAATAGGTAAACAATTTGTCAAAACTCTAAGTGACTTAAAGTCAATTTCTTTTGCCAACAATTCAATTGTTGTCCCTGGACCAAGAAAGATTGTATCTCCTTCTTCTATAAGTTTTACAGCTTTTAGAGCTATTTCTCTCTTTTTTTCCATATTTAAAATATATTTATCTTCATGCGATAACTCCTTATATTGAGAAACATTATTACTTTTAGCGCCACCATGCGTTCTCTTTAGCACCCCAATCTCTTCCAATTCTGTAAAATCTCGTCTAACCGTCATATCAGAAACATTCAAGCACTCCACTATATCCGAAACTCTCACAGTTCCTTTCTCTTCAACTATTTTCGTTATTGCTTCCAATCTCTTATTTTTGCTTAGCATCCTAAAAACACCTTCTTTTTTTATTTAAATCCCTTGTAAAACTATATATTACTATTTTACCAAACTTTTTTAAGTTTTTAAAGTGTCAAATTTTAGAAAAATAAAAATAATATTTTTAGTACAAATAAACTTACAAAAATGTTATAATAAATACAATTATTACTATACTTATATTTAAGAAAGGATTTTTAATAAATTATAAATGAGCATATTATCAAATATTGCAGTCCCTGTTGCAAAAATTAGTAAATATAAAAAAATATAAAGAAAAAGATTTTTTTAAATCCAAGAAGAGATACTGATTTTTTTAAATAAAAAAATTTTTTTGATAATTCTCTAAATATAGAAGAACAATTTATAGATGGATTTCAAGTGCTAACAATTTTTTTAAAAAAATAATTCCAAAAAAATAAACATATTATATTTTTTTACACGGCGGAGCATATGTTATGAAAGCCGTTAAAGGACATAAAACTATAATTGAAACAATGGCAAAAAAATATAATTTAAAAGTCACATTCATCGACTACCCCCTTGCACCTGAAAACGATATTCAAAAAGCGCATGAAATTTTAATAAAAACATATAAAAAAATCACTTTAAAATACAAAGATGATGACTTTTTTTTATTCGGCGATTCTTCTGGCGGAGGATTAGCGCTCTCTTTTTTGCAACAATTAAAAAATATAAACGATGTCCCTTTTCCAACAAAAACTGTTTTAATGTCCCCTTGGGTCGATGTTTCCATGTCAAATAGTAAAATCAAAGATTTTGAAGAAAAAGACCCACTTTTACCATTAAATGGATTAATAGCGACAGGAAAGCAATTTGCAGGAAGTTTGGATACTCAAAATCCACTAATTTCCCCAATATACGGAAATATGGACAATTTAAAAGAAATTTTTTTAATTTTTGGCACAAATGAAATTTTATACCCCGATTGCTTAAAATTAGAAAAATTGCTAAAAAATTCAAATGGCACAAAAGTAAAGACAAAAATTGGAAAAAATTTGTGTCACGACTGGATTTTAGCACCACTAAAAGAAACAAAAGAAACAATTGATGAAATATGTAATTTTTTTATCTAAATTCATAAATTTTTAGGAGGAAATTTGAAAAAAATAATAACAATTTAAACAATTTAGAAAACTCAATAAACAAAGAAAAACGAAGAAATTTTTAAAAAAATTTATAAAATTATTAAACCAGAAATAGAAAAAAAGCTATTAAAGGCTACAAAAAAAAGCGTGGAACAAGTCAGAAAAAGAAATTTTTTTGCAGAAATAGCATTTTTGTATCTTAACCCCCACAATCCAAAGCAAAAAAATGCTTGGAGTGCAATCACAACTTTAGTTGAAAACAATCTTTTATACACTGGAAGTTCATCAGAAATAGTAGAATACTTAAATATTGTAAGATTCAAAAAAACAATAAATCAAAATATTTAATAGAACTGAGAAATTTAATGACAAAAAAATAAAAAAAACTTCAACCGAAAAAAATATTATCTGAAATTGGTGATACTTTGGAAAAAAAGAAAATGGATTTTTAAAAAAATATAAAGGGAATGGGATTAAAAAGAAGCGAGCCATGTCTTAAGAAATCTTGGTTTTTGGAGAAAATATAGCAATTTTAGACAGACATATATTGAGAAATTTGAAAGAACTAAATATCATTGACAATATTCCAAAAACAATTACTGAAAAAAAATATTATGAAATAGAAGAAAAAATGAGAAATTATTCAAAATTTTGCAAAATAGACATGGACGAATTAGATCTAGTTTTATGGTACAAAGAAGCTGGAGAAGTTTTTAAATAAAATTTTTTATTTCACACACTACCAATTCTAAGAAATATAGGATTGGAATTTTTTAATACAAAAAAATGGCGTCCCCGGTTGGACTCGAACCAACGACCCTCTGATTAACAGTCAGATGCTCTAACCAGCTGAGCTACGGAGACGCAAAAGAAAAAGTTTGGCGACTACCTATTTTCCCTAGTACGGACTAAGTATCGTAGGCGTAAGCAGACTTAACTTCCGGGTTCGAGATGTAACCGGGTGTATCCCTGCTGCAATGGTCACCAAACAAGTAATTAAATGTCAAAAGACAATGAGAAATAAATAGTAGGCAAGTAAAAGATTAAAAAAGCTTAAGTAATATTAGTACTGGTCAACTGAATGCATTGCTGCACTTACATCTCCAGCCTATCGACCACATAATCTCTGTGGATACTGTGAATACTCATCTTAAAGGGGGTTTCTCGCTTAGATGCTTTCAGCGATTATCCTAACCAAACGTGACTACTCAGCCGTGCCACTGGCGTGACAACTGATACATCAGAGGTTTGTCCATCCCGGTCCTCTCGTACTAAGGACAGAACTTTTCAGTATTCAAGCGCCTGCAGTGGATAGGGACCGAACTGTCTCACGACGTTCTGAACCCAGCTCGCGTGCCTCTTTAATGGGCGAACAGCCCAACCCTTGGGACCTTCTCCAGCCCCAGGATGAGACGAGCCGACATCGAGGTGCCAAACACTTCCGTCGATATGGACTCTTGGGAAGTATCAGCCTGTTATCCCCGGGGTAGCTTTTATCCGTTGAGCGACGGCCCTTCCATGAGGGACCGCCGGATCACTAACTCCTACTTTCGTACCTGCTCGACCCGTCGGTCTTGCAGTCAAGCTCCCTTATGCGTTTGCACTCGAAGGTTGATTTCCATCCAACCTGAGGGAACCTTTGAACGCCTCCGTTACTCTTTTGGAGGCGACCGCCCCAGTCAAACTGCCCACCTAGCACTGTCTCCGCAAGCGGATTAGAATTTCGACAACATATGGTTGGTATTCCAACAGCGACTCAGAAAAGACTGACGCCTTAACTTCGAAGTCTCCCAACTATCCTATACACACATTGCCAAAACCCAATGCCAAGCTACAGTAAAGCTCCACGGGGTCTTTCCGTCCTACTGCAGGTAGCCGGTATCTTCACCGGCATTACAACTTCACCAGGTCTCCAGCCAAGACAGCTCTCAAATCATTTCACCATTCGTGCAGGTCGGAACTTACCCGACAAGGAATTTCGCTACCTTAGGACCGTTATAGTTACGGCCGCCGTTCACCGGGGCTTCAAATTGGAGCTCTCACTCCTCCTCTTAACCTTCCGGCACTGGGCAGGTGTCAGCCCATATACGTCGCCTTTCAGCTTAGCATAGACCTGTGTTTTTGGTAAACAGTTGCTTGAGACTCTTCACTGCGGCCTGTTTCCCCTGGGAGTGTTTCTCTCTTTAGGTATATCAGGCACCCCTTCTCCCGAAGTTACGGGGCTATTTTTGCAGAGTTCCTTAGCTAGAGTTATCCTGTCGGCCTTAAGTTTCTCACTCTGTCCACCTGTGTCGGTTTAGGGTACGGGCACTAACGAGTCTTGTTAGAAGTTTTTCTTGGCAGTGTAGGATCTGTGACTTATGCAAAAGCACTTACCCATCAGGTCTCACCTATAGACACGCGGATTTACCTGCGTGTCCAAGCTACGCCCTTAGAAAGGCTAATCCGACAGCCTTCTCACATACCTTACTGCGTCACTCCATCACTCAAATGACTGATAGTGGTATAGGAATATTAACCTATTTACCATTCGCAATCACATCTCTGCTTACGCTTAGGGTCCCGACTTCCCCGGGGCGGACGAACCTTCCCCGAAACCTTGGACTTCCGGCCGGAGGGATTCTCACCCTCCTTCTCGCTACTCATTCCTGCATTCTCGCTTCTGATGTCTCCAGCCGGCCTTACAGCCGGCCTTCATAGACCTACAGAACGCTCTCCTACCAAGCGGCAAAACCGCTTCCACAGCTTCGGTTTATGTCTTTAGCCCCGTTACATCTTCGGCGCAGATACTCTCGACCAGTGAGCTATTACGCACTCTTTTAAGGAATGGCTGCTTCTAAGCCAACCTCCTGGTTGTCTGTGAATATCCACCTCCTTTCCCACTTAGACATAATTAGGGACCTTAGCTGGTGGTCTGGGCTGTTTCCCTTTTGTCCGCGGACCTTATCATCCACGGACTCACTCCGAATCAGTAATAAATGGTATTCGTAGTTTGCTTGATTTCGGTAAGCAATATGCCCCCTAGATCATACAGTGCTCTACCCCCAGATATCTAAAATTCAGGCTGCACCTAAATGCATTTCGGAGAGAACGGGCTATTTCCTAGTTCGATTGGCTTTTCACCCCTAGACCTATCTCATCTCCCAACTTTTCAACGGCGGTGAGTTCGGCCCTCCACTGAGTCTTACCTCAGCTTCAGCCTGGACAGGCCTAGATCACTAGGTTTCGCGTCTATGACTAGCGACTGAGACGCCCTATTAAGACTTGGTTTCCCTTCGGCTTCATTAATTAACCTTGCCACTAATCATAACTCGCAGGATGATTAACCAAAATCCACGCAGTCACCCCGAAGGGCTCCTACCGTTTGTAAGCACACGGTTTCAAATTCTATTTCACTCCCTTGCACAGGGTTCTTTTCACCTTTCCCTCACGGTACTCTTCACTATCGGTCAATAACAGTATTTAGCCTTGCGTGATATGGTCCACGCGGATTCACGCCAAATTCCTCGTGCTTGACGCTACTCGGGAGTTTCAAGTCATAGCATAGCATATACGTGATACAGGACTATCACCTTCTATGGTTCAGCTTTCCATCTGATTCTACTTACTGCTAGACTACTTAGACATTATGGCATCAGTCGTATGAAATCCCACAACCCCGTACCGGCAACGCTGCCAGCTTGGCACCGGTACGGTTTAGGCTTATCCCAGTTCGCTCGCCACTACTTAGGGAATCGTTTTTACTTTCTTTTCCTCCTGCTACTTAGATGTTTCAGTTCGCAGGCTTACCACTTTCGTGCATACTCTTCAAGTATGCGGGTTGCCCCATTCGGAGATTCAGGTGTCATTGATTATGTGCATCTCGACCTGACTTATCGCAGCTTATCACGTCCTTCATCGGCTGTTATTACCTAGGCATCCTCCGTGTGCCCTTAATTAGCTTTTTTTATTAACAGAATAATCTATTTTGTTGTAATCTTTTACCTACTATTCATTTCCCATTGTCCTTAAAATTGGTGGAGATAAGCGGGTTCGAACCGCTGACCTCTGCCTTGCAAGGGCAGCGCTCTCCCAACTGAGCTATATCCCCAAACAAGAATGGTGGGCATGGCTGGACTCGAACCAGCGACCCCTGCGTTATCAGCACAGTGCTCTAACCACCTGAGCTACACGCCCAAAACTAAAGAAGAAGAAGTGTAAGAAAAACTCTCCTTAGAAAGGAGGTGATCCATCCGCACCTTCCGGTACGGATACCTTGTTACGACTTCACCCCAATCACTATTCACACCTTAGATACCTTCTTCCGAAAGGTTAGACCGGCAGCTTCAGGTGCAAACAACTCTCGTGGTGTGACGGGCGGTGTGTACAAGACCCGAGAACGTATTCACCGCGGCATTGCTGATCCGCGATTACTAGCGATTCCAACTTCATGAAGTCGAGTTGCAGACTTCAATCCGAACTTGGACTGGCTTTAGAGGTTAGCTAAGCATTGCTGCATTGCAGCTCTCTGTACCAGCCATTGTAGCACGTGTGTAGCCCAGATCATAAGGGGCATGATGACTTGACGTCATCCCCACCTTCCTCCTGCTCTTCGCAGGCAGTCTCACTAGAGTCCCCAACTTAATGATGGCAACTAGCGATAGGGGTTGCGCTCGTTGCGGGACTTAACCCAACATCTCACGACACGAGCTGTCGACAGCCATGCACCACCTGTCACTCGGTTCCCGAGGGCACGGTGATGTTTCCATCACCTTCCGAGGATGTCAAGATCTGGTAAGGTTCCTCGCGTTGCGTCGAATTAAACCACATGCTCCACCGCTTGTGCGGGTCCCCGTCAATTCCTTTGAGTTTCAGCCTTGCGGCCGTACTCCCCAGGCGGATTACTTATCGCATTAACTTCGGCACGGACACTCTTCATGCCCACACCCAGTAATCATCGTTTACAGCTAGGACTACCAGGGTATCTAATCCTGTTCGCTCCCCTAGCTTTCGCACTTCAGCGTCAGTTATCGTCCAGTGAACTATCTTCATCATCGGCATTCCTACACATATCTACGAATTTCACCTCTACTCGTGTAGTTCCGTCCACCTCTCCAATACTCTAGCCAGGTAGTTTCCAAGGCAAGCTGCTGGTTGAGCCGGCAGTTTTCACCTCGGACTTATCTGGCCGCCTAGATGCCCTTTATGCCCAATAATTCCGGATAACGCTCGCGACATACGTATTACCGCGGCTGCTGGCACGTATTTAGCCGTCGCTTCTTCTGCAGGTACAGTCACTTTCTTCCTCCCTGCTGAAAGCACTTTACGATCCGAAAACCTTCTTCGTGCACACAGAATTGCTGGATCAGGGTTGCCCCCATTGTCCAATATTCCCCACTGCTGCCTCCCGTAGGAGTAAGGGCCGTATCTCAGTCCCCTGTGGCCGTCCACCCTCTCAGGCCGGCTACCTATCATCGCCTTGGTAAGCCGTTACCTTACCAACTAGCTAATAGGACGCAAAGCTCTCAAATGGCATCTCTTTTCATAAACTCACTATGCAGCAAGTTCATAATATCCGGTCTTATCAGCCGTTTCCAGCTGTTATCCCAGTCCATTCGGCAAGTTCTTTACGCGTTACTCACCCGTCCGCCATGGTTATCACGGTGCAAGCACCGCTTCCCCATCGACTTGCATGTGTTAAGCATTCTGTCAGCGTTCATCCTGAGCCAGGATCAAACTCTTCATTCAATAATATATTTCTATATCTTTTTTTCACCTTTTTATTCATTGACGAGATTTATTGCTAAATCTTGACTTGCTTTTTATCTATCACACTACTTTTTTTCTTCTTCTTTTTTTCATTGTCCTTGGTGTCGACTCTTTTTCTTATCGACGAAATATATTATATCAAAAATTTTTTTGTTGTCAACACTTTTTTTGAAAAATTTTTTTGCTTTTTGATTTCTTATTTTTTTGATAACTTCTTTTCTAGGTTTTTTTAATTCTTTTTATTTAATTTATTTATTTTTGTTGAATTTTTTTATTATTTTTTTAAAAAGTAATTCTCTTGGAAATATTTTTACTTGATAAAATTGAAAATTTGTTTAAATATCCTGGAACTATAATTTTTTTCCCCTTTTTAAAATCTCTAAAAAGCTATTTTTTTGCAACTTTTTTGGCGGACATTGTTTTTTTATCTTGTTGCTCCATTTTTTTACTTCTGACATTTTTTTCAAATTCTGTAATTGTCGGTCCTGGACAAAGTGTGGAAACTTTTATATTAGTATTTTTTTAATTCATATCTAATTCCTTCACTAAAAGATAGCACAAAACTTTTACTTGCATAATAGGTTGACATTAAAGGCCCGCCTGGTTGAAATGCTGCTGTTGAAGCAACATTTAAAATTGCGCCTTCTTTCTGTGTTTTTTTATTTTTATTTAAAAAAATATTTTTTTGTGAGTTTAACAATTGCTATCATATTTAAATTTAACATTTTTTTCTATCTTTTTTTCATCTCTTCTTGCGATAATTCCAAAAAAATTTCCATAAACTCCCATTCCTGCGTTATTTATTAAAATATCTATTTTTTTACATTTTCATTTTTTTAACAAAAGAAACAATTTTTTTCTGGCGATTCACTTACAGAAAGATCCATTTCTATAATTTTTTTATTTGAATTTTTGGAATTGTTTTTTTCAATTTCACTTTTTAACCGTTTTAATTTTTTTCAATTCTTCTAGCAACTAAAAACCAAGTCATAATTATTTTTTGCATAAATTTTTGCCAATTCATAGCCAATTCCACTACTTGCTCCTGTTATTAAAACCGTTTCCATATATTTCCCCTCAATTGATGTGAACTACTCCCGCTTTTAGAAGTAGGAGACTTCTTGTTATCTTTTTGTTAAAAATAAATATCTACATTATCTGTTTCCAAAATCAAATTTTTTTCTATTTTATTTTTTATGTCCTCATAAAAATCTATGAAACACTTTTCAAAATTATTTAAATTATTTTTTTCGTTTAATTCTTTTAACTTATTTTTACATTCTATTCCTAAGTTATTATTTTTCAAAATATCTTTTACTCCATCATTTATCAAAAGCACTTCATTTATTGAAATTCTTCCACTATGTCCATTGTTACAATCGCTACATCCAGTGCCACTGCATTTTTGACATTTTTTTGACACCAATCTTTGACCAACCACACCTATCAAAGAATCTAATATCAAATATTTGGGAATTCCCATATCCACTAATCTTACAATTGTCGAAACAGCATCATTTGTATGAATTGTAGAAATGACTAAATGTCCAGTTAATGCAGCTCTTACTGCAATTTCTGCTGTCACTTCATCTCGAATTTCTGAAATAACTATGACATCTGGATCATTTCTCAAAGTTGCCTTTAAAACTTCTGCAAAAGTTACTCCAATTTCATTGTTTATCTGAACTTGCACTATTCCATTTATTTTAATTTCTACAGGATCTTCCACAGTTATTATTTTTCTTTTTCCGTCATTGATTTTATTTATCATTGATTGAAGTGTAGTTGATTTTCCAGAACCAGTCGGACCACTCACTAAAACAAGTCCATGTTTTCTTTTCAAAATTTTTTTTAAAAGTTTTATGCTTTCTGGAAAAAATCCCAAAGTTTCCAATTTCACATTTTCTAAATAATTTTCTAAAATTCTAAGAACAACACTTTCACCGTAAAAAGTTGGCATATATGCAGCTCTTATATCATATCTCTTGTCTCTTAGTGAAATTGAAAAACTGCCATCCTGCGGCTTCCTTTTTTCTGCAACATTCATCTGTGACAATATTTTTATTCTGGAAATTATTTCCACAATATTTTTTTCCAATAAATTTTTGCTTATATTTTTTTGTATAAATTTGAGCTTTCTCTGAGATATCCGTCTTTTCGGTATTTTATTTCCATTCCCTCAACATTGTCATATTTTTATGTGAATATCACTTGCATTTTCAAAAAAATTCCAATCTTTAAAATTTCGTTCACATAAGAAATGACACTTTTTTTGAAATTATATTATTTTTTTATTTTTCCATAAAGTTCCCCCAAACCCTTTTTATTAATATATTTCTTTTTTTATTTTTTTATTTTTTATTTCTTCTTAACTGCTTTTCCGTTTTTAACTTCTTCCAAAACAGTTTCTGTCTGTTTTTTCAGCGTCTTAAATAACCCTTTTTTTATCAAATTGTACCATTTTAATGTTGCAACTTGTGTATCAATTCCTTTTATTGTTTCATTTAGCTGCAACTTAAAAAAGTCTATTTCTTCGTAAGAAAAATTTTTACATCTTTTTGTCTTTTCTTTTTTTATTTTCTTTTTGTAATTTTCACTTCTTTTTCCAAATAATTAAAAAAAACTAAAAAAAGATTTGGCAACTGTTTTTTTCATATTGTGCCATCGCCTTTTTTTCATTTCTTCAATCATTTTTGAAACATAACCTCTCGACATTTTCGAAAAAGTTACAGTCACTCTTCTTTTCCCTTTTCCAATTTTTTGAACTAATTGCTGCATTTTAAATTGTGCTTTTTGATTAATCAAATCCATGTTGCTCACAGAATTAGGATTCATCACTTTTGCCATATTCTCTCCTTTTATTTTATTAAAATTCTAATTTAAAACTTTAATTAACAATCAAAATTTTTTTCTATTTCTTTAAATAAAATATTTCCTTGCCTAAGCAAAGTCAATTTTCCATCTTCATATTTTATAATTGTTGATGGTTTTCCTGTCAAATTTTCATTTTTTTTGTCAAAAACTACCGCATCTGATTTTTTTTGTATTTCCAAATCCAAATCCGAAATTTGAGAAACAGCACTTTTCCCAGAAATATTTGCACTTGTCGTAAGTAAAATTCCTCCAGCTCTTTCAATTAATTCCAAAGCCAGTTTATTTTTAGGAATTCTTATACCAATAGTTTCCATTTGTGCATCAAATTTATGTGTAAAATTTTTATTTGCACGAAAAATAACTGTCAGTTCTCCTGGCCAATATTTTTCCAATATTTTATTTATTTTTGACATATTTTCACAAGACTCCTGTACCAAATCTTTTAATATTTTTTTATCACTAATTAGTGCAATTATTTTTTTACTAAAATCTCTTTTTTTTATTTTATAAATTTTTTCAACAGGCTCTTTTTGCGGAAGAGCTCCGATTCCATAAACCGTGTCAGTTGGAAATACAACAACTCCTCCATTTTTTATAACTTGTATGATATTTTCTTGAATTATATTTTTTTTAATTTTTTTACTTTCTTCCATAACTTATTTTTTTTCTACAGACTCCACTGGCATTTCAAATAAATCACTGATCGCTTTACTTATCGCTATTCTCTTAATTGTTTCCGCAAACATTTTACTTGTTGTAAGTATTCTTAATTTATCAAATTTCTTATCTTCAGGAAGTTCAATACTATCTGTTATAACAACTTCTGTAAATGCTGATTCTTTCAATCTCTCAACTGCAGGTCCTGAAAATACTGCGTGAGTTGCACATCCATAAACTTCTGTCGCTCCTTTATCTATCAATGCTTGAGCCGCATTACAAATTGTTCCCGCTGTATCAATCATATCGTCAATTAAAATTGCTTTTTTACCTTTTACATCTCCAATTATATTCATAACTTCTGACACATTTGCTTTTGCTCTTCTTTTATCAATTATTGCAAGCGGCGTGTGCAGCCAGTTTGCAAGACCTCTCGCCCTTTTCACTCCTCCCACATCAGGTGAAACTACAACTGTATCCTCTGGACTAAATCCGTACTTTATAAAATGTTTTGCCAAAATTGGAAGCGCTTCCATATGGTCAACTGGAATGTCAAAAAATCCTTGAATTTGTCTTGCGTGTAAATCCATTGTAATAACTCTTGTTGCTCCTGCAACTGTAAGTAGATTTGCCACTAATTTTGATGTAATTGGCTCTCTTGGACTTGCTTTTCTATCTTGTCTAGCATATCCGTAATAAGGCATAACTGCTATGATTTCTCTAGCTGAAGCTCTTTTTAGTGCGTCAATAAATATTAAAAGTTCCATCAAACTTTCGTTTACTGGTTTTGAAGTTGATTGTACAACAAACACTTTACAACCTCTCACACTTTCATTTGATTTTACAAAAGTTTCTCCATCTGCAAATTTTACGATTTGAACTGAAGATAATTTCATATCCAAATAATTTGCTATTTTTTCAGCCAGTTTTTTACTTGAAGAACCTGCAAAGATTCTCATTTTCTCTTTGTCCTTCGTCGATAATGTTATCATTTTTTTCTCCTTCTTTCTTTTTTTTGCTATAAAATTATTTTTTTTCTTTATTTACTTGTCTTGCTCTTCCAAACGCCAACATTTTATTTGGAACATCTTTTGTAATTACCGAACCTGCTGCTGTGAATACCTCGTTTCCCATTGTAACAGGTGCTACAATTATCGAATTGCTTCCAATAAATGAACCACTTCCAATAATTGTCTTATGTTTATTTTTTCCATCATAATTGCAAGTTATTGTTCCTGCGCCAATATTTGTATCTTCTCCGACTTGTGCATCTCCGATATAAGTTAAATGTCCAGATTTTACTCCTTTTTCAAGTGTCGCATTTTTAATTTCAACAAAATTTCCGACATGAACTGTTTCTTTTAAATGCGCTTTTGGTCTTAGATGTGCAAAAGGACCAATTGTTGCACTTTTTTCAACTACTGCACTCTCGATAACCGAACTTTCTATTCTCACATTATCTCCAATTGAAGAGTTTTCAATTCTTGTATTTGACAAAATTTCACAATTTTTTCCAATTTTTGTATTTCCTTGAATTACAACATTTGGATAAATGACAGTATCTTCGCCTATTTGTACTTCTTGTTCGATATATGTTGTTTTTGGATCAATTAAAATTACTCCGTTATCCATCAACTCAATATTTTTTCTCATTTTTAAAATTTCATTTGCCTGTGCAAGTTGAACTTTTGAATTTACTCCTAAAATTTCACTTTCGTCATCAATTGTAAAACTATCCACATTGTAGTTTTCACTTGTCAAGATTTTTATAGCATCTGTCAAATAATATTCACCTTTGGAATTATTATTATCAATTTTTTGTATTGCATAAATTAGACTTTCATATTTGAAAATATAGACTCCTGTGTTTATTTCGTCTATTAATTTTTTTCTTCATTTGTAGCTTCTTTTTCTTCCACAATATTTGCAATTTTTCCATTTTCTTTAATAATTCTTCCGTATCCAAATGGATTTTTTACTTTACATGAAAGAACAACGCAGTCCAAATTTTTTTCTTCAAATACTTTTTTTAAATTTTTTAGCGTTTCTTCTTTTAACAGTGGCGTATCACCACAAGTTATTAAAACATCTTCTTTATATTTTTCGATTTTATCTTTCGCTATTAAAATCGCATGTCCTGTTCCAAGCTGTTCTTCTTGAGTTACATATTCTATATTTTTCATTTCTTCAAGCACAACTTCTTTTTTGTGTCCCAAAATAAAGATATTTTTTGTAATTCCTACATTTTCAATCACTTCAGTAACCAATTTTAACATTGGCTTCCCGTTTACTTTGTGTAAAACTTTCGGAATTGAAGATTTCATCCGTGTCCCTTTTCCAGCTGCCAAAATAACCGATAACATTTTTCCTCCTAAATTTCTAATATTATATAAATATTTCTCTTAATTCAATTATAACAATTTTTTTATTTAATTCAAATTTTTTTCAAAAAAACTTCAAAAAAATATGCAAAAAAATATGTTATAATGCTTTTAATTAGCTAGAAATTTTAAAAATATTTTTTTGATCATTTTTACAAAAATTTGTTGCATTTTTTTAATAATTTTACAATAATATAAAATAAATAAAAAAAATTAAGGAAAATATTTTTATTATATAATGATTACTAATTCAAATATTTTATTTTTTTAGCAAAACAATTTTACAAAAGGGATAAAAATGAAAAAAAGACTGGATTTATTACTTATTGAGAAAAATTTTTTTGAAACAAGAGAAAAAGCCAAAAGAGAAATTATGGCAGGAAATGTCATTGTCAATGAACAGGCTGTGACAAAAGCTGGAATGATGTTTAAAGATACCGACGAGTTAAATATAAGAATTAAAGACAAACTAAAATATGTAAGCCGTGGCGGATTGAAATTAGAAAAAGCTATAAAAATATGGAATTTGGACTTTAAGGACAAACTTGTTTTGGACATTGGAGCTTCAACTGGCGGATTTACCGACTGCTCTTTACAAAATGGTGCAAAACTGGTATTTAGCGTGGATGTTGGAAAAAATCAGCTGGATTGGAAATTAAGAAATAACGAAAAAGTTGTCTCAATGGAAGAGATGCACATAAAAGATTTAAAAGAAAGCGATTTAAAAGGTAAAAAAGTCGATTTTATCGTGATTGATGTGTCTTTTATTTCTCTTACAAAAGTCATACCATATTTCAAAAAATTTCTTTCAGAAAATGGAAAAATTATTATGCTTATAAAACCGCAATTTGAAGTGGGAAGAGAGAAAATTGGAAAAAACGGCGTTGTGGAAAACGAAGAATATCACGACGAAGCAATAAAAAAAATAATTTCTTTTTCTAAAGAATGCGGATACTCATTGGTTGGAGTTGAAGATTCACCAATAAAAGGGACAAAAGGAAATAAAGAATTTTTTTGATTTATTTAAAAAAATTTAAAAAAATAATTAACTAGTTTATAAAATTTATTTTTTTATAAAAAAATTTAGGAGGAAAAAAATGAAAAAAAATAAAATATTAAAAGTTGTTCTTGGAGTGGCACTTGTAAGTTTACCACTAGCTGCTGCCACTGCGATTAAAACAGGTCAAATTGATAGATCAAATGACGCAAGTATTGCAAAAGATCAGACAGAACTTAACAGAATTGTGGATGTTATTAACATTGTCGAAAAAAGATTTGTTGGAAAAGAAGCTACACCTAGTAAAAAAGACCTTTATGAAGGAGCAGTTGCTGGAATTATCGGAAAATTAAACGATCCTTATTCTGAATATCTGTCGTCTGATGACTTAAAAGATTTTTCTGAAGATATGGATGGAGAATATGTTGGGGTTGGAATGACCATCAGCAAGAAAAAAGGAGAAGCACTAGAAGTTTTGGATCCATTTATCGGAAGTCCAGCTGAAAAAGTTGGAATAAAACCAAAAGATAAAATTACAAAAGTTGACGGAAAAGATATTTTGCCACTGACTGCAAATGAAACAGTGAAATTACTAAAAGGAAAAGAAAATTCAAAAGTCGAAGTTGAAGTGACAAGAGCTGGAAAAAAAGAGCCATTTAAAGTTACTATGACAAGATCTAAAATCAAACTTGAAATGGTTGAGAGTAAAATGCTTGACAACAAAATCGGTTATGTAAGTTTAATTAGATTTGGAAACAATGTTGGACACGAAGTTGAAAAAGCTATCAAAAACTTACAAAGTCAAGGAATGAAAGGTTTAATTTTTGACTTGAGATCTAATCCAGGTGGAAGTTTGACTGAAGCTCAAGATATTACTTCACTTTTTGTAAAAGAAAACTTAATTGTATATCTAAAAGATAAAAATGGTTCTCAAAAGAATTACAACAGAACACTAAACTATTTAGGAGATTTTCCACTAATTGTACTTACAAATAAAAATAGTGCTTCTGCTTCAGAAATTGTTACAGGTGCGCTAAAAGATTACAAACGAGCTACAATTGTTGGAGATAAAACTTTTGGAAAAGGAATTGTGCAACAAGTTATACCGCTTCCAGCAACAAACGATGCGATAAAACTTACTATTGCTCAATATTTCACACCTAAAGGAAATTACATTCACGAAAAAGGAATTGAACCTGATATAAAAATTGATATGGAAGAATTGCTTACACTAAAAGGTTACACAAACGAAAGTGAACAGGCGAAAAAAAATCGTGAAAAAGAAATCGAAGAAATAATTAAAAAAGACAAAGGTGACGCTGAAGCTAAAAAAATAATTTCAGCTGGAGATGTTCAATTAAAAAAAGAGCAATTGAAGAAATGAATAAAAAAATTAAAAAAATAAAAAAATTTAAAAAAACAAAAAGAAAAAAATTAAATATTAAAAAAATAAATAAAATAAAAAAAAGAAAAAACAAAAAAGGAAGTAAAAAAATTATGTTTTATGTTGTTGGTACACCAATTGGAAATTTAGAAGATTTGACTTTTCGAGCTAAAAAAGTGTTAGAAGAAGTCGATTATATCTTTGCTGAAGATACGAGAGTTACAAAAAGACTGCTTTCACATTATGAAATAGAAAAAACGGTGTACCAATATCATGAACACAATAAGTTACACCAAATTCAAAATGTAATAAATTTATTAAAAGACAATAAAAATATTGCATTAGTTACTGATGCTGGAACTCCTTGCATTTCAGACCCTGGTTTTGAGTTAGTAAATGAAATTTTAAAAAATGACTTAAAAGTTGTGGGAATTCCAGGAGCTTCTTCAATTGTGACAGGAGCAAGTATTTCAGGACTTGATATGAGAAGAATGGCTTATGAAGGATTTTTGCCGAAAAAAAAGGGAAGACAGACACTTTTTAATAAATTAAAAGATGAAGAACGGACAATTGTCATTTTGGAATCACCAAATAGGATTTTAAAGACATTAAAAGATGTTAGAGAATATTTAGGTGAAAGATATGTTGTCATAACGAGAGAGCTTACAAAAATTTATGAAGAAATTATTAGAGGAAATGTTTCACAAATTATTGAAAAATTAGAAAAAAAGCCAATAAAAGGTGAAATTGTCTTGTTTATTCGAGCAATTAACGACGACGAAATTTATTTTTAAAAAAATAAAGATAAATAAAAAAATTAAATACAAATTTTTAAAAATTTTTTTACATTTTACTTTTTTTCATATATGCTCAAATCTGCTTTTTTTGAGTATATAATAAAAATTATTTATTTTACTTTTAAATAATTTTTATTATATAAATTTAAAAAAATTGGAGAAAAAAATGAATATAAACTGGTATCCAGGACATATGAAAAAAACAAAAAGATTTGATAGTTGAAAATCTTAAATTGGTTGATATCGTGATAGAAATTTTTAGATGCTAGAATTCCTATTGCAAGTAAAAAAATCCTGATATTTCAAAAACTTGCCAAAAAAATAAAGAAAAGATTATTATTTTTAAACAAAGTCGATTTGATTGACACAAAAGAACTAAAAAAGTGGGAAAACTATTTTATTTCTAATGACCTTTCAGAATATTTTGTAGCTTTGAGCTGCGAAAAAGGGACAAATTTTGGCGAACTGAGAAAAATTATTAATAAAATTTATGAAACTAAACTTGAAAAGATGAAAAAAAAGGGACTTAGAAAAACTGTCGTTCGAGCAATGATAGTTGGAATTCCAAATGTCGGAAAATCACGATTTATAAATAAATTTGTAAACAAAAACAAAGCTCGTGTCGGAAATACTCCAGGTTTTACTCGTGGAAAACAATGGATAAGAATTGATGAAAAATTGGAACTTTTGGATACGCCAGGAGTTTTGTGGCCAAAATTTGAAGACGAAAATGTGGCTTATAATCTTGCAATTACTGGTTCAATTAAAGATAATGTGCTTCCAATAGAGCAAGTTACATTAAAATTTTTTTGGAAAAAAATTAAAAAAATTAAATAAAATTGAAAATTTGATAAAGTCGTATAATTTGGAAAAATATTTTGAAAATACTAATATTTATGAGATGGAAAATCACGAAATTTTAGGTATTTTGGAAACTAGGCTTGGAATTTCAAAAGCTGATGAACACGATTACAGCATTGTTTCTAAACGACTTTTAAAGGATTATCGAATGGGAAAAATAGGGAAATTTTTCTTGGAAGAATTTTAAATTTTTATTTAAAAAATAAAAAATAAAAGGAGTAAAGTTTATGAGAGTAGGTATATTTACTGACACATATAGACCGCAAGTGAACGGAGTTGTAAGCTCAATTACGACTCTTGAAAAAGAGCTTAGAAAAAAAGGACATAAAGTTTATATCATAACGACAACTGATCCCGAGGCAAAAGAAGTTGAACCCAATGTTTTAAGAATTCCAAGCATAGAGTTTAAACCTGCGCCACAATATAGATTAGGACTTGTCTATTCCGCAAAGATTATAAAAAAAATAAGCAAATTGGATCTTGATGTAATTCATTGCCAAACAGAATGGGGAGTTGGAACATTTGCAAGATTTGTTGCAACAAAACTTGAAATTCCATTAATTCACACTTATCACACCTTGTATGAATATTACGGACATTACATTTTTGGAAATCACTTAAAAAATCAACGAAAAAAAGTGGCAGCTGCGATAAGTAAATTTTACTGTGAAAGATGTAACGAGTTAATTGTTCCTACAAGAAAAGTTGCTGTAATACTTAAATCTTATGGAATAAAAAAAGAGCCAAATATAATTCCAACTGGAATTTATGTCGATAAATTTTATCGTGAAAATTACACTGACGAAGACAGAGAATTTATAAGAGAAAGTTTTGGAGTTGAAAAAGACGACTTTTTGTGTGTCTATGTCGGAAGAGTGGCGCAAGAAAAAAGTATTGATGTGCTAATCGACATGTTTTCTAAAATTTCCGATCCAAAATGTAAATTTATGATCGTTGGAAAAAGTTACGGAGATACAGGCGATAAGTTAAAAGAACAAGCTAAAAAACTCGGAATTTTAGACAGAGTTATTTTCGTGGGAGAGGTTCCGCATGAAAAAGTTGCGATTTATTATCAAATTGGAGAAGTCTTTTTAAATGCGAGTGTTTCAGAAACGCAGGGACTTACATTTGTCGAAGCTATGGTAGCAAAAGTACCTGTCAATGCAAGATACGACTTAAATTTGGAAGATTTACTTGTGGAAAACGAAGCTGGGCTTGTTTACAGAAATGAAGAAGAATTTATTAAAAATATAAAAAAATTAAAAGAAGATACAGAATTTAGAAAAAAAATGATAGAAAAAGCTTTTACAGTTTCTATGGATTATACAGCCGAAAATTTTGGAAACCGTGTGGAAGCACTTTATAAAAAAACGATAGAGGAGTATGATAGTAGTGAAAGTTTTACTTTATTCAGAGGGGAAAAATTCATTCAGCAAATCAGGCGTTGGGCAAGCCCTAAATCATCAGATAGAAGCCCTTGGAGAAAATGATGTCGAAGTTACATTAAATAAAGAGGATAGCTATGATTTAGTTCATATAAATACAATTGGAATAAAGTCTTATGAGATGTTAAAAGAAGCAAAAAAATTAAATAAACCTGTTATTTTTCATACTCATACAACTTATGAAGATTTTCGTGGAAGTATAAAAGGTAGTTATTTTCTGTCGCCAATAATAAAATTTTGGGCAAAAAAATTATACAATGCTGCCGATTATTTAATTTCTCCGTCAGAATATACCAAAAAAATTTGATAAAGTCTAAATATTTGGAAGAAGACAAAGAAATAAGAGTTATTTCAAATGGTGTAAATACAAAAAAATTTAAAAAAAGTGAAGAATTAAAGAAAAAATTTTTAGACGAATATAAAAATATTTATGACATAAAAAAACCGCTTATAATCACAGCAGGACTCCCTTTTGAGCGAAAAGGAATAAGAGATTTTGTAGAAATTGTAAATAAATGCAGCGATTATCAGTTTTTATGGTTTGGCTCGTCAAGTGTAAAATCAATGCTTCCAAAAAGAATTCAAGATATAATTGAAAATCCGCCTAAAAATTTAATTTTTCCAGGATATGTAGAAAAAGACATTTTAATTGGTGCTTTTAGTGCAGCAAAAGCATTTTTATTCACAACCTATGAAGAAAATGAAGGAATTGTCGTACTTGAAACTTTTTCAGCAGAACTTCCTTTGGTTGTAAGGGATATTCCCGTTTACAATGATTGGATTGAAGACGGCAAAAGTTGTTTTAAAGCCAAGGATAACGAAGAATTCTGTAAAAAAATAAAAAATATTGTGGAAAATAAAGTTGAAAATTTGGACGATATTATTAAAAATGCACATAATGTAGCTTGTGATAGAGATTTAAAAATTATTGGAGCAAAATATAAAAAATATTATGAAGATGTGTTAAATAATTTTAAATAAAAATTTATAAAAAAAAAGAAACTCTTAATTTAAAGCAGTTTCTTTTTTATTAACTATTTATTTTTTTCAAAAGTTTTCATTTCTTCACTAATAAAATAATTTATCATATCCCTATAAATCAATTCCACAACATCTGGACTGCAACCATAAATTTTAGCCTTTTCCCTGACCTTTTTTATTATTTTCTCAACTCTATCAGCTGCTTTTACATCTGTTTTTGACTTTTTAAAATATGCTGCCTGTCTTACATAATCTGAACGCTCTGCAATTAATTTTATAATTTTATCATCTATACTATCGATATTTTCTCTTACTTCTTCCAAACTATTGCATTTCATAATATTATCTCCAAAATTTTAAAATTTAAAACGCCCAATTTCCTTTTCTAAATACAGGAATTTTCGTTCCATCTTCCAAAATTCCGTCAATATCCATTTCAGCATCACCAATCATAAAATCAACATGTGAAATTGATTGATTAATATGAGCTTTTATTAATTCTTCTTCTGTCATTTTTGTTCCATTTTTTACATTAGTCGGGTATGCAGCACCCAATGCTAAGTGGTTTGAGGCGTTTTCGTCAAATAATGTTTGATAGTAAAGAAGTCCTGAATTTGAAATAGGCGAATCATTTGGCACAAGAGCAACTTCTCCTATTCTTTTCGAACCTTCATCAGTGTCAAGCAACTGTTTCAAAATGTCATAACCTTCTTCTGCTTCAAAATCTACAACTTTTCCATCTTTAAAAGTCAATTTGAATTTGTCAATAATGTTTCCTTGATACGAAAGTGGTTTTTTATTAGAAACATAACCATCTACACGATCTCGGTCTCCAGCTGTAAACACTTCCTCTGTCGGCATATTAGGCAAGAAATCAACTCCTTTCGCATTAACACTTCCAGCTGCCACCCAAATATGATTTTTAGGAAGTCCAACTGTCAAATCAGTTCCTTTTGAAGTATAATGAAGTGCCACAAAATTTTTGCTATTCAAAAATTCAGCTTTTTCATTCAAATTCTTTCTATGTTCTTCCCAAGCCTTAACTGGATCATCTTTATCAACTCTTACAGTTTTCAATATTGCATCAAGCAATTTTTCCTGTGCAACATCGGTATCTGTTTCGTCTGGGAATACAACTTTTGCCCAATCTGCTGAAGGATAACTTGCAATCGTCCATGAATTTACATCCGTCATAATACATGTTCTGTAATGTTTGTAGGCTTCTCCAGCATTTTTTGCCAATGCTCCTAATTTTTCTGGATCAATTCCTGCAAATAAATTTGGAGAACTGCTTAAAATGTGGATAAACACTACATTATTGTCAAGATAATCATTTCTCTCGTCAATCGCCCATTGAGGAATGTGAGAATAATCTTCTTTCGACTGGTATTCAGCATGAAGTCTCGACAATTTATCATCTGTCAATTTAACATGAACATCACTCGCTCCCACTCTATAAGCCAATTCCGTAACTTTGTAAACCAATGGCAACGCATCAGTCGTACAATTTACCCAAACTTTCTGTCCTTTTTGAACATTTGCTCCAATTTTTACAATTACTTCTGCATATTTATTTAATTTTTCTTCAAAGTTGTTCATTTTCTAGTTCCTTTCAATATTTTTTAAATAAATTAATTTTTAAATCCATTTGGATTTTTCTTTTGCCAATTCCAAGAATCACGACACATATCTTCAATTGTATATTTTGCTTCCCAATTTAATAATTTTTTAGCTTTTGAAGCATCTGCATAACAGACTGCAATATCTCCAGCTCTTCTTCCATCAATTACATAAGGAATTTCTTTTCCAACAGCTTTTTCAAAATTACTTAAAATTTCAAGAACGCTGTAACCTTTTTCGCTTCCTAAATTTATCGCATCAAAACCAAGATTTTCATTATTAAATAAATAATTTAATGCTGCTGAATGTCCTGCCGCCAAATCATTCACATGAATGAAATCTCTTATGCAAGTTCCATCTGGAGTATCATAATCATTTCCAAAAATATGTAATTTTTCCAATTTTCCAACTGCAACTTGAGTTATATAAGGTGAAAGATTGTTTGGAATTCCGTTTGGATCTTCTCCAATTCTTCCGCTTTCATGAGCACCTAACGGATTGAAATATCTAAGAGCAATGATATTCCAAGTATTGTCAGATTTTGCCAAATCCATTAAAATATGTTCGATTATTACTTTTGTACGCCCATAAGGATTTGTAACTTCTCCCATCGGATCAGTTTCCACAAAAGGTACTTTTTCAGAAACACCGTAAACAGTAGCTGATGAACTAAATACGATATTTTTTACATTAAATTCCTTCATTACTTCAAGTAAAGTAATCATTCCAAATAAATTGTTTTCATAATACATAAGCGGTTTTTCTACAGATTCGCCCACTGCCTTAAATCCTGCAAAATTAATAACTGCGTCAATTTTATTTTCTCTAAAAATTTTTTGCAAACCTTCTTTATTTTTCACATCCAATTCATAAAAATTTATTTTTTCTCCAGAAAGCTCTTCTAAAATTGTAATAACTTTTTTGCTAGAATTACTAAAATCATCCACTATAATAGGATTAAATCCTTTTTTAATCAAATCTAACACAGTGTGCGAACCGATATATCCTGCTCCACCAGGAACTAAAATAGTTTTCATATCTTCCCTTCTTTCTTAAAAATAAATATCGCAAATCAAACTACAATATTTTTTTCACATTTAAATATCTCATATTCCGTTATTTTAAAAATTCACTAAAGTATACTTTATATAAATAAATAAATTTCTAACTTTTTTAATTTATTATATTTAATCTTATCATAACTAAAAATTTTTTTCAAGTGAATAAAATTAAATGATAAATAGAATTCAATAAAAAGAAATGACAAAATATAGGATTGGAATTTTTTAATACAAAAAAATGGCGTCCCCGGTTGGACTCGAACCAACGACCCTCTGATTAACAGTCAGATGCTCTAACCAGCTGAGCTACGGAGACGCAAAAGAAAAAGTTTGGCGACTACCTATTTTCCCTAGTACAGACTAAGTATCGTAGGCGTAAGCGGACTTAACTTCCGGGTTCGAGATGTAACCGGGTGTATCCCTGCTGCAATGGTCACCAAACAAGTAATTAAATGTCAAAAGACAATGAGAAATAAATAGTAGGCAAGTAAAAGATTAAAAAAGCTTAAGTAATATTAGTACTGGTCAACTGAATGCATTGCTGCACTTACATCTCCAGCCTATCGACCACATAGTCTCTGTGGATACTGTGAATACTCATCTTAAAGGGGGTTTCTCGCTTAGATGCTTTCAGCGATTATCCTGACCAAACGTGACTACTCAGCCGTGCCACTGGCGTGACAACTGATACATCAGAGGTTTGTCCATCCCGGTCCTCTCGTACTAAGGACAGAACTTTTTCAGTATTCAAGCGCCTGCAGTGGATAGGGGACCGAACTGTCTCACGACGTTCTGAACCCAGCTCGCGTGCCTCTTTAATGGGCGAACAGCCCAACCCTTGGGACCTTCTCCAGCCCCAGGATGAGACGAGCCGACATCGAGGTGCCAAACACTTCCGTCGATATGGACTCTTGGGAAGTATCAGCCTGTTATCCCCGGGGTAGCTTTTATCCGTTGAGCGACGGCCCTTCCATGAGGGACCGCCGGATCACTAACTCCTACTTTCGTACCTGCTCGACCCGTCGGTCTTGCAGTCAAGCTCCCTTATGCGTTTGCACTCGAAGGTTGATTTCCATCCAACCTGAGGGAACCTTTGAACGCCTCCGTTACTCTTTTGGAGGCGACCGCCCCAGTCAAACTGCCCACCTAGCACTGTCTCCGCAAGCGGATTAGAATTTCGACAACATATGGTTGGTATTCCAACAGCGACTCAGAAAAGACTGACGCCTTAACTTCGAAGTCTCCCAACTATCCTATACACACATTGCCAAAACCCAATGCCAAGCTACAGTAAAGCTCCACGGGGTCTTTCCGTCCTACTGCAGGTAGCCGGTATCTTCACCGGCATTACAACTTCACCAGGTCTCCAGCCAAGACAGCTCTCAAATCATTTCACCATTCGTGCAGGTCGGAACTTACCCGACAAGGAATTTCGCTACCTTAGGACCGTTATAGTTACGGCCGCCGTTCACCGGGGCTTCAAATTGGAGCTCTCACTCCTCCTCTTAACCTTCCGGCACTGGGCAGGTGTCAGCCCATATACGTCGCCTTTCAGCTTAGCATAGACCTGTGTTTTTGGTAAACAGTTGCTTGAGACTCTTCACTGCGGCCTGTTTCCCCTGGGAGTGTTTCTCTCTTTAGGTATATCAGGCACCCCTTCTCCCGAAGTTACGGGGCTATTTTGCAGAGTTCCTTAGCTAGAGTTATCCTGTCGGCCTTAAGTTTCTCACTCTGTCCACCTGTGTCGGTTTAGGGTACGGGCACTAACGAGTCTCGTTAGAAGTTTTTCTTGGCAGTGTAGGATCTGTGACTTATGCAAAAGCACTTACCCATCAGGTCTCACCTATAGACACGCGGATTTACCTGCGTGTCCAAGCTACGCCCTTAGAAAGGCTAATCCGACAGCCTTCTCACATACCTTACTGCGTCACTCCATCACTCAAACGACTGATAGTGGTATAGGAATATTAACCTATTTACCATTCGCAATCACATCTCTGCTTACGCTTAGGTCCCGACTTCCCCGGGGCGGACGAACCTTCCCCCGGAAACCTTGGACTTCCGGCCGGAGGGATTCTCACCCTCCTTCTCGCTACTCATTCCTGCATTCTCGCTTCTGATGTCTCCAGCCGGCCTTACAGCCGGCCTTCATAGACCTACAGAACGCTCTCCTACCAAGCGGCAAAACCGCTTCCACAGCTTCGGTTTATGTCTTTAGCCCCGTTACATCTTCGGCGCAGATACTCTCGACCAGTGAGCTATTACGCACTCTTTTAAGGAATGGCTGCTTCTAAGCCAACCTCCTGGTTGTCTGTGAATATCCACCTCCTTTCCCACTTAGACATAATTAGGGACCTTAGCTGGTGGTCTGGGCTGTTTCCCTTTTGTCCGCGGACCTTATCATCCACGGACTCACTCCGAATCAGTAATAAATGGTATTCGTAGTTTGCTTGATTTCGGTAAGCAATATGCCCCCTAGATCATACAGTGCTCTACCCCCAGATATCTAAAATTCAGGCTGCACCTAAATGCATTTCGGAGAGAACGGGCTATTTCCTAGTTCGATTGGCTTTTCACCCCTAGACCTATCTCATCTCCCAACTTTTCAACGGCGGTGAGTTCGGCCCTCCACTGAGTCTTACCTCAGCTTCAGCCTGGACAGGCCTAGATCACTAGGTTTCGCGTCTATGACTAGCGACTGAGACGCCCTATTAAGACTTGGTTTCCCTTCGGCTTCATTAATTAACCTTGCCACTAATCATAACTCGCAGGATGATTAACCAAAATCCACGCAGTCACCCCGAAGGGCTCCTACCGTTTGTAAGCACACGGTTTCAAATTCTATTTCACTCCCTTGCACAGGGTTCTTTTCACCTTTCCCTCACGGTACTCTTCACTATCGGTCAATAACAGTATTTAGCCTTGCGTGATATGGTCCACGCGGATTCACGCCAAATTCCTCGTGCTTGACGCTACTCGGGAGTTTCAAGTCATAGCATAGCATATACGTGATACAGGACTATCACCTTCTATGGTTCAGCTTTCCATCTGATTCTACTTACTGCTAGACTACTTAGACATTATGGCATCAGTCGTATGAAATCCCACAACCCCGTACCGGCAACGCTGCCAGCTTGGCACCGGTACGGTTTAGGCTTATCCCAGTTCGCTCGCCGCTACTTAGGGAATCGTTTTTACTTTCTTTTCCTCCTGCTACTTAGATGTTTCAGTTCGCAGGCTTACCACTTTCGTGCATACTCTTCAAGTATGCGGGTTGCCCCATTCGGAGATTCAGGTGTCATTGATTATGTGCATCTCGACCTGACTTATCGCAGCTTATCACGTCCTTCATCGGCTGTTATTACCTAGGCATCCTCCGTGTGCCCTTAATTAGCTTTTTTTTATTAACAGAATAATCTATTTTGTTGTAATCTTTTACCTACTATTCATTTCCCATTGTCCTTAAAAGGAAAAACTACAAAGAAGAAGAAGTGTAAGAAAAAAACTCTCCTTAGAAAGGAGGTGATCCATCCGCACCTTCCGGTACGGATACCTTGTTACGACTTCACCCCAATCACTATTCACACCTTAGATACCTTCTTCCGAAAGGTTAGACCGGCAGCTTCAGGTGCAAACAACTCTCGTGGTGTGACGGGCGGTGTGTACAAGACCCGAGAACGTATTCACCGCGGCATTGCTGATCCGCGATTACTAGCGATTCCAACTTCATGAAGTCGAGTTGCAGACTTCAATCCGAACTTGGACTGGCTTTAGAGGTTAGCTAAGCATTGCTGCATTGCGGCTCTCTGTACCAGCCATTGTAGCACGTGTGTAGCCCAGATCATAAGGGGCATGATGACTTGACGTCATCCCCACCTTCCTCCTGCTCTTCGCAGGCAGTCTCGCTAGAGTCCCCAACTTAATGATGGCAACTAGCGATAGGGGTTGCGCTCGTTGCGGGACTTAACCCAACATCTCACGACACGAGCTGTCGACAGCCATGCACCACCTGTCACTCGGTTCCCGAGGGCACGGTGATGTTTCCATCACCTTCCGAGGATGTCAAGATCTGGTAAGGTTCCTCGCGTTGCGTCGAATTAAACCACATGCTCCACCGCTTGTGCGGGTCCCCGTCAATTCCTTTGAGTTTCAGCCTTGCGGCCGTACTCCCCAGGCGGATTACTTATCGCATTAACTTCGGCACGGACACTCTTCATGCCCACACCCAGTAATCATCGTTTACAGCTAGGACTACCAGGGTATCTAATCCTGTTCGCTCCCCTAGCTTTCGCACTTCAGCGTCAGTTATCGTCCAGTGAACTATCTTCATCATCGGCATTCCTACACATATCTACGAATTTCACCTCTACTCGTGTAGTTCCGTCCACCTCTCCAATACTCTAGCCAGGTAGTTTCCAAGGCAAGCTGCTGGTTGAGCCGGCAGTTTTTCACCTCGGACTTATCTGGCCGCCTAGATGCCCTTTATGCCCAATAATTCCGGATAACGCTCGCGACATACGTATTACCGCGGCTGCTGGCACGTATTTAGCCGTCGCTTCTTCTGCAGGTACAGTCACTTTCTTCCTCCCTGCTGAAAGCACTTTTACGATCCGAAAAACCTTCTTCGTGCACACAGAATTGCTGGATCAGGGTTGCCCCCATTGTCCAATATTCCCCACTGCTGCCTCCCGTAGGAGTAAGGGCCGTATCTCAGTCCCCTTGTGGCCGTCCACCCTCTCAGGCCGGCTACCTATCATCGCCTTGGTAAGCCGTTACCTTACCAACTAGCTAATAGGACGCAAAGCTCTCAAATGGCATCTCTTTTCATAAACTCACTATGCAACAAGTTCATAATATCCGGTCTTATCAGCCGTTTCCAGCTGTTATCCCAGTCCATTCGGCAAGTTCTTTACGCGTTACTCACCCGTCCGCCATGGTTATCACGGTGCAAGCACCGCTTCCCCATCGACTTGCATGTGTTAAGCATTCTGTCAGCGTTCATCCTGAGCCAGGATCAAACTCTTCATTCAATAATATATTTCTATATCTTTTTTTCACCTTTTTATTCATTGACGAGATTTATTGCTAAATCTTGACTTGCTTTTTTTATTTATCACACTACTTTTTTTCTTCTTCTTTTTTTCATTGTCCTTGGTGTCGAATCTTTTCTTATCGACGAAATATATTATATCAAAAATTTTGTTGTCAACACTTTTTTTGAAAAATTTTTTTGATTTTTTTACTTTTTTTGTTTTCTTATTCTTTCAATCTTGCTTTTTAATTTCTAATAATTTCTTTTTTTCTTTTTGTAATTCTTTTTCTTTTTCTTCTTTTTATTTCTTTTTATAAGTCTTATACTTGCTTCTCTTTCAGAAATTAAAGCCTGATATTCTTTAATTAAATCTTCTAATATAAGAATTTTTTTCCAATTAAATAGTCTTTTTCTTTTTTTACTGATGTCATAGATGATTTTTAAATTTCCTACACTCAATAAGTAGACTGGTATCTTTGAAAAAAATTTTTTTCATGTCATTTATTCTGTTTGAAGTTGAAACTATTACTACTTGTTCATATCTTTTTTTCAGTTTTGTTTATACTTTTTTTAAATTCACTTAATTTAGAAACTTTTACTATTTCTAAAAAAATCCTGCCATTTTTTTGTATTTCGGAAAAAAATTCTAGAGATATTATTTTTCTTCCACATCCATTAAAAATTAAAGTTTTTTTGTTCTTTTTTTATTTCACTAGGGAAAACATATATTTTTTTATTCTTTTTATCTATAAACTCTTGATTATTGTGTTTTTCTTCTTTTTTTCTTCAATTTTATAAAGTTCTATTTTATCTTCTATTGAATTTTTCTTGTGTCAAACTTTCGTTGATTTTATTATTTATACTTTCAACTTCATCCTTTTTCTTTTTTTCTTTTTTTAAATTTTTTTCTCCACTTTTTTTATAAATATCTTTTTATTATTTTTAGGATAAAATTCTATCTCTTCTTTTTTTCAAAAATTTTTTTCAACCATTTTTGAAATATTCTTCTTGTATTTGATTTTTTTAACAAAAATTTTTCTTTTTTTATTTTTAGATTTTTTTGATTCTTTAAATTCATCAAAAAAATTTAGTCAATATTTGATATTTTTTTCTTTTATTGAATTTATAACAGTTTTTTTCATCTAAATATGAAAAATAATATTTTTCTTTATATATGTAATATTTTTTTATGTTCAATGTCAATTCTAAATTTTTCAAGATAAAAATTTTTCTGAATAAATGTCATTTTTTTCTCTCCAATCTTTTTGACAAAAATCTCTACTAAAAAAATTGCTCTCTAACTTTGTTTATTTTTATATCCTTTAGTTTGAAATAATTCTTTTTATATCTTCAAAAATCTTTATATTCTGAGTATTTTTATTTTTATATTTGAATAATACTTTTATAAACATCTCTTTTTTTATTTTGTTTTTTTCATCTTCATTTAAATGCATTTTTTTAGAATTCTGTAAATACTTAATTTTTTTCTCACTGAAAAGTAAAAAAATAGCTCGATTAGTTCTCTTCTATATGTTATTTTTTTAATTTTTTTGTCTTGACTTTCTAATTTGAAAATTTTTCGTTGTATAATTTCCAAAATAATAAATATAATTACTATTATCGTGAATACCTTCTTCATCAAAGATTCTAAAAAAATCTTGTTGAATTTTTACAAGCATATATTTTTAGATGATTAAATCCGTATCTTTCTTCAATGTCCTTCCGATTTATAATTTTAAAATTTATTATTTCTTGTAAAAAGTCTTTTTCTTCTAAATCCAATTTCATAGCTTAAACCCCATAAAATAAAAAAATTTATAATTATTAAAAAAATTATTTTTTTATGATAACAATTATAAATTTAATTTTTTTAGGTGCTTTTTGCAGTTTTAAAAAAATCGCTATTTAAAAAGATAAAACTATATTTTTTTCTGTTAATTTAAAAATTAAAAAAATAATAATAAAGGGTATTTTTTTATTTTTTTGAATTTATTTAATTGCTGTTTTAGTGTATTTTTTTAGTGCATTACATATAACAATAAAAAAAGAGAAATTAATCATTTCTCTTTTTAAAAAAATATCTAGTAAATTTTCTTGAAAATTTAAAATTTTATTTTAAAATTTATTAAATTAACAAACTTTTATTCATATTGGCTCGGGAAAATGGATTCGAACCACTACCTACCGGGTCAGAGCCGGGCGTCCTACCATTAGACTATTCCCGAATAAAATTACAAGTTATAATAACACTTATTCTAAATCTCTCACAACTAAAGTTGCAAGACTCTTAAGTATTTCAGCTTCTCTTGAATATCCAGCATTCAAACACTAGCTAACTTTCTTAAGACTTTAATGGACAAGTTCTCCAATGAGAGCATTAACATCCTATTGGCTTGGTCCAAAACCATTTTTATTTTACCATATTTATATGATTATTTCAAGTTTTTTTAAGAAAAAGATATGCAATTCATCTCACAACTGAAGCTACGAATGTTCTTACAATATTTAACAAATTTTTTCAAGAAATTTTTTATTTTCGTATTTTTATTTGTTCCATAGAATAGTTGCGGTATAAAGAATGATAAGTTTAGAAATATCTTGACAAAAGTATAATTCTATAATAGAATAAAAGCATATAAAAATAAGAAAAAAGATTTACTTAATTGTAATTCAAAATGGAGGATAGTTTAATGAAAAACAAAATGAAATTAGTTATAGTTGCAGCTGCACTTTGTGCTTTTGCTATGTCATGTGGAAATAGCGGAAAAGGAGGAAAAGTTTTATTTGAATCAGATGATAAAAAAATAAAAGTTTATGAAAACGAAGTAAACCTTGAGTTAGAAAAATCCTTATTTTCTAGCGGAGTTTCACAAAAGGATTTGACACCAGATCAAATAGCTCAAATGAAAAAAAATATTATTCAGAATATAGCTTTAAATAGAGCATTAGTTTTAAAAGCAAAAGAACAAAAATTGGATCAAGATAAAAAATATACAGAAAGTGAAGATATTTTAAAAGAACAATCATTAGCTTCTCTTGCGATAGTAAATGACTTGAATGAAAAAGTAAAAGTATCTGATTCTGATGCAAAAGCAGCTTACGATGCGAATGCTGCAAAATTCCAAAGAGCTGAAGATACTGTAAAATTACAGCTTATCGTATTTAGAGCAAGTGACAAGGCAAAAGCTGAGGCTGCTTTGAAAGAAGTTATGGCAAATCCAGCAAACTTTACTTCTTTTGTTCAAAAATATAACGGAAATTCAGGAACTGGAACTGGGGAAACTCAAGAAATACCAATGTCACAATTAGCAAAAAGCTTTGAACCAATTAGCAAAGCTGTGCAATCTGTTTCAAACGGTCAAGTTGTAAATAGCGTAATTCCTGTTGGAGCAAATGAATTATATATTGTAAAAGTGCTACAAAAAAATCCTAAAGGACAAATTCCTTTTGAAACAGTTAAAGAAGATATAAAAACACAAATTAGAACACAAAAAAGACAAATGGAACAACAAAACTTTATGAAATCAGTTGCTGATGAATTTAAATTAACTAATATCGCTGATAAAATAAAAGATGTTAAATAATTAATATTAAATAAAAATAATAAAAAAATAGGAGCTGTTTGAAATAGAAAGATTTTTCTATTTTTTTGACAGCTTGTTTAATAAGGAGAAATTTATGAAATTTTTTTAAAATCTATGCTCGTTTTTAGTTTTATTAGTTTTTACTTTTTACTTGGCGGAGTAATTTTTTTCAAATAATATTATTTCGTACATGACTAAGACCAAAAAAATTCGGAATTTCAAAATGTGAAATTTTCTTTTTAAAAAAACAAAGAGATGACTTTTTGATAATTTTTGTAATAAACGGAAAAGGATTTGGGAAAAGGTAGAGCTACTGTTATTCCAACTCGAAGTGGATTATTTAAAATAATTCCTTCCATAAAATTGTCAAATCTTAAATTGGAAGAAGTGAATTTAGAAAAAAAATATGGCGAAAAAGATGGAAAAAAATTGACAATTTTATTGAAAAAAATTGGAAGTGCCAACAGATTCTAACAAAGAAACTAAGTCAACAGACGAGTTTGTAAGCCAAACAACACTTAATACCCAAGTTTTAGCAAATAACATTGACGATTTTATTTATAATAAAATAAGAGAAAATATAATAAAAACAAATGTTCTAAAAAATGATTACAATACTTCCCAAGATTTAAAAACTAAAGCTCAAAAGATTTTTGGATTTGAACAGTGAACTTGATCCGCTTGTAAAATCAATTAATGAACAGAAGGAAGATGCAGAAAAGACTGTTTCAAAAATTGAAGATGAAAGAAATCTTATGCTAGAAAATGTTTCAAATGAACTTGAAAAAAACTGGAAAAAGAAATTTCTTTTAAATGATGTCAATAAAATGAATAATAATAACATTCAAAATATGAATTTATATTTTTTTATGGACAAAGGAAAAAGCAATTAGCGATACATTAAGTAGATCTTTTTAAAATTGTAAATTTATTAAAAGAAATTGAAAAAAATTAAAACTTTCTATTAGCAATATCAATATAAATAATGGAGAAGTTGTGATAAACGATTTAAAAAAATCCACAAAAATTTAAATGGATATATTTCTCAAAAATAATTTAAAAAGCATTGATAAGTAAAAAAAGATGGAGATTATCAAATTTCTTCTCATGAAAATGATTTGCTGATAAAAAAACATTGTATTCGGATAAAAAAATAGATCTTATAATTGAATATTTGAAAAATAATTTAATTCCTGGAAAAAGCGATAAAATTGGTTTCTGAAGTTGTATCAGAAAATAATAGTTTTAAAAAAACTTGAATAACACGGTTTTAACAGATGAAGAAAAAAACAACTTCTAATGCAAAAAAATGGAAAGTTTAAAAACTAATGACTATAACCAATTGATGACAAAATATGCGGAACAGACAAAAAAACGATTGAAAATCTTATTGAAAATGTGAATGTTAAAATTAGCAAACTTGATGCACTAAAAAAAGATTTGTTGTCACTTGATAAAAATTGTAACATTGGAACCACAAAATAATGAGCAAAATAAAAATAATAGTTTACCAAATTCAGAAAAATATTAATAACCAAACAAACGAAAAATAATCAAACAGACAAAAAAATAATTTAAATTCACAAATTCAAAAATTAAATTATAAAAAAATAAAAAAATAGGAAATTTCTTTTATTTCCTATTTTTATTTTTATAAAAAAATTTTTTTATTTTTCTTTTTTTATTATCTCATTAATTCCCAAGATTGCTGAAATTACATAGCCTAAAAAACCAAGCGCTGGAATTCCATTTATTTTTGGTGGAACATTTGACAATACCAATATTGATGAAGCGATAAGTAATGCCGCAATAATTATTGCTGTCACAAGCCTATCCAGTGTCTTTTGCAGTTCTTTAAATCCGATGACTTCGTGTTTATGCTTTAATTCGCCGTTTAAAAGTTTTTGAGATATACTTTTTAAATCTTCAGGAAGTGAGAGCCAACTTTCAGATATTTGAGAAAATCTTTGGCTGCCTTTTTCAAAAACATAAATTGGATTCAATCTTTTTTTAGAAATTTCATCGGCATAAGGTTTCATAACTTTTGTTATATTAAGAGATGGATCCAGATATCTTCCTATTCCTTCAATTTGTCCAATCCCTTTTGCCAAAAGATAAATGTCTTCAGGAAGTGTTATTTGATTTTTTCCTAAAATAATTCTTATTTTTTCAAAAATATCTTCCAAGCTAATTTCATTTAATGAATTTCCATCGACCATATATACAATCTCTGTCAATTCCCGCTCAAGACTTTTTTCATCGGGAACATTGTAAATAACCGAAAGTTCTCTAATTTTTTCTATCGCCTTTTTTATATTCTTTTGTATAAAATATAGCAAAAGACTTTCCAAAAGTTCCTTATCTTGCGGATAAAGGCTTCCCATCGCTCCAAAGTCAATAAATACAATTTTTCCATCTTCCATCATCAAAATATTTCCAGGATGCGGGTCAGCGTGAAAAAATCCGTATTTTAAAACTTGTTTAATATACAAATCTAATCCTGCTCTTGCTATTTCCTGAGGCAAAAATCCATATTTTTCAATTTTTTCCTTGTCTGTAATTTTAAATCCGTCAATAAATTCCATACAGAGAATGTTGTCGTTTGAAAGTTCTCTAAAAGTTATTGGCACATGAATTCTTTCATCATTTTTAAAATTATTTGCAAAGCGCTCCATATTGTTTAATTCATTTCTGAACGAGAGCTCTTTTGTGATAGAATTTGCAAAAGTATTTATTATGTATGATAAATTTATCTTTTTTATTTCTTCATTTGTTTTTTCAAGATACGCCGCTAAATCTTTCATCACAATCAAATCTGCTGCTACAATTTCTTTTATATTTTCCCTTCTAACTTTTAGAACAATTTTGCTTCCATCTTTTAATTTTCCTTTAAAAACTTGTGCCATCGAAGCAGAAGCCATTGGATTTTCTTCAATTTCTTCAAAATGCTGAAGCGGATCAATATTTAATTCTTTTTTTATTTTTTCATAAATATCCATTTTTTCTGGCTCGACTTTATCCTGAAGTTTTTGGAACTCCACAATTAATTCTTCTGAAAAAATATCCGTTCTATTGCTGCACATCTGTCCTAATTTGACATAAGTCGGTCCTAATTCTTCCATCGCCATTCTGATTCTTTCAGGAAATGAAGTTGCCTTTATATTCTCAATTTTCTTACTTTTTTGTTTAATTCTATTCGGAATAAATTTTTCAATTCCGCTGCGGTCAAAAAGCTCTTCAAATCCATATTTAAAGAGAACTTCTGATAATTTTGCCATTCTTTTAAATTTTTTTGTACCATTTTTTTCCTCTTTCTTTTTTTATTTTTTTGGTTTTTTTGTTTTTTTCTTCTTTACTCTTTATTCTTTATTTTTTTATTCTTGATTCTTGATTCTTGATTCCACATTCTTTATTTTTACTTTTTTTATTCTTTATGTTTATTTTTCATTATATCAGTAAATTTCTATTTTTTTCTACTAAATTAAAAAAAATAAAAAAAATTAGAAAATAAAAGATTAGAAAATAAAAAAATAGCGATAAAAATTTAAACTCTTAAATTTTTCACTATTTTTTTCAAAAAAATATTTAAAAAAATATTTTTATTTTTTTGTTAATCTCTCCAGTTTCCAAAATTTCAAGATTATTTCCTTCAGGAAAATCAGTTTTACTTAAATTAATAATTTTTTTAGCAGCTGAATTTCTTGTGTCCAACATCACTTTAGAAACTCCGCTTTCCTGTTTTATAGATATAATTTTTCCATTGATAAAATTTCCGTTTTTATCAATATTTATTTTAAAAATTGGAGCAATTCCGCTTATTCCAGATAAACTTATATTTCCAAAAGTAGCAAAATTTCCAGCGCTATATGAAATAAATTTATTTTTATAAAGTTCTATCGCACGAGTTATATGCGGACCTTGTCCAAAAACGATATCAGCACCTGAATCTACAGCATTTCTAGCAAATTTAAACACATTTCCCCGATTTTCGCCGTGAAAAATCTCATTATTTCGAGTTATATGTTCATGTTCCTTTCCTTCAGCTCCGCCGTGAAAAAATACAACTACAATATCAGACTTCTCTTTTACAGATTTTATAAGATTTGAAGCATATTCATAATCATTTATATCAACAGTTTTAGAATTTGGTGCAAATGATACAAATCCATATTTTATACCATCTTTTTCTAATATTGAATATTCTGCTTTTTCTTTGATTCCTGAATATTTAATTCCCAATGAATTAAGATTTTCCATTGTCTGCAAAATTCCAACTTCGCCAAAATCGTTGCTGTGATTATTTGCCAAGCTCAAATAGTCAAAACCAGCGTTTTTTAAATATTTGCCATATTTTGAAGGCATTCTAAAGACATAACAAACTGATGGATTCTCACATTTTTTTGGATCTCCTCCCTTGTCAAACAATGTTCCTTCCAAATTTCCAGCTGTTATATCGGCATTTTGTAAAATACTTTCAACATTTTGTAAAATATTCGTATTTGGCAGTAAATCTTCGTTTGGATAATTACTTCCCAGCATGATGTCTCCGACACCAATAATTGAAATTTCTTTTTTATCTTTAATTTTTTCGTTATTTCCATTTTTTTAAATCTTTTTTCAAATTTGCTGCAACTAAAACTAAAAATTAAAAAAATAAAATTAATAAAAAAAATATTCTTTTATATTTTTTTCAATTTTTCCTCCAAATTTTTTTAATAATTTTTTTGTTCTTTTTAATTTAAAAATTATATCACAATTTTTTTAGATTTGTAACAAAAAAGAAAAAAATTTAAATAAAAATTTTTATTGATTTTTTTAACTTTAATATTTTTATTTATCAAAAATTTACTTTGATTTTTTTAATAAAAAAATTAAAAATTTATAACAAATATTTACTATTATTAGAAAAAAATGATATACTGATATTAACTTAACTCTTTTAAAAAAATATTTAAAAAAAGTTATTAATTATATTTTTGAGAAAGGAAATTTATGTTACTTAGTATAAAAAAATATTTCAAAAAGATATAAAAAAATGGGATAGACGCTTTGAGTGATGTCTCTTTAGATGTAGAAAAAGGAGAGTTTATTTCAATAATTGGACCATCTGGTTCAGGAAAATCGACATTGCTTAGAAGTATCAACAAAATGATTGATGTCACTTCTGGATCTATTTATTTTGAAAATCACGATATTACAAATATGAAAAAAAAAGAAATTAAAAATATCCGCAGAGAAATGGGAATGATTTTTCAAAATTATAATTTAGTGGAACGGCTTACGGCTATTGAAAATGTGCTTCATGGTCAGCTTGGCTATAAATCCACTTTTTCTTCGATTTTTGGACTTTATTCAAAAGAAGAAAAAAAAGAAGCCTTTAATTTATTAGAAAAAGTTAATATGACTAAATATGCTTATCAAAAATGTAGTGAATTATCTGGTGGACAGAAACAGAGAATTGGAATTGCCAGAGCAATTATGCAAAATCCAAAACTGCTTTTATGCGACGAGCCAATCGCTTCTCTTGATCCAAAATCTTCAGAAAATGTAATGGACTATTTAAAAAAAATTGTCACAGAAATGAAAATTACTTGTATAATAAATCTTCATCAAGTCGACATTGCAAAAAAATATTCAACTCGAATTGTTGCACTTAACAAGGGGAAAAAAGTTTTTGATGGCAAAGTTGAAAATTTGACAGATAAAATGATTGAAGATGTTTATAAAAACGAAGAGAATGAATAGGAGGATTATATGGAGTTAAATCAAAAAGATATTTTTAAAAAACGGCTTTGCTCAAAAATTACATTTTTTGTAATGCTTGTAGGACTTTACATAATTTCAGCTGTTTTGGCTGGTTTTAAAAATGGAACTGCTTTTTTCTCGATTCCATCTGGAATAATTTGGCTGTTTCAAAAGTTTATTCCAACCAAAAATTCTGTTCAATATTTTCCAGTAATCTTGGATTCTGCCATAAAAACTATTTTGCTTTCCATAAGTTCTACAATGGTTTCAGCAATATTTGCACTATTTTTGTCAATTATTGGCTCAAATACTACAGGAATCAACATTGTAATAAAAATTATATCCAAAATTATAGCTTCATTTTTTAGAAATATGCCAGTTGTCGCTTGGTCTTTAATTCTGCTTTTTTCTTTTAAACAAAGTGAGTTTACTGGATTTTTATCCCTATTTTTTATAACTTTCGGCTATTTGACAAGAGCTTTTTCAGAAACAATAGACGAAGTTGCAACCGATAACATAGAAGCGTTAAAATCAACTGGAGCGTCCTATCTGCAAATTATTTTTTGCGGAGTTTTTCCAACTGTTTTTCCGCAATTTCTTTCATGGCTTCTATATTTTATCGAAAACAGTATAAGAGAAGCGACATTAATCGGAATTTTGACAGGAACAGGAATCGGATTTACATTTAACTTATATTACAGAAGTTTTAGATACGACGCTGCAGGATTGGTAATTTTAATTGTTACAATAATTGTAATAAGTATTGAATTGCTTTCTAACAAACTGCGAAGTGAAATGATGTAAAAGAAAAAAATAAATAAATAAATAAATAAAATAAAAAAAGAGAAAAGAGAAAAAGAAAAAGAAAAAGTGAAGAAAGAAAGAGAAAAAGAGTTTCTTTGTTTGTGTAAGAAAGAAAAAAAGGAAGTGATTTTTAATTTGAATGACAATTATAAAAAAATATAAAAAAATAAGAAAAAAATTACAAAACAAAAGATATATTTATATGTAACTTTTACAATTTTATTTCTTTTTGACAATTTATACATTTGCAACGATGGACTTTGGCGGAGTAAATATAAAAATTGCGACAAAAAGTTTGCTTAAAGACTTAAAACTTATGTTTTTTGCACCAAAATTATCTGAAAGATATACTTTTTTAGAAGTTTTAAATAATCTAGTAATTACAATTGCATTGGCTGTACTTTCAACAATAATTGGTTCAATAATTGCACTTTTTTTAGCATTTTTTTCTGCAAAAAATTTGGCAAGTGAAAAAAGTTCAAAAATTATAAAAGTAATTATGTCATTTATTCGTGCAATTCCAACTATTTTGTGGGTTATGGTTTTTTCGGTTGTGGCAAATATCGGAGTGGAAGCCGCTGTAATTGGAATGACTTTTCATAGCGTGGCTTATCTTGTAAAAGCATATTCGGAAAGTTTTGAAGAACTTGACGATGGAATAATTGAAGCATTAAAGTCGACTGGAGCTTCTTTTTGGCAAATTATATTTTGCGCAATTTTCCCAAGTACGATTACTTCTATTTTATCTTGGACTTTTATCCGTTTTGAAATAAATTTTACAAATGCTGTTTTAGTTGGAGCTGCTGCTGGAGCTGGTGGAATTGGTTATGATATGTTTATGGCGGGAACGATGTACTTTGACATTCAAGAAATTGGAGTTTTTGTCTATTTAATTTTTTCAGTTGCAATCATATTAGAATTTATTTCTTATTTTTTGAAAAAAAATTATTTAAAAAAATAAATAAAAAAAATAAAAAAAGTGCTAAAAATGTTAAACATTCAAAAGCACTTTATTTTTTATCTATGTTTTTTTGATATAAAACCCTTCATTTTTTTAACCGCTAGATAAGAATCAATTTGAAGTAGTAATTCTACCGCTGTTCCGACTAAGATTAATAAACTTGTTCCCCCAAGCATAACAGGAAGATTTAGAACATATCCAAACCATATATTTGGCATAATTCCCAATACCGATAAAAATAAGGCACTTCCAAATGTTACTCTTGTCGCAACTTTTTCTAAATAATCTGCTGTTTCAGCTCCAGCTCTTATACTTGGAATTGTTCCTCCACTTTGTTTCAAATCTTCGGCAACTTTTTCTGGATCAAAAGCTATTGTAAGTGTATAAAAAAATGAAAAAACTGTAATTAATACTGCGAACAATAATAAATATAATGGTCCTTTTGGCTCAAACTGAGCGGTCAATATATTTTTTATTCTTCCACTTTTCATCATTCCCACTAAAAATGGTGGTGCTGCCATTAATACTGAAGCAAAAATTATTGGCATTACTCCAGACATATTTATTTTTAACGGCAAATAAGTTCTTTTTCCAACTGAACTTGTTCCTCCACCAAAACCAAGACTTCCTTTTCCTGCATATTGAATAGGAATTCTTCTTTCAGCTAACTGAATATACACCATAAGAGCAATAAATACAACAAAAGCTACAAATGACAATGTCTGTAAAACTGTTCCCATTCCTGATTTTAATGAAATCATCATCTGATTTACAACATTTGGCAAACCTGCGACAATATTCAAGAAAATCAACACAGAAGTTCCATTTCCAATTCCTCTTATAGATATTCTCTCAGAAATCCACATTAAAAATGAAGTTCCTCCTGTAATTAAAACTACCGCACTAATTATAAATTTAGCTCCTGGCTCTAAAACCAATCCTTGATTTTGCAACATTATAGCTATACCAAATGATTGAATTAAAGTCAATACAATAGTTATGTATCTAGTCCACTGCGTTATCTTATCTCTTTCTTTTCCACCTTCTTTTTGCATTTCATCAATTTTAGGAAAAATTACTCCCAACAATTGAAATACAATCGAAGCGTTAATGTACGGAACTATTCCCAATGCGAAAATAGATGCTCTTTCTACTGCTCCACCAGAAAATAAATTTAAAAATTGAGCAATTGCATTGTTACTTTGAAAATTTTTAAAAGCTTCCTGATTTATTCCTGGTACTGCAATATGAATTCCAACTCTTGCAACAAGTATCATAAGCAGCGTAAATGTAACTCTTTTTTCTAGTTCAGGAATGTTAAATATAGCTTTTAATCTACTAGTTACTGCTTCAGCTAGAGTCAATTTCATCACTCCTTTAATATATGAAGAAAAAGCAAGATATTAAAATCTTACTTAACTTCTTCTTCTTTTTTGTTATTTCCTGCTTTAGCTGAATATGATCTAATTTCTAATAACTCTACACTTCCACCAGCTTTTTCAATTAATTCTTTAGCTGTTTTTGAAATTCTGTGAGCTTTTACTGTTAATTTTTTATCAACTTCTGTATTCCCAATAATTTTTTTAATAAACTTGTATATTCTCTTTCTTTTTACATAAGAGTCAATATTTTTCTTTTTAAATAAGCTTTTAACAGCTCTTTTTCCTTTAATATTTCTCAATGTTTCATCTGAATATTTAGTTATAAATCTTGGGTTTTTAACTACTCCATTTTCAACTAATGTTTCTAAACTAACTACATCTCCGTCGTTGAATTTTTTAACAACATCGTTTAATGTAATTACGATAAAATCTTTTTTAAATGGGTGATTAGAAAATCCTCTTTTAGGGATTCTTCTAACTATTGGCATTTGTCCACCTTCAAATATTGGTGATACATATGAACCTGATCTTTGTTTTTGTCCGTTATGTCCTTTACCAGCTGTTTTTCCCCAACCAGTACCATGTCCTCTTCCGATTCTTCTTCTTTCTCTTTTAGAACCTTCGGCAGGTCTTAATTCATTAAGATTCATTTATTTTTAAACCTCCTCTACTTTAAGTAAATAAGAAACTAATTTAATTTTTCCTTCTATATCAGCAGTTTTGTTATGAACTGCGCTTTGACTGATTTTTCTTAATCCAAGTGATTTAACAGTCGCAACATGATTAGGTTTTCTTCCATTAATTCCTTTAACAAGTGTTACTTTTATTTTAGACATTAATTTTACCTCCTAACCTATATTATCCTAAAATTTCTTCAACTGATTTTCCTCTAAGTCTAGCTACTTCTTCAATTGATCTTAATTGTTTTAAACCTTCTAATGTAGCTCTTGCAACATTATCTTTGTTTTTTGAACCTCTAATTTTTGTAAGTATATCTGTTACTCCTGCTAATTCTAATAATTCTCTCGCTGCAGAACCTGCGATAACTCCAGTCCCTTTAGAAGCTGGTTTTAATAATACAGATGTCGCATTAAATTTACCAATTTGTTCGTGTGGTAAAGTTCCACCTTTTAATGATACAGTTACTAAATTTTTCTTAGCACTTGCAATTGCTTTTTTAATTGCATCAGGTACACCATTTGCTTTTCCAAGTCCGATACCTACTCTACCTTTTTCATCACCAACTGCTGCTAATACTGAAAACGATATTCTTCTTCCACCTTTAACAGTTTTTGATACTCTGCTTATTCTTAACAATTTTTCTCTAAATTCATTGTCTTTATTATCTCTTGAATCTCTACTTTCTCTCTCTCTTGCCAAAGTTATTTTCCTCCTTTTCTCTTAGAATTGTAATCCTGCTTCTCTTGCAGCATCTGCTAATGCTTTAACTCTTCCTGTGTAAATGTATCCCGATCTATCAAATACAACAGTTGTTATTCCTTTATCCAACGCTTTTTTAGCAATTGATTCTCCGACTTTTTTTGCTGCTTCAATATTAGAACCATTTTCAAGTTTTGCATCTTTTTCAATTGTTGATGCAGAAACTAAAGTATTTCCAGTCACATCGTCAATTATTTGAACAAAAATATTTTTTGAACTTCTATACACAGAAAGTCTAGGTCTTTGTGCAGTTCCTGCGATTTTTTTTCTAATACTTTTATGTTTTTTTTGTCTTAATTTATTTCTATCAAGTTTTTTAATCACTAAAATCTACCTCCTATCTTTCTATCCTTTTTTACCTTCTTTTCTTCTAATTACTTCGTCAGCGTATTTAACTCCTTTTCCTTTGTAAGGTTCAGGTGCTCTTTTTGCTCTGATATTTGCAGCAACTTGTCCAACAAGTTGTTTATCGATTCCTTCTACTGAAATTTTAGTATTTCCTTCCACTTTGAAAGTAATTCCTTCCACAGCTTCGATTTCAACTGGATGAGAATATCCCAACGATAAAGTTAATCCTTTTCCATTAGTTTGTACTCTGTATCCAACCCCTACTAATTCCAATCCTTTAGAAAATCCTTCACTTACTCCAACAATCATATTATTTAAGTTTGCTCTTGTAGTTCCATGAAGTGCTCTAATATTTGGTAAATTACTTGATCTTTCAAATGTAATTTCATTACCATCTATATTTACTTTATTTCACTGCTAAGTTCTCTTTCAAGTTGTCCTTTAGGTCCTTTTACAGTGAATTTATTACCATCTTGTTTAATTTCTACACCAGCTGGTATAGTTATAGGTTTATTACCTATTCTTGACATTGTTTATCCTCCTATATTTATAAAATGCGTAAATTACCACACGTAGCAAAGTACTTCTCCACCAACATTATGCTTTCTGCATTCTTTGTCTATAATAACACCTTTTGGTGTTGAGACAATGGCAATTCCTAACCCACCTAATACTTTAGGTAAATTTTCAACAGATGTGTATACTCTTCTTCCTGGTTTAGATATTCTTTTTAAACCTTTGATTACAGCTTCCCCATCTACATATTTTAAAGATACAACTATATTTTTTATAGCTCCTTCTTCTTTTATTTCATATCCTGCTATATATCCTTCATTTTTTAATATACTAGCCATACTCTCTTTAATTTTAGAAAATGGAACTGCTACTTTTGAATGTTTAGCCATTTGACCATTTCTAACTCTAGTAAGCATATCAGCAATAGGATCTGTTAAATACATTAATTTTCCTCCTCTCAATCTTTTGAAAAATTTTAATTTTTTAAATATTTTTAGCAATTTTATAACAAATTGCTTAACTTAAGATTACCAACTTGATTTTTTAACTCCAGGAATAACTCCTTCTCCTGCTAATTGTCTAAACATAACTCTTGATATTCCAAATTCTCTCATATATCCTCTTGGTCTACCATTAATTTGACATCTGTTTCTAACTCTTGTAGGCGAAGCATTTCTAGGCAATTTAGATAATTCCAAAACTGCTTCTCTGTCACCTTTTTTAGCTCTTGCTTTTAATTCAGCTCTTTTAGCTGCATATTTATCAACTGTTTTTTCTCTTTTTAAGTTTCTTTCAACCATTGCTTTTTTAGCCATTGATTAAATTACACCTCCTTCAAAATAATACTATTTTGCAAACGGCATTCCGAATGCTTTTAATAAAGCTCTTCCTTGTTCATCATTTTCTGCTGTAGATACAATTGTGATTCCTAATCCAAAGATTTTATCTACTTTATCAATTTCGATTTCAGGGAATACGATTTGTTCTCTTAATCCCAATGTATAGTTTCCTCTTCCGTCAAATCCTTTAGGAGAAACACCTTCGAAATCTCTAACTCTTGGTAAAGTAACACTAATTAATCTATCTAAAAATTCGTACATTTTTTCTTTTCTCAATGTTACTTTTACACCGATTTTTTGTCCTTCTCTCAATTTAAATCCAGCTTCTGATTTTTTAGCAGTTCTTGCAACAGGCTGTTGTCCTGTAATCAGTTTTAATTCATTTAATGCTGTATCAATTAATTTAGGGTTGTTTACTGCTTCACCAATCCCCATATTTACGATAATTTTGTCAATTTTTGGCACTTGCATGATGTTTTTTAAATTTAATTCTTTCATCAAAGAAGAGATAATTTCTTCTTTATATAATTTTTGTAATCTTGGCATATATTTTTCAGACATTTATTCATCCTCCTCTCTCAAATATTATATTTCATTACCAGATACTACTGATATTCTCACTTTTTTTCCGTCTCTAAATTCTTTTCTAGTTCTAGTTGGTTTTTTAGCACTTTCATCCCAAATCATAACTTTAGAAGCGAATATTGGCATTTCTCTTTCGACAACTTCACCTTGTGGGTTCGTTGCATTAGGTTTAACATGTCTTTTTTGAATATTTACACCTTCAACAATAATTTTTCCAGTTTTAGGGAATACTTTTAATATTTTTCCTATTTTTCCTTTATCTCCAGTTTGAGCGCTTTTTTCATTTCTAGGTAAATCTTTTGATCTTCCGCTAATTACAATAACTGTATCTCCAGTTTTAACATGTAATTTTTTAGGTACTGATTTTACTCTTGGTTTTGCCACTTTCAAACTCTCCTTCCTATTAATTTATCTTTTATAAAAAACTTTATTTAATTATAGTACTTCTGGTGCCAATGAAACAATTTTCATAAAGTTTTTACCTCTTAATTCTCTTGCCACAGGTCCGAAAATTCTCGTTCCTCTAACTTCTAATGCAGTGTTTAAAATAACAGCAGCATTATCATCAAATTTTATATAAGAACCATCTGCTCTTTTTAATTCTTTTCTTGTTCTAACGATTACAGCTTTTACAACTTCCCCTTTTTTCACATTTCCATTAGGGATAGCTTCTTTAACTGACGCTACTACAATATCACCAATTTTACCGAATCTTCTTCTTGAACCACCTAATACTCTGATAACCATAATTTTTTTAGCTCCAGTATTATCAGCAACATTAAGTATTGTTTGTTGTTGAACCATTTAAAATTTCCTCCTCTCAAAAATTAAAAATATGTCTAAATTTGAATTTTACCATTAATCTAAAACTATTTAGCTTTTTCCAAAATAGTAACAACTCTCCATCTTTTATCTTTACTTAATGGTCTAGTTTCCATAATTTGAACTCTATCCCCTACGCCACATTCATTTTTTTCATCATGTGCTTTATATTTTTAGAAGTTTTCACTCTTTTTTTATAAATTTTATGTAATCTCATTGTCTCTTCCAAAACGACTACTGTTTTATCCATTTTATCAGAAACAACGATTCCTTCTCTTACTTTTCTTTCGTTTCTTTTAGCTTCCACTTAGGATCCTCCTATTTAACAGTTTTTTCAGTCACAACAGTTTTTAATCTTGCTATTGTTCTTTTAACATCTTTTATTTTAGCAGTGTTTTGTAATTGTCCAAGAGTTTTTTGAAATTTTAAATTAAATAATTCCTGTTTCAACTCATTTACTTTAGTTTCTAATTCTTCTAATGATAATTCTCTAATTTCTTTGATTGTCATTATTTATCACCACCTACTTCTTTTCTCACAAATTTAACTTTTATAGGTAGTTTATGTCCAGCTTTTCTTAATGCTTCTTTGGCTTTTTCTTCCGATACTCCGCCAACTTCAAACATTACCTTATCTCTTTTTACTACTGCTACCCAACCTTCTGTATTACCTTTACCTTTACCCATTCTTGTTCCTTCAGGTCTTTTAGTATAAGGTTTGTCAGGAAATATTCTAATCCAAATTTTACCTTCTCTTTTAAATGTTCTATTGATTGTAATTCTACAAGCTTCTATTTGTCTTGAAGTAATCCAACCAAACTCTTTTGCTGCAAGTCCAAATTCTCCAAAGCTAACTTTGTTTCCTTTAGTTGCAATTCCTCCCATTTTCCCTCTGAACTGTTTTCTATATTTTGTTCTTTTAGGTATTAACATATTATTTTTCTCCTCCTTCCTTTGTAGCAGAAAGAACTTCACCATTGAAAATCCATACTTTCAATCCTAATGCACCATATGTAGTGTGTGCTGTCGCTGTTGCATAATCAACATCCGCTCTTAAAGTATGTAATGGTACTCTTCCTGAAAGTGTCCATTCACTTCTCGCAATTTCGGCACCATTTAATCTTCCAGATACCATAACTTTAATTCCTTTGATTCCAGCTTTTTCAGCTCTTTGAATAGCTTGTTGAACCGCTCTTTTATAAGCAACCCTTTTTTCAATTGCTGTTGCGATACTTTCAGCTACTAATTGTGCATCTTTATTTGGGTTTTTGATTTCTTGAACTTTAATTTGAACTTTTTTACCAGTTAATTTTTCTAATTTTATTTTTAAAGTTTCAATTTCTTGACCTTTTCTACCAATTAAAATTCCTGCTTTTCCAGTTTCAACAACAACTCCTACTTCAGTAGGTGATGTTCTCTCTATTTGAATAGAAGAAATTCCTGCATGGTAATAATTTTTTTTGATATATTCTTTTATTTTTAAATCTTCATGAAAGTTTACTAAATATTCTTTTCCCTCAGCGAACCATTTTGAATCCCAAGTTCTTGTGATTCCTAATCTTATCCCCCTAGGATCTACTTTTTGTCCCACAGACTTACCTCCTTTATTTGTCTAAAATTATCCTTCTTGTCTTTCATCAACTTCAACTGTTATGTGAGCAGTTGGTTTTCTTATAACATCCGCTCTTCCCATTGCTCTTGGGCTGATTCTTTTTAATACAGGTCCTTTGTCAATTAAGATTTTTGAGATAAATAATTTATCAGGATCCATATTGTTGTTATGTTCAGCATTTGCAATTGCCGATCTTAAAGTTTTTTCTATATATTTTGCTGCTTTTTTATTTGTAAATTTTAATACATTTAATGCTTGTAGCGCATTTTTACCTCTTACTATATCAGCAACTAATCTTGCTTTTTGAGGACTTAATCTTTGATATTTTAATTTAGCTACTACTGCCATTTAAAGGCCTCCTTTCGTTAATTTACTTATTTTTAGCTTTTTTCGCATCTTTTCCGTGTCCATAGAAAGTTCTAGTTGGTGCAAATTCACCTAACTTATGTCCTACCATTTCCTCAGTTACATATACAGGTATATGTTTTTTACCGTTATACACAGCAAATGTGTGTCCAATAAATTGAGGGAATATAGTTGATCTTCTTGACCATGTTTTAATAACTTGTTTTTTTTCTCCTAATGCTTCAACTTTTTTTAATAAATATGCATCAACAAAAGGTCCTTTTTTTAATGAACGAGCCATTCTTTCCTCCTTTATCAAATTTTCTAAACTCATAAAAATGACGCTTACACACCATAAAATAATATTTTAGATGCGTTAAGCAACATTTTCATCTAATATCATTAAAATACTATTTTTTTCTTCTTCTAACAATAAATTTATCACTAAGTTTTTTACCTCTAGTTTTCTTCCCAAGAGTTGGTTTACCCCAAGGTGTAACTGGTGATTTTCTACCTATTGGAGATCTTCCTTCTCCTCCTCCATGTGGGTGATCCACAGGGTTCATTACTGATCCTCTAACATGAGGTTTTCTTCCTAAGTGTCTATTTCTTCCAGCTTTACCTAATGATACTAATGAATGTTCAGAATTTCCTACTGTTCCAATTGTAGCCATACATTCTTTGTGAATTAATCTCAATTCTCCTGATGGTAATTCCACATGGCAATAAGTTCCTTCTTTTGCAACAAGTCTTGCAGCTGTTCCTGCAGATCTTGCCAACTGTCCACCTTTACCAGGCATAAGTTCTACATTGTGAATTACAGTCCCAACTGGCAAGTTTTTCAATTTTAAAGCATTTCCTGGTTTAATATCAACATTTTCTCCAGCTATTACTGTATCACCTTTTTTTAATCCGTTTGGAGCTAAGATATATCTTTTTTCTCCATCAACATAGTGTAACAATGCAATGTTCGCAGTTCTGTTTGGATCATATTCAAGAGTTGCAACTTTTGCAGGCACTCCAATTTTATTTCTTTTCCAGTCGATTACTCTATATAATCTTTTATGTCCTTTATGTCTGTTTCTTCCTGTTCTATGTCCATAGTTGTCAATTCCATATGAAGAATTTAATGGTTCAACTAAAGATTTTTCAGGTCTTACTTTATCTAATTCATTATTAACTAATATCGACATATGCCTTGTCCCACTAGTTATTGGTTTTAACTTTTTAATTGGCATAACTTTTTTTACCTCTTTTCTTTTTATAATTTCTCTAAATTTTTTTAAATATTGTATGTATTATAACATTTTTTTCAAATAATTTCCACAAAAAAATTATAAAATTTTTTTATTTATTTAAAATTTTTATTTTTTTAAAAATTATTTTTAAATTTTTTTATCCTTCGTAAGCTGAGATAGTTTCTCCATCTTTTAATTTAACAATTGCTTTTTTTAATAGCCGGTGTTTTTATACATAGACATTCTAAATCTTTCAGATTTTTGGTTTAATATTTAATGTATTTACACCTTTAACTTTTTACATTGAATAATTTTTTTCTACAGCTTCTTTTTATTTGGATTTTTGTTTGCTCTTTTTATCTACGATAAAAACATATTCATTGTTTTTCTAATAAAGTTCTTGCTTTTTCTGTATTAATTACAGGTTTTTTTGATTATATCAGTAATATGCATTACGCTAACACCTCCTCGATAGTTGCTAGTGCTTCTTTTGTAAGAACTACTTTATCTTGTTTAATTAACCAGTAAATATTTAATTCTCTCGTACTAATTGTAGTAACTTTTTCAATATTTCTAGTAGATAGTTCTACAGAATAATCTCTATCAAAGTTTTCTGAATCAAAACTTACTACGAATAATTGTTTCAATCCATCAAAATTTAAAGCTTTTGCAAAGTTTATAAATGTTTTAGTTTTTGGTGTTTCTAATGTGAAATCATCCAATACAATTACATTTCCTTCGCTAATTTTTGTAGCTAATGCAGATTTTAAAGCTAATTTTCTAACTTTCTTATTAACTTTTTTAGCATAACTTCTTGGTTTTGGTCCGTGAGTAACTCCTCCACCTACCATATGTGGTGCTCTTGTTGACCCTTGTCTAGCTCTTCCTGTTCCTTTTTGTCTAAAAGGTTTTCTTCCTCCACCTCTTACTTCTGCTCTAGTTTTTGTTGATGCAGTTCCTTGTCTAGCTTCTGCTAATTCTGCAACTAAAACTTCGTGCATTACATTTTTATTTGGTTCAATTCCAAAAATTTCATTGTTTACTTCTACAGTTCCTGCTTGTGAACCGTCTAATTTGTATATGTTTAAAACTGGCATTTTATCCTCCTCTCTTTCCTACTTAATTAATATTTTTTTACTGCTTTTTTTATTATTAAAAATCCATTTTTAGGTCCTGGAACCGCACCTTTTACTAATAAAAGGTTATTTTCTACATCAAATTTAACAACTTGCAAGTTTTGAACTGTAACTTTTTCAGCTCCCAATCTTCCAGCCATTTTTTTACCTTTAGGTACATTACTGTTTGAAGCAGCACCTCCGGCATTTGATCCTCCAAGTCTGTGATTTCTTGAAACCCCGTGTGAAGCTCTATTTCCTCCAAAGTTATGTCTTTTCATAACTCCAGCAGTTCCTTTACCTTTTGAAGTTCCTGTAATATCAATAAATTCAATTCCTTCTAAAACATCTAATTTAATTTCTTGTCCTAATGAAAATTCTTCTGGATTTTCAACTTTAAATTCTCTTAAAAATCTTTTCGGAGTAATTCCAGCTTTTTTGAAAATTCCTAATTCTGGTTTAGTTGTATTTTTTTCTTTTTTATCTCCATATGCTAAGGTTATAGCGTTATATCCTTCTTTTTCAACTGTCTTGATTTGTGTTACAAAATTTGTTCCAGCTTCAATTACTGTAACTGGGATTAATTGTTCATTTTCGAAAATTTGAGTCATTCCGACTTTTTTTCCTAATATCATTTTTTAATTTTCCTCCTTAATATATTGGTTGAGCTTACCCCAACTTGTACTAAGCTTACGATTGCTTAATTTCAACTCCCACACCTGATGGTAAGTTCAATGATGCTAATGCATTTACGATTTGTTGATTAGAATTTTTAATTTCTACAAATCTTCTATGTATTCTCATTTCAAATTGTTCTCTTGAATCTTTGTTCACATGAACAGATCTTAAAACTGTATATTTTTTGATTTTTGTAGGCAATGGAAGTGGTCCTGCTAATTGTGAACCATTCTTTTTAGCTACTTCTGCAATTTTTTTAGCAGATTGGTCTAACAATTTATGATCGTAAGATTGAAGATATATTCTTAATTTATCCAATTTTTTTCCTCCTATTTTTATAAAACACTTTTCAAAGTTACAAAATCTTTTTTTATTATTGAATTCCAAAGGAATGAGAAAATATTTCTCCCAAACCTTTGAAAATTTTATTTTAGTGAACTACTCCCGCTTTTAGAAGTGGGAGCTTCTTGGGAAGTATCTGCTTTTGTTAGCCAAATATATTTACCAAGCTCTTCGGGTAGTTCCTACCCTGATATATTTAGTGTAATACATTTTGCTATAAATATCAATCAAAAATGCAATTCATCTCCCACTTATAGATGTTGGAGACTTCTTGCTATCTTTTTGTTAAATTAATCAATTATTTAGTAATAGTTGCAACTACTCCTGAAGCTACTGTTCTTCCACCTTCTCTAATCGCAAATCTTAATCCTTCTTCCATTGCAATTGGGTGAATCAATTCTACTGTCATTTCAATGTTATCTCCAGGCATTACCATTTCTACACCTTCTGGTAAGTTTACTTCTCCTGTAATATCAGTTGTTCTGAAATAGAATTGTGGTTTGTATCCTGTAAAGAATGGAGTATGTCTTCCTCCTTCATCTTTTGTCAATACGTATACTTCTGATTTAAATCCTGTATGTGGAGTGATTGTTCCTGGTTTTAGCAAGTACTTGTCCTCTTTCCACTTCTTCTTTCTTAGTTCCTCTTAATAATGCTCCTATATTATCTCCAGCTTGTCCTGAATCTAATAATTTTCTGAACATTTCTACTCCTGTTACTGTTGTTTTTTTGAAGTTGGTTTAATTCCTACGATTTCTACTTCTTCCCCAACTTTTTACTACTCCTCTTTCTACTCTTCCTGTTACTACTGTCCCTCTTCCTGTAATTGTGAATACATCTTCAATTGGCATAAGGAATGGTTGGTCAATTGGTCTTTCTGGTGTTGGGATATATTCATCCACTGCATCCATCAATTCCATGATTGCATCTACCCATTTTTGTTCTCCATTTAATGCTCCTAATGAAGACCCTTTAATTACTGGTACATCGTCTCCAGGGAATCCGTATTCATTTAATAATTCTCTTACTTCCATTTCTACTAATTCTAATAATTCTTCGTCGTCTACCATATCTACTTTATTTAAATATACTACGATATAAGGTACTCCTACTTGTCTTGCTAGCAAGATGTGTTCTCTTGTTTGAGGCATTGGACCGTCAGCTGCTGATACTACTAGGATAGCACCATCCATTTGAGCTGCTCCTGTGATCATGTTTTTTACATAATCCGCGTGTCCTGGACAATCTACATGAGCGTAGTGTCTTTTTGCAGTTTCATACTCAATGTGAGCAGTGTTAATTGTAATTCCTCTTTCTCTTTCTTCAGGAGCTTGGTCAATGTTTTCAAAATCAACTTTTTCAGCTAATCCTTTTTCAGATAATACTTTTGAAATTGCTGCTGTTGTTGTTGTTTTTCCGTGGTCAACGTGACCAATTGTTCCTATGTTTACATGTGGTTTACTTCTCTCGAATTTAGCTTTTGCCATCTTTCTCTTTTTCCTCCATATTTTATTTTAAATTTCTTTTGATTTTTTTAATTTTATTTAGTTTTATTTTACTTTAGTTTATTTTCCTTGTCTTTCATCAATAACTTGTTGTGCAATGTTTTTAGGCACTTCTACATATTTTTCAAATTCCATTGAATATGAAGCTCTTCCTTGAGTTTTTGATCTTAAGTCAGTTGCATATCCAAACATTTGAGCTAATGGTACTTGTGCATCAATAATTTTTGCATTATTTCTATCAGTCATTCCTGAAACTTGTCCTCTTCTTGAGTTCAAGTCTCCGATTACATCTCCCATATATTCTTCTGGTGTTGTAACTTCAACTTTGAAAATTGGTTCTAATAATACTGGGTTTGCAGCTCTTAGAGCTTTTTTGATTGCCATTGATCCAGCAATTTTAAACGCCATTTCTGATGAATCGACTTCGTGGTAAGATCCATCGTATAATGTAACTTTTACATCTTGAACTGGGTATCCTGCAACTACTCCCGCTTCTAGTGCTTCTTGAATACCTTTATCTACAGCTGGAATATATTCTCTTGGAATAGCTCCTCCTGTAATTTGATTGATAAATTCATAACCTTTATCTGGATTTGCTTCAACTTTCATCTTAACATGTCCGTATTGTCCACGTCCTCCTGATTGTTTAGCATATTTTTCTTCAACATCTGCTGCACCATTGATTGTTTCTCTATATGCAACTTGTGGTTTACCTACATTTGCTTCAACTTTAAATTCTCTCTTCATTCTGTCTACGATGATTTCCAAATGTAATTCTCCCATTCCTGAAATCAATGTTTGTCCAGTTTCTTGGTTAGTTGTAACTTTAAATGTTGGATCTTCTTCAGCAAGTTTTGAAAGTGCTGTTCCCATTTTTTCTTGGTCAGCTTTTGTTTTTGGTTCAACAGCTATTTGAATAACTGTATCAGGGAATTCCATTTTTTCTAGGATAATTGGCGCATTTTCAGCACACAATGTATCTCCTGTTGTAGTATCCTTTAATCCAACCGCTGCAGCTATATCTCCAGAGTAAACTACATCAAGTTCTTCTCTCTTGTTAGCGTGCATTTGAAGCAATCTTCCCATTCTTTCTTTTTTACCTTTAGTTGAGTTCAATACATAAGAACCTTTTTCTAAAATTCCTGAATAAACTCTGAAGAATGATAATCTTCCAACAAATGGATCTGTGATAATTTTAAATGCCAATGCTGAGAATGGAGCGTCATCGCTAATTTCTCTTTCCATTGGTTCTTCAGTTTTAGGATCAGTTCCTTTTACTTTTCCTTCATTGATATCAACTGGTGAAGGCATATAAGCAACGATTGCATCAAGTAATGGTTGAATTCCTTTATTTTTAAATGCTGTTCCACATAATACTGGTACAACAGTTCCTTCGATTGTAGCAGCTCTCAATGCTTTTTTGATTTCTTCTTCAGAAATTTCTTCTCCACCGAAGTATTTTTCCATTAATTCATCATCAGTTTCAACTACAGATTCAATCATATGCTCTCTTGCTTCTTCAGCTTTTTCAGCTAATTCTGCTCTAATTTCAGTAATATCATAGTCTGCACCCATAGTTTCATCTTTAAATAAATATTCTTTCATTGTTACCAAGTCAATGATTCCTTCGAAATCATCTTCAGCACCAATTGGTAATTGAATAGGTACACCGTTTCCACCTAATTTTTCTTTAATGTCGTTGACGCACATATCGAAATCTGCTCCAACTCTATCCATTTTATTAAAGAAAGCCATTCTTGGAACGTTGTATTTATCAGCTTGTCTCCAAACTGTTTCAGATTGTGGTTGAACACCATCAACTGCTGAGAACACTGCAACCGCTCCATCTAATACTCTTAAAGATCTTTCAACTTCAACCGTAAAGTCAACGTGACCTGGTGTATCTATGATGTTAATTCTATGTTTATTCCAAAATGCAGTTGTTGCTGCTGATGTAATTGTGATTCCTCTTTCTTGTTCTTGTTCCATATAATCCATTGTAGCGGCTCCTTCATGAACCTCTCCAATTTTATGGTTAACTCCTGTATAGAATAAAATTCTTTCAGTTGTAGTTGTTTTTCCAGCATCAATATGAGCCATGATACCAATATTTCTAGTATCTTTCAAAGCAACTTTTCTTGCCATTTAAGTTTTCCTCCTTAATTTATTAACTGTCTTCTGACAAATAAAAAGTTTTTTACAAAAACTTTTAAAAATTCTCTTAAATCTGCTATATCAAGAGATTTTTTTATAAGAAAATTACCATTTGTAATGTGCGAATGCTCTATTTGCTTCAGCCATTTTATAAGTATCTTCTTTTTTCTTAATTGATCCACCTTCATTATTAGCGGCTGCAATTAATTCTTTTTTAAGTTTAGCTACCATTCCATATTCTTTTCTTTCTCTTGTGTATCTAACTAACCATCTGATTGCTAAAGTTTGTTGTCTTTCTTTTCTAACTTCAACTGGTACTTGGTAAGTAGCTCCTCCGATTCTTCTTGATCTAACTTCTAATTGAGGTCTAACATTTTCCATTGCTCTTCTGAACACTTCAATTCCCTCTTCGTTAGTTTCTTCCTTAATTTCGTTTAATGCTGTATAAAAAATACTTTCTGCTAATGATTTTTTTCCGTCTTTCATTAATCCATTTATGAATTTAGTTACTACTTTATCATTGTATTGCGAATCAGGCAAAACATCTCTTTTTTCCGCTCTTCTTCTTCTTGACACTATTTGTCCTCCTTACTTTTTCAAAAAATTTAATTATTTAGCTGCTGCCGGTTTTTTTGCACCGTATCTTGATCTACCTTGTTTTCTGTTTACAACTCCTGCTGTATCCAATGCTCCTCTGATTATTTTATATCTAACCCCTGGCAAATCTTTTGTTCTTCCTCCTCTTAAAAGAACGATACTGTGTTCTTGTAAGTTGTGTCCGATTCCTGGAATATAAGCAGTTACTTCAATTCCATTTACTAATTTAACCCTTGCTACTTTTCTTAACGCTGAGTTTGGTTTTTTAGGTGTAGTTGTATATACTCTTACACAAACCCCTCTTTTTTGTGGATTACCTTTTAATGCAGGTGATTTTTTCTTTTTTTCAGTTGTACTTCTACCAAATCTTACTAATTGATTAATAGTAGGCATCTTTTTCCTCCTCTCAAATTTCTTTAATTTATATATATTCTGTCGTTATTTTCAAAACTAAAACTTTTTTCAAATAAAGCTCATTTCTTCAGTTTATGTCTTTTATTAAAAAACATAGGTGTACATTTATTTTAAATGTAGCAACTTACTTCTAAATTCACTCTATAAAAAAATATTAAAAAAATATTTTTTTAATGATTTAGTTTATGAGTTATAACGGAAAGCTTTTTCCCAATATTTCATATCAGGCACAACGGACGCTCAACCCTAAACTATTGCAATTTTATTTTGCAACATTTTACCAAAAACATTTTATACTAAAAAAGACCTTTTTGTCAAGGGTAAACAATAGTTTTTTTTAACTTAGCTCTCCAAAATTCCCTTCAAAAAAATAATTTTAGAATATCTTTTTTAGTTTCAAATAAATTTACATCTTTATTTTTCTCTAAAATATTTTTCTATTCCATTTAAAATTCCTGTCACCATTTTATTTTGATATTCTTGTGTTGCCATTTTTCTATCTTCTGCAGGATTTGACATAAATCCTAATTCTATTAATGTAGTTGGAACTTTTGACCAGTTTGTCCCTGTTAAGTCATCTCTGTATGAAATTCCTCTGTTTTTAGCACCTGTCGCTTTTACATATTCAGATAAAATATCTCTTGACAATTTTTCACTCGGACGCTGAACATCTTTTGTATATGGATTTTTTGCTGAAGCTGTCAAAACTGAAACTCCGTTTGTACTTGAATTGTTTATTCCATCGGCATGTATTCTGATATAGGCTTCACATCCCATGCTATTTGCTTTTTCAGCTCTCTCCTTATTACTTATATTTACATCATTTGTTTCTCTTATCATATAAACTGGATAACCTTTTGTTTTTAATGCATCTCTTAATTTTAATCCAACTTCAAGAGTCAACTGATATTCATTTTTTTTTGTTGCAACTCCTCTTGTCCCAGATGAAACTTTCACTTTTCTCACATTCGATCCTGGCGCTACAGGTTCAAGTCCTGAATTTCCTTTTAATTGATGACCAGGATCAATACAAACTAAACCTTTATCGGTTCCAGCTGCATTAAGCGGTGCTGCAGCCATAAGTCCCGTTATTACTAAATACAATATTCCTTTTATTTTAAACATTTCTATCTCCTCCAAAATTTTTTTAAAAAATATAGTCAAACAAGTTTTACTAAAAATCTTTGCTTGACTGTATTATTTTTTGTTTCAGCAATTGCTGTTATAAAAGCAGCAACCATTACTACATTAACTAATGCTTTTTAAATTTTTTTATTTTTTTATGTAATCTAATTATTAACTTGTGAGTCAATTATACCATACAAAACTTTGTTTTTTTCTTTTTATTTAAAGTTTTTCTTTATTTTTTAAAAAAAAAGCAAGAATAAAAAAACTTACTCTTGCTCAAAAATTTTAAAATTTTTTAGAAAAGAATCTGGTGATGAAACCACATTTAAATCTTTGTCTATTTCAAAAACTAATGGTTTTCCAGTTGTTAAGTTTAATTTCAAAATATCTTCATCTGAAATATTTAACAAATATTTTATTAATGCTCTCAAGCTGTTTCCATGAGCTGCTACTATAACATTTTTACCTTCTTTTAAGCTTTTTGAAATATCTGAATGCCAGTAAGGTAACACTCTTGCGATTGTATCTTTTAAACTTTCTCCAAGTGGTGCTTCTTCATCAGTTAAATCTGCGTATCTTCTGTCTGATTTTGGATAATATTCACTTGATTTGTCAATTGCAGGTGGTGCAACATCAAAACTTCTTCTCCAGATAAGCACTTGGTCATCTCCATATTTTTTAGCAGTTTCTGCTTTATTCAATCCTTGTAATGCACCGTAGTGTCTTTCATTAAGTCTCCAAGATTTGTAAACTGGAATATACAATTCATCCAATTCTTCCAAAACATAATTTAGAGTTTTGATAGCTCTTTTTAAGTAAGAAGTATAAGCAACATCAAAAACTAAGCCTTGTTCTTTTAATGCTTTTCCTCCAGCTTTTGCTTCTTCCACACCTTTAGGACTTAAATCTACATCTTTCCATCCAGTAAATTTGTTTTCCAAATTCCATTGGCTTTCACCATGTCTGATTAATACTAATTTCATAAATCCTCCTTTAATTTAATTTTTTTATCTAATTCATAAAAAAATAATATTTAACAAAAACTTAATTTTGACAGACAAACTATTTTTCTTAATTTAATTATATCAAATTTTTTTCAATTTATTCAAATAATATCGAAAAATTTTTTTATAAAAAAATAAATAATTTATTCTTTATTTTTTTATCTTCGCTTTCATTACTTTCGTTTTCACTATAATTTAAGTGAATTCTCAACGCTTCAAGTGAAATTTGTATTTCCAAAAGTGAAAATAAGAGCGAAATTACAAGTAGCACAAGACTTATTGCGAAACTTATTTTTCCAACAAAATCTATCTGAAAAAATAGAAATAGCATCGAAATAGCGCACATAAGCAAACTTGAAACCCCAAAATACTGCATTTTTTTTATGTAATTAAGTCTTTTTTTCAAATTCTTTACTTGATAAAATTCATGTTCCACTTCTCCGCTTGAATCCATCTGCCTAACAATTGATGTCAATGCCAAAAATCTATTTGTATATGCAAGTAACAAAAGAGATACGGTAGGAAACAATACCGCTGGTGTAGTTATTTCCAAAGTCATATTTTTCACCATCCTTATTTTTTAAAATTTATATTTTTTAAAAAACAAAATAAAAATGCAAGGACTTTTTCAATTTGTCCTCGCTTAAAATATATATTATACTATTTTTCTTCAACTTCCACAACTGTTTCTGAAACAGCAGTATTTGTAGAAAGTTCTTTTTCAGCAATTAAATCTTCAAGATGTTCTTTTGTTGTAACCAATTCTTCCAAAGCCATATTGTCATAAATCGCTTGAGAAGATGTTTTTATATTTATTCCTTGTTTTCTTAAAAAACTGTCAACTTTGCTTTGATTTTTTTTGTATAAATAGTAACCAACTGCAACTGTTCCCACTCCAACTGCCGCTCCCACTAAATGCTCTTTCTTTATACTTCCGAATTTTATCATTTTATTACCTCCAAATTTTTTTAATTTATTTATTATATTTTTTTCAAATAATTATATATTAATATTTTTTTATAACTATGTGAATTACTCCTACTTGTAGAATCTGGTGATTTCTTGATATCTTTGTTAAATTCTTTTACTTTAAATCACAATTTATTTCAAAGCTATATATTTATCATCCGAATCTTCATCTGATCTCTTGCTAAAGAATATATGATCTATTAAATCACTTACATTCTCAATAGTTTTATCATTTTTCACATCCACAACATAATGGAATTTCCCATTTTCAGCTTTTAACCGATAAATTCTCACTTCTTTATTCGATACATTATTTAATACAAGGTGTCGTCCAAAAGTTGTAAGCCACATAAGTGCTATTGCCGTAACTGATCTATTCGCCATATAGGATCTTAAAAGATATAATGCTGGTAAAATTTCAATGTCAAAGAAACCTTTTCGTTGTGTTTCCATATAGGCGTGTTCCATAATTGCTGCTGTCGTAAGTCCCGCTGTAAAATTGTTTATATCCAATTGTAATTTTTCAATTTTACTTTTTCCAAGCCCGTACAAGAAAGAAAGCAAAATCGCAGCTCCAGAATATACAGACAACGAATCTATTGATTTTTCTTCAAAATCTTCCACTAATTTTACCGAAGTCATGCCGTGCTCAACTGATAATGCTGTCGCAGTTCGATAAATCACTTCATCAATCGTAATTTCCTCTGGCTCAAAAGTTATAAGCAATGTATTTATAGTTTTATTATATCGTAACGCTGTACTTTTTGCTCCAACTTTTATTGTTTCAAAAAATTTTTTTGTGTCAATAATTTCGTGTGAAACTTTAAATCTGACACGATTCGGTAACTTATGCAATACCGTCAAAGTTAATTTTTTCATATAATTTCCTCCAAAATCAGATACGCCACAAAAATTCTATTTATTGACATCATATTTTAGAAGTCTTAATGAATTTCCAACTACTAAAATTGTTATTGAATTATGTAAAACTGAACTATATATTGCTGGCAGCAATCCTGTCGCACCTAATACAAGTGCAAAACTGTTTATTCCAATCGCCATCACAAAATTTTGTTTTATAATTTTTACAGTATTTTTAGCTAAACCGATTACAGCTGGTATTAACAACGGATCGTCAGAAGTTATTGTAACATCGGCAGCTTCCATTGCAACATCTGTTCTAGTGCTTCCAAGTGCTATTCCTACATTTGCGTAAGAAAGAGCTGGAGCATCGTTTATTCCATCTCCAATCATAATAACTTTTGATCCGATTGAACGGAATTTCAAGATATCTTTTGCCTTATCTTCTGGTAACAATTCAGATTCATATCTGTCCATTGACATACTATTTGCAATAGTTTCAGCCTGTTGTCTCAAGTCTCCTGTAAGTAGCACAATATCGTCTATTCCTTGATTTCTCAAACGGTTCATAGCTTTTTTGATATTTTCCCTTGGTGGATCAGAAACTCCGATTACACCAATTAAATTCTCATTTTTTGCCACATAAATAACAATTTCACCATGATTTTGCATTCCTTTTACCACATCAGTTGATATTTCTACTGAAATATTATTTTCTTCCATGTATCTTCTGCTTCCCACACGAATAATATCCTTATTTACATAAGTTTCGATTCCTCTTGCCACTCTAATTACATCTTCTTTATGTCGTGGTATTTTTAATCCTCTATTTCTTACTTCGTTTAAAATCGCACTTGCCAAAGGGTGGGTAGAAGTTTCTTCAGCGGCTGCAGCTAATACAATCATTCTATTATCTTTCATATTTTTAGCAAAAGTTTTTACTGTTTGAACTTTAGGTTTTCCTTCTGTAATTGTTCCAGTTTTATCAAATATTACAGTATCAGCCTTTGAAAGTTCTTCCAAATAATTGCTTCCTTTAATCAAAATTCCGTTTTTAGCAGCTGTATTAATTGAAGCAGAAAATGCTGTCGCTGTCGACAATCTTATTCCACATGAATAGTCAATTACAAGCATACTCAATGCCTTTTGTAAATTTCTAGTCGAAGCATAAACTATTCCAGCAAGAAGGAAATTTAACGGAATCAACTGTGCAGAAAATGCATCGGCGTAAGATTGAATGTCCGCTTTGTTAAACGAAGCATCTTCCACCAATTTTATAATTCTTGAAGCCGTTCTATCATCTCCAACTTTTTCAGCTCTTACAGTAATATTTCCGCTTTTCAAAAGCGTTCCAGCAAAAACTTCCTGTCCTGTTTCCTTTTTAACAGGCATATATTCTCCAGTAATCGCCGATTGGTCAATTACCGCACTTCCCTTTTCAATTGTTCCATCGACACTTATTTTTTCTCCAGTTTGAACAAGTATCAAATCACCCTTTTTAATTTCTTCAATTGGAACTTTTTTCGCCACTTGGTCTTCATCTTCAGATGCTTTCCAAACATAGCTTTCTCCAACACTTAGCATATCTTTAATTACACCACGAGTCTTTTTCATAGTATAAGCCGTCAAAAGTTCTGCAATTCTTTCCAAAATCATAATTGTCAAAGCTGTTCGCTCACTTCCTAAAGCGATACTACTTACAATCGCCGTAGAACTCAATGTATCCGCATTCGGACGCTTATTCTGAATCAATGACAAAATTCCATTTTTTAAAACAGGCAATGCCAAAGAAATTGTTGAAATAGTTTTGTAATTAAATAATCTTCTAATTCCAGTCAATTTCGTTTTTGGACCTGGAAGCAAAAGTAATAATACTGCCGCTCCAATATTTTTCATAATTTCTTTTGGTGATTCTTCCTGTAATCGTCTTTCTATCACATATTTATTCGATGCTTGTTTTTTCTCATTTTTGTAAATATCCACCAAATACCCATTCAATGTATTTTGAAGCAAAGATACAAAATTTTCTCCAGTTAGCGAAAAGTTATCAAAATAAATAAGTACAGAACCTGTAATAGTTGAAATTTCAACACTTTTTATATAATGAACTTGCATTAAACGCTTTGTTATTTCTTCTTTGTGAACGCCAAGATATTTTAACGCTCTTGAACGAATTCTGATTCTCCCACGAATTTCATGCAAAATCTCACAATTTAGCAAATAATTTCTACCAGCCATAAAATTTTCCTTTCTTTTTATTCCACAAACTTAAAGTCTTTTTATCAAATCATAAAAAATTTCCAAATTATCTTCTATTTCTTTCAAAGATTTATTTTCATACAATTCAGGATGATTGACAACCGTTTTCCAAACTTTGTTCATCCATTCAAGTATTTCCTTTTCTGAAATCAAATTTGGATCATAATAAAGCAAAAATTTTTATTCGTTATATACGAATATTCAACACTTTTTTTATCCCTTTTTTTGATAAAAATAAGTTTTTTTACTTCATTATCATATTTTTTTAATTCCTCTGGAACTTTTTGATAAATTTGGAACAAATAGCCTAAGTCTTCCAGGAATGCTGTGCACTACCTTTATCTGATTAAACATCAGATATGTTGTTCTAAAAAAATTTTCTAACATCTTTTTCCCTTTCAATTTTTTGTTTACTACTTTCTTTTCTCGTCTGATAAAAGTCTTGAAGCCCACCATAACAATGTAGCTCCTTTAGGTAATCCTGGAACTTTCCATAATTTTTTTATTCCATAAAAAATAAAAATACCTGCAGTTAATGTCCTCAAATCCAAATAACCTTTACTCTTGTTATAAACAGCCATATCTGCTGATTCAAATATCTGCTTTAACAACTCTTTTATTCTCCCAGGTTTATTTTTCAAGGCTTCCTCATCCAAATGAAGTAATCTCAACACTACCAAATACAAAAAAGAACTTTCAATAACTTTTTCATCAAAATAAATCAGAGTACTTCCAGTAATAGAATTAACTTCCACAGAATTTATCCCATTTATTCTCTGAATATTATTTAAAAATTCCTCTTTCAACTCTTCGTCATCTTTTAACACTTCCGTCTGCAATCGCAAACGTCCATTTTGATAATGTTTCACTTGAATAACGCCATAAAAACTTTGTAACATAAACTGACTCCTTAAACTTTTTTATAATTCATTATATACCTTTTCATTTTAAATTACAAGGTCGTTTCATCAGTAAATTGCGTTAATTTTTTCTCTTAATAAGCTAGTCCCCTTATAAAAAGCCTACAACTTCTTGCTAAATTTTATTAAGATAATTTTTTTATTATTTTATAAAATCCTGAACCAATAAAAAGTATTACACCTGCAAAAATGATAAATATATCAAAAAGACCAATATTTTGACTCCTATTAATACAATTTTCTCTTTCTTTTGCATCAACAATACTTTCACAGTTTATTCTCCCTGAACTGCTTGAATGAGAACCACGACTTCTCCAAAAAGATGATGAATTTTCTTGCTCATCATCACCAGTTTTTTTAGATTTTCCATCTCCTTCTCCATCTGAATGTCCTCTTGAATGCTCTCCGCTACTATGTTCTCCACCATAGTGACCACCATAATGATGACTTCCGCTACTTCCATGAAAATGACCATGTCCACCACCATGAGAATGTCCGCCACCACCTCTTCTTACTAATTTTTCCATGTTCTCCTCCTCTTATTTATCTATCCATCACACTTTTTTAAAATTATATGATTTATCAAAAGCATAACCAAACCCTGTTCTTAAAAAATTATTTGCTCTTTTTCTATTAAAATTTTTAATATTAAACTGTTTTGATCTTCCAGAATATTTCGTAACAAATAAATCTGTATTTACAAACTTCGGTGTTTCTTCTATAAATTTTAAAAAATTTTCTTCAAACATTTCTTTATTATCTTTTATTTTCTCCAATTCAATCAAAAATACATTTTTTAGTGCAGAATATCTATTATTTGGAACTTTTAACTTAGAACAAGTTTGATCATACTTTTTGTTTAAGCTCTTTTAAAATATTCATTGCTTCCCAATGATATTTGAGTTTTTTTCTTTAGTTAATTCTGATTTTGAATTATTCACCTCTAAATTTAAATCTTCTGCTCCTAAAACATTTTTTTGTCTTCTAAAATTTCCATTTTCTCAATAACCAATTCCGGCATTTCCCCAATTTTTTTCAGGAATGTAATAAATTTCTTCAGCATTATAATCTTCAATATAAACAGAAATATATGGATACAACTTATTCGTTCTCTTTTTTTCAAAATTACTAATTCTTCGATAAATTTATCATCCATAATCAAGGTTTTTCTTCAAAGAATCAATCAAAACTTTATAATAATTATCCACATCTTTAGTCATAAATTCATACTCATCAAAAAAATAAATTATTTTTAACTTTTTAATGGTCTTTCCAGTAATTCAACTTCGCCATACTCTCTTTTAATAATTTTTCCTAATTTTTCTCTGTATACTTATCATATTCCTTTTTCAAATTATCTAACTTCATAAAAAAATTCATACTTTTCAATGTTCCTTTTAAAGAAAAGGCATACAAATATTTCTGCTTTTCAATTGATTCTTCATTCATCTTTTTCAATTCCTTTTCGATATTTAATAAATTTTTGTTGCATTTCCAATATTTTTTTCTCTAAAGACATTCTTCTCTCGCTTTCTTTACCCTCCCACATTTTTTACAACTTCAATGATTTCAAAATTTAATTTCAATCTAATTCTTCCAATTCTTTCACATCATATTTCCCCATATTTTCATACTCATAAGACTGATTAATTCCATTCATAAACACATCTCTATCCTCAATATCACTTATCAAACTTTCCTTCAAAAGTTCCCACTTGAATATTTTTCAATATTTCATTATCAAACAATTCTCTTGCCCTTCTTTTACTCAAGAATTCTTCTTCGTCTTGAGAAACTAGCTTTTTTGAGATCTTGTCACTTTCGTTTTCCCAGTTGTATTTTCTATTTGTCATTTATTTCCCCCATTCTACTTTCTATTCTTCAAATCCCTTCAATTCCTCACTCTTCAAATCCCATTCTTCCATCATTTCCATCTCGTCACTATCCAATCTATCAAATTCCTCCTGAATTTCCATCAATTTTCCAACATCATTTTTTCGCCCAGCTTCTTCATAATCTTTATTCAATTCTTCCCGTTTTTCTGAGATTTTCTCCATTTTCTCTTCCAATTTTGTAATATCTCTTTTCAATTTTGAGATTTTTTTAGAAAGTTCCTTTTGCTCCTGATATGACAATTTTTGTTCTTCTTTTGTTTCAATGTCAGTTGTAGTCGGATTCGATTTATTATTTTTCAAACTTTCCTTGTAATCTTCGTAATTTCCCTTAAATTTCGTAAGACCATTTTCATCAAGATAGTAAATTGTATTACAAACTGTGTCTAAAAAGTGTCTGTTGTGAGAAACAACAAGCATTGTTCCGTCAAAATCTTCTAATGCGTCTTCCAAAACTTCAATTGAGTAAATATCCAGATGGTTTGTAGGCTCATCTAAAATTAGGAAATTCGCCCTTTGCATATACAATTTTAAGAATGAAACTCTAACTTTTTCCCCACCGCTCAATTTCTCTACTTTTTTCAAAACATCATCGCCTGAAAATAAGAAAGCTCCCGCAAGTGTTCGTAAATATTCTTCCGTCAAATTTAGAGAATTATTAATTTCCTGCAAAATATTGTTTGCTGGAGTCAAATCCATATGATTTTGGTCGTAATAACCGACTTTCACACGAGAACCAAACTCAACTGTTCCTGAATCCTGCTTCAATTTATTTACCAAAATTTTTAACAAAGTTGATTTTCCAATCCCATTTTTTCCAATAATTCCAACTCTTTCGCCACAGAATAGCTGAAAACTTACATTATTCAACACTTTTTTATTGTCAAAACTTTTTGAAATTCCATTCACTTTTAAAACATTGTCCCCTGTAATCGTGTCTGTTTCAAATTTCAATTTCATTCTTTGCGGATTAAAAACAGGATCGTCCATTCGCTCGATTCTATCTAGAATTTTTTGTCGACCTTTTGCCTGTCTAGCCTTTATTCCAGCACGAAATCTGTCAATGTATTCTTCCATTTTCTTAATTTTTTCCTGCTCTTTTTCGTAACGCTTCATTTCCCCTTTCAAAATCATCTCTTTTTGAATGATAAATGCAGAAAAATTCCCATCATATTTATGCAATTTCTTATTCTCAATTTCAAAAATTTTGTTACAAACATTATCCAAAAAAATTCTATCATGTGAAACAAGCAAAAACGCCTTCGCATACCGTTTCAAATAGTCTTCCAGCCACTCAATTGAAACCAAATCTAAATGGTTTGTCGGCTCATCTAAAATTAGTAAATCTGGCTCAGATAATAGCAATTTTGCAAGTGAAACCCTAGTCTGCTCTCCACCGCTCAAATCTTTAATTACCAAATTGTAATATTCCTCAGTCAGCTCCAGCCCAGTCAAAATCTGCTTTATCTTATACTCAATATCATATCCGCCCTTCGCTTCATAAAGCGACGACAACTCCGCAGACTTATTAATCAATTTTTCCAGTTCATCATTTTCAGCCGTTCCCAAAAGTAAATTAACCTTCTGAAGTTCGTGCCAAATTTCCCTCTCTTCTGCAAAAACCGACATCATCTCTTCATAAATCGTATTTTTTTCATCTGAAAACTCATGATTTTGCGACAAATATCCAATTTTCATAGAAGGACTTTTCACAATATTCCCAACTTCATTCAAATTATCTTCTGCTCCGTCAATCCGCTCTCTATCAAGTAACATCCGAATAATTGTCGACTTCCCAGCTCCATTCACCCCAACAAGCCCAATCTTATCCTTCTCCTCAATCGTAAAATTAATATCCTTCAATATATATTCCCCAGCAAACTGCTTATACACCCTATTAAATTGCACTAAACTCATCAAATTTCCTTCCTTTTCTCTATATTTTATTAAATTATTTTTTTATATTTTTATATTTTTAATTTTTATTCGTTAAATTATATCATTTTTTTGATATTTGTTTACAATGTTTGAGAAATTTTCAAAATATTTAAGTTTGACAAAAATATTAAACTGTGATATTATGATACCTGTAAATTTTTAAAAAAGAAGGTGATTTTATGAACAAAAAGAAAATTAACACTATTGTTGGTTCAATTGGAGCATTTATTGGAGTTTTTGTGTTTATAACCTATATTCCTCAAATTATTGCTAATTTAGGAGGAGAAAAAAAGCTCAGCCTTGGCAACCTCTTACGGCTTCGATTTCTTGTCTAATTTGGGTTATTTACGGATGGACTAAAGAACCTAAAAAAGATTTTATTCTTATCGTTCCAAATTTAGCTGGAGTGATATTAGGATTTTTAACTTTTATTACAGCTTTATAAATTTTTTTATTTATAAAAAAATGAAATTTACTATTAAATATTTTTTTATTATACTTTTTATTTAAAAAGCAAAAAGAGGTTTTATGCCTCTTTTTTTATTTTTATCAGAAATTTTTTTATTTATTTTTTTCTAGTATATAAGCAAAAAAATATGTTATTTTTATAAAGTTTTTTTCTAGTATAAGTTGAAAAACTTTTTTTAATTTAGTATATAATTTCTTGTATATATTAATATAGGTGGTGATAAAATGATAAAAAGAGAACAATATTTAAAAAGAAATTAGAAAATTTATGGATAAGCCGATAATAAAAGTTATTACTGGTATGCGTAGAAGTGGGAAATCTATGATTTTTAAAATTAATATCTAAAGAACTTGAAGAAAAGGGAATTAATAAAGAGAATATTATTTTTTTATTAATTTTGAGTCTTTAATGTTCGCCGAATTTGCAAATTTTTCAAAAAAATTATATAGCTATATTATTGAAAAAAATCAAAAAAATTTAGCTGGTAAAATTTATATTTTTACTCGATGAAATTCAAGAAGTTGCTTCTTGGGAAAAAAAGTAATAAATTCATTGCTAGTTGACTTAGATTGTGATATTTATATCACTGGTTCGAATGCTTTAATTTATTATCTTCGGAATTGGCTACCTACATTGCAGGAAGATATGTTGAAATAAAGGTTTTTTTCCTTTATCTTTTTAAAGAATTTATAGATTTTTTTCCAAAAATTCAAAAATCCAGAAAAAAATTTACAGCAATGAAGAATATTTTTGAAAAAAATATTTGCAATTTGGAGGTTTACCTGCCATCCACAATTTTAATCAAGATAAAACTTCTATTTATCAATATTTGACTGATATTTATAATTCTGTCTTGCTAAAAGATGTTGTTGCGAGAAATAATATAAGGGATATTGAACTTTTTAGAACGAATAATTTTATATTTTTTTGACAATATTGGAAATATTTTTTTCTGCCAAAAAAATTTCAGATTTCTTGAAAAGTCAAGGTAGAAAGTTAAGCGTTGAAACCGTTTACAATTATTTAAAAAGCACTTGAAAATGCGTATATTATTTCAAAAAGTTCAAAGATACGACATAAAAAGGAAAATCTATTTTAGAAACACAAGAAAAAAATTTTTATCTTCTTGACTTAGGGTTTAAAAACATTCTCAATTAGGGATACAAAGCAAACGACATCGCTGGTCATCTTGAAAAACATCATCTATTTAGAACTATTAAGAAGAAAATACAATGTAAATATCGGAAAAATTAAAAACAAAAAGAAATTGATTTCATCGCACAAAAAGAAGATAAAAAAATTATATATTCAAGCAACTTATCTTTTTAGCCTCAGAAAACACCATTGAACGAGAATTTTCTCCATTAAAAAAACATTGAAGACAACTATCCAAAATATGTTCTTTCTATGGATAATTTAAGTGAATATAATATAAATGGAATTCTGCGAAAACGAATTATTGATTTTTTTGTTGGATTTATGATTTTTGGAATTATAGTAAAAAAATTTTTTTATTTTTAAAATATTTTTATTTTTACTGATTTTTTTATAATACAATGACATCACGAATATGAAAAAAATTTTTATCCAAAAAAATTTTTCAAAATAATAGATAAAAAAATGAAAGAGAACCAATCAAATCAGTTCTCTTTTTTTACCATAGTTTTTATCCCACGATTCTCAAAAACTCTACAATTTCTCACAAATAAAAAAACGAAATATCTTTAATCAATATTTCTGATTTAGAAACAAAAAAATTCCACTTATTTTTACTTATTTCTTTTTAAAAATCAATTTATCATCTTCAAGTTTTTTTCAATGATTCCGTATTTTTTTCATAATATGACTGTTCATATTCAAAAATCTATCAATATCTTATTTTTCATAACATCTTTTCAAAAATTTCTTTTATCTCCATATTTGAAATATCAGAAAAAAATATCATTTGGAGAAACGCTTTCTGTTTCTATTTTTATAAACTTTTTCTGTAATTTCCCAAATATCAGTTGTTCTCACTATTACAAAATTTGAATCTTCCCAAAACAAATTATTTTTCATAAATCAATGAATAATCTTCATCTTGAAAAAGAATATCTCCTTGAATATCATCTTCAGCTACTATAATTTTATTTCTCTTAACTTTTTCACCTTTAATAATTATGTCTTTAATAATATTTTTCTCCTACCTCAATTCTCTTCGCTTCACTTTTTTTCTAATAACTTCTTCAGGATTTCCTTCCTCGTCACACCACTGAAAAATGCAAAAATTCTTTTTGTTTCTTTCAATAAATACCCTTCTTTTTTTGGTAGTCATCTTCAAAAAAATATTTTTCAATTTTATTTTATTTTTTTAAGATATCTAAATAATTCTTTAAAAAAACTTATTTTTTTCAAGTTCAACAATTCTTCTATTTTTCAGAATTTCTTTCTTTTTATTTTTTTCTTTCATTGATGCTAAATATTCTGTATTTTTTTGCAATTCTTTTTTTAAATCATCTATTTTTATAAATCTAAATCCACCATTTTTTTCCCATATTTACTAATCGAAGTAAAAAAATAGCAAATTGTCCATTAATTCCAACAAAATTTCCAACAGCAAATCGTCCTTTAGACAAACGCCAATATTCCAACAACTCATCTTTCCCAATTTTTTCTAAAATTTTTTTCATAAAATTACCTCCCTTAAAAATCATCTTCCCATAACATTAAGTTTCAATTCTCCCAACAATTTTTTATCACAAAAAACAGTCGAAATCCAAAGTTTTTCATAAATAACTTCTTTTTCTCCCAGCAAAATTATTTTTTTCTCCAAAGTAACATCCAAAAATTTCAAAAAAATCTTTTTTTCAATTCCCAAAGCAAAAAGCGTAAATATACATTTGCTGAAAATTTTCGATTAATTCATCTTCACTTGAAAAAGTGGGAACTTCTAATTTTTCAAAATTTAAAATGTATTTTCTGAATGATTCAATTTCATTCATGGCCAAAAGTCCATTTTTCAGTATATCGCACGATTAATTTCTTGTAAATGAAAAAAATAAAATTACAAATATCAGTGGAATTAAAATATAAAATCTTAGTCCAAATATGAACGCAATATTTGGTAACATAAAAACTATACAACGAAAATAAAAAAATGCCAATGCAATAAAAATTTTTAGTATTTTTGGGATATACTTAGAAAATATCGGTAAAAATAATATTCTTAGCCAAAGACTTTCCAAGAAAAAAACGATTATTGCAGCTAAAACTATAAGTCCAAAATTCCCTTCCCCACTTCCAAATTTTACATCTTTACTTGTCATTATAATTGAAGCTAAAATAACTCCAAAATAAAAAATATAAAATCCTGAATTTTTTTCTTATAAATTATAAATTCTTCCAATTTTTTTCAGGCGACCAAAATGAACCTAAAAACTTTTTCTTCGTCCTTTTCTGAACCTCTCACGACTGAAGTCGTGAGGTTCTTAAGTACTATTTAGTTTCTTTTGAATATCTAGTATTCAAATACTAGCTAATTTCCTTAAGACTTTAATGGATAAGCTCTCCGTTGAGAACATTTACATCCTGTTGGCTCGGTTCAAAAACCAGTTTTTTTATTTTTAAAATCCCATACATTTTAATGTTTTTTTACATTTCCTTTTTTTATTCTTTCAATTTCTTCATTATGCAATTTAACAAAATTTTTTTAAATTCTTTTTTTGTGCTTTTTTTCTATATTTACTTCTTCTAAATTTTTCTTTTTACATTTTTTTATTAAAAAAATGCAGAATACAAATCTCTTTGTATTTTTATTTTTCTAATATTTCTACCCATCTTTTTTTGATAGACTTTTTCTTTTTCATATTCATTTGTACTATGATTTAGTTGACTAGCTTTTTACTTTAAAAAGTATCAATTTTTTTATTATATTTTTTTCAATATATCCTAATTTTTCTATTTATTATTTCAATCAATAATGCAGGTGCTCTATTTGATAAAGATTTTTCCAAATCTCTTTTTCTTTTTTTAAATTTTTCCAGTTTTTTTCAGATATTTCAGTTTTTCTTGCTTCTTTTCTGTAAACCTTTAAAACTCATATTTTCAACTTTTACTATTGTTCCAATTTCTAGTATGCTATTCGCTAAAAATATTATGAGATTGTTTTTCTTTTTATCAGCGATTTTTTTCTCTGTAAATTTGAAAGTTTTTAATTGAGTTTTTTTAAATATGATTTACTCTTTTTTTCCATTTTTCTTTATTTTTCTATATTAATAGTACCGTCTTTGTTATATTTATTAGGATTGTTTGCTCTTCTCTGTCTATCTAGTTTTTCTTTGTAGTCTTATTTTTTTCTTTTTCATTTATTTCTACATTTTCAGCTAAAATCTTTAATTCTACTTTATTATCACTAACGATTGCTATTGTTGAAGTTCCTATATCAATTCCAATTTCATTTTTCTCCACCAACTTTATGTTTTTTTAGGAGGTGTTCCTCAAAAGTTATTTGAATGTAATATTTATTTTTTTCCATTTACAACCCTCTTAAGTAATCTACAATACAATAACTTATCTAAAAAAACAACTTTGTGCATATTTATCATTATTTTTTTATTATTACTGGAATCTTTAATCCTAACCAAGATATGCAACAATTTTTCTTTAAAAAAATCTAAGTCCCGTAATATTACCTTTTTTTCCCTAACAGAATAGAAATTTCCATAACTTTTTAAAATATACTTTTTTTAGCTTTACCATACTTAAACTTTTCATAAGTCGCAAAAAGCTCTTTCAGCTAATTCTTGTCCCATTTGAGAACCTAGATTCTTTTTTTAAATTTTTTTGTGTCATAGGTTTCACATACTTATTTAATTCAAATTTAGATATTGAATATTTTTCTGTCTAATTCTTTATATCTTTTAGATTGCTCTTTTTTTATCTAAATTACTGATTTCTTTATATTCAGGAGAAATTATCATTTTTTTCTATGTCTTTTAAGAATTTCACTAAGGCAGGAATTATATATCATTCTAGCTATGTTTATTCTTTTTTTCTAAAAATATGTTCTTGCCATAGTTCAGTTTTTTTAAAGCTAATGTCAATACATAATTTGCCATAATTCCTCCTTATTTTTTTCTTTTTTTGAGTTTGGATATATCTTTTTTTATTTGTTCTTCAGTATTTTTCAGAAACAGTTGCAACAAAATAACTAGGATTCCATAAGTGTCCATTCCATAACTTATTTTTTTATCTCGGGATGTTTTTAAAAAGTTTTTCTTGCAGAAATTCCCTTGAATATTTTTCAAAATATTAGGTATGAAATGTTGAGGACTACATTCAATTAATATATGAACATGGTCTAAATCTGTTTCCATTTCTACTATTTTTTTATATTATTTTTCATTAGAAATTTCAATTAGTAATTTTTTTAAAGTTTTTTTCAATATCATCAATTAATACTTTTTCTTCTATATTTTTACACACCACACTATATGATATTGAATTGAATACATATATCCTCTTCCAAAATTAATATTTGCCATATTTTATCACCACTTTTATTATACCATATGTATTTAACTATTTCAAATTTTTTCGTCTCCAAAAAATATTCCATTCATCTCATTCCTTGCGTCGGGAGTGTTCTGGCATAATTCATAAATCTCAAACATTTTTTCTAAAAAAGGATCTAAAGATTTTTGATTATATGAACTACTCGAATAATTGCCGCTTGAACTACTCGATGAAGAACCCTTTAAAATTACATTTATCAAAAAAGCTACTAAAAAAGTTATCAACACTTGCAAGACTTCTCTAAAAATCTCTTTTCTTCTATCAATATTTTTTTCATCCATTTTCGGCAATTTCTCTCTATTCCCAAAACTTTGATAATCACTTAAAATCCCATTTTCAGAATCCGACAAGCTATCTAAAACCCATCGCTCTTCTGCAAAAAGCTCATCTTGTCTGTAATAATTACTTTTAGATTTTTCCAAATTTTTCTTATACAAAATATCCGATTGAAAATCCATATTTTCAAAAAGCTTTTTCTTTTTTTCGCAGTTATAAAATTTTTTTCTCAACCAAAGAAAAATATCCCAATGTGAAAAATTTTTTTCCGTCCTAGAATTATTCAAAATTCCAACTCCCATTGCAGAAATGCTTTTTCGGAACTTTCAATTTTGGAATGACATCTTTTTTTAAAAAAATTTTTTTGCCCCAAAATTTTTACTGTCCAAAAAGCAGTAAATCAGTAAAATTATAATCGCAATTATATAAATAATTGTTATTTCTCTCATAAAAATCCTCCACTGACAACTATAAAAAAATTAACAAATAATATTTATTATATCATATTTTTATTCTAAATCCTATTTGAAAAAAATAGAAACTATATTTTTATTTATTTTTTTGTAACGAGAAGTTAAGACCTCTTGTTACAATAAATATTCGCTTTTTAAACGGGGAATAGTATTAAACAGGAAATGTATTAATTGCTGTATTTAAAACATTTAATTTTTTGAAAATAATTTATTCAATAAATAAAAAGAACTACTCAAGATTTCAAGTAATTCCTTTTATTTACTAAATTATATTTTATAGCAAGAATTTTTACAACTTGCTAAAACTAATTATTTTTAAATTTTTATTTTCCACCAAAAAATTTACCAATCATTCCAGTTAAATCATCCATCACATTTCCATCTTTATTCGCATCCAATAAATTTGTAATCATACTCATAATTCCGCCTTCTCCGCCAAAATTTGCAGCAAGATTTGAAGTTAAATTGCTAATTCCTTGTGCATCCAAATTATTTTCCTTTTTCTGTTGTCCTAACGCTCCCAAAACTAATGGTGCTAAAGTTTCTAACATCTTCAAACTTCCTTGTGCATCTAAACCGCTCGACTGAGAAACTGCGTTTGCCACATTTTGTGTATTTCCACCAAATAAATGGCTCAAAATTCCTGCTCCATCTTTTAAATCTGGATTTTGCAAATAACTTCCAAGATTATTTAATACTGAGCCATCGTGCTGTTCCAACGCTTTATTCAATCCTTGTGCTTTTTCGCTATTATTTGCGTTTTTATTAACTGCTGCCAAAATTGCTGGTAGAGCCGCTGCTACTCCATTTCTCGCTTCTGTGCTGCTTCCTCCAACTTGCTCGGCTAATTTTCCTAAATCTTGTCCTTGTAAAAGTCCTAATAATGCTTCTAAATTCATTTTACCTCCTAGTTAATATTAATTTTACCTTCTTCCACTTTTTTCTGCAATAATTCTTGAATTTTCGTCAATGGTAATATTCTGAAAACTTTCTTGTGCGTTTTGTGTATCAGCTTCTTTTGCATAAAATATAAATTCTCCCGTTGCACTGTTTATTTGTAATCCGTAAGTTATCCCATTTGTATATGTAAGTGAACTGGAAAATTCGTTATCTTTTAATTTTGATAAAATTTCTGCGTAAATCGCTCTTGCTTCAGAATCTTTTAGTTTACTATCAGATACTTGAATTAAATTTGCCACTAAATTTTCAATTACTCCTAAGTTTGCACTATCCACTTTATTTACTTTCAAAAATATTCCTGTCACATTTATTCCGCTGTAATCTAACGCATAAATTGAATTTTTCTTTTGGAATTTATTTTAGCGTAATAATAATTTCTATTTTTCAAAAAAATTAATTTTTTTCAAATTTATTAATTCCGATTCTATTTTTTTCCGATTTCTCAGAAAATATTTTTAAGTACTGTTTCAATCGAATTATTTGAAAAAAAATATTTTTCTCTTTTGATAATATTTTTCTATATTTTTCTTTTTTTCTTTACTTTTTTTATCTTCGTCTTTTCCCGCCTTTTTGCACAACCAATTAAAAAAACATACCCGATAAAATAATAACTTCAAAAAAATTTTTTTCATTTCCAAAACTCCAAAATCTTGATTAAATCAAATTTTTTTAAAAAAATAAAATTTAATCAATTAAATTATTTTTAAATTATTTAAAAAAACTATTTTTTTATACATTATACAACAAAAAAAATTTTTTCTATACTTTTTTTGACTATAAAGTATTATTTTTTTATAATTTTTTTATTATAAAAAAATTATTTAAATAAATTTTTTTAAATATAAAAAGAATCTATATTGACTATAAAAATAACAAGTGTTATAATAAGATAATTTAAATATTTGACACTTAGGAGGTTTTTATGAAAAAAAACATTTTAAAATTTTTGACCTTACTTGTGGCAATATTTTTTATGGTAAGTTGTTCCAAAAAGAACGACACGATAAAAATTGTCTTTTTGCCAAATGAAGCGAATGAATCGTTAAAAAAATCACGAGACGAATTTGCCAAAATCATTCAACAAGCTACAGGAAAAAAAGTAGAAATTATAACAACAACTGACTATAACATCACAGTTGAAAACATCGTATCTGGACAAGCGCAAATCACTTATCTTGGTGCAGAAGCCTATTTAAAAGCAAGAGAGCGTTCAAAAGATATTGAAGCCGTGCTTACAAATGCTGGAGAAAGCGGAACTTTAAAAGATTCCCTATATTACAGTTTTATCGCTGTTCGTAGTGAAGATGCCGCTAAATATAAAACTGGAAATAACTTTGACTTAAAAAAACTTAAAGGAAAAACAATCGGATTTGTTACAAATAGCTCAACTTCTGGATTTAAAATTCCTGGAAAAGTTATTGCCGACGAATTTGGAATAAAAAATACTGATGAATTGATTGAACCAAATAAAGTGTTCTCAAAAGTTGTCTTTGGAGCATCTCACCCTGGAACACAAGCACTATTATTTAAAGGAGATGTTGATGTAGCAACATTTGCTATTCCAAAATCATTTACAACTTATGAGTTAACTTCTGGAACTGACTTTAGAACTGGAGCAACTTATACAGTTAAAAAAGGAGCTGTTGCACCATTTGGACAATACGCTGGAAAAAGTTTCACTGTAATTCGTTCAATCCCTGTCTACAACGGACCTATTGTATTTAACACAAAAACTTTATCAAAAGAAGATCAGGAAAAAATCAAAAAGGCTTTGATGTCTAAAGAAGTTACAGACAATCCATATATTTTTAGTCCAAAAGAAAAAACAAAAAATTCAAAAATTAAAGGATTATTTTTAAGAGAAAATCCAAATATTGGATTTATTGAAACAAATACCGCATGGTATGAAAGTATGAAAGGTATCAAATAAAATGAGATTAGACAAATTTTTAAAAGTTACAAGAATTATAAAAAGAAGAACCGTCGCAAAAGAACTAGCTGACAATGGCAATATCACTGTAAATGGAGAACAAAAAAATCTTCTTATGAAGTGAAAAAAATGATATTTTTTTGAAATAAAATATTTTAGCAAAAAAATATAAAAGTAAAAGTTTTAGATTTGCCACCTGAAAGCCTAAAAAAAGGAACTTATAGAAAACTATATACAAATTATTTAGCAATTAATCTTTTTTTGTAAACTATATTTTTTTAAAAATTTATTAAATATTGCAAGAACACTCGCAGCTTTAGTCATAAGAGATTTAGAAAATTAATCTTTCAAAGTAAGAGGTGTTTTTATCTCTTGTCAATAAAAAGAATTAATTATTTAAACATATCTAAAAAAATAACCGAAATAAAATCGGTTATTTTTTTATAAAAATTTTTTATTTTTTTAATAAATCTCAAAAACCATTTTAACATCTTATTTTTCTATTCTCTAAATTTTTTTCATGATATATGACATATCCACCTATAATCCCTATTAAAGAACCTATTATCGTGTTAAAAAGTCTCCCTTCGGCAAATAAAAAAGGACTTTTTGTAAATAATGTACCTGCTTCTGACAAAAAAATTGTAAGTGGCGTTATAAAAATCATTGCTATTCCATAATTTCTTGGAACTAAATATTCGACAATAAATTGGAGGATTATTATTAGCATACATATTTCCCATGGATTTTTTGCAAATAAAAGTATTCCCCAGCAAAAAACGACTCCTATTAAAGTCCCAACTATTCTTTGAACACTTCTTTGGAAAACATGTTGAGTTGAATTTCCTTGCATTACGGCGATACAAGCTACTGCTACCCAATACGGATTTGTCAAATTTAAAAAATATCCCACTCCTAAAGCTATACTCAAAAATATTCCAAATATGATTGCTTCAATAATACTTTTTCTTATTTCTTGCGGAGTATGAGGAATATTCAATGTTTTTTCTAGATTTAATTTCTTTTTCACTATGAAACAATACAAAAATACTACTAAACATGTTGACAATGTTCCAAAAGTCATATAACCTATATTTTCTGCAATTTTATGAATCGGTTGATGTGGAATTGAAATAGCATTTGAGCATATCATTACAAAAAAGAAATCTTTTGGAGGTTTTAATTTAAAATGTGAAACCATCCAGTGAATAATTCCTGCTGTTATTCCAAATACTATAACTGAAACTACCGTGTTAAAGCTAAAAACTAATCCAATCGTATAAACTGATATGAATCCAAATGAACACCCCATTAGCATTAAGATTTTTTCAGAAAACGAACCTTTTAACGGAAAATATACAACTAAAATTGCTGCTAATGAAGCTGTCATTCCTAATTTTAAATTATTTGACAATAATCCAATTAATATCGGTACTGCCATTGATAAACTTGCTAATAATGGTAAATCTTTTGGAGCATTTACTTTTTTTAATTTTAAATTTTCAATCATAATTTACTTTCCTCCCTTTTTAAATAATTATAATTTTTAATCTGTTATTTTTTTTACAACTTTACATGGAACACCCGCTGCCACAACTCCAGAAGGAATATCTTTAGTAACGACACTTCCTGCGGCAATTACAACATCATTTCCAATTGTAACTCCAGGCATTACATGAACTCCTGCTCCAAACCATACATTGTTTCCCACTGTTATTGGCTTTGCGTATTCAAGTCCTGCATTTCTTTGTTCACTATCCAAAGGATGTCCCGCCGTATAAAATCCACAATTGGGAGCAACAAATACATTATCTCCAAATTTTACTTTGCTCCATCTAAAATTACAACATTATGATTACTGTAAAAATTTTCGCCAAGTTCAATATTATAGCCATAATCACACCAAAATGGTGCTGTCACTGTGAAATTTTTTCCTGTTTTCCCAAGTAATTTTTTTAAAATTTTATTTTGCTTTGCAATTTCTGACGGTTTCACTAAATAATTATACTCATGGCACAATTCTTTTGCTTTCGTTCTTTCTCTCAAAAGTTCTTCATCATAATTAGCATCATAAATCATTCCTGCTATCATTTTTTCTTTTTCTGTCATTTTATTTTTTTATATTTTTTCTCCTTTTTTTATTTTTTATTTTTTTTTTATTCTTAAATAAAATAATAAATAGAATAATTTTAAACTATAAAAAGAAAAATCGACTAAAACTAGCCGATTTAACTTTTTAACTTTTGTTTCAAATTGACCTTTAAAAAATTTTAAAAGCAATTAACTATTTAGAAATTTTACTTGCGAAGTATCCTAAAGTTCTGATTAATTGAGAAGTATAAGACATTTCGTTGTCATACCAAGATACTGTTTTAACTAATTGAGTATCTCCGTTTTGAACAATTTTAGTTTGAGTTGCATCAAATAATGATCCAAAATGGATTCCAACGATGTCAGAAGATACTAATTGTTCTTCAGTGTATCCGAATGATTCAGTAGCTGCTTCTTTCATAGCTGCATTTACTTCGTCAACAGTTACTTTTTTGTTTAAGATAGATACTAATTCAGTTAATGAACCAGTTGGAACAGGTACTCTTTGAGCAGCTCCATCTAATTTTCCGTTTAATTCAGGTACTACTAATCCAATTGCTTTTGCAGCTCCTGTTGAGTTAGGTACGATATTTACTGCAGCAGCTCTTGCTCTTCTTAAGTCACCTTTTCTGTGTGGTGCATCTAATGTATTTTGGTCTCCTGTGTAAGCGTGGATAGTTGTCATTGTTCCAGTTACAATTCCAAATTTGTCATTTAATGCTTTAGCCATTGGTGCTAAACAGTTAGTTGTACAAGAAGCTCCTGAAATAACTGTTTCTGAACCATCTAAGATTTCGTGGTTTACATTGTAAACTACTGTTTTAACATCGTTTCCACCAGGTGCAGTAATAACTACTTTTTTAGCTCCTGCTTTTACGTGTTTTTCAGCTTTTTCTTTAGTTGCAAAGAAACCTGTTGCTTCTAATACTACGTCTACTCCTAAATCTCCCCAAGGTAATTTTTCAGGATCAGCTTCTGCGAAAACTTTAATTTCGTTTCCGTTTACTACGAAAGCTCCTTCTTTAACTTCAATAGTTCCATTGAATCTTCCTTGAGATGAATCGTATTTGAATAAGTGAGCTAACATTTTAGAATCTGTTAAGTCATTAATTGCTACAACTTCAAATTTATCTGTTTGTTCAGACATTAATCTTAATGCTAATCTCCCGATTCTTCCAAATCCATTAATTGCTACTTTAACTGCCATTTTAATAATACCTCCTAAAAATTTTATATATTAAAGTTTTAATATATTTTTTACACTTTGAGTATAACACATTTTTAATAAATTTTCAATAACAAAAGTCATTTTTTATTCTTGAAAAAATGGTGGCAAAACGAAATCAGACATATTGTCGTCGTCATCCTCATCGTCATCATCTTCATCAAAATTTTCTTTTTGAGTTTCATCTTTATTTTCTGAGAAAACTTCTGACTTTTGCTGTTTTTCTTCTACTTCTGCTGATGGTTTAATTTCTTCTTTTTTTATTTCTGGAGCAAATCTCACAGTTTTTGAATTATTGTTATCATTTCCTTGCACATTTATTTGAGCATTATCTTGAAAGTCTGTAGCTACGATTGACACACTTATTGTTCCTTCCTGCTCATCATCTAAAATATATCCCCAAATTAAATTAGGTTCACTTCCAGCTTTAGCCGTTACTGTATTTGCAACTTCATACACTTCATTTAATGCTACATCTGGTCCAGCTGTAATGTTTATCAATATTTTTCTTGCACCTTCTATTGATTTTTCTAATAATGGACTGTTTAGTGCCTGAACTGTGGCATTTTTTGCTTTTTCATCCCCATTTGCCTCTCCGAAACCAAGCATAGCAATACCAGAATTTTGCATAATTGATCTAATATCCGCAAAGTCAAGATTTATAATCCCTTGTTTCATAATTAGATCAGAAATTCCTTTTATTCCTATTTTTAATATTCCATTTGCTTCTTTAAAAGCATTTAATAAAGTGATATTCATTCCTGGAATTTCAAATAACTTATCATTTGGTATGGCAATTAATGTATCGACATTTTCTTTTAAATTTTTAATTCCAGCCAGTGCATTATTTTTTTTGATAGGTCCTTCAAAACTAAAAGGTTTTGTTACGATTGCAACTGTTAAAATTCCCATTGACTTTGCCACTTCAGCTATGATTGGAGAAGCTCCTGTTCCTGTTCCTCCACCCATTCCTGCTGTAATAAATAACATGTCTGTACCTTCCAGCACTTCTTTTATTTTGTCTTCAGAATCTCTTGCGGCACTTCTACCTTTTTCAGGATCTGCTCCTGCTCCTGTCCCTCTTCCTAAAAGAACTTTTGATGTTGCTTTTGATCTATCTAAATCTTGCTGATCGGTATTTATAGCTATAAATTCCACAGTTGTTATATTACTTTCAATCATATCATTTATTGCATTTCCACCAGCTCCACCTACTCCTACTACTTTTAATTTTACAGTACTATTCAAATTTTCCATTATTTACTTGCTACTTAAAAATCTTATCTTAATTTTAAAAATAGCATCTCCTTTCTTTAAATTCTTTTAAGACTATTTTTTATAAATAAGTTTATATCTTAAATCTATATAAGTCAATGGTTCTTCTTTTCTTATTATTTGATCATACGCATTATATGCTTTGTTATACTTTTCTTCACTTACATCAGTGTCTGTTTTTTTAATACTAAACCATTTTACAAGTAATATTTCATAACATTTGGGAGTTTTTTCTTATTTCTGAAATCATAGAATATAAATCCTTATTTTTTTATTTTTGGAAACTATAATTTTCATTCCTTCAAAACTTGCTTCATCTGTATAATCTATAATTGGCATACTCTTTTGGCGAATCTTCTATTTTTATCTCCATAAATATTTAATTCGTCATCTGCTAAAAAAATAAATTTTTCTCCTTTTTCTTACATACGCATAAGGTTGTCTTTCTTCGATATTAAATAATATTTTTACTTGGAAACTGTTTTTGTAATTGAAACTTTTTTTACTCTTACATCATTTCTTAAAAAAATCTTCAATTTCTTTAGTATTTAAATAAACAATATTTTTTTCCCTTTCATTTTCTCAACTTGTTCCGTCACATCTTGCTGTAAAAGCTTTGTCTTTCCAGTTACTACAACTTCTTGAACTTTAAAAATAATCAGAATCAATAAATCTTTTTGCAAAAAAAATATAATTCCTAACAGCAAAAAAATAATATAACCAATATTTTTAACTATTCTTTTTCATTCTTAACTTTAACTCCACTTTTTTTAATATTATTATACACTATTTTTTTCAATTTTTATTCAATTTTTTTGCCAAAAAAATTAAATTGTTTAATTTTATTTTAAAATGATAATTTCTGTCTCTAATTTTATATTAAATTTTTCAAAAACTACTTCTTTTACATGCTCAATCACTGAAATTACATCGTTAAAAGTGGCATTTCCAACATTTGTGACAAAGTTTGGATGTTTATCAGAAATTCTTGCACCACCCACTTGATAACCTTTTAATCCAGCGTCAGAAATTAATCTTGCAGCAAATTTCCCTTCAGGATTTTTAAATGTACTTCCCAAATTTGGCAAATCTAACGGATGTTTTACTTTTCTTTGCTCTCTTTTATCTTCTGAATCGGCACGATCAAAACCAAATTTAAATTTAAATAGTGCTGAAATGACAATCCATTTATTTTCTTTTATTTCAGTAGTTCTATATTTAAAATGCAAGTCTTTTGTTTTTATTTTTTCTATTTTTCCGTCATTTTTACAAACTTCCACTTCTTCAATGCAGTCAAAAATCTCAGTCCCGTAAGCTCCGCCGTTCATATTGACAAGACCTCCGACAGATCCAGGAATTCCTGTAATATTTTCAAGTCCAGTATAGTTATTTTCTTCCATAAATTTAATTAAATCATCCAAATCCAATCCAGACTCTACTCTGACCAAATCAAAATCTTTATTTTTCTCTTCAATAGAAATTTTTTGCAATTTTTTTAGTGAAACAAAACTTATATCCAAATTTCCGTCATATATTAAAAGTATTTGTTCCATTTCCTAGAATAAAAAAATGTTTTTTTCTCGTATCTATTATTTCTTTTAATTCATTTTTTTCTTCCACAAAAATTAATTCTTTGGCTATTCCGCCAACTTTCATATTGGAATATTCTTTCATTTGTGCATTTTTTATAACTTCCATAAAACTTCCTTTCGCTTTTTCTCAAAAGTATTTTATAATTTTTCTAAATCTTGCGCTATTTCATGAGCTAGTTTTGAAACACTTCCCGCACCCATAAATACATATGTGTTTCCACTATCTTTTTCGCTTTTCAAAAGATTTTCAATCTCGTCTTTTGTCTGAACTCTCACATTTCCACCAATTTTTTCAGCTAGCATTTCTGAACTTACGCCATAAATATTATCTTCACTAGCCGCATAAATTGGAAGAAGTATCAAGTCATCAGCGTGTTTTAAAGCTTCCACAAAGTCGTCAAAGAAAAATTTTGTTCTGCTGTATCTGTGTGGCTCAAAAATTACGGTAACTTTTCCTTTTTCTGTTTTATGAGCTGCTTTTATTGTAACTCTAACTTCTGTTGGATGATGTGCGTAATCATCTATAATTCTTATACCTTTGTCATAAATCACTTGGTATCTTCTGTTTGCACCTTTAAATTTTAACATTCTCTCTTTCACTTTTTTCATATTGCATCCAAATTCATGTGCAAAATAAATTACAGGAAGTGAATTTGACACATTGTGTTCTCCTGGAATGCTCAATCTAAATGTCCCCAAATCTTCACCATTTTTCACAACTTCAAAACTTGTAATTCCATCTTCTACTCTTATATTTTTTGCATAAATATCGGCTGTTTCATCTTTTATACTATACCAGACAATATTTTTATTTGTAAGTTTCAAATTTACTTTCTCAACTGTATCTTTACACAAAATTGCAATTCTTTCAGTGCTGTCAATAAATTTTTCAAATGATTTTTTTATATTTTCAAATGTTCCATGATGATCAAGATGATCTGGTTCCACATTTGTAACAACTGAATATTTTGGTTTTATGTATAAAAATGAGTTATCGCTCTCATCGGCTTCCGCTATAAAATATTCCGAATTTCCAATTTTACTGTTGCTTTGAATTTCTGGAATAAATCCTCCAACTACGATAAATGGCTCTTTTTCAAGAAGTGCCACGCTTAACATTGAACTTGTAGTTGTCTTTCCATGAGTTCCAGCAACTGCAATTCCATCAAAACGGTTCATTATTTCAGCAAGTAATTCTCCTCTTTTTATTTTTTTTATATTGTTTTCAACGACATATTTATATTCAGGATTTGTTTCTCTTATCGCTGTTGAATATACAAATAAATCAATTCCTTTATCTTTCACATTTTCTTCAACTTGTCCGATATAAACTTTTATTCCCAAATCTTCCATATCCTTTGTCACAGGTTTTCTAACCAAATCTGAACCCGCTACATTAAATCCGTCAGCTGCAAGTATTCTTGCAAGTCCACTCATTCCAACTCCATTTATTCCACTAAAAATATATTGTTTACTTTTGTCAACATTTTATTTCCTCCATTTTTTTATAATCCCATTTCTTTTATTATTAATTCAGAAGCATTTCCTTTTTTCAAATTTTTTATATTGCTACTCATAAATTCCAAAGTCGTCTTTTGTTTTACAAGCGACAACGCTTCATCAATAGCTTCTTCCACAGTTTCATTTGTAAAAATTTTAGCTGCGTTTTCAAATTCCAAGACATCCGCATTTTCTTTTTGACCGACAAAATCATAAGGAATCAAAATTGAAGGTTTTTCCAACTCAATTAACTCTGAAATTGTCGAAGCTCCAGCTCGGCAAATAACCAAATCACACGCCGCCATAAGCTGTGGCACATTTTCAAAATAAGGTTTGACAACTGATGTCCCAAAATCCCTTATTCTGTAAGTTGCTTCATCAAAATTATCTTTTCCAGTCGCCCAAAATAATTTTAACTTTTTGTCAGCCATTATCTTTTTCCAATTTTTAGAAACAGCTTCATTTATATTTTTCGCTCCAAGACTTCCACCGATGATAAGTATTCCATGCTCATCAGCAGCTATTCCCAATTTTTTTCTCTCTTCAAATTTATCTTTTGTATAAAACTCTTCTCTTAATGGATTTCCCGTCACGATAAATTTTGATTTCTGGTTTTCTTTTACACTATCTATTGTATTTTTAAATGCAATAAACACTTTTTTTGCTCCTTTGTAAAACCACTTGTTTGCTTGTCCCATCGTGTGATTTTGTTCCTGCAGGTAATAAGGAATTTTTAAAACATTTGCAGCTACTAAAACTGGGATTGTTATGTAATTTCCAAAACCAATTATTTTTTGCGGCTTTTCTTTTTTTAACAATTTTATTGTGCTAAAAATCGCTTTTAACATTTTAATTCCAGATTTTAATGAATTTAGAGGCAAGACATCAAGTCCGATAAATCTAAAATTTTCACGGGGAACTATGTCTTTTTCCATTCTATGACTTGTTCCTATGAATAAAACATTTATATTTTTTTCTCTCATTTTTTTTGCAATAGCGAGAGCTGGATAAATATGTCCGCCTGTCCCGCCAGTAGTAAATACCACTTTTTCCATTTTCTTTCCTTTCATTTCATTTTCAAAAAATTTTTTTTACATCATGTATTCGACTTCGTTAATTTCGTCCAATTCATCGCCCATCTCCTGTTTATAGAGCGCCCTTATGACATTATAAACTATTCCTAGCGCAAACATACTGACAAATATCGAACTTCCACCATAGCTCATAAGTGGCAATGGAATTCCAGTTGAAGGTAGCATATTAGTCGCAACAGTAATATTTCCCAATATCTGTGTCGCAAACATCACAAAAATTCCAATTAATAAATATTTTGCAAACATATCTTTAATTTTAAAGGCGACCATCAAAATTATGACAAGCAAAAATACATAAACTAAAATTAAAAGTAAAACTCCTATAAATCCATTTTCTTCAGCAAACCCAGAAAGTATGTAATCTGTGTGAATTTCAGGTAAAAATCTATATTTTTGAAATCCATTTCCATAACCTCTTCCTGTTAATTTCCCGCTTCCTATAGCTATTAACGACTGCTGCACTTGAAAAGGAACTTCATTTAGATTTTTATGACCCGCTATTCTGTCAACCCTATATTTATCCTTCATTAATAAAATTTTTCCAAGAAACGCTAATCCCACAAATATTATTGAAAAAGTCGGTAGATTAATTCCTGAAATAAACAGCATTAGAATTCCAATGAGCGCAACCTGAGCCATACTTGTATACGATTTTTCCGCAAGAATAAGAAATGAATAAATCCCTGTCGCTCCTAAAATTATAAATGCTGAAGTCCAAGGTTTTGTCGCTATCATGTTTTTCTTTTTTAATCGTTCAACAAGTACAGAAACAACGATAATTATTATTAATTTTGAAAATTCTGATGGCTGCATCCTAAAACCAAATAAATCTATCCAACGAACCGCTCCTTTTGACTTACTTCCAAAAATTAATACTGCTATAAGTCCTATTATTCCTGCTATATAAAGCACTGAAAAAATTTTAATTTCTTTATATCTTTTATAATTCATCAGTGCTGCAAAAGAAAAGCAAAACAATCCACCAACTATCCAACCTATCTGTTTATACAAATAATAAAAACCTGGTTTATTTTTCGGCGCAATCGGATAACTGACACTCGCCATCGTTAAAAGGCTTACTGCCAAAAGAAATAAAATAACTATTATAAATGCCGTTCCCAAAAATTTCTTATTTTTAAACAATTTATTTTTCTCCTATTTTTTTATTTTTCCTAAAAATTTTTTTACAGTCAATTCTTTAAAAACTTTTCCTCTGTGCTCAAAACTTTTGAATTGACAAAAACTTGAAGTTGCTGGAGAAAATAACACAGTTTGGTCTTTTCCGAAATCAAGATTTTCTTTCAAATATAAAATTACATTTTCAACAGTTTCCAAATTTTTTTGTAGTTTTTGTAATTGACTTTTTCCATATCGTCTATCAAAATTTGTGCATTATCTCCAATTAAATAGACAAAATCAACTTTTTTAGCAACTTCTTTTATAAGCGGCATATTATCAATTTTTTTGTCATCTCCACCTAAAATCATTATAATTTTTGTTATTAAAAAGAATCTATTGCTTTTTAAAGTCGATTCTACATTTGTCCCTTTTGAATCGTTAATAAAAGTTGTATTTCCTTTTACAAAAAAATTCTCAAGTCTGTGTTCAAGCGGTGCTGTAGATTTCAAAAACTCAGAAATTTTTTCATTTGAAACATTTAAAAATTTTAGCTGCCAAAATCAAAAACAGCATATTTTCTAAATTATGTTTTCCTTTTAGCGACATTTCGCCAACATTCATCAAAAGTTCAGAATTTTTTTCAATATATTCATCTGAAATATTATTCTCATCAATTTTTTTAGTCAAATCTTTCATAATACGAATATTATTTTTTTATACAAATGCCGTTCCTTTTATTTCTTTACTTAAATAAAGTTTTTTCGCTCTTATCTTATCTTTCAAATTTTTTTTCTTTTCACAAAGCTCAAAAAACTCTGCATCGTCCAAATTTATAATTGCGAAATCATCAGCTGTCTGTTTCGTAAAAATGTCAAATTTTGTCGAATAATAATCTTCCAATGTGGCATATCTTGTCAAATGATCTGGCGTTAAATTTATAATTCCAGCAATATGTGAGTGAATTTGTGGATTATTTTCCAGCTGATAGCTGCTTAACTCTAAAACTACATAATCTAGTGGTGTTTCATCTGCCACAAGTTTCGCAAATGAAAAACCAGCATTTCCAGCAAGTTTTGCTCTAAATCCAGCAAAATTCAAAAGTTCTGCCATTTTTGTACAAGTTGTTGTCTTTCCATTTGTTCCTGTAAATGAAATTATTTTTATATTTTTATCAACATATTTATATGCTAAATCAATTTCTGAAATTATTTTTACACCTTTATTTTTAGCCACTTTTAAAAGTTCTGCTTTCCAAGGTATTCCTGGACTTTTTACAACAAACTCTATATCTCCTTCATTTAAAATTTTTATTCCTTCTTCTGAGCTCAAAGCCACTTTATCATCCACCAAGTACACTTTGTAACCTTTTTTCTCAAGTAATTCTTTCGCTCCGTGACCACTTAGTCCCACTCCAAAAACTATCGCTTTATCCATATGATTATTCCTCTCTTTTTCATATATATTTATTTTATTTTTATAACAAGATTTTATTAAAAAAATTAAATAAAAATACAATTTTTTTATTTTTTTCGCAAAGGATGAAAAAATCACCCTTCGCTTTTTTATTTTAAATTAATTTTATCTCATTTTCAAAATTAAAAATGTAATTAGACAAGTCATAATTGAAACTATCCAAAATCTTATCGTAACTTTCGTTTCAGGAAGTCCCAATAACTCAAAGTGATGATGAATTGGCGCCATTTTAAACACTCTTTTCCCAAAAGTTTTATAGTGCCAAACTTGAATCATCACAGACAACGCTTCCACAATAAATATAAATCCTGCAATTGGAAGCAGCAATTCCTGCTTTAAGAAAATAACTACTATTCCCAATATCCCTCCAAGGGTAAGTGAACCAGTATCTCCCATAAACACTTGCGCTGGATAAAAATTAAACCATAAATCCAGTTAGCGCTCCAACAACCGAAGCAAGATAAACACAAATTTCCGCTGACTCTCTGACATAATATAAATTCAAATATTTTGCATATTCATAATGTCCTGTCAAATATGTAATTATAAATAATGTTATACTTACAACAATTATAGGCCCACTTACAAGTCCATCAAGTCCATCTGTCAAATTTACCGCATTTGACGAACCGATTATAACGAATCCCATAAACACAAAAAACAAAATCGGCGTTATATACAAATACGAATTTTTAATTATTGGATTCACTATTGAAAAATCAATTTTTTTGTCAATCAACCCAAATTTATATACAAACCAAAAAGTTATCGCAGTTATGATAAGCTGACCCACAATTTTCTTTTTCCCAGAAAGTCCATTTTTATGCCGTGTCAATTTCAAATAATCGTCATAAAATCCAATTGTTGTAAACAATATTGTTATAAAAAATAAAAATACTATAAATTTATTTTCATAATTTCCTGCAATTAAAGTTGCAAAAAGTATAGCTGCAATTATCAAAATTCCACCCATCGTAGGCGTTCCAGATTTGTCAAAATGAGATTTTGGTCCTTCCTCTCTCGCCGTATCCCCGTATTTTTTCTTTTTCAGCCAAGCGATAAACGGCTTTCCGAATACAAGCATAAACAAAAATGCCACGGCAAACGCTACAGAAGATCTAACTACAATAGATTTAAAAATTCTCAGCGTTCCAAAATTGTTTATGAATAATTTTTGTAACAAATATAACATTATTTTTTTAGAATTTTAAAAATTCTGTCTCCTTTCTACTCTTCTTTACTCTTCTATAATTTCTTCCAGTTTCATTCCCCTCGAAGCCTTTAATAAAACAACTTTCTTCCCTTCGATTTCTTTTATTTTTTCTTTTATTTCAGGTTTTTCCTCAAAATAAATAACTTCTTTATTTGGTAATTTTTCTTTTTGAATTCTGTCAAAAAGACTTTTTAATCCGCTCACCATACAAATAAACCGAGTCAAATTTCACATTTTTTAAGACATCATAAATATCTGCGTGATATTTTAGCTCATTTTCTCCCAATTCCAACATGTCACCCAAAACTATAATTTTTTTTATGTTACTTTCATTATAGATTTTTGAAAATGTTTCAAGCGATTTTTCCACAGAACTAGGACTTGCGTTGTAAGCGTCATTTATATAAGTTAAATCCCCTTTTTCAATTATTTGAAATCTCATATCAGTCAAACTTATATTTTTTATGGCGTCTTCAATCACTTTATCCTCAATTCCAAATTGTTTTGTAACTGCTATAGCCATTGTTAAATTTAAGATATTATGCTCTCCCAAAACATTTGTTTCATAATTTCTTGTCACATTTTTTTTGCAGTTCTGTCCAAAATATTTTAGTGTAAATCTCGTTTTTATTTTTTTATCAAAGTCAATATCTCCATAATAAAAAAATTTTTTTGAATTTTCCAAAAAGTCATTTTTTTGTAAATTCAACGCTTTTTACAACTTTTTATTTTTTTCAGATTTTTATATTTTTTTAAATATTTGTCATCTCCGTTTATAATTAATGCATCTTTTATATACGGCAAAATTTCCGTCTTAGCACGAAAAACATTTTCTTTTGTTTTTAAAAATTCAAGATGTGATTCTCCGATATTTGTTATGACATTTATATCGGGATTTGCAATTTGTCCAAGTAAATCTATTTCTCCAAAAGCGCTCATTCCCATTTCCAAAATGATAAATTTATCATCCGTTTCACTTCTAAGCAAAGTAAACGGAAGACCAATGTGATTATTATAATTTCCCAGCGTCTTTTTTCCTTTGAACTTTTTAGATAAAATATGATAAATCATATCTTTAACCGTCGTTTTCCCATTGCTTCCCGTAATCCCTATAACCTTTATATCAAGACTATTTCGCCATTTTTTTGCAAATTCTTGTAAAAATTTTATGCTGTCATGCACAAAAAAAGCCTTTTTTTCAAAGCCTTCGTCTATTTTTATATCCGAATTATCATAAACTACAAAAGCACCTTTATTAAGCGCTTCATTTACAAAATTATTTCCGCCTCTTATCGCAACAAATAAATCTTTATCTTTAATTTTTTTCGAGTTCATTTCAACATTGTCAAAATCAATTATTTCTCTATCAAACTCTATGTTCTCTTCCTCCAAAAGAGCAACAAAAACATCACTTTTTTTCATAATTCGTTCTCCATATTTTAACTTAGTGTTTCTCTGTAGGATTATATCACTAGATAACCATTTTTTCAATATATTTTTAAAATTAATTTTAATTTAATAGCGTCTTCAGCTTTTTAATCATCTGCTTCAAAAAAATTTTCTAAAATTAGTAAAATTTCTCTTCCATATTCTCTTGTCTTCTTTTCTCCCATACCTTTTATTTTTGAAAGTTCAGAAGAGTTTTTAGGTCTTGCTTTTATTATTTCTACAAGTAGTCTATTAGAAGCGATTATGTAAGGTGGATAACCTAAATCATCCGACTGTTCCCGCCTCCACTCTCTCAAAATCTTATAAAGTTCCACTTCTTTCTTTGTTTGAAGTTCCGCTTCGGGTAAACTTTTTTTCTCCAAATTCTGATTTTTTTTTAACTCGCTGTTTTGCTGAAAAGAATTGTGTTCACTTTCTATTTTTTTTACCTTTTCATATTCCAAAAAAACGGTCCAGTAATATCTTCCATCAATTTCCACCAATTCTGGCTTATATTTTTTAATCTCGCAATTTTTCAGCGCAAACAAAAATTCCCGTTCCAGCCTATCTTGGTCAAACTCTTCCATATCCTCGTCAAACGGCAATGTTATAATTTTAAACATAACCTTTTCCCCCTTTTATTTAACTTTTTTGACTTTATTGTCTCAAGATACCATCAAAATCTTTTTTAACTTTATTCACAATTTTATTTGAAATTTCTACAATTTCTTTTTCTTCAAGAGTTTTATTCTTATCTCTCAAAATCACGCTAATTGCCACGCTCTTCATACCAGGTAAAACTCCCACGCCACGATAAATATCAAATAATTCCACTTTTTCAACCTTTTTATCAACTTTTTCAATTGCTTTCAAAATATCTCCAACCAAAACTGATTCTTTTACGACAAAAGCAAAATCTCGTGGTACTTTTGGATATTTTACAAGTGGTTCATAAGCAGTTTTTCTTCCAATATATTTTTTAATTAAGTCTATATTAAATTCTGCAACTAAAACTGCCTTTTTATTCAAATCAAAGTTTTCAAGCACATCTGGATGAATTTCCCCAAAACTTCCAATCAATTCTCGTCCAACAAATACATCTGCCGATCGTCCCGGATGAAGTTCAGTCGCAGTACTTCTTTTTATCTGATAATTTTTAAATCCTAATTTTGTAAAAATTTCCTGCACAATTCCTTTCAAATCATAAAAATCGTAAGGCACAGGTTTTGCATTCCACAAAGTCTTGTCGTTTTCTCCCGCAAGTATAAACGCTAGTTTAGTTTCTTCACTAGCAAGTTCTTCCCCTTTTTCAAAAGTTCTGCTCACTTCAAAAAATCTTATATTCGAAACATTTTTATTCATATTGTCTTTAGCATTTTTCAAAAGGCTATAAATTAATGTTGGTCTCAATGTTGCAAAATCTTCTGTAATCGGTCTTGGCAAGTCTATCAAATTTTCTTTTGGAACTTTTGTAAATTTAATTTTATCCATCGCATCTCTTGGCACAAAGCTGTAATTTATCACTTCTTTCAACCCCGCTTGAGAAGCGATAACTTTTACTTTATCATAAAGTTTAGTTGTATCCATAGTCGCTTTTGGATTAATGTCAAGTCTTGGCAAAATATTTTCGATATTGTCAAAACCATACATTCTAATAACTTCTTCAAAGTAATCCTGCTCATTTTCCAAATCATCTCTGTAAGTTGGTGCAGTTAGTGTAAGACTATCTCCGTTATCTTGAACTTCCACTTCAAGTTTTGTAAGTATTCTAATAACTTCTTCTTTCGGAATAACTTTTCCAACAAATCTGTGAAGTTTTTCAAAACTAAGTGTCGCAACTCTTCTATTGTAAGGTTCTGGATAAATCTCAACCGCTCCACCTAAGATTTCTCCACCAGCAACTTCTTGAATCAAATTTGCAAGTCTATTAATCACATTTATAGCGTTACTTCTATCAACCCTTCTCTCAAATCTATACGAAGAATCACTGATAAGTGCAAGTCTTCTCGATGTTCTTCTAATATTTGTTGGATTAAAGTGAGCCACTTCCAAAAGTATATTTTTGGTATTTTCAGTGATTTGTGAATTTTGACCACCCATCACTCCACCAAGTGCCACTGCTTTTTCTGTGTCAGAAATGACGATGTCATCTGTTGTAAGCTCTCTTTCTTCTTCATCCAAAGTCACAAGTTTTTCATTTTTTTTGGCACTTCTAACCGAAATTTTTCCTCCAGCAATTTTATCAAAATCAAAAATGTGATTTGGCTGATTCATTTCCATCATGACAAAATTTGAAGCATCCACAATATTATTTATACTTCTAATCCCAATTGACTCAACTCTTTCTTTAAGCCAAGCTGGACTTTCTTTCACAGTCACATTTTTTATAATTCTAGCCACATATCTTTTTGATAAATCGCTATTTTCAATTTCCACTTTTATATTATCTTCCGTTTTTTCACCAGTTTCATCATTTATTTCCGTACTTGGATAATTAACTTCTTTGTTGTAATAAGCTCCAAGTTCTCTTGCAATCCCGATGTGAGACAAGCAATCTGGTCTATTTGGCGTAATTTCCAACTCAAATACGACATCGTTTACTCCAAGATATTCTTTTAACGGCATTCCAATAGGTGCATCTTCTGGCAAAATCATAATTCCGCTAGAATCGCTTCCAAGCCCAAGTTCTTCTTCTGAACAAAGCATTCCGCTCGATTCCACACCTCTAATTTTACCTTTTTTTATGACAAAATCTTCAGCCAGTCTTGCTCCAATCTGTGCTAAAACAACTTTATCCCCAGCCTTGTGATTAGGTGCTCCACACACAATCTGCAAAATTTCTTTTCCGTTATCAACTTTACAAATTGTCAAATGATCAGAATCAGGGTGCATCTCTTTTTCAATGATTTTTGCTGTTACAACTTTTTCAAGGTTTTCCCCTTTTACATCTATTTTTTCAACTTCCTGCCCAATCATAGTCAAGGCATTTTCTAGTTCACTTATTTCAATTCCATCTAAATCTATATATTGCTTTAACCAGTTTAACGAAATTAGCATTCTATTTTTGTATGACAAACCTATAAATTCTCAATTTATAGATTATCACACTCTCCTTTCTTTAATTTATAAATTATGTCTTTTCCACAATAATGTGGATAACTTTTTCTTTTTTTATTAATAACAATCCCAATTGTAGAGAATTTCTGTAAAGTCTTTGTTTTTCAACTTTTCACGGTTTATGAAAAAAATTTAATACTCCAGCATCTCCAATGCAAACTTTCCATTTTTTCGTATTTTCATCATATTCACTATCCAATTGAAATAGCACCGTATCATATTTTTTATATTTTTCTTCAAATTCTCTCGGGTCACTCTGCGTAAAATATGAAAAACCATCACATTGTGAATGATAATCATCTGAATAATCTATTAAGTTCTGTAACTTTTCATAAAGTTTCAATTCTTGTGCTGGGTCTAAACTTTTCTCTTCACAAATTTTTGTCAAATATATCTTCAAAAAAATCTTCAAATTTTTTTCTTTTTTTCGGTTTGTAATTCAAAAATTCATTTTATAACTTTGATTATCTTCTGTAACACCATATTCTTCAAATTTTTGTGGATTATAAATATCTTTTAACTTTTCTGTATTGTAAAATTTTCCAATTTCTTCATGATAAATCACTCTAAATCCATTTTGAACAGTTTGCCCCAAATCAAGCCCCATAAGACTATCGTTAGCTACAAAAAATTGTAAAATTCCTTTTTTGGGAAAATCCTTCAATCCTCTCAAATTTTCACAATTAATCTGTGCAATCAAAAACATTTCATTTCCATCGGACGTTTCTGGAATTTTTTTTCCTATCGGAACATAGGGTAATCCCATAACTTTACTATCTGTTATTTTTAGTTCATCTTCCGTCAATGTAATTTTTGCAAAAGTCTTTGTTTGTGCAGTTTTTTTATATTCATCCCAAATTTCATCATAAACTTTTTTGGCAAATTCATCATCAATTTTGATTTCTTTATCATCCATTTTTAACACTCCAATTGATTTTTTCTATTCTACATTCAAATAAATTTTCCATCAAAAATTTTAGCTAAAAATACTATTATGAATTATTAGAACTGATCCAAAAATCTTTCGTCATTTTCAAAAAATGCTCTTAAATCATCAATTCCATATTTTAACATCGTAATTCTTTCAAGCCCTAATCCAAATGCAAATCCTTGATATTTTTTCGAATCAATTCCAGCGTTTTCCAAAACTTTTGAATTTACCATTCCGCTTCCAAGTATTTCAAGCCAACCTGTACCTTTACATACACGGCAACCCTTTCCTTTACAAACTCCACATTCCACATCCATTTCAGCAGATGGCTCTGTAAATGGAAAAAAGTGTGGACGAAATCTCACATTTCTATCTCTTCCAAATATTTTTTTCACTATGCTTTCCAAAACCGCTTTAAAGTTAGCAAATGACACATCTTCTCCGATCATAAGCCCTTCAACTTGGTGAAACATAGGAGTATGTGACACATCATAATCAGGACGGTAAACTTTCCCAACAGAAATCATTCTAAATGGAGGAACTTTATCTTTCATATAACGAATTTGCATCCCTGAAGTCTGAGTTCTCAAAACAACATCATCTTTTATGTAAAAAGTATCGGTAAGTTCTCTTGACGGATGTGTCTTAGGAATATTCAAGTCGTCAAAATTATATTTAACATACTCAACTTCTGGTCCGTCAACAATGTCAAATCCCATTTCAGACACAATATCTTTAATTTCCATAACAGTTTGTGTAATTGGATGAAGTGAACCAATATTAGCTGTTCTTCCTGGCAAAGTTATATCAATAGTTTCGTTTTTTAGTCTTTCCTGTTTCGCAATTTCTTTCAAATTGACAGTTGTTTCATCAAATTTATCTTGCAGTAATTTTTTTATTTCATTAGTAGTTTTTCCAAATTCAGCTCTTTTTTCAGCGGCAATATTCGCCATTTCTTTCATAATTGCCGTAAATTCCCCTTTTTTCCCTAATATTTTAACTTTCAAATCATTAACTTCTTCAAGATTTTCTATTTCATTAAGTTTTTTTAGAACATCTTCTCGAAGCTGTGCCAATTTTTCCAACATTTATCTATTTCCTCCTAATTTTTGTTCTATTTTTTATTAAAGATTATTTTTTTAATTATACTACTATTTTTAAATATTATGCAAGATTTCAAAAACTACCGAGAAGGAATTTTTAATCTATCTGGAATTAATTCTTTATTACATTTGTTATATATTTAATATATGATAATATATGAAAAATTGCAAGAGTGAAGATAATAAACATTATAAATACTTCGCAAGAAAGAAATTGTACTTTCTCTCTTTTTTATTTTTTAGATATTACAAAGGACAAAATATTTGACAGTTTCAAAAAAAAATGATAAAATACGATTGTCATACTAGCCGGGGAGATAGCGGTGCCCTGTATCTACAATCCGCTTTAGTAGAGGTGATGTCAAATTTGAGGGGAGTTTTAGTGTCAACGCCTTATTTTAAAGATGTTGAGAAGATGGTCCTATATTGTAGGAAACTTACGAATCGTGTCAGGTCGGGAACGAAGCAGCACTAAGTTAGTTTTTCTAGGTTTATGGGGTAGCTGTTTTTGAGTCTTTATCTTAAGAAACGGATGGTAAAATTTCTTCGATTGTTTGGCGTATGACGCTTTTTTTGAAAATAAAATTATGAAATCTATAAAGAATAGCAATTGCTATTCTATTTTTTATATTTTTAAATTAAATTAATTTGGAGGAAAAATGAAAGTTGAACACTGGGATAAAAAGTCAAATATCACAAAAGAGCTGCAAAAATTTCGAGCGCTTGATATAAATTTCTCAATAGATTTAGATAATGACGAACTTTTTTTATTTATAACGAAGAAAAAGTTATGCGGATATGCGACGATAAATTTGGGAAAAAAATGCAAAACTAAAAAAAGATTTTTATAATTCCAAAATATAGAAATAATGGCTATGGAACATTTCTACTAAAATATATAATCAATTGGATAACTAAAGAAAAGTGTGATTCACTGATTGTGATAAATCACAAAAAAATGAATAATTTTTTTGGAAAAAAACAAAAAAATTTTTTACGAACAGAAAAATGGGTATATTTTTGAATAATCTGCTAGAAACTTTAAAACAGGAAAAAAAATATGGTTTTTTGTAGCAAAAGTGGCAATAATTATCAATATTATTCTAGCTTTTTTTAAAAAAATATTTTCTGGAAAAAAATATTTAACAGTATGTCACTTTTGGCAGATGGATTAAATTCTTTTTCAGATTTGATTACGAATATTTTAGTGATTGTTGGCTTAAAAGTTGGAAGCAATCCCGAAGATAAGGAACATCCTTTTGGACACGGAAAAATAGAATCCGTCTTCAGTGTTATAATCGGAACATTTATCATGCTTTCTGCAGTTCAGCTGATTCGAGAAAATATAGAAAAGTTTTTTTCAAAAAATGGAGAAAATGTGAAATTAAGCAATATTCTTATCATAATCTCAATAATTTCTATTTTAATAAAAGTTTTTCAGCTAATTTTTATGAAAAATAAAACAAAAAGTTATCGTGGAGCTTTAATAACTTCACTACTTCAAGATTACAAAAATGATATCGTAATCTCAACTTCAGTTCTAGCTGGACTTTTATTCTCAAAAATCAATCCAATTTTTGACACAATTATTGGACTTGTCGTTGCAATTTACATTTTAAAGAGCGGATATGAATTAATAAGAGATAATTCTTTAATCTTGATGGATTCCCAAAATGAAGAACTGCTTTCCAAAATAAGAGATGAAATTTTAGAATTTGAAGAAATCGAAAATGCACATGACTTTAAAATGACAACTTCTGGAAAAGATATTCATATTTTCTTGGATGCAAGAATGAAAAAAGACAAGACAATAGAAGAAGCTCACGAAATTATAAATACAATTTCAAAAAAAATAAAATATCAGCACCCTAATATAAAAATCACTATTTGTGCATATAGAACCAATGTACGAAGACGACTAAAAAAATTTTTTTAAAAAAATAAAAATATTTATATTGAAAAAAATTAAAAAAATATGTTAATATAGTTTTTGAAAAAAAGTATTTAAAAAAATATTTAAATAAACATTTGGGAATGTTTTTGGTTTCGACAGGATAAAAAAACTTATTACTAGCAAGTAAGCGGGAGCTTTAAAATCCAACTAAAATATAATCGGAAACGATAATTACGCATTAGCTGCCTAAGATAGCGGCTCATCACTTCTGGAAATGCCGTTTTTCCACTAGATGATGTTACTTTTTACGGCTTACTCAAATGTATGATTATGTCACTTGAGGAAATTTTATAATCTCGCTTTTAGACTTTTGTTTGTTTAATATCTAAAAGTTAAAAAGATAAATAAACTAAACTTGTAGAAGGTAGTAAAGACTTTTTATTTTGGACACGGGTTCGATTCCCGTCATTTCCACCAAAACAAAAATAAAATCTTTATAAATAAATTAATCATTTTCATATTTAAATAAGTCTTTTTAGACTTATTTTTTTATAAATCTTTATTTACAAAAAAATTTTTTTTAAATATTCTTGATTTTGACATTTATTTTTGATATAATTATATGAAACCTGCTCTATTTAGAAGTAGGGCTAAAAAAGCCAAAGGAAAGGAGAAAATCGATGAGAAATTACGAAATTATGTTTATTTTATCTACACAATTGACTGAAGAAGAAAAAAATGCTGGAGTTGAGTTTGTAGAAAACACTTTAAAAGCTGCTGGAGCAGTTGAAGTAAAAACAGAAGTTTGGGGAGACAGAAAATTAGCTTATCCTATTAAGAAAAAAGAAAATGGATATTATGTGCTAACTACATTCCAAACAGATGGAACAAGATTCACAGAAATTGAATCAAAATTAAACATCAATGAATCAATTTTAAAATATATGATTGTCAAAAATGACTAATAAATAGTAAAAATAAGGGGGACAAGTAATATGAACAATGTTATATTGATGGGAAGATTGACAAAGGATCCAGAATTAAGTCGAAGTTCAGGTGGAAAGGCATTTACTAGATTTAGTATTGCAATAAATAGAATTGGTGAAGGAACCGATTTTATAAATTGTATTGCTTGGGAAAAAACTGCTAAAACCATTTCTGAATATTTTAAAAAGGGTCAAAGAATTCTAGTGCAAGGAAGTATTAGAACAGGAAGTTATGAAAAAAATGGTCAAACTATTTACACAACCGATGTTTTAGTAAACCGTTTTGAGTTTATTGAAAGTTCTGGAAATAGTGCAAATAGTGGAAGTTATGGAAATTATGATGACGACGAATATTCAAATACTTACAAAAGAAAAAGTTCAAAAAAGTCTTCTAAAAAACAGGAACAGATTTTTAACGATGAAGATGAAGTTTATGATGAAGATAATAGAGGCAATGACGACGAATATTTTAATAAAAGCAATCAAAACTCTTTCGACGATGATGACGAATATGATGATAACGAAGATGACGATCAATTTCCATTTTAAAAATAATTAAAGTAAAAACTTTAGGAGGTGTAATCGAATGAGAGCAAAACCAGCTACTGAATTTAAAAGAAGAAAAAGAAGACCAAAAGTAAAATTTAAAGTAGAAGATATTAACTATAAAAATGTTGAGTTATTAAAAAACTTTATGAACGACAAAGGTAAAATTTCTCCTGCAAGAGTTACAGGATTAGAAGCTAAAGTTCAAAGAAAAATTGCAAAAGCAATTAAAAGAGCTAGACAAATCGCTTTAATGCCTTACACAAAAATTGAAAAATAATAAGACATTTAAAAAAACTACCTAATAATATAATTTATTTTTTTAGGTAGTTTTTTTATTTTTATTGACAAATATTATTAAAATGATACAATATATCAGTAAAATAAAAAAAGGGAGAATTTAATATGAAAAAAAAGGCATTGTAATTGCAAGTTTTGGAACAACACACGAAGATGCACTAAAAAAACAATTGATATTATTGAAAAATAAAATTGGAGAAAAAAATACGGTTTTGAAAAATTTCAGAAGAGCTTTTTACTTCTAACAAAGTCCGACAAAAAAACTGAAAATAAAAAGAAATTTAATCATTTTTTTAATCAAAATGAGGCGTTGCAAGATCTTAAAAATAATGGATTTGAAAAAAATTTTTCACAATGTCGCTACATATTTTTAAACGGGATTGAATACAAAAAAATTAAGCAATAAATTTGGAAAAAAATTTCAGAACCTTTGTTATTTCATGAATTTGATTACAAAAAAATTGTTGAAAAATAAAGAATTTAATGACACAAAAAGGAAATGATGCTATCGTTTTTTTGTGGGACACGGCTCAGAAGACGCTTCTGATGAAAGTTATGAAAAAGTTGCAAAAATTATTATAAAACATTTGGGAAAGAAAATATTTTTTTATTGGAACTATTGAAGGAAAAAAATAACGATTGAGCATATTTTTGAAAAAAATTAAAAAAATACAAATTTTTAAAAAAAGATTTTTGCTAAAACCTTTTTTTGATTGTCGCTGGAGATCACGCTAAAAACGATATTATGTCAGATGACGAAAATTCTTGGAAGACAATTTTTAGAAAAAAACGGTTATGAAGTTGAAACAGAACTTATCGGAATGGGAGAATATCCGTTTATTCAAAAAAATGTTTTTTTGAAAAAAATTTGAAAAAAATATACGAATAATAAATAATTGCTTTTGATTTTTTTCAAATATAAAAAAATTTAAGATTTTAAAATTTGAAATTACAATAAAATATTTAATAGACCTGTTCGATAACTATACAAACTTAGAATTTAATAAAATAAACATCTTGAAGCAAGGGGTCTTGACCCCTTGTATAGATAAAAAAACTTAGGTTATCGAACATATCTAATAAAAAATAGAATACTTAGTAAGTTAAATTGATAAAGTTAGTTAGTTAGTTAGTTAGTAAAGAGAGCAAAAAAATATAAGTAAAGAAGAGAAAGAAAAGAAAAAAGGAAAAAACTAGAAAAAAAAAGAAAAAAAGAAAAGGGAAAAAATTAAAAATTATGAAATTAGCTGAAGATTTTAGTAAATTTATACAGACTTCGCTTTTGACGGCGCCACTTTTAAATAAAGCGCTAGGAGTCTTTTTCATCTCAATGCTACCAATTATTGAACTGCGTGGAGCAATACCCGTGGGAGCGGCTTTAGGACTTCCATGGTATTTAAATATGGCTGTCAGCGTCATTGGAAACCTGCTTCCAGTTCCATTCATTTTGTGGTTTTCAGTCAAAGTTTTTGACTTTTTGAAAAAACACAATATTTGCACTGGGGTTATAAAAAAAATAGAAGATAGAGCAATGAGAAGAAGTGAAAGTCTTGCAACAGGAGAATTTATTGGACTTATGCTATTTGTTGCGATTCCATTTCCTGGAACAGGAGCCTGGACAGGTGCATTGATTGCGGCACTTCTTCAATTTGATAGAAAAAAATCATTTTGGTACATAACTTTAGGTGTATTAATTGCGGCAATTATTATGATTTTAGTTTCATACGGAGCTTTGACAATTTTTAAACATTAAATTCTAAATTTAAAGTTTAATAAAAAAATAAATAAATAAAATAATAATAAAATAAAAAAACTCCAATTTAGGAGTTTTTTTGTTACAAAAAAATTTTATCTCAGAATTTTTTCCACCTTTTTTTCCCGTGCAAAATTACCAAATCCCTGATTTTTTTATATTTATTAATTTCTATTTCCAAAATGTTCATTTTATTTGCATAAACATATGAAAAACTTCATTAAGCCTATCATTTTGGAACTATGACAAAAAAATTCGCCATAATTTTTTTCAGTAGCCTTTTTTTATTTCAAAAAAAGTTCTTCTAAAGTCAAAAAAATTTCAAATTTACTGATTTTTTTCTGATTCTTTTTTTGGAAGTTTTCCGCTGTTAATTTTTTTATACGGCGGATTTGAAAAAAATTACATCAAATTGTCCCGTTATCTCTTTTTATATTTTTTTATTTATTGGAATTATTTTTATTTTTCTAAAAAAATTATTTTTTTATATTTTTTCCAAAAATTTCAAATATTTCTTTTTTTGAATTTCAACGGCAAAAAAATTTTTGAAACCTTTGAAATTTCTGAAATTAAAATTGAAATTATTCCTTGTCCTGCACCAATTTCCAAAAAAAGTCACCAGATTTTTTTGTTATATTTTTTTATAAATTTTGAAAAGCAAAATTGCATCTTCTGTTATTTTTTTAAACCTTCGTCCAAAAATCGTTATTTTTTTATCTATACTCTCCAAATTTTTCTACATATTTCACAACTTTTTCTCCCCTTTTTGACAACTTCCAAAAATTCTTTTTTTCAAAACTTCAATTACAACAAAAATTTTTCTTCGTTTAGATTTTTTTATTTTTCCCCAAAATCTCCAAACTTTCCACTTTTTTTATTTTTTTATTTTTTTAGATAAATTTTTTTATTTCTTTTTTCACAATTTTTCCACAAAATATAATTTATAACTATTTTTTTATTTCAAAAAAATTCTCTTTATTTTTATTTTTTTGAGCAAATAATTTAAATTTTATACTCAAAATAAATTTTTTTAGACTTTCTGGAATTTTTTTCCAAATCTATCTTTTATTTCGAAAACTAAATCTTTTAACTCTTCATTTGACGAAAGCGTGGCAAAACGACGATAAATATTCAATTTTTCTTCATTCTGAATATAATTTTCCGGAATAAATCCTTGGTCAAGCAAAATAATTTCCACATTTTCAATTTTTTCGCTAAATTCTCCTTTTTGACGCTGAATTTCTTCATTCAACATTTTTATATACAAATCATATCCAAAAGTTTCTATCGTCCCGTGCTGCTTATCTCCCAAAATTTCTCCAGCGCCACGAATTTTTAAATCTTCGACAGAAATTTGAAAACCGCCAGATTTTATTCCTTCCACTTTTAAAAGACTCTCTTCTTTCTGTTTTCCCAATTTTGTAGCATTTCTCGTCTTTAATAAATAGCAATAGCCTTGTCTGTCACTTCGACCAACACGACCTTTTAACTGATAAATTTGAGCTAGACCAAGTCCAGTAAAATTTTCTATTAAAATTGTATTTGCGTTTGGAATATCAATTCCATTTTCAATAATTGTAGAAGCAACTAAAATATCAAAATCTCCATTTTCAAAGCGAATAAGTTTATCTTTAATTTCCTGTGGCGGCAGTTGTCCGTGAATAAATTCCATTTTCACAAAATCTGGAACAATTTCTTTTAATTCCTGAACTTTATTTTTCATATTTTTTACATCGTTATAAATATAAAAAACTTGACCATCTCGAGATAGCTCTTTTAAAATTGCCATTTTTACCTCATTTTCGTCCCAATCCAAAATTTCCGTTATTATTGGAAGTCTATTAACTGGCGGCGTATCAATAATTGAAATATCTCGTATTCCCAATAGCGACAAATTTAGCGTTCTTGGAATTGGAGTCGCAGTCAATGTCAAAACATCCAGTTTATCCTTTTTTTCTTTCAATTTTTCTTTTGCCTTAACTCCAAACTTCTGCTCTTCATCAATAATTAAAAGACCCAAATTATTAAAAACTACATCGTCACTCAAAAGCCTGTGAGTTCCAATGACCAAATCCACAGCTCCATTTTTCAAATTTTTTAAAATTTCTCCTGATTTACTTTTTGTAAGTCTTGATAAATTTTCTACGACAATTGGATAATTTTCAAATCGCTTTTTAAATCTCTCAAAGTGCTGCTGAGCCAAAATTGTAGTAGGAGCTACCAAAATTACTTGCTTTCCATTGTCAATTGCTTTAAATGCTGAACGCATCGCAACTTCAGTTTTTCCGTAACCGACATCGCCACAGACAAGTCTATCCATAATTTTTGGACTTTCCATATCGCTTTTAACATCTTCAATCGCCTTTTTCTGATCAGGTGTCACTTCAAATGGAAAACTTTCTTCAAATTCCTCTTGCCAAACCGTATCTTTTTGATAAATAAATCCAGTTTGCCTTTTTCTTCTAGCTTGAATTTTTATAAGTTCAGCTGCAAATTTTTGAATATCTTCTTCCAATTTTTTTCGTTTTCTTTTAAATCCAGAAGTTCCCAGACGAAATAATTTTGGCTCTAAATCGCTAGAAATATATTTTTCAAGCCTGTCCAATTTTTCAACTGGAATATATAAAATATCTTCATCAGCATATTTTACTTTTAAATAATCTTTTTCGTCTATGGTCTGAATTCCTTTATAAATTCCAACTCCATACTGAATGTGAATTACATAGTCGTCTACTAGAATTTGATTCAACTTTTTTTATATTTTATAGATTTTTTTACTTTTTTTAGAATTTTTCATAAATATAGCCATCAAGTTCTCTATCCGTCAAAACAAAAAAATTTTTATTTTTTTCACTCAAAAAAATCCTTCAAATAATTCAAAAATTTGAAATAAAGAAATTATTTTTGATTTTTTTCAAAAATTTGATTATAATCAGAAAGTTTTTTTCATAATTTTTTTGTTTGAATAAAAAAATTTTTATTTTTTTATTTGCCAATTTTTTTCCAGCTTCTCTTTATTTTTTTAAAAGTTTCTAATTGTTCTTTGCTAAAAATTTTTTAGCTAAAACAAAAAAACTTTTTTCTTCAAATTTTCGTATCTTTTTTTCGGTATAAATTTTTCTTTATCGCGATTCAACAAAATATATTCTTCCAATTTGTAGTCAACCAATTCTTCATTTTTCAGTAACAATCAAAACATCGTCATTATTTATTTCCGAAATCATTTCGACTAGCTCAAATTTATTTCCACTCAAAATATTTCCAAAAAAATTTTTAATTTCTTCAATTTTTTTCAATCGAAATCTGGCTGTCAACTTCAAAAAAATCTAATACTTTCAAGTTCATCACCAAAAAAATTCAAATCTCACTGGATTTTTCTAAATCTGGCGGAAAAAAATATCGACAATGTCTCCTCTTTGACTAAACTGTCCCTTTTTTTCAACTAAATAAGAACTTTCATATCCATTTTTTTAAAAAAAGTTTTTTTATTTCCGAAAAATTTATATTCACTTCAATTTTAAATTTAAAAAAATTTACTTTTTTTCAAAAAAATATCAAGCGCAATTTGTAAATTCATAAATAAAATAAATTTATTTTTGATTTTTTTCAAAATATCAAGCATTTTTACATTAATTCCAACAATGTCTTCTTTAGTTTTGTGAAATATTTTTCAAAAATGTCGATATTTTTTTATTTTTTTCTCAAAAATCTTTAGAACAAATATTTTTCATTAAAAAAAATAATTATCTAGCATCGAATAATAATTTTTCTAAATTTTTTTATTGGACGCCGAAATATAAATTATTTTTTTGAAATCCGAACGCTCCAAAATCCATGGAATTTCTCCTCGATAAACTTCCTTTTTTTGTTTATTTTATTAAAAAAATTTTTTTATCTATTTGCGCAAGAAAATTTAATTTTTTTCCATTTTTTTCACCTTCTCTTCTAAAAAAAATAAAAAAACACTTCGACTTTTTCAGCCAAAGTGAATAGGATTTTTTTCTTCCTATTTTTTTAATCTTCGTTATTTTTGATTATAAAGTTTCCAAACTCCAAATACTAAATAAATGTAAACTAAATACGAAATAAGTCCATTGTTATGCAAATATGCAAATACAAAGACCAAAACTATAATAATTATCGCAAATCCAAGTCCTTGAATAATTTCTGCAAACGAAACAGTTTCATTTCCAAAGACATTTGGTTTATAAATTAAATTTATTCCTCTTGTGAAAATATTTAAAATTAAAATTGAATAAATAATTGCTTCTGACTGAACTCCCAAAAACCAAATACAACTGTCGAAATTCCAACCATAACTCCAAAAAATATTTTTCCAAAAGAATGCTCTGGACTTGTAAATTTATCCGTCATTACAAAAATTCCAAAAAATAAAAATTCTCCTAGCGAAGTTGCAACCAAAATTCCATTATTTGCCGCCACATTTAATCCAATAAAAAGTGTTAGAAAAAATGCCACTGGAATATGCCAAGTTATTCTTTGACGCAAAATCAAATAAATTGCACCAATAACAATTGCCAAAACAGAAAACGAACCAATCATTCCTCTGCTTGTTATAAGTAACGACATTAATTTGGAAGAACTGTTAATTGGTATCGTAAGCGCACTGTCAAATCCCCAAACTGGCGATTCTGGAATTAAAAATTTTGAAAAAAATGTCACAACAAATAATTTTCCTAATACAACTGGATTAAATATTTTTTTGTCAATATCTCCAAAAACATTTTTTCCAAAAACAACAGCCATCGCTCCCGCAAAAAGCGCCACATAAAATGGCACAAACGGCGGCAAAACCAATCCAGTCAAAACTCCTATAGCCGTAGAAGCAAATGTATCCTTTCTATCTGAAATATTCTGTTTTCTATATAATTTTAAATAAATCAATTCCACAACTTCCGCTCCAATAGTAGAAGTTATTATAGTTATCAGCGGTTGCAAAGTATAAATAAAAGATGCTATAAATATTGGAACTAGCGCAATAAAAATGTCTATATTTGTCTTAAAAACATTTTCATTAATTTCTCTTTTCTTTCTTTTAAACATAATAAATTTTTTCACTACCTTTCTAGTAATTTTTTAACTATTTTTTTAATTATTCTTGTGATGATGAACTTTGACTGCTTCCGCCACTTTCACTCCCACCGGCAGAAGAACCTGACCCAGATGAATTTTTTCCACTTCCTTCACCACTGCCAGAACCAGATGTTTTTTTACTACTGGAACCATTTGATGAATGTTTCTTAGACTTTTTAGGTGTGTAACTTTCTTCTTCAGAAAAAGAGTTCTTTTTACCTTTTTTGTGATGTTTTTTATCTTTTCCATCAAGTGCAAATTTTTCATTGGCATTGACTGCTGACTGACCTTGAAGATTTTTCTCTTGTTCTGATTTTTGTTGTTGCTGTTGCTGTAACTGCTGTTGTTTAAGTTGTTCCTGCTGCTGTTGTTGCTGTTTAAGTTTTTCAGCAGCCTGTTTTGCAGCTATTTCTTGTGGAGTAGCAGGTTTTGGCGCAGTTTGCTGTACTTTTTCAGGTTTTGGCTGAACTGCTTTTACCACTTTCTTTGTTTCTTTTTTCTTGCTCATAATTCCGGCAAATGGATTAACATTTATCTTTTGAGTCAAGTTTTTTGGCTTTTTTGCAGTTAAACTTCCGAATGCAAGTAATCCGACAGAAATTAAAAATACAAAAATTCCCTTTATTTGTTTCATCTTTCTCTCTCCTAAATTTTTTTATTATATTTTTAATCACTTGTAAAAAAACTCAAATTTCTTTTTGCTTTTTACAATTATTTACTCAAATTATATTTATTTTTTTATTATAGCACATTTTTTTCCTAATAATTCCTTATTTTTTTCTGGAAAAATCAAAGTTTTTGTTATAAAGTGATTTGTAAAGTCCATTTTTTTCCAAAAGTTCGGCATGAGTTCCCGTTTCTTTTATTTCCCCTTGTTGTAATACCACTATTTTATCACTATTTTCAATAGTTGTAAGTCTGTGAGCGATGACAAATGTAGTTTTATTTTCCATTAATTTTTCCAGCGCATCTTGAACCAATTTTTCCGATTCGTTATCCAAAGCTGAAGTTGCTTCATCTAAAATAAGAATTTGTGGATTTTCAAGAATTGCACGAGCAATTGCTATTCTTTGCTTTTGTCCGCCTGACAGTTTTACTCCACGCTCACCAATTTCAGTATTATAACCATCTTCCAATTTTTTAATAAATTCATGTGCGTTAGCTTTTTTTGCCGCTTCTTTTATTTCTTCAAAAGTGGCATCTCTTTTTCCGTATTTTATATTTTGCAAAATTGTTCCAGAAAATAAAAATGTCTCCTGTGGAACTATTCCGATATTTTTTCTCAAAGACTTCACATCATAATCTTTTATATTTACTCCATCAATTTTTATCGCTCCATTTGACACATCAAAAAATCTTGGAATTAAATTCACAAGAGTTGATTTTCCACCTCCAGAATTTCCTACAAAAGCCATTGTTTCGCCTTTTTTCACAGTAAAATTTATATTTTTTAAAATCTTTTCATCACTATCTTTATATTTAAAATCAACATTTTCAAAAGTTATATTATCTGAAAAATATTGAAATAAAATTTTATTTTCATTGTCAATAATCTTAGGTTCTTCCTCCAAAATTTCAAAAACTCTCCCAACTGATGGAATATCCACGCTAATTTCGTTAAATCTAGTAATTGCACGACGAATTGGAGTATACATCGAACTTATAGCTCCCATTATAGTGACAAAATCTCCCGGCGTAAAATCATGTCCTCGTAAAACACGATAACCTCCTGCAAGTAACAGTCCCGCTATCATAATATAATTTAACGCTTCTGAAACGGCACTTGAACGAGCGTTGTATTTCGCAGTCTGAATGGCAATTCTTTTTAATTTCGTATTTTTTATTCTAAAATCTCTAATTTCTTCCTTTTCCATTGCAAATGCTTTTATAACACGAATTCCAGAAAGTGATTCCTGTAATTTTGAATTTATCAGTCCCATCGCTTCCTGCCTTTTTTTCCCAGAACGCTTCAATTTTTTTGAATATTTTTTTACAATTGTAATCAAAACTGGTGCAACAATCAAAATTCCCAAAGTCAATTTCCAGTCAATACTAAGTGCAAGTCCAAAACAAATGACAACTTTAAAAACTTCAGGGATCATGTTAAAAGTCTCTTTTATTACACTATTTATATTATTCGGATCAGTTATGACCTTTGTCATAAGTTCCCCAATTTTAGCGCTAGAAAAATATTCCATATCGAGCGTTTGTATTTTTATGTAAATATCATCAACGATATTTTTGTATATCGAAGCGGAAATTAATGCTGAAAACACAGTATTCCAATAGACTAATATAGCTCCAACTACAGCAAGTAAAATCATAGAACCTGCCGCATAAAGAATATCTTTTTCGTTGCTCTCTATAATTCCTTTATCAAAAAGTCTTTTTATAAGAGCAAGTGGCGCTGAAGACACTGCTGATGAAATCATTGCCAGCAAAATATTTAAAAATATAGGAATTGAGTAACGCTTCATATATTTCCTTAACTTTTTTATTGAATTATAATTTTCTGATTCAATAACTTTCATTTTTATTTTTCCTTTCTTTATAAATCTAAAAAAATTTAAAATTTTTAAAAATTTAAATAATTTTTTTATTTTTTTATATAATGGAGTTTCTCCATTATTTATCTCTTTTTAAATTCAGACAAATTTTTCAAAATCATCTCCACTTGTTCGATAAATCCAATCTTTGTTCAAATTCAACGAATTTGCTCCTTTTCTAGTCGTAACAAACACTTCCACGCCAAGTTTTTTTCAAGTCTTCTCTTTTTCCTTTATAACGATGTCCCCAAGGATACGCCAAAACAAAAGGAGTTTTGTGAAGATTTTTTTCAATAATTTTTTTATTTTCCAAAATTTCAAAATTTATTATTTCTAAAAAATTTTTTTCATCAATTTTATAAAAAAATTCGTTCTGTTTTTCAGCAAATAATTTATTTAAAAATTCTATTTTTTCTTTGTGAGATTTTTTTCGAAATTCATCAGAATTTTCAATTTTTCTATATTTTGCAGCAAAATCACTTTTTGGACGAAACCCTGCAACCGACACTTGACTAACTAACTTAAAAACAGGAAGTCCATCCAATTTACCACTGTCATTTTTCACATTAAAATGTCCGTCTTTTCCGTCATAAAATAAATTGTAGCTCTCTCTTTTAAAATACGGCGAAGTATCTTTTTCATAAAAATCCACAACTTTGATTCGCTTTATCGTCAAGTCATGTGAATGTGTGTGCATTTGAAAATCAACTAAACCACTTTCATACATTTCCTTTATATTTTCCCAGCTCAAATAATCCGCATTATTTCCAACATATCTAGTATTCAAAAAAATAGTCGCCTTTATATTATATTTTTTCAAAATTGGATAAGCTAGTGTATAATTATTTTTGTATCCGTCGTCAAATGTGACAAGTATTGAATTTTCAGGTAATTTGTAATTCACCTTTTTTAACTCTTCCATTTTAAAAGAAGTCTTATCTTTAATAAGTTTCATCTGCTCTTCAAACTCATCTACAAATATCCCTTCTTTTCCAGGTTTATCATCAATGCCATGATACATAAGGCAAATTGCAAATTTTTTTCTAGTTTTGTTATAAATAATAAATATTAGAAATAGCAAAATAACAATTGCTACTAAAATTACAGCCATTACCTTTTTCACCTCACTTTATTTTTCCCAGTCATTTTTTTAAAAATTTAGCTCTCACTTTTTTTATAAATCTATCAATTTTAAAACTTAAAACTGTGTTTTTTTTATTTTTGCTAAAATGTACATGTCTTTTATCTCCAATATGTTTCACGCAAGGTTCTTTAAAAAATACAGTACAAAAACCCTTTTCTTTATAAAAATCCGATAAAACTTCTTCATACCGCTGATTTTCCAGTTTTTCATGAAGTCCAAATAAATCCATGTCTTTTTTTCGCCGAAGTCCAGGATTATAAGTAAAAATTTCTCCTTTTACCTTGTAAAATCTCTCGCCTGACTTTGATACATAATCATCTTTTTCGTCAAAAAAATAGTTATCGCTATAATCTTCCTTTGCTCTCATCCCGACAATCAAAATTGAACTGTCTTCTTCAAGAAGAGCCATCGACTTTTCAATAAATCCTTTTTTAAAAAATTTCCAGTCATCTTCACAGTGAAAGATATATTCCGTGTCAACTTCCTTATAAGCCTTGTCAATCGATTTTAACTGCCCAAGCCTTGTAGAATTTATAATAAGTTTAAAATCTTGATTTTTATAATTTGAAATCAATTTTTTCAATTTTTTCCCTTCAGTACTGTCTTCCGTAATTATTATTTTTTTTATCGGATAAGTATTGTTCTCAAAAAAACTGTCCAATGTCTCTTTTAACAAATCAAATCTTCCAGCACTTGTAATGACAAGTGTAACTTCTTTTTTCATCGCTTTTTCTCTTTTCTATAATAATTTAATCATATTGATTCAGCCCTTTTTCAGCTATCATCTTTTTTTATTTTTTTATCGCATCACTTAACAATTTGTCATTTTCTTTTAAGTGACTTCTATCATTTTCCTTATGAAAAATGTGATAAGTTAGTGCACTAAACTTTAATTTCTTTTTTTTAATTCCATTATTAAAAAGTCTTAGCGCAAGTTCGCTATCTTCTCTACCCCATCCCTCAATTTTTTCCTCAAATCCATTTACAAGCTCTAAATCCTTCTTAAAAAAAGACATATTGCAACTTCTAATCCCCTTTAAATTTTTATCTTTTTTTGTCAAAATTTTAGATAAAATCGAATTTCTTATCATATTAAGTTTATTTTTTTAAAATTTTTTTGTCAAAAAAATTTTTTTGTAAATTTAATTTTTTTCACCATTTATAATTTTTTTGCGATTTATCTTTTGATATTATAACACGAGAACCTTGAATAAAAAAGCCATTTTCTTTTTTTTCAATATGATCTTGCACAAAATGTTTTTCTAAAATCAAATCTCCGTCAATTATTATGATATAATTTCCAGTTGCCTTTACAATCGCCCTATTTCTCGACATTCCTGCTCTAAATCCCTTATCTTCCTGCCAAGAATGAATAATTTCACAAAAGGATTACTAATTTGAAAATCTCGCACTAAATTAGCCGTTTCCTCTCTTGAACCATCATCTGCCACAATAATTTCATGTGGTAAAACAGTTTGAGCCAAAACGCTTTCTAAACATAATCTCAATGCATCTGGCCAATTATAAGTTGTAATCACAAGAGAAGTATCTTTTCCCAAAGTGTTATAATAAGCTTCCCGCAATTTAGTATATTTCGTCATCGTATAAATCGAACTATATTTTGCCAGTAAATACCCTTCATATCCATCCAAAAATCCCAGCTGCAAAATGTACATTTTCACAAATCTAAACAACATTTTTGAATAAATTTTTATAAAACTTGGATTTTTTTTATTTTTTATGTATTCCTTCGCACTTTGTGAAGTGTACCGATTCAACTTTTCCAAAAATTCTTCAATGCTGTCGTAAGTGTAATGAATTATAAGTTCTTTAATTTTTTCAATTTTTTCTTGCGTTTGATATTTCTCATGAACTTCCCTATTACTAATTTTAACTTTTCCATTTTTCCAAAGTCTAATTACATAGTCGTCCCAACCACCAAACTTAATTTCACGCCCAAAAGCAATATTTCTAAGTTTTATTTTATAAACTTCACTTGAAGGATTACTACTATTTATAATTTTTTTTATTTTTTCTCTCAATTCAGCCGACACAACCTCATCCGCATCAAGAAGTAAAATCCATTCTCCACGACATTTTTCCAAAACAGAATTTTTTTGAGGCCCATATCCTTTCCACTTTTCCACAAAAACTTTTGCACCTTTAAATTTGGCAATTTCTACAGTTCTATCTCTACTCTCGCTATCGACAACAATTATTTCATCCGCAATCTCTTTAATCGCATCAATCGTCTTTCCAATTCTATTTTCTTCATTAAAAGTTATTATCCCAACTGATAATTTCATTTAGCTTTCTCCCATTTTTTTAAAAATTATTTTTCTTTCAAAAATTATACAAAAGTTTTTTTCAAAATCAATATCATTAATGTTTTTTTCAGGAAAATCAATCAAAATATTCCCTTCTTCTTTTATCCGCCATTTATTTTTATTAAGTTTTGGTCCATAAAAAGCCATTACTTTTCGATTTAGCCCTTCTCCCAGATGAAGTATCGAAGTATCCAGAGAAACAACCAAATCACTTCGATTAATTAAAGAAATACTGTCTAAAATTGTCCGTGAATCTTCAAAAAATAAAACATTTTTATCATTTATTTCTCTTATAGTTTCATAAATTTGTTCTCTGTCTGACGGCGAATCAAGTATCACTATTTTATCATCTGGATATTTTTTTCTCAACTTTTTCAGTATCACAAGTGAATTTTCCAAATTTGTCTTTCTCCCGCTCGAAGCACCAAAAAAGTTTACTGAAATCACTCTTTCATTTTTATCACTTTGACGAATATTTTTTTCTCTAAAAAATTTATCAACTTTTTTTTCAGATTCACTTGAAATTGGCACATCGTAAGTCGTATCTGTAACTTCAATATTCACACATTTCAACATTTCACAATAAATTTCTTTCATTCTCAAAGTTGTACTCTGTTTAACATTTTTCATTATAAACAAAAAAATTGTCTTTATTATATCCGATGTTCACTTTAGCATTCATCTTATTCAAAAAAATAAACTTGCTTATATTTTTAGCCCTTCTGTAGAATCAAGTATCACATCATAATTATTTGGCTTTAACTTTTTTTATCATCTCTTTCCACTCTTTAATCTTTTTTTCTATTAAAAAGTATAATAATTGTCAATATTTTTTTATTATATTTCAACAAATTTTTCCAAAGAATTATCAGAAATCACATCCAGCTGTATATGCGGATATTTTTTTCTTAATTTCTCTAAATATAAAAAGAACTTATGATATAATCTCCTATTTTCCCGTCAATTCTCATAAAAAGCATTTTTTTATTTTATCAGGAAAAAGATTCACTTTTTTTCTTTTTTTCTATCAAACATTTTTACTCAAAAAAATCATTTTTTTATCAACTAACACATCTCTATAAGGTTTGTAAAACTTCCAATTTATTTTTTTTGCTTGTTTTATTTCTTTCATTTTCTTTTTTATTTTTTACCTTTCACTTTGACTTTGTCCATAAATTTTACTTATTTCAAAATTTAGCCATTTTATTGCGTCTTCCATCGGAAAATCATAAAGATCATTTTGAGTTCCAGAAACATTTGAAATCACTTGCAGATTATCAACATTTTTATCAGGAACAGGCGACCATCTATAAAGATTAACTTTATTGTTTGCATAAAAACTAAGGACAGGCTTTTTAAGTGCACAGGCGATATGAACACTTGCACTATCAACTCCTACAACTATATCCGATGACGCCAAAAAATTTATATATTCTTCAATTGAAAAAGACTTTGACAACGAAATATCAATATCATTTTTCAAAAGTGAAGTTAGCTTCTCAAAATATTTTTCACTTCCACTCGTTTTAGACATAACAATTTTTATATTTTCAAAATTTATTTCATTAAAAAGTTTGGCCAGTTCTTCAATTTCTATACATCTATCATTTCCTTGTGGTGCAAGTAAAATTTTCACTTTTTTTTCTGCAAGGTTCCAATTTTTTTCCATTTTCAAAATTTCTTGTTGACTCAATTCCAATTTTGGAATTTCTTTTTCAATTTTAAAATATTTTGCTAACTCAGAATACATTAAATAATCAACAATATGAGAATTTATCGGCATTACAGTTACAAAATCATAAATTTTTTTATATTTTTTTCTGTTAAAAATAATGTCCTTCTTTATCTTTTCCAAAACTTATTATTATTTTAGGAGCGAGTAACTTCGTCCAAATAAGTCTTTTTGTATTAATCTGATCTTTAAAATCCAAAAAGCAAGTCCCATTTTTTTCCGCTGCTTAATTATTTTTTTCTATCGACAATTTCATCAACTACTTTTTCTTTTCGATTAACAAGTTTTATAAAATTTTTATTTCTCTCAGTCGAAACAATCCCAATTTTTGCACTCGGATACATTTTTTTCAACTGTCTTGCGTGACTAAAAGAAATAAGCGTATCTCCCAGCGCATCTTTTGGACTTAAAAGCACTGTTTTTTTACATCTTTTAAACTTATATTTTTTTATACCTTTTTTTATTTCCAAGCAGTAAAATTGTCAATTTTATTTTAATTTTTTTATAATATTCATTATTTTTACTCCCGCTATCTTTTTTTATTCAAAGTAACTCATTTTTAAATTCAATAGTTTTAATAATTTTTACTCAAAAATTAAATTTTTCCAACAGTTCTTTTAATTTATTTCTGTTACTTTCAATCGAAAAATCTTTTGCACGATTTAGCGCTTTTTCACAATAATATCTATATTTTTCTTCATTTTCAAGTTCTAAAACATCCAAAACAAATTTATCTTTGTCATTTAACGGAACAAGTTTTCCATATTCACTATTTTCTCCCAAAATGTCTTTCGGTCCAGTAGGACAGTCATAGGCGACAACAGGAATCCCAAATGTCATACTTTCGATTAAAACCGTAGGAAGTCCTTCATATTTCGCCGTATGCACAAATAATTTCGCATTTTTAAAGAATGGATATGGATTTTCCATCTGCCCCAGCAAAAAAATATCATTTTCCAATTTATATTCCTGTATTTTTTGACGAAGCAATTCATTTTTTATCCCACTTCCAATAAAATAAAGTTTTTCTTTTATCCCTTTTTTCTTCAACTTATAATAAATATCAATTAAATGCTCAGGCTGCTTTTGCTCCGAAAGTCGTGAAACTTGCAAAAAATAATCTTCCTTCAAATATTTTTCATATTTTTTGTCTACATCTTCCGCTCTTTTTTTTATAAATTCCAAGTCAATAGGATTATAAATCATCACAACTTTTTCACTATTCATTTCAAGTTTTTCCAAAAACTCTTTTTGCATAACTTTTGTAATCGCTATAATTTTTGAATACTTTTTTTATATTGCCTTTTTATATTTTTTTCAATTTTTTTCACTCGTCAATTTTTTTCCCCAAAAAGTAAGCGAAAAAAAATGAACCCACGAAATCAAAGGTACATTTACAGAAAAAAATTTTTCATATTTCAATAAATTTGAAGAATAATCTATTACAACATCATATTTTTTTCTTTTTTTATTTTTTTTCTTTTTATCAATTTTGGATATTTATTTTTTTCGCCAAAAAAATCTATAAAATTCTTTTTAAAAGTTTATTTTTTTCCACTATAAAAAAATCAAACAAAAAAATTCATAATTTATACCTTTAGGAATTTCATTTTCAAACAAATTATTTTTCTTTATGATTCCAAGTTATAATTAAATCTATATTGTGCCCCAATTTTTTTAAATTTTTTTAATACGCTAATTAAAACCCGTTCTTCTCCCCCATACTCAAATGACCATGTAAAACCAATATTTTTCATAATTTCCCTCTCGCTTTTTTTAAATTTCATATAAATTTTTTTAAAATATTCAAAAAAAAGTATTTTTCAACTTTCTTTTTTTACTGCTCTCAATTTTAAATGAGAGTTTGTGAATTCCCACAGAATCAGTTATTTTTTTAATTTTTTTCTTCAGAATAATTGTCAAACCACACTTTAAAAAAAGTTCGTGCGGCAATGTATCCGAAACAATTTTACATCTATCTTTTGCATAATATTTTTCAATTAATTCCGTATATAAAATCTGCATAAAAAAATAATTTGGAATCCTGTCATTATCTCGCCAAAAAAACTAAAAAGTAAATCAAGCATCGCCGTCATTATTTTTGTTATCTTTATGAGAAAATATTATACTGCTTAACATTTTTATTTTTTTGATTTTTTTATTCCAAGAAAAAAATAAATTGAATCATAAAGTTCAAATTCTTTTTTTATTTTTCAAAATTATCATCTCTTTGAAAAAGAAAATAATCCATTTCAAAAATATTCTCTCGGTAAATAATCTGTAAGTAAAATTGTCGCATCAATCCAAACTCCGCCATAATATTTTAAGAGAGCAAATCTCAAAATATCCGTAAAATGAGCGTATCCCATTTTGTTTTCAGCCAGTTTTTTCATCACATAATCAGGAAATTCCAAATATTCGCCAATATTTTTCATATCTAGCCTAATTAAAGTGTAATTTTCTTTATATTTATCCATCGCTTTATAACAAATTTTCACCACATTTGGCAATTTCTCATAATCCCATCCTTGTCCCCAAAACTGCCAAATTATTTTTTCATCATTCAAAAACTTTTTTTTAGGAATAACTTTAGCTATCTCAATTTTATTTTTCAAAATAATCAGTTAAAACTTTGTTCCAGTCATTAATAATCGCCTTTTTGATTGGAAAAAAATAAACTTCTCTTTGTATTTTTATCAAACAAAAAAAATTTGGTAAAAAGCTCCTTGTAAATATATTTAAATGGCTTTTTTTAAGTTTTTTTCATTCAGTTTATAAATTTTTAGAATCTGTGAATTTATATTCTTTCATAATCTGTCCTTTCATTTTTTTGTCATTTTTCATTATTTTTTTCAAAATTTCACATTTTTTTGATAAAGATAGCACATAAATACAATTAAAATAGTCAATGTTAAAATCATATGCTTATCATTTAAGTTATCATCCGTCATTCCTTGAATAAGCCAAGCAACAAGTGAAACTTTCGTAGCCATTTCAAATGCCAAAAATTTTGAGTTAAAATTTTTCTTACTTTTAAAAAATTTTGTTTTAAAAAATATTATCATAATTTCAATAAATAAAAATGCAAAAAACACAAATCCTAAAATTCCAAAATCAAGTAAATATTGTAAATATGAATTGTGTGATGCCACATAATGCTGTGGTCTAATATTTGGTCCACTCAAAAAGTATTGATTAACATAGTCCATAGTTCCTGTTTTTTTATAATAATCCAAATTAAACTGTTTTCGCTCCAGCGACTTCCACCCATAAATTGGCTTTTTACTAAATGCAGCAACTCCTGTTTTCCAAAAAATCATTCTCAAATTGCTTGACGGATCTTTTCTATATTGCACAATATACTCAAGTCTGCTTGAAATAGAAGTTGGAAGCAGAAAAAAGCCACACACACAAATAGCTGCAAGTGCAGCAACATATTTTTTGGTTTTTTTGAAAACAAGATAAAAAATAGTTGGAAGTAACGAAATATAGACCATTTTCGAGCGATTGACAACCACGATAAAAGCAAATAGCACCGCTAAAATAATCAAAATTACTTTTATAATTTTATTTTTTTTCCCATCTTTATTTTTATAAAAAAGTATAAAAGAAAATAAAAACAACAAAATTATGCACATCATATTAGCAAAGTCCTGAACTGTCAAAATAGCTGTCACTCTCGGATAATAAAATCCTACAGGATGTGCCCAAGCATCAAAATCTTTCACAAAATTAAATATAGCAATGATTAAAGTTATCGTTCCGCCAACTAACAAGGCTTTTTATAAAATTAAACATTTTTTTATCTTCGTCCAAAAAGTAAATAAGCGGAAAAAAAGATAAATATTTAAAATTATAATTATCCCATCTTGAATGTAGCCCTCCATCTAAAAAAAAGCTATTATAAATGGCGAAAATGCTAATAAAAAAACTGCCACAGAAATTTTTTTCTCTTTAAAAAAACAAAACCATTTTTCTCTATTTTTTTACTAAAAATTATCGAAATTAAAAAAATAACACCAAAAAGTAGTGGAATAAGTACATTATTTTTCAAATTTTTTTCAGACAAAAAAATAGTGAGAGTGCAAATAATAAACAAATCCCATATCCTACATTTTTTTATTTTTTTCCATATTTTCTCCTTATTAATTATTATTATATATTATACAACTTTTTTTAAATATCTAAAATAAGTATTTTTCATATTCTTCCTCTGCCGTTCCCCATTTGAATGACAATTTGTGAATACTTGTTTTTTCTTTAATCTTTTCAAATTCTTTTTCTTTATACTTTTCATACCAAACTTTCATAAGTTCATGCGAATATGTATCCGAAACAATTTCACATTGATACTTTTTTTGTAGTAATTTTTCCATCAATTCGTAATACAATATTTGAAAAAAAGAAATATTTTTGGAGCTTTTTCATTATATTTCCAAAAAAATCAATAATAAATCAAGCAATGTTTTTTTATAACTTTATTATTTTTTTCGCAAATATTACACTATTCATAACTCTAACTCTCATGTCTTTATCCCACGAAAAATAGACACTGTCAAAATCTTCCCATTTTTTCTTGTCTTTTAAATTATCATCCCTCTGAAACATAAAATATTCCATCTCAAAATATTTCTGCGGTATATTATCCGTTAAAAGTACAGTCGCATCAAGCCAAACACCGCCATAATAATAAAGAAGCGCAAGTCTTATTATATCAGTAAAATGTGCATAGCTCATTTTTTTATTTTTCTATTTTTTCCAAAATATATTTTGGAATTTTTAAATATTCTTCTATATTATTCATATCCAGATAATATATTTCACAATCTTTTTTTATATTTTTTTACAGAGCTAGAAGAAAATTTTTTTATCACTTTGGGTAATTTCTCATATTCCCATCCCTGTCCCCAAAATTGCCAAATAATTTTTATCATTTTTTTATTTGTTTTTTTGGAGTAATTTCGCTTATTTCTATTTTATTTTTCAAAATAGTCAACCAAAACTTTATTCCATTCTTTTTGCAATCTTTTTTTGAGTTCTGTAATAAATTTTTTTCTGTATTTTTTTCAAAAACTTTTCTTGGAAATATTTCTTTATAGACATATTTATAAGGTTTTTTTCTAAATTTTTTTATTAAGTTTATCCAATTTTGAAGTTCTAAATTTATATTCCATTCAAATCAAAGCTATCCCTTCTCAATTTTTTTATATAAGACTATCTATTTTATCTAAATTCTAACTTTCTTCCAATCTTTTCACAATTTCCCCATAAACCCTATCTATACTAATCAAAGGAATCCCTTTATAATAATCCTTTATATTCATGCTGATGTTCAGGAATTTTCACAATATTATTTTCATAAAACTCATTATCCTCAATAACATTACTTTTTTCTTTCCAAGGAAAAAATCCAAGTGACCTTTTTCCTGGTCCAAAAATCCCAATTACAAAAGGTTTAGAAAATCCACTTGCAATGTGAATTGGAGAACTATCGTTTCCAACAACGACATCCGCAAACGACAGTAGTGCCGAAAATTCCAATAAATTTATTTCTCCCCTTAAATCTACCACATTTTTTTTATTAAAGTTCAATGGCAATTTTTTTTCCACTTCACTTCCTGTTATCACAACAAAATTTTTCTCATTTTCCGACAACTTTTCTATAATTTTCCCATATTTTTCAATCGCCCACATTTTCTCTGGTCTTTGACTTCCAGGTGCAACAACAATCATTTTCATAAATTTTTCGTCAAAACCTCTTCCTTTCAAAATCCCTTTAATTTTTAATTTATTTTCTTCACTCGGATAAATTCTAATCGGAATCCTTTTTCCGCTATATTCAACTAAATCCAAAAGTCTTTCAACTTCATGCTTTTTCATATCATAATGAACTTTTTTATCCAAAAGAAAAGAACCTGTTGCCACATCAAATCCAACTATTTTTGGAATTTTAGCCATTTTTGCAAGTGCAATCGAACGGATAAATCTGTGCGGAATAACAGCATAATCATATTTTCTTGCCTTCAAAATTTTTAAAATTCTAAAAAATCCTTTTATTCCTTTATCTTTTCCCTTCTTGTCATAAAGAAGAATTTCATTTAAATTTGGGTTATTACTTATCACACTTTTATTTGTCGGCAAAGTCAAATAATCAATTTCCGAATCTGGATACATTTCTTTCAATCTCTGTATCAAGGGTGTCGACAGCACAATATCCCCAATAAATGCCGTGTGTATAATTAATATCTTCATATTATTTCCTTTTTTTAAAAATTTTTTTCTTTCTTAAGATTATATCACAAAATTATACTTTTTTTCTTATTTTTTTCAAGTTTTTGAGAAAATAAATTTTTATAAAAAAATAAAAAAACAAAAGAAGGAATCATTTTTAAAGATAATCCCTTCTTCCCACTATTTCTTATATTTTTCAACAAACTTCTGAAGTTCTGCTATTTCTCTTTTTGCCCTATCTGATAAAACTTTTACATCATTAATCATTTGTTTAGAACGAGCTATAATAAAGTCCAAATATTCAGTATTTTTAGTTTTCAAATACATATCTTTAGCATAATACATATCACGAAAATCATTCTTAGCCTGTTTTATAAGCAACTTTTGCCCAACCATAACAATTAGAGCCGCTGCTAAAGCTATTATTGTTCCATAACCTTTTGTAAATGGATATAAGATCATTCCAATAATCATAAGTCCTGTAACTAAAATAGAACTATTTTTAATATATCCTTCCTTTGGCGGAACTTTCACAAATTTTTCCACTTTTGAAATCATTTTCTTAAACATATTATGCCAAAATTCCTAACCAGAATCCGATTATTCCTATTGCAAAGAAGCCAAAAATTATCCAGATAGCATTTACTTTTCTCTTCAATAAGTGCATACATCCAAATGTTAATAATAATGCTAATAATCCAGGTAATAATGAATCTAAAATACTTTGGACAGTAGTTACAACTTCTTTTCCTGTTGAATCAGTATATTTAGACAATACCAATGGAACATTTATTGAAGTCCATTTAGAAACCAAGGCTCCCATTACGAAAAGCCCTAATATAGAAGCACCTTGAGTTAATTTTTGGATAACTCCACCTTCCATATCTCCAACGATTTCAGTTCCTTTTTCATATCCGTATTTTAATCCATACCATCTAGTCAAAACTCTTGCAATATTTATTCCAATGAAGAAAATCAATGGACCTAGTAAATTTCCTCCAGCAATAGCTAATGAAGCTCCAAGTGCCGCTAAAACTGGTCTTAATGTTCCCCAGAAAATTGGATCTCCAACTCCAGCAAGTGGTCCCATAAGCCCTACTTTAATACCACTTATAGTTGCGTCATCAATGTCTACTCCATTTGCTTTTTCCTGTTCCATCGCAGCCGTAACACCCATTATAGTTGAACCAATCCAAGGTTGAGTATTAAAGAATTCCAAATGTCTTTTTAATGCAGCTGCTTGATCTTCTTTTTTAGAATAAAGTCTTTTTATTGCAGGAATCATTGTTACGCAAAATCCCATTGACTGCATTCTTTCAAAGTTGAAAGAACCTAATAAAGTAGTAGATCTCCAATACATGCTTTTCAAATCTTTATCAGTTAATTTTTTTTCTACATTATTTTCTGCCATTTTTTTTACCTCCTATAGTCCTTCCAATTCATCGTCAGCTTCTTCTGTAATCCCAGCTCCACCGCCATCATTTCCACCACTTGGCAAAGCAATAGAAGCGTGATATTTAGGATTTAATTGAATGTACAAGATTGCAAGACATAATCCCAAAATACCTAAACCAACTAAGTTAAATTCTGTAAATGCTGCTATTACGAATCCTAAGAAGAAAAATGGCATCAAAGCTTTTGCTTCCATCATATTTATAACCATCGCATACCCAACAACTACGATAAATCCTCCTGCAATTTGCAATCCTCTAGTAATTACTTCAGGAATTGCATGTAATGCTCCTTCTACAGCACTTGTTCCCGCAATCAGACCAACTAGAAGTGCTGGTATCGCAACTCTTAACGCTTGTAAAGCCAATCCCGCAAGGTGACACATCTCAATCCCTTTAAAATTAGCTTGTTCTGCAAAATCATCCGCTTTATGTTGAAAGAATACTGTTATTGTTCTAACGAAAATTGTAAGAACTTGCCCTGCCGCTGCAATCGGTACTGCAACTGCGATTCCTTCTCCAATTGACTGTTTACCTACTATTACTAATATCGCTGAAATTACACTTGCTAGCGCTGCATCTGGTGCCATTGCTGCTCCGACATTCATCCATCCAAGTGCTATCATTTCAAGCGAACCACCTAAGATAATTCCTGTTTTTAAATCTCCTAGTACAAGACCGACTAAAGTACACGCCACTAATGGACGGTGAGTCTGTCTTTCATCAAGTACGCTTCCCATTCCTGTTATTGCTGCTACCAATACCAGTAAAATTAACTGAACAACATTCATTTTTTAGCCCTCCTACAATTTTGAGTTTTTATACTTTACAATGATTTTCAATTTTACTAAATAAATCAGGAAATTTTATATTCCCTGATATTTTTTATTAGTCAAATGAAATAGAATCTAGTTTAGAATTAATATCTTCTTTTGCAGAAGTTACTAATTGTCTCATATCAAGTTCTACTCCCATAGATCTTAATTTGTTGAATGCTTCCAAATCATCTTTATTAATTGCAACTGCTTTTGAAATTAATTTGTCTCCTTCTTTAAAAGTCATTCCTCCAACATTAACTGCTTTAATGTCAACTCCACCTTCGATTAATCTAACTACATCAGCTGGACAAGTAACAAGCAGCATTACTTTTGTTTTAGCATATTTAGGGTTTTTGTAAACTGCGATTGCTTTTTCAACAGGTATTACAAATGATTTTACTCCTTCAGGTGCCACTTGTAATAAAAGTGATTTTCTAATTTTATCTTCTGCCACATCGTCATTTACCGCAAAAATTGCTTCAGGTTTAGTTGCTTTTACCCATGAAGTCGCAACTTGTCCGTGTATTAATCTTGAGTCTATTCTTGTTAAAACTAATTCCATAATTCTATTTCCCGCTACTGAAAACTCTGTAATTATTTTTTTATTTTTAATTTAGTTTGCAGTAACGCTCCCTTCTTTTTTTATTTTTTTATATTTTTTTACTTAATTTTTTTAAAATTTTTGTTTTTTTCGAGTGTGTAAAAATTTTTCACATTTATTTTTATATTTTTAATTTATAAATGTTTAGTAAACTTTTATAAATCCAATTCATCCAAATCTTCATCTTCATCATCAGAATTATCAACGAATAATTCACTAAAAATTTTAATTCCATTAATTCCAGAATTTTTGCAATTTGAACTAATTCTGCAACATCGTTTGTTTCTTCTCTAGCGTCCAGCACTTCCAGCAACATAGGCACATTAACCCCTGTTATTACATCAGTATTTTCTGTTTCAGCAACTACACGGCATGCTGCATTGTATGGACTTCCACCAAATAAATCCACTAAAAACAATGTCCCCTCACTGTCATATTTTGCAATAATGTCCTGATATTTTTTTATCAAATCTTCAGGTCCTTCTCCAGGCACAAAAGTGACAAAATCCAGCTGTTCACTTTCTCCTAAAACCATTTTTGTAAGATTAACAGTTTCCTCCGACATTTTTCCATGAGTTGCTACGATTAAATTAATCATAAAAAACTCTCCTTTCACCAAAATAAAATTTTAAAAAAGAACTTATTAATAAAATTATACCTTATTTTTTTCATATTGCAAATTTTTAGTAAAAAAAATTTTTATTTTAAAACTTTTTGTTCAAATCTTTTTCCGCCGTAGTACATCACATATTTTTTATCTTGTAATGCTCCTGGATTTACAAAAGTTATTCCATTTTTTTCTTCCAAAAATTCTTTGTGAGTATGTCCAAATATGCAAATATCCACATTTTCATAACGAGCTTTTTTTTCTAGTTCTTTAAGAGTTGTTTTTACATTGAAAAGATGTCCATGAGTTAGCAAAACTTTTTTCCCGAATAGATCAAAAACTTTTGTTTCTCTCGTATCAAAATCGTCGTAATCAGTATTTCCTTTCACAATCGCAAATGGAACTTCTCTAAAGACAAGCGACATATCAAGTGCATCAGTACTGTGATCTCCAGCAAATATGACAACCTCTGGTTCTTCAAGTTCCATCACCTGTTGAAAATAATCAAGTCTTTGGTGGCTGTCAGAGCAAATTAATGCTTTCATAATTTTATTTCTCCTTTCTTTTTCAATTAAAATATTAATTTTTTATTAAATAAAAAGAATACTATTTAGATAAGAAAAAAATTGTTTTATATAATGTTTTTGTGTGCCATAATTATAGTTAATTAAAGTTTTTAATTTGATTAGTTTTTTTGTTATTTTTTTCTGTTTTTTTATGTTATTTTTTTAAAAAAATTTTTTTATTTTTTTCAAATTTTTTTATCAAAAATTTTTCATTATTTTTTTAAAAAAACTATATCCAAAATAAACGATTTTTTTATTTAATTTTTTTGGATATAGTTTGAAATTGTTATACTATAAATATTGGTTTTTTTACATTTTTCAAGAAGTCTGATTCCCAATTTTTCCTGTGATTTTTTTCCACCATAATGGTATATCTCAAGTCTCCCATCAATATAAAATCATAATTTTTCTGTTTCTTTCAAAAGTGTTTTAAAAGTTTCACCTTTTTTTATAAATCAAATTGTAATTTTCTCCAAATCTCTGAGCAAGTCCGTCTTCTTCTTTTTCAAGGTCGCTATTTACCCGAAGAACATTTACTTTTTGTTCTCCAAACATATATAAAAATGTAAATAATGTCTTGTTCGCATTATAAGCGCCATCATCCAGCAAAAGTATATTTTCCATTTCAAATTCTTCCACATTTGGCAAAATAATTAGCGGTTTGTAGTTACTTCTCAAAAGTTCTTTTAAAACTGGACTAACTTTTTCATTTTTTACCAAAACAAGCGCATCGTATTTTTTTAGTTCTTCTAACGCAATTTCATCAGTTTCCCCTTCTTTTGCATAAACTTTGTCAAAAGAATCATCTATTTGACTTTTTATTTTTTGAAAAACTTTTTCTTCCTGTTCCTTGTATTCTCTGACAAAATAATTCATTCCCACATTTACGCCAATTCCTTCGACTGCTACAGGAAAAACTTCGTATTTTAAAACATCTTTTACATAAATTACATCCATTTGCACATCGTACTTTTCTTTAAACTTTTTCCCAAATTGTGTCAATGCTTTAATTTCATTTTCTGCTGTAATTAAAAATAAAATTTTTTTAGATAACATTTCAATCACTTCCCAATATCAAATTTTTTATTTTTTTTCAAATTCAGATGTTTCTGTTATTTTTACTGTCGAAACTATTTTTTCACTATTTCTCACTTTCATAATTTTAACTCCCGATGAATAACGTCCAAATGTAGAAATACTGTCAACTCTAGTTCTAATAAGTGTACCTTCAGAAGTTATAAGCATAATTTCATCATCTTTTCCAACTACTTTGACATCTATTATCTGTCCAGTTTTTTCATTTAATTTAGCATTTAAAATTCCTTTTCCACCACGAGAAGTCAATCTGTATTCTGACAATTTAGTACATTTTCCATATCCTTCTTCAGTAATTGTAAGAATTTTAATTTCGGTATCGTCTATTTCCGAATTAATGATTGCCGCTCCAATGATTTTATCTTTATCTCGAAGAGTTATTCCTTTCACTCCAGCAGCTATAGTTCCCATACTTCTCACATTTTTTTCTGAAAATCTTATCGCAATACCATTTCTAGTTGCCACAAAAATTTCATCTTTACCGCTTCCGCTAGTAAGCCCAACAAACATAACTTCATCTTCATCATTTAATTTAATTGCCCGTTTTCCAGCTTTCATAATATTATTAAACAATGTTAATTCAGATTTTTTAACAACTCCTTTTCGCGTCACAAAAAATAAATTTTTATTTTTTTCAAATTCACGAACTTTTATTATTGTGCTAACTTTTTCGTCACTATCCAAATTTATAATATTTCCAATAAGTTTTCCACGAGCTTGTTTTCCAGTTTCAGGAATTTCGTAAACTTTTATGCTAAACACTTTTCCTTTTGTTGTAAAAATAAGAAATGTATCAAGGTTTTTAGCAATATACATGTCTTTTATCACATCGTCTTCCACAGTATTTGTGGCACTTACTCCAACGCCGCCTCTTTTTTGTGAACGATATGTATCAATTGCCATTCTTTTTACATAACCTTTTTCAGTAAGCGTCACAACTACTTTTTCATCTTTGATCAAATCTTCTCTGCTAATTTCAGCTCTAGCATCTCTTATTTCTGTTCTTCTCTCGTCACCAAAATCTTCTTTTAATTTAAGCACTTCTTCCCTAATTATCTCAAATACTTTTCTGTCATCTTCTAAAATTGCCGTTAATTCTGCAATCAATTTCATAATTTCATCATATTCTTCGTTAATTTTATCTCTTTCAAGTCCAGTTAGCCTTTGCAGTCTCATGTCAAGAATTGATTTTGCCTGTACTTCTGAAAATGAAAAAGCATTTATTAAATCTATTTTTGCAACATTAGCATCTTTTGCCGCTCGAATAATTTTTATGACTTCTTCAATGTTGTCAAGCGCAATTTTAAATCCTTCCAAAATATGAGCTCTATTTTTAGCTTTATTTAGCTCAAATTTAACTCTTCTTGTAATTACTTCAAATCTATGCTCCAAATATTTTTCCAAAATTTGTTTCAAATTTAGAATTTTTGGCGCATTGTCAACTAATGCCAACATTATTACACCAAAAGTATTTTGCAAATCAGTAAATTTGTAAAGATTGTTCAATATAAGTTCACTTTCTTCACCTTTTTTAAGCTCAATTACAATTCTTATTCCGTCTCTGTCAGTTTCATCCCGCAAATCTGAAATTCCTGTTATTTTTTTCTGTTTTACCAAATCCGCAATTCTTTCGATAAGTCTTGCTTTATTAACTTGATACGGCAATTCTGTCACAATAATTGACTGTCTTCCAGTTTTAGATGTTTCCACATTCACACGCCCTGCAACTCTTAATTTTCCTCGTCCAGTTTTATAAGCGTCATAAATTCCCTGTTTCCCATTAATTATTCCACCTGTTGGAAAATCTGGACCTTTTATGTAACTAATTAATTCGTCAATCGATATTTCTGGATTGTCAATCAGTGCAACAATTCCGTCCACAACTTCTCCTAAATTATGTGGCGGTATATTCGTAGCCATTCCAACTGCTATTCCATTTGCTCCGTTTAAAAGTAAATTTGGCAATTTTGCAGGTAACACAGCGGGTTCATCCAGACTTTCATCAAAGTTTTTTCTATAATCAATCGTATCTTTATTTATATCAGCCAGTAATTCTTCTGTAATTTTGTCCATTCTAGCTTCAGTATATCTCATGGCAGCCGCTTCATCACCGTCAATTGAACCGAAGTTTCCATGCCCTTCAATTAACTCATATCTCATGTTAAAATCTTGCGCCATTCTGACCATAGCCCCGTAAACCGAAGAATCTCCGTGCGGATGGTATTTCCCAAGTACATCTCCGACAATTCTTGCAGATTTTCTAAATGGTGTCTTATGAGTCATTCCCATTTCATTCATCGCAAAAAGTATTCTTCTGTGAACAGGTTTTAGTCCATCTCTTACATCAGGTAAAGCACGGCTTACAATGACACTCATCGAATAGTCTAAATATGCAGCTCTTATTTCTTCTTCGATATAAACATTTTGCTCATTTGATAAATCCGTCGTTTTTGAAACTTCATTTTTTTCTACTTCATCTTTTTTTTCTTTGTCATCTCTGAAATCGTCAGACATTTCTTACCTCATTTCTTTTTCCTAAAAAATTTTGTAAATTAAATATCCAAGTTTTTAACATAACTTGCATTTTCTTCAATAAATCTTCGTCTTGGCTCAACTTTATCGCCCATCAAGATATTAAACATTTTATCAGCATAAGATGCATCTTCCATTGTCACTTTTAAAAGTGTTCTAACTTCTGGATCAAGAGTTGTTTCCCACAATTGCTCAGGATTCATTTCTCCCAACCCTTTGTATCGCTGAATCGTATATTTTTTCCCATCATTTTCAAGCACTTTTGTAACTTTTTTTAACTGTTCATCTGAATAAGCATATCTAATCGATTTTCCAGCCTGTATTTTGTATAAAGGTGGTTGCGCTATATAAATATACCCTTCATTTATCAACTCTCTTAGATGTCTGTAAAAGAATGTCAGCATCAATGTTCTTATATGAGCTCCATCAACATCGGCATCCGTCATTATTACAATCTTGTGGTATCTCAATTTCAAGGTTCATATCGTCTCCAAATCCCGCACCAAATGCAGTTATCATATCCCTTATTTCCGCATTTTCAAGCGTACGGTGAACACTAGCTTTTTCCACATTCAATATTTTTCCACGAAGCGGTAAAATCGCCTGAAATCTTCTATCTCTTCCTTGTTTTGCTGAACCTCCCGCAGAATTTCCTTCGACTATGAATATTTCTGACTCAGCCGGATCTTTTGAAGAGCAGTCAGCCAATTTTCCAGGAAGTGAACCCACTTCTAAGTTATTTTTTCTTAATACAAGTTCTCTTGCTTTTTTAGCCGCTTCTCTTGCTTTTTTTGACACAGCCATTTTTTCTATTATTTTTTCAGCTGCTTTCGGATGGTCTTCCAAATAAAATTTCAAGTTATTTCCAACGATATTCGAAACAATTCCAGTAACTTCACTATTTCCAAGTTTAGTTTTTGTCTGCCCTTCAAATTGCGGTTCAGGAATTTTTACGCTTATTATACAGACAAGCCCTTCTCTGACATCTGTCCCTTGAAATGTGCCACTTTTTTCCTTTATCAAATTCATCTGTTTAGCTATATCGTTAATCGTTCTAGTAAGCGCCGTTCTAAATCCGCTGACATGAGTCCCACCTTCATGAGTATTTATATTATTTACAAATGAATAGACAATTTCTCTTTGAGCAGTTGTATAATTCATTGCAATTTCCACTTCAACTATTTTTGCCCCAACTTTTTTTATGTAAACATTTCCATTTTCGTCCACAGCTTCCACTTCTTTAGCAGGTTGAGTTTCAAACGAATCCGCCATATAAATGACATCATCTACAATTTTTTCATTGTCAGTTATCTCGTTCAAAAAATCTTTTATTCCGCCCTCAAAGTGAAATTTCTCTTCTCTTATGTCATCTTTTTTTCTCTCGTCAATTAATTTTATCTTAAGCCCTTTATTTAAATATGACAACTCTTTTAATCTCGATTCAAGAACAGAATAATCATAAACTGTCGTCTCAAAAATTTCATCGTCCGCCTTAAATCTAATAACAGTTCCATGAGCGTCAATCGGAGCATCTCCAATCTTTTCTGGAGCAGAAGTCGGCACACCTCTTTCAAACTTTTGCCTTACAATCTGTCCATCTCTTGTCACAGTTGCCTCTACCCATTCAGATAGAGCATTTACAACTGAAATTCCTACTCCGTGCAGTCCTCCTGACACTTTGTAGTTGTCATTGTCAAATTTCCCTCCAGCGTGAAGCACAGTCATAACTACTTCAAGCGTTGATTTTCCTGTTTTATGCATTGCAACTGGGATTCCACGCCCGTTATCTGTTACTTCAATAACATTTCCCTCAAGTATTTTCACAGTAATTTTATCACAAACTCCCGCAAGTGCTTCATCAACACTATTATCAACAATTTCCCACACCAAGTGATGCAGCCCTTTTGATGATGTTGAACCTATATACATTCCAGGTCTTTTCCTTACAGCTTCCAGCCCCTCCAATACCGTAATACTTTCAGCTCCGTAATTATTAGCCATTTTTTATAATCCCTCTCTTTATCTTCTCTTATTATTTTTATAAAATAAATCTTTTAAGTGAACTACTACCGCTTATAGAAGTTGGAGACTTCTTGTTCACTTTTTGTTAAAATTTTTTATATAAATTTTAAAATTATTTATATATATTATACTACATTTTTGTTTTTAATTTCCTTAGTGCACTTTTCCCAAACTTTTCTATTTGCAAAATCTACATTTCATTTTGAGCTAAATTTTTAAATTACTTTTAAAATTCTATTTCTCTCTATTTTTTATTTTCCCACGCAAAAAAATTTCCAAATACATGGTCTAAAAATATCTTCAGATGAAATTTCTCCAGTAATTTCTGAAAGGCTATCAAGCGCTTCTTTCAAATCAACTGAAATCAAATCCATAGGAAGCCCAGCATCTATTGTCTCAAAAATATTTTTTATTGCCTCTTTTGTCTTTTCAAGCGCTGTTTTTATGTCTTATATTTGTAATTACAAGTTTTTCCGAAGAATCTTCAACTTTTTCAGAAATAATATAAGAATAAATCTTTTTCTTCCATATCTTCAATTCCAATATTATCCTTTGCCGAAATTTCCACAACATTTTCCAAATTAAATTCTTTTAAATCAATTTTTTTTTCCAAATCAATTTTATTTAACAAAACTATCGCCTTTTTACCATTTTCTTTAATTTTTTCAATCACTTCTCTGTCTTCTTTTTCCAATTCTTTTGAAGCATCTAGCACAAGTAAAACTAAATCCGCTTTTTCTATAAACTCTTTTGATTTTGTAACCCCAATATTTTCCACAATATCGTCAGTCTGTCTAATTCCAGCTGTATCCACAAGCACCAAAGGAATTCCTTTTATGTTTATAACTTCTTCAATTACATCTCTTGTCGTCCCTGCCACATGCGTCACAATCGCTCTCTCTTCCCTCAAAAGTGAATTTAGCAAAGTCGATTTCCCCACATTCGGTTTTCCAACAATTACCGTCTTTATCCCCTCTTTTATTTTTTTCCCTTTGTCATACGACTCAATAAGTCTATTTGCTTCTTCATACACATTTTCAAGATTATCTCTCAAATCTTTTGGAAGCGGATCATCAATCCCTTCTTCGGGATAGTCAAGCACCACATTCACATGTGCTGTAATATCCAAAAGTGCCTTTTTAAAACTATTTACTTTATCCCGCAAATCTCCTCTTAGCTGATCCAATGATAAAGACACGCTTTTTTCAGTTTTTCCATGAATGATGTCCATTACCGCTTCAGCCTGAGATAAGTCAATTCTCCCATTCATAAAAGCTCTTTTGGTAAATTCCCCTTTTTCCGCATGTCTTGCTCCATGTTTCAAAACTAGCTCCAATATTTTTTGTGAAACAACTACTCCTCCATGACAATTTATTTCCACAATATCTTCACAGGTGTAAGTTTTTGGCGCTTTTAATCTTACTACCATCACTTCGTCCACCATTTTTTCTCCATCTTTGATAAATCCGTAATTTAATTTAGAAAAACCCAAATCACTGTTTGGGTTTTGTCTTTTAAATATTTTTTCCAAAATTTCAAATGATTTATCGCCGGATATTCTTACTATTGCAATTCCTCCTTCACCTTTTGGTGTTGAAATTGCTGCTATTGTGTCATCCCATAACATTTCTTTACCTCTTTTTTTAAATCATTTATTTATTTTTTTATTTTTTTAATATTTTCACTAATATTTTTTTATTAATTTTTTATTTAATTATCAATTTTTTTATAACTAAATATCTTTTTTTGGTTCTTCCCCTATGCTCTCTGTTTTAAGTCCATTCATAAAAGAAATTTCCTCGTGAATTATTTTTCTCTCTTGCTGACATTGGATTTAGTTTTTACGGCATTTCCTGTCGAAAGTACTATTTTTTTCCTTTTTTTCTAGCAAGTTCTCTAAGTGAAATTTCTCGCTTTTTCCTTATAATTATTTGAATCTACCACAATTTTTTTATATTTTTTTAAATTTTTTTATCGCACTTAGCAGATATTCAAAGTTATTAAGCGTATTTCCTTTTTTTCTCCAATAATGTATCTCATATCTTTTTCCGTCCAATAAGACTAAGTATTTATCATTATTTTTCTTTTTTTATAGCCACAATTTTTTTATATCTAATTTTGTATTAACTATAAATTCTTTAAAAAAATCCTCTAATTTTATCAGTAGTTGCATCTGATGCATTTTTTTAGTAAAAATTTGATTTTAAAACTGCTTTTTTTCTCTCGAATTATTTCCCAAATTTTTCTTGTATTTGTTTTTTTCTTTTTTTAGGAAAATCTTCAGATTCTGATTTTTTTATTTCCGCTTTTTTTATAATTTCAACTTCATATTCCCCTTTTATGTTGACAAAAAGGATTTTTTTGGGATACTTTAATATTTTTACACGATAAGTTTCATCTTCCTTTAAAGTTAGAGAACGCTCTATCATCTCTTTAAGTTCTTCTTCATTTTGTGACTTTAGTATTATTTTCTCCATTATCACTTCTCCCTTTTAAAATAATATATTGTTGTAACAGTGCTAGTGCTCCTGAAACTAAATAATATAAAGTTACTCCTGATGGCATTCTATAAAATATAAATAACATCATAATTGGCATCATATACATCATTGTCTGCATCTGTTGATTATCTTGTCCAGGTGTTGCCATCATTTTTTGCTGAATAAATGTAATAACTACATTTAGTATTGGCAATAAGTTAAATGCAAATGTTCCTATCACAAATAATTTATCAGGTTGTTTTAATGTGAACCATAAAAATTTTGCATTATTTGGTATTGCTTCACCCATAAATGCATAATATAGTGCTACAAATATTGGTAATTGAATTAATAGCGGAAGACATCCTCCTAGTGGATTTACTCCAGCTTCACGATATAATTCTGCTGTTTTCTTTTGAAATTCTTGTGGATTATCTTTATACTTTTCTTTCAACTTATCCATCTCAGGTTGTATTTCACGCATTTTTTTCATTGATTTTTCTTGTTTTAAAGTCAATGGAAATACAATTATTCTCATCAGTACTGTCACAATAATTATTGCTATTCCATAGTTTCCCACAATTTTATAAATAGCATTTAGCACAAATACAACAAAGTTTACTAGTGCTGGTATTTTGAACATAAACTTTCCTCCATGTTTTTTATATTAAGTTTTTAACTTTTAACTATTTTAAAGGATCATAGCCTCCTTTGTGAAAAGGATGACACTTTAATATTCTTTTTATGCTTAAGTAAGTTCCTTTTGTTGCTCCGTATTTTATAATTGCTTGTCTTGAATATTCTGAACAAGTAGGGTAAAATCTGCATCTTCTTCCAAGCATGGGAGAAATAGCTTTTTTTGATAAATTTTTTATTAAAAAAACAATAAAAATTTTTTTGTCATTTTATCACCTTACTTAAGTCTTTTTTTCTATGTCTTTATACTTTATATTTTTTTAAATTATCTTTTTAAAATTGATTTACCCACAAAAAAACATAATCTGTTTCTTTACTAAATTTGTTTTTTTATTTAAATTTACAAATTCTTTAAACAATCTTCTAATTCTATTTCTATAAAACAGAATTTCCTGTTTTTTTACTTGCTACAAATCCAAATCTCTGTTCTTTTTTTCTAAATTTTTTTATAAAAAAATAATAGCATACTTTGTATGCACTTTTTTTGATTTGTTATATATTGTTGAAAAAAATCTTTTTGTTTTTTTATTTTTATTAATAGACATATTTCTTCTTCTTTTTTTAAATTCATTTTTTTATTTAAAAAAAACAGGGGAATTATTCCCCTACAATTTAATCTTTTTTTGCAAAGTTATAAATTATGCAGATAATTTACTTCTTCCTTTTGCTCTTCTTCTTTTTAATACATTTCTTCCACTTTTTATTTTGCATTCTTTTTCTAAAACCATGATCTTTTTTTCTTTTTCTTTTTATTTGGTTGATATGTTCTTTTTGTCATTTTTTTACTTTTTTTCCTTTTCTTAAACTTAGTTTTTTTCAATAACTTCTAGTATTTTTACAAGTATTATATACAATATTTAGACAAAAGTCAAGTAAAATCCCTTTACTAACTTATTAACTTTTTAGTTTTCCACAGTTTTCCACAACCTATTATTATAATGTATTATATATTATTATATATATATTATTATTATGCAATGTGGAAATGTGGGAACAATGATGAATAGCGGGTTTGCCAGAGAATAACCTGTGGAAAACTTTTCCCAAAATTGTGGAAAACTTTTTTTCCACAAAGTTTTCCACAGGTTTTCCACAATTCGATGTGGAAAACTAAAAAAATGTGGAAAACCTGTGGGAATCCAGTAAAATAGCCTATTCATTTTTATGTGGAAAACTTGATAATTTTGGGGTAAAATAGCTATAAACTCAATAAATATAGTATCTAGTGCCTGTGGAAAACTATGTGGAAAACTTTTTGTCAAATCTTGATTATTTATTTTATATATGTTATATTCATAATATAAAAATGTATCAAATCTGAAAAAAATGAGAAAAAAATAAAAATTGTGGAAAACTCTCTGGTTTTTTTATTTATTTAGTGAAAAAAATAAAAAAATTTTTAAAAAAATGTGGAAAACTAATTGTGGAAAAACTATGTGGAAAAAAAAATTTTTTTGTGGAAAACTCTAAAATTATTGTTTTTATTAATGTGGAAAAGTAAAATTTTTAATTTGGATAAAAAAATTAATAAAACACTGTAAAAAGCGACTTTTAAGGCTATTGATTCATTTGAAATAATTTAATTAAAAGGGAGATGAAACTGTGCAGGAAGCTGAAAAATTGTGGGAAAAGTTAAAAAAATTAGTGAAAAAAAGTGTGGAAGAAGTGATTTTTGAAACATTTTTTCAAAATGTCAAAGCTGTGGAAATTGTGGATAGTACACTTCTTTTGTCCTGTAATTCAAAAGTTATCAAAAAAAATGTGGAAAACTATAGAGCTGAAATGGAAGAAATTTTAGAGCTTGTAACTGATGAAAAAATGGAAATAAAAATAGAGGTCAAAAAACAAAAAAAAGAAATAAAACAGCCAGAAATAAAGATTTTTACTACAAACGAAGTGGAAAAACCTAAAATTAAAAATGACAAAATGAAAAATACTGGTTTAAATCCAAAACATAGGTTAGATAACTTTGTAGTTGGCGAAAATAGCAAACTTGCATACAATGCATGCCTTGCTGTCGTAAAAAATCCCAAACCTGTCTATAATCCGCTTTTTATTTTTGGAAGTTCTGGACTTGGAAAAACCCATCTTATGCAAGCTGTGGGAAATGAAATTCTTGAAAAGAATCCTGGAAAAAGAGTATATTATTCCACATCTGAAGAGTTTGCAAATGAATTTTTTAAAGTTTTGAACAGTGGAAGAATCCAGAATTTTAGGGATATATTTAGAAATTTGGATGTGCTTTTGTTAGATGATATTCAATTTTTCGAAAAAGTTTTTGGACGTGGAGAAGGCACAGTGGAAGAGGAATTTTTCCACACTTTTAACAAGCTGCAGGAATTGGGAAAGCAGATTATTATGATAAGTGACAAGTCTCCAAAAGAAATAAAAAATTTATCTAAAAGGTTAGAATCTAGGTTTTTATCGGGACTTACGGTAGAAATTCAGCGTCCTGGCTTTGAAACTAGAATGATGATTTTAAAAAATATTGCGAAAAATCAAGATATAGAAATTGGTGATGATATTTTGGAATATATTTCAGATGCAGTTGTTTCAAATGTGAGAGAACTTGAGGGAATTTTGACAAATTTGAATGCTAGAGCAAAGTTGTTAAATGAGCCTATTACAATAGATCAAGTTCAGGAGATGCTATCACATAATATAAAAAGGGAGCGTTCAAAAATGACAGCTCAAAAGGTAATAGAAATGATATCATCGCATTATGGCGTAAGTGTGGAGGATATAAAATCCAAAAAAAGACAAAAAAAGATAGTAGAATCTCGGCAAATTGCAATGTTTATATTAAAGCACAATGTTGAGTTAGATTTAAGTTTAACCGCTATTGGTGGACTTTTTGGCGGAAAGGATCACAGTACAGTAATAAGCAGCATTAGAAAAGTGGAAGAATTAAAGGAGCAAAATCTTGTGTTTAAAAAAGAAGTGGAAAATTTGTATAAAAAGATATTTAAAGTATAGAGTTTTTTTTTTATTTAAAATGTGAAAAAAAATTTAAAAATGTGGAAAACTATGTGGAAAACTTTTAGAAAATTTAGAGAGTTTTTCCACAATGTGGAAAAACTTTTTCCACATTGAAAAAAATAGTTTATATAGTATTAAATAAAAATTAATTTAAAAATAAAAAAAATAAAAAAATTTTTTTGAATTGTGGAAAACTTTTTAGAAAAAAATTGTGGAAAAAGAAAAGTTTTTCCACAATTTATGTCTTTTAATAGAATGAAATAACCCCTTATTTTTAAAGGGAAAAAAAATAAAAAAATGTGGAAAAACTATGTGGAAAAACTGGATTTAGAAAATGTGGAAAACTCACAAAATTTATTTAGGATGTGGAAAACTTCAAAAAAATTTAAAATATAATTGAAAATAATTATAATTTTTAGTTAAAAAAATAAAAATAAAAAAAGTTTTTCCACAATATTAAAAAAATAATAAAATTTAAAAATAAATTTTTTTGGGTAGTTAAAACCCTTTAAAAAAATAGGAGTAAATTGAATTATGGAAAACATGTGGAAAAACTATGTGGAAAAAGTTTTTCCACAATAAAAATGAGTTTTCCACAATTGAAATTTAAACATTAATTTTATTAATGATTGAAAAAATTTGGCAAAAATTTTTTACTTAAAGTATAAATTTTTAGGAATTTGTGGTATAAATATATAAATAGCAAAAATTAAAAAATAAAGAATAAAAAATCAAAAACTAAAAAATAAAAAATAAAAAAAGGAGAAGGAAAATGAAAATACATACAGAATTTATTAAATAGTGCAAGAACACTCGCAACTCTAGTCGTGAGATGAATTGCACGAAAATTTTAGTAAGCATATAGGGAAACTTGTATGTAGACACGGAGCAAAACCGTGCAACAAAGAAACTGGATTGCTGGGAACTCTTAAAGCTAGTATAACCACAACATAATACCTAGGTAATAATATATGGTATAAGTGTGATGGTGGCGAAAGCAGAAAAAATATACTAGATGGTGCAAGGTTAAATCCTAAACATTATGATAATAGACAATCAGCAGCTAATCCTGAAAAGGAAAGTTCAACGACTATCCCTCGTGAGGGGAGTACAATACAAGCGATTGGTATTGGAAGTGGTTTCGCCTAAGGTGCCAAAATACACTATGGATAAGATATAGTCTGTGCTTGTTAGAGATAACAAGAAGTTCATGAGAGAACTGCATAAGTAGTAGCGTACTTATGTGAACGACGCTTCCCGCTGTTGTGGGGTTTTAAAAACTTTAAAAATATTTAAAAATAAACAGATAAAATGTAGAATACATGATATAATATCTCTGATGAAAAGGAGGTGATATCTATGTATTTAACTTTAAAACAACAAGTAAAACATCTTAGTAAGAAAGAGTTTAGGAATTTAAAATATTTGTGCCATATAGCTAAGAATTTAAAGAATCAAGCTATATATAATGTTAGACAGTATTATTTTAATAAGAAAAAGTATTTAAGTTATAACGAAAACTATAAAATGCTTAAAAATAGTGAAAATTACAAGAAATTAAATTCTAATATGGCTCAGCAAATTCTAAAAGAAGTAGACGGAAGTTTTAAATCATTTTTTGGACTTTTAAAACTTGCTAAAAATGGTCAATATGATAATAAAAAAATAAAATTACCTAAATATCTTGATAAAGATGGTTTTACAACTCTTGTTATAGGTTTTGTTAGATTAAAAGATGATATGCTGATAGTTCCTTATTCAAATTCGTTTAAGAAAACTCATCAGGAAGTTAAAATTAAGCTACCACCAGTATTGAAAGGCAAGAAGATAAAAGAGATTAGAATAATGCCAAAACAACATTCTAGGTACTTTGAAATTCAATACATTTATGAGGTAGAAGAAGTTCAAAGGGAATTAAATAAAGAAAATGCACTAGGAATTGATTTAGGTATAGACAATCTATGTACTTGTGTTACAAATGCTGGAGCATCATTCATAATAGATGGTAGAAAATTAAAATCAATAAATCAATATTATAATAAGATAAATGCAAAATTACAAAGTATAAAAGATAAGCAAAAGATTAAGCGGACAACATTAAGACAAAAGCGAATAGCTAGAAAGAAAAATAATCGCATAAATGATTATCTTTCAAAAGCAGTAAGAATAATTATAAATTATTGTCTTAATAATGATATAGGAAAACTAGTTCTAGGATATAATGAAGATTTTTCAAAGAAATTCAAATATAGGAAGTATAAATAATCAAAATTTTGTAAATATACCATATGGAAAAATTAAGAGATAAATTAATATATCTATGTAAACTATATGGAATAGAATTTAAACTGCAAGAAGAGAGTTATACATCAAAAGCAAGTTTCTTTGATGGAGATGAAATTCCAATATATGATAAAGAAAATCAAAAAGAATATATATTCAGTGGAAAAAGGATAAAAAGAGGACTATATCAAACAAGCACAGGTAAACTCATAAATGCAGATTGTAATGGAGCATTAAATATATTAAGAAAAAGTAAAGTTGTGGATTTAAGTGTCCTATACAATAGAGGTGAGCTGAATACGCCTAAAAGAATAAGGGTAGTGTAAAGCTATCAAACTTCTTAGAAGATTTTTGAATATTTTTAAAGATTTTAGAACCCTGCGACTTTAGTCGTGGGAGGTTCAGAAAATTAGATCAATTATTAAAGTGGGAAAATTTGGTTGAATCGGGAGCTATGGCAAAAATGGTTATTTTAAATGGCGATGTGAAAGTAAACGGAGAAATTGAAACTAGAAGGGGGAAAAAAATATATCCAGGTGATGTTGTAGAATTTAATGGAAAAAAAATTGTTGTGGAAAAAGAAGTTTAAAAAAACAAAAAAGGGAAAAAAATAATGTATTTAAGTCAAATAAATTTTAATAATTTTCGTTGCCTAGAAGATGATAAATTGGTGTTTAGTAAGGATTTTAACTTAATTTATGGAAAAAATGGACAAGGCAAGACTTCACTTATTGAAGCCATTTATTTTTTCTTGCGACAGGAAAAAGTTTTTAGGACAAAAAAAAGTTAAAGAAATGAAAAAAATATAATTTTCATAGAGCAATTGTCTTTGGAAAATTTGAGACAAAGGACGGAAATAAAATTATTGCAATTGATGTCAACGAGGAAAAAAAGATTATTATATAAATAAAAAGAAAAAGTAAATATATAGATTATATCGGAAATTTAAATGTAATTTCTTTTTATTCCAGAAGATATTGAAATAATTATGGGAAATCCCAATATTAGAAGAGGTTTTTTTAATTATGAAATTTCCCAGGCAAGAAAAAGATTATTTGAAATCAATCGTAAGTTTTGAAAAAAATATTGAAAGTTAGAAATAAACTTATAAAAAGACTTATGAAGAAATTTATAAGATTTACAACAAAAAAATTTATTGAAGAAGGTGTGAATATTATTATTCACAGAAGGGAATTTATAAAGAAAATATCGGACTTGCTAAATTTTAATTATCAGAAACTTTTTGATAAAAAAAGCGAAGTTAAAAATTAAAATATGATTGTTTTTGGGAACTGTGGAAAAAAAGCAGATCCGAATTAGTGGAAAAAAATTTAAAGAGCAATGTTTAAAAATGGAACGAGAAAAATTTTTTTGGGTTACAGTTTGCTAGGACCGCAAAAAGATGACTTTGTCTTTGAGTTAAATGGAAAAAAATGCGAAATCTTATTCTTCTCAAGGAGAAAAAAATCAATAATATTTTTCACTAAAAAAATTTCTGAGATTGATATTTTGATGGCGGAAAAAAATGAATATCCAATTTTTTTGTCATGGATGATATTTCTTCGTATTTTTGATGAAATTAGAAAAAAATAGCATTTTTGGATTATTTTTAAAAAAATAAAAAAATTCAGTGTTTTATAACTTCGACACAAGATTTAAAAAAATTTTTTTGGGAAACAATTTATTGTTGACGGTGGAAAAACTGAAGCGGGGGAATAAAAATGGAAGATAAAGTCAATAAATTAGGTAATTTAGCTAAATATATATATGATAAGAAAAATTTCTTTTTTTAATAATGAAAAATATATTTTGGAAAAAAATAAAAATTGGGAAATATTTGTCGGTGGTCCAATTTTTTTGAGAGATCTGAGCCAAAAAGTCTGTTTAAAAAAATTGATTGTAAATTTGACTGATTCGACGGTTTATCATACATTTCTTATGCACAAAAATGTAATAAAAAGATAGAATTAATAAATTTTTTTGGGTAATAATGTCGTAGAAGATTTAGAAATTCATAAAATAAATTATAAAATAAAAAGAGAAATTTTAGATGAGTTAATTGAAAATGAAGAAAAATTTTTGGAACTATAAAAAGTTGGACAGATGTTGAGAGAACACGAAGTTACTAAAAAGAAGATGGGGAAATAATAAAAAAAAGAACTTTTATAAAAAATTTTCTAAAAAAAGGAAAAAAATTGATATAAACAAAGTTATTCTGCCAAAAAAAACAGTTGATGAAATCCATAAAACTATGGTTGAGAATACAAATTGTGACAAAGAGCTTTTAGAAAAATTGGAAAATATTTTGATAAAGATGGAAAAGCGGAGAATTTGTCTAAAAGAACTTGGATATGTTGAATGTAAGAGATGTGAAGGTTTGTTTAAACCTGTGAGAGATGAAAAAATTTGTTATGAATGCGAAATGACAATAAAAAATAGAATTTTTGAGAGTATGATGCGACTTATTCAAGAAAAGCCGTTTGTTGGGGAAAGACAGGCACTAAAGATTATAAAGACGGACAAAAAAACATATTATAAGGCTCGTGAAATTTTATCACAGCAAATTTATAATGAACTTTTGTACTTCTGCATTGAAAAAAATAAAGAGATTGGCACTAATGAAGAGTATAGTTTTGAAATTCGCAGTGAAGCCAAAAAAGAGATGGAAGATATGATAAAAAATTATATCAATTGCAAAATTGGGAGTGACAACAAAGAAGTCTTTAAAATTGAGCGAAAAAAAGTTTTGTGGAAACTTAAAAAAGAAGTGGAATTTAGAATGAAGTACAGATATAGATGAAAATATTAAAATTGCAATTGAAAAAAATTCAGTTAAATAAAAACAAAAAAATAAAAATAAAAGTGAGAGCAAAAAGTAAAAGTAAATGCAAAAGTAAAAGTAAAAGTAAAAGAAAGGGAAAGGGAAATATAAAGTGAATGTGGAAGAACTGCTATTGGAAGCGGATAAAATGATAGATAAAAAGGAGTATGACAATGCTATGCTTTATTTAAAAACAGTTTTGGAAATAGATGAAAGCAATTTTATGGCATTGACTGGAATTGTTGAATTGTATTCTGGATTTGAGATGTATACAGAAGCAGAAAAATATGCTCAGAAACGCTATAATAAGTATCCTAAAGATAAAGATTCCATTTTTTTCTTTAGCATATATTTATCAAGCGCTAGGAAAAATTTAAAAAAAGGCAATTTCTGTTTATAAAAAAATTTTTTTGGAAGTTGAAAATAATTATTTTTGTAAAAATTGAACTTGGCAATGTGCTATTCATTTTTAAAATATTTTAAAAAGGCTATGGAATATGTGGAAAAAGCTATTGAATTAGAGCCAAAAAGTGTTGAAGCATATTTTCAAAAAGGCGATATTTTAGCGATGATGAAAAAATATGAAAGTGCAATTTTACAATATAAAAGTCTTGTAAATTTTGAAGGAATAAATTTGGCTAAACTTTACGCTCGAATGGGAGATGTGATGGTTTATTCAAATAATATTAAAGAAGCTATAAAATATTATAATATTGCCATAAGCTGTGATGATGTGCAAGATTATATATTTGAAGATTTTTTTCAAGTACTGCTTCAAGCGAAGGAATATAAAGAAATTGAGCTTTTTATTTTTAAATTATGAAAATTCTGGCTTATCCAGAATAAAAAAATGTTGAATTTGAAGGGACGATATTATCTTGCAAGAAAAAGAATTTGAAAAAAAGCAGAAAAAAAGTTTGCCATAAAAATGATAATACTTGAGCCAGAAAAATTCCAGACATTATTATAATTTAATTTTTTTGTTTTGGGAAGAGAACATAAATATGATGAAGCTTTTTGAGTGTATAAAAAAATAATAAAAAAATATTTTAACAAATAAAAAAATATTGTAAATGAATTAAAGAAAAAAAATTGAGAGCTAGTAAAAAGAAAAATATGAAAAAAACTTATAAAATAAATAAAAAAATAAATTTAAAAATAATAAAAAAATAAAAAAAGAGGTCAAACAAAAATGAATGATTTCAAAAATAAATAAAAAAATTATGAGAAAGAACTTTTAGTGAAAATATTAAAAAAATTTTTGATAAAATTGGAGAGTATGTCGTTCCGCCAGGGAGAAATGAGATAAAAAAAGGGTTGTCGTAAATGAAAAAAAGTTTTTTTAAAAACAATAAATATAAAAAAATTTAAAAAGCCAAATTTTATTTCAAATATTATTTATAAGTATATGAAAGGTTCAAAAAGCTAAGCGTTCTTTTTGAATATGCAAAAAAACTTTTGGAAAAAAAATATAGGGACGCCAGAGCCGATTGCCTATTTTGATAAATTTGGGAAAGACGAAAGAGATTATTATATAAGTGAAGATTTAAAATATGACTTTACTTGTCGGGAGATATTTTTGGCCGGAAGATTATGAAAAAAAGTTAAAACAGAGTATTGGTATAAAAAAATTGAAGAAAAAAGAGAAAAAGTTATAAGACAGTTTGCTAAATTTTCTTATGATTTGCATGAAAAAGGGATTCAATTTGAAGATTATTCGCCGGGAAATGTGTTAATTGTGGAAAAAAATGAGAATTTTGAATTTTTATCTTGTAGATTTGAACAGAATGAAATTTGATGTAAAAATGAACATTAAAAAGTCGGATGAAAAAAATGTTTCTAGAATGATGGAAGATGAAAATCTGGCTAAAATTTTTTGTAATGAATATGCAAAATGTTGTGAATTGCCTGAAAAAATTTTTTATAAAAATTTGAATAGATTTATAAAAAAACATAAAAATTATGTGTTTATAATGGATTTGACTAGACCAGTTAGAAGAGCTTTTAAAAAGAAAAAATAATTTAAAGAAAAAGTAATTTTAAAGAGAGGAAAAAAAGAAAGGACAATAGGATGAGTAAAAATTATGATGTAATAGTAGTTGGAGCGGGACACGCAGGAGTTGAGGCGGCTTTGGCTTCGGCAAGACAAGGTTTGAAAACAGCCTTATTTACAATTTATTTGGACAGCATTGCCATGATGTCGTGTAATCCGTCAATTGGAGGGCCTGGAAAAAGTCATTTAGTTTCGGAATTGGGAATGCTTGGCGGTGAGATGGCAAGACATATTGACAAGTATAATTTGCAGCTTAAAAATTTGAATCATACAAAAGGACTTGCTTCCAGAATAACGAGAGCTCAAGCTGATAAATATAAATATAGAATTAAAATGAGAGAAATTGTGGAAAATCAGAAGAATTTGGATGTTGTTCAAGCTATTGTTGTGGATTTGAAAGTTTGCAACAAAAAGGTTTGTGGGGTTTTGGACAATTTTGGAATTGAGTATGGGGCAAAGGCAGTTGTGCTTTGTACGGGGACATTTTTAGGTGGAGAATATATTATGGGAGATGTAAAATATTCTTCGGGAAGAGTGGGAGAACCTGCGAGTGTCGATTTACCTAATAAATTGGAAGAATATGGCTTTGAGCTGGACAGATACCAGACAGCAACACCTCCTAGAATTGCTAAAAAGTCTATAGATTTTTCTAAAATGCAAAAGTTGGGTGGAGAGAAAAATCCGAGATATTTTTCTTATGAAACTGAAAAAGAATATGCTGAAATTCTTCCCACTTGGCTTACATTTACAACGCCAGAAACAATAAAAGTTGGACAGGAAATGTTAAAATATTCGCCGATTGTAACTGGAATTGTGAGTACAAAAGGGCCTAGGCATTGTCCTTCGCTAGATAGAAAAATTATGAATTTTCCGCAAAAAACTGATCATCAGATATTTTTGGAACAGGAATCGATAGAGTCGGATGAAATTTACATAAATGGATTTACGACGGCTATGCCACCGTTTGCACAAGAAGCTATGCTGCATACAATCACAGGCTTGGAAAATGCTCAAATTGTGCGATATGGCTATGCTGTAGAGTATAATTTTATTCCAGCTCATCAGCTTAATTTGACACTTGAGACAAAAGTCGTGGAAGGACTTTATACTGCAGGAACGATTAATGGGACAAGCGGATATGAAGAAGCGGCGTGTCAAGGATTTATTGCTGGGGTTAATGCAGCTAGAAAAGTTTTGGGAAAAGAAGAAATTGTGATTGACAGAAGTGAAGGATATATCGGAGTTTTAATTGATGATATAATAAATAAAAAAACGCCGGAACCTTATCGAGTATTGCCGTCAAGAGCTGAATATAGGCTTACTTTAAGACAGGATAATGTTTTTATAAGACTTCTTGAAAAATCAAAAGAAATCGGGATTTTGGACAGAAATACGACAAAAAAATTGGAAGATGCTGTAAAAGAAATTGACGAGGAAGTAAAAAGATTGAAAGAAATTACAATTTATCCAACAAAAGAAAATAACGAAAAATTAAAAAATATTGAAGGTGGCACAGAAAATAGCATGAATAGTCCCGTTTCGGCATTTGACTTTTTAGCAAGAAAAGAAATTAATTATGATAATTTAAGTGAGTTTTGTGAAACTTTAAATTTATCAAAATTAGCGAAAGAGCAAGTTGAAATAAATGCGAAATATAAAAATTTTTTTATAGAGAGGGAAAAAGCTCAGATTGAAAAAAATTTAAAAAGTTGGAAAAAAATGGAAATTCCAGAAAATTTTTGACTATGAAAATGTAAAAAGGACTTAGTAATATAGCAATTTCTGGATTAATTTATGGAAATCCTAAAAAAATATTGGACAAGCTAGTAGAATAAGCGGAGTAACTTATAACGATATTTCGATTTTTGATTGCGGTATTAAAAAAATTAAATAACTAAAAAAATCTGAAAATAAAATTATTAAATTAAATAAATTTATAAAAAAAACAAAACTAAAAAAATAGGAAAAAAATAGAGCTTTTTCAAAATTTTTTTAGTTTTGTACATCCAGAATTTGATTTAATTTTTTTATTTTTTTACATTAAAAGTATACCTTAATTTTTTTAAAAATAGTCAACGAAAAAAATGAGTAAATTAATTATATAAATTTGTAAAAATTTTTTTGAATAGTAGTATAATAATTGTATATTAAATTTTTTTATCATGAAAGGATGGAATTTTATGAAAAACGAAAGATATGAATTGAACAAAAATTTGGCACAAATGTTAAAAGGTGGAGTTATAATGGATGTTTCCACTCCTGAACAGGCAAAAATAGCTGAAGCGGCTGGAGCGGCGGCGGTTATGGCACTTGAAAGAATTCCAGCTGATATCAGAGCTGTGGGTGGAGTTTCAAGAATGAGTGACCCTAAAATGATTAAAGGTATTCAGGAAGTCGTTTCAATTCCAGTAATGGCAAAAGTTAGAATTGGACATTTTGTGGAAGCACAAATTTTAGAAGCGATAGAAATTGACTACATAGATGAAAGTGAAGTATTGTCACCTGCCGATGATAAATTTCATGTAGATAAGAAAAAATTTAAAGTTCCTTTTGTTTGTGGAGCAAAAGATTTGGGAGAAGCTCTTAGAAGAATAGCTGAAGGAGCTTCAATGATAAGAACTAAAGGTGAGCCAGGAACTGGGGATGTTGTACAGGCAGTAAGACATATGAGAATGATGAATCAGGAAATAAGAAGAATACAAAATATGAGAGAAGATGAACTTTATTTTACAGCTAAAGAATTGCAAGTTCCTTTTGATTTAGTAAAATATGTTCACGAAAATGGTAAATTGCCAGTGGTAAATTTTGCAGCAGGTGGTGTTGCTACTCCTGCAGATGCCGCACTAATGATGCAGCTTGGAGCTGAAGGAGTATTTGTCGGATCAGGAATATTCAAATCAGGAGATCCTGTAAAAAGAGCACAGGCGATAGTTAAAGCTGTTACTAACTATAATGATCCAAAAGTATTAGCCGAAATTTCTGAAGATTTAGGAGAAGCTATGGTTGGAATCAATGAAAATGAAATTAAGTTACTTATGGCTGAAAGAGGTAAATAATGAAAATCGGTGTATTGGCTTTACAGGGAGCTTTTGCAGAACATAGAAAAATGCTGGAGAAACTTGGGATAGAATCATTTGAAATAAGAAAAAAATCTGATTTAAGCAATGCTGTTAATAATAATGATATTGATGGGTTAATTATTCCAGGTGGAGAAAGTACAGTTATCGGAAAGCTGCTTTATGACCTTGATTTATTTGATGACATAAAAAAGCTTATTTTGGAAGGATTACCTGTATTTGGTACTTGCGCAGGATTAATTCTTTTGGCAAAGGAAATTGAAAATGACAGTCGGACTTATTTGGGAGCAATGGATATAAAAGTTAGAAGAAATGCTTATGGAAGACAGCTTGGAAGTTTTTTTACCGAAAGTGAGTTTAAAGGAGTTGGAGTTATTCCAATGACATTTATTCGAGCACCGTATATTTCAAGTGTGGGAAAAAATGTGGAAATTCTTTCAGAAGTCGACGGAAATGTTGTCGCAGCTAAGGAAAATAATATTCTTGTGACTTCGTATCATCCTGAGTTAAATGATAATCTTAAAGTACATGAGTTTTTTGTTGAGATGTGTAAATTAAATAAACAAAAATAATAGAAATATATTTAAGAAAAAAATTTTTATCATTATCGGATTGTTGAAGTTAAATATTTAGAATAAAATAAAAAATATTTATTAAGTGTATTGTCAAGTCAGGTGCAACAAAGTTACAATGGCTTTTTCTATTAATTAAATTAATAATATATATTTATTATGTTTTTTTATATATTATTAGTGTTGCACTTGATTTATGCAATACACAATGTATGCAAAAAAATATTAAAAAAACACTTGACATAAGGATAAATATGTAGTATAATTATTTTTGTAAATTTGTTTAGCCTTGGTGGCGAAATCGGTAGACGCACAGGACTTAAAATCCTGTGGAATATTATTCCGTGCCGGTTCAAGTCCGGCTCGAGGCACCACTAACAAATATTAGATTGTCGCGGGATAGAGCAGTCAGGTAGCTCGTCGGGCTCATAACCCGAAGGTCGTTGGTTCAAATCCGGCTCCCGCCACCAAATTATGCCTAGATAGCTCAGTTGGCTAGAGCATACGGTTCATACCCGTAGGGTCGGAAGTTCGAATCTTCTTCTAGGCACCATTTTAAAAAATAATTTAAGGTAGGAAGTTAATTAGCTTTCTTTTTTTTTATTTAAAAAACTTGACTTAATTCAATATTTGATGTATAAAATTTAAATAAATAATAACAAAAGGAAAAATGATTATGAAAATTTTAATAATGAGATTTAGCTCGTTTGGTGATGTTTTGCTGACGACTCCTGTAATCAGAGCGATTAAAAAAAAATATCCAGATGCCACAATTGATTTTGCTGTCTATGACACTTTTTCACAAGCAATTTCACTTAATCCAGATATCCGAAAACTTGTGATTTTTTTGAAAAGAAAAAAAAGTAAGGATAAAGAATATATAGAAAATATAATTTCTCAATTAAAAAAAGAAAAAAATACGATTTTGTGATTGATTTACATTCTAAAATTTTGTCGAGAATAATCGGAATAAAATTGAAAAAAATTCTAAAACTAAATATTTTCGCTACAAAAAAAGAAAAATGGTGGAAGACTCTTTTGGTCAAAGCGAAAATTATTGATTATAATGCTGACTGCACGATTGTGGAAAGTTATTTTTTTCTGCACTAAAAAAATTGGGAATTGAATTTTTCTTGGAAAAAAATAAAAATGGACTTGGGGATGCGCTGGAGTTTTTATGTGGAAAAATTCTGTAGAAAAAAATTTGATTGAAAAAAATATGATTTAAAAAAATGAAGATTATTTTTGTTCTTGCGCCAGGAGCTTCTAAATTTACGAAAAAAATGGCCATTTTACAATGAACTAGCGAAAGATTTGTTAAAAATATTTTTTTCCCAAAAAAATATAAAAATTTTTGTGATTGGTGGAAAAGAAGATGAAAAAATTGTGCAAGACGATGAAAATGGGAGAATTATTAATTTATGTGGAAAAATTTCTTTTAAAGAAAGCGGAATTATTTTTGAAATATGCAAAAAAATTGCTGTTGTAAATGACTCTGGACCATTTCACATAGCTCGTGCTGTCAAAACGCCAACTTTTGTATTTTTTGGACCAACAGATCCAAATTTATTTTCTTTTGAGAAAAATACTTTTTTAATAAAGAATCCAAATTGTAAACCTCACTCGCTTTATGGAGATGACAAATTTCCTAAAAAATACGAAGACTGCATGTCAGGAATATCTGTAAAAGAAGTAATGAAAAAAATAATTTTTGAATATGAAAAAATTACTAAAAATAAAAATAATTTGAAATAAGGAGAAAAAAATGAAAATACTCGCAATCGAATCTTCGTGCGATGAAACTTCAGTCGCTGTAATTGAAGATGGAAAAAAAGTGTTGAGTAACATCATTTCAACACAAATTGACATTCATAAAGAATTTGGTGGAGTTGTGCCTGAAATCGCCTCTCGTCACCACATTGAAAATATTTTACCAGTTTTTACACAAGCGTTAAAAAAAGCAGATGTAACTCTTAAAGATATTGATTACATCGCTGTTACAAATACACCAGGACTAATTGGATCACTTTTAGTCGGACTTATGTTTGCAAAATCAGTAAGTTTTGCCAACAATATTCCACTTATTCCAATAAATCACATAAACGGACACATTTTTTCAAGTTTTATTGAAAGTGATGTAAAACTTCCAGCAATTTCACTTGTTGTTTCGGGTGGACACACAAATTTGTATTATATTTACGAAAAAGATGAGAAAATTGTGACAGAGCTTTTGGGAGAAACTTTGGACGACGCAGTTGGAGAAACTTATGACAAAATTGCTAGAATTTTGGGACTTCCATATCCCGGCGGTCCGCAAATTGATAGACTTTCTGTTGAAGGAAAAGATATTTTAAAAATCAAAAAACCTAAAGTTGACGGATATAATTTTAGTTTTAGCGGAGTTAAAACTTTTATTACAAATTATGTGAATCACGAAAGAATGAAAAAAAATGAGATTTCAAAAGAAGATATTTCAAAGTCACTGCAAGAAGCTATTGTAAATATTTTATATGACAAAGTTGAAAAAGCAGTAAAAGAAAAAAATGTAAAAACTTTGCTTGTAGCTGGAGGAGTTTCAGCGAATAAAGGTCTTCGGAAAAAATTTGAAAATTTTTCAGATATTGAAGTTCATTTTCCCAAAATGGAATATTGTACGGATAATGCGGCAATGATTGGAGTTGCGGCTTATTACGAACTTAAAAATAAAAAAATTGATGACAAAAAAAATAATTACGATGTCGATGCGATTTCTACAAAAGAAGAAAAATAAAAAAATATAATAAAAAAATAAAAAGGAGACATTTATCATGAAATTAATCGTAGGATTAGGAAATCCAGGCGAACAATATAAACTAACTAGACATAACATAGGATTTATATTTATTAAATAGTGCAAGAACATTCGCGACTTTATCCGTGAGATGAATTGCACAAAAATTTTAGTAAGCATATAGGGAAACTTGTATGTAGACACGGAGCAAAACCGTGCAACAAAGAAACTGAACTGCTGGGAACTCTTAAAGCTAGTATAACCACAACATAATACCTAGGTAATAATATATGGTATAAGTGTGATGGTGGCGAAAGCAGAAAAAATATACTAGATGGTGCAAGGTTAAATCCTAAACATTATGATAATAGACAATCAGCAGCTAAGCCTGAAAAGGAAAGTTCAACGACTATCCCTCGTGAGGGGAGTACAATACAAGCGATAGGTATTGGAAGTGGTTTCGCCTAAGTCCTTGAAATAGGATATGGATAAGATATAGTCTGTGCTTGTTAGAGATAACAAGAAGTTCATGAGAGAACTGCATAAGTAGTAGCGTACTTATGTGAACGACGCTTCCCACTGTTGTGGGGTTTTAAAAACTTTAAAAATATTTAAAAATAAATAAAAAATATTACTTTTTTGACAGATAAATGTAGAATACATGGTATAATATCTCTGATGAAAAGGAGGTGATATCTATGTATTTAACTTTAAAACAACAGGTAAAACATCTTAGTAAAAAGGAGTTTAGAAATTTAAAATATTTGTGCCATATAGCTAAGAATTTAAAGAATCAGGCTACATACAATGTTAGACAATACTATTTTAAAAATAAAAAGTATTTAAGTTATAACGAAAACTATAAGATGCTTAAAAATAGTGAGAACTATAAGAAGTTAAATTCCAATATGGCTCAACAAATTCTAAAAGAAGTAGACGGAAGTTTCAAATCATTTTTTGGACTTTTAAAACTTGCTAAAAATGGTCAATATGATAATAAGAAAATAAAATTACCTAAATATCTTGCTAAAGATGGATTTACAACTCTTGTTATAGGTTTTGTTAGATTAAAAGACGATATTCTGATAGTTCCTTATTCAAATTCGTTTAAGAAAACTCATCAGGAAGTTAAAATTAAGCTGCCACCAGTATTAAAAAACAAGAAGATAAAAGAAATTAGAATAATACCCAAACAACATTCTAGGTACTTTGAAATTCAATATACTTACGAAGTAAAAGAAGTTCAAAGGGAATTAAATAAAGAAAATGTACTAGGGATTGATTTAGGTGTAGATAATCTTTGTACTTGTGTAACTAATAATGGAGTATCATTCATAATAGATGGCAGAAAAATTAAAAATCAATAAATCAATACTATAATAAGATAAATGCAAAATTACAAAAGTATAAAGGATAAGCAAAAGATTAAGCGAACAACATTAAGACAAAAAGAGAATAGCCAGAAAGAGAAATAATCGTATAAATGATTACCTTTCAAAAGCAGCAAGAATAATTGTAAATTATTGTCTTAATAATGATATAGGAAGAATAGTTCTAGGATATAATGAAGATTTTCAAAGAAATTCAAATATAGGAAGTATAAATAATCAAAATTTTTGTAAATATACCATATGGAAAATTAAGAGATAAATTAATATATCTATGTAAACTATATGGAATAGAATTTAAAATGCAGGAAGAAAGTTATACATCGAAAGCAAGTTTCTTTGATGGAGATGAAATTCCAATATATGATAAAGAAAATCAAAAAAAGAATATATATTCAGTGGAAAAAGAATAAAAAGAGGACTATATCAAACAAGTAAAGGTTATCAATTAAATGCGGATTGTAATGGAGCATTAAATATTTTAAGAAAAAGTAAAGTTGTGGACTTAAGTGTCCTATACAATAGAGGTGAACTGAACACACCTAAAAGAATAAGGGTAGTGTAAAGCTATCAAACTTCTTAGAAAATTTTTGAATATTTTTAAAGATTTTAGAACCCTGTGACTTTAGTCGTGGGAGGTTCAGTGATGAATATTTAAAAGAAAAAAATATTACAAATTTTACTGAAAAATATAAATCACTTTTTGTAAACACAAATTACAATGGTGACAAAGTTTTTTATCAAAAACCCTTGACTTTTATGAATTTAAGTGGAGAAGCAGTTGGAGAAGCGATAAGATTTTTTAAGATTGATCCAAAAACTGAACTTTTTGTAATTTACGACGATATGGATATGCAGTTTGGAAAATTGAAAATTAAGCAAAATGGAAGTGCTGGAGGACATAATGGGATAAAATCCATTATTTCACATGTTGGAAATGAATTTGTGCGAATAAAATTTGGAATTGGAAAACCAAAGACGAAAGAAGAAACATTGGGATTTGTGCTTGGAAAATTTACACCTGAAGAAAAGGAAGTTTTAAGAGATTCGAGAGAAAAGATTTTTAATTTAATTGATGATATAAAAGACGATATGCCAACTCAAAAATTGATGAATAAATATAATTCAAAAAAATAATTTTTTTATTTTTTTAAAATTGTATAAAAAAATGTTGACTTATAAAGTTATTGTGCTATAATAATTTTGTAAAAAATTAAAAATCTGCAACAACTGTATTTGAACAAAATTTCTAGAAACTTAATGAACAGAATTTAAAAATATATTAGTTGCATGAAAGGATGTAAAAATGAAAAAAATATTGATTATTTTGTCACTGCTTATGACATTTGTGCTAGGTTGTGCCAAAACTGTTAAAACTTTTGAAATCAATGCAGAACCAGGAACTAAAGTTCCAAATTTTGAGCTAAAAGATTTTAGTGCAGCAAAAACACCAGTTAGAAAAATTTTTAATAACGGAAAGCCAACTTTATTTATAGTAGCTGCTGAATGGTGTCCTGATTGTCATGCTGAATTACCTGATGTGCAAAAATTTTATGAAGAAAATAAAGACAATGTAAATGTAGTAGTTGTATTTACAAACAAGAGATCTTCTCTTGCAAAAGCGAAAAAATATGTGGAAGAAAGTAAATTTACTTTCCCTGTTTATTACGACTTTGACGGTTCAATTTTGAAAGGATTTAAAGTAACTGAAGTTCCAACTAATGTTAAAATAAATAAATCTGTAATAGAAGATGTTCAAAAAGGGACTATGAAAATTGACGGATTAAATAAAATGTTTGCAAAATAAAAAAAATTTTTTTATAAAAAAATAAAAAAAATACAGGATTTTTTTATTATGTTAAATAAATTTCCTGTATTTTTTTAATTTAATAATTTATAAAATTATTTTTTTATAATTATTTTTTTATAAAGAAAGAAAATATTTTACCAATTCTTCTTCAATTTTTGTCGTTAAATTTTTCCAATTCTGTAATTATATTTTAAATCTTCAAAATTATCTGGATTTTTTTCCATTTCTTCTCTCACAACTTTTGGAAATTCATTCCAGAATAATTCATATTTTTTTCTCCTTTTTGGCAAATAAAGACGGTATTTTTTTATTTTTTTCTCCTTCTTTCAAATTTGGAAAAAACTCAGCTCCAGTTTTTCTATTTCGGTAATCTATTTTAATTTTATCGTTCAAATCGCTAAATTTTTTCAAAAATGTAACTGCGGCTCTGCAATCTGGACAATAAACTTGTGCAATTGCAACAATTTCTATTTCTTTTTCAATATTTTTTATTGCTTTTACCGTTTTTTCCGAAAGCTGAACTTTTTCTATAATTCTTAACTGTTTTTTTATCTTCCTGCTCTTCTGTAACTTCATATTTTAAATAATCTTCAAATGTAGCCATAAAATCTTTATCCTTTCAATCTTTTTCAATCTTTTTCAATCTTTTTTTAAAACTATTCAATGATATAATTGAATACTATCATATTTAATTTTATAAGTCAAGATTTTTTTATATAAACATGGCAAAATAATTATTTGGTAAACCACTCTCACTTATAGAAAGCCTACGGTTTCTTGCAATCTTTTTATTAAAAAAATGAAAAAATTAACTTAAATTTCACTCTTTCGTTGTAAAATACTTATTTTTTTGGTATAATTTTATTTATAAAGTAAAAATTTTTTGAATAAAGGAGAAAAAAATGGATTATGGACAGTTAGTTAAACTGATTAACGACATTAATAGCTTTATTGCTAGTAATATTCTGATGTGGGGGTTGCTTGGAGCTGGAACTTATTTGAGCTTTCTTTTGGGATTTCCACAGATTACAAAAATAGGTTATGCTTTTAAAATGGTATTTGGAGGACTATTTAAAAAAACTGAAAATTCTAATGAAGGTTCTATGTCTTCGTTTCAAGCATTGGCGACAGCTGTTGCGGCACAAGTTGGAACTGGAAATGTGGCAGGAGTTGCTACTGCTATTACTGCTGGAGGACCTGGTGCAGTTTTTTGGATGTGGGTTTCGGCATTTCTAGGAATGGGAACAATTTTTACAGAAGCGGTTTTGGCACAAAAGTATAGAAAAAGAATTCACGGGGAATTAGTTGGAGGACCTGCATATTACATTTCAAGAGGACTTAAGAAAACAGGAAAATTTGCCAAATTTTTAGCTGGTTTCTTTTCTGTAACAATTATTTTGGCACTTGGATTTATGGGAAATGCTGTTCAATCGAATTCAATAGCTGCGGGTATAAAAGGAATATCTGGACTGGAAAATATAAATGCTGGTATAATAGGAGTTATAGTTGCAATTTTGGCTGCCTTAATTTTTATTGGTGGAATGAGTAAAATAGCAAAATTTGCTGAGTTAGTAGTGCCTATTATGGCAGCTGTATATATTTTAGCGAGTATTTTGGTGCTGATAATCTTTCATAAAGAAGTTGTTCCAACATTTGTCTGGATTGTAAAAAGTGCATTTAGTCCAAATGCCGTTGCAGGTGGAATTGCTGGAGCTAGTGTAAAAGTGGCTGTGCAAAAAGGAATCGCTAGAGGTCTATTTTCAAATGAAGCTGGAATGGGGTCAACTCCTCATGCTCACGCTGTGGCACATGTAAAACATCCAGTAGAACAAGGACTTTCAGCCATGATAGGAGTATTTATCGACACAATTTTAGTATGTAGTGCAACTGCATTATCTATATTAGTTACGAAGGCCTATGTTTTAAAAGATGTAAAGGGAAATTTTCTTGTGGGAGCACAGCTTACACAAGGTGCATTTAAAAGCTCTTTTGGAGAATTTGGAGCGATACTTTTAGCTATATGTTTAGCATTTTTTGCATTTACAACAATAATTGGATGGTATTATTTTGGAGAATCGAATATCAAATTTTTGTTTGGGAAAAAGATGTTGCTTCCGTACAGAATTATTGTGATTCTTTGCATAATAGCAGGATCACTGCAGGAAGTAAAAATTGTCTGGTCACTGGCTGACATATTTAATAGCTTAATGGTAGTACCAAACTTGATTGCCATTGTGTGGATGTCATTTGAAGTGAAAGCACTTTTCAAAGATTATAAGGAAAAAGTTTCAAAAGGAAATGTGACTTATGATTATAGCGCAGAAGATGAATAATTTTTATTAAATATAAAAAAATTAAAAAAATAAAAAAATAGAACTATCTAAAAAAATAATAAAAAGATAGTTCTTTTTTTATTTAAAATTAAATAAAAAAATTAATTTTTTTATATCAAATGAAAAATCACTTGACAATTTTTTTAATAAAAAGTAGTAGTATTATATCAAAAGTAAAAAGTATATATTTACAAATTATTGGGAGGAATCATAAATGGCAGTTAAAGATTTGGACAGTTTGAAAGAATTGATTGCTCGTGTACGACGAGCTCAAGAAGAGTTTTCTAAATTTGACCAAGAAACAGTCGATAAAAATTTTTTTAGAAAAAGTAGCTCAAAGAATTAATGACGAAAAGAATTACACTTGCAAAAATGGCAGTGGAAGAAACAGGAATGGGAATAATTGAAGATAAAGTTATAAAAAAATCACTTTGCTTCGGAATATATTTATAATAAATACAAAGATGAAAAAAACTTGTGGAGTTTTTGGAAGAAGATAAATCTTATGGAGTTAAAAAAATAGCTACTCCAATAGGAGTTATCGCTGGAGTTGTTCCAACTACAAATCCGACTTCAACAGCAGCTTTTAAAATATTATTAACATTAAAAACAAGAAATGGTATTATTTTATCACCACATCCAAGAGCAAAAAAATGTACGATTTATGCAGCAAAACTTGCATTGGAAGAAGCTGTTAAATATGGAGCGCCAAAAGATATAATTGGATGGGTAGACGAGCCAAGTGTAGAATTATCTAAAGAACTTATGGAAAATGCAGATTTAATTCTTGCAACAGGTGGACCTGGAATGGTTAAAGCAGCTTATTCATCTGGAAAACCAGCAATTGGAGTTGGAGCTGGAAATACGCCAGTTATAATTGATGAAACAGCTGATATAAAAATGACAGTAAACTATATCTTGATGTCTAAAACATTTGATAATGGAGTAATTTGTGCGACTGAACAATCTGTTATCGTTGACAATAAAATTTATGACAAAGTTAAACAGGAATTTTTGGACAGAGGTGCTTACATCTTAAACGATGAAGAAAAACAAAAAGTTAGAGAAATTTTATTTATAAATGGAAGATTAAATGCAGAAGTTGTTGGAAAAAGCGCTTATATAATCGCACAAATGGCAGGACTTGAAATTCCTCACGCTGCAAAAGTTTTAATTGGTGAAGTTGAATCAACAGGACTTGAAGAACCATTTGCGCACGAAAAATTATCGCCAGTACTTGCAATGTATAGAAGTGAAAACTTTGAAGATGCACTTGATAAAGCGGAAACATTGGTTGAATTAGGTGGACTTGGACATACTTCAGCTCTTTATGTAAATTTGGCAGAAAGAGAAAAAATTGATGAATTTGGAAGAAAAATGAAAACAGGAAGAACATTGATTAATATGCCAGCGTCACTTGGAGCAATTGGAGATGTATTTAACTTTAAATTGGAACCATCATTGACACTTGGATGCGGTTCTTGGGGTGGAAACTCAGTTTCTGAAAATATCGGAGTAAAACACCTTATCAATGTTAAAACAATAGCGGAAAGAAGGGAAAATATGTTGTGGTTCAGAGTTCCTCAAAAAGTATATTTTAAATATGGTTCACTTCCAACAGCTTTGGAAGAATTAAAAGGAGAACATAAAAAAGCGTTTATCGTAACAGATAGCGTATTAGCAGAATTGGGATACACAGATCACATTACAAAAGTCTTGGAAGAAATTGGAATTGACTTTAGAATTTTCTCTGATGTAAAAGCAGACCCATTGCTTAGTGCGACAAAAGAAGGAGCAAAAGCTATGCTTGAATTTAAACCAGATGTAATTATTGCACTTGGTGGAGGTTCAGCGATGGATGCCGCTAAAATTATGTGGGTATTATATGAATATCCAGATACTAGATTTAAAGATTTAGCAATGAGATTTATGGACATAAGAAAAAGAATTTTGCCATTCCCTAAAATGGGATTAAAAGCTAAATTTATCGCAGTTGCAACATCAGCTGGAACTGGTTCAGAAGTTACACCATTTTCAATTATTACAGATGATGAAACTGGAGTAAAATATTCACTTGCAGACTATGAATTAACTCCAAATGTGGCGATAAATGATCCAGAATTAATGCTTTCAATGCCTAAAGGACTTACTGTGGCTTCAGGAATTGATGTATTCACTCACGCACTTGAGTCTTATGTTTCAGTTATGGCGACAGAATATACAAAACCTTATTCATTAGAAGCGGCTAGATTGGTATTCAAATATCTTCCAGAGTCAGTTGATGGTGGAGCAAAAGCTATAAAAGCTAAAGAAAAAATGGCAAATGCTTCTTGTCTTGCAGGTATGGCTTTCGCAAATGCATTTTTGGGAATTAACCACTCGCTTGCACATAAATTAGGTGGAAAATTCCATATTCCTCACGGAATTGCAAATGCAATTATATTAGAAACTGTAATAAGATATAATGCTGCTGATGCACCTACAAAAATGGGAGTTTTCCCTCAATATAGATATCCAAATGCAATGCAAAGATATGCAGAAATGTCTGATCATTTAGGATTTGGAAAAGATGTACATACAAAAGAAGAAAAAATGGAAAAATTAATTGACGGAATTGTGGAAATTAAAAAACGAATTGGTATACCTATGACAATAAAAGATTGGGGAGTACCTGAAAAAGACTTTTTAGAAGCGGTTGATGAAATGGCATTGAATGCATTTGATGATCAATGTACAGCAGCTAACCCTAGATACCCACTAATTTCTGAATTGAAGGAAATTTTACTAGAAGCTTATTATGGAACAAAAGATTATAAAAAAGAAGAAGAATAGTTAGTTTTCTAAATTAAAACTTTCTAAACTAAAACTATTTTAACAAAAAGATGGCAAGAAGTCTCCAACTTCTATAAGTGGGAGATGAATTGCATTTTTGATTGACATTTATAGCAAAATGTATTACACTAAATATATCAGGGTAGGAACTACCCGAAGAGCTTGGTAAATATATTTGGCTAGTCATGCGCAGATACTTCCCAAGAAGCTCCCGCTTTTAGAAGCGGGAGTAGTTCACTAAAACTGCACTTAAAATCTTAAATACAAGATAAGAGAGTGTAGTTTTTTTATATTAAAATAAAAAATATTTGTATACAAAAATAAATAACTTGCAAATATGTATTTTTATGGATATAATAAGATATATAAAAATTTTGGAAAAGAAAGGAAGGAAATCTAAGTATGAAAAATATTTTGAAATTTTTGATTAAACGGATTTTGATGGGGCTTGGGACACTTTGGCTTGTCGTTACGATTACATTTTTTTTGATACATATGCTTCCTGGCGATCCGTTTCAAGATGAAAAGGCGATACCACCTGCAATTAAAGCAAATTTGATGGCAAAATATCATTTGGATAAACCTTTGGGCGTTCAATATGTGGAATATTTAAAAAGTGTTTCAACTGGAGATTTGGGAATGTCTATGAAGGCGTCTGGAAGAACGGTAAACAGTATGATAAAGGATGGATTTCCAGTATCGGCTGATCTAGGAGCTAGGGCTTTAATTTTTGCACTTATAGTGGGAATTCCTTTAGGGATTATAGCTGGGCTTAAGAGAGGAAAATATCAGGATAAAATTGCGATGTTGATTGCGATAATTGGAATTTCTGTGCCAAGTTTCGTACTGGCTGGACTTTTACAAAAATATTCAGTCGATGTTCACAACAGAATTTTAATTGGTAAATTGCATTTACCACTTTTGAAGATTTCACTGCTTGGTTGGAGAAAACCTGAGAATAAAATACTTCCTGTAATTTCACTGGGGCTTTATACGATAGCGCTTGTGGCTAGACTTTTGCGGGATAAAATGATAGAAGTGATGGGGCAGGATTACATAAAACTTGCGATTGCAAAAGGTGTAAAACCACGAGATGTAGTTTTTAAACATGCTTTGAGAAATGCAATTTTGCCAATTATTACGATAATGGGACCTACGATTGCGGCGGTTCTTACAGGTTCGTTTGTAATTGAGCAGATGTTTTCGATTCCGGGACTTGGAAAATATTTTGTTGGTAGTATTAACGACAGAGATTATACTTTAATTTTGGGAGTTACGGTGTTTTATGCAATCTTTTTGATTTCGATTATGATAGTTATGGACATTATCTATGTTTTGGTTGACCCTAAAATTAAACTTGGGAAAGGAGAAAATGAGTAAATGACACAAGATATAAAAAATAATGATTATTTGCCAAAGCCAGAAGACTTTGAAATAGTGGGACCAAATTTGGCACAAAGTGAAGTTATTTACAAGCCAAGTTTAACTTTTTGGCAAGACGGACTGAGAAGGTTTAAAAAGAATAAATTGGCACTTACATTTTTAGTGATAACTGCGGTATTTCTATTTTTGGCAATATTTGGACAGATGATGACGAAATACACTTATAACAGCAATGACTTGTCTTCTAAGTTTTTGACTCCAATGGAAGGAATGAAAAAAGGTCACTTTTTGGGAACTGATAATTTGGGAAGAGATTTGTTTGCAAGACTTTCGCAGGGAATTAGAATTTCTATGGAACTTGCAATTGTGACAGCTGCCATTTGTGTTGTATTTGGGACAATTTATGGAGCTGTTTCAGCGTATTTTGGAGGAATTGTAGATACAATTATGACAAGATTTGTGGAAATTTTGATGATTATTCCTTCTATGATTTATATAATTTTACTTATGGTAATTATGGGAAATGGAATAAAGACAATAATTATTGCGATGTCGCTTACAAGATGGTTAAATTATTCACTGTTAGTTCGTGGAGAGGTTTTGAAAATAAAAGAAAATGAATTTGTATTGGCTTCAAAATCGCTTGGTGGAAATTTTTGGTGGATAACGCTAAAACATTTGGTGCCAAATACACTTAGCATAATAATAATAAGACTTACGACGGATATACCAAATATTATTTTTACAGAAGCATTTTTGAGCTTTATTGGACTTGGAGTACCCATTCCACAGGCTTCGCTTGGAAATTTGGTCTATGACGGGTCGTCTAATATAACTTCTTACCCGTATTTATTTATTATTCCGTCAGTTGTAATTTCACTTATTACATTGTCATTTAATATTATAGGAGATGCACTAAATGATGCACTAAATCCTAAATTGAGAAGTTAAAATTTAATTTTTTCTAAAAATTGGGAAAGGAAAAAATGGAAAAAATGGGAAAAAAATTATTGGAAGTAAAAGATTTAAGTGTTTCTTTTAATACTTATGCAGGAGAAGTTCAGGCGCTTCGTGGAATAAGTTTTTTCGTTGAAAGAGGAGAAACTTTGGCAATTGTCGGAGAGTCTGGAAGTGGGAAGTCAGTTACAGTTCAGACGATTATGAAACTTATTCAAATGCCGCCGGGAGAGATAAAATCGGGAGAAATTTTGTTTGACGGAGAAGATTTGGTCACTATAAGTGATGAGAAAATGGCAAAACTTCGTGGTGGAAAGATTGGGATGATATTTCAAGATCCGATGACTTCACTAAATCCAACAATGAAAATTGGAAAGCAGATTATGGAAGGAATTTTGATTCACAAAAAAGTAAATAAAATCGAAGCTAAAAAGAGAGCTATTGAAATGCTTAAAAAAGTTGGAATTCCAAAGCCAGAAGAGCGATTTAATCAATATCCACATGAATTTTCCGGAGGAATGCGGCAAAGGGTTGTAATTGCAATCGCTCTTGCATGTGAGCCAGATTTACTTATCTGTGATGAGCCAACAACGGCGTTAGATGTTACAATTCAAGCGCAGATACTGGATTTGATAAATGAAATAAAAAAAGAATTAAATATAGCGGTTATTCTTATAACTCATGATTTGGGAGTTGTAGCGCAGACGGCGGATAGAGTTATTGTTATGTACGCAGGAGAAAAATTGGAAGAAGCGCCAGTCAGAGAATTATTTAAAAATCCAAAGCATCCTTACACTTGGGGACTGTTAAAATCACTTCCAAGACTGGATATGAACTCAAATGAAAGGCTTACTTCAATTCCTGGAACACCGCCAGATTTGTTAAATCCGCCAAAAGGAGATCCATTTGCAGCTCGTTCTGAATATGCGATGAAAATTGACTATGAGAGAAAGCCACCGATGATTGATTTAGGAGGCGGACATTTTGTAAAATCGTGGTTGTATGTCAAAGGAGCTCCTAAAATTGAATTTTTAAAAGATGAAAAAAATGACGACTAGGAAGTGAATTATGGAAAAAATAATAGAGATGAAAAATTTAAAAAAATATTTTCCAATGAAAAAAAAGACTGTGTTAAAAGCGGTTGACAATGTGACGATGGATATTTACAAAGGAGAAATCCTAAGTCTTGTCGGGGAATCTGGAAGTGGGAAAACAACGCTTGGAAGAACAATTAGCAGGCTTTACAAAAAGACAAATGGAGAGATTTTATATAATGGAAAACCTGTGGAAGATTACAGCTTAAAGGATTTCACAAAAGAGATTCAGATGATATTTCAAGATCCACAGGCATCGCTAAATCCCCGAATGACGGTAGGAGATATAGTCGCTGAAGGAATTGACATTCATAAACTTGCAAGTTCAAAGCAGGAGAGAATGGAAAAAGTTTATAGTTTATTGGAATTAGTTGGATTAAACAGGGAACATGCCAGTCGTTTTCCACACGAATTTTCTGGAGGACAACGGCAAAGAATTGGAATTGCTAGAGCACTTGCGGTAAATCCAAGTGTTTTGGTATGTGATGAGCCAATTTCGGCACTGGATGTGTCAATTCAAGCACAAGTTGTAAATTTATTAAAGGATTTACAAAAGGAGAGAAACTTAACGATGTTGTTTATTGCACATGACTTGTCGATGGTAAAATATATTTCAGATAGAGTGGCAGTTATGTATCGGGGAAAAGTTGTGGAACTTGGAACACCTGACGCAGTTTACGGAGATCCTGTTCACAGTTATACAAAATCGTTGATTTCAGCCGTACCAGTTGCAGATCCAGATTATAAAAAGACGGAAAAAATTAATATGGATGAATCATATTTGCGAAGTCCGATTGGAAATGTGTCTGAAATTAATGAAGTTCCAAGTGAACCAGAGCTTACAGAATATAGACCGGGACATTTTGTGGAAACGGCATTTTTGAGAGAAAAAAATTTGATTTAAATGTCATTTTAAAGAAAAAAATAAAAAACAAAATAAAAATAAATAAATAAAAAAAGGATGGTAAAAAAATGAAAAAAATTTTGTTACTTTTAAGTTTAGTTGCATTTTTTATCGTTTCTTGCGGAAGTGGAAGCGGCGATAATGAGCTAATTTTAAATTTAAAAGAAGAAGGAAAATCTTATGACCCAGAATTAGCAAATGATTCAACAGGAGAATTTGTCGATTCACTTTTGACAGAAACACTTACAAGACAGGCAAAAGATGGAAAATCAATGCCAGGGGTAGCAAAAACTTGGGAACACAATCAAGATTCAACAGTTTGGACATTTCATTTGAGAGATAATGCAAAATGGTCAAATGGAGATCCGATTACAGCGCAAAACTTTAAAGATGGATGGGTAAGAGCATTAAATCCAAAAACTGCATCAAAATATGCAGATAAATTATTTTACATAAAAAATGCAAAAGAATTTAATTCAGGAAAAATCAAAAATCCTGATGAATTGGGAATAAAAGTTGTGGATAACTACACTTTGGTAGTAACTTTAAATGATCCATTGCCATATTTTGACTCAATTGTGCGAATTCAAACTTATGCACCGCTTAATAAAGCATTTTATGACAAAGTTAAAGATAAATATATGACTAGTAAAGAAACTTCGATTTCATCAGGAGTTTATAAAATAAAAGAATGGACAAGAGACTCACAAATTGTCTTTGAAAAAAATGAAAATTATTGGAATAAAGACAGCATAAAACTTGAAGGTGTAAAAGTTGTGTTTATAAACGATCCGAATGGAAGCTTGAACGCATTTAAAAATGATGAGATAGATTCGACAAATATTTCTATTGAACAAGCTAAAGAATTTAAAGATGACAAGAGAAAAATACTTACAGACGACGGTTCTGTCTGGTATATGACTTATAATATGAAAAATAAAGTTCTTTCCAATAAAAAAATAAGACAGGCGTTGTCTCTTGCTGTAGATAGAGAAAAATTGGTGTCTGATGTGCTTAGTGGAACTGGAAAACCTGCTTATACATACACTGCAAAAGGTGTTGGAATAATGGGAGTGCAAAAAGATTTTTCTGAAGAAGCTGGAAAAGTTTTTCCTGCATTTGATGCTGCAAAAGCGAAAAGTTTGTTAGCTGAAGGATTGAAAGAGCTAAATTTACAAAAGTTGCCGACACTTGAAATGATTTTTAATGACAGTGGAAACAATAAAATTATTTCAGAATATATTCAAGATCAGCTTCATAAAAATTTAGGTGTCGATATAAAAATACAAGCTATGACTTTTAGCGAAAGACTTGCCAGAATGGAACAGAGAAACTATGAAATTGCACTTGCTGGTTATAATGGGGACTTTAATGACGCAATCACTTATTTGGACAGATTTGTTACAAAAGACGGAAACAATTATTCAGATTACTCAAATCCAGAATATGACAGATTGGTTAAATTTGTAAAATCTTCTGGAGATCAAAAAGCGAGAGTGGCTTCAATGATTCAAATGGAAAAAATTCTTGCTGACGATATGCCAGTTGGAATACTTTATTACAGACAGAATACAAAATTAGTTAATCCAAGAGTTCACGACATAGTATTTAGTCCAATTGGAAAAGATTATGTATTGGATTATACTTATATTAAATAAATTTTAATTAAATAAATTTTAAAAATAATAAAAAAAGAAAGAGAGGATTTTTAGATGAAAAAATTATTGTTGACATTGGCAATGTCGCTATTTCTACTGTCTTGTGGAAATGGCGGAAATGACCAAAACACATTTTCAGTAAATATTGTAACGGAGCCAAGTTCGATTGACCCGCAAATTACAACTGACATTCCTGGAGGAACAGTCGATGAACTTATTTTAGAAGGATTACTTCGAAAAGATAAAAATGGAAAATCAGTTGCAGGACTTGCAAAATCGTGGGAAAAATCAAAAGATGGATTAAAATGGACATTTCACTTAAGAGATGGAATAAAATGGTCAAACGGAGATCCAGTAACCGCAAAAGACTTTAAAGCAGGATGGCTTCGTGCGCTAAATCCAGCAACAGCGGCAAGTAACGCAAATATGTTATTTGTAATAAAAAATGGAGAAAAATATAACGCTAAAAAAGCGAGTGCCGAAGAAGTTGGAATTAAAGCGGTTGATGACAAAACTTTGGAAGTTACATTGGAAGCACCAGTTTCATATTTTGACGATTTGGTAACATTTAAAGCATATATGCCTCTAAATGAAAAATATTATAATCAAGTTAAAGACAAATATTTTTCAGAAGCTAAATATACAATAGCTGTAGGTCCTTACACTTTGGACGACTGGACACATAATTCAGAATTGAGATTGAAAAAGAATCCTAATTACTGGGATGCGGCAAAAGTTAAGACAGAAAATGTAGTTTTAAAAATGATTGACAGCAATTCGTCTGTAAATGCTTTTAAAAATGATGAAGTTGATGTTACACCAGTTACATTTGAACAAGCAAAAGAATTTAATGGAAAACCTGAATTAGTGACAGCTAAAGATGGAGGAATTTATTATTTATTGTTTAATGTAAACGATCCAGCTTACAAAAATGCGAAAATTAGAAAAGCTATTTCAATGGCAATCAATAAAAATGATTTATTGACTAAAGCACTTTCAAATTCTGAAAAAGCGACTAAGACTTTCACACCGCAAGGAATTGGACTTAATGGACTAAAAGGTGATTTTGCCAAAGAAGTTCCGACAGATCAGCCAAAATATGATGTGACAGAAGCTAAAAAATTGTTAGCTGAAGGAATGAAAGAAGCAGGGATTTCTAAATTGCCAAATATAAAAATATTATTTAATGACAGTGGAAGTAGAAAAGCCATTGTGGAATATATTCAAGATAATTTAAAAACTAATTTAGGTGTTCAAGTTGATGCAGAAATGGTTACTGGAAAAGAGCGTGTAAACCGTACAAAAGAAAATAACTTTAACATTGCTCTAATGAACTGGACTGGAGATTTCTTAGATCCAATTACATATTTAGATTTATTTGAAAGTACAAATGCAAATAACCGTGGAAAATTCGTAAATTCAAGATATGACCAGCTTGTAAAAACTGTAAAATCAACAGATGATCCGCAAACAAGAGTACCAGCAATGATTGAAATGGAAAAAATAATTTCGCAAGAAGCTCCAGTTGTAATTTTATTCCAAAAACAAAAACAATATTTAGTTAATCCGAGAGTTACTAATTTAGGATTTGTTTCAATTGGTGGAGAATTCTTTATAAGAGATGTTGTTTTAAAATAAATATCAAAAACTAAAAAAATTTAAAATAAAAAGTCGGGAAAAATTTCTCGGCTTTTTTTAAATAAAATCTTAAATAAAAATTTATAAGTTTATCAATATCAGAATAAATGTTTTTTTGTAATTCACAAAAGGTCTTTTTAGCACCAAAACAACTGTTCCAAATTCTTTACAGGCATCAATTTTTTCTTTTTCTCCGCCAGTTTTTCCACTTTCTTTTGTAATCAAAAAAAATCAATTTTAAAAACTTTTTAAGCATAGCTAAATTCAAATTTTTTTATCAACAGGCCCTTGAATTGCAATTATATTTTTAGGCAAATATCCAAGATTTTCCGCCTTTTGAATGGAAGCAGTTGTTGGAAGTATCCGCACAAAAAGATTATTTTTTTTACTCATAGCTTTTATTTCTTCTAGATTATTCGATCCAAGTGTACTTAAAATATTTTTTTATTTTTCATATTTTTAAAACAAAGTCATTTATTTCTTGTAAAGTTTCAAATTTAAAGACATTTTCATCTCCATAATCAAGCATTTCCCGCTCAAATCTCACATATTTAGTCCCAAGTTTTTTTGTAACTTTCAAAATGGAACGGCTCACATTTGCAGCATACGGATGACTTGCATCAATGACAAGATTTATATTTTTTTGGGTAATGACTTTTTCCATTTGCTCTTCATCCAATTTCTTACAAATTATTTGAATATTTTTTTTGCTATCTAAAGTATATTTTTTCAAAAGTTCTCCGCCGTAGGAAGTGGCAGTGCTAACAAGAATATTCTTTTTATTTTTCACATTGACAAGTTTTTCCAAAATATCTCTTCCATCTTTTGTTCCGCCAATTATCCAAATCATATTTCTCTCTTTCCAAAAATTTTTTTATTTATTTTTATTATAATTTTTTTAAATAATTCTATTGAAAAAAATTTACCATTTTCAAAATAAAATACTCGGCATTCTCCATTTCCAATAAGTTTTCTCTCATCTAAATCGTCTGCTTCCCTGTTTTCAATGTAGTTAAAGAAAAGCTCTAAAACAGTTCCGTGTGTGACAACCAAAATATTTCCACTTTCGTGAGCTTTCACAATTTTGTCAAGTCCTTGTAAAAATCTAGTTAGTCCATCTTTTAACTCTTCTCCGCCAACATTTGTCGCACAGTAATTTTTTACATCATAAAAATAATTATGAGCTTCCTGTGGAGAAAAATCAAAAATCTCGCTAAAAGTCATCCCTTGCCATTTCCCAAAATAAATTTCATTAAGTTCAGGAATTTTTTGAAGTTCTGGTTTCTCATTTTTATTATCTTCCAAAATAATTTTTGCAGTTTCAACCGTTCTTCCCATTTGACTAGCATAAACAGCATCAAATTTAACATCTTCCAATTCTTTCGCAGTTTTCTTTACTTTTTCAATCCCTTTTTCTGTAAGTGGCGAATTCATCTGTCCCTGAAATTTTTCCAGAACATTCCATTCAGTTTGTCCATGTCTTACAATGTATAATTTTTAATTTATTTTCTTTAATTTCTTTCATTTTTTTATTTTTTTCCTTTTCTCTTTTTCTTTCGTTTCTTTTAATTTCTTTAAGTTATTTCTTTTTCTTTCTTTTATATATTTTTTTAAAATTTATTTCTTTTTTTAAAATTTTAATTTTTTTAAATTTTAAATTCTTATATTTTATTTTTAATTAAGTCAATTGAGTTAAGTTAATCAAACATCTGGATAAGTTTTCACATCTTCAGTTATTCTACAAGCCGCTTCAATAATGGGAAACATCAAAACAGCTCCAGTTCCTTCACCAAGTTTCATATTCATCAAAAGTGGCGCCTCTAAATTAAGTTCACTCATAATATATTTCATCCCTGGCTCACAGCTCAAGTGCGAACTAATCATATAGTCACGAGCGTTTGGACATAATTTTTGTGTAATTAATGCCGCAACAGCTGAGATAAAGCCGTCTATGACAACAGGAACGCCATTTTTAGCGCAACCTAAAAAGTTCCAGACATTCCTGCAATATCCAGTCCGCCAACTTTGGAAAGCACGTCAATCGGATCTTTTTTATCAATTTTTTTAGTCAAAATCGCTCTTTTTATAACTTCTTTTTTATGTTCCAAAGTCTTTTTATTAATTCCGCTTCCAAATCCAACAATATCGTCCAGCGGCAAATCTGAAAAAACTTTTAAAATAGCGCTGCTTGTCGAAGTATTTCCAATTCCCATTTCTCCAGTCGCAAAAAGATTATAATCTTTTTTCACAAATTCGTCCACCATTTTTATTCCAATTTCAATGGCAGATACAGCGGTTTCATAACTCATGGCAGCTTCGTCTGCAATATTATTCGTCCCAAATGGCATAAGTTTTTTGTCAATAATTCCTTCAAAATCAAATTTTTTTGAATTGCTTGAACTTTCATCAATTCCCAAATCGACTACTTTTACATCGGCACCAAAACTTTTTGCCAGAGAATTTATCGAAGAAGTGCCGTTTAACATCGCTTCTACGACATATTGAGTTATGACTCTTTTGGATTTGCTCACTTTTTCACACTCTACGCCATTGTCGGCTGCCATAACGAGCACCATCTTTTTTTTAGGACGATAATTTTGCCGCATTCCTTCCAGTCTTACCGCCAAATCTTCAATAATTCCAAGTCCTTTCGGAGTTTTTAGCAAAGAATCAAGTTTTTTTTCTTTTTCTTTCATTCGTTGTCTATTTGCCGCTTCAATTTGGGTCAAAGTTTTTTTCAAAATCTTCATTTTTCTCCTAAATTTTTACTTTTACAAACTATTTTTTATTTTCTCAAATGCTTTTTCCAACGCAAAATAAAATTTTTCATAGTCTTCGTCGGAATGAACATAGGAAATAAAATGAGCTTCATATTTTGACGGCGGCACAATAATCCCATTTTCTAACATTGTGTCAAAATAAATGGCAAACATTTCATCACTTGTGTCAATCGCATCTTCCAGATTTTCTATTTTATCCTTTGCAAAAAAGATTGTAAATAAGCTATTAACATAGTTCACAGTCGCAGGAATTTCATATTTTTGAATTAAGTTTTCTATTTTAGAAACCAGTTCTTTCGTTCTTTTCTCCAAAGTCTTGTAAATTTCAGGATTTTCTTTCAAAATGGAAATCGTTTTAATTCCAGCTGCGACAGAAACTGGATTTCCAGAAAGAGTTCCAGCGTGATAAACATTTCCAACTGGTGAAATCAAATCCATAATTTCTTTTTTTCCACCGAATGCACCAACTGGATATCCGCCACCAATGATTTTCCCAAGAGTGACCAAATCTGGCTGTATTCCAAACACTTCACAAGCGCCACCAAGCGAAATTCTAAATCCAGTGATAACTTCGTCAAAAATTAGAACAATATTTTTTTTACGAGTAATTTCTCGCAAAAATTCCAAGAATTCTTTTGAAGTCTCAATAACTCCCATATTTGCTGGAATAGGCTCAACAATGACACAAGCGATGTCATTTTCATCTTCAATAATTTTTTTCGTTTTTTCAAAATCTCCAAATGGAGCAGTTATTGTGTCTTTGGTTACGGCTTCAGTAATTCCGTTGCTGTCCTGATGCTCAAAAGTAAGAAGTCCAGACCCCGCTTTTACAAGCAGTGAATCCGAATGTCCGTGATAGCATCCTTCAAATTTCAAAATTTTATTCTTTTTCGTAAATGCACGAGAAAGTCTCACAGCCGCCATCGTAGCTTCAGTCCCAGAAGTTGTAAGCCTAATTTTTTCAATCGCAGGAAAACATTCTTTTACAAGCTCTGCCAATACAACTTCTTTTTTTGTTGGAAGTCCAAAAGATGTCCCTTTTTCCATCTCAGCTCTCACAACTTCAAGAACTTCAGGGTAATTATGTCCAAGTATCATAGGTCCCCAAGATCCAATCAGATCAATATATTCATTCCCATCTTCGTCAAAAAGTTTGCTTCCTTTTGCACTTTCAATGAAAATAGGATAGTCTTTTTTTACGGACTGAAAAGCTCTAACTGGACTATTTACACCACCTGGAATAGATTTTTTTGCTTCTTCAAAAATTTCTTTTGATTTATTTGTATTCATCATTTAATCGCTCCTTTTTCAATTAAGTTGGCAAATTCCAAAATATCGTCCACAACAATAGAATCTAAGCCATTTTCTTTAAGTTTTGAAATGTTTTTAACTCCGTATCCAGTTTTCACAAGAACAGTTTTCATCCCAAGCTTTTGTGCAGGAATCAAATCTGTCACTCTGTCGCCAATCATAAAAGAGCTTTTTTCATCTATTTCAAATTCTTTTATTGCCAACTCAAAATTTTTCGTATTTGGTTTCCGACATTCACAATTTTTTTTGTATTTCCCGATCCCATCAGGATGATGCGGACAAAAATATGACTTTTCAATTTTAATCCCCTTTTTTTGCAAATCTTCTTCAATAAATTTTTGCAATTTAAAGTAATCTTCTTCGCTGTAAAATCCTTTAGCAATCCCAGCTTGATTAGTAATAACAGCAAATTTATAACCCAAATCTTTTAGCTTTAAAAGACCCGAAATGACATTTTTTTCATATTCAAAATCTTCAATTTTATGTAAATAATTTTTTTCTACATTAATCACGCCATCTCTGTCGAGCAAAAATAAATTTATTTTTTTCATATTTTTTTACCTCCTTTCTCTTTTTTTCTTTCTTTTTTTAAATTTTTAAAAATTTTTTTATTTTTTTCTTTTCTAAAAAAACAACCATTCTTACACAAATTATATAGAATTTGCTTCCAAAAAAATCAATAAATTCTTTTTACATTTCAGTTGAATTATACTCTAATTTATGCTATACTTTTTATTGAGAAACTAAGAAGTTTTTTTAAGGGAAAAAAAGATATGAAAATAAAAAAATCGTTATAATTCGAACGATATATATTATTGTTCTCTATTTAATTTACAATATACTGTTAAATAAATATGATTATACTACAAAGTATTTAACAAATTTTTATCTTTTTAATTTTCATATTTATAAAATTTATTTTTTTGGACAATTAGATTTTTTTATGCCGAAAGATTTAGATTAAAAAAATATTTTTTTGTAAATTTTTTTCAATTGATGCAATTTTTTTGCATTTGTGTTTTTTTATCTTTTTAAGAAAAATTAGAGATATTTTTATGTTTTTTTGGTGCAGTTTTTTTATCTTTCAGGCAATATTTCGAAAGATAATATCTTCAATTTACATGAAAAAGAAAAAAATGTCTTAATTTTTGGCTCAAACCACATCGAAAACAACATTCAGCAAGATATCATCAATAGTTTAGACTATAATTACATCGGTTATATTTCCAACAACAAAAGCCGTGCAACAAAATATTTAATTGGAAATTACGATGAGATGGAAAAAATCATAAAAGAAAATAAAGTTGATCTTCTTGTAATTGTAAAAGATATGCAAAGTCCCAGTTTTAAAAAATATTTAAAGCGACTTTTTGAACTAAAAGTAAATGGACTAAAAGTTTTGAGCTATGAGATTTTTAACGAAGAAATTCAAAAAAAAATAGATGCAAGTAAAATTGACGAAGAGTGGTTACTGCAATCCAACGGTTTTGACATTCTAAATGACGGAATGCAAAAAAATATGAAGCGTGGAGCAGATTTAGTCATAGCCTCAACGCTAATGATTTTACTCTCACCAGTAGCACTAATTGCAGCAATTTTAATAAAATTGGAGTCAAAAGGTCCAATTATTTTCAAACAGGTGAGAATCGGAGAAAATATGGTTCCATTTAAAGTTTACAAATTTAGAAGCATGAAAATACACGACCCCCAAAAATACTCAAAATATGCACAAGATAACGACAACAGAGTGACAAAAATCGGAAATTTTATGAGAAAGACAAGAATTGATGAGTTGCCACAGCTTTTTTGCATTTTAAAAGGAACAATGAGTTTTGTGGGTCCAAGACCAGAATGGGATATTTTAGCCAAAGAGTACGAAAAACAAATACCATATTACAACTTAAGACACATGATAAAACCTGGACTAACAGGCTGGGCACAAGTGATGTATCCCTACGGCGAAAATATTGAAGATACAAAAAGAAAATTAGAATATGATTTATACTATTTAAAACATCAGGATTTAATTTTGGATGTTTTAATAATATTAAAAACAGTTAAAGTAATACTTTTTGGAAAAGGGAAATAAAGGAAAATAATAGTTAAATAAAATTGGAGGATTTTATGAAAGGAATTATTTTAGCAGGAGGAAGTGGAACGAGGCTTTATCCTTTAACAAAGGCAATTTCAAAGCAAATTATGCCAATATACGATAAACCTATGATTTACTATCCATTGTCAGTATTGATGTTGGCAAATATAAGAGAAATTTTGATTATTTCTACTCCTAGAGATCTGCCAGTGTTTGAAGAATTATTGGGAGATGGGAGTCAGTTGGGCTTGAAGTTAGAATATAAAGTACAGAAATACCCAAATGGCTTGGCTGAAGCATTCATAATAGGTGAAGAGTTTATAGGAAATGACAATGTTTGCTTAATTTTAGGAGATAATATCTTTTACGGCAGTGGTCTTTCAGGATTACTGGAAGAAGCAGCAAAGTTAGAAGAAGGAGCAGTAGTATTTGGTTATCCCGTAAAAGATCCAAGAGCCTACGGAGTTGTAGAATTTGACAAAAATGGAAAAGCAATTTCATTGGAAGAAAAGCCAGAAAATCCAAAATCAAATTATGCAATACCAGGATTGTACTTCTATGATAATACAGTACTAAAAAAAGTAAAATCAATAAAACCTTCAGCAAGAGGAGAATTAGAAATTACATCTGTAAATGAAAAATATTTAGAAGAAGGCAAACTAAGCGTAAAAAAATTTGGAAGAGGCGTAGCTTGGCTTGATACTGGTACTCACGAAGCCTTATTGGAAGCAGCAAATTTTGTGCAAACTGTCCAGAAAAGACAAGGATTTTACATCGCTTGTATTGAGGAGATTGCTTATCAAAAAGGGTGGATAGGTGAAGAGAAAGTGAGAGAATTGGCGAAGGTTATGATGAAAACTGAGTATGGGAAATATTTGATAGAGTTAGTGGAAAAATAAAAATATATTTGTTGAAAAGAGAAAATATGAAAAAAAATATTCAAATATTGATGTCAACATATAATGGAGAGAAATATATAAAAGAACAATTAGATAGTATAATTTTGCAAAAAGGAAATTTTAATTTAAAATTATTGATTAGGGATGATGGATCTTCAGATGAGACTATAAAGATTGTTAAAGAATATTCTGAAAAAAATAGAAATGAAAAATTATTGAGGGTGAAAATATAGGAGTAAATAAAAAGTTTAGAGGAATTATTCAAAAAAATGCGATACTGGATGTGATTATTTTGCCATAAGTGATCAAGATGATGTTTGGCTTGAAGGAAAATTAGAAAATGCAATAAATAAATTGAATCAGATGAATAGTAAATTTAAACTTTTTTTGCTTCAAGGTCTTTTTGTAACTGATGAGAATTTAAATGTATTTGGAAAAACACAAGATTCAGAAGGTAGAAATTCTTTTTTTATAATTCAATGGTACAAAATATTTGTCCAGGTCATACTCAAGTTTTTTTAGTCGTGAAATTGTTTTTAGAGTTGCAAAAGAACTATAGTAGAGATATATTTATAATAGATTGGTGGATTTATCTACTTACTTCGGGAATAGGAGAGGTTTTTTTATAGAGAGTGTACAGTTAAACACAGGCAACATAGATTAAATGCAGCAGGATATGAAGTAAGTTTTTTGAAAAAAATAAATCGAAGATTAAAATATTTAAGAAAGTATAAAAGAGAGTCCAGTTTCTAAGCAAATAAGAGCTTTTTACAATATATATAAAGGGAAAATGAAACTAGAATATGAACAAGAAATAGAAAGATTTTTTTAGGAAATCAAAAAAATGTGTTTTTTAAGAATAAAATATATTTTGAATTGCAAAACTTTTAGATATGGAAAAAAATTGAAAATAGTATTTATAAAAATTTTTATATGTTTTTTTGGTAAATATAAATTATAGGAGAAAAAAAATGAAAACAAAAGATACTTGTAGAGTGTCCAGCTTTTAATATCATCTGTAAAAAAATAGGAGTTTTATCTGTTTTTAGAAAAATAGAAAAGAATGTGAAGTTAAGTTTAAAAAGAACAATAGAAATAAATGAAAAAGATATTGTCTGGTCAGATATTGTTATTTCAGTTAGAGGTTGTGAAAGAGCTTCGTTAAAAAAATTGTAAAAGTAGCAAATAAAGCTAAAAAGATTTACAATTATGTTTTTTTAGATGATGATTTAATAAATATACCATTAGATTTGGATTCAACTAAGTATTATAATGATAGGGAATTGAAAAAAATATAGAAAAAGTATTAGAAAATAGTAATGTTTTTATGGGCAGTTAATCCTAGAATAATTAAAAAAAATATTCAAAAATTTACAATAGAGAAAAAAAGGGAATTTTTATCGAAAGTTCCTATGGAGATAGAGAATGACATAGAAAGAGTAGAGTTTTCGACAAATCCCTTTAAAAAAATATTATATGCAGGTTCAATTGATCACGAAAAAAACTTTAAAAAAATAATAAATCCTGTGGTAAAAATTTAATGATGAAATAAGTAGTGGTAAAGTTTCTTTTTACTTTTATTGGGGCGAATCCTCATATAAAAAAATACAAAAACATTATAAATATTTTTGAAAGTTATGAGAAATACAAAAAGTTTGTTAAAGAGGGAAGATTTAGTATAGGATTGGCACCAATAGAAATTACAGAATTTTTATAAATCAAAGTACTATAATAAATTTTTTTGGAATATTCTTCAATAGGTGTTTTTAGGAATTTATACAAACTCTGAACCTTATAAACTAGTTGTAAGACATAATGAAAATGGAATTTTATGTAAAAATGAAGTTGAAAGTTGGTATAGTGAAATAAAAAAAAGTAATTGATAATCCTAATAAAAATAAGAAATATGATAAAAAAAGGCTCAAGAAGATTTAGTTAAAAAAATTATAATCTAAATATAGTTCAAAATGAATTATTTAAACAACTACCAGAATTATTAACATACAAAGCACCTTTAGTTGAACTAAAAAGTATAAAAATTAAAAGATTTAAAAATATGTTTTTTTATATGGAAAGATTAAAATTACTTATTAGAATATATGGTTTAAAAATCTGTATATGTAATACCATATAGGGTATTGAAAAAAATTATAAAAAAAATAATTAAAATATTAGGAAAGGAGATATAATAATTACTAAAATTATTATATTAAAATAAATGAGGGATTATTTTAAAGGAATATGGAAAGATAGATACATTCTTTTTAGTTTAGTAAAAAAACAGATTTAAATTTGAAATATAAAAAATCAATGCTAGGAGTTTTATGGTCTATTTTGACTCCGTTAGGATTAGTTTTAATAATAGGAGTTGTCTATTCCATCATATTTGGAATAAAAATGGAAGACTTCATTCCTACTCTTTTTGCAGGATTAAATGTTTGGATTTTTTTAAGTGCTTCAGCTGATGGAGGAACTTTATCTTTTTTGGGAGCGGAAGGATATTTAAAACAGACAAATGTTAATGCTCAAATTTTTCCAATTAGGAATGTTTTAGTAAATTTTATGAATTTGATATATAGTATAGTAGCTTTTGTTTTAATATATGCTTTTTTAAAACCGCAAATGTTTAATTTTAATATGCTTATGATAATACCAGGATTAGTTATAATTTTGTTATTTGCAATATCACTTTCTAATATAGCAGCAGTAATAAATTTAAATATAAGAGATTATCAACCATTTCAATCTTTAATTTTTTTCAAGGATTATTTTATGCTACACCAATAATATTTCCTGCAAAAATTTTTAGAAGAAAAAAAGGGTTTGGACTTTTGTATAAGATAAATCCTTTTTTTATTATATGATAGAAATTACTAAAAACTCCATTATTGGGTGAAAAATATTCCACATGTTGGAATATATCAGAAAGCAATTTTTTTGTAACATTAGTTTCTTTTAATCTTAAGCATTTTTTTAGTTGTAAAATTTAAAAAAAGGTATTGCATTTAAATTATAAAAAGAAAGTGAGAAAGTAAAAAAATGAGTAATATAATTTTTAAAAGATGTAAATTTATATTTTTAAAAATTAAAAAGAGAAAAAGCGAATTAAAGATTTATTTATAAAAAGGCAGTAATAAATTTAATAAATTTTTCTCAAGATGGAATTGTTCATGCTATAAAAAAATATGAATTTGGAAATAAAAGAAGGTGAAAGAGTTTCTATAATAGGTCATAATGGAGCAGGAAAAAGTACATTTTTGAAAATGGTTTCAGGAATTTATCCGCCTACAAATGGGACATTAGATGTTTCTGGAAAGATATCTAGTATGTTTGAATTAGCTACTGGTTTCGAAATGGAATCATCTGGGTGGGATAATATTTATTTGAGAGGATTAATGTTAGGAGAAACTCCTAAGAGTATAAAAGAAAAAATGAAAGAAATTGCAGAATTTTCTGAGTTAGGAGAATTTTTAGATATGCCAGTAAAATATTATTCTTCAGGAATGTTTGTTCGTTTAGCTTTTTCGGTTTCTACTGCTATAAAACCTGATATATTATTATTAGATGAAGTAGTAGCAGCGGGAGATGCCTCCTTTTTAAGAAAAGCTGAAAAGAGGATGAACGAGATGATAGATGTAGCTAAAATAATGGTTTTAGTAACGCATTCCATGAAAACTGCAGAAGATTTGACAAATAGATGTTTGTGGCTTGAAAAAGGTAAAATTGTGATGGATGGGAAACCAAAAGAAGTTATAAAAGAATATTTAAAAAATATGAAGGAGTAAGAATGAAGGTTGAAGATATAATAAAAGATAATTCTGAGTGGATAAAAAATATAGGATATGAGAGTCAAAAACCAATAGTATCAGTGTTATTACCAACTTTTAGAAGAGCAAAAGATGGTTATTTTGAAAAGGCGGTTCAATCAGTATTGAATCAGACATTTAAAAATTTAGAATTGATTATTATTGATGATGCTTCAACAGATGGAACAAAAAATTTGATAGATCATTTTATGAAAATAGATTCGAGGATTCAATGTATTAGGCATAAACAAAATGTAGGATTACCGGCAATAAGTGAGTATGAAGGATATGTAAAGGCTAGAGGGGAATATATAGCTTTTATATTCGATGACAATGAATGGGAAAAAGAATATATATCAAAAACATTATCGTTTATGGTAAGAAAGAAGTTAAAAGCTTCATTTGGCGTTGTTAAGTTATATTATGGTAAAAAGGATAATGAGTTTGTTACTTTAGGAGAAAAAAAAAATAGATATGAAATGAATGATATTTTTAGAAATAATCTTATTGGAAATGCAGGAGTTTTATTACATCGAGAAGTAATAGAAAATGTAGGTTTATATGATCCTCATATTTCAATAAAAAGAATATGTGACTGGGATTTATGGAGAAGGATATTTCAAAAAAATATGATTTTGAGTTTACAAATATAAACGCTAGTTCAGAACATGGATTTAAATTGAAAGATTCCTTAGGAAATACTGAAAATTTAGATGTATGGGTTGGATTAGAACAAATGTCAGAGGATAGGGATGCGTTGTTGTTACCAAAAAAATTTCTTAAATTACGATATTTTTTTAGAATTGAGGAAAAATAATACAGAATTATTTATTGATACAGTAGAGAAAGAAATTGAGAGTTATTATGAAAAGAAATGGTTCCAAAAAAATAAAATTGAAAAATTTTTTTATAAGCTTTTTGACATAAAAAAAGAAAAGAAAAAAAGAAAAAAATAAAAAAAGAATAACAGTAGTATTTCTATCTTTAGATGCTACAGCAAATGTATCTTTTTTTACGATACAGTAAAAATTTGTAAAAAAATATTATTTTTTTAGGTTTGAAAAATAAAAAAATTCATTATTAAAAAGAAACAATAGGATTTTTCAGATGCTTTTTATTTTTTTATGAGAGGATTAGAGGAATTTGAGGAAATAATAGAGGTATGTAAGGAAATGAAAAATACCATGCTATTATTATATAGATGATAATTTCATGATGTTGTTAAAAAGATATAAATGAAAAAAATATCATATTAAATAAAAAAATGAAGCAAGAGAAATAAAAAAAGGATGTGTATAGAGACAAGTAAGATTCAAAAAAATATAATTTTGAGAAAAATTTTATGTAGTACAAAAAAACATTAAAAAAAATTTTTTTAGAAAAAAATTACATACAGATATAGAGGTTTTTAAATCCTATTATTGATAAAGATAATATTAACATTCATGAATACTTAAATGAAGAAATATCAATTGCATTTATGGGAGGAAGTTTTAGAAATAAAGTATTAAAGGAAACAGTATTACCTGCAATCATCAAATTATCAAAAGAAATTAAAGTAAATTTTTATTATCCAAAAAGTCAAGAAATTGATGATTTAAAAAAAGATACGGAAAAAGGTTTTCAAATAAATTTTGTTGGTATCGAAAAAGACGTTTTTCATTACCGAAATTATTGAAAAGATTTTTCTAAATATAATATTGATATATTAGTTCATTGTGGTTCAGAGATGTATAATGGAATTTATAAAACGGAAAAATTCACTTTTAAATGCAGTTCAATTAGGTGCAGTGTTATTAACAAGTAATATAGAACCTTATAAAAACAATTTTTTTAACAATAAGAATGAATATATTAGAGTTGAAAAATCATATTGAAGAATGGTATTTAAAAATTAAAAAGAATTGTCTCAAAATAAGGAATTAAGAAAAAAATATATTTGAAATCTTATGATTATTGTAACAAAAATATATTCTGGAGAAATAGAAATAGAAATTTTTAGAAAGTATTGTTAATAAATTTCAGGAGATAAAAATACATTGATTTTTATGAGAAGATACAGAAAAATTTTCTACGAATAATGAAAAATTTATATTTATTGAATAATCAAAAAAATTATTAAAAAGATGCGAATTTAAATTTCTCGGGATTAATAAAAAAATAAAAAAAAGATACAATATAAAATGTGATGTTAAAAAAATTTTTAAAACATTAGGATTATTATTTGCTTCATATGGAGAACCCAAAGGACATATAATTATTAGAATATTAGAAAAAGGGGTAGTACAAAGAGAAGTTTCTCTTGATATGGAAACTTTCGTAAGAGATAAATGGACATATGTTGATTTTTAATCCTATAAATGAAAGTCAAAATAAAATATTTACTATTGAATTAGAATTTTTTTATGAAAAAAATTCAGTATTAATGGGAGTATTTGAAAATACAGATAAAAAGAAATTTTTAAATATAAGTTATTAAATAAATTAAGATATCCTGCAAAAAGGTTTAGATGTTTTGTATGTAGACTGCAAATAAAAAAATTAAATAATTCTTTTTTTAAGAAAAGGAAAATTTTTATGAAAGATAATTTTCAAAAATAAATTCGAAGATATTGTTTTTAAAATCATTGGAACAAAAAAATATAGAAGATTTAAGAATTTTTGAGAAATAAAAAAAGAAAAATAGAAAAATGTTTTATATACCAAAATGAAATAACAAAAGAAGAACAAGAAAAAAATGGTATAAAAAAACTATTTAAAAAAAAGAAAAATGATATAATGTTTTTCTGCTTTTTATAAATGGAGTTTTAGAAAAACCAATAGGATATGCAGCTCTTTTATGATATTGATAAAAGTAGTAAGAAATGTGAGTTTGGTAGAATAATAGTTGATAAAAGCAGAATTTCTAAAAAAGGAATTGGATATCAAATAACAAAATGTTTATGCGAGATAGGTTTTGAAAAATTGGGATTAGAAATGATATATCTGGAAGTTTTTTCTGATAATATTCCAGCAATTAAAACTTATTTAAAAGCAGGATTCGTTGAAAAAAATAGATACGAAAAAGAAGGCAAAGAAATAATTTATATGGAATTATACAAATAAATTATCAAAAAATTAAATAAATAAGAAATTTGGAAGGAGAAAAAAATGGCAATACAAGTATTAAAACCAAAATATCATGTGGAGGAATGTCTAAATGAAATTAGAGAGTGTCTTGAAATTGGATGGACAGGAATGGGATTTAAAACTGTTGAATTTGAGAATAAATGGAAAGAATATACAGGACATAGAAATGCTCATTTCTTAAATTCAGCAACTGTTGGATTACATCTTGCAGTAGAAATTTTAAAAAAAGAAAATGGATGGGAAAATGGAGATGAAATAATCACAACTCCTATAACATTTGTTTCAACAAATCACGCAATTTTATATGAAAAATTAGTACCGAGATTTGCAGATGTTGATGAATATTTATGTTTAGACCCTGAAGATGTTAAAAGAAAAATAAATAGTAAAACAAGAGCAGTTGTTTTTGTTGGTTATGGTGGAAGAGTAGGAAGATTAAAAGAAATTATAAAAATATGTAAAGAAAATAATTTAAAATTAATTTTAGATGCTGCGCATATGTCAGGAACTAGAGTTGATGGTGTTGTTCCAGGAACATGGGATGGTGTAGATGTAACAGTTTATTCTTATCAAGCAGTTAAAAATTTACCTACAGCAGATAGTGGAATGATTTGCTTTGCAAATGATGAATATGATAAAATTTGTAGAAAATTAACTTGGTTGGGTATCAATAAAGATACTTATGCGAGAAGTGGAGATAAAGGAACATATAAATGGAAATATGATGTAGAGTATTTAGGTTACAAAGATCATGGAAATTCAATAATGGCAGCAATTGGATTAGTAGAATTAAAATATTTAGATGAAGGAAATGCTTATAGAAGAGAATTAGTAAAAGAATACAATAGATTGTTTGAAGGAAATGATAAAATAAATATTGTAAGAGCACCTAATGAAGATGAATGTTCTTTCCATATATATGAAATAGAAGTGGATGACAGAGATGGACTTTTAGAATATTTGCAAAAAAATGATATTTATCCAGGAGTACATTACAGAGATAATACAGAATATGAAATGTATTCATATGACTATGGAAAATGTCCGAATGCTCATAGAGTATCACAAAGAATTTTGACATTACCTTTACATTTGTGGCTTACAAAAGAAGATGTTAAGCATATTGCTGATAAAGTATTAGAGTTTGTTGATAATAATTAAAATGAAAAATTATCCAATTATAAAAAGTATAATGAGAATTATAACTTTTATAATTGGTAAAAAAAATATAAACAGGAGTATAAATGAAAGACATTTTTAAATAGAAATTTTCTAAAAAAACTATATATATTTATATTTACTGATATTATTTTTTTCATTTTTCTTTCTTTGATTTTTTTACCACATAAAAAGATAATAATATCTTCTTTGGATGAAAGTAATGGAAAAAAATAGAAACTATATTGTAATTTTGGGAATACATGATGGTGAAAAGGTATATGATTTAAATAAAAATTTTTTTAGAAAACAAAAAAATTAAAAAGAAAATTCAGAAGGATTAAGTTTTTATAAAAAAAGGGGCAAATGGGTTATGGATCTAATGTGATTTATACAACAAATTCAAAAAAAATAAAATTATAGTAGATGTAAAAAGATCTTTTTTTACTAAAAATAGTTTTTTTATAATATTGGAATAAAAATATTAATAGAAAGTGGTCGAGAAAAAAAGATTAGTTGATATTCAAGGCAAAAAGGAGAAGCAATAGAGTATTTTTCCCTTTTATAAAGAACTTGTTTATTATTATTTAAATACAGCATTTTTTATTATTTTTTCTAATGGTAATTATTACTTTTTTTATTTAGGAGAAAGAAAGGAGTTTAATAATTTTTAAAATTAATTAAAGTTGACAAATTATTATCACTATTAAAAAGAATATAAAAAAATTGATTTTTATGTTTTTATATTTTTTTGTATGTTTTATACTATTTTACTCATATGTAACAAATCCTTTCGGAAAAATACATAAGTGATATCAAAGCACATATTGAAATGTCATATTTAGGAACATTCTATTCTTTGATGGGAACTATAATTAAAAATGATTTTAACTTTGAGTGGAGATTATGCGAGTATATTAATATCAATTTTGTTGTCTAGTTTCATAATTTTTTTCTATTTTTTGAAACAGAAAAAAATTATAAATTATTTATTAGAAAAGTTTAGAATTAAGATAAATAAAGATATTTGTTTTTTTATTAGTATTTGTTTAATATTTATAACTGCAATTTATATTCCAGGATACAGTCCCGTATTTTTTTGGTAAGTTTTTTTACTAAAAAAATAAAAATTTTAATAACTTCAATGTCAGCACAACCATGGCACAATACTACTTATATTGGTATGAGATTATTTGCTTTTACAAGTGATGTATAAATATATATACATACTTATAGAAAAAGATATTAAGTTTAAAGATTATGTTGAATTTTTTTGATTTTTATTATTATTAGTTAATGCAGTAAAAACCAAATTTTATAATTGCTTTTTGCACCTATGGTAGGATTATTTATTATATATGATTTTTTTAGTAGTTTATGGAAGAAAAAGAAAGTTGATTTAAAGAAATTTTTTTATTTTTTTAAGTATTTGTTTAATTGTTTCAACAGTTGTATTGTATTTTTCAATATAAAGTTTTATATTCAAAAGATTCAGGGAGTAGTGTTACTTTTCACATTAAAAAAATTTTAAATCACTAATGTTAGAAAAAAATTTTTTTATAAAATATCTTTACTTGGAGTGATTTTTTTCCTATAATTGTATTATTATCTTGTATAAAAAAATAGATATTTACCAAAAAAATTTTTATTTCAAAGCTGGGTTTTATTTTTTTATAAGTTTTCTAGAAAGAATATTTTTTTATAGAACTAGGTTATAGAGAAAAACATGGTAACTTTTTTGGGGCGGCTACTTTGCAGGATACTTTTTTATTTTTTTGGTTAGTATTGTATTGATTTTTGGTTATGTATAATAAAAAAATTATTTCTAAAAAAAGAATATTATATTTTTTTGTTATATTTTTTTGTTACATGTTGTTAGTGGAATTATTTATTTTTTTGATGTTATTAAGTGGAGATTTTTTTATGTATTGATTTAAAAAAATATAATAATTAGGAGAAAAAAATTATGAATATAAAAAAAGACAGTATATGTATATTTCTTTTATATCATTATTTATCTCGGTTTTTACTTGTTTTTTTATTTTTATACATCTATTCAAGAAACAAAAAAATAGTAGTTAATAAAGAAAAAGGTACAAATTTTAGAGCAAAAATAATGGAGGATATATTTACTTTATAGATAATGCAGAAAGAGTAAATAAAAAAATTTTTTTGTAGAAGGATGGTTATTAAAGAAAAAAATGAAGATAATTTTTAAAGTAAATAGAATTGTTGTATTAGAAGATAGTAAAAAAATTTTTTTATAAAATATTTACAAAAATCTGTGATTAGACCTGGGATAACAGAATATTTTTAAAAAAATGAAAAAAATTACAATAATACTGGCTTACAAGCAAAAAGGGAAAAATAAATAGGAAAAATGATACCTCCTTTTAAGATTTATTTTTTTAATTAAAGAAAAAAATAAAGAATTATTATTAGATACGGGAAAAAAATCATAAATTAGGAGGAAAATAAAAAGTGAGAAAAAAAGTTGATAAAAATAAAGAATTATATAATTTTAAATAGATATTGTCTGTTATTTGCTTTTTATTTTTAGGAACATTTATTTTTTAAATACAATTATGTACTTGGGGATGATACAAAAATTTTTTTGAATGAATTGTTTTTCTCAAGGTTTTTTTAAGATGTTAATACATGATTATCTAAATTGGTCAGGAAGAATTTCGTCGACAATGATATATTTTTATTATTTTTACCTCATATTAAAGTTTGGAAAAATTTTTGAATATTATAGTTGCATTTTTTTATTTATAAAAGGATTATCAAATTATTATAAAGATGAAGTGTCTAATTTAGAAAAAAATTGAAATTGATAAAATGATTATAAAAATGTTTTTTTCTTTGTAAGTATATTTATCATACTATCTTCTTATGTGTGGATGACTGGTAGTTTTCAATATATTTGGGTCGTAGTAGCATTTTTTTGTATGCAATGCATCCTTTTTATAATTTGTTTTTTTATAGAAAATTAAAATTTTTCAATATATAAATGGATTTGGTATTATTGTTGTATGTTTTATGCTTCGTATGTAGAGCAGGAATCTTTAATTATTTTAGTTCTGGGTATAATTTCAGTTATAGCAATTTATAGAAAAAAAGACATTAAACATATTGAGAAACGAAAAAAATTTATTATTATTATATATTTTTTTAATAAATTTTTTTATTTCTAGAATGAGTCCAGGATTAGGTAATAGAATAGAAGTAGCAAAAAGCATATTATCCAAATTGGGATAATATTCCTTTTATTTTTAAATTTTATGAAGCATTTATTTTTGAGTAGTAAAAAAATTTAATTTTAGGTTCAAACTTATTGTTTTTTTATATTATTGCTATTGTTAAGCATATTAATCTATAAAAAAATTTGGAACAAAGTTTAAAAATATTATTTATTCCGATATTTTTATATGATTTTTAAATATAATACCTTTTTGATTATTTAATGAGTTCCATTATGTTGGATAATAATAGAGTTCCTATACTTAATTCATCAAAAAGAGTTATCTTTTTTTCTATTTGACATAGGAAAAGTTGTTCAAGATATAAAAAAATAGCTAAAATAGAATATTTACCAATAGTAATTATTTTTATTTGTAATAATTTTTTTCATCTTTTATACTTCTGATAGTATTCGAAGATAAAAAAATAAAGGCAGATTAAATTTTTTTAGTCTATTGGGCTGGGTTATTTTTCAGGATACATAATTGCATTTATGCCAGTTATGTATGGTATAGGAACAAGAGCTTGTTTTATAACAGTAACTTGTTTTTTTATTTGTAATTTCACAATTATATTTAGAGTTAAAGTTAAAAATATGAAATTGATAAAAAAATCTTTATTTTTAAGATATTGAAAAATTATTTTAACAATTTTATCTTTTGTGATTATTCTTAGTTATCATACGAGAATAATTGAAAAAAAGTTTTTATTAATAGAATAAGAGATTATTAAGGAGTGAAAAGATATATGAAAGTAGTTATATTAGCTGGAGGATTAGGAACAAGATTAAGTGAAGCAACTCATGCAATTCCAAAACCAATGGTAGAAGTTGGTGGAAAGCCGATGTTGTGGCATATCATGAAAATTTATTCACATTACGGGTTTAATGAATTTATAATTTGTTGTGGATATAAAGGAAATGTAATAAAAGAATATTTCTTGAATTATTTTTCTCGTATGAGTGATATTACAGTAAATTTAAAAAATAATGAAGTTGAAGTACATAAATCTGACAGTGAAGACTGGAAAGTGACATTAGTTGATACAGGAGCAAATACTTTGACAGGTGGAAGAGTAAAAAGAATACAAGAATATATTGGTAATGAGACATTTTTACTTACCTATGGAGATGGAGTGGCAGATGTTAATATAAAAGAACTTGTTGAATTCCATAAAAAAAATGGTGGAAAATTGACAGTTACTGCTTATCAGCCACAAGGGAAATTTGGTTCGTTAAATATATCTGAAGATAACAATGTTAATAGTTTTACAGAAAAGCCGGCTGGAGATAATATGTGGATAAATGCTGGGTATTTTGTATGCGAGCCAGAAGTTTTTGATTATATCACTCATGGAGATGAAACTGTGTTTGAAAAAGAGCCGTTGGAAAATTTAGCAAAAGATGGAAAAATGAGAGCATTTAAACATACAGGATTTTGGAAACCGATGGATATTTTGAGAGATAACAGAGAATTAAATTCAATGTGGGAAAATAACAAAGCTCCTTGGAAAGTATGGGAATAAGGAAGGAGACAAGAATGGAAGGATTTAATAATGTTTATAAAAATAAAACAGTATTAGTTACAGGGCATACAGGTTTTAAAGGTTCTTGGTTGTCTATTTGGTTAAGAGAGTTGGGAGCAAATGTAATTGGTTATGCTCTTGACCCTTATACTGAAAAAGATAATTTTGTACTTACAAAATTAGAAAATAAAATAACGGATATTCGTGGTGATGTTAGAGATAAAGAACATTTAGAAAAAGTCTTCGAACAATATAAGCCAGATTTTGTTTTTCATCTTGCGGCACAACCTTTAGTTAGATTATCTTATGATCAACCAGTTGAAACTTATGAAGTGAATGTAATGGGAACAATTAATGTTATGGAGTGTATAAGAAAAACACCTGAAACTAAAGTAGGAATAATGATAACAACTGATAAGTGTTATGAAAATAAAGAACAAATTTGGGGATATAGAGAAAATGAAGCATTCGGAGGGTATGATCCATACTCTTCTTCTAAAGGTGCAGCAGAAATTGCAATAAGCTCTTGGAGAAATTCATTTTTTAATCCTAAAGATTATAAAAAACATAAAAAAAGTATAGCTAGTGTAAGAGCGGGTAATGTTATAGGTGGTGGAGATTGGTCATTAGATAGAATAATTCCCGATTGTATAAGAGCTTTGGAAAAAGACGAAGCAATAAGCATAAGAAATCCAAAAGCTATAAGACCTTGGGAACATGTTTTAGAGCCTTTGAGTGGATATTTGTTGTTAGGACAAAAAATGTATGAAGAACCTTCTAAATATTGTGAAGGTTGGAATTTTGGTCCAAATCTTGATTCAATTGTTCCCGTTTGGGAAATTGGAGAAAAAATAATAAAATATTATGGCTCAGGGAAATTAGAAGATAAGTCTAAAAAAGGTGAACTTCATGAAGCTAAACTACTAGCTTTGGATATTACAAAGGCACGATTTAATTTAGGGTGGAAACCTAGATGGGATATTGATAAGGCTATAGAGAAGACTGTGGAGTGGTATAAAGAGTATAGTAATGAAGATGGTTATGAGTTATGTGTGAAACAAATAAAAGAATTTTTTACAAAAGAAAAAATAAAGTAAAATATTATAATAAATTATGAAAACTAGGAATTAGAGGTTCAATTATGAAAATATCAATAGTTATACCATGTTACAATGAAGAGGGAAATGTGATACCTATATGCAATGCTCTAAAAGAAATGTTTGCTAAAGATTTACCAAAATATGAGTATGAGATAATACTTATAGATAACAAATCTAAAGATAAAACAAGAGAGCGGATTCGTTCATTATGCGAAAATGATCCATGCATAAAAGCAATTTTTAATATAAAAAATTTTGGACAATTTAATAGTCCGTTCTATGGATTACTTCAAAGTTCAGGAGATTGTACAATACACTTTTGTGCAGATTTTCAAGATCCAGTTGAAATGATACCAATCATGGTTCGTGAATGGGAAAAAGGACACAAAGTAATCAGTATGATAAAAACTAGTAGTAAAGAAAATAAAGTTATGTATTTTTTAAGAAGTATATATTATAAATTAATAAAAAAAATGAGCACAGAAAATCAAATAGAACATTTTACTGGATTTGGATTATATGATAAAAGTTTTATTGAAATATTAAGAAATCTAAATGATCCAATTCCTTTTTTAAGAGGATTGGTAGCGGAGTATGCTCCGGATCATTTGGAAATAAAGTATGAACAACAACTTAGAAAAGCAGGAAGATCATCAAATAATTTCTTTTCTTTATATGATGCGGCGATGCTTAGTTTTACAAGTTATACTAAAGGGGGATTAAGAATAGCAACTTTTTTTGGATTTACGGTATCATTAATAAGTTTTTTGATAGCAATAGTATATCTTATTTTAAAAATTATGTTTTGGAATGATTTTATAGCAGGAAATATACCTATATTAATGGGAGTATTTTTCTTTGGTGGACTTCAGCTTTTTTTTATAGGATTGTTAGGGGAATACATTATAAGTATGAATACAAGAATTATGGATAGACCATTAGTAATTGAAGAAGAAAGAATAAACTTTAAAGAAAATAAGGAAAAATAATTAGGAGAATTAAATGAGAGAAATAAAAAAATTCTTGATTGTACATTGAGAGACGGAGGATTAGGAATAGAAGATGCTAATAAAACAGGTATAAATATGAAATCTTTTGATAAAACTATTGTAAATAAAATGATTTCGTATTTTAGTAATTCTAATTTAGATATTATAGAGCTTGGATCTATTGAAATAACAGATTCAGATGTAACAAGATATTGTATATATCCTTCAATTGAAGAAATTTCGAAAAAGATACCACACAAATATTCAAAAAATCAAATGTTTGTAGCTTTATTTAGAGGACCAGATACTTCTATTGAAGATATACCTAATTGGAATGAAACTTATTGTGAAGGGATTAGAGTTATTATTAGATACTCAGAATTACAAAAATCACTTAATTTTTGTAAAGCACTTTCTAAAAAAGGATATAAAGTTTTTGTACAGCCAATGTTAACATTAAGATATACAGAAGAAGAATTAGATTTAATTATAAAAGCATCTAATGAAATGAAAGCATACGCATTATATTTTGTTGATAGTTATGGATATATGACAGAACGAGATGTAACATATTTTTTAAAAAAATATGATGAGAAATTAGATTCAGAAATAAAGATTGGATTTCATAGTCATAATAATTTGAATTTAGCGTTTTCGAATGTAAGAGCTTTTTATTAATTATGAAACAAATAGAGATATCATTGTTGATTCTTGTGTATTAGGTATGGGACAAGGTGCAGGAAATTTACAAACAGAGATTATTTCAGATTATTTAAATAAACACTATAATAAAAAAATATGATTATAATAAGATATTAGAAATTTGTGAAATAATTGAAAAAAATTTTCTCCAAAAACCTTTGTGGGGATATACAGTAACAACTTTATTACCGGCATTACACAAAGTAGCATATAAATATTCTATTAACTTAAGAGAAAGATATAATTTATCGTATGCAGAAATAAATTATTTATTAGAAAATATTCCAGAAGATTTAAGACATAGATACACGCAAGAAAATTTGGATAGACTTTTAAATTTATTGAAGAAAGGTGAATAACATGAAAGTTGTTGATTATCTAGTTGACAGTTTAATAAAATTAGGAATTACAGATGTCTTTGGTATACCAGGAGGAGTGGTTCTTGATTTTGTATATGCTTTAAATAAAAGAAAAAAAAATATAAGAACTCACCTTTTACATCATGAGCAAAATGCTGGATTTGCAGCTCTTGGATATGCACAAGCAACTCAAAAGATGGGAGTGGCATTTGGAACTAAAGGTCCAGGAATCTTAAATTTTACAACTTCAATAGCGGAAGCATATTCAGATTCGATACCATCTTTATTTATAACTTCACATTCATTAAACGATATAAGTGAAAAAATGAGATTTATTGAAGATCAGGAAATAGACATTGTTCCTATTTTTAAATCAATTACAAAGTACTGTGTTAGAGTAAATAATGTGGATTCTTTTATTGAAGAATTAAAAAAATCTATTTACTTAGCTAATTCAGGAAGAAAAGGACCTGTGGTTATTGATATATCTTCAAAAATTTGGAATAGCGAAATTTTAGAAAATAAATTAGAGGGGAAATTATAAAGAATATTGATAACTTAAAAAAATAATTTTGAAGAAGTTATTTTATCAATTGAAAAAAACTTAATGAATCAAAAAAACCTTTGTTAATCATAGGAGATGGAATAAGGCAAGCAGGTATTGAAAAAAAGAAATTGTTGAATTTTTCAGAAAAAAATAAAATTCCAGTTATATATAGTAGAGGTTGTCAAGATGTTATGTCAAATTCAAAAATGGCTTTTGGTTATGTAGGAAGTCATGGTATTAGATATGCTAACTATATTTTATCAGAAGCAGATTTATTGATAAGTCTAGGAAATAGGCTATCCTTTCCAATAAAGTCAAAAAGTTTTTTGGATATTTTTTTAGTAAATGTAAATTAATTAGATGTGATATAGATGAAAATGAATTTATGAGAGAAATTCCGAATAGTGAGAATTTTTCAATGTGATATAAAAAGAAGTCTTGAAAGGACTTCTTAATAAGAATATAGAAAAATAAAAAAATATAGATGAATGGTTAGATAAATGTAATAAAAATAAAAGAAATTCTTTTGGAATAGTGATACTAATACACCTGTAAATGAAATAACCTATTTATTAAATAACCTTAAAAATACAGGTGCGATAGTTGGAGATGTCGGAAATAATGAATTTTGGTTGTCAAGAGCTTATGAATTTTCTAAAAATAAAAGTAAAATATTATTTTCAAGATCGCTTGGAACTATGGGATGTTCGATTGGAAAAAGCAATTGGAGCATATTATGCATTGAATAAAAAAATATTATTTGTTTTATAGGCGATCAAGGACTTCAAATGAATCCACAAGAATTACAATTTATTTCTAATAATAAATTACCAATATGGATTGTAGTTATTAATAATAGTTCATCAGGAATGATTAAATCGAGACAGATTAGAAGATATAATTCAGAATTTTTATTAACGACAAAAAAAACGGGTTATAGTGTAGTTGATTTAGAAAAACTTTCTAATACTTATGGTTTTGATTATATTCAGATAGAATCAGTAAAAGATATTGATAATAAATTAAGAGATTGTGATTACACGAAACCGTTATTTATTAATTTTATCGTTGATGAAAAATATTGATTTGGAAATATCATTACCTATTGGAAATAATTGTAAAGATATGGAACCCTAAATTAGATAAAAACAATATTGGAAAAGAATAGAAAAAAATTATAAAAATCTAGGAGGCTAAGTATGAAAAAAAATTTTTTTCAGGGAAAAACAGTTTTAGTAACTGGAGCAACAGGTTTAATAGGAAGCAATCTAGTAGATACTCTTATGAAAAATAGAAGGGATTAAAGTAATCGCGTTAAGTTTTACTGAAGAAAAAAATTGAAAAAAATGTTTTTTGAGAAATATAGAGAAAAAGATAATTTTAGATACATAGTTAGAGATATTTCATTAGGAATTGATGATATAGAGGAAACTATTGATGTTTGTTTTCATGGAGCTGGATCTATGGAAAGGGAAGTAATTTCTAATAGACCTGTTGATGTTATTTTACCAAATTTAATAGGAACTAAAAAAATTGTTGTGAATTTATGGTTTCACAATATAAAAAAAGAAAAAAATGTAAAAAGGAAGAATAATATTATTCTCTTCAGTTACAGTTTATGGAAATAATACTGATAAGGATTTGATTGTAAAAGAAGAAGACACTAATTATACAGAAGTTTTGGATTCTAATAGTGCATGTTATTCTCAATCGAAAAGGATGGTAGAAGTTATAGCACATGCTTATAAAAAACAATTTGATGTAGATTTTGTTACAGCTAGACTTAGTACTGTATATGGGAGTACTAAATTAATTCCAAATACAGCATTTTTTTGAATTTATAAAAAAAGGAGTTAAGGGAGAAAATATTTTAATAAATAGTTCAGGTTCTCCTAGAAGAGATAATATTTATATAGATGATGCAATAAATGCTCTTTTAACTATTTGTGAAAAAGGAATTTCTGGTGAAGCTTTATAATATATCATCAAATCAAGAAGGTAACAATTATTTAGCAATTGATGAAATAGCTAAAATTATTGCTGAAGTTTCAAATGAATATAATAATGGAAATAAAAAAATTCAAAAAAATTTCAGTGATATTAAAAAGAAAATAGTTCTAAAAAGAAATCCAGGATTAATACTAGACAATCAAAAAGCTGAAATTTTTTTAGGATGGAGTCTAAAAACAGACTTCAGAACAGGAATAAAGAGAACAATAGAAAAAAATTAACATAGAAAATTAATTTTGATGAGGAAATAAAATGACAAATTTAATAAAAAAAATTATTCTATAAATATGAAAAAAATTTATAAAGTTTGCAATAGTTGGTTTTTGGAAATTTATTTATTTCTCTTATTACTTATTATATATTGGTATTTTTTTCTCTATTAATTACCAAATAGCTAATGTTGGAGGATTTATAACAGGAAGTTTAAATGGATATATTTGAATAGAATATGGGTATTTAAAAATTCAAAAAATTTATCATCTATTGTAAAAATTTTTATTTCTCTTATTTAAGTACCTGGTTATTAAGTGCTATTTTTATTGTATATTTGGATTGAAATTTTTCAATATATCAGATAAAAATCGCTCCAATTATAAATGTGGTCATAACTACACCTATAAATTATTTTTATGAATAAATATTGGGTATTTAAATATAAATAAAGAATACATATTAGGAAGATAGAAAAAAATAAGAATTTAAATTTTTAATGAAGTTTAAAAATTATTTTTATTAAAAAAATTTTTGCTAGAATATTTCTTACTTAAATTTTTTTAAATTGAAATTTTTTTATTTTTTTCTTGGTGCAAGATTATTAGATAGAATAACTTAAAAAAACAGTTATCTTTATTATTGAAAGGGTAATTATGAAAATACTATTAACAGGTTCAAACGGTCAATTAGGCCACGAATTCAAAAAAATATTTGATAAAAAAAATATTGAATATATCGCAGTAGATTGCAAGAAATTGGATATCACAAGCGACAAAGCTCTAAAAAAATTCTTTCAAGTAAACAAAGAGATTACTCACATAATAAATTGTGCAGCATATAATGATGTGGATAAAGCTGAAACTGATAAAAAGTTTGGTTGTCAAATTCTAAAGCACCAAAAAAGTTAGCTGAAATTTCTAAGAAAATTGGAGCAATTTTTGTTACTTATTCAACAGATTTTGTGTTTGATGGGGAAAAGAAAGTTCCATATAATGAAGACGATGAGGTAAATGGACTTTCTGAATATGCAAAAGCAAAAATAACTGGAGAAAAATTTGTGTTGGAGAGTTATAATAAAAGTTTTGTAATTAGAACTTCTTGGATGTTTGGCATAGCAAATAATAATTTCGTTAAGCAAGTAATAAATTGGAGCAAATCTCGAAATAAGTTGAGTATAGTAGATGATCAAGTATCAGCTCCCACATATTCAGTAGATCTTGCCGAATTTTCTTGGAAATTAATCCAAACTGAAAAATTTGGATTGTATCATATTACAAATGATGGAATTGCGAGTAAATATGACCAAGCGAAGTATGTTTTGGAAAAAATTGGTTGGAAAGGAACGTTAGGAAGAGCTAAAACAGATGATTTTAATCTTCCTGCAAAACGACCAGCTTATTCGAAATTGGATTCTAGCAAAGTTGAGAAATTGTTAGGTGAGAAAATTCCTACTTGGCAGTCGGGGATTGATAGGTTTTTAGAAGAGATGAAAGAAAATGAAGAGTTATAAAAATTTTTTTAAATTAAGCTGAGTTTTTTTCAGCTTTTTTTAGTGAAATTTTTTTGTTTTATCAAAAATTTTTAAAAAAAGCTATTCAAAAAAATTCAAAAAAATAGTTTATAATTAAATAAATAATTTAGAACGGAGAAAAATAAATGAAAAACAAATATATTAATTTTATTGGGATTTTTGAGCTTGAGTGTCATTGGAAGCGCAAAGACGCAACAGATTTTTGAAGAAAAAAATTATTCGATTGAAATGACACAAGAAAAGTCGGAGTTGACTAGTGAAAATAATTCTAGTAGTACTGAAGAAAATGGAAAAGAAGAACAAAGTCTTTTGGGAAAAAGAAGAAAAAAAGTTAGTGAAAATACTCAGACAAACGGAAAATATGGAAAAAAATCACTTTGGAATAAAATTGTGAATAGAAAAAAAAGTGATAAAAATGAAGAATGGAAATTAGTTTGGGATGATGAATTTGATTCGAACAGTTTAGATATGTCTAAATGGAGCTACTGGGGAGATAATAACATTCCTTGGAATGCGGGAAATTATTTGGATGAGAAAGGAAATTTGGTGGATCAGTCTGGATTTAAGGTTAAACATTATTATTTAAAGGATAATGTTAAAGTGCAAGATGGAAATTTAGTCATTGAAGTGAAAAAAGAGAATAATAAAACTGTGAATATTGATGGAAAACAGAGAAAAATATTGTATAGTTCTGGAGCAGTTCACACTAAAGGAAAATTTTCTGTGCAAGAAGGTAAGATTGAGATGAGAGCGGCTATGCCTAAAGGTGTAGGAACTTGGCCTGCTTTTTGGATGTGGCCTGAATGGTATAGCCAAGGGACTAAGTTAGCGGATGGAGAAATTGATATTTTTGAAATTTATGGTTCTGATTTGTCAAGAGTGACTGGGACTACACATGTTTTAAAAACGACGGAAAATAAATATCAGATGTTTGACGGAGATGATGAAAAGATTAAAAAGAATGAAGATTTGACACAATTTAATACTTATGCTGTCGAATGGGATTCAAAAGAAGTAAAATGGCTATTTAACGGAAGAGTTTACAAAAAGAGAACTATGAAGGAAATGGAGAAAAAAGCTGGAAGAAATCCATTTAATCAGCCATATTTTCTTATGATAAATGTGGCGCTTGAAAATCAAACTGGAAGTGATGGAGATGTGGATTTTCCGACAGAGATGAAAGTTGATTATGTGAGAGTCTATAAAAAAGATAAATAAAAGGAGGATGGTTATGGAAGTTAAAAAGTTTAAGGAAAATGATGTAAAGATATTTGCTGGTTCTTCTGCAAAAAAATTGGCGCAAAAAATAGCGGATTATGTAGGGCTGCCGCTTTCAAAAAATAAGATTCAAAAATTTTCAGATGGGGAAATATTTACCAAATCGCTTGAGAGTGTGAGAGGAAGTAAAGTTTTTGTCGTGCAGTCAACTGCGGGGAAAGTGAATGAAAATTTGATGGAACTTCTGATTTTTATAGATGTGCTAAAAAGATCGTCTGCTAAAGAAATTATAGCGATTATTCCATATTTTGCATATGCAAGGCAAGATAGGACGATTAATCCACATGATCCAATTACTGCAAAATTAGTTTCAAATTTATTGTTTACAGCTGGGGCTACAAGAATTGTTACGATGGAATTGCATACTAGGCAGACACAGGGATTTTTTGATATTCCAGTTGATCATATGGAGCCGCTTCCAGTTTTGGCAAAATATTTTGATAAAAAAGGATTTTCTCAAAGTGAAGATGTCGTTGTTGTGGCACCTGACATAGGTTCGCTAAAAAGGGCAAGAGGTTTTGCCAAATGGCTTGAAGTGCCACTTGCGATTGTAGAAAAGAGAAAAAATGGAGATGGAGAATTTGAAGTTGAAAATTTAATTGGAGATGTATGTGGTAAAAAGGTCATTTTGATTGACGATATGATTAATACAGGAAAAACAGTTTGTAATGCAGCAGATGCGTTAATTAAAAACGGTGCAACAGAAGTGTATTGCTGTGCGACTCATGCGGTATTTTCAGATTATGCGGTAAAAAGACTAAAGGAATCTGTAATTAAAGAAGTTGTCGTAACAGACACAATTGAGTTAAGAGAAGATGAATATTTTGAAAAACTTACTGTTTTATCAACAGCTAAGATTTTTGGAGAAGCGGTAAAAAGAATAGTTGTTTATAAAGAAATGAGTAATTTATTTGTGAAATAAGGAGGAAAATATAGATAAAATGAGCCATTATTTTTCTGAAGTGCAAGATGTGAAATCATCAAAAAAAATAATAAATTATGAAATTAAAAATGAAAAAAATTTGAGTTTTTTTGACTGATAATGGAGTTTTTTTCAAAGACAAAGATTGATTTTGGGACTGATGTTATGTTACAGACTTTTTTTGAATGAAAATAAAAAATTGGAAAATATTCGAATTTTGGATATTGGCTGTGGATATGGCGTTGTTTCCGTTGTTTTAAAAAAATTTTTTGAAAAAACAAAAATTTTATCGACGGATGTCAATGAGAGAGCGCTGGAATTGACAAAAGAAAATATACAAAAAAATAATAGGACAGATGATTTTGAAGTTAGAAAATCTTTTGTATTTGACAATATTTCTGAAAGTTTCGATGTGATTTTATCTAATCCACCAATTAGAGCAGGAAAGCAAGTGATTTTTGAAATTTATGAAAAAAGTTTTTTTCATTTAAACAAAAACGGAGAATTTTACTGCGTGATTCAAACTAAACATGGAGCTAAGAGTACGAAAAAAAAATTGGAAGAACTTTTTGGAAATTGTACCACGCTTGTGATTGAAGATGGATATAGAATTTTTAGATGTGTTAAAAATAGTTAAATAATTAGTTGAAAAAAGGAGTACGATTTTGTACTCCTAATTTTTTTAGTATTTAAAAATTACATTTGAACTTTTTGGTCTTGAAATTTCTTTTTTAGCTTTTACATAGTCAATGAAAATAGGGACATCGCTTAAATATGTGTTTGTTCCACCACGAGTTTTTATAATTTCCCCAAGAGTTTTATAACCATCTTTTCCACTTGCAATGTATGAATTTGTTCCCATTACATAAGTTTTGTTTGAGTCAATTGGAACCCATTCGTTTGATTTTCTGTCAAGCACTTCGATTTTTTTGACTCTTGTTCCAAGTTTTCCAGCTTTTGTAGCTTCATATCTGATTCCTGCACCATAAGGGAATGATCCAGTTGAACCACCTGTAAGTGAATAATCTATCGCATCTTCAAGCACCTGTTTTACTTCTGAACCTTTGATTTCAAGCGTATAAATTGTATTTGTGGCAAAAGGAAGCAAAGTATACGCAAGGTCATAGTTAAATTCTCCTGGTTCCAGAGTAATTCTTATATTTCCGGCATTTCCAATGACAAAGTCGATATTTCTAGTTCCAATAGTTTTTAATTTGTCTAAAACTGATTCCATGACAAGAGTTGTTGCAAGAGAACCTTCTGGATTTTTTGCATCTGGAATACGGTTTTCAGAACCACCTGGAATTTTATCTAAAATTTTTCCAACTGATTTTTTACCCATTTCATTTTTTTCTTTTTTGTAACCTTCCAATAATTCTTCAGCTTGAGGTTCATTTTTTACAAATTTAATATTTTTATTTTCATTTACAAATTTAATAACTTTATCTTTTTCTGCTCCAGTCAATTGAACATTTTTATTGTCTTTATCTTTTACTTCGAAAAAGTTATCTCCAATTAATAGTTGTGGGTTTGCTACAACATTTGTAACAACTCCTTTTTGGTTAAAATCTAATTTTAATTGACCAAGTAAATAAGCATAACACCAAGCTTCTACTACATAAGTTGGCTCACCGTTGGCATGGTCAATTTTTTTTGGATAATCAGGATCTGCCACTTTTAGTCCAAATTGTTCAAATTGAGAACCCAATAAATAGTGTGTATCTCCTGATACGATTAAATCAATTCCTTCAACTTTTTTTGCGATTTCAAGATTTCTTTCGTATCCTGCATGAGAAAGCAGAATTATTTTGTTAATTCCTTTATCTTGAACTTCTTTTACATATTTTTTCGCTGTTTCCACTTCGTCGTAAAATTTTATGTCATCTCCAGGACTTGAAGATTCTTTAGTTTTTTTCACAACTTCGATTCCGATAATTGCAACTTTTTCGCCATTTATGTTTTTAATGATGTAAGGTTTCCATTTATTTTCTAAGATGCTTCCTTTGTCAGGTACGACATTTGCTGAAACAACTGGAACTTTTAGAACATCTAAAAATCCTTTTAATCCTTTATTTCCAGCATCAAATTCGTGATTTCCCAATGTGAATGCGTCAAATTTGATTTCGTTCATTATATTTGCATCCGCTTTTCCTTCGAATAATGTGAAATAAAGAGTTCCTGTTTGTGCATCTCCAGCGTGTAGAACAAGTGTATTTTTGTTTTCTTTTCTGAATTCATCAATCGCTTGAGCCATTCTGGCCATTCCGCCGATATTTACTGTAACAGTTTGGTCTCCTAATTTTAATGGCATTTTTTCTTCTTCCAGATGCGAGTGATGGTCATTGATGTGGGCAACATTTAACTCAAAATTTGAGTTAGTGCTTTTTTTATTTTTAGTCGTTTTTGCCATTGCGACATTTTGTGTAGCTGAAAATATTGTGATTGTCAGCGCTAATAAAAATAACTTTTTCATAAGAAAATCCTCCAAATGTTTTTTTGTATAATAAATTATAGTATAATTTTGCAAAAAAATCACGAAAAAAATTTTGGATTTTTTTATAAAAATTTTCTTTTTATATTTTTTTGATTTATTCCATTCATAGTAGCTTTGATTTAAGCTATATGCGCAAAAACCATTATTAGTTAAGATTTTTGCAGCGATGTTGGCATAGGCGCAGTTTCTTCCACGGCAGTAGACGATTATTTTTTTATCTTTTGGCAAATCTTTCAAGTTTTCTTCTAGCATTTTCATTGGAATATTTATCGCATTTTCAATGTGCTGTGAATTAAATTCATCTTCTGGTCGCAAGTCAATTATTACAACATTTTCTTCTTCAACCATTTTTTGCGCTTTTTCAACGGTTAAAATTTTTGTTTTGCAACATTTTTCGTAAAATTCATCGTGAATTTTTTGTACATCGGAAAGTTGCGTTTCACCGACATTTATCAGAAGATAAACCAAATCGATAATTTTTTCATTGGCAATTTTATAGACGACAAAATTTTTCTTTTTTTCACAAGAAACCAAATTTCCATCTTTCAATATTTGCAAGTGGCGAGAAGTGTTTGCAATTGTCATTCCAGTTTCACGAGCAATTTTTTCCACGGTTTTTTTCCCTTGCGAGAGCAAATCCAAAATTTCAATCCGTTTGTCACTTGACAGACATTTCCCAATTTTTGACAGTCCGCTGTAAAGGCTGTTTTTGTATTTTTCACATAATTTATCCATAATTAACCTCTTTTTTTATAAAAATTTTTTTATTAAATATATTTTTATTTTTAAATAAAATTGTTGACAAAGTTTTTTTAAATATGATATTATTCAATTAGTTAATTGAATAGTTGAATTTCTAAAATCAGTATATCATAATTTTTGGAAAAAATAAACTATAAAATTTAAGAAAATAAAATAATAATAAAAGAAAGAGGCGATGTTTTATGGCAATAACTTTAAGTAAAGATAATTTTGAAGCAACAATTTCAAGCGGAGTAGCTTTGGTAGATTTTTGGGCAAGCTGGTGCGGACCTTGTAAAATGCAGCTTCCTATAGTTGAAGAGTTGTCAAATGAATTGGGAGAAAAAGCAAAAGTTGGAAAAGTAAATGTTGACGAACAATTGGAGTTAGCACAACAATTTGGAATTCAAAGTATTCCTACATTGATTTTATTTAAAGATGGAAAACCATTGGAAGTTATGGTGGGACTTCAATCGAAAGAAACTTTGTATGAAAAAATAAATGGAGCATTATAGAAAAAAATCAAAATAAAAAAATTAAAATCAAAAATTTAATTTTTAAAAATCAAAAAAATTGGAAGAAAAAAATTATGAATTTGAGAAATTATCTTTATTTGTAATTTTTCTTTTTTTAGAAAAGGAGAGAAAATGTTATATGATTCAGTAATTATAGGTTCTGGGCCAGCTGGACTTACAGCTGCAATCTATTTGGGACGGGCAGGATTGAAAAATATTATTATAAATGGAATGGAGCCAGGTGGACAGCTTACAACTACGACTGAAGTGGAAAATTTTCCAGGATTTCCTGAAGGAATCGACGGCTCACAATTGATAGAAAATATAAAATCTCAAGCAAAAAAATTTGGAACGGAATTTTTACAAGCACAAGTGAAAGAAATTGAATATAATGAAAGACCTTTTAAAATCCATTTAGACGGCAAGAATATTATTGAAGCAAAAACTATAATAGTGTCAACTGGTGCGAGTGCAAGATATTTGGGAATTGAAAATGAAAAGGAAAATATTGGAAGAGGAGTGAGCGCCTGTGCGACTTGTGACGGATTTTTTTATCGTGGAAAAGAAGTCGTTGTAATTGGCGGAGGAGATACTGCGATGGAAGAAGCGACTTTTCTTACAAGATTTGCGACAAAAGTGACAATTATTCACAGAAGAGATGAATTAAGGGCTTCAGCAATTATGCAAAAAAGAGCCAAAGACAATGAAAAAATTGCATGGAAATTGAATTACACTCCTAAAAAAGTTTTGTCTGATGGAAAAGTTACAGGAATTGAATTGATAAATAATAAGACTGGTGAGACAGAAGTTTTAAAAACAGACGGAATTTTTGTGGCGATTGGAAGAAATCCGAATACAAAATTTTTAGGCGCTGCTGTTGAACTTGACAAAAATGGATATATTTTGACAAAAGGTAAATCTTCCAAGACAAATATTCCTGGAATCTTTGCTGCGGGAGATGTGTGTGACGCTAGATACCAACAGGCGATAGTTGCTTCGGGAAATGGAGCAATTGCCGCTCTTGATGCAGAAGAATATTTAGTAGAACACAGTTTATAATTCGGAGGTTAAAGTTAAATGGAAGAAATACTAAATTATGAAAAATTAAGAGAAATTATTGCTGATAAAAAATTATTCTTGCTTTATATTTCAAGTCCAAGTTGCAGTGTTTGTAAAGCGGACTTTCCAAAAATTAAAGAAATTGCAGAAAGAGAAAATATAAAAAGTTATAAAATTGATGCGACAAAAGTAAAAAAGGCTGTAGGTCAACTATCGCTTTTTTCTGTTCCCGCTGTTCTCCTTTTTTATGAAAAAAAAGAAATTCATAGACAAGCAAGAATTATAGATTTTGAAGAATTGAAATTTAGAATTGAACAAATTAAATTAATAAAACTTTAAGATTACCTAAAAATTTAATTTAAAAAATTGACATTTAGTTGAATTTGGTATATTATATTTACTATAATTAAAAACTAAGTTAGGAGATGTAAAAATGAGCACAGAAATTACAAAAACAAATTTAGAAACAAATTCAACTTGGAAAACAAAATTGAAAGCGATGGGACCTGGTATCCTTATGGCATCAGCAGCTGTAGGAGGTTCACACATTGTATCATCGGCACAAGCGGGAGCAATTTACGGATGGCAATTACTTCTTGTCGTTATTTTAGTAAACTTGTTTAAGTATCCATTCTTTAGATTTGGTGTTCAATATACACTGAATACGGAAAAAAGCTTGGTTGAAGGATATAGCAACAGAGGAAAAGCTTATCTTTGGATATTTTTCATACTAAATGTATTTTCAGCAATGGTAAATACAGCAGCTGTAGGTATTCTTACAGGAGCAATTATGATGAATATCATTCCAAAAAGTTGGGGACTTTCAGTTGGACAAATAACAATAATATTAATAATTTTAATTTGGGCAATGATAATTCTTGGAGGATATAGTGTTCTTGATGGAATTTCAAAATTTGTTATGATTACTTTGACACTAGCAACAACAATTGCAGTAATTATCGCTGCTATTAAAGGTGGTCGTCATATTCCAGCAAATTTTGTAGCACCTTCACCATGGAATCTTGCAGCACTTCCATTTATTATATCATTAATGGGTTGGATGCCTGCACCAATAGAAATTTCAGCAATAAATTCAATGTGGCTGGAAGAAAAGAAACGTACATCAGAAGTTTCATATGAAGATGGATTATTTGATTTTAATGTTGGGTATGTTGGAACAGCTATTCTTGCAGTTATCTTTTTAGCACTTGGAGCATTAATCCAATACGGTTCACCGGAAAAAGTAAAACCAGCAAGTGCCGCTTATATCGCACAACTTATAAAAATGTATATGTCTGAAATCGGTTCATGGTCAAGATTGCTTATCGCATTCATTGCGTTTATGTGTCTTTTCGGAACAACAATTACAGTTATTGATGGATATTCTCGTGCAAATGAAGAAGCATTACGTATTCTTTTAAGAAAAGAAAAATCTTCGCAAAAAGCTCTTAATATCTGGTTTACAGTAACTTCAATAATAGGTATTTTAATCGTACTTTTATTCGAAGGAAACGTTGCTAAAATGATGCGTTTTGCAATGATTGCCTCATTTATCTCAACACCAGTTTTTGCATGGTTGAACTTACAACTTGTTAAAACAGGAAAACATAAAGTTTCAGGAGCATTATACTGGCTTTCTGTTGTAGGATTAATTTACCTTTCAGGATTTGCAATTTTCTTCTTAATTGCTTATTTTTGGAAAAACTTGTATAAAAATTTTTTTAAAAAGTAAAATAATAAAAAAATGGTCAATTAAGTTAAATTTTTTTGACCATTTTTTTGTTATTTTTATATTTTATTTAAAAATTTTTAAAGTCCAATTATTTCCCAGTTATCATGACTTTTTTTCCATCAATTACACCATTTTTTTAACTTTTTTTAATATAATCTATCATCATATTTTGAATGGTTCCGCTTTCTGATCCAATCTCATCTTTAGACGACCACAGCATTTTTATATCTTCTTCTTCAAATATGCCATCTTTTTTTATTAATTGCTCAAATCTGTAAAAGTTCATCCCAACTTTTATTTTCATCTCGGGAGTAATTTTTTTTCCATTTTCAAGCGTCAAATTTATAATTTTTTGACCTTTTGGATTTCTTAAGTCAATTTTGTATTTTACTCCGCCAAAAATGTCGAAAGTAACATATTTTAAATTTGCTCTTTCTTCGTTGTAACGATAGTTTTTGTCACCTTTTTGAATTGTGTCAAAGTAGTCGGCTGACCATTCCATATATTTTTTTAGTTGTGCTCCAGTCATCTCAAAGACAGTCACATCTCCGCCAGTATATCTGTAGTTATAAACAATATCTTTTCTTTTTATTATACCTTTATTAAGCCGCACATTTTCGTAGTCGTAAGAAAATGAAACGACTTCAGCTTTGCTGTAATATTTTTCCACATCGGTAATAAACGACGACATTCCTGTATCTTTTAAAAATGAAATTGAAACTCCGAATTTTTTTTCTTGTGGAACCATGTCATTTAGCACAATTCCAATTTTTTCGTTAGCAATTTTGCGAAGTTTTTCGTGATAAGACTTGTAAATTTTTTCCACTTCTTTATCTGGCTTTTCCTTTTCGACAGAAATTGTTTTCGAATCTTTAGACAAAAGTTCGATTTTTTTTCCATCAACATTAAATTTTAAATCAATTTCGGAAACAACGGTTCCGTATCTGTGCGGCTCTGTGACAAGCACGCCATTTATAATATTTTTGGAAATATTTTGATGCATGTGTCCAGCTAAGATGACATCTATTTCAGGAACTGCATTTGCAAGGTCTCTTACTCCAGTTTCAGCTACGCCATTTTCATTGTCAACTCCCATATGAGCGACGACAACTATCGCGTTTGCGCCACATCTTTTCAAATTTTTTATCTGCTTTTTTGTTTCGGAAATTACAGACACAAAGTGAAAATTTTTTAAAAATCCTGTGTCCTCTTCAAATTTTTTGGTCATTGGCGTTGAAAGTCCGATTACTCCGATTTTTACTCCATCTTTTTCAATAATTGTCGCAGCATCCAAATATCTTTTTTTATCTTTGCATAAGTTAAAATTATTTTTATTTTCGTCATTATAAAATAAATTTGCAAGTAATTTTTTTGCTTTCATTTTTTTTAAAATATTTGTCAAAGTCGGCATTCCAAAATTAAACTCGTGATTTCCTGGCACAAAAATATCACATTTCATATAATTCAATATTTGTGGAACGGGATGATTTTTGTCGTTTGCAAAATATTCAATCCAGTTGTCTTGAATGGCGTCTCCAACTTCCATGAAAAGAACATTTTTATTGTTTTCTCTCACTTTTTTTACATAAGTGGAAATTTGCGCATAAGAGCCTGAGTTGTCTTCTTCGTCGGCAGCATAATTCCAAGGTAGAATCCTTCCATGAACATCGCTTGTTCCAAGTATTTTAATCTCGACTTTTTTTTCAAAATTTTTTTTTATAATTTTCTCTTCCTTCTTTCAAACTAAATTCTCTTCCATATTTTTTCTGATTGATTTTATCTTTAAGCTCAAACACCTTTTCCAAGTCAATCCCATATTCATTGGCTATAGCAATTGTGTAATAAAATACATCAAAAACTTCTTCTTCAATAGTCCCTTTGATATTTTTCCCATCAAACCGTGTATTTTTTCTAATGTCTTCAGCAAGTTCCCCAAATTCTTCAATCAATTTTAAAACAATTCTTTGAATATTGTCCTTTTTTTCTCTTTCATCTCGCAAGTCTTCTTTTTCTTCCAAAGTCCCCTGTTCAATATGTTTAATCAAATATTGAACTTCCTTTAAAGTCATCATAGCTATTCTCCTGTTTCTTTCCAGTCATTTTTAAAAAAATTATACAATTTTTTTAGAAATATAGTCAAATCAATTTAATAAAAATTTGGCAAGAAATCTCTTATTTTTTTACAAATAAAATTGCTATACAAAAAAACATTGTTAAAATTTTTAACTTGCTTTTTCAAAAAAATAATGGTATCCTTCTATTGTAAACTTATAGAAATCAATTATAATAAAAATTTTTAAGGAGGAAATTTATGAAAAAAATTTATTTTTTTAGCGATTTTAATTGTTTCAAGCCTTGCTTTGGCTGATTATACATTTACAACAAGAAAAACTTATTGCACAAATCCAGATTACGATTCAGCTACAATGTATTACGATAGAGATGGTTATCCATATATTGCAGTTAGATTTCAAAACTGCTATTATAATGGAAACAAAGTTAGTGGAGGTTCTTTTGTATTTTATGGTTTCGAAGTAAATCAAGATTTTTTCAATCGTGTAATAAAATCACAACATCCTTATTTGTTTTTTAGAGACGGTGTTACTGTTACTGTTGAAGAAGCGTCTGATGGACTACATTGGAAAGTCCTTAATAGAAGTGTTTCAGGAAGACCGCCATATGTGTTTAAAAGTGAATATCAATATGAATAAATTATTATAAATTTAAAATTATTTTATGAATTATGCCAGAACACTCGCGACGCAAGGAATGAGATGAATGGCATATTTTTTTGTTTACAAAAAATTTGAAATAGTTAAATATATATGGTATAATAAAAACGAAAAAACTGGTCTTGAATCGGGCCAACAGGATGTAAATGTTCTCAACGGAGAGCTTGTCCATTAAAGTCTTAAGGAAATTAGCTAGTATTTGAATACTAGATATTCAAAAGAAACTAAATAGTACTTAAGAACATAGCGACTTCAGTCGTGAGAGGTTCAGTGAAAAAATTAATTAAAAATAAAAAAATCTTGTTTAATATGACAAGATTTTTTTATTTTTTTATATTAAAAGTTGTTTTGTCAACTAAATTATATTTTGACTTGTTTTTTTAAAACTTTTTTGTTGAAAAAAATGTCAATATATGATAAACTAAGAATTAATATAAGTAAATTTAGAGTACAAAAAAATTTACTGGACAATTTTTTTAAAATTTGATACAATAAAAAGGATCCGAGGTGATTTTCAATGGCAAAACAGGATGTTCTTGAGCTGGAAGGAGAAATAATCGAAGCATTACCAAATGCGATGTTTCAAGTAAGGCTTGAAAATGGACACGAAGTTTTAGGACATATCTCAGGAAAAATGAGAATGAACTATATAAAAATTTTACCAGGGGATAAAGTTACGGTTGAAGTTTCTCCGTATGATTTATCGAGAGGTAGAATTGTATATAGAAAAAAATAAAATCTGGAAGGAGGGTTTTTAGTGAAAGTAAAAGCTTCAGTAAAACCTATGTGTGACAAATGTAAAGTTATTAAACGTCACGGAAAAGTAAGAGTAATATGCGAAAACCCTAAACACAAACAAATACAAGGATAATTAATATTTTTTAAAAATATTTAGGCGAAAAAAAGTTAAAAAAACAAACTGATTAAAAATTTTTTTATTATAAGACTTTTTAAAGATATTTAAAATAAAAAAATTGTAAAAGTATGTTTAGCTGTAGAGCTTATTCCTTATAGCATTTGTGAGGGCATATTGAAGAAGATTAAAAATATCAAAAACGAGGAGGAAACAATTTGGCTAGAATAGCGGGAGTAGATATTCCAAGAAATAAAAGAGTAGAAATTTCATTAACTTACATTTTTGGAATTGGAAAAAGCACTTCAAATAAAATTTTAGAAAAAGCAGGTGTTGACAAAGACACTAGAGTTAAAGATTTAACAGAAGAACAAGTAGCACAAATCAGAAACTTTGTAGAAGAATATAAAGTTGAAGGTGAATTGAGAAAAGAAATCAGACTTAACATAAAAAGATTACTTGATATAAAAAGTTACAGAGGATTAAGACATAGAAACGGTTTACCTGTAAGAGGACAAAAAACTAAAACAAACGCAAGAACAAGAAAAGGGCCAGTTAAAATGGCAGTGGCTAAGAAAAAATAATAAATTATTAAGTTAAGGAGGAAACCATAAGTGGCTAAAAAACCAGTAGTTTCAAAAAAGAAAAAATTAAAAAATATTCCTAATGGGATAGCATATATACATTCTACTTTCAATAACACTGTTGTAACAATTACAGATGCAGAAGGAAAAGTAGTAATCTGGAAATCAGGAGGAACTTCAGGGTTCAAAGGAACTAAAAAAGGAACTCCATTCGCAGCTCAAATAGCAGCTGAACAAGCAGCTCAAGTTGCAATTGAAAATGGAATGAAACAAATCGAAATTAAAATAAAAGGACCGGGATCTGGAAGAGAAGCTTCTATAAGATCAATTCAAGCAACTGGATTAGAAGTAACAAGAATAGTTGATATAACTCCAGTGCCTCACAATGGTGCAAGACCACCTAAAAAGAGAAGACCGTAATTTTAAAAAATAAGGAGGAAATAGATAAATGGCAAGAAATAGACAGCCGGTTTTGAAAAAATGTAGAAATCTTGGTTTAGATCCAAGCGTTCTAGGAGTAAATAAAAAGTCAAACAGAAACATTAGACCAAATGCAAATAGAAAATTAACTGAATACGGAACACAATTAAGAGAAAAACAAAGAGCAAGATTTGTTTACGGAGTTCAAGAAAAACAATTTTATAAATTATATGAAGAAGCAACAAGAAAAGAAGGAGTAACAGGGGAATTATTACTTCAATACTTGGAAAGAAGATTAGATAATGTAATTTACAGACTAGGATTTGGTGGTACAAGAAGACAAGCAAGACAAATCGTAAGTCACGGACATATTTAATTAACGGAAAAAGAGTAGATATCGCTTCTTATAGAGTAAAACAAGGTGATGTTATTACTGTAAAAGAAGATTCAAAAGAATTAGCAATCATTAAGGAATCTGTTGGACAAAAAACAGTTCCAGGATGGCTATCACTTGAAGAAGGTTCATTAACTGCAAAAGTATTGGAAAATCCAGGAAGAGATGCTGTTGACTTCGAAATTGATGAAGCAATGATTATCGAGTATTACTCTAGATAATAATATTTTGTTCGAAGGAGATGAATTAGCTTTGTTAAAAATTGAAAAAATAGCTAAAAATGTTAAATTAACAGAAGAAAAAACAGATGATTACACAGCAAAATATACATTGGAACCTTTATACAGAGGTTATGGAAATACTATTGGAAATGCACTAAGAAGAATATTATTATCTTCAATACCAGGGACAGCAATTAAAGGAATTAAAATTGACGGAGTTTTAAATGAGTTTTCTACAATCGAAGGTGTAAAAGAAGCGGTTACAGACATTATTCTGAATGTAAAGGAAATCGTTGTAGAAGCTGATGAGCCAGGTGAGAAAAAAATGAGTCTATGTGTGAAAGGACCTGCTGTAATTACAGCTGCCGACATAAAAGTAGAACCTGGACTAAAAATTATAAATCCAGATCAAGTTATAATGACTGTTACAGTTGATAAAGAGATTAATATAGAATTTCTTGTAGATTCTGGAGAAGGATTTGTAATTTCTGATGAAATAAATACAGATGGATGGCCAATTGGATATTTGGCAGTAGATGCGATTTATACGCCTATTAAAAGAGTAAATTATACTGTAGAAGACACAATGGTTGGAAGAGTTACAAACTACGATAAATTGATTTTGGAAATTGCAACTGATGGAAGTATTGAAATAAAAGACGCATTATCTTATGCGGTGGAATTACTAACTTGGCATGTGGAACCATTTGCAAATATTGGAAACAGTATGAGCAAATATCGTGAAGAAGAAGTGGAAACAGTTGTGCCAACTGGTGAATCTGAATCTAGCGTTGAAGATATGAAAATTGAAGAATTAGACTTTACAGTTCGTTCTTATAACTGCTTGAAAAAAGCTGGAGTTAATACAATTTCTGATTTAACTTCAATGAGTTATAATGAATTGTTAAAAATAAAAAATTTAGGTAAAAAATCTTTAAACGAAATCATTGATAAAATGAAAGAGCTTGGTTACGACTTAAGCGAACATGTTTCAACTAACGAAGAAAACTAAAAAAATTGACTAAAACTTTTGACGAGGAGGGAAAATGAATCATAATAAATCATATAGAAAGTTAGGGAGAAGAACTGACCATAGATTAGCTATGCTTAAAAATATGACAATTTCTCTAGTAAAAGCTGAACAAATTGAAACTACTGTGACAAGAGCTAAAGAATTGAGAAAATTTGTTGAAAAATCTATAACTTTAGGAAAAAAATATAATAACTCAACTGATGCTGCAAGAAGAGTACATTTGAGAAGACAAGCTTTCGCTTTTTTAAGAAATGAAGAAGCAGTTGGAAAAATCTTTAATGAATTAGCTCCAAAATATGCTGATAGAAATGGTGGATACACTAGAATTATTAAAACAGCAGTTAGAAGAGGAGATTCAGCTGAATTAGCAATTATTGAATTAGTATAATATTTATAAAAGTGGCATTTTGCCGCTTTTTTTTTGAAAAAACTTAGTAATTGTCGCCAGTTCGTAAGTGTGATATAATAAGTACATAAAAATTGTAAAAAAGAGAGGAAGATTATGAGCGAAAAAGATTTATTTGTAGAAATGCTGCCAAATTATTTGCCAGAAGAGAGAAAAAGAGGCGATGTAATTGAAGGTGTGATTTCGAGAAAAGAAATTGAATTTGGATATTTGGACTTAAATTCTAAAAAAGAAGGAAGAATTTTGATTCGTGAAATTGAAGATTTTAATGTTGGAGATAAAATCGAAGTTAAAATTTTAAGAGAAGATGAAAATAATATCGTTGTTTCAAAATTTTTATTGGACAAAGCGAAAGAGTTTGTTTCGTATAATGTAAATGACATTGTCACAGGAGAAATTTCTAAAAAAATTAAAGGCGGTTATGTTGTAAAAATTGGGAAAAATGAAGCATTTTTGCCATTTTCACTTGCTAGATTTGAAAAAGATAAAGATTATACAGGTCAAAAGTTTAAATTTTTGATAAAAGAAAAAAGTAAAAATAAAATTGTGGTTTCTCGAAGCGATTTGATTAAAATTGAAGAAGAAAAATATTTTGAAAAGATAAATGTTGGAGATGTTGTAACTGGGAAAATTAAAGAAGTATTGGATTTTGGACTTGTTACGGATTTAGGAGCGACAAATGGATTTGTACATATTTCTGAAATTTCTTGGAATCCAGTTGACGACTTGGTTGAAAAATTTGGGATAAATGATGAAATTAGTGCAAAAGTTATTGAAAAAGACACTGAAAAAAATAAATTGAAATTGAGCATAAAACAGCTTTCTAAAAATCCTTGGGAAACTTTTGAGGAAAAACATAAAATTGGGGACACTGTAAAAGTTAGAGTGACAGAAATTCTTGATTTTGGAATTGTTGGAAATATTTTAGGAAGTGATATTTCAGGATTTGTGCACTTTAGTGAACTTGCTTGGAATAAAGGTGCAAAAGAATTGAAAAACTATAAAGTTGGCGATGAGTTTGAAGCAAAAATTATTGAAATTGAGAGCACTAAGAGAAATGTGAAATTGAGTGTAAAACAATTAGTTGAAAATCCTTGGGAAAAAGTGAAAGAAAACTACAAAGTTGGCGATGTTTTGGAAAGACCTATTTCTGAAATATTTGATTTTGGACTTCTTATTGAAGTTGAAAAAGATGTTGACGGACTTCTTCACATCACAGATTTGGCTTACAAAAAAGTTTCAAATTTGGCGTCAAAATATAAAGTTGGCGATATTATTAAATCTAAAATTATTGGATTTAATGATGAAAAAAATAGAATTTCCTTGAGCGTTAAAGCGATTTTTGATGAAAAATGGGAAAATCTTGAAAATAATTATGACTTGACTCAGGCTTTAAAAGGAAAAGTTGTGAATGTTCAGGATTATGGAATTTTTGTGGAAATTGAAGAAGGAATTGAAGCATTTATTCATAAAAACGAATTTTCTTGGAATAAGAGAGAGAAAAAATCTTATAAAGTTGGCGATGAAGTTGAATTTAAAATAATTGTAATGGATAAAATTGAGAAAAAATTGGCTGGAAGCATAAAACAGCTTACAAAATCTCCTTGGGCTGAAGTGACAGAGCAATATAAAGTTGGAAATATTGTAAATACTCAAATTGAAGAAATAACTGAAAATTTTGTGTTAGTTAAATTGACTGACAGATTTAATGGAATTATTCCAAAAAGAGAATTATCAGAGCATTTCTTAAAAAATGTTTCTGAAAGTTTTAATGTTGGAGATAAAGTTACTGCGATAATTACTGACATAAATGACAAGAAAAAATCAATTGCACTGTCAATTAGAAGAGTTCATCAAATGGAAGAAAAAAAAGAAATGGAAGAACTGCTAAAAATTTATGGAGTGTAATTTAATAAAAATAAAAAAATATTCATATTTTTGATAAATTAAGAGCTAATTTTTTTGTATTTTTTTAAAAAAATTAGTTCTTTTTTTATTTTTATATTTAAATTATAAAAAAATTATTTTTTTAACAAAAAGATAGCAAGAAGTCTCCGGCTTCTATAAGCGGGAGATGAATTGCTTTTTTTAAAAAGTTGAAAAAAAAGGATATATCTATGATACAATTTTTTTGTATAAAATATTGAAGAGAAGTTATAAATAATAAAATTTCTAAAAAAAATAATTAAAATAATATCCAAAAATCAAAAAGGAGGTGTAATTTCATGAAATATAATTTAGCATTCAAATACAGAATTTATCCAAATAAGGAACAGAAATTATTGATAAATAAGACTTTTGGATGTGTTCGCTTTGTTTACAATACAATTTTGTATATTGCGAATAAAATTTATGAAGAAACTGGGAAAAATAAAATAATTACACCTGCCAATTTGAAAAGTGAAAATCAATTTTTGAAAGAGGTAGACAGTTTGGCACTTTCAAATGCTCAATTGAATGTGAGACGATCATTTACGAATTTTTTTCAGAAGAGAGCGAAATTTCCGAGGTTCAAATCTAAAAAGAATAGTGTTAAAGTTATACGACAAATTGTGTGAATAATTCGATACGAATTGAAGAAAACAAATATTTGGTTTTGCCAAAATTGAAAAGAGTAAAATTGAAATACCATAGAGAAATACCAAAGAATTATAGAATAAAGTCGGTAACATTGACAAACAGTAATGGAAATTACTATGTTTCTGTTTTGACGGAATTTGGAAAGGAAATTCAAAAGGTAGCTAGTAATGATAAAGTAATTGGACTTGATTTTTCAATGTCTGAATTATTTGTCAGTTCTGAAAACCAAAGGGCTGATTATCCAAAATATTTTAGGATGTTAGAAGAAAAATTAAAGAAATTACAAAAATCATTATCAAGGAAAGTAAAATTTTCTAAAAATTGGTGTAAGCAAAAAGCGAAAATATCAAAATTGCATGAATATATCAAGAATTGTCGAAGGAATTTTTTGCATAAATTATCAAAAAAATTGTCCAAAGAACATAATGCTGTGATTGTCGAGGATTTGAGTATGAAAGGGATGAGCCAGGCATTAAATTTTGGGAAAAGTGTAGGAGATAATGGATGGGGAATGTTTTTGAGAATGCTTGAGTATAAGTTGATGTTTTTTGGGAAGCAATTTTTGAAGATAGATAAGTGGTTTCCATCGTCGAAAACTTGTAGTAAATGTGGGAATGTTAAAGAGAAATTGAAATTATCAGAAAGAAGTTATAAATGTGAGTGTTGTGGAATTGAGATTGATAGAGATTACAATGCGGCACTTAATATAAAAAACATTGGGAAATTAATGTTGGAATATTAGAAAAATAAAAAAAGACAGGGTAGGAACTACCCGAAGAGCTTGGTAAATATATTTGGCTAGTCATGCGCAGATACTTCCCAAGAAGCTCCCGCTTCTAAAAGCGGGAGTAGTTCACATTGTTAATTTTATTGTATAATTATAAAAAACGAAAGTGGGAAAATTTAATGAAAATATTACATTTGGCTGATTTGCATATTGGAAAAAAGATTAATGAGTTTTCGATGATTGAAGATCAGAAATTTATTTTGAAGCAAATTTTGGAAATAATGGATGATGTGAAACCTGACGCCGTTATAATTGCGGGAGATGTCTATGACAAAACTGTGCCAACGATAGAAGCTGTCGAACTTTTGGATGATTTTATTTTTGAAATTTCTAAAAGAGAAATTAGCACATTCATAATTAGCGGAAATCACGATTCAGCGGAAAGACTTTCATTTGGAGCAAAAGTTATGAAATTTGGAAAAATTTATATTTCGCCTGTTTTTGATGGGAAAGTTTCAAAATATACATTGTCTGACGAAAATGGAAAGATTAATTTTTATCTGCTGCCGTTTTTAAAACCTGTGAATGTGAAAAAGTTTTTTTTGGATGAAGAAATAAATTCTTATGACGATGCGGCAAAATTAATTGTAAAAAATATGAATATTGATGTTTCCCAAAGAAATATTTTAATTGCACATCAATTTGTGACAGAAACTTCTCAAAGTGAACTTGAAGAAAAAAATGTCGGTGGACTCGACAACATAAGTTCTGAGATTTTTTATAATTTTGACTATGTTGCCTTGGGACATATTCACAAAGCTTATGGTATTGGGGAAAAGAAAAGAATCAGATATTGTGGGTCTCCGTTGAAATATTCACTTTCTGAAATAAATTCGGAAAAGTCAGTCACGATTGTGGAAATAAATTCGAAAAATGATTTTAAGGTGGAAACTGTTGCACTTGTACCGCTTAGGGATATGCAAGTTATAAAAGGGAATTTTGAAGAAATTACAAAGAAATCGTTTTATTATGATATAAACACGAAAAATTATATTTCAATAATTTTGACTGATGAGAATGAAGTTCCAAATGCGCTGCAAAAATTGCGAGATATTTACGAAAATATTTTAAAATTGGAGTACGACAATAAAAGAACTCAAAAATATAATAAAATTGATTTTGAAAAAATTAAAAAAAGAGATCCATTTGAAGTTTTTTCAGAATTTTATGAACTGCAAAATAATCAGAAGATGACAACTGAGCAGGAAGAAATAATGAAAAATTTAATTGACGAAATTTGGGAGGGAGAATTATGAGACCTTTAAAACTTATTGTTTCCGCTTTTAAATCTTATGGTGGAAAAGAAGAAATTGATTTTACAAAATTGGGAAATGATGGAATTTATTTGATTACTGGAAAAACTGGAGCTGGAAAAACTACGATTTTTGATGCAATTAGTTATGCACTTTTTGGAAGTCTGAGCGATGGAACTAGTGAAAACATGACTTTGAGATCTAAATATGCGAAAGAAGATGTGGCTACATTTGTGGAACTTACATTTTCCTACAAAAATAAAATTTATTATATTAAAAGAAATCCAGCTTACGAGAGAAAGTCAAAAAGAGGGAAAAATAAAACTACAACTGAAAATGCAAAAGTGGAATTACATCTTCCAGATGGAAAAGTTTTAACAAAAAAAGATGAAGTTGCAAAAAAAATAAAAGATATTTTGGGAGTCAATGAAGATCAATTTGGTAAAATTTGCATGATTGCGCAAGGAGCTTTTGCAAAATTTTTGTTTGCTAAGACTCCCTGAGAAAGAAAGTATTTTTAGAGAAATTTTTTAAAACAACAAATTATGAAACTTTAGAAAAATGAAGGAAAAAAATATAAAAAAAGTTGAAGACGAAGATAACCTTCTGACGGAACAGATAAAAAGTTTTTAAAGAAAGAGTGGAATGTAGCAAAAGATTTTTGAGTCAGATTTTTTTGATGAAAATGAAAAAAATTTAGATTTCTCTGAATTTTTTTGAGTGAATTGATTTTGTTTCAAGAAAAAGAAGAAAAAAAATTTGAAAAAAATAAAATTAAAAAAATTGAAGGCGATAAAAAAATGTTGAAAAAAATTTGGATATTGCGAAAGAAATTGAAATAAAAAAAGAAAAAAATTAGAAGAATTAAAAAAAGAAAAAAATTAGAAGAAGAAATTAATTTTGAAAAATTATAAAAAAACTTGGAAAAAAACATGCGAATGAAGAAAATAAAATTTATGAATTAAATACGAGAAAAGAAATTATAAAAAAATGATTTGAAGAAATATTCGAATTGAAAAAAATTTGGAAGATGAAAAAGTAATTTGGAAAAAAATTAGTTTTTTTGAAAAAGAAAATAAAAAAAGATGATTTAAAAAAATCAAATTGAACTTGAATCAAAGAAATTGGAAATTTTTAAAAGACAAAAAAAGATGATTTGGAAAAAAATCTTCTAAAAAAATATTTTTTTAAATTTGAAAGTCAGTTGAAAGAGTCAAAAAAATCAAATTGAAAAAAATTGGAAGAGTTAAAAAAAACTTTTTGAGGATTATTACGAGAAAAAAAGAAAAGAAAAAAATTTTTGAAACTGAAGTTCAGAAATTTGGAAAAAAATTTCAAATGAAATTTTTGGATGAAATTAAAAAAATAATAATTTTTTTAAAAAAATAAAGAAGAAGAATTTATAAAATTTGAAACGATTGAAAAAAATTTTTGCGGATTTTTTTGTTTGAAAAAAATAAAATTTCAAATGATTTAAAAAAATTTGGAAAAATCTAAAAATTTTAAATTCTGAAATTGACAAAACTTCGATTGAGTATAATTTGAAATTAAAAGAGTTTGAAGAAAGTCAAGAAAGTTATGAAGCTCAAAATAAAATTTCTCGAAATTTAAGAAAAAAATTTATAATAGCAATCAAGCTGGAATTCTTGCAAAAAAACTTTAGTTGAAAATAAACCTTGTCCAGTCTGTGGCTCAAAAAAATTCATCCAAAACCAGCTTGTACTTCTCAAATTGAAAATATAACTTTGGAGGAAGTGGAAGAAAAAGAAAACAAATCTGAAGAAATGCTTTTTAAAGTGAATAAATTAAGTGCAAATTGTGGAGAAATTTTTAAAAAGAAATTGAAATCCAAAAAAATAATTTACAAAAAAATTTAAAAGATTTTTTTCAAATTGAAAAATCTTGAGAAAGAAAAAAATTGACAAATGGATAGTTAATAAATTTTTCTTTTTTTGAAAGATGAAATGAAAAAAATAGATGATTTGATTGAAAAAGAAAAAAAGACAGGGAAAGAGAAAAAGAAAAATTGTAAAAAGAAATTAAATTATTAAAAAGAAGAATTGGAAAAAAATAAATTCGTCTCAAAAAAATTAAATTTAGAAAAAAAGACAAAAGGCAAATTCTTTCAAAGTGGAAGCAGATACTAATTTTAAAAAAATGTTGTTCTTGAAATTGAAAAAGCGAACAAAGAAAAAAATTTTTGAATTTGAAACTGAAAAAAATTGAACTTTTTAAAAAAAGAGAAAAAGTTTTGTTAAAAAGAAAAAAAGAAGAACTGCAAAATTTTATTAAAATTGAAGAACAAAATAATTTAGAGCTAAAAAAATTTGAAAGAAGAGATTCCAAAAAAAAGAAAAAGAAATTGAAAATAAAAAAAGTAATGTGATTGAATTGGAAAAAGAAATGACTTCGATGAAAACTGATTTAAAAAAATTGCAAAAAAAGAAATTGAAAAAAATAAAAAAAATAATCTTGAATTTGAAAATGAAGAGTTTGCAGAAGATAAAAATTTTAGAATTTGAAAAATGAAATTTTTTTAAAATTAGAAAAAAATAAAAAGATGAAAAAAAGCTCAATTTGATGAATCAGATAAAAAAATTAGCTTTGCAGGAAAAAAAGAAATTTTTTGATTTAAAAAAAGAAATTGAAAAAAATAAAGATTTTTAACATAGATTTTTCTTTCGCAAGAATTTGAAATGCTAAAAAAATAAATTGGATTCACAAACAGAAATTTTTTTCAACAAAATAATTCTAAACTTTCAATAAATCAAAAAAAATTTTAAGGGAATATGAAGAAAAAAACTTGGTCAATTAAAAAGAAGTTCAAAGAAAAAAATACTTTACTAAAAGCTCTTTTTGATACGATTCAAGGGAAAATTGCGGGAAAAGATAAAATAAGATTTGAAACTTATGTTCATATAAAATATTTTGAAAAGATACTTTTTAAAGCTAATAAAAGATTTTTTGCGATGTCGGATGGAAAATATGAACTGAAAAGAAGCGAGAGTGCTTTTAGAACTGCAAAAATTGGGTTAAATTTAGATGTTTATGATTATCATAACGGAACTGTCAGGGAAGTTTCGACGCTTTCGGGTGGAGAATCATTTTTGGCATCATTGTCACTAGCTCTTGGATTTTCTGATGTTGTTCAAGAAATGTCAGGTGGAATTCAGCTTGAAACTTTGTTTATTAAATAGTACAAGAACACTCGCGACTTTATTCGTGAGATGAATTGCACGAAAATTTTAGTAAGCATATAGGGAAACTTGTATGTAGACACGGAGCAAAACCGTGCAACAAAGAAACTGAACTGCTGGGAACTCTTAAAGCTAGTATAACCACAACATAATACCTAGGTAATAATATATTATGGTATAAGTGTGATGGTGGCGAAAGCAGAAAAAATATACTAGATGGTGCAAGGTTAAATCCTAAACATTATGATAATAGACAATCAGCAGCTAATCCTGAAAAGGAAAGTTCAACGACTATCCCTCGTGAGGGGAGTACAATACAAGCGATAGGTATTGGAAGTGGTTTCGCCTAAGTCCTTGAAATAGGATATGGATAAGATATAGTCTGTGCTTGTTAGAGATAACAAGAAGTTCATAAGAGAACTGCATAAATGGTAGCGTATTTATGTGAACAACGCTTCCCACTGTTGTGGGGTTTTAAAAACTTTAAAAATATTTAAAAATAAACAGATAAAATGTAGAATACATGGTATAATATCTCTGATGAAAAGGAGGTGATTATATATGTATTTAACATTAAAACAACAAGTAAAGCATCTTAGTAAAAAGGAGTTTAGGAATTTAAAATATTTATCACATATAGCCAAGAACTTAACTAATGAAGCTATATATAATATTAGACAATACTATTTTAATAAGAAAAAGTATTTAAGTTATAACGAAAACTATAAAATGCTTAAAAAAATAGTGAGAACTATAAGAAGTTAAATTCTAATATGGCTCAACAAATTCTAAAAAGAAGTAGACGGAAGTTTCAAATCATTTTTTTGGACTTTTTAAAACTTGCTAAAAAAATAGTCAATATGATAATAAGAAAATAAAATTACCTAAATATCTTGCTAAAGATGGATTTACAACTCTTGTTATAGGTTTTGTTAGATTAAAAGATGATATTCTGGTAGTTCCTTATTCAAATTCGTTTAAGAAAACTCATCAGGAAGTTAAAATTAAGCTACCGCCAGTATTAAAAGACAAGAAGATAAAAGAAATTAGAATAATACCAAAACAACATTCTAGGTACTTTGAAATTCAATATACTTATGAAGTGGAAGAAGTTCAAAGGGAATTAAATAAAAACAATGCACTAGGAATTGATTTAGGCATAGACAATCTATGTACTTGTGTTACAAATGCTGGAGCTTCATTCATAATAGATGGTAGAAAATTAAAATCAATAAATCAATACTATAATAAGACAAATGCAAAATTGCAAAGCATTAAAGATAAGCAAAAGATAGAGCATATAACATTAAGGCAAAAGAGAATAGCCAGAAAGAGAAATAATCGTATAAATGATTATCTTTCAAAAAGTAGCAAGAATAATTATAAATTATTGTCTTAATAATGATATAGGAAAAAAATAGTTCTAGGATATAACGAGAATTTTTCAAAGAAATTCAAATATAGGAAGTATAAATAATCAAAACTTTGTAAATATACCATATGGAAAATTAAGAGATAAATTAATATATCTATGTAAACTATATGGAATAGAATTTAAGCTGCAAGAAGAAAGTTATACATCAAAAGCAAGTTTCTTTGATGGAGATGAAATTCCAATATATGATAAAGAAAATCAAAAAGAATATATATTCAGTGGAAAAAGGATAAAAAGAGGACTATATCAAACAAGCACAGGTAAAATCATAAATGCAGATTGTAATGGAGCATTAAATATATTAAGAAAAAGTAAAGTTGTGGACTTAAGTGTCCTATACAATAGAGGTGAGCTGGACACGCCTGAAAGAATAAGGGTAGTGTAAAGCTATCAGACTTCTTAGAAAATTTTTAAATATTTTTAAAGGTTTTAGAACCCTGTGACTTTAGTCGTGGGAGGTTCAGTGACGAAGGATTTGGAACGCTTGATGATACGACGCTGGAACAAGCGATGACTGCACTAAAAGGTCTTTCAACTGACGGTAAACTAATTGGAATAATTTCGCATGTCAATGAATTGAAGGAAGAAATTGAAAAACAAATTGTCATAACAAAAGATAGTGCTGGAAATAGTCATGCAAAAATAAATATTTCATAAAAAAACAGGAGTTTTTTAACTCCTGAATTTTTATTATTATTCAACAACAAATAACCATTTTTTAGATAATTCATGATCTCCATTAATAACTTTTTCATATTCACCTTTTAACAATTCATAGAATTTACCAGGTTTTGGTTCAGCATGGAAGTCCAATTGTCCAATTGGTCTTTGGTCTAATGATTCAGCATAAGTGATTTTCATTGCTGTTCCTGTTACTAACAATTCATCTGCTGTAAATACCATTGATCTGTCAATTTTTCCACGGTTGATTTTGTATCCGTTGTATTCTAATAATTCTAATGCTGATCTTACTGTAATTCCTTCAAGTGCTGCATTTCCTGTATCAGGAATAATTACTTGATCTCTGTAGATTAATACAATATTTGCAACAGAAACTTCTACTACATTTCCTGCATCATCAAACATTAATGCATCATCATAACCATTTCTTTGAGCATCACTTGTAGCTAGGAATGAATTGATGTAAGATCCACCTGCTTTTGCTTTAGTTGGAATAGATGAATCGTTATATTTTCTATAAGTTGAACTCATCAATCTTAATCCACCTTTTGTGCTTACATAATCTGCAAGTGGCAACATATAAATTGCTAAATCAAAATCAAGTCCTGCTTTTTTAGGTGATAATCTTGGTTCTTTACAAAAAATGAACGGTCTCATATAGAAATCTTCTTTAATATCGTTCTTTTTAACTAATTCAGTTACGATATTTTTAAATTCATCCCATTCCATGAAAAATTCAAAACCTAACATTTTTGAAGCTGTCATAAGTCTTTTATAGTGATCTTCCAATCTGAAAATTGCTACTTTCCCATTTCTGTAGTATCCTCTAACTCCACCGAAACAAGTTGTTCCATATTGTAAACTGTGAGTTGCAATACTTACTGTCGCTTTCTCAAATTCTACTATTTCTTTATTGAAATATGCATATTTCATAAATTCAGTTTTACCTGCCATTAAAATTACCTCCAATATTTTTATTTTAATTTCTATTTATATTCTTAAGTATTATTTTACCACTTTTGTCTCAATATGTAAAAATTTTTTTGAGACATACAAAGTAAAAAAATTATTTTTGCTTTCTCAAAAAAATACTAATAAAAAAACAAAAAAAATATGTTAAAATATAAAGAGTATAAATTGAATATACAAATAAAAAATTAAAAAATAATATTATAAAGATGAAAATGGAGGTAATATGAAACATACTGTAGCGATTGTTGGTAGACCAAATGTAGGGAAATCGACATTGTTTAATAAATTGGTAGGAGATAGGTTATCTATAGTAAAAGATGAGCCGGGAGTTACTCGTGATAGACTTTATCGTGAAATGGAATGGCTGGGAAATAAATTTTTACTTGTTGATACAGGTGGACTTGAGCCTAGAACTCAAGATTTTATGATGAGTAAGATAAAAAAACAGGCACAGGTTGCAATTGATGAAGCAGATGTAATTATATTTTTAGTGGATGGAAAAGCCGGAATTACAGGGCTTGATGAAGATGTAGCAACAATTCTTCGTAAGCAGGATAAAAAGGTTATCGTAGCTGTCAATAAAATTGATAATTATATGAAGGAGCAGGAAAATATTTTTGAATTTTATGGGTTAGGATTTGAAGAAGTTATTGGAATTTCTGGAGAACATAAGACAAATTTGGGAGATTTGCTGGACGCTGTAGTTGAAAAATTTGACGATAAAAATACTAAAGAAATTTCAGAAGGGCTTAGCATTGCAATTCTTGGAAGACCAAATGCTGGAAAATCTTCGCTTTTAAATAAATTGTTGAATAAAGAGCGTTCGATTGTGAGTGATATTGCTGGAACAACAAGAGATACAATTGATTCGGCGCTAAAATATGATGGGGAGATGTACACTCTTATTGATACTGCAGGAATTCGGAGAAAATCTAAAGTTGAAGATGACATCGAGTATTACAGCGTGCTTCGTGCGATGAAAGCCATTAAAAGAGCCGATGTGTGCGTGTTAATGCTAGATGCGACAGAACTTTTGACGGATCAGGATAAAAGAATAGCAGGAATGATTTATGATGAGAGAAAGCCAATTATAATTGCAATTAACAAATGGGATTTGATTGAAAAAAATGACAACAGCGTGAAAGAGTTTAAAGAGCTTGTCAAAGCGGATTTGGCATTTTTAGACTATGCTCCGATTGTGACAATTTCGGCGCTAACTGGAAAAAGAACGCTTAATATTTTGGAACAGGCGAAATTTATCAATGAAGAATATCATAAAAAAGTTTCAACTGGAATATTAAATCAAATTTTAGCAGAAATTGTTGCGCAAAATCCTGTACCAACTCGAAAGGGAAGAGCAGTTAAACTTAATTATGCGACACAAATTAGCCAAGCACCGCCAAAATTTGTATTTTTTGCAAATAATCCAGAATTGATTCATTTTTCTTATAAGAGATATATTGAAAATAAACTTCGTGAATATTTTGGATTTGAAGGATGTCCTATTGATATAATTTTTTTAATAAAAAAAGGTGACAAAAATTTTTTTGGATAAAAAGTTTTTTTACGAAAAGGGAGATAGATGAAATTTTTATGATGAAGAAAAAAATTTTAAAAAGCGAAAAAAATGTGTTAATGGTAGTGTCACTTTTTATTTTTTTATCAATTTTACTTTTTCAAAGTTTACGATTATTTTTAAAAAAAGCCGATTAATCTTGCTATAAGTACGATTTTTTTCCGTTCATTTTGTCATTTATAATCGTGTATTCGCTTATGCCAATTATTGATATGATAAGCAATAAAAAAATGAAGAAAATCCGACTAAAAAAACTTATAAAAAAATAGAAATTTGGCGATTTTAATCGTGCTATCAATATTTTTTGCAATTTTTATATATATAGTTCTTGCTTTTATTCCGCTAATTGCGAAACAAGGTTCAAGTTTAATTGAATTTTTCTTGAAAAATCAAGGGAATTTTCAAAGTAAGGCATTTAATTTTATGGAGCAAAATAACATTGATTTAAAAAATACGCTTATGAGTTCTAAAGATGTGATTATAAATATGACGGTAAGGGTGCTGACTTCCAGTTACTCCATTGTGACCAGCACTTTTACTTTGCTTTTTATGACGCCAATTTTTACGATTATGTTAATTTTTAGCTATGACAGTATTGAAATTTGGGTTGAAAATTTTTTGACGGACATAGATGAAGATAGAAAACTTGTCAATTTGGCAAAAAGTATAGATCAAACGATTGGAAAATATATTTTGGTTACGGTACTTGACAGTATGATTGTCGGAGTGGCGTCTTTTATAATTTTCTATTTTTTAAAATTGGACTACAGCATTTTATTTTCACTAATTATTGGTTTTGGAAATGTGATACCTTTTTTAGGACCTTTTATTGGTCTTATTCCTGTAATTTTCTACGCTGCAACAAAATCTTTTAATTTAGTAATCATTATTGTTGCGTTAGTTACAATTGTGCAAACTATTGAAGCAAATATCGTAAAACCTTGGCTTACAGGAAAATCGGTTAAAATGCATCCAATTACGACATTACTTGTCGTTTTGATTGGAGGAGCGCTTTTTGGAATTGGAGGAGCGTTTATTGGAATACCAATTTATATCGTGATTAAACTGACTTGGATATTCTATTGGGAAAAATTATATAAAAAAATCAAAAAAATCAAAAATAATTTGAAAAAAATAATTTGAAAAAAATTTAATTTTAATTTTAGGAAGGAAAATAAAAAATGGAATTTTACAATACATTGTCAAATAAATTGGAAAAATTTGTGCCACTTGAAAGAAACAAAGTGAAAATGTATGTTTGCGGACCTACAGTTTACAATTATATACATCTTGGAAATGCTCGTCCAATTATTGTTTTTGATGTACTTGCCAGATATTTTAAATATAAAAAAATTATGAAGTTGAATTTGTGCAAAATTTTACTGACATTGACGATAAAAATTATAAATAGAGCTAATGAAGAAAAAAATTATCTTGTGAAGAAATCACTAAAAAAATATAGATGGTTTTTTTGAAGATGTGAAAAAAATTAAATATTTTGAGTGATGTAAAAAGACCAAAAGTTACAGAAAATATTTACGAAATAATAGAAACTATAAAAAAATTAATAGATAATGGCTTTGCTTATGAAAAAGATGGAGATGTCTATTTTGAAGTGAAAAAATATTCAGAGTATGGGAAATTGTCTAATCAAAAAGTTGATGAGCTGGAAGCGGGAGCTAGAATTGATATTTCAAAAATCAAAAAAAATCCGCTGGATTTTGTCCTTTGGAAAAGTAAAAAAGAAAATGAGCCATTTTTTGAATCGCCTTGGGGAAAAGGACGACCTGGTTGGCATATAGAATGCAGTGCGATGTCACAAAAATATTTGGGAGACACATTTGATATTCACGGTGGTGGACAAGATTTGATTTTTCCACATCATGAAAACGAAATTGCTCAAAGTAAATGTGCCTATCACGGAAATTTTGCAAATTATTGGCTACATAATGGCTTTGTTCAAATTGATGGCGACAAAATGTCGAAATCAACTGGAAACTTTTTTTTACTTCGTGAAATTTTAGAAAAATTTTCGGGAAATGTAATAAGACTTTTTATGATAAGTACACATTACAGAAAACCAATTAATTTTTCTTTTGAAGCGCTAAAAGATACAAAAAAAACTTTGCAAAATATTGTAAATGCGATGAATCAATTTGAAAGTACGATAAATTTAGCAGATAAAAAAATTTATTTGAGAATAAAAAAATTCGTTTGAGAAAATTGAAGAATTTGATAAAAAGTTTGTTTTGGCGATGGATGAAGATATGAATACGCCACAAGCATTAGCTGCAATTTTTTTGAGCAAATTAAATACACAAATAAACTTTTATCAAAAACTTGAAGAAGAGAAAGAAATTGTCTTGGAAGTGAAAAAGTCTTATGAATCTCTAAAAAAATAAAAATTGAAAAATGTGCTTGGAATTGATTTAAAAAAATGAAAAAGCAATGCAAAAAAATAATGATGAATTAACTGATAAATTGATAGAGTTGCTTTTTGGAAGTTAGAAAATCTGCGAGAGTTAAAAAAAGATTTTTGAACTTTCTGACAAAATTAGAGATAGTTTAAAAAGATTTGGGAATAGAAATTAAAGATACAAAAGATGGAAATGCAAGTTATAGTTTTAAAGATTAAAGAGGAGTGATATGATGAGTTGTAATAAAAATGAAAAAGAAATAAGCGAGTGTTTATATTTTACAATTTCAAAAATGTTTAGAATGATAAATAGAATTGCGGAAGAATCATTTGAGAAAATAGATATTTATCCGACTCACGCTTTTCTCATGATGCTGTTAAAAGAAGAAAAAGATGGACTTTCAGTAAACGAGATTTCATCTTTTCTTGCAATAGCTCCGTCGACAGTCACAAGATTTGTCGATAAATTGGTTTCAAAAGGATATGTTGTGCGAGAAAAGATGGGAAAAAACTCTTTTACAAAAATAACAGAAAAAGGGTTAGACGAAATTGATGAAATTTATGAAGCTTGGCAAGGAATCACGGAAAAAATTGAAGAACTTGTGGGAGATAAAAATTATTTGGAGAGAACAGGAAAATCTTTTAGAGAGTTTGTAGAAATTTTGGGGAAAGATAAAAAATATGATAAAGTTTCTGAAGAATTTGACTTTTGGATTATTTAGTAAAATGTGATATAATAATTTCAAAAATATAGGAATTTATCAAATAAAACTTTAAAAAGGTTGAAAAAAATTATGAAAAAACTAAAATATAAAGTGCTTTTTGTTTTCCTGTTTTTATATTATATTTTTTTGCAAATTTGCAAGCAGAAATGATAGAATTGGAAACACAGAGCTCAAGAATAAATTTAGATACCGAAGAAATAAATACGCAAGGAAATGTTACCGTTAAATATAAAGATATAAAAATAAAAGCGGATAACATAAAAAAACTTCCAAATAGAAATATAATCACAGGTGCAGGAGATGTGGAGTTTACTCAAGGTTCACAAAAAGTTAAAGCGGACAACCTTATTTTTGATATGGATACAAAGTTAGCTAAAATTTATAATTCTGAGAGTTACGACACCAACATGAAACTTAGATATGGTGGACAGGAAACTTTAAGTGAAGGAAATAAAAAAATAACAGTAAAAAATGGATGGTTCACAACGAGTCCTTATGAAAAACCAAATTATAAAATTGAAGCCAATGAACTTGAAATTTATCCAAATAGAAAAGCTATTGCAAGAGATATAAAAGTTGTAGCTGCTGGAAAAACTTGGTTAAAATTGCCGTATTATGTGACTTCATTAAAACCTGCAAGTCAAAGAGCGACACTTTTTCCATATGTTGGACAGGATAGTGACCGAGGACTGTTTGGAATAATGGGATTTGACTATGATTTAGGACCACTTGCACAAGGATTTGTCGATTTTGAATTAAGTACAAAGCAAAAATTGGCACTAAAATTTTCAAATGACTATTCATTTTGGGGAAATAACTCGGGAAATATTTTTATAAACAGGTTTGTTGTACCAATTGGAAATCATAAAAAAGAATGGGATTTTCGTGTGACTCACAGAGTCAGAAATACTCCTAAAAAAGCAAAAGAAGACAGAAAATTTTATGATGCGGGATATGGAATTTGGAACATAAATTATCAAAATATTACGCCAAATTTGATGTATGCAGTTGACGGTTCTAAGTTAAAAGACGATTATACAGCATTTGTCGATAAATATAAGCACATCGGATTTTGGGATGCAAGTGTAAATCAGGAATTGGGACAAAATGGGGAATTAAACATTAAATATTACTGGACGCAAGATAAAAAGGCATTAAAAGCCTTAACTGACATAAACGACAAAATTATGAAAGATGACAGTCTTGACCCAAGAAGAACCGATGTTGATTTATATAAAAGTATAAGATATACAAATGGAAACAAAGATGTGGAAATTACAGTTGACAACGAAGATTTTAGAGATATAAATCCAGGGTATGTTGGGGATTTAAATTCCTACAGGAAAAAAAGAAATTACGGAATTAATTTTAAAGGTCCTAAGATAAAATTGGACTATCTTAACTCAGATAACGATGAATACGGTGAATTGCTTGGAATGAGAGATCGTGGGAACGACAGTACAATTCACTGGGTTCAAAAGACGGCTTATGACAAAAGGGAAGAGTGGGGATTAACTTTTGGAAGATATTATCCTTTTCAAAAATATGAATTTTTTGGATATGAGCCAAGAACAAGCTACCAAAATTTCTCAAATAATTTATATTTTGGTGCGCAAGTTAAACAGGTTGATGTGCAGAGAAAAGAATATGATTATGATTATACAAGAGATAATGAAAATTACAACAGTCTATTTTTAAATAGTTCAACAAATGATGAGAGTAGAATTTATAAAGTATACGAAGATAATGAGACAATTAGAAGAGCAAAAAAAATTATTTATGAAAAATATAGAAGTCAAAAATTTAATGTTGGAAATGACAGAATTGAATTACCACTAAAAGATTCATTTGTCGGATTTAATATGGGATTTGAAAATCGTGATTACAACAGTGTTGCAGTTCCTAAATTTAAAAATGGAAGAAAAGTGGAAGATCTAAACTCTACAACTGGATATGAAGTTGCAACTAATGCAAGTGGAAATACGATAAGACAAACTCCTTCGATGAATATTTTTACGATGGATACAAGACTGTTTACAACACTTTTTGACAATACATACAAAAAAAATAATAAATATGATATAAAAGTGACAAATGATGCAACGGTTACAGTTCAAAGAACAGATTCAAACAGCGCAATGTATGGTGACTATGATATCATTGAAATTCCAACAAATGCTCTAGGTTTTGGAAATAATTTTATTTATCAAATTGGAAATGTCACATTTAATTACAATTTGAATTTGAGAAATGACAGACATTTTAGGGATCATTGGCTTAAATAGATATGCAAGAAACTATTTTAAAGCTGATATAGCTGGAAAAAGATTTGTAAGTTTTGATTTGGAAAGTAATGATGAGTATGAATTTAAACATTTTAAATCCAAAAGGGATTTTAACAGAGAAGTTCAATATGGATTTTTGTCAAACAACGGAGATAATTTTTTGTACAAATTTTCAGACAAGAATAAGCAAATTTTTCCATTTAATACAAGTCTTGGATGGAATCAAAAGATTTATAAGGAATCTTTAAAAGAGCGAACATTTGGAGTAAATTTCAACGAATGGGGATTTGAATATACAAATTTAATTTCAAAAGCGAACGACATTTATGGAAATACGGCGACATTCGGTTCTCCAGCATTAAAACTAAAGACAAATTATCACAGACTAGGATTTGTTTATGATACAAAAAAAATGAAAGATAAAAAATTTGAATCGGATCATTATTTTAGGATAAATGTTGGTTTTGGTAAAAAAATCTACAGAGATGTAAAAAATACACCTACAAATGCTTTAGACGATAAATATATTCGTGGAAATGACTACACGACATTTGGTTTTTTATACAGATACGAGAATGATGCAAAACCTAGATATTTAGCGGATGTGGAAGACGAAGACAAAAAAATAGAAGAAATAGATTTGGGAAGTCTTGATACAAAAGAATTGGAAACACAAATACAAAATTCAAATACTGTAAAAGATTCGAATACACAAAAATTTTTTTCTATTGAAAAATACAAATAAAGATATAGTTGGAAAAATCGCAGTAAATAATGATGAAAATAGATTATTTTTAAGCAGCGAAGAAGAAGAAGCGTATAAAAGTTATGTTGAAGAGGAAAATTATCGACAAAATAAATTTAGCTTAAATGACTTTAATAAAAAATTACAAAGTTTAAGAAGTCAAAAAAAATATTTTCAGATAGGAATGGATATGCAAGTCGACGGTTCTGATGCCGCAAATCCAAGTGGAATGAAAGGTTTTAACAAAATAAATGATTTAAGTTTTAAAGTTGAAACAGGATATTTAGATAAATTTTTTGTCAGATATGCATTTGTAATGGAAAGACCTGACAGAATTTACAGAAGAGATCCTTCAAGAAATAGTACTTTTGACTTCAGAAGACACGAATTTGAATCAAAATATATGTTCTCAAAAGATCCAGACAAACCGTGGTGGATAGGTGGAAAACTGCAGTATGTTCAAAATGGAGCACCAAAAGCTTCAGATCCTGAAATATACGAAAGTTCTTGGTATGCCAAGAAAGTAAACAAAATCACGCTTGGAATGGCAACATTAAGTCACAGTTTTGAGAATGCTGAATGGGAAATAGGCGCAGGAATGAAATGGGATAAACCAAGTAACAAAAAATTAGGTTATTATCCAGTTATTTCATTAAAATTTGGAATAACACCGTTCCCAGAAAAAAATATTCAATTCAATTATTCTGGAAAAGGCGTAGAATTTGGAGCAGGATTATAAAAAAAGAAAAGAATTATTTAATAAAAATAGTTCTTTTTTTATTTTTTTCAAAATTAATATAAAAAAATCTTTTTATTTATTGTATCAAGAACAAAAAAAATATAATTATTGAAAAACAAAAAAAATTTCAAAAAAAGTGTTGACAACAAAAATTTTTTTGATATAATATATTTCGTCGATAAGAAAAGAGTCGACACCAAGGACAATGAAAAAAGAAGAAGAAAAAGTAGTGTGATAGATAAAAAGCAAGTCAAGATTTAGCAATAAATCTCGTCAATGAATAAAAGGTGAAAAAAGATATAGAAATATATTATTGAATGAAGAGTTTGATCCTGGCTCAGGATGAACGCTGACAGAATGCTTAACACATGCAAGTCGATGGGGAAGCGGTGCTTGCACCGTGATAACCATGGCGGACGGGTGAGTAACGCGTAAAGAACTTGCCGAATGGACTGGGATAACAGCTGGAAACGGCTGATAAGACCGGATATTATGAACTTGCTGCATAGTGAGTTTATGAAAAGAGATGCCATTTGAGAGCTTTGCGTCCTATTAGCTAGTTGGTAAGGTAACGGCTTACCAAGGCGATGATAGGTAGCCGGCCTGAGAGGGTGGACGGCCACAAGGGGACTGAGATACGGCCCTTACTCCTACGGGAGGCAGCAGTGGGGAATATTGGACAATGGGGGCAACCCTGATCCAGCAATTCTGTGTGCACGAAGAAGGTTTTCGGATCGTAAAGTGCTTTCAGCAGGGAGGAAGAAAGTGACTGTACCTGCAGAAGAAGCGACGGCTAAATACGTGCCAGCAGCCGCGGTAATACGTATGTCGCGAGCGTTATCCGGAATTATTGGGCATAAAGGGCATCTAGGCGGCCAGATAAGTCCGAGGTGAAAACTGCCGGCTCAACCAGCAGCTTGCCTTGGAAACTACCTGGCTAGAGTATTGGAGAGGTGGACGGAACTACACGAGTAGAGGTGAAATTCGTAGATATGTGTAGGAATGCCGATGATGAAGATAGTTCACTGGACGATAACTGACGCTGAAGTGCGAAAGCTAGGGGAGCGAACAGGATTAGATACCCTGGTAGTCCTAGCTGTAAACGATGATTACTGGGTGTGGGCATGAAGAGTGTCCGTGCCGAAGTTAATGCGATAAGTAATCCGCCTGGGGAGTACGGCCGCAAGGCTGAAACTCAAAAGGAATTGACGGGGACCCGCACAAGCGGTGGAGCATGTGGTTTAATTCGACGCAACGCGAGGAACCTTACCAGATCTTGACATCCTCGGAAGGTGATGGAAACATCACCGTGCCCTCGGGAACCGAGTGACAGGTGGTGCATGGCTGTCGACAGCTCGTGTCGTGAGATGTTGGGTTAAGTCCCGCAACGAGCGCAACCCCTATCGCTAGTTGCCATCATTAAGTTGGGGACTCTAGCGAGACTGCCTGCGAAGAGCAGGAGGAAGGTGGGGATGACGTCAAGTCATCATGCCCCTTATGATCTGGGCTACACACGTGCTACAATGGCTGGTACAGAGAGCCGCAATGCAGCAATGCTTAGCTAACCTCTAAAGCCAGTCCAAGTTCGGATTGAAGTCTGCAACTCGACTTCATGAAGTTGGAATCGCTAGTAATCGCGGATCAGCAATGCCGCGGTGAATACGTTCTCGGGTCTTGTACACACCGCCCGTCACACCACGAGAGTTGTTTGCACCTGAAGCTGCCGGTCTAACCTTTCGGAAGAAGGTATCTAAGGTGTGAATAGTGATTGGGGTGAAGTCGTAACAAGGTATCCGTACCGGAAGGTGCGGATGGATCACCTCCTTTCTAAGGAGAGTTTTTCTTACACTTCTTCTTCTTTGTAGTTTTTCCTTTTAAGGACAATGGGAAATGAATAGTAGGTAAAAGATTACAACAAAATAGATTATTCTGTTAATAAAAAAAAGCTAATTAAGGGCACACGGAGGATGCCTAGGTAATAACAGCCGATGAAGGACGTGATAAGCTGCGATAAGTCAGGTCGAGATGCACATAATCAATGACACCTGAATCTCCGAATGGGGCAACCCGCATACTTGAAGAGTATGCACGAAAGTGGTAAGCCTGCGAACTGAAACATCTAAGTAGCAGGAGGAAAAGAAAGTAAAAACGATTCCCTAAGTAGCGGCGAGCGAACTGGGATAAGCCTAAACCGTACCGGTGCCAAGCTGGCAGCGTTGCCGGTACGGGGTTGTGGGATTTCATACGACTGATGCCATAATGTCTAAGTAGTCTAGCAGTAAGTAGAATCAGATGGAAAGCTGAACCATAGAAGGTGATAGTCCTGTATCACGTATATGCTATGCTATGACTTGAAACTCCCGAGTAGCGTCAAGCACGAGGAATTTGGCGTGAATCCGCGTGGACCATATCACGCAAGGCTAAATACTGTTATTGACCGATAGTGAAGAGTACCGTGAGGGAAAGGTGAAAAGAACCCTGTGCAAGGGAGTGAAATAGAATTTGAAACCGTGTGCTTACAAACGGTAGGAGCCCTTCGGGGTGACTGCGTGGATTTTGGTTAATCATCCTGCGAGTTATGATTAGTGGCAAGGTTAATTAATGAAGCCGAAGGGAAACCAAGTCTTAATAGGGCGTCTCAGTCGCTAGTCATAGACGCGAAACCTAGTGATCTAGGCCTGTCCAGGCTGAAGCTGAGGTAAGACTCAGTGGAGGGCCGAACTCACCGCCGTTGAAAAGTTGGGAGATGAGATAGGTCTAGGGGTGAAAAGCCAATCGAACTAGGAAATAGCCCGTTCTCTCCGAAATGCATTTAGGTGCAGCCTGAATTTTAGATATCTGGGGGTAGAGCACTGTATGATCTAGGGGGCATATTGCTTACCGAAATCAAGCAAACTACGAATACCATTTATTACTGATTCGGAGTGAGTCCGTGGATGATAAGGTCCGCGGACAAAAGGGAAACAGCCCAGACCACCAGCTAAGGTCCCTAATTATGTCTAAGTGGGAAAGGAGGTGGATATTCACAGACAACCAGGAGGTTGGCTTAGAAGCAGCCATTCCTTAAAAGAGTGCGTAATAGCTCACTGGTCGAGAGTATCTGCGCCGAAGATGTAACGGGGCTAAAGACATAAACCGAAGCTGTGGAAGCGGTTTTGCCGCTTGGTAGGAGAGCGTTCTGTAGGTCTATGAAGGCCGGCTGTAAGGCCGGCTGGAGACATCAGAAGCGAGAATGCAGGAATGAGTAGCGAGAAGGAGGGTGAGAATCCCTCCGGCCGGAAGTCCAAGGTTTCCGGGGGAAGGTTCGTCCGCCCCGGGGAAGTCGGGACCTAAGCGTAAGCAGAGATGTGATTGCGAATGGTAAATAGGTTAATATTCCTATACCACTATCAGTCATTTGAGTGATGGAGTGACGCAGTAAGGTATGTGAGAAGGCTGTCGGATTAGCCTTTCTAAGGGCGTAGCTTGGACACGCAGGTAAATCCGCGTGTCTATAGGTGAGACCTGATGGGTAAGTGCTTTTGCATAAGTCACAGATCCTACACTGCCAAGAAAAACTTCTAACAAGACTCGTTAGTGCCCGTACCCTAAACCGACACAGGTGGACAGAGTGAGAAACTTAAGGCCGACAGGATAACTCTAGCTAAGGAACTCTGCAAAATAGCCCCGTAACTTCGGGAGAAGGGGTGCCTGATATACCTAAAGAGAGAAACACTCCCAGGGGAAACAGGCCGCAGTGAAGAGTCTCAAGCAACTGTTTACCAAAAACACAGGTCTATGCTAAGCTGAAAGGCGACGTATATGGGCTGACACCTGCCCAGTGCCGGAAGGTTAAGAGGAGGAGTGAGAGCTCCAATTTGAAGCCCCGGTGAACGGCGGCCGTAACTATAACGGTCCTAAGGTAGCGAAATTCCTTGTCGGGTAAGTTCCGACCTGCACGAATGGTGAAATGATTTGAGAGCTGTCTTGGCTGGAGACCTGGTGAAGTTGTAATGCCGGTGAAGATACCGGCTACCTGCAGTAGGACGGAAAGACCCCGTGGAGCTTTACTGTAGCTTGGCATTGGGTTTTGGCAATGTGTGTATAGGATAGTTGGGAGACTTCGAAGTTAAGGCGTCAGTCTTTTCTGAGTCGCTGTTGGAATACCAACCATATGTTGTCGAAATTCTAATCCGCTTGCGGAGACAGTGCTAGGTGGGCAGTTTGACTGGGGCGGTCGCCTCCAAAAGAGTAACGGAGGCGTTCAAAGGTTCCCTCAGGTTGGATGGAAATCAACCTTCGAGTGCAAACGCATAAGGGAGCTTGACTGCAAGACCGACGGGTCGAGCAGGTACGAAAAGTAGGAGTTAGTGATCCGGCGGTCCCTCATGGAAGGGCCGTCGCTCAACGGATAAAAAGCTACCCCGGGGATAACAGGCTGATACTTCCCAAGAGTCCATATCGACGGAAGTGTTTGGCACCTCGATGTCGGCTCGTCTCATCCTGGGGCTGGAGAAGGTCCCAAGGGTTGGGCTGTTCGCCCATTAAAGAGGCACGCGAGCTGGGTTCAGAACGTCGTGAGACAGTTCGGTCCCTATCCACTGCAGGCGCTTGAATACTGAAAAGTTCTGTCCTTAGTACGAGAGGACCGGGATGGACAAACCTCTGATGTATCAGTTGTCACGCCAGTGGCACGGCTGAGTAGTCACGTTTGGTCAGGATAATCGCTGAAAGCATCTAAGCGAGAAACCCCCTTTAAGATGAGTATTCACAGTATCCACAGAGATTATGTGGTCGATAGGCTGGAGATGTAAGTGCAGCAATGCATTCAGTTGACCAGTACTAATATTACTTAAGCTTTTTTAATCTTTTACTTGCCTACTATTTATTTCTCATTGTCTTTTGACATTTAATTACTTGTTTGGTGACCATTGCAGCAGGGATACACCCGGTTACATCTCGAACCCGGAAGTTAAGTCTGCTTACGCCTACGATACTTAGTCCGTACTAGGGAAAATAGGTAGTCGCCAAACTTTTTCTTTTGCGTCTCCGTAGCTCAGCTGGTTAGAGCATCTGACTGTTAATCAGAGGGTCGTTGGTTCGAGTCCAACCGGGGACGCCATTTTTTTTTATTTTATTTTTTGGAGTGTTTTTATGGGAGTCAAAAGTGAGTTATTTGATAAGATTGTAATTTTTTGGAATGAAAATTTTAAATTTAGATTGGGACTATTTTTATTAGTAACTATTTTTTTTGCTTTTAAATTTCTTGAAAATTTTGAAATGTCGATAGATGTGGTGATTATTTTTGTTGTTTATATATTTTCAATGACTTTTCATGAAATTGCACATGGATATGTTGCATATTGTTTTGGAGATAATACGGCAAAAAATATGGGAAGAATAACTTTGAATCCCCTAAAGCATATTGATTTATTTGGAATGGTTGTTCCTTTTATAATATTTTTATGTGGATTTAAATTTTTAATTGGATGGGCAAAACCTGTACCTGTAAATTTTTATAAGCTGATTCCTCGAAAAAAAGGCATTTTTTGTGTCTGTATAGCTGGAGTTGTGGTAAATTTTATTTTAGCGGCAGTTTCATTAATTGTACTTCGAATTATTGGAAATAGACTTGGAATTGATAGTAATGTTGTAAAAAAATATTTATTTATATTTATTTAATAAATTTGTTGTTAGGAATTTTTTAATTTAATACCGATAACTCCTTTAGATGGCGGAAGAATTGTCTATTTTTCTTCTGGAAAAAAATAAAAAAATTTATGATTTTATTGAAAAATATGGAGTTGTGATAATAGTAATGATAGCATATTTTGTAAACGAATATTTTTTTCTGATAAAAATTTTATTAATGTTTGATTTTTTTCTTAAATTGGCAGGAATAAATTTAGGTCTTTAAAAAAATTGTATTTTTATGAAATAGTGCAAGAACACTTGCGATTTTTAGTCGTGAGATGAATTGCACGAAAATTTAGTAAGCATATGGAAAAAAATTTTATTAGGTAAAATGTAGAATATATAATATAATATCTTTGATTGAAGACTGTAATGGAGTATTAAATATTCTAAAGAAAAGTAAAGTTGTGGACTTAAAAGTTGTCCTATACAATAGGGGCGAGTTGAACACGCCTAAAAGAATAAAGAATAAGGATAGTTGTTGTGCTATCAAACTTCTTAGAAAATTTTTAAATACTTTTAAAGATTTTAGAACTCTGCGACTTTAGTTGTGGGAGGTTCAGAAAAGTAGTTCAAGATAAAAAAAGTAAAAATTTGAAAGGCTGTCTCATAAAAAAAGTACGAAACAGCCTTATAAAAGGTAAAATTTAAAATTATCTTTGAATTTTAATCAAAATTTCCCTCATTTTTCCAAATTCACCCCAATTTTTTTCATTCACAAATTTCTTCCAACTCTCAAAATCATTTTTTCTCATATGTTCTCTCAAAGTGGAAGCATTTATTTTTATGTCATATCTAGAAATTACAATAAAATTTACAGATTTTTTTATTTTCTCACTAAACCAGCTCTTGCATTTAGATTCTTCTCCATAAACAATACAATCGACTTTTCCCAAAATTTTTTCTGCTTCACAAAATAAATAATCCCCCCATTTTGTAACATTTCCAGCACCCAAGTCAGCGAGTGGAGAAATTATCAATTTATTTTCCACGATTTCATTCCCATAAATTTTTTTTATCAATTTTTCTCTTAGTTCATAGGAAAAAGGATTTTCTATTGTTCCAGATTTATCACTAGAACCGATAAATACCAAAACTTTGTCACATATCTCAAGAGCTTTATTTATAATGTATTCATGTCCTTTATGAAATGTCTGGAATCTTCCCAGAACTAAACCTGTCTTATATTTTTTTCATTAAAGTTTCTCCGTTTTTTTATAAATTAAATATAAAAATTTCAAAAATTTTTTTATATTTTTTTACAAGAAGTCAAGATTTCTTACTGCTATAATCGCTTATTTACAGATTTAAACTTTTTTAATATTCTTTTTCCCGCTCCAGCCTAAATTTTACCGATGCCTTCAAATATTTCAAATATTTTTCATCATCACACATAACTTTTCCTTCCACATCACTTAATTTGGCAACTGGTCTACCATTTACATACTGAAGTTTGATTACAATATTTAATGGTTTTTCTTTTGTGTCATTAGTTACAAATGTCCCAATTCCAAAAGAAAGTTTAACTTTGTCTTTAAATGTATTGTAAATTTTTTCTGCTTCGTCAAAATTTAGCGAATCGCTGAATAAAAGCATCTTTGTTTTTGGATCTATTCCATATTTTTCGTAGTGATTCAATATTTTTTCAGCCCAGATATATGGATCACCTGAATCATGCCGCACTCCTGTGTAGTTATTTACCATGCTTCTGTCAAAATCTCTTAAAAATAAGTCTGTCGTTATTGTGTCGGTAAGTGCTGTCCCGTTATCTCCCTTGTATTCATCATACCAGTCTTTTAATGCGTAATGATTTGTATAAGATAGCGGAATTGAGTCGATTCCCTGATACATTTGGACATACTCGTGTGCATAAGTTCCGATTGGCACTAAATTGTATTTCATTGCCAAAAATACATTGGAAGTTCCTACCATATTTTGAGTTTCGCTAGATAGTTTTTTCACTACTTCTTCTTGCCATTCTCTTGAAAGCCGTCTTCTACAGCCAAATTCGGCAAATTTAAAGTTATATTTTTTATTTTTAAAATCCAAAATCTTTTTTTCTAATTTTTCTTTTGCAGAAACAAGCAATTCATCATAATTAAATTTCATTCTAAAATACACTTCGTTAATAATTTCAAGCAAGTAAATCTCAAACTGCATTGCACTAAAAAGCGGTCCAGAGACAATAACTCTAAGTTCTTCATTTTCAAGAACCGTAGTCACATAATCCTTAATCGGATGCCAAAGCCTTAAAAACTCGACATAGTCTGGCTTTATGAATCTTATCGAACGCAAGTAGTTTAATTCTTCATTTTTAAACCGTAAACTGCACAAATGGTCAATTTGCTCGTTTATTTCCGTAACCATTTCTTTTGTAAAGAAAATATTTGGAGTACGGCATTTAAAGTGATATTCTCCGACTAAATCAGTATGTTTGTGAAAAATTACTTGATTCATATTAAATTTGTAAAGATCTGTATCAAGCAGCGATGTTATAATTGGCTTTAGTTTCATTTTATTTTTCTCCTTTTTTATACGATGGCATAGGTAAAATTTTATGTAAATTTATTTTGTGTAAATAGTCTATTTTTTCTTTTATTCTCAAATCCGAAATATTCCCTGTTCTAATATATTCATCCAAAACTTCATAGCTAAATCCCAGTTTTTCCTCATCAGATTTCCCGCTCATTCCATCTTCAGGCACTTTTTTCAAAAACATTTCAGGAAGTCCAAGTTCAGCTCCAAGTTTTCGCACTTCGGTTTTTGTAAAATCAGAAATTGGAGAAAAATCCCCCGCAGCATCTCCAAATTTTGTTGAATAACCCACAAAATCTTCCGACAAATTACAAGTATTCGCCACTCTTCCACCAATAATGGCAGAAATTCCATAAAGCACAGCCATCCGTATTCTGGCAGGCTGATTAGTCTTGTAGGCATCAAATTCATCAGGATTTACTCCCGTTTGCTGCGAAATTAATTCTTTTAAGTCATTTACAGGCTTCTCCACATTTATTTCATAATGTTTTATTTTCAAAAACTCAACTAATTTTTTGGAATAATCAATATCATGCTGCATACCTTTTGGCATAAGAACTCCTATTACATTTTCTCGTCCCAGAGCTGCCACACAAAGTGCCGTCACAACCGAAGAATCCGTTCCACCAGAAATTCCTACAACTGCTTTACAGTTTTTTCCATTTTCTTCAAAATATTTTTTTATCCATTCGATAACTTTTTCTTTTTCATTTTTCATAAAATCACCTCTTTACCTTATTATACCTGGAAATTTTGTGAATGGCAAGTTTTATGAAAAAAATTACAAAGTAATATCCATATTAGACTTTTCTAATGATAAATACAGTATGTTATATTTTTAAGAAATGTATAATTTAAGAAAATTCATAATTAAGAAGATTTAGAATAATAAGATTTAAAAAAAGAAGGAATAAAGAAGAAAAATGAATAAAGTAAATAAAGTGAATAAAGTGAATAAAAAAATATAATGGCATTGATAGAAAATTTGATTTCGATAAATAAAAAAATATTCGCAGATTTGTTAATTGATAATTTTAACAGTAATAAATTTGAAGAAGTTTTTTTAGCAATGTTAAGTCAAATAAAAAGTTTTTTTGAGAAAAAAAGATTGAAATTATTGCGGAAATAAAAAAAGGAAATAAAAAAACATTTTAAAAAAATTGATAAATTTTAACAATGAATATGTTAAAAAAAGAATTATTTAAATTTGTCGGAAAAAAAGTATTTGGAAGAATTTAGGAAAAATCAAAATACGAAAAAAATTTTTTTGGTCGTGGAATAAATCCTGAACAAATGATACTTTATATTTTGACTACAGGTGAAATGAGAGCGCATTTAGAATTTTTTTAAAAAAAGAATATTTAAATTTGTGTAAAAAAATTTAAACAAAAAAAGATATTAAAATTTTTTTGAAAAAAAGCTCCATTTTTAAAAAGAAATTTTTTTAAATCTAAAAGTTTTTCAAGAAGAATTTGAGAATTATTTAGATATAAAATTTAAAAAAATATAAAAAAAGAAATTTAGAAAAAAAATATCAGAAAAAAATATGGTTTAGAGTTTAATAAAAGAATTAAAAATATTTTTTTCTGTTCCAATAGAATATGTAATTTTTTTGACGAAAAAAATAAGAGAATGTTTTGAGATGTTAGAAAAAAACTCAAAAATAAGTTTTGAAATTCTGGATGCAAATTTTTAGCAAAATGAGTGATCAGGAAAAAGAAGTAGAAGAATTAATGGCTGAATTGGAAAAAAATTGAAGGAGAAAAATCTTTTTTTATTTTTGGAGCATGATAAACTAGAAATAGAAAATAAAAAAACTAAAACAAAATTTGAAAAAAATCAAGGAGATAATAAACTTGAAAAAAACTAATTTTTAAAACAGCAAAAAGAAATCGAAAATTTAAAAAAATAAAATTGAAAAATATGGAGCAAGACGAAAAAAATGGAAGTGACTGAAAATATAAATATAAAAGAACTTCCAGAAGAACAAACTTTAAATTTTAAAGATAAAAATATAAAAGTCGTCGGCGGAAAATGGAGTTTACAAAGTATGGAAAAAAAGCTCAAAAAGTACGCAGAAGAAACAGAGTTTGATATAGAATTTATAAATGCAAAAGAAGTTTTCAGGAACTCGGATAAATTAAAAAAATTCAGATATAATAATTTTCGATACATCCTACAATTCTCACTCTGCTTATTATAAGTTAAAAAAAGCTATGGGTTAAAAATATACCGTATTTCAACTTCGAATTTAGAAAAAAATAAAAAAATTAAATTATATCTAAAATTATAAAAAAATTTAAACATTAAAAAAACCTAGAAAAGAAGTTATCAAAAAAATAAGAATTAAAAAAAGCAAAAAAATTTTTCAAAAAAAGTGTTGACAACAAAAATTTTTTTGATATAATATATTTCGTCGATAAGAAAAGAGTCGACACCAAGGACAATGAAAAAAAGAAGAAGAAAAAAAGTAGTGTGATAGATAAAAAGCAAGTCAAGATTTAGCAATAAATCTCGTCAATGAATAAAAGGTGAAAAAAGATATAGAAATATATTATTGAATGAAGAGTTTGATCCTGGCTCAGGATGAACGCTGACAGAATGCTTAACACATGCAAGTCGATGGGGAAGCGGTGCTTGCACCGTGAAACCATGGCGGACGGGTGAGTAACGCGTAAAGAACTTGCCGAATGGACTGGGATAACAGCTGGAAACGGTTGATAAGACCAGATATTATGAACTTGTTGCATAGTAAGTTTATGAAAAGAGATGCCATTTGAGAGCTTTGCGTCCTATTAGCTAGTTGGTAAGGTAACGGCTTACCAAGGCGATGATAGGTAGCCGGCCTGAGAGGGTGGACGGCCACAAGGGGACTGAGATACGGCCCTTACTCCTACGGGAGGCAGCAGTGGGGAATATTGGACAATGGGGGCAACCCTGATCCAGCAATTCTGTGTGCACGAAGAAGGTTTTCGGATCGTAAAGTGCTTTCAGCAGGGAGGAAGAAAGTGACTGTACCTGCAGAAGAAGCGACGGCTAAATACGTGCCAGCAGCCGCGGTAATACGTATGTCGCGAGCGTTATCCGGAATTATTGGGCATAAAGGGCATCTAGGCGGCCAGATAAGTCCGAGGTGAAAACTGCCGGCTCAACCAGCAGCTTGCCTTGGAAACTACCTGGCTAGAGTATTGGAGAGGTGGACGGAACTACACGAGTAGAGGTGAAATTCGTAGATATGTGTAGGAATGCCGATGATGAAGATAGTTCACTGGACGATAACTGACGCTGAAGTGCGAAAGCTAGGGGAGCGAACAGGATTAGATACCCTGGTAGTCCTAGCTGTAAACGATGATTACTGGGTGTGGGCATGAAGAGTGTCCGTGCCGAAGTTAATGCGATAAGTAATCCGCCTGGGGAGTACGGCCGCAAGGCTGAAACTCAAAGGAATTGACGGGGACCCGCACAAGCGGTGGAGCATGTGGTTTAATTCGACGCAACGCGAGGAACCTTACCAGATCTTGACATCCTCGGAAGGTGATGGAAACATCACCGTGCCCTCGGGAACCGAGTGACAGGTGGTGCATGGCTGTCGACAGCTCGTGTCGTGAGATGTTGGGTTAAGTCCCGCAACGAGCGCAACCCCTATCGCTAGTTGCCATCATTAAGTTGGGGACTCTAGCGAGACTGCCTGCGAAGAGCAGGAGGAAGGTGGGGATGACGTCAAGTCATCATGCCCCTTATGATCTGGGCTACACACGTGCTACAATGGCTGGTACAGAGAGCCGCAATGCAGCAATGCTTAGCTAACCTCTAAAGCCAGTCCAAGTTCGGATTGAAGTCTGCAACTCGACTTCATGAAGTTGGAATCGCTAGTAATCGCGGATCAGCAATGCCGCGGTGAATACGTTCTCGGGTCTTGTACACACCGCCCGTCACACCACGAGAGTTGTTTGCACCTGAAGCTGCCGGTCTAACCTTTCGGAAGAAGGTATCTAAGGTGTGAATAGTGATTGGGGTGAAGTCGTAACAAGGTATCCGTACCGGAAGGTGCGGATGGATCACCTCCTTTCTAAGGAGAGTTTTTTTCTTACACTTCTTCTTCTTTGTAGTTTTTCCTTTTAAGGACAATGGGAAATGAATAGTAGGTAAAAGATTACAACAAAATAGATTATTCTGTTAATAAAAAAAAGCTAATTAAGGGCACACGGAGGATGCCTAGGTAATAACAGCCGATGAAGGACGTGATAAGCTGCGATAAGTTAGGTCGAGATGCACATAATCAATGACACCTGAATCTCCGAATGGGGCAACCCGCATACTTGAAGAGTATGCACGAAAGTGGTAAGCCTGCGAACTGGAAACATCTAAGTAGCAGGAGGAAAAGAAAGTAAAAACGATTCCCTAAGTAGCGGCGAGCGAACTGGGATAAGCCTAAACCGTACCGGTGCCAAGCTGGCAGCGTTGCCGGTACGGGGTTGTGGGATTTCATACGACTAATGCCATAATGTCTAAGTAGTCTAGCAGTAAGTAGAATCAGATGGAAAGCTGAACCATAGAAGGTGATAGTCCTGTATCACGTATATGCTATGCTATGACTTGAAACTCCCGAGTAGCGTCAAGCACGAGGAATTTGGCGTGAATCCGCGTGGACCATATCACGCAAGGCTAAATACTGTTATTGACCGATAGTGAAGAGTACCGTGAGGGAAAGGTGAAAAGAACCCTGTGCAAGGGAGTGAAATAGAATTTGAAACCGTGTGCTTACAAACGGTAGGAGCCCTTCGGGGTGACTGCGTGGATTTTGGTTAATCATCCTGCGAGTTATGATTAGTGGCAAGGTTAATTAATGAAGCCGAAGGGAAACCAAGTCTTAATAGGGCGTCTCAGTCGCTAGTCATAGACGCGAAACCTAGTGATCTAGGCCTGTCCAGGCTGAAGCTGAGGTAAGACTCAGTGGAGGGCCGAACTCACCGCCGTTGAAAAAGTTGGGAGATGAGATAGGTCTAGGGGTGAAAAGCCAATCGAACTAGGAAATAGCCCGTTCTCTCCGAAATGCATTTAGGTGCAGCCTGAATTTTAGATATCTGGGGGTAGAGCACTGTATGATCTAGGGGGCATATTGCTTACCGAAATCAAGCAAACTACGAATACCATTTATTACTGATTCGGAGTGAGTCCGTGGATGATAAGGTCCGCGGACAAAAGGGAAACAGCCCAGACCACCAGCTAAGGTCCCTAATTATGTCTAAGTGGGAAAGGAGGTGGATATTCACAGACAACCAGGAGGTTGGCTTAGAAGCAGCCATTCCTTAAAAGAGTGCGTAATAGCTCACTGGTCGAGAGTATCTGCGCCGAAGATGTAACGGGGCTAAAGACATAAACCGAAGCTGTGGAAGCGGTTTTTGCCGCTTGGTAGGAGAGCGTTCTGTAGGTCTATGAAGGCCGGCTGTAAGGCCGGCTGGAGACATCAGAAGCGAGAATGCAGGAATGAGTAGCGAGAAGGAGGGTGAGAATCCCTCCGGCCGGAAGTCCAAGGTTTCCGGGGGAAGGTTCGTCCGCCCCGGGGAAGTCGGGACCTAAGCGTAAGCAGAGATGTGATTGCGAATGGTAAATAGGTTAATATTCCTATACCACTATCAGTCGTTTGAGTGATGGAGTGACGCAGTAAGGTATGTGAGAAGGCTGTCGGATTAGCCTTTCTAAGGGCGTAGCTTGGACACGCAGGTAAATCCGCGTGTCTATAGGTGAGACCTGATGGGTAAGTGCTTTTGCATAAGTCACAGATCCTACACTGCCAAGAAAAACTTCTAACGAGACTCGTTAGTGCCCGTACCCTAAACCGACACAGGTGGACAGAGTGAGAAACTTAAGGCCGACAGGATAACTCTAGCTAAGGAACTCTGCAAAATAGCCCCGTAACTTCGGGAGAAGGGGTGCCTGATATACCTAAAGAGAGAAACACTCCCAGGGGAAACAGGCCGCAGTGAAGAGTCTCAAGCAACTGTTTACCAAAAACACAGGTCTATGCTAAGCTGAAAGGCGACGTATATGGGCTGACACCTGCCCAGTGCCGGAAGGTTAAGAGGAGGAGTGAGAGCTCCAATTTGAAGCCCCGGTGAACGGCGGCCGTAACTATAACGGTCCTAAGGTAGCGAAATTCCTTGTCGGGTAAGTTCCGACCTGCACGAATGGTGAAATGATTTGAGAGCTGTCTTGGCTGGAGACCTGGTGAAGTTGTAATGCCGGTGAAGATACCGGCTACCTGCAGTAGGACGGAAAGACCCCGTGGAGCTTTACTGTAGCTTGGCATTGGGTTTTGGCAATGTGTGTATAGGATAGTTGGGAGACTTCGAAGTTAAGGCGTCAGTCTTTTCTGAGTCGCTGTTGGAATACCAACCATATGTTGTCGAAATTCTAATCCGCTTGCGGAGACAGTGCTAGGTGGGCAGTTTGACTGGGGCGGTCGCCTCCAAAAGAGTAACGGAGGCGTTCAAAGGTTCCCTCAGGTTGGATGGAAATCAACCTTCGAGTGCAAACGCATAAGGGAGCTTGACTGCAAGACCGACGGGTCGAGCAGGTACGAAAGTAGGAGTTAGTGATCCGGCGGTCCCTCATGGAAGGGCCGTCGCTCAACGGATAAAAGCTACCCCGGGGATAACAGGCTGATACTTCCCAAGAGTCCATATCGACGGAAGTGTTTGGCACCTCGATGTCGGCTCGTCTCATCCTGGGGCTGGAGAAGGTCCCAAGGGTTGGGCTGTTCGCCCATTAAAGAGGCACGCGAGCTGGGTTCAGAACGTCGTGAGACAGTTCGGTCCCTATCCACTGCAGGCGCTTGAATACTGAAAAGTTCTGTCCTTAGTACGAGAGGACCGGGATGGACAAACCTCTGATGTATCAGTTGTCACGCCAGTGGCACGGCTGAGTAGTCACGTTTGGTCAGGATAATCGCTGAAAGCATCTAAGCGAGAAACCCCCTTTAAGATGAGTATTCACAGTATCCACAGAGATTATGTGGTCGATAGGCTGGAGATGTAAGTGCAGCAATGCATTCAGTTGACCAGTACTAATATTACTTAAGCTTTTTTAATCTTTTACTTGCCTACTATTTATTTCTCATTGTCTTTTGACATTTAATTACTTGTTTGGTGACCATTGCAGCAGAGATACACCCGGTTACATCTCGAACCCGGAAGTTAAGTCTGCTTACGCCTACGATACTTAGTCCGTACTAGGGAAAATAGGTAGTCGCCAAACTTTTTCTTTTGCGTCTCCGTAGCTCAGCTGGTTAGAGCATCTGACTGTTAATCAGAGGGTCGTTGGTTCGAGTCCAACCGGGGACGCCATTTTTTTGTATTAAAAAATTCCAATCCTATATTTCTTAGAATTGGTATTTTTTATTTTAAAAACTATTTTTATTCAGCAATTTCAGTTACATTTTTGACTTTGTAATGACCAGCATTATTTATTAAATTAGCGATTAAAATGTCATCTACTTCTTCATTTAAAGTTATTTTTGCATTTTTTTTGTCTAAATTTACTGTCGCTTCTTCAACTTCTGGAATTGAATATAGTGTGTCTTCAACTTTTTTTTTGCAATGTTCACAGTGCATTCCTTCAATTTCAATTAATTTTTTTATCATAAAAAAACATCTCCATTCATTTTAAACTTTCACTTTTATTATATAAAAATTTTTTTAAAAATTCAAGTTTTTATGAAATATTTTTTTAATATTTAAAAAAAGTAATTTTTTTATTTAAAAATTGTTAAAAAAATGGTATAATGCTCTTAAGTTGACTTTTTTTAGAAAAGGAGAGATGGAGAGGTTATGTATGATTTTACAGCGTGTATTGTAACATATAATACTCCAAAAAAATGATTTGAAGAAAATAATTGAATGTTTTTCAAAAAAATCAAATTGAATTTTTAAATTATGGATTTCGGATAATTCTGAAAAAGATGATTTAAGAAGTTTCTTTTAAGGAAATAGATGACAATAGAATAGAATATTTTTTTAATAATTTGAATAAAGGATTTGGGGGCTGGTCATAATGTGGTTATTAATAAATTAATTAGTAATTCTGAAATATCTGAATTTCATTTGATAATTAATGCAGATATTTTTTTGAAGAAAATGTCATTGAAAAAAATTTTTTTGAGTATATGAAAAAGCATGGCGAAATTGGGCAAATTGGTCCTAAAATTAAAGATTTAGAAGGAAATTTTAGTTATACTTGCAGATTGTTTCCAAAACCTTCGAATCTTGTATTTAGAAGGTTTTTACCGTTTAAAAATATTATTTATAAAATGGATTACGATTATGAAATGAGATGGGCTAATTTTGACAGAATAATGGAAGTTCCAATACTTTCAGGATGCTTTATTTTTTCAAGAGTTTCGGCATTAAAGGAAATTGGCGGATTTGATGAAAGGTATTTTATGTATATGGAAGATTACGATTTGTGTCGAAGGATTGGGCAGAAATATAAAGTTATTTATTATCCAGAAGTTGAGATATTTCATGAGCATGGAAAAGCTTCGTATAAATCAAGAAAATTGATGATGTTTCATATAAAATCAGCGATTAAGTATTTTAATAAGTGGGGATGGTTTTTTGATAAAGAGCGAAAAATTAAGAATGATGAAATGAGAAAAAGATACAAAAATTTAGGAGGAAAATAAATGAAAACATATTTAGTAACAGGAGCAGCAGGATTTATTGGTGCAAACTTTTTGAAATATATTTTGAAAAAGTATGAAGGGAAAGAAGATATAAAGGTTGTAGTTGTTGACTCGTTGACTTATGCGGGGAATTTGGGGACGATTAAAGAGGAATTGAAGGATGAAAGAGTAAAATTTGAGAAGGTCGATATTAGGGATAGGGAAGAGATTGAGAGAGTTTTTTCTGAAAATGATGTTGATTTTGTGGTGAATTTTGCGGCGGAATCGCATGTTGATAGATCGATTGAAAATCCACAAATTTTCTTGGAAACAAATATTTTAGGAACTCAGAATTTATTAGAAAATGCCAAAAAGGCTTGGACTGTTTCAAAAGATGAAAATGGATATCCAATTTACAAAGATGGTGTGAAATATTTGCAAGTGTCGACTGATGAGGTTTATGGAAGTTTGTCGAAGGATTATGAAACAGCGATTGATTTGGTAATTGAAGATGAAGAAGTGAAAAAAGTTGTAAAAAATAGAACTAATTTGAAAACTTATGGAGATAAATTTTTTACAGAAAAGACACCGCTTGATCCGAGAAGTCCTTATTCTGCTTCAAAAACAGGAGCTGACCACATTGTAATTGCATATGGAGAAACTTACAAAATGCCGATAAATATTACAAGATGTTCGAATAATTATGGTCCGTACCATTTTCCAGAAAAATTGATTCCTTTGATGATAAAAAATGTGCTTGAAGGGAAGAAATTGCCTGTTTATGGGAAAGGTGACAATGTGAGAGATTGGCTTTATGTTGAAGATCACTGTAAAGGAATTGACTTGGTTGTGAGAAATGGAAGATTGGGAGAAGTTTACAACATTGGTGGATTTAATGAAGAGCAAAATATTAATATTGTAAAATTGGTAATTGATATTTTGAAGGATGAAATTACTGCAAATGACGAATACAAAAAAGTGTTGAAAACTGACTTGGCGAATGTAAATTATGATTTGATAACTTATGTGCAGGATAGATTGGGTCACGATATGAGATATGCGATTGATCCTTCAAAAATTGCGAGAGAATTGGGATGGTATCCTGAAACTGATTTTGAAACAGGAATTAGAAAAACAGTAAAATGGTATTTAGAAAATCAAGAATGGGTAAATGAAGTGGCTTCTGGAGATTATCAAAAATACTATGATGAAATGTATGGGAATAAATAGGGATATTGAATAACAAAGTTTTGAATTTTTATAAATTATGATTTTTTGATTTTAGATTGAGAAGAAGGATTTTGCTATAAAAAGGATTAAAGATTAAAAAAATGAAAAAGAAAGGAGAATATGGCATTTGTTATAATGTCATACAAGAAAATTATGAATAATTTTGAAGTAATTAAAACACCAATAAAAGATTTAGTAGTAATTCAGCCAAAAGTTTTTGGAGATGAAAGAGGATTTTTCTTGGAAACATATAATAAAAAGTCGTTTGAGGAATTGGGACTTACGATGGAATTTGTTCAAGATAATCATTCAAAATCGAAAAAAGGCGTATTGAGAGGGTTGCATTTTCAAACTCAAAATACTCAAGGGAAACTTGTTAGGGTTGCAAAAGGTAGTGTTTACGATGTTGCTGTTGATTTGAGAAAGGATAGCGAAACTTTTGGTAAGTGGTATGGAGTTTTGTTGACAGAAGCTAATAAGACTATGTTTTACGTGCCAGAAGGGTTTGCGCATGGATTTTTGACATTGGAAGATGATACAGAATTTATGTACAAATGTACGGATTTGTATTCTCCAGAATATGATAGTGGAATTATGTGGAATGACGAAACTATTGGGATTGACTGGAAATTTGAGGAATTTGGGATTGCTCCTAGTGAATTGACAATTTCTGATAAGGATACTAAACAACAGAATTTTGATAGAAATAAGAAATATTTTGAAAAATATTAATGTTGCAAGAGTGTCTAGAATTTTGTCTGAACTAATAGAAAATCTAGTAAATTAAGTACTTCGCTATTTTATTTACACAAAAATTTTTACACCCTTAATATTCGTATAGAAGTTCTCATTTTATTGAAATGGGAACTTTTTTTGTGCAAAAATATTTTCATATTTTTTTAGAGCGAATTATGTTATAATAAATTAAAATTATTTTACTTAAATTTTCAATATTTGTTTTAGTGTTATTTGTTTAGATAAATTTAGAAAAATTGAGTGAATTTTGGATAAAAAAGAAGGAGGTTTGTATTGTGAAGAAATTAGAGGAGAGTAGAATTCTTGCTATGGCTCCGAATGCTTCGGCGATTTCAAATGCAAAAAAATTGTGTGATAAGGGGGCATTTTTGAAATTGTGGCGTTCGGTTGATGATACTTTGTATATGGGCGAGTGTAAGGGAAGTGGGAAATCGAATTATACGGTTTCAGTGGATTTTATTGATAAAGAAAATCCTGTTACACGATGTACTTGTCCAAGTAGACAATTTCCTTGTAAGCATGGATTAGCTTTGTTATTTGAGATATTGAAAGGGAAAAAATTTGAGGAGTGTGAAATACCAGAAGATATTTTGGCGAAAAGAGAAAAAAAGGGAAAATTAAAGGCTAAAAGGGCGAATGAGGAAAAGGAAGTTAAGAAAAAAACTTCTTCAAAAGCATCTAAATCAGCTAGAACAAAGAAAATTAAAAAGCAACTTGAAGGGCTAGATTTGATAAAGAAAATAAGTTCGCAATTATTGAAAGTTGGACTTTCTGCAATGGGGAGTGTTTCGATTACAGAGTATCGAGATATTGTAAAACAATTGGGAGATTATTATTTGCCGGGACCACAAGTTTTGTTTCAAAGATTACTTTTGGAAATTCAGGCGTATAAAGAGGATCAAGATAAGGGACATTATCAGACGGCTTTAGAATGTTTGAAAAAGTTGAGGGCGATTGAGAAAAAAGGTAGAGAGTTTTTGAATGAGCAACTTGAAAAAAATGATCCAGAATTGACGGATAATACGTTGTATGAGGATTTAGGAGGCGTGTGGAAGTTAACTCAGTTGAATGATTTGGGGTTAAAAAAGGAAAATGCGAGATTGGTGCAGCTTTCATTTGAAGTGAATTATGATGAGGCTAGTAAGATTTTTACAGATTGTGGATACTGGATTGATTTAGAGAGTGGGGAAGTGTCATATACTGCCAATTATAGACCTCGTTCGGCGATGAAATATATTAAGCAGGAAAATTCAAACTTTTCATTATTGACGGTGCCTACATTAACTTTTTATCCAGGTGGAGTTAATAAGAGAATAAGATGGGATGCTGCTAGTTTTGATAAAATTGAAAGTTCTTGTTACAAAGAGATAAAAAAACATGCTCAAAGTATAGATCATGCTGTAAAAATTGCTAAAAATGAATTAAAAAAAATATTTTTGACAAATAATGAAGTGGCTTTTATTACTAGAATTTGAAAAAAATTATGTTTGTTGAAGAAGAAGGTAAGAAAAAAATATTTTTAATTGATAAAAAAATCAAAAAAATGATAGAGCTTAGAGATAAAAAAAGCAAGGAATTTTCAGAAAATTTCTATGAACTTTTGCCAAATGAATATTTGGAAAATCAAGTGATGTTTGTAAAATTATTTTATGAAGGTAGAAATATTTATGCCCAAGCACAAAGTATCATAACTGATGATAAAATTATTCGTTTTGGATTTTAGAATGAAGTTTAGGAAGGAGAAAAAATGAATTTAGAACCGTTATATGAATTGAAGAATAGGCTTGAAAATGTTTCGATTGTTGGGATAAATTTGGTGAAAGATGATTTTCGTTTACAAAGAGCTGTTGATCAGATGAAGGGGTATGCTTCGGCTGCCAAAGTATTTAAACAAATTTATGAAATGGGGCAAAAATTGATTGAAGACGATGAGGAAGATAAATGTGATTTATTATTAGATTTGTTGGCTTTGCTTGATGCGGTGCTTTGTACCCAAGCGACAACTTATTCAGGTGATAATTTGCAAAAAATAGAAACGACTGCTGGAAAAGAAAATTTTTATCAAGAACTTCATTACAGTGAGTTGAGCGAATTAATTGCTGCATTTAAAGGAACTGGCGGTGGTCGTTTTAGAGTTATTGATTCGACATTGCGATGGGATAATCCTGAAATAGTGAATGATTTTAGAGTAAAAAAATTTATGATAAACGGACTTAATGATAGTTATTCTGGAATTATAGATTTAATGATTAAAATGTTAAAGAAACAGGGGAAAGAGATAGTTCCGCTATTGAAAGAAGGATTTAATCCTCAAGGTAAAAAGGAAATGATTGCTCGATTGGAAATTATCGAGGATATTTGTAAAGGTGATGAAAATGAATTTTATAAATATTGTGTTGAAAATGGTGGAAAAGAAGTGAAAGAAGTTGCAATTGGAGCTTTGGTATATGATCAGGATAATGTTGATTATCTTTTAGATTTAGTGAAAAAAGAACGTGGAAAATTGAAGAATAAAGTTTTTGAAAGTCTTGCGTATATGGATGATGAGAGAGTCAAAAAAGAGTGGGATAAATTTTTTAGAAAAAAACCGTTTGAAAATATGGAATATATGGCGAGAACAGAGCAGCAATGGGTATCAGATTATATTAATAATTATATTAAAGAATATACAGAAGATTTAAAAAATAAAACATTAAAAACAAAAGAAGAAAGAAGAAAAGTTCAAGAAGAGGTTGCAGAATTGTGTTCAGTTAGTTCAAATAAAAAGAACAGAAAAAAACTTTATCATTATACAAAGAACTGTATCCTTATAATAAAGCTGCTGTAAAAAAAGAATTTTTAAGCCATTACATAGTAACCGAAATAAATAAAGAAATTACGAATTTAATAAAGAAACTGTCTAAGATATATGAAGGAGAGTTCTTAGAACAAGAATTTTTTTAATTTCACTTATTAAAGATAAACCTGAAACTACATATAAGAATTTTTTTCTAAATTTGCAGGAGCAGGAAAAGATGAAAAAGGAATAAAAAAATTATTCCATACATTCTTTGCTAATAATAAACTTTCTAAAAAAATAAGGAAGAAGCTAAAGTTCAAGAGGATTTTAGTACATTATTTAATGTAATTTTCCATATTCACTATGATGAAGAAAATAAAGAATATATTTTTATATTGGCAAAATATAAATGATTATAGTGTTATGAAAATAAAGTTAAATGGTTTTGATAAAAAAATGGTATAATATAATCTTTAATATTGAAGATGATTTCTATGGAAATTGGAATTATTACAGTTCATATCATAGAGATTTAAAGAGCTTATATAATCCAGATATAAAGGGAATGAAAGAAAAAAATACGGAGCATTTTATTATAATATTATTCTTTCTCGTATTCCTTATAGTGAAGATATAGAATTCCTAAATAAGTTAGAATGGACAAACTATAAAAATTTTCTTAAGGGTAAAATAGATATAGAAAAAAATGCACCTAAATTAAATAATAGAGTAAGATCAATAGGACACATTTTAAATGAAGTTCCTATATCTGAAAGTGAATTAATAAAGCAAATTGAAGAATTATTTGAAATGGATAAAAAAACAAAAAGAATGTCTATAAATTTATGTGAAAAATGGCTAGAAAAGTTAAATAATGGAATGAAAGTGAAGGAGTTGTAAAAAATGGCTAAAAAAGAAGAATTACAAAGATTAACAGCAGAACAGATGTTTCAAGATGAAATTGATGCGTTAATTAAAGCAGAAAAAAATCCAATACCTACTGGATGGAAAATGTCACCTAAATCAGTGTTAACGTATATTTGTGGAGGTAAAGCTGGAAGAAAAGTGATAACGCCTAAATATATTGGAAATAAAAGATTGGTTGAGATTGCAATTTCGACTTTGGTTACGGATAGGGCATTGTTGCTGATTGGGGAGCCAGGGACTGCGAAATCTTGGTTGTCAGAGCATTTGACGGCGGCGATAAATGGAGATTCGACACGAGTTATTCAAGGAACAGCGGGAACGACTGAAGAGCAAATTAGATACTCTTGGAATTATGCGATGTTGATTGCAGAAGGACCTACAAAAGATGCATTGATACCAAGTCCGATTTATAAAGCGATGGAAGATGGGGCGATTGCTAGAGTAGAAGAAATTTCTCGTTGTGCGTCAGAAGTGCAAGATGCGTTGATTTCTTTGTTGTCAGAAAAAAGAATGAGTGTACCTGAATTGAATGTAGAAATTCCAGCTAAAAAAGGGTTCTCTATTATTGCAACTGCGAATACTCGTGATAAGGGAGTTAATGAAATGTCGGCAGCGTTAAAGAGACGTTTTAATATTGTGGTGTTACCAAGTCCGAATACACTTGAAGCAGAGATAGACATTGTTAGAAGTAGAGTTACGCAACTTGCAGGAAATTTGGATTTAAATGCGAAATTGCCTGAAGAGGAAGTTATTGAAAAAGTTTGTACAGTATTTAGAGAATTGCGTCAAGGTGTTACGTTAGATGGAAGACAAAAGATAAAGCCGACTGCAAATGTGTTATCGACTGCAGAAGCTATTTCACTTTTAGCGAATAGTATGGCGTTGGCTGGAAGTTTTGGGGATGGAGAGATATCAGATTATGACTTGGCGGCAGGATTGCAGGGAGCTGTAGTAAAAGAAGATAGTAAAGATGGGCAAATTTGGGAAGAATATTTGGAAAATATTATGAAAAAACGAGGTTCAGAATGGCTGGATCTTTATAAAGAATGTAAGGCACTTAACAAAGCTACTAAATAAAGGCGGTGGAATAAATGAAAAACAAAATGAAGGGAAACCGAATATATTCGGAGTTAGGCATTTTTCACCAGCTGGAGCACATTATTTGAGAGATTATTTAGATGAAATACAGCCAAAAATCGTTTTGATAGAAGGGCCTTCTGATTTCAATGACCTTATTAGCGAAATTACTGGAAAAAATATTGTTCCGCCAATTGCCGTAATGGCTTACACTTTAGAAGCGCCTATCCAGACAATAGTATATCCATTTGCAGAGTTTTCGCCAGAATATCAAGCTATTTTATGGGCAAAGGAAAATGGAGTAGAGTGCAGATTTTGTGATTTGCCATCTTCAATTTTTTTAGGTGTAGAAAGTGTAAAGAAAAATTTAGATGAGAATCCAGAGGAAAATTTGAATGCCTACATTTATAGAAAAATTAATGAATATTCGGAAGATTCAGATGATGAAGTATTTTGGGAAAGAGTAATGGAACAGGCTTCTGATTATAAGGCATATCGTAGTGGAGCGAAAGATTATGGGAAACATTTGAGGGAGTTGACTTTATCAAATACGGTGTCTGATGCGAAAAATATTATTAGAGAGTCGTACATGTGTAAAGTCGTTTCTGATGTGTGTAAAGAAGGCTACAAAATAGATGAAATTGCTATGGTTGTTGGGGCTTTTCATGTTGAAGGAATAGAAAGTGGCAAATTGATTTTGACTGAAAAGGAAATCAAAAAATTACCAAAATTAGAATCTAAAAAAACGTTAATGCCTTATTCTTACTATAAATTGTCGACTTATTCAAATTATGGAGCTGGAAATAAGGCGCCAGGGTATTATGAATTTTTGTGGAATGGTTTAGAAAAAGAAGACCCACTTTTTGCGACATATATGTATTTAAGTAAAATTGCAGAATATCAAAGGGAAAATGGAAATATGGTATCGTCAGCTCAAATTATAGAGGCAGTCCATCTAGCAACTTCATTGGCAAATTTGCACGATGGGAAAATACCGACGTTGAAGGATATAAAAGATGCAGCGATTACTTGTATGGCACACGGAAGCTACTCAGAACTAGTTTTAGCAATGGCGAATGTTGAAGTTGGGAAAAAAATAGGAAGTATTCCAAAGGAAGCTATTCAAACGTCAATACAGTCAGATTTTTATAATTTATTGAAGGAATTGAAACTTGAAAAATATCGTTCATTAACAGCGACAGAAATAAAATTAGATTTGAGGGAAAAATTAAGGGTTCAATCAGAAAAATTAGCATTTATGGACTTGGAGCGTTCATTCTTTTTTCATAAATTGAGAGTTTTGAATATTTCGTTTGCAAAACTTATTGGGAATCGCCAAGAAAATACAACTTGGGCAGAAGAATGGATGTTACAATGGAAACCAGAAACAGAAATTGAAATTGTGGAAACAATCTTAAAAGGAGATACAATTGAATTTGCAACAGCTTTTGAATTGATGCAAAGAATAGAAGGTGCAAAAACATTGTCAGAAATGGCAGAAATAGTGAAAGATGCCTTCTATTGCGGAATGCCAAAAGCACTAGAAAAAGCGTTTCAAGCGTTACAAAATTTTATAACAGGTGACGTCCCTATTGATGAAATAGCCAAGACAATGTCGACTTTATCACTAATGCTTCGTTATGGCGATATCAGAAAATTAGATACAAAAGTTCTGATTCCTATTCTTGAGCAACTCTTTTTAAGAGTTTGCTTAATATTGCCAAGTGAGTCTTTTTGCGACAATAATGCAGCAGTAGAACTAGCTAAAAGTATAATAATAATGCATACTGTAGTTGAAAATCATGATTTTTTAGATAGAGAAAGATGGTATTCACTTCTTTTAGAAATTTCAAAAAGAGACGATTTAAATACAAAAATTTCAGGACTTGCAATGGCTATATTACTGGAAGCTGGAAAAATTGATAATGAAGTACTTGGAAAAGAAGTCGAAAAAAGATTATCAAAAGGGGTTCCCGCAGATTTAGGGGCAACTTGGTTTGAAGGTCTATCGATGAAAAATCATTACACCTTAATTGCAAGACTTGGACTTTGGGAAAAACTCCAAAACTATATTTCAAACTTAGATGAGGAAGAATTTAAAAGAGCATTATTATTTTTAAGGAGAGCTTTTGCTGACTTTACTTCAAATGAAAAGCATGATATTGCCGAAAATATCGCAGAAATATGGGGCTTGAATAAAAAAATGATGTAAGTGCTGTAATAAATGATGATCTGGGAGAAAAATGAGAAAGAAATAATTGCAGGATTAGAAGAATTTGATTTTGATGATATTTGATTGAAAATAATTTTTTGAAAGAAAAATTGAAAATAAGGTAATTGACAAAAATAATTTTTTATGGTATTCTTACAGTAAGATGAATCGGTCGTTTAGACCATCGGTCTTGTTGTAGTTTTCTATAACAAGACTTTTTTTATTTAATAGGAGAGAAAATGGGGAAAGAAATTTTATTTACAGAACAACAAATAGAGCAATTAAAAGAAAAAGGTTTAATAATTGAGAGCATTAATAATGCGAAAGAAATTTTTGAAACATTTTTTTCTTCTTTTGATGTAATAGAAGTTTATGAAAAAAATTGTTTATGAAAGATGGAAGATTCAAGGAAAAATATTACAATTGAGAAGATATTTCAATTTTATCATTATGATAGAAGTATTCAAAATATACTTTTTCAAATATACAGTATATATTGAAAGAGTTTTTTTAAAAAAATAAAATGGCATCTGTAATTTCTGAGAATTTAGGAGTAAGAAAAGAGGAATATCTGAATATTAAAAAAATTATATATTGAGAAATGATAGTGAAGAAATTATTAGGAATGTAATTGAGGAAATAAATGAATTAAGTGGTGATGAAAATCCATATATTTTATTTAAAAAAAGTTACCTTTAGTAAAATGACATCGTTATATGATTTTTTTATCTGAAGAAATAAAAGAAAAAAATAATACCTTTTAATTTTTTTACAAACTGAAAAAAATGGAGGCAAAGGAGTTATTTAGAAACAGTCTTATTCTAATTAGAAAATTTCGTAATGAAATAGCACATTCAATGAATTTTTGTAAATTATAAATCAAAAAGATATGTGGTTTTTAGGTACTTAAAAAAAGTGTTGAATGAACATGGATATTTAAAATTAACAAATAAAAAAATGATTATTCAAAATATGGTAGAGGAAGTAATGATATTTTTTTCTATGATTTTAGTAATAATATTACTGTTGGATAACGAGTTTTTGAGAATTGAAATGTTAAAAGAATTATCTTTTTTTATAAAAAAATGAAGATAGAGAACGATTTAATGATTTTTGCTAAAATTACAAATCTTCCAGAGAATTTTTTTAGAGAGAATCAACAGAGTAATAGACAAAAAAACAAAAAAATAATTAAATCATTAATATATAAATTTAGTTTTTTTAAAATATTAAGGAGGTGCGAAAAAATGGACTATAAAGAAGATATAAAACGTTGGCGATTAATTCTTGGAAAAGATACGGAAGAAGAATTTTCGTCTATGGATTCAGAAGCTATTCCAAGTTTTTACAGAGGAAGATTGGTTGATGGATAAGGCATTGGATGCGATTTATAATCCGACAGGACAATTTATGGGTGGAGACTCTGCTGGACGAGGTCCGTCTAATCCGCAAATTAGTAGATGGCTCGGAGATGTTAGGACTTTGTTTGATAAAGAATTGGTGAAAATTATTCAGACGGATGCGATGGAAAGATGTGGATTGAAACAATTGCTTTTTTTGAGCCTGAAATATTGGATCAAGTAGAGCCTAACATAAATCTTGCTTTCCAACAATTATGCTTTTTGAAAGAGCAAATCCCACAAAAAAGTAAAGAAAGTGTTAGAAATTTTATAAAAAAAATTGTAGAGGAAATTAATAAATTGTTGGAAAGTGATATTAGAAGAGCAGTTAGAGCAGCACTTAACAAGAAACAACACTCGCCAATTCCATCTGCGTCATCTTTAGATTTTAAAACAACGATACGAAGAGGGATAAAAAATTACAACAGGGAATTAAAAAAAATTGTTCCAGAGCATTATTATTTTTTTGAGAGAGCAAGCGTTAATCCAACAAGTAAATTTACAGTCATTTTGGATATTGACCAAAGTGGATCTATGGGAGAATCTGTAATTTATTCTTCAGTAATGGCGTGTATTTTAGCGAGTATAGCTTCACTGAAAACACGTGTGGTAGCTTTTGATACTGAAATTGTGGATTTGACAGAAAAATCAGATGATCCAGTTGATTTACTATACGGATTTCAGCTAGGTGGTGGAACAAATATCAATAAATCAATTAAATATTGTACAAAATATATTGAAAATCCGAAAAAAACAATATTTTTTCTAATTTCTGATTTAATTGAAGGTGGGAATCGTGGTGAAATGTTAAGAAGATTACAAGAAATGAAAGATTCGGGAGTAATAGTAGTTTGCCTTTTAGCAATATCTGGAGATGGAAAACCTTATTATGATTCACAAATGTCTGGAAAAATTGCTTCACTTGGAATTCCATGTTTTGCTTGTAATCCTGAAAATTTGCCACTTTTACTTGAGAGAGTGTTGAAAAATATGGATTTGAGTTCATTTGAGAAAGAGTTTAGCAAGAAAAAATAGAATTTCAAAGAAGATTAATAAAATTATTTTTATATATTCCGTTTAACAAGGGATAATAAAAACACTTTTAAAATAACATATTACAATACATTTTTACAACAAAATACATATAAAAAGATTGTGAAAATAGGATTTTAATTTTTTTAATCCTATTTTTTTATTTATAATATTTTTTTATAAAATACACTATTATGATATTTTTTTATAGACAATTTTAATCAAATATATTCTAATAATATAAAAAAAAGGATGTGATTATTTTGATAAATTTAGTTGATTTTACTAACGATAAATATAAGTTATTAAAAATTTTTTTATATGACAATCAAATAGAAATAAAAAAATAATAAATATATAGCATTATCACAACAAGAAATAGCAGATAGTTTACATTTTTTTCTAAAAAAATAAAACTAATAAAATAATGCAAGAACTTAAAAAAAGATAATTTTTATTAATACTTTTAATAATACTAAAGGTAAATATATTGTTAGTGATAAAGGGAATAAGGTTGTTGAAATAGTCGTAAGAAAATATTTATAAAGTATAATAAAAAAATGAATTGTAATTATGAGTGTAAAAAAATTACAATAGAATATTACAAAAAAATATGGAATAAAAATCTTTGAAAACTTTTTTTATAATCGCATAAATAAAGGGGTTATTGAAAAAGTTGAAGATGAAAGTGGAAATATTTTTTTGTAATTGAAAAAAATAAAAAAATGATTGTAATGTAAATTACAATTTACAATTATAATTACAAAATGAAGTGAAAAAAATTTATAATTTCAATTAGAGAATAAAGAAAAATTTATAAATCATTTAGAAGAACAAATAAAGCAACAATATAATCAAGTTCAAGCATTAAATTATCAATTATTAGAATTAAGTAAAAATAATACATTATAAATTATCGAAAAATTTGTCTGAAGCGTATAATGCTGTAGTTGTTGAAAATTTGAATATGAAAGGGATGAGCCAGGCATTAAATTTTGGGAAAAGTGTAGGAGATAATGGCTGGGGAATGTTTTTGAGGATGCTTGAGTATAAACTGATGTTTTTAGGGAAACAATTTTTGAAGATAGATAAGTGGTTTCCATCGTCGAAAACTTGTAGTAGATGTGGAAATATTAAAGAGGAACTGAAATTATCAGAAAGAAGTTATAGATGTGAGTGCTGTGGGATTGAAATTGATAGAGATTACAATGCGGCATTGAATATAAAAAACATTGGAAAATTGATGTTGAAATATTAGGAAATAAAAAAACAGGGTAGGAACTACCCGAAGAGCTTGGTAAATATATTTGGCTAGTCATGCGCAGATACTTCCCAAGAAGCTCCGTTTCTAAAAGCGGGAGTAGTTCACTAACGAAGTTTTGAATTTTTATAAATTATAATTTTTTGATTTTAGATTTAGAAGAAGGATTTTGCTATAAAAAGGGTTAAAGATTAAAAAAATAAAAAATAGTAGTTTTTATAAAACAATGAAACAAAATAAAAAAGAAAGGAGAATATGGCATTTGTTATAATGTCATACAAGAAAAATTATGAATAATTTTGAAGTAATTAAAACACCAATAAAAAGATTTAGTAGTAATTCAGCCAAAAAGTTTTTGGAGATGAAAGAGGATTTTTTTCTTGGAAACATATAATAAAAAAAGTCGTTTGAGGAATTTGGGATTGCTCCTAGTGAATTGACAATTTCTGATAAGGATACTAAACATCAGAATTTTTGATAGAAATAAGAAATATTTTGAAAAAAATATTAAAAAAATGAGTTCAAATTACTATAAAAAAAATAGAAAAAAATTTTTGATTTCTAGATAAAAAAAGTGCTATAATGTGAAAAAAATTTTGATTGGAGATGATAAAATGAAAAAAATATCATAAAAAAATCGTTATTAGTTTTGGGAGTATTGAGTTTTTTTCAGCAGTTTCTTTTTTTCAGCGAGAAAAGTTTATGTAAAAAAAGAACCTAGAAAAAAATCATTTCAACTATGAAAAGTAAAGCGGCGATAAGACAAGCTAAAAAAAGCTAAAAAAATCAAAAAAAGTTTATGTAAAAAGAGAACCTAGAACAAAAAGAAGATAATAAAAATAAAAAAAAGAACTATCTCAAAAAAATTTTTTTGGGATAGTTTTTTTCTTTTTTAAATTTTAAAGTGGCTTTTTTTGCTGGAATTCCAGTTTTTTTCTTGGATATTTTTTTCGTCAGTTTTTTTATTTTTTTCTTAATTTCCAGAATAATTCTTTTTGTCGCCACTTTCGGGAAGGTTGAATTTGTGAATGTTTTTCGATTTTTTTGAGTTCAGTTTTGAAAGTGCATTTTTACTTTCGTCAATTTCATTTAAATTTAGTTTTTGTGGCAAAAATCTTCCGTTTACTTTGATAAAAGGTATCATATATTCTAAAATAATTCTTAAATTTGCAACTCCTCTGCAAAGTGCACAGTCAAAAGTTTCCCTTTTTCCTTTTATCAATTCTTCAGCTCGTTCAAAACTTGTCTGAACATTTTTTAAATTTAACTTTTCAACAACTTCGTCAATAAAATTAATTTTTTTTCTCACAGAATCAACCAATAAAAAATTTTTTTCAGGATAAAAAATCGCAAGGACAAGTCCTGGAAATCCTGCACCTGTACCGACATCAATAAAGGATTTTTCCTCATCTTTTATAACTTTTGTAAGCAAAAGCGAGTCAATAAAATGTTTTTCCAGCATTCCATTTTTCTCACGAATCGCAGTTAAATTCATCACTTTATTTTTTTCATAAAGTAGTTCCAAAAAATCCAACATTTTTTCTAACTTTTCTTTTTCAAGTGAAATTTCTGCTTTTTAAAAGTAAATTTTTCAAAATAGTCTTTTATATTTTCCATAAATTTATTTTTTTCTCTTTTCTTTTTTTTAATTATTCATTATTATATTTATTTGTTTATTTTCTTTTTTTATTCAAATTTTTATTTCAAAATTCCATCTAAATACATTATAAGTACCGAAATATCAGCTGGAGTTACACCTGCAACTCTTGCCGCTTGTCCCACATTGTATGGTCTTTTTTCCTTCAATCTCTGTTTAGCTTCTCGTGTTATCCCTTTCATTGCATCGTAGTCAAAATCTTTTGGAATTAATTTTGTATCAAGTTTTTTTTCACGCTCCATGACGCTTAGCGCTCTTGCGATATATCCTTCATATTTCACTTGCACTTCGATTTGATATTCAGTTTCGGCATCAAAATCCAATTTTGGAGGGTTTTCAATATCTTGCGCAATGTATTTTATATCTTCATAAGTAACTTTTGGTCGACGCAAAATTTCTTTTAAAGTTGTTCCGCTTTTTAGCGATTCTCCATATTTTTCAAGAATTTCCACCAATTTTTTGTTACTAGTTCCAAGTTTTGTTTCTTCTAATTTTGTAATAGTATTTTTGACATTTTCTATTTTTTTCAAAACTTTGTCGTAATATTTTTTCGGAAGCAGTCCAACTTTGTAACCTTTTTCAGAAAGTCTGATATCTGCGTTATCTTCTCTTAAAATAAGTCTATATTCCGATCTTGCAGTAAACATTCTGTAAGGCTCAAATAATTCTTTATTGATTAAATCATCAATCATTGTACCAATATAAGAACTTTCTCTGTCTAAAATTAGAGGTTCTTTTCCTTGTACTTTAAGAGCGGCATTTATTCCTGCAATAATTCCTTGAGCTGCAGCTTCTTCGTAACCACTTGTACCGTTTAATTGACCTGCCAAAAACAGACCTTTTATTCTTTTTGTTTCAAGCGAGTAGTCAAGTTCGCTTGGATTTACAATGTCGTATTCAACAGCGTAACCATACCGCATAATATGAGCATTTTCAAGACCTTCAATTGAGTTTACAATTTTTTGCTGCAATTCAGCTGGATAGCTTGTGGAAAGTCCGCTTATGTAAACTTCTGTTGTGTGAAATCCTTCCGGCTCTAAGAATAAATGATGGCTGTCCTTATCACTAAATTTTACGACTTTGTCTTCGATTGATGGACAATAACGAGGTCCTGTGCTGCTGATACTTCCGTTATACATTGGCGCTCTGTGAAGATTTTCTGTTATAATTTTATGTGTTGCCAAATTTGTTCTAGTCAGAAAGCATGATAACTGTGGTCGACTCTGAGTTTCTTCAATAGAAGTTCTCATTGAAAATTTTAGTGGAACTTCAGTTTCTCCAGGCTGTTTTTCTAGCTTTTCTAAGTCAAGGGTTCGAATATCAAGTCTAGGTGGTGTTCCTGTCTTAAATCTTCCCATTTTAAATCCTAAATTTTTTAGCGACGAAGTCAGGTCATCAGCTGAAAGTTCTCCCATTCTTCCACCTTTAACTCTTTTTTCTCCGATGTATAAAAGTCCACGAAGAAAAGTTCCTGTTGCAAGTACAACAGCTTTTGCACAAAATTCCATTCCAGTTTTTGTCTTAATTCCTCTGATTTTGCCATTTTCTGTCACAAGCTCTGTCACGATATCCTGAATTGTATCAAGATTCTCCTGTTTTTCGACAGTTTTTTTCATTTCTAATGCATAAATTTTTCTGTCAGCTTGGGAACGAAGAGATCTCACAGCTGGACCTTTTTTTGTGTTTAAAATTCTCATTTGAATAAAGCTCTTGTCCATATTTCGTCCCATTTCTCCACCAAGTGCGTCAACTTCTTTTGCCAAATGGCTTTTTGCGGGTCCGCCAATGGAAGGGTTACACGACATAACGCCGATATTATCTAAAGTTATTGTAAAAATTGCAGTATTTAGACCCATTCTGGCAGAAGCTAAAGCAGCTTCCACACCAGCGTGTCCAGCACCAACTACAATTACATCATAATTTTTCATCTTTTAAAATTCCTTTCAGTTTATATTATATAAAAAAATTTTTTTATTTATTTAAAAAAAGTTTCTGTCAAATTACAATTTAAAAAAAATTTTTTTAAAACAAAATCTTTTAAAATATTATAACACAAAAACTCTCAATCAATTTTTAAGATAAAAGCGTTTTTTTATCTTTAATTATAAATTTAAATAAAATCTATATTTTTAAAAATAAAGTCTTAAAAAGTCCCAAAATTAAAAGATGAACTGGATAAAAATAAATAATTCAAGATTTTTATTCTGCCGTCCCCTTTTTCCATTATAAAAAAAGTGTAAAACCAAATCCAAGAAGTGAAAAAAATTCTTTGAAAATTGAAATATAACCAAAAATTAGAGCCATAAAAGGCTTGTCATAAAAAATATAAAAAAAATATCCAATCAAAATTCCGTGTTTTTCATAATCAAGTCCAAGAACCATCGCAACGAGACACATCACAGCTACAATTATAAACGAGATAAAATACCAAATATATTTATTTTTTATTTTTTTTTTCAAAACATCTATAATCCAAATCGTTACAAGCGACAGAGAAAGTGTAAACATTACATTGTTGGAATTTGGCTCAAAAAATACAGCCGATTGAAATAAATTGTACGGGATTTCTGAAATTATTCCAAAAATTAATAAATACGAAAGATATTTCCATCTATTTCGTGTTTTAAAAAAATCCTTCGACAAGAAAAAATGAAAAAAGAGGAAATGCAATTCGTCCAAGAATTTCAAAAAGGTTGCTAATTTGCTGCAAAATTCCTTTTTCTTGCAAAATTGGATAAAGAAGCGCTTTGTTTATATGATCAATAAGCATTGATGTAAATGCGATATATTTTAGCTGTGCTCCTGACAGAACTCTTATTTTTTTCAAAAAAATATTTTTTTGTAAATTTTATTCATAAAAATTCTCCTTTCAAATCAAATTTTCTAAATTTTTTTAGTTATTTTCAATTTCAATTTTTCTATTTTTTTAGGTAAAAGACAAAAATTTTTTTGATATATTTTTTTATTTATTTTATTGATTAAGAATATTATATATCAGTCTAATTTTTTTCAATTTTAAATTTAGAGTTTAAATCTAAAAATTGAAAAAAATAAAATAGTTGTCTAAATTTAATTATTTTGATATAATAAAAAAATAAAAAAATTGTTAATTTCAAAAAAATTTGACAATCAAAGTAAAATATGATATATTTAGTCATATAAATTTAAAATAAAAGACTGGATATAGAATATAAATTCAATTAAAATGGAGGTTAGAAAATGGCAAAAGTAGGTATTTTTTACGGATCAACAACTGGAGTTACTGAAGATATAGCAAATAGAATTGCTGAAAAAATTGATGGAGCAGAAGTTTTTAACATTGATGGAAATGTCGATGAGCTTGAAAACTATGATGTGTTACTTTTAGGAACATCAACTTGGGGATTTGGAGATTTGCAAGATGACTGGCAAGCAGTATTAGATGACTTGGCTAACTTAAATTTAGCTGGAAAAAAAGTGGCATATTTCGGAAGTGGAGATCAGGGGACTTTCTCTGACACATTTATGGACGGAATGGCTATTATAAATGAAGAAATTTCAAAAACAGGAGCAACTGTAATTGGAAATACTTCAACAGAAGGATACGAGTTCAACGAATCAAGAGCAGTAGAAGGCGACAAATTTTTAGGACTTGCATTGGATGAAGTAAATCAATCTGATTTGACAGATGAAAGAATTGATGCTTGGGTTGAACAAATTAAAAAGGAATTTTAGTAAAATTTTGTGAAAAAAGTTCACAAGTATAATTATGATTTTAGCTATATTCATATATAACTAAGATAAAATCAATTTTCACAAATTGATTTTCTCTCCAAAAAGTAGAAAAGGTGTCTCCACAACACCTTTTTTTATTTTAAAAAAATAAAAATATTTTTTTAGAAAAAAATATAAAATTGAAACATATGGAAATTTGTGGTATAATTAAAAAAATAATTTTAGATTAAGGAGAAAACGAAAATGAAAAAAATGCTACTGTGATAATATTTTATGTGATTTTTAATGGTAATTATATTTTTTTACCAACATATCTTGCAAATAAAAAAAGAAAAACAGCAACAAAAAAAGAAATGATTGACAATTTTAAAGTTGGAGACAAAGTTGTTACAACTGGAGGAATTTTAGGGACAATTACAAATGTTTTGAGTGAAACTTTGGAAATTAAAGTTGATAAAAATGCAAAAAAATTACAGTTTTGAAAAACATCTATTTCAAGCGTAGAAAAAAATAATTTTTTTAGAAAAGGATAGGTTTTGAGAAATGAAAAAAATATTGATATTTTTTTATTATTTTTTTAGTAGGTTCTGTTATATTTGCAGAAAATTTAGAGAGTATAAATTATGGAAATGGGACATTTAGAGGAACATTTAAAGAAAACAAAAAAATGATGCCAGGGACAACTGTAACTAAAGTTGGAAATGACAATGTTTTAATTTTAAGTTTTTGGAATACAAAAGCGTCGAAAGTTCCGCAAGTTACTACTGTAAATGACCAGTATATAAGTAAAATTCAAGTATATGAAAATGATTCTTCAACTTCAGTGATGTTTTATTTAAAACCATCGGCAAAATATCAAATAGTTACAAGAAACAAAGAAGTTGAAGTAACATTTAGTGGCTCAGACGCAAATTATGTGCCGTCACAAACTAATACAACTATAAGTTCAAGACCGCAGACAGGTTATTCAAGACCAAGTAACACAGGGTATCAACAACAACCGCAGACAGGTCCAAGATATTCCACTTCAGGAAATAAAAAATATACTATTGTTGTAGATCCAGGACATGGTGGACATGATTCAGGTGCAAGAGGAAATGGATATAATGAAAAAGATATAGCATTACAAGTAGCAACAAGATTGGCTAACAATTTAAGACGGGATTATAATGTTATAATGACAAGAGATTCAGATTTCTTTGTACCATTAGATACAAGAGCTAAAATTGGAAATGATGCAAATGCAGATTTCTTTATAAGTATTCACTTAAATTCAGGTTCAAGCTCATCGGCAAATGGAACAGAAGTATTTTACTTTAGTAAAAAAGATGAAGGAAGTTATGCTGAAAGAGTTGCACAGATTGAAAATAGAGTGGATTCAAGCTATGGAGATACGCCATTTTCAGATTTAGTCGTAAAAGATATATTTTATAGAACAAATCAGAAAAAAAGTCAAGCTATTGCAACAACTGTGTTAGATAATCTTATAAACACTATTGGACTTAGAAGAAGAGGAGTTTTTGGAGCAAATTTTGCAGTGCTTCGGGGAAGTAATTCGCCTTCAATTTTGGTGGAATTAGGATTTATGAATAACTACGGTGACTTATCGCAATATTTAACACCTGAAGGTCAAGAAAGAGCAGCACAAGCTATCGCTGATGGAATTAGACAATATTTTAGATAATTAGGCTTACGAATATTTGGAGAAAATTATGGCAGAAGAAATTAAGAAAAAAAAAGGTTTTTTTAGAAAAAATGGCTGGGTAATGTTGCTTGTTTTAGCGACTGCTGGAGTTGTAGCCATGAGCTTTTATGACAAAGATAATGCAGATACGATTGAAGTAACTGTGGATAAAGGTTCGGAAGAAGAGAGAATCCAAAATAATGCAGAAAATTATCAGACAATTGATATTTTTGTGTACGATAGAAATACTAGAACTGTAAATGAAAAAGAAGTGACAATTCCTAAACAGCTGAATTTAGTTGAAGGAGACTTTATTAATGAAATTATAAAAAATTCAAATTATATTAACGAAAATATGAAATTTAGAAGTGCTTATAATTTGAGAATAAATAATGTCAATACAACAGTTGTCAAATTAAATGGAGAATTTTTTTAAATTTGAAAAAAATCCTGAATTATTTAATGGTTTTTTTCTCAAGCTGTATCGAATACAATCTTGAAAAATTTTTTTCAAATATTCAAAGCGTTGTAATTCAGATAGATGGGGAAACAAATGTCGGGGAATAAATAATTGTCCTAAAATAATTAATGATTTTTTTGTTTCATTAATTAAATTTTTTTAGGACGATTTTTTTGACAAAAAGATAGCAAGAAGTCGTAGGCTTTCTACAAGTGAGAGATGAATTGCTTTTTTTGTAAAAAAATTGAAAAAGGGGTATATCCATGATACAATTTTTTTGTATAAAAATATTGAAGAGAAGTCATTAAAAAAATAATATTCAAAAATTAAAAAAAGAGGTGTAATTTTATGAAATATAATTTAGCATTCAAATACAGAATTTATCCAAATAAGGAGCAAGAATTATTGATAAACAAGACTTTTGGATGTGTTCGTTTTGTTTACAATACGATTTTGTATGCTGCAAATAAATTTTATGAAGAAACTGGAAAAAATAAAATAATTACACCTGCTAGTTTGAAAAGTGAAAATCAATGCGGCATTGAATATAAGAGATGTTGGAAAAGAAATGTTGAAATATTAGGAAATAAAAAAACAGGGTAGGAACTACCCGAAGAGCTTGGTAAATATATTTGGCTAACAAAAGCAGATACTTCCCAAGAAGTTCCCGCTTCTAAAAGCGGGAGTAGTTCACTCAAAATAAAAGGTGATGGAGATGAGAGAGAAAAAATCTAAAAAAAATAAAAAAGAAGCAGAGAGATTTAAAGAAAATAAAAACGAAAAATAAAAAAATAAAAAAATGAGAAAAAAAGACAGAAAAAGATAGGAAAAATAGAAAAGACAATAAATTTTTTTGAAAAAAAGTTTTGAAAAATGAAAGTGAAAATGAAAAAAATAAAAAAATTTGAGGAAAGAGAAGAAAAAGAACTAGAATATTTAAAAAAAGTATTGGCAGAATATGAATTTAATTTTCAAGAAATTTTGCAGCTTTTAGAGTGGAGTCCTAAAAAAAGAAAAATTTACAAGATGCTGTTAAATCATTGGGAAGAAAAGGGAGAAATCTTTTTAAAAAGAAATGGAAAGTACACTTTGCCTGAAAAAGAAGGATTTTTGCGAGGAGAAATTTCGATTGGAAATGGAAACTTTGGATTTTTGGATATTTTAGGAGAGCACAGCGTGTTTATTCCTGGAGCATATTTGAATACGGCGATGGACGGCGACACGGTTTTAGTGCGAATTTTGAAAGAAAGCAGTAGTTCTAAAAAAAGAGAGGGTGAAGTTGTAAATGTAATTAAGAGAAACAGAGAGATTATAGTTGGGATTTTTGAGCACAATTTGAGCTTTGGCTTTGTTCGTCCAAAAAATTCTTCAAGTGATATTTACATTCCAAAAAAATTTATAAAAAGTGCAAAAACTGGGGATTTAGTAGCTGTAAAAATTGATTTTTGGGGAGACGATACACGAAAGCCAGAAGGAGAAATTGTGAGTGTTTTGGGAAATCCGCAAGATACAGAAGTTTTGATTTCGTCGTTGCTTTTAAATGAGGGAATTGAAGAAAAGTTTCCTAATGAAGTTTTAAAAGAGCTAGATAAAATTGACGAAGATTTCACAAATGAACTTTCAAATAGAAAAGATTTGCGAAATCTTGACATCATTACGATTGATGGAGCGGATGCAAAAGATTTGGATGACGCCGTGTATGTTGAAAAAATGGAAGATAGGTATAAACTTATTGTAAGTATCGCTGATGTTTCTCATTATGTTGTCGAAAATACTGCACTTGACAGTGAAGCACTAAAACGAGGAAATTCTATTTATCTTGTTGACAGAGTGATTCCAATGCTTCCAAGAAAACTGTCAAACAATCTTTGTTCACTTAATCCAAACGAAGATAAACTAACTTTTTCGGTTGAAATGGAGATTGATTTTAAAGGAAAAGTTGTAAAAAATAATTTTTATAAATCAGTTATAAAATCTAAATATAGAATGACTTACGATGATGTGAATAAAAATTTTTTTGATTATCAAAGAGATAAAAAGAGTGAAAACAACGGAAAAAAATGAAAAAAACTGAAAATTTATCTGAAGAAAAAGAAAGATTTTTTTAGAAAATAAAAAAAGTTTTTTTGAAAAAAATATGAAAAAGATTTCGGAAATGCTAAAAAAATATGTTGGAACTTTCTAAAATAATTCGTGCGAATAAAAAGAGAAGAGGAAGCATTGATTTTGAACTTCCAGAAATAAAAGTTGTACTAGATGAAAACAAACTTGTGAAAGAAATTAAACTTCGTTCTCGTGGGGAAGCTGAGAAGTTAATTGAAGACTTTATGGTAATTGCAAATGAAACTGTGGCAGAAAAACTATTTTGGGAAGAAACTCCAGCGATTTACAGAGTTCATGAAGATCCAGACAAAGCGAAAGTTCAGGCTTTAAATGAAACACTTATAAAATTTGGATATTCAATGAAGAATATGGATGAAATTCATCCTGGAAAGTTTCAAGATATTATAAATAAAACAACTGGGATTCCAGAAGGATATTTAATTCATAAATTAATTTTACGAGCTATGCAACGGGCAAGATATGCAAATAAAAATCTTGGACATTTTGGTCTAGCTTCTAAATATTATTTGCACTTTACTTCGCCGATTAGACGATATTCGGATTTGGTTGTCCACAGAATGCTTGGGCGTTCGATTGAAAGATTTATAAACGAAGGAGAGAAAACTAAATATTTAGCTGATTTCGAAGCGGTGGCAAGTAATATTTCTAAAACTGAGCGAATTGCTGATAAATTGGAAGAAGATAGTGTAAAAATTAAATTAATTGAATACATGCAAGATAAAATTGGTGAAACTTTTGTAGCAAGACTTAGCGGAATGAATAAAAATAAAATATTTATGGAGCTTGAAAATCATATTGAAGTTGTCTATAATATTACAAGTTCACGAGATAATTTTATTTACGATGAAGAAAATTTTAAAATTATAAATAAAAAGACAAATGAAAGTTTTACGATGGGAAATACGCTAAAAGTGAGCGTTGTGAGTGCAAGTTATGAAAAGATGGAAATTGAAGTTATTCCGTTTGAAGATGAAAAAGAATAAAAAGTAAAGAAAAAAATAAAGAAAAAGAAAAAAACAAAAAAAGCAGAAAAAAAAGAAGAAAAAGAAGAAAATAAAAAAATAAAAAAATAAATTTAGAAAAATAAAAAAATAAAAAAATTATAATAAAAAAATATTTTTGTCTTTAAAATTTAAGTAAAAAAATTTAGCTAAAAAAATTTATTAAAATTATTAAATAAAAAAAGGATTATGCATTGTCCTAAATTAATGTAAATTTATGAGATGGAGAACTTTTATGAAAAAATTATTAGTTTTGATAAGTTTTTGCTTTTTTTGGTCATAAGTTGTGGAAATAAAGAAGAGCAAAAAAATTAGAAAAGATTTTGATACAACAATGGGAATTATGAGAACAGGCGACTATAATAAAGTGAAAAAAATTGAGTTCGAATCTCAACGAAGAAGAATTTTCAATTATCGAAGAAGGATTTAAAAGAATAAAAATATGAAATAAAAAAAGTTGAAATAAATGGCGATAAAGCTCAAATGGATTTGGAAGTAAATTATCCAAGTATTTTTGAGTGTTATGCCAGAATATTATAGTCAAATAGAAAAATCAATCAAAAATCTATTGAAAATAAAAAAATATTACAGACGAACAAGCGAGACAGGAAATAATAAAATTTACAAAAAAAGTTTTTTGCACAGAAGTTTAAAGAAAATAAAGTAAGTTTTTGCACATGAAAATTTAAAAATAAATTATGTAAAAGTTGAAAATAAATGGCTACTTAATGCCAATGAAAATAAAGATATAATAAAATTATTTTCGCTTGGAATGGCGCAAGAATAAAAAGGGAGGAAATATGATTTTAGCAAAAAATAAAAAAGCGTTTCACGACTATTTCATTGAAGAAAAATTGGAAGCTGGAATTGAACTTGTGGGAACTGAAGTAAAATCTGTTAAAGCTGGTAAAATAAGTATAAAAGAGAGTTTTGTCAGAATCATAAGAAATGAAATTTTTATTATGAATATGCATATAACACCTTACGAATTTGGAAATATTAATAATGTGCCAGAATCGAGAGTGAGAAAATTGCTTTTGAGCCGAAGAGAAATCAATAAATGGGAAGCCAAAATCAAAGAGCAAGGATACACAATTGTGCCACTTTCAGTTTATACGAAGCAAAGACTTGTAAAAGTGGAAATTGCACTTGCAAAAGGGAAAAAACTTCACGATAAAAGAGAAACTTTAAAAAGAAAAGATATAGACAGAAATCTAAAAAAAATTCAAAAAGATTTTTTTGAGATAAGATTTTTTGAAACAATGGAATGAATTTAAAATAAAAAAACAAAAATATCAGGGAGGATAAATGGATATTTTAAAAAATGTGGCAAGTGAGCTAAAATTTGGCGAGTCACAAGTGGAAAATACAATAAAACTTTTTGATGAAGGGGCAACTGTGCCGTTTATTGCTCGTTATAGAAAAGAAGTTACGGGAAATTTGGACGAGGAGCAAATTAGGGATGTAATTGAGAAAGTTACTTATTATAGAAATTTGGAAAAGAGAAAAGAAGAAGTTTTAAGACTTATAGAAGAGCAGGGAAAATTGACTGATGAACTGAAAAATAGCATAACTTGTGCAACAAAACTTCAGGAAGTGGAAGATCTTTATTTACCTTACAAAAAGAAGAAAAAAACGAAGGCGGATATTGCGAAAGAGCAAGGGCTAGAACCTTTGACAGAATTTGCGTTGATGCCGACAACTACTTTTGAGATGTTAGAGAAAGAAGCGGAAAAATATTTGAGTGAAGAAGTTTTGTCGATTGAAGATGCGATTAATGGAGTGCATTTGATTATTGCACAAAATATTTCAGAAGATGTGAAAATAAGGGAATTCTTGAGAGATAAAATTTCAGAATTTGGAATTTTGGATTCTAAAGTTGTGGAGAAAAATAAGGAAAATGATGAAAAAGGGGTTTATCAGGATTACTATGATTATTCGGAGCTTGTTAAAAAAGCGGCTTCTAATAGAATTTTGGCGATAAATCGTGGGGAAAAAGAAAAAATATTAAAAGTTGACATTGAAATTGACGAAAAAACTGAAAAATTTATAATGGACTTTATTTTGGATACTTTTGAAAATAAAAATTTAGTTGAATTTTTGAGTGAAGTTATAAAAGATTCACTGGATAGACTGGCTTATCCGTCGATAAAAAACGAAGTGAGAAATATTTATACTGAAAAAGCTGAGGAAGAAGCGATTAATATTTTTTCTGAAAATTTAGAAAAACTTCTTTTACAACCGCCTTTGAGTAAAAAAACATTGATGGGCCTTGATCCTGGTTATAGAACAGGTTGCAAACTGGTAATTATTAATAAAGATGGTTTTTATGAAACAAACGATGTGCTTTTCCTGGTTGAAGGAGTGCATAATCCAAAACAGCTTGAAACAGCAAAGAAAAAAATATTAGATTACATAAAAAAATACGATGTTGATATTATTGCAATTGGAAATGGAACGGCTTCTCGTGAAACTGAAAGTTTTGTGGCAAATGTTATAAAAGAGGCATCAAAACCTGTTTCATACTTGATTGTAAGTGAAGCAGGAGCTTCAGTTTATTCAGCTTCAAAAATTGCAATTGAGGAGTTTCCTGATTTGGATGTAACGGCGAGAGGAGCGATTTCGATTGCTAGAAGAATTCAAGATCCGATGGCTGAGCTTGTAAAAATTGATCCAAAATCAATTGGAGTTGGAATGTATCAGCACGATGTAAATCAAAAAAAATTGAATGAAACATTGGAACAAACGATTGAGCATGTTGTAAATAATGTTGGAGTCAATATTAATACGGCTTCTTGGGCATTACTTAGCTTTGTGTCTGGGATTAAGAAAAATGTAGCAAAAAATCTTGTAGATTACAGACATGAAAATGGAGATTTTAAGGATAGAAAAGAATTGAAAAAGGTAAAAGGACTTGGAACGAAGGCGTTTGAACAAATGGCAGGATTCGTTGTAGTGCCTAATAGTAAAAATCCTTTGGATAATACGATAATCCATCCAGAATCGTATCATATCGCTGAAACTATTTTGAAGGAAGCAAATTGTAAAGTTGACGATTTAAAATCTGATTTGGATGAAGTTAGACAGAAATTGAAAACAGTAGATTTGGACAAAATTATAAAAGAAAATGATTTTGGACCACAAACTGCAAAAGATGTTTACGAAGCATTGTTAAAAGATAGAAGAGACCCAAGAGATGAGTTTGAAAAACCATTATTGAGATCGGATATTTTAAATATGGATGATTTACAAGAAGGAATGGTTTTGGAAGGAACTGTGAGAAATGTCGCTAAATTTGGGGCTTTTGTGGATATAGGACTAAAAGGGGATGCACTGCTTCATATTTCTGAAATTTCTGACAAATTTGTTAAAGATGCAACAAAAGAGTTATCTGTGGGGCAAATTATTAAAGTTAAAATATTGTCGCTGGATAAAGAGCGTGGAAGAGTGGGACTTACGAGAAAAGGATTATAAAAAAATTAAAAAAATATTAAAAAAAGTGCAGATATTATAAAAAAATAAAAAAATTTTTTAAAAAAATATTTGTACTTTTTTTGAAAAAAATTTGATAATATATAAGTGAGAAATTTGGGTTATTAAAAAGTTATAAATATTATTTTAAATTATAAACTTCTAATTCTTGCAATAGAAATGTTTAGAAACTTATGATTTTATTTATATTAAGTAGACAAGTCTCTTTGTCAAATGATCATAGTAAAATAGTTTATGTAGTTGTCAAGCAAGTCTAAAAAAATATAACCTAAAAAAATTTAAAGAATTTTTAAAAACCAAATTAATTTTAAAAAAAGTAAAAATATTTTTATGTATTTTAAATTTTAAAAGAAATTTTTCTTTTTAAAACTTTTTTAAAAAAAATATAAAGAGAAGGAAGGTTCGGAAATGGGATTATTTTTAATCGGATTAGTGCCAATAGTTGTATTTTTGATACTATTAACTTTTTTGAAAAAATCAGCTATGTTTAGTGCGTATGCCAGTTTAGTAGTGGCAATTATTTTAAACTTTATTGTTCCTGGATGGCAAATGCCAGTTCAAGGGGTTATCGCTTCAATTATTGAAGGATTTGCAACAGCGTGGATGCCTATCGGTTTTGTAGTATTTGCTGCATTGTTTGCTTATGATTTATCAGTAAAAACTGGTAAAATTGAAACAATCAAATCAATGTTAGGAAGCATTTCAACAGATAAAAGAGCTCAAGCATTGATATTAGCTTGGGGATTTGGTGGATTTATAGAAGGTATTGCAGGATATGGGACAGCAGTTGCGATTCCAGCAGCAATCATGGTTTCATTAGGATTTACTCCACTAAGTGCAGCTTTAATTTGTCTTATTGCAAACTCAACACCAACAGCGTTTGGAACAGTTGGACTACCAGTTACAACAATGATTTCAAACTTTAAATTGAATGCTGGGGAAACAGCATTTTATACATCATTATTGTTGTTAGTTTTGACATGTATTATACCATTTATCTTGGTAATAATGGCTAATAAAGAAATTGATGGTGGAAAAAACGCAGCATTTGGAAGAGGAATTTTACCTGTAGTTATTGCTTCAATTATTGGTTATTTAACACAACCATTTATCGCAAAAGCAATGGGTGCTGAATTGCCAACAATTTTATCAAGTTTATTTGCAATGATTTTGATGATAGTTGCTACTAAAATCTTTATTAAAGAAGATAAAAGTGCAAAATCTAATAAAGGTCAAGCTATTACTGGAAAAGATGCATTTATGGCTTGGGTTCCATATATTTTAATGATAATCTTAATTATTGGAACAAGTCCAGTTGTAGAAGCTGTTCATAAAGCGTTAGAACCAACAACTACACATTTTAATTTTGCTTTGGGACATGAAGCTACATGGTTTAAGGATAAAGGAGATCCAAGTGTAATATTCAAATGGATTTTAGCGCCAGCTGCACCATTATTTGTTGCAACTGTTATAGCAGGATTCATTCAAGGTGTAAAACCAAAAGTTATGGCTGAAACATTAAAAGAAACAATTTTAAGTAAATTACCTTCAGTTGTGGTAATTATGGGAATTGTGGCATTATCAGTAGTAATGAAACATAGTGGAATGATTGAAAGTATAGCAAAAGGATTTGCTGCAACAGGTAAATTCTTCCCAGTAATTTCGCCGTTCCTAGGAACTATCGGTACATTCGTAACAGGAAGTGACTTGGCATCTAACTTGTTATTCGGTGGAGTTCAAGTAAATATAGCAGGATCAAACGAAGCGTTGAAAGCATTGTATATTGCCGCTGGTACAGGTGGAGCGACAGGAGGAAAAATGATTTCTCCGCAAAATATTGCAATTGCCGCTTCAACAGTTGGATTAATGGGTAAAGAAGGAGATATGCTTAAATTCACTGTTAAATATTCAATAGCTTATGCAGCTGTTTTAGGTATTTTAACATTCATCGGAGCAGGAATACTTCATTAAAAACTTAAAACTAAGAATTATGAAGTTTTAAAAAAATAAATGCAATAAATAGTTAATAAAAAGGAGAATACTGAAGTTATGAAAATTTTAGTATCTCCTTATTTATTTAAAAAAATTAAATTTTGCTGCCAAATAAAAATATTATTTTTATTTTTTTAAGCGGGATTTAGTGAGAGTTATTTAAAAAAATGTATAAAATTGTGATATAATAAAAAGACATAAAAAAACAGTAAAAAAATAATTTTAAATAAAAAGTAGGAGGAAGTAATGTCAGAAAACAACAATCCAGAAAAAGTGGATTATGCAAAAACGCTTAATTTGCCAAAGACAAGTTTTAAAATGAAAGCTAATTTGGCACAAAAAGAACCTTTGACATTAAGGGACTGGAAAAAAGCTGAAATTTATGAAAAATCATTGAAAGAAGGAGCACCATTTTTTGTATTGCATGATGGACCGCCTTATGCGAATGGAGATATTCACATTGGACATGCGTTAAATAAAATATTGAAGGATATTATCTTAAAATATAAGAGATTAAGAGGTTATAATGCACCGTATATTCCAGGATGGGATACTCACGGACTTCCTATTGAGTGGAAAATAATGGAAGAACTTGGGGAAAAAGCAAAAAATATGACTCCGCTGCAAATTAGACAAGAATGTAAAAAATATGCATTAAAATGGGTGGAAAAACAAAAAGAAGGATTTAAAAGACTTGGAATTTTAGGAAACTGGGATAATCCTTATGTTACTTTAAGACCTGAATATGAAGCAGAACAATTAAAAGTATTTAAAGAAATTTATGAAAATGGATATATTTATAAAGGGTTAAAACCAGTGTACTGGTCGCCAACTACTGAAACTGCACTTGCAGAAGCAGAAATTGAGTATAAAGATGTAACTTCTCATTCAATTTATGTAAAATTTGAAGGGGAAAAAGATTTGACTGATAAATTAGGTGTGGATGAAGCAAGTATTTTAATTTGGACAACAACACCTTGGACATTGCCAGCAAACTTGGGAGTATTCTTACATCCTGAATTTGATTATGGATTGTATAAAACTGAAAAAGGTAATCTTGTAGTTGCAAAAGACTTGGCTGAAGATGTGTTTAAAACATTGGACTTGTCGTATGAATTATTAAAAGAATTTAAAGGGACAGAATTGGAATATGCTCATTATCAACATCCGTTCTTAGATAGAAAAGGGTTAGTAATGAATGCTGATTATGTAACAATAGATGCAGGTACGGGAGCAGTTCATACAGCACCTGGACATGGGGCAGATGACTATAATTATTCATTGAAATATAACATTGGAATTTTGTCGCCAGTAGATGATAAAGGGCATATGACTAAAGAAGCTGGAAAATATGAAGGAATGTTCTATGCAAAAGCAAGTAAAGCGATTGTTGAAGACTTGACCGAAAGCGGACATATGTTATATCACACAACTTTTGTTCACTCGTATCCGCATGATTGGAGAAGTAAAAAACCAGTTATTTTCAGAGCAACTGAACAATGGTTCATTAGCATTGACGAAAGCGATATTAGGGAAAATGCATTAAAGGCATTGGAAAATGTTGAATTTGTGCCATCTTGGGGTAAAAATAGAATTGGTTCAATGTTAGAAACTCGTCCTGACTGGACTATTTCAAGACAAAGAGTCTGGGGAGTGCCAATACCATTATTTTACAATAGAGCGACTGATGAAGTTATTTATGAGCCAGAAATTATGGATAGAATAATTGAATTGGTTAAAAAAGAAGGAACTGATATTTGGTGGAAATATGAAGCCAAAGAAATTATTGGGGATGAACTTTTAGAAAAATATAATTTAAAAGATGTGGATATTAGAAAAGAAAGAAGTATAATGGATGTCTGGTTTGATTCTGGAGTTTCGCATAGAAGTGTGCTAGTGCCAAGAAACTTGCCAAGACCAGCAGATTTATATCTTGAAGGAAGTGACCAGCACAGAGGTTGGTTCCAATCTTCACTATTGACATCAATTGCAAGTACAAAAGATGCACCTTACAAGAGAATATTAACTCACGGATTTACAATGGACGGACAAGGTAGAAAAATGTCTAAATCACTTGGAAATACAATACTTCCAAAAGATATTACAGAAAAATACGGAGCAGATATTTTAAGACTTTGGGTATCATCAGTAGATTACAGAGAAGATGTGAGAATTTCTGAAAACATTTTACAGCAAATGTCAGATGCATATAGAAGAATTAGAAATACAGCAAGATTCTTGATGGGTAATTTAAATAACTTTGACTATGCAAATGATAAAGTTGACTATAAAGATATGTTTGAAATTGACAAATGGGCAATGCACAAACTGGAAGAATTAAAAGAAAAAACAACTGAATATTATGATAAATACGAATTTTACAGTTTGTTCCAAGAAATTACATATTTCTGCTCAATGGAAATGTCTTCATTCTATCTTGACATCGTAAAAGACAGACTTTACTGTGAAGGTACAACTTCAATCGAAAGAAGAAGTGCTCAAACTGTGCTGACAGAAGTTCTAAAAGTGTTAGTAAGAATTATTTCACCAGTATTGTCGTTTACTGCTGATGAAATTTGGGAAAGAATTCCAGAAGCATTAAAAGAAGAAGAAAGTGTGCATTTATCAAAATGGATTGAAGCAAATCCTGAATACTTAAATGAAGAATTGGCTAAAAAATGGGATAAAATCGCTCGTTTAAGAAGAGAAGTAAATAAAAAACTGGAAGCAGAAAGACAGACTGGATTAATAGGGCACTCTCTTGATGCCAGAGTTCTTTTAAACATTGCCAATGATGAATATTCATTTATAAAAGATTATACAGAAAATGAAGTTTCTGATTTATTTATCGTATCTCAAGTTAAATTTGTAAATGATAATTTAGCAGAAAGTGAAATCGAAGGAATAAGTATAAGTGTGGAAAAAGCGTCTGGAGAAAAATGTGAAAGATGCTGGAAGTATGATGAAGAAGTTGGGCACGATCACAATCATTCAGATGTTTGTCCGAGATGTGCAAAAGTTCTTAATGAATTGGAAGGTAAAAATTAATTTATGAATTATGGAATAATAATAGTGGGATTGGCTCTGTTTGACCAAATTACAAAATACATAATTTATCAAGTTGCAAAAGGTCAAGCGGGGTTTTCAATCCCGATTATAAAAAATTTTTTTCACATTACTTATGTTGAAAATCACGGTATGATTTTTGGACTAGCGCAGGGGAAAATAAATGCAGTTACGATATTTAGTGTACTTTTGATTATTTTTATAATTTTTAGCGAATACAAAAATTTTAAGAATTATTCAAAATGGACAAAAGTCGGAATTTCTGTTATAGCCGCTGGAGCATTAGGAAATATGATTGACAGAGTTTTTAGAAATTTTGTAATTGATATGATAGATTTTCGTGGAATTTGGAATTTTGTGTTCAATGTTGCGGATATGTATGTTCATATTGGGATTTATATTATTGTTATTGATTATTTAGTAAGAAAATATAAAATAAAAAGAGGTAAATAGCGTGATTTTTGCTGCTGTTTATGGATTTTTCTTTCTTTTTCTTGTAGTGTTAGTATTTACCGTATTTTTTTGGCAATTATTTATTTTTTTCTAAGAATAAGGTATTAGCAGAATTAATTATTTGTGGATTTTTATTAATTTTTACTATTAATTTTTTTCTATATCTGGTTTCCAATTAAAGAAAATACAGAATTGAAAATAGGAAATTATTTACTTACAACTGATTATAATGCGACTGTTCCTGAAGTAAGTTTTTTTCTTTAGGAAATAAAGGATATTTAAAAAAATTAAATAAAATAAAAAGATAACTGGGTCGGTTATATTTATGATTTTGATGAAGCTGTATTAGAAAATTTAAAAGCTAAAGAGGAATTAGTTTCTTTATTAGAAGAAAAAGAAGTTGAAAAGAATAGAATTGAATATAATAAAAATTCTGGTTATTTTTATAATAAATTCGCAAAAATCAGTTATTTCATTTGACAGAAGAACAGGCAAAAAGAAAAAAACTGAAAGTAAAAAAATCTTAATTTGAAAAATCCAGAAAAAAATTATAAGAAAAATATGGAGAAAAAAAGAAAAATCAACATTTTATAAAAATAATTGATGATTATTTTTATACCATTTTTCAGATAATGGAATTGGTATAATAGGTTATGAAGTAATCAAATACTTCGCTATTTTAACATTAATTTTGAGAATATTATATTTAAGAAAACTTTTAAAAAAAAGAAATCAAGAGAAAGGATAGAGATAAATGACTTTTCAGGAAATTATATTAACTCTTCAAAAATTTTGGGGAGAAAAAGGTTGTGTAATTGGGAATCCTTATGATGTGGAAACTGGAGCGGGGACTTTTAACCCTGATACGTTTTTGATGTCATTAGGACCAGAACCTTGGAATATTGCGTATGTTGAGCCATCGAGAAGACCAAAAGATGGAAGATATGGAGAAAATCCAAACAGAGTTTATCAACATCACCAATTTCAAGTAATAATGAAACCATCGCCAGAAAATATACAAGAATTATATTTAGAAAGTTTGGTTGCACTAGGAATTGATCCGAAAGAGCATGATATAAGATTTGTAGAGGATAACTGGGAAAGTCCTACATTAGGAGCTTGGGGACTTGGATGGGAAGTATGGTTAGATGGAATGGAAGTAACTCAATTTACTTATTTCCAACAAGTTGGAGGATTAGAAGTTGAAATCGTTCCATCAGAATTAACTTATGGACTTGAAAGAATCGCACTTTATTTACAAAATAAAGATGATGTAAAAGATTTAGAGTGGACAAAAGGTGTAAAATACGGAGAAAGAAGATTCCAATTCGAGTACGAAATGTCGAAATACAGCTTTGAAGTAGCCGATGTGCCAATGCACTTCCAATTATTCGATATGTATGAAAAAGAAGCATTAAATTGCTTGAATCATAACTTGGTATTACCAGCTTACGACTATGTGCTAAAATGTTCACACACATTTAACAATCTTGACGCAAGAGGTGCAATTAGTACAACAGAAAGAATGTCTTATATCTTAAGAGTAAGAGATTTAGCTAAGAAGTGTGCAGAGAAATTTGTAGAGGCAAGGGAGAGATTAGGATTTCCGTTGTTGAATAAGTAAAAATATAAAGAGGGGGGAATTCTTCTTTTGAAAGGAGGACTGTTGAATGAAATTATCAATAAAAAATGTTGGAAAACTAAAGGAAGCTGATGTTGAGATAAATGGGATAACTGTTATTGCGGGAGAGAATAATACAGGAAAAAGTACAGTTAGTAAAGCTTTGTTTAGTTTGTTTAATGGTTTTTATAATTTTGATAATAAAATGTTGGAACTTAAATCTGGAGATATAAGAAATATTTTTTTGAGATTTATAAAAAAACTGAATAGAGAAAAATTCAAAATATATTAATTGATATACCTGATAAAAATAGTAAAAGATACAAGTTACAAATTTGATCGAAATAAGTTAATTAAATTAATTCAAGAAAAATAGAAATTTTATTTCTATAGAATATTTAGGAGAAGTTTCAGAAAAAAATATTTGATATTTTAAATATAAAAAGATGAAGAATATTTAGAAAATACAATATCTTATATTTTTAAATAATGAATTTGATAATCAAATCAATACTATTTGGAGTGATGATTTGGGTGAAATTGCTTTTAAAAAAATAAAAAGAAAAACGAATTAAAAATTAAAAAAAATAAAAAAATAATAAAGTTATTAAAATAGAAAAATAAAAATAAATTTATTGTTCTGAAGTTATTTATATCGATGATCCATTTGTAATTGATAATTTAAATGAATATAAATGGCGTGATATAAAATTATTTAGAGAACCATAAAGAAAGTTTAGAAACTAAATTAATTAGGGAAAAATGAAAAAAACTTTTTTTCAGAGAAAAATCATTGCAAAAAAATAATTTACAACAAATAACTGAAAAAAACTAAAAAGAAGTTATTAATGGAAAAAAATAAAAATTTAATCAAGGAAAATGGATTTATGAACTTGAAAATAACAAAGAATTAAATTTAAAAAAATTTGTCAGCTGGATTAAAAAAAGTTTTGCGATTTTTAAAAAGATTGATTGAAAAATGGAAATTTAGAAGAAAAAAAGGTATAGTAATTCTTGATGAACCTGAAATACATCTTCATCCTGAATGGCAAATAAAATTTGCAGAATTAATTGTATTATTGCAGAAAGAGTTTAAAATGCACATTTTACTAACAACACACAGTCCTTATTTTCTTAAGGCTGTTCAAGTTTACTCAAAAAAAGTATAAAAATATCAAATAAATGTAAATATTATATGAGTGAATTGGATGGAGAACAAGCAATTTTAGTTGACAAGACTAACAAAACAGATGATTTATTTTATAAGTTAGCTATTTCTTTTTGAAAAATTTGATGAATGAGGAAGAATTGTATGAAGATTAGTGATTTGAGAATAGAATGTAAGTCAACTTTGAAAAAAACTTCAAAGGATGATAACAATAATTATATGACAAATTCTGATTTGCAAGTAATTGATTTTTGATTGTTTAAAAAGATAAATATACAGGGAAGATAGAGTTTAAGGGAGTAGGTATTAAATCAAATGATGCTTTGTTTATTCAAGATGAAAAATTATGTCTTTATTGAATTTAAAAATGGAGAAATGAAAAAAATATCAAAGAATTTGAACTTCATAAAAAGATATATGACAGTGTGCTTATATTTTTGTGATATTTTTTTGATAAAACATTGAAAGATACTAGAAAAGAATTGGATTATATTTTTAGTTGCTAATTTTTTTCAAATTCTGAAAGAAATGATAAAAAAATTGTTAGATAACTTGTTAAAGACTGTAAAAATTGAGGAAAGGTTGAGAGCTGGGTTAAGAAATTTTAAAGGTTACTGCTTCAAAAAAATGTACACACCTACTCAAAAGAGGAATTTGAGGAAAAATTTGTAAGAAAATATGAGAAATTAAAATAAAAAATAAAGTCTTTTTTACTTCTTTTTGGGCGAAAATTTATAAAAAATAAAAAAAGAAGAGTGTGAATACCGAAAGGAGTGAAAAAATTGAATTTTCTTTTTGAAATAGGATTAGAAGAATTGCCTTCGAGATATGTAGACGAGGCTGAAAGTAATTTGAAAAAAATTGCGGAAAAAGAGTTAAAAGAAGAAAGAATTGCGTTTTCAGGAATAGAGTCTTTTAGTACGCCTAGAAGAGTGGCGATTATTGTTAAAGATATTGCTGAAAAACAAGCAGATTTGGATAAAAAAAGTGTTGGACCTTCAGTGGAAATCGCTTATAAAGATGGAGCATTGACAAAAGCTGGAGAAGGATTTATAAAATCACAAGGAGCGACACCTGATGATGTAAAAATTATCGAAAATGAAAAAGGGAAATATATTTCAATTGAAAAATTTATTGCTGGAAAACCTACAAAAGAAGTGTTGCCAGAAATATTGTCGAATGTTATTAAAAAAATCGAGTTTGAAAAATCAATGAAATGGTCAGATAGAACATTTAGATTTGCAAGACCGATAAAATGGTTTGTGACTTTGCTTGGAACAGAAGTATTGCCTTTTGAGTTTGAAGGATTAAAAGGTGGAAACAAAACTCGTGGAATGAGATATTTTGCACCACAAGATGTTGAAATTTCAAATCCTGACGAATATGTTTCAAAATTGAGAGAAAATAGTGTAATTGCTAGAAAAGCTGATAGAAAAGCAGAAATTTTGAAAAGTATAAAAGAAAATTGTGAAAATGATGGTGATGTTGCAATTATCAATAATTATTTATTGGAAGAAGTTGTGAATTTGGTGGAATATCCTTTTGCGATAAAAGGTGAGTTTAATCCTGATTATTTGGACCTTCCAGAAGATATTATTACGATAACTATGGAAACACACCAAAGATATTTTCCAGTGAAAGATGCAAATGGAAGATTGACAAATAAATTTATTGTAATTAGAAATGCACCTGAGTATTCGGAAGTTGTGAAAAAAGGTAATGAAAAAGTTATCGAGCCAAGACTTGCTGATGCAAAATTCTTCTTTGACGAAGATTTAAAAGGTAAATTTGCCGATAATGTGGAAAAATTAAAAGAAGTTACATTCCAAAAAGATATGGGAACAATCTACGAAAAAATGCAAAGAAGTAAAAAAATCGCTGAATATTTGGCAGATGAATTGGGATATGGAGCAAAAAAGAAAAATATCTTAAGAACAGTGGAACTTTCAAAAGCAGACTTGGTTTCGAATGTAATTGCAGAAAAAGAATTTACAAAATTACAAGGATTTATGGGATCAGTTTATGCTGAAAAACAAGGTGAAGATAGAGAAGTAGCACTTGGAATTTTTGAACATTATTTGCCAAGATACCAAAACGATATTTTGCCGACAACTATTGAAGGAGCATTAGCTGGAATTGCTGATAAAATCGACACTGTAGTAGGTTGTTATTCAGTAGGTTTAAAACCAACAAGTTCAAAAGATCCTTATGCGTTGAGAAGAGCAGTTCAAGGAATCATTCAAGTAGCATTGGATTCTAAATTAGAGTTAAATTACGAAAAATTAGTCGAAAAGGCTTACGAAATTTTTGCAGCTGACAAAAAAGTGTTGGATAAAAATGTTGTGGAAAATGTGGTAGAATTGTTTAAACAAAGATTATCAAATGTTTTAGGCGAAAAATACAGCAAGGACTTGATTTCATATGAAATTAATCTTGAAAACAATATCGTAAAATTAAATGACAGATTATCAGTGTTATTGGAATTATCAAAAACAGAAAATTTCGAAACATTAATTAACTTATTAAAAAGAGTAAAAAATATAGTTAAAGATACCAAAGGTGAAACTGAAATTTCAGAAAACTTATTTGAAAAAGACGAGGAAAAAGCAATATTTGAATTAGGAAATGAATTGGAATTTCTTGAAAATGAAGAATTTGCAAATTACATTCAAGTTTTTATTGAATAATGCAAATGTAATTAATAACTATTTCGATAACGTTATAATTAACGCCAGCGATAAAAAAATTAAAAAAATAATAGAATTTCTACATTGAAAAAAATTGGAAAAAAATCAATTGACAAGATGATAAATATATAAAAATTTTTAAAAAAATTTGAATAGTTGAATTGTCAGTCAATATGGGGTTTTTCGAATAATTTTTCACAGTTAAATGATAGATAAATAAAATTTTTAGTGTTGACTTTTTTTGCTAAAAAAATGTTATTATTTAAGTGTAAAACAAAGGTTAAGTTGAACTTGACCTAGTGCAAAAATTAACAAAAAAACTTGATTTTTTTGCTTAAATGGTGTATAATCATTTAAGTAAAGTTAGATTAAAAAAATCCAAATTATTAAAAAGTTTTTTTAAAAAAATCAATTAAGTTTTTATTTTTTTAAAAATTTTTTTATTTTTGGATTAAGCATCTTGAAATATAACTGTTTAAGCACAATCAAGACAGTATAGTAACAAGATTTAAATAGAAAATTCAGGAGGAATTAAAATGAAAAAATTAGTTATTTTGGGAACAGCTTTATTAGCTTTGAATGCTGTAGCGTCTGAATTCCAAGTAAAAGGTGGATATGATTTCTACAGAAAATATAAATCAGGAGCAGATTATTGGAAAAATCCTGATTTTAAAGTAAAAAATGGTGCAACTGCTGGTGCTGAATACATCGTAGACAACCAAGGTGAATTTGAATGGGGATTAGGAGCAGAATATAAATTTGCTAATAACTCAGGAAAATTAAAACCTAAAAAAGACCAATGGAATGGTACTTATGCAAAAGCTAAAAAAATTGGTAGAGATGTACCAGTTTATGCTTTAGGTAAATTTAACTTAATTACAACTAACAATGGAAATGATGCTTTATATGTATTAGGTAGAGCAGGATACAATTTCGCTAAAGAATCAAAAGAAGCAAGAAAACAAGCAGGATTGGATATTAAAGGTGGATTATATACTGCAGCAGGAATTGGTACTGAATTTGGACCAGTTTCATTAGAAGCATTATATGAAAGATCTAGTTTTAAAGTATCTGACAAAACTCCAAATGCTGATGTAACTAAATACAGAGATCATTTAGATACAGTTGGAGTAAGAGTAGGTTATAGAATCGGTCAATTGAAAAATGACAGATCACCTAAAGTTATAACTCAAACAGTTGAAGTACCTGTACCAACTCCAGTTCCAGTACCTGATAAAACAATCGACACTGGTAGAAATGCTGCATTACCATTTAGCTGCTCAGTTGATGAGAAAAAATGTGTAATCAGAGGATTTAAAGTTGACGGAAGAGTACCTAACGAAACTGAACAAAACGACTTGAGAAGTATCGCAGGTGTAATTAACCAATTCGCTGACGGTGGATCAATTGATTTCGTTGGACATACAGATTCAACTGGATCAGCTGCTTACAACCAAAAATTATCAGTTGCAAGAGCACAAAATGTAGCAAGATTATTAAGAGAATATGGACTTAAAAATACAATTTCTTACGGAACAATCACTGGACAAGGTGAAGCTAATCCAATGGATACTAACGATACAGAACAAGGAAGATACAATAACAGAAGAGTTGAATTATTCTTCCAAAATGTTGACTTCCAAAATGTAAAATTCATTAACCAATAAGAATAATTAATAATTTGGGAACTATTTTAAATAGTTCTCAAATTTTTATAATTTTTTTAAAATTATATTTAAAAAAAGAGGCGAAAGCCTTTTTGTATAACAAAAAAATGTGAGAAAAAAATTATTAAATATTTTTCTTTTTTTCGAAAAAAATGTGATATAATTTATTGTAATTGTGTATTTAGAAAAATTTAAAATAGAGATTATTTAAAAATTAAAAAAATTAAAATTTATATATTAATAAGATAAATAGAAATAATTTTTTTAATTGAAAAAGTGGAGAAAATATGAAAAATAATTTTAGAGAAAATTTATTGAGTGCAGAAAAAATGTGTAAAAAAATAACTGAATTAAAAAGGGAAGGGAAAAAAGTTGTTTTTACAAATGGAGTATTTGATATTTTGCACATAGGTCATTTGACTTATTTGGAGGAAGCTAGAAATCTTGGAGATATTTTGGTTGTCGGTGTCAACAGTAATTCTTCTGTTAAAGTCAACAAAGGCGATAAAAGACCAATTAACGATGAAAAAAATAGGGCGTTTGTACTTTTGGGGACGAAGTTTGTGGATTTTACAGTTATTTTTGATGAGAAGACGCCGGAAAAACTTCTGGATATTTTAAAACCTGACATTCATGTGAAAGGTGGAGATTATAAGAAAGAAGATTTACCAGAAACAAAAATTGTGGAAAAAAATGGTGGAGAAGTTAAAATTTTATCTTTTGTTGACAATGTTTCCACAACAGATATAATTAATAAAATAATTAAAGTTTATTAAATAGTGCAAGAACACTCGCGACTTTAGTCGTGAGATGAATTGTACGAAAATTTTAGTAAGCATATAGGGAAACTTGTATGTAGACACGGATCAAAACCGTGCAACAAAGAAACTGAATTGCTGGGAACTCTTAAAGCTAGTATAACCACAACATAATAACTAAATGAGAATATGGTATAAGTGTGATGGTGGCGAAAGCAGAAAAAATATACTAGATGGTGCAAGGTTAAATCCTAAACATTATGATAATAGACAATCAGCAGCTAAGCCTGAAAAGGAAAGTTCAACGACTATCCCTCGTGAGGGGAGTACAATACAAGCGACTGGTATTGGAAGTGGTTTCGCCTAAGTCCTTGAAACAGGATATGGATAAGATATAGTCTGTGCTTGTTAGAGATAACAAGAAGTTCAAGGCTAATCTCCTTAATTTATTAAGGAGTATATATGCCATGAGAACTGCATAAGTAGTAGCGCACTTATGTGAACGACGCTTCCCACTGTTGTGGGGTTTTAAAAACTTTAAAAATATTTAAAAATAAATAAAAAATATTACTTTTGACAGATAAAATGTAGAATACATGGTATAATATCTCTGATAAAAAGGAGGTGATATCTATGTATTTAACTTTAAAACAGCAGGTAAAACATCTTAGTAAAAAAGAGTTTAGGAATTTAAAATATTTATCTCATATAGCCAAGAACTTAACTAATGAAGCTATATATAATATTAGACAGTATTATTTTAATAAGAAAAAGTATTTAAGTTATAATGAAAACTATAAAATACTTAAAAACAGTGAGAACTATAAGAAGTTAAATTCTAATATGGCTCAACAAATTCTAAAAGAAGTAGACGGAAGTTTCAAATCATTTTTTGGACTTTTAAAACTTGCTAAAAATGGTCAATATAAGGGTAAAGTAAAATTACCTAATTATCTTGCTAAAGATGGATTTACAACTCTTGTTATAGGTTTTGTAAGATTAAAAGATGGTATGCTGATAGTTCCTTATTCAAATTCATTTAGAAAGACACATAAGGAAATCGCAATAAAACTATCACCAGTATTAAAAGGCAAGAAGATAAAAGAGATTAGAATAATACCCAAACAACATTCTAGGTACTTTGAAATTCAATACATTTATAAGGTAGAAGAAGTTCAAAGGGAATTAAATAAAGAAAATGTACTAGGAATAGATTTAGGTATAGACAATCTTTGTACTTGTGTAACTAATAATGGAGCATCATTCATAATAGATGGTAGGAAATTAAAATCTATTAATCAATACTATAATAAGACAAATGCAAAATTACAAAGCATAAAAGATAAGCAAAAGATAGAGCATATAACATTAAGGCAAAAGAGAATAGCTAGAAAGAGAAATAATCGTATAGAAGATTACCTTTCAAAAAGCAGCAAGAATAATTATAAATTATTGTCTTAATAATGATATAGGAAAATTAGTTCTAGGATATAATGAAGATTTTCAAAGAAATTCAAATATAGGAAGTATAAATAATCAAAAATTTTTGTAAATATACCATATGGAAAAATTAAGAGGTAAATTAATATATCTATGTAAACTATATGGAATAGAATTTAAACTGCAAGAAGAGAGTTATACATCAAAAAGCAAGTTTCTTTTGATGGAGATATAATTCCAATATATGATAAAGAAAAATTCGCAAGAATATATATTCAGTGGAAAAAGAATAAAAAGAGGACTATATCAAACAAGTAAAGGCTATCAATTAAACGCAGATTGTAATGGAGCATTAAATATATTAAGAAAAAGTAAAGTTGTGGATTTAAATATCCTATACAATAGAGGTGAGCTGGACACGCCTAAAAGAATAAGGGTAGTGTAAAGCTATCAAACTTCTTAGAAAATTTTTAAATATTTTTAAAAATTTTAGAACCCTGCGACTTTAGTCGTGGGAGGTTCAGAAAAAGTGAGATTGAAATATGAAAATAATGAATTTTGATGAAATAAATGATTTGGCAAAAAATTTAGCCAAAAAATTGGAAAATGGCGGATGTGTTGGGCTAATTGGAGATTTGGGAGCGGGGAAGACGACTTTTACTAAAAAAATCTGCAAATATTTTGGCGTAACTGAAAATGTGAAAAGTCCGACATTTACTTATGTCATTGAATATGAGAGTGGAAGAAAAAAAATTAGCCATTTTGATGTCTACAGAATTAGCGATTCTGAAGAAATTTATGAAATTGGGTTTGAAGATTTTATTGGAGATGAAGATAGCGTCGTAATTGTTGAATGGGCAGATAAAATTTTATCTGAAATGCCGCAAGACACGATTTTTATTGAAATTAATCACCACTCTGAAAATATGAGAAAAATTTCTGCCTATAAATTTGAAAATGGGGAAAAAAATAGATTATTTGGAAAAAAATTACAAAAATAAAAAAAAATTTTTAAAAAAATAAAGAGAAAAAGTAAAAAAAGATAAAAAAAATAAAAAAATAAAAAAATAAAAGAAACAATAAACAATAAAAAAAATAAAAAAAGTAAAAAAATAAAAATAAAAAAATAAAAACGAAAGAAACTAAAAAGAAACTAAAAAGAAACTAAAAAGAAACTAAAAAAACTAAAAAAACTAAAAAGAAAAAAACAAATAAAGAAAAGGAAAATCATGATAACTTTTGCAATAACTACGACTACTAAATTAGCTGGTCTTGCACTTTATGAAGATGACAAAGTTCTGGGAAAAATTCATATTGAAGTTGCAAAATCACATTCTACAACAATCTTGGAGCAAATTGAGTGTCTTTTGAAGTGGACTGGAAAAAAGCTAACTGATATAAAAAATGTGGTTGTGTCGATTGGACCTGGCTCTTTTACAGGTGTGAGAATAGCAATTTCTGTCATAAAAGGGATTTTTTTTGGAAGAGATGATGTGACTTTTTATGAAGTGAATGAACTTGATGCGCTGGGATATCAGGCATTTTTTGATATTTGTGCAACTTGCAGCAATTTTTTGGATAAAAAAATTTATGCATTGATAGATTCGAGAAAAGAAAAAGTTTATTTTGCGGCTTATAAAGTTTTTGAAAATAAACTTGAGTTAGTGGAAGATTATAAAGTTGCTAAATTGGATGATGTAATCTTGGAAATTAAAAATCAAAAATTTGAAAAAAATGAAAAAAATAAAGAAATTGAAAAAGAAGATAAAAATAAAGATAAAGAAAGTAGAGAAATTAAAAAAATAAAGAAAAAAATAAAAAAATAGTGAAATTTATATGATTGGAGATGCAGTTTTTTTAATTATAGAGAAAAGATAGAAGAAAAATTTGGGACAAAGTATTCATTTATTTGAAGAAAAAAATTTGAAAAATTGATGTGGCAACTTTTGTTCAAATGATGATTTCTGGAAAAACTTGAAGACAAAAAAACTGATATTTTTTTAATTTAAGACCAAATTATTTGGAAAAAAATCACAGGCGGAAAAGGGATAAGAAATAATGGCTTTTAAAAAAATTTTTTAAATTTGGAAAAAAAGAAGAAAAAAAGAAGAGGAGATTGAAGAAACTAAAGAAACTGAAAAAAACTGAAAAAAATATAGAAAAACGAAGAAAATAAAGAAAATAAAGAAGATAAAGAAGAAAAAAACAAAAAAAGGCAATGAAATTTCTGAAAAAAAATAAAAAAATTAAAAAAATGAAAAAAATCAGAAGAAAAATAAAAAAATGAAAAAGGAAAAAGAAGAAAAAAAGAAGCAAAAAGAAAAAAAGAAGAAAAAAAATTGAAAAAAACTAAGAAAAACCAAAGTTAAAAACCACTAAAAAGATAGACTTGCAACACCTAAAAAAGGATTTTTCTCAAAATTAAAAGAGATGTTTTTGGGAAAAACAATTGACGATGAACTTTATGAAGAGTTGGAAGAACTGCTTATTCAATCTGATATTGGAATGGATATGACGATGGAAATTGTGGCAGATTTGGAAAAACAAGTTGCCAAAAAGAGATTGAAAGTGTCGCAGGATGTCTATGAAGAATTGAAAGAATTGCTAAAAGATAAACTAGTTTACAACACTGAAGAAAATACAAAACTTGATATTCAAGATGGAAAACTTAATATTATTTTGGTAGTTGGAGTAAATGGAGTTGGAAAGACGACTTCGATTGGAAAAATTGCGAAAAAGTTAAAGGATGAAGGAAAAAAAGTTATAATTGGAGCTGGAGATACATTTAGAGCGGCTGCAATTGAGCAGATTGAGGAATGGGGAAAAAGAACTGGCGTTGAAGTTGTAAAACAATCTCACGGAAGTGATCCTGCGGCTGTCATATTTGATACGGTAAAAACCGCTAAAAATCGAAATTTTGATGTGGCGATACTGGATACAGCGGGAAGACTTCATAATAAAAGAGATTTAATGAAAGAGCTGGAAAAAATTAATAAAATTATAAAAGAACAATCGGGAAATGATAAATTTGAAACACTTCTTGTAATTGACAGTACGACTGGGCAAAATGGACTTGAGCAAGCTAAAATCTTTAACGAAATTGTGGATTTAACAGGTATTATTTTGACTAAGTTTGACGGAACTGCAAAAGGTGGAATTATTTTTCCGATAACTAATGAACTAAAAAAGCCAATTAAATTTATTGGAGTTGGGGAAGGAATTGAAGATCTTAGAAAATTTGATTCTAAAGAGTTTGTAGAAGCGATTTTTTCTGATTAGTTTTAAAAAATATTTAAAAATAAAAAATAAAAAAAGAAATGGAGTTGAAACAATGCCTAAAAATTTGTTAGAAAGTTTGAAAGCTAAAGCAAAAATATTGCAAAAAACAATTATTTTACCAGAAACGGAAGATCCAAGGGTGTTAAAAGCGGCTGAAAAAGTTATGAGAGAAGGTCTTGCGAAAATTGCACTTGTGGGAAGCGAAGAAAAAATAAAAAAAGAGGCGGAAAAATTGGGAGTAAATTTGGATGGAGCAATTTTTTATGATCCAAATAACTGTGCGACTATTGACCAAATGTCAGAAATTTTGAGAAAGAGAAGAGAAAAAAAAGGTATGACTTTTGAAGCGGCAAAAGCTACAATGTTGTCAGATCCTAGATTTTTTGCAGCAATGCTTGTAAAACAAGGAAGAGTTGACGGAATGGTCGCAGGTTCGATTTCTCCGACTGCGCATGTACTAAGAGCGTCAATTTTAGTAATTGGACCAAAAGAAGGGCTAAAAACAATTTCAAGTTCGTTTGTTATGATAACTGACTCGGACTTTGGAGCAGATGGAACGCTTATTTTTACTGATGCGGCAGTTATTCCAAATCCAACTGCGCTGCAACTTGCGGATATAGCGATTTCAGCAGTAGAAAAAGCTAGAGTTACGGCTGGAATTAAAGAACCAAAAGTGGCATTTTTATCTTATTCGACAAAAGGAAGTGCAGATGGTGAATCAGTTAGAAAAGTTAGAGAAGCAATCGAAATTTTAGAAACTAAAAATGTTGACTTTGAATTTGATGGAGAAATGCAGTTAGATGCGGCAATTGTTCCAGAAGTGGCAAAACTTAAAGCGCCAAATTCAAAAGTGGCAGGAAATGCAAATGTATTGGTTTTTCCAGATTTAAATGCAGGAAATATTGGTTATAAATTGACTCAGAGATTTTCTCGTGCAAAAGCATTAGGACCATTAATTCAAGGACTTGCAAGACCTGTTCACGATTTGTCAAGAGGTTGTAGCGTGGAAGATATAGTTGAAGTTGTGGCAATTACAGCTGTTGAATCTGATGAATAATAATAATTAAGAATAAGGATAAGGATAAAGATAAATAAAAATTTTTGGAGGGAATAAATAAATGAAAATATTAGTTATAAATAGTGGAAGCTCGTCGTTGAAGTTTGAATTAATTGACATGACAAATGAAAAATCAATTGCGAAAGGACTGTGCGAGAGGATAGGAATTGCAAATCCGATGATCAGTTACAAAAATTTGATAAAAGATATAAAAATAACTGAACAGCCAGAACCTATGGACGATCATAAAATGGCAATTGACGCTGTATTAAAACTTCTTCAGGACGATAGCATGGGAGTTATTAAAAGTGTTGATGAAATTGATGCGATAGGACACAGAGTTGTGCAAGGAGGAGCTTATTTTAAAGATTCGGCTTTAGTTGATGAAAAAGTTATTTCATTGGTTGAAGAACTTGGGGAACTTGCTCCACTTCATAATCCAGCTGCGGCAATGGGTGTGAGAGTTATGATGGAATTACTTCCTGATAAAAAAAATGTTGTTGTATTTGACACTTCGTTTCATCAGACAATGGAGCCAAAAGCATATATGTATGCTTTTCCGTATGAAGACTATGAAGAGTTAAAAGTTAGAAAATACGGTGCACATGGGACTTCGCACAGATATGTGAGTGAAATTGCAGCTCAAATGCTTGGAAAAAAAGATTCTAAAATAATAGTTTGCCATCTTGGAAATGGAGCTAGTATAACAGCTGTAAAAAATGGAAAAGTTGTAGATACTTCGATGGGTCTAACTCCACTTGCTGGAGTTATGATGGGAACTAGAACTGGAGATGTGGATCCATCGGCAGTTGTTTACATTATGGAAAAAAGAGGTTTGACTCCAAAAGAAATGAATACGAGAATGAATAAGCAGTCTGGAATTAAAGGAATTTTTGGACCTAGCTCAGATTTTAGGGACTTGGCAGCTGGAGTTGAAGAAGGAAATGAAAAAGCAAAATTGGCATATGAAATGTTTTGTTACAAAATAAAATCTTATATTGGAGCTTATGCCGCTGCAATGAATGGACTTGATGCAATAGCATTTACAGGTGGAATTGGAGAAAATGCTTTTTATGCGAGAAGAGATATTTGTAGGGATTTGACATATTTGGGAATTGATTTGGATGAAGAAAAATCAAATAAATGGTTACCAGGAAATGTAGAAATTACTAAAGAAAATTCTAAAGTAAAAGTTTATAAAATTGAAACAGCAGAAGAAATAATGATAGCAAGAGATACTTATAGACTTACAAGAGAAAGTTAGGAGAAAAAATGGCAAGTTTAAATATAATTTACTATTCGGCAACAGGGAATACTGAAGAAATGGCAAAAAATATTGCTCAAGGTGCAAAAGATGCGGGAGCAGATGTGAAAGTGATAAATGTGGAAGAAGCTGATGAAAATTCAATAAATGCTGATTTTTTGGCATTTGGTTCACCTGCTTCAGGAGCAGAAGAAATAGCGCCAGAAATGGTTGAATTTATCGAAACAAATAAAGATAAAATTTTTAATAAAACAGTTGGACTTTTTGGATCCTACGATTGGGGAACTGGAGTTTTTATGGAAAATTGGGTGGAACAATTAACTAGTGAAAATTTTTCAATTGTAGGAGAAGGACTTATAAATCACCTGGCGGTTGACGATGACGAAAAAATCGAAAAGTGTAAGGAATATGGAAGAAAAATAATATTATAGCAAAAAAATAAAAAAAGGGGGATTTTTTTCCTCCTTGATTAAATAAATAAAAAAAAATTTTTTTATCTTTTTCAGACATATTTTATTTTGCCAATAATTAATAATTCTTGATATTAAATAAGAAATGTGGTACCATTAAATATAAACTATTTCAAAAAAACATAAGTTTTTCGGAGGAAAAAAATTTGGGAAATTTGATATTACAATTTTTTATGATGGTCTTTGTTGGAACACTTATTGGATGGTTTACGAATTACTTAGCCATAAAATTGCTTTTTAGACCATATAAAGAGATGAATTTTTTCTCTTTTTAAAAATACAGGGATTAATTCCCAAAAAGAAGAGCGGAAATATCTTTAAATATAGCCGATGTTGTGGAAAAAGAGCTGATTTCTGTGGATGATATCGCAGATAAAATTGAAGAAGTGGAACTTTCAGATGAAATTATTGATAAGTTATTAGATAAAGTTATTGGAGAAAAATTGCAAAAAAATATATTGGATAAAAAAATCCGTTATTAAAAAAATGTTTATAAATGATAGCGTGATTGAAAAAGATAAAAATCTTATTTTTAAAAAAAGAGCATTTTTGGAAAAATAAAGAAGAAATTATTGGGGAAATTATAAAAAAATAGGAAAAAGAAAAAAATAAATTTTCGTGAAATTATTTTGGAAAAAATGGAGAATTTTTCTTTGCAAGAAATAGAAGAAATTATTTTAAGAATATCAAAAAATGAACTAAAGCATATTGAAATAATAGGTGGAGTTCTTGGGGGAATTATCGCAGTGTTTCAATTCTTATTGATGGTGGCACTAAAAGCGATATAAGTTTTGAGAGAGGGAGAAAAGATGGAAAAAGAAAGAGTATTGGCACCCGATGAACTGGGAGAGGACAATATTCAAAAGTCACTTAGACCAAAAACTTTTAGAGAATATATCGGTCAAGAAGATTTGAAAAAAAAAATGAACATTTTTATAAAAGCGGCAAAAATGCGAAATGAAACTGTGGACCACATTTTACTATATGGACCTCCAGGACTTGGAAAGACGACGCTTGCAGGAGTGATTGCAAACGAGATGGGAGTAAATTTAAAAATTACAACTGGACCAGTTTTGGAAAAATCAGGGGATTTGGCGGCAATTTTGACTTCGCTTGAAGAAAATGACATTTTATTTATTGACGAAATTCACAGATTAAATACTTCAGTTGAAGAAATTTTGTATCCTGCGATGGAAGACAATGAAATTGATATTTTAATTGGAAAAGGACCGTCAGCTAGAAGTATTCGGATTGAGTTGCCAAAATTTACATTAATTGGTGCGACGACTAAAGCGGGACAACTTAGTACGCCACTTCGGGACAGATTCGGTGTGACACATAAAATGGAGTTTTACAATCTTGATGAGCTTACAGAAATTGTTCGAAGAGGAGCTGAAATTTTGAGCATTTCGTACGATGAAGACGGAATTAGCGAGATTTCTAAAAGAAGTCGTGGAACGCCTAGAATTGCGAATAGACTTTTGAAAAGAGCAAGAGATTATGCACTTGTTGAAGGAAATGGAGTTTTGGACAAAAAAAGTGTAAATGGGATTTTAAAACTTTTGGGAGTCGATGAAAATGGCTTGGATGAACTTGACAGAAAAATTTTAAGTTCGATAATTGATGTCTATAACGGCGGACCTGTTGGAATTGAGACATTATCACTTTTGCTGGGAGAGGACAGACGAACAATTGAAGAAGTTTATGAGCCGTATTTAATTAAAATCGGATTTATAAAGCGGACACCCCGTGGAAGAGTTGTAACTGAAGCAGGTTACAGACATTTAGGAATAAAAAAAATATTGGAAGAATAAAAATGAGGTGAAAAGCTGTTGTTGACAGTGATAGCAGAAAAGAAAAATATTAGTGATACAAAAATTATTATTGATAATAAATTGGATTGCGGACATATTCAAAATGTGTACAGACTTCAAATAAATGATGAATTGAGAGTTATTGACGGCGAGTTTGAATATTTGACAAAAATTTTAAGCATTTCTAAAAAAAGAAGTCATTTTTAGAAATAATAAAAAAATGGAGGACAATTATTCACTTGATGTAAATATTGACATGGCGATAGGAATTTTGAAAAAAACGACAAGATGAATTTAGCGGTACAAAAAAATTGACGGAAATAGGTGTTAATAAAATAATTCCGTTAAAGACAAAAAAAGAGTCGTTGTAAAAAAATTAATGAAAAAAAGAAAAGTGGGAAACTGTTGTAAGAGAAGCGCTAAAACAATGTAGAGGAGTGAAGTTTCCCAAAATTTCAGAAATAAAAAAAATTTGTGAAATTGACTACGAAAAATATGATAAAATAATATTTGCCTATGAAAATAGTGAAAATTCAAAGTCGATTTTTGAATTAATTGGTGAAAAAGATAAAGATATTTTGTGTGTAATTGGACCAGAAGGCGGAATTACCGAAGAGGAAGTTGATTTTTTGAAAGAAAAAAATGCTTTTGAAGTGAGTCTTGGCGCTAGAATTTTAAGAGCTGAAACAGCTTCAATTGTAGTTGCGGGAATTATTTCAAATTTAAATTTAAAATAAAAAATTAAAAAACTAAAAATAATAAAAAACAAAACAAAATTAAATTAAAGAAAGGAAAAAGAGAAAATGAGTGAAATAAAAAATGAATTTGGTGCAGAAATTCAACAAATAATTGACATTATGGAGGACAAGAAGGCGCAGGACATAAAAGTATATGATATGCGTGGAAAATCACCATTTTTTGATTATTCGATACTTTGTACTGGAAGTTCAAGTAGAAATATTGAAGCGATTGCGACTGATGTAAAAAAAAGTTTGGAAACGGTTAGAAGTGTTGAAGGACTGGAAGAAGCTAATTGGGTTTTAATTGATGCAGGAGATGTGATTGTTAGTATATTTAGTAAAGATGCGAGAGATTATTACAAATTGGACGAATTTTACAACGGAGTAAATGGAAAAAATAAAGAAAACGAAGAAAATAAAGAAATTGATGAATAAAATATTTTAAAATAAATAAAAAAATAAAGACAAGGCAAAAAAAGAAGGAAAAAAAATGAGAGAATTAGACAAGGAAGAAAAAAATCCAAGGTTTATTGCTTTTATTATGCTTGTAGGAATAGGATTTTTAGTATTAATTTCAAAATTATTTATTTTACAAATTTTAGAAGCTTCTAAATATGAAGAAAGAGCACAGCAAAATAGAATTAGAACAAATATAATAAAAGCTAACCGTGGTGAAATTTACGATAGAGAAGGTCATTTACTTGCAAAAAATATGACAGGATATCAATTGGTTCACATTGGGACAAAAACGCTTGATGCAAATGATGTAAAAATATTGAAAGAAATGAAAAATATGAATCCAGAGCAAATTCATGCAAGACTTTCAAGTGAGAAAAAGAAAAAAGCTAAGGACTTGGAAGAGACAATGCTTGATATTAAAAAAATTAATGAAGTAACTGGAACAAATTTGGATGACATAATTGATAAATTTTTTAAAGAGCAAAGACTTGGAACGGATAAAAAAATATTGGTTATTGAGGATTTGGATAAAAATGTTGCACTAAAAGCTATTGAAAAATTGGATAACGATAGAATTGACATAGTTGAATATAATAAGAGATTTTATCCTGAAGATACAATAGCATCTCATGTTATAGGTTATGTAAAACCGATAAGTGAAAAAGAATATAACGAGTTAAAAGACAAAGGTTATCAAAATAGTGACTTAATTGGTAAAAAAGGTGTTGAGCGTTCTTATGACAAAGAGATGAAAGGTCAGGATGGAAAAGAGAGTATAGAAGTTGACGCAAAAGGAAATATTATAAGACAAATTTCCACAAATGAAAGTATTGCCGGAAAAAATGTATATTTGTCAATCGACTTTGATTTGCAAAAGGCTATGACTGAAGCATTTAGTGGAAAAACTGGTGCATTTATTGCAATGGAAGCGAAAACTGGAAAAATTGTCACTTTCGTGAGCAATCCTGAAATAAGTCTGAATTTGATGAGTTCAAAAATTCCTGGAGCTCAGTGGAATGCTTTGGTAAATTCTAAATCAAAACCACTTGTAAACAAAGGAATTGCAGGACTTTATCCTCCTGGATCGACATTTAAGGCAGTAACTGGTACAGGAATATTGGAATCTGGAATTTCTCCGTATGCAACAGTAAATTCTACAGGACAATATAGATTTGGAGGTTCAGTATTTAGAGATTCGCATAAAGCTGGACATGGTATAACTAACTTTGCCAAATCTATCGAAGAATCAGTAAATACATACTATTATGTATTTTCTCAAAAAGCTGGAATAAAAAATATTGATAAATATGCTAAAGAATATGGAATCGGTGAAAAAACAGGAATTGACATACCTGGAGAATCTACGGGAACATTGCCAAGTCCTGAATGGAAAAAGAAAAGATTTAAGAAAAAACAAGATCAAAAATGGCTTCCAGGAGATTTAATCAATATGTCAATAGGACAAGGTTATGTGCTTGTTACACCAATACAAATTGCTTCAGTTTATCAGACAATTGCAAATAACGGTGTGCAGTTAAAACCAACTGTTGTAGACAGATTTGTAACTTATAACGGAAAAGTTGAGGTAAATCAGCCAAAATTTTCGAGAAAATTAAATGTAAGTCCAAAGACAATAAAATTGTTGCAAAATGCATTGAGACTGCCAGTAATGGGTTCAGGTGGAACAGCGAAAATACTTAGAATAGACGGTTATCCTGTTTCAGCTAAAACAGGTACGGCACAAAATTCCGGATTTGGAGATAATCACTCGTGGATAGCTGGATATTTTCCATCAGATAAACCACAAATTGTATTTGTTTCGGTTGTAGAAGGTGGAGGATATGGTGGAGTCGCCTCTGGAGAAATGGCTAGAGTCTTTATAAATAAATATAGAGAAAAATATGTTTTAAAAGTAAAACAAAAAGATAAAGATAAAACACAAGATGATAATAAAAAAATAGCAAAAATAATAAAAAAATAACGAAAATGATAAAAAAATAATGGAAATAACGGAAATAAAAAAAGGATAAAAATTTAAAAAAATATAAAAAAATATAAAAAAAATAAAGTGAGGAGGTGTTTACTAAATGTCAGATAAAGAAAGAAGAGAAGCAGGAAGTTTAAATTCAACAATAAAAAGACATTTTTCTAAAAAAGAAGATACTAATAAAATAAAATCTAATTTAAAGAGATTTAGAAGAAAAAGTACGAATAGAAGACATTTAGATGAAAAAAACGAAACAAGATATGTTCCACTTGCGAACAATAGAAATAGACATGTTGACAAAAGAAGTTTCAAAGATGAGGCAAGAGATGAAAAAATGTATGTAATCCCATTAGGCGGATTGGAAGAAGTTGGGAAAAATATGACGGCATTTCAGTATAAAGACGAAATAGTTGTGGTGGATGCCGGACTTACATTTCCAGAGGATGAACATTTGGGAATTGATGTTATAATACCTGATTTTGCATATTTAGAAGCGAATAGAAATAAAATAAAAGCTTTGCTTTTAACACATGGACACGAAGATCATATTGGAGCGGTGCCGTATTTTTACCAAAAATTGGGAACAGAAAATATACCGATGTATGGTGGAAAACTAACACTTGCACTTGCAAAAGCTAAATTTGAGAAAAAGGATGCGAAACTTCCAAAAGAGAAAGTTATAACTGGAAGAAATATTTTAAAGATTTCAAAATATTTTACGGTGGAATTTATAAGTGTTACACACAGTATTGCTGATTGTTACGCCATTTGCATAAAAACTCCTGCTGCGACAATTTTACATTCGGGAGATTTTAAAGTGGATTTAACACCTGTCAATGGAGAAGGGTTCGACTTTGGAAGACTTGCGCAACTTGGAGAAGAAGGAATAGACTTGCTTTTGTCAGATAGTACAAATGCACAAATTCCTGGATTTACACCGTCTGAAAGAACCGTTGGAGAAAGTTTAAAAGATGAGTTTTCAAAAGCTAAAGGAAGAATAATACTTGCGGCATTTGCATCTCATGTGCATAGATTGCAGCAAATTGTAAATATTGCTCATTCTCACGGAAGAAAAATTGCAATTGATGGAAGAAGTATGATTAAAATATTTGAGATTTGTTCAAATTTGGGATATTTGAAACTTCCAAAAGATATAATGATAGATATTGAAAAAGTTGAGACACATCCAGCAAATAAAGTTCTTATTTTGTGTACTGGAACTCAAGGAGAGCCACTTGCAGCATTGTCCAGAATTGCAAACGGAACTCATAAACACATAACTCTAAGACAGGGGGATACTGTTGTAATTTCTGCAACACCTATTCCAGGAAATGAAAAGGCTGCAACAAAAAATATTAATCAATTGATGAAACGGGATGCCAATGTCGTGTTTGAAAAAGGAGTTGGAATTCATGTGTCTGGACACGGTTGTCAAGAAGAACAAAAACTTATGATAAATCTTGTGAAACCAAAATTTTTCATGCCAGTTCACGGAGAATATGCAATGATTAAAAAACATAAAGAATTGGCAGTTGCTGTGGGGGTTGAAGAAAAAAATGTTCTTTTAGTTGAAAATGGAGCAAAATTAGAACTTTCTAAAAGAGCATTTAGACAAGTTGGAAAAGTGCCAAGTGGAGCGACATTTATTGATGGATTTGGAATTGGGGACATTGGAAATGCTGTCTTAAAAGATAGACAAAATTTAGCCGATGATGGAATAGTAATTATTTCAATTTTAAAATACAAAAATGGAACTTTTAACGAAAATATAGAACTTGTCACAAGAGGATTTGTCTACAACAAAGATGCAGAAAGTCTGCTTTCTAGGACAAAAGAATTGGTGAAAAAAGAACTTTCTGTTTTACAGAGTGAAAAGGTTAAAGAAATTGGAAAAATAAAACAGAGAATTAGAATAAAAGTTGGAGATTTCTTGTTGAAGGAAACTGACAGAAATCCAATAATTTTACCAATAATTATGGATAATTAAGAAAGGAGATAATATAAAATGGTACAGCAACTTTCAAGTAGAGAAAGAGCTTTTTTGAGAAAATTGGCACACAATCTTGAGCCGATTGTAAGAATCGGAAAAGAAGGAATAGATGAAAATGTTTTAAAGAGTATTTCTGAAGTTGTAAAGAAACGAGAATTAATAAAAGTAAAAATATTACAAAATTCATCAGTAGAATTAGATAGAGAGTCAGCAAGTGAAATTGCAAAAGATACAAAAGTCAATTTTTTTGTAGATAAAATTGAAATGTGCTTATATTTTTTTAAACCTAAAAATTCAAAAAGATGCGGTAATTACACCTGAATTTAATGAATTTAAAAAAAGAAAAAAACAAAAAAAATAAAAAGAATTTAAAAAAATAAAAAAAATAAAAATAGAAGTGAAGAAAAGAAATTAAAAAAAATTAAAAAAAATTAAAAAGAAGAGAAGAGAAAACAGAAAAAAAGAAAAGGAAAAAAAGATGAGCGCAGGAGTATTGTTTGGAAATAGACTTTTAGATGTTGCGGCGATATCTTGCCTTTCAGCACAATTTTACAAAGTATTTTTTCCAATATTTAAGGGAAGAAGACCACAGTGGGGACGATTAATTCAAACTGGTGGAATGCCAAGTTCTCACGCTTCAACAGTTGTTTCACTAGTAACAGGAGTATTCTTGTTAAAAGGTGCTGCTTCTTTAGAATTTGCTATTTCAGCAGTGTTTGCTGGAATTGTTTTATACGATGCAACTGGAGTTAGACGCCAAGCTGGAAAACATGCAAGAGCTTTAAATAAACTAATAGGAGCGATAGAACATAAAGAAGGAATAGAAATAATAAACGAAAAATTTAAGGAACTTTTGGGACATACGCCACGAGAAGTATTTTGGGGAACTGTTTTAGGAATAGTGATGAGTTTTTTATTCAAAGGATATATTTTGGGGTAAATTTTAAGTTGAAAAAACTTTTCAATTGTATTATAATAAACAATAACAAAAAATAAGAAGATCAGATAAAAAAGAAGGAGTGGATGAAATAATGATAGAAATGATATTACCTGATGGTAGCAAAAGACAGCTAGAAAAACCAATGACAGTAGTGGAATTTGCAAAAACGATCGGTTCTAGTTTAGGTAAAGCAACTGTAGGAGCTATGATTGATGGAACCCAAGTAGATCCTTCGTACATAATTGAAAAATCAGGAAATATACAGCTAATAACAAATACTAGCGAAGAAGGAATAGAAATAATCAGACATAGTGCGGCTCACATAATGGCTCAAGCTGTGCAAAGATTATTCCCAAATACAAAAGTTACAATAGGGCCTGTTGTGGAAAATGGATTTTTCTATGACTTTGATCCTGAAAGACCTTTTACTGAAGAAGATTTAGCAAAAATCGAAGAAGAAATGAAAAAAATAGTAAAAGAAAATTATCCTTTTGAAAGAAGCGAAATGAGTGCTGAAGAAGCTAAAAAATTCTTTGCTGAAAAAGGTGAAACTTATAAAGTTGAGATAATTGATGACTTGGGAGTTGATAAAGTCAGCATTTATAAACAGGGAGAATTTGTGGACTTATGCCGTGGAACACATGTTCCATCAACTGGATATTTAAAAGCGTTTAAATTAATGTCAACTGCTGGAGCTTACTGGCGTGGAGATTCTAAAAATAAAATGCTTCAAAGAATTTACGGAGTGGCTTTTGCATCTAAAAAAGAGCTAGATGAATATTTGACAATGATGGAAGAAGCTGAAAGAAGAGATCACAGAAAATTAGGAAAACAGCTTAACTTGTTTTTCTTGGATGAACATGGACCAGGATTCCCGTTCTTTATGCCAAAAGGTGTGGAATTGTTTAATAAATTACAGGAAATCTGGAGAGTTGAGCATAAAAAAAGAGGATATCAGGAAATTAAAACACCGATTATGCTGGATAGAGAACTTTGGGAAATTTCTGGACATTGGTTTAATTACAGAGAAAATATGTATACATCAGTAATTGATGAAAAAACTTATGCAATAAAACCAATGAACTGTCCAGGCTCAATAATTTCATACAAAAATAACTTGCATTCATACAAAGATTTGCCATTAAAATACGGGGAAATGGGACTTGTTCACAGACACGAATTTAGTGGAGCTTTGCACGGACTTATGAGAGTTAGAGCGTTCACACAGGATGATGCGCATGTTTTCTGTACTAAAGAGCAAATTGAAGAACAAATTATTGAAATTATTGATTTATACGATAAATTCTATACTTTATTCGGATTTGAATATCATATTGAATTATCAACAAAACCAGATAAAGCAATAGGTTCTGATGAAATTTGGGAAATGGCAGAAGCTAATTTAAAATCAGCTTTGGAACATAAAGGAATTGACTACAAGTTGAATCCTGGAGATGGAGCATTTTACGGTCCAAAAATTGACTTTAAGATGAAAGATTCAATTGGAAGAATTTGGCAATGTGGAACAATCCAGTTAGACTTCAACTTGCCACAAAGATTTGAAATGAGCTATATCGGAGCAGACGGAGAAAAACATGAACCAGTAATGATTCACCGTGCAATGTATGGAAGTTTGGAAAGATTCCTTGGAATTTTGATTGAACATTATGCAGGAGCGTTCCCTACTTGGTTAGCGCCAGTTCAAGCAAGAATTTTAACAATTTCTGATGAACAAGTTCCATTTGCAAAAGAAGTGTTTGAAAAACTTCAAAATGCAGGAATTAGAGTTGAACTTGACACAAGAGTGGAAAAAATTGGATACAAAATTAGGGAAGCAAATGGAGATCAAAAAATACCAGTTCAATTGATTATTGGTAAAAATGAAGTTGCGAATAATGAAGTAAATGTTAGAAGATTTGGTTCACAAGAAAGTAAAAATGTTTCAGTTGATGAAATTTTAAATATTTTGCTGGAAGAATCAAAAGTTCCGTTTAAAAAATAATTTTATTTAAAAAAATTATAAAAGATTGCTAGATAGATAAAAAGTAGAGGTGATTTTTTTATGAGTAATTATTATGATGAAAATAATGATTTTTTGAAACAAGAATATAAAAACGAAGGAAAAGAAACACAAATTACAACTTATGAAGATTTAAACAGATTAGTTACTTCAAAAGTTCGTGGAAGCGTGTTGTGGATGGTCCTTGGATTGGTGTTATCAGGTCTTACCGGATTTTTTGTGATAAATGCAGCTTACAAAGGAATGTTTTCTTATGAAGCATTTGAAAGTTTAGTGAAAGTATCTGTAGTCTTGCAAGTTGTGACAGTTTTGGCATTTACATTTTTAATTTATAAAGTGTCATCAAGTGTTTTAAAATTGATGTTTGTCATATATTCGGTACTCACTGGAATAAGTTTTTCAGTTCTTTTTGCAGGTGACTTAAATATCTTAATCACAGCGTTTTCTGTAACTGCACTACTATTTTTGATTTTGGGGATTTACGGTTATGTCACAAATGAAGATTTGACAAAATTTGGAAGTATTGCAACTGTGGGTCTTATTACAATTATTTTGGCAAGTATAGTAAATATATTTTTAAAAAGTGATGGTGTAGTTTGGTTTACGACAATTCTTGGAGTAATTGTATTTGTTATTTTTATCGCTGTTGATATAAACAGAATAAAAAGTAATATAATTGCTCACGCCGTACAAGGCGACATGGAAATTCTTAATAAAATTGAAATTATGGGAGCGTTAAATTTGTATTTAGACTTTATAAATTTGTTCTTGTATATTTTAAGAATATTGGGAAGAAAAAAATAAAGTATATTTAAAAAAATATTTATGTAAAAAAATGCTTTTAAAGTTGGAGTTTTTTTCTGATTTTTAAAAGCAATTTTACTTTTTAGAAAGCGGGAAAAATTTTTGCAGGATAATAAATTAAATCAAGATAAATTAAATGGTGATTTGGAAAAAAATTTATTAACGATGAAATTACAAACAGTAAGATTTGGGTGTTTTGTGGAATAATGATTTCCATTCTGCTGTCACAGATGTTAAATTTACAGGCTGAAATGTATAAAATTATGTATATTTTTTTAAGATGAAGCAAATTTTTAGATAAAATGTCGTTTTTTTATTTATTGCAATAATTATTTTTAGAAATTTTTTTAACATTTTTTTGTATAAAATTATAATTAACAAAAAGCAAAAAAATTATAAAGTCAAGTTTTTGTAGTTTATTCGCTTTTAACTGGATTAAATTTATCAATTTTTTTCTTCAGTAATAAAAGTTTTGTTTCAGAAAAAAATATTGGAATTTTTACCTGCAATATTGCTAATAATATCGTTATTTCTCGTAATAATTTTTAATAATTTTTTTGATTCAAAAATAAAAAAAAATGATAAAAAAATAAAAGTTTTAGAAGATAATGAAACTGAATTTCTGGAGAAAACAAGATTTTATGTGGCGGCAGTTTTGTATACGGATATTGTAAAAATACTGATTTTGCTTATAATAAGCACGATGATTTTAATATAGATTTGAAAGGAAAATAAAAAATAGATGAAAAGAAAAATTGAATGTGTGGAAGAATTTCACAGAATTTATAAACTTGGAAATTCTGAAAAGCCAATTGGAAAATTAAAGGATGGATTGGAAAAATTGAGATTTGACTTGATGGCTGAAGAAAATGGAGAATATTTGGAAGCGGCTCAAAAGGGAGATGTTGTGGAAGTGGCAGATGCACTTGGAGATATGCTCTACATCCTTTGCGGGACGATTATTGAGCACGGAATGCAAGATGTGATTGATGAAGTTTTTGAGGAAATCCACAGAAGTAATCTTAGCAAATTGGATGAAAATGGAAATCCGATTTATCGGGAAGACGGGAAAGTTATAAAGGGACCAAATTATTTTCCACCAAATTTAAAGCAATTTTTTGAAAAAAAATAAAAAATATTATTGAACAAATATTTTGAAAAATAAAAAAATTTTATTTATCTAATATTTGGAAAAATACTTGTAAAAAAATTTGAGAAATATGATAAAAATATAGGTCGATATATGAAGAATTTTTAACTAAAAAAATAAATTAGTTAAGTAATTAAAAAAATTATAAATAGTGAAAACTATATTTAAAAATTAAGAAAAGGAGCTACTAATTTTAGTAGGGTGAAAAACAATGAGAAGATGTGAAGTTTTTTTGGAAAAAGAAGTTAGCCACGGAAATAGAGTAAGTCACTCTCACAAAGCTACAAAAAGAATATGGAAACCAAATTTGCAGACAATGCTTTTTAAATATTAATGGAAGCGAAGTAAGAGTAAGAGTTTGCACAAAAAGCTATGAAAACATTAAAAGGAAAAAAATGTTGATCAAGTTAAAAAAATATTGTTAAAAAAAATATTAAAACATTAAGTCCTAAAGTTCAAAAAGCATTATTTGCAGTAAAGTAAGTTATTAGTAACTTACTTTTTTTATTTCTAAGTTATTTTGAAAAATATAAAAAAATATAAAAAAATTAAAAAAAAGTGTTGACATCTAAAAATATATATGATATAATATTTTTCGTCGTGAGATAAATAAATTTCACAAATAAAGTGTGCGGCCTTCGTCTAGTGGTCAGGACTCCAGGTTTTCATCCTGGCAACAGGGGTTCGACTCCCCTAGGCCGTACCAATTAAATAAAATTATGGTCGCATAGCTCAGTTGGGAGAGCACCTGCCTTACAAGCAGGGGGTCATTGGTTCGAGCCCAATTGTGACCACCATTTATGGAGGTGTAGCTCAGTTGGTTAGAGTGCTTGCCTGTCACGCAAGATGTCGCGAGTTCGAGTCTCGTCACTTCCGCCATAAAATTTTGCCGCTTTAGCTCATCTGGTAGAGCAACTGACTTGTAATCAGTAGGTGGTTGGTTCGAGTCCGACAAGCGGCACCATAGAAAAATTAATAATGTTGTGGAGAGGTTCCCGAGTGGCCAAAGGGATCAGACTGTAAATCTGCCGGCTCAGCCTTCGAAGGTTCGAATCCTTCTCTCTCCACCATTTTTTTTTATAAAAAATTTAAATGTGAAAAATCATATAATTTCGTAGGAGGAAATATTAATTATGGTTAGAAAAATAAAAGGAGCAGGAAATAAATCAGGAGGAAGCCAACAAGATATTATAAAACAAGCTCAAGTAATGCAACAAGAAATGTTAAAAATTCAAGAAGGATTAAAAGATAAATTTGTAGAAAGTTCTGTAGCTGGTGGTGGAATCACTGTTAAAGCCAATGGTCAAAAAAAATTAGTTGATTTATCAATTTCTTTAGATGTTTTAAAAGACGCAATTGAAGAAAATGATTCAACAATCGTTTCAGATTTAATTATAAATGCAGTAAATGAAATTTTAGATAAAGCTGAAGAAATGGCAGAAAAAGAAATGGAAGTAGTTACTGGTGGAGTGAGTATTCCAGGATTATTCTAATAAAAAGTTTAGATTTTTTGCAGTTTTAAAGCAATTGGAAATGGACCAGAAAATAATTTCTGGTTTTTTTATAAAAAAATTAAAAAATATTTGACAAATAATATTAAATATGATAAAATATCAAATGTAGCGTGTGGGTGGATGTCCGAACGGCTAAGGGACCGGTCTTGAAAACCGGCGAAATCGCAAGATGTCTGGGTTCGAATCCCAGTTCACCCGCCATTAAATATAATTTTGGAGAAGTGGCAGAGCTGGCCGAATGCGCTCCCCTGCTAAGGGAGTATCCGGGCTAAAACTTGGATCGAGGGTTCGAATCCCTCCTTCTCCGCCATTTTTTTTATAAGAAGGTTTTTTTTGCACCTGTAGCTCAACTGGATAGAGCGTCTGACTACGGATCAGAAGGTTATGGGTTCGACTCCTGTTAGGTGCGCCATAATTTATTAAAAAAAAAAAATATTAGACATTGAAAATCAATAAATAATTTTTATTGGTTTTTTTATTTTAAAAAAATTTGAAGGAGAATAAATGGAAGAAAATAAAGAGTTAGAAAAGAAAAAAAATATCAATAAAATGATAATAATGATGTTTTTATGTGTAATTGTTTATAATTTTGGACATCCTGGAACTCCAGCACTAATTGAAATGAGAGGATGGGAAAAAAGTGTATCTGGAGAACTTTTGGCATTTATGAGTGTGGCTATGTTTATTTCGTCGCCATATTTGGGAGCTATTGCGGATCATATTGGAATGAAAAAGTTATTTATCTTTATGCCACTTATCTATGGGACTTCTCAGTTGTTTTTTGGTTTTGTTTCGCAATTACCTTTGGTGTTTATTGCTAGAGTTGTTTCAGGTTTTGCATCTGGTGGAACTTATGCGATTGCTTTTGGGTATGTGAGTCAATTGTCAAAAAGTGGCGAGAAAGCTAAAAATATTGCCAAAGTTAGTTCGGCTACTGTAATAGGTGGTGCAATTGGTCAAAAAATTGGAGGAATGGTTGCTGACATTGATCCAAGATATTCTTTTGTATTGCAGTTTATATGTGGAAGTATTGTTTCAATTATTATATTATTTCTTATGAAAGAAATAATTCACAAAAAAGATAAAACTGAAAAGATTGATCCAAAGAAATTAAATCCATTTGCAACTTTTAAATATATAAAAGAATTGGATAATTATTCAAAATATTTCTGTCTTATAATTTTTGTTATCTGAATTGGAATTTATTCATACGCCAATGCACTTAATTATTTTTTTGAGGTTTAATGAAAAAGTTTCTTCAAATACAATAGGAACTTTTGTGATGTTTTTCTTCGCTTACCGCTTTTTTTGGAACGGCATTTTTTTGCTGGAAAAAAATTGGTTTTGAAATTTAAAGAAAAAAATATTTATAAATTTATGATTTTTGATTGGTATAATTTTTATGGCAGTAATTTTATTTAGAATAAAATCTGGGATAATTCCTTATGTTATAATGGCGATTTATACGATGTCTTACGAAATTGTTAGATCGCTTGGAAATACGATTATTGCTAAAAGATATAAAGAAAATCAAGGAAAAATTTTAGGAGTAGCTTCAGCTGTTGGATTTCTTGGAAATGCGATTGGTTCTCTTTTGTCGGGACATTTACTGAAAATGAGTGAATTTTTGCCTTTTATTACAAATATCGCTGTAATGGGAATTGTATTTTTACTTATTTTATTAAATAGTACAAGAACACTCGCGACTTTAGTCGTGAGATGAATTGCACGAAAATTTTAGTAAGCATATAGGGAAACTTGTATGTAGACACGGAGAAAAATCGTGCAACAAAGAAACTGAATTGCTGGGAACTCTTAAAGCTAGTATGACCACAACATAATACCTAATTGAGAATATGGTATAAGTGTGAAGGTAGCGAAAGCAGAAAAAATATACTAGATGGTGCAAGGTTAAGTCCTAAACATTATGATAATAGACAATCAGCAGCTAAGCCTGAAAAGGAAAGTTCAACGACTATCCCTCGTGAGGGGACAATATAAGTGATTGGTATTGGAAGTGGTTTCGCCTAAGGTGTCAAAATACACTATGGATAAGATATAGTCTGTGCTTGTTAGAGATAACAAGAAGTTCATAAGAGAACTACATAAGTAGTAGCGCACTTATGTGAACAACACTTCCCACTGTTGTGGGGGTTTAAAAACTTTAAAAATAAATAAAAAATATTACTTTTTTGACAGATAAAATGTAGAATACATGGTATAATATCTCTGATGAAAAGGAGGTGATATCTATGTATTTAACTTTAAAACAACAAGTAAAACATCTTAGTAAAAATGAGTTTAGAAATTTAAAATATTTATCTCATATAGCCAAGAACTTAACTAATGAGGCTATATATAATATTAGACAATACTATTTTAATAAGAAAAAGTATTTAAGTTATAACGAAAACTATAAAATACTTAAAAACAGTGAGAACTATAAGAAGTTAAATTCTAATATGGCTCAGCAAATTCTAAAAGAAGTAGACGGAAGTTTCAAATCATTTTTTGGACTTTTAAAACTTGCTAAAAATGGTCAATATAATTTTAAAGATATAAAATTACCTAAATATCTTGCTAAAGATGGTTTTACAACTCTTGTTATAGGTTTTGTTAGATTAAAAGATGATATTCTGATAGTTCCTTATTCAAATTCATTTAGAAAGGCACATAAGGAAATCGCAATAAAACTACCACCAGTATTAAAAGACAAGAAAATAAAAGAGATTAGAATAATACCAAAACAACATTCTAGGTACTTTGAAATTCAATATACTTATGAAGTAGAGGAAGTTCAAAGGGAATTAAATGAAAATAATGCACTAGGAATTGATTTAGGTATAAATAATCTTTGTACTTGTGTAACTAATAATGGAGCATCATTCATAAAAGATGGTAGAAAATTAAAATCAATAAATCAATACTATAACAAGACAAATGCAAAATTGCAAAGCATTAAAGATAAGCAAAAGATAGAGCATATAACATTAAGGCAAAAGAGAATAGCTAGAAAGAGAAATAATCGTATAGAAGATTATCTTTCAAAAGCAGCAAGAATAATAATAAATTATTGTCTTAATAATGATATAGGAAAACTAATTTTAGGATATAACGAGAATTTTTCAAAGAAATTCAAATATAGGAAGTATAAATAATCAAAATTTTGTAAATATACCATATGGAAAAATTAAGAGATAAATTAATATATTTATGTAAACTATATGGAATAGAAGTTAAACTGCAAGAAGAAAGTTATACATCAAAAGCAAGTTTCTTTGATGGAGATATAATTCCAGTATACGATAAAGAAAATATACAAGAATATATATTCAGTGGAAAAAGAATAAAAAGAGGACTATATCAAACAAGCACAGGTAAACTCATAAATGCGGATTGTAATGGAGCATTAAACATATTAAGGAAAAGTAAAGTTGTGGATTTAAGTATCCTATACAATAGAGGTGAGCTGGACATGCCTAAAAGAATAAGGGTAATGTAAAGCTATCAAACTTCTTAGAAAATTTTTGAATATTTTTAAAGATTTTAGAACCCTGCGACTTTATCGTGGGAGGTTCAGTAATTAATAAAAAAATAGAAAAAAATGCTAGAATTTATGGTAAAATAAAAAAATAAATAAAAAATAAAAAAATAAGTAAAGAAATGAAGAAATAGAAAAAAATAAAAAAAATAAAAAAATAAAGAAAGGAAATTTATGTATAATTTTAGTTATTTTTAGTCCAATTCATATAGAAACATTTGTTGTTTCAGCGTTATTTTTGCACTTTATTGCTTTTTTTATTCCCAAAAATTTTTTTAAAAAAATTGATTTAAAAAAAATATTCGGTATTTTTTTGGGATATTTTTTTGTTGTTTTTTTAAAGTTGTTGATTCAGTTTATCGGGTAATTTATCAAAAAGAGCCAATCCATAATGTGATGCTTGTCCATCTTTTGCAACTTTGTGGCAATTTTTTTGCTGCCTTTTATCTAATTTTTTTAGGACAAAAATATTTATATAATATCGTCTATTATTTGTCTTTTTGGTCCTTTTTAGCGTTAGTTTTGCCTGGAATTACAAATTATTTTTAATAATTATTATGTCTATATTTTTTTATGATAATGCATGCATTAATTGTTTTTTTACGGTTGTATTTGGAGCAAAATATTTAGATGGAGAACCCTACGAAAAAAAGGACTTTTTTTCAATCTATAATAACTTTACTTATTATATTTTTGTACGCTGCATTTTATAATTTTTTTGTTTAAAGATATAAATGCGATGTTTTTGCGAGAATATATTGAACCTAGAATATTTGGATTCATAAAGCCATTTTTGGATATATAGAATTGTTTTTAATAAGTGGAATGATATTGTTGGAAATATTACTTTATCTTCTTTCAAAAATAAAAGTAAAAAATGAATTTGATTAATAATATAATGAAAAAAAGCACAATTTATCCCATATCGAAAAAGGGGATTATTGTGCTTGTTCGTAAAAAAATTATTTTTCTGCTTTATTACTTTCTTCTTCAAATTTATCAAGTATAACTTTTGTTATTTCTTGCCGTAATTCGGGAGTTATAGGATGAACTATATCTTTAAATTCTCCATTTGGCATCTTTCTTGAAGGCATTGCCACAAATAATCCGTTTTGACCATCAATTATTTTTAAACCGTGGATAACAAAGCTATCTTCAAAAGTAATGTCAACATGTGCCTTTAGTCTATCATTTGCAACTTCAGGTTTTTTCCCAATTCTAATACGAACATCTGTAACTTTCATAAACTTTTCTCCTTTTCTGTATGTTTTTTTGTTACCTTTTCACTATAATTATACCCCATTTGCTACAAAAAACAAGAGATTTTCTTTATATTTTTTATATTTAGATAAATAAAAAAAATAATTTTATTAAATAAAAAATTAAAAAAAGAAAAATTTTGAATTTTTTTTATAATGTGCTAAAATTATCAAAGGAGGTATGTGTTTATGTACAAAGCTGTTGTCAGTGATTTGGATGGGACACTTTTGAATGAAAAGCACAAAGTTAGTCCATATACAAAGGAAACCATTGAGCTACTATTAAAAAAAGATATAAAATTCTACATTGCGACTGGAAGAAGTTATCTTGGTGCAAAGGAAATTATGGAAGAAATTGGATTAAAAATTCCATTAATTACATCAAATGGAGCAAGAATCTTGGATGAATCTGGAACTGAAATTTATGTGAATAATCTTGCAAGAAAATATGTTGAAAAATTACTTGCAATAAATTACAAATCTTTTGGAAGTGACATTATTTTAAATGGATATTCAGGTAACAATTGGTATGTGACTGAAGATGCAAAAGCTTACTTTTATGCGCAAAAACCAGAGAGAAAACTATATCCAGAACAAATTTCTTTTGAAGATTTTAGCAAAAAAAATTTTTCAAAAATGTTTTTTTTAGGAGACCATGAAAAATTACTTGAATTGGAAAAAGAAGTTAAACGAGTTACAAATGATGAAACAAATATCGTTTTTGTAAATGAAAGAAGTTTAGAAATTTTTTCAAAAACTTGTGATAAAGCTGTTGCGGCTAATTTTTTATTACGAAAAGATGGGCTAACATTGAAAGATGCGGTGTCTTTTGGAGATGGGGTCAATGATTACGATTTAATCACGCAGACAGGGCTTGGATTTGCGATGGAAAATTCCATATACAGATTGCTTGAAAAACTTTCTGATACAGAGATTATTGAAAGTAATAAGAGTGATGGAATGGCTAAAAAAAGTTCGAGAAATATTTAATTTGTAAATTATTTTTAAAAAAGTTGTAAAAAATTATAAAAAGTTACAAAAAGTTGCAAAAAAATATAAAAAATTATTTTGAAAGGAAATTGTTATGAAAAAATTAGCGTTGGTTGTCGATGACACACCTTACATAAGAGAAGATATAAGAGATATATTAGAAGAAATGGGATATGAAGTTTATGAAGCAAATGATGGACTGGAAGCGTTGAAAATGTATAAAAAGGTAAAACCGCAAGTTGTAACAATGGATATAAATATGCCAAATATGCACGGTCTTGCAGCTACAAAAGAAATTTCAAATTATGACAAAGATGCAAAAATAATGATTTGCAGCACAATGGTAATGTTTCCAAATTATCAAAAAATGGGAATTGAAGCTGGAGCTAAGTCATTTTTATCAAAACCGTTTACTGACGAAGAGTTTGTGGAAGCATTTTCGAAATTATTTTTATAAAATTTAGATAAAATAAATTAAATAAAAAAATAAATAGAATAAATAAAGCAACTAAAAAATAAATAACTAAAATGAAAGGATTAAAAAAATGTATAAAGCAGTTATTAGCGATTTGGATGGAACATTAATTGCCAAAGGACATTATATCTCGCCTGTTACCATTGATACGATAAAAAAAATAATGGCAAAAGGTATTAAATTTTATATTGCTTCTGGAAGAAGTTATGAGCAAATTGGTTATGTGACTGAACAGCTTGACATAAAAATTCCTGTGATTGCTGCAAATGGTGCAAGAATTTTTGATGGAGATGGGAAGTTGATTTATGAAAGAGGATTAAATAAAGAAGATTCTGATGCGATACTTAATTTAGATTATAGAAATATTGCAAAAAAATCTCATCTTAATATTTTTTCTGGAAATGAATGGATTATAACAAAAGGAACGGCACAAGATGTCTTTGACAGAATAACTAATCAAGTAAAAGTGAATTTTAGGGAAGTTCCAGAAACAGAATTAAAAAATTTAGATATTTTAAAAATTTTTTATATCGGTGACCACGAAGAGCTTTTAAAATTGGAAAAGGAAATTTTGAAGGTGACTAAAGGTGTAAATGTGATTTTTGTTACAGACCAATGTATGGAAATTATGTCAAAAGGAGCTAATAAAGGACTTGCGGCGAAATTTTTACTGGAAAAGGAAAATGTAAAATTGGAAGAAGCTATAGCCTTTGGCGATGGAGAGAATGACTTTGAACTGCTTACGATGGTTGGAAAAGGTTACGCTATGGGAAATGCCATTGATAGACTGAAAAATTTATTGCCAAGTGATTTTGAATATGTAGGAAAAAATATGGAAGATGGTGAAGCGCTAAAATTGCAGGAATTGTTTTTAAAATAATTTTTTTATTTATTTTTTTGTGAGGAGAAAAGAATTTTTGATTTCTCCTTGCAAGTTACTTATTAAAGAAATAAAAAAATTTAAGAATTTTTTTAGGTTAGCAGTTGACAATTAATTATATTTTTTGATAGAATGAACAAGTAAAAAAATAAAAAAATAAAAAAATGTAGGATAGTAGGTATAATTTGCACTTTTTGCAAATTTTTGGAAGTGAAAATGAAAATTATAAAATGTAGTTATTGGTAGGAAAATATGCGTTTTTTTGCATAATTTAGTAGTATTGAATTTAATAAATTTTTTTAAATTAGTGATTTGTAAATTTTAGTTTATAAATTAAATATTTTTTTAGTAATAAAAAAATTCTGTCAATGAGTTTCTTTTTTTATAAATTTATTTTTATTGAATTTTGATATATAAAATGTAAGTGCGATTTTTCAACTCTCCTATTATAGAGAGTTTTTTTATTACAAAATAAAAAAATTAAAACAAAAAATAAATGGAGGAAAAGTAATGATTATAAAAGTAGATGGAAATATTTCACAGGAAAATATGGAAAAATTGTTGAAAAGAGTGGAAGAGCTTAATTTACAGCCACATTTGTCTTATGGAAGTGAATATACAATAATTGGATTAGTTGGAGATACAAGTGTTATAGATGTGAATAGAGTTTTGGCAATTGAAGGCGTGCTTGATGTGCAAAGAGTGCAAGAGCCGTACAAAAGAGCAAGTAGAAAATTTCATCCAGAAGATACAATTGTAAAAGTAGGAGATGTGGAAATCGGAGGAAATAATCTTGTGATGATGGCAGGACCTTGTTCAGTTGAAAATGAAGAACAAATCATGACAGCAGCAAGAATAGTGAAAAAATATGGAGCAACAATGTTAAGAGGTGGAGTAGTTAAGCCAAGAACATCGCCATATGCGTTCCAAGGACTAGGAATGGAAGGGGTTGAATTGATGAAAAAGGCAAAAGAGGAAACAGGACTTCCAATAATCTGTGAAGTAATGTCGATTGCACAATTGCATGAATTTGGTCCGCATGTTGATATGATTCAGCTTGGAGCAAGAAATATGCAAAACTTTGATTTATTGAAAGCAGTTGGAAAAACAAATATTCCAGTACTTTTAAAAAGAGGATTGAGTGCTACAATAGAAGAATGGCTAATGTCGGCTGAATATATTTTGGCAGGAGGAAATGAAAATGTAGTCCTTTGTGAAAGAGGGATAAGAACTTATGAAACAGCTTATAGAAATGTGCTTGACTTAAATGCAGTTCCGATGATAAAAAAATTGACGCATTTACCAATAATAGTTGATTCAGCTCACTCTACAGGAAAATATTGGATGGTAGAACCACTTGGAATGGCAGGAGTGGCAGCAGGAGCGGATGGACTTATGGTAGAAGTTCATCCAGAACCAGATAAAGCGTTGTCAGATGGACCACAATCGTTGAAAGAAGATGTATTTAAACATTTGATGGAAAATGTGGAAAAAATTGCTAATGTATTAGGAAAAAGTTTTAAAGCAAAATAATTTTTTGAAAAATAGATTTTGTTTTTAAAATTTTGAAATATTTGAAATTATAAAAAAGATGTTAGCAATGACATTACCAAAAAGTTAGAAAAATTTTTATAAAATATGACATAAATAATATAATAAATACAATACAGTTTAATTCAATATAATAATAGAAAATAAAATAAGATAAAATAAAAAAATAAAAAAATAAAAAGGAGAGAAAGGAAAATAAAGTTATGATTATAAAAGTAGATGGGAAAATTGATAAAAGCGTATTAGAAAGATTGATAAAAAGATTGGAAGAAGAAAATAATGTTAAAGTGAAGCCAATTATTGGGGCAGAATATTCAATTTTAGGGTTAGTTGGAGATATTAGCTCTATTGATATTAAACATATTCAATCTTTAGAATATGTAATTGATGTTCAAAGGGTTCAAGAACCTTATAAAAGAGCAAGTAGAAAATTTCATCCAGAAGATACAATTGTAAAAGTTGGAGATGTAGAAATTGGAGGAAATAATCTTGTGATGATGGCAGGACCTTGTTCGGTTGAAAATGAAGAACAAATTATGACAGCGGCAAGAATAGTGAAAAAATATGGAGCAACAATGTTGAGAGGTGGAGTAGTTAAACCTAGAACATCGCCATATGCGTTCCAAGGACTAGGAATGGAAGGAATTGAATTGATGAAAAAGGCAAAAGAAGAAACAGGACTTCCAATAATCTGTGAAGTAATGTCGATTGCACAATTGCATGAATTTGGTCCGCATGTTGATATGATTCAGCTTGGAGCAAGAAATATGCAAAACTTTGATTTATTGAAAGCAGTTGGAAAAACAAATATTCCAGTACTTTTAAAAAGAGGATTGAGTGCTACAATAGAAGAATGGCTAATGTCGGCTGAATATATTTTGGCAGGAGGAAATGAAAATGTAGTTCTTTGTGAAAGAGGGATAAGAACTTATGAAACAGCTTATAGAAATGTGCTTGACTTAAATGCAGTTCCGATGATAAAAAAATTGACACATTTACCAATAATAGTTGATTCAGCTCACTCTACAGGAAAATATTGGATGGTAGAACCACTTGGAATGGCAGGAGTGGCAGCAGGAGCAGATGGACTTATGGTAGAAGTTCATCCAGAACCAGATAAAGCGTTGTCAGATGGACCACAATCATTGAAGGAAGATGTATTTAAACATTTGATGGAAAATGTGGAAAAAATTGCGAATGTGTTGGGGAAAAGTTTTAAATCGAAATAATCATTTAGCTGTTGGCGGCAAAGTATATGGGAGAAAATTCCATTGCCATTATTGGAGTGAAGATGGATTATGAAGTATTGGGCACTGATAATGGGATGATTATGGTTATTTGTAATGGTACAGCTATTGTAATTTAAGAGTAAATTTTGAAATGAGATAAGATTGTGATGAAAAATAATTTGAAAAAAATAGAAGATTTGACAGTAACGATTGTTGGGCTTGGAGTGATTGGAGCGGCTTTTGCACAGAGTTTTAGGGAGATTGGTATTAAGACGATTTATTAAATAGTGCAAGAACACTCGCAACTTTAGTCGTGAGATGAATTGTACGAAAATTTTAGTAAGCATATAGGGAAACTTGTATGTAGACACGGAGCAAAACCGTGCAACAAAGAAACTGAATTGCTGGGAACTCTTAAAGCTAGTATGACCACAACATAATACCTAGGTAATAATATATGGTATAAGTGTGATGGTGGCGAAAGCAGAAAAAATATACTAGATGGTGCAAGGTTAAATCCTAAACATTATGATAATAGACAATCAGCAGCTAATCCTGAAAAGGAAAGTTCAACGACTATCCCTCGTGAGGGGAGTACAATACAAGCGATTGGTATTGGAAGTGGTTTCGCCTAAGGTGCCAAAATACACTATGGATAAGATATAGTCTGTGCTTGTTAGAGATAACAAGAAGTTCATGAGAGAACTGCATAAGTAGTAGCGTACTTATGTGAACGACGCTTCCCGCTGTTGTGGGGTTTTAAAAACTTTAAAAATATTTAAAAAATATTACTTTTTAATAGATAAAATGTAGGATATATAGTATAATATCTCTGATGAAAAGGAGGTGATATCTATGTATTTAACTTTAAAACAACAGGTAAAACATCTTAGTAAAAAGGAGTTTAGAAATTTAAAATATTTGTGCCATATAGCTAAGAATTTAAAGAATCAGGCTATATACAATGTTAGACAATACTATTTAAAAAATAAAAAGTATTTAAGTTATAATGAAAACTATAAGATGCTTAAAAATAGTGAAAATTATAAGAAATTAAATTCTAATATGGCTCAACAAATTCTAAAAGAAGTAGACAGAAGTTTTAAATCATTTTTTGGACTTTTAAAACTTGCTAAGAATGGTCAATATAATTTTAAAGATATAAAATTACCTAAATATCTTGCTAAAGATGGATTTACAACTCTTGTTATAGGTTTTGTTAGATTAAAAGATGATATGTTGATAGTTCCTTATTCAAATTCATTTAAGAAAACTCATCAGGAAGTTAAAATTAAGCTGCCACCAGTATTAAAAGACAAGAAGATAAAAGAGATTAGAATAATACCCAAACAACATTCTAGGTACTTTGAAATTCAATACATTTATGAGGTAGAAGAAGTTCAAAGGGAATTAAATAAAAACAATGCACTAGGAATTGATTTAGGTATAGATAATCTTTGTACTTGTGTTACAAATGCTGGAGTTTCATTCATAATAGATGGTAGAAAATTAAAATCAATAAATCAATACTATAATAAGATAAATGCAAAATTGCAAAGCATAAAAGATAAGCAAAAGATAGAGCATATAACATTAAGGCAAAAGAGAATAGCTAGAAGGAGAAATAATCGCATAAATGATTATCTTTCAAAAGCAGCAAGAATAATTATAAATTATTGTCTTAATAATGATATAGGAAGAATAGTTCTAGGATATAATGAAGATTTTCAAAGAAAATCAAATATTGGAAGCATAAATAATCAGAACTTTGTAAATATACCATATGGAAAATTAAGAGATAAACTAATATATCTATGTAAACTATATGGAATAGAATTTAAGCTGCAAGAAGAGAGTTATACATCAAAAGCAAGTTTCTTTGATGGAGATGAAATCCCAATATATGATAAAGAAAATCCGCAAGAATATGTATTCAGTGGAAAAAGGATAAAAAGAGGACTATATCAAACAAGTAAAGACTATCAATTAAATGCAGATTGTAATGGAGCATTAAACATATTAAGGAAAAGTAAAGTTGTGGACTTAAGCGTCCTATACAATAGAGGTGAGCTGGACATGCCTAAAAGAATAAGGATAGCATAGGACTATCAAACTTCTTAGAAAATTTTTAAATTTTTAAATATTTTTAAAGATTTTAGAACCCTGCGACTTTAGTCGTGGGAGGTTCAGGGGATTGATATTGATGAGGAAACTTTGAAAAAGGCAGAGGAGAAAAATATGATAAATAAAGGGTTTCTTGAAACTAAGGACCCTTTGGGAAAATCAGATTTTGTTGTAATTACTCTTTATCCTAACTTGATGAAATCGTTTTTTGTGAACAATATTGATAATTTTAAGGAAAATGCGATAATTACTGATGTTGTAGGTATTAAGGAAAAAATTATTAGAGATATTGATCCGATTATTGAGGAAAGTAATAAAAAAAATGGGAAAAATATTGACTTTATTTTTGGACATCCTATGGCGGGGCGTGAAAAAAGAGGAATTGATTTTGCAGATAGTAGAGTTTTTAAGAATGCAAATTATATAATTATTAAAGATGAAAAAAATAAAAAAGAAAATTTGGAATTACTTTCGGAAATTGTGAGATTGATGGGATTCAAGAAAGTTAGTTTTCTTACGGCACAGGAACATGATGAGATTATTGCGTTTACGAGTCAGCTTACTCATGCGATTGCGGTTTCGCTTGTGAATAGTGACAATCAAAAATATGATACGAATAGATTTATTGGAGATTCTTTTAGAGATTTGACAAGAATTGCCAAAATTAATGAAGACTTGTGGTCAGAGTTGTTTTTGGGAAATAAGGAAAATTTGCTGAAAATGATTCAGCAGTTTGAAAATGAACTGGATATAATAAAAAATGCTTTGAAAAATGATGACATTGGCACATTAAAAGAGCAGTTTATAATTTCCACAAGAAGAAGGGAAAAAAATAGACTAAAAAGATTTTTTTAGCTTTAAATTTTTTTCCAAAAAAATAAAAAAATAAAATAAAATTTTTACAAAAACAAAAAAATATAAAGATAAAAAAATAGTGAGTGCTTTCACAAAAAAATTTTTGTAGTTAAAGCCTCACTTTTGAATTATAAAAAAATATAAATATTTAGGAGAAAAAAATTATGAAAAAAATTACATGTTGGATTGGGAAAAAATTCTTATGATATTATGATTGGGGAAAATTTTTTTGAGGAATTTCCAAAATATATTGGAGAAGTTTACAGTGGGAAAAAATTGTTTGTAATTACAGACTCAAATGTTCATGAGATTTATGAAGAAAAGTATAAAGAAATGTTTAAAGGATTTAATTATAGTATATTTGTGCTACAAGCTGGGGAAAAACATAAGCATATTGGGATAATGCCTTCGATTTACTCGGCTATGGTGAATGAAGGACTTACGAGAAAGGATATGGTTGTTGCGTTTGGTGGCGGAGTTGTTGGGGATATTGCTGGATTTGCAGCGGCTAGTTATATGCGTGGAATTGGGTTTATCCAAATTCCTACGACAATTGTTTCACAAGTTGACAGTAGTGTTGGAGGAAAAGTTGGAGTTGATCTGCCAGAGGGGAAAAATTTAGTTGGGGCATTTCATCAGCCAAAACTTGTTTTAATTGATAATTATTTTTTAAATACATTAACTGATAGATATTTTTACGATGGATTTGGGGAAATTGTGAAATATGGATGTATTTATGACAAGAAATTTTTTGATAGACTTGTGGAAATTGTGGAAAAAGTTGGGGTTTCGCAAGATGATGAAAATTATATAAGAAAATTGCGTGAACATTTGATGAAGTATGTGAATGAGCTTGTTTATCGTTCTTGTGAGATAAAGAAAGAAGTTGTGGAAAAAGATGAGAAGGAAAGCAACTTGAGAATGATATTGAATTTTGGGCATACGATTGGTCATGCGATTGAGCAGTTTACAAATTATGAAAAATATTCGCACGGAGAAGCGATTTCTGCTGGGATGGTGGATATTACGAAAATTGGAGAGAAAAAAGGGTTTACTAAAGAAGGGGAAGCTGTGAAAATTGCGAAATTGCTTAAAGCATTGAATTTGCCAACTGAAATTGAGTATCCAAAAGATGAGATTGCGAAGATTATGAAAAGGGATAAGAAAAGTACGAATGACGGGATTAATTTTGTGATTTTGAAAGAGATTGGGCAAGTTGAGATTATGAAGATTGGAGCGGAAGAGATTTTTGAGTAAACATTTGAAATTGTGGAAATAGAAATGTGTGATTATATTGGAAAATTGAAAAGGTTAGGCGGTGTCTGATAAAGTTATTAAAATCTTGAATTGGAAAAGAATAAAATGGAGGAATAAGATGGATAATAAAATTATTAAAGATGAAATTTTTGGAGAAATAAAAAATTTTGAAACTGAAGTTGAGTGGCTTGGGAGAAAAATAAGTGTGAGTTTTGATGGTGGAATTGGGCATAATTGGAGTGAAGATAAAAAAGTAGAAGAAGTTAAAGGAGCAATTGAACAATTTAAAATTATGTATCTTAATCAAAAAGAATGGGATGAGAGAATAAGGGATAGAATTGTGGAAGATTTGATGGAAGTGGCAGAAGATTGGTTTTCATCTATAAATGAAGAAGATTTAGATGAAATGATAGCTGTACTTGAAAAAAATTTAAATTCTAAATTTACGGAAAAAGAAAAGGAAGAGTTAAAAGAACAAAAAGTTTCAAAAGAAGTTTTTAAAAATGGGATTTATCTTGAAGGGTTGCATATAACTTCTGATGGAGATTTTACGGTGTACTATTATGATGATGAAGTATTTTTTGCAGGGCATGGGATTGAATTAATGGGGAATATTAACGGGGAATTTAGAGGTGAAGCGGATATTGTAGGATAATTTTAATTTTATGAAATAAAAAAAATAATAAAATGGAGGATTAGTGTGTGTAAAGCAATTATAGATGAAATTTTTGGAGAAATAAAAAATTTTGAAACTGAAGTTGAGTGGCTTGGAAGAAAAATAGACGTGAGTTTTGATGGTGGAATTGAGAGTGATTGGAGTGAAGAGAAAAAAGTAGAAGAAATTAAAAGGGTAATTGAACAATTTAAAATTATGTATCTCAATCAAGAAGAATGGGACACAAAAATGAAGGATTTGGTAAGTGATTATGGGAAAGACGGAGTTATGGATTGGCTTCGTGTTGACGATGAAGAAGAATTGGAAGAATTTATTGAGAATATTCATGAAAATTCAGAGATTGAATTATCAGAGGAAGAAATTGAAGAATTGAAGAGAGAAATAATTCCTGAAAGAGTATTTAGAAATTGTATTTATTTGCAAGGTTTATGGGTAACTTCTGATGGAGATTTTACAGCATTTTATTATGACAATGACATATTTTTTCTTGGACATGCTATTATGTTAAGTGGAAATATTAATGGAGAGTTGAATTGTGATGGTGAAGTAGGATAAAATTTTTAAAGGAGAATGAATAAAAAGGAGAAAAATTTATGAAAATAAAAATAAAACCAAGTACATTAAATGGAAAAATAGAAATACCACCGTCAAAAAGTTATTCGCATAGAGCGGTGATTGCAGCGGCATTAGCCGAAAGTGAGAAGAAGTCGATGATTGATAATTTAAAGTTTTCTGTGGATATTACTACAACAACGGATATTATGGAAAATTGGGGAGCGAAAATTAAAAGATTTGAAAGTGCTCTTGAGATTGTCGGGAATGATGGGAGAGTTGTTCCGAAGGATAAGTATGTGCAATGTAATGAGTCGGGATCTACGATTAGGTTTTTGATTCCTGTTGGGATTACGAGCGAGAATGAATTGATTTTTGATGGGAAAGGGAAATTGGTGGATAGACCGCTGGATTCGTATTATAAGATTTTTGAGGAGCAAGGGTTGAAGTATGAGACGACTGGTGGGAAATTGCCACTTACGGTTATTGGAAAATTGAAGGCTGGGAATTATGAGATTGACGGAAATATTAGTTCGCAGTTTATTACTGGGCTTTTGTATGCTTTACCACTTCTTGATGGGGATTCTAAGCTGACTATTAATAAAAATTTGGAGTCGAAGGGGTATATTGATTTGACGCTGGAAATTTTGCAGTTGGCTGGGATTGAGATAAAAAATAATGATTATAAATCGTTTGAGATAAAAGGTAATCAGAGTTATAAGCCTTTTGATTATACTGTTGAAGGTGATTATTCGCAAGTGGCATTTTGGATTGTTGCGGGGATAATTTCGGCGAATCGTGATAATGAAGTGAAATGTTTGCATGTGAATAAAAATTCGTTGCAAGGAGATAGGGAAATTATTGAGATTGTTACTAGAATGGGTGCAAATCTTGAAATTTTTGATGATTATGTGATTGTGAAGCCATCTAAAACAAAAGGAACTGTGATTGATATTTCTCAATGTCCTGATATTGCACCGATTTTGACTGTGCTTGCTGCATTGAGTGAAGGGGAGACTCGAATTATTAATGGAGAAAGACTTAGAATTAAGGAGTCAGATAGAATTACTTCAATAAAAACTGAGCTTAATAAACTTGGTGCGAATGTGGTTGAGGAAGGGGATAGCTTGATTATTCAAGGTGTAGAAGGATTTACTGGTGGAGTTACGGTGAGTGCTTGGAATGACCATAGAATTGCAATGTCTTTGGCAGTTGCGTCATCTCGATGCGAAAAAGAAATTATTTTGGAAGAGGCTGAAAGTGTGAGAAAATCTTATCCGCATTTTTGGGATGATTTTGTGAAAATGGGTGGAGAGATTGAAATTGTTGAGAAGTAAAAAATTACAAATTAATTAAGAAAATCTTTTATTTTTTATATAAAGTTTGTTATACAAATAATATTGAATAAATGAAAGAAAGAAGGAAGGAAAGTTTATGAAATTAAATTGTAAAAAGAAACTATATTTTGGAATGATGGCTTTATTTTTAGCAGGAATGGCATTTAGTACAGTTTCTTTTGCAAAAACTGTGAATAAAAGTAAAATTATAAAATCGGTTTCGGCTGATAATGCGATTGTTGATGTCAAATCTTATGGTTTTGTTGATTTAGAAGGTGCTAAAACTTCGGCAATTATTGTTGAGTATAATCAGAATATTAAAGCTGATTCTGTAAATAAAAATGATTATGAAATTACAGATTATGCGATTTACAGCGAGAAAAAAGATGGTTTTGAGAAGACTGTGGAAATTGATAGGGATAATACAAAAGGGAATGAAGGACAAATCACAAAAGTTTATGTTAACGATAAGCCAGAAATTTCTAAAAATGGTGGTACTAAAGAAGGAAAATATGTAATTATTGAAGTGAATACAGATTATATGCTTACTGGACAAAATTTATCCTATACAAGTACAATGATGGCTGGTGTGAAACAAATTGGAGAAGTTGTTGGTAAGAATGGAAAAATTGCTGCTGGAACGAGGGAAATTTCAAATTATACTTTGGAAGATAAAACGCAAACTAGACCAACAGGTGAAACAGTTAAGCAAACTGTTATTAAAGCAGATAAAAATAAATTATTTTGCCAGAGTTTGACAAAAATAGTGGGTGGGAAATAAATTATATTGGAAATGGTGGATTTAAAGCAACTAAGGCATATAGTGAATATACTGGGAAATATGAGAATTTTGAGTTACCTTATGCAATTTATGTTCCAAATAAAGAGGTTTTAGAAAAGAATAAAGGAAATATCTCGGTTGTACTTCATATGGAACACGCAGGAGCAAATGACATTGATCCAATGGCTTCGCTTACTTCTACAAAAGCGGCTACAAAAATGGCAAGTAAAGAACTTCAAGAGAAAAATCCAGCAATAATCATTGTTCCACAAGTTGAAGAAAGTCGTCGTTCTACAAATGATGTTGTTTCTTCAAGTGAAGCAAATACAGCAATTTGGGAACTTCTGGATTCTGTTTTGAAGGAATATAAAGGATATATTAATGAAAGCCGTATTTATGGAACTGGTCAATCTATGGGAGGAATGCTTCTTTTAGATATGGCGGCACAAAGAGATAATTTTTTTGCAGGAGTAGCAATTTTAGGATCTCAATGGTCTAATAATTATAATAAAGATTTTCAAAATAATGGTGCAGCAGCTCGTTCGCCACAAAATGATCTGATTAGTTTTAATGGATTTGGACTTGATAAAAAGAATTATCAGAATTGGTATTATATGATTTCTGATGATAATATATTGGTTCATACGGCTGCAGATGATTTGATGGCAACAAGTTTGTGGAAAACAATTCAGGAATATTTTAAGGCTGCAAGAGTTGAAATTGCTCATGATGAATGGGATCCTTATCTTTCTGTTGAAGAGCAAAATAAAATTGATAAAAAAATGACAACTCATGATAATACAAAACCAGGTACAGGAATAAACTGGGGAGAATTTAGTAGAGGTTCTCATATGTCGACTTGGAAATATGGATATCAAATAGATTATCCATTTGAATGGTTATTTGAACAAAGACGTGAAACTGCTCAAGCTCGTGGAAAAGTGGAACAACTAAAAAATAAATGGATTGGTCGTGATAAAAATGGAAATATTAAAAAGGGTTCAGGAACTGCTGGATTGAACACGGCTCAATATACACCTAATGGAAAAAGTGATACTTATATAGAAGATTGGAAACCTTATGTTATTGTAAGTAAATTGATAAGTGATATTCCAAATGCAGAAAAAATAGTATTGAATAATAGAACTGGTGAAAAATATACGAAAAAATCATATTTAGAAATGGTTCATAAATTGTATAATTTACTTTCAAAAGAGGATAAAAAGAAAGTTACAAATTATGATGAATTGGTAAAAGCAGAAAAATAGAATTTTAAATTTATAAAAAAGAAGGAGTGAAAAAATGGGAGCAAATTTTGGAAAAAATTATAGAATTTCATTGTTTGGAGAATCGCATGGAACGGCATTGGGAGTGAATATTGACGGAATTCCAGCGGGAACTGAACTAGATTTAGAATTTATCTCGCAGGAAATGAAAAGAAGAGCACCTGGAAGATCAAAATTGACAACGCCTAGAGTGGAGAAAGATGAGTTTGAGATTTTGAGTGGATTTTTTGATGGGAGAACGACTGGGACGCCACTTGCGATGATTGTTAGAAATGGGGATCAGAGATCAAAGGATTATAGTGAACTTAGAAGAAAACCAAGACCAGGACATGCTGACTGGAGTGGATTTAATCGATATGATGGGTTTAATGATATTCGTGGAAGTGGGCATTTTTCAGGGAGAATAACAACTTCAATTGTATTTGCTGGTGCGATTGCGAAACAGATTTTGAAAAGCCAAGAAATTTTGATTGGAGCTCATATAAAATCACTTTATGATATTGAAGAAAGAGATTTTGTGGAAAGTGATATTACTCAAGAGAATATTGATAAATTACGTGGAATGATTTTGCCAACTTTGGAAGATGGAATAGCTCAAAAGATGGAAAATGCGATAATGAAAGCCAGAGAAGAAGAAAATTCTTTGGGTGGAATTGTGGAAGTGATGATTACAGGGTTGAAACCTGGGATTGGAGATCCGTTTTTTGAATCGATTGAGAGTGAAATTTCAAGAATGATTTTTTCTGTTCCAGCTGTGAAAGGTATTGAATTTGGAGCAGGATTTGGAATTGCTAAAATGACTGGATATGAAGCGAATGACGAGATGTATTTTGATGAAAATGGAAATATAAAATCGTATACGAATAATAATGGAGGAATTGTTGGAGGAATTTCGACTGGGATGCCGATTAGCTTTAAAGTTGCGATAAAACCAACGCCTTCGATTTCAAAGGCACAAAAAACAGTGAATTTAGAAACAAAAAAATCAGATATTTTGGAAGTGAAAGGTCGACATGATCCAGTGATTGTGCCAAGAGCAATTGTTGTATTGGAATGTGCGACTGCGATTGTGATTTTGGATAGATTTTTGGAAGCTAAGAAATATAGATTGTAAAATTTTTGAAAAAATATTGACTAAAAGGAAAATATAATGTATATTTATAGATAAATGATTTTTTTTATTAATAATTTTGAGAGGAAGTGGAAAAGTGGCGAAAAGTTACGAAGAGATAGCTAAAGAAGTAGTAGAAGCTGTCGGTGGAAAAGAAAATATTGCATCATTTGCACATTGTGCAACAAGACTTAGAATAATGGTAAATGATGAGAGTAAAATTGACAAAGAGAGAGTTGATGAAATTGAAAAAGTAAAAGGGACTATGTTTAATTCAGGTCAATATCAAATTATCTTTGGAACAGGAACTGTAAATAAAGTTTATGAGGCAGTTCAAGGACTTGGAGGAGTTAGTGAGTCTTCAGTATCTGATATGAAAAAAGAGGCTGCAAAACAAGGAAATATTATTCAAAGAATTTCGAGAACATTTGGAGATATCTTTGTGCCAATTATACCAGTGTTGGTTGCGACAGGGTTATTTATGGGACTTCGTGGATTATTGACAAATGAAAATTTATTGAAATTATTAGGGACAACGCCAAAGAGCATAAATCCTAACTTCTTAATGTATACACAAGTATTAACAGATACTGCATTTATTATTTTGCCAGCATTAGTTGCTTGGTCAGCATTTAAAGTGTTTGGTGGATCACCTGTATTGGGAATCGTGTTAGGTTCAATGTTGATCAGTAGTTCATTGCCAAATGCTTATCAAGTGGCATCAGGAGATGCACATCCAATAATGTTCTTCAATTTCATTCCAGTAGTTGGATATCAAGGAACAGTTTTACCAGCGTTATTTGTGGGAATGATTGGAGCAAAATTAGAACAAAGATTGAGAAAAGTTATACCAGATGCGTTAGATTTATTATTAACACCATTTTTAGTATTCTTAATCATGAGTACATTGGGATTATTTGTAATAGGACCAATTTTCCACTCATTAGAAAATTATATTTTGATTGGAACAGAATGGATTTTAAAATTACCTTTTGGAATAGCAGGAATTATAATTGGAGGATTACAACAATTAATCGTAGTTACAGGAGTTCACCATATATTTAACTTCTTGGAAATTCAATTACTTGCAAAAGATGGATTCAACCAATTTAATCCATTGTTATCAGCAGCTGTTGCAGGGCAATTTGGAGCAGTTTTAGCAGTTGGAGTTAAAACAAAAGATAAAAAATTAAAAGCGTTGGCATTACCATCAGCATTGTCAGCAGCATTAGGAATTACAGAACCAGCAATTTATGGGGTAAACTTGATCAAAGGTAAAGGTAAACCGTTCTTAATGGGATTAGCAGGAGGAGCTGCGGGAGGATTCTTGGCATCAGTTTTCGGATTGAAAGCATCAGGAATGGCAGTAACAGTAATACCTGGAATCTTATTATTCTTAAACGCTCAATTACCATTGTACTTAGTTTCTATAATCGTAGGTGCTGGAGTAAGTTTTGCGTTAACATATACATTTGTAAAATTAGAAAAATAATAGAAATAATAAATTTAAGTAGGGGTTTTGTACTCCTGCTTTTTTTTAAATTTTATTGTACAATAATTTATTAAAAGAAGGAGAATTTAATTATGAGAAAAAAATTAATGATTGCATTGTTTTCTGTATTAGCGATAGGGATAATTGGAAATAGTTCAACACGTGAAAGTAAGAGAAAAGTAAATATAAAGAAAGTTGATAATAGGAAGGTTAGTGAAAAGGCTGTGAAATTAGAAATTATAACGGAATAAAAAAAATCAGTATTTTTGTAAAAGGTTTTGAGAGTGGGCCTACTGTGAGTAAAATTATTATGAAAATGGATAATTATCGAATTACGGGGCTTGATAAAAATGACTGGAAAGTTAAGACGAATGGAGTTGAGAGAAAGGTAACTAATGTGTATGTTTCGGATAATAAAGGAGAAAAAGCCTTTGATACTGGGATTGTTACGCTTGAATTGGAAAATGTATTTAATCAGAAAACTTTGAAATATGAAGGTTCTCCATTTTCTTATAACATGAAGAAATTTTTTAATGAATGGGCGAAAGAATATGTTGTAGAAATTGATGGAAAAGTTACTGTTGATGGGAAAAATTATGCAGTTAATAAAAAGGAGGATGTGATTAATAATCGAGTTTCGACTGATACGGAATTGTTCACTTATAGAAATTCTTTTAGTGGAAATTACAAAAATCCGATTACGAAAAAAGTGGAAAATTTGAAATTGGAAATGGCGGCTTATGAGCCAGAAATTTTGAAAAAAGGAGATAAAAAACCGCTAATTATTTGGCTTCATGGACAAGGTGAAGGTGGAACAGATCCTGATATTGATATTTTGGGTACAGAAACTTCGGCACTTGCGAAAGAAGAAATTCAAAAATATTTTACTACGAAAGGAACTGATACAAAAGGAGCTTTTGTATTGGCTATTCAATCACCTACTTATTGGATGGATGAAGGTGATGGGACAAATGGTAATGGAAGTGGAGTTTCACGATATACGCAAATTTTGATGGATACAATTAAAGAATATGTGAAACATAATCCGTCTGTTGATACAGAAAGAATTTATCTTGCTGGAGATTCAAATGGTGGATATATGACAGTAAATATGATAATCACTTATCCAGACTATTTTGCAGCAGCTGTACCAATTTGTGAGGCATATGCTTACCATGAGTATGCTAGAAATGCAGACGGAACTTACAAAGCAAAAGATATTGAAGTTTCTGCAGGTGGAGAAAATAGTGCAGCTTCAAAATTTGAGGAAACTAAAAAATTATGGGTAACAAAAGAAAAAATTCAAAAAATGAAAAAAACACCAGTTTGGTTTATTGCAGCGGCAGATGATGGAATTGTTACACCGCAGAAATTCTCGCTTCCAACATATAGAGATTTATTGAAGGCTGGAGCTGACAATGCTTGGTACTCATATTATGAAAATGTGATTGGAACAGATGAACCCAATTCTAGATTTCCAGGACATTTTTCATGGATATATTTTTTGAATAATCAAGTAGAAGGTGTACAAAATCGAGATAAAATAAGAAATTCTAAAGATGAGACAACTTTTGGGTTTGAACCGAGTAATGTTGGGAAAGGTGGAAGTGAAAAGGCTAAGTTGAAAGGGAAAACATTTGAAAATGTGTTTGAGTGGATGAATTTTCAGAAGAAAAGCAAAATAAAAATAGATAAAAATTTTTAGTGACTTTTTTAGATTTATATTATTATTAATTATGCCAGAAGACTCGCAACTTTAATTGTGAGATGAATGGCATATTTTTTGTTAAAAAAAATAATTAAAGAATATATATATTGTAAAATATGTTATTTTAGAAAAATAATTTAGTATATCATTTTTACTATGTTTTTTATATATTTTTTATTGCGTTTAATTGTGAAATACACTTATTTTATAAAAAAATAAAAATTTAAAAAAAAGTGTTGACAACAAATAAAATATATGATATAATAATTGAGTAGTTAAGGATTTTGAAAAAAATCAAAATTGGATTATGCCTTGGTGGCGAAATCGGTAGACGCACAGGACTTAAAATCCTGTGGAATATTATTCCGTGCCGGTTCAAGTCCGGCCCGAGGCACCACAATCATATTTATGCGGGAGTAGCTCAGTTGGTAGAGCGTCAGCCTTCCAAGCTGAATGTCGCGAGTTCGACCCTCGTCTCCCGCTCCAAAATATGAGCCATTAGCTCAGTCGGTAGAGCACTTGACTTTTAATCAAGGTGTCACTGGTTCGATCCCAGTATGGCTCACCATTTTTACCATATGTGCCTGTAGCTCAGTTGGATAGAGCAACGGCCTTCTAAGCCGTGGGCCAGGAGTTCGAATCTCTTCAGGCACGCCATATGGATCCATAGCTCAGCTGGTTAGAGCACTCGGCTCATAACCGAGCGGTCGCTGGTTCAAGTCCAGCTGGATCCACCATTTAAATTTTATGCGGCCTTCGTCTAGTGGTTAGGACTCCAGGTTTTCATCCTGGCAACAGGGGTTCGACTCCCCTAGGCCGTACCATTTTTTTTAAAAACCATATTAAATGTGGTATTTTTTTTGAAGTAATTACGATATAAATTTTTAAGTTGTGGGTGGATGTCCGAACGGCTAAGGGACCGGTCTTGAAAACCGGCGAAATCGCAAGATGTCTGGGTTCGAATCCCAGTTCACCCGCCATATGCCCAGATAGCTCAGTCGGTAGAGCAAGGGACTGAAAATCCCTGTGTCCGTGGTTCGATTCCGCGTCTGGGCACCATTAAATTCACTAACTTATATTTAAAGTATGATGTTTTATAAAAACATCTTTTTTTTTATTTGTTGAAAAAAAAAGGGAAATACGATATAATAAAAAAGGGTTAAAAAATTGAGGGGATTGTAATGGAAGAAATTTTAAAAAAAGATGAAGAAAAAGAAAAAGGGCATCGCAAGCGGTTGAGAGAAAAATTTTTGACTGTTGGAACTAAAGGGCTTCAGGATTATGAAATTTTGGAATTGCTCTTGACTTATACAATTGTGCGAAAAAATTGCAGGGGGATTGCTAAAGGATTGCTTTTGAAATATGGAGATTTGTATTCTATTTTGAAGCAATCTAGTGAAGAATTGCAAAAAAATAAAAATATGACGGAAAGAGCTGTTGTTTTTTTGAAATTAATATTTGAAGTAATTGAAAATGGATTGTATAAAAAAATTTATAACAAAAGAATTGAAATATCCAGTAATATTAAATTATTAAATTATTTGAGTTGTTCTCTTTTGAAACGAGATATTGAAGTTTTTAAAGTTTTGTTTTTAAACAGTCAAAATGAATTGTTGAAAGAAGAAGAGTTATTTTTTGGGACTTTGGATAGAAGTACAGTTTATATCAGGGAATTAATAAAAAAAGATATTGAATTATAATGCTAAGTCAATAATTATTGTGCATAACCATCCATCTGGATCGTTAAAGCCATCAGATTCAGATATTTTTTTGACAAGAAAGATAAAAGAACTTTTTGACAAGATAGAAATACAGCTTTTGGATCATTTGATAATTAGTGAGCGGGGGTATTTCAGTTTTTTAGAAGGTGGAATATTGTGAAAATAATAAATATAAAATTTAGGAAAACTAAAAAAGTTTATCCGTTTATAATTAATGAAGTGGAAAATTATAAAAAGGGAGATTATGTCTTGGTTGATACCATTCGTGGAGAGCAGATTGGGATTGTTTTGGACGCTGTGTTGAATCAGGAAAAGATTTTGGAGGAAAAAGAAGAACTAAAAATGCGTGAAGTTAAGCGAAAATTGAATGAAAGTGAAATAAATAAACTTACGGAGCTTGATAAAAAGGCAGACGAAGCTTATTTTATATGTAAAAAAATTGTAAAAAGATTTCTTCCTGAAATGAATCTTGTAATTGGCGAGTATACTTTTGATGAAAATAAGCTAATTTTTTATTTTACGGCGGAAAAAAGGCTTGATTTTAGGGAATTGGTAAAAGAAGTGAACAGAACTTTTAAAAAGAGAGTGGAGTTTTATCAAATTAAAGTAAATGATGAAGGTCGTATTTTATCAGCATTTGGAAAATATGGAAGAGAGATTTATTGGTAAAATTTACTCAAATCTATTTAAAATTAAATTATTAAAAAAATTATATAAATCTAGGAGTTAAGTAAAATAGTCATAGTTTTTTTGAGTTCGATTTTTAAAGCAGTTTTACTATAAAATAAAAATTAAAAAAAGATAAAAAAATTAGAAAAATATCTAAAAATTTATCTTTTTTTGTTTTTTTATGTTAAGAAAAAAATTGTTTTTTTATAAATTTAATTTTTTTATGTATTTTTTTATTTTTTTCATAAAAAAATTTTTAATTATTTATTATTAATTTTCCACATATTTTTTTATAATATTTTTGTGCTTTCTTGCAAATTTCGTCATAACTGCCAGATGGTTTAAATTTTTCTAGCACCGCAACTTCAATTTTTTTCGGTCTTGGAAATTTCATATATCTTGAATATGCGTTAAATGCACCTTTTATTCCAAGGCATTGAATATCTACATCCATTTCTTTAGCTATGATCGCAAATACTTTTTTAAACTCAGCAACTTTTCCATCTTTTGACCTAGCACCTTCAGGGAAAATTAGCACACTTTTACCGCTTTTTAAATGTCCAACAATTTCTTCCACACTTTTTCTTATATTTTTGTTTATGTCAACTAAAATAACATTTCCGTGACTTACAAGAAGTTTCATAAATCCTTTTTTAAAATACCAGTCAATTGCTAAAAATAAAGTATTATTTAATATTTTTCGTGGAAGCAGAGTTCCTAATACAACTGGATCAACAAAACTTTGATGGTTTGAGACAAAAATTTGAGGTTCTGCCGTAAGATTTTTTTTATTTATTTTTTTTGTCCTAAAATACAAATCAACTATTGGTTGAAGTGGTTTTAAAATTTTTGTAACCCAACGATTTTTATTGTCAACAATCGGTTTAGTTTCATCAATTATCTTTTTCCAGTCAACTTCATTATCTTCAATTTTTGTAGCTTTTTGGTTGATATATTCAGAAAGCAAAAGTAAATTAGGCATTTTAGAAAACTCATCTTCATCTAGTCTAATTCCAAAGTTACTTTCAATATATGCAAAAAATTCGACGATGTCAAGTGAATCCATTCCAATTTCAAGTTCCAGATTTTCTTGTGGCTGTGGAGCAATTCCTTTATTCTTTTTGACATATTCTTTTAAAATTCTGTAAATTTCGTTATCTGGCTCGATTACTTTTTCTTTTTTATCTGTTTCACCTTTTTCGTATAAGTCAGGCAACATAAATCTTCTTGTTTTTCCAACTCGAGTTTTTGGCAATTCATTTTCAAAAAGTTTATAATCCAGTATTTTTTCATAGTTATGAGCTTTTAAGTTGTAGTCTTCTACAATATTTTTTATGTAAGTTTTTGTGTTTGTAATATTTCTTTTTCTAAATTCCAATAAATCTGGAACAATTATTGCCGCAAGTTTATTTTTATGATTAAAAATTCCGATTTCCTTTATAAGTCCGTCACTTTTTTTTAGAACTCTATCTTCTAGCGTTTCAGGATCAATATTTTTACCATTCGATAAAACAATCATCGTATTTCGTCTTCCCCGAATTGTAATAAATCCTTCGTTGTCAATTGTTGCCAAATCCCCTGTTTTAAACCATCCATCTTCAGTAATCACTTCTTTTGTTTTTTCCGGCTTATTATAATAACCTTTCATCACAATTGGTCCTTTTACCATAAGTTCTTCATTTTCAATCTTTACTTCGACATTAAAAAGTTTTTTCCCAACAGTTCCAATTTTTCTCTCTTTTTTAGAATTTACTGCAATAACTGGCGAAGTTTCAGTAAGTCCGTAACCTTCCAGAGCATAAATTCCCAAAGTTTCGTAAAATCTTGAAATTTCAGGATCCATTTTTGCTCCACCAACGACGATAAAATCCAAATGTCCTCCAAATTTTTTGTGAACTTTTGCGAATACTTTTCGTTTTAATTTTATAGAATTTGAGTTTTTCATAATTTTGTAAATAGTTCTTGTCAAAAATTTTGCATTAATTTGCTCCATAACTCCATCATAAAATAATTTAAACACTCTTGGAACCCCAATTAGCGCTGTAACTCTATTTTTTTCAAGAGCTTCGAAAATCTCTTTACTTGCAATTTTTTCCACAAAAACGATAGAAGTCTGATATTTTAACATCAAAAGCACAGTCGCTGTAAGTGGCAAAATGTGATGAAATGGAAGTAGCGCTAAAATTTGGTCACGGTAGTCAAAAATTCCTTTTTCATAAATTCCTTCCATTTCAGAATTTAAGTTGTCAAATGAGAGCATAACTCCTTTGGGATTTCCAGTCGTTCCAGAAGTGTAGAGCATAGCAGCAGTTTCATCTCCAGTTGGATTGTTTAGCTCAAAATCTAAATTTTTTATAAAATTTAATTTTTCTTCATCAATTTTAACTTTATCAACATTAATTATTTTTATTTTATCTTTAAATTCATATTGATTAACAGCATCAATTATATTTTTTTGAGTTTGATCAGAACACAAAATAATATCAGGATTTGCGTCATTTAACACATACAAAATTTCTTGTGGATTGCTGTTTGCATCAAGCGCAATTCCTGCCGAATTTTTATCCCAAATAGCCCTGAACCTCCCACGACTAAAGTCGCAGGGTTCTAAAATCTTTAAAAATATTCAAAAATTTTCTAAGAAGTTTGATAGCTTTACACTACCCTTATTCTTTTAGGTGTGTCCAGCTCACCTCTATTGTATAGGACGCTTAAGTCCACAACTTTACTTTTCCTTAATATATTTAATGCTCCATTACAATCTGCATTTATAAGTTTACCTGCACTTGTTTGATATAGCCCTCTTTTTATCCTTTTTCCACTGAATATATATTCTTTTTGATTTTCTTTATCGTATACTGGAATTATATCTCCATCAAAGAAACTTGCTTTCGATGTATAACTCTCTTCTTGTAGTTTAAATTCTATTCCATATAGTTTACATAGATATATTAATTTATCTCTTAATTTCCCATATGGTATATTTACAAAGTTTTGATTATTTATACTTCCAATATTTGATTTTCTTTGAAAATCCTCGTTACATCCTAGAACTATTCTTCCTATATCATTATTAAGACAATAATTTACAATTATTCTTGCTGCTTTTGAAAGATAATCATTTATGCGATTATTTCTCTTTCTAGCTATTCGCTTTTGTCTTAATGTTGTCCGCTTAATCTTTTGCTTATCTTTTATACTTTGTAATTTTGCATTTATCTTATTATAGTATTGATTAATTGACTTTAATTTTCTACCATCTATTATGAATGATGCTCCATTATTAGTTACACAAGTACAAAGATTATTTATACCTAAATCAATTCCTAGTGCATTTTCTTTATTTAATTCCCTTTGAACTTCTTCTACCTTATAAATGTATTGAATTTCAAAGTACCTAGAATGTTGTTTTGGTATTATTCTAACTTCTTTTATTTTCTTGTCTTTTAATACTGGTGGTAGTTTTACTGCGATTTCCTTATGTGTCTTTCTAAATGAATTTGAATAAGGAACTATCAGAATATCATCTTTTAATCTTACAAAACCTATAACAAGAGTTGTAAATCCATCTTTAGCAAGATATTTAGGTAATTTTATATCTTTAAAATTATATTGACCATTCTTAGCAAGTTTTAAAAGTGCAAAGAACGATTTAAAACTTCCGTCTACTTCTTTTAGAATTTGTTGAGCCATATTAGAATTTAACTTCTTATAGTTCTCACTGTTTTTAAGCATTTTATAGTTTTCGTTATAACTTAAATACTTTTTCTTATTAAAATAGTATTGTCTAACATTATATATAGCCTGATTCTTTAAATTCTTAGCTATATGGCACAAATATTTTAAATTTCTAAACTCCTTTTTACTAAGATGTTTTACCTGTTGTTTTAAAGTTAAATACATAGATATCACCTCCTTTTCATCAGAGATATTATACTATATATCCTACATTTTATCTATTAAAAAGTAATATTTTTTAAATATTTTTAAAGTTTTTAAAACCCCACAACAGTGGGAAGTGTCGTTCACATAAGTTTGCTACTACTTATGCAGTTCTCTTATGAACTTCTTGTTATCTCTAACAAGCACAGACTATATCTTATCCTTATCCTATTTCAAGGACTTAGGCGAAACCACTTCCAATACCAATCGCTTGTATTGTACTCCCCTCACGAGGGATAGTCGTTGAACTTTCCTTTTCAGGATTAGCTGCTGATTGTCTATTATCATAATGTTTAGGATTTAACCTTGCACCATCTAGTATATTTTTTCTGCTTTCGCTACCTTCACACCTATACCATATTTGAACTAAGGTATTATGTTGTGGTTATACTAGCTTTAAGAGTTCCCAGCAGTTCAGTTTCTTTGTTGCACGGTTTTGCTCCGTGTCTACATACAAGTTTCCCTATATGCTTACTAAAATTTTCGTACAATTCATCTTACGACTAAAGTCGCGAGTGTTCTTGTACTATTTAATAAATCCGTAAATCCACTCAGGACGATTTTCCATAATTATAAGTCCAAATCTGTCTTTTTCTAAATTTACTACATATTCTGAAAAATATTTAATATTATTTATAAGCTCGGTATAATTTATATGTCTATTTTTAAAATCGACTAAAGCGAGTCTATCCGTTCTTTGTAAAAACATATATTTTCCTCCTCTTTTTAGATAAAAAAATTATATCATATTTTGAATTGTTACGCTATTTTTTTCTATATTTGTAATTTTATTGTTGCAGTAAAAATATTCAGAAATAAAATAGAGCAATTTTTATTTTTGTAATAAAATTGCTCATTAAACTATTTATAATTCTACTGTTGTTATTTATTATTTTTAATTCAGGATGTTTCTTAAAAATATTCTTCTCTTACTTTTTTTGTAATTAGTAGGTGGTTTTTCGATTGGGGTCAGGATATTTTTGCTAAATCGAGAAAAACTAAACCTTCTCATATTCATAGCATCTTTTTTTGTAGATTTTTGTTCTAGTTGATGTTGTATTTCTTTTTGTGTTTTTTTAGAACTTTTATTTGCTGAAAAATGAAAAATAAAGATATTACAAGTGTTAATAATAGTATAATTTTTTTCATATTTTTTTCCTTCTTTCTTTTTATTTTTTTGTTTATTATTTTTAATTTAATAAAGTATATCCTTGTGAACTCATCGCAGCTTGAACTTCTCCAGCGTTATTATATTTTTTTCTGAAGAAAAAGAGTTAGATTTTTATTTCTTCATAAGAAGTAATATTGTTATTTTTTTATCTAAAAACTATGTTCCCAATTTCAACTGGTTCAAAAGATTCAGTATTGCCAAGGAATCCAGCAAATGTGTTTTTGAATGAAGTATTTAATTGATAAATTTCCATTTTCATCTTGTTTGTAATAAATTCCTGATAAATTAGGATTATCAGAAGAATTATCATCTTTTTGCAATTCAATTTTTCTCTGTGCAAGTTTTGTAATATAATTTTTCAAATCTTTTACTTGATTAGCATTTTTAGCATATTCAAGAAGTCCATTGACTTTTATTTTAAATTTACTGTTTTGAGGACGAATCTTTAATTTTTTTGCTACATCTTTATTATAAGAAACTTCAACATCAATTGTATCTCCATTTTGTATTCCTTCAGTTTTGGAAAAAAATTAAATGTAATTCCTCCCTCTTTTGCAAACTCTTCCTCTTTTTTAGGTTTTTCTGTATTGCCATTTGCAGTTTCTAGCGGAAATTCAGGATTTTGATAATTTGTTATTTTCCCGCTTCCAGAAGCTCCATCGATTCTAACTGTATAATATTTATTAAAGTCAAAATTTTGTAAAAATATGAAATTTGCACAAATATAGTATAATGCAATAATTCCAACTATAGCTATTCCAATAGCTGTATATTTTTTCTTTTTTTCAGGATCTATTGCATTTATTTTTTCAGCTCCGTTATTCCATTCTGATTTTATATCTTCAATTTCTATATTTTTTCCTCTAAAAAAATAACAAAATAATTAGTTATTACCGAACCTAATGAAGTTATGAAAGTCAATGCTAAAGAAAATTTTATTAAACCAAAATTTGGTGCTGAGCCTGTAGCTGCTCCAAACATACCTGATAAAGAAGTTAATGCTTTTATAAGTCCATGCACTGCATACATTTCTAAAAGTCCAAATATTATAAATCCACCAATAAAATAATAATTTAGATTTTTTAATTTTTCTATTTTATTTTCTTTTTTTGCCTTTAGATAAATCAAAACAGCAGCCACAATTACAGCAATTACTATTAAATTTAAAATCCCTTGCATTGTTTTAGCTGTTGAAAAGAAATCCATCCCTTTTCCCAGTAAATTTGCACCACTACTAAACAAATTATCTAAAGATCCTGAACTAGCTTCTGAAGCAGCTTTTTTTGCATTAAGGTATAAACTTAAACCTTTTATTCCAGTATAAAGAAGTATAACTGAAGCGGCTGCAGTCAGCCAGAATACTATTTTCAAAAAAAGTTTATTATTTTTCATTATCTTTTTGTAGAATATTATCTAAGAATCCTGATTGTGAAATATTTCCAGAATTATTATTTGCATTTGAATTTTGATTATTTGTTTTATTTTCTGTATTATTATTATCCATTTTTCCTCCTATTTTTTACATAAACAAAATAATTTTATATTTTTTAGTATAAATTTAAAAATAATTTATATAGATTATTGTTCATATTCTCTTATTATAAGAACAAATTTTTTCTCTTCTGGATTTAAAATTTCATCTGTGTTGTATCTTCCGTTATACCAACTTTTTTTAGAAAAATAATCAGCATATTCACGACTTTTGGTGAATATATATCCCTTTTTTGCAAATAGTGTATTTCTTATATATCCCAATTTTTGTTTTGAAAAAGTTTTTAGTATATCTTTGTTGTTTTTATGCATAACCTCATCGTAAACTCTGTCCAATGTCGCCAAATCATCGTCATTTTGATTAGACTGCGCTGATGGAGTAATTGGATTAGGATTAGTTGTATTTGCTGAATTTGTTGCATTTGGAGCAGGAGCGGCAGGCTGTCCTGATTGTCCTGGAACTGGAGTTGTAGCAGCAGGAGTGGCACTTTCTCCAGTAGCTGACATTATTCTTCTGAATAAAGTCATTCCATTTTCAAGTACCATATTAATTTCACTTAATTTTCTAATTCCAGACAATGTTTCGATTTTTTGTTTTTTAGAATCAAGTTTATATTGTGTTTCAGTAACTTCTCCAGTTGATTTGTCAAAGCTATAGTAAATTTTATAAATTCCGCCATTTTCTCCAATTACTCCGCTTACATATTTTTGATAATCTTCTTCTTTTACTTCCAAATCCTTCAAAGTTTTTCCATCTTTTTTAATTTCTCCATCCAAAGTTACAAAATCCATTGAATACGAGTTTTTATCATATTTTGTAGCAACTTTTACAATTTTTCGGTTATCAATAGAAGCAGGATCATCAGAATAATCTACGACAGTTGTGACATTATTTTCAGTCTGAGTAAGCTGCATAAGTTTTCCTTGCTCATAAACTTGCACTTTCTTCGTTCCAGTCAATTTATAATTTATTTCAGTTTCCCCTTGCAATTTTCCATTACTTACAAAGAAATATCCACTTTTTTGCGGAAGATCAAATGTAATTTTTCCTGTAAAAATTGCTCCTTTGTAATAGATAAAATTGTTATCAACCCTAAAATCAGTTGAATTTAATGCAACCGTAGCTCCTTGCGGATTTTGCGGCTTTGTATAAGTAGCTGATTGATATCTAGTATCTTTTGCATTATTATCTTTATTTTGGTTTGAACAAGATACCATAAATGCTAAAATAAGAATTGTGATTGATAATTTTTTCATATTTAAATATTTCCTTTCTTTAGCTGTTTTTGGACTGCTCATATTTATAATTTTTATTTGACAATCCCAAATTTTCTTTTCAAAATTCTATCAAAATTATTTAATTTCATCAGTAAATGGCAATTTTTTGTAGTCTGCCGCTTCAAAGCCAAAATAGTTTTTTACAGTTTTCTCAAAAAATCCAACATTTTCAAAGCCAAGCTCAGATGATTTTGAGTAACCTGTTCCACGCATTTCTACAGTATAGTTTTTTTCAAAATTTAATTTTGTACCCGCATTAAAGTATGTTTTATGATTAGCTTTCAATTTTTTATTAAAAAATTTATACGGCGCTACATTATCACTTCTTCCCCAAGTATATCCAAGAGCCACATCGTTATATTCTTTGCCGTTAATGTTACAAACTTTATAAAATCTAAAAAATTCTCCCGCTCCAGAACCGTGGTCTCCACCAATAGATGTAATTCCTGTGCAATAGCTTCCTTTTTTTGTTACGATTGTTTGTCCGAATGCAAAACTTCCTAATAATAATCCGACTAATAATAATTTTTTCATTATTTTCACTTCCTTTTTTTTTATTTTTTATAAATTTTAATTTTCTTGTTTTGGCTTTTAAAATTTTAAATTTTTTTAAATCACAATCTCCTGCTATTTTTTCAAAAAAAATTGTAGTGTTATTCTCATATATTTTAAATTCCATTATGGGATAAACATATAGATCATAATTTGTCTGATTGCTGCAAAACCAAAATGTTCCCTTTTCAGGATCGGTAAAGAATACTCCTGTTTCACCTTTTTCTGACCAGCTGAAATTATTTTCCTTTGGTATTGGCAATTTTTCCATTCTTCGTTTCAGCTCTCTTCTTATCAATGAACCTTCTAAATTAAAACCTTTAAAAATGTAAAGAATAATGGCAGACCAAATTATAAGACCAATTATTACATCACTTGTTTCTTTTTCTAAAAAAATAACAAAAAATAATGCTCTTATAACAAAAATTGCAATAAAAACATATTTTTATCAGATAGCAAAGTTTTTATAATTATATTCTTTAGATTTCATATTAATCTCCTTCTTTATTAATTTTATAATATTTTTTTATAATTTTAAAAGTTGAAATTTTTTTATAAAATACACGATAATACCAAATATTTAATAAATTAAAAAAATTTTTTTATTTTTTATTGTTTTAACGAGATATTATTTCTTCAAGTAGAGCTTTATTTTTTCGAAGTATTGCTGCTGCTTTTAAATAATTAATAACTGAAAGTAATGTATAAATTGGTCCAAATAAAAGTGCTACTACTAATCTTATTAACAGTAGCTGTCCAAATCCTTCAAGAGTAATTGCCACATAAGGACTTCGTGCCCTAAATGCATAATATAATCCTATTGGAATGCTTCCAAACCACATAGCCATAAGTAATGCTCCTTCAAAACTTTTTTCAACATTCATAAAAAATACTACAGCGGCTGTAATTATACTTACAATGTATATCATTCTCATTTTTGATAAGTTTTTTTCATGATAGGCAATAAGATTACTAAAACAGTCTGGACAATATGCTTCATCTTTTCGAGTTATCGAACAATCACTACAAATTGCTTTACCACAATTTTTACATATTGCGTGAGCATCTTTATCGTGATGATAAAAACATTTCATAATATTTCCTCCTAATAATACTTATTTATTTAATATTATCATGTATTTTATAAAAAATTTCAACTTTTAATATTTTTAATTTTGAAATTTTTTAGATAAATAATATTCCAAATTGGCATCTAAATATTCTTTAGCTGCATTAATTTTCTGCATTTCAACGGTTGTATCTTTTCCTGGATTTCTATCTGGATGATATTCTTTTGCTTTTGTTCTATGTGCTTTTTTGATATTTTGAAGTGAAAGTTGTGAATTTGTCTCCAATCCAAGTATTTTTAAATTTTCTTCAAATTTTTCGATTATATCTTCTGTAGAATATTGAGCTCCATATCCTTGTTGCTTTTGCTGCTCTTGTCTTGCATGCTCATATTTTTCGTATTCTTTTTGGAACCATTCGCTGTACCAATTTTCATATTCTTGATGTATTTTTTCATCATCTTTATCTTCTTCAAAAAATTTTCCAAACATTTCTGGCAGTTTAAAACTTAATGTATCTAAAGAAAATGCAACTCCCAGCAAAATAGCTACTATAACCAAAAAATTCCAAAAGAAGCTCCAATTATGAGCAAAAAAACTTATAAGAGCTGTTATTGCAAGAGGAATCAAAAGAAGAAATCCTAGAATTCCACTAGTTACAGTTACAAAAATTAAGACTGAATTTATCGTAAACTGAATAATTCTGACTATTTGTTTATTCATATTTCCTACCTTTCTCAAAAATTATAATATTTAATATTTCAGTGTAATTCTATAATTTATAAAAAAATAAATTTTTTTCATATTTTTTTCTCCGTAATATTAAAAATTTTTAGACATATTTTTAATATTATACTTTATTTTTTTATTGTTTTTATATTATAAAAAAATATTATTTTTTTATATTTAATTAAAAAAATTATAAAAAAATAGAATTTTTTTATTTTTATAAATTTCAAATAAAAAAATTGCTTTTTTTCCATAACTGTGGTAATCTTTTTGATATGAAAAAAATAAATAATTTAAATAAATTAATTAACTAAACGAAAGGAAGTAAAAAGATGAACTTTAATGACTACAAATATGAACATATTGAAGTGGAAAAAAATAAAAAGCTGAATTTTTCTGAAAATATTAAAAAAATTTTGAAAAATTCTAAAAAAATGTGGAAGAACAATGTGAATATTTTTGACAAAATTATAAAACTTAGAAATTATTTGGATACGATGCAGACACTTGTGTCAATTAGACATAGCATTGATACAACTGATGAATTTTATGATAAAGAAAATGAATACATGGATGAAATTAGTCCAATTTTATTTGGTTTTACAAATGATTTTTATAGAGCGCTTGTAAATTCTAAATTTAAAAAAGAGCTAATCCAAAAATACGGAAAATTTTTGTTTGACCTGGCTGAAAATACGCTAAAAACATTTTCTAGCGAAGTTATCCCAGATTTTCAGGAAGAAAATAGACTTACAAGTAAATATGAAAAACTTATCGCAAGTGCAAAAATTGAGTTTGACGGAAAAGAGCTGAATTTATCCCAAATGGTTCCTTACACTCAGTCAAAAGACAGAAATGTGAGAATTGAAGCGGCTAAAAAAGTTGCTAATTTTTTCTCTGAAAATAAAGAAGAATTTGACAACATTTACGACTCGCTTGTAAAAGTTAGAGATAAGATGGCAAAAAAATTGGGTTACAAAAATTATGTGGAATTTGGCTACAAAAGATTATCTCGACTTGAATATGACGCAAAAATGGTGGCTGGATATAGAAAACAAGTGTTAGAAAACATTGTGCCAATTCATACAGAACTTAGAAAAAGACAGGAAAAAAGATTGGGTGTAGAAAAATTGAGATTTTATGACGAAGCGATAAAATTTAATTCTGGAAATGCCGATCCGCATGGTTCACCTGAATGGATTTTAAATAATGGAAAAACAATGTATAAAGAATTATCTAAAGAAACTGACGAATTTTTTACATTTATGACTGAAAATAATTTACTTGACTTGCTTTCAAAAAAAGGAAAGATGAGCGGTGGATACTGCACTTACATTCCAGATTACAAATCACCATTTATTTTTGCAAATTTCAATGCGACTTCGCACGATGTCGATGTTTTGACACATGAAGCTGGACACGCTTTTCAAGTTTATCAAAGTCGTGGCTATGAAGTTCCAGAATATTTGTGGCCAACTTACGAAGCTTGTGAAATTCACTCGATGAGCATGGAATTTTTGACTTGGCCGTGGATGAATTTGTTTTTTGAAGAAGATACTGAAAAATATAAGTTTAATCATTTATCAGAAGCGCTTTTATTCATTCCATATGGAGTAACTGTGGACGAATTTCAGCACTGGGTTTACGAAAATCCAGAAGTTTCGCCGCAAGAAAGAAGAGAAAAATGGCTTGAAATTGAAAAAAAATATCTTCCAACAAGAGATTATGGCGAAATCGAAGAACTAAAAGAAGGAATTTTCTGGTTTAGACAAGGACATATTTTTTCATCCCCATTTTACTATATAGATTACACTTTGGCACAAGTTTGCGCATTTCAGTTTTGGATTAAAGCAAATGAGAATAGAGAAAAGGCTTGGAGCGAATATTTAAATTTATGTAAATTAGGTGGAAGCAAACCGTTTTTTGAATTAATGAAGTCGGCAAATTTGAAAAATCCATTTGAAGAAGGTGTATTATCTGAAGTTGTGCCAAAGATAAAAGAATATTTGGACAGCGTCGATGATATGAAATTATAAATTATAAATAAAATATATTAAATTATAAAAAAAATATATGATTAAATAAATTTTTTTACTTGCATTTACAAATGTTTAGTGGTATACTAATTGTAGATACAAATATGAGAAAAAAATATAATAAATTATGGAGGAAAAATATGATATACGAAAATATTATTGATTTAATTGGAAATACACCAGTTGTAAAATTAAATTTTTTAAAAGGTGACGATGTTGCTGATATTTATGTAAAATTGGAAAAATATAATATTGGGGGAAGTGTAAAAGATAGAGCGGCTCTTGGAATGATTGAAGCTGCAGAAAAATCTGGAGAATTAAAACCAGGTGGAACAATTGTAGAACCAACATCAGGAAATACAGGAATTGCATTAGCAATGATAGGAAAAGCAAAAGGATACAAAGTTATAATTATTATGCCAGATTCAATGAGTATTGAAAGAAGAAGTATTTTAGCTGCTTACGGAGCTGAATTAATTTTAACTGAAGGTGCAAAAGGAATGAAAGGTGCAATTGCAAAAGCTGAAGAACTTGCAAAAGAAAATGGATATTTCTTGCCACAACAATTTAAAAATCCTGCTAACCCTGCAAAACACTATGAAACAACAGCAAAAGAAATTTTAGATGATTTTCCTGTACTAGACGCTTATATTTCAGGAGTTGGAACAGCTGGGACTCTTGTTGGAGTTGGAAAAAGATTAAAAGAAGAAAGACAAGATACAAAAATATATGCTGTAGAACCTTCTTCATCAGCTGTATTATCAGGAGAACAACCTGGAAAACATTTGCAACAAGGACTTGGAGCTGGATTCGTTCCTGGTAACTATGACAGCAGCGTAGTTGATGAAATTGTAAAAGTAACAAATGAAGAAGCTATAGAATTTTCTACAAGAGCTGCAAAAGAAAATGGATTATTCGTTGGAATTTCTTCAGGAAGTGCAATAGCTGCAGCTTACAAAGTAGCTAAAAAATTAGGAAAAGGTAAAAAAGTACTAGCTATATTACCAGATGGTGGAGAAAAATATTTGTCAGTTGAAGCATTTAGAAACAGTTTATAATAAAAAAAGGGAGTGTATTTTTGCTCCCTTAATTTACAAAATATATAAATATGAAAATAATTCAAGTATTAATAAATTATTTACTTGAAATTTTTTTATAAATTTTATAAAATTAAATATATGGAAAAATAAAAAGTTAGAAAAAGGAGGAGTTTGCCATTTTTAAACAATTAAAAGAAGAATTTGACAATATCGCTCAAAAAGATCCAGCGGCCAGACATAAATTAGAAATTTTATTATATCCGTCGCTACACGCAGTAATAAATCACAAAATAGCGCATTTTTTTCAAAAGAAAAAACTTTTTTTCTTGGCTAGACTTTTTTCTCAAATTTCAAGATTTTTTACTGGAATAGAAATTCATCCAGGAGCAACTTTAGGAAAACGAATTTTCTTTGACCACGGAATGGGAATTGTAGTTGGAGAAACTGCTGAAATTGGCGATGATTGTGTAATTTATCACGGTGTGACTTTAGGTGGAGTGACGACCGAGAAAGGGAAAAGACATCCTACATTAAAAAATAATGTGACAGTCGGTGCGGGAGCTAAAATTTTGGGAAATATAACGGTCGGAAATAATGTAAAAATAGGTGCAAATTCCGTTGTTTTAAAAGATGTTCCCGACAATGCCGTAGCTGTTGGAATTCCCGCAAGAATTATTCAAAAAGCTGAAGAAGACTTTTTTATGTGGCATATTTAATTTGAAAAAGTAAGTTTTGAAGATGGAGAATATTGAAAGAAAGATTCGATATTCTCTATATTTTTGAACTTTAAATCAAATAACAAAAAAAATTTTTTTCAATTAAAATAAAAAAAAGTGTTGACAAAATTATTTTTTTTTGATATACTTACATAGTCGTAAAAGTTATGACTTGTTGGGCTGTCGCCAAGCGGTAAGGCACTAGACTTTGACTCTAGCATGCAATGGTTCGAATCCATTCAGCCCAGCCATTTTTTTAAAAAAATTTAAAATAGTTATTTATATAAAAATTGTCTAAAAAGACAGTTTTTTTATTTTTAAATTTTATAATTTATAAAAAAATTAAAATATTGAAAAAAATAGTAAATTTGATATAATTATTTAACAAAAAAAGAATAAAAATTAAAAAAATAGCGCCAGACCTTTTTAAAAAAGGAGACGAGGAAAAAGAGTTATCGAAAATTCGGCGGATGCTCTTTGGGTTATCACAACCTGAATAATATACAAAAATTATAAGAGATTATAAAACAAAAATATTATAGTGATTATTCTTTTTGAATTTTATATTTGTAAAGGAGAACGCTATGTGTGGAATAGTAGGTTACATCGGTTCACAAAATGCTCAAGATTTTGTAATTGATGGATTAGAGAAATTGGAATACAGGGGATATGATTCAGCTGGAATTGCTGTAAATACTGGAAAGTCAAAATTTGACATTGTAAAAAAAGTTGGAAGATTAAAAAATTTGGAAAATGCTTTAAAAGAGAATCCTTTGAAAGGTAATATTGGAATTGGGCATACAAGATGGGCAACTCATGGAAAACCATCTGATGTAAATTCTCATCCGCATTTTAACAAAGATAAGACTTTGGTTGTAGTTCACAATGGAATTATTGAAAATTACTTGGAATTAAAAAAAGATTTGATTTCAAAAGGATATGAATTTATTTCTGAAACTGATACGGAAGTTGTGGCTCATTTGCTAGATAGCCTTTATGAAGGTGATTTGCTGGAAGCCGTAAAAAAAATGTTAAAAATTATTAAAGGTGCGTATGCACTAGGAATGATGTCAATTTCAGAGCCAGATAGAATTATTGCTGCAAGAAAGGAAAGTCCATTAATTGTGGGACTTGGAAAAGGGGAAAACTTTATCGCTTCTGATATTCCAGCAATTTTAAAATATACAAGAGATATATATTTAATTGAAAATAATGAAATTGTAGAAATAAAAAAAGATTCTGTTAAAATAATGGATACTGAAGGAAATGAAGTAAAAAGAGATGTAACTCATGTTGAGTGGGATTTGGAAGCTGCTTCAAAAGGCGGTTACGAATATTTCATGGAAAAAGAAATTTATGAGCAGCCAAAAGTTTTGATGGAAACTTTGAACAGCAGAATTGATGAAAATAAAAAAATTAATTTTGAAGACGCTGGACTTACAAAAGAATATTTAGAAGGTGTAAGCAATGTATATATAGTAGCTTGTGGAACTGCATATCACGCAGGATTGGTTGGAAAATACATAATTGAGAAAAAAACTAGAATAAAAGTGGATGTCGAATTAGCTTCAGAATTCAGATATAGAAATCCAGTTATTGATGAAAATACGCTAATTATTGTATTGAGTCAATCTGGAGAAACTTTGGACACTTTGGAAGCTATGAAAGAAGGTAAAAGAAAAGGTGCTAAAGTTGTGGCAATAACTAATGTTGTCGGTTCTTCAATTGCAAGAGAAGCGGATCATGTAATTTACACTTGGGCAGGTCCTGAAATAGCCGTTGCTTCAACTAAGGCTTACAGCACTCAAATGATGATTTTGTACTTATTAGCAATTGATATGGCTTATAAATTTAATAAAATTACAAAAGAGCAATATGAACATGATATAGATTCACTTTATAATCTTAAAGAAAAAGTTGAAAAAGTGTTGGAACATTCAGAAAAAGTTGAAAAAGTAGCTGCAAAAATATTGAATCAACAAAGTATTTTTTATTTGGGAAGAGGATTAGATTATATGATAGCCGTAGAAGGTGCACTAAAATCTAAAGAAATTTCTTACATTCATTCAGAAGCATTTGCTTCGGGAGAATTAAAACATGGAACAATAGCGTTGATTGACGAAGGTGTGCCAGTTGTAATAAATGTTACTCAATCAGATTTATTCGATAAATCAGTTTCAAATATAAAAGAAGTTGTGGCAAGAGGAGCTTATGTAATTGCGGTTGCAAAAGAAGGAAATACATTGGTGGAAGAAGTTGCTGATGAAGTATTTTATATACCAGCAGTTGAAGATGAATATACAGGATTCTTGTCAATTATCATCCATCAGTTGTTAGCATATTATTTATCAAAATTAAAAGGAAATGATGTGGATAAACCAAGAAACTTGGCAAAATCAGTAACTGTAGAATAAATAAAAAAAGAATATTTGATATTTATAAAAAATATAAAAAATAAAAATAATAAAATAAAAGAAAATAGAGGTGTGAAATTATGAAACTTGATGATTTGAAAAAAGGAGCGGAAGACGCTTTAAAGAAAACTGAAGAAGGAGCAAAAAATTTAGCTGATAAGGCTGCTGAAAAAGCAAAGGAAGTTGCAGGAAGCGAAGTTGCTCAGAATATTAAAAAAGGAACAGAAGAAGTTTTTGAAAAAACTGTGGAAGGCGCAAAAGATTTAGCAGAAAAAGCTTCAAATAGTAAAATTGTTCAAGATGTGAAAAAAGGCACTGAGGAAGCAGTAGACAAGACAGTAGAAGGGGCTAAGGGCTTAGCAAATAAAGTTACTGGTGTATTTAAAAAATAGTAATTTTATAAGATTTACATAGAAGAACAAGAGTAATAAAAAATTAAGGGTTATCTTTTTATAAGATAGCCCTTTTATGAACTTAATTTATATAATTATTTTGAAATTTTTATACATTTGTCTATAATTTTTCTAATTTTTTTCTTCAAGTTCAGCAACTCCCCATTTTTCCATTGTCTTTTTTTCCAAATAAATTGTAGCTTTTGAAGATGAATATTCTTGTGTTTGTTCCAAAGTTTTTTTCACAGTTTCAAACATTTTTTTGTTGTTATTTTTATCAAAAATTTCATCTTCTGACAGATTCTTCAATTCTTTTTTTGCTTATAAAATCTTCGTTTGTCATTAATTCAAATATTTTTTTGTAGCTTCCTGCCACATCTGGCATTTTTTTATTTTTTTATATTTAATGTAACTTCCACGACATCATTTTTTTAACATATCTTATTTTTTTCAATTTCAATTTTATTGTTGTTTAACATATAATCAATCATATCACTAGAAAATTTTTTTCTATCTTTTTTTGATAATTTTTTTAAGCATCTGATTATTATTTTTTTAGACGCTTGAAATTGTTGATTCATCATTCGGGAAAGCATTGATTTCGTCCCAATTGATGCTCCTTGTAAAATTAAATTATAGTCTCTTTTAGCTGCAATTTCGATTTCTTTATTATTCTTATTCAGTTCTTGCTGTGATAAAGTGACACCTTTTTTTGAATAACTTTATAATTGTCTGAAAAATAGCTGGATTGACAAAGTTAGTAAGAGAAAAGTTAGTAGTTTTTTTCATAAATAATCACTCCTTTTAATTAAATTAAATTTTGAATCTTTATGTTATTTTTAACATATTTTTTTGAACTAGTGAAGATTTTTAAAGATAAATTTTTTTAGTTCGATATTTTTTTATTTGAAAAAAATATTTTTTTGATATACTTAAAAATGTAAAAAAATATTTTTATAGATTTGAGGAGAAAAAAAGATGAAATTGGAATTTAGTTATAAATTTGCAAAAAAACTTTTTTTGATGAAAAAGAAATTACTCAACTAAAACCATTTGTAGAATTGGCAAATGAAGTTTTAGTAAACAAAGAAGGAGCAGGAAATGATTTTCTAGGTTGGGAAACTTTACCTTGTGACTATGACAAAGAAGAATTTGATAGAATTAAAAAAGCTGCCGAAAAAATTAAAAACGATTCAGAAGTATTAGTTGTAATCGGAATAGGTGGTTCTTATTTAGGAGCAAAAGCTGCAATTGAATTTTTATCACACAGTTTTTATAATAATTTGCCAAAAGAAAAAAGAAATACCCCAGAAATTTATTTTGCTGGAACAAATATGAGTGGAGTTTATTTAAAACACTTAATTGAAGCAATCGGAGACAGAGATTTTTCAGTAAATGTTATTTCGAAATCTGGAACAACAACTGAGCCAGCAATTGCTTTCAGAGTATTTAAAAAATTGTTAGAAGAAAAATATGGAAAAGAAGGTGCTAAAGAAAGAATTTATGCAACTACTGATAAAGTAAAAGGAGCGCTTAAAACATTAGCTACAAGTGAAGGATATGAAACATTTGTTGTACCTGACAATGTTGGTGGAAGATTTTCTGTTTTAACGGCAGTTGGATTATTGCCAATCGCTGCGGCTGGAATAAATATTGATGAATTGATGCAAGGTGCAGCTGACGCTGTAAAAGATTTTTCTAGCAAAAAATTGGAAGAAAACCAAGCTCTACAATATGCAGCTGTTAGAAATATTTTACTTAGAAAAGGTAAAAGCGTGGAATTAATGGTTAATTACGAACCAAGATTACATTATTTTGCTGAATGGTGGAAACAATTGTTTGGAGAATCTGAAGGAAAAGATGGAAAAGGACTTTATCCATCATCAGCTGATTTTTCGACTGATTTACACTCTTTGGGACAATTTATTCAAGAAGGACAAAGAGTGTTCATTGAAACTGTTGTTTCAATTGATAAACCAGAAGTTGAATTTGAAATTGAAGAAGATACAGAAAATTTGGATGGACTTAACTTTGTGGCAGGAAAAACTATGGATTATGTAAATAAAAAAGCAAGAGATGGAGTTATTTTAGCTCATGTCGACGGTGGAGTACCAAATTTATCAGTAAATATTCCTGAAGCAACTCCTTACCAATTGGGATATGCATTTTACTTTTTTGAAAAAGCATGTGGAGTGAGTGGATATTTATTGGGTGTAAATCCATTTGATCAGCCAGGAGTTGAAGCTTACAAGAAAAATATGTTTGCATTACTTGGAAAACCAGGATATGAAGAAGCTGGAAAAGAATTAGAAGCAAAATTAAAAGAAATAAAATAAAAAAAATTTTTTTAAAAAAATAAAAATAATAAAAAAAGTTATTTTTTTAGTAAAAAAATTAAAAAAATAACTTTTTTATTTATTTTTAAAAAAATAACTTGATTTTTTTATAAAAAAAGATGTAAAATATATTAGGATAGGTGTGATATTAATTTTTTTAAATTAGTTTTTTTCTAAAAAAAGTTAATTATTTAGAAAATTTAAAAAAATTTAAAGGAAAATAAGTTTAAAGAATATGTTGAAATAAATTTTGAAAAAAATAAAAAAACAGAAGGAGCTAGCGGTGACAAAAAGAGAATTTATGGAAAAAAACTATTCCGAAGAAAAAAATCAAAAGTATTTGAATTTGCTGAAGAATATAAAAAGTATTTGAATTTGGCAAAGACAGAAAGAGAATTTGTCGTAGTGACAGAAAAAAAACTGAAAAAAAATGGTTTTGTTGATATAAAAACAAAAGAAACTTTAAAAGAAGGGGATAAAGTTTATTTTAATAACAGAGATAAAAATATTGTTGCAATAATTATCGGAAAAGAAGATATAAAAAATGGAATTAATATGATTGTTTCACATCTGGATTCACCAAGACTTGATTTAAAACCGAATCCAATTAAAGAGCAAGAAGAATTTGCACTACTTAACACAAATTATTATGGGGGAATAAAAAAATATCAGTGGGCTTCAACTCCACTTGCGCTTCATGGGGTAGTTTACTTGAAAGATGGAACAAAAGTGACTTTGGCGATTGGAGAACAAGAAGGAGAGCCAGTATTTTGCGTGCCTGATGTTTTACCACATTTAGCTCGAAAAGTACAGGGAGATAGAAAAACGGCAGAGGTGATAAAAGGTGAAGAATTGAAACTCCTTTTTGGAAATACGCCTGTAAAAGATAAAAATATTGATAAAAAAGTAAAACAATGGGTTTTAAATAAATTAAAAGAAAAATATGGAATGGAAGAAGATGACTTTTTTACAGCGGAGTTAGAAATTGTTCCAGCTGGTAAATTAAGAGATGTGGGCCTAGATGAAACTATGATAGGTGGTTACGGACAAGATGACAGAATTTGTGCATACACTTCCCTTACAGCACTATATGAAGTAAAAGATCCTAGAAAAACGGTTATGGTTTATTTAACAGATAAGGAAGAAATCGGAAGTGAAGGTTCAACAGGATTAAAATCAACATTACCAGAATATATTGTAGGAAAAATTTTGTCAATGACAGAAAAGAATTATAATGACCAAATGTTAAGAGAAACATTATGGAATTCAAAAGCGTTGTCATCAGATGTGACAGCAGCTGTAAATCCAGTTTTTTCTTCAGTTCACGACTTAGATAATGCGGCTAGATTATCTTATGGAATAGCTTTTGCAAAATATACCGGTAGTGGTGGAAAATATGGATCAAGTGATGCTGACGCAGAATTTATCCAGGAAATTAGAGAAGTTTTCGAGAAAAATGCCATAGAATATCAGATTGGAGGGTTTGGCAAAGTAGACGAAGGCGGTGGAGGAACTGTCGCAAAATTCTTAGCTTATTATGGAATAAGGACGATAGATGCAGGACCTGCACTTATATCTATGCATTCGCTATTTGAAATTTCTTCGAAAGCTGATTTGTATGAAACATATAAAGCGTATAAAGTGTTTTTTGAAATATAAAGGAGAATATAAATGAGCTATAAAATAGAGATATACAAAGATAATAAGTTTTATAAAAAAGCCGATTTCAGAGAAAAAGGGGATAAACTTTTAATTTATAAATGGGAAAATGTTGACAAAGGAAGTTATTTTTTTGAAATAAAAGATGAAAATGATGAAAGTTATGGAGTTACATATAACCACACTGCTCCATTTGCAGAAACTTTTGATGCTGTTGTCGAAAAAAATGCATCGGCTAAACCAATAACAGGTTTTCAAAAGGGAGTTGACATTTTAATTATATTTGTACCTGAAGAAAAGAAATTTATTTTGAAAAAAATGAAATTTTATAAAATGAATTTAGATATAGCTGAATTTGGATTGAGTGAAGCAAAAAGTATAAAAATTGCGACAAATTACGACGGCTGGAAACTGGAAGATGAACCGATTAAACAGCTTGATAAGACGAATTATGAAGTAATTTTGGCAATTCCTGAAGGAAGTTACGAATACAAATATGAAATTGATGGAAAATGGTATCCAGAAGGTGCAAATAAAAAATTAATAATTGGAGAAAACGGAGATTTGTTTCCTAAAGGAGATTTGGGAACTGGAAAATTTGTGTATGAAGCAATTGACAAAAATGTGAGCTTAAAAGCGATTGCACATAACTACAAAAATTTACAGTATTTTAATAAAATTTCCGATAGAGAATACGAATTTAAACTTAGAACACAGATGAATGATGTGGAAAAAGTCTATATAAGCATAGTTTTACATGAAGAAGACAACTATGAAATGATTTATGAACTTGAGCGATTTCGTGATAGAACAAATGGATTTGATTATTTTGAGAGAATCATAGATTTTGGAAAACAAGTTGATAAAATTCGTTATTATTTTCTTTTGGAAGATGGTGGAGTAAAAGCTTACTTTAATGGAAAAAACTTAGATTATAAAGTTCCACCAAAGATTGTAATTGATACAAAATCAGACGAAATTCAAATTTTTAGCATTCCAGACTGGGCTAAAGAAGTTATTTGGTATAATATTTTTTTCCAGATAGATTTTATAATAAAAAAATCACTATAATGATCCCTGTTTTTTTAATGAATTTGGACCAGAAGTATTTATGAGAAATGAACTTCATGAACAAAACTTTATAGAAAAATATAAATGGGAAAAAGTTAATAATTTATATGGAAAATTTGATAGAAACCGTTGGACAGCTGATTTTAAAGATAAAGTTGGCTGGGAAAGAATTGGAGAGCAGAATATAGATTATAGTTTAAAATATGCAAGAATGTATGGTGGAGATTTGCAGGGAATAAAAGAAAAAATACCATATTTAAAAGAACTTGGAATAACAGCAATATGGTTAAATCCAGTATTTTTCTCATATCAAAATCATAAATATGGGGCAAATGACTTTAGACATATTTCTCCTGACTTTGGAACAATTAAGACAAGCGGAAAAGAATATGGCGTAGAAATTAACAAAGAAAATAAATTTGGAAATAAATCTTATGTGGATGTACTTGGTTCAAATGTAAAAAATAACAGTGAATTAGAGTTATTGCAAGTGAACTTAAAAGGAGAAGACAGAGGTAAAAACGGTTATGGAGAAACTGAAGATCCAGCAACTTGGGTTTGGACAGAATCAGATTTGATAATGGTAGATTTAATAAAAGAACTTCATAAAAACGGAATAAGAGTTATATTTGACGGAGTTTTTAATCACAGCAGTGACAGACACTGGTCATTTGATGTTGTAATGGCTCAAGGAGAAAGTTCAAAATATAAAGATTGGTATAAATTTACTGATTTTAGCGACCATGTTCCTATAACTGATGATATGACTGATGCACAAGCTTATGAAACACTTATAATTAATAAGAAAAAAGTTCGTTACAATGCTTGGGCAGGATTTAATTCACTTCCAGAATTTAATACATTTAATCAGGAATATAAAGAATACATCTTTAATATCACAAGAAAATGGATGTATGGTCCAGATGGAGTTGAAAGTGAAAATTGGCAAGAAGATGACGGAATTGACGGATGGCGACTAGATGTGCCAAACTGCTTGGAAAATCAAGGTTTCTGGAACGAATGGAGAAAAGTTGTAAAAGAAAGCAAAAAAGATTCCTACATAACAGCAGAATTATGGGGAAATGCGTCAGTTGACATAAATAATGGAAATAAATTTGATACAGTTATGAACTATGAATGGCTAAAAACTGTGATTGGATTTTTTGTAAATCAAAGCAGTCAAGGTGGGTATCAATATAAATTAAAAGCACAGGACTTTTTTAACGAACTTCGTGAAAAAAGATCTTGGTATCCGTATCAAGCGCTTCAAGCCAGTCAAAATTTGAATGGTTCTCATGATACAGATAGACTTTATTCGAGAATAGTCAACGATGGAATTGGAAGAAATCTGGAAGAAGGAAAACAGTTAGAAAAGGGTTACAACAGTATAAAACCGTGTCTTGCTGGAAATTATCATCCAAATACGACAATTGACTGGAGAAATAGTGAAATTAAACCAAAAGATGTTTTAAAGTTAATTTCAATTTTTCAAATGACTTATATTGGAGCACCGATGTTATTTTATGGTGATGAAGTAGGAATGTGGGGAGCAACAGACCCTTATTGCAGAAAGCCAATGTTATGGGAAGAATTTATCTATGACAACGAAAAAAATCCGTCATATATCAATCAAAATGAAAGTTATTCACAAGAAGTTGACACTGATTTATTTCAATGGTACAAAAAATTAATAAAAATAAGAAAAGAAAATAGAGTTTTAGTCTATGGAAAATTTAAAGAAATAATGGCAGATAACGAAAAGGATGTCATTGTCTATGAAAGAATTAATGACAGATATTCAATAATTGTTGTAATCAATAATTCTTTTTTATGAACAGGAAATCGAATTTTCAACTGACTATTTAGACGAAAAAAATTTATAAATTTAATAGACGGAAATACATTTTTATTCTGCTAGTAATGGAAAAGGTAAAATTAAATTTAAAAACCGAAAGAAGGAAAGATTTTTAAAAAAAAGGGCATAAATGGGAAGAATAGACGAAAAATAAAATTTCGATTTGCGACAGTTGAAGATGCAAGTAAAATTTTTAAAAAAATTTATGAATATTATATAAAAAAATACGACTATAACTTTTGAATATGATGTACCAACACTTTTGGAATTTAAAGAGAGAATAGAAAAAATTTTGCCAGAGTATCCATATATTGTCTGTGAATGTGAAAATAAAATATTAGGTTACGCCTATGCTCATAAAGTTTGGGAAAGAGCAGCTTACATGTGGGATGCTGAACTTTCTGTTTACATTGATAAAGACTATGTCCAAAATGGCTTAGGAAAAAAATTGTATAAAATATTAATTGAAATTTTGAAGTTGCAAAATGTCGTAAATGTGTATGGCTGTGTAACTTTTCCAAATGAAAAAAGCGACAGGTTACACGAAAGTTTTGGATTTAAAAAAATTGGAATTTTTGAAAATTCTGGCTATAAATTTGGAAAATGGATAGGTGTAACTTGGTTTCATAAAGCAATTTTAGAGCATAAAAATGAACCTGAAAAATTGAAAAAAATATCACAAGTTGACAAGAAAAAAATAGAAATCATTTTAAAAATAAAAAAAAATTTTTTTAAATAAAATTAAACTATGTGCAATAAATAACTTGAAAATTAGATTAAAGAGTGATATAATTTTAGTAGAAAATAAAATAATAAACACAATAAATTTAGGAGGCACTAATGGCTAAAAAAACATTAAAAGATTTAGATGTAAAAGGTAAAAAAGTTTTAGTAAGAGTTGACTTTAATGTACCTATAAAAGACGGAGTTGTTGGGAATGATAACAGAATTACTGCTGCATTGCCTACATTAAACTATATTTTGGACAACGGTGGAGCAGTTATTGCTTTTTCTCACTTAGGAAAAGTTAAAACTGAAGAAGATAAAGTTTCAAAAACATTGGCACCAGTTGCTAAAGTATTAGCTGAAAAATTAGGAAAACCAGTTAAATTTGTACCTGTAACAAGAGGACCAGAATTGGAAAAAGCAGTTGCTGAATTGAAACCAGGAGAAATTTTAATGTTTGAAAACACTAGATTTGAAGATTTAGATGGTAAAAAAGAATCTAAAAATGATCCTGAATTAGGAAAATATTGGGCTTCTTTAGGAGATGTATTCGTAAATGATGCATTCGGAACTGCTCATAGAGCACACGCTTCAAATGTAGGAATTGCTTCAAATATCAAAGAATCAGCAGTTGGATTCTTAATTGAAAAAGAAATTAAATTCATCGGAGGAGCTGTTGATAATCCTGAAAGACCATTAGTAGCTATTTTAGGAGGAGCAAAAGTTTCTGATAAAATTGGAGTTATTGATAACTTATTAGAAAAAGCTGATAAAGTAATTATCGGTGGAGGAATGATGTTCACTTTCTTAAAAGCATTAGGAAAAAATACAGGTTCTTCATTATTAGAAGCTGATAAAGTAGATTTAGCTAAATCATTAATCGAAAAAGCAAAAACAAAAGGTGTTGAATTATTGTTACCAGTAGATGCTGTTGTAGCTCAAGAATTCAGTAACGATGTACCATTTAAAACAGTTTCAGTGGATGACATTGAAGATGGATGGATGGGATTAGATATAGGTGAAAAATCTGTAGAATTATTCAAAAAAGCTTTAGAAGGTGCTAAAACTGTAGTATGGAACGGACCTATGGGAGTATTCGAAATGTCTAACTATGCTAACGGAACAATTGGTGTTTGTAAAGCAATCGCTGAATTGAAAGACGCTAAAACAATTATCGGTGGAGGAGACTCTGCAGCAGCAGCAATTCAATTAGGATTTGCTGATAAATTCTCTCACATTTCAACTGGTGGAGGAGCTTCAATGGAATACTTAGAAGGTAAAGTATTACCAGGTGTAGCAGCTATTTCAGAAAAATAAGGTGAAAGATAAAAAATAAAGCTTGTTATTATATATAATTTTTTCATTTTAACAATATCTAGCAAGAAGTCTCCCTCTTCTACAAGAGGGAGATGAATTGCAGAACATAACTTGAAATAATAATTATTATATGGTATAATACTCGTACATCAGGGCAGGGACTGCCCGAAGAGCTTGGTAAATATATTTGGCTAACAGAAGCAGATACTTCCCAAGAAGCTCCCACTTCTAAAAGCGGGAGTAGTTCACTTATGGCTGTTTCTAAAATTTACTATTTTGGGAACGGTCATTTTTTATTAAAAAAATTTGGGTAGGATAATTATGGCTATTGATATTATTAGAATTTTAGCTTTTATTTTTATTAAATAGTGCAAGAACACTCGCGACTTTTAGTCGTAAGATGAATTGCACGAAAATTTTAGTAAGCATATAGGGAAACTTGTATGTAGACATGGAGCAAAACCGTGCAACAAAGAAACTGAATTGCTGGGAACTCTTAAAGCTAGTATAACCACAACATAATACCTAAGTGAGAAAATGGTATAAGTGTGAAGGTAGCGAAAGCAGAAAAAATATACTAGATGGTGCAAGGTTAAATCCTAAACATTATGATAATAGACAATCAGCAGCTAAACCTGAAAAGGAAAGTTCAACGACTATCCCTCGTGAGGGGAGTACAATACAAGCGATTGGTATTGGAAGTGGTTTCGCCTAAGTCCTTGAAATAGGATATGGATAAGATATAGTCTGTGCTTGTTAGAGACAACAAGAAGTTCAAGGCTAATCTCCTTAATTTATTAAGGAGTATATATGCCATGAGAACTGCATAAGTAGTAGCGCACTTATGTGAACGACGCTTCCCACTGTTGTGGGGTTTTAAAAACTTTAAAAATATTTAAAAATAAATAAAAAATATTACTTTTTTTAAAATATAGAGCATATAACATTAAGACAAAAGAGAATAGCTAGAAAGAGAAATAATCGTATAAATGATTATCTTTCAAAAGTGGCAAAAATAATTGTAAATTATTGTCTTAATAATGATATAGGAAAACTAGTTCTAGGATATAATGAAGATTTTCAAAGAAAATCAAATATAGGAAGTATAAATAATCAAAACTTTGTAAGTATACCATATGGAAAATTAAGAGATAAATTAATATACCTATGTAAACTATATGGAATAGAATTTAAGCTGCAAGAAGAAAGTTATACATCAAAAGCAAGTTTCTTTGATGGAGATATAATTCCAATATATGATAAAGAAAATCAAAAAGAATATATATTCAGTGGAAAAAGAACAAAAAGAGGACTATATCAAACAAGTAAAGGTTATCAATTAAATGCGGATTGTAATGGAGCATTAAACATATTAAGAAAAAGTAAAGTTGTGGACCTAAGCGTCCTATACAATAGAGGTGATCTGAACACACCTAAAAGAATAAGGGTAATGTAAAGCTATCAAACTTCTTAGAAAATTTTTGAATATTTTTAAAGATTTTAGAACCCTGCGACTTTGGTTGTGGGAGGTTCAGAGTGCTTCTTCATACAGTTAATACTCAATATGGTGAGAACATTTGGATCTTGTTATATGGGATAATTTCTATAGGAGTTAATTTATTTATAATGATTAGTGGATATTTGCTGCTGGATAAATCAGAAAAAATGTCGATATTTTTTAAAAAAAGAATTAAAGGAATACTTCCACTTTTTATATTTTTTAATATAGTTTATATTTTTTTGCAAATAAAATAAAAAAATAATACAAGGATCACAAGGAAAGAAATTGTAGCACCACATTTTTTTGGTATATTTATATGATTTTTAGGTTTGTATTTTTTATTACCCCTTGGCTTCAAAAAAAGTTCTAAAAATTTGCTAAAAAAAGAAACTTTTTTTGTATTAATTTTTGTGGTTTTTTTGTGTAATATATTAAATCCACATTTGATAAAATTTGATCTTCCAAGAATTCCATTTTCACATTTTTCCAATAACAGAATTTATTGGTTATTATATTTTAGGATATTACATAAAAGTTGATAGAGATAAAATAAAAAAATACCTTTTTTTATAATAATCGCAGTTTATTTAGTTGGTTTTTTTATAAGTGCAATTTCCACAAAATATGTTTTTACTAAAAACAGGAAATAGAATCAGTGATTTTTTTGACAAAAATTCACTTGGAACATTTTTTTATGACAATTTCATTTTTTTACCTTTTTTTATAAAATTTGATTTTAAAAAAATAGAAATGAGATAATTAAAGTTATTGCAAATTCAACATATTTTTGGATTTTTTTAGTACATTTATTAGTTTTTAAAAAAATTGTTTTGAAATTTAGTGATGAGATGATTTTTTTAAATCTGTTGTTACTGTAATTATTAGTCTTTTACTTGGAATAATTTATGAAATATTTATAAAAATTTTAGTAAAAATTAAAATTAAAAAAATAAAAAAATTTGAATTTCAAAAATATTGTTTTTTTGTATAAAATTGTTTTTATTTACAAAATAATATTTATTACAAAAAAAGGTTGATTTTTTTCTCAAATTAAAGGTATTATTTTAAAGTGATATGATTTTTTTAATCATAATTATTTTAATATAATAAAAAAATATAGATATTGTTGTCTGTAATGTAGAAGGAGAGAAAAAGAAATGAGTATAAAAAAAGATTGGGCGGCAAAAGTCCTGAAAAGAGATAAAGTTGCAAATAAAACTTTTGAAATCACTGTTTCAAAACCTGAAGGATTTGAATATGAAGTGGGTCAATATGTTAATTTTAAGTTTCCAGAACCATATTTTGAAACTAAAGACAATATGATGAGACCGCTATCTATTGCTTCACATCCTGAAGAAGATGTACTTAAATTCGTAGTTCGTGAAAGTGAAAGTGATTTTAAAAAAATGTATAAAGAAATTAAAATGGGAGATCCTGTTTCACTTTTTGGACCACTTGGAAACTTTATTCCAGTAGAAATTCCTAAAGACCAAAATATAGCTCTTTTAATTTCAGGAATTGGAATTGCGCCAGTGTTACCATTTTTCAAAAAATTGAAAGATGAAAAACATGAAGGAAAAATAAAATTATTTTACAGCAATCGTACGCCTGATATTGTAACTTATGACAAAGAATTGGAAAATTATCCGCTTGGCGATAATTATGAATATATAAAAGTTTTGACAGGAGTTCAAAAAAGAATTGATGGAGATTTTATTGAAGCTCATGTTGGAGATCTAAATGACTATGTTTATTATATCGTAGGAACTAAAGAATTTATTAAATCAATGAGAATGGCATTAAAAGATAAAGGTGTTGACAATAAAAAAGTAAAAATTGATAATTTTGGATAAAAAAAGAAGGTTGTCGAAAAAGACAGCCTTTTTTCTTTTTTTATTAATTTAATGTTTATATTTTTCATAAATATTTTTTTTAATTAGAAAAATTTTAGTTATTTACTTCTCTAATTTCATTTTCACTTTTTGCCACAACAATTGTACAAACAGCATCTCCAGTTATATTTACAACTGTTCTAAACATATCAATAATTCTATCGACACCAATTACAACTCCAATTCCTTCAAGCGGTAATCCAGCTTGTTTTAACACAAGTGACAACATAAGCATTCCAGCTCCTGGAACCCCTGCCGTACCGACTGAAGCTAGTACCGCTGTTAAAATAATTCCAATATATTGTGTTGGTCCTAACTGAATGTTATAAAGATTTGCGATAAATACTGCCGCAACTCCTTGCATAATCGCAGTTCCATCCATATTTACTGTTGCTCCCAATGGAATTGTGAATGAGCTAATTTCTTCTGAAACACCGAATTTTTCTGATAATGTTTCAATATTTACTGGAATTGTCGCATTGCTGCTCGATGTAGAAAATGCTACTGAAATAACATTTAAAAAGTTCTTGAAAAACTTAATTGGATTCATTTTTGCCATACTTACAAGCATTATTTGATAAACTCCTGTATGAATTACAAAAGCTATTAATGTTACGACAACAAATCCTACTAATTTAACTAGCACATCCACTCCTGTTGAAGCAACCACTTTTGAAATTAGTGCAAAAACTCCAAGTGGAGCAACTTGCATTATAAGTTCTACCATTTTTAACACAAGTTCATTTGCTTCTTCAAGTAAAGTTTTTAAATTTTTAACTTTATCTCCTAAAGCTGTAATTGCAACTCCTAAAAGCAAGAAGAATATTATTATTGCTAACATTTTTTCCTCTGACATTGCATTTACGATATTTTTGGGAATCATATCAAGCAATACATCAATAAGTTTACTTTGCTGAGCAATTTCAAATTCTCCTTTTGGAAGATTTCCGTGAATCATTCCTTTTCCAACATTGGAAATTCTCGCTACAAATAGTCCAATAGCTACGGCAATCGCAGTAGTTGCAAAATAAAATCCTAAAACTTTTGTCCCAATTCTTCTAAGTTTTTTTACATCTCCAATGGAAGCTGCTCCCATTGCAAGTGATATCGAAACAAGCGGCACGATCATAACTTTCATAAGATTGATAAACATTCCTCCAAAAAACGCAAGAACTGAATCAATAACAACATCTTTTACAAACGGATTAGCTGCAAAAGGACTCAAAATCATTCCAAATACAACTCCAAGTGCCAGTCCAATCATAATTCTGGTTGTCAAGCCAAATTTTTTCATAAATTTTTTAACAGTATAAAATACTGCCTCCTTTCCAAAATTTTGTAATATATCCTGTATTTTTAACTTTTTTTATGAAAAAAATTTACAACCTATTTTTGAAAAAAATTTTATTATTTTTTTAAATATTTTTTTAATATATTTGTTTTTCTTTTAAATTTATTTCATCTAATATTTCGTTAACTTTATCGCTAAAAAAATATTTTTGATTGTGTAAAAAAATATGTGAGAAAAATATAAATTTTTTTTGCTATGTTGGTGCAAACATTGATGTATTTTTCATTTATTTTTTTCGTGATTTTTTTCTATTTTTTTATATACAGATAAATAATTTCTATAAGCAACATTACACTCCAAAAACATCAAATAGAATGCTCTATCTTTTTTTATACTTTGTTTCCAATTTCTTACTTAATTCCGAATTTAAAGAAATATTTTCATCTAAATCTCCTGTTTTTATCTAATTGATATTGATACAGAATTTCTTTTTTTACTTCCAAATTTATCAACAAAGTACTCAGCATCCTGTAATTTTATTTCTTTTTAAACCTAATCTTTTTTTCTAAAGTTTTTCTCATCTAAGTTATATTCAATCTTATTACCGTTAATCAAAAAAATATGTTTCTGGTTTGATACCATATTTTTCCTTTATAAGAATCTGTTTCCTCAATATAGCCAATCCAATTATTATTAATTTTAGCTAATCCATCTAAATACAAAGTTATATCTTCAGGTTTCGTCTTATCTACAAGTTTATAAACTTCATGTTCCGAATCCGAGCTTAAAGTTCTCTTTATCAAAAAAATTTTTTTGATATTTCAAGTTCGCTGTTACGATTAACAGTATCATAAAGGGAAACGGAGATAAACAAATAATAATGATAAAATTGTAAATGCGATAAGAAAAATTAAACTTTCGTTTTGAAACAAAAAAACCAGAAAGTTAATAAAATTAATATTGGAATTATAAAAGGGGATAACAGGACAAATCCCCAAGTTATATTTGTATCTGCAAGCATATTTTTCTCCTTAATTTCTATATATTTATGACCCTTTTTATTTTTTTCAGAAATACTTTTTTTAAAAAAACTCTCATAAATCTCAAGTTTATCATCAAGATTTTTGTAAATATTTTTTTGCCACTTTTCAATTTCTATGTTTACATATTTTTTATGATTTGTCAAAATTTTCATTCTTTCTGACAGAGTAAAAAATATAGGGGTAGCCAAAATAACATAATAAAATATTTTTGGCTGTCTTTTTTAAATCATTCTGCTTTGTGATATTTCCTTCAGAACTTCCCTTATCAATCTTTCTCCTCCTCTTAAATATGGAATATTTGTCCCTTTTCCTGCTTCGCTAATAATATCTGCCAAACAATTTGTTTCTATTACTTTTTCCATTGTATCCGCTCTTGCCCCATTAAAATACACTTTGTGAGCCTTGTCCCTATCCTTGCCGTAGTTTGCAAAGAAAGTTTCGAACCTTTCAATATTAAGTTTTGGCATTTCAAAAGAATTGACAAGATTATACACGGTAGCTTTTGAAATACCGTAAGTCTTTGCAATAAATGAAGCCGCAGTATGCTGATATTCAAAAAGTATAGTAAAAATCAGCTCCTCAGAAAGCCGTCTGTACCGCTTAAGTCCAATTTTTTCATCAATGTAGTAGCGCCTGTTTTCTTGTCTACATATTTTCGACGTTCAAAAGTTACATACCCAAAAGCAGTAGTAACAGTTTTTTTGATAAACTCTTTGCTTTTAAATCTATCCTTTCTTTCATCGGAATAAAAAAATCTGTCATCAACTTTTTTGACATAAACTCTAAACAATATTTCAAAAGCCTTTGTGATAAATAGTTTAAATTGTTGTTCAAACGAAAGTTTGAAGGAGAAAATATTTTATAAAAAAATCTTTACAAGTGAATAAAAATCTGATATTCTAATCATAGAGGAAACCACCTTTCAATAGGATTGAGGGATTATATTGTAACTGGTCTCTTCTTTTTTGTTAATTAAAAATTTTATTAAATTTATTTGCCCCTATATTTTTTACTCTGTCGCATACTCAACTGCCTGTTAACGAACACGGTACTCTTCTGATATACTATTCATAGAAAAGGTTTCTCCTTATGTAGTTTTGATTGGTTTACATTATATCAGAAACCTTTCTTTTTATCTTCTTTTTTTGTCACATATGTATTGTACCACGACACTCTCCTTTAATTTAAAGTAAAAAAATCAATTTCTCTATTATTCCATGTTATACTTGACTTATCAAAATTATTTTAAAAATTTAGAGGTGATTATTTATGAAATCAGGTTATGAAATTTTGAATGATCCTTTTCTTAACAAAGGAACAGCATTTACAAAAGAAGAAAGAAAAAAATATGGATTATTGGGACTATTGCCAGCACAATTCCAAACGATAGAAACTCAAGCGAAACAAGTTTACAAACAATTTCAAGCGAAAGATAAATTAATAGAAAAAAGACATTTTTTGATGGAAATTTTTAACACAAATAGAACATTATTTTATTATTTATTTAATGAACACGTTGTTGAGTTTATGCCTATTGTTTATGATCCTGTAATTGCAGAAAGTATAGAAAATTACAGCGAATTATTTGTAAATCCTCAGAATGCGGCTTATTTGTCAGTAAAAGAACCAGAAAATATAGAAACAATTTTAAAAAATGCCGCAAGTGATAGAAATATTCGATTGATAGTTGTTACAGATGCTGAAGGGATTTTAGGAATTGGAGATTGGGGAACTAACGGAGTAGATATTTCAGTTGGAAAGTTAATGGTTTATACTGCTGCAGCTGGAATTGATCCTTCTACAGTTCTTCCAGTTGTGATTGATGCAGGTACGAATAGAAAAGAATTATTGGAAAATGAATTTTATTTGGGAAATAAATTTGAAAGAGTTAGAGGTGACGAATATTATAACTTTATTGATAAATTTGTAAAAACAGCTGAGAAAATTTTCCCGGATTTGTATCTTCATTGGGAAGATTTTGGAAGATTAAATGCTGCTAATATTTTATAAAAATATGAAAATGAAATTTCAACTTTTAATGATGACATACAGGGAACAGGAATTATTACTTTAGCTGGAATTTTAGGAGCATTAAAAATTTCTGGTGAAAAACTTACAGATCAAGTTTATATGTGTTTTGGTGCAGGAACTGCTGGAGCTGGAATTGCCAAAAGAATTTTTGATGAAATGATTGAACAAGGACTTTCTGAAACCGAAGCAAAAAAGCATTTTTATTTAGTTGATAAGCAAGGATTATTGTTTGAAGATACAGAAGGATTGACACCAGAACAAATTCCTTTTGTGAGAAAGCGTGATGAATTTGAAAATTCTGATGAACTAATAACTTTAGAAGCAGCGGTTAAAGCTATAAAACCAACAATTTTAGTAGGAACTTCAACGGTACCAAAAACTTTTACAAAAGAGATCATACAAGAAATGGCAAAGCATACAAAAAGACCTATAATTTTTCCATTAAGCAATCCTACAAAATTAGCAGAAGCATCTGCGAAGGATCTTATTAAATGGACAGATGGAAGAGCCCTTATTGCAACAGGAATTCCATCAGATCCTATAGAATATAAAGGAACTGTTTATGAAATTGGACAAGCTAATAACGCATTAATTTATCCTGGATTAGGACTTGGAATTATTGCAACAAAATCAAAACTTGTAAATAACAAGATAATTTCAGCAGCAGCTCATTCATTAGGGGGAATTATTGATACAAACAAACCTGGTGCTGCAGTACTTCCACCTGTATCGAAATTAACAGAATTTTCTGAAACGGTAGCACTTGCAGTAGGAGAAAGTGTATTAGAACAAAAATTAAATAGAGATCCTGTTGATGATTTAAAAGAAGCAATTAAAAATACAAAATGGATTCCTAAATACAAAAAACTTTAATTGACAGAATAAAAAATATAGGGGCAGCCAAAATAACATAATAAAATATTTTTGGCTGTCTTTTTTAAATCATTCTGCTTTGTGATATTTCCTTCAGAACTTCCCTTATCAATCTTTCTCCTCCTCTTAAATATGGAATATTTGTCCCTTTTCCTGCTTCGCTAATAATATCTAGCAAACAATTTGTTTCTATTACTTTTTCCATTGTATCCGATCTTGCCCCATTAAAATACACTTTGTGAGCCTTGTCCCTATCCTTGCCGTAGTTTGCAAAGAAAGTTTCAAACCTTTCAATATTAAGTTTTGGCATTTCAAAAGAATTGACAAGATTATACACGGTAGCTTTTGAAATACCGTAAGTCTTTGCAATAAATGAAGCCGCAGTATGCTGATATTCAAAAAGTATATTAAAAATCAGCTCCTCAGAAAGCCGTCTGTAGCGCTTAAGTCCAATCATAATTCTAGTTGTCAAGCCAAATTTTTTCATAAATTTTCTAACAGTATGAAATACTGCCTCCTTTCAAAAATTTTTATAACATATTTTTATATTTTTAACTTTTTACGAAAAAAATTTACAATCTATTTTTGAAAAAAATTTTATTATTTTTTTAAATATTTTTTTAACAAAAAAATAAAGTTGATAAATTTAAAAAAATATTTAAGAAAAGAATTAATATAAATTTTTTTATTAAAATGGTCAAAAAAATATAACTGTAAATGATTTTTTTATTTTTTTATTTTTTTCAAATAATTTTTCATAAATCTCAAGTTTATCATCAAGATTTTTGTAAATATTTTTTTGCCACTTTTCAATTTCTATGTTTACATATTTTTTTATGATTTGTCAAAATTTTTCATTCTTTTCTTTTTATCGTTCCGTTCCCTTCATATCGTAAATCTGAATATTTCTTAATTTCACTCAATTTCATTCCCATGTCTTTTTAATCTTTTTTTAACATTTTTTTATCCATTCAATATCAGTTTCATCGTATATTCTTCTATTCTTTTCGTCTCTTTTTACACGAAACAGCTCCTTTTTTTCATAAAACCTTATTGTATATGGAGTTAAGCCTGTTTTTTTCTGAAAAATTCCTTTATTTGCATTGTTCTATTTTTTTCTCCTTCTCTATTATTATAACTAAAAAAATAATAGTTGAATATTAATTATAAATATTAAATATTTTGGTTATTTTTATATTATACTAAATATATGAAATGAAAAACAACTCAAATAAAAAAATTTTTGGAGGTAAAATGGAAACTTTGTTAGAAAAAAATTAATTTTGGAAAAAAATTTAAAAAAACTCTTGACTTATACTATACTCTAACTGCTATTCTTTATTTATCAAATTTATGGAGGTAACAACTATGAAAACAAAATATACTGTTATAACAGGAGCAAGTTCGGGAATAGGTAGAGCCGTGGCTCTAAAATTCGCAGAAAGAAATAAAAATCTTATTCTGATTGCACGAAGAAAGAATTTACTAGAGGATCTAAAAAGCGAAATTTTGAAGAAAAATCCTAATTTGGACATTCTTGTAATAGATTTTGACTTAACCGATGTCAATAAAATTTCTGAACTATATTCAAAATTAAACAATTATCACATTGAAACTTTAATAAACAATGCTGGATTTGGAATGTATGGTGATGTAAAAGAGCAGCCTTTAAATAAAATTTCAGATATGCTTCATCTCAATGTAGAAGCATTAACTTTGTTATCTTCCTTATACGTCCAAGATTACCACAACGAAAAAGGATCTCAATTAATCAATATCTCCTCAGCAGGAGGCTACACAATCGTCCCGAACGGAATTGTCTACTGTGCCACAAAATTTTACGTAAACGCCTTCACAGAGGGACTCGCACTAGAATTAAAGCAAAACAACGCACAATTAAAAGCAAAAGTCCTAGCACCCGCTGCAACCAATACTAACTTTGGAAATGTCGCAACTGGTAAAACTGATTTTGATTATGATAAATCTTATCCAAACTATCATACATCCGAAGAAATGGTAGATTTTCTCATTCAACTTTACGAAAGCGACAAAACTGTCGGTTACATCAACCGTGAAACTTTTGAATTTAACTTATCTGATGGATTTTTTCAAAATGCATTTAGTTCTAAAAATAATGTGAAATTTTAAATATTAGTTTTTTTATTGTTGATTTTTCATAAAAAAAATATTATAAAATATAAAAAAATTATTATTTGGGAGTGATTTTTATGAAAAAAATTTATATTTTTTTATTTTTCTTTGTTAATTTGCAGTTTAAGTTTTTTTCTGACACTAATATCGACCAAATATCTTCTGAAGTTTGGAGATGTCCTCATTCTGTTGACAGAACTTTTAAGGGGCTTACTTATATAAAATTCTTGAATGAAAACGGTAAGCCGTCTATTTCAGTTAGCATATTGGATAATCGTGCAGCATTAAAAACAGGAAAAGTTTCGCTTGAACTTTCACAATTAGATTACGAAGTAAAAGAAAATGAAAATTCTATCTATTTTATAAACTTAAATGATAAAACACAAGTTTTTTCAGATTACAAATTATCTTATTCATTTGACAAAAAGAATAGACCTAAAATGGATTTATATCGTATTTCAGATAACAAGAAACTTTGCAGTCTTATAACAAATTAATTTTTTATAAATTATAAATACAGGACATCATTTTAACAATGCCCTGTTTTTTTATTATTCCAGTTTTTTTCCCTAATATACTCATTCCCATAAAATGCCCAAGCCAACTGCCCAGTCATCACAATCCAAATTAGTGGCTCGCAAATCATCACACCAAAATAACCCAACTTTGGCACAATAAAAATTACGAAAATTATTTTCCCAAAAAATTCGATTATACTGGAAACTAGAGGGATTACTTTTTCTCCTAGAGCTTGTAGAGCGTATCTTAAGTTGAATAAAACGCCTAATATTGTGAAAAATGGTGAGGCCATTTTTAGGTAGGTTGAACCGTTGTAAAGGACTACTTCGGAGTTTGAGCCAGACATTAGGTAAATCATATTTTTTGAAAATAGGTAAACGAAAATTGTGATTCCGATTGCAAAAAAGATGTCCATTAGGTTTGCGTAAAATACACCTTTTCGTATTCTGTCGACTCTGTCGGCTCCTTTATTTTGAGAAACGAAGGTTGCTAGTGCAAGTGCCATTGTTGTTAGTGGAATGTTGCAAAATCCCATTAATTTTCTTGCCGAAGTGTGTCCAGCGATGATTAAATAACCAAATCCATTTATTGCGTATTGTAAAATTAGTGATCCTGTTAATACAATTGCAATCATTAATCCCATTGAAATTCCTTGTCCGAGCAATTCTCTGTATAATTTTGCGTCGAATCGGAAATGTTTTTTTCTTGGGATTAAAATTGGTTCTTTTATGTAAATGTAAATTACGCTTAAAATTACAGATATTGCTTGTGCGATAACAGTTGCGACTGCTGCACCACCAATTCCCATTTTAAGGGAAGTTATGAAATAAATATCAAGAAAAATATTTAAAATTGAAGCAATTACTAAAAATACAAGCGACATAAAACTGTTTCCGATTGCTCTCAAAAGTCCTGATGACAAGTTATAGGAAAAAGTTACTCCTATGAACATTGTTATAATATTTATGTATTCAAATGCTTCATTTATGATATTTTCAGGTGTATGTAAAATTTTTAGCAACGGCATTAAAATAAATCTTGATAAAATCATCACGGCAATTGTTACCATAAGTCCAATAACAATCGAACCTGCAACCGATTTTTTCAAAAGATTTTTATTATTCGCTCCGTAACTTCTTGCTGCAACCATACTAAGACCATTCCCAATTCCAAGCGCAAAACCGAAAATTAGCTCAAAAATTGCTGCTGAGGCCCCAATTGCTGCAAGTGAATTGTCTCCTAAAGTATGTCCAACAATAGCAATGTCCGCCATATTGTAAAGTTGCTGAAAAATATTTGACACTAAAATTGGTATTGAAAAAATCAATAGTGATTTCAAAATGTTGTCGTTTATTAAATCAACAGAAAAAAATTAAATTTTTTTCATTTTTTTCTCCTTTCTTTAATTTTTAATTATTCTTTATCTATCGTTATTCTGTAAAATTATTTATCTCAACTAATAAAAATTATTTTTCTAAAAAATCTTTCATATCAGTAAAAATAGGTATTTCCAGTTCAACTTCCTCTTTACTCGCAGGATGTGTAAATTTTACCTTGTAAGCATGTAAAAATTGTCTATTTATCCCAAGCTCTTTATTTAAGCCATTTCCATAAAGCTCATCTCCAACAATTGTATGCCCAATTGATTTCAAATGCACACGAATTTGATGCGTTCTTCCCGTAAAAAGCTCACATTCCACAAGCGTCACATTTTTTTCAGGATAAGTTTTCAACACTTTTACAGCCGTTTTCGCATACTGACCTCTCTCGTCAATAATTCTCTCCAAATTATCGCCATCTCGAAAAATCCGTCTTTCAATAATTATTTTATTTGTTCCATTTTTTTCTAAAATTTCATTATTAAAATCATTTTTATCTTTCAAATTTAAATTATATTTTGTATTTTTTTGCTGTCAAAATCTATATTTTTTTATTTATTTTTAAAATTTATATTTTTCAAAATTGCTTTTACTTTCCAGATTTAAATTATTATTTTTCTTTTTTTACTGTCAAAATTTATATTTTTCTCCAATTTTGTTATCTTTATTTTTCAAAATTTGAATTATTTTTCAATTTTTCTCAATTTCATCATACTTTTTCATTTTTTTCCAAAATTAACTTTTTTTCAACTTCAGCTTTCAAATTTTCTTTCTCAAAATCCTGAATTTTATGATTTTCCCCATCTTTTACCAATTCATCTTTAATTCTAAAAATTTCTTCATCATCAATAATTCCATTCACAATCGCCAAATATTTTTTCTCAAAAATCGAAAAATTTTGCAAAAACGCCTGTGCAAAACTATTTTTAGCAATAATAATCAATCCAGATGTATTCATATCAAGCCTGTTATAAAATCGTGGCACTTTCACTTCACCATATTTTTCCAAAAAATGATTCACAATCCCATTTGCCAAAGTAAAATCAACCTTTTTCTGTGTCGGATGTGTCAACAAAAACGGCTCCTTATTCACAACCAAAATATCTTCATCCTCAAACACAATATCAAGTGACAATTTAATTGGCTTAATATCAGTCCCTTTCTTCTTCTCCACAACCTTCAAATTTCCATGCGACGGCAATTTTTTCGTAAGCCTAACCTGCTTCCCATTCAAAAAAACTTCCACATTTCTCAAACTTCTCCCCGAATAATTCTGCACTTCCCGCAAATACTGGGAAATTTTCATTCTCTGATGTTCCTTCTCAATCCTAAATTTTTTCAATATTTATGCACTTCCTTTTTTATTACTTCCAATTTTTTTTGCTTTCAAAATCGCCAAAATTTTTTAATAAATAAATTTTTATTTTTCAAAATTACAATCAATTTCCCACTTTCAAATTCAATACTTGCCTCATTTTCACAAATCACATTACTCACAAGCCGAGAACTCTCCCTTTTTACATCAATCCCATCAGTCTCAAACTTAAATCCCTTAAGTGTCAACTTTTCCACATTTTCACTAATCGGAACAATCGAAAATTCAAAGTCCTTTTTATTTTTTAAGGCAAATGATTTTTCTGCGTAAAAAATTTCTTCATCTTCCAGTAAAAACATAATATTTTTATATTTTTCCATCAAAAATAAATTGCTCAAAGTCATATCTAGCCTATTTCCAAGCCCTCCAACGACAAATATCTTCTCAACAAAATCCTCATTTCCCAAAATTTTATTAATTTCTTCTAAAATTAACTCAAAAATCAGTAAAAATCCTTATCTCGTGGAAATTTTTTTATCAAAAACATTTTTTTACTTTTTATAATATTCCAAAACTTTTTTTCTCAATCGAATCCAAATCCCCAATAATCACTTCTGGCATTTTCCCATATTTAAATGCAGAATTTGCCCCGCCATCTGCACAAAAGCAAACTGCATTTTCCGAAACTAATTTATCCATAAATTCCTGTGAATATTTATATTCCCCATTTAAAAAAATCACAAATTTTTTTCTCATTTTTCCCTCCAAGTCAATAAATATAATTATTTTGTATTTTTATATTATACTGTTTTATCCAATTATTTACAAGATTATAAAAAGAAAAAATCCCTTCACATTTCAGGAATCTGTAAAACAACCTTAAATCCCCCATATTCACTATGTTTCATCTCAATTTTTCCATTATGGACATCCATAATTTGTTTTACAATAAGAAGCCCTAAACCGTGCTGCTGTTCTGTCGTATTTTTGTCACAAACCATATAATGTGGCGTATTATTGAGCTTTTCTAGCTCTTCATCAGAAACTCCTATTCCATTATCTTCAACACAAATTATACAATTTTTTTCATCTTCTTTTACTGAAACATAAATTGTGCAACCATTTTCATTGTGATTAATACTATTTTGAATTAAATTCGCCAAAGCTCGTTTTATCAAATTTTTGTCAACATTAACAAAGCAGGATACAAATTCACTTTTCGTCTTCCATTCTATCGGAAATTTCTCGTCAATATCCATATTCAAAAAATCAACAATTACTTGTCGAACGACTGCAACTGCATTTTCTTTTTTCTTTTCAAAAGGCTGCATATTATATTCTAATTTTGAAGCAAGATTCAAATCATTTATCAAATTTTTTATACGCTCACTTTGTTTCAAAATAACAGAAAGTTTTTTTGCCATTTCTTCTGATAAATTTGAAGATGTTTTTAATTGACTTGCATAGCCCATTATCATTGACAATGGAGTACGAATGTCGTGGGAAACTCCTGCAATCCAGTTTGCTCGTGCCGTGTCTTTATTTCGCAGTTGTTCTCTTTGATTTTGCAAAATTTCAGAAGTTTTATTTATACTTTTTGCAAGTTCGGATAAAACGCCTTTTTCATCTATATTTACTGGCTTATCTTTTGGTAAATCCTGTATACCTTTTATTATTGGATTTACTGATTTTAAAAGTTTTGAATTTGAAAAAATGTAAATCAAAAATACAAAGAATATATTGGATATTAAAAATGTAAGAAAAAAATTAGGAACATTTTGAATTAAACGATAGTTCCAGGTAGCTGTGGAATATTTCCAGTAACTGTCTTTTGGATATCCTAATACAAGTAAATCATTTCTAATTTTTGCTGTAAAAACTGGATAGCCTTTTATGTAAGCGTGTGAAAATAGCGCTATATCGAATACCGAATATTCTTTTGGAATCTCACCTGGCAAGTTTTCTGTTTGCCATATCACTTTTTTTAGAATCATTGTCAATCACAATTGCCCAAATATTTTGCTTTTTCAAATTGGAAATTTCTTTATCTGGCAAAAAAATATTTTCTATCTTTAAATTTTATCATTTTCGCTATTTCAAAAGTTTTATCTGAAGGAGAATCATCTGTCGAATATTTGAAAAATATAAATTCAAACAAAAAAATATTTAAAAATAGAAGCAAAAATATGCTTAATATTATTGTTATTACAAAACGGCGTATAAGTTTTAATATATTTTTCATGCTATTTTCCCTCCACGATTAATTTATAACCTAATCCTTTCATTGTTATGAGAGAAACTGGATGTGACGGCTCTTTCTCAATTTTTTCCCTAATCCGTCTAATATGTGTCATCAAAGAATTTGAGTAAACATAAGCATTTTCGCCCCAAATAGCTTCACATAGCGAATCAATCGTTACAATTCGTCCAGCATTTCTGTATAAGGTTTTTAGTAGTTCATATTCCTTTGCAGTTAAGGAAATTTTTTCCCCATCCTTTACAATTTCTCCTCGTGAAAAATCAATCTGACAACCATTTAAGTTCACAATAAAATTCTCTTCCTTGTAAGTCCGTCGCAAAATTGCCGTAATCCTAAACAAAAGTTCTTTTGGCAAAAAAGGTTTTACAATATAATCGTCCGCTCCCAATCCAAATCCTTTAAACTTGTCTTCATCTTCTCCTCGTGCTGTTAAAAATAAAATCGGATAATCGCTATCCTTTCTTAACTTTTCAAGCAACTCAAAACCATTCCCATCTGGAAGCATCACATCCAATATCGCAAAATCAGGTTTCTTCTCTTCAACACATTTTAAAGCCTCTTTCACATTTTTAGCAGTCCTTGTATTTTCATAACCTCCATCTGCCAAAATCGACACAACCATATTCAAAATTTCCTGCTCATCATCCACAATTAAAATACATTTATCTCTCAAATATTTTTCAACCATTTCAAACTTCCTCCAATTATCACTAAAATTCATAAATCATTATATCACAAAAATCACTCCCAACTTCCCAAATTTCCAAAAAGTAAGGTAAATGTAAAGTAGCAAAAATGTTGCCGTAAGGTTGATGTGGTAACATATGAATATAGAAAAGGAAGAAACAAAATTTAATAAAAAAATAATGAGAGGATGATTTCTATGAACAATGAAGTAATCAAAAAAACAACTGAAAAAAGAGTTTTTCTTTCAGACAAGGAACAACATCAAAAAATTAGTAAAATTGCATTAATTATGAGTTTAATCCCAATTTTAAGCCAATTTATTGCATTTTTTAAAGTGCATTATACAGTGTCACACCTATTTGGTATTGCAAAATATTTTTATGTATTTTATGTTCTTTTTGTTCTATCTATTTTATGTATTAAAAATCGAGAAAATCGAAATTTGATGAATATTTTTTCAATGATATTAAGTGGACTTTTTATGGTAATTATAGCTGTAATTGCTTTTGCGGTTGTGGTTTATGCGGTAAAAAGATAAAAAATTGAGAAAAAAGGCTCTATTCATTACGAATAGGGTCTTTTTTTATATCATATTATTATTTTCAAAAAAATTTCTTCTAAATTTTCACTATTTTTTTCTCAAACTCAGTTCCTTCCAAATATTTTTTTCCAAATAATCTCTATCTTTTGCAGTTTCCAATTTTTATTTTTGCAATAAATGTATTTTTCTAGTTTTTTTCAAATTTTTCTTTTTTTAGAGCAGAATTTTTTTAATCTCTTCATTTATCATCAAAATGTTTTAAAAAAATAGCAAAGTTTCTTTTTCTTTCGTTATATTTTTCTAATATTGTCAGAAACATTACTGTTTACAATATTTTTGTATATATTCTGAAACAGCTTTTTTTCAATTTGTCCACTGTTATAATATTTTCTTGCTTCTACAAGCGTGTAAGTCAAGTTCATTGAGTGAATGTCTTCGTCAGCTAGTCCCAGTTCTTTTTTTACATTTTCATCTTTTTAATAGATTCAAAACTTTTTTTATTTGTGCTTGTCTTTGTGTTTTTATCTTTTTGTTGTGTAAATTTTTTTATCATTTCCAAAATCGGCGTATTTTTTTGTATTTTTTTCTTTTAATTGTGAGTAATATTTATCATATTTTTTTGACTTCCATAGCTTCGCTCGTAAACCATTTTGGAAAAAAAGTTTTTCTCAAAGTCATAAGGTGTGTATTTTACAAATAAATCCAAGTAATTCTTGTAATCTTTTTCCAATTTTTGATTCATAAATTGTAATAATATTTTTCAGAAGCAATATAATTTCTTTCATCTTTTTTTCAAAATATTTGAAAATCGTTGCAGCATTTTTTTCCAATGACAACTTCATCAGTTTGAAAAAGCCACAATGTCTCTTGCATCATAGTCAGCTTTTACCGTTTCATTAATAATTTCTTGATTAATTCCCAGTTTTTTTGTAAACTATTTTGTATTTTTTCTTCTCTTGTAAAAGAAAAAGTTAAGATACTTAAAATCAAAAAAATTTTTATCAAAATTATTTGTTTCATTAAGCAAGTTCTCCTTTTTTATTTTTATTTTTTTATTATTTTTTTATAAAGAAATTTTTTTCATAATCTCATTTTTTTATTTTAAATAAAAAAATTATTTTTATTTTAAACCCTTCCAATTCCAACAAAAATCGCTTAATATGAAGTCCCCCACCATAACCAACCAATTTTCCATCTGCACCAATCACACGATGACACGGAATAAAAATAGCAATTTTATTTCGATTATTCGACATTCCAACTGCACGGACAGCTTTTGGATTGTCAATTGCGATTGCAATATCTTTATAAGAACGAGTTTCGCCATAAGGAATTTTTTCAAGAGCATTCCAAACAGAAATTTGAAATGGCGTTCCTTCTTTCAAAAGTGGCAAATCAAAATTTTTTCGTTTTTTTTCAAAATATTCAAAAAGTTGTTTTTTCGCTTGTTTAATCAGTTCAGTTTCACAAATTTGAAAATCATTTTCTTTTTTTAAATTTTCAAAATCAGATTCCCAAGTCAAATCTGTAATGTGAGAGTCATCTTCTGTTGTAGCAATCCCAATTTTTCCAATCGGAGTGTTTGTCTCATAAAAATAGATGTTCTTTTTCATTGTTTTTACCTCTTAATTTTCATTTATAAAACTACTTTAAAACTAAACTCAAAAAGTTATGTCTACTTACTCAAAAATCCAAATTTATACAATTTTTAGTAGTTTGGTTTTTAAATAGGTTCAAATATATAATTAATTAAAAAAATTAATTTCAAATTACAAAAAAATTTTTTTCATGAATTATTCTCTCTCAAATTTTACTTCAAACTCTTTTTCCAAAAAAACGCAATTCCAATTTTTTTAAAAATATTGTCAATTCCAGCATTTTTTTCAAAATTGAAGTATACTCTTTTTCTTCAATTTGATTTAGTGCAACTTCACATTCACTTAACAATTTTTTTCGTGAATCTTTTCTGAATTTAATTTCAAATTATCTATATTTATTGCTTTTTAATTCAATGATAATTCCTTCTTTTCTTTCAAAAAAATATTTTTTTAGGTTTCAAAAAGTAAATCGTATCGACCTTTTTCCTGAAAAAAATTATTTGATGAAATTTCATATTCATTTTTTTAACATTAAGATTAGTCCTAACATTAATCCATGATAAAACTGCTCTTTATAAATTCCGATTACATCAAAAAAATACCAATATTTTTCTAATAAGATTTTTATTCAATTCAAATTTAAATTTTTTTCAATATTTCCAGTTGTAAGTGCATCAGTCATATCTAGAAAGGTTTCAGAATCTTTGAAATAAATTTCGATAAACATTTCTGAAAACATTTCTAGAATTTCTTTGTTTGGAATTTTAATACTAGCATTTTTTTCATCACATCATACTTATTAGCCAAAGTCAAATATCCACTATGAAAAAAATAGATTCCAAATATTTTTTTCCAAAAATTAGTTTTTCAAATTTTCAAAAGTCATATTGTTGTTTATTCTTTTAAGAATACTTTCTTTATTTAATAATTTTTGAAAAAAATCGTCAAAAAAACATCATTTTTTTAATTTTTTTGGAGATATAATTTGATTAATCCATTTCCACTTGTATTTACCCAGTAAGATTTTTAAATTTCCACGATTTAAAAAAATTAATAATCGACCAAGGATTATAAACTTTTTTTCGCCAAATAAATACCCATTGTACCATTTTTTTGAACATCATTTAATTCATATTTTTAAGTCAAAATCTTCAAGAGATTTTTTTCAACTTCATTTTCCATAATTCCAAAGTATTCTGTAAATTCATCATCTAAAAATTGTGTGAACTTCCAAATTATTCAATCCCGAAAAAGACATTTTTCCTTTGCAACTCGTAATATTCCAGTTAAAATTCCCATTTCCAAATAATTATTATCTTTCAAAACTTTTTCCATAAAATGCTTTAAAAAAACGCAATACATTTCTCATAATTTCCTTTTTATGTAGGAATCAATTATTGGCTGGTCATATTCATCTATCAAAACAACAACTTTTTTTCCAGAGATTTCATACAAATATCTAGTCAAATTAAATAAAGAATTAATCCAGTCAGCATTATCTTTTTTTCAGCCAAATAGCATCAAAATCTGCCAAGTCACTTTGATTTAAATTATCTCTTATCAAATAAAAATTCGTTATACAGCAATTTTATTTCATTTTTAATCGTATTAAATCCACTTTCCCAGCTTTCTGCATCATAATTTTTAAAAGAAATAGAGATTACAAAGAAATTCCCCTGTTTTTTTCAAAAATATTCACTTTTAGAAATTTCTAAATTTTCGAATAATTTTTCTATTTTTCGTCTTTATTTTTTTAATGTCAAAAAAAGTATTTTTAACATCGAAATATTTAAGGTTTTTTTCCAAATCTTCTCGGACGAGTAAATAATTTAACTTTAGAGCCATCTTCTAAAATATTTTTCTATAAATTTTGTTTTTATCAAAATAGTAGTAGTTATTTTCGATAATCTCTTTAAAATCAGATATTCCAATTGGTAATTTCTTTTTTTGCGATTTCCCATCTTCATTACCCCTCCTTTTTATTTATAAATAATTTTTATTGTTTTAACTAAGTGAATATATTATAATATGAATTGTAGAAAAAAAGTAAATTATTTGATTATTACAAAAATAGTTTTTGAATTTGTAAAAATAGATTGTATAGTAAAATACAATAATTTTAGAATAAAAGTGTTTTATTTAATTATTGTAATATGAAAAATAAAAGGGAGTAAAGAAATGAATTTATTTGACGAAGTATATGAAAATAAAAAGCCGCTTGCGTTTAGATATCGTCCAAAAAGTTTGGATGATTTTTATGGTCAGGAAAAATTGGTTGGAAAGAATGGAATTTTAAGGAAGATTATTGAGCGTGGAAATTTTATGAATGCGATTTTTTGGGGAGCACCTGGGACGGGGAAGACGACTCTTGCGGAAATTGTTGCTGAAAAAATGAATTATCATTATGAATATTTGAATGCGATAAAGGCGTCTGTGACTGATATAAAGGACATTTCTGATAAGGCACACAACAGATTTCATACGAATGGACAGCAGACACTTTTGTTTTTGGATGAGATTCATAGATTTAATAAGTTGCAGCAGGATTCACTTTTGCAGGATTTGGAAAATGGGAATATTATTTTAATTGGTGCTACGACTGAAAATCCTTATTATAATTTGAATAATGCGTTGTTGTCACGATGTATGGCATTTGAATTTAAAAAATTGAGTGAAAAAGATTTGCTTAAAATTTTAAAAAATATTAATGAAAAAGAGAAAATTGGAATTTCAGATGAGATTTTAAAATATATTTCAGAAATTATTGAAGGAGATGCGAGACAGGCTATAAATATTTTGGAATTGATTGCGAATGTTGGAGTGGATTTTACGCTTGATGAAGTGAAGGAAGTGTTGAATACGAAAAAGTCTTATCACAAGACGGAAGACAAGTATAATACGGTTTCTGCAATGATAAAAAGTATTCGTGGGAGTGACCCTGATGCGGCGATTTATTGGATGGCAAAAATGCTTTCTGGCGGCGAAGATATTTTGTATATTGCTAGAAGGCTTGTAATTTTGGCTTCTGAAGATATTGGACTTGCAAATCCACAGGCGTTACCAATTGCGGTGTCTGGACTTAATGCGGTAAAGGAGATTGGAATGCCAGAAGCAAGAATAATTCTTTCGGAAGTTGCAATTTATTTGGCAATTTCTCCAAAGAGCAATTCGGCTTATAATGCGATAAATTCAGCACTTAGCCATGTTGAGAATGAAAAAATTCAAGATGTGCCAATTCATCTTACAAAAGTTGGGAAAAAAGATTATAAATATCCTCATAACTATGGAAATCATTATGTCAATCAGGTTTATATGAATGAAAAAATCAAGTTTTATGAGTTTGGGGAGAATAAATTTGAGAGAGCGGCTGCGGAATATTTTAAGAAAATAAAAAGAGTGAAAAAGTAAATTTGTCTATTAAATTTTTATTTATTATAACAAAATATTTAAAAAGTACTTTAATATAAAAAAATACTCAAACAATGATATAGTTTATTGCAAGAGTATTTTTTTTATATTTAATAACAAGCTGAAGGATCATAACTTTGTATAAAATTTCTTGCAGTATCACGTCCACAGTCGTATTTTACTGCTGAATCATGACCAGCTAATTTATAATCTATTAATTCTTTATTCAAATTGTAACTATAAATGTCTGAACCAGGATGATGAAGAATTAAACCATATTCCATTTCAACTCCATTATTAACGCCAGTTGCTGCCCAAGTGCTGCCAATTAATGATCTTAAGGCAGAATTAGTTATATTTTTAAAACCTTTTAAATTAATGTATCCTCTTTTACCTTCATTTTTCCCTTCCAAAACACGGACTAAAACTTTATTCCCATCTCTTACACCTTTAATTTCTACAAGTGTGTCATTCATATCAGAAGCCGTAAATCTTCTTTCATACGGATCAACTTCTTTAGTTTCAGTTTTAGCTTCATTGGTTTTGGTTTCACTTGATTTATTATTTTCTTTAGTTTGAGTTTGTACTGAAGCCATCATCTGATTTTCCAACTGTTTTTTTTCTTGTTCCTTTTGGACTTTTTCCATCTCGCTTATTTTATTTTTCATACTTATAAATTGATAAATACCACCACCTATGATGATAAATCCTATAACCAGAACAAGAGCAATTATTATTCCAATTAGAATTTTTACTAAATTTTTATTTTCGACATTATTATTTTCCATTTTTATTTCTCCTAAAATTTCTAATGCATTAATATCTGTTTAATTCCACATATTTTATACAAGTCAACATCAATATAAGGACTTTCGTTTATCCACGAATTATTTACAAATATTTCTTCTGTATCGCAATTCAATTTAGGTATAAGTGTCTTTCCTCCTGATAAGTCAACAACTTTATCTCTTATTATTCCGTTTTTCATTATTTCGTTTCCTATTATTCCTCTTCTTAATATATCGCTATCATTAGGAAGAGGCACATCATCGTGTATAGTAACATACTTAGATATATAACCTTGCTTGTCTGTTCTACTTTGAGCATCTACATTATTTCCAAGCCAAAATGGCTTTACAAATACATAATAATCTATATTGTATAATATACGCATTAATAGTTCTGCATTAATTTCACCTACTCCTGCAAGTTTAATATATCCTATTTTACCAGTAGGTATAATTTTAGAGCCTTTATTTTTAACTACTTCTATTTTAAGTACACCATAATCATCAGCTTCCAAGACTTTAGCAGTAAATCCTTCATTATTATAATTGTAAAAAAATTTTTTTCAATCCTTTAGTATTAACTTGACTAAATCCTAATGCTCCTATTAATATATAAATAAAAAAATTAACAATAATTTTTCTCATAATTCTTCTCCAATCTTTTTAAAAATTTATTTTTTTACCAAGTAATATCATTTAGTTTTTTTCTGCAATTTCCAAAGTTGATAATTTTTTTCTACATTTTCAATTTCTAAATCTACTTTTTAAGTCAAAAAGTCTAGAGCCTAGCAAACCATATTTTGAAGTTTTTTTAAATTTTGTTGGACAAAAATCATTATCGTCAAATAAAAAAAGAAAATATGTCCTTTTGAAATATCTCCATAGCCATAAATTTCTGGAAATTCTTTTATTGTGCTTATTATTCTGTTTTCTTCCTCGCTAGTAATTTCCCCATTACCTGAAATTTTTTCAGTAATTAATTTTCCTTCTTCTGTAAGTTCAGCCAAAAAAACTTTATTAACTTTTCCAATATACTTCACTTCTTTTGCAGTATATATTCCAGTAAATTGATGGTTTGAATATCCTCTGGATTCAGGTTGGAAGTATAAATGATATTTTTCGTTTAATTCAAAACTTTTATTGCATGGAACGATTCTGAATACGTTTTTTATTAGACCCATTGAACCGCAATAATAATAAAAATCTTTGGATAAACGGCATAGTTCTTCATTAAAAGGATATTCGTCCGCAATTTCCTGAAGGGAAGAAATTAATTCGGAAAAAGTTATTGAAACAAAATTAAAATTATAAATTTCTATTCTTTGATTTATAGATTTTATGGTAGCTTCATCAAAGGTAGAATGACTTATGTGAATTAATATGTTTGTTTCAGATGGATTTTCGTTTTTTGCAGTAATTAATAAGTTTTTTTGTATTATCTAATCCTGCAATTTTAGTTTCAATAATAATTTTTGTTGCTTTTGTATGAATATGTCCGTCAATAATTCCTCCTTCCTTTTGTGACTTTTTGCTGTGAAAAAAAAAGGGATAATCTCATAATTGATGTTTTTCTGGAAGAATACTGTTTATAAACAACTCATAAATTTTTGGATTTATTCTATACAAGTTTGATAGAAGTAATAGAATATTATTTGTAATAGTATTTTTCTCCTTTAGAGTAAATTTGAAATGGATTAATAAATGCCATAAAAAAACCTCCTTATTTGCTTTTAAAGTTATATTCTTATTTTAATTATACCTGATTATATATATTAGTTAATTTATAGTTAACTTTATAAATTGTTGTATAATGATTTTTAAATCTACAATTTTTTTAAAAAGCTAATATTTTTTTACAACCTTTTACAAAAGTTGGGAAAAAAAGATTATAAATATTCTCACAATTATGAAAAATCACTATGTGGAACAGGTTTATATGAATGAGAAAAATCAAGTTTTATGAATTTGGGGAAAAATAAATTTGAGAGAGCGGCGAAGGAGTATTTTATTTAAATTATAACTATAAATGTCTGAACCAGGATGATGAAGAATCAAACCGTATTCCATCTCAACTCCATTATTAACAGCAGTTTCAGCCCAAATGCTGCCAATTAATGATCTTAAGGGAGAATTTGTATCATCAAGTTAAATTTAAAGTTATAAAATAAAAAACGAGAATTTCTATATATTTTCTATTAAAATTATTATAAATTTATAATCGAAATAATAGTTTTTTAGTGTATACTCCTATTGAAATAAATCATAAAGAAAAGAGATGGTCAAGATGAAATTATTGAAAAAATCTATGTTAGCATTATCTGTAATGACTTTAATTGGAGGAATGGCTTTCGCAGCAGCACCTAAAAATGGAAAAAAAGCACCTGCTAGAAAAACAGTTGCTAAAAAAGCAGTTGCAAAAAGACCTGCAGCAGAATCATACACTTGTGGAACTGAAAGAATAACAGTTACTTATCCAACAACAAAAACTGCAAAAGTAGTAACAAAAGCTGGAAAAGTTTATAACTTAAATGTAGCAGTTTCAGGTAGTGGAGCAAGATATGTATCCAAAGGTGGAAATGTTGAGTTCTTTAAAGGTGGAAAAGACGCTATTTATAGAGGACCAAATAATATTGAAAAATCTTGTACAAGAAAATAATAAAATAAAAAAAGCATAATTGACAAATCGAGTAGAAAGTTTAAGATTTGAAAGTTATGTTTTTTTATAAAACATTTTTGTTTAAATAAAAAATTATTGTTGAGTTTTTCAAAATTTTTGAATAAAAAAATGGCGTACCTGTGAGGAATCGAACCCCAAGCCTTCTGATCCGAAGTCAGACGCTCTATCCAGTTGAGCTACAAGTACACGAATTTATGTTACCATATTTTTTTAAATAGTCAACGAAAAAAATTTGGAAATTTCGTAAAATGTGGTAAAATTAAAATGAATGGATAAATTATTTAATAAAAATTTGGAAAATAAATTTTAGGAGGAAAATACTATGGATTTTATGAAAAAATACGAATATTGGCTAAATTCAGATGCCATTGACGAAAAAGACAGAGAAGAATTAAAAAGCATTGCAGGGAATGAAAAAGAAATAGAAGATAGATTTTTCAAAGATTTGAGTTTTGGAACTGGTGGAATTAGAGGAGTTCGTGGAATTGGAACTAATAGAATGAATAAATATGTAATTAGAAAAGTAACTCAAGGACTTGCAAATTATATGTTGAGTTTTGATGAAAAAGCGGCAAAAGAAAAAGGAATCATAATTGCTCATGACTGTAGAATAGGTTCGAGAGAGTATGCACTAAATACTGCAAGAGTAATGGCTGCAAATGGAATTAAAGCATATATTTATGAAAGTTTACGTTCAACTCCTGAATTGTCATTTGGTGTAAGATATAAAGGATGTATGTCAGGAATTGTTGTTACAGCTTCTCATAATCCTGCAGAATACAATGGATATAAAGTTTATTGGGATGATGGAGCACAAGTTGTTGACCCACATGCACCAGCAATTGTTGATGAAGTAAATAAAATTTCTACATTAGAAGAAATAAAAGTTATTTCTGAAGAAGAAGGAAGAGAAAAAGGATTAATTATTCAACTTGATCATAAAATTGATGATGACTATATAGCAGCGATTAAAAAACAAACTATACATACAGATATTCCAGGAAAAGAAGATTTCAAGATTGTTTATACTCCGCTTCATGGAACTGGTGGAAGACCAATGAAGAGAATTTTATCTGATTTTGGATACAATTTTGAAGTTGTAAAAGAACAAATTGAACCAGATGGAAACTTCCCAACAGTAGTTTATGCAAACCCAGAAGAAGTGGCAGCATTTAAATTGGGAACAAAATTAGGAAATGAAATTGGAGCACAATTAATTTTGGCAAATGACCCAGATGCTGATAGAATCGGTATTGCGATAAGAGATGACAAAAATGAATGGTATTATCCAAACGGAAACCAAGTAGGATTATTGTTATTGCAATATTTATTGAATTACAAAAAAGATATTCCAGCTGATGCACAAGTTATTACAACAGTTGTTTCTACACCAATGATTGACGTTGTTGCACCTGCTAAAAATGTTGGAGTTATGAAAACATTGACTGGATTCAAATATATCGGACAAAAAATTAGACAATTTGAAAATAAAGAACTAAAAGGATCATATTTATTTGGATTTGAAGAAAGTTACGGATATTTGATTGGAACTCATGCAAGAGATAAAGATGCGTTGGTAACTTCAATGGTTATTTCTGAAATGGCAACTTATTACCACTCAAAAGGAACTTCTATTTACAAAGAATTGCAAAAATTATATGAAAAATTCGGATATTACTTAGAAGGAATTAAATCAGTAACATTGAAAGGAAAAGACGGAATTGAACAAATGGCAGCATTGATGTCTAACTTGAGAGAAAATGTTAAAGATGAATTGCTAGGTAAGAAAATTAAAATTAAAAGAGATTTCTTCTCACACAAAGAACATAACTTGGAAACTGGAGAAGAAAAAGAAATTAATTTACCAAAAGAAAATGTATTACAATTCGTGCTTGAAGATAATACATTTATTACAGCAAGACCATCTGGAACTGAACCAAAAATTAAATTCTATTTCAGCGTAAATGCAGATTCTAACGAAAAATGTCAAAGCTAAACTTGATAAAACAATGGAAGAATTTTTCTAAATTTATTGGATTATAATTTTTGAGTGATTTATAAAAAAATAATTGTAATATTTTGTTGAAATTTATTTTAAGAAAAAAACAAAAAAATAAAAAAATTAAAGAAAGGATTTTTATCATAATTACAAAAAAAGTTATGTTCTGAAATCCTTTTTTTAAAGTATGAAAGAAAATAAAAGGTAAAAAAATGATTGAAAAAAATAATAAAAAAATTTCAGAAAAAAAAGATGCAGATGCCATATATATTCATATTCCATTTTGTGATAAAAAGTGCGAATACTGCGACTTTTGCACATTTGTGAGAATGGAAAAGGAATATAGAAAATATACGGATTATTTGATTAAAGAAATTAGAATGTATCCAAAAATTAAATATGATACAATTTATTTTGGCGGAGGAACACCTTCTTTGCTACCTGTTGAGATGCTAAGCGAAATATTGGATGAACTTGACTGGTCTAAAAATGCTGAAATTACGCTGGAGTTGAATCCGACGGATGTGACTTTTGAAAAACTGAAAAAACTTAACAAAATTGGAATAAATAGGTTAAGTATCGGTATTCAGAGTTTTCAAGATCATGTTTTAAAATTTATTGGAAGGCAGCATAGTTCTGATGATGCAATAAATGTTTATAAAATGGCAAGAGAGGCAGGATTTTGCAATATTACGGTGGATTTGATGTTCGGGATTCCTAATCAAAGTCTTGAGGATTTGCAAAGGGATCTTGATATTTTGCGGGAATTAAAACCTGAAAATGTGTCGATTTATTCGCTTATTTGGGAAGAAGGAACAGTTTTTTGGAGCAAGTTGCAAAAGGGGATTTTATCCGAAATTGATCAGGATTTGGAAGCAGAAATGTATGAAAAAATTATTGATTTTTTTTGGGAAAATGGATATTGTCAGTATGAGATTTCTAATTTTGCAAGAATAGATGATGAAGATAAAGATGTTAAAATTAATGAAATAAAAAAATTTGAAGATTTAAGAAAATTTCAGAAAAATGCGGGAAGACATAATTTGAAATATTGGCGAAATCAGAAATTTATCGGCGTTGGAATGAGTGCTGCTAGTTATTTTGGCGATAATAGGCACAGCAATGTACGGACTTTTTAAGAAATATTATAATCTGATTGATGATGGAAAATTGCCGATTGATGAAAAATACGGTTGAAAAAAATTGATGATTTTTGAAAAAGAAAAAAATTGAAAAAAATGTTAGGTTTAAGGCTTATTAAAGAAGGGGTAAATTATACTGAAAAAAAGATGCCAAAAAAATTGAAAAAAACTTGTAAAAAGTGGATTGATTGAAGAATTTTTTTATTGAAAAAAATGAAAAAAATAAGTTTTAAAAAAATAAAAAAATCTGTTAAAAAAATTATGAAAAAAAGGATAAAATTGACAAAAAAAGGAATTTTTGGCAAATAATGTATTTGTTGAATTTATTTAAAAAAAGGTTATAATAAGATAATTATAAATAATAAAAAAATTCTTTGATTTTTTTAAAATAGGAGCAAAAAAATGGAAAAAAAGAAATAAAACTTGATTGTGAAAAAATAAAAAAAAATTACAATGAAATTTTGGAAGATATAAAAAAATACTCTTCTAATCCAGGAAAAGTAAAACTTTTGTTTGTCAGCAAATATTTTGATGTTTGTCAGCACAAAGAAATTGTCAAAATGGGTTACAATTATTTTGGAGAAAATAGAGCGCAACTTTATCGAGATAAATTAAATGAAATTGGTAACAACGGTATCAAATGGGATTTTATTGGAAGATTGCAAAAAAATAAAATAAAGTATATAATTGAGAGCGTAAATTTGATACATTCCATCGATTCATATGATTTACTTTTAGAAATTAATAAAAAGGCGGCTGAACACGGAAGAATTGTGAATGGACTTATACAAATTAATGTTTCAAAAGAAGAGTCAAAAACAGGAATTTATATCGAGGATTTTAAAAAAGATTACGAAAAATATTTTTCACAAAGTAATGTAAAAAAATAATAGGTTTTATGACAATGGCGCCATTTTTCAGCGACAACTGATGAAATTGACAATTATTTTTAAAAAAAGATGCAAGAATTAAAAGAAAAATTTTCAAAAAAATATGATTATTTGACAGAACTTTCAATGGGAATGTCAAACGATTATAAAATTGCTTTGAAAAATGGTGCAACAATAATTAGAATTGGAAGCAAATTATTTGAATAGGAGGTTATAATTTTGGGACTAAAACGAAAATTAATGGAATTTTTTGGGGATGATGTTGAAGACGACGATGATGAATTGGAACAATCGGCAACAGAAGAAAATAAAGAAGTAGAAAGTCCAAAACCACAACAGCCAAAACCAAAACCAAACTTTAAAGAGGAAAAACATAATGAAGAAAAAAAAGGTATAGGAAGTATTTTTGGCGTAGGAAATAAAAAGGAGGAGAGTGCAAAGATGACAGCAGAAATGGCATCGGCTACAAAAGTTAGTTATGTTTCAATAATCAGACCAAAAGTTTTTGAAGATTCAAGACTTATTGCAGATGCAATAAAAGAAAATAAAGTGGTAACATTTAGTTTGGAATTTTTAGAATATGAAGTGGGACAAAGAGTAATAGATTTCGTGAGTGGAGCGGCATATGCAATGAATGCTCATTTATCAAAAGTTACAGATAAAGTTTTGACTTCAATTCCAGTTGGAATAGATTATGAAGATATTGATGCTTCGTTAGGTGAAGATTCTAAAGACGGTAATTATTTATAATTATAAAATTTTTATTTGATAAAAAGAATTATTTCTATATTTTGATTTTGTATTTTGTAATTTTAGAAATAGTTCTTTTTAATTTAAAAAAAATTTTTAAAAAATAGAAAAATTTGTTATAATGTAAAAAGAATATTTAAATATTAAATAAAACATTAATCGAAAAAATAGGAGAGATAACTATGATAAAAATAAATAAGAAAAAAGTATTATTTGTTGTAGGACTGATGGCTATGTCAGCGATTTCTTACGGTAAAGATGTGTTTGGAAATTATGGAGTCAGTTTTGGAAAAGTAAATTTATCCAAAGTTACTGGAATTGGTCCAGAAGATGCCAAAAGAATCAATGGAACAACTTATCAGCTTATCGGAAGCGGAGATTACAGAATTATGGATGAAGGTGGAAGAAGGCTTGTTGTCAATATGAGTAACGGAGTTTTAAACGGTAATTTTAATGAATATTATGCAAATGGAAATCAATATACGACTGGAAGATATGTAAACGGTAAAAAAGAAGGAGAATGGCTAGTTTACTCGGAAAATGGGAAATTATGGAAAAGATATCAATATGCTAACGATGAATTAAACGGAAGATATTATTCATATTACGGAAAAACAGGAAGTCAAGAAACAGTTGGACAATATCAAAATGGAAAAATGACTGGAACTTGGACAGAATATTATGAAAATGGTTCAAAAAAATCGCAAGGAACTTACATAGATGGATATAAAAACGGATTATTTACTGAATGGAAAGCAAATGGTACAAAAATTTCGGAAATTAATTATCAAAATGACCAAGTTAATGGATTAATGAAGGTTTACTACGAAAATGGAAATTTACTTTATGAAGCAAATTTAAATAATGGAGCTGGGACTCTAAAAGGTTATTATACAAATGGAGCAGTTGGATTTACTGGAAATCTTAATGGAAGAAGAAGAGTTGGAACTTGGACTTATTATGACAAATCTGGAAATTCTAGAACTGTAAATCATTAAAAATTAAAAAAAGGAAAAAAAATGTCATATTCAGCAAATTTAAAAAGGGAAATACTGGGTTTGGAAAATGAGAAACATGAAGCAGTTTTTGCGGAATTATTTGGAATACTTGCTTCAAAAAATGCGATTTTAGAAAATGGGATTTTTTTTAGCACAGAAAATGTTTCATTTGCCAAAAGAGTTTATTCAAATTTGAGAAAAGTTACAAAAATGGATATACAATTAAAGTATATCGTAAATAAACGGCAACTGTCGTCAAAAAAATATAAAGTAATACTTATTCCAACAAAACAAAATGAAAAAAAGAGTATAAAAAGATTTTTTTGAAAAAAATTATTTTCTTTCAAAAAAATTGTTCGGTAAAAAAATTTTGAAGATGAAGAAATGATTTCAGGAATAATTCGAGGTGCTTTTTCTTAGCTGTGGTTACATAAAATCACCTGAAAAAAATCTTATGCATTGGACTTTTTTTCTGGATAGTGAAGATTTTTTTCAAACTTTTTATTTAATTTATTTAGAGATGGGGAAAAAAATTTCAAAAACTGAAAAAAAAGAGAAAAAAATAGTTTATTTGAGAAATTCGGAAGATATTTTTGGACATAATTTTTTTAATAGGAGCAGTAAATTCATTTTTTTGAATTTGAAGAAGTTACTGTAAATAAAGAAATTCGTAATAAAATTAACAGAAATATGAACTGGGAAATTGCAAATGAAACAAAAAATCTCGGCGTCAGAAAAAAACAAATAAAAAAATGATAAAATATATTGACGAAAAAAATAGGTCTGTCTGAACTCTCAAATGTTTTACAGGAAACCGCAAAAGCACGGCTTGAAAACGAAGACTTTTCACTTCAGGAACTTGCGGATTTGATGAACATTTCAAAATCTGGAATAAAAAGTAGATTTAGAAGAATTGAGACGATGTATAAAGATTTATTAAATTTTTTTAAAAATTGGAGAAAAAAATTGGAATTATTATCAATAATATATGGATTTATAGTATTTTTACGAAATAAACTTTTTGATTTAAATATTTTAAAATCTAAAAAAGTCGATGGAGTAAAAGTGATTTGTATCGGAAATATTGTTGCGGGAGGAACGGGAAAAACTCCAGCTGTGCAATATTTTGTGAATGAATATTTAAGAAAAAATATGAAAGTTGGGATTTTGAGCCGAGGTTATAAAGGCAAGAGAAAGACGGATTTGCTTTTAGTGCGAGATGAAGAGAAAATTTACTGCACTTCAAGGGAATCTGGAGATGAAGCGTTTTTTCATGCTGAAAATTTTAAAGTTCCAGTAGTTGTGTCAAAAGACAGATATAAAGGTGCAAAATTTTTGAAAGAAAATTGTGGCGTTGAAGTTATTATTATGGACGACGGATTTCAGCACAGAAAACTTTTGAAGGATGAAAATATCGTTTTGATTGATGCGACTAATCCTTTTGGAAATAATAAATTTTTGCCGAAAGGTAGACTTAGGGAGTCGATAGATTCGTTGAATCGTGCGGATGAAATAATCATTACTAAAAGTAATTATGTGGGAAAAAAAGAAATTTTAAAAAAATTTTTGGAAAAAAAATAAAGAAATATGAAAAAGTTTTTTTGCCATTTTTTTGAGAGCGATTATTTTTTATAAATTAAATTTTGAAAATGATGAAAAATTTGGTAAAATAAATAGTGAAAAATAATAAAAAAATTTTTGAAAAATAAAGAAAAAAAGAAAATTTTAAAAATAGAATTTCTAAAAAAATATTATAAAAAAATAAAAAAATATTTTTAATTTTTTTCATCCATTGCAAATCCTGGGGTTTTTTTATAAGACAATAAAAAAATTTGTTACCAAAAAAATGTGGATGAAATTAAATTTTCAGATCATCATTTGTATAGTTCTGAAGATTTTTGAAGAAATTCAGAAGAAGAGTAAAAACTATGATTTTTGTCGTAACGACAGAAAAAAAGATGCCGTTAAAATTGATAAAAAAATATAGAAAAATTTGCTTGTTTTAAAAAAATGAAATTGATTTGAAAAAAAAATTTTTTTAAAATTATGAAAAAAATAAAAAAATAATAAATAAAATAGAGAAAAAAATTAGGTAAAACAAAAAAAGCAAAAAAACTAAAAAAACTGGAAGGAGAAAGTTTTTGGAGATAAAAAAAGTTTTTTTCACAATTTATTTTTGGAACATAAAAATCATTTTGAAAAAAAGAAAAATATTTTATTTTTTGGACAAAAAAATTTTTAAGATTGTTCGCAAAAGAGCCGTCTTTTTATACTTGAGATGGCTTATATTTATTGTGAAAATGAAAAAAAGAGAAAAAAAGAACTAAAAAGAACAAAAAGAAAAAAAATTTTTGGAAAAATATAAAAAAAGTGAATTTGAAAAAAACATTTTTTTAGAAAAAGAAAAAAAATAAAAAAAGACAATCTAAAATTGAAGTTAAAAAAAGTTGGAAGATAGTTTTTGCTAGAAGTCTTTTTAACAGAGAGAGCAATCACGCACTAAAACTTGAAACGAAATGTTTTATAAAAAAATAAAAAAAATTTTTTTGAAATTTTTGTATAATTTTTTTCATTTATTTCGGCTGACGAAAATAAATTTATAAAAAAACTTTTTTTGCGGAAAAAAATGATTGAAAAAAATTATTTTTTTGAAAATGGCGAAAAAAATATTCGAATATAAGATTTTTTTATGGAAGAAATTTTTAAAAAAATGTTTTTAAATTATTTTTACAAAGTCACAATTTTGCTTTTTTGATTTTTGAAGATGAAAAAAATATAAAATATTTTTTTGAAAAATGAAATTTCTATACTTTATAAAAAAATTTATGTGGAAAAATTTTTGACAAAAATTATAGAAAAAAATATGAGATTCGAAATTTGAAAAAAATAAATTTTGAAAAAAATTATAGTTTTGAAGAATTATCAGAAAGTAAAAAAAATATTGTATAATTTTATTTAAATATAAAAAAATAAAAAAAATAAAAAAATAGAGAAAAGGGAAAAAAAGATGCTAGAAATGAGATATATCCGTGAAAATGCGGATAAAGTAAAAGAATTTTTAAAAAATAGAAAGAGCGATTTTGATTTGGATGCGCTTTTAAAATATGACGAAGTGAGAAGAAATTTATTGCAAGAAGTAGAAATGCTAAAAAAAGAGAGAAATGAATCAAGTTCATTAATTGGAAAATACAAAAAAGAAGGAAAAGATACGGCTGAACTGCTTTCAAGAATGCAAGAAGTAAGTGCCAAAATAAAAGAATTGGACCAAAAATTGGCTGAAAACGATGAGAAACAGCTTTTATTAAATTACACAGTTCCAAATAAATTAAGTCCTGATACGCCAATTGGGAACGACGAAGATGACAATGTTGAAATTAGAAAATGGGGAACTCCAAGAGAATTTGACTTTGAGATAAAATCTCATGATGAATTAGGAGTTAATCTTGGAATTTTAGATTTTGAAAGAGGTGCAAAACTTAGTGGTTCAAGATTTACAGTTTATAAAAATGCAGCTGCTAGACTTGAGAGAGCGTTAATTGCTTTTATGATTGATGTTCATACTCAAGAAGAAGATTTTGAAGAAATTTTTACACCACAGCTTGTAAAAAAAGAAATGATGGTTGGAACTGGACAACTTCCTAAATTTGCTGAAGATGCTTACAAAATCGAAGGGGAAGAAATGTATTTAATCCCAACAGCAGAAGTAACACTTACAAATTTACACAATGGAGAAATTTTAGACGAAGAAGAATTGCCTAAACATTATTGTGGATATACGGCTTGTTTTAGAAAAGAAGCTGGTTCAGGTGGTCGTGATTTAAAAGGACTAATTCGTCAACATCAATTTAATAAAGTTGAAATGGTAAAAATTGTAAAACCTGAAACTTCTTATGATGAACTTGAATCAATGGTAAACAGTGCAGAAAAAATCTTGCAGAAATTGAATTTACCATATAGAGTGATTTCACTTTGTAGTGGAGATATAGGATTTAGTGCTGCTAAAACTTATGATTTGGAAGTTTGGGTACCTAGCCAAAATAAATACAGAGAAATTTCATCTTGCTCAAATACAGAAGATTTCCAAGCAAGAAGAGCTATGATTAAATATCGTGATAAAGAAACGAAAAAAAGTCATTTTGTACACACATTAAATGGTTCAGGACTTGCGGTTGGACGAACATTGCTTGCAATTATGGAAAATTATCAGCAAGCTGATGGAAGTATTGTAATCCCTGAAGTTTTAGTACCTTACATGGGTGGAATGACAGTTATTAAGTAAAAAAATATTTCTTTAAGATTGTCATAAAAAAGTGATTAAAATTCGTAAATTGAATTAAGTTAAGTTAAAAGGAGGAAAATCATGAAACAAATTATATTCAATGTTTTGAAATTTTTGGTTGTTGTGATAATCTTTGGAGGAATAGTAATTTTTTTAGAATGGTGGGGATATTTAAATCACAATGAAGCACTTGCTCTATTTAAGGGACACAATGTTCAAGGACTTGATATTTCGCATCATCAGGATAAAGTGAATTGGACGAGAGTTGATAAAAAATATAAATTTATCGTGTTAAAAGCGACAGAAGGACAAAATTTTTTAGATTCAGATTTTTCGTATAATTGGAATAATGCTAGAATAAATGGATTTACAGTGGGAGCATATCATTTTTTTACTATGACCAGCAGTGGAGAAGCTCAAGCGGACTTTTATATAAGTAAAGTTCCCTATTCAAATAAGACTTTGCCACCAATTATAGATTTGGAAATTTCCACAAAAAAATATAAAAAAAGTGAAGTTTTGCCAGAATTGAAAAAAATGGTACAAAAGCTGGAAAATTATTATCAAAAAAGAGTGATTTTTTATGTGAATTACAAAACATATAACAGTTACATAAAAGGAGAATTTTTGCAAAATAAACTTTGGATAACGGATTATAAGTATTATCCGAGAATTATGGAAGATGAAAGATGGGTAATTTGGCAAATTTCTAAAAAAAGGGAAGAATTGAAGGAATACCTGGATTTACTGATAAAAAAATGTGCTAAGAAAAGGACTTACAGTTGAAAAAAATTGATTAAAGACAGCAAATTAAATTAAAAAAATAAAAAAAATTATTTTTATTTTAATTATTGATTTTTTTATAAAAAAATTTGGTAACATATAAGTAGGAAATTAATTTATTAATTAAAAATATTTAGGAGGCAAAAAAATGAAATATCATTTTAAAGATTTAGGGTTAGTAAACACTAAAGAAATGTTCGCTAAAGCAAACAAAGAAGGATATGCAGTTCCAGCATTTAACTTCAATAACATGGAACAATTGCAAGGTATTATTGAAGCAGCTGTTGAAACTGGTTCTCCAGTAATTTTACAAGTTTCTACAGGAGCTAGAAAATATATTGGTAAAGAAATGTTACCTTGGATTGCTAAAGCTGCAACAGCTTATGTTAAAGCTGCAGGATCTGATATACCAGTAGCATTGCACTTGGATCATGGTCCAAACTTTGAAGAAGCTAAAGACTGTATCGAATACGGATTCTCTTCAGTAATGTATGATGGTTCTCACCACCCATACGATGAAAATGTTGCAGAAGCTAAAAAAGTTGCTGATTTTGCTCACCAACACGATGTAACAGTTGAAGCTGAATTAGGAGTTTTAGCTGGAATCGAAGACGATGTAAAAGCAGCTGAACACATTTACACTCAGCCTGAAGAAGTTGAAGATTTCGTATCTAAAACTGGTGTTGACTCATTAGCAATCGCAATTGGAACTTCTCACGGAGCTCACAAATTTAAACCAGGTGAAGATCCTAAATTAAGATTAGACATCTTAGCTGAAATCGAAAAAAGAATCCCTGGATTCCCAATCGTATTACACGGTTCTTCAGCAGTACCTCAACAATTCGTAAAAATGATTAAAGAATATGGTGGAGAATTAGCTGACGCAATTGGTATACCTGATTCTGAATTGAGAAAAGCCGCTAAATCAGCAGTAGCTAAAATTAATGTAGATACTGATGGAAGATTAGCATTTACTGCAGGAGTTAGAGAAGTATTTACTAAAAACCCTAAAGAATTTGACCCAAGAAAATATTTAGGACCAGCTAAAAACTATATCAGAGATTACTACAAAGATAAAATCAAAAATGTATTTGGATCTGATGGAGCTTACAAAGCAGGTTCTGCAAGATAATAATTTTAATTAAAAAAAATTAAAAATTATTCAAAAAGGAAAAAGTTAGTGTAATCTTTATTGATTTGCTAACTTTTCTACATAAATTTGCATTGATTCTTTAAAATGAGATGAAAATATTTTTTTTCATCTTTTTTTGTAAAAATATTTATAATTAATAAATAAAAAGACTGATAAATAAAATAAAAAAATAAAAATTAATATTAAGTGTAATACTAAAATAATAATAGCGATAATTATAATTTAAGGAGGAAAAATGAAAGTAAAAGGAAACACAAAATATATATTTGTTACAGGTGGTGTTGTTTCTTCGCTTGGGAAAGGAATTGTTGCGTCGTCACTTGGTAGACTTTTGAAAGAAAGAGGATACAAAGTGACAATTCAAAAGTTTGATCCATATTTGAATGTGGATCCAGGAACAATGAGTCCTTATCAGCACGGGGAAGTTTTTGTTACAGAAGATGGTGCGGAAACTGACTTGGATTTGGGACATTATGAGAGATTTATCAATGAAAATCTTACACAGTATAATAATCTTACTTCTGGAAGAGTGATGTCAAGAATTATTGAAAAAGAAAGAAGAGGAGATTTTTTAGGAGGTACGGTTCAAACAGTTCCTCATGTTACCGATGAAATTAAAAGAAATATAAAACTTGCAGGAGAAAAAACAGGTGCAGATTTTGTAATTACTGAGATTGGCGGAACAATTGGAGATATTGAAAGTGATCCGTTTATTGAAGCTATTAGACAGTGGAAAAGAGAAGCTGGAAGAGAAAATATCGCTTATATTCATGTGACTTTGCTGCCTTATTTAAAAGCGGCTGGAGAGCTTAAGACAAAGCCTACTCAGCATAGTGTAAAAACATTGCAAGGACTTGGAGTTGCACCTGATGTGATAGTTGTGAGAAGTGAACATCCAGTGGATCAAAATATTAAGAAAAAAATCTCTATCTTTTGTGACATTGATGAAGAAGCCGTGATTGAGTCAGAAGATGCCAAAAGCCTTTATGAAATTCCATTGACAATGGAAAAATTAGGACTTGCTGATGTGATTTGTAAACATTTTAATTTAGAAAATAAGAAACCGTCTTTAGAAGAATGGAGTAAAATGGTAGATAAATTTAAACATCCTAAAAAATCACTAAAAGTTGCAGTTGTTGGAAAATATGTGGAATTAAAAGATGCTTATATAAGTATTCATGAATCAATAGAACACGCTGGATTTAATCTTGATACAAAAGTAGAAATTGATTATTTGAAAGCTGGAGATTTTGATGTTAAGTGCCTTTCAAATTATGATGGAATCTTAGTTCCAGGAGGATTTGGCGACAGAGGAATTGATGGGAAAATAGATGCTATACAATTTGCAAGAGAAAATAAAATACCATTTTTTGGAATTTGTCTTGGAATGCAGATGGCTTGTGTAGAATTTGCAAGAAATGTACTTGGATATAAAGATGCGACTTCGACAGAATTTGACAAAGATACAAAAACTCCTGTAATTAGTCTTATGGAAGAACAAGAAGGAATTGAGGATATGGGAGGAACTATGAGACTTGGAGCATATCCATGTGTTTTAAAAGATGACAGTATTGCGGCACAAGTTTATGGAAATACTGAAATTTCTGAAAGACATAGACATAGATATGAGTTTAATAATACTTACAGAGAAGAATTTGAAAAAGCGGGAATGGATATTGTGGGATTATCTCCAAATGGAAAATATGTGGAAGTTGTGGAAATAAAAAATCATCCTTATTTTGTGGCTTGTCAATATCATCCTGAATTTAAAAGTAGACCAAACAGACCTCATCCATTATTTACTGGTTGGATAAAAGCGGCTATTAAAAAAAGTGAAGGAAAGTAGGAAAAAATTATGGATATTCAAAAAATTAGAAAAAATGTGAAAAAATATTTGGACGAAAAAAGATATGCTCATGTGGAAAGAGTGGCAAAATGTGCAGTTGAATTAGCAAAAATATACGGAGTTGATCCATCGAAAGCCGAAGCTGCTGGGATTCTTCATGATGTGGCAAAATTTTTTGAAATACCTAGAATGCTTGATTTGGTTCGTGGGAAATATCCTGAGATTGAAAATAAGATTTTTTGGACAAATGCGATTTTACATGGATTTGCAGGAGCTGAATTTGTTGCAAAAAACTATGATTTGTTTGAAGTTGACGATGATGACATTTTTTCTGCAATAAAATATCACACAATTGGCAGCGAAAATATGACAACTTTGTCTAAAATTATTTATTTGGCTGATGCGATTGAAGAAAAAAGAGATTGGGATGGTGTAGAAACTGCAAGAAAATTGGCAAAAGAAGATTTGGATTTGGCAATAAAATTTGAAATTGACAGAAAATTGGAATATTTACTTGAGAGAGATTCGGTTATTCATCCAAATATTATTAAATTTAGAAATTCTATTTTTAAAATAAAAACTTTAAAAAAATTTAAAAAAATTAAAAATAAAAGTTATTTAAAAAAATTTTTATATTTTTTGAGTAACTTTTTATTTTTTTATTTATATGTAATTTATTATATTATATATATTATTTAACTTAAATTACTTAAATTATTTATTTATATTTATATATAACTTATTTTTTTGAAAAAAATTTGATTTTTTTATGAAGTTGTGATAATCTAAATAAAAAAACTAAAAAAAGGGAGATGAAAATAGACAGCTATGAGTATAATTTTGACATTGATATTACTTGGAGTTATAGTTTTAATTCATGAATCGGGACATTTTTTTATGGCAAAATTTTTTAAAATGCCTGTTTTTGAATTTGCAATTGGAATGGGACCTAAGATTTTTTCATGGAAAAAGGGAGAGACAGTTTATTCAATTCGTGCTTTGCCGCTTGGAGGATTTGTCAATATTGGCGGAATGCAGCCAGAAGAGTTTGATCTTGAAAATTTTAAAAGAGAAAAAATTGATGAGATTGCCGAAATTTTGAAAGAAGAAGAAGATTTTAAAAATTTAGAAATGGACGACGAAAAATTTGTGGACGAAGTGGAAAAAAGAGTGAATCTTGAAATGAGAGAAGAAGAAAAAAGACAAAATTACATTTCTAAAAATGGATTTTATACAAAATCTCCGTTCGCAAGATTTGCTGTTCTGATTGCTGGAGTTGTAATGAATTTTATTTCGGCAATAATTGCGATTTTTATAATGCTTTCTGTAACTAATATGAAACCTATGGAATTGACAGAACCTGTTGTCGGTGTAGTTAGAAGCGACTCAAAAGTCAATGGGAAGCTGGAGAAAAATGATAAAATTTTGGAAATTAATGGGAAAAAAATTCAAAATTGGAAAGAGATGACTAAAGAAATTTCAAAAATTGGTAAAAAAATTATAAAGACGAAGATATTTCGCTAAAAAAATTTTGAGAAATAATAAAGAAATGACTCAAAATGTGAAATTAACTTATTACGGAGAAACTAAATCAAATTTGCTTGGAATACAAGTTTTGCAAAAAAAATTGACTTTTGGAGAAAAGATAAATTCGACTTTTTATACATTTAAAGATTATTTTAAAATGACCCTTGACGGTGTAAAAATGCTTGTCACAGGAAAAGTTGGAATGAATGATATGACAGGACCTGTGGGACTTCCAAAAATTGTTGGAATGGCTTACAGTAACGGTGGTGCTTTGGCTCTACTTGGTATATTTATTTTGATTTCAATAAACATAGGAATAATGAATTTACTTCCAATTCCTGCTCTTGACGGAGGAAGAATTTTATTTGTTTTTGCCAGAATTTTTTTGGAATAAAAAAATTAATAAAAAAATTGAAGAAAAAAATACATATTATCGGAATGATATTTTTTTGATGGCTATTATGTTAATAATAGTATTTTTTTGATATAACAAAAGTATTTTTTTAGAATAAAAAAAGATATTGACAAAAAGGGGGAAAAAAATTATATTATATTTATTATATTAAGTGACTTATTAGTCATTTAATATAATAAAAAAATACGATTTTTGGGAGAGGAAAAGTTGGCTAGAAGTTGTGAAAAAGGAGAAAAAGAGAGAGAATTTTTAAAAAAATCTTGGGAATTATTTAAAAAAATGGGTATGAGGAGACAAAAATTGAGAGGATAACAAAGGAAGTGGGAATATCCAAAGGAAGTTTTTTTATACTTATTTTTAAGACAAAAGAAGATGTTTTGTTTGCAATTTTGGAAAAAAATTGAAATTGAAATTGAGAATTCTATAAATGATATAGATACTTCTGAAGAACCGTCAAAAGTTTTGTATAATCTATTGGAAAAAAAAGAGTGGAGCTATTTTTTTGGGATATGTTCAAAATATGAAATTGGAAAAATTTGTATATTATGAAATCAGGTCAAATTGATGAATTTAAAAAAATAAAATAACAGTTTTTTTATACAACTTTTATTAAAGAAAATATCATAAAAAAATATGAGAATAAAAAAATTTGGGATTTGGAAATTATTTCAAAAATATATAAATTCTTCAATTGAAGGTTATTTTTTTGAAGAGATATTTGAAAAATAAAGGGATAATAGATAAAGATTTTTGAAGATAGAGCCAAAAATAGCAATTAAAGAAATTGCAAAGTTTATAGATAGTGCATTAAAATAGACTTACGAGGAGGAAAAATGAAAAAAAATAAATTGAGAATACTGGTATCATTATTATTGTTTATTGCGATTCCAGCTTTTGCTGAAAAAATCTCAATTCAAGATGCGGCTGAGATGGCAATTAAAAATAATAAAGATATTAAAATAGCAATGTTAAAAACTGAACAAAGTAAAATTGATGTGGATAAAGCGTGGTCCAAAAAGTTTTTCACAGTTGGCTACACAGCTGGGGCAAATACATATCTAAATAAAAATTTTGCTAAAACAGGAGAAAAATTTCAACATTATTTGACTTTGTCACAACCAATTTACACAGGCGGAAAGTTAAAATTAGGGCACGAAATAAGTAAAGAAAATCTGACATTGTCACAGCTTAATTTGGATAAAGTGAGAAAAGATACAATTCTTGATACAGTTAAAGCATATATTGATGTCTATGATGCTATGAGCACACTTGAAGTTTTGCAAAAATCTAAGGAAACATTGAATCAAAATTTGAAGACGCAGCAGGAGCTGTATGATTTAAGAATGACAACAAAACCTGAATTTACGGAAGCTCAGAGAAGTGTGGCTGATATTGACGCACAAATTGTGGAACAGGAAGGAAATATTGAAGTTTCAAAAGAAGCGCTTGGGATTTTGATTGGAGTAAAAGATAGCTCACAAATTGAAATAATTCCTTTTGGAGTCGATGATAACTTTACTTCAACAGTTAAATTGGATGAAGATTTGGAAAAAATTAAGACTGATAATACAGAATACAAAATTGCGATGAAACAAAATGATTTAAGTAGAAAAAATGTGGAAGTGGAAGAAGCTTCTTTTAAGCCGTCTGTAAATGGAGTCATTAATTATGGGACATTGCAAGGACAAGATAGATTTGGAAATATTTTAAAACCGAGAAATTTTTCGACTTCTGCGGGAGTTAATTTTAGCTGGGATATCTTCGATTGGGGACAGAGAAAAAATAATGTGAGATATGCTAAAAAAAGTCAGGAAATTACTTCTGTTCAAATTGACCAGACACTTGACACAGTTACTGCAAATATGAGAAAAACTTATTTTCAGCTAAAATCGCTTGAAAAAAGTATAAAAGCGTTGGAACTTGCGGTACAAAAAGCTGAAGAGTCGTATGAAATGGAAAAAGAAAGATATGCATATAGACTTATCACAATGGAAAATTTATTACAGTCGGAAACTAGTTTAAGACAAGCTCGTGTAAATTATGCTCAGGCAAAATTAAAATACTATTATTTAGTTTCAAAATATGGAGCGTTTTTGGATTAATAATTTAAATTAGAAAAAATAGGAGGAATATATGAAAATTAATAAAAAAATAGTTGCAGTAGTGGCGATTCTAGCGATGTTTTCAATTTCATGTGGAAAGAAAAAGCCAAAGATGTCTAGCTCTTCAAGACCAGTGAAAGTTCAAATGATAGGTCAAAATGAAATTTCTATAGGATATTCTGCCAGTGGAACGATAAAAGGTATTGAAGAAATACCGTATACAGCGACTTCAAGTGGAGAAGTAGTGGCAATTAATGCACAAAATGGAGATTATGTGGATGCAGGACAAGTGATAGTTTCGATTGAAAATCAGGCGGCTAGATCTGGAGTGAGATCGGCAGCTTCAAATGTTCGAACGGCTGAGTCAAATATAAGTTCAGCAAGAGCGGATATTAGCGCATCAGAAGGAAACATAAGTTCAGCACAGGCCGCTGTCGAAGAGGCAAGAATTAATTTTAGAAAATATCAAATGCTGTATGACAAAAGGCTAATAACAGAAACTGATTATTTACAGGCAAAAACACAGTTAAGTGCAGCACAAGCTAAGCTAGATTCAGCAAGAAGCAGTTATCACACAGCAGTAAATTCATTGTCTGCCAGAAGAAACAGTCTTGATTCAGCACAAGCAGATCTTGATACAGCAAGAGATACAAATAGTAAATCAAGCATAAAAACAAAAGTTTCAGGAGTAATTGCCAATATGAATTTGGAGAGAAGTCAAGAAGTTTCAAATGGACAGCAATTATTTACTTTAGTTAATGAAAGTGAAATGAAATTGGAAATTGGGGTTTCAGCTGATGTAGTTCAAAAAATTCAAGTTGGAACACCAGCAACTGTAAAAATTGATGATTTGAAGGGACAAGAATTGCAAGGAGTTGTTTATGAAGTTGCGGCGACAGCTGATTCGGCAAGTAGACAATTTATTGTAAAAATAAAACTTCCAAATGAAAATAGACAATTAAGAAGTGGAATGTACGCAAAAGCTAATATTTCAACAGGAGCAGAAAATGGTTTAGTAATTCCTAAAAAAGCTATTGTTGTAAGAGGAGTTCAACAAGTTATTTATGTTGTGCGAAATGGAAAAGCATTGGCAATTCCTATAAATATAACAAATCAAAATGAAACATTTGCAGCAGTGACAGGACAAGGTTTAGATTCTGGTGACGAGTTAATTGTCGATGGACAAAATGTTGTACAAGCAAATGAAAAAGTTAAAATTGTCAGATAGTTATTTTTCATAAATTTAAGGAAAGGAGTACACGATTTTTATCGTGTGAAAAAAATGACAGTAGCAGAATTTGCAACGAAGAGAGTAGTGTCGACAACGATGATACTTATATTTATGATTTTTTTGCTGGTTGGGTAGCGATGACAGGTATGAAACAGGAAAGAATACCAGATTTCGATACACCAATAGTTGTTGTTAATGCCACTTGGACGGGAGCGACAGCGGAAGATGTAAAAACACAAGTATCTAAAAAAATCGAAGATGCGGCATTAAATGTAGATGGAATTAAAAATATTACAACATCTTCATCTTATGGTTCATCAGTAGTTACGATAGAGTTTAACTATGGTGTAGATACAGATATTAAAACAAGTACAAGTTCAAACACAAATAGATAAAATAAAAGGACAATTGCCAGATGATGATAACTTTAAAGATCCTACAGTATCAAAAATTAGATATGGCAGGTAGTTCCAATATGGCGTTAATGATTGGGATTACTGGGAAAAAAATAAAGAGTTAATAACATCATTTGTTGAAGAAACATTACAACCTAGATTGAAGAGAAATAGAGGTATTGGTAATATTTCTGTAATGGGTAATGCGACAAGACAAATTAAAGTTTGGCTGGATCCAGCTAGATTGAAGGAATATAATTTGTCAGCGGCAGAAATTTATAGTAAAAATTAAAAGCGGCTAATACGGTAACACCAGCAGGGACAATAACTGATGGGACGAAAGAATTTATCCTAAAAGTTGATGGAGAGTTAAAAGAGCTTGATCAAATTCAGGATATTGTTATTTCAAATCAAAAATAATCAAACAGTTAGATTGGCTGATGTGGCAAAAAGTTGAGTATGGGACAGAGGATCCTACATCATATGTAACATATAATGGAAAAAGAAATGGTTGCCGTTATGATTCAAAAGAGTAAAGATGGTAACTTGGTAGAGGTTGCTAAAAAAAGGCTAAGGAAACTTTGAAAGAAGCAAAACCATTATTTCCAGAAGGTTCTAGTTACAATATAATAGTTGATAACAGTGAAAAAGTTAGTGAATCGATAAAAAAATGTTGCAAGTTCTGGGATACAAGCGGTTATTATTACAATTATAGTACTTTTTTTGTGTTCTTGAAAAAAATTTGAGAGCGTCATTAGTTGTAGGAACATTGATTCCAATTTCAGCAATGTTTACATTCTTCTTGCTTACAACACAAGGGATAACATTGAATATGATTTCGTTAATGGGATTGTCACTTGCGGTTGGATCACTGGTAGATAACGGAGTTGTTACGCTGGATAATATTTTTGATCATATTCAGGTTAATAAGGAACCGGCAGATGTAGCAGCGATACGGGGTACAAATGAAGTAATTCTTCCGATGATGGCGTCAACTGCAACTTCAGTTTGTGTATTCTTGCCAATTATATTATTTGATGGAATTGCTAAGGAAGTATTTAAGAGTATTGCGTTTTCAATGATGTTTGCGTTGTCAGCTTCGATTATTGTTGCGATGTTATGGGTTCCAATGGCTTCGAGTTTATTTTTAGATGTTAAAAAAATATCAGATAATGCTGAAAAAGCTGCTAAATTTAATGCATTTAGAGATAAATACAAAGAATTAGTGGCAAAAGTATTGGAAAATAGATGGAAAATGGTAATTGGAGTTATAATAACATTTGTGATAGTTGTATTTGGAATAGGAAAAACGGTAAAAACTACATTCTTTCCAACGATTGATGATAATCAATATTCAGTAGTTGCAACACTTGCGACAGGATTAGATTTAGATGTATCAAAAGATATTGCAAATAAAATGGAAGCTGTTGTAAAAGCGGATCCAGCGACTAAAGATATAAATGTTATTGCCTCAAAAAGTGCAGCAACAATAAATGTCGACGTAAAGAAAGATACGATGAAGGCAATGAACCGTGTCAGAGAAAAATTAAAAGATTTACCAAATGTAACACTTGCGGTTTCACCACAAAAAGCAGGAGGTATGATGTCTCAAAAAGATTATTCATTCCAAATAGAAGGTGAAGATCCACAAGAATTAAATAGAATTGCAAATTCGATAATGAATGATATGAAGAGCCAGTCTTGGTTTAAGGATGTTAAGTCATCGACTGAAGGTGGATATCCACAAGCTAAATTGGAAGTTGACAGAGTAAAAGCAGAAAGTTACGGAATAACTGTAACAGATATTACTCAAATGCTATTTATGACAGCTTCTGGATCTGCAAATCCAATTGATGTAACTCAAAGTACAGAAACGTTGGATGTAGTGTTGGAATTGGAAAAAAATCAAAAAAATTCATTGAATAAAATTATGGATTTAGAGATAAAAACTAATAAAGGAACTTATGTTAGATTAGGAGATATTGCTACAATGCAATATGAAGAAAGTGCTTCGACTATTTCAACAGAAAATGGTACAAGAATTGTAACAGTTGGTGCAAACTTGGATAAATCAAAAGGATTTAACGATGCAGCGACATTTATTCAACAGTCATTCAAGAAGGCAAATCCAGCTGAAGGATATAAAATTGGAGTAGCAGGACAAGCTAAAAACCAAGCTGAAATGGGTGGACAAATTATGAAAGACTTGTTACTTGCGATTGTGTTGATTTATACAGTACTTGCAGTTCAGTTGGAATCATTTATCTTGCCGCTTATGATTATGACAACATTGCCATTATCAATGATTGGAGTAATTTTAGGATTAGCAATAACTAGAGTACAACTTAGTATGTTCGTTATGATCGGTATCTTGATGTTATTTGGTATGGCGGTTAATAATGCGATTGTAATGCTTGATTTCGTTGCGGGATTGCGGAAAAAAGGCTGGTCGATACACGATGCCTTAGTAGAAGCCTGTGGTTCAAGACTTCGACCAATTTTAATGACAACGCTTACAACAGTATTAGGATGGCTTCCAATGGTATTTTCAAGTAAAGGAAGTTCGGGATATTATCAAGGAATGGCGATTGCAGTAATGTTTGGACTTTCATTCTGTACAATCTTGACATTGTTCTTTACACCGGTGTTGTATTCATTGGTTGAAGAAAGAAAAGAGAGAAAACAAAAAGAAAAAGAAGAAAAAAGAAGACAGGAAAAAGAAGAAGAAAGAAGAGGATATGCTAAATAATTCAATTCTTTGATTTATTAAAATGTTTGGTAACTTATAAAATTTACTTTTTTATTAAATAGTGCAAGAACACTCGCGACTTTAGTCGTGAGATGAATTGCACGAAAATTTTAGTAAGCATATAGGGAAACTTGTATGTAGACACGGAGAAAAATCGTGCAACAAAGAAACTGAATTGCTGGGAACTCTTAAAGCTAGTATGACCACAACATAATACCTAATTGAGAATATGGTATAAGTGTGAAGGTAGCGAAAGCAGAAAAAATATACTAGATGGTGCAAGGTTAAGTCCTAAACATTATGATAATAGACAATCAGCAGCTAAGCCTGAAAAGGAAAGTTCAACGACTATCCCTCGTGAGGGGACAATATAAGTGATTGGTATTGGAAGTGGTTTCGCCTAAGGTGTCAAAATACACTATGGATAAGATATAGTCTGTGCTTGTTAGAGATAACAAGAAGTTCAAGGCTAATCTCCTTAATTTGTTAAGGAGTATATATGCCATGAGAACTGCATAAGTAGTAGCGTACTTATGTGAACAACACTTCCCACTGTTGTGGGGGTTTAAAAACTTTAAAAATAAATAAAAAATATTACTTTTTTGACAGATAAAATGTAGAATACATGGTATAATATCTCTGATGAAAAGGAGGTGATATCTATGTATTTAACATTAAAACAGCAAGTAAAACATCTTAGTAAGAAAGAGTTTAGGAATTTAAAATATTTGTGCCATATAGCTAAGAATTTAAAGAATCAAGCTATATATAATGTTAGACAGTATTATTTTAATAAGAAAAAGTATTTAAGTTATAACGAAAACTATAAAATGCTTAAAAATAGTGAAAATTACAAGAAATTAAATTCTAATATGGCTCAGCAAATTCTAAAAGAAGTAGACGGAAGTTTTAAATCATTTTTTTGGACTTTTAAAACTTGCTAAAAAAATGGTCAATATGATAATAAAAAAATAAAATTACCTAAATATCTTGATAAAGATGGTTTTACAACTCTTGTTATAGGTTTTGTAAGATTAAAAGATGATATTCTGATAGTTCCTTATTCAAATTCGTTTAAGAAAACTCATCAGGAAGTTAAAATTAAGCTACCACCAGTATTAAAAGGCAAGAAGATAAAAGAGATTAGAATAATACCAAAACAACATTCTAGGTACTTTGAAATTCAATATACTTATGAGGTAGAAGAAGTTCAGAGGGAATTAAATGAAAAACAATGCACTAGGAATTGATTTAGGTATAGACAATCTATGTACTTGTGTAACTAATAATGGAGCATCATTCATAATAGATGGTAGAAAAATTAAAGTCAATTAATCAATACTATAATAAGATAAATGCAAAATTACAAAGTATAAAAAGATAAGCAAAAGACCTCCCGCACAACATTAAGACAAAAAGAGAATAGTCAGAAAGAGAAATAATCGTATAAATGATTATCTTTCAAAAAGCAGCAAGAATAATAATAAATTATTGTCTTAATAATGATATAGGAAAAACTAATTTTAGGATATAATGAGAATTTTCAAAGAAATTCAAATATAGGAAGTATAAATAATCAAAAACTTTGTAAATATACCATATGGAAAAATTAAGAGATAAATTAATATATCTATGTAAACTATATGGAATAGAATTTAAACTGCAAGAAGAAAGTTATACATCAAAAGCAAGTTTCTTTGATGGAGATATAATTCCAATATATGATAAAGAAAATCAAAAAAAGAATATATATTCAGTGGAAAAAAAGAATAAAAAGAGGACTATATCAAACAAGTAAAGGTTATCAATTAAATGCGGATTGTAATGGAGCATTAAATATTTTAAGAAAAAGTAAAGTTGTGGACTTAAGCGTCCTATACAATAGAGGTGAGCTGAACACACCTAAAAGAATAAGGGTAGTGTAAAGCTATCAAACTTCTTAGAAAATTTTTAAATGTTTTTAAAGATTTTAGAACCCTGTGACTTTAGTCGTGGGAGGTTCAGAAAAATTAGAGGGGAGAATTTTGTGAAAAGATTAGAAATATATTTTGATTCATTTTATACGGAAAAAATGAAAGAAGAATTAAGAGAGTATGGAATAGATCAATATTTTATAGTTCCAGCTGTTCATAGTTCTTGGAGTAAAACTTTTAAACATTTTAATACACATGTTTGGCCAGGGACAGACAGTATTTTAGTTACTTATTTGGAAGACAGGCACGCACAAGAGATTATACGGATTATTAAAATTATGAAAATAGACTTAGGTCGAGGAATTTCGATGGGAGCGGTGATGTTACCAGTAGATGATATCATTTTGTAAAATAAAAAAATCAGCAGAGATGCTGGTTTTTTATTTATATTTTTGTTTAAAAATTTTTAAATTTGTGATAAAATAACTTCAAGAAAAAATGGAAAGGAAGTAAAATTATGGAAAAAATAGTGGAGTGCAAAGATTTAAAAAAATCGTATAAAAATAATGTGGCACTAAATAGTATTAATTTATCCATTAATAAAAATAAAATAATCGGATTACTTGGTCCAAACGGGAGTGGAAAAACGACTTTTATTAAACTTGCGGTGGGACTTTTAAAGCCGACTTCAGGAGAAATTTTAATTGATGGACTGCCAATTGGTGTGGAGACTAAAAAGATAATTTCGTATCTTCCAGATAGGGATTATTTGGACAAAAATCAAAGTATTGATTCGTTGATTCAATTATTTTTGGATTTTTATCCTGATTTTGATGAAAATGTCGCAAGAGGGATGTTAAAAGATTTGAAAATTGATAAAAATGCGAAATTTAAAGCGTTGTCGAAGGGAAATAGAGAAAAAGTGCAACTTATTTTGGCAATGAGTAGAAAAGCAAAACTTTATTTGCTGGACGAACCTATAGCTGGAGTTGATCCAGTTACGAGAGATTATATTTTAAATACGATAATTAAAAATTATAACAAAGAGGCGACACTTATTATTTCAACACATTTAATCAATGATGTGGAAAAAATCTTGGATGAAGTGATTTTTGTGAATGATGGGGATATTTTGCTGTACGATTCAATTGAGAATGTTAAAAAAGAGCATAATGTCAGTATTGATGAATATTTTAGGGAGGTGTTTAAATAATGTTGAAATTGTTTAAATATGATTTTAGAGCGATTAAAAGACGACTTATACCACTTTATCTGGTGGCAATTATAATTGGAGTTGTAAATCAAATATGTACTACATTTGTTATACGATTAAGTATGACTGCATCACAAGAAAATGCAAGTTTTATTATTTTTTCTCTTTTAAAAATGGTATTTTCGCTTTCGTTTTTTTTGATAATGTCATATGCTTCCATTTTAACTATTTTTTTATTTTTAATAATGAATTTTTAATAATTCAGTTTATGGAAACGAAGGGTATTTGATAAATTCCTTGCCAATAAGTTCGAAAAAGTTAATTTTGGCAAAATATTTGAATTTTATATTTTGGACATTTATTTCAGCGATATTTTATATAGTTTTTTACATAATCGGAACTATAAACGGTCTGCTTGCAAGTGGTCAAAGTTTAAAAAGTTATAAATTCAGAATTAAATGAGTTAAAAATGCAATTGTTTCATAGTCCGTATTTTGGGAAATTTGTGGGAGTGGCAATAATTGTGTTAATTTGTATAATTTTACAACATCTTTTAAATTCTTGGGTTTTTTTATGATGTGTGTAACTTTTGCAAATTTGGTAAAATCTAACAAACTTATTATGGGAATAGTTACATATGTTGTAACAAATATAATACTTGGGATATTTTTATTTTTTTCATTGATGGCAAGTTTTTTTATTTAAATTGAACTCTGATATTGAAATAAGAGATAATGTATTTTTTTAGTTTGGTGACAGAATATGGGATAACTTATATAGTTTTTTGTGGCTCTTTTTAAATGTTGGAATTTTCTTTCTTATAAATTACATTCATTCTAAAAAAAATAGATTTAGAATAGAAAAAAAGTTTCAGAATGTGCTATAATAAATGATAGTTAAAAAAATCGGAAAAATTTTTGAGAAAGGAAATTGAAAATGGGAAACAGCAGAAAAGTAATTAAGAGATTGTCCATTATTATGATAGTTGTATTTGCAATTGGAATGCTTGCAAGTGCGATATTATTTTTGAAAAATAATATTTTTGGACAAATGTCAAATAGAGAAGTTATTGCGACAGTTAATAATGAGAAAATCTATAAAGACCAGTTTGAATCATATAGACAGATATTAAAAGATCAGTTGTCACAATTAAATCAACAAAAAGCACAGATGGGAGTACCCCAAGAAAATTTACAAGATGTGCCAGATAGCATAACAGACGAGATAATTTTACAAAATCTAGTAAGTAAAGCGCTTTTAATTTCAGCAGCATCTGATTTTAAAATAAAAGTGCCAAATGGCGAAATTAATAGACAAGTTAATAAAGAAATTAAAGGTGTGAAAAAAGAAGATCTTATGAATGCGTTGGCAGCTCGTGGATACAGAAACTTAACTGATTACAAAAATGCAATAAAACAAGATAAGATTATGCAAAAATTACAGGAAAAAATGTTTGGAGCAGATCAGATTTCTGATGCGGATGTAAAAAAAGCGTTTGACAGGGAACAATATGCTGGACTTGCTGGAAAAGATTTCAATGAGATAAAAAATCAATTGAAAGAAAGTTTACAACAGGAAAAAAATGATGCGCTGCTAAACTCTTATTTAACAAAATTGAGCGAAAAAGCAAGAATTGAGTTTAAAAATCCTGAAATAAAAAAAATATATGATAATTCTAAAGTGATTGTAGCTAGAAATGGTGAATATAAAATATTAAATAAAACAGTAAATGAAAGACTTTTGAAAACTATTTCAGAATCACAATTAGGATATTCCGAAAATTTATTAAACAGTATAAAAGCTAATTTAAAAGTGGAATTAGATAAACTGGTAAAAATTTCAGTAAAAGCAAAAGCTGCTGGCTTAAAACCAGATCCAGAACTTGTCGGAGTTGATCAATTACAAGATTTATCTAAAAGATATTATAATTCTTTGATTGATAGCTATAAAGCTGATGATGCGACACTAAGAGCTAGATTTGAACAGAAAAAAGATAGCTATAGTACGAAAAACAGCATTGGAGGATATGTTATAGGAGATGAATATCAACCAAGTTCACAAGATTTAGAAAATGCTAAAAAACAAGCGCAAGAAATTATGAAAACTACAAATAAAAATAATTTTGCGCAAAAAGCAAAAGAGTTCTCAAAAGATTTTAAGTCAGCTTCTAAAGGTGGAAGTTTAGGAGAAACAACTGATCTATCTGGACTTGTCCCAGAATTTGCAAATGCGGTTAAAAATGGAAAAGCGGGAGATATAGTGGGACCTATTCAAACACAGTTTGGATACCACATTATTTATATTGAATCAAAAGATGCAAATAATCCAAATGTAGCAAAAGTTAGTCACATTCTGATTACACCAAATATATCAGAAGCTACAAAACAAAAAGTTGCACAAAAAATTAATGACTTAAAAGCACAAGTTCAAAGCGGAAAAGCTACTTGGGATCAAGTTGAAAAACAAGACAGATTTAACTTTAATGTAAAAGAAAGATTTAAAAAATTGCTAAAAGGTGAGACAGTTCCTGGAATTGGAAAAGATGACGAATTGGTAAATAAACTATTTGCTTCTAAACAAAATGAAATAATAGAAAAAAATCTTCCAGCTGGTTATTTCCTAGTTGTAAAAACTTCAGAAATACCGTTTACACCTGCCACTTTTGAAAATTCAAAAGAAAGAGCAAGATTGGAATTGGCACATGAATTTGCTGAAAAAACTTTTGCAAGTATAAAATAAAATAATTAAATTAATAAAATAAAAAAAACTTTATTCATTGAATAAGGTTTTTTTATGATATAATTAAAAGCCGCTAAAAACAAAAATTTTATTAGAAATTATAATATTTTTTTATCAATTGAGGATAAGAATAGGAGAATTTATGACAAATAATTTAAGACAAGCTCAAAGAGATATGAAAGCGTTAGCAAAGCAAGTGAGAGGTGTGAGATATACCGAGGCTTTGCTATTTACATATCTTATGACAGGAATGATAACTTTTTCGACAGGACTTAACACAAATCCTAATATGCTTTACGAAAGAGTAAATAAAGAAATTGTGATGGCGGCGGACAGTACACGGCTTCACATTAAGAAACTAAAAAGCAGAATGAAAAAGAAATAGATGATGCAGAATTAGAATTAATCGAACTTATGGAACAAGGGGATCAAGTTGTAAAATCACCTTGGAGCAGCTGGCAATTTGGAGTAAATACTTTTGCTAGCAGAAATAGCGGAGTTTTCAAAGGATATGGAGACAAAGAAGGAAAATATATGTATTCCAGAGGAGACTGGTCGCAAAGAGGAGTTTTACTTACAAAAGGAAGAAATGCACAAAGTGTCATGGGTCAAATTACAAACTATGATTCGACAAGAAGAACTACAAAATCTGGACTTGTAAACTTATTAGATGTTCAAGAGCCAGAAGTAGAAATTCAAATAATGGCAAATGTAAGACCAAAGTCAATTCAAAAAGAAGAAATAAAAATAGAGCCACAAATTGACATGCCAAAAAAAGTGATAAAACCAAATGTGACTTTAAATGTAAATAAGCCGCTAGATGCGCCAGTAATAAAATTGCCAACAATAACGCCAGTTTCAATAAATGTTACTGCACCAAAAGCACCACAGGAACCAGTATTGGCACAAGCGCCATCAATTTCGATGCAGCTTAGTTCGCCAAATATTGAGATGAATATAACTGCGCCAAGTGTTAATGAAATTCAGGCTTTAACGGTAACTCAGCCACAAAAACCTGCTGTGGAAACTCCAAAACTTACTATTAATAATGTTGAGTTTCAAGTTCCATCTTTAGCTTCATTTGGAAATACTATAACTGGTGATCGTTCAATGTCAGGAAATACTGATATAAATGGAAACTATAAGATGAGTAATATTCGTCCAATAGGTACTGGTAATAGAGGAAGACAAAACTCTTTTGGTGAATATATGGGAAAAGATAATAGAAAATTTACAATATCTAGTAATAGTATTTTAGATTTAGATGTTTCACAAGCGAGAGCAATATCATTAGATGCTGGACTTCCTGCAGAGAATGGAGGAAAAAAATGGGACAAGTCATGGTAATTATGGAGTACAGTTTTCTGTTGAAAATAATGGAACGATTCTTTTGAATGCAGAAACTACTGCTGCCATGGATATACAAGCAGATATTTGGGATTATTCACAAGTGAGTGCTATAAATTCAGTTACAGGGAAAAATTATAGGAATAAAGATTCACAGGCTGCGTTTTTTTAGCTACTAATGAAGGTACTTATCGTGCTTCTGACAATAAGTGGAGTAAAGAAAACGAGATGGTCTTTATAAATCAAGGTGAAATTACTTTAAATGGTAATAGTTCAGCTGGATTTGCAACTGATAATTTTCGAAATGTTCCAGGCGTAGGAGAAGGAAAAAATATTTTAGTTATAGCGAAAAATGAAGGAATTGTAAATTTAAATGGGAAAAAAAATCATGGAATGGTTGTTTCTGTAACTACAAATGCTCTTAAAGATGGTTCTACTTTTGAAAATACTTCGAGTGGTTCAATTAATATAAGTGGTCCTGAATCAGGTGGAATTACTCTTTTGGATAAATTAGAAGGTGGAGCTGTAAATAATGGAACGATTACAATAACAGGAAATAATTCATTTGGACTTTACTCTAAAGTTGATTCGGAAATTAAAAATAATAATAAAATAATAATATCTGGAAATGCAACTGGAAGTATGGGAATCCGTGTTGGAAGTGTAAGTGCCACAAATATGAAAAATACAAGTACAGGAACAATAACTATTAACAGCACTGTTGGTGGAAATATGGGAGTTTTTTCTGAAACGGCGGCATTTGCAAATGATGGAAAAATTGATGTAAATGGAGACAAAAATATCGGAATGTATTTTAGAAATATTGCTACAGGAATTAATGGAAACAACAATACTATCAATATTGCTGGAACTAATGGCTATGGTGTGATGTTGGAAAATACAAATTTTAAAAACTCTGGGACAGTTGCTGCAACTGGAAGTAATTCAATAGGAGTGTATGCTGGAAATTCTACCGTTACAAATGAAAGCGGAAAAACTATATCAAGTGATAAATATCATGCTGTAGTTCAAAATGGAGGAACATTTACAAATGAAGGAAATGTAACGACAAACGGTGGAGGAGCAGTTGCGCTTTATTCTGAAAATGGGACATTTTCTCACGATGCTGGAACAATTACGGCTAATAATGGTGGAATAGGGATTTTTAATAATAATTCGACAGGAACGGTAAAATCTGAGATTGTAGTTGGGAACTCAACAACTTCTAATACAGGGATGGGAGTTTATTCAGAAGCTGGTACAACGACATTTTCTGATAACGCTAAATTGACGCTTGGAGAAAAAACAATTGGACTTTATTCTTCTGATACTTCAGAATTTGGTAATAGATTTTCTATAAATAAATTGGAAACAAGCATTGGAAAAAATGCGGTTTTTGCTTATTTTGGAAATGTAGGAACGCCAACTGTAAATATAACTAATTCTATACTTGGAAATTTGACAGTTTCAAAAATGGCTGCAGGTTCAGCTTTATTTTATAGCGAAAATGGGACAACTGTAAATATTGATGATAATTTAAATACAACGGTAGCAGGGAAATTTAGTAATGTGTCTGACAAAGCACAGCTTTTTGTGACAAATGGCGGAACAGTGAATATAAATTCTGGGAAAATTTTGACTTCGAATATAAAGACTACAATTTCTGGAATAAATAGTGCAACAGTTAAAAATGATGGGACACTTGCTTTGACTGGAAATAATGGAGCTGTTGGAATTTATTTAAATAATTCGACAGGGTCAAACAATAATATAATAACTACTGCAAACGAAGGTTCTACTGCTATTTATGGTAATAATAATTCAACATTGGAAAATAAAGGAAATATAACGACAAGTGGAAAATCTTCTGTGGGATTATTTGGAGATGCGAGTACGGTTTCTAATTTAAGTGGAACAATCAAAACAGAAGCACAAGGTTCAGCTGGAATGTTTGGAAAAAATGATTCGACTGTGACAAATGCTGCCACTGTTGATGTTGAAGGTGATAAGTCAGCTGGAATTTATACACAGGACAGTAATTCTACAAATAATAGTAATGGTGTGATAAATGTAAAAATCAGGCGAAAGTGCTGGAATGTTTGCAAAACTTACGACAAATGCAACGAAAGATTATTCTGCTGTAAATAATGGGAATATAAATCTTACGCCAAGTGGAACTCAAAATAAAAGTGTTGGAATTTATGGGGAAACAGAAAGTGGTGTTTCAAAAGTTTTGACATTAAAAAATGAAGGAAATGCGACTATTTCTGTAGATATGGATAACTCAGTTGGAATTTTGGCAAAGAATAATGTTTCAAATGGCGTGGATAAAATAAATGTTTTAAATAATGGTAAAATTGCTGGAAGTAAAACTAAATCAATTGGAATTTCTGCAACTAAGTCGACTGTGACAAATGCTGCAGCTGGTGAAATTGAGATGTCTGGCGATAAGTCGGCTGGAATTTACGGAGAAACTGAATCTACAATTACGAATTTGGGAAAAATTAAAATGACTAGCGATAAATCAGCAGGAATTTTTCTTAAAAACAGTGATGCTGAAAATAAAAACTTGATTACTATTGAAAAATCAGATTCAGCAGGAATTTATGGAGAGTTTTCAAGTAACAGTCATAGTATGAAAAATAGCGGAACTATAAATGTTGGAAATGCTGGAAGCAGTGAAAACAAAAGTGCTGGAATGTACGGATTATTAACTGGGGGAACTTTAAATATAACTAATGAAAATGCAGGAAATATAAATGTCAATATGACAAAATCAGCAGGTATTTTTGCTGAAAGTTCAACAGGTTCAAATTCTGACTTAAATGCAGAAAATCAAGGGACAATTACAGTAAATGGAAATGAATCTGTTGGAATGTATGGAAATAAATCAACATTGAAAAATTCTAAAGATATTCTTGTAAAAAGTGACCAGTCAACTGGAATGTTTGGAAAAAATGGAGCAGATGTCTTAAATAGTTCTAATATAACTGTGGAAGGAACTTCTGCTGGAAGTCAGTCAACTGGTATCTATGTAAGTGATAGTGGAACTAAAGGTAAAAATACTGGGACAATTACTTTGAAAAGTAAAAATTCGACAGGAATGGCGGCTATAGCAAGTGCAAAAATTGAAAATGCAGAAAAAATTGTAAGTAATTTTGAATCTGTGATTGGAATGTATGGAAAAGATGCTGGAACTGAAGTTTTGAATTCCAAAGACATTGAGTTTTCTGGAAAAGAATCAACTGGAATATTTGTAAAAGATAACGCTAAAGGTAAAAATACTGGAAAAATTAAACTTGACGGAAAGTCGTCGGTTGGAATGTTTGGAGCAAGTAGTGCTGCTGGTAACAAGATTGAATTGGAAAATGGCGGAACTATTGAAGTAAATAAAAAGAATTCAACAGGAATGTTTGCAAGTAATGTTTATGATGGAACTACAAAACTTTATACAGGAAGTGTTGGAGATTCGATTATAAAAAATACTGGAACGATAAATTTAAACGATGAAAGCACAGTTGGAATTTATACGCCAAAATCGACAATTTCTCAAGAAGGAAATATTGTGCTTTCTAATGCAGCTAATTCTTCTGTTGGAGTTTATTTAACTCAAAATGCGACAGTTGACGGAACAAACGGAACTATTGACTTGAACAAAAATTCTCAAAATCAAGTCGCTTATTATATTAAAAATGCTGGGAAAATACAAAATTCTATTGGAAGAGTAAATGGTTATGGAGTAGGAGTCTATCTGGATGGAACTGATGACTCAGGAAATAATTCATCAACTCCAGCTGAACTTGTTTCAACAACTCCAGCACTTGACTTTACAACAGGAGCAGATGGTGGAAATGGAATTATTGGATTAGTTTTAAAAGGAAATACGAAAATTTCAAGTTACACAGGTGGAATAAAAGTTGGAAATACAGACGGACAAAATTATGCAATTGGTATTTATGCCGATAAACAAGGAGGTTCTACGCCAAAAACGATAGATACTTCGATTACAGCAGGAGCTAATGGTGTTGGATTATTTGCCGATAATGGAAGTAAAATTTCTTATATGGGACAAATGAAAATTGGAGATGGAACGACAGCAGGAACAGGTATTTATATAGGAAATGGCGGTGGAAGCGCTGTATCCGAAGTGACCATTGCAAGTGGATCAAATATTAAATTAAATGGATCTAATGGAGTTGGAGCAATTGTTACGACAGGTTCAACAGTTAATTTTCAAGGTGGTTCTAAAATTGAGTTAGGTGGCTCAGGAGTTGCTATTTTTGGACAAAGAGGAGCAATTATTAACGATGGCGGTGGAACATTTACAACAAGTGGATATTCTTCTGAAAGAATTAGGCTTACAGAAGGACCAGCAATAACTAAGGCAAATGTAACTTTGGAAACTGGAAATGTGATGTCGCATGTGATAAATGGAGAGGCTATTTTAAATTCAGGATTTTTGGTCAATGCCGCAGCAGGTTCAAAAAATATAATTGGACTTATGGCTGAAGGAAATGAAAATGAAACTTTAACTGCTCCAGTAGCTTGGAGAGAATTAGGTTACGAAGTTGTAAATAACGGAACGCTTGATTTGTCAAATGCAACTAGTTCGACTGGAATATATTTAGATTCAGCTCGTGGAAAAAATTCTGGACCTTTAAAAGTTGGTGACAAGTCGACAGCCATTTACGGAGTTTATAATTCAAGTACAGCGCCATATAGCGGTGCAGCTGCAGGATATGTAAATAAATCTGAGATTTTAAATGAAGCTACTGGAAGTATAACAATAGGAAATGGTTCGGCTGGAATTTATGCGATAGGATTTGACAAAGTGGAAAATAAAGGTCCTTTGACAGGAGGAAATAATTCTGTTGGAATTTATGCGACTGATAAGGATATTTCTGGAAATATAGTAAGAAATCAGGATTTGAATGTAAAAAATAGTGGAGATATAACAATAGGAAATGGTTCAGCTGCAATTTATGTAACTCAAAATTCAGCAAACAAGGTGACTGTAAATAATACTGGAAACTTAACAGTCGGAGATTCTGTCTTAAATCCTGACGGAACTGTAAAAAATCCAGCAGTTGCGATGTTTATACAAAATGGAACTTTGACAACGACAGGAAATGTAACTGTGGGAAATCGTGCTTTTGCCTTTTACGGAAAAGACGCCACAATAAATGTAAATGGCGGAAACTATAATTTTGCAAATAGTGGAAGTTTAGGATATTTGGAAAATTCAACGCTAAATTATAACAATACTGGAACTCTTGCAACTTCATCAGAACCATTGTTATTTATTGACAATAGTAAAGCTATTTTAAATGGAAACGACATTTTTGTATCTGCAAATGGAGTTGGGGCCTATATGACTGGAAAATCTGAATTTACAGGATGGAATAAAATAACTTTGGGGGCAAGTTCGACTGGAATATATGTTGACGGTGCGACAGCTAAAGTTAATGGAAACTCAATTGTAAGTACAAATAATAAAGCAAAAGGAATTGTTGCGCTAAATTCAAATGTGACAAATGACGCCAAAATAAGTTTATCAGGTGACGACTCAATTGGAATTTTTAGTAGAAATACGAGCGGAAGTGTAAAACAAATTGTAAGCAATCAAAGTTTTGACATTTCTGGTAAGCGTTCAATCGGAATTTATTTGGAAGGAACAGATGAGCAGAATGTTATAAATAATGGAACAATGAATATTGCCGCTACAACTGATTCCAATAAAAATAATTCAACTGTTGGAATTTATGCAAAAGGTGGTTCTAAAATTAATATTACAAATAATGGAACTATAAATGTAAATGACGGTTCATTTGGAATTTATTCATTAAGTGAAACTGGAAATGTGACGACAAATTCTGTGATAAATGTAGCAGACCAGGCGATAGGAATTTACAAAAGAGGCGGAAGTGTTAATTTAAGCGGAACGGTAAATGTGGCACCACATACAGCGACTGCACTAAATAGTGAACCTGTCGGAGTTTATGGAACAAATGGAGTTGTAGTCAGTGACAATACATCAAATTTCAATGTCGGAGATAAATCGTACGGTGTTATTTTAGCAAATCCAGGTACAGCGACAAACTTTTACACAAACTCTGCAACTGAACAAGTAAGTTTGGGAAATGAGTCAACTTTCCTTTATTCTGAAGGAAAATCTGTCGTAGTAAACAACGCTAATATAAATTCTGGAACAAACGGAAAAATAATAGCAATTTACGCAAAAGATGGCGGTTATGTGGCAAACAACGGAAATATTGACTTGTCACAAGGACTTGGAAATATCGGAGTTTATTCAACTGGATTAAATTCTGTGGCAGTTAATTCAAATGGAGGAGTTATCAGAGTTGGAGAAACTGACGCAAGTGATAAAAACAATGTTTACTACGGAATTGCAATGGCTGCAACTGATGGTGGAGCAATTGAAAATAGAGGAGATATATATGTAACTGGTGGACTTAGTATGGGGATGTACGGAAATGGTGCAGGAACTACAATGAGAAATTTTGGAAATATCTATTTAGACGCATCGGGAGCAACAGCGGCAAAATCAGTCAACACAATGATAGGAGTTTTTGCGGATAATGGTGCAAAATTTGTGAATGAAGCAAATGGAGTAATTAGAACAGCTGGTTCTTATTCTGGAAATGATAATGTGAAAAGTTTGGTTGGAGTTGCTGTGTTAAATGGAAGTACGCTTGAAAATTATGGAACAATTGACATTGACGCTGATAGAAGTTATGGTGTGTTAATTAAAGGGACACAAAACAATAAATCAGTTATAAAAAATTATGGAACAATTAATATTACTGGTTCAAGATCGTATGGAGTGAGATATGACGCTAATTCAAACGGTGTGAGCGGAAATTCACTTCCAATAGGACAAGATGCCGAAAATACTTCAAAAGTACTAAGTGAATTAAATGCTGGTGGAGTGATTAATTCTGCAAATGGAGCAAATGATTATTATGCACCAAAAGATCCAAGTAAAACTGTAGGTGGAGTAGGAATTGTGACACTTCCAAACGGAAAATTGGCAATTCAGAGAAATGGAGTTATTTTGACGGACAGTCAAGTTCAGACAATTGATTTTCCTGTGCAAGAAAATATTGGATTTTCAAATTTTGGAGTGTATGTTGACACGCTAGGAAGAACAAAACCAATAAATTTAAACGGTGTTTCGTCAATGGCAATAGACAGTGACTTAATAATCGGAACTGAATTTTCAAGACTTACAAATTCAAAAAATGTAGCTATAGGAAGTCAAATTTTAGATCCATTCTTAAATCAAATAAGAGCAGGAATATTTAACTTTACTCCTTATTCAAGCTCCCTAACTTGGATGGCAACTCCTGAAGTTGACCCAGTAACAGGACAAATAACAAGAGTTCTTATGACAAAAATTCCTTACACGGCTTTTGTTTCAAAAACTTCAAACGAATATAATTTCACAGATGGATTGGAACAAAGATACGATATGAATGCACTGGATTCTCGTGAAAAAGAAGTGTTTGAAAAATTAAATGGAATTGGAAACAATGAACAAGTTTTACTAGCTCAAGCATACGACGAAATGATGGGACATCAATATGCAAATGTTCAGCAAAGAATTTTTGAAACAGGACATCTGTTAAATAAAGAATTTGACTATTTGTATAACGAATGGGAAACAAAATCAAAACAATCTAATAAAATAAAAGTATTTGGAATGAAAAATGGATACAAAACTGACAGCGAAGGAATTATAGATTATGATTCAAATGCGTATGGAGTGGCATATTTACACGAAGACGAAACAGTTCATTTAGGAGATACAAAAGGATGGTATGCTGGTTTTGTAAGAAATGACTTTAAATTTGATGACTTAGGAAAATCAAGAGAAGTTCAGCAAGTTGCAAAAGCTGGAATCTTTAAATCAACTCCATTTGATTATAATAACAGCTTAAATTGGACAATTTCATCTGAAGTATTTGGCGGAGTTAATAACATGAAGAGAAAATTTGCAGTTGTGGATGATATTTTTGAAGCGAAGTCTGATAATTATTACAGCTATGGAGCTGCAGTGAAAAATGAAGTTAGTAAAACTTTTAGAACGAGTGAAAAAACAAGTATCAAGCCATATGCAAGTTTGGCGCTTGAATATGGAAGATTCACTGGCGTAAAAGAAAAAGACGGTCAAGTGCGGCTTGAAGTCAAAGGAAACGACTATTATTCGATAAAACCTGAAGTTGGTGTGCAATGGAAATTTAAGCAAAAGATGGCAAAACGAACAACATTTATAGCGACAGTTGGACTTGCCTATGAAAGCGAACTTGGAAAAGTAAATGATGCAGACAACAGAGCAAGAGTAAATTATACAACTGCCGATTGGTACAACTTGAGAGGTGAAAAAGAAAATAGACGAGGAAATGGAAAAGCTGACTTAAATCTTGGAATTGAAAATACAAGATTAGGAGTTACGCTAAACGCTGGATATGACACAGATGTGAAAAATTTAAGAGGTGGATTTGGAATTAGAATAATTTATTAAAATATAAACTGTACCTAAAATCTTGGATAAAAACAAGACAAAAGGTGCAGTTTTTTGAAAAATTTATTAAAAATTTTGATTCTTTGTAAAATACTGGCAAGTTACAAGAAATTTTAAAGAAAAAAAACAAAATTTTTACAAAAAAATATGGGGTATAATATACTTGAATAATAAAAATTAAAATAAAATAATAAAAAAAATTTAAATATAAAATATTTAAAGAAAAGGAGGAGTTTATTATGAAAATAAAAAAACTTTAGGAAATGTAGTGCTTGGAGCTTTAATCGCACTGGTTGGATTTGTAATATTGACTGAAAGCAAAGATAATCGTATTGATATAAAAATTTCAGATAAAGGAAATTTAAATGTAAATAATGTAAAAAAATGTAACGGCGATAACTGAAAAAAAGGTTCTGGGAAAAAAGTAAAAGCTGTTGTCATTGAATTTGACAAGTCTTTAAAAAATGAAAAATTGTCAAACAATGCAGTTACAGTGACTCAAAAACATATTTCCAAAAAGATAAAAGAAGATAAAGGGGATGAACCAATAGTTAATAATACAACAGAAACAAAAAGTAAACAGAAAAAGTTTCTAAAAATTTACACAAGTGATAAAAATAGACGATGAAAATGTAGAAGCAAAAGATGGGAAATATTTGTATTTGGAATTGAGCGAAGATAAAGATTCTGACAAGGAAACAGCTCAAAATGATACGGAAGATTTAAAAAAATCTCAGTTTCACAAAACAAAAAAATTATTTTACGAATAATAGCAAAAGTTTTAATGTAGACAGTAAATCGTAATTATAAATATTAAATTATAAAAAAATAAAAAAATTGATTAACTAAATTAATTAAATTAACTATAATTAAATTGACTAGATTGAAATTGAAATTGAGATTGAGATTAGGAGATAAAATGAAAAAAATAAAAAAATTTTTATTAATTTTTTTGCAGTAGTTATTTTTGCACTAAGCTGTTCAAATGAAAATGGCGTTAAAAAAATAATATAAAAAAATCAACAAATTAATGAAAATGTAAAAAGATACAAAAAAATATAAAAAAATTTAAAAAAACAGAACAAGAATATTTAAAAAGCATAGATTACTCAAATATAGCGGATAAAGTCACTCAAAATCAAATTCGTGAAATTTTAGAAAATGCAAAAGTTAATTCTGGCAATATAGCTCTTTTTTTGAAAAGTGTAAATTATTATAACGAAGCGACTGAAAATAAAGGATTGATAAAATCAGGATTTTTAAATTCTAAAAATATAAATCCGAATTACGATGAAGCGGCAATTCAGCAAATTTGGGACAAAAAGAATAAAAATTTTCCTGGATTTAACTGCCGTATAACGGCATTTACATTAATGAAAGATTATATAAAAATGGAAAAGCCAGTTGTAAAAGCAGGAGAAATGCTTTTTATTAAATAGTGCAAGAACACTCGCGACTTTAGTCGTGAGATGAATTGCACAAAAATTTTAGTAAGCATATAGGGAAACTTGTATGTAGACACGGGGTAAAAAACCGTGCAACAAAGAAACTGAACTGCTGGGAACTCTTAAAGCTAGTATAACCACAACATAATACCTAGGTAATAATATATGGTATAAGTGTGATGGTGGCGAAAGCAGAAAAAATATACTAGATGGTGCAAGGTTAAATCCTAAACATTATGATAATAGACAATCAGCAGCTAAGCCTGAAAAGGAAAGTTCAACGACTATCCCTCGTGAGGGGAGTACAATACAAGCGATAGGTATTGGAAGTGGTTTCGCCTAAGTCCTTGAAATAGGATATGGATAAGATATAGTCTGTGCTTGTTAGAGATAACAAGAGGTTCAAGGCTAATCTCCTTAATTTATTAAGGAGTATATATGCCATGAGAACTGCATAAGTAGTAGCGCACTTATGTGAACGACGCTTCCCACTGTTGTGGGGTTTTAAAAACTTTAAAAATATTTAAAAATATTACTTTTTTTGACAGATAAAATGTAGAATACATGGTATAATATCTCTGATGAAAGGGAGGTGATATCTATGTATTTAACATTAAAACAACAGGTAAAACATCTTAGTAAAAAAGAGTTTAGGAATTTAAAATATTTGTGCCATATAGCTAAGAATTTAAAGAATCAGGCTATATACAATATTAGACAATACTATTTTAAAAATAAAAAGTATTTAAGTTATAATGAAAACTATAAAATGCTTAAAAATAGTGAGAACTACAAGAAGTTAAATTCTAATATGGCTCAACAAATTCTAAAAGAAGCAGATGGAAGTTTCAAATCATTTTTTGGACTTTTAAAACTTGCTAAAAATGGTCAATATAATTTTAAAGATATAAAACTAAAGATGGTTTTACAACTCTGGTTATAGGTTTTGTTAGATTAAAAGATGGTATTCTGATAGTTCCTTATTCAAATTCGTTTAGGAAAACTCATCAGGAAGTTAAAATTAAGCTACCACCAGTATTAAAAGGTAAGAAGATAAAAGAAATTAGAATAATACCCAAACAACATTCTAGGTACTTTGAAATTCAATATACTTACGAAGTAAAAGAAGTTCAAAGGGAATTAAATGAAAACAATGCACTAGGAATTGATTTAGGTATAGACAATCTATGTACTTGTGTCACAAATACTGGAGCTTCATTCATAATAGATGGTAGAAAATTAAAATCAATAAATCAATACTATAATAAGATAAATGCAAAATTACAGAGTATAAAAGATAAGCAAAAGATTAAGCGGACAACATTAAGACAAAAAGCGAATAGCTAGAAAGAGAAATAATCGTATAAATGATTATCTTTCAAAAGCAGTAAGAATAATTGTAAATTATTGTCTTAATAATGATATAGGAAGAATAGTTCTAGGATGTAACGAGGATTTTTCAAAGAAATTCAAATATAGGAAGTATAAATAATCAAAACTTTGTAAACATACCATATGGAAAATTAAGAGATAAATTAATATATCTATGTAAACTATATGGAATAGAATTTAAACTGCAAGAAGAGAGTTATACATCAAAAGCAAGTTTCTTTTGATGGAGATATAATTCCAGTATACGATAAAGAAAAATCAAAAAGAATATATATTCAGTGGAAAAAGAATAAAAAGAGGACTATATCAAACAAGCACAGGTAAACTCATAAATGCAGATTGTAATGGAGCATTAAATATATTAAGAAAAAGTAAAGTTGTGGATTTAAGTATCCTATACAATAGAGGTGAACTGAACACACCTAAAAGAATAAGGGTAGTGTAAAGCTATCAAACTTCTTAGAAAATTTTTGAATATTTTTAAAGATTTTAGAACCCTGCGACTTTAGTCGTGGGAGGTTCAGGGATACGGAGTCATTGAAAAATGTGCCATTTGAGTTATTTTCTCAAAATGAAAAAGATAAATTTGTTAATTTATTTTCAGAAATTCCGACAGAGATGACTAAAGATGTGAGAATTCACGCTAAAAATGTAAAAAACGCTTGGAAAGAGCGTGGAATTGTATTTGATAAAAATAGTAAAATTTCGATGATTTCTGTATTTTTTCATTTTAATGATGATCCAAAGGAGAATATTTTATTTGTAGGACATGTTGGAATTCTAGTTCCTGAGAAAGATGGAAAATTATTATTTATTGAAAAATTGGCATTTCAGCAGCCTTATCAAGCATTGAAATTTAATAATCGGACTGAACTTAATGATTATTTGATGAATAAGTATGACACTGCGTGGGGACAGCCTGTGGCTAAGCCGTTTATTATGGAAAACGATGAATTGCTTAAAGAATATAGAATTAATCCAAATAATAAAAACTAAAAATTTTAAAGCTCTAAAAATATAAAAAGACTATTTCATAAAATCTTATTTTTTTATGGATAGCCTTTTTTTATTTCTAATTTTTTTATTTTTTTATTTTTATTTTTACTTCGACCAAAAATTGAATGAAAGTTTGTGTAAATGACATTTCCAGGTTTGCTATTTTTAATTTTTTTAACAAACTTTCGCTGGCAATAATCAACTGTGACTTTGTCGCCTTTTTGTGCTTTTGAATGTTCACAAGCCAATTTTGCTGCATAAAAAATGACATCTTCACTTGGAACTCGGTTTCCACAGAGAATTAACACATGACTTCCAGGAATATCCTTTATATGAAGCCAAATATCGTTTGGTTCTCCTTTTGCAAAAGAAATTTCTTCATTTTCTTTATTATTTCTTCCAACAAAAATTTTAAAGCCGTTATATTCAAATGAAAGGAGTTCTCTTTTTTTATGTTTATTAAGTTTAATTTTTTTCGTATGAGCGAAATTTGACATTTTTAACTCTGACTCAATTTCTTCAATTCCAATAAAATCATTTTCTTTTTCAATAAACATCTTAATTTGCTCAAAGTATTTAATTTCATTTTGAATGTCAACAAGCCTTTCGTTTAGCGCTGTAAGTGTTCTTTTCCCTTTGTTATACTTGTTATAATAAAAAAATTTAAATTATCTTTTGGCGAAAGAGTTGGATCAAGATTTATCGTAATTTCTTCATTTGCGTAAAAGTCAAAAAGCTGTGACTTTTTTTCATTCCATATTTTTAATTTATGCATATTTGCAGCTAAAATATCGCCAATATTTTTTTGTATTTTTTTGATAATTTTCATTTTTTTCAAATCGGTATTTATATTTTTTTATTTATTTTCTTAAATTTTTTTAATTTGCGTGTCGACATATTTTAGCAAAATTTTTTTCTTTTCGTTAAGCACATTTGAAGTAATCGTTGCTTTAAAAATATTCGTTAAGACCTTCGTTCAAAGTTTCATAATATTCATTTTTCGCTAACCTTTTTTTCTTCAAATTCAGAAAAATTCATTGTAAGTAAAAAAACTTTTTGTATTTTTTTATTTTTTTGAAATTTTATAAATCACAGGTTTATAATTTTCCAAATATTTTTTAAAAGTGTCATAATTACTTGCACACTGCACAGCAAATGGAATTCCAGCACCTTCGCATTTTTTCAAAAAATCATCCGTTTCAAAAGGAAAATTTTCGCTCTCAAAATAAATTGGCGGAATTTTCTTTTCTTCAAATGGCAAAGTGTATTTTGCGCCAGTCATAATGACACGATTTCCAACTTCAAGTGTAGTAAAATAAAGTGCAGCTAAAATTTTATCTCTGCAAGTGAGAAAGACATTACTCGCTTTTCCCATTATTTCAATAATAAGTGTGTATTTTTCAATATCTCCAAATTGATTGAGTTTTTCAAAATCAAAATATACAATTCTGTCAAAACTTTCCTGTCTTATATTTATTAAAACTGAATTTTTGCAAATATTTTTTTCAGAGATAATAAAAAAACTTTGACTGATAATCTGTGTTTAAATCTTTTTCATTTTTTTAAATAAAAAAATCGTAGAATTATCTTTCACTTGAAAAAAATCAAATTATTTTTTTCCGAAAAAAAGTGAAAAATGAATTTCTGTCATATTGAAAAAAATTTTTTTGTAATTTTTATATCTTAAAAATTTTTTTCTTTAATCTCCTTAACCAAAAATGAAATTCCAATTCCATCCAAATAAAGCATATTCCCTCCTTTTTAATTTAATTTGATTTTTAAAATATATTAAAATTATTTTTTTAATTTGAAAAAAATAGAACTTCTTGTTATCACAATATTATTATTATTATTTAATTTTTTTATTTTTTTAATTATAATTTTTTTAATAAAGTTCTAGTTTATACGGCAAGTAATAAAGCGGTTTATTTTTATTCGCAAGAGCTACATCATATGCTTCAAGCGCTTTTTTAGCTCCAGGAATTTTTTCTTTTAACTCAGTTGATAACTTAAATTTTTCGGAAACTTTTGAAGTCAGCATTTGTAATTTTGTCATAAAGTCTTCTTCCAAATAAATATTTTCAACCGCATAATCTCTTTTATCAATTCCCAAATCTTTTGCCATAGTTTTAATAACTTCGTCAAGACTGGCAATTCCGTCAACCAAATGTATGTTTTTAGCTTCATCCCCAAGCCAAATTCTTCCTTGTGCATAATTTTCCAGTGTATTTTCATCAATTTTTCTATTGTTTGTAACTCGAGATTTAAATTCAGCATAAGTTTGCTGCATTGACTGAACAAGTTTTTGTTTTGATTCTTCAGAAAGTGGTGCAAAATTGTTGTCAATATCAGAATATTTTCCTTTGCTAATACTATTTGACGAAATTCCAAGTTTATTTTGAGCGTTATAAAATTTTGGAATCATTGAGACAACACCAATAGAACCTGTTATTGTCGCATTGTCGGCAAATACTTTTTTACCTGACATTGAGATGTAATAACCACCAGATGCTGCCATATCAGACATTGAGACATAAACTGGCACATTTATTTTAGAAAGTTCCTGATAGATAACTTCTGAAGCCAGAGCCGAACCTCCACCAGAATTTACACGAAGTACAATTCCCATCAAATTTTTAGTTTTCATCGCTTTTTCAAGTTTTTGAGTGATGTTGTCGGGAGTAATTACACCTTGCGTAACGCCACTTGCATCATACAAAATCGAACCTTCTGCATAGATTACAGCAATTGTTCCGTTTGATTCATTTCCAATTTTTGTATCTTTTACATTTTTTTCATAATAATCATAAATATCAGAAACATTATCTTCTTTAATATTTAATCGTTTTGTAAAATCAGAAAAATGTTCCAATTTATCAACTAGTTTTTTATCTCTTGCATCAAAAGTCGATAAATTAGTGTCAATTCCATTTACAATATCATTATTTAAAGAATTTTTTTATCAATATTTCTATTTTTTAGAAATATCATCTATAAATTTTTTTGGTATCTATTTTTCAAAAAAATTCTTGTAAGTTCTGATTTTAGTTCAGGCGACATTTGATTAGAAACATAGTTTTCTCCATAAGATTTATAGTTTCCAATTCTTACAACTTCCATATCCACTCCAAGTTTGTCAAGAAGTCCTTTCATATAAATATCAGAATAGTTGTAGCCAGTTAAATTTACATTAGCTGAAGCTGATGGAACTGCTATAATTTCATCGGCAATGGACGCCAGTTTATAATTTGCATTTGTGATATATGCTCCAAAAGCGTATATTTTTTTATGATGCTGCTTAATCTCTAAAAATTTTTTTGTAAGTTCTTCAATTTTAGAAGAAGACAAATTGATGTCATCTAGCGACAAAATAATACCTTTTATAGAATCATCATCTTTTATTGTATCTAAACTTTGCAAGACATCCATATACGAAATATCTTTTTTGTCAGAAAGTAAATCTGAGCCAATAACTTTGTCTTCTACAACATCTGAAACATTAAATAGCACATAGTCATTATTTTTCTTGACTTTTTCGCCATTTAATTTAGAATTTAGAATTGCTACAGTTGAAAATCCTATAATAAAAAAATTAAGATTATCAGTAATGTCAACTTCAAAAAACGAATAAGTTTCTTTTTAAAGTGAACCAAAAAAAAATTTTTTTATAAAATCAAAAAAATTTCATTTTTTTACCTCAATTTAAGTTGTTTAAAATTATAACATTTTTAAAAATGAAATATCAAATACAGAAAAATACAGAAGTTTTTTTAAATAAAAGCTGATCATAGCTGTAGCTCTTCCACTCATTTTCCCTTCTCTTCTGTAAGAGTGAAATTTTTGGATTAAAAAGTGTCTTCGTTTGAAACAATTAAATTTTCTTTTTAAAAATCCCCAGTTTTAGTGCCATAATTTCATTAAATTTTTGTGTTATCAAAATGATATTTTTTTAGTTTTTTTCATTCCAGCAAAAAGATTTTTTTATAAGTTCACTTTCTTTTTCCAAATTTATCTGAAAACTTTTCGTAAAATTCCATTCCAACTTCATAATATTTTTGTTGCATTCCAATTCCAAGTCCCGTTAAGACATCTTTTGGATCAGTTTGGTAAATCTCTTTCATCTTGTCAAGTCCACTTTTCATCATTTCTTTAAATGTTCCTGGCCATCCTGAATGCCACACTCCGATAACTTTATTTTTTTTGTCATATACAAAAATTGGAAGACAGTCCGCATAAAAAGTGAAAATTGCAACATCTTTTCTCTTTGTAAGAAATCCATCTATGTCGCACTCTTTTTCATAATAATATTTTTTCGTATTTTCATCAATCACAAAAACATTTGCAGAATGTGTTTGAAATGCCATAACGGACTTCTTATTTTCAAATCCAAACTGCTCCAATAATTTTTTTCTGTTTTCTTTTTGGATTCCTTCAATTTGATTTTCAATGGGACAGTAATCTGACATATTTCCAGCATTTTTTTTTGTGTAAATCGCTTTTACTCCCAGTTTTTCAAATTCTTCTATGTAGAAGTGATTTTCTTTTTCAACAAACATTGTTTTCCCCTTTATTTTATAATGGCTTGTGATAAATTTGAAAATATAATTTCTATATTTTTTTAATTTGTTCATTTAAATCTTTAATTTGCCATTTTCCGTTAATTTTTTTCCATATTCACAGTTGCACTTACTTGCGTGTAATTTTCTTCTTTTTTCATTTCATCGTCCATAACTTCAGCAATTCCGTTCATAATTTTAGAAGTACCTTCGTTTTTGTCCATTGATTGCATTTTAGAAATCATATCGTTTACATCTTTATATTTCAATTTTTTTGCTACAAGATCAAAAAGTACGCTCTCATTTTGAAGTTTTTGAATTTTAGAGTTGTCCAAAATTTTCACTTTTTGAGAAATTTGAGCGTCTTTGTCACTGAAAAATTTTATTTCTTCGATTTTTGATTTTTGATATTCAATTCCTTTTTCAATCATTCTAACCGCCATTTGTTTAGCAGTTTGAAGACTTAGATCGTCATTACCGTTTTTAGTTGATTTTATTTGGTCTTCGATCACTTTTGTCGCAAGTTCTTTCACTTTTTCCTTAAATTTTTGCTGATCTTCTTCAAACGCTTTTTTCACTTCCAAAGAATTTCTTTTCAACTTTTTTTCAGAAATTTTATAATTTTCACTTTTTGTTACATTGTAATCTAGTTTTAGGTCAGGACCACACATTTGTATTGACATAGCAAGTAAAAAAATCATAAATAGTTTTTTCATAAAGTTCCCACTTTCTTTTTTTAAATAAAATTTTTTTATTTTTTTCTGTTCTCAAAATATTGCGTAAGTTCCATAAGCAATTCGTTTCCGTAAAAATCATTTTTTATAATTTCATTCGCTTTTTTTAAACATTCATCTAACATCTCTTTACTTTTTTTCAAACCAAATAAACTTGGATAAGTCAATTTTCCATTTTCCACATCGTTTGATTTTTTTCCAGTATTTTTCAAATTCTCCTTCAATATCCAAAATATCGTCTTTTATCTGAAAAGCAAGTCCAATAAGTTTTGAATATTCCACTAATTTTTCTCTTTTTTTTTTTTGTGTATCAAAAGCAATTAGCGGCAATTCAATTGCAGCGGTTAAAAGTTTTCCTGTCTTATGGGTGTGAATGTATTTTAATATTTTTTTATTTTCTTCAATATTTATATTTTTTTTGATATTTTTTTCTGTATCTAAATTTAGTATTTTTTCAGATTCAACATCTTTATATTGTCCGCCAACCATTCCGTAAAATCCTGCATATTCTGAAAGTTTTAAAATTATCGCAACTTTATTTTCATCGCTAATTTTCGTTGAACTGGAAATGATATTAAACGCTTCCGTCAAAAGCACATCTCCCACTAAAATAGCCGTTGCTTCACCAAATTTTATGTGAGTTGTCAATTTTCCACGGCGATACATATCGTTGTCCATCGCTGGTAAATCGTCGTGAACAAGTGAATAGCAGTGAATAAACTCAAGTGCAGCTGCAATATCTTCCACATTTTCATAACTTTTTTGAAATAAGTCGCACATCATATACATAAGAATGGGACGAATTCTTTTTCCGCCGTTCATAACGGCATAATTCATCGCTTCGGAAAGTCTTTCTGGATATTCATATTTTTGCAATTTTTTTTGTAAATTTTTTTCTACAATTTCTTTTTTTTCTTTTAAATAATCTTTTAACATAGTTTTTTTACACCGTTTCATATTTATATTTTTTTAATTTTTTTAATTAAAAATAATTTTTTTAAACTAATCTAGATCTTCAACTTCTATTTTTACCATTTTTCCAAAAACTTTTTAGCACTTTTTCCTTCACCAATTTCTAGTAATTTTTTTCTGAATCTTTTATAAGTTTTATCGCTTTTTTTCATATTCTTCAATTGAATCATCAAGTGACAATTCTTCATTTTCCAATTTTTTTCCAAAATTTCATCAATTTGTTCAATATTTTTCTTCATAAGTTTGTTTTTTTGCTGCCATTTTTTTCTCCTTTATTTATAAATTATTTAATTTTATTTTTTAAATTTTTTTATTCAAAAATTATAAAAGCTGACAATTTTTTTGTTGTAATCTCTCTCGTCATATTTTTACAAATTTTTTTCTATTTTTTTCTGGCATTTTTTTCATAAACGCCATGTTCTGAAATAATAATTCCATTTTCGTCAAGTATTTCGCACTCAAAAATTTTTTTAATTGTCTTTACTGAAATATTTTCTTTATATGGCGGATCTAAAAAAATTATATCAAATTTTTCATTTTTTCTGCCAAGTATTTCTATCGCACGAAAAACATCATTTTTGTAAGCTCTGCAGTTGTCTGACAAATTTAAATTATTTATGTTTTCAATAATTATTCTCAGTGCTTCTTTGTCTTTTTCAATCATAACAGCTCTTTTAGCTCCACGGCTCAGTGCTTCAATCGCAATATTTCCAGTTCCCGAATATAAATCTAGAAATCTTGCATTTTCAATTTGTTCGCCAAGTATGCTAAATATCGCTTCTTTAATTCTCTCTAAAGTTGGTCTTGTATCTCTTCCTTCTCTTGAGTAAATTTTTCTGTTTTTTAATTTTCCAGCAACAACTCTCATTTTTCTCCTTTCATCTGTTAAATTAATTAATTAATAAAAAAATTTATGACCATTTTTGTCATCTAAATTAACATTTCCCACAAGAAGTTCAAAAATGTTCCTTATTTTTTTATTTGTACTTATATTTTTTTAAATTCATAGTTTTTTTGTAATCAATATTTTTTTATTTTTTTAGCTGATTTATTATAAATATTTACATAAAAAAATTTCTGCTTTATTTTTTTATTCAAAAAAATTATTCACTAAATCAAAACTGTATGTAAAAATTTTTTTGTTCGCAAGAAATCTGTGTTTTTTTAAATCATAAGAAAGATAAAGTTTTCCTTCTTTATTTGGTTCCACAGTTTTTTTGAAATTGCAAACCATTCTCTTTGAATATCTTCTCCATTTTGATTTTTTTGTAAATATTTTTCGTCAAATTTTATAACTGCTCTCAAATTTTTGAGATTTTTTTGTAATCAGAGAAAAAAATTTTTATATTGTTAATATATTTTTCCACGATTATTCGTATTTTTTTATTGCTAAAATCTTCTTTTTTTCAACTTTTTCAATATTCGAATCCAGCCAAAAAAAGAAATGTCGATTTTTACATTATAATTTCCAACATTCTCAAAAGTGTAAAAACTTTCAACTTTTTATAGTATTATCTTTTTCAATTGTAATATTAAGATCTTCTCTTTTTAATTGCAAGTGGCTCTTGCCGCACAATTTTTCACATTTCCAACTGCCAAAAAAATTTACTATTTTGAGTAAATGTTATGACGCTAAATAAAAAAAAATGTCGTTAAAATTAATAATTTTTTTAAAACATATTTTTCCTTTCTAAAATTATTTATTTATTTAATTATATAAAAATTATCATAGACTAAAGTAAATGTCAAGATATAACTAAATTTTTTTCTAAATATTTTTATTTATACAGATTTTTCAATATATTCACTTTTTTTCCCATTTTTATCATAAACAAAAATTGGCATTTCGATCAAAAAGTCCGCTATTTGCATCTTTTAATCGCTTCAATCATACAAATTTTTGGAATTTTTCATTCCATTTAGTATAACAGTTTTTTTATTCTCTTTGGTTCTAAATTATATTTTTTTAGTAATTCTAAAATTTCTATTAGCCGATCACTCCGAAAAACTATCGAAAAAAACTTCCCATATTTTTTTAATAAATATGCAGAAATTTTTTTATAATTTCTTCAAGTGTTAAATTTACATTATGTCTAGCACAAGCCAATTGCTCCAAGTCATTAATTTGAGAAAAAAATCTCCTTTAAATTCAAAAATATGGTGGATTTGTGACAATTGCATCAAACTGCGCTTGTGAAAAAAATTTTTTTATAATTTTTTTAATATCTTCATTCACAATCGAAATTTGTTCATAAAAAAACCATTGTTTTTAACATTTTTCTTTCGCAATTTCAGCCATTGTTTCCAAAAAGTTCAATTCCAGTAATTTTTTTGCTTTACTTCGTTTTGCCAAAAGAATTGAAATAATTCCACAGCCAGTTCCAATATCAAGTATTTTTTTGTCTTTCTGTTGATTTTCACAAAATCAGAAATTAGTACAGAATCTAAAGTAAAATTTTTGAAAATCGTTTCTTTGAATAATTTTTCAAATCCTTAATCGGTGTTGTCGTTTTTTTCTCCATTTTTTTCATGATTTTTTTATAAAAATTTTTTTACCTTTCTCATTTTTTTAAACTTTTTTTCAAATTTTTCAAAATTTTTTTAATTTTTTTAAATCTTTATTTTTTTAGAAAAAAATAAAAAAACTCTTTCTTTAATTATAATTATTATTCTTTAATAATCGAAAAAAATGCAAGAAAGAGTTTTTTTAGTTTAAAAAAATTACAGAGAGTTTTTCTAACCATTATATTTTTCTGCATCTTCCACATTTAAAAATTTTTTTCATCTCCGTCAACTAACATCGTAATTAAAAAAATTTGTCGATATTTATGATTTTTTTATAAGAGATTTTATCAAAACTCCCTTTTTCATTCAAATATTTTCTTATTGCAACACTTCCTTTGATGGAAGAAACTTGAACAGTGTCGCCTTCTTCAAAAAGTTAAAATTGATTCAGGTTGAATATCTTTTTTTACTGCTTCCAAATTGTTTACAATAGTTTCAAAAGTTGTAACAAAAGCCTTTAATTCTTCTTTTGGAATATTTTCTGTAATTTTTTCTAAAATTGTTGAATGAAAATTTCCGTGATAATTTAACGCCATTTCTCCTTTTTTAGAAAGTTTTACAAAAACTTTTTCGTCTATCTTCGTCAGAACGAATTCGCTCGATAAATTGCTTCTCATTTAGTTTATTTATGGCAATTGATGCAGTTCCCATTGTAATTCCAAGTTTTTCAGCCAGTTCGTTCATTGTGATTTTATCTTGTCCGATGGCTTCAATTACATGTATTTCAGTAGTCGTCAGACATTTTATAACTTGATTTAAATTAATTTCTTCAATTTTATAATATGTTTTATAAAATTGATCCAATAAATTTTCCATTTTATTATACATTTATTTTTTCCCTCTCTTTAAAATTTTAATGAGTTAATTTTATTTTCATAATTTCCGCTAAATATGTAAGAACCTGCAACTAATATATTTGCTCCAGCTTGGACTGCCAGTTTCCAGTTTTATCATTTATTCCGCCATCCACTTGAATATCAATTTCTGGTGCTAAATTTCTTAGCTCTTTTATTTTAGGAAGCATTTCAGGAATAAATTTTTGTCCGCCAAAACCAGGATTTACCGTCATAATTAAAACCATGTCAATATTGTCTAAATCATATTTTATGAAATCTAGCGGAGTTGATGGATTAAGAGCAACTCCAACTTTTTTTCCAAAAGATTTTATCAGCTGAATGGTTCTGTTCAAATGTTTCGTACTTTCTGCGTGAACGGTTATAATGTCCGCACAGTCTTTAAATAAATGAATCAGACGGTCAGGATTTTCAACCATCAAATGAACATCAAAAACAAGTTTTGTGTGAGGTCTTATCGCTTCTAAAATTGGAGAGCCAAAGCTAATATTTGGCACAAAATTTCCATCCATCACATCGAGATGAAGAAAATCAGCTCCAAATTTTTCTACTTCTTGAATTTCTTTTTTTAAATCGCTAAAATCTGCTGCTAATAGAGAAGGTGCAACGATTATTTTTTTTCCCATCAAAATTTCCTCTTTTCTTTTCTTTTTCTTCTTTTTTTTCTTTTGTTTTTTAATCTATTTAATTTTTATATTTTCTAGCGAATAAAGATAAAAGTCATATCGCTTTTTATGAATTTTCTGATTTTGAACATTTTCTTTAATCGCACAATTAGGCTCATTCGTGTGGATACAGTCACGAAATTTACAATCTTGTAAAAATTCCAGAAATTCTGGAAAAAGGACTTCCAACTCCTTTCTATTTTTCAATTTTGGAAAATCAAGCGTTGAAAAACCAGGTGTATCAATCACATAAGAATGTTCATCAGTCATAAAAAATCTGCTTTCTGTAGTTGTGTGCCGTCCCTTTTTTGTCTTTTGGCTGACATCACTTGTGGCAAGTATTTCTTCTCCCATTAAAGAATTAATAAGTGAAGATTTTCCTGCACCAGACGGTCCTGAAATTACAATGGACTTCTTCTTTATATAATCTTTTAATTCTTTTATTCCAAAATTTTCTTTTATAGAAATTGGAAAAATATGAACTGTATTTCCAAAAACTTTTTCAAACTCTTCTAAAAATTGGTTTAATTGATCTTTAGAAACAAGATCAATCTTTGATAAAATCAAAATGCACGGAATATTTTTGATAATTTGCATTCAATAGCATTTTTTTGAAAATTAGTAAAATCAAATTTAGGATTTTTCAATTGCAAATAAAATTCCAATGAAATCTATATTTGAGAGAAGTGGTCTGTGCAAATAATTTTTTCTATCAAAAATTTTTGTTATAACTTTTTCATCTTCGTCAAATTCGACCACATCTCCAATAATACAATTCAGTTTACTGTTTTTCACTTTTAAGCTGCCTCTCAATTTGCACTCAAAAATATTTTCTTCGCTTAAATTTTTGGCGTCTTCTTTTACGACATAATAAAAACCTTTAATTTTTCTAATAACTTTTCCTTTAACTTTTTCTTTTATGATTTAATCCCCTTTCTTTTTTATTCTCCACTATCATCTTCTGATTGTTGATCACCTGAGTTGTTTTCCTGTGATGAATTATCTCCGCCACTTCCACTGTTTCCGCTATTTGTCGAATTATTTGTACTATTATTATTTCCAGGACTACTACTATCAATTTTATTAATTGTGTCGTCAATCGCTTTTTCTATTCCGTTTTTATTAATGTCATTTTTTGATCTATTTATTATTTCTTCAGTTGTCTGCCGTCTTCTGGCACGAGAAGCTGTATTTATGACAACGGATATATTTTGACCTTGCTGAATTCTAGCTCCTGCTGCAGGATTTGTAGAAATAATAGTATTTAGTGGTAAAGTTGGGTCAGTTGTGTAAGACACATTTTGAATATTTATTCCAACTTGTTTTGCAAGTTCTCTTGCATCGTTTAAGTCAAGTCCTATTAAATTTGGCATAACAGATGGATCTATCATTTGCTGAGAAGATACAAGTATTGAAATTTTTTGATTGATTTCAAGTTTTGTTCCAGGTTTTGGATAAACACCTAAAATTGTATTATATTTTTGATTCGAAGGATAATAATCAATTGTTTCAATTTGAATATTTTGTCCTCTTAATTTTGATCTGGCTTCCAAAAGTTCAAGTCCGATTATATTTGGCACAACTTGATTTTGTCCATTATTTACCCAAATTTTTATAACTCTATTAACTTTAACTTTTTTTCCAGGTCGTGGATCTTGATTGTGAACGACATTTAGCGGTACTTTTTCAGTTTTTGAATGGATAACTTTAACTTTTAGTCCAGCTTCCTTCAAATATTTTATCGCTTCTTTTTCATTTAAGTTCATAACATTTGGAATAACGGTCATACGCGTGTTAAAAAAATGTCTATCGAATACACCTCGTCCAAAAATTCCTAGTGTCACTAAACAAATCATCACAATAACAAATCTTGTTACTTTACCGGGATTTAATTTTCTTGTTGTTGACATCGTACACCTCATATTTTTTTATAGATTTTTATTTTTAATAAATTACTCATTAATATAATATCACAATTAATAAATAAATACAATTTTTTTAAATGAAAGATTATAAACTAAAAAAATTCAACTTTTAATTTTTATAACTTTTTAAAAATAAAAAAAATATGGTATAATTATGATTAAGTAAGATATAAAATAGTAAAAAAATAGATAAAATTTTTAAAAGATAAAAAAATTAAAAAAACAAAAAAACAAAAAAAGAAAGAAAGAAGGAGGATTTTATGAAAAAAATAATGATGTCTTTGCTTATTTTTAAGTAGTTTTAATTTATTTTCAGCAAACGAAAATCTCATAAGAAAAAAATAAGCGTGACTGGAAATTCTGAAAAAGAAGTTATGCCAGATGTTGCGGTTATAAATTTTTTTGATTTCAGAAAAAGATAAAGATTTAAATGTGGCGACTAAAAAGACAAGAGATGCGCTGGAAAATTTTAAACAAGGACTTCGTGCAAGAAAAATTCAAATAGGAGAAATTGAAACCGTTTCATTTTACGACACAAAAGAGACAGAGTATGAAGAAGATGTAAAGCCAAAAAATTCAAAAAATCAAAAAAACAAAAAAAGTGAAATAAAAAAACACCAGTTTCTTATACCGCTAAAATTGAGATTTTGGTAAAAAATATTGATTTTAACAGATTAAGTGGATTAATTGGCGTAGACGGGGATAAAAATTTTGATAAAATTGAAAAAAATTTTTCACAAAATGCCTATTCTGTAAATTTAAAAGAAACAGATAAAACTGTAGATGCAGCATTAAATAAATTATTTGTCAAAGTAAATGATGTAAAAGAAAAATTGCAAAGCGTGAGCGACACCAAAAACGATGTCATTTTTGGCGGATATAAAATTACTGAAAATTTTACAAATGACAGCAAAACTCCTGTTGACATGTATTATGTAATTCATAATTTAAAATTGTCAGTAAAAAATTTAAAAAACTTAAACACAATAATTTCCCTTGCGGCAGACAACGACATTTACATAAATGGTTCAATTCAGTTTGACTTGTCAAATAAAGATGAAATTGAGCAGCAGATGTATAAACAGGCATTTAATGAAGCCGAACAAAAGGCAAAAAGCATCTTAAAGTCAAGTGTACTAAAACTTGGAAATCCAATTATGGTCAGCGAAGATTTGGATTTTCAGCAAAAAATGATAGATAAAATTGACAGTCAGTGGGAAGTAACAACAGATAATGAATATAGTGCAGCAGTACCAGAAAGTTATGCCGAGGCAAAAGTTATGATGAGAAAGGAAATAATTAAAACTAATTATACTCCAAAACCATTAAAATTGGAGCAGAATATATCTGTGATGTATGAGATAAAATAAGTTTAAAAAAATAAAAAATTTAAAATATTAGTAAAGTTGTAAAATCTTTTAAAGGAGATACAAAAATGAAAAAAATATTAGTGGCACTTTTTGCATTATTAAGTCTAAATATTTTTTTCTGCAAATGAAGATAATGTAAAAAATAAGCGTGACGGGAAATGCACAAAGAGAAATCATGCCAGATATGGCAACTTTGAGCTTTCAAATTAAGGATAAGGACAAAACTTTGAGTGCGGCGTCTTCCAAAGTGAAACAAAAATTGGAAAAATTTAAAAAAGATTTGAGAACGAAAAATTTAATGTCTGGCGATATTGAAACAGTTTCTATTTCAGATAGAAAAAAATTAAAGATAAAAAAATTATTCAGGTAAAAAAAACAGTTTCTTCGTATTCTGGCCAAATGAGCGTTTTTTTGTAAAAGATGTCGATTTTGAAAAAAATTGGGAGAATTGATTGAATTAAATAGTGGAGATAAATTTCAAAGCGTGGAAAAGGACGATGAAGAAAAATGTTTATGAAATTAAGTTAAAAAGAGAGTGATAAAACTTTAAATGGAACTTTGAATAAATTATTTTTCTAAAATTGATATTTTGAAAAAAATAAATTAAGATTGATAAATGCGGCAAAAAATAATATTTTTTTTGGAGATTATGAAATTAAGGAAAATTCTGAAAATTATGAAGAAACGGAAGTTTACGAAGTGACTCAAAATTTGAAAGTTGTGACAAAAAATTTGAAGAATTTAAATGAGATAATTTCTTTAGCTAATAGCGATGGACTCAATATAGCTGGATCGATAAAATTTGATTTGTCAAATAGAGATGAAGTTGAATCCCAGATGTATGGCGATGCTTATAATCAGGCAAAACAAAAGGCAGAAAGTATTTTAAAATCAAGTGATTTAAAAGTTGGCGATGTGATTGTCGTAAGTGAGGATTTGGATTTTCAGCAAAAAATGATAGACAGGATTGACAGCCAATGGGAAGTGAAAACTGATGTTGAAAGTTCATTGAATAACTTGGAAAGTCAATTAAATGGATTAGAAGGCATGGAAGAAAATAATTATTCAGATATGAAGATAAAAGGTGGATATGATTTTTACAGAGGTTATAAAACTGGTAAAGTAAAAGTTGACTACACTCCGAAACCTTTAAAAATAGAGCAAAATATATCTGTGATGTATGAGATGCAAAAAAAATAAATGAAAGGAGATAAAATTATTTAAATAATAATTTTAAAATAAAAAAATGAAAAAAATAATGACATTTTTATTTATGATGACTTGTGTTTTAACATTTTCTGATGTCGTCTCTGGAAAAAGAATACAAGTTAGAGGAATTGCGAAAAAAGAAATATTTCCAAATTCAGCAAAAGTGGAGCTTGTAATAAAAACTCAAGATGAAAATTTGGATAAAGCAAGTCGGGAAAATTCCCAGAGACTTGAAAAATTTAAAAGTCTTTTGAGCAGATCTGGCGAAAAATACGAAAAAATAGATTCAATATCTTATTCAACTGACAAATCTTACGATTGGCAATATGAAACAGTCAATAAAGGAGCGAAAGCATATGAAACAGTTTTAACAATCGAAGCAGATAACATTGACTTGAATAATTTGAAAGACTTTTTACAAGTTTTGGCAAATGAAAAAATTTATGAAGTTGATAAAATTTCACAAGGAATAAATACTTTTAAAATAAAGGTACAGGATAAGACAGCTAAAGTCGCTTATCAAAAAGCAATTGATAAGTTTAATGAATTGCAAAAAAAACTTGGTGAAAAAGGAATTGGAAATGTTGTAAAAATTGCTGGATTTAAAAATGATGAAGTCAGTCTTGAAAAAAGAGAAAGTGTAAAAAAAGAAATTAATACCGTTACTCACAATGTGGAAGTTACAACTCGTGATATGAAAAACTTGGGGAATATAATAAGTGTTGCATATGCGGTTGGAATTGGGACAAACGGCTACATTGAATATGACATTGACAACAAGCAAAAATTGGAAGACGAACTTTACGAAAATGCTTACAAAGAAGCATTAAAAAAAGCACAAGTTATCTTGGGAAAAACTAATTTAAACTTAAAAAATCCTGTTACGATAACTGATAAGTCAAATGGCGTAATTCGAGCATATTCTGACTATGATTATAGCTACAATTTATATGCTTCAACTGATTCAAAAATTTTAGAAAAAAGCGATAAAGAGCTAATGGACAAAGTTTTGGAAAAAAATGTTGTGATAAATCCATCAAAACTTAATATTTCAAAAGAAGTTTACATTGAATTTGAGATGAATTAATTTTTTTAAAGGGAATGAAAAAAATTTCCCTTTTTTTGTGGTATAATTATATTATAATGAAATAATTAAATTTTTAAAAAAATAAAAAAATAAAAAAATAAAGGGAGAGTAAAATTAATGGAAAAAAATTTTGAGCAAAAATGGTGGCATAAATCAGTAGTTTACCAAATTTACCCAAAAAGTTTTAATGACACGACTGGAAGTGGACAAGGAGATATAAAAGGAATTACAGAAAAATTAGATTATTTAAAAAAATTGGGAGTGGAAGTGCTGTGGCTAACACCGATGTATAAATCTCCACAGAATGACAATGGTTATGATATAAGCGACTATTACAGCATAGACGAAAGTTATGGGACAATGGAAGATTTTGAAGAAATGTTAAGAGAAGCTCATAAAAGAGATATAAAAATTGTAATGGACATCGTTGTAAATCATACTTCGACTGAAAATGAATGGTTTAAAAAATCTGAAGAGGGTGATCCTGAGTACAAAGATTTCTATATTTGGAAAGATGCGGTAAATGGGAAAGAGCCGACAAACTGGCAGTCAAAATTTGGTGGAAACGCTTGGAAGTGGAGCGAAAAAAGAAAACAATATTACTTGCATTTATTTGATGTGACTCAAGCTGATTTAAACTGGGAAAATGAAAAAGTGAGAAAAAAAGTTTATGAGATGATAAAATATTGGCTTAATAAAGGAGTTGACGGATTTAGATTTGATGTAATTAACTTGATTTCAAAAGACCAGAGATTTTTAAATGACGATGGAAGTGATACAAGATTTGTTCCAGATGGAAGAAGATTTTACACAGATGGGCCTAAAATTCACGAATATTTGAAGGAAATTCACAAAGAGGCATTTGGAGAAAACGAATTACTGACTGTTGGAGAAATGTCATCAACGAGTCTTGAAAATTGTGTAAGATATTCAAATCCGCAAGAAAAAGAACTTTCAATGGCTTTTTCGTTCCATCATTTAAAAGTGGATTATCCAAATGGAGAAAAATGGGTAAAAGCACCATTTGATTTTGTTGAACTAAAAAGAATACTTTCAAAATGGCAGATTGGAATGTATGAAGGAAATGGTTGGAATGCGACTTTCTGGACTAATCACGATCAGCCAAGAGCTTTATCAAGATTTGGAGATGACAAAAACTTTCATGAAAAGTCAGGAAAAATGCTTGCAACTGTGCTTCACGGACTTCAAGGAACTCCATATGTTTATCAAGGGGAAGAATTTGGAATGACAAATCCATATTTTGATAAAATTGAAAAATATCAAGATGTAGAATCTAAAAATATGTATAAAATATTGAGAGATAAAGGACTTTCTGAAGAGGAAGTGCTTGATATTTTGATGCAAAAATCAAGAGACAACTCAAGAACGCCAGTTCAGTGGAATGATACAAAAAATGCTGGATTTACAAGTGGAACTCCGTGGATTGGAATTCCAGAAAATTATAAAAAAATAAATGCCGAAAATGCGCTGAAAGATAATAATTCAATATTTTATCATTACCAAAACTTAATTCAGTTAAGACGAACAGAAGAGCTTTTGATCACCGGAAGATATGAAGATATTGATTTAGAAAACAAAAAAGTTTATGCTTATAAAAGAATTGGAGAAAATGAAGAATTAATCGTAATTTCTAATTTCTATGATGAAGTTACGGAATTCGATGTAAAAGGATTAGATTTAGAAAAAGCCTTTATCTTGCTTTCAAATTATGTTCAAAGTCCTGAAATAAAAAGAAGATAAAATTATTTTTAAAACCTTATGAATCAATAATTTTTTTAAAAAAACAAAATAAATTTAAAATTGTTTAAATATAAAAAAAATTAGAAATTTTTGTTGACTTTTAAGAAAAAAACAAGGTATACTTTTATAGTGGGAAAAAATTGGAGAAAATATTTATTAGATTATAAGGAGGAAAATGGCTAAAAATTACGAAGAAATAGCTAAAGAAGTAGTTGAAGCCGTCGGTGGAAGAGAAAATATCCGTTCATTTGCTCATTGTGCGACAAGGCTTAGAATAATGGTAAATGACGAAAATAAAATAGATAAAGAAAAAGTCGACAATATTGAAAAGGTAAAAGGAACAATGTTTACTTCAGGACAGTACCAAATTATTTTTGGAACTGGAACGGTAAATAAAGTTTTCGAAGCGGTTCAAGGACTTGGAGGAGTCAGCGAATAATGTTCTTTAAATTTATCCCAGTAGTTGGATATCAAGGGACAGTTTTACCAGCGTTATTCGTTGGAATGATTGGAGCAAAATTAGAACAAAGATTGAGAAAAGTTGTACCAGATGCATTAGATTTACTGCTTACACCATTTTTAGTATTTTTAATAATGAGCACATTGGGATTATTTATAATAGGACCAGTATTCCATTCACTAGAAACTTATATTTTAAAAGGAACAGAATGGATTTTGGCACTTCCTTTTGGACTTGCAGGAATCGTAATTGGAGGACTTCAGCAATTAATAGTTGTTACAGGAGTTCAACATGTATTTAATTTCTTGGAAATTCAGTTACTTGCAAAAGATGGATTTAATAAGTTTAATCCATTGTTATCAGCAGCAGTAAGTTTTATATTGACCTATATGTTTGTAAAATTAGAAAAATAATTAGACAATATAGATTGAAAAGACTATTTCTAAATTTTTAGAAATAGTTTTTTTGAAAAAAGTTTTAAAAGGAAAAAAATTTTTATATTAATTTTGAAAAAATTTTAAAAAACTTGCAAAAATTTTTAAATTTTTGTAGTATAAGATATTTGTTAATCAAAATAAATTTTAAAATAAGGAGATATAATTATGGCAAAAGAAACATTAAACCCATTTGAAATCGCACAAAAACAAATTAAATCAGCTTGTGACAAATTAAATGCAGATCCAGCTGTGTATGAAATTTTGAAAAATCCACAAAGGGTATTGGAAGTATCATTTCCTGTGAAAATGGATGATGGAAGTATTAAAACATTTACAGGATATAGATCTCAGCACAATAATGCAGTAGGACCTTACAAAGGTGGACTTAGATTTCACCCAGGTGTTACAAGAGATGAAGTAAAAGCGCTATCTACTTGGATGACATTCAAATGCTCAGTTGCAGGAATTCCTTACGGTGGTGGAAAAGGTGGAATGGCAATAGATCCTAAAGAATATTCAAAAGGTGAATTGGAAAGAATTTCAAAAGGATTTGCAAAAGCAATTTCGCCAGTAATCGGAGAAAAAGTGGATATTCCAGCTCCAGATGTAAATACTAATGGACAAATTATGTCTTGGATGGTTGAAGCTTACGAAGAAAAAGTTGGAAGATCAGCAAAAGGAATTTTTACAGGAAAACCACTAGAATTTGGAGGTTCTCTAGCTAGAACTGAAGCTACAGGATATGGAGTTCACTTGACTGCTAAAAAAGCACTTAAAAAATTGGGAATTGATGTAAAAGGAGCAACTTACGCAGTTCAAGGATTTGGAAATGTAGGATTTTACACAGCTTATTACGCTCACAAAGATGGTGCAAAAATTGTAGCTTTCTCGAATGCTCATGTTGCAATTTACAACGAAAAGGGAATTGACATGGAAGCTGTAATTAAAGATTTTGAAGAAAATGGTCATATTGAAAAAAATAAAGGATATGGAAAAGATATTACTAATGCTGAATTATTAGAATTAGAAGTAGATGTTTTGTCGCCTTGTGCACTAGAAAATCAAATCACTTCTGAAAATGCTGATAGAATTAAAGCAAAAGTTATTGCAGAAGGAGCAAATGGACCAACAACTCCAGAAGCTGACGAAATTTTATTCAAAAAAGGAATTACTGTAATTCCTGATATACTTGCAAATTCAGGTGGAGTTGTAGTTTCATATTTTGAATGGGTACAAAACTTACAAAGTTACTATTGGCCATTTGATGAAGTTCAACAAAAAGAAGATGCACTATTATCAAAAGCATTTGAAGATGTTTGGGAAATAGCTGATGAATATAAAGTAGATCTAAGAAATGCAGCTTATATGAAGAGTATTGATACAATTTCTAAAGCTATGAAAGTTAGAGGTTGGTATTAAAAAGTTAGTTTTTTTCTAATTTTTTTGAAAAAAATTTAAAAAAATAATAAAAAAAGGCTTATGTTAAAAAAATAAGTCTTTTTTTATTTAAAAATTTTGAGAAAAAAATAAATATAATAATTGACAAATCTTCAAAAAAAGTATAAAATTGTAATAGGTACAAATAAGTTATTAAAATATTTTCATAAAATTAGTTAAATAAAATAATATAATAAAATTTAAGGAGGAAAATATGCACATAGAAAATGTGGGTGAATATTTAAAAGGAAATGGTATAAAACCTTCCATCCAAAGAATGAGAATATTTCAATATTTACTTGACCATCACACGCACCCAACAGTTGATGATATTTTTAAAAATTTGTCACCTGAGATGCCGACTTTATCAAAAACTACAGTCTATAATACGCTGAACATATTTGTTCAAAATCGTATTGTTCAAGAAATTGTAATTGAAGAAAATGAAGTTAGATATGATGTGATAACAGAAAATCATGGTCATTTTAAGTGTAAAAAGTGCGGAGAAATATTGGATTTTGATGTTGACTTATCAAAAATTGATTTGTCTTCATTAGGCGATGTGGAAGTAAATGAAATGCATTTTTATCTAAAAGGAATTTGTTCTAAATGTTTAAACAAAAATTAAAAAAAAAAAATAAGGAGAGAAAAAACAATGAAATTAAACAACGAATTAGAAGCATTATTAAATGCGCAAGTAAACATGGAAATTGAAGCAGCACACCAATACAAAGCAATGGCAGCTTATTTTGAAGGAAGAGAATTAGAAGGATTTGCAAAATGGATGGATGCTCAAGTACAGGAAGAATTGGAACATTCAAGAAAAATCTATGATTATATTTTTAAAAGAGATGGAAAAGTTGAATATTTTGCATTAGAAAAACCTAAAGTTGATTTTTCTTCAGTAAAAGAAGTTTTCGAAGTAGCTTTGGCACACGAACAAAAAGTGACTGCTGCTATTAGAGCACTTTACAAAGCAGCTAGAGATGCAGAAGATTATGGAGTAGAAACATTTTTAAAATTTTTTATCGAAGAACAAGAAGAAGAAGAAGAAACTGTTAAAAAAATAATTGACAAAGTTACTTTCTTAGATGCTGACAACAAAAATGTTAATTTGTATTTATTGGACAAAGAAATGGGAGAAAGAAAATAATAAATTAATTGATTTTTTGGCTACACCTTTTTAGGTGTAGTTTTTTTATTAAAAAAATAAAAATAATAAAAAAATCCCAAAAATAAATTTGAGATTCTTTTTATCATTTTTATTATTGTTAATTTTAATGTTAATTTGGATCTTAATATTAAGAAGATTAATCTTCAATATAATTATTAACTTCAATTGGTTCAATGTTCCAAATTTCTTTTGCATATTCTGCAATTGTTCTGTCAGAACTGAATTTACCAGCATTTGCGATATTTTTAAGAGCTTTTCTAGTCCATTCTCTTTTATCTTTAAATGCATTTTGAAGTTTGTCTTGTGCTTCTCTGTAAGATGCGAAATCTTTTAATAAGAAGTAAACATCAGGTCTTGAACCATCTACACCGTATAACAATGAATTTTGTAATTCTTTGAAGATACCTGTGTGATTATCGTCATAAGTTCCATCTGCCAATTGGTCAATAACTTTTTTAAGACCTTCTACATTCATATATTCTTCATAAGGGTTGTATTCGTTGTTAGCTTGGTATGCTTCAACTTCTTGAGCTGAAAGTCCGAAAATAAATGCATTATCATTTCCAACTTCTTCAACGATTTCTACATTTGCTCCGTCCATTGTTCCTAGTGTCAATGCACCATTTAACATAAATTTCATATTTCCAGTTCCTGAAGCTTCTTTACTTGCAGTTGAAATTTGTTCTGATACATCTGCTGCTGGGAATATTTTTTCAGCAAGTGAAACTCTGTAGTTTTCTAAGAACACAACTTTAATTTTATCGTTGATAGATGAGTCGTTATTGATAACTTCTGCAATTGAGTTAATCAATTTAATAATTCCTTTAGCTCTTCTGTATCCAGCGGCAGCTTTTGCACCAAAGATGAAAGTTCTAGGTTCTACATCCAAATATGGATTTTCTTTTAATTTATTATACAAGTCCATAATGTGTAAAACATTTAAAAGTTGTCTTTTTATATTCATGCAATCTTTTTAACTTGAATGTCAAAGATAGAATGTGGATCAACTTCAACACCAGTTGTTTCTTTTTATGTAATCAGCCAATCTCTTCTTGTTGTTAAATTTAATTTCAGAAACTCTATTTAAAAATATTGTCATCATCTAAATATTTTTTTCTAATTTTTTTAAGTTCATATAGATCAGTAATCCATTTGTCCCCGATTAATTCTGTAATTAAAGCGGCTAACTCAGGATTTGATTTTAGAAGCCATCTTCTTTGAGTGATTCCGTTTGTTTTGTTTAAGAATTTTTCAGGATACAATTCGTTCCATTCTTTTAATTCTGAATTTTTAAGAATTTCTGTATGAAGTTCAGCAACTCCGTTTACTTTGTGTGAACCAACTATTGCAAGCCATGCCATTCTAATTTGTCCGTTTCCAACAATTGACATTTTGTTAATTCTTTTCCAATCTCCTGGATATTTTTGCTGTAATTCAAGAACAAATCTTCTATTAATTTCTTCTATAATTTGGTAAATTCTTGGTAAAAGTGGTTGGAATAAGGCGATATCCCATTTTTCCAATGCTTCTGATAAAATTGTATGGTTTGTATAAGCAAATACTTTTTTACAGATGTTCCAAGATTCATCCCAACCTAATTTTTCTACATCCAAGAAAATTCTCATAAGTTCAGGAATTGCAACAACTGGATGTGTATCATTCAATTGAATTGCAACTTTATCAGCAAATTTTGAGAAATTATTTCCATAGATTGATTTATATCTTCTTATAATGTCTTGCAATGATGCCGAAGTAAAGAAGTATTGTTGTTTTAATCTCAATTGTTTTCCATCTTTTTCAGTATCATTTGGATATAATACTCTTGAAATATCTTCAGCTTCTACTGCTTTTGCTGAAGCTTGTAAATAAGTTTGGTCATTGAATAATTTTAGGTCAAATCCTTCAGGTGATCTTGCTTCCCATAATCTCAATGTATTTATAGTGTCATTTCCGTAACCTACTACAGGTACATCGTAAGGAACTGCATGAACAGTTTCAGTGTTTACCATTTTATAGTATTCTTTTCCGTATTCATCTTTATGAACTTCAATTTGACCACCAAAGTTTACTTCAAAAATTCTGTCAACTCTTTTAATTGACCAAGGGTCACCATATTTTGTCCAATCATCAGGATATTCAACTTGGAATCCATTTTCGATTTTTTGTTCAAACATTCCATATTTGTAACGAAGTCCATATCCGTGTCCAGGTAATTTTAAAGTTGCAAGTGAATCTAAGAAACAAGCGGCAAGTCTACCAAGTCCACCATTTCCAAGTCCAGCATCCATTTCAGAATCTTCAAGTTTGTTAATGTCAACTCCGAATTCATCCAAAGTTTCTCTAATAACATCATTAATTTTTAAGTTAATCAAATTATTTCCCATGAATCTTCCCATTAAAAATTCTGCAGAGAAATAATAAGTTTGTTTTGCCTGTTTTTTGGCATAAGTTTTTTTAGTGTTGTACCATTTTTCTACAACATATTCCAAAGCTGCACGAGAAACTGCATAATACAATTCATATTCGTGAGCTTCTTCGACAGTTTTACCAAAGTTTGCTCTTAATTCTCTAGTAATACTTTTTTTCAATTCTGTTTTATCAATTGTCATTTTTCCTCCTAAAAGACTTTCATTTTTTTCAACTGATATTTTACCCTTTTTTTAAAAATTTTTTTCAATTAAAAAAATATTAAAATTTATCTATAAAGATAAAATTTAATTATAATTTCTATAAAATACCTTTTTCTTTAAAAACTTTTGTTAATGTTTCATAAGTTTTTTGTTCTGCTGAAACAAGTGGCAATCTCACATCGTCGTTGTCTATCATTTTTAAAATTTTCATAGCAGCCTTTACTGTGACAGGATTTCCTTCTAAAAACATATTTCTGCTGACATCGTAAAGTTTTGTATGTAAATCAAACGCTTTTGCAAAATTTTTGTTTAAAAATGAACTGATTAAATCATTCATTTCTTGCGGCATAATGTTTGCAACAACAGAAATTACTCCTTTTGCTCCAATTGATAGCATTGGTAAGATTAAATGATCTTCTCCTGATAGAATTTCAATTTTGTCGCCACATAAATTTTGAATTTTAATCATTTGTTCAAGACTTCCTGTCGCTTCTTTTACAGCTACAATTTCTGGAATTTCTGCCAATTTTGCAACTGTTTCAGGTTCGATATTTGTTCCAGTTCTGCCAGGAACATTGTATAACATCACAGGAAATTTTGACTCGTTTGCAATTTTTTTGTAATGTTCATAAAGTCCACGCTGACTTGGTTTGTTGTAATATGGACAAGTACTAAGTGCAGCATCTGCTCCCAATTCTTTTGCATATTTTGTAAGTTCTATCGCTCTATTTGTATTATTTGAACCAGCTCCTGCGATAACTTGGATTCTTCCTTTTACTTCTTCCACAACAATTCTAATAATTTTTTCGTGTTCAGAAAATGTAAGTGTTGGTGCTTCTCCAGTTGTCCCACAAGGTACAATTCCAGATGTTCCATTTTCAATGTGATAATTTACTAATTCACGCAATTTATCTTCGTCTAATTCAGTTCCATTGTTTTTAAATGGCGTAATTAGAGCAACATAAGATCCTTCAAATTTCATTTTTTAATCCTCTCCATTTTTTATCTTTTATATTTATAAAGTCCTTCAGCAACTTTTTCACTAGGTCCAGTCATAAAAGCGTCGTCACCTTCTTTGTCATATTCTATGACAAGCTGTCCACCAGGTACTTTTACATTGACCTTGTATTCTGTATAGCCAAAAATTCTTGATAGAACAGCAGCGGCAGTGACACCTGTCCCACAGGCAAGAGTTCTTCCAGCTCCTCTCTCCCAAGTGATAACTTCAATGTGAGTCTTGTCGTAAACTTTTACAAAATTCACATTAACTTTTTTTGGAAATAATTCAGTATAATTTTCAATTTTTTTCCCAAAAGTATTAATAATTTTGTTGTCAAATTCATCGACGAAAATTACACTATGGTCAGTTCCAGTAAAAATATAAGAAATTTCAAATTCTTTTCCATCAACTGTAATTTTTTCTTTTAAAAATCTCTCTTTTTCAGTATTAATTAACTTATTTACATCAAAGATAGGTTTTCCCATATTTACACGAGCGTTAAAAACATCGTTTTCACAGTCGTAACTTGTTCTGATAGTCAAATCTCCAGGAACAGTTTTTACTGTAAATTCGTTGCCATCAACCAAATGATTGTTAGTTAGATATTGAGAAAAGCATCTGATTCCATTTCCACACATAGGCGCTTGACTTCCATCTGAGTTAAAAAAGAACATAAATGGCATATTTGCCACATATTTTAAAATTATAAGTCCATCTGCACCAATACCATAATGTCTATCACAAATTTGAGCTGCAAACTCGTTATAATCTGGAATTCCTTTTTCAATCAAATCTCTTTCATTTACAATAACAAAGTCATTTCCAGCTCCCTGATATTTTTCAAATTTTAACATAATTTAACCTCCATTAATTTCTTAATTTTTAATAAATTATTTTAATTATTTTTATAATTTTCTAGAAAAATTTTTTTAGTATATAATCTGAGATACTTTCTTTTTGAAATCCATTCATTTCCTTTTTAATTCAAATTTTTAATTCAATGTCCATAATTTCTGAGATATTTTTTTATCATTTTTTTCATTAATTCTTTTTGAATAAGTATCTAAATATTGAGATATTTCAGATTTTATTTTTTTCATTTAAAAAGTATGTCCAAATCTACTTGACCATTTTTTTCCATATTTTTTTATCATATATTCTTTTAATTTACTTAAAAGTATCAAGTGCATCTACAAATTTTTAATTCAAGAGTTCCATTTGCCTTGTTTTTTTGAAATATTCTTAATATCATACAATTCAATTTTTCGAATTATAGATAATATTTTTTTAAATGTTGTTCTGTAATCATTTCCATCAATATTCTAAATGATTTTTTTGTTTCTTTTTTTATCTGCCACTTCCATACCGTTGAATTGTATCATCTCATCAGTCAAAACTGATTTTTTTTTCATCATTTCATTAAATAATTTATTTTTTTCAGTTTCATTAAACTGATTTATTGTTTTATTTATTGCTGATTTTAATTGAGCTTTATCATTAAATTCACTAAAGGATAGAATGTTAATAAACAATAGTAAAAATAATAATATTTTTTTCAATGCAAAGCCTCCTATAAATCAAATTCTTTAGCAAATAATTCAGCCACTTTTTTACCCATCACTTCATCGACAATTAGAGAAATACTTATTTCCGAAGTTGAAATTTGGTGAAAACTTATGTCGTTTTCTGCTAAAATTTTGAACATTTTTGAAGCTACGCCAACATTGCTTATCAAACCAATTCCTACAATTGAAACTTTTGTTACATAAGGATTTACTATAAAAGAAGTTTTTTCATATTTTTCTTCGATTTCCTTTTCAATTTTTTCAAGAGCTGCCATATCAGTTTTTGGACAAGTGAAAGCAAAACTTCCGTGGTGACTAGAAACATCATTTTGACTAATCATATCTATATTTATTCCACTTTTTTCTGCTTTTTCAAAAATTTCAGAAACATTTTGCGCATTTGTTGGGATTTCCTCCACATTTACCATTATTGTATTTTCGTTTATTGACACTCCTGTGATTACTTTTTGTTCCATATTTTTATTCTCCTTTATTTTTTCGATTGAAGTTATTATTGTTCCATTTTTTTCACCTAATGATTTTCCTACATAGATTTCGACTCCATATTTTCCACCTAATTCAACGGCACGAGGTTCCATCACTCCAGCTCCTAAATAAGCTAGTTCCATCATTTCGTCATAAGAAATAAATGGCAATTTTTTAGCATCACTGTAAACTCTTGGGTCGATTGAATAAATTCCATCAACATCTGTATAAATTTCGCATTTTCCTTCAAGAGCTGCTGCCAATGCAACTGCTGATGTATCAGAACCTCCACGACCTAGAGTTGTCACATCTCCAGCTTCATTTACTCCTTGGAATCCAGCAACTACAACGATTTTTCCACTGTTTAAATGTTTTTTTATAGAATTTGCATCAATGTTGTCAATTCTATTTTTCATGTAATGTCCGCTTGTTTTAATTCCCGCTTGAGCTCCAGTAAGTGAAATTGCGTCATATCCCAAAGTTTGTAAAGCAATGCTTAAAAGTGAAATTGTCTGCTGTTCTCCTGTTGACATAAGTCTGTCCATTTCTCTTGAACTTGGATTTTCTGTTATTTCATGAGCTAATTTAATAAGTGCGTCAGTTGTCTTTCCCATAGCAGAAACAACAACAACAACATCATTTCCAGCGTCTTTTACACTTCCCAAATATTTAGCAATGTTCATAATTTTTTCTGTTGTGGCAACCGAAGTACCACCATATTTATGCACGATAATCACAATAAATACACCTTCCTTTTTTATTTTTAATTTTTATTATAATTCAAAAATTTCATCATTTCTCAATAAATCTTCATAAGATTCTCTTCTAACAGCAACTTTTGCTTTACCATCTTTTACAAATACAACTCCTGGCGTAACCATTCTATTATAGTGGCTTGACATTGTATAACAATAAGCTCCTGTTGTACCAACTGCAACTATATCCCCAATTTTAGTCGATTTTGGCAATTTACCATTTTGAATGATAATATCCCCTGACTCACACAATTTTCCAGCTAATGTAATATCTCTTGTGTCAGTATCTTCCATTTTATTAACAACACCAGCCTCATATTCAGCTTGATAAAGTGCAGTTCTTATATTATCTGACATTCCTCCATCAATAAACACATAAGTTTTTCCACCAACAGTTTCTTTAATTCCACCAACTTCATACAAAGTAGTTCCCGCATTTCCGACAATACTTCTTCCTGGCTCAATACAAAGTTCTTTAAATCCAATTTGATATTTAATTTCCATTGCTTCAGTATAAGTTATAATTTCGCTAAGCACTTCTTCTATTGGTTTAGGATCATCTCCATTTTTGTAATAAACTCCAAATCCTCCACCCATATTTACTGTGTGAACTACAATTCCCAATTCTTTTTTCAATCTATCCAAATATTTGAAAATTTCATCTAACGCAAAAATAAAGAATGCAGATTGGAATATTTGCGAACCAATATGCGTATGGAACCCTTTAAATTCAATATATGGACTATCATTCAATCTTTTTACAATATCAATCAAATTTTCTTGGAAAAGTGAAATCCCAAATTTTGATGTAAGTCCTGAAGTTTTTATATAGTGATGCGTATGAGCCTCAATTCCTGGATCAATTCTCACTAAAACCGCTTGTTTCTTACCTTTTTCCTTACAAACTTTTTCAATCTTAGCAATTTCATCTTCATTATCTACAACAATCGTATCAATCCCATATTCAACAGCCATTTCAATCTCATTCACCAATTTATTATTCCCATGCAAATGCACTCTTTTCATCGGAAATCCTGCCTTATGTGCCGTATACAATTCTCCACCAGAAACCACATCTAAATCCAGTCCTTTAGATTCAACCAATTTAATCATCCCAGTTGTCAAAAACGCTTTCCCTGCATAAGCTATTCTCGTTTTAAATCTTGTAGACTGAAAAGCCTCTTTCATTTTATCAATAGTTGTTTCAATCAATTCCTGATCCATTACATAAAGTGGCGTTTTAAACTCTTTTGCCAATTCAATCGTATCAACTCCTCCTATTGATAAATTCCCTTTTTTGTTAATTTTTGCCGTTCCAAATAATTTCATTAAATTATTATCCTTTCGTATTATTTAATTTATTTTTTTATTTTTATTCAGCATTTAAAAAAAATAATAAATTAAAAAAATTAATAATTAAAAATGCTGATAATAGCATATCAGCATATAAAACATACATTTATCTTTAACTTTTAATTTTAAATAATGAATTATATCTGACAGCTCCCCATTATCTTATTGATAATGACAGTTCTACGGATATTCTCCATAGACCCAGTATCAAAGCTGGTCAAACTTTGTACTTCGGCAATTATTCCTTTCAATTTATTTCATCAAATTGACCATTCTCCGTAAATCTACTTATAATAATCGCACCTCTATCTTTTTTTATATTTATTATTATAACCAATTTTTTTAACTTTTTGTAAAGAATTTTTTTACACAGTTAATAATTCTTTTTTTCTTTTTGCAGCAAGAGCTGTATCAATTGCAGCGATGTATTTGTCAGTTGTTTTTTGAACTTTTTCTTCATTTGTCTTTAATTCGTCTTCAGTAATTTCACTATCTTTTTCTAGTTTTCTAAGTTTATTATTAACATCTTTTCTTATGTTTCTTATGGCAATTTTTCCTTCTTCAGCTTCTTTTTTTACCATTTTTACATATTCTTTTCTTCTATCTTCAGTTAATTCTGGAACTAGAAGTCTTATAACTTTTCCATCATTTGAAGGATTAAATCCTAAGTTTGCTTGTAAAATTGTCTTTTCAATAACTTTTATTAGTGATTTATCCCATGGATCGATTACTAGAAGTCTTGCTTCTGGAGCTGAAATTGTTCCCACTTGGTTAAGTGGAGTTGGTGCACCATAAGCTTCGATTGTCACACCGTCAAGCATAGAAACATTTGCTCTTCCTGCTCTTGTGTGAGAAAATCTCTCTTTTGTATTTTCAACTGATTTTGACATTTTGTCTTCAGCTTCTTTTAAAATTGTATTTAGCATTTTTTTACCACCTTTTTATTTATTTTTTTACTGTTGTTCCAATAGTTTCCCCTTGCGCCATCTTTAAGATATTACCTTCTTCAAGTGCGTTGAAAACTACGATTGGCATTTGATTTTCCCTGCAAAGAGAAAGTGCGGCTGTGTCCATCACGCCTAAATTTTTTGAAATTGCTTCGTCAAATGAAACTGTGTTATATTTTACAGCGTCATCAAATTTCATAGGATCTTTGTCATAAATACCGTCAACTTTTGTACCTTTGGCAAGTACATCAGCCTGTATTTCTACAGCTCTTAGCGCTCCCGATGAATCTGTCGTAAAGTAAGGGTTACTTGTTCCTCCTGCAAAAATTACAACTCTTCCCTTTTCCAAATGTCTTATAGCTTTTCTTCTGATAAAAGGTTCAGCTACTTGTGGCATTTGAAGAGCGGTCATAACACGAGTTGGAACTCCTAGATTTTCAATTGAATTTTGAAGTGCAAGTCCATTCATGATAGTTGCAAGCATTCCCATTGTGTCGCCAGTAACTCTGTCAAAACCTTTCTCCATTCCGCTTATTCCACGAAAAATATTTCCACCACCGATTACGATAGCTATTTCTACACCTTTTTCGTGAACTTCTTTAATTTGTTTTGCAAAACTCTCTAAAACTTTGTTTGAAAATCCAAATTCTTTGTCTCCTGCAAGTGCTTCACCACTTAATTTTAAAAGTATTCTTTTATATTTTAACACAAAATCCAACCCTTTCATAAATTTTTTTAAAAAAAGGGGATTTTATCCCCTTAAAATGATTAATTATTATTGTCCTAATTGAGCAGCTACTTCTGCAGCAAAATCTACATCTTCTTTTTCGATTCCTTCTCCAACTTTAAATCTGTCAAATGAAATAATTGTGCATGGAGCGATGAATTTTTCAACAGTAACTTTGTCGTCTCTTACATATTTTTGTTGAACTAGACAATTTTCTTCGTAGAATTTTCTCATTTTACCTTCTAATATTTTTTCAATTATATTTGCAGGTTTTCCTTCAGCAGTTAATTGATGTCTTGCAATTTCTTTTTCTCTATCTAAGTCATCAGCTGTAACTTGTGATTTATCCAAATATTTAGGATCCATTGCAGCTACATGCATTGCAACTCCTTTTGCTTTTTCGATATTTTCGTCAGTTGCTTCACCATTTACATTTAATAAAACTCCAATTTTTCCGCCTAAGTGAATATAAGTTTCGATAAATCCTGTAGTTGCAACTAATTTTAATCTTCTGATGTTCATGTTTTCCCCAATTTTAGCGATTAATTCTGTCAAATGAGTTTCGATAGTTTTTCCTTCGTGTTCAAATGCTTTTAATTCATCTTCACTTGTCAAATCGTGTTCCAAAGTCAATGTAACTAATTTTTCTCCAAATGATTTAAATTCGTCATTTTTAGCAACGAAATCTGTTTCTGAGTTAAATTCCAAGATAGCACCTTTTTTTCTATCTTCAGAAACTGCTGCGAATACCAATCCTTCAGCTGCTACTCTTCCTGATTTTTTAGCTGCTTTAGCAATTCCTTTTTCTCTTAACCAGTCAATTGCTTTTTCGATGTCTCCGTCATTTTCTCCTAGAGCTTTTTTACAGTCAAGCATTCCTGCTCCTGTTCTTTCTCTTAATTCTTTAATAAGTGCTGTTGTAATTGCCACTTTATTTTCCTCCTATATTATTTATTTCTAATTTTTGTTTTTTTTATTTTGTTTAATAATCAATTTGTTAGTGAACTACTCCAACTTTTTAGAAGTTAGAGACTTCTTGCTATCTTTTTGTTAAAAAAAATTATTTTGAAATATTTTTTAGTATATTTAAAATTTCTGGATTTTCGTTATCAAATTCTAAAAAATCCTTCGCATATTTTTCTGCCATCTTATAATTTTTAGTGCCAGAATAATGGACTGCTAATCGGTATATTGAATAAGCATTACCAATTAATGCCATTTGTTTGTGGCTTCTAAGTTCTTTAAGTTTCTCGTGCGTAAAACCAACATCTGATAGTTGCTTTACATATTTGTCTACTATGCTCTTTTTTTCGGTTTTCTCTTTAGCAGTTAAATTTAATAATTTTAGAAAATTTTCATCACTGTATAATAAAACCAGTGAATACGCTCCTGTGTCATTATCTCCTAACTCAATTGCTTTTAAATAATACTTCTCTGCCTCTTTTAAATTACCTAGTATATCATAATCAGTTCCTATTTCTTCATAAGCATAAGCATCATTTGGATATTTTTTAACATATTCTTTTAGTAATGCAATTAGATTTTTCTTATCACTCTTTTCAGATAAAGCCATATATTTATTTTTAAATTCAGTCTTTTCTTTTGAATACATAGTCATAAGGCTTCCATCTACTGTAAAATACTGATTATCCATATTTTCAGTATAATTTGAAGTGCTCACAGTTTTTTTCTGGCTGTTTGCACCTAGAACACTTAAACTTGCTATTAAAAATAGTCCAATCAAAACTTTTTTCATAATCGCTCACCATTTCTTTTTTATTTTTGACCAATAAAAATGTGAGTTCATTTCTTTATTAATTTAAACTTGCTATTTTTTTACAAGAACAGGGAAATGACTTTATTTCCCTATTGTATTTTATCTATTTAGCAAAGAATTAATTACTTTAATTATTGATATTCAGATGGATTATCACTTAAAATTAAAGCGCAAATAATATATGCAAGTATTCCGCTTCCAAATCCAAATGCAAATAAAACCCAGATTATTCTTATAACATTTGAATCAACATTAAGATATTCCGCGATTCCACCACAAACTCCTGCTATTTTTTTCTATCTTTTACTGATTTGTATAATTTTTTTCCATAATATTACCCCCTAAAATACAATTTTTTAATTTTTATTTTTTTGTAAAATTAAATAATTTTTGTATTTTTTTAGTGTATCAATTTATAATTTTAATAATTTTTAATTTATAAATATTATTCTTCAGTTGGTACTTCTTCTTCAACTACTTCTTCTACAACTTCTTCAGTAGTTTCAAATTCTTCGTTTAATGGAGTTTCATCAGCGTTTGCTTCAATTCCACCATTAGCTTCAATTGCAGCATTTGCGATAACTTGAGAGAATAATTTTACTGATCTTATAGCGTCATCATTTGCAGGAATTTTGTAAGTTACTAAATCAGGATCTACATTTGTATCGATTAATGCAATTACAGGAATTCCTAATTTTTTAGCTTCTTCCAATGCCAAGAATTCTTTTTTGATATCAACTACAAATAATGCAGCTGGTAGTGTATTCATTTCTTTAATTCCACCGATGTTTTTAGAAAGTTTTGCCATTTCTTTTCTTAATAATCCAGCTTCTTTTTTAGTGTATGCTTCGTCTAAAGTTCCATCAGCATCCATTTCTTCTAATTCTTTTAATCTTTTTACTCTTGTTTTAATTGTTTCTAAGTTAGTTAATAATCCACCTAACCATCTGTGGTTTACATAGAATCCTCCAGCTCTTTGAGCTTCTTCTTTAATAGCTTCTTGAGCTTGTTTTTTAGTTCCTACGAATAAGATTTTTCCACCTTCTTCAGAAATTTGTCTTACAAATTCATAAGCTTTTTCAGTTGCTTCTAAAGTTTGGTGTAAATCCAAAATGTGGATTCCGTTTCTTTCTGTAAAAATATAAGGTTTCATTTTTGGATTCCATCTTTTTGCTTGGTGTCCAAAATGTGCTCCTACTTCTAATAATTGTTTCATTGTAATTACTGCCATTACTAATTTCCTCCTAAATTTTTTTGGTTTTTTCTCCCACTTTTCTTTTGCAACAGATTGCAGAATTTGCAACACCCTATCGCAAAATAATACAAAGTGTGATTAATTCACAATATTATAACATTGATATGTATTTTTTTGTCAAATGTAAAAAAATAAAAATTTTTTTAATTCGATACTTTTTTAAATAAATTGATAAAATCACAATTCTTCAACTAAAAAAATTTAAAAAAATTCTAAATTTGAGAAAAAAAGAAATATGTGGATATCCTGCAAGAGCACTTTTTTTCTATATCCACAATTCCATTTTTCTATCGTCGTTTTTTTAAAAAAATTTTTATAAAATGTAAAATTTTTCTTTATTTTTCACCTATTTCAGAATAGTGAAATTCATGTCCTTTTAATTTAATCTCATTTCCTGTTTCAATATTTATGTATCCAAAAACGCTTGATATTAAGATTTTTTTCGCATTTTTTTATTTCTAAGTCAAAAATTCCGCAAAAGTCATAATTTGCACCATCTAATAGATGGATTTTTTTAGCTAAGTACATAAATCCGCCACATTCCGCATAAATTTTTTCCTTTTTTTCAAATTGTTCCAAAATGCTTTTTTTCATAGAAATATTGTCTTGCAGCTCCTTTGCAAAAAGTTCTGGATAACCACCACCAAAGTAAATAAAATCAATATTTTCTGGAATTTTTTTATCGAAAATCGGACTAAATTCAATTATTTCAAAGCCGCAAAATTTTAATAAGTCAAGATTTTTCCTGATAATAAAAAAAGAAAAAAAGCTTTTGTCTTTTGCAATTGCAATTTTTTTGCCAAAGTATTTGTTTTTTTCAAATTTTTTTAATTTTTTTCCCAGTTCTCAAAAAGTCATTTCTGGTTCAAAATTTTTAGCAATTTTTTTAATTTTTTCCAAATCCAAATATTTTTCTCCTATTTCACAAAATAAATTTTTTCGCTGCAAAATTTCAGCTTCATTTTCTTCAAACGCCAATTTTAATCCCAAATGTCGACTTTCAAGCGCCAAACTCTCATTTTTTGGAACATACCCGAGACATTCAATATTTGCATATTTCTCTATAGCTTCTTTTAAGCTCAAATAGTGTCTTTGTGAACTCACATTATTTAAGATAACGCCGTATATATTTATTCTAGGATCTAGCATTTTAAAGCCAAGAGCGATGGCGGCACAGCTTGTAGAAATCGCTTTAGCACTAATTACCAAAATCACTGGAATATCTAAAATTCTTGCAACATGTGCTGTACTAAAATTGTCAAATTCATTGGAAAGTCCGTCAAAAAGTCCCATAACTCCTTCAACAACTGCAATATTTTTATTTTTTGAATAAATTTCAAAAATATTTCTCACATTTTCTTCACCAACCATAAAAATATCTAAATTATGTGACTTATTTCCCGTGAAAATCTCGTGATAAGTTGTGTCGATATAGTCAGGACCTACTTTAAAAGGAGCGACATTTTCTAGGCAAGACATAAGAATACTTGTAACTGTTGTTTTTCCACTTCCGCTGTTTGTTCCAGCAATCAATATTTTTTTAACTTTTTTTCATTTTTTTATTTTTTTATTTTTTTCCTTTTTCTTTACTTTTTCTTTTTCTTTTTTTAAATTTTATTTATTAATTCATTAATTTATTTATATTTTTTTATTTTATTTCTTCTTTTCTTCTTCTTATTTATTTTTTTATTTATTTTTTTATTTTTAATTATTATTTTATTAATTAATTTTTTTATAAAAATTGTTTTTTTATATTATTATACTTTATTTTTTTGAAAATTTAAAATAAAAATAATTTTTAAAATTCTAATTATTGTAATTTATAAAAAAATAAATTATTTCATAATTGATTTTATTACAATTTTTTTGATAAAATATAATTGTAAATTTTGTTTGAGAAAAAAACATTTATAAATAAAATATTTTGGAGGTAAAAAAATAAAAATGAGTTTATTACAATTAAAAGATATAAGATCTGAAGTTGAGGGAAAAGAGATTTTGAAAGGTCTTAATTTAAACATTAACAAAGGGGAAGTTCATGTTATAATGGGACCAAATGGTGCTGGAAAATCCACACTTGCAAGTATTTTGGTAGGAAATCCAAAACATAAATTAATAGGTGGAGATATTATTTTGGATGGAGAAAATATTAACGATGATACTGTTGATGAGAGAGCAAAAAAAGGAATTTTCTTGTCATTTCAATATCCTGAAGAAATTCCGGGACTAACAGTGGAAGATTTTTTGAGAACAGCGAAAGAGGCTGTGACTGGGGAAAAACAATATTTGATGCAATTTCACAATGAATTGGAAGAAAAGATGGAAAAACTTCACATCAATCCAGAGTATGCTCAAAGACATTTGAATGTAGGATTTTCTGGAGGAGAAAAAAAGAAAAATGAAATTTTACAAATGGCAGTGCTTGAGCCAAAATTGGCGATTTTAGATGAAACTGATTCGGGACTTGACATCGATGCGACAAAAATCGTGTTTGAAGGTGTGCAAAAATTAAAGACAAATGATACAGCGCTTTTAATTATAACACACTACGACAAAGTTTTGGACTATTTAGATCCAGATTTTGTACATATTCTGATGGATGGAAAAATTGTGAGAACTGGTGGAAAGGAAATAGTTGAAGAAATTGAAAAAAATGGTTATGGAGAAATGAAAAAGCAATTTGGGTTATAGAATTTTAAGAGAAAAAATTAAAAAATGGAAAGTGTAGGAAATTATGGAAACAAGAAAAAAAACATATGTCGCAGATATTGAACGGGGAGTCTATGACATAAAAGACGAAGTTAAATACAGATATAAAGTTCAAAAGGGGTTGACAGAAGAAATAATTAGAAAAATTTCTGCTAGAAAAAATGAGCCGGAATGGATGTTAAATTTTAGACTAAAAGCGCTAGAAGTGTATAATTCAAAGCCGATGACTGATTGGGGTCCAGATTTGTCGGACTTGGATATGAATGACATAATTCACTATTTGGAGCCAGATTCTGCGCCAATGAATGAAAATTGGGACGATGTGCCAAGTTATATAAGAGATACTTTTGACAGACTTGGAATTCCTGAAGCGGAAAAACAGTCACTTGCAGGAGTTGGAGCGCAATATGATTCAGAAGTTGTGTATCACAGTATTCATAAGGAATTAACTGAGCAAGGTGTCATTTATACGGATATTGAAACAGCCATCAAAGAATATGAAGATATTCTAAAAGAATATTTTATGACTTTAATTACAGTAAATGATCACAAATTTTCAGCACTACATGGAGCAGTTTGGTCGGGAGGATCGTTTATTTATGTGCCAAAAGGTGTAAAGGTCAATATGCCACTTCAATCTTATTTTAGATTAAATGCGCCAGAAGCTGGACAGTTTGAGCATACATTAATAATTGTTGATGAAGGTGCGGACTTACATTTTATCGAAGGATGCTCTGCGCCAAAATATCAGAAAAATGCGCTTCACGCTGGAGCAGTTGAGCTTTTTGTAAGAAAAGGTGCTAGACTTAGATATTCTACGATAGAAAACTGGTCAAGAAATATGTATAATTTAAATACTAAAAGAGCGCTAGTTGAAGAAGATGGTGTAATTGAGTGGGTTTCAGGTTCATTTGGGTCAAGAGTTTCAATGCTTTATCCGATGAGTATTTTAAAAGGGGATCGTTCAAGATGCGAATTTACAGGAGTTACTTTTGCATCAAGTGGACAAAATTTGGATACTGGTTGTAAAATTGTCCACATTGGAAAAAATACGACTTCGACAGTACATTCAAAATCAATTTCTAAAAATGGGGGAGCGGCTTTTTACAGAGGTCTTTTAAAAGTTATGCCAGAAGCGACTGGAACTAAAGCGACAGTTGAATGTGAATCGCTTATGCTAGATAATATTTCGTCTTCAGATACGATACCTATAATTGATATAAGAAACGACAGCGTTGATATTGGACACGAAGCTAAAATTGGAAGAATTAGTGATGAGGCAATCTTTTACTTGATGTCGAGAGGAATTAGTGAAGATGAAGCAAAAGCGATGATTGTAAGAGGATTTGTTGAGCCAATCTCAAAAGAATTGCCATTGGAATATGCAGTTGAGTTAAATAAACTTATTGAATTAGAATTGGAAGGAACAATTGGATAAAAATTTTTTTAAAATTTTTTTAAAATTAACAAAAAAATAAAAATAAAATAAAAAGATATTAAAAAAATTTTTAATTTTTTTAAATAAATAAATATAATTAAAATATTAATTTGTAAAGGAGAAATGGGATGCTAGAAAAGACAAGTTTAGAAAATCTTGAAAATAGCGAATACCGGCTAAAAGTTTTTTGAAAAAAATATAAAGACTTGAAAAAAACCTGAGTGGAAAAAGAGTTAAATATAAATACGAAGAACCACAAGAATTTAAAAAAATTTGATAATTTTTTTCAGCAAAAAAATGAAAATCAAGAAGGTGTGGAAGTAAAAAGGGATTAATGATTCACTAAAAGATTTGGAAAGATTGAAAAAGTAGTTATGAATATGGACTTGGAGAGTTTTTTTCAAATTGCAGAATTCTGCTTTTTTTATAATCAGGGACAATTTATTAAAATAAAAAGAGAAAAAAAATTGAACATCCAATTTATTTGACTTATGTAACAGATAAAGAAAATAATTTTTTGGTTGACTACAATGTGATTGAAGTGGAAGATTTTGCAAGCGCTACAATTATTATAAGCTATAATTCAAGTGATGACACCGAAAGTTATCACAATGGAGTTATAAAAGTGTTTGCTGGAGCAAATTCAAATGTGAAAATAATAAAAATTCAAACATTGAATACAAAAAGCAGAAATTTTGAAAGCTCTAAAATTGAAGTGAAAGGGCAAGGAGTTGTAAATTATTACAGCGTTGAGCTGGGGGCGCAAGTAAATGCAGTTAGTCACACTTCATATTTATTGGAAGATAATTCACAGGCGTATGTATTTCCAGGATATTTGGCTGATGGAGATAGAAAAGTTGACTTGGAATATTCAACAGTATTTTACGGCAGAAAAACATTGGGAGACATTCACGGAAGAGGAGCTGTAAAAGATACTGCAACTAAAGTATTTCGTGGAAATATGTACTTTAAGCAAGGGGCTTCAAAATCGGAAGGAAGAGAAGGAGAATTTGCCATTTTGCTGGACAAAAATATAAATGTTCACTCAATTCCGACATTATTTTGTGATGAAGACGATGTAATTGGAGAACATTATGCGTCAATCGGAAAAGTCAACGAATCACAGCTGTTTTATTTGATGAGCCGTGGATTATCTGAGAGCAGAGCAAAAAAATTAATTGTGGAATCGTCATTTAAACCAATATTAAATAATATCGATGATGAAACATTAAGAGAGCATTTATTAGAAGAATTGGAAGAAAGAATATAAAAAAATATAAAATTTGAAAAAATACCCACTGAGTGCTATACTTTAAGTAGTAGTGAAGTGGGTTAAATTATATTTTTTTAAAAAAATTTAAAATAAAAAAAATAAATAAAAAAATATAAATAATATAAAAAAATAAAAAAATTTAAAATAAAAATAATATGATTTAATTTAAAAATAAAAATAAAATAAAATAAAATAAAATAAAACTCTTTAAGAAAGGAAGAAAAAAATAAAAATGAATTATAAAAAAATAAATTTCCGATATTTTTCAAATATAGAAAATCATTATTTAGACACAGCTGCAACTTCTCAAAAAGCCAAAAAGTTGTGCTGGATAAAATTAGAGAATATTATGAGAAGTATAATGGAAATCCTGGGAGAGGGTCACATAAATTATCTGTGGAAGCACAGTCGCTGTTAAGTAATGCAAGAGAATGTGTGAGAAAATTTATAAATGCAAAAAGAGCCGAAGAAGTGATTTTTACAAAAAATACGACTGAAAGTATAAATTTAGTCGCTTATACTTATGGAATGAATTTTATAAATGAAAATGATGAGATTATTTTAGGAATTTCAAATCATCACGCCAATATCGTGCCGTGGCAATTTGTGGCAAAACAAAAAAAAGCTAAGTTAAAATATGTTTATCTTAAAGAAAATGGCCAATTTGACTTGGAAGAGTTAAAAAGTAAAATTTCTGATAGAACTAAAATTGTCGCAGTTTCTGCGGTTGTGAATGTAACAGGTGTAATTCAGCCGATAAAAGAAATAATTGAGATAGCTCACAGTAAAAATGCTCTGGTTTTGGTTGATGCAGCACAGTCAATGCTTCATTTTAAACACGATGTGCAAGAATTAGATGCAGATTTTTTGGTATTTTCAGGACATAAAATTTTTGCACCTATGGGAATTGGTGTGATGTATGGGAAAAAAGAGATTTTGGATAAAATGCCACCATTTTTGTATGGCGGGGATATGATTGAATTTGTTACAGAACAGGAATCAACTTTTGCGCAGTTACCGAATAAATTTGAAGGTGGAACTCAAAATGTGGAAGGAGCTGTGACTCTGGAAGAGGCGATTAAGTTTATTTGCGAAATTGGGTATGAAAAAATTAAAAAAATTGAGGAAAATTTGGCAAATAAAGCACTAGAAGAATTAAATAAACTTGATTTTGTGGAAACTTATTTTACAAAAGATGTGGAAAGAACAGGAGTTATTGCGTTTAATGTGATTGGAGTTCATTCGCACGATGTTGCATTCATCTTGGATTCTTTTGATGTAGCCGTGAGATCAGGTCATCACTGCGCACAGCCACTTATGAAATATATTGGAGTTGCGTCATGCTGTCGTGCTAGTTTTAGCATTTACAATGATGAAAGTGATATTCAAAAATTAATTGAAGGACTTTTGAAAGTAAAGGAAGTTTTTAAATTGTAAAAAAATCGAAAATTAAAAATTAAAAAAATTAAAAAAATTTTTTTGGAAATAAAAAAATAATAAAAAAGGAGATATAAAAAATGGATTTGGAGAGAATTTATCAGCAGACAATATTGGAATATAGCCGTAGAAAAGAATTAAATCATGAAATGGACAATCCAACTTATGTGGAAAGAGGTCACAATCCAAATTGTGGAGATGACTTGACATTGGAATTAAAAGTCGAAAATGATGTCATTGTGGATGCGGCATTTATCGGCTCTGGGTGTGCTATTTCGACTGCTTCAATGGCAATGTTAATTGATTTGATAAAAGGAAAAACTTTGGAAGAAGCAAAAGAAAAAGTTGACATTTTTTTCAAAATGATGAGCATAGATGAAAATAAAGAAAAATTGACAAAGGAAGAAATGAAAAAATTAGGAGATGCAGTGCTTTTGGAATATGTGGCTAAAATGCCAGCTCGGGTAAAATGTGCTACGCTTAGTTGGCATTCACTAAAAGTGATTGTAGAAAATAAAAAAATAAAAATAATTAAATTTTTGAACTTTTTTTAAAGAGTTTTTTTATAAAAATAAAAAAATTGTGAAATTTTTTTAAAATATATGGTAAAATAATAATAAAAAAAGAAAAAAATAAAAAAAACAAGAAAATAAAATTAAGGAGAAAAAAATTAAATATAATGAAAGAATTAAAAAAATAGTATTATTTGGACATCCAACTTTAAAGAAAGTTGCCGAGAAAGTGGAAAAATTTGATGATGAACTGAGAGAGACATTGAATGAAATGGTTAATTTGATGAGAAAAGCTAATGGAGTGGGACTTGCTGCAAATCAAGTTGATATTCCTAAAAGATTTTTTGTGCTCGAGTACGAAGGAGTTGTGAAAAAGGTCGTTAATCCAGAAATATTGGAATTTAGTGAAGAAAAGGTGGATTTTGAAGAAGGATGCTTGAGTATTCCTGGAATTTATAAAAAGGTTGTAAGACCTAAGAAAATTAAAGTTAAATATTTTGATGAAAATGGAACTGAAGTTCAAGAAGAGCTTGATGAAATGTGGGCTAGAGCATTTCAGCATGAACTGGATCATTTGGACGGAATTTTGTTTACAGAGCGGCTTTCTGTTATGAATAAAAGGCTTGTTGCAAAAAAAATAGAAGTTTTGAAAAAAGATTTTAGCAAAGGTAGAATTTATAGGGAAGATTTGGATTAAAAGAAGGAGTGAAATTTTTTGAAAACAATATTTATGGGAACGCCAGAATTTGCAATTCCAAGTTTGGAAGTTGTGGCAAAAAATACGGATTTGAAGGCAATTTTTACGAAAGAAGATAAAGTTAATGCCAGAGGAAACAAAATAATTTTTTCGCCAGTAAAACAGTTTGGAATTGATAACGAAATTGAAGTTATTCAGCCAAAAAAAATAAAAGATGAAAAAATAATTGAAAAAATAAAAGAGATAAATCCAGATTTAATCGTAGTTGTGGCTTATGGAAAGATTTTACCAAAAGAAATTATAGATATACCAAAATACGGAATAATTAATGTTCACTCTTCGCTTTTACCAAAATACAGAGGTGCTTCTCCGATTCACTCAGCAATTTTAAACGGTGACACGAAAAGTGGCGTGAGCATAATGTACATTGAGGAAGGATTGGATTCAGGCGATGTGATATTGCAAGAAAGCTGTGATATTTTGGAGAATGACACGCTTGGAACTTTGCACGACAAGTTGAAGGATTTGGGAGCGATAGGACTTGAAAAAGCACTAAAATTGATTGAAGCTGAAAAGGTCGAAGCTACAAAACAAGATGAGAGTCTTGCAACATTTGTAAAACCAATTACGAAAGAACAGGCTAAAATTGATTGGAATAATACAAAAGAAGTGATTTTTAATCAAGTTCGAGGGTTAAATCCATTTCCAGCAGCACATACTTTTAATGAAAAAGATGAAAATATAAAAATTTATAAAACTGAAAAATTAGATAAAGAATATGAAGGCCAGAATGGTCAAATTGTCGATATTATAAACAAAAAAGGACCTGTTGTAAAAGTTAAAAATGGAGCTTTAGTTTTACTTGAAGTGAAATTTCAAGGGAAAAAACTTCAAAGAGGAGTAGATGTAATTAACGGAAGAAAAAAATGGCTATTGGTGAATGTTTAAAATAAATTTTAATAAAAAAATAAATTATAAAAAAATTTATATTTTTTTGAAAAAGGAGTGTTGAAATGAAATTTAAAAAAATTGGAAATTTCAGAAAAAAAGTGATTCAGAGATTGACAGAATATTTATCAATTTTAAAAGATATTCAAAAATATGAAAATGAAATTAATTCAATTGAACTTGCCAAAATAATGAACACTACATCGGCACAAGTCAGAAAAGATTTATCCACTTTTGGAGATTTTGGTGTGCGTGGAAAAGGTTATGATATTTCTAAGTTAATTGAAATTATTGAAGATATTTTAGGAATAAATAGAGTGAATAATGTTATAATTGTTGGACACGGAAAAATGGGAGAAATGATTTCATCAAACAGCAATGTTTTGGGAAAAGGGTTTCAGATTGTTGGAATTTTTGACAAAGATAAAGATAAAATAGGAAAAGTTGTTTCTGAAAATCTTGAAATTCGTGATGTCAATGATGTAAAGGAATTTAGAGAAAATTTTTGTGGAGAAGTTGATACGGCAATTCTTGCTGTTGTAAAGGAACAGGCGCAATTCGCTGCAGAACAGCTTGTAAAAAATGGAATAAAAGCCATTTTGAATATGACGACTTACAAACTTGAGCTAGGTTCGGATATAACAGTTGTCAATATTGACATTTCGGCAAAATTGCAAGAGTTAAATTTTTGGAGATTGAATAAAGAAGAAAAATAAAATGGAGGTTTTATGGGAAAAATTATTGATGGGAAAACGTTTTCACAAAAAATTTTTGAAAATATAAAAGAAGAGCACGATAAAATTAAAGAAAAAATTGGGAGAAGTGCGGGACTTGCAGTGATTATAGTCGGAGAAAATGCGGCTTCGCAAGTGTATGTGAGAAATAAAATAAGAGCTTGTGAAAAAGTTGGATTTTATTCTGAAAATATAAAATTGCCAGAGAACATTACGCAAGAAGAGTTGCTTTGCGAAATAAGAAAATTAAATGAAGATAAAAAAATTGACGGAATTTTGGTGCAATTGCCACTTCCAAAGCATATTGATGAATTAAAAGTTATAAATGAAATTGCAAGTTCAAAAGATGTTGACGGATTTCACACTGAAAATATTGGAAAAATGATGATAGGTGACAAGACAGGTTTTTTGCCATGCACTCCGTATGGAATTATGCAAATGCTTGAAGAGTATAAAATTGAACTTTTGGGAAAAGATGCTGTAATTGTTGGAAGAAGTAATATAGTTGGAAAACCGCTTGCACTGCTTTTAATTCAAAGTGGAGCGACTGTGCAAGTTTGTAATTCAAAAACTAAAAATTTGAGTGAAAAATTGCAGAAAGCTGATATAGTTGTCGCAGCCGTTGGAGTTCCTAAATTGATAAAGGGTAGAGATATAAAAGAAAATGCGGTTGTAATTGATGTGGGAATAAATCGTGTGGATGGAAAACTTTGTGGAGATGTGGATTTTGACGAAATTTTTGAAAAAGCTAGTTTTATAACACCAGTTCCTGGCGGAGTTGGACCTATGACAATTGCAAGTCTTATAAAAAAATACATTTAAAAAGTTATAAAAAAATAAATTATAAAAAAAGTTGAAAAAAATCAAGTAAAAAAATAAAAAAAATAAAAAAATAAATAAAAAAAGTAAAAAAAGAAAAAAATAAAGAAATAAAAAGGAAGTGTATCAATTATGGTAACATATGCAATTAGAATAAAAAGATAGACAAACTGGGAAAAATATTAGTAATAAAAAAATAGCGGCAAAATCTATTCAAGAGGCAAGGCAAATAGCGGCAAAGGATTACGGTGTGGCTTATGAAATTTTATAATTGATGTAAAAAAAGATCAGCATAAAAAAACTGGTCTTTTTTAACAATAAAGATAGCAAGAAGTCGTAGGCTTTCTATAAGTGGGAGATGAATTGCTTTTTTTGTAAAAAAATTGAAAAAAGTATACTCTTATGATACAATTTTTGTATAAAATATTGAATAGAAATAATTAAAAAAATAATATTCAAAAATCAAAAGGAGGTGTAATTTTATGAAATATAATTTAGCATTCAAATACAGAATTTATCCAAATAAGGAACAAGAATTGTTGATAAATAAGACTTTTGGATGTGTTCGTTTTGTTTACAATACGATTTTATATATCGCTAATAAAATTTATGAAGAAACTGGAAAAAATAAAATAATTACACCTGCCAGTTTGAAAAGTGAAAATCAATTTTTGAAAGAAGTGGACAGTCTTGCGCTTTCAAATGCTCAATTGAATGTAAAACGATCGTTTACAAATTTTTTTCAAAAGAGAGCGAAGTTTCCAAGGTTCAAATCTAAAAAAAATAGTGTTAAAAGTTACACGACAAATTGTGTGAATAATTCAATAAGAATTGAGGAAAACAAATATTTGGTTTTGCCAAAATTGAAAAGAGTAAAATTGAAATATCATAGAGAAATACCAAAGAATTTCGGTAACATTGACAAACAGTAATGGAAATTACTATGTTTCTGTTTTGACAGAATTTGAAAAAGAAATTCAAAAAGTGTCAAGTAATGATAAAGTGATTGGACTTGATTTTTCAATGTCTGAATTATTTGTCAGTTCTGAAAACCAAAGGGCTGATTATCCAAAATATTTTAGGATGTTGGAGAAAAAATTGAAGAAATTACAAAAATCATTATCAAGAAAAGTTAAATTTTCTAAAAATTGGTATAAGCAAAAAGCGAAAATATCAAAATTGCATGAGTATATCAAAAATTGCCGAAGAGATTTTCTACATAAATTATCGAAAAAATTGTCTGAAGCGTATAATGCTGTGATTGTTGAGAATTTGAATATGAAAGGGATGAGCCAGGCATTAAATTTTGGTAAAAGTGTAGGAGATAATGGATGGGGAATGTTTTTGAGGATGCTTGAGTATAAACTGATGTTTTTAGGGAAACAATTTTTGAAGATAGATAAGTGGTTTCCGTCATCGAAAACTTGCAGTAAATGTGGAAACGTTAAAGAGGAACTGAAATTATCAGAAAGAAGTTATAAATGTGAGTGCTGTGGGATTGAAATTGATAGAGATTACAATGCGGCACTGAATATAAAAGACATTGGAAAATTGATGTTGGAATATTAGGAAAATAAAAGAAGACAGGGTAGGAACTACCCGAAGAGCTTGGTAAATATATTTGGCTAGCAAAAGCAGATACTTCCCAAGAAGCTCCCGCTTCTAAAAGCGGGAGTAGTTCACTAAAAATGAAAATTGAATAATATTTTTATTGTTATTTATTTAAAATCAATGTATAATATAGGGGTAAAAAATTATGAAAAAAAGGAAAGTGAGAAATTAAATGAAAGAAAAGATTAAATTTATTAAAGAATTAGCACAAAGCATGAATGAAAATAAAATTGAAACAGTAAAATATGAAGAAAATAATTTTGAAGTTATGTTAAGCAAGAAGAGAAAAGAAAAAAAAGTTGTAGTTAGTACAGGAGCAGTTCCACAAAATGTAGTTTCAAATGCAGCGCCAATACAAGAACAAGCTGTGGAAGCACAAGAGCCAAAACAAAGCGAAGAAAATGAAGAAATCACAGGAAATAAAATTACTTCGCCAATGGTTGGAACTTTTTATTCAGCACCATCGCCAAATATGCCACCATTTGTAAAAGAGGGAGCAAAAGTTGAAAAAGGTCAGACACTTTGTATTGTAGAAGCCATGAAACTTATGAATGAAGTAAAATCAACAGTTTCAGGAACAGTAAAAAAAATATTGGCAAAAGATGGAGATGCAATTAAAAAAGGTCAAACTTTGATTATAATAGAATAAATTTAAAAAAATAAAATTTAAAAAAATTAAATTTTTTTGTTTTTAAAAAAATTATTTTAAAAAAATTTATTTTTTTAAAATTAAATATATTTTTTTGAATAGAATTATTAAAAAAAGAAGGGATAAAAAAATTGGGAGAGAAAATAATATCAATGGATATTGTGTTATTTATAGTTGTGCTGTTTTTTTACAGCATTTTTTTATCGACAGCTGAATCAGCGCTTTTTATCACTTAGGCAAATTCATTTGATTAACGGTGATAATGAAAAAGATGTAAAAAGAGGGAAAACTTTTAAAATTGTGGTTGAAAAAAATCCAAATGAGCTTTTTGACAACGCTTTTTGTTTGTAAAAAAACAATTTTGTGTTCTTTTTCTAATTTTTTTAGAAGTAAATTTAATAAAACAATTTGTTGAGAAAAAAATTATATTTTTTTATTTAGCATTTTTTTCATTTTTCTCAATAATAATTTTGATATTTGCTGAAATGATTCCAAGGCTTATCGCAAGAGTAAAAGTTTATGAAATTTCAAAAACTGCGATAATTCCGTTAAATACATTAAGAATTGCGATAAAACCAATTATTTCACTTTTTATACACATTTCACGATTTATTATGAAAATGTTTAAAATAGAAGTGAAAGATCAGATGTTTGAAATAACAGAAGAAGAAATTTTAACATTTGTAAAAGCGGGAATTCAAAGTGGAGCTATTGAAGAAGGCGAAGAAGAAATGATCTCAAGTATAATAGAATTTGCCGATATGACTGTGAAAGAGATCTTGACACCAAGAAGAGATGTTTTTGCGTTAGATTCTGAAAGTAAGCTAGAAGATGTCTGGGAAGAAATTTTGGAACAAGAATTTACTAGAATGCCGATTTATACTGGGACAATCGACAATATCGTGGGAACGGTTCATATAAAAGATTTACTTCGTTATGCAAATGACAAAAGCAGTGGCAGTCTTTCGATGAAAGAATTTATGAAAGAAGCATATTATGTGCCAATTACAAAATCTCTTGTGGAACTTTTGGAAGAATTTAAGACAAAACAGCTTCATATGGCAATTGTGATTGACGAATATGGTGGAACACAGGGAATTGTAACAATTGAAGATTTACTTGAAGAAATTGTTGGAGAAATTAGGGATGAATTTGATAAAGAGGAAGAAAGTATTCAAAAAATTCGAGAAAGAATATTCGATGTAAAAGGTGACACGCTTATTGAAGAAATAAACGAAAAAATTGATTTAGATATTCCGTTATCTGAGGAATATGACACAATATCAGGTTATATTCAAGATAAGTTAGGAAAAGTTGCAGATGTCTTTGATCAAATTAAAGAAGATAACTTTGTTATGAAGGTGTTGGACACTGATAATAAAAGAGTGGAAAGAGTCAGAATAGTTATTTTAGAAAAAAAAGAAGAAGAATAGGAGAAATAAAAAAATGGAAGAGTTAAGACCTCGCATAAGAGTGGCAGGAATACTTATTGAAGATGATAAAATCTTATTAATTCAGCACAAAAAAAATGATAAAAAATATTGGCTAATTCCTGGTGGCGGAAATGACTGGGGAGAAAGTACAAAAGAGGCTGTAATTCGTGAATATAAAGAAGAGACAAATCTTGACATAAAAGTCGATAAATTTCTATTCTTTTCTGAAACAATTTCGCCAGATAAAAGTCGACATGTGCTAAATTTATTTTATAGCGTTCACAGAGAAAATAGAGATGACAAAGTTATGAAATTGGGACATGAAGCTGTACTTGCAGATTTAAAATTTTTTGGAAAAGATGAAATAAAAAAATTGACGATTTATCCGAATATTAAAGATAATCTTATTAAAAATTATGAATGGGGAAAAAAAGTTGAAGATTATTTAGGAAGTTTATGGAATGACTAAAAAAATGATAAAAAAATAAAAAGAAAAAAAGAGGACAAAAAAATATGAATAAAAAAAAGAAAAAGAATTTGTTGCAAATTTAGTGAGAAGCATAGAGGATTTTTCCTGAAAAAGGTGTAATTTTTAGAGATATTACAACGGCTCTTAAAAATAAAGAGGGATTACAAATTATTATAAAAGATTTGACAGAGAGATATAAAGATAAAGGAATTGACTATGTCGTAGGAGCTGATGCCAGAGGATTTATTTTTGGCGCTGCAATTGCTTATAATATTGGAGCAGGATTTGTTCCAGCAAGAAAGCCAGGAAAATTACCCGCTGAAGTTGAAAGCGTGGAGTATAGCTTGGAATATGGGAAAAATAGCATAGAAATTCATAAAGATGCTTTTTCTAAAAATGATAGAATATTAATAGTCGACGATTTATTGGCAACTGGAGGAACTGCTAAAGCGATGGTTCAATTAGTGGAAAAATTGGAAGCTACAGTTGTGGAATTAGCATTTATGATTGAACTTGCAGATTTAAAAGGAAGAGAACTTTTAGATGGATACGAAGTATATTCTCAGCTAATTTACTAATACAAAAAAAGTTTTTTTATAAATTAAAAAAAGAAATTAGGAGTATACTTACTTAACTTAAGAAATAGAGAAAAAAAGAAAAAAATAAAAAAAGAAAAATAAAAAAAGAAAAGGAGAGATAAAAATGAAATTAAAAAAAATATATTGGTATTTTTTTAGTTATGGGATCAGCATTAAGTTTTTTTCATCTTCAAGAAGATTAAAAAGATTGGGAAAAAGAATTTCAAATATAGTTAAAAAAAGATAAAGACAAAGAAACAACTGACAGACAAGGTACAGATGACATTTTTTTCAAAAAAATTGAGAAAAAAAGGTAAAGACAAAAAAAGACAAAAAAAGACAAAAAAAGATAAAAAAATGTCAACAGAGCTGGAATAGATGAAGCAATTAAAAAAAGAAAAAAAAGTTGAAGATAATTCGCCAGAAGTAAACTTAAAAAGAAACTCAAGAAGGTCTTCGTAACAGAAATAATCAATAGATAAAATTTGATTAATTATGAAAATTTAAATTAAAAAAATAAAAACGAAATAAAAATAAAAACAATGAAAAAGAAACGAAAAAAAGTAAAAAAATAAAAATAAAGAAATGAAAAAAATGCAAAAATGAAAAAGAAAATAAAAAAAGGATTGAAATATAAATCAGTCCTTTTTTATTTTTTTATTTTGAGAAGATCCATAATTTTATGTAAATGTATATACAAATCTAGTAATATAAGGATTCTCTAGTTATTTATACAAAAAAATTTGCACTTTTTTTATTTTTGTTTTTATTTTATTTAGATTATTTTTTTGAACTAATAAGTTTTATAGACATTACAATAATATAGATAAATACAGCATAAGGAATTAATTCAAATCTGTGTAAAAATGTCCAGATTACATCGAAAACAAATATTAATAACGAAATTCTTAAAATTCCAAATATTTTTATTAAATTTAATTTATAACCAAAAAAACAACTGGTCTAAAAACTTTATTGATTTTTTTGAAAAAAATGTTTAAAATAATTATTGAATATGACAATGCTTCAAACTGAATTCCAAGTTTCCAGAAAATAGCCATTGTAAGTCCCATCATAACTCCGTAGTAAAATTTTCCCCATGAATATGTTGGACTTGTCGGCATGTCTGTAGCCATAAAAATTCCTGCGAGCATAAGTCCTCCTAGCGAAATGTCAGCTTCTTTTACAAAAAGTGAAACTATAAAAACTGTGGAAAATAAAGCCGTTGGAATATGCCAAGAAATTCTATTTTTTAAAAGCAAATAAATTCCTCCAGCAATAAGTGCCAAAACTGAAACTTCTCCTAACGCACCTGTTGGATTTAGCAGGATTTTATCCAAATAATTTGTAAAATCGTTGTTATTTATAAAAGAGAATATTTTTAATTCTGAAATATTTAAGGAATTTCCAAACCATATCGCAGGTGATGACATTGTAAGTGGGAAAAAAACTGTCATAAATTCTCTTCCAACAATAGCGGGATTTAATCTATTTTTTCCAATTCCTCCGAAAATTAGTTTTCCAAAAATAACAGCCATTGCGCCACCAAATGCAGCTACATAAAACGGAGTGTAAGGCGCTAGTGTAAATGCCAGTAAAATTCCTGTAATTACAGCCGACAAATTTTTTATGCTAGTTATTTCGTTAAAAAATATTTTGGAAAAAATTATTTCTGTCAAAACTGCGGATATTACACAAGTTGCTATGAGTATAAATGCTGTAAGTCCATAAACTAAAAGTGCGATTAACATTCCTGGCAAAAGAGCAAGTATAACATCAAGCATTACTATTTTTACATCATCTTTTACTCTTATATAAGGCGTGTAACTATTTTTAAAATCCATTATTTATTTCCCTCCATTCTTATCAAAGTTTCTTTTCCATTTTTTATGCTTTCAATTAAAGGAACTCTCGATGGACAAGCATATTCACAGGCACCGCATTCGATACAGCTCATTATATTAGCTTTTGCCATCATTTTATATTCGTTTTTTTCATAAAATTCAGCAAATTCCAAAGGCATTAAATTCATTGGACAGACTTCCACGCAATATCCACATGAAATACAGTTGTTTCTCTCAATTTCTCCTTCATTTTTCAAAAATAAAATTCCAGAGGTTCCTTTTATAGTTGCAGTTGAATTTTCAAATATTTCTTGACCCATCATAGGTCCGCCAAAAATAATTTTTGAATTTTCATTTGGTTTCAATGTTTTAATTATATGTTCAAGTGGAGTTCCAATTTTAATTATGTAATTCCCAATTTTAGATAAATTTTCTCCAGAAATGGTCACAATTCTTTCAACTAGCGGGATTCCATTAGTAAAGGCATCATAAGTTGATTTTATTGTACTTACATTACTTACAACAACTCCTTTATTTATTGGAAGTTCTCCTTTTTTTATTTTTCCAGTAATTTTTGCAATAAGCTGTAATTCACTTCCTTGTGGATATGAAGTTGGAAGTATTTTTTTATTTTTAATTTTTCATCTTTTTCTTCCAAAATCGCTTTTTTTCAAAAATTTGTTTCAATTCAAAAATTTTTCGTCTTCAATTCCAATCACAATATTTTTTTAGGATTAATTAGATATTTTTACAATTTTAATTCCTTTTTATTAAGTCATTTGCAAAAATTTTTTTCATAACGGAATAATCTGAAGTCAAGTAAGGTTCGCATTCTGCACCGTTTATAATAAAAGTTTTAACTTTTTTTATTTTTTTATGTCATATTTGACATAAGTGGGAAACTGTGCTCCACCTTCTCCAACAATTCCGCTATTTTTTTGATAATTTCAAGAATTTCTTCTTTTTTTATAGTTTTTCTAACTCTGAAATTTCTCTTTTTTTCAGTTTCAATTTCTTCATCTTTAAAAATCATTTTTTTATAACAACAGTTCTAGCCATTTTTTTATTTGGCAAAATCATTTCTTTTTATATCAATAACTTGACCAGATACAGGCGAGTGAATAGGTGAGGAAATATTTCCTTGCATTTCCCCAATTTTTTTCGTATCGTTTTACAAAAATCTCCAACTTTTTACTATTTCTTTTTGAAATCTGTCCGATGTGCTGTGACAATGAAATATAAAAAAATTTTTTTGAATCTTGCAGTTTTTTTCTATTTCCAAAACTTTTTGTCATATGTTTCATTGACTCAATTTTCATTATATCTTTACTCATTTTTCTCCATTTTTTTCTTTTTTTATAATTTAAATTTAAAAATTTTTTTAAATTTTTTTATTTAACATATTCTAAAAAAATCCGTCAGTATAATGTATTTCCCCATTTTCATCAATCAAATATCCTTCAATTTTTTTATTTCTTTTTGAAAGTTTTTTTATTATTTCATGAAAAATTTTTAGGAGTTTGATTATAAAGTCCAGTTGAAATCATATCTCCAAAAAGCATTTTTCAGTAATGATTCCAATCTGTTTGTTTTTTTGCAGGAAATCCTGTTTTTGGGACTGATTATGTGACCATATTTTTTTCACCATCAATTTCCAAAAAAATGTATTTACCTGATTTGAAGTAGAATATGTTAAGTCTTTTTATTTCTATCTCAAATAAATCATTATATTCGTCATTTCCTTCATACTTTTCTTTTTGTAATTTTCAAAAATTTTTTTCCATCATCATTTTTTTAACAATTTTTTTCTCAGGTTCAGGATTTTCTACAATAATTCCCCATCCGTTAATAGCCACAATACTGCTTCCACCAGCATTAATTATGGCGTCGTCAATTTTAAGTTCTTTTCATTTTTTTGAATAGCTTTTATCAATCGCATATGCTTTTTATAAAAAGAACCTGTTATAATTTCTTGATTTTTTTATCAATTTTTTACTTTTTAAATTTTTTTATCGATAATAATTTTTTTATAATCCACAAATTTTTTTATTTTTTTAATTTCAAGATTTTTCTGGAATTTTATCAGAATTTTTCTTTATAAAATCCCCATAGTTTTTATAAGTGGCATTATAGTTATGTCATATTCTCCATTCATAATTTCAGAAAAAAATGTACTACTTTTTTTCCAATAAATTCACAGTTTCTTCATTCACTTGCACAAATTTTTCCGTTATTTTTTTATTAATTTTTATCAATGTAAGAATTTTTTTGAATACGAATTATAATTTTTTTATTCACATCTTCCAAAAATTTCAAATAGTTCATCAAAAACTTTATTTTCAAAGCTATCAGGAATTTTTTTATCTTAATATTTGTGTGAAATAAAAAAATCTAGTTTGTACTTTTATATTCTTTTTCCATTTTTTTGTCTATTCTTTCTCTTAAATAATTTAATAATTTTTTTATAAATTTTATTAATTTTTTTGTTAGAAGTTGCTCCTTCAGAACTTTTTTTACTTCACTTGGATTAGTTTTTTTCTCTTCGTTAGCTGTTTTTTTCCAGAATCTTTATTTTTCTTTTTTTGAATTTCTAAATTATTTTTTTATTTTTCTGGATTTTTTTATTTTTGATTTTCATTTTTGGAAGAAGTCGCTCTTTTCCTTTGTTTTTTTGTTCAATCTTTTGATTATTTTTGATTGATTTCTTTTTTGTACTTTAGAAGAAGATGAAGCTCTTTCGGCTCTTTTTATTTTCTTTTTTTATGAAATTTTTTTATTTTTCATCTTTTCCTTTAGAAGAAGTTGCTCTTTCAGGTGATTTATTTTTCAATAGTTGTGCTATTTCCTAAAAAAATTTATATTTCCAGAAGGATTATTTGTGGTCACTTCTGCAATTTTAGATTGCTGTCTGGCGTAAATTCCCCACACAACAAGTGCTATTGCTCCTAAAAAAATAATATTATTTTTTTATATTTTTCATTTTTATCTCCATTCTATTTTTTTAAATCAAAATATTATATCTCATTTTTTTCTTTGTTTCAACTTTTTTTAAGTTATTTTTCTTTTATTTGTTTATACTAAAAAAATAAAAAAAGAACCGTTTGAAAAAAATTTATTTTTCTAAACAATTCTTTTATAATTTGAAAAAAATTAATTAAAAAGTATTATAAATTAGGCAACTTTTTCTTTTTAAAAAAATTCCAATAGTTAGTTTTTCTGTAATATGGAACAAAAAAATTGGTCTTGCTTTTTTTAACTTTATTTTTCAAATATTTTCTTATGTACAAATTTTTGCGATAAAATATGAAAGAATAACACTTGCAACAACATCACTGCTCCAATGATGCACTAAATAAATACGGCTCATTCCTACTAAAAATTCCTAAGATGAATAACGGTATTTTTTTATTGCTTTACTTTTTTTATAATAAAAGATAAAATCCAAATTGTTCCCCAAATAGTAATTGTATGTCCTGATGGAAAAAGATACATAACTTCCTTTTCCAAAATGAACTATTTTTTTAATCAAAGTTATAATTCCATAAAATTTATCAGGATTTACAGTTATCGACGGTCTTGCTCTTTGCGAACAATACTTTCATTATATTTACCGTAATTTGAGTGGAAAGCAAAGTAAAAAAATTATTGCTAAAATATATTTTTTTAAAAAAATTGTATTTCTGTTTATTGCTTAAAAAGAATGATAGCAATACAATTGTAAGTAACAATTCAAAAATATCCTTCTCCAAATTTAGTAATAAAATGAAAAAAATTTTTTTCAATGCTTTCTGAATGATGAAAAAAATACTCGAATCTGAAATATATGATAAATGTTTAAAAAAAGAATTTATCTACAGAAAAAAATATAATTTGTTAGTTTCAATTGTATCACTTCTCCTTCTCTTTAAATGAAAAAAATTATTAGTTATTTGATTTATGTTTTTTTATTTTTTTCTAAAAATTAAAATATAATATTTTTTTAAGATAATTAATATTAACATAAAAAAAATAAATTTTTTTAAATGAATTTAAACTGAATAAAAAAATTTTTAATTTTTTTGGTGCACTTGGGTTATTAATATATTATTTAGTAATATTAAAGTGTTCGTTAAAAAAATTTATTGACTTTTTTTATAACAGGTGTTATAATGCCATAAATAACATGTGTTATAATAATATAAAATTAAAAATAGTGGAGGTATTTTTATGAAACAAAATTTTTTAAGTAATAGTATAAAAATTAAAACAACAGAAAAAGAATTTTTAAAGAGTACTTTTTTAGTATTGAGTGGAGTTGTATTTTTATCAATAATGTCACAACTTATAATACCGCTTTATTTTACTCCCGTACCTATTTCGCTAGGATCGTTTGGAGTAATATTAATGGCGTTATTATATGGTAGAAAATTGGGAACAGCAACTGTGCTTTCATATGTTGCAGCAGGTAGTTTGGGAGCTCCAATTTTTGCTGGATTTAAAGCAGGTTCATTGTTTTCACCAACAGGAGGATACATTTTAGGATATATTGCAGCTACAGTAATTTTAGGATTTTTATCTGATAAAGGTATTGCAAAATCTTATGTGAAGACATTTCTTTCATTGTTACTTGCCAGTGCCGTTATTTTGGCATTAGGTGCATTAGTATTGATATTATTTGTGCCTATTAAAAATGTATTTATGGCTGGTGTACTTCCTTTTATTCCTGGAGATATGTTAAAAGCAATTGTAGCAACTCTTTTATTTCCAAGATTATGGAAATTTATAAAAAAAAATAAAAATTAAGTTATTTTATTTGTTGAACGAAAAATCTCCTTTATAAAAATTTTAGGAGATTTTTTTATTTATATTATTGTGTCTTCAAATAATACAATTTTTTTAGTACAAAAAAAGAAAAGGAAAAAAACGAAATGTCAAAAAAATAATAATCAAATTGAACTAGTTAAATTTATATCAAATTTAAAAAAAATAAAATTATAAATGAAAAAAATATGAAATAAGTCGTAAAGAAGCAATCTTTTTATCAAAAATTCCTAATAATGATATGGAAACTTTAAATATACTTTTTGAAGCAGCGAATCAAATTAGAGAAAAATTTTGTGGAGAAAATTTTGATTTATGCACCATTATTAACGCAAAATCTGGGAAATGCTCTGAAAATTGCAAATACTGTGCACAATCAATTCATTTTAAAACAGCAGTAGATGTATACGGTCTTATTTCAAAAGAAACAGCACTTTGTGAAGCCAAAAGAAATGAAAACGAAGGTGCTCATAGATTTTCACTTGTGACAAGCGGCAGAGGATTTAATGGAAATGAAAAAGAATTAAATGACTTGGCTGAAATTTATGAATCTATACGAGAACACACTAAAAAATTAAGTCTTTGCGCTTCTCACGGCATCTGTACAAAAGAAGCGTTACAAAAATTGGCTAATGCAGGTATTTCAATGTATCATCATAATTTAGAAACATCGAGAAGATTTTATCCTAATGTCTGTACATCTCACACTTATGATGATAGAGTTAATACTATAAAAAATGCAAAAGCAATTGGGTTAAATGTTTGCAGTGGAGGAATATTTGGTTTAGGAGAAACTATTGAAGATAGAATTGATATGGCATTTGATTTAAAAGAATTAAAAGTCAATTCTGTTCCGATAAATATTTTAACTCCAATCCCTGGAACTCCATTTGAGAATAATAAAGCAGTAGAGCCATTAGAAATTTTAAAGACTATATCTATTTATCGTTTTATTATGCCTAAAAACTCATTTAAGATATGCTGGAGGAAGAATTAAATTAGGAAATTATGTAAAAACTGGTTTTAAAATGTGGAATTAATTCTGCACTTACAGGAAATTTCTTAACAACTACAGGAACAACAATAGAAAAAGATAAGAATATGGTAACAGAATTAGGATATAAAATTTAAAAAAATTTTTTTATATTTTTTTAAAAAAACCTTTTTTTCAAGAAAAAAACAGAGTGGCTATGACCACTCTGAAATTATTTATACAAATATATTTGGATTTATTATTTTTTTATTAAAAATAAAAAGAGATTTATAAAAAAACTCCATTTTTATTTTTTTAAATTACTATTTTTAAATGAAAAAAATTATTAGTTATTTAATTTATATCTTTTTATTTTTTTCTAAAAATTAAGATATAATATTTTTTTAAGATAAGTAATATTAACATAAAAAAATAAATTTTTAAAATGAATTTAAACTGAATAAATTTTGGAGAGGAAAAATAAAAGAAAAATGGGGAAGATATTAGTTGTTGAAGATGATAAAAAAATATCAAGAATTTTAAAATTGCAGTTGGAGCGTAAAAAAATCATGAAATTACGGTAATCGAAAATGGAATTGATGCTTTGAATGAAATTGATAACAAGAGGGATTTTTTTATGATTTGATGCTTTTGGATTTGGGGCTTCCTTTGATGGAAGGGAATGATGTCTGTAAAAATGTTAGAAAAATATCTAAAGTTCCAATAATCGTTGTTTCTGCGAAAAATAACATTGAAGAAAAAGTTGATTTACTGAAATCTGGAGCGAGTGATTATGTTACGAAGCCTTTTGATTTTTCTTGAGCTTGACGCAAGAATTGATATAAATATTAGAAAAGAGAAAAATTTCTGAAATTGTTTATAAAACTTTAAAGTTAAATACGGAAAAATTATTCTGTTTATTTGGAAGAAACTCCTGTTTTATTGACAAAAACAGAATTTGAACTGGTTAAACTTTTGACTGAGAATAAAGAGGAAATTGTTTCACGAGATAAAATCGTTGAAAAAAATATGGGGCTGGGAAGCTAGTGATAATCTAATTGACAGTACGATTAAAAAAATTAGGCAAAAAAATTGGGAAAAAGAAAAAAAATTAAGACTGTGAGAGGAATTGGGTATATTTTTAAAAAAATATGAAAAAAATAAAATTAAAAAATAAAAAGACAAAAATAATTTTTTTGCAAATACGGTAAGTCTAGTTTTTATCTCGTTTATAATTATATTGGGAATGACTATATTTTTAATTCATAAAGCTGTTGAAGCTGAAACTAAAGAAATGGATAAACTTGTCTTATCTGCCATCGAAAAATTAAATAATGTTCCGACTGATAAATTGAAAGAGACTTACAAAAAAATTACGATTATGCTGATAAACAATATATTTCTCTTGCGGTTGAAAAAAATGGGAATTTTATTTATTTGACAGATGACGAAAATCATTCGGATTTTAAGAAAATTGAAGAGAACAAACTTGAAACAAAATGGGACAGATTTGTCTATAAAAGAATTTACACTGTGAATAATACAAAATATTATGCAATAAGAAATTTTGAATTTATGGAAGCACATGAAATTTTGTATGTTATGCTTTTAATGTTTGCTTTAATCACGATTTCGATTATTGTAATTTCAAAAATTGTTGCTGAAAATGTGTTAAATCCTTTGACAAACATAATTTCCCAAAGTAAGGAAATGAATGAACACAATATTGATGCACAATTGACAAAAACAAGAGATGATGAAATTGGAGAATTAATTGATGTATTAAACGAAACTTTTAAGAAAAAAGAGGAAATTATAAAAAGTCAGAAGACATTTTCTTCTGATGTGTCACATGAATTAAAAACGCCACTTGCCATAATGAAAGGTTATTTGGATGTTTTTAAAATGGGGGAAAGATGATGAAAAAAATTATTAGAAGAAGCCATTGAAAATATGGATATTGAAGTAAAAAAATCTTGAAAAGAATTATAAATACACTGTTTTTTAAGTTCCAACCTTGAAAAAAAATTACTATAAAAAAAGAAGTTATTGATGTAAAACAACTTTTTGAAAAAAATAAAAAAAGATTATGAACTTTTGAATATCAAAAGGGAAATTTTAGTAAAATCTGATGACAATGCGAACATCTTTGTCGATAAAAAAACTTGATTTCAGAAGTTTTTGCGTGGATTGATTGACAATAGCATAAAAATATTCTATTGGAAATATTGAATTAATTGCGAAAAGAAAGTGAAGTAGTTGAAATTATTGTAAGAAATTATGGAGAAGGAATTCCTAAAGAAGAAAAAGAAAAAAAATATTTAGTAGAAATTTTTCAAGGTAAAAATGCTAAAAAAAGGAGCAGGACTTGGACTTTCTATTATACGAGATATTATTTTTGCTAAATGATGGAGAAATTTATTTGGAAAAATAGGAAAGATGGAGTTGATGTGAGAATGGAATTTAAAAAAAGTTGAAATTGAAGAATAATAGAGTGTAAATTTTTTTGTGTAAACAGAATAGCAAAGTATTGAATTTACTGAATTCATCTATTAATTTACACAAAATTATGGACACTTTCAAATAAAAAAACAGAGTGGCTATAACCACTCTGAAATTATTTATATAAAATAATTTATTATTTTTTCAACATTCTAGATAAAAACTCTTTCGTTCTATTATGTTTTGGATTTTCAAAAATAATTTCTGGCTTATCGTCTTCCAAAATTATTCCTTGATCCATGAAAACTACTCTGCTTGAAACATCGTGAGCAAAATCCATTTCATGCGTAACAACAATCATTGTAAGTCCACTTTGAGCTAAATCTTTCATTACTTTTAAAACTTCTCCAACCATTTCAGGATCTAGTGCTGATGTTGGTTCATCAAATAACAGTACTTCTGGCTCCATTGACAATGCTCTTGCAATTGCGACCCTTTGCTTTTGACCACCTGAAATTTGGCTTGGTTTTGCATTGATAAATCTTGACATTCCAACTTTTCCTAAAAATTCTTTTGCAACTTTTTCAGCTTCTTCTCTAGTTCTTTTCAAAACTTTCATTTGTCCAATGACACAGTTATCTAGAACACTTAAATTATTGAATAAATTAAATTGCTGAAAAACCATTCCAACTTTTTCTCTCAATTCAACTAAAGGAACATCTCCACTCAACACATCTTTCCCATGAATCAAAATTTGTCCACTAGTAGGCGTTTCTAGTAAATTTATACATCTTAAAAGCGTAGATTTTCCACTTCCAGAAGAACCAATGATACTCACAACTTCTCCTTCGTGCACATTAAAGTTCACATCTTTTAAAACTGTTCTATTACCAAAATCTTTTCTTATATTTTTAATTTCTATTACTTTTTGTTTACTTGACATTATTTTTCTCCTTCTTCAACTTCTTCTAAAAATTCAAATGTTTGAGGCCCATCTATTTTTTTCTCAAGTTGTTTTAGAAGTAGTGATAATGTAAATGTTAAGAAGAAGTAAATCACACTCGTTATAATAAACACTTCGTAATATCTCGAATATGTTCCCGCAACAGATTTGAAATAAAGAATAATTCTGTAACACTGATTACATTCAACACAGATGTATCTTTAATATTTACAATAAATTCATTTCCAATCATTGGTAAAATATTTCTAAACATTTGTGGGAAAATTATACTCTTCATTGTTTGGAAATTTGTCATTCCAATTGCTTTTGCAGCTTCAAATTGACCTTTATCAATCGAATCAATTCCACCTCTTATAATTTCACTCATATAGGCTCCAGTATTTATCGAAACAATAAACAACGCAGCTACAATCGGTGATAAATTTAATCCAAATACTTGCGACAATCCATAATAGATTACCATTGATTGCACCATCATAGGCGTTCCTCTAAACACTGCAATATATATCGCAAACAATTTATTTAAAATATAAAATCCAGCTTTTTTAAATTTAGAAGTTCTACGATCAGTTTCAGCTTCCACTTGTCTTGACAACGCTACTACCATTCCAATCAAGAATCCAACTACAGTCCCTGTCAATGAAATAAATAATGTAACAATTGTCCCTTTAACAAATTGATGCCAGTTTTTTTGGATAAAGAATGCTACCCATCCAAAAAATGATCTTGAAGTATTTCCAGGCTGTGTTTTTATTGCCTTTTCCATTATTTTTTTTCTAACTTTTGGCGTCAAATCTTGATCAAGTATTTTGTTTACTTTTTCTTCTAATTCTGTATTCCCTAATTTCATCCCAATCGCAACATTTACTTCTGAAGTTTCATACTTAAATCCTGTATTTTTATTAAATGATATAAATGTTAAATTTGGATTTGAATATTGAGCTGCCATCGCTCCTGGTCTTTCTGACACATATCCATCAATTTTATTAGAATTTAGAGCAACTATCATCGCTGGGAAACTTTCCATCGCAGTCTGCTTACTAACACCTTTCATTTGATCAATTACATCATAATGTAACGTGTTTAACTGTCCTGTAATTCTTGCTCCCGAAAAATCATTAATTGATTTCGCTTTTGCATATTTTCCATTTTTCTTAACAACTACTACTAAATCTGATTCATAATACGGTTTGGTAAATAATAGACTTTGTTTTCTTTCAGGTGTCGCCGACATACCAGCTATTACCAAATCAACTTTCCCTGATGTCAATGCTGGACCTAACAAAGCATCCCACTCCGTTTTTACTATTACTAATTTTTTCCCTAATTTTTTAGCTATAACTTTAGCTATTTCAACATCGTAACCACCACAGTATCCACCATTAGTCGGAACTGCACCATTTTTATTCGTGTCTTGAAACCAGTTGAATGGAGCGTATCCACACTCCATCCCTACTTTAATTTCATTACTTGCACTATATCCTGTTACGAATGTCAACATAAAAATTAAGAATACTACTAATCTACTTTTTTTATCTTGTTCATTCTCATTTTTTTATCTTTAACAATACTCCTTCTTAAATTAATTTTTTTATTTTTTTGCTGTTAATTTTTTTCAGCAAAATTTTTTTAAAAATATTAAAATGTTTTTTTGAAAATATATTTTTTTATAAATATTTCAATTTTCCTTTAAATTCTTCGATACTTTTGTATCCTTTTTCTTCCATAATTTCTTTTAATTCATTTGTAATTCTTGAAAATGCACTTGCTCCTTCTTTGTGTAAAGTTGTTCCAATTTGAACCATACTCGCACCACATAGAATGTGCTCAAATGCATCTCTTCCTGATAAAATTCCCCCAGTTCCAATAATTTGAATACTTGGGTTTAATCTTTGGTAGAAAGCGTGAACATTTGCAAGAGCAGTTGGTTTTACATATTCTCCACCAATTCCTCCAAATCCATTTTTTGGTTTTATAACCACACTCTCATCTTCAATTACAATTCCATTTCCAATGCTGTTTACACAATTTACAAACGCCAATGGAAATTTGTTAAAAACTGCCGCTGCTTGGTCAAAATGTACTAAATCAAAGTATGGTGGCAATTTTATTCCAAGTGGTTTTTTAAAATATGAAAAAATGTCTGTCAACAATTTTTCAGTTGTTTCCAAGTCGTAGGCTATTTGTGGTTTTCCAGGAACATTTGGACATGATAAATTAAGTTCTGTTATTCCGTCAAAATCACTTTCTTGAACTTTTTTTAACAATGTGTGAGTGTCATTTTGCGACATTCCCACAAGTGAAAAGAAAAATGTTCGTTCTGGATGAGTTTTCTTTAATTCCAATAAGAAATTTAAATAATAGTCAAATCCTAAATTTGGAAGTCCCATCGAGTTAATACTTCCTAATTTTGTGTCGTGGTATCTAGGTTCAGGATTTCCATCTCTTGGCTCTAGCGTTGCTGTTTTTGTGACAAAAGTTCCAGCTGAAGAATTTAATATTTGTGTCAGCTCGTCTTTGTCGTAGCATAAAACTCCTGCTGCATTCATAATGCAGTTATCAAATTCAAAATTTGCAATTTTTGTCTTTGTAGAAGTCATAAATTTAGTTTCCTTTCTTTTTTTTTATTTATTTAATTTTATTTATTTAATTTAAATTTTTTTATTTTTTTCTTTCTTTTGCTTTCTCTTTTTTTATTTTTTTATTATATTATTATTTATTATTGAATATGAAGTGCTAATTTATAATATTCGATGGCAGTTTTAAACTGGTTAGCTGCTTCGTAAAGTTTTGCAACTTCGATAATATTTTCGTTTTCGCATAAATATTTATTTTCTTTAAAGCATTCTTGTGCAATGTCAAATTTTCCAAGTGACACGCAGCTTTTACCGTAATTAAATCGCAACTTTTCCTTGTCGATTCCGTCCATATTGACTGTGGGACTGTCTTTTAAATGTGAAGTTGCATTAAAAAAGTTGTTGTAATTTGAAAATGCAAGTCCGTAATTTTTTTCTTGTGTAAAAATATCTCCCAACTTTATAAACGCATCTAAATTATTTTTATCGGCAAGTAGTGACAAATAATGCTTTCTTAGTGTCAAATTATCTTTGTAATAATCAACCAATTTCTTTTGAGCTTTTTTATAATCATATTCATCAGCCGCAATTTTCCAGTTATTTTCAGCTAAAGGTAACTCATTTTTTTCTTCATACAAATTTCCTAAATAATAATAAGCTTTTGCATTATCTTTTGCAGCACTGAAATATTGCTGTGCCAAGTCAATTTGTCCAGAATCTTTGTAAATTTTTGCAAGGAAAACTTGTGCTTGTTGATCTTGTTCCTGATCAGCCGCAATTTTTAAATTTTCTATTGCCATATCGTTTTTTTGATATTCGTAGTAAAGTTTTCCCAAATTATAATGAGCCTTTCTATTTCCATTACCAATCGCCAATTTGAAGTAATATTCTGCAAGTTCAAAATTAGCTTTTTTTCTATAAACTTCTCCCAGCTTATTTTGAAACTCAAAATCTCCGCCATCAGCAAGAGGTTTTAAATATTTTTCCGCAATGTTAGTTCTATCGTCTTTTAAAAATATTTCAAAAAGTAGCAAAAATGCTTCTCTATTCCCAGATTTTGTCGCTTTTTTCAAATATTTTTCCGCCAGTACAAAATCTCCTTTTTCAAAGCATCTTTTCCCTATGTTAAAAGCTTGACCTAAATCATTGTTGTCAAAATTATCCAAATTCATCCCTTCCATAATCATCACCTGTTTTAAGTTATATTAGATTAATTATATCAAAAAAAAGTGAGAATAGCAACTGATTAATGAATGAATGCAAGAAAAACATTTGTAAACTTTTAACTTATATTTTTTTATGAATATTATAATTTTTTTATAAAGTTGACTTTATTAAAAATAGATGTTACAATTATTTTACTATATTAAAAAAATAACAGGAAAGAAGGGAATCAAATGTTAAAAGAGTTTGAACACTATTTTAAAAAAATGATTAAACGAAAAGAAAAATATACGAAGGCATTGCTAATTACATTTTTAATGACAGGAGCATTGGGATTTTCTGTTCCAATAACTCCAAATGCTAATGGTGAATATATTGTAAATTCTAGTACAGGAGATGGGGATGTTCTTAATTATAATAATTATTCATCTGGTGTTTTTAGGATTAGTGAAGGTAAAAAATTTATTTTTACAGGACAAGGAAATATAGATTCAAGAACGCCAAGTCCTTTATTTACACCCAGAACTTTGATAACAGTTACAGATTCAAATACTGAATTTAAAGCGACTGGTCAGATTGGAGTATCAAGTAATATTGACATGAATTTTGGTTCATCAAAAGAAGCAATTTTATATACAGTAACAAATCCAATTACAGGAGCAAATTCCAATGCTATAAATCAGAAAGTAACTTTAAAAGATGTTTATAACAGCACCAAATTCAACAGTATCTACTGTAAAAGTTGAAGCTAAAAATGGATATGGTATAAAAAATGCAGAACTTAATTTAATCGGTACTGATGGTTCTAAATCACAAATTCATTCAGCCGCTGATGGTTGGCTAGTTGAAGTTGATGCAGATGAAGCAAATGGTGTTTATTCAGAATTGACAGTTAATGGAATAGATGATAGCACTGAAGGTGATGGTGGGACAGAAATATTAGGTTTGATGACAAAACATGGAAAATCTGTTTTAAATGTAAATTTGGTAGGTGGAGCATACTGGGGATTAAGTAAAAATAGTTCTCTTTCTGAACAAAGAGCAACAATTAATTCATTAAATATAGATAAAAAATCTTTTTTATCATTTGATGAAAGTAATGTTACAGAAAGTGATGGGGTAACTTCAATTTATCATATAAAATTGACATCTGATGGAATTAATAATGATGGAACTTTAAATAACAGTGGACTTATTCAGTTAACAAATGATTCGAATAAGGATAAACTTATTATAGAAGGAAATTATCATGGAGATAATGGTAGAATTGAAATGAATACTCTTTGGAATGCACCAGGTGGTGAAAATGGGGAAAACTCAGAATCAGATTTAGTTTATATCACAGGAAATGCAACTGGAACAACAAAAGTAGTACCAATTTATATTGATGATACCCCACAAGAAAATATATTTGAAAATTATATTCCTGGAAATGTTCAGCAACTATCTCAACGAATAAACAGTGTCCCAGTTGTAAAAGTAGCTGGAAATTCATCGCCAACAACATTTACTGGAACTGCAAAAACTACTGGAGCAGCTGAAGCACAGCTTACTAGTAGACAAGTTAATGGAATTTGGGAATATTACTGGACTATAGCGCCACTTGGAAATGCAAATTTAGGGGTAATTCCTGGAACAGGAACAACAACTGGATCAAATGGAGGACAAAATACTTCTTCTAAACCAATATATATAATGGCACAGCCAGTTTCTTCGTATGTCTTAATGCCAAAAGTTAATTTAGAAATGGGATATGAAACTGTTGGAACTCTTCACGAAAGAAGAGGAGAAAATCAAATTTTAAATTTAGAAAATATGTCAAAAGATAAAGGTCAAATTTGGACTAGAATTTTTGGACATGGATTAAATGAAAAAGGAAAAGAAAGATTTGAATACGAAAGTGATATTTATGGAGTTCAAGTAGGACATGATTTTAAAATAAATGAAGATTCAAAAGGAAATACTCACTTATTAGGAGGATATATCTCATATAATAGAGCAAATACAGATTTTTTTGATAAATACAGAGCAGAAAATGGATATATTTCCGATGATAAATTTACAGGAAAAGGAAAATCTGAAAGTGTTTCTTTAGGACTTACAAAAACCAAATATACACAAAATGGATCATATTATGATTTAGTTGGTCAGATGTCATTTTTACAAAATAAATATAATTCAAGAGATGATTATGCTGCAAAACAGAAAGGCTATGGATTATTACTGTCAGCTGAAGTTGGAAGACCATTTAAATTTTCTAAAAGTGTAAATGGAACTAGTTGGTCAATTGAGCCACAAGCACAATTAAGTTATCAACATTTGCATATGAAATCTTTTAATGATGGTTTGAGAAGTGTGAATCAAGATAACAGAAATGGATTGAGAACGAGAGCCGGAGTAAGAATTTCATACGACAAAAACTCAGAAGTTACAAATAGAACAAATACATATTATGCAGTAGCAAATGTGTGGCACGACTTGACAAAAAATAACAATAGAGCAACAAATATCGGACTTGACAAAGTGAGTGAAAAATATGGAAAAACTTGGGGAGAAATAGGAATAGGTGCTCAAGCTCCTGTTGGACAAAAAAGTAATCTGTATGTAGATACAAGATATGAACATTCATTTGGGAACGAAAATCGTTCAGGTTATAAAGGAACTATTGGATTTAAACATACTTTTTAATTAACTATATTTTAATATAAATTTTAATCTATCTTTATTTTTAAAAAGATAGATTTTTTTTGAAATATATAGTAAAATTGAAGAAAATAAAAGCAGGTTTGATTTTGACCTGAAAAGGAGGAAGATATGGAACAGGAAAAAGTGATAAATAAAACATCAAAAGAGTTGCTTGAGCAGCTTTTTGACAGAATTAAGAAAAATAATTTGGATGTTGATACTGAAGAGATTTCTCAAGCATTTACTTTGGCGAATGAGTCGCATATTGGACAAAAGAGAAAAAGTGGAGAAAATTATATTTTACATCCTGTGGAAGTGGCAGAAATTCTTGTGGATTTGAAGATGGATACGGATACGATTGTCGCTGGAATACTTCATGATGTCGTGGAAGATACGCTTATTACCTTGCCTGACATTGAGTATATTTTTGGTGCAGATGTCAGAAAACTTGTTGATGGAGTGACGAAACTTAGAAATTTGCCGAGAACGGATAGCAAAAAGATTGAAAATATTCGTAAAATGGTCGTTGCAATGTCTGAAGATATTCGGGTTGTAATTATAAAACTGGCTGATAGACTTCATAATATGAGAACGCTTAAATACATGACTCCAGCAAAGCAGCTTGAAAAATCTAAAGAAACGCTTGAAATTTTTGCGACAATTGCACATAGAATTGGGATGTCAAAGATTAAAACAGAGTTGGAAGATATAAGTTTTAGATATTTACATCCAGAAGAATATCAAGAAATTAAAGAGCTTGTAAATACAAAAAAACAGGAGAGAGAAAATTATACTAAAAAAGTTATTGAAAAAATAGAAAAAGAACTTGAAAAGCATAATTTAAAAGGAGAAGTTACAGGACGACCTAAACATCTTTACAGTATTTATCGAAAAATGATTGAAAAAGAAAAGAAATTTGCTGACTTGAATGATTTGATTGCGGTCAGGATAATTGTCAATCGGGAAGACGAATGCTACAATGCGCTTGGAATAATTCATAATTTGTTTATTCCAGTTCCTGGAAGATTTAAAGATTATATCGCTGCACCTAAGATAAATGGGTATCAATCGATTCATACAACTGTTAATGGACCTGATAATCAAAAAGTGGAAATTCAGATTAGAACAAAACTGATGCACCAAATTGCTGAAGATGGGGTTGCGGCACACTGGAAATATAAAGACAAAAAATATAAAGATAAAAAATCTAAAAATGAAGAATATTATGCAGCTGTGAAAAAAATTATTGAAAAAAGTACAAATGAAGTGAATGAAAAAGAAAAGACGAAAAGTTTTGCAAAAGAAGTTACGGGAGATGTGCTAAACCAGACAATTTTTGTTTTTACTCCAAAAGGCGATGTTGTTGAACTTCCAAAAAATTCAACTGCACTTGATTTTGCGTTTCAAATTCACACGCAAATCGGTTATAGAACGATTGGAGCTAAAATTAATGACAGAATAGTTCAACTTAATCAAACTCTAGAGAATGGAGATAAAGTCGAAGTTTTGACTTCCAAAAATACAAAAGGTCCAGGAAAAGACTGGATAGCGATGGTAAATAATCACAGTTCAAAATCAAAAATTAGAAAGTGGTTTAAGGATAAAGAGTTTTTGGAAAAATCAAAAGAAGGGGAACAGCTTTTAGAAAAAGAGTTTGAAAAATTGGGATTAAAATTTTCGGATATTGTGGAAGAAGAAAAAGTATTTTTGTATATGAAAAAATTTAATATTTCTTCAAAAGAATTGCTTTTTTACAAATTTGCAACTGGAGATTTGTCGCTTGATGGATTTTTGAAAAAATTTGAGAGAAAACAGGAGAAAAAGCTGGAAGAAGTTTTGGAGGCGGAACAGGAGAAAGGAAACAAGAGAAAGGAAAAGAGTCAAGGTGGAATAAAAATTTCTGGAACAGAAAATACGATGTACCGTTTTGCAAAATGCTGCAGTCCGCTTCCTGGAGATGAAATTTGCGGATATGTTACTCGTGGAAGAGGAATTGCGATTCACAGAAAAGATTGTCCAAATTTTAAAAGGCTGATGGAAATTGAGCCAGATAGGGAAGTTGATGTTTATTGGGATGAAGAAGAAATTAGCAAAAATACGACAAGGTATCAATTTAATTTTTCGATAAAAGCGTACGACAGAAATGGACTTCTTTTGGATATCATAAGAATTTTAAACGAATATAAAATGGAAATAGTGAATGTCAACACAAATGTTTTGAAAGAAAATGGAAATCAAATTTGTCTTATGCATTTGGGAATAATGATAAGAGGAAGAGAAGATTTTGATAGACTTGCAAATAACTTGAAATCAATAAAAGATGTGATTGACATAATAAAATAAAGGTTTTTTTGGGGGAATAAAAATGAAAAATGCTTATAACAATAATTATATTTTTTTATTTTAAAACTAATTTTTTTAGAGTTGCAGAAAAATTAATATTTTTTTGTGATAATATTTGCATTGGCATATTATATTTTTGGAGCATTTATTTTTAAAGTATTTTTGATTTATAAATTCAGTTTTTAAATTAAAAAAATGGATTTTTATTCAAAATTATGTTAAAAATACAAGGGATATTTTTTTAGTTGAGAAAATATCAGAAAAAAATAGGGTAAAACAATGGTTTTATAAAAGTTAAACGAATTTATAAAAAAAATATAATTTTTTTATAAGTTTAATTGTTATAGTAATTATATTTTATTGAAAGTTATTTTTAAATTATTAAAAAAACTATTTAATAAAATAATATTATTAAAAACAAAAAGTTAAAAAACATAAAAATTATCCTTTTCAAATCTGAAAAAGTCATTTTATTATGGCTTACAATGCAGATAAATTGCACAATTTAAGGAAAAGGAGGTAAAAGTTGTGAAATGAGATATTTGAAAAAATCTTTAATGGTTTTTATGCCGCTTCTTTTGGCTTTGATTGCACTAAAGTACTATATTTCAACACCACATTTTAAGTCAACGCTGACGAGCATTTTGAAAACAAATGTATTAAATGTTGAGTTTGACAAAGTTAGACTTTATGGATTTGACAAGATTCAGATTGATAATTTGAAAGTTAAAGATTTGTCAGGAAATATGGTAATTGATGCAAAAAAGGCAGTTGCAAAAATAAATTTACTTACACCGACTAGGCTTAACAGAATAGATATTTACAATGCAACTGTAAATTTGGAGCGAAGAAAAGATAATGACTTTAATATTTTTCACATAATGAAGAAAGAAAAAAAAGTAAAAACATTTGACAGAACAAGTCGAATTGGAAAAATTTTTGTTCACAATGCGATGCTTAATTATGCCGATACAAGTTTTAAAGAAAAAATACAAAAATCTATGTCAAGTGTAAATGGAAATTTGGAATCTGCAAAATCTCGTGGATTTTTGTTAGTGGCAAAAGGAACGGGAAACTTGAATGCGGACAATACGCTTGAAACTTTGGGAATCGAATTAAATCAAAAGTTAAATTCGGAGCAGTCGTTAAAGTCAAGATTTGATAAAATTAAAAATAGTTCTGAAAAGAGAAAAGAGCTTCATTTAAATTTTGATTTTGGAAATGTGAAAGTTACAAAAGAACTTGGTCAGTATCTTCCGCTTGAAATGATAACAATAAAAAGCGGAATGTTAAATGGAAAACTTAATTTGACAAAAAATGAAGTTACAGAAACTATGGAACCAACTGGAAATTTGGCTGTAAAAAATGGAATATTGAGTTATATTGATTTTGACGGCGATATTGATAAAATTAATGCAAATATCAATATGACAAAAGAAAACATTAAAATTGATGCAAATTCAATGTTGGCACAAAAACCAGTTTCACTGCTGTTAAATTATGGACAGAAAAATTCAAAACTTACTCTAAAAATAAAGACAAAAGAAGTTCCTTATTCGCAAATTGCAAGGTACAAAAATTTTTGAAAGAGTTTAAAGTGAAAGCCGAAGGAAATGTCACTGGAGAATTAAATGTAAAAGTTGATGTTGAAAAAAAGCAAAAAAACGAAAGAGCAAGAGAAAAAAATGAAATGGATAAAAAAATAAAAAAATAAAAAAATAAAAAAATAACTCTAAAGAAAAACCTGCAAAAAGTTGAATTAGATGGAAAAATTTTTCATCAAAAAAAATATAAAAAAATAGAAAAATTATAACTTTAGAAATATTAGTACAAATATGAAACTTTCCACTCAAAAAAAGGTTTTTTTAGAATTAAATGATACAGCTTTTTCGTTTTGATGAAGTTATAAGCGGATTTCACATAAAAGATGATGTAAAAAAATTCCAAAATTTATATATGATTTAAATAAAAAAACTGGAAAAAGGTAATTATGTCTTGATAAATAAAGGTTCAGATTACGATATTCCAAGGTTCACTGGAAGTGCACAAATTTCAAATAAAAATATTATTTCAGGAACACTTGTTTCAAAAAAATTAAATGCGGATTATGTAGTAAATCCAACTGCTAAAACAGTTCTTGTCAACGCAAAAGGAAAAGGTTACATAACTGTTAAATATGGCGGTAAAAAAATATGTAATAAGTCCAGAAGTAAGAAACTTATTTGTCAAATTTGATGCAAAAAATATGCTTCGTTCAGGAAATATAAAAGCAAAAATTAAAAATTTGCCAATAAAAATGATAGAGAGCATAGTTGCGGACATAAATATAAATAGAGGAAATTACAATATAAAAGCTAAAGTAAATACTGGCGGAATTGTAGTAAACATAAAAGGTACAACGACAGCTGATATGAAACATTCTTACAGCATTCGAAATGAAAGTGAAATGGATTTGGCAAAACTTTTGAAAAATTATGGATATAATTTTAAAGGGATGGATAGAGCAAAACTTCCGATGGATGTGAAAGCTAGAATTTACGGAACAAATGATAAAATTGGAGGAAGTTACGAAATTTACAGTCCTTTTGGAGAATATTTTGTAAAATATAAAAATTTACATGCGAGTGGGAAAATTCGTGATTTAGCAAAAATGGATTTGGATATGAATGTTCTGGCAAATGAAGTTTTGTGGGAAGACCAAAGACTTAAAAATTTAACTGCAAAATTAAATATGAAAAACGATATTTTAAAAATTCAAAGTTTGGGAAATGATAAATTGTTTGCACAAGGAAGTTATCATTTAAAAACAGGAAGAGCAGAAATTGACGCCAAATTGAATAATTATGTCTTTAAATCCAAAAAGTTAAATGACGCAAAATTTCTTTTAAATGCAAAGGCTAGGATTAGCGGGAAAGTCGATGACAAACTTTCTGGAAATTTTGAAGTTTACAGTCCTTACGGAGAATATATTGCAGAGTTTGAAAATTTACATGCAAATGGAAAAATTCACGATTTGGCAAAAATGAACTTTGATATGAATGTTTTTGCGGATGAAGTTTGGTATCAATATCATAGACTTAAAAATTTGACTGCAAAATTGAATATGAAAAATGATATTTTAAAAATTGAAAGTTTAGGAAACGACAAATTATTTGCACAAGGAAGTTATAATTTAAAAACGAAAAATGTAAAACTTGACGGAGAACTTAAAAATTATGTTGTTTATGGCGTAACTAGTCCGCAGGTGAGCATGTATGTTGATAGTTTGAAAGCAAATATTTTTGGAACGCCAGATAATTTGAACGGAAGAATCTTACTGACTCCGTCGACTACAAAAATTAATTTTAATTCGATTGGACAGACAAGAGCGGATTTAGATATAAAAAACAGCGTAGTAAACTTTAAAGATGTGACTTTGAGAGGAAATAATATTTCTGGAACATACAATTTGAAAAATAAAGTGGCTGATCTGGAACTTAATTTAGATGAAGACGATATTCCAAAATTACTAAAAGTCGACGATTTGACATTTGGAACAAAATCTAAAATTAATTTAAAAGGTCATTTAAATAAATTTAATATGTATGGACATTTAATTTTAGGAAATATGAGTTACAAAAGTTATAAAATTCCACATATTGTAGCAAATATCGACTACAGTAACGGAAATATTGATAAGTTATTTAAATATGGAATTTTTGATATAAAAAGTTTAAAATTTATCGGAGAAAATGATGAAACATTGTTTGAGACAAATACAAAATTTGACTTGGCAAATGTTGACATTGACTATAAAGTTGAAGATCACAATTTTGCGCTAGATTCAGTACAAGATTTGAAAAATAAAGGATATAGCGGAAATATTGACTTTAATTTCTTTTATAAAGGAAGTTTCGAGAAGTTTTTGACTGGTTTAAAAATAAAATCTGACAAAGTAACTTTGGCTGGATTTCCAGTAACAAACCTTGACATAGATCTTCAAGGAAATGAAAAGACAGTAAATATCGGACTATTTAATTTGAACTATGAAAATAATCCACTTGTAGTCAGCGGATATTTTGATTATTCGCCAATAAAATACGACATTTCGGTATTGGCACAAAACTTTAATTTAAACTTTCTGGAAGCTAATAAAGATGTGGCAAGTGCGAGTGGAATTGCAAACATTGACGCTATTCTTTCGAGTAGTAATGGAACTTCAGGGCATATTTTGTTAAATAATTTTAATTATAAGACAAAAGATGAGTTGACTTTGGTTGACAATATCAATGCCAATATTGATTTGAAGGGCACAAAACTTATTGTAAATAGATTAGATGGTGGATTTAACAATGGAACATTTAATGTAACAGGAAATTTGGATGTGCCAACGATACCGCCTGACTTTATGAAAACTAAGCGATTGCAATTTGGGAAATTTGAGTTGAATGCGGATTTAAATAAACTGGGGCTTCATTATGGAACTGATATTGATTATGCGGTTACAGGAGATTTAGTACTGACTGAAGATAGATTGTTTGGAAATTTACTTGTAAGTGATGCTGAAATTAGAGCGATACCTGATTTTGAAAATAAAGCAGCTTCAAATACTTCTGAACTTCAAAAGCAGGAAAAAGATAAAAGCATTGTGGAAGGAATAGTTGAAGAAGTTTTAGACAAAATTATGAAACAATATACAGCTAATTTAAATATTCAAATTGGCGATAGAGTAAAATTAAACATTCCTAGTGTCAGCCTTGTTAAAAATATAAAAGGTACAATAAAAGGAGCGTCTGAAATTACATTTGAGAATGGAGCAATTGGATTAATTGGAGATTTTAATGTTTCAAAAGGTTCGTTTTATTTAAATGGAAATGAATTTAAAATAAATAATTCAGTAATTAGTATTTCAAAATCGACTTTGGAGACAGATTTTATGTCAAATGCATTTGTTGATTTTGAAGCAAGTACAAAAATTGGCACTGACAGAATAGAAATAAATGCCACAGGAAATATAAATAATCCTAGTATTAAATTTAGTTCAAGTTCTGGAAAAACTGAAGAAGAAATAATTTCACTTTTAGCTTTTGATAAAGTAATTGGAAATGGAAGCAAAAATAAAAAAGATGGAAAAGATAATTCAGAAGACGGAGTTATTGTAGCAGGTTCACTTTTAAATACTGCATTAAATGAGTTGATTTTTTCTTCAATAACTGATAAAATTGAAGGGGCCTTGGGACTATCAAAAGTATCTGTATCAACAAATATAGATAAATCAAATAGAACTGGTAAATATAATGCTTCTACAACATTAAGTTTACAGGATAAATTATACAAAGATAAGGTTTATTGGAATTTAGCAATAAAATTCCCTTTCCAATCTTCGGGAGAAAAAGAAGAAAATCCAATAGGATACAATGCTTGGTTAAGTTATAACATTGCAACTGGACTTGATCTTAGAGTTGGAGGAGAAACAGCGCCAAAAAATAATAAAATCAATTTAAGAGCACCGAATAGAAAGCAAAATAGGATAAATTATTATTTTGGAGTTGATTTTTCAACAAAAGCCGATAGTATTGGTGATTTATTTAAAAGAATATTCAAAAAAAGAAAATTGGATACATTAAAAAAATAGGAGGAAAAATGAGAAATAAAATTTATGCTTTAATTGTGGTAGTTACATTATTCGTTTCGATGAATAATATGTCACAAGCAGCTGAAAAAGGAGAAAAGACTGTTGAAAGTAAAAACAAAATAAAACAAGAAAAAACGGAATCATCAGCATTAGTAGCAGATGCCGCAACAGGTTCTTTATCAGCAGCAGCAGTGTCAGCAACGACGACAACAGAAAATGAAGATGATGAGACGCCAAGAGCGACAACATCTCAAAATCAAAGCGAGGAAATAAATTCTACTGGCGAAGAAACAACTTATTCTACGACAGATTCTGAAGAAGAAGTTCAAGAACAAGGGAAAAAGAATAAAAAAAATAAAAAAGAAAAAAAATCTAAAGAAAGACAAGAAAAAAATCAAGTAGTAATAAATAGAAATGATTTAAAAGTTGGGAGAATAAATGTTTCTAATTTGAGACAGTTGCCAGAAGATTTGATTAAATCAAAAATTCCAGTTCAAACTGGAGAAGATTATTCAAACAAAGATTTGAGTGATATTTACTTGGCATTAAAAAGAGAGAAATATATCTTAAATGTAAATACAGTTCCAAATGTTAATGGAGATGCAGTAGATATTGATGTTGCAGTTGTTGAACATCCAAGTGCGCAAGAAATTCTTCAGTCACAATTACAGCATGAAGAAAATCAAAAAGAAACAAACTTTACAGTAAGAAGTGTAGATATTCAAGGAATTAAAACTTTAAATAAAGAAGATTATTTAAAAGATTTTCCAGTAAAAGTAGGAGATAAACTTATTCCACAAAAGGCAATTGACGGTGCTCAAAAAATATTTGAATCAGGTTATTTTTCATCTGTAGAACCAAAAATAGATAGAAAAGCCGACAATACTGCTTCAATATTGTATGAAGTAAAAGAAAATCCAGCTGTTCAAAGTATAAATATTCAAGGAAATACTTTATTTACTAATGCTCAATTGGAAGAAGCATTAGGAATAAAAAGAGGAGAAATTTTGAATGGTAATTTATTAAGTCCTGAATCAAACGGTATAATAAAAATTATACAATAAAAATGGATATGTAACAGCAAGAATTGAATCAATAACTGTTGGAGAAACTGGAGATATAAATATAGGTCTTACTGAAGGTATAGTTAAAGATGTAACTTTTGAAAAAAAATATATTAAAAAAATGATGATGAAAGACAAAAATAGCAAAAGATTAAATTTAAGAACAAAAAGATTATGTTTTTGGAAAGATATATGGAAGTAAAACCAGGGAAGGTATTAACTAGTAGCGACATAGAAAATTCAATCAAAGAATTATATAGAACTGGGATTTTTACTAGACTAGAACCAGAAATTTACGGAAGCGACAGTGATCCTAATGAAAGAAATGTAAAATTGTTAATAGAAGAAAGACCTACAACAACAATTAATGGAAGTATTTCTTACGGTACTTCAGTTGGTTTAGTTGGAGGACTTAAATTATCAGATGAGAACTTTTTAGGAAGAGATCAACAGGCTTCAATTAATGTGGAAGCTTCAAATAGAGGAAATAAAACATTTTCATTGGACTGGTTTGATCCTTGGGTAAGAGGAACTGAAAGAGTTCAAGCAGGAGGTTCTGTTTACTGGACACAATCTGTTGATGATGACGCTGACTGGGATGAACTTGAAAAAGTAAAAACAATAGGAACAAGATGGACACTTGGTAAAGGATTAAGTAAGGATATTTACGCAAGAATTTCAGCAAGATACGATCATAAAAAAGAAATTTATTCAGGAGGAGATGTTAAAGATAAATATAATTTAATAGCGGTAACTCCAGAATTAATTTATGACACAAGAGATAATATAAGTGATCCAACAAAAGGACTTTATGCTGATTTGACTTATGAAAGAGGAGATCTTTTGAAAGATCCTAGAAAATATGATAGATTTGAAGCTGATTTAAGAGCGTTCCATCCATTATTTGGTAAGAAAAATGTGATGGCATATAGAGCAGTTTGGGGGTCAACAGGAAGTGGAACTCCTGATGCGATGAGATTTAGTGTCGGAGGAGCTGAAACACTTCGTGGATATGAATATGGAGCGTTTGATGGATATGATCAATTTTATGCAAGTATTGAAAATAGAACAAAAATCAATGATACAATACAATTAGTTGCTTTTTTTGATATAGGAAATGCTTGGCAAAAACAAAAAATAAATCCAGCAACTGGAAGAAGAACTTATTCACCTGACAGAAAAAATGCACATAAATTCAAAGATCTTAAAAAAGGTTATGGAATTGGACTTAGATTAAATACGCCAGTTGGACCGTTAAGATTTGACTATGGTTGGCCAATGGATCCTGAAACACCTGGTAAGAAAAAAGATAGCGGTAAATTTTATTTCAGTTTTGGACAATCATTCTAGAATATAATTTGCAGTTAAAAATTGTAAGTACAAAGTTGTTTTATAAGACAGGGGATTTAAAAATTCCCTGTTAATTTTTTGAAAATAAAAAGAGGTGGAAAAAATGTATGGTATAAAAGAAATAGCAAGTTTAATAAATGGAGAAATTGTAGGAAATAGCGAAATAAGTTTTACAAGATTAGCGCCTTTTTTTGCTGCAAGTGAAAAAGAATTAACTTTTGCAGCTGATGAAAAAATGTTAAAAAATATTGACAAATGTAATGCTGGAGCTTTAATAGTTCCCAAAATTCCAAATTTGCCAAAAGATAAAACATTTATTGTAGTGGATGAAAATCCTAGAGAAATAATGCCGATTTTGTTAAATCATTTTAAACCAAAAGTAAAACCTTTTGAAAAGCCAATAGAAGATTCAGCAGTGATAGACGAGACAGCAAATGTTTCAAAAATTAATACATATATCGGTCACAATGTAAAAATAGGGAAAAATGTTGTTATTTATCCAAATGTTTCAATATTTGAAGGTACAGAAATTGGCGACGGAACAATTGTATATCCAAATGTTACAATAAGAGAATTTTGTAAAATTGGAAAAAGATGTATTTTTCAGCCAGGAGCGGTAATTGGTTCAGATGGGTTTGGATATATAAAAGTAAAAGGGAACAATGTAAAAATAGAGCAAATTGGAAATGTAATTTTGGAAGATGAAGTAGAAATAGGAGCAAATACTTGTGTTGACAGAGGAGCAATTGGTGATACGATAATAAAAAAAGGAACTAAAATTGACAATTTAGTTCATATTGCTCACAATGACATAATAGGTTCAAACTGTTTTATAATAGCACAAGTGGGAATTTCAGGAAGTGTGGAAGTCGGAGATAATACAACTCTTGCAGGTCAAGTTGGAGTAGCAGGACATTTAAAAATAGGAAACAATGTTGTAATTGCTGCAAAATCAGGTGTAACAAATAATGTACCTGATGGAAAGCAAATGTCAGGATTTCCATTAAGAGAGCATATAGATGATTTACGAATAAAAATGTCTATGGGAAGAGTTCCTGAACTTGTGAAAAAAGTAAAAAAATTGGAAAGAAAATTGGAAAATAAATAAAATTTCATTTTATTTTATTCTGATAAAAAAAGGTAAAATCTTGGACATAAGCATAATCATTTGGATTATAATCGTTATATTTTTAATGAATGATCCAGGGGATAAAACATAAAAAAATTTTATCTTATTTCTTTAATTCAATCCAAAATAAAAATGTATCTGATGGAAAAAATCCAAAAGGTACATTTTTTATAAGAAAAAAATTTTAAAATAAAAAAAATTGATAACTGGTATTATCAATTAAGTAATGGTGCCCAGACGCGGAATCGAACCACGGACACAGGGATTTTCAGTCCCTTGCTCTACCGACTGAGCTATCTGGGCATAAATGGCGGAAGTGACGAGACTCGAACTCGCGACATCTTGCGTGACAGGCAAGCACTCTAACCAACTGAGCTACACCTCCAAAAAAAATGGTGGTCACAATTGGGCTCGAACCAATGACCCCCTGCTTGTAAGGCAGGTGCTCTCCCAACTGAGCTATGCGACCATCACATTATTTACTACTCAATTATTATATCACAAAAAAAGAAAAAAATTGCAACTACTTTTTTTACAAAAAATTTTATATTTTTTTTGAAAAATAAAAACAATATAAAAAATTAGTGAAGTAATGAAATAATAAACAATAAAATAATAAAAAAATTTTAGAATTATGGATAATATGTTAAATATAATTAAATTAAAAAGCCTATTCAACGACCTTAATAATAGTTGAAGTATATAATAAAAAAATATTTGGAACTTGAATAAATATAAAAGGAGAAAAAAATGAAAAAAATATTTGTAGTAATTTTACTTGGGATGAGCGTAAGCTATATTGGAAATGCAAAAAGTAAAAAAATGAAAAAAATTAAAAATGTTAAAAAAACTTTGACTACATTGAAAAGTTTAAAAAAAGTAACTCAAAAAGAATTGAATAGTCAGGAATATGCAAAAGTTTTTGGAAAATTTTATAAAAAAATCTGAGAAATATCTTGAAAATGGAGATAAAATTCAGCTTGTAGACGATTACATAAATGATATTGAAAAATGCTAAAGTTTCTAAAAAAAGGCATTGAAAGATAATTATGACGCTGATAAAGAGGCTTTTTGGGATTGTTGAAGTGGCAATATTTATGAAAAGCTCGTATTCAGATGGAGAAAAAGCTAAAAAAATTGACAGATGAAGATTATAAAAAAATGCAAGAAAAAAATTTGTAAAAAAACAAATAAATTTAAACAGTTGGAGGGATATGTAGAAATACAGCCAGTATCTCCGCTACAAAAATAAATAATAAAAAAAGCTCAGATAAATTTAATTAAGTAAATTATCTGAGTTTTATTTTTCTAAATACAATTATATAAAAAGATTTTTCATTTCTTAATAACTTTTCATAATGAAATATTAAAAAAATATATAATATAATAAATAGTTATGATATAATAAACAAAAAGCAAAGTATAATTCTAAAAAAATTTATGTAAATTTAATGAAGAAATAAAAAAATAAAATAATTAAGAAGATAAAGAAATTAAGAGAATAAGAGTATAAATAAAAAGAATAAAAAGGATAAAAAGGATAAAATAGAAAAAAATGGAGTTTAAAGAAAAAAATTTTTTTAAAAAAAGATAAAACAAAAAGATAATCAAATTGAAGATATGAAAATTGTTACTAAAAATATGAGCTTAAAAAAAATTTCAGAAAGTGAGATATTTTTTGTTCCGCTTTTGCAACATAAGGGGGAGAGAGCTTTTGAGATTGTGAGAGTTGGTCAAGAAGTTAGAAAATATGAGAAAATAGCGCAATGTTATGGAAATATTTCGGCAAATATCCATTCGCCTGTTTCAGGAAAAATTATTAGAATTATGAAAAATTTTTTGCCTGATGGAAGTAAAGTTAGAACAATAATTATTGAAAATAATTTTAAGGAAGAGCAGGTGAAACTTGTAAAAAGAGAAGTAAGAGAACTTCGGATGGCGACAAGTGAAGAAATTTTGAAAATTATTGAAGAAGCTGGGATTGTGGGTCTTGGTGGAGCAGGGTTTCCAGTGGCGGCTAAATATAATATAAAACTTGAAAAAATCGATACATTTATTATTAATGGAATGGAAAGTGAGCCATATTTGACAGCGGACTATTTGCTTATGAAAAATTATGCAAAAGAGATTTGCCGTGGAATTAAAGTGGCTGAGAAAGTTTTAAGACCAAGACATATGGTTATTGCAATTTCAGAAAAAAATAAGGAATTAGTCAGCATTTTTGAGAGAATGGCAAGAGAAGTGAACATAGATTTGCAAATTAAAGTTTTGTCAGCTGATTATCCGCAAGGAAGTGAAATTTTATTAATTGATAAAATTACTGGTAAAAAAATTCAAAAAGGGGAATTAACCATTGAAAAAGGAGTTATTGTGAGTAATGTTGGAACGATTAAAGCAATTTATGACGCTTTTTTTGAAGGAAAACCGCTAATTGAGAGAATTGTCACAGTTTCGGGAGAAGAAGTTCAAAATGCTGGAAACTATAAATTTAGAATAGGAACGCCACTTGTTCATATAATTGAGTCTTTAAACATCACAAAAACGGATAAAATTATTTTTGGCGGACCAATGATGGGAAATAAAGTGAAAGAACCTAGTACGCCAATTATTAAAGGGACTTCTGGAGTGATATTTTTAAATGAAAAAAAAATTGAGTCAAAAAATTGTATTTCATGTGGAAGATGTGTTGAAGTTTGTCCGATGAATTTAATTCCGTTTGAGTTTTCGGAATATTATGAAAAAGGAAGATATGTGAAGATGCTAAACGCAAATATTTTTAATTGTATTGAGTGTGGTGCTTGTGAATATGTCTGTCCAGCTAGAGTACCTTTGATTGAGAGCATTAAAAATGGGAAAGAAATTTTGATTGAACTTATTAATTTGGAGGTGGAAAGTTAATTTATGGATGAAAAATCGCTGATGGAAGAAATTTTAGGAATACGATCCAAAAAAAACAGAGGAGAGACACTTTTGTTTGAAGACGAAAGTGAAAAAAGATCCAAGTCTGATGAAAATATAGAAAATGAAGAAGAAGAAAAAGAAAAAAAGACAATTTAAAAAAAGAGAATAATAAAAAAAAGAAAAAAACTAAAAAAATAAAAAAATCACATAAATTTTTTTAAATTAAATAAAAAAACAATGAAGAAAAAGATATTTCAAAAAAAGAAAAAAACAAATTAAAAAAAGAAAAAAAGAAGCAAAAAGAATTATTGGAAAAAAAGCAAAAAAATGCTAAAAATTGCTTCTGATATAAAAATCTAAAAAAAGATTTTTCTCCATTTATTTACGCTAGTGATACTGTGGAAAAAATAATGACAGATGTTATTTTGGCATTACTTCCATCTATTTTAGTTTCAATTTTTTTATGTGGAATAAAATCGCTTTTATTAATCTTGATTTCAGTTATCTCAACAGTTTTGACAGAAAAAATCATCACAGCAGTTTTTTTAAAAAAAGAAAAAGATTCAATAAAAGATTTGTCGGCGGTGGTCACAGGAATAATATTTTCTTTGATGCTTCCAGCTTTTGTGCCATATTATTTTGCAATTTTTGGCGGAGCGTGTGCTGTTATTTTTGGAAAAATGTTATACGGCGGACTTGGAAAAAACTTGTATAACCCCTGCAGTTGTTGGGAAATTTTTTTGTATTAATATTTTTTTGAAAAAGTATTTTTGAAATTTAAACTTTCGAATACAAATTTTCAAATTTTAAATTTAAAAAAATATTCAGAAATATTTTAGATTCGCCGTTTACAAAATTTTTTTAGATAGTTTAATTTTTAAGTCAGTCAAACTCAATCGGAACTTTTTTTCAGGACTGGCATTAATTTTAGGTGGAATTTATTTGACAATGAAAAAAAGAATATCACTATTTACTCCTTTGAGCTTTTTTTATTGATGTCAATTTTGTCATTTTTTTGTCCCAGAAATTTCTAAAATTCCAATAGGAGAAATATTATTAGTTGGAATTTTTTTATGGCGACAGATATGCCAACAACTCCAGTTTTTTTCAATTGGGAAGATTTATTTTTGGAATAATGATGGCACTTTGTGACTTCAATATTTTTTTGTCACAAAAAAATTGAAAAACGAAGTATTATTTTTATGCAATAATAATTTTAAACAGTTTCACTCCACTTATAAATAGAGTTTTTAAGACCTGTCGCTTTTTGGAAGAAATGTGAAAAATTGAAATTATAAAACAGTTTTTTTGCAATTAATTGTATTGACATTTTTTTAATTATAGTTGCAACTATTATTTTGATAAATTTATGTAATTTTTAGATTATTCAAATATTTAATTTATATTTACGGCATAATTATGGTTATCTTTGCATTTATTTTTTTGAAAAAAACGATTAATAAATATATTGATTTGAGAAAAATTTATTAAATAACAGAAATAAATAAAAAAATATTTTTTTAGAAGTTGTAAATTAGTTTGACAAGATGTAAAATAAAAATAAAAAAAAGCTATTCAGAAATAGAAAATACATTCTGAATAACTTTTTATTTTTTTAGTCGGCTAAATACACATCAGTTAATTCTAAGTTACGGTAACCTGATCCAGTAAATTCAACTGTCCAATATCCGTTATAAAAATAATGTTCCAAAAAGGGTCACCTTTTAAAATGAAATGTTTTTTTCCAGTATCAGCACTTACACAAGTGTTTCTCGATGTAACAGAACATCTTTCAACATATCTAGAAAAATCCTAAAAACTCCAAATAAAAAGAAATGCCGATAAGATAATTTTTTTCATAAAAAAATCAACTCCATTTATTAAAAATATTTTTTTCACATAATTTGCTATATTATATCCTAAAAAATAAAAAAAAACAATAGGAAATTTATATTTAATCTTGCTTAAATAAAATTATGTGGTAAACTAATAGTGAAAAAAATTTTGAAAGGGAGTAAAAAAGATGAGAGTGATTATATTTTATGGACTTATTATTCTAATTGTTCTTGGACTTGTTTTATCATTGTTTGCTTATGTGAGAGTGCCGAATGATAAAATGGCGTTTATTTCAGGATTTAGAAAAAGAATGGTTAGCGGAAGACTTGCATTTTATGTGAGAGCTTTTGAGAGAGTCGATTATCTTGATTTGGCAGTGTTTTCTGTCGATGTGGATACAAAGCAGTTTGTGCCTACCAATGATTTTATTAATATAAAAGCTGATGCAATTGTAAAATTGCAGGTGGGAACGGCACAGGAGATAATGCTTATTGCAAGTAAAAATTTTTTGAATAAAAATCATGAGTATATGAGTAATGCGATAAAAGATGTTCTGGAAGGTAATTTAAGAGAAATTATCGGACAGATGAATTTAAAGGATATGGTTCAAAATCGAAAAGTTTTTAATCAGAAAGTTGAAGAAAATGTAATTGACGATTTGAGAAAGATGGGACTTGAGCTAAAATCGTTTAATGTACAGTCGTTTACTGATGAAAAGGGAGTTATTGATAACTTAGGAATTGAAAATACAACTAAAATTTCAAAAGATGCAAGTATTGCAAAAGCCAATTCAGAAAAGGAAGTTGCGATTGCGAAAGCACAGGCTTATAAAGAAGCGCAGGATATTGAAATAAAAACTCGGGAAGAAATTGCGGAAAAGCAGAATGCACTGAAAATTAAACAAGCGGATTTGAAAATAGAAAGTGATACAAAACAAGCTCTTGCAGATATAACTTACGATATTCAAAAAGAAAAAAACCGTAAAGAGTATGAAGAAGTTATAGGAGACGCAAATTTCACTCAGCAAGATCAAGCAATTCGTGCAAATAAAGCAAAACTTGAAAGTGAAATTAAAATTGACCAGCAAATAAAAGCCGATGCAAAATTGTACAATATGACAAAAGACGCTGAAGCAAGATTAGTTGAAGAACAAAGACAAGCAGATGCTGAACTTTATAAACGGCAAAGACAAGCTGAAGGAATAAAATTACAGGCTTTGGCAGAGGCAGAGGCAAAGAAAATTCAGGCGGAAGCAGAAGCAAATGCAGTAAAAATTAAAATGTTAGCAGAGGCTGAAGGAATAGAAGCCAGAGGTAACGCTGAAGCTGGCGCAAAAGAAAAAATGTTGCTTGCAGAAGCTAGAGGTAAAAAAGAAACATTATTAGCAGAAGCAGAAGGACTTGATAAAAAAGCGGAAGCAATGAAAAAATACGGAGAAGCAGCAGTTGCAGAAATGTACTTTAAAGCACTTCCTGAAGTTGCAAAAAATGTGGCAGCGCCATTAAACAATATTGATAAAATAACAATGTATGGAGACGGAAATACAAGCAAATTGATTTCTGACATCACTCAAAGTATCGGAAAAATCAATGATGGAATTTCTGATGGAGCAGGCATTGATATAAAATCGCTGCTTGCAGGATTTTTGGGCGGGAAAATGCTGGATAGTATTAAAAAAGATGATGTCGTTAGAAAAGGAAAAGAAGGTGAAGAAGAGAACAATAAGGGATAATCTTTTTATTAAAAATATTTAAAGAAAAAAAAAATCACGATTATTAATTTGATTGTGATTTTTTTAGTATAATTTAAAAATTTTTGTATGAAATTTAGTTTAAAAAAAAATTTTTTTGAAAATTGAAATAGCCTCTGTTTTTTTGATATAATTTATTGATTAAAGTAAAAAAATTTTAGGAATAATCGAGGAGGGTTGTTATGATAAAAAAAGAATAGATACAAAAAGTGGGAAAACAATTTCATATGTATATAATTTAAAAGATGAAGATTATAGAATTGTATCTGAAAGATTGGAGATGGATGAAGAAAAGATAAAAAATGTCATTGATGAAGAAACTTTTACTCCGAGAATTTCAAAATCAGACTGGGAAATTTATAAGCTGTATTATCCGACTGTGAAGAAACCTGTGATAGATAAAGAGGTTACATCTTATGAGATTAATCCAATTGTAATTTGTATGAGAGAGGATAGGGTTGTCATTTTAGATGATGACTATTTTGAAGATTTTTATGATTTTGTTGAAGAATATGCTGAATTAAGAGATGACATTCTTGAGGAAAATCGTTTTTTTCTAAATATGCTTCATAAAGTTTCTCAAAGTCTTTATAAATATGTGCGAATTTTGATTGGGGAGCACGATAAAATTGAAACAGTTTTAAGGGAACAGCAAAGCAATGAAAAATTGATTTCATTATCGGAAGTGGAGCAAGGCTTTTATGTTTACAATATTGCAATGAGAAACTTGGATTATGTCGTTGAGAATTTGAAAGAAGATAAACAATTTCAGCAATATGAAGAATATATGACAAGAATTTTACAGGAAATAAACTTTACACTTGATTTATCTTCATCATACTGTGAAATTTGTAAAACAACAAGGGAAACATACTCTTCATATATTGGAAATAATATGAATATTACAATGAAAGTTTTGGCAGCGGCGACAATACTAATCACAGTTCCAAATATGATTTTTGGATTTTACGGAATGAATGTGAAGTTGCCGCTTCAAGATACAGGATTTTTTGCACTTGGAATAATTTTTGTGATAATGGTGGTTTTGATGGTTGTGTTGTGGAAGTACTTGGAAGATAAGGTTTTGTAATATGAAAAAAATCTTGACTTTTTTATTTATGTACTGTATTATGTACATAGGTGAAAGGAGTGATTTTTGTGACAAATACAAATGCAACTAATTTGAGAAAAAATTTATTTTCTTATTTAGAATCAGCGATTGATTATAACGATGTTATTAATGTGAATACAAAAAAAGGAAATGCAATTATTATTAGTGAAGCTGAATACAATGGTTTATTAGAAACTTTATACTTATTATCAGATCCAAATATGAAAGAAAAGATTGAAACTGCAAAGAATGCTACTGATGAAGATTATGAGGTTTTTTTGAATGGTAGAAGAATATAAGATTTATATTTTTAAAGAAAGCTAATAAAGATAAGGAGAAAAATAAAACAATTTCCAGCATTAAAAAAATAATGTAGATAAATTGATAAATCTTATAAAGAAAAAAAATCCTTTTCAAACTCCACCATCTTACGAGATCTTAACGAAAGATTTGAGGGGATATTATTCAAGAAGGATTAATAAGCAACATCGACTTGTATATGAAGTTATTGAAGAAGAAAAAAAGAATAAATATTATCAGTATGTGGACACATTATGAATTTTTAATGAGTTAAATAAGGATTAGTTTTTGCATAAAGTGAAAGCTAATCTTTTTAAATTTTCGTATTTATTTACTAAGTTATAACTGATAAAATTATAAAAAAAGATATTTTTTTGTAAGATATAACTGATAAAAAAATATTGATTTTTTTGGTTTTTTTGTAAGTTATAATTGAAAAGAGGTGATAAATAAGATGTTAAAAAAAGAGATGAGTATATAAAAAAATAGTACCTTTTTATTGATAAAGATGTGATAAAGGTTTTTGACAGGAATAAGGAGAAGTGGAAAATCGGTTATGTTAAAACTTTTTAATGGAGGAATTGAAAAAAATAGAGGAATAAATGAAAAATCAGTTTATTTATATTAATTTTGAAAATTTGAAATATAGAAATCTAAAAAAATTATGAGAGATTATATGATTTTTATTTTTAAATAAAGTTGATGATAAATATAAGAGCTACTATATTTTTTTAGATGAGATTCAAGAAGTGGAAGAATGGGAAAGATGTGTGAACTCTTTGAGGGTGGATGAAGACTTTAATTTTGATATTTATATTACAGGTTCAAATGCCAAGCTGCTTTCAGGGGAACTTTCGACATATCTGGCTGGGAGATATATTGAATTTGTTGTGTATCCGTTTTCATTTAAAGAGTTTTTTGAAATTATGAAAGAGAAAAATAAAGAAATAGATTTAAAAGAAGCATTTCAAGACTATATAAAATTTGGAGGAATGCCGTTTCTTCATAATTTGGATTACAATTATGAAGCAAGTATGCAATATTTACAGGACTTATATGCTTCCATTATATTAAAGGATATTACCCGGAGAAATAATATTAGAGATACAGATTTGCTTTGAAAGAATAATAAATTATGTTGTTATGAATATTGGAAATACATTTTCAGCAACATCAATTTCTAAATTTTTTTAAAAAGCAAGAATAGAAAAAGTTGCAACAGAGACAATACTAAACTATATAAAAGCATGTGAAGAGGCATTTTTAGTTTACCGGGTTGCTAGAAATGATTTATTAGGAAAGAAGATATTGAATGTGAATGAAAAATATTACATAGCTGATCATGGAATAAGGGAAGCAATAATGGAAAATAATCAAAAAAATATAAATCAAGTACTGGAAAATATTGTGTACTTTGAAATGTTAAGAAGAGGATATAATGTAAAAATTGGAAAGATAGATAATCTTGAAGTAGATTTTGTCTGTAAAAAAAATGATGAAACAATATATATTCAGGTGAGTTATCTACTGGCATCAGAAGATACAAAAGAAAGAGAATTTTCAGTTTTAGAAAATATTAAAGACAACTATCCAAAGTATGTGTTGTCAACGGATGAGTTTGATATGTCAAGAAATGGGATAAAGCATGTAAATTTGATAGAATTTTTAATAAAATAAGCTAACTGCAAAAATTGAATAGTTGTAAAGAACAGTATCGGTTAAAAATAATATTTTTCAGTATTTTTTGTTATATAAAATAGTGTTGCTAAAAGAAAAAAAAGTAGGTATACTTATAGTACAACAAAAAAATAAATAACAAATTAAGGAAAGGAATGATAATAATGAAAATAAGCAAATTTATTGATCATACAATTTTGAAGGCAAATGCTACGAGAGAAGATATAAAAAAATTATGCGATGAAGCAAAAGAATACGGGTTTTATTCAGTTTGTGTAAATGGAGCAAATGTTGAATATGCTTTTAGTCGAGTTAAAGACAGTGATGTGAAGGTTGCAGCGGTAGTTGGATTTCCTTTGGGAGCTATGGCGACTGATGTAAAGATATTCGAGGCGAAAAAGGCGATTGAAGATGGTGCTTCAGAAATTGATATGGTTATTAATGTTGGAGCATTGAAAGATAAGGATTATGAATTGGTGGAAAATGAAATTAGAAGAATTAAGGAAGCGATTGGAAAAAATATCTTGAAAGTGATTATTGAAACTTGCTATTTGACTGATGAGGAAAAAGTGAAGGCGTGTGAATTGGCTGTTAATGCTAATGCTGATTTTGTGAAAACTTCGACAGGTTTTGGAACTGGAGGGGCTACATTTGAAGATGTGGAACTTATGAAAAAAACAGTTGGAGATAAGGCTAAAGTTAAGGCAAGTGGTGGAGTGAGAGACTTTGAGACTGCGAAAAAATATATTGAATTGGGTGCTGAAAGATTGGGAACAAGTTCTGGAATTGCGATTGTAACTGGGGCTGAAAAACAAAAAGTTCTGGATATTAAATTTTTGAAAAAAAGTATTTTTTTCTTTGAATAAAAAAATTATGATAGCAAGGGGTCAATACCCCTTGTCAAAAAAATTATAATTTTTACAAATAATAAATTTTTCTAAAAAAAGGTGGGAAAGATGAAAATTAAAAAAATTATTTATTTTTTTGTATTTTTTTGTTATTGATTTCTGTAATTAGTTTTGGAAAAAAATACTAATGCTCAAGAAATTTTTATTGACTGATAACGGTGTAATTTTGAATTTAAGAGGATTTTTTTAAGATGGATTGGGATAAAAAGTGATCCAAATGTTCCTTGTTTTGCGACAGGGTATGGTGAAATGCTATTTTATCCTGAAAATAAGGATATTGTGAATGGGAAACCGTTAGTTTTGAGGTTTAGAAATTTTGACTATAATAATCCAGATATGAATGTGGATTATGAAAAAGAAGCGTCTAAGGAAGAGAAAATTATTACTGAAACATTGAAGAAAAATTTTCCAGAAGAATATCAAAAAATGCAAAAAATTCGTAAAGGGAAATTTGAAGTTCCAGCGACAGTTAAGATAAAAAAAGTTTTGCCGTATACAGAATGTGATTTTACGACTGTTTATGCTTATGCTACAGAATTAAAGAGAGTTGATGGTGCGAAATCGAAAATAACTGAAATTAAAACGAAAAAATCGAAGGATTTTGAAGAAGAATTTTCAGATCCGAATGAACCTTTTGATTTGAAAAAATATGAAGTGAGTTCAAAGGACGGATATGCGAATTTGCGTGAAAAACCGACAACAAACTCGAAAATTATTTCAAAAATGGATAATGGAACTGTTGTGAAATATATTACAAAATATGGAGACTGGTATTATGTTTTTGATGTTGAGTATCCTGATGAAAGTAATAAACTCTCAAAAGTAAAGGAATATCGAGGTTTTATTCATAAAAAGCCAGTTGAAAAAATATGTTGATTAAAAATTTGAAAATATAAGAATTTCATACAAAAATTTTTATATTAAATATCATTTGAAAAAAATAGGAAAATATTTTATTAATTTTTTTGCTAAGGAAATTTGATCTCTCGTTAAATAGAATTTATACCTAATGGGAAATAGTATGGAAATATAGAAAAAAAGGAAGAGAAAAAATGACTTTTAAAGAAATAGAGAAATTTTACAAGAAAGACACGATTACGGTAGCAAAGGAGTTACTTGGGAAAATTTTGATTTCAAAAAGTGAAAATGAGATATTTGCTGGATACATTGTTGAAACAGAGGCGTATTTGGGTGAATTTGACAGAGCAGCTCACGGTTATAGGAAAAAACGGACTCCAAAAGTAGAAGCGTTATTTGAAAAGGCTGGAACTGTTTATATTCACTCGATACACTCTCATAAAATGTTAAATATTGTGACTTGTGAAAAAGAAAATCCGCAAAGTGTGTTAATTAGAGCGATAGAGCCAATTTTGAATATTGAAAGAATGGAAGAAAATCGTGGAAAATGTGGAATTTTAGTGAGTAATGGTCCAGGAAAATTTACAAAGGCATTTGGGATTGACGATAGATTTTATAAGACGGAAATTCAGATTGTTGAGAAAAATATGTTTGAAATTGAAAATTTTTCTGAAAAATTAGAAAATGAAAATTTTAAAATTAAATATGATATTTCTAAAATAGATGAGAAATATTTGTATCTTGATTTTGAAAATGCTAAAATTCCTAAGAAAATAGGTACTTCTGCGAGAATTGGAGTTCAGAATAAAGGTGTTTGGACTGAGAAAAAGTTGAGATTTTTTGTGGAAGGGAATAGGTTTGTTTCTGGGATGAGGAAAGCGGATATGAAAGATGATGTTTGGAAGTGAAATATTTTTTTATTGTAATTTTTTTGTTTGAAAAGAAATTTATAAAATTAAATTTGAATCGAAAGGAGAAAATGTGAAGAAAAAAATATCTTAAAAAGTATTGTTATTTCTAGTTTTGGGAAATGTGGGATTTGGAGATGTTGCTCAAATTTTAGGAGATTATTATTCGATAGATAAAAGGTAAGGTTTATTATGAAAGTAAAATTTTTAAAAGGAGCAAATCCGAAAACTGCTGAGTTGATAGGATTTTTCTCTTTTAAAAAGATGATAAGAATGTTTATTATAGGGGTAAAAAAATAAAAAGATGTAAAAAAATTAAAAAAATTTTTGAAAAAAATTAGGGCAGAATTATTGGAAAAAAATGATAATAAAATTTATTATCGGGATGAAAAAAATAGAAAATGCTGATATTATGAGTTTTTAAAGTTTTAAATGAAGATTATGCGAAAGATAAAAATCATATTTATAGAGGAAGTGAAGCAATAGATTCTTCATTATCTGGAAAAAAATTAAAGATCCTGAAACATTTGAATTTTTTTGCCAAATGGAATAATATACGGTATATTGTATGGAAAAAGATAAATACAATGTATATTATAAAAAAAATAAAATGTTAAACTGTTTTGATTCATCCTATTTTTATTTATGAAGTAAAAAAAGAATTAATAAAGATAAAGTAGAAGTTCTGAATGATTGGTTTATAAAAAGATGATAAAAAAATATTTATTTTTGAGGGAGAAATTTTTAGAAGGTGTAGATTATAATACATTTGAAGTGCTTCCAAATGGAGAAGGAAAAAGATAAAAAAATCGAAGTTATGAATATTTGACTAAAGATGAATGGAAATGGTTTTAAATAACAGAAATTAATTATTTATAAAAATAAAATAAAAAAGATAGGAAATAAAAATGGAATTTAGAATTATAACATACAATATTTTTGGAGCAAGGCTTACCAATGGAAGGGAACTTGCTCGGAGCTTAAAAAAGTATAATCCAGATTTTATTGGACTTCAGGAAGTCGATAAAAATACGAAGAGAAGTAAATTTCGGGATGTTGTACAGGAAATGGCACAGGAATTGGGTTATCATTATCATTATTTTCAGAAAACGATGGATTTTGATAAAGGTGAGTTTGGAATTGCGTTTATTTCAAAGTATGATGTGAAAAATATTTACATTCATCAACTACCTGTAAAAAGCAAGGAAAAAAGGCAAGTTTTGGCGGCTAGATTGAATACTTCAAAATTTAAAAAGAAAATTTTAGTTGTGAATACACATCTTGATAACAGTTTGGACAATAAAAATGAGGAATTGGATGATTTGTTTACTGTAATTGAGGGATTTAAGGGCGATGTGAAGTTTTTGTGTGGAGATTTTAATCTTTTGCCAACGACAGAATATTATGCGAAAATTAGGAAAGATTGGAATGATAGCTATTTTCAAGGTAGAGATTTGGAAAATAAGAAAAACTCAGAAAATAGAGAGCTTGAAACGCCTAGAATTGATTATGTGATGGCAAAAAAGGGGACAGATTACAAAGTGAAAAAGAGTTTTTATATTAATGATGATTCAAGGAATTGGACGAAATTGTCAGATCATTTGCCGTATATGGCGATTTTTGAAGTAGAATAAATTTATTGGAAATGATTTTGAAATTTTTTGAATTAGGGCATGTCTTAAAACTCTCAAAATGACGAATTTTTAACAAATTTTTCTAAATTCAAAAATAATAAATACTGATTTTATCGTACTTTGTACAATTTCTAAAATCAAAAAAATATTAAAAAAATAACATAGATTTTTGAGTTTTCAGACACAGCTTAATCTTAAATTTTAAAAAACTTTTTATTTTAAATCAGGAGTGAGTCTTGGGTCAGTGCAGAAAAATTTTGAAGATTAATAGGGGTATGGCGAGAATACCCCTGCTAAAAAAGAATAAAAAAATGTATTTATTTCAATCCCAATAATTTTATGATATTCTCTCCAAGTATTTTATCTGATATTTTTTTAGATGGACTTAAATATTCTATTACTTGTTTATTTAAAAATGAATCACCGTAAGGAGCATCAGAACTAAATAGACATTTGTCAGGAACTTCTGTTATTATCATTTTTAATGCGAGTGTAGAAAAAGCAGCGGATAAATCAATGTAGGCATTTGATGTGTTTTTTACAAAATCTGTTACTTCTATCCAGTTATAACCTCCCATATGTCCAAAAATTACTGGTGTTTTGGAATATTTTTTTGTGAGATTTTCAAGAATTTTTATACCGTTTAGAGTGACTGGATTAAAAGTGTGAACCCATATGGGAAAGTTTTCATATTGTTTTAGTGCTTTAAAAATTGTTTCTAATTGGCTTACTTGTTCATCATTTCCAGGTGTAAATTCGCCAATGCCTTTTAATCCATTGTCAATAATATATTGTTTTATCCAGATTTGAGTTTCTTCGAGGGATAATCCAAGTGGCACTGTTCCAAAACCATAAAATTTATCGGGATAATTATTTATCACTTTCATTAAATCAGAAATATCCTTTTTAAATCTTTTTTTATTATTTTCAAGAGAATTTTTCTCCGCCTAAAATTTTTAAATAAAATTGACATCTCATTTTTAAATTCAGTCAATGTTTTAGCTTTTTCAGGATGTGGAGTCGTTGTAAAAAGTATTGCTTTGTCTACTCCTGCTTTATTCATTTGTTCAATTTGTAATTCTGTTGGCAATATTAAATGTTGATGACTATCTATTATCATATCTTCTCATCCTTTCATCTTTCTATTATTTTTGATATAATAAAGTATAACATACCTCTTGTAATCAATACAAGTACGCACATTTTTGATATAAAGTATCTTTTTTGATACTTTATTAAAGGAAGGAAAAATATGTCAAAAACAGAAGCAGTTTCAAACGCTTGTCCAATGGAGTTAGGAATAAACATACTCAGCGGGAAATGGAAATTAAGGATTTTATGGAATTTGTATATTAAAAAAGTGGTCAGATTTAATGAATTGCAAAGAAACCTGGGAAATATTACTACAAAAACTTTGACAGAGCAATTGAGAGAACTTGAAGATAAAAAAATGATAAAAAGAACTATTTATCCTGAAATTCCTCCAAAAGTTGAATATTCTCTGACTGAAATAGGCAGTTCTATTGAGCCTGTATTAAAAACTTTATGTGATTGGGGAAATGAATATTTGGAATTGATTGATAATAATACAGATAAGGTTTAAAAATAAGTTATGCGGAAACAAAATTTTCAAATAAGAAATATTTTCTATCATAATAGAGTTGTTAAAGCTACTATTTAATGAAATAAAGGTGTTTGTATGGATTTTAGCAAATTTAAAAATGATAAAGTATCGTTGTAATTTTTTTGCAATATATTTGCATTTTTCGTTGTAAAAAAAGTGTATGAAGAGAACATTTTTTTCGTTGTAATTTTTTTGTTGATGAAAGAAAAAAATATAACCCTGAAATATCATTAAGAATATCAATGAATGATTATAAAAAAGAAGAATGGTTGTTAAATTTACCGTTGTATATGGCAGAGGAAATTGGAAATGTTGTGGAAAAAGAAAGACTTAAAAATGACTGATATTTTGACTGATAAAATGACTGATAAAGAGCTACGAAGACTGAAAATACTGGAAGTGTATTTTGAGAAAAATAATTATATTGATAATAGTGAGGCTCAAAAGATTTTGAATGTTTCGGATTCTACGGCGAGAAGATTTTTGAATAAACTTGTAAAAGGTGGGATTTTGGAAGCGATTGGAGAGAAGATAGGGAGAAAATATAGGAAGAAATAAATAAAAATATGGAGATAAATTGAATGAAAATAAAATATTCAAAATTTGAAATTAATATGTGGGATATATTTTTTTCTAGTAATATATTTAAGTCATTTATTAGGAGGAATTGATATTTTATTTAATAAAAAAAGAAAAAGGTTGGAATAATTTTTTTGTTATTGGAATAAGTTATTTTTGTATACAGATTTCTTTTTGGTAATGATTATTAAAAAGCAAGATGAAATTTGATTTTTTTCTGATTATGAAGTGAAAATAAAAGGTCTATTTTTTTGAGAAAACTATTGAATATAGTGATATAAAAAAATTGATAGTGAGAAAAAAATATACTAGGTTCTTATGATATTCTTTTGAATTTTGACAGTACAATAAGTGTTTATAAGTATTTATGCAATTTGATAACTGATGTTTCAGTAGAAAATAATCATGAGAAAAAGTTATGTTTTTTTGTGATATAAAAAAATAAAGATGAAATTTTGGAATATTTTTTTGGAGAAAATAGGTTATCCCAAAAAAAGAAATTCGTGAAAAAAAGTAAATGTAGAAAAAAATTATATGTGAAATATTCAATTTTTGAAAGATTTCATATGTTGTGTTGTTTAATATTTAGTATAGTATCAATTTTTTTCAGTTGGAATTGCTTGGTGGGATTTAGAATTAATGATTGAGCTATTTGTAATAATAATATTATTACTAGTGATGACTATGATAAAAATTTTTTTAGAAAAGATTATATTATGAAAAGATATAGTAATTACAGTATATCAATATTTGAAAAGAAAAAAAGGAATTTATATTGTAGACAGTTTTTTTAGAAACAGATGAAAAAGTAGTGATTAATTATGAAAAATTATTTTTTTATAAAAGGGATTATTATTATTTTTCAGAATAATGTTATGCCTAAAAAAATTATAAAAAAATATGATAATTGAAATTATAAAAAAATAGTATGTATTTATATGAATATTACACATGTTTATATTTTTCTATTAAAAAAATAATGGTTTTGAAAAAGGAATTATTACAATGAAGAATAAGAATTACATTGAAGGATTTATTAAAGGTGTCTCAATGTGTTGGAATAATGGGATGAAGATTTGTCCTGAATATACAGCAATATATATTGATACATTTTTTTATTGATAATGATAAAAATAATGATTTGAATGAAATAATAAAGAAAAAAATTATTGCAGTATTATGAAAGTAGTTCATCTGAAAAAAAGATGATAATATTAGAAAAAAATTGGAAAAAAATTGAACATTGTTTTTCAAAAAAATAGAAAATACGAAAAGCTGATAAAAACAAAATGAAACAAAAAAACTGGTTACGATAGAATTTCTGAATTTATTAAATTGCAAACAGAATTTACTGTTGAGGAAATAATTGAAAATTTAGAAAATAAAGCAGATAAAAAGGAACAATACTGGAATGTAAGACGTTTTTTTATCAAATAACACATTGGTTTGGTGAGCCTGTAAATTTTTATTTAGCGATAAAGAAATATGAAGATATTTTAAGTGAATTTTATGCATATAATGTTTTTTCAGCTGGAATAATACGGTACAAAGAACATTTATTAATGATTGTTTATGGTTCTGATGAATAAAAAAATCTTAAAATCAATTGCTTTTAAAACAGGTAAAAGATATAATTAAATAAAAAAGAAAGGAAGATAAGAAAATGAAAAAGATAGAAAGAATAACAATAATAGTTTTAGACAGTGTTGGAGCAGGAGAATTACCTGATGCGAATTTGTTTGATGACTGTGGGTCAAATACTTTAGGGAATATGGCGAAAGCTCATGGTGGAATGAGTTTGCCTAATATGGGTAAATTAGGACTTGGAAATATTACTGAGATTGAAGGGACTCCAGCTGTAGAAAGTGCTGAAGGGGCCTATGGAAGAGCGATTGAGGTGTCGCATGGAAAAGATTCTACGACTGGACATTGGGAAATTGCTGGTGTGCCATTGGAAAGACCGTTTCCAAACTATCAAAATGGATTTTCAGATGAAGTTATAAAGGAATTTGAAGAAAAAACAGGAAGAAAAGCTATGTTGAATAAGCCAATTTCAGGGACTGTAGCGATTGACCAATATGGAGAAGAACAAATTAAAACTGGAAATTGGATAGTTTACGGTTCGGCAGATCCTGTGTTTCAAATTGCTGCGAATGAAGAAATTATACCATTGGAAGAACTTTACAAAGCATGTGAAATTGCACTTGAAATTTGTAATGAAAAATCACCAGTGGCAAGGGTAATTGCAAGACCTTATGTTGGTAAAAAAGTTGGAGAATTTAAAAGAACTGCAAACAGACACGACTTTTCGATTGATCCGCCAAAAGAAACAATGCTTGAAAGATTGGAAAAAGCTGGACTTGATGTAGTTGGAATTGGAAAAACGAGCGACCTGTTCAATGGAAAAGGAATTACAGACAATAGAAAAGCTAATCAAGATAATTTAGATGGAATTAAGAAAACAATTGCAGCATTGAAGGAAGATACAAAAGGATTGATTTTTACTAATTTGGTTGACTTTGATGCAGTTTATGGGCATAGAAGAAATGTGGAAGGTTATGTAAATGCTTTGATTGAATTTGACAATTGGTTACCTGAAATTGAGAAAAACTTGAAAAATGATGAAATCTTGATTATCACTGCCGATCATGGAAATGACCCTACTTATAAAGGGACAGACCACACAAGAGAGTACATTCCAATATTGATTTACGGAAAAAATGTTAAAAAGAATGTAAATATTGGAACTAGAAAAACTTTTGCTGATATTGCGGCAACTGTTGAGGAAATTTTATTGGGGACTGAAAAAGAAGGAAGTTTTGCAAAAGAGATTTTGGAAGCTAGGAAATTAGGAATTAATTGAGGTTAAAAGAATAATATTAATAATATTTTAATAATAAGGGGTATCAACCCCTTGTCTGCAATTGAAAGGGAATAAAGAAATTAATATAAAAATTTTAAGGGGGATTTTATGGGAAAAAAAGCAATACCAATAGGAATTGAAAATTTTGAAGATATAATAAAAGATAATTATTATTATGTAGATAAGTCAATGTTAATAGAAGATATTCTTGTAAATAGAGCAGCTGTGACACTTTTTACAAGACCGAGAAGATTTGGGAAAACGCTTAATATGTCGATGATTAAGTATTTTTTTGATGTGAGAAATAAAGATGAGAATAGGAAACTTTTTGAGGGATTGAAGATATTTGGTAGCGAATATATGAAAGAGCAAGGGAAATATCCTGTTATTTTTGTTTCGTTGAAGGATTTAAGGGCGGATACTTGGGAAGATACTTTTGAAAATTTAAAATCTTTTATTTCTGATTTGTATGCTGAATTTGAAGATATGAGAGAAATAATGAATAAGCGAGATAAAAATAAAATTTGATAAAATATTTTATGAAGAGGAAAAAAAGGTGATTATGAAACTGCTTTTAAAAATTATTATCAAATTATATTTATAAGTATTATGGAAAAAGTAATAATTTTTAATAGACGAATATGATGCACCAATAATTAATGCTTTTGATAAAGGTTATTACAATGAAGCAATAAATTTTTTTCAAGTATTTTATAGTTCGGCATTAAAAACTAATGATTCTTTGAAATATGGGATTTTGACTGGGATAACTCGGATTATAAAGGAAGGGATTTTTTCTGGTTTGAATAACCTTTATGTGAACACGATACTTAGCAAAAATTATTCAGAGTATTTTGGACTTCTTGAAAGTGAAGTAATTGAAATGCTAGATTATTTTCAAATGAAGTATAAAACAAAAGAAGTTAAAGATTGGTACAATGGATATCGATTTGGAGATAAGGAAATTTATAATCCTTGGTCAATTATTAATTACATAAAAGAAAAAGAATTGAAAGCATATTGGGCAAATGTTTCTGGAAATACGCTTTTAGAAAATATGCTAGATCAAGCGGGAGAAGATGTTTATACAGATTTGAAGCGATTTACTGATGGAGAAAGTATTGAAAAATATATTTCAGATGGGACAACGATAAAAAGTCTTTTGAGTAATGATGATGAAATATGGCAATTGTTTTTGTATAGCGGATATTTGACAAAGGCTAAAGAACAAATTGAAATTGATGAAACTTCAGAATATACAAATATTTATAATTTAAAAAAATTCCGAATAAAGAAATTAGAAAATATTTTGGAAATATGTTTTTAAATAGATTTTTTTGGAACAGAATTGAAAACGAGTATTTTGATAAAAGCATTGGAAAGTGGAGATATTAAGAAATTTGAAAAGACATTAGGTGAAATAATGGTAAATATGCTTAGTCATTTTGATTTGGATAGTGAAATGGAGAAAATTTATCAAGTGTTTATGATAGGTCTTGTAGGATTTTTGATGGGAAAATATGAGATTATTTCAAATAATGAGAGCGGATATGGAAGATATGATCTTGCGATGATTCCGATAAAAAGTAATGAAAAAGCATATTTGATGGAATTTAAAATTTCTAAAACTGAAAAAGGTATGACTTTAAAGGCAGAAGAAGCTCTAAAACAGATTGATGAGAAAAAATATGACACGAGATTAAAGGCTAGAGGAATAAAAAAAATTTTAACAAAAGATAGCAAGAAGTCTCCGACTTCTATAAGTGGGAGATGAATTGCTTTTTTTGTAAAAAAAATTGAAAAAAGGATACTCTTATGATACAATTTTTGTATAAAATATCGAAGAGAAATCATTAATGATAAAATCTCTAAAGAAATAATTAAAAATAATATTCAAAATCAAAAGGAGGTGTAATTTTATGAAATATAATTTAGCATTCAAATATAGGATTTATCCAAATAACGAACAAGAATTATTGATAAATAAGACTTTTGGATGTGTTCGTTTTGTTTACAATACGATTTTGTATATTGCTAATAAAATTTATGAAGAAACTGGGAAAAATAAAATAATTACACCTGCCAGTTTGAAGAGCGAAAACCAATTTTTGAAAGAAGTGGACAGCTTGGCACTTTCAAATGCTCAATTGAATGTAAAACGATCGTTTACGAATTTTTTTCAGAAGAGAGCGAAATTTCCGAGGTTCAAATCTAAAAAGAATAGTGTTAAAAGTTATACGACAAATTGTGTGAATAATTCGATACGAATTGAGGAAAATAAATATTTGGTTTTGCCAAAATTGAAAAAAATTAAATTGAAATATCATAGAGAAATACCGAAGGATTACAAGATAAAGTCAGTAACATTGACAAACAGTAATGGAAATTACTATGTTTCTGTTTTGACGGAATTTGAAAAAGAAATTCAAAAAATGTCAAGTAATGATAAAGTAATAGGACTTGATTTTTCGATGTCTGAATTATTTATCAGTTCTGAAAACCAAAGGGCTGATTATCCAAGATATTTTAGGATGTTGGAGAAAAAATTGAAGAAATTACAGAAATCGTTATCAAGAAAAGTGAAATTTTCTAAAAATTGGTATAAACAAAAAATGAAAATATCAAAATTGCATGAGTATATTAAAAATTGTCGAAGAGATTTTTTGCATAAATTATCGAAAAAATTGTCTGAAGATTATAATGCTGTGGTTGTTGAGGATTTGAATATGAAAGGGATGAGCCAGGCATTAAATTTTGGGAAAAGTGTAGGAGATAATGGATGGGGAATGTTTTTGAGGATGGTTGAGTATAAACTGATGTTTAGGGAAACAATTTTTGAAGATAGATAAATGGTTTCCGTCATCGAAAACTTGCAGTAAATGTGGAAATGTTAAAGATGAACTGAAATTATCAGAAAGAAGTTATAAATGTGAGTGCTGTGGGATTGAAATTGATAGAGATTACAATGCTGCAGTGAATATAAGAGATGTCGGAAAAGCAATGTTGAAATATTAAGAAAATAAAAGAAGACAGGGTAGGAACTACCCGAAGAGCTTGGTAAATATATTTGGCTAGCAAAAGCAGATACTTCCCAAGAAGCTCCCGCTTCTAAAAGCGGGAGTAGTTCACAGATAGGGATAGCATTTTATGGGAAGAAAGTAAAAGTTTTTAGTAAATAAATTAGATATTTATAGAAAATTTGAAAAATAGCAGTTAAGTAATAACTTTAAAATAGTGGGTGATAATCAGTGAATAAAAATGAAGAAGAAGAACAAAAGTGGCTAGACTGGGCAATTGAACTTCAAAGTCTAGCACAAGCAGGACTTGCTTATGGAAAAGATAAGTTCGATATTGAACGATTTGAGAGAATTAGGGAAATTTCAGCAGAAATGGTGGCACACAAAACTGAGATTTCGGTGGAAAAGGTAAAGGATTTATTTTGTAATGAAGTTGGATATCAGACACCTAAGATTGATGTGAGAGGCGTGATTTTTGAAGATGATAAAATTCTTTTGATTCAGGAAAGTAATGGAAAATGGGCATTGCCAGGTGGATGGGCAGATGTTTATCTTTCTGTGAAGGAAAATGTGTTGAAGGAAGTTAAGGAAGAAGCTGGGATTGAGGCTAGTGCTGAGATGATTATAGCTTTGCTTGATGTTACAAAAAATCAAGGTAAAAAGATACCGTATGGCATAACGAAAGTTTTTGTTTTGTGTGAATATTTGAGTGGAAAATTTGAAAAAAATATTGAAACAGTTGACAGCAAATATTTTGGGATTGATGAATTGCCTGAACTGGAAACAAAAAAAATTACGGCTGAGCAAATAAAAATGTGCTTTGAGGCGAATAGAAATAGGGATAAATGGAAGGTTGTCTTTGATTAGAAGTATCTAAAATTAGATAGAACATTTTATAAGTTAAAAATTTTTTAGAAACAGGGATATTGATTATTTTGTAAAAAATATTAATTTTGTAAATCTTGAGAGTACTTAAATTTTTTTTAAGTTGTATACTATTTAAATTAAGATAGTTTTTTTGATTATTCAGAAAAAAATTTAAAATCTCTTAATTAAAAAAATTTTAGGCAATTGTAAAAGTAAAAGCGATAAATATTGAATAACAGCGGTATTTTTGATTGCAAGGGGTCAAGACCCCTTGTCAGGAAGCGGAGAAAAACAAGAAAAATCAAGCATGAAAAATACTGTGTTTATTGCATTTTTAGACTTTTACAAATGGCTATAAAAAAATTAGAAAAGGAAAAATAGAAAATGAAAATTAGAAAAGCGACAATTAATGATTTGGAAGAATTGACGAAAATAGAGGCAGAGTGTTTTCCAGCTGCGGAGGCGGCAACGGAAGAGAGTTTTCGTGGGAGATTGGAAATTTATCCAGATTTTTTTTGGATTTTGGAAAATGAGGATGGTAAAATTGTTTCATTTGTAAATGGGATGGCTACGAACGATAGAATTTTGACAGATGAAATGTTTGAAAATCCTAAATTACATGATGAAAATGGCGATTGGCAGATGATTTTTGGAGTGAACACGCTTCCAGAATTTAGACGGAGAGGTTATGCTGAGAAAGTTTTGAGAAAAGTTGTGGAAGATGCGAAAAGTGCTGGAAGAAAGGGTGTTGTATTGACTTGTAAAGATAGGCTTGTTCCGTTTTATGAGAAGATTGGGTTTGTGAATGAAGGGTTATCAGAGTCGACTCATGGGGGTGCGGTTTGGTATAATATGAGGATTATTTTTTTATGTAAATTTTGATGATGTTGTAACACGGAAGATTGGTTTTGAGAAGATAATGAAATTTATTGAAGAAAATAATGTGAACAGGATTGTCTTTGAGAATGGCAAGTTTTTGGAAAAGGAAGAAATAGAAAAATTTATTAAAGAATATACAGTTGTAGAATTTCGTGATTTTAAGCCAATTAAAGATTTTGATATGATAAAAAAATGACTTTGGAAGAATGGAATAATCTTAAAAATGGAAAAAAATTGGAAGTAGAAAATAATATTATTGAAATTGAAGGAAAAAGATTTTTGAAAAAAAGATGTTTCAATTTATAGGTTAAATGGCAAAAAAAATAAATGCTAAAATAGAAGTTACAGATTTTTGTGGAAATTAAAAAAATAAATTTCTTCGATATTTCAATAAATGGTTTAGCAAGGGAAAAAGACGATAATTTGAGAGAAAAAGTAGTTATAAAAAGGCGTTATACGAGATGGGAGAAAGTTCTATAATTGGATTTTTTTGGATAAAAAAATAATAAGATTACTAAAAGAGAAGAATATGATGAATTTGGGAAAAAGTAAGAATTTAAAAATAATTTGAAATAATAAAAAAATAACATAATTAGAAAACTAAATGAAAAGTTCAAAAAGTTTAATAATTATGTTTTTTTTATGCTCTATTATCAAAATATCTTTGCCACATTTGCAATTTCAATCGTGAAATCGGACCTACAAGCAATAATTGTAACGGCAAAGCAGCTATAAAGTTCATTCCCCAAGCTGTAAAATATGCACTTACAATATTTTCTGGTAATTCAGGACGCATTAACAGACCGAAAACTGACATAAAAGTCACCATTCCAGTAACCATTAAAAGCGATATTGCTAAAATAGTTTGTAGTTTATTGTTTCTGTCAATCGGTAATTTAAAAGCCAACTTTTTTGCAACAGGTCCAACAACAACCACATCAAAGAAAAAAGCAACAATAAATCCTGGAATTAATCCAATCGCAAATTTTGTAAAACTCAATTTTCCAACAAGAGCCAAATTATAGGCACTCATTCCACAAACCATAAAAAAACACATTGTAACTCCAAAAATAATTCCCTCTTTTTTATTTCTAGGCATTAATTTCCTCCTTTAAAATTATAATTTTTACTATTCTATCATAAAAAATTTTTTTATGTAAGTTTTTTTCGTTAATTTACTAGGAATTTCAACATTAAAAATTTTTCTAACACTATTCTAAATCAACATAACTATATGGTATAATATTTTATAAATAAAATAAAAAAAGGAGATAAAAAGTGATTACAACATTATGTTATTTAGAAAAAGATGAAAAATATCTAATGCTACATAGAACTAAAAAGAAAAATGATATAAATAAAGGAAAATGGCTAGGAATTGGCGGAAAATTGGAAGCTGGGGAAACACCCGAAGAGTGTTTAAAAAGAGAAGTTCAAGAGGAAACTGGCTACAAATTGAATAGTTATGAATTTCGTGGACTTGTGATTTTTAATTATAATGATGATGAGCCACTATTCATGTATCTTTACACAAGTTCGGATTTTTCAGGAAATCAGCATGAATGTGACGAAGGCAACTTAAAATGGATTCCCAAAAAAGAAATTTTTGATTTGAAATTATGGGAAGGCGACAAAATATTTTTAGAATTATTGTTTAAAAATACGCCATTTTTTTATTTGACTTTAAATTATGAAAACGACAATTTATTGAGTTCAAAATTAGAATTTAAAGAAAAATATAGTTGCTTTGAAGTTTTTGTTCCAGAAAATTATGTGGAAAAAATTGTGGAAAACTTACAAAAATACAATCTTTTGACAGAAGGCTTTTATGCAGATGTTTATTCTACAATTGATGGAATTGGACATTGGAAAACTTTGGAAGGAGGGAATCCTTTTGATGGAGAAGTTGGAAAATCCAGTGTTGCCAATGAAAAAATTATGAAATTTAGAGTGAAAAAAGAATTTTGTGAGTTAGCGTATTATTTGATTAAGGAGGTTCATCCTTATGAAACGCCTGTGATTAATGTGTTTGAGATGGAAGTGTAGAATTTTTATGAACTAGAGGGATTTATGAAAATAAAATTATTTAAAAATTTTTTTAAATATTTTTAAAGATATAATTTTTTTGGAATCGAGAAAAATATAATAAATATTACAAAGCGTTGAAAAAAATTTTTATCCTGAATATTATTTATCAATAAATGATTATGAAGAAGATGATGTTGATGAAGAGATTGAGGGAACAAACTTAGAAATAGAAAAAAATTTCAATATTTTAAAAAAATGGTGAGGTAGAAAAAAATTATTAAAAAGAATATTATGAATCATCAAATATTTCATTTTTCCTTTTTTGGAAAGAAAAAAATTTTTTTGATAAATTGAAAAAAAGAATGTACGACACAAGATATAAATAAAATTTACAGTTTGATTTTTTTGAAGGTGATAAGTGTGTTGAAACTGATAATTTGAGATTTGCGAATAAAATAGATAAAATTTTTAAATCAAAATAAATTTGAAAAAGATTTTTTTAAATATAACCTTATGAATAATGGTAAAAAGTGAATTGAAGGAAATATTAAAAGAATACGAAGCCAATTCAGAAAAAAAGGGATAAAAAAATTTATTAAAAAAATATTTTTTTCTAAAAATATAACAAAAATTTTTGGGTTTATGTATAAATAGTAATGAAAAATATTTTTAAAAAAATTGGATTTTTTTCAAAGCCATTTTTTTCTTAAATATAGAAAAATATGATGTTTAAATATAAATTGAAAAATAAGTAATGAAGAAATTTCAGGCTATGTTTTTTTATATAACTTTAATTCTTTTTATGTCTACAATTTACAGGAATTATGCTTATGTTAATGGGAAGTTTACAAATTAATTATTGGATAATTTCATTAGTTATAGGAATAATCTTCCTTATTTTTAGATTGGGATGCACTTATAAATTATAAAGAGATAGAAGGAGGTTTTTTTCATCAGGAATGACAAATTGTTATTTATTTTTTTGAACCAATCATTTATTTAATTTATCATTTAAAAATATCAGAATTTTTAGTTATGAGAGTTTTTTTATCAACTTTTTAGGATTAAATTTAATATTTATTATATATTTTTATTATAAAGCAGAGAATAGTTTATCTTCGTGTAAAAAAAGTATCTAAATATTTTTATAGATAGTATTTTTGGGAAAAAAACTTATACGAAAGAACTAATAGTTGAAAAATGAAATACAAGAAATTAAAAAAATCAGATTTGATAGAAAAATTGGATAAAACTTTTTAAAAAGTAAACTTTCTAAATTAGTATTAAAAAAATATGTATTTAGAAAAGTACCAGAATATGAAGGATTAATTGAAGATTTTTATTCATTTTGAATCGGATGATAAAAAAAGAAAAATTTTTGGAAATTTTAAAAATCTAAAGGAATTATAGAAAAAAAGTAAAATACCAAAAAAAGAAAAGAAATTACTGTATAAAAGGTTAAAATTATAGATTTAAAAAAATAGAAAAAAAGGAGAAAACTTTATGAAAAAAATTAATTTATGCAATTACAATTTTTTTAGCAACAAGTTTAGGAGCAAATGCATACACGCTTAGGGAATCTGTTCAGGAAACGCTTTCTAAAAAAGGAGTAAAACAAAGTATAATTGATGAAACATCAGACTTTCTATTAGATTCAAGAGGTGAATTATCAATTATTCCGCAGAAAGATGAAATTGATGAATTGATTAACAAGGCAGAAGTATTGCTGAAAAAAAGATAAAAAAATAATGTTTTTAGTTAGACAATACTTAATAACATTGTATTTAAAAAAAGGTGGGGATAAAAAAATATTTTTAAAAAGCACAAAAAAATAGGTGAAGAAAAATTTACAAGATAAGGAAATTACTGACTTTGGAAAATGGAGTCTAGTAGGTCTCTATTATTATCAAATTGGTCAAAAGGAAAAAAAGCTCAAGTATATTTTTAATAAAAATTAAACAAAAAAATATAAAGATAAACCAGCTGTTTATGATCTAATTGAAATTGCGACTATGGAAATTGATATTCATGGTAAGAGCAAGAATTTTTCAGGAATTACTTAATCAAGCATTGGAAAAATGAGAAAAAAATGAAGGAAATAAAGGAAATCAGTGATAAGCAAATGAAAAAAATAGTAGTTGTTAAAGATTTTTTTCAGTCAGAAGAAAAATAAAAGAGATTTTTAAAATTGTAGACGAGTTAGTTTACGGATTTGATTTAACGTTAAATTTTTTTCAAAAAAATTAATGAAATATTAGAGAATTATTCGGAAGATTCAAGTGAAGAAAAAAACAGAAGTTATAAAAAAAAGCGATTGATTATTATTTAAGAAATATTGCAAATAATGAGAAAATGACAGAAGATTCAATAAAGTATAATATTATTCTAGAAAATATGTACTTGAAAAATAATGAGGATGGTGGCATCGTTTGATGAAAAAAAGAAAGCGAAGAGTTTTTAAATAAATTAGAAAAAAAGTAAGCTTTTATGAAGTTATGAGAAAAATTAGAAGAATAAGTTCAAATAAAAAGTTAAAAAAATTTAGTGATTAGGAGAGATAAAAATGAGAACAGCAGTATATTGCGTAAGCAAAAACGGATACGAAACATGTTTAAAAATAAGAAATAATGTTTATAAAAATTTACATATTTATGTGTCACAAAGAGTGGCAAATATGCTCAATCTTGAAAGTGAAAATGTGGAAAATCTGTTTGTGATAAATGAGCGAGTGCCAATTTTATTAGAAAAAACATTTGATAAATATGATTTACATATTTTCGTTGCAGCGACTGGAGCGGTTGTGAGAATTATTGAAGGGAAATTTAAAAGCAAGGACACAGATCCAGCTGTTATTACAGTTGATGACCATGCTAATTTTGTGATTTCATTACTTTCAGGACATCTTGGTGGTGCAAATGAAGAATGTAAAAAAATTGCAAATGGAATCGGAGCAATCCCAGTAATTACAACAGCTTCTGACGTCGGTGGGAAAATTGCGGTTGACACATTGTCACAAAAAATTAAAGCAAAATTGGAAAGTTTGGACGATGCCAAAAGAGTGACTTCGCTTATCGTAAATGGAGAAAATGTGAGCATTCATTTGCCAAAAAATATCGTAGAAAACGACAAAAATTGTGCTGGAGCAATAATTGTCTCAAACAGAAAAAATATCGAAATTTCTAAAATTATTCCTAAAAATATCATTCTCGGAATCGGCTGCAAGAGAAATACACCAAAAGAAAAAATCATCGAAAAAATAAATTATGTAATGGAAACTCAAAATTTAGAAATGGATTCGATAAAAAAAGCCGCATCCGCTTGGGTAAAATCTGATGAAATTGGACTTTTAGAAGCAATGACGGAATTAAATATTCCAATAGAATTTTTTGAAAAAGAAAAAATTTTGGAAGTAGAAAATTTAGTCGAAGAGCGTTCAGAATTTGTAAAAAATCAAATCGGAGTATATGGCGTTTCTGAGCCTTGTGCGTACTTAGCTTCGAGCAGAAAAGGTAGTTTTTTAGTAAAGAAAGTTAAGTTAGAAGGAATTACAATTTCAATTTTTGAAGAAGAAATGTAGGATCAAAGAATTGAAATTGATTTTTGAGAAAAAAATAAATTTCATAAGACTTTCCAATTTAATTTAAAAATATTTAATATTTAGAAACAAGAAACTTAAGGAGAAAATATGAAAAAAATACTTTTTACATTAGCACTATTTTTTTATAATAAACTTAAATTTAGCCGCCTTAACAATAAAGGAAAAAATCCAGCAAGATTTATCAAAAACAGGTGTAAAACAAGAAATAATTGATGAAACTGTAAAATTGGATAAGAAATTTGGAGAAGGATTTGTAGAAGAAGATGGAGATGGGAAAAAGGGCAACTGAAAGTAAAGATGAATGGGAAAAAAACTTTATCAGAAAGATAAAAAAATTATGTTGCCTTGGAAAGATTGATAGAATCGTATTTTGTGACTGGAATACCAAACGATCCTCAGAAGAAAAAAAATATTTCAGAATATTTGAAAATGGATATTCCTGAAGATAGAAAAAATTTCGTTTTGGGAAGGGACTTCTGGAATTGTTCTGAAAACAAAAATATAAAAAATGAGTATTTTGAAAAAGTTAAAAAGATTAGCGATAATCAGTATTATTTGAAGGAATAGATTTTTTTGAATATATATCAAAAGAAACGGAAAATATAAAAGAAGATGGAAATTCTAAGTTAATGAAACAGAAAAATAGATGAAATAACGCAAAAAATGGATGAAATTGATAAAAATACTTGATAATAAAAATTTGCTAGAAAAATACAGAATTTCTGATGAAGAAGCCTATTCTGATCAATTAACTTTTTTTATGGTTGGTGGTATCCTAAAAGCGTTTACAAGTGATACTGAAGGAATGGTCAATGATTTTATAAACAAAATTGCGAATAAACAGATTTCTAAGGAAGTGGCGGAATATAATAAAAATAAGGAAATGATGACTGTTATGACAATTCAGATGGCAATGGCTTTAAAAGGATTTTTTGGAGAAATGTCAGAAAAAGAAATTGCAAAACTTGAAAAATTGACAAAAAAACTTCAAGGCACTGAAATGTTTAAAAGGATTATGGAAAATTCGGAAAAGGGTGAAACTATTGAAAACGATAGTTATTTAGAAGAAAAGAGAAAAAATTTTGAATCACTTTCAGATGATGAACAAATAAAACAAATTGTTAATCAAAAAAAATTTGACTATATCGAAACAAGAATAGATAAGGAGAAAAAGATTTTTGATTGGACATTTGGATGTGATGGATTAAATTGTAAACTTGTTTTTTTAGGAAAAAAATAAAGATTTTTGAGAAAAAAATAAAATTAAAAGATCTGAAAGAAAAAAAGAAAAAAATTGTTAGAATTCTTATTTTTTTGGAAAAAAAGAGAAGAAGATGAAGAAATTTCAGAAGGAGTATTTTTTTAAGAAAAAGGAACTGACAGTAAAGACAATAAATTTTTATGTTTATGATGATAAAAATGAAGATAAAATATTAACAGTTTTTTTGTAGGTCAAAAATGAAAATTTAGATTTTTTTAAATTTGTAAATGAAACATTGGGAGAAGATTATAAAAAAATATTGAAACGAAATATGGTGGAAGAGATTAAAAATAATAAAATAAAAATTTATTAAAATGTAGTAATTTAGGAGGAATAAAAATGAATAAAAATGGAAAAATTTATGTAGTAGGAATTGGACCTGGGAAAAAAGGAGATATGACATTTAGAGCATATGAAGCGATGGAAAAAAGTGATGTTATTGTTGGGTATAAAACTTATACAGATTTGGTAAAAGAGTATTATCCCAATAAAGAAATTGTAAGTTCTTCGATGATGAAAGAAGTTGACAGATGTACAGATGTTTTGAAGATGGCAAAAGATGGGAAAAATGTGGCTCTTATCAGTAGTGGAGATGCTGGAGTTTATGGAATGGCTGGGATTATGTTGGAAATTGCGGATGATGAAATAGAAGTGGAAGTAATACCAGGAGTTACAGCTACAAATGCGGCTGCTGCAATAACGGGAGCTCCTGTTATGCACGATTATGTAACAATTAGCCTAAGTAATTTACTTACCGACTGGGAACTTATAAAAAAAAGATTGGAACTTGCGGCACAAGGGGATTTTGTTGTGAGTATTTACAATCCGAAAAGTCGAGGGAGAGTTACGCAAATTGAAGAAGCACAAAAGATTATGCTAAAGTATAAGCCAAAAATGACTCCAGTTGCGATAGTTAGAAATGCAGGAAGAGAAAATGAAGAATATGTTGTGACGACTTTAGAAGAGATGACAAAACATGAAATAGATATGCTCACAATTGTGATAATTGGAAATTCAAATACTTATGTGAAAAATGGGAAAATTATAACTCCAAGAGGATATAGCAAAAAGTATGAATATTAAATAAAAATTTTAAGAAATTAGAAAGAGGAAAGATGGCAATAATTTATGTGACAGGTGGAGCAAAAAGTGGAAAAAGTAAATTTGCGGAAGATTTACTTTTGTCTTTGAATGATGGAAAGCAAAAAAATGTGTATCTTGCAACTTCGGTTGTTTTTGATGAAGAGATGAAAAAAAAAGTTGAATTGCACAAAGCTAGAAGGAAAAATAATTGGATTACGGTTGAAAGTTATAAAAAAATTTTTTTCGCAAAGTTTGGAAGAAGTAATGAATGAAAATAAAAATAAAAAAAATAATATGCTTTGTAGATTGTTTGACGAATATGATAAGCAATATTATTTTTTTGAAAATGAAGAAATAGATTGGGAAAAACCTAAAAAAAATCAATTGGAAAAATGTGATAAAAATGTGAAAAAAGAAATTCAAAATTTGTGTAAAGTTTTTAAAAATTTTGAAAATGTTGTAATTGTGTCAAATGAAGTGGGAATGGGTCTTGTTCCCGCTTATCCGCTTGGCAGATATTTTCGTGAAATTGCTGGAAAAATGAATCAGTTTGTTGCAGAAAAAGCTGATGAAGCGTATTTTGTAGTTTCAGGAATTCCGATGAAAATAAAGTAAAAGTTATTTTTAAATAGAGATTTAAAGAAGGTGTGAAAACAAATGAATTTAATGGGGAGGTCAAATGTGGAACTTGAAATCAAAAGTAAAAAACTAGACTATCATTATAGTGAATTTAGAATGCTACTAATTGCATATATTTGTGTATACTTTATGAGTCCTATATTTATTTTTTTTATAAAAAGTGATATAAAACATTATTATATTTTTATTAATTAATGCTGTTTTTTTGTTATGATATTTTTATATATTTATAGTTATATTACAAATTTTTTTCTTAACTTATTAATAGGATTAAAAGAAAAGAAAAATAATATTTTTCAGAAAAATTATTTAGAAATTTTTTTGGAACAGAAAGTAAAAAAATAAGATATAATAAAATAGAAATGATTTTTTTCTGAGAAAAAAACTTATTGAATTCAGCAGATATAATAATAAATTTTCCAACCAATAATACAAGTTTATTTAATAGACAAGAAGAGTTATTTAAAAAGCGATAAAAATAGTATAATAATAAGTAATGTTATTAATTATGAAGAAATATTTAAAGAATTAAAACAAAGATTATTTTTTTCTTTGAAAGTAAAAATGAAAAAAAATTTTTAGAATATAAAAGTTTTATCGAAAATAAAATAGTAATAATATTTTTTTAATATTATTATTTTTATTTTTTTCTATAAAAATAAAAAAATATCAATATGTTTAATTATTATGTTATTCGTTAAAATAAAAAGGTATAATTATAAAATCAATTATTTAAATAACGACCAAATAAAAAAATTTTTTTAATGCGAATAAAGAAATTTATATAAAAAAACAACAACTATTTTTTTGATAAAGATGACTTAAAAATTAAAAAAATTAAAAAAATGTTGATAGAATTTTTATTGTCGAGTAATTCAGTGTTTTTTTACCTATGCATTATAAAAATAAAAAGGATAAAAAAATGAAAAAAATATAAAAAGAAACTTATAACAAAAAAAATGAGAAAAAAATGTTTACAGAAAAATATGAAAAGTATATTTACTAAAGATATGTTGAAAAAAATATGATGAAAATATGTTAAATGTATTGAAAGAAGTTGGAGTGGATATATTAAATGCAAATTATGAAGAAGCAAATAAAAAAATAGTGAATATTAATAAACAAGAAATATATGAAATAATATGGAATATGGCTGATGTTACAGAAAGTTTCACTTTTTATGGATTTTCACAATATATGTATAAAAAAACAGAAAATGTAATTTGGTTAAATTTGTCAGCAAGTTTGCTATCATTTACATTTTGCTGTGTTGAAGGAGCTTATGCTGTTGGCATTTTTCATGCTAGAGAAGCAGTAAAAATTGAAAAAGATCTTGAAAATTTAGTAACTTTACTAAGTTTTTATGGACTTCCAGAACATTTAATGGATGATGAAGAGGCAGAGAAAGTAGCAAAAGAAATTTTAGAGTTAGATAAGAATAACGAAAGTGCGATTTGTGTATTGAATGAAATTTTAAATTCTAAAAAAGAGTAAATGCTATGAAAAAAATTTTTATAGAGAAAAAAAGACAATTAAATTTATTAAAGATATAAAGTACAAAAAAATAAGTAAAAAGAACCATAAATAAAAAAATACAGATAAAAGAAAATTTAAATTATATTTGAGCAATGGAGTGTGTAAAAATTTTTTTATAAATTTAAGAATTCAAAAACTAGTTCTTAAAATGTTTCAAATATTAAAATTCAGAAATAAAGTGCCACAGAGTATCTAAATGACTTTATTTTTAAATATCAAGTTGTGGTATAATTAACATATATTAAAAATTTATAAGAAAATAAAAGAGGGAGTGATTTTATGAGAAAAAAAGCTGTTCCTGTGGGAATTGAAGACTTTGAAAGAATAGTAAGGGAAGATTATTATTATGTAGATAAAACATTGCTAATAGAGAAATTATTAATAAACAGAGCTCCTGTAACCCTTTTTACAAGACCACGAAGATTTGGAAAAACATTGAATATGTCGATGTTGAAATGCTTTTTTTGATGTAAAAAAATAAAGAGGAAAAATAAAAAAACTTTTTGAAAAATTTGAAAAATATATAATAGTGAATATATGAGCGAACAGGGGAAATATCCTGTAATTTTTCATTTCACTGAAGGATTTAAAGGGAGATACTTGGGAGAAATGTTTTTGAAAAATCTAAAAAAACAATGTATAAAAATTTTTTTAATAAATATGAGTTTGTGAGAGAGAAATTAAATATTGTCGAAAAAAAGAGAATTTGATAAAATTTGGGAAATGAGAGATAGTGAAGAAAGTTTTAAAACTTCACTTTTAGATTTGTCAAATTATTTAAATAAATATTATGGAGAAAAAAAGTCATAATTTTAATAGATGAATACGATGCTCCAATAATAAATGCCTTTGATAAAGGATATTACAATGAAGCAATTAATTTTTTTCAAACATTTTACAGTTCAGCATTAAAGACAAACAATTCCTTGAAATATGGTGTTTTAACAGGAATAACTAGAATCATAAAAGAAGGGATATTCTCTGGTTTAAACAATCTTTATGTAAATACAATTTTAAGCAAGGATTATTCAGAATATTTGGACTTCTTGAGAGTGAAGTAATTGAAATGCTTGAGTATTTTGATATGAAATATAAGATTGAAGAGGTTAGAGAATGGTATGATGGATATATTTTTGGAGAAAGTGAAGTATACAATCCTTGGTCTATTGTAAATTATGTGAGAGAAAAAGAGATAAAGGCATATTGGGCAAATGTTTCGGGAAATACACTTTTAGAGAATATGCTTGATCATGCTGGAGAAAGTGTTTATGATGATTTAAAACGATTTACTGATGGTGAAAGCATTGAAAAATATATTTCAGATGGAACAACAATAAAAAGTCTTTTGAATAACGATGATGAAATATGGCAATTACTTTTGTATAGTGGGTACTTAACAAAAGATGAAAAACAAAAAGAAATAGATGTAACTTCAGAATATACAGATGTTTATAACTTGAGAATTCCAAATAAGGAAATACGGAAATATTTTGGTAATATGTTCTTGAACAGATTTTTTGGTACAGAAGTGAAAACAAATACTTTGATAAAAGCACTTGAAAATGGAGATATTAAAAAATTTGAGAAGACATTGGGAGAAATAATGATAAATATGCTGAGTCATTTTGACTTGGATAAGGAAATGGAGAAGATTTATCAGGTGTTTATGATAGGGCTTGTAGGATTTTTGATGGGGAAATATGAGATTATTTCAAATGATGAAAGCGGATATGGAAGATATGATCTTGCGATGATTCCAATAAAAAGTAATGAGAAGGCGTATCTCATGGAATTTAAAATATCGAAGACGAAAAAGGGGATGGAAGAGAGGGCACAGAAGGCGTTGAAGCAGATTGACGAGAAGAAATATGATACGAAGCTTAAGGCAAGAGGGATAAAAAATGTCTTGAAGATTGGGGTTGCGTTTTATGGGAAAGAAGTGAAGGTTGTTTTTAAATAGAGGTTTAAGTAAAGGTGTTAAAATGGAGTGTAAATAATACCGTAACTTCTGTAAAACGAATATTTGAAAATCAAAATAATATTTATAATAGACCTGTTCAATAACTATACAAACTTAGAATTTAATAAAATAAATATCTTGAAGCAAGGGGTCTTGACCCCTTGTATAGATAAAAAAACTTAGGTTATCGAACATATCTAATATTGAATTGAATAATGGTGTTATGGAATATAGAGAATTTGTAAGAAATCCTAAAACAGTATACGATACTAGGATATACAAAATGGAAGATTTAATTAAACAAATTATCAATGAGGAAATCCAAAAGTAAGAATTCCCTATACTAAGGGAGATACTGGAAAAGAGTTGGAACCGTTTGCTATGTCGTATCCCGAATATGGTCAAGGTGGTGCTTTTCAATTGCTTCCTGTTGATAAAATGGATATAAAATACGATAAATTGGATATTTTACCAAATCCAAGAACAGATTTAATATTAAGAGAAAAGAGGTAACATCATGAAAGGTTGGATAGAAGAATATGCAATATTAAGAAAATTTATAGAAAAATATTGCGAAGAACAAGATAAAAAAATCGTTTGATAGAAATATTAAATATGAAAGATAGATTTTTTTATTTAAATATTTTTGTTAATGAATTTTCTAAGTTAAAAATACTAAATAAAATGACAGAAGAAGATTTAAAGGAATATAAAGAAAAAAATTATGATGTATATTTAAAAAAATTAGAATTAAGAATACAAATACAAGGATGTATTAATTATAATCATACATTAGGATAGCCTATTTATGAAGGAGGTATAAAATGAAAATGAAATTCTATTATTATATAAGTAAAAAAATGGAGAATTATGGGGAGAATTCTGTAGTATTATTAACGGAGAAAAAAATATAATATAGGTTTTTCTTAGTAGGAAATTAACTGAAATAAAATCTGAGGGAATAGACTATTTTTTTAAAAAGAAATAGAAAAAAATAAAGAATGGTGAAAAAGAATGTGTTGAGGGCTATGGAGAAACATTAGATTTTTTTATATTCAAAGACAGAGTAGATTTTTATAGATTGGTTTGGAGACTATGATAATTGGAGTTGTACAATAGAAGAATTCAAAAAGAGCTCTATTAGGAAAAAAAAGGAGTTTTTTTAGAAATGCCACGAGATATAAATAGTTATCTTGAAATTGAAATAAATGGTTTATAGAATACACTAGAATATAAAAATAGTATAATTCAAGTTTAGATAAGAAAAGGATTAATAACTCTTGAAGAGAAAGATGGATATTTTATTTCATATGAAATTAATTACTAACTTGAAAAAATTAATTAATTATGTTATAACTATTTAGATTATTTTTAAAAAAACAATTTTCAAATTGAAGAGCATATCAAAATATGTAAATCAGAAAAAAATAAATAAAAAAAATAAATAAAATATTTGGCATTTATTTTTTAGTGCTAAAAGGAATTTTGAAGGAGGAAAAAGTGGAAAAAAGAGCAACTGTAATAACATACGGATGTCAAATGAATGTAAATGAAAGTGCGAAAATGACGCAGATGTTAAAAAAAATGGGTTATGAAATGACTGAGGATATTGAACATTCAGATTTGGTATTTCTTAATACTTGTACGGTAAGAGAAGGTGCTGCAACAAAAGTTTATGGGAAATTAGGGGATTTGAAAAGAATTAAAGAAGAAAAAGATGGACATATGATAATAGGTGTAACTGGATGTCTTGCACAAGAAGTGAGAGATGAATTTATAAAAAGAACCCCTTATGTCGATTTGGTTTTGGGAAATCAGAATATTGGAAGAATTCCTGATATTATTGAAAGAATTGAAAAAGGTGAAGAAACTCATATAGTTATGGTTGACGATGAAGACGAACTTCCTACCAGAGTTGACGCTGATTTTGGAGATGACATAGTTGCATCAATTTCAATAACCTATGGATGTAATAATTACTGTACTTTTTGTATAGTTCCATATGTGCGTGGAATGGAGCGTTCTGTACCAATTAATGAAGTTGTAAGAGATGTTGAGCAATATACAAAAAAAGGTTATAAAGAAATATTGTTTTTGGGACAAAATGTAAATTCTTATGGAAGTGATTTGGCTGATAAAAGTGATAATTTTGCTGAGTTGCTAAAAAGAAGTGCCGCAGTTGAAGGAGATTTCTGGATAAAATATGTATCGCCACATCCAAAAGACTTTAGTGACGATGTGATTGATGCAATAGCAAAAAATTCTAAAATAGCTAGAATGTTACACCTGCCGCTGCAATCTGGTTCAACAAAGATTTTAGATGCGATGAATCGTGGTTACACAAAAGAAGAATATATAAAACTTGCAAAAAAAATTAAAGAAAAAATACCTGATATTGGTTTGACAACAGATATTATCGTTGGATTTCCCGGAGAAACTGATGAAGATTTTCAAGATACAATGGATGTTGTAAATGAAGTTGGATTTGAAAATGCATATATGTTTATGTATTCTAAAAGAACTGGAACTCCGGCGGCTACAATGGAAAATCAAGTCGATGAAAAAGTTAAAAATGAAAGATTGCAAAAACTTATTAGACTTCAAAATATGAAAGCTAGAGAAGAAAGTCAAAAATATTTGGGACAAACGATAAAAGTTTTGGTTGAAGGACCTAGTCGAAAAAATCCTGAAATGCTAACTGGAAGAACTTCAACTCATAAAGTTGTTTTATTTAAAAATAATGGGAAAAATTTAAAAGGTAAATTTGTAAATATTAAAATTAATGACGCAAAAACTTGGACATTATACGGAGAGTTGGTGGAAGAATAATGGAAGAAAAAAAGAAAAGAGGAAGACCGAAAAAAATAGTTGAACAGAAACTTGGTGAAACAGAAATGGCTTTTAAAAGAAGAAAAATTTAATTAAAAAAAAATGAAGCTGAAAAAAATAGAGAAAAATTGACGAAACAGAAAAAAATCAACAAGAATTTAAAAAAATTCGGAAAAAAATTTTTTTACAAGATAAGAATTTTTCAAGAAAAAAACATCAAGAAGAAGAGATGATAAAAGATATTCTTTCTAAAAATGTTACAACTTTGAAAAAAATGGCAAAAGAATATAAAATTGAAGGATTTTCTGGGATGGCAAAATCTGATTTGATAAATGCTATTCTTATAAAAAAAGGCGAAGAAGAAGGAAAAACTTACGGTTTTGGAAAACTTGATATTATGAATGGTTCAACTTACGGATTTTTACGAAATACTTCTGTTGGACCAGATGTCTATGTTTCAATTTCCCAAATTAAAAGATTTTATTTGAGAAATGAAGATATTGTGTTTGGAGAGCTTAGAATACCGATTGGAACTGAAAAAAATTACGGAATTTTAAAAGTGCTTCTGGTAAACGGAGATTTGCCGGAAAAATCACTAGAAAGACCATTTTTTGACGATTTGATCCCATCTTATCCTGATGAAAAATTAAATCTTGGCTCAGGTGAAGTTTCTTCAAGAATAATCGATTTAATTTCTCCAATTGGAAAAGGACAGAGAGGACTTATCGTAGCTCCGCCAAAAGCTGGAAAAACTGTACTTTTATCGACACTTGCGAATGATATCATAAAATATAATCCTGAAATTGATGTTTGGATTTTGTTAATTGACGAACGACCTGAAGAAGTTACGGATATAAAAGAAAATGTGAAAGAAGCCGAAGTTTATTCAGCGACATTTGACGAAGATCCGAGAATCCACACGCAAGTTACTGAAAATGTGCTAGAAATGGCAAAAAGAGAAGTTGAGCGTGGAAAAGACATCTTAATTTTAATGGATAGCTTGACACGGCTTGCAAGATCTTACAACATCACAATTCCATCAAGTGGAAAATTAATTTCAGGTGGAATTGATCCCAATGCACTTTATTATCCAAAAAGATTTTTAGGAGCTGCAAGAAATATTAAAAATGGTGGAAGTCTTACAATTATCGCAACTGCGCTTATTGAAACTGGAAGCAGAATGGACGAAGTTATTTTTGAAGAATTTAAAGGTACTGGAAATATGGAAATTATTTTGAGTCGAACTCTTGAGCAACTTAGAATTTTTCCAGCTATAGATGTGCTAAAAAGTGGAACAAGAAGAGAAGAACTATTAATCCCTAAAAAAAATTTGGAAAAAATTTGGACTCTTAGAAGAGAACTTAGTGGAATGTCAGAAGTTGAAGGGATGAAAAAATTAATTGAACTGACAAAATTATATAAAAATAACGATGAATTACTTGAAAATTTAATATTAAAAAAATAAATTTTTATGCTGCGCTAAAGATTTTTTAGTGCAGTTTTTTTATAAAAAAAATTAATCCTTGAATTACAAGAATTAATTTTTTTAACAAATATTTTTTTCTAAATTCCTTAGTTTTTGTAACAGACCATCATTACTAGGATTTGCTTGAAATATGTTACTGTCAGTTCCTTCTGTTTCATCAGTAGCATTATCATTTGTTGTTGATTCATAATCATCAGTTCCAAATGCTTCTTCTTCACCTAATATTTTATCTTTAGGAATTTGATAATTTGTGATTTTTTTAATTGTTATAACTTTATCTTTTTTTAGATATTGTTCCAGAAACATTTAATCCAATTAGATCAGCTTCAGTTACTCCATATTTTTCTGCTGCAAAATTGTAGATCCCATCAAGTAAGCCACTTTCATCTTTTACAGTGTAAGAAATAACTTTATTTGGAAAAACCAAATTATCTTTTGTATAAACAAATGTGTTTGTAGCTCTCAAATATTCGCCTTCATAATTTTTGTCAGTTGTTTTCAATTTTTTTGTTTTTGTTTTCGCTGCTTTAGCTTTAGGAATTTTAAATTGTTGATCTTTTGTTGCAGAAATTCCAATAACGCAAATAGCGAATAACATAACTATAACAAATATTTTTTTCATAAAAAATACTCTCCCTTTTTTATCTTATTCTAATATTTCTAATATAATATTCTTATTTATGAAATCCTAAATCAGCAGGATTTATGTCCCCTGAAATTTTTTTAATGATTCCATTTCGATTTTCAAATTTTTTTCTCATCAGAGTAACTTTTTTTATAAGCTTTATTGTGTCAGATTCAAGATTACCTGCGTTATAGCGTCCCATAGACCAGTAATCAAGCACAAGCGAACTATCTCCCATAATTTTTTTTATGTCATATTTTTTAGCAAAAACTAATGCTGCATAAAGTCCAACTAATTCTCCAAAATTATTTGTCCTATGTTTTGCAACATAGTAATTTCCATATTCATTAATCTTTTCTTTGGGTAAAATTTTGTATAAAAGTGGGTTTCCCTTATAATCTGATAGTCTTACTTCGACTCCATTACCTCTTCCAGTTCCTGCATCAAAGTAAATTGCCAAGCAATCTATGTCGCTTTGAAAAATTTTACTTATTTCGATGTCGTTCTTTTCTTTTTTTTCATATTTTGCTCCAGAGTCAAGCCATTCCTGCGCTTCTTTTATATTTTCAAAAGATTTATATCTAGCCTTTTTCTTTAAAACAACTTTTTTACATTCTTCCCAGCTTTCTAAAATTCCGCTTGTACCGCTATTCACCAAATAATAAGCATATACTTTTGCCATAATTTAAAATTTATAAATTTATAATTTTATAAATTTAAACCTCCGTCAATTCTTAAAACTTGCCCAGTTATAAATTTAGAAGCGTCACTTGCTAAGAATAACGCTGCTTCCGCTACATCTTGTGCATCTCCCATTCTTCTCAATGGAGTGTTAGCTAAAACAGTTTCAACGATTTTTTCAGGCAAAACATGAGTCATATCAGTTTTAATAAATCCAGGTGCTATTGCATTTGCTCTCAAATTTTTTCTTCCAAATTCTTTAGCCCAAGTTTTAGCCATTGCTATAACTCCGCCTTTTGTTGCCGCATAGTTAGTTTGTCCTGCATTTCCGTCAACTCCAACTACTGAAGCCATATTTATAACACTTGAAGCTTTGCTTTTTAAAAGTAGCGAAACAAATCCTTGCATTACATTGTAAACACCTTTTAAGTTAATGTCAACAACTAAATCCCAATCTGATTCTTTCATTCTTTGAAGTAATGAATCTCTTGTAATTCCAGCATTATTCACTAAAATATCTAATCTTCCATATTTTTCTTTTAATTCTTTTGCAACTTCTTTAATATTTTCTCTGTCAGTTACATTTAATTTGATGTGAGTTATATTTTCGTGGCTGTAATCTGGATCAATTAAATCTCCAGAAATAACAGTTGCTCCATTTTCAGCATATTTTAATGCAATTTCTTTTCCAATTCCTCTTGAGCCACCTGTAATTAAAGCTATTTTTCCATTTAACACTATTTTTCCACCTTTCTAATTTTCAAGTTTTTTTATATTTTTATATGTTTTAATTTAGTTATTTTTTATTTTAATACTTGTAATTCCACTTTTGTTACACCTTTTCCAGGACTTTCAATTTGTGAAAATGCCGCATAACTTAGATCAATAACTCTTCCTTTGACAAAAGGTCCTCTGTCATTAATTCTCACAATAACGGATTTTCCATTATTTAAATTTGTAACTTTTACTTTTGTTCCAAATGGTAAACTTTTGTGAGCTGCTACCATTGCAGTTGATACATGTCTTTCTCCATTTGAAGTTTTACTTCCATTCAAGCTTTTGCTATAAAAAGAAGCCACACCACTTTGATAGTGAGTAAAATTATCCAAATCTTCTTTTCTTATTGTCATAACCGACTTATTGTCACTTTTTGAAACATTAAAATCTAAACTATCGGCTTTTTTCATCATTTCTTTTCTTATAAAAATTATATTTTGACTATTATTTTCCTGATTTTGTGTTGTATTCTCTTTTGCTGTTAATGATAGTGATAATGACAAAACTGATAGCATTGTAATTATTTTTTTCATTAAAAACTCTCCTTCTATAATTATAAATATTTTTTTATTATTTTTATTATTATACCATATGCTATCAGTTTTACAACTTAGTTTTTTTCTTAATTAAATCATAAAAAAACTTTTTTTATTTAAATAAAATTATTTATTAAAAATATAATTTTTATTCAAAATTTTAATTACTATTTTTTCAAATCTTTTAATTCAGGTTGTTTTACATGCTGAATTTTCATGCTGCTAGGTGTAATTACTTCAAAACTGTATCCTGCTTTTCTATATCCATCAATAATAGTTTGCAATGCTTGAACAGTTGTTCCTTTAACATTTGTGTCGTGCATCAAAACGTCAATTTCTGGGTGATTAGTACAAATTCCATATTTAATTAATTTTTGTACAGGTACTCCATTTCCACTAGCATCTGTTGAATCACAGTTCCAATCGTGATAAATATACCCTTCTCTTGCCATTCTAGTGATAATTTGTTGTTTCAAGGCTTTTGATGCAATTGCATTGCTAGAACCTCCAGGGAATCTTGTAATTCTAACATCTTTTCCAGTTTTAGCTTTTACAGCATCCCGTAATCTATACAAATCTTCAAAGAAATTGTGTTCATTTGCATAAATATATTTGTAATCATGTGTATAACTGTGAAGTCCTATTGCATGTCCTGCGTCTATTATTTCCTTATATTTATTTTGGTTACGTCCTATCACAAAAAAAGTTGCTTTTATGTTATTTCTTTTTAATATTTCCAAAATTTTCTCAGTATTATTTGAAGGACCGTCGTCAAATGTCAAATGAACTATTTTTTTATTTTTTTCCATCTTTTTTCATTTGTTCGTATTTTGCTGTAAGTTCTTCATTCTTTTTAGTCAATTCATCCAAAACTTTTTCTTTTTTACTTTTTTCTTTTTCTAATTTTTTAATGTTGCTGTTCAAACTATGATTTTTTACTAATTTAGATGTTGTTCCTAAAATATGCCAACCTGAGTATGCAAATCCTGCACAGGCAGCAATTATTCCAATTATTGCTATTCCTTTTTTTCATTTTTTTACCTCTCAATTTAATTTAGTTTATTTTTATTTGTCATATTTTTTTATAATTTCTTGTGTTCTTTTTATTTCCATCTTCAGTATACTTAATTTGATCATTAATTTCACCAAGCTCTTTTGTCAATTTTTCCTTATTTTCTTTTAAAATAGGAGCTTTTGACACCAAAGATTCTTTTTCCTTAATTAAGAAAAAATGTGATATTGCAACCAAAATTGCAGAAATTATAAACAATAATACCGCTCTTTTTTTAACAGTTTGTTTGCTCCTGTCGAATCATTGTCATCTCTGTAACTGTAAGAAAATTCATTTTTTTAGCCATTTTTTTCCTCTTTTCTTTTTTTATTTAAAAAATTTTTTTAGTTAATAAATTTAATCCCCTTAATTAAAGTAAAAGACCCCTTTCGAAAAAGAGGTCTCATAAAAGAGGGGGTTAATTGAGGTTTTAGATCTTTTTATCGATCTGAATATAGTATACACTATAATCATTAACTCTCCATTAATATTAATACAATTTTAAATTAATTTTTTTCCCCTGATGTTATAATTACTCTTTTTACTTTTATTTTTATTTTTATTTTTATTTTTACATTCTATTTACAGTATTTATTCCCAATAAATCCAATCCTTGTTTTTAAAAATAAATGCCGTTTTTTTGTGCTAGTAAAATTCTAGCATCACGAACTTTTTAGATTTTTCTTCTTTTAATATCTGTTTTGAATTATAAAAGTTGTTAAATAATTTTTGCTGTTTCAAATAGATATTCAGCAATAATATTAGGTTTTTAGTGTTTCATACGCTTTCACAACAAATTGTGGAAATCTCAAAAGCGAAACTGCAAGTTCTCTTTCAATTCCGTCCATATTTTCTAAAACAAATTCTTTATTTTCTAAAGTGATGTTTTCTTCTTTTAATTTTCTAAAGATAGACATAATTCTAACATATGTGTATTGTAAATATGGTCCAGTATTTCCTTCAAAATTTAAAACTTTGTCCCAAGTAAATGTTACATCGCTTGTTCTATTTTGACTTAAATCAAAATATTTTATCGCTCCGCTTCCAATAGTTTCAGCAATTTCATCTTTCTCATCTTCTGGAATATCAGGATTTTTTTCGTTAATAACTTGTTTAACTTGTTTTTTAGCTTCATCAAGCAAATCGACAAGTCTTATAATATTTCCACTTCTCGAAGAAAAAATCACATCTCCAAATCTCATAATTCCAAAGATTACATGTAATTTTTTGTAATCGTAAGGTTCACCTAACATTTTTCCAATTTCAAACACCTGTTTAAAGTGATTCTGCTGTCTGTCATCCGTCACATAAATAGCTTCGTCTACTTTTAGTTTTTCTTTTCTAAATTTCATAGTCGCAAGATCTGATGTTGCATACAAAAAACTTCCGTCTTTTTTTTGAACAAGTGCTGGTGGCAATTTATCTTCGTCAAAAAATACAACTAGTGCTCCTTGGTCTTCTTTTGCAATATTTTTTTCTTTTAGTTCTTTTAAAACTTCTGGCATCATATTGTTGTAAAAAGATTCGCCGAAATAATAATCAAATTTTATTCCAAGTCTGTCGTACACCTTGTTATACTCTTTTAAGGAAATTTCGATAAACTCTTTCCAAAGTTTAATATTTTCACTGTCGCCTTGTTGCAATTTTTTTAATTCTGCTCTTGCATTCTCTTCAAGAGTCGGATCTTTTTTTGCCTTATCTGAAAATAAAACATAAATTCGTTCAAGTTCTCCAATCGGATCTTTTTCATAGGAATCTTTATCCAGCCAATTTTTGTATCCAACAATAAGTTTTCCAAACTGGGTTCCCCAATCTCCGATGTGATTGTCAGAAATAACTTTTATTCCCAAAAATTCCAGTATTTTTTTTATTGAATGTCCAATTATTGTACTTCTCAAATGTCCAATATGCATTCTTTTTGCAATGTTTGGAGAAGAATAGTCAATAATCACTGTTTTGTCAGTATCTAAAAAAGAAAAGTCATATTTTTTTCATTTTCTAATTTTTTAATTTCTTCGTTTAAAAATTCATTTTTCAAAAAAATATTGATAAATCCAGGTCCAGCGATTTCAAGTTTTTTTCAATAATTTCGTTTTTTTCTCGAATTCTGTAACAATTTTTTTGTCGCTATTTCTCTAGGATTTTTTTCCAATTAATTTAGAACTGACCAAAGCAAAATTCGTTTGAAAAATCTCCAAATTCTTTTTTTCGTAGAATTTTTGTATATCAATTTTAGCCGAAAAAAATCATTTTTCAAAAAAATTTTATTTATATTTTTCAGAAAACAATTTTTTTATTTTTATTCGTCAACAATTCCATCCGTAATTTTTTTAATTCTCCTTTCAAAAAAATATCTATTCATTCTTTATGTATTTTACCACAATTTTTTTAAATAACTACAAGATTATAAATTTTTTTGCATTTTTTTAAAAAAATTGACGCTAGCTTCTTTAAAACAATATCATTATTTTTCTCTATCTTTAATTGCAAGTCTAAAAAAATCTTTTTATTTAAAAAAATATAAAATTTTCGGCATTTCTAATTAAAATTCCATTTTTTTAACATTTTTTTCCTGCAATTTTTTTCAGAATCCATTCCTTTTTTTCAAAATAGCTATCTTTTTATTTTTTTCCCAAGATAAAAATTCACTTCTGTTTCAAAAAAACTTCAATTTCTTTAATTTTTTTGACAATTTTTTTCAAACATATATTTTTTTCTTTTTTTATCCAATTTTTCTGTCTTTTTTTATATTCTAAATCATCAAGCACACAAATTCCAGCAATTTCAGCCAAATTATTGACGCTCCACGGTTCTTTTTTCTCATTCATTTTACAAATAATCTCTTTATCAAAACAAATCCCGTAACCAAGTCTAAGTCCTGGTATTGCAAAAAATTTTGTAAATGCTCGAATTACAAATAAAATTTTTTTATTAACTTTTGTATGAGCAATCGTTTCTTCTCTCCAATTTTCAACAAATTCAATAAATGCTTCATCTACGAGAAGTTTTGTGCTTTTTTTCGTTACATTTTTCTTAAAATTTTTTCCATTTCTTCCTTTTTCAAAAATTTCCCAGTTGGATTATTAGGATTGCAAATTACAACTAAATCAAAATTTTTTTCAATTATATTATCAAATTTTTTTTGATTAAATATGAAATTTTCTTTTTCTTCAAGTTCAAAAATATTGAATTTCAACATTATCTTGTAAATTTTTTTACCGCTCTTTTCGTATTCCCCAAAAAGTTGGTGCCACAATCAAAAACTTTTTTTGGATCTAAAACTTTTACAATTAAAAAAATATAATTTCTGTCGCTCCATTTCCCAAAATTATATTTTTCCAAATTAAATCCATGCAATTTTTTTCCCGCAACTCAAAATAATCTGGATCGGGGTATTTTTTTCCAAAATCTCCAGATTTTTCAAAAAAATAACTTTTTTTAACTTTTTTTGAAATCCCTGAATGGATTAATATTTGAGCTATAATCCAATATATTTTTTTAATTTTTCTCTAAAAAAACCTTATAAATATTTCCGCCATGAAAATCCATATTTTTTTCCTTTCTTTTCCATTTATTTTTCGTTTCTTTTTCTTTTTTTCTTTTCTTTTTTTCTTCGTACTATTCTTTATTTTTATTTTTATTTTTTTCTTTATTTTCAAAAAAAGTATATCAAAAATTTATATTTTTTTATCTATATGAAGCTAAAATAAAAATTTTTTTATATTCTTAAAAACAGTTTATTTTTCCTGACTTTTTAAACAATTTGAGAAAAAAATATCAAAAAAATTTTTAAAAAAAGTGTTGACAAAAAAATTTTTTATGATATTATATATCTTGTCCAATGGATATTAAGAAAGAAACTTAATAACTTGGGAACGGTGTATAGCGCAGTTCGGTAGCGCACCTGCCTTGGGAGCAGGGGGTCGTAGGTTCAAATCCTACTACACCGACCACTAATTTGCGGGAGTAGCTCAGTTGGTAGAGCGTCAGCCTTCCAAGCTGAATGTCGCGAGTTCGACCCTCGTCTCCCGCTCCATTTTATTTAAAAATTAAAATAAAACTTTCATATATATGGTGATCGTAGTTCAGTTGGTAGAGCGCCAGTTTGTGGCACTGGTTGTCGCGGGTTCAAGTCCCGTCGATCACCCCATAATATGAGCCATTAGCTCAGTCGGTAGAGCACTTGACTTTTAATCAAGGTGTCACTGGTTCGATCCCAGTATGGCTCACCATTTTAAAAATAGTTTTTGCGAGAGTGGCGAAATTGGCATACGCACTAGACTTAGGATCTAGCGTCTTTGACATGTGGGTTCGAGTCCCACCTTTCGCACCATAAAATAGTTTTGTTTATATCAATCCTTCTGGTATTGATATTTTTTTTTTATATAAAAAAAGAAGGTTGTTTATAACACCTTTTTTTATTTATTTTTATTTTTTTTACTTTTTTTGAACATATCTCATCAAATATCTTTTAACATTATCGCCATATTCATTTTCCAAATCTTCTACAATTTTAAAATTTAATTTTTTGTAGATTTTTTGTGCGGCAAAATTGTCAATATCGACGGTTAGTTCAAATTTTTTGATTCCTATTTTTTTTAAATATTGAATTGTATACTCCAAAAGTTTTGTTGCATAACCTTTTTTCTCAAATTTTGGAACTGTAGAAACTCCGTAGATGTAAGCTAAATCTTCGTCAAAACTGCTAAGAACTTCAATTACTGAAATCAGTTCTTCTTTTTCATCGTCAGTTACCGCAGCAAAAACTTTTCCATATTTTGCAAATGGCTTTATATTCCAATTTCCAACCGTCGCTTCTCCAAATACTTCGTTTTCATGCTCCACTATTTTAAACAGCAAATCTGAATCTTTTTTTGCGTCTAAAACTTTTATTTTATAGTTTTCCATAAATCTTCTTTCTTCCCTTCCTTTTTTTCTTTAATTTTCTTTTCTATCTTATCTTTTTTTACTTTACTTTACTTTAATTTAATTTATGTCAATTCAATTCAATTCAATTTAATTTATTAATTTATTCTATTGAATTAATTTGTAATTTAAAAATTTTAATAATTAACTTTATATAAATATAGTCCTTCAGAACGAGCTAATATTTTTTTACAGTTTTCATCTGGATTTTCAAGTCTTTTTATATATAATCACTATTTTTCTTTTTCAAAATAGACAGAAAGTGCAGAACCAATCATTATTCTAACCATTGTTTTCAAAAATCCATTTCCACAAATTTCAATTTTTATTGTATTATTTTCAGAGTAACATTTTATGTAAAAAATTTCTCTCACAGGATTTCTATACGCTTTATCTTTTTTCATAAAACTGCTGAAATTATGAATTCCAATAAATTCATCCATAATTTTTTGAAACTTTTCTACTTCAATTGATTTTGCAATCGGCGTGACATAAGAACTCTCAAACGGTGTAATTTTATCTTCTAGTTTCATAATGTAGAGATAAGTACGACTTTTTGCATCAAATCGAGCATTAAATGTATCAGAAACCTTGTTTATTGCTAAAATTTTTATCTCGCCTTTTAAACTTTTATTAAGCTGTCTTTTTATCGGCTCAATCGGTATATTTTTGTCAATAAAAAAATTTGATACTTGCTCATAAGCGTGAACGCCTTTATCTGTTCGACCTGATGAAATCATATTTATTTCTTGAGAAAAAGAATTTTTTATAATTTTTTCAATTTCTCCTTGCACAGTTTTTTTGTGACTTTTTGTCTTTGAAAACCAGAAAATTTACTTCCATCGTATTGATAAATTATTTTTTTATGTTTTTTTCATATTTTTTTCTTTTTTCTTTTCTTTTTTTCTTTTTTTCTTTAAAAAAATTATTGTTTTTAATTATTATTTTTATTTTTTTAAAATGGTATAACATATTTTTAAAAATAAGTCAAGAAAAAAAATAATTTTTAGTATTTTTTTAATTTTTTTATTTTTATTGTGATAATTTATTTTTTTATGTTATACTTTTTTTATGATTTGTAGAGAGTTTTACAAATATTATAAAAAAATTTAATAAGCGGAGGGAAAAATTTTTGAAAGTAAAAAAATAAACTGTTATTTTTTTAATAAATTTATTATTTAGTTTGTGTGCATTTGCTGTTGGAAATAATGAAATTATTATTCCGAAAGGATTAAAACCAGGTGATACAATTGGTTTAGTGGCACCGGCAAATTATAAGGGAGATAATGCGATGTATGAAGTTGAATATTTGCGAAACAGAGGGTTTAATGTTGTTTTCGGAAAATCATTTGATTCAAAATGGTATGGATTTGGAGGAAATGACGAATTAAGAGCAAAAGATATAAACGATATGTTTGCAAATCCTAGAATAAATGCAATTTTTGCAATTAGAGGAGGTTACGGTTCAATTAGATTTATTGATAAGTTAAATTATGATGTAATTAGAAAAAATCCTAAAATCATTTCAGGATTTAGTGACATCACAACTTTATTACTTGCAATCAACGAAAAAACAGGACTTGTTACTTTTCACGGACCAATGGCGGATAATTTAAAAGAGATTCCAGTGACGACAGAAAATTCATTTGATAAAGCATTTATGAGTAATTCTTCATATAATTTATTGGATTTTGATAATAGTTACACAATTATGAAGAATGGACGAGGAAGTGGAAGAATTACTGGTGGAAATTTATCGCTGGTTGTCGCAACTTTAGGAACTGACCATGAAATAAATACAGATGGAAAAATTTTATTTTTGGAAGAAGTAAATGAAGATAGCTATCGTGTGGATAGAATGTTACAACAGCTTAGATTAGCTGGAAAATTTAAAAATTTGAAAGGTATAATAATAGGAGATTTTAGAAATCCTAAGAAGGCTGATCCAACAGATATGAGTATAGACGAAGTTTTTTATGACAATTTTGGAAAACTTAATGTTCCAATAATAAAAGGGTTAAAATCAGGACATGTAAGACCATTTATTACAATTCCTATTGGAGCAAATGTAAAAAAATTGATACTTATAGAAGAGAAGCAATTATTGAAAAAAATCAACTAAATAAAAAAATAGAACTGTCATTTGAAATTTTTTTAGACAGTTCTTTTTTTGTTTTAATTTTTTTAAATATTATTGTTGAATAATACCTTCCAAATCTTTTTAATAAAAAAAGGAATAAATGCTTGTCCATCAGCAAAAACTAGTTCCTAAATTATTGTTATAAACTAAAATTAGAGCATCATTTTCTAAATAAAAAAATTTGTTTTTTTAGAAACTCCTTTAAATCTTTTCTTCATCTGATTTTTGGTAACCCTAATTCTGTAAATTTAACACTGATTAAATTTTTCTAATTCTTTTTCATAATTAGGCACGAATAAATCTTTTAACAATAATGATTTACCACTTTTAGCATTAAATGTAATACCATCAGTTTCTTTAGATAATATTCCAGCTTTTGAATCTTTTTCAACTATGTTAAAAGCGACGCTTACAAAAGAACCATTATTTGCAGTTACTTTTGAAGTAACCGTGTAAGTTTTGTTTTTAGTCGATTTAAATTGTTGGATAAATTTTTCCATTGATTTATTCATTTCTTTTGCAATATCTGGTTTTTTCCCTGAAAATGCAAAATATTCAACTCTCGATTTTCCTAAAATTTTGGTTCTTTTTAACGGAGTTAAACCACTTTCAGATTGGGTATTAAGATTTGCAAATGTAAAAGTTGTATCAACTTTTTCTTTTTGTTTCGCAAATGACAAATTAAACATAAGCAGTGCCATAAATAACAGTGTAAGTTTTTTCATTTTATAATCACCTCAAAAAAAATTTTTTTATTTGCTATATTATATACTAAAATTTGCAAATAATCAAATATATTATTTTTTTCAATTGCTTGACATTGTCTTTAAAAAAATTATTATAATTTAAAAAAAGAAAAAAATTTCGAGAATACAAAAAAATAAATAAAAATAAAAAAATAAATTAATTTAAGAAAGAAGGTATAAAAATTAATGAAAAAAATAGGCTTACTTATATTTATTATGCTTGGTCTAGTAATAATGACAAAATTTGTAAAAGTTGATAAAGTCCCTAAAAAAATTTCAAAACAAAAGAGCAAATAATACTTGAAGCTAATAAAGTGAAATACAATAAACATATAAGATTTTATAACAGAATTTTTAAGCGTAGATAAAGGGCTATTATATTATTTTTGAAGATGCTGGAATGGAAAAAAACAATTGATAGATCACAATCAGAAGATATAGACTTAAATATTCCGATAGATAAAGAATTTATAGATAAATTAAAAAGAATTAAAAAGAGTAATGAAAAAAAGATGATCTAGATAAAAAAAGCAATAGCCATGTTGCCAGTTTTGGAAAAAAAATGTTACCCATAAGTGAAAGTATGAAAAAAATTATTACAAAAAAATAAACAATATTTAAAAGATAACTTTTTCGTTGGGTGAAAATCTACATAAACAATTATTAGATAATCTCGAAAAAAATACAACAGTGTCGCAAGAGCTTATAAAGAAGCGTTTGAGAAAAAAATCAAAAGAAGTAAAAAAAATTTAATGGAAAAAGATTATGACAAGAGAAAAATTTTTTTATTACATATAGACAGTTAGTTTACATAGATAGTGGAGAAGATTTTTATAAATGAAATTCGTAAGCAAAAAAATTAGATGCAAGTAATTTTTACAATAAAAAGGAAATGACAAAGATTTCAAAAAAATATTTGATAAAATTAATAAATCATTATTAAAACTTGAAAAAAAGTGTAAAAAAACGAAAAAAACAAATGAAAAAAAGAAGGTTTTGATTTAAATGATCATGATACATTTATAGCAAAAAGCAAAAATTTTCAAAAATTCAGCAAATAAATTTATGACAAGAATTAAGAAAAAAGAAAAAGCAACTTATTCATCTATAAGCGATGGATTTTATGCGCAAACAGAAGAAGGAACTCCAGAAAATGTAGTGGCAACTTTCAATGAAGTCGTAAAAAGAGCACAATAAACTTTTTAGCAAAAACAAGCAAAAAAAATAAAAAAAGTAAAAAGAAAAAAAGCAAAAAAAGTTGTAAAGTCAATTATCGATTTTTACAAGTTTTTTTAGTATAAAAAAATATAAGTTTCAAGTATTTTTATGTTATAATTTTTAGTTATATAGAAATTGAAAAAAAATAAAAAAAATCAAAAAAACAAAAAAAATTTCAAAAAAAGTGTTGACAACAAAATTTTTTTTTGATATAATATATTTCGTCGATAAGAAAAGAGTCGACACCAAGGACAATGGAAAAAGAAGAAGAAAAAGTAGTGTGATAGATAAAAAGCAAGTCAAGATTTAGCAATAAATCTCGTCAATGAATAAAAGGTGAAAAAAGATATAGAAATATATTATTGAATGAAGAGTTTGATCCTGGCTCAGGATGAACGCTGACAGAATGCTTAACACATGCAAGTCGATGGGGAAGCGGTGCTTGCACCGTGAAACCATGGCGGACGGGTGAGTAACGCGTAAAGAACTTGCCGAATGGACTGGGATAACAGCTGGAAACGGCTGATAAGACCAGATATTATGAACTTGTTGCATAGTGAGTTTATGAAAAGAGATGCCATTTGAGAGCTTTGCGTCCTATTAGCTAGTTGGTAAGGTAACGGCTTACCAAGGCGATGATAGGTAGCCGGCCTGAGAGGGTGGACGGCCACAAGGGGACTGAGATACGGCCCTTACTCCTACGGGAGGCAGCAGTGGGGAATATTGGACAATGGGGGCAACCCTGATCCAGCAATTCTGTGTGCACGAAGAAGGTTTTCGGATCGTAAAGTGCTTTCAGCAGGGAGGAAGAAAGTGACTGTACCTGCAGAAGAAGCGACGGCTAAATACGTGCCAGCAGCCGCGGTAATACGTATGTCGCGAGCGTTATCCGGAATTATTGGGCATAAAGGGCATCTAGGCGGCCAGATAAGTCCGAGGTGAAAACTGCCGGCTCAACCAGCAGCTTGCCTTGGAAACTACCTGGCTAGAGTATTGAGAGGTGGACGGAACTACACGAGTAGAGGTGAAATTCGTAGATATGTGTAGGAATGCCGATGATGAAGATAGTTCACTGGACGATAACTGACGCTGAAGTGCGAAAGCTAGGGGAGCGAACAGGATTAGATACCCTGGTAGTCCTAGCTGTAAACGATGATTACTGGGTGTGGGCATGAGGAGTGTCCGTGCCGAAGTTAATGCGATAAGTAATCCGCCTGGGGAGTACGGCCGCAAGGCTGAAACTCAAAGGAATTGACGGGGACCCGCACAAGCGGTGGAGCATGTGGTTTAATTCGACGCAACGCGAGGAACCTTACCAGATCTTGACATCCTCGGAAGGTGATGGAAACATCACCGTGCCCTCGGGAACCGAGTGACAGGTGGTGCATGGCTGTCGACAGCTCGTGTCGTGAGATGTTGGGTTAAGTCCCGCAACGAGCGCAACCCCTATCGCTAGTTGCCATCATTAAGTTGGGGACTCTAGCGAGACTGCCTGCGAAGAGCAGGAGGAAGGTGGGGATGACGTCAAGTCATCATGCCCCTTATGATCTGGGCTACACACGTGCTACAATGGCTGGTACAGAGAGCCGCAATGCAGCAATGCTTAGCTAACCTCTAAAGCCAGTCCAAGTTCGGATTGAAGTCTGCAACTCGACTTCATGAAGTTGGAATCGCTAGTAATCGCGGATCAGCAATGCCGCGGTGAATACGTTCTCGGGTCTTGTACACACCGCCCGTCACACCACGAGAGTTGTTTGCACCTGAAGCTGCCGGTCTAACCTTTCGGAAGAAGGTATCTAAGGTGTGAATAGTGATTGGGGTGAAGTCGTAACAAGGTATCCGTACCGGAAGGTGCGGATGGATCACCTCCTTTCTAAGGAGAGTTTTTTTCTTACACTTCTTCTTCTTTAGTTTTTGGGCGTGTAGCTCAGGTGGTTAGAGCACTGTGCTGATAACGCAGGGGTCGCTGGTTCGAGTCCAGCCATGCCCACCATTCTTGTTTGGGGATATAGCTCAGTTGGGAGAGCGCTGCCCTTGCAAGGCAGAGGTCAGCGGTTCGAACCCGCTTATCTCCACCAATTTTAAGGACAATGGGAAATGAATAGTAGGTAAAAGATTACAACAAAATAGATTATTCTGTTAATAAAAAAAAGCTAATTAAGGGCACACGGAGGATGCCTAGGTAATAACAGCCGATGAAGGACGTGATAAGCTGCGATAAGTCAGGTCGAGATGCACATAATCAATGACACCTGAATCTCCGAATGGGGCAACCCGCATACTTGAAGAGTATGCACGAAAGTGGTAAGCCTGCGAACTGAAACATCTAAGTAGCAGGAGGAAAAGAAAGTAAAAACGATTCCCTAAGTAGCGGCGAGCGAACTGGGATAAGCCTAAACCGTACCGGTGCCAAGCTGGCAGCGTTGCCGGTACGGGGTTGTGGGATTTCATACGACTGATGCCATAATGTCTAAGTAGTCTAGCAGTAAGTAGAATCAGATGGAAAGCTGAACCATAGAAGGTGATAGTCCTGTATCACGTATATGCTATGCTATGACTTGAAACTCCCGAGTAGCGTCAAGCACGAGGAATTTGGCGTGAATCTGCGTGGACCATATCACGCAAGGCTAAATACTGTTATTGACCGATAGTGAAGAGTACCGTGAGGGAAAGGTGAAAAGAACCCTGTGCAAGGGAGTGAAATAGAATTTGAAACCGTGTGCTTACAAACGGTAGGAGCCCTTCGGGGTGACTGCGTGGATTTTGGTTAATCATCCTGCGAGTTATGATTAGTGGCAAGGTTAATTAATGAAGCCGAAGGGAAACCAAGTCTTAATAGGGCGTCTCAGTCGCTAGTCATAGACGCGAAACCTAGTGATCTAGGCCTGTCCAGGCTGAAGCTGAGGTAAGACTCAGTGGAGGGCCGAACTCACCGCCGTTGAAAAGTTGGGAGATGAGATAGGTCTAGGGGTGAAAAGCCAATCGAACTAGGAAATAGCCCGTTCTCTCCGAAATGCATTTAGGTGCAGCCTGAATTTTAGATATCTGGGGGTAGAGCACTGTATGATCTAGGGGGCATATTGCTTACCGAAATCAAGCAAACTACGAATACCATTTATTACTGATTCGGAGTGAGTCCGTGGATGATAAGGTCCGCGGACAAAAGGGAAACAGCCCAGACCACCAGCTAAGGTCCCTAATTATGTCTAAGTGGGAAAGGAGGTGGATATTCACAGACAACCAGGAGGTTGGCTTAGAAGCAGCCATTCCTTAAAAGAGTGCGTAATAGCTCACTGGTCGAGAGTATCTGCGCCGAAGATGTAACGGGGCTAAAGACATAAACCGAAGCTGTGGAAGCGGTTTTGCCGCTTGGTAGGAGAGCGTTCTGTAGGTCTATGAAGGCCGGCTGTAAGGCCGGCTGGAGACATCAGAAGCGAGAATGCAGGAATGAGTAGCGAGAAGGAGGGCGAGAATCCCTCCGGCCGGAAGTCCAAGGTTTCCGGGGGAAGGTTCGTCCGCCCCGGGGAAGTCGGGACCTAAGCGTAAGCAGAGATGTGATTGCGAATGGTAAATAGGTTAATATTCCTATACCACTATCAGTCATTTGAGTGATGGAGTGACGCAGTAAGGTATGTGAGAAGGCTGTCGGATTAGCCTTTCTAAGGGCGTAGCTTGGACACGCAGGTAAATCCGCGTGTCTATAGGTGAGACCTGATGGGTAAGTGCTTTTGCATAAGTCACAGATCCTACACTGCCAAGAAAAACTTCTAACAAGACTCGTTAGTGCCCGTACCCTAAACCGACACAGGTGGACAGAGTGAGAAACTTAAGGCCGACAGGATAACTCTAGCTAAGGAACTCTGCAAAATAGCCCCGTAACTTCGGGAGAAGGGGTGCCTGATATACCTAAAGAGAGAAACACTCCCAGGGGAAACAGGCCGCAGTGAAGAGTCTCAAGCAACTGTTTACCAAAAACACAGGTCTATGCTAAGCTGAAAGGCGACGTATATGGGCTGACACCTGCCCAGTGCCGGAAGGTTAAGAGGAGGAGTGAGAGCTCCAATTTGAAGCCCCGGTGAACGGCGGCCGTAACTATAACGGTCCTAAGGTAGCGAAATTCCTTGTCGGGTAAGTTCCGACCTGCACGAATGGTGAAATGATTTGAGAGCTGTCTTGGCTGGAGACCTGGTGAAGTTGTAATGCCGGTGAAGATACCGGCTACCTGCAGTAGGACGGAAAGACCCCGTGGAGCTTTACTGTAGCTTGGCATTGGGTTTTGGCAATGTGTGTATAGGATAGTTGGGAGACTTCGAAGTTAAGACGTCAGTCTTTTCTGAGTCGCTGTTGGAATACCAACCATATGTTGTCGAAATTCTAATCCGCTTGCGGAGACAGTGCTAGGTGGGCAGTTTGACTGGGGCGGTCGCCTCCAAAAGAGTAACGGAGGCGTTCAAAGGTTCCCTCAGGTTGGATGGAAATCAACCTTCGAGTGCAAACGCATAAGGGAGCTTGACTGCAAGACCGACGGGTCGAGCAGGTACGAAAGTAGGAGTTAGTGATCCGGCGGTCCCTCATGGAAGGGCCGTCGCTCAACGGATAAAAGCTACCCCGGGGATAACAGGCTGATACTTCCCAAGAGTCCATATCGACGGAAGTGTTTGGCACCTCGATGTCGGCTCGTCTCATCCTGGGGCTGGAGAAGGTCCCAAGGGTTGGGCTGTTCGCCCATTAAAGAGGCACGCGAGCTGGGTTCAGAACGTCGTGAGACAGTTCGGTCCCTATCCACTGCAGGCGCTTGAATACTGAAAAGTTCTGTCCTTAGTACGAGAGGACCGGGATGGACAAACCTCTGATGTATCAGTTGTCACGCCAGTGGCACGGCTGAGTAGTCACGTTTGGTCAGGATAATCGCTGAAAGCATCTAAGCGAGAAACCCCCTTTAAGATGAGTATTCACAGTATCCATAGAGACTATGTGGTCGATAGGCTGGAGATGTAAGTGCAGCAATGCATTCAGTTGACCAGTACTAATATTACTTAAGCTTTTTTAATCTTTTACTTGCCTACTATTTATTTCTCATTGTCTTTTGACATTTAATTACTTGTTTGGTGACCATTGCAGCAGAGATACACCCGGTTACATCTCGAACCCGGAAGTTAAGTCTGCTTACGCCTACGATACTTAGTCCGTACTAGGGAAAATAGGTAGTCGCCAAACTTTTTCTTTTGCGTCTCCGTAGCTCAGCTGGTTAGAGCATCTGACTGTTAATCAGAGGGTCGTTGGTTCGAGTCCAACCGGGGACGCCATTTTTTTTTTGAAAAAATTAGGAAAATATGTTATAATAAAAGTTGTTATAGAAGAAGAAATTGAGCAAAGAAAAGTGAAAAAAATAGGAGTGAAAAATAAATATGTTTCAAAAATTAGATGATGTTGTTTTAAAGCATAAGGAACTTACAGAATTGCTTATGAGTCCTGAAGTTGCTAGTGATCCTAAAAAAATTATGGAATATAATAAAGCTTTGAACAGTATTGATGAAGTAGTTCAAAAATATACTTATTATAAAGAGCAAAAAGAAGAAATGGAAAATCTTAAAGAAGATTTGAAGATAGAAAAAGATCATGAAATGAAAGAAATGATGTTAGAAGAAATTCATTTGATAGAAGAAAAAATTCCTGTATTAGAAGAGGAATTAAAAGTGCTTTTATTACCTAAAGATCCTAATGATGATAAAAATGTTATTATGGAAATTAGAGCAGGTGCAGGTGGAGATGAAGCAGCACTTTTTGCTTATGACATATTTAGAATGTTTACTAGATATGCTGAAAGAAATCGTTGGAAAACAGAAATTATTGATAAAAGTGAAATTGGAGTTGGTGGATTAAAAGAAGTGACTTTTCTTATTAAAGGGCATGGGGCTTATTCAAGATTAAAATTTGAAAGTGGAGTTCACAGAGTTCAAAGAGTTCCTGCAACTGAATCTTCTGGAAGAGTTCATACTTCAACAATTACAGTTGCAGTGCTTCCTGAAATTGAAGATGTAAGTGAAGTTGAAATTAATCCGAGTGATTTGAAAATTGATACTTATAGATCAAGTGGAGCAGGTGGACAACATGTAAATACTACAGATTCGGCGGTTAGAATTACACATTTACCAACAGGATTAGTAGTTACTTCCCAAGATGGGCGTTCACAAATTAAAAATAAAGAAGCTGCGATGAAAGTGTTGGCTTCAAAACTTTATGAAATGGAATATGAAAAACAGAGAAAAGAAGTAGAAAATGAAAGAAGATCTCAAGTGGGAAGTGGAGATAGATCTGAAAAAATTAGAACTTATAATTTTCCACAAGGAAGAGTTACAGATCATAGAATTAAATTGACTTTGCATAGACTTGAAGCAGTTTTGGACGGAGATTTGGATGAAATGATTGATGCACTGATTGCTTATGACCAGGCTGAAATGCTTAAAGCTGTTGGTGATAATGAATAAATTACTTGATATATTAAATAAATCTGTTGAGTATTTGGAAAAAAAACATGTAAAAGATGCTAGATTAAAAATGGAAAGTATTTTTTCAGAAATATTAAAAATGCCAAGAATAATGCTTTTATGCAAATTTTTGAAAAGAAACTTTCACAAAATGAAATTAATGAAATAAAAAGAAAAAAATTAACGGATTTATTGAAAAAAATAAAGATGTTTCAAGTTCGATTGAAGTTAAAGATGATGACAGTTTAAAAAAAGTTTACTTGTTAAAAAGTATTGATTTTTTTGAAAAAAATCATGTGAGTGAAGCTAAGTTAAAAGCGGAAATTATATTTTCAAGTGTTTTGGGAATTGAAAGAATGATGCTTTTTTTACAAAGTACAATGAAAAAAATATCTAAAGAAAAAAAGACAAATTAAGAAAAATTTATTTCAAAAAGTTGGGAAAGAAAAATTTTTCCAATACAATATCTTTTGAATGAACAGGAATTTTTATGGAAGAAAATTTTTATGTGGATAAAGGTGTGTTAATTCCACGCCAAGATACTGAAATTTTTGGTTCAAAAAGCTATTGAAATTTTTGAAAAAAATGAAAAAGAAAATAAAAAAATTCAAAAAAATACTTGATATTGGCTGTGGAAGTGGTATAATAGGATTAACAATAGCACTAGAAATTAAAAAAATAGTTATGTTTTTAGGTGTGGATATATCAGAAAAAGCATTAAAAAAACATCTGAAAAAAAATAAAAAAAATACTAGGTTCAAAAAAACATAAAATTTATAAAAATCGGATTTGTTTGAAAATATTGAATTTAAGAGTTTTGATATGATTGTGTCAAATCCACCATATGTTTCTTTGAGTGAAATTGGAATTATGTCTGATGATACTTTACATGAGCCGAGTGAAGCACTTTTTGCAGAAAATGATGGATTATATTTTTATTTGGAAATTTCTAGTAAAGCTAAAGATTATTTGGCTGAAAATGGTTTTTTGATTTTTGAAATTGGATTTAAGCAAGGTGACAAAGTCAAAGAAATCATGGAGAAATTTGGATTTAAGAATGTTGAAATTATTGAAGATTTGAATGGAAATGCGAGAGTTGTAATTGGACAAAAAATTTCATAAATATTTTGGTTTAGAAACAAGCCGTTTATCTTGTGATAAAAAAATAGTTTCAAAAAAATAAATAAAAAATAAAAAAGAGGAGATGAGTTAATGATTTGTGACAGGACGATCATGAAAAAAGCAGGAATTTTATTATTAGGACTGACATTATCAGTATCAGCGTTTGGAGGACAAGCAAAATCTGCGCAAGGGAATTCTCAATTAGAAAATTTAATAAAAAATCAATATAATAATCAGAATATCAATTTGAATACGGATAGAAGCGTAAAAAATATGCAACAAACTGGAAGTTACACAAAACCAAGTAACACAGAGTTTGTATCTACAACAAATGGAAAATCTCAAGATGGGATACCTGAATTGAAATTGACTAGAGAACAATTGCTATCAGTTGCGAACAAAATTTTTCAAAATGAAACTGGAGGTTCAGTAAATAATTTGGTTGACTGGAATGATGGAGAAAATTTCCCATCGCTTGGAATAGGTCACTTTACTTGGTTTAAAGCTAGTGGCGGAAGAAGCGGATTTGGAGATAGTCTTCCTGATATGGTCGCTTATTTTAAGAGTAAAGGTATTAAATTGCCAAAAATTTTGGCAGAAAATAGATTTTCACCTTGGCAAAGTAAGTCTGAGCTTATGAGCAAAAAATCCAGAGGAGATAAAGATATTCAAGAATTAATTTCTTTCTTTGATAACACAAGAGATATTCAAGTGATGTTCATCTATGAGAGATTGAAATCTTCATTGGGAAAAATGTTAAATGCGTCTTCAAACAAAGAAAACTTAAAAAATCAATTTAATAGAATGGTTGAGACTCCAAATGGACTTTACGCTTTGATTGATTATGTCAACTTTAAAGGAGAAGGATTGTCAGGTGTTTCTTCATACAACAATGTTGCTTGGGGACTAAGACAAGTACTTGAAAATATGAAAGGGACAGCTACAGGTCAAAGTGCTTTAGAAGAATTCAGTAATTCTGCAAAATATGTATTACAAAGAAGAGTAAAAAATGCACCAAGAAATGAGAGCAGATGGTTACAAGGATGGTACAACAGAGTTGATACTTATAAAACATTTGTAATAGGTAGTTTGTAATTTTTTTGGCAGGAACTTTTTTAGTTTCTGCCATCTTTTTTAATTCATAAAAAATTTTAAAAATAAGGAGAAAAAAGTGAAAATATCAGATTTTGATTTTGAATTGCCAAAGGAATTAATTGCACAAAAGGCGGCAGAGCCAAGAGATAGTTCCAGACTTTTAGTTTTAAATAAAGAAGAAAAAACACTTGAACACAGACATTTTTTTGATATAATCGACTATTTAAAAAAAGGGGATGTGCTTGTCATAAATAGAACAAAAGTCATTCCTGCAAGAATTTTTGGACATAAAAAGTTGGATGGAGAAGAAATTGGAGCGTTGATGGAGTGCTTTTTATTAAAAAGATATGATTTAAACACTTGGGAAGTTTTGCTAAAACCTGCTAAAAAGTTGAAAATCGGTCAGAAAATTGTATTTAGTAAAGGTCTTTTGGAAGCGGAGTTAATTGAGATTAAAGAAGATGGGAATAGAGTTTTGAGATTTGAGTTTGAAGGAAATTTTGAAGAAATATTGGATAAATTGGGAGAGATGCCACTTCCACCTTATATAACTGAAAAACTTTCAGACAAAAATCGTTATCAGACAGTTTATGCAAAAAAAGGAGAATCGGTTGCAGCACCGACTGCGGGACTTCATTTTACAACAGAACTGCTTAAAAAAATAGAAGAAAAAGGTATTATTTTGACGGAAGTATTTTTAGATGTTGGACTTGGGACTTTTAGACCTGTGCAGGTTGAAGATGTGACTGAGCATAAAATGCATAGTGAAAAATACTGGATTCCCGAAGAAACTGCAAAAATTGTGAATGAAGCTAAAGAAAATGGAAACAGAGTTATAGCGGTTGGAACAACTTCTGTGAGAACATTGGAGTCTTGTGTTGATGAAAATGGCAAACTTCTTCCAAAAAGTGGAGCTACAAATATTTTTATCTATGGAGATTATAAATTTAAAATTGTTGATGCGATAATTACTAATTTTCATTTGCCAAAATCTACGCTTGTTATGTTAGTTTCGGCATTTGCTGGAAAAGATTTTGTATTTTCGGCGTATAAAAAAGCGATTGAAGAAAAGTATAGATTTTATTAAATAGTGCAAGAACACTCGCAACTTTAGTCGTGAGATAAATTGTACGAAAATTTTAGTAAGCATATAGGGAAACTTGTATGTAGACACGGAGCAAAACCGTGCAACAAAGAAACTGAACTGCTGGGAACTCTTAAAGCTAGTATAACCACAACATAATACTTAAGTGAATGGTATAAGTGTGAAGGTAGCGAAAGCAGAAAAAATATACTAGATGGTGCAAGGTTAAATCCTAAACATTATGATAATAGACAATCAGCAGCTAAGCCTGAAAAGGAAAGTTCAACGACTATCCCTCGTGAGGGGAGTACAATACAAGCGATAGGTATTGGAAGTGGTTTCGCCTAAGTCCTTGAAATAGGATATGGATAAGATATAGTCTGTGCTTGTTAGAGATAACAAGAAGTTCAAGGCTAATCTCCTTAATTTATTAAGGAGTGGATATGCCAAAAGAACTGCATAAGTAGTAGCGTACTTATGTGAACGACGCTTCCCGCTGTTGTGGGGTTTTAAAAACTTTAAAAATATTTAAAAATAAATAAAAAATATTACTTTTTTGACAGATAAGATGTAGAATGCATGGTATAATATCTCTGATGAAAAAAATGAAGATTTTCAAAGAAAATCAAATATAGGAAGTATAAATAATCAAAACTTTGTAAGTATACCATATGGAAAATTAAGAGATAAATTAATATACCTATGTAAACTATATGGAATAGAATTTAAGCTGCAAGAAGAGAGTTATACATCAAAAGCAAGTTTCTTTGATGGAGATGAAATTCCAATATATGATAAAGAAAATCTACAAGAATATATATTCAGTGGAAAAAGGATAAAAAGAGGACTATATCAAACAAGCACAGGTAAACTCATAAATGCGGATTGTAATGGAGCATTAAATATATTAAGAAAAAGTAAAGTTGTGGATTTAAGTATCCTATACAATAGAGGTGAGCTGAACACACCTAAAAGAATAAGGGTAGTGTAAAGCTATCAAACTTCTTAGAAAATTTTTGAATATTTTTAAAGATTTTAGAACCCTGCGACTTTAGTTGTGGGAGGTTCAGAGTTTTGGAGATTCGATGTTTGTATATTAAAAAACGAGCCGTGTGCTCGTCTTTTTTGTATGAAAGAAGTCTAAATGTAGAGATGGGGCGTCTCTTTTAGACAATTATTTATATCATATATGTAAATATTTGTCAAACGAATTAAAAAAATTTTTAAAAATCAAAATAATTTTTTTATTTTTTTAAAAAGTATTTTTTAAAATGATTGTTTAAAAGCATTAAAAAAACATTTCCTAAATTTTTCCATTTCTTCTATTTCTTCCATGTTGGGCTCCTTGAAATTTTTCATCTTTTTCGATTGTTTCTGATTCTTTGACGCTTTTCAAGTTATCAGAAAAAAATTTTTGGGCGATGGAAATTTCTTCTGAAAAAAATTATTTTTCAGCTTTTTGAATTTTTTTACTTCAATTTCAATTTTATTTTTTTAATTTTTCGTATTAGTTTTAATATTTTCTTTTTTTCGTTAATTTTTAAAAGTTTGGTCAAAAAAATAAAAAAAATCATTTATCGCATTTTTCTTCTTTTTCGGTTTTTTTAAAAAGTAAAATTGTTCCTTCAAAAAAAGCGCTATTAAAAATTCTGGCTAAACTTTCAGAAGGAATTTCAGAAAATGTTTCCAAAGAAGAATATTTTTAGTGTTGTGATAAAAAAAGAAAATCGTAATTCTATTTTTTTGGTAGGATTTAATAATTTCTTCTCGAATTGGATTATTTATATCAGAAAGTTCCAGCGTCAAGTTTCCAAGTGGACTTCCACCGTAAAATTTATTATTTTTTTATATTTTCAAAATATTTCTCAAAAAAATCTCTAAATTTTTGAAATTGATAAATCATTTACAATTGTATTAAAAAAATTTATCAAATTTTTCAGTGTGATATTTTATAACTTCAAATAAAAACTTCTTCTTTTGTTGAAAAAAATTTGTAAAAAAATAATCATTTGGAATTTTACATTCTTGAAATATGTCAGTTAATTTAGTATTTGAATATCCTTTATAATAAAATAATTTAGCGCTTTGCTGAATTATAATTCTTTTTTTCTTTTTTTCATAAAAAGTTTTTCCTTTCTTATCTTAAAAAAACAATTTTTTTATAATAATCGTTTTTATAATTTATTCCAAATTATAAAAATAAATTAAATATAAAAAAAGATTTGAATAATATACTATATATTTATTAGTATACTAAAAAAATTAATTATTAGCAAGAAAAAAATTTTTATTTATTTTGTTAAAATAATCTAAAAAAAATAAATTTTTAAAAAAATTCTATTTTTAAAAAAATAAGAGAAATAGGTTATAATATAAAAGAATAAAAGAAAAAAATTTTAATAAAAAAATTAGGAGGAAAAATAATGTCAATATTAGTTTTTGGACATAAAAATCCGGATACGGATACAATTTGTTCAGCACTTGCTTACGCTGAATTAAAAAACAAACTAGGAAAAGATGTAAAACCAGTTAGATTGGGAGAACTTAACGAAGAAACAAAATTTGCTTTGGACTATTTTAAAGTTGAAAAACCTGAACTTGTAACAAATGTTGCAGGAAAAGAAATTATTTTGGTGGATCACAACGAAAGAACTCAGACAGCGGATGGATTTGAAGAAGCAAGAGTTTTAGAATTGATTGACCATCACAGAATTTCTAACTTTAATGTGGACGAACCGCTTTATGCAAGAGTTGAGCCAGTTGGATGTACCGCAACAATAATTTTAAAATTATTTAAGGAAAATAATTTAATGCCGTCAAAAGAAGTGGCAGGACTTATGTTAAGCGCAATTATTTCAGATACATTGCTATTCAAATCACCAACTTGTACTCCACAAGATACAAATGCGGGACTTGCGTTAGCAAAAATTGCTGGAGTTAATCCAAATGAATATGGACTTGAAATGTTAAAAGCTGGAACTGCACTAGGAGATAAAACAGAAGCTGAATTACTTACAATGGATATGAAAATTTTTGAAATTGATGGACAAAAAATTGGTGTGGCACAAGTAAACACTGTTAATGAAGAAGAATTATTAGAAAATAAAAAAGCTTTGTTAGATGAAATTAATAACATTATTTCTAAAGAAAACTTGAAATTTTTCATGTTTGTAATTACAAATATTTTATCAAATGATTCTGTTGCAATTGTTGAAGGAAATGGAGATGCAGTTATTGAAAAAGCGTTTGGAAAAAAAGTGGAAGATAATGAAGTTGTTTTAAAAGGAGTAGTTTCTCGTAAGAAACAAATCGTTCCACCTTTGACAAAAGCTATTCAAGCTTAAATTTTAAGACGGGAAATAGAAAAAATGGCAATAGTTAAATTAAAAAAAAGAGAAGAGTTAAAGATACTTTTTGCGGTAAAAATGCCTGAAGTTGTATCAGAACTTTATAAAGAAATAAAAAAAATAAAAAAATAGCTAATTCGAAATTAAAAGAAATTTTTGAACATAAAAAAAGATAGAGTTATTAATATTATTGAGTTGGTTGATAGTTTTGAAAATATTTTTTCGGTGCTTGTAATTTATGATAATATTTTTGACGGAGAAAAGAGCTTTTTAAAATATGATTTAGATATTGAAAGTATTAATTTTAGAATTTTTGGACTTAAATTTTTAACAGCAAAATTGAGATGGAAAAAAATTATCGAAAGTATTAAAGGTTAAATTTTTAAAAAGGAGGATTCATGAGATCAAAAAAATTGACATTGTTAGCTAGTATAATGATGTTGTTTGTATTTAACATAATAAATGCAAAAAATATTAAAATTGTTGAAAAAACAAAAGAAGAGAAAAAATTTGAAAAAATAATGAAAAAATTTGAATTGGAAGCTACAATTCACACAACAAAAGGGGATATTAATGTATTTTTATATCCTGAAGCAGCTCCTGTAAATGTGGCAAATTTTGTATTTTTGGCAAAAAAAGGATTTTATGACGGACTTACTTTTCACAGAGTTATTACAAATGGAATTGTGCAAGGTGGAGATCCAAAAGGAGACGGAACTGGAAGTGCTGGATATTATGTCGATGATGAATTTGTAAACTGGTTAAACTTTAATAATAGTGGAATGTTAGCTATGGCAAATTCAGGAAAGAATACAAATGGAAGTCAATTTTTTATATCGCTTCAAAAAATTCCATCTCTTAATGGAGTGCACACTATAATTGGTGGACTAAAAAGTGGTACTGATTTAGCAGTTGCAAAAATTATAAGACAAGGGGATAAAATTAAGAGTATTGATATAAAAGGGAAAAAAGTTGATGACTTTTTGAGCTATTTTTCTGTGGAAACAGCTGAATGGGAAAGTAAGATGCAAAATAATTAAATAAAGTAAATCAAAGTAAATAAAACAAATAAAAAAGATTGCACAAAATTTAAGGCAATCTTTTTTTTAAATTAATTTTTTTATATCTCTTCTTTTGACTTATCTTTTACATAATCAATAAATTTTAAAAATATTTTGTGAGCATATTCATCTGTAGCTGTCATCATTTCAGGATGCCACTGGATTCCTAAAATAAGATTTTGCGTACTCAAATTTTCAATTGCTTCAATAACTCCGTCGCTGCTTTTAGCAATCGGCTTAAATCCAGGTGCTATTTTATTTATAATTTGATGATGAAAGCTGTTTACAAATCCAATTCCGCTCTCAAAAATATTGTTTAAGAAACTATTTTTATCAATAGAAATTGAATGAGTAAAAACATTCCATTTAGCTTTTTGAAAATGTTTAATCGAAATATTTTCTGCATATGATAAATCTTGGTGCAGTGTTCCTCCAAATACAACATTTATCAGCTGATGTCCACGACAAATTCCTAAAATAGGCTTTTTTAATTTTTCTGCAGTTTTAATCAAAACTGTATCGAAGTGATCTCTATCAGGAAAAATTTCTCCTAGCTTTTCTTTGGGTTCTTCTCCGTAAAGCAGTGGAAATACATCATTTCCTCCAGACAAAATAATGGCATCGACATTTTTTACCATTTCTTCAATAATCTCGTCATCTGTGTTAAATGGCAAAACATATGGAACTCCTCCAGCACGAATGACAGAATCAATGTAGCTCTGATCCAGAGAACTGCGTTTATATCCTGCAAAAAGACCATTTTCAAGATGCGTTGTACTTCCTGAAATACCTATGAGTGGTTTTTTCATTTTTTTCTCCTCTTTTTATGTTATGTATATTTAATTTGTAACTTAATTCTATCATATTTGCAAGTAAAAATACAATTTTTAGGTTAAATTTCAGTAATAAAAAAATATTTTTAATAAAAAAAATTCTTATTTTTTTAAAAAAATTCAAAATATTGATAAAATTAAAAAAATATAGTATAATTAATAGATTAAAGAAGTTCAATTTCTGAAAAATCATATAAATGAATTGATAAAAAAATTTTTGTGAAAAAAAATATTATTAAAAAAATTAAAAAAATATGGAGGTAAATTATGTACACATTGGATAAACAGCTGGTTTTAGAAGATGGTAGCGTGTATAAAGGGTATGGAATTGGTGCAGATGTGGAAATGGCAGGAGAAGTTGTATTTAACACAGCGATGACGGGGTATCAGGAAACACTTTCAGATCCGTCGTATAATGGTCAAATTATCACATTTACATATCCACTTATCGGAAATTATGGTATAAATAGAGATGATTATGAAACTATTAATCCTAGCATAAAAGGAATAGTTACCCGTGAAATATGCAGAAAACCTTCTAATTTTAGAAAAGAATTTACTTTGGATGAAGTGCTAAAAGACTTAAATATTCCTGGAATTTCTGGAATTGATACGAGAAGTCTGACTAAAAAAATTAGAGAGCATGGAACGATAAAAGGAATTATTACAGGAATTGAAAAAGATGCGCAGGAAGTGGCAGAAAATTTGAGAAAAAATAATTTGCCAACTAATCAAATTGAACAAGTGTCGACAAAAAAGGCGTTTTTGTCTTCAGGACTTGGAAAAAGAGTTGTATTGATTGATTTGGGAATGAAATCTGGAATTATGAGAGAGCTTAATTTGAGAGGCTGTGATATTATTGTTATGCCACACGATGCAAGTGCGAAAGAAATTTTAAGACAAAAACCAGATGGAATAATGCTAAGTAATGGACCTGGAGATCCTGTGGATGTGCCAGAAACAATTAGTACAATAAAAGATTTAATAGGAAAAGTTCCAATTTTTGGAATTTGTATGGGACATCAGCTAATTTCGCTAGCTTGTGGCGCAAAGACATATAAATTGAAATTTGGACACAGAGGAGCTAATCAGCCGGTAAAAAATCTTCTTACTGGAAAAGTTGATATTACAGCACAAAATCACGGATATGCAGTTGATATTGACTCGCTTAAAGATACAGATTTGGAGCTTACTCACATTGCAGTAAATGATGGAACTTGTGAAGGTGTTAGACACAAAAAATATTCAGTATTTTCAGTGCAATATCATCCAGAAGCTTCACCAGGACCACACGATCCAAATTATTTGTTTGATCAATTTATTGAAAATATGAAAAAATTTAAATATTAAGTATAAAAATTTTTAAAGTTTTCGATAAAATAAATTTATGAGATAAATTTTTTAATAAAATAAAAATTATTATTTTAAAAGATTAGGAGTTGTTAAAAAATGCCAAAACGAAAAGATATAGAAACGATATTAGTAATTGGTTCAGGACCAATAATAATAGGACAAGCTGCGGAATTTGACTATGCGGGGACACAAGCTTGTTTGTCACTTCGAGAAGAAGGATACAAAGTAATACTTGTAAATTCAAATCCAGCGACTATTATGACGGATAAGGAAATCGCAGATAAAGTTTATATTGAGCCTTTAACTGTGGAATTTGTTTCGAAAATTATTAGAAAAGAAAGACCAGATGCATTGCTTCCTACACTTGGTGGGCAAGTTGGACTAAATCTTGCGGTGGAACTTCACAATTCAGGAGTTTTAGCAGAGTGTGGAGTAGAACTTTTGGGGACAAAACTTTCTTCTATTAAACAAGCGGAAGACAGAGAACTTTTTAGAGATTTGATGAATGAATTAAACGAACCTGTACCAGAATCGGATATCATTCATAATCTTGAACAAGCTAGAGAATTTGTTTCAAAAATTGGTTATCCAGTAATTGTAAGACCTGCTTTTACGATGGGTGGAACAGGTGGAGGAATTTGTCATAACGATGCTGAACTTGAAGATATTGTAAGTAATGGGCTTCGTTATTCGCCAGTAACTCAATGTCTTTTGGAAAAATCTATTGCGGGATATAAAGAAATTGAGTATGAAGTTATGCGGGATAGTAAAGATACGGCAATTGTAGTCTGCAACATGGAAAATATTGATCCAGTTGGTATTCATACAGGAGATTCGATAGTTGTGGCACCGTCACAGACATTGACAGACAGAGAATATCATATGTTAAGAGATGTTTCGCTAAAAATAATAAGAGCATTAAAAATTGAAGGTGGATGTAATGTGCAGTTGGCACTTGACCCAAATTCATTTAAATATTACATAATCGAAGTAAATCCGAGAGTTTCTCGTTCATCAGCTCTAGCTTCAAAAGCTACAGGTTATCCAATCGCAAAAATTGCGGCAAAAATTGCAGTTGGACTTACACTTGATGAAATTATAAATCCTGTTACAAAAAATTCTTATGCTTGTTTTGAGCCATCACTAGATTATGTTGTAAGTAAAATACCAAGATTCCCATTTGATAAATTTGAAAAAGCTGATAGACATTTGGGGACTCAAATGAAAGCAACTGGAGAAGTTATGGCAATTGGGAGAACTTATGAAGAAAGTCTATTAAAAGCAATTCGTTCACTTGAATATGGAGTTCATCATCTAGGACTTCCAAATGGAAATGAGTTTCCATTGGAATATATTTTACGAAGAATTCAAAAAGCTGGAGATGAAAGATTATTTTTCATTGGAGAAGCTCTAAGAAGAGGAGTTACACCTGGAAATATTCATGAAATGACAAAAATAGATATGTTTTTCCTTGATAAAATGAAAAATATTATTGATATTGAAGTGGAATTAAAAGCAAATGTTGGAAATCCTGATGTACTTTTATTTGCCAAAAAATTTGGATTTTCGGATAAAGTTATTGCACATCGTTGGAATACGACTGAAGAAGAAGTTTATAAACTTCGTGAAGAATATAATATTAAGCCAGTTTTTAAAATGGTAGATACTTGTGCTGCAGAATTTAAGTCAGAAACACCTTATTTTTATTCAAGCTACGAAGATGAAAACGAGAGTATTATTGGAGATAAGAAAAAAATTGTTGTATTGGGATCAGGTCCAATAAGAATTGGACAAGGAGTGGAATTTGACTATGCGACAGTTCATGCTGTAAAGGCGATAAAAGAAATCGGATATGAAGCAATTATTGTAAATAATAACCCTGAAACAGTTTCAACTGACTTTTCAATTTCGGATAAACTTTACTTTGAGCCACTTACAGAAGAAGATGTTATGGCAATTATTGAATTAGAACAGCCTGAAGGAGTCGTAGTTCAATTTGGAGGACAAACTGCGATAAATCTTGCTGAAAAATTGGCTAAGCACGGAGTAAAAATACTTGGAACTGCACTTGAAGAAATTGATAATGCTGAAAATAGAGATAAATTTGAAGCATTACTTCATAAATTAAACATTCCACAACCGCTTGGAAAAACTGCGTTTGATACAGAAACAGCTGTAAAAAACGCTGCGGAAATTGGTTATCCTGTGTTAGTAAGACCATCTTATGTACTTGGAGGTCGTGCGATGGAAATTGTTTACAGGGAAGAAGAATTAAGACATTATATGGAAAATGCTGTAAAAGTGTCACCTGATCATCCAGTTTTGACAGATAGATATTTAGTTGGAAAAGAAATTGAAGTAGATGCGATTTGTGATGGAGAAACTGTTGTAATTCCTGGAATTATGGAACATATCGAAAGAGCGGGAGTTCACTCTGGAGATTCAATTGCTGTTTATCCGCCACAAAGTTTGTCACAAGAGCATATTGACACATTAGTTGATTATACAGTTAGACTTGCAAAAGGACTTAATATAGTTGGACTTCTTAATATTCAATATGTAATCAGTCACGGAGAAGTTTTTGTTCTGGAAGTAAATCCAAGAAGTTCGAGAACTGTGCCATTCTTGAGTAAAATAACAAAAGTTCCGATGGCAAACTTGGCTATGAAAGGAATTTTGGGAGAATCATTGGCTTCTAAAGGATATAAAACTGGACTAATACCTATGGCAGATGCTGTCTATACAAAAGTTCCAGTATTTAGTTTCCAAAAATTAAAGGATGTGGATACTACACTTGGACCTGAAATGAAATCAACTGGAGAAGTTATGGGAAGTGATATAAGTCTTGAAAAATCACTTTACAAAGGATTAATTTCTGCAGGAATAAAAGTAAAAGATCAAGGAAGTGTGCTATTTACAATAAGTGGTAATGCAAAGGAAGAAGCATATAAACTTGCTCAAAGATTTTCAAATTTAGGTTACAATTTGATGGCGACTGAGAAAACTGCACATTACTTTAGAGATAGAGGACTTAGAGTCGAAACTGTTGGAAAAATTAATGAAGGTAAATATGAGCATAATGTACTTGATGTAATTTACAAAGGTCATGTGGATATGATTATAAACACTGCGGCTAAGAAAAAAAGTGCAACAACAGATGGATTTAAAATTAGAAGAGCTGCAAGTGAACAAGAAATTGCGTGTTTAACTTCACTTGATACAGCTGATGCACTATTAAAAGTGCTAGAATCTATTTCGTTTAATGTAACATCAATATAAAATAAATCGAAAAAAATAATAAAAAAGATTTTTTAAAAATAAAAAAATTTGGAGAAAAAATGGAAAAAGATAAAGTTTCAATTATAACTCCAATGTATAATGCACAAAAATTTATCGCAAAAGCAATAGAAAGTGTGCGCTCACAAACTTATCAAAACTGGGAAATGCTTATAATAAATGATAAATCAAAAGATAAAAGTTTTGAAATTGCGAATGAATTTGCAAAAAAAGACGACAGAATTAAAATTGTAAATGTAAAAGAAAATGTCGGAGTTGTGAGAGGAAGAAATCAGCTGATAGAAAAGGCGACTGGGAAATATATTGCTTTTCTTGACGCTGATGACTTTTGGCACGAAAAAAAATTGGAAAAGCAGATAAATTTTATGAAAGAAAAAGATGCGGCTATAAGTTGCACAGAATATATGAGAGTTAGAGAAGATGAAACAAAAATAAACGAAGTTATCATAAAAGAAAAAATTTCTTACAAAGATATGCTAAAAAAATAACTATTTAGGATGTCTTACAGTAATTTATGATGCACAAAAAGTTGGGAAAAAAAGATATTTTTAAGCAAAGAGATAAAAAAATGAAGATTATGTGCTGTGGCTGGAAATTGTAAAAGAAGTAAAAATAATTTATGGACTTAAAGAAAATCTGGCATTTTACAGAGTTTTTGGATAATTCTCGCTCGAGTAATAAATTTAAAAACAGCAAAAAGTCAGATGGGAAATTTATAGAAATGAAGAAAAAAATTACCATTTTTTTAGTGCAATTTACTATTTCATTCAATATGCTTTTTTTGCGTTAAAAAGTAAATAAATTTTTGAAAAATAAATAGGAAGGAAGAAATTATGGGAAAATTTTTTGACGAAATTGAATTATTTTTATTTGATATGGATGGATTATTGTTTGATACTGAGACAATTTATGTGGAATATGGGCGTGAAGTGGCTAAAAAAAAGGGATATACAATAACAAAAGACATTGTGGAAAAAACAACAGGTGTTACAAATGATAAAGCAAGAATATTGTTCAAGGAAGCACTAGGACAAGATTTCCCGTATGATGAAATGATGGGGACGGTTAAAAATTATATACTGGAAAAAGCTCTAAAAGGGGAAGTTCCACTAAAACTCGGTGCATTGGAATTGCTTGAATTTTTGAAGAAGAATGAGAAACAGATGATTTTGGCAACTTCATCGGAGTTACATTTGGCAGAAGCATTGACGGAAGGAAAGGACGTAAGAAAATATTTTTCTCATTTAATAACTGCGGAAGATGTCGTTCACGGTAAACCTGATCCGGAAGTGTTTTTAATAAGTGCCAAAAAAGCTGGAGCATCTCCTGAAAAAACAGTTGTATTTGAAGATTCGTTCAACGGAATAAGGGCAGCGCACGCAGCTGGAGCATTTCCCATTATGGTACCAGATAAATTGAAGCCGACTGAGGAAATCTTAAAATTGGTTTGTAAAAAATTTGATAATTTATTGGAAGTGCTTGACTACTTTAAGGGAAAACAATAAATGCAAAAAAGTAAATGGAAAATTGATTAATAGAAGTTATTTTGGAAAAATAGGATAACTTCTATTCTTTTTGTAAAAAAATTCTTTTTTTCAAAAGATTTAAATTAATTGAAAAAAACTAATAAATATAGTAAAATAAATAGTAAAAAGATAAAAATTTTTAGTAAGGTAGATTTTTTTAGGTTTTTTTATGGTTCAGTTTTTTTAAAATAAAGTAAGAAAATTCTAAAAATTTTGGAGGAATGAAATATGAGAAATAATACTTTTGTAATAGTGGGAACGCAGTGGGGAGATGAAGGAAAAGGTAAAATAATTGATGTGTTGTCTCCAAAGGCGGATTATGTAGTGAGATTTCAAGGAGGAAATAACGCAGGACATACGGTTGTCGTAAATGATGAAAAATTCATTTTGCACTTGTTGCCATCTGGAATAATAAATTCAGCTGGGAAATGTATAATTGGAGCTGGAGTTGTAATTGACATTGAAGTTTTATTGGAAGAAATTGAAGAGCTGGAAAAAAGAGGAAGAAAATTAGATAATTTACTTATTGATGAAAGGGCGCATATCATAATGCCTTATCATATTGCAATTGACAAAGCAAAAGAAGAAGCAATGGGAGAAAATAAAATTGGAACAACTCAAAGAGGAATCGGGCCTTGCTATATTGATAAAATTGCGAGAAATGGAATTAGAATAGGAGATTTACTGGAACCAGAAAGATTTAGAGATAAATTAGCTTGGAATGTGGCAGAAAAAAATGATATGCTTACTAGATATGGTAAAGAAATTTTTGATTTAGAAGAACTTTATGATAAATTTATGAAACTTGCTGAAAAAATTAAGTTTAGAATTATTGATGCGGTTGTGGAAATTAATGAAGGGATTGAAGAAGGAAAAGTTGTACTTTTTGAAGGGGCACAAGCGTTAATGCTTGATATTGATTATGGAACTTATCCTTATGTAACTTCGTCATCGCCAACATCTGGTGGAGTAACAGTAGGAACTGGGGTTGCACCGACAAAAATTTCAAGAGTGCTTGGAGTTATGAAAGCCTACACAACAAGAGTTGGAGAAGGACCTTTCCCTACAGAATTGGAAAATGAAGATGGAGAAACTTTGAGAAAAGTTGGACACGAATTTGGTGCGACAACTGGGCGTCCAAGAAGATGCGGATGGCTTGATTTAGTAATCGGAAAATATGCGGTTCTAATTGATGGATTGACAGATATTGTGTTGACAAAATTAGATGTATTGACTGGATTTGAAAAAATTAAAGTTGCAGTTGGTTATGAAATTGATGGAAAAGTTTGTTATTCATATCCTGGAAACTTGAGAAAATCTAAAGATTTGAAAGTAATTTACGAAGAATTGGACGGATGGAACGAAGATATTGCTCAAATAAAAAATTACGAAGATTTGCCTGAAAATTGTAAAAAATATATTGAATATATTGAAAATAAATTGAAATGCCGTGTTTCAATGATTTCAGTTGGACCTGAAAGAACTCAAAAATATTTATAGATATGATTTGGGAGATTTTTGTGAAATAGAAATTTTTTTGAATTAATTGAAATCTATAAAAAAATATAAGAGAATAAAAAGATATTTTTTTGAAATTAACTTTAAAGAAAGGAATGATTAATGAAAAAAATTATTATTAGTATTGATGCTAGTTATAGGAGCAATTTCATTTTTCAGCTAAAGCACAAAATAGTAAAAAAATCAAAAAAATTGATAAAACTGTGAGTGAAAGTGTTGCACAAAATTTATCTTTTGATACAATTACTTTAAAATTAGTTGGACAAGGATTATCGAAAGATGATGAAAAATAAAATAGAATTAGAATATGAAAAATTTTTAAGGCAATTGGAAAAAAATAAAAAAAGTTTATACAGAAAAAGATTTTTCAAGTAAATGGTAAAAAAAGCCAAAAAAATTATGATAAGTAAAATAGTTTCTACCAAAAATGATAAGAAATTTTTATTGAAAGTGATGAAGAAATACAAATAATTGGATTTTTTTAGACGAAACTAATGAAAGAGATAAAGGAATTAGATATAAACCATTTGATGTTAAATTTACTGAAAAATCAAGATTGGGTAAAGAAAATTTATTTTTAAGGATGGAGCGATTTATATTTGGGATAATTAATTTTTTTAATTTTATAATCTTTTTGTCAAGAAAGGAATGAGAAATGAAAAAAAGTTTTAATTTCAATTGTATTTTTTTAATTTCAATAACTGTATTTGCAGATATTAATAGTGAAATAAAAAAATTTGAAGCAACTTAAAAGTAGATAATGAATTTATTGAAGGATATAAAAAGGCAGTAAATGAATTTTTCTTCTACGAAAAAAAATTATCTGACAAATATATGGTAGAATATCTTAATATCGGTATGATTTATTTAAAAAAATTCAAAAATATGATGAAGCAATAGAGCTGTATAATAGAATTTTTAAAGAGTAATTTAAAAAAATGTGAGTACTAATTATTGGGCTTATTATGGAATTTCATCTGCGTATTTTTTTACAAAAAGGATTTTTAAAAAAATTCATTTGAGTATGGGAAAAAAAGCGATAGAAATGGATATTAAGCAGAAAAAAAGAATTACCGTTTATTCCAAAAAGATGAAATGGAAGATTATAGAAGAAGAAATTTAGCAGAAAGAACTTTTTTTATCAGGATACTCACAAGAAAAAAATATGAAGAAATATTAAATATATTTTTTAGAAACAATCAAAGACGAAAAATTATAAAAAAATGTTATTTCAAAAAGATGAGGTAATAATAAAAAAACATTAGTGAGTGCAACGATGCAAATTAGGAAAAAAAGATGAAAAAAACTTTCTGATAAGTATTTGAAAGAATTAGAAAAAGTTAAAAAAATTTTTTTAAAGTTGTCAAAGTTGATTAAAAAAAGTAAAAATTTGTGTATATGAAGGAGAATTATGAATAAAATGTTAATTATATTATTTGGGATTTTTGACTATTTTATCATATTCTTCTGAATTTCAAATAATAACATGTTATGAAAATTGTTATCGTAAAAAAATTCACAAATAAAAAAAATAAAAAAAGTATGATTGAGAAAAAAATTAGGGCTTGAATTTAACTGGAATTTAGATTCAGAGTATAAATTTACAAAAAATAAAAAATAAGTAGGAGGAATTAGAAATGGCAGATATGAGCATATATTCAAATCCGTTGGCGGAGAGATATTCGAGTAAGGAAATGTTGCATATTTTTTCACCAGAGTTTAAATTTAGAACTTGGAGAAAATTGTGGATAAATTTGGCGGAGGCTGAAAAAGAGCTTGGGCTTGATTTTATTACTGATGAACAAATTGAGGAACTAAAAAAATATAAAGATGATGTTGACTTTGAAGTTGCGGCTGAATTCGAGAAAAAATTGAGACATGATGTTATGGCTCATGTGCATACTTATGGGGAACAAGCTAAAAATGCAAGAAAAATTATTCATTTAGGAGCGACAAGTGCGTATGTAGGAGATAATACTGATTTGATTCAAATTAAGGAAGGGCTTTTAATTATTAGAAAAAGACTGCTTGTCTTAATTGAAAAAATGAGAGATTTTGCGTTGCAATACAAAGATTTGCCAACTTTAGGATTTACTCATTTCCAAGCAGCACAGCTTACTACTGTTGGAAAAAGAGCGACTTTATGGCTTCATTCGTTGCTTCTTGATTTTGAAGAATTGGAATTTAGATTAGAAAACTTGAGATTTAGAGGAGTTAAAGGGACTACTGGGACTCAGGCTAGTTTTAAAGAATTGTTTGAAGGAGATTTTGAAAAAGTAAAACAGTTGGATAAATTGGTTACTGAAAAAGCTGGATTTGGTAAAAAACAAGGTGTTTCAGGGCAAACTTATGATAGAAAAGTGGATGCACAAATCTTGAATTTATTATCAAATATTGCTCAGTCTTCACATAAATTTACAAATGATTTTAGATTGTTGCAACATTTGAAAGAATTGGAAGAACCATTTGAAAAAAATCAAATTGGGTCAAGTGCGATGGCATACAAGAGAAATCCAATGAGAAGTGAAAGAATTTCATCACTTGCAAAATATGTAATTTCAAGCTCACAAACAGGTGCGTTAGTTTTTGCAACGCAATGGTTTGAAAGAACATTGGATGATTCTGCAAGTAAGAGATTATCTATTCCACAAGCATTTTTGGCAGTTGATGCAATTTTAATTATTTGGCTTAACATTATGGATGGAGTTGTTGTTTATCCAAAAGTAATTGAAGCTAATATTCAAAAAGAATTGCCATTTATGGCGACTGAAAATATTATTATGGAATCAGTTAAAAAAGGAATGGACAGACAAGAAGTTCACGAAATTATTAGAGAACTTTCAATGGAAGAAACAAAAGAAATTAAATTGAATGGAAATCCTAACAGATTGATTGACAGAATTATAAAAGATGGTAGATTAGGACTTAAAGCAGAAGATATGGAAGGTATCTTGGTTTCTGCTAATTATACTGGATTTGCTGGGAAGCAGACTGAAGATTTTGTGAAGAATGAGATTAATCCGATTTTGGATAAGTATAAGGATGAGATTGTGGAAGATAGGGAGGAATTGAGGGTTTAATGAAAAATAATATAATTGATTATGAAAATTCTTGGAAAAGGAAAAATGAAGAAAGAGAATATTTTAATTCAGAATTTTTGAATAAAATAAATATTAAAAAATATAAAGATGAAATTGAAAAATTTGATGCTTTAGCTATAAAAAAATCGTGCAAAAATATAAAATTTCTAAAAAAAACAATTGACGAAATAAAGGATTACTGTTTTTTTCATATTTGCCAATGCTTACAGGAATGGAAAAAGGAAGCAGTTAGCGAACTGTTAAATGAAAAAAATACAATATTGATGAAATGGAAATAGACATTCCAAATAAGTTGTTTTTTGAAGATGAAGAAGTAAAAAATGAGCAGAAACATTGGTTTCAAATGTATAAAATGTTATTTGGAGAAACAGAAATTGAAGAGTTTAAAAAAGAAGATTTGATTCCAATTGCGGAAGATGAAGAATTTATGTTATTCATTGAAAGAAGAACTGGAGAAGTGTATATTAATATTTATGAATTATTCTTTTTTTGTGCAATTTCTGATAGTTTTGATGAGTTTTTAGATGCAATTAAAAAATAAGTAAAAGATGACTTTATGAAATTTATAAAAAAATGGAAATTACTATTTTTATTGATATTTTTGCATTATAATGTTAAGTTTTTTGTGTAAGTAATACTGGGAACAGCGATATTAGCACTTACAGCACTAATAGGAAGAGCATGTATAGTTGATCCCGGGTAAATGTCCGTAAGGATGTGGAAAAATGAAAAAGAAAAAACCTCTCACAAGAAGCCAGAACATGGCAAGAATAAAATCTAAAAACACTAAACCTGAGATTTATATTCGGAAATTGCTTTATAAAATGGGATATAGGTACAGAGTGAACTATTCACAGCTTCCAGGAACACCTGATATTTTTATTCTGAAATATAATACAGCAATATTTGTAAATGGGTGTTTCTGGCATAGACATAAAAATTGTAAAATTGCAACTTTTCCTAAGACAAACACGGAGTATTGGGAAAAGAAGTTCAAAAGAAATGTGGAGAGGGATATTGAGGTTTATGAGAAACTTTTTGAGATGGATATTAGTGTGATTACGATTTGGGAATGTGAAATTAATAAAATGCAACGAAATGAAGAATATAAGGAAAAATATTTGAAAATTTTGAAGGATAGAATCGAAAGAGTCTTTAATTATGAAGAAAAAAAGACATTTCAGTTCAGATGGAAGTTGCAGAGAAAAAAATAAGAAATATCCAAAAAAATTTAAGGAGCGAAGTAATGAAAAGTAAAATATTATTAATTTTTTTCAATTTTTTTATACTTTCTTTTTAATGTTTTTTTCAAATTCAAATCCAAATTCTAATGAGAAATTTAAATTGGCAAAAATCATATTTGGAACAGAAAGAATATGTCAAAAGCCGAAAAAAATATATTTGGAATTGGCTAAAAAGAAAGATGTTCATGCGATATATAATTTAGGTTATCTTTATATGGAGCAAGGAAAAAAATAATAGAAGGCGAAAAAGTATTATAAAATGGCTGCTGATATGGGATATGATGATGCGATGTTTAATTTGGCAATGTTTTTATGATAGACAAAAAGAATTATGATAAAGAAAAAAATTTTATTTAGAAAAAAATTGGCTGCAAAAAAATCAAAATGATGCAATATTTCAATTGGCAATTATTTACAGGCAAGAAGGAAATTATCAGAAGGCTGATGAACTTTATAATCGATTATTGAAAGAAAAATATCAAGAAAGCGAAGTTTTCTATAATTTAGGAGTTTCTTGCTACTATCAAAAAAAATACGATGAAGCAGAAAAGTATTTTTTGAAGGCAATAGAACTTGGAAATAACGATGATCCTGAATATAATTTAGGAATTTTATATAAAGTTCAAGGAAAATTCGCACAAGCTAAAAAATATTTGATACCGCTTGCTCAAAAAGGTAAAGTAGATGCGATGATGAATGTGGGAGCAATTTATCGAGATGAAAAAGATTATAGCAATGCTAAAAAGTATTATAAAATGGCAATGGATAGAGGTTCACGAGAAGCGGAAGTAGAATATAATACTATATTGATATTGGAAGAACATGGTTTTTAAACATTAACTTATAAATTGTATTAAATTGTGTCTTAAATTTTTGATATTTCAAAATTTTTTACACACCCAATTTACTGGATTATCTATTAGTTTATACAAAATTATAAACACACTCGAGTTATATATTTAATATTACAATTTATAAATTTAAAAAAATGTTGCATTTAATATTACAATTTATGATAAATTTAAAACTATTTAATTTTATCTCTTAAAGTTTCTAGTGAGTTTTGAATATGTTCTAAATCTATAAAAATAAATATTTACAGTTGTTCCATCACCGGAATTAAATGAAATTTCCGAATGTTCTTTCATTTCATCATTCAAAGGATATAAAAGCCATATTTCTGAGGATGTATATTTTTTTGAATAAGCGTACATTTGATACATATCACTTTGAGAAATACCATAGTTAATACGTTCGTTATTAACGAGTTTCTTCCATTTGGTATCCATAATGATAGTTCGTTTTCCATGTTTGCAAACAATATCAGGTCTTAAAGCAAATTGTAGTCTTGGCTCAGTAAATAAATAGTAACTTTTATCTTGAATTGATATTTCCCAACCAACTTCTTCTAGTATTTTTTTCAAATATTTAGCTACATAGCTTTCATATACTTTTTCCATTGGAAACAGTAATGCTCTGGAATTATTGTTTCCAGAAAAAGTTGTAAAAGATTTGTTTAGTAAAAATACTTTTGACCATTGCATAATCATTTCATAATCTCTATTGTTTCTATTTATTCTAATCTTTGAAAAATCTGCTATATAATTAATAGAAGTATCTATCATTTCAAAGGAAGTTAATAATTGTCTTATTTCTTTAGAATTTTCTGAACTTGTTGTAAGTTTTTGTAATTTTTAATAGTGTAGCCTTAACTAGCTTATTTTTCAACTCTATTAGGATTAAATTCATCATAGGTGACATAAAAAAATGTTCCTTATGTACTATATTTGTTTTAAAATGCTGTGATGTTAATAGTTTCCCTTTATAATAATTTAAATTATCTTCTTTAAAAAAATATAATCTGATTTAATTCCTATTTTTTTATTAATCGTCTTATTTCTTGTAAATACATATTGATAAATATTTCGTAGAGGTTCATACGATCAACTTGAATACTAGAGTCATTAAATACTTTACTTGGAAAGTCTTTCATACTTCTTAACATATTGAGAAAAAAATCTTTTTAGTATTTATATTTTTCTGAATCATCACTATTTGTAAAAACTTATTTTTAGGGAGAATTTGTATTTGATATCCATTTTTCATTTGAATTAAGCCTACATAGTTTTTTTAATTGATACAACATTTCCAATATTACGTTTATATGAAATTCTCATGAAATCAAGTACATCTTCAACTTCCTCATTTCCAGTAAATTGATGAATAAATTCAATTAGATTTTTCAAAAGCTACAGTATCTAAATATTTGTATTTTTTTCATCATTTTTTTAAAATTAGAGTTTCCAGTGATTATATCAAACTCTTTTTACTTCTAAAAGTTTATTCATTAAATCACCACTTTCTAAAGAATCTGTTTATAACTTTCAATATTAAGAAAAGCTTCTTTATTAATAGTATATTTTTTTCTCTGGAAGATCTATAACATCAGTTGCATCACCTTTGAATACACTCTTCACTTTTATCTTTTCATCAAGAATAAACTTTATCGAAGGGTCTGATTTTTCATTATCACCGAGAATCAACTGTATCTTCTGATAATCTTCATAGAAATATTCTTGTAAAAGTGGAATTATAGATTTTTCAAAAATAGAACCTAACGTATTAATATCAGGAGAATCAATAAGTTTTATAAAAAATGCATGTCCAATTGTATGTTCTCTATCATATAAAAATGTTATTCTTTCATTAATCTTTTCAAGTATTGGGGCAATTTCAACTCCCTCGACTGTAATATTTTTTAATATATTTGTATCAGGCATCATTTCAACAAACTGGAATCTTCTACGAAGAGCTGTATCCATAAGAGCAATTGAACGATCGGCAGTATTCATAGTCCCTAAAATATAAACATTAGAAGGTACACTAAAAAATTCACCTGAGTATGGTAGAACAGCTGATGCTTGTTCCACTTTTCCCTCACGCTTTGTATCTTCAATTAATGTAATCAGCTCACCAAAAATTTTTGAAATATTACCTCTATTGATTTCATCTATTACAAAGACAAATGGTTCTAATACCACTTCTTTAGGATTGTTTACAAGGCTTAGTATTTTGTCAGCTGAAATTCTATCTAATGGATATACTGATTTTCTATCTAGTTTTATTCCAGCATTTAGCTCAGTAATATTTATTTTCTTTCCTATCATAAGCCATTTTACTTTACGTTTTCTAGGCCATAAACCCTCTTCTTTAACATATTCATAGTCACCCATAACAATACCAATTCCATCAATTGTCTTGTTACTCCTTTGAGTTACAATAATATCTCCAATATCCATCTCATCCTGGAAATTTAAAAGAACGCGTCGAGCCATTTCATTTAATCCCACTGTATCTGTTGTAATGGTTTCTGGTTCTTTATCCCATCCAATACGAATGGATCCTTCTTCAAAACATTTTTTCTTTAAGTCAGAGACACCTCTCTTATCAAGAAGTACACACCAAACTTTTGCATTACTTACATCTGGCATATTTTTAGCAGCTATAATTGCTTTTTTTCCAGCTGTAACACAAAATTTTTTAAAAATACCTGCTTCAATGGTATATCCAATATCTTTCTTTTCATCACCAACAATTGGTTTAATTCCTTCAATAAATTCTTCATAACCGAATGATTGATGAAATGTAGTAAATGCAATACGACCTTCTTTTTTCAATTCATTATACCTATGCAATACTTTTTCATACTCTTCGGATTGTACATCTTCAATATTTTTATTTTCACATATTGCTACTGCATAAATGACAGTGTTATAAGTTTTTCCAGTCCCTGGAGGACCATATAAGATTGTATTTAATTCAGGTTTTATTCCTTTCATTTCTTCCTCCACATTTTTTGATAACCTTAATTCTCGTTCACTAAGAATATATTCATAAAATGGAACTAATTCTTTAGCAGCTTCGATAGAATCTTTTATTATCTTTGATGCGTTACTTTTTTCATATGGACCAATTATATCTCTTACAACTTTTAGTTTTTTTATTTTTTCTAATTCAATTGTATTATTATCAAAACGTCTGCATGTTCCATTCAATAAATCAGCTTGATAATAAATTTTTGAATCTTTCTTTATTGGAACATCAATTATTTTATTATGAATTTTATAGTCTAAATCTTCACAAGCATTATCTTTACATTTACCTGCTTTATAGTCGAGAGATTCTGCTATATAGTTAGCATAAGCTATGAACTCTTCCCTTGCTTTTTTACCAGCTTCCTTGAACTTTTCCATCTCATTCATTCGATTTCCTGCTTTTTTTGGGTCTTCGTATTTTTTCCCAGAATAATCTCTTAAATAGGAAGTAATTCTTTCAAAATCAAATGCAATATTATTAGTAATCATATTTTTATCCCTTCCTTAAATTTTTTTCACTAATTTTTTTAAAAATATGAGTAGTTTCTTTAATTAGCTATTTCAAATATTCTAAAATATTTTCTAATTGTAATCCCATTCCAATTTTTTTAAATTTTTTTAATTAATATTGAATTTCGAATGATGAAAATTATAAATCATTTTTTTCACCCATATTTCCATTCTGATTTTTATCATTCACTTTCTAAAAAAATCATATAATTTAATTATATCAAAAAAATATTATCTTTGTAAATTTTTGAGAAATAAGACAAATAATAGCCGTATTTATAAAATAAATGAATGATGAATAAGAGAAACAAGAAGAATCTAATGAAAATCTTCATTTCTCAAAAATAAAATCTCTAACCTTTCCAGCAACTTCCTTTTTAGCAAAAAAATAATTTCTCAGATTTAAAAGATTTAGTAAAAAAATAAAAGTTAAAGATGAATAACTTCCTCCACGATTATAAACTCTATCAATTGTTATATCAGAAATCCAAGAATAAGGAATTATGTATGCTGGATAGACAGAAAATAAATATCTGCTTCCAATTTTTAAATCACTTTGTGCGACCATTCCAGTTTTAACTATTTTCTCAGAGTTGATAAAATCTTCTTTTGCATAATTTAAAAATCTGTATTTTTCTAAGTTATCTAGCATTTCGGCTAATCTTTTATTTTCTTTCTTTTTCATAAATAATGCAAATAATAATAGAAAAAGTATAATAAACCATAAGAAAATTGGGATACCAAATTTAACAAAAAGATAGCAAGAAGTCTCCTTCTTCTGTAAGTGGGAGATGAATTGCAAAATATAGCTTGAAATAACAGCTCTTATATGGTATAATACTCATAGTCAGGGCAGGGACTGCCCATTGAGCTTGGTAAATATATTTGCAAAAGCAGATACTTCCCAAGAAGCTCTCTCTTCTACAAGTGGGAGTAGTTCACTGAATACAAATGACATAGGATTTATTGGAAAACCAGGAAACTCTTGTGCAAATTTTAACTCTTTTAGATATTCAGCATACCCGCCGAATAAGATATAAATGGTGTCTATTGTCAACAAAAAAATTTCTGCATAGTAAACTGGTTTTGCTGTTCTTTCCATTTTTAATAAATTATAAAAAAATTCTCGTGGTTCTAAGTCTTTTAAATCATCATTAATTTCAGCGGATATAATTTTTTGCATGTTTCTTTTTCTTAATGTTAAAGAAAAAAATATTGATAGAATAAATAAAAATGGTATAAACATTGTTCCTATAATTATTTCATATATTCCCATTTAAAACACTTCCTTTTTTTAGTATAAGATTTGTTATTTTTTTAATAAATATAATTAAATTTTTTTAAAAATTCTATAACTACAACATTCGAAGTTTAATTATAATTAATAGTGTATGGTATTGAATATTCCTTCAAAATAGGTGTCAATTTATTAATTTCATCTAAAACCATTTGTTCAGTAACAAAAAAATGTAAATTTACTTGTCTGAAAAAAATCGTTTGACTACTTTTTGAATTTATCGTATGAATCTTTATCAATCCTCTGCAACTGTTACGAAAAACGACTGCAATAAAATTCTATGTAATCAATATCAGAAAGTGGAATCTTTTTTTGTAGGCATAGAGTTTAGGCATAAAATTTCATTTTTCTATGTAAAAAAACATTCCATTGTGTTCTTTTCTTTTTTTATTAAATAGATAATAGTTGTGATACTGATAATAAGTATTACCAATTGCAATATCAACATAAAAAAATAAACATTATATTTTTTTCTCCTTATTTTTTTAATTTTTGTAATTAAAAAAATTTTTTTATTTCTAAAAATCATACAGACTCTTAGAAATAATCATATAAATCAACAATCATCACATTATATTTTTGTAAAAATATTTTTTTCAGCAAATAATAATCAATTGCCTTGATAGACATTTCTATAAATTTTTTTCTCTTCTTTATCAAAAAAATTTGAAAAAGTGGGATTTCTTTCTTTTCTGCCTTTTTCCAGCATTAGCCGCATAAAATTTGGCATAACGGATATTATCAATTTCTATAAATTCTATTTCATTGTTTTTCATATAATAATTTTATAATTCTTCCACTTATAATTAAAGAATATTTTTCTTTTTTTGAGATTTTTCCAAAAAAAGCTAAAATTGACGGCAATCGTTATAATCATAAAAAAATAACGAAAAAAATATCTTTTGATGTAAAAATTTTTTTAACAATTCATTTAATTTAAAAATAGAGTATTGTAATAAACATAATAAATAATATAATACATAAAAAAATATATGAATTATCTTTTTAGTGGATGAATTTCAAATTCATATGGCAATGTCATTTCTTCAAGTTGTTTCAATTTTTCTTTCGATGAAAGAAATATTTACTTTTATAATAATAGCCAAAAAAATAAAAGAAAAAAACTGAACCTCCACTATAAACCAAAAAAATATTATTTGTTTTTGGGGAAGTTTTATCTAAAAAAATATAATTGCATTAGAGCAATGATAAAAAAAATAGTAACGATAAAAATCAAAAAAATATTTTTTTACAAATTTTTTTCTGTCTTGGAATATTAGGAATCAACATATCTAATTTTTTTCATCAAAGATATAACCCCATCTTTTACGATTTTTTTATCCATTTTTATACCTCCTAACTTCATTTATTAGAAATAGTATTTTTAAAGTTGTTTTTATTTTTAATTAACAGATATTTCCAGCAATCCTAAAATTTCTTCTTTGCTTAATGGCTCAATAAGAATGTATGAAGCGTCAATAAAACGATACTTATCTTTTTGGTAATTTTTTTATAAAATCATCATAATCTAATTGACCAGCAACTTGATAACTGTTTGGATCATTTTTTTATCTCCATCAATAGTAACGAAACCTATATTCCAAAAAAAGCTATATCATCATTTTTTTAACGATATCTAAATTATGAAATTCAACACTAGGTTTATATGGAAGAATTGTTCTAACATTTTCTGTCAGACTATAAGCTCCCATAATTTTTCCTTCTTCATCATTTTTAAAAAAACGTTGATTTGCCGAATAAGCATCTAAATTTTGAATGTTTCTTACTATTCTTGAAAAAGTATCTATAGGATTATTTGAATTATTTATTTCATCTATCATTTCTTCATTGAAAGAAACAGGTCTAGTTGTACCAAAAATAAGATAAGTATCTGATTCTCCGCTTTTTATATTTTCTGTAATTACTTTTATTCCATAAAGTATATCTGATTCATAGTCGAATTTATCAATGTTACCAGCAGTATAAACTTCACCTCTCTCATTCAAAATCTCCGAATCAAATTCTTTAGCCAACGCTTTTATATATTCCAATGCCAAAAGCCAATCTTCCCTAGATGACGGCGTAAAAATCCTTACAACATAATTGTTATATTTTGTGTCATAAGATAGTTCAAATCCTCTTGCACTTTCCTTATCATCTCCTATTAAAAGACACTGATAATTAGAAACTGGAGATAACAGCAAATCATTAATATCAATATTTCCAGTATTGTAGCTGTAAAGCTCCTTATCCAGCAAACTTAATGCAGTTTCAACATTTAAAACTGCTTTATACCCTAAAAATTTTTTCTTGTTTTTCACATAAAAACTTATACTCATTTTTTTATCCTCCATATTTTTTTGATTTACTAATTTGTTTTTTTAATTTTATTCAAATTTCTAAAAAGATATAATGTATTATTTTATTAATTTATTTAATTTTTTTCTTTCAATTCATCATCAACTTCAATTTTTTTCTAAGTTTTTTTATATTTTTCTATTATTTCATTAGGAAAAAAATATCCTGTATCTTTCCATTTTTTTGCAATGTATTAGTTCCTCCATATCTCACATTTACATAAGGAGAATTTAGGGCACATATAATTAAATTTTTTTCCTGTCCCTTCAAAATTTTCTAGAGTTCTAACTGCAACATCTAAAACTGTAAATTCTTCATATTTAAAAATTGATTTTTATCAGTAGGAGATCCTTTCATTTTTTTCTAATGGTAGTCTTTTTTTCTACGAGTGAGACAAGTTTTTTTCCATATTTTTTCTTTTTTTGATATATCATATATTATATAGGGATTTTTTTAGAAGATTACTTTGTAAATATTCTAAAGCATACAGTTCAATGTCTATTTTTTTATATTTTTGCTATATCATAAGAATATCCTTTTTTTCATTAATTCTTTTTATATTATTTACAGTTCTTTTCAGAATTTAAAATCTCATTGCAAAATTTTTTTATAAAATTATTATTGATTTTTTTCATCATCTTTTTATATTTTTTTGAATCATCATAACAGAACGATAATCGTTTTCTGTTGAAGATAAATATTTTGCTTTTTTTAAATATTTTTTTCAATCAGCATTTCTTTATTTTTCTAAGGATGAAATTCCAAAAAGCAGGTCCTTCATTTAATAAAGCAGTAATTAAATATGAAATATCATTAAATTTTTTTATTAGAAATATTTTTCTTCATCTAATAATTCTAGTAAATTTATTTTTTTGCACAAGTTAGAGCAGTATATGCTGGGTCTATTTCATTGTGACAGCCTTCTTCTAATAACCAATCTTTTATTTCATCATTAGTAACTTCTAAATATGCGATGGAATGTACTCTTCCCCATCCTTTAACCTTTTTGACAATTTCAAAAATCTCTTCATTTGAATTTTTCTAGCCTAGTTATTATATCTAAACAAAATAAGGTAAACTCGTCAGAAAAGAGCCAAAGTTTTTATTATTTCCATTGCACTAACATCTTTTTCAACTCCCATTAATAATAATACAGCTAAAGAAAATTTTTATACTTTCTTTATTTTTTTAGAAGTTTTCAATTGAGAGATAGTAAATTTATACAAATTATTGGCATTTATTTTTTCACTTTCTTGAATAATCCAATTTAGCAAGGAAGTTCTTAATGAAACCATTAAAAAAAATCTAAATGGTCTAAATTATTTTTGAGCTTCTTTAAATTTTTCCTTCTGAAATTTGAAATACAATATTCTTCAAAGTTTCTATATTTTCTTCATTTGTATCAGTATGATATAAAAAAACGCCATCCATTGCACCATCTGCCCAAGGAATTCCATTCTCCTCTTCTTGAGGCAAAGCAAAATCTTCAGGTAATTTTTCCACACTCTCGAATAGAAGATTTGATTAATTCATATATAGATAAATTTTTTTGTTTTTCCAATTTTTTTATTCTCCTTTTTTTCCAATTTTTTTGTTACCATTAATTTTTTTATTAGAAAAAAATAATTGTTACTACAACTACAATAATAAGTATATTTTTGAAAAAAATTTCATAAATCCTCCATTATAATTTTATTATATTTTTACCATTCATTTACAGAATATAAAAGAGCAAGCCTAATTTGTGTCAAAAGTTCTTCCGTAAGACTGTCATATTCACTTTCAAGCCCTTTTTCGTGTGCATAATAAGGAGGGCTGTCATTCCAGGAACCCATTCCGCCAAAAACATTAGAAATTTTGGCTGAATAAAAAAGTCTTGCATTTATTTCAGGTATTTTTCAAAAAGAGTTTGTCCATAAAAAAAGTATTTCTTATATTTTCAAAACTTTCCCCATTTAGAATGCTAAAAGCTTTTTCTAAAGATATTTCCAAAATTTGAAAAATTAATTTTATCAGCCAAAATTGCTATTTTACTTAATACATTTTTAAAATCTTCTGTATTATCATAAAATTTAAGTTTTTTTCATTGATAGAATTTTCGTATTTGTGAGCAGTATAAGTAACATTCCATCCACCACTTGTTTTCTTCCATTTTGGTGTAAAATAAAGAATCAAATTGTTTTTAAAATAGCAAATAAGTTTAATCTTATTTGAATTTAAATCGTTGGGAATATTTAAATTTTTTTAGATGAGACAGGTAATAAAAATTTTTATGTCTTCTAATCCTAAATTTAAACAATAGTCAAAACCATTCTTCAATATTTTTCAGCTTTGTAGCTATTTTTCTAAAAAAATCCACTTTGTTTTTTTAGAGAATAGAAATTCAATATTTTTTTCATATTCAAAAGGAAAATATTCGATTTTTAGTTTTTTTGTTTTTTTAAGGCAAATTTTACGGCTAATGTAATATCACAAATTTGTACAATTTCTATATTCATAAAAAAATAACCTCCATTTGAATATTTTTGTATATAATTTTGAACATTTCAACAGTTTTATCTTATTATATGCTCATCTAACTGAATAAAGCAAACGATTTTTTTATTTTTTTCAGTTCCTCTATACTTGGTAATATATCGTTTTTCCCTCGTCATCTTCCAGTCCCACCTGAGCAATTAAATGGTCAGAAAATTCATCTTCGTAAATATCGCAGGTAATAAACGGAACACCTTTAATACACAGAGCATCTTGCACATCTACATAATAGATTGTATTTCTAAATACATCAAGGGTTGATTCATTAATAATAATTTTAACCTTTTCCAACATAAAAAAATTTCTTTTTTTCCTTCTAAACATTTCATTATCCTCTCTATAAATATTTTTTTGTTGATAGAGTTTACAAAAAAATTCCAGATTTTATCAAGTATTTTAGTTTATTTTACCATAATTTAAAAAAATTAAATATATTTAATCAAAGAAAAAAATTATAAAAAAATAGTATAAATAAATTGAATAAAAATTTTTTTAAAAAAACATATGCTATAATTAATTATATTAATCAAAAATCTATTTAAAAATAAATTCAATATTCAAAAAAATATTAAAAAAAGGAGCAAATATGAAAAAAATTAAATTTCAAAAATAGAAGAAAAAGAATGTGTTTTATATACAAATGAAAATAAAAAGACAGAATATATTTTAATACAGCCTGTTGATGAGCATGATATGCAACTTTTAGACAATGAAGTAAAATATATTTCTGAAAATACAGATAAAAGTTTTAGCTTGGCAGCTTTCAAAATAGAAGACTGGAATAGTGAGCTGACACCTTGGGAAATGCCACTTCTTCGTGGAAAAGGAAATTTTGGCGATGGAGCTGGTAAAACATTAGAGTTTATAAAGGAAAAATTGATTCCAAATTTGGTAAAACTTATGAATATTCAAGAAAATAATGTGAAATATGTTTTAGGAGGATATTCACTTGCGGGATTGTTTTCGTTATGGTGCGGGTATCAGACGGATATTTTTGCAGGAGTAGTTGGAGCTTCACCATCAGTTTGGTATAAGGATTGGATTAAGTTTGTGAAAAATAATGAAATTTTAGTAAAAAATGTTTATTTGAGTCTTGGAGATTTGGAGGAAAAGACTAAACATCAGGTTTTATCGAAGATTGGGGATAATATAAGAGAATATTTTGAGATTTTGAGAAATTCTGAAGATTTGGAAAAATGTGTCTTGGAATGGAATGAGGGAAATCATTTTAGGGATTCGGATGTGCGAATGGGAAAAGGATTTGTCTGGATTACAAAAAATTGTTAATTTTAATAATTTAAATAATTTAACTCCCCCTAAGGGTAGAGGCAGAGGTGAAATTCGATATTTTTCGACTATCTAGTCAGTCTGTAAACAATATACATAATAACCAGAAGTCTAATAAGTTCATCGCTGTTCACTGCTCTAAACCTCCTTTGTATTAAAGTATGAGTTATTGGAACTCATTAAAATTATTATAACAAAAAAACTGGAAAACTCCAGTTTAATTTTGCCAATATTTTTTTACTTTAATACAAAGTTTTTTTCCCTTAGGGTTTTTAACAATTTAATTATATCATATTTTTCAAAAAAAGTCAATCCTGAAATAAAGATTATCTTTTAACTATTTTTTTCAAACTTTACCTCAAATTCTTTTTCCCAAAAATGCAATTCCAATTTTCAAAACTTTCTCAATCCCAGCATTTTTTTCAAAACAGAACTATATCCTTTCTCATCAATTTGTTTCAACGCAACTTCACATTCCTTTTTCAAGTTTTTTTCATGAATTTTATCATTATTTAAATTTTTCTGTCCCATTAACAATTTTTCAATTCAATAATAATTCCTTCTTTTCCTTCTAAAAATATTTTTTTGGTTTTTAAAAAGTAAATCGTATCTTCCTTTTTCCTGCAAAAATTATTCGATGTAATTTCGTATTCATTTTTTTCAAAAATTAAAATTAATCCTAACATCAATCCGTGATAAAATTGCTCTTTGTAAGTTCCACTCACATCAAATATTCCAGCATTTTTCCAATAAAATTTCTTTTAGATATTTTTTTGAAATTTGAAATATCGCCATTTGTAAGTGCATCAGTCATATCCAAAAAAATTCCAGTATTTTTTTAAAAATATACTTCAATAAACATATCTGAAAAACATTTCTAAAATTTCTTTATTAGGAATTTTTACACTGACAACTTTCTTCATTGCATCATATTTTTTTCTGCCAAAGTTAAATAACCACTGTGAAAAAAAATAAATTCCAAAAAAATTTTTTTCTCAAAATTAGCTTCTAAATTTCCGAAAGTTACATTATCATTGATAATTTTTGAAATACTTTCTTCATTTAAAAGTTTAGAAAAAAATCATTAAATATTTCTTTCTTCATTTTTTTGTAAATACAATTTAATCAAACTATTTTTCACTCGTATTTACCCAATAAGCTCCTAATTTTTTCTCATCTAAAAAATTAATAATCGACCATGGATTGTAAACTTTCGTTTCACCAAATAAGTAACCGTTGTACCATTTTTGAACATCTGATAAGTCATACTCTAATCCAAAATCTTTTAAAGCAGTTTCAACTTCATTTTCTAAAACTCCAAAGTATTCTGTAAATCGTTCATTAAGAATACTGTGAACTTTAATATTATTCAACCCAGAAAAAATATTTTCCTTAGCAACCCTCAAAATCCCAGTCATAACTCCCATTTCAAGATACTCGTTATCCTTCAAAACAGCACCATAAAAACTTTTGAAAAAATCAATAGTTTCATCGTAATATCCCTCAATATAGGAATTTATTATCGGCTGGTCATATTCATCTATTAAAACAATCACTTTTTTTCCATAAAAATCATACAAATAATTTGACAAATCTGCCAACGAATTTTTCCAATTAGCAAGATTAGCTTCCTCCATCAAAATCGAATCAAACTTTTTCTTTTTTCTTGCACTGAGTTTTTCCTTCACAAACTCAAATTCATCATACAAGCCAGAAATAATATCTTTAATCATATCAAATCCATTTTTCCAATCTTTTTCCTGATATTTCTTAAACGAAACCGAAATCACAGGAAAATTCCCTTGTATGTCAAAATACTCACTTTTAGAAATATTCAACCCTTCAAACAGTTTCCTGTTCTCATCTTTATTCTTAACATCAAAAAAGTACTTTAACATCGACATATTTAATGTTTTTCCAAATCGTCTAGGACGAGTAAACAATTTCACCTGAGAGCCATCTTCTAAAATATTTTTCTATAAATTTTGTTTTTATCAAAATAATAGTAATTTTTTTCAATAATATCTTTAAAATTGGATACTCCGATTGGCAGTTTTGTTTTTTTGTTGTTTTTTTCATATTGGGTTCTCCTTTCTTCTTATTTTTGTTATCTGAATAATTTTAATTTTAATTTTTTTATTTTTTTATTTTTTTACTTAATTCTTTTCTCCATGATAATATTTAGTATTCTTATCTTTTTGAATAATCGTCATTGAGTACTTCAAAACTTTCAATATCAGCATTTTTCAATTTTTTTCATCATTTTTTTCTTTATCTGAAAAAAATAGAAAAATATTTTTTTATCATCTTTAAAATAATTAAATTCTATCATATCAAATTTTTTTAGGATTTGTATTATTTAATTTATTTAGTTTATAATCATTTTTCTTCGAAACTAAAAAAACTGTAACTGTTTTATCATCATCTGTATTCAAAGTATAAACAGCATTTTTTTATCTTTAAAAAAATATACGGTTTATTCGTAATTTCTATAAAACTATTAAGATCAATATTATTTTTGATTTTTCTGAAATTTTATTAATTTTTTTATTTCATTACTTTTTTTCAGTTAAAATATAAATCCCTGTTTTTTATCTTTTTATTATAGAACCGTCATAAGTTTCATCTAATATTTCAAAACTATCTTTATCTACTTGCTCTAACTTGTATCCTTTGTAATAAATATTACTTTTGATCTTTTCCAAAATCAGAATTTTTCTTTCAATATTTTTAAAAATTTTTTTAACATTCGCCTTTTTTTAATTTTTGCAAATTTCCATCTTTATAGAAATAAATATTATTCTTGTCTCTATAGTAATTATTGTCAATTTTTTTCAAAAAGTATCTGCATCAACTGATAAAGGTTCTATTTCAGCTTCTTTTTCCTTCAAAATTAGAAATTTTTATATAATATATTTTTTTATTTTTTTATAAAATCATTTTTCAATTATTTCAATATTGTCAGGATTAACACCTTTCACTTTTTTTCCACTTAAAATACAAATTATTTTTTTATCCTTTTTTTGTATCTTGTCATAAAAAAATATTTTTGATAAGTCTCAATATCCAAATTATCTAACCTATGAAGTTTATAATCCTCCAAATAATAAACATTATTTTTTTATCCTTGAAATAATCATCCAACATTTTTATTTGCTATTCCAAAACTTTCTATATCTATCTCATTATTTTTTTAAATTTTTATTAAAGTTTTTTTATTTTTCATCAATATAATAGACACCATTTTTTTATCTTTTTATCAAATTTTTCAGGTTCTGATATTCTATTTTTCATAAATAACTTTAAAACTATTAACATCCAAACCTTTTTATTTGTTGATTTTTCAAAATAGACATTATTTTTTTATCTCTTAAAAATATTTTTTTACTTAATTCATTAACACTGTTTCTATCTGCATTTTTCTAGTTTCAACATTTTATCACTAGAAAAAAATAGTAGACATCATTTTTATCTCGATAATATTTATTATCAAGATAACTACGACCGTTTATTTTTTTCAAAAGTTTTTCGCATCCACATTTTTTTATTGGATAAATTTTTCCCGCCTTTTTTTGGAAATAAACATCATTCTTATTTCTATAAATGGTTGGATTTTTCACTTGAAATTACTTTAAAAATCATTAAAAATCTATATCAATCCCATTTTTCTTTAAAAATTTATAATTTTTTTAATTTATCATAATTTTTTTCCAAAAGTATAAATTCCATTTTTATCTTTGAACATTGTAATATAGTATCCTTCAACTACTTCAAAAGTTTTTGGATCTATTTTATTCAGTTTATCTCCCAAATAGTAAACATTATTTTTATCCCTTCCAAAAGATCTGCTTTCTTTAAAAATTTCAAAAGTTTTCGCATCTGCATTTTGCAACTTTTCTAATCCATTTTCTGTTCTATAGTACACACTATTTTCATGAATTTCATAAAAAGGCACCACAAGAATATCTGCATTCGCAACACTCCCTACCAAAACAAGTAAAAGCAGAATTTTTAACAAATATCTTTTAATGTTCACAATAACTCTCCTTTTTTATTCCAAAATTTAGCAATTCAAACAAAGCAATTCCTATTATTTAATCTCCATCTCCTCCTCAAACTTCTTCGGATTCTCCCCTTCCATTTTCTTCCCTTCAAAATAAACATTATTCCTATCTTTTCCATATTTTCCACTCATTGTCACTTCAAAACTATCTATATCCGCTCCATTTATTTTCACGAATTTTTCTCCATTCAAAAAATAAACTCCATTTTTATCTTTAAAATAATTGGAACTATCCATTGGAGATTCAATTCTTTCAAGAGTTTTTAAGTCAATATTTTTGCTATCAAGTGGGATTATTTTATCTTTTTGATTTTCATTTTCCAACAATTTGTAAGCTCCGTTTTTGTCAACTAAAATTATATCATACGACATTCCGCCATCAAAATAGTTAAAGTTATTTGAACTGATTTTCTCCAATTTCTTTCCTCGATAAAATACACTGTTTTTATCTTTTATCCAAAGCCCGTCTATTCCTTCGGCACTCTTAACATCTATTCCTTTCACTTTTTCTCCCTCAAAATAAACATTGTTTTTGTCTTTTGCAATAAAAGTATAATTTTCGTTGTCATATTCAAATGAATTTGGATCTGATCCATCTATTTTCTTAAACTCATTTTCTCCAAAATAATAGAGATTTTTTTATCATCTTTATAATAATTTCCGCCTATTTCTTCAAAAATTTTTCAAGATTGACTTTTTTTCATTGAGTGGAATTAATTTTTATCTCATTTTTTTCTTCATCTTCGTCAATTTTTATAAAGTCCATTTTTTATCTTTTTATAAAATTAAATTCTATCTTTTTCAAAACTTGAAGCGTCAATTTCATTTAACTTTTTTTATTTTTCATAATAAACGGAATTTTTTTATCTTTTGCAAAAATCATAATCCAATGCTTCAAATGTCTTCAAATCAACATTTTTCTATTTTTATGTAAATTCTCAGAATTTTTCATAATAAACACCATTTTTATCTTTAAAATAATAATCACTGTTGTCAACATTTTTTTAAAACTTTTTAAATCAATTCCTTTTTGAATCTAATTTTTTTAACTTTTTATTTCTGAATTTTTCATTTTCTTCTGAAATATTTTTCCAAAAAAATACACTCCATTTTTTTATCTTTTTATCATTTCATAGTTCAATGCTTCAAATGTCTTTGGATCAATTCCATCCACTTTGTACTCAAAAAAATATAAAGATTTTTTTATCATCTCTTGCAAAATTACCATCCATAATTTCAAATGTTTTTCAGATTTGCACCAGCCAATTTTTTTCAAGTTTCATTTTGTCATCTCTATCATTCAAAAAAATATGTTATTCTTATCTCTGTAATACTTGTTGTAAGAATCCCCAAAAAATTCAAAACTCGGAATGTCAACTCCTTTTGTATCTAAAACTTCCACTTTATAAGTAATTCCATCACTTTCTCTATCCAAATAGTAAACATTCTTATAATCTTTTACAAAATCTAAACTATCATTTAATACTTCAAACCCTTTAGAACTGACACCTTTTCAACTTTTTGATTTCCAATAAAAAAACACTATTTTTTTATCTTTTGAAATAATTCCAAACTCAAATGTAGCCGGATCTGCTCCTTTTTAATGTTTTTCAAAGAGACTTTTCCATTATTTTTCATCAACATAATAAACTGAATTTTTTTATCTTTGTAATTTAATCCACCAAAAAAATATCTTCAAAAGTTGCCACATCAATATTAAGATTTTTTTAATTGGTTCTACTTTCACTTCATCATTATCATTTACAGAAATTTCATAAACATTTTTTTCTTATCTTTCAAATAACTCTCATTAAAGATTTTTAAGTCCATCTAGTCCTACAAAATTCAGTTTTTTTCTCCCAAGTAATAAACATTTTTTTACTATCCACTCCATAATTTCCGTTTACAACTTTAAATGTGTTTTTTTATCAACATTTTTTTCACAATCTTTACTTTTTCCACCTTCATCATTCACAAAGTAAAACATTTTTTTCCATCTCTCAAATAATTACTAAAAAGTAGAATTTCCATCATCCAAGTATTCCAAATTATTTACATCGATTTTTCAAATTAATTTTTCTCAAGTTTTTCCATCAGAAAAATGATAAATATTATTTTTTTGTCCTTTATAAAATCACGCAATTTAATCATTTTTTTCAGCACTTTTAACATCAATATCGCTTTTTAATTTTTTTCAAGTCATTATCTGAATGATAATAAAAAAACTATTTTTTTATCTTTATACAAATCAAACATCTCAAAAATATTTAAATGTATCAAAATCAATATTCAAGCTATCTATTTTCTTTATTTCAAATCTTTCATTATTATCCGAATCCTTTTTCATTTACAGTCATCAAATAATGGTCATTGCCACTTTGAAGAATATAGTCGTTATCTCCCAACGCTTCAACAACTTTAGCATTATTCGAAGAAATTCCATCTATTTTTTTCTCCAAAATAATAAACTCCATTTTTTTATCCTTTTCCAATTTCCTTGCTCAAAGTATTAAAACTATTTCTATCAATATTTTTTTCAACATTTCCAAATCATAAGGATTATAATCCTTTAAAGCAAAGATATTATTTTTTTATCTCTAAAATAATAACTTTCTCCCATTCTTTCAAAAAGTTTTCGCATCTATTCCTGTAACATCTTTATTATCCTCAATGTAAAAAAACTCTGTTCTTATCTTTTGCTAGCCCATCTTCAAAATATTTAAAGCTTTTTAATATCTATATTTCCTAGCTTTTTCCCCTTTAGAATAAACATTATTCTTATCTCTGGCGATATATTCCTCCAAAATTTCAAAAAGAATTTTTTTATCCGCTCCAGTTATTTTTTTCTCAAATCATCTTTATGAAAAATAAACACTATTTTTTTATCCGTATAATAGTCTGTTAAAGAAGCTTTTCTATTTTCTAAAACTTTAAAACTTTTCACATCAAGTCCATCAATCGACACTTTTTTAGGTTTTATTTCATCAATTGAGAAAAAAAGAAAAGTGAGTCAGTTTTTAAGATTATACAAATTTTTGTAATCCTTCACATACTTTTTCATCCAAAATTTCAAATTTTTTAGTTGAAACATCTTTTAATTTTTTCCCAAGAAAATAAACATTTTTGCTATCTTTTCCAAAATAGCCGATAATCTTCATCTTATCTTCTCCCAAATTTTCAAAAGTCTTCGCATCCGCACCTTTCACTTTCAACTTAATTTCAAGATATGGCATTTCATAATAAACTTCTCCATCTTTTTTCGAATATTCAGCATTTGCAATAGTTCCCGCTAAAATAAATAAAACCAATATTTTTAGTAAACTTTTTCTTTTCATATTTTACTCCTTATTTTTTTAATTTTTTTCGTTTTAATGTTAGATTTATCTAAATTCTTTTTTTGATAAATGCTCTTATTTCCCTTGTCATTCAAAAATATTAACCACATTGAACATCAACAAAAATATCTGAAAAATCTTTATTTTTCAATTTTTCACTATTAATAAAAAAGTTTACAAATCCAGCATCAAAAATTAAAGCTCTCCAATCTCCATCTTTAGACAAATCACTTCCTAACTGAAAAAGAACCGTATCGTATTTTTCTTTTTCTCCTTCCTTTTCTCTAGGGTCATATCCTTCAAAAAAATCAGGATATCCGCCACAATGCGTTCTTGAATCAATTCCACACGCCTTTTCATCTACTATTTCCATATTTTTGTCAATATACTCATTCCATTTAAAATCATGAAATATATCATCTTCTACCTTTAAAAATATATCTTCCTTTTCTTTTTCTGACAATTTTAAATTCATTTTTTCCAAAGTTGTCTCAAGATATTTTTTCTGTTTTTCTTCACTTATCTCTGAAATATTATACATCGAAGAAAATTCCAATGCATATCCAATCTCTCTTCCAAGTGTTTCTCCAAAAGGAAAATCTCCCCAATCAAATTTTGGATTATAAATCTCCTTCAATTCTTCTTCGCTATAATGTTCCCCAATATTTTCATAATAAATCACTTTCAAGTCATCTTCATTGTAAACTTCAAAATCTGTATCCCCTTGCATATAAATTTGAATAAGCCCCTTTTCAGGAAAATTTTCAAGTCCTTTTAAATCCTCGCAATTAATTTGAGCAAACAGAGCCATCGTTTCATTTCCATCTTCATCGTCATCCTCATCATCTTCACAATCTGAAAACGCATCATAAAACATCGGTGCTCTTTCTCCAATCGGAATATACGGAAATCCTCCCACTTTACTCTCTGTTAAAGAAATTTCTTCTCTATCCAAAAGTTTTGCATGACGAAGTGGCTTAATATTAAGTTCCACATTATTTTCTTTAATTTCTTTCAAAAAATCCCCTTTTATTCTTTCTAAAATCTCATTAACAATTTCTTTATTCAAATTTGACATTTTTATTACTCCCTCTTTTTAAATATTTTTTTGTTTTTTTCTTAATATATTTTACCTCATTTTTTTGTAATTTCAAAATTGTTAAAAATTTAAATACTTAATTATTTTTTTCTTCATACTTAAGAATCATTTTTTTAATTCCAAAATTCCGGTTCATCTTCTTCTTTTTATATCTTCTTCTTCCATTTCATCTTCAAAAATCTTTCAAAATATCTTCTATACTCATATCATTAATTTCAGGATCAATTTTATCAAGAAACTGTGAGAAACTTTCTTTCGCTTTTTTTGAATACGGATTCTATCGCCTGTTGCTACAACCATTTGATAATTTTTTTAAATAACCAGAAATATGATTTCTTATTTCTGTATTTACTATCTCAGCATAAATTCTATTTGCTCTCTCAAGCAGCAGTTTATCCTTATTTTTATTTTCAGACTGAATTTTTATTTCTTCCAGCATTTTTATTTTCTCGTTTTTTTCTTCTTCAGATAAATCTCCATTTACAATCAATTTACTTTTTTTAAGTCCTGTACTCACAACTGTTGCTTCCACTTCCAAAATACCGTTTATATCATAAGTAAATCTGACATTTATAGCTTCCTTTCCTGCTATATTTCGTGGCACATCTATCAAAAAATTTCCCAAAAACAAATTGTCATCTATATTTAGACTTTCTCCTTGATAAATTCCAACATTCACCTTATCCTGATAGTCATCTATTGTGTAAAAATATTCAGATTTACTTGTTGGAACAGTTGTATTTCTAGGAATAATTGGTGCAAATCGGTTTCCTACGAGTTCTGTTCCTAAAGTAAATGGACAAACATCAGTTAAAATTCTCTCCTTAAACATTTTATTTCTTTCTTTCATTCCAACTGCAACTCCAACACCGTAAGCTACAACTGTATCAGGATCTGCCACTATTGACACAAGTTTATTATTTTCGATAAAATTCTCGCTACTAAAATATATTTTTTCTCCACGCATTTTATGAAAATATTTTTCTGTAAATTCTTCAATAATCCCTAATTTTACAGCTCCTCCAACCAAAACAACCTTTTCAATTTCTCTAGCATCTGTATTTCCATCCTGCAAAGCCTTGTCAATTGCAGCTTTCATTTTCACAAGCAACGGTTTTACAGCTTCTCTAAAAATCCTTTTTGTGTAATTTCTGATTTATAATTTTTTTCCTTTAATTTCTAGCTCAATTTCAACATCTTTTTAAACTTATTAATTTTTTCGCTCTGTCTGCTTTTGTATACAATTTTGTTCTTTCATCACGGCTCAAATCTGTTATTACTAATTTAATATTCTTTAGAAAAATTTCACAAATTTTAGTAGTAAAATCTTCTCCACCAAGCATCGTATCCCCACTTATAGAAATCACATCCATAATATTTTCAAATGTTTCAAGCAAAGTAACATCAAATGTCCCTCCACCCAAATCAAGAACAATAAACTTTAAATTTTGATTTAAAATATTGCTTCCAAGTGACAATGCCGCAGCCGTTGGTTCATTTATAAGTCTTTCTACTGTAAGTCCTGCCAATTCTGCTGCCATTTTTGTATCTCTGCGTTGTTTATCATTAAAATATGCCGGTACACTTATTATCGCCCTATTTATTTTTTCATTTAACTGTTTTTCAGCATTTTCCTTTAAATGTTTCAAAACAAATGAAGATAACATTTGTGCATCAAAAGTTCTATTTTTAACTTTAATTTTTGCATCTGTTCCCATTCTTCTTTTAAAATTACTCGCAGTTTCGCCTACATTCATCATTCTTCTCTCTTTTGCTAATTCCCCTACAATAATATCATCATTTTCATCAATTCCCACAACAGATGGAATCAAAATATTTCCATACTCATTTTTCACAAATTGTATTTCTCCATTATCATCAATATATGTAGCTAAACTATTCGTTGTCCCCAAATCAATTCCAATCATTCTTCCCATTTTTTTATTTTTTTCTCCTTTAATAATATTTTTCCTTTGGTCATTTATAAAAGTTTAGAAAAATTTTTACTGATTTAGCATTTTTTTCAATTTTTTTATTTTTTTATATTTTATTATTTTTTTGATAAATAGTCTTGATTCTTTGATTTTTTTAATAATTTTATTTTTTTATTAACTATAATTTTTTTAATTATATATTCTATCTAAAAATTTTTTTGCATACTTTTTTTCAATCTTAAATATTTTATTCTATTTACAATTATTAATTTTACAATCATCCATATTAATATTCCAAACAATAGAAAATCTTTAATTTTATAATTAAAATAAATAGAAATTAAATAACTTCCAAGCAAAATTATCTGTATATTCAACATACTTGCCATGTTTAGATTGTTTCCATGTTTTGCAAGTGAAAAAAATCTAAATAAATTCTTGTAACTGTAAGCACAATCCAATAAATTCTCACTAATTCAAAACTTTTTACGACATTTCTATAATCTATTTCCTTTGTATTTATTATTGCTGGTAAACTAAATATGCAAATAAAAAAATTAGCGCAATACAACTAAGAAGAAATATTAGAGTGTGTATAAAAGCATCATCTTCTCCAATATCGTCTTCGCAAGTGATTTCTAAATGATAAAATATTTTTTTATTTTCTTATAACTATAAACTATTCTTTTTAAAAAAAATAAATTATTTGCCAAATTAAAAATAAATTGTGAATTTTTTTGTTTATTTTTTTATATCAAAATACTTATAATTTCCACAATAAATATTCCAAAATATAAAAAAATCCAAAAAAATATTCAACTTTTTTTCACATTAAAATATCTTTCCACAAAATTTTCTAGAGCCTTGTCATTCTCTTTTTCTCTTTACTGCTATAAAGTTCCTTTATTTCCCCAAATTCATTTTTTTATTATTTGACAAACAGGAAATAATGTATTCTTTTTCAAATTCAAAAAGATTCTCTGATTTTTAAAAATCAAATTATCTTCAAAAATCATTATTTTTCCAATCCTAAAATATCCCTAATTCTAGACTTTTCATCATCTGAAAACTTATTAAATCTTTTTCAAAAAAACTTTTTAAGTAAATAAAAGAAACTTTTTTTCGCCATTTAAAATCCTACGAATTTCTTTTTAACCAAGATTTGAAATTTTTTTCCATCCATTCATATTTTCCATTAAAAAAATATCAGAAAAATTCTTCATTTTCAATCTCTGACTTTTTGAATATCATTTCCAAAAAGAAACTTCCTCATATCCATCTTTTTTTCCAACTTCTGTTCAATTTCAAAAAAATTTTTTTATTTTTTTAAAAATTCACCTTATTAAAATTAATTTCATTAAAATCAAATTTTTTTCAAACTCCAAAGCAACCCTATACGCTTCATTAATTTTTCATAAACATCTCAGGAAACTCCTCAGGATGATATTTTTTTCAACATTTTTAGAATATGAAATTTTTTTATTTTTCTTCTTATCATTTGTCGGCTCTATTTCCAGTATTTTTAAACGCTTCATCAAAATTCAAAAATCATCTCTCCCATTTTTTTCTTCTTTAAAATAACATAAAAAAATAAAAAAATAATATTTTTATTTATTTTTGCAACAATTTTTTTATTCTTTTTATTTAATAGTGCTAAATCCCTTTAAATTTAAACAAATTTATTATTTAGTGAGTAACAGCATAAAACGGCATAAGTAATCTAATACCTTCCAAAAATTCCTCAACAAGCTCATCCAAACTCTCAAATCTTTCAATCTCTTCCACATCAAACTTAACCAAAACTTTCCTGATTTCCCCATTTTCCAAATTTTTAAGAAATTTCTCTCTATTTTTTTCATTTCCTTCAAATCTATCCAAAGCACAGTTTTCCTTACTTTTCGCAAATTGCACAAAATAATAAAGCGGTTCATTAATCGGAACTTCCAAAACTTTATTCTGATTTTCAAGCGTATTTTTCCCAATTTTACGCTCAACAAAACTCACTTCAAGCGAAATCCCAATTTTCTTAGTCTTCTCATTTTTAAAAACTCTCAAAGCAATCCCTGATTCAGTATCACTATCCCCATCTTGTCGCAAAAACACCCAAAGATAAGGTCTTGCAATCAGAGCCTGATTCATCCAGCTACTAACTTTCTGCAAATGAAATCCATCTGTCTTTTCTTCCAAAGCCTTTACAATTTCCGTAAAAACTTTTCTAGCATTTTGTCCATTTTTTCTGAAAAGTTCCATATCTTCCTTTAAATCTCCAGCTTTTTCAGGTTTTACATATTTTTTCCCTTCATAATTTGTATATTCAATTAATGGTTTGTAGTTAAATTTTTTTATTCATTTTTTTATTTTTTTATCTCCTTTTTTTATTTTTTTAAATTATATCATATTTTTTTGCAATTTTTTTATATCTTTTAATTTATATTACCCTAAAATAAAAAAACCTCCAAATATGTATAATTATTTTTATTATACATTATTCAGAGGTTTGAACGAAAAATTTTTAAATTGTTGTTTAATGTTTCCATGATACCACTTTATTTATGTTAAATGAAATTTTATTTTCATTTGGGTAATAGTATACGGTCTTTTTAGGATAAAATGTTAAAGATGAAAGAGTATCTGTAAATTCATTACTGCTTTTTGTAATTATTGCTAATCGTACATTGTGAAAATAATGACCACCTATTTTTGCAATTAGCATATTCATACATGTGAGCATAATATCCATCATTGAAAGAATCTATTCCTTGATAATCAAGGCTATAATTTGCTGGAACACATCTATCTGATTTTCTAGTTTCAATCGACATGCTTTCACCAAAAGCAAAACTACCTAATAATAACATTAGAATTAGTACTTTTTTTCATAAAAGATCACTTCCTTTTTTTATTTTTTTATAATTTTTTTACATAATAAAAAAAGATACATAAGTTTTTTTCTTCACATTAAAATTGTACCTTTTTTTATTATGGTTTTTTTGATTAGTATAATCTTATATTTTTTTGTTTGTTAGTTAAAAAAATAAGATATAAATTTATAAAAATTGTAAAAAAATGAAAAATTTTGTTTTTTCACTTCAAATGTGATAAAATATTTTTTTAGAAAAAAAATAAAAAGGGAATTGGATTTAAAATGGGAAAAATTGAGAAATAAGAGGAAAATTGGGTTTGAATATGAAGAAATTGCGAAAGAGTATTTAACTTTAAAGGGACTTGTTTTTTTGTTGAAAGAAATTTTTTTCTAGCAGGTATGGGGAGATTGACTTGATTTTTAAAGATTTTGAAAATGGTGAAACACTTGTGTTTGTGGAAGTTAAATATAGAAAAAATGATTTTTTTGGGAAAGCCGTTGAAATGGTTACACAAAGAAAGCAAAAAAAAATTTTGGCAACTTCACAGGTTTATATATTAAAAAAATAAATGGAATAGTGGCGTAAGGTATGATATTATTGGAATAGACAGTTTTTTTCTAATAATATTGAATGGATAAAAAAATGCGTTTTGAGGTGAAATATGAGAAATAATGAAAGATGCTTGAAATGTGGTGAAAAAAACATTTGAAATAAAAAAAATAGCAGTGCCGACAACAAAAAAACGACAAAAAGCGAAAAATTGGAATAGATATGTTTTTATTTAAAAAAATATGTCAAAATTGTGGATATACAGAAATGTACTCAACTAAAGTACTTGAAAAAGTCAAAGACCCAGTTAAAAAAATTATTGATAAATTAAAAAAAGCGAGATTTTTTTAACTTTAAAGGAATTTTTTTAGAAATAAAGATATAATTTCTGGGGAGGAATTAGTTGAGTGCGAAATAGTTTCAAAAAAAGACTAAAAAAAATTTTTTTAATGATTTAAAAAAAATTGCGAAAAACTTAATAATATTTATTATTTATGGGATTATAACAATGAATTTAAAAGATTGATTTATGCTTATAAATATAACAAGAAAAAAATTTTTGGCAAAAATTTATTTCAGGACTTATAAAAAAAGAATTTTATTTTTATCTTGAAAAAAAGAAAAAAATAGATATTGTTGTAAGTGTGCCTGTAAGTAAAAAGAGAAAAAAAGTGAACGGGGTTTTTAATCAAGTTGACGAGATTCTAAATTATTTAGAAATAAAATATTGTAAAAATTAAAAAGGACAAAAAAATACTAAAAAAAATGGCATCAATTTTGGATGAGGAAAAAAAGGAAAAAAATATAAAAAGGTGCATTTGAAATTTCAGGGGAATTGATTTTAGTAATAAAAAAATATTTTTGATTGTTGACGACATTGTTACGACAGGAGCAACTTTAAAAAGAAATAAAAAAATGAAATTTTACAAAGTTCTAAAATTAAAAATTTAAATATTATCGTTTTTTTGTCTTGCAGCGGCAAAAAGAAATAAAAAAAGATAAAGGAGAAATATGAGTAAATTAAAATTAAAAAAATTATAGTTCTGTTATTTATAATTGGTACAACTCTTTCTTTTTCAAAAGAAAAAAGTGACAAAGTGAACAATGCAGATACAAATATGGAGCATCTGGACGAATCAACGCAAGAAATTATAGATGACAGTTCAAAAATAGATGAAGAAATTATAGACGACCAAGAAAAATAAAAAGTACGAATGAAAATTTGAAATACAGTCAGAGAAATGACGGAATAATAGATGTAAATTCGTTAAAACACGAAGAAAATTCTGAATATCGTGTAAAAGATGGGAAAAATGTAAAAATACTTATGAAAACGAAAAACAACGATGTTTATTCAGTGGAAGTAATTTATAAAAATGGAAAAAAAATGATGCGTGGAATTGGAAATTATGGTGGAAACGAAACATTTTTAGCAGAAGTTCCAGACACGATTAAAGATTATTTTTTTGAAATAACTGACGCCAAGACAAAATATTTTATGGGAAGAAATTTAACAAAAAATAGAAGTTCGGTAATTCCATTTGAATATACAAATTCAAAAAAATTGACACAAATTCCAGATTGGGCAAAAGGTTCTGTTGGTTACCAAATTTACATTGATTCATTTAGAAATGGAGATGTTGACAACGATGCGATTTAATGAATTTGGAACTGATGACTTTTCTGCACCAACTGGAGAAATTCGTTCGGGAACTACAAAAAGAGAATTACTTTTAGCTGAATGGGGAGATGGAAGCAAACCACAATTTTCATTAAATGAATGGAACAGTAATTATGAAGAAAAAAATGAGTGGGAAGAAAGTGCGTTAAATGAAGTGCAAAATTACACCCGTTATTATGGTGGAGATTTAAAAGGTGTTGAAGAAAAACTAGATTATTTGAAAAATTTAGGAGTGGAATATATAATTTTATCTTCACCTTTTTATTCGTTGTCAAATCATAAATATGATACGATTTATTTTAATCATGTAGATCCATATTTTGGAGTTATTGAGCAGACTGGGACAATAAAGGCGCTTGATATAAAAGCACCTGTTCACAATGTCAATGGTGACAAAGAATTAAATTTATTAGTTTTTAATCCGACAACTGATAAAAATTTGCTTGGGGAAGATTTGAGAAATATAAATAGCTGGGTTTGGACTGATTCTGACTTGGTTCTTGCAAGTCTTGTAAAAAAGGCGCATCAGAAAGGGTTAAAAGTTGTTTTGGAAGTTGCGCCAGATGTGACTTCGGGAGCTTTTTTTGCAAGAGAAAATAAAGAGTTTAAAGATTGGTATTTAAAAGATACAGTGCTTGATTTGAGCAACAAAGAAGTTCAAAATTATTTTGAAAATTCGATGAAAAAATGGATTTTAGGACCAGACCAAACTTTTAAGAAAAATATTTATGATGATGGAATTGATGGAATTAGATATGTATATTATGACGATAGAAATAAAGAATATATAGCTGATATCACGGAAAATTTAAAGCAGTATAAGCCAGATTTATTAATAACTGGAGAGTTTTCTAATAGTTTTACAAAAGATATAGATGATGGAGTTTATGACAGTGGAGCGGATTATAATATTATAAATAATATAATTAAATACACCGTAAATACAAATCCTAATTATCGTATAAATGGAGTAGAATTTGCTTCAAAATTAAATGAAATTTATAATAGATATTCATCTGACAGATTTAATATGACGCAGCTTTATAGGTTCACTGGACACAGATAGAATTTTTAGTGGAATGATAAACACAAACCGTGTTTATGACAGAAATAATCAGTCAAATCAGTATTTAAACATAAGACCTGATTTATACGATGGAACTGCGATAAGCAAATTAAAAAGAGTAGTTTCAATGCAAATGATGTTACCTGCAACTCCTATTATTTATTATGGAGATGAAAAGGGAATGTGGGGAGCGGATTCTCCTAGAAATAGAAAACCTATGTTATGGGATGATTACGAACCATATGATAATGAAACTGATGATATAAGTAAATATAAAAAAGTACTTAGAAGTTTGCCAGATTCAGTGGAAGTAAATGAAGTGCAAAAATTTATTTCTTATCCAGTTACAAGCAACAAAGAAATTGAAAATCATTATAGAAGTTTACTAAAAATAAGAAAAGAGCACAAAAATTTGTTTAAAAATGGAAAACTTAGAATATTGGAAGTTTATAGTGATGGGAAGACGAAAGGCAGAGTTGATGCTGAAATTGCAGCATATTTAGCTGATCAGACAAGAAGAGCAAAATTATATCAAGGTCGTGACTACACACCACCAAAACCAAATACGGATTTTATTTCCTATGAAATTTCCTTAGGAAACGAATCAATCATAGTTTTGGTAAACAACAGCGCCGACAGTTATCCACTAAACTTAAATGTTCCTAAAATGTTTGGATTTTATAAAAATCAATTAAATCCAAAAAGAAAATTATGCAATTTCTGAGAAAAAAATACAAGTGGATGTAAAACCTTATGAAGTAAAAGTTCTTTACAGCAATGCTAAAAAAATATGTTTGATTCATTTAGAAAAAAATAAAAAAATAAAAAAAATAAAAAAATATAATTAATAGAAGTTCTTTTTTTAGGACTTTTTATTTTTTTAATTTATTTATAAAAAAATATTTTTTTAGAAAAAAATTTTAACAAATAAAAAAATTGGCTCTTGTTTCATACAAAAGTCAATTTTTTTATAAATTAATTAAATTAAATATTTAATTTAGAAAAATTATTAAATATCAAGTTTAATTCTTTGAATATCAGCACCGACAGCGTTTAATTTAGCTTCTAGTCTATCGTATCCACGATCAATGTGATAAACTCTGTTTACGATAGTTTCCCCTTCGGCAGCAAGTCCAGCAAGTACAAGTGCAGCTCCAGCTCTTAAATCTGAAGACATGACAGCGGCACCAGTTAGCGAAACTCCTCCATTTATAACGGCAATTCCTCTTTTTATCATAATGTCAGCACCCATTCTGTTAAATTCTGGCACATGCATAAATCTGTTTCAAATACAGTCTCTTCCATTGTGCTAGTTCCGTTTACTAATGTTTGAAGTAACATCATTTGTGGCTGCATATCTGTTGGAAATCCTGGATGTGGAAGAGTTTTAACATTACAAGGTTTTAGTTCTTTTAAATTTCCTTCCACAGTTAAAATGTTTCCTTCTTCTTTAAATTTTACTCCCATTTTTTCAAGGTCAGATTTGAAAGCACCTAAATCATCAAGCCTAGCATCTTGAATTTTTAAATTTCCTTCAGTGATTAAAGAAGCAATTACATAAGTTCCAGCTTCAATTCTATCTGGCATAATTGAATATTCAACGGCATGTAAATCTTTTACTCCTTCAATTTCGATTCTAGTAGTTCCAAGTCCTTTAATTTTAGCTCCCATTTTTGTTAAAAAGTTTCCTAAATCTACTATTTCAGGCTCTCTTGCAGCGTTTGAAATGATAGTTTTTCCTGGAATTTTTACTGCAGCCATCATAATGTTTTGAGTTGCACCAACGCTTGGAAATCCTAATGGAATTTCTGCTCCTTTTAAATTATCTGATTTTGCATGGACATATCCATGAATTCTAGTAATTTCCGCACCCAAAAGCTCAAATCCTTTTAAATGCAAGTCAACAGGTCTTGAACCAATTGCACATCCTCCAGGAAGTGAAACAACTGTTTCATCAAGATTGGCAATCATAGGTCCCATTACTAAAAATGAAGCTCTCATTTGTTTTACAATTTCATAACTGGCTTCATTTCTTACAAATCCTTCATTAACTATTTTGTAAGTAGTTTCATCCAATTTTTCAGTTTTCATTCCCAAATCTTCTAAAAGTTTCATTGTAACTCTAATATCTCTTAAATTCGGTACATTTTTTAAAATATACTCACCTTCTGCAACAAGTGTTCCAATAAGGATTGGAAGAGCTGCATTTTTAGCTCCGCTCACTTTTATAGTTCCATTCAAACTATTTTTTCCTTTTATCTTAAATCCATCAACCACGCTTTTTTCCTCCTAATTTTTGACATATTGGACATTTTGAACCGAATAATTTGTCCAAAAATCCCATTTCTTTATAATTTTTCGTGTAATTTGGCAATTCTTTCCGAACTATATCTAAATGAAATTCACAAATACATTTTTCCATTGATTTATAATAAATTTCCGGTAAATTTTTCTGTTTTATAACTTCCAATTTAGGTTGTACTAAAATATTGTCATTTTCACCGTGTTCAATTGCATCTTTAGCTGCGACGACAAGAGCGATATCTCCTGAGTATTCTAAACTGTCAATCATTTTGTATGACATCCCTTTTTTCTTAGCAATTTCAATATATTTTTTTATATTGACAAAATCAGCTTGGTGAGAAATTAATAGCTTGTAGGCATTTTTTTGTCTTCCATAGCTTTTTCGATTTCATAATAAATACCTTTTTCGTTAACTTCATCAAATGTCAAAGCCTTTATTACTCTTTCTTTGTATTCTCCCAAATATAAACTACATTCAATTTTTGCATTATGCGCTCTATCTGCAACTTTTTCTACATCTCTCATAAAATCTGTATCATTGTATTTCATTTTTTTCTCCAATTCATCTAAATAAAATAACTCAAAAATCAAGTTATTTTTTTATCAAAATAAAAAAATCTAAAAAAATATTCAGACTTTTTAACTTATTTTTTTACATTATACTACTTTTTTTGATAATTCTCAACTATAATTTGAAAAAAAAATTTTTTTAGTGCAAATTACTTGATTTTTTTATTGAAAAAAAATGATAATATATTATGTGAATTATGATATTCATAGTAATTGCAAATTTAAAAAGAAAAAAAATAGTTTAGCCAAACAATGGATATTCGGCGCTATGTCTTTTTAAAATTGTTTGACTGTATATTAAGCAAAAATATAAATTTTGTCGAAAGGAGTGAAGAAATGGCAAATTCTAAAGCATCTAAAAAAAGAGTATTTATAGGAGAAAGAAATGCACTTAGAAACCAAGCAATTAAAAGTAGAACAAGAACTTTTGTAAAAAAAGTTGTAAAAGCTGTGGAAGCTAAAAATGTCGACGAAGCTAAATCAGCATTACAAGCAGCTTATAAAGAACTAGACAAAGCTGTAACTAAAGGTGTAATCAAAAAAAATACTGCTTCAAGAAAAAAATCAAGACTTGCATTAAAAGTCAACAAATTAGCTAACTAATTATTATTAGTTTAAAAAAAAATTTTTTTAAATTATACTTTGATAATAAACTTAAAAAAATTTGAGTATAAAAAAATTACTTTATATAAAACTGTACCAGAATTCTTGAGAAATATTAAGATTAAAGGTACGGTTTTTTTCTAATCTTTATTTAGTTTTTAAAATAATAAAAAAATAAAGTTGAGGTGAAAAAAAGATGAAAGTTATAATTTTTGAAAAAAATAGAGAAGAAATAGGAAATTGGACTGCTTATAAAATAGCAAAAAGAATTTTTAAAAATTCAGTCCAACAAAGGAAAAAGCCTTTTTGTACTAGGACTTCCAACTGGAGCGACACCTCTTAAAACTTATAAAAAGTTAATAGAATTAAATGAAAAGAAAAATAATTTCATTTCAAAAATGTGATAACTTTTAATATGGACGAATATGTTGGATTAAGTGCAAATCATAAAAAAATAGTTATCATTATTTTTATGAATGAAAAATTTTTTTAAATATATTGATATAAAAAAAGAAAATATTAATATTTTGGACGGAATGGCACAAGATGTGGAAAAAGAATGCCGAGAATATGAAGAAAAAATAAAAAAAGTCGGAGGAATTAATTTATTTTTAGGTGGAGTTGGTGAAGATGGTCACATAGCCTTTAATGAGCCAGGTTCTTCGCTTTCTTCCAGAACTAGAAAAAAAGATTTGACTTATGACACAATTTTGGCAAATTCTAGATTTTTTGAAAATGATGTAAAAAAAGTTCCAAATGCTGCACTTACAATTGGAGTTGGCACATTAACTGATTCTGATGAAGTTATAATACTTGCAGATGGGTATAAAAAATCAAGAGCAGTTTATCATGGAATAGAAGGTGGAGTAAATCATCTTTGGACAATTTCAGCATTGCAGTTGCATAAAAATTCTGTATTAGTTATCGATGAAGAGGCGGCTTCTGATATAAAAGTGAAAACTTATAGGTATTTTAAAGAAATCGGAAAAGAAAGTTCCAATTTGAAAAAGATGTGAAGATGAAATAATAAAATTGTCAAAAAAATAGTTAAAAAAATAAAAAAATATTTCTCCCAGATTTTTAGAGAAATATTTTTTTAAAAATTTCTTTATTCATAATTTTGAGTTTTTTTCTTCGATAAATTTAAGAAGTTCTTCTCGTCCAGTATTTTTTTAGTGACGAATAAAAAAATACATCTTCGTTGTCAAAGACAAGTTTTTTTCTTAATTTCTTTTTAACTGCTTAAATTTTTTTCGTTATTCGACAATTTATCAGATTTTTGTAAAAATTATATAATATTCTATTTCAAAAGTGTTCCAGCCACTTTAACATCTCCATATCTTCATTTGACGGAATTCTTCTCAAATCCAAAAGTAAAAACACAATTTTTTTCTATCTGAAGTTAAATAATCTTCTATAATTTTTTTCCCCAATTTTTTTAACAGCTTGAGGAACTTTTGCAAATCCGTAACCAGGCAAATCGACAAAATGAATTTTTATCATTTATCAAAAAAATAGTTAATTAATTGTGTTCTTCCAGGAGTCTTACTTGTTCTGGCAAGGTTTTTCCGCTTTGTCAAAGAATTTATCAACGAAGATTTTCCAACATTTGAGCGTCCAATGAAAGAAAATTCTGTAAAATTGTTGGATTTTGGATATTTATTTGAGTAGACAGCGGATTTTATAAATTCAGCTTTTTTTATTTCCATTTTTTCTCCTTTTCTTTAATTATTTATAAAAAAATTTATTATTTTTTATTAATAATTATTATATCCTGAACCTCCCACGACTAAAGTCGCAGGGTTCTAAAATCTTTAAAAATATTCAAAAATCTTCTAAGAAGTTTGATAGCTTTACACTACCCTTATTCTTTTAGGTGTGTTCAGCTCACCTCTATTGTATAGGACACTTAAGTCCACAACTTTACTTTTCCTTAATATGTTTAATGCTCCATTACAATCTGCATTTATGAGTTTACCTGTGCTTGTTTGATATAGTCCTCTTTTTATCCTTTTTCCACTGAATTTATATTCTTTTTGATTTTCTTTATCATATATTGGAATTTCATCTCCATCAAAGAAACTTGCTTTTGATGTATAACTCTCTTCTTGTAGTTTAAATTCTATTCCATATAGTTTACATAGGTATATTAATTTATCTCTTAATTTTCCATATGGTATACTTACAAAGTTTTGATTATTTATGCTTCCTATATTTGAATTTCTTTGAAAATTCTCGTTATATCCCAGAACTATTCTTCCTATATCATTATTAAGACAATAATTTATTATTATTCTTGCTGCTTTTTGAAAGATAATCTTCTATACGATTATTTCTCTTTCTAGCTATTCTCTTTTGTCTTAATGTTATATGCTTTATCTTTTGCTTATCTTTAATGCTTTGCAATTTTGCATTTGTCTTGTTATAGTATTGATTAATTGACTTTAATTTTTCTACCATCTATTATGAATGAAGTTCCAGTATTTGTAACACAAGTACAAAGATTGTTTATACCCTAAATCAATTCCTAGTACATTTTCTTTATTTAATTCCCTTTGAACTTCTTCTACCTCGTAAGTATATTGAATTTCAAAGTACCTAGAATGTTGTTTTGGTATTATTCTAATTTCTTTTATCTTCTTGTCTTTTAATACTACTGGTAGTTTTATTGCGATTTCCTTATGTGTTTTTTTAAATGAATTTGAATAAGGAACTATCAGTATATCATCTTTTAATCTAACAAAACCTATAACAAGAGTTGTAAAACCATCTTTAGCAAGATATTTAGGTAATTTTTATTTTTTTATTATCATATTGACCATTTTTTTAGCAAGTCTTAAAAGTCCAAAAAAATGATTTAAAACTTCTGTCTACTTCTTTTTAGAATTTGTTGAGCCATATTAGAATTTAACTTCTTATAGTTCTCACTATTTTTTTAAGCATTTTATAGTTTTTCATTATAACTTAAATACTTTTTTTCTTATTAAAAATAATACTGTCTAATATTATATATAGCTTCATTAGTTAAGTTCTTGGCTATATGAGATAAATATTTTAAATTCCTAAACTCATTTTTACTAAGATGTTTTACCTGTTGTTTTAATGTTAAATACATAGATATCACCTCCTTTTCATCAGAGATATTATACCATGTATTCTACATTTTATCTGTTTATTTTTAAATATTTTTAAAGTTTTTAAAACCCCACAACAGTGGGAAGCGTCGTTCACATAAGTACGCTACTACTTATGCAGTTCTCTTATGAACTTCTTGTTATCTCTAACAAGCACAGACTATATCTTATCCATATCCTATTTCAAGGACTTAGGCGAAACCACTTCCAATACCAATCGCTTGTATTGTACTCCCCTCACGAGGGATAGTCGTTGAACTTTCCTTTTCAGGCTTAGCTGCTGATTGTCTATTATCATAATGTTTAGGGTTTAACCTTGCACCATCTAGTATATTTTTCTGCTTTCGCCACCATCACACTTATACCATATATTATTACCTAGGTATTATGTTGTGGTTATACTAGCTTTAAGAGTTCCCAGCAGTTCAGTTTCTTTGTTGCACGGTTTTGCTCCGTGTCTACATACAAGTTTCCCTATATGCTTACTAAAATTTTCGTGCAATTCATCTCACGAATAAAGTCGCGAGTGTTCTTGTACTATTTAATAAAAAAATAATTTAAAAAATTTTGTTTAATTTTGAAAATCATAAATTATGTCGTTTAGTGAATTATCGTTTAAGATATAGTAATAAACGCCATTAATCATTCGTCCGTCTCCCTGCAGTTCATGTTGTTCAATTGGATGATGTAATAAAATTGCAGGTGCAGCACTTAGAGCTTTTATAGGATTTACCTGAATTTCCATATTTTTTTTGGCGTAATCCAAAACTTTTGGAATATATTTCCATCCTGAAGGAGCTGAAAGTTTTTGCACAATTCCTTGTATAACTTGTCGCTGTCTTTCATCCCGCTTAAAAGCCGTATCACTTTTTCTATGTCTTGTATAAGCAAGTGCTTGTCGTCCCTTTAAGTTATAAACTTGTCCTTTGTTAAAATGAAAAACTTCCTGATCAAAATAATCTTGGTTAAATGTGTGATTTGCAACAACATCAACTCCGCCAATCATTGTTGTGATATCCATAACATTTTCAAATCTAAATAAAATGTGATAATCAACTTTTACATCAAGTAATTTTTCTACAGCTTCCACAGTACAAGGAGTTCCTCCAAAAGCGTGAGAGTGCGTAATTTTGTCCATCTTATAATTTTCGCAAGGAATCTCAGCGTAAGAATCTCTAGGAATTGAAACCATTTTAATTTGAGCTGTAAGTGGTACAACTCTAACAAGAATTAATCCGTCACTTCTTGAGCCTTTTGTTGGCTGATTTGCATAAGCGTCACTTCCAATTATAAGAATATTAAACGGTACAGAAAGCCAAGCTATAAGACCAGCTAGACCAGCTACAATAGCCAAAGTAATTAATAATATTGTTTTTTTCATTTTACACCTCTTTTTTTTCAAAATTTAGTTTAGTTTCTAAAAAAATTAATAAAATTATCTATTTTTATTTTTTTAAATCTTCTAAATTATCGTTGTTATTTTTCAATGACATAATCGCTTTTTTTATTTTTTTCGTCTAAAGAAATTTGAGAATTTATTATATTTTTTTGTTTCATTTTCAGTTCGCTTATCTCTAGCCAAAACTCTCTTAATTTGGGTATTTTTTTATCAGACCAAACAAGTAAAAATCAAGTCAAATTCACGCTCCCATCCAACTTCAAAAAGCAGCTGAATTTCCACAAATACAATTTTTTTCTTTAATTTTTTTCAATTTTTTCGCATTCTTTTTTAAAAATTTCAGGATGCATAATGGAATTTAATCTCTCCAATTTATTTTTTTATCCTCAAAGACGACTTTTTCCCAATTTTTTTCTTGAAATCTCTTCTTTGTCAAAAATTTCACTTCCAAAATTTTTAAAAAGTTCTGCTTTTATTTTTGAATCTTGAATAACATCATGAGAAATTATGTCTAAGTCAATAAAACAAAACCCTTTATCTTTTAAAATTCGGCTGACAGTACTTTTTACCACTTCCAATTCCCCCTGTAATACCAATGATCATAGTATATTCCCTTCTTTTTTTAAGATTTTTTTATAATCTATTTTATATCTTTTTTTGTTTAATTGCAAATTTTATTATTTTTTTAAATAAAAAAATTTTTAAAAAAATAAAAAAATTTGATAAAAAAATATTTTATATTCAAAAAAATTTAGACTATTATATTTTTTTATAATTAAATATATATTTTTTTAAAAAAATACTTGCAAAAAAATTTCAAAAAAAAGTATAAAATAGTTTTGATAAACAAAATATAATATTGAACAAGTATTTTATATTTTGAAAATAAAATTATTTTTAGAGAAATTAATTTGTATTTTTAGAGGAGTGATTATGATGACTTTATTACAAGGAAAAGTAGGAGACAAGTTTTTTTTGAAAAATATTATTGAAAAAAAGCTTGACACAAGATTACTTAGTTTAGGACTTTGTAGAGGAGATGTCTGCAAAATTGAAAATATTGCAAATGGAAATATTTTAATCAAGACAGTAGAAACAAAAATTGTGCTTAGTGAAAATTTAGCAGAAAAGGTAGAGATTGAGGTGGTAGAATGATAAATGTAGCATTTGTCGGAAACCCAAATGTTGGAAAAACAGCGTTAATCAATCAAATTTCACACGCCAGTCTAAAGATGGGGAACTGGCCGGGAGTAACAATTGAAAAAAAAGAAGTATTTTTTTCAGTTGGAGATGAAGATGTAAAATTAATTGATTTGCCAGGAATTTACAATTTATCAATGAGTACGGCAGAAGAAAGAGTTTCACGAGATTTTTTGCTGGATGAAAAAGTTGATGTGATAATTAATGTACTAGATTCGACATCGCTTGAAAAAAATATTTATTTGACTGCTTTATTAAAGGAACTTGATATTCCAGTTGTGATGGCACTTAACTTTGAGGATGAATTTAAAAGAATTGGCTATCAATTGGATATAGAAAAATTTGAAAAGCAATTGGGAGTTCCAGTTATGTTCACAAGTGGAAGATCTGGAGCTGGAGTAGACAAGCTTATGGAAAAAGCTGTAGAACTTTACAAAAAAAATTCTTCAGATAAAAAAATACAGCATAGATTGCCATTTGAAAAGGAAATCGAAGATAATATTAAAAGTTTGAAGGATAAATTGGAAAATGATAAATCTTATGAAAAAGTTTTAGAAAAATATCCAGTAGAATGGCTGGCAATTAAAATTTTGGAAGATGATACCAATGTAGCGGCAAGAGTAAAAACTGAATTTGGAGTAAGTGTTTCAAATATCGGAGAAACTGAAAAGAAAAATATCGAAAATCGTTACGGAATCGAACCTCAAGATGCTTTGGCAAGAGAGAGATATGGAATCGTTCGTGGAATTATCTCGATGAACCTAAAAAGAGGTACTGGAGATAAATTTGCATTAACTGATAAAATTGACAAAGTTCTTTTGAATAAGTTTTTTGGTGGAATAGCATTTCTTGCTATAATTTATGCTGTTTTCGTAATCGTATTTGATGGAAGTTCGCCGTTTATCGACTGGATTGATGGGTTCTTTAGTGACTTTGTCATAAAATATGTGGGTCACGCCATCGAAGGAGTGCCAGATTGGTTAAGCAGCTTTATACTTGATGGAATTTTGGCTGGTGTAGGTTCGGTATTGACATTTGTTCCACTTATGTTCTTTATTTACTTCTTCATGGCAATTCTTGAAGAAAGCGGATATATGGCTCGTGTTGCATTTATTTTAAATAAAATGATGACAAAAGTTGGACTTTCAGGAAAAGCATTCATCCCAATGCTAATCGGATTTGGATGTACAGTTCCAGCAATTTATTCAACAAGAACATTGGAAGATGAAAAAACAAGAAGATTGACAGGGGTTATCGCAACATTCATGTCATGTGGAGCAAGACTGCCAGTTTATTCATTGCTTGCAGCAGCGTTTTTCAGCAAGAATGCAGCGTTAGTTGTAGTTTCAATCTATGTTTTTGGTGTATTTATGGCTCTTTTAGTAGCTTTTATATTAAAAAGATTTAAATACTTTAAAGGAAATAATACAGAGTTACTTATAGAATTGCCGCCATATAGACTTCCAGGTGCAAAAGCTGTCTGGAGTAATATGAGATCAAGAACTTTTTCTTACATAAAAAAAGCAACTACAATAGTTTTAGGAATCCTGTTAATTATCTGGTTCTTCCAATATTTCCCAAATAAAGGAGATGCTGAAAGTTCATATATAGGTCAAGCAGCAAAAGTTGTTCAGCCTGTATTCAAGCCAACTGGTTTTGGTGACAGATGGGAACCTGTAGCTTCTATTGTGCCAAGTATCATTGCAAAAGAAACAGTAGTTGGATTTTTAGGACAAATTTTATTATCTCAAGGAGATGATGAGAAAAAAGAATATAATTTTGTATCAGATTTAAAAGATCAAGTAGTTGGATTGGGAGGAGCAGCAGTAGAATCAGTAAAATCATTAGGACATATTGCAACCTTTAAAATTGCGACATTGGAAATGAAAAGTCAGGAGGAGCTTGACCAAGATGCAGGTGGAAACATCATTCCAGCAATTAGAAGCTTGTGGAGTGACAAATATGGTCAGCTAAGAGCATACTCATTTATGCTGTATGTCCTTTTGGTAGTGCCATGTGCCGTAGCAATGGGAGCTTTAAAACAAGAATTTGGATGGAAATTATTAGCATTTCAAGTGTCAATGTTGTTAGTGTTACCATATGTGGTATCAACATTATTTTTCAACATTGCAAGATTATTAGTTTAGAAAAGAGGAAATATTATGATGATAAAAACAATAATAGTTGGAATAATAGCACTTTTAGTAGCTTTTGCAGTATTTAGAAAAATTTATAAAGATTATAAAAAAAATAAAAATTTATGTGGAACAGATTGCTGCAGATGTTCAGGAACTTCAACTTGTGGAAAACCGAAAAAAAGTAGCGTTCAAATTAAAAAAACAAATAAATAAAAAGTGATTTTTCTAATGATATTAGTGTATAATCATTAGTGACCAATAGAAAAAGTGAAAACTTTTTTCTTCATAACTCCTTTTTTTAAATATGCTATCACAAAGGGTAGCATATTTTTTTTGCCATTTCTTACAAAGCAAAGTAATACAGTACCAAAAAGGTATTCAGTTATCTTTTTTTCATTTTTTTAGTTTTTTTATTTATTTGTAATTTTTTTCATAAAAAGGTACTCATTTACCTTATCCGTTGGACTAGCGTTGGACTAAAACTAATGTCAAGAAAAAAAGCCTATAATTAAGGCTTTCTATGAAGTTTTTTTCTAAAATTTAAACTATTCATTGATAACTTTAGTTTTTTTGTTTATCTGTCTGAATATAATATTGTTTTTGTTGTCGTAATATTTTCGTGTCCCATTATATCTGTTATCACAATATTATTTATTTTTTTGATTACTCATAAGTGTTGCTAGTGTTTTTTTCTGCAATCGTGAGGTTTATGTTTATTAATTTTTTTAAAGTTTCCAATGTTTTTATAAAATTTCTCACGAAAATAATTTTTTTCTTAAAGGCTTATTCTCGTTCTTTTTTTACTAAATATCCATTTATCATTGTATATCAAATAATCTGTTGGACTATTCTCGTAAAAGCTCTTTTTATAATTTCAACTATATCTTTATGAATAGGTATACTTCTATTTTTTTCCTTTTCTAGTTTTATTTCCACCGTGTATAAATTCCTCCTGCAAATCTACATTTTTCCTTTTTTTCAATTCCACAGTTTCTTCGATTCTCATACCTGTATAAATCATAATTAAAATATATTTTACCCATATTATGTCCTTGTTTTTTTCCATAATTTTTTTCTATTTCATCATAATTAAAAAGGATTTTTCTTTGATTTCAGTTTCTTTCGGTAAATTTATAAATTCTGCTCTATTTTTTTCCAATATGTCTATTTCTCTGGCATAGTCCCAAAAAAAATTTTTTTAAAAATCCTTTTTGTCATACTTTTTAGTTGAAATACTACAATTCAAATTAGTTATTAGATTTTTGCAATATTGGAGTGCTAATATCTTTAAAAACCAGATTATGTAACTCTTTACATCGTTTAAAACTATTGATGTAACTGTCCAAAGTATTTTTTTAGCAACAATATCTTTTTTTACTGTTTTTTTAAATAACTCAAACAAATCTTTAAATTTAATTCTATGATTTTTCTAAATTGTAAGGATTATTAAAAATATTTGTTTAATACTTCTGTTGCTTCCTTTTTTTAGTGCTGAAATATCCCAAAGAATGTCTTTTTTTAGTTACAGGGTTAGTAACTCTAACTCTAAAAAGGATTCGTTCTATTTATTTTAACTTTTGTTATACTCCCTGTACCATTTGCATTTTTATATTTTTTTCATATTTTTCTCCATTCTGAAAAATCCAACTAAAAAGCATTATCTGCTTTATAATTTTAATATTATTTTTTTCTTTTATTGCAATATATTTATTTAAAAAAATATCTGTACCAATTCATCATTACTCAATTCTAACAATTCTTTTTAATTCATATATTTCTGATTGTGTAAAAAAATTTTTTTCCATTCATTTTTTTATTAAGTCCACTTTCTGATATATTCATTTTTTTGATATTTCTTTATAGTTCAATTTCTTTTTTTCTAATTCTACTTTTTCAATGTATAGTATATTAGTCTCTTATCTTCTAAATTCATATTTACCACTCTACTTTCTCTATTTTTTTATTAGTATATTTTTTTAGATAAAATAAGTTAAAAATAAGTTGCAAGTTTTTATATATTACATTTTTTTGATTTTTTTAACTTGTATTTTTAGATATATTTTTCTATTTATAGTTTTTCAATAATTTAAAAATTTATTTCATAAAATTATTTTTTTGATTCGTTATTATCAATCAAAGGGGATAAGTCTGACAGGAAATATTCTTATTCTTTAAATTTACTCCAATAATATATTCTTTTTCCTTTTTTTATAATATTTAGATAAGCAGAAAAGGATTGTCTTATTTTTCATCATTATCAAAAAAATTTTTTTCAATCTTTTTCTTTTTTTAGAATGAGTTAAATAAGATACAGTTTTTTTGTATTTTTTTCTTTTTGTACCCAATTTTTTTCTAAATGAACATTGGTTTTTAAATCCATTTAGAATATTCCATTTAGTCTGTATCATTTCTTTTTAATTCTTTCATTTTAAAATGTTTGTATATCCCTTTTTATTGTAAATAGTAGAATATGTAAATGAGGAAGAAAAAGAATTTCTTTCAGGATTGTAGGCTATTTCCATTACTCTTAAATATCCTTTTTACAGTCTTTTTTTCAAAAAGGACTTTTGACTAATTTATTAAAGTTTGTCCTTACTACATTTAATTCATTTTGTAATCTACTTTTTATCATCAATTTCAACATTTTTTTCCATTTATTGTCAGTATAAATATCAAATATCTATTTTTTTAAAAATTTTTCTATTTTTCTTCATTATTTCAAAATATTTGGCACTTCTGTCTATTTCATCACATATAGGACAGCTTCTCCGTTTACATCTTAAATTTTTTTAGTAAATTTCATTGAATTTTCGTGGCATTCAATATAATTATTAAAACAGGTATTAATACTGCTGTATTCAGACTTTGATATTATTTCGTATTCAGAATACCATTCAAGAGCCTTTTAAATAATAATTTTTCCTTCTCTTCTATCACTTTTTCTGTATCTGTTTTCATCAATTCTTTTCTCCTTTCTTCTCTTCTTTTAATCTAAATTTCCACAAGAGGCATTTATTATAAGGACAGTTTAAAACTTTTTCCTTATCATCATCCCAGCACTCAAGACAATGCTTTTTCAATTGCCTCTTTTTTTCTAAACTTTTTATTTTTTTCATAAAATTCACTCCTTTTTAAAATTTCTACCTTTTCTTTTTGGAATAAACTACATTTTTTTATTGTTATTTTTTTATAATTTTTTTCTATTTTTGTTTAATACTAATTAATAATAGAAGAATAATTTTTTTATATCCAAAAAGATGTATTTTTAAAAATAAATTATACTTTTGTATCACAATATAGTTGTACCACTATTTTTTTAAAAATTTGTCAATATCTTTTTGGCATATTTTTTTAAAAATACATCTTTTTGATTAAAAAAATTATTGAAATTTTTGTAAAATTTATTATATAATTATGGTATTAACAAAGATTGGAGAGAAATTATGGAAGAAAATAATAAAGAATTGAATAATAAAATTTTTGGGAGAAATAATAAGAAATTATAGAAAAAGAAAAAGGGCTGAGTTTGGAAAAATCTTGCCAAAGCAAATGGATATAACAAAATTAAGTATACAAAAAAATATGAAGTTGGGAAAAAGAACAATACCATTTAATACTTTGCTTGATTTTTTTAGAATACTTGAGATACCTTTTAAATGAATTGGAAAAAAATTTTTTTAAAAAAAGAAGAAAAAGTCAGAGATAAGAGAAATTTTAAGTGCTTTATTTAAAGAAAATAAGAGAATAACAGCTATAATATGTTTTTATTGATTATTTAGAAAATTTAGGATTTTCATTTAATGTAATAAATTCAATAGATGAAAAAGGAGGGATAGTTTATGGAGATATAGAAGACGCTATAAGAAATCCTAAAGTGGTAGCTGTGCGAAGTCCAAATAAAAAACATACATTTTATATTGGAATCAAAGATTTTCTCTCATTTATAAGCCTTCGTTCAACAAATAATATAAATGACTTTTATAAATTATCTTGAAGTATATCATTTAGATAGAAGCGATACAGGATTTGATGATGAAGAAATAGAAAGAATGGAAAAAATATTTGAGAAAGTACCTTTGAAAAAGCCAAGTAATTATAAAAAAATTATTGAAGAATTGGATGAGAAAACTAAAAATAAATAAATTTACAACAAAATACAGGGCCTTTCATTTTTTAGAGGCCCTGTCTGATTAAGATATGCACTTGTAACTCCGTATAAGCCCCGTAGAGAGCATTTAAACTCATTTTTGATATTTTCCTCGAATAACAAAAATAAGCTCTTAAATCGGCTCTTACAAGAAAAAACTCACTATCTAAATTAGCATAGTGAGAAAAAATAATACAATAGCTAAATTTAATATTGTTTCTAGTTGGATTTTTCTGTTTTTTTAAAATTTAGTCCTTATTTTTACCAGATTTATTTTTATTAGTACTATTCTCCCATAACATTTTCAATGTTTCTAGTTAATTTATCTTCTTCTTTTTTAGAATCACTATTATTATCTATTTGATTTATTGTGTCATCAATTGTTCTTTCTATTTCTCTTTCATTAATACTTGATTGTTGTTTTTTTGAGTCGATGTAATGTTCTTTTTTTATTTTTTTATGTAAATTTGTTTTATTACTTGATGATTGTTGTTTTGGTTTTTTTATTTCAGTTTCTAAATTAGTTTGTGGTTGTGTAGTTTCAACAGCAGGTATATTTGGAGTTTGTAATTGTTGTTTTAATTGTTCTTCTTGTTTTTTTGTTCCAAGTCTTCTATTTTTACTTTGCATATTTAAAATATAGAATATTCCGCTAAAAAAACAATAACCATTGATAAACTAATAATTATTGCTATTAAAATTTTTTTATTGTATTATTGTTATTTTTCTGACATTTTAATTTTTCTCCTAAATTTTTATTTATTTTTAATATCCTGCTAATACTAATCTGTTATAAATCTCTAGTGCTTCTTCATTTCCTAAATCTGCCGCCATTTTATAATATTTTTTAGCACTATTAAAATCCTTTGCAGCTAAAGAGAATGTTCCTAAAGCAATCATTGAAGCCACATCCTTATTTTTTGCTCCTTCCAAAAACACTTTTGTAGCTTCTCGATATTTTCCCTGATTAATATAAGCTATTCCTAAATTAAAGTATGAACTGTTATTTTGTCTATTAGATTTATAATATCTATCTATTTCACTATTGTAAAATTGTTTTGCCTTGTACTGTGAGTTTGCATTATTCCAGTAAGTCCCTTTATAATGACAACCAGCCTCATTTTCCATATCTTCATTTGGTACGGCTAAAATTACAACTTGTCTAATTTGTGCTATTTGTTGTAAATATTCCTTATAAGCGTCATCAACTTCGATATATGTTGCTTGTGTAAATGGTTTATTTGTTCCTGGCACTGTTTCTTTATCAACTTTTATAATTTCTTTTACAGCATTACAATATTCTGATTTTAACCTTTTATATGCAAATGCCTTATTATTTACTCCAATCATAGTCTTTTCATAACCAAGACTTCTTCTAAAGAATGTAGACTTTTGATTATTATTTTTTAAATATTTATACCCAGCTATAACTTCATATTGTGGTTTTGAAACAACAGCCAAAACCAATAGTTTTATTACTATAATGATTTCTAATTGTAGATTGTAAATCTGAAAATCCTAAATTAAAAAAACTATAAAAAGTTGTTAAAAAAATAATATTTTTTTCATAAATTTCCCTTCTATTCTTTAAATATCCATTTTATAATATTTTTATTTCTTGATTGGTTAAACTTTTTAGTTTGTATTAGAAATGGTAACTCGATAATTCTTAGTAAAAATAATTGTCTTCATAATTTTTTTCTTCTTAAAGTTTCTATTTTTTTCACTAATTTAAATCTATTCATAAGAGGATAATAAAGTATAAAGTTTTTACATAATTCCAATAATTACTATGAGTATTTCTAATTTTTTTCTTTCTTCAATTTTTTTCTAATCCAAAAAAATTAGCTTTCATTGATTTTAAATTCATCATCATACCATAAAAAGTTGGGCTTCCCCATTCCAACATCACACTTTCTTCAGGAATTTTACACTTATAAATATAATAAGCATTTATTACTTCATTAACATCTAAATTTCTTATTTCTGAAGATGTATACTCATTTTTGAATTTTTTACCAAGTTTTTTTCAATAGAATTTACAGAAGTATACAAAAGACTTTCATCATATTCCCCTACACCATCATACATTAAAAGTTCAGTTAAAAAAGAAATTCCAAATGCAGGACATCCTAGTTCATCACCAAAATAATATCGCATTTCATCTTGGCTCATTCTTACATATCCTTTATCGTCTCTTTGCCAAGAAAAAGATAAATTTTCCAACAATAATATTATTAAAAAAATATTTTTTTCATAAATTCCTCCTAAAAATTAAAAATTTATTTATTTTTTTCCATTTATTAATCATTGCTTTACAATTTTTAGCATTCATAATTTCTTCTGAAGCCTCTAGTTTAGCATTAGTACTTTCTTGTAGAGCTTTCATTTTGTCAAATTCGGAAAATGTAGGTGGATTCATTCTTATGTAATACTTATCTTTTATAGCTTTTTCTATTTCATAATCAGAGTAATCTGCATATATACGATAATTTTTTTACACTTTTCTAATATTTCATTATCCATTTTTTTATTTTCAGTTTGCCTATTTTTCAACATTTTGATTTTTTGAATTTGCACTTACCAGCTGACTTTTATTAATATATCCATACTCATTATATCCATTTACATTATAAGAAACATAATACCAACTTCCATTTCTACTTATAAATTTCAAATTTACATTGTCAGGCAATTTTGCTACAATATTAGAGTTCATTGTCGCTTTTTTTCTCTTACATTTACAGGTCCAGAAGTTGATTTTTGTTATATATGTTGACGATTTTTTTCTTTGATGAAATTTTGGGATTACTATTTTTTTGGGAGTTACTGAATTAGTTGTAGATTTCCGTATTTGTTGTATATTAGGTACTGACTGAATAGAAGCCATATTTTGACTTTCCATTTGTTTTTTTAACTGTTCCATTTGATTTCTTTCTAATTTTTGTTAATTTACTTTTTCATATTAAAGATATAAAAATATTCCACCAAGTAAAATAAATACAGATAATCCAATAATTATTCCTATTAGAATTTTTGATTGTATTTTTGATTATTTTTTTCTTGCATTTATATTTTTCTCCTTTTTTTATTCTTTTTAACATTCCAATTTTTTTCTCATCAATTCAAAAAAATACTTGTGGTATAAGTATTGGATAATTTGAGTTCTCTTGAAAATGAAAAATCAGAAATTGAAATTTTTTCTACAATTATTTTTTTATAATAATTAACAATATTTGTATGTTCTTCATATTCAGGATATTTTTTCCATTCTCCTTCGTTCATCACTTCTTTCGCTACTTCATATTGTAATTCACTAAATTCATTACCTGACTTTTCCATATATTTTATTTTTTCCTTTGAATTAAAATCTTTATCATTAGCAACAGCTAATGCGAGTACTTGAAAACTAGCACTTCCTAATATATATGCTCCTGACGCTTTACAAGCTTTGTTATCACCGAAAACTCTTTCATCAAAAATCATTCCATATGCTTCTTGAATTTCTGAAAATCCTACATTTGAAATAGTTAATACACTCAATATTAAAACTATGATTTTTTTCATTTTAATTCATCTCCTTTAACTTTTTATAATCAGTAAGAAACTTTCTTTATATTTATTGATTTTTCAATTTGTAATATTATTTTTATAAATTTCTTTAGCTTTTTTTCATTTCCTAAATCTGCTGCCTTTTTTTATATATTCTTTTTGCCTTGTCATATGTGTATCATATAATACTCCCAAATTAAATATAGTCTCAACATCACCGTTTTGAATAGCTTTTTAGATACATTTGTTCTGCTTTTATCATATTTTTTTCTTGTTTTTTTCATATAAATTTCCTAAATTATACATAGCATTTGTATTTCCATTTTCAATTGCTCTTAAAAACATCTGTTCTGCCTTATCATATTTTTGTTGTTTGGAATATAAAATTCCCAAGTTATTAAAAGCCCGTTTATCTCCAAATTCTAAAGCCTTAAAAAATATCTGTTCTGCTTTATCATATTTTTTTGTTGTCCATCATAGAATACTCCTAAATTATAAAACGCATTATCACCATTTTGTATGGCTTTAAGAAAATACTCTTCGGCTTTGTCATACTTCTTTTGTTTTTCATATAGAAGTCCTAAATTATTAAATGGTGTATCACCTTCTTCCAATGCTTTCATATACATATATTCTGCCTTATCATATTTACCTTGTATAATACAAATAACCTAAATTATTAAAAGCTATCATTCCAAAACCATTTTCAATAGCTTTCAAATACATTTGCTCTGCTTTATCATACTTTTTTTGTTCTTGATATAAAAGTTCCTAAAAGCAAAAAAACTGTTTTTTTCTCGTTTTTTTCAATACCTTTAAGAAAATATTCTTCAGCTCGTTTATAATCATTATTTTTTTATAATATTTTATTCCTTGGTTTGTTAAACTTTCAGCTTGTATTAAAAATGATAAAATAATAATTCCTAATAAAATAAATTTTTTCATTCTAAATCCTCTTTTTGAAATTTTATAAATTATTTTTAAATATTTCAATCACATTTAGAAAGCTCTTTTCCTTTCAATTTTCGCAAATTATTATAGCTATCATAGAGTTTGTCGTTAGTATTTCCCAAATAAGCGTCTATTGAGACATTTCCATTTGGAAGAAATTTGAATCTAGTTTGTTCCCTGATTCCCCTTCCTTCATCTATTGTTACTCCATCTAATAAGAGACTTCCATTGTCTTCTTCTTTTACTCCTACGATAACATTTGGATGTCTGTCATCGTATGCAAATGTATTTTTAGTAATAAAAGCACATCCTCCTTCAATTTCCCATTTACCTATATATTTTTCAGGCACAAAACTATCTTTTTCAGAATAGCTATATTCTCCTTTAAATGTTCTATCATATCTTCCACAGTCATCACTAGAATCAACTACTAATTTACCATTCTGTAAAAAAGCAATTTTTAAAGTACAATTATATCCATCATCGCCTTCATAATCTTTATAATGAGTGTCTAAAGGAAAATCAATAATTTCATTTTTATCTATATCTAAGTATTTATCAATTTTAAAAGTGCTAGTATGAACATATCCATTCATTGCAATTATAAAATAACCTTTTTTTCACCATCATAATCATAACGCTCAATATTAATTTTTTTATCATTTATACTATTATAAGTCCCTTCTTTTTATATATTCAGAAAATAATAAATTTCCTAATACTAACAATAACAAAAAAATAATATTTTTTTCATAATTAATCTCTCCTATTTTTTTATTCTTTTTAACATTTCAATTTTTTTCATTAATTCAAAAAAAATATTTGTGGTATAAGTATCGGATAATTTGAAAATGAAAATTAGAAATTAAAATTTTTTTCTATAATTATTTTTTTATAATGAATAACAATACAAGAATCATTCTATATGTTTCTTGAATTTCTGAAAATTCTATAAAAATTATTTCTATCAAAAATTTTTAATTGTAGTTTGATTATTTTTTTATTACATTCTGATTTTTTTCTTATCTTTAGATTAATAATTACCATAGTCATATTCTCTTTCATATTCTTTTTTTCAGAAACAGTTGGAATTCCCAGAGTATTTCCATATACTTCTATTAAATCATTTTTAACGATTCTGTTTTGCCAAACTTCTCTCATTTCTTTGTCAGTTATAGGAAAAATAGAACCTGTATCTGCAGCCATTCTTGAAATAGGATCTATAATTTCTACATTTAAAAATTCTAGTATCTGAATTATAAAAAAATACCTTCCGAACCATTTGCAGCATACATCAGTTTTTTTACTTACATCATATTTATCCCAGATAAGATGACTATTGTGATAAACTGTAACATTTCTAAGTTTATCACTTCCTATTCTACATAATTTTGCTTTAAATTTTATTCCATCTTTTGTTTTAGTTGATTCACCAATTCCTAAGCAGTAAACATCACCTTTTCCAAGATTCTCTGCTTGTATTAAAAATGATAAAATAATAATTCCTAACAAAAATAATTTTTTTCATAAATTTCCTCCTAAAATTTGATTTTATATCCATTATTTTTTTAACTGTTTTTTTGTAACCTGTTCACTATAAATCAGATTCAACTTCTTTCTTTTTCATCATAATACTGTTCTGATATTTCTTTTTCTCTTAATTTTTAGTTTCAGTATTATTTTTCCACTTTAGTATTTTTCATTATTGTAATATTTTTTTCAAATCTCTTTCTTTTTATCTATTTTTTTCACTCTCCTTTAAATTCAATTTTTTTATCATAAAATTTTTTTACTAAAAAAATCATCTCCTTCCCAAAAATTTTTACCAAATAGCAAATCAACTATTAAAAAAATGTCCAAAAATTCAATATCATCTAAACGATATTCTTTTCCTAATAAATTTCATTTCTTCAATAGTAAAATTACTAGTTCCATTTATTTTTTTCTTGAAAATGCTGAAGGAGTTATTTTTTTAATTTATGTGCAAGTGTTTTTATTGTTGTCTTCGTGTAAACTCATTTTTTTGATTTTTAAAAGATTCTTTTTCATCTCTATTCTCCTTTTTGCTAATTGGTAAAATAATTATACCATAAATTAAAAAGTTTGTCAAGACAGCTTCAATTAAATTGATAAAATATCAATTTTATGATTAAATTTATTAATTTTTAAAGTAGAATTATTATGAAAAATTTAGAAAAAAATAATGGAGTATTCTATTCTTGTACAATATCTGATATTTTTATTTAATAATTCTAAAATTTCAGAAAAATTGTATATTATCAACATATTTATTTTTCATTTTTATAAATATTCCATTGTTTATTCAAATATTCATCATTTTTTTAATATCTTCTAAAATTTCCTTGCTTTCTAATATTTCTTCTGTTGAATTTCTATTTTTTTGCTGTTTCCAAAATTGCTTGTTTCAAGTTATTTACATCTATCTTATCATTTTTTTCAATTTAAAAAAATCATATAAATATCATAAAAAAATCTCTCAATCTCGTTGTTGTAATATTTCGTTTTTATTATAGTTTCATACTTTTTCAGCAATCAATGTTTCCAATGAATAAACCAAAAATATTTAGTTTTTTTCTTTTAAATATTGTTTCGTATGAATATTCTATTTCTGATGGAATTATTACATCTCCTGTTGTAATATCAATTTTTTTAATGGATTCTTTATTTTTCTCAAAATTTGCTGTCAAATGTAATCTATAATTTTTCATATTCCGATATTTCTCTTATATTTTTCTATTTTTTTCCCAATACAAATTCTATTTCATCATTTACTTCAATATTTAAAATTTCCAATATTATTTCTTTAATAATTTCTTCTTTTACTGGAAGTCCCTTTATTGTCGTATCAATATCCATCGTTGTTCTTTTTGTATACCAATAATTGATGAAATTAAAAAAATCCACCTTTTATTATAAAATTTACTCTATATCTTGATTTTTTTCTAATCGAGTCAAAAATCTTTCAAAAAAATACATTTGTAATACTTCCTGTGCTTTTTAAATTATTTTTTTCTGAAAAAAACTTTTTATTTTTCCCTTTTAACTTTTCTGATGTCATATCAAAACCTCCAAATATTCTCTTACTTTTTTTCTCAACTTTCAATTCTTTACTATATTTTTATTAATTTTTCTTACTTTTTATATCTTTATCTTTAAAAAAATAATTTTAGTGCCTTTGAGAATACATCTACATCAATTTTTTTCTTTATTTTTTTATAATATCACATATCGTTCTCTCTTTATCATAAATATAAATTTTAGCACCCATTTTACTCAAAGTTTCAATTTTTCCCGCTTTCAAATATTTCTTTTTTTCACATAATGAATTTTTCAAATTTTTCAAATTTTTTTGTAATGTGCAAAAACATTATAACCTTTGTGGAACTGTTATTGAAATTGTATTTGGTACTCTATCTGTTAAATTATGAAAGTATAGAGCAGTCGTATTTGAAAAAAATCACATTATTATTTTTTTGTATTTTTTTACAAATTCATCTGTAATTGTATCATTTTTTTCTGATAAACCCCTTTCTTTACTCTTTCTAAAATTCCTTTTTTTACATAAATTAGAAAAGAATCTGTCTTTTTATACCGATTTTTTTCTGCTTCTTTAACTGTTATTATAGTATTATTTTTCAAAAAAATTATTTAATTTATCATTTGTAATTTTTTTAACATAATTATCACTACCTTTACTATTACACTTTAATTTTAATATTTTTAAAGAGTAATTGTCAAGATTTTATTCAAATTTTTATATCTTTTATTTATTTGGTAATTAGTAAAATAATTGTACCATAAAAAAATAAAATTTATCATTATTATTTCAATTAAATTGATAAAATATCAATTTTATGGTAAAATTTATTGATTTTTAAAGGAGAATTACTATGGAAAAATGTAGGAAAAAGATTAAAGAGTTTGAGAGAAAAGTATAAATTTTCTTTTGGAAGAAGTGGCTAAAAAAAATAAAAATCATCTGCTGGAGCTATTTCACGATATGAGAATAATGAGAGGAAAAATAAATAGTGAGAGTTTGATTAAGTTATCTAATTTATATAATGTTTCACCTGAATACATATTGTATGGTACTGAAAAAGATTATAATGATTTAAAATCAAATATCATATCATTTTTTAGAAATGAAAATATAAATATTGAAGAAAAAGAGGAATTGTTTAATAAAATTCAAAAATGCTTTTTTTAAAGAAAAGTTTAAATAGAATATATTGTATTTAGAGCTATAAAAATTAAGAAAATAGTGATGCGTTTTTCTAAAAATAGATTTTAAATTTGGGCCTGCTTTTTTTGAGTAAGGCCCTTTTGTTATTCGCTCGTATATCTGTGTAACAGCCTTGTAGCGTTCGTTAAAAATTTTTTTGATAAAATACTTGCCTTGAAATGAAAAAGTCTACCAGAACGATACTGTTTAATTTGTTGCAATATATTATACAATCTATGTTTATAAAAAAATAATTTTTAAAGAAAAAAATCACAGATAACTAAATAACTATGATTTCAAATTTTTTTATTAAAATAAACTGCTAGGAGTTTTTGTTTTCGTTGTTAGTAATATTAATTCCTCACCTTTTATTTTTATATCCTAACAACCAATCAGATGTTATACAGCACTCACGATACCCTAAATATTTATTTTTTTAAAGCATAATCTTTATTTTTTTACAGACAATTTTTCACGATTAATCAATATTTCAACTACTTTTTCAAGTAATTTTAGATTATACCCACGTTTTTTTATTAATTTTAAATCTTTAGAAAATCTCTTTGTATATTTTTAAATTATACTTATTCATCTTCATCTTTCAAAAATATCCTCTATCATTTCTCTAGCACTATGATAAGACTTGCTCAAATTCTTACCTTGTTCTACATCTTTCATAGCTTGATAAACTTCTTCCTTATATTTTGGCTCTCCAACATAAAAAGGTATTCTCTGCTCTCTTACTGCCTGTTTCAAGAATATATTTATTGCTGTAGTTAAACTCATTCCCATATTTTTAAATAATTCTTGTGCTTCTTTCTTTGTTTTGGCGTCTATTTTTATACTTGTACTAACCGTTGGCATAAAAAAATCACTCCTTTGAATATTTTATAAAAAAACATTACCATATAATAATCAGTAGTATTTATTTTTCATCCAACTTCATTATCATAACAACAAATCCATCTTCAGAAATAAAATCATCTACTTTTTTCAAATCCAAACGTTCTATAAAAAAATTTATAAGTTTTTCAGAATTTTCACATTCTAGCCAAACATAACGTGCCGTCATTATTTTTTTTACTTCCAGCAATAAATTGAATCCAAATGAAAGCAAGTCTTTTTCCTTTTTATTTGTTCTTCTTTTGCTAAATTATAGTTCTTTTCCTAATTGTCCAATTAAATAACTATTTACAGCTAAATGTCCATTTTTAAGTATTTGTCCACTTTGCATTAATTTTTTTCTTTCGGCTATTACTTAATTTTTTTCAAATCGTTCTTTGGATAAAATTAAACTTTTTATTTGACAACGATAAATAACCAACTAATTTTTTTATTGTTAAATACTAAATGAGTTGTTGAAACAGATTTTTTTCTCAAATTCAATTGCTCGGTTATGTAAAAAAATTTTTTTCTATATCATTGTTTTTCTAAACTTTTTAAAAATTGTTTAAAAAAATTTATTTTTTTATATTTTTCCTCTGTATCATATTTTTAACAATTCACTCAACGTTATCTTTTCCATCATTTAACCCCAATAATTCCTTTATTTCCTTTTCATCAGTAATTGTTCTTATTTTTACATCTGTTAAATTAGGCTTTCTATCATTCTCTAAGGCTTTTTATTAAACCATCAATTTCTTTATCTGTCTTAAATTCTGGTGTTCTAAAAAAACTTATTGTAGCCATAAAAATCACTCCTTTTATTAAAAAAATACCACTATAATAGTGGCTCTGTGGCTGGTATTCTTACATAACACTTAAACTTTCATTCAGTTACACAGATATACAGTCTAGTCTCCTATCTGCAATATAATTGTATAATAAAAAAATATAGAAGTCAAGATTTTTTTAATTTCATAATTTTTTTATAACAATTTATACAAATTAAATTAATGGTTGCTAATTTTCTCAAAAAAATTATTTGTATTTCAAAGCCACACTAAGTAGAATCAAGAAAATAGTGCCATACTTATAGAGATGGCTTTTTCAAAAATTCTGGGCCTCTCCATAGACTCTATTAAATATACAGCCTTGAATAACTCCGTATAAGCCCCATAGAGAACGTTTAAACTCATTTTTGATATTTCCCCTTGAATAACAAAAATAAACTCTTAAATCGGCTCTAAAAAAAACTCACTATCTAACATAGTGAGAAAAAAATAATACAATAACTAAATTTAATATTGTTTCTAGTTGGATTTTTCTATTTTTTAAAATTTACAGATAATGTTGAATTTTTATAAAATTAGAGATTTTGTTCTCATAATTTCTTGTTGGACTAATGTTGGACTATTTTTTTAAATTTAGCCCTTATTTTTACTAGGTTTTTCTTTAAAAAGGATGTTGTTTCTTCATAACTCCTTTTTTTAGATATGTTGCCATATGGGTAACATATCTTTTTATTACTGATAATATGTGTGTATATTTATATAAAATTATGAATATTCTCAAAAATCGATTATTAAATCACAAAAATTTTTTTGAAATATTTATTTTTAATTCATAAAAAAAATATAGCTTTCTATGTATTTTTTTATTTAAGGTAACATTTTTTTAAATAAATTGTATCTTGTATAGGTTTATTATTTAAAAACACCGCTATATAAATAATTGGATGTAATGTCGGCTAATCTTATCATAGGTGTTTTTTTCGGAATTGCAATATTTTTACTTCTAAATGTTTTTAAGTTTTTTTAAAAATAGGTTTTTGTGTATACTTCATAGCTTGAATTAAAAGTTCCGCTTTTTAAATTCTTGTATTAATCCTTCTTTAAATTCATATTTTTCCATTTATTGTTGTTGAATGTTCATCAACGAAAAATATAAATATTTTCTACTTTTTTTCTTTTAATATTTTTCTTCTCGGCTATCAATTTTTTTAAACAATTTTTGACTCCAATTTTGTAAGCGTAATCTAGGTATCGTTGTTTATTTTTTTATCTTCAAAAAAATTTTTTTGGGTGTATTTCTTTTTGGTTTATTATAACGCCAAATTTTATAACTTTTTTTGTTGCATTCATAATTTTTATACTTTTTGTTTTTCCAGTTAATATACAAGCTTTTTATTTCTTTATTTTTTTAAATAGTTATTATTTTCTCTTAAACTTTTTTTCAATATTTTTTTATATTTTTCTGTTTTCCACATCTTTTATCATTTTTTTATTCAAAAAAAATTACTCCGCCGTAAACATAATATTTATTATGTTTAACATCAAAAAAACTCCAGATTCATCCGAATAGACAAATATATCCATAAAAAATCCTTTCAAAAAAAATACCACCTAAATGGTGGCGCTCTGTGGCTGGCGTTCTTAAATAACGCTTAAACTTTCATTCAGTGACATCACAGATATACAGCGTAAGTCTCCCTACCTGCAATATAATTATATAATAAAAATATATAAAAGTCAATGTTTTTGAGTTAAATTTGCCTGTTTTGACATATTTTATATATTCATAAAAAAGTTTTAAAAAAAATTAAAAAAAAGTCTTGACAAAAATTAAAAAAATATTATTATATATTTGTGATTAGCACTAATGATGTTAGAGTGCTAACAAAAAAAGGAAAGGGTGTTAAAATGAATGAGAGAGAGCAATTAATTTTAAAGGCGATTATCAAGCATTATTTAGATTTTGGTGAAAGTGTTGGTTCGAGGACGCTTGAAAAAAAATATAATATTGGTGTTTCGTCAGCCACAATTAGAAATGCGATGGCAGATTTAGAGGATAAAGGGTTAATTGTGAAAACTCACACTTCTTCCGGAAGAATACCTACGAGTGAAGGGTATAGACTATATGTCGAAGAGCTTTTGAAAATAAGAGATATTTCTCAAGAAGAAAAAGTAAAAGTTTTTGAAACTTACAACAAGAAAATGAATCAAATAGATGCGATTTTTGAGGAGACTTCGAGGTTATTGTCAAAAATTAGCCAATATGCGGGGGTTGTATTAGAACCTTCAATTCGGCAGGAAGGCATAAAAAAAGTTCAACTTGTTTATATAAATGACACAAATATTTTAGCCGTAGTTGTAATGGATACATTTTTGACAAAGAGTCTTAACATTTATTTGGAAAATCCTGTAAGTGAGGAAGAAATCGATAAAATAAATAATTTTTTAAATGAAAAAATAAAAAATAGTAATTCAGTTTTTACTTTGTCGGATTTAAAAGATTTTTTAGTTAATATGGATTTATTTATTCCAGAAGAGCTGGAAGAAGAAAAGTCTTTAAATGAAGGAAAGCTATTTTTTGAAGGTAGTTCAAATTTATTTGAGAGCAACGATATTTTTAAAAAGTTGTAAGTCGAGCAAAATTGTTTAATAGTCCAAATGATTTGAAAAAAATATTTTTTTCACAATTTATTCAAATGGATAAATATAAAGATGGTGAAGTAAATGTTATTTTCGGAGAAGATTTGGGAATTGCTGGACTAGAAGATTTTTCTTTTGTATTTTCAGTTTACACTTTTGGAGATGCGAAAGGAATGATGGGAGTAATTGGTCCAAAGCGGATGGAATATTCAAAGACAGTTGGACTTGTTGAATATGTTTCAGAAGAAGTGCAGCAGTTGTTAAAAAAAAATAAATAAAAGAAAGTGAGAGGGGAATGAAAAAAGAAAAATCAAAAGACAAAGAATCAAAAGAAACACTAGATAAAGAAACTAAAGAAGCTAAAGCTGATGATTCTGAAAAAGAAGTTAAAGAAGAAAATCCTTGCGAAGTAATCGCAAAACTTGAGGCGGACTTGGAAGAATGGAAGAGTTCTTATACAAGAAAATTAGCTGAATTTCAAAACTTCACAAAAAGAAAAGAAAATGAAGTTGCTGAAATGAAAAAATATGCTTCGGAAGGTATTATTATAAAATTATTAGATAATATTGATAATTTAGAAAGAGCTGAACAAGCTTCTGCTGAAACTAAAAACTTTGACGCATTGGTTGAAGGAGTTAATATGATTTTGAGAAATCTGAGAAATCTTTTGACTGAAGAAGGTGTTGAAGAATTGGAAGCAGCAGAAGGTGTGAAGTTTAATCCTTATGAACATCAAGCGATGATGACTGAAAATGTGGAAAATTTAGACAATGATGTTATTGTGAAAGTGTTTCAAAAAGGATATAAATTGAAAGGAAAAGTTATTAGACCAGCGATGGTAACAGTTAATAAAAAGTAATTTTGTAAAAGTTATAATTTGAAAATTCAAAAAAATGGATTTAAAAATTGGGTTTAAAATGAGACTTTTATAAAAAAATTAAATAAATTGAAAATTAAGGAGAATGATATATATGAGTAAAATAATAGGAATAGATTTAGGGACAACAAACAGCTGCGTGGCAGTTATGGAAGGTGGAAACTTTGCGATAATACCAAATAGTGATGGAGGAAGAACTACACCTTCAGTAGTAAATATTAAAGATAATGGAGAAATTATAGTTGGGGAAATTGCTAAAAGACAAGCAATTACAAATCCTGATTCAACAGTAATTTCAATTAAAACACAAATGGGATCAGATTATAAAGTAAATATTCATGGAAAAGATTATACACCACAAGAAATTTCAGCAATGATTTTTGGAAAAAATTGAAAAAAAGATGCTGAAAGCTATTTAGGAGAAACTGTAACAGAAGCAGTAATCACTGTACCAGCTTACTTTACTGATGCTCAAAGACAAGCAACTAAAGATGCAGGAGAAATTGCAGGACTTACAGTAAAAAAAGAATTATTAATGAACCAACAGCAGCAGCATTATCTTATGGATTAGATAAGAAAAAAGAAGAAAAAGTGTTAGTATTTGACTTAGGTGGAGGTACATTTGACGTATCAGTACTAGAAATTGGAGATGGAGTAGTAGAAGTTATTTCAACTTCAGGAAATAACCACTTAGGTGGAGACAACTTTGACCAAAAAATTATCGACTGGTTAGCTGATGAATTTAAAAAAGAAACTGGAATTGATTTAAGAAATGATAAAATGGCAATTCAAAGACTGAAAGATGCAGCAGAAGATGCTAAGAAAAAATTGTCAACTACATTAGAAACACAAATTTCATTACCATTCATTACAATGGATGCAAGTGGACCAAAACATTTGGAAAAGAAATTAACTAGAGCAGCATTTGATGAATTGACAAAAGACTTGGTTGAAGCAACTAAAGGGCCTGTTAAACAAGCGTTAGAAGATGCAAACTTAGATCCAAGTGGAATTGATGAAATCTTATTAGTTGGTGGATCAACAAGAATCCCAGCAGTTCAAGAATGGGTTAAATCATTCTTTGGAAAAGAACCTAATAAATCAATTAACCCTGATGAAGTTGTAGCAGCAGGAGCAGCTATTCAAGGTGGAGTATTAATGGGAGATGTTAAAGATGTATTGTTATTAGATGTAACTCCATTATCATTAGGAATTGAAACAATGGGTGGAGTATTTACTAAGATCATTGATAGAAATACTACTGTGCCAGTTAAAAAATCACAAGTGTTCTCAACAGCAGCAGATAATCAACCAGCAGTATCAATCGTTGTATTGCAAGGGGAAAGAGCTAGAGCGGCTGACAACCATAAATTAGGAGAATTTAACTTAAACGACATCCCACCTGCACCAAGAGGAGTACCTCAAATCGAAGTAACATTTGATATTGATGCAAATGGTATCGTGCATGTATCTGCTAAAGATTTAGGAACAGGAAAAGAAAATACAGTAACAATTTCTGGTTCATCTAATTTGTCTAAAGAAGACATCGAAAAAATGAAAAAAGATGCTGAGGCAAATGAAGCTGAAGATGCTAAATTTAAAGAATTAGTAGAAGCTAGAAACCAAGCTGACCAATTAGTAATTGCAACTGAAAAAACTATAAAAGAAAATGAATCTAAATTGCAAGGAACTGAAAAGGAAGATATCGAAAAAGCAATTGAAGAATTGAAGAAAGTAAAAGATGGAGACGACATCGAAGCAATCAGAAAAGGAATCGAAGAATTGTCGAAAGTATCTCAAGGATTTGCAACTAGAATGTACCAAGAAGCAGCAGCGGCTCAACAACAAGCACAAGGTGGAACTGAAGGAAATGCGGATAATGGTTCTTCTGAAGATGATGTTCAAGATGCAGAAATTGTTGATTAATTAGCTGATTGATTAAAAAATAAGAAATTTAAATAAGAATATTATGAAGGAAGGGAAGACTTTTTCTCCTTCTTTTGTAGAAATAGTTGATTTTTAAAAAAGTATCTGGAATTATTGGATTTGGAATTAAAGTTATATAAAAATAAATTCTTTATAGAGGATGTGTTAAAGGTGGAAAGTACAATAAATACTTTAAAATATGGAAATATTGAAATTGCAGTTGCAAATAGAGGAGCGGAATTACGAAGTTATAAAGTAAATGGAGAAGAGTTTATGTGGGACAGAAAGCCTGAGTTTTGGGCTGCTAGTTCGCCTGTGCTATTTCCGTTTGTTGGAACTATAAAAAATGGGGCTTATAGTTTCAATGGAAAAGAGTATAAAATTTCTACACGGCATGGGTTTGCTCGGACTGAGGATTTTGAACTGGTTGAGAAGACTGAAAATTCTTTGAAATTTAGATTTTCTTCAAATAAGGAAACTTTGGAGAAGTATCCGTTTGAGTTTGAACTGTTTATAACTTATACAATTGTTGGAAATACTTTGGAAATCGAGTACAATGTTGTAAATAAAAATGATTCTAATATGTATTTTTCACTTGGAACACATCCTGCATTTGTACTTGATGTAAATGATGACATAAAATTGAGTGATTATTATTTGGAATTTGAGAAAAATGAGACTTCAAAGAAATATAAATTGAATGAAAAAGGGCTTGTTTTAGATGAAAAAGCTGATTGCTTGAACAATGAGAATAAATTGAAGATTACTGAAAAGGTTTTTGATGATGATGCGATAATATTCGATGATTTGAAATCAGAAAAAGTTACAATAAAAAATAGTAAAAATTCTAAAAAATTGAGTGTTGAATATAACGGATTTCCTTATATTGCATTTTGGAGCAAGCCAAGAGCACCGTTTGTGTGCATAGAACCTTGGTATGGAATTTCAGATTTTGAAGATTGCACAGGAAAACTGGAAGAGAAAAAAGGAATATTAAAATTGGAAAAAGATAAGATTTTTACTGCAAAATTAGTGATTGAAGGAAATTATAAAAAAATTATACAGATAAAAAGAGAAACTCTTTTTTTGAAACATTGAAATAAAAAGCAAAATAATGCGAAAGAAAGGAGTACATCTCTGAAAAAAAGGAGGTGTAATTGAAAAATGGCAAAAAGAGATTATTATGAAGTGCTTGGAGTAGCAAAAAATGCAAGTGAATCAGATATAAAAAAGGCGTATAGAAAAGCGGCGATGAAATATCACCCAGATAAATTTGCTAATTCGTCAGATGCTGAAAAAAAGGATGCGGAAGAAAAATTTAAAGAAATAAATGAGGCTTATGAAATTTTGTCAGATGCACAGAAAAAAGCAGCTTATGATCAATATGGACATGCGGCATTTGAAAATGGTGCTGGTGGAGCCGGAGCTGGTGGTTTTGGTGGCTTTAGCGGATTTGGAAATGGTCAAGGATTTGATTTTGAAGATTTGGGAGATATTTTTGGAAGTTTCTTTGGTGGCGGTGGAAGAAGCCGAAGTCAAGGTCCAAAAGTTAATCAAGGAGAAGATTTACGATATAATCTTACTTTAACATTGGAAGAAGTTGCAAATGGTGTAGAAAAAGAGATTAAATATAAAAGAGATGGGAAATGTAAACATTGTCACGGCTCTGGAGCAGAAGCTGGAAGCCACATGAAAACTTGTACTAAATGCAATGGTTCTGGACATATAAGAGTGCAGCAAAGATCTATTTTTGGAATGCAAGTTATGACGCAAGAATGTGATATGTGCCACGGAACTGGAAAAGTACCTGAAAAAGTTTGTAGTCATTGTCATGGAACTGGAGTGGAACATGAAACAGTTACAAGAAAAATAAAAATACCAGCTGGAGTGGAAACTGGTCAAAGACTTGTTGTAAGAGATGGTGGAAATGCTGGAAGAAATGATGGAATCTACGGAGATTTATACATATTTATAACGGTTAAAAAACATGAAATATTTGAGCGAGAAGGACTTGATATTTATTGTGATGTTCCAGTTGGAATTACAACAGCAATTTTAGGGGGAGAAATTGAAGTGCCAACTCTTTCTGGAAAAGTAAAAATAAAAATAGCTGAAGGCACACAAAATGGAAAAGAATATAAATTGAGAGATAAAGGAATAAGTTATGGAACTAGAAAAGGTTCTGAAATAATTAGAATAAAAAAATTGAAACTCCAACAAATTTGTCTGAAAAAAACAAAAAAATATTTTTAAGGGAATTTGATGGTTCGCTAGAAAATAAAAATTATAAAGAAGGTAAATCATTTAAAGATAAAATAAAAAAAGATTTTTTTAGTAAATTTGAAAAATTAAATAATAAATTTATTAAATTAAAAAAATAAAAAAAATCTGGGGGATTTGATTATGAAAATAAAATATATTATTATTTTTTTATTGTGCTTTTTAATTGTGGGAAATTTTTTTAGACTTTTTATTGAGGATAAAAAAATAAGCCGAATGTTGAAATTAGTAAAGAAGTCAATTATAAAAAAAGAAAAAGATAAAGAAAACAGCGATTTGACTAAAAAAAGAAAAAAAATTTGATGTAAACAGTGTTGAATATGCGGATTTATTGAAATTGGGATTTTTCGAAGTCAAAGGCGGATAACATTATAAAAATTTCGAGATGAAACTGGAATAATTTTTAGATATTGAAGATATGAAAAATGTTGAAAGATTTGGAAAATCGGGATTGGAAATTTCTAAAAAAATATCTTTTTGTTGATAAAGAAAAAAATAAAAAAAATCCAAAAAGAAAATTATGGCAGAGAAATTGCAAAAATATAATATTAATAAATGCGGTGAAAAAGAATTAAAAAAAGAATTGGATTTACAGCAAAAAGAAATAAAAAAATACTTTTTGGAACTTGAGAGTGGAAGTATTCGCTCAAATTTAGATTTAGAAAAAAATTATCGGAAGTAAAAGATATTCAGAAATAGAAAATAAAATAAAATTTATTGATTAAATTTAAGAATAAAAAAATTTAAGAGTGTACATAAAAAATTACACTCTTTTTTTATTTTTAATTTGAAAAATTTATTTATTTGTCAAATTTTGAAAATAGTCAATAACAAATTCAGCACATTTCACTCCATCAACGGCAGCAGACATTATTCCACCAGCATATCCAGCACCTTCTCCACAAGGCATAATTCCTTCAATATTGGAAAAAAATTTCTCGTTTCTAGGAATTTACAGGAGATGAACTTCTACTTTCCACACCAGTTAAAATGGCGTCATAATTTGCAAATCCTTTTATTTTTTTGTCCATAAGCGTTATTCCTTCTTTTAGAGAAGAGTTTATATATTCAGGAAAAATCTGATTTAAGTCGGCAAATTTGTAATCTGCAAGGTAACTTGGCTTTACATTTCCCAATTTTTTTGAAACTTTATTATTTAAAAAATCTCCAAATAGCTGAACGGGAGCTTTGTAGTCACTTCCACCAAGAATAAAGGCTTTTTCTTCTAGTTTTCGCTGAAATTCAATCCCAGCAAGAACTGAATCTCCTTCAAAATCGTTTGGAAAAACATTTACTAAAATTGCCGAATTTGCGTTTTCTAGATTTCTTTTAGAATAACTCATTCCATTTACAACTAACCTATTTTCTTCACTTGCAGACGGTACTACAACTCCGCCGGGACACATGCAAAAAGTGTAAACTCCTCTTCCATTAGAAGTTTTGACATTTAATTTGTACTCGGCAGATGGCAACTTATCAGCAAATTTTCCGTATTGAGCTCTATTTACCATGCTTTGCTTGTGTTCGATTCTAACTCCCACAGAAAAAATTTTTCGCTCCATTTGAACTTTTTCTTCGTTTAACATATGAAAAGTTTCTCTTGCACTATGTCCAATTGCCAAAACTGCAATATTTGTTGAAATAGTATATTTTTTTTTATTTTTTAAATCTTCAACTTCAATTTCTTTCAATTTATTATTTTTGTAATTAATTTTTGTAAATTTTGTGTAAAATCTATATTCTCCGCCAAGACTTTCAATCTTTTTTCTTATGTTTTTTTCATAATTCCAATAAGTTTGTCCGTTCCGATATGTGGCTTTGACATGTAACTTATTTTTTTCAGCTCCTGCTAAAAATTAGTTCATTATAAATTTTTTTGCATTCTAAAAATTATTTGTATTAGTGTTTAATTTTTCCGTCAGAAAAAAAGTGCCAGCTCCACCTTCACCAAATTGTACATTTGAATATTTATTCAATTTTTCTTGTCTTAAAAAAATTGTAGACATCTTTTTTTCTCTCGTCGACATTTTTTTCCCTGCTCAATAATAATCGGTTTAAGTCCAGCTTCAGCCATCACAAGTCCAGCAAAAATGCCAGCAGGTCCACTTCCAACTACAACGGGTCTTTTTTTATTTTTCTCATTTTTCAGAAAAAAATTTTTCTATTTTTTGAAATAGAATAAATTTGTTTTTTTCAAATTTTTTTATATTTTTTTAACATTTTTCAAAATTTTTTTCATTTTTCAAGCTCGATATTTACAGCATAGACAAAGACAACATTATTTTTTTTTCTGGCATCAATCGCCTGTCCTGCAATTTCAAAACTTTTTATCTCATTTTTATTAATTTTATAAAGTTTGCAGACAACATTTTTTAAGTCGTTCTCGTTGTGTTTTACAGGCATTTTTTTATATTATTAATTTTTAAGCATTTCTTTTCCTTTTCACATTTTTTATTAAACATTTTTCTCCAGCAAATTTTTCCACTGCCCAGGCCCAATGTAAGTTAAATCCACCACATTCACCATAGACATCCATCACTTCTCCAGCAAAATAAAGCCCTTTTGTTTTTTTTGATTCCAAATTTTCTAGATTTATTTCGCTCAAAGGAATTCCGCCGGCGGTAACTTGTGCGTTTTTGAAGCCGTTTGTATCCAATATTTTTTTATTTTTATATTTTTTTAGAGTAGTGCATATTTTTATTTCATTGTCAGTGAGTTCTGAAATATTTTTTTGACAATTTTGGAATTCCCGACATTTTTAGTCAAAAAAATTGACCTAATTTTTTTGTTAATCATTCCATTAAAAATATTGCTCCATTGTCATATTTTTTAGTATTTCCCGTCTCTTTTTCAAAATCGTAAAAAGATTATTATAATCAAATTTTGGCATAAAATCAACTTCAAATTCAACTTCTTTGTAAAGTGGAAAAACAAAAGAAATATTAAAGACGACATTTCCTGAAATTCCGTAATCAGTAAATAGCAGCTCTCCTTCATAGGTACAAATTTTCTCAAATTTATCTTCATTTTTTCCAAAAGCGCTGACTTTTGCATCTAATTTTATTCCACGCAATCCTTTTATTTTGTGCTTTTCAGTTTTTAGCTGAACAATTGTTGGCACAAGTTTTGTTAAACTGTGACCAAAATTTTCTGCAATTTGGTAGCCACTTCCGTTTGAACCAAGTTCAGGATAAGAAATTCCGCCTGTTGCAAGAATTATTTTTTTCGAGTTAATTTGTCTTTTATCTTCGGAAAAAATTTTAAATTCAAACATTTCTTTTGTGACTTTTGTGACATAAAAATCAGTATAAATTGGAATTCCAAGATTTTGTGCATAGAATCTTAGTCCATCCACAATTGACGCAGCTTGTCCGCTAAGTGGATAAAGTTTTCCACGACTTTCTTCGTTGCAAATGATTCCAACTTTATTTTCAAAAAAGTCAATTACATCAGTTGGCAAAAAATTATTTAAAATATGATTTATATCCTGTTTTTGTTTTTCAATCCCGAAGTAATTTTCATTTGTTGCATTGACATTACTCAAATTACATCGTCCATTTCCCGTGACCAAAACTTTTTTCAAAATTCTATCTTTTCGCTCTAAAATAACGACATCTTTTCCATTTTTTTTAGCAGTAATTGCCGCCATAAGTCCAGCTGCTCCACCGCCAATAACAGTTACTTCTGTTTTCAATTTTATACTCCTTATACAAATTATTGAATTAAAAATTTTTTTATTATCAAATAAATTATATCATTTTAGTCGTTTTTTCATCAAAATTTTAAAAGTTTTATTATAAATTTGATTATATTTTTCTTTGACAATATATATTTTTGTAGTAAAATTTATGCATTGAAAAAAAGTTTTGATTATTTTTTTAGAAGAAATTTTAATTTGAAATTTAGGAGGAAGAATGAAAAAAAGGACATTAGTTTTAGTGTCGCTAGTATTGACAATTTTAATATTTTTTACAGCTTGTGGAAAAAAAGATGCAAAAAATCCAAATGCAAAGACAGGTAAAAAATATATTATTGCAGTAGATTTGATTTATCCGCCGTTTTCTTTTAAGGAGAATAATGTGGATAAGGGAATTGATGTTGATTTGATGAAGGCGGTGGCGAAAACTCAAGGATTTGAAGTGGAAATTCAGCCGATGGATTTTGGTGGAATTATTCCTGCGATGGAATCTGGACAAATTGATGGTGCGATTGCGGGAGCGAATATTACAGAGGAAAGAAAAAAAGTTGTAGATTTTTCTGATCCATATTACGATACAGGAATTGTTGCGATAATTCACAAAGATAATAACACAATAAAAACTGGAAAAGATTTGGTTGGAAAAAGACTTGCGGTTAAAAGTGGAACTGCGGGGGAAAGATATGTTCAAGAAAATTTGAAGGGAAAATCTGAAGTAAGAATTTATGATGACACAGTTTCAATGTTAAAAGCGGTTGAAAATAAACAGGCTGATGCGGGATTTGAAGATTTGCCAGTAGTTTTGTACACTTTGAATCAAGATCCAGATACGCAGTTAAAAGTTGGAACTGGAAAGTTGACAAATGTTGGAAATGGATTTATGGTAAAAAAAGGGACTCACAAAGAGTTGCTGGAAGAGTTTAACAAAGGTTTGAAGACTTTAAGAAAAAATGGCGAATATCAAAAAATTGTGGATAGATACACTAAAGGTGGCAAAACTGTGGAAAAAGGCGGAATTGCTGGAGTTATTGATTCTTACAGGGGAATTTTAACTGGTTACGGACTAAAGTTTTTAAGAGGACTTGCAGTTACTATTTATATCACAGTTGTTTCGTTATTTTTTGCAACATTGATTGGTTTAGGGATAGGATATTTAAATTTTGTGCCGACAGATAAAAAAGGTTTTCACTCGAAAATGATAAAAGTTTCGCAATTTTTAGGAAAAGAATATATTGATTTAATAAGAGGAACGCCACTTATGGTTCAGACAATATTCTTTTATTTCGGAGTTGTGCCATTACTTCCAAAACTTTTAAAACTGATATTTCATTTGAGCAGTGAGCCAGGAATGTTGTCTCCTGAAGTTTCTGGAATAATTATAATTGCATTAAATGCTGGAGCATTTTTAGCTGAAATTTTTAGAGGCGGAATACAGGCGATTGACAAAGGACAAATGGAAGCGGCTAGAAGTTTGGGGCTTTCTTTTAACAAGTCGATGACCAAAGTAATTTTGCCACAGGCTATTAAAAATATGATTCCTGCCATTTTAAATCAGTTTATAAGTTCACTAAAAGATACTTCCTTATTAGTTGTAATTGGAGTGGCAGATTTGATGAAAGAAGGGCAAGTTGCTTATAAAACTAATTTTAAAACATTTGAAACGATGCTTATAGTTGCGGCAATTTACTATATAGTAATTAAATTATTGTCTAAATTGTTCAAGAAAGTGGAGGATAAGTTAAAAGTATGATTAAAGTAGAAAATTTGAAAAAACAGTATGGAGATAATGTTGTTTTAAAAGATATAAGCCTTTATGTAGAAAAAGGGGAAGCGATAAGTGTGATTGGACCGTCAGGTTCGGGGAAAAGTACATTTTTAAGATGTATAAATGGGCTTGAAGAATTATCTGGCGGACATATTTGCGTGGACGAATTTGACCTTGCGGATAAAAATTTGAACATTGACAAATTTCGTGAAAAAGTTGGAATGGTTTTTCAAAATTTTAATTTATTTCCACATTTAACAGTTTTGCAAAATATAACTTTAGCTCCAGTAACGCTAAAAAAAGCAACAAAGCCAGAAGCTATAAAATTGGGAAAAGAACTACTTGAAAAAGTTGGACTTTTAGATAAAGCCGATGTTTATCCATCAAGTTTGTCTGGTGGGCAAAAACAAAGAGTGGCAATTGCAAGAGCTCTCGCTATGAAACCAGAAGCATTACTGTTTGATGAGCCGACAAGTGCGTTAGATCCTGAAATGGTTGGAGAAGTTTTGAAAGTTATGAAGGATTTGGCTAAAGAAGGAATGACAATGATTGTTGTGACGCATGAAATGGGATTTGCAAGGGAAGTTTGTGACAGAGTCATTTTTATGGCTGATGGTGAAATTGTGGAGCAGGGAAAAACCTGAAGAAGTGTTTTTTGAATCCCAAAAAAATGAGAGAACTCAGAATTTTTTTAAAAGTTTTATAAAAAAATTTATTTTTAAAAATTAAAAAAAGATAATTATGAATATATTTATTTAGGAATTATTGAGAAAATAATAAGATTTTTATTCTTATTATTTTTTTATTAATTAATTTTTTAAATTTTTTTATTAATGTTAATAATCTAAAATTAAAAAAATATTGACAAAATTTAAAAAAATATTGTATAAATAATTAATAAAAAAATTAAATAAAAAGGAGGGCAAAAAAATGAATGGGGAAATTGAAAAGATTAAGAGTGAAAAAACTTTTGGCAAAAAAGCAAAAAAAGGTTTTACGCTTATTGAAGTGATATTGGTCGTGGCAATTATTACGATAATTTCTGCGATTGCAATACCGCAAGTTGGAAAATACTTGAACAAAGCTAATAGGAGTAAAGTTATTGGTGCGATTTCTGAGTTAAATAACACGACAACATCTTGGAGCATTGATCATAGCGGAGATGCACCCAAAAATTTGCAGGAGATTTTGACGGAGCAGGGAAATTTGAATAAACTTGGAATTGGACTGGATAATAGTGGAAAATTTAAAATTGGTAATATTCAAGGACAAATAATTTATCAGGATGGTGAAATTTTTGCTAAAATTGACGCTAACAGTAAGGCTTTTCCTGGAGAAGAGATAAAGAGATGATGGTAATTTTTTTGTTAATTTTAAAGTATTTTGCATTTTTTAGTATTTTTGTAAATGATGTGAAAAAAAAGCTGATATATGACAGAGATATTTTGTTTTTAGTTCTAATAGGATTATTTTCTGCTGTTAAGTTTAATGATCTGGAAAATTATTATTTGGGAGCAAGTGGCTATTTAATGCCGTTGTTGGCACTTTATATTTTGGAAGATTATTTTAAAAAAAGTTTGATTGGGTTTGGAGATGTGAAACTTATGATGGGAATAGGTGGGTTGTTTCGATACAATGGAGTAGAAAATATTTTTTTAAATTTTATACAGTTTTTATATTTTTTTCAGGAATTATTGTATTATTTTTTTATTATTTTTTTAAGAAACTTCAAAAAAATATGAATATATTCCGTTTGCACCGTTTATTATTGTGAGTTACATATTTTTTTAATCATTTTAAAATATTTTTTTAATTAAAAAGAGAAATTAAAAAGAGAAAATAGAAAAGAGAAAGAAGGGAAAAGTGGAAAAAAATAAAAATGAGAAAAGATAAGGGGGAAACTTTAGTTGAAAGTTTGATTTCAATGTTTTTTTGTAACACTTGCAATTGTTCCGCTATCAAATTTATTTTTTTAAAAAAACTTTAAAGATAAATACTAAAATAGATAATATAAATACTCAGAATACAGAAATTTCAAATATGATTGAGCTTATAAAAGCTAAAAAAATATGAAGAAGTGAATAATTTTTTTCTGGAAAAATATGAAATTGCAAGTACAGATGATTTTTTTATAATAAATTTTTTTGATTGAGAAAAAAATATCAGATTTTTAAAAAAATATTGATTTTACAAAAAAATAAAATTCAAATAAAAAAATTGAAAAAAACAGATGGATTTTATTTGAATGAAAAAGGCGAAAAAGAATATTTTTTTAAAAATAATTGCAAATAAAATGAACGATTATTATTTTTCCAAATTTTTTTATAGCGTAAATTTAAAAATAAATTTAAATAAATTTGAAAAAGAGGAAAAGTGTGAAAAAAATAAAAAAAGAGGTTATTTGCTTTTTGGAAATTATGCTAAGTATGTTTTTTTATTTTTCAGTCATAGTTTTTTTGTAGTTTCGATTTTTTTAAAAAGAGTTGTCATAATTGAAAAAAATGAAAAAAATAATCAAAAAAAGTTATGAAAATTTGTATTTTTTTCGTTGGATAAAATTGTGGAAAATTTAAAAAAATAGAGATAAAGATGAATTTTTTTATGAAAGTGAAAATAAAAAAATATTCATATTTTTTTAAAAAAATAAAATTATTTATAAAACAGATGGCATTTTATATAAAAATTGAGTTTGAAAATAAAAAAATGTATATTTCGGATATGGAAAATAAAAAGTAATTTTTGGAAGTAGAACAGTGATTTCAAATTTAGAAAAATTTAGAATTTGAAAAAAATTGGCGAAATTCTTGTCATAAAAAAATAAAAAAATTTTGGAAAAGATGAAATTAGAGTTGTGAAAAATATGATAAAAGGGGATTTTTTTAAATGAAAAAATTTAGGAGCAAGTCTTATTTATGTGTTAATTGCACTCTCGATGATAACTGTATTTTTCGACAAATTTTATATTTTTTTGTAAAACAGAAATCGGATATAGTTTTTTTGAAAAAAATACAGAAAAAAATTAGATAAAAAAACTTTTGTTGAAAAAAAGAGTTGGATAATGCGAAAAGATTTGTGAAAAAAATGGCGTGATTTTTTTGAAAAATAATCAAGTCGAAATAGAAAAAAAGAAGAATTTTATTTTTGATACGAATTTACAAAAAAAGTAGAAAAATAATTTAATAGCGGAAAAATTTGATATTTTTTTGCCAAAAAAATGTGCAAAAGTATTGGTGGCTTTGTGGTAAAAAGTATTAAAGACAGTAGTGAAAAATGAATATTTTTTTGCCACTTGATAAAAAAATACAGTTTATGGTGATTTGGAAGTTATTTTTTTGAAAGAAAAAAATTTTTGGATACAGAAATTTTTTTATAAAGAGAAAAATTTCTTTTAAGCGAAAAAAATGCAACACTTGTGGAAATGAGTGTTTTTGAGCGGTGAAATTTTTAAAATAGAGGAGGAATTTTTTTGGAAAGTTTGAAAATATATTTGAGAAGCGAAAATAAAATTTATCTTTTTTTATGAAAATGAAATATTTTTTTATGAAAAATCAGGAATTGTCAAATGTTTTTGGAAAAATTTTTTTGGAAGAAAATAGTTTTGACAAAAACGGAATTTAAAAAAATGTGGAAGTCAGTTTTATTTTTGCATTTTTTCATATTTTTAATTTTGAAAATTATAAAGAAGAAAAAAATAAAAAAACAAAAAAAGAAAAAAATAATTATGAAGAAGATAAAAAAACGAAAATAAAGAAGAAAATGAGAAAGAAAATAAAAAAATAAAAAAATTATGAAACAAAAAAATTTTTTAAAAAAATAATAAATTTGTTTGCAAAAAAATTTATTTTTGGATTATGTAAACGATGAATATTTGAATCTTTATTTGGAGAAAAATAAAATTTCAAGATTAAAAAAATAGTAAAAAAATTATTTTTTTGAAAATTTCGGAAATAAAAATTGATTTTCAAGCAATTTATAATTTCTATAAAAAAATAAAAATTTAGAATTTGAAAGTGAAAGTCAAAGTCAAAAATCAAAATCAGAAAGAAAACAAAAAAATAATTATGAAGAAGAAAAAAATAAAGAAGAAAAATTTATTTTTTTGAAAAATCAAAAAAAGAAAATAAAAAAATAAAAAAAGAAGATGAAGAAATTAAAATTGTTCAAATAGAAGATATTGGTGTTGAACAAACTATAGACAAAGAAAGTTTGGAAAATGAAAATTTGAAAAGTGAAAAAAATTGAAATTTTTTTCAAATTGGGGAAGAAAAATAGTTTACGCATGGTAATTTTTTTGATGAGAAGATAACGGAATTGGAAAAAAAGTTGAGTTAAGACTTTCTGATATTGGAGAAATTAGTGAATTTGACTTTGGAGATATGATTGTTTTTTTACTGATACGGAAGAAGAAATTAAAATGATTTTTTTCAGGTAGTGAACTTTTTGAAAATCCAAATTTTGCGGAAAATGAAAAATTTTTTTGATGCAAAAAGTTTGAAAGAGATAAAAATTTTTGGATGTGGCGACAGTTTTATTTTTTTGTTTCTTGGATATTTTCTTTTGAGTAATTTTATGAATAATGAAAAAAATTAAAAAAAGAAAACGAAAAATATAAAAGTTCAGACGAAAATTTTGGAAAAAAATTATTTGAAAAAAAGAAAGATGAAGAAATTCCTGATTATACGAAAGAATTAAAAAAATATTAAAAAGATATTGATAATTCGATTGAGCGAGATGAGTTTTTACTCATATATAAAAATTTTTTTAGTTGAAAAACAGTAAAAAAAGGGGTAGATTATACAAAAATTAATTATGAAAATTCAAAGTGGACGGTTTCTGGCGAGTTAAAAAAATTTTTGAGAATTTTTGAAAAATTTGAAAAATAGTATTTTGAAAAAAATATCCCAATTCTGAACTTGGGTATTTAAAAAGATAACGATGAAGCGACAATGTTTGAATATGTCATTAAATAATTTTTAGGAAAAAGTGGGAAAAGTATAAAATGAGAAAAAAATAAATTTAAAAAAATGATGATAATTGCTGTAATTACAGTTTTTGGCGATAAACTTAAATTTAAAATATAATGAACATAAAGAGCTTTTTGGAAAATAAAAAAATGCTTTTGGAGAATAAAGAAAAGTTTGAGAAAAAAATTATTGAAATAGAAACTGAGAAATCACTTGAAAAAAAGAAAAAAATATAGCTGATTATGACAAAATTATAATGCTTACAAAAAGACTTTTCTTTTTCAATAAAAAAATGAATCGGAGTTTAAAAAGATGATTTATATTTTTTTGCTCACGAAAGTGATTTAAAAATGAAAGAAATTTCAAAAAGCAGAAAATGTTTGGGAGAAAAAAACGGATATAAATTAAAAATATATCCATTTTTACAACTTTTGGAAGTTTAAATGATTTTTGGGAAATTTTTTTGTATTTAATTAATAAAAAGTAAAAGATATATTGATACTTCAAGATTGTTTATTGAGCTTACAAGTGATGAATTTAAAAATTTCGATAGGGTTTATTGAGAAAAAAATTGTAAAAAGTAAAAAGGGGGAAATATGAGGAAAATAAGTTTTATTTTTATATGCCATTATTTTTTTAGCAATACTTTTTTTCAGCAAAGGTTACGGATTATGTAAATAAAAAAATGATGCGCAAAAATATGAAAAAAATATTTATTTACAAAGTGCCGAAAGAAAATAAAAAAAGATTGAGAATAATAGTGTAAATAATAAAAAAATAATAAAAAAACATGCAACAAAAAGCAAGTAAAGACTTCTGAAAATAAGATACCTAAACAGATAAAAACAAACTTCAAAGATTGAAAATAATAAAAAAAGAAGTTCCAAAAAAATAGAAAGTCCAAAGATTGAAAAATCAAAAAAAAGATGAAATAAAAAAATAAGACAGGAGAAATTGAGTTTGAATATAGAGATGCAAAAAGAAATTTCAGAAGCATTAAATGGATTTGAAAAATTTGAAATTATCGGTGTAGGAAATAAAATTATTTTTAGTGGAGATGAGAAAAAATTTGAGGAGATGAAAAAGATAATAAAATCTTTTGACAGTCCAAAAGAACAAGTTATAATAAAAGGAACAATAATTGATACAAGTTCAAATTTATTTGAGCGGCTTGGAATTGATTGGTCAATAAATTCAGATTCTGGAAATGCTGGGAAAAATAATTTGGTTGCAAAATTTTTAAACGGAGAAATTTCAATTGGCTCGATATTTTCTGCTGGAGGAAAATTTTTAGGAGTTGACTTTAACATGTTAAAAGAAAATGGAGATATAAGAATAGAAGCTATGCCGACACTTATGATTATGGAAAAGGAAGAAGGAGAATTAAAAGTTACGGAAGAAGTGATTGTGGGTGAAAAAAAAGTGACTAAAAATAATGAAGATTACATTGAGCCGATATTTTCAGAAGCGGGAATAGTCTTTAAAATAATTCCAGAAATAAAAAAAATAAATGGAGTAAAAAAAATATTGTTAAAACTTGACACAGAAATAAGTAATTTTAAATTGACTTCAACTTATAAAGAATCTTCTGGAGCAAAACAAAAAAATCAGACACGAACTACGATAACATTGAATGATGGCGGTTCAACATTTATTAAATAGTGCAAGAACACTCGCGACTTTAGTCGTGAGATGAATTGCACAAAAATTTTAGTAAGCATATAGGGAAACTTGTATGTAGACAGGGAGCAAAACCGTGCAACAAAGAAACTGAATTGCTGGGAACTCTTAAAGCTAGTATAACCACAACATAATACTTAAGAGAGAATATGTATAAGTGTGATGGTGGCGAAAGCAGAAAAAATATATTAGATGGTGCAAGGTTAAATCCTAAACATTATGATAATAGACAATCAGCAGCTAATCCTGAAAAGGAAAGTTCAACGACTATCCCTCGTGAGGGGAGTACAATACAAGCGATAGGTATTGGAAGTGGTTTCGCCTAAGTCCTTGAAATAGGATATGGATAAGATATAGTCTGTGCTTGTTAGAGATAACAAGAAGTTCAAGGCTAATCTCCTTAATTTATTAAGGAGTATATATGCCAAGAGAACTGCATAAGTAGTAGCGCACTTGTGTGAACGACGCTTCCCACTGTTGTGGGGTTTTAAAAACTTTAAAAATATTTAAAAATATTACTTTTTTGACAGATAAAATGTAGAATACATGGTATAATATCTCTGATGAAAAGGAGGTGATTATATATGTATTTAACATTAAAACAACAGGTAAAACATCTTAGTAAAAAGGAGTTAAAGACCTCCCGCACAACATTAAGGCAAAAGAGAATAGCTAGAAAGAGAAATAATCGCATAAATGATTATCTTTCAAAAGCAGCAATAATAATAAATTATTGTCTTAATAATGATATAGGAAAACTAGTTTTTAGGATATAACGAGAATTTTCAAAGAAATTCAAATATAGGAAGTATAAATAATCAAAACTTTGTAAATATACCATATGGAAAAATTAAGAGATAAATTAATATATCTATGTAAACTATATGGAATAGGATTTAAACTGCAAGAAGAGAGTTATACATCAAAAGCAAGTTTCTTTGATGAAGATGAGATTCCAATATATGATAAAGAAAATTCACAAAAATATATATTCAGTGGAAAAAGGATAAAAAGAGGACTATATCAAACAAGCATAGGTAAACTCATAAATGCAGATTGTAACGGAGCATTAAACATATTAAGGAAAAGTAAAGTTGTGGACTTAAGTGTCCTATACAATAGAGGTGAGCTGAACACACCTAAAAGAATAAGGGTAGTGTAAAGCTATCAAACTTCTTAGAAAATTTTTAAATATTTTTAGAGATTTTAGAACCCTGTGACTTTAGTCGTGGGAGGTTCAGAGGAGGATTAAAGCAAAATGTGAGTAAAGAGACGCAGAGAAGAGTGCCAATACTTTCAAAAATTCCAATAATTGGACCGCTTTTTAAGTACAGAAGAACAAATAAAGAAGTGAGAGATATTTATATTGAAATTGAAGCAGTTATACAAAATGATAAAACTCTTTTGATAAAATAAAAATAAAAAAATTTTTTTCTAAATTTTTTTGATGAAAAAAATATTAAAAATATGTTGTATAATAAAAACATATTCAAAAAAAGAAATAAATTTAAAAAAATAAAAAAAGTAAAAAAACAAAAAAATAAAAAAAATAAAAAAATAAAAAGAAAGGAAAAAAATGATTTCAATTCAAAGGCTTAAAGAGATACTTGAGCAGTTTAAAAGAGTAAAAATTGCTGTTATTGGGGATATGATGTTAGATGAATATCTTATTGGAAAAGTTGGCAGAATTTCTCCTGAAGCACCAGTTCCTGTAGTGAATATTGAAAAAGAGCGATTTGTTTTAGGTGGAGCGTCAAATGTAGCTAATAATTTAATTTCACTATCAGCAAGTGTGTCGGTATATGGAGTCGTGGGAAATGATGCAAATGGTGAAAAATTTATAAAAGAGCTGGAAGATAAAAAAATTGACTCAGTTGGAATTGTGAAAGATGGTTCTCGACCGACGATAATTAAAAGCAGAGTTTTGGCACAAGGGCAGCAGTTACTTCGACTAGATTGGGAAAAAGATATTGATATTTCATCTGAAAACCAAGATAAAATTTTAGAATTATTAAAAGAAGATTTGAAAAATATAGATGCAATTTTGTTATCTGATTATAATAAAGGGCTTCTAACAGAAAGACTTTCCAAAAAAATTATAAAACTTGCCAAAGAAAATGGAAAAGTTGTAATGGTAGACCCAAAACCTCAAAATTTTAAAAATTATATTGGGGCAACTTCAATAACACCTAACAAAAAAGAGATTTTAGACTATTTTGGAATGAAAAAATTTTCTAGCGAAGAAGAAATTGTAGAAAAATTAGAGCAGTTAAAAAAAGAGTTGGAACTTGAAAATGTTGTACTTACGAGAAGTGAAGAAGGAGTTTCACTTTTTGAGACGGAACATAAAAGAATACCGACGGTGGCAAGAGAAGTTTACGATGTGACAGGAGCAGGAGATACATTTATTTCGACTTTTCTTTTAGCAAGATGTGCAGGAGCTGATTTGTATGAAGCTGGAGAAATTGCAAATATGGCTTCAGGAATAGTTGTGGCTAAAATTGGAACAGCAACTGCGACAAAAGAAGAAATTTTAGATTTTTATGAAACCGTGCAAGAACATTTATAAAATAAAAAGGGAGTTTTATTGTGGGAAATTTAAGTGAGATTAAAATTAAAATTTAATTTATAAAAAGAAAGAAAAGGAAGTGAAAGTTATGGCAATTATTGCAGCAATAGAAGCTGGAGGAACAAAATTTATCTGTGGACTTGGAACAGAAGATGGGAAAGTAATTGAAAGAATTAGTATTCCTACAACAACTCCTGAAGAAACAATGGGAAAAGTTATAGAATATTTTTCAGATAAAGAATTTGATGTGATGGGAGTTGGAAGTTTTGGTCCAATTGACCCTGTAAAAGGTTCTGAAACTTATGGATATATAACAAAAACTCCAAAACCTTATTGGAGCGATTTTAATATGATTGGAGAATTAAAGGAAAAATTTAATGTTCCCATGGAATTTGATACGGATGTAAATGGAGCAGCACTTGCTGAATCTTGGTGGGGAGCAGGAGAAGGATTAAAAAATGTGTTGTATATAACAGTTGGAACTGGAATTGGAGCAGGAGCTGTCGTTGATGGTAAAATGGTTCAAGGATTGACTCATCCTGAAATGGGACATATTTCACTAAAAAGACATAAAGATGATAAATTTGAAGGAAGATGTCCATTTCATAAAGACTGCTTGGAAGGAATGGCAGCAGGACCAGCAATTGAAGATAGATGGGGTAAAAAAGGATTTGAGTTAGCAGAAGTTGATGAAGTTTGGGATATGGAAGCATATTATTTGGCACAAGCGTTAGTAAATTATATTTTAATTTTATCACCACAAAAAATTATTATGGGTGGTGGAGTTATGAAACAAAAACAATTGTTCCCAAAAATTAGAAAATATGTTCAAGAAACTTTAAATGAATATGTGCAAAAGAAAGAAATTTTAGAAGACATTGAAAATTATATTGTTTATCCGGGATTAGGAGATGAAGCTGGATTTGTTGGATCAATTGCATTAGGAAAAAAATTGCGTTAGAACAAAAAAATAAAAAAATATAAGTAAAATATAAAAAAAGTTTTTTTAAAAAGGGGGAAGGTTATTGTGGGGAAAAATAACTGAAAAAGGAACTTTTGACATTTACAAAAAGTGTATATTATTTGTTAAACGGTAAAATTAGCTTAATTGATACACTTACGATTGTTTCTCAAAATTATAAAAAAACGAAATGAAAAAAATAAAAATTTTAAAAACTAAAATTCAAATAGAGCAGGGAGTACCTTTAAATAAAAGCATTTTATAAAATTACCCAAGAAAGAGAATTTTTTTAGAAATGATAAAAAAATTGGAGAACAAACTGGAAATTTGGAATTGGTTTTTTTAAAAAAATCTGTATCAAAAATATGAATTTAATCAAAAAAATAAAAAAGATATTATAGGACTTAGTATTTATCCAGTTACAGTGATTATTACAGCAATTATAATAGTTGCAGTATTACTAAAATTTGTTGTTCCAAAATTTGTTTCAATTTATTCGGATATTGGACAGGATTTGCCAAAAAAATTACTAAAAACTATTATAAATATAAGTAAAGTTTTTGATAAATATTGGATTCTTTTTGGTGCGATGATTTTTTTATATTTTTTTGTTTTTTTATTTTAAAAAAAGAAAAAAATGAAGAAGATTTTGAAAAAAATTTTTTTAAAGTTAAAAAAATAATTGGAAAAGATGTATAAAGATATTTGTGTTTTAAATTTTTACAAGAAATATGTATTCTTTGACTGATACAAATATATCGTTTGTGAAATCTTTAGAAATGTGTTCAAATTCTAAAAAGTAATGTTTTAAATAAAGAATTGAAAAAAATTATTTCAAAAAAATTGAAAAAGGGGGAAAGTATACAAAAAAATCATTTAAAAAAATACAACTTTTTTTGATGCGGAATACAGAAGTTTTTTTAACGATAGGTGAGAGAACTGGAAAAATGGAAATTTCATTTTTTTAATTTGAATGAAATATATTATGAAAGAGTAAATGAAAAAGATTAAATGGTTTTTTTAAAAAAATGTTTGAGCCATTTTCGATAATTTTTTTATTGGAATATTAATTGGTGGAATAATATTTTTCAGTTATGCTTCCAATTTTTTTAAAATGGGAGAAATGCTATAAAAAAATAAAAAAAGGAAAAAAATATGATAGAAAATTTTAATGAATTATCAAAGTATACACAAGATTTATTTTTGTGAAAAAAATAAAAAAAATCAAAAAAATATGAGATTATAAAAAGAAATAAAAGAAGAAAGTTTGGAAAAAAAGTACCTATAATTACAGATGATGTACTTAATTTTTATGATATTTGCTGCAAAAAAATAAAAAAAGTCAAAAATTTTTGGAAATTGGAACTGCAACTGGGTATTCAGGAATTTTTTTGGCACAGATTGCAAAATAAAAAAATGATGGATTTTTGACTACAATAGAAATTGATGAAATTCGTTATGAAAAAAAGCAGTCGAAAATTTTTAAAAAAATGGGACTTTTTGAGAAAAAAATAATTTGATTATGGGAGATGCACTTGAAGAAATACCAAAATTGGATAAAAAAATATAAAATATGATTTTATATTCATAGATGCGGCAAAGGGTCAGTATTCAAAATTTTTTCAAATGTGTTATGAGATGCTTTGTGAAAATGGAATAATTTTTATTGACAACATTGCATTTCGTGGATTTGTGGCAAAATCTAAGGAAGAAGTTCCAAAAAGATATAAAACGATTGTAAGAAGATTAAACGAATTTATTAAAAAATTAAATGATGAATATAATTTTGTTTTGTTGCCGTTTGGAGATGGAGTTGGAATAGTTAAAAAATAAAAATTAGTGGAAAGAAGTGATGAAAATGAAGTTTCTTTTGTATAATATACGGTATGGGACAGGAAAGTATTTAAATCAGCCATTTAAACATATTAGAGGATATTTAGGCCGCTCAAACTGGCATATTCACAAAATTGGAAGTCTCATAAATAAATATAAACCTGATATAGTGGGACTTGTAGAAGTTGATTTGGGTTCTTTTAGAATGAAAAGTAAAAATCAAGCTACTGTGCTTGCACGAATTACAAGAAGTAATGATGTCTTTCAGTATAAATATAAAGAAAATTCAAAATATATGAAATTTCCAATGGTCCGTAAACAGGGGAATGCACTGCTTTCAAAAGGTGAAATAATTAGGACAAAATTTCATTACTTAGATAATGGAATGAAAAAACTTATAATTGAAGCGGAAACTGAAAAAGTTGTAGTATTTTTAGTACATTTGGCGCTAGGAGGAAAAACTCGGCAAAAACAGATAGTTCAGCTCTATGATTTGGTAAAAAGTACGAAAAAACCAGTGATTATCGCTGGAGATTTTAATGCTTTTTGGGGATATGATGAACTTGCAATGTTTTTAAAAGCGTCAGGATTAAAAAATTCGAATATAAATTCGCAACCGACTTTTCCCAGTTGGAAGCCTAAAAAAGAACTTGATTTTATACTTTGCTCAAAAGAAATAAAAATAAATGACTTTAAAGTTATACAAACAAAACTTTCTGATCACTTACCAGTGTTAATTGATTTTAATATATTATAATTTTGCAAAAAAATCCAAAAAGTTGCAAAAATTGAATAAATATATTAAAAATTATAGTGAAAAAAATATATTCAGAAAGGAGTTTTTTAGTGAAATCAGTAGTAAAAAAATTGTCATTATTAGCAATTTCGATTTTGACAGTGACATCGCTAAATGCCGCTAATTTAGTAGTTGGTGGAAATAAAAATGCAACAAAAATAGATAATACAAAAATAGCAAAATCTAAAGAATTAAGAGGTGTGTGGGTTGCAAGTGTAAGTAACATAGATTGGCCGTCAAAACCAGGACTTAGCATAGAAAAACAAAAAGAGGAATTTATTTCAATTCTTAACAATGTAAAAAATTGGAATATGAATGCCGTATTTGTACAAATTAAACCTGAATCTGATGCTTTTTATCCATCAAAATACGCACCTTGGTCTCGTTACTTAACTGGAACTCAAGGAGTAAATCCAGGATATGATCCGTTAAAATTCATGGTAGAAGAAGCTCATAAAAGAGGAATAGAATTTCACGCTTGGTTTAATCCTTACAGACTTACTGCAACTGGTGGAAGAGAAAAGTTATCAAGTGAAAGTATCGGTAAGAAAAAACCTGAATGGACTGTGACATATGGTGGAAAAGTTTACTTAAACCCTGGAATCCCAGAAGTTAATAATTATGTTGTAAATAGTATTGTTGAAGTTGTAAAAAATTATGATGTTGATGGAGTTCATATGGATGATTATTTTTATCCATATAAAGTAAAAAATGAAGAATATCCAGATTTTGAGCAATATCAAAAATATGGGAAAAAATTCTCGAATATTGGAGATTGGAGAAGAAATAATGTAAATACTCTGATTGAAAAATTGCACAAAGAAATAAAAAAAGAAAATCCTAATGTAGAATTTGGAATAAGTCCTTTTGGCGTTTGGAGAAATGATTCAACAGATCCTGTAAGAGGTTCTGCAACGAAGGCTGGAGTTCAAAATTATGATGATTTATATGCAGATATTTTACTTTGGATGAATAATCATTGGATTGACTATGTTGCACCACAAATTTACTGGAATCAAGGATTTAAAGTTGCTGAATACAATACTTTAGTAAAATGGTGGAGTAAATATGCAGCTGAAACAAATACTGATTTATACATAGGACAAGCTGCCTATAAAGTAAATGAATGGAAAAATGCAAAAGAATTGGTAAATCAAATTAATTTTAACAGAAATTATCCAGAAGTTAAAGGAAGTATATTTTTTAGTTATAAATCTTTATTGACAAATCCGAAAAATGCGACAAATAGCTTGAAACAAGGACCATATAGTTTGAATAATTAATAAATTAGAGATTAGTTCTAAAAAAATAATTCTTTAGAACTGTCTCTTTTTTTATTTTTAAATTTTAGAAAAAAATTTTTTTAAATATGTTATAATATAAAAAAAGTATAATAAAAAAATTATAAAAAAAGGAATTAAAGAAAGATGGGAAAATTAATAATTATTGAAGGAACGGATGGAAGTGGAAAACAGACGCAGACAGAATTGTTATAAAAAAATTGTGTAAATTAAAAGGAAAAAGAAAAAAATAAAAAAATATCTTTTTCCAAATTATGACAGTAAAGCTTCGGAACCAGTAAAAATGTATCTTGCAGGTGAATTTGGGAAAAAAGCTCAAAGTGTGAATGCTTATGCGGCTTCAGTTCTTTATTCAGTCGATAGATTTGCTTCTTATAAAATGGAGTGGGAAAAGTTTTATAATGATGGAGGAATAGTCATAAGTGATAGATATACAATTTCAAATATGATTCATCAAGTTCCAAAAATAGATAATGAAATTGAAAAAGAAAAATATTTGAAATGGTTAGTCGATTTAGAATGGAATAAAATTGGTTTGCCTAAACCTGATATTGTGTTTTTTTTGGATATTCCTTTTGAAATTAGTGATGAACTTATGAAAAATCGGGAAAATAAAATAACTGGAGAAATTAAAAAGGATATTCATGAAAAAGATAAAGAATATTTGAGAAAATCATATAAAACGGCAAAAAGTCTTGCACTAAAAATATAGCTGGGAAATAATTTCTTGCGTAAATGATGGAAAGTTAAAAATCTATTGAAGAAATTAATAGCGAAATAATGGAAATTGTAAATAAAAAAATTATAAAAAAATTATCTTGAAATGACAGGAATAAAAAAATTTCTGAAATTTTAAGATAATTTTTTTGTTTCTTTTATTTATTGTTATTGTTTTATTTTTTTAAATTTATTTAAATAAAATATTATTTAAAAAAATTTAAAATTTTTTTATAGTTAATTTGAAGAATTTTTACTGAATTTTTTTCCAAAATATACAAAGTTAAAGAATTTATTATAAATCCAGGAACGATTTCGTAGACTGTTTTTTTCCAAGTCCACTTTGATTCCAGAAAATAACTGTGACAGTTGCAATAAGCATTGAAATTAATATATTTTTCCAATGTAAATTTTTCTTGTATAAAATGAATAAAATAACAGGAGAAAATACAGCTCCAAAACCTGCCCAAGCATATGAAACTAGCGATAAAACTTGTGAATTTGGATTCATTGCCAAAATTGTTGCAACGATAAAAATTAAAATTATACATATTCTTCCAACCCAAATAAGCTCTTTGTGGCTTTTTTCTCTCTTTACAATGTATTTATAAAAATCTTCTGTCAAAGTGTTTGATGCAACTAGTAATTGTGCTGAAATTGTTGACATTATGGCTGATAAAATTGCAGCGTATAAAATTCCTGCAACCCAAGGATTGAAAAGTCCACCAATCATGTAAATAAAGATTTTTTCAGCATCACCTGAAATTGTTTTTATATTAGGGTAAAGTGCCATTCCTGTAAGTCCAACTGCAATTGAGCCAACAAGGGAAATGATGACCCACACCATTGCAATAAGTCGTGCTTTCCAAAGTTCATTTACATCTTTAATACTCATAAATTTTACAATTATGTGCGGCTGTCCAAAATATCCAAGTCCCCATCCAAGTCCTGAAATAATGACAGGTAAACTAAGTGCTTCAGGATATTTTAAAAGATTTAAAGAAATATGTTTTTGAACCATGGCAGTTTCAATTCCTTTGTTCCCGCCAACCACGAAATATGCAACGACAGGTACGACAATTATTGCAAAAAACATAAGAATTCCTTGAAAAAAATCAGTCCAAACTCCAGCTAAGTAACCACCTAAAAATGTATAAATAATAATAGTTCCACCACCTATTAAAACTCCCCATTTGTAGTTAATTCCAAGTAGTGATTCAAATAATTTTCCGTTTGAAACAAGACCTGAGGCTGAATAAATTGTAAAGAAAAATAATATTACAATAGCAGAAAAAGTTTTTACATATCCTTTTTTGTCATCCGATTTTCTTGATAAAAATGTGGGAATTGTCAGCGCATCATGCTCTTCAGTCTGAGTTCTAAGTTTTGGAGCAACGAATTTCCAGTTCAAATATGTTCCAATGATAAGACCCACAATGACCCATATTTGCTTTAATCCAGACAAATAAACAGCTCCAGGCAATCCTAAAAGCAACCATCCGCTCATATCACTGGCTTGTGCTGACATCGCTGTAACCCAGTATCCAACACCTCTTCCACCTAAAACATAGTCTTCGTGGGTGTCTGTTTTTGTATAAAAATATACACCTATTCCTATTAAAAATAATAAATAAACTCCAAATGTTATAAATGTTTCGATTCCAACTTTCATTTTTTCTCCCTTATTTTTTATAATTTTTTATTTAGCTATTTCAGAAAGTAAAATTCCACCTGCAACGGAAACATTTAAAGAATTAATTTTTCCGTTTAAATGAATTTTTACAATTTTATCGCAGTGCTCTCTGACTTTTTTTCTCATTCCATTTCCTTCGCTTCCAAGCACAAGACAAACTTTGTTTGGATACTTTTCTTCATAGTAGTAACATTCACCATCAGCTTCTGCACCATAAACTGTGTATCCATATTTTTTTAATTTGTCAATTGTATCTGAAATATTTGTCACTTTTACAATATCCACATGTTCTATAGCGCCTGTCGATGATTTTACAACTGTTTCTGTCACTTTTACGCTGTTTCTGTCTTGAATGATTATTCCATCAACTCCAAAACATTCAGCACTTCTGATTATTGCACCAAAATTTCTTGGATCTTGAACTTGATCTAAAATTACTACTTTTGATTTTTCTTTTCTCAAAACTTTTTCCAAAAATGCGTTTAAGTCAACATAGTAGTCAAAATCTGAGATTATTGCGACAACACCTTGTGAATTTTTCAATTCTTTTGTCGTTATAAAAAAACTTTTATATTTTTTTACTTGCTAAATTTAAAATATTTTTTTATAGTTTCTTTCTTGACTTTTTTTATAAATTTCAAGTTTTTTTCAATATTTTTTTATCGGATTTTAAAACTTCCGTTACAGGATTAATTCCTATGATTTTTTTCATATTTTTTTCTCGTTCTCGCTTTCTTTTTTTGTGATTTATATTAATTATAACAAAAAAATGATTTTTGTCTTGTTTAAATTTCATCTATTTTTAAAGAAAAAAATTAAAAAAATTTTTAGTTTTACTGTTCTTTTTACTATGAATTTTTAAAAAAATATTTTTATCTAACCATAAAAAAATATCATTTAAAAAGCTCATATAACATCTATACAGCTCAAAAAAATTCATTTTTTTAGTATAAAAATTATTCCTTAAATGAAAATTTTTAGCTTATAGGGGTTATATGGGCAAATTTGATATAATCAAAATATTTTTGTGTTAATTATTTGGAATGTATAAAGTTGAAAGAAAAAAAACTTGACTTTCATTGTATCTCGGGACAAGATAGTTCTCCCCATCTGTTTTTTTCTGTAATATATTTTTATTCCTTTGTTAAATGATATTTTTTTCAATGTATTCTTCCATATATTTCACACCTGTTTTTTTCTTCTATTTTTTTCTGGCTATATCAAGTGGAGTATTCCCATTTTTTTATCTTTTAAATAAAAATTTTTTTAAATTGGGTTCTGAGAATACTATATTGTATAATGATGTCATTTTTTCATCAGGATACAATGTCCCATATGCACAAAAAAGGCGATTTAATGGAGATTCTCCTGTATTCATATCTATTGACGATAAACTTTCTCCTCTTTCTAGTAATATTTTGTACAAATCCAATGTAATTTCTAAATCTGTTTTTCTATTATCCAAGGATATATTACTAAACAATGGGAAAAACAGGTTTATTCCACCCCCTTTCTTCTTTTTGACTGAAGCTCCCTTTTTTAATAAAAATTTAACTATTTTATATTTTTCTTTAGGTTCATAATTGCAAAAAGCAGTATATAGTAAATCTTCCTCATATTGTTGCCCCTCCTCAAATTTTTCCAGAAAAGTTTCATATGTACCAAAATATGCTTCTGAATACACAGTAGGATTTTCATTATCAAGCAATTCAACTATCTCTTCATAATTTAAGTCTGGTTCTCTTTCTAAAAATTTAGTCCATTTTTTTAATAGTACTGACATTGATTTTCTTGAAATTTCCGCCTGCGAATATCTATCTTCTGGAGAAAAAATAAATGAAAGATACATGTTGTTCGCTACTATATATCCTGCCCATCCTTCAGTTCCAGTTTTTTCATCATATACATCACTTCTCAACATTTTTATATTATGTTTATAATCAATTTTTCCATTTAATATATCTTCTTCAATATCTGCTAAATAACTTGCTACATTTTTTTCCTGTATTGAATTATTTAAACTAATACAATCAGCTCTCGTTTTAATAAGATTATTATTTCCTACAGACACAAATTTAAATTTAAACTTCATTTTAATATCCTTTTCTTATTGATTTTTTTTAGGAAATACTGTTGTTCTCGGATATTCGAATCCTTCTACTTTAATTCCTGATGGCGTAATTCCTTCCCATTTTGATTGATTTGTAGGATGCTGAGTTCTTAATTTATACGCCGTATCATTTTCAACTTTTATTCTATTCCCTGTTCACCATTCTGGAAACATTGTGTTTAAAGCAGGTTCCTCTCTTCTGTATGTTTTTTATACCCATTGATTATTTTCTATATCAAATATTGAGATATTGTTTTTACGAACTCCATTTGATGCCACTCCTAAATCCATGTCAATTCTGACAGTCGGAGTTAAACTACTATGACCTCCTACTCCTTTTCCACGGCTATTTATTTCTCCGCTTATAACATGATTATCAAAGTCTATTGGAGCTGTCACATTTCCAACATTTCTATCTGCTCTCAGATTAGCATAATATTCGTCACTTGGGGTGTAGCCATATTGTTTGCTGTTTTGGAGTTTTTGAAGCAAACAGCTATAGGTTTAATTTTAATTCCATTCCACCTTTTGAGCCTACTTTTTCTACATTTGTTACTACTTTTTCAATAACGGTAGGTGTAGAAGGAGCTTTATATTCTATAGCAGGTGTTTTTAAATTTTTACTGTATTCCCTGCTGCCTGTGCAATTCTTTCAACATTTCTTGTATGGCCTGTAACTTCTGTTGTGCTGGAAGTTGTATTATGCGGTAGTCCCCTAGATACACTTTTTGAAGGTTTTGTCACATTTTCAGGAACTCGGAATACTCCATCAGATCCCTCTTCAAGAACTGTCGCTCCTTTTCTTGTAGCGACGATTATGTTATTTTTTATTATGTGTTAAAAAAAATTTTAATATTTAACTTTGTAATTTAGATAAAATTTCTCTATATTTTTTTATTACTTTATCTTCTGTCAAAAACTGAATTCCCTTTAATTTATTATGTTCTTTCGATATAATTTCATTTTTTTACTTATATCATTATTTTTGTATTATTTTTTAATTTCTTTTTTTAAAAATTTTTTTCCATATTTTTTTATTATCATGAATCATTTCCAATATCATGTTAATTGAAAATATATCTAGATATTTTTAAATCTTTTTTTCAAACGCACTTATTGTTTTTATCTAAAAGATGATTATCTTCTAAAGTTTCAGTTAATATATATAGAATATTCCAGTATTTATCATATTTTTAAGTTTATATTCTTCACTTCACTTATTGTTGATAGTATTTTCTCTACTTTTTCTTTTTAACCATTTTCTTTCTTCTTTTTTTGAAATATTAAATTTCATATATTGATCAAGATACTCCTCTCTTTGCATATGAAAATAACTTCCATTATAATGTAAAAAAATATTTTTTTGCTTCACTATAGTCTTTTATAATCATTATTGTTTCACCGCTTTCCAGAATTCTCCATCTTTTATAAATTTAAAACCATTATCTTTTTAAAAAAATTTACTTCTTTTTGAAAAATATCCACTTGCTTTCATAGGATCATGCGAGAGATAAAAAAATTTTTCCCCTGCTGTAATTGCTATTTTTAAAAAAATTTTTTTGTTTATTTCCCACATATTCGATTCTCCAACTTTATTTACTGCTTCATTCCAGCCTCTATCTCCTAAATTAAAAATATGTATGTTTATTACCAGCAGCCTTTATATAAGAAATTCCATCTTGATTGTATTTTTCCTAACATCATTTTCACACCTTACTTTAAACCTCAATTTATAAGCAACTTTCACTTTTTTTCTGTTCAGATTATTAAATATTTCTAACTATATTTTTAACAGAAAGATTTTTTTAGCTATAACAAAAACCTCCAAATATTATATAGTTATTTTTACCATATATTATTTAGAGGTTTACACAAAAATTTTTTACACACCCTTTTGGGAATTTATAAAAAAATTTATGCTTCCAAAAAAATTATATATTTTTTTCTGGATGCTCTCATCAATATTATTTCATCTTTTTTTATTTTTTTATAGAATCTGTTGAGTAAAAAAATTGTTTTTAAAAAAATTCAAATTATATGTAATATTAAAAAAATAACCGCTGTCTTTTTACAACAACGATTATTTGAAAATATAGCTTTATTTTTTTATAATTTCTATTTTTCTTTCTTCTAATAATTCTAAAATTAACATTTTTAAATTCATCTATGTACTTTTTTTCAAATTACTTTTTCTTAAACTAAGTTTTTAATAAATAGAAAACAAGTTTTTCAAATTATTTGTCCAAGATTTTTGGGTACACTCCAATTCTATTTATCTATATCATATTCAGTTACTATCTTTTTATTTAAATCAGGCTGGGTTTCTAAAAAAATTTATCCATCCAATCAACGTTTCATAAAAAGCATTCAAACGGAATTATATCATAATCTCCGTATTTTTTTCATAATCATATAAAAAAATAAAGTAAAACAGCTTCTTTTTCTTATTTCTGCTCCAAACCCTTCCCCCATTTCTAAAAAGAAGTTTTTCTGATACTCCTGACTTAATTTTTCTCCACTTCTTCTATGCATTTTTTTAATGGGGGAATTATTGAAAAAAATAGCTATCATATCCACCATCAAAAAGCACATTGTATAAGTAATTTTTTTATAATTAAAAATTTAATTGTATTTTTTTCTCCAAAAAAATATTTTACAGATTCTTTTAAATATCCTGAATAGTCTCCTATAAAGAATGAAGCTATCACAGGCACTATAGTTTTGTTATCTTCCCATCCTCCTATTTCCCAATTAAATTTAATTCTTATTTTTTTCTGTTCAATTTTAATTGCCTCCTTATTTATCTTTTTGGGGTATGCTGTTGCATTTGGATTTCTGTTTGTAGGTTCATATCCTCTTACTTCAATACCACTTGGGGTTATTCCTTTCCACATTAAAGACCCTTGGTTATTATATAGGATTCTATTCTGATATGCACTATCAAATTCATACTTAACTCTATCATCTGTCCACCAGTTAGGAACCAATGTTGAAATACCGTTATTATTTGATTTAGGAATTAAATTATTTGGATTTACTGGATCACGCATATACACATGAGCATTATAAACACCACTTGGATAAGTTTCCACTATCTCTCCAACTATAACATTACCATTAGTAGCATGCCCACCTACAATTCTACTAGTTGTTGAATTTATTTCTAAGTTTAATGTATGATTATAATTGATTGGCGAACTAGTGTTGCTTCTTCCAGCTCGCAAATTAGCATAGTATTCTTCGCTAGGAGTATAGCCATACTGTCTGCTGTTTTGCAGTCTTTCAAAATATCCAGAACCACGGTTGTCTATCGCTTGCTGAAGTTCATTTATTCTTATAGTAGGATTTTTTGAAGCAAATAGTTGCAGGTTTAATTTTAATTTCATTCCACCTTTTGAGCCTGTTTCTTCTACGTTTATTACTACTTTTTCAATAACGACAGGTTTGGAAGGAGCTTTGTATTCTATAGCAGGAGTTTTTAAATTTCTAGCCGCATTCCCTGCTGTCTGTGCAATTCTTTCAACATTTCTTGTATGGCCTGTAACTTCTGTTGTGCTGGAAGTTGTATTATGCGGTAGTCCCCTAGATACACTTTTTGAAGGTTTTGTCACATTTTACTAAAATTATGGAATCTGCAACTAGACTTTCCAGTATTCAGAAAGAAGTAAAAGACTATTTTTTAAGTAAAGAATTTAATGAAAAAGTTAAAGATTTAATTTCAAAAATTTTTGGAAAAAAATAAATAAAAAAAAAGGGAGTGTCCATTTATAATTTTAGGAATTTATATAAAAAAATTTATGCTCAAAAAAAATTATATATTTTTTCTGGACACTCTTATCAATATTGTTTCATCTTTTTTTACTTTTTATAGAATCTGTTGGGTAAAAAAATTGTTTTTAATACTAAACTCCATTTGAATAACGAATATATTATAAATCTTTTTTTAACAGATTAAACCTAATATTTATTTTTTTAAATAATTAAAACAAATATTCGCTTTTTTTAAATGGGAAATAGTATAAAAAAACCTAAATTATATGTAAGATAGAAAAATGCCCGCTGTCTTTTGCAACAGCGATTATTTTTAAAAATTTTTGAAAAACTGGTTTAGAAAATACATCATTTAATTTATTTAAAAAAATGCAGTATTATATTTGAAATTTATATTAAAGAAAACTAATTTGATTGTCTAAAAATTTGAGGTACAATATTTTTTTAAAAATGTCATTTGCTTCATCTGCAACATAAAGGTTTATTTTTTTAATTTGACCATTATAACTAATTTTTTTAGTATATCATCCATATCACAAATATTTCCTTTTTGAATCTTTACTATCAACACAATCAAAAATTTTTAAATATCTCAAAAACTTATTTCTGTATTTTTTTCTCTTTAATTTTTATTTCAATTCCTTTCATACCCTTAAGATCGCTAGATACTTGTTCTTGAAACGGAGAAACATCGTAATTTTTCTCCTGTAAAAAAATTTCATTTATTATCTCTTTTTCCTTACCTTCTATTTTTTTGATTTTTCTAAATATATTTCCGTATCTTTTTTTCATCAATATATTCTAAAATTTTTATCTTCAATATTTTTTTAACATCAATATCTTCTTTAAAAAGCACCTAAACTTATTAACGTAATCAAAATAAATAAAAAAAACTAAAAAAAGCCAAATAAATATAAAAAAATTTTTTTGTAAATAAATTATTATTCATTTTGTGATAGCCCTCCACCAATTAGATGGATTTGGTAATAAATTTAAAAAAATTTAGCTATTTTTATCAGGAACTTTTATTGCTTTTTTTGTATCTTTAAATTTACTTTTTTTGAATCAGTAATTTTACTTAACTTTAATTGACTTTTTTTATTGCATTTTTCTATTTCTTTTTTTAATTATTTTTTTCTAAATCTATACTGATTTTTTTCAGGCAAAAGAGGATTTTTTTAGTCCTACACTCATTCCTACATTAAGAAATCCACCAGCTGTTTTATTGCTGTCTTGTTTATTTTTTAAAATCCCTAAAGAACTATTAAAATGAGGATTTTTGGTAAGTATTTGTATAGCTTGCGTCAAAAGTTCACTAACAACTGATGTAAGTGCTATTAAGTATTGATAGCTAATCCCCTATCTATTTCACTCATAATTAATTTTGAATTATCGTAAATTATTACAACATTTGCTTCTTTGTCTCCAAATAATTTTTTTACTATATGTTCAGATTCCATAGCAGCATCTCTAAAAGAATACCAATCATACCCGTATAAATGTTTATAATCATATATAATATCAATTTCATCCATTATTGCTATACAAAAAAATCATTTATATTTTTTTATTTTTTTCACTATCTAATTCTATAACCCATTTACCTTCTAAATTTTTTTATACAATTTTTTTGTTGTTCCTGATTTATTATGGTTAAACTACTCCCCATTATTGCTACCCTTCTTTCTTTGTTACTTAGTATTTATTTGTTCAGGTTTAATTTCTTTAAAAAGTCTTATAATGATCATCTTTATAATATGTATTATCTCACAACATTTGTCCAAGATTTTTGGGTACACTCAATATCCTATTGTCGCTCCGGTATTTATTCCCATACTTGAACTATTTGAGCTATAATTATTATGCAATTCTACAGTTTCTGAAGTAGCAACTTATTGAAAAAAATTTTTAAATAAAGCTGCTACTTTACTAAATATTTTTTTACTTCATAGATGGAAATTTTTGAGACTTTATTATCATTTTTTTATTACTGAAATTGTATTCAAAATCGCCGCTTTTTATATCCAAATTATCCTCCCCTTTTAATTGCTCTTCCAAATCAGGCAACGCTTCAAAAAAAGCCCTTTTATTCCCAAAAAAATCTAATTAAATTTGCTTTATCATATATATTATTCGTCAATTTTATATATTTTTAAAATAATAGGCACTATTATTCTATCTTTTTTTCCGTCATATGAATTAATTCATAAACTGTTTTTTTAAATTATAATTTACATTTTTCAATTCTTCCAACATTTGATCTTCAAATTCCATTTCGGTATCATAATTTCTTTTTAGCAGAAATTTTTTTACCATTTATTACTACAAGATTTAATTTTTTTGTTCCACAATTTCTCTTCTCTCAAACATTATTTTTTTATAAATTTTTAAAACTTCATTTTTTTAAAAGTTTTTTTGGGATATAATAAACTCCCTTTTGATACTTAAAGTATTCATCATTCATCCACGAGATTTCAATTTTGTCGTCAACTAAATTAAAATAAACGTTTGCAGTCTTTCCCGGTCCTACCGGTGGTAAGCAGTGATTATAACACCAATCATTTTAAAATAGAAACTTCTTCAATATCAACATCATATCCTTTTTTCCTCATATCTTTTTATCAATTTTTTTCTACTAATTCTACTGCTGTAAATTTTTTTCTTTTTTTACTTTCAACTCATCATAGGGAAAAAGGGATTGTTAAAAATTTTTTTCTAAACTTTTTCCACTTTTTTTAAACGATATGCTATAAAAATATATATCTCCCAATTTATCATATTTATATTTTTTTCATTTTTTTAATTCACATAAATCTTTCCCATCTACAAAAAAATTTCAAAATATAACTTTCATACGAAATCTCTGGGAAGTATTCAAAATCAAAATAAAATTTTATATTTTTCATTTTTGATCTCTCCTTTAATGCCATTTATTATATTGTACTTTTGTTATAACACCATCTTTTAGCATTTGTTTTAATACATCTGTTGGAACTTGTTTAGATTTTATTTGTTTATCGTTTAGTTCATACGCGTGCCATTCATTATTAGTGCCAGTTGGTTGAAATTTTATCATTTTTCCTCTTCCCCTTCCTCTAGAAGTGCTACTTTTTACAGGTAATTTTGATGTTGGTTTTGTTTGAGAAGCTACAGGTGCAGAATTTGTATTTCTTTTACCAGATGTTTTATTATTATTTGTCAAAGGTAATGCCGCAATCGTTAATCCCAATGATGGATTTCCTGTTAACCCTATTAATATTCCTGTTCCTATTGTTATTATTTTAGGATGCTTTTTAATAGTATTCCAAGTATTTCTTATGCCTTTATCAATCCCATCAATTACAGCCTGAACTTCTTTAGAATTGGGAGCTTTGCTATAATATGTCATCTGACGAAGTATTTCATCTCCAACATTAGTCCCCAACTTGCTAGTATCAATCTTTCCGTCAGACCTGTACGTCATATTCTGGTTGCTTCCCTTGTACTCTTCATTGAAGTAAGCATTTGCAGCCCTTCCTGTGCTTTCCAGTCCTTTTTCTTCAGTTCCAGTCGCTATTTGTCTTCCTGCCACTCCATTTACAATATGGCTTGCCTCTTCTGCAAGTGTTCCAATTAATCCTGCCTTTGTCGAGTTCTCTTTTGCATTTATGTTGATTATTATTGTATGTACTCCATCTTTTGAAACATATGCTGTTCCTGCCTTAAAATAACCGCTGTCTTCTACAACAACGATTATTTTAAAATTTTTCAAAAAATTAAAGAATTATAATTTTTAAATTTATAAAAAAATTATTTACAATTATTCCATCTTCAATCCCATAATTAACTGAAAATTTACTTGTCGCTTTTTAATTTGTAATCAAAATTTTTTTATCGAAAATAATTTCAAAATTTTTGGAAACCTTTTTATTCTAAAAAAATAATCTTATTTTTTTATAATTCCAAAAAAATTATTTCAGGAAAAATCTGAATCTATTATCTTGGTTTCTATTATATTAGGAAGTTCATATTTTATATGTTTTTTTAAATTAAAATCATCATTTATTTTTAACATCCAGTTTTGTTAACATGTTATTATAATTAAAATAATTTTTTTAATTTTTATATTTTGTTGTGCATCAAATACTTTTTTTATTTCATTTTCATTAATTTTTAAAAAAATAAACAGATTATTAAAATCTGATAATTCATTTAAATTTTTCAATAATAATTTCATTCCGATTGTCATTATTAACATCAAAAAAATCAATATTATATGGATTCCCAACAGTATGTATTTCAAGCTCAATTAAATAATCTTTATCCCCCTTATAATATAGATAACTTTTAATATTTTTCATCTGAAAGATTGCTTAATAGATAAATATTTTTTTATTATTATTTAAATTCACTTCTCTTTTTGTAATATTGTATACTCTTTTTTTACCAACTTTTTATTTTTAGGATTTTTTTAAATTCATTCTCTATGTAATTGTTATCAATATTGATTGCATATAAAGAATTATTTTTTTATAAAAAAATTCTCTAATTCATTATACTTATTTTTTTCCTAAAAATTTTTTTAAAAAGATAAAATCGTAGAATAACTCTCTATATCTTTTGTAAAATTATATAATGATTGATAATTTTTTTAATAATCTAGATGAACAATCTCTATCTTCACATTCATAAAAAAATTTGCAAAATAGTACATAATTGCCCCCATTTTTTTATATTTTTTTAAAATATAAGTTCTTGCTTCTTCATCTTTTTCTTTCTTTAAAAAAATTTTTGTTAAATCAGTTCTCATTTGATTAAACTCATCTTTTTTTATAATTATTATAAAAAAATTATCTAATGATAGATTGTCTCCTTTTTAAATATTTTTTTCTTTAATAAATAATATTCATTATTTTTCCTTGCTACAAAAAACTATTCCCCAAAATACTATAAATAAAACAAAATATTTTTTCATTATTTCCCTTTCTTATGTCGATAATCTTTATTTTTAGGATTATGAATCCAACTATTCGAAGGATTACCAAGTCGTGCTACACCTTCATTTACTACAATTGGTATCACTGTTCCTGTCCCTACAGAAGCAGAAGCATTTTGACTTGAATTGTGTATTTTATTTTCAATTTGTCTCATAACTTCACCTAAAAATAAAAACTCTGCTAAACTTTTTTTGCTATTCTTTTCTTGAATTTTACCAAAAAAACTAGATAACGATACTTCGGATTTTCCTACAAATCCGAAATTTTTTGAAACTCCATAACCACTAAATCGGTTATTTCCTTTTACATTATCTTCTAATTTGTATAAATTTACATTACTACGCATCGCTGTTTTTAGAATAAAATCTACAATGTAAGAAGAACGAAGATTTTTTGCTATTTCAGTATCAGATTTTGATAAAGCTCCAGGGAAATAAGTACCAGATATAGAAGCACCTGCATTAAATATAGCTGGATCAAATTTTGCACCTATTTCACCATCAATATAAACCCAGATAACATATTTCCCGTTGTATTTTGCATATTCACCCTGTGGTATATAAAAAGAATAGAAAAAAACTAAAAATTTTTTTAATTTCAGATATTTAAATTTAAAATTAACATTATTACATCTCATTTTATTTTTTTCAATTTTCTACTAAACTTATTCTTTTTTTACTGCTAAGAAGAAATTTATAAAAAAACTAAAAAAATATAGATCACTATAAAAAAATAAGCAATTAAAAGCCAGATGAAAAAAATAGTAAAAGCTATCATAAATATCAAAATATGCATAATAAAATTAATTATATCTAAAATTAAACTAAATAAATTTAATTTTTAAAGATAAACTCAATACTTCTTTGTTTTTTTACAACTTATGTATATTTTTTTACTTTTTTTCTTGAAAAAAAATAGCATATACAATTTCTATTTTTCTCATCCGTGTTTAAAATATTTTTTTAGTAATTTCAAAAATTATATTTTTAAATTATATTTTTTTCTTGATTAATCCATATCGTAACATAATCATAATGCATTAAAAAAAATATTATTTTTTTATTTTTTTAATTGCATAATAGTATTTACCTTTTTTTCCTTTCTTTTTTTAAAAAAAGTTTCTCAATATCTTTTTTTATGTCCTTTTAAATATTTCATTGCTTCGTTAGTAAGTCCTGTTAAATTGTAATCTTTTTTTAATTTTTCTATTTTGTTTGATATCATGTTTGCCATTTTCCCACTAAAATCTGTCCAATAACCTACTCCTGTTGAATAATTTGATGATGCCCCCATTCCTTCTGTTCCCATTCCAGCAAATGCTTCTGCACTTAATCCAATTCCTATTCCATTACTTGAAAAATCTAAGTTTCCATTTTTTAAAGGAATATACGCAGTTACACCTAAAGAGCCACCTAAAAGAATTTTATGTTGCACAGCTATATTTACTGAAAAATAATTCTTTGAAACATCACTTTTATCTTTTGCATAAGGATAATATACAATATCTCCCCCGCCACTTATACCAAGCACCAGTGGCACCTCCAACAGAACCTGATATTCCAATTCCAACTTGAAAACCTTTACCTGTATTTATCAAATAACCTCCAAATCCTACACCACCCTGGAATATAGGACCTGCATTGAATTTAGGACCTATATAAATAGCATCGTCCCCAACATTAGTCCCCAACTTGCTAGTATCAATCTTCCCATCAGATACATAAGTCATACCTTGCTTACTATCCTTATATTTCTCCTTAAAGTAAGCATTTGCAGCCCTTCCTGTGCTTTCCAGTCCTTTTTCTTCAGTTCCAGTTGCTATCTGTCTTCCTGCCACTCCATTTACAATATGGCTTGCCTCTTCTGCAAGTGTTCCGATTAATCCTGCCTTTGTTGAGTTCTCTTCTGCATTTATGTTGATTATTATTGTATGTACTCCATCTTTTGAAACATATGCTGTTCCTGCCTTGTTTTTCATTTCAGGAGTATCTTCGCCAGTTGTATATTTTACATCAAGGTTGTATCCTAAATCCTTGTACGCATCTTTCCAAGCTGAAACTACATCTTCTGAGTTATCAGCCCTTTTCAACCTTTCACCAGCAATATTATTGACTGTCTCAGAAAGTCTAGTTTCTCTCAACTGTCCAAAGAAATTTCTGTTGTCATCTCCTGGGTCATGAATTGAATTATCAAGTGCCTTTGTAATATCCTTTATTTCATCTTTAGCCTTATTCAAATCTTCTTTCAACTTACCAGGATTAGTAGCATACTCAATAGTCTGGCTTTCAACATTAATATTAGTCGAATGCTGCACATCTTTTGTAACTTCATTAGCTTTTGTAATATCTCTATTTATTGGACTTCCAGAAGCTTCTCCTATTTCTACATTTCCAACTACTGTATTTCTAGTAATTCCTTGTTTATCCCTATCATCTTGATTAAATCCAATGTTTGTAACTCTAGGAGATTTTCCTAATGAAGCTCCTGTTGTTGTCATTATATCATAGTTTTGCATATTATGTCCAGGATACTTATTATGAAAAAAATAGAAAAAGTATGATTATGAAGTAAAACTAATTAATTCAAAACAAATGTTATAATTATAAAAAAATATAAGTGTGGAAAAAAATAAAATTAATCGTTGTATAATAATATAAAAACTAAAAAAATTTTTTTAAAAAAATTAAAAATTATAAATTATTAAATTATAAATCAAAAAAATTGGAAATTATAAATTAGAAAAGGCTGGAAAAGAATGAGAAAGAATGAAAAAAAGTTTGGTATAAATTAGACGCTTTTGCAAAAAAACTTATTCTTCTATCATAAGTGAAGGTAGAACAACTTGCTTTTAGACTTTCCGTTAAATTTTTTTGGAAAATGTTGACTTGGAAGTTTTACAGAAAATATTACCTTTTTTTGGAAAAAATATCCATTTTTTTAATTCAGAGCTTAAAAAGGGAATTTTTTTGGAACTATCTTCAAGAAAAAAATACTGGATTTATGCTCGAAAAAGAAAAAAAACTTATCCATGTACAGACATTCAAAAATAATCCTTTGAGAATAATTTATTACAATAATAAATTTTCGGTGGAAATTGCTCATTTTTTTGACTGACGGCGGGGGAGCTATGATATTTTTTTAGAGATTTAATAGAAAAAAATATTTAGAACGAAAAATATTTTTTTATAAAAAAATAAAACGAAATTTTTTTCACAGAAACAGAAGAAGAAAAAAATTTTGAAGAAGTCAAAAAAATGTTGAAAAAAAGATGGATATGTAAATTCATATGAAAAGTATTTGCGAAAAAGTGAGTAAAGAAGTGACAATAAAATCAGCATTTCATTTGCCACTAAAGATATTAAAAAAAGGTCAGTATCATATAACGACAGGAGAAATTCTTTTTAAGTGAAATAAAAAAAGAAAGTAAAAAAAATACAACACAACAATTGGAAAAATATTTACTCGCTGTTTATTTTTAAAATTTTTACTTGATAGATATTCAAGTGCGAAAAATCCGATTGTTATTGGTGTTCCTGTGGATTTGAGAAAAATTTTTTGTGAAAATACTTACAGAAATTTTTTCATGAACATAACACCAAGTATTGATGCAAGTCTTGGGACTTATTCGCTCTCGGAAATCATCACATATTTGGATAATTATTTTGCTCTTAAAATAAATGAAAAGGAGTTTTATAAAAGTATTTATAAAGCGATGAATCCAGTTGAGAATATTTTAATACAAATAGTCCCGTATTTTATAAAGCGAATGTTTTTTCCGTTCATTTTTGATTATTACGGCGAGCGGGGATATACGACAGGATTTTCAAATTTGGGAATTTTTAGAATTGAGCCGAAATACGAAAAATATATTTTGGGATTTAGATTTTTGCCGCCGCCTAGCAAGAGATGTAAAGTAAAAGTTGGAGTAATTAGTGATACAAAAAAAATATATATAAACTTTGGGAATTTGACTACAAATTACGAAATAGAACGAGATTTTTTTATTTATTTGCGAAAGCGGGGAATAAGGTCAAAAATTATAACAAATTATTAAAAAAATAAATAAATTAAAAGAAAGGAAAATGAGATGTATTGTGTAAAATGTGGCGTGGAACTTGAAGATGGCGTAAAAAAAGTGTCCTTTGTGTGAAACACCTGTACCACAAATGGAAGATTTGGAAAAAAATATTTATGAAAGTGAATATCCAAAAAAATAAATATAAATATTTATGAATTAAAAATGAAAAAGAGTGAAAAACCGTATTTTTTTGTCTTTTTTCAATTTCAATAATTTCAATTTTAGAAGTGCTTTTTTTCAAAAATATTATAATGTATAAAAAAATTAAAATGGGGATATTACACAATTCCATCAATTTTAATTTTTTTGACTTATTTTTATTTATTTTTGCTTGATTCTTATAGAATGAGAACAAATTTATTCATTTGCTTTTTCGGACTTAGCGGCTATTTTTTGATTTTGGATTATGGAGATAAAGTCTTGACTTGGAGTTTGAAATTGGGAATTCCGATTGTTGTGGCATTTACAGTAATTGGATTGATTTTTTTCATTTGTTTGGGATAAGCATAAATCAGATAAATTAAAAAAATATTAAATTTTTTTATTTTTTTGTCGGAATATTTTTTTACTTGTGCTAGAACTCATAATAAGCCAAAAAAATGACCTGGTCAATATTTTCGTCAATTCCACTTTTTTTATTTTTAAATATACTTTTTACGATATTCGTATAAGTCGTATAAAGAGGAATTTAAGCGAAGATTACATTTATAAAAAAATAAAACCCAAAAAAACATTTGTATTTGCAAAAAAAGAATTTTTTTGGTGCTATAATAAGCAAAAAAATAAAAATTTAAAAAAATAAAAAAAGGAGAAAATTTATGAGAAAAAAATAATTTTTAAATTCTTTAATTTTACTTGCAATAGTTTCTTGTGGGAATAAGACTAAAAAGTAAAACTGAAGAAGTAAAAAGGTATAGATAAAAAAAATATTTGGAATATGTTGACAGTTTAAAATCAGAAAATGATTTAAAAATCAGAATGGGTGAAGAGCCAATTACAATCGTTGGGAAAAAGTTGAAAGTTGGCGACAAAATAACTCAAGTTCCATTAGTTGTAAATGCAAAATTGGAGGAAAAAAATATTTTTGATGATAAAAATATAAAAGTTTTGTATACAGCACCTTCTTTAGATACAAAAGTTTGTTCACTTCAGACGAAAATTTTGAATGATGAAGCTAAAAAAAATCCAGCTATAAAATTTTATTCGATTACAGAAGACACACCATTTGCACAAGCTAGATTTTGTACAGAAAATGACATAAATGGAATAAAAGCTGTTTCAGACTTTAAATACCACCAGTTTGGTCTGCAAAATGGATTGTTTATTAAAGAAAAAGGTCTTCTTACTCGTGCGTTAATCATTTTGGATAAAGATAATACTGTTAAATATATTGAATATGCACAAGATGAAAAAAATGAAGCTGATATAGACAAAGCATTAGCTTTTTTACAAAAAATGAAAAAATAAAATATAAAGTAAAAATATAAATTTAAAATTGGTAGTTTGGACTGCCAATTTTTTTGTTTTTGTATTTATTTTACATTATTATTATTATTATTTATTTAAAATTTTTTTGTGGTTCACAAATTTTATTAAAAAAATGATATAATAAAAACAGTCATAAAAAGAAATGAGAAGTGAGAATATTGAATATTACATTGTATAGAAAATATCGTCCTCAAAATTTTGATGAAATAGCGGGACAGGAATTTGTAACTCGTGCTATAAAAAATTCTTTGAGAGAAAATAAATTATCACATGCTTATTTATTTAACGGACCTCGTGGAGTTGGAAAAACTACGATTGCAAGACTTATTGCAAAAGGGGTGAATTGTTTAAACAGTGAAGATGTAACGGATTCTCCTTGCGGAGTTTGTGAAAACTGTGTTGAAATAAGTAAGGGAATTTCCATGGATATGGTGGAAATTGATGCGGCATCCAATCGTGGAATTGATGAAATTAGGGAATTAAAAGAGAAAATAAATTATAGACCCGTAAAAGGAAGAAAGAAAATTTATATAATTGATGAGGTTCATATGCTCACAAAAGAAGCGTTTAATGCACTTTTAAAGACACTGGAAGAACCGCCATCGCATATAATATTTATTTTGGCTACAACGGAAATTGATAAAATTCCAGATACAGTTATTTCTCGATGTCAAAGATATGATTTTTTGCCAATTGATAAAAAAGGTATAATAAAATTGTTGAAAAGAGTCGCTTTTAAAGAAGATATTAAAATTGATGAAGAAAGTCTGGATTTGATATATAAAAAATCTGAAGGAAGTGCAAGAGATAGCTTTTCAATTTTTGAGCAAGTTGTGTCAAATTATTCTGGGGAAGCAATTGATATTTCAAAGACGCAAAAAGGCATTGGGAGTTGTTCCAGAAATTCTTTTTAAGAGAATTTTTTTGAATTTAATTTTTCTTGCAAATAAAGAAAAAAACTTATCGATTTTATTGATAGAATTTGGGAAGACGGAGTAGTGATTGAAAAATTTTTTTAAAAAGATTTTTGCTTATTATTTGAAAGAACAGTTTAGAAAAAGTGAAGATGTCAAAGTAAATTTTTTTGCTTGATACGGTAAGTTCGATTTATTTTACACTAAATGAATTTAAGTATGAGGAGGATAAAAAGACTTCTTGGGTATGTTTTTGATTCATGAATTGTATAAAAAAATAATAGAGTTAAACTTTTTAGAAAAATTAGAAGATTTTTGAAAATATTGATATCGAGAATGAAAGAAAATCTTACGATAACTTAGAAACTTTTTGATTCAAAAAGAAGCAAATAGAACTTCTAAAAAAAGGTTTTGAGAAAAAAAGAAAAAAATCGAGGACAATTCTAAAAAAAGAAATTTCAGAAGAAACAATGGAATTAGAATTAGAATCAGAATCAGAATCTAATGAAAATATTGATATTTCTATTTTTTTAGAAAAATTAAAAAGATAATGAATGAGTTGGAAAAATTTAAATATGGCTTTTTCCATTTTATTTTTCAAAATGCAAGTTTTTTTGGAAATAGAAAAAGAGATGCTTTGTATAGAAGTTGAAAATGATTTTATTAAAAAAATAAAAATTATGGGAGAAGACAAGAGAAAAATAGAAGAAGCGATAAATAAAGTTTGTAAAACTAATATTGAAGTAAAAAGCCGTAGTTTTTAAAAAAATAAGGTTAAAAGCGAAAGTAAAAAAATTTTTTTGGATAAAATGACTGAATTTTTTTCGAAGGAAAAAAATTTTTGAAACAAAAAAATCAAGAATAAAAAAAGATTAAATAAATAAAAAAAATAAAAAAAATAAAAGGAGATTTTTTTAAAATGAAAATTAAGGTAATTTTGACAGAAACAATTAAAGGAATAGGGAAAAAAAGATGAAATTATAGAAGTAAAAAGATGGATATGCCAACAATTTTTTTGTTGAATAAAAAAATAAAAGCAGTTTTGGCAACACCAGAAAAACATTAATAAATTACAGAAAAATGAAAAGATAGAAAAAAATCATGCAAGAGATGTAAAGGAAGCAAATGAATTGAAAAAAATATACTTGCAAAAAAAGAAGTTGTACTAAAAGTTAAAGCTGGAGAAAATGGAAAAGTTTTTTTGGTTCAATTGGAGCAAAGGAAATTTCTGAAGCAATAAAAGATCAATTAAATATTGAAATTGATAAAAAGAAAATTTCGACTAGCACAAGAGTGAAAGATTTGGGACTTCATACAGTTGAGTTAAAACTTCATTCGGAAGTAAAAGGAAGTATAAAAGTGAAAGTGGAAGCAAAAATAGTTTTTTAAAAATTTTTTTAAAGTAAAGGAAAAAAATGGATATAGACGATTTAAATTTGACTGATGAGAGAATGGGATTACCTGAGAAAACATACAGTATAAAAGCTGAAGAAGGTTTAATTGGTTCAATATTTTTAAAACCCAAAATTATGTCTGAAATTTTGGAAATTGTAAATGAAGAAGATTTTTACAAGGGAAGTCATAAAATATTATTTAATGAGATGAAAAAAGCTCATGAGAACGGAAAAATTATTGAAGTTCTCGTAATTGTTGAACTTTTGAAAAAGAATAACCTTTTGGAAGAAGTTGGCGGAGAAGATACCATTTACGATTTTACAGAAGTTGTTTCAACAGCGGCAAATGCAACAACTTATGCCAGAATAATAAAAGAAAAATCAATTCAAAGACAGCTTATTGATGTTGGAGAAGAAATTATAAAATTATCGCAAAATAGTTACAGCAGTATTGAAAAAATAATAGATGATGCCGAAAAGAAAATTTTTGAAATTTCCAAGAAAAAGCAGCATCAAGATATTATAAGAGTTGCAGAATTAGCTGATCAAAAAATAAAGTTACTGGATGAATATCAGAATTCGACAAGTGAGTTGAGTGGAATACCTACAGGATATTTTGCTTTTGATCAGATGACAGGAGGTCTGCACGGTTCTGACTTAATGATTCTTGCAGCTAGACCTGCTATGGGAAAAACAGCATTTGCACTAAATCTTGCGATAAGTGTTGCAAAACAAAATAAGCATGTTTTAGTCTACAGTTTGGAGATGGGAAATGAGCAGCTATTTGACAGAATTTTGTCAATTATGGCAAGAATAAGACTAAAATCGCTTAAAGATAATATGCTTAAAAAAGAAGAAATGTTTAAAATGGGTGAAATTTTTGGTGAAATTACTGAGATGCCACTTTATATATCAGATTCTGCAAGTGTAAATATGATGGAATTAAAATCAACAGCTCGTAGATTAAAATCAGAAGGAAAACTAGATTTTCTTTTGATTGACTATTTGCAGCTTATAAGTCCGCAGGAAGGCTATAGAAAAAGCAGGGAACAGGAAATATCAGAAATTTCTCGTTCGCTAAAACTTCTTGCAAAAGAATTGAATATACCAATTTTAACTTTATCGCAACTTTCTAGGGGAGTTGAGCAAAGAAATGATAAAAGACCGATGCTGTCTGACTTGAGAGAATCTGGAGCGATAGAGCAGGATGCTGATTTAGTGATGTTTTTATATCGTGACAGTTATTACAAAAAAAATAATTTTGATGATGAAGAACAAGACGAAACTTCTGATGATAGCAGTGGTAGTAACGCTAATAGTAGTGAAGGAAATGAAAAAGGTGAAGAAGTGGAATTAATAATTGGAAAACATAGAAGTGGACCGATTGGAACGATAAAATTATCGTTTGAAGCTTCATATCAACAATTCTTGAATATAAAAGATGAACAACATTTGCCGCCGTCTGAATAAAAAAATTGCAAACAGAAAATAATTAAAGTTAAGGAGAAGAGATGGAAAAGAGAAAAAGAGTGGAGTTATTAGCACCTGCTGGAAATATGGAAAAGTTAAAAAGTGCTTTTCATTTTGGAGCGGACGCTTGTTTTATTGGAGGAAACGCCTTTAACTTGAGAGGAATGTCCTCTAATTTTAATAACAAAGAATTAAAACAAGCTATTGATTATGCTCATAGCTTGGGGAAAAAAGTGTATGTGACACTGAATATTTTTGCGCATAACGCAGAAATTGAATATATGCCAAGATTTATTAAAAAATTGGAAGAATATGGAGCAGATGCGGCAATTGTGGCAGATCTTGGAGTTTTTCAGCTAGTTAGAGAACATGCTCCAAACTTGAGAATACATGTTAGTACACAAGCTAACAATACAAACTGGATGAGTGTAAAAACTTGGAAAGAGATGGGAGCTAAAAGAGTTATTTTGGCAAGAGAAATGTCATTAAACGAAATTAAAAAGATTCGTGAAAAAGTGCCAGATGTTGAAATAGAAGTGTTTATTCATGGAGCGATGTGCATGACTTATTCGGGTAGATGTCTGCTTAGCAACTATTTTACTGGAAGAGATTCAAATCGTGGAATTTGTGCGCAAGATTGCCGTTGGAATTATAAAGTTATTGCAGAAGGGCATGAAGAAACAGGGGCGCATGATATTATAGAAAATGAAGATGGAACATTTATGTTTAATGCAAAAGATTTGTGTACAATTGAATTTATTGATAAAATTATTGAAGCGGGAGTCGATTCTTTGAAAATTGAAGGAAGAATGAAGAGTATTTATTATAATTCAACTGTTGTAAAACAGTATAAAAGAGCACTAGATTCTTATTATTCAGGAAATTATAAATATGATGAAGATTGGTTAAAAGAACTTAAAACAATTAGTCATAGACAATATTCAAATGGATTTTTCTTAGGGCCTACGACTGAAAAGGATCAAAATTATAAGACAGGGCTTTCTTATAGCCAGACTTACAGATTGGTTGCAAATGTACTAGAAAAAGTAGATACGAATAAATATAAAATTCAAATTAGAAATCAGGTTTTTGCAACACAGGAATTGGAACTTGTAAGACCAGAGTCGGAAGTTGTGAAATTTAAAGTGAAAAACTTTTTTAATACAAAAAAAGAAGAATATGAAGACCATGTAAATCCAAATACAATAGCAATTATCGAAACTGATGTTGAAATGGGACCGATGGACTTGCTTAGAATAAAACTTCCTGAGGGAAAATCGGATAGTGATATGGACAAAGAAAAATTTTTTTAAAATTAAATTTTTTATAATAATTATTTAACTAAAAATTTAATAAAAATAAAAGTAAAAATTCGTAAAAAAATAGCTATATTAATTTTATTATAATTATTTTTTTATAAAAAAATTGTTTTAAAAAAAGATAAAAAGTGTATACAAATTTTTAAAAAAATAAGGTATAATAACTACAATGAATTAAAAATAAATTAAAATAAAAGTGGTGATAAATGATGAAAGAAAAAATATTGGTTGTGGAAGACGACCCAAAAATTTCAAGACTTCTTGAAATTGAATTAAAATTTGAAGGTTTTGATGTGTTTTTTGCATATGACGGTAAAGAAGGATTAAATATGGCTAAATACGGATCATATGACTTAATCTTGCTAGATGTAATGCTTCCAAAAATGAGTGGAATGGAAGTTTGTAAAAGAGTGAGGGAAACTTCACAAGTTCCTATAATTATGCTTACAGCTAAAGATGAAATAAGTGATAAGGTTGTTGGATTTGATTATGGTGCTGATGATTACATGACTAAACCATTTTCAAATGAAGAATTGCTTGCTAGAATAAAAGCATTATTAAGAAGAACTAAAAAATCGGTTGATCATAAAGGACTATTTGAATTTGAAGACTTGACAATAAATTATTCGACTTATGAAATTTTTAGAGGTTACGGAAAAGATCTGATTCAATTGTCAAAAAGAGAATTTGAATTGCTTGACTTTTTAGTTCTGAATAAAGGGATTGTTTTATCGAGAGATAAAATACTGGAAGAAGTTTGGGGATTTGATTATATTGGAAATGATAACATTTTGGATTTATATATCAAATATTTGAGAGATAAAATTGACAGACCTTACGAAAGAAGATTTATTCAAACAGTGAGAGGAATTGGATTTATCTTTAAATAAGGAGTAAATTATGAAAAATTTAAAATTAGAAGATCGTATTTCTTTGAACTATGTTCTTCTATTTTTGGTATTGATATTGTTTTCGAATATTATTTTAGTGTACTCGTTGCAAAGACAGTCAAAAAAGGCTTTGGTGTCTTTGGCACAAAATAAGGTTGAAGACATAAATAGTTTTTTGGATAAAGTTACTGTATTTTCGCAGAAAACAAATGAACTTACATTTGATTTTAATCCACAAGTTATGGAAGGGAAAAAGATTATTTATCTAAAACCTTTTAATCCTGGAGAAGAAGGTTATTTGTATGTTCTTGAGATGAAAAGAAATAATAGTCGTGTAATTCCAATAAATACAATTGGTGGGACTGACACGGAAGAAGCGAGTGCCACAAACGAAGAAATAGTAAAAATGTTAGAAAAATTTAATTTGAAAAAAAATGATGCAAATGGAAAAACTATTGACTTAGGAAGTGAAAATAAATATTTTTGCATTTAAAGTTGCAAGAAATATTAAACACTATGATTTCAATGTCTATGTGTTAAAAAAATATTTCACAGGAAAATAAAATTTATAAAAGACTGGAATATCTTGTAATTTTATTTACAATAATAGGAGCAGTTCTCACAGCAATTGTTTCAAAAATAGTCAGCAGAAGAATTTTAAAACCAGTTAAAAATGTAATAAAAACAGCAAAAACTATTACAAGTGAAGATTTGAGCCAAAGAATTGAAGTGCCAAAAAGTGAAGATGAACTTCAGACATTGACTCTTATTATAAATGAAATGTTAGATAGAATTGAAATTTCTTTTGGAAATCAGAAAAAATTTGTGTCGGATGCATCGCACGAACTTAGAACGCCACTTGCGATAATAAAAGGTTATGCGGAAATAATTAAAAAGCGTAGACTTACAAATGAAGAAATTTTTGAAGAATCAATTGACTCGATTATAAATGAAACTGACAACATGAGAAATTTAATTCAAAAATTGTTATTTTTAGCAAAAGGTGACATTACGAAAATTAATACAAAATTTATTGAAATTGATGCGAATGAAATGGTTAAGCAGATTTATTCGGATACGACTGTTTCAACAAAAACTCATAAGATTCATTTGACAGAGGGAGAAAATTTTAAAATAAACGGAGATGAAACTTTACTTCAACAGGCAATTAGAGCAATAATTGAAAATGCGACAAAATATTCGGAAGAAAATACGAATATTTATATTGAATCAGAAATAAGAAATGGAAATGGAGTAATTTCAATTCGAGATGAAGGAGTTGGAATTTCAAAAAGAAGATGCGAAACGAATTTTTTTGACAGATTTTACAGAGTTGACTTGTCGAGAACTAAAGCGACTGGAGGAACTGGACTTGGACTTGCAATTGTGAAAAGAATAATTGAAATTCATAATGGAAAAATAGAAATCGATTCTGAAATGGGAAAAGGGACTAAAATTTCTATAGTTTTGCCAATAAATGGAAAAAGAAATTGTAGTTAAAAATGAGAAATCTAATAAAAAAATGATAAAACAAAAAGAAAAAAATCAAGTTCTTTTTTTAGATTTTTTTAAAAAAAGTAAAGATAAAAGATTATAATAAAAAAATAAAATAAAGAATTAAAACAAAAAAATTAAAAAAAGAAAAAAAATAAAAATTGAAGAAAAGAAAGGAATAAAATTAATAAGAATGGCTAGAAAATATTTTGGAACAGACGGAATGCGTGGAGAAGCTAACAAAGATTTAACTATTGATTTAGTTGGAAATTTGGGACTTGCTCTTGGATATTATTTAAAAAAACATAGAAAAAAAGCGGGAAAACCAAGAATTATCTTGGGAACTGATACAAGAATTTCGGGATATATGATAAGATCGGCACTATCTGCTGGTTTAAATTCAATGGGAGTTCACATTGATTTTGTAGGAGTACTTCCAACACCTGGTGTTTGTTATTTGACAAGAAAATTAAAAGCTGATGCGGGAATTATGATTTCTGCTTCACACAATCCAGTAAAAGATAACGGAATTAAAATTTTTAGCTCAAACGGTTATAAACTTCCTGATAAAGTTGAAGAAGAAATAGAAGCGCTTATGGAAGACAGAGAAAAATTATTAAAACATCAAATTGCTGGAGATGATCTAGGAAGATTTAAATATGTTGAAGACGATATGAGAATTTATTTGGACTTTTTGGCTTCAACTGTAAAAACAAGTTTTAAAGGCTTGAAAATTGTAATTGATGCGGCAAATGGTGCTGCTTATAGAGTGGCTTCAAAAATTTATCAAAAACTTGGTGCAGATATTATTGTAATAAATAATATTCCAAACGGAAAAAATATAAATGTAAATTGCGGTTCAACTCATCCAGAACTTTTACAGGAAGTGGTAAAAGTTTATAAAGCTGACTTGGGACTTGCATTTGATGGAGATGCGGACAGACTTATTGCGGTTGACCACGAAGGAAATGTAATTAATGGAGATTTAGTAATTGCTATAATTGCAAAAAATTTCAAAAAAAGAGGACTTTTGAACGACAACAAAGTAGTTACAACAGTTCTAAGCAATATGGGATTTGAAAAATATTTGGATGAACAAGGTATTGGATTAATTAGAGCAAATGTTGGAGATAGATATGTTCTTGAAAAAATGAAAGAATATGGTCTAAATGTTGGTGGAGAACAGTCTGGACATATTTTGATGCTGGATTACAACACGACTGGAGATGGAGTTTTATCTTCGATTCAGCTAGTTGCAGCGATTTTAGAAAGTGGAAAAACATTAAATGAATTAGTAAAAGATATAAAATTGTGGCCACAGGATTCTAAAAATATAATGGTTTCTAAAGAGAAAAAAGCAACTTGGGAAACAAATAAAGAATTGACAGATTTTATAAGAGAAAAACAGAAAGAAATTGCTGGAAAAGGTAGAATTTTAGTGAGAGCTTCTGGAACAGAATCGCTTATTAGAGTGATGGTTGAAGCAGAAAAACAAGAAATTGTGGATAAATATGTCAAAGAGTTGACAGAAAAAGTCGAAGAAGTTTTGGGATAAGTTAGTTGAATTATGGGAAATAGGCTAGATAAAATTCTAGTCTTTTTCTTTAAATAAAATAAAAAAAATTAAAAAAATAAGTTTAGAGTGATTAATTATCTTAGATTTAGAAAGGACTGTAAGTTAGAATGATTAAAAAAAATTTTTTTGAATATATAAAATCTAATGAATATATTTTTTTCTCTATATTCATCAATAAGTCTAATTCTAGTATATTTTTTTATAAATTAAAATTATTTAGAAAAATTCGATGATTTAAGAATTGTATTTTTTTATGGTATTTAATGTTTTTTTGGTATTTATGGACCATATAAAAAAATTAAAGATCAAAAAAATTATTTGGTTAGATTTGTTATATCAATGTTTATTTTAATTATAGTTATAATAGGAGTTTAAGTTATGAAAAATATCAAAAACAAAAAAATATCAACTGTAATAATTTTTTTATTTAAGAATATTTATTTTTAGTTAAATTACTTTTTTTACATCTTTTTTTGAACACTTCAAAAAGAATATGAAATATGGACATATATGAAATTTATAAGTCTTGAATACACGATGTTAATTTTTTTGGGGATAAAAAAATAAAGTATTAAATTTAATTGTAAATTTATTTTTCTTTTTGGGTTTTAAAAAAATATTTTTGTTAATATAAAGTTTATACTTAGAGTAGAAAGAGAGGAAAAATGAAAGTAAATTTTTTTTATTAAATAGTACAAGAACACTCGCGACTTTAGTCGTGAGATGAATTGCACGAAGATTTTAGTAAGCATATAGGGAAACTTGTATGTAGACACGGAGCAAAACCGTGCAACAAAGAAACTGAATTGCTGGGAATTCTTAAAGCTAGTATAACCACAACATAATACCTAAGTGAGAATACGGTATAAGTGTGATGGTGGCGAAAGCAGAAAAAATATACTAGATGGTGCAAGGTTAAATCCTAAACATTATAATAATAGACAATCAGCAGCTAAGCCTGAAAAGGAAAGTTCAACGACTATCCCTCGTGAGGGGAGTACAATACAAGCGGTAGGTATTGGAAGTGGTTTCGCCTAAGTCCTTGAAATAGGATAAGGATAAGATATAGTCTGTGCTTGTTAGAGATAACAAGAAGTTCATGAGAGAACTGCATAAGTAGTAGCGTACTTATGTGAACGACGCTTCCCGCTGTTGTGGGGTTTTAAAAACTTTAAAAATATTTAAAAAAAATAAAAAATATTACTTTTTTGACAGATAAAATGTAGAATACATGGTATAATATCTCTGATGAAAAGGAGGTGATTATATATGTATTTAACATTAAAACAACAGGTAAAACATCTTAGTAAAAAAGAGTTTAGAAATTTAAAATATTTATCTCATATAGCTAAGAACTTAACTAATGAAGCTATATATAATATTAGACAGTATTATTTTTAATAAGAAAAAGTATTTAAGTTATAATGAAAACTATAAAATGCTTAAAAAAATAGTGAGAACTATAAGAAGTTAAATTCCAATATGGCGCAACAAATTCTAAAAGAAGTAGATGGAAGTTTTAAATCATTTTTTGGACTTTTGAAACTTGCTAAGAATGGTCAATATAATTTTAAAGATATAAAATTACCTAAATATCTTGCTAAAGATGGATTTACAACTCTTGTTATAGGTTTTGTTAGATTAAAAGATGATATGCTGATAGTTCCTTATTCAAATTCATTTAGAAAGACACATAAGGAAATCGCAATAAAACTACCACCAGTATTAAAAAGACAAGAAGATAAAAGAAATTAGAATAATACCTAAACAACATTCTAGGTACTTTGAAATTCAATATACTTACGAAATAAAAGAAGTTCAAAGGGAATTAAATGAAAACAATGCACTAGGGATTGATTTAGGTATAGATAATCTTTGTACTTGTGTAACTAATAATGGAGCATCATTCATAATAGATGGTAGAAAATTAAAATCAATAAATCAATACTATAATAAGATAAATGCAAAAATTACAAAGTATAAAAAGATAAGCAAAAGACCTCCCGAACAACATTAAGACAAAAAAAGAATAACTAGAAAGAGAAATAATCGTATAAATGATTATCTTTCAAAAGCAGCAAGAATAATTATAAATTATTGTCTTAATAATGATATAGGAAAAAAATAGTTTTAGGATATAATGAAGATTTTCAAAGAAAAATCAAATATAGGAAGTATAAATAATCAAAACTTTGTAAGTATACCATATGGAAAAATTAAGAGATAAATTAATATACCTATGTAAACTATATGGAATAGAATTTAAACTATAAGAAGAGAGTTATACATCAAAAAGCAAGTTTCTTTGATGGAGATGAAATCCCTGATATATGATAAAGAAAATCAAAAAGAATATATATTCAGTGGAAAAAGAATAAAAAGAGGACTATATCAAACAAGTAAAGGCTATCAATTAAATGCAGATTGTAACGGAGCATTAAATATATTAAGAAAAAAAGTAAAAGTTGTGGACTTAAGCATCCTATACAATAGAGGTGAGCTGAACACACCTAAAAGAATAAGGATAGTGTAAAGCTATCAAACTTCTTAGAAAATTTTTGAATATTTTTAAAGATTTTAGAACCCTGCGACTTTGGTCGTGGGAGGTTCAGACTCAAATAAATAAAAAAATAGGAATATATCATTTGGAAGATAGCATACTTTCAATTGGTAAAATAATTAAAGTTTCTAAAAATTATTTATTTTTGAAATCGTATGGAACAGATAATTTGGAAGATGGAATAAAAAAATTTTTTTGATTGAAAAAATTAAAAGAGTTATTTTGGAAGCTGATTATATTGAGAAATTAGAGAATGTAAAAAATTACACAACATTTTGAAAAATTTAAGTGAAAAAAATAAATTCATTTGAAGATGTATGCGAAGAAATTATAAAAAGAAAATATCTTATTTTTATTAAATTTAAAAAAATGGAGATATTGAGAAAGGATATCTTGTAAAAAAAGAGATTGATTACTGCTATTTTGAAATAGTAAATCAAGAGTTAGAAGTAATTTCTAAAGAAATTTTTTTGATGTGAATTACATTGAAAAAAAATAAGAATTTTTTTGTAAATGCTATAATTAATGAAAAAAATTGTAGTTCTTTGAATAAAATAGAATTATTTTTCAGGAGAAATTTTTTTCAAGGAAATTTACTAGATAAAAAGAAAAAAATTGTTGTTTTTTTAAAGAAGTAAAAAGAATTTTTCTGATGATAGCTATATTTCAATAGTGAGAAAACAAGATATCAAAGAGATAACAGAAATTTGTGGGGAAGAAAAAAATTAAATATATGAATATAGTAAAATATTTTTCAAAATATATCTAGTATAAATTTCTTGGATATTTTTAGAAATTTGTATGAGATTTAAAATATTTATTTTTTTATTGACAATATTTATTTTTGATGAAACTAAAGTTGGAATTATTGAAGAAATATTTGATGAATATATTTATTTGAAAAATGATAGATGAAAATTATCATTTTGTTGAAAAAAATAAAAAAATAAAAAAATTTCTGAAATTGATATTTTTGAGAATCAAAAATTATGTTTTAGAAATTTAAAGTAATGGAGATAGAAAAAATGAAAAATCAATGAAATAAAAAAAAGTATATATGTTATATCATAGGACAAAACAGGGAGATGAAAAATTAATTGGATTTTTTTCAACAAAAGAAAAGGCGAAAGAAATTATGGAAAAAAGGAAATTGGATAAAGGTTTTAAGGATTTTCCAGAAGGATTTAAAATTAGAACGATGATTGTCGGAAAAGATTACTATACAAAAGGTTTTATATCAAAATGTTTAAAATAAATTTATTTAACAAGAGTTTTGGGAAGTGAAAAAATGGAAGTTTGGATTTTGTCGCATGGCTATGAATACGGAGATGTTTATGATAAATATAAATGGGAGGAGGAAACTAGATTTTTAGGTGCATATTGTACGAAAAAAGAAGCGATGGAAGCATTGCTGAGATATAAGAAAATAAGGGGATTTTGTTCTCATTTGGACGGATTTTATATAGGAAAATATACGCTTAATAAGTATTCACAGTGGGAGGGTGGTTATACGACTTATTACAAGAAAAATGAAGAAAAACATATTAAATCAAATAATCGAAAATTGTATTTGCTTTTCACATTTTTATTATATAGTTGGTTTTCAAGAAAAAGAAAAACATAGAATTTTAGGTGTTTATCTGTCAAAGTTGGAAGCTAAAAGAAAAAAATAAAGAAATATCAGAAAATAAAAAGGATTCTCTTCACATATTTCTAATTTTTTTATATTGAGGAATTTATTTTTGGATGAATATAAAGAATGATATGACAGAAAAAAACTAAAAAGGTTAAAAAAAATATAAACTAAGAAAAAAACAAATGTGGAGGGTATAATTAAACAAAAATATAAATAGCATTGAGAGAGGTGATTTACTATGTCAAAAATATAAAGATGATGATGAAACTAAAGTAGTAACCGATGATGATTTGGCTGATTTCTTAGGAACTGATTTGAATCCAAATGATCCAGATGATTAATCCAATATTGAAGATAGAATTGAAGGCTAGTTTAGCAAATAATTTTTTTAGTATTATTAAAGAAATATTCTGTTTATTTTATTATGAGCGGAGTATTTTTTTATTATACAATATTATCATTAAATTTCTCAACTTCAACATATTTTTTACTAAAATTTTGTGGTATAATATACTTAAAATTTAAAGGAAAAATGAAAGGTGAAAAATATGGAACATAAAGAGTTTGCAGAAATTTATGATGTTTTTATTAAATAGTACAAGAACACTCGCGACTTTAGTCGTGAGATGAATTGTACGAAAATTTTAGTAAGCATATAGGGAAACTTATATGTAGACACGGAACAAAACCGTGCAACAAAGAAACTGAATTGCTGGGAACTCTTAAAGCTAGTATGACCACAACATAATACCTTCGTTCAAATATGGTATAAGTGTGATGGTGGCGAAAGTAGAAAAAATATACTAGATGGTGCAAGGTTAAATCCTAAACATTATGATAATAGACAATCAGCAGCTAAGCCTGAAAAGGAAAGTTCAACGACTATCCCTCGTGAGGGGAGTACAATACAAGCGATTGGTATTGGAAGTGGTTTCGCCTAAGTCCTTGAAATAGGATATGGATAAGATATAGTCTGTGCTTGTTAGAGATAACAAGAAGTTCATAAGAGAACTGCATAAGTAGTAGCGTACTTATGTGAACGACGCTTCCCACTGTTGTGGGGTTTTAAAAACTTTAAAAATAAATAAAAAATATTACTTTTTTGACAGATAAAATGTAGAATACATGGTATAATATCTCTGATGAAAAGGAGGTGATATCTATGTATTTAACATTAAAACAACAAGTAAAACATCTTAGTAAAAAGGAGTTTAGGAATTTAAAACATTTATCTCATATAGCCAAGAACTTAACTAATGAGGCTATATATAATGTTAGACAATACTATTTTCAAAATAAAAAGTATTTAAGTTATAATGAAAACTATAAAATGCTTAAAAATAGTGAGAACTATAAGAAGTTAAATTCTAATATGGCTCAACAAATTCTAAAAGAAGTAGACGGAAGTTTCAAATCATTTTTTTGGACTTTTTGAAACTTGCTAAGAATGGTCAATATAATTTTAAAGATATAAAATTACCTAAATATCTTGCTAAAGATGGATTTACAACTCTTGTTATAGGTTTTGTAAGATTAAAATATGATATGCTGATAGTTCCTTATTCAAATTCATTTAGAAAGACACATAAGGAAATCGCAATAAAACTACCACCAGTATTAAAAAGACAAGAAGATAAAAGAGATTAGAATAATACCGAAACAACATTCTAGGTACTTTGAAATTCAATATACTTACGAAGTAAAAAGAAGTTCAAAGGAAATTAAATGAAAAACAATGCACTAGGAATTGATTTAGGTATAAATAATCTTTGTACTTGTGTTACAAATGCTGGAGCTTCATTCATAATAGATGGTAGAAAATTAAAATCTATTAATCAATACTATAATAAGACAAATGCAAAATTACAAAGCATAAAAGATAAGCAAAAGATTGAGCGAACGACATTAAGGCAAAAAAGAATAGTTAGAAAAAAAGAAATAATCGTATAAATGATTATCTTTCAAAAGCAGCAAGAATAATAATAAATTATTGTCTTAATAATGATATAGGAAAAACTAGTTTTTAGGATATAACGAGAATTTTTCAAAGAAATTCAAATATAGGAAGTATAAATAATCAAAACTTTGTAAATATACCATATGGAAAAATTAAGAGATAAATTAATATATCTATGTAAACTATATGGAATAGAATTTAAACTGCAAGAAGAGAGTTATACATCAAAAAAACAAGTTTCTTTTGATGGAGATAAAATTCCAATATATGATAAAGAAAATCAAAAAGAATATATATTCAGTGGAAAAAGGATAAAAAGAGGACTATATCAAACAAGCATAGGTAAACTCATAAATGCAGATTGTAATGGAGCATTAAACATATTAAGGAAAAGTAAAGTTGTGGATTTAAGTATCCTATACAATAGAGGTGAACTGGACACGCCTAAAAGAATAAGGATAGCATAGGACTATCAAACTTCTTAGAAAATTTTTAAATATTTTTAAAGATTTTAGAACCCTGCGACTTTAGTCGTGGGAGGTTCAGGAAGCATGTAGATTATGACAGCTGGTATAATTTTCTTAGGAGCTTTATTAAGAAAAAAGGAACTTTATTAGATTTGGGATGTGGAACTGGAGAGTTTTTAGTTAGGTTTTTGAGAGATGGGTTTTCAGTAACTGGAGTTGATTTGTCGGAGAAAATGTTGGAAATTGCAAAGAAAAAAATAACTGATAGAAAACTTGAGAATTGCGACTTTAAACTTGTAAAAGAAAATATTGTAAATTTTGAAAATACTTTTGAAAATGGAGAAATTTTCGAAGTTGACAATATTATTTGTAATTTTGACACGGTAAATTATTTGAAAAATGGAAGCGAATTTGAAAAGTTTTTGGAAAAATGTTCTAAAAATTTGAAAAAAGATGGGTTTTTGATTTTTGACGCTGTCACAGAAGATATTTTTTTCTGAAATTTTTTGAAAATGATATTTTTTTGGATGAAGAACCTGAATATACGAGCATTTGGCGTCATGAAAAACTTTCACAAAGAAAACATCTTGTGGAAATAGATTTATTTGTCAGAGAAAATCTAAATGATAATTTATTTAGAAAAATACAACGATATTCAGTACAAATTTATTTATGATTTAGAATGGATAGTTAAAATTGCTAAAAAAATTATGGATTTGAAGTATTTGACACGGCAAGTAATCCTGAATTTGAGAGAGTAGAATATTTTTTTGTATTTAAAAAAATATAAGTTAGGGAGAAAATGAATATGTCAGAAAATAAAAAAATACGGAAACAGCTAAAAAAATATGAATGGAAAAAAATATGGAGAAAGAAAAATACAGAGAAAGAAAAATATTGACGAAGAAGAAAAAAAGAAAAAAGAATTTATGAAATTGAAAAAAACTTGGACGGCATAATGAAAATGAGAAAAAGAAATCGAAAAAAAGAAATAATAAACTTATCAAATATTTTTGCACTAGCTACAAATATGGTTTATATTTTATCTGTGCCAGTACTTCTTATGATGGGATTTTATATGCTTTTGAAAAAATTCTTGTTTAAAACTGATCAGCCGATAGTTTTGGTCGTATTTCTTGTGATAGGTGCAGTTTCTGGATACTGGTCTTTGATTAAGCAGATTAATAATATAAAAATAAGGAGAGAATATGTCTAGCGAAATTAAAAAAATTACAAACTTTCAATTTATATTACGATAATTGCGTTTTTTATTGGACTTGTTTTTAAAATCGTGGAACTTTATTTTGGATTTTTTGTTGGGGGAATAATTTCACTAATAAATGTCAGACTTCTTATTTCAGGAATAAATAAAATTATGTATTTTTAAAAAGTAATGCAAAATTGCGAGGAAATTTTTGAGCTTTGGAAAAAGACTTTTTGGTTTTTTTGTATTGGAATGTTTCTTGTTGGGAAAAATTAGCCAAAGATATTTTTGCGGATCATGTGTCGACAAATCTTTTTATTTACTGGAATTGGAGCGACAAATTACAAAATTGCAATTATTTTTGAGAAATTGTTCAAAAAAAAATTAAAAATTATTTTTAAAATTAATAAAATACTGTTTTTTTATTAAAAAAATAGATTAAAAAAATATCTAAATTAGAAGATTTTTGGCATAATGTAAACTCAATGAAATCAAGCGTAAGTGAAATTTTTAAACAAAGAATAAAATTTGCAAAAAAAGAAAATAATTGGAGTATAATAAATATACGAGTGAAGTTTTTAATCTTTTTACTCCAAAATAAAAAAGAACTCTTAAAAGAAAGGAGGAAAATTGATGAAAAATAAAGTTTTTAAATTTATTGGACTCTTATTTCTTATGATGGTGATTGTAAATGTTATTTTGGCAGTTGTAAGTACAGTTTTGCCGATTAATTTTGAATCACCGAGTTCAGTTGTAGAGCCACCGCATTATTTTAATTTTGTCATCGGAAGTTTTAATTTTTCATTGAGTCAAACGGTGTTAAACACTTGGGTTTTGATGCTTGTAATAATGTTTATAGTGCATATGGGAACAAAAAATGCAAGTGTTACCAGTCCAACTAAGATGCAAATTGTAATGGAAGAGTATTATAACTTTATTGAAAATACATTTCTTACAACTTTTGGAAAATATAAAAAGAAATATGTTCCGTTTTTTGCGGCACTGTTTGCCTTTATAATGTTTTCAAATTTATGTGGATTTTTGTTTCCGTTTGTAATAATGATCTTAAAAGGACAGCATGGAATGGAAGTAAAACCATTTTTTAGAACGCCGACAGCTGACCCAAATACGACAATTGGATTATCACTTGTAGTAATTGTTCTGTTTTTGACGGTTTCTATAAGAAAAGGCGGATTTAGAGCGTATTTAAAATCGTTGTTTGAGCCAATGTGGTTTATGTTTCCGCTAAATATTGTCGACATTTTTTCAAAAGTTTTGAATACATCAATGCGTTTATTTGGGAATATGTTAGCAGGATTAGTAATTGTGGGACTTTTATACAGCCTTGTAGGACATCAGTTGTTCCAAACTGTGACAAATAATTTATTAAAAGGAAATTTCTCGTTCGCAGTAGGTTGGACAATAATTTTACAACTATACTTGGATTTATTTATAGGAATCGTTCAAGCGTTTGTCTTTACGGTGTTATCATCCGTTTATATTGGTGAAGGACTGGGCGAAGAAGAGGAAAGTGAGTAACAAAATAAATTTTAAGTATCTAAAGAGTACAAAGAATAAAAAAACTAAAAAAACAAAAAAATTAAAAAAATAGGAGGATTTTAAAATGGCAGCAACACCAGAAATCATTAATGCAGCAGCATTATTAGGAGCAGGAATAGCAGCAATAGGAGGAGTTGGAGCAGGACTTGGACAAGGAATTGCAACAGGATATGCGGTAGAAGCTATTTCAAGACAACCTGAAGCAAAACAAGACATTATGCAAACACTAATTACAGGATTGGCAATTACTGAGTCATCAGCAATTTATGCATTGGTAATCGCATTCTTATTGATTTTCTTGAAAGGATAGTTCTTATATTTTTAAAGAAAGGTTGTGATTGTCATAAATTTAAAAAAAATAGCAATAGGATTGTATTTAATCACATTTTTTAATGTATCTTTTGGAGCGGTAAATAATAAACCGAAAAAGGCCGATACTACTAAGACAAAAACTGCAACCCCAATTTCCAAAAAAGTTGATAATAAGTCTAAAGCAATAGATAATAAAAAAAATAACAAAAAAAGTAGAAACTGTAAAAAAACTCCACCTAAAAAAATCAAAAAAACTGACAATAAAATTACAAAGCCAGTGCCAAAAAGATTTAAATGGAACTAAAACTCCAGTTAAACCAGTTAAAACTTTAGATAAAAAAAGAATGTGGATAAAAATCCAGAAAATAAAAAAAATAAAAAAAGACATCTGATAATTTGCTAAATTCAAATAATGATGAAAAATTTGAATGAGGTTGATAAGAAAAATAAGAAAAGCTAAAGATTCGATTGAAAAAAAGGGATTTATACTGAAAAAAAGAAAATCCAAAAACTTTTTAAACGATTCACAAAAAAAAGATGAAAGAGTTGACAGAGTGAAATTAGACAAAATAACAAAGGTAAATTCTGAGAAGGTTTTGTCTTTTACAAAGAATTCAGAAGAAATTTTGGCTGGTGGAACAATGGTGTCGACTGATAATTATAAAATATTGTTTACTGGAATTAATGAAACTAATTCAGATGGAAGCGGTGAAATTACAAAGTCCACTAAGTTAAATACAAGTTTTATTTTTGGGATTTCAAGTAAAAAAAACTGAAATTGAATTGGAGAGCGTAAAAGTTTATTTAGTTACATCAGAAAAGAAATGAAAAAAACTTTTTGATTTCTTCAAAAGTTCCAGAAAAGAGAGAAAAAAGAGAAAAAAATAAACCTTTTGTGGAAGAATGGGTAACTGAAGTTGGGAAAGTTTCTAAAATAAAAGGATTTGGAAGTGAAAAAGAAAGTAATTTAATAAGTTGGAGCGGAGAATCGAGTAATATAGGTTCAGTTAATTTGAAAAAAATGTGTTAAAAAGATACAAAAAGTTGATTTGGAAAAAAAGTAAAAGTTACCAAATTAAAAGATTTGTTTGCTTTAAGTGACAAAAAAAGTATCGTTATTTATTTAAATTTGTGATAAAAGCAAAAAGGAAAAAGAAGAGGAAGTTATTTTTTTCAACCTGGTATTTTTAAAATGTAAAATTGACGGGTGGTAAAAAAATATAAAATAAAAAAATAACTAGAAAAATAAGGAGAAAAAAATGGATGGATCAAAAATTAGTAAACATTGATTTTACAATGGCTATTCAAATAATAAATTTTTTAGTATTAGTCTATTTTTTCACACGGGCATTTTTCAAAAAAATTGGAAAAATTTTGGAAGATAGAAAGAAAATAGCATTATCTGAAATGGAAATCGTCGAAAATGAGAAGGAAAAATTGGAAGAGAAAAAGAAAAATGTTGAAAAACTTAAAAAAGAATCAAAACGACGAGCTAATGACATTTTGATAAAAGCTGAAAGACAAGCTGATGAAAGAAAAGATCAAATTATAAATTTGGCTATGAATAACCGTGAAAGAATGATGATGAAAGCGGAAGCTGATATTGAAAAAATGCGACAAAAAGCTAAATTTGAGTTGCAAAAGGAAGTCGGAGAAATGGCTGTGGATCTTGCGGAAAAAATTATTAAAGAAAATATTGATAAAGATCAAGATAAGACAATTGATAAATTTATTGATGGATTAGGAGATTAATATGGAAGATGAAATCGCAAAAACATATGCACAAGCCATTTATGATGTAGCAAAAATCTTCTAATAAAATTGATGAAATTCGAGAAGTTCTTAATATTTTTGATGGAAAAAAATATTCGGAAGAAGAGCAATTTAGAAGAATTTTTGGAAAATCCGATGATTAAAATTTCTGAAAAAGAAGAGTTTTTTTACAAAAAAATCTTTTAGTTTTGCTAGTGCAGAGTCAATTAAAGTGATAAAGTATATTGTCAAAAAAAGATAGATTATCTTCAGTAGCGAAAATAAAAGCTAAATTTTTTTGGAAATTTATTATAAAGAAAAATGATAAACTCCCTGTAACAGCTATATTTGCAAAAAAATTATCAAATGATCAAGAAAAAAAGATTAACAGAAAAAAATTGGAAAAAAATATAACAAAAAAAAGTTGTATTGAATTTAGTTGTTGATAAAAAGTATAATTGGTGGAGGAATCATAAAAGTAAATGATGAAATAATTGATGGTTCAATAAAAAATCAAATAAGCGATATGAAAAAAGTTTTTTAGAAATGGAGGTGCTTTTTTTGAAGATTAAACCAGAAGAGGTAAGTAAAATAATTCGTAGCGAAATAGAAAATTACAAAAATAAAATTGATATTTCCAACACTGGAACAGTTCTTGAAGTTGGAGATGGAATCGCTAGAATTTATGGATTAAGTGATGCTATGTCTGGAGAACTATTAGAATTTGAAAATGGTGCAACCGGAATGGCGTTAAATTTGGAAGAAAGTAATATCGGAGCGGTTATTTTTGGTGAAACAGTCGGAATAAAAGAAGGAAGCCTTGTAAAAGGGACAGGAAAAGTTGCACAAGTACCAGCTGGAGAAGAATTACTTGGAAGAGTTGTAGATGCGCTTGGAAATCCAATTGATGGAAAAGGTGAAATAAAAGCTAGTAAATATATGCCAATTGAAAGACAAGCTTCTGGAATCATTGCAAGAAAACCTGTAAGTGAGCCGTTACAAACTGGAATAAAAGCAATTGATGGAATGTTTCCAATAGGAAAAGGACAAAGAGAACTTATAATTGGAGATAGACAAACTGGAAAAACTGCAATAGCAATTGACGCAATAATAAATCAAAAAGAAAATGATACAATTTGTGTTTATGTTGCAATTGGTCAAAAAAGATCAACAGTTGCACAAATTTATAGAAAATTAGAAGAAACAGGAGCACTTGATTATACGATAATTGTAGCAGCAACAGCATCGGAATCTGCACCGCTTCAGTATTTAGCACCATATGCGGGAGTCGCAATGGGAGAATACTTTATGGATAATGGAAAGAGTGTTTTGATAATTTATGATGATTTATCTAAACATGCTGTAGCTTATCGTGAAATGTCATTGCTTCTTAAAAGACCGCCAGGAAGGGAAGCATTCCCTGGAGATGTATTCTATTTACACTCAAGACTTCTTGAAAGAGCTGCAAAATTAAGTGACAAATTGGGTGGTGGATCAATTACAGCATTACCAATTATTGAAACGAAAGCAGGAGATATTTCGGCATATATCCCAACAAATGTAATTTCGATTACAGATGGACAAATTTTCTTGGAAACTGATTTGTTTAATTCAGGATTTAGACCAGCGATAAATGCGGGAGTTTCTGTGTCAAGGGTAGGTGGATCAGCTCAAATTAAAGCAATGAAACAAGTTGCTTCAAAAGTAAAATTGGAACTTGCACAATATAATGAGTTACTTGCATTTACGCAATTTGGTTCAGATTTGGATAAAGCGACAAGAGATCAGTTAAATCGTGGTTCTAAAATTATGGAAGTGTTAAAGCAAGGTCAATATAGTCCTTATAAAGTTGAAGAACAAGTAATTTCATTTTACTGTGTAACAAACGGATTTTTTGACGATGTGCCAACAGAAAAAGTTCGTCAATTTGAAAAGGAATTGATTGATGAAATTTCAAATAAAACAACTATTTTGAAACAAATTTTGGAGAAAAAACAGATAGATGATGAAATCAAAAATTCTTTAAATGATTTTATTAAAGAGTTTAAAGAAGATTATGTCTGGTAAGTAGGTGAAAAAATATGGCTGCAAATATGAAAGAAATAAAAGAAAGAATTGACAGCGTAAAAAATACAAGTCAAATCACAAATGCTATGAATATTGTTTCTTCTACAAAATTTAAAAAGTTTCAAATATTGACGCTAAAATCTCGTAGTTATGCACAGGCACTAGATATAGCGTTTGATAACTTAGTTGCGGGATTAAAAGGTAATAAATTTGTAATATTTGACGGAAAAACTCAAGTTAAAAAAGTTGGAATTATTGTGATGACTTCAGATAGAGGACTTTGCGGAAGTTTTAATTCAAATACGCATAGAAAACTTGAAGAAATGAGAAAAAAATTTCAAAAAGAAAATAAAGAAATTTCTGTAATTACAATTGGAAAAAAGGCAAAAGATTATTGTAAAACTAGAAATATAGATGTCGACAGTGAATATACACAAATGATACCTGAAACAATGTTTGAAAAAGCGAAAAAAATAAGTGAAGATGTTGTACAATTTTATTTGGATGACTACTATGATGAAGTTTATTTGATTTATTCAAAATTTGTGTCAGCGGTAGAATATAATATTCAAACTGAGAAATTGCTTCCAATTGAAAAAAAGGAAGGACTTCCAACAAAAGAATATATGTTTGATCCATCGGAAGATGAAGTGTTAAACGCTTTTATTCCACAAGTTTTAAATATAAAATTGTATCAAGCGCTTTGGAAAATTCAGCAAGTGAACATTCAGCTAGAATGTCAGCGATGAAACAAGCCAATGACAATGCTGCAGATATGATAAAAAAATTGGAAGTGCAGTACAACAGAGAGCGTCAAGGACTTATAACACAAGAATTAACCGAAATAATTGGAGGTTCATCAGGAGTACAGTAAAAGTTAAATTTACATAAAGAGAAAGGAGAGCGACATTAATCAATGAATAAAGGTAAATTAGTTCAAGTAATTGGACCGGTTATAGATGTAAGATTTGAGAACGAATTGCCAGATATTTATAACGCTTTGGAAATTCACACAAAAAGCGGTAAACTGGTTGCGGAAGTTCATTCACACAATGGAAACAATGTAGTAAGAGCGGTAGCGATGTCTGGGACTGACGGATTAAGACGAGGACTAGAAGTAATTGACACAGGAAAACCTATTCAAGTACCAGTTGGTAGAGATACTTTGGGAAGAATATTCAATGTTTTGGGAGAAACAGTTGATGATGGAGAACCACTTGACAATGAAAGTGTTTTAAAAGAGTCAATTCATAAAGAAGCACCATCATTTGAAGAACAAGGAACAGATACAGAAATCTTAGAAACTGGAATAAAAGTTGTAGATTTATTGGCACCTTATTTAAAAGGTGGAAAAATTGGACTTTTTGGAGGTGCAGGAGTAGGAAAAACTGTACTTATTCAAGAGTTAATTAATAATATTGCAAAAGGACACGGAGGACTTTCTGTTTTTGCAGGAGTAGGAGAACGTACAAGAGAAGGAAGAGATTTATATAATGAAATGACTGAAAGTGGAGTTATAGATAAAACTGCCTTAGTGTATGGACAAATGAATGAACCGCCTGGTGCAAGACTTAGAGTAGGTTTGACAGCACTTACAATGGCTGAATATTTTAGAGATAAAGAAGGACAAAATGTACTTTTATTTATCGATAATATTTTCAGATTTACTCAAGCTGGAGCAGAAGTTTCGGCACTACTTGGAAGAATGCCATCAGCAGTTGGTTATCAGCCAAATTTGGCAACTGAAATGGGAGCACTACAAGAAAGAATCACTTCAACAAATGCTGGTTCAATCACATCTGTTCAAGCAGTTTATGTCCCAGCGGATGATTTGACTGACCCGGCACCAGCGACAACATTTGCGCATTTGGATGCAACTACAGTACTTTCAAGACAAATTGCTTCACTTGGAATTTATCCAGCAGTTGACCCACTTGATTCAACATCAAGAATTTTGGAACCAGAAATTGTTGGAAATGAACATTATAAAGTTGCAAGAGATACTCAAAAAGTTTTGCAAAGATATAAAGAATTGCAAGATATAATTGCTATTTTGGGTATGGATGAATTGGATGAAGAGGATAAACTTATCGTAAACCGTGCAAGAAAAATTCAAAGATTTTTCTCACAACCATTTTCAGTAGCAGAACAGTTTACTGGAATGAAAGGAAAATATGTACCTTTGCGTGAAACAATCCGTGGATTTAAAGAAATTTTGGATGGACTTCACGATGATTTGCCAGAACAGGCGTTCTTATATGTGGGAACTATTGACGAAGCAGTTGCAAAAGCAAGAGAATTAATGGCAGAATAGAATGAAAATAGGAGTGTTTAATTTGCTCCTTTTTCATATTTATAAAATTTTTTAGTTGTTAAAGGAGGGAAGATGGCTACAGAATTTATTTTAAAAGCAGTAACTCCAGAAGGTCTTGTGTTTGAAAAACCTGTTACTTTTGTGAAACTTAGAACAGAAAACGGAGATATTGGGATTCTTGCCAAACATATAAATTTTATTTCCCCAATTGGTGCCGGAGAAATGGTAGTTAGAGAGAACGATAAAGAAGAGGTCACATATTATTTGGAAGGCGGATTTTTGGAAGTAAGACAAGATAAAGTCGTGATTTTAGGAGAAACTTTGGTTGAATCGACAAAAGCTGAAGCTGTCAAAAGAGCGAGAATTGCAGCAATTGAAATTGCAAAGAAACACAAAATTCAAGAAGAACGGGATATTTTAGGAACTAAAAAAAGACTTCAAAGTAATTTGACAAGAAAGTAATTTTAATGTAAAATATAGGTATAAAAAATTTATGGGAGGCGGTGTTATCATGATGCAAAAAAATTATAGGACAAAAAAAGGACACATTATAGAAATTATGTAAACAAAAAAATTTACAATTAATAAAAAAATGGAAAAAAAGAATTGAAAAAAATATCAAGATTCGTTCCAATGGAAGTAATTGAACGAATGATGATAGTAAAATTTTTTTAAAAAAATATTTTTTTGAAATAAAAAAAGAAGTAAAGTTTTTTTATAGAAATTTTTATAAATAAAAAAATTAATAGGAAATTTAGGGTCAAAAAAATATAGAAAAAAATTTTTAGAGAAATATCTTTTAATTATGAAGGTATGACAGTGGAACAGTTAAAGAGAAGACACATTGAAACAGAAATAAATCAGTCAAAATTTGCGATAGGAACAGAATTTGATGGAAATTCTAATCATGAAGATATTTATTTTGATAAATCACCACTTCCATATTCATACTTTTGTAGATGAAATAGTTCTTATGCCTAAAAATCCAACAACATTGTTTGTTTATTGGGAAATTAGAGAAGAAACATTTACAAGATTGTCTAATGACAATGGAGTAATTGATAATGTAATTATTAAATTGTTTAAAAATGGACAAGAATATAGAAAAAAATAGTAAGACATGAAAGAATAGGTTCACATTATATTACTGATATTGATGTAAATGAACATTATGAAGTTTCAATCGGATATGAAGATGTTTATGGAAACTTTTCTGAAGTAGCACATTCAGTTGAAGCAATTTCACCAAATGATAAAATATCTGATAATTTAGATTTGTTATGGGGAACTGTAAAAGAAGATGAAAATACAAATCAACTTATAAAATATATAAATGTTCCTGTAATGACACCAGAAAACAAAGAGTTCTTGGAACTTTCTGGAGAATTTGAAGGTGAAACAGGAGATGAATTTGTTTATGAAATAATAAGAAGATTAAGAAAAGTTGGTTCATCTGAAATTTTAGTCGAAGAAGAAGCATTAAAAGGAAGAACATTGAAATCAAAACCAGATAGGCTTGATATGAGTGGATCTAGAAGTAGTTAATGAGCAATTAATTTTGAGAGAATAAAGTGTTCTCTCATTTTTTTTATCAGTTAATTGTGAAATTGTGGATAAAGGAGATGAAATCAGAAAATATGAAAAATTTAGAAAAAATAAACGAATTAAAAAAAATAATAGAAGAAAGTAAAAAAATTGTGTTTTTTGGAGGAGCTGGAGTTTCCACAGAGTCTGGAATTCCTGATTTTAGAAGTGCAAATGGAATTTATAATCAAAAGTTAAATAGACATTTTTCACCTGAAGAGCTGATTTCACACACGATGTATTTAAAATATCCAGAAGATTTTTATGATTTTTATAAAAAAAATTTAATTTATAAAGAAGCTAAACCCAATTTTGCACACTTTTATTTGGCTAAACTGGAAAAAGAAGGGAAATTGAGTGCTGTTGTAACTCAAAATATTGACTGTCTGCACGAGATGGCTGGAAGTAAAAATGTTTTGAAAGTGCATGGAACAATTGATAGAAATATTTGCACAAAATGTGGTAAAGTTTATAATTTAGATGAGTTTTTGAGTTTTTGCGAAAAGGAAAAAATTCCACATTGTCCCAAATGTGGTGGAGTTATAAAGCCAGATGTGACTCTTTATGAAGAAGGTCTAAATATGGAAGTTTTTTCAGAAGCGATAAGACAGATTTCAAATGCGGATACTTTAATTATCGGCGGAACATCTTTAATTGTTCATCCAGCGGCTTCATTGATTCAATATTTTAATGGAAAGAATCTCGTTTTAATCAACAAAAGTTCAACTGACAAAGATTATTTAGCAAATTTAGTCATTCACGATAAAATTGGAGAAGTTTTTAAAAAATTATAATTGACAAAATATATTAAAATGGTAAAATATTATAAATAATTTAAATTTTTTTGGAAAGTGAAAAATTTTTAGATGGAAGATAGAAATAATAATGGAAATAGAGATAAAAAAATAAAAAAATAAATATAAAAAAACTTGTGGAAAACTTTATATTGCTGGAGAATATGCCGTATTAAACTGTGGAAATAGTGCGATTATAAAAAAATGTTGATATTTTTCATGAATGCACAAATAAATTTTTTTCTAAAAAAATTCAGAATATCATATATTTTTCAGATATGTTTGATTATTTAGTTACACTTAAATACGATAAAAAAACTATTCGTTAATTCAAAATGCCATAAAAAAATGTAAATGATTTTTTTGATTTTTAAATAAAATTGATCCAGAACCAATTGATTTAAAAAAATAACTGGAAAAAAATGGAGAAAAATGGGAAAAAAAATATGGAATTGGATCAAGTGGAAGTGTTGTAATTTTTGGTAATAAAAAGCTATGTTTGAGTTATATTATAAAAAAATTAAATAATAAATTTTTTTCTCAAAAGAAATAATTTTTTTAAATTGGCAGCTTATACATTGTTAAAATTGGGAGATAATGGCTCAATGGGAGATTTAGCCTGCATTTCTTATGAAAATATGGTATTTTACACATCTTTTGACAGGGAAAAAAATAAAAAGAATTTATTGAAAAAAAAGATTTAAAAAGAAGTTTTTGGAGATGGACTGGGGATATAGAATTGAAGAGATAAAATGTGGAATTGAATGCGATTTTTTTAGTTGGCTGGACGAAAAAAAGCCGTCAATTTCTAGTGAAATGATTAAAATTGTGAAATCTTCAATAGATAAAAAAATTTTTTTAAGTGAAGTTCAAGTTATTGTAAATAATTTGAGAGAAGCTATTATTAACGGAGAAAAAGAAAAAAAATAAAAAAAATTGATTGAAAAATAATGGAAATATTTTTGAAAAAAATTAAATGAAAAATATTTATAGTTTAGAATTGATAAAAACTTGTCCAAGCTACAGAAGGACTTGATATATGTGCTAAAAGTAGCGGTTCTGGCGGTGGCGACTGTGGAATTGCGATTTCTTTTTGATGAAAATGACAGTAAAGAATTGATTAAGAGATGGGAAAAAAATTGGAAATTGAGACAATATTTTTTTGGAAAAATTATAAAAAAAATGGATAAATTAAATAAATTAAAAATTAAAAAAAATTAAAATAAAAAATTTAAAAATTAAATAAAAAGAAAGGAAAAAAATTTATTGTATGAAAAGAAAAGATGATCACATTAAGTTTGCTCTGCGATATAAAAGTGATTATAATAGCTTTGATGATGTTCAGTTGGAGCACAGTTCACTGCCAAAATATAATTTGGATGAAATTGATTTATCGACAAATTTTGCGGGACATAATTTTAAGTTTCCGTTTTTTATCAATGCGATGACAGGTGGAAGTGAAGCTGGAAAAAATATAAACGAAAAATTGGCTAAAATTGCAAATGAATGTGAAATTTTGCTTGTAACTGGTTCATACAGCGCAGCGTTAAAAAATAAAGATGATGATTCTTTCAAAATTGTGCGAAAAAATAATGAAAATTTATTACTTGCAACAAATATTGGAGTTGACAAAAATTTCACAAGTGGACAAAAAGCGATAAAAGATTTAAATCCAATATTTTTACAAATTCATATAAATCTTATGCAAGAGCTTATAATGCCTGAAGGAAGCCGAAATTTTAACGAGTGGGAAAATAATTTAAGAGATTTTGTAAAAAATATAAAAGTTCCGTTGGTTCTAAAAGAAGTTGGCTTTGGTATGGACAGCAAAACTATTGAAAAAGCAATAGAGTTGGGAATAAAAACGGTGGATATAAGTGGTCGTGGCGGAACAAACTTTGCTTATATCGAAAATATGCGCCGTAAAAATCATTTTGAATATTTGAATGACTGGGGAAAGATGACGGTTCAAGCACTTTTGGATGCAAAAAAATTTGATGGAAAAGTTGAAATTGTTGCAAGTGGCGGAGTGCGAAATCCGCTTGATGTAATAAAATGCCTTGTATTAGGAGCAAGTGGCGTTGGAATTTCAGGGACAATTTTAAAATTTTTGAGCGAATATTCTACAGATGAAATTATAGAAATTTTGAATAGATGGAAAGATGAGTGTAAAATGATAATGTGCGCTTTAAATGCAAAAAATTTAAATGAATTAAAAAATGTAAAATATTATTTATATGGAAAAAAACATTAGATTATTATAAAAAAATTTATGAAAAGGAGCTGATTTATGATTAGTTGTGTATGACTTTGACAAGACAATTTATGATGGAGAAACTGGAGTTAATTTTTTTCGGTATTTTTATTTAAAAGAAATATCCATTAAAATCTATTTTTATTTTTTTGATTACTTATTCCAGATATTTATTTTTTTGTATCTTTTTAAAATTGTAAATTTGTCAAAAAAATAAAAAGAAAAAAATATTTTTAAATTTTTTTAGAATCTCACACAAAAAAAGAAATTCAAGATTTGATTGATGAATTTTGGGAAACGAAAAAAATAAAAATTTATCCTTGGGTAAAAGAAGAGTTACAAAAAAATAGAAAAAGAAGCTGATTTTGTCATTGTGACTTCAGCAAGTCCATTGTTTTTAATTGAAAAGTTCTTACTTTCACAAGGATATGATATTGTTTTTTTGGAACAAGATTTGTGGGTGATAATCAAAAAAATTCGTTGCTCAAATTAATGGGAAAAATAATAAAGGTGATGAAAAAGTAAAAAAATTAAACAGATGGGCAAAGCAAAATAATTATGAAATTGAAATAGTGAGATTTTATTCTGATAGTCTTGCCGATAAGCCTTTATATGATGTTGCAAAACGAAAATTTTTGGATAAAAAAAGGGGTAAAAATTTTAGAAGGAATGCCAAAGAGAAAAACTTTAATTGATAAATTATTTTTGGAATTAAAAAAACTAAAAAAATAAAAAAATATAAAAAAATGAAAAAGATTGTTCTAATTTTAGAGCAATTTTTTTGTAAAAAAAAGTAAAAAAATAATGTAAAAAAACAAAAAAAATAAAAAGATTAATTTATAAAATTAATCCTAATTAATTATAAAAAAATCTTTTTTTAATCAATTTTTAAAGTTAGTTAAAACATCATCTTGTATAGTGTTTCCCCACTTCGCCATCTGTCTTAATGTTATTTTATTTTTCCAACTTTTCTTATTTCCAACAATCAAAACTTTATCTCCAATTTTTACATCTTGAATATCAGTTAAATCAATAAAAATCATATCCATACATATTTCACCCAAAATATTTGCTTTTTTGTCATTTACAAGCACATACGCACAATTTTTTTTATTTTCAATTTGTTTTGGAAGTCCATGTGCATAACCTATTGCGACAATTCCAACTTTTGAATCTCTTTTCAAAATTCCTTTATTTCCATATGAAACTTTTTCGCCTTTTTTTACATCTCGAATATTTATAATTTTTGATTCCACTAAAATGGCATTTTCCAAACCAACATCGTAAGAAAGCGGCTCTAAACCATAAATTGCCATTCCAACACGGCAAAAATCATAGTTATATTTTTTTCCGTACTTAAATAACAGCGGACTTGCTTGTAAATGTCTATATTTATATTTTTATTTCGTTATCGTCAAAAATTTTTTTAAAAATTTTTTTCAAATTTTTTTACTTGCTTTTTCAGTTTCGGTTTCATTTTTCAGCTTCAGAAATATGTGAAAAAAATTGAGATAATTTCTAATTTAAATTTTTTTATCTTTCAAAAAAATTAGAATTTATTTTTTTAATTTCTTTTTATTATTTCAAAAAAACTTCATTTTCATCAAATCCAAGTCGATTCATTCCACTATTTATTTTTTTATGTGAATTTTTTTAAACAGATATTTTTTTAAAAATTATTCAAAATATCAATATAATCGTAAAATTGTTTTTTTACTAAAAATTGTTATTTCAATTCCATTTTTTTAATCGTTACTTCCAATTTTTTTCGGTTCCACATAATTAAGTGTCATCACATTGCAATTATTTTTTTATTTAAATTTTTTTAAAAATTTTTTTAAAAATTTTTATAAACTTTAACAGCTTCTTCAAGATAAGCTACTGCAAAAATAATTACAGTTATTTTTTTATCAAAACAGGCAAAAATCTTTTTCTATTTTTTTAGACCGTAAGCATCATCTTTTATAACACAAATCATATTTTTTTATTAATCGAGCGAATTTTTTCCAAATTTTTTTTTATGCTTGAGTTATTTATTTTCAAATTTACTAACATTATTTTTTACTTTCCAAAATTTTTGATTCAATTAATTTTCTAAAGGCTTTTCCTCTGTGACTCACAGATTTTTTTTCGTCAGGTGAAGCAACTCCAAAACTTTTTTTCAAATCATATGAATAAAACAGCGGATCATATCCAAATCCTCCATCTCCACAATTTTCAAATAAAATTTCTCCGTCGGCTCTTCCAGAAAAAGATTCAACTTTGCCATCTGGAAAAGCGATACTTACAACTGAGATAAAATGTGCTGTTCTTTTTTCTTTTGGCACATCTTTCAAATTTTGTAAAAGTTTTTCATTATTTTTTTTATCATTTCCATCTTCACCCGCATATCTTGCTGAAAAAATTCCAGGATCTCCATTTAATGCGTCAACGCAAAGACCAGAGTCATCAGAAATTGTTGTAATTTTTATAAATTTAGAAATTTCAAGTGCTTTTTTTTGTGAATTTTCTTCAAAAGTAGTACCATCTTCCACTACATCTGGTATTTCTATGTCATCTAAAATTGATAAAATTTCAATATTCATTCCTTCAGTCAACTTTTTCAAAATCTTTAATTTTTTTCCTTTATTTTTTTGTAGCTAAAAAAATACTTTCATTATATTTTTCTCCTAAAAATTGCTTTTTTTATGTATGTAATTTTTTTAAATTTAAATTTTATATTTTTTTCAAATTTTTCTCTTATTATGTCGTTCACGATTTTTGTGAATATTTTTTTGTTCTTGAATTGGCAAATTAGCAGGATCAATAGGTTTGTCAACTATTACTTTAATGTTTTTATTGCCTTTCACTTTTAAACTTTTTTTATTTTGAACTTCGTAAGTTCCACAAATTGTTATTGGCAAAATTCTAACTTTGCTATCTTTCGCAAGTTTAAAACTTCCCTTTTTAAATTCGCCAACTTCTCCATTTTCAGTTCGACTTCCTTCTGGAAAAATTACATAAGAATATCCATCTTCTACTTTTGAAATCGCATTTTTCATATCTTTCATTCCTTGACGAGCATTTTTTCTATCCAAAAAGATACAGTTTAACGCTTTCATCCAGCCACCGATTAATGGCCAAGTTTTCATTTCTTTTTTTGCAATAAAAGCAAAATCTAGTGGTAAATATCCAAGAAGAGTTGGAATATCTAAATTACTTTGATGATTTGAAATTAAAATGATAGGTTCTCCAGTTTCTTTTATTTTTTTTATTTCTTTTTCACAGTCATTTTCGTAAATAACTTTTACTTTACTGCCTGAAGCCCAAACTAAATTTTTTCCCCAATTTACTCCAACTTTACGAGCAAAATTGTGAGCATCTCGACCTTTTTTAAAAAGTAGTGCCGGAGCTCTAAAAATCATTCCATATAGAAATGTTCCCACAAGTATAAAATGGTAAAATATTGTTCTCATTTTTTTACTCTCCTTATTAAATTAAAAAAATTTTTTTAGTATATTTTTTTGTTTATTATAAATTTTTTTATAAAAATAATTTATATTCTTTAATTTTTTTCAAATATTTTATCAAGTGAAAATCCTTGTCTTGCCAAATATTGTATCAGTTTTTTTGTTCTTCTTTTTAACTGTTTTAAATATTCTTCTTTTGTTAAACTAGAATTTTTTTGTGCTAATTTTTTTCATTTTTTTAATTAAAAATTTCAAGCCTTTTTATCGTCAATATTTCCTTCAGATTCTAATTTTTTTCGTAAGCAAGTTCGATTGTCTTTTTTTCGAGTCCCTTTTGAGACAAATTATAAGAAATTCTATTTTTTTCCATATTTTTTTATTTTTTTATATAAGAAATTGCGTAGTCTAAATCATTTAAATATCCAAGTTCTTTTTAATTTTTTTACAGCTTTTTTTACAGCTTCTTTATTTTTGATATTTTTTTCTGATAATTTTTTTATAAATTTCTTTTTCTGTTCGATCTTTTAAAGAAATCAGAAAAAAATTCCTTTTTTTCCAAAGAAGCCTCATATGAAATATCATCATAGAGGCTAGAAATATCATCATTTACTTTTTAATTCATATCTTTGTCTTATAAATGGACTTACATCCATTATTTCTTCTGTAGACAAGTATAGTTTATTTCTTGATATTTTTATTATAATCATTAATCTTCCGTTTCATTAGAATTATTGGAATCATTAGAATCGTTATTATTTTCTGAATTTTTTATTTCTTCAGAGTTTTCTTCTTCAGCATTAAGTCCCAATTTTTCTCTAATTTTTTCCATAACTTGAGCTTCGATTCGTGAGAATAACTCAGTGTTTTCTTTTAACATTTTTTCAACATTAATTCGACCTTGACCTAATTTCTCATCTCCATAAGCAAACCAAGAACCACTTTTTGAGATAACTCCAAAATCAATTCCAGCATCCAGTATTTCTCCAATTTTTGAAATTCCTTGTCCGTACATCACATTAAATCTAGCTTCTTTAAACGGCGGTGCAACTTTATTTTTAGTAACTTTGACTAAAACTTCATTTCCAACCATTTCATCCCCTTGTTTTACTGAACCAACTCTTTTTACCTCCATTCTCACTGTTGAAAAGAATTTTAGTGCACGACCTCCTGAAGTAGTTGTCTGAACTCCTGGAACAAAAGAAAATCCACCAATTTTTTCTCTTATCTGATTGATAAAAATCATAACCGTATCAGATTTTGCAATACTTCCTGTCAATTTTCTAAGCGCTTTTGACATAAGTCTAGCTTGAAGTCCCATTTGCTGGTCTCCCATTTCGCCTTCAATTTCCGCTTTTGGAACAAGTGCTGCAACTGAATCCACTACGACTACATCCATTGCTCCACTTCTCACAAGCATATCAGCAATTTCAAGAGCTTGTTCTCCTGTATCAGGTTGAGAAATCAAAAGTTCGTCAATATTTACTCCAAGTGCTTTTGCGTAAACTGGGTCAAGAGCATGTTCAGCATCAATAAATCCTACAACTCCGCCTTCTTTTTGAGCTTCTGCAATGATATGCAGTGCAAGAGTGGTTTTTCCAGAAGATTCAGCTCCATAAATTTCAATGATTCTTCCTCTTGGAACACCACCTACGCCAAGTGCTATATCTAAGTTTATGCTTCCTGTAGAAATGGTTTTTATATTCAGTTTTTGATTTTCCCCAAGTTTCATAATAGCACCGTCACCAAAGTCTTTGTGTATTTGCTTTAGTGCTAGATCTAACATTTTCTCTTTATTTTCTTTGTTTTTTTCGTCAATTTTTTTCTTTGCCATATAACCTCTCCTTTATTTTTTATTTTTAGTTTTTTCAATTTACATTATATCATAAATTTAAATTTTTTTATAAATTAATTTTTTTCATATCTTTTCTTTATTTTTTTAAAAAAACTGACCGACTGTACAAAAATATTAAAAAAATTTAGTATAATATATTAAGTGATTTTTTTATTCAAAAGTTTATTTTAAAAAGAAAAGGAGAAAATATGAAAATAGTAGTTTATGGTGCTGGAGTTATGGCACAATATGTAAAAGAATCTATAATAAATAGCAAAAATGAATTTGTGGGTTTTGTTGATCCGCTTGGAAAAGGAGATTTTATTAATTTAAAAGGGGAAAATGCTAATGTGGAATATGATGCAATAATTGATTTTTCTCATTTTAGTTTAATTGACGATGTCTTGGAAGCGGGAATTGCTAAAAAAGTTCCAGTTTTGGTGGCGACAACTGGTCATACGGAAGAGCAATTAAAAAAAATTGAAAAAGCTGCAGAATTAATTCCTGTGATTAAAGCGACAAATACTTCGTTAGGAGTAAATATAGTAAATGAAATAGTTGCATTTGCTACAAAAATTATT